>VFQS010000001.1_pt1 | contig 1597261 bp, 1269 predicted proteins | sample 3512361 | NCBI WGS metagenome assembly VFQS01 (sample SAMN10412375, study PRJNA504923) | tailings metagenome | isolation source: Relicate 1 Philex TSF3 active mining | place: Philippines
CACGAGGCGGTCTCACTCGCTGCTTCCAGCGAACTGGCTCGCCAGCAGGGTCGTGAAAGCGAACTGCCCTGTTCCACCCCGTGCGCCTGAGCAGTGGAAAATGCATGCATCCCAGGCAGGATGTAGACGATTCCCACCATGCCCGCTGCCTCCTCATCCGACCGCGCGAGGCTCCGTCGACGCGGGCTCGTCTCCTTCTTCCGCCCCAGGGAAGCCGCAGCCAAAGGCATCGCCGAACCCGCGCTCCGCAATCTCGTCCGCCGCGGGGTCGTCGAGCGCGTCGGGCGCGGTCTCTACCGCATCGTCAGCAATGACGTCGGCGAGCGTCCTGTCTCAGAGTGGTGGGTGTCCGCCCAGGGGTGTGGAAAGTGGGTCAATGTCTACCAATCGCAGTCCTTCGCAGATTGGTTTGGGTTTATCCCGGTCGTCGGGCCTTGGGGCATTAACAACACTCTAAGCGACTACTCCTTCACGGTCGCGTCGTGTGACAAGGAGGCGGCGAAGGCGGAGGCCGAGAGGTTGGGTAAGAGTGAGTACAAGGACAGGCCAGTAATGCGGGGAAGAACGTGCCGGATCATCTCGGGTGGTAGGCACCCTGGGCCGTCTGGAGGCGAGCAATGGTGAGTGGTCCTCTGATAGAGCTCTGGTCACTGGCTATCCGATGGTGGTGGATGTTGGCCATGGTCATCACGCTTTGCTGTGGCGCATATTGCGCTGGGCATGGCGGAACAAGTCTTGACGCTCAGTCGATAGAGCAAGGTCGAGCCAGCGATCTGGGCCAGAGCTTGCTAGGATCTGGCGACGAGCCTGCTCAAGCCCAGGTGGCTAAAGGTCCAGAGAGCTCTGAACGCCCACAGTCGAGGAGCGATAGTTTGGATAGAATCGAGGTTCGGGTGCTGCCTGACATCGGGGACTTTGCTGTTGACGAGCAAGAGACCGTTAGGCGCATGCGAGAAGAGGTGGGGTCTGATGCGGGGTTGCTGAAATTCAGTGTGCCACTACTTGATGAGCGGTCAAGGACTGCCCTTGTGGCTTGCGAGTTCGTATCTGTCGGATCGGCTAGTGTCGACATAATGCTGCTCTCGGAAGCCCCGCTATTGGGATTGCGGCAGGGTGAGGTGGTGCGCCTGCCCTATTCCCAAGACTGGACTTGGAAGGAGTACAAGGTTCGCCCGAAGGCGGAGGTGAAAGTGGGCGATCGGCGAACAGTGGTAGTTAGAGGATTCAACTTCGGGATTGGATGGAAGCGGTTCATGTTGCATGCTGGCCCAGTGCGAAGGTGAAGAGACGAGGCCGATTCTCCACCCTCCCGAATTCCCCCCGCCTCCCGATTGCAGATCCCGCGTTGAGTATCCGTCGCGTGAAGCACACCTGGAAGTTCCTGTGACCGCCGACATCTTGCGGGCATGAAGCGACGCAAGGAGATGGCTGCGCTCCTTGGGCGCGGGATCGACCGACCGCCCGGCCCCTCGCCGAACCCGCTGCGGGTGAGCACGCGGTCGAGTTCGACGGCGCGGTAGACGTCGTGATCGCCGTGGACGTCCCGGCGTCGGCGCGGGTCTCGTCAGGCTCGCGGTTGCAGGCCGGCGTCTCCGTCCTTCCGCCGCCGACCGTCGTGTCCGCGCCGACGTCTGAGTGGTAACCGTCGCGTGAAGCACCCTTCCCCAGCCACCGCGCACGGCCCATCCGTTGCTACTTCGCCTTTGCGAAGTGATCTCGCAGCCTGCACACGATGTCTTCGTGGTGGTCCGCCACCTCCTGCGCAAAGTGCTGTTTCCACCCGTGCGGCGTTAGCTTCTTCACGTCGGTCTCGGACCCAATCCGCATCAGCACGTCGCGGAAGTAGGCGCGAGGATCGAGGCCGATGGCTCGCGCGGTCTGTAGCAAGCTCGCGAGCACCGCGCCCGTCTTGCCGCCGCCTTCGGTCTGGAAGAAGAGCCAGTTCTTGCGACCGACGGCGAAGTGGCGAAGTGCGCGCTCGGCGAGGTTGTTGTCGATATGCAGGCGGCCGTCCTCGACGTAGCGACACAGCGCTCGCCACTGGTTGAGGCAGTAGCGAATCGGCTCCGCCATCGCCCCGCGCGGCAGGATCTGCGCTTCGGTGAGCTCCAGCCATGCTCGGATCGCCGCCAACTGAGGCACGCTCCGCTGCTCTCGAGCAGCGCGCACTTCGTCTGCCGTCGGATCCCGGCCTTGCAGCTTCGCAGCATCCTTGACGTCGCGTTCGATGCCGTAGAGCGCGCCGATCAAGTCGAGCGCCTGCTTGGCGAGCTTCGGATCCGCAGTCTCCGCGTCGACGAATTTGCGCCGCGCGTGCGCCCAGCACGCGACCTCGGTTGCGCCATCCGGCACGAAGAGTTGGTCGTAGCCCTGGTAGGCATCTGCTTGCAGATAGCCCCTGAAGTTGCCGAGGACTCGCGCAGGGCCATCGCGCTTGCGCGATGGCGTGAAGTCGTACCAGATGCGATCCGAGTGGTCCGCGTAGACCCAAACGCGACCCGCGACCGTCTGACCTTGCTCGTTCTTCGCGACCGTGACCGGCGTGTCGTCGGTGTGGATGACGGGCTGCTCGAGCACGTCCTTGCCGAGTTGCTCGTAGATCGGCTCGAGCAACTCGGCGCACTTCGCGGCCGAGCGCTGCAGCACGCTGCGAGACAGGTCGAGGCCTTCGTCCGCGTACTGCTGCTCCATGCGGTTGTAGGGCAAATGCATGCCAAACCGCTCGGTGATGACATGCGCGAGAAAGCTTGGGCTCAGCAGGCCCTTGTCGATCACGCGCGCCGGACCTTGCGCAGTGCGAGCAGCTCCGCCGACGGGGAGACCAGATGTGCTTCACGCGACGGTTACGCTGAATCTAATCCGGTGGAAGTGCCTGCGACCATCAAAGTCCAGCCGACTTCCGGCTTCGGTGCTGATCAGTCCCCTCGCGCCACGTCGATGGCAAGCGGTGAGGATGCATCGCTGAACCAGAGCGCCGGCTACGCGACCGCAGAGCCAGCCGATGTCACCATTACGTACGAGTACAACACTGGCTGCAGCGCTTGCACTCTCCCGACGAAGATCGCGGACAATCTGGGCCGCGTTTACGAAGCGACCTACGACCCGAATTCGAAACGCCCGCTGACGCGCACGATTCCGAACCCGAGCAACCCAACCGGTGCTGGGGTGACCACGACCTACACCTGGGTCAAGGGCGCAACATCGGGCTATTCCGCCGAGTATCCCGGGACCATCACGACCCCGGATGGGACCTGGACGTGGGTCTACACCTGGGTGGACCGCTTCACGCCCACGGGGCCTGGCGGCGTGGCGATCGCCACCTACGGCAAGAAGCCGTCGCACATCACCGCAACTGGCCCCACGGGCGTGTCCCCCGTGGTCACGATGACCACGGTCAACGACGTGACGAATCCGACGATCGTCTACAGCGGCGGGATGAACCGGCAACTCGTGATGGTGGGGCAAGTCCTCTCCACCACGGACGGCAACGGCGTCACGACCTCATTCGACTACGACGCGAACGGGATGCTCTCGAAGTCGACGGTCAACCCGACCGGCGCGGCGGCGGATCGGGTCATCACCGAGTACACGCAGGACGCCTGGGGCCGCTTGGTCAGCGTCGTCGTAAACCAGTCCTCGGCCCTGCAGCAGTCCTACACTTACAGCTCGCAGTTGAGCGGCCACCCGCTTTCGGTCACGGCGACCGTCGGTGGCGTGACGAACAACGCCCGCATCTACCGGGACCGCTGGGGGCATGTCGGCGTGGCGCTCCGCTCCAACAAGACGAGCACCGGCGGAGCCCCGAACGACTTCGGTACGCCGCCTCGGTCGGACACGGCCCGCGAGTGGTTGCGCGACGAGTTCCACTGGGAGGGCGACCGGCTGCGGGTGATGTTCGAGGATCGGCGGTCCCTCGACCGCAACGACACAGGCACGCTGGCCGATGCGGTGGATGCCCGCTACCTGCGCACCGACTTCACCTACACCCCGCGCGGCGAGGTCCTGCAGATCACCAACCCCAACGGTTCGGAAAGCAACTTCACCTGGGACGGCTACGGCACGCTCTACATGGTGAAGGAGACCGACGGTGGCACCGGGTCGGTGCTGCGATTCAAGTCCTACGTCAACGCTGCCCTCGAAGAGATCAGTCGGTTCCATGGCGACACCAACATGGAGCTGTGGACGCTCTACAACCGCAACGCAGCAGGGGCCATCACCAAGGTCACCGAGCCCACGGGCGTCTCCCCGGGCTCGTTCTATACGGGCAGCCTGGGCGGAGCCGAGCACTCGCTGACCCTTGACTCGATGGGCCGCGTCCGTGAGGTGCTCACTCGCTCTGGCCCCGGCGGGACCGTCCTGGCACGCACCGAGAGTTGGTTCGATCAGCTCGGCCGCACCTACAAGGTCGACGAGCACAGCTTGCTGCCGACCGGCGTTTCGACGGGCATCCTCGAAGCGCGCGTGTTCTGGCAAGGCATCAGCCAGCGATCGCGCGTGGAGCAGATCAGCAACCCCGGCGGTTCGCAGACGGTGCGCGCCACCGAGAACAGCTACGACGCCCTTGGCCGCATCGTCGAGGTGCGGACTCAAGGCACCAGCCCCGACAAGACGCGCTACGTCTACAAGCCGAACACGAACTTCGTCGAGCAGGTCTTCCGCGACATGTTCGATGCAGCACCGACGACCGGCAGCCCGGGCATCGTCACCTACCGGACCGACTACGTGTACGACGCGCTCGGTCGCGTTCTGCAGGTCAAGGACTACGGCACGGGGTCATCCAACCCGTTGGTCAACAGCTTCACCTACTACTCGACCGGTGCTACCGAGTCGCACATCGACCCGAGTGGCAAGGTGCAGCGGTACCTGCCCGACGCGCGGTCGCGACTGGTCGAGCACTACCTGCCCGGCACGCAGCCGATCTGGAACGGCTCCGAGTACCGCGACTGGACCAACTCCAGCGGCAGGACCGAACTGCTCCGGACCGACGGCCGTGGTCGCCTGACCAAGACGGCCTTCGACTTCGCTGGCCGGCCGTTCGTGGTCATGGACCCGGGTGCGGCGACGGAACCGACGGCAGCGGCCAAGCACCAGGCCTTCAGCCGCTACATGGAGTATGACTCGGCGTCGCGCGTGAGCCGCATCTACAGTGGCGAGGATGCCGACGGGAAGCGCATCCAAGCGGGCTTGTTTTACGACGGCCCGGGCCGGCTGATCGCGCGCATGAGCGACAACCCTGCGATCTACACGGACGTCTCGTTCATGTCGACGTGGGACATCTACACCCGCGATGCCCTCGGGCGCGTGACGCAGAGCAAGAGCAGCATCGCTCCGCTTTCGGGTCCGATCGACCTCACCATTGTGAACCGCGTCGAGGACAGTCTCGGCCGCGTGCACTCGGAGTCGTTCTGGAACAACCCGATCACCGCGAGTCCCGTGCCCGGCGTCACGGTCGATGTGAAGCACACCTGGACTGGCGCGGATCCGTTCCGCAGCGGCCTGGAGTACAGCTACGGCACCTCGAGCCCCGCCAACTTGGCGATGGGCTACACGCCGGACCTGCTCGGGCGCATGAGCACCGTGAGTTGGAACCCGACCGGCAGCAGCGCGACCCTCGCGACCTACGCCTACCAGGGCTCGGCGACGAGCAAGAAGACGATCGCCTACAGCAGCACCGTCAACGGCATCACGGACTTCGTGTTCGACCAGTACGGCCGCCACAGCAAGATCGAAACGCTCAACGGCTCGACGGTGCTCGGCAAAGTCGAGTTCTTCTACGACGCTGCCAGCAACCTGACGAAGGAGAAGTACGCCCACTACGCGGCGAGCGGTGTCGTGCGCGAAGGCGATCGCTTCTTCTACGGCGAGCACCACCGGCTCGCGGATGCGTGGCTCGGCGCCGACACGGCGACGTTCAACACTGAACCGCCGCCCGCGACGCCCACGTTGGTCAAGCGGGTGACCTACGGCCTCGACGCGGCGAACAACCGCACGCAGGTGGCAACTGCCGATGCCAACGGCAGCTCCACCGAGACCTACGCCACCGATGACGACTCGACGCCGTCGAACCGCTACACGACGGTTGGGCCGCAGTCCTACCTCTACGATGCCCGCGGCAACCTGACCTTTGACGGGCGGTTCATCTACGTCTACGACTACCTCAACCGGCTCTCGGAGGTCTGGCTTCCGGTGACCGAGAGCGAGTCAGAGCAGATGATGGCGTCCTCCAGCGCGTCGACTGGCCAGCGGAGTGTCCTGCGACCCGAGAGTCGTCGGCGCTTCGTGGTCAACAACCGAGAAGCCTTGTTCGGGGCTCGGCGGTCGGCACTGGCGAGGGTTGAGCGAGGATCGGCCGCGATCCTGCGCATGGCTAGTAATCCGGTGACGGCACGTCAGTTGAGCGGTTCGATCCCTGCCGGGACGCTCAGCCTGCAATCCGAAGCCTCGGCTCCGTCGTCGTCGCAGGCGATGACGGATGCATCGACGATCCCCACCCGCTTGGCGCCGATCGCGTTCTACGGCTACGACGGGTTCGAGCGGCGGACGTTCCGACTGGTTGTCGCTAGTCCGTACATCTTCTTCTACGCCTACGACGGCTGGCAGGAGGTGTCGGAGCAGATCACCTTGGACGGCAGCACGCCCACTCCGACCGTCCAGTCTGTCTGGGGGCGCGAACTCGATGAGTTGCTGGCGATCCGGGTCAACTCGGAGTTCGGCTTCACGACGTCCTACGTGGCCGAGGGCGGTGCGCACTGCCCGCAGTGGTTGGTGAACTCGTCGGGCGCGACGATCGAGCAGCAGCAGTACGACGCCTACGGGGCGACGAGCCACTGGGTGCCGGGGACGCCTGCTGTGCTTCACCCCGCATCGCCGCAGCAGAGCCCGTGGGGATGGAAAGGGCATCGTCGGGATCATGAGACTGGCTGGCTATACGTCAGGAACAGGTTCTACTCCTGCGACATTGGCCGCTTCGTGACAGAGGACCCGCTTGGTGGGTGGGCCGACACCGCCTGTAGGGGGAACCAGTACTGCTACTGTGGTAACCGGCCATTGACATCGGTGGACAGATATGGCTTGCAAACCACCGTGCAATCAGACAGCGGGCCAGACTACGACGGCTGGCTCTTGGAGACATCCACCAAGAATCCAGACGGAACCACCACACTGACACTGACGGCCGTAGATGGCTGGGACGACGTCAACAAGCTGCTCGGAGATAAAGGATATCAAGGGTCCGGGCTCCATTACCATAAGAAGGGCGATCCGTGGAACCAGACGCAAATCCCGGACGCGGACACCCAGGAGACCCTAAGGAAATCATATGCGGCGTGGCGCGATTTGCAGCTGGCTCGCCTGCTGAATCTAGGCGCTGGGCTATGCACGCTTTATGTGGCGCCAGACTGGATCCCAGGAATTCCTGGTGTTGGACCGCCGGCCCGGCCGCCGGTGCCGCGAGCACCAGCTCCGGAGGAGGAGCCTGCCCCGAGTGTTCTAGATGAGCCTCTTCCCCCTGATACCTGGGCGGGTGGAAGGGGACTTGGTTCAGGCGCGCCGGAGCCAGGTGTCGCCATGCCAGCTCGCCCCACATATGGCCCTCAGGTTCCTCAAGGCGAATCCTCGGTTGGCACAGGAAGTGGGCTGACTACTCCAGGAAAGTTCTTCGGTAGCAGGTCGGCCCAACAGGCTCGGGATGCGCTACGAAGCAAGCTGGGGCCGCCCAGAATTTCGCGTCCTATGGCTGAAACCTACTACAATCCGAGAACGGGTCGCTCGTACAATGTGCATACTGACCCTAAGCACGGACCGCCGCACGTTGACATTCGAACGCGTGGAGCCGTCCTGGAACGCAAGCCTTTGCTTGGAGGCGGAGATTGATCATGTCAGACTGGATCATGGTCAATGGCGCTCGAATCGAGCGCAGCTATCTTCGCGAAAATATATCTGAAGCGAAGACTTATTCGTGGGAGAAGCGTGGTTGGGATATGGCCGATGATCATGGCCACTGCATGATCTGTAATATTGCGCTTTCAGTTGGGGATGTAGGTTACCGGTCAGAGGCTGGATGGCTGTGTTCGTACTGCTTCGAAACATTTCTGTTAAGGGATGATTCCATCTGAAGCATAACCTCCGCGTGAAGCACTCTTCGCTAGGTGTCTACACTCCGTAACCGTCGCGTGAAGCACATCTGGAAGCTCCCCGACCGTCGGCATCCTGCGGGCATGAAGCGACGCAAGGAGATGGCTGCGCTCTGTGGGCGAGATCGACCTTCCGCCCGGCCTCGCGTCGAACCCGCAGTGGCTGAGCACGCGGTCGAGTGCGACGGCGCGGTAGACGTGCGGTTCGTCACGGAACGTCCAGGGCACGTCCTCGGCACCGAGTGCTTCGAGATCGGCGGCGGAGACCCCGAAGTCCTACACCAACAACGTTTCTGAAGGAGAGCAGAGAGAAGATGGCATCACCAACAGTCACAATCCCTGGTCGGCGCATCAGCCACCAGGAGACGTTCTACACCGACTGGATGAGTCGCGGCGGAGACTGCGCGGTGCTGCGAGCCCAGGCGTTGCACAAGTCGAGTACGACCGGCTCGATCTACATCAGTCTGGAGACGCGCAGCTTGGAGGACACTTCCGCCACATCCATGGACACCTTCTACCCGAGCAGCGCCCCGAAGCTGCTGAAGCTCGATGCAGTGGGCGTCAAGTCGGCCGTCTACCTCGCGACCACGGGAAGCAACTCGCCCGCGCGAGGCTTCAAGGAGCAGGTCCGCTGCAAGGTGACGTTCACGAGCGGGTCTGCTGGCGACTACTACGTCCTCAGGATCTTCCCGCTGATCTACTTCGATAACTCCATGCCTGCCTAGGAGATGCCGCACATGTGGATGAACACGCAGATCGTTGCTCTTGACACCAACATCAACATCTACTACAGCCCATGGCTCTCGCGCGGTGCCGACAATGCAGTCTTCATGGCGGAGATCCTGAAGGATACTTTCTCGGGCAATCCCCTGGAGATCACCGTCTACACGAAGAGCGCCGAGGATGAGGGCAGCGGAGCGACTGCAGTCGCGACCCTGTCTAGCCTGACGGGCGGCTTCGTGGAAGCCAATGTCACCGGGCTCAAGGAGCTCATCCGGTTCGGAATGCAGTTCAAGGCGGGGGCTGCCGGCGAGGGGGCCGAGTTCCGCATTCTCCCTCCGACCTGGTACGATACGGCCGTCTGATCCCATGAGAACCGCACTCGCCGGCTTCCATCTCGAAGGCAACGGTGGCTCCTGGAACCCGGGGGCCGGCGTTGACGGCTGGACTGGTGGAGGTGGCGGGTGCGGTGGGGACTGCGGCTGCGGCGGTTCGTGCGGTGGCGACTGCGGCTGCAAGGGCGGCGGTGGGTCATGCGGCGGCAAGCCATCGGGCGGCGGTGGCGGGAAGCCGTCGGACGGTGGCGTCGGTCTCGGTGGTGGTTCGGGGCAGTTGCCGCTCATCCCGGACTATGATGGGGAGATTTGGGCAGTCTCGGCTGCGACGCATTATGCGACATTAGCCGAAGTGTCTTTGGCCTGCGCCTCCTTGCGATTCTACCTAGTCGGCAATCCGGATTGGTACGCCCTTATCCCAAAGTGCCCCTGTACGCTCCAGGACATCGAAGCTCTCAGGCCACCACGGTATAAGGTGGAGCAGGACAGGAAGAGCATCAGCGACGTTTATCATCCGGGTTCAGCGAAGTGTTTCCGAATAAAGTTCTCCGGCCAGTCATCTGGGAATCAATGCTGTTTCGATGCTGATGGCAATCTCATTACCAATGGAGCTGGGGCGGGCACGCCTGACAGGGTAGGGCCAATATCCCCGGTGGGAGTATTGGAGTGGCCTGGTTACGCGTTGGATATTGCGGGGCACTGGTGCTGCGACGTGTTCCCGTTGGATTGCATGTGGAGTTTGAGTCAGTACCTCGAGATTCGACCGCCATATGATGACAACTGTCGCGCAAATCCTCCTGGCCCAGGTGGCAGGAAGTTGCCGCCGAAGCGAGAGCCTTCGGAATGGGAGTTGATGGTGCGGTACTGCGAGAATGGATGTCAGAACGAAGCCTTCCTGAAGGCCTCCGCATGGGACTGGACCTTCGAGGAGATGGACGCCTACTTCGAGGATTGTGTCGATGACTGCGTCGAGTATTTTAAGAGAAGCCACAATTAGTTGAGGTGAGAGAGAGTGGCGACGCAGACTATTGTATGTGCTGTGGTGGTCGTGGTCTCAGGCCTGATAGCCATGGTTGCGCATCTGGCCGAAACGGTACCGGGCAATCGTCGGGAAGCCCCCGGGGATCGCGCCGATCCATGGTCTCAGTGGTGGTGGGCGCGGACGTGGCTGCCGGTATTGCAATGTCTGGTGTATGGCTTAATGGCGAGTGTATTATCCCCTACGTGGGGCATATGCTTGTGGTCTTTGGCGGGGCCCTGGGCGGTTGTGATGATGTGGGGTGAAGGCCAAGTGGCCGCTGCGGCACTTATGACATTGCTGCTGGCAGTCGGGATGGGTTCTTACAGTATTTGCCCTCGCAAGAGCACCGCATTGATTAGTTGCCTATGTGGCTTCGCTTGGTTTGTCCTAGGATTCGGAACAGTCAGAGTTGGTGTATGAGCCATTGCGCGACTCCGCTTCACGGCAGGTAATCCTCCGCAGTTCGAGTCCTCGGGCCCGTCATCTCTGTGCAACCCGGCACATGGGTAACACTTTTGACTGGGCACATGGGTGACACTTCCACGCCCTGCCGAAACGCTCCCCGCCGCCATCCGCGTGCTGGGTGTCGAGATGCTCCGAGGAGCGGCTGTCCGAGGTGCGCGGCTGGCTCGACAAGCTGCAGAACCTCATCTATCTGGGGCGGCCCGGGAGGTTCCGTTACACGAACCAGGACCACAGTCTGGAGATGGGCATCACGGCGTGCCAGATGATCGTGGAGGGCAGGAAGTACGATCTCGATGCCATTGGCAGCGAGAACGAGTACTTCGAGAAGGGGCCGGTGTACGAGAAGAGGATCTGAGCGACTGCGGTCCGCAGCGTTTCGTCGTCCTAGGACTCGAGGGTGACTGGGTGCCGCTGGGTTGCCGGTCGCATTGGGGCGGCTCGGCACCGGGGTCGTCGAGGTCGGCGCTCTCCTCGGCGGCGAGGCCGGCCGCCGCGCCCTTCACCCCGCCACCCGCCGCACCGCCCCAACTCCCGGCAGATCCACCCATTTCACGTGCCCCCAGAAACGATTCCGCCCCGTGGCTCTTCACCACGAGGCGGTCTCACTCGCTGCTTCCAGCGAACTGGCTCGCCAGCAGGGTCGTGTAAGCGAACTGCCCTGTTCCACCCCGTGCGCCCGAGCGGCGCAAAGGGCTGCGGCATCGGAACCCCAGACGGACGGGAAGGGAGATCCGCTTGGAGTTCGGGCTTGGAGTGGGGGCTCGGGCGGAGTGCAGCATAGCAGAGCGTCCGAGCGGTTGCTGGCGCGGCGGCGGTGGGGTCGGCCCAGGCTGCGCCGACAGAAAGGCAGCGCAACGATCATATTGTCGCGACAGATCTGGCTACCCCGATACTCCCGCTGTGAGCTTCACAGAATTCTTGAGCGCTATCGCGCGAGCCGTAATCGTCGTCGGAGCAAGCGCTTGCCGCGAATCCACTCTACTCGCGAAGGTGGCGTGCGAAGGAACTCGCGAAGCACTGGGTTGCGCTGGAGCCGCCGACCGGATGTGGGCGGGAAGCTGTCCTACGCAGCGGCGCGGCACTCTTGCCGGTGGAAGATACGCTCGGACGTTGCTCCGGACACGGACCTGTCAAATGCGTTGACCATCGCAGTTCCCGTCACCAGATCCCTGAAGGAGGAGAGATGGCATCACCAATCGTAACCATGCCCGGACGGCGCATCAGCTACGGGGAGACGTTCTGCACCGACTCGATGAATCGCGGCGGAGACTGCGCCTTGCTGCGTGCGCAGGCCTTGATCAAGTCGAGCGCCATCGGTTCAATCTACCTGAGCTTGGAGACGCGAAGTCTCGAGGACACGTCTGCCACCCTCATGGACACCTGCTACCCCGGCTTTCGATGATGCGCGGCAGAAGTTTTTTCGGTGGCGGGTGCAGTGGGCCGCCCTACTGGGGTTCAGGGGAGCTCAGATGATACCTAGAAGGGGAAGGATGCGCACCATTTGCGTGATGCTAGTTGTTGTAGCAGCCTTCATCGCAATGACTCCTCCGAAGAAGGCGACAGAGTTGGGGTGGGTTGGAACTTGGATCATCACATGCTTCGTGGCTGCGATGCCATTCTTTGGTGCTGTGATTGCGGGCTCACGTAGAGAGCATGTGGTCCCGCTAGTGCTGATATATCTTGGGGCAATGTTTGCGGGGTGGATCAGTGAGCCCATAGGTGGGATTGTCGGCGGGTGCATCCTTATGGGGGGGGGGTTGCCTGGTTTCTCTGGCGGGCCGTCGAAGATTCTGCTGTAGAACAGCGCTTGTCGGCGGGGCGCACGAAGACTCCAGTAGGTCACGAATCGCCCGGGCCTTCAGGCAATCAATTGCCGGACGACGCTACGCAGCCCACAAGCCGGCATCCGGAAGCTCCCCCGCCTCCCGACCGCTAGTCCCCTGAAGAGGCCCACGTCCTGCCTACTCCGTCCACCCTCCCGAATTCCTCTCTTCAATGGTCGTTGGAACGTGATGCCGATGCCGCATAGTTGGAACAACGCGCTTGGTAGTGGGGGGAAAGCTGGTGCTTTCGCCCTGGGGGTCGTTGGCGTATTCGCTGCGGCCTCCGCAGGAATACGAAACCTCTTTGGAGCACGCTGAGAGTCATGAGTTCGTCGCCTGTTGAACAGCACTTGGGGCTCGACTACCCATGGGTATTTGGCCCGGGTGACATGCTTCTGATCGAGCCTTGGCATGCAGCGGAGCTGGCGGCGCAGGGTATTGATGCGCAAGGGGGGACTCGTGGTCAGGTGGCAGATAGGGTTCTCCGTAATGGAGGGCTGGCGATAGAATTGGAAGCCGGATGTCGATTTGTTGAGATGACTATCGGAGAGGCGAGTGCGTTTCATGGCGAGGATAACAGGGTTGTGCATCATGACGGTGTGATGCGATTGCCTCATGAGGTATTGATAGCGTCGTCTGCGGTTGCCCGGATGCCATTGTATTACCTGAGGCGCAGTTTGGTGCGTGTGGAGGCTGGCGAATACCGGGTGATAGTTGATGAGGCGGGGGATGATGGCATGGGAGCAGAGGTTGGTTGGTTGGGTATGGCAGTGATCGGAAGTTATATGGTCTGCATCGGCGCTATGGTGACAATGGGTATCAAGCTGGGGGGTGGGGAACTCCCGATATGGGAGTATTGGCTGGTTGTTGGCGCATACGTCTCAGCGAGGGTGCTGCTTGCAAGGGAAGATGAGCGAACGGGGGGGGGCTCCTCTTCCTCCCCTGCGTGTTACCCTCCTAAGATGCGATTCGTCACTGACCCGCGTCCACCATCCCGAATTCCCCACGCCTGCAGACCGGTAACCCTCTGAGGAAACCCCACGTCCTTCCCACCCCGGGCTCCCTCCCGGGAAGGAAGCGACCGATGATCGCAGGCGATGATGTCGATCTGCATCGCCGACCAGCCGGCCCGCTATCGCTGATCCCGCGCCTGGACCTCCCGCACGTCGAAAACCCGCACATCCACGACCTGCCGCAGACTCCGCGATCCCTTCTGATCGCTCGTCACGACGATCCGCAGCGGCCCTTCGTCAGCCGGTAGCTCTGCGCCATCGACGGCCCATGCCACGAACGCCCTCGTCCTGCCCATCTGCGGCATCAGCTCCGCGCAGGTGAACACGGCGACGACCCCGTCGCTGGCCTGCGCGATCACGATCTCCCGCCACCCGGGCCGACGCTCCGTCGGCGGTATCGACCTTCCGCCGGGCCCCTCCTCGAACCCGCAGTGGGTGAGCACGCGGTCGAGTGCGACAGCGCGGTAGACGTGCGGTTCGTCACGGAACGTCCAGGGCACGTCCTCGGCACCGAGTGCTTCGAGATCGGCGATGGTCAGCGTCGTGGCGCGTTGCAAGCCGGTGACGACCAACTGGCCGAGCGCGGCTGGGGGTGACGGTTCTGTCAGCGGCTGCGGTGCGCCTGCGCACGCCGCGACGATGGCGAGCCAGGCGAATTCGCTACGTGCGGTCCATGTAGCCGTGGTCGGCTTCGTGCCGCGTGCCGCGTGGATGTCGGCGAAGTCGTCGTGGCGGACCGCGTGGGCTGCATGGACGGATGGTCGAGTGCTCGGCGCGTCGAGTCCAGGGCGGGGAGTCGTGGGCCTCGCGGACTGCCCCGTCGCCGTCGACCTCGATCGATGGCCACAGGGCACATAACCCACCGTGGGCGGCGAGCGGGATTAACTCTCGCCCTCGATCGCGCATATATGCGGATGGTCGAGACCATCTGCAGCGGCGCGGTCGGACCCGAGTCCTGGTCGCGACCGCCGAGTCCTCGTCGTCGTGGTCCCGGTTGCCGTGGTTCGTCGGCGGGCCTCGAACGGGCACTCCTGGCGACGGGCGGACCGCTGTCCCACGACGCCCTCAGCGGCCTCCCAGCGCCCCGCAGCCGCCTCCATGCACCCGCGTCGCCTTGCAGCTGCCTTGCGAAGAATCCTCGCCACCTAGCCGCCTACGATCGCGTGGACGCGCCTCACGTCCGCCGAGCCTTCCCGGCTCACGCCCGGGCCGCGAATACTCTCCGTTCTGCAAACCAGAGAATCTGCTCTCGCCCGCTCTCCGGAGAGCACGCCGCCGAGCACCGCCGCGACCCTCGCCGATCACGCCGACACGACCGCGCACTTCTCGTCGCCGCGCGCCGCACCGCCCCAACCCCCGGCAACAGCACCCCTTGCACGCACGCCCCAGAAACGACACCGCCCCGTGGCTCTTCACCACGAGGCGGTCTCACTCGCTGCTGCCAGCGAGAATGGCTCCTCGAGCAGGACTTGAACCTGCGACCCGGTGATTAACAGTCACCTGCTCTACCAACTGAGCTATCGAGGATTGCGTGCCGGCGGCCTCATCGGCTTTCGGCGGGCGAGAACCGTAGCGACGTTCTCGCCAAGGTCAAGTCCGGCGCGGGGCACTTCCGCCCCGGGGTCGGGCCGCCGGAGGTCAGGCTCGGCGCAGGGCCTGCGTCGGCAGCATTCGCGCGGCCCGCAGCGCGGGGAAGGCGCCGCCGACGATGCCGAGTCCCATCGCAAACGAGATCGCGGTCAGGAGCACGACGGGCGTGGTCCGGAAGGCGAAGGTGACCTCGGAGAACGTCTGGTTCATCGTGCCGGTCTCCATGCCCTGGAACGGCAGCACTAGCGCGCAGCCGAACAGGCCGCCGAGGAGGCCGAGCAGGGCCGCCTCGAGCAGGAACGACGCGAAGACCGCGAAGGGGCGGTAGCCGACCGCCTGGAGGATGCCGATCTCGTGGGTGCGCGAGCTGATGGCCGCGAGCATCGCGTTGGTGCCGGTGAAGACGGCGGCGATGCCCATGATGACGGCCAGGAAGCCGCCGAGGATCGTGAACGTCAGCGTCAGGCGCTGGGTCTGGCTCGACAGGTAGTCGCGTTCGGTCTGGACCTTGGGCTGGACGCGGAGGTCGGACTCGTAGCGGGTCTCGACGGCCTTCAGGTCCGCGTCTTCGCGGACGCGCGCGATCACGCGGCTGCGGACCGGCCGCTGCAGCGCCTGGCTCAGGCGCTCGAGGTCGCCCCAGATCTCGCTGCGGTAGCCGCCCTTGCCGGAGAACACGCCGACGACGCGGAACGGCACCGTGTTGATCTGCATCACTTCGCCGACCCGGCACTCCGGCACGCGGCCGAGGAGCCCTTCGCCGACGATCAGCTCGTCGCTGCCGGGCGCGAAGGTGCGGCCCTCGGTGACCTTCACGTCGTCGCCGTGGACGGCGAACGTCATCGGCTGCACGCCGCGCAGCGCGATGTTCGTCTCGCCGCCGTCGGCCTTGCGGCGGCGCACCGCGAGGTAGAGCTCGGCGCTGGCGATGGGGTTGCCCGCCGCGTCCTTCTCGACCTCGGGGACCTCCTTCGTCAGCAGCTGCGCCTGCTCCTGCGTGATGCCGGACTCGCCCTCGGACGTGGCGCCCTTGCGCAGGAACACGGCGATGTCCTGTCTGCCGTTCTGCTGGAACAGCAACACGAAGCCCTGCTGCAGCGACAGCATGAACGCGAGCACCGCGACCGTCGCGCCGATCGCGCACATGGTCAGCAGCGTCGAGGAGCGCCGCACCCAGAGGCTGCGCACGTTGTAGCGGAAGGGGACGAGCGCCATCAGCCGATCTCCTTGAGCGCCGCGACCGTCGTCAGCCGCGCGGCGCGGATGCCGGGGACCACGCCCGAGACGAGCCCGATCGCGAGCGCGAGGCCTGTGCCGAGCAGCAGCGTGTCCTTGTCGAAGCCGAAGCCCGGCATCATCGCCGACACAGTCGCCTGGAAGGCGGGCTCGAGCGCCACGCCGAGGCCCGCGCCGAGCGCCGCGCCGAGCGCGCACAGGAGCAGCGACTCGCCGATGAGCAGCAACGCGGTGGTCGCGTCGGTGAACCCGAGCGCCTTGAGGATGCCGATGTCCTTCGTGCGCTCGCGGCCCGCCATGATCATCGTGTTGAGCACCGCGAAGAAGATCGCGAACAGCACCGCGCTGCCGACCATCTGCATCAGCGTCGGCACGTCGCCGAGCATCGTCACGAACTGGCGGTTGAACTCCGCCTCGGTCGTCGTCTGCACGCGCTGCGGCCCGTTCTCGAACAGCGCGTCCGACGCGCGCTGCACTTCGACGGGGTCGTGGCCTTCCGCGACCTTGAGCATGTAGACGCCGATGCCGTCCGGGCCCTGTGCGCCGCCCGTCTCCAGCGACTCGCGCAGGTACTCGAACTGGAAGTAGAGCGTCTGCTGGTCGATCGTCGGCGTGCTCGACTCGTAGATGCCCGCGACGAGGAACTGCCACGGCTGGCCGTCGGTGCGCTGGTAGATCGTGCCGAGGATCGGGACCGTCTGGCCGATCTTCCAGCCGTACTTCGACGCGAGGTCCGCGCCGACGATGCACGCCGTGCGCGTCTTCTGGAACTCCTCGTAGCTGCCTTCGGTGACCGTGATCTCGGGGTAGCTCTTCGCGAACGTGTCCGGGTCGATGCCGAACTGCGCGAAGAACCCGCCCTTGTCCTGCTCGTAGCGGCCGCCGAACCACTGCCACTTGCAGATCGCCTCGACGCCGGGGACCGACGCGAGCTTCTGCTGGTAGGCGAGCGGCAGGTCGACGTAGAGGCTCACCGCCGACTGCACGAGCAGGCGGTTGCTCGACGCCGTCTCGACCGTGCGCGAGAGGCCGGTGACCACCGCGTGCAGCACGCAGATCAAGAACACCGCGACGGCCACCGACAGGATCGTCAGCAGCGAGCGCAGCCAGTGGCCGGTGAGGTTGCGGAACAACAGGTGGAACGGCATCAGCGCGCTCCTGCCGGCTTGCGGTTGTCCTCGATGCGGCCGAGCTTGCCCTTGTCGAGGTGGATCACCTTGTCGGCGTAGCCGGCGGCCTCCGGGTCGTGCGTGACCATGAGGATCGTCTTCTTCAGCTCGCGGTTGAGGCGCTGCAGCAGTTCGAGGATCGAGTTCGCCGTCGTGCGGTCGAGGTCGCCGGTCGGCTCGTCGGCGAGGATCAGCGCGGGGTCCGTGGCGATCGCGCGTGCGATCGCCACGCGTTGCTCCTGGCCGCCCGACAGCTCGCGCGGCTTGTGGTCCATCCGGTCCGTGAGCCCGACGAGCGCGAGCGCGCGCTCCGCCTGCGCGCGGCGCTCCTTCTTCGACAGCGGCGTCAGCAGCAGCGGCAGTTCGACGTTCTCGCGCGCGGTCAGCACGGGCAGCAGGTTGAAGCCCTGGAACACGAAACCCACGTTCTGCGAGCGCCACTGCGCGAGCTCGTTGCCGGACAGCTGGCTCAGGTTCTCGTCGCCGACGAGCACGTCGCCGGAGTCCGGCACGTCGAGGCCGCCGAGCATGTTGAGCAGCGTCGTCTTGCCGGAGCCCGACGGGCCCATCAGCGCGTAGAACGTGCCGCCCTCCATGCCGAGGTCGAGCTCGTCGAGCACGTGGACGGTCTCGCCGCCGCGTTGGTAGGTCTTGGTGAGGCGACGGATGTCGATGCGCGAATCGGTCATGGGTGGGGGTCTCGTGCGAGGCTCTTCGGAACGCGCGCGTGGCGTCAGGCCCCGGCGATGCGGATGCGGTCGCCGGTCTTCAACGACGCCGGCGGTTCGAGTACGACGGTCTGGCCCGGACGCACGCCGGACTCGACGCCGACTTGTCCGGACTTGCGCTCGGCGATGCGGACCTCGACGAAGCGCACGGCGTCGCGTTCGACGACGAACGCGCCCGGCTTGCCGTCGATCTCGACGATCGCGTTGTCGGGCAGGATCGCGGTCGCAGCGCTCGGCGGAGCGGCGTTCGCGTCCGTCGTCTGGCTCGGCTCGCCCGTGCGGAACACGATGCGCACGCCCATCTCGGGGCGCAGTTCGTCGCGGCGTTCGAGCAGCTTGACGCGGACTTCGACGGTCGCCTTCTGGCGGTCGGCGGTCGGCCAGATGCGGTCGACGCGGCCCTTCATCGCGCGGTCGGGGAACGCGTCGAGGAACACGTCGGCCGGCGCGCCGAGCTGCACCGCCTTGAGCGCGGTCTCGGGCACGTTGGCCTGCACTTCGAGCGAGTCGAAGTCGACCATCGTGCACACCGCGCCGCGCGCGTTGCTGCCGCCTTGCACGTTGGGGGACACGACTTCGCCGACCTCGGCGTCCTTCAGCACGACGACGCCGTCGAACGGCGCCTTCACGTCGGTCTTGTCGAGCGTCGCCTTCGCCTGCTTCTGCGCCGCGGTCGCCGACGCGAGCTGCGCGGTCGCGACCTGTTGCTCGGCCTCGGCGACCTCGACGCGCAACTTCGCGGCGGTGCGCGCCTGCTCGGTGCGGCGCAGCACGGCCTCGAGCGAACGCACGCGCGCTTCGGCCATCGAACCTTCGCTCTGCGAACGCTCGACGTCGCGCGGCGAACCGATGCCCTGTTGCAGCAGGTCCTTCGCCCGTTGCAGTTCGGCCTGCGCGAAGCGGCTCTGTGCCTCGGCCTCGGCGAGCAGCTGCTGCTGCGACGTGACCGCGTCGTTGCTCTGCTGCTCGTCGGCGCGCGCTGCGAGCACGCTCGCCTTGCTGCGCACGACGCCGCTCTCCGCGACCTGCACCTCGGCGTCGGCGCGGGCGAGCGCAGCCGCGAACTCGTCGCGGTAGAGGCGCGCGACGACGTCGCCGCGCTTCATCACCGAGCCTTCCTGCACGAGCATCTCGACGATGCGCCCCGGCACGTCGGACGACAGCGCCGCGCGCCGCGCCGCGATCACGTAGCCGTTCGCCGCCGTGCCCGTGATCGCCGCCGCAGCAGCCGCCGCCGGCGCGCGCACGACGAGCACCTTCACCTCGGGCAGTCGCATGCGATCCGTCCAAGCCGACACCGACGGACCGAACAGCCACAACGCGAACAGCAACGCGACGATCGCCGCGATGCGCAGCGGCCAGGGGCTTCCACGCCGGCGTGAGGCGGCGGGCTTCTTGCGTTCGATCTTGAGCTCGTTCAGGTCCACGGGGCGAGCAGGTTAGCGAGTGGGTGGGACGCTTTCGCGCGCGCTTCGCGGGCCCGGTGCGTTCGGATGCGGCGTGGGCCCGTGCGCCCGGACCGGTCAGAAGGCCTCGGTCCGTGCGTGCCCTGCGTCGTCCACATCGCTTCGTGCTACGGCCTGGTGACGTGGGACGGGATCGAGGGGCTCCCTCGTCGGAGGTAGGCTTGCGGCACCCGTCTTGCTGTCCGGGCGCGCTTCCAATCCCACCGTCCCGGAGAACTCGTCCATGTCGTTCCCTCGCGTCCTCGGTTTCCTCGTCGGATGTGCCTCGCTCGCAGCGCAGGCCCCGCTCCGCGTGTTCGACCACGCGCCGACGGGCCAGCCGTCGCGCAGCCTGTCGTGGTCGTTGGGGCGGACGTCGCGGCCTGGCGAGTCGCTCGTGGCGCTCGACGACGGCGTCCGGGGCCTCGAGTTGTGGGCCACGGACGGAACGCCTGCGGGCACGCGGATCGTGTTCGAGTTCGTCGGCGGACCTGCAGGCGCGGTGTTCCATTCGAGCAGCAGCCAGGTGGCGGGCACGCTGCTGGTCGTCGACCGCGGACTCGGATTGGAGATGTGGCAGAGCGACGGCACGACGAACGGCACACGCCTTCTCTTCTCCGCGTCCCGTCTCGGCGCCACGTTCCTCGAGGCGCCGAACACGCCGCTCCAGATCGGCGGTCAGTGGGTGTTCAACGCGGACGGCGACCTGTGGATCAGCGACGGCACGTTCGCGGGCACCGCGCCCGTGCTCATGCAGACGGCGCAGGGACTGTTCCGCATGCCTTCGGGTTACGTGCTCTCGACCTTCGGCGGGCGGTTCCACATCCAGCACCAGACGCTCGGCGTCAGTGTCATTGCGCCGGGTTCGACATTGCCGTTCGTGAGCCTGCTCGGAACTCCTGCTACCTTCGAGTTGCTGCGCGACGAACCGATGGTCGTGCAGAACTCGATCGGTGCAGGGCCGGGTTCGCCGACCACGACGACCGTGACGGCGATCTATCGACCTGGCTCGCCGAGCCGCGTCTTCCAGGGTTTCGGTCGCGCGTTCGCGCTCGGCAACGGAGTCGGTTTCGTCGATGACTCGATGCGCCTGCTGCACTGGGATCTCGTGAATGCGCCGGTCCAGCTGCACGCGTCGACGACGGGCGGCCTGCTGTTCCTCGGCAGCCGCTGCTTGTTCGACGGCACCGATGCGGCGACCGGCAGCGAGCCGTGGGTGACCGACGGCACTCTGGCGGGAACGCGGCCGCTCGACCTCACGCCGGGACCAGCCAGCACGTCGTTTGCGTTCGTCGGCGCCGACCAACAAGGCCGCTTCGGCCTGCTGTGGCGTCACGATGCTGCGAACGGCATGGAGCCGTGGGTGACCGACGGGACCGTTGCCGGCACGCGTCTGCTCGCCGACCTCCAGCCCGGGCCCGGCGGCTCGCAGTTCGACACGTTCTTCGGCGCGGGGGCCGCAGTCGGCCAAGGCCGCTTCGTGATGCCGGTGCAGACTGCGGCGCGCGGCTGGGAGCTGGTGTTCACCGACGGCACGCCGCAGGGCACGCGCCATTTGCCGGAGATCGCACCGGGGATCCCCGACGGCATCCCGCAGTCCTCCTTCGCGCCGGCCTATGCGGGGCATCGCCTGTTGTTCGTGGCCGACGACGGCGTCACGGGCCAGGACCTCTGGTCCGTCGCTTGTGAAGGATCCTCGTTGCGCTACGCGACGCAGGGCGCGCGTTCGCTCTCGGTTCGCGGCAACCCGTTGCTCGGCTCCTCGGTCGAGTTCGGAAGCAGCGGCCTCCAGCCGGGCGACCTCGGCGCCGTCGCCGTCGGCTTGCCCGCAGCCCAGGCCACCCGGGCAGGCGCGAACGGCACGTGGCTCTTCGTCGATCTCGCGCAGTCGCTGCCCTACCTGATCATCGCGCCGGACCCACAGGGCGCGTGGAGCCAGTCCGTCGCCGTGCCCAACGACGCAGCGCTGCAGGGGCTCGCGCTCGTCGCGCAAGCGGGCTTCGCCGGGCCGACCATCCCGGGCGGCGTCGAGTTCGCGACGGCGTGGTGGCTCTGCCTCGGGCGCTGACTTCGGGGCCAGGGTCCGCAGATCCTCGCCGCGCGGAGGGCCACGGGGGCTTGCCGGGAGCGAACGGCGCCTGCGTCGATCTGCGCACGCGCTCGGGCCTCTGCGCACACTCACCGTTCGCAACCGAGCCCCTTCCGCGTAGGCTCCGCGTCCCATGTCGAACCCGGTCGTGCGAAGGATCCTGGCTCCCGTCGAGCTGGCAGAGTCCAGCGACCCGGATCTCGGCTACGCGATCCGGCTCGCGGCGCAGTTGCGCGCGGAGCTCGTGTTCCTCGCGGTGATCGACACGCCGACGACTGTGGGGCTGATCGGTCGCCACCGCGCGATGGCGGGCGGCGGCCGCGACTTCGAGCAGAACCTCATGCAGGAGGTGAAGGGCATCCTGCAGCACAACGTCGACCTCGCGGCCCGCGCCGGCGTGCGCGCGCTCGGGCACGCGACGCTGAGCGAAGAGGTCGAGGAGCAGATCCTCAAGGAAGCCGTGCTGCAGCGCGTGGACCTGATCCTCGTGCGTTCGCACGGCAAGTCCGGATTCATGAAGGCGCTGCTCGGCAGCACCGCTGGCGAGATCCTCAAGGCAGCGCCGTGTCCGGTGCTGGTGGCGCGCGTCTGATGGCGAACAAGAAGAACGGCCGGTCGGGCAAGGGCCCGAAGGGTTCCGCACCGAAGTCGCAGCAGGGAACGAAGGGGATCGTCGGCGCGCGCGGCGCGGGCAGTCCGGCGAAGCGGCCCGCGGTCCCCGCGTCGTCGAAGCCCGGGATGCCGCTCGCGAACAAGCCCGTGCGCGCGGCTGCTTCGCTGCCGCCGGTCGCGTCTGCGCCGAAGCGCGACGCACTGCGTTCGACGACCTCGCTGCCGACGTCGTCGATGCGCTGGACGTGTCCGCCGCTGTCGCCGTCGGGCCAGCCGCCGACCGCGGCCTTCCTGCTCGGCCAGGACCGGCCGATGCAGGCGTTGCGCACCGGGCTCTCGATCCACGCGCGCGGCTACAACCTGTTCGTGTCGGGCCTCATCGGCTCGGGCCGTTCCACGGTGGTGGAGTTCCTGCTGCGCGACATCCAGCCGGTGTGCCGCCGCGGTCCCGACCACGTGCTCGTGCACAACTTCCGCGACCCGATCAGCCCGCTGCTCGTGCCGCTGCCGCCGGGCCGCGCCGCTGCGTTCCGCGACGAGTTGTCCGACCTCGGCCGCGAGTTGCGTTCGGCGTTGACCGCGGCGCTGCACAGCCGTCCGCACCGCATGTCGCGGCGCGTGGTGCTGCGCGCGAGCGAAGCGCGCGAACGGCGCATCATGGAAGCGCTGCAGCGGCAGGCGCAGAAGCTCGGCTGCCAGCTCGTGCGCTTCTCGGCGCAGAACGGCGCGAGTTCGTCGGACATCTATCCGGTCGTCGACGGCGAGCCGATCACGCTCGACGCGTTGTCGGCGCTCGCGATCGAAGGCAAGGTCGAGGACTCGGTGCGCGACGAGCTGTTGCGCAACCGCGAGCAGTTGCTGGAGCGGCTCGAGGAGGTCGCGGAGCGCGTTCGCCAGGAACGCCACCGCATGACCAACGAGCTGCGCGAGATGGACCAGCGCCTCGCATGGCACGTTCTCGCGTCGCACCTGAAGGACTTCCGTCAGCGCTGGCCGCAGATGCAGGTCGCGGACTGGCTCGACGCCGCCGGCGAATGGATCGAGCGCCACCTGCGCCAATGGCTCGAGAGCATCGTCGACGACTCCGAGGAGCAGGCCGACGAACAGGCAGAAGAGCAGCCCGCGCCGCGCGCGCCCGAGTTGCGCGTGCACGAGTTCCAGGCGCAGATCGTGAAGAGCTCGCTCAACGACGCGTGCCCGGTCGTGTTCGAGAGCAATCCGACCTACGCGCGCTTGTTCGGCACGATCACGCCGCTGCGCGAGGGCCAGCAGCCGTCGCCACTGCAGTGCCATCCCGGCGCGTTGCTGCGCGCGGACGGCGGCTACCTGATCCTGCGTTGCATGGACGTGCTCCAGGAGCAGGGGCTCTGGGTCGCGTTGAAGCGCGCGCTGCAGACGGGCCGCGCCGAGATCCGCGAGCTCGATCCTGCGACCGGCCAGCCCGGCGGTTCGTTGCAGCCCGAGGCCGTGCCGTTCGACCTCAAGGTCGTTCTGATCGGCGAACCCGGCGTCTACGAACAGCTCGCGAGCGAGGACCCGCAGTTCCCGCAGATCTTCAAGATCCACGCCGAGTTCGACACGTCGATCCCGGTCAGCGACGAGAACCTCACGCGCTACGCGGACTACCTGCAGTGGCTCGTCGGCCGCGAAGGGCTGCAGCCGTTCCAGCCCGATGGCTTTGCCGCGATCGCCGAGTACGGCGCGCGCGCCGCAGGCCGCCGCGACCGCTTGTCGACGCGCTACGGCGAACTCGGCGACGTCGCGCGCGAGTCGTCGCACCTCGCGGAGCAGCAAGGCGACGGCAAGATCGGCCGTCAGCACGTCGAAGAGGCGATTCGCCGCCAGCGCTATCGCCACGACCTGCCGCAGGAGCACGTCGAGCGCGACTACGCGACGGGCTACATGCAGCTCTCGACGTCGGGCCGCGCGACGGGGCAGGTCAACGCGCTGACGGTGCTCGACACCGGCACGCTCGAGTTCGGCCGGCCGTGCCGCATCACGTGCAGTTCCGGCGTCGCGGTGCCGACGCGTTCGGGCCTCATCAACATCGAAGGCGCGGTCAACCTGTCGGGCCCGATCCACGACAAGGGCGTGATGATCCTCGAGGGCTACCTCCTGCAGCGCTTCGGCGACGAAGGCCCGCCGTGCGTCGCCGCCACGATCTGCTTCGAGCAGCTCTACAACGGCGTCGAAGGCGACTCCGCGTCGCTCGCGCAATTGCTCGCGTTGCTGAGTTCGCTCGCCGACGTGCCGCTCGACCAGGGCTTCGGCGTGACGGGCTCGATCAACCAGAAGGGCGAAGTGCAGGCGGTCGGCGCGGTCAACGAGAAGACCGAAGGCTTCTACCGGCTGTGCCGCGCGCGGCGGTTGACCGGCGAGCAAGGCGTCGTGATCCCCGCGGCGAACCAGTGCGACCTCATGCTGGAGCCCGAGGTCGTGGCCGCGTGCGAACGCGGCGAGTTCGAGGTGCACGCGGTGCGGCACGTCGAGGAGGCGCTCGCGTTGCTGACCGGCATGCCGGCGCAGCAGGTGCTCGAGCGCGTGCGGCAGCGGCTCGAACGCTTCCGCAAGGTCGCGGGCCTGCGCGGCTGAGCTACGCGGTCGCGCTGCGTTGCGCGTCGCGTCCTCGCGGATGCGGCGCGAGGAGGCAGTGTCGCGTGCTCGGCGCGCGCCGCAGAGCGCGCAGCGATGCTTTCGCCGCAGAGTGAGCAGCGTCGCGCTCGCGATCTGCCGCTACGGCTCGCCGCGCTGGTCGCGCAGGATCCAGTCGGCGGCGGCCGCGAGGTCCATCGCCTCCGCAGTCGGCTTCACGTGGCGCGCCGCGAGCTTGTCGAGTTCGGCCTGCGGCGGCTTGCCGCTGTGCACGTAGACCGTGCGCAACGGCGTGCCTTCGGCGGCGAGGATGTCGCGCGCCGTGTCGCCGACGAGGTAGGAGCCTTCGAGCTCCAACGACAGCAGTTCCACCGCGTCGCGCACGAGGCCGCCCTTGGGCTTCCTGCACGCGCACTCGCGGCCGTAGGGGCCTTGCAGGTCCGGATGGTGCGGGCAGTGCAGCACCGCGGTGATCGCGTGGTCGGTCTCGCGCAGCAGCTTCTCGGTGATGCGCGAGAACGTCGTCTCGTCGAAGAGGCCGCGCGCGATGCCGCTCTGGTTGGTGATCACGACGATCGCGAAGCCCGCGTCGCGGAGCCGACGCACCGCGTCGCGCGCGCCCGGCAGCAGTTCGAGGCGGTCCGGGCTCTCGACGAAGTCGACCTCGCGGTTCAGCGTGCCGTCGCGGTCCAGGAAGACCGCGCGCTTCACTTGCCTTCGCCCTGCAGCGGTGCGGGAGCGGCCGTCGGCGCCGGCGCAGTCTGCGCGGCAGCGGCCTTCTGTGCGTTCGCGCGCAAGACGTCGAAGCCGAGCAGCGGTTCGTCCTCGCGGTAGAGCTTCACGTAGACCTCGCCCGGAACGATTGCGCCCTTCACGGCGAACGGGAAGAACACGTCGCCCGCGGTCCAGAACACCGGCAGCGGCGGCACGCCCGGCGCGCCGGCGCCGTCGATCCAACGAGACGTGTAGCCGCGCGTGTGCTGGTAGAGCACGCGCTGTTCGGGGCGATAGCCCTTCTTGCGCAGTTCCAGCAGGTGGTCCGAGCCGAAGTTGCCGGCGATGTCGAAGGCCTTCGGCGTCGTCTCGCCGGTGTCGTGGCCGTTGATCCAGATCTGGGCGCCGGGCGGCTCGCTCGTGATCAGGATCTCATGGTTGCGCTTGAACCACGTGCACGCGGTGCACGACAGCAGCAGGGCGAGGATCGGAAGGCGCATCACGAGGGATCCTATCGGCCGGGGCAGGCTCCTGTAGAGAGACGTCTTGTCGCCCGCTACGTCCGCGCGGCGTGCATCGGCGGCGGCGAGTGCGTAGTGTCGAAGGGCCATGGCGACCGACGATACGACCGACTCTCCTTCCGCTGCGTCCGGCAAGCGCGACCTGCCGTTCGGCGGAGTGTGGAACTACGCGCCATCGAAGGAAGGCACGGACCACTTCGTTGTCGAGAAACGCTACGGCCACTTCGTCGGCGGCGAGTTCCGCGCGCCGAAGGCGGGCAAGTGGTTCGCGACCGTGAACCCCGCGACCGAGCAACCGATCTGCGAGGTGGCGCAGGGAACCGAGGCCGACGTCGACGCCGCGGTCGCGGCGGCCAAGAAGGCGCTGCCCGCGTGGCGCAAGCTGTCGGGCGAGGCGCGCGGCCGCTACCTGTTCCGCATCGCGCGCATCGTGCAGGAGCGCGCGCGCGAGTTGGCGTGCCTCGAGTCGATGGACGGCGGCAAGCCGATCCGCGAGTCGCGCGACGTCGACGTTCCGCTCGCGGCGCAGCACTTCTTCTACCACGCAGGTTGGGCCGACAAGCTCGACCTCGCGTTTCCCGGCAGCAAGCCCGAGTCGCTCGGCGTGGTGGGGCAGGTCATCCCGTGGAACTTCCCGCTGCTGATGGCGGCATGGAAGATCGCGCCCGCGCTCGCGTGCGGCAACACCGTGGTGCTGAAGCCCGCGGAGACGTCGCCGCTCACTGCCCTTCGCCTGTGCGAGATCTTCGCGCAAGCGGGCCTGCCGCCCGGCGTCGTCAACGTCGTCACCGGCGACGGCAGCACGGGCGCGTTGCTCGTGCAGCACAAGGACCTCGCCAAGGTCGCGTTCACGGGCAGCACCGAAGTCGGCAAGAAGATCCAGCAGCAACTCGCAGGCACCGGCAAGGAGCTCACGCTCGAACTCGGCGGCAAGGCTGCGCACATCGTGTTCGACGACGCGGCGATCGACCAGGCGGTCGACGGCGTCGTGCGCGGCATCTTCTTCAACCAAGGCCACGTCTGCTGCGCGGGCTCGCGCCTGTTGCTGCAAGAAGGCATCCACGACGTGTTCGTCGAGAAGCTGCGCATGCGCATCGAGCGCATCCGCGTCGGCGACCCGATGGACAAGAACACCGACATGGGCGCGATCCACAGCAAGGCGCAGCTGCAACGGATCGAGGAGCTCGTGCAGAGCGGCGTCGACGAAGGCGCATGCATGATCCAGGCGTCGTGCGCGCTGCCGAAGAAGGGCTTTTGGCACCGTCCGACGCTGTTCACCAACGTCGCGAACAGCCATCGCATCGCGCGCGAGGAGATCTTCGGCCCGGTGCTGTCGGTGATGACGTTCCGCACGCCCGAGGAAGCGGTCGAGAAGGCCAACAACACGAGCTACGGGCTCTCGGCCGGCATCTGGACCGACAAGGGCGCGCGCATTCTGTGGCTCGCGGATCGCCTGCGCGCCGGCGTAGTCTGGAACAACACCTACAACCGATTCGACGCGGCCGCGCCGTTCGGCGGGTTCCAGGAGTCGGGCTTCGGCCGCGAAGGCGGCAAGCAAGGTCTGCGCGCGTATCTGCGCATTCCCGGCGCGCTGTCGGCGGGCTGAGGCGCAGCTTCGCAGAGTGGGAATGGGTACGCGGCGGATCGCTCCGCCGCCGTGTCCTCCGCTGCGCCTTGCTGGGACCGCGAGCGCGCGAAGCCGCGGCGGCTACTTGCCGCCCTTCTTCGCTTTCTGTCCCGGCAACTCGGTGCGGAACGCGCCGCACGAGGCTGCGTCGGGCGCAAACGCCGCGTGCGGCGCTTCGCCGGCGCCGAGCGCCTCGACATACCAGTGCACGGCCTCGCCTTGCGGCAAGTCGTCACGCACCGCGCCGAACACTCCGTCGCCGAAAGCGCCGTCGCCGTGCGCGCCGTCGTCGAGCATCGTCGTCGCGACGAACGGTCCGCGGCGCGCGAGCGCGACGTGCAGCACGACAGAAGAATCCTTCGTGTCGCCCGCGACCTTGCACGTCACCGCCAGCGACGCGCGTTCGCCGTTGGTCTCGCGCGCCGTGTGGCGCACGTCGGTGATCGAGGGGACGGATCCCTGCATGCACGCGTGTTCGAGGATCGCGTTCTTGCGCGCGGTGGCAGTGCGCTGCAGCGCCTCGACGCTCGACTGGAACGCCGCGTAGCCGAACAGCGACTTGTCGTCGTCCTTCGCCATCGCGTCGACGCGTTCGTGCAACGAGGTCACGAACGGCCCGAGCACGGACCAGTCGAGACGCTGCGTCGCGATCGCGCGCAGGTGCGCGAGGTAGGCCGCGCGCCAGCGCGGGACGAGCAGCAGGCGGCCGAGCGGGCGGTTCGCTTGTTCCTGCAGCGCGAGCGGCGACGAGGTCGGGCTCGGCGCGCCCATCATGCCGCCAGGGCCGCCCGGCCCGCGTGCGCCGCGCTGGCCGCGGCCGCCTGGCTGCGGCGCGCCGGGTTCCTGCCCCGCGCCCGGCGGCGCGTCGAAGCCCGGACGGCCGGGTTCGCCGCCGTTGCGCGGATCACCGAAGGGCGGCCCGCCGGGGCCTTCGCCGTCTGCGGGCGGCGCGCCGCGCCGTCCGCCGCGCATGCCGCCGGGACCGCCGCGGCCACTGCCCAGGATCTCGTTGCTGTCGTAGGGCAGCGGACGGAAGCGGCCTTCGGGGCTCTCCCAAAGCAAGAAGTCGCTCGCGCGGCTCGCGTAACCGTCGCCGTCGAGCAGCGCCGCGTCGACCGCGAGGAACAACAGCGCCGCATCGACGTCGAGCACCGCGGGCAATGCGGCCTCGAGTTGCTCGACCGGCGTCGTGTTGAGCACGCGGCAGCATTGGACGAGACGCTTCCACGCGGCGGCCTTCGCTTCGCCCTCGAGGTCGCCCTTCAGTTCATAAGCCGACTCGTAGGCCTTCGTGTCCTCGCCGAGCCATCCGAGGCCGGCGCCGCCGCGCGGGTTGGCCGGGACCTTGAAGCGCACGCCCTTCTTCGTGCCGAACGACTCGTCGAGGTACTTCTTGTCGAACTGCTGGACGTTCGCGTAGAGGCCCCAGTTCTCGCCGTTCACGACGACCTGCACGACGTTGGCCTGCAGCGCCGGCAGGAAGCCGCGCGCGACGAACGCGTGGATGGCTTCGCGCAGGTACGACGGGTCGTCGTTGCAGTTCAGCAGGTTCAGCTCTTCGTAGCCGTAAAGCCGCTGCTTCTCGTCCGTGAAGTCGACTGAGATCGAGAACGACTTCTTCTTGCCCTGCACGCCGAAGTAGGACGAGTTGCCGCGGAAGCCGACGCCGACGCCTTTGTAGTCGACGCCGTCGACGCGCATCGTCGCGGGCAGCTCGACGTCGGTGCGGTAGAAGTCGGCGAGCTCGTCGAACCAGTCCGCCTGCGGGAACTGGAGGAAGATCGTGCGAACGACCGACGGGTCGTAGAGCGCGGCGTCCGGATAGGAGGCGACGTCCGTGGGCGCGATCTTCTTCGCCTCGCGCGGCGTCGCAGGCGGTTCGGCTTCGCCGCCGGGCGGCGGGCCACCGGGGAATCCTCCGCGTCCTCCGCGGCCGCCACGGCCACCCGGGCCCATGCCGCGACGCGGTTGCGACTTCACGAACGCTCGCGCTTCCTGGCGTTCCGTATCGTCGAGCACGCCGTTCTTGTCGGCGTCGAACTTCGCGACGAGCTGTTGTTCGCGTTCGGCGGCGGGGCCGCCGCCTGGACCGAAACCCGGTCCGCCGCGAAGTTCCGAGCCCCCCGGCTCGAAGCCTCGCGGCGGACCGTCCACAGGAGGATCCTGTGGCTGCTGCGCAGCAAGGTGCGCAGCGCAGCAGAGCGCGCACGCCGCGGCAAAGCGGCGCATGCGGTTCGGTCGCAGCAACGTGAGGTCGTGGCGTCGGGTCATCGGTGGTTCTCGGAAGGCGCAGTCAACGCGACCGTCCGGACGAATCCACCGAAGACACAATCGTCACGCAGAACGCCCGCAGTCTCCTTCCGCGGGCGCTCCTTGCCTCACAGCTGGCTGCGAAGCCAGGTGCGGCTGTTGACCGCGACACCCTGCGCGTTCACGAGCGTCGCGCGCACGGCCGTGACCGTGGCGAGGCCACCCGGCGCCGCGGGGCGCTGGCGGACCGTCCAGTCGCCGGCGCCGCCGAGCAGCGGGTCGACGACGACAGGCGCGTTGAACGTCGCGGCAGTCACTTCGCCGCGCAGCAGTTCGATGCGCACCGACAGGCCCGTGGGACGATCCACGATGCCGCGGAAGCGGATCTCGTTGCGGGCGTTGTCGAACTGGGCGCGGTCGATCGTGACGATCGGCAGCAGCGCCGGGTCGGTGAACTCGCAGTCGATCGCGATGGCGAACAGGACGCCGTCGACGACGTAGCCTTCTGCGGTCAACGCGTTGACGTTCGCGAGCGGTGTCGCGGCGAGCTGCTGGAAGAACGTCTGCGGCGACAGCGTCACGCCGGCGAGGCCGCTGATCGTGATCGGGAAGCGCGGGTCCGGGTTGAGCACGACCGGCATCTCGCCGACGACGAACGACGGGTAATCCCCGGCGGTCGACACCGACGTGACCGGGCCGGCGACGAGGTTCTCGGCGAATTCGAGCGCCATCTCGAGGTCCGGGATCAGGAACTGGTTGCCCTGGGCGTCCTGGTAGACGTGGCCGGCGGACTTCAGCGTGCCACCCGTATATTCGAAGCGGTCCGGCTGCGGCTGGTCGGCCTGGCCGGGAACGGCGACGCCTTCGGTGGCGAGCACGGGCACCAGGTGGCGCGTCGCGATCTCGCTGCGGATGCGGCCGAGGTGCGTGCGCGCCGCGAGTTGCTCCGGCGCGTCCTGCGTGTTCTGCAGACGCAGGCGGGCCGAGCTGTAGATCGACCGAACGGCGCCGCGCTGCAGCGGCGACGTCGCGTCACGGCCGCCCGGGACCGCGTTCTCGTCGAGCAGCGCGTGCATCGTGGCCGCCGTGATCGGCGCGCCGGCGAAGTTGGTGCCCGGGATCTCGAACGCCGTGCCGTCGACAGAGGCGGGAATGGTCACGAGGAGACCCTGGGCCTGGAACGACTGCGAGCCAGGATTGACGGACGTGATGGGACCTTCCGTGAGGAAGGTCTTCAGCGGCTGCACCGGCGTGAGCACGCGCCCGTCCGCGAGGATTGCCGATGCGCCCTGCGCCTGCAGCAGCGACGTCAACGAGAACAACGAAGCGATAGCAAACGAAGACAACTTCATAGTGAGGTCACGACTTTGCGAAAAGCAACGTCACCACTGGCCGCAATAAGGCGCGGCTTGGCGTGCGTTGCATGGAATGACCCTGTTCGTGCGCGGGGTGCGGAACGAGACCGCGGGTGAGACCGCTCACGTCGAGGGGTGTAGTTCTTCTAACGAATCGTGCAGTTCCTGCAAGGAGGGGGCTCGTGCCGCGCGTGGAGCCATGTTGCGCCTCGCCGTCATGCAGGTGCGCCAGCCATGCATCGTCTGCGCGGAGCAGCAGGCGTCATCGCAACGATGGTCTCGGTCCTCGATGTCGACGCGCTGTTCTCAGGCTTCGTTGCATGGGAGGCTCTGCGCTTTTCGTTGCCGTGAAGCGGTTGCTCCTTCCTCGCGTCAGGCAGTGCTCGCTTTCGGCTCCAGTTGGATGGCCGTCGGGGAAATCGCCGCCTCCAATCCGGCCGCGTAGCCTTATGCGACGACGCGGCTGCAACTGCACGAACGCGCGCGTTCCTTCGCGTTTGATCTCGTCGAGCTCGCCGATCGTGTCGGCGCCGAGCTTGGCGAAGGCGTGTTGCCCGAGCATCTCCGTGGACCGCATGCAGGATGTAGGTGCAGCCACGGCGCCGTCATCGACGAGGCGTGCGAGTCCACCGCGGACAGGCGCATCACGCAGAGCGCCCGCGGTCTCCTTCCGCGGGCGCTCCGTGCCTCACAGCTGGCTGCGGAGCCACGTGCGGCTGTTCACCGCAACGCCCTGCGCATTCACGAGCGTCACGCGCACGGCCGTGACCGTGGCGAGGCCGCCCGGCGCCGCGGGGCGCTGGCGGACCGTCCAGTCGCCGGCGCCGCCGAGCAGCGGGTCGACGACGACAGGCGCGTTGAACGTCGCGGCAGTCACTTCGCCGCGCAGCAGTTCGAGGCGCACCGACAGGCCCGTGGGACGGTCCACGATGCCGCGGAAGCGGATTTCGTTGCGTGCGTTGTCGAACTGGGCGCGGTCGATCGTGGCGATCGGCAGCAGCGCAGGGTCGGTGAACTCGCACTCGATCGCGATGGCGAACAGGACGCCGTCGACGACGTAGCCCTCGGCGACGAGCCCGTTGACGTTCGCCAGGGGCGTGGCTGCAAACTGCTGGAAGAACGTCTGCGGCGACAGCGAAACGCCGGCGAGGCCGGTGATCGTGATCGGGAAACGCGGGTCCGGGTTGAGCACGACCGGCATCTCGCCGACGACGAACGACGGGTAATCCCCGGCGGTCGACACCGACGTGACCGGGCCGGCGACGAGGTTCTCGGCGAATTCGAGCGCCATCTCGAGGTCCGGGATCAGGAACTGGTTGCCCTGGGCGTCCTGGTAGACGTGGCCGGCGGACTTCAGCGTGCCACCCGTATATTCGAAGCGGTCCGGCTGCGGCTGGTCGGCCTGGCCGGGAACGGCGACGCCTTCGGTGGCGAGCACGGGCACCAGGTGGCGCGTCGCGATCTCGCTGCGGATGCGGCCGAGGTGCGTGCGCGCCGCGAGTTGCTCCGGCGCGTCCTGCGTGTTCTGCAGACGCAGGCGGGCCGAGCTGTAGATCGACCGAACGGCGCCGCGCTGCAGCGGCGACGTCGCGTCACGGCCGCCCGGGACCGCGTTCTCGTCGAGCAGCGCGTGCATCGTGGCCGCCGTGATCGGCGCGCCGGCGAAGTTGGTGCCCGGGATCTCGAACGCCGTGCCGTCGACAGAGGCGGGAATGGTCACGAGGAGACCCTGGGCCTGGAACGACTGCGAGCCAGGATTGACGGACGTGATGGGACCTTCCGTGAGGAAGGTCTTCAGCGGCTGCACCGGCGTGAGCACGCGCCCGTCCGCGAGGATTGCCGACGCGCCCTGCGCCTGCAGCAGCGACGTCAGCGAGAACAACGAAGCGATAGCAAACGAACAGAACTTCATAGCGGAATCGACCTGCGAATTCGCAGCACAGGGGGGCGCGATAGGTGCGAACCCAATGGCTGCATGGAAACGACTCCTGCCGACCCGGATGCGGCGGACCGCCGCGTGTGAGGCCGGGTTGGCCAACCGGAGTTGCGCGGGATTCGAACAATGTCGTAGGCGGGTTGCAATTGGGACGATCGCAAGGAAGTCGTGAAGCTTTGTCGCGGTTGGAATGCGCCGCGCCGTCACCTGTGTGCGCCAGCCTTGCATCGCCCGCGCGGAACGGCGAACGTCCCCCGCATGAGCGTTCCCGTGCGCAAGACCTACAAGCTGTTCGTCGGCGGCAAGTTCCCGCGCAGCGAGTCCGGCAGGAGCTACCAGCCCGAGGCTTCGCCGGACGTGAACGTGGCGCGCGGCAGCCGCAAGGACTTCCGCGACGCGGTCATCGCGGCGCGCGTGGGCTTCAAGGCCTGGAGCGGCAGCTCGGCCTACCTGCGAGGCCAGATCCTCTACCGCCTCGCCGAGATGCTCGAGACGCGGCGCGAGGCGCTCGTCGCCGAACTCGTCGCGTGCGGACAGAAGCGCGCCGCCGCGCAGAAGGAACTCGACGCCTCGATCTCGCTCGTCACGTGGCATGCGGGCCTCTGCGACAAGGTGCAGACGTTGCTCGGCAGCCAGAACGCGGTGCAGGGGCCGTTCTTCGCGTTCAGCACGGTGGAGCCGTGCGGCGTCGTCGCGGTCGTCGCGCCAGAGACTCCGTCGCTGCTCGGCTTGCTGGCGCTCGTGTTGCCGCCGCTCGTCGGAGGCAACGCAGTCATCGCGCTGTGCAGCGAGACGGCGCCGCTGTGCGCGCTCGCGCTCGGCGAAGCGCTCGCGACGAGCGACCTGCCGTCCGGTGCGTGCAACCTGCTCGCGGGATTGCGTTCGGAGCTCGTGCCGCAGTTCGCGGCGCATCGCGACGTCGACGGGATGTTGCTCGCGGGCGAACCCGACGCCGCGGTTGGCAAGAGCGCAGCCGACAACTGCAAGCGCGTCCGGTACTGCACGCTCGCGGGCGCGGAGTGGAACGACGTCGCGAACCTCCGCCAGCTGTCGTGGGTGGAGCCGTTCGTCGAGGTGAAGACGCTCTGGCACCCCGTCGCGCAGTGACGCCGCGCCTTCCCACGCCGTGAAGAACCATCCTGCCCGTCTGATCCAGAAGAAGCGCGACGGCCACGAACTCGCGGACGACGAGATCCTCGACGCGATCTCCGGCGTCTGCGACCAGTCGATGCACGATGCGCAGCTCGGCGCGTTCTTGATGGCGGTGCTGCTGCAAGGCATGAGCCAGCGCGAGACGGCGACGCTGACGCGCGCGATGCGCGACAGCGGCGTGGTGCTGCCGCGCTGCGGCGCGGCGCCCCGCGTCGACAAGCACTCGACGGGCGGCGTCGGCGACAAGACGAGCCTGTTGCTCGCGCCGTGGGTCGCGAGCTGCGGCGTGCACGTGCCGATGATCAGCGGCCGCGGCCTTGGCCACACCGGCGGCACGATCGACAAGCTGCAGGCGATCCCCGGCTACCGCACGTCGCTGTCGACGGACGAGTTCTCGCGTGTGCTCGCGAAGTGCGGCTACGCGATGGCCTCGGCGAGCGCCGACGTGGCGCCGGCGGACCGGCGCATGTACGCGACGCGCGACGTGACCGGCACGGTCGAGAGCGTGCCACTGATCACGAGTTCGATCCTCGCGAAGAAGCTCGCCGAGAACCTCGATGGCCTCGTGATGGACGTGAAGACGGGGCGCGCCGCGTTCATGCAGGCCGACGCGGACGCAGACCGTCTCCTGCAGTCGATCTTCGAGGTCGGCACCAAGGCCGGCGTGCGTGTGACCGCGCTGCGAACGGACATGGACCATCCGCTCGGTCTCGCGCACGGCAATGCGCTCGAGGTCCTCGAGATCCTCGACTGCCTCGAAGGCAACGGTCCGCGCGACACGATGGAGCTCACGCGCGTCCTCGCGGTGGAGATGTTGCTGCTCGCGGGCGTCGCCGTGGACGCAGCGGCTGCGGGCGTGATGCTCGACGGCAAGCTGCGCGACGGCTCGGTTGCGCGTTGCATGGAGCAGAACCTCGAACTGCAGGGCGGCAACCCGCGCATCCTGTCGGACCGCAGCCTGTTCGGTCGCGCTCCGGTCGTCGAGGCCGTGCTCGCGGATCGAGACGGCTTCGTCATCGACGTCGATCCGCTCGTGCTTGGCCACGCGATCGTCGATCTCGGCGGCGGGCGCCGTTCGCCGCAGGACTCGGTGGATCCGCAGGTCGGCATCGTGCTCGCGCGCACGCTCGGGGAGCCCGCGCAGCGCGGCGAACCACTCGCGTTCGTGCACGCGCGCACTGCGTCCTCGGCCGCAGCGGCGGTCGCAGCGGTGCGCCGGGCGATGCCCGTCGGCGACGAACGCCGTGCGCGCCGCGAGCTGGTGCAGAAGCGCGTGGCCGCGAGCTGAGCGATCAGAGGCGTGCGTTCCGATCTTGACCGCGGCCCCGTCGCGGTCGAACGTCAGCAGCCATGCCGCACCTCTCGCGCCGCGCCGTCCTGTTGCTCGCGCCCTTCTGCTTCTTGCTGTCGTGCGGCGACTCCGGCAAGGCGTCGAGCGCGCTTCGCATCGCGGTGGTGCCGAAGGGCACGCAGCACGTGTTCTGGAACGCGATCCACGCCGGCGCCGAGCAGGCCGCGAAGGAACTCGGCGTCGAGATCCTGTGGAAGGGGCCGCAGCCCGAAGGGGACCAGCAAGCGCAGATCCACCTGCTGCAGACGATCGTGACGAGCGGCGTCGACGGCATCGTGCTCGCGCCGGTCGACGAGCAGGCGCTCGCGCGTCCCGTCGCCGATGCTGTCGGCAACGGCGTGCCGGTCGTCGTGATCGACTCGAACCTGAAGGGCGACAAGCACGCAGCCTTCGTCGCGAGCGACAACAGGAAGGGCGGCGAGCTCGCGGGCAAGAAGCTCGCCGAGGAGCTCGGCGGCAAGGGCAAGGTGATCGTGCTGCGGTTCCAGCAGGGATCGGCGAGCACGACGTTGCGCGAGGAGGGCGCGCTGGCCGCGCTGGCTGCGTTCCCGGGCATCGAGGTCGTCTCCAAGGACCAGTACGCAGGCGACGAGCAGAAGGCGAAGGCGGCCGCGGCCGCGCTGTTGCTCGCGCATCCGGATGCGAACGGCGTCTTCTGTCCCAACGAGTCGACGACGCACGGGTTCCTCGTCGCGCTGCAGCAGAGCGGCAAGGCCGGAGCGATGAAGTTCACGGGCTTCGACTCCAGCGAGGCGCTGCAGAAGGGTCTCGAGCAGGGTCACATCCACGGACTCGTGCTGCAGGACCCGGTCGGCATGGCGGCGCAAGGCGTGCGCGCGTGCGTCGCTGCGTTGCGCGGGCAGCCCGTGCAGAAGGAACTCGCGACCGAGCTCGGCCTCGCGACGCCGCAGAACTGCAAGGAGCCGCGCATGCAGGCGCTGCTGCAGCCGGACCTGTCGATCCTGAAGGGGCGCTGAGCATGTCGGCGCGCGCGCCGCGGCTCGCGATGCGCGGCATCGTCGTGGCCTACGGCGACGTTCGCGTGCTCGACGGCGCCGACTTCGTCGTGGAGCCGGGCACATGCCACGCGCTGCTCGGCGAGAACGGGGCAGGCAAGAGTTCGATGCTCAAGGCCCTGCTCGGCGCCGCGCCGTTGCGCGCGGGCTCCATCGAAGTCGACGGCGAGCCGTTCGTGTCAGGAGGGCTTCGCGCTGCGGAAGCGCGCGGCATCGCGGTCGCGCACCAGGAACTGTCGTTGGTCCCGCACCTGTCGGTCGCCGACGCGATCGCGCTCGGGGCGAGCAGCGTCTCGCGCTTCGTCGTCGATCGTCGTGCGCGCGACGAGTTCGCACGCGCTGCGTTGCGCATCGTCGACCGGCTCGACGTGCCGTTGCGCGCCCAGGTCCGTTCGCTGTCGGCGGCGCAGCGGCAACTCGTGGAGCTCGCGCGCGCGTTCGTGCGCTCACGATCCCTCCTCGTGCTCGACGAGCCGACGAGTTCGCTCGCTGCCGACGACGCGGAACGGCTCTACCGCGCGGTCGACGACGTCGTCGCGCGCGGTGTTTCGGTGGTGTTCGTGAGCCACTACCTCTCGGAGGTGCGCCGGGTCGCTTCGGCCGCGACGGTGTTGCGCGACGGGCGGACGGCGCATGCGGGCGACCTCGGCTCGGTGCGCGACGAAGACCTCGTCCGCCACATGGCAGGCCGAAGCGTCGCGGCGACGGCGGCCTCGCGCCGCGGGACCGCGACGGGCGGGGTCGCGCTGCGCGTTCGCGGGCTCGTCTCCGCGCCGCAGGTCCGCGCCGCGAGCTTCGAGGCGCGCAGCGGCGAGATCCTCGGCATCGCCGGCCTCGCGGGCGCCGGTCGCACCGAGCTCCTCGAAGCGGTGTTCTCGCTCCGTGCGCGCCAGGCCGGCTCGGTCGAGTTCGATGCGCAGAGCCAGCCGCGCGGAACGGTGGCGATGTGGCGCAGCGGCGTCGGCATGGTGGCCGAGGATCGCAAGCTGCTCGGGCTCTCGCTGTCGCAGAGCATCGCCGAGAACGTCGCGTTGCCGATCGCTGCGGTTCGCGGCGCGTCCGCTCGCGTGTCGCCGCAGCGGCTGTCGCAGTCGGCCGAGACGCCGTGCGCGAGCCTGCGGCTGAAGGCGCGTTCGATGATGCAGAAGGCGCGCGAGCTGTCCGGCGGCAACCAGCAGAAGGTCGCGTTCGCGCGGCTGATCGCCTGCGGCGCGCGCGTGTTGTTGCTCGACGAGCCGACGCGCGGCATCGACGTCGGCAGCCGCGAGGAAGTGCACGCGCTGCTGCGCGCGAAGGCGAGCGAGGGCGCGTGCATCGTCGTCGTCAGCTCCCATCTGCCGGAGTTGCTGGCGCTGTGCGATCGCATCGCGGTGATGCAGCAAGGTCGGCTCGGCGAAGCGCGCGGCGCATGGGAATGGACGCAGGAGTCGCTGGTCGCGGCCGCGCTGCACAGTGGCCTCGGGGCCGAGGGAGTGGCATGAACGAACGTCTGCGTGGGATCTGGCCGGTCGCGTTGCCGTTGCTCGCGCTGTGCGCCTTGCTGTTGGCGGTCGGCATCGCGCGCCCGTCGTTCGTCAGCGCGCTGAGCCTGCAGACGATGGCGATGCAGTCGGTGTTCGTCGCGCTGCCCGCGCTCGGCATGACGTTCGTCGTCGTCGCCGGCGGCATCGACATCTCGATCGGCAGCGTCGTCGCGTTCACTGCGGTCGCGAGCGCGTGGCTCGTGCGCGACGGAATGCCGCCGCCGTTGGCCGCAGCCGCCGCGGCCGCGATCGGCTCGCTGTTCGGGCTCGGCAACGGGTTGCTCGTGACGCGACTCATGGTCGCGCCGTTCCTCGTCACGTTGGGCACGATGGGCGTCGCGCGCGGCCTCGCGAAGCGGCTCGCCGAGGACCAGAAGATCGATGCGGACCCGGGCGTGCTCATGGAACTCGTCCGAGCTCGGCCGCCTGCGCCGTGGATGCTCGTCGGCCCCGCGGTGTGGAGCACGGCACTCGCGCTCGCGGGAGCCGCGTTCCTGCTGCGACGCACCGCGTTCGGACTGTTCGTGATCTCGGTGGGATCGAACGCGCAGCACGCGCGACTCTGCGGCGTGCCCGTCGCGCGCACACAGGTCCTCGTCTATGCGATGTGCGGGATGCTGGCGGGCCTCACGGGCGCGCTGCAGTTCGCGGAGCTCGGCTGCGGCATCCCGACGGCTGCGACCGGACTCGAGTTGCAGGTGGTCGCTGCGGTGGTGGTGGGCGGCGCGAGCCTGTCCGGCGGCGAAGGTTCGCTGCTCGGCGCGGTGTTCGGCGCGATGTTGATCGTCGCGCTGAAGGCCGCGTGCACGCAGATCGGCATCGCCGACCACTGGCAGGACGTGCTGGTGGGCGCGGTGATCGTCGGCGCGGTCGCGCTCGATCGTTGGAGGACGAAGTGACGCGCAGGTTCCGTTCGCTGGCGGCGTTCGCCGCGGTCTCGTGCGTCGCTTCGATCTTCGTCTCGGCGCAGGACCCGAAGCCTGCGCCGCAAGCGAATGCGGCTCGCGCGCCGGTGGAGGCCGTCGACGACGAGGCGTTGCTCGCGCGCATCGAACGGGCGTGTGACGAACTGCGGCAGAAGGGCGCGCTGCGTTCGTCGCGCGAGCTGCTCGGCAAGCCCGCGGAGCAGCTGCCGAAGGCGGGGGACGTCCCGCTGTCGGCGGCGCCGCGCACGCCGGTTGCGATGCGGCGATCGTTGTCGGCCAGCGTGTTGCTCGTCGGCGAGTTCTACCGCTGCGACGAGTGCTCGGCGTGGCATGCGAACCTCGCGACAGGCTTCGCCGTCGCCGCGGACGGCCTCGTCGCCACGTGCCTGCACGTGCTCGAAGGCGCGCCATCGGAAGACGACACCGAGTCGCCGCTGTTGTTCGTCGCCGACTTGCAGGGTCGCGTGTTCCCGATAACCGAGGTCTGCGCGCGCGACGCGCGGTTCGACCTCGCGGTCGTGCGTTGCGCGACGGAAGGGCTCGCGCCGTTGCCTTTGCGCGACGAGGTCGAGGACGGCGAGCGCGTGTTCTGCCTGTCGCATCCCGACCACATGTTCGGCTCGTTCAGCGAAGGGCTCGTCGCGCGCCACTACGTCGTGCGCGGCCCGGCTCCCGGCACCGGCGCTCCCGTCGACGCGGATGCGCCGGTCGACCACGACGTCGGCAAGGCGCTCGCGGCGAAGGACGGCGATCCGCGCGCGTTCCTGCAGGTCACGTGCGAGTTCGCAGGAGGATCGTCCGGCGCGCCGATCGTCGACGCATGCGGCAACGTCGTCGGGATCGCGCAGTCGACCGCTTCGGTCGTCGTCGACCCCGAGGCCGAGTTGCTCGAGGTGCAGATGGTCGTGCGCACGGCCTCGCCGGCGTCTGCGCTGCGCGCGCTGCTGCGTCGCTGACGCAACCGCGCGCGAGGGGCCGCGGTCAGTCCTTGGGCCGGTCGAAGTCCTCGGCCTTCATGCTCGCGCCGAGGTCGATCGTGACGAGATCGATGCCCAGCTGCGCGCGGCGCTTGCCGTCCTGGCCCAGCGCGAAGTGCACGATGCGCTTCGGCACGAGCCTGCCCTGGATCGTCGTGTGCTCGCTGAGCAGCACGAACTCGCCTTCGGCCGCAGGCGCGGGCTCCGCCTCGGGAGCGGGGTCCGGCTTCTTCGCCGCGGGACGCACTTCGAGGCCGAGCAGCTTCCCGGAGTCGCGGGCGACGAACACCTTGGCGTCGACTTCCTTCGCCTCGCCGTCGCGTTGCCGCAGCGGGAACGACGCGAGCTTGCCGCTCACGGTCCAGCACGCGGACTTCAACGCGCGGCCTTGCACGAGGTCCTCGGCGACGACCGGCGAAGGGTCCTTCAACGAGCGCAGCACGGACTCGGCGTCCAGGAACTGCAGCATCTGGCGCGCGAGCTGGATGTTGCGCCGTGCGTGCTCGAGGTCGGTCGCCATCTCGCGCGAGCGCATGTCGAGGCGCTTGCCGTCGGCGACTGCCCAGTAGTCCTCGCGATCGCGCCCTTGCTCGATCGAGCGCGCGCTGTCGGTCTGCTTGTAGCGGATCAGCGGGTAGGCGCGGCCGGTGTCCGGGTGCTTCCAGTCGAGGAAGGACACGAGGAGCTCGATCTGGCCGCGATGCTCCTCCGCGCTCTTCGCGAGCTCTTCGATGCGCAGGTCGGCGCGGAAGGCCGAGACGGGTGCCGCGGTTTCGGTGCGATGCGCCTTCGCGACCGCGGCAGCCAGCTGCTCCAGCGTCGGCGTCTCCTGCGCGCGCGCCATCGCGCTCGCGCAGGCTGCGATCGACACGAATGCGGCGAACACGCCGCGGGGCTGCATCACGGGAACACGCCCTCGAGCTGCACGACCGGCGTGATCTGGCCCACGGTGCCGTGGAACCACGCGTTCACAGTCGTCGTCACGGTGTGGAACCCGTACATCGCCGTGATCGTCGGCGGCAGCTGGTTCTGCCCGATGCGAAGCGCGTGCGCGTTCGAGACCGCGCTGTCGGCGAAGTTGCCCGAGGCCGCGAGGCCGAGCGACTGCGTGACGAGGGAGAGGCCGCGCAGGAACGGATCGTTCGGGATCGGCCACGTCGTCGCGGGGTAGAGGCCGCCCGTCGCGACCGCGAACTGCGAGAGGTCGAGGCTGCCGGCGCGCATGAAGCAGCCGGGCAGGCCGATCACCGACAGGTCGATGTCCGCGCGCGTGAGCCCCAGCGTCACGAGCGCCGCCGGGAACGCCGTGCCGGGCGCCGAGTTGAGGTTCACGTTGATCGAGCCGCCGTCGGCGATCGTCGACGCGCTGATCGAGCTCGTCAGCGTCGCGCCGTTCACAGTGCAGCCGGCGAGGTCGATCGGTTGCGCGATGCCCGTCACCAGGGTCTCACGGAACTGCACCGCGTCGATGCGGTAGGTGCCCGGCGTCGCTTGCGTGTCCGTCGACTCGAGCATCAGCAGCAGGTTGCCTTGGCTGCCGTCGTAGATGTAGGGCGTGGAGAACGGGAAGTGGATCGAGAACGGAGCCGGCGTGAGCAGCAGCGGTCCGCTCGCAGGGAACGTCACGGGGCCGCTGAAGACGAGCGTCGGCGTGGCGCCGGCGATGATCGCGTTCGGGTCGTAGGGCGATGCCGAAGCCTCGAACGACGCAGCGGTGGTCGGCACCGTGTAGGCGAGGATCTGGTAGTTCTTCGTGAAGCCCGCGGAGCTCTGCGTCGACTGCGACGGGCGGAAGCGGATGCCGTTCAGCACGCCCACGCTCTGCGTGACCTGGCTCGCCTCGATGAGCAGTTGGATGCCGCTCGTCGTCGCGCTGAAGGGGACCGTCGAGACCTCAGGTCCTTCGACGAAGTCCATGCCTGCGGGAACGACCTTGGTTTGCTGCGCCGGCAGGGCGGCGGCGCACGCGGCGACGAGGAGAAGACGGGAGAACATGGAGCGAGAGCATAGCAAGGCGCGCGAGAGGTTGGCTCCCGGCGCGCGTCCCCGGCAAGATGCGGCGCCCCGGTGAACCTGTGAACCCGAGCGATTCGTTTGCCGGCTTCGCGCTCGCGCGCGTCGCGGATGTCCCCGTGCTGTCGCGTCGCGACCACTCCGGCAAGACCTTTCGCGCGACCGTGCTGTGGCGTCGGCCGATGGGGTGGTTGCACGCCGCGCGTGCGCTGCTGCCGTCGCTGCTGCAGCACGGCTCCGCGGCCTACCCAGACCGTCCGGCGCTCGCGCGCCAGAAGGAACGGCTCTACGGCGCGAGCGTCGGGTTCTCGTTCTCTCGCCACGGCGAGACCTCGGTGCTGCGGCTGTCGGCGGACGCGGTCTCGGGCGCATTCCTGCCGGGCTCGCCGGACCAGTTCGCGGCGGTCGCGGGCCTTATGGCCGAGGTCTCGACGCGATCGCGCGTCCTGTCCGCTGACGTTCCGGTTTCGCTGTTCGAACGCGAACGGGCCCAGGCCCTCGCGGACGCCCGCTCCGTCACCGAGGACCGCGCGCGGCAGGCGCGCTTGTCGGCGGTGATGCTCGCGTGCGCGGGCGAGCCCTACGGAGTCCCCGAGCACGGCGGCGAAGCGGCGATCGAGGCCATGCAGCCGGAGCAGCCGCGCGAGGCGTTGCGCGACATGCTGGAGCACGGCGTGCCGGTCGCGCTCGTGGCCGGCGCGCTCCCGGACACCGCGGAGGCGCGGCTGGCGGAGTTCTTCGCCGCGTTGCCGCAACGTCGCGACGCGGTGTTGCCGACTCCCGTGCAGCCTGCGCGGCGGCCGGTGCGTTCGCTGCGCGAGTCGGCGTCGATGAAGCAGGCGAAGGTCGTGCTCGTGTTGCGCGCGCCCGTTCCTCGCACCGGCGACGAACTGTGCGCGTTGCACGTCGCGATGTCGTTGTGGGGCGGCGGGCCGCACTCGCGACTCTTCACCGAAGTCCGCGAGAAGCGATCGCTGTGCTACTACGCCAGCGCCGGCGGCGACTCGGACAAGGGCCTCGTGCTCGTGCAGTCGGGCTGCGACGCGGGCGCCGTCGGCGCCGTCGGCGAGCAGTCGCTCGCGCAACTCGCTGAGGTCGCCGCCGGGCGCTTCTCCGACGTGGAGCTCGCGACCTCGATCGCCGTGTGCCAGGGACCGCTGAGGAGCCTCGACGACTCGCCCGCAGCGCGACTGTCCTGGACCGCCGACCAGTGGTTGCGCGGGTTGGACGAGACGCCGGACCAACGCATCACCGGACTTTCGCGCGTCGGGCGCAATGCAGTGGCGGCCGCCGCGTCGTCCCTGTGGCTCGACGTCGACTACGCGCTGACCCCGGAGGCCTCGGCATGAGCTTCACCCGTCATCGCGATCCCGTGCTCGGCGAGGAAGTGCTGCTCGCGCGCACGCAGCGGGGCCTGCCGGTGCGCGTGCTGCCGCGGCCGTGGTTGCGCGAGACCGCCGCGGTGATCACGTTCGGCTACGGCAGCGTGGACCTCGCGTTCGACGCAGGCGCGGGAACGGTGCGTTCGCCCGCGGGCACTGCGCACTACCTCGAGCACAAGCTGTTCGAGGACGAGGAACTCGCGGTGTTCCAGCGCTTCTCGGCGCGCGGCGCGCGCGTGAACGCCCAGACCGGCTTCTCACGCACGACCTACTTCTTCCAGTGCGCGGAGCGCTTCGAGGACAACCTGCGCGACCTGCTCCGGCTCGTGTCGCGGCCGCACCTCACCGACGAGAACGTCGAGAAGGAGCGCGGCATCATCGCGCAAGAGGTGCGCATGTACGAGGACTCGCCCGACCAGGGCGCGGCGTTCTCGTTGTTGGCCGCGATGTTCGCGGAGCATCCGGTCCGGTTGACGGTCGGCGGAACGGTCGAGTCGATCGGCCAGATCACCAAGGAGAGCCTGATGCAGGCCTACTCCGCGTTCTACCGCACCGGCAACGCGTCGCTCGCGATCGCCGGCCCGGTGGATCCGCAGGCTGCGCTCGACCTGGCCGAAGCGTGCGAGCTGCAACCGGGCGCGGCGCCGATGCGCGAGGACATCGCCGACTTCGGGCCTGCATCGAAGCCGCGCGTCGAGCGTTCCCTCGCGGTCGCGCGGCCGAAGCTGCTCGTCGGCCTCAAGGAGCGGACTCGGGCCGAGGGCGCGTTCGCGCGCGCGCGCCGCGCGGCGGCCACCGGCGTCGTGCTCGACCGCAGCTTCGCGGGCAGCTCGGACCTGCGCGAACGGTTGCAGCAGGCCGGCTGCTTCGACGACTCGCTCGGGGCCGGATACATGGGCGAGAAGACGTTCGGCTTCGCGAACGTCGGTTGCGACACCGACGATCCGGCGCGCGCCGAGGCCGCGATCCGGTCGTTGCTCGCGCAGGACGGCGCGTTCGACGAGGATCAGCTCGAACGGCTGCGGCGTCGCGCGTTCGGCTCGTTCGTGCGCAGTTGCGAGAGCGTGCGGGCGCTCGCCTTCGCCCACGCGGCCGAAGGCCTGGAGGAAGGCGAGCCGTTCGTCGGCATGCGCGCGCTCGCGTCGCTCCGCGTCGACGACGTGGCGCAGCGCCGCTCGGACCTCGTGCGCGACGAGAACCTCGCGGTCTGCGTCGCGCGGCGAGGCTGAATCCGCCGGCGCCGCTGCTGGCGAACGGCGGCGCGCCGTCCCATCATCGCGCACCGATGTCCCGTTCCCGCCCGTTCCAGATGGTCACCGACTTCGCGCCCGCCGGCGACCAGCCGCGCGCGATCGAGCAGTTGACCGGCTGGATCCGCGGCGGCGCGCCGGCGTGCACGCTGCTCGGCGTCACGGGTTCGGGCAAGACGTTCACGATGGCGAAGGTCGTCGAGGCCCTGCAGCGGCCGGCGCTCGTGCTCGCGCCGAACAAGACTCTCGCCGCGCAGCTCTACGCGGAGTTCAAGTCGTTCTTCCCGCACAACGCCGTCGAGTACTTCGTCAGCTACTACGACTACTACCAGCCCGAGGCCTACGTCCCGACGACGGACACGTACATCGAGAAGGACGCGATGATCAACGAGGCCATCGAGCGCATGCGCAACTCGGCGACGCGCTCGCTGATGGAACGTCGCGACGTGCTCATCGTGGCCTCGATCAGCTGCATCTACGGCCTCGGCTCGCCGGAGAACTACCGCGAGCTGTCGGTGGTGGTGAAGAAGGGCGCTTCGCTGAAGCGCGACGTGCTGCTGCGCCAGCTCACGTCGATCCAGTTCGTGCGCGACAACTTCGAGTTCCAGCCAGGTCGCTTCCGCGTGCGCGGCGACGTCGTCGAGATCTACCCGAGCTACGAGGAGAAGCGCGCGATCCGCGTCGAGTTCTTCGGCGACGAGGTCGACGACCTCGTGATGGTGGACCCGCTGCGCGGCGAAGTGCTCGAGCAGCTCGACGAGGCGCGCATCTTCCCGACGACGCACTACATCACGACGCAGGAAGGGCTCGAGGCCGCGTGCGTGTCGATCGAGGCCGAGCTCGAGGACCGGCTGCAGCAGCTCGAGAAGCGCGGCAAGGGTCTCGAGGCGCAGCGGCTGTCGCAGCGCACGAAGCACGACCTCGAGATGATGCGCGCCACGGGCCTGTGCCAGGGAATCGAGAACTACAGCCGCCACCTCGACGGCCGTTCGCCTGGTCAGCCGCCGGCGACGTTGATGCACTACTTCGACGACGACTTCGTGCTGCTCGTCGACGAGTCGCACGTCGCGATCCCGCAGGCCGGCGGCATGTACCGCGGCGACCAGGCGCGAAAGGGCACGCTCGTCGAGCACGGCTTCCGCCTGCCGTCGGCGCTCGACAACCGCCCGCTCAAGTTCGAGGAGTTCGAGGCGCTGCAGATGCAGTGTCTCTACGTCTCGGCGACGCCGTCGAAGTACGAGATCGACCGCAGCGAGGGCCGCGTGACGGAACTCGTCGTGCGGCCCACGGGCCTCGTCGATCCGCCGGTCGAGGTGCGGCCTGCGCGCGGCCAGGTCGACGACGTGGTGGGCGAGGTGCGCGCGCAGGTGAAGAAGCAGCAGCGCACGTTGATCACGACGCTGACGAAGCGCTCGGCCGAGGAGCTCACGGACTACCTGCGCGACCTCGGCATCAAGGTCCGCTACATGCACAGCGACGTCGACAGCATCGAGCGCACGGCGCTGATCCGCGACCTTCGCCTCGGGGTGTTCGACGTGCTCGTCGGCATCAACCTGCTGCGCGAAGGCCTCGACATCCCCGAGGTCACGCTCGTCGCCGTGCTCGACGCGGACAAGGAAGGCTACCTGCGCAGCAAGACTTCGTTGATCCAGACCTGCGGCCGCGCGGCGCGCAACGTCGAGGGTCGCGTGATCCTCTACGCCGACAAACACACCGACTCGATGGCTGGCGCGATCGCGGAGATGGAGCGACGCCGGCAGAAGCAGCGCGCGCACAACGAGGAGCACGGCATCACGCCGAAGACCGTCGTGAAGGCCGTTCGCGAACTGCTCGACATCCCCAAGGAAGACGACACGACGGGCAAGGTCGGTCGCAAGGGACGCAAGTCGGCGGCCGCGAAGGAACGTCTCGCGCAGGGCGCTGCGGAGGAGGCGGCGCCGCGGCGTCAGTTCGCGTCCAAGCTCGAGCTCGGCCAGCACCTCAAGATGCTGCGCGCGGAGATGCTCGCGGCGGCGAAGAACCTCGACTTCGAGCTCGCGGCGAAGATCCGCGACGAGGTCTTCCGGCTCGAGAAGCTGGAGATGGAGTTGCTGTAGCGCGATGGATCCGCGGATCGCCAGCAAGGTCGCGCGCTTCCCCGAGGGGCCGGGCGTCTACCAGTTCCTCGCCGCGGACGGCCGCACGCTCTACGCAGGCAAGGCGACGAACCTGCGCGCGCGCGTGCGCAACTACCTGCGGCCCGGCGGCGACGGTCGGTTCTTGCTCCGGTTCCTCGAGCACGAGGCCACAGACGTCGAGTTCGTCTCGACCGCGACCGAGCAGGAAGCGCTGCTGCTCGAGAACACGGTCATCAAGAAGCACAAGCCGCCCTACAACATCAAGCTCAAGGACGACAAGTCGTTCCTGATGTTGCGGCTCGACCCGAAGGAACCGTGGCCGTGGTACCGGCTCGTGCGCCGGCGGCGCGACGACGACGCGCTCTACTTCGGCCCCTATGCCTCGGCGAAGGCGGTGCGACGCACGCTGCGCCTGCTGCACAAGGTCGCGCCGCTGCGCGACTGCACCGACCACGTGTTCGACAACCGCGCGCGTCCGTGCATCAAGCACCAGATCGGTCGATGCCCCGCGCCGTGCGTCGGCCTCGTGACGCGGAGCGACTACGAAGCGTTGCTGCAGCGTTCGATGCGGCTGTTGCGCGGCGACACCGGAGCGCTGCTGCGCGATCTGCGGTCGCAGATGACGCAGGCGGCCGAGGCGTTGGAGTTCGAGCGCGCTGCGGCGCTGAAGGACCAGATCGCGGCGCTGCAACTCGTCGGTGAACGGCAGACGGTGGTGGGCGGCGACGACGACGAGGACGCGATCGGACTGCATCGCGCCGGCGACGAGGTCGCGTGCGCGTTCCTGTCGTTCCGCGGCGGCGCGCTCGAGCACGTGCGCCGGTTCTCGTTCCGCAGCGAGCTGCCGGACGACCTGCTGCTGTCCGACCTCATGGGCCGTCTCTACGAAGGCGACCGGCACGTGCCCGCGCGCGTGCTCGTCAGCGCCATGCCCGCGGAGGCGGAGGTGATCGTCGATTGGCTTCGCGAGAAGCGCGGCGCGGCCGTCGAGCTGCACGTGCCGCAACGCGGCGACAAGCGGCGCCATCTCGAGCTCGCCGAGCAGAACGCCGCGCTGCAGGACCGCGTCGAGCAGGACGCCGAGGCGCGCCGGGCCGCGGGCGCGGTCCGTCTCGCGCAGCGCGCGGAGCTCGATTCGCCGCCGCAGCGCCTGCACTGCATCGACGTGTCGACCACGCAGGGCGTGGAGACCGTCGCGTCGCGCGTGTGCTTCGTCGACGGCGAGCCGCACAAGGCGCACTACCGTCGCTTCCGCATCAGCAGGGAGAACGCGGGCGACGACTTCTCGGCGATGCAGGAGGCGGTGCGCCGCAGCCTGTCGCTGTGCCTCGAGCGCGACGACGAGGAACTGCCCGACCTGCTGGTCGTCGACGGCGGCGAAGGCCAGCTCGCAGCGGCTCAGCGCGCGATCGCCGAGCTGGCGCTGGACGAGGAGCTCGCGGTGTGCGGCCTCGCGAAGAGCCGGTTGCGCGGCGTGGGGGACAAGAAGACCGAGACCGGGGAACGCCTCGTGCTGCCGGGCAAGGAGCTGCCCGTGCCGCTCGCGCCGAACGCGCCGGAGACGCTGCTCGTAGCTGCGCTGCGCGACGAGGCGCATCGGTTCGCGATCACCTACCACCGGAAGCGGCGCGGACGGATCGGCAGCGAGCTCGACGAGATCCCGGGCATCGGCTCCGAGCGTCGGCGGCTGTTGTTGCGCCACTTCGGCTCGCTGTCGGCCCTGCGAGCGGCGACGCGCGAGCAGGTGCGCGCGGTCCCCGGGCTGCCGCAGCCGACGGCCGATCTCGTGTTCGATCGGCTCTCCGGGCAGACGCCCGGGTCCGGGGCCTCCCAGGGCCGCGACGGCGACGAAGTCCCGAAAACCTGATTTGGCGCGTGGCTCGCCCGCTCCGTATCCTCTTCGCCCTGATCCAGGCCGAGGCGGACCGCGTCCGGCCTTCCACACCGCAAGGACCCCCTAGATGAAGCTGTTCCCGGTTTCGCGCTGGCTCTGCGCCGTCGCTGTCTTCGCCGCGTTCCCGTCCGTGCTGCCCGACGAGGGCATGTGGCCGTTCGACGGCCTGCCGTTGCAGTACCTCAAGGAGAAGCACAAGTTCGAGCCGACGCAGCAGTGGCTGGAGCACGTGCGTCTGGGCTCGGTGCGCTTCGACACCGGCGGCTCGGGTTCGTTCGTGTCGCCGAACGGCCTCGTCATGACGAACCACCACGTCGCGCTGACGACGATCCAGGCGGTGTCGACGAAGGAGAAGGACTGGGTCGAGCCCGGCTTCAGCAGCAAGCTCTACGGCAGCGAGGTGAAGGGCAAGGGCCTCACGCTGCGCCAGCTCATCGAGATCAAGAACGTGACGAAGGACATCGTCGCGCTGCCGGAGGGCGAGCGTGAAGCGAAGCTCACCGAGATGTGCGACGCGCTCAAGGATCCCAAGGCGCACATCGAGGCGGATCCCGTCGTCCTCTACGACGGCAACGAGTTCCGCATCCACGTCTACCACAAGTACGACGACGTGCGCCTCGTGTTCGCGCCCGAGAAGCAGGTCGCGTTCTACGGCGGTGACTACGACAACTTCACCTACCCGCGCTACTGCCTCGACTGCGCGTTCTTCCGCGTCTACGAGGACGGCAAGCCGATCGACTCGTCGAAGTTCTACTTCCCGTGGAACTCGGACGGCGCGAAGAAGGACGACCTCGTGTTCGTTTCGGGCCACCCGGGCAACACGGAGCGCCTGCTGACGCACGCCGAGATGGAGTTCCACCGCGACGTGCAGACGCCGCGCATCGTCGAGCGCCTGACGAACATGCTCGCGCAGACGAAGGAGCAGATGGACAACGACCCGGACAAGGCGTTTGCGCTGCGCGACCAGTACTTCGGCATCGCCAACAGCCTCAAGGCCTACACCGGTCACCTCGCCGGCCTGCGCGACAACGCGATGATGGCGAAGATGAAGGCTCGCGACGAGGAGTTGATGGAGAAGTCGGGCAAGCCCGAGGTCAAGGCTGCATTCGAGGCGATCGCGGCCGGCTACGCCGAGTTGCGCGCGGCGCTCGACAACAAGGAGATGAAGCGCTCGGAGCGCGCCAAGGTCCAGAAGAAGCTGGAGCAAGAGATCGTCCCGGCGAACAAGGCGGTCATCAACAAGGCCCGCTTCGACGTCTACGGCAACAGCCTCTACCCGGACGCGACGTTCACGCTGCGTCTCGCGTTCGGCACGGTGACGGGCTACGAGGCCGGCACCACGAAGGTCCCGCCGAAGACGACGCTCAACGGCCTGTTCGAGCGCAATGCGTCGTTCGACAACGAAGCTCCGTTCGACCTGCCGCAGCGTTGGATGGACGCGAAGGCGAAGCTCGATCTGCAGACGCCGTACAACTTCGTCTGCACGGCCGACATCATCGGCGGCAACTCGGGCAGCCCGATCCTCGATCGCAACGCGAACGTCGTCGGCCTCGTGTTCGACGGCAACATCGAATCGCTGCCGGGCAACTACTGGTTCGACGAGCGCGTGAACCGCTGCGTTGGCGTCCATGCCGCCGGCATGGTCGAGGCGCTCGACAAGGTCTACGGCGAGTCGGAACTCGTCGCGGAACTGCGCGGCAAGCAGCAGAAGCAGTGATGCGTTGACAAGGGAGATCGGAGGCGCGTCCTCCGGTCCACCGAACGCGTGACATACGGCGGGGCGGAGCGAGCAATCGCTTCGCCCCGCTCGCATTCCCGGCGACCCGCGGCACAATGCGCGCCCCATGATCCACCCGACCGCTGTCGTCCACGAGACCGCAGTCCTCGGCAGCGGCGTCCAGGTCGGCGCCTACTGCATCATCGGCGCAGGCGCGCGCATCGGCGCGGGCTGCCGTCTCGAGCCGCACGCGATCGTCCGCGAAGGGTGCGAAGTGGGCGAGAGTTGCCTCATCGATTCGTTCGTGGTGATCGGCGGCGAGGCGCAGATGCGCGTGCCCGATCCGAACGCCGCGGGCGGCAAGGTCACAGTCGGCGCGCGCACGATCTTCCGCGAGGGTGTCACCGTCCACCGGCCGGCTCGCGCGGGCGGCTCGACCGTGATCGGCAACGACTGCTTCTTCATGGCGAACACGCACATCGCGCACGACTGCCAGGTGTCCGACTGGGTCACCATGGCGAACGGCGCGATGCTCGGCGGCCACGTGCACGTGAGCCCGCATGCGTTCGTCGGCGGAGGCGCCGGCGTGCACCAGTTCGTGCGCCTCGGCGAGAGCGCGATGGTCGCCGGCAATGCAGCGATCTCCTACGACGTGGCGCCGTTCTCGGTCGCCGCGGATCGCAACGACATCGTCGGACTCAACCTGGTCGGGCTCCGTCGCCGCGGGTTCTCGTCCGAGGTGATGGCGGACCTCAAGCGCTGCTTCCGCGCCGTGTTCCACGTCGGCGGCAACGTGCGCGAGGCTGCTGCGCAGGCCGCGGCCGACACGGCGCTAGGAGTCACCCCGCAGGGCAAGACGTTCCTCGACTTCTTCGCGGGCGGGCACCGCGGCTTCGGCCAGAAGCGTCGCTCGCGCCGCAGCAGCGACGGCGCGATCGCCGGCGACTGACGGCCGAGCTCGCGTGTCGCGGGCAGTTCCTCGTCGTCGCGATCCTGCGGTCGCTGCTCGTTTGCGCGCCGCAGTCCGGGCCGGCCCTGCGACCGTTGCGCTTCAGCCGCGAGGGTGGAACCGCGCGTGCGTCTTGCGCAACCGCTCCGCGTCGACGTGCGTGTAGACCTGGGTCGTCGCCAGCGAAGCGTGGCCCAGCATCTCCTGCACCGAGCGAAGGTCCGCGCCGCCGCCGACAAGATGCGTGGCGAACGAGTGGCGCAGCGAGTGGGGCGAACAGGCTCGCGCGACGCCGGCCTTCTTGCACGCGGCGCGGACGACCTGCCAGACGCGGACGCGATCGAGCGGCCTGCCGGTGCGCGACAGGAAGAGCACGTCGCCGGGGTCCTTCTGCGCGCGCGCGCGAAGGCGCGGCCGCGCAGTGGCGCGGTAGGCGGCGATGTGCGCGAGCGCTTCGTCGCTGATCGGGATGAGGCGCTCCTTGTTGCCCTTGCCGAACGCGCGCAGGAGGCGGTGCTCCTCGACGAGGCTCGTCGTGAGCAGCCCGCAGACTTCGCTGACGCGGCAGCCCGTCGCATAGAGCACGTGCAGCATCGCGCGGTCGCGCAGCGCGAGCTCGTCCTCGCCTTCGACCGCGGCGAGCAGCGCCTCGACGTCGACGCGCGACAGCGCCTTCGGCAGCTTCTGCTCGAGGCGCGGGCCGAGCAGGCCGTCGGCGGCGTCCTCGGCGCAGATGCCCTCCGCATGGAGGAACCGATAGAAGCCGCGGATCGCCGCGGCCGCGCGCGCGACGGATGCGGGCGCATGCGACTCGGACAACTCGCGGAGGTGGGTCGCGATCGCCGCGCGCTCGGGCAGCGCCGCCGCGCCGTCGACGAGCCTGCCGACATCGCGGCGGTAGGCTTCGACCGTGTGCGGAGACACCTGCAGTTCCGCGCCGAGGTAGACGAGGAAGTCGGCGAGCAGGGCTGCTGGGCGAGGTGCCATCGCGGTCAGGGGTGTCCCAGCCCGTTGCGTGTGCGAGCCCGCGCTGCGACCCGCGCAGACTAGGAGGCTCCGGCCAAATCACCAGCGTCTGCGGAGGGTCGCGTTGCGGCACTCGCGCTGCCGGAGCGAGCAGGAAGTCGCGGATGCCGACCTCGACACGCGCCCGGCTCCTTGTCACCGGCGCGCGGCCGCGTTCGCGCGCGGTGGTCGGTCGCTGCGAGGTCGCACGTTGTCGCGAGCCTGCGATCCCGTGTGCCGAGCGCGCGCCGGCGGGGGGCCAGGAAACCTTGACGGTCCTCCGGGGCGAGCGTACCCTTCCCGCCCCCAAAGCCGGGCGTGCCACGCGCGACCGCCTGGGACGAGCGTCTGTTTCCCCTCACGAATCGACCTTCCGACGACTCCGACATGTCCAAGCCGACCAAGACGGAACTGACCAAGTATCGCGCGCTGCTCGAGCGCCAGCTCGCTTCGCTGCGCGGTGACGTCGGTTCGATGCGCGACGAGGCGCTGCGTGCTTCCGAGAAGGACGCTTCGGTCGACCACCTCGCCGACCAGGGGACCGACAACTACGACCAGGGCTTCATGCTCGGCCTCATCGAGAACGAGGAAGAGACGATCCAGCTGATCGAGGAAGCGATCGACCGCATCGACGGCAAGGGCGACTGGGAGTTCGGCGTGTGCCCGATGTGCCAGGAGGAGGCCGAGGGCAGCAAGAAGAAGGACGCCGCCAAGAAGGACAAGGATGCCGGCAAGAAGGCCGCCGCGGCGAAGAAGCCGGCGAAGCCCGCCGCCAAGATCGACACCTGGATCCCGAAGCCCCGCCTCGAATACCTGCCCTGGGCCCGCTACTGCGTGCGCCACCAGGAGGCCGAGGAGCGCAACCGCGACAGCGCCTGAGCCCGATGGGCGGCGCTGGCAACGCGACGGAGGCTGCGGGGCCCGCTGAGGCGCGCAAGCAGCCGCTCGTCTGGTTCGAGGGCAAGGCCCTGTTCTGGTGGCCGTGGCCGTTGCTCGTCGCGCTGGACCTCTGGAGCAAGAGCGCCGTCTTCGGCTGGATGGAGGAGCGCTACGCCAACGAGGCCGCGCGCCATCTCGTGTTCGCGAGTGAGCTGCTGCGCTTCGAGCTCGTGACCTGGGAGAACCCTGGGACGATCTGGGGCCTGTTCGGCGACGGCACGATCGCGCTGATGGTCCTCCGCTGCATCGCCGTCTGCGGACTCGTTTGGTTCGTCGCCGCGACGCCACGGGACAAACGGCTGCAACTCTCCGTGCTGTCGCTGATCTTCGCGGGCGCGATCGGCAACCTCTACGACAACTTCACACGCGCCGACGCGGACCCGACCCGTTCCGTGCGCGACTTCCTATACTTCTCCGGCGAATGGCCGACGGCGTGGGGCTTTCCCGCGTTCAACGTCGCCGATTCGTGCATCACCGTCGGCGCCATCGGTCTCTTGCTGATGATGGTGCAGGAAGATCGGGCGACCCAGAAGGCCAAGAAGCGGGTATCCTCGTGAACGTGCCGGAACCCAGCGGTTCTCCTCTGCTGCGGACCTCGCTCGGTTCGCTCCAACTCAAGAACCCGGTGCTCAGCGCATCGGGGACCTACGGGTCGGGTTGGGAAGCGCGCGACTTCTCGCCGTTGTCGCGCGTCGGAGCGCTCGTGTCGAAGACCGTCACCGTGCGGCCTCGCCACGGCAATCCGCCGCCGCGCATCGCCGAGACGCCGTCGGGGATGCTGAACTCGATCGGGCTCGAGAACAAAGGCGCCGACTACTTCCTCGCCGAGACGCTGCCGCGCATGAAGACGTTGTGCGACCGCGTCGTGATCAACATCGGCGGCGAGGCCGTCGACGAGTTCGTCGAACTCGCGGAGCGCTTCTGCGCGGCGGGCGTCGACGCGCTCGAGGTCAACCTGTCCTGCCCGAACGTGCAGGAGGGACGGCTCCTGTTCTCGACCGACGCGCGCATGTGCGAACGCGCCGTTGCCGCGGTCAAGAAGGTCGCGACGGTCCCGGTCTTCGCAAAGCTGTCGCCGAACGTCACCGACGTCGTGACGATCGCGCGCGGCGCGGAACAGGGCGGCGCGGACGGCATCACCGCGATCAACACGCTGATCGGCATGGCCGTCGACTGGCGCAAGCGGAAGCCGCTGCTCGGCCGCGGCATCGGCGGACTGTCCGGGCCCGCGATCAAGCCGGTGGCGCTGCGCATGGTCCACGAGATCAGCCGCGCGGTCCGCATCCCGGTGGTCGGCGTCGGCGGCGCGCGCACGGCGGAAGACGTGTTGGAGTTCGTCTGCGCGGGCGCGAGCGCGGTGGAGGTCGGCACGGCTGCGTTCGTCGATCCTGCAGTTCTCGTCGGCGTGGTCGAAGACCTCGAACGCTTGCTGAAGGGCGCGAACACGTCGATCGCCGAACTCCGCGGCACGCTCGCCGCGCCGATCGCCATGGCCGCGCACGCGGGCGCGCACGCTCCGGTTTGTCCGGCGCCGCAACACGGCGCCGAAGGGGCTGCGCGATGAAGCTCCACGCGCTGTTGCCCGAGACCGTCGCCGCCGCGATCAGCCTCTACCAGGAGATCGCCTACGGCACGCAGTCCCGGGCCCGGCGCGCGCCCGACCTCAAGGACATGGTCGGCAAGGACACCGAGGGCGTCCTCGCGATGTTCCAGAAGGAGCACATCGAGCCCGTTCCCGGGCATCCGTGCATCCGCTACAGCCTGCGCCTCGGGAACCGCAACTACCCGTTCATGAAGCTCGTGCTCCAGGAGCACCTCGTGGCGGGCGAGTTCTTCTTTGCGGTCGACACGCACGACCAGATGGACATCAAGCCGGACTTCCCCGACTACGAGTCGTGGATGGCCGTTCGGCGCTTCAACCGCGAGCTCAAGCAGCGCATCGAGGAAGCGTTCGACCGTCGCGGCCTCGACACGGCTTCGTGCCTGCGCCGCACCCTGGAGCAGCGCGGCTGCGCGACGGTTGCCGACGCGGACTGCCGCGGCACGGCGCTGATCGTCGACGACGAAGTCGACCTCGCGGACGCCGTCGAGTTGCTGCTTCAGGCCAAGGGCTTCCGCACCGTGAAGATCCACGACGGCCGCGCCGCGGTCGCCGCGGTCGCGCGGATCCTGCCGACGTTCGTGCTGCTCGACTACGAGTTGCCGGAACTGGACGGCCTGCAGGTCATCGCGCAGTTGCGCAGCAACCCGGTGACCCAGGGCATCCCCATCCTGCTGTCCAGCGCCGCGCAGGTGTCGATCGCCGACATCCGCAAGGCCGACGGGTTCCTCGGCAAGCCGTTCCACGAGCACCTGCTGCACGAGATGGTGGACCGGATCCTGAAGAAGGGCGAGGTGCGCGCGTGATCGGCTTCCTGCTCGCGCTCGCGCTCGTCGTCGGCTGCCCCTCGGTGGGGCGCGCCCACGAACGCGCCCAGGCGGCGGTCGCGATGTGCGTCGAGGCTTTCGTGGTCTCGGCGCCGTGCGTCGCTGTCGAACGCGAAGAGGTCGCAGCCGTCGAGTCGCAGCCGGTCCGGTTCGTTGCAGCGGTCCGTCACCGCGCGCTCGACCTCCGCTTCGGCGGATTGCCGCAACCGCGCGCTCCCGACGCGGCTCCGGCGTTGTCCCGCATCGGCTGAGTCCTGCGCGCTCCGTGCGCAGAGCCGTGTCGATCGGCGGCAGCGCGCAGCGAGGAGCCGTTCTCGAGCGGGCCACGGCCGCCTGCGCGAGACCGCAGGACATCCGTTCGCAGGCCGTCGCGCGGGCACGCTGCCCGCATCGTGAGCACAGCCATGAAGTTCGATTTCGGTTCTCTTCCCGCCCGCATCGGCAAGGCACTGCAGGGCGTCTTCGGTTCGGCCAACAAGCGCGCGCTCGCGCGCTACCAACCGATCGTGCGCGCGGTCAACGCGCTCGCCGACGAGGTGAAGGGCCTGTCCAAGGAGCAGATCCAGGAGCAGGTCGCGACGATGAAGCAGAAGGTGATGGCGGGCGAGACCACGCTCGACGACTGCCTTCCGCGCATGTTCGCGCTGACGCGCGAGGCCGCGACGCGCACGCTCGGCATCCGCCACTTCGACGTGCAGTTGCTCGGCGGCGCCGTGCTGCACGGCGGCAACATCGCCGAGATGGCGACCGGCGAAGGCAAGACGCTCGTCGCGACGCTGCCCGCGGCGCTCAACGCGCTGGCCGGCAAGGGCGTGTTCGTCGTGACGGTCAACGACTACCTCGCGCGCCGCGACTGCGAGTGGATGAGCCCGGTCTACGAGTTCCTCGGCCTCAAGGCTCTGCCGATCCAGTCGCAGATGTCGCCGCAGGAACGCCAGCCGGCCTACGCAGCGGACATCACCTACGGCACGAACAACGAGTTCGGCTTCGACTACCTGCGCGACAACATGAAGTGGCGCGTCGAGGACCAGGTGCAGAAGAACCTGTTCTTCGCGATCGTCGACGAAGTCGACTCGATCCTCGTCGACGAGGCGCGCACGCCGCTCATCATCTCGGGCGAGGCCGAGGGCAGCACGGAGCGTTTCGTCTTCGCCGACCGCATCGCACGCCAGCTCAAGGAAGGCGAGCACTTCGAGATCAAGCTCAAGGAGCACCAGTGCATCCTGACGGAGGCCGGCGTCGAGCGCGCCGAGAAGCTCGTCGGCGTCGACAGCTTCTACAGCAACCCGCAGTTGATGGAGTGGCCGCACCTCCTCGAGACGGCGCTGCGCGCGCACCACGTCTACGAACGCGACAAGCACTACATCGTCGCGCAACGCCAGGGGCCTGACGGCCAGAAGAGCGACCCCGAGGTCGTCATCGTCGACGAGTTCACGGGCCGCCTGATGGCGGGCCGCCGTTGGAGCGATGGCCTTCACCAGGCAGTCGAGGCGAAGGAAGGCATCCGCCCGCGCGAGGAGAACAAGACGCTCGCGACGATCACGCTGCAGAACTACTTCCGCATGTTCGGCAAGCTCGCCGGCATGACCGGCACGGCGATGACCGAGGCCGCCGAGTTCTCGCGCATCTACGACCTCGACGTCGTCTCCATCCCGAGCAACCGGCCGATGGTCCGCAAGGACTACAACGACCAGGTCTACCTCGACGACGACAGCAAGTTCGGCGCGATCGCGGAGGAGGTGAAGCGCGAGAACGCGCGCGGTCGCCCGATCCTGCTCGGCACGACTTCGATCGCGAAGTCGGAGCGCATCAGCCAGAAGCTCACGGAGCTCGGCGTGCCGCACAACGTGCTCAACGCGAAGCAGCACGAGCGCGAAGCCGAGATCGTCATGCAGGCCGGTCGTCGCGGCATGGTGACCGTTGCCACCAACATGGCCGGCCGCGGCACCGACATCGTGCTCGGCGGCAAGGCCGAGGCACTGTGGCGCGCGGAACTCGCGCAGAAGGGCTGGGGCGAGGAGATGCCGGAGGCGAAGGCTCGCCTCGCGGAACTCGAGGCGCACTGCAAGAAGGAGCACGACGAGATCCTCGCGCTCGGCGGCCTCTACGTGATCGGCACCGAGCGCCACGAGGCGCGGCGCATCGACAACCAGCTGCGCGGCCGTTGCGGTCGCCAAGGCGATCCTGGCGAGACGCGCTTCTTCCTGTCGTTCGACGACGACCTCATGCGCATCTTCGCCCGCGACTGGGTGAAGGTGATGATGGAGAAGATGGGCTTCAAGCCCGGCGAGGTCATCGACAGCCCGATGGTGACGCGTCGTATCGCCGGCGCGCAGAAGAAGGTCGAGGCGCGCAACTTCGACATCCGCAAGCACCTCCTCGAGTACGACGAGGTGATGGACAAGCAGCGCAAGTTCATCTACTCGCAGCGCCAGGACGCGCTGGAGTGGAAGGGCCTGAAGGACAAGACGCTCGGCATGTTCGAGGAAGTGCTCGGTCCGGTCGTCGACCGCGTCTCGGGCGACAAGGACCAACCGATCGACTTCGCCGGGCTGCGTCAGTGGCTTTCGCATCGCTTCGGCGACGCGCTGCAACTCGACGGGCTGGAGCAGCAAGGCCGCGAAGCGTTGTTCTCCTTCGTCGTCGAGCGCGTCGAGCAGCTCTACGCGCAGCGCGAGCAGTTCTACGGCGAGAAGGACTGGCAGGGCGTGCAGCGCTTCCTCGTGCTCGAGACCATCGACCAGAAGTGGAAGGACCACCTGCACGCGATGGAGGTCCTGAAGGGCGGCATCGGCCTGCGCAGCTACGCGCAGATCGATCCGAAGAACGAGTACAAGAAGGAAGGCTTCGAGAAGTTCCAGCAGCTCAAGACGGAGATCGCCGAGCACGTCGTCAACTTCATCTGGAAGCAGGAAGCGACCGACACGATCCGCGACCTCATCACCGGCCGTCTGCGCCAGCAGCAGCCGCAGCAACCGCCGCCGCCGCCGCCCCAGCAGCAGCAGTTCCAGATGCCGCGCACGCCGCAGGAGGCGCAGGCCCTGTTCGAGTCGCTGCTCGCCGCCGGCCAGATCCCGCAGGAGATCGTCGACCGCATGCAGAAGGGCGAGCGCTTCGCCCTTCGCGTGACGCCGCAAGGTCTCGTGTTGCAGTCGGCGGGCGCGCCGCCGGCTCCCGCCGCGCCGCAGCCGCCGGATGCAGAAGGGGCGGCCCCGGCCGACGCTGCGCAGTCCGCTGCAGCACCAGCCGCCGAGGCCGCTCCGGCTCCGGCTCCGGCTCCGGCGCCGGCACCCGCGCCAACTCCCGCTCCGCAACCTCGTCCCGCACCGCAGTCGCCGACGGCTTCGCCGATGCGTCCCGCGGCCCCTGCCCGTCCGACGGGGCAGCCCAAGCCTGGACGCAACGACGACTGCCCGTGTGGTTCGGGCATCAAGTACAAGAAGTGCTGCGCGCCGGCGTTCGACTGAACGCCGACGTTCGACGGACGCAACAGGCGCCGCTGTGAGCCCAGTCGAGAACGACCGCGCTGCGCGTCCCCGGGTCTCCCGGTCGGCTCTGCGCGCCGTGCTGACGATGGCGTTCTACCAGCTGGCGTTCTTGCTGGGCCTCTGCGCCTATTCGCCCGTGCTGGTGTGGCGCTCGATCGTCGACGCCCGCTATCGGCGCTCGTTCCGCCAGCGCACGGGCCGCGTGCGCATCGACTCGGACGGGCGCCCGGTCGTCTGGATCCACGGTGTCTCGGTGGGCGAGGTGAAGGCGGCGGCGAACATCATCGCGCGCCTTCGCAAGGAACGGCCGGACCTGCAGATCGTCCTGTCGTCGACGACGCCGAACGGCCACCAGGTAGCGCGCCAGGACCATCCCGATCTCCAGGTCGTGTTCTATCCGCTCGACTTCGGCTTCTGGCCGGGACGCGCGCTCGATCGCATCAAGCCGCACTGCGTGCTGCTGATGGAACTGGAGATCTGGCCCAACTTCCTGCAGGCGGCCGCGCGGCGCGGCGTTCCGGTGGCCGTCATCAACGGCCGCATCTCGGAGCGCACGTTCCACGGCTACCGCCGCGCCAAGGGGCTGCTGCCGCAGCTGGATCGCATCCGTCTCTTCTGCGTGCAGGACGCGGCCTACCAGAAGCGCTTGCTCGACCTCGGCGTCGATCCGTCGACCGTCGTCGTGACGGGCAACATGAAGTACGACAGCGTGGTGATGGGTGGCCACCAGAGCGAGGGCGAAGCGTTGCGCCGCTGGCTTGCTGCGCCAGGTCGTCTCGTGCTCGTCGCTGGCTCGACGCACGCCGACGAGGAGGTCGCGGTCTGCAACGCGTTGGGCGCGCACGAGGCGTCGCGCGGCGTTCGCATCGTGCTCGTGCCGCGCCATCCCGAGCGCTCCGCGTCCGTCGTCGACGCGTTGCGCGCCGAAGGGCGGATGCCGGTGCGGTGGAGCGAGACGCAAGGAGGCACGACGCCGTTGCCCGAGAACGCGGTCGTCGTCGTCGATGTCATCGGGCAGCTGCAGAAGTTCTACGCTGCGTGCGACATCGCGTTCGTCGGCGGCAGCCTGATCCCGCACGGCGGCCAGAACATGCTCGAGCCCGCGGCGCAGGGACGCGCGGTGGTGTTCGGTCCGCACACGACCAACTTCCGCACCGACGTCGAGCTGTTGTTGCGCGAGGAAGCCGCAGTGCGCGTCGCGGACGCGCAGGAGCTCGGCGCGCAAGTGGCCGCGCTATGCGGCGACGCGGAACGCCGCCGCGCCTTGGGTGAGCGCGCGCGTCGCGTCATCGCGTCGAACCAAGGCGCGACCGAGCGAACGCTAGAGCAGTTGCGCAGCGTGCTGGGCTGAGGCCGCGGTGCGCAACCGAGGCCTCGAGGCTCCTTTTCAGGCCAGCATTGCCAATGCTGCAATCAGCGCAATCGAGAGGACGGTGAGCACGAGAGACGTTCGCCGATGGTGAGGAGCGGCTGCGATCATGGGTGCCTCGGAATGCGGCCGGTGGCCCGGCCTGGATGGCGGAGGACGATCCGCCGTCGTCGCGGTCCTCGGAATCCGCACATGGGCGTGGGGCGGAATGGGGCCGAGGGCCGATCCCGGCGCGGTGACTCGCCAGGACATCGCGGCTATCCGGCGGAACTCGCCTCGTTTCGTGGCTTTTCTGCGCCGCCACTGGCCCGCGGCCGCACCGTGGTGCGAGACTGGGCCATCTACGCCTTCGAACCCGAGATGGACACGCGCGAAACCCTGCAAGTGCTGTTCTGCGACCTGTGCAACACGTCCGTTCCGCTGTCGGACGTGCAGAGTGGCGCGGCGGTGCAGCACGCGGGCAAGACCGTGGGGTCGTGCTGCCTGTCGGTGCTGCGCACTCCTGCCGCGAACGGAGCCGCTTCCGGCTCGCCGGCCACATCGCAGCGGCCGGGGTCCGAAGGGCGTGTCCTCTCCCTGGGCGTCGTGTTGCTCGGCGCGATCGCGGTCTCGGTTCTGTTCCTGGACTTTCGCCTCGGGGAGGCTGAAGACCGCTCGGCCCTGCGGCTTACCCGGCTCGGTGAGAACCTGAAGGCGCAGGCCGATGTCGTGCAGGACACGAGCGTGAAGCTCGACGCCCTTGCCTCGCGCGCAGACCTCGACCGGATCGAAGGTGCTCTGACGGCGATGCAGGCTGCGGGCGAGCAGGACTCGGCTCGCGTGCGCGAACTAGGTGCCGGCCTCGAAGCCGCCAACGCATCGCTGCGCGCGTTGCAGACGGCCGTGCAACGCCTGGAAGCGGCGAAGCCGGACTACGGTCCCGCGTTCGACGACGTGCGTCGCCAGCTCCAGGAGATGTCTGCGTCCATGTCGGACCTGCTCGCGAAGCCGCGCGCGGCGGTCTCTCCGGCAACCGGAGGCGGCGAAGCGATGGATGCGCCGAAGGCTCCCGAGGCCGACGGGACGGGTCTGCCGGCGGCGCTTGCGCACCAGGTGCGACGTCTCGCCGACGCGGACGAAGGCACGCGTTTCGAGGCGGTCGACGAACTGCTGCGCAGCAAGGATGTGCGCGTGCTGCCTGGCTTGTTGCCGATGGCCAAGGACCCGGATGCGTTCGTGCGGCGGCTCGTGGTCGAAGGCCTCAAGGACTTCGCGAGCAAGGAGAGCGTCGACACGTTGCTGGTGGCGCTGGCCGATCCCGAGCAGATCGTGCGCAGCTCCGCCTGGCTGTCGCTGAAGGCTCTGACGAAGCAGGACCTGCCGTTCGATGCTGCGCAGAACCGCGAAGCGCGGCAGAAGGCGCAGGCGAAGTGGCAGGAGTGGTGGGACAAGAACCGCGCCACGTTCGGCGGCTGAGCTTCGCGCGCGACTTGAGGGGCGCCGTTGCGTCTGGGTGTCCAGCGCCCGCTCGGCTGCGTGGAGCCTGACCGAGCGAGGAAGTCGCGCTCGCGGCGCCGCGCACAGCCAGGCAATCCGTCTTGCTGCCGGCAGGCGGCGACAGCGGTCCTCTGAGGCGTCCGGAACCGCTCGTTTGCCCTTCGTGCATCGGGCGTCCGCGCCGTCGCGCGCGGCGGGGTGTTTCGCTACAACTTCGCGCCCCCAAGTCGGGGCTCATTCGCTACGAAGGTCCGGCGCTCGCACGCCGAAGGACGCAACAGGATGGTTTGGCAGAATCGCACGAAGATCGTGGCCACGCTCGGCCCCGCCTCGAACACGCCGTCGATGATCGCGCAACTCGTGCGCGCTGGCGTCGACGTCTTCCGGCTCAACTGCGCGCACGCAGACCACGAGACGCTCGAGCGCACGATCAAGGTCATCCGCCAGGTGGCGGACAAGGAAGGCACGGCGGTCGGCATCCTCGCTGACCTGCAGGGCCCCAAGATCCGCGTCGGCAAGCTCAAGGGCGCGGAGCCGATCTACCTGAAGCGCGGCGCGGAAGTCGTGATCGACGTCACGCCCGGCGTGGTGGGGGAAGCAGCCACGGACGGTGGCCCGATCCGCATCGGCACGGGCTACCGCAGCCTCGCCAAGGACGTGTGGCCGAAGGAGCGCATCCTGCTCGACGACGGCAACCTCGAGCTGCGCGTGGTCAAGGTCGACGGCGACCTCATCCACACGCGCGTCGTCTACGGCGGCATGCTGCACCAGTTCAAGGGCATCAATCTGCCTGGCAGCAAGGTCTCGACGAGCTGTCTCTCCAGCAAGGACCTCGCGGACCTCGCCGTGGTGCTCGCTTGCGGCGTGGACTTTGTGGCGCTGTCGTTCGTGCGCTCGCCTGACGACGTCCTCGAGTTGCGTCGCCACATCGAGAAGAAGAAGGCGGACGCGCTGATCGTCGCCAAGATCGAGCGCCCGGAGGCCGTCGCGTGCCTGCCTGAGATCGTCGCCGTCGCCGACGTGCTGATGGTCGCGCGCGGTGACATGGGCGTCGAAATGGGCCCGGCGGCCGTTCCGCCGGTGCAGAAGCGCATCATCGCGATGTGCAACGAAGCGAGGAAGCCGGTGATCACCGCGACGCAGATGCTCGAGTCGATGGTGCTCAACCCGCGTCCGACGCGCGCCGAGGCCTCGGACGTCGCGAACGCGATCTACGACGGCACGTCCGCGGTCATGCTGTCCGCCGAGACGGCTTCGGGCCGCAACCCGGTTCGCAGCGTCCGCACGATGGAGCAGATCGTCCGCACGGCGGAGAAGTGGTGCTACACGGAGATGGGTGAGCGCATGCGTCGCCGCGCCCGGTCCGGCGGCAGCACGTCGGTCGCGCAGGCCACGGTGCGCGCCGCCGCCTATGCGGCGTTCGAGTCCAAGGCCAGGCTGCTCGCGGTCTACACCGAGACCGGCACGACCGCGAACCTGCTCGCCGGCGAGCGACCGCCGACGCACGTCATGGCATTCACGCCGTCCCAGCGCACCATGCAGCGCCTCGCGCTGACGTGGGGGATCACGGCCCGCAAGATTCCGCCGAAGCGCACTTCCTACGAGCTGACCGTCGCCGGCGACAAGATCCTCAAGGACGAGGGCTGGATCAAGAAGGGCGACCGGATCGTCCAGATCGCGGGCACGGTCCGCGAAACCGGCCTGACCAACACGATGACGATCCGCGAGATCTGACCTCGCCCCGATGCGCGCGCCGGGGGCGGCCCCGGAACGCGCCGGAATCGTCGCCAGAACCCCTGTTCCGACCGTTGACTCCGAGGGTGCTGTCGCTAGCATCCTCCGCCCTTCCCAATCCAGGCGCGGCTCTGCAGGGCCGCAGCCGACTGCAGCAGGCAATGACCAAGACCACCTTCGCAACTGAGGCCGACAGCCACGCCGCCATGAACACCTGGCGCGTGGTCGATGCGACCGGCCAGGTTCTCGGCCGTCTGGCGACCGAGATCGCCACGGTCCTCATGGGCAAGCACTCGCCCCGCTACACCCCGCACATCCTCGTCGGCGAGGGCGTGATCGTCCTCAACGCCGGCCAGGTGAATCTCACGGGCAACAAGGGCGAGACGCGCGAATACACCTACTGGACGGGCTATCCGGGCGGTCTCCGCACGGTGACGCTCGGCGACTACCGCGCCGAAGCTCCCGAGGAGCTGATCCGCCTCGCCGTGCGCCGCATGCTGCCGAAGAACCGTCTCGGCGAGGCGATGCTGCGCCGTCTCAAGGTCTACAGTGGCGCGGAGCACCCGCACGTCGCCCAGAAGCCGGCCTCGTGGTCGGGCAACAGCTAACTCGAGGTTTGCACGTGGCAGTCAACAATCCGTACATCTGGGGCACCGGCCGTCGCAAGAGCGCCACGGCCCGCGTCCGTATCAAGGCCGGCAGCGGCAAGATCCTGATCAACGGGGTCGAGTTCGAGCAGTTCTTCGTGACGGACGACTCGCGTCGTCAAGCGGCTCTGCCGCTCACGGTCACGGACTCGCGCAACAACTATGACGTGTGGGCCAACGTCGACGGCGGCGGCATCACCGGTCAGGCTGGCGCAGTGAGCCTCGGCATCGCCCGCGCGCTCTGCATCGACAACGCGAACTTCGACCGTCTGCTGCGCGACAACCGCCTGCTGACGCGCGACTCGCGCGAAGTCGAGCGCAAGAAGTACGGCCGCCACAAGGCGCGTCGTTCGACGCAGTTCAGCAAGCGCTGATGCTGCGACGGTCGGCGCTGCGAGAACGCGGCGCCGATCCCCCGAGGCACGTTCCTCGGGGACCTTGCTCCTGGGACGTTGGTTCCGGGAGTTTTCGTTTCTGGCGGCTCGGTTCTGGTCGCCAGGGACTTGGCAGCCCACTGGTTGCGGCAGTCGGCCTCGGGGCGGGCGGGCTGCGAGCCGGCAGCAAGAACGGCCCCGCGCGCCGCGCTACCTCCCGACGAGTTTCCGTTCGATGGCTGGCCACTCGCATTCCTCGAACATCAAGTTCCGCAAGGACCGCGTCGACGCCAAGCGCGCGAAGACCTTCGCGAAGCTGTCGCGGATCATGACGGTCTCCGCCAAGCACGGCGGCGGTTCGATCGACAGCAATCCGCGATTGCGCGACGCAGTCGAGAAGGCGCGCGTGCTCTCGATGCCGAAGGACGCGATCGAGCGCGCGATCAAGAAGGGCACCGGCGAGGCCACGGTCGGCGACTTCGAGGAGATGCTCTACGAGGGCTACGGTCCCGGCGGCGTCGCATTCGTGCTCGAGATCCTCACGGACAAGCGCAGTCGCACGGCGCCCGAGATGCGCCTCCTGTTCGAGGACTCGGGCGGCAACCTCGCGGCGACGGGCTCGGTCGGCTGGATGTTCGATCGACGCGGCGTGTTCCACGTCGATCCCAAGGCCGGGCTCGCAGAAGACGCGCTGCTGGAGCTCGCGCTGTCGGCTGGCGCCGAGGATCTCGTCGTCGACGGCGACTCGGCGACGATCTATTGCGCGGCCGCCGACTTCCACACGGTGAAGATGCAACTCGACCGCGCGTCCCTGCCGCTTCGCGGCGCAGAACTGGCCTACGTGCCGAAGCAACGCGTCGCGGTCGCGGACGCGTCGGTCGCGCGTCGGGTCGTCGAGTTGTTCGACGCACTCGAAGACCACGACGACGTGCAAGCCGTCTACAGCAACGAAGACTTCCCACCCGAGGTGGCCGCAGCTCTGGCCACGCAACCATGACCCAGCGCCTGTTCCACGTCGGTTCCTCGCCAGCCATCCGTGCCGCGATCCAGAAGGCGTTCGGCAAGGAGCCGACCGGCGCTCCCGCCACCGGCCTCGGCGCCGGCGACGTGGTCGTCGTCGAGGCCTTCGCGGAGATCGCGGGCCGCGAGGACGTCGTGGGCGGCAACGCCTTCTCGGCGTGCCGCGCGTGGAAGCAGACGCGCGGCGTGAGCGTCTATGTCGCGGTTCGCGCGGAGGATCCCACTGGCGTCCTGCTGGCGCGCTTCGTGCTCGCGGACGGTGTGATCCGCCTCGATGCGAACGGCGGCGTCGAAGGTCTGGAGCACCTCGGCACCCGCGACCGCAGCAAGACGCACAAGAACATCGACACGCTGCTCGAGCGCTACGGGCAGGCGCTGGCCAATGCGGACCAGTCCGAGTTGGCGGGCCGCGTGCGCGAGTGGGAGGGTTCGGATTCGTTCCTGCAACGGCTCCAGGACCCGGAGACCGGCTTGTTCGACGGGCCCTACACGGCGCTCAAGCTCGACGAAGAGTGGAAGCGCGCGCAGCGGTTCCACCTGCCGCTGTCGATCGTGCTGCTCGACATCGGCGAGGCCGCCGCGGCGATGCGCGAGGGCCCGGATCGCTCCGTGCTGCTGGCGGAGGTCGCCTCGGTGTTCCTGAACGAGTGCCGCGACATCGACGTGCTCGGCCGGTTCACGACGACGACGTTCCTGTTCCTGCTGCCGGGCACGCCGCCGCTCGGCGCGCAGGCGCTGGCCCGCCGTCTGATGCAGTCGCTGCGCGAGCGTTCGTTCTCGGCGCCCGTGCGTCCGGCTTGCGGTGTCGTGTCAGTGCCGATGGCCGGGATCTCGGACCGCCGCCAGTTCCTGGTCGTGGCAGAAGAGTGTCTGCGCCGGGCCACCGAGGACCCGTCGACCGGCGGCGTCGCCGTCGCCTGGGAATAGTCGGCAACTCGTCCGAATCGTCGGTCCAGCGGTCCGGTTGGGCCGCGACCGCCGCATGTTCGACCGATTCATCCGACTGGCCAAGGCGAAGAAGGCTCTCGACGAGGGCCGGTTCGAGGACGCCGGGCGCCTCTGCGCGGACCCGCTGATCCGCGGCGACCGGAGGGCCGAGGACGTCCGCAGCGCGGCCGCCAAGGCCCTGGCCGAACGGGGCCGGACCTTGCTGCGTGGCGGCGACGCCGCGCTCGCGGTGCGCAGCCTCGAGGCGGCGCAGGCCATCGCGGCCAACCCCGGCGTGGAGGCGGACCTCGTCGCCGCGCGCGCGCGCCATGCGGAGGCCGCGACTGCCGCCCGCGAGACGGAACTCGCGGTTTTGCGCGCGAGGGCGCTCGCGGAGGCCGGGCGGCCGCACGAGGCGGAGGCGGCGATGCGGCAACTCGGCGATGCCGCGCTCCCCGCTGCGCGCGAGGCGTTCGGCGCCTGGCTGGGTCGGCGCGCTGCCGAGGCCCAACGGCACGCCGAAGTCGCAGCGGCGGCGCTGCGTTCCGGCGACCTCGACGCCGCGCGCGCTGCGATCCAGGCCGCGAAGGCCCTGGACGAGCGCACCGTCGAGACCCTGGAGCGGGACGGCGCGCAGCAGGCGTTGGCCGCGCTGCGCCGCGACTTGCCGACGATGCTGCGCGACGGCGCGGTGGCGGCAGCTTTGGGCCGGCTTCGTTGCATCGGGACCGACTGGCCCCTCGTGTCCGGGTGCGACGGGCTCGTCGCGGTCCGGTCGGCGATCGGCGCGCGCGCGCTCGAACTGCTCGCGGATCCCGCGCACTCGGCCAGCGCGGAACTGCTCGACGCCTTGTGCGCCGAAGCGGACGCGGTCGGCGTGGAGGGTTCCGCGGAACTGTCGCGCGCTGCGTCCTGTGCCGCGCGGCTGCGCAGCCTGCCGTCGTTGCGCGCTTCGGGTCGGCTCGGCGAACTCGCGGAGACCTTGGCCGCGCTCGGCGCGGAGTTGCCTTCGAAGGCGTTCGCCGCGGAGGCTGCTGCGATCACCGCTCGCGATGCGGCGGTGGCGTCCCGCGTCGAGGCGGCGCGCGCGCTCGCGGCCCGCGGCGACCTCGATGCGGCCCGCAACTCGCTCGCCGAGGCGCTCGCGAAGGAGCCGCTGCACGGCGCCGCGCGCGCGGAGCTGGAGGCCCTGGAGCGCGGGGCGATGGAGCGCGCGCAACGGCTCGATGCCGCCCGCGCCGACGCGGCTGCAGGTCGCCTGCGCGCCGCCTATGCAGCTGCGCTGGCCTGCGCGCAACCGCTGCCGCACGGGGCCGCGGCAGCTGCGCTCGCCGCCGACGTGCAGGCCCGCATCGGGCTCGTGGAACGCGGGCTCGACGAACTTCGCCTCGCGCTCCACGCGCGTCCGCACGGCGGGCTCGCCGCGGTGCGCACGGCGCTGCAGCGCGTGGCCGAGCTGCGGAAGCAGCACGCCGACCATCCCGAGTTGCCGAGCCTCGCGGCTGCGTTGCAGCGCGAAGTCGCGGTCCTGGAGCGCGCCGAAGCGGCGTTGCAGGGCGAGGACTCGACGCCGGACGCCGCGTTGCGGGACGCGGTCGCGGCGATGCTCGGCGCGCGCGAGGGACTGCTCGCGCACGGGCGCCTCGACGCGCGCATCCAGGCTCTCGTCGACCGCTGCATCCAGCGCGCCGACCGAGCATTGCTCGGCGGTCGCGTGCGCAACGCGGCTGCGTTCGTGGAGACGCTCGTCGCCGCGAGCGCCATCGGGTTGCTCGCTCCCGAGACCGTCGAACGGATCCGGGCCTCGTGCGCCGAGCGCGAGGCGCGCGCGGAGCAGCAGGCAGCGCACGCGCGCGAGCGGCTCTTGGCGCGCGACCTCGCCGGCGCGGAGCAGGCCTGCGAGCAAGCCCGATTGCTGTGCGCCGACGGCGCCGCGGTGCGAGTCCTCGAGCGCGAGCTCGAGCAGGTGCGCCGGCGCGAGGCAGGCCTAGCGCGCGCGTCCGAGCTGGCGCGCGGCGGGGATCCGGCCGCGGCGCGTGCGGAGATGGAGGCGATGGGCGAGACTCCGGCGCTGCTGCGCACCAGGATCTACGACATGAAGAAGAGCATCGCGGAAGCCCAAGGCCTCGACGGCGCGTTCGTGCTGCGCGTCGACGAAGGCGGCGAGTTCCTCGTGCTCCGCGGCGAGTCTGTGTCGATCGGCAACGTCCGCGACGGTTCGGCCGACCTGCCGATCCTCTGCGCGCTGGCCGGCCGCCACGCCCGCATCGAACGCAGCATGTCGTTCCACGGCGGCATGGTGGACACGATCGTGGCCGAGAACGGCGACGTCGCGGTCGCTGGCCAGAAGGTCGCGCGCCACGCGCTGCGCAACGGCGATCGCTTCCGGCTCGGCAGCGCGCTGCAGGCTGCGTACTCGACGCCGTGCTCGCGCTCGCTCAGCGCGATGGTGCAACTGCTCGGCGGGTTCCAGGCAGCCGGGACGGACCGCGTCCTGTTGCTGAAGGACCGCGGTCGCGACGGCCGCATCTGCATCGGCGCCGGTTCGGACGTGCACGTTCGCGTGGCCAGCGCCAAGGCGGAAGTCGAGGTGTTCGGCTCGAAGACCGGGCAACTGCGCGTGCGCTGTGCCTCGGGCGGCACGATCGACGGCGTGGCATTCGCGGACGAGCACCCGGTCGACGCAGGCGCGGTCGTCGACGCGGGCGGCGTCCGGTTTGTGCTGATGCCCTGGAATCGCCGCTGAGCCGCTGCGGCGGTGGGTCTGGCGCCGTCGCGCGCGCATAGCCGGAACCCGAGGCCGGGGCTGGCCAGGCGGAGCGTCGGATCGGCGGTCGTTGCGGGCACTGCCACGGTCGCCGCGGGCGCGAGCGGATTTGCGCGGGTTCCCCGAATAGTCGCGCGTCCGCCCGCAGTGGTGCCCTCGTGAGGCCCATGCGATCCCTCCTCGTTGCAATGCTGCTGCTGTTCGCCGTGCCGTTCGCCGGGGCGCAGGCTCCGCTCGGACAACGCGTGGACTTCCGCGCCACCGACGATGCCGCGAACAGCGCGGTCGCCGTGCGCGGCACGCCCGAACTCAGCGAACGCGAGGCCTACGCTGCGGCGCGCGAAGCCGCGACCGCCGAGGGGCGCTCACGGTGGGAGCGCCGCAGCGAGCGCATCGTGGAAGAACTCCGTCCCTCGTGGATCCCGGTCGCCGTCGCACAGCGAGCGATGCAGCGGGAGCTCGAGCGGCAGGACCTGGCAGCATCCCTGCGCCTGGTCGATCGCGAGGACCGCTCGCGCGAGCACGAGTTCGGCACGAGCTGGCAGACGACGCTGTGGGTCGCGGAGGACGAAGCGTTCGTGCAGCGCGTCGAGTCGCGGCTGCGCCGCGCGCTGCTCGACGTCCGCGGTCAGGCGCTGGTCTTCCTTGCGGGCACCGCCGGCCTGTGGGCCGTGCTCGCGCTCGCGGTGTCGTGGTTCGACCGGCTGTCGCGCGGCTACATGACCACCCGGCTCTGTGCCCTCGGCATCGCGCTCGGCCTCTCCGTCCCGTCCCTCGTCTTCCTGCTGTAGCATCGATGCGCTCCATGCCACTCCCCAGCAAGGCAGAATCCGGCTCGCCCGAGCCGCACGGCCGCATCGACTGGGAAGCGTTCTATCGCGACTTCCGGAAGCCCGGCTACGTGCCCGGCTTCGAGATCGTCACCAAGCTCGGCGGCGGCATGTTCGGCCAGGTCTACAAGGCCCGGAAGGAGTCGATCGGCAAGGACTACGCCATCAAGTTCCTGAAGGTCGACGACGAGAACGTGCGCGACGCGGTTGCGCGCGAGCTCGAGTCGGTGCGGCACTTCGCGCAGCTCGACCATCCGAACCTCGTCTCGATCGAGGACATGGGCGAGGTCGACGGCATCCCGTACCTCGTGATGAGCTACGCGGGCCAGGAGACGCTGCGCACGCGGTTGTCGCAGGGGGCGATGGCGCGCGACGACGCGATCCGCATCTTCGTGCAGGCAGCGCGCGGCGTGCAGGCGTTGCACGAACGTTCGCTCGTCCACTTCGACCTCAAGCCCGCGAACATCTTCCTGAAGGGCGACGTGGCGCGCGTCGGCGACTTCGGGCTGTCGAAGCTCGTGACCGAGTCGCGCAACTCGCTCTCGTTCGGCCGCGGCACGCCCTACTACATGGCGCCCGAGATGCTGCAGCGGCGCGGCGACGACAAGAGCGACATCTACTCGCTGGGCGTCGTGCTCTACGAATGCCTGTGCGGCCGCGTGCCGTTCACGGGCGAGAGCGAGTGGGAGGTGCTGAAGAAGCACGAACAGGAAGCTCCGACGTTCCCCGACCACGTGTCGGCTTCGGACCGCCGCGTCGTAGAGCGCTGCATGGCCAAGCTGCCCGAGCAGCGCTACGCGAGCGTCGCGGAGTTGTTGCGCGACCTCGACGCGCCGGTCGGGCTCGGCGAGAGCGTGTGGCTCCGTGGATCGGCGCCGTCGGGCGCGCGACCGAATCCCGTCGGACCGACGCGCGCAGCGGATGGAGTTCCTGCTCTAGGCGACGGCAACGGCGCGGACGGCCGGGACCCGAAGGGAAGTCCCTACGGGTTGCCGTGGCAACGCGAAGGCGAGCCGCGCGGCGTGCTCGCCGTGCTCGTCGGCATGGTGTTCGCGGCGCTCGATCTCGCGACGCGCGTCGTGCTCGTGCCCGTGAAGCTCGTGAGCAAGTTCGCCGGCGGCGGCGCGCTGTGGGTGCTCAAGCTGCCGTTCCGCATCGTGCAGTTCGCGGCGCAGCTGGTCGGCTACGCCGTGGTCGCCGCGCTGGTCCTGCTCGTGCTCGTGGCTATCCTCGCCGTCCTCGGCGCGCTCTGATCCTTCGAGCATCGACGATGGCTGCGGACGACCACGACATCCAGAAGTTGCAGGCCATGGACGAGGCCGCATGGGCCTCGCTGCAGGAAGACTACTTCCGGCGCGTCTACTTCTTCTGCAAGCGCTACTGCAGCGACCACCAGACGGCGGAAGACCTCACGCAGGACGTGTTCCTCGGCGCCGTGCGCGGCATCGGCGGATTCGATCGTTCGTTCACGCTCGACCAGTTCCTGTTCGGCATCGCGAAGAACCGCGTCATCGACCACTTCCGCAAGCACAAGATCGCGTTCGTCCCGGCGAAGGGCGACGACGACGCCGCGGAGACGGGCCGCTTGTGGCTCGAGAACATGGCCGACGAAGGCGAGGCGGCGCCGAAGGACCGCGTGGTCGCGAGCGAGGACGAAGGGCGGCAGCAGCGCGCGCTGGCGCAGATCCTCAAGGAGTTCGTCGGCGAGCTGTGGGCCGCGGGCGAGTTCGAGAAGCTGATGGTGCTCGAGTCGCTGTTCGTGCTCGGAAAGCGGAACAAGGACGTGGCCACGCGCTTCGGCATCGCCGACGAGAAGAGCGTCGCGGGCATCAAGTTCCGGGCGATCGACAAGCTGCGCGGGCTCGCGCGGCGCGCCGATCCGAACCACACCCTGTTCCGCGGCCTCTGGGCCCCAGGTTCCCGATGAGCGGCGCCGACGACTTCGATCCGCAGCTCGCGTTCACGGTCGCGGCCGTCTGGCGGCGCGAGCGCATCTCGTGCCCACATCCGGACTGGTTGTCGAGCTGGCTGCAGGACGGGCTGTCCGGCGGCGCCGCGGAGTTCGTGCGCTTCCACCTGGAGGAGAGCGCGTGTCCCTACTGCAACGCCGTGCTGTCGGACCTGAGGGCGCGCGAGGACGAGGCCAAGAAGGCGCCGATGCAGGACCTCAAGGATCGTCTGCTGCGGTCGACTGTGACCGCGCTGCGCGAACGCTGCCGCTGAGCGCCGCGGTTTTCTCGCGCGGGCGCGAATAGTCCGCGAGCTCGCGCGAAAGGTCGTCTGTCGGAGCCGATGGTGGCTCCCACGATCCGGTAGTCGGAGACGACATGATCCTCAAGGCAGTCAAGTACGTGGTCCTTTCCGGCGCGGCGTTCGCCGGCATCGGTTTCCTCCTGTTCGGCACCAGCTTCGGCAGCTACTTCGGCACCGTCGCGAGCTCGGTGCACGAGTCCGTCGAGAACGCGATCCCCGTCGAGTTCGAGATCAAGCGCGCCGAGAACCTGATCCTGCAGATCGATCCGCAGATCGAGCAGTGCAAGCGCGACGTCGCTCGCGCCGAGGTCGAGCTCGAGGAGTTGCAGGCGTCGGTGCAGGGCCTGCAGAAGACGGTCGGCACGGAAGAGAAGCGCCTGCAGACGGGCGCGCGCCTGCTCGGCGGCGAGACGAACGCTTCGTTCGTGCTGACGAGCGACGCGATGACGAAGCGTCGCGTCGAGCGCGACCTCCAGCGCACGATGGACTCCTACAAGAACAACCAGAAGATCCTCGAGGCGAAGCGCAGCCTGATCGCGCGGCAGTCCGAGGCAGTCGAGGTCGCGAAGCAGCGCCTCGCGGCTGTCCGCCAGGAGAAGGAAGTGCTCGTCGACCAGGTCCGTTCGCTGCGCACGCAGGAGCACTGGATCGAGACGATGGGCGCGAGCCAGAAGCGCTTCGATCTCGACGACAGCGCCTTGAGCCAGGCCAAGGAAGCGCTCGCCAAGGTGCAGAAGCGTCTCGACGTGGCGCAGAAGATGCTCGAGAACGACATGGTCGCGAACGACGTCGCCGATCCGCTGGCGGTCGTCGAGCCCGGCCGCGACGTGCTGCGCGAGATCCGCGAGCACTTCGCCCACGGCAGCGTCGGCGAGGGCACGGCGGTCCTCGAGGCACGGTAGGGCTGCGCCACGATCGAGGCCGACACGGTCACGGCTCGCTGAACGGCGAGGCGCGCCGCGCGGCGCACCTCGTGCATCGGGCGCTTCGGACGAGGTCCGCGGCGCCCGATTGCATGGATGCGGCGAGCTAGCGCGGCCGCTAGTTTCTCGCAGATGCGCTCCGTTCTCGTCCCGCTCGCGTTGCTCTGCGCCTGCTCGCTCGTTCCTCCGTCGCCGACCCTGTCGCCGTCCTGGCAACAGCAGCCGTTGTGGAACGGCGTCGACCTCTCAGGTTGGCACGGCCAGCGTCACTTCGATCCCTACAAGCTCGACGCGATGTCGCCAGAGGAGCGGCAGAAGCTGCGCGCCGAGGACGACGCGACGCTGACGCACTGGAAGTGCGAGAACGGCGAGCTCGTCAACGACGGCGAAGGCGCCTACCTGACGACGGACCGCGACTACGGCGACGTCGACCTGCGCCTCGAGTACAAGACGGTCGCGAAGGCCGACTCGGGCATCTACCTGCGCGGCACGCCGCAGGTCCAGATCTGGGACACGACCGCGGCCGGCGGCAAGCACAACCTCGGCGCCGACAAGGGCAGCGGCGGGCTCTGGAACAACGACGCGAAGGGCGCGTGGAACGGCGCGCAGAACGCGCGCATGCCGCTCGTGCTCGCGGACAAGCCGTTCGGCGAATGGAACGCCGTGCGCATCCTGCAGGTCGGCGAGCGCGTCAGCGTGTGGCTCAACGGCGCTCTCGTCGTCGACTGGGCGGTGATGGAGAACTTCTGGAACCGCAAGATCCCGTTGCGCAGCAAGGGCCCGATCCAGCTGCAGACGCACGGCGGCGAGATCCGGTTCCGCAACGTGACCGTGCACGAGCTCAGCGCTGCGGAGTCCGATGCCGTGCTGCGCGAGCGTTCGGGCGACGGCTTCGAGTCGTTGTTCGACGGCACGTCGCTCGCTGCGTTCGAGGGCGCGCTCGACAGCTACGAGGTGGTCGACGGCGCGATCCGTTGCAAGCAAGGCAAGGGCGGCACGCTGTTCACGAAGCAGAGCTACGGCGACTTCCAAGCGCGGTTGCAGTTCCGTCTGCCGCCCGCGGGCAACAACGGGCTCGCGATCCGTTACCCGGGCCAGGGCGATGCGGCCTACGAGGCGATCGAGATCCAGGTGCTCGACGACACGGCGGAGAAGTACGCGAAGCTGCAGCCTTGGCAGTACCACGGCTCGCTCTACGGCCTCGTCGCCGCGCATCGCGGCCACCTGCGTCCGGTGGGCGAGTGGAACTACGAGGAAGTCGAGGTGCGCGGCTCGCGCATCCGCGTCACGTTGAACGGCACGACGATCGTCGACGCCGACGTCGCGAAGATCGAGAAGACGCTGTCGGGCAAGGAGCACGCGGGGCGCCTGCGCACGGAAGGCCGCTTCGGCTTCGCCGGCCACAACGACCCTGTCGAGTTCCGCGACGTCTCGATCCGTCGCCTCGACGCGAAGAACTGACGCCGCGCGTCAGTTCTTCTTCGGCTCCCAGTCCTTGTTCTTGTTGAGCCACCGCGTCCAGTCGGGCGCGGACTCGTGCTTCTCGCCGGTCAGCTTCTGCAGCGTCGCGTTCCACTTGCCGGCGATCCACTGCAGCGTGCGCGCCGCGTTCTGCGGGCCGAAGTCGATCGGGTCCTTCGGATTCGTCGACACCGGCTGCTTCGCCTTCATGTCGATCTCGCCGTAGCGGCTGATCAGGCGCTTGCAGACCTCGCGCGTCTGCTTGATCGGCATCTGGTCGTAGTTGCCGAGCGCTTCGCCGGCGGCGGCCGCGACTTCGTCGTCGGGCGAGCGCATCGCCTGCTCGAGCAGCCACTCGGGCTGGTCGTCGTCCTTCGTCTTGCCGATCGCCACGACGATCTGCGCGCGCAGGCCCGCATACTCGCGGCCGTTGATGCGCTCCTGCTCGAACGCCTTGCGAAGCGTAGCCGCCGCTTCCTTGCCGCAGTTGCCGAGCGCCTCCGCGGTGACGCGGTAGAGCTCGCACTTGTCCGCTGGCCGCACCGGCCCGAGCTTGAACACGTCGCCGAGCGCTGCGAGCGCGGTCTTCTGGTCCTTCGGGTTCTTGTCGGCGAAGTTCGTCGACAGCGCCGTGACGAGGTTCAGCGCGAGGAAGTCCTGGTCCATCGCGCGCGCCTTGACCATCGTGCGCAGTTGCGTCGCGTTGGCGGCGACCGCGGGGTCGATCGGCGGCGGCGACTTCTCGTCCTTCTTGGCGGCGCCCTTGTCTTGCGCGGTCGCGAGCGAGGCGAGCAGCAGGAAGGCGGTGACGGCGGCGCTGGATCGTTCCATGGCGCGGCAGTCTACCAGCCCGCGACCGAAGGCACGGCCACGCGGCCGTGCCAGGCTGGTCAGAGCGCCGCGCGGATGCGCTGGGCGACCGTCTCGGCGGTGAAACCGAAGTGCTCGGCGAGCTTCTTCGCGGGCGCGCTCGCGCCGAAACCGTCATGGCCGATGCAGCGGTCGAGCCTGCCGGTGAAGCGGCACCAGACCTCGGGCTTGCCCATCTCCAGCGCGAACACCGGAGCTTCGCCGAGCACGGCCTTCTGCCAAGCGGGCGGCTGCTCCAGGAACAGTTCGACGCACGGCATCGACACGACGCGGACGCGCGTTCCGGACTTCTGCAGCACGGCGCCCGCGTCGAGCGCGAGCGAGACCTCCGCGCCGGTCGCGATCAACGTCGCCTGGGTGCCGCCTTCGTCGCGCAGCACGTAGCCGCCGCGCAGCACGGCCGCCGTGTCGAAACCGGCTGTGCGCTGCAGCATCGGCAGGTTCTGGCGCGTCAACGACAGGCACACCGGGCCGTCGCGGCGAGACAGCGCGTGCGTCCAAGCCGCCGCGGTCTCGAGCGCATCGGCAGGGCGGAAGACGTGCACGTTCGGGATCAGGCGCAGCGACGCAAGTTGCTCGACCGGTTGGTGGGTCGGGCCGTCCTCGCCGACCATCAGGCTGTCGTGCGTGAACACGAACGTGACCGGTTGCTTCATCAGCGCCGCGAGCCGGATCGCGGGGCGCATGTAGTCGGCGAACACCAGGAACGTGCTGCCCATCGGCAGGAAGCCGCCGTGCAGCGCGAGGCCGTTCAGCAAGCCGCCCATGCCGTGCTCGCGGACTCCGAAGTGGAAGTTGCGGCCCGCGCGCTCCTTCGCCGTGAAGCTCGCGCTCTTCTTGATGCGCGTCTTCGTCGACGGATCGAGGTCGGCGCTGCCGCCGACCATCGAGGGCACGAGTTCCGCGGCCTTCTGGATCACGTTCCCCGACAGCACGCGCGTCGCGACCGACGGCACGTCGCCGGCGGCCTTCTGCAATTCGACGTAGAGGTTTGCTGGCACCGTGCGCGCGCGGAACGCGCGCCACTTCGCGGCGTGCTCGGGCTTCGACGTCTCCCAGGCGCGCTGCTCCTTGTTCCACTGATCGCGCAGGGCCTCGTTCTTCTGCGCGGCCGCGGCGAACACCGCCTTGCAGCGCGCGTCGACGAAGAACGCGTCCTGCGGCATGCCGAGCGCCTCCTTCGTCAGCTTGATCTCGTCGGCGCCGAGCGGCGAGCCGTGGACGTCGTGCGTGTCCTTCTTGTTGGGCGAGCCCTTGCCGATCGTCGTCTTGCAGCAGATCAGCGTGGGCTTGCCGCACGGGGTGACCGCGGACTGCAGCGCCGCGCGCACCTGCGCCATGTCGTGGCCGTCGCACTTCAGCACGCGCCAGCCGTAGGCCTCGAAGCGCTTCTGCGTGTCCTCGCTGAACGCGATGTCGGTGTGGCCTTCGATCGTGATGCCGTTGTCGTCCCAGAGGCAGACGAGGTTGTCGAGGCCGAGGTGGCCCGCGAGCGACGCCGACTCGTGGCTGATGCCTTCCATCAGGCAGCCGTCGCCGCAGATCGTGAAGACGCGGTTCTTCAGCAGCGCGTTGTCGTGTTGCGCGGCTTCCATCTGCGCCGCGATCGCCATGCCGACCGCGTTGCTGAAGCCCGCGCCGAGCGGTCCGGTCGTCGTCTCGACGCCCGCCGTCTCGCCGACTTCGGGATGGCCCGGCGTCTTGCTGTGCAGTTGGCGGAACTGCTTCAAGTCGTCCATCGACAGCTCGAAGCCCGACAGGTGCAGCAGCGAGTAGAGCAGCATCGAGCCGTGGCCCGCCGACAGCACGAAGCGGTCGCGGCCGACCCACAACGGGTCTTTGGCGCTCCAACGCACGAACTCCGTCCACAGCACGACTGCCGCGTCGGCCATTCCCATCGGCATGCCCGGATGGCCGGACTCGGCCTTCTGGACGGCGTCGATCGCGAGGCAACGGATCGTGTTGGCGGCGAGTTGGAGATCTGCGGCGGAAGTCATGGGTCGCGGAACCGTAGCGTGCAGCGACTGCGCGCGGAACGGAGTGGTGGAGGCAGCTGCGACGTCTTGCGAGCGCGAGTCGGGTAGCATGCGCCGATGGACTCCACCCGTCTGCATCGCGTGCGTTCCCGTCTGTGCGCAGTCGTCGGTCGCGTGGGCCTGCTCGCGTTGCTCGGCGCGAGCCTCGCCGCGCAGCAGTCGAGTCCGTCGCCGTTCGTGCGCACTTCGACGCTGCTGCTGCCCTGGCGCCAGGCCGAGCCTTATCTCGCAACGGTCGACTTCCCGAGTGGGCGACGCATGGCCGGCGAACTCGGGGTCGGCCACGGCTATCCCGAGCGCGACGCCGTCGTGCCCGAGTCGGTTGCGTTCCCGTTGCTGTCGATGGACGCGCTCGCCTCGATCCTTCAGGAACTCGGCTCCGTCGACGCGTCGAAGCTGCACGCGCTGCAAGGCGGGGAGCACCTGCTCGTGCGCGAGGAAGACGCGGCCGTCGTCGCGCGCCTGTGCCGCGAACTGGAGGCCGCGATGCCGCCCGAGGTCCGCTGCGAGTTCGAGGTCACGGTGCGGACGCGCGACGAGGCACGCGTCGTGATGCGGCGCGAAGTGCTCGCGCGCTCGGGACAACGGGCATGGGGGAGCGCGGTCGAGGACTCGATGGCCGTGACGGACTTCGAGGTCGAGATCGCGCAGGACGCGACGGCTGGCAATCCCGTGGTGCAGCGCGTCATGAGCGGCGCGATGGTCGCGGTTCGTCCTCTCGTCCTCGCTGGCGATCCACGGGGCTTCTTCGAGGTGCTGCTTCGCATCGTCGAGCGCGGGGACGAGGGCCTCGTCGACCTCGGCGAGACGACGAGCGGCTCGCTCGATCGCGCGCACCAGCGCGTGCGCGAACTCGGCGTCGTGCTGTCCGCGCGCGTCGGCGAGACCGTGACGCACCGGTTCGCCGGGCTCGACGGGTCCGCAGTCGAGCTGCGCATGACGCCGCGTTGGGCTGGGTTGCCTGCGACGGGCTCGGTCGGCGGCCGCGACTTCGAGTATGCGCCGCAGTGGCTCGACTACCGCGGCTACCGCTCGGTGGACCTGGATGCGGCGCAGTGGGTGGAGCTCGGCGCGTTCGAGCCGGATCGCCTGTCGTTCTCGGAGTCGCTCGAGCGCTCGCGCGTTGCCTTCTGGAAGGCAGGCCCGTCGGAGGGCGCGGTTGCCGTTGGCGACGCCGCCGTGCAGTTGCGGTTGTTCCAGCAGGCTCGCCACGCGGAACTCTCGCCGGTCGTCGTGCGCGTGGTCGCCTACGACGCCGCTGCCGGGCAGGATCCTGCGGCGGACGGCACGATGGCCGCCGCGAACCGGCTCGCGAGCGCCGAGGTCGCGACGCTTTCCGGCAGCTGGGTCGCGGCAACGAGCTACGAGGAGTTCTCGATCGTCGGCGACTGGGACGTCGAGGTCGCGCAGGGCTCGCGCATCGGCGATCCCAAGGTGCGTCGTCGCGCGGTCGGCGCGGCGCTCAACCTCCGTTGCACGAACGCGGGCGTCGAGATCGAGGGCGAGCTGTCGACGCGCGGCCCGATCGAGAGCCGCCGCATGCGCATCGGCCAAGGCAAGGTCGGGACTGCGAGCGCCAAGTCGTCGGACGCTCCGAGCTACGTCGTGCCGCCCGAGGTGGTGACGATCGAGTCCGTCAAGCGCTCGCGCCAGCCGCTGCAGATCCGCTTGCCGTTGCGCCGCGACCAGCCTGCGGTGTTCCGCGCGACCACTCCGTTCCTGCCGCAAGGTCGCGAGCTCGTCGTCACGGCGCAGCGACTCGACGGCTGATCGCTCGAGCCGCTTGCGTCGCGTTCAGTGCCCTTCGCGCACCGCGTTCACGTTCCACTTCGGGATCGCGATGAGGACCTCGCCGTCCTTCGGCATCGACTCGAGCTTCGCCTGGCACGCGAGCCGCGAGTCGAGGCCGGAGTCGCGCGCTTCGTCGAGCTGGTCGAGTTCGTCCTCGCTCGGTTCCGACAGGCAGTCGAAGCCTTGGCGCACGCGCACGTGGCACGTCGAGCACGCGCAGACGCCGCCGCATGCGTGGTCGATCGCGAGGCCTTGGTCCATCGCGGCGTCGAGGATCGACTGGCCGAGCGCGAGGGTGAAGGTGCGCGCGTCGCCGTCGACGCGGAGCTTGGCGGTCTCGGTCATGCTTCGCTGGCGGGGGTGTTCTTCTGCGCGGACTGTTCCTCGGTCAACGCGCGTTGCACGGCGGAACTGATCACGTCGTCGGCGATCGTCGCGGTCAGCTTGCTCAACTCGTCGCAGGCGGCCTTGAGCTGGGCGGCGTCGGCGTGGGCGTGCAGGAGCTTCTCGAGCGCGCGCGCCGACTTCTGCACGGAGAAGGTCTGGTCGGGCGGGAGCGCCGCGAGTTGCAGGGCCTTCCTCGTGCCCGTGACCATCGCCTGCGCTTTGTTCCGGATGTCGATCTGTTCGCGCGCGACGTAGTCCTTCTGCGCGTTCTCGATCGAGTCGAGCATCATGCGCCGCACTTCGTCGCGCGAGAGGCCGAACGTCGGCACGACCTGGATGGACGCCTCGTGGCCCGTGCGCTTCTCCGTCGCGGTCACGCGCAGCACGCCGTCGGCGTCGACGAGGAAGTGCACGGCGATGCGCGGCAAACCCGCGGGCATCGGCGGCAACCCGTGCAGCGTGAAGCTGCCGAGCTTGCGGCAGTCCTGCGCGAGCTCGCGTTCGCCTTGGTAGATGTTGAGCACGACGGCCGTCTGGCCGTCGACTGCGGTCGAGAACTCCTCGGTCGCCGACGTCGGGATCGTGCTGTTGCGCAGGATCAGCTTCTGCATCGCGCCGCCGAGCGTCTCGATGCCGAGCGACAACGGGATCACGTCCAGCAACAGCAGCGACTTGTCGTTGCCCGCGAGCACGTCCGCCTGGATCGCGGCGCCGAGCGCCACGGCGAGGTCCGGGTCGACACCCGTGTGCGGCGTGCGTCCGAGCGCCTGCTCGAGCCGCTTCTGCACGAACGGGATGCGCGTGCTGCCGCCGACCAGCACGACGTCGTCGATCGCGTCGGCCGCCACGCGCGCGTCGGCGAGCGCGCGCTCGACGCAGGCGATGGTGCGCTCGACGAGCGGCGCGATGAGGTGTTCGAAGTCGGCGCGCGCGATCTCGATCGCGATCGGCCCGCGGCCGTCGAGCTCGAGCTGCAGCGTGGCCTTCTCGCGCGTCGAGAGCTGGATCTTGAGGCCCTCGGCCGCGGCGCGAACGGCCTGCAGCACGTAGGCGTCGTGCGCGGACGCGCCGGCCGCCGCGAGGATGCGCTCGACGAGCAGCTGGTCGAAGTCGTCGCCGCCGAGATGCGTGTCGCCCGCGGTCGAGAGCACGCGGAACACGCCCTCGTCGATCTGCAGCACGGACACGTCGAACGTGCCGCCGCCGAGGTCGTAGACGAGCACCGTGCCGTCCTTGCTGCCGTCGATGCCGTAGGCCAGCGATGCCGCGGTCGGCTCGTTGACGATGCGCAGGCACTCGAGTCCCGCGAGTTGCGCCGCGTCGCGCGTGGCCTGGCGCTGGCTGTCGTCGAACCACGCGGGAACGGTGATCACCGCCGCGTCGACGGTCTGTCCGAGCGCTTGTTCCGCGGTTGCCTTCACTTCGCGCAACACGACCGCAGCGACCTGCTCGGGCGCTAGGTCGCGGCCCGCGATCGCGATGCGCGCGAGGTCGCGTTCGCCGCGATGCACGTGGTAGGGGAGCATCTGCGCTTCGCGGTCGATCTCGGGGCCGGCGCGTCCGATCAGTCGCTTGGACGAGAACACGGTCCGGTCCGGGAACTCGAGGCGCAGCGCCTTCGCGGCGCGCCCGACGATCGTGCGGCCGTCCGGGTGGTAGCAGACGATGCTCGGGATCAGCGCTTCGCCGTCGCGGTCGCGCAGCACGCGCGCGCCCTTGCCGGCGCGGATCGCCGCGAGCGAGTTCGTGGTTCCGAGGTCGATGCCGATGACGAGGCGCGGCTTCTTTGCGGGATCGGTCATCAGCGGCCGGCGAGGATGCGGTCTTCGAGGTCGAGGAGGGCTTTGCGCACGTAGCGGCTCTCGTGGAGGCGACGCGCTGCGGTGGCATGGTCGCCGTCGGCGCACGCGCGCGCCAGTTCGGCGAACACGTCGTCGCAGGTCGTCTGCAAGCGGCTCTTCAGGTTCGCCAACTCGGCGCCTTCCGCGAACGCCACTTCTTCCGCGAGCTCGAGAGCAGTCGCGAGGAACTCGGGGTCGAGCGCGCGGTTCTGCGTCATCGCGTCCGGCGCGCGCAGCCCGATCAGCGCCGCGGCGCGTTCCCAGCGGTCGGACAGCACGCGCCAGCTGTCGTTGATCTCGGCCGAACGCGCGAGGACCGCGGCGCAGTCCGCGGCGCCTTCGGCGCGATGGAGGTCGGGGTGGCACTCGCGCGAGAGCTGCAGATAGCGGCGCTCCAACGCGCGCGGGTCGAGGTCCAGGCGGTGCTCGACGCCGAACACGGCGAACGGATCGAGACCGGTGGGACCTTTCATCGGCAAGGCTCTTGGGTCAGGCCGAGAACGACGTCCCGCAGCCGCAGGTGCCGGTCGCTTGCGGGTTCTTGAACTGGAACCCGCGGTCGAGGAGGCCGTCGTTGAAGTCGAGGATCGTGCCGCCCATGAAGAACTCGCTCTTCTTGTCGACCACGACGCGGACGCCGTGCTGTTCGAACGTGAGGTCGAACTCGGTCGGGCCGGCCTGGTCGAAGTCGAGCACGTAGGAGAACCCGGAGCAGCCGCCGCCCTTGGCGCCGACGCGGACCCAGCAGTCCGCCGGCAGCTTGTGCTCGGCGATGACGCGCAGGATCTCCTTCGCGGCGCGCTCGGTCACATGGACGCCGCGGCCGGGCTTCGGCTGCGTGTCGGTCGCGGGCGTGGTCGTCGTGGTGTTCTCGCTCATGGTTCGCCTCAGGCCTTCGCGGCGGTTTCGTGCGTCGCCGCCTGCTTCTTGCGCCAGTCCTCGATCGCAGCCTTGATCGCGTCTTCGGCGAGCACGCTGCAGTGGATCTTCACCGGCGGCAGCGCGAGCTCCTGGACGATCTGCGTGTTCTTGATCTTCTCGGCCTGGTCCACCGTGCTGCCCTTCAGCCATTCGGTGGCCAGCGACGACGACGCGATCGCCGAGCCGCAACCGTAGGTCTTGAACTTGGCGTCGAGGATCGTGCCGTCGTTCGCGACCTTGATCTGGAGCTTCATCACGTCGCCGCACTCGGGAGCGCCGACGACGCCGGTGCCGACGTCAGGGGCGTTCTTGTCGAGGGAACCGACGTTGCGCGGGTTCTGGTAGTGGTCGAGGACCTTGTCGCTGTAGGCCATGGCTGTTCGGGCGGGTCGTTCGTTCGTCGGACGTAGGGTTGCGGTTTCCGGGGACTAGTGCGCAGTCCACTTCACCTGGCTGAGGTCGATGCCCTCTTGGACCATCTCCCACAGCGGCGACATCTCGCGCAGGCGCGTGACTTCGTGGACGACGCGGTCGGCTGCGAAGTCGACCTCGGCTTCGGTCGTGAATCGGCCGAGCGAGAAGCGGATCGAGCTGTGCGCGAGTTCGTCGCCGAGGCCGAGGCCCTTGAGCACGTAGCTCGGCTCGAGGCTCGCGGAAGTGCACGCGGAGCCGGACGACACGGCGATCTCCTTGATGCCCATGATCAGCGACTCGCCTTCCACGTAGGGGAAGGACACGTTCGCGAGGTGGGGCAGGCGGTGCGCCACGTCGCCGTTCACGACGCAGTCGGGCAGGCTCTTCTTCAGTCGTGCCTCGAGTCGGTCGCGGAGCCGGCGGAGTCGCTCGATCTCCTGCGCCATCTCGGTGCGCGCGATCTCGGCCGCTGCGCCCATGCCGACGATGCCGGTCACGTTCAGCGTGCCCGAGCGCATGCCGCGCTCGTGGCCGCCGCCGTCCATCTGCGCGGCGAGGCGCACGCGCGGGTTCTTGCGGCGCACGTAGAGCGCGCCGACACCCTTCGGGCCGTAGAACTTGTGCGCCGACAGCGACATCAGGTCGACGTGCTGGGCCTCGACGTCGAGTTCCATGCGGCCCGGCGCCTGCGTCGCGTCGGTGTGGAACAGCACGCCCTTCTGCTTGCAGAGCGCGCCGATCTCCTTCAGCGGATGGATCGTGCCGATCTCGTTGTTCGCCGCCATCAGCGAGACGAGCAGCGTCTTCTCGGTCATCGCCGCGCTGAGTTGCGCGAGGTCGACGCGGCCTTGCCGGTCGACGGGCAGCCACGTGACCTCGAAGCCCTGGCTCTCCAGGTGCTTCATCGGGTCGAGCACGGCCTTGTGCTCCGTGATCGCCGTGATCAGGTGGTTGCCCTTCTCGCGGTACATCTCGGCAACGCCCTTGATCGCGAGGTTGTTCGCCTCGGTCGAGCCGCTCGTCCAGAGCACCTCCTTCGGGTGCGCGTGGATGAGTTCCGCGACCTGCTCGCGCGCGCGCTCGACGGCAGCTTCTGCCGTCCAGCCGAACGAGTGGCTGCGGCTCGCGGAGTTGCCGAACGACTCGGTGAAGTACGGCAGCATGCGCTCGACCACGCGCGGGTCGCACGGGGTCGTGGCGCTGTAGTCGAGGTAGACGGGGTTCTTCATCAGTGGGTGGCGGCGAACTTCGCCGGAGCGGTCGAGACGAGCGTGGCGGGGCAACCCGACAGGCCGCACATCTCGGCGAGGGTGATCTGCTCGAAGAGGTTGCCGATGCGCTCGTGGACGATGCGCATCGGGTTCTTCGTGGGGCAGAAGGCGATCAGGTTGCAGTGGTGGTCGAGGCCGGTGTCGAGGCTGCCGTCCGGGCGGAGGCAGTCGACGAGGTTGAGGGGACCGTCGACGACGCTGAGGATCGCGCCGAGCGTGATCGCGTCGGGCGCCTTCTTGAGCCGGTAGCCGCCCTTCAGACCGCGCACCGACTCCAGCATCCCGCCCTTGGCAAACCGCTTGAGCAAGTTCGCGACGACGGACTTGTTGAGGTGGGCCTGCAGCGCGATCTCGTGGGCGCTCACGACGGCAGCGCTGGCGGGGCCGCCCGGATACGCGCCTTGCCGGGCGATGGCGCCCAGCAGGAACACGGCGTAGTCGGCTTTCTTGGAGATGCGCAGCATCGGCGGTTGCGGCCCGGACTCGGGTGAGCGGCGGAAAATAGGTCTGGTTTGGTGCTCATTACAAGCTAACGGAGTGAAAAAGCCCCACAAGTGGGCACATTCATGGACCTGCCGGCGCCGCCGGCGCGACGAACGACATGACCGAAGCCGAAGCCCTGCTCGATCGCCTCCTTGCCGCCGGACCGTTCCGCCGGACCGAAGCCCCCTATGCGCTGCTCTCCGTCGCCGGCCGCGACGCCGCCGACTTCCTGCAGCGGTTGTGCAGCCAGGACGTGAAATCGCTGCCCGAGGGCTCGACGGCTCCGGCTGCGTTCCTCGACGCGAAGGGCAAGGTCGTCGCCACCTGCCTGCTGCAGCGCGTGCGGCAAGGCGAGGACGACGTGTTCTGGATCGACACGCAGGCAGCGCAGCGCGATCGGCTCTCGCAACTGCTGGAGCGCTACCACTTCACCGAGAAGCTTGTGATCTCGACGGCCGGTCCCGGCCAGCCCGTGTGCGAGGAGTGGGTCGGTGCTGTGGGCGCAGCGGAGCCTCCACGCGGCGGCGCGGTGGTCTTCGCGTGGACGCGCGGCGGCGTGCAGTTCGTGCGTCGGCATGCATCGCGTGGCGACGTGCTGCCGACGTGGGACGGCGCAGTGCTCGACGCCGACCGCGCCGACTGCATGCAGATGGCGGCCGGAATCGTCTCGGTCGGCGTCGACACCGAGGCCACGACGCTCGCGCTCGAAGCGTTCCTCGACGACCACTGCTCGACGACGAAGGGCTGCTACACGGGCCAGGAGATCGTCGCCCGCATCCACACCTACGGGCACACCAACCGCGCGTTGTGCCTGCTCGAACTGTCGAGCGGCCCGCGCATCGTCGCGCCGGTCGTGTTGCACGAGTGCGAAGACGACCTGCCGGTGGGACGCGTGATGCGCGCTGTGCCGCAGCCCGGTTCGGACTTGCGGCTCGGGCTCGGCTACCTGCCGAAGGACTACCAGCAGCAAGGCGCGAAGCTGCGGCTGGCCGGCGGCGGCGACGCCGTCGTCGTGCGCGCGTTCGTCGCGGCGGAGTGATCGCCGCGGCTCCGTCCGCTTCGCAGCCTTGCGGTTGCGTTCGCGCGCCGGATGGGCTTATCAGCCAGCCTGGGAATGCGCGCTGCGCGGCGCATCCTGGCCGCAGCCGTGCTGCGGTTGCGTGCCGGTGCGCAGCGGGCCAGCCCGCGCCGCGCGCATCTGCGTCGTCGCGCGCAGCCACGGCCTTCCGAACCACGCCATGAACCAAGACTCCCTCGTGTTGCCGTGCGGGTCCTGCGGGACGAAGAACCGCGTGCCAAGGTCCCGACTGTCGGACGTTCCGGTCTGCGCGTCCTGCAAGGAGCGGCTGCTCACCGAGCATCCGGTCGCGCTCACGTCCGCTTCGTTCGGGCCCTACGTCGCGTCGTCCTCGTTGCCGGTCGTCGTCGACTTCTGGGCCTCGTGGTGCGGGCCGTGTCGCATGATGGCGCCGCACTTCGAAGGCGCGGCGCGCGCGATGGCGGGGCAGGCGCAGTTCGCGAAGGTCGACACCGAGGCGCATCCGGACGTCGCTGCGCCGTTCTCGATCCGCGGCATCCCCACGCTGATCCTGTTCGTCGGCGGACGCGAGGTCGCGCGCCAGAGCGGAGCGATGCAGCAGCCGCAGATCGAGGCGTGGATCCGGCGCCAGATCGGCTGATCGGGCGCGCTGCCGCTACTTGGGGCCGCTCGCGAGCACGACGTAGGCCTTTGCGTCAGTAGTCGTCATCGACAGCGACTGCACGGCGCCGCATGCGTGCACGACGGCGTCGCCTTCGACGACGAGGCTCGTCTCGCCGATGCGCAGCGTGACCTTCGCCGACGAGCGCACGAACACGAGCGCTTCGCAGACGGACGCGGGCAACGGCAACTGCGTCACGTCGAACGTCGATTGCTCCGGCACGACACACTCGTCGACGACGAGCGTCTCCGCCTTGTAGTCGGCGGCGAACACGCGCTCGACGCGGACGGGGCCGCACTGCAATTGCGCGATGCGGCGCGGAGGCAGCGACTCGGCGGCGGTGGGGAACGACTCGGCGGGCATCCATTCGCCGCGCGTCGGGTCGAAGGACTTGCCGCTGCCAGCCAGTTGCAGCAGCGGGCTCTGCCGAAGGGCCTCGCGACCGGTCGCCTGCGGCGCGGGCGGCTTCTTGGCCTCGACGAGCAGGATCTCGCCGCTGCCGTTCCCTGCGGCGAACTCGGTGCGCGGCGGCAGGAACACTGCGACAGGCCTGCCCGCGAACGGCTCGGTGCGCGCGCCGCGGCTCTGCCATTGCGTGTGGCCGCCGCGGAGGTCGAACGTGCCGGTCACCACGAGCGCGCAGGTCTCGCCGTTGCCGGTCGTGACCACGAGGTCCGAGGCGACGCGCGCGATCGCGAGGCTGGTCAGCCGCGAGCCTTCCGCGGCGCGGGCGACGAGGAGCGGGCCTTCTTCCGCGAACGCGAGCTTGCGAAGCGAGCTCACTTGCCTGCCTCCGTCGGATCGTCGCCGTCGAGCTTCGCGCCGTCGGCGCGGCGGATGTCGGCGCGCTTCATGAGGTCCTTGGTGAACTCCTCGACGAGCGATTCGCGCATGCGCGCGATGATCGCGTCGTCGTCGAGGTTCGGTTCGACGCCGAGGACCTTCACGATGTAGCAGCCGTCGGCTGCGCGCACGACGTCCGAGACTCCGCCCTGCGCCAGTTGCCACGCGGCCGCGAGCACGGGCTCGGGCAGGTCGCGGCCCTTGCGCGCGACCCAGCCGCAGTCGCCGCCGCGCATCTTGGTGCCCGGGTCCTCGCTCTCGATGCGGGCGACGTTCGCGAACGGCTCCGTCTCGAGCCGCTTCTTCGCGGCCGCGAGCTGCTCCTCGGCCTTCTCGAAGTCCTTCGTCACGATCGCGTTCGGTTCCTCGAGTGCGCGCACGAACAGGATCGCGAGGTTGCGTCGCGGTCCGAAGCGCATGAGCTCCTCGTCGCGGTCGCTCGCGAGCCGGGCCAGCAATTGCTGACGCGGGTGCAGCTTGGCTATGAGCTTCTTCTGCAGCGTCTGCGCGCGGAACACGCGCGACTGCGCGAGCCACTCGGGCGTGAGGCCCTGCGCGCGCAGCAGTTGCTCGAACGAGAGCCCGCCGTAGCGCGGGTCCTTGTCGGCCATGGTGCGGCGCAGCTCCAGTTCGCGCTGCAGGTCCTCGGGCGTCGCTTCGACGCCGTTCTCGCGCGCCGCCTGTTCGATGCCGTCGAGCGCCACGACCTGGCGCACGAACTTGTCGAGCTCGTCGCGGTCGCTGCTGCGCAGCAGCAGCATGCCGAGCGCGAGCAGCGGCAATCCGTCCTCGCCGATCTTCGCCGCCGTGCCGAGCGGGAGCTGGTCCGGGTCGTCGACGATCCTCTCGCGTTCGCGCGCTTCCTTGACCCAGAGCTCCAGCATCGCCGGGCTGACTTCCTCGTCGGCTCCGAGCGAGAGTTCGCGGCGCACGATCTGCTCGTGCGCCAGGTCGATGGCGAGGTAGTCGAGCAGCACCTGCTCGCCTGTGTTCACGAAGCTCGGTTCCTTGTCGAGGTCGCGGCCCGCGGCCTTCAGCTGCGCCTTCAGTTCGCTCCAGCGCTGTTGCACCGTCTCCTTCGTCGGCCAGACCCCGGCCTTCACGGCGGCGCGTCGCACGAGCTCGGACTTCACGAGCTGCGCGCATGCGGCGCGGCCGTCGTCCTTGCGCCGCAGGTGGAACGCCATCTCGAGCGCGACGTCGCCGCGCGTGACGATGCGTTCGCCCTTCGTGCTCGTGTAGCGGGCCAGCGGAGCCGACACGTCCGCCGAATCGACGGCGACCGGGGTCGCCTGCGCCGTCGCGATGCGTAGCAGGAGAACGGCTGTGGCGAGGCGGGGGAGGCTGCTTGCGAGGATGGGGCCCGTCGGCATGGGCGCGGACGATGCCACGTCACAGCGCGCCCGGCAAACACCGCGCATCGCGCGCCGCCTCCGGACTTCGCGCGGCGAGTCGCCGCGCGAGGGCTTCAGGCGGGCTGCAGCGAGGCCGCGGCCGTCGTGGTCGAGCTGAACGCGAAGTCGCCGTTCTTCACCCGGACCGTGATCGTCGAGCCGGCGCCCAGGTCGTTGTCGAGGATGAGCTCCGTGATCGGGTCCTCGATGCGACGCTTCAAGAGGCGCTTCAGTTCGCGCGCGCCGTATTCCTCGGAGAAACCGAGCTTGGCGAGCTGGACGCGGACGCCCGGGGAGAACGTGATGCCGATGCCGCGCTTCTTCAGCAGGTCCGACACCTCGCGGAGCATGTTGCCCGCGATGCGCTCGCAGACCTTCACGTCCAGCGGGTTGAACATCACGATCTCGTCGATGCGGTTGATGAACTCCGGCCGGAAGAAGTCGCGCAGCGCTTCTTGCGTCACGGAACGCAGGTCGACGTCCTTGATGCTCTGGCGCTTGCTCGCAGCCGAGAAGCCCATGCGCGTGCGGATCGAGTCGATCTTCTCGATGCCCAGGTTGCTGGTCATCAGGATCAGCGCCTGGTGGAACGCGACCGTCTGGCCCTTGCTGTCCGTGATGATGCCCTCGTCGAGCAACTGCAGCAGCAGGTTGTGGACCTTGTAGTGCGCCTTCTCGACCTCGTCGAAGAGCACGACGCAGTTCGGCCGCTTCTTGACCGCTTCGGTCAGCATGCCGCCTTCGTTGTGTCCGATGTAGCCGGGCGGGGCGCCGATCAGCTTCGCGTACTCGTGCGGCAGCGCGTATTCGCTGCAGTCGACGCGGATCATCGCGTTCGGGTCGTCGAACAGGTTGCGCGCCAGCGCCTTCGCCAGCTCCGTCTTGCCCGTGCCCGTGCGGCCGACCAGCAGGAACGTGCCGATCGGGCTGCTCGGGCGCTTCAGCCCGACCGCGGCCTTCTTGACCGCGCGCGTGAGCGAGCAGATCGCCTCGTCCTGGCCGATGATCTGCGACTTCAGCGTGCGCTCGAGGTTGTTCACCCGGCGGTAGAGCTGCTGGCGCGCCGCATCGCTGCCCGGACGGGCTTCGAACGGGTCGGCGGCCTGCGCCTTCTCGGTCGTGGCGCCGGTCGGCGACGGGATGCTCACCTGGTGGATCTCCAGCGACGGGTTGACGTCGATGCAGATCTGGTAGAGCAACTCCTCGACGATCTCGAGGTCGTAGTCCTCGTCCATCTTGCCGATGGCGCCGAGGATCTCGTTCTCGAAGGTCGGAACGCAGGAGCGCACCACGCGATCGCGGTAGCTCGCCTTGTTCGTGACCTGGGACGAATGGAGCTCGGCGAGGAGATCCTCGGAACAGCAACGAACCTTGATGAACTCGTCGATCAAATCGAAGTACTTGATGACAAAGCTCGCGTCTGGATGCTTCACGTGTCCACTCCCAACAAGGCGACGAGCCCCTCATCGGAGCAAACCCCGCTCGGACTTGACGGTTGACCAGGGTGGATTTCGTCGGATTCTTCCCATGCGAGCGCGGTCGCGATGAACCAGGACCTCAAGCTGCTCGCCCTGCTCGTCCACCGCGGGATGTGTCCGGCGGACGCCGCGAAGCAGGCGCTCCAGTCCGGCGACCCCGGCCGATGGCTCGTCCAGCGCGGCATCTGCTCGCAGGCGCAGTGGGAGGAGTGGCGGGCGACCGAGGGGGGCAGCCGACCGAAGCTGTCGCGCTACGAGATCCTCGAGATGTTGGGCGAAGGCGCGACGGCGCGCGTCTTCCGAGCCATCGACAAGACGGACCAACGACGCGTCGCGTTGAAGGTGCTGCGCAGCGAGCTCGGGACCGACAAGGCGAAGGTCGAGACCTTCGTGCGCGAAGCGAAGCTGCTGCAGGACATCGCGCACCCGCAGGTCGTGAAGGGTCTGCGCGTCGCGCGCGAAGGCGACACGTTCTACTTCGCGATGGAAGAGCTGCCCGGCGTCTGCCTGCAGGACGCGCTGCGCGACCAGGGCCGCTTCGACGAGGAGACTGCGCTCGCCATCACCGCCGACATCGCGATGGCGCTGTCGGCGCTGCACCAACGCGGTCTCGTCCACCGCGACGTGAAGCCCGGCAACGTGATCTGGTCCAAGGAGCGCGGCGGCGTGCTAATCGACCTCGGCTTCGCGGTGCAAGGCGCAGCCGCGCGGTCCGAGGATACGACGGCGGGCACGGTGCACTACATCGCGCCCGAGCAGGCGCGCGGCAGCGAAGGCCTCGACGTGCGCGCCGACATCTACGCGCTGGGCGCGACGCTCTACCACCTCGTCACCGGCTCGCTGCCGTTCGACGGCGGCTCGAGCGAGGACGTGCTGCGCAAGCAGGTGCTGGAGTCGCTGTCGGGCGAACGGATCCGCGCGCTCGCGCTGTCGCCGCAGGTCCACTACTTCGTCGAGAAGATGATGGCGAAGGAGCGCGAGATCCGGTTCCAGGACCCGGCGCAGCTCGCGCGCGACGTGCGCGCGTGGCTCGAGGCGCGGCGCGCGCAGCGTGAACTCGAAGCGCAGGACGAGGCGGGCTCCCGATTGTCCTCGCTGCGTCGTCGTCGTCGGAGCTGACCGTGCGTCGCGAAGAAGGGTTCCCGTTCTCGTTCTCGTGCCTGCGCTCGGGCAACTGCTGCTCGATCCCCGGCGGCTTCGTGCGCGTCACGGAGGACGAGGCGAAGTCGATCGCAGCGACGCTCGGCATCGAGGTCGCGGCCTTCTACTCGCGCTACGTGCAACCGGACGGCCGCACGCTGCGCGACGGCTTCGGCACGCGGTGCGTGTTCCTCGCCGACGGGCGCGAGGCAGCGTGCACGATCTACGACGCGCGTCCGAGGAAGTGCCGCGAGTGGCCGTTCTGGCCCGAGCTCAAGACCGACGCGAAGCTGCTCGAGCTCGTGTTGCGCACGTGCCCCGGCATCCGCCGCGACGACGAGTGATCGTCGCGGGCGCTGGCGTCGCGGTCAGCGCTCGACCTTGCGCCAACGGCGGCGGTCGAGGTCGACGTTGCGCTCGGACAGGTCGCTCGCGCACTCGACGTCGGCGGTGAGCCGGTTCTTGGTCGCGTGCACGCGCCGCACGCAGCAGAGGCCGAGTCCCTGCACCTCGATCCAGTCGCCTCGCTGCACGGGCAAGGCGTCGATGCTCGCGGCTGCGACCGGCGCGATGCGCTCGCGGCGCGGCGGCAGTCGCTCGTCCATCCAGCGCGAAGAGTCGGCGCACAGGTCGCAGCTGCCGCACGGCGCGTCCTGCGCGAAGCCGAAGTGTTCGTGGATCGTCCGTTTGCGGCACGTGCTCGCCGATGCGTAGCGGACCATCGCGAGCAGGCCTTCGAGATCGTGCCGCCGCTTGTCGTCGGGCAGCCACTCTTCCGCTTCGTCCACGGTCGGCATGCGCACGAACGCGAGGTCCTTGCCGAGGTCGCCCGTGACGCAGCCCCAGGTCCGCAGGATGCGCAGGCACGTGTCGACGCGGCCGTCGCGACGGTTCTTGCCGAAGAACACGCCGACGAGGTCGTCGCGGTCGAGCGCGTGGATGCGATCGCCGAGTCCCTCGAGGTGCGCGGCCACCTGCAACAGCAGTTCGCTGGTCGGGTTGGCCCATTCGACGAAGTTGCGCTGGATCTGCAGGTCCTCGTCGTGCCACAGCAGTTCGCAGAACGACCCCTGCCCGTCGCGTCCCGCGCGGCCGATCTCCTGGTAGTAGGCCTCCAGAGTGCGCGGGATCTGCCAGTGGAGGATCGCGCGGATGTCGCTCTTGTCGACGCCCATGCCGAACGCGTTCGTCGCGAGGATCAGCGCGTCCTTGCTCTGCTCGAACGCGCGCTGCTGCGTCTTGCGTTCGTGCGCCGAGAGGTCGCCGTGGTAGACGAGCGGCTTGTGCCCGAGTCGCTGCAGCAGCGACTCGGTGCGCAGCAGGTCGCCGATCAGCGCGAAGTAGACGATCGCCGGGCCGCCGGTGCGTTCGAGGACCGTCTCCGCGCGCGCGAGCTTCTCCTCGTCGCCGCGGCACTCCGTGACGGACGCGAACAGGTTGTCGCGCTCGATGCCGGTGTGGAACAGCGGCGCGTCCTGCAGCGACAGCGCCTCGCGCACGTCCTGCTGCACCTCGGGCGTCGCGGTCGCGGTCAGCGCGAGGCACGGCGGGTTGCCGAGCGCCCTGCGCACGGCCCCGAGTTGGAGGTAGTCGGGGCGGAAGTCGTGGCCCCAGTGGCTCACGCAGTGCGTCTCGTCGACGGCCATGCGCGCGATGCGCGCGGACTTCGCCCAGTCGAGGAAGCCGGGCACGCGGAACCGCTCGGGGGTCACGTAGAGCAGTCGGACCTCGCCGCGCGCGCAGGCCTCGAGCCGCGCCTCGCGTTCGTGCCGTTCGCACAGGCTGTGCACGCACACCGCGGGGATGCCCTTCCGCTGCAATCCTGCGACCTGGTCCTCCATGAGCGCGATGAGCGGGCTCACGACGATCGTCAGTCCTTCGCCGAGCAGCGCGGGCAGCTGGTAGCACAGCGACTTGCCTTCGCCCGTCGCCATGACCACGAGCGCCGAACCGCCGGCGAGGAAGTGGCGCACGACGGCCTCCTGCTCGCCGCGGAAGGACGAGAAGCCGAAGCGGCGCTGCAGTTCTGCGAGGACAGGATCGTCGGTCACGCGCCCTACACTACACGGGCGGCGCGCATCGTCCGTACGGCGTCGTTACGCTGCGGCCATGGTCCGAGTCGTCCTGCTCCGCGTCCTCGCTGCGCTGTCGTTGTCGTTTGCCGCCGCGCTCGCGCAGGACGACGAGGGCGGCGCCGCGATGCGGCAGCAGGCGCTGCTCGCGCTCGCGCAGCAGATCCGCGAGAACGACGGCAAGCTGCGCGAGGCGAGGTCCGCCGTCCCGCGCGATCCGCAGGCCATCTCCGACCTGGAGCGGGCCGATGCCGACCTGCGCGACCGCCTCGCGGGGCTCGCCACCGGCCTGGACGTGGCGCAGGTGCGTTCGCCGAAGGTCGAGGACTACGAGCTGCAGAAGGAGGTCACGCGCCTGCTGCAGCCTTTGGTCCGCGCGCTCTCGGATGCCACCGAGGCTCCGCGGCAGATCCAGGCGCTGCAGGGGCAGCGCGAGCAGGCCGTGCAGCAACTGCAGGACGCAGAGAGCATCGTGAAGGGGCTGGAGGCGACGTTGCGCGAACAGGAGGAGCAAGGCGCCGACCAGGCGGTGCGCGACGAACTCCGCGCTGCGCTCGGACGCTGGCGACAGTTCGCGGCGAGCCTCAAGGAAGAGACGATCGTGCTCGGCGCACAGCTCGAGTCGCTCGAACGCTCGCGCGCGCCGGTCGCGGAGACGGTGCAGAACGCTGTCGCGACCTTCGTGCGCCGTCGCGGCTTCAGCATCGTGCTGGCGCTCGGCTCTGCGGCGCTCGTGGTGTTCGTGCTGCGCAGCGTGCACCGCGGGCTCGCGCGCCTTGCGCAACGCAGCAAGCGGGCGCTGCCGTTGCGGTTGTTCGAAGTCGGCTCCCAGGCGCTCGCGCTGCTCGGCGCGGCGTTCGCAGTCGTGCTCGTGTTCTACCTGCGCGGCGACTTCGAGCTGTTGGCGCTCGTGATCGTGTTCTTCCTCGGGCTCGGGTGGGCGATGTCCAAGTCGCTGCCGTCGTTGATGGAGCAGCTCCGCTTGCTGTTCAACGCGGGCGCCGTCCGCGAAGGCGAGCGCATCGTGGTGGACGGGTTGCCGTATCGCGTCGACGCGCTCCGGTTGCACTGCCGGCTCGCCAATCCCGACCTCGAGGGCGGCGTGCTTCGTGTGCCGTTGCGCGACCTCGTCGGCAAGAACTCGCGCCGCTCGGCGCCCGAGGAGCCGTGGTTCCCGACGCCGGCGGGGGACTGGGCCCTGTTCCCGGACGGCCGTTACGGCCTCGTCGAGACCGCGACGCCGGAGCGCGTGGTGGTCCGCATCGACGGCACGCCGCGCCACTACCGCACGCAGGACTACCTCGGCCAGCAGCCAGCGAACCTCTCGCGCGGCTTCGTGCTCTACGTGCCGTTCGGCGTGGACTACCGGCACCAGCGCGAGGCGACCACCGCGGTCCCCGAACGGTTCCGGCAGGCGCTCGAAGGTGCGCTGCCGGCGATTCCGGGTGGCGCGTTCGCGCAGTCGATCGCGGTGGAGTTCCAGAATGCCGCCGCGTCGTCGCTCGACCTCGTGGCGGTGGTCCGGTTCTCGGGCGAGGCGGCACAGCACTTCGGCACCCTGCGTCGCGCGATCGCGGCGGCGCTCGTCGACGCGAGCACGAAGCACGGCTACGCGATCCCGTTCCCGCAGGTGACCGTGCACCGCGGCGAGGCCTCGTGATCGGTCGCTCCGAGGGAACGGCGCGGTTCCTGTAACCGGGCGGCCGTTCCGCGCACTGATGCGGCATGACGACTGCCGCACCCGAAACGGAACTCCAGGACCAGGATCGCTACGGCCCGCGCGAGCGCATCGTGCAGCTCGGCGAGATGCGCCTCTCCGACGCAGAGTGCCTCGCGTTGTTGCTGCGCACCGGCCAGCGCGGCGAGACCGCGGAGCAGATGGCGCACCGCCTGCTCCGGCGGTTCGGCGGTCTCGCCAACCTGGCCGAGGCCCCGGTCCGCGAGATCGGCGGCGAGAAGGGCGTCGGCGCGGTGCGCGCCGCGGCGCTCGGCGCGGCGTTCGGCGTCGCGCGGCGGCTGGCCGAGGTGCGCATCCGGCCCGGCGCCTCCGTGCGGTCGGGACGCGACGTCGCGACGGTCGTGCGCGAGTCCGTGCGCGGCGCGCGACGCGAGACGTTCTTCGCGCTGTTGCTCGACGCGCGTCGCCGGATCCTGTCGTTGCGCGTGGTGAGCCAGGGCAGCGCGGACTCCGCGCTCGTGCACCCGCGCGAGGTCTTCTCGCCCGCGGTGCGCGAAGGCGCGTGCGCGATCGTGGTGGCGCACAACCACCCGAGCGGTGATCCCACGCCGAGCGCGGAGGATCGCGACGTGACTGAGCGCCTGCGCCGCGCAGGCGCGCTGCTGGGCATCGCACTGCTCGACCACGTGGTGGTGGGCTCGGACCGTTGCTTCAGCTTCGCGGAGGAGCAGTTCCTGCCGATCGCGTGACGCGGCAGCAGTCGTTCGCGCGGCTTCGCAGCTAGCGACCGTCGGATAGCGTCGCAGCGGGGCCCGTTGCGATCCCTCTGCGTGCCCCGGTTCGCGTCAGCCGCGCATCGCGCGCTGCGAGGCGAGCAGCAAGGAGCTCGCGCCGACCAGCGCCGCGGTCTCCGTGCGGAGCACGTGCGGGCCGAGGCCGATGGGCACGAAGCCGGCGGCGATCGCCTGCGCGCGCTCCTCCTTCGTGAACCCGCCTTCGGGGCCGACTAGCAGCGCGGCGCCGTTGCCCGACAGCGACGCGGGGCACGGCTCGCCCTCGCCGTCGGCGAGGAATCGATGCGCAGGCAGTTCGTCCGCGCGCAGGAAGTCGACGAACTCGGTCACGTCCTTCACCGCGGGCAGCCATGCGCGGTCGCACTGGCCGGCGGCGGCGCGCACGAGCTTGTCCCAGCGGTCCTGGCGTCCGCCTTGCGGCCGCGTGCGCTCGGTCCACAGCGGCCAGAAGGTCGTGACGCCGGCTTCGGTCCCGTGCTCGAACAGCCAGTCCGCGCGCGTCCACTTCGGCGGCGCGAACGCGACGTGCAGCAAGAACGGATGCTGATCCACGCGGTGCGCCGCCTCGCACTGCACCGCGACCTTGCCGCCGCCCGCGCGTTGCACCACGGCGCGGCACTCGCTTCCGGCGCCGTCGCAGAGCACGAACTCGTCGCCGGGTCGCATGCGCAGCACGGTGGACAGGTGGTGGGCTACGTCGCCCACGAGCACGGAGCCTCCTGGCTGTGGGAGGGAATCGACGAAGTAGCGGCGCGCCATGGTCCGGAACGGTAGCGGTGAGCGTGCGCCGAGTCAGAGGCTGGGACGCAAACTCCGACGCTGCGTGGCTGCGACGCCGAAGCGGCGCGGCGATCGCGACGCCTCTCGATCGGAGTCGTCCGACGGCTTCAGCCGAGCTCGAACTGCCGCTTCGCGTCGACCACGTCGCGGTTCACCGCGACGACGGCTTCTTCGAGCCGCGCGGCGAGGACTTCGTTCTTGCCGACCGCGATGCGCACCTGCCGCATCATCTGGATCGCCATGCGCAGCGTGCGCACCACGTCGCCGGCGTCGCTGCGCGCGAGATGCTCGAGTTCCTCGACCGAGCAGCCGCGACTCCACGCGTCGATCGCCGGGCCGATGCCCCAGTCCGGCGCCTTGATCGGCTCGCGCACGCCGTGCAGCGTCTCGATCGCGCAGAACCGCTGCACTGCCTCGTTGACGCGCGCCATGAGCGGGCCGACTTCGCGGCGATAGCCGCGCAACTCGGCGCTGCGCCGTTCCTGGTGGATCAGCGACGCGAAGGTGACTGCGAGCTGGTGCATGTCGAGCCCTTCGAGTGCGCCGCTGAACAGCAGCTCGGTGGCCTGGATCTCGTAGCCGTTGATCTTCTGCGCCACCTTGCCGCGGTCGAGCAGCCCGGCTTCGCCGAGGTAGCCTGCTTCGCGGAGCACGTGGATGCGCGAGAGCAAGGCCGCGCGCGCAGCCTGCCGCTTCTTCTCGCGCGCCGAGGCCGAGCCCTTGTTGGCCTGGAACGCGGCGAAGCTCTTGTCGTAGGCGTCGAGCACCTTGCCGCCCATGTGGGCGTAGAGGTTGAGGATCGTCGAATACGACAGGTTGAACTTCGACGTGATCGGCTCGACCTTGCTGCCGTGGTAGCGCGACAGCGGGGCCTCGTAGAGGTCCTCGTCCTCGAGGATCGAGACGACGAGCCCGCTCTCGTCGAGCCCCTGGCGTCCTGCGCGACCCGCCATCTGCATGTAGTCGCGCGCGCGCATGTAGTCCATCTGCACGCCGTCGAACTTGCGGAGGAGGTCGAACACCACGGTGCGCGCCGGCATGTTGATGCCGAGCGCGAACGTCTCGGTGGTGAAGAGCAGCTTGAGCAAGCCGGACGTGAACAGCCGCTCCACGATCTCCTTGTGGATCGGCAGCATGCCCGCGTGGTGGAATCCGGTTCCCTGCATCGCGCGGCCGAGGATGCCGAGCAGCGCGGGGTCGCCTTCGGGCTCCAGCTCGAACCGCTCGCAGACCTCGAAGAACAGCGACTCGATGCGCGCGCGCTCGGCGCGGTCGAGCAGCCGGCGGTTCATGTTGCGCTCGGCCTTGATCTCGCACTCCTTGCGCGAGAAGCAGAAGTAGAGGATCGGCAGCAGCTGCCGGTGCTGCAGCTCGTCGAGCAGCAGCATGTAGGGGCGCGGGCCGATCGCGATGTTGCGGCCTTGCTTGCGCTCGCGCTTGTCGCCCCAGCGCGAACGCTCGCGCTCGCGGCGTCCCTCGCGGCCGCCGTGGCGCTTGTCGCGTTCGAGCGCCCGCTCGTGGAACTGCACCGCCTTCTTGCGCTGCGCAAGCTGGAACACGCCTGCATCCTTGTGGAAGAGGCGGTGCGACAGCGGCACGGGGCGCTTGTCGTGTTCGATCACCGCGAGGTCGTGCGCGCGCGTCGACTCGATCCACTTCCCGAACTCGTCGAGGTTGTCGATCGTCGCCGAGAGGCACACGAAGCGGACGTGCTCGGGCGCGAAGATCAGCGACTCCTCCCAGACCGTGCCGCGCTCTGGATCGTCGAGGAAGTGGATCTCGTCGAAGATCGCGAAGTCGGTGTCGGCGAAGCGCTGCGGGTCCTCGAACACCGCGTTGCGGAAGATCTCGGTCGTCATGATGACGAGCGGCGCGTCCGCGTTGAGGGTCAGGTCGCCGGTCATCAGGCCGACGTCGATGCCGTCCTGCTTGAAGTCGCGATACTTCTGGTTGGACAGCGCCTTGATGGGGCTCGTGTAGATCGCGCGGCGGCCCTTCCTCACCGCCTGCTCGATCGCGTATTCCGCGACCAGCGTCTTGCCCGAGCCGGTCGGCGCCGAGAGGAGGACGTTCTTGCCGGCTTCGATGGCTTCGGCGGCCTTCACCTGGAAGGCGTTGAGCGTGTAGCCCTTGAACTGCTTGCCGGACACGGGGCGACATGCTCCCCGAAGCGCGGGACGGAAGGAACGGCGGAGTGCGCAGATCCGTCGAGATCCTCGCCTCGGTCCGCGTCCGTCGTCCGGTGTGGGGTGTTGTCCACGTTCGTTTGCGCCGCTGCGCCTCGCGAGGAACAGGGGCTAGTGCTGCGTCTCGAGCCGAGAATCCCTGGCTTCGCCGCTGGCGCGCGTTCGGGGCGTCGTTATCTTCCGCCCCGCTCCGCTTGGTCGCGGGGCGCGTTTCGCAACCGGTCCAACACCTCTGTCGCGCTCGCGCGGCACAACCCATCCGCAGAAGAGATCGAAACCATGGAAGGCAAGAGCGAGATCAACATCGGCAAGTACGTCAGCCGTCGTCTGTCCCAGGTCAAGGTGCTGTCGCGCCTGCTGGAGACGGAGCTGGAGTCGGCGAAGGGCGGCCGCGAGCTCACGATCGATCGCAACATCGTCGAGCAGGTCCTCGACGTGCTGGAGATCTTCATCGAGGACTGCGACTCGGTGACCGGCGGCCAGGCCGCGCGCAAGATGGTCGAGCAGAAGCCGGCCGTCGCCCGTCTGAACTGATCCGCCGGGCGCTCGTCGCGGGCCGCTCGCCTTCGACGACCGCTCCGACACCGCGAGGCTCCGCGCGCCATGACGCGCGGGCGTCGCGGTTGCTGCGCCATCGCTTCGCACCCATAGCATCCACCTCGCGCTCGCGTCTCGGCTCCGGCCGACGCGCATGTCGGAAGGGGCACCAGCGTCCGTGACCAACGGCCTCGAAAGCACCGAACCCTCGCCGTCGTCACGCGGTCCTTGGATCGCGCGCATCGTCGTCTACACGACGTTCGTAGTCGTCGCATGGCTGTTCGGTCCGCGCGCGCTCGAAGTGCTCGAGAAGCGTGTGGCGGGCGCGTCGCGCCACAGCCCGCTCGTCGATCGCGACCGCGTCGAACTCGTCGCGCGGCCGCCGTGGCTCACGGGCAACCTGCTGACCGCCGTCACGCGCGACCTGCAGGTCTGGCTCCGCGGCGAGTCGCCGATCCTCGACGACGCGGCGGCGCGCCAACTCGTGGCCGGCCTCCAGACGGTTCCGTGGGTCGAGGAGACGCGACTCGAGCGCGTGTTCCCGGACAAATTCAAGGTGGCGTTCGGGCTCCGTCGCCCGGTCGTCACGGTGCGCGACGAGACCGGCAAGCCGCTGTGCTTCTGCGACAAGAACGGCGTCGCGCTGCCGTTCGTGGAAGGCTACGAGGCTCCGGACGTCGTGCTGCGCCGCGACGGCGGCAAGCCGTCGATGGAAGGTCGCGTCGGCGAGAAGGCGCCGGACGATCGCGTTCTCGCGGCCGTCGCGATCGCCGTCGAGTGGCGCGACGAACTCGCGCCGCTCGTGAACGGCTGCCCTCGCTTGCTCGAGGTCGACGCCAACAACCTGGACCTGCGTTGGGCGAAGGCGCCGGAATACCCCGAGATCCGCGTGCGACTCCAACGCCACGACGGCGCGCCCGTCGTGTTCGGCTACGACCATCCGGTCGGCTCCAAGTGGCCGCGAGTTCCCGTTGCCACGAAGGCCAAGGTGCTCAACGCGACGCTCGCGGAGTTCCCCGGACTGCGCGGACTCGTCTCGGGGGATTTGCGCTTCGAGGTGCGTTGGCGAGACTGGTTGAAGCCTCGCCAGGGAGCCTGACGTGACGTCTGGTCCAGGGCGGGCGCCGACCGCCGTGGACCCATCGGCCTCCAAGATCTGCCTGTCGTGCGAAGGCGTGTCGACGTCGGAGGTCGATCGCTGCGCGCACTGCGGCGTGCCGCTCGTCCCGACCTCCGCGGTCCACTTCCCGCTGCGTCGCGGCGAGTCGGATGCGCAGAACCCGCTGGTCGGCACCGTGGTCGGCGGCAAGTTCGCGTTGCAGGGCGTGCTCGGAAAGGGCGGCATGGGCACCGTGTTCCGCGCCCGGCACGCCGTGTCACTGGCGCCGTTGGCTCTCAAGCTGCTGCACCCGCGCCTGTCGGCGCGCGCCGAGTATCGGCGCATCCTGCTGGCCGAGGCGCGCAAGGCGGGACGAGTCGTCGACGAACACTGCGCGCGCGTGTTCGACGTCGGCGAGACGGAGGACGGCACGGTCTACCTGGCGATGGAGCTCGCCGAGGGCGAGCCGATCGACGCATGGGTGCGGCGCGGCCGCATCGCGCCGGCGGTGGCGCTCGACATCCTCGCGCAGGTCTGCCGCGCGCTCGTCGCGATCCACGCCACGGGTCTCGTGCATCGCGACCTGTCGTCGCGCAACGTGCTCGTCGCGGTTCGTGCGGGACGGCCGTTCGTCAAGGTGCTCGACTTCGGCATCGCATTGACGAAGCGGCTGCCGGTCGCGGCGCGAAGTGAAGGCAACGATGCGCTGTTCGCCAATCCGGTGTTCTCCGCGCCCGAGCATCTTGCCGGCGGGGACGTCGACCTGCGCGCGGATCTCTACAGCCTGGGTGTGCTGGCGCAGCTGCTGCTGACGGGCGCGCTGCCGGTCGATGAACGCGACCCTCGCGCAGCCGCTCGCCGGACTGTCGCGGGCGAACTCGATCCGCTGCCGAACGTGCCGGGGGTGCCGCGGCGGTTTGCGCGCTTCGTGACGCGCTGCCTGTCTCGCGACCCGGAGCAACGGCCTGCGGACGCAGAGGCCGCGATCGCGGAGCTCGAGGCCATCCGCGGCAGCTCTCGCCGCGGGCTCGGTCGCGCGAGCCTCGCGGTGGCGGCGGTGTCGCTGTTGCTGCTGATCTTCGTGTTCGCGCGCGCGACGCCGCCGTTCCTGCGCGTGGTCGGCGGCGCGCTCGCATTGCACGACGGCGTGCCGGCGGAAGCCGAGCCGGTCCAGTGCATGCATCCGCGCGCGCTGCGCACGTTGCGCGCCAACTTCGGCGGCTTCGCGCCGAACCGCCTCGAGCTCGAGGTCACGAAGGACAACACGCTGCAGTGGCGCGCACGGCTCGCGCCCGCGACGGAAGGCGAGGGCGCGCTCGTGCTCGACGAAGCGCAGCCCGACTGGCGGGTCGCGATCGATCGCATCGTGCGCGCGAGCGCGGACGGGCCCGTCGACCTCGCGTTCGTCGTGCCGGGCGCCGCGGTGCTCGGCAGCGCGCGCGTGCGGCTCGACGACGAGGATCCTGCGATCGACCTCGGCATCGCGGAGACCACCGTCGGCGCGCCGTTGCGGCTGACGGCCGCTTCGTCTGCGATCGTCACGGTGACGGATCGTTCGGGCCTCGCGTCGCTGCGCTTCGTGCTCGAGCTCGCGAATGGCGAGCGGCACGAGGCGGAGTTGGCGGCGGATGCGCGCGACGTCTCGCTCGCCGCCGTCTTCGCGGACTTCGCGCCGCCGTCGCCCGCGCGCGGGCGGGGCACGCTGTGCGCGGTCGGCGTCGACCTCGCGGGCAACCGCGGCGCGTCGGCGTTGCTCGCGTTCGACGAGTGCGACTTCGGCGCGCCAGGCGTGGAGGACGTCGCCGGACCCGACGGCGAATCCTCGGTGCCGTTCCTCGAGGACCGCGCCGTGGCGCGGGTCCGCATCGCGTTCGAGGAGCCGGATCTTACGTTCGAAGTGCGCGACGACAGCGGTCGGTTGCGCGGCGAGGGATCCCTGCGGAAGAAGGCGGGAGCGTGGCACGAACTCGACCTTCGCGCAGCGGAGGGCGCGGAGCCGTTCCAGCCCGGCTTGTTCTCGTTCGTGGTGATCGATGCCGCTGGCAACCGCGCGGAGCGATCGCTGCCGGTTTCGTTCCGCAGCCGACGGCTCGACGCCGTGTTCACCGCCGAGTCCGCGGGCCGGTCCGCAGTCGTCGGCAAGGAACTCGCGTGCGGGCCCGACGGCGGCGAGTTCGCGTTCACGTGCGGCCAGAGCTTCGCTCCCGTCGCGGTGTCGTTGCGCCAGCAAGGATCCGACGAGGTGTTGTCGTTGCCGCAAGCGGAGCTGTCTGCTGAGGGCGGGCGCTATCGCGTCGCGGTCCCGTCGCTGCCGCCTGGCCGCTACGAGTTGGCGCTCGAGCTGGAGGAGCGCGGCGGACGGTCGCTCGGCGCGGTCCAGTTCTCGATGCCGCTCGCGGCGTTGCCAGAACGTCTGAGCCTGCGCCTGCCGTCGTCGCGCAGTCGGTACCTGCCGGCGTTGCTGTTGGCGAACGCGCTGCGCATCGACGGTGGCTTCGTGCGCGAGGGCGCTGGCGTGTCGGTCGACGGCGGCTTCGCGCGGTTCGTGCGCGGCACTCTGTGGCATGGGCCGGATCCTCAGTCTCTGGTCGCGACGCCGCTCCCCGCGGTCCCGTCCGTCGACGGCGCGCTGCTGTCGCCTGTGCCACTGCTGCGCGGACGGAACGTGCTCGCGCTCGAACTGCGCGACGCGCTGGGGCGTCCGGTGGTGGCGATCGTCGCCGACGGCGCCGCGGCGCCGGTCGCGCAGGGGCGCGTGCTGCTCGCCGACTTCTATGCCGACCCTGTGCCGCCTCGGCCCGCGAGCGAGGAATTCCTCGTGGAGCACGGACAATCCGCGCGCTTGCGGGCGCGGTCTTCGTTGCCGTTCTCGGCCGATGACCGCGAGTCGTTGCGGTTGTCGCTGCAGGGCACAGAGCTCGTTGCCGTGCGTGTGCGGAACGTCGACGGCGGGTCCGAACTCGCGTTCGAGGTTCCATTCGCCGCGTGGCGAGACGGCGCGGGGCTCGCTGCCGTGGATGCCGAGTCGTTCGCGCGCGGGATCGTCGCGGAGCTCTCCGCGCAGGTGTCGACGCCGGCCGGAGACCACCCGGTCCGCTTCCGTCTGCGAACGGCGCGCACCACGCTGCGCGCCTTCCACCTCGACGAACTCGCTGCCGACGGCGCGGCGCCCGCGCTGGGTTCGATTTCGATGGTGCCTGTGCTGGCGCCGGCAGGCGGTTCGTGGTCGGACCCGTTCCCGGAGCAGGGTTGGATCCGCGGTCGCTACCGTCAGGTCGTCTCGGAGCCGGTGCGCACGACGGGAGACTGGTTCGTGCAGGATCGCGAGATGACGCTCGCGCACTACGTCGCCCTGGTCGAGTTCGCCTCGCAGGTCGATCCGTCGCGAGTCGTGCATCGCGAGGACCCGCTCGGGGCGCAGCGCACGCGGCCGGAGTCGATGTTGCCGCGCGGGTTCGCGGACCTGGCAGCGTTGCGCGCGGCAGCGGCCGAGGAGCCGGACGCGGCGGTCGCGGGCGTCGACTTCCACCAGGCCTACGCGGCGAGCCGACTGCTCGGCGAGGCGCTGTTCGGCGATCCGTCCCTGTTCCGGTTGCCGCTCGGTTGCGAACTCGAGGTCGCGGCCTTCGGATCCCAGCCTCGCCGGCTCGCCCGGAACGGCGCGACCGCGCGCGGGCGTGTGTCGTCGCTGCCGTGGCGAAGGCCGCAAGGCGTGCCGGCGAACGGCGGCTGGTCCTCGAACTCGCTCGCGTCGTTCGGCGACCGGGTGCTCGGCGCGGTGGACGGCGAGATCTCGGGGCTCGACTTCGGCCTGCGCGAATGGGTGCTCGACCTGCCGCAAGGCCAAGACGCGGCGAGCGAGACGCTCGTGCGCGAGTGGATCTCCGATCGGCTGCTGCACGAGCAGCGCGCGCTCGAACTCGCCGGCGCGCGGCCGGCGCCGGTGGACCTCCAGACGAGGCTGCCGTCCGAGTTGCGCGCGCGGCTGTCCACGTTCGGCGTCGTGCGCGGCCTGTCGTGCGCGGAGCCGGAAGGGCTGCTCGGCGACGACGGATCGGCGATCGCCCCGTCGAGCGTCGATGCGATCCCGGCTTCGGTTCCGGGCGTGCTCCGCGCCGAGCAGGCGCGGCGCGACGGCCGCGATCTGTTGCCCGGTCGCGACGATCCGAGGCTGCGGCACACCGGCTTCCGGGTGGTGGGCGCCGCGGCGTTCGTCCAGAAGGTGCGCGAGCGATGAGCGCGGACCCGGAACGGCAACGCGTGCTTCGCGGCGAGTCCTGCGCGATCGTGTCTGCGTCCATGGGCGCCCGCACTCCGTCTCGTGTCCGCGCAACGCAGCATGGCCGCGTGCGCGCCGCGCTGTCGTCGCCGTGGGCGTTCGTGCTCGCGTTCGCCTTGTTGTGCGGATGCCAGTCGCAGGCCTCCGAGTTGCGCGGCCTCGCCGACCGGCCGCCGCTTGACTACGCCGCGTTGGTCACGGGCGGTGCCTACCTCTCTCGCGCGGACGCGGCGACGAAGGGCACTTTCGCGCGCGACGGCGACGCAGCGCAGGTCGCGGAGCCGGTGCCGATCGCCGAGGTCCTGCTCGCGCTGCGGGACGCGGCGGTGTTCCAGCGCGCCGAGCTGGACGAAGACGCGCATCGGCTCGAGCTGCGCGAACAGTTCGCGTCGCGGCGTTCGGCGCCCGAGCTCCTCGACTTCCTGCAGGCGACGCGCGACCGCGGCTTCGACCTGCTCGTGGTCGTCGAAGGCTTGCAGGACGACTCGATCGACGCGCAGGGCGTGAACGGCCGTTGGCCGGTGACGTTGCTGACGTGGGCGCTGCTCGGCATCGGCGTGTTCATCCCGGACCACACGTTCGAGTCCGGCGTGACGCTGCGCGTGACGATCCGCGACCTGCAGACCGGCGCGGTGGTGGCGGACACGATCTCGTCGGCGGGCCCGATCGACCTGTCGCTGGTGGAGCGCGGCAGCGCGCTCGGGCTGCTGACGTCGGTGCTGGTGCCGCCGTTCTGGGTGCCGAGCGACGAGCCGAGCGTCGTGGAGGCCGTGCGCGGGTTCACACAACGTCGTCTCTTGTTGGCGCTTGCGCGCGAACTCAAGAGCGAGCCGATGCGGCAGCGTTTGCGCAACGGCGCGATCGCGGCGCTGTCCCTTCAAGGGGAAGGCGTCGTCACGGTGGACTCCAAGGAGGCGCTCTCGGCCGTGCGCATCCGCGGCGCTGCAATCGACTCGGCGGCCGCCGCAGACTTCGAGCGGCGCCTGCTCGCGAGCTTGCGGCCGTCCGGCGATCGCTACGTCTACGAGGCGCGCTTGCCGGAAGGCGCGCCGCGCGCAGGCGTGCAGGTGCTCGTCGCGACGATCGCCGGCAACGTCGCGTCGGCCACGTTCGGAGGCGGCGCGCGATGAAGGCTCCGGCAGCATTCGCGCTCGGCGCCGCGACGCACACGGGGCGCGTGCGCGCGGCGAACGAGGACGACTACCTCCTGCTCGCTCCGGATGCGGGCGGCGGTGCCGCGCTCCTGTGCGCGGTCGCCGACGGGCTCGGTGGCAACGCCGGTGGCGCGGAGGCCAGCCGAAGCGCGCTGCGCGGGTTCGCTGCGTCTGCGCTCGCGGCGCCTGCAGGGACGTTGCGCCAGGTCCTGGATGCGGGGTTCCGCGGCGCGAGCTCGCGCGTCGCCGAGCAGGCGGCACTCGTGCCGGGGCTTGCGGACATGGGCACGACGCTCGTCGCCGTGGCGTTCGCGCGCGGTCGCGCGGTCGTGGGGCACGTCGGCGACAGCCGCGCCTACCTGCTGCGCAACGGCGCGTGGACGAAGCTCACGGAAGACCACGCCGCGTCCGGCGATCGCAACCAGCTGACGCGCTGTCTCGGCGGCGGTTCGCCGGACGACCAGCCCGACGTCCAGGAACTGGAGCTGCGCGCGGGGGACCGGCTCCTGCTCTGCAGCGACGGCATCTGGGGCTACGTGGACGACACGCGGATCCGCGACGCGGTTGCGACACGCGAGCCACGCGCCGCCGCCGAACGGCTCGTCGCGTTGTCGATCGAGGCCGGCGGCGCCGACAACGCGACTGCTGTGGTCGTCGAGGTGCGCGACGCGGCCGAAGGGGCCGCGCCGACGGACACGGATCTGCCGCGGGAGGAGTCGTTCCTCTACGGCGAGTTGCCGCGCGGCGGTCGCCTCGGCGCGCCGCGCTGGCCGTATGTGGCGTTGGCGGCCTCCGTGGCCGTGCTCGTCGCCGTGTGGCTGCGCGTCGCCCGCGGCTTCGACGTGTTCGTTTGGATCCGCGACCTGTTCTGACGGCTGGCGCACGGGCAGAGCACGGTTGCTCTGCGGAGCCCGCGGCGCAACGATGGCCGGGAGCGGCCGATGGTCGCGCCACTCGCACGCAAAGTAGACGTCCGTCGATGCCCAAGAAGCTGCAGCGAAAGGTCCCGGTCCCGAAGGCCACGAGCGCGGTCGCCACGGCGGACGGCGAGAGCCGCGGGTTCTCGCTGCCGATGGGCTCGCGCGTCGGCGCGCGCGCGCTGGCCGAGTTCACGAACCAGCTAGCGGTGCTGCTGAACGCCGGCATCCCGGTCACGCGCAGCCTGCGCGTGCTCGAGGGGCAGTTGCCGCAGGGCCCGATGAAGCGCATCTGCAAGAGCCTCGTCGAGGACGTCGAGTCGGGCACGCCGTTGTCCGAGGCGATGGCGAAGTTCGACGGCACCTTCGACGCGCTCTACACGAACATGGTGCGCGCGGGCGAAGCGGGCGGCGTGCAGGAGGAGATCCTCAACCGCCTCGCCGGGTTCCTCGAGAAGAGCGAGAGCATCAAGTCGCGCGTGAAGGGCGCGCTCGCGTATCCGGCGATGATCTCGTTCATCGCGCTCACGGTGCTGCTGTTCGTGTTCGCGTTCGTGATCCCGCGCTTCAAGAGCGTGTTCCAGTCGATGAACGGCGGCGTCGACAGCTTCCCGTGGCAGACGCGCGTGGTGATCGACATCGGCGAGCACCTGGAAGTGACGTGGTGGGCCTACCTGCTCGGCGTCGCGTTGCTCTTCTTCGTGCACACGCTGCTGATGGGGCGCGTCGCCGGCTATCGGCGGTTCATGCACGGAGTCGCGTTGCGCATGCCGCTGTTCGGACCTCTGGTCCACAAGAACCTCGTCGCGCGGTTCGCGCGCACGTTCGGCACGCTGATCCAGAGCGGCGTGCCGCACCTCGAGGCGCTCGACATCCTGCACGCGTCGTCGACGAACGTGCACATGCAGAAGGCCGTGATGGGCGTGCACGACTCGATCCGCGAAGGCGCCGGCATCGCGGTGCCGATGGGCGAGAGCCGCATGTTCGACGACATCGTCGTCAACATGGTCGACGTCGGTGAACAGACCGGCGAGCTCGACCGCATGCTCGTGAAGATCGCGGACCGCTACGAGATCGAGGTCGATCGCACCGTCGAGACGACGTTCAAGATCATCGAGCCGATCCTGCTCGTCGTGATGGCCGTGGTCGTCGGCTTCATCGTATTCGCGCTGTTCGCGCCGCTGCTGACGATGATGCAGTCGCTCAACCGAGGGCGCTGACCTCGTGTCGCTGGCCGTCCGCATCCTCGCGGTCGTGCTGCTGCTGAACCTGCTCGTGGTCGGCGCGGTGCAGACGGCTTCGTTCGCGACGCAGCAGGAGTGGATCAAGACGCAGCAGAGCCGCAGCCTCGCGGCCGCGCTGGTGCCGTACCTGCTCGAGGTCTATACCGCGGAGCGGCTCGACGACGAGACCCAGGTCCGCGTGCTCGTGCAGAGCCCGATCATCCGCGAATACTTCGACGACGTGATCGTGACGAGCGGCGAGCCTCCGCTCACGGGCCTCGTCTACCTCAATCCGCGCGGCGCCGTGCACCGTGATCCGGCGCAGTTCCCGCTGCGCGAGGTGTTGCGCGGCATGGAGGAGGCGCGAGTGCGCGAAGGCCTCGTGCAGGTCGCCGGCGGGTTCTGCACCGCGGTCCGCGCCGGCAGCCAGATCGCCGGCTATCTGTGGTTCGTGCCGCGACTCGACGTCGAGGCTCCGAAGCTGCCGTGGTGGTTCCTCATCGTGACCGCGGTCGTCAGCTCGCTGGTGTTCGGCCTGGTGCTCTATCCGGTGGTCGTGCGCACGATCGGTCGGCCGTTGCAGCGCGTGGGCGCAGCGGCCGAGCGCGTCGGCGCGGGCGACTACCAGGCGCGCCTGCCCGACCTCGAGTATGCGCCGGAGCTGCGCGCGCTCGTCGCCTCGTTCAACGCGATGGCGCAGAAGGTGCAGGACAACACGTCGAACCTCGAGGCCGCGGTGCGCGCCGCGGTCGACGAGGCCAAGCGCACGGAGCGCGCGCTGGTGCAGAGCTCGCGCCTCGCGACCGTGGGCACGCTCGCGGCAGGCATCGCGCACGAGGTCAACAACCCGATCGGCGGCATGCAGAACGCAGTCGTGCGGTTGCTGTCGGACAAGACCCTCACGGAACGGCAGCGCACCTACCTACAGCTGCTGCAGGACGGACTGGCGCGCGTCGCGAGGACCGCGCGCAAGGTCCTCGACTTCTCGCCGAAGCAAGCCGAGGCGCGGCCGTTCTCGTTGCGCGCGTGCGTCGAGGGCGCGCGGGCGCTGTGCGAGCACCGCATGCAGAAGGACTCGGTTCGCTTCGAGTCTCGAGGACTCGACGACGCGCCGCAGGCCTTCGGGGATCCGCACGAGATCCAGCAGGTCGTGCTGAACCTATTCCTCAACAGCCTCGACGCATTCGAGCAGGCGCGGCGTTCCGGTTTGATCTCGGTGCGCGCCGCGGCGCACGGCGAGTTCGTCCGGCTCGAGGTGCAGGACGACGGCCCTGGCATGGACGCAGAGGACCTGCCCCGCGTGATGGATCCGTTCTTCACCAAGAAGGAACGGCCGGACGCGAGCGGGCTCGGGATGTTCCTCAGCTATTCCATCGTGCGGAACCACGGTGGATCGATGACGGTCGACAGCGTGAAGGGGAAGGGCTTCACGGTGGTGATCACGCTGCCGCGCTCGGTCGGGGGCTGACAGACGAGCTCGCGCGGTCGTCCGCATCGCCCGGATGCGTGCCGAGGGCCTTGAGGGGTGGGGGATGCGTCGGCACACTGGCGCGCCTCGTGTGCGGCAGTTCCGCGCCGGGCAGGTTGCGCATGAAGCAGTGGCAGAGCACGTTGGCAGTCGGCGCGATGATGAGCGCCAGTTTCCTGCTGGGGCAGTGGATCCAGCCATCCGCGTGGGGCCGCACGGACTCCGCGAGCGGCGCGGACCCGGTGTTCGGCGGCGGGGTGCTCCACGCGCAAGGCCGCGGACCGTCGAACCCGCCGCCGCCGCCGCCCGTCGTGAACCGTCCGTCGACCGCCGCGCCGGTGGTCTATCCCGAGGATTCGGGTCAGGCCTCGAGCGCCAACGGTTTCCTGGCTGTCACCGGCAGCTACGGCGTCGGCACCTCGGTGCTCTACGTCGTCGATACCGTCAACCGCCAGCTGGCGGTCTACGAGGCCCGGGGCGGCAGCGAGTCGCAGCGCCAGATCGTGCTGGTCGGCGCCCGCAAGCTCGACCTCGACCTCATGCTCGAGGGCTACAACGACCGCAGCGAGTACGACTACCGCAAGCTCCGCAAGGCGTTCGAGAACCGCGGTTCGCGCGATCCGGACATCACCACGGGGCTCGAGGGCACGGGCAGCACGACTCCGCGGACCACCGGCGGCGACAAGTAGCTCTCGACCTCGGCCATCCGCTCGCTAGACTTCCGCCCACTCTCGTGCCCACCCGGACCGGGTTCGGGCAACACGTCCCTTCCGTAGACCCCTCCGAAACAAGGATCCCTGCCGTGTCCGAGAACGACGATTTCATCTCCTTCGAGAAGGCCCTGCGCGACCTCAAGCTGAAGAGCGAAGAGCTGCGCAAGCTCGTCTCCGAAGGCGAGATCCGCGCCTTCCGCGACGGCCCGGACTCGATGAAGTTCCGCCGCGAGGACGTCGAGTCGCTGGCCAAGAACAAGGGCTCGGACGACCTCGGCCTCGCCGATTCGCTCGAAGACGACACCGGCATGGTGACCGAGCAGCTGTCCAACGAGGACACGCTGATCGAGGATGTCGACGCGGACGAGTCGCCGAAGGCGAAGCGCGCTCCGCGCGCCGCTGGCTCGCGCGCGCCCGTCATGGTCGGGGCCGGCGCAGCCGTCGAGAAGGAGCCCGCGTGGGTCACTGCCGTCGGCATCGTCGGCTTCCTCGTGCTGGTCTGGGGCTTCGTGATCACCTACTCGATCTCCCAGGAATCCGATCCGGCCGGCAACGGCTTCACGTCGGTCTTCGCCGAGAAGAAGTGAACGCTCCGCGCGGCGCGTTCGAGCGCCGCGTCGGTGTCGCAATCGCCGGCGCATTCGCCGGCAATCGCTGCGCGCGGCCCAGCCGCGCGTTTTCGTTTGTGGGCGCAGCTTCATGGCGACGAGCGCGGAACGGCTCGTGCGCGGCATTCCTCGCTGTGGCTTTCGATGCGACTCGTCGCTAGTTTCCGCCGCGCGCTGACGGCCACCGGTCGGCTGTCCAGCGGCAAAGGAATCACGGCCCCGGAGGGGACCATGTCGATGATGAGAAGCACCTTGGCGCTCGCAGCGCTGTCCGCATTGGCTGCCTGTGTGAGCCCCGAAGACCACCGCCGCGCCCTGAGCACCAACCAGGCGCTCAAGGCGGAGATCGCGTCCCTGACGGCGGCGCAGCACGCGATCAGCATGGAGAACGAGAAGCTGCGCGCAGAGATTGCGCGCCTCGGCAAGCAGGCTGCGGACGCGGACTGGATCCGCGAGCAGCAGGACAAGCTGGACAAGCTGATCAAGCAGTACCAGGGCGGCTCGGGCTCGGGCATCGACGGCGTCGACGTCATCCGCACGAGCGAAGGCGTCGCCTTCCGCGTGCTCGGCGGCGTCCTGTTCACGCCGGGCAGCGTCGAGATCCGCGAGCAAGGCCAGAAGACGTTGCTCCAGTTGATGACCACGCTGAAGGCCGAGGGCAAGCGCGTGCGCATCGACGGCCACACGGACGACCAGTCGATCGTCAAGAGCAAGTGGGGCACCAACCTCCGCCTCTCGGCCGAGCGCGCGCTCGCGGTCGCCGAGTTCCTGACCAAGAACGGCATGGCAGCGGACCAGGTCGGCGTCGCCGGCTTCGGCGAGCACCGTCCGTCGGCTCAGGGCAAGACGGACGAGGCTCGTCAGCAGAACCGTCGCGTCGAGATCCTGATGCTCGACAAGTGAGGCGCGCGTGACGGCGCGGATCGATCGGCTTCCGACCGTGGTCCGCGCCATCGCGTGCTGCGCCGCGTTGTGGCTGCCGTCCTGCGACGGCGCCGCGCCGGAGTCGGCCCTCGCTCGTTCGGGCCGCTACGGAACCTTGCGCGACCTCGTGCTCTACGAGCGCCCGCCGGAACACGGCGGGCCCTTCTTCCTCGACCGGTTCGAGGCCACTCGCGCGGACTTCGCCGAGTTTGCCGCTGCCGCAGAAGGCCTGGCGATCGGAGCTGTGGCGCCGCGCATGCGCGAGGACGAAGGTTCGTTGCCCGTTGCCGGCATCGATCTGCGTGTTGCGCGCGCGTTCGCGCACTGGCGTCGTTGCCGGTTGCCTCGTGCGGACGAGTGGGCCTTCGCCTGCACTGCGGACGGCCGCGATGCGTTTCCGTGGGGTTCGCGTCCCGATCCGTCGCGCGCGAACACGAGCGACCTCGGAGTCTTCGCGCCGTTGCCGGTGGGCACTTTCGAATCCGGGCGTGCGTCGTCCGGTCCCTACGACCTCGTCGGCAACGTCGCGGAATGGACCGAGAGCGTCCCGCCGTCGTGGTTCTCCGTCGAGCGCGACTCGTTGCCGGCCTCGCTGCTCGCGCGCAACGAACTCGCGCAGTTGCCGGCACTGGCCGCGTGGGCGCCTGCGACCTCGGTGTATCCGGCGTCGTTCGTCGTCGAGGCTGCGCGGGACGGCGCTCCGCGCGAGACGGTGGGAGCCGACTTCGCGAGCTCGATGACAGACACGCGCGAACCGCGCGCCCCGACGGATTTCGGCGACCGCCTCGGAGTGCGTTTCGCCACCTCGCCGCGCGAGGTCGTCGAGGCGATCGGCGACGATGTCGTGTCTCTGTCCGGGCAAGACCGCGAGTTGTGGCTGCGGTTCTGCGCGGGGCCCGGCCACAAGGCTGCGCTGCTCGCGGCGCTGCCGATCGCGCGCGTCTCGCCTGCAGCCCGTTCGCGCTGGATGGAGGCGCTGCGATGAGCGACGGCACGCGCGATGCGTTCTCGGACTATCGTTCGCGCCTCGATGCGCTCGGCTTCAAGCCGAGCAGCGTGCGCGGCCAGAACTTCCTGCTCGATCCGACCCTGCATCGCGTGATCGCCGATGCCGCGGGCTGCACGGCCGAGGACCTCGTGCTCGAGGTCGGCGTGGGACTCGGTTTCCTCACGCGCGAACTGGCCCAGCGGGCGCAGACGGTCGTGGGGGTCGAGATCGACGAGCGTCTCTACCAGGTCGCGGGCGAGGACCTCGCTCCCTACGCCAACGTGCGCCTCGTGCTCGCCGATGCGCTCGGCGGCGAGGGCGGCAGCTTGCCGGAGTCCGTCTTGCAGGAGCTGCGCGCGCACCTGCCGGAGCGCGGCGACTTCCTCGTGGTCGGCAACCTCCCGTATGCGGCGTCGGGGCCGTTGCTCGCGGAGCTCGCGTGCGCGCCGCGGCTGCCCGACCGCATCGTCGTGCTCGTGCAGAAGGAGCTCGGCGACCGGCTCGCGGCCCCGGTCGGACACGACGACTACGGCGGCCTGTCGGCCCTTCTGCAGTCGTTCTACGAAGTGGAGCGCCTCCGCACCGTCGGCTCCGAGGTCTTCCGGCCGCGGCCCAAGGTCGCGTCCGCCATCTGCCGGCTCCGCCTGCGCGCGGACGCCGCGACGTGGGGGCCCGCGGAACGGCGGCAGCTGCAGAAGTTCGTGCGCGGCCTGTTCGGCAAGCGCCGGAAGGCCCTGCGCACGACCCTGCGCGAAGCCGCCGCCGCGATCGGCGCGGAGCCCGGCCAGGAGGCCGACGCATTGCTCCAGCGGCGGGCCGAGACGCTCTCGCCGACCGAGATCGTGGAGCTGTTCCGCCGCACGGCCGCGCCGCGCTGAGCCCAGCGCGCAGTTGCGCCGCGCCGGTTTCGTGCTCGTGTCGCCAACCTTCCCGCGCGCCGCGTGGCCCATGCCATCGGGCGATTGCCGTTTGGCGCGGATTCGATGCGGTCGGCCTGCTTGACAGGTGCGGTCGGTCCCCTACACCTAAGTCCTTCTCGCTGCGACGGCGCACCCCGGCGCAATCATCCATCGGTCCGGTCGTGGTCCCCGGCAGCCTCGTCTGCCACGGACCCGAAGGGCGCTCGCCGCGAGGCACCAGGAACGTCCTCTTTCGAGACCTGCGGTCTCGGAATGGGATACCTTTGTCCGGAGACGGTAACGTCGGCCCTTTCGGGTCGGCCCGCCGCCCCGGTCTTTCTCGCCTAAGCCGATGGATCGATTCGACGAAGCCAAACTCCGCATCAAGGAGGCCATTGACGTGGTCGCCCTGATCGAGAGCTACCTGCCGCTGAAGCCGCGCGGCAGGCTCTTCGTCGCGCTGTGCCCGTTCCACGCGGAGAAGTCGCCGTCGTTCACGGTCTACGCGGACAGCCAGCACTTCCACTGCTTCGGCTGCGGCAAGTCCGGCGACGTTTTCGACTTCGTCATGGAGCGCGAGGGCCTCACGTTCCGCGAGGCGATGGAGATGCTCGCCGACCGTGCGCAGGTTTCGCTCGAAGGCGTCTTCTCGCGCGGCCAGCAATCGCAGCGTGGTCCGGACGCCAGCCAGGTCCTCGGCGAAGTTCGCGCCTGGATGCAGCAGATGCTGTTCGCCGACGAGGGCCGCGTTGCGCGCGAGTATCTCGAGTCGCGCGCGTTGTCTCCCGCGATCGAGGCCTGGGGAATCGGCTTCTGCCCGGACCGTCAGGGTTCGCTGCAGAAGTTCGCGCAGTCGCGCAAGCTGCCGGCGTCGATCCTCGAGCAGGCGGGCTTGCTGCGGAACGGCCGCGAGCCGTTCGCGGGCCGCGTGATGTTCCCGATCGACGACGAGCGCGGCCGCACGGTCGGCTTCGGCGGCCGTGTCCTGCCCGGCGCGCGGCCGCGGGCCGACGGCTTCGAGCCGCCGAAGTACATCAACTCGCCCGAGTCGCCGTTCTTCAACAAGCGTCGCGTGCTCTACGGCCTGCACCAGGCGAAGCAGCGTGGCTGCCGCCGCATCGTCGTGATGGAGGGCTACACCGACGTGATCGCTTGCCATCTCGCGGGCTTCCACGGCGCAGTGGCAGCGCTCGGCACGGCGTTCACGAGCGAGCACGCGAAGAAGCTCGAGCGCTACGCTCAGGAAGGCGTCGTGCTGCTGTTCGACGGCGACCGCGCCGGCCAGCAGGCTGCCGTGCGCGCGATGCGCGAGCTCGTGAACAGCCAGGTGACCGTCAAGGTCGCGTTGATGGCGGACGCGAAGGACCCCGCCGACTACGTCGTGGAGCGCGCGGGCGAGGACCCGGATCTCGTCATCGAGCGCCGCGCGCGCTTCGCGGACTTGCTCGACGGCGCCGACGACGCGCTCGCGACGTGGTTCCGGCTCGCGCGCATGCGCCTCGACTTCTCGCAGCCTGCGGACATCGAGAAGGTCGCGAAGGAATGCGCGCTGCTGCTGTCACTGGTCGAGAACGACCTGCGTCGCCGCGCGTTGCTGCAGGAGATGGCGCGCCATCTGGCGATGCCGCCGGAGTCGCTGCAGCGCATGCTGCGCAAGTTCCCAGCCCGCTCCGCCTCGGCTCCGGCCGCGGAAGAGGGCGCTCCGTCCGTCCCGCCCGACGTCGAGATCCAGGAGATCGAACTCGATCCGATGGGGGGCATGACGGCGCGCGCGCCGCGTCCGGTCGTGGCTGCCGAGCGCGACTTGCTGGCCGTGCTGATCCACCGGCCTGAGCTCAGCGACCAGGTCGATCCGTCGACGTTGCAGTCGGCCGAGGTCCAGGCGCTGTTCGCGATGATCCGCTCCGCGATGGGGCAGGGCCGCACGGCGCGGGCCGAGGTCGCCCGCCACGTCTTCGCTCAGATTGCCGGCGACACCGGCGCGCACGGCGAGAGCCTGCGCAACGTCTTCGCCAAGTCGCTCGCGCGGGCCGACGAGATCAAGGACCCGATGGCGTTCTTCGCCTTGCTCGATCGCGATCGCGGCCGCGCCAACGCGCGCAACTCCGCCCGCGGCCTGCGTCAACAACTCCAGGCCGCGTTGGCCGCGGGTGACCGCGAAACCGCCAACCGCCTGACCCAGGAACTCGTCGACCAGATGCGCCGGAACGCTCCGCGCCGTCAGGTCGAAGGAACCAGCTTGCCTCCCCCTTCCCGCTGACCCAACCGACCCCTCCCCGCAACCGCCCACGAGCCCGTCGACCCCGGCTCCAAAGCTCCTCCGGGTCAGCATTCTCGATTTCCCGCTACCTGATTCGTCCGTCCTCCGTAAACGAAGGCCCCCCTGGCCCCTGTGACCGGCAGCCGGACCCGCTCTGCACCCTCATGGAAACGCTCGACAAGAAGATCAAGGCACTGATCAAGGCCCATCGCAAGACGGGTTCGATCACGCTCGCGCAACTCAATGCGGCCCTGCCGGACGGCGACTCGACTCCCGAGCGGATCGAGGCGGCCATGCAGATGATCGAGGAGGCCGGCCTGGACATCGTCGAGGAAGACCAGAAGGGCAAGGACAAGAAGGGCGGCGCCCGCAAGGAGGACGGCGAGGAAGGCGGCGGCGACGACGTCGATCTCCCCGAGCTCGACTTGCAGGAGCCGAGCGAGGCCGAGCTGGCCGCGCCGATGGTCGACATCACCGAGAAGATCGACGACCCGGTGCGCATGTACCTGACGCAGATGGGCGAGATCCCGCTGCTCACGCGTGAAGAGGAGATCTCCCTCGCGCGCAAGATCGAGCTGACGCGCAAGCAGTTCCGCAAGGAAGTGCTGAGCTCGGGATTCGGCCTCAAGGAGGCGATCGAGATCCTCGAGGACGTGCTCAAGGGCGAGCTCGCGTTCGACCGCACGCTGAAGGTCAACCAGCAGGATCCCGAGGTCGGCAAGGCGGACCTCTCGGATCGTCTGCCCGGCAACATCGCGACGCTGCGCCTCATCTACGAGGCCGCCAAGAGGGACTGCCGCCAGATGCTCGAGGGCAATCCGTCTGCCGACGAGCAGCAGCGCATCAGCAAGCGCATCTTCTCGCGCCGCCGCAAGGCGGTGACGCTGATCGAAGAGCTCAACCTGCAGGGCAAGAAGGTGCGGCCGATGATCGACCTCATCGAGAGCCGCGTGCAGGAAGCGCACCGTCTCGGCCAGCGCCTGCAGCGCTACCGCGGCGCGCAGATCCAGAACCCGGACGCGCAGGACACGCGTCGCCGCCTCATGGACATGCAGATCGACGGCCTCGAGACCGTCGACCGCCTCGAGCGGCGCCTGCAGTTCGTGCGCCATGCCTACGCCAACTACGAGGACGCGAAGCGCAAGCTCTCGTCGGGCAACCTGCGCCTCGTCGTCTCGATCGCGAAGAAGTACCGCAACCGCGGCCTGTCGTTCCTCGATCTGATCCAGGAAGGCAACACGGGCCTGATGAAGGCGGTCGAGAAGTACGAATACCGCCGCGGCTACAAGTTCTCGACCTACGCGACGTGGTGGATCCGTCAGGCCATCACGCGCTCGATCGCGGACCAGGCGCGCACGATCCGCATCCCGGTCCACATGATCGAGACGATGAGCAAGCTTCGCAACGTGACGAAGAAGCTCATCCAGCTGAAGGGCCGCGAGCCTTCGATCGAGGAAGTTGCCGAAGCAGCGCAGGTCTCGGTCGACGAGGCCAAGCGCGTGATGAAGATCAGCAAGCACCCGATCAGCCTCGATCGTCCGATCGGCGAGTCCGACGACTCGTACTTCGGCGACTTCATCGAGGACGAGTCGGTCGAGTCGCCGGTCTCGGCCGCAAGCCGCGAGATGCTCAAGGACCGGATCGAGTCGGTGCTCAGCACGTTGACGTTCCGCGAGCGCGAGATCATCAAGCTCCGCTACGGCATCGGCGACGGCTACACCTACACGCTCGAGGAAGTGGGTCGCATCTTCCGAGTCACGCGCGAGCGCGTGCGCCAGATCGAGGCCAAGGCCGTTCGCAAGTTGCAGCACCCGGTGCGCGCGCGGCGCCTCGGCGGCTTCCTCGATTCGCCCGGCAACGACGCGTTCTGACGCGCGCGCCCCGGCTGACGCCGGGGCTCTAGGTCGCGATCCTTCGCGCCTCGCGAAACAGGTGTGCACGCCGCTGCGCAAGCGCGCGGCGGCAGCGATGGCCACAAACTCCTTGAGCAGTGGGGGGGCGTGGCTACTCTCCTCCGTCCCAAAGGCCCGGGTTTACGGACCAGAAACGGATTCAGGTGCACCCGAACGTCAAGAAGCTGCTCGATCTGCAGACCGTAGACCAGGAGATCGTCTCGCTCCGGCGGGACACGGCCTCCCTGCCCGCGGAAGAAGCGAAGCGGAAGAAGCGGCTCGACGAGTTCGACCGTGTCGCCGCCGAGAAGAAGGACCGCGCGACGAAGGCCGAGCTCGACGTGCGCGCGCTCGAGAAGGCCGTCAAGCAGTCCGACGAAGAGGTCAAGAAGCTCAACGAGCGCCTCAACACGGTGAAGAACAACGCCGAATACCAGGCGACGTTGTTCCAGATCGAGTCGGTCGTCCGCGAGCGCGACCGCACGCAGGACGAATGCCTCCGCCTGCTGGAGACGATGGACCCGCTCAAGGCCGAGGCTGCCACGGCGGCGCAGGCTGCGGGCGAGGAGCGCAAGGTGTTCGAGGGCTTCCTCGCCGAGGCGCAGAAGCTGCGCATCGCGTGCGAGGAGCGAGTGAAGGGCGTGCTCGAGAAGCGCAAGGCGCTCTCCGAGGGCATTCCGCCGGAGTTGCTGTCGACCTACGACCGCCTGTTCGCGACGCGCGAGAACCTCGCCGTGTGCCACGTCGAAGGAGCCTTCTGCCAAGGCTGCTACAACAAGGTCACGACCAACGACACCGCCAAGCTCATGGGCGCGTCGACGATCGTCACCTGCAACTCCTGCCAGCGCATCCTCTACCTGCAGCGCTGAGTTCGCGAGTGCACGTCGTGCCGCGGCTTTCCGTCTGGCTGGCATCGGCCGCTCTCGCGGCCCCGATCGCAACGAGAACCCGAGTGGTTCTCGCGAGCTGAGGCGTCATGGCGCGGCCGATCCATCCGGTCGTCGTCGGCACTGCCGGTCACATCGACCACGGCAAGTCGTCCCTCGTGCGCGCGTTGACGGGCATCGACCCCGACCGCCTCAAGGAAGAGCAGGAGCGCGGGCTCACGATCGACCTCGGATTCGCGCGCTGGAAGATGCGCGACGGCCGCTGGCTCGGCGTCGTCGACGTGCCCGGCCACGAACGGTTCGTGCGCAACATGGTCGCGGGCTGCACGGGCATCGACTTCGTGCTCCTCGTCGTCGCGGCAGACGACGGCGTGATGCCGCAGACGATCGAGCACCTCGACATCCTGCATCTGCTCGGCGTGCGCCGCGGCCTGATCGTCATGACGAAGATCGACATGGTCGAGCCCGCGCTCGCGGACATGGCGCAGGAAGAGGTGCAGGAGCTCGTGAAGGGCACCGTGCTCGAGGGCGCGGAGGTCTGCCGCGTGAGTTCGGTGACCGGCGAAGGCATCGAGGAGCTCAAGGCGAAGATCGAGGAGCTCGCGCGCGGACTCGACCCGCGGCCCAGCGGCGGCCCGTTCCGCATGCCGATCCAGCGAGTCTTCACGTTGCCTGGCATCGGCACCGTGATCACCGGCATTCCGCTCGCTGGCGTCGTCAGCCCCGGCGACGAGATCGAGATCCTGCCCGGTGGCGAACGTGCGCGCGTGCGCGGCTTGCACGCCTACGGCGGCAAGGTCGAGCAGGCGGTCGCCGGCCACAGCACCGCGTTGTCCGTGCCGGATGCGCGCCAGGCCGGGCTCCATCGCGGCATGGTCGCGTGCGCGCCGGGCGCGTATCCCACGGGATCCGCCGTCGACCTCGACCTCACGCTGCTGAAGCGCGCGAAGGCGCTGCGCCATCGCTCCGCGGTCCGCGTGCACACGGGCACCGTCGAGGTGCGCGGCGACGTGCTGCTGCTCGACCGCGATCGGCTCCTGCCCGGCGAACGCGCGACGGTGCGCGTGATCCTCGACGAACCGATGTGCTGCGCGCACGGCGACCGCTTCCTGCTGCGGTCGGAGACTCCGCCCGTGACGATCGGCGGCGGTTCGGTGATGCGCGTGGTCGCCGAGCACGGTCGCTACCGGCGCAAGGACCTCGGGGAGGAGTTGCAGTCGCTGCGCGAAGCGGGCGATCGGCCGGAATCGCGAATCGAGCACGAACTCGCGCAGAAGGGGCCGATGGGTTGCGCGTTCTCGGACCTCGCGCGCGCGATCGAGCGCGACGAAGCGCAGGTCGAGGCCGTGCTCGCATCGATGCCGTCGGTGCATGTGCATGCGCGCGCGCGCCGCGCCTTCCGCGCGTCCGACCTCCGCGCCGGCGAACGCGAGTTGCTCGACTCCGTGGACCGCATGCTGAGCAAGCGCGCCGCCGCGGCTTCGATCCAGCGCAGCGCGTTGCGCGCGACGAAGACGATGCCGCAGCCGCTCGTCGACGCGGTGTTCGAGGCGCTGCAGGCCGCGGGGCGGGTGCGCGCGGGCAGCCAGGGCCAGATGCTGTTCGTCGAACGCTTGCGGCCGCTCGCCCAGGCGGACCAGCAGCGGCTCGACCGCATCGTCGCATGCTGTGAAGGCCGGCGCTTCCGCCCGCCGGACCTCGCGGAGCTCGAAGCCGAGCTCGGCTTCGGCGGCGACGCGCTGCTCGGGTTGCTGGAGCGCGCGGGCGACGAAGGCCGCGTCGAACGGGTCGGCGAGCACTTCTACGCGGCCAGCGTGCTTCGCCTCGCGTTGCACGCGATCCGCCGGAACTGCCTGCTCCACAAGGAGGAGCTCGACATCCCGGCGTTGCGCGACGAGCTCGACACGAGCCGCAAGTATTTGATCCCGCTGCTCGAGCACGTCGATGCGCTCGGTCTCACGGTCCTGCGCGGCGGCGTGCGACGCCTGCTCGCATCGTCGGCGCTGAGCCGCGAACTCGCGGCCGAGGCCTGAGAGCAAGAGCGGGGATCTCCGGCTTCTCTCGCCACACGGAAGCCGCCATGCCACGGCCGCATCGTGGCCGTTCGAGGCGCTGGCCGGGCAGCAGCCCAGCCGACACGCCGGTCGCGGAAGCTGGCGTGCGGGCTACGGTCCGGCGCCATGGGCGGGGCCGAGGCCCGCATGTGGCCGCGCGCTGCGGATCCGCTCACCTCCGAGGGGCACTCCTGCCGATAGAGCCGCGGAACCCCCGGCTCCACGGAGAGTGCCATGAACGGCGACGACACGAACATCGACAAGAACGGCAAGGACACCAACCCCTCCGGCCTTCCTGGCCAGAGCCGCAGCTTCGATCCGATGTTCGCGCAGAGTTGGCAGAAGCCTGCTACGCCCAAGTCGCAGCCGAGCAAGCAGCCCGAGCCCGAGCAGGAGCCCGAAGCCGACTACGACGAGCCGACCGCTTCGGCCGAGAGCCAGTCGGCCTCGGATGCGAACACGAGCGAGTCGCCCGACGACATCCTGTTCACGCCGTCCTCGCACGGCGAGGGACTGGAAGGCGGCGATGCGCCGTCGTTCGACGAAGCGGGCCGTTCGCGTTGGGCGGGTCGCGGGTTGACGCCGGACGAGATGGGGGTGCCGGTTCCGTCGGAGCCCGGCTTCATGCAGGCCGACGACGAGCTCGCGATCGACAGCGAGCAGGAACTCGAACTGATCGACGGCGCGCAGCCGAAGGCCTCGGACGACGACATCGTCCTCGAGGACGATGTGGCGCCGCAGGAGGAGCAGCTCGAGGCGCTGCAGACGACGCAGGACGACTTGCTCAACGGCGAGGTGTTCGTGCTCGACGAAGGCGCCGAGGCCGATGCCGCGGGTGTCGCCGCGGACGGCAGCCCGGAGGGCGAGCAGCCCGTCGAGGACGGCTGGGAGCCGCTCGAGACGCATCCCGGCATGGGTGCGCAGACGCACGCCTTCGAGGACGACGGCGGCGCCGTTCCCGCTGAGGGCGAAGAGGACACGACGGAATCCGTCGAACTCGACGGCGAGACCGAGTCGCAGGAGTCCGAGGACGCGGAGCCGATCGAGTTCGAGAACCACGACGAGTTCGAGAACCAGGAGGAGATCGAGAACCAGGACGAGTTCGCCTCCCTCGACGAGCAGGCCGAAGAAACGCCGCAAGACGGCGACGAGCTGCCGTTCGAGGAGCCGGCCGAGCCCGTCATGGTCACGAAGGCACCGGCGCGCACAGGCCGCATCCTGCGGTTCCTGACCCGGGCCGCGGCTGCTGCGGTAATCGTCGGCGCCGGCGCGGTGGCCGTGCTGCGCCCGGAGTGGATCGGCCTCCAGCTCGAGCCCGAACTGGTCCAGCGTGTGCAGGTCGCCCGTCCGAACCTGAACCCGAAGGCGCCCAAGCCGGTCGCGCCGCAGGCTGGCAACAACCAGCCCGCCGCGCCCGCGGTCGAGCCCGCCCCGAGCGTGGCCGTCGCGACGCCGGTGGAGCCCACGCCGGCTCCGCAGCCGCAGGTCGAACCGACGCCCGCGCAGCCCGAGCCGCAGGTCGCGGTCGTGGAGCAACCCGCGCCGGCCGTCGAGCCCATGCCGACGACCGAGAACCCGGTGGCCGCACAGAACCTGCCGCACTACCTGCCCGCGGGCGAGACCCTCTGGGTCGGCTCGTTCGACGGCGGCGCGCGCGCAACCGAGGCCTGGGCGTCGGTGACGCCGGGCAGCAAGGCGTTCGCGCAGCTCGCGAACGGCAACTTCTTCATCGGCAGCGTCAAGGCGGTCGCGGCCGACGCGCTCGTGCTCGCGGTCAAGCAGGGCGAAGTCCTCTTGCCGCGCTCGGAGATCCGCAAGGTCACGACGCTCGACAGCCGCGACTACGCGGACCTGCAGCGCGCGACGCAGGGCTTCTTGAAGCTCAGCAACGACAACCGGCTCGTCGGCGAGATCCTGCAGACGGTCGGCGACGACCACTACGTGCTGCAGATGCAGTCGGACCGCATCGTCGTGCCGCGCTCGGCCGTGCAGCAGGTCGTCGAACGCGGCGGTTCGGAAGGCCTGCGCTTCGGCTCGGTCGGCGACGAAGAGCAGTGGTTGCGCGGCGTCGCCGAGCGCCAGTTGCAGTCGCAGCGCACCGGCGCGTCGACGCAGAAGCCAGCGACCAAGACCGGCGCGCAGCAGACGCAGCAGCAGATCCCGGTGAAGCAGGAGCAGCGAACGGCTCCGAGCGCCGCGAAGTGAGCGAGCGGCTCGCTGCGGGGGGCCTGGACGCGAACGAGGGGCGACGGTGTAATCCTTCGCCCGATATCGCGAACCACGGAATGGATCCCTGCAACGAGTGCGGCAACACGGCTGTGTTGCCCAAGTTCTACGACGGCCACAGCGTGCTGGAGTGCGACCTCTGTGGCGCGCTCAGCGGCGGGGCCCATTCGGTCGCGACGATCGAGCTCGCGCGCGAGGCGCAGCAAGAAGGCGTCGATGCTCCGGTGTTCGCGCTGCGGCGCGCGCTCGACGCGATGGAAGGCCTGCGCGTGGTGGACAGCCACGGCGGCGACCGCGCGCGCCGGCGTCTGCCCTATGCGCGGTGGATCGCGCTCGATCCGCGCGCGTTCGTGCAGCTGGAGAACCTCGCGAAGTCGCTGCGGTTGTCCTCGGGCTCCACGTCGATGCAGTGGACCATCGAGGTCGAGTTCCAATCGGGCCTCGAGTTCGTGCTGACGCCGCGCGTCGCGACCTCGCGCCCGCGCGAAGCGGATGTCGCGCTGGCGCAGGCCGACCTCAACGTGCTCGGCCGCGCGTTCCAGCGCGACGTGCGCCTTTCGTGGTGGCGCCGGGCGTAGGCGCCCGGAGGACTGCGCATCGTGCGCCGCGCATCGCGCGCGGCTGCGCCGCGGCAGAAGCCGCGCTTGCGACTGGCAAGGCAAGCTGAGGCTGGTGTGGTGGATTCCGCTGTGCGAGCACGCCCAGGCTGCAAGAGCGCCTGACTCCCCTCTGCGAGCGGTCGAGGCGCGTGCGCTTCGAGGCCCGGTCTCGTCGAGCCGCGTCGCGGCGCCCTGCGCGCGGCGAAGCCTGACGAATTCGACGCAGGGCTAGTCTGCGAACTCGACGTCGGGTCGCTACGTTCTGCCGGCAGGACCCTCTCATGCTGCATCGACTCGCCCTCGCCGTCCTGGTTCTGCTGTTCGCAGCCGCGTCCGCGTTCGCGCAGGAGGCGGACCCGGACCGCCTCGAGGCAGTGAAGGAGTTCCAGCGCTTCTTCAAGAAGTTCAAGACCGAGTCGGAGCAGCGCGAGGCCGTGCTGACGCTGCGCGGCCAGGAGTGCGTGCCGGCGGTCGACGAGCTGTTGAAGCTCACGAACAACAAGTCGGCAGTGGTGCAGCGGACCGCGCTCGACGTGCTCGCGAGCTACACGAAGGCCTCGTCGTTCCAGCCTTGGATCGACGGGCTCGCCGACAACAAGGACGCGGCGCAGAAGGCGATGCTGATCCGCGTGTTCGGCAGCGCGAAGCTCGCGGGGGCGAAGGACGCAGTGGTCGCCGCTGCCGCCGATCCGAAGGCGAGTTCGCAGGTCCGCTACGAGGCCGTGCGTGCGCTCGCTGCGTTCGGCGACAAGAGCGCGAGCAAGGTCCTGCAGCCGATGCTCGCCGACGCCGACCCGCTCGTGCGCATGGCGGTCGCCGACGCGGTCGCCAAGCTCGAACTCGACGACCTCGGGCCCGCGCTCGTGCCGTTGCTGAAGGACGGGGAGTGGCAGGTGCAGGCTGCCGCGGTGGGCGCCGTCGGCGTCGTGCGCCCGCAGGCTGCGGTGCAACCGTTGATCGACCTTCTGCGCGAGAAGGGCCGCCTGCAGACCGAGTGCGCCGAAGCGTTGTTCAAGGTCACGGGCTTCGAGTTCGGACTCGATGCGGACCGCTGGCAGGAGCAGTGGACCAAGCTCATGGCGATCGAGGGCTGGCGCATCCCGACGCGCGAGGAGCTCGCGAAGAAGGCCGAGAGCCGCAAGAAGTACAACGAGATCTACGGCCAGAAGGAGGCGGGCCTGCCGTCGTTCGCGGGCATCCCGACGACGTCGACGAACGTGCTGTTCATCATCGACGTGTCGGGCTCGATGGACGACCTCGTCGTCGAGCGCGAGAAGTTCCAGGGCTACGCCGACAGCCGCAAGTTCACGGTCGTGCGTGCGCAGTTGTTGAGCGCTCTCGATTCGCTGACCGAGAACACCAACTTCAACATCGTGAAGTTCGCGAGCGACGTCACGCCGTGGAAGCCAAAGCTCGTGCCCGCGAACATCGTGAACCGGGAGGCCGCGAAGTCGTGGGCACAGCAGCTCAAGCCGATCGGCGGCACCGAGGACCAGAACCTCGCGGCCGCAGGCCTCGGCGGGCTCGCCGACCTCGACGGCGGCAAGACGAACACGTTGAAGGCCGCGCTCTTTCCGTTCGGCGTCGACCCCGACAACCCGCCGAAGGCTGCGATCACCGGCGGCGACAAGGTCTCGATCAAGAACAAGCTCGACACCGTCTACTTCCTGTCCGACGGCCGCCCTTCGGTCGGCAAGATCATCGACACGCTCGAGATCCTGAAGGAAGTGCGCCGCTACAACGAGGCATACCGGATCGTGTTCCACACGATCGCGATCGGCGAGTTCCAGAAGGAGTTCCTGCGCGACCTCGCGACGCAGAACGGCGGCGTGTTCATCGACCTGGGCCGATGACCGTCGCGCCGCGCAGGAGCCCGCGCGGCCGCAGCCACAGCGTGACGGCGGTCAGGACCGCGCCCACGCCGCCGCACAAGAGCATCGCGAGCGGCAGCCCGTTCGCCTGCTGCACCGCGAACAAGGCCTGGTTCACGGGCGAGTAGCACAACCGGCCGCCGAGCGAGAGCACGGACCACACCGTCGAGCGCGCCTCGGGCTGGATGCGGTGGTTGACGAACTCCTGCACGAGCGCCCAGTGCATGCCGAACGGGATCTGCTGCAGGAAGAACATGGCGACGCCGGCCCAGGCGAACACGCGCGCGGTCTCGGGTTGCTCGAGCGCCGCGGTCGCGGACCACGCCATCGCGAGCATGCTGAAGCACAGCATCAGCGGCATGCCCCAGAACAGCACGCGACGGCCGAAGCGTTCGACCAGCCAAGGCACCTTGCGGCTCAACGGCGCAGCCGCGAGGTTGAGCAGCGCGTAGAGGCAGCCGACGAACAGAGGCGAGGCGAACAGCGGCTCGGCCTTCGACTCGGTGTCGAGGAACACCTGGTAGTTGTGGAACGGGTAGCGCAGCAACGCGAAGAGCACGACCCAGTAGACGAGCAGCCAGCGCACCTCGCGCAGCCATAGGTCCGCGAACGCGCGCTTGGCGAATGCGCCCCAGTCGCGCGTCCTCACCGGCGCCATCGGCGACAGCCTCGTCGCGCAGACGGTCGCGAGCAGGCACAAGGCCGCGGTCGGCGGCAGCGTCGCCGCGTGCGCGTAGCCGCTCGCGTCCTGGAAGCCCCAAGCGATGGCTCCGCCGACGAGGAACGAGCCGCCGGTGCCGTAGAGGCGCAGTGCGTGGATGCGCGACTCCTCCTGCAGGTAACGATGCTGCGCATCGTGCCGCCGCAGCAGTTCGTAGAGCATCGTCGAAGGGGGCCCCGACAGGATCGAGTGTCCGATGCCCATCAGCGCCTCGCCGATGCAGAACCCCGTCAGCGTGCGCGACGACCAGATCACGACGAACCCAGCCGCCAACACGAGCGGTCCGAGGATCAGCATCGCGCGCTGGCCGAGCCGGTCCGCGAGCACGCTCGTCGGCACGTCGCACACGAACATCGCGACGTAGTAGACGGTGATGACCGAGCCGTAGCCCGCGAGGTCGAGGCCGTGCGACTGGAAGAACAGGAACAGGAACGGCACGCAGACGAACGGGTAGGTCAGCAGCGCGTAGGCGCGGAGCCAGCGGAGTTCGCGGTCGAGCGAGGGCACGGGCGCGTCACGTTCGCCGCTTTCGGTTCCCGAAGGAAGCGGCAAGGCGCGTCGCGGTTGCTTTCGCGGCGGCGCGTCTGCAACCTTGCGCGCCGCATGGCCCCAGTCCACGACTTCCGCAGCGACACGATGACGGCGCCGACCGCCGCGATGCGCCGCGCGATGGCGGAGGCCCGTGTCGGCGACGACGTGTGGGGCGAGGACCCGACGGTGCGCGAACTGGAGGAACTCGGCGCGCAGATGCTCGGCAAGGAACGCGCGCTGTTCGTGCCGTCGGGAACGATGGCCAACCAGATCGCGATCCACGTGCACTGTCGACCCGGCGACGAGGTCGTGTGCGAGGAGCGCAGCCACGTCTACTGGTACGAAGGCGGCGCGATCGCGCGTTTCTCGGGCACGCAGGTGCGGCCGTTGCCGTCGGCCGACGGCTTCTTGCAGCCGGCGCAGTTCGCGGGCGCCGTGCGAGCCGACGATCCGCACTACCCGCGCACGCGGCTGCTCGTCGTCGAGAACACGCACAACATGGCGGGCGGCCGCGTCGGCACGCCGGACCGGCTGCGCCAACTCGCGTGCGTCGCGCAGGAGCGCAACGTGCTCGTCCACTGCGACGGCGCGCGGCTTGCGAACGCGGCGGTCGCGTTGTCCGTGCCGCTCGCAGAGCTGACCGCGCCGTGCGACACCGTCACGCTGTGTCTGAGCAAGGGCCTGGGAGCGCCGGTCGGCTCGCTCGTCGCCGGCGACGAAGCGTTCCGCAAGGAGGCCGTGCGCGTGCGCAAGGCGTTCGGCGGCGGCATGCGGCAGTCGGGCGTGCTCGCGGCGGCAGGCCTCATCGCGCTGCGCGAAGGCCCGGCGCTGCTGGCGCACGACCATCGCCGCGCCAAGACACTGGCGCACGGGCTCGCGGCCCTGCCGTGCCTCCTCGTCGACCCGTCCGTCGTCGAGACCAACATCGTCATGGTCGACGTCCGCGGCTGCGAGGCGCAGGCGCTCGTCGACTTCCTGAAGACCCGGTCCGTGCTGTGCGCGAAGACCGGGCCTTCGCGCATCCGGTTCGTCACGCACCGCGACGTCGGCGACGAAGGCGTCGCCGCGTGTCTCGCCGCGTGCGCCGAGTTCGTGGAACGCCAACTCCGCTGAAGCTGAACCTCCCTTCCTACCGATCAGGCATCCCCGTGAGCATCTTCAAGGCATACGACATCCGCGGCACCTACCCCGACCAGATCGACGAGCGCATCGCGCGCAAGATCGGCCAGGCGCTCGTGCTGTTCCTCAACGCCAAGCGGCTCGTGGTCGGGCGCGACATGCGCACGATGGCGCCGTCGGTGCAGGACGCGATCATCGAAGGCATCCTCGCGCAGGGCTGCGACGTGGTGGACATCGGTCTCGCGTCGACGCCGATGGGCTACTACGCGATCGGCAAGATCCCGTGCGACGGCGGCCTCGTCGTCACCGCGTCGCACAACCCGAAGCAGTACATCGGCTTCAAGCTGTGCCGCAAGGAAGCGCGGCCGATGTCGGCCGACACCGGCATCAAGGACGTCGAGAAGCTCGTCCGCGGGCCGGAGATCGCGCCCGCTGCGAAGGCCGGCAAGCGCGATCACGTCGACGTGAAGGCCGAGTTCGTGCAGCACATCGCCAACTTCGCGAAGGGCATCGCGCCGATGACGATCGTCGTCGACTACGCGAACGGCATGGGCGCGAACGAGTCGCCGGCGATCTTCTCGAAGATCCCCGGCCTCAAGGTCGTGCCGCTCTACGAGCAGCTCGACGGCACGTTCCCGAACCACGAGGCGAACCCGCTCAAGGAGTCGAACCTCGACGACCTGCGCGCGGCGGTGAAGAAGCACAAGGCTCCGCTCGGCCTCGCGTTCGACGGCGACGCGGACCGTTGCGCGTTCGTCGACGAGGAGGGCCGCACGGTCCACGCCGACCTAATCACCGTGATGCTCGCGCGCGGCATGCTGCAGCGGCATCCGGGCAAGGGCATCATCTACGACCTGCGCAGCAGCAAGGTCGTGCCCGAGGAAATCGTCAAGCTCGGCGGCCGTCCGGTGCGCGAGCGCGTCGGCCACTCGTTCATGAAGGAGACGATGCGTCGCACGGACTGCATCGGCGGCGGCGAGCTGTCGGGCCACTTCTACTTCGCCGAGAACTACTACACCGACTGCGGCGTGTTGGCGGCGATCCTCGTGATGAACCAGCTCAGCCAGGAGAAGCGCTCGCTGAAGGCCGCTGCGGACGAGCTGCGTCGCTACCACCCGACCGGCGAGATCAACTTCAAGGTCGCCGACAAGGAGGCGATGATGAAGGCGGTCGAGAAGAAGTACGCCGCGGGCGTGATCGACCACCTCGACGGCGTGACGGTCACGTTCCCCGATTGGTGGGTGAACGTGCGTCCGTCCAACACCGAGCCCTTCCTGCGCATGTGCCTGGAGGCCGACACGAAGCAGCTCATGGAGCAGAAGAAGGCCGAGCTCATCGCGCTGCTCGGCGAGCCCGCCGACCACTGATCGGCGGACGGGGACGAGGCCTTGGTCGCGACCGGCGATCGGGGCCTCGCAGGGCCGCGCCGCGGCGCGGGCTGGGGCGTAGGTTCGGCGTCCCGGTCCAGGCCTTCCCGCATGGCGCCGAGGCGAACGCCTCGAGCCCGCTGCGACCTCTCCGACTTCCTGGCCGGACATCGAGCGGCCGGCGGCGCCGCGGGGTTGGGTGGCGGCAGCCGCGGGCTCTCGCTGGCCCCGGCGAGGCTCGCACGGGGCCTCGATCGCGCCCAGGGGCATCCGTCCGGGGTCGCTCGGCGGTCCGTTCCGCGTCGTTTCGCGGCCGCGCCGAGCCGGTCGCCCGGTTTGCGCCGTGGCGAGCGCCGCGGGCCTGCTGGCACCCGGGAAAGACGCGCTTTCGCCGCTCCCGTCCGGGAGTCGAAAGCTCGTGCACACCCAAACGATTTTCCAGCGGAACATGCGCTCCCGAGCCACTAGTCTCCTCGCCCCAGTTGTGACCCCTTCCACGACTTCTGCGGCAGCCGAAGCGATGACCAACCAGACTGTTCCGAAGACCGCCAAGCTCACCCTCGGGGACCAGCAGATGGACCTGCCCGTGATGGTCGGGAGCGAGGGCGAGGTAGCCATCGACATCCGTCAACTTCGCGCCAAGACCGGCGCGATCACCTACGACCCGGGCCTCGGCAACACGGGCGCGTGCCAGAGCAAGATCACCTTCCTGGACGGCGAGGTCGGCATCCTCCGCTACGCCGGCTACCCGATCGAGGAGCTTGCGCAGAAGAGCACGTTCGTCGAGGTGATGTGGTTGCTGCTGCACCAGGAGCTGCCGACGAGCGCGCAGCTGGAGCAGTTCACGCACGACGTGACGCACCACACGATGCTGCACGAGAACTTGCGGCAGCTGTTCAGCAGCTTCCCCAAGGCCGGCCATCCGATGGCCGTCTGTGCGGCGACGGTCGGCGCGCTGTCGACCTTCTACCAGAACGCTTCGGCCAACACGCCCGCGCAGAACTGGATCGACGCGATCCGCCTGCTCGCGAAGATGCCGACGATCGCTGCCTACAGCTACAAGCACAGCATCGGGCAGCCGTTCATGTATCCGCGGAACGACTTGTCGTACTCCGCGAACCTGCTGCACATGATGTTCGCGACGCCGTGCGAGAAGTACGAGCCGAACCCCGTCATGGCGCGCGCGCTCGACCTGTTGCTGATCCTGCACGCGGACCACGAGCAGAACTGCTCGACGAGCACGGTGCGCACGGTCGGCAGCTCCGGCGCGAACCTGTTCGCCAGCGTTTCGGCCGGCATCTCGGCGCTGTGGGGCCCGCTGCACGGCGGCGCCAACCAGGCCGTGATCGAGATGCTCATGAGCATCCGCGACGGCAAGCGCAGCGCGCGCGAGTTCATGGAGCTCGCGAAGAAGAAGGACAGCGGCGTCCGCCTGATGGGCTTCGGCCACCGCGTCTACAAGAACTACGATCCGCGCGCGCTGATCCTCAAGAAGGCGTGCTACGACGTGCTTGCCCAGCTCGGCAAGAAGGACCCGTTGCTCGACATCGCGCTCGAACTCGAGCAGATCGCGCTCAACGACAACTACTTCGTCGAACGCAAGCTCTACCCGAACGTCGACTTCTACTCGGGCATCATCTACAAGGCGCTCGGCATCCCCGTGGAGATGTTCACGGTGTTCTTCGCGATCGGCCGCATGCCCGGCTGGATCTCGCAGTGGCTCGAGTACCAGCGCGACCCCGAGGCGAAGATCACGCGCCCGCGCCAGATCTACATGGGCGCCACTCCGCGCGCCTACACGCCGGCCGAGAAGCGCTGAGCCTGCTTACGCGGCGCGCCGTCGAACGGCGGGCCTGCATCGCGTAGAACGACGAGGGCGGCAACTGCCGCCCTCGCGCATGTACCAGACCCTCCTCGTCGTCGTTCTCGCGTTCTTCTCGGCCCTCCAGCGCGCGTCCGCTCAGGACTCCGCTGCCTGGCGCACGCCGCCGGAGCCGATTGCGTCGCTGATCACCGCGGCGCCGCCGCCGCAGTTGTCGCTGAGCCCGTGCCGTCGCCACGTGGCGATCGTGCAGCAAGAGGCGTTGCCGGACCTCGAGACGATCGCGCGCCCGCACGAGAAGCTCGCGGGCCTACGCATCGACCCCAAGTCGCGCGGGCCGCAGCTGTCGGTGAAGACCACGAAGGTCACGCTGCGCAACCTCGCTTCGCTGCAGGAGCGCGAGCTCGCGCTGCCGCAGGGCCACTGGCGCGGCTTGTCGTGGAGCGCCGACGGCGAACGCATCGCGATGGAGCGCGCGACGGACCTGGGCATCGAGCTGTGGATCGTCGACGTCGCGACCGCCGCGTGCCGGCAAGTGCCTTCCGTGATGCTGTCCTGCGTGATCGGCGGCGGCGCCGAGTGGGCGCGCGACCAGAAGAGTCTCTACTGCACGATCGCGGTCGACCTGCCGGTCCCGGCGCTGCCGGCCGCGCCGAGCGGGCCTTCGGTCCAACAGTCGTCGCCGGGCGAGAAGGCGCAGGTCCGCACGAACCCGGACATGCTCACGAGCGAGCACGACGCGCAGAAGTTCGAGGCGCTCGCGACGTCACAGCTCGCGCGCATCTCGGCCGAGACGCTCGCAGTCGAGAAGCTCGGTGCGCCAGGTTTGATCTCGCGCGTCAGCGAGTCGCCGGACGGCGAACTGCTGCTCGTCACGACGGTGCGGCGGCCGTTCTCCTACCTCGTCTCGTGGCGCGACTTCCCGAGCCGCACGGAGCTGTGGACCAAGGCGGGCCAACTTGTCGGAGTCGTCGTCGAGACACCGCTGCAGGAGAACGTGCCGATCGGCGGCGTTCCCGTCGGCAAGCGTGCGGTGGGGTGGATGCCGAGCCATCCGCACGCGCTGCGCTGGACCGAGGCGCAGGATGGCGGCAATCCGCGCAACAAGGTCGCGATCCGCGACCATGTCTACGTGAGCCGTGAGCCTGGCTCCGAGCCGGTTCTGTGGTTTGCGACGCAGCATCGAGCCGCCGGCGTGTCGGTCGCAGCCGACGGCAAGCTCGCGCTCGCGTCCGAGTTCGACCGCGACGAGAAGAAGATGCGCATGTGGCGCGTCGACGCCATGGACCTCGCGCAGAAGCCCGTGCTGCTGTTCGAGCGCAGCACGCAGGACCAATACGGCGATCCGGGTACGCCCGTCGACGAGGTGTTCCCCGAGGGCCGCGTCGCGCTGCGCCAGCGCAACGGTCTGCTGTTCCGCAGCGGCCGCGGCGCGAGCCAGGACGGCGAGCGGCCGTTCCTCGACTCGTGGGATCCGATCACCGGCGCGGTCGCGCGCCTCTGGCAGTGCGCGGAAGGCCGCTACGAGCAGTTCGCGGGCTACCTCGACGACGACCACATCCTCGTGCGCAGCGAATCGCCGGTGGAGCCGCCGCAGTACGTGAAGGTCACGCTGTCGACCGGCCAGAAGCAGAGCTTCTTCCACTACCAGGATCCGGCGCTCGAACTGTCGAAGCAGATCTCGCGCGAGCTGATCCGTTACCAACGCAAGGACGGCGTCGCGCTGTCCGCGACGCTCTACCTGCCGCCGGGCCACCAACCGGGGCAGAAGCATCCGACGCTCGTGTGGGCGTATCCGCAGGAGTTCACGCGCAAGGACGACGCGGGGCAGGTGCGTTCGTCGCCGACGCGCTACACGCGCTTTGCCGGCATCAGCCACCTGTGGTTGTTGCTCGCGGGCTACGCGGTGCTCGACGACGCGGCGATGCCGATCGTCGGCCCGTCGCGCTCCGCGAACGACACCTACGTGCAGCAGTTGACCGACGACGCGCAGGCGGCGGTCGACCTGCTCGTCTCGCGCGGCATCGCGGATCCCAAGGAGATCGCGATCGGCGGCCACAGCTACGGCGCGTTCATGGCGGCCAACCTGCTGTGCCACACCGACCTGTTCGCCACCGCGATCGCGCGCAGCGGCGCCTACAACCGCACGCTGACGCCGTTCGGGTTCCAGAACGAGGAGCGCACGTTCTGGGAGGCGCCGCAGGTCTACATGCAGATGTCGCCGTTCGCGCACGCCGACAAGGTCAACGAGCCGATCCTGCTGATCCACGGCGCCGACGACGACAACCAGGGCACGTGGCCGATCCAGAGCCAGCGCTTCTTCGCGGCGATCAAGGGCCACGGCGGCACGGCGCGCCTGTGCATGCTGCCGCACGAGGCGCACGGCTACCGCGGCCGCCAGTCCGTTCTGCACTGCGTGTGGGAGATGGTTGATTGGCTCGACCGCCACGTGAAGGGCCGCGCGCAGAAGGTCGCGGCTCCGGCGGAGAAGCCCGCCGCACCCGCTGCACCCGCGAACGCGAGCGGCAACAAGCAGGGCTGAAACGACCGCGGGCAAGCCGAAGCGCTCGCTTCGCCTTGCCCGCGTGCGCGCCGCGTCGATGCGGCGCAGGTCCGCTGCCGATCAGGCGCGCGGCAGCTCGAAGCCGCGGCGGTACTCCTTCTTGAGGAACTGCTCGGCGTTGCCGTCGTTCTTGACGCGCAGGTTCTCCGCGTCCCACTCGATGCGGCGGCCGAGTCGCATCGCGACGTTGCCGAGCAGCATCGTCTCGGTGAACGGCGCCGAGTACTCGAAGTTCGCGAGCGGCTGCTTGTTCGCGAGGATGCCCTGGAGCCACTCCTGGTGGATGCCCGGGCTGCGCGGCAGCGTCTGCGCGGGCGCCTTCACGTCGGCGAACTGCGCCTTCGGGTAGAGCGCGTAGCTCTCGCCGTAGTCGGTCGGCGAGAACAGCTTGCCCTTGTCGCCGACGAGCAGGAAGCCGCCCTCGGTGAGCGCGCGGAGGCCCTTGCGATCCTCTGCGCTCGGCAGCTTGTCGACGGGCGGCGTGCGGCCGCCGTCATACCAGTGCACGACGCAGGGGCCGCGGCCGTTGCGCGCGCCGAAGCCGAAGCGGATCGTCGACGCCTTGGGCGCGGTCTCCTCGGTCATGCCTTCGGTGTCGGCCTCGACCCAGTCCGGCGCGCCGAGTTCGAGCGCGAAGAACGGCAGGTTGGCCACATGGCACGCCATGTCGCCGAGCGCGCCCGTGCCGAAGTCCCAGAAGCCGCGCCAATGGAACGGCGCGTAGCCCGAGAAGCCCGAGTCGCGACGGCCCGCCGCGTAGGGGCGGTAGGGCGCCGGTCCGAGCCAGAGGTCCCAACGCAGCGAGGTCGGGATCGCGTCGCTGTGCTTGGGCCGCTGGATGCCCTGCGGCCACACCGGCCGGTTGGTCCAGACGTGCACTTCGCTGACGTCGCCGATCGCGCCGCCGCGCACGAACTCCGCCGCGCTGCGGAAGCCGTCCATGCACGTGCCCTGGTTGCCCATCGACGTGATGACGCCGGAACGGCGCGCCGCGTGCAGCATGAGCCGCGCTTCCTCGACCGTGTGCGCGAGCGGCTTCTGCACGAAGACGTGCAGGCCGAGTTGCATCGCGATCAACGCCGGGACCGCGTGGCTGTGGTCCGGCGTGCTGATCACGACCGCGTCGACCTTCTCCTTGTCGAAGAGGTCGCGGTAGTCGTGGTAGAACGCCGCCTTCGGATGGTCCTTGCGCGCGTTGGCCGCCTTGCCGTCGTCGACGTCGCACAGCGCGACGATGTCGTGGTTCTCGGCGCACGCTTGCATGTCGGACAGGCCCTTGCCGCCGCAGCCGATCTGCGCGATGCGCAGTCGGTCGTTGGCGTTGCGTCGCGTCTGGGAGGGCGCGCCGCACGAGGCCGTGGAGAACGCGGCCGCCGCTGCTGCAGCCGACAGCAGGAAGTCGCGACGAGAGGTCTTGTGCATGGTTCTCGGTTTGGTTGTGGGAGACGGGAAGACGGGGGTTCGGCGGACTCGCTGCGGTCAGCGTGCCTTGACCTTCACGGTCTCGCCGATGCGATCCAGGATACGCCGAAGTTCGTCGTAGTCAGGGTGCCTGACGCGGACCCAGGCGTTTGCCATGTAGCCGGCCTCGACGCCTTGCGTCTTGGTTCCGGGCGAAGGGAAGTGGGAGTCGATGATCCAGCGGCCGAATTCGCGCTGCATCTGCTCGACGCCGTCGTAGGACGCGATCACGCCGTCTCTGTCGGGCCGCAATGCGATCATGCCTCCACAGAAATGGCGGTTGGGGCGCTGCGTAACGCGGCCGTGCACGACGGCCTCGGCCCACGCGCGGAAGATGTCGAACTCGTTCGCCGCGGCGTAGACGTCCCACATCCCGACGCCCGGCGGCCTGCAGCCGATCTCGGAGAACTTCAGGCCCTTGTCGCCGAAGAACCACTCCATGTGCGTCGCCGACGTCCAGATGCCGAGCGTCGTGATCGCCTTCTGGCCCATCTGACGCAGCTCCTGGTAGGTCGGCTGGTCGATGCGGTTGGTCGTGACGATCTGCGGCGAGATCCACCGCGTGCGCATCGCCTCGAGCACGTTGGGGTAGTAGTGCGTCGCGAAGTCGACGACGACCTGCCCGTGGATCGTGATCGTGTCGTAGAAGCCCTCGTGGCCCGTGAGGAACTCTTCGATCGCCACTGCGCGCCCCGAGTCCACGCGCAGTTCGCCGAGCGCGCGTTCGAGCCCCGCGTCGTCGTCGCAGCGCGTGGCGCCCGACGCTCCGGCGCCGTCGACGGGCTTCAGGATCACCGGGTAGCCGTGTTCCTTCACGAACGCGCGCGCGTCGTCGCGCTTGTCGACGCGGGCGCTCGCAGCGCAGCCGATGCCGGCCTTGCGGATCTCGTCCTTCATCGACGGCTTGTCGCGGCACAGCCACGCGGTGCGCGACGTCGTGCCGTGGATCTGCAGCGCTTCGCGCACGTGCGCCGCCGCCATCACGTGCGCCTCGACCGTCGCCTCGAGCCGGTCCACCGGCCGCCTAGCCGCAAGGCGCCGCACCGCGTCCGCGAGCCCGCCTTCGTCGACGACGGAGCGGACCTGTTCGAAGCCGAACAGCGGCTTCCGCAACTCGTCCGGCAGCGCGTCTGCGGGCCGCTCGCTGATCGCCGAGACCGTGGCCCCGGTCGCGATCAAGCCGCGCAGGAACTCACGCTGGTTCTTCGGGAAGCAGGGCTCGACGAGGACGACGTGCATGGCGGGTGCGGCATGATGCCATGACGGCGGCGGCGAAGCACCTGCGACGATGCGACGGAATGTCGCGGCGCGGGGTCGCAGACTTCGGGGGAGGCGCGAGCGATGGCGGCTGCGCCGGAGCCTGGGATTGGCAGAAGCCACCGCGCTGCTTCGTGGTGAGGCTGCGAAGAAATACGCGCTGTCTGTCACGGGCGATCCGGATGCGCATTCCTTGTCGGCGTGAGGTTGGATCAAGGCGCGGAACGGGTGGGCAAGCCAGGGACCGGAAGGGTGTCTGATGCTGTCTCCGAGGGAGTGCGCGATCGCATGTGGCGCATGTCGCTCTGCCTCGTGGCTTTGTTCGGGGCCGCGATGCAGCTGCCTTGGATCACCGAACCGTTCGGGTTCCTGGAGAACAACGCCGGCTTCTTCTTCGGGCCGTTTGCGCAGAGCTACGAGCGTTTTGGCTTCTTCGAACTGCGTGGCATCCCGCTGGGTCCCTACGAGGTATGGCCTGAGTCGCCGCGGGGTGGCTACAGCTACTTCAATCACCCGCCTGGGACGGCGTGGGTCCACGCCGCGTTGGGCACCCGGGAATGGCAACTGCGGTTGCCGTCTGTGCTCGCGACGATCGCGTCGGGTGTTCTGCTGGCGATGCTCGTTCGGCGTCGCGTTGCAGTGGTTCCCGCCGCTGCGGCCGGGATGGCGCTGCAGGCCTTCCCGGTGCTCGCCTTCGGCAGCCAGGTCTCCTACGAGCCGCTGGTGCTTGCCTGCGGCCTCGCTCTGTGGTGTGCGTTCCTACGGGCCCAGGACGGGCAACGTGGCGCGAAGGCATGGCTCGTGCTGGCTGCGGTCCTCGGGCCGTGGGCGGACTGGAGTTTCGGGTTCTTCGTCCTGGGCCTCGTCGTCCTCGCCGACGTTGGTTCCTTCCGCCAACTCGCGCAGGTGCTTGCGTTGCCGTTCCTTGTTGCGGCTGCATCGCTCCTGGGCGTGCTCGCGTGGTTGGCGTGGGCCAAGGCGGCTCCGTTCGTCATGCCTGCGGAAGGACAGTCCGAGACTGCGGCGGCGATGCTCGTGCGCGCCATCGGCACGTGGCCAGCGTGGAGTGTGCTGCGGGGTGCGGTAGCCACTCAATTCACAGATGGCCTGACGGAGGCCGGATGCGGTGCGACGTTGCTCGGTGTTGCGTTGCTCTCGCGTTTCGACCGTCGCCTTGCGTTCGCTGCGCTGCTTCCAGCAGCCAGCAATGTCCTGTTGTTTGCCAATCATGCGACGAGCCACCTGATGTTCTGGTGCTTCTTCGTCGTGCCTGCGGCGCTGGGCGTGGCTGCCGTGGTTCATGCACTCGGTAACTCCGCTCGGCTGCAATGGGCGCTGCTGCTGGTGTTGCTGGCGCAGCCAGTCACTGTCGCCGTTCGATTCAAGCAGAGTGCCACGGCACCCGTTTTCCGCGAACTGGGCGAATCGCTTGCGCGCGCCGCACTGGTGAAGCGCGCGGACGGCGCGGAGCCCACGATGGTGGCAACCAACGCGTTCCGCTCGTATCCCTACTACGTCGCGTCGAACAAGGTCTATCTGGGGCCCGTGACGGATCCCGCGCTCGTCGAGAGCGCGCAGAGAGGCGGAGGCAAGGTGCAGTTCGTCTACGTCGCCGCGGAACTGGAGGACTCGCAAGGACGTGTCGCACCGCTTGCGTCGCCTGAGTTGCTCGCGTGGCTTCAGCGCTACCCCAAGCAGGAACTCTCGCACCTGCGCGGGCGCTGGCCGTTCGGCAAGGACGGCTTTGCGATCATCCGGGATGTCTGGATGTTCGAGTTGTAGAGGTCGGAGTCGCTGACCACGGTGTCGGCGTGGACTTATGTCTGTTCGCGAGCGAGGCCTTGCCCTGTCGAACTGGTTCCGGATGACGGGCGGCAACGTTGCCTGCGCCGGCCGATTCCACTGCGGCTGCATGGCATCGAGGCCGCAGGTCCGCCGATTGCGGTCACACGGGCGCGATCTCGGCATTCCGAGTTCGGTCGATGGTGCGTCTCGTCGGCACTGGGCTTCCGCTGGGGGCGGGCTCGGGAGCACGGGAGGCGGCCGTCCGTGCCTTGCTGGGACCCGATTGATCCAGAACCAAGCCAAGTCGATTCCTCTCCCGCGCCGGGCGCGGTCTGTTCGAACTGCCGTTGCGATCACGAGCGCTGTGCTCACGCTGTTGCTGGCCGAGGTCGCGCTTCGTGTGCTCGACCTGCCGCGGACCGCCCAGTTGTTCTCGTTCGCTTCCGGGGCGTTGGCCGGTCGCATTGCGGACGACCCAGATCTGTTCTGGAAGCTCGAGCCGAACCATCCCGACCACAATGCACTCGGGCTCCGCGGACCTTGGTTCGATGCGTCGAGGCAGGACTCCGAGTTGCGCATTCTCGCGGTCGGCGATTCGTGCACCTATGGCATGGGGGTGCCGTGGTCTTGGAGTTGGGGCATCCAACTGGAACGCCGACTTCAGTCGCGGATGCCGGATCGTCTGGTACGCGCAGGCCTTGCTGCGGTCCCCGGCTGGTCGACGTTCCAGAATCGGCGACTGTTGGACCGGTTGCTGCCCGACGTGCGGCCGGAGCTGGTCGTGTTCTACTGCGGCGCGTGGAACGACCATGTGCCGGCCGTGCAGTTGCCGGATGCCGAGTTGGCCTGGGAGCGCGCAAAGTCGCGGGTCGGAATGATGGTTCGCAGCCTCTGGGCGCCGAGCATCGAATCGAGCCTTCAGGCCTTCACACGCGGAGAGGCGCCGCTCGGCCGTCGAGTGCCGTCGGCCGAGTTTCGCCAAAACCTGCGGGCAATGGTCGCCGCATGTTCCGCCGTGGGCGCCAAAGCAGCGTTCGTGGTGCCTACGCATGCGCACGGGACTGCGGCCCTGCATCCGATGCTCGAGGACTATCGGCGAGTCGTTCGCGAGATTGCCGCGGAGTCGCGTTCGGTGGTTGTCGAACTCGAACAGCTTGCTCGGACGGTGGATCCCGAACGCGGATCGGACCGCCGCATCCGTGGAGCGTTCTACGACCCGTGCTTCCTCGATCGCGTACATCCTGGAGCGAGCATCCACGAGGCATTGGCGCGCGCACTCGCGGACGCCCTCTATCCGCAGTTGGAGAACCGGAAGCCTGAGCCGGAAGCGCCGCAGTCCATGCCCGTGCTGCTTTCCTCTTCCGCGGGCGAGGTCATCGTCGACTCCCTTGTGGCGCGCACGAGCACGGTGCACCGAGCCTACCTCGGGGAGCAGGCGGTCGAAGGCATGGTCGCGGAGTCGGGGCAGTTCCGGTGGCGGCTCCGCGCAGACGCGGCGCCGGGGCTCCATGATCTTGCAGTCGTGACGGACCGCGGTCTCGTCGTGCTCGGGCAGGTGGAGGTTCCGCAGTTGCCGATCTCGGCTCGCGTGCAACGCCAAGGCGATGCGGTGTCGATCCACATCGAGGGGGTAGGAGAGCCCGGCAGGCAAGTCTGGTGCTGGTTGTCGGCGGAGGAGCTTCGTCCGACGCTTCGCACTCGCTACGGAGACCTCGGGATCCTGTTGCCCGACCTACCGCCCCCGGTCGGCGGTTGGGTGCGCTTCGACCTCGCGGAGGGCACTCGCTACAGCGCAACCGTTGCCCCTGATGGCCGCTGGCAGGTCGAGGCCAGATTCGCAGGCGCGACCGAGCAAGCCCTCGTCGGTGTCCTGGTTCAGGCGCTCGTATTCGATCTCGGAAGTTGGAGTGGCTCGCTTACAGGAGTCGCTTCGATCACGCGGTGAGCCTCCGCGTTCTTTGCCCCCTTCCCGCGTCTCCTTGGTGAGGCCAAGATGTTGCGGTGACCACGAAGGACGCCGAGATCCAGGCCCGAATCGAACAGCTCGGGAGGTTCTTCATGGGTACATCGGACGTCCATCTCGCGATGGCGCGCGTCGTCAAGACGCTGGAGGAGTTGGGGATCTCGTATGCGATCTGCGGCGCGATGGCGGTGAACGTGCATGGCCTGAAACGCGCAACAGAAGACGTCGACGTGCTGCTGACGCCCGAAGGCCTCGCCAAGTTCAAGGCGCACGCGCTCGGCCGCGGCTTCGTCGAGAAGTTCCCCGGCAGCCGCGGCGTGAAGGACGCCGAGACCAAGGTGCCGATCGACTTCTTGCTGACCGGCGGCGTGCCGGGCGACGGCGTGATGCGCGGGATGACGTTTCCCGATCCCAAGGACGTCGCGATCGATCGCGCTGGCAAGCGCTACGTGGACCTCGCGACGCTGGTGGGGATGAAGGTCGCGAGCGCGATGACCGCGCCCGACCGGCCACGCGACTTCGACGACGTCATCCGGCTGATCCGCAGCAACGAGCTCGGTGAGCACTTCGCCGACGGGCTGCACCCTTATGTGCGGGAGAAGTACCGCGAGCTGTGGCGCATCGCGCAGATGCCGCCGGCGATGGAGTCGTAAGTCGGGGGCCTGCACTCGAAACGTATTCGTGAGCCGAGCTTCGATGCCTCGGGGAGGAGCTATCGGAGCAGAGTATGCCGGCGATCCCGCATACGGGGCCCGTGCTCACGTAGATTGACGGGGACATCGTCGGCCGGGACACTGCTGCCTTCTTGGGCCGATCGGGGTGAAGTGCCCGCCGGGGTCCATTGCCGAGAACGATCTTCATCCTTCTGCTTGTTCGACCGTGGATGGCAACTCCGGCTGATCATGATGCTTCGTATTTCTTTCATGTTCTCCTTGTGTGCCGCAGGCGCGTTCGCGCAGGCCAATCGCTCCGTGTCTCTCGGCGTGGCACCGGGGCTCGGCGTGACGTCGACTTACGCGGCCGTGTATCCCGCATCGGCGGCAGGGCGCTTTGGGTTCTTCCTGCTGACACTGACCGAGATGACGGCGCGACCGCTCGTGCTGCCGGGCTTCACGTCGACCGGTCTCCTGCGCGTCGACCTCAATAACCAAATACTGACGTCGGCCTGGCTGCTTGATGGCTCGGGGAGCCGGGTTTTCTCGGTGCCGATCCCAACCGACTACGTGTTTCAGGGGTTCTCATTCGACGTGCAGACGGTCGACGTGGACTTCGCGGCGAGCGACATCGCGTGGGCGGACAATGACCTGGAGTTGACGATTGGGCAGGGGGTCGTCGGGCAAGGTTTGAACTTGGTGCGAATTCAGCCGGGCGCATTCTCGATGGGGTCGAACGCGCCGATCCAAGTGCATCCATACTACAACCAGCTAGATGCACAGCCCGTCCACGGGGTGACGATCACCCGCCCCTTCTGGATGGCCAGTTTCGAGGTAACGCAGGCGCAGTATCAGGCCGTGATGGGCACCAACCCGTCGTATTTCCCAGGTGCGAACCGGCCCGTCGAACAGGTCTCGTGGAACAACGCGATGGCCTACTGTGCCGCGCTGACCGCGAGCGAGGCGGCGCAAGGTCGGGTTCCGTCCGGCTACCAATACCGCCTGCCGACGGAGGCGGAGTGGGAATACTGCTGCCGCGCTGGGACCACGACGGAGTTCTGGTTGGGTCCGTCGCTGACCTGTGGGATGGCCCACTTCAACTTCAGCGATCATTCCAACAGCTATTGTGGTGGGCTGTTTGGGCAGTCGTCCACAACCAGCGTTGGCAGCTACCCTGCCAACCCGTGGGGATTGTTCGACATGCATGGCAACGTCTGGGAGTGGTGTCTCGACTCATGGAATGGGTCGGTCAACTATCCCTCGTCGGCGGTGTCCGATCCCTATGTGTCGAGCGGCCCGGGCCGGGTCATCCGAGGCGGTAGCTGGCTCAACTACTCGCGCCACTGCCGCTCCGCGGTCCGAGTCAGCTACAACCCCGTCGGCTCGTATTTCAGCATCGGGTTCCGGGTTTGTCTGGCCCCAGTTCTCGTCCCCTAGCCCCGGAAAAGAGCCAGCACCAGGAGCCCGCGTAGGCACGGAGGCCCGAGCTTCGCCGTGCCGCCGATGCCGGAGCCGTCGGGCGGGTTCGCCGCAGCGGATGTTCGGGAAGTTCGATCCAGGAGGTCGGTGATGCAGATGCGCGTGTTTTCGATCCCGATGGAAGGTGACGAGGCGGCGGAAGAGGCGAGCAACGCGTTCCTGCGCGCGCACAAGGTGCTCGCCGTCGACAAGCATCCGGTGGTGGTGCAGGGCCGCCAGTTCTGGTCCGTGTGCGTCGAGTACCTCCCGCGGCGCCATGCCGAGCTGATGCCTGGGCGCAGCGCATCGGCACCCGCGGTGGATCGCCCGCGCGCCGACTACAGCGAGTTGCTGGCGACCGAGCAGTTCGCGCGGTTCTGCAAGCTGCGCGAGTTGCGCAAGCGGTTGGCGGAGCAGGATGCGACGCCGATTGCGCTCGCCCCACGCCGGCACCGACGCGGCATTGCGCGCCCTCTCAGCCCCCGCACATCCCGCGATACAGCGCCTCGTACTCCGGCGCCTGCTTCTGCCAGCTGAAGTCCATCGCCATGCCGTTCTGCATGAGCTTCTGCCAGCCCTTCTGGTCGGCCCAGTTGGTGAACACCCACTGCAGCGTCCCCGCGAGCGCGTGGCTCGAGAACTCGTCGAACGGGAAACCCGTGCCGGTGCCGGTCTTGGGGTCCCACGCCTGCACGGTGTCCGCGAGTCCGCCGGTGCGGCGCACGACCGGCGGCGTGCCGTAGCGCAGCGAGTACATCTGGTTCAGGCCGCACGGCTCGTAGCGGCTCGGCATCAAGAACACGTCGCTGCCGGCCTCGACCCAGTGCGCGAGCTCGTCGTGGTAGCCGCGGTAGATGCCGACCTTCGTCGGCCACGTGTCGCGCAGCCACTGGAAGTAGTTCTCGTGCTGCTGGTCGCCCGAACCGAGCACGCAGAGGCGCATGTTCTCGCGCTGGAGGTAGATCGGGATCGAGTCGGCAAAGAGGTCAAAGCCCTTCTGCGACGTGAGGCGCGACACGACGCCGAACACGGGGGCCTTGGGGTCGTAGGAGAGGCCCATGCGCGCGAGCAGCGCAGCCTTCATCTTGGCCTTGCCGGACATGTCGCTCGCGGAGTAGCGGTGCGGGATCAGCGGGTCGTTCTGCGGATCCCAGTCGCCGTAGTCGACGCCGTTGACGATGCCCGAGAGGTCGTGGCTGCGCGTGCGCAACAGCTCGTCCATGCCCATGCCGTACTCGGCGGTCTGGATCTCCTTTGCATACGTGCGCGAGACGGTCGTCAGCTTGTTGGCGTGCAGCACGCCGGTCTTCAAGAAGCTGATCTTGCCGTCCTTGAGGTCGCCGTGGTGCACGTGCGCGCGCTGGTCGTTGAGCCCGATCTGGTCGAGCACCGAGTCCGCGAACATGCCCTGGTAGCCGATGTTGTGGATCGTGAGGACCGTCTTGGTCTTCGCGAACAACCGATCCCAGTGGTAGACGGTCTTGAGGTAGAGCGGCAGCAGCGCCGTGTGCCAGTCGTTGCAGTGCAGCACGTCGGGGGCCCACTGCAGGCGCTGGCATGTCTCGAGCACCGCGCGCGACAAGAACGCAAAGCGCAGCGCCTCGTCGCCGTCCTGCGTGTAGAGCGCGTCGCGCCAATACAGCTCGCGGCAGTCGACGAGGTAGAGCTTGGCCTTGCTGCCCGGAAGCTCGCCGGCGCGCAGCGAGAAGCTGATCGTGCGGCCGCCGCAGCGGACCTGGATGTCCCTGCCGTTCTCGACGAACGGCGGCTCGATCGCGGCTTCGGCGACGCGCTTGTAGTAGGGGAGGAACACGCGAACGTCGTGTCCCTTCGCGGCGAGGCAGCGCGACAGGCCGGTGATGACGTCGGCGAGGCCTCCCGTCTTGGCGAACGGGGCAGCTTCGGAACCGACCATGGCGATCGAGAGCGGGCGCATTTCGCGATGACAACAGGCGCAGGCGCAGTTCGCAAGCACGGCTCGCCGGGCGCGCGAACGCGACATCGGCAGCGCGCCGCCGTAGCATCCGCGGGATGCAGAACGTCGTCTTCGCCGTGCCCTTCGTCATGGAGAGCTCCGTGCGCTTCGTGCGCGCGGCGGCGATGCTCGACGGTGTGCGCCTCGCGGTCGTCTCGCAGGACCCGGTCGAGAAGCTGCCTCTCGAGGTGCGCAACGCGCTCGCGGGCTTCGTCCGCGTCGACGACGGCCTGTCCGCCGCGCAACTGACCGCCGCGGTCCGTTCGCTCGCGCGGCAGATGGGGCCGATCCAGGCCTTGCTCGGGATCCTCGAGCCGCTGCAGGAGCCGCTCGCCGAAGTGCGCGAAGCGCTGCGCATCCGCGGCATGGACAAGCAGGAAGCGAGCAACTTCCGCGACAAGGCGCGCATGAAGGCCGTGCTCGCCGAGCACGGGTTGCCGTGCGCGCGCTTCCATCTGTGCCGCGACGCCGAGCAGGGCATCGCGTGGGCGAAGAGCGTCGGCTACCCGGTCGTCGGCAAGCCGCCGGCAGGCGCGGGCGCCAAGACGACGGTGCGCGCCAAGGACGAAGGCGAGCTGCGCGCGTTCCTGCGTTCGGTGCAGGCCGGGCCCGAGCGCGCGGTGCTGCTCGAGGAGTTCGTGCAGGGGCAGGAGTTCTCGTTCGACGCGATCACGATCGGCGGCGAGCACCGGTTCTTCAGCATCTCCGAATACCACCCGACGCCGCTGCGCGTGCTCGAGGACCCCGATGTGCAGTGGTGCGTCGTGTTGCCGCGCGACGTCCGCGACGAGCGCTACCACAAGATCCGCGAAGCGGGCCCGCGCGCGTTGCGCGCGCTCGGCATGTGGACCGGCATGGCGCACATGGAGTGGTTCCGGCGCAAGGACGGCTCGATCGCGATCGGCGAGGCCGCGGCGCGGCCGCCGGGCGCGCAGTTCATGACGCTGATGAGCTACGCGCACGACACGGACATGTACCGCGCGTGGGCGCAGCTCATGATCACGGGCCAGTTCGAGGCGCCCGACCGCGTCTACTCGGCGGGCTGCGTCTACCTTCGCGGCAAGGGCCAGGGCGTCGTCAAGGCGGTGCACGGGCTCGACGCGATGCTGGCTTCGCTCGGCAACCTCGTCGTCGAGACCAAGATCCCGAAGGTCGGCCAGCCCAAGTCCGACAGCTACGAAGGCGAGGGCTACGTCATCGTGCGCCACACGGAGACGCAGAACGTCGAGCGCGCGGTGCAGCAACTCGCCGACCGCGTGCAGGTCGAACTCGGCTGACGAAGTGGCCCGCCTTCGATGACGCGAGCGGCATGCAGCATGCGTTGGGACCGCGGCAGCGGCGCCAGCGCTTCGCCGAACGGCAGCGCGTCGTCACGGAACCGATTGCAGCAAGCAGAGAACCCCGATGAACGTCCTGTTCCTGAGCCCAGGTTTTCCCGCGGAGATGCCCTTGTTCGTGCGCGGCCTCGCGCAGGTCGGCGCCAAGGTGTTCGGCGTCGGCGACCAGCCGCCGCAGGCATTGCCGGCGGAGGCGCGCCAAGGCCTAGCGGACTACCTGCAGGTGCAGAGCCTCGGCGACGAGAACGCGACGATCCAAGCGGTGCGCAACTGGCTGCGCGGCCGTTCGATCGACCGCGTCGAGTCGCTGTGGGAGACGCAGATGTTCCTCGCGGCGCGCATGCGCAAGGAGTTCTCGCTGCCCGGCATGACCGTCGAGCAGACGCTGCCGTTCCGCGACAAGGAGTCGATGAAGCTGGCGGTCGAGAAGGCCGGCATCCGCGTGCCGCGCCACGGCCGCGCGCGCACCGTGCAGGAGGCGTGGGCCGCCGTCGAGCGCATCGGCTATCCAGCGATCCTGAAGCCGATCGCCGGCGCGGGCAGCAAGGACACGCATCGGTGCAACGACAAGGGCGAGTTCGAGCGCGCGTTGCAGGCGACGCGGCACGTCGAGGAGTTGTCGGTCGAGGAGTTCATCGAAGGCGAGGAACTGACCTACGACACGATCTGCCGCGACGGCAACGTGCTGTTCGACAGCGTCGCGTGGTATCGCCCCAAGCCACTCGACCTGCAGCACAACCCGTGGATCTCGATGCAGAACATCGTGCTGCGCGACCTCGGGGCGCCGCTGCCGAAGCCCGGCGTCGAACTCGGCCGCCGCGTGCTGAAGGCGCTGTCGTTCGAGACCGGCTTCACGCACATGGAGTGGTTCCACACGAACAAGGGCGAGGCGGTGTTCGGCGAGATCGGCGCGCGCGCCGCAGGCGCGCGGCTCGTGCACGCGATGAACTACGCCAACGACATGGACCTGTTCCGCGCGTGGGCGCACGCGGTCGTGCACGGCTCGCTCGGGCAGTCCGTGACGCGGAAGTACAACGCCGCGATGGTGTTCAAGCGCGCGGACGGCGAAGGCATCGTGCGGCGCTACGAAGGCCTCGAGGCGCTGATGCAGCGCTACGGCCAGCACGTCGCCAACCTCGAGCTCACGCCGATCGGCCAACCGCGCCGCGACTGGCGCAAGGTCATCGTCGGCGACGGCTGGATCGTCGCGCGGCATCCCGAGTTGCCGTTCACGCAAGAGATGGCGGACCGCTTCTGCAGCGACCTGCGCGTGGTGGCGTCGTGATGCGACGCGAAGTTGCGCGCGCGTTGCTCGCGGCATGCGCGGCGTGCCTTGCCGCTTGCGGCGGTGGCGCGCCGGCCGGCGCGGCGAAGCCTGCGGCCGAGCCGCGGTCGGTGAAGCTGATCCTGCCGTCGTCGTTGATGACGCAGACGAAGGTCGAGGTCACGGGCTCGCTCGCGCCGGACGAACGCGCGGACCTCGGCTTCCAGGTTCCGGGCCGCATCCTGACGCTCGACGTCGACGTCGGCGATTCGGTCGCGGCGGGGCAGTCGATCGCGTCGCTCGACCTCGCGGACTTCGACCTCGAATGCGCGCGAGCCGAGGCTGCGCTGCAGGTCGCGCGCGTTCGCCTGTCGTTGCCCGCGAACGCAGAGGCCGCTTCCGTCGACGCCGCGCAGACCGCGCCGGTGCGCGAAGCGAAGGCTGTGCTCGTCGAGGCTGGCCTCGCGCGCGACCGCGTGCGCGAACTCGCGGCGCAGGGCCTCGGCAGCCAGGCGACGCTGGACACGGCGATGGCCGCCGTCTCCGTCGCGCAGAGCCGCCTGCAGGCTGCAGAAGAACAGGTCGCGACGTGGCTCGCCGAGCTGTCGCAGCGCAAGGTCGAACTCGCGCTCGCGCAGAAGCGTCGCAGCGACGCGCAGCTCACAGCGCCGTTCGCGGGCCGCGTCGAGGCCCGGCCCGCGGCGCGCGGCAGCTTCGTGCAGCAAGGCGCGCGCGTCGTCACGTTGCTGCGCACGGATCCGCTGCGGCTCCGGTTGCGCGTGCCCGAGCGGCAGGCGCATCTCGTCGCGCTCGGCCAAGGCGTGTCGTTCTCGGTCGACGGCGAAGCCGGCGGCGCAGCCTCGCACACCGCCGTCGTGCGTCGTCTCGGCCCCTCGATCGACGTCGTCGACCGCACGTTGCTCGTCGAGGCCGAGGTGAAGAATCCGGACGGAGCGCTGCGCAGCGGCGCGTTCTGCCGCGCGACGATATCGACCGGCGCCTTGCGCACGGTGGTCGCGGTGCCGACGTCGGCGATCGCGTCGTTCGCCGGCGTGGACCGCGTCTACTGCGTGCAGGACGGACGCATCAAGGACGCGCTCGTCGAGATCGGAATCACCGTCGGCGACTCGAGTGGCGAAGGCATCGAACTCGTCGAGATCGTGCGCGGCCTCGCGCAGGACCAGAAGTTCGTCGCGGATCCGCGCGGCCTCGTTCCGGGCATGCCCGTGAAGACGGTGGACTGACCGTGCAGAAGCTCGCGCAGGTCTGCATCGATCGTCCGGTCTTCGCGACGATGCTCGTGATGCTGATGGTCGTCGCCGGGGCCGTCGGCTTCTCGAAGCTGCCGGTGGACCGCTATCCGGCCGTCGACCTGCCGACCGTCACGATCCGCACCGTGCTGCCCGGCGCTTCGCCGGAGGAAGTCGAGGTCACGGTGAGCCAGCCGATCGAGGAGGCGGTCAACACCGTCGAAGGCATCACCGAGCTGCGTTCGATCTCGGGCCCAGGCTCCTCGCTCGTGCTCGCGACGTTCACGCTCGAGCGCGACGTCGACCTCGCGGCGCAGGACGTGCGCGATCGATTGAGCCAGGCCTTGCGCGAGCTGCCGCGCGACGCGGAGCCGCCGGTGGTCGGCAAGTTCGACAACGACAGCTCGCCGGCGCTGACGATCGCGGTTGCTGGCGATCGGCCGTTGCGCGAACTGACGGAGCTCGCGGACAAGCGCGTGCGACCCGCGCTGGAGCGCTGCCGCGGCGTCGGCGGCATCAACCTCGAGGGCGGCTTCCGCCGCGCGATCAACGTCGAGCTCGACGCGGGCCGTCTCGCGGCCTACGGGCTCACCGCCGCGCAGGTGCAGGATGCCGTGCGCCGCCAGAACAGCGACGTGCCCGGCGGCAATGTCACCGACGCGGTGCGCGAACGGACGCTGCGCACGATGGGGCGCTACGCCGACCCACGCGCGTTCTCGGACCTCGTCGTCGCGGTGCGCGACGGCGTGCCGATCCGCGTCGCCGACATCGGCCGCGCCGAGGACGGCGTCGAGGAAGTCCGCTCCATGGCGCGCCTCGACGGCGTGCCGACGGTCGTGCTCGACGTGCGTCGCACCTCGGGAGCCAACACCGTCGCGGTGATCGCCGAGGTCAAGAAGGCGATGGCCGCGGTGCAGCAGACGCTGCCGTCCGACGTGCGGCTCGAGGTCGTCCGCGACCAGTCGCGCTACATCGAGGCGGCGCTGCACGAGATCGAGTTCCACCTCGTCGCCGGCGCGCTGCTCGCGTCGCTCGTCGTGATGTTGTTCCTGCGCAGCTGGCGCGCGACGGTCGTCGCGGCGGTCGCGATCCCGGCCTCGGTGATCACGACGTTCGCGCTGATGTGGGCGTTCGGCTTCACGCTGAACAGCATCACGATGCTCGCGCTCGTCTTGATGGTGGGCGTCGTCATCGACGACGCGATCGTGGTGCTGGAGAACGTGCACCGCTGGGCGCACGAGAAGGGCGTGTCGCCGTTCGACGCGGCGCGCGGCGCGACGAAGGAGATCGGGCTCGCGGTGCTCGCGACGACGCTGTCGCTCGTCGTGATCTTCGTGCCGATCTCGTTCCTCTCGAGCATCTCCGGCCGGTTCCTCTACCAGTTCGGCATCACGTCGGCGGCCGCGATCCTCGTGTCGCTCGTCGTGTCGTTCTCGCTGACGCCGACGATGTCGGCTCGCATGCTGCACGGCGGCGCGCTGTTCGCCGAAGGCCGCCGCTCGTGGACCGAGCGCTCCTACCTGCGGGTCCTCGACGCCTGCCGGAAGCGCCCGATCCTGACGTTCCTCGCATCGGGACTCGTCGTCGCCGCAACCGTGCCGCTCTACGGCATGGTCAAGCAGGACTACATCCCGAGCGACGTCGACGAAGGCGAGTTCGAGGTGCGCGCGAACGGCCCCGAGGGAACGAGCATCGCCGCGATGGACCGCGCGTTCCTCGCGATCGAGGACGAACTGCGGAAGGTGCCGTCGGTGCGTTCGCTGCTGACGAACGTCGGCGGCGGCTTCGTGGGCGGAGTGAACCAGGGCTCGGTCTACGTGCGCATCGCGCCGTTCGAGGAGCGTCGTTTCTCGTTCGGTCGGCTGTGGGACTCGCTGCTCGCGGGCGACCCCGCGGCGGCGTGGCGCGGCAACATCACGCAGACCGAGGTGATGAGCGACATCCGCAAGCGGCTGCGCAAGTTCCCCGGCCTCCGTTGCTCGGTGCGCAACCAGCGCAGCTTCAACATCGGCGGCGGCAACTTCGACATCGACTTCTCGATCCGTGGCCCGCAGCTGGAGCGGCTCGCCGAGTATGCAGAACGACTTCGCGACCGCGCGGCGGATCTCGGCGGCATCGTCGACATCGACACGACGTTGCGGCTCGAGCGCCCGGAGCTGCGCGTCGAGATCGACCGCGAACGCGCCGCCGCGCTCGGCGTCGACACGCAGGACATCGCGCTGTCGCTGCGCCTGCTCGTCGGCGGCGACCCCGAGGTCGGTCGCTTCCGCGACCCGCAACTCGACGAGGAATACGACGTGCGCCTGCGCCTGCGGCAGCAAGACCGCGTCGACCCCGATTCGTTCCAGGGGCTGCTCGTCTCGCGCTCGTCGGGCCCGCCCGTGCGGCTCGACAGCGTCGCGAAGAGCCTCGCCGACGTGCCGAGCGCGTCGCGCATCGACCGCTTCGACCGCCAACGCGAGTCGCGGTTGCGCGCCGGCATCGGTCCGGGCTACGCGCTCGCGGATCGCATCGCGGCGCTGCGGCGTGCAGCCGACGAGCTCGGGATGCCTCAGGAATACTCGACCGCCGTCGCGGGCCGCGCGCGCGAGCTGGAGGCCACGTTCGACGAGTTCGTCGTCGCGTTCCTGCTGTCGATCCTGTTCATGTACATGATCCTCGCGGCGCAGTTCGAGAGCCTGTGGCAGCCGTTCGTGATCCTGCTCGCGCTGCCGGTCGCCGCGCCGTTCGCGCTGCTGTCGCTGGTGACGACGGGCGAGACGCTCAACCTCTACTCGGCGCTCGGCGTGCTCGTGCTGTTCGGCATGGTGAAGAAGAACGCGATCCTTCAGGTCGACCACAGCAACCAGCTGCTGCAGAAGGGCCTTTCGCTGGAAGACGCGGTGCGCATCGGCAGCCGCGACCGTCTGCGCCCGATCCTGATGACGACGCTCGCGTTCGTCTTCGGCATGCTGCCGCTCGCGGTGGGCTCCGGCCCCGGCGCCGAGGAACGCAAGGCGATCTCCGTCGTCGTGATCGGCGGCCAGATGCTGAGCCTCGTGTTGAGCCTCGTGCTGACGCCGGTCGCCTACGAGTTCGTGCAGAAGCGGCGTCGTGCTACAACGAGGGAAGCATGACCGGCTTGATGGGCATCGTGAACATCACGCGCGACTCGTTCTCGGACGGGGGGCGGTGGTTCGATCCGGAGAACGCGATCGCGCACGCCGAGGCGCTCGTCGCCTCGGGCGCGGATGTGGTGGACCTCGGCGCAGAGTCGACGCACCCCGACGCCGAGGACGTTCCCGCAGCGATCGAGATCGAACGGCTGCTGCCGGTCGTCGACGCGCTGGTCGCGCGCGGGCTCACCGTGTCGATCGACACGCGCAAGCCGGAGGTCATGCGCGCGATGGGCGCGCGCGGCGCGCACTGGCTCAACGACGTGTCCGGGTTCCGCTCGGACGCCGCCGTCCGCGCGGCCGCCGAGTGCGACGCGAAGCTGTGCGTGATGTTCGCGCGGCAGGAGGACGGCCGCGCGAGCCGCGACGCGAAGCAAGGCGACGCGGTGCGCGAGGCGATGGTGTTCTTCGAGTCGCGCATCGATGCGCTGCGGCGCGCGGGCGTCGACAAGGACCGCATCGTGCTGGACCCGGGCATGGGCTTCTTCCTCGGCCCCGACGCGGAGACGAGCTTCGACATGCTGCGTCGCATCGGCGACCTGCGCGCGTTCGGGTTGCCGCTGCTCGTCAGTGTGTCGCGCAAGTCGTTCCTCGGCGCGGTGACCGGCCGTCCGGTCGCCGAACGCGGCCCCGCGTCGCTGGCGGCAGAACTGTTCGCGGCGCGCCAGGGAGTCGCTTGGATCCGCACGCACGACGTGCGATCGCTGCGGGACGCATTGCGCGTGCAGGAAGAGTTGGAGCCGCGCCGATGATGCGCGCGGCTGGGGCCATGCGCTCGTGATCCCGCTGCGAGACGACAACCCGACGACGCGGACTCCGGTCGTCACGCTGGCCGTCATCGCGGCTTGCTCGGTCGCGTTCCTGCTGCAGGGCGCAGGAGCGAGCGCGCTCGACGAAGTGACCGCCCGCCTCGCGATGGTGCCTGCGCGCGTGTCGGGCGCGGATCCTGCCGTGCTGGAACTGCCTCTCGGTCGCGGCCGCGTCGAGCGCATCGCGCTGCCGCCTTCGTGGGTGCCCGAGTGGCTCACGATGCTGACGTGCACGTTCCTGCACGGCAGCTGGCTCCACCTGCTGGGCAACCTGTGGATCCTGTGGATCTTCGGCGACAACGTCGAGGAGCGCTTCGGGCGCGTGCGCTACCTGCTGCTCTACCTCGGCTGCGGCGTGCTCGCGTCGGTGTCGCACTACTTCAGCGAGCCGAACTCGGCCGTGCCAACGGTCGGCGCATCGGGCGCGATCGCGGGCGTGATGGGCGCCTACCTGCTGCTGTATCCGCACGCCCGCGTGCTGACGCTGATCCCGCTCGGCATCCTGCTGCACACGATGGTGGTGCCCGCGTGGGTGTTCCTCGGGCTGTGGTTCGCGCTGCAACTGCTGCAAGGACTCGTCACGCTCGGCGCCGAGGCGGTCGGCGGCGTCGCGTGGTGGGCGCACATCGGCGGCTTCGTCGCGGGCCTCGTGTTCGCCGCCGCGCTGAAGAAGCAGGACCGCCTGCGGCCGGCGCCGCGCGTGGTCGTGCTCCACGGCGGCCGCTACCGCCGCATGTAGTCGGGCGACGCGGCGCGGGGGAGCGCCAGCGCCGCGGCTTCGTCCGACAGCGCGATGCGCGTCGCGCAACGGTTGCGAACGGGCCCATCGCGGCGCGGCCGCGGCCGCGCGCGTCTCAGCCCTTCGCTTTCTTCTGCGCCTTCTGGAAGCTGTCCTTCAGCGTCGTCGTGCGCAAGAACACCGGCGCGCCGGGGCGGCTCTGCTTCTCGTCGCAGACGAAGTAGGCGAGGCGCTCGAACTGGAAGCGCTGTCCGGGCTGCGCGTCCTTGAGGCTCGGCTCGCACATCGCGCGGCGGACGATGCGCGAGTTGTGGTTCAGGAAGTCGAGGAAGTCCTTCCCCTCGTGCCCCGCCGGATCCGGGTCGGTGAACAGGTGGTCGAGGATCTCGACCTTCGCCTCGACCGCGTGCGCGCACGACACCCAGTGCATCGTCGCCTTCACCTTGCGGCCGTCCGGCGCGTTGCCGCCGCGCGTCGCGGGGTCGTACGTGCAGCGCACGGCGGTGATGTTGCCGTTCGCGTCCTTGTCGACGCCCGTGCACGTGACGAAGAACGCGGCGCGCAGGCGCACTTCGCGGCCCGGCGACAGGCGGAAGAAGTCCTTCGTCGGGTTCTCCATGAAGTCCTCGCGCTCGATCCAGAGCTTGCCCGCGAACGGCACCATGCGCGTGCCCGCCGCTTCGTCCTCCGGGTTGTTCTGCGCCTCGCACATCTCGACGTGGCCAGCGGGCCAGTTCTCGATGACGACCTGGATCGGGTCGAGCACGGCCATGCGCCGCAACGACGTCTTGTTGAGCACGTCGCGGATGTGGTGGTCGAGCAACGCGTATTCGTGCGTGCTGTTGAACTTCGCGAGCCCGACGTGCTTGCAGAACGCGACGAGCGCCTCCGGCGGCACGCCGCGGCGGCGCAGGCCGCGCAGCGTCGGCATGCGCGGGTCGTCCCAGCCTTCGACGATGCCGTTCTGCACGAGCTGCAGCAGCTTGCGCTTGCTCGTCAGCAGGTATTCGACGTTGAGGCGCGCGAACTCGATCTGTTGCGGCTTGTAGATGCCGAGCTTGTCGCAGAACCACTCGTAGAGCGGGCGATGGTGCTCGAACTCGAGCGAGCACAAGGAGTGCGTGATCCCCTCGATCGAGTCGCTCTGGCCGTGCGCCCAGTCGTACATCGGGTAGATGCACCATGACGCGCCCGCGCGCTGGTGGGGCATGTGCCGGATCCGGTACATCGCCGGATCGCGCATGTTGAGGTTGGGGTGCGCCATGTCGATCTTGGCGCGCAGCACCATGCTGCCGTCCTTGAACTCGCCCTTCTTCATGCGGCGCAAGAGGTCGAGGTTCTCGGCGACGGAGCGGTTGCGGAACGGGCTCTCCGTGCCCGGCGTCATGCCGGTGCCGCGCGTCTTCGACATCGTCTCGGCGTCCTGTTCGTCGACGTAGGCGTCGCCCTGCTGCACGAGCTGCTCGGCCCACGCGTAGAGCTGGTCGAAGTAGTCGGCCGCGTAGTAGAGGCCGTCCCACTCGAAGCCGAGCCAGCGCACGTCCTGCTGGATGCCGTCGACGTATTCCTGGTCTTCGGCCTCCGGGTTCGTGTCGTCCATGCGCAGGTTGCACTTGCCGCCGAACTCGGCGGCGATGCCGAACGACGTGCAGATCGCCTTCGCGTGGCCGATGTGCAGGTAGCCGTTCGGCTCCGGCGGAAAGCGCGTGACGACTTGCTTGACCTTGCCGGACTGCAGGTCCGCGCGCACGCGGTCGCGGATGAAGTCGGACGGAGAAGCGGGAACGGCGTCGGTCATGGGCGAGTGTGGTAGCGGGCGTCCGGAGGGGGGGCAAGTATGCTGCTCGCCCCGATGACGACGCCGATCCTGCCTGTCCGCAACGACCCGCTCGACGCGCTGCCGCGCCTCGACCGGCACAAGCCGAAGAACGGCCCCGTCGCGAAGTCCACGGTCAGCAGGAAACGAGCGTATGTGCTGATCGGCGTGCACCTGCTCATCGGTGCGCACATCGTGCAGTGGCTTGCCACCGGCACGACGGTCACGCCGGTCGAGCCGTCGGAGGCGGGTTATCTGCTCGACGAAGGCAAGCTCAACGCCGGCGTCATCCTGTTCTCGGTCGCGATCCTCGGCACGCTCGTGTTCGGTCGGTGGTTCTGCGGTTGGGCCTGCCACCTCGTCGCGCTGCAGGACCTGTCGGCGTGGCTGCTCGGGCGCATGGGGCTCAAGCCGCGGCCGATCCGCAGCCGCCTGCTCGTGCTCGCGCCGTTCGTCGTCGCGTTCCACATGTTTGTCGAGGGGCCGCTGCTGCGGTGGTGGCACGGAGTCGAGCGGCCGCCGATCGAGGCTGCGTTCACGACGAGCGAGTTCTGGGAGCGTTTCCCCGGGCCGATCATGGCCGTGTTGCAGTTCGTGGTGCTGGGCTTCTTCGTCGTGTGGTGGATGGGCGCGAAGGGCTTCTGCACGCACGGCTGCCCCTACGGCGCGTTCTTCGCGATCGCCGACCGGTTCGCGCCGATGCGCATCGTCGTCAACGACGCGTGCAACGGCTGCGGCCACTGCACGTCGGTCTGCACGAGCAACGTGCGCGTGCACGAGGAAGTCGCCAAGCACAAGCAGATCGTCGATCCCGGCTGCATGAAGTGCATGGACTGCGTGTCCGTCTGCCCGACCGACGCCTTGTCGTTCGCGTTCGCGAAGCCGAAGCCGTTCACCAAGAGCCAGAACCGCATCACGGCGCGCGCAGACTTCACGTGGCCCGAGGAGATCGCGCTCGGCGCGATCGCGTGGACCGCGACGATGGCGTTCCGCGGCGCGTGGTTCGGCGAGCACGTGCCGTTCCTGCTCGCGGTGGGGCTCGGCATCGTCACGGCGGTGTTCGCATTGCTGGCTTGGCGCCTTGTGCGTCGCCGCGACGTGACGTTCCAGCACACGACGCTGAAGAAGCACGGCGCGATGGCTGGCGCGGGCAAGTTCGCGCTCGTCGGGTCGCTCGCGTGGACGGCGCTCTACGTGGATTGCGCCGGCGTGCGCTGGCACTCGATGGAGGCGAACTCGATCGAGCGCGCGATGGCGCCGTGGTCGAACCCGGAGCAGCGGCAGAATGACCTGCTCGCCTACGACGAAGCGCTCGCGAGGGCGGAGGGCTGGGAGTTGGTCCAGGATCCCGAGGTGCAGCGCAAGCGCGGCCTCGCGCAGCGCGACCTCGCGATGCTGATGCAGGACCCTTCGCGCATGGCTGCGGCCGAGAAGCACCTGCGCATCGCGCTTGCCGCGAGTCCCGAGTCGCTCGGATCCCTCGTGCCGCTCGCGGACGTGCTGCACGTGACGGGGCGCGACGCCGAGGCCGTCGAGTTGCTGGAGCGGGCCGACAAGGCGCGGCCCGGGAACGCAGAGGTGCAGAAGCGTCTCTCGGCGATCAAGAACTCCGCGCCGCGCTGAGTTCGCGGGCACAGCGCGAACGGTCCTTCCGCAAACGAACGCGGCCCGGAGGCTCATCGCCGCCGGGCCGCGTTTGCGTTGCGAAGACGGGCTTCCGCTCACTGGCAGCCGGTCCCGCCGACGCGGACCGTGATGCCGTTCGTGAGGTTGAAGTCGCCGAGGAACGCGCCGGCAGACGGCGCCAGCGTCGCCGCCTGGAGCGTCACGTCGCCGGGGAACAGGCCTGCGGGGATCGGCAGCGACAGGGTTCCGAAGCCGCCGATGTTCGTGACGAGGAACCCGAGGTCGACCAGGTTTGCCGGGTCGAGGAACGCGGTGCAGTTGGCGCCCAGCGGCGTCGCGACGGCGTTCGGGCTCAAGAACACGACGGCTCCCGTCGCAGGCGGCGCGAGCACGATGAGGCGGAACAGCGGATTCGGGATCAACGCGAGGCCGCTCGCCTCCAGCGAAGCTGTGGGCGTGCCGCAGCCCGCGCCGATCCAGACCGACGGCAGGTTGCCAGGCGTCTGCGTCGCCACCGAGATGCTCAGCGCACCGGGGCCGACGCGCGCCTGGTCGAGGGTTGTCGTGCCCGACACCGGCGCTGCGTCGCACTCGAACCAGAAGTTGAACAGGCTGTTCCAGTTCAACGGGTTGTTCCCGGGCGCGGAGAACACCAGCTCGCCGCCATTGCGCGTGATCGTCCACTGGTTGAGCGCGTCTTGGTCGATGTCGCGGAAGCCCATGTTGCGCACGCGCGCCGACGCGCAGACCGGGATGCGGAACGAGGCTATGCCGCGATGGTTGTCGACGTTGTGGATCGCGTACTCGTAGCGCCAGAAGCCGTTGTTGGGGCCCATGGCCTTGGCGGCGACGGCGACGCGCCCGTCGTCGTTGCCGTTGCCGGCAGTGCTGATCGATGCGCCGGGCCATTGCGTGAGCACCGAACCGGTGACCGCGTCGCCGACGTTCGTGGTGGACCAGTTCGTGCCGCTCCAAGCGAACGACACGCCGCGCGTCATGATGTTGTCGCCGCGCACGGCGACGGCCTCGCCCTCGTGCAGCAGGTGGATCTGGTAGAAGTAGTTCGCGCCGGCGACGAGGTCGGCTTCGCGGATCGTCACGCGGTTCTTCACCGTGTCGCCGCCCATGACGAGCGGGCTGCGCGAACCGTCGGAGTTGGCCGGTGACGCGACTGCGGGGTCGCCGCGGTCGAAGTAGCTGCCGACCATGGACCACGTGCCGAGCCACGGATTGATCTCGTCGGGCGGGCCTAGGTAGTTGCGGTCGGCGTTGTTGCCTGCGGAATAGACGTCGGCGCAACCGAGGCCCATCACCGAGCCTGTGCCCGGATCGACGCACGGCAGGCACACTCCGTCGTTGGTGTTGAGCGACAGGAACGCGTGTTTGCAGTAGCTGCGGTCCGAGACCTGGACCATGCGGTCGTTCTGCAGCCGCGTGACCAGGAAGCCGAACTTCGGGTGGTCGGTCTGCGGCACCGCATACCACGGGATCAGGACCTGGCCCGGGTTGCACATCGTGTTCGACGCCGAGAACCCGATCTCGCCATTCGGATGCGCGGCGCCGCGGCGGCCCCACACGGTCGGGTTCCCGATCGCGTAGAGCTTGCCGTCGAGGCCGGCGATGGCGTTGGACTGCGCGGCGAGCGAGGCAGCGAGAAGGCTCGTCGTGACGAAGAGGGCGCGGTGCCGCATGGTGGGGCCTCGGTGGGTGGCGAAGGCTCTGCATCCTACGGTGACGCTTCAAGGTGGCCCAAGCCCTGCGACGCTTGCTGGGCAGTTGGTTGCACGCGCCTGCGTCGGTCCGCAAACGAACGCGGCCCGGAGGCTCGTCGCCGCCGGGCCGCGTTCGCGAGTCGTCGGACTCTCGTCAGGTCACGGGCAGCCCGTTCCGCCGACGCGGACCGTGATGCCGTTGCTGAGGTTGAAGTCGCCGAGGAAGGCGCCAGCTCCGTGCGCGACGGAAAGAGCCTGGAACGTGACGTCGCCCGGGAACAGGCCTGCCGGGATCGGCAGCGACATCGTTGCGAGGCCTGCGGCATCGGTGATCAGGAAGCCGAGGTCGACCAGCGCGGTCGTGTCGAGGAACGCCGTGCAGCCTGCGCCCAGCGGAGTGTTCGCAGCCGTGGGGCTGAGGAACAGCGCAGCGCCCGTGGCCGGAGCGCACTGGAGCTGCAGTGCGAAGCCCGCGTTCGGGATCGTCGGCAGGCCGTTGCCGCGCAGCGTGACCGCCGGCGAGCCGCAGCCGCTGCCGAGATAGACCGTGGGCACGAAGCCCGCGACCTGGGTCGGCACCGTGAAGCTCAAGGCACCCGGGCCGACGCGAGCCTGGTCGAACGTGGCGTTGCCTGCGACCGGCGCCGCATCGCTGTCGAACCAGAAGTTGAACAGGGTGTTCCAGTTCAACGGGTTGTTGCCCGGAGCGGAGAACACCAGTTCGCCGCCTTGGCGCGACGAGGTCCACTGGTTGAGCGCGTCCTGGTCGATGTCGCGGAAGCCCACGTTGAACACGCGCGCCGACGTGCACATCGGGATGCGGAACGTCGCCGCGCCGCGGTGGTTGTCGACGTTGTGCACCGCGTATTCGTAGTGCCAGAGGCCGTTGGTCGGGCCCGTCACCTTCACGGCGATGCTGATGCGACCGTCGTCGTTGCCGTTGCCGGCGAGCGAGAGGCTCGCGCCCGGCCACTGCGTCAGCACCGAACCGTTCTGCGCAGTGCCGACGTTGGCCGTCTGCCACGCCGTGCCGCTCCAGTTGAACGACACTCCGCGCACCATGAGGTTGTCACCGCGCACGGCGACGGACTCGCCCTCGTGCAACAGGTGGATCTGGTAGAAGTAGGTCGAGCCGGCCTGGATGTCCGATTCCTTGATCGTGACGCGGTTCTTCACGACGTCGCCCGCCGTGGTGATCGTGCTGCGCGAGCCGTCGTTGTTGGCGGGCGCCGCGACCATGGGGTCGCCGCGATCGAAGTAGCTGCCCACCATGTTCCAGGTGCCGAGCCACGGGTTGATCTCGTCGGGCGGGCCGAGGTAGTTGCGGTCGCCGTTGTTGCCGGCGGCGTAGACGTCGGAGCAGCCGATGCCCATCACCGAGCCGGTGCCGGGATTCGTGCACGGCAAGCAGACGCCGCTGTTCGTGTTGAGCGAGAGGAACGCGTGCTTGCAGTAGCTGCGGTCCGAGATCTGCACCATGCGGTCGTTCTGCAGGCGCGTCACCATGAACCCGAACTTGGGATGGTTCGTCTGCGGCACCGCGAACCACGGGATCGTGATCGTTCCCGGGTTGCACATCGTGTTGGAGACCGAGAAGCCGAGTTCGCCGTTCGGATAGGCGGCGCCGCGGCGCCCCCAGACCGTCGGGTTGGCGATCGCGTAGAGCTTGCCGTCGAGGCCAGGCACCGCGTTGGACTGCGCCGACAGCGTCCCACACAGGACGGCGGCGACAGGGATGAGGTTGCGAAGATGCATCGGATTCGTTGCTGCCTTGGGGTGGGGGAGGCGAGCGCGGAAGCCTACCACTGGCCGACCGATGCCAACGGAGTTGCGGAATCGGTGCATTTGGTAGCCGCTGCGCTGTCCGTTGGCATCGACCGCAAGGCTACGGGCGATGCCCAGTCCCGGATCGAGACGTTGCGGTTGCGGCTGCGCGCGATCAGGAAGCGCCGTCTGCGGCGGCCCCGCCCGAGCGCGGGTCGCCCGAGTCGGAGCCGTTGCTCGGGGCTGTCGGTGACGCGCCCTGGCCGGCGTAGAGCCACACCTGGTTCTTGCCGCGGCGCTTCGCTTCCTTCAGCGCGAGATTCGCGCGGCTGCGCAGCATCTCGGGACTGCCTGCGGATCGCGCGTCGTGCGCGTCGATGCCGATCGAGACGGTCACGTTGCGCGAGTACTGGCCCCGTTGGATCAGGGTCTCGGCGATGCGTTGGCGGATGCGCATCGCGGTCTGCACGGCTTCCCGCGGAGTCGTCTGCGGCAGCAGCACGCAGAACTCGTCGCCGCCGATGCGCGCGGCGAAGTCGGTTTCGCGGACAGTGGCGCGCAGCGTTTCGCCGACGCGACGAAGCACCTCGTCGCCGAACGAATACTCGGTCGAGTCGTTCACGCCCTTGAAGTCGTCGACGTCGAGGAACAGCAGCGACAGCGCGTCCTGATGGCGGCGCGCGCGCTTCCACTCGAGGATGAGGATGCGCGAGAAGTACTGCTCGCTCAGCAGGCCGGTCTTGAAGTCGACGCTGATCTGGCCCTCGAGGTGTCGCTGGCGCAGCACGAGCATCGAGTGGCGTCGGCGATGCGAGAGCGCGAGTTCGACGCGATGCAGCGCTTCGCTCGGGGTGAACGGCTTGCGCACGAAGTCGCGGATCGGCAACTGCCAGCGATGCGCATCGGCGAGCAACTGGAGGTCGTCGACCGCGATCAGCACCGGGATCGGATCGTCTTCGCGCTGCAGCGACTCCACGAGTTCGAGTTCGATCCCTCCGGTCACGAGCGTAAGCGGATTGAGCACGACGACCGCTGGGCGCAGCTCGCGGAGCAGGCGGCGCGTCTCGGCCAGCGAATGCGAGGGGCGCACGTCCATGCCGCGCCGCGTGAGTGCGTCGATCAGCTCCTGGAGGTCATCCCGTCCGTGGTTGCAAACCACGACCAGGGATGGGGCTGTGTCAGGCTCGACGTTGGCGGCGTTCACGGGGTTCGGGCTTCGTTCGCGGGACTAGGATGGCGCGCATGCAGATCACGGGGCATGCTGCCGTTGGTCTCGCTGCGACGGTTGAGGCTACGCGGACTTGCATTCGTGGCAACGGGTGTCGAGTGCGCAGGAAGGTGCGGTCCGCCGCACGCGAGCGCGCGTAGGCGGCAAAGCTGCCGTTGCGAACGGCGATGCGACCTCTTGACCGGGGGAGGTCCGCGCCTATGCTCCCCGCCCCTTTCTTTCCCGCACGCAGTCCCTTCGCAGGCCAGGAGATGCCAGAGTGCCGCTCGTAACCGCCCAGCAGTTGATCGACGCCGGAGTCCACTACGGCCACCAAGCCAGTCGGTGGAATCCGAAGATGCAGCCGTACATCCACGGCAAACGGCACAAGATCCACATCATCAACCTGGAGGAGACCATCAAGGGTCTCTACCGCGCGACGCACTTCCTGCGTCAGCTCGCGGCCACGGGTGGTCAGATCCTGTTCCTCGGCACGAAGAAGCAGATCCGCGCGGTCGTGGAGTCGGAGGCGCAGCGCGCCGCCATGCCCGCAGTGACCGAGCGTTGGATCGGCGGCACGCTGACCAACTTCTCGACGGTTCGTGAGCGCCTCACGCGTCTCATCGAGCTCGAGAACCTCGAGAGCACGGGTGCGCTCGACAAGTACAAGAAGAAGGACCAGTCGTCGATGCGTCGCGACATGAAGAAGATCAAGCGCAACCTGGAAGGCGTGCGCGTGCTGCACGGCCTGCCGGCAGCGATGATCGTCGTCGACCCGCGCCGCGAAGAGAACGCCGTCAAGGAAGCCGCCCGCATGAACGTGCCGGTCGTCTGCATCCTCGACACGGATTGCGATCCCGGCTACGCGGACATCGTGATCCCGGCGAACGACGACGCGATGAGCTCGGTGCAGCTCATCCTGAGCCACCTCACGGAGGCCGTCATCGAGGGTCGCAAGACCTGTGACGAGTCGACCTTGCGCGACGCGCAGCGCGTCGCCAGCGAGGACGTGCGTTCCCGCCAGGCCCAGGGTCGTCGCACCGAAGGTGGTCGCGACGGTCGCCCGGGTCGCGGCGAAGGTGGCCGCGGCGATGGCCGTGGTCGTGGTCCTGGCGGCGGCGGTGGCCGCGGCCCGGGTCGCGGTGGCATGGGTGGCGGTCGCGGTGGCGAAGCCCGCGGCCCGCATGCCGACTCGGTCTCGGTCGGCGCCGACCGTCCGGAGACGGACGCGCCGGCGAGCTGAGCCGAACGCCTTGCACAATAGCCGCCGCTCGCAACGAGCGGCGGTTGTGCATCCGGGGAGCAGCAGTTTCCCGATGCACGGCGCGGCGCGGGGCTTTCTCTCGTCGCTCCACCAGCAGGCTCGTCGCGCGACGTTTCGCCGCAGCCTGTTGGACAGCGCGGGTTGCAGCCCGCGCTGGTGAACCACAACGAATATCCGACCTGAGAATCCGACCATGACGACGATCGATGCCAAGACGGTGATGAAGCTGCGCGAGATGACCGGCGCGCCGATGATGGACTGCAAGCAGGCGCTGACCGAGAGCGGCGGCGACATGGAGAAGGCGAAGGACTCGCTCCGCAAGAAGGGCAAGGCTTCGGCGGAGAAGGCCGCGGACCGCGAGGTCAAGGAAGGCAAGCTCTTCAGCTACGTGCACCACAACGGCAAGGTCGCCGTGCTCGTCGAGATCGTGTGCGAGACGGACTTCGTCGCGCGCAACGAGGACTTCAACCAGTTCGGCAAGGGCTGCTGCCTGACGGCTGCCGCCTTCGCGCCGGCCTTCCTCAACCGTCAATCCGTCGATGCTGCTGCAGTCGAGCGCGAGCGCGCGATCGTCGAGGAGCAGACGATGACGACGATGAAGGGCAAGCCGCAGCAGGTGATCGACAAGGCCATCGAAGGCCGCATGGACAAGTTCTTCCAGGCGAAGTGCTTCGTCGAGATGCCGTTCGTGAACCCGGACGACCAGAACGACACGCGCACGGTCGAGCAGATGCGCCAGTGGCTGGTCGGCAAGATCGGCGAGAACATCCAGATCCGCCGCTTCCACTACATGGCGCTGGGCGGCTGAGCCGCAACGGAGGTCGACGTGCCCGTCCCGACCAAGATCCAGCGCATCCTGCTGAAGCTGAGCGGTGAGAGCCTGGGCGAGAACGGCTCGGGCGTCGATCCCGACGTCGTCGCCACGATCGCCGATCGCGTTGCCCGCGTGCAGCGCCTCGGCGTCGAAGTCGCGATCGTCGTCGGCGGTGGCAACCTGCTCCGCGGCGCCGAATTCAGCAAGCGCGGCACGAACCGCGCGACTGCCGACCACATGGGCATGCTGGCGACCGCGATCAACACGCTGGCGCTGCAGGACGGCCTCGAGCGCGCTGGCGTGGAGACGCGCGCTGCGTCTGCCATCGAGATGAAGACGCTGATGGAGCCCTACATCCGTCGGCGCATGATCCGCCACCTGGAGAAGGGGCGCGTCGTGATCCTCGCAGGCGGGACCGGCAACCCCTACTTCACGACCGATACGGCCGCGGCGCTGCGCGCGACGGAGCTCGGTGTCGACGCGATCTTCAAGGCCACCAAGGTCGATGGCGTCTACTCCGCCGATCCGAAGAAGGACAAGACCGCGACGAAGTATGCGCGGCTGACCTTCGCCGAAGCGCTGGAGAGGGATCTGCGCGTGATGGACCGCACGGCGTTCACGCTGTGCATGGAGAACGACATGCCGATCATGGTGTTCGACATGTTCGTCGAGGGCAACCTCGAACGCGCGGTGCGCGGCGAGGACATCGGCACGTGGGTCGTCTGACGAGCTGACTCGACTTGGTTCCGGCAGTCGGAGTGCTCCGGCAGTCGGAGTGGGAGCGAGCTCGGTTCCTTTGCTGCGCAGGGCGGTTTTCGCCGCCCGCGTGGGAAACTCGCGCGTTGGCCGCGCGATCGCGCAGCGGTAGCATCGCGCGCTCCGCAGTCCCGACCGCAATCGAGCCATGGATCCAGGCACCCAAGTCCTCAACGAACTCAAGCAGAAGATCGAGAAGACCGCGAAGCACGTGAAGGAGCAGTTGTCCGGCATCCGCACGGGCCGCGCCTCGCCGACGCTCGTCGACACGATCCGGGTCGACTACTACGGCACGCCGACGCCGATGCAGCAGATGGCGCACATCTCGGTGCCCGAGCCCCGGCAGCTCATGATCAAGCCGTTCGACCAGAATTCGCAGGTGCTCAAGGAGATCGAGCGCGCGATCCAGAAGTCGGACCTCGGCCTGAACCCGCAGAGCGACGGCAAGGTCTTGCGCCTGACGATGCCGCCGTTGTCCGGCGAACAGCGTCAGAAGCTGGTGGCCAAGGTGAAGGACCTGGTGGAGCAGAACCGCGTCGCGTTGCGCAACGAGCGCCGCGAAGCCAACAAGCACGCCGAGCAGTCCAAGAAGGACGGCGTCCTCACCGAGGACCAGTTGAAGGGCCTCCAGCAGAAGATCGACCAGGAGATGAAGGGCGCCGAGCAGAAGATGGACGAGCTCTTCAAGATGAAGAGCAAGGAGATCCTCGAGGACTGAGCGAGCAGATCGGGCCTGTCGGCCTTGCCGCAGTGGCCTCTCGTCGCTGCTGCGGAGTGGCTGGCTCAGGGCCCCGATGGTTGGCGCTTTGCCGCGGCGAGCCGGCGCTTGTGGTCTGCGGTCCGGCTCCGGGCCGAGGCCTTGGCGGGCGGGGGGGGGCCTCGGCCTAGCTCGCCTCGTGCATGGCGACCTGTCGGCATCCGCATCGTGTGCGCCCTGCAAGTACTTGCGCTGGCGCGTGCATCCGGCTTCACTGCTCGCCCCGTTGTTGTGGGGGCCTGACCGCTCCATGCGGGGGCGTAGCTCAGCCGGTAGAGCAGCGGCCTTTTAAGCCGTAGGTCGCAGGTTCGAGCCCTGCCGCCCTCACACTTCCACCATGGCCGTCGATCCCGATTTCCTGAAGCTCCTGGTCGCGCCGGGCACCCGGCAGCGGCTCGTGGAGTTGCCTGCCGCCGAACTGGCGGCGCTCAATGCGCGCATTGCCATGGGCGGTGTGCGCAACCAGGGCGGGGCCGCGGTTGTGCGTCCACTCGATGGGGCACTTCGGCCTGAAGGCGCGCGCATCGCCTTTCCGATCCAGGACGGAATTCCCATCCTGCTGATCCCCGAAGCGATCTCCCTCGACGCCGACGGCGGAACCGCCTCACGGCCTTCGTAGAACCGAACTCTGCAATCCCATGTCGACGACTAGCGAACCCAAGCCCGAGGATCCGACGCTCAACGAGCGTCACGACGAGCACTCTGGCGCCTTCGGCTTCTTCCGGAAGTACCAGAAGCTGATCCTCTACACGGCGGGTCTCTTCGCGCTGATCACGTTCTCGATCAGCAGCGCGATGACGCAGTTCTTCGCCGACGTGACCGGTGGTCCGACGGGCCCGATGCCCACGATCGAGGTCAACGGGGCCAAGGTCGAACTGACCATCGAAGACAACGAAGTGGGCGGCAAGCTCGCTCGCCAGATGGGCACGCTGCCGCCTGGCGTGTTGCCGGAGTTCGTGGTCGGCAAGGACGCGAACGACCTCGCCTCGCGCTTCGCCGTGCTGCGCCGCGCCGCGATCGCATCGGGGCTCGAAGTCTCGATGACCGAGGTGGACGACTCGATTGCGTGGCTCGTGCGCGTGAGCAACGAGCGCACGCAGGCGAGCGACACCGCGACTCAGCTCGCGTTGCAGCGCGGCATGAGCTCGCTGGCCGAATACCGCGAGTTCGTCAAGGAAGCGATGCTGGTCGGCAACTACGTGCTGCTGCACTCGATGGGCATCGACCTGTCGGAGGCCGCGTCGGTTCGCCAGCTGCTCGAAGGCGAGCAGCAGAAGAAGCTGACGTGCCGCGTCGCCACCTTCGACATGAAGGCTCTCGAGAAGGAGCTGGACCAGAAGGGCAGCATCGGCGAGGAAGACGTCAAGAAGTGGATGGAGGGCAAGACGGACGACGAGAAGACCCGACTCGAGGTCTTCGACACGAACCGCGTCTCCCTCCTGCTCGGCGTGATCGCCTACGACCAGTTCGACGCTGCGCAGTGGACCGAGCAGCTGACGGGCTTCGAGGTCGGCGACCAGCAGAAGCAGATGACCTACAAGCAGGAGATCGACCGCTTCAAGGACGATAAGGGCAAGGCGAAGCCGATGGACGACGCCGACGTCCAGGCTCAGCTCGAGAAGCTCGTCAAGGTCGACGAGGTCCTGAACAAGCTGCTCGCCAAGATCCGCGACGCGCAGAACGAGGCGCTGAAGCCGCTGCTCGAAGAGCAGTCGCGCAGCTTCACCGACAAGTTCCAGGCGCAGCAGGATCGCGACCAGGCGAAGGCCAAGTCGGACGCGGAGCCCCAGAACGAGGAGCTCAAGAACGCCTTCCGCGACGCGGAGAACCGCTACATCGCGATGGAGAACGCCGCGAAGGCCGCAGAGACGAAAGTCACGGACGCGCGCAAGGCATTCGACTTCCGCGCTCAGTGGGCGGAGCTGACCAAGGACAAGGCGGGCGCCTCGCTCAAGGAGGTCACCGGCCTCAAGAACGCGAAGGAGCTCAAGGACCTGTCGTCCGTGGAGCTCGGCGAGTGGAAGACCCCGGAGCGGGCCACCTCGCTGCGTTCGGCTGGCGATCTCGGCGTGATGCCGGAGCGGGCCAAGAACGGCGCGTTCCTGCTGCAGGCCACGGAAGTCGTCGTGCGTCCCATGAAGCCGTGGGACGAGATCAAGGCGAACCTGCGCGACATGTACTTCCGCGAGCAGGCCAAGAAGACCGCCGACGAGAAGAAGAAGATCCTCGCCGACCAGCTGCTGGAACTCGGCAAGGCCAAGGCCCCGGAGAAGGTCGCCGAGGCGGAGAAGAAACTCCAGACCGAGGTCGACAAGCGGTTCACGGAGTGGGAGGCCAAGATCCAGGCCGACCTTGCGAAGGCGCAGGAGACGCTGGCCAAGCTCAAGCCGGGCACCATGGCCCACACGAACTGGGACAACAGCCGCGCTGGCCTCCAGGCCTCGCTCGATGTGAAGGCGGACAAGCGCGCCGGCTTCGAGAAGGGCGTGAAGGAGGAGATCGACGCGGAGCTCCAGAAGATCGCGAAGGAGCACTACGCGGAGGTCCTCGAGGCTGCGGCGCAGACTGCCGGCTTCACGGTGACCAAGGTCGGCCCGTTCCGTCGCGACGCGCGCAACCGTCCGTTCTTCGACAAGCGCAACGACCGCACGGTCGCCTTCCTCTGGGGTGGCCTCGTCAACGACCTCGAGGTCGGCGAGAGCACCGACATCGTCGAGGACACCGTCGAGCGCCGTTACCAGATCGCGGTCTGTGACTCCGTCGAGTCGCTGACGGTCGCGGACCTGACGCGCCGTGAGTACTCGCAGAAGCGTCTGCTGTTCCCGGTGGTCGAGATGTCGACGGCCCTGAGCCAGTCCTTCTCGTGGGACGCGCTGAAGCAGCGCTACGCCTACAACGAACCGGAAGGCCGGCAGATCGTCGGCCAGTGAGCCTCGAGGGGCCAAGCGACCCCGAGTGGCAGCGCCCGAGATGCCCCGGTTCGCCGGGGCCGGTGGCGACCAGACGGAGCGGTCAGCGCGAGCTGCCTGCTCCGTTTCGCTTTCAGGCGGGTCGTTTCGCCACGGCGATGAGGCTGTGGCCGAACGGCAGGTTGCCGGCGCGCAGCGCGAACCGTTCGCTCGACATCAACTTGGTGAACAGCCAGTTGAGCGGCTTCGGCACCGGCACCGACGTGTTGTTGTAGCCCTCGGGAAGCCAGCCCAGCGCGCCGCGCAGCTTCTGCAGCAACACCGACGGGATGATCAGCGGCAGCAGCAGCGCGTTGAAGTAGCTTGCTCGGCGCACCTCGAAGCCGGCCTCGCGCAACGCGCGGACGAGCCGCTTCTTGGTGTAGCGCCGCTGGTGGTGCGCGATGTCATCGTTGTTCGACCACATCCACTCGTAGGCCGGCACCGAGAAGAAGACGTGGCCGCCGGGCTTCACGACGCGCAGGATCTCGCGCAGCGCGCGCCCTTCGTCGGGGATGTGCTCGAGGCAGTCGAACAGCGCCACGAGGTCGTAGCCGCCGTCGGCGAACGGCAGGTCGTGGCCCGAGCCGGCGAGCACGTTGCGGAAGCCGCGTTCCTTGCAGTAGCGCAGGTATTCGACGTCGATGTCCATGCCGTGGACGTCGCCGTAGCGCTGCAGCGGCACGAGCATTCCGCCTGCGCCGCAGCCGATCTCGAGCACCGACAGCCCTTCGGTTCGCGGCAGTGTGCGGTCGAGGACGTCGAAGAAGATCTCCCGCCGGCTCAGGAACCAGAAGTGGGTCTTCTCCAACTCGCGGAACCGCTCGTAGGCGATGCGTTCCATTGCGTCCGCCTCAGCAGGGCTCGGCGACGACGATGATCTCGTCGCGCGGATTCACGTAGAGGTTGGCGGATCGCAGCAGTTGCAGCGGGCTCGCGAGCAGGCCCGCGACCTTGCCCAGGCGGCCGGCGCGCTCGGCGATGAAGCCGAACGACACGTACTTGCCGGCGTAGCCCGCGCCGCAGTGCACGACGCGAAAGCCGCAGTCGGAGAGCAGGCGTTCGAGCGTCTTCGGATCGAAGTGGTAGAGGTGTTCCTCGTGCTTGTAGTGGTGCCAACGCCTGCCGAGCAGCTTGGCCCAACGGCTCTGCACGTTCTGCGTCTCGAGCAGCAGGCGTCCGCCCTTGGCGAGCAGTTGGCGCACGGTGCGCAGCGCTGCCTGGGGATCGGGGATGTGCTCGATGACGTCCCACATCGTCACGAGGTCGAATGATCCCTTCCGATAGCCGCGCGCCTCGGGGGCGTCGTCGAGGTTGCCGACGAACACGGTCGCGTCGCCGAGTTCCCTGCGCGCGATCTGCGCGATCGACTCGGAGGGCTCGATGCCGAGCACCGAGTGCCCTTCCTTCCGCATCACTTGCAGGAAGTAGCCCGCTGCGCAGCCGATGTCGAGCACGCGCGAGTTGGGCTTCACCCAGTTGCGCACGAGCCCCATCCGCTTCTGGAAGGTCTTGAGGTAGAGCGAGGCCTCGCGTGCGTAGTCGGCGTAGCCGCGCGCCTTGGGGTTGTCGCTCTTCCAGTAGCCTTCGCCGTAGACCTTGGCGAGCGCTTCGCCGTGGAGTCGTGGGCTCACGTAGACGAACGCGCATTGCGCGCACTGGTGCACCGTGAAGGGCCCGTCGACGAGCTTCGTCGTGCGTTCGCGGCTGCCGCAGAGTTGGCAGTGCAGGATCTCGACGACGCCCGGTTCGTGTGCGGCGGTCATGGGCGCAAGGGGCCGTGCGCGTTCGCGCCGGGTCGCGTTCGGGTGGGCAGGGGGCGGTGCATGGTGAGCAGTCGGCTTGGTTCGATGGGTCGGCGGGCGCGGCCAGAGCGCATCAGATCGGGCCGCCCGTGCCCGCAGGCGCTGGCGCCGGGATGGGCGCGCTGCGTTCCAGGAACCGCTTGCGGCAGATGGTCCGGAACATCTTCATCGCCGTGCGAGCCTGGCGCGAGAAGGTGTCGGAGTGCTTCGACTCGCCGCCGAGGCGCGGCGCGTAGGTCACGGGCACCTCGATGACGCGGCAACGCTCCTGGAGCGCCGCGCACATCATCTCGGGGCTGAAGGCCGGGCCGGTCTCGCTGAGCCTCGGCTCGATCTTGCGGAAGGTCTCGCGGCTCAGCGCGCGGAACGTGCAGCCCACGTCGGTGAATCGCGGCTCGGAAGGCCGCAGCCAGCACAGCTGCAGGAACTTGGCCATGAACACGTTTCCCCAGCGGAGGAACGAGCGCATGTTCGCGCCTTGCTGCACCATCTGCCGCGTCGTGCGCGTGCCCATGACCATGCCCGCGTCGTCGAGGTAGACGAGCAGCTTCTCCACGTCGCGCGCGCGGAAGCTGCCGTCGGCCTCGGTGAGCACGAGGATGTCGCCCTTCGCGGCGCGCATGCCGCCGAGCAGCGCGGCGCCGTAACCCTTCCGCGTCTCCTTCACCACGCGCGCGCCCTTGGCCGCGGCGATCTCTGCGGTGCGGTCGACGCAGTTGTTGTCGACGACGACGATCTCGTCGATGTGCTGCTCGCCGCGGAACTCGTCGACGACGTGGCCGATGGTCTCTTCCTCGTTGTAGGCGGGGACGACCAAGGAGACGCTCCGGTTGCGGAACATGGCTGCGAGCAAGATACATTGCGGTCATGCGTAGTGCCCGTGCCCGTCTTCTCCGTTTGGTGTCGGCCTGGGGCCTCTTGGCGATCGCCCCGATGCCAGCGCAGGATCCGGCGCAGTCCCCGAACGGGACGGCGGAGCCGTTGGCAGATGTGCGCATCGAGATCCTCGGCGCGAGCGTCAGCGCCGGCTTCGTGGATTCGCCGATGACGGGAGGCAGCAAGGACAACGCCTCGGCGCCGCTGCTCGTGCCTTTCCGTCGCTGGCTCGAGGATGCCGAGGCGCAGGTGAAGAGCCGCGCCGATGCGTTGATGTTCCTCGACCCTGTCGCCAAGGGGCGTCTCCAGGTCGACCGCGCGCTGCGTTCGAGCCCCGCCGTCGTGGTCGCCGCCGACTTCCTGTTCTGGTACGGCTACGGAGTGATCGAGGTCGTGGAGGCGAAGGAGGCGGAGGCGCGGCTCGCGAGGTTGCGGGTTGGGCTGGAGGCGCTCGATCGCCTGCCGTGCCCGATCGTCGTGGGGGACTTGCCCGACATGCGCGGAGCGGATCGCAGGATGCTGCAGCCGCACCAGATCCCGTCGGCTACGACGCTGCGCGCGCTCAACGACGAGATCCTCGCCTGGGCGAGGGCGCGTCCGCGGGTGCGCGTGTTCGGGCTCGCGCAGCTCGTGGCGCAGATGAAGGAGAAAGGCGTGGGACTGCCCGCAGGCGACTACGAGGTGGCGACGAAGCCGATGGCCTTGTTGCAGAAGGACCGGCTGCACGCGAACCGGCTCGGCGTCGCCTACCTCGCGTTCGTGCTGCACCACGAAGTCCGCGCCGCGGTCGCGGAGGACGTTCGCGACCGCATCCCCGAGACCTCGTTCGTGTCGTTCTGCACGTTCGCAGGCGCCGAGGAAGACCTCGCGGAACAAGACGCGAACCGCGAACCGCAGAAGCCGAAGGCCGAGGTCCCCGCGAACTCCGGCCGCTGACGCATCGGCCGGTCCCGCTGTAGCCGCGCGCGCCCTGCGGCTTGGGTTCAATCCTGCGGCAGCAAGGGCTTCCACGCGGGAATGTCGCGCAGCGGGCTCGCGATCTCCCGCAACAGCGACCACTGCCATGCGGGCAGCGCGGCCGCTCGCTTCTGCGCCAACTGCCCTGCCTGCTCCGCGTTGCTCGCCTGTCCCGTGCGATGCGACAGCACGGCGAACAACAGCAAGGGCCGCAGGTCCGCGTCGAGCTTCGCCGCGCCAAACCTGGCGCGCATCTCGTCGAGTCGCGCCTTGGCGAGGACGTCGCCGCGCGCCGAGCCTTCGCCGAGCGCGTCGAGCGTGCGGACGAACGCGCTCTCCGCGAGCAGACGGGACTCCGCGTCGGGCTTCTGCGCCGCGCGAGCCGCTTCGGCGAGTTGCTCGAATTGGGCCGCGAGCTTGCTGCGGAGCGCGGGCGGCGGATCGGTCGCGAGCGCGATCAGCGCGGCTTCGAAGTCGCCTTCGGTCGCGTAGAGGCCCGCGAGCTGGATCTGCACCTGCGGCTCGCCTGGGTCGAGCTTCGCGACCTCGGCCAGTTCGCGCTTGGCGTCCTGCGTCCGGCCGACGAGCCGCAGCACGTCGGCACGCAGCAACCGGTACGACGGCTCGAACGGTCGCAGCGACACCGCCACGTCGGCCTGTTCGAGCGCGCGCTCGGCGTCGGCGCGCGATCCCGCAGTGCGGAGGATCTCGTTGGCCCACAACTGCCGACAGGATGGATCCGACGGGTGCGCTGCGTTCGCGCGCGCGAGCCAGTTCGCATCGCCTTTGCCTTCGGCGTCCATCGACTCGAGGAACCGGGCTGTGCAGAAGGATGCGGCCGACACCGAGATGCCGACGCCGAGCAGCATGATGCCCACGACGCGCACCGCGGCGTCGTGCCAGCGTGACGCCGCGACCGCGTTGCTCCCGTTGCGTCGCGCCGCGAACAGGAGCGCGAGCGCCACGGTCGGGGCGTTTAGCAACGGCGCGCGCACGACCATCAGCGCGGCCAGCGCCACGAGCGGCGCCGCGTCGGCGTCGAAGCGGCCGCGCACGAGGCGCGCGCCGAGGAACGCGAGCAGCAGCAGCAACGCCGGCAACCCGCCTTCGATCGCCGTCTCGAGCCAGTCGTCGTGCGCAGTGCCGACGCGTCGCATCTCGGCGCGCGACAGCGAGGAGAGTTCGATCTCGCGCTGCGACCGGTAGCGCGGGTACTGCACCGCGAACTGTCCCGGTCCGTGCCCGAGGATCGGCGCGTCCGAGAGCATGGCGAGGGTGCTCTTCGCGATCTCGACGCGCACTTCGAGCGTCGCCGTGCGCGTGGTGGCGCCGGGCATCGCGGATGTGCTCGAGGTCGTGGGTTGGGCCTGTTCCGTCGTCGTGGCTCCGGGGACGTAAGCTGTGGCCGAAGGCGACGCCGGGCTCGCGAGCCACAGCATTCCCAATCCCATTCCTGCCAGCGTCGAGAGGATCGGTGTCCATCGCCGCGTCGAGGCGATGCGTCCTTCCGTGCCCTCCGCGAACGCGCATGCCACCGCGACGCCGAACGGCAACGCAACGAGACCCGAACGCGATCCGTTCGCGGCCGCATACGCGCCGCACGCGAACAGCGTGAGCAACGCGGAGCGCGGCATCTGCGCGTGGCGCGCGGCGACGCACGCGCCGGCCACGGCAAGGAACTCTGCCGCCACGTTGCGGTTGCCGAAGAGGCTTACCGGCTCCTCGACGCTGCCGATCCAGAACGGCATTCCGAGCCGCTGCGCGATGCCCACCGACGCGGTGACCGCGGCGCAGAGCATGGCGACCCGGAACAAGGTGGTCTTGTCCGTGCCCGCGCCGGCGCGGCACAGCAAGAAGAGCGAAGTCCACCAGAGGCAACGCTCGGCGGCGGCGGCGAACTGGATCGAGTCGCCGTTCGCGAGGCCGGACAGCAGCAGCCAGGCCGCGATCGCGAACAGCGCCGAGCCGCCGAGGGCCCGCGTGGCGAACGATCTCGGTCTCGCGATCGCGACGACGCCGAGGATCAGCAGGAGCAGCCCGCGGCGCGCGGCTTCGAAGTCGATCCACCAGGGATCGAACGGGATCGCGAGCAGCGCGACCAACGCGGCGGGCCAACGCGAACCCTGCCCGGCGTCGTCGTGCGTCATGCGGGCTTCTGCGACTCGAACTGGAGGATGGCGTCCACGTAGGGTTCGACGGCGAACACCTCCAGATCGTCCACTCCTTCGCCGACGCCGAGGAACTTGACCGGCACGGGCAGCACGGAGCGGATGCCGAACACGGCTCCGCCCTTCGCGGTGCCGTCCATCTTCGCGAGGATCAAGCCCGTCACCGGCGCGGCCTTGCTGAACTCGCTCGCCTGGCGGATCGCGTTCTGGCCCGTGGTCGCGTCGAGCACGAGCAGCGTCTCGTGCGGCGCGTCGGGCAGCACCTTCTTGACGACGCGCACGACCTTCTCGAGCTCGGTCATCAGGTTCTTCTGCGTGTGCAGACGTCCTGCCGTGTCGAGGATCAGGTAGTCGACCTGCCGCGCGACCGCGGCTGAAACGGCGTCGAACGCGACCGCCGCCGGGTCCGCGCCCGTGTGCTGCTTCACGATCGGGATGTCGAGCCGCTGCGCCCACATCGAGAGCTGCTCGACCGCGGCCGCGCGGAACGTGTCGCCCGCGCCGACCATGACCTTGTTGCCCTTCGACTGCAGGTGCCTCGCGAGCTTGGCGATCGACGTCGTCTTGCCGGCGCCGTTGACGCCGACCACGAGCACGACGGTCGGCTTCGTCGCCGCGCGCGCGATCGGCTGCGCCGCGCCGTCGAGCATCTGCGCGAGCTTCTTCCGGAGGTGGGCGGGGACCTGTTCGACCTCGGTGACCTCACGGCGCTTCCACGCGAGCTTGAGGTCCTCGACGATCTGGGAGCCGACGGCGCCGAGGTCCGCCTGGTAGAGCACGTGCTCGAGCTCGTCGAGGAAGTCCTCGTCGAGCTTGCGGCCGATCGAGAACAGCCGCGACAGGCCGGCGGTGAGGACTTCGCGCGTCTTCTTGAGCGCGCCGAGCAGCTTGCCGAACACCATGCGCCGGGATCAGGTGGCCTGCGTGGCCGAGGTGTCCTGCGCGCCCGATGCGGCCGCGCGCTCCTTCTCGAGGTCCATGCGGACGCGGTCGAGGATGCCGTTCACGAAGCCGCCCGAGTTGGCGGTCGAGTACTTCTTGCCCAGTTCGATCGCCTCGTTGATCGCGACCTTCGGCGGCACGTCCTGGCAGTGCGCCAGCTCGTAGACGGTCATGCGCAGGATGTTGCGGTCGATGCTGGCCATGCGCTTCAGGTCCCAGTTCCGCGTGACGGTCTTGAGGCGATCGTCGATCTCGTTGCGCAGGCCCAGCGTGCCTTCGACCAGGCGCTGCGCGAACACGCGGACCTCCTCGTCGCCTTCACTGGCTTCGTTGCACAGACCTTGGAGGTCCGTCCCCATCTCGTGCTCGTAGTTCGGACCGCGCAGGTCGTACTGGAAGAGCAACTGGAGGGCGACTTCGCGAGCTTTGGTGCGGCGGCGTACGGGCTGGGGCATGGCAAGGAGCGGCGCGGGGGGGAGCGCGAGGCGAGGACTGTAGCAGGAGTCCGCCGTTCCTCAACGGGGGGCTGCGAGTGAGGCTGCGTTGCGCTGCATCGCGCGCTTCAGCTGCGCCATCTCCAGGGCCGCCATGATCGCGTCGTGGCCCTTGTTGCCGGCGGCGCCGCCGGCGCGCGCCATCGCCTGCGCGAGGTCTTCGCACGTGAGCACGCCGAATGCGATCGGCGTGCCTGTGTCGAGGCTCGCGCGCAGCACGCCGTCCGTCGCGCCACTGCAGACGTAGTCGTAGTGGCTCGTCTCGCCGCGGATCACCGCGCCCAGTGTCGCGACTGCGTCGCAGCGCATCGTCGTCGCGAGCCACTGTGCTGCTTGCGGCAGTTCGAATGCGCCCGGCACGCGCGCGACGACGACGTCGGCATCGGCCACTCCGCGTTCGCGGCACGCGTCGAGCGCGCCTTGCAGCAGACGTTCGGTGACGACTTCGTTGAAGCGGGCGACGGCGATGCCGACCCGCAGTCCGCGGCCGTCAGGTTGTGCACACAGGTCCAATGGCATGGCGACAGGGTAGCAGGCAGGCGGCGAGAGACTCCATGCCGGAGTTGACGAGGCTCCGCGCGATCTGCGTGCGCGGCGCGTCGGCGCATCCGCGCAGCGTGGAGGATCGGTGCGATTCGCTCGGCGGGGATCGTCGTCGTTGCGATCCGCTGCGCCGTGTGCCAGAGTCCGAACGCAATGCGCGCCGACGTCTGGTTCTGGATGGCCCTGGTCTCGACCGTCGCCCTGATGGCGCTCGCGCTGGTGTCCGGCCTGCAACGCAAGCGTCGCGCGCACCTGCTCGCGGGACCGGCGTCGATGGCGAGCCTCGTCGTCGCGATCCTGCTGACCGAGAAGCTCGCGCGGCTCTACGCGTTCGATCCCGAGGTGCAGCGCATCCACCTCGTCTGCGCCAAGGTCGGCGGCCTGCTCGCCATCCCGGTCGTGGTGACGGGCATCCTGTTGTGGCGGCGTCCGTCGACGCGGCGGCTGCACCGCTGGGCCGTGTGGATCTTCGTGGTCGCGACGCTCGTGGCGACCGCGACGGGCGTCTGGATGTTCGCCGGCGCAGTCCCGAAGCCGGAGTGAGGTCGCGCCTCAGCGCACGCTGGTTGCGCACAGCGCGGTGAGGCGCGCGGAGCCGCCGGGCTGGTCTTCGACGAGGCCCTGCGCGTAGAGCGGCAAGCCGAGCAGTTGCGCGTCCGCAGGCACGGCCAGCGTGAACGGCTGCACGCCGGCGTTGGTGTCGAAGGCCGCGAAGCCGAACAGCGCGGCTTGCGAAGGGTCGATCCCGAGGTCGCCCAACGGCGGCAGCGGCAGCATCGGGTCGAAGCGCGCGAGCGACAGGCCGACGAGGCCGGAGCGGCCAGCAGCGCCGTAGCCGGGCTGGCTCGCGAGTTCGAGCACGAGCGATCCGCCGAGCGTCGGCGCGGCAGCGAAGGCGACGTGACGATGGCGGTTCCAGAGGACCTGCGGCGGCGTGCCGAGACCCGTGAGCACGAGGTCGGGATCGGCGTCGCCGTCGAGGTCGCGAGCGCGCAGCTGGCACGCGATGCTCGCCGCAGGTGGCAGCCGCCAGGACGCGTCGGAGAACGCGTTCGCGCCTGCGTTGAGCCAGATCGTGGGCTGGTTGTAGTTGATCGTGCCGCGCGCCCAGTCGAGGTCGTGGTCGCCGTCGAGGTCGGCGAGCGCGACGGTCAGCGTGAACGCGGACGGTTGCGGCGTCGCGAGCAGTTGCAGCGCGAACGCGCCGCCGCCGACGTTGCGCAGCATCACGTCGCCGAGCGCCGAACGGCCGAGCACGAAGTCGACGAGCCCGTCGCCGTCGACGTCGCCAGCGTCCATCGCCGAAGGCGAGCCGAGTCCGCGCGGCAGCCACGCCGCCGTTGCGTCCGTGAACGCGCCGTTGCCGTCGTTGCGCCACAGGTTGAGTCCGTCGCGCGCGACGACGACGTCCTTGTCGCCGTCCTGGTCGACGTCCACGGCCAACACCTGGAAGCATGCGCCGGGGAAGGGCTGCGACGCCGTGAACACGCCGAGTCCGTCGTTGGTCAGCAGCTGGTTCGCGCCGCCGCCGAGCCAGTGTCCCGCGCAGGCGAGGTCCTCGTCACCGTCGTTGTCGATGTCGACCGCGACGGCGCCGTGGATCGTCGGCAGCGACGCCGGGAGGTTGCCCGAGATCTCCTGCCAGCCGCCCGCAGGCAGGCAGCGGAACAGCCGCGCTTGCGCGTTCCAGGTCAGCAGCAGTTCGCGACGCTGGTCGCCGTCGACGTCGACGAAGGCCGCGGTCCGCATGTCGCCGGCGAACGTAGGCAGAGTCGGCGTGAGGTCCGTGAACGAGCCGCTGCCGTCGTTGCGATAGACCTTGGGGCCGGTCGAGATCACGAGCGCGAGGTCGTCGTCGCCGTCCGCGTCGAGGTCGCCGAAGGTCACGTCGGTGGCGATCGGGAACGGCACGTTGGGCAGTGGCACGCCGGCGAACTGCAACGGCGCCTGTGCGTGCGCAAGCGAGGCGCCGAACGATGCGACGAGCAGGCCAACGGAACGTAGGTCGGGCATGGGGCGCGCAGGTTACCCGGCCGATGGCGGACCTGGGCCCAGGGCCTCAAGGGCATGCGCGGAACTGCCGATAGCACCGCGCATGACGCTGGTCCTCTCCGAGCCACGGCAGACGAACACGAGTGCGCCGGCAGCGCCCGTCGTGGTGCCTGCGCCGGCGGGACAGGAGTCCACGCAAGCTGCGCCCAACCGCGGCCCGGCGGTCTTCCCGCTCGGGGAGCCGCGCCGCAGTGGCGATGCGCCGCGGCCGCGCCGCTGGGCCGCCGAGGTGATGTTCGGCGTGATGCTGGTCGCGGTCGTGCACGCGTTCGTGCTGCAGATCTCGATCGTGAAAGGCCACTCGATGGAACCGTCGTTGCGCGACGGGGACCGTCTCGTGGTCGATCGCATCGGCGCGGCCATCGACGACATCGCCCGCGGCGACGTGGTCGTGATGCGCTACCCGCGCAACCCGTCGGTGGACTTCGTGAAGCGCGTGGTCGGCCTGCCCGGGGACCGCGTCGCGCTGCGCTGCGGCCAGCTGTGGGTCAACGGCGAGATGGCGCCGGACGCATACACGTGCATCGCTGACCTGGAGACGACCGAGGAGATCGAGGTGCCGCGCGGCAGCCTGTTCGTGCTGGGGGACAACCGGCCCATCAGCTGCGACTCGCGGGAGTTCGGCCTCGTGCACGAGAGCCTCGTTCGCGGGAAGGTGCGCGCGCGCTTCTGGCCGCTGGACCGCGTCGCGGTCTTCTGAGCCGCTCCGGCGTTCCGCTGCTTGCGCGCCGTCGGCGCAGAGGCTCCAACATGGGAGCATGGAACAGCACGCGCAGCACGTCCTCGTGGTCGGCGGCACGAAGGGCATCGGCAAGGGCGTCGCGGATGCGCTCGGCGCCCGCGCCGTCGTGTGGTCGCGCGAGCACGGCGTCGACGCGACGGACCCGGCTTCGGTCGCGGCTGCAGCCGATCGCTTGCTGCGCGAGCGCGGCGCTCCGTGGGGGCTGGTGCACACGATCGGCGACTTCCACGAAGCCCCGTTGCTCTCGACGGCGCCGCGCGAGTTCGCAGCGCTCGTGGAGAGCAACCTCACGACCACGCTGCACGTCGTGCAGTCGGTCGTGCCGGCGATGACTCGGGCAGGGCGCGGTCGCGTGGTGTTGTTCGCGGCGGCTGGCGCGGGCAAGGACCGCGCGATGCTGCGCGCGCCGGCCTACTTCGCGATCAAGGCGGCGCTCGTGCACATGGCGCGTTCGCTCGCCGCCGAGTGCGCGAAGTCAGGAGTCACGGTCAACGTCGTGTCGCCGGGGCTCATCGGCCACGAGCACAGCCACCAGGAGAGCCAGCGACGCATGCTGGCGCGCGTGCCCGCAGGAAGGCTCGGCAACGTCGGCGACGTCGTCGGCCTCGTCGAGTGGTTGCTGCGCGAGGAGAGCGGCTACATGACCGGGGAAGACCTCACGGTCGACGGCGGCTTGCAGCTCTGAGCCTCACGCGCGCGTGCGGTGGGCTCAGCGTCTCGGATGCGGCCTCCGCCTCGCGTCATGCGTCGCCGCCAAGGCGGCGACGAGGCGTGATCGACAGCCCGCGGTCGGAGCCGTGCCCAGGCGCTCAGCGCGGCGCTGCTTCCTTGCGCACGTTGTTCCGCAGCGTGCCGAGGCCTTGGATCGTCACGGCCATCGAGTCGCCGTGGACGATGGGCCCGACGCCTTCGGGCGTGCCCGTCGCGATCAGGTCGCCGCAGCGCAGCGTGGTGCAGCGCGCCATCGCCGCGAGCAGCTTGCCGATCGAGAACACCATCTCGCTGGTGCGCGCCTTCTGCCGTTGCGCGCCGTTCACCGTCATCGAGACCTCGAGGTCGTTGCCGTCGATCGCGTCCACCGGCACGACGAACGGCCCGTAGGGGCAGAACGAGTCGAAGGACTTGCTGCGCAACCACGGGTACTTCTGGTCGCGATCCGTTCCCTGCAGGGTGCGGGCCGTGACGTCGTTGACGATCGTGTAGCCCGCCACCAGCGACGGCGCATCTGCTTCGGTCACGTACTTGCGCCCCTCGTCGCGCGGATCGGCGAAACCGAGCACGAGGCCGAGTTCGGCCTCGTGGTCGACGCGCGTCTCGAGCCAGTGCGGGATGACGACGTCGTCGCCGTGCGCGCGCAGCGTGTCGGGCAGCTTGGAGAAGAAGATCGGCTCGGGCGGAGCCTCGGCGCCGAACTCGCGCGCGTGCTTCACGTAGTTCTTCGCCACGCACAGGATCTTGCCGGGGCGCGGCACGGGCGTGGCGAAGCGCTGCGGTTCGCCGATCACGCGCGCCTTCTGCATTCGCGCCATCAGGTCGCGCATGCGCAGCGCGCCTTGCGCGAGCAAGGCGTGGACGTCGAGCGGGCCGAGGTCGTACCAGCGCGCGTCGTCGCTGTGTGAGCCGGGCTCGAAGCCGCCGACGTGGACGGCGTTGCCGGAATGGAAGCGGAACCAGGCGGGGGCTTGGGGCAGCACGGAGGGGTCGCTTTCGTTCGTTCGGTCGTTCGGTGGGTGGGCGCGGGTTCGTGGCTCAGCGGCAGCGTTCGAACGCGAGCAGCGCGTAGCACGTGCAGAGGACGGGCATCGACTCCATCCAACGCGAGTTCTTGGCGTTCACGAACGATCCGTCGCTCGCCTGCAAGGACAGCAGCTTCTCGCGCAGCGCCTTCTTCCACTCGATCGGCGCGGGCAGCGCATCGGGCTTCGCGCCGGGCTCGGGCTTCGACGTGTGCACCGTCGCGACCTTGGCGAGGTCGAGCGCCTGCGCGAGCACCATGTAGTAGTAGAAGAGGCCTGCTTGCCGCGCCTTGTCGCCGAGCGGCGCCGTGAAGCCCGGGTTCTCGTCGAGCGTCCAGTTCTGCGAGATCCAGCGCACCGCGGCCTGCACACGCGCGTCGTCGGAGGGCAGCCCGCACAGCGTGTAGGACTTCAGCAGCGCGTAGGTCATCGAGCCGTAGCTGCGCGGGTGCGACTTGCCGTCCGGCGTCTCGTCGTAGCCGGCCGCCGAGTTGCCCGGGTAGTAGCCCGAGCCGCCGTCGTTGCCGGACTCGATGTCCATGATCTTGCCGCCAGCGTCGGGGTCCGAGACCTTGCCGCGGAAGTCGTTCACGCTCTTCAGGTTCTGGGATCGCTGCAGGAAGACGAGCGCCTTCTGGAACGCCTCGTGTTCTGCGGGCAGGCCCGACTCGCGCAACGCTTGCAGCGCGAAGTTGACGTTGCTGAGGTCGCCGCGCTGGCTGCCGCCGTAGCCGATCGAGCCGTAGTCGCGGTCGCCTTTCTCGTAGCCGCCTTGCTCCGCATGCTGGCACGCGAGGATGTAGCGCTGCGCCTTCTCGATCGCGGGCTTCGCCGACGGATGGCCCCAACGCACGAGCGCGCCCGTGGCGACGCTCGTCGTGTAGTTCTGCAGTTGGTCGCCGAACGAGCCGTCCTCGTTCTGGCGCGACAGCAGGAACTGCATGCCCTGGTCGATCGCGGCGCTCTCGTCCTTGTTCCGCAATTGCGCGGGCTTCGTCTGAAGCGCGAGCAGCGCGAGGCCGGTGATCGCCGGGTCCGCGACCTTCTTGTCGCCGAACTGCACGTGGACGACGCCGTTCTCCTGCTGCGACATCAGGTAGAGGAACGCCTTCTGTTGCGCCGGCTCGAACGCGGGCGCCGCCTCGCCGCGCGCCTCGCGCTCGTCGAGCTCGCGGTTGCACTGCTGGCAGGCGACGAGGCGCACGAGGCAGTCGACCGCAGCGCTCGCGTCGAACGCGGCGCCGGGCGCGAGCAGCGAAGCGGCCTCGGCGGCGGGCTCCTTGGCGAGGTGCTCGGGGAACGTCTCGATGCCGAGGCGCGCGTGCACGGAGGCCACGCTTTCCTGCCACGGGGAACGCTCGATGCCCTTCGACGCGAGCCACTTCCGCGCGGTCGCGATCTCGTCGGCGTAGCGGTCGCGGTCCATGCCGTCGAGCGCGTCGACGACCCATGCGGTCGTCATCGGATCCTCGTCGGCTGCCGCGCCGAAGCTGCCGTCGTCGCGGCGTCCCGCGATGAGGCTGCCGATCGTCGCGCGGATGCGCGGGTTGTCGATCGCGACGTAGAACCGGTGGCACCTCGCCATCGCGGTCAGCATGCGCGCCGAGTCGGCGAGCGAGGTCGCATACGGCGCCGCCGCGCCCGGCTTCTGGGTCCGGGCGGCGATCGCGTCGACGAGGCGGTCGACGTCGTTCTTGAGGATCGTGCCGCGCGTCCGCTGCGGCGTCTTCGCGGGGTCTTGCGCGCAGATCGCGGCGTGCGGAGCGACTGCGTTCGCGGCGACGGCAGGCGCGCTCGCGGACCAGAGGACCAGGCAGAGGGTCGGCAGGTTCATGGGCTTGTGGCGGGGCAAGGTAGGTCGGCCGCCGCGGCCCGCCAAACGGAAAGGGGCAGCGGGCGGTTCAGGCCCGGCGCCGCGACGGCGCGCGCCGGTCGCGTCGTCGTCGCATCCCCGTCACTTCTGCACCGGCAGGCCGCGCCCGATCCAGTGCGCGATGCCGCCGCGCAGGTTCGTCAGCTTCTGGAACCCCGCCTGCTGCAGGATCTCGCAGGCGAACAGGCTGCGGCGGCCGTGCTCGCAGTAGACGAGCCAGTTCGCGTTCGCGTCGAGTTCCTGCCAGCGCTGGCCCAATTCCTGGACCGGCAGCAACGTCGCTCCCGGCAGGCGGTACATGCGATGTTCCATGTCGGTGCGCACGTCGAGCACCTTGAGGGTCGGGTCGCTCTGGAGCTCCTGCTGGACGTCTTCGGGGCCGAGGTCGCGGTAGGTCATGGCAGCGCTGTAGCGGAACGGAGCGGATCAGTCGAGATGCGCGCGGTCGCTGTCGCCCATGGCGACGTCGCCCTGCGGGAAGTACTCGCGCCACCTGCGGTCGACGAGCGCGCGGGTGCGATCGTCGCAGAACAGCTCCTTCGGGTAGCTCGGCTTCATGCGCGCGTCGATCACGATCGGCGGCGTGTAGCTCGGCTGGTGGCGCACGACGCGCATCGCGTGGGCGTGGATGTCGGCGGCGGGCTCGAAGCGCGTGAACGTCGTCCAGAGGAAGTTGACCGCGGACTTCGCCGCCTTCCTCGCGTCGTCGACGAGCACGACGAGCGGCCATTCGCGGAGCGACGGGCACGCGGCGAGCCGCTGCGCGGCCGTCGCGTCGCGCTCGGACGCAGGGCCCTCGACGACGAGGCATCCTGCGCAGAACGGCACGGCGCGTTCGATGCCTTGCGGCAGCGAGCCCGAGAACTCGCGCGGCAGCTTGCGCACCGGCTCGCCGTAGCCGAGCAGCACGCCCTTGCTGCCTTCGTTGACCGCGGGGCCCGCGTAGTCGAGCGTGTCCATCGACAGGTTGCCGAACACGTAGAGGTCGGTCTCGAAGTTCGCGCGCGCGAGGATGTGTTCGAGCGTCGCGCGGAAATCGCGCAGGTCGATCGGCCGGTCGGTCAGCAGCAGGAACTTCGTCAGCGAGAGCTGGCCTTCGCCGAGGATGCGGAACGCGGCCTGCATCGCCTCGCGCTTGTAGCGCTGCTTGCACACCGCGGCCGCGAGCGAGTGGTAGCCCGTCTCGCCGTAGCTCCACAGGTCGGTGACGTTCGGCATCGCGACCTTGCACAGCGGCAGCAGCAGCTCCTGCAGGTAGTCGCCGAGGAAGAAGTCTTCCTGCCGCGGCTTGCCGACGACGGTCGCGCAGAGGATCGGGTCCTTGCGGTGCAGCAGCGCCTTCACCGTGATGCGCGGGTAGTCGTGGCGCAGCGAGTAGTAGCCGTAGTGGTCGCCGAACGGGCCCTCGGGGAAGCGGTCGCCGGGCTTCACCTCGCCGGTGATGCAGAACTCGCAGTCCGCGACGAGCGGCAGCGGCCCTGCGGGGTTGGCGCCGCTGCGCAGGCGTTGGCCCATCAGCAGCGAGCACAGCAGCAGTTCGGGCACGTTCTCCGGCAGCGGCGCGATCGCCGACAGGATCAACGCCGGCGGGCCGCCGACGAACACGTTCACGGGCATCGGGCGGCCGAGCTTCTCGTGTTCCGCGAGGTGGAAGCCGCCGCCCTTGCCGATCTGCACGTGCAGCCCCGTGTGGCCGTCGTCGTGCCGCTGGATGCGGTACATGCCGAGGTTGGAGCCGAGGCCCGCAGGATGCTCGGTGTAGACGAGCGGCAGCGTCACGAAGCCGCCCCCGTCCTCTTCCCACGTGCGAAGGAGCGGCAGGCGCGACAGCTGCGGCGGCGTGTCGACGCACTGCGCGACGGGCGCGCTGCGCACGTGCTTCCTGCCGACCTTGAGCAAGGAGCCCAGCAGGTCGCGGTTCTGCCACAGCTTGCCGAGGCTCGGCGGCAGCATCGTGTGCGGTGCGTCGGCGAGTCGCTGCACGAGTTGTTGCGGGTCCTTGCCGAACGCGAGTTCGACGCGTCGCGCCGTGCCGAACAGGTTGGTCACGGCTGGCCACGGCGAGCCCTTCACGTTGGCGAACAGCAGCGCGGGGCCGCCGGCGGCGATCACGCGGCGGTGGACTTCGGCGGCCTCGAGGTCCGGGTTGACCTGCGTCTCGACAACACGGAGTTCGCCTTCCTTCTTCAGCACGTCGAGGAACGCGCGCAGGTCGGTCAACGGAGTCGGCTTCATGGCTTGCGGACGGTGCGTTCGAGGAAGGTCCGGACGATCGCGGCGGTGCGCTGCGACGCGCCCGGCTCGCCGAGGCGCGCCTTCACTTCGGCGAGCCCGGCCACGCAGTTGCGGCGCGTTTCGTCGTCGGACCAGAGTCGCTGCGCGGCGTCCGTGACGCGGTCCCAGCCGTCGTCGCCGTGGAAGCAGAACTCGGGAACGACCTCGCGCGCTGCGACGAGGTTTGCGGCCGCGACGAAGGGCACGCTGAGGATGTTGTGGTAGCCGAGCGTCGCGAGCGCGGAGCGCAGCTTGTAGACGACGACGACCGGGTTGCCGAACAAGCAGGCTTCCAGCGAGCCGGTGCCCGACTTCGCGAGCACGAGCCGGCTGCCCGCGAGCCACGGCGCGAGCGGCCCGATGCGCACCTCGGCGCCGTCGCACGGATGCGCGGCGAGCGTCGCGCGCAGCAGTTCCTCGCGGCGAGCGTCACGGTGCGCGATGACGACGCGGATCGACGGCTCCGTCCGTCGGAGGCGTCGCGCCACCTCGAGCATCCCGGGCAGGTTCGCCTCGATCTCGGAGCGTCGCGAGCCCGGCAGCAGGCACAGGGTGCGACGCGCGCGAACGGCTTCGACTTCGGCAGGAGTCGGCGGCGCCGCCGCGATCTGGTCGAGCAGCGGATGGCCGATGTAGCGCGCGGGCACCTCGAACTGGCGGAAGAACGAGGTCTCGAACGGCAGGATCGTCAGCGTCGCATCGACCGCGCGGCGGTAGCGACGCATGCGCCAAGGGCCCCAGGCCCAGTACTGCGGCGCGACGTAGTGCAGCACGGGCACGCGCGCTCGTTTGCATGCCTTCGCCATCACGAGGTGGAGGCCCGGGTAGTCGACGAGCACGACGAGGTCCGGCGGGTCGTCGCGCAACAGGCGAAGGAACGCAGCGAACGCGCGCACGACGAATGGCAATTGCTTCAGCACGCCGACGACGCCCATCACCGCGTGCTCGCTGAGCGGATAGCGAACGTCCGCGCCTGCCTTCGTCAGCATCGGGCCGCCGAACGCCGTCACGCGCACGCGGTCGCCGAGCGCCTCGCAGAGCCGCGCGGCATGCGCCTCGCCGCTCGCTTCGCCGGCGGACACGAACACGTGCGGCTTCGCGTCCTGATACCGCAGCCTGCCGCACGCGCGCGCGCGCTGCGCGAGCCGCTCCGCGACGTCCTCGTCGATCGCGCCTTCGCGGACGGACGCGGACAGCGCCTCCTGCGCGAGCCGCCGCCAACGCTTGCGCATCGGCAGGTAGGCGAGCAGGCGCAGCGGCGTGCCGAGCGCGCGCAGCGTCTCTTTGCCGAGCGTGAATGCGACCTTCAGCGCGATCACTCAGGGCTCCAGGTTGCGCAGCGAGCGCCACGCGAGCGCATAGAACAGGATCGCGGCGAGCAGCAGCCACAGCGACAGCGCCGGGCCGCGGTGCGGCAGGAACATCTCGGCGATCGGCACGTTGCCCGCGAGGATCGGCCCGTAGCAGTCGACGTCCGACATGCGGAAGAGGCTGAACGCGCGCAGCTTCGGGATCAGGTACATGCCGATCTGCGACACGACGATGCCGCCGACCCAGAACGCGACGTGCGCCTGCGCGCGGCAGCGCGAGGAGACGAACGTCGTGAACGCGAGGATCATCAGCACGAACAGGCTGCCGTGCAGGTTGGCCAGTTGCACCGGCCAGAACGGCAACTGGAGCTCGATGCTGCGGGAGAACCAGATCGCCGCGGTGTTGACGACGAAGATCGGCGCCAGCACGCACAAGGCCACGGGCCAGCTCTTCTGCCACAGGATCGCGGAGGGCGAGATCGGTCGCGACAGCAGGAACTCGAGCGTCTGCGTCTCGCGCTCGCGCGCGAACAGCGCCGTGCCGAGCAGCACGCTCGCGGCGATGCCGAGCAGGTTCACGCTGCGGAAGTACAGCATCACCGCGATCCAGTTGCGGTAGGCGACGTCCTCTGCGCGGTCCGTCACGCCCTGGCCGATGCGCTTCAGGAAGTCGAAGCCCGGGTTCTTCAGCAGCGTGGAGTTCTTGAGGTCGCCGTAGATGTCGGGCCACAGCCAGATGACGGGCATGGCCAGCGCGAACAGCAGGACCGTGTAGACCAGCGTCATCACGCGTACTTCGCGGAAGGTCTTCTTCGCGATCATCGCGTGGCCTCCGCGGCGGCGTTGCCCGGCGATTCGAGGAACAGGCGCGTGTAGAGGTCTTCGAGGCGCGCGGCGCCGATCTCGCACGACACGAGCGCGCCGCGCGGCACGCTGGCGATCCACTCTGCGGGATCGCCGTCGCAATCGAGCACGAGCGCGCCGTCGGGTTGCTGCGCGAGGCACGTGGCGCCCGGAGGCAGCGCCATTCCCGGCGCGAGCCGGACCCGCATGCGGCGCAGCAGCGCGTCCTTCGCCGCGCGCGCCTCGTCGTCGCCGACGAACGTGCCCGCGCGCAGGAACACGAGCCGCGTCGCGAGCGCCTGCAGCTCCTCGAGGTGGTGCGAGCTCAGCAGGATCGTCTTGCCGAGTTCGCGCATGCCCTGCAGCACGGCGCGCAGTTCCATGCGCATCGTCGCGTCGAGCGCGCGGTCGGGCTCGTCGAGGAGGTAGAGATCGACGTCGACCGACAGCGCCGCGAGGATCGCGAGTTTCTGCTTCATGCCCGCGCTGTAGCTGCGCACGCGCTTCTGCAGCGGCAGCGAGAAGATCTCGGCGAGGCGTCGTTCGCGATCGTGGTCGGCATGCGCGTGGAACGACTGCGCGAACGCGAGGAACTGCGCGCCCGTCATCTCCTGGTAGACGGACGTCTCGCCCGGCAGGTAGGAGCAACGGCGACGGATCGCGAGCGCGTCGACGTCGGGGTCGAGCCCGAACACCTCGCATCGGCCTTGCGTGCGGCGGTGGAGGCCGAGCAGCACGCGCAGCAACGTCGACTTGCCGGCGCCGTTCGGGCCGACGAGCCCGAGGAACTCGCCGCTTGCGACCTCTAGGTCGATGCCCGTGAGCACGCGCGCCTCGCCGAACGCCTTGGCAACTCCTTGCAGGCGGATCACGGGGGCGTCGTTCACGCGGCGGCTCCGAGGCCGGCGATGCGGAGGAAGTTGGAGAGCAAGCGCATGCCGTGCGGGGAGCGGAAGGACTCGGGGTGGAACTGCACGCCGAACGTCGGGTGCTGTGCGTGGCGAAGGCCCATGATCGTGCCGTCGTCGAGCCACGCCGTCGCGACCAGTTTTCCGGGCAGCGGCCGGTGGACGCAGAGCGCGTGGTAGCGGCAGAACGGCGCGCCGTCGGGGATGCCGTCGAACAAGGGCGATCCGTCGTGGCGGATCGCGGACGTTCGTCCGTGGCACGGCGCGCCGCGGTCGACGCGCGCGCCGTAGGCCTGGCCGATGGCCTGGTGCCCGAGGCACACGCCGAGCATCGGGATCCTGCCGCCGTGGCGGCGCAGCACTTCGATCGTGCAGCCGGCGTCCTCGGGGCGGCCGGGCCCAGGCGAAAGCACGATGGCGCGCGGGGCGCCCGGCAAGCGCGCGGGGTCGACGCGGTCGCTGCGGCGCACGTCCACGGTGGCGCCCAGCACGGACAGAGCCTGCGCGAGGTTCCAGACGAACGAATCCTGGTTGTCGAGCAGCAGGATCAAGGAGGCGAGAGAGTATCCTCTTCGCCCAGCCCATGAACATCCTGATCGTCGGCCTCGGCGAGGTCGGTTCCTATCTCGCGAAGGTGCTCTCGACCGAAGGGCACTCGGTGACGGTGGTGGACCCCGACCTGCATCGCTTGCGGCGCGTCGCCGACTTGCTCGACGTGCAGGCGGTGCACGGCGACGGCGCGCGACCTGACGTGCTCGACAAGGCCGAGGCGCACGCAGCCGATCTCGTGCTCGCGGTCTCGAACGACGACAAGGTCAACATGCTGACCTGCTTGTTCGGCAAGCGGCTCGGCGCCAAGAAGACGGTCTTGCGCCTCAAGGACACGACCGCGTTCCGGCGCAGCAAGACGTTCTTCCGCAAGAACCTGCTCTACGACCTGCTGTTGTCGCTCGACGACCTCGCCGCCGAGGAGATCGTCAAGACCGTGCGCCTCAACCAGGCGGTCGGCGTCGACAACTTTGCCGAGGGCAAGGTGCAGATGCGGCGCTTCAAGATCGACGAGGACAGCAACTTCGTCGGCGTCGCGGTCAAGGACCTCAAGATCCCCGCTGGCGTGCTGATCACCGCGATCGACCGCGACCACGAGGTGATCGTGCCCGGCGGCAGTGACGTGATCGCCGTCGGCGACGAGATCTTCGTGCTCGGTGAACCCAAGTCGATCGCGGCGTTCGAGAAGAAGACCGGCGCGAAGCAGACGTTCTTGAAGAGCGTCGTGGTCTACGGCCATTCGGGCGTCGCGGTGCAGGTGTGCCAGGCGATGCAGCGCCACCACGTGAACACGCGCGTCATCGTCGACGACCGCGAAGAGGCGGAGCGCTTGTCCGAGATCCTGCAGGGCGTCGTCGTGCTCCACGCCGAGGCGACCGACCTCAACTTCCTGCAGGAGGAGCACGTCGGCGAGGCGGACGCGTTCCTCGGCATCGGCGAACAGGACGAGCGCAACCTGATGTCCTGCCAATTGGCGCGCAACCTCGGCATCAAGCGCACCGTGGCGCTCGTGCAGAAGCCCGACTACGTGTCGCTCTACGAACGCCTCGGCATCGACGTCGCGGTGTCGCCGCGCCTGTTGTGCGCGAACCGCATCCTCGCGTTCGTGCGCAGCCGCAGCATCAGCACGATCGCGACGATCGAAGAAGGCAAGGCCGAGGTGCTCGAGATCCAGGTGCAGCCCGGCAGCAAGCTGGTCGGCTGCAAGTTGCGCGAAGCGGGCTTCCCGCGCGGCTGCGTGGTCGGCGCGATCACGCGCGAGGAAGGCGAGGTCTTGATCCCGACCGGCGAGGACGAGATCCAGGCGCACGACCAGATGGTGCTGTTCGTGCTCGCGAAGGTCGTCGAGGACGTGATGGACCTCGCGGGCATCGTGCGCGAGTGACGGGCGCGAGCCGCGGGTCGGCTCGTGGAGGGTCAGCCTTGGCGAGCCAGGTGGCGCTCAGCCATATGCAGCTCGTCGAGAGCTGCTGTGCACCTCGGACGGTGTCCGCTGCTCGCGAGCCGCGAGTTCGCTCGAGCAGCACCGGATTGGCGCGAGCCGTGAGCCGGCTCGCGCGGGGTCACTTGCCGGGGCCCGGCTGCACGGGCTTCGTGACGGTGATGTCGTCGAGGCGGAACTTCGTCTCGTATTCCGTGGGGTGCACTTCGGGCACGGCGAGCATCTCGCGCACGCGATCGACACCTGCGTAGACGTAGTAGCTGCCTGCGCCGGGCGCGCCTTCGAGCCGCGCACGGCCCGCGACGAGACCGACGAAGCGCAGGTCGCCGTGTTCGCGCGCGAACACTGCAGCGCCGGCGGGCAGCTCGGCGCCCGGGTCGTCGAGCACGTCGCCGCGCACGCCAGCGGTGCGCGCGAGCGTGACGCTCACGGTCTCGACCGAGACGCCGTCCGGGGTCCACATCGCCACGAGTTCGTCGTCGGTCGTCGGCGGCCGGTCGAGCACGCGCAGACGCATGGTCTTGAGGTCCATGTCCGCGAGACAGAACGCGGACCCGGTCGCGCGAACGGCTCCGTCCTCGATGATCGGCGTGGGGCCGAGGAAGTAGTGCACGCGGCACGGCCCGTCCTGCGCGGTGCGGCCGAGCGTGAGGATGCCGAACTCCGTCGTCGCGCCCAGTTCCACGCCGCCCGTCGTCTCCACGAGCGCGACTGGCCGGCTGCGGTCGATCGAGTCGTAGCCCGAGAGGAACCATGCGCTGCACGATGCGAGCAGCGGCATGAGCGCGAGCACGGAACGGCGGAGGGTGGTCGGGTTCACGGGTCTTCCTCTATCGGCCGACGCAGGGTCGGGGCCTGATTCTCGCCGCCGCAATTCCCTTCTGCGGGTGCCGGTGGCAAGGGGCCTTGGGCACACCCTAGCGGGGCGGCTGCCGGCCCGCGACCTTCAGTCGAGCAGCTTCTGGCCTTCTGCCACGATGCCTGCGAGGAGCGACGCCATGCGCGGCGCCGCGAGTTCGGCCGCCTCGATCATGGTCTCGATCGAAGCCTGGGCCGCCGTCGGCCGGTTCGACAGCGCCTGCTGCGTGATGCCGACGAGCGCCAGGACCTGGAAGCCTGCGTGCACCGCAGCGATGACCTCGGGCACGAGCGACATGCCGACGAGGTCGGCGCCGATCTGGCGGAGGAAGCGATACTCGGCGCGCGTCGGCATCGACGGGCCGGGCACCGCGGCGAGCACGCCAGGCATGCAGGGCACGCCGCAACGCAGCGCGACGTCGCGCGCGACGTCGATCCAGCGCGGCGAGTAGGCCTCGCTCATGTCCGGAAAGCTCGGGCCCCATTGCTCGTCGCTCTTGCTGCGCAGCGGTTGGATGCCCGTCAGGTTCACGTGGTCCTCGACGATCGCGACGGTGCCGGGCTCGAGCTGTTGCGACAGGCTCGCGGCGCCGGCGGTGATGATCAGCGCCTCGCAGCCGAGCGCGCGCAGCAAGCGCACGAGCATCGTGACCTCGACGCCTGTCTCGAGCGGCAGGATCGGCGCGTCGGCGACGACGACAGGGGCGCCTTCGAGCAGGCCGATCAACAGCGGCGTCGAGAGGCCGATGCCGGGCGGAAGGTCCTCGGCGTGGATCGAGAACTTCTCGCGCAGTTGGCCTGCGATCGACGCATGGCCGCTGCCCAGCAGCAGCGCCATGCGCGGGCGATGCGGGCAGCGAGTGAGGATCTGCTGCGCGGCTTCGCGCAGGCGGGACGGCTTCGCGCCGTGTGCAGGTCCGACCATGGAGTCACGGTAGCGGAAGGCACGCGCGCCGCCAGCGCGTGAACGCGGTCGACGAGCGCCGGATCGCGCCGCCAGCGCGCGAACGAAGCTCGCGCAACCCGCGGGCAGAACTCAGCGGCGTCCGGTCGCGAGCAGCTTCGCGAGCCGGGCCACCGTCGTGTCGCGGTCGAGGCCGCGCACCTCGATCGACTTCGCGGCCGAGCTGGCTCCGGACGCCACCGAGACGTCGCGCGCGGGAACGTCCAGCGCCGCAGCGAGCAGTTCGCAGATGCGGTCGTTGGCCTTGCCCTTCTCCGGCGGCGCCGCGACGCAGACCTTGAGCGTGTCGCCGTGCTCGCCGGCGATGCGGTCGCGGCTGCTGCCCGGAACGGCCTTCACCGCGATGCGCACGCCGCCCGCGCAGGGCTCGACGCGGACGTTCACGGCATGCCGGTCACGCAGAAGCTGTGCGGATGCTCGGCGAGCAAGCGGTCGACGTGGTTCGCCGCCGCGAGGTTGCGCCGCTCGGACAGCGCGCGCACGCCGGCTGCGAGCATGCGGCTCGCGGCGAGCTCGGCGCGCACGCCTTGGGCCCACGGCGCGTCGGTCGGCAGTTGCTGGAGCAGCACGTCGATCGCCGTCACGCCGAGCGGATAGCTCGCGGGGCCCGTGCCGGTCGCGTCGTCGCCGGACTTCAGGTTCTGCAAGTAGGCGCGCGATGCGCGGTGGTGGGCTGCGATCGCGGCGAACGACAGGAACGCGCCGCGGCTGCCCGCGGCCGCCTGCGGCTCCTGGACCTGCAGCGCCAGCGACTCCCAGAGTTCGATGCCGACGTCGGCCGCGGCGAGCACGGTCTCCTTCAGCGGCTTCTTGGTCGGATCGGCGAAGGCCAGCTGGCCCTGGGCGCTGCGCCAGGCGGTCCACGTCAGCGACGTCTCGGAGCCTTGCGGCGTCATGTGCACGCTGCCCGCGGCGACGGCCGCCTGCATCGCGTCGGCGAACGCGCGCGCGTGCCGTAGCGACGCGGCGAGCGCCGTGGCGCGGTCGGCCATCGGCAGTCCCTTCGCCTGGTTCGCGTGCGCGTCGAGCGCGTCGGCGGCGCCTGCGAAGTCGAAACGCGCGAGGCGTTCGGCGACGCCGCCCGCGCCGTGCAGCGCCTGCGCGTAGGCCTTCCACTGCGCGGCGGTCGCGCTCGATTCGAACTGGTCGGCGGCGGTGAGCGCAGCCTGCGCCCTGCCCACGAAGGTCGCGCGGTCTTTCGTCAGCTCCGCGGGCCAGCCTTGCTCGCCGACGACAGCGGTGAGCTCGCGCGCGGCGGCGCGGATCGCCACCGGATCGCCGCCCTTCTGCGCCGTGTCGAGCTTGTCCTGGAGCGCCGCCACGTGTGCGGCAGCTGCCGCGATCGTCGCGGCGCGCAGTTCGGTCTGGCCCTTCCTGAAGGTGTCCGCGTCGGCTCCTTCGGGCGCCTTCGCGGCGTCGAGGATCGCGAGGGCGCGCGGCATGTCGGCGCGCGACTGCGCGGCCTCTGCCTCGGCACGCAGCGCGGCGAGCGCTTGCTCGGCAGCCTGCGTCATCGCGTTCTTCTTCGCGCGTTGCGTCTCGAGTTCCTGCCGCGTCGCGGCCGCGAGCTGCTGGGCTTCGGCCGCAGCCTTCGTGCCGCCGTGCGCCGCCGAGACTGCATCGAGCGCGCTTGCGAGCGAATCGCCGTTGCCGGACTCGAGGCGAGCTCGCAGCAGCGCGATCGTCGCCTTGTCCTCCTTGGCTTCCTTGCGCAGCTCCTCGTTCACGCCGGCGAGGCGCGCCGCTTCGGGGTTGTCGATGTACTCGGTCTTCTCGATGACGTCCTTGGGCTTCGTCACCGCCCAGTAGATCGCGCCCGACGCGAGCAGCGCGCCCGCGGCCGCGAGGCCGATCCAGAGGCCCTTCTTCGCCGGCGGCTGCAGCAACGCCTGCACCGCTTCGAGCAGTTCGCTCGCGCTCTGGAACCGGTCGCCCGGCTCCTTCTGCATGAGCTTCTGGATGATCGCCGACACTTCCTGCGGCACCGCGGAGTCCGCCTTGTGCGCGGGCTCCGCCTCGTCCTTCACCTGCGCGCGCAGGATGTCCTTGACGGTCTGGCCCTTGAACGGCGTCTTGCCGGTGACGAGGCGATAGAACGTGCAGCCGAGCGCGTAGAGGTCGGTGCGGTGGTCGAGCGGCTTGCGCAGCACCTGCTCGGGAGCCATGAAGTGCGGCGTGCCCGCGGTCTGCTCTTCGCCCGTCTCTTCGGTGAACGCGAGCCCGAGGTCCGCGATCTTCACCGTCCCGTGCTGGTCCAGCATCAGGTTGTCGGGCTTGATGTCGCGGTGGACGATGCGCAGCGACTCGGCGTACGCGAGGCCCGACGCAGCGTCGGCGATCACCTGCAGAGCGCGCTCGACCGGCATCTTGCCGTTCTTCTTGAGCCACGCCTCGAGGGAGCCGTGGTGCATCAGCTCCATCGCGTAGTAGTAGGTGCTTCCGTCCTGGTCGACGTCGAAGACGTGCACGACGTTCGGGTGCGAGAGCTTGGCTGCGGCGCGCGCCTCCGCGACGAACTTGGAAACGAAGGTCGGGTCCGAGGTGCGCTTCGTGTCGAGCACCTTGAGCGCGACCTGGCGACGCAGGCTCGTCTGCTCGGCGAGGTAGACCTTGCCCATGCCGCCGCGGCCGAGTTCGCGCAGGATCTGGAAGCCGCGCACGGAAGGGGCGCGCGACGTGATGCGCTCCTCTTTCTCGTAGACGATGCGCGACGCGCCGAGCTCGATCGTGTCGCCGTCCGCGAGCGGGGCCGCTTCCACCTCGCTGCCGTTCACGCGCAGGCCGGGCCCGAGCGCCTTGATGCCGAAGCCTTCGTCGCGCAGCGCCTTCACCACTGCGTGCTGCGCGAGCACGCCGGGTTCGTCGATTCGCAGCGCGCAGTCCGGTGCGCTGCCGATCGTGAGGGTTCGGGCGCGGTCGAGTTCGACCGAGGCGCCCGCCATGGGGCCGGATTCGACGTGGAGGCGCACGGTGCTGCTTTCGTTGCGGCTGCGGGAGCCGAGAGGGCTCCGCAGTATGGCGAACGCGGCCGCCGTGCGGAAGCGGTCGCCGCGCGGTCCGTGTGCTTCAGCCCGTGGTCACGCGCACTTCGACGCAGCGCCGCGTGTTGAGCATCAGCCGCGCGGGGTCGGCGATGTCGGCTCCGGGGACCCAGAGGATGCGGTCGTTCGCGTCGACGAGCAGCGGCAGGCGGTCGCGGTCGAAGCGCGGCACGTGGCGCGACAGGAAGAAACGGCGCAGTTCCTGTTCGGCGCGCGATCCGAGCGGCTGGATTCGGTCGCCGGGCTTGCGAGCGCGAAGGCGCCAGGGCAGCGGCGCGTTGCGCGGGTCGATGAGCGCGCGGAACGGACCTGCCTCGGTCGGGCTCGGCGACAGCGGCGGCAGCGGATGTTCGATCGCCTGCACGTGCCACTCGGTCGTGCCGAAGCGGTGCTTGCCGGTGTCCCACGTGAACAGTTGCCCTTGGTCTTCGATCGCAGGCGGGGCGCCGACATGCGCGGGGTCGACGAGCAGCAGTCCTTTGCGCGTGCGTTCGGCCAGCAAGCCGCCGCGGCCGCACAACCGCGTGCCGTCGGGCTTGTCGAGCAGTTCGATCGCGCGGTCGAGCCAACGCTGGAGCGGGGCCTCGCCGCGCGGGTGGATGTCGACGTGCGCGATGCGCAGCGCCTCGGCCACGAACGTGCGGTCGTCGGCGCCGATGCCGCGCAGGTCGAGGTGCATGCAGTGCGCCGAGCGGCGGATCGCGCGTTCCGCGAGCACGCGGCGCGCTTGCGCATCGAGGATCTCCGTCGCCGCGCGCGCCGTCGTGGCGACCGTCATCAGCGCGACGTCGAGGCCGACGCCGAGTTCCTTCTGCAGCTGCGGGATGGTCTCGAGCCGCAGACGGTTGCGCGCGTAGCTCGTGTCCGCGTTGGTCGAGTCCTCGTAGACCGGGATCCCGATGCGGGACAGCAGGCTCTGCAGGGTGTTGCGCCGAACCTTGAGGAAGGGTCGGACGAGCAGGCAGCGCGCGTCCTCGGCGCAGAGCCAGCGCGACTCCGGGATGCCGGCGAGGCCGCGAGGACCCGTGCCGCGAAGCAGACGGAAGAGGACGGTCTCCAGGTTGTCGTCGGCGTGGTGGCCGGTCACGACCGAGGCCGCGCCGATCGACTTCGCGATCTCGGCGATCGCGTCGTAGCGCGCGTGCCGCATGCGTTCCTCGCTGGGCCGGTCGCCCATGGCATCGAGCTTGCGCACGTGCACCGGGACCTCGAGACGTTCGCCGAGGGCGCGCACGTGGTCCGCGTTCTTGTCGCTGTCGCTGCGGACCCCGTGGTCGATGTGGCAGAACGCCAGTGGTCCTGGCAGCCGACCCTCGGCGCGCAACCGCTCCAATACGTAGGCGAGCGCGGTGCTGTCGGCGCCGCCCGAAATCGCGGCGAGAAGGGTCCGTCCGGCTACGAGGTTCTCGTAGCGGACGAGGCAGCGCGAGGTGGAGTCGAGGAGGCGGCGGAGGCTGTCCATTGGGCGGGGAGGGGTCTCTCGCTATGCTGCCGCGCCTTTTACGCGCAGCAACAACAGCCGAGGAGTCTAGCCCTTCATGTCCACGCGGGTCGCCATCAACGGATTTGGTCGCATCGGTCGTCTCGTTTTTCGAGCGCTCGTCGAGCAGGGCTTGCTCGGCAAGACGCTGGACGTCGTTGCCGTCGGCGACATCGTGCCGGCGGACAACCTCGCCTACTTGCTCAAGTACGACTCGGTCCAGGGCCGCTTCGCCGGCACGGTGACCTCGAAGAAGTCGTCGCCGGACAAGGCGGAGGACGACGTCCTGGTCGTCGACGGCAAGGAGATCCTCGTCGTCAGCGCCAAGACGCCCGCGGAGCTGCCCTGGGGCAAGCTCGGCATCGACATCGTCATCGAGTCGACGGGCCTGTTCACGGAAGCCGACAAGGCGAAGGGCCACCTCACGGCCGGCGCCAAGAAGGTGATCATCAGCGCGCCTGCCAAGGGCGAGGACATCACCGTCGTCATGGGCGTGAACGACGACAAGATCGACTTCCAGAAGCACAACATCATCAGCAACGCGTCCTGCACGACGAACTGCCTCGCGCCGGTCTGCCACGTGCTGCTGAAGGAAGGCTTCGGCATCCAGGAAGGCCTGATGACGACGGTCCACGCCTACACGGCGACGCAGAAGACGGTCGACGGCCCGTCGAAGAAGGACTGGAAGGGCGGCCGCGCGGCGGCGCAGAACATCATCCCGTCGACGACCGGCGCGGCGAAGGCCGTGGCGCTCGTGCTGCCCGAAGTGAAGGGCAAGCTCACGGGCATGGCGTTCCGCGTGCCGACGCCGACGGTCTCGGTCGTCGACCTCACGGTGAAGACGGTGAAGGAGACCTCGCTCGAGGAGATCAAGGCGGCGATGAAGCGCGCCAGCGAGACCTACATGAAGGGCATCCTCGCCTACACCGAGGACGAGGTCGTGTCGGCCGACTTCATCCACGACAAGTCGTCGTCGATCTTCGACGCCGGCTCGTCGATCGAGCTGAACAAGAACTTCTTCAAGCTCGTCAGCTGGTACGACAACGAGTGGGGCTACAGCAACCGCGTCGTCGACCTGACCAAGAAGATCGCGAGCAAGCTCTGAGATCCGGCATCGCGCCGCGGCTTGCACGCCGCCGCGGCGCGTGTCGTCGATCGACTTCTGCGCGGGCGTGCGCGTTCCCATGACTCCCGCATCGCCCATGGCCAAGAAGCTTTTGGACCTCGACCTTCGTGACAAGCGCGTGCTCGTGCGCGTCGACTTCAACGTGCCGCTCGACAAGGACGGCAACGTCACGAGCGACGCGCGCATCCGCGAGAGCCTGCCGACGATCCAGGCGATCCTGAAGGCGGGCGGCAAGCCCGTGCTGATGGCGCACCTCGGCCGGCCGAAGGGCAAGGTGGTCGAGTCGATGCGGCTGTTGCCTGCGGCGAAGAAGCTGCAGCAACTGCTCGGCTCGACGGTGAAGACGTGCGGCGAATGCGTCGGCCCCGAGGCCGAGGCCGCGTCGCGAGCGCTGAAGGCCGGCGAATGCCTCGTGCTCGAGAACCTGCGCTTCCGCGACGCGGAAGAAGCGGGGGACGCGGCGTTCGCGGCGCAGCTCGCGAAGAACGGCGACGTCTACGTCAACGACGCGTTCGGCGCCGCGCACCGCGCGCACGCGTCGGTCAGCGGCGTGCCGTCGCTGTTGCCGAATGCGATGGGGCTCCTCATGCAGAAGGAGCTCGACGCGTTCCACAAGGTGTTGCACTCGCCGGCGCGGCCGTTCGTCGCGATCCTCGGCGGCGCGAAGGTCAGCGACAAGTTGCCCGTCATGCAGAACCTGCTGACGAAGGTCGACACGCTGATCGTCGGCGGCGCGATGGCCTACACGTTCCTCGTCCAACAAGGGCACAAGGTCGGCAAGTCGCTCGTCGAGAAGGAACTCGTCGAAGAGGCCGGGAAGGTGCTCGCGATGTGCAAGGCGCAAGGCAAGCAGTTGCTGCTGCCCGTCGACCACGTGTGCGCCGCCGAGTTCAAGGCGGACAGCCCCGCGAGCGTGCACACGGGCGACATCCCCGACGGCCTCATGGGCCTCGACATCGGCCCGGAGACCGTGAAGCGCTACGTCGCCGCGATCGCCGGCGCCAAGACCGTGGTCTGGAACGGGCCGATGGGCGTGTTCGAGATGGATGCGTTCTGCAAGGGCACCGAGGCGGTGGCCAAGGCCGTGGCGACGTCGGGCGCGTTCACGGTGGTGGGCGGCGGCGACTCGGTCGCCGCAGCGGAGAAGACCGGCGTGGTGAGCAAGCTCAGCCACGTCTCGACGGGCGGCGGCGCGAGCCTGGAACTGCTCGAAGGCCAGGTCCTGCCCGGCGTCGCGGCTCTCGGCTGATCGCGGCGACGTCGCTGCGTCGCCGTTGTGCGTGTTCGCGTTGGCTGCTCAGGCGCGCAGGCGCCGCGAACGCGACGAGCCCACGAGCGCCACGAGCAGCGCGAGGCACCACGACAGCACGCGGTCCGCGAATCCGCCGCTGAGCACGGGCGCATAGAAGCCCGCGATCGCCGTCAGGCCGCCGGTAGCGCTGCTCGCGAGCGCCCACGTCGGCCGTAGCGGCCCGCGGAACAGGTGCACGAGCAGCAGCGGCCCGAACGCCGAGCCGAGCGCGGCCCACGCGAACAGCACGTGGTCGAAGATGTTCTTCGGCACGAACATCGCGGCGATCGTGGCCCCGACGCCGATCGCGAGCACGGTCGTGCGCGCAAGCGAACCGCCGGAGCGTCGTTCGAGCCCGAGATCGTGCGTGACACAGCTCGCGCAGACCAGCAACTGCCCGTCGACGGTCGACATGATCGCGGCGAGCACGGCGGCGAGGACCAGGCCGTCGACGAACGGCGGCAGCAGGTTCTGGCTCGCGACGAACAGCGCATCTTCGTGCGCGCCCGCGGCGAGCGGCCACTGCACTCGCACGAGCCAGCCGAGCACGATCATCCCGGGATACAGCAGCAGCGCCCAACCGATGCCGACGAGTCGCGCGGTGCGCATCGACGCGGAGTCGGCCATGCCCATGTATTTGTTCACTGCGTGTGGCTGGCCTGGATAGCCCAGCGCGATGCCGCACAACGCCAACGCATAGGCGATCGCGGTTGCTCCCGTCCTGCCGGCGAGCGGATCGTGGAACGTCCCTTCGACCGCGCGCATCGCATCGAGCAGCGCGTCGATGCCGCCGATCGCGGTCACGCCGACGATCGGCACGACGACGGCGACGCCAGCCATCAGCAGGCCTTGCACCATGTCGGTGCGCGACGCCGCCAGATAGCCGCCGAGCAGAGTGTAGAGAACCGTGAGCGCCGCGCCGACGAGCACGCCTTGCCACAGCGGGAATTCGAACGTGTGCACGAACGCAGCGCCTGCGGCCTGCATCTGCGCCGCCACGTAGGTCAGCAGCGACAACAACGTGAGCACGCTCGCGAACACGACGAACGCGGCGCGTCCCGGCTGCTGCGCGGGGCCGGCCAGCAGTTCGGTGACCGTGACCGCAGAGCCCGTGGCCGAGCGGATGCGCGGCGCCACCAGGAGCCAGTTGATCAAGAACCCGCCGACGCAGCCTGGGATCAGCCAAAGTGCGGCCATGCCGTTCAGGTAGGCGAAGCCGCTGACGCCGAGCAGGCTCCACGCGGACGACGAGGACGCGTTCGCAGCGAGCGCTGCGACCCACGGGCCGAGCGTTCGCCCGCCGAGGTAGTAGTGGCTCGCCGTGTCCGCAGAGCGGCGCGCCGTCCAGCCGATGGCGAGCATCGCCGCGAGATACAGGCCGAGGACCGCGAGGATCGCGGTGGAGCGTTCCATCTCCGCAGCCTAGCATGCGCGGCTCACCTATCGCAGGAGAAGCGCGCACGTGACGTCGATGACGAGCGAACGATTCGAGCAGTTCTGCAACCGGCGTGTCCTGCTGGACGACCCCGGCGTCGAGCTCGACCTGTCGCAGGCGATGCTCTCCGACGCCGCGATCGCCGCGATGCAGCCGCGCCTGCAGTCGGCGCTCGCGGCCATGGCGCGCATCGACGCCGGCGCGGTCGCCAACGCCGACGAAGGGCGGATGGTGGGCCACTACTGGCTGCGCGCGCCGTCGCTGGCACCGACGCCCGAGATCCAGGAAGAGATCGCCGCCACGCTGAAGCGCGTCGAGGACTTCGCGTTAGACGTGTTCGAGGGCCGCATCCTCGCGCCGGGCGGCGTGCCGTTCCGCAAGCTCGTGCTGTGCGGCATCGGTGGCTCGGCGCTCGGGCCGATGCTGCTCGGCGACGTGTTCGCGGGCCGCGATCCGCGCGCCCTGTCGCTGTGTGTGCTCGACAACACGGATCCGGACGGCATCGACCGCGCGCTCGCAGAGCTCGGCTCGCTCGAGGACGCGCTCGTGCTCGTCGTCAGCAAGTCCGGCGGCACGCCGGAGACACGCAACGGCATGCTGGAGGCGAAGCGCGCATTCGCGGCGCAGGGCCTCACGTTCGGCGCGCACGCAGTCGCGGTGACGACGACCGGCAGCGCGCTCGATGCGCTGGCGAAGAAGGAGTCGTTCCTCGCGACGTTCCCCATGTGGGACTGGGTCGGCGGCCGCACGTCGATCACGTCCGCGGTCGGGTTGCTGCCCGGCGCGTTGCTCGGCATGGACTGCCGTGCGTTCCTCGCCGGCGCCGCGGCGATGGACGCGCAGAGCCGCAGCGACGACATCCGTCGCAATCCGGCGGCGATGCTCGCGCTGTTCTGGCACGAGCAGGGGAAGGGGCGCGGCGAGCGGGCGATGGTGGTGTTGCCCTACAAGGACCGCCTCGTGTTGCTGTCGCGCTACCTGCAGCAGCTCGTGATGGAGTCGCTCGGCAAGCGCCTCGATCGAAAGGGACGCGAGGTGTTCCAGGGCCTCGCCGTCTACGGCAACAAGGGTTCCACGGACCAGCACGCCTACGTGCAGCAACTGCGCGACGGCCGGCACGACTTCTTCGCGACGTTCGTGCGCGTGCTCCTCGACCGCGACGGGCCCTCGGCGTCGTTCCAAGTCGAGCCGGGCGTCACGAGCGGCGACTACCTCGACGGGTTCTTCCAGGGGACTCGCGCCGCGCTCGCGGAGAGTGGGCGCGCATCCGCGACGATCACGATCGACGCGGCGGACGAGCGTTCGCTGGGCGCGATCGTCTCGCTGTTCGAGCGGGCTGTGGGCATCTACGCCGAACTCGTCGACGTGAACGCCTACCACCAGCCCGGTGTCGAGGCCGGCAAGAAGGCGGCGGCCCTGGTGCTCGCTCGCCAGAAGAAGCTCGACGCGGCGTTGACGAGCGAAGCTCGCACCACGGTCGCGATCGCGGCCGCAGTGGGCGAGGATCCCGCCGACTGCTGGCCGATCCTCTGCCACCTCGCTGCGAACGGCCGCGCGCGCCGGCTCGGCGCTCCCGATCCGAAGACGGCTCGATTCCAGCGCGCGTGACGCGCATCGGCGCGCCGCGCGGTCGGCGAATGCGACCGCACTTCGGCCACCGCGCAACCGCAGGCGCCGCGCAGTTTGCGTTCTGCGACTCGACTCGAAACTCGCGCGCGCTCGTCGCATTCGGTATAGACCTTCGCCCGTGACTCGCCGTGAGGCCTGTCGTCGGGCGAACCCGCGAGCCCAGTAGCTCCATGACCGAACAACTCCAGTCTCTGCTCCTCCGTCTCCAGCAAGACGGCGTCGACAAGGGCCAGCAACAAGCGAGCGAGATCGTTCGCGCCGCGCAGGCGGAAGCCGCGCGATTGGTCGATGCGGCCAAGGAGGAAGCGCGGAAGACCGCCGCCGCGGCCGCCAGCGAGGCCGAGCGGCTCGTCTCGCGCGCCAAGGCCAGCCTGCAGCAAGCCGCGCGCGACGTGGTGTTGTCGGTGGGCCAGAGCATCGAGCTCGCGGTGCGCAAGCTCGCTGCGGAACGCGCGACCGCGGCGCTGGACGGGCCCGCGGTCCTCGCGCTGCTGCAGCGCCTCATGGACGCGTTCGTGCAGCACGGCCGCGTGAGCGGCGCGATCGACGTCGTCGTCGGCCCGGAGCAGAAGAAGGCGATCACCGACGCGGCGCTCGCGACGCTGCGCGAGAAGCTGGAGCACGGTCTCACGTTGCACGTGCAGCCTGGTCTCGGCGCCGGCTTCCAGGTCCGCATGGGCAAGGGCGGCGTCACGCACGACTTCACGGCAAAGGCGGCCGCAGAGGCGATCGCCGAACTCGTCACGCCCGAGATCGCGGCGATCGTGCTCGGCGTTGCGCTCGGCGCGGACGCGGGCCGTTCATGAACTACTACTACCTCGTCGCCAGCCTGCCTTCGCTGCGGCTGTCTGCCGAGACCGCGATGACGAGCGAGGCCTTCCTGGCGCTCGCGGACGAGCAGCTGTCGGCGGCGGACCGCCGCGAACTCGACGCCGTGCTCGCGGGGCGCGGAAGCAGTTCGTTCGGACGTCGCCATGCCGCGTTCGAGCAGGGGCTCGTGCTGCAGATTGCCAAGGCACGCGCCGAGCGGCGCAGCCGCGACGCAAGCGGGCTGCCCGAGGGCGGCGCCGGCGACGAGTTGTCGATGCAGCAGGCCGTGCGCGACGCGTTCGCGGCCGCAGACCCGCTGGAACGCGAACGGCGCTTCGACGCGTTGCGTTGGCGCTGGCTCGAGGACGAGGCGCAGCGCGATCCGTTCGCGCCTGCCGCGGTGTTCAGCTACGCGCTGCGCCTTGTGATCTTGTCCGCGTGGCGTGCGCGCACCGCGGATGTCGGCCGCGCACAACTTGCAGCCCAGCGTGAGCGCATGCTCGCCGGGTTCGATCGACTGGAGTTCACGATGGATGCAGCCACGGAGACGGGCGCATGAGCCAGAAGCACGGAAAGGTCGTCGGCGTCAACGGCAACCTGGTCACCGCCGAAGTCGACCACGCGGTAACGCAGAACGAGGTTGTCTACGTCACTTCGGGCTCGCTGCAGCTCAAGGCCGAGTTGATCCGCGTTCGCGGACGCTTCGTCGAGATGCAGGTGTTCGAGGACACGACGGGGCTGCGCGCGGGAGACCGCGTCGAGTTCACGTCGGAGCTGCTGTCCGCAGAGCTCGGCCCGGGATTGCTCGGCCGCGTCTACGACGGTCTGCAGAACCCGCTCCCTGAGCTCGCGCAGCAGACGGGCTACTTCCTGCAGCGCGGCACCTACCTGCCGTCGCTCGACCGCGCACGGAAGTGGAAGTTCACGCCGAAGGTCGCGGTCGGCGCGCAGGTGCAGGCCGGCGACACGCTCGGCACGGTGCCCGAAGGCATCTTCACGCATCGCATCATGGCGCCGTTCGGCGCCTCGGGCGCGTTGACGGTCCAGTCGATCGCCGTTGCTGGCGACTACACGGTGCAGGACGTCGTCGCGCGCCTGCAGGACGCGTCCGGCGCAACCTTCGAGGTGCGGTTGATGCAGCGCTGGCCGGTCAAGATGCCGATCCGCTGCTACCAGGAGCGTCTGCGGCCTAAGGATCCGCTCGTCACGCAGGTCCGCATCGTCGACACGTTCTTCCCCGTCGCGCGCGGCGGCACCTACTGCGTGCCGGGCCCGTTCGGCGCCGGCAAGACGGTGCTCCAGCAGATCACGAGCCGCAACGCCGACGTCGACGTCGTGATCGTCGCCGCGTGCGGCGAACGCGCTGGCGAAGTGGTGGAGACGCTGCGCGAGTTCCCCGAGCTGATCGACCCGCGCACCGGCAAGAGCCTGATGGAGCGGACGATGATCGTCTGCAACACGAGCTCGATGCCCGTCGCCGCGCGCGAAGCGTCGGTCTACCTTGCGGTGACCGTCGCCGAGTACTACCGCCAGATGGGCCTGCACGTGCTGCTGCTCGCCGACTCGACGTCGCGTTGGGCGCAGGCGCTGCGCGAAGTGTCGGGCCGCCTCGAGGAGATCCCGGGCGAAGAGGCATTCCCGGCATACCTCGAGTCGGTGATCGCGTCGTTCTACGAACGCGGTGGCCTCGTCCGGTTGAAGGACGGCTCGATGGGCTCGGTGACCATCGGCGGCACCGTCAGCCCGGCAGGCGGCAACTTCGAGGAGCCGGTGACGCAGGCGACGCTGAAGGTCGTCGGCGCGTTCCACGGCCTCTCGCGCGAGCGTTCGGACGCGCGCCGTTATCCGGCGATCCATCCGCTCGAGAGCTGGAGCAAGTATCCGTCGCTCGTGCCGCAGGCCGACGTCGAGTTCGGCCGCAAGCTGTTGAAGCGCGGCAACGACGTCCTGCAGATGATGAAGGTCGTCGGCGAGGAAGGAACCTCGATGACGGACTTCCTGCAGTACCTGAAGGGCGAGTTCCTCGACGCCGCCTACCTGCAGCAGAATGCGTTCCACGACGTCGACGCGGCGTCGGGCGGAGACCGACAAAAGCACGTCTACGGCACGATGGTCGGGCTGTTGCGCCAGGAGCTCGCGTTCGCGGACAAGGACGCCGCGCGCTCGTTCTTCCAACGCCTCCTGCAGGCGGCGATCGACTGGAACCGCGCGCCGTTCGGGTCCGCGGAGTTCGCGGCCGCGGAGCAGCGCGTGCGCGGAATGGTCGAGGAGGCGAAGAAGCCCGTGGCAAGCAAGGCAGGTGCGTCGTGAGGACCGTCTACACCAAGGTCGACCAGATCGTCGGCAACGTCATCACCGTCGCGGCGAGCGAGGTCAGCTACCGCGAACTTGCGCAGGTCACCTCGCACGCCGGCACGGCGCAGCAGCGCACGTCGCTGGCGCAGGTGATCCGACTCGAGGCCGGGCGCGCGTTCCTGCAGGTCTTCGCCGGCGCCCGTGGCATCGCGACCGACGCAGAGGTCCGGTTCCTCGGCAAGCCGATGGAGGTCTCGTTCTCCGACGCGCTGATGGGCCGCGTGTTCACCGGCAGCGGCGCGCCGCGCGACAACGGTCCGCGCCTCACCCAGAACATGGTGCCGATCGCCGGCCCGTCGGTGAACCCGAGCGAGCGCATCATCCCGCGCCGCATGGTGCGCACCGGCATCCCGATGATCGACGTGTTCAACACGCTCGTCGAGTCGCAGAAGCTGCCGATCTTCTCGGTCGCCGGCGAGCCCTACAACCAGCTGCTGTCGCGCATCGCGCTGCAGGCCGAGGTCGACGTGATCGTGCTGGGCGGCATGGGCCTCAAGTACGACGACTACCTGTTCTTCAAGGAGACGCTCGAGCAGAAGGGCGCTCTGTCGCGCTCGGTGCTGTTCGTGCACACGGCCGCCGACCCTGTGGTCGAGTGCCTCATGGTCCCCGACATGGCCCTCGCGGTCGCCGAGCAGTTCGCGCTGCAGAAGAAGCGCGTGCTCGTGCTGCTGACGGACATGACGAACTTCGCGGACGCGCTCAAGGAGATCGCCATCACGATGGAGCAGATCCCGAGCAACCGCGGTTACCCGGGCGACCTCTACAGCCAGCTCGCGTCGCGCTACGAGAAGGCAGTCGACTTCCAGGGCGCCGGCTCGATCACGATCCTCGCGGTCACGACGATGCCCGGCGACGACGTCACGCACCCGGTGCCCGACAACACGGGCTACATCACCGAGGGCCAGTACTACCTTCGCAACGGCCGCATCGAGCCGTTCGGTTCGCTGTCGCGCTTGAAGCAGTTCGTGAACGGCAAGACGCGCGAGGACCATCGCACGATCATGGACGTCATGATCCAGCTCTACGCGTCGTGCAAGGAAGCGCGCGAGAAGCGCTCGATGGGCTTCAAGACGAGCGCGTGGGACCAGAAGCTCCTGTCCTACGGCGAGAAGTTCGAGCGCGAGATGATGGACCTGTCCGTCAACGTCCCGCTCGAGCAGGCCCTCGACAAGGGTTGGGAGATCCTTGCCGCGTGCTTCGAGCCTGCGGAAGCGGGCGTCCCGTCGAAGCTCGTCGACAAGTTCTGGCCGAAGGCGAAGTGATCCTCGCGGATCTCCCATGGCGAAGGTCAAGAACACCAAGAACGAGCTCAAGGCGCAGCGCGACGCGCTGAAGCGCTACGAGCGCTATCTGCCGACGCTGCAGCTGAAGAAGCAGCAGTTGCAGGCGGAGGTGCGCCAGGTCGAGCATCGCCTCGACGAGTGCGAGCGTCGCGAGAAGGAGCTCGTGCTCGGCTGCGAGAGCTGGATCGCGCTGTTCTCGGACGGCGTCGACTTCGCGCCTTGGCTGTCGGTCAAGGCGTTGCGCGTCGAGTCGCAGAACGTCGCGGGCGTCACGATCCCGGTGCTGCGCACGGTCGAGATCGACCGCACGGAGGCGCCGCTGCTGACTTCGCCGGCGTGGCACGACGACGCGCTCGACCTGATGGCCGAGATCCTGCGGCTGTTCTGCGAACGTCGCGTGCTGGCCGAGCAGCATCGACTGCTCGCGGCCGAGTTGCGCGTGACCAACCAGCGCGTGAACCTGTTCGAGCGCGTGAAGATCCCCGAGTGCAAGGATGCGATCCGCAAGATCCGCATCGCGCTCGGCGACGCGATGACGCTCGACGTGGCGCGCGGCAAGATCGCGAAGGGCCGCGCCGTGGAGCAGGAGACGAGCCGATGATCGCCCCGATGCGCAAGGTCGCGGCGATCGCCGCCGCGAGGGACGCCGATGCGCTCGTGCAGCGGCTGTTCGAGGCTGGCGTGCTCCACGTGTCGTCCGTGCCGCAGGACGGCGGCGCCGCCGATCTCGCCGCGGCGAAGGCGCAGTTGGAGGTGGTGGATCAGGCGATTGGATTGCTCGCGTCGGCCCAGGGCAGCAAGGCTGGATCGCCGTCCGCGCGCGCTCTCTCGCCCGAGGCCGCGCTCGCGCTCGCCGACGAGGTCCGCGGTCTCGCGCAGAAGGCCAGCGAGGCCGACCGCGCGCGCGCGTCGGTCGAGTCCGAGATCCAGGCCCAAGAGCCGTTCGGCGACTTCGATCCCGCGGACATCGCCGCGCTGCAGCGCAGAGGCGTGCACGTCGCGCTGTTGACGTTCCCGAAGGGCTCTGCGCCGGCGTTGCCGGCCGGTTCCTCGTTGCATGTCCTGTCCGAAGCCTCGGGCATGGTGGCTGCTGCAGTCGTCGGCGCCGAGCCGTTGGGCCAGGACCTGCGGCCCGCGGCCTTGCCGGCGCGTCGGCTGTCCGCCGCCAAGGCGGAGCGCGACTCGCACTCTGCGACGATGGAGCGTGCGCAATCGCGCATGCGGGAACTCGCCGCAGACTGGCCTTCGCTCCGCGCCGCTCGCGCGCGCATCGCCGAGCGCGTCGAGTGGCAGTCGGCGCGCGCGAGCCTTGCGCAGCAGGGGCCGGTCGTCGTCCTCGAAGGGTTCGTCCCCGAGGCGATGGAGGGCGGCCTTCGCGATGCGTTGAAGGACCAGCCCGTGGCGTTGCTGACCTCGGAGCCCGCATCGGATGACGTGGTGCCCACCAAGCTCACGGGGCCGCGCTGGGTCGAGCAGGTGCATACGGTCTTCCAGGGCATCGGGATCGTCCCGGGCTACTCGGAGGCCGACGTCAGTTCGTGGTTCCTCGTGTTCCTCGTGATGTTCGCGTCCATGCTGATCGGCGACGGCGGCTACGGCGCGATCGTCGCGGTCGGCGCGTTGCTCGCGTGGCGGAAGACGAGGCATCGGCCTGGAGGTCCGCCGCAGGCCGTGCGCCTTGCGCTGACGATGGGCCTCGGGACGCTTGCGTGGGGCGCGATCACGGGAACGTGGTTCGCGATGTTCCAGCCCGAGCAACTGCCCGCCGTGTTCGAGGCGATGCGCATCGACTGGCTCGCGCCGATCGGCGCGGACGGCAAGGCCGACGCGCTCGGGGCGACGAAGCACATCATGCTGCTGTGCTTCGTGCTCGGCGCCGTGCACCTGACGCTCGCGCACGGCTGGGCTGCGGTCCGCTGCGGCAAGACGCCGCAGGCGCTCGCGCAGCTCGGCTGGATCGGCAGCACGTGGCTGATGTTCTTCCTGGCGCGCTCGATGGTGCTCGGCGACGCGATGCCGGGCTACGTCTCGACGCTCGCGTGGGCTTCGATCGCGGCGATCGCGCTGTTCATGACGCCGCCGAAGGCGATCAAGGCCGAGTGGTTCAACCACGTGATGCTGCCCCTCAGCCTCGTGTCGAACTTCGTCGACGTGGTGAGCTACCTGCGTCTCTTCGCCGTCGGCAGCGCCGGCGTCGCGGTCGCGCAGTCGTTCAACACGATGGCGATGGGCGCAGCGAAGGACGGCGGCGCCGGCTACGTGACGGCCGCGTTCATCGCCGTCTTCGGACACACCCTCAATCTCCTGCTCGCGGCGATGGCCGTGCTCGTGCACGGCGTGCGCCTCAACACCCTCGAATTCTCCGCGCACCTCGGGCTGCAGTGGAGCGGCGTCCCTTACCGGCCATTCGGCCGGAGCGCCGCGGCAAGCTCCATGGACCGCGCCAACTCGCAAACGAACCTAGTGGAGGAATGACCGTGGATCTCGCAACGATGGCTAGTCTCGGCAAGCTCGGCGCAACGATGTCGCTGTTCTTCGGCGCGGTGGGCTCCTGCCTCGGCGTCGGCGCAGCAGGCCTCGCCGCCGTCGGCAGCTGGAAGAAGTGCTTCGCGCAGAACAAGGCTGCGCCGTTCGTGCTCGTGACGTTCGTCGGCGCGCCGCTGTCGCAGACGATCTACGGCATGATTCTCATGAACCAGATCAACGCGAAGTGCGTCGTGCCGGTGATGGACGCTTCGGCGGTCGCCAACTGGCCGGCGATGCTCGGCATCGGCGCACTCGGCGGCATCGCCATGGGCGCCTCGGCCTGGATCCAGGGTCGCATCGGCGCCGCCGCGGCGGACGCCATGGCCGAGACCGGCAAGGGCTTCGGCAACTACCTGATGGCGCTGGGCATCATCGAAACCGTCGCACTGTTCGCGATGGTGTTCCTCGGCCAGATCCTCTGATCGGCCGGTGGCGCAGGCGCCAGGGGCCTGTCCCCGCCGCGCCGCCGAACGGGCCGCACGCGGCGGGGCGCTTGCTCCGCCGCGGTTTGACTTCCCGGCCTGCGCGCCTGTGGCGCGGGCCTCGCCGATCCGTATGCTCCCGCCGCTTTCCCACCCTACGGAGAAAGCGCTTGGTCGAGATCCTCGGCGAAGGCCTCACCTACGACGACGTCCTGCTCGTGCCGCAGATGGCTTCGGCCCTGCCGCGCGACGTCTCCACGAAGACCCGCTTCTGCCGCGGCGTCGAACTGCAGGTCCCGATCGCCGGCGCGGCGATGGACACCGTGACCGAAGCGCGCATGGCGGTGGCCCTCGCGCAGCAAGGCGGCATCGGCATCGTCCACAAGAACCTGTCGGTCGAGAAGCAGGTCATCGAGGTCGACAAGGTCAAGCGCAGCGCGAACGGCGTGATCCTCGATCCCGTCGCGCTGCGGCCGCACGACACGGTAGGGCAGGCGAAGGACCTGATGCAGAACCACAAGATCAGCGGCTTGCCCGTCGTCGACGAGCGGCGCCGCGTGATCGGCATCCTGACGCATCGCGACCTTCGCTTCGTCGACGCGCGCGACACGAAGGTGCAGGACGTGATGACGAAGCAGAACCTCGTCACCGCGACGCCGGGCACGACGCTCGAGCAGGCGCGTTCGATCCTGCAGCGCAACAAGGTCGAGAAGCTCATCCTCGTGCAGCAGGACGGCACGCTCGCCGGCCTCATCACGATGAAGGACATCCGCGGCACGGAGGAGTATCCGTCCGCGGCGCGCGACTCGCGCGGCCGGCTCATCGTCGGCGCTGCGGTCGGCGTGCACGACATCCCGCGCGTGCTGCGTCTCGTCGAGGCGGGCTGCGACGTCGTCGTCGTCGACACCGCGCACGGCCACAGCAAGAACGTGATCGAGACCGTGCAGGCCATCAAGAAGGCCACCAAGGTCCCGGTCGTCGCCGGCAACGTCGGCACGAAGGACGGCGCGCAGGCGCTCGTCGACGCAGGCGCGGACGGCGTCAAGGTCGGCATCGGCCCGGGCTCGATCTGCACGACTCGCATCGTCACCGGCTGCGGCGTGCCGCAGTTCACCGCGGTGATGTCGGCGGTCGAGGCGTGCGCGAAGGCCGACGTGCCGGTGATCGCCGACGGCGGCATCCGCCAGTCCGGCGACATCGTCAAGGCGCTCGCTGCGGGCGCGTCGTGCGTGATGCTCGGCTCGTTGCTCGCGGGCCTCGACGAGAGCCCCGGCGAGACCATCCTGTTCCGCGGTCGCTCGTTCAAGGCGGTGCGCGGCATGGGTTCGCTCGGCGCGATGGAGCAGGGCTCTGCCGATCGCTACGCGCAGGGCGAAGTGAAGGACAAGATGAAGTTCGTGCCCGAAGGCGTCGAGGGCATGGTGCCCTACAAGGGCGCGGTCGCGGACTACGTCTACCAACTCGTCGGCGGCGTGCGTTCGGGCATGGGCTACTGCGGCTCGCGCACGCTGAGCGAGCTGACGCAGAAGGCCAAGTTCCTGCGCGTCACCGCAGCGGGCCTGCGCGAGTCGCACCCGCACGACATCCAGATCACCAAGGAAGCGCCGAACTACACCGGCGAAGCGTGAACGAATGAGTGGATCGCAAACGGGCCGTCACGGCGGCGCGGACCAGGGCCCTTCGGGCGGCGTGCTGATCGTCGACTTCGGCGCCCAATACTGCCAGCTCATCGCGCGGCGCGTGCGCGAACTCGGCGTCTACTCGCGCATCACGGTTCCGGAACGCGCGATGTTCACGTTCGCGGCGATGAAGCCTGCGGCGGTGATCCTGTCCGGCGGCCCGCGCTCGGTCTACGAGCACGACGCGCCGCAGTTGGACCGCGCGATCCTCGAGCAAGGCGTGCCGGTGCTCGGCATCTGCTACGGCCTGCAGTGGATGTCGCAGAACCTCGGCGGCGAAGTGACGCCCGCGCAGTCTGGCGCCGAGTACGGTCGCACGGAGCTCCAGGTCGTCGACGGCTCGGGCTTCCTGCAGGGCGTCCGCGACAACGGCATCGTCTGGATGTCGCACGGCGACAAGGTCAGCAAGCTGCCGCCGGGCTTCCAGGTCCTCGCGAAGAGCGAGCCGTGCCCGTTCGCTGTCGTCGCGGACCACAAGCGCAAGTTCGTAGGATTGCAGTTCCATCCCGAGGTCGCGCACACGGTCGACGGCCAGCGGATGCTGTCGAACTTCGTGCTCGGCGTCGCGAAGTGCGGCACGGACTGGGATCCGGGCCACATCGTCGACCGCAAGGTCCAGGCGGTGCGCGAGCTCGTGGGCGAGACCGGCGAGGTCGTGCTCGGCCTCTCGGGCGGCGTCGACAGCTCGGTCGCGGCGGCCATCGTGCACAAGGCGATCGGGTCGCGGCTCCACTGCGTGTTCGTCGACAACGGCCTCCTGCGTCAGGGCGAGCGCGACGGCGTCGAGCAGCTGTTCGGCCGCGACTGGCACATGGACCTAAAGGTTGTCGACGCGAGCGACCGCTTCCTCGGCGAACTCGCGGGCGTCACCGACCCGGAGCAGAAGCGCAAGATCATCGGCAAGGTCTTCGTCGACGTGTTCAAGCACGAGGCGAAGGGCTACCGCAACGCGAAGTTCCTCGGCCAGGGCACGCTGTATCCCGACGTCATCGAGTCCGTCGCGGCGCACGGTGGCGCGACGTCGACGATCAAGAGCCATCACAACGTCGGTGGCCTGCCGAAGGATCTCGACATGCAGCTCGTCGAGCCGTTGCGCGACCTGTTCAAGGACGAGGTGCGCGCGATCGGCCGCCAGATGGGCCTGCCGTCCTCACTCGTGGACCGTCAGCCTTTTCCCGGTCCGGGACTCGCGGTGCGTTGCCTCGGCGAGATCACGCGCGATCGTCTCCGCGCGTTGCGCGAGGCCGATGCCATCGTCCGCTTCGAGGTCGAGTCGAGGGGACTGCACAAGGACCTCTGGCAGTACTTCGCCGTGCACCTGCCTGTGAAGTCGGTGGGCGTGAAGGGCGACGCGCGCGTCTACGAGGAGGTGTGCGTGATCCGCATGGTAAGTTCCGTGGACGCCATGACGGCTGACTGGGAACTGCTGCCGGTCGATGTCCTGCGTCGCATCAGCACCCGGATCCTCAACGAGGTGAAGGGTTTCTCGCGCGTCTGCCTCGACATCAGCAGCAAGCCGCCCGCCACGATCGAGTGGGAGTGACCTCTGTGGCGCTCCGCTCCGAGCGCCATGGACGATTCACGAGTCGAGATCGGGAGAAGGAAGGAGCCGCTCTGGTCCCAGCGTTGGACCGAGTCGCTCGGGCTGTTCCTCGTCGTCTCGTCGGTGTTCCTGTTGCTGCCGCAACGGACGCTGCACGGCGTCGACGGTGAGGTGTTCCTGAGCTGGATCGAGGAAGGTCGCTACGAGTACCCGCGCCACGTGGCCTACCTGCACGTCGTCGGCGCGCTGCACGGCCTGTTCCGTCCGATCGGCATGACCGCGCTCGAGGCGTTGCTGCTCGCGTCGGCGCTCGGCTCCGGGCTCGCCGCCGTCTGCCTGCATCGCACGTTCCGGTTGCTGGCGCCGAAACCGTTCCGCAACGGCGCGCTGCCCGCGTTCGCGGCGATGGCGACGGGCCCTTGCCTCTACTACGCGACCTGCGCGGAGATCCACGGCGTGTTCGCGGGCCCTGCGGCCGCAGCCTGGTGGGCGTTCGCGCGGTTGCTGCTCGAGCCGGGACTCGGGCGCGCGCTGGCGGTCGGTCTGTGCACGGGAGCTGCCGCTTCGGTGCATGCGTTCGGCCACGTGCTGCTGCCCACGATCGCGCTCGCGGCGTTGGCGTGGGGCGGACCGCGTCGCGGCGTGCCGTTCGTGTGGTGGCCTGCGGTCGCTGCCGTGCATTTCGCGGTGACCGTCGCCGTCGCCGCGGCGCTGGGCGCCGGCGCATCGGGGCAGGCGAAGGACATCTTCGAGTTCTGCGCGGCGCAGTGGGCGAGCCTCGACCTCGCCACGGCGCCGGACGTCCTCGTGCGCGAATGGCTGCTGCCGTGCGCGCCGTGGTCGGTGTGCGCGATCGTCGGCTTGTTCGTGAGCCGTGCGCGCGTGTGGTCGCTCGCGACCTTGCTCGCGCTCGCTCTGCACATGCCGGCGACGGTGTTGTTGCTCGGCCATCACCGCATCGACGAAGGCGGCGCATACCAGATCGCAGTGGTGCCGCTCGCCGTGCTCGTCGGCGTTCGCATCCTGCGCTGGCGCGAGTTCCTGCTGGCGACGATCGCGGGCTTCGGGCTCGCCTTGGCCCAGGTCGCGCCGCAGTGGAAGGAACCCGTCAGCCCCGAGTTCGTGCAGGCGGTGGCGGCGATCCAGAAGCAGCACAAGGTCGCGCTGATCGTCGGCCGTCGCCACGAGCTCGACGGCGTGCGCACCGGCGTCGAAGGCGCGGTGGTCGTCGACCTCGGGGCCGCGCTGCACCTGTGGCTCGAGCAACGCGACCAAGGCGTGACGCTGGCGCAGTGGTTCCAAAGCTGGGTCGGCCGCTTCCAGCAGGCGGACCTGCCGGTGTTGCTGTCGCAGAGCGCCCTCGACTTCTTCGCGAACGTGCCCGAGCCGGCGGTGCGCGAGTTCTGGGACGAGAGCGTGCCGCAGGCCTACTCGGTGGTGCCCGAGCGCCGCCCTGGCTTCGACGGCGCCTTCGTCATCCCGCTGCCCGCCTCGGGCGAGCGGTGAGCATGCAGCGCGCGCGCTGCGTCGTCGCGACCTCGCTCAGCGCTCGCGCAGCCACGAGAGGATCTCGCGCAGCTTCGGCGGGTTGCCGGTCATCAGCACGCCGATGCGGAACACCTTGCCTGCCGCGCGGAACGCGACCCAGATGCTCACGAGCAGCAGTGCGCTCGTGATCAGGTACTCGTAGGGCTCCGGCGGCCCGCCGGCGCGGTTCATCATCGTGAACGGCGTGAACAGCGGGAAGTAGCTCAGCACCTTCGCGACCATGCCGTTCGGCTCCTCGACGAGGAACATCATCGAGATCAGCGGCACGATCAGGATCACGAAGACCGGCTGCAGGAGGTTCTGCGCTTCCTTGAGGCTGTTGGTCACCGAGCCCAGTCCGACCAGGATCGCCGCGTAGAGCAGGTAGCCGGCTAGGAAGTAGCCGACGAAGGAGACGAGGTAGAGCGGGTCGCCGATGATGTCGAGCAGCGGGAGGTCGAGCCCCGGGATCAGCTTGGGCGCGAGCCACACTCCGAGCAGCGCGCAGCCGACCCACGAGAGCACGAGGGTCATGCCGGTCGCGGCGATGCCCCAGACCTTGCCCGCCATCAGCTGCAGCGGCGACACCGACGACAGCAGCACTTCGATGATGCGGTTGCTCTTCTCCTCGACGGTGTTCGTGAGCAGCATCTGCGCTGCGGTCATGATCGCGATCCACAGCAGGTAGACGAAGCCGACCGGAGCCCACTTGTTGGCCTTGTCGCCGGTCTTCACGTCCTCGGCGGCGCCGTCGGCGCCGAGCTTCTGCTCGCGGAAGCGGACGGTCTCCTGGATCGAGCGCGCGACGCGCGGATCGAGCCCGGCGTCCTCGATGCGCATCTTCTGCACGATGCGCGTCGCGGCTTCGTCGTAGAGCTTGCGAAGGCCGCTGTCGGTGACGTTGTTGGAGACGTAGCGGAAGTCCTCGAGCGACTTCAGCGGGTTCTTTCCGATCTCGAAGAACGCGAACAGCTTCTTCTGCTCGACGAGCTCGCGCAGCGCCTTTTGTTGCTCCTGGACCGGCTTGCCTTCGAGGCCGAGGTCCGCGAGGTCGACGCGCTCGAACTTGTCGGCGGTGCCCGCTGAGGACGCGGTCTCCATGAGTTTGTCGAAGTCCGACGCGGGGATCTCGAGCATCACGCGCTGCATCTCGCGGCGCATCTCGTCGGGCATCTCCTTGTCCTTGCCGTCCTCGCCGGGTTCGACGGCCTGCGCGTATTTCGCCTTGATCTCCTCGATGCGCGCGGGGAGCCCGGACTTGCGGATCAGCTTGAGCATCGAAGGCGTGTCCGGCGTGCGCGCCGCGCGCTCGATGCGGTCGGCCAACCCGTCGGAGCCGAGGTCGAGCACCGCGTAGGACTTGGTCTCCTTGAGCTTCGCCAGCACGAAGCCGGCGCCGAGGGAGATCACGAGCAGGATCGGCAGCGCGAGGATGCCGAGCCAGAACGTCTTCGTGCGCACGTTCTCGAGGTACTCACGTTGCGCGACGAGCAGCGTCTTGTTCGCCATGTTCAGTTGGCCTCCTTGCCCAGCTTGCCTTCCGCCTCGAGCTTCGCGTTCGCCGCGTCGACCGTGCGCACGAAGATCTCGTGCAAGGTCGGGGTGCGGTACTCGAACCGGCGGATGCGGAGCCGTTCCACGAGCCAGCGCAGGGAGTCCTGCGGATCCGAGCCCGGGCGAAGGTAGAGCTCCGCTTGCTTGCCGTGGTCGTTCACGCGGATCGCTCCGGGCGTGTCGCGCAGGATCGTGCCGTCGCCGTCGTAGTCGAGCAGGATGCCGAAGTCGCGGCCCTGCTTGACCTCGGCGAGCGTGCCCGCGAACTGCAGCTTCGACTTGTGGATCATCATCACGCGGTCGCACAGCTGCTCCGCCTGCTCCATCACGTGCGTGCTGAAGATCACGGTGCGGCCTTCGCGCTTCATGCGCAGGATCGTGTCGCGCATCACGTCGCGGTTGACGGGATCGAGCCCCGAGAACGGCTCGTCGAGGATCACGAGCTCCGGGTCGTGGATCAGCGTGCCGAGCAGCTGGACCTTCTGGCCCATGCCCTTGCTCATGGTCTCGCACTTCTTGTCGAGCCAGTCGCCGAGGCCGTAGGCCGTCAGCAGTTCGCGAGCCTTGCGGTCCGCCTCGCCGGGCTCCATGCCTTTGAGTTTGCCGAAGTAGGCGACGATCTCCGCCGTGCGCATCTTCTTGTAGAGGCCCTTCTCCTCCGGCAGGTAGCCGAGCCGGTCTTTCACGAGCGCAGCGTCCGGCTTGCCGAGCACCTCGATCGAGCCCGAGTCGGGCTTGAAGATGCTCATGACCATGCGGATCGTCGTCGTTTTGCCCGCGCCGTTCTGGCCCAGGAACCCGAAGATGCATCCCTTCGGGACGTCGAGGGAGAGCTTGTCGACGGCGGTGTGCGCGCCGAAGCGCTTCGTGACCTCGTGGAGGCGGAGTGCGTAGTCCATGCGTGGAATGAGGCCCGCCGTGGCCGCGGGCGGGGGAAGAATGTCGGCGTGCCCGAGGCCGCACAAGGCGCACGTCGCGGGAACGCTGCTGGAGAAAGACCGCGTCGCCCGACGCGTTGGAGCGGGATGGACGCAGCCATGGACCGTCGTCTGCGCAAGATCGCCGCGTTGCGCGCGCTCGTCGGGCGCACGCCCCTCGTCGAGATCCGCTACCGCTGCGACGGGGTGCCGCGCAGGGTGTTCGCGAAGTACGAGGCGCGCAACATGACGGGCTCGATCAAGGACCGCATGGCGTGCCACATCCTGTCCGAGGCGATCCTCGGCGGTCGGCTGCGCGAAGGGGACCTCATCGTCGAGGCGAGTTCTGGCAACACGGGCATCGCGTTCGCCGCGCTCGGCCGCGCGCTCGGGCATCCGGTCCGCATCTACATGCCGGACTGGATGAGCCAGGAGCGGCGGGCCTTGATCGCGAGCTTCGGCGCGGAGCTCTGTGACGTGAGCCGCGAGCAAGGCGGGTTCGTCGGCGCGGTCGAGCGCGCACAGCGCGACGCGCTGAGGGGGGACGGCGTGTTCTCGCCGCGGCAGTTCGAGAACGCCGCCAATGTGCGCGCGCACGCGAGCAGCACCGGACCGGAGATCCTGCTGCAGCTGGAGGCATTCGGCACGCGGCCCGCCGCGTTCGTCGCGGGCGTCGGCACTGGCGGCACGGTGATGGGGGTCGGTCGCGCGCTGCGCGCCGCGTTCCCGTCGTGCACGATCCATCCGCTCGAGCCCGCCAACTCGCCGACCCTGCGCACCGGCCACAAGGTCGGCTCGCACCGCATCCAGGGCATCTCGGACGACTTCGTTCCCGCGGTCGTGGACCTCGCGTGGCTCGACGACATCGTCGACGTGTGGGACGGCGACGCGATCCTCATGGCGCAGTCGCTGGCGAAGAAGCTCGGCCTCGCGGTCGGCATCAGCAGCGGCGCGAACGTGATCGGCGCGATGCAACTCGTCGAGCGGATGGCGAAGGGCGCGGAGACTCCGCACGACGCGGTCGTCACGATCCTCTGCGACTCCAACAAGAAGTACCTGTCGACCGACCTCGTGCGCGAGGAGCCGGTGCGCGACGGTTACTGGACACCGCGCATCGAACTCGAGTCGTTCGACGCAGTGCCGTAGCGGCGCGCGGCGGCCGCGGCCTGCGGCAGAGTCACTCGCTCGCAGGTTCGCGCCCTGCTCTGCCGCCGTGTCCGCCGAGAGCGGCCACAGAGACCTGCCACAGAGACCCTGAGTAGGCTGCGCGTCCGCGGCGCTCAGCCCAGCAGCGCGCGCAGCAGCAGCGTCTCCAGCGCCTGCGGATCGGCCTTGCCCTTGGTCGCGCGCATCACGTGGCCCTTCAGCGCGTCGAGCGCCTTGCGCTTGCCGTTGCGCACGTCGACGGCTGCTGCGGGCAACTCGGCGATCGCGCGTTCGACGAGCGGCTGCAACGTCGCGTCGGAGTCGATGCGCGACAGCCCGAGCACGGCGATGGCGGCGCGCACGTCGACGTCGTGTTCCAGCATGTGCAGGAACGCCATCCGCGCGGTCGTCGCGGTGAGTTCGCCGCTGTGCACGGACGCGACGAGGTCCGCGAGCCGCTTCGGCGTGACGGGCAGTGCGTCGAGGCTCGTGCCGCGGTCGCGCGCGGCCTTGGCCAACTCGGCCATGATCCAGTTGCTGACGGCCTTCGGGTCCGCGCCGAGCGCGACCGTGCGTTCGAACCAATCGCCGGTCGCCTTGTCCTGCGTCAGCGCGTCCACGTCGTGCGACGGCAGCGCGAACTGCGCGCGGTAGCGTTCGCGGCGCGCGAGCGGCAACTCACCGACGGCTGCGCGTTCCTCGCGCAGGACGGCCTCGTCGAGTTCGAGCGGCGGAAGGTCCGGGTCCGGGATGTAGCGGTAGTCCGCAGCCTGTTCCTTGCTGCGCATCGAACGCGTCTCGCCCTTCTCGTCGTTCCAGAGCCGCGTCTCCTGCACGATGCGCAGGCCTGCCGCGAGGCTGGCGGTCTGGCGGCGGACTTCGTAGTCGATCGCGCGCTGCACCATCTTGAACGAGTTGAGGTTCTTCACCTCGACCTTCACGCCGAGCGGCGCGCCGGGAACCGCGACGGAGATGTTGGCGTCGCAACGCATCGTGCCGAGCTCCATGTCGCAGTCCGACACGGACGCGAAGCGGAGGATCTCGCGCAGCGACACGAGGAAAGCGTGCGCGTCCTCCGCCGAACGGATCTGCGGCTCGGTCACGATCTCGACGAGCGGCGCGCCGGCGCGGTCGAGGTCGACGAGCGTGCCGGCATCGGTGTGCACGAGCTTGCCCGCGTCCTCTTCCATGTGGATGCGCTGCAGTTCGCAGAAGCGGCCGTCGCCGAGCGGCACGCGGCCGCCGAGGCAGAACGGCTTCTCGTACTGCGTGATCTGGTACCCCTTCGGCATGTCGGGGTAGAAGTAGTGCTTGCGCGCGAAGCGCGACGCGCGTTGCACCGAGCCTTCGAGCGCGAATGCGGCGCGCACCGCGAGCCGCACGGCGAGCGCGTTCGGGCTCGGCAGCGTGCCGGGCAGCCCGAGGTCGATCGCGTGCACGATCGAGTTCGGCTGCGCGCCCGGCGCGTAGGCCGTGGGCGAGAACATCTTGGTGCGCGTCGCCAGCTGGACGTGCACTTCGAGGCCGATCGTCGGAACGTAGTTCGTGTTCACGACGGCCTCCGTTGGTGCCAGTCCGTCGCCTGTTGCCACGCATGCGCGGCAGCGAGCAGCGCGCCTTCGCGACGGTGGGGCGCGGTGAGCTGGAGCCCGATCGGCAGGCCGTCCGCCGTGAAGCCGCACGGGACCGAGAGCGCCGGCAACCCGGCGAGGCTCGCGGGCACGGTCAGCGCGTCGCACGCGTGCATCGCGAGCGGGTCGTCGATGCGGCTGCCGAGCGCGAACGCGGCGACCGGCGAAGTCGGCGACGCGATCAGGTCGCAGCCACGGAACGCAGCCTGGAAGTCCGCGCGCACGAGCGCGCGCACGCGCGATGCCTGGCCGTAGAGCTCGTCGTGGTAGCCGGTCCGCAGCGCATGCGTGCCGAGCAGCACGCGCAGTTGCACCTCGGGCCCGAATCCTTCGCTGCGCGCGTTCGTCACCGCGTCCTCGAGCGTGCGTCCGCCCGGCGAATGGCCGAAGCGGATGCCGTCGTAGCGCGCGAGGTTGGACGACGCCTCGGCCGAGGCGACGAGGTAGTAGGCGGCGACCGCGTGCTGCGCGCGCGGCAGCGTGACGTCGACGATCTCCGCGCCGCGCCGCTGCAGTTCCGCACAGGCCGTGTCGCACGAATCGCGCACTTCGCGTTCGACGCCGGCTTCGATCGCCGCGTCGCGCAGCACGCCGATGCGCAGGCCGCGCAGGCTCGCAGCGCCTTCGTCGAAAGCGCATTCCGCGGCGTCGGCGTCGAGCGACGTCGCGTCGTGTGGATCGCGCCCGGCGACTTGCATCGCGAGCGCGAGGTCGTCGGCGCTGCGCGCGAGGAAGCCGGGACAGTCGAGCGAGCTCGCGTAGGCGACGAGCCCGTAGCGGCTGAGGCGGCCGTAGGTCGGCTTGAGTCCCGTGACGCCGCACATCGCGGCTGGTTGGCGGACGGAGCCGCCGGTGTCGGAGCCCAGCGCGAGCGCGCAGAACCCGGCCGCGACCGCTGCAGCCGCGCCGCCGCTGCTGCCGCCCGGCACGCGGCCGAGGTCCCACGGATTGCGCGTCGGGAAGAACGCGGAGCGTTCGGTGGAGCTGCCCATCCCGAACTCGTCCATGTTCGTGCGGCCGATCACGACGGCACCGAGGTCGACGAGGCGCTGCACGACGGTCGCCGTGAACGGCGCGCGGAACGAGGCGAGCATGCGGCTGCCGCACGCGGCGACCTCGCCTTCGAGCAGCAGGTTGTCCTTGATCGCGACCGGCACGCCGGCGAGCGGCGGCAGCGCCGCGCCGCGCGCGCGCGCCGCGTCGAGGGCTTCGGCCTGCGCGAGCGCGCGAGCACGGAACACTTCGACGAACGCGCCGATGGACGCATCGTTCGCGTCGATGCCCTGCAGGCAGTCGGCGACGACGTCGGCGGCGCGTCGTTCTCCCGTTCGGACAGAAGACGCGATGGCCCGGCAGGACGCGAGGTCGGGTTGCGGCATCGTCAGCCCTCGACGACGCGCGGCACGAGGAAGCAGTCGCCCGCGGTGCGCTTCGCGTTGGCGAGGACGGCCGGCACGGGGAGCACGGGAAAGGGCTCGTCGCTGCGCAGCGGCAGAGACTGCGTGTCGTCCGGGCCGACGGATCGGGTGTCGACGGCGTGCAACGACGCGAAGGACTCCAGCACGGCGGACAGGCGGCGCCGCAGTTCGCCGCGGGCGCTCGGGTCGAGCCGGAGCCTCGCCTGCTGGCAGAGGGCGTCGAGTTCGGCGTCGTCGGGGACTTGGGCCATGGCGCGGTGTTATCGGCGTGGCAGCCGTCGCATGCCCAGTGGATTTCCGTTCCGCCGCACCGGCTGGCGCGGGGGCGGGGGATCAGGACCGACGCCTTCCGCTGCGTGGAAAGTCCGTGGAAGGCGGTGTGGACGGATTGGGGACGCGCCGTCCCATCCCGTGGCGTGGTCGCACGCTCCGTCAGTTGCCCGTGGCGCGACCGTGGGGCGGTTGGCTAGGATCCCGCGCCTTGTCGGCAGCGCCCGGCAGGGTCTCGCTTCGGCAAGCGCCAGGGCGGGAAGGCAGTCGGCTCCGGCTGCCGGTTCGGCGCGTCTCACGTCCTATGGAACCCGCCTCGTTCGTCGTAATCGGCCTCACCTGCAACGTCGTCGGTGTGTTCTTCTTGGCGAACTCGATCCGCTTCCGCGAGCCCATGCGGGCCCTCGAGGAGACCTTCGGCATCGAGAAGGCAGGGCTCGGGAAGGCCCAGGACACCGCGCTGAACTCGATGCAGGTCGTGCTCGGCTTCGTCTTCTTGACGCTTGGCTTCGTGCTGCAGGCGGCTGGGCAGTGGAGCGCCGACTGGACCACGTTGCTCGCCTGCGGCGGCATCGTCGTCGCGGCCGCCGCGGTCTACTTCGTCGGGGCCTACCAGTCGCGCCGCGCCTTCAAGAAGCTGCTGCGCGAGTTCTTCCAGCGCCAGCCGTCGTGGTCGTTCACCGAGGACATGGAGCTGACGAAGGAAGTCGGCTCGATCCTGGGAGTGCCCTACTCCGGCGACATGACGCGCGACGTCTACGTGCATCAGGTGCGACAGGCGCTCGGAATGCCGGCGCAGACGCAGAAGGCGCCGACGATGTCGGACCGCGCCCGCCGCATCGCCCTCCCGCGCTGATCGCGGACGAGCCGCCGCGCTGAGCGCTGGCGGAGAGCTGCACTCGACAGGCGAGCTCCTTGCGCCGGGTGGTCGCTCCTGCGGCCATCCGATCGCGACACCGCGACTCGCTGTTCGGTGCGCTTGCCCGTGTTCGTCGGCCTTCCAGCGGGTTGCGCGCCTGCCTCGTGCGCGACCGCGGAACGCGAGTCGATGCCGACGCTGCAAAACGCAGCCCGAAACCGCGCGCGTCGTTTCGCATGGGGCATGAGGCCTCATTTCCCGTTCCTCCGCCGCGCCGTCCGTGAACTGACCGCGGGCGTCCTCGACCTCGTGCTGCCGCCGCATTGCCCGGGTTGCGGGCTGCGCGTCAGCGAGCAACTGGGCCTGTTCCGTCTGTGTCGTCCGTGCAGCGTGGACCTGGAGCGGCTGCCGGCCGACGGCTGCCGTCGCTGCGGCGAGTCCGTGTCCGCACTCGGGGCCTCCGTGTGCGGCAGCGCGCACCGCGCGCTCGCGGGACTCGCATTCGCGGCGGCGCCGTTCCGCTACCGCGGCGTCGGCGGGGCCTTGGTGCGCCGGTTGAAGCTGCGCGCCGACTTCGGCGCGCTGGGCGCGTTGTCGCTGTCGATGGCGCAGTCGCTCGAACCGCGGCTGTGCGGCGCATGGCGGAAGGCGGTCGTCGTACCGGTGCCGCTGCATCGCGAGCGGCGCGTTGCGCGCGGCTTCGACCAGGCGCGGTTGCTCGCCGAAGCCGTGGCGGAGCGCGCGCAGCTCGATGCGGCGCCGGGCTTGCTCGCGCGCGTGCGCCGGACCCTGCCGCAGGGGGATCCGCGCGTGCTCTCGCGCGAACACAACGTGGCCGGCGCCTTCGTCGTGGTGGGCCGTCGCGACGTGCGCGGGCGGTGCGTGGTGCTGGTGGACGACGTGATGACGTCGGGCGCGACCGCGCGCGCATGCGCCGAGCAACTTGTGGCGCACGGCGCGCGCAGCGTCGCGTTGCTCACGGCCTGCAGGGCCCGGGCGAGCGTCCCGTGACGCGCGCCCGTCCCGGATCAGCAGCGCAGGGCGTGCTCGAACTGGTTGATGCGCGCGATCGCTTCGAACAGGTCGTTCTCGACGAAGTGCGGATCGACGTTGTAGAGGCCGTCCTTCCCGCCTTCGCCCGTGCGCACGAGGATCGTGCCGACTTCGGCGCGTTGCGCCGCGAGCATGTCGAGCGTCGTGTGCCCGATCATCCAGCAGCGGTGCAGGTCGAGGTCGAACTCCTGCTGCGCCATCTTGAAGATGCCCGGTCCAGGCTTGCGGAACACCGATTCGCGGCGGAAGCGGCCCTTGCCCTTGGGGTGGTAGGGGCAGGAGTAGATCTTCGCGATCGGGATTCCGTCGGCCCGCAACCGTTCGACGAGCACTTCGCAGAAGCGCGTGAAGTCGCGTTCCTTGCGCTGCCCGAACGCGATGTCGTGGCGGCTGGTCGCGATGAAGATCTTGAACCGCTCCGGGTCGATGCGCCCCAGGGCTTCGAAGCTCCTCGGCAGGAACGAGAGGGTGTCGTCGGGGCCCAGTTCGGGGGTGTCCACGAGGACGCCGTCGAGTTCGAAGAAGATGCCTTGCTTGTCGGGGATCTTGGCCATGGTGGTGTCTGCGTGGCCTTGATCGGCCGATGGGACCGGGCACTGGAGGATTCGGGCGAAATTGCTGCCCGGTCGGGCAGGCCTCCGGCGCCGCGAAAGCCTGGAAACGCATCCACAAACCCTGGCCGGTGGGGGTGGCTGTCTGCGTAGGGCTGGACATACTCATCCCCCGTCCCGCCTATCCCCGCGTTGCCCCTATGACCCCTCGCCATGAGACGCAACTCATGCTGCGGGTCCAGTCTGGAGACCTTGGTGCGTTCGAACAGCTCGTCGAACGCTACCAGGACATGGTCTACGGCCTGGCCCTGAGCATCCTGCGTTCTCCCGAGGATGCCGAGGAGGCGGCGCAGGACGCGTTCCTGAAGTTGTTCCGCGCGCGCGACCAGTTCGACGCGACGCGCGAAGTGGAGCCCTGGCTCCTGCGCATCGCCGGCAACGCCTGTCGCGATCGCCTGCGCCGGCGACGGGTCAGCGGCGCGCTGCCTGTGCTGAAGGAAGACGGAGCCGACGCGCTCGCGGCCGGGGTCGCGGATCCCGGCGCGTCCGCCGACAACGCGGCGGCGATGCAGCAGGCCGTGCGGGCGGAGTTGGACCGCCTGAGCGAGCGCGCGCGCCTGCCGCTCGAGCTCAAGTACCTGCGCGGGATGACCAACCAGCAGATCGCCGAGTCCCTCGGCATCTCGGTCAGCAACGTCAAGATCCAGATCGCGCGCGCCAAGGATGTCCTGGCGAGCCGCCTGGAAAGGGTGCTCGAAGCATGACGCACCCCGAGGACCAGGACGGCGTGTTGCACCAGCCGCCGAACGTGGCGGACAAGGATGCGTTCGCGATGCTGCCGCTCGCCTGCCGTCGCACGCGGGAGCGCCTTCGCGACTTCGCCGACGGCGATCTCGGCCCGGAGGATCGCAAGATCGTCGAGCTGCACGCGCACGACTGCCGCGCGTGCTCCGTGGAGCTGTCGCGTGCGGAGTTCGAGTCGCTGCGAATTCGCCGCGCCTTCTCCGATTCGTGGGAACAGGCTGCGGTCCAACGCGGCTTCGCTCGTCGCACGCTCGCGCGTCTGCTGCGGGAGTCGCCCGAACTTGCGCTTCGTCCCGACGGCGGGGAGGCGGTCCCGCAGGGGGAAGGCGCCCACGGCGGCTCGAAGGCTCCGCGCGACCTCGCGCGTCGCGTGCTCGAGCGCACGACCGCGGAGCTTCTGGCCGGCTCGGAGCAGCGCCAGACGCGCGTGCGCGCGCAGTGGTTCGCTGCGGTCGCTTTGAGCCTGACCGTCGTCACGGCGATCGCCGGCGCGTTCTGGCGCAGCATGGCCGAGCTGACGGCGAACGTGCGCCTCGCCGTGGTGCGCGCCGAACGCGGATTCCGCGAGACGCAAGGCGGCCTGCAGGAACTGCTGCCCGGCGACGGCCTCGGCGAGGGCGCTGTGCTGCGCCTGCACGAGGAAGGCGCGGTCGACATCGAGTACTACGACGCCGCGGTGATCGGCGAGCAGCCCGCCGCGCAGATCCGTCTCACGGGCGAGACCGAGCTGCACCTCGAGAATCAGCTCGGCCTCGAGCACGGTGCGATGGAAGTGCTGTCGCACCGCCCGATGACCGTCGATCTTGCCGACGGCTCGACGATCGAGCTCGGCTCCGGCCTCTACCGCATCCTGGCGGTCGATCGCGTCGGTCCCTTCGCCGAGGTCCCGAGCAGCAGCGGCGATCTTGCGGTCGAAGTGCTGGTGGAACGCGGCGACGCGGCGCGCATCGCGCGTTCGTCGGGCGCGGATGCCGTCGTCACGGTCGGGCAGCGCGGCAGCTTCTCGCGCGGGATCTCGGGCATCGCCGTCGAGACCCGGCCGGGTGACACGTGGGCGACGGGCGCGTTGGCCGGCGCGCCGCGAACGGACGCGCCCGTCGAGGCTGCGCCCGACCTCTCGGCCCAGGTGCTCGACGTGTACGGCTCGCCGCTGGCGAACGCGACCGTGCGCATCGCGTTCCCGTCCGCCGACGGCCTGGTGTCGCGCGAGCTCTTCACCGACGCGTCCGGCCACTACGCCGTGCCTGCGGGCAGCGGCATGCGGCCAGGCTTCGCGTTGCTCGAGGTGTCGCCGCCTCCCGGCCGCGCCGACCTCGCGTTCGCGCCGGCCGCGGCCTACCCGCTCGCGGTCGACGGCGAACGCTTCGTCGTTCAGCCGGTCGTGCTCGGAGTCGGCGCGCGTCTCCAGGGTCGCGCTGTGGGACCTGCTGGCGAGGCGAGGCCGTATGCGCGCATCGTGCCCGTGTTCTACGACGAGGCGCTCGGGCAGGTGTGGCCGTGGATGCAGGGTGCGGTCTGGAGCGACGCCGACGGCAGGTTCGCGTTCGCGGGCTTGCCGACGCAGCTCGGTGCGTTGCGCACGCTCGGCGCAGTCGCGTTCCACCCCGAGGACGAGCCCACGTTCGTCCCGTTGTCGCGGCCGAGCCTCGCGAACACAGCGGAAGTTCGCGTCGCGCTGCAACGGCAGGCGCCGGTTGCGTTCCGCGGCCTGCCCGCGGCGCGCGCGAGCTCGATCCTCGAAGAAGTGCAGGGCCTGCCTGCGGGCCTCGGCATCCGCCGACACTTCGTGACCGCCAATGCAGCCGGTGAGGCGCATGGCGTGCTCTGCGGGCGCGGACGGCTATGGCTCGAAGTGGCGGTCGGCACCCGGAGTGTGCTGCATCCGATCTCGCGGGCCCCTGGTGGCTTCGCCGAGGTCGCAGGCGAGCAGATCGATCGCAGCGCGGCGCTGGCCACGATGGTCGCGGTTCCGGGCATCCTCGGGAACCAGCTCGAACTCGCGGTCCAGTCGCGCTTTCTCGATGCCGACGTCGAGCCGGCGGTCGGCGAAGAAGTGCTGGTCCAGTCGCCGGGCGGCGGCGTCGTCGCCGGCGTCGAACTGTTCGCGCTGCGGCCGCGCGTCGGCGGTGGCGTCTCGTCGCGCTTCCTCGGCCTGTCGCGCGCCGGCAACCCGCTGCGCGTGCACCTTCGCCACGGCGAGACCGAGATGCTCGCGCTCGATGCGTCGACGGGCATGTTCCTGCGTCGCGACGCGCTCGCGTTGCGCGGCGGCGTCGCGCACGGTCGCTTGCTGCCGTTGCCGATGGAATCGCTCGGACGCGCCGAGCTCGCCGTGGTGCTTGCTCCGTCCACGGACTCGTTGGCCACGACGTGGAGCCCGCTGACGGTCGGCTCCGCGGGCGCGCGGGCGCCCTTGTTCCGGTTGTTGCGCGTCGCGGACAACTGGGCGGCCGAGGCGTTGCCGCCCGGCGACTACCAGATGCGCGACCAGCTGCAGCGCACGTTCCGCGTGCGTGTGCAGGCAGGCCAGACGACGACGATCCGCTGAGGCGGCGAGCCGTCGGTCACGAACCGACGGCGCTCAGGAACGTCGAGACCTCGTCGAGCGCGGCCGCGGTCTCCAGCAGCAGCGAGTGGCCGGCGTCGGGCATGCAGCGGTAGCGAGCGCCGGCGATGCGTCGGCTCGTCGCCTCGACGTCGCTCGGCTCGGTCAGCGTGTCCTCGGCTCCGGCGAGGCAGAGCGTGCGCACGCGGCAGGCAGCGGCATCGCCTTCGCCGTCGAACTCCTGCAGCGCGCGCGCCTGGGCACGCATGAACGCGCGGCTGTCCGCGGTGGGCTTCATGCCGCGAAGGATGTCGTCGACGACGTTGGGTCGCGACGCGAGGAACGACCGACCGAACAGGAACGGCGCTATGAGTTCGCCGAAGTGCGCGCCGTCGACCTCGGTGCACAACAGCTCGAACATCCGGTAGACGCGACGCGAACGCGCGGTCGCGAGCGCGGAGCTGCACAGCATCACGAGCGACGCGACCGAGTCGGGCAAAAGGCTCGCTGCGCGCAGCGCGACCTTGCCGCCCAGCGACGTGCCCACGAGCGAGCACGGTTGGGGCAGCGAAGCCGCGACCGCGAGCACGTCGCGGGCCGCTTCGTCGAAGTCGAAGACGCCGTCGGGCAACGGCGACGACGGCGCGAGACCGCACGGGTCGACGGCAGCGCACGTGAACCCGAGCTTGGCGAAGCGGCGCGGCAGCGTTCCGAACAGCTTGCTGCCCGAACCGAGGCCCGGGACGAGGACCACGCCGCGGCCGCTGCCCTCGCGCGTGAAGTGGATCGTGCGGCCTGCGCGTTCGACGGTCGGCATCAGCGCGCGCCTCCGAGGTAGTCGCGTTCGATCGCGGGCAGCATGGTCAGCACGACGTCGGCCACGACCTGCAAGCTCTCCGCCGAGCAGTTCTCGATCGTGTCCGTGGGCTTGTGCCAGTGCGGGTTGTCCTTGAGGTCGATCAAGTCGACCGACGGGATGCCGTGTTCGAGGAAGGGAACGTGGTCGTCGGCTGCCGACTCCGCCGAGCGGAAGAAGCGCTTCTTGTGGCCCGTCGCGACCGCAGCCGCGAACGCGATCTTGCGCAGCCCTTCGGTGCTGTAGCACTCCTCCTGGATGTGCAGGTCCGTGCGCGCGACCATGTCGAGCAGCACGAGCGCGCGGATCGGCGCCTCTGCGCTGCGCGCGGGATCCGCCGCGTGTTGCTGCACGAACCGCTTGCTGCCGAACAGCGCGCGCGCCGCGTCGTTCCATGTCCAGTCGAGGCTCTCCTCGCCGTCGAGGAACACGAGTTCGATCGTCGCCTCGTTCTGACGCTGGGCAAGCACCGGCGCGAGCGCGAGCAGCAGCGCCACGCCGCTGCCTCCGTCGTTGGCGCCGACGAAGTGGAAGTTGCGGGCCGGGTCCTGGTGGCCCTGCGTGCACTTCGTGTCGTGGTGGCACGCGAGCACGATGCGGTCCTTGCGCTTGCCCGGGATCACGGCGCTTACGTTTGCGAACGTCAGCAACTCGCGGCGGTCGGTCCACGTGTCGCGCGCGGGCTGCAGCCCGGCTGCGCGCAGCTCGGCCTCGATGTAGTCGAGTTGCTTCGACCAGCCGGGCACGGGGATCGGCGCGGTGTGGCGGGGGCCGAACGCGACGATGGTCTTCAGCTTCTCGAAGGCCTTGGCGCCGAAGTCCTCCGGCGCGCGGAATGGCGTCAGTTCCTCGACGTCGTCCTGGTCGATCTGCGGTTGTGCGCGCGGCTTGAAGGCGGCCTTCGGCGTCTGCTGCGCGCCCGACTGCTTCTGCCGTTGGTGCGCGAGTCCGGCGCCGAAGCAGGCGGCCAGCGCGAGGACGAGGAGCGCTGCGGTGGCTCGCTTCATGGCTTGCAGCAACCTTGCCTCACTTCCGTCCGGCCACGAAGGCATCGAGTTCGGGCAGCGCGGCATAGACGAGGTTGCCCGCGAACGCGAGCGCGTCCGGCGACATCGCCGACAGGTTGTCTTCCTCGGTGTGCCACCACTGCGCGTAGCCCTGGCTGTCGGGCAGCTTCATGTTCGGATTGGTCTCGGAGAAGCGCTTCTGGCCGATGCGGTGGTGGAAGTCGATCAGCAGCACGGCGGGCACGCCGAAGTCGCGGAACACTTCGTGGTCGTCCGTGGTGGAGGACTTGAAGCGGTAGACGCGGTCGGACACGCCCATCGTCGTCGCGGTGCGCTCGAAGATCTGCTGCAGCTGCTCGTTCGACTTGCCGTCGCGGTCGATCTTGATGTTCTTGTCGCCGATCAGGTCGAGCAGCACGAACGCCTTCACGCGCGGCAGCACCTTCTCGTTGGCGAGCCAGCGGCAGAAGGCCTTGCTGCCGATGAGCGCGCGCTCGTTGTTCCACTGGAAGTCGAGCGACTCCTCCGCATCGATCCAGTAGAGCCACACGTTGGCGTCGAGGGCCGGTTGCCGTGCCTTGATGCAGCGCGCGAGTTCGAGCAGCACGCACGGTGCGCCGCCGCCGTCGATCGCGCCGACGAACGGGAAGTTGTAGGACGGCTCGGGGTGGCCTTCGGTCAGCTTGGTGTCGTAATGCGCGCCGATCATGAGGACCGGGCCGTTCTGCGGGTCCTTGCCGTCGATGCGGCAGTAGAGATTCCGCATCGTCTTCTTCGACGGGGCGTCCACCTGTTCGTGGATCTCGGGCTTCAGGCCGAGCTTCTCGATCTGCGCGGAGAAGTAGTCGGTCGTCTTCTTCAGGTTGTCCGAGCCGAACGGACGCGGGCCGATCTGCTCGACGATGTGCCGGACGTGCGCCATCGCAGCGTCGCCGTCAACTGGGCCCGAAGAGGTGACTCCGCCGCCGCAGGAAGCTAGCAGGAACAGCGAGGTTGCGGCGCAGAGAGGCGCGCGCCGCGCAAGGCGTGAACCGATGCTCATTCCAGGAACGTAGCCGGAGGGTCGGGCAAAGTCCGCCGTCGATCCCCTCAGGGAGCGAGGCGGACGCGCCGATAGGATGGGCAGATCGGACGAGCGCCGGATCTTCGGGCCCGGCGCGCATTGCACACGGAGCGAGGCAGATGAGCGAACTCGATCTCGGCGGGCTGATCCGCGGTTCCCTGGACCTCAAGAAGTTCCAGGACGAACACTGGCAGGGCACGTTCCAGCAGTATCTGGAACTGCTCGAGCAGAACCCGCTCGCCGTCCGGACGGCGCACCAACGGCTCTACGACATGATCCTCGCGTACGGGCAGGACGAGGTCGAAGTCGACAAGGAGAAGGTTCCGAGCTACCGGTTCTTCAAGGACCCGATCGAGGACGGTCGCGACGGCGTGTTCGGCCTCGAACGCTCTCTGCGCGACCTCGTCGCGATGTTCAAGGCAGCTGCCCACGGCTTCGGCCCCGAGCGGCGTGTGCTGCTGCTGCACGGGCCGGTGGGCTCCAGCAAGTCGACGATCGTCCGCTTGCTCAAGAAGGGCCTGGAGGCCTACTCGCGCACGACCGAAGGCGCGCTCTACACGTTCGCGTGGAAGATCGACGGCGAGGAGATCCCGTCGCCGATGAACGAGGAGCCGCTGCTGCTGCTGCCGAAGGACGCTCGCAACAAGGTCCTCGCGCACCTGCAGAAGAAGGCGCGCACGAGCTACCGCCTGCGCCAGGACTTCGACCTGTCGCCGGTCTCGCGCTACTACCTGGAGACGCTGCTGAAGCGCTACGACGGCGACTTCGAGAAGGTGCTGTCGCACGTGGTGGTGAAGCGCCTCGTGATCTCCGAGAAGGACCGCGTCGGCATCGGCACGTTCCAGCCCAAGGACGAGAAGAACCAGGACAGCACCGAACTCACCGGTGACGTCAACTACCGCCGCATCGCGGAACTCGGCACCGACAGCGACCCGCGCGCGTTCAACTTCGACGGCGAGTTCTGCGTCGCGAACCGCGGCGTCATCGAGTTCATCGAGGTTCTCAAGCTGGACGTCGCGTTCCTCTACGACCTCCTGACCGCGAGCCAGGAGCACAAGATCAAGCCGAAGAAGTTCGCGCAGACGGACATCGACGAAGTGATCATCGGGCACACCAACGAGCCCGAGTACAACCGTCTCCAGAGCAACGAACTGATGGAGGCGTTCCGCGACCGCACCATCAAGATCGACATCCCGTACAACCTGCGCCTGCAGAACGAGGTGAAGATCTACGAGAAGGACTTCGGCAGGAAGCACGTGCCCGGCAAGCAGATCGCCCCGCACACGCTGGAGATCGCGGCGATGTGGGCCCTGCTCACGCGCCTCGAGGAGCCGAAGAAGGCCAACCTCTCGCTGCTGCAGAAGCTCAAGCTCTACAACGGCAAGTCGCTGCCGGGCTACACGCGCGACAACATCCGCGAGCTGCGCGACGAGGCGCCGCGCGAGGGCATGGGCGGCATCTCGCCGCGCTACATCCAGGACAAGATCAGCAACGTGCTGGTCAAGGACATCAGCTGCATCAACCCGTTCATGGTGCTGAACGAGCTCGAGGACGGGCTCGACCACCACAGCCTGATCTCCGACCCGGAGACCAAGAAGCGCTACAAGGACCTGCTCCTCGTCGTGCGCAACGAATACGAGGAGATCATCAAGAACGAAGTTCAGCGCGCCATCTCGGCCGACGAGGAAGCGATCGCGCGTCTCTGCGGCAACTACATCGACAACGTCAAGGCCTACACGCAGAACGAGAAGGTCAAGAACCCCTACACGGGCAAGGACGAGGAGCCGGACGAGCGGCTCATGCGCAGCATCGAGGAGAAGATCAACATCCCCGACTCGCGCAAGGACGACTTCCGTCGCGAGATCATGAACTACATCGGCGCGCTCGCCGTCGAGGGCCGCACGTTCCACTACAAGACGAACGAGCGCCTGCACCGCGCGCTCGAGCTGAAGCTGTTCGAGGACCAGAAGGACTCGATCAAGCTCACGAGCCTCGTCTCGACGGTCGTCGACAAGGACACGCAGGAGAAGATCGAGATCGTGAAGGGTCGCCTCATGCGCGATTTCGGCTACGACGAGATCAGCGCCACGGACGTCCTCAACTACGTGGCCTCGATCTTCGCGCGCGGGGACGCCAAGGGGGACTGACGTGGCCGTCCGCCGGATCGACCAGGACCACACGCGGTTCCGCCAGATCGTCCGCGGCAAGATCAAGCAGGACCTGCGGCGCTACGTGTCGCAGGGCGAGCTGATCGGCAAGCAGGGCGACAAGTTCGTGTCGATCCCGATGCCGCAGATCCAGCTGCCGCGGTTCCGATTCGGCGACAACCAGAAGAGCGGGGTCGGTCAGGGCGAAGGCGAGCCGGGGCAGCCGGTGCCGGGCCAGGAAGGCGAGGGCCAGGGCCAGGCGGGCGAGGATCCGGGCAAGCACACGCTCGAGGTGGAGGTCCCGGTGGAGGACCTTGCCAAACTTCTCGGCGAAGAGCTCGAACTCCCCGCGATCGAGCCGAAGGGCAACAAGCAGCTGCGCACCGACTCCGGCCGCTACACCGGCATCCGCCGCAGCGGGCCGCAGTCGCTTCGTCATTGGAAGCGCACCTTCAAGGAGGCGCTGAAGCGGCAGATCGCGAGCGGCACCTACGACCCGGACAACCCGCTCGTGGTGCCGATCCGCGAGGACATGCGCTTCCGTTCGCTGCAGACGCGGCAGAGCCCGCAGGCATCGGCGGCGGTCATCTACATGATGGACGTGTCGGGGTCGATGGGGCGCGAGCAGAAGGAGATGGTCCGCATCGAGGCCTTCTGGATCGATGCGTGGTTGCGCCACCAATACAAGAACCTCGAGGTCAGCTACATCGTCCACGACGCGGCGGCGCACGTCGTCGACCAGCACACGTTCTTCCACCTTCGCGAGAGCGGCGGCACGAAGATCAGCTCGGCCTACGAGCTGTGCCTGCAGCTGATGCGCGACAAGTATCCAGCGTCCGAGTGGAACGTATACCCGTTCCACTTCAGCGATGGCGACAACTGGAGCTCGCGCGACACCGAGCACTGCGTGCAGTTGCTGAAGGACAGCCTGCTGCCTTTGTGCAACCAGTTCTGCTACGGGCAGGTGAAGAGCGCCTATGGCTCGGGCCAGTTCAAGAAGGACCTCGACGAGGCGTTCTCCGGTGAAGAGAAGGTCGTGACCTCCGACATCCCCGATCGCGAGGGCATCCTCGCGTCGATCAAGGCCTTCCTCGGCAAGGGGCGGTGACCCGATGGCCAACCTCACGCCCGATCTCGCCCAGTTGCGCGACGAGACGCGCGACCTCGCCAAGCACTACGGGCTCGACTTCTACGAAGTGATCTACGAGCTCGTCGACCACGACGAGCTCAACATGGTCGCGAGCTACGGCGGCTTCCCGACGCGCTACCCGCACTGGCGCTTCGGCATGGAATACGAGCAGCTGAGCAAGAGCTACGCGTGGGGCCTGTCGAAGATCTACGAGCTCGTGGTCAACAACGACCCGTGCTACGCGTACCTGATGCGCAGCAACTCGGTCACCGAGCAGAAGCTCGTGATGGCCCACGTCTACGGGCACTGCGACTTCTTCAAGAACAACGCGTGGTTCGGCAAGACCTCGCGGAAGATGATGGACGTGCTCGCGAACCACGGCGCTCGCGTGCGTCGCTACATGGATCGCTACGGGGTGGAGCGCGTCGAGGACTTCCTCGATGTCGCCACTTCGCTCGACAACCTGATCGATCCGTATTCGCCGTTCGTGCAACGCGACGACGGGAAGCCCCGGGAGCAGGAGCCTTCGCGCGAGGTGAAGAAGATCGCGGCGAAGGACTACATGGACCGCTTCATCAACCCGCCCGACTTCCTGGAGCGGGAGAAGCGGAAGATGGCCGAGGAAGAGCAGAAGAACCGCCGCTTCCCGGCTAGACCCGCGCGCGACGTGCTGAAGTTCCTGCTCGACCACGCGCCGCTGGAGCTGTGGCAGCAGGACATCCTCGCGATGGTGCGCGAGGAGGCCTACTACTTCGCGCCGCAGGGGATGACGAAGATCATGAACGAGGGCTGGGCCGTCTACTGGCACAGCAAGCTCATGACGCAGCACCTCGTCGAGGCGAGCGAGGTCGTGCACTACTGCGACACGCACAGCGGCACGCTCGCGACGCGGCCCGGCCAGATCAATCCCTACAAGCTCGGCGTCGAGTTGTTCCGCGACATCGAGCATCGGTGGGATACCGGCAAGTTCGGCGAGGCCTACCAGCGCTGCGACGACCCCGAGACGCGGCGTCGTTGGAACGAGCCGACGAACCTCGGCAGGAAGCGCATCTTCGACGTGCGTCGCATCCACAATGACGTCACGTTCGTCGACGAGTTCGTCACGCCTGAGTTCGCCGAGGACCAGAAGCTGTTCGTCTACGGTCGCAACCCGCAGACCGGGCAGCTCGAGGTCGTGGACCGCGACTACACGAAGGTGAAGACGCAGCTGCTCGACGCGCTCACGAACTTCGGCAACCCGATCCTGCGTGTCGTCGACGGCAACCACCAGAACCGCGGCGAGCTCTACCTCGTGCACGACTGGAACGGCCAGGACCTGCAGCTCGAGCAGGCGCAGCTCACGCTGCGCGGCCTCCAGAAGCTCTGGGGGCGGCCCGTGCACCTCGAGACGCGCGACGAGGGGAAGGGCCGGTTGCTGTCCTTCGACGGCAAGGAGGGCACCTCCAAGGAGATCACGCCGACTTCGGCTGCATCGGGCCTCGCGCTGGGCGCGGGCAAACCGGACGGCGGATAGCGGCCGCCGTGTCGCAAGCGCTGCGTCGCACGAGCGCGAGCTCGCACCGCCTGACACGTCCGCGACGCTCCCTCTGTCGTCGCCGTTCCTTCGCGGCATCCCGTCGCGGGACTTGGCCGCACACGACGCGTGCAGCGGACGGGCGCGTCGTGTGGAATGCGCCGCGTGTCGACGATCGAACGCTACTGGCTCGCCTACTGCGCGTGTGTGATCGCCGCCGTGGCGTTCGCAGCCGACGGGCGCGCGGCGCCAGACGGATTCCTGCCGCTGCCGTTCGTCGCGCTGCACGTCGCGGTCGCGGCGGTCCAATTCGTGCCGTGGCGTTTGGCGCGCACGGGGCGCGTCGGCCCGGCGCGCGTCGCCCGATGCGCGATTGCGATCCTCGGCTTGCCGACCGTGTTCTCGGCGCTGGCCATGGCGCTCCCGCACGCAAACCCCGAAGCGTGGGAAGTGCTCTGGCTGCGCATGGACCTGGCCGTGTTCGGCGCAGAGGCAACGCGATCACTTCGGTTGCTCGCCATCGAGCCTGCGCTTGCCGTGCTGCAAGTCGTCTACGCGGGCTTCTACGCCGCGCCGATCGTCGCGTGCGTGCTCGTGCTGCGGCAGCGCGGCGTCGTCGCCTTCGACCGCGCGGTCGCGGCGGTGACGGGCGGGTTCCTGCTCAGCTACCTCGGCTACCTCTGGTTCCCGACGCTCGGCCCGAAGGATGTCGTCCCGCTCGACGTCGCGCCTGCCGGCCAGACGATGGCGTGGCTGCACACGCTGTTGCACGAAGCCGAGGCGAACCATTGGGACTGCTTCCCGTCCGGCCACACGATGATGAGCTGGATGGCCGCGCGCATCGCCACGAACGCGAAGTGCCGCGGCGCCTCGGCGCTGACGTGCTACGCGATCGCGGTGGCGTCGAGCACGCTCGTGCTGCGCTACCACTGGCCGATCGACGCGATCGCCGGACTGCTCGCCGTGCCGCTGTGGTTGCGGGCCAACGACGCGATGCTCGACCGAGACGAAGCCGCGCGCGGTCAGGCGATCTGGTAGCGCTGGCCGTCCTTCGTCGCGACGAGCGGGTCCTTCTCGAGCAGCTCGGCGAGGCAGTCGGCGAACTCCGCGAGCTCGGGCCGCTGCGCCAGCATCTCGCCGACGCTGAGCGGCAGGTTCGCTTCGCGCAACGCGGCGCGCGCGCGGCGCATCAGCCAGCCGACGAGGCCCATGCTCTTCCGCGCGACGAAGCCGCCCGGCATCGTCTCGAACGGCCCGTGCCGTCGCAGCAGTTCGCCAAGCAACGTCGGGTAGAGCCAGGAGCCGCCGAGGTCGCAGCGGTTGACCTCGTCGAGCACCGCCTGCAGCGGCGCGTAGCCGTTGCGGCGCGCGAGGAACGCGTCGACGAGTTGCGTGAGCCGCTGCAGGCGCTCCTCGTTGAACGGGTAGTTCGTGAGGACGTCGATCCGGTCCTCGGCCGGGAACACGAACAGGCGGTTGTGGCAGAGCAGGCGCTCCACGAGCCGCTTGCGTTCGGGCGGCTGGTTCTGCACGAAGCGCGACATCGGCACTTCGCCGGCTGCGCGACGGAAGTCGCGGAGCAGCTGGTCGAGCACGCGCGACCGGCGCAGTGAAGCCGGACACGCCTCGCCGCGTCCGAGCCAGCGCACGCGGGAGTCGCGGCGCACCATGCCCTGGAGCAGCCAGAGCGAACGGTCGTCACCCTGGAACAGCGAGGCGATGCGTTGCTTCTGCGTGCCTTCGCAGATGGCGTGGCAGACGCGGTCGAGCTCGGGTCGCAGCTGTTGCAGTTCGTCCTGGTGCCACGCCGCGAGGCTCCAGAGGTCCTCGCCGAGTTGCACGAAGCGGTCGCTCTTGCGCAGCCGCGACAGGAGCGATCCCTCGTTGGCGGACTGGAACCGCTCGCGGTAGTCGAACACGAGGTCGAGGAAGCGCGCTGGCGCACCGCGTTCGACGAGGATGCGCTCGAGACGTCGCGCGAGCTCCGGCTGCGCCTTCTGCACGACTTCGCCGAGTCGCTCGTCGATGCGCACCTCGAGTCGCGGCAGTTCGGCCAGCAGCTTGAGCACGACGCCGCGAGGCGGCGACTCGAGCGCGTCGGCGAGCCCGTGCGCGAGGTCCTCGAGCCGGACCGGCAGGCAGCGCGGCGCGGTCAGCTGTCGCAGTCGTTGGCGCATCGCCTGCCATGCGCGCGGCGGGATCGACGACACGCAGGAGCCGTCGACGAACGCCTCGTTGGGGAAGCAGAACGCGAGCAGCCGCAGCGGCAGCATCGCGTCGCCGCTGCCCTTGCCGATCGCGTGCAGCGACGAGCCGGGCGCGAGGCGGTCTGCGGGCACCGCGCCTTCGAATGCGTCGAGCTCGCGCAGGTAGTCGCGGCGCAGCCGCTGGACGAGGCTCGGGGCGCGCGCCTGCAACCGGCTGCGAACGGCGTCGTCGCGTCGTTGGCTGAGTTCGCGCGACGGCGATGCGTCGCCTGTGCGCGACGGCGCGCTCGCGTCGGCGAGGCCGATGCGCGAGCAGAACCAACTGCGGCTCTCGTCGTCGAGCGCCGCGAGCAGGCGGGCGCGCATCGTCGGCCAGTCAGCGGCATCCTGCTCCGGTTCGTCGTCGGCAGGCAGCAGCGCGGGCGACAGCAGCCTTGTCAGCGCATCGCGGACGGTCTTGGCCGCCGCGGGGCCCAGCAGCGCTCCGGCCTCGAACAGCCCGGAAGGCAACGTGAATACGTGGCCGACCGTCGTGCAGCCGAGGTCGAGCAGTTCGCGGAGCAGCGGCTCCACGATGCCGGCCTCGCGCAGCGGCAAGTCGGCGAGCGACGCGGGCAGGAGCGGCAGCGCGGACGGCGGTTGCCGACGCGTGCGCGTCACCGCCTCGAGCAGGTCCATCCAGCCGTTGCGGCGCAGGCACGGAATGCGCTGCGCCTCGGCGCGCGGCCGGGCGAGGAAGTCGCCGACGGTGACGATGCCGTTGTCCGCGAGCTGCCGCGCATGCTCCGCGTCCGGGACCAGCGAGGCGATCGGCCGCGTGTCGTCGCGCGTCGCGTCGGCGTCGCCCGTGCGGCACGCGAGGTAGGCCAGCACGCGGCTCTCGATCTCGCGCCACGAGCGTTCGCTGCAGCCCGGAGCCTGCACGAACACGCGTTGGTCGAAGAGCAGGAAGTCCCGCACCGTCTCGAGGCTGTGGCGCTGCGCTGCGCGGCGTGCGCGCGGCGAGAGTTGGAGCGACGCGAGCGCGTGCTCCAGTTCGGGCCGGACGGTGCGGATGGGTTTCATCGGACAGGCGACGCAGTGGGCGTGGTCGACGTGTCGCGCGCCTTGCGGCGCTGCTTCGCGACGTGCAGCACGGCTTCCGGCACGCTGTGGCGCAGGCTCTCCTCCGACACGTCGTGCGCGAGCAGTGCCTGCGTCACCGCGGCCGAGACGCGCGGCCGCTTCGCCGAGCGCAGCATGCGCTGCAGCACGTCGAGTTGGGCGGGGTCGGCGCGTTCCTCGAACAGGTTCGCCGTGCGGATCGCGGCGGTCTCGTCCACGAGGTCGCAACGACGCGCGGCCGCGGCCACCTCGTCGGCGGGCAACGACAGCAGCGTGCGCTGCAGCGCCGTCGCCGCGCCTTCGGCCGACGTCTCGAGGTAGAGCGGCAGGATGCAGTCCGCCGCGTCGCGGCCTTCGGCGCGCGCGGTCGCGGTCGCGAGCGCGGGCAGGCGCGTGGATGGCTGCTGCGCGTCGTGGCGCAGCGCCGCGCGCAAGCTCGCCTTCGCGTCGACGTCGGTCACCGGCGTCGCGTGGCTGGCGAGCGCGAGCGCCGCATCCGTGCGGATGCGTTCGTCGGCGTGCTCCAGCGACATGGCGAGCAGGTTGGTCTCGCTGCGCGCGTCGCCGCGGTTCGCGACCAGCGCGCGAAGGTGCTCCACGAGTTCCGCGCTGGCCGGCAGGATGCCGCGGTCGCCGCCGAGCGGATGCACCGCGCCGCCGCGTCGCGAGAGGAAGACGACGTATTGCGCGCCGGGCTGCACGGAGAACAGCGCGTTGCCGCAGCAGCGGCCCGCCGGCTCGAGCGCCGAGAACGTGGGGCCCACCGAGCCTGCGAGGGTCTCGTCGGCGCGGAACTCGACGCGGTGCCATTCCGGCGATGGATCGTTCACGGCCGTGGCGGTGGCGACCGCGACGGCATCGGCCTCACGGCTGAGTCGGAGGAGCGTCGTGGCCTGCTGCTGCGCGCAGAGCGGGCTCAGGACGGCGAACGCGAGGATTGCGCGGAGCATGGTGTTCATCGCACGAGGATCCGGTGGCGCATGTAGGCCGCGTCGGTGTCGCGGAACGCGTAGTCGAGGCTGACCATCGCCTCGTAGCCGACTGCGGCGGCCATCACTTCCGCAGCGCTTGCGTTGGCGTTGTGCAGCGAGGAGTCGCCGAACAATCCCGACGGAGCAGGCCCAGGAGCGACGAGGCCGACTGCGTGGCCGGTCTCGTGCGCGAGCACGGTGCCGATCGCGCGGGCCCAGTCGTCGATCGCTCGGACCACGAACTGCCGGCGCGCGAGCTGTTCGCTCGTGGCGGTCGCGAGGTCGAACGTACGGCGCAGCACGACGTGGTCCTGCGCATGGCTGCCCGCCGGCGTGCCGCCCATGTTCGGGCACAGCGGCAGGAAGCGCTGCGCGAACATCGTCACGAACGACGGATACAGCTGCTCGTGGAGGTCCGCCTGGTAGAGGAACATCTCGCCCGGGAAGACGCCGAGGCCCGGCGACGTGCCGACGTTGCGGTCGTTGATGTTCGCGTTGCGGTAGTCGTAGTAGGCGCGGCCGAGGATGCCCGTGGTGGCCGAGCCGTAGGCGCGGTTGCGCGAACCTTGCGGGTCGTAGCCGCCGAGCGCGATCTGCATGTGCGGCAGGCCCGTGGGCTGCGCCGCGGTGAACCGCACCGCGATCGAGTCGTCGTCGAGCTCTTCGCCCGCGGCGCTGCGGCCGAACAGCGAGTTCGCGTAGGCGAGGATCGCGTCGCACGCGAGGTCGCGGACATACTCGTTGGTGCCAAGCGGATCGCCGGCGGTCGCGAGCCCGAGTCGCAGCATGTCGTCGTCGAAGTCCGCGCGTCCGTTGCCGTCGCGGTCGAGGTCCGTGCGGGCCCAGACCACCTGCGTGCGCTCGAACGGCACGAGGCCGCCCGTTGCTTCCAGCACGGTGAAGGTCACCGGCGCCGAGACGCCGACGTTGCCCGACAGGTCGGCGACGCGCGCCGTCATCGTCCACTGGCCGGGCGTGAGGGCCATGGTCGGAGGCAGCGTCGCGCGGAAGCTGCGGAACGCGACTGTCGCCGTGGCGAAGAGACCGGAGCTAGACGGCGACGTGCCGTCGCCGGTGAAGTCCACGCGCACCGATCCCATGTCCGGGGTCTGCGAGCCGTCGAGCGCGTCGACCTGCACCGTGAATCCGTGCGTCGGCAGCACGAGGCCCGTGCGACGCGACGCGTCGATGCCGTTCACCGTCGCGGCGACGGACGGCGGCGAGAAGTCGGCTGCCGTGCCGATGCGGAAGCGGGCGCCGAGGTCCTGCGAGAGCCAGTTGCCGGTGGCCTCGCGCACGCCGGAAGGCCCGCTGCGCACGAACGTGCGGTAGTAGGCGTTCGCGGTGAGCGGCACGAGCGGCGTCACGACGACGACGCGCGCTTCCGCCAGCAGGTCGACTTGCGCCGGGATGCTCTGGCCTGCGTCGGTGCGCAGCTCGACGGTCGCGGTGGAGACAGTCAGCGGGTCGAGCGTCGAGGCGAAGACGAGACTCGCTCGCATCGCCGCAGGCACGCCGACCGCTCCGTCGGCGGGCTGCAGTTGCGCCGTCGGCAGCGTGGCGTCGTCGGCGGTGGTGAACTGCGCCTCGACATCACCCTGCATCGGGTTGCCTGCGGTGTCACGCAATCCCTGCGGTCCGCCGAGCAACACGATGCGGTAGCTCGTCGCGGGATCGAGGTCGAGCACGGGCTCGAGTTGCACGATGTTCGAGGCCGGCATCGTGAGGACCGCCGGGACGGACTCCGTTCCGCGCAGCAACTGCACGACGCTGCCGGTGACGGCCACGGGATCGAGCGCCTCGGAGAAGGTGACGCGCGGCGCGACGTTGATGCTGACGCGCGTCGCCCCGTGCGCAGGTTCCGCGACCGCGAGCGACGGCGCGGCGACGTCGGAGCCGGTGGTGAAGGTGGTGGCCGCGGTCTGCGACAGCGGATTGCCGCTGACGTCGGACACCGGCGCGCCGGAGACGAGGAACAGCAGCGTGTAGCGACGCGCCGCGGCGAGCGTCTGCTGCGGACACACGCGCAGCGAACGTTGGTCGTCGCTGCACTCGACGGTGAAGGCGACCGGGTTGCCGAACTCGTCCTGGAACAACACGGACGAGGCCTCGACGGAGGCGGGGTCCATCGACTCGTCGAACGTGAACACGGGCTCGACGCGCGGCGACATGCCGGCTGCGTTCTGGCCAGGCCACACCGACACGGCGCGCGGCGCGGTGGTGTCGACGGCCGTGCGGAACGACACGGTCCAGTCGCTGCCCGCGGCGTTTCCCGCGCGATCGGTGAGGTCGCGCGACACCGTGAGAGTGAATTGGCGGTCGCCCGGCAGGTCGGCCAGCGGGTCCACCGTCAGCACGCGGCCGTCGAGGCGTCGGTCCACCGGATGGTCGATGCCGAACGAGTCGCGGAGCCGGACGGTGTTCGCGTTGACGGAGGTCACGTCCGCCTCCTCGTCCAGCGTGACGACGAGCGACGCGGTGCGGCTGCGGTTCTGTTCGCCCTCGGCGACGTTGGCGGAGGCGATGCTCGGCGGCGCGAAGTCGACGGTCCGGAACGTGAACGTGCGCGGAGTCTCGAGGATGCGCGCATCGACGTCGCACGTGAACGCCGACAGCGTGAAGATGTAGTCGGTCTCCGCGAGCAGCGGCGAGGACGGCTGGAAGATCGCGACCGTGCCGCCTTCCCCCGAGGTCCAAGTGCCGGCGACCGGCTCGTCGTCGCCTTCGACGCACAGCGTGGTGTCGTCGCGGTGCAGCGAGTCGAGCACGAGGCGCGAGTCGAACTGCAGTCGCAGCGACGCCGTCGTCGCGACTTGCACCTGCCCGTCGCCGGGCTGGTGGGTCACGAGCGCGAGCGCGCCGTAGCTCGCCATTCCTGCGGTGATGTCGACGGTTGCGGAACCGCCTCCGCCGCAAGCGGACAGGACGACCGCGAATGCGATCGCACAGTGTCGATTCGAGAACATCTCCAGTTGCGCCTCTCCCAGTTGGTGTCCCGGAATCGACTGGAGCGCTGTGGACCATGTAGTCCCGAAACGGGTTTGCCGGACGGTTCCCTGGCATCGGCAAATGGCACGCACGAAGCTCTGCGCCGGGTTTCGTGCGCATTGGCGTGTTGCAATGCCAAGCGGTAAACAGAGGCGGTGAGCCACCCGATCCGCATCGCTCCGTCCCTTCTCGCCGCCGACTTCGCGCGGTTGGCCGCCGAGGTCGCGTCGGTCGAGCAAGGCGGCGCGGATTGGCTGCACCTCGACGTGATGGACGGACACTTCGTGCCCAACCTCACGTTCGGCCCCGTGGTGATGGAGGCGATCCGGCGCGTCGCGACGAAGCCGCTCGACGTGCACCTGATGATCACGGATCCGTGGAAGTACGCGGACGCGTTCCTCGACGCCGGCGCCCAGTGCCTGACATTCCACGTCGAAGTCGACGGATCTGGCGACGCCATCGGGCTGTTGCGCAAGATCCGCGCGCGCGGCGCGAAGGCCGGCTTGTCGCTCCAGCCCGACACTCCCGTCGAGCGCCTGCGCCCCTATGTCGGCGAGCTGGACCTCGTGCTGGTGATGAGCGTGTTTGCCGGGTTCGGCGGCCAGAAGTTCCTGCCTTCGGCGTTGGAGCGGCCGCCCGCGCTGCGCGCGATGGGATTCGGCGGCGACATCTCGATGGACGGCGGCATCGGCGCATCGACGATCGCCGAGGCCGCGCGCGCGGGCGTCAACGTCTTCGTGGCGGGCACGGCCGTGTTCGGGGCGCAGGATCGCGCAACCCGGATCGCCGAGTTGCGTCGGCTGGCGACCGCGGCAGCGTCCGTCTGACGGGGAGTCTGCCGAGATCGACGGTCGCCCCGTTGGCAAGGGGCCGTCGGCAGCCTTCGTGCCCGGTTTCGGGGCGGTCGGGTATGGCCCGGGGGGCGCAGGTCGCTATCGTGCGCCGCCCGAGAACCCCAACGTGACGGACGCAACGGAACCCAAGACCATGGCCTGGACCCGCTTCGGCAAGAAGAAGGACATGCCCGGAGGACTCTGGATCAAGTGCGAGTCCTGCGGCGGCATGCTCTTCCGGAAGGAGTTCGAGCAGAAGCAGCGGGTCTGCGGATCCTGCGGCTACCACTTCACGCTGCCGGGTCGCGAGCGCATCGCGTTGACCGCGGACCCGGGGTCGTTCCAGGAGCGGTTCACCGAGCTGATGCCCGCTGACCGACTGGGCTTCAACGACAAGGTTCCGTACGACCAGAAGCTCGCCCAGACGCAGCAGAAGACGGGCGAGACCGACGCGCTGATCGCCGGCACCGCCACGATCAAGGGCATCCCTTGCGTGCTCGCCGTCATGAACTTCCAGTTCCTCGGCGGCTCGATGGGCATGGTGGTGGGCGAGAAGGTCGCCCGCGCCGCCGAACTCGCGGCGGAGCTCGGCCAGCCGCTGATCCTGTTCGCGTGCTCGGGCGGCGCCCGCATGCACGAAGGCGCGGTCTCCCTGATGCAGATGGCGAAGACCTGCGGCGCGCTCGCGCTGCTGAACCGCAAGGGCGGCGTGTCGATCTCCGTGATGACGCACCCGACCACGGGCGGCGTGACGGCGTCGTTCGCCTCGGTCTGCGACTTCCTGATCGGTGAGCCCGGCGCACTGATCGGCTTCGCCGGGCCGCGCGTGATCGCGACGACGATCAAGAAGGAGCTGCCGAAGGGCTTCCAGCGCTCCGAGTTCCTGCTCGAGAAGGGCCAGATCGACCGCATCGTCCTGCGCGCGCAGATGCGCGACGAGCTCGCGCGCCTGCTGGCCTACGCGACGGGACGCGACCCGGTTGCCGCCTTCAAGCCCGCGCCTGCAGCGGCCGTCGAGGCGCCGTCCGTCGCGGAGCCGATCCCCGAGCCGCCGGCCGAGAAGCCGAAGCGCGCACGCAAGGCGAAGAAGGACTGATCCGGCTGGTCGGCGCCGCGCGCCGCCGCCGATCCTGCGATGGACCTGAAGCCCACCCGTCCCGTCCCGCGCGGCACGTCGCACGGCTTCCTGTCCGGCCGCTACAAGGTCGAACCCGAGGACTTCGTCGTCGACGAACTCGCGGCCTACGAGCCAGCGCGCCACGGCGAGCACCTGTTCCTCTGGATCGAGAAGCGCGGCCTTTCGACCATCGATCTCGTCGACGAGGTCGGGCGCGCGCTGAAGGTCCACCCGCGCTCCGTCGGCGTCGCCGGCCTCAAGGACAAGCAGGCCGTGAGCCGCCAATGGCTCTCGGTGCACGGCGTGCACGACAACAACGCGCGCGGACTCGAAGGCCCGAACTGGAAGGTGCTGCACGTCACGCGGCACACCAACAAGCTGCAGATGGGCCATCTGCGCGGCAACCGCTTCACGATCACGCTGCGCGGGACGAAGGCGGGCGACGCGGACATCGCGCGCAACGCGCTGCTCGAACTGCAGCAACTCGGCGTGCCGAACTACTTCGGCGAGCAACGATTCGGCAAGCGCGGCGCGAACCTGCAGCGCGGCATCGAGATCCTGTCTGGCGGCGCGGAGTCGCTCGCGAGGACGATGCCGCGGCGCGTGTTCGGCCTGTGCATAGCGGCGGTGCAGAGCGAGATCTTCAACCGCGTCGTGATGGCGCGGCTGCTGGGGCTCGGCCAACTGCAGAAGGGCGATCTCGCGATCCTGCACCGCAACCACGCGTGCTTCCCGATCGAGGATCCCGTGCGCGAGCAGGCGCGCGCCGACGCGTTCGAGATCTCGCCGTCCGGCCCGATGCACGGACCGAAGATGCCGGACCCGATCGGCGAGCCGAAGCGCATCGAGGACGAGGCGATGGCGGCGATCGGGATCGTGCGCGAGCAGTTCACGGACTTGCCGTTCGGCTTCGGCACGGGTGAGCGGCGGCCGTTGCGCATGCCGGTTTCGGAAGCGTCGGCGGAGCAGGCGGGCGAGGACGCGATCACCGTGTCGTTCACGCTGCCGCGCGGCTGCTTTGCGACGTCGGTGTTGCGTGAGCTCTTGACCGAGACCGTCTGGTTCGCGGACGAGTGAGCGTGGCGCGCGAACTCGGCGCGTGGCTCCTCGTGTGGCTCGGCGTGGGTGTCGTCGTTGCTGCCGCTCTTTGGCTTTCCTTGTGGCGGCTCGAGAACGAGCTGCAATGGCGCGACGCGGCGTTCTTGGGAATCGGCGTCGCGCTGGTCGTCGCGGGCGCTTTGCTGCGCCCGCGCGCGCGTCAGTCCTGACGCGGGAACGCGTGGCAGACGTAGGTCGGGTCGTGGAACTGGCCCGTCACGTCCTGCAGCGTGTACATCTCGCGGTTCTCGATGCGGTCGAAGTCGCAGCACTTCAACACTTCGTCGAGCGCGCGCGGGCTCATCTGCCACCAGTTGCACTGGTTCCACTCGCCGACGAAGCGCGCGATCGGCTCCTTCGCGTCGGGCATCGTCGTCGACAGCGACACGATGAGGCGGCCCGTCGGCTTGCAGCACGCGCGCATCTTCTGGATGCCGAGGATCGGGTCGCGCACGTGCATGAGCATCGCGCCAGAGAACACGAGGTCGAACTGGCCGAGCTTCACAGGGTCTAGGTCGTAGATCGTCTGGAACACGCGCTTCACGCGCGTGCTGCCGAGCGCCTGGCCGACGACGGTGAAGCCGTCGAGCATCACTTCGCGGTCGATGTTCTGCTTCTCCGACTGCGCCTTCTTCTCGAACTCGCGGCGGTAGCGCGGCGTCCAGTCGTGGTCGCCCCAGCTCGGCAACTCGATGCCGACCACCTCGGCCGCGCCGCGGCGTTCGAACTCGTAGGCGAAGAAGCCCGTGCTCGCGCCGACGTCGAGGACGCGCATGCCGTCCATCCGCTCCGGGAAGTGGTAGTGCTTGAGGTAGTCCGTCATCCGGAAGTGCCCCGGAGTCTCGATCCCGTCCCCGAGGTCGATGCGGTGGTACCAGGACTGGATCTGGGCGACCTTGCGACGGATCTCGTCGAGCTGTTGCGGCGTGCGTGCCATGGGCGATGGACGATAGGCAGGACGGTGGAGCGGAAGAAAGCCGCGACCACGGGTTCGGTCGAGGTTCTTCGGTAGGCGAGGCGAGCGGGCTTGATCCGCGAGGCCAGCCAGACGGTGCGTGCCGCTGTGTTCTGACTGCGCCGGCGATCGAACGCTCCCGGTCGGAGCGGGCTCCATGCAGCCGAACCGTCGGTCGCATGCGGTGTTCGCGGACGGCTGCCGTTTGTGGACTGCGGCCGTGCCTGCAGTGGTTGGCTCCACCGATCGCGAACGAGGCGGCGTAGGATCCGCGCGTGCCACTCGCGATCCACTGCGCCGGCAACGGCGGCCCCGAGCAACTTGTCGCCGTTCCTGTCGAGGCGGCATCACCCGCGCGCCACCACGTGCGGCTGCGGCAGACGGCGATCGGCGTCAACTTCGTCGACGTCTACCACCGCACCGGGCTCTATCCGCTGCCGTCGCTGCCGCACGGCATCGGCCAGGAAGCGGTCGGCGTGGTGGAGCAAGTCGGCGAAGGCGTGACCGGCATGCAAGTCGGCGATCGTGTCGGCTACGCGATCGCGGGCGCACCGGGCGCGTATGCGACGCATCGCTGCGTCGAGGCGTGGCGTTGCGTGCCGATCCCGCGCGGCATCGACGACGGGACTGCAGCTGCAATCCTGCTGAAGGGCCTGACCGCCGAGATGCTCGTTCGTCGCGCGTGGCGCGTTGGACCGGGGCAGCGCGCGGTCGTGCATGCAGCGGCTGGCGGCGTGGGCCTGATCCTGTGCCAGTGGCTGCGGCACTTGGGCGCGCAGTCGTTCGGCGTCGTGAGTTCGCGCAACAAGGCCGAGGTCGCAGCGGCGCACGGCTGCCACCATGCGATCGTCGACGGCGAAGAGGACTTCACGGCGTGCGTTCGCGCTGCGACCAAGGAGAAGGGCGTCGACGTCGTCTACGACTCGGTCGGCAAGGCGACGCTGATGCGCTCGCTCGCGTGCCTGCGACCGCGCGGCATGCTCGTCGCCTACGGCAACAGCAGCGGCGCGCCGATGCCGCTCGACCTGCTGGAACTCTCGCGCCACGGGTCGCTGTTCTGCACGCGCCCGTCGCTGTCCGACTACACGCGCACGGTGCAGGAACTGCAGCGCGCGGCGCAGGCGCTGTGGACCGTCGTGCAGCAAGGCGCAGTGAAGGCACCGCCGATCACGACCCTGCCGCTCGCGAACGCGGCGGACGCGCATCGCTTGCTCGAGGACCGTGCGCGCATCGGTGCGATCGTGCTGGTCCCGTGACTGGGTAGCGGCGCGCGCGCGATCACTGCGCGTAGGCGCGGACCGTGGCGCCGATGCGCGTCATCATCCCGCGCAGCGTGTCGTAGTCCTCGTGTCGCAGGCGGAACCACGTGTTGCAGAGCCATCCTTTGTCGAGCGGCTTCGTAGGCGTGCCGGGCTTCGGCGCCTCGTACTCGTAGACGAAGCGGCCGCACTCGGCCCACGCCTGCTCGAGCCCTTCGTGGCGGACGATGCGGCCGTCGCGGTCGGGCCGCACCTGCACGGAGCCCGTGGCGAAGCGGCGCGACGGCTGCTGCTGCTGTGGCATGCCGAGCGAGGCGAGCGCCCATTCGCGGTAGACGTCGAACTCGTTCGCGAAGCGGTACATGTCCCAGATCTTCTCGCCCGCGGGCCGCGCGCCGATCTCCGAGAACTTCAGGCCCTTGGGCCCGAAGAACCACTCCATGTGCGTCGCCGTGTTGCGCAACGACAGCGCGTCGACGACGTCGCGCGCCATCTTGCGCAGCTCGCGGTAGCCGTCCTGCTCGATGCGGTTCGTCACCGCGATCTGCGGCGCGATCGCACGATCGCGGCTCGCCTCGAGGCAGCCGGGGAAGTAGTGCGCCGCGAAGTCGTGCCGCACGCCCGCGTCGTCGGTGATCGTGTCGAAGAAGCCCTCGTGCCCTTCGACGAACTCCTCGATCGCCGCCGGCGACGACGGCGACGGGCGCAGCGCGGCGAGCGCTTCGTCGCATTGCGCGCGGTCGCGCACGGCGAACGTCTGCAGCGAGCCGAAGCCCGCGATGGGCTTGAGCACGACGGGATAGCCGTGGAGCTCGACGAACTGCAGTGCGTCGTTCGCGGACTCGATCCGCGCCGATGCCGCGCACGGGATCCCGCGCTCGCGCAGGAACTTCTTCATCGCGACCTTGTCGCGGCACAGGCGCGCGGTCGCGACGGGCAGGCCCGGCAACGCAAGGCGTTCGCGCACGACGGCCGCTGGCTCCACGAGCGGCTCGTCGATCGTCTCGACGCGGTCGAAGCGGTCGCCGAATGCGCCCTTCGCCGCGCCGAGTAGCGCATCCGCCGAGAACATCTCGCCGCACGACACGTAGCCGTCGAGCATCGCGAGGACTTCGCCGCGCACCCGCTCCTTCGGCGCAGGGCCGACGCCGAACACGCGCGCGCCGACCGACCGCAGCCCCTGCACGAAGCCGTGGTTGTAGACGTGCGTGTCGGGCGCGAGGAACAGGATGCGCATCGGGACTCGCGTCGGCAGTCGGTCAGTTGGCGCGCTTTTGCTTCTTCTGCGCAATCTCGAACGGGTGCGCGTAGGCGTGCGGTTCGAGGCCGTGCAGCAACGTGCTCTGGTTCTTCTCGATGTCGTTGCCGACGCCGGCCACGAGCCCGCGCATGCGCTCCATCTGCACGAGGCCTGTGAGCAGCGGCAACGCCTTCGCCTTCTGCAGCAGCAGCTCGCACTGCAAGGCCGCGACGCGCTGTTGGCTCTCGTCTTGCTGCCTTGCGTGGTTGCACAGCACCACGATCGACGTGAGGTGTTCGATTGCCTTGCCGAGGCGCTGCAGCGGCATCTGCGCGCGCGTCAGCTCGAGCTGGAACCAGAGGTTGATGCCGAGATAGGCCCAGCGCAGCCAGCGCAGGCGTTGCTCGGCTGCGCGGGCGTAGCTGCGCAGCGGGATCGGCAGCAGCTGGTAGCGCGGGATCCAGTTGGTGGGCAGCACGCGCAGCGGCAGCGACGCGATCTCCAGCAACAGGTTGCCGACGATCCACAGCACGAGCATCCAGAACGAGCCCTTGCCGAGCAGTCCGAGCGTCGCCTGCAGGACTTTCTTGGGCTGCGAGAACACGGTCAGCGGCGTGATGCGGAGGATGCGTTCCTTGGGGGGCACCGGCTTGCCGTCCTTGCCTTCGTTGATCGACTGGATCACCGACAGCATCCCGGCCATGTAGCGGTCCGTGAACGGGCCGGTCACGTCCTTGACCATGCCCATCAGGATCAAGTCGTCCTCGCCCTCGACGACGCCGAACACGTGCATGTTCGCGCGCGCGGCGCTGACGCGCGACGTCCGGTCGAACGAGCGCCCGCCGAGCACGCGTTCGCACGCTGTGAGCGACTCGAGCGCGGTGCCCGCGGCCGCGGACTTCGTGAGGTCTCGCAAGCCTGCGAGGTCGACGCCGTTGCGATCTTGCTCGAGCGACAGGTGGCTCAGCGCGCGGCTCTGCAGCGCGCCGCCGAGCATCTTGCCCAACGCGAGCCGCGGCAGCTCGTGGCGCACGACGAGCCCACCGACGCCTTCGCGATTGCGCGCATAGTGCGCGGCATCGGCCGCGAACATGCGTTGGTAGCCCGCCGCCATCGACGCCAGCATGCAGCGGCCCATGCGCAGGCAGTAGAACAGCACCTCGACGCCGTCCGCCTGGATCTGGCCGTCCTTCGGGATCGGCAGGTTCTTGCAGTGGATGCGCGCGTTGAAGTTCTGCTGGAACGCGTCGACGCCCGACGGCGTGCACGAGAACTCGTAGTCGACGCCGTCCGCGGGCGTGAGGTCGCGGTCGGGCAGACGCGTGACGAACAGTCCGACTTGCTTGCCGTCCTTGCCGACGCGCGCGACGAGGCCGACGAGCGCGCCGTGCGTCGCGTTGGTGATCCACAGCTTGTTGCGGTCGCCGTCGGCGAACAGGCGGAAGCCGCCGGTCTCTGCGTCGGGCTCGACGTAGGCGCGCACCTTCTTGGCGTTGACGCCGACGCCGACCTCGGTGAGGCCGAACGCCATCAGCTGGCCCTCGGCTATCAGTGGCAGGAACGTGCGCTTCTGCGAGTCCGTGCCGTAGGCGAGCAGCGAGCCCGCGCCGATCGTCAGTTCGCCGGAGATCTCGACCGCGAGCGCGCCGAGGCCGTTGGCCGCGAGGTCCTCTTCGGCGAGCGCGAGCTCGACATACTTGCCGCCGAGACCGCCGAACTCCGCCGGCACCGTGAAGCCGTAGGCCTTCTCCTCGGCGACCGCCTTGCGCAACGCGGCGGACAGCTTGCCGTCGGCCGTGAACGCCTCGCCGGCCCGCATGCACGCGATCGCCTTCTCGACCGCGGCCGCGCCGCGAGGCTCGGCGGCGTGGTGCGCGCGCGCGCCGGACTGCAGTTCCTCGAGCGCCGGCAGCGGCCCGTAGATCAGGCGCTCGACGAGGCTCTTCTGCTTGGCGCCGAGCCGCAGTGCGGCCTGTTGCGCCGAAGCGTCGAGCGCGGACACGTCGCGCGCCGACTCGGCGTCGCCGGCGGCGGCGAGCGCCATCGCGGCGGTGGAGGCGGCCGGTTGCTTGGGATCGGGAGCGCCGGGGGCGGCTTTGTCCATGGAGTTCACGGGGCGAACAGGATGCCGAGTCGGGGCGGGCGAAGGAACCGCGAAACCGCTCGCGGCTCGTGGGCGAAAGGCCGCCCGCGCAGGAGGTGTTCGCGCTGGCTCCCGATCCGGACGCTCGCTAGCCTTCTCGCCCCAATCCAGGACGCATTTCCGAAACCAGACGACTCCGAGACCAGAACCATGAGCGAAGTGACCACGATCCAGGTCGGCCAGATTGTTCCCGACTTCACGATGGCGACCTACGAGCCGAGCAAGCAGGACTTCGGCAGCTTCAGCCTCGCCGAGCAGAAGAAGAACGGCCGCTGGACGGCGCTCGTCTTCTACCCGGCCGACTTCACGTTCGTCTGCGCCACCGAGTTCTCGGCCCTGGCCGAGCAGCACGCGGCGATCAAGGACCTCGGCTGTGACGTGCTGACGGTCAGCACCGACACGCAGTTCACGCACATGGCGTGGCAGCGCGACGAGGGCGAGCTCAAGAACGTCCAGTACGCGATGGCCGCGGATCCGAACGGCAAGGTCAGCAAGCTGTTCGGCGTCTACCTCGACAACGGCCTCGCGCTGCGCGGCACGTTCATCATCGGCCCGGACGGCAAGCTGCACGGCAGCGAGGTCAACTTCCTCAACGTCGGCCGCAACATGGAAGAGCTGACGCGCAAGGTCGCGGCGTTCGTGCACATGAGCAAGAACCCCACCGAGGCGTGCCCGGCGAAGTGGAAGAAGGCCGGCGACAAGACGCTGAAGCCGAGCGCCAAGATGGTCGGCAAGGTCCACGAGGCGCTGAAGGGCTGAGCCCGGACGCGACTGCTCCGATGGAACGTCGCGCCGCGTTGTTCGTGCGGCGCGGCGGTCTCGGCGACACGCTGCTGATCGCGCCGGTCCTCGCGGCCTGGCGCATGCGTGTCGCGGCGCGCCACGGCAACGACGTGGCGCTGCATGTCGCCGGCGTCCGCGAATTCGCGGATGTGCTCGCGCGCTATGGCGCATGCGACGCGGCATTGTCGAGCGAAGACCTCGAGATCTTTGCGCTCACGGCCGGCGGGGAACGCAGCGCTCGCGCGAAGGCGCGGTTTGCGCGCTACTGCGCAGTCGTTGCCGACGATCCAGCGGTGCTGCAGTGCGGAGTCGCGGATGTCGCGATCTACGACCCGCGGCCACGCGACGAGAGGACGTCGTTGTCGGCGCAGATCGCGGCGCAGTTGGGGCTCGAACTACCGTCGGGTCCGTTCGTGCTCGGAGCAGGTGCGCGCGAGCATCGCGGCCGAGGCGGCGCGATCGCCCTCGCGCCCGGAAGCGGCGCGACGCAGAAGTGCTGGCCGCGCGACCGTTGGCTCGATCTCGCGGCGCGCCTCGTTGGGGCTGGCGAGCGCATCGACGTCGTCGTCGGCCCCACGGAGAGCGAACGCGACGATCCGCGGCGTTGGCCGTGGACCGTGCCGGTGTGCTTCGTCGCCGACCGTTCGTGCAGTGAAGTCGCGGCCGAGCTGGAGCGCGCCGCCGCGTTCGTCGGCAACGACAGCGGCGTCACGCACCTCGCTTCGATGCTAGGCGTGCCGACCGTCGCGGTGTTCGGCGGCGGATTGCCGCGCGTCTATGCGCCGATCGGCCCGCGCACCGAGGTGGTGGTCACGGACGGCGCGTTTCCGCCGAACGCGACGGTCGAGAGGGGCGTCATGGCCGTTGACCTGGTGCGGATCCTCTCAAGATAGGGGGCGATTCGAGCTCAGCTTCTGTGCCTGAATGCGACTTCTGATGGTGATGAAGCTCTGTAGGCCGCTGCTGCCAAGGGGGAACCTACTGGTTGCATGGTGCAGGCAGTCGTCGACACAAAACCTGCTACGCCTACTTGACTCGGATGAAGCAGACAGTACGGTCAGGCAGGAAGGGTCCGTGGTTCGTGGTGAACATGGAAGTGACCCTCGCGAGCAGTTGAGTGCATCAAAGCTCGCGCATCGTCTACAATCGGAGAGTCCAATGAACAAGACGCAATCGGCTTGGAGACTAATAGGGGTAGGGTTCGCCGCCTCATCAATGTTTGGCGCCGTTTCGCTACCGGTCCCGGGTAATCAAGATTGCTTCACGCAGATCAATCAGGTGGGTGCTAGCTTTTTCATCAAGTGTAGCGAGGCTACGTGTGATGATGCGGCCAGCACGTGCGCCGTTCGTAGTTCGCAGATCGGGAGCACGTTTTACTTTCAGTGTTTTTGTGATATGGGCAAGCCTCCTATTTGCAATGGATATTTGAAAAGTAACAGTGGCAGTGCAAGTGATCCTGGCTACGCCGTTCTTTGCATCGAAGCCGAGCCTGGTTGTCCGGCATTGAAGGTATGCGATGAGGTGCAACTGGATGCTGATGAGAGCACCTTTGAGCAACTCTGCAAGTGCGTTGACATATGATATCATGCGCATCAAAGTAATAGTGTGTGCTATGGTTTGCGCTGCTCTTGCGGTAGCAGTGTGCGAAATGTGGCGCCCGTTGCGGGATACAGAATTAGGTGCCGGAAACATCCGGGCGAACATATCGGAAGGGCCTGTGGGATTGGAGGTAGCGAACAGTGGGATCGAGGAACGTCTGCCTCATGAAGGTGATGACCATGTCGGCACCAGGATTGTTGCGGATGCGCTTCTGTTTCGCGTTGTAGGCGACGGCGGCAATCCCCTCGCTTCTGTCTCTGCAGTTCTGCTCAAGCCACTGGGACGCAGGTCAGAAGTGCTGGAATCGCTCGGTTTGTCAGATGCTACGGGTGTCGTTCAGTGTTCGAGCTACTACCTTGCGCAGAGGGGATTCATCGTCGGCGTAGAGCAGCCTGAAGCGGATCGCAGGCTATTCGTGCGATTTTCTGCCCCCGGCTACCTTTCGACGGATGTTGCGGCTTCGCATGTGCGGCCAGGGTCGATTCATACGGTTGCTATGCGCGTGGGGTTTCGACATGTGGTCCGCTGTTCCATGGTCAGTGGGGAAGCCCTAGGCGATGTGGAAGTTGGCCTATCGCTGGTTGCGTTGCCGGTATTGGATGCATGGGGCGAGGAGATTAGCGCATGTGGTATAGGGGCATCAGGTATTCATGTGGGGCGAACAAACCGCGATGGGGTCGTGAGCTTCGATGGCTTGGAGCCCGGCATCTATCATGTGGGAGTCGCCCCAGGGCGATATGGTGAAGGACGGCGCTGGATCTCCGCATCGGGGCCTCCAGGGGCGCGCGTGACCGTTCCCTCAGGCATGACGGAACTGATTCAAGACGAGGCTTGGGCGGCCGCCCTCGTGATCCGAGGCGACTCTGTTGTCACGATGAATGGATCCACGAGCAACTGCGCCTTCGAGGACGGAGGCATGCATCACATCGCACGCATCGAAAGCGAATTGTCGCGTGCGCATGATACCCCACTAGTCGTTGTTGCGCGCAAGCATGGGAAGTCTCCTGAAGCGTCATGGAAAGTTCTGCTCGAAAGGTCGGGTTGGATGGAGTGTTCTGTTCCTCTTCAGCCCTTAGATGGTTTCAAGGTGGTTGTTGTCGATTGCTCCAATCGTCCGGAGTCTGGGTCTATGGGCAGGGTTCAGATCCTATGTTCTGAGCGGGAATCCAAGGTGGGTTGGCACCTGGTGCAGGGTAAGGGCATTCCAGAAATAGACGTGGCGATCCAACCCGGAGTCGCTGTAAGGCTGCCCGCGGGTAAATATCGACTTGTTCCAGAAGATCCGGTCTTGGCGCGTGAGTTAGACCTTGCCGATATCAAGGTGGATGCAGGGCGGGATGTGGTCGTGCAGATTCCGTGCTCCGAAAGGTTGGTGCTCTGCTACCTCTCTGCGTTAGATGAGAACGGTTTTCCAGTCGTGGCTCCCAACCTCTCCGTTTCGGAGGAAGGCGGTGCACGGATCAAGAGTCGCTCACTGTCGGGCGGCAATTTGCACTTGTTCTTGCCTCGGAAAAAGCTTGTCTTGGATTGTCGGGACACGCGAGGCGTGCGTGTGATTTGGCCAGTAGATCTTCGGGCAGAAAGAGCAAGCAGCGTCGCTCTTGAAGTGAAGATGGTGAGGCAATGAACATGTACAGGTTGGCAGATGCTGTGCTTGGACTAGGTTTTTTGGTTGTCGCGGGAGCGAAGTTCCACCGTGGGCATAGCGAAGATCTTTATCTGGGCTCTGGGGCGTACTACTCTGTTGCGACTCTTGAGTCCGTGCTGGGCATCATGCTCATCGCCGCTTGGCGTCGGGTCGATGCTCTGCTCGCGGTGGTCGTGCTCGCAGCAATCGGCATGGTAGTGCATGGCCTAGGTGTCAGTCAGGGGAAGCGTTGCGGCTGCATGGGAAACGTCAATCTTTCTGAGTATCAAGAGTACTTCGCGCTTGGTATTGCGGGCTTGATCGCTGCCTGGTCCTTAGATGGCGTGCTTCGGAGTCGAAACGCTAGGAGTTCAGAGGCTAAATGACCTGCGTCAAATGGTGTCGGGCACGGTAATGTCCTGCAATATGGAGGCGCCGTGACCTTTTTGTTGGAAGCAACCTTGTCCGATCTATCGACTGACCCGACAAGAGACGCTGTCAGGTGGTAATAACGCTCACCGCGATGTCGTCGGCGTTGCTAGCGCCCAGCATTACGTCCAGCCTGTTGCTGGCGCAGGGAGATCGGGAATCCGCTCAGCGCGACAGCGCCACCTGCAAGAACGCGAGCCGGTCCGCCGCCTCGGCGATCAGCTTGCGCACGGGCTTGCCCGCACCGTGGCCGGCGCTCGTCTCGACGCGCAGCAGGATCGGGGCATCGCCGCCTTGGGCGGCCTGCAGCGCGGCCGCGAACTTGTAGCTGTGGCCCGGCAGCACGCGGTCGTCGTGGTCGCCGGTCATCACCATCGTCGGCGGGTAGACGTGGCCGCGTTCGATGTTGTGCAGCGGCGAGTAGCGATGCAGCCAGAGGAACTGCTCCGCGTCGTCGCTGCGTCCGTATTCGGGCGCCCAGGCCCAGCCGATCGTGAAGCGGTGGTAGCGCAGCATGTCGAGCACGCCGACCTCCGGGATCGCCGCGCCGAACAGCTCGGGACGTTGCACGAGGCACGCGCCGACGAGCAGTCCGCCGTTGCTGCCGCCGCCGATCGCGAGCCGCTCGCTCTTCGTGTAGCCGTTGCGCACGAGGAACTGCGCGCACGCGACGAAGTCGTCGAACACGTTCTGCTTGTTGCCGAGCATGCCGGCCTTGTGCCATTCCTCGCCGTATTCGCCGCCGCCGCGCAGCACGGCCTGCGCGTAGATGCCGCCGCGCTCGCAGAACACGAAGTTGGGCACGCGGAACGACGGCGTCACCGAGATGCCGAACCCGCCGTAGCCGTAGAGGTAGCACTGTGCATTGCCGTCGAGCCGCAGGCCGCGCCGGTGCGTGACGAACAGGCAGAGCCGCGTGCCGTCCTTCGACTGCAAGAACATGCGCTGCGTCACGAGGCGCTTGCTGTCGCCGCGGAACGTCGCTTCTCGAAGCGGCTCGACGACGCGCGTCGACGCGCGCAGTTCGTGCACGGCGGGCGGCGCGGTGAACGACGCGAACGTGAAGTGGCACACGTCGTCGTCCGGCTCGCCGACGAGCCCGCTCGCGGTGCCGATCGACGGCAGTTCGACGATGCCGCGCAGTTCGCCGGACAAGGCATGCACGCGGAGTTCGCTGCTCGCGTCGCGCAGGCACGCGCAGACGAACGCGTCCTTCGCCTTGTGCGCGCTCTCGAGCGTCGCGTCGGACTGCGGCACGACTTCGCGCGCCTCGCCAGGGTTCGCGAGGTCGATCGCGACGATGCGGCCGCGCGGCGCGTCGAGGTCGGTGTGGAACCACATCGTCTCGCCGTCGTTGCCGACGAATTGCCAACGCGCGACGAGGTCGGGTACGAGCATGCGCACGGGCCAGCCGTCCTGTCGCAGGTCGACGAGCGCGATGCGATTGCGGCGGTCGGTGCCGAACGAGATCCCGATTACGAGCCAGCGGCCGTCGTGCGTGACGCGCGGGCCGAAGCCCCACTTCGGCTCGTCGGGCCGTTCGTAGACGACTCGGTCGGTCTTCGGGTCGGCGCCGACCTCGTGGTAGCAGAGCTGCGGCTGCAGGTTCTGCGCCTCGAACGTCGCGCCGGCCTCGGGCTGCGGATAGCGCTGGTAGAAGAAGCCCTTGCCGTCCTTGGTCCACGCCGCGCCGCTGAACTTGGACCAAGCGACTTCGTCGGGCAGAGTCGCCTTCGACGCGACATCGAGCACGCGCCAGGTGCGCCAATCGCTGCCGCTGGCGCTCGTGCCGTAGGCGATGCGCGAACCGTCGTGACTGATCGCGAGGCCGCTCACCGCGACCGTGCCATCCGGGCTCATCGCGTTCGGATCGAGCAGCACCTCGCCCGCGCCGCGCGGATCGTCGCCGACAAACAGCACGTCTTGGTTCGACAACCCGTCGTTGCGCCACCAGAACCACTTCGCGCCGCGGCGCACCGGCGGCTGGTGGCGTTCGTAGTTCCACAGCTCCTTCAGCCGTGCCTCGATCGCCGGACGTTCCGCCACGTCGTCGAGCACCGCGCGCGTGGCCGCGTTCTGTTTCGCGACGAACTCGGCGACCTCCTCGCCGTCCTGGTCCTCGAGCCAGCGATACGGATCGCGGACCTGCGTGCCGTGGTAGTCGTCGACGACGTCCTCGGCGCGAACGGCGGGCGCGCGGAACCGCAGCAACGCGTCGGCGCGTTCGGGCTGCGTCGGAACCGGATCCGCGCCGGACGAGCAGGCGGCGGCGGTGGCGAGCAGCGCAAGCGGGAGGACGACGAGGCGCAGGAGCATCCGCGCACGATACGGGGCCCTAACAGCCCGTTGAAGAACGCATGCTGCCTGCGAGCCTGGCATCCGGGCCGATGTCTGCGTCGTGCGGACTGCGTCGAATCCGCGGATTCGACTTCGTCCGCACTCCTTGATCTCGACCCGGCTTCCAGGCTCTCGGCGACGCAGCCGTTCTTCAACGGGCTGCTAAGCGGCCGTGCGATGGCTCGCGGCGTCGCGCGCCGCTACCGTGCTCGCCCCATGAAGTCCGAACTCCGCATCGGCCTCTTCGCCTTGCTCGCCACCGCGCTGATCTATTTCGGTCTCAGCTCGATCCTTCCGTCGAGCTGGAAGGAGGAGACGCAGATCGCGATCGAAGCTGATCCTTCGAAGGTGCTGCCGTGTGTGTCCGACTTCCGCAGCTGGCAGGAGTGGACGACGATCGCCGCGACCGAGCGCACGGACACGAAGGTCGAGATCGAGGGCGAGGCGGGCAAGCCCGGCCATGCGATCGTGTGGCGCTCCAACCAGAACGAAGCGGCGCTGCGCCTCGTCGCGGTGCTCCCCGACGGCGTGGACTACGAGTTCACAAGCCGCCTCGGCAAGGAAGGAAAGACGGAGCAGGTGGGGCGCGGCGCGTTGCGCGTTCGGGCCAGCGTCAACGGCACGGGAGCCACGGTCACGTGGACGGACGAGAGCAGCGTCGGCACGTTCGTGGAGAGGTGGTTCGTGTGGTTCGGCGTGCTGCAGGAGAAGGCGCGCGAGTTCCAGCAAGCGAGCCTCAACAAGCTGAAGCAGCGGCTCGAGACGAAGCCCGTCGTTCCGACGGAGACTCCGAACGGAGCGAAGTGATCCGCGCGCGCGGTTCGATCGTGAGACTGCGCAAGGCAGGGCGCGCGGCGGCGTTCGCGGTTGCGGTCGCGATGGGCTGCGCGTGCGCCGCTCCGTCGCGTGGCAACGACACCTCGTCGCCTGCCGTCGAACTGTTCGTGCTCGGCATCGCGCAGGACGGTGGAGTGCCGCACTTCGGCTGCAATCGCGAATGCTGCGAACGCGCGCGCCGCGAACGGCGAGCCCTTTCGCCTGCGTGCCTCGGCGTGGTGGAGCGAACGAGCGGTCGGCTGCTGCTTGTCGAGGCTACGCCTGCTGTCGAGGCGCAGACCGCCTTGCTGCACCGGCTCGCCGGTGTCGAGGACCGCGGTCGCCGGCCGGTCGACGCGGTGCTGCTGACGCACGCGCACGTAGGCCATTACCTCGGCCTTGCGCACTTCGGCCGCGAAGTCGCGTCGACGGACCGTCTGTCGACGCACGTGTCTCCGCGCATGGCTGCGTTCCTGCGCGGCCACGCGCCGTGGAAGCAACTCGTCGAGCTGTCGCAGGTCGAAGTGGTGGAACACGCGTCGCGCATTCCGTTCTCGCCAATCCCCGGGCTCACCGTGACGGCGATCCCGGTGCCGCACCGCGACGAGTTCTCGGACACGATGGCCTACGTGCTGCGCGGGCCGAGCAAGGCTGCGCTGTTCGTGCCCGACGTCGACCGATGGGACGGCAACGAGTCGCTGCTCGACGAGTTGCTGCGCGACGTCGACGTCGCCTATGTCGACGGCACGTTCTACGACGGTCGCGAGTTGCCCGAACGCAACCTCGCCGAGATCCGGCATCCGCTGATGACCGACACGATGGAGCGCCTCGCCGAGCGCGCGAAGGCTCGCCCGGGCTCAGTGCGGTTCCTGCACCTCAACCACACGAACCCTGCGTTGTGGGACGACTCACTGCGGCGCGCGATCGAGGCGCGCGGCTTTGCGATCGCGGACGAAGGCGAACGCCTCGCGTTGTGAGCGGCGACTGCCCTAGGTCTCGCGCGTCAGGGCACGATGACCGCGCCGCACCAGTTGAACACGCGGTCCTCGACGAACGGGCCGACAGGCGCGGTGAGACCCGAGAAGTAAAGCGGGAAGCCGATGAGGAACGGCAGCGGCGGCACGTCGACGTAGGGGCTCGCCGTGCCTTGCGCCGACAGGGTTCCCGTGAATGCGCCGAACACGGGCGTCGTCGGGTCGAGGCTCGCGTCGATCAAGAACGAGTATTGAAGGGGCAGGAGCCCGCCACCCGGCAGCGCGATGCCCGGCGCGCGCGCATAGCTGCACAGCGTCAGGTAGAGCTCTCCTGGATCCTGTGGCGACGCGATCTGCAGCTGTAGCCGCTGGCCCAATGCGACCGTCGGCGCGCACGAGATCGGCAGCGGGTCGAGCAGCCATAGCAACGCGCGACGCATGAGGTCCGCGCGCGCGCTGGCTGTCGTGATCGTCTCGAAGGGGAATCCGAGGCAGAGCACGCGCGCATTGCCGTTCACGCGCTGCACGCCGGCGACAAGGCCGTTGCCGTATCGCAGGCACACCGTGCTTTGCGCCGAGAAGGGCGAGAGCACGTCGGCGAAGTCGACGTCGTAGGTCCCGGCTGTGCCATTGTCGAACTGCGCTGGAGGCATGCCCGCGAACGCCGAACCCGCGACGCCTGCTTGCAGCGTATAGACGCCCGCGTCGTCGGCGACGTAGCTCGCGCCGAGCTGGTTGTTGAGGAACGCGCGGTCCGCGACGGCACCTTGCGCGTCCAGGTCCCAAGCGATCTCTGCGCCGCTGGCGAACAGCTTGCCGCCGAAGTTGAGGTAGCCCGCGACGAGGAACTGCTCCGTCGCGTCGAACGTCTCGTCCGCGGTGCTCTCCTCGCCCGAGGCCCAGATGACGGCGCGGTAGTTCGCGAGCGCAACCTGGCCCGTCTTCACGGCTTCGTTGGAGCACGCGTCGAAGCCAACCGAGAACGTCGCGCCATCGCGGATCGCTCGACCGAACCGCGCGAGGAAGTCCTTCGTGTTCGCGCGCACGGGCACCGTGCGGTTGAGGCGGTCGAAACCCTGCACCAGCAGGACCTGCGCCTGCCCGAGGTGGTCGGTGCCCGCGCACAGCACCTCGGTCGGGAAGCTCTGGCCCGACGCGTTCTTGCTGCGGACGCGGAACGACATCACGGAGTCGAACGGCAGCGCGCCCGTCGACCACGTGGTCGCGCCCGTCACAGTCGCGAGCGGCACGAAGCCCTTGCCGTCCGGCGAACCTTCGACGACGTAGCTCGTCGCGTTGGCGGCGGCCGTCCAAGTCACGCGCAAGCCGCGAGCGCCGTCCTGCGTGACGCGCAGCGACGTCGGCGGCTCCGGCGGGAACGCGGCGGCAGGCTGGAAGTAGCGCAGCACGCCGCGCGCGATCGCGCGGCCGGCGAGGTAGCGGAAGCGAGGATCGTGGATGGCGTTGAGGTCGACCGATCCAGGCGTGTCGTGGAACGCGAGCTCGATGAGGATGCCGGGCATCGTCGTGAGCAGGCGCACTTCGCCGAAGTTGGCCGACAGCTGGCCGCGGTCCTGCCACGTCGAGAGGTACTCGGCGCGCACGTCGTTGACGATCTGTGTGTGCACGAGCGAGCGCAGCGTCGTCGAGCCCGCGCTGGGCGCGGTGTCGTGGATGTAGGTCGACGTGCCTGCGCCGCCGCCAGCATTGGTGTGCAGCGCGACGTAGGCGTCGGCCGTGCGCCATTCCGCGAAACGAGGCCTGCACCCGACGTCGTCGTCATTGTCCTCGCCGCCGACGATGCTGTCCCAAACCGTGCTCGGTGCGCCGTTGAGTTGCGCCCAATAGCGCGACGCCTCGCGCCACTTCGCCTGCCCGCTGGTGCCGGCGCCGCGCACGATCGTGCCGTTGCCCGCGCCGATGCGAACTGCATCGGCGATCACCACGGAACCCGTTGGCCCAAGGTTGTCGAGCGTCACAAGCGCTGGCTGCGAGGTCGTGAACGCGTAGTCGCCGAGCCAGACCCACGTGCGGTCGTCGATGCGCTGGTCGACTTCGTGGATCGTTGCGCCGCCGGTGTGGTGCACGGTGTAGCGCGCGGCGCCGCTGCGGTTGCTGCCGGCGCGGAAGTAGACGTAGACCGGATGGATGCCGTCGCGGGTCACCGGGACCGTCCACGTCGCGGTGGCGGTGGGCGTGGCGGACGACGTTCCCGTGGAGGTCGCGAACCGGTAGCCGAGTCCTTGGTATCCCGAGGACGTCGACGTCGTCCAGCCGCCGGTCTCCGAATAGACCGATGCGCCTTGGTCGTTGTCGCCGATCGACTCGCCGTTGATCTCGCCGTGTTCGCGGCACAGCACGATCTCCGCGCCCATGTTCGCGAGCATCGGGATCACGAAGTCGTTGCAGATCTCGGCGCAGTGGATGTCCTCGACGGTTCCGTCGATGACGCCGCGCTGCGTCGTCCAGCCGAGCGTGCTGTGCCAGTAGTAGCCGTGGCCCGGCGCGACGGCGATGCGCAGGCCCGATAGCCCGCCGGTCTGGCCGACCACGCGCGCTTGCGGCGCAGATGCGGTTTGCGCGGACCCGACGGCCGAGCGACTCGCGATGCGTTCGGATAGGTCGCGCTCGCTACCGTCCGAACCGGCGATCCGGATGTGCACGGTGTCGAACGAGACGCCGCCGCGGTTGGCGGTCTCGAACGCGGTCTTCGTCAGTTGCTCGATCGCCTGCTCGATGCGGCCCATCGCCGCGGCGAGCAGCAGGGGTTCATCGAGCACGAGCACGATGCTCGCGCCTTCGAGGCGAAGGTCGACGAGTCGCGTGCCCGCGGGCACCGCGCTCTCGAGGCCTTGCGCCCGCTCTGCTGCGGTAGGGCCGTTGCAGAGTCGTTCGATCGCCGCGCGGAGCCCGAGGTCGATCGGCTGCGCTTGCACGAGGTCGCCGCGGCGAAGCCAGAGCGCGCCTTGCGCGGGAAGGGCAAGCGCGGTGAGGAGTCCTGCGAACGGCAGGAGCAGGCAGCGGACGATGCGCGCGCGGAAGATCATCGCGGCACAAGGTAACGCAGAAACGGCCTGTGTGGGTGCGGCGCGTTTCGGTCGGCCGCGTCGCTGCTCAGTAGATCAGGAACTTCCGCACCGACGGCCACCATGTGTCGGGCGCGTTCGACAACTCGTCGAGCTTCGTCCACGGGCCCTCGGCCTCGATCCACTCCCGCACGGCGGAACTGCCGCAGAGGATGTCGATCGGCATGAGCTCGTGCTCATACTCGTAGGGTGGTTGGCGCCAACGCGACTCCACCGGCCACAGCTCCTGCACGGCGCGCAGCAGCGCGATCGTCGTGCGGTAGGGGCGGAACGCGCGTTCGTCCGTCGCATGCAGCCAGAAGCCGCGGCACGCCTCGCCTTGGAACTTGTGGAACGTCGGTTCGAACTCGACGGGACGCAGCGCCGCGCCGTCGAGGCCGCGCGGCGCTACGAGCGGCAGCACCTGCCACGGATCGAGCCAAGGCGCGCCGAACTGCTCGAACGGCGACGTCGTGCCGCGGCCTTCGGAGAGGTTCGTGCCTTCGAGCAGCACCTGCCCGGGATAGACGAGCACGCCTTCGTAGCGCGGGAGGTTGGGCGACGGCGGCAGCCAAGCGCGACCCGTGTCTGGCCACAGCATCGAACGCGTCCAGCCGCGCATCGGCTGCACGCGCACGTCGGCGCCGATGCCGAGCAGGTCGTTGCAGCAGCGCGTGAGCTCTCCGAGCGTGAGGCCGTGCCGCATCGGGATCGGCGCGAGCCCGACGAAGCTCTGGAAACGCGTGTCGAGCAGCGGCCCTTCGGCGACTTCGCCGCCGATCGGGTTGGGGCGATCGAGCACGAGCACCGGGATTCCCTTCTGCGCGCAAGCTTCGAGGCAGTGCACGACGGTCCAGATCCACGTGTAGACGCGCGTGCCGACGTCCTGCAGGTCGACGACGAACAGGTCGAGTCCGTCGAGCATCGCCTGCGTCGGCCGCCGCGTCTCGGAGTAGAGGCTGTGCACTCGGACTCCGAGGCGCGGGTGCATCGAGTGCCCCGTCTCGATCATGTTGTCCTGTTGCGCGCTCCACAGTCCGTGCTGCGGCGAGAACAGCGCGGCGAGCTTGCCGGGGAAGCGCGCGTGCAGGAGGTCCGCGGCGTTCTTGAAGTGCGCGTCGACCGAAGCCTGGTTGCACAGCAAGCCGAACGCGCGACTGTCGCGCACGATCGCCGGCGGGTCTTCGAGCAGGGATTCCAGTCCGAACGTGACCTTCATGGGTAGAGCAGGAACGGCTTGCGCCTCATGCGGAACAGGTCGAGGTCCTTCTGCCAGCTCTTCTGGATCTCTTGGGCCGAAGCTCCCTTGTGGAACAGGTCCATCGAGGCCTGGTGCTTCCAGAGCCAGTTCAGCTTCTCGGTCTTCCACTTCTCGCCGAAGAGGTCGCGCAGCGCGCACGCGATGGCGACGCCGAGCGACACCGGCTCGAACGCGTCCCAATCGGTGATCGCGATCTGCACGCCGGAGCACGGTTCGTTCGCGAACTTGCTGGCGCTCGGCGTGAAGCGGATCGGCACGACAGCGACGCCTGGGAGATCGAGTCTGCGGATTGCTGCCGCGAGCGCGACGCCGTCGCACCAGGGCGCGCCGAGGCGTTCGAACGGCGTGTCGGTGCCGCGGCCGACCGAGAGGTTGGTGCCTTCGAGCAAGCCGACGCCGGGATACAGCATCGCCTGCGTGAGACTGCGCATGTTGGGGGACGGGTCCGTCCACAACATGCCCGTGCGGTCGAAGCGGTCCTTGCGCGACCAGCCTTCGCACGCGACGACGCTCGCGTCGACGCGGATGCCGCGCTCACCTTGGAACATCTTCATCAGCTCGCCGGCCGTCATGCCGTGGCGTAGCGGGATGCGATGCCAGCCGACGAAGGACTCCGCGCCTGCGTCGAGGATCGGGCCGCCCATCGTCACGCCGTCGATCGGATTGGGGCGGTCGAGCACGACGAAGCGCAGGCCGTTCTCGGCGCACGCTTCCATGCAGTTCCCCATCGTCGAGACATAGGTGTAGAAGCGGCAGCCGATGTCCTGGATGTCGAACACGATCGTGTCGACGCCCTTCATCATCTCCTGGGTCGGCTTGCGCGTCTCGCCGTAGAGGGACCAGACCGGCAGGCCCGTCGCTTCATCGGTCCCGTGGCCGATGCCTTCCTTGTCGAGCTTGCCCTGCAGCCCGTGCTCTGGCGAGAAGATCGCGACGAGCTTCGACGACGGCAAGGCGGCGATCACATCGATCGTGCGGCGGCCGTCGGCAGCGAGGCCCGTGTGGTTCGTGACGAGGCCGATGTTGCGGCCTTCGAGTTGCTTGCCCTGGTCGCGCGCGAGCACGTCGACGCCGCAGAGCACGGTGGGCTCCTGCGCGAGCACGGAAGTGGCGAACAGGAACGCGCCGAGGAAGGGCGAAGCGAAGGGGCGGACCATCGTGTTCATGCGCGACGCGGGAAGAGGAAGCTGGCGAGGAGACCGGTGGCGAACGTCGTTGCGCTGCCGAGCAGTCCGTACCACGGCCAGGCGATCGGGGACGGTTCCGCGAGCCCGAAGGGCAATCCGAACTTGAAGGCGCAGTCGACGGCGAGTCCGCAGGCGAGTCCGAACAATGCGTGCTCCTGCGCGACGCGTTTCGTGGCGATGCCGAGCGCGTAGACGCCGAGCAGGATGCCCGTCGTGAACGAAGCGATGCCGAGAACCTGGCCGACGATGGCGCCGCCGCCGAGCCCGCTGCATCCGACCGCGCACTGCAGCACGCCGAACAGCAAGGTTGCGAGCCTGGCGTAGCGGAGTCCGCGCGCTTCGTCGCCGACACGGCCCTGCAGCGGCAGCACGATGTCGTTCACGAGGGCAGACGCCGACGAGTTGAGGGAGCTGCTCAGCGTCGACATCGCCGCCGAGAACACCGCGCCGAGCACGATGCCGAGGATTCCCGTGGGTGTGTAATGGACGATGAAGTCGAGGAAGACCGCATCGCTCTTCGTGAACGGCTTCGCAGGCGGGTTCTGCGCGTAGAACGCAGCGAGGCCCATGCCGAGCGCCAGGAAGAACGCGAACTGCATCAGCACGACGACGCCCGACGTCCATAGCGCGCGCGCCGCTTCGCCCTGCGTCCTCGCCGCGAGGTAGCGCTGCACGATGAGCTGATCGACGCCGTGGCTGCCGAAGGACAGGACCGCGCCGCCGAGCAGGCCCGCCCAGAACGTGTGCTCGCTCGCGAGCGTCGGCGTGAAATCGAAGAGACGCGAGCGCTCGGGCTTCTGCATCTCCGCGACCAGCGTGTCGAGTCCGTCCGGCAAGTCGCCGAGCAGCACGAACAGCGCGACGATCGCGCCCGCCATGTAGACGACGAACTGCATGACGTCCGTCCACACGACCGCCTTCATGCCGCCGAAGTAGGTGTAGACGAGGGTCACGATGCCCATGCCGACGACAGCCATCGGCAGGTCGATCGGTAGCAGCGCCTGCAGCACCAGCGCGGTGAGATAGAGCCGCAGCCCGTCGGCCAGCGTGCGCGTGACGAGGAACAGGCAGCTCGCGAGCTTGCGCGTCGCGCCGCCGAAGCGCTGCGACAGCACCTCGTAGGCTGTCATCACTTCGCCGCGGAAATAGAGCGGCAGCAGGAAGCGCACGACCGCGATGCGGCCGAGCAGATACCCGATCGGCAGTTGCAGGAAGCGGAAGTCGCCCGTGGTGCCCGGGAGCCCGCCGCCGTAGGCGATGCCCGGAGTCGACAGGAACGTCACCGTGCTCGTCTCGGTCGCGACGATCGACAACAGCAAGGCCCACCAAGGAAGGTCGCGCGCGCCGAGCAGGTAGTCCTTCGCGCCTTGCGCGCCGCGGCCGACCCAGAGGCCGACTGCGACCATCAGGAGCATGTAGGCGATCAGGATCGCGAGGTCGAGGAAGCCGATCGTCACGCGGGTTCTATACTCGCGCCCTCGCCCATGACCAAGATCGACCTCGACCGCCTGCCCACCGAACAACGCAACCCGCGCACGCTCGAACTCGACGCGATGCCGACGCTCGAACTGCTGACCGTCATGAACGACGAGGACCGCAGCGTGGCGCTCGCGGTGCAGAAGGCGTTGCCGCAGATCGCCGCCGCGGTCGACGCGATCGCGGCGCGCATGCAGCGCGGGGGGCGTTTGCTGTACTTCGGCGCGGGGACTTCGGGACGACTCGGCGTCCTCGACGCGGTCGAATGCGAACCGACCTTCTCGTCGGCTCCCGGCCAGGTGCAGGGCGTCATCGCCGGCGGTCTCGGCGCGATGATGCGCGCGGTCGAAGGCGCCGAGGACGACGTGGAGCTCGGCCGCAAGGACGTCCGCGACCTCGCGGTGACGGAACGCGACTGCGTGGTCGGCATCGCCGCGTCGGGCCGCACGCCCTACGTGCTCGGCGCGTTGGCAGAAGCGAAGGACCGTTCGGCCCTGCGCATCGCGGTGGTGTGCGCGGGCGACAGCGCCGTCGCCAAGGCTTCGGAGATCGCGATCGAGGCGGTCACGGGGCCCGAAGTCCTCACCGGCAGCACGCGCCTCAAGGCTGGCACCGCGACGAAGCTCGTCCTCAACATGCTCTCGACGGCCGCGTTCGTGCGGCGCAACAAGGTCTACGGCAACTTGATGGTCGACGTGCAGGCGACCAACCTGAAGCTCGTCGAACGCATGGTGCGCATCGTCGCGACGGCGGTGGGTTGCGATGCGGATGCGGCGAGGGCGGCGCTCGCGGCGTGCGGCAACGAAGCCAAGACCGCGATCGTGTCGCTGCGGTCCAAGGTGACTGCAGGCATCGCGCGCGAACGGCTCGCGCGTTGCGACGGCAGCGTGCGCCTCGCGTTGGAGCTGCGCGCGTGAGCAGCGTGTCGCCGGATGCGACCGCGCCGCACGCGCCTGTCACGCGCGGCGGCGCCGAGCGGTGGGTCGGGCTCGACGCGCTGCGCGGGCTCGCGATCCTGTCGATGATCCTCGTCAACAACCCAGGCGACTGGGGCAAGGTCTACGCTCCGCTGCTGCACGCGAAGTGGCACGGCTGCACCTTCACGGACCTCGTGTTCCCGACGTTCCTGTTCTGCGCGGGCGCGTCGATCGTGCCGGCGCTCGGGTCGTCGCTGCAGCGAGGCCGTTCGCGATCGGAGCTGTTGCTGCGCGCGTGGAAGCGCTGCGCGATGCTCGTGCTCCTCGGGCTCTTCGTCGCGAGCTTCCCGGTGCTGTCGTTCGAGGAAGGCAAGGGTCTGTTCGACCGCGTGCTCTCGGTGCGCTTCCCCGGCGTGCTGCAGCGCATCGGCGTCTGCTACGCGATCGCGGCGTCGCTGTTCCTGTTCGCGAGCGTGCGCGCGCAGCGGCTCGTGCTCGCAGGTCTGCTGCTCGGCTACTGGCCGTTGCTCGCGCTGTGCCCGACGCCCGACGGCGGCGCGCCGGACCTCGCGACCGAAGGCGATCATCTGGCGGGCTGGCTCGATCGCGCCGTGTTCGGCAGCCATACGTGGATGGGCAAGGTCTACGACCCCGAAGGTTTGCTCAGCACGATCCCGGCGGTCGGCACCGCGCTGCTGGGCCTCGAGTGCGGGCGCGTGCTGTCTACGCCGATCGTGCGCGAAGACGCGTCGCGGCGGCTGTTGCTGCTCGGCGCATCGTGGATGGCCATCGGCGCGGTGTGGGGCTGGTTCTTCCCGGTCAACAAGGCGCTGTGGACGAGCAGCTACGCGATGTGGACCGGCGGCATCGCGGCGAGCGGCCTCGGCCTGTTCGTGCACCTGTTCGAGGTGCGCGGCCATGCGCGGTTCGCGCGACCGTTGCTCGTCTACGGTCGCAACGCGTTGCTGGTGTTCGTCGGCAGCGCCGTGCTGGCGCGCACGATCGGCAGGCTGGTCTTCGTCGACACGGGGCCGCCAGCGGTGTCGTTGCAGAAATGGATCTTCACGAACGGCTTCGCGAGCTGGCTCGAGCCGCACCCCGCCTCGCTCGGATTCGCGTTGGCATGGGTCGCTTGCTGGTACGTGCTGCTCGCTGCGCTCTACCGGCGCGGCATCGTCTGGCGCGTGTAGCGATGCCGGAGGCTTGCGGCCCGGGCCACGGGCTTGCACATTGCGCGGATGCCCTCTGGTTCGCCTGAAGTCCGGATCTTCGACGCTCGCGCCGCTGCGGAAGACGCAGCGTTGGACGAGTTGCGCCAGCTCGCGCGCCGCGACGACCGCCCGCTCGTGTCCTTCGCCACCGGCGCCACCTACACCGGCATGCTGCAGAAGCTGCACGCCGAGGTCGGCGCCAGCCGCATCGCGTTGACGAAGCTGCGCGCGACGCATCTCGACGAATACGAAGGCCTCGGGCCGCTGCAGTTCGGCAGCATGGTGCACGAGCTCTGCGAAGCGTGCCCGAGCTTGCGCACGATGGTGGACGAAGGGTCGTTCACGCCCGTGCCCTGCGTCGCCGAGGATCGCGTCGCCGAGCAACACGAGCAGAAGCTCGCGCAGATGGGTGGCGTGCAGCTTCAGTTCCTGGGCATCGGCCGCAACGGGCACCTCGCGTTCCACGAACCCGGCGTGCCGTTCGAGCGCGGCTACCACGTTGCGCACCTGTCGGAGACGACGCGCAAGGACGCGCTCTCTCGCTTCGGCACGACGCCGGTGCCGCATCGCGCCGTGACGGCGGGCATCGCGACGATCCTGCGCGGCAAGCGTCTCGTGGTGAGCGCGTTCGGCAAGGGCAAGGCGGACGCGGTGCACGGCATGCTGCGCGGCGACGTCGGTCCCGCGTGCCCGGCGTCGGCGTTGCGGAGCCACCCCAACGTGCTCGTGCTGCTCGACCGGGACGCTGCTTCGAAGCTGTAGTCGCTGCGCGCTGGCGCAGCCTGTCGTCGTGCGGCAGCATCCGCGCATGCTGCCGTTCGCGCGCCGTTCCGTCTCCGTTGCCTGTCTGCTCGGCCTCGCGTCCGCATGCGGCGCGCCCCAGGACCACACGGCGCCGCCGATCACTGTGGAGTCGAAGGCCGCGTCGCAAGGTCGGGCGGAGGCCCTGCTGGCGGCGATGTCGAACGAGGAGAAGGCGGGCCAGCTGTTCGTGAGCTGGATCCGCGCGGACGCGGACGACAAGGAACGAGCGCGCATCGCCGGCTTCGTCAAGGACGTCGGCCTCGGCGGCGTGATCCTCAGCCTCGGGTCCGTCGAGCAAGCCGTGTCCGTCGTCGAGCAGATGCAGGGGAATGCGAAGACCCCGTTGCTCATAGCCGGCGACTTCGAGGCAGGCGTCGCGTTCCGGCTGACCGGCGCCACGCAGATGGGCAACCAGATGCTCGTCGGCGCGACGGGGCTCGAGCAGCTGTCGCGCGCGATGGGCCGCGTGACCGGCGAAGAGGCGCGCGCGATCGGCGCGCCTTGGGTGCTCGCGCCGGTGCTCGACGTGAACAGCAACCCGAACAACCCGATCATCAACGTGCGCAGCTTCGGCGAGGACCCGGAGTTCGTCGCGCGCATGGGCGCCGCGTTCGTCGCCGGTTGCGAAGACGACGCGCAAGCGCTCGCGTGCGGCAAGCACTTCCCCGGCCACGGCGACGTCGACACGGACTCACACCTCGACCTGCCGACCGTGCCTGGCTCCGGCGAGCTGTTGCGTTCGCGCGAGTTGCCGCCGTTCTCCACGTCGATCCGCAGCGGGCTGTCGTCGGTGATGACGGGACACCTGTCCGTGCCCGGGCTCGGCGAGGATCCCGCGGTGCCGGCGACGCTGAGCAAGAAGATCCTCGGCGGCGTTCTTCGCGGCGAACTCGGGTTCGACGGGCTCATCGTCACCGACGCGCTCGACATGGGCGGCGTGAAGAACAAGATCGCGCCGGGCGAGGTCGCGGTGCGCGCGATCCTGGCGGGCGCTGACGTGCTGATGATGCCTCCGGATCCGTACGCCGCGCGCAAGGCGCTGCTCGACGCGTTGGCTTCTGGCCGCTTGCCGCAAGCTCGCCTCGACGATGCCGTGCTGCACATCCTGCGCACGAAGGAGCGCCTCGAAGTCCTCGACGGTCCCGGTCGCGCTCCGTTGCCGGACTGGCGTGCGCGCGTCGGCAACGCCGCGAACGCCGCGGTCGCCGACGAGATCGCGCAACGCGGCCTGACGCTCGTGCGCGACGCGCGCGGCCTCGTGCCGATCCGCGACCGGGAGCCGTGGCTGCTCGTCACCGTTCGCGACAAGGAGTTGCTCGGCGGCGGCGCGCCCGAAGGCGATCGCCGCGTGCCAGTCGCGCTCGCGGAGGCGGGCATCGCGGTGCGCGAGGAGATCACGATCGCCGGCGACTCGCCTGCGGAGCAGGTCGCGGACGCCGCCAAGCGCATCGGCGCCGAATCGCGCGTGCTGCTCGCGATGCACGTGCGCGTGCGTTCCCACTCGGGCCGCATCGGGTTGCCTCCAGGGCTCGCGCCGGCGCTCGACGCGCTGCGCAAGGTCGACCGCGTCGTCGCGGTGTCGTTCGGCAGCCCCTACCTCGCGAGCGAACTGAAGGACGATGCTGCGTTCCTGTGCGCGTATGCGAGCACGGTCCGCGCCGCCGACGCCGCCGCGAACGGCCTCGCGGGCAAGGCTGCGATCACGGGCCGCCTGCCTGTCTCGATCCCCGGCGTCGCGCCGCGCGGGCACGGCCTCACGGTGCTGCCCGGCGTCGGCTTGCGCGACGCGAAGCCGTCGGCCGAAGGCTTGCCCGATTCGCTGCCCGACGATCTGCGCGCGATCCTCGAGGACGCGGTGAAGCAACGCGTGACGCCGGGCGCCGTGTGCCTCGTCGCGCGGCGCGGCGCGGTGGTGGCCGAGGTCGCGGTCGGCAAGGAGACCTACGACGCGGACGCGAAGCCGGTGACGCTCGGGACTCGCTACGACCTCGCGTCGTTGACGAAGGTCTGCGCTACCACGCCGGCTGTGCTGGCGCTCGTCTCGCGCGGCTCCTTGTCGCTCGACGACCGGGTGCAGAAGTGGTTGCCTGAGTTCCAAGGCGTCGGCAAGGAACGCGTGACGGTGCGGCACCTGCTGGCGCACACCGCGGGCCTCCCGGCCTACGAACGCTACTACCGCACGCTGTCCGGCAAGGATGCGATCGTCGCGGCCGCCGCGCGCGAAGGCCTGATGACCGAGCCGGGCGCGCGCGTCGTCTACAGCGACCTCGGGCTGATCCTGGCGATGGCGATCGTCGAGCGGTGCAGCAAGCAGTCGTTCGAGACCTTCGCCCACGACGCGGTGTTCTCGATACTCGCGATGGACGGCGCGACATTCGTTCCTGCTGCGGCCGCGCCGATCGACGCGGCGGCCACCGAGCAGAACGAGGAACGCGGCGGCCTCGTGCGCGGTCGCGTGCACGACGAGAACGCGTTCGCGATGGGCGGCGTGTCGGGGCACGCGGGACTATTCGGCACGGCGCGCGACGTCGCCAAGCTCGGCGTCGCGATGTTGGCGCGAGGCCGTGGCGCAGTCGCGGAGCCCGTCGTCGCCGCGATGCTCACGCTGCAGACGCAGGTGGGCAGCAACCGCTTCGTCGGCTTCGACGTGCTGGAGAAGGGCGGCATCGGCGGCGCGCACGTCGCGGCCGGTTCGTTCGGCCACACGGGGTTCACGGGCACGTCGTTGTTGTGCGACCCTTCGCGCGACCTCTGCGTCGTGCTCTTGACGAACCGCGTGCATCCGACGCGCGTCAACGACGGCATCAAGGGACTGCGCCAGCGGCTGCACGACGCCGTGCTCGAGGTCGCGCACTGAGCGCAGTGCTGCAACCGGAAGAGCGGGGCGTCCGACGGGGAGGAACAGCCACCGCCGCGTGGCGAACGACCCGGCGCGATCCGGAAGCGCCGCGACCGCCGTCAGTTCTTCGAGCCGTTCTCGGGCGGTCGCGCAGGCGTCGGCGCAGTTTCGTCAGGCAGCAGCGAAGCGCGTACCTTCAGCTCGGAGGTCCCGGTCGGCGAAGCATTGCCGCTGATGCGCGTGGCGCGCGCGAGCAGCGTCGCCTCGGCGGTCAGCACGCGGCCGTGGGCCACGTCGACCACGAGCTTGCCGTCGGCGCGGCGCATCTCGAACTGCACGCCGGGGCGTTGCGGCGGCGTCGCCGGCTCGAACTGCATCCCGATCTCCGCGCGTCCGTCCGCGATGGCGTCGAGGCGCATGCGCGTCGTCGTCTCGACGCCGCCGATGCGCTCGCCGAACATGCGCGTCGTCGTCTGCCATTCGTCGCCCTTCGACTTCGGCGCGTCGGGCAGCGGCACGAAGTAGGCGGCGAAGAGGTTGCGGAAGTCGGAGCCGAGGTGCTCCGTCGCCAGCTTGGCGAGGTTCTCGGGCACCTCCGCGGAGCGGATCTTCCCGTTGGGCTCGATCGACAGCCGGAACTGCGCGCCTGTGAGTTCGCGAAGCCGCTGGAGGGGGCCGCTGTCCTGCTTGGTGTCCGTAGAGTCGAAGCGGATCGTGGTCGTCTTGGAGTCGGCGTGGACGACGAGAGCCTCGAGCGTGCACACGACGGGAGTTGCCCCGTCCGGGCTGGTCTCCGGTTTCGCGGCGAAGCGCATGGCGAAGCGCATCGAGCTGTCGCGCTTGCCGTCCTCGAAGGAGGTCGTCGAGTCCACCTCGATGGCGAAGTGGAACGGCGATCCTGATGTCAGCTCGTGCCGCAGCTGCGCGGGATGGGCCTGTTCCTGCGCGAAGAGCGGCGCGCACAGGAGTGTCAGGGCTAGCGGGCGACGCGACATCGGGGCGCGGATGATTGCCCCTTTGCCGCGTCGCTGCACGCACAAAGGAGCAGTTGCGTCGCAGGCTTTGCAACGACGCCTCGGAAACGAAGCGGCCCCGATGCGAGGTCGCACCGGGGCCGCACGTGCATGCGGCGCTTGCCGCGTGCGTGGGTCGGCTCAGTTGCCGATCAGCGTCTCCATGCCACCCGAGACCGCGATCTGCAGCGACGAGGTCAGCAGCGGATCCAGGTTGACCTGTTGCCAACCGAGGCTCGCGCCGACGAACGCCGGGTCGACCGGAACCGAGATCGGCGTCGCGACAAGGCCCGTGGCCGGGTCAGGGAAGCCGACGAAGCTCAGGTCGACGGTGAGCAGATACGCGTTCGAGCCAGGAGCGGCGCCCGGAATCGGGAAGCCGGGCTGGAACGGCAGGCCGCTCATGCACAGGATCGACAGCGAGAACGGCGCCATGCCGCTGCCGCGGATGACGTAGGGGTTCGCGCCGATCGTCATGTAGCCATCGGCGGAGATGCCCGGCGTGAGGCCGGCCGAGTTCTGCGAGCCCGTGCCGAAGAACGTCTTCGCCGTGTTCGGCGTGCGGATCGTCAGTTCGTCGAACAGGGACGGACGGCAGTTCGCGTTGTAGAGGATCGCTTCGCGGTAGCCGAAGTAGACGCCACCGGCGTTCAGCGTCGTCGTCGTGCCGTGGTAGCGCACGCCGTCGTCCTGGCCGACCGTGCCGCCGAACGTGCCGACGACCTCGTCACCCTGGACGTGCAGGCGGATGCGCTGCCAGCCGTCGTTGACGCCCGCGACGATGTCGATCGGGCCCGCGATGATGTTGAAGTTGGTCGGGTTCGCGTTGCTCGGGCCGTCGCGGAGGTCGACGAGGTAGAGGCGCGAGTAGGTCGGCGTGCGGAAGTGCGCCCAGCAGATGCCGCTCACGCCGTGGTAGCGCAGCGGGACGCCGAGGGCGATGTCCGCGAAGTAGGTGCCTGGGACGTTGGGCGGGTTGCCGTTGCCCGTGATCGAGCCGCGCACACCGAGGCACCACCACTCGCCGTCACCGGCGTTGTAGGTGCCGACGACATAAGCGGGGTTGCCCGCGGTGTAGGGGGCGGTCTGCGGGTTGACCGGAGACATGATCGGCTCGAACCATGCGTAGGTGTCGACGACGACGTCGGCGACGGATCCGACCGGAGCCGAGTGCGCGTTGCCGCCACCCGTCACGTCCCAGAACGACATCGCATTGCCGCCCTGCGGCGACGCCGGCTTGGCGCTCGGGTTCTGCGAGGTGATCGCCGTCGGATCGACGTAGGACGGAGGCGGGAAGCCGTCGGCGAAGCCGAGGATGTCGCTGCCCACGATGCCCGCGTCGAAGTTGTCGCTGTAGGGCAGGCCCGCCGGGATCGCGTTCGTGAAGCCGATCGTCGGATAGGCGAGACCGTTGAAGTCCGCGGTGTTGTTGTTGGTGTCGTAGCCGTCGGCGATGCGCGCGAGCGTCGAGCGCGGACCGAACGGCGCGTCACCCGTCGCGTAGTCGCCGTAGAAGCCGGGGCCCTCGAGCGGGAATCCAGCGGAGTTCACGCCGCCCATCTCGAAGCAGACCGAGTCGATGACGACGTTGGCCGGATCCCACAGTTCGATCGTGTCGCCGGGACCGTTCTCCATCAGCGCGGGATACGTGGTGCCAACTGCGGCGATCGAGAAGCTCACGCCGGGGACGGTGGCGGGGACGACCGTCGCGTGGCCAACCGTGAAGAACGCGCCGGGCGCGATGACCGTGCCGCCAGGGATCGTGAACGTCGGATCACTGCCCGTGCCGCCCGGCGTGATCGAGGGGCTCGTTGCGTCGCGGCAGACCAGCTTCCAGCCGCTGATGTCGACCGGGTTCGCGCTGCGGTTGTAGAGTTCGACGAATTCGCGGTCGTCGGCGCCGCCGTCGTCGTAGCAGAACTCATTGATGACGACCGGAGCGGTCGACGAGCCGGGGCCTTGCGGCGCGAATGCAGCCGCTGCGATGAGAACGGAAAGCATGAAGTCTCCTGGATGCGTACGAGGGAAAGGACAGGGCAGGGGAAGTCTGCGGTCGCGAGGCGTTCTAACCGCCATTCGCAGATCTGGGAATGCCCGCCGGACTCGCTGCTAGCAGGGCGCTGGGCGATGTTGCCCGAACGAGACGCCCTTTTCGGTGCGCAGTGCGGGTCGCGGTGGGGCGAGCCGCGCCCGCCGCCGATCCAGGCGGCGGGCAGCGTGGGCTCAGCGACCCAGGACGAGTTGCACTGCGCGGCTCGTCGCGAGCGGCAGCGAGAACGGCAGCGCCGGATCGAGCACGAGCCATTGCGCGCCGAGCGGCAGGCCGACGAAGAACGGATCGTTCGGCAGGCCGAGGCCGTAGCTCGCGTTGCCGGAGGCGTCCGCGAACGTGATGCCGAAGATGTCCTCAGGCAGGCCGACGTAGAGATCGCAGCCAGGCTGCGCGCCGGGCAACGGGATGCCGAACGGCAGCGTGTTGCCGACCTTCACGAGCAGGCCGCCCGGGCCGAACGGCAGGAAGTTGGAGCCCGACACGGCGAAGTTCGCGTTGCCGATGGCCGGATTGCCGACGGCGTCGATGCCGGGGACCGTCGCCAGCGTCGTCGGCGAGCCGATGCCCGTGAACAGCACCGAGCCGCGCGCGCGCAGCATGCGGCAGCCGCGCAGCACCGTGTTGGCAGGCGTGGTGAGCACGGTCGCGAACGGCGAGCCGACGCCGGCGTCGACGACCGAGACGATCGTGTTGGTGTTCGCTTGCGTGGTCGTCGCGTAGAGCGTGACGACGCCGGTCGCGTCCACCGAGCCTGTGAGGTAGCGGCAGAGCGTGCCCGCCGGCGTCAGCGTATAGGCGAGCGACCACGTGCCGGCGCTCTGCGTGTACTTGCGGATGCCGCCGCTCAGCGCGCCGTCGTCGGCGACGTAGAGCGTGTTCTCGTCCGCGAAGAAGAAGTCGTAGTTGGAGATGCCAGTGGTCGGGAAGCCAGGCAGCTGCGCGATGGCCGCGCCGCTCGTCGGCAGGCCGAGGCCAACCGTGCAGACGCCCTGGACCGTGCCCGAGGCGCTGCTGCAGTAGAGCTGGCGATTCCAGATGTGGACGTCGCGGAGGTTCGTCGGCGTGCCCGTGCTCGCGGCGGCGCTCGTGGTCGCGCCGAACGTCACGTACTGGACGCCCGAGTTGCTGCCGCTGACCCAGAATTGCAGGCCGTCGTCCGTCACCGCGCTGCGCACCGTGCCGGCCGAGAACGAGTTCGTGATCTGCGTGGTCGTGTCGACGACGCCAGCGCGATCGATGCGCGCGACGACGCGCGAGGCGGTTGCGCTCGCGGTGCCGGACGGCGTCGCCGTGCCTGGAACGAGGTTGTAGCCAGCCATCGTCAGGTAGCGGCCGTCACCCGTGAGGTTGAGGTGGCCTTCCGAGGTCGCCGTGCCCGACAGCGTGAGCGCGCCAGCGGCGCCGCTGCTGGCGATCGGCAGCGGGATCGACTGCACGAGTGTGCCCGCCGCAGTGTATTCGTCGAGGAACACGGCCTGCGTCGTTCCGGCGAGCGCTGCGGCGCCCGTGCCGACGCGGACGACGACGAGGTTGCCGTCCTGGAGCGGGCTCTGCGCGAGCGCCGACGCGGCGAGCGCGAGGCTCGCGAACAACATGGAGAAGCGAGGATTCATGCGGGGCGGGAACAGGTGCAAAGGGTTGGCGAGCCTTCGCGGCGAAGGTCTCGTGGGGCGGGGAAGCTAGCGACGGCGCGCGATCGTTCCATGAGGGCGGCGTGAGCTTTCCCGAAAGAACACAGGCTTGCGGTCCGGCGTGGTCGTGGGCGGGCGCATGCGCCCGGCTGTGGTCTCGCGCGAAGCCTTGAACCGCAGGCGGTTCGCGCCATCGTGACGCCATGCCGCAAGGGCTCTCGGTGACCGTCCGTTGCTTCGCCGCCGTGCGTGACCTGCTGGGTTGCGAGCGGCTCGAGGTCCCGCTCGCGGCTGGCGCGACCGTCGCTGCCTTGCGCGAGGAGCTCGCGCGGCGCGCGCCGGATCTCGCCTCGTTGCGCGTCGCCTACGCGGTGAATCGCGCCTACGTTCGCGAGGACCATGTGCTGCAGCAAGGCGACGAAGTGGCGCTGATCCCGCCGATCAGCGGCGGCAGCCCGAACGCCGATCGCTTCCGTCTCGACTTCGTTCGCGGCGTCATCGACACGCGCGCGCTCGAAGCGGAGGCGCGAACGGATCGCGACGGCGCGGTGTGCACGTTCACGGGCACGACGCGCGACCACAACGAAGGCGCCTCGGTGCAGCATCTCGAATACGAGGCCTACGCGGAGATGGCTCAGGCCGTGATGTCGCGCATCGCAGCGGAGACGTTCGCGGCGCACGAGATCACGCGCATCCGGGTCGCGCATCGGCTCGGCGTCGTGCCGATCGGCGAAGCCTCGGTCGTCGTCGTCGTGAGCTCGGAGCATCGCGGGCCTGCGTTCGACGCGTGCCGCAGCGTGATGGACCGCCTCAAGAAGGAAGTGCCGATCTGGAAGCGCGAGCGGCTGTCGGATGGGCAGGGTGAGCGCTGGATCGGCGAGTTGCCGCAGCCGTAGTCGCGCGGAGTGTGGCGTCTTCGCGACGCGTGTTGCGCGAGCGTTCGTTTGGTTGCCGGTGCGCGCTGCGTTAGAAGGACGAGCTCACGCAACCCAACCGAACCCGTCGCATGAAGATCCGTCTGTCGAAGTCCGCTTCCGCCTCGTCCGAACTGACCGTCCTGTTCTGCGCCGAAGGCGAGACGAAGAACCTGCCGCCTGTGCTGCAGCCGTGCTGGGACGCCGCGAAGCACACGGGCGACGTGAAGACCGATCCGCAGAAGACGAGCGTCTTCCACCCGCACAAGGGACCCAAGCGGCTCGGCTGCGTCGGCATCGGCAAGCAGAAGGACGTCGACACCGAGCGTCTGCGCCGCGCGGCGGCGGTCGCGCAGGCGGTCGCCGAGGATCGTGGCGCGCGTTCGTTCGAGTTGATCGTCGATGCGTCGCAGTTCGGCAAGGCCGACGCGGAGCAGGCGGGCGCGGCGATCGCGGAAGGCCTCGTGCTCGGCGCCTACCGCTACCAGCCGCCGAAGAAGGACGCGCCGAAGCCGCGCAAGGGCCACGACTGCTCTGTCGTGCTGCTGTCCGGCGACCAGAAGGCGTTCGCGCAGGGGTTCGCGCGCGGCGAGATCGGCGCGGCTGCGACGGTGTTCGCGCGCGACCTCGAGAACATGGCGGGCAACCTGTGCACGCCGACCGTGCTCGCCGACGCCGCGAAGAAGCTCGCCGGCAACGGCGTCACGGTGAAGGTGCTCGACAAGGCAGCGATGGAGCGGCTCAAGATGGGCGCGATGCTCGGCGTCGCGAAGGGCAGCAGCGAGCCGCCCAAGTTCGTGGTGATGGAGTACGGCCCGAAGAGCGCCAAGGAGACCGTCTGCATCATCGGCAAGGGCCTGACGTTCGACAGCGGCGGCATCAGCATCAAGCCGGCCGCCAAGATGGACGAGATGCGCTACGACATGTGCGGCGCCGGCGCGGTGCTCGGCCTGTTCCACGCGCTGAAGCACGGCGCGATGAAGGGCCAGAAGCAGAGCCGCCGCATCGTCGGCCTGATCGCCGCGACCGAGAACATGGTCGGACCCGAGGCGCAGAAGCCGGGCGACATCGTCCGCGCGATGGACGGGCACACGATCGAGGTGCTCAACACCGACGCCGAAGGTCGCCTCGTGCTGTGCGACGCGATCGCCTACGCGAAGAAGTTCTACGAGCCGAAGCAGATCGTCGACCTCGCGACGCTGACGGGCGCGGTCGTCGTGGCGCTCGGCCACGAGGTCGCGGGCCTGCTCGGCAACGACCAGAAGCTGGTCGACTCGCTGATCGCGGCGGGCAAGGCGGCCGACGAGCCGCTCTGGCAACTGCCGCTGTGGGACGTGCACAAGGACCAGATGAAGTCGAAGTTCGCCGACCTCGCCAACATCAACGGCGGCCAGGGCGGCGGCACGATCGCGGGCGCCGCGTTCCTGAGCTTCTTCGCCGGCGACACGCCTTGGGCGCACCTCGACATCGCGGGCACCGCGTGGGGCGGCATCGCCAAGGACTACTACCGTTCGGGCGCCTCGGGCACTGCGGTGCGCACGCTGCTCGCGTTCGTGCGCGGCTGATCGCGCGGCAGTCCGAGTCCCATCCAATCCGACGGGCCGCAGCAGGCTTGCCTGCGCGGCCCGTTGCGCGTTTCTTGTGCGCCCTCCGAGATCCACGCCATGGCAGACCGCATCGTCGCTCCCAAGCCGCACGTCCAGCAGAACGCCCGCGTCCGTTCGTGGGACGACTACAAGGCGCTCTACGACGAATCGCTCGCCGATCGCGAGGGATTCTGGGACCGGCAGTCCGAGCTCGTCGACTTCTTTGCGCCGTTCTCGCGCACGCTGCGTCAGGACTTCGAGAAGGGCGAGGTCGCGTGGTTCTGCGACGGCAAGCTCAACGTCGCCTACAACTGCATCGACCGCCACCTCGGCGACAAGAAGGACCAGACCGCGATCCTGTGGGTCGGCGACGAGCCGGGCCAGTATCGCCATATCTCCTACGGCGAGCTGCACGAGAACGTGTGCCGCGTCGCCAACATGCTGCTGCACCACGGCGTGAAGAAGGGCGACCGCGTGTGCGTCTACATGCCGATGATCCCCGAGTGCGCCTACGCGATGCTCGCGTGCGCGCGCATCGGCGCGATCCACTCGGTCGTGTTCGCGGGATTCTCGGCGGAAGCGCTGCGCGGTCGCATCGTCGACGCCGACTGCCGCGTCGTGCTCACGGCCGACGAAGGGCTGCGCGGCGGCAAAGTGATCCACCTGAAGCGCATCTGCGACGAGGCGATCGAAGGCCTGCCGATCGAGCGCGTGTTCGTCTGCAAGCGCACAGGTGCCACGGTGCCGATGCGCGAGGGGCGCGACCTCGATCTCCATTCCGAGATGAAGAAGCACCGCGCCAACGCGCCGTGCGAATGGATGGACAGCGAGTCGCCGTTGTTCGTGCTCTACACGTCAGGTTCGACCGGCAAGCCCAAGGGGCAGATGCACACGACGGCGGGCTACCTCGTCTACGCGGCGTGGACGTTCCGCCACGTGTTCGACTGGCATCCGGGCGACGTGCACTTCTGCGCCGCGGACGTCGGCTGGATCACGGGCCACAGCTACATCGTCTACGGACCGCTCTGCAACGGCGCCACGACGGTGATGTTCGAGTCGACGCCGCTGTATCCCGATGCCGGCCGCTACTGGCAGGTCATCGACGACGTCAAGGCGACGATCTTCTACACCGCGCCGACGGCGCTGCGCGCGATCCACCAGCATCCCGATTCGTGGGTCACCAAGCACTCGCGCAAGTCGCTGCGCGTGCTCGGCAGCGTCGGCGAGCCGATCAATCCCGAAGTGTGGGAGTGGTACCACGACGTCGTCGGCGAAGGCCGCTGCGCGGTCGTCGACACGTGGTGGCAGACGGAGACGGGTGGCATCCTGATCTCGGCGTTGCCGGGCGCCACGCCGTGCAAGCCGGGTTCCGCGACGTTCCCGCTGCCGGGCGTCGAGCCCGTGCTCGTCGACGAGAAGGGCAACGAACTCACGGGCAACGGCGTCAGCGGCAACCTCTGCCTGCGCGGCAGTTGGCCTGGGCAAGCGCGCACGATCTGGGGCGACCACGAGCGCTTCGTGCAGACCTACTTCTCGTCCTACAAGGGCCTCTACTTCACGGGCGACGGCTGCCGCCGCGACGAGGACGGCTACTACTGGATCACGGGCCGCGTCGACGACGTGCTCAACGTGTCGGGCCATCGCCTCGGCACCGCCGAGATCGAGAGCGCGCTCGTCGCGCACGACTGCGTGGCCGAGGCCGCGGTGGTCGGGTTCCCGCACGATCTGAAGGGCCAGGGCATCTACGCCTACGTGATCTGCAACCAATCGATCGAGGCGGGCAAGCCCGACGAGATCGTCGCCGCGTTGAAGGCGCAGGTGCGCAAGGTGATCGGCGCGATCGCGGTGCCCGACCGCATCCAGATCGTCCCGGGCCTGCCGAAGACGCGCAGCGGGAAGATCATGCGCCGCATCCTGCGCAAGATCGCCGAGAGCCACTACGACCAGCTCGGCGACATCTCGACGCTCGCGGAACCGCAGGTGGTCGAGCTGATCGTCAAGGGCCACAAGGAAGGGAAGTAGTTCTCGGTCGCGCGATGCGCGCGCGTGCGTGGGGTCTCGGGAACCCGCGCCTCGTCGCGAGGGTTCGCAGCCTTGCGCGAAGCTGCGTTCGCAGGTTCGCGGCCGCGCTCGTATCGTCCCGCGCCATGTCGATGCGACTCTGCGCTGCGGCGTTCCTGTCGGTTCTCGTTCTTGTTTGCGGGCCTGCAGCGGCCCGCGCACAGGCGCCATCTGCTTCCGCTGCGTTCGCCGCGAAGCCCGCGCCGAAGCCCGCGGTCGAGCACTACCGTTCGTTGCGTGATGCGGTGCGCGCGGAGGTCGGCGACGGTGTCGTCGTGCTGCTCGGCGCGCGCAAGCCGGACGACATGGGCGCGTTCTGGCAGACGCAGGACTTCCTCTACCTGTCGGGCGTGAACGAGCCCGAGCTCGCGATGGTGCTTCGCGGCGGCGCGCAGGGCGAGGCGATCGACGAACTGCTCGTGCCGCCGTTCTCGCGCTTCACGGCGCAGTGGGAAGGCGAGCACCTCACGCCGGGCGAGGACTCGGCCAAGAAGAGCGGCTTCGCCGTCGTCTCGAACGTGCGCAACCTGACCGGTCGCCTCGAAGCCCTGCTGGCCAAGAAGGAGGGCGGGGCGCAGCCTGTGCTCTGGACGCTGACGCAGGCCGCTGTGCCGTGGGGCGGCACGCCCGGCCAGACCGCGAGCGCGACCCAGGACCAGGTCGACGACGGCTACGACGGCCGCGGCACGCGCGAGCAGCAGTTCTGCGCGACGCTGAAGCAGCGCTTCCCCGGTCTCGAGATCAAGGACCTCGCGCCGGTGTTGCAGAAGATGCGCGCGAACAAGCGCGAAGCGGAGATCGCGCTGCTGCGTCGCTCGTCCGAAGTCGCGGCCGAAGGCATCGCCGCGGCGATGCGCGCCGTTCGCCCTGGCATGCGCGAATACGAACTCGCGGCCATCGCGCGTTGCGTGTTCTCGTTGCACGGCTGCGGCAAGGACGCATACGGCGCGATCGTCGGCGCGGGCAAGAACGGCTGCGTGCTGCACTACATGAAGTGCGACGCGGAGATCGCCGACGGCGACCTCGTCGTGATGGACTACGCGCCGACGCTGCACGGCTACGCGAGCGACGTGACGCGCACGTTCCCGAGCAACGGCACGTTCTCCGCGCCGCAGCGGAAGCTCGTGCAAGACGTCTACGAGATCCAGCAGGCGCTGATCGCGGACGTGAAGCCCGGCGCGCGCCTGTCGCAACTCGGCCGCAAGTGCAGCGACATGCTCAAGGAGAAGGGCTACCGCAGCGACCACGGCCCGTGCCATCACGTCGGCCTCGCCGTGCACGATCCGTCGGTGGATGTGTTGCGGGCAGGCATGGTCATCACAGTCGAGCCGGGCGCATACCTTCGCGACCAGCGCATGGGCTGCCGCATCGAAGACACGATCCTCGTCACCGAGACCGGCTTCGAGGTGCTGTCGAAGGGCTGCCCGAGCTCGCCCGACGAGATTGAAGCGTTCTTGAAGGCGCACGGGCCGTGGCAGTTGCCCGCGGTCGGCGGAGCTACGAAGTGACCGAGGATCGTCCGACGCGGCGCGCGTGGCTGCAGCGGCTTGTCGTTGCGATCGCGTGGTTGGTGTCGGCGCTCGCAGCGCAGCAGCCCGTGCCGTCGGGAGCCGCCAACGAAGCGAAGCGGCCCAACGTGCTGTTCGTCATCGCCGACGACCTCGGCTACGGCGAACTCGGTTGCTACGGGCAGGAGAAGATCGCTACGCCGTGCCTCGATCGCCTCGCGGAGGAAGGCATGCGCTTCGTGCAGGCCTACTCCGGCGCGCCGGTCTGCGCGCCGGCGCGCTGCGTGCTGATGACCGGCAAGCACTCGGGCCGTGCCACGATCCGCGACAACCTCGAGCACAAGCCCGAGGGCCAGGAGCCGATCGCCAAGTCCGACCGCACGATCGCCGAGATGCTGAAGGCGAACGGCTACGCGACCGGTTGCTTCGGCAAGTGGGGGCTCGGCTATCCCGGCAGCGACGGCGATCCGCTGCGCCGCGGGTTCGATCGCTTCTTCGGCTACAACTGCCAGCGCCACGCGCACGACCACTATCCGGCATGGCTGTGGGACGACGGCGCGAAGAAGGAGCTGACGGGCAACTCGGACGGCAAGGGACCGATCTACGCGCAGGATGCGATCCTCGACGCAGCAGTCGCGTTCGTGGCGAAGAAGCGCGAGCAGCCGTTCTTCGCGTTCGTGCCGCTGACGTTGCCGCACCTTGCGTTGCAGGTTCCGGACGATGCGCTCGCGCGCTACCGCGGAGCATTCGACGAGACGCCCTACACGGGCAAGAGCTACCGGCCGCATGCGACGCCGCGCGCGTGCTATGCGGCGATGATCACGCATCTCGACGCGTGCGTGGGCCGTTTGCTCGCGGCGCTCGACGATGCAGGCATCGCGCAGGACACGATCGTCGTGTTCACGAGCGACAACGGCCCGACGCACCTCGCCGAGCAAGTCGACGCAGAGTTCTTCGGCAGCGCCGGCGGCCTGCGCGGACTCAAGGGCTCCGTGCACGAAGGCGGGATCCGCGTGCCGCTGCTCGTGCGCTGGCCTGCGGTGGTCGCAGCAGGCAAGAGCAGTGAGCACGTCACCTGCATGCAGGACTGGATGCCGACGTTCGCGGAGCTGTGCGCGGCGACGAAGCCCGAGGACTCGGACGGCATCTCGCTCGCGCCGACGTTGCGCGGCGACGCGAAGGCGCAGCGCGCGCACGAGGAGCTGCTGTGGGACTTCCCGGGCTACGGCGGCCAGCTCGCGCTGCGCGCAGGCAAGTGGAAGGCAGTCGTCAAGAACCTGCGCAAGGATCCCGCCGCGAAGGTCGAGCTCTACGACCTCGAGCAGGACCCCGCAGAGTTGCGCGACCTCGCAGCCGAGCAGCCCGAGCGCGCAAAGCAAATGCGCGACCGCATGACGGCGTTGCGCACCGAGCCTGCCTTCGACGCGTTCCGCTTCGGCGACTATTCGCCGCGCTGACGCGATGCGCCGCGCTGACGTGCCGCGTGCGCGTCAGCTCTTTCGCCAGTCGAGCGCGATCGTCTCGCTGAGGAACTCGTTGCCGACGGACTTCAGCACGCGAACGCCGGGCTGCGCGCCTTCTGCGTGCGACTGCGCGAACACCTGGATCACGTTGTCGAAGCCCGTGAGGTACGGCGACGGATCGAACGAGCTGCCTTGCTGCGTCGCGTCCGGCGGCATCACGTCGACGAGCAGCGGCGTCACTTCGCGGTAGCGGAGCATGTCGAGCAAGGCCGCGATGAGGAACTTCTGCTCCGTGATGAGCGGGAAGCGGTCCTGCAGCCGCGCGATGTTGTCGAACGCGAAGCGGCGCACTGGACGATCGCCTTCGTTGCCGTGGCCGCCTTGCACGAGTCGCAGCAGGTCCCACGTGAACTTGCCCGACGAGATGAACTCGGGGTGCAGGTAGAGCACGCGGAAGTCCGGATGGAACGTGCCGTCCGGCAGCAGGCATCGCGTGCGCAGCGACTCTTCGCGCATGCAGATCGTGCGGATCGCGTCGCGGTCTTCGCGCGTCGACACGAGCAGCGCGCGTTCGCCGCGTTCGAGCCCGGCGGCGAGGAAGCGCAGCGCGAGGAACGTCGCGCGCATGCTCGGCTCGCACAGCAGGACCGTGGACGACAGTTCTGCAGGACCCGTTCCGCCGACGAATGCGCGGTTGAGGTCCGGGTGGCCGAGGTCGATCGGCGTGTCGCCACGCTTGGGCACCGTGAACTCGGCCTGGTCGCGCGCCATCGACAGTTGCGCCGCGACCGACGGATACACGTGCAGGCCCGGGCCGCGTTCGTTGCGCGCGCCGAGATACACGTCGCGCGTGATGCCGCGTCCGGCGATCGAGAAGTGGTGGACGCCGCGGTAGTAGTACTGGTGCCGCGCCTTTTGGATCTCGAGCGCGCGCACCTTGAAGTCGGTCGCTTCCTCGCGGAACGACAGATGCAGCATCAGGTCGGTCGAGAACTCCTCCGCCGACGGCAGGCGAAGGTCGCGCGGATGCGCTTCCTCCATGACGAAGATGCCGTGGATCTTGCTGTCGAGCAGCTGGCGGCGCACTTCGAGCAACGCGGCACGCTTCTCGAAGTATTCGAGGTCGGTCAGCAGGAGCCCGACGTTGTCGACGCAGACCATCTCGACGGGACCCGCGAGCTGGTGGTTCTTGATCTCCGCGAGGATCCACTCGATGTCGACCGTCGTGCCGCGCGCCTGGCTGCGCTGCAGCGCCGCGGGCCGCGCCTGCGTGAGGATCAGGCGGCTCGTGCCGCGCGCGGTCTGTGCCTCGAGCACGAGCTTGCCCGGGACTTCGCGCGGCAGCGCCGTGACCTTCGCCTGCGAGCGGAACCAGTCGAAGTCGGACTCGAGCTTCTTGTGGATGCTCTCGGGCGAGTGCTCGACCGAGTAGTAGAGCCACGTCGAGCCGTCTTCGCCGTCGAGGAACGCGCGGCTCACGATCTCGAGCGCGAGCAGCGTCTTGCCGGTGCCGGGGCCGCCGCCGATGCAGACGAACGCGGCGCTGTCCGACGGATAGCGGATGCCGCCGGCGAGCACGCCGTCGAGGCCGTCGATGCCGGTCTTCAGGTAGGAGAACACGAAGGCCACGCTACGCCGCGCGCGCCACGCCTGTCGAGGGCGAGCATCCTGGACCGGGCCGTTCGCGGACGGAATGATCCGCGCCGTGCTCAGCGAACCGACCGACTTCCGCCGCCTCTACCTGTTCCGCCATCCCGAACTCGACGCGTCGTGCCAAGGCCGCGCGATCGGCGCCGGGCCCGCGACGTTGAGTCGAAGGGGCCGCGCGCAGGTGCTCGAATGGGCGCAGTGGATCGACGGCGTCGAGCTCGAGGCCGTGCACTGCAGCCCGCAGCCGCAGTGCAGCGAGTCCGCGATCGCGATCGCGCAGCCGCGCGACCTCGAGCCGATCGCCGACCCGCGCCTGTGCGACCAGCGGATGGGCGAGTGGGAAGGCAAGGCCTGGGAAGAGCTCGCGAAGACGCAAGGCGACGCGGTGCGCGCGTTCTTCACCGACTTCGGCGAAGTCCGCGCGCCAGCCGGCGAGAGCCTCGGTGAAGCCGTCGAGCGCGTGCTGTCGTGGTGGGTCGAGATCGCGCCGAAGTCGCTCGGCACGTCGCGCGCAGTCGTGTTGCCGGGATCCGTGCTGTCGGGCTTCGCGGCGGCGCTGCTGGGTTTGCGGTTGTCGCGCGGCGTGTCGGTGAGCCTGCCGCACGGGTCGATGGGCGTGCTCGATGTGTATGACAACGGCGCGCGGTTGCAGGCTTGGAACGCGTCGGCGTTCCAGTGAGTGTTCGAGTTGGTGGCGGATCACGCCGCCGCGAGGCCGGAACGAGATAGAGCGATCGTCCACCGCTCGAGGCGCGTCCGTGGTTGCGCGCCTCGTCCTCGATCGGTTCGCGCGCGGCCGCAGGCTTCCTGGCTGAGCGCCTCGGATTCGACGAACCGCTTCGAGTTTTCCTGTGACACTGCCGCCTGCTCGCGACAAGAACGCCTGCATGGACCCCCTGGCAGCCTCCTTCGACCGCTGGCGCGTGCACGGCGACCTCGCTGCGCTCGGCGCGGTGTTCGACGCGGTCGCGCCGCGGTTGCTGCCGGTCGCGCTGCACCTTTGCGGGCACGTTGCCGACGCCGAGGACGCGCTGCAGCAGACCTTCCTGTTGGCGATGGACAAGGCCGCGGCCTTCGACCGCATGCAGCGCCTCGAGCCGTGGCTCGCGGGCCTCTTGCAGAACGTGGTGCGCAACCAGTCCCGTAGCCAGCAGCGTCGCCGCAGCGAGGAACTGCCCGACCTCGCGAGCGGAGAACTCGGCCCGCTCGATCGCGCCGAGCGCGAAGAGCTCGCCACGCGGCTCCGCACGCACGTCGATGCGCTGCCCGCGGACCAGCGGCAGGTCCTTCGCCTCGTGCTGCAGCACGGCATGTCGGCGGTGGCGATCGCCGAAGTGCTCGAAGTGCCGGCGGGCACCGTTCGCATGCGCATGCACCGCGGCCTCGAGGCGCTGCGGCGCGTGCTGCCCGCGAGTCTCGCGGTGCTGCTCGCGACGACGTTCGCGACGCGCGGACTCGCAGCGGTGAAGAGTCAGGTGATGGCGGCGGGCGCGGCGAAGGCTGCGGCGGCCGCGGCAGCAACGGGTGCGGCGAGCGTCGCCGCGAATGGATCGGCAGTCGTGGTCGGAGGTGCGCTCGTGATGAAGAAGCTCGTGGCGTTGCTCGTGCTCGTGGGACTCGTGTCGTCGCTGTGGTGGTTCGGCAACTCGCCGGCGACGCCGGTCGAGGTCCAGGACCCTCTGTCCGCGCCCGCGCCGATCGCCGCCGAGACCGCGGCGCCGCGCACGGTCGAACGCGATGCGGCGACGGTGCCCGAGTCGGAGCGCGTTGTCGCGACGCCGGCCGCGGGCAGCGAGGTTGAGCCGTCGCCGACGGAGTTGTGGGGGCTCGTCGTCGATGCATCGAGTCGGCAGCCCGTTCGCGGCGCGTCGATCGAACTGCTGCGGCGCGATGCCGATGCGTTCTGGAACCTCGACATGCAGTACGACGATCGCATCGAGGCCCTCGCGCACACGCGCAGCGACGAGCAGGGGCGCTTCCGCTTCGATGTCGTGCGCGCGACGCCGCATCGCTTGCGCGTGCAGGCCCTCGGCTTCGCGACCCAGACCGCGCTCTACTCGACGGGCGGCTCGATCGTCACCGTCGCACTGACGCGCGGCAGTGTGCTGACCGGCGTCGTTCGCTGCGACGATAAGCCCATCGCCGACCTCGCCGTCCGCGTCGTCGTGCGCGGCGAGAGCGACGAACTCGCTGCCGCCACGACAGACGCCGCGGGCTCGTTCCGCTTCGTCGCGCTGCCGCCCGGCGAGGTGTATGTGCAGGTTTGCGGCGTGCGCTTCGAGGATGTGTGGAAGAGTCTGACGATCGCCGAGGGCGGTCAGCAGCACGTCGAGGTCGAACTCGAGGCGGGCAAAGCGCTGCGCGGGCGCGTTTTCGACGCAGCGACCGGCGCGCCGATCCCGGGTGCTCGCATCGCCGACTCGTGGACCATGAAGCGCGCTGTCGTCTCGGCGGACGACGGCTCGTTCGAACTCGCGGGCATGAAGGACAACCGCTACGTGATGTGCTATGTGCGCGCGAACGGCTACTCGTCGTTCGAGGAGAGCGTCGGCACGAAGCTCGACCAGGAACTCGTCGTGCGCCTTTCGCGCGGCGGCGAAGTGCGCGGTCGCATCGTCGACCGCGACGGCGCTCCGATCCGCGGCACCTACGTCGCTGCGTGTACGAGCTACATGAAGGTGTCGGGTATGCAGGACTCCGACTGGATCCCCGCAAGCGTGGACGCGAATGGCCGCTTCGTCGTCACCGGCCTTCGCTCCGCGCACAGCTACTGGATCATGGCGCGCGCGCCAAGGCACGGCATGCGCATCTATGCGATGCCGCGCGCATTCGCCGATGGCGAGCAGCACGACGTGGGTGACGTCGTGCTCCATCCCGCGGCGAGCATCGAAGGTCGAGTCGTCGACGATCGCGGGACGCCGGTCGTCGGCTTCGAGGTCTCCGTCCACGGGCAGAACAGCGATGCACGCGCGTTCTTGGCCGAGGGCGTGGAAGTCGACGGGGTCTCGCAGTTCGAGAGCCGCGACACGCGCACCGACGCCAAGGGGCGCTTTCGTCTGCCCGACCTCTCGGGTGGTTCATGGCGCGTGAGCGTGACGCCGAAGGGGAGCGACAAGGCGGTCGAACAGCAGGTCGTGCTCGCGGACGGCGAACTGAAGGAAGGCGTCGACCTCGTGATCCCGACGGGTCTCGCGATCGCCGGCACGCTCGTCGCAGTCGACGGCAAGCCATTCGTCGACTGGGTGCATCTCGCGGCCAGCGGCGAAGGTGATCGGAAGTTCGAGAACTTCAGCGCCCGCGTTGCTGCAGATGGCTCGTTCCGCTTCGAAGGCGTGCCGGCAGGCGGCTACACGATCGCGCTGGTCGTGCGACCGAAGGGCCAAGTGATGGCACCGCGCTTCCACGTCGAGGCGGGCACCGAGGATCTTCGCATTGCCCTCGAAGCGCCGGCCTACGTCGGCGGCAAGGTGGTCGACGAGGCGGGCAAGCCCGTGCGCGCGAACGTGTTCGCACACCACGACGAGGTGCGCAGCGGGGCGACCTTCTCGCTCAACGCGGAGGACGGCACGTTCCGTCTCGAAGTGCCCGCGTCGTTCCACGGCAGCGTGCACGCATCGATGGCCGACGACACGCCGGGCGGGGCGAAGGTCGAAGGCGTCGCGGCCGGTACGATGGATCTCGTGCTGAAGTTGCAGCGTCTCGGTTCGCCGCGGTGAGCGGGGTGGACGCCGCTGCGCGAATCGGCGCATCGCCATCGAGGTCGCGATTGCGTCCCGTTGCTCACTCCACCGACAACCGCCCCCGCACTTCCCCAAACCGTACCCGCACGACGAGCAACAACGCCGCCGCCACCGCAAACAACCCCGCGACCAATCCCCACCAGAGCCCCTGCGGCCCGAGGCCCTTTCCCCACGGGAAAGCGAGCCAGCAGCCGAGCGGCAGCGCGATCGCCCAGTAGCCGACGAGGTTGATCCAGAACGGCGAACGCACGTCGCCGGCTCCGCGCAACAAGCCGATGGCCGTGACCTGCAGTCCGTCGCCGATCTGGAACACGCCGGCGATCGGCAGCAATGCGGCGCCCCATGCGACGGCGCGCGGATCGCTCGCGAGGACGCTGGCGAGGAACTCCGGCGCCAGCAAGAACAGCAGCATGAACGCGCTCATCACGAGCGCGCCGCAGCACAGCGCGGCGAGCGCGGTGCGTCGCGCCGCGAGTGGTTCGCCGCGGCCGATCGCCCAACCGACGCGAACGGAGCCGGCGATGCCGACGCCGAGCGGCACCATGAAGCTCAGCGACGCCAACTGGATCGCGATCTGGTGGCCGCACAGGCGCAAGCCCTCGGTCTCGCCCGATTGCGCGTCGAGGTCGCCGATCAACAGCGCGGTCGCCGCGAACACGCCCATCTCCATCGCATACTGGCCGCCGATCGGCAGGCCGAGTCGCAGCAACTTTGCTACCGGCGCGAACGCGAACGCAGCGCTGCGCAGCGCGGGTTCGCGCAGCAGGCGCGCGTGCTCGCGCAGTTCGTGCCGCGACATCCACGCGAGCGACAGCAACAGGACCCAACGCGACGCGACCGTGGCCCACGCCGCGCCCGCGACGCCGAGTTCTGGGCAGCCGAGCCTGCCGTAGATCAGCATCCAGTCGAGCAGCGCATTGCACGCGTTGCCGACCAGGATCGCGATCACCTGGCCCTTCGTGTCCGAATGTGCGGAGTGCAGCGACCGCAGCACCGAGAACCACAGCATCGGCAGGATGCCTGCCGTGTTGATGCGCGCGTAGAGCGCCGCGTCGTCGACGAGGCTCTCGGGCTGGCCCGCCGCCAGGAGCCACGTCGCCGCGGGCAGCAGTGCTGCGATCGCCGGGATCGCCAGCGCCGTCGCGAGCAGCAATCCGCGCACGAGCGCCAGCGTGACGGCGGGGCGGTCCTTCGCGCCGACCGCCTGGCTCAGCAGCGGGTCGACGGCCGCGACCGCGCCCATGCAGAACACGATCGCCGCCCACGTCAGCGTGTTGCCGAGCCCCATCGACGACAGCGACTCCGCGCCGTAATGCCCGAGGAACGCGACGTCGACGAACCCCATGGCCGTCATGCCTAGCTGCACGAACGCGATCGGCCCGGCGAGGCGCAGCAGTTCGCGGACTTCGCCGCCGAACGTGCGGGCCTGCTGCAGCGGCGCGGTGGGGTTCGGGGCGTCCATGGGGGGGCGAGGGTTGTAGCGGGGCGGCCTTCGTGGGCCAGCGCACATTCCTCACAGCTCTGGAAAGCTTGTGGAGAAGGCTCGCAACGCTAGGCCTCGAAGGGGCTAAGGATTCCACCGGCGCTAGGGAGGCCGTGTTGGGTGGAACGTCCTGCACTGCGCGCCGTGCCGCGGGTGGATTGGTGTTGCCCGATCCCTTTTCTAAGTGTTGGAAAGGGAAGATTGGCTGTTAGACTGACGCCGTGAGAGTCAATCCAGCCTGGGACTGGTCTGTCGTTTTCGCTGTCGACATAGGTCGTGCGCAGTGTGGATGCGCCGCGGGGTTCTGTGGGATGGACTCGGCGACTGGGCCGTGGAGGAAGTGCTGATGCGGTCTCGCTGGTTGGTGAGGGGGCTGATCCTGATCTGCATCGCGTATGGAGTCTCTGCGTTTGCGTACCGCGATGCGGCGGCCCCAGGTCTTCCGCTCGATGCGAGTGTGGATGCCCCGTTGTTTCCTCCCCCCGGATTTGCAATGGCTACGCCTGAGGAGATGCGCACGGAAGTCGAGGTGTCAGCCCTTCCGAAGCTCCCCTGGTCCAAAGAGGCGATGGCGCTGGAGCCGATGGACGATTCCTATAGACCCGTTGGTGTCGTTCCATACTTGCATCACCTTCTGAACAGCGCCGAAGCCAACAATCGAAGTATCAAGAGAGAGTACTTCCATTATGGCGTCGACTTGGACGCGATCATCGATCGCCTGCCTTCTGACCAACTCAGGGGCGAGGCTCGTCAGCGGTCGGCGGAGCTCCGTGGCTTGATCCAAGAGTCCGCCCAAGCTGCAAAGGACCTAGAAAGCGAGCACTGGCGGCAGCGGTTCTTCGATTTGCATTCCGCTGTCGAGTCTGGGCATTACGTCATCATCGATTTCGAGCCAGGGTCGGATGACACAGTGAGGGGGAAACAGAATGCTGCGGCTCTGGAGTCGCTTTGCTTGGGTCGTATGAACTACGACTTCCTTTACACTACGGCCACGTCGAGGCAGAGAAACGGCGGAAGAGGTCCTGCGAACGCCATCATCTACGTGACCCGCTCGACCTACCCAAAGAGCCTCGAACTGCTTGACGAGCTGCGGCGACTGCGGACGGTTGCCCGTGACGTGGTTTGGGCTCGGCTCGGCGTGGCTGCGCAGCCGGGCGTCCCGTTCGACGGCAAGTAGATCTGTGCAGGGAGTACTTCTCGAGATGCGCAATCGCTACGTGTTGTGTCTGATGATCGCTTTGGCGGCGGCTGTTGTCGCGTGGGGTCTCGCGTCTAGTGAGCAGTCGGCTCCCAAAGTCATTTCTGGTCCGATGGAGGAGGTTGCAAAGGAGGGGCCTGAAGTTGCCTTTTCGCATCTTGCTCGACAGCCAGTTTTGGATCCTGTTGATTCGAAACTCCCCTGGTCCAAAGAAGCGATGGACCGGGAGCCAGTGGATGAGCACTACTGGCCCCTTGGGGTCACTGCGTTCCTCCATCGCATATTGAACGACGGCGAAGCTAGCAATAGCGTCATCAAGCGAGAGTTCTTCCACTATGGCGTCGACTTGGACGATATCATCGATCGCCTGCCTTCTGACCAACTCAGGGACGAGGCTCGTCAGCGGGCGGCGGAGCTGCGTGATTTGATCCAAGAATACGTCCATGCTGCCAAAGACTTCGAAGTCGAGCACTGGCGGCAGCGGTTCTTCGATTTGCATTCCGCTGTCGAATCAGGGCACTACGTCATCGTAGAGTACGAGCCAGGGTCGGATGACAAAGTGAAAGCGAAGCAGAATGCTGCGGTGTTGGAGTCGCTGCGCTTGGGTCGTATGAACTACGACTTCGTTTACACCACGACTTCGTCGAGGCAGAAGAGTGGCGGAAGAGGTCCTGCAAGCGCAATCATCTACGTGACTCGCGCGACCTACCCAAAGAGCCTCGAACTGCTCGATGAGCTGCGGCGACTGCGGACGGTTGCCCGTGACGTGGTGTGGGCTCGGCTCGGCGTGGCTGCGCAGCCGGGCGTCCCGTTCGACGGCAAGTAGTCCGCCTCTGCGCAGAGCGGTCCCCTCCTGCCGAGGTGCGTAAGGCGCAGGCTTCGTCGGGAGGCTCCTCCGCAGTTCGTCGCCCGCGCCGTCGCGTCGGCCGTTCGTCTGGGGTGATCGCGCGAGCGAGGGCGCGCTTGGTTCCGGCCACCCGCCTTGCGTGTTCGTCGTCCGTTAGGTATCCGTCCGGGCATGGACCGCCGCATCCTGCACCTGGACATCGACGCCTTCCTCGCCTCGGTCGAGCAACTGCGCGACCCGAGCCTGCGCGGTAGGCCGGTCGCGGTCGGCACCGGGGTCGTCGCGTCGCGGTCCTACGAGGCCAAGGCCCGCGGGGTCGCGACGGCGATGCCGCTCTACGAGGCGCTGCGGCGGTGCCCGGACCTCGTCGTGCGCGCGGGCGACGCGCGGTTGTGCGAACGCTACCGGCAGCGCGTGGCCGAGACGCTGCGGCAGTTCGCGCCGGTCGTCGAGGTCTGTTCACTCGACGACTTCTACGCCGACCTCACGGGCGTGCCGCTGCGCGTGCAGCAGGCGCTTTGTGACGCGACGGAGAGCGACGGCGAACGGTCGCTGCGGCCGCTGTGCGAGGACGTGCGCGCCGCGGTGCGCGCGGCGACGGGGCTGTCGGTGGCGCAAGGCGTCGGCAGCACGCGCACGGTCGCGCGGCTTGCGACGACGCGCGCGAAGCCCGGCGGCATCTGCGAAGTGCCGATGGGGCACGAACTCGACTTCCTCGCGGAGTTCGCGGTGCGCGACCTGCCGGGCATCGGCCCCAAGACCGCCGAGCAGCTCGCGCAGTTCGGCGTCGCGACCGTTCGCGAGCTGCGCGTCGTCGACCGCGAACTGCTGCGCCAGACGTTCGGCGCGCGCGGCGACGAGATCTACTGGCGGTGCCGCGGCCTCGACGAGGCGCCGGTGCGCGACACGCCGGCGCTGCAGAGCATCAGCCGCGAGACGTCGTTCGAGCCCGCGTGCGACGACGCGCTGCAGCAGCACGGGCTCGTGCGCGCGATGCTGAGCTACCTCGTCGACCGAGCGGCCGCCGAGTTGCGGAAGAGCCAGCGCACGTGCCGCGTCGTCGCGGTGCGCGTGCGCCACGTCGACGGCCACGAAGGCGAGTCGCGGCGCACGCAGCGCGATCCGACCGATCGCACCGACGAGCTGTCGCTGCGCGCGCGCAGCCTGCTCGACGAATTGCTCGCGCGGCGCGTGCTCGTGCGCCTCGTCGGCGTCACGCTGCAAGGCCTTGCGCCGCGTTCTGCCGCGCAACTGGGCCTGTTCGACGAGAGCGAGCGCGCGCGCGGCAAGCTGTTCGCCGCGGTCGACGCGGTGCGCGAACGGCACGGGTTCGGTTCGCTGCTCGTGGGCGGCGCATCGGCATTGCTGGGGCACGTGCCGCACGGCAAGCACGGCTTCCGCCTGCGCACGCCGTCGTTGACGAAGTGACCGCGCAGAAACGAACGCGGCCTCGACTCCCGGGAGCAGGAGCCGAGGCCGCGCGCGTTGTGGAGGCTGCTGGGATCAGCCGCCGACCGTGAACGACGCGACGTTCGACGTGCAGAACGAGAGGTTCTGCGACGTGATCGAGCCGAAGCTGATCGCGACGCCCTGGCCGAGCAGGTTCGTCAGCGGCAGGTTGCGCGGGATGCGGATCAGCGTGCTCGCGTCGCCGGTCGGGCCCGTGAAGCCGATCGGGAACGGCGTGAACGGCATCGCGAGGCCGAGGTCGAGCGTCGTCGCGCCGACCGGGATCGACGTCGTGCCGGCGGTCTCACCGATCACCGCGACGGCGATCGACATCGGCGACGCGCCCGTGAGCGCGAGCGTGAGGCCGGCGGACGACGTCGTGGCGGTCAGCGTGCTGCACTGCGCCGTGGCGGCGGCGCCGAGGACGAGGGCTGCGAGGGCGGTACGGAGCATGGGAGACTTCCTTTGTTTCGAGGACAGAGGTTGGGGGTGTTCCGGGCGCGGCGCCCGGGCACATGCGAGACATCGAAGATACGGGGCGGTCGGATGCTGCAAACCCCCTCGGGATCGGGCTCGTGCTTGATGTTCGGTTTCCGTTAGGTATGCGTTGGGGGCATGGTCCTGCTGCTCGCCCGCACGCACTACTCCCTGCTGACCGGCCCGTCGTCGGCGCAGCAGGTCTGCGAGGCGGCGGTGCGCCTGGGCCACGGCAGCCTCGCGCTCGTCGACGGCGGGCTCTACGGGCTGTGGCCGTTCGCGCAGCAGGCGCGGCGGCTAGGCCTGCGCGCAGTGTTCGGCTGCGAACTGGAGCACGCGGGACGGCGGCTGTTCGCGCTGGCGCAGGACCGTTCTGGCTACGCGTCGCTGTGCGAACTGCTCAGCGCGCGCAACCTGGACGCGGACTTCGACCTACCGCGCGCGGCGGCGCGTCTCTGCGACGGCCTCGTGTTCTTGTGTCGCGACCTCGAACTGCTGCCGCAGCTCGCGGTCCGCGTGCCGCGCGAGCGGCTGTTCGTCGCGGTGGGGCCGCGCGGCGAGGGCGCGGACGACGCGGATCCGCAAGCGACGTGGAACGGCAACTCCAACTCCGACGCCGCGACGTCGCGGCGCAAGGCCATGGACGTCTCTGTGTCGCCGCCGCGCAGCGCGTTGCTGCAGGCTGCGCGCGACCTCGACCTCGAAGTGTGCGCGGTGCGCGACGTGTGGTTTGCTGAACCTGCGGACCACGAGCGCCACCTGTTGTTCCTCGCGGTCAAACACAACCTCGCGCTGCGCGCGTGCGACGACGGGACGTTCCTCGGCGTGCGTGCCGCGTCGCCGTCGATGTGCGTGCCGACGCAGGCCGAATGCGCCTTCGGCCACGACGACCTGCCGCGCGCGGTCGCCAACGCCGAGCGCGTGGTCGCGTCGTGCTCGCTGTCGTTCGCCGAGCACGAGCCGCCGATCTTCCCTTCGTATGCGACGCCCGAAGGCACGACGCCCGCGGCGCACCTGCACGCGCTCGCCGCGTCGGGATTGCAGCGCAAGCTCGCCGCACGGTGCGCGACCGATCTCGATCGCGATGCGGCGAACGCGCGGCTTCTGCGCGAGCTCGCGGTGATCGAAGCGATGGGCTTTGCGCCCTACTTCCTCGTCGTGCGCGAGATCGCGCAGCTCGCGCACGAACGCGGCATCCCGTGCCTCGGCCGCGGCTCGGCGGCCGACAGCCTCGTCGCGTATTCGCTCGGCCTCACCGAGGCGGACCCGATCCGCTACGGGCTGTTGTTCGAGCGCTTCCTCAACCCCGCGCGCCGCGACTTGCCCGACATCGACCTCGACTTCTGCTGGCGCCGCCGCGACGAATTGCTCGAAGCGGTCTACGCGCACTTCGGGCACGACCGCGTCGCGATGATCGCGACCTACAACACGTGCGGCCCGCGCGCGGCCTACCTCGAGGCGGCCAAGGCGGGCGGCGTGCCGCCGGCGGAGGCGGCGCGGCGCAGCAAGCTGCTGCCGTGGCACGCGCGCGCGGGCGAGTCGCTGGCGCGCGCGATCGCTGCGACGAAGGGCTTCTACCGCGAACGCGCGCTGCCCGAAGAACGCGAGCGCGCGATCGTCGCGGCGGCCGACGCGCTGCTCGACGCGCCGCGCCACCTCGGGCTGCATCCGGGCGGCATCGTCGTGACGCCTGGCCCCGTCGCGCGCCACGCGCCGCTCGAACGTTCGCAGAAGGGCGTCGTCGTCACGCAGTACGACAAGCGCTTCGTCGAGGCGCTCGGCCTCGTCAAGATCGACCTGCTCGGCAACCGCGCGCTGACGATCGTCGATGACTGCGAACGGTCGCTGCGCGCGCACGGCACAGAGGTCCGCGACGCGGCGCTGGTCGCGGAGGACGACGAGAAGACCGTCGCGCTGCTGCAGACGGGCCGCACGCTCGGCTGCTTCCAGGTCGAGTCGCCGGCGATGCGCACGCTGCTGCGGCAGATGCAGGCGCCGCACATGGACCGCGTGATCCAGGCCGTCGCGCTCGTGCGGCCGGGGCCCGCGGCTTCGGGCATGAAGGACGCGTTCTTGCGCCGCGCGCGCGGGCTCGAGGACGCGGCCGCCGCGCATCCCGTGCTCGCCGAGGCGTTCGCGGACACGTTCGGGATCATGCTCTACCAGGAGGACGTGATCCGCGCGGCGATGGCGGTCGCGGGCATCGACGCCGAGGCGGGCGACACGCTGCGGCGGCGGTTGTGCGGCAAGGACGGCCCGTCGCGAAGCGAGCTCGAAGGGTTCGTCGTCGCCGGCCTGCGCCGCGGGTTGCCGCGCGCGGAGATCGAGGCGATCTGGGCCGAGATGGCGCGCTTCTCGGCCTACTCGTTCTGCAAGGCGCACGCGGTCACCTACGGCCGGCTCGCGTTCCGCTGCGTCTACCTGAAGGCGCACTGGCCCGCGGCGTTCCTGTGCGCGGTGCTCGACAACGAGGCGGGCTACTTCGACACCGGCGTCTACGTCGAGGAGGCCAAGCGCCTCGGCGCTGTGCTGCTGCAACCGTGCGTGCAACGCGGCGAGGATCGCTTCGTGCTCGAAGGGCTGACGACGATCCGCGTCGGCTGGTCGCGCGTGCACGGGCTCACGCAGCGCACGCGCGCGCAGATCGCGGCGGCGCGGCGCAGCGGCGGACCGTTCCGTTCGTTCGACGACTTCCTGCGCCGCGTCGGCCCGCAGCGCGACGAAGCGGAGAGCCTCGTGCGCATCGGCGCGTGCGACGCGTTCGGCATCGCGCGCCGCGAGTTGCTGTGGCGATTGCAGGTCGCCGCCAACCCGAGGCTGCAGGCGCAGCGCGCGCGCGCCGAGGCGCCGGGCGCGTTGTTCGGCGACGCGCTGCTGCCGCGCGACGTCGCGTATCCGCAGCTGCCCGACTACGGGCCAGAGGAGCGCACGCGCATCGAACTCGAACTGCTCGGCTTCGCGCTCGGCGCGCATCCGGTCGACGTGCTGTGGCGCGACGACAGTCCCGCTGCGCGCAACTGCGTGCCGTGCGGCCGCGTCGACGAACGCACGGGCGAGACGATCACGATCCGCGGCTGGCTCGTCGCGTGGCGGCAGCACCGCACCGAGAACGGCGACGCGATGGCGTTCGCGACGATCGAGGATGGCACGGGCCTCGTCGAGGCGACGCTGTTCCCGAAGGCCTACGAGCAGTGGGGCGCGGTGTTCCGCGGCCGCGGGCCCTACGTCGTGCGTGGCATCGTAGAGGAACGGCTCGGCGGCGTCGGGCTGCGCGCGCTCGCGGTGCAAGGGCCGGAGTCCGGAGGCAGTCGGTCGATTGCGGGTGGCCCTGTTGCGGGCGGGGCGGTTGGCGTCAGCCCTGGTTCGGTCGGCAGCGCTGCGGATGGCCGTGCTGCGGATGGATGTGCTGCGGATGGCCGTGCTGCAGCCGGCAGCGCTTCAGTCGGCTCCCGTGCGGGTGGGGCAGGCGCGGCATTGCGCGGCGGCGAGTCGTCTCCATGATGGGCCACAGCACCGCGCGCATTGCGCGTTCCCTTTGCCCATGTCCACGATCGTCCTCGTCGTCCTTCTCGTCGCCGCCTTGCTCGTGCTGATCGGCTGCGCGGCCGTCCCGAACCGTTCGCACGACCTGCGCACCGAACTCGTCGCCTACAAGGCCGCGAACGGGACGTGCAAGGGCTACCTCGCGTGGGACGGCAAGCGGGAAGGCAAGCGCCCCGGCGTGCTCGTCGTGCACGAGTGGTGGGGCATGAACGACTACGTGCAGAAGCGCGCGCGCATGCTCGCCGAACTCGGCTACACCGCGCTCGCGATCGACCTCTACGGCGACGGGAAGACGGCGACGAACCCGCAGGACGCCGGTGCCTTGATGAACGATGCGCTCGCGAACATGGACCGCACGGTCGCGCGCTTCGTCGCAGCCAAGGAACTGCTGCAAGACCATCCGACCGTCGACCGCGAGTCGATCGGCGCGATCGGCTACTGCCTCGGCGGCGCGATCGTGCTCGGCATGGCGCGCGCCGGCATGGACCTCGACGCGGTCGTCAGCTTCCACGGCAGCCTCGCGACCGAATCGCCCGCCAAGAAAGGCGCGGTCAAGGCGCGCGTGCTCGCGTGCCACGGTGCCGAGGATCCCTTCGTGCCGCGGAAGGACGTCGACGCGTTCGTGGCCGAGATGAAGGCCGCCGGCGCCGACTTCCGCTTCGAGGAGTATCCGGGCGCGGTGCACGCGTTCACGAGCGAAGAGGCGACTGCAAACGGCGCGAAGTATGGCTTGCCGCTGCGCTACGACGCCGCTGCCGACGCGAAGTCGTGGCAGTCGATGCAGGACCTGTTCGCCGCGGCTTGGAAGTAGCGAGACGAGATCGCCGTCAGCTCGCGTTGGCGCGGGGCCGCGGCGGATACGCGCGGTGCAGCGCGAGGTAGCCCACTGCGGCAACCAGCGCGAGCGAGCAGCACGTCCACCACAGGGAGTCGGGCCCTGCGCGGTCGTAGATCGCGCCGCCGAGCGATGGCGCGATCATGAAGGCGAACGAGAACGCGGCCCCGTGCATGCCGAGATACTGGCCGCGGCGGCCAGGCGCGGCCCGATCGCCGACGAAGCCGCCGAGCGGCGAGAACGAGAACATCTCGCCGATCGTGAGCAGCAGCATCTGCAGCACGACGCCGTTCATGCCGAGCGACGAGATCGTCAAGATCGGGAACGCGATGCCGATCAGCAGCGTGCCGAACGCGACGATCGGCAGGCGCGGCCTGCCTGCGAGCGCGCGCACGAGCGGCATCTCGAACAGCACGATCAGCACCGGGTTGATCGCGAGCACGTAGCCGATCACGTCCTCGGTCGCGCCGAATTCGTTCTTCAGCCAGCGCGTCTCCGTGCTGAAGTACTGCATGAACGACAGCAGCGTCACGATGTTGGCGAGCAGCAAGAGCAAGAACTTGCCGTCGCTCCAAGCCGACGTGGTGGAACGCGCGGCATCTGCAGGGGCTTCGGCCGACGCTGCGTGCGACGCCGCCGAGCGGCTTCCGAGCGCAGTGGGCACGAAGACCATGAGCACGAGCGCTGCGAGCGCGCAGGTCGAGCCGTCGACGACGAACAGCCACTGGTAGTCGATGCGCGCGAGCAGGCCACCGATCGTCGGACCGATCGCCCAGCCTGCGTTGACCATCACGCGGTTGAGCGTCAACGCGGTGGGGCCGAGGTGCGGCGGCACGCTCGCGAGCACTGCGGCCATGTTGCCGGGGCGGAACGCGTCGTTGAGCAATCCGAGCACGAACGTGCCGGCTGCGATCGTGGGCACCGACGCGAACTGCGTCATGGCGCCCATCCACGCTGCCGCCATCGTCAGCGTCACGAGTTGCACGCGGATCGGCCCGAGCACGTCCGCGAGCTTGCCGCCGACCAGGTTGCCGATCGTCGAGCCGATGCCGTAGAGCGACAGCACGTAGCCGCTCTCCTCGACCGTGAGGCCGAAGCGTCGGCCGAGGTAGATGCCGAGGAACGGCAGCACCATCGAGCCCGCGCGGTTCACGAAGGCCGCGAGGCAGATGAGCCACGTCACCGCCGGCAGGCCGCCGTAGGTGCTGCTCACGAACCGCCTCGCCGCTCCGATCATGGGGCGAGCAGGATGCCGATCTGCGGTGCCAGTTGGAAACGGATCTTCGCCCGTGTCGCGTCGCCTGTGTGTCAGCGTCGGTCGGCGAACCGCCACGCAGTGACGTCGTCTTCGGTCGGCTCGCGCTGCAGCAACGCGGCGCGGACGAGCGCGATCGGGATCGCGTTCTGCTGCAGCACCGCGTCGTGGAACGCGCGTTCCTGCATCGCGCCGCTGCCGACGAGCTCCTCGTGCAGCGCGCGCAGCTGGAGCCCGCCGAGCATGTAGGCGGCCTGGTAGAGCGGCGGGTAGCCGCCGTTCACCGAGCGGCGCACCTCGGCCTCGGCGGCGTTCGGTTCGTGGCCGACCTTCTCGATCAGGTAGGCGATGCACTGCTGCGGGGACCACGTGCCGAGGTGGTAGTTCAGCGAGAAGACGATGCGGGCGCAGCGGTGCTTGCGCCAGTAGAGCATGCCCACGCGATCTGCCGCCGACTTCGCGAGGCCGAGGTCGTAGAGCCGGAACTCCCAGTAGAGCGCCCAGCCTTCGATCCAGAACGGCGTCTCGAACGGCCCGCGATGAGGGCGGTGCCGCGCCATCGCGTGCTGCTGCAGCCAGTGGCCCGGGATCAGTTCGTGGTGCACCGTCGCGCGGCAGAAGTGCTCGTTGTTGCTGCGCAGGCTCTGCAGCTTGTGGTCGTGCGCCATCGCGTCGGTGGGGAACGACACCTGGATCGTCTCGCCGCCGAGGAAGAACGGGTTCACGCGCTGCGCTTCCGGGGACATCATCGACATGCGCCAGCACTCGCGCGCGAGGTCGGGGACGGTCAGCAGGTCGCGTTGCACGAGGAAGTCGATCGCCTCGTGCGCGAGGTCGCGGATCATTCGCGGCTGCTCGCCGGGCGCGCGGTGCAGCGTCTTCACGTGCTCGAGCGCCTTCTTCCAGTCGCCGTCGAAGCCGAGTTCACGGCTCGCCTTCGCGCCTTCCGCCTCGCACCAAGCGAACTCGCGTTCGGCGATCGCGACGAGTTCTGCGGGCGAATACGGGATGCGTTCGTGGCGCAGCTCCTCGAGGAGGGCCGGCTCGCCGATCGGGTCGCCGACGAGTGATGCATCGCCGGCGCGTCCGTCGACGAGGCGTTGGCGCAGCGCATCGCGAAACCGCTGCTGCACCGCGACGTAGCGGTCCCACGGCGCGCGCGTCCACCACGAGAACATCGGGTCGTAGCCGTCGCGGAACGTGCGCCACGTCTCGAGCGAACGGTGCAGCGCCGCCAGCGTGTCAGAGGCCTTGCGCGCGTCGGACGGGTTGTGCGCGTCGAGGCCGCCGGACTCGAGCGTCTTCGCCATCGCGTCGAGTTGATCGGCAGCGTGCTGCAACATTGCTGCAGAGGCGCGAGGGGCGCAGTCTTCCATGCGACGGTGCGCCTCGCACGCGCGCACCAGTGGCGCTGTGTGCGCGAAGAAGGCCTGAAGGCGCGTCTGCTCCGCCGCGTCGCGCATCAGCCGGCGCAGGCGCCGTTCGACATCGGACTGCAGCAGCCAACGGTCGATGCGGGCGTCGCGCGGCGCGTCGCCGAGGCTCAGCGCGGCGAATTCGTCGGCGCGCGACTGCAGGTAGCGGCGCAGGCGTTGTTCGCGTTCCCCGGACAACGGCACGTCGTAGCGGCGGTCGAGGTCCGCGAGGTCGGCGTGGTAGGCGGTCGCGAGTTGCGAGAGGTCCTGTTGCGGGCGCTGGGCAGGCGACATCGGAGCGAGGGCGAGAGCAAGGGCGAGCGGGAAGGCGGACGTGCGTCCGCAGCGCGGGCTCATCGGCATCGGCGCATGCTCTTGTGCGGCGTGCGCGGCCGCAACCGAGGCCGCAGAACTCGGCGCATCGGCAGGTGCACAGCAACTCTTGCGCGAGGCTTGCACGGCGGCTTCTCTCCTTCGTGCATGTTGCCCAAGCCGTGTGGCGTGATCGGCCTCCTTACCGACTTCGGCGGTCGCGATCCGCACGTCGGCATGCTGAAGGGCGCGTTGCTGCGCGGATGCCTGCGAGCGCAGGTCGTCGACCTCACGCACGACGTGGAGCCGCGCGACGTGGGCCTCGGCGCGTTCTTCCTGTGGGCTGCGGCGGGGCGGTTCCCGCAAGGCAGCGTGTTCCTCGGGCTCGTCGACTGCGCAGGCAGCGTGCAACGGCGGACGCTGTGCGTCTGCGCGCACGACTCCTACTGGATCGGTCCTGACAACGGCGTGCTCGGCGAGATCCTCGGCGACGGCCGGGCCGAGGCGCGGACGGTCGACTTCGAAGCCCTGGGGCTCGGCTCGTCCTCGCGCAGCTTCTTGCTTCGCGACGCACGCGCCACGGTTGCGGCGGGCCTTGCGGCCGGGCGCTTCGGCTTCGCGGCCGCGGGTCCGCGGTGCCACGACGCCATGCGCGTGCCGCCGCTGCTGGCGGGGGCCTTGCGTGTCGTGCACGTCGATGCGCACGGCAACCTCGTGACGAACGTGCCCGCGCGCGCGATCGCCTCGGCCCGCGCGATCGCCGTCGGCGGGCGGCACGTGCCGTTCCGGGGTTCGGTCGCGGATGTCGCTCCAGGGCAACTGGCAGCCTTCGTGAACTCCTACGATCTCGTGGAGATCGCCGAGAACCAGGGCAGCGCTGCGGCTAGTCTCCGCCTGTGTCGGGGCGCTCCCGTGGGGCTCGACCCGGCTTCTGCATGAAGAACACCGACACGAAGACGATCCGCCTCATCGGCGTTCCGATGGACCTCGGCGCGGGACGCCGCGGCGTCGACATGGGCCCATCCGCGATCCGCATCGCGGGCGTCAGCAACGAACTGCGCCGCCTCGGATTCGGCGTCGAGGACGACGGCGACGTCGGCGTCCCGGCGCCCGAGACGCGCGATCCAGGCAAGACGAACGCGCGCTACCTCGAGCCGATCTACCACTGCTGCAACCGACTCCGTCTGCGCGTACGGCGCACGCTCGAAGACGGACGCATCCCGCTCGTGATGGGCGGTGACCACAGCATCGCGATCGGCACGATCAGCGGCGTCGCCGAGCACTTCCGTTCGCAGGACCAGAAGGTCGGTCTGATCTGGGTCGATGCGCACGCAGACATGAACACGCCGGAGATCTCGCCGTCCGGCAACATCCACGGCATGCCACTCGCGACCGTGCTCGGCTACGGCGCGCCGAAGCTCGTCGAACTCGGCGGCTTCTGGCCCAAGGTCAACAAGGCGCACGTTTGCCTGATCGGCATCCGCGACCTCGACGAAGGCGAGCGATCGATGGTGCGCAAGTCCGGCATCCACGCATACACGATGCGCGACGTCGACGAACGCGGCATGCGCGCGATCATGCAGGAAGCGATCGGCTTCGCGACCGACGGCACGGCTGGCTTCCACTGCTCGTTCGACCTCGACGGCATGGACCCGCGCGACGTGCCCGGAACCGGCACGCCGGTGAAGGGCGGCATCAGCTGGCGCGAAGCGAACCTGTTGATGGAGATGGTCGCCGACTCGGGCGCGATGACGAGTCTCGAGGTGACCGAGCTGAATCCGATCCTCGACGTGAAGAACCAGAGCGGCGAAGTCGCCGTCGACGTCATCACGTCCGCGTTCGGCAAGCGCATCCTCTGACGGATGCGCGGCGGGCCTTGGCAGGTGCCTCGAGCTCGCCGCTTATGCGCCGAGGCTCATGCCTTCGACGAGTCGCGCGCGCCGAGGCTCACGCCTCGCGCGAGCTGCCTTCGCCGAGGCTCACGCCTCGGCGGTGCCTTCCGACTCGGCCTCGCGGCGCGTGCCGTCAGCTTCGTGGTCGCGGCGCGGCATCGGCCGGTCGTCGCGCATCATGTTCTTGCGCACGACGGACTGGACGATGGCGTCGACTTCGTGGAACAGCGCCTGCGTGGCCGCCGCCTCGGCGCCCTCGGCGCGGTCGTGTGCGCTCCACATCATGCGCTGCTTCATGCGCATCGTGTAGTTGGTCCACTCCGCCTGCGTGTCCGCCATCCACAGGAAGTCCTGCCAGTTGCGCGGCAGGTTCTGCGTGTAGGGCGTGAAGTTCATGCGACGGAACGGGATGAACCCGAGCCGGCCCAGCGGCACGCGGAACAGCCCGCGCAGTTGGTCGTTGAGCAGGGCTTCGTCGACGAGGATGCGCATGCCAGCCGTGCCGCTGCGCAACGCAGCCAGCGCGCGCATCGAGCTCGGCGCAGCGACGGCGCGGCGGATCTTGGGAAGTTCTTCGTCGGGCGCGAAGTGGCGCACGGCTTCGTCGTCGGTCGGCGCGATCACGCCGCGCATCCAGAGACGCATCTCGTCCGAGGTGCGCGGATCGAGCCATGCCCGACGGAAGATGCGGCGCGCGAGCGCCAGCGCGGACTCGATGGACGGGCAGATGAGGCCAGCCCAGTCGTTTTCGATGTCGCCGTGAATCTGGTCGGCTACGTCGAGAGAACCGATCGTGTCGAGCACGAGGTCGGCGAAATCGTCGAAGAGGGCTTGGGCCTCTCCGGGCGCCTGCTGTTGCCAGCGCTGAGGTGCGCCGAGCAGGTCGAGGTGCAGAAGGATGGGCATGAGGTGGTGCTTCGATGCCGAGGGATAGGGGATAAACCGGCCCGATGTGCGGTGGGGCGCATAGACCGGATGCCGCCGAGGAGTGGCTGCAACTGCCAGTCTCTACGCGCCATCCGATGCACAGGGCTCGAAAGGTGTGCTTTTTTCGTGCAGTTGCGGCGCGCCGTCTCGTCAGCGGCGCACGACCTGCAGCACCGGATAGGCATCGGTGGTCTGCGCCTCGAGGAAGTTCCAGGTCGACAGCGAGTCCTCGCTCTGCGGTTCGAGCAGCGTGGCCGCAAGCCGCGCGAGCGGCTGCCTCGCGTCGACCCAGAGGGCGCCCCGCGGCAACGAACGCACGACCGGCGTTCCGTAGTCGCCCTCGAGGACCAGTTCCTGGTGCCCCTGGAACGGTCGCTTGGGCTTTCGCTTCTTCGCGACGGCGAATATGCGGACCGTCGCTTCGCACGGCTCCTCCAGCACGCGGAACCGCACGCCGTGGCGGCGCAAGGCCTCGACGACCTCCGCTCGCGGCTCCGGGATGGCCCAGGCCTCCGGCAGGTCGACGCTGCGCTTGGTGGCGAACGAGCGGAACACCGGCATCTCCTCGCGCGCAAAGCCGTCCTTCTTGGCGAACCGGACCCCGCGTCCGTCGGGCAGCGCGATGCGTTCGCAGTCGCCGACGAGAACTTCGAGGCGTTCGGGTGCTGCGAAGTTCGTGTCGAAGCCGAACCGCGCGCTCGCGCCGCCCGCAACAAGCCGTTCGTCCGCGTCGCGCGTCGTGCTGCGCACCGCGTCGCTGCGCTGCGCCGCCGCGCGCAGACACGCGAGCACGAACGCGCGCGTCGATGTGATGCGTTCGGCGAACGGCGCGTTGCTGTAGGCCTCGCTGAGGATGCCGATTCGGTTGCGAAGGCCGAAGCCGTTCACGCAGTAGCGCGCGCGGTGGTCGTAGGTCCACCAGCCGCGCACGTCGTCCTGCGAGCTCGGCGCGCCGCCACCGTCCCAGTCGCGCGTCTCGAAGTTGCCGTAGTCAAAGGTGCGGATCGGCGCCGGTTGCGCGAGCAGCGACGCGGTCGCGTCGTCGAGCAGCGTTCGCGACAACGCGGCAACCTGCGGATCGCAGTTGGGCGACAGCGACGGCGCGTAGGTCAGGTCGTAGCCGTGCCAGCTGCCGTCGGTGGTGTGCAGATCGAAGAACAGGTGCGGATCGATGCGGTTCATCGCCGCGAGCAGTGCGCGCGTCTCGGGAGCCTCTGCCTTCACGAAGTCGCGGTTGAGGTCGAGGCCTTGCGCGTTTGCGCGTTCGCCCACTGCGTCGGGACCGTTCTGCTCGACTCGGTTGGTGAGGGCCACGCGTTCGTTGCCGTCCGCGTTGTAGACAGGGACGAGGTAGAGCACGAAGCGGTCGAGAAGGTCGGAGTGCTGTCCTGCCGCGAATTCGCGGAGCAGGACCTGGACTGCCTCTTTGCCCTCGACTTCGCCTGCGTGGATGTTCGCTAGCACGAGCGCGCGCAACGAAGCGGCCTCGTCGACGTCGGCTCGCGCAACGCGGACCATGGGCAACTCGCGGCCCTCGTGGCTCGTGCCGAACGTTTGCCGCTGCATGCGATTAGCGAAGGGCAACGTGCGAAGCGCGTCGAGGAACGACTCGACCTCGGCGAGCCGGGACGTCTCGGCGAAACCGGAGCGCTCGGGAGTCGTCTGTGGTGTGGTCCTGCCAGCCTCGGTGAGGCGAGGCCCGCTACACGCGGCCAGGAGGACGAGGGCGGCCAGGGACGCGTCGCGTCGGATCGACATGGCGCATAGTTGGCCGCCGCGCGTCGGCGCGTTCCACCGGAATTCGCGGCCGTGTGCCGCCCGCGCTACGTTGTGCGCGATGAACGTCGCGGACAACCTCAAGGGTCTCCATCACATCGGCGTGGCGGTCGCCTCGATCGACGACGCGTTGCCGCGCTGGCTCGGCATGGGGCTTCGCCTCGAATCGACCGACGTGGTCCCGACCGAACGCGTCAAGGTGGCGGTCCTGAAGGCGGGCGACACGCGCATCGAGTTGCTGGAGCCGACCTCGCCCGACTCGCCGATCGCGAAGTTCCTCGAGAAGCGCGGGCCAGGCGTCCATCACCTTGCGTTCCATGTCGGCGACTGCAAGGTGCAGATCGACGCACTGTCGGCGGCCGGTGCCGCGCTGCTCGACTCGGCCCCGCGCAAGGGAGCCCACGACTGCAAGGTGGCGTTCCTTCACCCGAAGCAGCTCGGGGGGGTGCTGGCGGAACTGGTCGAGGACGCCCACGCGCACTGACCGCGCGCCGCTAGCGCCGCCGAACCGCGGCTGCGTTGGCGGCCGCGGACCGTCATCGGTAGGCTCCCGCGCCCCGATGAACGACGCGATCAAGAAGTTGCAGGAGATGCGCGAGCGCTCCCTGCAAGGCGGCGGCCAGGAACGCATCGACGCCCAGCACAAGAAGGGCAAGCTGACCGCGCGCGAGCGCATCGACCTGCTCGTCGACGCGGGCTCGTTCGTGGAGATCGACCGGTTCGTCGTCCACCGCTGCCGCGACTTCGGCATGGACGGCGAGAAGAACCAGATCCTCGGCGACGGCGTCGTCACCGGCAGCGCGAAGATCGACGGCCGTCCGGTCTACCTCTACTCGCAGGACTTCACGGTCTTCGGGGGCAGCCTGTCGGAGACGCATGCGGCCAAGATCTGCAAGATCATGGACCTCGCCGTGAAGATGGGCGTGCCCGTGATCGGCCTCAACGACAGCGGCGGCGCGCGCATCCAGGAAGGCGTCGTTTCGCTCGGCGGCTACGCCGACATCTTCCTGCGCAACACGCTCGCGAGCGGCGTCGTGCCGCAGATCAGCGCGATCATGGGCCCGTGCGCGGGCGGCGCGGTCTATTCGCCGTCGATCACCGACTTCATCCTGATGGTGGAAGGCACGAGCTTCCTGCACATCACGGGTCCCGACGTCGTGAAGACCGTCACGCATGAGGACACGACGAGCGAAGAACTCGGCGGCGCGCGCGTGCACGCGGAGCAGAGCGGCGTTGCGCACTTCACCGCGCCGGATGATGCGACGTGCCTCATGCAGGTGCGCGAGCTCTTGAGCTACATCCCGCTCAACAACGGCGACGATCCGCCGTTCCGCGCGAGCGAGGACGATCCGAACCGCATGGACGAGTCGCTCGACTCGCTCGTGCCACAGTCGAGCGACCAGCCCTACGACATGAAGCAGGTCGTGAAGAAGGTCGTCGACGAAGGCAAGTTCTTCGAGGTCCAGGCGCGCTACGCGAAGAACATGATCGTCGGGTTCGCGCGACTCGGCGGCCGCTCGGTCGGCATCGTCGGCAACCAGCCGAACCACCTCGCGGGCGTGCTCGACATCAAGGGGTCGATCAAGGCTGCGCGCTTCATCCGCTTCTGCGACGCGTTCAACATCCCGGTCGTGACCTTCGAGGACGTGCCTGGCTTCATGCCCGGCAAGGACCAGGAGTGGGGCGGCATCATCACGCACGGCGCGAAGCTGCTCTACGCCTACTGCGAGGCGACGGTGCCGAAGATCACGGTCATCACGCGCAAGGCCTACGGCGGTGCCTACGACGTGATGAACAGCAAGCACATCCGTTCCGACCTCAACCTCGCCTGGCCGAGCGCCGAGATCGCGGTGATGGGCGCGGAGGGCGCGGCCAAGATCGTCTTCCGTCGCGAGATCGCGTCTGCAAAGGATCCGAAGGCCGAGGAGCAGCGGCTCGTCGCGGACTACAAGGCGAAGTTCAACAACCCCTACATGGCCGCCGCGCGCGGCTACGTCGACGACGTGATCGAGCCGCGCCGCACGCGCCCGATGCTGATCCAGGCGCTGGAACTGCTGGCGAGCAAGCGCGACCGCAACCCGCCGAAGAAGCACGGCAACATCCCGCTCTGAGGTGGGGGCCTGTTGTCGGCGCAGCGAGCCCCTACGAAACGGGCTCGCTGGCGGTCCGCGCAGCGATCAGAGCTCGACCGTGCGGCCTTCGCGCGCCGCGCGGTCGGCGGCGAGCACGATGCGCAGGCTGTTGACCGCGTCGGCGAGGTGCTGGCGCAGGTCGATGTCCTTGCGGATCGCCTTCAGCAGGTACTGCTGCTCGCGCAGGCAGAGGCCGTCGTGGTCCGGCTCGTCGTTCGTGTCGATCCACGTGTCAGGCTTCGTGAACTCGTCCTTCGCGTCACGGTCCTGCCAGTGCAGCTTGAGCGAGTTCGTCTTGGTGTGCGAGTCGATGTCGGCGGAGCCAGCCTTGCGCTCGCCGTCCTTGGCGAGGATCGACACGCAGCCCTTCGGGCCGATGACGTCCTTCACGAAGTAGGCGACCTCGCTCATCATCGGGCCCCAGCCCGCCTCGTACCAGCCGACCGAGCCGTCGGCGAACGTGACCTGTAGTTGCCCGTAGTTGTACATGCCGGGCTTCAGCTCGTTGGACAGCCGCGCCTGCACGGCCGACACGCGCACGGGCTTGCTCTGCGTCATCTGGCACATCACGTCGACGTAGTGCACGCCGCAGTCGACGATCGGCGACATCGAGTCCATCAGCGCCTTGTGCGTCGCCCAATCCTTGCCGCGGCTCTGCTGGTTGAGGTTCATGCGCATGACCAGCGGCTTGCCGAGCGTGCGCGCGACCTCGATGAACTTCTGCCACGCCGGGTGCACGCGCAGGATGTAGCCGACGACGAGCTTCTTGTTCTTCGCGATCGCGAGGTCGGCGATCTGCTGCGCCTGCTCCACGGTCTCGGCAAGCGGCTTCTCGCAGAACACATGGCAGCCGGCATTCAGGGCCGCCGTGGCGATCGCCGCGTGCGTGTCCGGGAACGTGTTGATCGAGACGACGTCAGGCTTCGTCTTGGCCAGCGCGTCCTCGAAGTGCGCGAACGTGGGGTAGCCGCCGAGTTCCTTGCTCAGCGATTCGCGCGACTCCGCGCCGCGGCTCACGAGACCGACAATCTCGAACTCAGGCAACGCGTGGTAGGCGCGGGCGTGGCTGCGGCCCATGTTGCCGCAGCCGACGACGAGGACTTTGAGGGGCTTCATCGGCGACGTTCTAGCGGTCGGTCGACGGCGCGCCAGTGGCGTGGCTGGGGGCTCAGGGCTTCGTCGCTGCGTGTGCGAGCCGCCTCTTGGGATCGGATGCCTTTCGGTTCAGCTCGATCCTTCCGTCCTCGACGACGACGAAGATGCGTGGCTCGACTCGGCATCGACTGCATGTCGCGTCGTCTCGGCAACGACCTCACTGCGTGGTGAAGGACCAACGCCAAAGGATGGCGCCGTCGGGATGCTCGCAAGCGAACTCGGCCTCGTACTTCTCGCCGCCCGCAAGCGGCGCGTCCGCGACGAAGAAGGCCGAGTTGCCGTTCTCCGGTCGCGTGGAGTGGATCGGCGAGTCCGGCGAGAACAACGTGCCGGCGACTTCCTTGCCGCGAGCGTCGAACAGCCGGATGCGCGCTTTGGTGCAGCCCGCGCGGCCGAAGGAAACGCTGATCGGGTAGCCCCGCGCGCGGTCGTAGAACGCCGGGTCACGCTCGACTGGCGGGCGCTCACCGCCGACGAGCAGCGGAACCCCGATCGAACCGGGCGCAGGCACGGCGACCAGTTCGTCGAGTTGGCTCGGTTGCGGCTTCGGGCCGCCGGTCACCGAGTAGCCCTGGAGCTCGCCGCTCCCGCCCTGCACGCTTCCGACTCCGAGGCCGCAACCCGCGGGGCCGAGATACGACGTGCGGTGCAGCATCGTCGCGGTCTGTCGAAGGATCGCCGCAGCTGCGTCCGGGCCGCCGCTCGTCGCGCATGCGTGCGAGGCGTTCCGTCCTTCTTCGGTGAAGCCGGGCTTCTCGGGGTCCTCGTCGTGGCTGCCGACCCCGTCCCACGGCTTCGTGTAGTCGTACTTGTTGAGTTGCAGATACCGAGCGTGCTTCTGGCAGCCGTCGCACAGTTGCGCGTCGAGGCGCATCGGTCCGAGGCCGTTGGCGAGGCGGTAAGCGTTGGTCGCCGTCAGTGCGGCCCACTGCGCATCCGACTGCGCGGATTCGCGAAGGAGCGCGTCGATCGAAGCCGTGAAACCACGCGCGGACGCAGTGACCGCGAGCGCGTAGAACCGTTCGCCGGAGCCGATCCAACGATCCGTCGCCGCAAGGCGGTGGAACGGGCCGTTGCCGAGGCGTGCCCAGTCGCGCTCGCCGTCGAAGCGACCGTCGTGGTCTGCGTCGAGCAGTTCGAGCCGCTGTTTCTGGAACGTGCCGACCAGAAGGCTCGCAGGCGCGATCCAGTAGCCCGCTGCATCGCCGGCGAGCAGCCATGTAGCGGCCGTTGCTGGCTTGGTCTCGCCCTCGAGGGGTTGCGGGAGGATGGCCAGGTGCACGCCCTTCTTCGGCGTTGCCTTGGACGCGAAGCGGCCGCTGCCATCGAGGTCGACTTCGATCTGCTTCGGGCTGCTTCGCACCGAGATGTCGCGACCGACCGCTTGCGGCAGTCGTTCTCCGCGAATCTGGGTGCGCAACGTCAGCGGCACGAGGCTCGCGTCGTCGAGGCGCTCGGCCTTCAGAGTGACGGACTTCGGCTTGCCCTCCGCAACCTGGGCTACGGCCCACGGCGCTGCGACGATGGCGGACAGTGCAGGGAAGAGGAACTGCCTCATGCGCGCATCGAAGCGCGAGGCGCAGGCCGAGGCGAGGACGAGGGCGAGGCTGCCGCGTTCGCCCTCGTGCCTTCGCCTGTCTGTGGCGCCACGCCGATCAGGCGTTGCCCGCCGCTGCGGCTGTTGCCTGCGCCTTGTGGATCATCCACAGGTTGCGCACGTAGACGAACCAGCCGGTGGCCTGGCCGAGCACGCCGATCGGCTCCTTGCGCCACACGAAGTAGACGAGCAGCATCGATGCGCCGACGAGGCTCATCCACCAGAACGCGGTCGGCACGACGGAGCGCTTCTCGCGTTCGCTCACGAACCACTGCACGAGCATGCGCCCGGTGAACAGGATCTGGCCGAGGAACCCGAGTGTGACCCACAGGAAGCCCGCCGGCGACGAGACGTTGAGCAGCACTTCCCACGGACCGCGCGAGCGCTGGTCGTCGTAGAGACGCTGCGCAAAGGCTTCGGGCTGCAGCCAGAGTTCTTCTCCTGCGTCGGTGCGGATCCGGTAGGCGAGCGAGCCATCGTCGCGGCGAACAAGCAACGCGCGGTCCTCGGCCCCGAGCAACTGGACCTTGAGGTCGATCGCGCCGTTCGGCCTGTCAGAGCCGGCCCCGACCGTTGCCGCGAGCCACGCGAGGAGCGCGCACAGCAGGGCGATTTCGAGCAACAGCACCAGCCGACGACGCATGGGCGGGGGACGATACGGTTGTCCGTCGCTCGCGCCAGCGAGCGATGCGCACAGAGGGGTTCTCTCCGCGTTTGGTGCGGGCGACGCGCGGGGGTAGCCTTCTCGCCCCATGTCGTTGTTCCGCCGAATCCTGATCGCGAACCGCGGCGAGATCGCCTTGCGCGTGATCCGCACCGCCCAGGAGATGGGCATCGAGACCGTTGCTGTCTTCAGCGACGCCGACCGAAATGCCCTGCACGTGCGACGCGCGTCGCACGCGGTCCACCTCGGCGGCAGCAAGCCGAGCGAGAGCTATCTCGACATCGGCAAGGTCATCGACGCGTGCAAGAAGTCCGGCGCCGATGCCGTGCATCCCGGCTACGGATTCCTGAGCGAGAACGAGGACTTCGCAGCCGCGTGCAAGGACGCTGGCGTCGAGTTCCTCGGCCCGCCGCCCAAGGCCATCCTGGCGATGGGCGACAAGGTCGAGGCGCGCAAGATCGCGCAGAAGGCGGGCGTGCCGCTCGTGCCCGGCCTGCAGGAGGACATCGACGAGGCGCGGCTCGCAGCGGCGGCGCGCGACATCGGCTACCCCGTCATGCTGAAGGCTGCGGCCGGCGGCGGCGGCAAGGGCATCCGCATCGTGCGAGAAGAGAAGGGCCTCGCCGAGGCCTACTCGCTCGCGAGCGCCGAGGCGGTCAGCGCATTCGGCGACGGGCGCATCTACCTCGAGAAGTTCGTCACGCGCCCGCGGCACGTCGAGATCCAGGTGATGGCCGACAAGCTCGGCAACGTGGTCGCCTACGGCGAACGCGAGTGCTCGGTGCAGCGACGCCACCAGAAGCTCGTGGAGGAGTCTCCGTGCCCGGTTCTCACGCCCGAGTTGCGCGCGGCGATGGAGAAGGCCGCGTGCGACCTCGCGCGGACCGTCGGCTACGTCGGCGCAGGCACCGTCGAGTTCCTGTGGTCCGAGGGCAAGTTCTACTTCCTGGAGATGAACACCCGCCTCCAGGTCGAGCATCCGGTCACCGAGATGCGCTTCGGCGTCGACCTCGTGAAGGAGCAGATCCGCGTCGGCGCGGGTCTGCCGCTGACGCCGCCGGCGGCGCCGCGCGGCCATGCGATCGAAGTGCGCATCAACGCGGAGGACCCGCAGACCTTCTTCCCGAGCCTCGGCAAGGTGACGCGGCTCAACGTTCCGGGCGGCCCCGGCGTGCGCCTCGACTCGGCGATGTACCGCGGGCTCGAAGTGACGCCCTACTACGACTCGATGCTCGGCAAGCTCATCGTGCACGGCGAGGACCGTGCGCACGCGATCGCGCGCATGGAGCGCGCGTTGCGCGAACTGCGCATCGTCGGCGTCGCGACGTCCGCGCCGGTTGCCTTGCGCACGCTGCGCAGCGACGAGTTCCGTTCGGGCGACTACGACACGGGCATCCTCGAGCGCGTCGCGAAGGGGCCGCCTGCGGACCGACGAGAGCTCGCGATGCTGGCTGCTGCCGCGGCCCGGTTCCTCGGCGCCGAACGCGCTGGCGCGCAGTCGGCGGCGAGCGCCGCCGCGCATGCGGCATCGGCTCCGCGGTGGGCCTTGCTCGGCCGCGCCGACAGCCATCGGAGGGCCTTCTGATGAAGTACTGGTGCAAGCTCGACGGCGAGGAACGCGAGTTCTCGTTCGTCCGCCGGGGCGACCGGCTCGTGTGCACGAGCGGGGATCGCGTCTACGACCTCGACCTGTCGCTGATCGGCGACGGCGCGTTGTTCTCGATGCTCGTCGACGGCAAGAGCTACGACGTGCTCGCCGACGTGCAGCGCGAGCAGGTCGCGCTGCAGCTGGTCGGCGAACGCTTCGTGGTCCACGTCGAGGACGACCGCGAACGCGCGGCGCACGCGGCCGCGGGGCACAAGGCCGGAGGCAAGCGCGAGCTGCGCGCCGCGATGCCGGGCATCGTGGTGGCCGTGAAGGTCAAGGAAGGCGACGTGGTCCAGGAAGGCCAGACGCTCGCCGTGCTCGAAGCGATGAAGATGCAGAACCCGCTGGCCGCCGAGTCCGACGGCAAGGTCTCGCGCGTCCTGTGCAAGGTCGGCGAGGCGGTTGCCGGCGGCGCGCTGCTGCTGGAGATGGAGTGAGGCTTCTGCGGGGATGCGGCTGGCTGTCCGTCGCCGCGCTGTTGGCGACGTCGGCCGCTTGCGGCGTCGGCTCCGTCGCGCAGACGCCGTTCGAAGGTCCCGCGCCGTCGTCGGTGCTCGTGCTGCCGCCGTTGGCGCGGCGCGAGGGGCTCGCGGTGGATCCGCGGGAGTTCGCGTTCGGCTCGGATCGCGCGCTCGTGGCGCGCGGCTACCGCGCGTTGCCGCTCGGCGCCGGGTTCGACCTCGCGAAGCGCTGCGGCGTGCTCGACACGAAGGAGCCAGAGCCGGATGCGCTGCGGCGACTGCAGCAGCAGGTCGGCATCGACGCGGTGTTGCGCGTCGAGATCGACGCGTGGGTCGTCGACGACACGGCGCGGTTCTCGTCGGCGAGCTGGGATCTCACGTGGCGCCTCGTCTCGACCGAGACCGGCGCTTCGATCTGGTCGCATCGACTGCAGGGGCACTGGCAGAAGCCGTTCGAGGCGCCGGACCACCTGAAGCGCGACGACGGCGAGCCGGAGGTCGCGATGTTCGGCGGCACGCGGCCCGAGGTCTTCCGCAGCGAACGCGAGCTGATCGCCGCGCTCCATCGTTCGGCGCTGGCGCGCATGCCGGAGAACGTGCGATGAGCGCTGCGCTGCGCTGCGAGGCGCTGCCCGGGCTCGTCGTAGCCGCGTTGGCCGCCGACTTCCCGCAGCCGCTGGGCGCGCTCGGCGCGTTGCCCGTCCCGGCGGCCCCGGGAGAAGCCTCGGCGGAGCTGCGCACCGCGGTCCGCGACATGCTGCGGCAGAAGGGCTACCGGCCGACGGGGCGCGGCAAGCCGTCCTCGGAGTACCTCGCGAACGCGCTCGCCGAAGGCCGCTGGCCGCAGATCAACGCAGCCGTCGACGCCGGCAACCACGTGTCGCTCGCGACGGGCCTGCCGATCAGCGTCGTCGATCGCGACCTCGTGCGCGGCGCGTTGTCGGTCGCCACGTGCGGCGAGGGCTCCGCCTACGTCTTCAACGCGAGCGGACAGACGATCGATCTCGCGGGCCTCGTGTGCCTGCACGACGGCGAAGGCCCGTGCGCCAACGCGGTGAAGGACGCGCAGCGCACGAAGACGAAGCCCGAGACGACGCGCGTGCTCGCAGTCGTGTGGGGCTGCGACGCAGGCGGTCCGGGCCGGACCGAGCGCGCGGCCGCTGCGCTCGCGGATGCGTTCGCGCGCCTCGGAGCAACGGTCGCTCGCATCGACACGACGACTGCGACCGCGTGAGCGTCAGGCAGCCCGCGCGACGTCGCGCGGGCGCCGTTCGGTCGCTACTTCTGCATCCACTGGGCCTGCTTCTCGCCCGCGTTCTTGCGGTAGTCGGGCGCGAGGCGGGCCTTCAGGAACATGGAGTAGAGGCTGTGCACGAGTTCGTGCAGCGCGAGCCAGTTGGCGGCGCGGTCCGCGGTGCGGTCGGCCTCCGACTCGCACTCCTCGGCGTCCTCCGGCAGCTTCGCGCCCGAGAGCCGCATCGTGGCGCCGTCGACCGTGACGGACCACTGGCGAGGTCCCTCGGCGAGGATCATGCGCGCGCGGCGCAGGCGTCGGCCTTGGCGCAGCGCGGTGCGAGCCTCTTCGGTCCGCGTCGGCAGACCGTGGCGGAGCGTCTGCTCCGTCTCGTCGTCGCTCGGCGCCGCAAAGGTGAGGAAGTCGTCGAGAGCCACGCCGACGACGCGACCACCGGGGAGGTGGAACTCGCCGCCTTCGGTCTCCCAGCGGAACCAGAGCCACGTGAGGAACTCTTCGCCGAGGAAGCCGTGGGTCTCCGCGCCGCTCGGGGCGCGCTTCGGTTCTGCGTTCATGCGAGCGCCTCCGTCTCCGTCGTCTCGTCTTCCATGTCGCGACGCTGCTTGCCCTGGCCCTCGCGGAACCAGCGGATCGGTTCGGCGCGCTGCAGGAGGTTCTGCGTGTCGGCGTCGAAGCCGGCGCGGAAGCCGAGCCGCAGCGGGTCGGCCATCTCCAGCGGCAGCTGGAACGACTCGACGAACAGCTTCTGGAACGTCTCGCCGACGGCCTTGCTCGTGTTCAGCAGGACGATGGTCTTGCGGTCGTGGTAGAGCAGCGCGTCGACCATGTTGATGGCCGGCAGCACGCGCGGCAGCAGCTTGTCCATCAGGTCGTCCTTGAGCTCGCGGCGCTCCTTGGCGGAGAGCTTCTTGCCCTTGGCCTTCTCCGCGACGTCGCGGTGGATCTGCAGCCACTTGCGCGGCAGTTGCTTCTTGTCGATGCGGAACCGCAGCCACGTCGCGGAGCCCGCGTCCATGTCCTCGGGCGCGAACGAGTCGCCCGTGGGGTCGACGGCCGTGACCCAACCGGCGGAGATCTCCTCGCTGGCAGCGTCTTCGATGGTGCGGAATCGGCGCTTGTTCAGCGCCTCGGCGAACGCCTCTTCGTCTGGACGCGGCAGCTTGCCGTCCCAGAAGAACAACACGGCGCCGCCGCTGCGGCGGATGCTCGGCATGGGGCCTCCCTAGGGTTGCAGATCAGGTTGCGCGGGCCTCGGCGAAGTGGGGACCTCGCCGAAAACGAAACCGCGGCCAGAGGCCGCGGCTGTCTGCGCAGTTTGGGCGGGAAGGCTTCCCGCCGCCAGTCTTCACTTCTTCGGGTTGCCGGTCGGAGCGATGTCCGTGTCCAGCTCGCGCTTCGGGCCCGCCTGCTGCGGCATGGCCGGGCGCAGGGACGCGGGCAGCTTGGTCATCGCCGCGTCGTCGCGCACCACGAGGTCGACCTGGCCGGTGATCGCCTGGGCGCGGACCTTGTCCATGTCGCCCGGGTCGCCGTGGTAGGGGATGAAGATCAGGCGCGCGTCGACGACGTCGCCCGCGTCGGTGTCCGACTTGGTGATTCCGTCGATCGCGAGGATCGCGTAGCCCGTCGCGCCGCGGACTGGGCCAACGACCTTGCCCTTCTCGGTCGTGAACGCCGCGCGCTCGACCTCGATGCCGAGCGGCGAGTAGTGCGACACCTGGATGCGGCCTTCCTGGGCCATGTTCGGGCCGCGGCCGTAGCGGTTCTGGACCTCGGTCCAGGCCTTGCCTTCGTCGAGCTCCTTCTTGGCGGCGTCGATCTGCTGGCGCGCTTCCGTTTGCGACTCCTCGAACGAGCCGAGGACGGCTTCGAGGCGGATCAGTTCCATCGCGACGCGCTGCTCGCGTGTGGAGAGGTCGCCCGCGTCCTTTACGGTGCCGAGGAAGTCGACGAGCGGCTGGAAGTCGCTGCTGCGGACCGCGCGGCCCTGCACGACCATGAGCACGTCCTTCTGGTACTTCTCCTGCTCCTCCGACGTCATGCGACGTGCGGGCTGCGGCTTCTGCGGCATCGCCGGCGCCGGCGCTGCCGCCGTGCTCGTGCCGGCGTCGATCGCGCGCGGCGCGAACGTGCGGTTCTGCAGGCGATCCTTGATCGGCGCGACACCGAGCTTGGTGCGCGTCTCGACGAACTGGATCTCGCCCTTCAGGCGCTCGATCTCCCGCTTGAGGTCGTCGAGCTTCTCCGCCGGCGAACGCGGCGGCGCCACCGGGGCCTCTTGCCCGCCGAGGCCCGGCAGGCCGCCGGGGAGTTGGGCCGGAAGGGCCGCTGCGATGGCGAGGAAGAGTGCGGGCGCAGTGACTGCGCGCAGGAAGTCGTGGCGGAGAACCATGGAATCAAAAAATGGTTGCAGGACGGGCGGCAATGAAACGGAGGGCGGCCAAGACGCGCAAGAGGCACGCCGACTCCCTGGGATTGCGTTCTGGGTTGCGACACCCGGTCACGGGGCGGTCACGGCCGCGCCTGTGGCGGAGACTCTGACGCGACGGTCGTCGAAGAAGTCGGCGATCGAGCTGACGATGGGATCGAGGGCAAGCGCCGCCGTGTAGTGCCCCAGCGGCACCGAGATGCGCTGGGGTCGACCGAGCGCTTCCCACAGCAGGTCCTGGTGCTGCGGCCGGACCACTTCGTCGAAGTTGGCGGCGACGAGGAACACTCGCTCCGTGGCGACGTAGGGCGCAAAACGCAGCGGATCGGTGCGGAGACTCTCGCGCAGTTCGAGGTCGATTGCCGAGTCGCTGAGGCCGTCCTCGTTCCGTCGCCACTGGCGCCACCGCTCGATGCGCGGTTCCGCGCTGTTGGCGAGGATCGTCGGCAGGTCCGCGCCGGCGAGGCACATGGCCGAGCCGTCGAGCGTCGGCTCCAGTGCCGTCAGCAACGTGGTGACGATGCCGCCCATCGAGACGCCGCAAGCGAACGTGGCGAGCGGGCGCACTTCCTGGCAGTCCGCGGTCCAAGCCAGCGCGATGCGCTGGTGCAGCACGGTCCGGATCAGCAACGTCTGCAACTCCGGGCCGCGTTGCGGCGGTCGCAGCGCGGAGCCGGCGCGGTCGCAGTAGATCGCGTGGTAGCCGCGCTGCACGAAGCGACGCGCCATCGTGCGCAGCAGCTCTTCGCCGCCGCCGAGGATCGGCACCAGGAGCACGACGGGAGCTTCGACCCGCGCCGTCTTGTAGAGGTGGAAGTGGACCGTCTCCGGTCCGCATGCGAGGTCGCCGACCAACACCGACGGGCCGTCGACGGGGTCGAGCTTGAGCAACTGGACGGGGCCCGGCAGCGCGAACTGTTCGCGAGCTTCCGTCGGCATGGACAGCGCCGGACGCGGGTAGTCGGGCGCCGCGCGGAACGCGCAGGCCCCGAGGGACAGCGCGCATGCGAGCCCGGCGAGCCGGCGCGCGCGCGACACGATGCCCGGCTCAGAAGAAGTGGACTGCATAGATCATGATTCCGTCGGATCCCTGCGCAGGCTGGTCCCCGGAGGTCATCGCGGTCGGGGACGACGCGAGTTCGATCTCGTTGCCGATCGCGAGGTGGATGGTGGTGGCGCTGGAGTAGTCCCAGCGAAGCGCGGCCCGTAGGCCGAGTTGACGATCGTCGTAGTCCTGGCGGGAGCGGACCTCGAAGAAGACCGACTCGGCGATCGGCACGCTGAAGCTGCACTTCCACTGCTGTTGCGACGTGGCAATGCGGAAGCCGGACCGGCGGTAGCCGATTTCGATCGGGTCGTCGCTGCGGCTCGGCCGCACGCGCAACATGAGCCTGCCGAGGTCCGTTGAGCTCGGCTCTGCGTCGAGCGACTCCTGGGTCTCGCGCGGTTGCGCGAACTGCTCGAACCGCACTTCGACGCCCGTGACGAGCGGCGTGCGGCGGAGGAGCTTCTGGAAGGGGCGGCGCAGCAGGCCCATGCCGCTGCGCGACAGCCGCTCCTGCTGGTCCTCCGCGAACGCTTCCTCGGAGCGAAGCTCGATCGCGGGGCTCTGCATGTCGATCGTCTGGCCGGCGAGCAGCGGAGCGCTGAGTTCGCGACGCAGGCGACGGCGGTCCTCGCCGAGCAGGTCGTCGAGGAACTGCAGCGCCATCTCCTCGGTGCCCGGCTCCGGGCCCACGAGGTCTGCGCTGCTCATGGCCCACGAGTGGAGTTCGCCGGGTGCGCGACGCGGCATCAACCGTTGGGTCGGGCGGCGGCGTTCGACGAACGTGCGATCGAGGGGGTCGCCGATGCGGACCGCCTGCGGCAGCTGTGATGCGTCGTCCCGCTGCGACGGCGGCAGATACTCGACGCCAAGGCACAGCGCGTGGCCCGTCGAGAAGCCTTCGAGCGCCGCGATGGGATCCTGGCGATCCGTGGCCGAAGCCGCGGGCACGGGCGGCTGCGTCGCGCAGCCGGCCAGCATGCACAGGGCAAGGCCCAACCGGATTTTCATACAACAGGACCGGCTCGTGGTGGAGCCGTCGCAATCGTGCGTCCCCGACGCGGCAGGCGGTTTGGCACCGCTCTCTGCGCGCGCACGCGACAGTCTACATGCCTCGCATCGCGAGGTTTCGGCCTCGGCGCGCACGCGCCGATGCCATGGCCGAATAAAGCTGGAGATTTTTTCTGCCGGGCTCAGCCGGTGTCTCCGCGTCACGGATCGAACGTGCCGGCCACGCGAACGAAGCCAACGTTGATCCTCGCACCCGGCGCTGGACCCAGTGGGATCCAACGCCGATGCGATCGCGCATTCGCTGCGCGGTAATCCTGCGGGCAGCGAGCTGCCGCGCAGGAAGCGGCGTTCAGGCCTCGACTGCGCGGCGGCGGAGGCCGTCGCTCGGACGGAAACGCGCGTCGAGCGTGCGCGCGAGCTCGTCGAGCGCGGCGACGATCGTCTTCAGGCCTTCGCTCTTCGCGTAGCCCGTGATGCCGCCGAGGAACGGCGGGAAGCCGATGCCCATCACGAGGCCCAGGTCGAGGTCCTGCTCGGCCGCGACGACGCCGTCGTCGAGGCATCGGTAGGCCTCGTCGACCAGCGGATAGACGAGTCGTTGGATCACCTCGCTGCGGGACGCCGTGCGAGTCGGCACGCCGCGGCGCGCGCGCATCTCGGCGAGCACCTTGCGGCCGGGGCCTTCGCCCTTGCCATCGGCTCCGTAGATGCCGCCGCCGCTCTTCTTGCCCAGCGCCTTGCCCGCGACCATCGCCGCGAACAACGAGCACGGCTGCATGCGGTCCGAGAACGCGGCTTCCATGACCTCGCTGACCTTGGTCGCGACGTCGAATCCGATCTCGTCGAGCAGGCGGCACGGTCCCATCGGCATGCCGAAGTCGAGCAGCACGCGGTCCAGGAACTCCGGATCGTTGCCTTCGACGAGCAGGCGCGCCGCTTCGTTGAGATACGGCGACAGGCAGCGGTTCACGAGGAAGCCGGGGCTGTCGCTCGTCACTACCGGGAACTTGCCGAGCCGCGTCGCGAGCCGGCACGCCGTCGCGACCGCCGCGTCGCTGGTCCGCTTGCCGCGGATCACCTCGACGAGCGGCATCTTCTCCGGCGGGTTGAAGAAGTGGATGCCGACCACGCGCTCCGGGTTCGGCACGGCGTCGGCCATGGCATCGACCGGCAGCGAGCTCGTGTTGGTGGCGAGGATCGCGTCGGACGGCAGGCCCTTCGCGACGGCTTGCGCCATGAGCTTGCGCTTCACGCCGAGGTCTTCGACGACGGCTTCGAGCCACAGGTCGCAATGCGCGAGGCTGCCCCAGTCGCTCGACGTCGCGAGCTGGTCCTGGATCGCCATCGCTTCGTGCTTCTGCAACTGCTTGCGTTGCACGCGGCGCGTGAGGTCCTGCTGCAGGCGCGCTTTCGCCCTCGCGAGCGCATCGCCGGAGAGGTCGCACAGGCGCGTCGCGATGCCCTTGTTGGCGAACTGTCCCGCGATGCCTGCGCCCATGACGCCACCGCCGACGACCAGCGCGCGGTCGATCGAGCGCGCGCCCGCGGCCTTGCCGAGGCGCTTGCTGCGTTCCGTGAGGAAGAACAGGTGCGTCAGCGCCTTGCTGACCGGCGTGGCGATCATCTCGCCGAGCGCCTGGGCTTCCTTGGCGAAGCCGTCCGTCGGCGCGAGCGTGAATGCCGAGACGCAGAGCTCGAGCGCAGCCTTCGGCGCCGGGTAGAAGCGAGCCTGGCCCTTGTCGAGCGCCTTCTTGGCCGCGTTCACGGCGAGCGCGCGCAGCGGCGTCTTCGACATCCAATAGGCCTGGCCGCGCAGCTTGCGCTGCGGCGCCTTCCTGCCCTTGGCATGGAGCTTCTCGATCTCCTCGACGGCGATCGCGAGCAGCTTCTGCTGCGGCGCGAGCCGGTCGACGAGGCCCTTCTTGCGAGCGGGGTGCGCGCGCAGGAGCTTGCCGTTGAGGATGAGGTCGAGCGCCGTCGGCAGTCCGAGCAGGCGCGACATGTTCTGCGTGCCGCCGAAGCCCGGGACGATGCCGAGCTTGGTCTCGGGCAGGCCGATCTGCGTCGACGGATGTTCGCTCGCGACACGCACGTCGCAGAACAACGCGAGTTCGCAGCCGCCGCCGACGCACGGGCCTTCGATCGCCGCGACCACGGGCACCGTCAGCTTCTGGCAGCGCTCGAAGATCGAACGACCGAGCGCCGCGGCGTCACGGCCTTCGGCGACGGACTGGATCGAATGGATCAGGCCGATGTCGGCGCCGGCGCAGAACATGCCAGGGCCAGGGCCGGTGATCACGACGCCGCGCAGCCCGGAGCGGCCGGCCAGCGCGACCAGCGCGCGGTCGAGCGCGAGCAGGCGTTCCTTCGTGAACGTCACCACGGATTCGTCCGCGGCGCCGAGGCGCAACACGGCGATGCCGCGCGCGTCGACGACGACCGGCAGTTCCATTGCGGGCGTGGTGGCCGCGGCGGGAGCGGAGTCAGTACGGGTCTCGGTGGTGTTCATGGTCACGAGAGCGCTTCGATTACGAGTGCCTGGCCTTGGCCGCCGCCGATGCACAGCGCGGCGAGTCCGAACCGCTTGCCGCGACGGCGCAGCTCGTGCGCGAGCGTCAGCGGGAGGCGCGCGCCGGACGCGGCGATGGGGTGGCCGAGCGCGATCGCGCCGCCGTTCACGTTGAGCTTCTGCGGATCGAGTTCGCCGATCGCGCCCTGGAGCCCGAGTTGTTGCCTGCAGTAGTCGGCGTCGGCGAACGCCTTCTGGCAGCCGAGCACCTGCGCCGCGAACGCTTCGTTGATCTCGACGAGGTCGAGATCGGAGAAGGCGATGCCGGCTTCGCGCAGCGCCTTCGGCGTCGCGTGCACGGGGCCGAGGCCCATCACTTCGGGCGCGAGGCCCGCGCGCGCATGGCCGCGGATCGCGGCGATCGGCTGCAAGCCGAGTTCCTTCGCGCGGCGCATGCTCGTGCACAGCATCGCGACGGCGCCGTCGGTGATCTGGCACGCGTTGCCGACCGTCACGTCGCCCGCGTTCTTGTCGAACACGGGGCGCAACTTGGCGAGCGCCTCGAGCGTCTGGCCTTGGCGCACGCCGTCGTCGGCCACGACCATCGCGGCGAAGTCCGGCGGGCTCGTGAACGGAGCGATCTCGGCCTGGAAGCGGCCTTCCGCGGTCGCGCGTTCGGCTCGCACATGGCTCTCGAGCGCGAACGCGTCCATTGCCTCTCGGCTCACGGAGAACATGCGCGCGACGTTCTCGGCCGTGTTGCCCATCATCAACCCGGTGATCGGGTCGGTGAGGCCTTCGACGACCGCGATGCGCGGCTTCAGCGCCGACGGGCGGAAGCGCGACAGCGCGAGGAGGCGCTGGGCCGCAGTGCGCGCCTTCGACAGTCCGGTGAAGAACTTCACGAGGCGCTTGCCCATGAGCAGCGGGAAGTTGCTCATCGACTCCGCTCCGCCGACGAGGAACACCTCGCCGTCGCCGGCGCGCAGCCGTTGCTGAGCCGCGAGCAACGCCTCCATGCCGGACGCGCAGTTGCGCATGACGGTCACGGCGGGCGTCTCGTTGGGCAGGCCGGCGCGCAACGCCGCGACGCGCGCGACGTTCGCTTCCGCGGCGTCTGGCCCGGCGCAGCCGAGGATCACCTCGTCGATCGCTCGCGGATCCACGCCGGTGCGGTCCAGCGTCTCGCGGAACACGTGCGTCGCGAGGTCGGCCGCCGAGGCGCCTTGCAGCGCGCCCGATGCCTTGCAGAACGGCGTGCGATAGCCCGCCACGATCACGAGGTCTCGTTCGTCCCTGTTCATACCTTGGGCCTCGCGTCGACGAAGCGCTTCTCCTTCATCTCGGTCTCCATGCCGATCTTGCGGAGCATCGCGTCGAGTCCGAGGAACTCGACGCGGTTCGGCGCCACTTCGAGGCGGCCCTTGAACTGCTCCTTGATCTGCTTGCTGACGCCTTCGCGCGTCGACTCGTCGCGCACCGCGAGGTGCACGATCATCTCGTCGACTTCGAGGGGGTCGTCGTCCTTCTTGCGCAGCTCGATCTGCCACTCCTCGATCTCCGGCATGCCGCCGAGCAGCACTGCGCAGTCCTCGAGGTTGACGAGCGTGCCCTTCACCTTGAGCAGCTGCAGGTCCTTCATCGAGGACTCGCGCGTGAGGTCGCTGCTGATGCGCGGCACGGTGCGGCCGCAGTGCGGACACGGTTCGTAGCGGATGCCGCCGCGGACGAGGTCGCCCGTGCGGTAGCGGAACACGGTGCTCGCGCGCGCTTGCAGCGGCGTGAACACCAGTTCGCCGTCGCTGCCCTCGGGCAGCACTTCGCCGGTCTTCGGATCGACGACCTCGAAGATCGCCATGTCCGGATACAGGTGGTAGCCGGTGTAGGAGTTGTCCTTCGTCGGACACTCCGCGAACGCCATGCGCGCCTCGGTGAAGCCGTAGGTGCCGAACACGCGCACGTCGCGCGCGCCCATGCCCGCGAGCAGGTCGCGGATCTTCTGCTTGAGGCCCGGCGGCACGCGTTCGGCGCCGAGCACGACCGACTGGATGGACGAGAGGTCCATGCCTTCGGCCGCGGCCTTGCGCAGCAAGTGGTAGATGTAGCCGGGCACGCCGATGAGCACTTCGGCGCGAAGGCGCGCGATCGCTCGCAGGTCGCCCGTGCTGCCCATGACCTTTCCGCCGCCCGTCGACAGCGCCATCATCCCGGTGGCCTGGCCGGCGAAGAACACCTGCCAGAACGCGAGGTGGGGCGCGTAGGGGAAGACGTTGGCGATGCGCAACTCGCTGTGCAGGCCCATCACCTCGACGAGGCGGCTGCCGGTCGTGTGCAGGTTGCGGATGTCCTTCGGCGAGTAGAAGAACGGCACCGGCTCGGCGGAGCGGCCGGTCGTGAACGTCATGAAGCAGGGATAGAACTCAGAGCGAAGTTGCTCGCGCACGCTCGCCGCGCCCTTTGTCCATTTCTGCCAGAGCAGCGGCAACTTCTTCGACAGCGGCCACGCGCGCTTCAGCGACGCAGGATCCGGCTGGAGGATGAACCGCTTGAACCGTTGCGGATCGTCCTGCGTCGGCAGCAGGTCGCGCTTCTGCGACAGCGGCACGCGCCGCAGGTCGTCGACGCAGCGGATCTGCTCGGGCCGTACGCCGGCGCGATCGAACTGCTCGCGGTAGTAGGAGCTGAAGGGATAGAGGTATTCGCGCACGTAGCGGCGCAGCAGTTCGTCCTGCATGCGCCGCTGCTCGTCGCGCGGCATGCGCTGAAGTTCACGCCACGAGGTCATGTCCGTCCGGCCAAGGGCCGGCCCCTCCTTCTGCTAGCCGAGAGGGCAGCCGCGGTTATCCGCTTCAGCCTCCTCCCGATGTGCTCCGATCTATCGGACCGACGGTGGTCGGGACTTGCGCATTCGCGCCCGGCTGTCGTCAGGACGACTCGTGAGCTCCCCAACCCCATACGACGAACGAGGCCGGACGAGCCGACCGGACCCCAAGGCGGCCCCGCGGCCGTTCGACCCGCCGCGCCGGACCGTGCTGGTGCTCGGTGGCGGCGGCATGCGCGGCTACTGCCACATCGGAGTCATCCGTGCGATCGAGCGGCTGGGCCTCCAGATCGACGAAGTGGTCGGCACGAGCATGGGCGCGGTGATGGGTGGGCTCTACGCGACCGGTATGGACAGCCGTCGCATCGAGGAAGTCGCATCGCAGATCACGTTCAAGGACTACTTCCGCCTCAATCTGCTGAAGTTCCTCGTCAAGGGCTACCGGCACGCGTCGGTCTACAAGGGCAAGACGTTCCATCAGTTCCTGCGCCGATGGCTGCCGCAGGAACGGTTCGCGGATCTGCCTCGTCCGTTCTTCTGCAATGCGCTGTCGCTGAAGACGGGCAAGTCGCGCTTCTTCGGCCTGCCCGGCGCCGACAACGTCGCCGTCGGCGACGCGGTCTACGCGTCCGCGTGCTTGCCGGCGGTGTTCGAGCCGATGGAGCTCGACGGCGACCACTACATCGACGGCGGCATGACCGAGACGCTCGGACTCCGCCTTGCCAAGGCGCGGACGCCGGACCTCGTGATCGCTGTCGACCTCTCGCACCGGGATCTGCACGCGGAGACGCCGTATCGCGCGAGCCTGCCTCACATCCTCTCGCAGACCTACGAGATGATGGGCATGGCACTCAACGAGCAGAACCTGCATCGCTACGTCGACGACAAGACGGTGCTCATCAAGCCGAAGGTGAGCCACATCGGATTGCTCGACATGCCCGACGTCACGGAGATCGTGCGTCTCGGCGAACGCGAGGCGATGGAAGCGCTCACGACGCATCCGCTGACGCGGTATCGCTGCGATCCGGTGGTGGTCGCCGAGGAAGACCGCGCTGCGCACTCACCGCGCGACCACGTGCGCCTCTACGTCGACATGAACGCGTGCATCCACTGCGGCATCTGCGCGGCGACCTGCGCCACGCACGGCTACGCGGCGGTTCCGATCGGCGACGTCGTGCGCAAACTGCACAACTACGAGTGCACGCGCGACCTCGCGTGTGAGCGCAACTGTCCGACGGGCGCGATCCGGCTCGACAACCTCTGAGAGGCGTTCGCCGCGCAGCGAGCGCTCCGCGTCAGACGCGGAAGTGCTTGCTGAGCTTGAGGCCCTGGCCCTGGTAGTGCGAGATCAGCGCCTTGTCGCCGTAGACGACTTCCGGGTCGGCGAGGGTCTTGAAGAACGCGAGCTTGAAGAACACCTGGCCGTCCTCGACGAGGAACGGCACGTCGTGCGGGCGCACTTCGAGCACCGCGCGCGTGCCGGTCTCGCCGCCGAAGCCGTTGTCGAAGAAGCCCGCGTAGTTGGTGCGGAGCTCGCCGATGCCGACGTCGTAGGCGGCCATCTCGGCGGCGAGGTGGCGCGGCACGCGCACGCGCTCCTTGCTCGCGAAGATGTAGAACTCCTCGGGCTCGACGATCATGCGGCCGGCCTCGCACTCGAGGATCGGCTCGAAGTAGAGCTTCGCGTCGTGGCCGCCTTCGATCGCCGTGTCGACGATGCCCGCGTAGCGCTTCGCGACGTAGCCCACGGGACCCTGGAGGTCGCGGTCCTTGCGCATCGCGACGCCCATGCAGAGGCCGCCGTCGAAGCGGACCTTGTCGACGGGGATCGGCTTGCCGCTGTCGTCGAACAGCAACGGCGAGCGCGTGTATTCGGCCTTCAGCTCCGCGTCGGTCAATTGCGCCTCGCCTTCGCTGAAGCGGATCTGGCACAGCGACAGGCCGGTGCGCACGCGCACGGGGAAGCTGCGCGGCACGATCTCGAGGAACAGCGGGCCCGTGTAGCCGGGCGGCACCGTCTCGAAGCGGCCGCAGCGGTCGGCGAGCAGGCGCGTGAACAAGTCGAGTCGTCCGGTCGACGACTTCGGGTTCGCGCGCACGAGGTAGGGCAGCGGCTTCTCGATGCGCTCGAGCAGCGGGACGATGTAGCAGTGGCCCTTCTCGAGCACCGCGCCGTCGGTGAGGTCGAACGCGTAGAGCGTCATCTCCTCCAGGCGGTCGGCGACGCGGACGTTCTCCGGCAGGAAGCCGGATCGCACGCGGTAGCCGCGCGTGGCGAGTCGCAGGTCCAGCGAACTCGGCTGGATCTGCGACCGTGCGATCGCTGGGGTGCTGGCGATGGCGCCCTCGTCGATGAGGGCTCGAAGCTGCTGGTAGACGAGAATGCCGCCCATGAAGGGCGAAGACGCTAGCGGCGGTCGATCGCAATAGCACGACTTTGGGGCTGCTGCGCATTCTCCCCGGCGGTGTTTGCCCGGCGGTGGCGGCTCGCTAGCCTCCTCGCCCCAATCCCCATGAACATCCACGAGTACCAGGCCAAGGAAGTGCTGGCTCGCTACGGCGTGCCGGTGCCGAAGGGCATCCCGTGCGACACGCCGGAGCAAGTCCGACAGGCGTTTACGGACCTAGGCGGCGGCCTCGCCGTCGTGAAGGCGCAGATCCACGCGGGCGGCCGCGGCAAGGCCGGCGGCGTCAAGCTCGTCCGGTCGGCTGACGAGGCCGAAACGATCGCGAAGGGCCTGATCGGCAAGACGCTGGTCACGCCGCAGACGGGCCCTGAGGGCCGCGTCGTCAAGAAGCTCTACGTGACGCAGGGCGCCGACATCGGCCGCGAGATGTATCTCGCGGTCGCGATGGATCGCGCCGCGCGCGCGCCGGTCGTCATCGCCGCTGCCGAAGGCGGCGTCGAGATCGAGCAGCTCGCGCACGACAAGCCCGATGCGCTGCTGCGCGTCGCAGTGCACCCGGTCAAGGGCATCCTGCCGAACCAGATCCGCCGGATCTGCTTCCACCTGGGCCTCAAGGGCGACCAGATGAAGGGCGGGGCCAAGGTGCTGCAGGGCCTCATGGACGCGTTCATGGCCACCGACGCCTCGCTCGCCGAGATCAACCCGTTGATCACGACGAAGGACGGCCAGGTGATGGCGCTCGACGCGAAGTTCAGCTTCGACGACAACGCGCTGTTCCGGCACAAGGACATCGCGGCCTACCGCGACCTCAACGAAGAGGACCCGAAGGAGATCGAGGCGAAGAAGTTCGACCTCAACTACATCGCGCTCTCGGGCAACATCGGCTGCATGGTCAACGGGGCCGGTCTCGCGATGGCGACGATGGACGTCATCCAGCAGAAGGGCGGCATGCCCGCCAACTTCCTCGACGTCGGCGGCGGCGCGAACAAGCAGCAGGTGACGAACGCGTTCAAGATCCTCCTCAGCGACAAGAACGTGAAGGGGATCCTCGTCAACATCTTCGGCGGCATCATGAAGTGCGACACGATCGCCGACGGCGTCATCGCCGCCGCGCGCGAAGTGAAGCTGTCGGTGCCGCTCGTCGTGCGTCTCGAAGGCACGAACGTCGAACTCGGCCGCAAGATGCTGACCGAGAGCAAGCTGGACCTGCAGACCGCGGTTTCGCTCGACGAGGCCGCCGAGAAGATCGTCAAGGCAGCGGGGGCACACCGATGAGCGTTCTCGTCAACGGACAGACCAAGATCCTGGTCCAGGGCATCACCGGCGACGCCGGCGCCTTCCACACCAAGAACTCGCTCGCCTACGGCACGAAGATGGTCGGCGGCGTGACGCCTGGCAAGGGCGGACAGACGACCGCGGACGGCGTGCCGGTGTTCGACACCGTCGCCGAGGCCAAGAAGGCGACTGGTGCCACGGCCTCCGTGGTCTACGTGCCGGCTGCGTTCGCTGCCGACGCCATCTGTGAAGCGATCGAGGCCGAACTCGACCTCGTCGTCGCGATCACCGAAGGCATCCCGGTCGCGGACATGGCGCTGGTTCGCAACTACATGCAGGGGAGCAAGACGCGCCTCATCGGTCCGAACTGTCCCGGCATCATCACTCCGGTCACCGACACGACGGGCTGCAAGATCGGCATCATGCCGGCCTACATCCACCGTCCGGGCAAGATCGGCATCGTGTCGCGCTCCGGCACGTTGACCTACGAAGCCGTCTGGCAGGTGACGAGCGTCGGCATGGGCCAGTCCACGTGCATCGGCATCGGCGGCGATCCGATCAAGGGCCTGGACTTCATCGACTGCCTCGAGCTGTTCCAGAACGACCCGGGCACCGAAGGCATCATCATGATCGGTGAGATCGGCGGCTCGGCCGAGGAAGAAGCGTGCGACTACATCAAGTCGAACGTGAAGAAGCCGGTCGTCGGCTTCATCGCTGGCGCTACCGCTCCTCCCGGCAAGCGCATGGGCCACGCCGGCGCGATCATCAGCGGCGGCAAGGGCACCGCGGCCGACAAGAAGTCGGCGATGGCACGCGCGGGCGTGCACGTCTGCGATACGCCGTCGATCCTCGGCGCGACGATGAAGAAGGTCCTCGGTCGCTGAGGACCTCGTCGTGCAGCCGACCGTGCAACGCTACGAATCGCTGTTCCGCCAACTCACGCCGATCTTCCTGCTCGGCGTGGCGTTGGTGGCGTTGTGCGGCCAATGGCTCCCGGGCGCGGACTGGATCGCGAAGACGCTGGGGCCCAACTTCGTGTTGGGCTTCTGCGTCTTCCTGCTCGCAGGCTACGTGATCCTGCTGTGGGGCGAGTCCCTGCGGCTGCACGCCATGATGAGCGCAGTGCTGAAGGAACTCATCGAGTTCAAGAACCGCCGCGCAGGCGATGCATCCGCGCCTCAGGCGGCGCGCAGCGACGTGCAACGGCTCGAGGCGGCGAGGCTGCTCGTGCCGGCGCTGACGTCCGCGGATCCGAAGGTCGTCGCATCCGCGCGCCGCAACCTGTCGTTGCTGGTGGGCAGGGACCTCGGCGCAGAGCCCGCGGGCTGGCAGTCCTGGATCCGCGGCGAGGAACAGCGCCTCAACGCGTGATCGCGGCGATCGTCGCCGCGACAAGCGCGAGCAGCGGCGCCACGGCAGCGGCCGGCGCGCCGACGTTCTGCAGCCAGTGCGTCACGTGGCGGCGGTCGCCGACCCACGGCTTCTTGCCGAGCCCGATGCGGACCAGCACGACCTGCGTGAAGTCGAACAGCGGCAGCGCGAACGGCCACAGGCTCGCGGCGCCGTCGAGCGCGCGCAGCGCGGCGGCGGCGAGCGCCACGCCGAGCGCGTAGGCACCGGCGTCGCCGAGGAAGGCGCGCGCGCGTGGCCAGTTCCACGGCAGGAACCCGAGCGCGGTGAACGCGACGGGAGTGAACGGGCCGTTCGCGCCGCCCGCGCACAGCAGGCACGTCGCGGTAAGTGACGCCGCGACGCCGTTCGTGTTGTCGAGGAAGTTGGTCGCGTTCACGAGCACGAACGCGAGCCCGAGCAACCACGCGAAGCGCAACGGCTCGTCGAGCGGCGCCGAATGCGACGCGGCGAGCAGGCAGCACGCGGCGGACAGGACCGCGGCCTTGACCTTCCAGTCGAGGTCCCGACGCAGCTCTTTCGTCCAGTCGTCGATGTAACCGAGCAGTCCGCAGAGGAGCGCCGCCCAGCCCGCTGCGAGTTCGCCAGCGGCCATGCAGGCGGCGGCGACGAGCGGGACCAGCGCGATGCCGGCGAGCGGCACGCGCGCGCCGTGTCGCTTCCTTCCGTCGTCGGGCGCGTCGAACGGCAACAGCGCAGAGCGCGTGCGGTTCCACCACAGGGCGAATCCCACGTAGGCGGTGGCGCACGGGGCCATGGCCCACGCGTGGTCGAGGAGCCAGTTCATCCGCGATACAGGTGATGCGCGCGGATGTAGTCCTCGACGCGCGGATCGAGGTCACTGAGCGCCTGTTCGCCGTGCGCGAGGCGCGCGCGCAGGCCGGAGGCGGAGACGGCGTCGGGCTCGAGCCGCAGCCTGCCCGCGAGCAGCCGTTCGCGTTCGGTTTGCGTGAGGTCGAGGCCAAGGAGCGACGCTTCGTCGATCGGGCAATCTTGGCGCGGGAACGTCGCGACGCGCGCGAGTTCGAGGATCCGGTGGTGGTCCTTCCAGGTCGGCAGCAATGGCAGGTTGTCCGCGCCGATGACGAACCAGAGGTCGCGGCCAGGATGCTCGCGGCGAAGCTCCTCCAGCGTGGTCACGGTGAACGACGGCCCCGGCCTGCGCAGTTCGCGGTCGTCGACGACGACCCCTTCCAGGTGGGCGAACGCGATCTGGCACATCGCGAGGCGATGCGACGCCGGCGCGAGTCCTTGGCCTCGCTTGTGCGGGTGGTCGCCCGCCGGCAGCAGCCGCAGTTCGTCCACGGGCAGTTGCGCGAGCGCGGCCTCGCAGATCCGCCGGTGCGTGCGGTGGGGCGGATTGAACGATCCGCCGTAGACCGCGATGCCGTGCCGCGGCCCGGTCACGGCGCGCGCCTCGACACGGGGCGCTGCAGCCAGGCTCGCGCGGAGGCGAGCTTGGCGCGGTGGGACGGGGCGCATGGGCGCATGGGGGGATGGTGGAAGCGAGGCGTGGGGCCGGCAAGAGGCTGGTTCTGTGGTCCGGGTTCCCGCGCGCCGAACTTGGCCACGAAGTCGTTGCACGGCCGCGCTTCGGTCCGTAGGTTTCCGCGCCTGCTGCTGCCAGCCCGCAGCCGCATTCGTCCCCAAGACCCCACTCCCCGCCTTTCGCACGAACATGCGCAAGCTCGCCCTCGCACTCACGGTTCTCTCGCTCGGTGCCTGCCAGTCCTTCACGTGGCAGGGCCACTCCTCGGGCCTCACGGAGGAGCAGCGCGCGCTCGGCATGCGCGACGTCAAGGGCCTCGCCGACAAGTACGAGACCGAGACGTTCTTCCGCGGCGTCCGTCGTCGCAATGACGGCCGCAACAACGCCTTCGGCCGCGATCTGATGGCGATCCAGGACACGATCGACCGTCACTTCTGGAACTACGACAAGAACGATCCGACGGTCAACTACCCGTCGAGCACCAGCAAGCTCGAGCACCTCGGCCGCTTCGGCCTCGTCACGGTGACGAGCATGCCGCTGGTCGACGAGATCACGACGCGCTGATTCGAGCGCACCGTTCCACTGCTGTGGAGCTGACCTGGAGCGATGGCCCAGGTCGATTCGGGTCGCAGCCTTCGGGCCGCGGCCCGTTTTCGTTTTGGGCGGATCGCTGTGCGTGATCGATCGTGGCTTCGCGTTGCGCGACTGAGCAGGAAGCGCGCTCTGCGTGGTGACGCGAAGCAAATGGGCCGCGCCAATGCGCGGGCCTCGGTCGGCGATCAATTCCGGCGGTAGACCGCCAACCGACGTCGACGCGCTGCCGGCTCAGGCAAGTCGTAGGCGATGTCAGCGTCGCGTCGAAGGCCCTCGAGTTGCGGCGGGGCTTCCGTCGCCATGTCGAGCCAAAGGACGAGAGCTCCACGCGGCGTTAGCAGCGGCTTCGCCATGGCGGCGCACTCCTGCGGCGTTGCGACGGCACGCGCCGTGATGCAGTCGAACGCGGCGCGCATGTCCTTGCGCAACCCGGGCGCCTGCTGCGCGTCGAGTTGCAGCGTCTCCACGCCGGGGATGCGCGCCGTCAGCAAGCACGTGCCGATCGCGCGCAGCTTCTTGGCGGTGCGGTCGAGGAGGACGACGGACGCGCGTGGATGGAGCGCCGCAACTGCAACTCCCGGGAAGCCGTTGCCGGTGCCGATGTCGAGCGCGTGGCTCGGTCGCAGGCCCAAGATGCCGAACGCGAGCCCGTCGAGCGCATGGAGGACCACCGCTTGTTCGCGATCGCGGACGGCCGTCAGGTTGATCTGCTCGTTCACCACCAGCATCGCGTCAAGGTAGGCGAGCAGTTGCGCGGCGTTGGGTTCGTCGATCGTGACGCCGAGCGTCTTGGCGAGCGCGACGAGGTGGTTGGCGTCAGTCGGGGTGGCGGGTTCGGTCACGGGGCTCGGTTGGCAAACGGCACCGCAGCGTAGTCCGCGCCGCGTGCGCGCGCCGCGCATTTCTCGGCTCGACGGAGCGCAGCCCCGATGTGTCGAAGCCGCAAGCGAAGGGCCGAAGCGTTGCTAGCCCGTGCTGCGCGCGCTGTCGCGGAGGAGCGCTGCGTGCAGCGCCTCGACGTCGGCGCCGCCGGGGATCCAGCGGACCTCGCGCAGGCGACGCAGCCAGGTCGTCTGCCGCCGGATGAGATGGTGGGTGTTCCTGCGGATGCGGTTGCGCAGTTCCTGGCGGTCCTTGTAGCGGCCGCGCAGGAAGTCGCGGCACTCCGCGTAGCCGATGGCTGCGCCTGCGGTGTGCGAGAACCCGCAACTCGACTCGATCGCCGCGCACTCGCTCACCAGGCCCTGGTCGAGCATCGCGTCCGTTCGCGTCTTCACGCGTTCGTGCAACGTCTCGCGCGGCCAAGCGATCGCCGCGATGCGGCAGGGGCGTGCCCAGCTGTCGCGGTCGAAGTGCTCCTGTTGCTCGGAGATGGGCTTGCCCGTGCGCTCGAACACTTCGAGCGCGCGCACGACGCGACGCAGGTCGTTGCGATGGATGCGCGCTGCCGACACCGGGTCCTTCTGCTGCAATTCGTCGTGCAGGCAGCCAGGCTGCAGTTCCTCGCGCGCTTCGAGTTCCTTGCGCAGGGCCACATCCGCTGCCGGGCCCTGCATGAGGCCTTTGAAGAACGCCATGAGGTAGAGCGCCGTGCCGCCGACGAAGATCGGATGCCTGCCGCGCGCGACGATGTCCTTCGTCGCGGCCTCAGCCGCCGCGCACCAGCGTGCCGTGTCGAAGTCCTGGTCGGGGTCGACGAGATCGATCAGGTGGTGGGGTGCGCGCGCACGTTCCTCGGCCGTCGGCTTCGCCGTGCCGACGTCCATGCGGCGATAGACCGTCATCGAGTCCATCGACACGATCTCGCCGCCGTGCCGTTCGGCCAACGCCACGGCGAGCGCCGACTTGCCGGACGCAGTGGGACCCGCGACGACCCAGATCGGCGCAGACGGTTTCGCGGAATCGGCGGACATCGGGGCGAGGAAGATAGCGATGGCAACTGGCAGCGGGAACGGGCCGTCGGTACCCTGCTCGCCCTTCTGGCCGGAACGCCAGAGCCGCATCCCATGATCGCCTTCGTCTCCGACATCCACAGCAACACCGAGGCCCTCGGCGCGTGCTTCCGCCGCATCGAGGAACTCGGCTGCACGCGGGTGATCTGTCTCGGCGACGTGATCGGCTACGGTCCCGAACCGCGCGAGACGCTGGCGATGGTCATGGCGCGCGCCGAACTTTCGCTGCTCGGCAACCACGAGCACGGCGCGATGTTCTACGCGTCGGACTTCAACGAGAAGGCGCGCGCGGCCATCGACTGGACGCGCGACCAGCTCAACCGCAAGGATCGTCCTCGCGACGAGAACATGCGGCTGTGGAAGTATCTCGACGGCATGAAGGAGACGTTCCGCGAGGGCAAGATGCTGCTCGTGCACGGATCGCCGCGAGATCCGATCCGCGAATACCTTGTCCCGCGTGACGGCCAGGACCGCGTGAAGATGGCCGAGTGCTTCGAGCGCATGGGCGAGGCGCGGATCTGCTTCGTCGGCCACAGCCACGTCCCCGGCCTCTACCACGAGAGCGGCGGGTTCCACACGCCTGCAGAACTCGGGGATCGCTACGAACTCGGCGACGGCAAGGTGATCGTCAACATCGGTTCGGTGGGCCAGCCCCGCGACGGCGACCCGCGCGCCTCCTTCGTCACGTTCGACGGACGCACAGTCCAGTTCCATCGCGTCGCCTACGACTTCGAGGCGACGATGCGCAAGATCCGCGCGATCCCGCAGCTCCCGGCCTACCTCGCCGACCGCCTTGCCCAAGGGCGTTGAGTCGCGGCAGCGTCGGCCCTCCGTGAAGACCGTCATCCGCATGCACCGCTTCCTGCTCGTCGTTCTCTCGTTGGTCTGTGGGTTTGTGCTGCGCGCCCAGGAGCGGCCCGACTTCGTCCACGAGTTCGGGCAGCCCGGACAAAGGGGCAGCTTCCGCATCCGTTTCGACGACCGCGGCGCCTCGGTCTACACGGTCCAGTTGCTCGACCACTTCGCGTCGGTCGAGGCGGGCTCTCGTGCCCAAGCGGAGCGCACCCCGGGTGACTACATGCTGCTCGTCGGCGACGGCGCGAGCGTCTACTCGCTGCAGGTCGAAGAGGTCGGGACGAACCTGTTCGACGGCAAGCTCGCTTCCGGAACGTGGACGCGTCGCGTCGAAGCGTCGGCGGTCTCGTTCTCGGTCGAAGCAGCGAACGGGCTGCGGCTCACGAAGACCTACCGCCATCGCCCCGAGCAACGCGGCATCGCGTTCGAGCTGAAGCTCGAGAACACGGGTTCGGCAATCGCGGCCGGCCAGCAGCTGACGCTGCGGATCGCGGCGCCCGCGCTCACGAACCGCACCGAGCTCGCGATGTTCGGGACCTCGGCGTGGGCCATCGCCGTGCCGGAAGGCGGCGAAGCGAAGCACCTCGGCGCAGCGTCGGACGGCGTGCTGCAGGAACTCGATGCCGGTGGGGCGCCGTTGTCGATGGCTGGTTCGTCGAATCGCTTCTTCGGCGGGTTCGTGTTCCCGCTCGATGCGGCCACCGCGTCCGCGACGGGGCGCATCGACGTCGAGTCGCTGCCGTTCGCGCCGAATCCGGCGCTCGACATCGCGGCCCGTTCGATGCCGCGCGCATGGATCCAGGCTCGGCTGCCCGTGCCGGCGACTGGCGCTTCGAGTCAACTCGCGTTCGGCGTATACCTCGGGCCCAAGTCGTTCGCCGCGTTCGAAGAGAGCCCGGAACACGCTCGCTTCCTGCCGATCCTCGACGTCGACCTCGAGCCGCCGTGCTGCGGCAGCGTCGTGGTGCCCGGCGGCCGCTTCATGGCGACGATGCTCGTGAAGCTGCTCGGCTTCTTCCACGGCATGACCGGCGTCTGGGGCGTGTCGATCATGCTGCTGACGATCCTCGTCCGCGGCTGCCTCGCTCCGCTCAACTTCCGCATGCAGAAGTCGATGCGCGCCTACGGCAAGAAGATGGCGGAGCTGAAGCCGAAGCTCGACGCGATCAAGACGAAGTACGCCGATGACCCGCAGGCGCATCAGCAGGCGATGATCGCGTTCCAGCGCGAGCACAAGCTGATGCCGCCGATCGGCGGCTGCCTGCCGATCTTCCTGACGATGCCGATCTACATCGGCCTCTTCACGGCGCTGCGCACGAGCTACGACCTGCGCCAGCAGGGCTTCCTGTTCATGGAAGACCTCAGCGCGCCGGACGCGCTGTTCCCGCTGCCGTTCTGGCCGGGCCTGTTCAACGTGCTTCCGCTGGTCTGGATCGCGCTCATGGTGATCCTGCAGTCGCGGATGCCGCTGCCGACCGATCCGCAGCAGCGCCAGATGCAGCAGATCATGCGCTACATGCCGCTGATGTTCGGCGTGATGCTCTACAACTACGCATCGGGCCTGATGGTCTACATGGTCACTTCGATGATCTGGACCTTCGGCGAGTCGGCCGTGACCAAGAAGATCCTCGGCCCGATCGACCCGAATGCCGCGAGCATGGCGCCGCAGCCGATGATGTGACACGCGGCGCGCCGCGACGGTTGCGCACTGCCGAAGCAATGCTCCAATGCGGCGATGCACAACGCGTCGCCGTCGTCGCTTTCCGATCGTCGTGAGTTCCTCTCCCGTGCCGCGGGTGTCGCGCTCGGCCTGGGAGCCACGTCGCTGCTCGGGCGCGAGGTCGCGGCAGGAGAACGAACGATGACCACACGGGAACCGCTCTTCACGATCAGCCTCGCCGAATGGTCCTTGCACCGCACGCTCTCGCGTGACGGCAAGGACAACCTCGACTTCCCCAAGCGTGCGCGCGGCTACGGCATCGACGCCGTCGAATACGTCAACTCGTTCTTCAAGGAGAAGGCTCGAGACGAGGCCTACGTTCGCGAGCTGAAATCGCGCTGCGAAGGCGAGGGCGTGCAGAGCGTTCTCATCATGGTCGACGGCGAAGGCGAGCTCGGCCATCCGGACGCCAAGAAGCGCCAGCAGGCCGTCGAGAACCACCACAAGTGGGTCGAGTGCGCCAAGGCGCTCGGCTGCCACTCGATCCGCGTGAATGCGCAGAGCTCCGGCTCGTGGGCGGAGCAGACCAAGCTCGCGGTCGACGGCTTGCGCCGCCTGTGCGAGTTCGCGGACGGCCACGGGATCAACGTGATCGTCGAGAACCATGGCGGCCTCAGCAGCAACGGCAAGTGGTTGAGCACGGTCCTCGCGATGGTGGACCACCCGCGCATGGGTGCGCTGCCGGACTTCGGCAACTTCCGCGTCAGCAAAGACGAGATGTACGATCGCTACGTCGGAACGAGCGAGCTGATGCCCTTCGCCAAGGGCGTTTCGGCCAAGTCGCACGACTTCGACGAGCAGGGCAACGAGACCGGCACCGACTACCGCAAGATGCTGAAGATCTGCGTGCTGGACCACGGTTGGCGCGGCCGCATCGGTATCGAGTACGAGGGCGGCCGTCTGTCCGAGGATGAGGGCATCAAGGCCACGCACAAGCTGCTGGTCGCAGTCCGCGACGAGTTGGCTGCCGGACGCTGAGCCTGCTCGTCGTGGTGTGTCGCTTGCGCGCCCGCCCAGCGGGCTGCGCGACCAGGGAGGCAAGGTGCGCCGGCATTCTGGGGCCAAGGCCGCGCAGCCGCCTGCTGCAGACTCTCGAGCGGCCAGTCGCTGCCTTGACGGCGCGCACCGCGAGAAGAAGTGAGGTCCCGGGCGGAATCGAACCGCCGTAAACGGATTTGCAATCCGTTGCCTAACCACTCGGCTACGGGACCGTGCGGGCGGCAGAAGGTAACGAGCGACCGTTCCGGATCAAGAGCGAGGACTTCGGAGACGGCTTTCTAGTATGTTCCTCGCCCCGCAACCCCGGCGGAACCGTCCCGGACCCGTGAAGACCAAGAAGAACATCCACTTCGAGTTCAGCCAGGATCTCGTGAGCGAGCCCCTGCTCTACAAGATCAACCGCTCGTTCGACGTCGTCGTGAACATCCGCGGCGCGTCCGTCACGGACCAGGGCGGCTTCATCGCGCTGGAACTCGAGGGCGAGCAATCGGAGATCGACCGCGTGATCCAGTACCTGCATTCGCAGGGCGTCACGTTCGGGGAAGGGCTCGGCGGTTCGGAGCGATGAGCGTGCGATCCGGCGCTTCCAAGGCGTCGTGCTTCCGCATTGCCGTGGGAGCCGTGGTTGCGCTGCTGGCGCTGCCGCACCGGGACGCCGGCGGGGACCTTGGCCCGCAACCGAAGTCTGCTGCCGTCCTGCCGAACGACATGGTCGCACGCGGCAAGAGGGGCGTGGTTGTCAGTTGCGAACCGCATGCGACCGCGGTCGGCCTGCGCATCCTGGACCAAGGCGGCAACGCAGTGGACGCTGCGGTTGGTGTCGCGCTCGCGCTCGCGGTCGCGCATCCGCAGGCCGGCAACCTGGGCGGCGGCGGGTTCCTCGTCGTGCGCATGGCCGACGGGCGCGCGGCTGCGTTCGACTTCCGCGAACGCGCTCCCGCAGCGGCGACGGAGGGCATGTATCTGCGAGCCGACGGCACGCTCGACGACGACAAGGTCCGCTTCGGCGCGACCTCGGCCGGCGTGCCCGGGAGCCCTGCCGGGCTGCATCTGGCTCTGCAGCGGTTCGGCACCAAGCCGCTCGCGGAACTCGCGGCGCCTGCGATCGCGCTCGCGGAGCACGGGATCCCCGTGGACCAGTTCCTCGCTGAAGCTCTGGAGGAAGAACGAAAGTCGCTCGAGCGTTTCGCATCGACGCGGGCCGTGTTCTTCCGCGACGGCAAGCCGTTGCAGCAGGGCGATCTGCTCGTCCAGAAGGACCTCGCGGCAACCCTGCGTCGCTACGCCGAGGCGGGGCCATCCGGCTTCTACCAAGGCGTCACCGCGGAGCGCATCGCGGCGCACATGAAGAAGCACGGCGGCTTCGTCACGACGCAGGACCTCGCGGACTACCGCGCGGTCGAGCGCGAAGTCGTTCGCGGCAGCTACCGCGGGCACGAGATCGTGAGCATGCCGCCGCCGTCGTCTGGTGGCGTGGCGCTGCTGCAGATGCTGAACCTGCTCGAGCCCTACGACCTCCGCGGCATGGGCTACGGCAGCAGCAAGTCGATCCATCTGCTCACCGAAGTCATGCGCCGCGCGTATGCCGACCGCTCGAAGTGGCTTGGCGATCCGGATCACTACCCGGTGCCGCTCGAAGGCCTCGTGTCGAAGGCATATGCCGAAACGCTGCGCGAAGGGTTGCGAACGGATCGGCGCAGCGAAGTCGCTCCCGGCCTGCCGCCCGGCGCGAGGGAGAGCGACGACACGACGCACTTCTCGGTGGTCGACGCGATGGGCAACGCCGTCGCGTGCACGACGACGATCAACGCGACCTTCGGCAGCGGCGACGTGGTGGAGGGTTGCGGGTTCCTGCTCAACGACGAGATGGACGACTTTGCGGCGCGGCCCGGAACGCCGAACATGTTCGGGCTCGTCGGCGGCAAGGCGAATGCGATCGCGCCGGGCAAGCGCATGCTGTCCTCGATGACGCCGACGATCGTCGTGCGTGACGGGAAGGTGCGCCTCGTGCTCGGAGCGCCCGGTGGTGGGCGCATCATCACGGGCGTGCTGCAGGTGCTGCTCAACGTCGTCGACCACGGCATGAGCCTGCAGACTGCCGTGCGCGCGCCGCGCATCCATCACCAGTGGACGCCGGACGTGATCGCGTGGGAGGAACTCGCCTTGTCGCAGGACGTGCGGGATGCGCTGGCGAAGATGGGGCACACGTTCGAGGCGCGGCCGCGCGGGATCGGGCGCGTGCAGGCGATCGCTGTCCGCGAGGACGGGGAACGCATCGGCGTGTGCGACCATCGCAGCGGCGGCAGCGCCGGCGCGCAGTAGGCGACTCGTGCGGCGTGCGTGCATGCGGCACGCGCGGCTTGACCCGTTCTCGGGCGCGCTGATCCCCCTTCGCCTCGAGCACGTCGTGGGGGATCGATGCGAGCGGAGCGGCCTCTGCTCTGCCGCGGACCGGACGTATTCACGTTCTCATGGCGCGCGGCGCGCAGCGTTCGCGCTACCCACCCGAGCGACCGAGCCAGTAGTCAGAACGAAGTCCGCTTCGCCGCGCCCAGGGAGACCTCTGCGCCGACGTGGCACAGACGGAGAGGTCGAAGCAGTCGAGAGGCTGTGACCCTCGCGAAACCTGCGCGACGCTCGTTCCCTTCGGGCGTCGACCGCATCCGCAGCAGTCGCTGCGAGGTCGGACCGAGCCAGCATCCGATCCCGCGCTAGCGAGGGCCGCGCCGCACGCTTCCGCGCGCGGCGGGCGAGACTCTAGGTCACTTGTTCTTGCTCGCGCGTTCCTTGCGCCACGTGTCGAAGTCCGCCTTGCCGGAGAACTTCGTCAGCAGGCGGGACCAGGCGATGTTCGTGCGCGCGTTGTGGTCGGCCTTGCGCGGATCGAGATCCCCGCCGACTTCGACTGCGACGAACCCTGCGTTCATGCCAGCGGCGATCGCCTCGATGAGCTTGTTGAGCTCCCACGCGGTCATCTGGTCGTCGCCCGACGTGTAGTCGAGCTTCCGGAGCCGGTCGACGAGGCCGAAGATCGCGAAGTAGCCGATCTTCTCGAGCTTCGGCTTCGCGGCGACGCCCGGCTTGCCGCCGTTGCAGACGTCGTCGATGAGCGATGCGATCTCGTCCTTTTGGGCCTGCTCGCACTCGTCGGGCCACTTCACGTCTCCGAGTTCCGTGGGCTTGTAGACGTCCTCGAGCTTGGTCGTCTTGTTGGCTTCCCAGCGCTCCTTCGGTTCGCTGCTGTCCGCCGGCTTGCTCTCGGCGGGCTTGGCATCCGCGGGCGCAGCTTCCTTGGCCTCGGCAGGCTTCTCCTTCGGCGCTTCGGGCGCTGGATTCTTGTCCTGCGCAGCCGGCGCGGCTTCGACCACCGCAGGCGCTTCCTTCTTCGCGGCGGCCTCGGCAGCAGCGGGCTTCGCTTCCGGGGTTGCGGCTGCCGGCGCCGGCTTGTCCGCCGCGGCCTCTGCGGCCACCGGAGCATTGCCGGCAGGCGCGGCTTCCGCGGCCTTCGGCGCGGCGGCAGGTGCCTGCGCCGTCTCCGTGGCCTTGGCCTTGTCCTTGCCGCCGGATGCGAGCACCACGATCACCGCGACGATCGCGAGCGCCGCGATGCCGCCGCCAGCCAGGAGCATCGTGTTGCTCTTCTTGGGTTGCTTCTCTCCCGCGTCCTTGCGGCCACGCCCGGGCTTCGTTTCGGCCTTCGGCTCAGCAGACGCACGGCGCGAGCGCGCTGCCGGCGCTGCCTCGGGCTTCGCTTCGGCCTTGGCGGCGCGAGCGGGCGCAGCCTTCTTCGGCATCGGCGCTTCTTGTGGCGCGACTGCCGCGGGAGCGGGGCTTGCTGCTGCCTTCCGTTGGGCGGCGACGTCGATCACGCTGCCGCACTTCTGGCACTTGGCTTTGTCTCCGGAGAACGACTCGGGCAGGCGGTATTTCGCGCCGCAGTTGTCACAGGCGATGGCAAGGACGGACATGGATGGGAGGGCGAGGTTGGGGAGGGGTGTTCGGGGAACGGCGCGCCGTCACTTGGACGGCTTTTGCGCGTCGGCTTTGGGCTTCTTGGGGGCGACGACGTCGAGGCTCTCTTCCTTGTCGATCGCGGCCTGGAAGTCGTCGTTGGCGTAGCGCCACCACCAGGCGAACCATTGGCGGATGACGCTCTCGCGCGCGGGCTTGTCCTTCGCCGCGTCGCCGCTTCCGCGGACGTCATAGGCAAAGGCCATTCCGGTGATGTCGAGCAGCGAACGCGTGACCTGGGAGATCTTCTGGTTGTTGCCCTGCACGTCCGGATAGAGCTCATGCAGTGCGTTCATGAGGCGACCGACCGCCGGGCGTCCGAGTTCCTTCAGCTGCGACGTCGCCCGGCCCCAGAGCTGGCCCGGTGCATCGGGATCCGCGCTGGCGATGACGTCTTGCACGAGCTTGTCGATCTTCTGCCGCGTCGCCTCGGGCGTGTCCGCGAGGTGCGCGATCGCGACCGGATCGGACTCGGTGACCTTGGTTACGACGCCGCCGCGCGTGGTCTCCGCTTGGCGTGGCTTGGCGATCTCGGCGCTCGGCTTGAAGGTGTTGCCCTCGCCGGGACGACGGCCGCGCATCACGGGCTTGGTGGTGAGCGCCAACGAGCCGATGCGCATTTGCGATCCGTCCATGCGCCACTGCGCGGTCACGACCGCACCGGCCTTGCCGTCGTAGAGCGTGTCGCCGGGCTTGCTCGTGAAGTAGAAGCCGACCGGGCCGAGGCCGGCCTTGACCGCGTCCTCGGACACGTCGGAGGCCGTGCACTCCATCTCCGAGAAAAGGCGCGTCGCCTCGTTCTTGGGCAGGGCCGCGAGGATCGCCTGGTCGCGCGCGTCGCCGACGAGCGTCGCATCGACGCCGAGCGCCGTGCCGAGTTCTGCCATGTCGGAGTAGTTGCGCAGGGTCATCAACTCCGCGCTCGCAACGGCGCGGGCCCAGCGCATGGCCTGGTCCTGACGAGCCTTGCGGTCGATCTGCAACTGCGCAGCCTTCGTGTCCACGGCCTGAGCCGTAGGCTTCGGCGCGGGCTTGTCGCCGCCACGGCTCATCAGCACGAGGCTGCCGATGATGACGAGGGCCGCCGCGCCGAACCCGACGTAGATCTTGGTGTGGTCCTGGCTCTTCTGGCGCTTGCCGACGACCGCCTTCGGGAAGAACGTGCGCTTGCAGTCGGCGCACTGGATCTTGGTCTCGATCGCCTCCTCGGCGACTCGATACTGCGCTCCGCACTCGGGACAGAAGATGTCGACTTTGCCATCCCGGCTCGGACGCGCGCCCTTGCGGGCGGCTCCGGCAGAGCGCGAAGCGGAAGACGAGCGGGAGGACGACGATGCGTCGCGTCTGGTCAAGATGGAGAGGACCGCGTCGGAGGAGAGGGAGGCAGGACGGTAAGGCGGGTCCGCCGAAGCTGTCAACCTGGGCAGTTGCGCTCAGTCGATGCGGAAGTGCGAACGCGCTCCGATGCAGGAGCGCGGACCGCGACCCTGGTTGGCCCGTTGGATCGCTGCGATGGGATGGTGGGTCGTGCCCACGAACCTCTCCCCGTCGCCTTGCGGGAAACCGCACGCCGCCGTGGACACCCTCGCGACTTGGGGATACTGCTGCGTAGCACCCCATATCGAGAGCCGCAGGTGGAACGCGTACTGATCACTGGCGGGGCCGGATTCATCGGCTCCAACCTGGCCGAGCGCGTGCTCGCCGAGGGCGGCGAGGTGGTCCTGCTGGACAACTTCGATCCCTTCTACGACGTGCGGACGAAGCGGCGGAACCTCGAGGCGGTTGTTGCCAAGGGCGGCGCGCGACTGCGTGTGGTCGAAGGCGACATCCGCGACCGGGCCGCGTGCCGCGATGCGCTCGCCGGCTGCTCGGTCGTCGTGCATCTGGCCGCCTTGGCTGGCGTGCGTCCGTCGATCCAGGAGCCCGCGCGCTACATGGATGTGAACGTGACGGGCACGCAGATCCTGCTCGACGAGATCCGCAGCAAGGCCGTGCGCTTCGTGTTCGGCAGCAGTTCCTCGGTCTACGGCGGTCGCACGACGATGCCGTTCCGCGAGACCGATCCAGTCGACGCGCCGGTCTCGCCCTATGCCGCGAGCAAGCGCGCCGGCGAGTTGATCTGCCGCACGTGGCACCACCTGCGCGGCAACCCGGTGACGAGCCTCCGGTTCTTCACCGTGTACGGACCGCGCCAACGTCCGGAGATGGCGATCCATCGGTTCGTGCGCGACATCGAGAACGGCCAGCCGTTGCCCTTCTTCGGCGACGGGTCGACGCGACGCGACTACACGTTCGTCGACGACATCGTTGCCGGCGTGCTCGGCGCGATGCGCCGTGACCGCGGGTGCGAGATCGTGAACCTCGGCGGCTCTGCCGTCACGTCGCTGTCCGACCTCGTGCGCTGCATCGAGTCGGCATTGGGCAAGCGCGCCGTGCTGGACCGCCAGCCGGAACAGCCCGGCGACGTCCCCGTCACCTACGCCGACACCACGAAGGCAAAGGAGCTGCTCGGCTTCGAGGCGAAGGTGCCCGTGCAGGAGGGAATTGCGCGCTTCTGCCGTTGGTATCGCGAGGAACGCGCGCGCGGAGGCGTGTCGTGACGCGACGCGTGCTCGTCACGGGAGGGGCCGGGTTCATCGGCTCGCATCTCGTGCGGCGCTTGCTCGGGTCTGGCTGCGAAGTCGTCGCGCTCGACAACTTCGCAACGGGCAAGCGGGAGAACCTGCACGGCATCGAGGGGCCGTTCGAGCTGGTCGAGGGATCGATCGTCGACGGCGCCGCGGTCGAACGCGCGATGCGCGGCTGCAAGCACGTGGTGCACCTCGCCGCGTTGCCGTCCGTGGCGCGGAGCCTCGAGGCTCCGCTCGACTCGCACCATGCGTGCGCCACCGGGACAGCCAACGTGCTGTGGGCGGCGAAGCAGCACGGAGCGCGCGTCGTCTACGCCGGCAGTTCGTCCGCCTACGGCAACCAGCAGGAACTGCACAAGCACGAAGGCATGCGCGAGGACCCGCTGTCGCCCTACGCGGCGGCCAAGCTCGCCGGCGAGCTCTACTGCCGCAGCTTTGCGCGCGTGTTCGGCATCCCGGTGGTGGTGACGCGGTTCTTCAACGTGTTCGGCCCGCGGCAGGTGCCCGACAGCGTCTACTCCGGTGTCGTTGCCGCCTTCTGTCTCGCGGTGCTGCGCGGGACTTCGCCTCGCATCGACGGCGACGGGATGCAGTCGCGCGACTTCACCTACGTGGAGGATGTTGTGGAGGGTGTCGAGCAGGCACTGTTCTCGGCTACCCAGGGCTGCGAGATCGTCAACCTTGCCTACGGGAACTCCTGCACGGTCCGCGACCTGCTCGCCGAGATCTGTCGCGTTGCGGGACGAACTGTCGAACCTTCGTACGCTCCTGTCCGAAAAGGCGACGTTCGCCATAGCCTTGCCGATATCGGTCGCGCGAAATCCGTGATTGGCTTTCGGCCGGGCGTCGGCTTTGCCGAAGGCATCCGGCGAACCTACGACTGGTACCGGAGTCAGTATTCATGAAGGGCGTTGTTCTCGCAGGCGGTCTTGGCACCCGGCTCTATCCGCTCACCAAGATCACCAACAAGCATCTGCTGCCGGTCTACGACAAGCCGATGATCTACTACCCGATCCAGTGTCTCGTGAACGCTGGCATCCGGGACATCCTGATCGTGACGGGCGGCAACTCCGCAGGTGACTTCCTGCAGCTGCTCGGCAACGGCGCCGACTTCGGCCTGCAGCGCCTCAACTACGCCTACCAGCAGGGCGAGGGCGGCATCGCCGACGCGCTGAAGCTGGCGGAGCACTTCGCGGACGGCGAGCCGATCTGCGTCGTGCTCGGTGACAACATCATCGAGGGCAACATCAAGAAGGCCGTCGAGGACTTCAAGGGCCAGGGTGGTGGCGCGAAGATCATGCTGAAGGAAGTGCATGATCCGGAGCGTTTCGGCGTCGCCACGCTGAAGGACGGCAAGGTCCAGAAGATCGTCGAGAAGCCGAAGCAGCCCGAGACGAACCTCGCGGTGATCGGCATCTACATGTTCGACGAACACGTGTTCGAGATCTGCCGCACGCTGAAGCCTTCGGCGCGTGGCGAACTCGAGATCACCGACGTGAACAACGAGTACATCCGCCGTGGCAACATGACGGCCGAGGTGCTCAAGGGTTGGTGGACCGACGCGGGGCAGTTCGAGTCGCTCTACCGCGCCGCGACGATGATCCGCGAGAACGGCTGCAACCGGATGGACGTCTGAGCCGCCCGCGGCTCGGATCGATCACGGAGGCTCGATGACCGTCGACTACCTCGTCACGGGCGGCAACGGCCAGCTCGGCCGCGCCATCGCGCGCGAGGCCGCGCGCCGCGGCCGTTCGCTTTGCCTCACGGGCACCAAGGAACTTCGCGTCGAGGACCAGGCGTCGGTGCAGCGTTGGATCCGGGAGCAAAGGCCCCGGTTCGTGCTGCACGGCGGGGCTTGGACGGATGTGGACGGCTGCGAGAAGGAGCCGCACAAGGCGGTTCTGCAGAACGGCACGGGCACCGCGCACGTGGCCGACGTCTGCGCCGAGCTCGGCATCGGGCTCGCCTACGTCAGCACCGACTTCGTGTTCGACGGCCGCGCCACGCGGCCTTACCTCGAAGACGACCCGACCGCGCCGATCTCGGCCTACGGTCGCAGCAAGCTGCTCGGGGAGCAGGCGCTCTTCGCGCACCAGCGTCCGAACTTCTACACGGTGCGCACGAGCTGGGTGTTCGGCCCCAAGGGCAAGAACTTCCCTGCGGCGATCCTCGCCCGTGCGCGTTCGGGCCAGCCGCTCAAGGTCGTGACGGACCAGATCGGCCGCCCCACCTACACCGACGACCTCGCTGCCGCGCTGTTCGACCTGTGCGAACTCGGCGCGCCCGGCGGCGTCTACCACTGCAGCAACGAAGGGCAGTGCAGTTGGCGCCAGTTCGCGGTCGATATCCTCGAAGCGGCCGGTCTCGGCTCGGTCCCGGTGGGGACCATGACGAGCCAGGAACTCGGCCGTCCCGCAGCTCGCCCTGCTTGGTCGGTGTTGAGCACCGACAAGCTCACAGCGGTCCGCGGGAAATGCCTGCCCGACTACCACGACGCATTGCGTCGCTATCTGAAGGAAGAAGCCCAGTGAGCAAGATCCTCGTCACCGGCGGAGCCGGTTTCATCGGCTCGAACTTCGTCCGCATGATGCTGAACGGCAGCAACCATGCGGTCGTCAACCTCGACGCGCTGACCTACGCGGGCAACCTCGAGAACCTCACCGACGTCGCCTCGAACCCGCGCTACACGTTCGTGAAGGGCGACATCGCCGACAGCGCGCAGATGGACGAGGTCTTCGCGACGCACCGTCCGGACGTGGTGGTCCACTTCGCCGCGGAGAGCCACGTCGACCGCTCGGTGCTGGACGCGACGGCCTTCGTGCGCACCAACGTGCAGGGCACGCAGGTGCTGCTGGACAAGAGCCGCCAGCACAAGGTGGGGCGTTTCGTCCACGTGAGCACCGACGAGGTCTACGGCAGCCTGGGCGCGTGGGGCTTCTTCACCGAGGACACGCCGATGCAGGCCAACTCGCCATACTCGGCCAGCAAGGCCGGCAGCGACCTGCTCGTCCGCGCCGCGGTGCATACGCACGGCATGGACTGCGTGATCACGCGTTGCTCGAACAACTACGGGCCGTACCAGTTCCCGGAGAAGTTGATTCCGCTGATGATCGCGAACGCCCTCGAAGGCAAGAACCTGCCGGTCTACGGTGACGGCAAGAACGTCCGGGACTGGATCTACGTCACGGACCACTGCGAAGGCATCCGCGCCGCGATGGAGAAGGGCAAGGCCGGCGAGGTCTACAACTTCGGCGGCAACGCGGAGCGTGAGAACATCTACGTGATCAAGGAGATCCTGCGCCTGCTCGGCAAGGGCGAGAGCCTGATCCACTACGTGAAGGACCGTCCGGGCCACGACCGTCGCTACGCGATGGACTCGTCGAAGGCTCGCGCGACGCTCGGGTGGGAGCCGCGGCACACGTTCGAGCAGGGCCTGCGCCAGACGATCGACTGGTACGTCCAGAACCGTCAGTGGTGGGAACGCGTGCGCAGCGGCGCCTACCAGGACTACTACAAGCTCCAGTACGCGACCCGCTGAGGTTGCGCGGTCGGCGCCCCGAGCGGGGCGCCGACGATCGCGATCGAGCCGCCTGGCAGCCCGTTGAAGCACGCATGCTGCCTCCGGGCGCGGCGTCCGGGCCGATCTCTGCGTCGTGCGAACTGCGTCGAATCCGTGGATTCGACTTCGTTCGCACTCCTTGATCCCGACCCGGCTGCCACGCTCTCGGCGACGCAGCCGTTCTTCAACAGGCTGCTGGGGTCGGCTCTCGCGAAACGGCTGCTGCCCGAGCCATACGGTTCGACGTCGATCCTGGCAGCGTTCGCTCAGGTCAGACCGCCCGAAGGGCCGATATGGACGAGGACTGCGCGCTGTCGGCGCATTTGCGCTCGACAGTCAGCGGTCTACCATGTGTCCGCTGCACCGCGCGTGCGGCAACCCTACTCGAAATGCGCGTGACCCCGAACCGCACCCCTTGGTTGTTCCTGCTGCTCCTGTGGCTTTGCGCGGCATTGACGTCGTGCAGCAGCTACGAAGAGAAGCGAATGCGCGAGCTCTTCCACGAGAAGGGCTTCGGTTCGCGCGCGCAGGGTGACGCAACGGTCGAGAACTACGTGGCGGGCGGCGACAGCGTGGTGTTCCTCATCCCGCCGATCGCCTACCAGGATCCTGCGGCCTCCGAGCTCGCTCGGCTTGCGGCTCCGCAGACGCTTTCGATCGACGGTCGCATCATGATCCCCTACGCGGGCACGGTGCAGGTCCTCGGCCTCACCGAGTCACAACTCGCGACGCTGGTGAAAGGCCTGCTGCGGCCGATCTTCAACTACGAGATCGACATCCAGGCCCGCATCGTCGGCGAGAGCAAGCTGATCTACGCGTTCGGTGAGACGCTCAAGAAGGGGCCCATTCCGCTCGCGCCTCTCGGCGCCGACATGACCATGCTCAGGGCGGTTGCGTCCATCGGTTGGACCCCGCTCGCGAACCTGAGCCGCGTCCAGTTGATCCGCCCCGACGCGGAGCACCCGCTGGTCATGGAGGTGGACATCTACCACATGATCACGAGCGGCAACACGCGCGCCAACTTCCGCATCCGCGAGAACGACATCATCTACATGCCGCCGACGTTCCTCGGCCTCGTCGCACGCATCCTCGAGCGCGTGCTGCAGCCCGTGCAGGTGGCCGTGCAGACGATGCTGGGGCTCGCAGGCGTGCGTGCAGGTTGGGACTTCGCCACGGGCAAGTCGGACCAATTCTTCTTCCGCTTCTGATCGAGGAACTGGGATCCACTCGCACGAAGGTGGGACGTCGGTTTCCGCCGATATCCGTCCAGAGGAAAAGGCCATGAACGAGCCAAAGATCGAGCTGCCGCAACTTTCGCTGGCGCACTACTTCGACCTGCTGAAGCGCCGGCGCTGGCAGGTCATCCCGATCTCGCTGCTCGGGCTGTTGATCGGCGGGATCATCGCCTTCTTCGTTCCGCGCTATTACGTCGCGGAAACCTACGTCGACTACTACCGGTTGCCGAGCGACCTGGAAGCGAGGCCGACGGAGGACCCGTTCAAGTTCGTCGTCGACAATGCGCAGATCCTGATCCCGCAGGCGGTGGCGGCCACGGCCAAGAAGCTCGGCTGGGCAGAGAGCGCCATCGCGGATCCTGCGGATCGTCGACAGGCGGAGCGCGAGATCGAGACGCGCATCAGCGTGCGCGACGTCAACCCTGGCGAAGGCCGCAGCTACGCGCGCATCGTCGTCTCCTATCGCGATCGCGACGGAACGAAGTCGGCGCAGTTCCTCAACACGCTCGTCGCCACCTGGATGGAGCAGCAGGTCGCGGACATGCGGCGCAGCATCGCGCTGCAGTCCCAGCAAGCAAACCAGCGCGCCATCGCGGCGTTGGGCGAATACAACACGATCAACCGCGACCTCACGCACCTGAGCGTCCAGCACGGTTTCGACCGACTGTGGGACCAGGCGCTGCAGCGCGAGGACATGCGCGCGCGCGAAGAATCGCTGTCGCGCCAGCAAGAGCGACTCGACGGGATCGAGCGCGACATCGCCGTGGCGGAGAAGCAGATCGCCATCGCGCAGCGGACGCTGGCCGCGACGCCCCGCGAACTCGATGCATCGGCTGCCGAGCTCGCGAACCGCTTCGCGCCGGAGACGCAGGAAGGTCGTTGGTTCGCAGAGCTGCGCTTGCGCCGACAGAGCCTCGAGGCGATGGGCGAAGCGCACCCCTACCGCGCGAGCACGGATCGACGCATCGCCTGGCTGGAGGGTCAACTCCGCAACCGGGTCACCGGCGGCGGCAGCAACGAGAACCCACGGATCCTGGAGCTGCGCAACGAGATCGCAGGCCACCAGGCGAGCCTCGCAGGGCTGATCGCTTCGCGTGACAGCCTCGGCAAGGCGCTCAAGGAAGCGCGCGCGGAACAGGCCCGCAGGGCGGATGCCGCGGAGACCTACTTCTCGAAGCAGAGGGCTTTGCAAGAAGCGCAGGTCGTTCGCGACGAAGCTCGCCGCAAGCTCGACAACGCGCTCGACCTGCAACAACAGCTGGACTCGAAGCCGCCGGTCAAGCAGGTGGCCGAGGCCTACGTGCCGAAGAAGCCGACCGAACCGAACATCTTCCTGGTCGCTGGACTCGGCTGCCTTCTCGGTCTCGGTGGCGCGATCCTGCTGATCCTGGTCCTGGACATGCTGCGTGGCACGTTCAAGACCGTGGACGATGCGCAGCGAGAGCTGCCCGTGCCCATGCTGGGAGGCGTGAGCTACCTCGAGACCGAGGAACAGCGCACGCTGACTACGAGGAGCCGCAGGCGCGCGTCGTTGCTCGCCGGCAGCATCCTGTTCGGCATGGTTGTCGTGGTGACCACCTACTACGTGGCCCCGCACAGACTGCCGCCGTTCGCGCGCGAAGTGCTGGCGATCGTCCTGGGCGGCTAGTGTGGGCTCGCTACGCGATCTCCTGGTCTTCGGGATCGTGCTGCTGTCCTTGCCGGCCAGCTTCCGCCGGCCCTTCGTAGGACTGCTGGTCTTCAGCTGGCTTGCCTACATGCGGCCGCAGGACCTGTGCTGGTCCTTCGCCCGCGACATGCGCCTGTCGTTCTACGTGGCGATGGCGATGATCGTCGGCTGGTGGGCGAACGAGCGCGGCCGTCGCGCCTTCGCGACGTGGGACGTGCGAACACGGCTCATGGTCGCGCTTGGTGCCCTGGTTCTCCTGAGCTACGCGCAAGCGAGGGACCAAGCGGAGTACGTCACCCGCTACCTGTTCGAGTTCCTCAAGATCATCGTGATCGCGCTCTTCACGAGCGGGCAGGTCGACACGCGGCAGCGCTTCCGGACCATGGTGGCGATGATCGCGGTGTGCCTCGCGTTCTTCGGCGTGAAGGGTGGCGTGTTCGGTGTCCTCACGGGCGGCGCGACGATCCTGCGCGGTCCCGGCGGCATGCTCGAGGACAACAACGACTTCGCGTTGGCCCTCGTGATGAACATCCCGTTGCTCTGGTACATGGGATCGAGCGAGCGATCGATCCGCCACGTCTACCGGGCGTCGCGCATCGGCATCGTGCTGACGGTGCTCACGATCCTGCTCACGCACAGCCGCGGCGCGTTCCTTGCGCTCGTGTCCACGGCCGTCTGGATGGCGTGGCGCACGGGCAACCTGCTCCGCGCGATGGGCGGTCTCGCGGTCAGCACGATGGCGTTCTTCGTGTTCGCTCCGCGCTCGGTGCTCGAGCGCATGGCCACGATCGGCGACACGACGGATTCGTCGGCCATGGCGCGCCTGCAGTCGTGGAGCGTCGCGTTGCGAATGATCGAGGCGAACCCCGTCTTCGGGGTCGGCGTGCGCAACTTCCAGTCGAGCTATATGAACTACGCGTACGTGGCGCGCGTCGATGCCAAGACCACCTACGTCGCGCACAACTCGTACCTGCAGATCTGGGCCGAGAGTGGCAGCATCGCTTTCGTCGCCTACCTCGCGCTTCTGCTCTCGGTCTTCGTCACCTGTCGCCGCGTCTACAAGATGGGCGTCGTGCGGCCCGACCTGCGATGGGCCATGGACTACGCGCGCATGATGGAAGCGACGACGGTCGGCTTCATGGTCGGCGCTGTGTTCTTGAACCGCGGCCACTTCGACCTCGTCTACCACTGGATCGCTCTGGTCACGAGCCTCGCTGCGATCGCGGGATTCCACTGGGTGCGCCGCCCGGAATCGGAACGTAGGAGCGCAGGAGCGCCGGAAGTCACGGTGCGCCAGCGGCCCTCGTTCGGCGCAGCGCCCGCACTCGGGATGGGCGGCCCCGCGCGCTGGGGACGCTGACCATGTGCGGCATCGCGGGGATCTGGGCTCCCGATCGCTCGTGGCAGCCGACGGCGCAGCTGCTCCAGTCCATGGGCAGGGCGATCGTCCATCGCGGTCCCGACGGCTTCGGGGTTCACGTGCGGCCCGGCTTCGGCTTCGCGCACTTGCGTCTCGCGATCGTGGATCTGGCTGCCGGCAACCAGCCTATGTGCACCGCGGACGGCGAGTTCGTGGTTGTGTTCAACGGCGAGATCTACAACTACCTCGAGCTGCGGGCTGAGCTGGAGCGGGAGGGCCATCGCTTCCGCACGAACAGCGACACCGAAGTGCTGCTGCACGGCTATCGAGAGTGGGGCACGCAGTTGCCGTCGCGCCTGCGCGGCATGTTCGCGTTCGCGATCCAGGACGTGCGGAAGCACGAGTTGTTCTGCGCGCGCGATCGAGTCGGCAAGAAGCCGTTCTACTGGACCGAGATCGACGGGAAGTTCGCGTTCGCCTCCGAGATCAAGGCGCTGCACGCCTTGGGCATCGATCGCGCGTTGCGACCGGACGCGGTCGCGCAGTTCTTCGCGCTTCGTTACGTGCCGGACCCGCTCACCGTGTTCGCGTCGGTCCACAAACTGCCGCCGGCGCACTGGTGCCTCGTGGATGCGAAGGGCAAGCAGATGCAGCGGTACTGGTCCGTGCCGTTCGACGAGACCGACGATTCGCCGGAGTCGCAGTTGCAGGGACGCTTCCTGGACTTGCTCGACGAGGCGACGCGCATCCGCCTGATGGGCGAGGTCCCGCTGGCTCCGTTCCTGTCCGGCGGGATCGACAGCTATGCGATCGTGGATTCGATGACGCGCCTGCAAGGTCGCGGGGTCACCGCGTGCACGATCGGTTTCGAGGACCCGCGGTTCGACGAGCGCGACGGCGCTCGCCATTCCGCGGCCGCGTGCGGCGCGCGATTGCTCGAAGAGACGCTCAGCGAAGGCGACATGTCCGATATCGACTGGCTCGTCGACACGTTCGACGAACCGTTCGCGGACAGCAGCGCGGTGCCGACCTACCACGTGTGCAGGCTTGCGCGGCGACACGTGACGGTTGCGCTGGCAGGCGACGGCGGAGACGAGAACTTCTGCGGCTATCGGCGCTACGTGTTCGACTGGCGCGAGAACCAGGTGCGCGGAGCGCTGCCGCTTGCGGCTTGGGGCGTCTTGTCCAAGTTGGCCCCGAAGGGCGATTGGCTGCCCCGTCCGCTGCGTTGGCGCCGCACCTTGGAGAACCTCGCGCGCCGTCCGGCGCTCGCCTACGCGCGCTCGGTCAGCGCGAGCCTCCCGGAGGAGGTCTTCGCGCTCCTGCAGCCGGAGCGAGTTGCGGATGCTGGCGACCCGCTCGAGCCTGTGCTGCGCGCCTACGAGGAGGGGCATGGTCGCGACCCGTTGCAGCGCGCTGCCGCGGCCGACTTCGCCACGTGGCTTCCGGGAGACATCCTGGTGAAGGCCGATCGCGCGTCGATGGCCACTGCGCTCGAAGTGCGCGCTCCGTTCCTCGACCAGAAGATGGTCGAGTTCGCGGCGCGCATGCCAAGCAGGCGCAAGATCGACGGCATGAAGACGAAGTCGTTCCTGCGTCGCGCGCTCGCTCCGCGGCTCGCCCCCGAGGCCCTCGCGCGCAAGAAGCAGGGGTTCTCCGTGCCGCTTCGGGCCTGGATGGCTGGTCGGCTCGGCTCGCAGCTCGAGGGCGTGATCCAGGACCCGTCCGTGCGGTCCTGGATCCGTCCGGGGTCCGTGCGGGATCTGCTGGCGCGTCATCGCAGCGGCTTCGCCGACCACTCCGAGTTGTTGTGGGCGAGCTTCGTGTTCGCGCGCTTCCTGCAGCGGTGGTGCGCGTGAAGCCCCTGTTGCTCACGTTCACGAACCTGTTCCCGTCGTCGGCGATGCCGACGCACGGCATCTTCGTCTACGAGCGGATGCGGCGCGTTGCTGCCGCGATGCCGGACGTCGACTGGCAGGTCGTCGCTCCCGTTCCGCACGTTTCGTGGATCCTCCGCACGGCCAGCTACCGCAAATGGAACCGCGTGCCCGAACGCGAGACATGGGGCGGCGTCGTGGTGCACCATCCGCGCTTCCGGCACTGGCCCGGTCTCTCCGTGCGCCGGCAAGCGGATGCGGTGCGACACGGCGCGCGTTCGCTGGTGCGGGATCTCTGCGCAGGCCGGTCCGCGGTTTTGGACGCGCACTACGTTTGGCCGGACGGCGTCGCCGCGGCCGATCTGGCTCGTGAACTCGGGATCCCGTTCACGGTGACCGCCCGCGGCACCGACGTGAACGTGATCGGCAAGGACACGGCGATCGCCAAGAGGATCGCCGGGTTCGCGCCGCACGCACATCGGCTGTGGGCTGTGAGTCGCGCGCTCGCGGATCGTTTCGCCGAGGTCGCCGGCATCGGCGCGGATCGCGTCGAGGTGGCCCGCAACGGCGTGGACACGCAGCGGTTCCGGCCCGGGGACAAGGCTGCTGCGCGGCGGTCGCTCGGGCTTCCGCAGGGAGCGCGCATCGTGCTCGGCGTGGGACGGCTCGTGCAGAGCAAGGGATTCGCGACGGCGGTCGATGCGCTCCCGCATCTGCCCGCCGACGTGCAGTTGGCGCTCGTGGGCGAAGGGCCGCAGCGCGCGGAGTTGGAAGCCCGATCCGGCGGAAGGGTGCGCTTCCTCGGCGCCCTGCCTCCGGACATGGTCGCGCTCGCGTGCAGGGCCAGCGACGTCTTCGTGTTGCCGAGCGAACGCGAGGGATGGCCGAACGTGGTGACCGAGGCGCTGGCTTCCGGCTTGCCGGTCGTGGCCACGCGCGTCGGCGGGGTGCCCGAGATCCTCGGCGATCCGCCGCCGTCCGACGGTTCGCGCGGCACGTTGGTGCCCTACGGCGACGCGGACGCCTTCGTCCATGCGCTGCAGAAGACACTGGCGTGCACGGTCGATCCGATGCGGATCCGCGCGCACGCGGAGCAGTTCGGTTGGGAGCAGCCGGTGCAGCAACTCGTGACGGCGTTCCGGTCGGCGCTGCAACAAGCGCGCGTGCCGCATGCGGAGGCAGCCCGATGAGCCTTCGTATCCTCTACCACCACAGGATCCGCGCCGAGGACGGGCAGGCGGTGCACGTGCGCGAGTTGATCGCTGCGCTGCGTCGTCGAGGCCACGAGGTCCGCGAGTGCGCGTTGGTGCCGAAGTCCGCAGATGCCTCGTCGAAGCAATCCAACGCAGGCGGCGCGAAGGGAACGTTCTGGCAGCGCCTCCAGTTGCCGCGGTCCGCGGTGGAAGCCTTGGAGATCGCCTACAACCGTCGCGCGCGCAGCATGCTGAGGGCCGCGGCTGCCGAGTTCCGCCCCGACATCGTGTACGAGCGGCACGCGTTGCACTGCCGCGCCGGGCTCGACGTGGCGAAGCGACTCGGCTTGCCGCTGCTGCTCGAAGTGAACTCGCCGATGACGGACGAGATGGAGCGGCTCGGGCTGTTGCGGTTCCCGCGTCGTGCCCGCGCCACGGAGCGCGTGGTGTTGTCGGGAGCCGATCGAGTCCTCGCCGTGACGCAGGCCCTCGGCAACCGCCTCGCGGAACTCGGAGCGCGGCGGGAGTCGCTGGTCGTGATCGGCAACGGCGCGCAGCCCGAGCGCTACGGCGATGAGGCTCACGCTGCTGCGTTGGAGATCCGCGCGCGTTGGGGATTGCCGCCGTCTGCGGTGGTGTTGGGCTTCGTCGGGTTCATGCGGGATTGGCACCGGCTCGATCTCGCCGTCGACGCCCTCGCCCGACCCGAGTTCCGCAAAGCCCACCTCGTGCTGGTCGGCGAAGGGCCCGCGCTGGAGGGCCTGCAGGCTCGCGCAGCAGCCGCGGGAGTCCGCGACCGCCTGCACGTGGTCGGGCGCGTGCCTTCCGAGCTCGTGCCTGCGCACGTGTGCGCGTTCGACGTCGCGTTGATCCCGGCGATCAACGGCTATGCGTCGCCGCTGAAGCTCTTCGACTCGATGGCCGCCGGCGTCGCGACGATCGCGCCCGACCAGGCCAACCTGCGCGAGACGGTTGACGACGGGGTGCACGCCGTGCTCTTCGATCCCGCTTCGTCGCTGTCCTTCGCGGAGCGGCTCAGGGTGCTGGTCGCGGACGCCGACCTTCGGCAGCGCATCGGCGCCGCGGGTGCTGCGCGCCTTCGCGAGCGCAACTACACGTGGGACGGCAACGCCGAGCGCGTGGAGCGAGTGGCGCAGGACCTCTTGCGGAGGGGATCCAATTGAGTTCGCTGGCCTGGGTCTTCCTGCCGCTGCTGCTCGCGTATGCATCGCCGCTCTGGTGGTGCGTCGAACTCTGGTCCTTGCCGGACGGCTACTTCGCGCACGGCGCGCTTGTCCCCTTCGTGATGGCGGCCCTGTTCTGGTCGCGCAAGTCGCAGTGGGGCGCCGTGCCGGCGCAGCCCGACCGACGCGCGTTCTGGTTGCTGGGGCCCGCGTTGCTGGTGCACGCGTGCGGCGCAGCGCTGTCCATCGACTCGCTTTCTGCCGCGAGCATGGTCCTGGCCGTGCCCGGTGCGTTCTGGCTCGCGTTCGGTCGCGCTCGGCTCGCCGGGATGTGGCCGGCGCTCTGGCTCGTCGCATTCGCCGTGCCGATGCCCATCTATCTCACGGACCGAGTCGCCTTCGAGCTCAAGGAAGTCGCGGTGCGCGGCGGCGTCTGGCTCGCGCAAGCAACGGGGCTCGTCGTCGAACGCAACGGCGCGTCGTTGTTCGTCGAAGGCCAGTCGCAAGCGCTCGACGTCGCCGATCCGTGCGGTGGGCTGCGTTCGCTGTTGGCGATGATCACGCTCGTCTACTGCGTGGCGTTCTTCGTCGGGCCGGCGAGCTGGGCGCGGCGCGCCGTGCTGCTGGCGCTCGCGGCTCCGCTGGCCGTGTTCGTGAACCTCGTGCGCATCGCGGCGATCTGCTGGGTTGCGCGCTACGAAGGCGTGGAGTTCGCGAGCGGCACGGGACACGACATCCTGAACGGCGCGGCCTGGGTCCTCGACCTCGCGATCCTCCTCTCGCTCGACGCGCTGTTGTCGCGCGGCCGCGTCACCGAGGTCGCTGGGCGCACGCCTTCTCCCGCTGCGAGCCCGGCGACTGCTCCCTCGTCGATGCGCTGCACCGGGATCTGCTTGTGGGTTCTCGCCGTCGGGCTCGCAGCCTTGTCGTTCACGCGCGCAGAGCCGTCCACGACCGGCCGCGCCAAGTCGTTGCCGGAGCAGTTGCCGCCCTTCGCGCAGGCGCAGCGTTTCGACGTCACCTCGCGCATGCACCAGTTGTTGGGCACCGACGATGCGACATGGCGCAGCTACGACGACGAATCCGGCCGCAGGCTCTACGTGGTCGCCGTGTTCCACGGCAGCAACTGGAAGAGCGTGCACCCGCCACACATCTGCCTGCTCGGCAGCGACATGGACATCGTGCAGGAAGGCGGAACCGACCTCGCGACGCGCGCGGGTGACCGTGCCGGCCAGATCCTGCTGAAGACGCGCAAGGGTGGGCGGCCCTATGTGAGCCTGTTCGCCTACGGCGCGAAGGACCTCAGCACCGGCAGCTACCTCAACTTCTTCCTGCACCATGCCCCGCGAGCGCTGTTCCGCGCGAGCAACGACGGCTTCCTGATCCGCGTCGAAACCTATGCGGACGGCCCAGGCGGCTTCGATGCGGCGGAGGCCCGATGCCGCGAGCTGCTGGAGAAGCTGCTCGTCGAAGCGCGTAAGCTCTTGCCGTGACGATCGCCCACGCTTTGTCCGTCGATGTCGAGGACTGGTTCCAGGTCCTCAACATGGCCCATCGCATCGAACGCTCGCAGTGGGGGAGCTTCGAGCTCCGATGCGTCGAGTCGACGCGCAAGCTGCTCGAGCTGTTCGCGCGGCGCGGCGCGAAGGCGACGTTCTTCTGCCTCGGCTGGATCGCGGAACGCGCGCCGCAACTCGTGGCCGAGATCGCCGCAGCGGGTCACGAGATCGGCAGCCACGGCTATGACCACCAGCTCCTGCACGACCTCGGGCGCGACGGGTTCCGGCAAGAACTCGAGCAGACGAACCGCATCCTCGCGGGCATCACCGGCGTGAGGCCGGCTGCGTTCCGCGCCTGCACATGGTCGGTGACGGCGAAGACCCCGTGGGCGTTGACGGAGCTGCACGCCGCGGGCTTCCGTATCGACAGTTCGATCTACCCGGTGCGCCACCCGGACTACGGCGTGCGCAGCGCGCCGTGCTCGCCGTATCGCGTGGCGCTCGAAGCCGACGCGATGCTGGAGTTCCCGCCGCTGTGCTGGGAGGCCTTCGGCCGACGCATTCCCGTCGGCGGCGGCGGCTACCTGCGGCTGTTCCCGTTGGCGCTGCTGCGCCGCGGCTTGCGGCAGCAGGAAGCACGAGGGTTCCCGGGCTGCGTCTACCTGCACCCGTGGGAAGTGGACCCCGAGCAGCCGCGCGTTGCGCTAGGCGGGCTCCGAGGCTTCCGCCACTACGTGAACCTCGAGAAGACCATGGCGAAGCTCGATCGCCTGCTCGGCGAGTTCCGCTTCACCACGGTCTCGGACGCTCTTGGTCAGTTCGGCGCGAGCTGGACCGCGAAGCTGCCGACGTTGCGCGTCAGCGAGCTGCTCGGGTAACGGCTCTTCAACTGCTCGAACAGCTGCTGCGCCGTGGCGCGAGCGCCTCCGTCCTTGCGCATGGTGTTGGCCAGCGCCCGCGCGTAGAGCGCAATCGCGGAGTCGGCGCCACAGCCCGCAAGCTGCTGTTCCGCCTCGTCAGGGCGACCCTCGCGAAGCGCGAGCAAGCCCGATGCGAGCTTGCCGTTCGGCGACGCGCGCAACTGGGTCGGGGCTTCTGCGAGCAATCCGACGTCCGAGGCGGCGCTGCGGCGGTGCGCCGCAGCCAGCGCCACGAACTCGATCGAGCGGGGTGGGTCGACGGTGAAGCCGAGCATGGCGCGCGCATCCGCGATGCCGTCGTCGATCTCCGCGAGTTCGATGCGGAGCTCGGCGCGGCGAAGCCACAGCGGCGTAGCGAACGCGTAGGCAGCGAGACCTCGTTCGACGAACTGCAGCGCGCCAGCGACGCCGTTGCGTTGCCGGACCAGACGGAGCGCGATCTCCGCGCACTCCCATTCGGCTTCGCCTGTGCACGCCGCGCGCAGTCCTGCCTCGCACCACTGGAGCGCAGTCGCCAGCTTCTCGGCGGCCATCGCGGCTTCGTCGCCGGCAAGGAACGCAAGCGCGGGCCCGATCGCTCTGCGTGCGGCGATGTCCTCGGCCGCGCTCGCGCGCAGCGCGGCCTTGGCCACGGGTTGCATCGTTGCGGCTGCTTCGCTGGCCAGCGTGTAGAGCTGCGCGCAGGCTGCTGCGCGCTCCTCGTCGTCCCCGACGGTTCGAAGTGCGGCGAGCAGCTCGACGGCGGCCGTCGTGCGTCCGGCGGCCCGAAGGACCTCCGCGTCCGCGACGGTGGCGCCGCTTGCCTCCGGATAGAAACGCCAGGCGTCCGCGCGGATGCCGAGGGCGACGTCAGGCTGTCCGAGCCGTTCCGCCTCGGCCGCTGCCGCCAAGGTGAGCATCGCGATCACCGGGGCGCGAAGGGTCGCAGGCTGGCTGGCGACGATTGCGCGCAGTTCGGCCAGGATTGCCTTCGGCGGCGCATAGGAGCCCTTCTGGGCGCAACGCGCGACTTCGTTCCATAGCAACGGCGACCTGCGGCCCTCGTCGTAGAGGCGCGCATGGAGCGCCGAAGCGCCCGCGCCATCGCCCGTCGCGTGGAGCGCCCTGGCGTGCAGCAGTCCGACGAACAGCGACTTGGGCGCCTGGGTCCATGCCGAGGTCGTGCGTTCGACCGCGGTCGCAGCGAGCGCCGGGTCCTCGAGCAGCGTGCAGGCGAACAGAGCATCGCGCTGCGCCGACGCGTTGGCGGCGCGCAGTTCCTGCGAAGGCAGGTCGGTGCGCTTGCTGTCCGTGATCGCGAACGGAATCGCGGCGAGGAGGTCCTCGGGATCCTTCGCCATGCGGTCCTTCGCAGCTCGCTGAGCATCGGCTGAGCCGAGCAGGAGCAGAAGTGACGGATCGTCGGCGCGTTGTTCCGAGGCAAGGGCTCCGATCGCGCGATCCGGTGCATTGGCAAGCAACTCGAGGCGCGCGAGGCGCTGCGCGCATTCGGAGCCGTCCTCGAAGCTGACGGCAGCCGTGTAGTGCTCACGCGCCGCTTGGGTCCGTCCGAGGGTCAGGGCGAGATCGCCGGCGAGCTGGTGGGCGGCGCCGTCGCGGACCTCGATCGCGTCGTCGACGTGCAGCGCTGCCGCCAGCATGCGACTGGCTGCGGATGGCTTGTCGACGTCCGCGAGCCGGCGCGCTGTGGCGACGAGCTTCTGCGCCGATTCCGGTCCGTGCCACGAAGCCCGCGTGAGCTCCTTGTGCACCGACTTCGAGAGTTCCTCGTCCGCCATGGAAGTGGATTCGGCTCGCAAGCACGCGAGCGTGGCCGAGAGCAGGGACTGCGCGACGCGCGGGTCCTTCGCTCCAGGCGATGCGTGCGCGCGTTGGATGGCTGCGCGCGCCTCTTCCACGGTCCCATGTTCCGCGAATGCCTCGGCCGTCAATGCGAGCAGATCGGCGCTTGCGTCCTGTAGGGCGGCGGCGCGACGGGCCAGCGAGAGAGCCTCGGGCGATCCGGCCTCCAGCGCCGTGCGCAGGACTTCGGCGAGCGCGGCAGGGGATCCGACCATCTTCGGCGCCGCACGCCACAGCAGTGCGGAGAGAGGCAGTCCATGCTGCACGCAGATGTCGAAGGAGAGCCTCAGCGCCTCGGCAGAATCCGGCTTGCGCTCGAGCAGGCGCGCGAGGTTCTCGACTGCTTCCTCGGGCTTGCCCTGCATCTGCTTGGCCTTCGCCTCGAGCAGGAACGGCCAGTCCGACCACGGGAACCGATCGGCCGCGAGCCGCGCGCACGTCAGGGTGATCCACGGGTGCTGCTGGCGCAGCGCAGCCTCGCCGCAAAGCAGATAGCACACCGCGTGCGGAGGACTGTCGGGCCGGTCCGTGTTGCGTTGGAGGCACTGCATCAACAGCGAGTTGCCGTCCTGTTGCGAAGCCTTGTAGGCGAGGTCCGCCGCCTCGGCCAAGACGCGCAGTGCAGCTTCATCCGTAGGCCGCTCCTGAAGGATCGAGGTTGCTGTCGCCATGGCGGCCGCATCCTGTCCGAACCGCAGTTGCGTGCGGGCTCGAAGCATGAGCGGCAGCGGATTCGCGGGGCGCGCAGCAGCCCACTTGTCGATCGTCTCCACGAGCTCCGTCACCGGCTTGCCGTCCGTGGCGGCAGACTCGATGCGCAGCGGCATGATCACATCGAGGAGGTCCGGGCCGTCCTGCGGCGCCGGGTCGCGCAGCATCAAGTCGCTGGGCCACCGAAGCGAATCCGTCCTGTGTTGCTGTAGCTTGCGCAGGGTGTGGCTCAGTCCCCAGGCAAGGTTGGGGATGCCTTGGAGCGAAGCATGTTGGGCGGCAATCGAGTTGACGGACTCCGCTAGCTTCTCAAGATCCTGCGACTTCCCGAGCAGGTAGAGGCTGACGACTTCGGTCAATAGCAGGTTCCGGATGTGTGGTGTGAATCTGCCCGCCTTGAAATCGGCTGCGAAGGTCTCCATCGGCGCGAACCGGTTTGCGATCTCGACCGCGGATTCGTGCAGACCATCTCGGTAGCGCGTCGTCGCTGCGACTGCGGCAGCCTCGGTTCGGTACTGGTGCTCGAAAGACGAGAGGTAGATCTCGCACTGAGCGTCCAGGTCGTCGGCGCGTCCGGACTGCTGCAGCGAGTAGGCGACGCCTTGGAACGCGGCGGCGAAGAAGCCCGAGCGCTTTGCCTGGTCCGATCCAGCGAGTTCGAGGGCGGATTGGAACAGCTGTGTCGCCTCTTGGATGCGGCCGCGAAGGCCGGCGATCTGGTCGTGGAACCCCGGCCAAGCCTGGGCAAGCCGGCTTTCCTTGGCATACAGCTGTTCGAGGCGCTGCTTCGCCGCGGGGACCGCGGGATCTCCATCCGGGCGATAGAGCAACTCGAGCAGGGCCGACACTCCGTCGTGTTCGTGTTCGTAGCCGAGGTCCGCGCGCACGCGGGCAGCCGCGCTGCGGAGCGGTTCCGAGTAGGCGACCCGGCACGCTTCTGCGGCGAGCTCGAGGCCGCGAGCGACCTTCGGATTCTGCCTGGCGAACTCCAGGCCAGCGGCTCGGGCTTCTTCGCCCTTGCCCATCTTGGCAAGGTAGTAGATGCGGTCCATCCGCAGGCCCGGCCCGTCCTGCCCGTCGCCCAGCAGGTTGTCGATGTCGGCGATCGCGCGCGCCGGCACGTCCAGCTTGCGATGCGCTTGCAGGCGCAGGTTCCAGAGTTTTCGACGCAACTCGGGTTCGCGAGCAAATGCGGGTGAAGCCTCCGTGCGATCGAGCAATGCCACGGCTTCGGCGGCTTCGCCGCGGGCGAGCATTGCGGTGGCGTCGTCGAGAAGGTCGCTCGGCTTGCGTAGAGGGAGCAGCGCGTAGCCCGCAGTGAAAGCGAGCGTCAACAGTGCGAGCGCCAAGACCAGGATCAGGCTGCGGCGGAACATGCGAGGGTCCTTCTCATACGCGGTGGATGTCTGCTCCGACAGCGAGCGAAGCGCAGAGGCTACGGCGACGCCGGAGACGAGGCGAGACGGGAACGCGGCTCGGTTGGATTGCGAAGCAGCCCATCACCGGATCCCGTGTCGGCGCAGCTTCGCGAACAGCGTGCTGCGGTTGATGCCAAGAGCCTTCGCGGCGCGTTCACGATTGCCGTCGCAGCGCTGCAAGGCCTGTTCGAGGATGCGCTTCTCGGCGGCGTCGATCGCCGTTCGCAGCGGCAGCACGTTCTGCCCTTCCATAGGCTCGACTGCGCGCGATGCCGCGGCCGTGGCCGTGTGGGCCTCGACGAGGCTCGGCGGCAAGTCGCGCAGGTCGATCACCGGCGCGCTGGCGAACACGACCGCGCGTTCGACGACGTTCTCGAGTTGCCGGACGTTGCCCGGCCAACGTGCGCTGCGCATGGCGGCGACCGCTGCGGGCGAGAACCGTTCGACGCGCTTGCCGTGGTCCTTCGCGAAGCGGCGCAGGAAGTGCATCGCGAGCGCCGGGATGTCCTCGGCGCGATCGCGCAGCGGCGGCATCTCGATCGAGACGACGTTGATGCGGTAGTAGAGGTCTTCGCGGAAACGTCCTTGCCGCACGGCCTCCTCGAGATCGAGGTTGGTCGCGAGGACGATGCGGCAGTCGACTTCGATGGTCTTGTTGTCGCCGACGCGCTCGAGAACCCGGTCCTGCAGCACGCGCAGCAATCGCACCTGGAACGCGGGCGAGCTCGTGCCGATCTCGTCGAGGAAGATCGTGCCGCCGTGCGCCGCCTCGAACTTGCCGGGCTTGTCTCGCTGGGCCCCGGTGAACGCGCCGCGGACGTGGCCGAACAACTCGGACTCCAGCAGCGTCTCCGGCAGCGCGCCGCAGTTCACCTCGACGAACGGTCCGTTCTTTCGTGTGCTCATCGCGTGCAGCGCGCGAGCCACGACCGTCTTTCCTGTTCCGGACTCGCCGGTCACGAGCACCGTGGTGCGCGTGTCGGCGACGGCGCGGACCGTCTTGAAGATCGCCTGCATCCGCGGGTCTTCGCCGATGAGGTTGTCGATCTGGACACGGTCGTCCAACGCATGTCTGAGGTCCTCGTTCTCGCGCACGAGGTGCGCGCGTTCGATCGCACGATCGACCGCGACCCGCGCCTGCTCGCCGCGGAACGGCTTGCGCAGCAGGTCCGCCGCGCCTTCGCGCATCGCGCGCACTGCGTCGTCGACGGATCCGAACGCAGTCGTCACGATCACTGCGGTGTCGGGGCGGAGGGAACGGACGGCGGCCAGCAATTCGCCGATCGGCGGATCGACCTGGTCTGCGTCGCAGACCAGCAGGTCGACGTCGCCCTCCTCGATTGCCTCGAGGGCGTCCTTCGCGGCGGGCACCACTTCCATGGCGTGGCCGGCTGCGGTGATCGCAGCGCGGAGCGCTTCTTGCGCCTGTGGATCAGGATCGGCGACGAGGACCTTGGCCATGGGAACCGTCTGGGAAACCAGACGGTGCATCCATCGGCACGGACGGGGGGGCCACTAGAGCGGAGGCGCGGAGCTTCGGCCGCATTCCGCGCCGGGCGTCAGCGGAGGGGCAGTTCGAGGTCGAGCGCCAGGACTCCGTCTGGGAGGAGTCGGGCAGTCGCCCGGCCGCGGTGGCCGTGGGCTGCCGCCTGCGCGTGGAACAACGCGAGCCCCTGTGGGGAGCCGCGCAGCGCGCGCGACAGGTAGTACGGCTCGTAGGTCCGCGGCAGGCTCCAGTCGGCAACACACGAGCCGCGCAGCGCCAGCCGCACGCGGACGGCTCCTTCGATGCGACCGGCCACCAAGTGTGCCTCGGCGCCCTGTTGCCGGAACTCGCGCGCAAGCGCGACGAGGGCAGCCAGCGCCGGCCGCAGGATCTCGGGATCGCCGAGCACCGAGAACGAAGCGTCCGCCGGGTCGCGGACCACCGGCACCGGGCCCGCGTTCGATGCGGGGTCTGACGCAAGCGAGTGGAGGACCGCGAACACGTCGAACGGATCCGCGCGCCGAGGCCCGGCTGCAGCGGCTTCGATGCGTCGCATGCGTTCCACGGTCTCGTGGATGCGCTGCGCGCCGCCGAGCGCGGCCGCGATCTGCTCCAGCTCCGACTGGTTCCGCTGCGGGTCCAGTTGCAGTTGCAGCAACTGCAGGTGCCCCATGAGGAACATCAGCGGATTGTTGATCTCGTCGGCGATGCCGTGCACGAGGTCGAGGAACACTTCGGCGCGCGGCCGCTCCGCGGCGCGCATCGCATGGTCGAAGGCCGCGAGGAGTTCGGCGGGGGCATAGGGCTCTGCGAGGAACTCTGCGCCGATGCGCGCGCACAAGGGCGCGAACACGAGTTCGCGTTCACGCCCGGCGAGCATCACCACGGCGCACTGCGGCAGCGCCGACCGCAGCAGGCGCACCGCGCCCGCGAGTTCGTCCAGCGACGCGTCGGTGACGGCGCGCACGAACAGCGCGTCCGGTTGGTAGGCGAGCAGCTTCGGCGCCGCCGTGAACACGCTGTCGAATGCCTCGACCTGCGGTCGTCCTGGCAGAGCGCGTAGGTCCGCCAGCAAGGTCGTCTCGTCGCGGCTGCAGAGGCCGATGTGCAGCGGACGTTCCATCGTGCAAGGTCTTGCGGGTTCTTGGCTTCGGTTGCGCGCGAAGTGGTGTGGAGCGACAGCCTAGCCGATTCCGCAAAGGCTGCACGGGCCCGTGGAGATGCGCCATGCGTTCGGCCGATAGAGGAACGATGCGCCAGGAAGGCGACGAGCCGACAGACCCACGTGACGAGCGTCGCGAACGCGACCGCGCCATGCCATGGGGCGGAGCCTTGCGAGGCGACGGCGTCGCCACGTCCGTCGAGGTGCAACTGCGTCGCGAGTTCAAGGGCCTCACGGTGCGCGACCTGGTCGCCGACCTCGGGCTCGACGAACAGCTGCCCGGTCGCGTGCAGAGCGCGTTGGATCACATCCGCAGGGGCGACTACCGCGCCGCGGACGCGGCGTTGCCCGGCGCATTCGGCCAGGTGCTGGAAGGCCCCGGCCATCGCGCCGCGCGGGCGCGCCGACGCGTTGCTTTCTGGATCGTGCTCTCCGCGCTTGCGGCGGCCATGGCGACCGCCACGATGACCCTTCTCTGATCGGCGCACGATGCATCCGGCCCAGCGAAACGTGGACACGCATCCCCTTGCCGAATCGGCCCGTCCGAACCAGGTGCAGGCCATCGACGTCAGTGTCGTGGTTCCGATCTTCAACGAGCGCGACAACCTCCTGCCGCTGCACTCGGCGCTCACGTGGGCGCTGCGCGACCTGGGCCGTCCCTACGAGATCGTGTTCGTCGACGACGGCAGCAAGGACGGGACGCGCAACCTCATGCGCGCGCTCGCGGCGAGCGACCCGCACCTCCGCCTCGTGTTCTTCCGTCGCAACTACGGGCAGACGGCGGCGATGGCGGCGGGTTTCCAGCGGTCGCGGGGGCGCATCGTCGTCACGATGGACGGCGACCTGCAGAACGATCCCGCCGACATCGGCCGCTTGCTCGAACGCATCGACCAGGGGTTCGACGTCGTGTGCGGTTGGCGTCGCCACCGCCAGGACCGCAAGGTCACGCGCCTTCTGCCGAGCCGGTTCGCCAACATGCTGATCGCGCGCGTCACCGGCGCGCGCATCCACGACACGGGCTGCTCGCTGAAGGCATATCGCGGCTGGGTCGTGCGCACCCTGCACCTCTACTCCGACATGCACCGCTTCATGGCTGCTTTGGGCGTGGGCATCGGCGCGCGCATCACCGAAGTGCCCGTGCGCCATCACGCGCGTCGCGCAGGCAAGTCGAAGTACGGCCTCGGCCGCATCTTCCGCGTCCTCGCCGACCTGATCGGCATCAAGATGTTGATCAACTTCGCGGCGCACCCGATCCGCTGGTTCCTGCTCCTGTCGTTGCCATTGTTCTTCGTCGCGCCTGCGCTGTTCACGCTCGGCTTCGTCAAGATCACTGGCGCCGGGGAGTGGCGCTGGTTCGAGTCCTACGACCTGGCGGCCGTCGCGGCCGGGGCCGTCGCGTTCCTCGTCGCAGGCAACGTGTTCCTGCTCGGATTCCTCGCGGAGCTCCAGATCAAGGTCTCCCGCTTCTTCCGGCAACGCATCTCCGTCACTGCGCGGGAGGCCAGTCGATGAGCGAGCACGCTCTCGTTTCCGTCGTCGTTCCGATCGGCTCTCCCGAGGCGCATCCGGAGAACGTCGTCCCAGCGCTGCACGCGGCCCTCACGAAGGGCGGCTACGCCTGCGAGTTCGTGCTCGTGCTCGACGGCCCGGTTGGCGCAGTCGAGCGGCAGATCGAACAGATCCGGCTGCCGTGCCCGATCAAGGTCGTGCGACTGCAGGGCGGTGGTCTCGGCGAGTCGATCGCGCTCTCGGCCGGCGTCGCGCGCGCGGACGGCGCGTTCATCGTGAACGTGCCGCCTTACCTTCAGACCGAGCCCGAGGACGTGTTGAAGGTCATCGCGGCGCTCGAGGCCGGCGCCGACTGCGTGGCCACGTGGCGCACGCCGCGCGTCGACCCGTGGCTCAACCAGCTGCAGTCGCGCCTGTTCAACTTCATGTTGCGCGTCGTGATGGGCATGCCCTACCACGACCTCAACTCGGGCACGCGCGGCTTCCGCAAGCAGGTGCTCGAGGAAGTCAGCGTCTACGGCGAGCTCTATCGCTTCCTGCCCGTGCTCGCGATGCGGCAGGGCTTCCGGGTGGTGGAGGTGAAGGTCCGCCACAAGGAGGAACGGGGACAGGCAGGCTTCTATGGCGTCGGCGTCTACCTGCGCCGGTTGCTCGACATCCTCGCGATCTCGTTCCTCACGCGCTTCACGCAGCAGCCGCTCCGATTCTTCGGCTACGTCGGATTCCTCGGCATGGTGCTCGGGGTCGCGTTGGCGGCGCAACCGCTCTACGGCAAGCTCGTGTTGGGCGACAGCCTCGCGGACCGTCCGTTGTTCGTGATCGGAGCGATCCTCGCCGCGTTCGGCGTGCAGTTGATCGGCTTCGGTCTGATCGGCGAGATCATCATCTTCACGCAGGCGCCCAACCTCCGCGACTACAAGGTCGAGGAGGTCATCGAGGGCGGAGCCGAGCCCGTTCCGAGGGAGCAGGATCGTGCCACGGGAATCGTGCGTGCAGATGCAGCCGTGACCGCAGTCGCGGTGGAGCCGGCAGCCGCATTGCCGGCCCCGGAAGCCCCAGGCAACGCGGCAATCAGCGCAACTTTGCCGCCGCCGCCGCCCGTCGCCGGTTACGTCGACGAATCGCGTGGCTTCGGCCCCGCGCCCGTCGCGGCCGGCCTCGAGGCCGGCGAACTGCGCGTCCGCGAACTGCTGCCCGGCGAGGACTCGCGCTGGGACGCGTTCGTTACCCGGCATGCGCAGGGCACGTTCTTCCACCTCAGTGGTTGGCGTCGCTGCATCACCGAGGTCTTCCGGCACGAGCCGCACTACCTCGTGGTCGAACAGGGCCGCCGCTGGCTCGGAGTGCTGCCGCTGTTCCTGGTGAAGAACCTGCAGCTGAAGTGGCCGATGGTGGGGCGCAACCTCGTCAGTGTGCCCTACGGCGTCTACGGCGGCGTGCTCGCCGACTCGGCATTGGCGCAACAAGCACTGCTCGACCGCGCGACCGAACTGGGTCGCCAGCTCGACGCGGACTTCGTCGAACTGCGCCACCTCGAAGAGCGGCCGGGCGTGCGCACCAACTCACACCTCTACGTGACGTTCCGCTGCCAGCTGCCGGACGATCCCGAGAAGGTCATGGCTGCGATCCCGAAGCGCGCTCGGGCCGAGGTGCGGCGAGCGCGCCGAGCTCCCGGCGGCGAAGAAGTCGGCCACGGCCTCTCCGTGCGGCCGGACTGCGACCTCGACGAGTTCTTCGACCTCTTCGCGGAGAACAAGCAACGACTCGGTTCGCCTGCGTTGCCCAAGCGTTGGTTCCAGGCCTTGTGCGAGGAGTTCGGCCGCAAGGTCGTGTTCCACCGCGTCGTCGATCCGAAGGGACGGTCGCTCGCGGCGGTGATGAGCTTCCTCTTCAAGGACACGGTGAACGCCTACTACTCGGGTTCGCTCACCGGCATCAACGACACCGGCGCGAACAACCTCGTCTACTGCGGCATCATGGAATGGGCCGTGAAGGAAGGATTCACGCGCTTCGACTTCGGACGCAGCCGCGTCGAGTCGGGGCCAGCCCACTTCAAGAAGAACATGGGGTTCACCGCCGAGCCGCTGCACTACGAGTATCTGCTCGTCGGCGACCAGGCGAAGCCGCCGGACTTCCACCCCGGCAACCCGAAGCTGGACCTTCCGCGTCGCATCTGGTCCAAGATGCCGACCATGTTGGCCAATCGTCTGGGCGCGCGGCTGTCGCGCTTCTTGCCGTGACCGGATCTTCGCCAGGCTCCGCCTCGGGCGGCGACAAGAGCGAGCAGCAACAGACCAAGGCGTCGCTGATCGGCTTCTACCTGAGCTGCGCCGGAGTCGCGATCGGCGCCACGGTCGGCGCGGCAGGGTTCCTGTGGTTCGAGAGCATTGCAGGCCTCTCGGCCGGTGTCGTCATCACGCTTGTCTGCTCGGTGACGTGCTACACGTCGCTGAGCCGCATGCGCCGCTAGCCGACCGCGGGCCAGCGCAGGCTGCCTGCGATCCAGGCTGCCGAAGTCTCGGCGACGCAGAGGTTCCGCGACGGCTCACCTGCGCCATGCGCTGGCGGGGCCTCCCTGCGCGGGTCCGGACTTCGGAACCAGGGACGCCTGTGGGACGACACGGGGGACTGCGTTGCCTGCGCCTTCGCGTATGGTGACGAGCCGCACGATGACTGTCGACGAAACGGAACTGACGACGCGGCTTCGCGGCGGCGACGATGCCGCCTTTGCGCCGTTGTTCGAAGCGCACCGCGAGCGGCTCCGCAGGATGGTGCACTTCCGCATGGACCCGCGGCTGCTCGGGCGCATCGACCCCGAGGACGTGGTGCAGGAGATCTACCTCGCGGCGCAGCAACGACTCTACGCGTTCCGCGAGGACCAGCACCCGATGCACATCTGGCTGCGTATGGTCGGCCAGCAGACGCTGATCGACCTGCATCGGCGGCACGTCGGCGCCGGCAAGCGGAGCGCGGCGAAGGAACGGGCCTTCGCCAACAGCCAGTGCCTCTCGGGCTTCGTCGCCGGCAGCCTGACATCGCCGAGCCAGGCGGCGATGCGCGACGAGTGGAAGCGCCAGCTGTCCGCCGCGCTCGAGTCGATGGACGAGATCGACCGCGAAGTGCTGACGCTGCGCCACTTCGAGGACCTGTCCAACAAGGAGGTCTCGGAGTTGCTCGGCATCGGCGAGAACGCCGCGAGCAACCGTTACGTCCGCGCCTTGACGCGCCTCAAGGGCCTGCTCGGAGGGTTCACGCAGCCGTGAGCGACACCGGCGCCCGCGACCAGGACGAAGCCAGGGACCCGCTCGACGTCCTCGCCGAGCAGTTTCTCGCGGAGGTCCGGAACGGCGAACCAGTGACGCCCGAGGGATTCGCCGCGCGACATCCGGGGCACGGCAGCGAGCTGCGCGACCTGTGCGAGACGCTGCTCATGCTGGAGGGCATGAAGCGGGATCGCGAGTCCTCGGCAACAGGCGGGAAGCGGCTCGTCGTGCCGGACCTGAAGCAACTCGGCGACTACCGCATCGTCCGCGAAGTCGGCCGCGGCGGCATGGGCGTCGTGTTCGAAGCCGTGCAGGAATCGCTCGACCGTCGCGTCGCGTTGAAGGTGCTGCCGCAGGCGAGCCTGCTGTCGGGCAACCAGCTCGAGCGCTTCCGCCGCGAGGCGCAGACCGCGGCGCGCTTGCACCACACGCACATCGTCCCGGTGTTCGACAGCGGCGAGGCCGACGGGCTGCACTTCTACGCGATGCAGTTCATCGACGGCGAAGGCCTCGACGCGGTGGTCAAGGCGCTGCGCAAGCAGGAGTCGACCCCGGGCTCGGCATTGCTTCGCGATCGCTTCCGCCTCGTCGCGCGCCTCGGCGCCGACGTTGCCGACGCCCTGCACCACGCGCACCAGCACGGAGCGCTGCATCGCGACGTCAAGCCTGCGAACCTGCTGCTCGACCGCGACGGCCACGTGTGGGTCACCGACTTCGGCCTCGCCAAGGCGCTCGAGCAGAACGGCCTCACTCACACTGGCGACGTGCTCGGCACGCTGCAGTACATGGCGCCAGAGCAGTTCGAGGGCCGCTACGACGCGCGCAGCGAGGTGTATGCGCTGGGCGCGACGCTGCACGAGCTGGCGTGCCTGCGTCCTGCGTTCGTCGCCGATTCGCGCGCCGAGCTCATCGACGCGATCCGCGCCGGCAAGTGGATGCCGCTGCGTCGCGCGGTCCCGGAGGCGCCGCAGGACCTCGAGACCATCCTCGGGCGCGCGATGGCGACTGACCCGGAACGGCGCTACCCGAGCGCCGCCGACTTCGCGAGCGACCTGCGCGCGTTCCTCGAGGACCGGCCGATCGCGGCTCGTCGCCAGTCCGGGCTCGAGCTGCTCGGTTCGTGGTGCAGGCGCAACCGCGCGCTCGCCGCTTCTGGCGTCGTGGCCGCGCTCGCGGTCGCGACGGCAGCGGTGGTCGGGTGGGGTTCCTACTGGACGACACGTCGCGCGCTCGAGCAGGCGCAGGAGAGCGAGATCGCCGCGAGGGCCAGCGAGGCCGCCTCGAGGCTCGCGAGCGAGCGCGACCGGGCGAACCTCACCGACTCGCTGCAGGTTTTCGAGGACGTGTTCGACACCATCGTCGGGCCGGACCCGTTGGACGCGATGCTCGAGGACGCGGAGGACGGCGGCGCTTCGGTGCCTGCGATGCCCGCGCCGGTCGACGACAAGAACCTCGCGCTTCTCGAGCGGATGCTCGACTTCTACGACAAGTTCGCGGAACGCAACCAGGACAACGTCACGTTGCGACAGCAGACCGCGCGCAGCTACGCGCGCGTAGGCGAGATCCAACAGCGACTCGGCCGTCCGGACGAAGCGGTCGCCGCGTACGAGCGCGCGGTCACACTGTTGCGCGAGCTGGCGGCGCCGGGCCAACAGGCCGAACTCGCGGCCGTCCTGCAGGAGCTGGGGCAAGCACACGTGCGAAGGGGTCTCCCACGGCTCGCGGCCTCATGCTACGCGGAGTCGCTGTCGCTGCTCGGCCCCGTGGGAGCCGATGCCACGCGCCAGGATCGCTGGCTATGCGCGCGCGCCCACTACTTGCTCGCCACGGCGCCGACCTTCCGCGAAGGCAGCGTGGACAGCGGCCGCCGCGGCCAAGGCTCACCGCGTTCGCCCCAGGACGATCGGCTCGGGGCTGTGCGTCGCCTCGCGGGACGCGAAGGCCGGCCCGACTCGCCGCGGCGAGCTGCCGGCGAACCCGATCCGCAGGCCGCTCCTCAGCGCGGACAAGGCAGCGCGTGGTTCGAGCAACTCCGCCAGCAGGCGCGCACGCACCTCGACGCAGCGCTGGCGCAGTTGGATGCCTTGCTGGCCGCAGCGCCGATGGATGCGGAAGCGATGTTGCTGCAGGCCCGCTGCCTCGCCGAGTTCGCGCGGCACGGCTTCCGCCAAGGCGACGGCAAGCCGGATCCGGCCATGCAAGCAGTTGCAGTTCTGCGCTCGCTCGTGAACGCGTATCCCGCAGTTCCGAGCTACCGGTTCGAGCTGTGCGAAGCACTGTTGCCGCGGCAACGAGGGCGCTCCGGCAACGCGAACGCGCTGGGCATGGCGATGTCGCAGTCTGTCGACGAAGCGGCATTGCTCGCACGGCAACTCGTCGCCGAGCATCCCGACCACGTCGATTACCAGGCGACGTTGGCCCGTGCGCTCAGCCTGCAGGGAGCGCGTCTCCACGAAAGCACGATGCAGAAGGATCCTCGCGCCGGCTTGGCTGAGCTCGAGGAGGCGCTCGCGATCCATCGACGCATCGCTGCGGACCGCACGTCGACGGATCCGCGCCTCCTGCTCGAACAGTCCATGACGATGCGTCGTCTCGTTCGCGCGCGGCTCGACGCCGGCGATGTCGAGGGGGCGCGCGCGCTGGCGCGAGAGCTCGTGGCCAAACTTGCCGGCGCATTGCGCGACGGCGTGTTGTCGCCGCGCGGCGACGAACGGTTGGGGGACCTGCCGCAGTTGCTGGAACGACTCGGCATGCAGGACGCGTTGCGGGAACTCCGCGAAGCCGATCGACGGCGCCGCTGAGGCTGCAGAGGTCGCAGGCGCAAGGAGCCTCAGGCGAGGATCGAACCTGCGACCTTGCCGTGGACGTCCGTCAGCCGGAAGTCGCGGCCCGCATGCCGGAACGTGAGCCGTTCGTGGTCGAGCCCGAGCAAGTGGAGCAACGTGGCGTGCAGGTCGTGCACGTGCATCGCGTCCTGCGTCGCGTAGTAGCCGTAGTCGTCGGTGGCGCCGTGCGAGAATCCCGCGCGGACGCCGCCGCCCGCGAGGAAGTGCGTGAAGCCGTGCGGATTGTGGTCGCGCCCGGTGCCGCCTTCGCTGGTCGGCGTGCGGCCGAACTCGCCGCCCCACCAGAGCAGCGTGTCCTCGAGCATGCCGCGTTGCTGCAGGTCGGTGATCAAGGCGGCGATGGGCTGGTCGACCTCCGCCGCGTTCTTCGCGTGGTCCGCCTTCAGGTTGCCGTGTTGGTCCCACTTGTAGCTGTGCGTGACCTGCACGAAGCGGACGCCGTGCTCGAGCAGCCGTCGCGCCATGAGGCACTGCCGGCCGAAGTTCTCGGTGCGCTCGTCGCCGAGCCCGTAGTCGCGCTTCGTGGCCTCCGACTCGGCGCCGACGTCGAGCACGGAGCTCGCTTCCATCTGCATGCGGAAGGCGAGCTCGAACGACGCGATGCGCGAGCGCAGCACGGAGTCCTCTTCGCGCGTCGCCGCGTGCTCGCGGTTGAGTTCGGCGAGCAGGTCGAGTTGTCGCCGTTGCGCCTGGCGGTCCAGGCCTTCGCGCCGCAGATACTGCACGCTCGCGTCCTTCGCCTTCACGCTCGCGTTGCCGAGCGGGGTGCCTTGGTAGAGCGCGGGCAGGAAGGCCGACGACCAGTTGTTCACGCCGCCATGTCCGAGCGTGGGGCAGATCGTGACGAAGCCGGGGAGGTTCTGGTTCTCCGAGCCGAGCCCGTGCAGGACCCAGCTGCCGATGCTCGGCCGCACGAAGGTGTCGCTGCCGGTGTGGATCTTCAGCAACGCGCCGCCGTGCGCATCGTTGCTGCCGTGCAGCCCCTTGAGGAAGCACAGTTGGTCGACGCAGCGCGCGACGTGCGGGAACAACTCGCTGACCCATGCGCCGCACTCGCCGTGCTGCGCGAAGCGGAACGGCGAGCCGAACAGGTTGCCGGTCTCGGCGAACGTCACGCGCGGCTTCGCGAACGGCAGGGGTTTGCCGTGGTCGCGCTGCAGCAACGGCTTGTAGTCGAACGTGTCGACCTGCGACGGGCCGCCGTGCATGAACAGGAACACGATGCGTTTGCAGCGGGCCGCATGGTGCGGACGACGCGGAGCGAGCGATGGATCCTCGCGCAACGCACGAGGTGCGCGCTCGGCGCCGCGCAGCAGGTCGGCCATCGCCAACATCGGCAGGCCCATCGCGCAGTTCCGCAGCCACTCGCGTCGCGAGCTCGTGCGCGGCGCTGCGTCGTGGGTCTTCGGGTCGTGTTCGCAAAAGCGCATGGTGGGGTCCTGGGTCAGTCGACGAAGACGAACTCGTTGGCGGCGAACAGCGTCTGGCACAGGCCAGGCCACGCTTCGGCGGCGGGGGCCTCGGCGAGCCAGCGCTCCGCGGCGGCGCGTTCGCTGGCGGTGGGGTCGCGTTGCAGCGCCTTCTGCCACACGAACCGGATGCGCTCCGAGGGCTCGGCAACCGCGGACTCCGCGGCCTTAGCGAACGCCTCGCGCTGCGCGAGCACGAACGGGCTGTTCATCAGCAGGAGGGCCTGCAGCGACACCGTGCTCTGAGGCCGTTGCTCGAGGTGCACGCTCGGGTCCGCGTAGTCGAACACGGTGAACAGGTCGTACATCGCGTTGCGGATGACGGGGAGGTAGATCGAGCGCCGTGGGGCGTCGTAGCGCGCGCCGTCTCCGGACTGGTCGTTCGTCACGTAGCCGCGGTTGCCGACGCGCAGCAGCGTGCCGCCGCGCGAGCGGTCGAGAGTCCCTGCGGTCGCGAGGATCGCGTCGCGCACCGCCTCTGCAGGAAGGCGCTGCCGCGACCATCGCCAGAACAGCCGGTTGTCGGGATCCTCGGTCGTCGCCCGTTCGTCGTGGCGCGAGGCCTGTTGCCACGCCTGCGACAAGACCACGGCGCGCATCAGACGTCGGAGCGACCAGCCGTCGGTGACGAGGCTTGCCGCGAGTTCGTCGAGCAGTCGCGCATGCGCGGGCTCCTCGCCGCGCACGCCGAAGTTGGACTCGCTGCGCACGAGGCCTTCGCCGAATGCGAGCTGCCAGACGCGATTGGCTGCGACGCGCGGCGTGAGCGGGTTCTTCGGGTCGAAGATCCACTGTGCGAGTTGCAGTCGACCGCTGCCCTTGCCGATCTGGGGCGCCTGCAGAGCGGCAGCCAGCGCGGAGAGCGCGCCTCGTGGCGTCTTCTCGGCCGCGAGCGCGAGGTGGTTGCCGCGGATGTGCACCGGCAGGTCGGTGGGCTCGCCGTCCTCGACGCACATCGCCTGGGCGAGCTCTGGCGGAACCGCGGCGCGTGCCGCCGCCTCTGCGGCGACGAGCCGTTCGCGTCGCGAGACGAGGTCTGGCGGCAGCGCTGACTGGCGTTCCTCGGGGTCGAGCTCCAGTAGGCCGCCGAACCCGTGCAGCGCGCGATGCAGCATCGCGGCGTCGCCGGCGACCGGCGGGCGCGTCTTGTGGCGAGCCTGCGTGCGCAACTCTGCAGCCTTTCGGACGACGGCGTCGCGACGCGCGTCCGCGTCGGAGTGAGCCTCGAGCTCCTTGGCCAGCAGCGACGCAGGGTTCGCGAGCTGGAACGCTGCGTTGCGGATCAGCGCGAGCTGGGCTGCAGCGGCGTCCTTGTTCGCGCCGACCGGCGTCAGCATCCACCGGTCGAGGTGCGGCACCGACGGTCCGAGCGCTTCGATGCGCAGCGTGTGCGCGCCACTCGCGATGCGGATCGTGCCGATGCGCGACCAGCGTTGATGCTCGGGCTTCCAGCCGCCGGTCGTGCGGTCGCCTGCGCGATCGACGACGACGACCTCGTCGACCAGCACGCCGAACGGACGTGACTCCTGCGCCGCGAAGCGGACGTCGAGGACGTATTCGCCTTCCGGCGCTTCGAACGCGTAGTCCGCGAACTGCGTGCCACCGGCTCGCGTGTGGACGATCACGCACCCTTCCGCTCCCCAGTGCGATGCGTCGACACCGAGATTGGTCCGGTCCGCGCTCTCGGCCTCGCGCGCTACGACCGAACGCGACTGCGCGAGCGCCGCGAGCAGCGCAGGCTCGATCGCCGCTTCGAGGCGCGCCGCGAGCTCGTCGTCCTGCGCCTTGTCGAACGCGGCGAGCGCGTTCTTCGCCGCTTCGGCGCTCGCCACGGCGGCGGAACGCGCGGCGGCCTCGGCCTCGCTCGCGATCGGCTTCTCGAGCCACTGGCTGACGTGCTCCAGGTTCGTGAACGCCTTGCTGCTCCGGAAGATGCCTGCGACCGCGTAGTAGTCCCGTGTGGGCACCGGGTCGAACTTGTGGTCGTGGCAGCGCGCGCAGCCGAGCGTGAGGCCGAGGAAGGTGCGGCCGACGAGGTCGACCTGCTCGTCGACGGTGTCGAGCACGAGCTTCTCCTTGTCCTGTTCCGCGAGCATGCGCGGGCCGAGCGCGAGGAACCCGGTCGGCACGACGCGGTCGCGCGGCGGCGCGGGATCGTCGGCTGGCAGGCAGTCGCCCGCGAGCTGCAGCGTGCCGAAGCGATCGAACGGCATGTCGTTCAGGAACGCGTCGACGACCCAGTCGCGGTAGCGCCACGCGTTGCCGAACGCGAGGTTCTCGTCGAGGCCGTTGCTGTCGCTGTAGCGCGCGAGGTCGAGCCACCGTCGAGCGAAGTGCTCGGCGCACTCGGGCGAGGCGAGCATGCGGTCGATCTCGCTCGCGAAGCGTTCCGGCGTCGGATCGGCGCAGAACGCGGCGACTTGCTCCTGCGTCGGCGGCAGCCCCGTGAGCACGAACGCGGCGCGGCGCAGCCGGGTGCGCGGATCCGCCGGCTCGGCCATGCGCAGCCCCTTCTCTGTGAGGCGTTCGACGAGCAACTCGTCGATGCGCGCCGACGACACGGCACGCGGAGGGCTCTGCAGCGGCTGCAGCGACCACAGCGGTTCGTCCGGGCACGTCTGCGCCGAGAGGGCGACGGCGAGCGCCGCGCATGCGATGGAGAGGCGAAGCATGGCGGCTGCGCAGCCTACCCGTGCGCGAGCCGGAGGGCAGGCTCCATTCGCAGGCTTTGGCGAGCTTCTGCGACGTGCCGCTTGAGCGAACGCCGAGGACCGCTACGCAGTCCCGCATGCGGCTCGCGATCTGGAGCGGATGGACCTTGGCAACCCTGTCGACCTTCTCGTGCAGCAGCCCTGGCGCGCCGCGCGCGGCTGGCGAGGGCATCGGACCGTCGATGCGCTGGTCCGTGCAGGCTTTGCCGGGCGCCCCCAGCCTTCGCGGGCTGTCGGTTCCGTCCCCGCGGGTCGCGTGGGCGAGCGGCGCGAACGGCGCCGTCGTGCGCACCGTCGACGGCGGCGCGACCTGGGCATCGGTCTCACCGCCGGACTCGTCCGGATCGGACTTCCGCAGCATCGTCGCCTTCGACGCGATGCGCGCAGTCGTCGCGACGGCTGGCAGCCCCGCGCGCGTCCATCGGACTGTCGACGGCGGCGCTTCGTGGTCGATCGTGTTCGAGGATCCTCGCGCGACCGCGTTCTTCGATGCGCTCGCGTTCGCGGACGACCGCCGCGGCTTCTTGCTCGGCGATCCCCAGGACGGCGCGACCCAGTTGTTCGAGACCTCGGACGGCGGCGCATCGTGGACCGCGGTGCCGCAACCCTTCTTGCCGACGCCGGTCGAAGGCGAAGCGATGTTCGCGGCGAGTTGCGGATGCCTGTTGGCCGCCGACGAACTGGTCGCGTTCGCGATCGCGCGCTGCGGCGAGGACGGCTTCGTCGCAGTGGGCGGCGACTACCTCGACCCGGCGAACGCGACCGGCAGCGCCTGCTGGTCCGCTGACGGCGGCGCAACGTGGCAACGCAGCGAAGGCGAGCCGGGCTATCGCAGCTCGGTGTGCGCGATCGGCTCCGGGGCGACGCTGGTCGCGGTGGGGCCGGGCGGGACCTCGGTGTCCCGCGACGGCGGCAAGTCCTTCTCGCCGCTCGCAGACGACGGGTTCCACGCGGTCCGCGCCTCCGCGGAATCGCTTTTCGCCGTCGGCTCCGACGGTCGCATCGGCACGATGCGCTTGCTGCCTTCGCCTCTTCCGACCGCCTCCTCCGACCCACGATGACCATGCGCCAGACCTTTCGCTTCGCGCTCGCGTTCACATGCGCCGCCTCGCTGGCAGCCGCACAGGAACTCCGGCTGCACCGCTTGTTCTCCGACCACATGGTGCTGCCTCGAGAACGCGTCACGCAGGTCGTGGGCTTCACGGCTCCGTCGCGCGAGGCGCAGCTGACCGCATCGTGGCTCGCGCAACCCGTGCGCGGAGTCGCTGGAGACGACGGGCGTTTCGCGCTGCCGCTGCCTGCGCCGGAAGGTGACGGCCCGTTCCGGTTCGAGGTTCGCTGCGGCGACGAGACGGTCGTCGTCGATGACGTGCTCGCGGGCGACGTGTGGCTCGCGTCCGGGCAGTCGAACATGGAGATGACGGTCGGGCCGAGCCCGACGGGTCCGCGCGGCGTCGACGACTGGGAGGCCGAGTGCGCCGCGAGCGCCGTGCCGCAGCTGCGCCTGTTCACCGTGCGCAGGCGCGTCAGCTTGAAGCCCGAGACGGATGTCGTCGGCGAATGGCGCGTGTGCACGCCCGAGTCGGCGCGCGCCTTCAGCGCGACCGCGTTCTTCTTCGGTCGCGATCTCGCGCTGCGCGGCAAGGGCCCGATCGGCGTCGTCTCCTCGAGCTGGGGCGGCACGTTGTGCGAGGCGTGGACGCGCGCCGAAGGCCTCGCGGACTTCCCCGAGTTCGCGCAAGCGGTGCGGAACGTGCGCGAGCAAGGCAAGGGCGCCGACGGTCCAGAGCAGCGACGCGCCGCCTTCTGGTCTGCGGTCCAGGGCGCGGAGGCGCTCGCGGGCCATCGGACGCCAGCCGCGATGCCGCACGCCTGGTCGAAGCACGAACTCGGCGCGCACGACGGCGTCGGCATCTACCGGCGGGACGTCCAGGTCGCCCCGGAGTGGGCGGGCCGCGAACTGCTCGTGCAGCTTGGCCCGATCGACGACATGGAACTCGTGTTGTGGGACGGCAAACGCATCGGCGGGGTCGAGGAGATGGGGCGGTGGTCGGAACCGCGGGCCTACCGTGTGCCCGCGGCGGCCGTGACCGAAGGCACGCACCGTCTGACCGTGATGGTCGTCGACGGGTCGGGGGAGGGCGGCATCACGGGCACCGCCGAGTCGTTCCGTGTCGGGCCGGTCGAAGGTTCGCTCGGGTCGCTGTCGCTCGCCGAGGCTTGGTCCTTCCAGCAAGGGCCCTCCCTGCGCGAACTGCCGCCGATGCCGTTCGCAGCGACGTCGAACCCCAACGTGCCGACGGTGCTGTGGAACGGGATGATCGCGCCGCTCGTGCCGTTCCCGTTCACGGGCGCGATCTGGTACCAGGGCGAATCGAACCGCGATCGTGCCGCGCAGTACGCCAGGCTGTTCCCCGCGATGATCCGCGACTGGCGCGCGGCGTTCGGCAGCGAGCTCGCGTTCACATTCGTGCAGATCGCGCCGTTCGGCTACCGCGACGACCGCGGCCAGACGTTCGAGCTGCGTCTCGCGCAAGAAGCCGCGCTCGCGTTGCCCAAGGTGGGCATGGCGGTGACGACGGACATCGGGGATCCGCGCGACATCCATCCGACGCAGAAGCGGCTCGTCGGTGAGCGCCTCGCGGCGCAGGCGCGCAAGGTGCACTACGGCGAGTCCGGCGAAGGGCTCGAGCCGCCGCGTCCCGTGGTCGCGCGGCGCGACGGCGCTTCGGTGGTGGTCGAGTTCCGCGACGCAACCGCATGGCGTATCGACGCCGCGCGGCCGAGTGCGTTCGATTTGGCCGGCGAGGACCTCGTGTTCCGTTCGGCGACCTTGCGCAGCGAAGGCGCGGCGCTCGTGCTGACGAGCTCCGAGGTCGCCGATCCGCGGCACGTCCGATTCGCGCACGCTGCGGACGCGATGGCGAACTGCTGGAACGAACACGGCCTGCCGCCGCCGCCGTTCGGGATCGCGGTGTCGCGCTGAACGCGATCGACGCCAGGCTCTTTCTGGCGTCGGCGCGAACCGTTACGACTCGCACCCCTCGTTCGATTGCCGCCGCCATGGACGAAGTCCGTCTGTTCGATTGTTTTGCCGAGTTCACGCCGGGCCACGTCGCCTTGGGCGAGAACGAAGTCCATATCTACGCCGTGCCGCTGGTCGGCGATGCCGAGCGCTACGGGGAGTGGCTGTCGAAGGACGAGCGCGACCGCGCGGACCGCTACCGGATCCTCGACCATCGACGTCGCTACACGATCACGCACGGCGCGCTGCGCGTGTTGCTGTCGTGCTATCTGAGCGTGGATCCGGCGAAGCTGGAGTTCGAATACGGATCACGCGGCAAACCATGCCTCCGCGGCAGCGGTCCGCACTTCAACCTGTCCCATTCGGCGCAGCTCGCGATGATCGCGATCGCGAAGGAGCCGGTCGGCATCGACTGCGAGAAGACGCGACACCTCGAGCGCCTCGTCGACATCGCCAAGCGACAGTTCTCCACGGCGGAGCATCTCGCGCTGCTGGGGCTGCCGGAGTCGGAGCGGCTCCAGGCGTTCTATCGCTGCTGGACGCGCAAGGAGGCCTACGTGAAGGCGCTCGGCCTCGGCCTCGCGGCGCTGGACGTGTTCGACGTCGAACTCGGCGAGAAGCCGAAGTTCGTCGCATTGCGGGACGGCGAGGACATCGCGCGCTGGTCGCTGCTCGACGTGTCGCCGTCGGCGGAATTCACGGGCGCGTGCGCGGTGCGCATGCCTGCCGCCCGGGCTCGCACGTTCCGGCTCGGCGGCCTGTAGCGGCAAGAGCAAGCTGCGGGGCAACGGTCCGAACCGTCGCGCATCGAGCAGTCGATGCGGTCGCCGCGGCAGCGACGGGACTTGCGAAGCGCAACCGTGCTCGCGTCGGGATCAGCTCTCGCGGACCCGCAGGTTCGCGATCTTCCACTCGCGGCCCACCGCGAGCCGTTCGACCGACTTCGCGTCGAGCGCTGCTGCGCCAGGATGCATGGCGACGCGGGGTTCGAGCGCGACCTCGGCCTGCGGCAGGTCGTCCACGGGATCCGGGGGCGCAGCTGCGACCCGCACCGTCGATGCCACTGCGGAGTCGTCGAGCAGCGACGAGGTCTCGCGGATGCGGCCGTCTGAGCCGCGGTAGCGCAGTTCCCAGTAGGTCTCGCGCACGAGTTCGATCCGCACGAAGTAGCCCTCGACCTCGAGCTCGAAGGCCGCGTTCGCGGCGTCCTGGCTCGCAGGCTTGCCGGGCGTCTTCGCGTAGCCGAGCAGATGGAGGCCAGGGGTCTCCTCGCGCAGCTTGTCCCAGGCGGCGGCGACCACCATGCCATCGAGTTCGTGCTGCCGACGGAAACCAGCGGACAGGCAGCCGTAGATCACGTCCGGTGCGTCGCGGCGGACCGCTTCGAGGAAGGTCGCGAGCGTCGCGCTCGGAGTGTCGTGCTCGATCGGCACCCACGGCGTCCGGTCGGGCCCGCAGAACAGCCTTGCGGCGGTGCAGCAACCTCCGGCGGGGGCGACGAGGAGCGCCAGGAGGAGACAGTCACGAAGGCGGTTTGGCATGCTTGGGAGTTTTCGCAGGACCACAGCTATACTGCTCCGCCCGCAACGTCGACAGCGCGCCATTTCCGGCGTGGCGTCGACGCCGATGCGCCGCGCAGCGCGCGGCCCTGTGCGCACAACCCAACGCCATGATCGAGCTTCGCACCCTGTTCGCATGCGCCCTCGCGGGCACGTTCGTCTGCGCCACCCCGGCCAAGTCCCAGCAGCCCGTGCCCGAAGGCTCGCCTGCGGTCGAGGCCAAGAAGGACACGACGCTCAACGTGAACCCCGGGTCGGTCAAGGTCGTGAACGGCCAGGGCACCGGCGGCAACTCTTGGTTCTCGGCGACGGAGCAGGACTTCGGCACGCACTTCAGCCAGGACACGGTCGTCGGCAAGTTCCCGTTCTCGAACCCGAACGACGCCGACATCGAGTGGCGCAGCCTGCAGGGCAGCTGTCAGTGCAGCAGCGCGACGATCAAGATCGGCGAGCAGCTGTATCGCTACAGCAAGAAGCCGAACCCGGTGATCCGGAAGGTTCTCGTCGAGGACGGCAAGGAGCGCGAGGAGATCGTCACGGTGATCCCTGTGCCGAAGAACGCGAACGGCGAAGTCGAAGTGCAGATGGAGCTCGGTGGCGTGCCAGGCCCGCGTCAGGCGACGCTCGACGTGCACACGACCGATCCGATGCTGCCGATGATCAAGCTCAAGTGGTCGGCGACGGGCGCGCAGGTGTTCGTCGTCACGCCGCAGGAGGTCAACCTCAACCAGATGGTGTGGAACGAGCGCCGCGAGTTCCAGGTCACCATCCAGTCGCCGGTTCAGCCCGACTTCGAGATCACGGGCCACGACGACAAGGAGAAGGACTTCACGATCCGCTACGAGAAGGTCAAGAACGACCAGGGCGTCGCGACCTGGACCGTGCACGGCGTCTACCAGCCGAGCAGCTCGGAAGCCCTCGGCGGCGGCGTGGTCAAGCTCTACACCAACGTCCCCGGCCAGACGCAGATCACCGTGCGCGTGAGTGCCGCGATCCTCGGGCCGTTGGAGCTCAAGCCGGGCACGTTCCTGACGCTCGGGATGATCCGCAAGGGAACGAAGCGCGTGGAGAAGGTGTTCTTCGAGCCGAACGACAACACCGACATCGACGCGACCTCGATCAAGATCGAAAACCTGACGATGGACAGCAAGTTCGTCACGACCCGCAAGGTCAAGGACGGCAAGAAGCTGATCGTCGAACTCGAGGTCCTCGACACGGCGCCGAGCGGCCTGCTGCGCGGCGACCTCGTGGTGGAGCTGAACCACCCCGCGGTGCCGAGCAAGAAGATCCTGTTCAATGGATTCGTGCGCTGAGGGGATTCGTGCGCTGAGGGGATTCGTGCGCTGAGGTTCGCCCGCCGCGCGGCACGCGCTCGACGCAGCGCGATCCGCCGCTAAGGTGGGGGCGTTGAGCGCCATCACGAACCTCAAGAAAGCCCTGCTCGAGGCAGGGGTCATCGACGCCGACAAGCTCGCGCGGGCGGAAGGCACGGCCGCGACCCGCGGCCAGCCGCTGGAGAAGGCGCTCGTAGCACTCGGGCTGTGCGACGAGACCTCCGTGTGGCGCGCGCTCGCGAAGGCCCACGGGCTGAAGTTCGTCGACCCGGCGAAGTTCGCGCCGCAGCAGGAAGCGCTGAAGCGCGTGCCCAAGGAGCAGATCGTAGCCAACGAGGCGCTGCCGGTGCTGTTCAAGGACGGCGTGCTCTGGCTCGCGATCGACGACCCGCTGAAGACGTTCGTCGCCGACAACCTGGCATTCCTCGCCGGCTGCACGGTGCAGTGCGCGTTGATGCCGCCGGGAGCGCTGAAGGACCAGATCCGCAAGCTCACGGGCGGCGGTGGCGGGTCTTCGGTGGCCGGTGGCAAGCCAGCAGCGAGCGAGAAGGAGTCCGAGGACGCGCCGATCATCCGGCTCGTGCAGAAGACGCTCGACGAGGCGCTGATCCAGCGCGCCAGCGACGTGCACGTCGAGCCGTTCCAGAGCCGCGTGCGCATCCGCTACCGCATCGACGGCGTGCTCAAGGAAGTCGCATCGCTCGAAGCGCCGCTGCTCGCGCCGCTCACTTCGCGCCTGAAGATCATGGCAGGGCTCGACATCGCCGAGAAACGCAAGCCGCAGGACGGACGCATCGCGATCCAGTCCGCGGGCCGCGCGATCGACGTGCGCACGTCGGTGCTGCCCGGCAACCACGGCGAGACGATCGTCATGCGTCTCCTCGACAAGGAGAAGGGACTGCTGAGCCTCGACGCGCTGGGCTTCCAGGGCCCCGATCGCGACCGCTTCGAGCGCTGCATCGCGCGTCCGAACGGCATCGTGCTCGTCACGGGTCCGACCGGCTCCGGCAAGACGACGACGCTCTACGCCGCGCTGCAGCAGTTGAACCGGCCCGACGTGAAGATCATCACGGCCGAGGATCCGGTGGAGTTCAACATCCGCGGCATCAACCAGTGCCAGGTGCGCTCGCGCATCGGCCTGTCCTTCGCGCGCATCCTGCGCGCGATGCTGCGTCAGGCGCCGAACATCATCCTGGTGGGCGAGATCCGCGACCGCGAGACGGCCGAGATCGCGGTGCAGGCCGCGCTCACGGGCCACCTCGTGTTCTCCACGCTGCACACCAACGACGCGCCGTCGGCGATCACGCGCCTTTGCGACATGGGCGTGAAGCCGTTCCTCGTGGCGGCGGCAGTGCAGGCGGTGCTCGCACAGCGCCTCGTGCGCGTGCTGTGCCCGAACTGCGCCGTCCCCGCGGATCTCGACGACGTCGATCTGCGCAGCATCGGCCTCGAGCGCAGCCATCTCGGCTCGGGGCAGAAGCCGATGCGCGCGGTCGGCTGCCCGCAGTGCGACCACAGCGGCTACCGCGGACGACTCGGCATCTTCGAGATGATGCAGCTCGACGAGTCGCTGCGAGAGAAGATCTTCCACGGCGAACCGACGGTTCGCCTGCGCGAACACGCGCTGCAGTCGGGCGGCATGACGACGCTGCTGCAGGATGGCGCCAACAAGGTGCTGTCGGGCAAGACGAGCGTGCAGGAACTGCTGCGCGTCACCGCGGCCCTGTGAAGCCGTTGCACATCACGGAACCAGCGAGACCAACCTGATGGACATCCACGCCTTGATGGACGTCGCCTTCGCGAAGGGCGCCGCCGACATGCACCTCTCCGTGGGCCGCAAGCCTGTGCTTCGCCTCGGAGGCCACCTCGTCGAGATCGGTGACGCCGCCCTGACGGCCGCCGACACGGAGGCTCTCAGCAAGCAGATCTGTCCGCCGCGCAACTACACGGAGTTGCAGGAGGTCGGCACGACGGACTTCGGCATCGCGCACGGCGACAAGTGTCGTTACCGCGTCAGCGTGCTGACGCAGAAGGGGATGCGCGGCCTCGTGATGCGCCAGATTCCGCAGAAGCTGCTGTCGTTCGAGCAGATCGGCCTGCCCGAGCACGTGCAGGACCTGCTGAACCTGCACCGCGGTCTCGTGCTCGTGACCGGCCCGACCGGCTCCGGCAAGACGACGACGCTCGCGACGATGGTCGACTGGATCAACCGCAACCGCGAGTGCCACATCGTGACCATCGAGGACCCGATCGAGTACTACCACTCGCACCGGAAGTCGCAGATCACGCAACGCGAGGTCGGCACCGACGTGCCGACGTTCGCCGAAGCGATGCGTCGCGTGCTGCGCCAGGACCCCGACGTGATCCTGCTCGGCGAGATGCGCGACCTCGAGACGACGTCGGCCGCGATCACCGCCGCGGAGACCGGCCACCTCGTGTTCGGCACGTTGCACACGACCGGCGCCGCGCGCACCGTGGACCGCGTGATCGACCAGTATCCGAAGGAGCAGCAGGAGCAGATCCGCTCCCAGTTGTCGCTGTCGCTGAAGGCGGTGATCTCGCAGATCCTCCTGCCTGCAGCCGGCGGTGGGCGCGTGGCTGGCTTCGAGATCCTGCTGACGAACCCGGCGATCGAGAACCACATCCGCAAGGCCGAGACCTTCAAGATCCCGAGCGTGATGGAGACGAGCCGACGCCAAGGCATGGTGCTCATGGACGTGCACCTGCGCGAGCTCTACCAGGAAGGCCGCATCACGAAGGAATGCGCGATCGAGCACTCCTTCGACCGCAAGGACATGGCGACGCGCCTCGGCGGCGGAGCCGTCTAGCCATGGCGGCGCGTCGACTGCTCGGGCAGATCCTCAAGGACCACGGCGTGGTCCACGAAGGGATGGTGCAGGAAGCGCTCGTGCAGCAGCGCGAGAAGGGCGGCCGCATCGGCGAGATCCTGATGGAGCTGGGTCACATCGGCAAAGGCGACCTCGCGAAGGCGCTCGCCGAGCAGGCAGGGCTCACATTCGTCGATCTGGGCAAGCAGCAGCCGCAGCCGGAGGCGCTCGCCAAGGTCGACCTCGCGACGGCGCGCGCGTTCTCGGCGCTGCCAGTCTCGCTCCAAGGCAAGGTCCTCACGGTCGCGATCGCGGATCCCGTCAACCTGTCGATGCTCGCGGACCTGTCGTTCACGACGGGCTGCGAGGTGAAAGGCGCGATCGCCGACGAGTCGCTGATCGCGCAGGGCCTCGAGAAGCACTACCGCGAGGACGCGGGCGATGCGAAGTTGCGCATGAAGCAGCTCGTGCAGGAGCTGCAGCAGCAGGGCGGCAAGATCGACCTCGAGGACAAGACCGCGATGGCCGCCGCCGCGCCCGTGGTCAAGCTGCTCAACTACATCCTCTACCAGGCGATCCGCGACAAGGCGTCGGACATCCACCTCGAGCCGTTCGAGGGCGACTTCAAGATCCGCTACCGCGTCGACGGCGCGCTGTTCGAACTGGAAGCCCCGCCGCCGCATCTCGCCGAGGCGTTGATCGCGCGCATCAAGGTGATGGCCGATCTCGACATCGCCGAGACGCGGCTGCCGCAGGACGGCCGCATCGAGTTGACCGTCGGCGGTCGCGCCGTCGACCTTCGCGTGTCGACGTTGCCGACGATGTTCGGCGAATCGACCGTCATGCGCGTGCTCGACCGTTCGGTGGTGGCGCTCGACCTCGACAACCTCGGGCTGTTGCCGGCTGCGAAGACGCAGCTGCGCAAGTTCCTGCAGCTGCCGCACGGCATCGTGCTCGTGACCGGTCCCACGGGCTCCGGCAAGACCACGACGCTCTACGGCATGCTCAACGAGGCGAACGGCGAGGACGTCAAGATCATCACGGTCGAAGACCCCGTCGAATACGACCTCGAAGGCATCATCCAGATCCCGGTCAACGAAGAGATCGAAGTCACCTACAGCAAGGTGCTGCGCACGATCCTTCGCCAGGACCCGGACGTGATCCTCGTCGGCGAAATCCGCGACCGGGAGACGGCGCAGACGGCCATCGAAGCGAGCCTCACGGGCCACCTCGTGTTCTCGACGTTGCACACGAACGACGCGCCGTCGGCGATCACGCGACTCGCGGACATCGGCATCGAACCGTTCCTGCTCACGGCGACGCTGCAAGGCATCCTCGCGCAACGACTCGTGCGCCGCGTGTGCAAGGGCTGCAAGACCGAGTACGAACCGTCGGACGAGGTGCTGCGCCGCCTCGGCGTGGACCGCGCGCTCATCGGCGGCAAGAAGTTCGCGCAGGGACGCGGCTGCGAGACCTGCAACTTCACGGGCTACAAGGGCCGCATGGCGATCACCGAGATCCTCGTCGTCGACGAGCGGCTTCGCGAACTCATGCTGCAGAATGCGAGCACGTCGCAATTGGCGCGGGCCGCGGTGGAGTCCGGCATGTCGACGCTGCGCGAGTGTGGATTGCAGGCGATCTTCTCGGGCCAGTCGACGGTCGAAGAAGTGCTGCGCGAGACCGGCGGCCTCTGACGCGAGCAGTCAGCGGAACGCGACTTCGACCACGTTGCTCGATAGCACCGTGGCCGTGTGGGTCTGGTCGAGCAGCAGGGCCTGGGTGGCGAGCGTCAGGCCTTGCAGCCACGGACCGGTTCCGGCAGTGGCCTGCAGGTCGCCGTTCGCGTCGGTGACGCCGCCGAAGACCACCTCGGGGCCGGGCCCGACGCCGAGCTGGATCGAACCGATCGCGAGCGGCACGCGCTGCGCGCCGACCACGACGACCGCGAGCGAATTGGGAACTCCGTCGATCGCGAGATGCACAGGGCCCGCGGCGATCGGATGGTCGACGGCCCATGCAGACTCGTGGTCGATGCGGTGCACGCACAGCGCGCGGCGCAGTCCGCGCTCGGCGTCGACGAGGCCTGCGCCGTAGCGGTTCTCCTTGCCAGCAACGGGGCCGAGATCCTGCGCGGTCTGGTGCAGGATCATCGCGACGTCCTCAGGCGTGAGGCTCGGGTTCGCGCACTTCCACAACGCGATCACGCCGGCGACGGTCGGCGCTGCATTCGAAGTTCCCGAGAACGTGGTTGTGCGGCACGGCGCACCGCTCGTGGTCGTGTTGCCCGTCGGCCCCAGCACGTCGGGCTTCAGCAATCCCTGCCTCGCGCCGTTTTGCCACGGATAGTCGTCGTGCCGCGCCGCGTCCCATTGAGAAGCGGGATAGGCGGGCACGTTCTGCTGCACGTCGGCCAGCGACCATGCGAACGGCCCGTGCGGCGACACGACGTCGATCGCGTTCTGCGCGACGCGGTATGCGCCGACCGCGAGCACGCCCGAGATGCCGCCCGAGGACTGCGCGGGATCGAGGTACGGCGACGGCGCGCAGGCGGGCGCTGCGATGTTGCACGGCACGCGCAGCGGACTCGTCCCGTCGTTGGCCGCCGCCCCGTCGTTGCCCGACGAGTTCACGCGGATCAGCCCGGCGGCGAGTGTTGCAGCGGCGACGTCGCGATGCATCAGGTAGTTCGGCGGCGGGGTGAAGTTGGCCTTGTAGCTGAACGAGCTCGTCTGCACGTCGGCGCCCATCGCGAGCGCATACTGGATCGCGTTCCACTGAGACGTCTCGGACAACGTGCGGCACGTCATCACGTTCGCCGCGGGCGCCTGGCCCCACGCGATGCCGCTGCAACTGCCGTCGCCGACGAGCAGGCCCGCAGTCATCGTGCCGTGCCCGCCGCCGTCGTCGATCGCTGCGCTGCCGAGGTCGAACGCGAATCCGTGCACGTCGTCGACGAAGCCGTTTTGGTCGTCGTCGATCCCGTTGTTGGCGATCTCGCCGGCGTTGGTCCAGCGCCGCGCATCGAGGTCGCTGTGCGACGAGATGCCGCCGTCCACGTTCGCGACCAGGACTCCCTGGCCGCGGAAGCCGTAGGCCCACGCCACGAACGCGCGCGTTTGCACCGGGCCGTCGCCTGGCGCCGGGTTGGTGGTGGCGCATGGGATCGGAGCAGCGAGACCGTGGACCGCGTGCGAATCCCCGTTGCCGGGTACTTCTGCAGGCTGCGCGGCATCGGCGACTTCCTCGTGGCGAGGCGTCGTGTCCAGGTGAACAGAAAGCACGCATGGCAACGCTGCGAGCCGCTCGATCGCAGCCACGGTCGCTTCCAGCTGCACGAAGTTTCCGAGCCAGTTCGTCGTCGGGGCGCCGCACTGTCCCTCGTTGCGCTCGCGTGCGGCCGCCGCGAGCAACTCGCGTTGCGAGTCCGCTGCGTGTTCCCGGAGCGCGGCGACCACCAGCTTGCGACGCTGCGCCAACGGCTGCGACTTCGTCCGCGCGCGCCAGCCATCCGCGTCGAAGCGTTGGCGGAGCACGAAGTAGACCTTCGCGCGGCCACCATCGCCGAGGCGATCCAGCTCGGCGCGCAACCACGGGTCGACTGCGCCGGGGCGATTCGAAGCCGCTTGCAGCGCATCCACCCCGCCGCGGCTCGTCTCCGTCGCCTGCGCATGCACCGTCACGCTCGCGACGAGCGCGGCAAGCACGAGCTGGCTGGAACGGGACGATGGCATGGTGGCCGCCCATCCTAGCAGCCCGTGAACTCGCGCACCGGCGGGCGCAGGCGCGAGGAAGGCCAATGCGGTGTCGTGCGCCTCGCATCGCAGCAGCGCGACGGGACGACAGCGGCAGTTCGGGGGACCGCACAGCGATCGTCCCGCGTTCGCCTCAGGTTGACGCTTCGCCGTGCGGGTGGGACGTTGTCCGCATGCGCCTCGCAGTTGCCTTCGCATCGCTGTTGTCCGCCCTCTGCCTGACCGCACAGACCCCGGTGGTCACGGCGACCGGCGAGACGATGCGCATCCGCTCCTCGACCGTCGCCGCAGGCAGCGGCGGTTCGTTCAACGTCACGATCGTGATGGAGAACGACAACGCGAACGCGACCTTGCCGACGACGTTCCGTCGATGGTGGCACTGCCAGATCGCCAACCTCAATCCTGCCGGCGTCACGCTGAACGTGACGGTCGACAGCACGGGCGGCTACACCGACATCATCCTGCCGTGCTGGTCGCTGTCGTCGAACGGCACGACGTGGTCGGACTATGTTCGGTGTCCGACGAGCGCAACGCCGACCGTCAGCGCCACGGGCGGGCGGCACTCGTTCGTGCTGAACGTCCCTGCCGGCACGACGGCGATCCGGCTCGCGAAGTACTTTCCTTACTCCGTCACGCGGAAGAACGCGTGGCTCGCGTCGATCGCGGGACGGCCGCAAATCCGCAGCATGACGACGATCGGCGCGTCGGTGCAGGGGCGACCGATCGAGATGATCGAACTCACCGACTCCAGCGTGCCCGACACGAACAAGCGGCGCGTCTGGATCCACTCGGGCATCCACCCGTCGGAGCAGACCAGCTTCTTCGTCGTCGAAGGCCTCGTCGACTGGCTGTGCTCCAACGACGCGTATGCGGCGTCGTTGCTCGACCGCGCGATCGTGACGATCGTGCCGATGGCGAATCCCGACGGCGTCTTCCTCGGCAACTACCGCGTGAACGCGAACTCGGTGAACCTCGAGGACGCCTGGGCCGCGCCCTACAACAACACGCAGCCCGAGATCGTCGCACTGCGCACGAAGATCGAGCAGTTCATGGGCACCGTCGCAGCTCCCGCAGCGAATCCGATCGAGGTCCTGCTCAACCTGCACGCATCGCACAACCTCGCCTATCCGTTCCACTTCCTGCACGCTGCGAATGCCTCGTGGACGGCCGGCGCAACCGGCGTGCTGCCGATCGTGAACCAGCGCGAGCAGGTCTGGATCAACCAGTTCAAGGCGCGCAGCCCATTCGTCAACCGCGGCACGACACAGAACAGCACCGCCGGATTCCCGTCGCGGCCGTTCGTCGAGTCGATGATGCACGACCGCTGGACGGCGGTGAACGGGTGGATGAACGCGCCTGGCTTCGAGCAGCCGGTCATGGCGATCACGTTCGAGGGCACCTATGGCCGCGGGCCCGACGGCGTCGCCTGGAACACGGAGGCTGACTACCGTTTGTGCGGCCAGCAGATGGGTCTGGCGCTGTGCGATTACTTCGGCGTCGTTCCTGGCGCGTCGGTCACTGCCTACGGGGTTCCTTGCCAGCAACTGACGCTGGCCGGCGCGCTCGGCGCACCGGGCCTCAACCAGGCCCTGACGCTGACCGCAGCCAACGCAGCCCCGAACTCCTTGATCGTCCTCGCAGTGGGCGGCCAACAGATCCAGGTCCCGCTTCCCGCGCCGTGGTCCAATTGCAACGCGCTGGCGACGCTCGACTCCAACTTCGTGTTCTTCGCGAACGCTGCCGGCGTCGGCACGCTGCCGCTCTTGATCCCGCCGTTGCCGGGGCTCGCGGGCTACCTGCAGGCCGGTGCCCTGGACGCAGTTGGCTCGCTCGACGCGTCGAACGGACTGTTCCTGCGCAACGACTACTGATCGCAGCAGGACTGGCGGGCGCGCAGGACGGGAGCCCGCTGCGCGCTTGCGTCGGCGCGGTCGCTCGCGGACGTTGCGCGCATGTCCGCGCATCCCTTCCGTGGCGTGCTTCCCGCGATCACGACTCCGTTCCTCGTCGACGGCGCAGTCGATCATGCGTTCCTCGCCGAGCACGCGAAGACGATGTTCCGCGCAGGTTGCGCGGGCCTGATCCCGCTCGGCTCGCTTGGCGAAGGCGCGACGCTGAGTTTCGACGAGAAGACGGCGATCCTGCGCACCCTGGTCGCGGCAAGCGGGGGCGCGCCGATCACGCCGGGCATCGCGGCGCTGTCGACTCAGGAAGCCGTGCGGCTCGCGCGCGCTGCCGAGGAGATCGGCTGCAAGGGATTGATGGTGCTCCCGGCCTACGTGCACAAAGGCACGCGCGAAGAACACCACGAGCACGTGTCGGCGGTGCTCCGTTCCGTGCGCATCCCCTGCATGCTCTACAACAACCCGTTCGCCTACGGCGTCGACTTCACGACCGAGTGGATCGCCGAACTCGCAACACAGCACGGGAACCTCGTGGCGGTGAAGGAATCGAGCGGGGACGCGCGGCGCGTGACCGCATTGCTCGCGCGCTGCCGCGGGCGGCTCGATGCGTTGGTCGGACTCGACGACATGCTCGTCGAAGGCGTCGCGGCCGGCGCTGGCGGCTGGGTCGCGGGCCTCGTCAACGCGTTGCCGCGCGAATCCGTGGTCTTGTTCGAACGAGCGCGCGACGGCGGGCCCGCCGCGGCTCGCTCGCTCTACGAGTGGTTCCTGCCGCTGCTGCGCCTCGACGTGGTGCCGGAGTTCGTGCAGTTGATCAAGCTCGTGCAACAGGAGGTCGGTCTCGGCCACGAGCGCGTCCGCGCGCCTCGCCTGTGCTTGTCGGGCGCCGCTCGCGAACACGCGCTGAAGACGATCCGCGGCGCGCTCGCGATGCGTCCGGCGGTGGACGCATGAGCAGCGACGGCCTGACCGGCTCGCACTTCATCGCGTGTGAAGCCGTGCCTTCGCGCGGCGCGACCTTCCACGCAGTCGATCCGACGACCGGCGCCAACCTCGGACCCGCGTTTGCCGACGCGGATGCATCGGTCGTCGCGAGCGCCTGCGATGCGGCGCGCCATGCCGAAGACGCGTTCGCCGCCGTGGACGGCGCGGGCCGCGCGCGGTTCCTGCGCGCGATCGCCAAGGAGATCGAGGCGCTCGGTGACCGGCTCCTCGACCGCTGTGCGCGCGAGACCGCGTTGCCGCTCGCGCGACTGACGACCGAGCGGGGCCGGACGATGTTCCAGCTGGAGACGTTCGCGCGCGTGGCCGAGGAGGGATCCTGGGTTGACGCGCGCATCGACCGCGCGGACGCGTCGCGCAAGCCGCAGCCGAAGCCCGATCTTCGGGCGATGCTGGTGCCGATCGGGCCGGTCGCGGTGTTCGGGGCCTCGAACTTCCCGCTCGCGTACTCAGTTGCCGGCGGCGACACCGCCTCGGCGCTCGCGGCGGGTTGCCCCGTCGTCGTGAAGGCCCATCCGATGCATCCGGGCACCAGCGAACTGGTCGCCGAGGCTGTCGTGCGCGCCGCGCGTTCCACATGCATGCCGAGCGGCGTCTTCTCGATGGTGCACGGCCGGTCCCACGAGGTCGGGCGCGCGCTCGTCGAGCATCCGGCGATCGCGGCAGTCGGGTTCACCGGCTCGAAGCAGGGCGGGGCTTCGTTGTTCCGCATCGCCGCGGCGCGGGAACGGCCGATTCCCGTCTTCGCGGAGATGGGCTCGGTCAACCCCGTGTTCGTGCTCCCGGCTGCGCTTGCCGCGCGCGGCGCGCAGGTCGGCCAGGCAGTCGCTGCTTCGGCCTTGCTGGCATGCGGCCAGTTCTGCACGAGCCCTGGACTGGTTGCCTTTGTCGACAGCGACGGCGCGGAGTCCTTGGTCACAGCCGTGGAGTCGGCGATCGCCGCGAGCGCGCCGGGCACGATGGTGCACGCGGACATCCGTTCGGGCTTCGAGCGCGCAGTCGAGGAGCTCGAACGTCACGGCGGGATGCGGCTGCTCGCGACCGGTCGCGGAGACGGCGCGAACGCGGCCACCGCCGGCCGTGCGCGCGCCTACGTGGCGGACGCCGCGGACGTGCTGCGCTCGAACCGCCTGCGGGAGGAGGTCTACGGGCCCGCGTTCTTGCTCGTGCGTTGTCGCGACCTCGCCGAGATGCTGGAGCTCGCGCGATCGATGGACGGCCACCTCACGGCCACCGTGCACGCGGACGCTGCGGACCACGCTGCGCACGCGGCGTTGCTGCCATGCCTGCAGAAGCGCGTCGGGCGCATCGTGCACAACGGCGTGCCGACCGGCGTCGAGGTCTGCGCGGCGATGCAGCACGGCGGTCCGTGGCCGGCGAGCAGCGACAGCAGGTTCACTGCCGTCGGCGCTCGCGCGATCCTGCGGTGGGCACGCAGCGTCGCCTTCCAGGACGCGCCCGCTTCGGCGTTGCCGACGGCGCTGCGCGACGGCAATCCGCTCGGGATCTGGCGCACGGTCGACGGCGCGCTCGGAAGGGACTGACCTCCGGCGCGCATGCCGGGCGCCGTTCAGAAGAACAACGTCACCGGCACCGAGGCAGAGACCGCGCCCGTGAGGGCTGCGCGGTTGGTCGAGGCTGCGATGCGAACCGCGGGCAGCGTCGTCGGCGCCGCAGGCGGCGTCATCATCTGCGTGAGGTCGCTGAAGACGAGCTCCGAGCCACCGAGTTCGATCGACCCAACCTGCAGGTAGACGCGGTAGCCAGCGGGAAGGATCGGCCACGTGAGGGAGCCGTCGCATGCGCCCGTCGCATCGTTGCGGCCCAGGACGAACCAGTGCTCGGTCGAGGACTGCAGCACGCACGCAGGGCGGAACGGCCACGGCTGCGGCTGCTGGCTCGCGCCGAACGCGAGGTAGCTGAACGACTGACCGTTGCCCTTGTCCGGGGCCCCGTCGCGCGCCGAGCAGTCGAGCACGAGGTTCGTCGCCGTGCGCCGCAACTTCATCGCCGCATTCGCAGTCGTCACGCTGCCGATCGGCGCGCAGCCGCCGCCGCTGCGGAAACCGGGCTGTTCGTTGGCCGTCGTCGAGATCTCGTGGGAATCGAGGTAGACGCTGAGGCTGCGGTCGACGCCGGAGTTTGAGACGTTTGCGTGCATGACCGTGTCGACGCACAAGGTGCCGCCGGTCTGCGGCAACACGAACGGCAACGCGTAGGGGATCACCAGATCGAAGGTCGGGGCCGGATCGAGGGCCGGCCGGGTGGTGGCCGGGAACACCAGCGTGGTCCGCGGCAGCACCACGGTGGGATTGGGGCCCACGTTGTCGGCGAAGGTGGACGACGCGGTCGCCGGCGTTCGCGGCGACATCGACAGCGTCACCTCGAGCTCGGCCGCGAACCCGTCGACGACACCGCGGAGTTGCGTCGCGTCGCGGCGGAAGGCGTGGCCATGGATCGTCATGCCGGCGGGCAGGTCCTGGTGCAGGAACTGGAAGCGCCCGTTGGGTCGGCCGAGCGGGAAGCTCGTGAAGCTGGAGCCTTCGAGGCTCGTGCGGTCAGCTGGGGAGACCGCCTGGCTCTGCGCCGTCGCGGGAGCGAGGGCTGCAAGCAGCATGGCGGGGGACAAGATCGAAGAAACGAAACGCACACAGTCGGTCATCAGAGTCTCCATCGCGCGCCACCACGGCGCGCCAACGGAGGTGGAACGGCGAGCCGGATTCCGGGCCGAAATCTTGCGCAATTCGCACTTGCTCGGGCTCGGGCCGTCTCTATCTTCCTCGCCCCTCAACCTCGTTCTTTGCGGAGGGATGAAACCCCTGCCCAAAAAGCCTGCCGAGTCGGCTCGTTCCCTGAGCGCCGGCCTGACCTTCGCGGTCACGGTCGCGCTGTTCGCATGGGGCGGGATGTGGCTCGACGAGCGATGGGGCACCAAGCCTTGGCTGGTGCTGACCCTGACGCTCACCGGCGTGTTCGGTGGCGGACTCCACATGGTCCGCGAACTGGCGCCGGAGGCTCTTGGCTCCTGGGGCAAGACCCGACGCGCCGACGCGCCCACCTCACACAAGGGCGACGCCGGGAGCGAGAGCGAGAAGGCCAACTCTTCTGCCGATGACTGACGCAACGACCCACGACGTGCGCCACGCGACGCCGCGCAAGACGGCGCGCGCGTTCGTGCTCGCGCTGGGAGTGCTGGCGGCCGGTGCGTTGGGTTTGTCTGCCGTGCTGCCGTCCGACCAGTCGGTCGCGGTGTTCGCGGGCCTGCTGCTCGCCTCCGTGTCGGTCCTGCTGGCCTCGGGCTTCGCTCGCCGTGTCGTGCAGCGCTCGGCTTCGCACGCAGCGACGGCTCTCGACGGGCAGCGCATCCAGGCCCTGCTCGGCGCCGGCCTCGTCGTGAAACTGCTCGTGTTGGCCGTCGCGTTCCTCGCGATGGATCTCGCGGGCCTGAAATTCTCCCTGCTGGTCGCGTTTGCTCTCGCCTTCGCTGGCGCGGCGCTCGTGCTGCAGTTCGTCGTCGCATCCCAGCTCGCGCGCTCTTCCCGGATGGAACCGCGCGTCTCCCCGGCCATCCAACGCTGAACATGATCGCGTTCCGCACCCTGTTGCTCGCTCTGCTCGCCGCGGTCGGCTTCAGCACGCTGGCCGCCCCGTCGCTCGCCCAGGACGCAGGCGCGGCTCCGGCAGCGCAGCAGCCTGCCGCCCAGGACGGGCACGGCCACGGCAAGCCGACGATGGAGATGTCCAACGGTGAGTTCTTCACCGAGCAGTTCGGCCACAGCGTGCCGCACGTGATCTGGTCGCCGGACGGCGCGGCGCACGGGGAAGGCCAGGCGGCCAAGCCGGGCCTGTTCGACTTCTACAACGTGAACCTGTTCCAGTGGATCGCCTTCGGCGTGCTGCTGGTGCTGTTCCTGCCGGTGCCCGGCAGCTTCGGCCAGAAGAACCCCTCGTGGCTTGCGCGCGTGCTGCGCGGCTGGTGCCTGTGGATCCGTGACGAGATGGTCTACTCGGTCATGGGCAAGGAAGAGGGCAAGGCCTGGGCGCCCTACTTCATCTTCGTGTTCTTCTTCATCGCCGCGATGAACGTCATCGGCCTCGTGCCGACGATCACCGCGACGGCGACGGCGACGCCCTATGTGACCGTGGCGCTGGCGCTGACGACGCTGATGCTCATGCTCGGCATGGGCATCAAGAAGAACGGCTTCTTCGGCTACTTCAAAGGCCTGCTCCCGCACGGCCTGCCGCTGCCGCTGATCCCGATCATGTTCGTGATCGAGATCGTCAGCGTCGTGGTCAAGCCGTTTGCGTTGACCATCCGTTTGTTCGCGAACATGCTCGCCGGCCACCTGGTCATCGCGTCGTCGATTGGCCTCGTGTTCCTCTTCGCCAGCCTAATGAAGGGTAGCGCCTTCAGCTATCTGACCGCGATCCCGGCCGTCGGCATGGCGGTGTTCGTGTTCATCATCGAGGCCTTCGTCACGTTGCTGCAGGCCTACATCTTCACGCTCCTGAGCATCAACTTCGTCTACGCGTCGATGCACCAGGATCACTGAGTCGACCTTTCCATCCCTTCCAACTGCTAGTTCGAAACGGAGTTCTCAATGCTCGCTTTCTTCCAGGATCCCACCGCCCAAGACGCCGCCCTCAAGATGGCCAACGCCGCCAACTATGGCTGGGGCCTCGGCGCGGGTCTCGCCGCCGGTCTGACGACGATCGGTGCCGGCCTCGGCATCGGCCGCATCGGCGGCCAGGCCGCTGAGGGCATCGCCCGCCAGCCGGAAGCCGCGGATGCCATCAAGGGCAACGCGCTGCTGCTCGCGGCGTTCGTCGAAGGCGTCGCGCTGTTCGCGGCCGTCATCGGCCTCCTCATGGCTGTCCGCTGATTGGTCATGGCTGTGACCGCCGTCACTGACTTCCTTCCCTTGGCCGCACCGAGCGGCGACAAGGGCTTGGGCGCCCTGCTGGAGTTCATCCCGGGCGCGACGATCTGGACTTGGATCGCCTTCCTCGTGGCCTTGCCGGTCATGTGGAAGATGGTCTACGGCCCGATCACCAAGGCGCTGGAAGACCGCGACCGCAAGGTCGAGGACGCCATCGCCGCCGCGGAAGTTGCGCGCCAGCAGGCGGAGCAACAGATGGCGCAGGCGAAGGCCGAACTCGACAAGGCGCGCGCGGACAGCAAGCGCATGGTCGAGGAGGCGGTCGCACGCGCCGAGCGTCAGGCTTCGGAGGCGCAGCGCGCCGCCGAGGAGCGCATGAAGGCGCAGCAGGCAAAGGCGCAGGCCGAGATCGACGCGCAGAAGCGCGCCGCTCTCCAGGAGATCCGCAACGAGGCCGTCAACCTGACGATCTCCGCGACCAAGATGCTCCTGCACAAGGACGTCAACGACGAGGCGCACCGCCAGCTCGTGCGCGACTTCGTTGCCGGAGGGGCCCGTCGATGACCCTGCTCGCCAAGCGCTACGCGTCGGCCCTGCACCTCGCCGCCAAGGCGGGCAACGCAGTCGCCCAGGTCGAGACGGATCTGCGGTCGCTGCACGGCGACTTGCAGGACCGCTCGGTCCAGATGCTGCTGACGTCTCCCGACGTGAAGGCCGCCCAGCGCGCCGTCTACGTCGAGAAGCTCGCCAGCGGCCGCCATGCGCTGGTGCAGAACTTCCTGCGCGTCGCGCTCCAGCGTCGACGCCAGGACATGCTGCCGGACCTCTATCCGGCCTACCGCGCCCTCTGCATGGAGGAACGCGGTGAAGTGGAGGGTGTCGTCGAGACGCCCAGGGCGCTGGGGCAGGACGACCTTGCGCGCCTCGCCGAACTTGCGAAGAGCCTTTGCGGCAAGACCTGCGTGCTCACGCAGCGCGAGCGCCCCGAGCTGATCGGCGGCGTGCGCCTGATCGTCGGCAACGTGCTCTACGACGGCTCCGTCCTGTCCAGTCTCCAGCAGCTCGAGCAGAAGCTGCTGCAGGCTTCGATCTGATCGCTGCTCGCTGACTTTTCCCGTTCCGCAGAAGACTCCCACGCTGCCTCGGCTCCCGCCGGAGGCAGCAACGAATCGCCATGGATCTGAAACCCTCCGAAGTCGCCACCGTCCTCAAGCAAGAGATCGAAGGCTTCAAGGACTCGATGAAGAAGTCGAGCGTCGGCACCGTGCTGATGGTCGGTGACGGCACCGCCCGCGTGCACGGCATGTCCGACTGCATGATGAGCGAACTGCTCGACTTCGGGAACGGCGTCATGGGCGTCGCCCTGAACCTCGAAGAGGACAACGTCGGCGCCGTGCTCCTCGGCTCCGACACCAAGATCAAGGAAGGCGACACGGTCCGCGCGACGGGCCGCATCATCTCGGTGCCCACGGGCCTGCAGATGTGCGGTCGCGTGGTCGACGCCCTCGGCCGTCCGGTGGACGGCAAGGGCGCGATCGCGGTCAAGGACAGCGACTACCGCCCGATCGAAGGACGTTCGCCGTCGGTGCCGGAGCGCCAGCCGGTCAAGCAGCCGCTGCAGACGGGCATCAAGGCGATCGACTCGATGATCCCGATCGGTCGCGGCCAGCGCGAGCTGATCATCGGCGACCGCCAGACGGGCAAGACGGCGCTGATCCTCGACACGTTCATCAACCAGAAGCTCACGGGCGGCGGCGACCCGAACAACAAGGATCAGGTCATCTGCATCTACGTTGCCGTCGGCCAGAAGCAGTCGACCGTGAAGGCGGTCGTCGAGAAGCTCGAAGCCGCCGGCGCGATGCCCTACTGCATCGTCGTCTCGGCGCCGGCTTCGGCGGACGCGGCCATGCAGTTCTTGAGCTGCGCGACGGGCGCGTCGATGGGTGAGCGTCTTCGCGACGAAGGCCGCCACGTCGTCATCGCCTACGACGACCTCTACAAGCAGGCGCTCGCGTATCGCCAGACGATGCTGCTGCTGCGCCGTCCGCCGGGCCGCGAAGCGTTCCCGGGCGACGTGTTCAACCTCCACAGCAAGCTGCTGGAGCGCGCGGCGAAGCTCTCCGACGCCAAGGGCGGCGGTTCGATGACGGCGCTGCCGGTCGTCGAGACGCAGGAAGGCGACGTGTCCGCATACATCCCGACCAACGTGATCTCGATCACGGACGGCCAGATCTTCCTCGAGTCGTCGCTGTTCAACGCGGGCCAGCGCCCGGCAGTGAACGCAGGCATCTCGGTGTCGCGCGTCGGCGGCTCGGCCCAGACGCCCGCGATGAAGAAGATCGCCGGTGGTCTCCGCATCCAGCTGGCGCAGTTCCGCGAGCTCGCGGCCTTCGCCCAGTTCGGCAGCGACCTCGACAAGGCGACGCAGCAGGCGATCACGCGCGGCCAGCGAATGGTCGAGCTGCTGAAGCAGCCGCAGTACCAGCCGGTGCCGGTCGAAGAGCAGGTCGCGATCCTCTACGCGGGCTCGTCGGGCGCGCTCGACCCGATCCCGCAGAACAAGGTCGCGGCGTTCGAGAAGGCCTACATCGCGCACCTGCGCGCAAACCACCCGAAGTTGCTCGAGCCGCTGCGCAACGCGCAGAAGTGGACCGACGACCTCGCCAAGCAGTTCGACGACGTCTGCGCCGCGTTCCGCAAGGAGTTCCTGGCCTGAGCCCCGGGCTCAGGCTTGCCTCCCGCTGATCCGCTCCGAAAGGCTCTTCCATGGCGAACCTCAAAGAACTCCGCGGCCGTATCAAGTCGGTGGCCAGCATCGCGCAGATCACGCGCGCGATGGAAATGGTCGCGTCGATGAAGATGCGCAAGGTGCAGGGCAAGGCGCAGAGCTTCCACCCCTACACCGACGAGATCCGCCACATGATCGAGCGGATCGCGTGCTGCGTGGAGAGCGCCGCGGAGCTGCCGCTCTTCCAGGCGCGCGAGGTGAAGACGACGGGCATCTTCCTGCTGACGTCGGACCGCGGCCTCTGCGGTTCCTACAACAGCAACATCCTGCTCGAGCTGCGTCGCATGATCGAGTCGATCAAGGCGCAGGACCCGGGCCGCAAGTTCAAGTTCTACGTCTACGGCCGCAAGGGCTACACGTGGCTCACGCGCCGCGGCTACGACGTCGAACGCTTCTTCGTCGAGCCCTCGCTCGACAAGGCGACCTTCGACTCCGCCAAGCTCGTCGGCAAGGCGCTGGTGGAGGCTTGGACGGGCGGCGCCGTCGACGAGGTGCGGATCTTCTATTCGCGCTTCGCGTCGATGATCAAGTTCATCCCGACCTCGCTGCCGTTCCTGCCGGTCTCCACCATGCCGGTCGGCGGCGACACGAAGGGGCAGTCCGCGCAGGACTACCTGATCGAGCCGGACGCCACGACGGTGCTGAACCAACTGCTGCCGCGCTACCTGGAGACGGTCATCTTCGACTCGATGCTCCAGGCGCTCGCGAGCGAGCACTCGAGCCGCCGCATGGCGATGAAGACGGCCACCGACGCGGCCGTCCGCATGAACAAGCAACTCAAGAAGGTCTACAACCGCGCGCGCCAGGAGAACATCACGAAGGAGCTGCTCGACATCGTCGGCGGCGCTTCGGCTGTCTCGTGACGCACTGCGCGACCTCGCATTCCTGACCGTATTCCCGACCCAGCATCCGACAGAACGAAGGCAAAGCCGTGACGACCGCGACCCAAGTCCAAGGCAAGATCCTGCAGGTGTTCGGCCCCGTGGTGGACGTGCAGTTCCCCGAAGGCCACATGCCCTCGATCTACAACGCGATCACCGTTGTCGACGAGAAGAAGGGCATCGACCTCGTGCTCGAAGTCGCCCAGCAGCTCGGCAACAGCACGGCCCGCTGCGTGTCGATGTCGACCACCGACGGCATGAGCCGCGGCATGGTCGCGACCGACACGGGCGGCCCGATCTCGGTGCCGGTCGGCGGTGAGACCCGCGGCCGCCTGTTCGACGTCCTCGGGCGCGCGCTCGAGGTCAACGTCGCGCACCCGCGCACGGGCAAGCCGCTGCCGCCGGTTGCGGTGAAGCAGCGCCTGCCGATCCACCGCGCCGCGCCGACGTTCGACGAGCAGCAGTCGATCAGCGAGGTCTTCGAGACCGGCATCAAGGTCGTCGACCTGCTCTGCCCGTTCGCGAAGGGCGGCAAGATCGGCCTCTTCGGCGGCGCAGGCGTCGGCAAGACGGTTCTGATCCAGGAGCTGATCCGCATCACCGCAGTGGAGAAGGGTGGCTTCTCGGTGTTCTGCGGCGTCGGCGAGCGCACGCGCGAAGGCAACGACCTCTGGCTCGAGATGGCCGAGGCCGAATACAAGGACCAGAACGGCAACGCGGCGTCGGTGCTCGACAACGCAGTGCTCGTGTTCGGCCAGATGAACGAGCCTCCGGGCGCGCGTCTCCGCGTGGCGCTGACGGGCCTGACGATGGCCGAGTACTTCCGCGACGTCGAGGGCAAGGACGTGCTCCTGTTCGTCGACAACGTGTTCCGCTTCGTGCAGGCTGGCTCCGAGGTGTCCGCGCTCCTCGGCCGTCTGCCGAGCGCAGTCGGCTACCAGCCGACCATGGCGTCCGAGATGGGCGCGCTCCAGGAGCGCATCACCTCGACGAAGAAGGGCTCGGTCACGTCGATGCAGGCCGTCTACGTGCCCGCAGACGACATCACCGACCCGGCGCCGGTCGCGACGTTCGCGCACTTGGACAGCACGATCATCCTCGAGCGTCAGATCGCCGAGCTGGGCATCTACCCGGCCGTCGACCCGCTCAAGTCGACGTCGAAGATGCTGTCGCCGCAGGTTGTCGGCGAAGAGCACTACCGCGTGGCGCGCGAAGTGCAGCGCACGCTGCAGCGCTACCAGGACCTCCGTGACATCATCGCGATCCTCGGCATCGAGGAACTCAGCGAGGAGGACAAGCAGGTGGTGGCGCGCGCACGCCGCATCCAGCGCTTCCTGTCGCAGCCGTTCTTCGTCGCCGAACAGTTCACCGGCACGCCCGGCAAGTTCGTGAAGCGCGAAGACACCGTCCGCAGCTTCCGCGAGATCCTCGAAGGCAAGCACGACGACCTGCCGGAGTCGGCGTTCTACCTCGTCGGCTCGATCGAGGAAGCCGTCGCCCGCGGCAAGAAGTGACCGAGAACCCGTAGCCCACGAGTCGCCATGGCCAAGGAACTGCATCTTCGCGTCGTCACGCCGGACCGCACGGTCGTCGACCGCAAGGTCGCCGCGGTGTCGTTCCGCGGCCTCGACGGTGGCTACGGCATCCTGCCGAGCCACGCGCCGCTGCTCACGGGCCTCGCTCGCACGGGCACTGTCGAGATCACCGAGATCGACGGCAAGCAGTCGTCGATGTTCGCGAGCGAAGGCTTCGCGCAGGTGCAGGGCAATGTCCTGACGCTCGTGTGCGAAGCCGGCGAACTCGCCGAGGAGATCGACATGGCGCGCGTGAAGGCTGCGGAAGCCAAGGCGCGCGAGAAGCTCGCGCACCTCGATCGCGCCAGCGAAGAGTTCCTCAAGGCCGAGTTGTCGCTCAAGAAGGCGCTCGCGCGCGAGTTGCTCGCCAGCAAGCGCAGCGGCACCGGCTCGATCCGCTGATCCCTCCTGCTGCGGCGTTCGGCCCGGCGGAGGATTCCCTCAGCGTCCTGGCGGGCGGTCGCGGCGTCTCTAGAGTCCCCGCACCGCCATGAACCTGATCCGCTGCGCCGCGGCGAGCCTTGCGTTCGCCGTCTCCCTTTCCGCCCAGATCCCCGAGTGCACGGACGTCCAGACGACCGCGTCCGGGCTCCAATACTGCGTGCTGCAGAAGGGCCGCGACGAGAAGTCGCCGAAGCCCGACGACATGGTGGAGGTCCACTACACGGGCTGGCTCACCAACGGCACCAAGTTCGACAGCTCGCGCGATCGCGGCCAGCCGTCGTCCTTCGTGCTGCGCCAGGTGGTGAAGGGCTGGACCGAGGGCCTGCAGCTGATGACGCCGGGCTCGCGCTTCAAGTTCATCATTCCGCCGGCGCTCGGCTACGGCGAGCAGGACCAGGGCGTGATCCCGCCGAACAGCACGCTCGTCTTCGACGTCGAGCTCATCAAGGTGATCTCGATGCCGACGTGCCCGCCCGCCAACAAGGACAAGCAGAAGGAACTGCCCAGCGGCGGCAAGTGGGAGCTGCTGAAGGAAGGCACCGGCCCGACGCCAGGCGAAGGCGACTCGGTCGCGTTCCGCTTCGCGCTGTTCCGTGAGTCTGCGGAGCTGCTGCAGTGCACGGAACAGAACGGCCAGAAGATCGGCGGCACCAAGGACACGCTGCCGTTCCCGTTCATGAAGGAGCTTTGCTCCCTGATGAAGGTCGGCGACGTGGTGCGCGTCGAGGTGCCGGAAGGCGTCGTGCAAGGCCTGCCCGGCACGAGCATCTGGGAACTCGAGATGACAGGCATCTACGCGGTTCCCAAGTTCCGCGCGCTCGATCCGGCGAAGACCGTGACGACGCAGTCGGGCCTCAAGTACGAGGTCATCAAGGCTGGTGAAGGAAAGTCGCCGAAGGCCACGGACACCGTGTCCGCGCTCTACACCGGCTGGCTCACCGACGGGACCATGTTCGACAGCGCGCACGGCCGCGGCGCTCCTTCGGAGTTCGGGCTCAACCGCGTGATCCGCGGCTGGACCGAGGGTCTGCAGCTCATGAAGGCCGGCGGGTCGTTCCTGTTCGAGATCCCTGCCGAGCTCGGCTACGGCACGCGCGGCAGCCCGCCCAAGATCGGCCCGAACGCGACGCTGGTCTTCCTGGTCGAACTCGTCGAAGTGAAGTGACTCCGAGCCCCGCGCCCATGACCCGACACCGCTCTCCCTGGCAACGCACGCACACCTGCGGCGAACTCACAGCGGCCCAGGACGGCCAAGAGGTCGTCCTCAACGGCTGGATCGAGAACCACCGCGACCACGGTCAGGTGCTGTTCCTCGACCTTCGCGACCGCTACGGCCTCACGCAGATCGTCGCGGACCAGGACGCTGGCTCGGCCGACAAGGACGTGTTCGCGACGTTGCAGCGCCTCGGCGCGGAAGACGTCATCTCGGTGCGCGGGCGCGTGCGCCGTCGCGCCGCCGACAAGACCAACAAGAACCGCACGACCGGCGAGATCGAACTGCTCGCGCTGTCGGTCACGATCCTCAGCGAGGCGGAGACGCCGCCGTTCGAGATCCTCGACAAGGCGGAGGCCAACGAGGAGCTGCGCATGCAGTATCGCTACCTCGACCTGCGCCGTCGTCCTCTGCAGGAGGCGCTGATCAAGCGCGCGCGATTCGTCACGGCGATCCGCAACTTCCTGCAGCAGCATCGGTTCATCGACATCGAGACGCCGATCCTGACCAAGAGCACGCCGGAAGGCGCGCGCGACTACCTGGTCCCGAGCCGCGTGCACCCGGGCAAGTTCTTCGCGCTGCCGCAGAGCCCGCAGATCTTCAAGCAGCTCTGCATGGTCGCGGGCCTCGATCGCTACTACCAGATCGCGCGGTGCTTCCGCGACGAGGACCTCCGCGCCGACCGCCAGCCGGAGTTCACGCAGATCGACTTGGAGATGTGCTTCGTCGAGGAGCACGACGTGCTCGACATCGTCGAAGCGATGGTCATCCAAGGCTTCAAGGAAGGCTTCGGCATCGACCTGCCGCAGCCGTTCCCGCGCTTCGACTACAAGGAAGCGATGGAGAAGTACGGATGCGACAAGCCGGATCTCCGTTTCGGCATGACGCTGATCGACTGCACGGAGCACGCGAAGACAAGCGACTTCAAGGTCTTCTCGGGTGCGGTCGCCACGGGTGGCATCGTCAAGGGCATCTGCGCCGAAGGCGCCGCCGAGAAGTTCTCGCGCAAGGGCATCGACGAGCTGACGGCGTTCGTCACCGGGCTCGGCGCCAAGGGTCTCGCGTGGGCCAAGGTCACCGCGAACGGCATCGAAGGCTCGATCGCCAAGTTCTACGAAGGCGAGAAGGGCCAGGCGCTGATCGCGCACATGGGCGCGAAGGCGGGCGACCTGCTGCTGTTCGTCGCCGACAGCCGCCGCGTCGTGCACAAGGCTCTCGGCGACCTGCGTCTCAAGGTCGGCGGCATCCTCGGCCTGCGCGACCCCAAGGTGTTCCGTTGCTGCTGGGTGCTCAACTTCCCGATGTTCGAATGGAATGACGAGAAGGGCCGCTGGCAATTCGCGCACAACCCGTTCAGCGCGCCGGTGGACTGGGACATCCAGGACTTCTCGAAGGACACCGAGAACATCCGGAGCCGCGCCTACGACTTCGTCATGAACGGCTGGGAACTGGGCTCGGGCTCGATCCGCATCCATCGCACGGAGCTGCAGGCTCGCGTGTTCGAGTTCCTCGGCATCAGCAAGGAACAGCAGAAGGCGAACTTCGGCTTCCTGCTCGACGCCTACCGCTACGGCGGCCCGCCGCACGGCGGCATCGCGCTCGGCGTCGACCGCCTCGTCACGCTCGCGCTCGGCCGTGAAGGCATCCGCGACGTGATCGCGTTCCCCAAGACTGCGGCGGCCTACGACCTGATGGCGGAGGCGCCGGGCTCCGTCTCGGCCGAGCAGATGGCGGAACTGTCGATCCTCAGCACGGCGAAGAAGCCGGACTGAGGACCCTGCCGCGGCGCAGTCGTTCGCGCGAACTGCGTCGCGTTCCCATAGCCGCGCATCTGCCCGGCAAGGAAGCAAGCAGCGGCGCAGACTGCTCTGCGTCCATCGTGGACGGCAACGGCACCCGGCAACGCCTTCAGCCGTAGGCCGCGGCGAGCAGCAACCCCAGTGCGGCAGAGCCGAGCGCCAGCACGCCGCTGATGCCGAAGACGCGCTGACGAATTGGCGTCGCCGTCTTCGCGATGGTGCGCACGTAGACGACGGCGACGGAGGCGAGCAGCGATCCACTTGCGAGGACCAGGTGGTCCAGCCGTTCCGGGTCGGGGCGGAGGATGTCCACGTAGAGCAGCATGGCCGCGGCTACCAAGAGGCACTGGACTGGTAGCGTCAGTGCGAAGGATGCCAGCAACCGACCGGGAGTCGGTGCGCTGCCGCTCCGGCCACGCGCGAGGGCGAACGCGACGCAGCATGTCCCAGCGGCCACGAGCACGCAGGCGGCGATGCTCAGCTGTTCCATCGCCGATCCTCACCGCGAGCCGGACGCGTTGCGCTCACGTCGCTTCCGGCAACCGGTACGCGGCGTCCACCGGCCTGCAGACACGCTTGAAGTGCAGCGGGCGGCGCAGGCCGCCCGGGCCGTGCGTGTCCGCCGGCCGCGCCTTCTGAAGCCACTCCTCGAAGACTTCCATCGACTTGTTCGTGTCGACGAACACGTCGCCGTAACGGTCGCCGGGCTCTGCCTTAGTCACTGTGACCTTCTGGTGCCAGCAGTGCATGCCGCTAACCGGGTCTGGCTGCACGGGGAACGTGAAGTTCTGGTGCACGCCGCCGGAGTGCCACCAGACCTTGCCGCTGTCCTTGTCCGCGCTCTCGAACGACGACACGTCCTTCACGCGACGCACGAGATAGCGGCCCGGCTCGACCTGGCGGAAGTCGACGTCGTGCAGCTGCCAACGGTTCTGGTTGCGCTGGTCGCCGTGGATCTTCCAACGGCCGAGGTGGTGGCTGCACGCGACAACGCCGGGGCGCACGCCTTCGGTGACCCACGCGGCGTTCACGTAGTGGCCCGTGCGCGACGCGACGCGCAGCAGGTCGCCGGTCTCGACGCCGAGGCGCTTCGCGTCCTGCGGGTGGATCCACACCGGGTTCGTGTTCGACAGCTCGCTGAGCCACTTGCTGTTGGCGGAGCGAGTGTGGATCAGAGTGGGCAGGCGGAACGTGCCGACGAGCACCATCTCGCCGTTCGCGCGGTCGAGGTTCTTCTCGTCGACGTGGCTCTCGATGTAGCAAGGCGCGGTGAACTCGGGCCAGCCCCAGTCCGCCATCGTCTGCGAGTGGATCTCGAGCCGCTTGCTCTGCGTCGGGAAGCCGTGGCGCGCGACGCCGTCGACGACCACGCCGACCGGTTTGCCGTCCTTGGTCGCGATGCCTTCGTCCGCGTCGACCGCGAACTCGCCCTTCAGCTCGGTCTCGTGCGTCTTGTAAACCTTGTCCTGCACGAGGAAGCAGCCGTGGCGCTGCATGTACTCGAGCGGCGTCTGGTTCTCCTTGGCTGCGGCCTCGGTGAGGCCCGGCACCGAGTTCTCGAAGATCCACCGGTAGTACTCGGTGATCGTGATGCGCTCGCCAGGGCGATACGGCGACTCGAAGTGCTTGCGGATCCCGAGCGAGCCGTCGGGATCGACGCGCCAAGACAGCGCGATCCAGAACTCGTCTTCTTCCCAGACCTCGCCCGGATTGACCTGCCACGTCCATTCGACGTGCTTGCCTTGGCGTTCCGCGAGCACGCGGTGCACCGGTTGGCGGAAGCCGATCCACGTCGCGGCGTGCGTCTCCTGGCTCATCAGGTCGTGACGCTCCGTCGCGTGGCCCATGGGCAGCACGTAGTCGGCCCAGCGGCTCGTCTCGTTCCACGTCGGTGACAGCACCACGTGGCATCCGAACAGCGACTCGTCGGAGAGGGCTTCGATCCACACGACGCCGTCCGGGTTGGTCCAGACCGGGTTGTAGACGCGCGTGAAGTAGGTGTCGACGCGACCGCGACCGCTCTTCAGCAGGTGGGGCAGCAGGAAGCTGAGTTCGTGGTGCGCGAGGGGCCACTCGCGCGGATAGAGCAGCTCGCTCCAGACCTGCTGCGGGCTCGGCTTGCAGAACGGCGCCGGCACGAACTTGTTGGCGCCGGCCGGATTCGTGCCGCCCAGCGAGCCGACGGCGCCGACGAGCACGGACACGAACTGCAGGTTGCGCGCGACGGCCCAGCCGCCCTCGTTGCCTGCGGCGCTGTTGCGCCAGACGTGGCTCGCGAACTTCGCGCCGGCCTTGCCGATCTCGCGAGCGACGTTCTCGATCGTCGAGGCCTCGAGTCCGCACGCTTCTGCAACGCGAGACGGAGTCGCTTCCGCGTAGTCGCTCGCGAGATCCTCGCGGAACGAAGCGAAGTCGACCTTCCGACCGCGGGCCCGTTGGTAGGTGCGCCAGTCCACCCAATCCTCGACGAACTTCCAGTCGACGAGGCCGTCGCGCATCAGCACATGCGCGAACCCGAGCAGCATCAGGGCCTCGGTGCCCGGACGCGGCGCGAGCCAGTAGTCGGCCATGCTCGCGGTGTTCGACAGGCGGATGTCGCAGACCGCGAGCTTCCCGCCCTTCATCTTGCCTTCGATGATGCGCTGCGCGTGCGGGTTGAAGTAATGGCCCGTCTCCAGGTGCGCGGAGATGAGCAGCGTGAACGTCGCGTTCTCGTAGTCCGGCGACGGGCGGTCGTGGCCGCTCCACAGCACGTAGCCGAGGCGCGCCGCGGCGCTGCACACGTTGGTGTGGCTGTTGTGCCCGTCGACGCCCCAGGACTGGAGGATGCGGTCGACGTAGCCGTCGTGGCCGGGACGGCCGACGTGGTACATCACCTCGGTGAGACGCCCTTCGACGATCGCCTTGCGGATGCGCGCCGCGAGCGTGTCGAGGACCTCGTCCCACGTCGTGCGCTCGAATTCGCCGCTCCCGCGGGGGCCCTTGCGCTTCATGGGGTAGAGGATGCGGTCCGGATCGGTGACCTGGTTGATCGTCGCGGGACCCTTCGCGCAGTTGCGACCGCGCGAACCCGGATGGTAGGGGTTGCCCTCGACCTTCTGGATCTTGCCGTCCTTCTTGTCGACGTAGGCGACGAGCCCGCAGGCCGCTTCGCAGTTGAAGCAAATCGTCGGCACCAACGCGTAGTTGCGTTCGACCCGGCGAGGCCAGGCGCGCGCGTCGAGTTCGGTCCAGTCGTCCCAGCGGGACGGCGGCGGGAAGTTCTCGAGCGGGGTCGTGTTCAGCGTGGTCGGATCCATGCGAAGTCGAGACCTTACCTGCTTCGAACCGCCCCGCGCCACGGAGCCTTCCGCTCCTTCGATGGCGAGTCGCCCTTGCCATCGCAGTTTCGCAGCAAGGTCGCGATCGCACGCTGCGAACGGGGGGAGAGAATTGACGCGGCGGCCGAACACGAAGACAACACAACTGCGGTTTGCGGTGTTTCCTTCCTTGGCGCGTCCCCGTTGCGCCATTCCTGTCTATTTGACTCGCGTGATCGCATCCAGTCTTCGCCTTCGGCTCATCCTCGCCTTCTCGGCGCTGGTGAGCCTGGTGCTGTTCGTCGGCATTGCGTCGTACAGCATCAACGAACAGGTCCGCACGAGCGTGTCGGACCTGCAGCCCAGCGACCGGGTCGACATCAGCGGCATCGACTGGAAGCGCCTCGGCGTCGAGTTCGAGGGCTATTGGAACAGTCCCGGCGCCTTCATCGCGACGCAGGTCAGCGAAGTGCCGGAGCTCAAGTATCCCAAGCTGCGTGGACGCATCCAGAGCGTCGCTCCGGACGCGATGTCCTTCACGATGTATGGCTTGACCATCAAGGTCACGCCGGGCACAGACGGCGACCCGGACCGCAGCGGCAAGGACCTGCCGTTCGATCCCAAGCGGCTTGCAGCCGGCGTCCGGGCCGAGGTGTCGTGCAAGGTCGACGACGTCACGCACGAATGGACCGCGACCAAGGTCGAGCTCGAGAACGTGAAGTCGAGCGACAAGGTCAAGGGCATGATCACGGCCGACTACAGCGACGGCCAGGCGCCCGAGACGGTCGAGATCCACGGCCTGCAGATCGTGCTGCAACCGATCGAGGAAAGCGGGCCCGAGACGGCCTTCGGTCGCATCGAGCACGGGACGCGGATGCTGCGCGCGCTGCAGAAGTTCCGCGCGGCGGCGCACACGGCGGTCGGCCCGCACTCCGACGCGAAGGACAAGAGCTGGCTGAACCAGTCTGCGGCGCTCGAGATGGACCGCGAGGCGGCGATGTTCGAACAGGTCCTCGCCGACGCGAGCTCAGGCTCCAACAACCCGGCTGTGGTCCCGGTCGGCGAGAGCCTCCGGCACCTGCAGCAACTCGGGGAACGCGTGCCGAGCCTGCAAGAGCTCGTGCGGGACATGCATCGCCGCTTCGACGCCGGCAACCAGTCCGAGGCGCTCGACTTCCTGAGCGGCACCGTCGAACCGTTCCTCGACGTGGAGTTGCTGCAGTTCGTCTACGCTTACCTGCACCAGGCGGAGGAAGACCTCGGCGACGAACTGCATCGCGTGCTCGATCGCACGGGCGAGACGACTCGCATCGCGCTCGGAACGAGCCTCATCGCCGTGCTCGTCGCGGTCGTCCTCGGCCTGATGGTGTGGCGCTCGATCCACGTCCCGATCCGCCGCCTGCACGACGCAGCCGTCGCGCTCGGCCAGGGGCGGCTGGAGACCCGCGTGGACGTGACGAGCCACGACGAGTTCGGCGTGCTGGCGCGCGCGTTCAACAGCATGGCGGGCCAGTTGGCCGCGAGCACCGTGTCCGTCGCGGGCCTGCAGTCGATCTTCGACTCGATGGCCGCCGCGGTCATCCTCTGCGACCAGTCCGGCGCGATCACGCGCACGAACGCAGCGGCCGACCGCCTGCTGGGGGCCGTGCGCGGCGCGGCACAGCCGCGGCAGGTGCGTTCGATCTGCAAGCTGGCGGAAGGCGAATCGCTGTCGGCCTTGGCGACGGCCTCGATCCGCGTCGGCGGCAGCCTCGACCGGTCGATGCTGCGGACCGACGGCACGGAGGTCGCGGTCTCGTTGTCGTGCTCGGCGCTGCGCACCACGGACGGCACGCTGCAGGGCTACGTGCTCGTGGCGCAGGACCTCACGCAGCTCAAGGCCGTCGAGGAGCAGCTCCGCGAGTCGCTCGGCGAGAAGGAGCTGTTGCTCCGCGAAGTGCATCACCGCGTGAAGAACAACATGCAGGTCATCAGCAGCCTGCTCGCGATGCAGTCGACCTCGGGCGACCCCGAGGTGCTGCGCAAGCTCGAGGACAGCCAGCATCGCATCCGCACGATCGCTCTCATCCACGAGCAGCTCTACCAGCAGACCGAGCTCGCGCGCATCGACACGCAGAGCTACCTCAAGGTGCTCGCGCACCATCTCGTGCAGTCCTACGGCAAAGCGGAGCAGGTGCACCTCGACCTCGACGTCGACAACCTCAACCTCGATCTCGACCAGTCCCTCGCGTGCGGCTTGATCGTGAACGAACTGCTCACGAACGCGTTCAAGTACGCGTTCGAGGACGGCCGCAACGGCCGCGTGTCGCTGCGGCTCAAGGAGCTGCCGGACGGCATGCGCCTGCTCGAGGTCGCCGACGACGGCCGCGGCTTCCAGCCCAAGGTGGGCGAGAAGCGACGCACCCTGGGCACGAGCCTCGTGGCCAAGCTCGCGCGCCAGCTTCGCGGCAAGGTCACGACCTCCGGCGACGGCGGCGTGACGGTTCGCATCCTCTTCGAAGGCCAACCCAAGGCCGAAACGGTGACCGCATGAAATCTCGCCGCATCCTGATCGTGGAGGACGAGATGGTCGTCCAGTTGCACCTGACGCGCATCGTCGAGGAGCTCGGCCACGACGTGGTCGGCACCGCCGCGGATCGCGACGAAGCGTGGGAACTGGCGTCCTCCGAGAAGCCAGAGCTCGTACTGATGGACATCCATCTCGCGGCCGGAACCGACGGCGTGGAGACTGCGACGCGGCTCGTCGCCGATCACGGCTGCGCTGTGATCTTCATCTCCGCCTACGCCGACCAGGCGACGGTGGAGCGGACCGAGCAGGTGGGCGCAGCTGGCTACCTCGTGAAGCCGTTCACACAGGCGCAGGTTCGCGCCGCGATCGCCACCGCATTTGCGAGCCACTCGCGGCTGATGCAAGAGCGCCAACGCTCGCAGTCGCTGCAGGCCATGCTGGAGCGCATCGGCGGCGCCGTGTTCCTGCTCGACGCGTCGGACCGGATCACGTTCGCGAACCAGAGCGCCGCGGAACTCGTCGGCTGGCCGGTCTACCGGACCTACGGGCGCTCGCTCGGCGAAGTGTTCGGCGCAGCCGTCCAGTCGTCGCCGCTCGCCGATGCGCTGGGCTCGATCCGCTCGGGCTCGCAGCGCGGCTCGGCGACGATCGAGTTGGTCGACAAGGACGGCCGTCCGCGCGTGGTCGAGGTCGCGATGGAGCCGGTGCGCACAGACCAGGACGGCTCCGAAGGGGTCCTTTTGACCCTTCGACGACGAGAAGCTCTTTCGGCAAACAAGCTGCCCGCCACGGTGAAGAAGCCGTTCGGCAAGGGCACGCGGCTGCTCGTCTACTCCCACGACACGTTCGGCCTCGGACATCTGCGGCGCTGCATGGCGCTGATCAAGTCCGTCTGCGCGCGTCACCCCGAGGCTTCGGTGCTGCTCGTCACTGGTTCGCCGATGGTGCATCGCTACGGCATGCCCACGGGCTCGGACTACGTGAAGCTGCCGGCGCTCGTGAAGGTGGAGGCGGAACAATACGAGGCGCGTTCGCTGCAGATCAGTGGGGACGCGATCCGCAGCCTGCGCAGCAACCTGATCCTGCACACGGTGAAGGACTACCGGCCGAACGTCCTGCTCGTCGACCACTCGCCGACGGGCAGCCGCGGCGAGCTATTGCCGGCGCTCGACTGGTTGCGTGAGACCGGCGGCTGCCAGCGCATCCTCGGACTGCGCGACATCCTCGACGACCCCAAGTCCGTCGCGGAGACGTGGCGCAAGAACGGCGTCTACGAAGCGCTCGAGGCCAACTACGACCACGTGGTCGTCTACGGCAACCAGGAGGTCTACGACCCAGTGCGCGAATACCAGTTGCCCGCCTCGCTGGCTGCGCGCGCGCGCTTCATGAACTACGTCTGCACGCCGGACGACGGGCTCAAGGATGCCCCGAACGGCAACGGCAAGCCGACCGTGCTCGTGACGATCGGCGGCGGTGACGGCGGCGCCGACACCGTGATCCTGCCGTTCCTGAAGATGCTCCGGGCGCGCCGCGCGCAGGTGGACTTCCACGCCGAGATCCTCACCGGACCGTTCGTGGACGCGGAGCTCGAGCAGCGGATCCGCGAGGAAGCGGAGGACCTGCCGTGCACGATCCGTGGCTTCGTGCCGTCTACGGCCGCGCTGATCCGCTCGTCGGAACTCGTCATCGCGACCGGTGGCTACAACACGTGCACCGACATCCTGTCGTTGGCGAAGCGCGCCATCGTCATCCCGCGCGTGCTCTACCGGCAGGAGCAGTGGATCCGGGCATCGCGCTTCCAGCAGCTCGGCTTCGTGACCTGCCTGCACCCCGACAACGTGAGTCCGGACTCGCTGTTCGAGGCGATCCAGGCCGCGCGCAAGGACGAGACCCTGACGCAGCTACGGCAGAAGGGCTTGCCGATCGACGGCGCGCCGCGGTTCGCCGAGTTCTGCGCGAGCCTCGAAGTCGAAGCGGACGCCTGAGCGCGTCCGCGGTCAGCTCAGCGGCGGCAACTGGCCGGCGCGCACGTAGGCCTGCTCGTAGAAGTAGAGGCCGATCCAGGCCAGGGCTGCGCAGACGCTGAGCGCCGCCGCGGACTGCACGCCGCTCGCGAGCAGGCAGAGGGCGACGAGCGTCGCCGCCGTGCCGGTTGCGAGGCCGAGCCGGAACGCCGAGCGCTTGGAGCCGCGCCACGCCTTCACTTCGCCGAGCATCGCCGCCGCCTGCTGCGCGTTGGGCGTGTGGTGGCGCGAGTGCCGCTCGAACAGGCCGAGGCCGTGGTGCAGCAGGCCGAGGACCGTCGTCGCGACCGCGAGCCCCAGGTCGGGGACGAACGGCAGCAAGGCAAGGCCGCCGACCCAGAGCGCCTGGACGAGCAGGTGCGGCAGGAGCACCGAGGTGCGCTGCCAGAGGTCGCGGCCTTCGCACTGCGCGAACAGGAACGCGGTGTAGGCCGCAGCCATCGAGGCCGGCAGAACGTTGACCCAGCGCAGCGTGTCCGCAACCGAGTCGAAGCCGAACAGCCGCGCGCCGAGGATCGCCGTCGTGATCGTCGAGTAGGCGATCAGCACGATCGCGCCCTTCACCAGCCAGGAGCGCCAGTTCGGGCGCAGCAGCAGCGACAGGAACTTCTTCGGCCGCTTGAGGTCCGCGACGAGCAGCACCGTCGTCAGCGTGGTGAACACGAGGCCGAGGATCTCCGGCGCGTAGGCGAATCCGCCGGGCGTCGTGTCCATTGCCCCGAGGAACGGAGCCCACATGCACGCGCCGGCCGCGATGCCCTTGGTGACGAGGTAGGCGGAGACCTTCTCGCCCCAGTGGAGCTTGTGGTCGACGTCGAGCACGACGCGCGTGTCCGCACGTTCGAAGCGAGGCTTCTCCGCCTCCGGCATCGGCGGCGGCGGCAGGCGCCGATCGCTCCAGAGGTAGGTGGTCGGCTCCTGCGCAGTGCCGGGCTCGAGCAACGCTTCGTGCGCGCCGAGGTAGAACACGTTGGGTCCGGTGCCCTGGTCCGTCCGCCGCGCCGCCGCGCCGGTCACTTCGCTCACGAGCCGGCTGACCTTGCTGGTCGGATCGTGGAAGTCGCCGCTGATGATCGCCTCCTCTGGGCACACGATCTCACAGGCAGGCTTCAATCCGACCTCGACGCGGTGCGCGCAGAAGTGGCACTTCTCGGCGCCGCCCGTCTCGTCGTTGAGATAGAGCGCGTCGTAAGGGCACGCCTGCATGCACGCCTTGCAGCCGATGCACACGTCCTTGTCGAGGTCGACGATGCCGTCGGGCCGCTTGCTGAGCGCCTCGACCGGGCAGATCGTGACGCACGGCGCCTTGGTGCACTGGTTGCAGCGCAAGACCGCGAAGTGGCGACGCACCTGCGGAAACTCGCCGACCTCCGCGTACTTCACCCAGGTGCGGAAGTCCCCGAGCGGCACGTCGTTCTCGCTCTTGCACGCGACGGTGCAGGCGTGGCAACCGATGCAGCGACGTTGGTCGATGACGAATCCGTACTGCATGGCGGCGTCGAGGCTGTGAGGGACTCTTGCGAGCCCTCAGGTGGGATCACTGATGCGGGATGCCGAACCAGATCGACGGCACGCAGCCGATCGAGAGACCGAGCGCGACCAGCGCGCCGATGAGGACGAAGCCGAGGACGAAACCGACTGCCAGCAGCGTGATTTCCTGCTTGTCGAGGAGGGGTGCGCTCATGGTGGGCGGAGAAGGTAGCGATCCGCGCACGCTGGGGGAAGCGCACGCCTGCCTCCTTGTGGAGACAGGCGCGGCGATCGCGCTAGCGCGCCTGGAACCCCAGCAGCTCGTCCAACGTGCGCACCGCCACCGCGTGGTAACGGGGGCGAGCGTTTCGGTAGATCGCGAGCGCGCGGTCGCGGCCTCCGTCCTTCGCCAGCAGCGCCTCGTAGAGCGGCTTGAGGTACTTGCGGCGCCCGACCGAGCAGAGGAACTGCTCGACGCGCGGGAACGCCGGCTCGTAGCCCGCGCGGATGCCAGCCTCGAGCCACGCGCAGAGGATCTCGCTGTTGCCCGACGAAGTGAGACCGTGGGCCGCGTCGATCTCCGCGAGCATCGCGACATCGAAGTCCGGCTCGGCGAGGAACCGCAGCCACTGCTGCGTGTTCCACTTCGCTGCCGCAGCTTGCAGGAGCGGTGCGGCGGATCGCTCCGCAGTGCATGCGCTGCGCACGGCATCGACTTCGCGGAACCCATCGGAGACAGCGCCCGGCGCGTCCTCCGGCAGCCCTTCGTCCTCGATCCAGCGCGCGAGATCGATGCGCTGCGCGGCTTCGGGGTCCGCTGCGAGCAACTTCGTCTGCAGGAAGGCTCGAAACTCCGCGGTGGTGACGCTCTGGAACGCGTGTTCGTCGAACCACGCGCGCAGGAACGAGTCGAATCGTTCGCGCCCGAACTGCGCCTCCAGCAACCGCAGGAACGCAGCGCCCTTGTCGTAGGGAACGCCCGTCATGCCGTCGTCGGGATTGCGGCCCGCGAGATCGATGTGCAGCTTCTGGTCGGATCCCGGCAACGAGCGGAGCTCCTGCGCGAGCTGGCGCATCGACAGCGCGATCTCCATGCGCATCCGTTCCGTCCCGTAGACGTGCTCCATGATGCGCTGCTCGAGGTAGACGGTGAATCCCTCGTTGAGCCAGAAGTCGCGCCACGTCGCGTTGGTGACGAGGTTGCCGGACCAGCTGTGCGCGAGCTCGTGGGCGATCAGCGCAACGAGCGACTTGTCGCCTGCGAGGATCGTCGGCGTCGCGAACGTCATGCACGGGTTCTCCATGCCGCCGAACGGGAAGCTCGCCGGCAGGAACAGCACGTCGTAGCGACCCCAGCGGTAGGGCCCGAACAGCTCCTCGCACGCGGCGACCATGCGCTCCATGTCCTCGAGTTCGCGCGCCGCGCGCTCGACCACGGCGGGCTCGGCCCAGACCGCGCAACGGTCGCTGATCGCGCGTTCCTCGAGTTCTCCGCACGCAAGCGCGATGAGGTAGCTGGGGACGGGTTGCGGCATCGAGAACGTCCATCCGGTCTCGTGCGAACCGCCGCGCTCGCGCGCGCTCATCATCGGGCGCAGGCCTTTCGGCGCGCGGACCACGGCGTCCCAGGTGACGCGCACGCCAGGCGAGTCCTGCAGCGGGATCCAGGATCGCGTGAGGATCGCCTGACCTTGCGTGAACAGGAACGGACGCGGGCCGCTGGTCTGCGCGGGTTCGAGCCACTGCATCGCCGCAGCATCCGCTGCGGTCCGGTAATCGATGCGCACCTTGGAGCACGAATCCGGCAGCTCCACGCGCAGCGCGCGACCGAGATGTTCGTCCTCGTCGCCGAGCGTCCAGGCCAACCGCGCGCCGTCGGCGGCGGAGCATACATCCTCGATGCGCAGTCCGTCGGTGTCGAGCACGAGCGGCGCCCAAGGATCCAGGCGCTCGATCGTGAGCGTGCACGAGCCGCGGGCCGACCTCGCCTCGAAGTCGAGTTCGAGATCGAGCGACACGTGCTGGACGCGCGTCTGGTGCGGATTGCCGTTGCTGTGGACGTCGGCGGACTCGTGCGGTCGATGCATGGAGGCTCGGTTCGAGGAACAGGCGGCAACTCCGGAGATTGCCAAGATCAGCGAGGACGCGAGAGCAGCGCGCATGCGGTCCTTCTACCGGCGGCGCGCGAAGGTCGCCTCCGATTCCTTGCACGGACGGGCGCTCACCGGATCGCCGTGGTTGCGGGCGCGGGGCGTTTGCGATGCGATGGGGACGTGAACTGCCGACGCGCTGTCCTTCCGTGGACGTGGTTGCTCGCGCTCGGATGCGCCACATCGCATCCGGCGTGGAGCCCGGACCTGCGGTCCTCGTCCTCGGCATCGCGACGCCATGGCGACGACATGGTGGTCTACTTCGCCTTGCCGGGCCGCGAGCAGAGCGACCGCATGGAGCGCGAGTGCCTGCCGGCGCCCGAGACGCAGGCGGCGTTGGCGAGGAACGGTTTCGTCTCGGCTCGCGTCGACGGATTCGAGCAGCGTCGCCTCTACTCGGAATGGGTGGGCGGCGGCGAAGGCATGGGGCTTTGCGTGCTCGACGCATCGGGTCGCCCCTATGCCGCGCGCCCGGGACCGCTCGACGCCGCGGAGATCGCGGCGTTGCTCGACTTCTGCGGCAGGCAGCGCGAACGCGTGCTCGAACTGCGGCTGCGCCACGCCGAGACGCCGCTCGATCCGCACGTCTGCCATGAACTCGGCTGCACGCTGCTCGAACTCGGCTGTCGCGTGGGCGCGGAGCCCTTGCTGATGCAGGCGGCGCAAGGCGGCGAACTCGACGCACACCATCGGCTCGCGCGGCTCCATGCGCTGGACGGCCACGTCGTCCGCGCGCGCCAGTGGCTGCGCACCGCGTTGCCGTCGCCGGCTGCGGACGTCACGCTTGGCTACGTGCTGTTCAAGGAGCGGCGCTACCTCGAAGCAGCGCAGACGTTGGCCAAGCCCGCGAGCGATCCCTCGCTCGGCGACGATGCGCTTCGAGCGCGGCTGTATCTCGGCAAGTCGTTGCACGAATCCGGCGACGACGACGCAGCCCGCAAGGTGCTCACGCGCCTCTCGCAAGACGCGAAGGGCACAACGTTCGGCGCGGCCGCCGACCATTCGCTTTCCCATCTCGACAAGAAGGACCATGGCCACACGCACTGATTCCCGGACCACTTCCCGTTCGCTTGCCGCCGCGGCGCTGCTGCCGCTCGCATGCGGGTTGTTGCACGCGCAACAGGATGCGCCGAAGACCGCGCCGCAGGCGCCGCCTGCGGTCGAGACCAACGAAGAGCGCATCGAGCCGCCGCGCTACCGCTGGGTCGAGGGCTTCGGCCGCCGCGAAGACGGCAAGCCGATCGGCAGCACGCACGGCTGCATCTGCGTCGACAGCAAGGGCCGCATCCTCGCGAACACGGACACCGAGCAGGCCGTCGTGATCTTCTCGCCGTCGGGCGTGGTCGAAGGCTCGTGGGGCAAGGAATACCGCGGCGGCCTCCACGGAATGACGCTGCGCGCCGAAGGCAGCGGCGAGTTCCTCTACCTCGCGCACACCGCGCGTGGCGAAGTGGTGAAGACCACGATCGACGGAGAGGTGGTGTGGACGCTCGGCTGGCCGGAGGCCTCGGGCATCTACGCCTCCGAGTCCGAGTTCCACCCGACCTCGGTCGCGATCGCCGGAGACGGCCGCATGTTCGTCGCCGACGGCTACGGCAAATCGTGGATCCACGCCTACGACAAGGACCGCAAGCTGGTGAAGTCGTTCGGCGGCCCCGGGCGCGAGCCCGGCAAGCTCCAGACGCCGCACGGCCTCTGCATCGACACGCGCGGCGAGAAGGAACTGCTGCTCGTCTGCGACCGCGAAAACCACCGCCTGCAGTGGTTCACGCTCGACGGGGAATTCGTGCGCGAGAGCCGTGAAGGCATGCTGCGTCCGTGCAACGTATGGCCGCTCGACGAAGGCCGCATGGCGGTCGCCGACCTCGTGGGCCGCGTCACGATCCTCGACGCGAAGGACAAGCCGATCCTCGTGCTGGGCGAAGGCGCGCCGCAGGACAAGCTCGCCACCAACCAGGTAGCTCCCGAGCTGTGGGCGAAGGATCGGTTCTTCGCGCCGCATTCGGTCTGCGCGGACCGCAGCGGCAACCTGTTCGTCATGGACTGGAACGTCCACGGCCGCATCAGCAAGCTCGAGCTCGTGCGCTGATTTACCGCGGGCCTTCGCGCGCTGTCGGAGTCAGCGGAAGGCGCGCGGAGCGGCTGCACAAAACGCCGCGGCCCGCCGTGCGATCGCTCGCTCGACGGGCCGCAGACTGGACAGATGCTCAGTGGGGGCTGCAGCTCAGCTGCAGCCGCTCGTGCCGCCACACGACACGCACTTGAGGCACGTGCCGTTGCGGACGAGGGTGAACGCGCCGCAGCCGCCGCACGCGTCGCCCTCGTAGCCCTTCAAGCGGGCCTCGGCGATCTTCTTGCGGAGCTTCTGGCTCTCGGAGGCGACCACGGTCGCGGCCTGCGCGCCACCGCGCGGAGCCTCGGATCCACCGCGCGCGACCGGCGCTGCGCCGTCGTCGTTCACGTTGCGCTCGATGCCGCGGCTGTGCGGGTGGAGACGGTCGGAGACCGGCTCCTGGCGCACTTCGTCGACGTCGTAGACCTGCTCGGAGACGACCTCTTCTTCGGTGTATTCGGGGCTCTTGCCGCCCATCGTCGTGTGGCGGAGGTCCTCGTTCTGCACCTGGCAGAGGTCCGTGCGGCCGAGGTAGCTGATTGCCAACTCGCGGAACACGTAGTCGATCACGCTCGTGACCATCTTGATCTGGTCGTGGCCCTGGACGACGCCGTTGGGCTCGAAGCGCGTGAAGACGAACGCGTCGGCGAACTCGTCGAGCGGCACACCGTGCTGCAGGCCGAGCGACACCGCGATCGCGAAGCAGTTCATCAAGCTACGGAAGGCCGCGCCTTCCTTGTGCATGTCGAGGAAGACCTCGCCGAGCGTGCCGTCCTCGTATTCGCCGGTGCGCAGGTAGATCTTGTGCCCGCCGACGATCGCCTTCTGGGTGTAGCCCGCGCGGCGCTGCGGCAGCTTGCGACGCTTGGCGAGGTAGCGGTGCACGACGCGCTCGGTGATCCGCTGCGCGACGGCCTGCGTCTCCGCCGGCATCGCCGTCGCCGACTCGTCGACGAGGCTCGTGTTGAGCGGCTGGCTCAGCTTGCTGCCGTCGCGGTAGAGCGCGACCGCCTTCAGCATCGAGCGCCAGCCGAGACGATAGGCATCCTTGACCTCCGCGATCGTCGCGTCGGCAGGCATGTTGATCGTCTTGCTGATCGCGCCGCTGATGAACGGCTGCACCGCGGCCATCATGTGGATGTGCGCCGCGAACGGGATGTAGCGCTTGCCGATGCGGCCGCACCGGTTGGCGCAGTCGAAGATTGGCAGGTGCGCGTCCTTGAGGTGCGGAGCGCCTTCGACCGTCATCGTGCCGCAGACGTAGTCCGTCGCGGCCTGCACCTCGGCCTTCGCGAAGCCGATGTGGCGCAGGAGGTCGAACGTCCAATCGCCGAGCTGCGCGTCGGTGAGCCCGAAGTTGGTCTTCAGGAACTCCTCGCCGAGCACGTTCTTGCTGAACGCGAAGTTCAGGTCGAACGCCGACTTCAGCGACTCCTCGACCTTGCGGATCGCGGCGCTGTCGAAGCCCTTCTGCGCGAGCGTCTCGTGGTTGATCGCCGGCGCGCCCGCGAGGGTCTTGCGACCGATCACGTAGGCGACGATCTCGTCGATCTGCGCCGGCGAGTAGCCGAGCTTCTTGAGCGCGGGCGGCAGGCTCTGGTTGACGATCTTGAAGTAGCCGCCGCCGGCCAGCTTCTTGAACTTGACGAGCGCGAAGTCCGGCTCGACGCCGGTCGTGTCGCAGTCCATCAGCAGGCCGATGGTGCCGGTCGGCGCGATGACCGTGACCTGGGCGTTGCGGTAGCCGTGCTTCTCACCGAGCACGAGCGCCTTGTCCCACGCCTCGCGACCAGCTTCGAGCAGGTCCTTCGGGCACAACTGCGCGTCGATGCCCGCAGGCGTGATCGACAGGCCTTCGTATTCCGAGGCACTGGCGGCGTAGGCCGCGCGACGGTGGTTGCGGATGACCCGCAGCATCGTCTCCTTGTTGCGCTCGTAGCCGGGGAAGGCGCCGAGCTCCTTCGACATCTCCGCGGACGTGGCATAGGACTCGCCGCACATCACCGCGCTGATCGCGCCGGCGATCGCGTAGGCCTTGGGCGACGCGTAGGGGATGCCCGAACGCATGAGGATCGTGCCGAGGTTGGCGAAGCCGAGGCCCAGCGTGCGGAACTCGTAGCTCTTCTTCGCGATCGGCTGGCTCGGGAAGCTCGCCATCAGCACGCTGATCTCGAGCACGACCGTCCAGATGCGCGTCGCGTGCTTGAAGCCCTCGATGTCGAACGAGCCGTCCTCGTTCAGGAACTTGACGAGGTTGATCGACGCGAGGTTGCACGCCGTGTCGTCGAGGAACATGTACTCGGAGCACGGGTTGCTCGCATTGATGCGACCGTCCGCCGGGCACGTGTGCCACTCGTTGATCGTCGTGTCGTACTGGACGCCCGGATCGGCGCAGGCCCAAGCCGCGTAGGCGATCTTGTCCCAGAGCTGGCCGGCGTCGATCTCGCGATGCAGCTTGCCGTCGATGCGACGGATGAGCTGCCACTTGCTGCCCTCGTCGACCGCGCGGAAGAACGAGTTCGGGATGCGGATCGAGTTGTTCGAGTTCTGGCCGGAGACGGTGGCGTAGGCCTCGCCGTCCCAGCTCGTGTCGTATTCAGGCTGCTCGACCGCGTGGAAACCCTGGGCCGCGAGCTGCAGCGAGCGCTGCAGGTAGCTGTCCGGGATCTGCATGTTGCGGCACTCGATGAGCGCCGCGCGCAGCGCCGGGTTCTCGGCGGCCGTCGCGACGACGCGAGTGCTGCCGTCGTCCTGCTTCATGTGGCAGGCGTTGATCACGTTCTTGAGCAGGCGGCCGATGACGCGGCTGCCGGTCACCAGCGCGGCGACCTTCTGCTCCTCGATGACCTTCCAGCTGACGAATGCCTCGATGTCCGGGTGGTCGAGGTCGAGGCAGACCATCTTCGCCGCGCGGCGCGTGGTGCCGCCCGACTTGATCGCGCCCGCAGCGCGGTCGCCGATCTTGAGGAAGCTCATCAGGCCGGAGCTCTTGCCGCCGCCCGACAGCGGCTCGTTCTCGCCGCGGAGCTGCGAGAAGTTGCTGCCCGTGCCCGAGCCGTACTTGAAGAGGCGGGCTTCGCGCGTCCACAGGTCCATGATGCCGCCCTCGTTCACGAGGTCGTCATCGACGGACTGGATGAAGCAGGCGTGCGGCTGCGGCCGCTCGTAGGCGGACTTGCTCTTCTGAAGCTTGCCCGTCAGCGGGTCGACGAAGAAGTGGCCCTGCGCCGGGCCGGAGATGCCGTAGGCGTGGTGGAGGCCGGTGTTGAACCACTGCGGCGAGTTCGGCGCGGCGTGCTGCGCCGCCAGCATGTGGCAGAGCTCGTCCTCGAACGCCTGCGCGTCCTCGGTCGAATCGAAGTAACCGTGTTCCTGGCCCCAGTGGCGCCAGCACGACGCGAGACGGTGGAACACCTGACGGGCCGAGGTCTCGCCGCCGAGAACGGGGTTGCCCGCCTCGTCGAGGACCGGGCCGCCGTTCTGGTCCACGAGCGGGACCATCGCCTTGCGGAAGTACTTCTGCGCGAGGATGTCGACCGCGACCTGGCTCCAGTGGGCCGGGACGTCGATGTCGCGCGCTTCGAACACGAGGGATCCGTTGGGATTGCGGATCTCGCTCGAACGCTTCTGGAACGCGATGCCCTCGTAGGGAGAGCCGCCTTGCTTGGTGAACCGCCGTTGGATCTTCACGCCTTGCCTCCTCCAGATGCTGCCGCGGTGGCGGCAGTCGTACTTTCGCGTCGGTGGTGGGCACACCGACTGCTCTGCATGGTGATTTCGAACTCCCTGGCGAGCTACGACTCGCAGGGTTGGCTCCTGACCGGATGAAACGGGCTCCCCGGGGAAGCGGGGAACTCGGGACGATGCATTCCCCCAGCCTTCGCGACGGCGCCCTCACGACGCGACGACACCTCTTCCACGGACCGCAGGAGCGGGGGGTGGAAAGCGCGTGCCATCAGCACGCTCCGCAGGGGAGCAATCGGTGAGAAGAACCGCCCCGGGACCGGGGAGCCTGCGCCGACTTGACCGAGCCGGAGCAGGCCCTGCGCCGGCTGACCGGCCTCGCGCGGCCCCGTGGGGACCGAGCGTGCCGCCGAGGGATCGAACCGTCGGCCAACCGCAGAGGGGCACTACCTATTGCGGCTCAGCGGTGCGTGCAAGCCCAAAGGTTGCGAAAGTGCCCTAGTTGGGATCCCTCCGGCGCAACCTCTGGAATCGAAACGATTTCGCAAAAGCGGCGCAGCGTTCGGGCTCCGCAACAGGCCCTGCGGAATCTTGCCGCCCCGACCCTAGAGACCCGGCCTCGGCGGCCAGCGAGCCTCAACCCAGCCCGTAGACGCGGGCCGCAGTGCCGCCGAAGACCGCCGCGCGCTCGGCCGGGGACCAGCCTGCCGTCCACCCGGACACCAGGTCCCTCCAGCGCTCGTAGCGGATGGCGCACAACGCGACAGGCCAATCGGAGCCGAACATCAGCCGGTCGGGTCCGAACGCATCTGCCGCGGCATCGAAGTAGCGCCGCAAGTCGGCCGCGTCCCAGGCCTGCCAGTCCGCTTCGGTCGCAAGGCCGGAGACCTTGCAGCACACGTTCGGCAAGGCGGCCAGTTCCCCGAGGTCCCGCAGCCACGACGCGAAGGCGTCGTGGCGCACGTCGGGCTTGCCGAAGTGGTCGAGCACGAAGCTCTGCGACGGGAACGCGCGGCACAGATCGATCGCTCTGCGCAACTGGCGCGCGTAGACCAAAACGTCGTAGACCAAACCGGTCCGGCCGATGGCGCGCATGCCGTTCGCGAACGCCGGCGTAGCGGAGAACTCGTCGGGCTTCGCCTGCAGCACCGCCCGCACGCCGACGAGACGCGGATGGGCGATCGCTTCGAGGTCCGCCTCGATCCGCGCAGACGCGGGATCCACCCAGCCGACGACGCCGCGGATCCACGGATCCCGCTCGGCGAGCCCCAGCAGCCAGCGCGTCTCGGCGTGCGTCTCCTGCGCCTGCACGGCGACACAGCCGTCGATGCCGGCGGAGTCGAGCACACGCCGCAGCTCCTTCGGCAGGAAATCGCGCCGCAGCACATCCATCGACTCGTCGATCCACGCGTAGTCCTCACGCGTGTAGCGCCAGAAGTGCTGGTGGCTGTCGATGCGCATGTTGGGCTCGCGCGGCTCAGCCGATGCGGCACGCGTCGATGTAGCGCTGTTGGATGCGCAGCCCGACGCCAGGCTCCTGCGGCAGCTCGTAGAAGCCGTTCTTCACGTGGATCGGCTCGTGCCACATGTCGTTGATCGACTCGTAGCAGTTCTCGACCATCACGCAATTGGGCGTCGCCGCGGCGAGCTGCACGTGCAGCTTGTGCTGCACGTTCGTGTGCGGGATCACCGGCAGGTTGTAGCTGGCCGCGAGGGCCGCCACCTCGAGCCATTCGTCGATGCCCATGAGCTTCGTCGAGTCCGCCTGCACGTAGTGCACGGCGCCGGCGGCGATGTAGTCGCGGAACGCCTCGCGCGTGAAGATCGTCTCGCCGACCGCGATCGGCGTCTCGATCGCGTGCGCGAGCTCGGCGTGCATCGTGACGTCCTCGGGCTTCATCGGCTCCTCGAGCCACTTGACGTCGTAGTCCTTGAGGCGCGAGCCATACTGCTTGGCCAGCGCCAGCGTCCACGCGCAGTTGACGTCGGTCATGATGTCGACCTTGTCGCCGATCGACTTGCGGACCGTCGCGATGCGATGCAGGTCCTCGCGCGGATCGGGCCGACCGAGCTTGATCTTGACCGCGTCGAAGCCGCGCTCGACGAGCCGATGGCAGTCGCGCAACAGGTCGTCGAGGCTCCACGACAGCCAGCCGCCGTCGGTGCTGTAGGCCTTCACCGTGTCGCGGCAGGCGCCGAGGTACTTCCACAACGGTTTGCCTGCCTCCTTGCAGACGAGGTCCCACAAAGCGTACTCGACGGCGGCGATGCCGACGCGCGCGGCGCCGACGCGGCCGATGAAGTGGTTGGAGAAGAAGCAGTCCTTGACGATCGCCTTGCGCATCGCCGGGTCCTTGCCGAGCAGCAGCGGCGCGTAGTTCTGCTGGACCATCACCTGCGCGGCGACGAGGCCCGGCGTGTAGCTCCAGTTCATGCCGTAGCCGGTGATGCCCGCGTCGGTCTCGAGCACGACCTGCAGGAACTCGACGTGCGTGACGGTGGACTGGCTGTCGGTGATCGTCCGCTGCTGGAGCGGAACGCGGAGGAGTTGGGTGTCGACCTTGGTGATGCGCATGGCGTGGTTCGTGTTCGCGTGGGTGCGGGTGTGGCCGGTTGCGGAGCCGGGGTTGGGCGCGAAGGCTCAGTCCTGGTGGAAGACCTCGTCCATCGGAGTCCACCACGCGCCGGGAGCGCGCCGTGGGTGGGGGATCTGCATGGCCTCCATGAGGTCCCACCATTCGCGCATGCGCGGGGCCGCGGCCAATGCCCGCATGCGCGCTTCGTATTCCGCCGGCGGGCCTTCGTACTCGTAGTAGCCGAACAGCTCGTCGCCTCCGTCCGCCGCCGACGCGCCCGTGCGCAGGCAGAAGATCGAGTAGTTGCGGATGCCCGCCTCGCGGATCGCCGACTCGATCTCCGGCCAGATGCGCGCGTGGTGGCGAACGTAGTCGGCATGGCGCTCGGGCCGAAGCCCGAGTCGTTGGCCGAAGCGCATCGGCGCGTTCGTCACGAAGAGGCTCCGCTGCGCGGGCTCCACGCGACGCAGCGCTGGCGTTGTTCGCCGAGCCCGTCGATGCCGAGCGTGACGACGTCGCCTGGCTTCAGGTACTCCGGCGGATTGCAGCCGAGTCCGACGCCCGCTGGCGTGCCGGTGCTGATCATGTCGCCGGGCTCCAGCGTCATGCACTGCGAGAGGTAGCTGACGAGCTGCCGCACCGTGAACGCCATCTCGCGCGTGTTCGACTGCTGGCGGCGCACGCCGTTGACGTCGAGCCACAGCGACAGGTCCTGCGGGTCGCGCACCAGGGATGCGGGGACGAACCACGGCCCGAGCGGCGCGTAGGTGTCGAAGCTCTTGCCCTTGACCCATTGCCCGCCGCGCTCGAGCTGCCAGTGGCGCTCGCTGTAGTCGTTGTGCAGCGCGTAGCCCGCGACATGGTCCATCGCATCGGCCTCGTCGACGTATTGCGCGGTCTTGCCCACGACGACGAGCAGTTCGACTTCCCAGTCTGTCTTCTCGCTGCCCTTGGGGATCACGAGGTCGTCGTCGGGCCCGGTGATCGCCGTCGTCGCCTTGAAGAACACCACGGGCTCGGTCGGCAGCTTCGCTCCGGTCTCGCGCGCATGGTCCTTGTAGTTGAGGCCGATGCAGATCAGCTTGCCCGGTCGTTGCAGGCACGGACCGCGGCGCGCGCCTTCGGGCACCCGCGGCAAGTCGTCGCGCGTGCGCAGGAACGTGGAGAGACGCGTGAGGCCTTCGCGCGCGAAGAACGCCGGGCCCCAGTCCTCACCGAAGGTCGAGCAATCGAGCTCTCGGCCGTCGGCCATGAGCACCGCGGGACGTTCTGCGCCTGCAGCACCGAAACGGAAGAGACGGAAGTCGTGCATGGGTGGGACTCGGTGCGGTGGTTCAGGCGAGCAGGGGTTCGGGCGCGGGGGATCAGAAGACGAGCTTGCCGCCGTCGAGGGGGACGGCCTGGCCGGTGACGAACGCAGCTTCGTCGCTGCAGAGGAACAACACGAGGTCGGCGACCTCCTGCGGCGTGCCCATGCGACCCATGGGCTGCCAGGCCGCGAGCTTCTGGAACATCTCGGCCTCGCGGCCGGGGTAGTTCTTCTGCAGGTAGCCGTCGACGAAGGGCGTGTGGATGCGCGCCGGGCAGACGCAGTTGCACCGGATGCCTTTGTCGAGGTAGTCGACGGCGACGGACTTCGTCATCGTCAGCACCGCGCCCTTCGTCATCGAGTAGGCGAAGCGATCGGCGATGCCGATGAGGCTCGCGATCGAGGCCAGGTTGCAGATGACGCCGCGCCGTTCGAGCAGCATCGGCATCGCAGCCTTCGTGCACAGGAAGACGCCCTTCACGTTGACCGAGAACAACCGGTCGAAGTCCGCCTCGCCCGTCGTCTCGACGTTGCCGACGTGGCCGATGCCGGCGTTGTTCACGAGCACGTCGAGGCCCGAGAAGCGCGCGCGCACCGCGGCGAACGCAGCCTCGACCGACGCGGCGCGCGTCACGTCGCAGGCGAAGGCCTCGGCGTCGCAACCGGCCGCGCGCAACTCCTCGACGACGCGGCCAGCAGCAGCCTCGTCGATCTCCAGCACCGCCAGTCGCGCGCCCTGCTGCGCAAAGCGCTCGGCGATGCACTTGCCGATGCCGGATCCGGCGCCGGTGACCACGGCTACCTTGCCGTCGAGGCGGAATGGCGGCTTCGTCGGGACGCTCATCGCCGAGGACAGTAGATGCCGGGACGGAAATCGCCAGCGACTGCGTCGGTAGGCGACGACTTGGTGACCTGAGCAGTCGGCTCAGGGCCGAGGACTCACGGCACGGTCGGCAACCGGCAACCCGTGGCCTCGGTGGCGCGGAACGGCGCGATCTCGCCGCGCAACAGCGCGTCGACGACGTCGCGGAGGTCGTGCACGCCCGCTTCCTGGCTGTCCTGTCCGCGGCCGCGCCAACGGTCGTCGATGCGCCCGCGGTAGACGAGGCCGCCGCGCGCTAGGACCGCCACTTCCGGCGTGACCTCGATGCCGAGCTGCCGGACGAGCGCATGGCTCCGGTCGTGAACGATCGGGAAGGGCAGCGCATGTTCGCGAGCGTGCGTGCGCAGCGCCTCGGTCGAAGCATCGGACTCGACGTGCACGAGCACGAACTCCACGTCGCGGCCGTTCCATCCGTTCGCCAGTTCGCAGAGTCGCGGCGCATAGCTGTTGGCGATGGGGCACTCGGTCGACACGGCAACGAGCACGCGCACCGCGCCCGGCGCCACCGCCAATGGATCGAACTGCGCGCCGTCGATGGTCGTGACGGCCCGGCTCTCGTCGAGCGCAGGCGGGAACGCGCAGCCTGCGAGAGCGAGCAACATGACGACGAGCTCTGTGCAACGGGGCGTGTGCGCTGGCATGCCATCACGGAGTTGCCGCGCCGAGGCGCGCCCGCAGCAGCGTGCCGAGATCACTCGCCGTCCTTCTGACGACGCCGACGACGCGGTGTGTCGCCGCCACCGGAGTCCTTCTTGCCGCCCGAGCCGCCGTTGCCGCCGCCGCCCGGCAAGCTCGGGATGCCGCCTGGCACGCCCGCGCCTTCGCCGGTGCCCATGCGACCGGCCATGGACTCGATCGCCTTCTGCACCTCTTGCTTGTCGAGCGATCCGTTCTTGTCGGCGTCGAGGAAGTCGAAGAACGCTGCCATCGCCGGCGGCGCCTCGTCGCGCGTCACCTTGCCGTCGCTGTTCTTGTCGAACTGCGCGAAGCGCTCGTCGATCTGGTTCTGGATCCGCTTCACCGCGCCCTTGCCCGCGTGGCTGCGCACGGCCTCGAGCAGCAGCGGCAGCTCGGCCTCGTCCTTCGGCACGACCATGAGCGTGATCGAGCCCATCTCGTCCGTCGACTCGCGTCCCCAACGCACGCGCTTCGGCGGCTTGTTGGGGTTGTTCGGGTTGTCCTTGCTGTTGTCGTAGACGAGCTCGGCGCTGAGCGTGGCGCCCTTCGGGATCGCGACGAGGTCGCGGAACGTGTAGCGGTTCTGCCAGTCGAAGTCCCAGTCGGCGATGCGCAGGAGCTTGACCGGCTCCGCGCCGCTGACGTCCGCCTTCAGCGTCATCGACTTCAGCAGCATGTGCGCATGGCCGCCGACCGTCACGGCCTCGACGTCGCACGGCAGCTCGAACGCGTCGGTCAGCGCCCAGGCCTTCTCGCCAGCGGGGATGTCGATGCCGGCCGCGATGCCGAAGAACGGCGGCAACTGGATCGGAACGATCGTCCGCTTCGGCGGCTCCTTCGCGAAGTGCAGCCCGATCGTCGTCTGCTCCACAGCCTTCTTGCCCGCTGGATGGAAGTGCGACTGAAGGATCAGGTCGTTGCCCTTCGGCAGCTTGATCGCGAGGCCTTGCGGCAGCTTCTCGGGCATGCCGCCGACGGCCCAGCCGCCGATCGACTGCTGGCGTTGCACGCGCATGCCCGCGTAACCCGGCTTGCCGTCTTTGCCGTCCTGCGCGATCGCCTCGCCGGTGTCGTCGACGAAGAACAGCACGTGGTGGAGCACGTCGCGCGCGCTCGGCCGCACTTCGATCGCCGTGACCCACACGTCGTCCTGCAGCCCGAGCGGGATCGCGAAGTTGCGGTAGATGTCGCGCCCCGACGCAGGGACCTCGAAGCCCTTCGGCATCTGCACGACGAGATCCGGCTCGCCGAGCTGCCAGCCTTCGGGGAACTTCGGCAACGGCGGCAGCGCAGCGGGATCGCCTTCCGGCATGCCGCCCTTGTGCCACGCGACGATCGTCTGCACCTGCGCGTCGGAGAGGCGGAGGCAGTTCTGGAACTCGCCCCAGCCTTCCTGCGGGTGCCACGGCGGCATGAACCGGTCCGCGACGACTTCGGCGATCGTCGCGCCGCGCTTCTTCACGTCGGCGTAGGAGAGGAGCGGGAACGGCGCGACCTCGCCCGGACGATGGCACTGCGCGCACCGCGAGAACACGATCGGCGCGACGTCGGCGCAGAACGTCGGGACGGGCTTCTGGCCTTGCGGAGCGAAGGCTGCGAGAGCGAGGACGGTGGCGAGCATGGAATCTCCATTCTGCCGCAGGGATGCGGACAAGGAAGCGTCGGCAACGCACCGGCCGCGCCCTGGCCCACGGTTCGTCGGAACAAGGCGTCCTCGCCGTGCCGCAATCCCTGCGACTGCGAAGTGGAAGACGAACAGCCGACTGGGGTCGCGCAGACGACGAGCGGGCAAGGAAGCGCGTCGCCTGCTTCGGCGGTTCTTCGCGCTGGATTCGCGGACGCTTCGCACGGACCCTGTGCGCCCGAGGCGAGACCCCATGAACGACTCCGCGAAGGACTTCACGCCGCTCGTGCCCGCGAGCGAACTCCAGCCCGAGCTCACGCTGCGCTCGATCCTGCTCGGCGCGATGCTCGGCATCGTGTTCGGCGCGGCGTCGACCTACCTCGCGCTCAAGGTCGGCCTCACGGTCTCGGCCTCGGTGCCGATCGCGGTGATCGCGATCGCCGTGCTGCGCCCGCGCGGCGGCAAGCGCGCGATCCTCGAGCACAACATCGCGCAGACCACGGGCTCTGCTGGCGAGTCCGTCGCCGCGGCGGTGGTGTTCACGGTGCCGGCGCTCGTGTTCCTCGGCTACCCGATGGGCATCGGCCAGACGACGATGATCGCACTCGCAGGCGGTGTGCTAGGGGTGCTGATGATGGTGCCGCTGCGCCGCTACCTCATCGTCAAGGAGCACGGCACGCTGCGGTATCCGGAGGGCAAGGCATGCGCCGAGATCCTGCGCATCGGCGAACTCGGCGGAACGTCGGCGAAGAAGGTGTTCTTCGGCATGGGCATCGGCGCCGGCTTCAAGGCGCTGCAGGCGGTGTTCGGCGGCGTGATCGCCACGGTCGGCACGAAGCTCAGCGCGCTGTTCGGCAACAAGCTGGCCTACTTCGACAAGGCCTACCTCGGCTGCGACTTCGATCCCGCGCTGCTCGGCGTCGGCTACATCATCGGCTACCGCACGTCGCTGATCATGGTGGCGGGCTCGCTGATGACGTCGCTGATCGTCATCCCGCTGATCTACACGTTCGGCCAGGGCAACCCGAACCTGTTCGGCTTCGGCACGACGCCGATCGGCGAGATGGGCTGGAATGAGATCTACAAGGCATACGCGCGCCACATCGGCGCTGGCGCAGTCGCGACAGGTGGCTTGTTCTCGTTGTTCCGCGCGCTGCCCGCGATCCGCTCCGCGATCGGTTCCTCGTTGCGTTCGCTCGGCGGCGGCGGCGGCAACGCGGGAGAAGTCGAACGCACGAACCGCGACACGCCGACGCCCGTGCTGCTGCTCGGCGCGCTCGGCTTGATCGCGTTGATCTGGCTCACGCCGATGTTCGACATGCCGCTCATAGGCGCCGTGCTGATCCTGCTGTTCGGGTTCCTGTTCTCGGTGGTGAGCTCGCGCGTGACCGGCGAAGTTGGATCGACGAGCAACCCGCTGTCCGGCATGACGATCGCGGTGCTGATGGGAACCTGTGGCCTGTTCCTCGCGGTGGGCTGGGGCGACCCGGTCCACAAGAAGCTCGCGCTCACGATCGGCGCGATCGTGTGCATCGCCGTGAGCCAGGCGGGCACGTGCTCGCAGGACCTCAAGACCGGCTTCCTCGTCGGTGCGACGCCGATCCGTCAGCAGGGCACGCTCGTGGTCGGCGTGCTCACGTCGGTGCTCGCAGTCGGATTCACCGCCTACGGCCTCAACCTCGCGTCGACGCGCGACGAGCTCGTGAAGGCGCCGTTCCCCGTCGCGGCAAAGGCGCTCGAAGGCCGCGAGACGGTGGGGCTGCGCACCGCGGATCCGGGCGCGCTCGATCCGAACGCGGACTACGTGCTCGTGCGACTCCAGCTGAGCGACCTGCCGCAAGGCGCTGCGCTCGAGCCGGGCAACTACCTCGTCGCGCAGGACTCGGGCCTCGCGTCGTTCCGTCGCTTCGACGGCATCGGCGGCGATCGCCTGCCGGCGCCGCAAGCGAGCCTCATGGCGACGATGATCGACGGCATCCTCGACCAGAAGCTGCCGTGGGACCTGATCCTGATCGGCGCGGCGATCGCCGTGTTCATGGAACTGCTCGGCATCGGCTCGCTGACCTTCGCCGTGGGCCTCTACCTCAAGGTCCAGTACACGATGCCGGTGTTCCTCGGCGGGCTCGTGCGCAAGCTCGCCGATCGCCGCCATCGCCGCGTCCCGGACGCAGAAGACGAACCCGAAGGCACGCTGTTCTCGTCGGGCCTCATCGCCGGCGCATCGATCCTCGGGATCGTCGCTGCGCTGCAGGCATTCGTGCCGGGCTTCGACTCGGACTACGCGTTGCTGCCGGGCGTCGCGTTCCTGATGGACCTGCCGTTCGGCGCGAAGAGCGACGAGCCGGTGGCGCATGCGGTCTGCGCGCTCGCGCTCGTGGCGCTCGGTTGGTTCCTGTTCCGCTCGGCGAGCCCGCGCGAAGGCGGACACACCAAGCACTGACGCACCGCATCGGATCGACGCGATCCGATGCGCGCGTCGACACGGCCGCGGCCGCGATCAGAGGTTCGCGCGGATCTTCTCGAGCAGCAGGCCCGAACGACGCCGGTTGTCCTCGGTGTCGAACGTGCCGACCCGCACGCGGATCTTCGTCACCTCGCCCGGGTGCCGTTCGAGGATGACCTTGGCTTCGCCGCCGGTCAGCGTGCACTCGGTGACGCCGGGTTGCTGGGTGTCGTCGACGGGGAAGCTCAGGTCGCGCATCGCCTTCTTTGCCGCGACCGTCACCGTCTGCAGGTCCTGCTGCACCGTCGTCGACGCCTCGTTGCCGCTGTAGCTGACCGCGCCGTAGGTGGCGGCGCCGACCGCGGCGACCGCAGCGACGACGCAAGAGGGCAGGACGAGCAGGAGCGAGGTGGTGAGGAGGGTCGTGATGCGCATGCGCTCATCCAAGCACGCGCTGCGCCGGCGTTCCACCCTTCGGGCGACGACAGAACTCCGCGGCGAGATCAGCGACGCGCCCCAACTGCGCGGTGCCGTCCACGCCGCTGCGGCGCGAGGGCTCGAGCGAATGGTCGCTGTGCGCGAACCAGACGACTTCGATGCTCTTCGGCAGGCCATAGCTCGCGACTTCCGAGGGCTGTCCGAACGGATCGCGCTCCCCTTGCAGGATGCAGGCGCGGGTCGCGAGGGTCAGCAGGTGCGCGGTCCGCAACTCCGCTGGCTTGCGCGGCGGATGGAACGGATAGCCGAACACGACGACTGCATCCGCGCACAACTCGTCCGCGAGCATCGTCGCAACGCGACCGCCCATGGACTTGCCGAGCAACGCGAAGCGTCGGCCTTCGCGCCGCACTGCGGCAGCGGCAGCCCGCATCGCGTCGAGCAGCTTCGGCATCGGATCCGGCGGCCGCTTCGACGTGGGGTCCTCGGCACGGCCTTCCATGTAGGGGAAGTCGAACCTTGCTACGGCGATGCCGCGCGCAGCGAGGCCATGCGCCATCGTCTCCATCCACGGCGCGCGGCAGTGCAAGCCTGCGCCCGACGCGAACAGCGCGACGACGTCGCCGCCTTCGCCGTTCCAGTGGATGCGTTGCCTCACGCGTCCTTGCGCCGTGCCCCGAACAGGTAGGTGAACGTGCCCTTGCAGACGCGCTCACTGCCCTGCCAGATCTCGCTCTCGGCAACCGCGACCGTGGAGCCCTTGCGCAACAGCGTCGCGATGGCGCGCAGCGGCTCGCCGCCAGGCTTCGCCCCGCGCAGGAAGTGCAGCTGGAAGTCGATGCTCGTCATCCAGCGATCGGGCCCGGCATGCGGCCACAGCAGGAAGACGGCAGCCGAGTCTGCAAGCATCGCGAGCATGCCGCCGTGGACTACGCCCTCGGCCTGCGTGAACTCGGCGCGCGCCGGCAGCTCGAGCTCCGCGCGCTCGTCGCTGCGAGCGACGAGGCGCATGCCGGTCCACTTCGTGATCGGCGAGTCGTAGAGCCGCTGCAGCGAATCGTCGGCCATCGCCGCGGGTCAGCTCTCGTAGGCCGACAGCGGCGGGCAGGCGCAGACGAGGTTGCGGTCGCCGTGCACGTCGTTGATGCGCGCGACCGACGGCCAGTACTTGTGCACCCTGGTCCAGGGCGCCGGGAATGCGGCGCGCTCGCGCGAGTAGGGCTTCGTCCACTCGGTCGCGGTGACCGCGGCGGCGGTGTGCGGCGCGTTCTTGAGTGGGTTGTCCTGCTTGTCGAACTTGCCCTCTTCGATCTCGCGGATCTCCTGCCGGATCGCGATCAATGCGTCGCAGAAGCGATCGAGCTCGGCCTTCGACTCGCTCTCGGTCGGCTCGATCATCATCGTGCCCGCCACCGGGAAGCTGATCGTCGGGGCGTGGAAGCCGTAGTCCATGAGGCGCTTCGCGATGTCGCCGACCTCGACGCCGCTCGTCGCCTTGAGTTGGCGAACGTCGAGGATGCACTCGTGCGCGACCATGCCGTTTTGGCCGGTGTAGAGCACGGGGAAGTGGTCCTTCAGGCGCTTGGCGACGTAGTTGGCGTTCAGGATCGCCATCTGCGTCGCGCGCTTCAGGCCGTCCGGACCCATCATCGCGATGTAGGCGTAGCTGATCGTCAGGATCGAAGCCGAGCCCCACGGCGCGGAGCTGACCGGGCCGATCGCCTTCTCGCCGCCCGTCTTGATGATCGGGTGGCCGGGAAGGAATGGCGCGAGGTGCTTCGCGACGCAGATCGGGCCCATGCCCGGGCCGCCGCCGCCGTGCGGGATGCAGAACGTCTTGTGCAGGTTGAGGTGGCAGACGTCCGCGCCGAGGTCGCCCGGCCGCAGCAGGCCGACCTGCGCGTTCATGTTCGCGCCGTCCATGTAGACCTGACCGCCGAGTTCGTGGATGCGCGCGCAGATCGACTTGATCGCCTCCTCGAAGACGCCGTGCGTCGACGGGTAGGTGACCATCAACGCCGCGAGCTTGTCCTTGTTCTCGACCGCCTTCTTCTCGAGGTCCTGGACGTCGATGTTGCCGTTGTCGTCGCACGCGACGACGACGACCTTCATGCCGCACATCGCAGCGCTCGCCGGGTTGGTGCCGTGCGCGCTCTGCGGGATCAGGCAGACGTTGCGCTGCTCCTGGCCGCGGCTGCGGTGGTAGGCGCGGATCACGAGCAGACCCGCGTACTCACCCTGCGAGCCAGCGTTGGGCTGCAGCGAGCACGCGGCGAAGCCGGTGACGTCCGACAGCCACGCGTCGAGGTTCTTGTGCATCTCGGCGTAGCCCTGCGCTTGGTCGACCGGCACGAACGGGTGGATGCCGCCGAAGCCGGGCAGCGAGACGGGATACATCTCCGTCGTCGCGTTGAGCTTCATCGTGCACGAGCCGAGCGCGATCATCGACGTCGTCAGCGACAGGTCCTTGGCCTGCAGCCGGTGGATGTAGCGCAGCAATTCGTGCTCGGCGCGATACGCGTGGAACGTCGGGTGCGTGCAGTAGGGCGTGTTGCGCGACAGCGAGCCGTAGTTGCGCGCCTTCGCCGCGCCGATCTGGTCGGCCTTGCCGCCGAACGCGACGACGAGGTCCTGGAGGTCCTTGTGCTCGACGGTCTCGTCGAGCGAGACGCCGACGCTGTCGTCCGCGAAGTGGCGCAGGTTGATGCCGAGTTCGAGCGCCTTCTGCATCACCGCCTTGCCGCCGTGCTTCGGCGACACGCGCAGCGTGTCGAAGAACTGCTCGTGGTGGACGCGGTGGCCGAGCGCCTTCAGCGCGGCCGCGAGCTCCTCGGTCTGCGCCTGCACCTTGTGCGCGATCGCCGTCAGGCCCTCGGGCCCGTGGTAGACCGCATACATGCTCGCCATCACCGCGAGCAGCACCTGCGCGGTGCAGATGTTGGACGTCGCCTTCTCGCGGCGGATGTGCTGCTCGCGCGTGCCGAGCGACAATCGCATCGCAGGCTTGCCGGTCGCGTCGATCGAAACGCCGACGATGCGGCCGGGCAGTTGGCGCGTGAAGTCCTTCTTGGCGGCCAGGAACGCCGCGTGCGGACCGCCGTAGCCGAACGGCACGCCGAAGCGCTGCGAGTTGCCGCAGACGAAGTCCGCCCCGAACTCGCCAGGAGCCTTCAGCAGCGTGAGCGCCAGCAGGTCCGTCGTGACGCCGGCGTAGACGCCGTTGGCCTTCGCGTTCTGCACCGAGGCCGTGAGGTCGTCGATGCGGCCGTCGGTCGTCGGATACGCGAACAGCGCGCCGAAGCAGTCCTTGCCGACCGCTGCCTTGCGGTGGTCGCCGACGCGCACCTCGATGCCGAGCGGCTCCGCGCGCTGCTGGCAGACCGCGATGACCTGCGGGTGGCAGCCTTCGTCGACGAAGAACGCCATGCGCGCGTCGTCGTCGTGCATGCGCTTGCACATCGTCATCGCTTCGGCGGCGGCGGTGCCTTCGTCGAGCAGCGACGAGCCGGCGACCTGCATGCCGGTCATCTCGATCACGAGCGTCTGGAAGTTCAGCAGCGCTTCCATGCGGCCCTGCGAGATCTCCGCCTGGTAGGGCGTGTAGGCCGTGTACCAACCCGGGTTCTCGAGGATGTTGCGCTGGATGACCGCGGGCGTCAGCGTGCCGTAGTAGCCCGTGCCGATGTAGCTGCGCAGGACCTTGTTCTTGTCCGCGAGGCCGCGCAGTTCGGCGAGCGCCTGGCGCTCGGTCTTGGCTTTCGGCGTCTTCAGCTCGCCGTGCCAGCGGATGGACTTCGGGATCGCCTTCTCCGTGAGGTCGTCGATCGACGTGCAACCGAGCGACTGGAGCATCGCCTGCGTCTCCGCAGGGCGGGGGCCGATGTGGCGGGCTTCGAACGAGTCGTGGGCGAGCGTGTGGGTCACGGCGTGGGTGCGGGTAGTGGGACCGGCGCGGATTTCGAGGGCGAAGAGTCTAGGACGGGCCCGGCGCGAAGGCCAATGGCGGCGGGACCGTCGGAGTTTCGGTCGGCTGGCTTGCGGTTCGCGCGGGGGGCCTCAGGGATGCGCGACGCGCACGATCCGCATCGACGCATCGACGGCCACCGTCTGCTCCAAACCGTCCGCCCAGCGGACGACGACGCGCTGCGGGGCGCGCAGGCCGGCAAACAGGATCGTCGCGGTGGACTGCGAGAGGTAGCCCGAACCCGCGGTCACCCAACGCGACTGCGCGGCGCCGCCCTCGCGATGCACCGTGACGCGCGAGCCGACGCCGGTCGGGTTGCCGCGCGGCCCTTGCAGGCGAACCTGCAACAGGTCGGAACGCGGATGGTCGAACGCGCGCAGCGCGCCGCCGTTCTGCGCCACGAGGAAGCGCACGCCGTGGCCGTCCTGGCCCGCCGTGAGCGCGAGGCCCTTCTGGTCGCCGTGGTGGACGAAGCCCGAGTCGACGGGCGGCACGACGGTGAGCGCGCGTTGGCCGGCGAGTTCGTGCGTCAGCACGAGGCCCGTGCCGCCGTCGAAGCGACCGGTCTCGGGCTCCGGCGAGAAGAAGTTCGTCGCGGCGACCACGTCGTCGAGGCCGTCGCCGTCGAAATCCGCAGCCGCCATGCCGAACACCGGCGCGATCTGCGCGCGATGCGGCAGCGGCTCGACCGTGAACGCGCCTTTGCCGTCGTTGCGCAACAGATTCGACTGCAGCGTCGCGCACTCGAGCTTGCCCGCGGTCGCGAGCTTGTCCTGCGGATAGATGTCGCCGAGCACAGAGCCCGCGAACTGCGCGTAGGTGGGGAACTTCTCGGCCACGAACGGCATCGCCTGGCTGCTGCACGAGCGGCCGCGCACCGGCAGCAGGCGGTCGCCTTCGTACTTCGTCTCGACGAGGTCGCGCGTGCCGTTGCCGTCGAAGTCCGCAAACACGAGCCCGAGCGGATGCTCCTTCGAGGTCTTGTACTTCGTGTTCTTGCCGAGGTTGCCCGCGACGAAGTCGAGGTCGCCGTCGCCGTCGACATCGAGCGGCAGCAGCGAGTTCCATTGGCCAGAATGCGCGGCGAGGCCCGAGGCTTCGGTGAGATCCTCGAAGCCCATGCCGCCGCGGTTGCGCAGGAAGCGGATCGGTTGCCATTGCGCCGCGACCAGCAGGTCGGGCCTCGCATCGTCGACGACGGGCGCGAACACGACGCTCGTCACCATGCCGGCAGTCAGCAGCGAAGGAGCCCATTCTGCAGTCGCGTCGACAAACCGGCCGCCGTCGTTGCGGAAGAGCCGCGTCGCGGGCGCATCGGGGAACCTTCCTGGCACGAGCCTTCCGCCGATCGCGAGGTCGAGGTCGCCGTCGCCGTCGACGTCTGCCGCTGCGGCCGAGCTGCTGCTCGTGCGGATGTCGGGCAACGCCGCGTCGTCGCGCACGAAGCGCAGCGCTCCGTCGTTGCGGTAGAGACGGTCGCGCAGGCGCGGGTCGCCTTCGTTCGCCTCGACGCCGCCGCTGCAGACGAGCAGGTCCTGGTCGCCGTCGCCGTCGTGGTCGAGCCACAGGATGCCCATGTCCTCACACGCGGCGTCCTGCTGCCACGGGCCGTCGACCGCGACGTAGCGATCGCCGTCGTTGCGCAGCAACGACCCGGATTGCCCTGCCGCGCCGCCTGTAAACACGTCGTCGTCGCCGTCGCCGTCCGCGTCACCGCACGCGATGCCCGGCCCGAGCTTGGAGAGCTGGTGGGGCAGCAAGAACTGCGCTTCGAAGTCGTCGAATGGCGCCTCGCGATGCACGGGCGCTGCGTCGATCGCGGTCTCGGTGAACATGGGCATCACCGGCGGCTCCATTTCGAACGCGAACGTGCGGTTCGACGGCTCGCGCACGAGGTATTCGCGGTCCGCCTCGAGTCCGTGCAGCACCTGCCGCGAGCCCGACGGCCAGTGCACGACCGCGAAGTCGACCTTGGTCGCGCTGCCGACGCCGAAGTGCACCCGCGCCTCCTGGCCCGACAGGTAGCCACGCGAGACCTGGTTCTCCCGCACGAGCCGCTGCGTGCCGAAGCCGATCTCGATGCGCGCGCCGACCCCGCGCGTGTTCGCGCCGCGGCCTTCGAGCACGAACGCGATCGAATGGCCGTCTGCCGTGCGGTTCTCGTAGAGGCCGAGTTCCTGGTCGAGGTCGTTCGTCACGACGTCGAGGTCGCCGTCGCGGTCGAGGTCGACGAGCAGCGCGCCGTGGCTGATCGTCGCGGCGTCGAGTCCCCACGCGGCGCCGGTCTTCTCGAACTGCAGGTCGCCCGCGTTGCGCAGCGCGAAGTTCTTCTCGGGCACCGACGGCACCTGCTGGATCAGCGCGATCGCCTCCTGCTGCTTGCCCTCGCGCCACAGCCGTTGCTTCTCGAGCTCGATGTCGGGGTTCATGTCGAACCGCGCGATGCCGTTCGTGCAGAACAGGTCGAGCCGCGCGTCGAGGTCGAGGTCGCCGAACAACGCGCTCCACGTCCAGTCGGTGCTCGCGACGCCGGCGAGGAACGCCGCCTCCTGGAACCGCTGCGTGCCCGTGTTGAGCAGCAGCGCGTTGCGCATGTACTGCTGCGGGTCGCCGTGGATCAGGAAGTCCCGCTGCGCGTTCATGTCGCCCATCAGGATCTTCGCCATCCTGTGCGACGTGGCGCTCATGTCGGCGACGAACAGGTCCATGCGGCCGTCGCCGTCGACGTCGCCCGCGTCACTGCCCATGCCGTAGTAGGCGGTGTGCGGCAGCGTCTCCTTGGCGACTTCGCGGAAGCGGCCGCCGCCTTCGTTGTGCCACAGCTGGTCCGGCGACTCGAGGTCGTTGGCGACGTAGAGGTCGGGCTTGCCGTCCTGGTCGTAGTCGACCCACGTCGCGGACAGGCCCATGCCGTGGTCCGCAAAGCCCGCAGCGTCCGAGCCGTCGACGAACGTGCCGCCGTCGTTGCGCAAGAAGCGGTCGCGCTGGCCCGCCATGTAGACGCGGCCGTGGAACGCGAAGAAGTGCTCGCGCAGCTTCTCGGGCATCCGCAGCGACGGGTCCTGGTCGCCGCGTTGCAGGCGCTGGAACACGGGATCCGCGGTGTCCTGCAGCGACGGGACCATCTGCCGCGCGGTGCGCAACGCGTCCGCCGGGACCTGCATCGCGTCGAGCACCTCGGGCACGAGCGCCCAGCCGGCGTGCAGCGCGCGGTTGGTCACGAGGTAGCAGTCGAGGTCGCCGTCGCCGTCGGCGTCCGCGAACGCGGCCATCGTGCTCGCCGCCGCGACGTCGAGGCCGAAGCGCGCGGCGCATTCCTCGAACGTGCCGTCGCCGCGGTTCCGGTAGAGACGGTTCTTCGCCTCGGTGTTGCAGACGTAGAGGTCGAGCCACGAGTCGCCGTCGACGTCGACGAAGCACGCGCCCGATCCCCAAGCCTGCCCGCCGTCGACGTTGCCCGCCTTTTCGGTGACGTCCTCGAACTGCAGCGGCGCGACCTGCCGGTAGAGCCGGTTCGGCCCGTCCTGGCTGACGCAGTAGAGGTCCGGCAGGCCGTCCTTGTCGTAGTCGCCGGCCGCGAGGCCCGCGCCGTTCGTGAGGTAGGTGTAGCGGTTCTCCTTCTTGAGCTCGTTCTGGAAACGCAGGCCGGACTCAGCCGACGGCACGCGGCGGAAACGCGGCCCGTCCTTCGCGACGCGCGTCGCGAGCGGGCGCGACTCGACCTCGGGCAACTCGACGGGGAACAGCCACAGCAGCACGAACGGCGCGGCGCACAGCGCGAAGAGCACGACGAGCGAACCAGGACGCAGCGGCTGCTTGGAAGACATGCGTGGCCGCGGATGCTAGCTGTCGCGCGCGCGGCGGAAACGACGGATCGCAAGCAGCTCTCGCTTTCCCTTCGATGCGCGTTCGCGATCATGGCGCGATGCGCACGACGCTCGCGTTCCTCCTGGCAGGCCTCGGTCCGCTGCTCGCGCAATCGCCTCAGGCCGCGCCGTCGCACGACTGGCTCGTCTCGTCCGATGCATTCGTTGCGCGCGGCGCGAAGTCCGACGACGGCAGCCGCGTGACGATCGCGAACGGCTGCCTCTCGGCGACGTGGACGCTGTCGCCGGATGCAGCGCTGGTCGGGCTCGAGGTCGGCGCGTCGAGGGAGCAGGTGGTTCGCGCCGCGCAACCGATGGCGCGCGTGCAACTCGGCGGCGCCGCGTTCGCCGTCGGCGGCCTTCTGGGCCAACGCGACCGCGCATTCCTGTTGCCCGAGGAACTCGCGACGATGACGGCGGACCCCGCGTCGTTCCGCTGCGTGTCGTTCGAGTTCCGGCCGATGCAGGAGCGCTTCCCCTGGCCGCAGTCGGCGCGCACGCGTCCGTTCCACGGCGACGTGCATTGGCCGCCGCGCGGCGTGCACGGCGTGTTCTCGTTCCGACCGCCCGCAGGACTCGATCCGTCGCTGCGCCTCGAGGTCCACGTCGAGGTCTACGACGGGCTGCCGCTGCTGTGCCAGTGGTTCGAACTGCACAACGGCTCCGGCCAGCCGATCGAGCTCGATCGCTTCACGTCGCTGGAGCTCGCGTGCGTCGAGGCTGAGTCACGCGTCGAGCCCGAGCGCCGCGACGTGCGGCTGCCCGAGATCCACGTCGAGACCGACTTCTCGTTCCACGCGATGACTGGGACCGACGGCAGCGCCCATTGCGTGCGCTGGCTGCCCGACCCGTCGTTCGAGACGCAGGTCAACTACGAGAAGCAGACGCGTTGCTTGCTCGAAGCGCGACCCGACCTCGGGCCCGCGCAGACGATCGCGCCGAACGGCACCTTCGCGTCGTTCCGCACGTGGCTGCTGTTCCACGGAACCGACGCGGACCGCGACCGCCGTGCGCTCGGCCTGCGACGCATGTACCGGACGCTCGCGCCGTGGACGCGCGAGAACCCGTTGATGATGCACCTGCGCACCTCGGAGCCGGACTCCGTGCGCAGCGCGATCGAGCAGTGCGCGGAGGTCGGGTTCGAGATGTTGATCCTGAGCTTCGGCAGCGGCTTCGACATCGAAGACGACAGCGACGCGAACCTGCGGCGTTGGAAGGAACTCGCCGACCTCGCGCACTCGCGCGGCGTGCAGATCGGCGGCTACTCGCTGCTGAGCAGCCGCAAGATCGAGCCCGAAGGCGACAACTGCATCCACCCTGCGACCGGCAAACCGGGCGGCCAGATCTTCGGCCACGCGCCTGCGCTCGCGAGCGCGTGGGGGACGCGCTACTTCGAGAAGCTCCGCCGGTTCTTCGAGCACACGGGCTTCGACTGCCTCGAGCACGACGGCAGCTATCCCGGCGATCCGGACGCGGCGGCGCGGCCGCCGCTGCAGAAGGGGTTGGCCGACTCGCAGTGGGTGCAGCACCGCTTGATCGCGGACTTCTACGCGTGGTGCCGCGGCCGCGGCATCTACCTCAACGTGCCGGACTGGTACTTCCTCAACGGTTCGAACAAGACCGGCATGGGCTACCGCGAGACCAACTGGTCGCTGCCGCGCGACCTGCAGGTGCTGCACGCGCGACAGAACCTGTTCGACGGCACGCTGCACAAGACGTCGTCGATGGGTTGGATGTTCGTGCCGCTGACCGAGTACCACGGCGGCGGCGCCGCGGCGACGATCGAGCCGCTGGCAGAACATCTCGACCACTACGAACGCATGCTGTCGAGCACGCTCGGCTACGGCGCGCAGGCGTGCTGGCGCGGGCCGCGGCTCTACGACACGGACGCGACGAAGCAACTCGTCGCGAAGTGGGTCGAGACCTACCGACGCGATCGCGCCGCGTGGGAAGGCGACGTCGTGCACGGCAGCTCGCGCCGAGCGGACGGCCGCTGGCTCGACTGGTGTCTGCATGCCAGTCCCGGCGGCGGCGCACCGGCGCGGCTCGCGGTCTGGAATCCGACCGAAGCCCCGATCGCCGACGCGATCCCGCTCGACTGGACCTACGCGGGCATCGACGGCGACCTCGAAGTGGTGGCCGAGGACGGCGCGGTCCACGGTCCGTTCCCGGCTGCGGCGGGGCGAACGGTCCGGTTGCCGGTCACCGTCGCGGCGCGCGGGTTCCGTTCCTATGTGCTTCGCAAGGCGGCGCGGCGGTGAATCGACCGGCCGTTGCCCCCGGTGCGCGTCTCCAGGGTGGCGCTCCGACGTGCACGGATTTGCGGAAACGTGTTTGGTATCCGTAAGGGTCCTCGCTAGGATCCCGCGCCATCTGAAGTTCGCAGCAAATTCCCCAGGGAGGACGCGATGAAGCCGCAGAAGCCAGAAGCAGGTAAGCCCGAAGCGGGCAAGAAGCCAGTCGTCAACGAGGCGCTCCAGGACGCCATTCTCTCGATCCAGAAGTCCTACGGCCAGGGCTCGATCATGCGCATGGGCGAGGACACGCCCCAGCCGGTCGACGGCATCTCGACCGGCAGCCTCGGCCTCGACCTCGCCATCGGCGGCAAGGGCCTGCCGCGCGGCCGCGTGGTGGAGATCTTCGGTCCGGAGTCGTCGGGCAAGACGACGCTCACCCTGCACGTGGTCGCCAACGCGCAGCGCGCCGGCGGCGTCTGCGCGTTCATCGACGCAGAGCACGCGCTCGATCCGCAGTATGCGAAGCGACTCGGCGTCGACCTCGACTCGCTGCTGATCTCGCAGCCCGACAACGGTGAGCAGGCGCTCGACATCTGCGAGACACTCGCGCGCTCGGGCGCTGTCGACGTGATCGTCATCGACTCGGTCGCAGCCCTCGTGCCGAAGGCGGAAATCGAAGGCGAGATGGGCGACAGCTTCGTCGGCTTGCAGGCCCGCCTCATGAGCCAGGCACTGCGCAAGCTGACGGCCGTCACCGCCAAGACCAAGACGACGCTGATCTTCATCAACCAGATCCGCGAGAAGATCGGCGTGATGTTCGGCAGCCCCGAGACCACGACGGGTGGCCGCGCGTTGAAGTTCTACTCGTCGGTCCGCATCGACATCCGCCGCATCGGCCAGATCAAGGACGGCGAGGAGCCGATCGGCTCGCGCACGAAGGCGACGGTCGTCAAGAACAAGGTCGCGCCGCCGTTCCGCAAGTCGGAGTTCGACATCCTGTTCCGCGAGGGCATCAACCGCCTCGGCGAGCTGCTCGACATCGGCGTCGACTGCGGCGTGCTCAAGCGCTCGGGCACATGGGTCAGCTACGGCGAACACCGCCTCGGCCAAGGCCGTGAGAAGGCGCGCGAGTTCTTGAAGGAGAACCCGGAGCTCGCCAAGAAGATCGAGGCAGAGTTGCTCCAGAAGTTCATGCCCGTCGCGGGCCAGAGCGCTCTGGCAGTGCCGCGCGGCGAGAGCAGCTCGTCGAGCCGCCCGAGCCCTGCCGCGGCTCCGGCCGCGAGCCGCGGTCCCGCTGCTGGCGCAGACGACGGCGAGTAGTCGTCGCTATAGCTTGCCCCGAGATGCCGCGGAGGAGGCTGCTTGCCCCTCCGCGGCATCGTTCTGTACAACCTTCGCCCCGATGAAGCCGCTGTCCGCCGCCGAGATCCGTCGCCGCTACCTCGAGCTGTTCCAGAAGAACGGCCACGCGATCTATCCGTCCGACTCCCTGGTGCCTGCCAACGACCCGACGCTGCTCTTCACGGGCGCGGGCATGAACCAGTTCAAGGACATGTTCCTCGGCAAGGGGACGCTGCCGCACAAGCGCATCACCACGTCGCAGAAGTGCCTACGCGTGCCGGACCTCGACAACGTCGGGTTCACGGCGCGCCATCACACGTTCTTCGAGATGCTCGGCAACTTCTCGTTCGGCGACTACTTCAAGAAGGAGTGCATCCAGTGGATCTGGTCCTTCTTCAAGGACGCGTGCGGCATCCCGGCTGAGCAGATGGTCGTCACGGTCTACAAGGACGACGACGAAGCCTTCGCGATCTGGACGCAGACCATCGGCCTGTCGCCCGACAAGGTGTTCCGCTTTGGCGAGAAGGAGAACTTCTGGCCCGCGGAAGCGCCGAGCAAGGGCCCGAACGGTCCGTGCGGCCCGTGCAGCGAGATCTACTTCGACAGCAAGCCGGGCTTGCCCTACCCGGACAAGAAGGGCCTCGAGTCGCTGCCGGACGATCGCTTCACCGAGGTCGGCAACTGCGTGTTCACGCAATTCGACCGCCAGTCGGACGGCTCGCTGAAGCCGCTGCCGCAGAAGAACATCGACGTCGGCCTCGGCCTCGAGCGCATCGCGGCGGTGCTGCAGGGCGCCAAGAACAACTTCGAGACCGAGCTGTTCCGGCCCTACCTGGATCACCTCGGCAAGATCTCGGGCTTTGCCTACGGCACGGACGGCAAGCGCGACATCCGCATGCGCCGCATCGCCGACCACGTGCGCGCGATCACGTTCTGCATCGCCGACGGCGCGCTGCCCAGCAACGAAGGCCGCGGCTACGTCGTGCGCAAGATCCTGCGCCGCGCCGCGCGCGACGGCTACGAGCTCGGCCTGCACCAGCCGTTCCTGTTCGAGATGGTCGACCTCGTCGGCCAGCTGATGGGCGACCAGTATCCCGAAGTGCGCGACAACGCGGCGCAATGCCGCGCCGTGATCCGCGGCGAAGAAGAGAACTTCCTCGTCGTCTACCGCCAGGGCACCGCGCGCCTGCAGGACTTCCTGCAGAAGACGCCGGCGGGCAAGCCGACGAAGGGCAGCGGCCAGTTCGCGTTCTTGCTGCACGACACCTATGGCTTCCCGGTCGACATCACGCAGAAGGTGATGGAGGAGGCGAGTCACCAGCTCGACGAAGCGGAGTTCGAACGCGCGATGGAGGAGCAGCGCCAGCGCGCGCGCGCCAGCATGGCGACGCAAGACGCGGTGTTCACCGCGAGCATCGCCGTCAAGCTGCGCGACCAAGGGCACGCCGCGTCGACGTTCGTGGGCTACGACCGCCTGCGCGAGGATACGACGCTGCTCGCGATCGTCGGCGACGACGACTCGCTGCGTCCGCGCGCGGAGCAAGGACAGAAGATCGTCCTCGTCGCCAAGGCGACTCCGTTCTACGCGCAGGGCGGCGGCCAGGTCGGCGATCGCGGCACGGCAACGACCGCGACCGGAACGATGCGCATCGACAACGTCACGGCGCTGGACGGCTTCCACCTTCACCACGGCGTCGTCACGCAGGGCCATGTGCTCGCGGGACAGCCGGCGCAACTGCAGGTCGACGAGGAAGCGCGGTCCGCGACGGAACGCAACCACACCGCGACGCACCTGCTGCACGCGGCCCTCAAGAAGATCCTCGGCAAGCACGTGTCGCAGGCCGGCAGCGAAGTGGCGCCCGATCGCCTGCGCTTCGACTACACGCAGCCGGAGAAGCCGACCGCCGCGCAGCTGCAGCAGGTCGAGGACGAGGTGAACGCGCAGATCCTGCTCGCCTCGCCGGTCACGGCCGCAGTCCGCGGCCTCGACGAGGCGAAGGGAATGGGCTTCACGGCGCTGTTCGGCGAGAAGTACGGCGATCGCGTGCGCACGCTGCAGGTCGCGGAGTTCAGCAAGGAGCTGTGCGGCGGCACGCACGTGAAGAACAGCGGCAACATCGGCATGTTCCGCATCACGAGCGAGGCCGCGGTCAGCGCGGGCACGCGCCGCATGGAGGCCGTCACCGGTCTCGTCGCGCTGCGCCTGTGCCAGCAAGAACGCGAGCAGCTCGCATCGCTGTCGTTCGCTCTCAAGGTTCCGGCCGCGAAGCTCGGCGATCGCATTGCCGAGATCGGCGAGGAGCTGAAGCGCACGAAGAAGGACCTCGAGAAGGCGCTCGCCGCCGACCTCGACGTCGAACTCGCCAAGCTCAAGGCGTTGACCCAGGAGCACGGCGGCGTCCGCTCAGTCGTCTACGAGCGGCCCGGCCTCTCGACCAAGGACGGCCAGGACCTGCTGCGCCGCGCGCTGCAGTCGATGGGCCCGATCGCAGCCGTGGTGCTCGCGAAGCATGCGGACGAGGTCGGCATCATTGCCGCGGTGAGTCCGCAACTGCACGGCAAGCTCACGGCCGGCGATCTCGTGAAGCAGATCGCGGCGGTGGTGGGCGGCGGCGGCGGCGGCAAGCCGGACCTTGCCCAAGGCAAGGGCAAGGACCCGGCCAAGACTGGCGAGGCGAAGGCGACTGCCGAGCAAGCGCTGCGTGCCGCAGGTCTCTGGGCCTGAGCTGGTTGCGGCAGCGTTCCCCACGGGACGCTGCTGTGCACCGCAAGCCACAGAGAGTCCACGGCCTGTTTGACTTCCGGGGCGGCGTCCGTAATCTGCCCCGCCTCCAATCCCGAGCCGACGGTTCCTCCGTCGGCATGAAGCCGCCGACGGAGCGGCACGAACGCCCATGGCAAACCCGAAGAGAAAACTGAGCCGCGCGAGCAAGGGTCACCGCCGCGCCCACCTGGCGCTGGAGCGCGTCCAACTCGTCCGCTGCGCGCACTGCAGCACGATGATCCGCCCGCACACGATCTGCGCGAACTGCGGCTACTACCGCACGAAGCAGGTCGTGGTCGCCAGCAACCTCAACTGAGCGCGAGCGAGGGGTCGTCCCAAGCGGCCCCGAGCGCGGCGCAGTGCCGCGCGGCGCAGCCCGGCCCGACCGGCCGGGGCGAAGTCCTGACCTTTTGAGGATGGGATACCCTCGATGAGCAAGATCGTGCTCGATGCGGTCGGTGGCGACCACGGCCCCAAGGAAGTGATCGCCGGCGTCCAACTCGCGTTCCAGCGCGGCTACGCCAAGCCCTCGGACCTGATCCTCGTCGGGCCGGAGGCGGTCGTTCGCGACGCCTGCAAGGCCGGCGGGCTCACCGAGGACATCGCGATCGTCGATGCGCCGGACGTGTTGGAGGACTCCGACACGCCAACCGAGGCCATGCGCAAGAAGCCGCGCAACAGCATCGCGGTGGGTGTGTCCCTCGTGCAGCAGCAGAAGGCCGGCGCCTTCGTGAGCGCGGGCTCCACCGGAACCTGCGTCGCCGCCGCGACGATGGGCCTCGGTTGCCTCGAGGGCATTCGCCGTCCCGCGATCGGTGCGATCATCGCCGGCGAGAAGAACCCGTTCCTCGTGCTCGACGTCGGCGCCAACCCGCAGCCGAAGCCGCTGCACCTCGCGCAATACGCGTTGATGGGCGCCGCCTACTACAAGGGCACGCTCGGCGTCGACCAGCCCAAGGTCGGCATGCTCAACATCGGCAGCGAGGAGCTGAAGGGCACTCCGCTCGTCAAGGAAGCGCGTCAGATCCTCAAGCAGATGCCGATCCACTTCCACGGCAACGTGGAAGGCGTCGAGCTCTTCACGGGCGACTGCCACGTGGTGATCAGCGACGGCTTCACCGGCAACGTGATGCTGAAGGTCAGCGAAGGCTGCGCCGAATATGTGCTGCGCACGATGGTCGGCGCGATGAAGCAGGTCGGCGTCGAGAAGGAGAAGATCCAGGCGGTGCTCGGCGCGATCATGCCGCGCATCGACTACTCCGAATACGGCGGCGCCCTGCTCCTCGGCGTGAACGGCGTCGTCACGATCTGCCACGGCCGGTCGCAGGCGCCTGCGTTCTGCAACGCCATCCGCTTCGCGCAGAAGGCGCTTGTGGCCCAAGTCAACCAACACATCGTCGAGGCCGCGCGTGCGTTTGCCGCGCAGACCCCGGACGCTGCCCACTGACCGAGCGCGAGGACTGCCCATGCAGAGCTTGATCCCGATGGGGCTTTGCGGCCTCGGCCACTTCGTCCCCGATACGCGCCTCACGAACGCCGACCTCGAGAAGATGGTCGACACGTCGGACGACTGGATCGTCCAGCGCACCGGCATCCGCGAACGGCGCATCGCCGGCAAGGACCTCGACACGAGCCGGATGGGCATCCTGGCCGCGCAGCGCGCGATCGCGGACGCCAAGATCGACCCGTCGGAGATCGACCTCGTCATCTGCTGCACGGTCAGCGGCGACCAGATCTTCCCGGCGACCGCGTGCCGCATCGGCAAGGAGATCGGCGCGGTGCGCGCGGGTGGCTTCGACATCGCCGCTGCCTGCTCGGGCTTCGTGTTCGGCTCGCAGGTCGCCGCGGGCTTCATCCGCAGCGGCGTCTACAAGACCGTGCTCGTCGTCGGTGCGGAGATCCTGAGCCGCATCGTCGACTACACGGACCGCAACACCTGCGTGCTGTTCGGCGACGGCGCCGGCGCCGCGATCTTCACGTCGCACGACCGCGCCGGGCGCGGTGAGTTCCTCGGCGGCTCGATCCAGATGGAAGGCGCCAGCGAGGACGTGTTGGCCGTGCCCGGTGGCGGCAGCCGCCATCCCGCGAGCCACGAGAGCGTCGACCAGCGCCTGCACTTCATGAAGATGGGCGGGACCAAGGTGTTCCGCTTCGCGGTTCGCGTGTTCGCAGAACTCGTCCAGCGCGTCGTCGACCAATACGGCGTCGACGAGATCGGCGTGATCATCCCGCACCAGGTGAACCAGCGCATCATCGAGTCGGCGATGGAATCGCTCGGACTGCCGATGGATCTCGTCTACAGCAACATCGAGCGCTTCGGCAACACGTCGGCAGCGTCGGTGCCGATCGCGCTGAGCGAGGCAGTCGCTGCCGGCCGGTTGCAGAAGGGCAAGCTCGCGGTGATGCCCGCGTTCGGCGCGGGCCTCGCGTGGGGCCACATCGTCCTGCGTTGGTGATCGCGGCGCCGCCGCCACGCCTCAGCCCCGCTTCCTCGTCGCATTCCATCCGTCCATGAGCACGCCCTCGCTGCAGTCCAAGATCGCACTCGTCACCGGCGCTTCGCGCGGCATCGGCCGTGCGATCGCCGTCGCGCTCGCGCAGAACGGTGCCACGGTCGTCTGCACTTCGACGAAGCAGGGCGGCTGCGACGAGACGTTGGCTGCGTGCGCGTCCCTGCCGGGCAAGGCGATCGCCGCAGTCTGTGACGTGAGCGACGAAGCCCAGGTCGAAGCCTTGGCGAAGTCGATCCTCGACGCGCACGGCAAGCTCGACATCCTGGTCAACAACGCGGGCATCACCAAGGACGGCGTCTTCCTGCGCATGGGCGCCGACGACTTCGACCAGGTGCTCGACACGAACCTGCGCGGCCCGTTCCTCGTGTGCAAGGCGTTCGCGCGCGCGATGGCGAAGGCCCGCGGCGGCCGCATCGTCAACATCGGCTCGGTCGTCGGCATCACGGGCAACGCAGGACAGGTCAACTACGCCGCCAGCAAGGCTGGCCTCGCAGGCCTGACCAAGTCGCTGGCGAAGGAACTCGCGGCGCGCAGTGTCACCGTCAACCTCGTGGCGCCGGGCTTCATCGCCACGGACATGACCGCGAAGATCCCCGAGGACATCCGGACCAGCATGCTCTCGGGCATCCCGCTGGGCCGTTTCGGCGCGCCTGAAGACATCGGCGCAGCCGTCCTGTTCTTGTGCAGCGACTCCGCTGCCTACATCACAGGCCAAACGCTTGTGGTGGACGGCGGCATGACCATGTAGTTTCCCACCCTGGTTCCGACCTCCGAGGGCTTGGTCCCGAGGAGCGGGCCGCATTCCCTAGCTACTGAGGATAGAAACAGTGTCGAAGGTCGAAAACGTCGAAGAGCGCGTGCTGAACATCGTCTGCGAGCAGCTCGGTACCACCCGTGACAAGATCACGAACGAGACCTCGTTCATCAACGATCTCGGCGCGGACTCGCTCGACACCGTCGAACTCGTGATGGAGTTCGAGGACGAGTTCGAGATCAACATCCCCGACGAGGACGCAGAGAAGATCCAGACCGTCGGCGACGCCGTGAAGTACATCACGGGCAAGCTCAGCTGATCCTCCGCGCAGGACAGCGTTCCTGCGCGCGAGCAAGGGGCGCCATCGCGAACGGCGCGAGGCGCATCCGGCATGCTCAGCCCCTGCGCACGGCGCAGGGCCATCCCCTCTGGCCTGAACTGGCGGAGTCCACTCCGCCTGAGCAAACGCAATGGCACGTCGTCGCGTCGTCATCACGGGACTCGGTGCAGTCACTTCGCTGGGCCTCGACCTTCCGACCACCTGGGACAAGATCCTGCGTGGCGAGTCGGGGGCGGGGCTGATCACCAAGTTCGACACCAGCAAGCACACGACCAAGTTCGCGTGCGAGGTCTGGGGCTTCGATCCGGAGAAGTACTTCGCCCGGCCCGAAGCCAAGAAGCTCGACCGCTATACCCAGTACTACCTGGTCGCGGCGGACGAGGCGATGAAGGCGGCGGGCTTCGACCCGTCGAAGATCGACCCGACGCGCGGCGGCTGCATCCTCGGCACCGGCATCGGCGGAATCCACGAGATCGAGGCCAGCAAGGTGCTGCAGCTCGAGCGCGGCGCCGACCGCATCAGCCCGTTCTTCGTGCCGAAGATGATGGCGAACGCCGTCGCCGGCCAGGCGGCGATCCGGTTCGGCCTGCAGGGCACGTGCTACGTGACCAGCTCCGCCTGCGCGAGCAGCAGCCACGCGATCGGCCTCGCGCTGCGCACGATCCAGTGGGGGGAAGCAGACTTCATGCTCACGGGCGGTTCCGAAGCAGCGACGACGGAACTCGGCCTCGGCGGATTCTGCTCGCTGCGCGCACTCTCGACGCGCAACGACGACCCGAAGAAGGCGAGCCGTCCGTTCGATCGCGACCGCGACGGGTTCGTGATGGGCGAGGGCGGCGCCGCGCTCGTGCTCGAGGAGCTCGAGCACGCCAAGCGTCGCGGCGCGACGATCCTGGCGGAAGTCCTCGGCTTCGGCTCCACGGACGACGCCAGCCACATCACCGCGCCGAACGAGTCCGGAGATGGGCCCAGCCGCGCCATGCGCATGGCCCTTCAAGACGGGGGAATCGGGCCGGAGTCCGTAGAGTACGTGAACGCGCACGGCACGAGCACGGAACTCAACGACAAGATCGAAACTCTGGCCATCAAGAAGGTGTTCGGAGAGCACGCCAAGAAGTTGGCCGTGTCTTCGACCAAGTCGATGGTCGGCCATCTCCTCGGCGCGTCGGGTGCGATCGAACTGGCGGTCTCCGCACTGTCGATCGCGCAAGGCAAAGTTCACGCAACGATCAACTACGAGAACCCTGACCCGGCGTGCGACCTCGATTACGTGCCGAACACGGCGCGTGAAATGCACGTCACGCACGCAATCAGCAACTCGCTGGGCTTCGGGGGTCACAACACGTGTCTGCTGCTCGGTCGGTATCGCGGCTGAGCCGCGACCGAGGAGCACAACCGTGAAGAAGAAGCTGAAGGACGCGCTGCACCGCTACAAGGTCGAGTCGTTCAAGTTGGCGCACCACGGCCTCGACATGGCCGAGGTGAACAAGGAGATCCTCGAGGCCACGCAGGTGGCCCTGCAGAACTCCTACCGCCTGCACTTCGAGAAGAACGCCAGCCCGCAGAGCATCGAGACCTTCACGATGGTGAAGACCTTCGTGACGGAAGCCCTGCTCCCGCCGGTGCTCGAGAAGGTGATGCGCCGCGTCACCGCCGTCGAGAAACAGCAGGCCCAGATGGTGGCGCTGCTCGACGAGTTGATGGAAGCCCTGTCCGAAGAGGACGCGGCCGCCGCACACTGAGCGCTTGAGGCGACAGCTCGCGAGGCACACACGAGCCTCGCGCCGGATCCGCGCTAGGATGCCTCGCCCATGAAGTGCGTCCTCGCAGCGGATCTCGGCGGCACCAAGTGTCGCGTGGCGCTCGTCACCGAAGACCAGCAGGTCCACGGCGCACAGCGCATCGCGACCACGCGCGACCGCGCGACGTTCTTGCCGGCCCTCGACGCAGCGTTCGAGGCGGCCTTGGCCGCGCGGCCAGCGGGAGTGGAGCCGCCGAGCGCGGTCGGTGTCGGCACGGCCGGCGTCATCACCGCGGACGGCCAGACCATCGAGATTGCGCCGAACCTGCCGCTCGATTGCTTTCCGATGGTGGAGCACCTGCGCAAGAAGTTCGGCCTGCCCGCCGCGCTGCTCAACGACGGGCGCGCGTCGGCCCTCGGCGAACACGCCATCGGCGAAGCGCGCGGCGCCGATCCCTTGCTGTGCCTGTTCTTCGGCACCGGCATCGGCATCGGCCTCATCGTCGGCGGCAATCCACACGCCGGCGCCGACAATGCAGCGGGTGAGATCGGGCACACGATCTTCGTGCCGAACGGCCGCAAGTGCCCGTGCGGCGGCCTCGGCCACTTCGAGGCCTACTGCGGCGGTCGCGCCATCCAAGAACGCCTGCACGAGGCCTTGGGCGCGGCGCCTGCCGGCGCGATGTGGAGCCTCGAAGGGGCGCTCGCGACCGGCAACCCGGCGGCCAAGGCGGTCATCGAAGACGCCGTCACCGCCGCTGCCGTGTGCACCGCCAACGCCTGCACGCTGTTCAACCCGCGTGCGGTCGTGCTCGGCGGCGGCGTCGTCGAGGCATGGCCGGCGCTCGCGACCCGCATCGAGGCCTACGTGCGCGCGCAGTGCTCCACGGCGATCACGCGCAACCTGAGGTTCTGCGGCAGCCGCGCCGGATCCGACGCGATCCTCATCGGCGCCGCCGCCGCGAGCCGTGCTCTGGCGCTGCGTAGCTGACGTTTCGTCCTCGCGCGCCGGCAGGTAGGATCCCACGGCCTCCTGGGAGGGTGGCTGTATGGACATCGCGGTCTTCGGCGGCGGCGCGTCGCCTGAACACGACATCTCGGTGCGCTCTGCGCGCATGGTGCTTGCCAATCTCGACCGCCAACGCTTCCGCGTCTGGCCGGTGTTCCTCGACCAGGACGGCATGTTCTGGCCACACCGCAAGCCGTTGCTCGCGGGCGAGGAGTGGAAGCCCGGCGACCGATCGACCTCGCACGGACCAATGCGCCCGGGCACCGCGCTCGACTGGCTCGTCGAAGTCGCCAAGGTGCGCGTCGTGTTCCCCGTGCTGCACGGCCCCAACGGCGAGGACGGAAGGCTGCAGGGCATGCTCGAACTGTCGGGCGTCCCGTTCGTCGGCTCCGACTGCCTCGCCTCCGCGCTCGCGATGAACAAGCAGCGCACGCGACAGATCCTCGAGCACCAAGGCGTTCGCGTCGCGCGCGCCTACGTTCCCGAAGCATCCTTCGCCGCGTGCGACGTCGACGCGGAATGGGAACGGCTGCAAGCGGCCGTCGGCCTGCCTGCGTTCTGCAAGGCCGAGTGCAGCGGCAGCAGTCGCGGCGTCGCGCGCGTCGCATCGCGCGCCGACTTCGACGCGTTCGTGGCCAACAACCGCGGCACGTTCGACCGCTGGTTCGCCGAGTCGCTCGTCGAAGGCGAGGAGATCACGGTGCCCGTGCTCGGCAACCGCGACGGCGCGCTGCGCGCATTGCCGCCGATCGGCATCTACCCGCGGTTCTCCGACCACTTCGACGAACGCGCGAAGTACGAGAAAGGCGCGTGCGACGAGATCTGCCCGCCGCCCGGCTGGACGCAGGAGCGCATCGCCGAAGTCCAACGCATCGCGCTGCGTTGCCACCGCTCGCTCGGATGCGACGGCATGTCGCGCACCGACATGATCGTGGCGAAGGACGGGCCCGTGGTGCTGGAGGTCAACACGATCCCCGGCATGACCGAGACGAGCCTGTTGCCGAAGGCGGCGCAGACGGCCGGCATCGCGATCCCGACGTTGCTGCACATGCTCGTCGACTACGCGCTCGATCGCTGGAACGTCGATGCGCCGCGCGCTTCGGTTTCGCCTGGCGTGCGCAAGCCGCGCGTCGCGATGCCGCGCACCATGGGCGCGAACGCGAACGCCGCGGGCTGATCGCCGATGCTGCCCACGATGCGGATCCAGGATGCCGCTGCCGCCTCGCCCGGCGGCAGCGCGCAGGACGCCGGATCCACCGCATCGTGGCTGTGGGACTTCGCGCGCACGCCGGGGGTCCCCGAGACGGCGGTGGGGCTGCTCTGCTTCTTCGCGATGCTCGTCGTCTGGTGGCGCATCGCGCGTCTCGGCGAACGCGTGCGCAACCGTTCGTTCCTGCGCGACTACTTCCTCGGCGTCGAACAGGCGCTGCACGGCGACGCGAAGGGCGCAGAGCAACGGCTCGAGCGCGTGCTGCAGAAGGACCCGGAGAACCACTTCGCGCGTCGCCTGTTGGGCAACGTGCAGTCCGAACTCGGCCATCCCGAGAAGGCGCATGCGCAGCATCTGTTGCTGCGCGACGCGTTCGAGGTCGCCGGCGCGGAGAACGACGTGCAGCTCGCGCGCGCATTGCTCGCCGCCGGTCGGCCGGACGAAGCCGCAGCGGCCGCGAAGGACGCGCTGCGTTCTCGGCCCACGGATTTGCCGACGCTCGAGTTCGCGTTCCGCGCGTGCTTGCAGGCGAGCGATCCCGAGGCCGCCGCAGAGATCGCGACGCGCTTGCTGCCGCGCGTGCTGCACACGACCGATGCGTCGCGCCACGAGTCGCTGCGACAAGACGTCGCGAGCGCGTTTGCCGCCGCGGGTTCGCGTTGCCTGTCGCGCGGCGACGCAGCGGGCGCCGCCGCATGGCTCCGCAAGGCGAACGCCGCGGACGCGGACGCCGACACGACCACGCTGCTCGCCGCTCGCGTGGAGGCGGGACAGGCGGGAGCGCTCGCGGTCGCAGGACGCCTCTTCGAACGGACGGTCCCTGCCGTGGGAGCCGAACCGGGAGCGTGGGCGAAGGCGTTGCTGCCGATGCTGCCCAAGGCTCGCTGGCGCTGCGCGCGATGCGACGGGCCTTTGGCCTCGAGCCTCGGCCGTTGTCCGCGCTGCCTCGCCGAGGGCCACGCAGTCGCCGACGAACCGAGGCTGTTCCTGCCGGTCGAGGCGCCGGACCGCCTGGCCGATGCTCTGGAGGCGAATGCCGCGCACGTGCGCCGCGTCTGCGCGGCGGCCGTCGAGGCGGAGCCGGGTTCGGACGCGCAAGCAGAAGCCCGCACCGCAGCCCTCGAACTCGGGGCGCGCGCCGTGCCCGAGTTGCTCGACCGCGCGCGACAACGCGGCGCCGCCGCGGAGCGCGCGATCGCGTTGCTGCGCGAACTCGGGCCGCAGACGACGCCTTCGTTGTTCGCGGCCGCGCAGGAACTCGAAGACGCGCGCCTGTTGCCGGACGGCGGCTCGCTTGCGAACGCGGTGGGGCGCGTGGTGCAGAGCTTCGACCGCAGCGCATTGCCGCACGTGCGATCGCTGTTCGCCTCCGCGCAGAAGGGCAACCGCAAGATCCTCGTCGACTACTTCCTCGGCCTCGCCGACATGCGCGAGTTCGAGTTCGTGCTCGAGCGATTCCCGCCGATCGAAGTGCTGCACCGCATGGCGCGAGCGGACGCCGAGACGCTGCGCCGGTTCCTCGCGGCCGTCGAACCGCACAGCACGGTGTGCGACGTGCTGCTCGCGCATCCGAGCTTCTCGCGCGAAGTCGACGTGCTGCACGCGATCCCCTCGGCGAAGCACGGCGATGCGCTCGAAGCGTTGCTCGTGCGCCGCGGCCCTTCGGCTGCGTTGTCGTCCGCGTTGTTGGAGGCATTGCGCGACCCGCAACTGCAGGCGCCCGCGCGCCGCATCCTCGCTGCGTTCGGCCGCGACGCGGCCGATCCGCTGCTGTCCGCGCTCGGCGACCCGGACTGCGAACCCGCGGTGCGCGCCGCGATCCAAGACCTGCTCGCGCAGATCGGCCCGCAGGCGGTCGATCGCGTGTGCGCGAACTTCGGCACGCAGCCCAGCGAATTCGACCTCGCGTTGCGCGCGGCGCTCGTGCGCATGGGCGACGCTGCCGTGGACGCGCTCGAGGCCGAGTATGCGCGATCGGGCCTCGTCGAACGCATCACGATCGGGATCTGGTCCAACGACTCGCATCGACGTTCGCAGATCGCCCTCGCGCTCGCCGAACTCGGCAGCGACCGCGCGATCCGCGCCCTCGCGACGCTGCGACAGAACGAGAACGACGAAGGCCTCGCGTTGCGGCTCGACGAAGCGCTGCACCGAGCCCGCGCGCGCCGCGCGGCAGGAGGCGGACGTGAAGCCTGAACGCAACTGGCTGTCGCGCGCGCTGGGCAAGGCGGGGAGTTCGCTGCTGCCCAAGACCTGGAAGGGCAAGCTGCTGCTCTACGGAATCCCCGTGCTGCTGCTGCTCGCGCTGCTGGACCCGGTCTTCGGGCTCGTGCACAAGGTGTTCGACCTCGTGGAGCGCATCGCGACGCCGTTCCTCGAGACGACGATCGGCCGCATCCTCGCGTTGCTGCTGTCGATGACGGGCGGCGCGTTCCTCGCAGCGTGGCTGCTGCGCGACCGCGTGCGCTCCATGCGCGGCCACGCGATGCTGGGCCGGCACTTCGACGCGACGGCGGCCTTGCTCGTCGGCGACAGCAAGCGCGCGCGCGACCGCCTGCGCGCCATCTGCCGGCGCAAGCGCATCCGGCCCGACGAGTATCCGTGGATCGTGGAGGACGCGAGCCTCAAGCTCGCGCGCCTCGCGTTGCACGAAGGCCGCGCGAAGGAAGCCCTCGGCTGGATCGCGCGCGTGTCGTCGCCGGAGCTTCCGGACGAGCTCGCGCGGTCGCGCGCACAGTTGCGCATCGAGGCCCTTCGCCATCACGGCGGCGCGCTGCCCGAGACGTTGATGTCCGAGGCGGAGGAAGCGTGCGCTGCGCACCCGACCTGCGCGCGGTTGCATGCGGAACTGCGCGAACTGCGACTGCAGCGTGGCGACCTCGCGGGAGCGTTCGAGGCCCAGCAACGCGTCGTCGCCAACGCCTCGCCGGCGGCGCTCGCAGCGGAGCAGGAGACGCTGTGCCGCGACGCGATCGCAGCGTCCCGTCGCGCGCTCGCCGACGGCGACGTCGACGCGGCCAAGAGGCTGCAGCGCGCGGTCGCCAAGCTGCCGGGGCCGACGGCGGGCGTGCTGCAAGGCGACATCCTCGCGCACAAGGGCGACTTCCGCGGCGCCGTTCGCGCCTACGGCCAGACCGCGTCGCCGGACGGGCTCGATCGCATCGCTGCGCTGCTGCAGAACGCGCCGCTGGCGATGGACCCGCGCGAACTCCTCGCGTGCTGCCCGATGCAGGGAATGGTCCTGCTGCTCGCGCGCGAACTCGCGCGCCGCGGCCAGACCGACGACGCGCTGCGCGCCGCGCGCCACGCCGCGGAGACGCTCGGCCCGACCACGACAGTGTGCCTCGTCCTCGCGGAGACGCTGGACCGGCTCGGCCAGACCGAGCGCTCGCAGCAACTCGCCGAGCAAGCCGCGCTGCAGTTGCTCCAACCCGCAAGCCCTCGCGATCCCGCCGCGAAGCCACAACAGCCGCCGAAGCTGTCTTGAGTCTCGCCTTCGCGTCGGCATACTGCGCTGCCCCTCCGAGCCGGAGTGGCGGAATCGGCAGACGCACAGGTTTCAAAAACCTGCGCCCGCAAGGGCGTGCGGGTTCAAGTCCCGCCTCCGGCACCATCCTGACTGCAAGTCGCGGCTGCGCGCGCGCCGCGACGCGATGGACTCGCAGTGCGAGCGACCTTCGCCTCGCGTCTACGCGGGCTGCTGCACGAACCGCACCGTGCCGTCCCGCACGCGCAGCAGCGACAACCCGGCCGCGGCCTCCATCACGGCACGCGCCTCGTCGAGCGGGGCATCGAGGGCGCGCACGAGCGCGAACAAGAACGACGCCTCGGTGACGGTGGCGTCGAGGCCGCCGAGTTCTGCGAACACGCGCTTCAGAACGCGGATGTCGACTGGCTGCGCCCGTTCGCCGGGAGCCAACGCCTCGGAGCCGGGGTCGGCGCCGGAACAGCACGGGTCGACGTTCGTGCCGCAGTTCGCGCACTGGCCGTGCCCGTGCACGAACACGACCTCGAGCTTCGCGCCGCAGTAGGAGCAGCGCGCAGCCTCCGTGCCGTCGGCCGTGGTCATCCCATCGTGACGACGAGCTCTTCGTCGATCTCGGTCTGCAGCAGGTTCTGGATCGCCATCATCGTGCCGGACGTCGAGCTGGGGCAGCTGCCGCACGCGCCCTGGTAACGGATCACGAGCGTCTTGCCGTCGAGGCCGAGCACCTGCAGGCCGCCGCCGTCGCCAGCGAGCGCGGGGCGGACGCGGTCGTCGAGCAGCGCGTTGATGCGCGACATCAGCTCGGGGTCGCCGCCCTGCGGGATCGACGCGAGGGGGTTGTCGTCCGCGTGGTGGTGGTGGCCGCCGCCGTGCGAGCCGCAGCCGTGGCCTTGCGGCTCGGGGATCGCCTCGCCTTCCTCGATCGTGCTCTCGAGCAGGCGGGTGACCTGCTCGGCGACGCCGCGCCAGTCGGCCTTGGCCGTCATGCTGACCGTGACGAAGTTCTCGCAGAAGAACAGGGTCTCGACGCCCGGCACCGCGAACAGGCCGATCGCCACGACGTCACCGCGCGCCTCCTCGGGCTTGCTGTAGCTGCGCGTCTGGCCGTTCTTCGCCATCGGGCGATCGATGACGAACTTGAACGCGTTGGGGTTCGGGGTCGGGAGGATGCTCTGGACCTTCATGGGGCGGATCTGCGGTGGGCCGTCGGGATGGATGCTAGGGGCTGCAGTTGTCGGCCATCCGCACTCGGGCGCAAGGGCTCAGCGGCGCAGTTCGCGCAGGATCCCGGTCGGGCCGGTGGTCAGGAAGGCCTTGCGCCACAGGCCGCCGGAGCCCGCGTGGTCGACGACGCGCAGCGCGAGCACGCGCCGCCCGGGCCGCAGCCGCGTGCCCATCTCGATCGTCTGCGGCTCGAGCCAGACGGTCGTGCGCGTCGCCGGATCGCCGCGCCGATCGACGAATTCGCCGTCGAGCCACACAGTAACGCTGTCGTCGACGCCCTCCAGCACGAGCCGGGCCGCGAGCCCGTCCCATTCGGCCGGCACGTCGACCGCGATGCGGTACCACGCAACGCCGGTGTAGCCGCGCAGGTCCTCGGCCTGGTTCTCCCAGTGGGATCCTGCGCGCAGCGAGCGCCACGGGGCGAAGCCGTCGTCGAGCGAAGCCGCGTTCCATCCCGCCGCGATGCCTTCGTCCGCAGCGTCCGTGCGGAACCGGAACTCCTCGAGCGCGAGCGAACGACCCGAGCACAACGCGAGCAACGCCGCGAGCGTGTCCTGCCGCAACTCGCGGCGCGGCGCGGGACCGTGCTGCAGATGGCGAAGGAACTGCTGCTCGACGTAGCGACCGGCATCGGTCGTCGGATCGAGCGCGGACGCGAGCAGCCGCCCCTTGCCGATGCGCACTTCGAACGCGAGCAAGTGCGCTCGCACTTCCGCGAGGTCGTGCGTCTCCCAGAACGCGAGGATCGGGTCGACCTGATCGATCCACGGCGCGAAGGGGATCATGCGGCCGCCGTCGAGGTCGAAGGCCAGCAACTCGCACAGCATCCGTGCAGGCACGGTCGCGTGCACCGGGTGCGGCGGCGCGAACGGGGCGCCGCGCAGATGCCACAGCGGGTGCGACTGCAGCGTGCCCTTGCGATCGCCGACGCGCAGCAACGCCGCGCCGCCGCGTTCGATCGTCGCGAGGTCCGCTGCGTCGATCGTCTCGAGCACGGCCACGCCTTCGGGCCTCGCGTCGTCGAACTCCGGCAACAGCCAGACGTCCCATTCCGCAGCGACGCCGTCGTGCTGCGCGCGCGCCGTGACGCGAGCGGGCCGGTCCGTTGGCGGAAGCGGCTCCGTCTGCATGCGCGGCGCAACTGCGTCGAAGCCGATGCCGACCACGGGCAATCGCAGTTCGCGTTGGGCCTTCGTCACGAACGCGCGCTGCAGGCCGTCGAGCGCGAGCATGCGATCGCGCTGCCACGCGAAATCGCGCGCCGTCCACTTCGGCGAGCCGTCATCTTCGAACAACCCCATGCGCGCCTTCGGGAAGTCGCTCGCCACGCTCATGACGTAGCCCGCATACGGCAGGGTCGCGCGCAGTGTCTCGACTTGCGCGCGGCGCATCGCCATCGCGAAGTCGGTTGCCATCTCGGGGATCTCCCGCAGCGTCTGTGCGCCGAACTGCTGCAGCGCCCAGGCCTCGAAGCGGCGCTGGTCCGAAAGGCACAACGGCTTCCGCCACGACGGCCAGTCCGCACGGCGATCCCACTTCGCGAGATCGACCCACGTGTCACCGGCCATGCACTCGCCGAGCAACAGCGGCTTCTCTCCGTTCGTCGCGATGTGGCGCGCGAAGTCGTCGAGCCGCGAACGGAACCAACGGCAGTTGCCGTAGGGATGCTCGTCCCAGAAGTCGGCTACGCGCTGCCAGCCGATCCACGAACTGTCGTCGACGACGAGCGTGTCCGGCACCGCGGCATGGCACGCATCGAACAACGCCTTCACGACAGAGAGGTCCGCGTCGTGGCCGGTCTCGCACGTGATGCTGCGGAACGCGACCGACGCATGCCCGCGGTCCTGCGCGAAGAACTCGCCGTACTCGGCGAGCAGTTCGTCGCGGTGCGCGACGTCGAGCTTCGGATGCCAGGTCGAATACTCCTGCCAGCACAGCATCCCGAGCTCGTCGCAGAGTTCGTGCACGATGGGCGGCGGCACGAACAGGCAACACTTCAGCAAGTTGAAGCCGAGGCTTTGGAAATGCTCGATCTGCTCGCGCCAGAAGCGTTCGTCCGTCGGCGGATGGAGCCGGCCTTCGCCCGCGCCCCAGTGCAGCACGCCGCGCACGGACAACGGCGCGCCGTTCCACAGGATGTCGGATCCACGCGCCTCGAGGCGACGGAAGCCGACGCGCACGACCGTCGTGTCGAGCGCCGTCGAGCCGCGCCACAGCGACAGCTCGACGGAATAGAGGTTGGGCGCGGCAGGCGACCAGGGGCGCACTGCGGGAACGAGGCATTCGACGTCCACGGCGGTCGCGCCGCGCAACGGCATCGACGCGCGCGCGATCGTCGACGCGCCGTCGCGAACGCGCACGCGCGCTTCGAGGTCCTGCGGCGGCTCGATGCCCGAAGCGAAACGCACACCGATGCGCGCCAGCGCCTGTCCGCTGCCGTCCTCGCGCAGGCGACCGAACGCCGAGGTTCCACTGCGATCGAGCGCGATGCCGTCGTCGACGCAGAGCCGGACGCCCTGCCAGATGCCGCCGAAGTGCGGCTGGATCACGGGCAGGAAGCCCTGCGTGTTGTGGCCGACGCGTTCGTCGACGCGCACGCGCAACGAATCGGAGCCGTCCCAACGCAACGCCGCCGTCAGCTCGCAAGCGAACGGGGTCCAGCCACCGAGGTGCGAGCCGACCTCGACGCCGTTGCAGGTCACGAGCGCGTGCGTCGCGACCGCGTCGAACTCGACGAACACGCGCCGTCCCTTCCAGTGCGGGCGCAACGGCAGCGTGCGTTCGAGCGTGACGACGCCGTCGAACTCCGCGCCGAGCACGGTCTCGTTCGCGGCCGGCACCTCGATCGCGCGCGGCGGCGACGTGACTTCAGGAACGCACTCGACGAGCGACCACGCTCCGTCGAGCGGCACGCGCTCCTGTGCGCGCGCCACGCTCGCAAGGAGCGCGACGATGCATGCAAGCCAGATCCTCAGCATCCGTAGACCGCGCGCAGCTTGCATTCGAGGAGCGCGAGGAACGGCTCGGCCGACAACGGCGTGCCGGTCGCGAGGCAGCACAGTTCTGCAGGCGCGTGCCTGCGGCCGTGGCGATGCACGCGGTCGCGCAGCCACGCGAGCAACGGCGCGAACTCGCCGCGCGCGATCCCTTCGTCGAGCCCAGGCAAGTCACGGCGAGCCGCGGCCATGAATTGCGCCGCATAGAGGTTGCCGAGGGTGTAGGTGGGGAAGTAGCCGAAGAGGCCGCACGACCAATGCACGTCCTGCAGGCAGCCGCGGCGGTCGTCGGGCGGCTCGATGCCGAGGTAGTCGCGGTAGCGCGCGTTCCACTCCGCAGGCAGCGCATCGGGCGCGAGCGAGCCGTCGATCAGCTCCTGCTCGAGTTCGAAGCGGACCATCACGTGCAGGTCGTAGGTCAGCTCGTCGGCCTCGACGCGGATGAGGCTGCGTTCCACGCGGTTGCTCGCGCGCCAGAGATCGTCCGCGGTGTAGCCGTCGACCTCGACGCCGAGGCGCTGGCGCAACACGGGACGAGCCCATTGCCAGAACCCGCGGCTGCGGCCGACGTGGTTCTCCCAGAGCCGCGACTGGCTCTCGTGGATGCCGAGCGATGCGGCCTCGCCGAGTGGCGTGCCCATGTGCTCCTCGCGCAGGCCTTGCTCGTATAGACCGTGCCCGCCTTCGTGCATCGCCGAGCCGAGCGCGTCCATCGCGTTGTCCTTGCTGTAGCGCGTCGTGAGCCGCACGTCGCCGAACGATCCCGTGCAGAACGGATGCGCGCTGCGGTCGAGGCGGCCGCGCTCGAAGTCGAAGCCGATCGCCGCCAGCGTCGCGCGGCACAGCGACTCCTGCAGCGGCTCGTCGAACGCGACGCGCGAGAACGAGTCCTCGGGCTTCTTCCCCTTGGACTCGATCTCGCGGCACAACGCGACGAGTCGTTGGCGCAGCGGCGCGAACAGCTCGGCCATGCCGCGCTGCGTCATGCCGGGCTCGTAGAGGTCGGCGAGCGCGTCCCATCGCGAACGGCTGCCGCGAAGGCAATCGGCCTTCTGCTGCTGCAGCTCGACCATGCGCCGCAGGAACGGCAGGAACGCGGCGAAGTCGGAGTTCGCGCGCGCCTCGGCCCAAGCCTGCTGCGCGAGGCTCTCGTGCCGCGCGAGTTCGGCCACGAGCGAGGAGGGCAGCCTCGTCGCGCGGTCGTGGTCGCGACGCAGTTCGCGCACGTTGGCCGAAGCGTCGCCGTCGGCGAGCAGTCCGCGATCCTGCTCGCACTGCGCGAGCCATCCCTCGATGCGCGGATCGAGCGCGCGCGCGTGCGACAAGGAGGCCAGCGCCTCCAGCTGCCGACTGCGCAACTCGCCGCCGCCGCGGGGCATCCCGGTCTCCTGGTCCCATGCGAGCACCGCTGCGGCGCTCGTGTAGACGTAGGTCTCGCGCGCGTGCGCGAGGAGATCGGCATACGCCGCAGAAGCCGTCGCTGAGGGCATGGGGCGGAGGATACGCGCAGCGCCCGAGGAAGCAGCCTCGCGCGCACAGCAGCCATGTGGATCGATCTTGCGGACGCGCGGAGACGCGCGCAGCGTGCGGCAACGACGCAACCGCTGGCGGTTTCGGCGTTCGCATCTACACTGCGGCGATCCATGACGCAGGAACGTCCCGCGCCGATCCGTTCGTGGCTCAAGGGCCTTGCGGGCGCAGCCGTCTGCCTCGGCCTCGGCTACGCGCTCGGCGCGTTCGCGACGGAAGGCCGCGTCTACCGCGAAGCGCGCGCGACGGGGGAACGCCGGCACGAGCTGCCGTCCTTCGCCGAGGCGGTGGAACGGACGAGCCCCGGCGTCGTTGCGGTGCGTGCGATCGTCGCCGCCTCGGAACCCGAACAGGACAAGCCAACGCAGCCGGGCGAGCCCGACTCCGCGCTCGGCGTCCGCGACGGTTCTGGCTTCGTCGTGCATGCGCGCGGACTCGTGGTCACGGCGCGCCACCTCGCCGTCGATGCCGTGCGGCTCGTGGTGGACGTGCCCGACCGCGGCCCGTTCGCGGCCGAACTGGTCGGCGAGGACGAAGTCACCGACCTCGCGGTGTTGCGCCTCGTCGACGCTCCATCTGGTCTCGCGCCGCTCGAGCTCGGCCCCAGCGAGCAGCTGCGCGCCGGCGACTGGGTCGTCGCCGTCGGCAACCCCTACGGGTTCCGCCAGAGCGTGACCGCAGGCATCGTCAGCTACATCGGCCGGCATCTGCCCTCGGACGACATGCGCGTGACGAGCGAGTTCCTGCAGTTCAGCGCGGCGGTGAATCCAGGCAGCTCGGGCTGCCCGATCGTCGATCTGCAGGGCCGCGTGGTCGGCGTGACCACGCAAGGCGCCGGTCTCGCGCAGGGCCTGTCCTTCGCGATCCCGTCGCGCACGCTGAAGTGGGCGCTCGAGGCGATGGACAAGAGTCCTGACGGTCGCGTGCACCGAGGGCGGCTCGGCATTTCGTTCGAGGCCAACCGCTCGGGCGCAGCCGCCGGCCACGGTTGCGTCGTGCGCTCGGTCATCCCGGGCCAGGCCGCGCAGGAAGCGGGGATCCAGGCCGGCGACATCGTGCTCGCGGTCGACGGCGTGCCGGTCGCGGACAGCGCCGAGCTGCACAACCGCATCACCCAGTCCGCGCCCGGCAGCAAACTGCGCCTCACCGTCCAACGCGATGCCGTGCAGCTGCCCGACATCACCGTCACGCTGCGCGAGACCGTCCGCGACCGCACGGAACTTCCGTTGGCGCGATGACCCCAACTGTCAGCCCCCGACCATGAACGACGCCCGCGCCCAGAACCTCCTCTTCGCCGCGCCGGGCATCGCGCACCTGCTCGGCAACGCGCTGTTCACGGTCCAGGGCCGGGCTCGGCTCTTGTCGATGTCGCTGCTCGACCCGGAGGCTCCGCGCGAACAGCTCGACGGCGACGCCCAGGCGGTCCTCGACGGCGCGACGCGTTCGCTCGGTTCGCTCGCGGTGTTGCGTTGGGCATTGGCGGAGAGCCGCACGCCGACGGCCCTTGGCCACGTCCTGGCCGAACTCGCCGACGTCGTGCGCGTGCCGCTGCGCGACCACGGTGCGGTCCTCCGGATCCAGCAGGGCGACGGAGCCGAGGCGGAGGTGGACCCGGCGGACACCGTCGCCTGCCTGCTGTCCGCGCTTCGGCGCGTGGCCGAAGGCGCCCACCGCAGCGCGTTCACGGTCGAACTCGCGAGCCCGCTCCTCGACGGCCTGCCCGCAGTCACCCTTCGCTGCGTCGACGAGGAGGGGGGCCTGCACCCGCTGGGAAGGGCGCTCGACGACCTCGCTGCGACCCACGATCCCGAGGCTCCGTCCTGGCGGATGGGGGAAACCCCTGATCTGCTTGTCCTTGTGTTGACGAAGCCACTCCCAAACTTGAGAAGGTCTTGACGGCTTCTTGACGGAAGCTTCCTACGGTCCCGCCCTTCCTTCTGCGAAGAGGCTTGCTGTGGCGAAACCGAAGATCCTGGTCATCGAAGACGAAGCCGACATCCTCGAGGTGATCACCTACAACCTCGAGCGAGAAGGGCACAAGGTCATCTCCTGCCGGAATGGCGAGCAGGGGCTGAGCCGGATCCGCACGGACAACCCCGACCTCGTCATCCTCGACCTCATGCTGCCGGGGATGGACGGCGTCGAGGTCTGCCGCCAGGTCAAGGGCGACCCCGTGACGCGGGCGATCCCGGTCATCATGGTCACAGCAAAAGCCGAGGAGAGCGACATCGTGCTGGGGCTCGGCATCGGCGCCGACGACTACATCGCGAAGCCGTTCAGCCCCAAGGAACTCGTCGCGCGCGTCAAGGTCGTGCTGCGCCGCGGCCCGTTGCGCGAGGAGAGCGGCGGCGGCGAACGCGTCGTTCGAGGTGACCTGACGATCGACCTCGGCCGCCACGAGGCGACAGTCGCGGGCCAGCTGCTCACGCTGACGCCGACGGAGATGCGCCTATTGCACTTCCTGGCGTCGCACCCTGGCCGCGTCTTCCCACGATCGCACTTGCTGAGCCGCGTCATCGGCGAGGACGCGATCGTCACGGACCGCAACATCGACGTGCACGTGCGCGCGCTGCGCCAGAAGCTCGGCGAGGCAGCGGATGTGATCGAGACGGTGCGCGGCGTCGGCTACCGCTTCGCGGACGCAAGGCGGTGAACGGTTGACGAGCGCCTCGACTGCGGCAGGAATCGCATGCACGGCGCTCGGCCTCCTCGCGGCGGCCTTCGGCTGGCCCTTGGTCGCGCTCGGGCTGGGCTTCGCTGCGGGCGCCCTGCTGCTGTCGAGGCAACCCGAGCCACCGCCTCCGCCGCCACCGCCGCCGCCCGCGAAAGAACCTTGGGAGTCCTCTTCGCTCGACGTCGTGCTGGACGCGCTCGCCGACGGAGTGGTGGTCCTCGACCGCGACGATGCGCCGCTGTGCGCGAACGCGGCGGCGCGCGCGATGCTCGGCCTGCGATCCGCGGGCCCCGGAGCGCCCAGCCTCGCGGAGCAGGTCGACTGGCCACAGCTCGAGTCGGCGTTGTTCGAAGCTCGGAGGTCGGCAGCGAGCCAGGCCTTCGAGGCGCAACGCACCGACGCAGAAGGAGCGCCGCTGCTCGGCATCTCGATCTCCGCGCCGCGCCCGGACGAAGTGGTCGTGCTCGTGCTGCGCGACCAGAGCCGCCTGCGACAGCTCGAATCGCTGCGCCGCGATTTCGTGGCCAACGTGAGCCATGAGTTGAAGACGCCGCTCGCGGCGATCCAAGGCTTCGTCGAGACGATGATCGACGACCCGGAGATGCCGGACGCGACGCGCGTCCGGTTCCTCGAGCGCATGCACCGGCAGGTGCAACGGCTCGCGACGCTGGTCACCGACCTGTTGACGCTGTCGCGCCTCGACGAAGGCGCGCGCGAGCCAGCAGAGCCTTGCGACCTCGCGTCGGTGGTCCGCGAAGTGGCGCGCGACCTGCAGCCGTTCGCGGAGCAACGCGGCGTCGCGCTGCGCATCGAGACGCCGCAACAGCCCGTCTGGATCTCGGCGGAGCGCGAGGCGCTGCGTCAGGTGGTCTCCAACCTCACCGACAACGCGGTCAAGTACACGCCGCGCGGCGGCTCCGTCGCTGCCCAACTCGCGTGCGCCGACTCGGTGGCCGAGTTCGCGGTGACGGACACGGGCATCGGCCTCGCCGAGGAAGACCAGGAACGCGTGTTCGAGCGCTTCTACCGCGTCGACAAGGCTCGCTCGCGCGAACTGGGCGGCACCGGGCTGGGGCTCTCGATCGTGAAGAACACAGTGCAGGGCATCGGCGGATCGGTGGGGGTCGCGAGCCGGCTCGGCTACGGCAGCACGTTCTGGGCGAAGCTGCCGATCACCGCGAGGAACTGAGGCCGGGGGCGCGCGGAGGGCGAACTCGACCCGTCCGCGCGCGCAGCGTGATCAGCCCTGCTGCTCGGCCCAGATCTCGCCGCCCTTCTTGGCGAACTCGACGCTCTTCTCGGCCATGCCCTTCTTCGCGTACTCGCGCACTTCCTCGGTGATCTTCATCGAGCAGAAGCGCGGGCCGCACATCGAGCAGAAGTGGGCGACCTTCGCGCCTTCCTGCGGCAACGTCGCGTCGTGGTACTCGCGCGCGGTCACCGGGTCGAGCGACAGCGCGAACTGGTCGTGCCAGCGGAACTCGAAGCGCGCCTTCGACAGCGCGTCGTCGCGCTTCTGCGCGCCAGGGTGGCCCTTGGCGAGGTCGGCCGCGTGCGCGGCGATCTTGTAGGCGATCACGCCGGCCTTCACGTCGTCGCGGTCCGGCAGGCCGAGGTGCTCCTTCGGCGTCACGTAGCACAGCATCGCGGTGCCGAAGCTGCCGATCATCGCCGCGCCGATCGCGGACGTGATGTGGTCGTAGCCCGGCGCGATGTCGGTGGTCAGCGGGCCCAACGTGTAGAACGGGGCCTCGTGGCACGCGGCGAGCTGCCGGTCCATGTTCTCCTTGATGAGGTGCATCGGCACGTGGCCGGGGCCCTCGATCATCACCTGCACGTCGTGCTCCCACGCGCGCGTGGTGAGGCGGCCGAGTTCCTCGAGCTCGCCGAACTGCGCCGCGTCGTTCGCGTCCGCGATGCTGCCGGGCCGCAGACCGTCGCCGAGCGAGAACGACACGTCGTAGCGCTTCATCAGCTTGCAGATCTCCTCGAACCCGGTGTTCAAGAAGTTCTCCTCGTGATGGTGGAGGCACCACTTCGCCATGATCGAGCCGCCGCGCGAGACGATGCCGGTGACGCGATTCGCGGTCAGCGGAACGTGGCGCAGCAGCACGCCGGCGTGGATCGTGAAGTAGTCGACGCCTTGCTGTGCCTGCTCCTCGAGCACTTCGAGGAACAGCTTCAGGTTGAGGTCCTCGACCTTGCCCTTCACGCGCTCGAGCGCCTCGTAGATCGGCACCGTGCCGATCGGCACGGGGCTGTTGCGCAGGATCCACTCGCGCGTCTGGTGCAGGTCCTTGCCGGTCGACAGGTCCATCACCGTGTCGGCGCCCCAGCGGATCGCCCACTGAAGCTTCTCGACTTCCTCGCGGATCGAGCTGCCGAGCGCACTGTTGCCGATGTTCGCGTTGATCTTCACCAGGAAGTTGCGGCCGATGATCATCGGCTCGACTTCCGGGTGGTTCTTGTTGGCGGGGATGATCGCGCGACCGCGCGCGATCTCGCTGCGCACGAACTCGGGGTCGACGTTCTCGCGGATCGCGACGAACTTCATCTCCTCGGTCACGATGCCGCGCCTCGCGAAGTGCATCTGCGAGTGGTTCTGCTCGCCGGCCTTCGCGCGCGCGTCGATCCACGGCTGACGGCGGCGGGGGAGCCCCTTCTCGATGTCGCAGCCTTGCGGGCCCGTCGTGTCGTAGACCGTGATCGTCTCGCCGTTGGTCAGCGCGATCTCGCGCTCGGGGACCTGAAGGTCGCCTCGGACGGTCTTCTTGGAGTTGGGGAAGTGCTCAGCGAGCGGGGGAATCGTCGGAGTCTCGGACATCGCTTTCCTACGCCGGCATGATCCGGATCAGGTTCGAGGGGTGCATCTCAGCCGGCCATGCGCCGGCGCCCCCAGCGTGGCCGCGCACGATGGACGCGCGGCGAGGCGCGCGCAAGCGCAGATCGGGCGCGTTCCGCAGAAGGCGTGATTGCGGTCGGCGACGATGCGAAGCGGCCTTTGCGGCCCGCAAAGCCTTCAGTGGTCGCGATCGCCGCCGTCGGGCGGCAGCAGCGATCCGCCGTCGACGGGCTTGGCATCGCGGTCGCCAGTCGCCTCGACCGGCATTCCGCCATCGCGAGGCGTCGCGCCGTCGTCGACCGCCCCTTGCCCGTCCCGTTCCGCAGGCGGATGCGCAGCACAGAACACGCTGCGCAAGGCAGGCGGCGCAACCGGTCCGAGCCGTTCGATGCCGCCCTGCAACAACCGCAGGGAATGCGAACCCTGGGCTGCCTGCGCGACCTGGCTGCCGGGCGGCAGGAACATGAGGACGCCCGTCATCAAGACGAGCACGACGAGCGCGCCCGTCGCCGTGCCGAGCACGCCGCCGAACAGACGGTCGTAGAACCCGAGCCCGGCCTTGCGCGCGAGGCTCTGCACGAACAACGCGAACAAGCTGAGGCCGACGAGCACGAACAGGAACAGCAACACGAACGCGATGCACAGGGCCGTGGTCTCCTGCTGCTCCGACGGAGCTTCGGGACTGGTGTGCGTCCAGTCGACGAGCAGCCGCGCGAACGGTTCGCCGAACTCCAACGCGCCGTAGTAGGCGGCGACCAGGATGGCGACGCGGCTCACCTGCCAGATCAGGCCCTTGAACAAGCCGAGCACGAAGAACACCGCGAGGACGCCCATCGACGTCGCATCCACCCAGCTGAGATCCGTGAAGAACTCGTGGTAGGCGTGGCCTGCAACGGCCGGATCCTGGGCTCCCTGGTGCACGCGCGCATTGTGCCGACCGCGGCCCGTGCCGCCAGTGCGCGTCGGGCATCGCGCCGTGCCCGCGGTTGCATTCCCCGGTTGCGCCTGCGACCTTGTGCGGCCTTCCCGCGATGCCAGCGGGCGTTTGGCCCCCGATGTCCCCATCCGACGCTACGCGCCTGCACGGCGCACTTTCGATCCTGCACCGCCGCGCGCTCGCGGACCATCGCCTCAACGCGGAACTGCAGCGCGCGCGGCGCGAGTTCTTCGGCGTGGACGGAAGCGTCGCCGTGCGGGCGTCCGCGGAACTCAGGTTCGTCGAATGGGCGCTGCTGGAACGCGAGAGCCTCGCGCTCGCCGCCGTGCCGGTCGACGTGCTCACGGCGCCCGGCGACGACGACTCGATCCGCGCGTCGGCAGTCGGCGTCTACCGCATCGAGACGGTGGACGGCGAACGCTGCGAGGCGCGCGACCTGCAGGACGACGACACCGTCGACCTCGTCGCGCCCGAAGGCGCGTTGCTCGCCGGCGACCTGATGGTGGGGCGCGTCTACCCCGCGGCGCGCGGCGTGTGGCAACCGTCGCCGGCCATCGCGATCTACCGTCCGGGCAAGGCGATCGCCGAGGCATTCCAACGCGACCTGAAGCGCCTCGAACTCGATCGCCGACTGACGCAGATCGAGATCGAGCGCCTGTTGCTGCAGCAGCAGATGCACGACCACGAGCTGAAGCCGATGGGCGGGCTCGTAGCGCAACCGGCGACGCCGCGACCGCAGCACCGGCAGGTCGAGCACATCGAAGCGGAGCTCGAGTCGGTGATGGCGCAAGGCGGCGCGCCGGGACTGACGACGCACGTCAGCGACTCGCTCGCGCAGGCCGCGCGCGCCGGCGTCGTGGTGGGACCTCTGCTCGAGAAGCTCGCGTTCGACACTTCGGTCGACCTCGATCGCGCGCGTCGTCTGCTGCTCGAACTCTGGAACGCGCACCACGCCGACGAAGCACAAGAGGAGACCGAGCAAGCGACGGCGACAGAGATCACCGAGGCCACGCCCGCCGAAGTTCCCGGCGAGACCTTGGGCCAGAAGCTCGCGCGCGTGCTCGACGAAGGCCTGACGCAGAAGCGCGACGTCGAAGAACTGTTCCGCCAGCTCGAGGAGATGGCTGGCATCGACGGCGACGAGGACGAAGAAGAGGACGACGCGCTCGCCGAAGCCGGCCGTGCGATCCTCGACGCAGCCGAGTCGGCCGACATCGACGGCGGCGACCTCGCGCCGCTCGTCACCGAGCACATCTGGGAGACGCAGCAGGCGGGCTCGCCCGCGGAGGCGACGCTGCAGATGTGGGTCGGCTTGCAGCAGAACGCGGCGATCCCGCACACGAGCATCGACGACGTGACGGACACAGACGTGATGCGCCTGTTCTTGCACGTCTACCTGAAGTCGGACCCGCGCGGCCGCGCGAACGCGGTGCGCTCGGCGTACGCGGCGGTCGAGTCGTTCTCGCGCTGGGCCGAGGAGACGCAGGAGCTCTCGCTCGCGTCGGCGCTCGCCGGCTGCAAGGGCGCCTTGCTCGACCACCTCGACCGGCTGCAGGAACTCGGCATCGCTCTCTCGTCGGCGCCGATCGCGGGGGCGTCGACGCCCGGGCTGCTTCGCGTCGAGGACGTGGGCGCAGACGGCTTCGGCGTCCGCGGCGACGAAGGCAGCCACTGGATCCTCGCATCCAAGGAATCCGCGAGCCTCGTGCGCGTCGGCGACCTGCTGCTCGGCTCGCTGGCGCCGAAGGGAAAGGGCTTCGCGTTGAGCGGCCCGGTAGTCGCCTTGCCGTCGGACGCAGAGTCCCTGATCGGCTGATCGCCGCGTTCCTGCACAGCGACGCGAACGCAGCCGCGCAGTCTCTTCGTCGATCGCTCGGCAACGGGAGATTTTGGACTGCTGCGGAGGCGCGCCCGCACGCAGTCCGATAGGGGCCGGAAGGGAGAAGCCCATGGCCTTCGAAACTGCGATCGACCGTCTTGTCCTGCAGCAGGTCCACCTCGCCGAGAAGGGCGAGGCCAAAGCAGAGACCGTGCGACAGCAGATCCTGGACCTGTGGCGGCTCTCGGGTCCACGGCCTGCAGGCGCCTACCAGATGGGCTACGCGAAGGCGCTGCTCGGCATCGACTGCGGAATCGCCGTCGAGGGCAACCTGCGACGCTGGTCGTTGTTCGGCAGCCTGCGCGCGCACGACCGTCGCGGCGAACGTAGCTGGATCGCCGACCTGCTGCAGGATCCGCAGACGCTCGTCGACCTGCTCGCCGAGCCCGAGTTGGCCGCGCAGGTGTTGCCGCTCACGGTGCGCACGCTGTTCTGGTGCGGCGACCTGAAGCTCGCGGTGCGCGCGATCGAGTATCTCGCCGCGGAGTCGACCGCGCCGGAACTCGCAGTGGTCGTCGACGCAGCGATCGCCGACTTGCTGTCGCGGCTGGAATCGCGCGAGGACGCCGAGGACGAGGAAAGCACCGCGTCGGTGCTGTCGCGCGTGATGCGCATCCCGGGTTTCGACCGCCTGCCGGACGACGTGCGTTCGCGTTACCACAAGACGCTCGCGGTACGCCTGTTGGCGGCGAGCGAATGGGACTCTGCGCGCAGCCATGCAGCCACCGCAGCCGGGCTCGCGCAGGACTCGGCGAAGCTCGAGAGTTCGTGCCGTGCCGTCGAGGCCCTGGCCGTGCTACGCGTGCACTCGCTGGAGCAACTCGAGCCACGCTCGGAGCGCCACGAACGCAAGGTCGCGCTGCACCTGCTGGCGCATGCAGGCGAGAACCCTGCCGACGCGGCGCCCGAGGCGCACTTCCTGCGCGGATTGCTCGCGTACGAGGCGACGGACTTCGCCGCAGCCGGCGCGTGCCTCGAGCTCGCGATCGCAGGCATGCGACGCCACGACGGCCGCGACACGCGATTGCTCGATCGCGCGCGCTTCTTCCAAGCAGCAGCGTTGCTCGCCGAAGGCCGCGCCGAGGAGTCGACGCGCGCGCTGCGTCTCATGGAGAAGGCGCTCGACACCGTGCAGCCCGATCTCGAGTCGTTCTACTTCGTGCACGAGGCGCTGAAGAAGCTCGACCGCAAGCTCGCGCTGCGCTTCCTCGACCGCGTCGACGTCGGCCGCGGCACCGCCGTCGACCAGCTGTTGTTCGTGGCCCTCGAATACGTGGCGCTCGGCGAGGCGAAGCCGGCACAAGCCGCGGCCGAGCGTGTGCTCGCGATCGCAGTCGACCTCGACCAACGTCTCGACGCGATGCGCGTGATGCTCACCGCGCACAACATGCTCGGCGAGCGCGATCAGTCGAAGGACTGGTATGCGCAGATCCGCGACCTGCTGCTGCAACGCGGCGCGTTCGCGCAACTCGAGAGGGTGCTGCGCGACGATGCCTTCTCGGGTCTCGCGCTCGACCACCTCGAAGTGAAGGTCGAGCTCGCGAACCTCTACGAGGAGATGGAGGGCAAGGACTACGAGCGCGCGCAGCTCCAGATCGCCATCGCGCGGTCGCTGCGGGCGCGCAAGGAAATCGAGGCTCTGCAACAGGCGCTCGGCCTGCTGCAGGAAGTCGCCGTCCAGCACCCGGAACTGGCCAAGGAAGACCTGGATGCCGTCGAGCGGCTGCTCGAGCTCCAGGACGGCGCGGCCGTCGACCCGGACGCCGGGCGTGCGGCGACGGCGGCCTTGCAGAAGCAACTCGGGCACCCGGTGCGCGTGCTCGTCGTCGGCGGCAACGAACGCCAGCGCCGGCATCACCCGAAGTTCGTCGAGCTCGCGGAACGCTGGGGCTTCGAGGGCGAGTGGTTGGAGACCAACTACACGTCGCCGCAGCGGATCGTCAGCCAGATCAGCGACCGGCTGCGCAGCGGGCTCGACATCCTGGTCTTGCTGCACTGGAACCGGCACGAGACGACCGAGCCGGCGCACGAACTCGCGCGCAAGGCAGGAGTGCCGGCGCGCACGGTGCACTACGCAGGCTTCACGAGCCTGCAGGTGTCGCTGGCGGAACTGCTGCAGAAGCTGACGCAGCAGAAGCCGGCGAAGGCGGCGGCACGCTGACCGGGACGGGGTCGGCGCCAGCCGGAAGCCGAGCCGACGGAAGGGGCCTACCTCCCCCGCTTCCCCTCGTCGCAGTTCTGATAAGATTTGTTATGTAAAGCCTGATAGGGGAGCCGCCGGAGGGGAGCCCGCAGGCATCCCCCCAGGCCCGGAACCCTCTGGCGCGCGCCTACCGGCGCCTGGCTGCCCTGGACCTCAGCATCCAGCGGCACGCCGTTCGGGAACCTCCGACCAGTCGCCTCGACGGCTCGTGCCGGCGCGCCTCGCGCGCCGCTACCTGCCGCCCGCCGAGCTTCCGTTCGCCGGCCCGAGTCCCGCACGCGCTGGCAGCCACGCTATCGACAGCCATGCGGTGAAGTCCGGCGCGATGTACTCGGACAGGTCCTCGCCGAAGCCGACTTCGACGAACAGGTTGCCGTCCAGACGCAGGCGCGCGCCGAGCCAGAGCAGCACCGTGTCCTCGCTGGCGCGGTCCAGGTCGAGACGGTCGAGCGTCGCCGTCTCCCAACTGACCTGAGCGAGCAAGCCGAGGTCCGCCAGCGGCTGGGCTTCCAGCGCCAGGCTGCCGGCCGTCACGTCCGCGAACTCGAACCCGGCGCGCCTCGCGACCGCCGGCGAACCGGCCAACGTGTGCTGCAACTCGGCATGCACGGCGCCGAACGACAACGGCCAGGTGGCGCACAGACCGGCTGCGTAGTCCGCCTGGCCGTTGCTGGCTCCGGCGCTCTCGTCGCCGACCGGGACCTCGACACCGAAGCGCGCCGACAGCCCGGGAGATCCGGACCCGTCGGCGGACCTACGCACCGGCACGAGTTCGATCGCGACCTCGAGCGGCACGTCGCCGAGCATCACGCCTTCCTCGCGCAGCTCGTAGACGACATCCTGACCGCTGTTGATGGCTGCTTGCACTTTGAAGAAGTCTCTGGGGCTACTGCTTCGCCCTTGGTCAGGGAACCCGAATGCGTCGTGGTAATCGATGAGGAAGCTGTCGAGGAACCCGCCTGTCGTGTGCAGCAACGGCACGCCGAACCCGACCTCGACGCCGCCGCCGAGGCCGTAGCGCGCGCCGAGTTGCGTGCGCAGGATCTCGCCGTCCATGTAGAAGGCCGATTGCGGCGTCGACCCAGCCAGGAACAAGCTCGTGTAGGCCGCCGACGCGCGCGCTTCGACGGCGCCGGCGGCGAGCGTCGCCGACGGCAGCGGCTCCAATCGCAGCACCGTGAGTTGCGCAGGATGCTGGTTGCGGACCGGCATCGGGCCTTGCAGCGTCTGCGGCGCGCCCGCGCATGCAGCGAGGCCGACCGGGACCGCGAGGAGAAGGCGTTGCGTCGCACGGCGCGCGGGCTTCATCGTGCCGCACCGTAGCCACGGCGCGACGCGCCGCAACGAGGGCGCGCGCGTTCTGCACGGGCTCGGTTGCGCGATGGTGACTCGCAGGGACGCGACACCTAGACTGCGCGTCTCGCCGCATGAAGACGAACCTCCGACCCGCATTCTTGCTCTCGCCGTGGCTCCTGTGTGCGTGCGCCGACGGAGGAGACTCGGACGCGCCGGTGAGCGAGGTCACGCTGGCGGCAGACCATCGCGTGATCGCGTTCAGCTCGCTCGCGGGCTTCTTGAACGCCTCGAACCGCTGGCAGGCCATCGCGACCGATCGCAGCATCCTGTCGCTGCGCGTCGACGCGACCTACCAGCTCGTCGACATCGACAACAACAGCGCGACCGGACCCTACACGCTCGCCGAGGCGGGCAACTTCGCCATCTACCAGCCGGGCTCGGGCCGCACGCCGACGTATTCGTTCCTCGGCGCTTACCAGCAGGCAGGCGGCAACTGGCCACCTGCGCCGGGCACGAGCCCGGACCTCGTCTTCACCGACCGCATCACCGGCAGCACGGGCGGCATCGGCATCTACCTGGGCCAGCGCGTCGAGACCACGCCGCACAACCTCGTCGGCGACTGGCACTTCTTCTCGCACCACGTGATGCTCGATGCGGTGCCGCTCACCACCGACCCCACCACGGTCGGCCGTGGCGCCTACGGCACGGTGGCGATCACGGCCACGGGCACCGACTACCACGTCGAGGGCACGGCGAAGGAAACCGGCCCGAGCCAGAACACGATCGACATCACGCTGACGGGGCCGACCGCGAACCTCGAGCCGCGCAGCACCACGGTGGACGACTGGCACGACATGCGCATCGACTACGACAACGGCGGCGTCGTCGATCCGCGCACGATGGTCGCGAGCGCTGGCCCGGATCTCGTCTTCGCGCTGGATGCCAACGAACGCACGCCGACCAGCACGCTGGACTCGGCCGCTGGCATCGTCTGCATGATGCGCAAGTTCTCGGCGCCGCCGGTCACGAACGACATCGCCGGCGAGTTCCTCGTCGGAGGCCACACAACGTTCGTGAAGCCGGAGAATCCTGGTTCGGACGCATTCGTCGGCCAGCTCACGCTGCGCGCAGCCGGAACCTGGGAGCTCGTCGCCGCAGGTCGCTCGGGCGAGTCATTCGACTACTCCGGCACGTGGTCGCAGAACGCGCAGCAAGACGGCGGGCTCACGTTCACGGTGACGAGCGGCGCGCAGATCGAGACCTGGCGCGGCGCGATCTCGCGCAGCTACGAGACCGTGATCGTGCTCGACCCGATCGCCGAACGCCGCACTGCGACGCCCACCATCTCCGAACTCAACTTCCTGCACTGCATCCGCAAGCGCACACCGCAGTGAAGCACATCGAGCGCAGGACCCGCACATTGCACCGCTCCATGAGGATTGCGTGACCACGCCGCTTCTCACCGTCGATCTCCCGTTCGCGAAGCGGCTCGGCCGCGGCAAGGTGCGCGAACTGTTCGAACTCGGCGGCGACCTGCTGCTCGTCGCCACGGACCGCATCTCCGCGTTCGACGTCGTGATGCACGAGGGCATCCCCGGCAAGGGCGAGGTCCTCACCGCGACCTCGAAGTTCTGGCTCGGCAAGCTCGCAGGTGTCTGCCCGAACCATCTGCTGTCGACGGACGTCGACTCGTGGAGCGACGTGCCGGACGCCTACAAGCCGCTGCTGCGCGGACGCACGATGCGCTGCAAGAAGGCGCAGCCGCTGCCCGTGGAATGGGTCGTGCGCGGCTTCCTCACGGGCTCCGGCTGGAAGGACTACCAACGCGACGGAGCCGTCTCCGGCGTCGCGTTGCCGAAAGGGCTGCAGCACGCGAGCGAGCTGGACCCGCCCATCCTGACGCCGTCGACGAAGGCCGAGAGCGGGCACGACATGCCGATCCCGTTCTCGCGCGTCGTCGAGCTCGTGGGGCAACGCACCGCCGAGAGCGCGCGCGACGCCGCTCTAGCGCTCTACCGCACGGCGCGCGCGTATGCGCGCGAGCGCGGCATCGTGATCGCCGACACGAAGTTCGAGTTCGGCATCCTCGACGGCGAGGTGATCCTCATCGACGAGTGCCTCACGCCGGACAGCAGCCGGTTCTGGCCCGCGGACGAAGTGAAGCCGGGCGGCAACCCGACCTCCTTCGACAAGCAGTACCTGCGCAACTGGCTGCTCTCGACGGGCTGGAACCAGCAACCGCCGCCGCCGACGTTGCCACCCGACGTCGTGGCGAAGACCGCAGCGACCTACGCCGACATCCGCGCGCGCCTCTGCGACGCACACACTGCGTCGCGACACGCATGATCGAGACGACGACGAGCGCGGCGTCCACGGCAGCGCGACCAGCGCCGTTGCCGCCGGCGCTCGAGTGGATCGGCGCTCTCGACGGTTCGCTTCGCGTCCTCGACCAGTCCTGCCTCCCCCACGAACGCCGGCTGCTCGACCTCCGTTCCGCAGACGCGGTGGCAGATGCGATCCGCAGGCTCGCGGTTCGCGGCGCCCCGATGATCGGCGTCGCCGCGGCCTACGGCCTCTACCTCGGCGTGCGCGAGATCGCGCCGATGCCGATGGCGCTGCTCGACACCGCGCGCCATGTCGCCGCGCAGTTGCTTGCGACGCGGCCCACGGCAGTGAACCTGCGTTGGGCGCTGGACCGGTGCCTCGAACGCCTGCGTCACGACCTCGCCGTCGCGTCGCTGCTCGCGGAAGCCGCGCGCATCGATCGCGAGAACACGGAGTCGAGCCTCGCGATCGCGAAGCACGGGATGGACCTCGTCCCCGTGGGCGGCACGGCGCTCACACACTGCAACGCGGGCCCGCTCGCCTGTGGCGGGCTGGGGACGGCGCTCGGCTGCCTGATCGCCGCACACCGCGCCGGACGCGCGTTCCGCGTGTTGGCCGACGAGACGCGCCCGCTGCTCCAGGGCGCGCGGCTCACGGCCTTGGAGCTTGCCGCCGAAGGGATCGACGTCGCTGTGATCCCGGACGGCGCGGCGCCGTCGTTGATCGCGCGCGGCGAGGTGCAGGCGGTGTTCGTCGGCGCGGACCGCATCGCGCGCAACGGCGACTTCGCCAACAAGATCGGCACCTACCCACTGGCGCTGGCCGCGCACGCGCACGGGATCCCGTTCTACGTCGCGGCTCCCATGTCGACGTTCGACGCAGCGATCGCCGAAGGACGACACATTCCGATCGAGGAACGGTCGGGAGCGGAGGTTCTCACGTTGCACGGAACCGCCCTCACGGCCGAAGGCATCGCAGCCAGGAACCCGGCCTTCGACATCTCCCCTGCGCAGCTGGTGACGGCCTTCGTCACGGATCGAGGCGTGCTGCGGCCGCCCTTCGCATCGGCGATCAAGGCCGCATTTGCGGTCTGCCGATGACCGGGCATGGCCACTCCGAAGAAGACCCGCACCAAGACCCCCGGAGCCAGGACGACTGGCGCGAAGAAGAGCAAGCCGACCTCGGACGGCGCCACAGCGACGCTTGATGCCGACGAGTCGGACGAGCCGAGCCGCAGTTCCTCGCCCGGGCACGCGATCGACGCGGAAGTGCTCGAGTTCATCGCGGCGCTCGATCGCTTCAAGAAGGAGCACAACCGCAACTTCCCGAGCTGGAGCGAAGTGCTCCACGTGCTGAAGGCGCTCGGCTACCGGCGCAACTGATCGACGCGAAGCGCGGCGGTCAGAGCACGCCGCTCGCGCACAATGTCGCGAGCGCTGCGCCCGCAGCGATGCGATACCACGCGAACGGCGCGAATGTGTGCGATCGAAGGAACGCGACGAACGGACGCACGACGACGATCGCCGCGAGGAAGCTGACAATCGTCCCGGTGAGCATCGGCCAGAACAACGGCCCGAACACGACATCGCGTTCGGACACGAGCTTCACGGCGCCCGCCCCGTAGAGGATCGGCAGCCCCACGAGGAACGAGAACTCGGCGGCGGCGGTCCGCGAGAGTCCCAGCAACAGCGCGCCGGCGATCGTGGCCCCCGAGCGGCTCGTGCCTGGCAGCAGCGCGAGGCACTGGAAGCACCCGATCGCGAAGGCCGTCCCGTAGCCCATCGCATCCAGCGACGCGGCGCGCAGACCCTTCTTGCGCACGACGCGCTCCACCAGCAACAACAGGAAGCCACCCACGAACGTCGTCGCCGCGACGAACTCGGCGGAGAACAACCGTTCTTCGATCCAGTCGTCGCACAACAGGCCAAGCACGGCCGCAGGCATCGCCGCGACGACGATCTGCAGCAACAGGTTCGGCCGGCTCCCCAGTTCGTTCCGCACTGCGCCGCGCCATGCGTCCAGCAGCGGCCGCCAGTAGAGCGCGAGGATCGCCGAGATCGCCCCGAGCTGGATGCCGATCGTCAGCGGGGAGTCCGCGATGCCGAGCACGCGATTCGCCACGATGAGGTGGCCCGTGCTCGAGACCGGCAGGAACTCGGTGAGGCCCTCCACAAAGCCGAGCCAGACGGCGTCGACGATCGACACCGTCGGCAACGGCTCCTGCGGGCCCATGGCGAATGCCATAGGCAACGCGCTCAGAGCGCCTTGTCCGGCGACGTGTAGGCGATGCCGAATGCCTCGGCGACGCCCTGGTGCGTGCAGACGCCGTTGAGCACGTTCGCTGCAGTGCTGATACCCGGATCTTTGGCGGCCTTCGCGGCGCCGAGGGCCGCGAGCTTCTTCGCCCACGGCAGCGTCGCGTTCGTGAGGCCGAATGTCGAAGTGCGCGGCACGGCGCCCGGCATGTTGGCGACGCAGTAGTGCAGCACGCCGTCGACGACGAAGGTCGGATCCGCGTGCGTCGTCGGCTTGCAGGTCTCGATGCAGCCACCCTGGTCGACGGCGACGTCGACGATGACCGCGCCTTCCTTCATCGACTTGAGGTCCTCGCGACGCACGAGCCGCGGCGCGCGCGCGCCCTGGACGAGCACGGCGCCGACGATGAGGTCCGCATGCGGCAGCTGCTCGCGGATCGCGATCGGCGAACTGTGCAGCAGCGCGACGTTGGCCGGCATCACGTCCGACAGGTAGCGCAGACGGTCGAGATCGAGGTCCATGATCACGACGCGCGCGCCGAGGCCGGCGGCCATCTTCGCCGCGTTCGTTCCGACGACGCCACCGCCGAGGATCAGCACCGTGGCAGGCTCGGTGCCAGGGATCCCGCCGAGCAGGATGCCGCGGCCACCCATGTGCTTCTCGAGGCACACCGCGCCGACCTGCACGGACATGCGACCCGCGACTTCGCTCATCGGCGTCAGCAGCGGCAGCGTGCGGCCGACCTGCAAGGTCTCGTAGGCGAAGCAGTGGGCGCCCGACTTCAGCATCGCGTCCGTGAGCTCACGGCTCGCAGCGAAGTGGAAGTAGGTGAACAGCACGTGGCCCTTCTTGATCAGCGGATACTCCGCCGGCAGCGGCTCCTTCACCTTCACGATCATCTCGGCGCCGCCGTAGACCTCGGCCGCCGTAGCCAGCATGCGCGCGCCGACCTTCTCGTATTGCGCGTCCGTGATGCCTGCGCCGAGGCCGGCGCCGCGCTCGACGAGCACCGTGTGGCCTGCGGCGACGAGTTCCATCACCATGGCCGGGACTGCGCCGACTCGGTTCTCCTGCGCTTTGATCTCCTTGGGGACGCCGATGATCATGAATGCCTCTGTGGGGTCGCTGTCTCGGGAAACGGGGCGAGGACTATAGCGACGAGGCCTCCGCGGTCCCGATCTTTCTCGCCCTACAGGCCGCAGCCATGGGGCGCAGGAACCCTTCCGACCAGGCGGACGCCCTCAGCGATTCGAAGACAGCCGCGCCAGGACCGCGCGCAGGTGCTCGCGCTCGCCGGCCGGCAGCCCCGGCAGCAGGGCGCACTCGACGGACAGGCCGCCTTCGCTGACGCGCACCGCGGGAGCGGGCTTCTGCAGCACGCGTGGATCATGGCGCAGGTAGGCCTCGACCGCCGAACGCGCGAGCACCGGATCGCATGCATCCACGTGGAATGCCGTTCGCGTGGGCCCGTGTTGTGTCGTCGCACCAGCGACCACGACCGGCGGCGCTTCCTGCGGCTCGTCCTCGCTGTCCGCGGGATCGAGGATCAGGACCTCCTCGTCGAGTGCGAAGTCGCCGATGCGCGCAGGATTGCCGACGGCAACTGGCTCCGTGCTTCCGTCGCGGCTCGCTGCAGTCGGCGCGCGCTCCGCGACCGCATCGGTGAGCACCTTCGCTTCCTCCCACGAACCGAAGTCAGCAGCTTCTTCGTCGCGGCCCGACCGATCGCCCAGCGAGCGCGCGCGAGAACGCAGGCGCATCGCAACGGCGACGAACGCGACCACGGCGACGCAACCCGCGATCCAGTTCGCCGTGCGTCGGTGCATGTCCAACTCGACCGCAGGGTTCGGCGGCGCGCCGACCACGCGCTCGTCCGCCGCGGCGCCGCTCGCGCCCGGTGCGACAGGGCCGCGCGCAAGCGGCGGCACCTCGCTCGCGCGACGCGCCGGAGCAGGAGTCGCAGGCGTCGAAGCGGGCGCAGGTTCTCCCGCAGCCGCGGCGAGCGCGACTCCGATGCGATCGAGCCGCAAGGACATTGCGTCCAACGTCACCGCGAGCCGCTCCTCGAGTTGCCGTTGCTTCGCCTCCTGCCGCGCGACCTTCCGTTCCAACTCCGCGACGCGTTGGTCCGAGTCGTCCCTGGAGCAGGCAGCGGACACTGCGAGCGCGACCAGCAACCACACCTCGTGACGCGAGCGACTCATGGCAGCCGCTCCTGTTGGCCTGCTCGCGAGGCTTGCCGGATCCGACCGTCGCCATCGACGCACAGCCGCTGCGGCCTCGAGACCAGGTGCTGACGGCAGGCGCCGAGATCCTCGTCGCTGAGCAGCAGCGGCAAGGTCTCCGGGCACTGCACGCTTTCGCTGTCGTTGCGGATCGTGACCGGCACGATCGCTCGCAACTGGTCATCGGGCAGCGGCAGTCGCTGCAGGAACGGCGACACCACGCGTTGCACGACCGTGGAACTCGCCTCTTCCCACTCTGCGGTCAGCGAGTTCGGCAACAACTCGCAGACTTGCGCATCCGCGTGACCCGCGCGACGCCAGAACAACGTCGGGACGAGCGGCACGTTGAGGTAGCCGCGCACGCGGCTCTTCGGCACGAGCGCGAGCGTCTCGCGCAAGCCCATGCGCAACGGCCACCGCGGCAAGCGGCTCGCGAGCCACAGTTCGCCGTCGGCAGCGAGCCCGAGAGACCACGTGCGCGCCGAGCTGCCGTCGGAACACAGCAGCGTGTAGCCGCCGCGCACCGGTTCGAGGATCAACTCGAGTCGCCCGAGACGAAACCGCGAACTCCCGCCGCGTTCCGGTCGCGGCAGCTGCGCAGGTTCGAGATGCGAGAGCAGTTGGTCCATCGCAGGCGGTGAGGTCGCCTCTCGGCAACACATCGCCGCCGAAGCGGCGAGGATCCTAGGAAACCCGTGGCATTGTTCCACCACCCCCGGACGACGCTGCCGCGGCTTGCGGCACGGCGATTCCCTTCGCGCCATTGCAGGAACGAAGCGATCCACTCGCTGCAGCACATGCGCACGCAACGCACGCGCCGGAGGACCCGGCCCCAAGCAGCGGACGTCGCCTGGATTCCGTCCTTCCCCACCACCAAGCCCAAGGCCCTCGTCCTCGGTCGCCGGCTGGGGACGCAGGAGTTTCCGCTTGCTTCTCCGAAGCTGCTCGGCATGATCTTCGGCCCTGGCTGGGCGTTTAGCTCAGTTGGTAGAGCATCAGCTCGACAAGCTGAGGGTCGCAGGTTCGAGTCCTGCAACGCCCACCACTCGATCCAGCCAGCTCCGGGAGCCACGTTTCCGGACGCGACATCCAGCGAGAGGCGCCGCAAGAGCGGCTCGCCCACCTGGAAAGGTCACGCTGAGAGCCACTCACATTGGTGAGATAGGGATCGGTTCACGACCCCAGTTTGCGTCCACCGCAATGGGCTCGTGCGCACTCGGCTCAGATCCCGAGAGGGCAGACAAGGACGAGAGCGGCCCCACACCAAGCGCTTCCCCCCGCCGATGCCGCGTGTGCAAGCAACGCGGCTCGCGTCTTGGCATCGACGCATCGTGGCCGCCACAAGGAGTGCCTTGCGCGCCGCGGCCGCAACACGGGCACCGTCCCATCCATGTGGGTGCGCATCGCCGTCGACGGCCGTGGTCGAAGGGATGCGCGACACCGCAGGTCCGAAGTCGAACGACACGCAGCGGAACGAACGCGAACGCCCTCTTGCCCGAGCGACCCGTTCGGAGACAGTGCTTGCGGGGTGGCGGTCTGCCGGAGGAATCCGGCGGGGGTGCCCCTCCATGCACCCTCCTCTCCCATGCACATCCGCCGCCTCCTCGGCGCCTGGCTGCTTCTGTTGGTCGCAGCTGTCGCGCGCGCGCAACTCCCGGTGTCCGTCGCCAGGACACAGGACAACCTCCTCGTCGTGGTCGTCGACGATCTCGGCGCGGATTACGTCGGGTGCTACCAGCAGAACCCGAACCCACCCGCGACGCCGACGATCGATGCGCTCGCGCAGCAAGGGGTCCGGTTCGCGAACGCATATGCAAACCCGGTGTGCACGCCGACGCGCGCGTGCTTGATGACCGGCAGGCACGCATTCCGTAGCGGGATGGAGGTCACCTGCATGCCCGGCGACCGCGGCATGCGCGACGAGGAATGGACTCTGCCCGAGGCGATGGGAAGCCGCGGCTACGAGCGCGCATTCGTCGGCAAGTGGCACCTCGGAGATCGTCACGGGGCCGCGACGCCGAACGTGCAAGGTTGGCCACACTTCGTCGGAGCTCTCTACGGCAACATCCCGAACTACTCGCAGTGGACCAAGACTGCGAACGGCACGACGCTGCAGGCGACGACTTACGCCACCACCGACCAAGTCGACGAAGCACTGTCCTGGATCGGCATGCAGCGACGACCCTGGATGCTGATGCTGAGCTTCCACTCGCCGCACACGCCACTGCACGCGCCGCCCGCGCATCTGCATCGCCAGAATCTCGCAGGCCTGCAGCCGTCGACCTCGCCGATCCCGTTCTTCAAGGCCATGGTCGAGTCCGTGGACTCCGAGTTGGGTCGCTTGTTGCGCGGACTCGGGACGGCGCGAAGCCGCACGAATGTGCTGCTGCTCAGCGACAACGGCTCACCTGCGGGCATCGCGCTCGCGCAGCAGAACAAGGCGAAAGGCTCGCTCTACGAAGCAGGCGTCCGCATCCCGATGGTCTTCAACGGCCCCGCGGTTCGGCGACCGGGCCGGGTCGTTGCGGATCGCGTGCATGCGATCGACGTGTTCCCGACCCTGTGGGAGCTTGCCGGAGGTTCGGCGGCGAATGTGCAAGTCGCGTTGGACGGGCGGAGCTTTGCGCCTCTGCTCGCCGACAAGCCCCTGCCTCCGCGCCCGATCTACTCGGAGACGATCGGCACCGGCTTCGGCAGCGGTTGCACCCGCATCGACGGCGACTACAAGCTCATCCGGTTCACGGACGACCCCGTGATGATGCCGCACGAAGAGCTCTACAACGTGCGACTCGACCCGCAGGAAACAAACAACCTGCTCGCGCCAGGCGTCGCGACGAGCGCTGCGGATCGCACCGCACACACGGCGCTCGCCGACGGGCTCTGGGAGGTGCGCAGCCGCGGCTACATCGTCGCCTTCGGCGCCGATTGCCCGACGTCCGCAGGATCCGTCCGGCTGAAGAGCTACGCGGCACCATCCATCGGCACACCGCACTTCCTGCGTGTGCTGTCGCCCGGAGTCGGCCCCAACAACCAGAGCTTCGGAGCCTTCGTCTACTTCGGCTTCGGCCCAGGCTCGTGGGACGGCCCCGCGCTCCCGCAGTCCCTCGACCAGATCGGGATGCCTGGATGCACGCAGTACGCGCGACAGGACACGCTGGTCTACGCCGGCCCGACCGATTCGTTGTTCTGGGTGTCGATGCCGACCGATCCGGCGATGCTGGGAACGCAGGGGGCGGCGCAGGCCTACGTGTCCGAGCCTGGCCGCAATGCAGCAGGCCTCGCGGCTTCAGCTGGCTACCGGTTCACGCTCGGCATCTGGTGAGGCCCGCGGGTCGGTGACCCGACGCGTCCGAACCGAGCCCGCGTCGTCGCGTTGACTTCGACGACGCAGGCCTGCGCGACTCAACCTTGCGCTGCAGCCTCGCCGAGGACCTTGCCGAGGAGCGCGCGGTCGCCCTGGATCGCCGTGCGCTGCATGTAGAACAGCACCCCGCGCAACGCGCCGAGTTCTTCGCCTCCACCTGCGCGGCCGGGGCCGCCGTGGATCGTGCCCGGCAGCACGGCGCCCGGTCCGAGCGCCTGGCCTTGCGTCTTCTCGCTGCCCACCCAGAGACGACCGTGCCACGGAGCCATCGAACGGATCCAGCAATCGAGCGTGTCCTTGTCGTCCGAGTAGAGGCTCGCGACGAGACCGCCGCCGCCGAGGTTGGCAAGGCGCGCGCCCTCCGCTGCGTCCCCCGAGTAGGGAACGATCGTCGCGCACGGCCCGAACACCTCCAGCTCGTGGATCGCGGACGCATTCGCATCCTTGGCTCGCAACAGCGTCGGCGCGACGAAGTAGCCGCGATCGAACACCGGCTGCGGCCCGCCGCACAGCGCATCGGACACCGCCAGCAGCTGCGCCATGCCAGCACGAACGGACGCCAACGCCTCGGCGCTCGCGACCGGCCCCATGCGCACCGCCTCGTCGGCTGGGTTGCCCACCTTCGTCGCGGCGATGCGCTCGAGCAGTTGCTCCTGCGCGTCCGCGAGCAGGTCTTGCGGCACGAAGATGCGACGGACTGCGGTGCACTTCTGGCCCGCCTTCTGGGTGATGTCTGTGGCCACGTTCGCCACGAACTGCGCGAAGGTGTCGCCGCCGATGTCGACGTCGGCGCCGAGCACTGCGGCATTCACCGAATCCGCCTCGATGTTCACGCGCACGTTGCGCGCAACGAGGTTGCGGTTGCCGCGGATCAGGGCTCCGGTGCGCGACGACCCGGTGAACGCGACCGAGTCGAGCGGTTGCAGGAGGTCGAGCGCGCCCGACACCGATCCTGCGACGAACTGGAAGCTGCCCTCGGGCAGGATCCCGCTCTCGACGACCAACTGCGCGATGCGCCATGCCAACATCGCGCTCGCGGCGCCGGCCTTCTCGATCACCGGCACGCCGGCAAGCAGCGCGCACGCCATCTTCTCGCCCATGCCCCAGGCCGGGAAGTTGAAGGCGTTGATGTGCAGCGCCACGCCGGGCCGCGGCAGGAACACGTGCTGGCCGGAGAACCGAGGCGTCCTGCCGAGTTGGATGCTGTCGCCGTCGAGCCAGATGCCGTTCTGCGGGAGGTTCGCGGCGAGGCTGCCGTAGAAGGCCAGCGTGCCGGTCATGCCGTCGAGGTCGAACTTCGCGTCGCCGCGCGTGTTGCCGCCGTTCTGCGTGCTGATCGCGATGAGCTCGTCGCGCTTCTCGTGGATCAACTTGGACAGGGCCTTCAGCGCCTCGCCACGCTGCGCAAAGGTCATCGCCTGCAGCGACGGCAGTCCCTTCTGGCGCGCGTGCGCAAGCATGCCTTCGAAGTCGACGCCGCCTTCGTGCAGGTGCGCGAGCACGGCTTCCGTGGACGGGTCATGGAGCGTCTTCGTGGCACCACTGCCGCTCTGCCAGCGTCCGCACACGTAGTTCTGGAGCACGTTCATCGCGGGGAGACTAGGCACCGACACAGAAAGTTCGCGCCAAAAATGACCGGCGGCGCCGACGACCCGCGCACCGGCGCCACCGCGCGGCGGAAGCGAAGTTGACCGGCCCTGCGGGCGGGTTAGGTTCGCGCCATGCCGCTGCGCAACTCGACCGCCCTGCTCCTCTGCCTCTCCTTCGCCGCATGCGGCATCGCCCGCATGGAGTCGAACGACCCGATCGACGCAGAAGCCGTCCGGACGCTGGTCCCCGGCTCCACCACTGCGAAGGAAGTGGTCGCGAAGCTCGGCGCGCCGACGGAAGTCGTGCAGCTCGGCAAGCGCTCCGCCTACCGCTACGACGCGTCGAGCGCGAAGAGCGCGGGCCTCGTGCTCGTGGTGTTCAACATGTTCGCCCAGGACATGCGCACGGACCGGCTATGGGCCTTCTTCGACGAGAAGGAAGTGCTCACGCACGTGGGCGCCACCTACGGCACCCATCGCACGCAGTACGCGTTGCCCTGGGAAACCGTGCACGAAGCCGAGGACGACGCAGCGCGCGACGCAGAGCGCCCCGGAGTGCTCGACAAGTGAATCTCCTGACGAGAGCTTGCGCGGTCGCCACAGCGGCGCTCGCCGCTGCCTGCGTGCAGCTCAGCTACACCGTGCAATACGAGGACAATCCCGTCCCCGACGCGATGTTGGCGCAACTCGTCCCCGGACAAGACGACCTCGCATCGTGCCTCGCGCGGCTCGGTGCGCCGCACCACGTGTTCGAGTATCGCTACGACGGGCTGGCGTTGTTGTGGCACCACGTCGACAGCTCGGGTTGGGGCGCGCGCTTCAGCATGAGCGTCGTGCGCGGCGCGCCTGGGGCCCGCTTCAGCATGGACTCCGACTCGGCGGAGATGCCGGGCGCGATGCTGTGGTTCGACGGCGACTACAAACTGCTGGAGTGGCGCAAGGGAATGATGCGCGACCTCACGGCGAGTTTCCGCCGCCGCCCCGCGGACCTGGACCAGCAAGAGCGCGACTCTCGCTGATCCACCGCGTTCAGAACTGCACGAACTGCAGCAGGTCCTGGTAGCGCCGCTCGACGACCGAGCGGTCCGCGCGCGCGATCGCATCGACGCCGACCGCTTCGACCGTGAGGCTCGCCGAAACCGTGCCGTAGGCGACGGCGCGCTTCATGTTCCAGAGGCTGATCGTGTCGCAGCTGGCGAGATAGCCCATGAAGCCGCCCGCGAAGCTGTCGCCGGCGCCGGTCGGGTCGAGGACCTTCTCCGTCGGATAGGCCGGCAACGCGAAGTGGAAGTAGGGGCTGAACACGAAGCATCCGTGCTCGCCCTTCTTGACGATCACGAGCGACGGGCCCATGCCGAGCACGGCCTTGCCTGCCTTGATGAGATTGCTCTCGCCCGTGAGCTGCTTCACTTCCTGGTCGTTGACGATCAGGCCGTGGATGCGCTTCAGCAGCGCGCACAGGCCCTCGCGATCGCGTTCGATCCACAGGTCCATCGTGTCGGCGACCACGAACTCCGGGCTCTCGACCTGGTCGAGCACAGACATCTGCGTCGCCGGCGCGCCGTTCGCGAGGAACACGAACCGCGAGTCGCGGAACTTCGAGGGCACCTTCGGTTGGAAGTCGCCGAACGTGTTGAGCTGCACGTCGAGCGTCGTGCGCGAGTTCATGTCCGCCGAGTAGCGACCGTGCCACGCGAACGTCTTGCCCGGCTTCGTCTCGAGGCCCGCGAGGTCGATGCCACGCGACTCGAGCAACTGGCGGTGTTCCGACGGGAAGTCCTCGCCCACGACGCTGACGAGACGCACGTTCGTGAACATGCGCGCGGAGAGCGCGAAGTAGGTCGAAGAGCCGCCGAGGCAGCGCTTCGCGGCCGCATGCGGGGTCTCGATGGTGTCGAACGCAGTGGAGCCGACGACGAGCAGGTTCATGGGTCGGCGCAGCATGGCGACAGGAGGCGGGAGCTACAAGCAGCGCGTCCCGCCTGCCCCCACACAAACGCAGCTAGCGCCTACTCGGCTTCGAGTTCCTGCTCGCGCTGGATGTCCTGCTGGGTCACGCGCTCGCGCTCGAACAACACCAGCAGTCCAGCCAGGAGCGACCACAGCGTCGTGTGGAGCCTGTAGAGAACGGACAGCGCCACCGCGCGCGTGCCCATGATCCTGGCTCCGGTCTCCATCGAGGCGCTGCCGGCCGCATACGATGCGCCGTAGGCAGCGAACAACTTCTGGTACAGCACTTCTCCGAGCCCCCAGCCGTTCGGCATCAACGGCACGGCGCTGATGATGTTGATCACCGGGATCAACACGAAGTACTCGGTCCACGGCATGCCGACGCCGAGCGCGTCGCCGACGAGCACGACGCTCATGACCGAGACCACGTGGTTGATCACTCCCGCGAGAAGGCTCGCGAGCACCACGTTCTTGTGGCCGCGATAGACGAACACGGCCTCGTCGAACAACCGCAGCACGTTGCCGATCTTGCGCGGCAGCCGGTCGAGCAGCTGCTTCAACCGCACGAGGTTGCGGAGCCGACGGCTGAATGCGATCGCGAACAGGACCGACAGACCGCCGATCACGCCCCAGATCGCGATGGCGATGTCCGCGAACCGGTCGAGCGCGAACAACACGACGATTGCGCCGAGGATCGCCAACGATGCAAGGCCGAGCACGCGGTCCACGATCACCGAGACCAGCGCCGGGGCGCGTTGCCCCGGGCAGTGCTTCATGATGTAGAGCGCCTTGATCAGGTCGCCACCCGTCGCGCCGGGAACCACCGTGTTGAAGAACACGCCGATCCACGTGAACCGCAACGCCTCGACCAAGGTCACCGCCAGCCCGTTTACGCGCAGCAGCCACCACCATCGAGCGCCGGCCACGAGCACCGTGACGAAGTAGCAGAGCGCGCCGAGCGCGAAGAGCCCCGCGTCCACGTTGCGCCAATAGGTCCAGAAGCCTGGAACCACCTCGATCTCCGAACCATCGGATTGGGGCCCCGGCTTGACGCTTCGCTCCACGCCGTCCTTGCCGACGAGCCGCACCTGCTCTTCGGCCCACTTGCCTTGGAGCCTCACGGTCTCTTCGACAGCCTCTGCACCGGGTCGGCGCACGACCAGCCGGTCGTCCCATTGAACCGTCCGGAAGACCAAGGCCATGAGGCCGACCACGACCAACAGCTTTGCGAGCCGTACCAACGCAGTGCGCTTCATCGCTGCCACTCCCCTTTCGCGCGCACCTTGCACCGCGCGGCACGGATGCTGGCCTGTTCTTCGGCAACTCGCAGCAGCAGCCGCTCTGCGAACGCGCGCGCATCGACGCCGATGTCGGCAAGCGCAGCGATCGCGACCGGCGCGCCACCTTGCGTGGCGTTCACCGCGAAGTGGATCAACGAACTCACGGGCGAGGCAGTCGCGATCGAGATCGAGAGCTTGCCATCGCCGACGAACAGGTCGTCGCCGTCCCTGCGGACCTGCGCGGCAGGGGCGAGGTCGCAGAGGACTTCTCGCGCGCTGGCGCTCAGCAGCCGCTGACGGTGCACGGCGAGCGTGAGACCCGACTCGTCGAACGACTCCCAGAGGAAGTGCACCATGTCGTCCGCGGCGATGCCCGGCCCGTCGATGTCCTCGAGATCGGCGATCTCGTCGACATGGACCTTGCAAGGCCCGCGGAACGCAACGATTGCGTCCCCCGCGTGCCCGGTCTCGGCGAGGATCCAGTGCGACCGCAACTGGGACCCGTCATACGCGATCGTCCGTTCCAACCAGCGCGCGATCACTTGAGCGGCCTCTGCTTCCGGTACTCGTTCCACCATTCGGCGACCCAGTCCGCCCCGCCCTCCGCGTCGGGAGCTGGCACCGCGCTGCGGCGCAACAAGCAGAACGCCAATGCCTCGCGCGCCGGCAATGCAGTCGGCGAGAAGTAGGGATCTCCGTCGAGCGCGAGTCGGGCGAGGAACTCCGCAGGCGTGACTTCCTGCCAGGCCTCGCGGCCCCGGATGCGGACCGACCGCAAGGCTCGCGCCTCGTCGAGCTGCCCGCACATGTGCACGAGACGCAGGCGCATGGAGTCGTTGTCCTCGAACTGCGGCTCGCCGGCCTCGATCTGCTTCGGGGATGCGGCAAGAAGCGCGAGCAGCAGCGGGACCGAGTCGGGCCCAGCGGACCGATGCAGCAGTTCCAGCGCGCGTATGCGCACTTCGAGCAATTCCCGATCGCGCCCGAGACTCGCCTGGACTGCCGTGGCCCGCATCGCGTGGCCGAGCGCAAGGCGCAGAGCTTGCACGGTCTCCGCGCGAAGCTCGCGGTCGCCTTCTTCCTCGGCGGCGTTCTCGAGGTCGGCGAGCAATGCCAACCGTTGCCGCCATTCGGGCAGCGGCGTGCCGACGAGCCCCGCAATCGCTGCGCGGTACGTCGCCTCGTCCGCGTCGGACAACTGCGAACCGACCGGCTCTCGGGCCGCCGGCCGCAGTCGCGCGAACTCGTCGCGCCACCGCGGGGCATCCGTCGCCAACGGAGGCTTGGGTCCGTTCTCCTCCAAGCCGTCGGTCAGCACCACTTCCTGCTGTGCCGCGATCGCAGCGATGCCGGCGAGCGCCGTGATGCGGTTGAGCGGGGAAGGATCGAGCTCTGCGATGCGGACCAGGCGCTGGATCGAGGCGCAGGCCCGGTCGACACGGCGGCCGGACTTCGGCGCAAGTTGCCCCGACAGCTCGCGCACGTACTGCGACGGGTTCTCCAACTCGCGCGTGACACGTTCGCCGAACAGAGCAAACAAAGCCCAGCGAAACGGCACGAGCAGCGACCAACGCGCGATGCCCCACGTTGCGTCCACCGTGTCCCGGTAGACCAGCCGTTCTTCCGCGCCTTCGCCCTCGACGACGACCGCGGCATCGAGGTCCTGGATCACCATGCGGTAGTTCAGGTTGCTCACCGAACACGCGCTGATCGACAAGCTGCCCGCGACGAGCAGGAACACGAGCGCAACGAACCTCATCGCGAACCCCTCTCGCTCGGCTTGCCGATCGCTTGCCGCCGCTGCTGGACGAGAGCGGCGCGTTGCGCAGCATCCTGCGACTGCCGTTCGTCCGAGGGCACGAGATCCGATCCGTGGCAGAGCCCGACGTCGAGCGCGACGAACGTCGCCGGATCGGACTCGGCCGCCAACGCTGCGAGCAGCAACGGCACGCGATCCGAAGCGGCGAGCGACGCTGCGCGCTCGGCGCCAGCGCGCCGCACCCGCGCATCCGGATCCGTCAACGCGACCGCGCAGAACTCCACCATATGGTCCGGATGAACCTGCGCGCCGGCGACGACCGAGGCTCGCACCGATCCGTCTGGATCTACAGCGGCGATGCGATGCGCAAGGTCACGAACCGCCTCCGGTTGGCGTTCGAGCATTCGGAGCACAGCCATCCTTCGCGCGGGATCTTCGGCTCCGCGCAGGTCGCCGAGCAGGTCGCGCACGCGGACCGAACGCGGAGTCTCACGCTTCGCGACGCAGCGCTGCAATGCGTCGACGTCGGCCCCGCGCAGCTTCACATACGAAGCGCCGGCAACCGATCCACGCAGCGACGCAAGCGCTGCGGCAGCGCAGTCGAACTCCCCCAGCCCACAGGCGAGATCCGCAAGCTCGAACCAGAGTCCTGGGCCGAAGGAGCCCTCGTCGCGGTCTCGCAGCACGCAGAGTTGCCGGAACGCGTCCCCTCGTCGGCCGAGGTCGCGCAAGACCCCAGCCCTCGCGGTGGCCAGCGCTGCGGAGAACTCGCGACGCTCCATCGCGTCCTCGAGGAGACGCAGAGCCTGGGCGTGCTGTTCTTCTGCGTCGAACCGCGCGACCTCCGCCAACAGCTCGGATGTGGGATCGGCGGCGGACTCCATGGCGGCCACCGCGTCGACGACCGAGACCGGAGCCTTTGCATCACCCGCCGCTTCTTCCGCGACGAGGCTTGTCCCCGCCCCGCCGAATGCCGAGGTCGGAGCGGGCTCGGGCGCGGAACAGCTCCCGAGCGCCAGGCAGGCTGCGGCGGCGACCAATCGTTGCATCGGCGCAGGGTTGTAGCCACACGCCTCCGGCGCGCACTCTTGTTTTCCACGTCCTGGAGCTGATCGTGCAGCGATGAAGCGACCTGGCCTCCGACCCGACGTCCTGCGCACGGCGCTCAAGTCCGCCGTGGATGCCGTGCTGATTGCAGCAGCGCACGCGACCAAGAACGCCGACCGGGAGGCTCCGCGCAAGATGCGTCGAAAGGGCCCCGGCGATTTCGTCACCAAGGTCGACGAGCAGTGCGAAGCTCTGATGCGGCGAACCCTGCGCCGCGGAATCCGCGAGGCCGGATTCGTCGGCGAAGAGGGCGGAGCCGAAAACGCGGATCGCGAATTGTGCTGGGTTGTCGATCCGATCGACGGCACCAGCAACTACGCGCGCGGACTGCCGCAATGGGCCGTCGCAGCCGCGCTCGTCGCCGACGGCGAGCCCGTCGTGGCGGCGATCTGGTCCGAACCGGAATCCGCGCTCTACACCGCCGTGATCGGCGAAGGCGCACTGCGCAACGGGACACCCATGGGTCGCCCGAAGCCGCGCTGGAACGACGGATCCGTGGTCGGATGCCAATGGCGCATCGGCAAACCCAACCTGGGAATGCTCTCCGCACTCCAACGGGAGGGTGCGCGAGTCCGGTCCTACGGTTCGACGATCGTGCAGATGCTCGACGTCGCCAGCGGTCGACTGGACGCCAATGTCCAGGAGCAGGGCAGACCATGGGACCTCGCTGCTGCGTCGCTCGTGCTGCACGAGATCGGCGCGACGGTCACCGACTGGAAGGGCAAGCCGCTCTTTCCGTTGACGGACTTCGCCACGGGCCACCACCCGTCCCTCGCCGCGATGCCGACTGTCCACCGCAGACTTCTGCCTCTCCTGCGGCAAGTCCGCGTTGTTGTTCCGAACGAGTAACGCACCGATGCCGCGGTGTGTGCGGCACGCGACACCTGGAGCATGACCGCGGTGTGCTCCGGCCGCAGAATGCAAATCCGAAGGCCGCTCGCCGAGGTTGGCCCTGTTTTTGCGCGCAACCCATGGGCAGGTCGGTATCCTGCCGCCCTCGACCGATCGGCCGCCAAACGCTGGCCGTGACCCTGGAGCAAAAGATCATGAAGAAACTCGTTCTTGCAGGCCTTTGCTGCGCCGGCGTGCTCGCGCTGCTGCCGCAGACCGGCAATGCCCACGGCGGCCAGTACCGCGGCCCCGGTGACGTCGTTCCGCCGAACCCCGGTGGCGGTCGTGGCGGTGGCCCCGGCGGCCCCGCGACCCCTGGCCCTGGCGGCCCCGCGACTCCTGGCCCCGGCGGCCCCGCGGCCCCCGGCCCCGCTGGCCCTGCGACCGGAGGCCCTGCAGGCCCTGCGGCAGGCAAGGGTCCGACGACGGGTGGCCGAGGCATCCAGCTCGAAGACGACCTCAACAAGTGGGAGTTCTGGTGGGAGTTCAACAAGGACCCCTACATCCGACTCCGCGACGCGATTCACAGCAGCTCCGCGACCTCGGGCAGCGACGAGTTCTATCTCGGCGCGACGCGCAAGGTCGATTCGCAGGACACGATGAGCCCCTCGGACGAGGAGAAGCTCAACGTCATCCTCCCCGCGCTCAAGAAGGCGATCGACTCCACCGAGGACCGCGACATCACGTCGTCCTGCATGGTGGCGATGGCCAAGGTCGGTCGCAACCACAGCGAGTTCAAGCTGCGCGACGTCTTCATCCCGCGCCTTGCGCGCGGTGATCAGGAGATCCGCGAGACCGCGGCTCTGGCGCTCGGCATTGCCGCGCTGCCCGACGCCGAGAACATCGACATGCTCACGAGTCTCGTTCTGAACTCCGACGCCGGCAAGAAGGCCAGCGGCGGCGACGTGAACGACCGCACGCGCGCGTTCGCTTGCTACGCGCTCGGCCTCGTCGCGCATGCGAACGCGGACGCCGCGCTGAAGCGCAAGGCGTTCGACGCGCTCCGCCAGATCGTCGACGACGACTCGAAGAGCACGCGCAACACGAAGGTCGCGGCGATCAACGCGATCGGCATCCTCAACGCGGCCGGCGCCGCATCCTCGACTCCTGCCACGGGCGGCGACGCTCCGGCGGCCGGCGGAGAGGGCGACAAGACGCTCGTCGCGGACGCGCTGAAGTGCCTCGAGGCCTACTACATGAAGGCCCTCGGCTCGGGCGACCAGCTCCTGCAATCGCACTGCGCTCCGTCGATCGCGAAGCTGCTGGGCAAGGACTACGCCGACGCCAAGGTCGTCGACACCTACAAGAAGCTGTTCGCCGACGATCTCGCCGACAAGGGCAAGACGAAGCGCAGCAGCAACGACATCCCGCGCGCGTGCGTGCTCGCGCTCGGCCAGCTGTGCAAGCCGATCGACGACGAGAAGTCGCCGGACGCCGAGTACGGCAAGCTGCTCCTCGAGACCTGGAAGAGCCACCGCGATCTCCAGACCAAGTACTTCGCGATGCTGGCCCTCGGCCAGATCGGTGGCACCTGGTGCCGCACGCAGATCCTCAAGGAGTTCGACAAGGCCGGCAAGTCGATCGAGAAGCCGTGGGTCGCGATCGCCATGGGTGTCTACGCCTACGAGAAGTACGAAGCGGACCAGGCCGCAGGCCGCACGGTCGAGCTCGAGGAAGAGTTCGGCCGCACGCTCCGCGCTGCGCTCGAGGACGTGAAGGATCCGAGCGCCCAGTCGGGCCTCGCGGTCGGTCTCGGCCTCTGCCGCTACGAAGCCGCTGCCGACGACATCCGCGCGCTGCTCATCAAGAGCCGCAGCAAGGACGACCTCGCCGGCTACCTCTGCATCTCCTTGGCGCTCATGGGCGACAAGCGTTCGCAGACGGACATCCGCGACATCGTCGAGAAGTCGGTCCGCCGCCCGGAACTGCTGCAGCAAGCCGCGATCGCGCTCGGCAAGCTCGGCGACAAGGGCGTCGCGGACGAGCTGCAGAAGCTGCTCGGTGACGGCGACACCAACCTCGCCAAGCTGTCGGCCGTCGCTTCGGCGCTCGGCTTCATCGGCGATCGCCGCACGATCGACCCGCTGAAGCGCATGCTCCAGAACGAGCAGCTCACGCCGCTGTCGCGCGCGTTCGCTGCTGTCGCGCTGGGCGGCGTCGGCGACAAGGAGAAGCTGCCGTGGAACAGCAAGCTGAGCACGAACATGAACTACCGTGCGGCAGTCGACACGCTGACGGACAAGACCGCCGGCATCCTCGACATCCTGTGATCCGGCAACGCTTCTGACGAAGCGTCGAAGCGGGCAGGCGCGAAAGCGGCTGCCCGTTTTCGTTTGCGGACCGAACCACGGAACGGAGCTTGCGGAGATCGAGCATGGACGCGCACCACTCCAACACGGCCCCGTGCGGATCTCTGCGCCGCACCGACGTCGCTCTCGACCACCCCGTTGCGATTGCGCACGCGAGCCTGCTTGCCGCCGTTGCTTGTTGTGTGACGCTCGGAACAGCGAACGCACACGGCGGCCAGTACCGCGGTCCGTCGACGGTCACGCCGCCGACTTCGGGCTCGACCAACGCATCAGGGGGCAGCGCCTCCAGTGGCTCTGCGAATGCGAACGCGCCATCGACGCCCGGCCCCGCTTCTTCCAGTTCCAATACCGGACCAGCGGGTCCGACGGGCGCAGCAGTCGCAGGCAAAGTCGGTGGCCGCGGCTATGCCGTCGATGCCGACCTGTCGAGCTGGGAGTTCTGGTGGGAGTTCCAGAAGGACCCGCTGCTGCGCGCCCGCGAAGGGCTGGAGTTGCGCAGGGCGTTCCACGCGACGGACGTATTGCTGAGCGGCCGAGGCGCACTCGCATCCCTGCTGGAGGCTCCGAGCGAACGCGACGTGCGCACCGTCGTGATTCCGGCGTTGGTCGGCTCGCTGCGAAAGGCGGCCGACCGCGACACGATCACAGCGACGATGGTTGCCCTGGCCAAGATCGGCCAGGACCCGGACGGCCCCACGCTGCACGAGCTCTTCCGGGAACGGCTGACCAGCCTCGACCAGGAGATCCGTGAGACCGCGGCCCTTGCGATCGGCATTGCCCGACAATGCCGACGCGAAGACCTGGATCTGTTGATCGCGCTCGCCACGGATTCGCCCGCCGGGCATCGCGCGACCGCGCGCAGCCAGGTCGACGAACGGACGCGAGCCTTCGCGTGCTACGGCCTCGGCCTCTGCCTTCCTCGTCTCGAGCCTGCGCGTCGCAACGGACCGGTTCGCGCCTTGCTGTCGCTGCTGAAGGCAGAGGGCGCGGCGGGAGTCCACCGCAACGTGACCGTGGCTGCGATCGCGGCGCTCGGACAACTTCCTTCCGACCCCGACTCCGCATCGCGCGCGCTCGTCGACCTCGCAGCCGAAGGGCTCTTGTCGTTCTACGACCAGGATCTCGGACCGGGCGCGCAACTCACGCAGTCGCACTGCCCCATGTCCTTGTCGGCGCTGCTGGGCCGCTCGCATCCGCGCAGCGAAGAGTGCCGCAGCCGCTTCCTGAAACGGCTGAGCGAGGAACGAGCCTCGGACCTCGGCCCAGGCTCGAAGACCAACGACCACGTGGGCCAGTCCTGCGCTGCCGCACTCGGGGCCATGTGTCGACCGTGGGAGTCGGACGTCTCGCCGGACCACCAGGCGTGCAAGACGTTGCTCGCTGCCTACCGCACTGCGCGCGACCACCAGACTCGCTACTTCGCGGCGCTCGCGCTCGGCAGGATCGGCGGCGCGCGAGCTCGCGAAGCGCTCCTGCGCGAACTCCGCGAAGCGAGCCGAGCCATCGAGCAGCCCTGGATCATGCTGTCGCTCGGTTCCCTCGCTGCCGACGCGATCGAGGAACAGAAACGCGCTGGCGTGACTCCGGAGCCCGACACGGAGATCCGCGACGCGTTGCTCTCTGCGCTCGCGTCTTCGAAGAACCCGCAGACCATCGGTTCTGCCTCGATCGCCCTCGGCCTGTGCCGCGCGCCGGGCTCCGTGGATCGACTTCGCGGAGCCCTCATGGACTACGGCAAGCGGGAGGATGTCGGCGGCCAGATCGCGATCGGGATCTCGCTGCTCGAAGAACGCGGAGCCGCGCCACAACTGCGCGAACTGCTCGCGGGCTCGGTGCGCCAACCGCAGTTGCTGGTCCGTCTCGCGACCGCGCTCGGCAAGCTCGGCGACGCCGAAGCGGTCCACCAGCTCGTCGCAATGCTCGAATCCAGCGAAGGCGGCCTCGCCCGCATGTCTGCGCTGTCTTCCGGGCTCGGCCAACTCGGCGACCGACGCTGCATCGCGCCCTTGGTGCAGATGCTGCAGAACCCGTCGCTGACGCCGCTCACGCGAGCCTTCGCGGCCGTGGCGCTCGGCGGCGTCTGCGACCCTGAGCCTATGCCATGGAACGCGCGCTACGCGGCCACCGTGAACTACCGCGCCGCGGTCGAAACCTTGACCGACGGAGCGAGCGGCATCCTCGACATCCTGTAGAGGCCGGCGACAGAACGCATCCAGTCACACGCTTCGCGGCGCAGCCGTTCATCCACCGCTGGCAGCGCGTTCACGAAGTCCCCGCCTCGTCAGCGCCAGAAAGTGCATCGAGCGCACGACGGCCGCTCAACCGCGCGCGGACTGGCCTCAGGCGGCCGCAACCGATCGACGGAGTGGCAAGAGCGCTGCAGCCACCGCCACGAGCGACACGATCGCCGCCAACACGAGGTTGCGATCCGCCACATCGCGAGCGCGCACGATGGGAGCCAGCTCCGCCTGCAGAGCATTCCGCTGGTTGGTCAAGGATGCCAACAACGGCTCCGGCGGCGACATGGCGAGGCCGTCGAGCGTGTGCGCGAGCGCAGATTGCAACCGTCGCTGCGACCATCGCGCCGCTCCCGCGAGATAGCACAGGTAGGGACTCGGTTCCGTGCTGCGCCCGGCGGCCGCGACCGTGCCGTCGAAATCGCCGCGTCGGTATGCATCGAAGGCCGCGGACTCCGCCCACTCGCGACTCTCGGGGCCATCGAAGACGAGGATCTCGACTCCCCGATCCGCATCGAGATAGGACTGCAGCAACAACTCGTCCAGCAGCGGGCGGTCGTCGCGCAACGTCGGGGCAGTTCCGTAACCGGGCAGCTCCTCCGCCCTGCGCCACGTGCCCAGCGCAGCCTCGTCGAGCACCCGTCGCCACAGCCCCGCCTCCACGCTCGAGAGCGAACCGGTGGGAGCATCCGTCCGCGACAGGCAACTCGGGTCGATCCGCGCGTCCTTGCGACCGACGAGGAGCACGTTGCGAGAATCGGGGACGCGGAACGCGGCCACGTCGGAGAAGCGCTCGCGCATGGTCCGCGCCATCGCGACGAGCACCGGATCGTCGAACCCGAGCCCGCCCACGTTGCACGCGACGACACCGCGCGGCTCGAGCCGTTCGTGCACAGCAGCGAAGAACTCGCCGCTCGCGAGGTGCGGCGGGATGTAGACCTGGTGGCTGTAGGCGTCGACATGGATGCAGCGCCACGTGCGCGCGCTCCGTTCGACGACGACGCGACCGTCGATCCCCGCGAACACGTCGCCCTCGCTGCGCGCACCGGGAAACCACAGCTCGCCGAGCTTCACGACCGCGGGATCGAGCTCGACCGCGTCGACGCGCGCCGCCGGATGGATCGCGGCGTAGATGCGTCGGAACGTGCCCGCGGCGTCGCCGATCGACAGCGCGCGCAGCCCGTCCTCGACCGAACCATCGCCCGCGAGCAGCGGAGCGACGAGGTGGTAGTCGTAGTATGAGCTCGGCCGACGACCTTCGTCGAGGCTGCTCGTCAGCACGCGCCCCTCCACCGCCACCGAGTGGTAGCTGTCGAGGCCTTCGTTGATCTTCAGCTCGGTGCGAGCGGGCGCGCCGCTCGACGACGGTGTCCGCACCACGCGCAGGTACTGGTGGCGCGACTCCACTTCCGCGAGCAGTTCCTGCCCGTCCAACGGACCGCGCAGCGGACCCAGCGGCAATGCTGCGCTCGCGAGCGCAAGGACTCCGACCGCCAGCACGCCGGGCCGACGACGCACGACGAAGCTCGCGACAGCCAGCGCAGCCGCGGCGCTCCACACGGCAGCGCGGCAACCGAAGTGCGGCACGAGCCAGTGCGTCGCCAGGAAGGTGCCGACGAGGCTGCCGATCGTGCCCGCCGCGGACACCGCGCCAGCAGCGCGGCCGATGCCTGCGCCAGAGGCCGATGCGCCGACCACGAGCCCCGGCGACACCGCTCCGAGCAACCACAGCGCCGGACCGAACAAGACCACGGATGCCGCGAGCGAGCCGCGGACGAGCGCGGGCATCGCGGCATCGAGTGGCAGGTCCTGCGGCAGCAGCCAGTCGCCGACCGAAGGGCCCGCGAACGGCACGACGCACAACACGACCGCCGCGAGCACGAGCAACCGCGCCGCCGGCGCGCTGCCGCTGCGCTCGGCGAATCGGCCGCCGGCCCAGGCGCCGAGCGCCAGAGCCAGCAGGATCACGCCGATCACGTTGGTCCAGACGTAGGCGGAGTCGCCGAAGAACGGCGCCAGCAACCGCACGGCGCTCAACTCCACCACCATGCACGCGCAACCGGCGAGCGCGGCCGCAGCGCACGCGCGGCCGACGCTCAACGCGCCGGAAGCAGGTTCACTTGCCGGCACCGGCGTCGTCCGCCTTCTTCTCGGCCGCGGGCACGTTCACGCGGAACTCGACGGGGAACAGGAACTGCGTGTCGTTCTTGCGGACCATGCGCTTCAGCAGGCTGTTGAAGTCGCGGTTGCGCTTGCCTTCTTCCCACGCCTTCTCGTTGACGATCAGCGAGATGGGCTTGTCGAGGTCTACGAGCGTGTCATTCAGCGACAGCACGAGCGACTCGACGCCGACGGCCGTGATCTTGATCTTGTTCGCGCCGCGATCGGCTTCGACCTCGACGCGCGGCTTGCTGCCTTCCGGCGACGTGTGCACCGAAGACTGCTTGAGGATCGCCACCCAGTAGGACTTGTTGAAGCGGTCGTCGTTGGGCTCGATGACGACCTTCTTGCGGTTGACGACGCGCTTGCACCCGGCCATCCACTTCTCGATCTCGGGCGCTGCCGCGGCGAACGGATAGGCATCCGTGGTCGGCAGGATCGTGCAGGTCGCGCCCTCGACCTTGTCGAGACGCGCCTTCAGCGAATCACATGCGGCAGAGGTGTCGCTCGACGACAGCAGGAGGAAGTTGACGCCGCCCAGGCTGCCCAGGCGAAGGTCGTCCAGCGCCGTCGGCGAACGCAGGATCACGCCCGCGAACAAGTCCGGGAAGTGGCTCGCGAGGCGCACGGCAAAGCCGCATGCGCCCTTGCCCGCGTCGAGGAATCGGCGCGAGCGGTCCACGTTGTAGCCGCGCTGCGTCTCCCCGAAGGACTGGATGATCTCCTGGATGCGCTGCACTTCCTGCGCTTCGGAGCCGTCCTTCGAGTAGTCGGGCATCGCGTCGAGGTCGACGGCCTTGGAGACGACCGGCACGTGCACGATCGAATCGCCCGCAAGCGCGGACTTGTCCGTCCACGTCGTGTCGAACCATTTCTTGCCGTCGGTCCATTCCTGCTTGTCGTCGAAGCCGGGGACGAGCAATACCGCGCGCGTCGGGGTCTCCGCCTTGTAGGCCTTGGGCACCGAGATCCAGTAGGCAGCCAGCGCGTCCTTCGCGTCGACCTTGCGCAGCGTCAGAGCCTGCTTGCGCTCGTACGGGATCGCGTTCGCAAAGATGACCTCGAGGTCTGCATAGGACTTCAGGAGGTCGCCGTGCTTGTCGCTCTGCTTCTTCCAGTCCGCATAGAACGCCTCGCGCGCGCTGTCGTAGGCCTTCTGCGCCTTCTCGCGCGCCTTGCCCACCGTCGCCGGATCGTCGTAGACGATCTGCGTCTCGACCATCTTCGCAAGCTTGCCCTGCAGGGCCTTCTGGTCCGCCGGGGCGAGCTTGGGCGCCGGATCCTGAGGCATCCACGCCGTGCCGGCAGCCGGGGTCATCGATCCGAGGCACACGAACGTCAGCGTCGCGAACACAGGCATCTGAGGGGTCTCCGAAGGGCTACGGTTCGATCCGAGGGGTTTCGGCAGCGCGCCGAAGGCTGTCCACAGCGCCGCAGCGCCGGGGAAGTTAGCGCACGGTCCGCCGCTTGTCAGGATCTTGTTGCGGCGCCGACGCTGCCGCCGTCGCAACGGCGAGATCGATCGCGGCGCGGCGCAGCAACGCGGCATCGGGACGCAAGCGCAGTGCCGACGCCGCGGCGGCCAACGTCTGTTCGCGGACCTCGGCGCCGACGTCGCTGCACACTGCGTCCACCACCAGGTTGGTGATGCCGGGGCCCTCTCCAGGCCGCGCGTCGCACGCGAGGCTGCGGCGGAACGCGGCCAGCGCCGCTTCGCGCTCGCCGCGCACGCGCAGCAGCAGGCCGTAGTCGTTCCATGTCCACGCGTCGTCCGGGGCGACGAGCAGGGCCCGATCGTAGGCCTGCTTCGACTCCTCGAGCCGCCCCGCGTGGCGCAGCGCGAGCGCGAGGTTGGACCAGCGCGCGCAGTCCTCGGGCAGCCGTTCGGCAACCGCGCGGAAGATCCACAGCCCGTTCCCGAGGTCGCCTTCGCGCATGATGGCATCGGCCAACGCGACGACCTTCGCCTCGTCCGCTGCGAGCGCGCGCAGAAGCGCGGCAGGGCGTGAATCGGCAGCCCTCTGCGCAGCACCAGCGAACTCATGTCCCCTGCCGAGGGCGATCCGGCTGCGCAGGAACGCGACCTCGGCGCCGTCCGTCGAAGTCGCCGCGTCGCTCGCCTCGCGATGGAACTGCGCGCACCGTCCATGGTCCCCGGCGGCGAACGCGACCTCGACCGCGAGCGCCAGACGCGCGGTGCGTTCCTCTCCAGGAGCGATGCGCAGAAACGCCGCGAGCGCGCGCGCCGCGCCGCCCGCGGAGGCATCGGCCGCCGCCGCATCGAACGCCGCGACCTGCGCAGCGACGGAAGCGGACATGCAGCCGAGCGCGAGCAAGCAAGCGAGACGACGGGGCAGGAGTTGGGAACGCATGTCCAGGACCGCCACCATACCGATGCCGCCGATGCGCGTGGCCCGCCAATCTTGGTCCCGACCTCCGGCCACGACAATGCCGGGCGCGTTCGCCTTCGTGCTTTCGCAGAGCCCGGACTGCATGATCGAAGCGTGCAGAAGATCCGCGTGGCCATCCTCGGGAGCACGGGCTCCATCGGCACCCAGGCGCTCGACATCCTCCGTCGCAACGGCGATCGCTTTGTCGTCGCCGCGCTGCAGGCGCATCGGTCGGAAGAACAGGTCTATGCGCAAGCGGTCGAGTTCGGCGTCCCCGACGTGTGCCTCAGCGGCCTCGCGGAGCCGACGCGGCCCCTGCCGAAGGGCGCGCGCTTCCACGCCGGCGCCGAGGGCGTCGTGCAGATGCTGCAACGCGCAGAGCCCGAAGTGGTCCTCAACGGCATCACCGGGGCCGCGGGGCTCGCCGCCTCCGAGTGGACGCTGCGCGCAGGCAAGCGGCTCGCGTTGGCGAACAAGGAGTCGCTCGTCCTCGCCGGCGAGCTGCTCATGGATCTCGCCGCGCGCAACGGCGCCGAGATCCTGCCGGTGGACAGCGAGCACTGTGCGATCCACCAGTGCCTGCGATCGGGCCGGCGCAGCGAGGTGCGGCGCATCCACCTGACGGGATCGGGCGGCCCGTTCCGCCAACGACCGCTGCACACGTTCGCGAGCATCACGCCGCAGGAAGCACTCCACCATCCGACGTGGACGATGGGCCCGCGGATCACGGTCGGCAGCGCGACGATGATGAACAAGGCCTTCGAAGTGCTCGAGGCGCACTGGCTGTTCGGCCTGCGCCCGGAGCAGATCCAGGTCGTGCTCCACCCGCAGAGCATCGTCCACTCCATGGTCGAGTTCTGCGACGGCTCGATCGTCGCGCAGTGCGGCCTGCCCGACATGCGGCTGCCCATCCTCTACTGCCTCGCCTACCCGGAGCGGCTGGAGTTCCCGTTCCAACCGTTCGAGGCGACGAAGTGGAGCAAGCTCGAGTTCGCTCCGGTCGAGCCCGAGCGCTACCCCGCGATCGGGCTCGCCTACGACGTCATGCGCCTCGGCGGCGACTCAGGCGCGGTGCTCAACGCAGCCGATGAAGTGCTGACGCAGCGGTTCCTCGAGGGCCGCCTGCCGTTCCCCTCGATCTCCAAGCACGCCTCCGCGATCCTCCACGCGCGCACCCCACGCGCCACGAAGGCCCTTTCGGACGTCGTCGCCGCAGACCGCGAAGGGCGCGAGCGGGCGACGGCGCTCGCAGACCACGACCGCCGCGACGACCCACTCGGAAACGCATCCTGATGACGGACTTCGGCAACGGCCTGCTCGTCGCGATCGGCATCGGCATGCTGATCTTCGTCCACGAGCTCGGACACTACCTGGCTGCGCGCCTCATTGGCGCACGCGTCGAGGTCTTCTCGCTCGGCTTCGGCCCGCGCCTCCTCGGCTTCCGCCGTGGACCGACGGACTACCGGCTGTCGCTGATTCCGCTCGGTGGCTACGTCGCAGTCGCGGGCCAGGATCCGGAGGACATGCGCCACCCGGAAGAGAGCCTGCAGAGCAAATCGGTCGGCCAGCGCTTCCTGTTCTTCCTCGGCGGCGTGCTGATGAACGTGCTGTTCGCGCTCGTCGCGTTCCCGATCGCGTTCGGGTCCGGCGTGAGCTTCCCGGCCCCCGTGGTCGGCGCCGTGCAACTCGGCAGCCCTGCGTGGGAAGCCGGCATCGAGCCCAAGGACCGCGTGCTCGCCGTCAACGGCAAGCCGATGTACTCGTTCGAGAACCTCGTCGTCGAGTTGGCGCTCGCCGGACCGCGGCGCACGACGCTCGTGCTCGAGCGCAACGGCGAGCCCAAGACCGTCGAGGTCGAGCCGCGCTACAGCGCGCAGGACGGCATCTACTCGATCGGCCTCGAGATGGCGCTCGCCGACGCGCCCGCCGAACTCGTCGTCTCGCCGGGCGGCGCGGCCGAGAAGGCCGGCCTCCGCAACGGCGATCTCCTGGTCGCCATCGAAGGAACGCCCGCGCGCGTCGACGCGCCACCGGACCCGGCCACCGAACAGCGCGCGAAGAACGGCGAACCGGTCACGGTCACCGTCCGCCGCAGCGAAGCGGACGGTGCCTCGCGCGACCTCACCGTGGCGCTGCAGCCCATCTCGCGCCCCGCGGATCGCGCCCTGCTCGGCGTCGAGCCGATGCGTCGCAAGGTCGTCGGCCTCCGGCCGGGCAACCTGCTCACGGAACGGCTCGGCATCCAACGCGGCGACGCGCTGCTCGAGGTCGACGGCAATCCCTACCTCGGCGCCGGCTTCGACGGCGCGGAGCCCGCGCTGCGGCTGCTCGTCGAGCGCGCCGGGCACCGGCTCGAACTGCGCGCCCCGGCGACCAAGGACGAGCGCGCCGCGTTCGCGCGCGACGTCGCGATCGGCGCGGACATGGACGATACGGTCGTGATGCCGGCCGAAGACGGCGCGGCGCGCGCCGCCGGCGTGCTCCCGGGCGACCGGATCCTCGCGATCGACGGCGACTCCGTGTCGCGTTGGCAGGAGCTGCAGGAACGCGTGCGCGCAGCGGACGGCAAGGCCTTGGTCCTCCTCGTGGAGCGCGCGGCCGCCGACGGCAGCAAGGCGCCGAAGCCGCTGTCGCTCGCAGTCGAGCCCAAGCGCCCCCAGATCCACGACTACGGCTACACGCGCCAGATCGAGCGCATGCGCCACGAAGTGCGCGCAGCCGGGTTCGGCGACGCGATGCGCCTCGGCTCCGTGTGCGCGATGGACCTCGTGAAGCAGCTCTACGTCACGACGAAGCGCCTCATGACCGGCGAGGTCGCCGCGAGCAACCTCGGCGGGATCATCCAGATCAGCCGCGTGAGCTACCAGAACACGCAATGGGGCCTGCCGCGGTTCCTCTACTTCCTCGCGCTGCTGAGCATCAACCTCGCGTTCGTGAACGTGTTGCCGATCCCGGTGCTCGACGGCGGGCACCTGCTCTTCCTGCTGATCGAGAAGATCAAGGGCTCGCCCGTCAGCGTGCGAGTGTTCCAGTACAGCCAGGTGCTCGGGCTCGTGCTCGTGTTGGCGCTCGTGGTGTTCGTCACCTACAACGACATCCTGCGCCTCCTCTGATCCACAGGTAGGGCACGGCGCGCCAACATGGCCGCCACGTCGACCCTTCTCCGCCTGGTGCGCGCAGGCACCTTGTTCTCGCCCGCGGCCGACGCGCTCGCGGGCCGCTGCCTCGTCCTCGGAGCGGAGGGCACGATCTGGGACGCCGACACGCTGCGACTCATGCTCGCAAGCGTGCTCGTCTACGCGGGCGGGATGGTCTGCAACGACGTCGCGGACGTCGCCGAGGATCGCCAGCACCGTCCAGAGCGCCCCATTCCGAGCGGAGCGATCTCCCGAACGCTCGCAGCAGCGCTCGGATTCTCGTTGCTGCTCGCCGGCGCGGCCACGTCGCCGATGCCCGTCCACCACGGGATCCTCGCGACGCTCGTCGTGCTCTACGACTTTGCGGCCAAGCGCGTGGTCCTGCTGGGAGCCCTCTGCATGGGGACGCTGCGCGCCGGCAACCTGCTGTCCGGAGCGGCCCTCGCCGGCGGCGCGGTCTCGACCCCGCTGCTCAGCGCCGCCTTGTGCTACGGCGTCTACGTCTTCGCCGTCACGATCCTCGGTTCGTTCGAAGAGGACCGGACGGTGCGGCCGCGCGCCGTCGCGGCGCTGCAGGGCGCGCCGATGTGGGCCGGATTGGGCGGCCTGCTAGCCGTGCAGGACGGGCTGTGGCCAGCGCCGGCGATCGCGCTGCTTCCCGTCGTCTGGCTCGCCCGTCGCAATCGTTCCGTCGCGCACTGGGGCCAGGCCGAGATCCGCGCATCGATGGGCTACCTGCTGCTCGGCACCATGCTCTACACGGGCTTGTTGTGCCTCGCGGCCGGTCGGCCGATCGAGTGTGCGGCGATCGTCGCCTGCATCCCGATCGCGCGCGCGGTGACCGCGCGGCTGCGCCTCCGGACGATGACCTGAGCGAAGCTCAGGCCTTCGACTTCTTGCGCGCAGCGATCGCGGCGTTCGCTTCGGCGCGCGTCATCTGGCCCTTCTTCACCAACTTCTCCAGCGCCTTCTGGAAGCGGTCGAGGTCGCCTTTCTCGTCGGTTCGCGCGGCAGCCTTCGGCTTCTGCGTCTCGGCGACGAGGTGTTCCTCGATGTCCTCCTTGTGTCCGAGCGTCGGCGTGGCCTCGTCGCGCGTGCCCGCATCGCGACCGGTCGTCATCAGGCGAAGGCCTTCCCCCATGCCCTGCGGCAGGTGCGCGAGCAGGTCCTTGCGAACCTCCTCGAGGCTCTGCGCCATCGGGTCCTGGCCCAGGTGCTTGTCCGCGGCAGCGGTGCCCGCCTTGCGGAACTCGTCGAGCAGCGTGCCGACGAGGTTGTGCATCAACGGTTCGATGACCTGCTCGGCCGTCGAGGTCGTGTTCTTCTCGAGCACCGCAGTCACGATGTGTTGGACGCGCGTGATCGACTCGCGAAGGAACTCCGCCATCTCCTCGCTCAGGCGCGAGTCGAGCTGGACCTTCGCGGAGGTCGCGACCTTCTGCACGATGTCCGCCGCGACCTTGGTCGCCGACGTGAAGAAGTCCTGCATCTCGATGCTGAGCTGGCGATCGCGCTCCTCACGACGCTCGACCGCGTCCAGCTCCTGCAGCGCGTTGGAAGGACCCGAGAGCGGCCGCTTCTCCGTGATGCCCATGCGACGCATGCGCTCGCGCTCACGACGATAACTGTCGAATCCGTCCCCGATGCCTTGATGCATAGCTTCCTCTTGGCGGCGATGCCGCGCGTTGGACGGCTATCGGCCAGCCCGGATCAGGGCTTGATGTGCTGCGCAGCGAGCTTCGCGAGGATCGCCAACGCCGCCTCGCGCGTCGGCTCGACGCCATCGAGCGAATCGAGCGCGTCCTCCACCTGCTGCAGGATCTGCCCCACAACGGGACCTTTCGGAACTCCCAGCGCCAAGGCGTCCTTGCCCGTCACCAGCGCAGGGCGTTCTGGCGGCAACTCGGCGAGCATGCGCGTCGCGGCCGCGTGGATCGAAAGGTCGGCATGGCTGCCGAGGCAGTCGGCGCGATGGAACGCGAGGTGCTTGCCGAACAGCGGGTCGCGCATCCACATCTCGCGCCGTCTGGGCCGCATCTGCAGCAGCGAGGCGATCCGGATGTGGTCGCGACTGATCGCCACGACCTCGGCACGCAGCGACTTCGGCGCATGGAAGCGTTCGAGGATCGCGTCGGCCATGCGCGCCGACAGCACGTCGTGGCCGTCGAACCGGATGCGGTCCTCGGCCACGCGGAACGTCGGCGGCTTGCCGACGTCGTGCAGCACCGCGGACCAGGCGATCGTCGCGTCGCCCTCGTCCGCATGGTCGAGCACGAGGCACGCGTGCGTGAGCACGCAGCCCTCGGGGTGGTATTGCGGCGGCTGCGGCACACCCTCCATCGCGGCGACCTCGGGCAGCAACACGGACGCGAATCCGAGCTCGACGAACCGGCGCAGCGCCATGCCTCGCCCCCTGCTCGTGAAGGCATTCGTCAGCTCGGCGAACACGCGTTCCTTGGACAACGTGGCGAGCCCGGATGCGGCGGCGCGCGCGGCAGCTTCGGTCGCGGGCTCCGTGCGCAGCGCGAACCTCGCCTCGAACCGCAGCAGGCGCAGGAGACGCAGGGGATCCTCGGCGAACCGCACGGCGGGCTCGCCGATGGCGCGCAGGATGCCAGCTTCTAGGTCCGGGAGCCCTCCGACCGGGTCGAGGATCTCGCCGCTCTCGCACGACGCGTAGAGCGCGTTGCACGTGAAGTCCCGTCGCACGGCGTCCCGTCGCGGATCCGCGACGAAGCGGATGCGGTCGGGATGGCGATGGTCGGCGTAGCCTTCCTCCTCGCGCAGCGTCGTGACCACCACGGGCCACGGCAACCCGTCGATGCGGCACGCGCCGAAGCGCGCGTCCTCGAGCGCGCCTTCGCCGAGCGCCGAGGCGACCGCATTCGGCGCGAGGTCCGTGGCGAGGTCGAAGTCCTTCGTCTCTAAGCCCAAAGCCAGGTCGCGAACGGTGCCGCCCACGAGCCAGCACTTGCCGCCGACGGACTCGATGCGCCTCGAGATGTCGCGCACCTCGATGGGGATCCTGTCTGCGTCGAGCTTTGCTCGGACCATGCTCGCCACCATACTCCGCGCATGGCGAACGTGCCCGCCGCAGCGACGGTCGAAGAGACCAACGAGGAGCCGACGCTACCGCAGCGTCCGCCCCGCAGCCCGATGACGTGGTGGGTCCTCTGCGGGCTCTTTGCGCTCGGAGGGACGCTCGGCCTGATCCTCATGACGGCGCGCCGTTCCGCCCGCGCCGAGTCGCGCGGCGACGAGCTCGCGCGCCTGCTGCTCCAGGAAGCGTCGACGATGGCCCCGCTCGACTGGACGAGCGAATGGCAACGCGCGCACCTCGAAGCGCGGCTCGTCGCAGCGGCCGTCTCGAGCGGCTTGCTGCTCAACGAATTCGGCGAGCGCGCCGCAGACGACAGCCCGGGCTTCGGGTTCACGAACAAGCACTACGCCGTCGTGCTGCGGCCATCGCCTCGCCTCGAACTCGACGTGCCCGAGGACGAAGGCGACCTGCCCCTCGAAGCCGTCGCGTTCCCGCGCGAGTCCGTGGGCCCGGCCAAGTCGATCTTCTTCCATCCCGAGGACGCCGACCGCGCGTACTCGCGCAACCTGCAGTCCGACTACACCGACGACGCCGCCGAGCGGCGGCCGCCACCCGGCACGTTCCACCGTCGGCCGGACGGCAAGCGCCGCGCGTGGGATTACCGCGCCTTCGACGACGAACGCTTCCTCGTCCCTTCGCGGTCCTGATCGTCGCATCGAGGGCGCGGCCTGCGCAGTGGTCGCGGTTCCTCCCCTGCGAGCGATTACCGCGCGCGCTCTCGAATCATCCCGCGCGCACTCGTCCGCTCCGACGCGCAGCGAGCGCTCCCGTCAACGACCTCAGAAGTACTCGAACAAGAAGTCCTTCACGAGCGGAGCCAGCGGATCGCCACCTTCGCGGTTCGGCGCTTCCTGCAGGCGCGTCAGGCGGCGCACGTCGTCGAGGTCGAGCCACGGACGCGACAGCGCGTTGAGCGCCTGGATGCGGATCTGCGGGATCTCCTCGACGTCGTACAACACCGAACGCAGAAGGTCGGCGACCTGCTTGGCGAGCGCCGGCGAAGAGCGCTCCACGCCGATGCCCGACAGCGCCTGCAGGTAGAGCGCGCGGCGGTGGTAGTCCTTGCGGTCGAGCTCCGTCCACATCGCGAGCAGTTCCTGCTCCTGGCCGCGCAGGTTGGGCAGGATCACCGGCACGTAGGACCGCGTGTCGAGTTGGTTGCCGAGCGAGTCCTTCGAACTGACCGCGCGCACCTCGCCGTTGTAGACGTCGAACAGCGCGCGTGCGGAGCCCGGCGCGCGGCACAGCGCCAAAGCGACCAGGAACTGCCGGCCTTCCTCGGGCGGCGATTCCCGGAACCGCTTCACGAACAGCTCCACCATGCGCGGATCGCCGCTCGCGCCGAGCATTCGCAGCAGCAACTGCAGCCGCGAGCCCGTTGCAGCGGCCGCCTGCTCGATCACCGCGGTGACCGCGTCCGGTCGTCCGCGCAGCGTCAGCTCGCGCAGCGCGATCGACTTCGTCTCGACGAGCTCGTCGGTGCCGGAGAGCACTTCGAACGTCGCCGTGACGTCGTCCCCTTCCACGCCCGCGAGCGTCTGCGCGACGGCGAGCCGGACCTCGGGACGCGGATGCGTCGACAGCCGCAGCACGGCGTCGCGCAGTTGTCCGAGATCGCGGCCGCGCAGTTGCTTGACCGCCTCCGCGGCGAGCATCGCGTCCTCGCCGCGCAGACACTGGTCGAGGTGGATCGTCCCCGAGGGCCGCCCGGCGCCGTGCAGCACGCCGGCGCAGATCACGCGGAAGTCGCCGATCGCGTGCTCCCAGATCGCCTCGAGGGCAACCGCGCCCTGCGCGGGCGGCAGCAGCAGGATCTCCTTCAACACGAGGTCGCGGATCGCGATCGGCGTCTCGGCGCGCATGATCTGCGCGTAGAGCTTCGGGCATTCGTCCGGCAGACGAAGCCGCGCAGCGCGCAACCACGCGATGCGCGAGCGACCGTCCATGCCGGTCATGAACTGCGACGCCGTGGCGCGCACGGTCTCGGGCTTGCCCGAGGATCCCAGCGCGCAGAGCGCCGCCTGGCGGACGCTCGCGTCCGGATGCTCCAGGGCCCGACGCAGCGCGTCGTCGAACTCCTGCCGCTCCATGCGCCCCATCGCGTCGACTGCATTGCGCACGACGTCGACGAGCATCGGCTGCCCGAACGCGCGGTCCATGACGCCGACGAGCACCTCCACCGCGTCCTCGGGCGCGCGCGCGAAGAAGTCGGTGGCGAGCAGCCAGACTTCGCGACGCGTGTTGCCCTGCAGGTTGGCCGCCACGCGCTCCAGCGCCTGCCGACGCGAACGCTGGTAGAGCGGCGCGAGGTTGGCAGTCGGCAGGTCGAGGGGCACGGGGTAGTCCGCGTGCCACGTCGCGAACCGATACTGCGCGGGGTTCTGTGCCAGCGGACGCACGGGCGCCGGAGCAGGAGCCGCCTCCTCCTGCGCGACCAGCGCGCAGACGAAAGGCATGCCGAGGATCGCGAGAAATGCGGTGCGTAGCGCTGGGTTCACGGCGAAGGGCTGCGAGGGGTTTGCGAGAGCCTATCGGCAGGAACGACCGCCGCACCCCCAACGCTCCCGGAACGACGGAGGAACCTGCTGCCGCATGCGCGGATCGAGGCCCTTCGCGGCCACTCAGTCGAGCGACACGTCGAGCAGGCCTTGAGTGTGCAGCAACCGGCTCTGCGCCTTGCGGTAGTCGAGTTGGTTGCGCAGCAACCGGCCTCGCGCCTCGCGCAGCTCCTGGTTGCGGCGTTGCACTTCGAACGCTGTCGACGACCCGACGCCGAGCTTCACCTGCTCGGTCTCGAGGTTGGTCTGCGCCAACCGCACCGACTCCGTGCTCGCCGCGATCGCCTGCGAAAGGCTGTCGAGGTTGCGCACCGCCTCGCGGACTTCCTTCGAGACGGTCAGCATCGAGCCGTAGAGCTCGCGCTGGCGCCGCTCGACCTCGAGCTGGGCATTGCGCTCGCGGGCACGCGCCGCCTGGTTGCCGATCGAAACGCTGAACTGCAGGCGAAGGCCCCAGTCGGGATACTGGCTCTCGATCGAGTCGTTCCACGCGTCGCGGAACGCGCTGTCGCGCACGCCGTCGGAGGAGTAGCTGCTGACGAGATCGAGCGCGGGCAAGAGGTCGCGGCCCGCCTTCACGAGGTCCAGCTCCGCTTCCGCGACGCGGCTACGCGCGGCCTTCAGGTCGGGACGGTTCGCGAGCGCCACGTCGACGAGCGCAGGGATCTCGCCCTGCACCGGCGCGAACTCGGTCTCGATCGGTTCGATCGGCTGCAGGTTCCAACGCCAGATCTGGCCGTCGGCGTCGTCGAACAACAGGCGGCGCAGTTCGTCCTCGCTCTTGCGGATCTGGTTCTCCGCGGCGATGCGCTCCTCGAGGCGGCGCGCGACTTCCGCGTCGTCGGCGACGCGGTCACGGGGCGCGAGCGCGCGCACGCGGATCTGCTCCAGCGTGATGCGCAGCTGCTCCTGCGCCACGGCGAGGGCCGACTGGACGATGCGGTAGTTCTCGCGGCTGTAGACGAGGTCCCAGTAGGCCTGCACCACGGCGAGCAGCGTGTCCTGCACCGAACGCGCGAACTCCTGTTCGCTGCGCGCGACGCCCTGCTGCGCGATATCCACGTCGGCACGGTTGTAGTCCATCCACGCGCCGCGGAGCAGCGGCTGCGTGTAGGTCAGCGCGAGCTCGGACGAGAACTGCTTCTCCGGGAACGCGCCCGACAGCGAACTCGAGGTGTCGAAGCGCGCGGGGCGATACGAGAGGTCGAACAGGCCGCCCGTCATCACGCGCTGGCGCCACCCCACGGTCGCGTCCAACGTCTGGCGTTGGATCGACGGCTGGAACGCGTTGCGCTGCGGAGTCTGTGAGTCCGAGTAGCCGGTGTCGCCGTAGAGCTCGGGATGGAACACGGCCTCCGCGCCCAGCAACGTCTGCCGCGACTGCTCGGTCGCAAGCTCGCCAGCGCGGAGTTCGACGTTGTTCGTGCGCGCGAGCCGCAGCGCCTCCTTCAACGTGATCTCGCGCCGCGGCATCCCCAACTGCTCCGCCTCGGCATCGACGGGCAACGGCCCCATCGGGTCCTGCGGCGCGCTCGCGGCCGGCTTCGGCTGCTGCGCCTCCTGGCCCAACGCGCTGCCCGACACGACGCACGCGACGACCAAAGAGAGCAACCAGTGCGAGCCGACCGGGGCCTTGCGGAGATCGGAGGATGCAGTGCGGCGCATGACGGGGCGGATTTGGTAGCGGATCCAGCGCGTCGTGCCTAGCACGGATTTGTCACCATCCCCTCGGGTGCTGAGGCGGCGCGCCGACGAGGTCGACGACCACATACGCGAACCGGGTCGAAGTGCGGCGCTCACCGACCTTGGGGGCTCTGGCGCAACCTTCGGAGCGGAGCGTCCAGTCTAGAGGCCGGCAGACGCGCGGCGGTCCTCGCAGGCAGGCAAGCAGTCCGCCAGACACAGGCACAGCGCCGCCCGATCCGCGAGCTTCCCGGGGACCGGCAAGGCTGCGACGCGACGAAGGTCGAGTTGCCAGCGCGCGAAGCCGACCTGCTCGGGACTGCGTGTCGAGGCGAACTGCTGCAACGAAACGTAGTCCGGCGCCAAGGCCTCCGGACGCCAGCTCCGCAGCGAGCGCTCGATACCGGCCCGCTCCTCGCTCGCGAGCAGGTCGTCGAAGCCGTAGACGAGCGCCGTCGGGACATCCGGGGTCTCGACGCGGGCGCCGCGGCGCTCGAGCAAGTGCGCACACAGGAGCAGCCGCACCGCGCGCGCCTTCGTCGCATCGATGCCGAACTCGGAAGCGAAGCGCAGGAAGCGGCCTCCGGCCGCGAGCCCGTAGGCAGGCTCGGAAGGCTGCAGCATCCGCGGGCGGCGGCGCGACCAGACCTCATCGCCGACATCCAGCACGCTGGCGACGAAGCGGCGGCCGTGTTGCTGCACGGCGTCCCGCTCGGTGTGCGCGACCGCCACGTCCGACTCGGCGAGCGCGAGCAGCGCCATCGCGAGTTCGCCGCCGTGCAGCGACGGCAGCCGAGCCGCCAGCAAAGCCACGAGCCGCGAGGCCGCTTCGTCGTGCGCCGGCCCGGCGTGGACCAAGGCGCGCAAAGCGAGGGACAGCTCCTCGGCCCCGATGTGCGGCTCGCCTTCCGACTCGGCGACGAGGCCGCGCGCGAGACCGTCGACGCGCGCGGCAATGGCCTGCGCCAGGCCCGAGTCGCGCATCGCGGAGCGACGCTCGGCAGCCGTGGCACGCATCTCGCGCTCGAGACGCAACACGCCGACCGCGTTGCGCGGCGACAGCCACTCGGCGAGCCGGGTCTCCGCCGACGAAGTTTCGAACCGCGTCCACGCCGTGGCGAGCGGAGTTCCCGGCGCCAGCCGCTGCGTCGCCTCGATCGTCTTGGCGATCGTGGAGCTCATCGTCTCGGTGACGAACGGAACCGGCTGGGAAGCCTCGGCGACGAGCCGAGGCTCGATCGGCTGCGGGCTCTTGGCGCGGCGGCGCAACGAGAGCGGGTCGAGGACCGCCAGCGCCGCGAACAGCACGGCGGCGGCGACGAGCCCGATCGGCAACCACTGCGCGCTCGGATCCTCCCGGCGCAGACGACGGCGTCGCGCCGTCTCACCGAGCCGCTCCATGCGCGAGGCGAAGGACGGGCTCGGTTCGCATTCCAGGGCGCGGCACTGCTCGAGGAAGCCCCTCGTCTCCGCGAACTCGATCGCGAGCCGCGGATCCGCCGCGATCTTGCTGCGCAGCTCGTCGAGGTCCCGGCTCCGGCCTTGGCCGAGCGCGAGGTCGAGCAGGCCGGGCGCGGCGCCGGCGTCGTCCGGGCCCAGAGGGGGGAGCGCGCCGGTCATCCGCCCCCCGAGGCCTTGCGGCCCTGTTCGTCGGAGCCCTCGGCAGCCGGGTCGAGCAGCTGCTTCAACGCCGCGACCGCGTTGTGCATGCGCGACTTCACGGTGCCGACCGGGATGTCCAGCAACTGACCGATCTCCGCGTAGGGCCGCTCTTGGTAGACCGCGAGCTCGAACACGATCCGGTGCGGCGCCGTCAGCGACTCCATCGCCCGCCGCAGGCGGGTGCGCTCCTCGTCGTCCGCGGCCCTCGCCGACGGGTCCGGCTCGCGGCCGACTGGTTCGAGCACGGGCGCGTCGAGGGTCGCCTGGTCCAGCGAGAACAACCTGCGGTGCGGCCGCTGCGCGCGGTAGTGGTCGATCCAGAGGTTCGTCGCGACGCGGTAGACGAACGTGGAGAGCTTGCCTTCGGGCCGGTAGCGCCGGCACCCCTGCATCAGCTTCAGGAACAGGTCCTGGCACAGGTCCTCGGCGCGGTCCCGGTCCCAGCAGAGACGGTAGAAGAACTGGACCATGCGGTCCTGGTAGTGCGCGACGAGCGCCTGGAACGCCTCCGAGTCGCCGTCGCGGTACGCGAGCAGCAAGTCGGGATCGCGGTCAGGGTCTGCGATGCGCTTGCGCATGGTAGGGATGTCGGGACGGAACAGGGCCCCCAACGGACCCACCGGGCCTGCGGTTCACCGTTCGGCAGGATTCTCGCCGAGACTTGCGATCCAGGGGAATCCCCGCGCGTCGCCGCAACGGATCGAGCAGACACGCCCACCGTCCGACCCCATCGCGAGCTCGATCCACAGCGCGTTCGCGGGAACGAGCCCCGGCAGGCGGTCCGCCCACTCGACGCACGCGACCGCGCCCGGCTGGAACAAGTATTCGAGCCCGCCGTCCTCGAGGAACCCGGCGAGCTTCTGCGGCAGGTAGGCGTCGGCATGCAGGAGCGGCACCTTCCCCGGGTGCTCCACCACGAGCAGGTAGGTCGGACTGGCGACCGCGTCCGGGTCGTCGAGCCGAAGGCCGCGACCGAGGCCGCGCGCGAACGTCGTCTTGCCCGCGCCGATCTCGCCCACGAGCGCCAGCGTGTCGCCGGGCCGAAGTTGCGCGCCCACGCGCTCGCCGAGCGTCTCGGTGGCGGCGGGATCGGGCGGCAGCGTGAGCCGCAGCACGACGGGCGGAAGGTCAGCGCGCGGCGATGTCATGCTCGTGTCCCGAAGGCTCGACGCGCGTCCGGGTTCCGTTGCGCACGAGGAACAACCCCGGCTCGCGCACCACGCGGCCGATCGGCCGCCGCGCGCGTCGGGTCAGCGGCCCGCCAGCAGGCAACTTCGCGCCGCGCCGCACCGTGAACAGCAGCTCGTGGTCCTCGCCGTCGCCGAGCGCGCGCCGCAGCGCAGCCTCCGCATCGCCGCCGGCAAGGCGTCTCGCTGCCGCCGTCACCGGCACCGCCGCCGCGTCGATCTCTGCGCCGAGCCCGCCCGAAGCCTGCAGCATCGTCCAGAGGTCGAGCAACAGACCGTCGCTGACGTCCATGCACGCGGTGCACGGAACGGATTTCTTCGCGAGCCAGGCGCCCTCTACGAGCGGCGGCGAGAACCGCAGGTGCTTTCCTTCGATGCTCCCGCCGAGCGCGCCCGTCACGTGGATCGCGTCGCCAGCGCGCGCGCCGCTGCGCAGCAGCGCGCGGCCCGCGAGATGCCCGACTGCGGTCACCGTCGCCACGAGCGGACCGCGCGTCGAGGACACGTCGCCGCCCACCACGAAGCACTTGCCGCGGCGAGCCGCGGCGCGGATGCCGCGCAGCAAGCGTTCGAGTCGGGTGGCAGCGAGCCCGCGCGGCAACAGCAGAGACACGAGCAGGTAGTCAGGGACGGCGCCCATCGCGGCGATGTCCGCGAGGTTCCGGTTCACGGCCTTCTGGCCGACGAGGAACAGGTCCGCGTCGGAATCGAAGTGCTCGCCTTCGACCACCGGGTCGACGCACAGCACCGACTCCTTGCCGCGGTTCCTGCAGATCGCCGCATCGTCGCCGATCGCGATGCGCGCGTCCGCCGGCTGCGGAAACCACGCCTGCAACCGGTGCGTGAGCGCGCGTTCACCGCCCACGCGGAACCTCCACGTCTGCGGGTTCCGCATCGCCGACGAACACCACGAGCACGACTCCGCGCACCGACGACCGCGGCAAGGGCCCGAACGACCGAGAGTCCGGCAGGCGCGAGTCCTTCGCGTCGTGCTCGAGCACGATCGCGTCGTCGGCCGTCACCGAGACCACGCGCGACAGCACGGTGCCGCCGTCGGGAACGTCGCAGAACACCTCGTGTCCCGCGACGACGACCGAGCCGCGCTTGTCGACGAGGCACGCGGATCCCGCGGGGATCGACGGCATCGTGTCCATGCCTTCGGGCACGCGGATCACGCCGTAGCGCGACCAGAAGAACAACCCCGCCGCGACCGCGAACGGCAACGTGAAGCGCCGGACGAGCCGCGCAGCGCGGACCGGCGCGATCTCCGCGCGCAGTCGCTTGGGTTCGGTTGCGGTGGCGCCTGGGCTCGGTTCGCTCATGGAAATCCGGAGGATGGCACGAAACGGCCCACGGCTCAATCGACCCGGAAGCCCACGTCCGCGGCGCGGACGACGGGGGCCCACGCGCGCAGCAGTTCGCGCGCCGCGGCCTCTGGGTCGGCTGCGTCGGCGATCGCCGACATCACCGCGATGCCGACAGGACGCTGCACCGGCGGCAAGCCGGCAACCTCGGCCGCGCGTGCGGAGGTGACACCGCCCAACCACAACGTAGGCAATCCGGCGCCGGCGGTCAGTGCGCCTGCGCGCGCAACCGAGAGGCCGACGTGCCCGGGCTTCGAACGCGTGGGCCAAACGGGCGAGAGCAGCGCGAAGTCCGCGCCCGCGGCCTCGGCTTCCGCCAGTTCGACTGCGTCGTGGCACGAAACGCCGAGCAACGCGCGCTCGCCGACTGCGCGGCGCGCTTGGTCCGGCGGCAACGACCGCACGCCGACCTGCGCGCCGTCGCAAGCTCCGCACGCGGCGAGATCGCAGCGGTCGTTCACGAGCAACACGCCGCCCACTTGTTGCAGCAACGGTCGCACGCGCGCCGCGCACACGGCCAACTGCGCAGCCGACCACGCCGTTTCGCGAAGTTGCACCGCGCGACAACCGCCGCGCACCGCGCGTTCCGCCAACGACACGACGCGCGACTCGTCGCCGCGGCCGTCCGTGACGAACAGGAGTCGCATCGCGTCGTGCGGGAATGCGCGCGTCACAGCCAACCGCGCCTGCGGAACCACATGAGCATCCCGAGCGCGATGCCGAGCATGACGAGCAGCACCGCCGGGTAGCCGTAGCGCCACGTGAGCTCCGGCATGTGCTTGAAGTTCATGCCGTAGACGCCGACGACGAAGGTCAACGGGATGAAGATCGTCGCGATCATCGTGAGCACCTTCATCACCTCGTTGAGGCGGATGCTCGCGGACGCGAGGTGGAGCTCGGTCAGGCTCGCGCCGAGCTCGCGGTAGTTCTCGAGCAAGTCGAGCAGCTGGACTACGTGGTCGTAGACGTCGCGAAGGTAGACGCGCGTCTCCGTCGTCACGCGCGCGGAGTCGGCGCGCATGAGGCCGGCCATGACTTCGCGCAGCGGCCAGAGCGCACGTCGCGCGACGAGGAGTTCGCGCCGCGCCTCGTGCAGTTCGCGAACGACCGCAGCAGGAGCAGTGCCGGCGACGACGCTCTCCTCCACCGCTTCCAGGCGGTCGCCGAGCGCCTCCATCGCGGGAAAGTAGGCGTCGACGATCGCGTCCATCAGCGCATACGCGAGGTAGTCGACTCCGTTGCGCCGGATGCGCGACGAGGGATCGCGCAGACGGTGGCGGACCGGGTCGAAGCAGTCGCCGCGGTGCTCCTCGAACGTCAACACGAAGTCGTCGCCGAGGAACATGCAGAGCTGCTCGGTCTCGCCTGGATGCGTGGGGTCGAGCACACGCAACACGAGGAACTGGTGCTCGGGATAGTCCTCGAGCTTCGGCCGCTGGTGCGTGTGCGCGACGTCTTCGAGCGCGAGCCGATGCAGCGAGAACACCTCGCCGAGCTGGCGCAGCACTTCCACGTCGCCGAGTCCCGCGACGGCGACCCAGGTCGTGCCGCCGCGTTCGCGCAGTTCGCGCACGCGCTCGATCGTCGTCTCGCGCTCCTCCGTCAAAGCGCCTTCGCGCATGTGCACGACGGCGATCGTCGGGCGCGGCGCCGCGGGATCCGCCTGCATGCTGCCCGGAGGAGCTCCCACGGGGCCACGGCGGTGCGAAAGCCTGCGCCGCACTCTCTTCGGCTTCTTCGGCGGCTCCGCCGCCGCGTCCGGCTTGTTCGCGATCGGGTCGATGCGTTGCACCCTAGCCCTGCTGCGCCCACTCCTCCAGGCTGTAGAGCACGTTCTGCGGCACGGGCACGCGAGCGCGATCCGTGAGCTCGCGCAGCACTTCGTCGAACGTGAGCCCCTCCGAGAGTCCGGCGCGCAACGCCGCGGCCTCGAGCTTGAACTGGTGCACGTGGTCGCTCTTCGTCCGGCGCGCGAACCGGTCGAAGGCGTGCACGGCCTCGTGCACGTCGTCACCGGGGAACAACAGCACCTCGAAGTCCGGGTTCACGATCACCGTGCTACGCGTGCCGGCGACCTTCGCGGCGGGTTCCGCCTCGAGCAGGTCGGCGCCGAGTTGCGACAGCCGCAACGCGATCGGACGGCCGTCGCGCAGGCCGATGTCGACGAGCCCGAGCGGATACAGGCGCCGCTTCACCCACAGCAACAGGTTCCAGGCCATATGCTGCAAGGTCTCGCCGGGGGCGTAGCCCTGGCCGGAGAAGCGCGCGGCGAAGAACTCCTCCGCTTGCTGCCCGTCGAGCTGCGCGAGGTAGGCGTTGCGCGCGAGGAACGGCAGGCACGTCATGTCCTGCCAGACGAGCGGCTCGCCGCGCTTCAGCAGTCGAAGCAACACGCGGCGCATGCGCAGCTGGTGGTACGGCTCGCCCGGAAGCGAACGGTCCTCGAGGAAGTTCTGCAGCAGCAGCTTCTGCTGGTCCGCGAGCGGCGCGCGGTCGAACTCCATCCCCTGCGGCGTCGGCCGCAGCGCGCGTTCGCCGCGGCGGTCGATGAGGCGGCGATAGAGGCAGAACTTGTAGATCAGCTCGAGCTGCGCCTCGCCGCCGAGGAAGCCGCCCGGCAACGGCAGCAGCGACGCAGCAATCCGCTTGTGGCTCGCCTTGAACAGGTCGCCTTCCGACGTGAACAGCACCTTGCTCTGGTTGAGCTCGCGCAGGAAACGGCCGACGTTGCTCGCGAGGTTGGCGCCGCACGACAGCGTCTCCTGCACGTCCGGCGGATGCGCGGTCACGTGCTTGAGCAGCTCCTCGAGCACGACCTCGTGGAACAACACGAACGCGTTCTCGACGGGCTGGATGCCGAGGCGCAGCAGCGGCAACGGCCCCACCGTCCCGAGCATCGACTCCTCGAGGCACTTCTGGCACAGCTCGCGGTCCGGCTTCTTGCCGTCCTCGAACTCGGCGCAGAGCTCCTCCCAGTTCGAGATCCCGCCGTGCTTCTGCATCGACACCGAGAATGCCTGCGCGACGCTCGCGGGCAGCTTCGCGCGACGCGACGCGATGGCGGAGCCCATCGCGTAGAGCTTGTAGATCTTGCGCGCGTGGTCTGCTGCCTTCTCGTCGCTGCCCGGCTCCGGCTTGCCGCCTTGCCGCGCCTTCTCGGCGCGCGCGCGGAAGTGGCGCGAGTCGAGGAATCCCTGCAGCGTGACGAGGTCCTTCAGCGCATGACGCGACAGCCGCCGGTGGTCGGCGACACACTTCGCCAACTCGCGCGGCACCGCGTAGCTGAGGCCTTCGTAGTCGGTCCAACGCTTGTCGGACGCGCCGAACAAGAAGCCCTCGCGCTGCAGCGACGCGAGGCACGCCTCGAGGTCGAAGCGGCTCTTGAACGCCTGCCCCTGCGTGGCGAACAACTGCGGCGCCGAGAGCACCGCGCCCGATTCGCGGAAGAACGGCTCGAGCAGGTCCTGCAACTTGCGCGGCAAGGCCTGGAGCCGCTGCGTCACCTTCGACTCGTCTTCCATCGCCGCTGCGATCGACGCGATCGTCGACGCGCGCGCCGCGGGCTTGTGCGCAGCGGCATCGGGCCCGAGCCAGGCGGACGCAGCCTCGCGCACCACTTCGGCCGACGCCTTCTGCAGCAGCGCCTTGAGGTCGATCGAAGTCATCGCGACGGCTCCTTCACGGCCTCGCCCGCGCCGTTCGGATCGTTCGCGTCGATGAGGTCCGCCGCCTCGACGATCGCGTAGCTGTAGCCCTGCTCCGTGAGGAACAGCTGGCGCTTCTGCGCGAACTCCTGCTCGCGCGAGGCAGGAGTCACGAGCGTGTAGAAGCACGCGCCGGATCCGTCCTGCTTGGGCCGAAGGATGCGCCCGAGGCGCTGCGCCTCCTCCTGCCTGCTGCCGAACGTGCCCGAGACCTCGACCGCGACGTTCGCGTCCGGCAGGTCGACCGCGAAGTTGCCGACCTTGCTCACGCACAGCCGCGTGATCGCGCCGCTGCGGAACGCGGCGTAGAGCTGCTCGCGCTCCGCGTTCGGCGTCTGCCCGGTGATCAGCGGCATGCGGAACACCGTCGCGATCTGCTGCAACTGCTCGAGGAACTGCCCGATCACGAGCACTCGGTCGCGCTCGTGCCGCCGCAACAGCGCGCCGAGCGCGTCGAGCTTGCGCTCGTTCTCGCTGGCAATGCGGAACTGCTGCCGAAGCGCCGACTTCGCGTGGCGGTCCGCGCGTTCGCCGCCGAGCGGCACGCGAACCTCGAAGCAACGCGCGGCAGCAAGGAAGCCGCGCTGCTCGAGTTGCTTCCACGGCACCTCGTAGCGCTTCGGCCCGATGAGCGAGAACACCTCGTCCTGCCTGCCGTCCTCGCGCACGAGCGTCGCGGTGAGGCCGAGGCGTCGCCGCGCCTGGATGCCCGCGGTCGCGCGGAACACCGGGGCGGGCAACAGGTGCACCTCGTCGTAGACGATGAGCCCGAAGTTGCCCTTGTCGAACAAGTCGAGGTGCGTGAACGCCGCGAGCTTGTCCTTGCGATGCGTGAGGATCTGGTAGGTCGCGACGGTGACGGGCCGGATCGCCTTGAGTTCGCCGGTGTACTCGGTGACCTGGTCCTCGGTGAGGTCGGTCTTGTCGAGGATCTCGCGGACCCACTGCCGCACCGCCACCGTGTTGGTCGTCAGCACGAGCGTGTTCGTCTGCGCGAGGCTCATCACGCCGATCGCGACCACGGTCTTGCCGCCGCCGCACGGCAGCACGACGACGCCGCAACCACCGGCATCCGAGCCGCCGCGATGGAAGGCCTCGGCGGCAGCGCGCTGGTAGTCGCGCAGGCCGAACGGCCGCCCGCTCCTCGCCTCCGCGCGCAACGAGAACGACAACGCGTCGCCGCGCAGGTAGCCCGCGCGGTCGTCGACCGGATAGCCGAGGCGCACGAGCGCTTCCTTGACGTTGCCGCGGTCCCCAGCAGCGACGCGGACGGGACCTCCTCGCGAGCGCTTCGTGAGCTTCTTGACCGAGGCGTTCGCGCACAGCTCGTCGAGCAGTTCGCGGTCCTCACACTCCAGCACGAGCCCGTCGGTCCCGTCGTTCGCGGCCGCGAGGCGCAACAGTCCGTAGCGACGATGCCACTCCTTCAGCTTCGACGTGACCTGAGGCGCGATCGGGAAGCGCGAGTTCGCGACCAACCAGTCGACGATCGACTCGACCGTCTCGCCGAGCGCCGCCGCGTTCCACACGCTGACCGGCGTGATCTTGTAGAAGTGCACGTACTCGGGCGACTTCTCAAGCTCCGCGAAGCGCTGGAGCCGGTCGCGCGCCTCCTCGTAGCGAGGATGCTGCGTCTCCAGCAACACGGCGCCGTCCTGCTGCACGATGAGCGGCGGTTCGTTCACGCTCCCTCCATCTTCCGCGCCTTGCGCTTCTTCGCCGGCGCCTCCGTGGTTGCTGTCGCGACGACGGGCTTCGTCGCCTCGAGTCGCTCGCGCAGGAAGCGGCCGGTGTGGCTGCACTTCGTCGCCGCGACCTGCTCCGGCGTGCCGTTCGCGACGATGCGTCCGCCGTCGGCGCCGGCCTCCGGGCCGAGTTCGAGCACGCGGTCCGCTGCGGCGATGACGTCCAGGTGATGCTCGACGACGATCACCGAGTCGCCGCGGTCGAGCAGCCGCTGCAGCACCGCGAGCAGCTTCTGCACGTCGTCCATGTGCAGGCCCGTCGTCGGCTCGTCGAGCACGTAGACCATGTGTTCGCGCGGCGTGCGCGCGAGCTCGGCGACGAGCTTCAGTCGCTGCGCCTCGCCGCCGCTGAACGTGTTCGCGGGCTGGCCGAGCTTGAGGTAGCCGAGGCCGACGGCGGACAGCAGCTGCAGCGGCCGCGCGATCTTCGGGTGGTTGCCGAAGAAGGCGAGCGCCTCGTCGACCTCCATGTCGAGCACCTGCGCGATCGTGCGACCACGGTAGTCCACGGTCAGCGTCTCGTGGTTGTAGCGCTTGCCGCGACAGTGCTCGCACGTCACCCACACGTCGGCGAGGAAGTGCATCTCGACCTGGAGCTGCCCCTTGCCTTCGCACGCCGCGCAGCGGCCTTCGGCCATGTGGAACGAGAACCGTCCCGGGCCGAACCCCTTCTGCTTCGCGAGCGGCGTCGCCGCGAACAGCGCGCGGATCGGGCCGAGGATCTCGGTGTAGGTCGCTGGGTTGCTGGACGGCGTGCTGCCGAGCGGGCTCTGGTCGACGACGACGAGCCGCACGTCGCGTTCCTCGCCGTCCTCCCATTCGAGGTCGGCATCGCCTTCTTGCAGCGAAGGAACGAGCGCGTCGAGCGCGAGCGACGACTTGCCGGAACCCGACACGCCCGTGATCGCCACCATGCAGCCTAGCGGCACGTCGACGTCGAGGCCGTCGAGGTTGTGCACCTTCACGCCGCGCATGCGCACGTGGCCCTGCGGCGCGCGGCGCTCGCGCTCGCTGCGCGCGCCGAGGTCGCCGCGCAGGTAACGGCCCGTGAGCCCGTCGCTCGCTGCGACTTCGTCCGGCGTGCCGGCGGCCACGACGCGGCCGCCGCGCGATCCCGCGCCCGGGCCCATGTCGACGACGTAGTCCGCGCGCCGGATCACCGAGTCGTCGTGCTCCACCGCGACGACCGTGTTGCCGAGGTCGCGCAGCTCCAGCAACGTCGCGAGCAGCCGTTCGGTGTCGCGCGGGTGCAGGCCGACCGTGGGCTCGTCGAGCACGTAGAGCACGCCCATCAGCTTGTTGCCGAGTTGCGTCGCGAGCCGGATGCGCTGCGCCTCGCCGCCGGACAACGACGACGACGAGCGATCGAGCGTGAGGTAGCCGAGCCCGACCTCGTGCAGGAACGACAGCCGGTTGCGCAGCTCCTTCAGCACGTCCTGCGCGATGCGCTGGTCCGTCGCGTCGAGGCGCAACGACGACAACGTCGCGATCGCCTGCTCGACGGTCGACGCGCAGATCTCCGGCATGCGCACGCCACCGACGCGGACGAACCGTTGCGCGCGGCCGATGCGCTCGCCGTGGCACGAGGGACACCGCGCCGTGCGCATCACGTCCTTGAAGCGCTCGTCGCCGCCGGTCTCCGCGTCCTTGCCGTGGTACCACTCCTCGACCTGGCGAGCGAGGCCCTTCCACTTCACCTGCATGCGCCACGTGCGCGAACGTCCGGCCTCGCGCTTCTTGAACACGATGTCGAACCGCTCTTCGCCGAGGCCACGCAGCAGCCATTCGCGGTCCGCCTTCGCGAGCTTGTTCCACGGCTTCGACAGGTCGACGCCGCGCTGCTGCGCGACGACCGCGGCGACGTCCGCGTAGTAGCCGCTCTTGCTGGTGAGGAACGTGAACGCCGCGCCCTTGTGCTGGATCGCGCCGCCGAACACGGGCTTGTCCGGCCGGTTCACGAGCAGCGACTCCTCGCACACCACGACCTCGCCGATGCCGGCGCAGTCCGGACACGCGCCGGTGTGGTGGTTGAACGAGAACCAGCGCGGATGCGGCTGCTCGTGGCCGAGGAAGCCGCACTCGGGGCAGCTGCGCGTCGGGCTGTAGACCGAACGCGCGCCCGCGTCGTCGCCGCCGTGGAGTTGCGCGATCACGAGGCCGTGGCCGCCGTGTTCGCTCGCGGCCTTCTGCGCCTGTTCCGCGCCGTCGACGACGCGCGCGCGGTCGTCGAACGACACACGATCGACGACGAGCAGCAGTTCCTTCGGCGCGGCAGCGGGCCACGCGGCGTCGGTGCGCATCTCCACGCCGTCGCGCAGCGCGCGGACGAAGCCGCTCTCCTTCCACTGCGCGCGCAACGCGTCCTGCCACTGCGCGGCCTTGTGCTTGTGCTCGTCGCTGTCGCCCTTCACCTCGGCAGGCACGGCGACCGGCGCGAGCAGGTAGCCGCGCTTCCCCTTCCAACGCTGCGCGAGGTCCTTCGCGATGCGGCTCGGCGACCACGCGACGAGCTCCTGCCCGTGCTCGGGGCAGTGCGGCCTGCCGATGCGCGCGTAGAGCAGACGAAGGTAGTCGTGGATCTCCGTCGTCGTCGCGACGGTCGAACGCGGGCTGCGCACGCCGTGCTTCTGGTCGATCGCGATCGACGGGCCGAGTCCGTCGAGGCTGTCGACGGGCGCGCGGTCCATGCGGCCAAGGAAGCGGCGCGCGTAGGTCGACATGCTCTCGAGGAAGCGTCGCTGGCCTTCCTGGAACAGCGTGTCGAACGCGAGGCTCGACTTGCCCGAGCCCGACGGACCCGTCACCACGGTGAAGCGGTCGAGCGGGATCGCGCAGTCGACGCCCTTCAGGTTGTGCGTGCGCGCGCCCTTGATCGTGATCGCGGTCGGCTTGCTCCTGCGCGCAGACGCAACGGGCGCAGCGCCAGAGCCCTTCGCGTTCGTCGGCTTCGGCGCGAACATCGCGCGCAGCGCGCGGCCGGTGTGCGAGCGAGGATCCTCCATCACCTGCTCCGGCGTGCCCTCCGCGACGACCGTGCCACCGCCTGCGCCGCCTTCGGGACCGAGGTCGACGATCCAGTCCGCGGCGCGCACGACGTCGAGGTTGTGCTCGATCACGAGCAGCGAGTTGCCGGCGTCGCACAGCCGCTGGAGGCAATGCAGCAGGTGGCCGATGTCGTGGAAGTGCAGGCCCGTGGTCGGCTCGTCGAGCACGTAGAGCGTCTTGCCCGTCGCCGGCCGCTGCAGTTCGGTGGCGAGCTTCACGCGCTGCGCCTCGCCGCCCGAAAGCGTCGTCGACGGCTGGCCGAGCTTGAGGTAGCCGAGCCCGACGTCCTGCAGCGTCTGCAGCGGCCGCGCGATCTTCGGCAGGTCGCCGAAGTGCCGCAGGGCCTCGTCGACGGTCATCTCGAGCACGTCGTGGACGGACTTGCCCTTCCACGTGATCTCCAACGTCTCCGCGGAGAAGCGCGCGCCGCCGCACTGTTCGCAGACCACCTCGACCGGCGCGAGGAAGTTCATCTCCAGCGTCGTGACGCCGGCGCCTTCGCATGCTTCGCAGCGGCCGCCGGCCACGTTGAAGCTGAAGCGGCCCTTCTCGTACTGGCGCAGCTTCGCTTCGGGCAACTGCGCGAACAGGTCGCGGATGTGCGTCCACACGTCCGTGTAGGTCGCGGGATTGCTGCGCGGCGTGCGGCCGATCGGCGACTGGTCGATCTCGACGAGCTTGTCGATCTTCTCGACGCCCGTCACGCGACGGCAGCGGTCGGACTTCGGCTCCTGGTCGGCGAGCGCGGCAGCAAGCCACGGCTTGAGCACGTGGTGCACGAGCGTCGACTTGCCGGAGCCCGACACGCCGGTGATGGCGACGAAGCGACCTAACGGGAACGACACGTCGACGGACTTCAGGTTGTGGAAGCGCGCGCCTTCCACGCGGATCGCGCCGAGGTCCTTGCTGCGCCGCGACGTCGGCATCGGCACCGTGAGCTCGCCGCGCAAGTACTTGCCCGTGAGCGAGTCCTTCGTGCGCTCGACGTCCGCGGGCGTTCCCGCCGCTACGACCGTGCCGCCGCCCGCGCCAGCGCCCGGCCCGACATCGACGAGCCAGTCGCTGTTGCGCATCGTGTCCTCGTCGTGCTCGACGACGAGCAACGTGTTGCCGCGGTCGCGCAACGCGAGCAGCGTGCGCAGCAACCTGTCCTGGTCGCGCGCGTGCAACCCGATCGACGGCTCGTCGAGCACGTAGAGGATGCCGCGCAACCCCGCGCCGACCTGCGCCGCGAGCCGGATGCGCTGCGACTCGCCGCCGGACAGCGTGCGCGCACGGCGCGCGAGCGTGAGGTAGCCGAGCCCCACTTCGTCGAGGAACACAAGCCGCCGTTCGATCTCGCGCAGGATCTCGCGGCCGATCTCGAGGTCGTTGCCCGCGAGCTTCACGGCGCGCACCCACGCGAGCGCGTCCGACACCGGCAACGCGAGGATCTCGGGCAGGCTCTTCTCCGTGAACATCACGGCGCGCGCCGACGGGCACAGACGATCGCCGTCGCAGTCGGGGCACTTCACCGACGCGCGATAGCGGTCGAGATGGCGCGCGCGCGAGGGCCGGTAGACGCGCTCGAGATGCGCGAGCAAACCCGGGAACGCGATGCGGTCCATGCCCGACGTCTCGAACGACGAGCCGCGGCGCTGCCAGCGGAACTCGAAGGTCTTGCTGCCGCTGCCGTGCAGCACGACCTTCTTCGCCTTGGCCGACAGGCTCTTCCACGGCGTGTCGAGATCGAAGCCGAACGCACGACCGACCTCTTCGAGATGGTCGAGCGTCAGCGTGCTGTAGACGAGCTTGCCCTCGTCGGTGAACAACGGCAGCGCGCCCTCGCGCAGCGACTTCGTCTCGTCCTCGACGAGCAGCGCCGCGTCGAAGCCGAAGGTCTCGCCGAGGCCTTCGCACCGCGCGCACATGCCGATCGGGCTGTTGAACGAGAAGAGGCGCGGCTCGAGCTCCGGCAGGCCGCCGTGGCCTTCCGGGCACGAGCGCTTCGCCGAGAACACGCGGTAGCCGTCTTCGCCCCACGCGAGCGCGCACGAGCTGTCGCCGAGCGCGAGCGCTTGCTCGACCGCCTCGGTGAGACGCGAGCGCGAGTCCGCCGCGACCGTGAGCCGGTCCACGACGAGTTCGATCGTGTGGTAGACGTAGCGCTCCAGCACGATGTCCTCGTCGAGCCGGCGCACCGCGCCGTCGATGCGCGCGCGCACGAAGCCCTTGCTGCGCCACTCCGCGAGCTCCTTGCGGTACTCGCCCTTGCGTTCGCGCACCACCGGCGCGAGCACCATCGCGGCCTGTCCGTCGTGGTCGCGCAACATCGCGTCGACGATGCGGTCCTGCGACCACGCCTCGATGCGCGCGCCGCACTCGGGGCAGCTCGGCGTGCCGAGACGCGACCAGAGCAGACGCAGGAAGTCGCCGACCTCGGTGAGCGTGCCGACCGTGCTGCGCGCCGAGTGGCTCGTCGACTTCTGGTCGATCGAGACGGTCGGCGAGAGCCCTTCGACGAGGTCGACCTTGGGCTTCTCCATGCGCCCGAGGAACTGGCGCGCGTAGGAACTCAGGCTCTCGAGGAAGCGCCGCTGCCCTTCCTGGTAGATCGTGTGGTAGGCGAGGCTCGACTTGCCGGAGCCCGACACGCCCGTGAACGTGCACAACGACTCGCGCGGGAACGCGAGGTCGACGCCCTTCAGGTTGTGTTCCCGGGCGCCTTTGACCACCACCTGACCTGGCGCGGGGGTTCCGGGCAGGCTCTTCTCGGGGGTGTTCTTGGACTTGGTCGACACGTCTGGAACCCGGCGATCCTACCTGCGGGGGTCCATCGCGCCAGAAGGCCGTCCGGCGCCCGGAGCGGCTTTTCGAGCCCGCTCGCGCAGGCGGCGGCCGCGACTACCATGCGCCGATGACCGAAGACGAAGACCTCGAGGATCTCGACGACGCGCTGGCCCGCCCCGAGGAACAGGACGTGGTGGCCTACTTCCGCCTGAGCAACCACTCGATGGGCACCAATGCCGAGCGGACGAGCATCGTGGAATTGGGCGACCAGCTGGAGATCGCGATCCAGGCCGCGGGCGTCGGCGAATACGACGGCGACGACTTCGGCTGCGGCGAGGGCCGCCTGTTCTTCGCCGGGCCCGACGCGGAGAAGATCGTCGCCGTGATCGGCCCGATCCTGCGCCGCCACCCGATGGGACGCACCGCCACGCTCAAGATGCAGCGCGGCGACGCAGAACCCGAGACCGTGAAGTTCTGACCGCGGTCAGTTGCCGAGCAGCACGTCGACGGCGTTGCTGCCGGCGACGCCGAGCGAGGTGGTCGCCAGCGACGAAGCGCCGAAGTACTGGAAGTAGAGATGCTGGCCAACGAGGCCGGGATCGTTCGGCATCGGATAGGAACGGATCGCTACGCCGAACGAGCTCACGAGGCCTTCGGAGTAGTCGATCGAAGTGAGCAACGAGCAGCCTTCGATGCCGAGCACGGCGAGGTCCGCAGGCAACGGCGCTCCGTTCCACGACGTCGCGCTGAGGCCGATCACGAACCAGCCGATCGTCGACAGCGGCGCGAGCCCGTCAGCGCGCACCGTGAGCGGCCGCGCGATCTCCGGCGTGCCCGTGACCGACAACGTCGGCGCGACCGACGCGCCGCAGCCGGCGCCGAACGAAGTGATCGATCCGATGGTGACCTGCGCGAGCGCGGCGACGCGCGCCGCGGCGAAGTCGACGCGCGACGCGTTGGTGCCCGAGTTGCCACCGCCCGTCGCCGTGCAGCCGCCGTGCGTGTGCACGCCGATCACTTCGCCCGTGTTCTCCAGCAGGACCGGCGAGCCGGAGTTGCCGCCCGTCGTGTCGGTGTCGTAGCGCAGCGCGTTCGCGGTGGTCGTCGACACGCGGTTGCCGAGGTGCGTCTTCTGCACGAGGTTCCACGTCGGCGAACCGCTGACGCCGTTGCCTGAGCCGTAACCGGTGATGCGGATCTGCTGCCCGGCGCCGAACGCGGGCGCGCCCACCACCGTGTACCAACTGCCCTGCGCCTGCCCCGGGTAGAGGCCCGTGTTGCTGTTGCGCACCGCGACCATCGTTGCCCAGTCCTGGCCGACGCCTGCGTTGAGCGACTGCAGGAACGTGCCCACCGCGTACTGGTCGTTCGGATGCGCCGGCACCGCGCTGCCGGTCGAGGTCGAGAGCGGCACGTTGAAGTGCAGGATCTTGCCCGCGGTGCCGCTGCTCATGCAGTGCCCCGCGGTGCCGACTGCGTACTGCGAGAACAGCCACGCCGTGCAGCCCGCGTTGATGCGGCACTGGCGCACGTCGCTGCCGAGCACGCGGTCGTCGGTCGTGCCGCAGATCGAGTCGATCTCGACGACGGAGCCGACGTCCTGCACGACGACTTCGTCGATGCGGCAGCGGTTGCTGTTCGTTCCCGCGCCGGCGTGCAGCTCGACGCGCAAGGTCGGGCCGAGGAACTGGCACGAGTGGAAGCGGTAGTCCGCGAGCGAACGCATGTCGTGCCACTGCGCCCAATCGGGCCGCTGCGGCGCGAAGATCTTGAGGCGCGAGCCCTGCGGCAGGTGCGCCTCGCCGAAGCGAAGCTGCAGCCAGTCGCCTTGCACGGTCACGTCCTGCGACCAGACGATCGCGGACGCTGCATCGGCGTTCGCCAGGAAGCCCGAGTCGTGAAGGACGGCGACGGAACGCGTGGGGTAGACCGCTTCCTGCGCGACGGAGACGGCGGCGAACAACGCGGCGGCAACGAGGGATCGCATGGAGCAGACAGCGTAGCGAGGACAGACGGGCGCTGCAGCGGGCTCGCGTTGGCGATGCGCAATTCGTGGCCGTGCGGTCCACCGCGTCTCCCACGACTCAAGGCCCCCATGGCATCGGTCCGAAAGATGCCTGCCCCCAGATTGCGGGCCCCACCCATGAGCCGATTCCTCGCGTTCGTCGCCTTCCTGTTCCTCGTTGCCTGCCAGTCCACGCCGAGCGCGTCCGCAACGCCGACCGCGGCGGCGGCGCCCGCTGGCGAGACCTCGCACGGCGGTGCGCCGAAGCCCTATCCGCTCGCGACTTGCATCGTCAGCGGCAAGCGGCTCGAGGCCACGGCAGTGACCTTCACGGTCGGCGGCCGGACGTTCCGCACCTGCTGCGCCGAGTGCCAACGCACGATCGAGAACGACGTGGAACTGTGGTCGCGCCAGGTCGACGCCGCTTCGATCCAGAACCAGCTGCGCGACTACCCGACCACCACGTGCCTCGTTTCCGGCCGCACCCTGGGCGAGCACGCGACCACGACAATGCACGAAGGCACGCTCGTGAAGCTCTGCTGCAACGGCTGCAAGGAGACGTTCACGGAGAACCCCGCGCCCTACCTTCGCCGTCTCGCGACCGCGAAGTGCGCGAGCTTCGGCAACATTGCGCTCGGCAGCGACACGTGGACCGCGGAGCAGACCGCCGCATTCGTCGCGGAGCAGGCTGCGACCTATCCGCTGACGACGTGCCCGATCTCGGGCAAGCTGCTCGAGGACGGCAAGGCTGTGAACCTCGTGCTCGAGGACACACTCGTGCGCGTGTGCTGCAAGGAATGCGTCGACGAAGCGAAGTCGCGCGCAACGGAGATCGTCACGAAGGTGCAGTCCGCTGCGTTCACCGCGCAGAAGTCGGATTACCCGCTCGACGTCTGCGTCGTGACCAACAAGCCGCTCGGCGAGCGCGCAGCAACGACGATGGTCGGGACCGTCCTGGTCCGCACCTGCACCACGAACTGCGCGTCGCACATCGCCGAGAACCGTTCCGCGATCGTCGCGCAGATCCTGGACGCGAAGAACGCACGCGTCGAAGCCTCGAACAAGAGCTGCTGCGGCGAAGGCGAGTCCTGCTGCTGCGCGACGAAGCGCTGAAGCGCTCTTGCGCAGTCAGGGCAGATGGCGGCGCACGGCTTCGTGCAGCGCGCCGTTGCTCGCAACGACCTGCCCGCCGAACAGCCACGCGTCGCCGCCTTCGATGTCGGTGACGACGCCGCCGGCCTCGCGCACGATCACGGCGCCCGCCGCGACGTCGTAGGGCGCGAGCCCGTATTCCCAGTAGGCGTCGAAGCTGCCGCGGGCCACGTAGCAGAGGTCGAGCTCCGCCGAACCGCAGCGCCGGATGTCGCGCACGTGCGGCATCACGCGCCGCAGCCGTTCGAGGTTGTCGACGGCGCCCGCCTGGTCGCGCGTGTAGGCGAAACCGGTCGCCAGCAGCGCGTCCGCCATCTCCGTCGTGCGCGAGACGCGGATCGGCGCGCCGTTGCACGTGGCGCCGAGTCCGTGTGCGGCCGCGAACGTCTCGCCGAGCACGGGCGCATGCACGACGCCGACGACGGGAACGGAGCGCCACGTGAGGCCGATCGCGACCGCGAAGAACGGCAACCCGTGCACGAAGTTCGTGGTGCCGTCGAGCGGATCGACGATCCAGTTCCAGTCCGAAGCGCTGCTGCGCTGGCCCTGCGCGGTGAGCACGCCCTCCTCCGCGAGCACCGAGTGGTCGGGGAACTGCTCGAGGATCCCACCGACGACGACGCGCTCGGTTGCGCGATCGGCCTCGGTCACGAGTTCGCGCCGCACGCCCTTCGACGACGCCGCGGGCCGGGACGCGAGCTGCTGCAGCAGCACGTCGCCGCCGCGCCGCGCCAAAGCGATCGCGCGCACGCGGAGGTCGGCGAGGACTTCCGCCGACGGCAGAGCGGACCGATCGCCGTCACCCATCGCGACCTGCCCGGTCGAGCGCCTCGACGATGCTCTCCTGCAAGTCCTTTAGCTGGCCGTTGAGGCCGTTCTTGCGCGGGTCGTAGTTCATCAGGATCGCGAACGCGCACCGCGAGCCGTCCTTGCGTTCGAGGATGCCGGACAGCGACGACGCGCCGCGGATCCAACCGGTCTTCGCGCGCACGCGGCCGCGCACCGGGCTCTCCTCGAATCGGCCTTCGAGCGTGCCGGTCTCGCCCGCGACGGGCAGCGCCGACAAGAACATCTCCGCGTCGTCGGACGCGCAGACCACACGCAACGCGCGGACCAGCAGGCTCGGCGTCACTTCGTTGCCGCGCGACAGGCCGGAGCCGTCGACATGCACGAGTTCCTCGCCGACGCTGCCGAGCGCGCGGTCCAACACCGAGCGGAGCGCCGCTGCGCCGCCGGCGAGGCTGCCGTCGCCCGCCTTCTTCGCGCCCAGCACGCGGACCAACTGCTCCGCGTCGAAGTTGCTCGACGCCTCCAGCATGCGCACGAGCGCGGGCTGCAGCGGCGTGCGGTGCACGTAGACGAGGCCGTCCTCGGGACACGGCGCGTCCGCGTCGATGCGGATTCCCGCCTGCTCGAGCGCTTCGCCGAGCGCGCGCTCGAACCAAGGCAGCGGCTCGCGCACGGCGACGGTGATCTCCTGCGCGTTCGCGCCGCGGAACACCTTGCCCTGCACCCGCACGCGATCGCCGAGGTCGACGGCGCCGTAGACCGCGCCCTTCTTCGTGGCGACCACGGCGATCGAGCCCTCCACCGGCATGCCCACGAACGGGGCGACGAGCGAAGCGTCGGCCGCTGCTCCCGAGGGCTTCACGGCGATGCGGAACGTGCCTTGGTCGAGGACGAGGCCGCCGGTCGGCGCGCAGTAGTAGGTGTCGAGCTGGTCCTGCGGCCACGTCGGCGGGCGGGACGGACCGGTGAACGGCCGCTCGTCGAGCGTCACGCCGCGCAGCGAACGCACGCCTTGCCGCAGCAACGCGGCGACCACGCTGCGCCAGAGCACTTCGGGCGAATGCGCCGATCCGGTGATCCAGTTGGGATCGCCGCCGGCGACGACGACGAGCCTGCCGCCGCGCAGTTCGAAGCGCGTCTCGAACTGGAAGTCGCGGCCGAGGCCGTGGAGCACCGCGGCGGCGGACAGCAACTTCATGTTGCTCGCCGGAGTGAAGCGCTCGGTCGCGCGGTGGCGGTAGCGCCACGCGCCGTCGAGCTCGACCGCCGCGACGCCCGTGCGTGCGCCGAGTTGCTCGGCCTGCGCCACCGCCTGCGGCAACGACAGCGCTCCGCGCTGCGCGCACACGAACGCACCAGAGGCCCATCCGACCAGGATGGCCACCACAACCGACCGGCATCCGCCCATGTCCGCGTCTTAGCGCGCGCGACGATCCTTCGCCACGGGCTCGATGAGGGCGACATGCGCGACTTGCAACACGTGCATCGGCGCGCACCCGGTGCACGTGCATCAGGGCGCGTCTCCGCCTAGGCTCGGCGCATGCGACGATCGTCCCCCGCCGCCTTCGCGGCAGCTCTCTGGCTCGTGTGCGCCGCGCTCGCGGCGCAAGCGGCCCCGCTGCTGCTGGTCAGCGGCCAAAACAACCACGACTGGCGCTACACGTCGGCGGAGATCCGCAACGCGTTGCTCGAGTGCGAGCGCTTCACGGTGCGCGCCACCGACGATCCCGCGAAGGATCTCGCCGAACTCGACCTGTCGCAGTTCGCGGCGATCGTGCTCGACTACAACGGGCCGCGCTGGGGCGAAGCCGCCGAGCGCGCGTTCCTGCGCGCGGTCGAAGGCGGGACGGGCGTCGTGATCGTGCACGCCGCGAACAACGCGTTCCCGGGCTGGGCCGAATACGAGCGGCTCTGCGGCCTGTGCTGGCGCGACGGCACCGGCCACGGCGCCTACCACGCGTTCGACGTGCACGTCGTCGACGGCGCGCACCCGGTCACGCAGGGCATGGCGGACCTGCGCCTGCATCCGGACGAGCTCTACCACCGGCTCGTGCCGATGCCCGGCGCCGACTACCGCGTGCTGATGTCCGCCTTCAGCGACCCGAAGACGGGCGGCACGGGCCGCTACGAGCCGATGGCCACCGTCGCGCACTTCGGCAAGGGCCGCGTGTTCCACACGCCGCTCGGCCACACGTGGACCGGACAGGTCCCCACGCGCGCGACGTGGCGCGACGCGCAGCTGCGGCACCTGCTCGCGCGCGGCACGGAATGGGCCGCGACCGGCTCGGTGACGCTGCCGCCGTCGCCGCCGAACGTGCTCACGGAACAGGAGCGCGCCGAGGGCTTCCGGCTGCTGTTCGACGGCCGCACGTTGGACGGGTTCCGCGGCTACCGGCAACCCGGCCTGCCGACGCAAGGCTGGTCCGTGGCCAACGCCGCCATCGTGCACGCCAAGAACGGCGGCGGCGGCGACCTCGTGACCGCGGAGGAGTTCGGCGACTTCGACTTCCGCTTCGAGTGGCGCGTCGCCGAGAAGGCCAATTCGGGCGTGATCTGGCGCGTCCTCGAGACCGAAGAGCAGAGCTACATGACCGGACCCGAGTACCAGGTGCTCGACGACCTCGCGCACAAGCCCGACCCGCGCCACGGCGCAGGCGCGCTCTACGACCTCGTGCCGAACACGGGCGCGCCCGTGCGCGAGGCCGGCAGTTGGAACGAGGGTCGCATCGTCATCCAGGGCGGCCGCGTGCAGCACTGGCTCAACGGCCAGAAGCTCGTGGACGTGCCCTGCGAAGGCCCAGAGTGGGACGCCATGGTCGCCGGCAGCAAGTTCCGCTCGTGGCCGTTCGGACGGGCGAAGAAGGGCCGCATCGCGCTGCAGGACCACGGGGACGAAGTCGCATTCCGGAGCCTCAGGATCAAGCTGCTGTGAGCCAAAAGGAAATCGCCCCGCTCGTGCTGCTCGTCGAGGACGACGAGAGCCTCCGCCGCGTCTGGACCGACGAACTGAGCCGCATGGGCTTCGCCGTGCAGGCGCGGCCGCGCGCCGAGCCTGCGCTCGAGATCGCGCGCGACGAGTCGCCGGACGCGATCCTGCTCGACCTCAACCTGCCGGGCATGCAGGGCATGCAGGCGCTGGAGAAGCTGCTCGCGATCGACCCGATGTTCCAGGTCGTCGTCTGCACCGGACACGGCACCGTGCCGCTCGCGGTCGAGGCGATGCGCAAAGGCGCGATCGACTTCCTGACCAAGCCGGTGAGCCTCGACGTGCTGGAGCAGACGGTGCGCCGCGCCATCGCGACCGCCGCGCTCATGCGCGAGAACGCGCGCCTGAAGCGCCTCGCGCAACATGCCGCGCCGGTCGGCGCCGTCGGCGTGAGCCCGGCCGCGCAGCGGTTCGACCAGACGCTGCAACGCGTCGCGCGCACGCAGCAAGCCGTGCTGCTGCTCGGCGAGAGCGGCACCGGCAAGGAGCTCGCCGCGCGTCGCATCCATGCGCTGTCGCCGCGCGCGAACGCGCCGTTCGTCGCGATCAACTGCGGCGCGATGCCGCGCCACCTGATGGAGAGCGAACTGTTCGGCCACGTGAAGGGCGCCTTCACGGGCGCCGAGCAGAAGCGACTCGGCCTGTTCGAGGCAGCCTCGGGCGGCACCCTGTTCCTCGACGAGGTCGCGGAGTTGCCGCTCGACCTGCAGCCCGCGCTGCTGCGCGCGGTGCAGTTCGGCGAGATCCGTCCGGTCGGCGCGGACCAGGTGCGCAAGGTCGACGTTCGCGTCGTCGCGGCGACGCACCGCGACCTGCACGCGATGATCCAGAACGACCGGTTCCGCGAAGACCTCTACTACCGACTCGCGGTGCTCGAAGTGCGCGTGCCACCGTTGCGCGAACGCGTCGAGGACATCGGCGAACTGGCGAAGCTCTTCCTCGAGCAACAGAACTCCCGCAACGACCGCCAGCTCACGTTGTCGCGCGACGCGATCGCGCGGCTCGAACGCCACCCGTGGCCGGGCAACGTGCGCGAACTCGAGAACGCGATGGTCCGCCTGTCGGTGCTCGCCTCGGGCCCCGAACTCACGGCGGAGGACGTCGAGCTCTACGCGTTCGGCTCCAGGCCCCAGGCCGCCGCGGGCCCGTTGCCGACCTTGTCGCTGCGCGAGCTCGAGAGGACCGCCATCGCCGAGGCGATGCGACGCTTCGACGGCAACAAGCGCAAGGCGGCCGAAGCGCTCGGCGTCGCGCTGAAGACGCTCTACAACAAGCTCAACGCAGAAGCGGACGCCAGCGCCGAGGACACGGAACCGGACGGCGACGAGCCGTAGCGCGAGGGCGCGCGGGCCAGGTCGGCAACGCGCTGGCCTCGCCCGACGTGCCGACGGCCAGGATCCTCGGGTCGGTGCGGGTCAGCTCGCCGACGGGCCACTGCGGTTCCACTCACCGGACTTGCCGCCGGACTTGTGCAGCAGCTCGACGCGTTCGATGGAGGCAGAGCGGCATGCTCCCTTGATCATGTCGTAGACGGTCAGCGCCGCGACCGCGGCGCCCGTCATCGCCTCCATCTCGACTCCGGTGCCTGCGACGGTGCGCGCCTCGACGAGGATGCGGATGCCGTCACAGCCGTCCTGCTCGAAGTCGACCTGGACATGGCTGAGCGCCAGCGGGTGGCACAACGGCACGAGGCGCGACGTCTCCTTGGCGGCCTGGATGCCCGCGATGCGCGCCACGGTCAGCACGTCGCCCTTCGGTAGCTTTGCCGCCCACGCGAGTTCTCGAACTTCACGCGTCGCCCGCACCACCGCCGCCGCGCGCGCCACGCGCGCAGTCGTAGGCTTCTGCGACACGTCGACCATCCGAGCGGTCCCGTGGTCGTCCACGTGGGTCAGTCGGAGCGAAGGAGAATCCGCAGGCTCGTTCGGCACGAAGGCGAGCATACGGACCGAAGGCCGCCGCGACGCAAGCGCAACGAAACTGCACTGGCAAGGACGGGACGGCGCGACGTATAGGATCCACAGATCCGAGATCGACGACCCCGCGCAACCGGGAGCCTGACCGCCTCGGATTCGTTCGATACCGGCCGCCGCCCGGGTCGATGTAGCCCAGCGGCACCACCCCTCGCACACCGGAGAACGCATGCTTCGCCTTCCGTCGGCCCGCCTCCTGCTCGGATTGTCCCTGCTCGCCATCGGCGCACCCGCCATGGCGCAGGACCTCGCAGGCAAGGTCGCGACGATCCTGACCCAGGCCGACGGCGCGCCGCTGGAGCGCGCGTTCGAGTTCGGCCTCCAGCTGCTGGATGCCTCGGACGACGAGCGCACGGACCCCATCCGCGACGCGATCGTGGCTGGAGCCAAGAACGTCGGCGACAACGGCCGCATCGCGGCGGCGGTCGGGCTCCAAGGCCTCAAGTCCGACTCGACCTACGGCAAGGACATCCTCGAGATCCTGCAGCCGGTCGCGGCGACGCAGAAGCCGGCCGCTCGCGCGGCCGCGATGGCGCTGCTCGGCGAGGAGCGGTTCTTCAACACGCGCATCCTGCCGGACGTCCGCAAGCTGCTCGAAGACAACTGCAAGGACGAGCTCGTCCCCGCCGCGGTGCGCATCGAGGCAGCCGTCGGGCTCTGGAACGTCGGCGCGAGCGCGCAGCGCGCGACCGCGAAGACGGCGTTGGAGCAGTTCCTACGCTCGACGGACCGCGAGCTGCGAATCCGCGGCGCGCTGGCGCTTGCAGAGCTCAACGTCGCCGCGGGCGAGGCCCTGACGATCCTGCGCGACATCCAGGGCGAGCCGAACGACCTCGGCCGCCGCGCGCGCCTCTACCTGAAGCGCGAAGAAGAACGCCGCGAGTTCAGCGCGAGCCTCTCGAAGCTCGTGGAGCAGCGGAACCGCCCGGACCAGATCGACAAGAACGACGAGTACCGCGTGCTCACCGAGATCCGCGAGCGGATCAAGGCGAACCACGTGAACGGCTCCGAGGTCAAGGACGCCGAACTCGTCGAATACGCCGCCAAGGGCATGCTGCAGGGCCTCGACCCGCACAGCGTGTTCTTCACGAGCGACGAGTTCCGGAAGTTCTTCTTCGACCTGCACCCCGAGTACGGCGGCATCGGCGCGTTCGTCAACTTCGACCAGGACAACGACTTCTCGATCGTGCGCCCGATCTACTCGGGCCCCGCCTACCGCGCGGGCCTGCGTTCGGGCGACAAGATCCTCGAGGTCGATGGCTGGGAGACCGCGGGCCACACGAGCGAAGAGATCATCCAGCGGCTGAAGGGCCGCCCGGACACGCCCGTCGCGCTGAAGATCTTCCGGCCGGGTTGGCAGGAAGCGGAGACGATGACGATCACGCGCAAGCAGATCCACGTCCCCTCGGTCAACCATACGATGCTGCCGGGCAACATCGGCTACATCGAGCTGGTGACGTTCGGCTCCACCACGGCCGCCGAGCTCGAGACCGCCGTGCGCGACTGCATGGAGAAGGGCGCCGTCGGCATCGCGCTCGACGTGCGCAACAACACCGGCGGCTTCCTCGCGCAAGCGCGTGAGGTCGTCGAGAAGTTCGTCGAGGGCAAGAAGCTCGTCGTCTACACCGAAGGCCCGAACGAGCCGCGCAAGTCCTACAACACGCGCGACAAGGCGATCTGCAACCTGCCGCTCGCCGTGCTCACGAACAACCTTTCCGCGTCCGCGAGCGAGATCACGGCAGGCGCGCTGCAGGACCTCGGCCGCGCAGTGGTCGTCGGCCAGCGCACGTTCGGCAAGGGCACGGTGCAGAACATGATGGCCCTGCGCAGCGACCCGGGCGAAGGCTTCGAGGACCTCAACAACGACGGCAGCTGGCAGGAAGGCGAGACCTACGACGACGCGAACAAGAACGGCAAGTTCGATGTCGGCGCGCACATCAAGCTCACGGTCGCGAAGTACTACCTGCCGAGCGGCCGCTGCACGCACCGCGAGTTCGACAAGAACGGCAAGATCGTCGACCCGAGCTGGGGCGTGACGCCGGAGTTCGAGATCGAGTTGCTCGACCAGAAGCCCGAGGACGCGTGGAAGAACAGCGCGGTGTTCGCGCTGCTCAAGAAGGGCGTGTTCCGCGACTACGTGAAGAAGCACTTCGACGCGAACAAGGACCTGTTCGCGAAGCTCGCGGAAGGCGACGAAGGCAAGACCGACGTCTACCCGGAGTTCGACGCGTTCTACGCCTCGCTGCAGACGCAGCTCACGAAGGACGACGTGCGCAAGTGGATCCGCTACGAGGTCCGCGACCGCGTCAGCGACCTGCGCGGCGCGACCTATCCTGGGCAGCGCGCGCTCGGCGATCCCCAGGAGGATGCGCAGCTGCAGGAAGCCGTGCGCCAGATCCTCAAGAAGGCCGGCAAGGACATCCGCGAAGTCGACGCCTACAAGGGCGTGCTGAAGATCTCCTTCGAGGAGAAGAAGACGGCGAGCGCGGACGGCGAGGCGAAGGAAGAGAAGAAGTAACGCTCCGCGCCTGCGCGCTCAGCCGCCGAGAACCGATGTGACGACCGCGATCGTCTCGGGGTTCTTGGCGGCCTTGTCGTAGAGCCGGACGAAGCGTTTGCCGGCCTCGCCCTCCTCGGCGCGCAGCGCGTCGGCCCACGCCGGAGGGATCGTCTGGTAGTGGAGCCAGGCCACCACCTGGATGCGGCCCGTGGTTCCTGCAGGCAACGCGATGCGGTAGGCGACCGTGTCCCGGCCCGCGACGAAGTCGAGGTCGTTGCCGATCCCGACCGGATTCGTCTCCGCGGCGTGCGGCCCGTCGTGGCGATGGCCGCGCGGCAACAGCCGGTTGTCCTTCCGCTTCTTCGTCATCCGCGTCAGCGAAGTCGTCGGCTTGCCGTCCTCGTCCTCGGCGACGAGCTCGAACACCGGCACCTGCTCCTTCGACTCGACGAGCGTCACGTGCGGCATCGACAACTCGTCCGCGACGTCGCGGAGGCGGCCGTCGTCCGTGAACGCGCCGCTCTCGAACACGACCTGGTTGCCCGCCCGCACCTGCACGTGCAGCCACGCGCGCCGCGACGGATAGCCCGTCGGGAACTTGTGGCCGCAACGGTTCTCGATGCGCACCGCGAACTGCAGCCTGCCGTCCTTCGACTCCAGGCCCTCGACGCGCAAGGACGCGGTGTCCTCGCCGAGCTGGCGGCGTGTCGCGCGCGCCATGCGCTGCAGCGACTCGACGCTCGCCGTGACGCCGAGTTCTTCGCGATGGTCCGCGAGCATGTCGAGCACGAACGCGTTGCCGCCGACGAACCCGTGCGCGCGGTAGCCGTCGCGCACGGGGATCAGGAACTCGCGCCCCATCGGATTGCGTGCGATCCGCGTGCTGCCGGTCTCCGGCATGTGGCACTCCTGGCACGACCGCGCGGTGTCGCTCGCCCCTTCCTCCGAAGTGAACTCGCTGTTGCGCCACTCGAGGTAGGGCGTCTGCTCCGGGAACTTCGCGCCGTGGTGCTCCGTGACGAGCGTGTGGCACGACGCGCACAGCGACGACTCGCGCACATGCATCGACTGCACCGGCGTGTAGCCGACCATGTTGCGCATCGGCATCGTCACCGGGTCGGGGAATGGCCCGAAGATCTTGCGCTCCTTCGAGATCACCGGCTGGCCCGAGAACGTCGCGTCCGTGCCGAGGCCCTCCGCGGCGATCTGGTGGCAGACCGTGCACGAGACCCCGTCCTTCGCGAGCGCGCTGTCCTTCACGTCGGCGAGTTGCGGCGCTTTCTGTCCCTTCTGCCGCAGGTCGTGATGCGCCATCGGCGCATGGCAACGAAGGCACAACTCCTGCACCGCGGGATCCGCCTTCGACTCGCGCTCCATCTGCGCGTGGAAGTAGGGATCACGGAAGCTGTTCGCCATCAACGTGGCCTGCCACAACCCGTGCGGCGAGACATCGTCGCCCGTCTGCGAGCGCATCGCGTTCGCAGTCTCCGCCACCGAGTGGCACCGCGCGCAATCGGAACCGACACGGAAGTGGCTGGCGGGCGCGCCGCCGCCGCCTCGCTGGGCAAGGGCGACGCTGCTCACGACCAGTGGAACGAGGAGGGCGCAGACCGAACGCATCCGCAGAGCCTACCGTGCGCTGGTCCGGCCGCGACATGGGCTGGATCGCCCGTCCCCGCTGCGCCCTTCAGGCCTGCGCGCGCGGCGGCAGGAACTCGCCGAGGAACTGCGGCAGCATGCGCCGCCACGTCACCCAGTCGTGCCGCCAGTCCTTGCCCCACGAATCGACGCGGTTCGGCACGCGACGGCCGCCGAGCGCGCGCTCCACGTTCCAGCTCTGCTTCGGGTCCTCGAACTCGCCTTCGCCGTGCGCGAGCAACACGAAGCGTTGACGCAACAGGTCTAGCTGCGGGCCTTCCGGCAGCTTCGGCACGAAGTGCAACGGCGAGCACGCGAGGTAGTCCGGCGTGTGGCGCCCCTTCAGGAAGCGCTCCATGTCGTAGGTCCCGCTCATGCAGATCGCGTGCGTGAAGAGGTCGGGATGCCGGCAGATCGCGCACAACGCGTTGAACGCGCCGATCGAGGCTCCCGCGGTGAACAACGTCGCGCTCGGATCGTTGCAGTCGCGGCGGATGTGGGGAACGACCTCGCGCACGATCGCCTGGTCGAAGCGGTGCTGCGCCGCGGCGCCTTCCTCCAACGTCTTGCACTCCTGCAACCACGCCTGGCCCGCAATCGAGTCGACGACGTAGACCTTGAGGCGCAGGTCCTCGAGGAACGCGCCGATCGCGTCGATCAGGTGGAAGCGCTCCGGCTCCTCCGCGTCGCCGCCGGCCGTCGGGAACAACAGCAGCGGCTGCCCCACCACGCCGTAGCGGACGCACGTGATCTCGCGCCCTTGCAGCGACGGAGAACGCCAACGAACCGTGTGCTTGCTCATGCGAAGTCCTTCGTGAGATCCGCGCTGCCCTTCTGCACCGCTTGGAAGAACCGCTCGCTGAACTCGTCGACTTCGTGCGCGGGATAGATGTGCGCGACCTTCTTGCGCACGGCCTCCTTGCACGCAGCGGACGCGAACCACTCCTGCGCCGCCGGCACGAGCTGCTTCAGGTTCTTGTCGCAGAACTCCGCGAACCGATCGGCGTCGAAGCGCTGGCGGGCGAGCTTTCCGTATTGCTCAAGCTTCTTGGCATACGGAGCCGACTGCTTGCCGATCTCCTGGAACGGCGCGAAGTCGAGGTTCTGCCGCATCGGCCTCTTCGTCGCGGCGACGAACAGGGCCCATCGCAGGTTGGCGACGACGTACCACGGCCAGTGGCAGTGGATCGAGTTCACCTGGCTGTCCGGGCAAGGGTTGGCGAAGTCGATCGGGTGGAACACTCCGTCCTTGCGCAGAGCCTCGCAGCTGTTGAAGTCCCAGCCGAAGAACGCGTTGATCAACAAGCACGTGTCCGCCATCACCTGCGCGTCCGCCTTGGAGCAGAAGTCGCGCACCGGCAGATAGCGGCCGTGCAGCGGCTGGTCCGGGTCGTACTTCATGAGCCGCACCTGCGGACCGATGCCGACCGCGCGCACGAACAAGTCGTAGCCGGCGACCGACTGCTGCAGGTGCATCAGGTGCTTCTCGCTCTTGTCGTAGACGTCGCGCAGCTCCTGCTCGTTCTTGATCTGGCTGACGCCCTGCCAACCGCCCCCGTCGAACGGCTTCATGAACATCGGGTAGCCGAGCTTCTTGCCCTGCTCGCCGAGGTCGAACAGCCGCGCGTAGCTCTGCAGCGTGAAGTCGAGGTCCGCCTTCGGCTCGTAGTGCTTCTGCGGCACCATCAAGGTCGGCGGGATCGGCATCCCGAGCGCCATCATCGCGCAGTAGGTCGTGTGCTTCTCGCAGCTCTGCACCGACCACGGGTTGTTGTAGACGTAGAGGCCGTCCATCAGGATCGACTTCTTGATCCACTCGCGGCGCAGCGGGAACCAGTGCGTCAACCGGTCGACGACGAGGTCGTACTTGCAGCGCTCCTGCAGCGAGTAAGGCTCGAGCGTCACGCGCTCCACGTGGAAGCCGATCGTGTCCGCGCCGCACTTCACCGCGAGCTTCGAGGCGCCGAGGATGCCTTCGAACGCGAGCGGCCAGCAGATGTCCGCGCCGAGCGACAGACCGATGTTGCGAGTGACCTGAGCCATGGGCAGTTGGCGCGGCACTATGCCAAGAAGCCCAAGGCGAAGGAACACTGCCCGCGGCGTTCCGACTCTCCGCAGCCGCGGTCTGCGGCTACTCGTAGACCATCCAGAGCGGGCCCGGGAACAGCGTCGTCAGCGCCTCGCGCAGCCGGTCGCGCCAGTTCTCCCAGTTGTGGCCGTCGTTGGCCTCGCGGAACTTCACTGACATGCCGACGTCCTGCAGCATCGGCACCATCGAGCGGTTGAAGTAGATCAACGACTCGTAGACGCCGCAGCTCAGGTAGGCCTGGTCCGCCGGCTTGCCGGGCGCCCTCCGGAACTCGTTGACGAACGCGACGACGGGATCGAACACGGGGCCGCGACCGTGGTCGCCGATCTCGGTGAACACGAACGAGCCCGATTGCAGCAACAGACGGCCGAACGCACCCGGGTTGCGCCACGCGCAGTGCAGACTCGCCACCGCGCCGAAGCTCGCGCCGCACAGCGCGCGCGCGCTCGGGTGACGCACCAACGGATACGCCTCCTCCATCTGCGGCAGCAGGTCCTCGACGAGGAAGCGGGCATGACGCTCGTCGGCGGCATACTCGCGCATGCGGTCCGGCGACTGGATCAACGCTGCGATCATCGGCGGCAGTTCGAGCCGATGGATCAGGTTGTCGAGCACCGTCTGCAGGTTGGCGAACGAGAGGTAGTCGCGCCCGTCGTGCACCACGAGCAACGGATAGCGGCGCGTGCGCCGGAATCGCGCAGGCAGGTAGACCTGGATATCGCGCGAGCCGCCGAACGCTGCGCTCTGGATCGTCCGGTCCTCGATGGTCCCCGGACGCGCGTCCGGATCCTCCGTCGACCACTCCGGCGGCCGGTAGCCCTCGCCGTAGACCACCGAGTTGGAGCCGAACGGGTCGCGCGCCGTCTGCGGGTTGAGCGGATCCCGGATCAACGCCGTGCGGCCGTAGACCTGCACGCCGATCTTGTACTCCATGCGCGAGCCCGTCGGCAGGTCGACCTGCAGAACGAACACGTCGCTCATGTGCACGCGCCGGAACGGCAGGCTCGGCGGCAGGCCGTGGATCCAGTGCTGCAGCGTCACTTCCTGGCCGTCGCCCTGATAGAGGAACGTTACGCGCCGACCTTCGACGCGCGGGAACGTCGTGCTGCGCACGAAGCGGTCGAGCGCGTGCGGGCCGAGCAGCGCCGCCTGTTCGATCTCGTCGAGGATGGTGCTCATGCGCGAGCCTCCGTGACGCGGCCCTTCTCGTCGATCGTGCGCGTGCCCGGACGCGGTCGCCATGCAGTCCCGTCCCAGTCGAGCCGATCGCCGTCGTCGAGCAGCACGCACGGGTCCGGTGCGAAGCGGCGCGCGAGCAGCTGCAACGATCGTTCGTCGTGGAGGTCGAGCCGCTTCTTGCTGTGCGGCAACGGCACGATCGCGGGCAAGGCGCCGAGACCGTGCTCCATCACCTCCGTGTCGACTCCGTTCTGCGAGAGCGAGTGGCCGTGGTGGAACAACACGACGCGCTGCGACAACGCCATCGCTCCGGCGGACCACGCGACGATCGGACGATCGCCCCACAACCGGACGAGGTCGAACAACTGCATGCGGTGCAGCAAGACGCCGACGTGACCGCCGGCGACACACAGCGCCTCCGCGCCGTCCAGCTGCTCCGCGATCTCCGCAGCGTGCTCGCGAACCGAATCCCGGTCGCCAGGACGGACGCGCGCGTCGAACTCGCGGTGCAACGTCTCGATGCGCAGCGCGTGCTCGCGGTCGAGTTCGCGCAACATCGACACGGCGCCCTCGAACTCGGGCTGCACGAACTCCGCGTCGCCGGCGTGCGCGATCAAGGCGCGCAGCGATCCCACGAGCCCTTCGAGCCGGATGCGATAGAGCTCCTGCGTGCGACGCAGCGCGTCGTGACGCTGGCGCATCGCCGTGAGCAGTTCGGGGTCCTTCGCGAAGATCCGCTCGACGCGCCCCCAGATCTCGAGGTTGCGGACAGGGCGCTGCAGGTGCTCGCGGAACTCACCGTCCTCCGACTCGCGCTCCTCCCAACCCGCGGAGACGAACGCGATCGGCCCTTGCGGATGCTTCGCCAACTCGTCGACGGCCGCGCGCACGATCGGGACGTGTCGCTGCGGCCCGAGGACGACAGCGAGGCGAGCGGCTTTGGGAGTCTGCTTCATCGACACGCATCATGCAGCGCGCATCGGCGCCGCGACACAAGGGGACTCCCGCTCGATCGCAGTCAGGCTCGCTGCGCGATGCAGTCGAGGCGCTTCCTGTGGCGCTCTGCGAACACCGACTGGAAGTCGAAACCGTCGACGAAGTCGAGGCGCGAATCCGTGGGGCGACGGCTCAGCAACTCTGCGTCGATGAGGTTGAAGACGATCTCGCCGAAGTCCTCGCTGCCGCGGATGCCCCACTGCTCGAACACGACCGGCGCCATCGGGCCGAACTGCTCGGAGGCGAAGTCCTTGATGTAGTGCAGCAACTCACGACCGCCGACATGGCGGTCTTCGCCCGTCAGCTGGTCCTTGCCCAGGTGCGACATCGTGTAGTCGAGGGCGTCGAGGACGAAGTAGTACGCATTCCGCGAGAACCGGTGGTCCCGCATGCGCACATCCTGGATGCGATCCTCGAGAACGTCTTGCTCCGAAACTCCCATTGCAACGGCTCCTCTGGGTGCGAACGTCAGTGCAGCAAGCACTGCGTGTATCGACCGGACAGGAACCGCCCTTGAGCCGCGCATGGCCGACCAAGACCGTTGCGCGAACTCCCCCCGTCGCTACCTGGAACCCCGATCCGAACGACGCCGGAGCCACTGCACAAGCAGCCCGACCAAGGCCTGCTCGGGCGGGATCTGGACGTCCAGATCCTGCTCCGCGCACAGCGCCAGCGTCATCAAATCGGTCCATGGTTGCGACTCGGTCGGAACGTAGGAACCGTTTTCCACAGGCGCAAGTGCGCGCATGTTCGCACTCGCCGCGTCGCGCAACGCGCGGAGGAACAACCGCGCGTTTGCCTGCGCGGATCCAGGAGCTTCGCCGAGGGCCAACGCCTGCCGAACCACCGACACAGGGCGCAACGTCTTGGTGCTCGAGCAGACGGCGGCAACGAGATCCTGCATCTGTACCGCCTGTTCGGTGCAGGCCTGCAGCGCGAGCCCGAGGCTGCCGCGAGACGCCGCGACCGCCTGCGAAAAAAATGCGGCGCGCGCCGGAATTCTGCGGTCGAGCTCGCGCGTGATCGCCGCAGGTGGGAGCCGGCGGACGCCGATGCGCTCGGCGCGCGACCGGACCGTGGGCAGCAACGCCTCGGGACTCGCCGTGCACAGCAGCATGTAGGTGTGCTCGCCCGGCTCCTCCAACGTCTTCAGCAGCGCGTTCTGGCCCTCGGGATTGAGCGCCGACGCGGGATCGACGATGACGACGCGCGCGCGGCCTTCGACGGAGTGACGCAGCAGCGCGTCGAGCAGTTCGCGCACGGCGTCGACCTTGATCTCGCGCTTGCCTGGCTCGGGTGCGAGCACGTGCAGGTCGGGATGCTGTCCGGTCTGCACGCGACGGCACGAACGGCACACGCCGCACGGCTGTTCCTGGTCGAGGTCCGAAGGGCACAACAACGCGCCGGCGATCCATCGCGCCACCGTGCTTTTGCCGCAACCCGGCGTGCCCGTCACGACGAGCGCATGGTGCATGCGACGCGCGCGCGCAGAACGCAGCAACCGCGCGAGCAAGGCACCTTGCCCCAGCGGCGGCACGAGCCGCGTGTCCACCGCGTCCTTCGGCTGCGGCGCAGCGGCGCCGGAACCGCCCTTGCCGCCTTTCTGGCTCATCGCAAGAGGCCCAGCGCCCGCTGCTGCAGCGTCGCCTGCACCGACGCGAACGGCCACCGCGAATCGACCACGACGAAAGTCGGGTCGCGACGGGCGACCTCCAGATACGCGTTGCGCACGCGCTCGTGGAACGCGTCGTCGCGCCCTTCGATGCGGTCCTTCTGCCGCGCCGAGCGACGCCGCAGCGCCGTCGTCACGTCGCAGTCGAGCACGAACACCGCGTCGGGCATCCACGGCCCGTGTGCGCGGCGCGTGAGGTCGAGCACGAAGTCGAACGACACGCCGGGATGCGTCGCGAGACACTGGTAGGCAAGCGTCGACGCGAAGCACCGTTCGCTGACGACGTCTTCGCCGCGCGCGAGCGCGGGACCGATCACGCGTGCGGCGAGTTCCGTGCGCGCGGCAGTGAAGAGCAGCACTTCGGTCAACGGCTGCAGGTCGCCCGTCTGCGGCGAGAGCAGCAGTTGCCGGAGGTTCTCGCCAACGGGCGTGGAGCCGGGCTCGCGCAGATGGTGCACCGTGCGGCCGCGCTGCCGGAGGAACTCCACCAGCGCGCGCGACTGCGTGCTCTTGCCGCCGCCGTCGGGCCCGTCGAGCACGAGGTAGGCCACGCTAGAGCAGCCCCTCCACCAGCGCGCGCACCTCCGGCTTCTGCGCCATGTCGTCGGCGAGGGAGCGCGTCATGTAGCTGACGGCCGCGCGCGTGCGCGCCGACAGGAAGCGCCCCACTTCGGCGCGGCTCAGGCCCTCCTGCACGCAGAGGAACGCGAGCACCTTGCGCGCAAGGCTGACCTGGCGTCCCTGCCCCATGCCGAGCAGGTCCTCCACCGTGACCCCCATGCGCGAACAAACGCGATCGCGGATGCGCGTGAACGTGCGGCCCGGGTCGATGAGTTCGAGGTACTTCTTGGGCAGCCCGCCTTCGCGCGAACGCGCCCACGCGGCGCGCAACTCTGGGAAGGTGCCGGCCGCTTTCTGCGCGAGTCCCTCGATGGCCTCGGCGCGCCCGTTGCGCGACGGCGCGCCTTCGAGCGCGCGCAGGTAGCGCAAGCGGCCGGCGGCAGACGGCGGATCGATCTTGGTGACGAAGCCAGCCATCATGCGCGCGCACAGCGACGCATCGAGTTCGCGGATGTCCTTCGGGTGCCAACGCGACGACAGGATCGTCGTCTTGTCGCTGGTCTCGCGCGCCGCCAGCAATTGCGAGAGGAACTGCTGCAGCCGCGGCTTCCCCGAGCAACGGTGGATCTCGTCGAGCACGAGCACGCCAGCGGATGCCAGCTCCTCGTGCAACGAGGCGACCCTGTGGTCGAGGTGCACCGACTGGAACGCCTTCAGCAGCTGCGGAAGGTCGAACCAGATGCACGGCACCGCGTCGCGGAAGTTGCGCAGCAAGAACGTCTTCCCGACGCCGCTCGGGCCATGGAACAGGAAGAGGTTGGACGGCAGCGCGCTCTGCGTGTCGCGCGGCGCCTCGCCGTCGCGTTGCGCAAGGCTGCGCAGCACCAGCCATGCAGTGCGGTTGCCGTCGTCGACGATGGGCTGCTGCGGCGAGACGTCGAGTTGCTCGAGGCTCTCGTGCTCGACCGGGTCCTGCAGTTCCACCTGCAGCGTGACGCCGATCTCGCGCGACAGCACTTCCTGGATCAGCGGCCGGTAGAGGCGCTGGACGCGGTCCCGCACCATCCGGCTCTTCGCTTCCAGGTAGACGACGCCGCGCTCGAGCAGCACCGGGCGCAACTCGCCCAGCCACGCGCCATAGGCAGCGTCGCCGGCGGCCGCGCGCAGGGCATCCTGGACGTTGGTCCAGCTGTGCTTGAGCAGGTCGAGCATCGTCGGGTGAGGAAGGGCCCCGTCGCGGTGCGGCGGGACCCCGCAACCTAGAAGCCGGTGCGCGGCGAGGCAAGTCTCGACCCGTCTGCTCCAGGACGCGACGGCGAGAGCGGTCGCGCGGAAACGGGAACTTCCTGTTGCGTCAGCGCGGCTGCCATTCCTGCAGCAGCGCCTTCGCTTGCTTCGCGACCTCGCTCGCGGGCCAGGAATCGACCACGCGTTGCACGAGGCGCACCGCGCGCCCACGGTCGCCGAGACGATCGCGCAGCCTCGCTGCGCGCACCATCAGGCCGCCGCGCTCCTCGCGCTCGCCTGGATCCTCGGCCGCAGGCCGCTCCGCGCCGCGCGCCGTGTACTTGCGGTCCAACGACGGCAACACCGCCGCGGCGACCTCGAACTCCAACGCCGCCTGCTCGGTCTTGCCCGCCAGCTCGAGGCATTCGCCGATGCGCACGTGCATCTCGCGACGGAACGGATCGATCTGGGCGCACTGCTGGAGCCAGACGAGCTCCTCGTCGCGGTCGCCGGCGTCGCGGTAGTAGCCGGCCAAGGTCCAACGCGGCGCGTAGGCGCGCGCCGTGCGGCGGCAGTACTCGCGCAGCTGCATCAACGCATCGTCCTTCTTGCCTTGCTCGCGCAACGCGGCGGCGATCAGCAGCTCGGGCGCGTCGCCCTGCTCGGTGCACGAAGGCCAGCAGCGCTTCGCAGCCTCGAACTGCGCGATCGCGCCATCGACGTCCCCGCTCGCGAGGACCGCGCGGCCGTAGGCGACGCGCGAATCGAAGTCGTCGGCGCCCGCCGCGAATCCGCGCTTCCACGCATCAAGCGCCTCGGCCGTCGACTGACGCGCAGCGAGCAACTGCGCGCGCACGAGCAGCGCGCGTCCGTTCTCGGGATCCTGCTGCAGCACGTAGGCGAGGTGCGGGCCCGCGTCGACCGGGTTGTTGCGCTGCGCGAACGCCCATGCGAGGTCGATGCGCGCGTCGAGGTCCGTCGCGTCCTTCGCGACGCGCGTGAGCAGCCGGTGCACCGCGGCGTCGTCGTGGCGCGGCACCAGCTTCATGCCGCGCAGCTTCTCGGTCTCGACGAAGCGCAGGAAGCGCGCGTCGAAGTCGGCCGACGAGATGCCGAGCGCGCGTTCGAACGCATCCTCGGTGTCCAGGTCGTCGCCGAACGCGCGCAGCAGCTCGATCGCCTTGTCGAAGCCGAAGTCGCGGGCGACGAGATCGACGATCAAGCCGCCCTGGTAGTAGCCGAACAGGATGCGGTCGCCGCGGAACAGCCGGTTCAGCAGCCGCACCGGCGGGATGTCCTTGTTGTGGAACGCGTCGAACAACTCGCGGTCCATGCCGCGCTCCCACGTCGGGTCGCGCTGTTTCTCCTCGTGCACCGAGAAGCCCTCGGTGAGCCAGCGCGGAACGCGGTGCTTCGACACGCCGAGCGTCAGCACGTGCGTGTATTCGTGCCACACGGTCGCCTGCCACATGAAGTCCTGCCGCCGCAGGTCCGTGTCGCCGGGCGACACCAACGTCAGGAACTGGCCGAAGCACGCGCCGAGCGCGGTGAAGCCGCGGAAGCCGATCGTGCGCACCGAGAAGTCGTCCCACGTGTGGAACACCTCGACCGCGACCTTGCGATCGGGCTGGTGCGAATACTTGCGGCCGAGCCTCTCGAACGCCTCGAGGCACAGCGGCATCAGGTACTCCTCCATCACGCCGCGGTCGTCCTTGTGCAACGACAGGACGAAGCGCTCGTTCTCGACGCGCTCGTACTGTTCGTCGAGCTTCTGCTGCACGGCCAGCGCGTTGTTGCGCCACGGGTCGACGAAGCCCGGCATCAGGCCCTTCGCGCGCAGCAGGACCTCTTTCGCGCGCGCGCCCTGGCCGGTGTAGACCAGCGCCTTGCCGAGCCCGTGCAACGCCGGGACGTCCGTCGGATCGGCGGCGATCGCGGCCTCGTAGAACGGGATGGAGTCCGCGAAGCGGTACAGCGCGACGAGGTGGTCGCCGAGGATGCGATCCACGTCGGGCTGGCCGGGATCGCCCGCGAGCGCCTTCTCGCGCCACTTCGCGTAGTCGTCCTCGTCGTGCAGCAAGAAGGCGGCCGCGGCGCGATGCGCGAGCGCTTCCTTGTGCCATGGATTCACGAGCAGAGCCTGGTCGAACGCAGCGCGCGCGTCCTTGTAGCGACGGTCGTCGAGGATCCTCGTCGCGCGCAGAACGAGCGCCTCCATGCAGCGCGGGTTCTGCGCGAGCGCGCGGTCGAGGAAGCGCTCGGTCTTGCCGCCGTCGAGCACGTAGTTCGAGGACCGCAGACGGTAGAGCCACAGCAGCGCCTCCTCGACGTCGCCGTGCATCTCCAGCACCTTCTTGAGATCCGCTTCGCCGCTCGGGAAGCCCTCCGCCTCGCCGTAGGCGAGGAATCGCAGGATGCCGAGGGTCAGTCGCGCGGGAGCGTGGTCCTTCTCGAGTTCGAGCGCGCGCACGAGCTCTCCGCTCGCCGCGACGATCTGGTCCTTGCCGCCGAGTCGCCACCGGCAACGAGCGCGGTAGGCGAAGCCGTCCGCGGACTTCGGCTCGGGCATGGCGACGGCGGCCTCCCACATGGCGCGCGCTTCCTTGCGGCGGCCCATCGCGTGCAGCACGTCGCCCTGCTCGTAGCGGGCTTCGAGGTCGGCTGCGTCCACGGCTGCGAGCGCGCTCCACACCGCGAGCGAGCCTTCGTAGTCGCCTTGCGCGGACAGCGCGCGCGCGAGCAACTCTTGCGGCACGCGCCCCACGCGCGCCGTGGCGTCGAGTTCGCCGACTCCGTTCGCGACCTCACGGTAGTTGCCGCGGCGCAACTCGATCGACAACAGGCCGCAGCGAGCGGCGAGCAACGCAGCCTCGGAAGGCCGGTCCTCCTCGCGCTCTTCCTCGGCCGCGCCGAGCACTTCGAGGTAGCCGTTCTCGGCAGAGCGCAGCTCCCCCTTCGCGAAGTTCTTGTCCGCTTCCTGGAGCAGCACTGAGAACTCGTCCGCGTCGTCCTGGCCGACGACGAAGCCCGCGCACAACAACGCCGCCGCCGCGCGCAGCCACACACCCGACCACCGCTGGAACATGCGCGCACGATAGGCCGCGCTCGCAGCCCGGTCGAGCGGCGCAATCGAACGGCGCGCTGCCGGCAGATCCGCCGAAGCCGTCCGGCCTACTGGAGCCCGTATTCGCGGATCTTGCGATACAGCGTCCGCTCGCTGATGCCCATCGACTTCGCGGCCTTCTGCCGGTTGCCCTGGCAGAGCTGCAGCGCGACGCGAATGTGGTTCTGCTCGACCTCTTGCGCGGTGTGCCCCGCGAGGAACTGCCAGCTGTCCTGGCCTGCGGGCAGCGGCGCCCAGATCTCGGGCGGGAGGTCGTTGCGCGTGAGGATGTTGCCGCGCGCGCGCACCACCATCGACTCGATCGCGTTCTTGAGCTCGCGCACGTTGCCAGGCCAGTCGTACTGCACGAGCGGCACGAGCGCGTCGCGGTCGATCGACTCGACGCCCTTGCCGTGCATCTCGGCGAAGCGCTTCAGGAAGTGGTCGACGAGCAGCTTGATGTCGGCGCGCCGCTCGCGCAGCGGCGGCAACTCGATCGTGACGACGCGAAGGCGGAAGTAGAGATCCTGGCGGAACGAGCCGTCCTTGACCTTCTGCTGCAGGTCCGCGTTGGTCGACGCGAGCACGCGCACGTCGACGGGACGCATGCGGTTGTCGCCGAGCCTTGCTACCGCGCGCTCCTCGAGCACGCGCAGCAGCTTGACCTGCGTCTGCAGCGGCATGTCGCCCACTTCGTCGAGCAGCAGCGTGCCGCCGTTCGCATACTCGAACTTGCCTTCGCGATCGGCGACGGCGCCAGTGAACGCGCCCTTCACGTGGCCGAACAGCTCGCTCTCGATCGTGCCCTCGCTCATGCCGCCGCAGTTGATCGGCACGAACGGCTTCTGGTGGCGCGGCGACAGCTTGTGCACCGCGTGCGCGATCAGTTCCTTGCCGGTGCCCGACTCGCCGAGGATCAACACCGACGCCGCGGTCGGCGCGATCTGGCGCACGGTGTCGAGCACGCGCCGCATGCGCGGATCCTGGCCGACGATGCCTTCGATGCCGAACGAACGTTCCAGCTGCCCGCGCAGGTCTTCGTAGCGCAGGTCCTTCTGGTGGTCTTCGAGGCACTTCTTGACCTTGGTGCGAAGGTCCTTGAGGTCGACCGGCTTCTCGACGTAGTAGGTCGCGCCCTTCTCCATCGCCTGCACGGCGACGTCGCGGCTGCCGTGGCCGGTCAGCATCACCACGCGCGAGTTCGCGTAGTTGTCGCGCGCGGCCTGCAGCACCGCGAAGCCGTCGAGGTCCTTCATCACGAGGTCCGTGACGACGACCGCGAAGCGTCGCTGCTTCAGGATCTCGACCGCGGCCCTGCCGCTGTCTGCCTCGGTGATCTCGACCGGCAGGCTCTCCAGCGCGGCCACGAGCGTCTGCCGAAGGTTGTCGTCGTCGTCGACGACGAGGATGGGGTCGATGGTCATGCCGATCCGTTGAGGTCCGTCGTGAGCTTGCCGGGGAGCCGCAGCGTGAACTGCGTGCCCTTGCCGACTTCCGAAGTGAAGGTAAGGCTGCCGCCGTGCTCCTCGACGACGCGGCGCACGGTGGGCAGGCCGAGGCCGGTGCCCGTCTTCTTCGTGCTGAAGTAGGGATCGAAGATGCGCGGCTGCACTTCTGTCGGGATGCCGGCGCCGGTGTCGGTCACGCGCACCAGCACGTCGTCGCCGTCGCGTTGGCTCGACACGAGCACCTGCCCGCCCTCCGGCGTGGACTCGCCGGCGTTGCGCAGCAGGTTGACGACCGCCGCCTGCAGGTGGTCCCAGTCAGCCGGCACCTTGCCCACCGCGCCCGGATAGAACCGCAGCGAGATGCCGCGTTCGCGCAGCGTCGGCGCGTGGAAGTCGACGACCGCCTGCAACCGCTGGTCGAGATCCACCGGCACGAGCTTCGGCTCGGGCGCGCGCGCGAAACTCAGGAACTCTTCGAGGATCTTCTGCAGCCGCCGCACTTCGGCCTCGACCGTGCCGATGCGCTTCTGCGTCCGTTTGTCGCGGGTCGTCTCCGCATCCTTGAAGTCCTCCAGCACGAGCTGCAGGTTCAGGCCGATCGTGCTGAGCGGGTTGCGCACTTCGTGGGCGAACCCGGCGAGCAGGGCCCCCAGTTCTGCGAGCCGCTGCGTGCGGATCCTCGCTTGCCGTTCTTCGCGCGCTGGGTTCGTCATGGAGCGTCGAGCGACGATAGAAACGCCTGGGAAGGGAGTCAAATCGGCAGACTCGGGCTATGGTGCGCCGAAATGCCAGTCTCCCGCATCGCGCTGCCGAAACCGCCGCCCGAGGAACTCGTCGCGCAGGCGGTCGCCACGCTGCGCGGCTCGGGCCTCGTGGTCCTGCCGACCGAGACCGTCTACGGCCTGGCCGCCCGGGCAGGCGACGCGAAGGCCGTGGCGAAGCTGCGCGCCGCGCTGCGGCTGCCCGAAGAGGAGCGACTCGCGCTGCACTGCGCCGACGCCGAAGCGGCGCGGCGGCTCGGCAACTTCGCCGACGCGCGCGCCGACCGGCTCGCTGCGCGCTACTGGCCGGGACCGCTGACGCTCGTCGTGCCGTCCGCGAGCGACGCAAGCGCGGAGATCGGACTTCGCGTCCCCGCGCACGCGTTCGCCGCGCGCGTGATCCGCGAACTCGGCGAGCCGATCGTGCTGGCGGCGATCCGCGGTGACGGAGCCCCGGCCGCCGACCTCGACACGGCGCTGGGCATCCTCGGCCCCGGCATCGACCTCGCGTTCGACGCCGGCGCGACGCCGCTCGGATCCCCTTCCACCGTGGTCCGGTGCACTGGACCCGCGCTCTCCGTGCTGCGCGAAGGCATACTGGAGCGCGCCCAAGTCATGAGCACCGCCGTCCGTTCCATCCTGTTCGTATGCACCGGCAACACCTGCCGCTCGCCGATGGCGGAAGCCCTCGCGCGCGCCGCGGTCGGCAAACGACTCGGCTGCGCGCCCGAAGACGTCGAAGCGCGCGGTCTCCGGTTCTCCAGCGCCGGCACCGGCACGATGGACGGCATGCCGGCGAGCCCCGGCAGCCTCGCTGCAGCCGCCGAATCCGGCCTCGACCTCAACGCGCACCGCAGCACGTCCCTGCGCGGCGACGCAGCGCGCAAGGCCGCGCAAGTGCTCTGCCTCTCGCAGTCGCATCTCGAGGCCGTGCTCGAGATCGCGCCCGACCTCGAAGGCCACGCCGTGTTGCTGCGCAAGGACGGCGGGGACATCCAGGATCCCTACGGCGGCAGCATCACCGTCTACCGCCGCACGCGCGACCAGATCGCCGAAGCCGTCGAAGCGCGCGTCGACGAGTGGATCGCGCTGTTGCCCGAACGCGCGCGAAGCTAGCGGCGAAGCGTTCGGCGCACGCGGCGGCGGCGACGCAGCGCCGCATCGGAGCGCGTGCGCCGCGCCGCCCTCGCGCTCGTCACCAGCGCAACTGGATCAGCTCGCTGCAGAACCCCGGACCCATCGCGAGCATGACGCCGAGGCTGCCTGCCGCAGGCCGACGGTTCTGCATCGTGTCCTCGAGGATCAGCAGCACCGAGGCGCTCGACAGGTTGCCCGCGCGCTCGAGGTTGCGCCAACTGCACTCGAGGTCGTGCTCCGACAACTCGAGGCCGTCCTGCAACGCCTGCAGCACCTTGGGGCCGCCTGGATGGCAGACCCAGCTCTTCACGTCCTTGCGCGAGAAACCGCGCATCGCGAGGAAACGATCGATGTCCGCCGGCAGGCGTTCCTTCGCGACGACGGGGACCTGCGGCGACAGCACGATCTGGAAGCCGTGCGCGCCGATGTCCCAACCCATCACGTCCTCGGTGTCCTTGTAGAACACGCTGCGCGTCGCCTCGACCGCGGGGCCTGCCGCCGCGCGCTCGGAGCCGACGACGACCGCACAACTCGCGCCGTCGCCGAACAAGCCGGTGCTGATCAGGTTGGCCACCGACGAGTCGTTGCGTTGCAAGGTCAGCGAGCACAGTTCGACAGTGAGCACGAGCGCCACGCCCTTCGGCTCGCCCTTCACGAAGTCGCATGCGCGCGACACCGCTGCGGCGCCAGCTGCGCAACCGACGCCGAACATCGGCACGCGGCGCACGTCTTCGCGCATGCCTATGCGGTTCATGAGCCGAGCTTCGAGCGACGGGCTCGCGAGCCCCGTCACCGTCGAGAAGTAGAACGCGTCGACGTCCTTCGGCTGGAGGCCTGCGCGCTCCAGCGCGGTGCGCACTGCGCGTTCGCCGAGGTCGAGCGCGCAACGGAGCCAAGCGGCATTGAAGTCGGTGAACGACTCGAGGGACGCATACTGTTCCAGCGGCAGCGCGAGGTGACGCTGCTTGACGCGCGTGTTCTCGTGCAGGGTCGCGATGCGGCGGGACGCGGCAGGATCGTGGGCGAAGACCTGCTCGAGGTATCGAGTGAGGGTCTTCTGGTCGTAGACGTGTTGCGGCAGCGCACTGCCGACGGCGGCGATCTTCATCGGGGGAATCTCGGGATCAAATACGGCACCGTGCGCCGATAGCGAAGGAAGTCGTCGCCGTAGATGCGGAGCCAGCGCTTCTCCTTGTAGCGCGGACCGACGACGCAGTAGACACACCAGCCCGCGCACAACGCGAGCCAGTCAGGGGACCAGCAAGGCGCCGTGAGCAGCACGAGCGCGAAGCCGAGGTAGATGGGCTGGCGGCAGACGCGGAACAAGCCGCCTTGCGGCATGCCTCCGTAGCGGACTGCGCGATCCTGCGCGACCGCGGTCCATCCGGCAGCGCCGGTCTGCAGCGCGAGGCCTGCATCGGAGAGCGACTTCACGAGGAAGACCCAGGCAACGGCGAAGAGCGCCGCGTGCGCGTGCAGCAGCGAGCCTTCGGGGCGATGCCACACCACTCCGGACGGCGACCAGAGCCCGAACGCGAGCAGCAGCTGCAACGACGCGAGGAACGAGTAGGTCGTGGTCTCGAAGCGTCCGGCGCCCCACGGCGCGATCGCGCGCAACACGGCGCGGCCGCGCTTCGACAGGAGGAACGAGTGCACCAGCGGGAACTGCAGCACGAGCACCGCGTCGACGACGACCGCCGATGCGCCGCGGAACGGGCCGATGCCGAGTTGCAGGCCATTCCAAAGCGACAGCGCCATGAAACCGACCGACGCGGCGAACGTGGCGTGCGCCAGCAGGCCGTAGCACACGGCGAAGATGCGGAGCGACACCGAGCCCTTCATCGCGCCTCCTTGACGAATCCCATGCTGTAGGACACCGCCATCGACTTCGACTCGGCGAGTCGCACGCGACGCGCGAGCAGCGAGGCCAGCAGCCGCGGCCGCTCGCCGCAGCGGTGCGTCGCGACGAGACCGTGTGATCGCGCGGCCGACTCCAGCTCAGAAGGACGGACGAACATGCGCGAGTCGTGCGTCCCGCGCGGCACGAGGCCGATGCCCTCCGCGACGCGCACCGCAAGAACCGAAGCGAGCGCCGTGCGGTTGATCGTGTTCACGAACAACGCGCCGCCGGGCCGCAGCGATCGCGCCGCCGCGCCCACCACCGCGGCCGGGTCCTCGACGTGCTCGAGCACGTCGCACAACAACGCGAGGTCGAAGGCTCCGTCCGCGACCGCAGGCAGCGCCAGGTCCGCACAGACGAAGCACGCGGAGGCCGCGCCGCGACTGCGCGCAGCCGACAACGCGGCGCGTGCGAGATCGAGGCCCACGACCCTGGCTCCGTCCGCCGCGAGCGGAACGGACATGAAGCCACCGCCACAGCCGAAGTCGACCACGTTGCGCGGAGCCGACGACGGGAACCAGTCCTGCATCCATCGACGCAGGATGCGCAGCCTCGTCTCGTTGACCGAACGCAACGACGCGAACTCGCGGCAGCCTTCGTCCCACCACCCGCCGCGATCGAAGAGCGCGGACGCCGGAGCCGAGGCGAGGATCGTCTTCTTCAAGCGTCCTCGACGCGACAGAGCACGATCGCGCCGCCTTCTACGGCGATGCGCAGGAACCCGCCGTCCGCCGCCTCGCAGCGCGCGCCGGTCGCGCCGTCGAGCGCGAGCATCCCGCCTTCCAGCCTGTAGCTGCCGCCGAGCGTCTGGAACGTGAGCCCCTCGTCGGCATCGACGAGCGCCGCGCCCGTGTAGCGGCCGCCCGCGAGGAAGACGTAGTAGACCTTCTTCAGCGACAACGCGGCGTCGCCTTCGATCGACCGCGATGCGAAGGAGCCGACGAGGTCCGCCTCGACGCACGGACGCCACGCAAGTTGCGCAGCCGGATCGCCGTTGCGCACGGCGCGGTCCGTCGACGACACCACGTTGGACGGGTAGCAACCAGCGAGGGCCGCACAGAGGAGCGCTGCGAGGGTTGCGCGGCGATCACTTCGCATTGGCGCCTCCGGTGGCGACGCGCGCGCGCAGCGCGATCCAGATCACGACGTCGGGCTCCATGCTGATCACGACCTTGTCGGGAACCGGCACGGCGAAGTCGGGCAGGTGGACCTTGGCTTGCCCCTCGACCAACAACCTGCGGCTCGCGTCCACCGAGATCTTCACCGGCATCGTCAACGGCTTCTCGACGCCGCGGATGCGCATCGTTCCCACGACCGAGCCGCGCACCGTCATCTTCTCGCGATCGACGCCGTTTTCGTCAGGCGTGAACGATTGCACCGTGAACGCGATGTCCGCGTGATGCTCCGTGTCGAGGTGCTCGCACATCGCTTCGTCGCGGCCATCGACGCCGGTCACGAGCGAGGCGGCCTCGCATGCGATCGAGCCCGAGAACGCGGCGGCCGGGTTGGCGAGGTTGCCCGTGAACGAGCCGCGCACCTTCGAAGTGACGCCGGAGAAGTCGTGCAACGTGCTCTTCGCGTCGAAGCCGACGCGGCTCAGGTCGCCGAGGATCTCGTAGGACTGGTCGCGGTCGAAGCCGAAGCTGCGGTTCGGCAGCTGGAAACCCAGGAATCCCTTGGCCGCCGGCGCGGTCGGCTTGGTCGCCGCAGGCTGCTGCGCAGCGGGTTCCTGAGCGACCGGCTGCGGCGCGGGCTCCACCGGGACGACCGGCGTCGGCGCCGCGGCCGGAGCCTGATCCGTGGCCTGCGATCGCACTGCAACACCAGCGCCCTCGATCGTCGACAGCTTGGCCGCGAGCTGCTCGGTGCGCGCGGCAGAGGCCTGCAGGTTGCGTTCGATGGCGGACAGGATCGTCTCGACGCGCGTGTCGTGCGCGAGTTCGGCTGCCGCCGCGGCCGCGTCTTGCTCGGCGCGTTGGTTGAGATGCTGCTCCAGCGCCTTCGTCAGCGCCGCGAGGTCTGACTGCAACGTGCGGAGGTCGTCGCGCACCAGTGCGAGGTTGTCTTGCTCCGGAGCATCCAGATGCGCTTCGAGACGGATGCGGTCCTTGACCACGAGCAGCGAACCGACACCAGCTGCGCCGACGGCGAGCAGCGCGAGCACGCCGACTGCCGGCAAGATTGCTTTCAGCATGCGTTGAGGATGGCAACCGCCATGCCGGAATCGAGATCCTAAGCACTTGTGCCCAAGCACCCGTGGGCCTTCGACACCCAAGGCAGTCACTCCGTGCGTAAGCTCTGCTCGTCGAGAGTAAGAGTTGCACGCATCGCCTCGTCGCATGGACGTATCCGCGAAGCCCATGCGACTCCTTGCCCGGGCGATTCGAGAGCGAAACCAGTGTTGATGCCGATAACGAGCGACGGATCGCATCTGGCACGATCCATGCGTAGATCCGCCACATGCGTTCTGGTTCCAGCTCCGCGCGACGATGGCTTTGGCTGCTGTTGCTGCCGGCTTTCGCCGTAGCCCACGGTGCGGCCAACACGCTGCCGATCGACCGCCACAACACGGCGATGCGGGCGCGGAACACCCCGGATGCGATGGCGACGCAGTCGCTGCGCGAGGAGTTCGGCGAGCAAGATCCGGTCGTCATCGCCTACCGGAACCGCGAAGGGACGGCTCTCGACGACGATGCGATCGACGCACTCGCGGCCTGCGCGGACGACCTCCGCTCGGAGCCGGGAGTCACCCTGGTTCGCGGACCGCTGAAACCTCGCCCCGACGTTGCGTTGCTGCAGGCGACGATCGCCACGGACGCGGACGGAGCAGCGGTCGTCGACGCTGCCCGCAAGGCGTGCCCCGCCGGGCTGCGACTCACGGCCGCCGGACTTCCCTTGGTCGAACAGGCGATCGCCGAAGCGGTCGCGCTCGATCGCGAACGCGTCGTGCCGGTGATCGCGATCACGCTGTTCGCGCTGCTTGCGGTGGGACTTCGCAGCGTCACGCAGGCCCTGTGCGCGCTGGTCCCCGCGCTCGCTTCCATCCTGCTGACCGGCGCGCTGCGCAACGCGCTCGGCAAGAAGCTCGACCCGGTCTCCGTGCTCGTCGATCCCGTGCTGCTGACCGTCGCGGTCGCGGCGGCGATCCACATGATCGCGACCATCCGCCGCTTTCGCGCAGATGGCGCCACGCCTGCGGATGCCTCCTCGGCGGCGCAGCGAGAGCTGCTAGGTCCGGCGCTGGCGGCGACCGCCACGACGATGCTCGGATTCTGGTCGCTCTCGGCGCACGCGATCCCTGCGGTCGCGGACTTCGGGTTGTTCAGCGCCTTCGGCATCGGCGTCGCGCACACCTTCGTGATGGTGCTGCTGCCGGCCATGCTGCGGGACTGGCCCGGAAGCGCCGCGAGTTCCACGACGATCGCGTTCTCGCCGCACGGCTACGTCGCCTGGCTGCGCCGCAACCGACGCCTGGCCCTCGCGTCCACGTTGGCATCCGCGCTGGTCGCGATCCACGCGCTGACGCAGGCGACGGTCGACAACGATCCGCTCGCGGTGCTGCCGCCGGACGATCCACGGCGCGAACAGGTCGACGAACTCGCGCAGATCCTGGGCGGCAACGACGCCTTCGCCTTGCTGGTGGACGGCTCCGTGTCGCGCGGCGGCCCGGAGCGGACCTTGCTGTTCGCCGCCGCAGCAGCCTCGACCGCGCCCGCGGTGGGACCTGCGGCGCCCGCTGCGCTCGGACGAGGCGGCGTCGTGATGGCGCCGCTGCTGCTGTCGCCGTCGGGCAGCCGCGCGCGCGTGGAGATGTTCGATGCGATCGAGGATCGCGCCGCGGCGCTCGACCTCGGCGGCATCCGGCTCGCCGGCGCCTCGGTGCAGATCGCCCGCGACTCCGAACGGCTCGTGCGCGGGCAGTTCGTCGGCATCGCCGCCACCTGCGGCCTGCTCGGCATCTGCCTCGCCCTGTGGCTGCGTTCGCCGCGCCTCGCCGCGCTGGGCCTCGTCCCCAACGTGCTGCCGTGCCTGTGGCTCTACGGCGGCCTCTCCCTCGCGGACAAACCCGTGTCGGTCGCGAGCGCGATGATCGGCAGCGTCATGCTCGGGCTCGTCGTGGACAACACGATCCACGTGCTCCATCGCTACTCGAAGGCGAAGGGCTCCAACATCCAACGCGTGGAAGCAGCGCTCGCGGACACAGCGATGCCGATGACGGTGTCGAGCGCGGTCCTGGCGCTCGGCCTCGGCGCCGGCGTGACCGGCGGCATGCAATCCACGCACGAATTCGCGGCTCTCGCCGCAGCAACGGTCGGACTGGCATTCCTCGGCGACGCTGTCGTGTTGCCGGCCTTGCTCCTGTCCAGGAACCAGAAAGCAAACGCATGACGCACGACCCGGACGTTCTCGTGATCGGAGCAGGCCCCGCAGGCTCGTCGCTCGCCATCCAGCTGGCGCGCCGCGGGTTCTCCGTGGCGATCGCGGACAAGAAGTCCTTCCCGCGGCACAAGCCGTGCGGGGAGTTCCTCAGCCCCGAGTGCCGCCCCTACTTCTCGGAGCTCGGCCTCGAGGACGCGCTGCAGAAGCTGCACGTGCGCAAGGTCTACGGCATGACGCTGCACGCCGACGGCGCGGAGGCGCCCGGCAGCTTCCACGCGCTGCCGAAGGCGCCCTACAACGACGCCGGCTACGCGATCCGGCGCGAAGTGCTCGACACTGCGATGCTGCGCGCCGCCGTGGCGATGCCGGAAGTGACGTGGCTCGAGCGGCACGACTTCCGGCACCTGCTCCGCGCCGCGGACGGGACCGTCGAGGGCGCCGTGCTGCGGGACCCGAGCGGCGACGACCGCCCGGTGCGCGCGAAGTTCACGATCGCCGCGGACGGCGTGCACTCGCGCGTCGCGCGCGAGCTCTCGCTGCAACAACCGATCGCGTGGCTCGACCGGCTCGCGTTGGTCGGTCGCTTCCGCGGCGTGGCCGAGAAGCCTGGAGCCGAGGTGCACTTCGTCCCCGGCGGCTACTTCGCCGCCACCACGGTCGACGACGGGTCCTTCCACCTCAACCTGCTCACGGACCGCTCCGCGCTGCGGGGCCGCGACGGCGACGTCGACGCGTTCGTGCAGCACCACGTGGCAGCGGCCCCGGCCCTCGCCGAACGATTGCGCGGCGCGCAGCGCCTCGATCCGTGGCGCGGCATCGGGCCGCTCGCGTTCCGGACGAAGCGGCAAGCGGTGCCCGGCGCAGCGCTCGTAGGCGACGCGTGCGGCTACGTCGACCCGCTGACGGGCGAAGGCATCTTCTTCGCGCTGCACGGAGCCCGCTCGCTCGCACAGGCCATCGAGGAAGCCGCCGCCAGTCCCGCGGCGATGGATCGCTCGATGCGCGCATACGAAGCGCGCAGGCGCGCGGAGATCGGCCCGCGCATGGCGCTGGCGGCCTGGATCCAACGCGGCATGCGCCACCCGCGTCTCGTGCGCTGGGTGATCGGCGCGCTCGCGCACAAGCCGCGCCTGTGCGACCTGCTCGTCAACCTGACCGGTGACGCGGTCCACCCGCGCGACCTCCTGTCGCCGGCGTTCTGGCGCGACTGGCGGCGCGCGAAGCAGCCCGCATGAACCGCGCCGGCTGGATCGCATCGTTCGCGCCGCTTGCTGCGGCAACCGCGCTGCTGCTGTCGATGCAGTCGCCCGCGCCGGCGTTGCAGGACGAGGCGACCGCAGCAAAACGCGGCATGGAGCTGCCCGTGCCGGCGCGCGAGGCGACCTGGATGCCCGGCGACTACGAGCTCGTTGCGGACGAAGGTGCCGTGGTTCTGTCCGCGCAGTCCGCGAGCAACTCGGTGCGGGCCCGCACGGTTGCGGTCGATGCGCACATGCGGCTCGGCCCCGTCGCGCCGGAGACGCTGACCGTGGGCTTCGAGTTGCTGAGCGTGGTGCCCGCGCACACCGACCCCGGCCACAAGGATGACTTCCTCGAACGGCTGCGCACCGCGTTCGGCCTCGCCATGCACGACGACTTGCGGCTCGCCCTGCGCTGCATCGACGCAGCCTCGGTGCCCGGCCTCCCGCTCCGTCGTTCGCAGTGGACGGGCACACTGAGCCTCGACCACGCCGCGGACAACGTGCGCTGCGAACTGTGGCAAGGCTCGTGGTCGGAGGACCGGTTCCGTCTGCAGGGCACCCTCGAGTTGTCGGGGGAGAGGCTCGGCCTGCCCGCGCCGCGAACGCTCGGGCTGTGGCCGGGGGCGACCTCGATCACCCTCGGATTCGACCTGTCGTTCCGCCTGCGCAAGTAGCGCTGCCATGGCGCCGATCGGACGCCCGGGTCGCCCTGTACTCGCGCATCGACGCTGCGCCGCGCGCGTGACGCACGCACCCGCAGCCCCGCGCAGTCGACCGGCGTGCGAGGGCCCGGCGCCGAGACGAGCACGATGCCGATGCGATCGACGTCTCGCCGAACCGCCGGCTCCGAAGTTCTGTCTCTACTCGCCCTGGCGACTGAGCCGATGAACCAGAAGATCCCCGCCCATGCCTGACAGTTTGCGACAGACGAGTTCCCTGCGCCGCGTGTTCGGCCTGGCGCTGGTGCCATTGTCGCTCGCAGTCGTGGCCAGCTTCGCGCTGATCCTCGTGCTGGTCGGCAACGTGCACGACAAGGTCGAGTGCATGTACATCGAGACGCGCCAGATCGCGCAGGCCCGCATCCTGGTCGACGCCGTGCACGGCATCGAATCGTGGGTCGCCGCTGCGCCCCAGCTGGAAGCCGCGGCGCGCACCATCGCCGACACCGATGCGCACCAGCACCTCTCCACGGCGAAGTCGATCCTGCAGCGATTCCTGCCGGACGCGACCGGACAGTCCGCAGACCACGCGATGCGGCCAGGCGTCGAAGACCTCGTGCACGAGTCGAACGAGCATCGCCTCGCGCAGATCATCCAGACCGAGCTCGGCCTGATGGAGCGCCTGCTCGCGGACCAGCAGAACGGTCTGCAATTGGCCGATCCCCACGTCCGCGCCGCAGCGCGCACGGCGCTCGAACTCTCGGACGAGATCGAGGACCAGGCCCGCGCGCTCGGCGCCGGCCTCGTCGCGAGCTCGGAGCACTTCGTGCGCGTCGTGCTCGTCATCGCCATCGTGACGCTGGCGCTCTTGATCGGCGCGGCGGCGTTGTTCCGTCGACGGATCCTGACCCCGATCGCGCAACTGCGCGTCGCGGTCCGCCAGATCGAGACAGGCAACCTGCACCCGGCGCTCAAACTCGCCTACCAGGACGAGCTCGGCGTGCTCGCAGGCACGGTCCAGACGATGACCACGCGGCTGCGCGAACATCGGCTCGACCTCGAGCAACGCGTGCAGCAACGCACGAAGGAGCTGCTGCGCACCGCGCGCCTCGCCGATCTCGGAACGCTGGCCGCCGGCGTCGCGCACGAGATCAACAACCCTCTTGCAGCGATCGCCACCTGTGCCGAAGGCCTGCTGCGCGATACGAGGCGCACGGGCGCGGCAAAGAACGGCAGCGACCGGACCGAGGACTACCTTCAGATCATCGCCAAGGAAGCGATGCGCGCGCGCGACACGACGCAACGCCTGCTCGCATTCGCCCGCCCGGAGTCCGGCCGACGCAACCCGGTGTCGATGCAGCGCGAGGTGCAGGAGGTCGTCACCATGCTGGAGCACTCCGCGCAACAGGCGGGTATCGCCATCGAAGTCACCAGCGATCCGGAGTTGCCTGCCGTGCTCGGCGACCCCGCAGACCTCCGGCAGGTTGTGTTCAACCTCGTGAAGAACGCGATCGACGCGAGCCCTGCGGGGGCGAAGATCCGCATCCGAACGACGCTCGAGGACGGCCAGGTGCGCCTCGACGTCGAGGACGAGGGCGCCGGCATCACGATCCAGCCCATCGAGTCGATCTTCGAGCCGTTCGTGACGAGCAAGGAACCCGGCAAGGGAACGGGACTCGGCCTCGCCATCAGCCACCGAGTCGTCACGGAACACGGCGGCAGCCTGCGCGCGAAGAACCGCGAGACCCGCGGTGCCGCATTCACGGTACTGCTGCCCCCGATCTCCTGACGCACGGTTGCGTTCGCGGGAAGACGGCCATCGCCGTCGCGGCTCGTCCTTGCAGCTCGTCGAAGAACGGCTGCGTCGCCGAGAGCGTGGCAGCCGGGTCGAGATCCAGGAGCGCGAACGAAGTCGAATCCAAGGATTCGACGCAGTTCGCACGAGGCAGGGATCGGCCCTGACGCCGCGCTCGCAGGCAGCATGCGTTCTCCGACGGGCTGATAGGCCTGCACTATGCCGAACGGGCATGCGTGCATCCCTCGGCGAGACGGCGCAACCAGCCGTCGCTCCCGGCCGGACGCCAACCGGAGTGGCATGCCGGCGCGCGTGCCGACGAGCGTCGCTGCGGTTCCTGCCAGGCGAGGCCCGACGTTGCGAGACGGCGTCGCCGTTTCTTGTTGCTCGCAGGCTCAGCGGATCGGCGCCGCGCCCGCAGGAGCCACGACCGAGCGGCGGCCGAAGGGATCGCCGAGGATCGGATCCAACACGAGCCGCGATCCGGTGGGCAGCTCGAAGCGGGCGCCCGACCACGTCACGGAACCGTCCTCCGTCGCCGACCACACGCGACGGGGTCCGTCTGCGAGCGCGGCGGCGTTCGTTTCGGTGAGGTTGGCGGCGAGCGCGTTCTGCGCCGGCGTCAACAGCATCGTCACGCGATAGCCCGGCAGCAGAGCAACCTCGCCGAGCGGCGTCAGCCAACGCACAGCGCGGCTGCCGAAGTTGAAGATCGTGGCGCGGCCGACGTAGCGACCGGGCTCGATCTCGCGGCAGACGCGCACGCCAGCCTCCCCCACACCCACGCCGCCTGCTTCCGGCGCGGCAGGCGGGTCGAACACGAGCCGCGAACCGTCGGGCAATGCGCACGCGAAGCCGCGCTTGGCGACGCGGATGTCGAACGACGAGAACTCGGCGACCGATGCGACCGCCGACTGCTCGGCCAGTTCGTCGAGACGGAGCTTCGCCGTGCCGAACGAGCTGATACGTGTTCCTCCATAGAGCATCAGCAGGAACTCGCCCGTCGTGCGGACTTCGAGTTCGGCGCCGGACTCCAACGCGCGCGCGTTGTCATGATGGTAGAGCGGCACGAACGGCTCGTCCGCGTTCGGACGCCACCACACGCGATCCGACTGCCGAACGACCACGGCAACAGACGGCTCGTAGGGCAGCGGCACCGGACGCTTCGACTTGATCCAGGCCGGCCAGTCAGGCGCGGCAGGCGGAGCCGGAGGAGGCAGCTGGCCGCCCGCGCTCGGCAACTGGCCGCCCGGACCGGGCGGGTAGATGCCGTAGGCTCCGAGGCTCGGCGGGAAGATCGCGAACCCCTGGAAGGCCTCGGGGCGCGTCCAAGTCGGGAACAAGCTGTTCGGGCTGGTCCGCGGTTGCCCTGGCACGTCGTCGAGGGTCGGCACCCGCACGCTGCGCGGGTCCCACGGCGACAGCTCGGGCATGCCCGGCTGGAGTTGCTGGTTCTGTGGGTTCTGCTGGCTCTGTTGCCCAGGAGTCCCTTGCCACTGGGGCTGCGAGCTCGGAGGCGGCTGCGTCTGCCCCTGCGAAGGATAGGTCGGAAACACCTGAGCCCACGCCGGGCCGGCTGACGCCACGGCGGACACCACGGCTACGGCGAGCAACTCCTTCGAAACCATGCGCATGATCACGGGGTACTGATCGGCAAGAAGAAGGTCTCGTATCGATCCAGAAATTGGTCCGTGAGGACTTTTCGCTCGGCGACGGCCTCCCGCAACGGCACTTCGACCACCTCGCCGGCCCGCAGGGCGGCCATGAAGCCAAAGCGCCGCTCGAGCACGAGACGGGCGGCCTTGGCGCCGAGGCGCAGCGCGAAGATGCGGTCGAAGGCGATCGGACGACCGGCGCGCTGCAGGTGCGCCAGCACGACTGCGCGCGACTCCCAGCCCAGCCGCTTCTGGATCTTGCGCGCGAGCAGCTCGGCGACGCCGCCGGTCTTGAACTCGCCGAACTCGTCGCGATCCATCGACGACAAGCACTTGCCATCCTCGAAGACACGGCAACCCTCCGCCACCGCGACGATCGCGGCGCGCGCGCCCGACGCATGCAGCTTGGCCAGGTTGGCGCAGACTTCCTCGATGTGCGCCGGACGCTCCGGCACGAGGATCGCCTCGGCGCCGGCCGCGACGCCTGCGTAGGCCGTGATCCAGCCAGCGTGGCGCCCCATGCACTCGACAACCATCACGCGGCTGTGCGACTCGGCCGTGCTGCGCAGGTCGTCGATCGCGCGCGTCACGACTTCGACAGCGGAGAAGAAGCCGAACGTGAAGTCCGTCGCCGACAGGTCGTTGTCGATCGTCTTGGGCACTCCGACGATCGGCACCTGGTGCGTGGTCCAGAGCTTGTCGGCGGCGCCGAGCGTGCCTTCGCCGCCGATGGCGACCACGGCATCGAGTCTGTGCTTCTGGATCGTGTCGAGGCAACGCGGAACGTCGCGCTCAGGGTTGCGATACGGGTTGTCGCCGCTGCTGCCGAGCAGCGTTCCGCCGTGCGTGAGCAGGTGCTGGAAGTTCACGCCGTCGAGCGGGAACACCATGTCCTCGATCAGCCCGCGCCAGCCGTCGCGGAAGCCGACGAGCTCCGCGCCCTGCGCCGTCAATCGACGCCCGAGACCACAAATCGCCGCATTGAGTCCGGGCGCGTCACCGCCGCCCGTGAACACTCCGACACGCATCCAACCGCCTCCAGTCGAGGAACCGAACCGAGTGGTCCGGCGGCGCCGCCACCGGACTGCGCCGCCCCGCAATGGAGCGGCTTTCGGGAGCGAGAGCTTGCCGCGTCCGGAGCCGAGTTCCAGTTCGATCTGCGAAGCGACACGCGAAGTCTTCACTCCGCGCGCCGCCGCGGCGCATCAGCGCGGCGTGAAGTAGCGATCGATGAAGCCGGTGTCGATGTCGCCCGACGCGAAGTCGCTGTGCTCGAGGATCCGCAGGAACAGTCCCTGCGTGGTCGCGATGCCGTCGCACGTCAGCTCCTGCAACGCGCGACGCGCCGTCTCCAGCACGAGCTTGCGCGTCGGCCGGTAGATGATGAGCTTGCCCACCATCGAGTCGTAGTGCGGCGGCACGGTGTAGCCCTGGTAGACGTGGCTGTCCCAGCGCACGCCGGGGCCACCCGGGGCATGGAACGTCTTGATCGTCCCGGGGCTCGGCTTGAAGCCGCGCTCGGGGTCTTCCGCGTTGATGCGGAACTCCATCGCGCAGCCCTGCATGCGGATGTCCTTCTGCTCGAAGGACAGCTTGTTGCCGGCCGCGATCAGGATCATCTCGCGGATCAGGTCCGTGCCCGTGACCATCTCGGTCACGGAGTGCTCGACCTGGATGCGCGAGTTGATCTCGATGAAGTAGAAGTTGTTGTGCTTGTCGAGCAGGAACTCGACCGTGCCGGCGGAGTAGTAGTTCGCCGTCTTCGCGAGCCGGACCGCCGCCTCGCCCATCGCCTTGCGCGTCGCCTCGTCGAGCACGGGGCACGGGCTCTCCTCGACGAGCTTCTGGTGGCGCCGCTGCAGCGAGCAGTCGCGCTCTCCGAGGTGCACGACGTTGCCGTGCATGTCGCCGATGATCTGGATCTCGACGTGGCGCGGCTTCTCGATGTACTTCTCGAGGTAGACCGTGCTGTCCTTGAACGCCTTCTCGGCTTCGCTGCGCGCAGCGTGGTAGCCGGTGACGAGGCTCGGCTCGTTGTGCGCGACGCGCATGCCGCGTCCGCCGCCGCCAGCCGCCGCCTTCACGAGGACCGGGAATCCGATCTTGCGCGCGATCGCGAGCGCATCCTCCTCGGTCTCCACCGGGCCGTCGGAGCCAGGGACGCAGGGCACGCCGGCCTGCCTGGCGAGGATCTTGGCCGCGACCTTGTCGCCGCAGTTGGCGATCGCCTCGGGCGACGGGCCGATGAACTTGATGTTGCAGCTCTGGCACACCTCGGCGAAGTGCTCGTTCTCCGAGAGGAAGCCGTAGCCCGGATGGATCGCCTCGACGTCGGCGATCTCGGCGGCGGCGATCAGCGCCGGGATGTTGAGGTAGCTCTCGGTGCTCGGCGCCTTGCCGATGCAGATCGTCTCGTCGGCGAAACGCAGGTGGAGCGAGTCGCGGTCCGCCTCGGAGTAGACCGCGACGGTCTCGATGCCGAGGTCCTTGCACGCGCGCAGGATGCGCAGCGCGATCTCGCCGCGATTGGCGATGAGGATTCGCGAGAACATGAAAGGTCTCAGCGGATCAGGAAGAGGGGTTGGCCGAACTCGACCGGGTCGCCGTTCTTGACCAGGACTTCGAGGACCTCGAACTCCTTCTCGGCCTTGATCTCGTTCATCACCTTCATCGCTTCGATGATGCACAAGGTCGTGTCGCTCGAAGCGCGGTCACCCGGCTTGCAGAACGGCTCGGCTTCCGGCGAAGCGGCGCGGTAGAAGGTGCCGACCATCGGCGACTTGAAGACCTCGCCCTGCGGCTTCTCGGCCGCGGCCGGAGCCGGGGAGGCCGCCGCGTGGGACGCAACCGGCGCGGAGGCAGGAGCAGCCATCGCCATCGCGGCGGGCGCTGCGAACGCGACCGACTGCGGCTGCGGGTCCTTGCGCCGAACGCGCCAGCGCGTGCCGGTCTCCTCGATCTCGACCTCGACGACGTCCTTCTCGACCATCAGCTCGATCAGCCGCTGCAGTTCGGAGAGGCGGTCGCTGCCGGAGGCAGCCTTCGTCTTGGCCTGGGCCTTGGGGGCGGAGTTCTTGTTCGGACGCTTTGCCATCAGGGATCTTGTGGGGTTCCGTGCGAGACGAGGGCGGAAGGAAAGCCGGACCAAGGACCGGAGTCCAGCGCAGAATGGACCCCGCGACGGCGCACCCTGGGTCGCTATGCTCCCCGCCCCTCATGAGCGACCAAGGCCTCGACCTGCAGCCCAAGGAGATCACCCGCCGCCTCGACGAGTACATCGTCGGCCAACACAAGGCCAAGCGCGCGGTCGCCGTCGCGCTGCGCAACCGCTGGCGACGTCGCCAACTCCCGGCCGACATGGCCGCGGACGTCTATCCCAAGAACATCCTCCTGATCGGCCCCACCGGCGTGGGCAAGACGGAGATCGCGCGCCGCCTCGCGACACTCGCGCGCGCGCCGTTCGTGAAGGTCGAGGCGACCAAGTATTCCGAGGTCGGCTACCACGGCCGCGACGTCGAGTCGATGGTGCGCGACCTCGTCGACGCCGCCGTGCAACTCGTGCGCGCCGAGAAGGTCAAGGAAGTCGAGGCGAAGGCTGCGGCGGCCGCGGAAGACCGCCTGTTCCAGGCGCTGCTCGACATGCGCGGCCTGCACGCCTACCAGGACCCGCAACCCGGCGAACCGGGCGCGCAGGAAGGCTCCGCGCTGTGGCGCGCGCGCCCGTTCCCGGGCCGCGCGGCGGAGACGCCCGCGAGCGCCGCTGCCGACGCAGGCCAGGCCAACGAAGAGCGCCGGCAGCAGCGCGCGGCCCTTCGCGCCCAGCTCTCGGCCCGCCAGTTGGAGCGCGAGGTGATCGAGATCGAGTTGCGCGACAGCAAGATGCCGACGCTCAGCGTCATGGGGCCGCAAGGCAACGAGACGATGGGCATCGACGCGCAGGCCCTGCAAGAGATGTGGGGCCGTGCGCCACAGGTGAAGATGAAGCTGCGCAAGCTGCCGCTCGGCGAAGCGCGCGCGCTGATCCACGACGAAGAAGCCGACAAGCTGCTCGACATGGACGCGATCTGCCAGGAGGCGATCGACCGCGCGCAGAACGACGGCATCGTCTTCGTCGACGAGATCGACAAGATCGTCGGCGAGGGCGGCGGAGGCGGCCCGGACGTCTCGCGCGAGGGCGTGCAACGCGACCTGCTGTCCGTCGTCGAGGGCTGCGCCGTCTACACGCGCTACGGCCACGTGCGCACGGACCACATGCTGTTCGTGTGCGCCGGCGCGTTCCATTTCCACAAGCCGAGCGAGCTGATCCCCGAGTTGCAGGGCCGCTTCCCGGTCCGCGTCGCGCTGCAGTCGCTGACCGAACAGGACTTCGTGCGGATCCTGACCGAGCCGAAAAATGCGCTCACGCGTCAATACCAGGCGCTGTTCGCGACCGAAGGCGTGAAGCTCGAGTTCACCGCCGACGGCGTCGCGACGCTGGCGTCGGTCGCGTTCCGCGCGAACAAGACGACGCAGGACATCGGCGCGCGACGCTTGATGACGATCCTCGAGAAGTGCCTCGAGGACCTCTCGTTCGACGCCGCAGAGCACCGCGGCAAGACGATCGTCGTCGACTCCAAGGTCGTGAAGGACCGGCTAGGCGAGTCCGCCGACGACGAGGACCTGATCCCCTACCGCATGTGACGAACCTGCCGCGCGCGGCGCGGCGGTCCGTCACTTCGCGGCCGGGTCCACCGCCGGCGGCGTGGTCGGCGCGGCGGCAGGAGCCACCGGAGCCTGCGGCGACAGCAACCCCGCGAGCTGCTGCTCGATCGCGGCCAGCGAACGGATGCGCTCCTGCAGCGCGGCGAGCTGCGGCGCCAGCGCCGTGTTGCGCGCATCGAGGTCCCGTTGCGCCGCCTGCAACTGCACGTCGAGCTGCGCGATCTGTTCCGCGACCGCGCGCGCGCGCAGCTGCTTGCTGTCGGCATCGGCCTCAGCGGCGCGCAGCGCCTCGACCTCTTGCTGCCCGGCCGCGCCGCGCGCCTTCGCCGCCGCAAGCTGGCCTTCCACCACCGCCAACGCCTGCAGCTCCGCGTCGAGCGCGCGCTTCGCGTCGCGCCGCCGCTGCGCCGCGTCGGCGGCGCGGTCGCGAAGTTCGTGCAGCGCGACCCGGTCCTCCGCGATGGTCAACGTGAGCAGGCGTTGCTCGCGGATCTGCTCGCCCGAGACGCGTTCCAGCCGTTCGGTCTCCCGTTGGCGCGCGGCCTGCTGCACGCCGTTCTCCTGCGGCGCAACGCACGCGGCGAACGCGAGCAGCGGGCCGAGGACCGCTCGGCCTCTGCGGGCCGGAAAATGCGCGGACCTCCGCGGCTCGCCGGGTATGGTCTTCGCCCCACAAGTCTGACCAGTGCCCGCCAACCGCGGGCCAGATCGATCGAGGTAGTCCATGGAACGCACTCTGATTCTGCTGAAGCCCGACGCTGTCCAACGCGGCCTGTGCGGCAAGCTCTTGAGCCGCTTCGAAGAGAAGGGCCTCAAGATCGTCGCCCTGAAGTTCATGAAGATCACGCCCGAACTCGCGGCGAAGCACTACGAGGCGCACAAGGAGCGTCCGTTCTACCCGGGTCTCGTCAAGTTCATGACGAGCTCGCCGGTCGTTGCGCTGTGCCTCGAAGGCAACAACGCGATCAAGGTCTGCCGCAACCTCATGGGCGCCACGAACAGCGCCGAGGCGGCGCCGGGCACCATGCGCGGCGACTTCGGCATGAGCCGCAGCTACAACCTCGTGCACGGCAGCGACGGCCCCGAGGCCGCGGCGCGCGAGATCGGCCTGTTCTTCCCCGAGGGCGTCGTGGCCTGGAACGCGTCGTCGTGGAACTGGGCCTACGACCCGGTCGAAGAGCTCCCGAAGAGCTGAGACGGGACTGCGCGTGAGCGGCCCGTCTGCGCCCCGCGAACGCGGACTCTCGGCGCGCGAGCTCGCGCTCGCCGCCGAGGAGCTCGGCCCGCTGCTGCGCGGCGCGGTGGTCGTCGACGTCGCCAAGATCCTGGAGACGGATGACCTGCTGCTCGTGCTCGAACAGGGTGGCCGCAAGGTCTTCCTGCACATCGCGCTCGGCCAGGACCGAGCGCGCATCGCGCCGACGGCGCGGCGGTTCTCGCGCGACGAGTTCCAGCGCGGCCCGCAGGCGGACGCGCTGGCGCAACGCCTGCGCAACGCGCGCGTGACCGCAGTCGTCCACGCCGCAGGCGAACGACGGATCGAATTCGAGTTCGCGGCCGCGGACCAACCGCTGCGCCTCTGCGTCGAACTGTTCTCCGCGCGCGGCCTCTGGGCCCTGTGCGCGCGCGACGGCACGACGCTCGAGCTGTCGCGCCCCGTCACGACCGCGGTGCGCACGCTGCAGGCAGGCTCGCGCTACGCGCCGCCGCCCGCGCGCAACGAGGCGAGCGACGACGCGCCCTCGCGGTTCCAACCGCCCGTCCTCGCGTCGATCGACGCGCACTTCCTGCCTGCGGACACGAAGCGCGCGCGCGAGCACCTGTGCACGAGTCTCCGCCTGTCGTGCGAACGGTTCGCGGCGCGAACCCGCAAGAAGGTCGAAGGACTGCGCGAGCAACTCGCGCAGACGGACCGTGCCCATGCGCTGCGCGAGGAGGCGGACCTCCTGCTCGCCTACCTGCACGCGATCCCGCGCGGAGCGGAGTCGATCGAGGTCGACGACCCGATGGGCAACGGCACGCGCACGATCGAACTCGACCCTGCGTTGCCCGCCCGCACGCAGGCCGAGTCGCGCTACGACAAGGCGCGCCGGCTCGAGGAAGGCCGGGCCATCTCCGAGCAGCGCCTCGCAACTGCCGAACAGGAGCTCGCAGAGCTCGATCGCATCACCGCGGAGCTCGCGTCGATCGCGCCCGACGACGAGCCGGGGCTGCGCGCGTGCGAGACGAGGTTGCAGAAGCTCGGCGCGATCGCCAAACCGAAGCCCGCTCCCGCGGCGAAGCCCGGCGCGGGGAAGAAGAAGGACAAGGTGCACGGCGAGAACGTGCGCCGCTACACGAGCATCGAGGGCTACGAGATCCTCGTCGGCCGCGACAACCAGCAGAACGACCGGCTGTCGCTGCGCATCGCGAACGGCAACGACCTGTGGCTGCACGTCGGCGGCGGCCGCCCGGGCTCGCACGTCGTCGTGCGCTTGCCGAAGGGCAAGACCGCGAGCCTCGACACGCTGCTCGACGCCGGCACGCTGGCGGTGCACTTCAGCAAGGCGCGCGGCGAACGCACGATCGACGTCGTCTACACGTTCGCGAAGAACGTGCGCAAGCCGAAGGGCCTGCCCGCGGGCGCGGTCGTGCCGTCGCAGACGAAGACGATCAGCGTGCGGCTCGAAGAATCGCGGCTGAAGCGGTTGCTGTCCGGCTCCGAGGACGAAAGCTGATCGCGACGCACGACACGCGTGCGACACGCTGCAGGCGGGCCTTCGCGGTAGCATCCGGCGATGCGCGCCCTCTCCTCGTTGCACGTCAGCATCCACGTGCCCTTGCTCGCCGCCCTGCTCGTCGGGTTCGACGCGCGCAGCCAGACGCCTTCGACCCCCTCGGCGAAGGATCCATCGAACGCGCAACCGACGGCCGCCAAGCCCGAGCTTCCCGACCTCGGCGCGCCCGCGACGCTTCCCGAAGGCGCGCCGAAGCAACTCGAACTCGTCACGCGCCAACGGCTGCGCGAGCATGCCTACTGGCTCGCCGACGACGCGCGCAAGGGACGGTTCACGGGCAGCGCCGCGCAACGCGAAACCGCCGACTACGTGACGAAGCAGTGGAAGGCGCTCGGCCTGCAGCCGCTCGGCGACAAGAAAACGTATCTGCAGACCTACCCGCTCGAAGCCGTGACGTTGCACGCGAGTTCGTCGGTGCAGATCGCCGGCTACGAGTGCAAGGAGTTCGCGGCGCTGCCGGCGGGCGACGGCAAGTTCGCGGCGCAGGGCAAGGTCGCGTTCTGCGGCAAAGGCAGGCCCGACGAACTGCCCGCTTCGCTCGAAGGCAAGGTGCCCGTGCTCGTGCTCGAGAAGCAGCCGCGCAGCAACGGGCCCGGCGGCGACCTGCAGGCCATCCAGCGCTACGGCGAGATCAGCAAGCGCTTCGCGAAGGCGGGGGCTTCGTGCGTCGTCGTGCTGCTCCACGGCGACCCCGGCGCGTTCGGCAACACGCTCAACTACCACGGCCTGATGCCGGACCACGCGCAGCTTTCGGCTGGCGGCGGCGGCGGCCGCGCGCAGCCGTTGCCGATCCCGTTGCTCGCGCTCGGCGGCGCGAATGCGGACAAGGCGCTGCAAGCGCTCGGCGTCGAGATGAAGGACGGCGAGCCCGTCGTCGCGCAAGCCGACGACAAGGCGCAGGCGAAGGTCACGCTGCGCATCGACCGCACGCAGAAGGGCTCCGCGACGAACGTCTGCGCGATGCTCCCGGGCACGACGCGAAAGCAGGAAGCGATCGTGTTCTCCGCGCACCACGACCACATCGGCCGCCGCGTGGACGGCGACGCGTTCAACGGCGCCGACGACAACGCCAGTGGCACCGCGGCATTGCTTACGCTCGCGGAAGCGTTCAGCAAGGGCGGACAGAAGCCCGAGCGCACGCTGATCTTCCTGTCGGTGAGCGGCGAGGAACTCGGGCTCTGGGGCAGCAAGCACTACGCCGACAACCCGACGTGGCCGCTCGAACGCATCGTCGCGAACGTGAACATCGACATGATCGGCCGCGCCGAGAAGTCCGGCGACGGCTGCGCGATCCAGATCACGCCGAGCAAGGACCACGCGAAGTACTCGTCGCTCGGCCGCCTCGCGGCGCAGCTCGCGCCGAAGTTCTCCGTGTCGTTCACGAGCGGTGACGCCTACTACGAACGCAGCGACCACTACAACTTCGCGGTGAAGGGCATTCCCGTCGTCTTCCTCTGCGACGGCGAGCACCCGGACTACCACCAGGTCTCGGACCACGCGGACGCGCTCGACTACGCCAACATGGAACGCATCGCGCGCCTGCTCTGCTGGACCGGATGGACCGTGGCGAACCAGAAGGAGCGGCCCGTGGAGCTCGGCAAGCAAGCCGACTGGTGAGCCGCTCGCGCGCTCACTGCGCCTTGCGTTTGCGCTCCATCTCGCCGCGCTCGCGCGGCGACGCCGCGTGGATGTCGTCGTCGGTGCCGAGCGCGCCGTCCTGGCCCTTGCTCACGACGTCGCAGATGCCGTCCACCACGTCGAACGTGTAGGCATTGCCCCACGGGTCGGACCGCGAGCCCTTCCATTCGAGCTGGTCGAACGTCGGCGCCACGCTGTCGTCCTCCTGCGCCACGGACCACTTCGCGACCGCGTTGCGCAGCGACGCCATCTCGTCCTTCGCTTTGCGCCGCGCTCGCCACAGCTCGCGATCGACCTTCGTATCGGGCCGCTTCGTGCAGTCCCAGGCAACGAGCCACTCGTGGTCGACCTTGCGGAACCCGAGGTCCTCGACGAGACGCTTCTCCATGTGCGGCAGGTGCGCGGCGCCGTAGTAGACGCCGAGGTCCTTGCGACCGGCCTTCATCTCGCGCTGCAGCACCGTGAGGCACTTCTCGTTGCGGCCTTCGAGCAAGGTGGTTCCCGAGCCCGCGCTCAAGGACTCCATCGCCTCGAGTTGCTGCGCGAACATGAGCCGCAACTGATGACGTCCTTCGCCGTCGCGGAACGCCTTGACCATGTCGACGGGTTTGCGACGGCTCGATCCATCCGCGCCTTCCTCGTCTTCGTCGTCCTCCTCGTCCGCCTGAGCGCGCGCATTGCGCTGCGCATCGAGCCCCATCTTCATCATCATCGAGAACAAGCTCTCGCCGCGTTCCGCCATCGAGTCCTCGAACTCTTCGGGCGTCATGTCCGCGTGCACGAAGTTGGCGGCGCCGTAGTCGACCGCGTCGAGCTGGAACTCGAGCTCGAGGCCGCCCTTCAACCCCTGCTGCAGCATCGACACGAAGCCGCCGCGCGCCTCGCCCTTCTTGGGCCGGTAGTCCTCGGGACCGACGAGCTCGTAGAGCAATCGTTCGCAGGCAAGGAACCGGCGCTGCAGCTCCTGGTAGTGCGCCGCGTCGGCGATGTGCACCGCGCCGAACAGTCGCACCACGACTCCGTCGTCGTTGCGATACGTCGTGATCGCGACGTCGAAGTGGCCGCCGGTGTCCGCGGCGACGAACCGCGCGAAGTCCGAAGGCGTGCCGTCCTTCGTGTCGGTGGGCGCGGCCTTCTTGGCGGCCGGGCTCTGGCCCTTCGCAGGATCCCGCTGCGCGGGAGCGAACGCCGCGGCGAAGGCGAAGGACAGCGCGACGACGGCGGCGAACCGGATGCTCATGGCGCGATCATGCAGCCCGCTCCCGAGCCACCGCAAGCCGCCCGCCCCGCGCAGGCGATCAGAGGAACCAGTCGCTTGCCTCGGCAGCCGGAGCGTCCACCGGCAGCGGCGCGCTGCTGGCCACCAGTTCCTCGACCCACCAGTTCGTGGCGTGGTAGAGGCACGTGACCTGCGCGCACTCGTGGCTCGCGTCGAAGCCGTCGAGCATGCGCTGCGTCTCCTTCGTGGCGCGCGCGCCGTCCTGCCACAGGGCAGCGTCGCCGAGCTTCGCCTTTTCCACGCCGCGATGCGCCGGGCAGTTGAACGTGCCGAGCGGCGTCACGACCTGGCGCAGCATCTGCATGTGGCAGGTCTTCGGCTGCCGCGTGAAGTCGCGCCAATTGCCCTGCATCAAGACGCGGAGGTTCGTGCTCTCGACGATGCGGAACGGCGGCTTGCTGCGCGCTCGCGCGCGGTCGATCGCCGCGCGGATGCGCAGCACGACGTCCTGCAGTTCGCCCTCGACCTTCGCGGGATCGAGCACTTCGCTGCCCTCGCCGGTGCGCTCGAGGAACGGCTTGAAGGAGATGTAGTCGAACCCGCTCTTCTCGGCGCGCTCCGCGGCCATCTCCATCTCGTGGATGTTCTCGATGACCTTCACGTCGCCGCGCGCACCGCCGCGCCACGTGATGACGAACGAGAACCCCATGTCGAAGTCCGGGTTCGCCTGCTTGATGCGCGGGATCCAGCCACAGATCTCGTCGAGCGACAGCGTCTTGCTCGACGGGTTGTGCATGCGCCGGAACACGTCGTTGCTGCCGGAGTCGAGCGACAGGCGGATCCAGTCTCCCTTGGTGAGGAACGGCGCCGCCGCAAGCAGTCGATCGCCGCGGCTGCCGTTGCTGACGACGGCGACCTGCAGCTTCATGCCCTTCAGGAACTCCACCATCGAAGCGAAGCCCGGGTACAGCGTCGGCTCTCCGCCGCCGATCAGGATCACGCTCTTCAGCCCGCGCGCGACCATCGTCTCCAACGAGGCCCGCAGCGCGTCGTCGCTGTGGCGCACCTTGCTGTTGAGGATGTCCCAGTCGATGCAGTGGTCGCAGGCGTAGTTGCACGCCGTGGTGAGGTCGAGGTTGATCGACAGCGGCGCGAGCGCAGGAGCTTCCGGAACCGAACGGCCCTCCGCCTCGGCCTTGCGCACGGCGCGCTGCCAGTTCACGTAGTCGACGACGAACGGCCACATCGACGGCTGCTGCAGCTTGCGCGCGAAGTCGTGCACCGCGGCCGCGCGCACCGGGGCGGCGGCATTCGCAGGCGAGGGGGCGCGGACGGATCCAGTCTCCGGAGTGGGTTCCACGCGACCAGTGTGGCGCAGGCCATGGCTTGCCGCCAGCGGCCGCCGCATGGGACCGCACGGTTGCGCGCGGGATTGCGCCGAACCGCGTCAGCCGAACAGCCGGTCGATCGCTTCGCCGTAGACCTCGAGCCGCGACGCGACGGCAAACGCGGCCGCAGCCCGGCGGACGTCCCGGAGGCTCGACGGCGGGGCCTCCAGGTCTCGGCAGAACTTCCCCACCAGCTTCTGCAGCGGATCCTCCACGGCGACTTCGTTGCCGCCGCCCGCGAAGGAGATCGCGTAGCCGGGCCCGATCCGACGATCCGCTCGCCGGCCGTCGACCGAGAACCAAGCAGGCCGCGGTTGCTCCTCGCACTGCAACAGGCGCAGCGACGCCTCGATCGCGCGACGCGGACTCTCGAGCGCCAGCGTCAGGTCGCAGCGGCCGGGCCCCGCGGCGTCGAGCGTGGCGTCGCGCAAGCGCAGGCGTTCGTCAGGCAACAACCGCGCGACCGACCAGACGAGGCTCAGCAAGTGCGGCAGCGAGTCCTCGGCCATCGCGCGAGGCTCGGCGGCGATCGGCGACAGCCCCATGACGACGCGCGTCGGCCCGCCGTCGGGCGACGGTCCGTGCAACGCCTCGAGCACGCCGAGGTTCTCGGGCCACTGCACGTTCTCCGCGACGAGCGCCCCCGACTTCGCGAGCGCGGCGAGCGGATCCATCGCCGCGGCAACTTCAGCCGGCGGCACGATCGGCTTCTCGCACAAGCACGACACGCCTGCGTAGGCCGCTGCCCGCAGCGCCGCGAGATGCGACTCGGCCGGCGACGCAACCACGAGCGCGTCGATTCCGGATGCGCACAGCGCGTCGAGTCCTGCGAACGAGCGCACCGGGTGCCCGAGCAAGGCGGACAGCGACGCGGCATTGGCCTCGGCGCGCGCCGCGTCGCGACCCGCGACGGCCGTGACCGAAGCCCCTTCGCGCTCGAACGCCTTTGCGAGGAACGGGCCGAGGCCGTTGCGCGAACGACCCGCGCCGACGATGCCGATGCGCAGTGGCTCGCGCGCTGCGGGCGGTTGGTCCACGGTCAGGCGCGCCTACTTGGCCTCGCCGCCCTCGGCCTTCGCCCGCTGCGCGTCGCGCTGCTTGCGCAACTCGGCGACCTTGTCGGCATAGGCCGCCGGATCGTCGTCGTGCTTCTTCTTGCACTTGCCGCAGCAGAACACGATGCGGAGCCCGTCGAGGTCGGTGAAGTGCTCGCGACTCGGCTTCGCGCCGCTCACGATGCATGCCTCGTTCGCCGGTTCCTCGCGACGCTTGCGCTCCGCGATCTCCTTCTCGGCGGCGGCGAAGCGCTGCGAGGCATACTCGCCGCGGTCCACGACGAGGCCCGGCTTCTTCTCGAGCAACGCGGCGCAACCCTTCTCGGTCACCGCCGTCGAGAACGCGAACACCTTCGCGAGCGAAGGCCAACCGGCGAGCCCCGCCATCCCCACGTCGGTGGCCTTGGTGCCATAGACGTTGAGCGACTCGAGCTTCGGCGGCGCGCCCAGCGCAGCGATGCCGGCGTCACCGAGCCCGGTGTTGGCGAGCGACAGCCTGCGCAGCTCGGGCATGTTCGCGATGCGTGCGAGACCCTTGTCCGTGACGCTCGTGCGCGCGAGGTTGAGCCAGACGAGCGTCGGGCCCAGCGCAGCCACGTGCGGCAAGTCCTCGTCCGTGAAAGCGGCGCCGAGCAACGACGCGTTGACGTCGAGCGCCGGAGTGTCCGCCGCGACCGATTCGCACAACACGCCCTTTGCGCGCAGCGCCTTCATCGCGGCGTCGATCCGCTGCTGTGCCTCCGCTGACGGCGCTGCGATGCCGAAGTCGATCTTCGGGATCGCGCGCTTCTTGCGCTCGGCTTCGAACCAAGCGTCGCCTTCCGCGGGCCACGCGGCGCCCGCACGGACCCATCGCGTCAGCGTCGCGACGTGCTCCTGGCTCAGCCGTTCTCCTTCGTTGGGCATGCGCTCCTCGTCGCCGTCCGGCAAGCCGACGCGGCGCAGGAACTCGCTCTCGTCGACGTCGCCGGGAACGATCGATCCGCCGTCCGCGGGCATCGCGTCTTCCTTGCGGTCGAGGCGCAGGTCGCCCTTCTGCTTGTCCGCGCCGTGGCACGACACGCAGCGCTCCTGCAGGATCGGCGCGACGTCGCGGACGAAGTCGACCTGCGGATCCTGGCCGTGCAGCGCCGCGACCAGGACGAACACACCAGCGAGGTTGCGCATGCGGCGTAGCCTACGAAGGCCGCGACGGTGCGCCAGCAGGCCGGGCCCTCGGCTCAGATCCGTCGGCCCTTCTGCTTCTTCGTCGAAGCGTCTGCGGCAGGAGCCGGGGCGGCCTCCGGCTTGGATGCCGTCGCCTTTGCGGCGGCGACGGCCGGCGCGACCGCGGGGCTCTCGGGCTGCTTCTTCGCCTCGCCGACCTTGGCGCCGCGCGGCGCGGTCAAGGACGCGGCGCCTTGCGCGATCGCCGCGGCCGCGAGGCCGGACTTGGGCTGGCAAAGGTCCGCGAACGAGACGATGCCGGCGATGCGCGCGTGATCGTCGACCACGGGCAAGCGGCGCACCGCGTGCTCCGTCATGCGTCGCAGCGCGGTCTCCGCCGGATCCGACGCACGGACGCTGAAGACCATGTGCGCCATCGCGCTCTGCACGGAGAGATCCTCCAGCTTGCGCCCGCGCGTGAACGCCGCCATGAGGCAGTCGCGGTCCGTGATCATCCCGACAACGCGGCCGCCGTCGTCGACGACGGGGACGACGCCACAGTCATGCTCCCACAGGATCTTTGCTGCAGCGACCAGGGAATCAGTGCGCCGGCAGGTGCGCGGCGCGGGAGTCATCACATCGGCAACAGTCTTCGTCATGGGCACGAACAGCTTTGCGTTCGCGCTGCAAATCGCAACAAGCCGTCTCCCGCCGAACGCAGGCGAAACTGCGCGGGACCGGACGATCCTCAGCGCAGCCGCTCCATCGCCTCGGTCACGTCGCCCTTGCTGCCGATGAACAGCGGCGTGCGCTGGTGCAGCTTGGTCGGGACGATGTCGAGGATGCGCTGGACGCCGTCCGTCGCCATGCCGCCCGCGCGTTCGCAGACGAACGCGAGCGGCGCGTTCTCGTAGAGCAGGCGCAGCTTGCCCTCGGGCTTCTTCGCCTCGCCCGGATACATGTAGATGCCGCCCTTCAGCAGCGTGCGGTGGAAGTCGCCGACGAGCGCGCCGGCGTAGCGCGCCGCGCGCTTGCCGCACTTCGTCTCCTGCTGGCGGAACGCGCGCACCATCGCGCGCGTCTTGTCGTCCCACTTCGTCTCGTTGGCTTCGTTGACGGAGTAGTTGCCGCCGCCCTCGGGGATCCGCATGTCCGGGTGCGTGAGGAAGAACGTGCCGATCGAGCGGTCGAGCGTGAAGCCGTGCACCGGCCCGCCCGCCGTGTAGACGAACATCGTGCTCGGCCCGTAGAGCACGTAGCCCGCGGCGACGAGCTTCTGGCCCGACTGCTGGAAGTCCGCCATCGACACCGCGCCCGTCGTCGCGCGACGGTAGATGCCGAAGATCGTGCCCATCTGGCCGTCGACGTCGACGTTGCCCGAGCCGTCGAGCGGGTCGACGGTCAGCACGTAGTTGCCCTTCTCGCCGCCCGGCACGACGTGGATGTCCTCCATCTCCTCGCTGCCGATCGCCGCGACGAACGGCATCTGCGCGAAGACCTGCCGCACGACGTCGTCGCTGATCACGTCGAGCGCGCGCACGTCCTCGTTCTGGACGTTGGTCGTGCCGGTGTAGCCGAGCTTGCCGACGAAGCCGGCGCGCATGATCTCGCTCGCGAGCATGCGCGCGGCCAGGCTGATGCGGTTCAGGATGGTCGACAGGCCACCGCTCGCGTTGTGCGTGGCCTGGTCGCGGAAGAACTGTTCGCTGAGGGTGAGACGCGTCATGTGCGTGGCGAGGGATTGGAGCAGGCGCAGCGCGGCCGGAAAAGCACGGCCCTTAGCGAAGCACGGCCGGGGGAATCGGCTGATCCTGCCCGCGGACGTAAGCACGAGATTGCTCCCCCCTCGGCAGCGGGAGCAGGTAGTTGGCGTCGCGGTCGGCCGTGAACCACGGGACGCGCGCGCCGCGTCCGAGGTCGACCCCGTCGCCGCGCCTCGCGACGAACCACAGCACCGGGCGCCCGTCCGAGGTCCGCGCAATCCACTGGGTCCGGTCCGGCAGCTTCGGCGCCTCGCCGCGGCCTCGCCGCCAGCACAGCACGAAGGCCTCTGTCCCGGGCCGGTCGGTCGCTTCGTCCACCGCGACACAGCGCGCGAGCTCGACGAGCTCCGGGCCGGGGTCGCGGCCGCCGTCGAACCAGGGGCCACAGGCATGCGGCATCGACGCGTCCATGGACCACTGCACCGGGTGGTCGCACACGAACCGCACGCCCTGCTCGTCGAGATAGGCGGACAGACGAGCCGCTTGCAGCGCGGACAAGACGCGGCCGTTCACGACGCCGTCGAGGTTGACGACAGCTGCGCCGCTGCTGCCGAACCGCAGTTGCTCCCACGACACGAGGCCCGAGTTGAAGCAGCCGACACGAACGCCGTCGCCGAGCAGCGGCACGAGCGAAGCACCCATGCCCTGCATCGCACGCTGCTGGCCCAGCGGCTCGAGCGGAAGCGGATCCGACGCAACGTGCGCGAACTGCGCAAGGCCGACGAGCAGCGAGGCCACGGGTCGCTTGCGCAGCGCGAGCAAGCCAACGGTTCCGCCGATCGCGATCGGCGCGAAGTAGTAGTCGCGCGGATGCCATCGCAACGCGTCGTGCACGACGACGATGCCGACGAGCGCGGCGGCCAAGGCGAACAAGCGCCGGCGCTCGCCATCGCGCGCGCCGCTGCGAGTGGGCGAAGCCGCGAACAGCACGGCAGCCACGCCGAGCGTCCCGAGGTCGCTCGCGCCCGCGCACGCTGCGCTCCCCCACACGGCGAGAGGCGCAAACCGCACGATGCGTGTGCGAGCAGGCGGCGCACATGTGGCGACGAGCGCGCCGAACCCCGCGACGCTCGCGTTCCAGAACGGAGCGCCGAGCAAAGCGGGCCGCGTGAACCACCACTGCTGTGCCCACCACTCCGAGACCGTCGGCGCCAGGCCCTCGAAGTTCGCGTGCGCGAGCCACGCCATCGGCGCAGCGGAGTCCGGCATCCACGAGCTGCCACACGCGCGCTGGAACAGGAGCCACGGCAACAGTGCGCAGCCGACCATGGCGACGCTGAGCGCAAGGCGTTCGGAACGCCGCGCGAGCGCGAGCAGCAGAGCCAACAGGAACAAGTCCGCGCGCGCCGAGGCCGCGACTGCGGACGCGAGCGTGAAGCGCGCGATGCTGCTTCGACGATGCCGCCACAGCCAGACGCCGCACAGGCACGCGAGCGCCGTCTCCTGGCCGTTCTGGCACTCGCGCAACAGGAGCGGATTGCCGAGCCACAGCAGCATGGCCGCGTTGCCGAGCCACGTCCGCCGGCCTTCGAGGCGCACGATCCACGCCGCCAGCACATGGCAGGCGAAGCCGAGGATCGGCGCGACGAGCGGCAGTCGATCCATGAACACGGCCACGAACGCGAGCAACAGCGACCACAAGGGCTGCACGCCGCTCGTGGCGATGCCTGCGCCGACCGACGGGCCGTGGCCGTGCGCAAGGTTGTGCGCCCACGCGAACTCGTGGAATGCGTCGTCGCGGAGATGCGTCGCGAGATCCGGGACTCCGCGCCACGCCCCCCAGGTCCCGACTGCCGCCGCAGCGACGCAGACGCCGAGCGCGAGCTTCCGCGCCAACGTCGGCCGCACGCGCCGCGTCACAGCCCCAGGAACTCCGCGATGTGCGTCCCGAACGGCCCCTGCCGATCGATCGGCACGTTGTTGTGCGCGTAGCCTTCGGCAACGACGAACCGGGCCTCGCCGCCGAAGGCCGCCGCCAACGCGCGACCTTGTTCGATCGGCACCACGCGGTCCTGGTCGCCGTGCACCACCAAGGCCGGGCACTTCACGTCCTTGGCTTTGCCGAGGTTGTCGAACGGATGGCGCAGAACGAGGCCGACGGGCGCCCATGCGAACCGGGCTTTCGCGGCAGCGAGCATGCTCGCAGGCGGCGCGCGCAGCACGAGCTTGTCGGCGTAGCCCTCGGCGGCGACGTGCACTGCGCAGAACGACCCGAGCGACGTGCCGATGGCGACGAGTGGCACGCCGAGTTCCTCGGCGCGACGCTTCGCGAACGCAGCGGCCGACGCGGCCGCGCTCAGCAGCGCCGGCACGGACGGCGGACCCTCGCTCGCCCCGTATCCCGGGTGCTCGACGCCGTGGACTTCCATGCCGTAGTCCGTCATCTGCAGCGCGCCCTCGGCTGCGCTCAGCAGGTCCTCGCCGTTGCCGACGAAGTAGAGCGCGACAGCGCGCGGGCTCTGCGCAGGCTTCGCGATCGCGATGCGGACCTTCGCGCCGCCCGCCCGCTCGACGGTGTGCGGCTGCACGCGCGGATGCCCGCCGTGCCCGCGATCGCCGCGCCCCGCGCCCGGGAACACGAGCGCATCCTGCTTCCACACGAGCAGCAGGATCACGCCCGCGTATGCGGCTGCGACGGACGACAGGAACAGGATCACGAGGCGCCTTCCGGGACGGAGCACGGAACCGCAGGATGACGTTGCCCGACTCGCGCGGCAAGCGGCTCGAACTCAGGCAAGGTCTGAATCCCCGAGCTGGAACCACCAGTTCTGCGCGAGGAACGCAGCGGTGATCGGCGGCCGGTTGATGTTGTGCACGAGCCGACGTTGGAGCCAGTTCGCGGAAGGCGTGTGCTGGAAGCCGAAGGCCGCGAGCCGCTGCCGCTCGAACGACCACTCCGGCACCACCGTCATGAGTCGCTGCTTGTTCTTCTCGCGTTGCCGCTGCGACGCCACCGCGAGCAGCGCCTGCTGCGCGTCGAGATCGGCTTCGGGGACGAGCCAGTCCGCGATCGTGCACGCATCGGGCGCGAGCCCGGAATCGGGCTTGAACACCATGAGGCCGGCAAGACGGCCGCCGCGCCGCACCGTCCACGACTCGTAGTCGGCTCGCGCCGGATTCTGCACGTAGCGCCAGTCGAGGTAACGTCGGTCGCGGCGCATGAGGCACTTCTTGTCCTTGCGCACTTCGGCATACAACGCGTCGACGTCCAACGGCATCTCGCGCACACATTCGACCTCGAGCCCCGAAGGCCGCGCGATCGGGTCGGCGGCGAGTTCGCGGATCATGTAGTCGACCACGCACATCTGCGTGTACTGGAGATAGCGCTGCCCGATGCGGAAGGCGGCGTCGACCGGGAAGCCGTAGAACAAGGCGTCGCCGCGCTTCTTGCTGTCGTCCCAGAACGGCTCGCACGTGAGCACGAACAGTCCCTTGCGCTTCAGCCCCTGACGCCAGTCCGGGTGCGTCATCGAGTCGACGCAGTGGACGAACACTTCCTCGCCGTGCGGCGTGTCGACGCGCAGCGGCACACCGGCGTACTGCGCGGCAACGGTGCCGTCCTTCGCGACCGCGAGCCAGATGCGATGGCCTTCGGGGTTGTCGCGGTACTGCCAGAGCCACGTCGCCATCGTGCGGTCGACGTAGGACGGGCCGCAGACCTCGCGGAACACGAGGTTGAACGTCGCGAGGATCTGCGCTTCGTCGCCTTCGCGGTAGGGGCGGATCTCGAGGTCTTCGATGCTCATCGCGAGGACGTTCTTCGGCTCGCGCCGCCAGGTCGCAGCAGTTCAGCGCAACTTGCGGCAGAACTCCGATGCCAGCGCGGTCAGGACGGCGGCGGCCTTGCGGCCCTCCTCCATCACTTCCGCGTGGCTCAGCGGCTGCTCGCTGATGCCGGCGGCGAGGTTGGAGATCAACGAGAGCCCGCAGATGCGGGCGCCCATGCAGTTGAGAGCGATCGCCTCGTGCACGGTGCTCATGCCGACGGCGTCGGCTCCGAGCGTGCGCAGCATGCGGACCTCGGCCGGAGTCTCGTAGGTCGGACCGAGCAACCCCGCGTAGACGCCTTGCTGGAGCCCCTGGCCGCACGACGTCAGCAGCTGGCGCAACTCGGGCGAGTAGACGCGCGTCTGGTCCGGGAACCTCGGGCCGAACCTCGGCTCGTGCGGGCCGAGCAACGGCGACGAACCCGTGAGGTTGATGTGGTCCGTGATGACCATCAAGTCGCCGGCGCTGAGGTCTTCGCCGATGCCCCCCGCGGCGTTCGTGATCAGGAAGTCCGGGATGCCCAGCATCCGCAACGTGCGCACGCAGCGAGTCACCTCTGCCGGCGTCCATCCCTCGTAGAGGTGCACGCGACCGGTGAGGCACGCCACAGGCGTCGCGCCGACCATGCCGACCACGAGCGAGCCGCCGTGGCCTTCGACCTTGGGCACGGGCCAACCCGGCACTTCCGCGAACGGGATGCTCACCGCATCCGCGAGCTGCGAAGCGAAGTCCTTGAGTCCGCTGCCGAGCACGATGCCGAGCCGCAGCGAAGCGCACCGTGCCTCGCCTAGGCGCGCACGCAACGCCATGACCGCGTCGTCGATGCGCTGAAGTTCCAATTGCGTCGCGTTGCTCACGCCGAGACCTCCGCGAGCACGCCGGCGACGCAGGCCGTCATGCACGTGGCCAACGCTCCGGTGAACATCGCGCGCAGGCCGATGCGCGCGAGGTCGGAACGGCGCTCGGGGGCCATCGCGCCGAGGCCGCCGATCTGGATTGCGACGCTGCCGAGGTTGGCGAAGCCGCACAGCGCGAAGCTCGCGATCAGCTGCGTGCGCGGCGAGACCGTGCCGGCCTTGATCATGCCGCTGAGTTCGGAGTATGCGACGAGCTCCGTCAGCACGATCTTGGTGCCGAGCAGTTGCGACAGCGTGCCGATCTCCGCGGCAGGGACGCCCATGACCGCCGCCACGGGATAGAAGACCGCGCCGAGGATCGACTGGACGCTCAAGGCGCCCTGCTCGAAGCCGGCGATCGCGCCACCCCAATCGAGGGCCGCGTTGAGCACCGCCACGAGCCCGAGGAACGCGATCAGCATCGCGCCCACGTTGAGCGCGAGCTTGAGGCCGTCGCCAGCTCCCGCCGCCGCCGCCTCCACCACGCTGCCGTAGGCCTCGTTCTCGATCTTGCCGACCGTGCCCATGGTCTGGCTCTGCTCGGTCTCGGGCCACATCAGCTTGCTGCAGACGAGACCGGCAGGGACCGCCATCACGCTCGCCACCATCAAGTGGCCGGCGGGGATGCCGAAGCCGACGTAGAGCGCGAACACGCCGCCTGCGATCGTCGCGAAGCCGCCGACCATGATCGCGTGCAGTTCGCTCATGGTCATCGACTTGAGGAACGGACGCACGAGCAACGGCGCCTCGGTCTGGCCGACGAACACGTTGGCGCAGCCCGACAGCGACTCGCTGCCCGAGGTGCCGAGCACGCGCACCATCACATAGGCCATGCCGCGCACGATCCACTGCATGACGCCGAGGTGGTAGAGCACCGCCATGAAGCTGCTGAAGAAGATCAACGTCGGCAGCACCATGAAGGCGAACAGGAAGCCCTTCTGCGCGCCGAAGGCCTCGCCCACCGAAGCAGGGCTGGCGAGCGCGCCGAAGACGAACTCCGTGCCGCCCTGCGAGAGCTTGAGGAACGAATCGACCTTCTGACCGAATCCCTGCAGGGCCTCGTTGCCGGCCGTCCAGTAGAGGAACGTGAAGCCCAGCGCGGCCTGCAGCAGGATGCCCACGCCGACGAGGCGCCAGGAGACGGCGCGACGATTGCGCGAGAACAGGTAGCAGATCGCCAGGATGACGACGACGCCGAGCAGCGAGACGAGGCGTTCCATGCCCGCGGGATGCTACGAGCCGATCGGGGCGGGCGCACCCACGGAGTCCGGTGGTCCAGGATGCCGTTTCCGGAGGGTCCACGTGGAAGCAACGCCGCCTCGACGCCTTCGCGTGTGCGAAAGCACGGCGGGATGGCGACCGGACTTTGCGTGCGGGCCGTGCGCGCCCCCTACTACCATGCGGCACGTGACCGCCTCATCCCACGCGCACGCCGACGACGGTTCGCGACGCCATCGCCTCGCCGACGGCAGCGAAGACGAACTCGTCCGCGAAGAGCCACTCGTGCTGTCGCTGCACGGACAGGAACTGCTCACGATGCGCACTCCCGGTCGCGATCTCGACCTCGCGCTCGGCTTCCTGCTCGGCGAGGGCATCGTCGACACGAGGGAACGCATCGCCTCGATGCGGCTGGTCGCCGGCGATCCCGCGAGCAACACGATCGACGAAGTCTGCGTGGAGTTGCGCGAAGCCCCGACTGCGGAAGTCCGCGGACGGCTGTCGCGCACGCACGAGATCCGCAGCTCGTGCGGCGTGTGCGGCATCGCCGACCCAGACGCGATCCTCGATTCGTTCCCGCCACTGCCTCCCGGCTCGCCGCGCATCTCGAGCGGTGGAGTGCACACCCTGCTGCGCGCGCTGCGCGAACGGCAGCCGCTGTTCGCGCGCACGGGAGGCTGCCACGGGGCGATCCTCGCGCTGCCCGACGGGACGGTCGTAGGCTCCGGCGAGGATGTCGGCAGGCACAACGCGCTCGACAAGGCGATCGGGCAGGCGGCAGGCGCCGGCGTCGACTTCTCCCGCTGCATCGCCGTCGTCTCGGGGCGCCTTGGCTACGACCTCGCGGTGAAGTGCCTGCGCATCCGGGTCCCCGCGCTCGTGTCGGTCTCGGCCCCGAGCTCGCTCGCGTTCCAACTGTGCGAAGCCGCGGGCGCGACACTGATCGGCTTTGCGCGCGAGTCCGGCTTCCGCGTCTATACGGACCAGGGCCGCCTCGAGCGCTGAGGCTCCGCGGCCGCGAACCGAGGCCCAACAAACGACGAGGCCTCGCTCGCCGTGTGGCGCGCGAGGCCTCGTCGCGTTCCGGGCGCAGCAGCGCCCGGACCTTGCATCAGAACGAGTTCATCACGCTGCTGATACCGTTGCTCGTGATCATGCCGAACGCGTTGGCGCCGGCATCGAACGAGACCGCCTGCGAGTAGAACGACTGGCCGACGAAGAACGGATCCGCGGGGATCGTGAACGTCGCCGAGGCCGTCGGGTTGGTCAGCAGGTCGACCGCGAAGATCTCCGGCAGCGTGACGTAGGCGGCGCAGCCCGGAGCGCCGATCGAACCGAGGTCGAGACCCGGGTTGGTCTGGCCGGCGCTGCAGACGTAGACCGACAGGGGCGACGTCGCCGGGATGTTGCTGGCCGAGAACGTGACGGCCGAGCCGATGACCGGCGGGGTCGTCGTGGCGAGCGCGAGGGCGACCTGCTCGGTCGACTGCGTGCCGAAGCCAGCGGCGAGCTGCGCGCTGATGTCGATGCTGCCCGCGTCGACGACCGACAACGGGGTGCCCGGAGCCCAGCCGACGATCGAGACGTTGCCGCAGGAGATCGCGCCGTAGCGATACTCGATGGCGCCCGAGGTCAGGTCGAGCTCGACCTGCACGTTCATCGTGCCGCCGACGCCGCCGAAGATCGGGATGTTGACGTAGGAGACGTAGGCCTTGTTGGCGACCGCGTCGACTTCGGCGAACACGTTCTGCACGTTCGTCGCGCCGTCCGGCACGCCGTCACACCACATCGGGCACAGGCGCGCCGCGTTGGTGAACAGCTCCGCGTTGGTCGGCGAGAAGTCGGTGCTGGTGTTCGGCTGCATCCAGATGAAGCCGTTGCTGCAGATCGTCAGCGTCGACGTCGTGCCACCCGGGTAGGCGAACGCCGACGGCAGCGCGAGCGTGCCGTTCGCGTCGTCACCGAGGGCGAGACCCGGCGCGGTGTGCGTGTAGTTCGTGCCCGTGCCCGGACCGAACGTGTAGCCACCCTGCGCGTTCGGCGTCAGGCGGATCGACACGTTCGAGAGGTCCGTCGTGTTCGGCGGGAAGTTCTCGTAGGCCGTGGCCGAGAGGTTCGGGCAGCCCTTGCCGTAGACCGAGTTGCCGGCGGGGACGCACGGCGAGACCACGACGTCGTAGCCGCCGCCAGCGTTCGGCACGAACGCCGTCGACTTGTTCTGCAGGTCGAACGTGTTGAGCGTCGTGAACGTCTGGTAGACGATCGGGCTCACCGACGTGCCGACCGAGCCGGCGGACAGGTCGCTGGCGCCCGGATCGGCAATGCCGCCGCCGTTCGAAACGCCGGACGTCACGCCCAGGGCCGTGTTGTTCGTGTTGCCGCTGTAGAAGTAGCGGACTTCACCCGTGTCGAAGATCTGCATCTGGAACGTGAACACCGGCGACGTCTGGCCGAAGTGCACCGCGTTGCGCCACGTCAGGACGTAGCGACCGGCGACCGAGTTGTTGCCCCACACCGCGCCGCTGTTCGCCGCGGTCAGGTTGAGGTCGCGCCAGTAGGCCGCGAGGCGCGGAGCGCCACCGGCGGCGCCACGCAGGTTGGTCAGCATCGTCGCAGCCGACGTGCTGTAGCCCGTCGCCGTCGTGCCGAGCGCGCCCGTCGCGGCCGTGTGCAGGAACGCCACGCCGTTCGTGTTCGGGATGATGTGCGTGTGGTTCACGCCGTTCATCGGGAAGTTGAACCCGATGGCCTGCGCGGCGAGCAGCGTGTCGTCGCCGAGGCCGATCTGCGTGCCGAAGTTGGTTTCGAAGCACTGCGCGCTAGCTGCAACGCAGAACGCGAGCGTGGAGAGATACGTGTGGATGCGATTCATGGGGATGAGCAAGGGAGGACAGACACACCCGCAATCGTGAGGGATCGCGGCGGGCGCGGACCATGCGCGCCTCCATGGATGGAAGCAGATCTCTGAGTCCCGTAAACCCCCTCGGAGCAAATACCTACGCACGATCTCATTTCGCCGTAGCGTGTAGGGCGCAGACGCTGCGACGGCACCGGATGCTCAGGACCGCTCCGCACGCAACGACCCGCAACCCGCGAGCAGACGGGCACCACCACGCTTCAGAGACACGTCCATGAAACGACAGCAGGCCTGCATCGCCGATCGGGCGAAGCTGGCCTGCTGCAGTCCGCGACGCCCCGAATGCGGGGCGACGGGACAACGGGAATCAGAACGCGTTGAACGTGCTCGTGACGCCGTTGCTCGTGATGAAGCCGAACGCGTTGGCCGCCGGATCCACCGCAACCGACTGCGAGTAGACCGACACGCCGATGAAGAACGGATCGTTCGGGATCGAGTAGGTCGACGACGCCGAGGGGCCGCCGATCTGCAGGAGGCTCAGGATCTCCGGCAGCTGGATGTAGGCCTGGCAGCCCGGCGCGCCGATGACACCGAGGTCGAGACCCGGGTTGTACTGGCCAGCGCTGAGCAGGTAGAACGAGAGGCCCGTCGCCGGGATCTCGCTGGTCTGGAACGTCACCGACGCGCCGAGGACCGGCGGCGTGGTCGACGCGAGGGCGAGCGCGCGCTGCTCAGGCGACGTGCTCTGGAAGCCGGCCGCGAGGCGGGCGCTGAAGTCGATGCTGCCCGCGTCGACGACCGAGGCGCCGGTGCCCGGAGCCCAGCCGATGATGCAGACGTTGCCGCAGGACACGGCGCCGTAGCGGTATTCGACCGCGCCCGACGTCAGGTCGAGCTCGCACTGCACGTTCATCGTGCCGCCGACACCGCCGAAGATCGGGATGTTGAACCACGACACGTAGGCCTTGTTGTTGAGCGCGTCGACTTCGGCCAACACGTTCGCCACGTTCGTCGCGCCGTCCGGCACGCCATCGCACCACATCGGCAGGAGGCGCGCGGCGCCGCTGAACAGCTCCGCGTTGGTCGGCGAGAAGTCCGTGCTCGTGTTCGGCTGCAGCCAGATGAAGCCGTTGCTGCAGATCGTCAGCGTCGACGTCGAGCCACCCGGGTAGTTGAACGGCGTCGGCAGCGCGAGCGTGCCGTTGGCGTCGTCACCGAGCGCGAGGCCGGCGACCGTGTGCGTGTAGTTCGTGCCCGTGCCCTGCGTGAACAGGTAGCCCGAGCCCGTCGGCGTCAGACGGACCGACGTGTTCGACATGTCGATCGTGTTCGCCGGGAAGTTCTCGTAGGCCGTCGCCGAGATGTTCGGGCAGCCGACGCCGTAGTTCGTGTTCTGCGCGGGGACGCACGGCGACACGACGACGTCGTAGCCGAGGCCAGCGTTCGGCACGAAGGCCGTCGACTTGACCTGCAGGTCGAACGTGTTGAGCGCCGTGAACGTCTGGTAGACGATCGGGCTCACCGACGTGCCGACCGAGCCGGCCGAGAGGTCGCTGGCGCCTGGATCAGCAATGCCGCCGCCGTTCGACACACCAACCGTTGCGCCCAACGCCGTGTTGTTCGTCGTGCTGCTGTAGAAGTAGCGGACTTCACCGGTGTCGAAGATCTGCATCTGGACGGTGAAGACCGGCGACGTCTGGCCGAAGTGCACCGCGTTGCGCCACGTGATGACGAAGCGGTTCGCGACGCTGTTGTTCGCCCACACGGCGCCCGTGTTGGCGGCCGTGAGGTTGAGGTCGCGCCAGTAAGCCGCGAGGCGCGGAGCGCCACCGGCGGCACCGCGCAGGTTGGTCAGCATCGTCGCAGCCGACGTGCTGTAGCCCGTCGCCGTCGTGCCGAGCGCGCCCGTCGCGGCCGTGTGCAGGAACGCCACGCCGTTCGTGTTCGGGATGATGTGCGTGTGGTTCACGCCGTTCATCGGGAAGTTGAAGCCGATGGCCTGCGCGGCGAGCAGCGTGTCGTCGCCGAGACCGATCTGCGTGCCGAAGTTGGTTTCGAAGCACTGCGCGCTGGCAACTGCGCACAGGGCAAGCGTGGAGAGCGAGCCGAGGATGCGATTCATGTTCTCGTGTGGGATGGGGAAGGGAGAGACCGGTGAGCCGTCGAAAAGACCCGCGAGCAACCTGCTCGCCGCCCGTTCGAAGGCCGCAGACACTGACGCGGCGAACCACCGGGAGGTTTCGCGTCATTCCCGAATTTGCCCGCGAAAGCCGAAACCGTAAAGCCCCAGCCAAAGTTCGGGCAGGCAGATTGCGTCAGCACATTCGCGCGACCGAGACCGCATGCTGCGCCCGGCAGCAACCGAGCTTCGTCCCGGCGCGAGACGAATACGCACGACCGTGGAGGCTCCGGGCCCACGCGCGCTAGTCTTCCTCAAATGGCGTGGCATTGGTCGGTCCTGGGGCTCGCATGGCTCGCGTTGGGCGCGGGCGCGATTGCCGATCTGGGGAACCGTCCGTCCGAACGCGAACTCCCGCCGTTTCCGGTCGCCCTCCGCTACCGCGTGCTCGCGACGGATGCCGAGCCGCTGCTGGGCTTCCTCGCGCAACGGCTCGCCCCGAGCGACGACTTCCGCGTCGGTGATCGTGCCTGCCGGACCTCGCTGCTCGAGTCGCGCACAGAACACCTCTGGTTCGACGACGACGCGATGTCCTTGCTGCCGACCGGCTCGGAGGTGCGCCTGCGCCGGACCGCCGCCGTCCAGGGTCGCGAGCGCTCGGATCGTGTCGAGGCGATCCATGGCGGCGTCTCGTTGCGCATCGAATCCGGGATCGACGCGACGGCCCCTACGCGACTCGAAGGCTCGCTGCTCCTGCAGGACCTCTTCCTCCCAGCCTCCCGCACCGAACACGAACGCTCGCTGCGCGAGCTCGGCTTCGATCCTTCCGCATTGCGGCTCGCGCTCTCTGTCGAGCGTCGCGCGCACGGGATCGCGATTGCGGACAACGACGGCGAGCGGCTTTCGATCTCGGTCGTGCGCGTGATCTCGCGACAAGAGGATCTCGCGCTGCAGTGGCACGAGTTGGAAGCCGTGGTCCCGGAGACTACGAACGATGACCGTGCGGCGTTCCTCGAACTGCGCGAGACGATCCTCGCCGAGTTGACCGCCGCGTGCCCTCGGCTCGTGCGCGACGAGGCCGAGGACTACCCGCGCGCCTTCGAACGGCTGCAGCGCGCGACGTGGTTGCCGCTGCGCTTCCTGCACACACTGCACATGAGCGACCTCGAGGCGAAGATCACCGCCCTGTTGGCGCTGTCGACGATCTGTGCCGCGGCATCCGCGACGATCGCGATCCGCCGCCTTCGGCGCAGCCGGCAGGCAGCCGAGCTCAGTCCACGCTGAAGTCGACGGGGCGCTGGTAGCGACCCTGTCGTTCCTTCTCCAACTGCATCAACACGTCGTTGAGCAACGACGACGCGCCGAAGCGGAACATCTGCGGCGTCATCCAGAGGTCGCCGCAGGTCTCGTTCACGAGCACGAGGTACTTGAGAGCGTCCTTGCTCGTGCGGATGCCGCCCGCGGCCTTGACCCCCACCAACCGACCGGTCGCGAGGTAATGGTCGCGCGCGGCCTCGAGCATCAGCAACACCACGGGCAACGTGCTCGCAGGCGTCACCTTGCCGGTGCTCGTTTTCAGGAAGTCGGCTCCGGCCGCGAGCGCGATCGCGCACGCGCGACGCACGTTGTCGTAGGTCTTCAGCTCGCCGGTCTCGAGGATCACCTTCAGGTGCGCCTCGCCGCACGCTTCCTTGATCGCCACGATCTCGTCGCGCACGAGCTCGTGGCGACCGGACAGGAACGCCCCACGGTCGATCACCATGTCGATCTCGGTGGCGCCGGCTTCGACGGCTAGCCGCGTCTCGCGCAACTTGGTCTGGAGGTCCGTACGGCCCGAAGGGAATCCCGTCGCGACGCTGGCCACTTGCACCGAGGTCCCGCTCAGGGCTTCGACGGCAATCGGCACGAGATCGGGATACACGCACACTGCCGCACACGACGGGATGTCGGAGCGGCCCGGCATCGGCTGGCGCGCCTTGGCGCACAGCTGCCGGACCTTGCCCGGCGAGTCCATGCCCTCAAGCGTCGTGAGATCCATCATCGCGATCGCAAGCCGGAGGCCCTCGACCTTGCTCTTCTGCTTGATGGAGCGGGTGCCGAGTTCCTGCGCTCGCGTCTCGAGCTGCACGGCGTCCACGGGCGCGACCCGGAATGCGTCGGTCGTCATGTCGGTCTGTCTTCGGGCTGATGCTTCGTGCGACGGCGTCGCACGCTGCGGATGGCTAGGGCCAGTTGTGGAACGTGAACGGATCGGGCAACAAGCGGTCGAGCGTCGTCGCCACCTGCGTGCCGCCCGCGCCCAACAACACCACCTGCATCGCCGGCCCGAACTCGGCGAGCACCTGCCTGCATGCGCCGCATGGACGCGCGGGATCGACGAGATCGGTGACGACGGCCACCGCGCGGATCGCGCGCACGCCGTTGCTGACCGCAGTGAACACTGCGGCGCGCTCGGCGCAGATCGTCAGCCCGTAGCTGGCGTTCTCGACGTTGCAGCCACTGAAGATGCGCCCGTCCTCCGCCAGCACGGCGGCGCCGACGCGGAAACGCGACGCCGGCGCATAGGCGTGGGCCTGCACCGCGCGCGCCGAATGCGCCAACTGTTCGAGGACGTGTGACGGCAGGTCGCCGGGCCGGGACACCATTCCTGCAGCCTACGCGGCACCGCACGTCGACGCGAGCAGGCTTGCGCGCGATGTCCGGACGCCGGACATCGAGGCCTGCCCACTCGTCCAGAATCACGACAGAGAGCCCGTGGCACGCGCCTTGCTCCTGGACGGTGTGCTCAAGTCCTTCGTGCTCCTGCCGTTCTCGATCGCGTCCGTGCTCACGGCGTTCGCGTTGCCGCACGACACGGACCGCTACACGCTGGTCGCGAGCCCGGCCACGGCGACGATCGCGGCGGCGACCACGCAGGCAGTTTCTGTGCGCGACCCGGAAGCGCACTGCGAGACGCAGGTCCACTTCCAGCGCATGGACAGCAAGGCGCTGCCCCTGAACGGAGACGCCTGGCTGTATTCCGCCCCGGGTTCGCCGAGCGAGGAAGGGAGCCAGCAGCTCCACCCGATCGCCACGCGCGCGCTCGCTCTCGTCACACACCCGCATCGCGACCTCGACAACCTGTCGCGCGAGCAAGTCGCCGACCTGATGTCCGGCAAGCTCTCGAACTGGCGCGAACTCGGCGGCCCCAACGCGCCGATCCGCTTCCTGCGCACCTCGGACCCGGACGACGTGGACACGTTGCGTCGCTTCGTCGGCGCAGAGGGCTCGCTCGAACTGCCGACCCAGAACACGTTCCACGGCGACCATCGGTGCGAACGCCTCGTCGGCGGCGACCCGTTCGCAATCGGCACGATGTCGCTCACGGCGGCGCTCGACGCCATCGCCGAAGGTTCGCCGCTGCGCGTCGTCGCCGTCGACGGGATCCAACCGTCCGGCAGCACGCTGGAGAACGGCTGCTACCCGCTCGTGCACACGCTCGTGCTGCAGCTGGCGCAACCCGACGACCACCGCGGCGAGCAGTTGCTCGAGTTCCTGCGGTCCGACACCGGCGACGGCGCGCTGCGTTCCGCAGGCTACGACCCGATCCGCCGCGAGGACTGACGCGGGAGGCGAGGCACGCGGCCTCCCGTCGGTGCCTCCCGGCGGCTAGCCTGCGCCCCGTGTCGACGCATCCCATGCGCGCCCTGCGGCCCGTCCGCTCCGCATCGGCCGAACCGTTCCAGCCGCGCTTGCCGGGCAGCAAGTCCGCGACCGTGCGCGCGCTCGTGATCGCCGCCATGCAACAAGGCGCGAGCAGCGTGCACGGCGCGTTGCACGCGGACGACACGAGGGCGCTTGCGCGCGCGCTCGACTCCTTCGGCGGCATCGCAGTGCGGGAGACGGACAACGGCTTCGAAGTCGTGCGGGACCTGAAGCGCCTGTGCGCGCCCGCGGCTCCACTGGATCTCGGCGCGGCGGGCACGCCTGCGCGGTTCACGATCGCGTTCGCGGCGACCGCGACGGGAGCAACGACCGTCACCGGTTCGGCGCGACTGCGGCAACGCCCCATGGGCGACCTCGTCGATGCGCTCCGTGAGCTCGGAGTCGCGTGCGATTCGCCCGGTGACGGCGCGCAGCTACCCGTCCGCGTGCACGGATCGACGCTGCGCTCGCGCCACGCGCGCGTGCGTGCGTCCGCATCCTCGCAGTTCGCGAGCGCTCTACTGCTGTTGTTGTCGGCCGACGACGAACCCGCGCAGGTCGAGCTCGAAGGCGACGCGGTCTCCCGCCCCTACACGGAGCTCACGCGACGCATGCTGGACGAAGCGGGCGCGCCGTGGCGCTGGCAAGGCGAACGGACGCTCGTGCGCGGCTCCGGCGCGCTGCGGCAGCATCGCTTCGACATCGAGCCCGACGCGAGCAGCGCCGGCTACTTCTTCGCGTTGGCCGCGGCCACGCGCACCGTGGTCGAAGTGCGCGGCATCCGCGGCGACTCCACGCAAGCGGACCTCGCGCTCCTCGACGTGCTGGGCGCGATGGGCTGTCGCGTCGCTCGCGAAGAGAATCGCATCGTCGTGCAAGGGGCTCCGCTGCGCGGCGTCGACGTCGACCTCGCGGACGCGCCGGACTGCGCGCTCACCGTCGCTGCGCTCGCGACGCTTGCAGAAGGCCCCACGCGCATCCGCGGCACGCGCGCGCTCGCCGACAAGGAATCCGACCGTGCTGCGGCGGCATGCACGGAGGCAGCCAAGCTCGGCGCGAAGACGCGGCGCGGCGACGACTGGATCGAGATCGAACCGCGCACGACGACGCATGCGGCGACCGTCGCGACCCACGACGACCATCGCGTGGCGATGGCGTTCGCAGTGGTCGGCGCGGCGCGCGAAGGCGTGTCGATCGAGGATCCCGACTGCGTCGCGAAGTCGTTCCCGGGGTTCTGGGACGAGTTCGATCGCTTCCTCGCCCACCATCGCGGCGATCGTGGCGAAGGCGGAACCACGAAGGCATAGTGCGATCGTGACCCAAGGCACCGCGCCATCGCCCCACGACGACCCAGCCGTGCGCAACGCGCTCGCGACGCTGGGCTGCGAGGGACAGCGGGAGCTCCAGCTCGGCGGCGTGCCGCTACGCGAACTGCTGCGACGGTTCGGCAGCCCGCTGTACGTCTTCGACGCCGCGACGCTGCGTGCGCGCGCGCGCAGCGTGATCGCGGCCTTCGGCCCGCGGATCGCCGTGCTCTACTCGATCAAGGCGAACCCGAGCGTGGCGCTCGCGCACATCCTCCGCGACGAAGGCTGCGGCGCCGAGATCGCCTCGCTCGGCGAACTCGAAGTCGCGCTCGCTGCCGGCTTCGCCGCGGATCGGCTGCGGTTCGCAGGCCCGGGCAAGACCAAGGACGAGCTCGCGTCGGCGCTCGACCGCGGCGTCGGCGTCTTCCACGTGGAGAGCGAGTCGGAAGCGGACGACCTCGCGTCGCTGGCGCGTGCACGTTCGCGCACCGCGACGTGCGCGGTGCGCGTCAACCTCACCGGCAAGGAACACGGTGGCCGGTTGCGCATGGCGGGCCAAGGCTCGCGATTCGGCGTCGACCAGGAGCGCGCGTTCGCATTGCTGCAGCGCATCCGCGACGACGACGCACTCTCCCTGCGCGGGCTGCATGCCTACTCGGGAACCCAGTGCTTCGACGCAGCGGCATTCGTCGAACAGTCGCGGACCCTGTGCGAACTCGCCGACGAATGGGAGTCGCGTCTCGGCGCGCCGATCCCGGAAGTCGATCTCGGCGGCGGTTTCGGTGAAGCCACCTATGCGGGCGACCCGACCTTCGACCTGCAGACGGCGGCTGACGGCGTGCGACGCCTCGTCGAGCACGAGTCACGCGCGCATCGGCGGCACTTCGTCGAGTTGGGCCGCTACCTGACGGCCAGCTGCGGCGTCTATGCGGCGACCGTCGTGCGCAAGAAGCCCGGTGGCGGGCGCGTGCACCTCGCGCTCGACGGCGGCATGCACCACTGCGCGCTGGCGGCCGGCGCCGGCGCCGTGCTCAAGCGTCCGCCGCTCCTCGTGCACGCCTACGCGCTGCAGGAACCGTCGCGCGAGACCGTCGCGATCGGCGGGCCGCTGTGCACGCCGCAGGACCAGTTCGCCGACGCAGTCGCTCTGCCGCCATTCACGCCGGGCGACGCAGTGGCCGTGCTAGCGGCCGGAGCCTACGGACTGACCTGCAGTCCGGTCGGGTTCCTCAGCCATGCAACGCCACCCGAAGTGCTCGTCGAGCACGGCGAGGCCCGCGTCGTGCGCGCGCGAGGAAGCGACCTCGACGCACTGCGCGGACAGTCGATCTGAGCCGCATTCCCGCAACGAGACACGCGAAACTCCGACGCCAAGGGAGATGACGACAGCAGGCGCACGGCGCTCGACTGCGCGTGCCATACTCAGTCGTGATGCTCCTTCGGACCCGCTTGGCTTCTTTCTGCCTCATCTTGGTCGTCGGGATCGCCGCGTGCGGCAAGAGTGAGGAACGTGACCCGCAGTTCGAGCCCGCGACTGCGGAAAAGCCCTTCGTTCCCGTGAACAACCCGCCCACGGACTTGCCGCCCGAGGCACAGAAGCTGCTCGTGCCGGGCAAGCCTGCGGTCAACGAGCCGATCGACCTCGTGCGCGACCTCGGACGCTTGCTCGAAGGCGTGACCGACCGTGCGACGGCCACCGAGAAGCGCATGGCCATCGACGGCCGCATGCTCGCGTTGCGCAAGAAGCTGCCCGACTGGGAGAAGCCCGAGGGCGCCGTGCGCGCGATGCTGCAGGAGAAGGGCGCCGACGGCGCCACGGTCGCGGACCGCGTGCTGGCGCAGGCCAACGCAGTGCTCGCGATCGCGGAAGCGCAACCCGTGCACCCCTACCTCGAGCAGTTGCGCGTGATGCTGAAGTGATCGCTTCGCGCTTCGCCGCGACGTTGCGAGGCGCAGGTCACTCGCGACGCGCGAGCTCGCGATAGCGCGAACCCTGCGGGGTGCGCACGCTCTCGTAGAGCACGATCGGCCCGCACGGGAACGCAGCGGAACGCGTCGCTCCACCAGTGCGCGCGATCACTGCTTGCGCGTCGACCGGCGCGCGGCGCGCGCGACCGATCGTCACGTGCGGCACGAACGGCTCCGCACCGATCCCTGGATCCGGCGACCGCAGTGCGAGCGCCAACGCGGCGAGTTGCCGTTCCGCGCCGGCGATGCCCGCCCACAGCACGCGAGCGCCACGCGGCGAAGGAAACGCGGAGAGTCCTTCGATGCGGATGGGATCGCGCTCGAACGCGACCTCGGCGAGACGCGTTCGCGCCGCTTGCGTCTCGACCTCGGCGATCTCCCCGAGGAACGCGAGCGTCAGGTGGAAGTTCGCCGCAGGCGTCCACGACACGCCTTCGAGCCCGGCCAGCTGCCGCTGCGCCTGCAGCAGCGCCTCGCGCGCCGCGTCGGGCATCGGGATCGCGAAGAACGCGCGCACTGGATCTCGCCTTCGAGCGCGCGACTCTGCGCGCGCTCCGTCGCGATCACGCGGTCAGGAACTCGATCGCGCCCGCCGGCAGGAAGTAGAGGATCAGCATCTCGCCGTCGCGCACGGTCGGCACGTGCACCGAGCCCTTGCCGTAGACGACCCAGCCTTCGGGCTTGCCGTCGAACTTCGGCGCGCCGGCGCGCGTGAAGCACAGGTCGATCTCGCCGTTCGGATGGCGGTGCTTCGGGCCGGGCTTGTCCATGAGCACCGCGTCGACCGAGAAGCCGGCGAGGTCCTTTGCGACTCGGCCGAATCGGATGCCCGCGTTCTCCTTGGGCAACAGCCAGTCGGACGCGATCGCGGCGAACGCCGCCTCGCGCAACTTCGCGACCTCGGCGCCGTGGAACGGCAGCAGCTGCTCGCAGCGCTGGCTCGCGTCCTTGGCCTCCACGTCGACGGCCTTGAGCTTCTCGGCGAACGGCAGCAGCAGCGCCTGGAACTGTTCTTTGGTGAGCATCGCGGTCATGGGCGCGGAGGTTGTAGCCAGACGGCGCGCCCGGCTCCACCGCGGGTCACTTGCCCTTGGGCCGGAACACCTGCACGACCGCTGGATTGCCCTCGAGCCGCGGGCCGCCGATCAAGTCGATGCAGTACGGGATCGCCGGGAACACTGCGTCGAGGCACACGCGGATCGACGCGGGCTTGCCCGGCAGCGTGACGACGAGCGCCTGCCCGCAGATCGCGGCGGTCTGACGCGACAGGATCGCGGTGGGCACTCCGGCGCGCAGCGACGCGGCGCGCATCTGTTCGCCGAAGCCGGGCAGCTCCTTGTGGCACACCTTCGCGATCGCCTCCGGCGTCACGTCGCGCGGCGAAGGCCCGGTGCCGCCCGTGGTGCACACGAGGCAACAGCCGGAGTCCACGAGCCCGCGGATCGCGTCGGCGATGCGATCCTCTTCGTCGGCGACCATGCGCTTGTCGAACTCGCAGTCGGTCGCGAGGTAGTCGCGCAACGCGGCCTCGATCGCCGGGCCGGACTCGTCGGCGTAGACGCCTTGGCTCGCGCGGTCGCTGATCGTGAGGATGCCGATGCGTGGACGGTTCACGCGCGTGTAGTTACCAGAGCGCGGGCCGATGCGGAACGGATCGGCGCGCCGCATCGCCAACGAGCGGACAGCGGACTGGGATCGAGGCCGTGCCGCCGTGTGGAATCCGTGCACCGCGGCACCCATTCGTGGCCTTCGCGCCGCACGACAACGAAGGCTGGGGCCTCGGTCATTCGCGACGCAACGACCGCGACCGCAAGCAGCCCCACTGCGGACTTTGTGTGCACACCGCGCAGCCCGCGCACTAGCCTCCGCACCGTGAACGCTCGCGCACCTGCTCTCGGCTTCATCTTCGTCACGCTGCTGCTCGACGTCCTGGGCATCGGCATCATCATCCCGGTCGGCCCCAAGCTCGTGCAGGCGCTGCAAGGCGGCGGTGACGATGCGGCTGCGCCGATCGTCGGCGCGCTCGGCGCGACCTACGCGGCGATGCTGTTCGTGTTCGCGCCGATCCTCGGCGCATTGTCGGACCGCTTCGGCCGCCGACCCGTCCTGCTCGTGTCGATGCTGGGCTCCGGCCTGGACTACTTCGCGATGGCGATCGCGCCGACGGTTCCGTGGCTGTTCCTCACGCGCGCGTTGAACGGCGTTTCCGGCGCGAGCATGGCGACCGCCAACGCCTATATCGCCGACGTGACGCCGCCCGAGAAGCGCGCCGGCGCGTACGGAATGGTCGGCGCGGCCTTCGGCCTCGGCTTCGTGCTCGGTCCGTTGCTCGGCGGCGTGCTCGGCGAGATCGACATCCGCCTGCCGTTCTGGGCGGCGGGCGCGATGGCGCTCGCGAACGCAGCGTTCGGCCTGTTCGTGCTGCCGGAGTCGCTGCCGAAGGAGAAGCGCAACCCGACGCCGCTGTCGGTGCATCCCACCAAGACGATCGGCGTCCTGTTCCGCTATCCGCTCGCGGCGCGGCTCTCGATGTCGCTGTTCCTGCTCAACGTCGCGCAGTTCGCGCTGCACGCGACGTGGGTCTTCTACTGCGCGCGCCGCTACGGCTGGGGCACGAAGGACGTCGGCTACTCGCTGTTCGCCGTCGGCATCGGCGCCGTGATCGTGCAAGGCGGGCTCACGCGCCGCATCGTGCCGAAGCTCGGCAACGAGCGTTCGCTGCTGCTCGGCGTGCTGATCGGCGTGCTCGCCTACTCTGGCTACGCGCTCGCGTCGGAAGGCTGGATGCTCTACGCGGCGATCGGCATCGCCTCGCTCGGCGGCATCGCGATGCCCGCGTGCCAGGCGCTCATCACGAAGAGCGTCGATCCTCGCGAACAGGGCGCAGTGCAAGGAGGCCTCTCGGGCATGCAGAGCCTTGCGAACGTCGCCGGGCCGCTCGTCGGCAGCTCGATCTACGAATGGTCGATCACCGGCGGCCGCGACAACCCTGCGCTTGTCTACTGGAACAGCGCTGGCCTCGCAGCCCTGTGCCTCGTGCTCGTCGCGGCAGCCCTGCGCAAGAACCGCAGCCAGCTCGCGAGCATGACGCCGCGCTGAGTTCGCGGCCTGTCGCGAGGAGCGCGCGCGAAGGACCGCGCGCTACAGCACGACGAACGACGCGGGCGACGACAACGTGAGTTGCCCGCCCACCGCGACCGCGGACTGGCCAGCGAACGCGCTGCCGGGCTGCAGGCTTGCTGGCACGAGGATCGACGCAGAGGCCCAACCGGAGACCGTGGGCGCAGCGGCGGGGAAGAACAGCAAAGGCTGTCCCAGATCCACGCCGAGCGAGCCGAACGGCGTCGATTGCAGCGCAGATGCGACGCCGACCGCCTGGAAGACCACGGCCCCCGCGGGCGCGCTGGTTCGCAGTTCGAGCAACTGGCCCAGGGTCGCCGGCGAGGTCCAGGTCGCAGGAGTCGGCTGCACGAGGAAGGCCGCGGAGCCCGAGAAGATCGGCTGACCAAGCCCGGGAACGACGACCACCATCGGATCGATCGCGACCGAGCCGCCATTCGCGACGATCGGGATGCCACCCGGCGCGCCCGCGGCGCCACCCGCGACGCGCGCGTTGCCGTCGCCGCCGATGCGCACGACGGAGTTGGTCGCCGAGATCGCAGGAACGTGCTGGTTCGGGCCGAGCGACAGGCTGCCGGTGTCGACGACGCACTGCGCGAGGTCCAGTTCGGAGCCGTTCGCCACCACGCCGCTGCCGCCGCGCAAGCCGGCGAGCGGCACGCCGAAACCGCACCGCTCCGCGACGAGGCGGCTGTTGTCGACCTGCAACGCCGGCATGCCGAACGTCGCGATCGCACGCAACGTCACCGACGCGCTGTTCGCGACGACGATGCTGGGGCCGTTCGGGAAGAAGAAGTCGAAGTCGCGCGCGCCGATGTCCTCGAGGTGGACGTGCCCCTGGCACGACTGCACGTCGATGCGCAGTTGCCCGTCCTGGATGAATTGGAATCCCGCCATCCGGAACGCGCGGCCAGCGGGCAGGCCCTGCACGACGATCGGCGATGTCGCATCGGCGCGGATCGGAATGGCCCATGGCCCCGAGCCACCGACGATCGTGACGCCCTTGCTGGTCGTGAATCCCGTCAACGCAGTCCCGAACTGCGGCGGGAGGCAGACGATCGTGTCGCCATCGGCCGCGGCAGCGACTGCGGCAGCGATCGTCGAGAACTGCGCCCCGCCACTCGCGCAAACCGTCCACGTCGTCTGCGCAGTCAGCGAAGCCGAGAGGAGGATGAGGGACAGGACGGAGGTCGATTGCATGGGGCGCGCTTCGGATCGAGACGATCCGGGAGGCGCAATGTCCGCCGAAGCTGCGAATGCGCAAGCGGGGCAAGCTGCGCAAGCACGAAAACGCAGGAGGAAGACCGCAGCGGCAGCGGACACACAACCCCGCGCTGCGATGGCCCCCGAGGCGCGCGGAGGCGCGCCAACCTGGAGGCGATGCCGCCGCGACCCGTTCGAAGGGCCGCGGCGTCCGGTTCGATCAGCCGTGGCCGCCGAGCGTCTTCTTCGCCGGCTCCTCGACGAGCTTCGCGCGGACGAACTCGCGGTTCATCTCGGCGATCACGCGCACGGAGATCTCCTTCGGGCAGACGGCTTCGCACTCGTACTGGTTCGTGCAGTTGCCGAAGCCTTCCTTGTCCATCGAGGCGACGAGGTTGCGCGCGCGGCGTTCGCGTTCGACCTGGCCTTGCGGCAGGTGCGCGAAGTGCGAGACCTTGGCGCCGACGAACAGCATCGCCGACGCGTTCTTGCACGCGGCGACGCACGCGCCGCAGCCGATGCAGGTCGCGGCGTCGAACGCCTTGTCCGCGTCGTCCTTCGGCACCGGGATCGCGTTCGCGTCCTGCGCGGCGCCGGTGTTCACCGAGATGAACGCGCCGGACTGCACGACGCGGTCGAAGGCCGAACGGTCGACGACGAGGTCCTTCACGACCGGGAACGCCTTGGCGCGCCACGGCTCGACCCAGATCTCCGCGCCGTCCTGGAAGCTGCGCATGTGCAGCTGGCAGGTCGTCGTGCCGCGCTCGGGGCCGTGCGGCACGCCGTCGATGACGACGCCGCACGAGCCGCAGATGCCCTCGCGGCAATCGTGGTCGAATGCGACCGGCTCCTCGCCCTTCTGGATCAGTTGCTCGTTGAGGACGTCGAGCATCTCGAGGAACGACATGTCGGGCGACACGTGGTCCAGCTGGTAGCGGACCATCTTGCCGTCCTGCTGGAAGTTGCTTGCCGTCGAGCCCTTGCTCTGGCGCCAGATGTGCAGTGTGACCTTCATCGCTCGACCTTCGCTCACTTGTAGCTGCGCACCGCGAGGTGCACGTTCTCGAACTCCAGCTGTTCCTGATGCCGCACGGGCGTCTTGTCGCGACCGGCGTATTCCCAGACCGCCGCGTGGCGGAACTTCTCGTCGTCGCGCTTGGCCTCGCCTTCGTCCTGCCATTCCTCACGGAAGTGGCCGCCGCACGACTCACGACGCTCGAGCGCGTCGCGGCACATGAGCTCGCCGAACTCGAGGAAGTCGGCGACGCGGCCGGCCTTCTCGAGCGACTGGTTCAGCGTCGCGTCGGAACCGAGCACCTTGACGTTCTGCCAGAACTCGGCGCGCAGCGCCTGGATCTCGGAGATCGCCTGCTTCAGGCCAGCTTCGTTGCGCGCCATGCCGCACTTGCTCCACATGATCTTGCCGAGCGCGCGGTGGAAGTCGTCGACGGTGCGCTTGCCCTGGATCGACAGCAACTTCTTCGTGAGCTCCTGCACGTCGGCGATCGCGCGCTGGAACTCCGGACGGTCCGCGGTGACGCCGGGCTTCTGGCCCGCGAGGTAGCCGCCGATCGTGTACGGGATCACGAAGTAGCCGTCCGCGAGGCCCTGCATCAGCGCCGACGCGCCGAGGCGGTTCGCGCCGTGGTCGCTGAAGTTCGCCTCGCCGGCGACGAACAGGCCCGGGATCGTCGACTGCAGGTCGTAGTCCACCCACAACCCGCCCATCGTGTAGTGGACGGCGGGGAAGATGCGCATCGGCTGCGAGTACGGGTCCTCGGCCGTGATCTTCGCATACATGTGGAACAGGTTGCCGTAGCGCGACGCGATCGCGTCCTTGCCCAACCGGTTGATCGAGTCGCGGAAGTCGAGGTAGACGCCGAGGCCGGTGTCGCCGATGCCGCGCCCTTCGTCGCAGACCTCCATCGCCGCGCGCGACGCGATGTCGCGCGGAGCGAGGTTGCCGAAGCTCGGATACTTGCGCTCGAGGTAGTAGTCGCGATCGCTGTCGGGGATGTCCTGCGGCTTGCGCTTGTCGCCCGCCTTCTTCGGGACCCAGACGCGACCGTCGTTGCGCAGCGACTCCGACATCAACGTGAGCTTCGACTGATGGTCGCCGCTCACCGGGATGCACGTCGGATGGATCTGCGTGAAGCACGGGTTGGCGAAGCCGGCGCCGCGCTTGTAGCTGCGCCACGTCGCAGTGACGTTGCAGCCCTTCGCGTTCGTGCTGAGGTAGTAGACGTTGCCGTAGCCGCCGGTGCAGAGCACGACTGCATCGCCCCTGTGCGCCTTCACCTCGCCGGTGACGAGGTTGCGGACGACGATGCCCTTCGCGTGGCCGTCGACGACGACGAGGTCGAGCATCTCCGTGCGCGGGAACATCTTCACCGCGCCGAGGCCGATCTGCCGCGACAGGCCGGCATACGCGCCGAGCAGCAGCTGCTGGCCCGTCTGGCCGCGCGCGTAGAACGTGCGGCTCACCTGCGCGCCGCCGAAGCTGCGGTTGTCGAGCAGGCCGCCGTATTCGCGAGCGAACGGCACGCCCTGCGCGACCGCTTGGTCGATGATGTTCACGCTGAGTTGCGCGAGGCGATAGACGTTCGCTTCGCGGGCGCGGAAGTCACCGCCCTTCACCGTGTCGTAGAACAGGCGCCAGACCGAGTCGCCGTCGTTGCGGTAGTTCTTCGCGGCGTTGATGCCGCCTTGCGCGGCGATCGAGTGCGCGCGGCGCGGGCTGTCCTGGAAGCAGAAGCACTCGACCTGGTAGCCGAGTTCCGCGAGCGACGCTGCGGCCGAAGCACCGGCGAGGCCCGAGCCGACGACCAGCACCTTGTACTTGCGCTTGTTCGCGGGGTTGACGAGCTTGAGCTCGAACTTCCGCTTCTCCCACTTGTCCTGGACGGGGCCGGACGGAATGCGCGAATCGAGCTTCATGCTGCCCCCTTCTGGACGAGGCCGAGCATCGGGGCCAGCGCGATGAGGATGTTGCCGCCGGCGATCGCCGCGGCGAGGACGGACGAGAGCGACTTGACCATCGGGGTGTAGCGAGCGTGGTTCCAGCCGAGCGTCTGCGCGAACGACTGGAGGCCGTGGTTCAGGTGCAGGAACAACAGGACCTGGAACGCGACGTAGGCGATCACGACAGGCATGCGCGAGAAGCTCGCCACCACCATCGCGTGGACGTTGAAGTCCGCGCCCTTCAGCGCGACGTCGTCCGCGTGCACGGCGCCGACGGTGAAGTGCATGAGGTGGTAGACGACGAACGCGAGCAGAGAGAGGCCCGAGAACAGCATCGACCGCGACGCGAACGAGGCCTGCACCGTCGACTCCTTGGCGTAGGGCACCGGACGCGCCGCCTTGTTGGCCTTCGACAGCCGGATCGCCGTGACGACGTGCAGCACGAAGATCGCGAGGAGGCCGATGCGCGCGACCCAGAGCAGCGGGCCCAGGTCGTGCAGCATCTTGGCGTAGTCGTTCAGCGCTTTCGGACCGGCGAAGATCTGCAGGTTGCCCAGCAGGTGCGCGATCACGAAGAGGAACAACAGAACGCCCGTGACAGCCATCGTGGTCTTGCCACCGATGGACGAGCGCCAGAAGTCTTGGACCCAGCTCATGAGTTGAGGGCGAGGAGGATCGGGGGGAACGCCTCGCATTGCAACGCTCCGTTCGGCGCGAAGGTCGGCGCGGACGGCCACTGGTCGGCCCTCGAAGTGCTCGCTTCAATCCAGGCTTCGGTGGCGCGCGGCCCGCGGATGCGGGCCCGGCTGCCGCATCTCCCACGGAGCCACCATGCACCACTCCTGCAGTCTGCTCAGCCGCTTTCTCCTCCTCGTGGCGACCGCAAGCGCGCCGCTCCTGGACCTCGCCGCGCAAGCGGCGCCTCTGCAAGGACACTTCGAGCCGGTCGCCGTCGCGAGCGGCGCGCACGGCAACTCCTCGCCGGTCGAAGGCGTGGTCTGGCAGGGCTTCGTCGTGTCCCCGGTCCCCGCGCCGTGGATCCGCGTCTACTTCAAGGATGCGGAACTGGAAGCCGGCAGCTACCTGCGCATCGCGTCCCTGCGCGACGGCGACGTGCAGCGGCTCGACCGCAAGAGCCTCGCGCAGTGGGAGAACTCGACGGCCTACTTCAACGGCTCGGCCGTCATGATCGAACTCGTCGCGGCGCCGGGGACCACGAAGAACGTCGTGTCGGTCGACCGCGTCTTCGTCGGCGACGCCGTCGCCGACGTGCCGCCGCAGGAGACGATCTGCTTCACCACCGACAACCGCGTGCCGTCGTCGGACCCGCGCGCGGGCCGCATCGTCGGCATCGGTTGCTCGGGTTGGACCATCAATACGGCCGTCGCGACGAACGCGAACGAGCGCCTCCACCTCTCCGCGGGCCACTGCTACGCCACGGGACAGGTCCTGCAGTTCAACGTGCCGGCGTCGAGCTCCACGTGTTCGCTCGTGATGCCGTCGGCGAACTTCCAGTTCGCGATCGACAGCGCCGGCTCGCAATACGCCAACACCGGCATCGGCAACGACTGGTGGGTGTTCCGCTGCTTCCCCAACTCGAACACCGGCCTCACGACCTTCCAGGCGATGGGCCAGGCCTTCAGCCTCGCGACGTCGATGCCCGCCGCGAACACGACGCTCGTGAACTGGGGCTACGGCGTCGACGGCACGCCCGTCAACGACGGCGCGACGGCCAGCAGCTGCTCCTGCGCGAGCGGCAGCGGCGCACGCAACCAGACGCAACAGACCCACACGGGGCCGCTGACCTCGGTGAGCGGCACGCGCGTCAACCACCAGGTCGACACGTGCGGCGGCAACTCCGGTTCGGTGGTCGCGATCCAGTCGAGCGGCGTCGCGATCGCGATCCACACGAATGCTGGATGCACCTCCACCGGCGGCAGCAACAGCGCGACCGCCGTCACGAACACCGCGCTGCAAGCGGCGATCACGGCGCTCGCCAGCGGCAGCGGCCCGGTCGCTCCCCCCAACGACAACTGCGCGAACGCCACCGTGCTGACGGCGGGCACGAGCATCGCCTACACCAACGTGGGCGCCACGGCAGGCAGCGCGTTCGCATGCGTCGCAGCCGCCGGCAACGACGTGTGGTTCCGCTACAACGCGGTCGTCACGGGCGCGCACACCTTTGCGATCTGCTCGGCGACCCGCACGTTCGACACGGTGCTCGAAGTGTTCTCCGGCGCCTGCGCGTCGCTGACTTCGGTCGGATGCAACGACGACTCCTGCAGCACGGGATCGTCGGTGACGGCCACGCTGACCGCTGGCCAGAGCTACCTGATCCACGTCGGTGGCTACAACGGCGCGACAGGGTCCTTCGACCTGACCATCACCGCCCCTGCCGTCGCGCGCGACGAGTGCGCGACCGCGACGCCGATTTCGCTCGGCACGTCGGCGGTGTTCAACAACACGGGCGCGACCACTTCTGCGACCCCGGCTTGGACCTGCGCCACCGGCGGCAACGACCTGTGGTTCACCTTCACGGCGAACTGCACTGCGCCCACCACGTTCTCGACGTGCACGGCAGCTCGCACGATCGACACGGTCATGTCGGTCTACAGCGGGACCTGCGCGGCATTGACGCTGCTCGGCTGCAACGACGACTCGTGCGCGCTCGGCAGCAAGGTGACGGCCAACCTCGTCGCGGGCCAGACCTACTTCGTGCGCGTCGGCGGGTTCAGCAATGCAGTCGGCAACTTCCAGATCGTCGCGCAGTGCGGAAACGGCGCAGGAACGATGGCGACGACGCCGATGGCGTGCGGCAGCGCCAACCTCACGGTCACGGGCACGCCCGCGATCTTCAGCACGCTGACCTGCACGGTCACCGGCGCCACGGGGCTGCCGTTCGTCGGCTACGGTTTCAACACCACGCCCGTGCCGTTCTGCGGCTGCACGATCGGCCACGAATGGGCTGGCTCGTTCTTCGGCACGACGGCCAACGTGGCGATCCCGTGCGATCCGTTCTTCCTCGGCCTCCAGTTCGGGCTGCAGGGCCTCGACCTCGGCGGAACGGGTGGCTGCGCGTCGCCGCAGCTCACGGCGACCGACACCGTCATCGTCACGATCGGATGACGCGACGGGCCGGCTAGCGCGCGAAGCGGCCGGCCTTCAAGAACGTCAGGACCTGGCGGATCGTCTCGTCGGACGAGGCGATCCGCGTGTGCCCGAGCGGCAGCGTGACGCTGTCCGCGGAGCCGGTCAGCGATGCCTCGCCGACGGCGACGGTGCCGTCGTCCTTGCCTTCGATCGACGCATTGCCGTCGCCGAGTTCGCCGACGATCGCGCCGCTGCGGTCGAGATGCGGGATCGGCCTCGTGTGCAACTCGTGTCCGGGGCTCAACTGCATCGCCGCTCCTTCGCCCATCACCCAGGGGAAGATCCACCAACGCTTGCGCAGATCGCACAACTGCGCGCCGCGGTGAGGCACCGCGACGTAGACGCAGGCGAACGGAGCGAGCGTCGGCAGCCGCCGCAGCGCCTCCTGCACGACGAGACCGCCCATCGAGTGCCCGACGAACGCGATCTTCGCGCCGTAGACCGACGCTGCGAATGCGCGCCCGACCTCGGCCGCCAACGCGTCGGCGGCGGCCTCGATCGTCGTCGCCGTGCTCGCGTAGCCGGGGTTCACCACTTCGTAGCCGTGCGCCACCAACGCGCGCTCGAGCCGCCACAACGACCACGGCGAACGCCACAGCCCGTGTTGCAGGACCACGACGCGACGCTGCCCGTCCTTCGGCGCGCGCAGCGCCGGATCGAGCGGGAAGTCGCCGAGGTTCCACGCGACGTCGAACGGCGCCGACACCGGCATGCCGCACGCGCACGCGATGCCGTAGCCCAGCGCGAGACCGAGCGCGACGCGCGCGACGACGCGACGCGTCCTGCGGCGAGGCGGCTCAGCTGGCGACATGCGCACCGTGCCCGGAGTGCAACCGGATCTCGTCGTCGCGTTGCTCGATCGCATCGCGTTCGACCTGCGCCAGCCGCGCGAAGCGACGCTCGACCTCGCGCTCGCCGACGAGCGACGCGGCGATGTCGAGGTAGACGCAACGATGGCGCGCCTCGGCCTCGACGAGATCGAGGTAGAACGCGCTCGCCGCGTCGTCGCGACCGCGCAACGCGTGCCCGAGCGCTTCCATGCGTTCGTGGGAACGAGCCTCGATCAGCGACGCGACGAGCAACTCGTCGACCGCGCGCTCGGGCATCGTCGACGCGACCGCGGCCTTGAGCCGGTCCGCGTAGCGACTGGGCGGCAGCGTCGCGAACGTCTCGCCGCGCTGGTCGAGCAGCCGCAGCGTGCGCTCGAAGTGCACGAGCTCCTCGCGAGCGAGGCACGACAAGGCGCGCTGGATCCACGGCTCCTTGCCCGCGCTGAACAAGAAGCGCATCGCCGCGGCCGCGGCCTTCTTCTCGAGATGCGCTTGCTCGACGAGCAACGTCGGCAACGACGGGATCGCGGCCTCGACCCATGCGTCGGGCGTCTTCACGGACAGACCGCAGGTCGCATGCAGTCCGTTGGATTCGGCGGCGGAGCTCACGCGCGCAGGATGTCCTGGGCCCGCGGCCGTGTCCATCCACGACAGGGCGCGACTGCGGCCCGCCCCACGCGCGGGTCGATGGATCCGCGCGCCCGTTCCCGTCCGTCGTCGGGCACGAGCCCGTGCAGAAGCGGCTGCGAGATCACTTCGGCTGCAGCTCGGATGCGGACCACGGGGTCATGCGATCCGCGTGCGCGCTGCGCACCGCCGCGACGTCCTCGGGCGCGATGCACGAGGCGCGATGGCCGAACGAGCGCCGCGCGAACGACAACGCCGCAGCGAGGTCGGCGTCGCCGAGGTGGGACTGCGGCGGCATCTCGCCGTCGAACTCGATTCCCGCGGCGCGCAACGGGCCGCGGACGCCGTGCAACGCGACCTTGACCAATCGCCCGGGCTCGCCCGTCACCCAATCGGAGCCCGCGAGCGGTGGCGCGAGGCCTGGGAGCCCCTGGCCCTGCGGTTGGTGGCACGCGGCGCAGTAGGACCCGTAGACGCGCGAGCCGGCGGCGACGCGCGCGCGCTCCGCCGGAGACAACGACTCGTCGCCGGGCCCCTCCGGTCCGGGCTCGTCCGCGCGCAGTTCGATGCTGGCGAGGATGCGCTGCACATGCGGCACGATCTCCGGTCGGCCGGTGCGCTGCATCGCCGCCAACGCCGTCGGCGTCGCGACGAACCGGAACGCGCCGCGCGCCTTCGCCGCGTCCGCGGGAATCGCAGCAGAGAAGCCGGCGAGCAGCCGTTCCTGCAGCGCGACCGACATCGTGCCCGCGGCGACGTCCAACAGACGCTCGTGCAGCGCGGGGTCCTTCGCAAGAGCCGCCTGCCGCGCGAGCGCGAACAACGCGGCCCCGGGCGACGGCCGGTCGCCGCTCGCGAGCAACCGCGCCAACTCGGCCTCGCGGCCGCGCACGCTCGATGCGACGAGCGCCGCGAGCATCGCGTCGTCCCCTGCGGCGCCGCCGATCTCGGCGAGCAACGACAACGCAGCCTCCTCGCCCTTGCCACGCACGTCGCCGAGCGTCAGCGCGAGCTGCCGGCGGACCGATGCCGGCGCGGCCTTCGCGATCCGCTCGCACGACCACGCCAGCGCACGGTCGCCGCGCGCGAGGTCCTGCGCGCAGAACCGCAGCGCGAACTCGAGCAGTCCGGCGTCCGTCGCATGTAGCGCGGCGCGGAGATCGTCGACCGTCAACGCGCCGAGACCGTCGAGCGCGCCGATCGCGTGCAGCGACACGGGAGCCAGTCGAACGCGCACGAGTTCGCGCAACCGCGGGACCGCGGACACTTCCTGCCGTTGGACCAGCAACCGTTGCGCGAGATCGCGCCGCGCGCCGTCGCGATGCGCGAGCGCCGCGCACAACTCGTCCGCCGACGCGTCCGCGAGCGGAGGCGGCGCGGTCCGCGCCGCGCCTTCCGCGGCGATGCGCCAGACGCGGCCCATGCCGGTCGGCTGCTCGAGCTTGCGCTCCGCCACTTGCCGTCGCAGGAACGTCGTCACGAAGTTCCGGTGCTGGATGACGCCGCGATACATGTCGACGACGTAGATCGCGCCGTCGGGCCCCTGGGTGAGGTTGACGGGCCGGAAGCGCTCGTCGACCGCGGCGAGGAACTCGGACTTCTCGTAGCGGTTCTCCGCGCGCGGCGATCCGTCGAGGTCCGTGAGCCGGAAGCGGCGCACGAGGTTGCCCGCGGGCTCGCAGACGAAGACGTCGCCGTCGCAGCCGGGAAGCGCGTCACCGCGGTAGACGAGCGGCGCGCACGCCGCCGTGTGCCGCGTGAGCCAGCCGTCGCGCAGCAGGCCTTCGCGGCCGCCGCGGTTGACGCCCGGAGTCGGATGCGCCGCGTAGAGCGCAGGATCCGCCGCGAGCTTGTGGTTCATGCCCGGCAACAGCGTCGCAGGCTTCGTCCGCGCGGCGTAGCGCCGCGGTACGAGGTCGGAGCGCAGCCAGTCCTCGTTGTAGTTGTAGTACAGGCGACCGCGGTCGTCCTGCGCGATGCCCCACTGGCCGGCGCTCGCGGTGGCCTCGATCGAGAACGGCGAAGGCTCCGTTCCGTGCCGAAACACGAACATGCGCGCGTCGCCTGCGAGTTGGATGCGGTTGTCGAGCCCCCACAACAAGCCGTTGCCGCTGTGCTCGGGATTCGTGCGACCTGCGTCGAAGCCGGAGCACACCGTCTCGATGCGCTCTGGCTTCAGGTCAAAATCGGCATCGACGCACCAGAGCAGGTCCGGCGGGACGATGACGAGCGCGCCGCCGCGCATCGGCAACACCGCGCGCGGCAACACGACGCCTTCGAGGAACGGAACGGCCTCGTCCATGCGCCCGTCGCCGTCGCGGTCCTGCAGCACCACGACACGGCCGTCGCCTCGCAACTCGTCCGTGCCGTCGATGTCGCGCATGTAGCTGCGGAACTCGCAGACCCAGAGCCGGCCGCGTTCGTCGAACACGGCCTGCACCGGGTCGCCGAGCAACGGCTCGTGCGCCACGAGTTCGATCGAGAAGCCCGGCTGCAACCGCAGCGCGGACTTCGCCTCCGCAGGCGCGCGGACGAACGCGTCGGGGCGCGGGGTCCCTTCCGGCAACTGGGCCTGGTCCTCGGCGGCACGGTCGCCTTGTTGCGCCGGGAGCGGCATCGCGACGAACGCGAGCAACGCGAGCGCAGCGCCGCGGACGAACGGACGCAATGCGCGTTCGCGCGCAGCGAGGAACCGGCGGTCGCGAAGGCTCGGCACGATGTGCGCACCATAGCAAGCCGCAACGCGAACTGGCGCAGGGTCCGCATCCCGGTCTACGGTGTGCCGTCGATGCAGCAGACTCATGCGACGAACCGGCAGGGCCCCTCGCGACTCGCGGCCGCCGCCTGGGTCGTCTACGACCTCGCCAACACCGTCTACGCCGCGACGGTGACGTTCTTGTTCACGCCGTTCTTCGAGTCGAGGTTCGGCAGCGTCACCGGCCTCGGAGTGACGCAGACGGTCTCGCTCGTGCTCGCGGCGCTGCTGGTGCCGATCTTCGGCGCGATCGTCGACCGCACCGCGCGGACGAGCCGTTACCTCACTGTGGCGACGCTCGCGTGCATCGCCGCGATGGCCGGATTCGGGTTCACCGACGACCGCACCGCGATCCTCGCCTGCTTCTTCGTCGCGAACGTCGCCTACAACCTCGGGCTGCTGTTCTACAACTCGCTGCTCACCTCCGTCGCGCGGCCCGAGCGCGCCGGGCTCACGAGCGGCATCGGCGTCGGCGTCGGCTACGTCGGCACGATCCTCGTGCTGCTGACGCTGTTGCCGCTCGGCGGCGAACCGCGCCAGTTCCCGATCGCCGCAGCGATGTTCCTCGTCGCCGCGCTGCCGTGCATGCTGCTGGTGCGGGACCGACGGAACGTCGCGCACACGGGCAGCGCGGCGCCGGTGCGCGAAGCGCTCGCGAGCCTCGGCACGACGCTGCGGCACCTGCCGTCGCAACGGCCGCTGTTCTGGTTCCTGCTCGCCAACTTCTGCCTCGTCGACGTGCTGAACACGGCCATCCTGTTCTTCGCGTCGTTCACGAAGAACGTGTTCCTCGCGGCGTCGCAGGACGGTTCGCTGCAGTTGCTCGGCTCCACCTACGCCGGCGCGCAGGGTCTCTCCGACTTCGTCGGCGTGTGCGGCCTGTGCCTGAACGGCTTCGCGCTCGTGTTCGGCATCGGCCTCGGTTCGATCTCGGACGCGCGGCCGCTGTTCGTCATGCGCGTGTCGGCGCTCGCCCTGCTGCTCGCGCTGGTCGGCGGCGTCGTGTTCGGCGGCTCCTGGCCGCTCGGCTACGTGCTCTCGCTCGGCGTGCTCGGATCGTTCGGCCTGTCGGGGCTGTGGACCGCGGGCCGCAAGGTCGTGCTGTTGCTCTCGCCCCCGGACCGCATCGGCGAGCACTTCGGCCTCTACGGGATCACGCTCAAGCTCTCGGTCGTCGGCAGCACGGTCTACGCGCTGGTCGCGGACGCCCACGGCAGCAAGGCGGCGATGTTGTCGCAGGCGGCGCCGCTGCTGCTCGGCCTCGCGCTGTTGTCTCTGGTCCGGCTGCCGAAGAGCGGCGATGCTCTCCGCCCCGCATGACCGCAGGAAACTCCGAGACCGAAGACGACGCCGACGACGCGAAGACTCCGCGCTCCCCGTGGTGGCATGCGGTCGTCGCAGCGAGTCTGCGCGCGACGACGTGGACGTTCGGCCACATGCCGACGTTCCTGGCCTACGCGTTCGCCGACCTGCTCGCGGTTCCCATCGCGCTGATGTGGAGCTTGCAGGACCGGAAGGGCCACCGCGTGCGCGGCTACTGGCGCAACGTGCGCATCGTCTACCGCGAAGGCGGCCTCGGCCCATCGCGTCCACGGTGGCACCTCTGGAGGGTCGCGCGACACCTGACGTGGCTCGCGGTCGACAGCTGCCGCCTCCACCGCATCACGAAGGACAACTTCCGGCGCATCGTCGACGTGCGCGAGTTCGAGCCGATGCTCGACCTGCACAAGCAGGGCAAGGGCATCGTCTGGGCGACCGCCCACATCGGCGTCTGGGACGTGGCGGGCTACGTGTGCGCGCTCATGGGGATCCCGATCACCTCGGTGTTCCGGCCTAGCCCCATCCCCGGCGTCGACCGCGTGATCTCGGACCTGCGCACGGGCTCCGGGCAAGTCGTTGTCGCGAAGCAGAACGTCGTCGGCACGCTGCGTCGTGCGCTGCAGCGCAAGGAGTCGATCGGGTTGCTGTGCGACTCCTCCGGCCGCCGCGGCGACGCCTACCCGCCGTTCCTGGGCACACCCGCCGCGACGGTCGCGACGCCTGCCTTGCTCAGCCTGTCGTCCGGGGCGCCGATCGCGGTCGTCACGGCGATGCGCACCGGCAAGTTCCGCTTCGCCATGCGGGTCTGGGACGTCATCCCGGCGGAGCCGACCGGCAACCGCGAGGCCGACGTGCAGCGGATCCTGGCCCGCGTGAACCTCGCGCTGGGCAAGTCGGTCGCCGAGCACCAAGAGCAGTGGTTCTGGCAGGGTCGGAGATTCAAGCACCGGCCGCCCGGGGAGACCCCGGGGCCGGACGGGCTGCCGCCCCGGGGCGCCTTCATGGGATCTTCATAATCCAGTCGCCGAGTCTTCACGGACGGACCGACGCTGTTCGGCTCGTAACCCCGCCAACCGAATTCCCGGAGTCCCCTTCGTGAAGAACATCGTCCTCGCGCTCGCCTTCCTCGCCGCCATCCCCGCCTGCGGCAAGTCCAAACGCCCGATCATCCAGAACACGGGTTCGGACACGATGGCCGAGGTCGCCCAGGCCTGGTCCGAGGACTACACGAAGGTGCACCCCGAGGTCGCAGTCGTGGTCGGCGGCGGCGGCTCGCAGGTCGGCATCAAGGGCCTCATCGACGGCACGGTCGACCTCGCCAACTGCAGCCGTGAGTTCAAGCCGGAGGAAGTCGAGGCCGCGCGCAAGAAGGGCCGCGAGCCGATGAAGCACCACGTCGGCTACGACGGCATCGCGATCTACGTCCACAAGGACAACCCGCTCGCCTCGATCACGCGCGAGCAACTCAAGGAGATCTACTCCGAGGGCGGCAAGATCACGAAGTGGAGCGACCTCGGCGTCAAGCTGCCGAGCGGCGAGGACGAGATGGTCCTCATCTCGCGCCAGAGCAACAGCGGCACCTACGAGTACTTCCGCGAGGCGATGCTCGGCAAGGAGACGAAGTTCCGCCTCGGCACGCGCGACATGAACGGCAGCAAGGACGTCGTCGACCTCTGCTCGAAGGTGACTTCGGGCATCGGCTACAGCGGCCTGTCCTACGCGACCGACGAAGTGCGCGTCGTCCCCGTGATCAACGCGAAGACCGGCGCCCCGGTCGCGCCGAGCACCGACACGGTGCTCGACGGCACCTACCCGATCTCGCGTCCGCTGTTCATGTACACGATCGGCGAGCCGCAGGGCGAGACCGCGAAGTACCTGGAGTGGATCAAGAGCGACGATGGCCAGCGCGTCCTGCTGCGCAAGGGCTACCCGCCGCTTCGCAAGCTCTGATCGACCAAGTTTCCGCTCGCCCGACGCGATTCGTTCCGTTAGCCCTACGCCCTGAGGCAACGACGTGAGCAGCCATTACGAAGAGCGTCTCCAAAAGGACCTGGCCTGGATCCAGGACCTCGTCACCATCGTCGGAGCGACGATCGAAGAAGCGATCGGCAACTCCGTGAAGGCGGTCCTGACCCTCGACCGCGACCTCGCGGGCGAGACGATCATCGGCGACTACCTGGTCAACCGGCAGACGCGCGAACTGGACCGCCTGTGCCACGCGTTCGTAGCAAGGCACCTCCCGTCGGCCGGCCACCTGCGCTACGTCTCGTCGGTGCTGCGGCTCAACATCGCGCTGGAGCGCATCGGCGACTACGCGACGACGATCTCGCGCACCGCGGCACAGCTCTCGACGGAGGCGCCACCCGTCGTGCAACGCGACATCGAGATGATGTGCGAACACGCGCGGCGCATGCTGCACGAGGGCCTGCGGAGCTTCCAGACGCGCGACGTGGCTACGGCCCAGGCGACGCTGACCTCTGCGTCGCAATTCGCCCACCACTTCGACAAGGTCTTCGCCGACCTCGTCAAGGAAGGCGACAACCGCAGCCGCCCGATCAGCGACCTGTTCTCGCTGATGGCGACGTTCAACCGACTCGAGCGCGTCATCCACCAGGCGAAGAACATCTGCGAGGAGACGATCTTCGTCGGCACCGGCAAGCTGAAGGGCGAGAAGGTCTTCCAGATCCTGTTCATCGGCGACAAGAACAACGGCGTGAGCCAGCTCGCCGAGCACTTCACGCGCAAGGCGTTCCCGCAGAGCGGCACCTACCGCAGCGCCGGCTTTGCGCCTGCGGACGAGATCGACCCGCGCTACGTCGAGTTCGCGAAGCAAGTCGGCATCGACCTGTCGCAGTCGTGGCCGACGCCGCTTTCGTCGCTCATGGAGCAACTCGACGGCTTCCAGTTCATCGTCGGCCTGCACCCCGAGGTGCGTCAGCGCCTCGGCAAGGTGCCGTTCCACACCACGGTTCTGTCGTGGGACATGGGCAACACCGACGACCCCGAGCAGACGTGGCGTCGCCTCACGCCGAAGATCCGCGGGCTCATGGAGAAGCTGCGCGGCGAGCAGGCCTGCTGACCCATGAGCCACGACGCCTCCACGCGCCGGAACGAGGCCGCGACCGAATTCGACCGCCGCGACGCCTCGTGGTGGTCGGATCGCGTCGCCCGGGCCGTCGTGTTCGCGGGCGGCATCTCCGCGATCGTCTTCATCGTCGGGATCCTCCTGTTCATCGCGACTCAAGGCCTCGAGTTCGCGGCGACGAGGCTGTCCTGGTCCGAGTTCTTCGGCTCGATCGCGTGGCGCCCCAACGGCCATCCAGCCGAGTACGGCGCCGTGGCGCTCATCGCCGGCACCGCCTCGACCACCGCGATCGCCATGGCGATCGTCGTGCCGCTGTCGCTGGGGGCCGCGATCTACATCGGCGAGTTCGCGCGCGGCAAGGTCCGCGAGTGGCTCAAGATCCTGATCGAGTTGCTCGCGGCGATCCCGTCGGTCGTCTGGGGAGTGATCGGCCTCCACGTCATGGGGCCCATCATGACGCAGGTCTTCGGCGTGCCGTCCGGCCTGAACCTGCTGAACGCCGGCATCATCCTCGGGCTCATGGCCGCGCCGATCATGACGACGATCGCCGAGGACGCGCTCAAGGCGGTGCCCGACACCTACCGCGAAGCGGCCGAAGCGCTCGGCGCCACGAAGTGGCAGGTCGTGTTCCGCGTCGTGCTCCCCCACGCGCGTCCCGGCCTCAGCGCAGCCGTCCTGCTCGGCGTCGGTCGCGCGTTCGGCGAGACGATCGCGGTCTTGATGGCGAGCGGCCACGCGATCAACATCCCGCATTCGCTGTTCGACCCGGTCCGCACGCTGACGGCGACGATCGCCGCCGAACTCGGCGAGACCGCCGAGGGCGACGACCACTACCAGGCGCTGTTCGTGCTCGGGATGCTGCTGTTCGTGATCACGTTCGCGATCAACGTGACGGCCGACTCCATCGTGCGCGGCATCCGGAGGAAGAAGGCATGAGCGCCAAGGACTCGACCTTCCTGCCCACCGAGCACGAGCAGAAGAGCCTCGGCCAGCAGAAGCTGGTCCGGACCTTCCTGATGTTCATGACGGCGATGCTCGTCGTGCCGGTGCTCGCCATCCTCGGCGTCATCATCGCCCGCGGCGCGCCCGGCATGAGCCTCGAGTTCCTGACCGAACGGCCGCTCGCCAACATGACGGCAGGCGGCATCTCGTTCGCACTGATCGGGACGGTGTGGCTCACCTCCGTCGCGCTGCTGCTCGCACTGCCGCTCGGCGTGAGCGCTGCGATCTACCTCAGCGAGTACGCGCGCGACAACTGGCTCACGCGCGTCATCAACATCGCGATCGTCAACCTCGCCGGCGTCCCGTCGATCGTGCACGCGCTGTTCGGCGTCGGCGCGTTCGTGCACTTCCTGCAGTTCGGCAAGTCGATCCTCGCCGCGAGCTGCACGCTGGCCGTCATGACGCTGCCGGTCGTGATCGTGGCGACGCGCGAGTCGCTGCAAGCCGTGCCGCAGCCGTTCCGCGAAGCGTGCTGGAGCCTCGGCGCCACGCGCTGGCAGACGATCTGGCGCGTCGTGCTGCCCAACTCGGGCAGCGGCATCCTCACGGGCGTGATCCTCTGCGTCTCCCGCGCCGTCGGCGAAACCGCGCCGATCATGTTCACGGGCGCAGTGCTCTACGCGCCGTTCAGCCCCGAGGGCGTATTCGACCAGTCGATGGCGCTGTCGACGCACCTCTACAACGTCTCGACGCAGATCCCGAACGTGCCGCCGGGCCTGCCGTTCTCCGTCGCGCTCACGCTCATCGGCGTCGTGCTCGCCATGAACGCCACGGCCATCACGTTCCGCATGCGCCTGCGCGGGAGGAAGAAGTGGTGACCCAGGCCGCGGAGTCCAGGACCGAGCCGATGCTCGACGTGCGGGGCCTCACGGTCCGCTACGGCGCGCACGTCGCGCTGCAGGACGTCACGCTGCAGGTCCGGCCCAACGAGATCTTCGGCATCATCGGCCCTGCCAACGCCGGCAAGACGAGCTTCCTCCGGGCGCTGAACCGCATGAGCGACTTCGTGTCGGGCATGCAAGTCGAGGGCTCGGTGCACCTTGCCGGACGCGACATCGCGAACGTCCGCAACGTCTACGCGTTGCGCCGCCGTATCGGCGTCGTGTTCCCGTTGCCGGTCGGACTGCCGCTGTCGATCTACGACAACGTCGCGCTCGCCCCGCGCCTGCGCGGCGTGAGCTCGCGCGCCGAGCTCGACGAGACCGTCGAACGCTGCCTGCGCCGCGCCGCGTTGTGGGACGAGGTGAAGGACCGCCTGCGCAACCTCGGTTCGCTGCTGAGCGGCGGACAACAACAGCGACTGACGATCGCGCGCGCGCTGTCCCAGGACCCGGACCTGTTGCTGCTCGACGAGTTCTCGATCGCGGTCGACCCGGTCACGACGATGCGCATCGAGGAAGTGCTCAAGGAACTGCGCCAGGAGATGACGATCGTGCTCGTCACCAACCTCGTGCAACAGGCACGTCGCCTCGCCGACCGCACAGCCTTCTTCCTCGGCAGCCGCTGCGTCGAGATCGCGGACACCGAGGAGCTGTTCACGGGCGCCGTGAAGGACCAGCGCACGCGCGACTACGTGGAGGGCCGTTATGGTTGATGCCGCATCCACCCCCTTGTCCGCAGGTGGTCTCGCCATCGAAGCCAAGGGGCTCAACCTCTGGTACGGCAAGTTCCAGGCGCTGCGGGACGTCAACCTCCAGATCCGCCGTGGCATCGTCACGGCGCTGATCGGTCCGTCCGGCTGCGGCAAGTCGACGTTCCTGCGCTCGTGCAACCGCATCAACGAGCGCCTGGGCTACGTGTCGACCACGGGAACGATTCAGGTCCTGGGCCACGACATCTACGGACCGGACGTCTCCCCCATCCAGGTGCGACGCCAGGTCGGCATGGTGTTCCAGCGGCCGAACCCGCTGCCGCTGTCGATCCGCGACAACATCCTGTTCGGGTTGCGCATCCACCGCGAGGACGCGCTGCATCGCGCCGAGGCCGACTCGATCGTCGAGAAGTCGCTGCGCGAAGTGCTGCTCTGGGACCGCGTGAAGGACCGGCTCACCAAGAAGGCGACGACCCTCTCGCTCGAGGAGCAGCAGAAGCTGTGCATCGCCCGCCTGTTGCCGCTGCGCCCCGAGGTGCTGCTCATGGACGAGCCGTGCTCCGCGCTCGACCCCGAGGCGACGCGCGCCGTCGAGGACCTGATCTGGGACCTGCGCGGCAACTACTCGATCCTGATCGTCACACACAACATGGCGCAGGCGCGCCGCGCGAGCGACGAGTGCGTCTTTATGCTGCTCGGACGCGTCGTCGAGCACTCGCGCACGGAAGAGATGTTCGTGATGCCGCAGAAGTCCGAGACGGCGGACTACATCGAAGGCCGCTTCGGCTGACGGAACACACGCTGCACGTTCCACGGATCCCGGCATGTCGCCGGATCGGTGGCGGAGGAACGGCAGCCGTAGCGATCGCGGACGTCGCGCCGCGCTCGGCGTCGAAGACGGCGGTTCTCGCTTGCCGTCTGGTGCGACTCGCGCAGGCCGACCGTGGCGGCGCGAATGCAGGCGCAGCGCGGCGACCGGAAGCCCCAGTTCGCCGCACTGCGCGGCAGCCTCGGCGTCGCGGGACGCCGAGGCCGCGACTCACTGGATGAACAGCATCTCGCGGTACTTCGGCAGCGGCCAGAGCGCGTCGTCGACCATCGTCTCCAGCTGGTCCGCCGTCTCGCGCACCTTCGTCATGCTCGCGGCGACCTTGTCGCGGTAGACGCGCGCGTGCTCGGCCGGCGTTCCCGGATGGGATTCCGCGTGCTCGAACTGCGCGCTGAGGTCCTCGATGCGCGCGACGAGCTGCTCGATGAGAGCCGACATCGCCGACAACCGCTTCATCTGGCCCGACACGTCGACGCCGCACGCCTTGGCGGCAGCGAGGCTCTGCGCGACCGCGCCCTGGTGCGCCTGCGCCGCGGGCAGCACCATCGTGCGCGCGATCGACAGGCAGCTCTGCCCTTCGATCGAGATCGCCTTGCAGTAGGCCTCGAACTGGATGTTCATGCGCGACTCGGCCTCCTTGGCCGTGAGCACGCCGAACCGCTCGAACATCGCCACGTTCTTCGGCGCGCAGAAGTTGCCGATCGCATCGACCGCGTTGCGGAAGTTCGGCAGGCCGCGCTGCGCCGCCTCGGCGTGCCACTCCGACGAGTAGCCGTTGCCGTTGAACAGCACGCGCTTGTGCTTGCGCAGGGTCTCGATCACGACCTCGTTGATCGCGGCGTCGAGCCCCTTCTGCGCCTTCTGTGCCTCGATCTGCTCGACGAGGTACGCGAGCGACTCGGCGACGATCGTGTTCAGCACGGCGTTCGGCTTCGCCGTCGCCTGCGAGCTGCCGACGGCGCGGAACTCGAACTTGTTGCCCGTGAACGCGAACGGCGACGTGCGGTTGCGGTCCGTCGCGTCGCGAGGCAGCGGCGGCAGCGCCGAGACGCCGAGGCGCATCGTGTCCTTGCGCTTCTCGGACTTCGCCGCGGTGCCCGCGACGATGTTGTCGACGACGTCGGTCAACTGCTCGCCGAGGTAGATCGAGATGATCGCCGGAGGCGCCTCGTTCGCGCCGAGGCGATGATCGTTGCCCGCGTGCGCGATCGTGCAGCGCAGCAGGTCCGCGTGCACGTCGACCGCGCGCATCACCGCCGACAGGAACACCACGAAGCGCATGTTCGCCTGCGGGGTGTGGCCCGGATCGAGCAGGTTGTCGCCGGTGTCGGTCGCGAGCGACCAGTTGTTGTGCTTGCCCGAGCCGTTGATGCCCGCGAACGGCTTCTCGTGCAGCAGGCACTGGAAGCCGTGCTTCTGCGCCACCTGCTTCAGCACTTCCATGCAGAGCATGTTGTGGTCGGCGGCGACCGTCGTGCGCTCGAAGATCGGGGCGATCTCGTACTGCTGCGGCGCCACTTCGTTGTGGCGCGTCTTCACCGGCACGCCGAGCTTCCAGAGCTCGTGCTCGACTTCCTGCATGTAGGCGAGCACGCGCGGCTGGATCGAGCCGAAGTAATGGTCCTCGAGCTCCTGGCCCTTCGGCGGCTTCGCGCCGAACAACGTGCGGCCCGTGGCGATCAGATCGGGGCGACGCAGGTAGAAGTCGCGGTCGACGAGGAAGTACTCCTGCTCGCATCCCAGCGTCGGATAGACGTGCGTCGCCTTCTGGTCGCCGAGCAGGCGCAGCATGCGCATCGCCTCACGGCCGATGGCCTCGAGGCTGCGCAACAGCGGCGTCTTCTCGTCGAGCGCCTCGCCGGTCCACGAGCAGAACGCAGTCGGGATGCACAGCGTCGAGCCGTTCGTCGTCTCGCGCAGGAACGCAGGCGAGGTCGGGTCCCACGCGGTGTAGCCGCGCGCTTCGAACGTGGCGCGCAAACCGCCGCTCGGGAACGAACTCGCGTCCGGCTCGCCCTTGATGAGCGCCTTGCCGTTGAACTCCATCAGCAGTCGACCGTCTTCGAGATTCGCGAACGAATCGTGCTTCTCGGCAGTCGCGCCCGTCATGGGCTGGAACCAGTGCGTGAAGTGCGTGGCACCGCGTTCGATCGCCCACTCCTTCATCGCGTTGGCGACCTGGTCGGCGAGGCCCGGACCGAGCTCCTGGCCCTGGGTCATGCACAGCTGCAGCGCCTTGTAGGCTGCTTCGGGGAGCCGGGCGCGCATTTGCTGCGGGCCGAAGACATTGGCTCCGAAGAGTTCGGGGACGCGCGCGTCTCCGCGGGAGAACGCGACTGGCTCCTTCTGGGCGATCGTGCGGATCGCGGCAGCTCGCTCTGCATTCACGTGGGTGGTCCTCGCTTGCAATCGGTCGAAAATGGAGTCGGAACGCCCGCTTCTACGGGCAGCAAGGGCGAGGACACTACGCACCGGAACCCCGAGGTTCCAATGGCCGATGGAGGGAGCCGCAGGATGGCGACGCCACGTTGCGGGCCCGACTTTGTTCGGTTCGACGGTGTGGGCCACGCCTGCGTGCTCGTTACCATGCGACCCGCTCGCGGAACCCGTTCATGAACCGACCGAACCGCACGATTCCCTGGTCCGCAGCCGTAGCGCTGCTGTCTGCCCTGCTGCCGGGAGCAACCCCTCGAGCCCAAGCCCAGACCCCGACTGCGCCGCCCTCCGCGCAGGCTCCCGCGCGCAGCATCCGCGAGGTTCCCCGAGCGAAGATCGAGCAGGCAGCCAACCGGGTCGACCAGATCCTCGACCGCGAACTGGAGCGCCGCGGCGCCACCCCGACCCCGGAGCTCCCGGACGGGGATTTCTGCCGCCGGGCCCACCTCGCGATCGTGGGCCGGATCCCCACCCCCGCCGAGGCCGAGCGGTTCCTCGCCGATGCCGGCGCCGACAAGCGCGAACGCCTCGTCGACCAGTTGCTGGACGCGCCGGGCGCCACGAGCCACATGGCGAACTTCTGGTTCGACCTGCTGCGCGTGAAGTCGCGCCAGCGCCAGCTCAGCGGCGAGCCGTTCGCGCACTGGATCCGCGAGGCGGTCCGGACCGGCATGCCCTACGACGCGTTCGTCACCGCAATGGTGACCGCGAGCGGCCCCGCGCACCAGGAAGGCAACGGCGCGACCGGCTTCCTGCTGCGCGACATGAACATGCCGCACGACGCGATGGCGAACACGTTGCGCGTCTTCACGGGGACGCGGCTCGAGTGCGCGCAGTGCCACAACCACCCGTTCGAGCAGTGGAAGCAGCGCGACTTCTTCGCGATGGCGGCGTTCTACGGCGGGCTGCAGTATCGCGCCGAGTTGCCGGCCGATGCGCAGCGCGCACTGCGCGAACTCGCGTCGAAGGGCGACGAGCGCCAGCGCCAACGCACGCGCAACGCGATCCAGTCGGCCTCGATCGGACTGCGCGGCTCGGGCTCCGGCGTCGAGCGCCTCCCGCAGGACTACGCCTACGACGACCTCGCGCCGCGCACGCCGATCCCGGCCGCGTCTATTTTCGGCCCGAAGACGAAGGTCGAGCAGAAGACGCAAGCCCCGCAACCGCAGCGACAGCGGCCGTTCCGCGCAGCGCAGGCGGCGCAGCGAGCCCCGGAGGCAGACTCGCGCGCGGTGTTCGCCGCATGGCTCACGGGCAAGGACAACGACCGGTTCACGCGAGTGATCGCGAACCGCATGTGGCAACGATTCTTCGGCCGCGCGTTGACCGAACCGCTCGACGACCTCAAGGACGACAGCAAGGCGATCTATCCCGAGCTCGAGCGACAACTGCAGCGCATCCTCGTCGAACTCGACTTCGACCTGCGCCAGTTCCAGCGAGTGCTGCTGTCGACGGATCTGTTCTCGCGCACGGCCGTCGCCTGCGACGCCGACGCGCCGTTCTGGTTCGAGGGCCCGTTCCAGCAACGGCTCGCAGCCGAGCAGATCTGGGACTCGCTGCTCACGCTGCAGGACGAACACATCGACGATCGCCTGCCGACGACGGACGCGCGCGCGAAGAACGTCTACGCGCGCCAGGAAGCGATGCTGAGCGGCGACGAGGAGCGCATCCAGCAAGGCATGCAGCGCCGGCCGGATGCCGAGCAGCAGGCGCGCTTGCGCGTCCAGCAGATCGCCGAACGTCGCGCGCAGGACCAGGAGCGGCAGCTGCAACTGCGCGAACTCACGCAGCAGATCCTCGCAGCGCGCCGCAAGGGGGACGCGCAACTCGTGGAGCGCCTGCTCGCCGATCGCATCGCGCTCGCGCTGCCGAGCCCGCAGGAGTCCGCGTTCCGCGACGGCCAGTTCGCCCGCGCGAGCGACCTCGAGCAACCTGCAGCCGCCGGCCACGCGCTGCGCCAGTTCGGCCAGAGCGACCGAGAGACGGTGGACGGGGCCGCCCGCGCGGCGAGCGTGCCGCAAGCGCTCGCGCTGCTGAACGGCCCGCTCGGCAACGCGATGGGCTCCGTGCATCGCCGCATCGCCGAGGCCTCCGAACCCGCGAGCAAGGTGCGCATCGCGTTCCTCGCCGTGCTCACACGCCTGCCGGACGACGACGAGCGAGCGACCTGGGAACGCGAGTTCCGCGAGCGCCCGCGCGACGCCGCCGCCGACCTCGTCTGGGTGCTCGTCAACAGCCAAGAATTCCGGTTCTGCCCATGAACAGCCAACGTTTCCGCGATCTCGCGAAGGCGGCCGACGCGTCGACGCGCAGGGCGTTCGTGCTCGGCGCCGCGCGCTCCCTGCTCGGCCTCTCCGTCGGCGGCCTCGCGCTCGGCGCATCGGCGCGGCCCCTTGCGCAGCCAACCGCTACCACGGGGCTCCGATCGTTCGGGCGCGCTCGACAGGTGATCTACCTGTTCCTGCGCGGCGGCATGTCGCACCTCGACACGCTGGACCCGAAGCCGGGCGCGAAGACGCAAGGCCCCGTCGAATCGCTGCGCACGCGCGCGGACGGCGTGATGCTGGGCCAGTACTTCCCGAAGCTCGCGCAGCAGGCCGACAAGGTCTGCGTCGTGAGCTCGATGACGAGCAAGCAAGGCGCGCATCCGCAGGCCCAGTATCTGATGCGCACCAGCTACGAGAAGCGAGGCACGATCCAGCACCCGAGCCTCTGCGCTTGGATCCAGCGCAGCCAAGGCCGTCAGAACGATGCGTTGCCTGGGCACGTGCTCCTCGGCGGCAGCGGCGAGATGCCGACCGCCGGGTTCTTCCCGCCCCACTTCCAGGCGCTGCCGATCGGCGACCCGACTGCGGGACTGCAGAACGGCACGCGCGCCCGCGGCGTCGACTCGGGCAAGTTCGCGCGCCGGCTGCAATTGCTCGAGAGCATGAACCAGGAGTTCCGCGGCTCGCATCCGCAGCGCGACGTCGCGGCCTACGACGAAGCCTATGCCGCGGCCGTGCGCCTCATGCGCAGCGAGGACCTCGCGGCCTTCGACGTGGACCAGGAGACGGAGACGATGCGATCGGTCTACGGCGAGACCGCGTTCGGATCCGGCTGCCTGCTCGCGCGTCGCCTGGTCGAACACGGCGTCCGCTGCGTCGAGGTCGTCAGCGACGGCTGGGACACACACGCCGACAACTTCGACCGCCTCGCCGACCTCGCGCCGTCGATCGACCAAGGGCTCTCGGCGTTGCTCGCCGACCTCGAAGTGCGCGGCCTGCTGCAGGAGACGCTCGTCGTGCTCGCGACCGAGTTCGGCCGCACGCCGGACATCGACCAGGACCAGGGTCGCAACCACTATCCGAAGGCGTTCAGCTGCCTGCTCGCCGGCGGCGGGGTCCGCGGCGGCATGCGCTACGGCAAGACCGACGAGGAAGGACGCGAAGTCGTCGAGGACGCGGTGTCGATCCAGGACTTCAACGCGACGATCGCGCACGCAGCAGGCGTTGCCACCGACGAAATCGTGACGTCGCCCACCGGACGGCCGTTCCAGGTCGCCGACAAGGGCTCGCCGATCCTCGACGTGTTTGCGTGAGCGGCGCATGATGCCGCACCGCGTCCGCGCCCCATCGAATCCATGGCCATGAACTGCATCCGCATCCTTCTCCCGCTCGTCGCGACGTTCGCGACGCTGCCTGCCCAGGACGACAAGAAGCCGCAGGACCCGCCGAAGTCGGAACCGAAGGCCGAGGCTCCCGCCGAGCAGAAGCCCGCGGCCGACAAGGTCGACTTCGCGACGCAGGTCCTGCCGATCCTCGAGAAGAGCTGCGTCGAGTGCCACAAGGCGCCGTTCACGGACGCGGACGGCAAGAAGAAGAAGCCGAAGGGCGGCGTGATCCTCGACTCGCGCGAAGCGATCGAGAAGAGCAAGAAGGGCAAGCTCGTCGTGGGCAAGAAGCCGGACGAGAGCATGCTCTACCACTCGATCTCGCTGCCGGCCGACGACGACGACCGCATGCCGCCCGCGAAGAAGGGCGACCCGTTGCCGAAGGAGCAGCAAGAGCTGATCAAGAAGTGGATCGAGCAAGGCGCGGACTTCGGCACGTGGAAGGGCGGCGACGCGAAGGACGGCGACGCGAAGGACAAGGCGGACGGCGGCAAGCCCGCCGACAAGGGCGAAGGCAAGGGAAGCAGCGACGAGAAGCCCAAAGGCAAGGACAAGGAACTGGCTGCGCTCGAAGCCGGCCTGGCGCCGCTTTCGGACGCCGCGCTCGAGGCGCTCCGACCGCGCTTCTCCGTGGAGCCGATCGCGCCGTCGAGCCCGCTCGTGCGCGTCACGGCCTACGGTCGCGAGTCCGCGACGGACGACGCCGCGCTGCAGACGCTGGCGGCGGCCAAGGACCATGTCGCCGAACTGGTCCTCGCGCGCACGCACGTGACCGACGCGGGCATGGCCTCGGTCGCGGCGTTGCCGCATCTCGTGCACCTCGACCTCCGCGCCACGCGCGTCTCGGACGAAGGCGTCCGCGCGCTCGCGGCCTGCAAGGAGCTGCGTTCGTGCAACCTCTACGGCACCGAGGTCGGCGACCAGGGCATCGCGGCCCTGTCCGCGTGCGCGAAACTCGAACGCCTCTACGTGTTCGGCACCCCGGCGTCCGCCCAATCGATCGTCGCGCTAAAGCAGCGATTGCCCCAGGCGCAGGTCGTGTTCACCGCAGACCTGCCGGAGCCGATGGCGGACGCCGAAGCCGGTCGCGGCCGCGCGGGCCGTCGCTGAGCGTCCCGGTTCGGCCTGCGCAAGCCGCGGGCACCCTCGGCTTGCGGGCCGAAGGCCGCGAGCCGAACTGCGACACGGGGCGGATCGCGCACCCCGAATGACCTCGACAGCCCCAGGCACCCGATGGGCCTGTTGGCGGCGAGGCGAGCGCCCGAGCGAACTCGAAGCAGACGGCAGGCTTGCCGTCGCAGCTCCCACGGGCACAGCGGGCTGCCAGGCACGCGACATGCGGCCAGACGGCACACTCGATGACGTCGAAGCCGTCTGCGTTCCGCGCGGGATCCTGGTGCTTCACCCGCCAACCATCGGCGACGTCACGGCGTTCACCGCAGGCGCCGAAGGTGCGCCTCGCGCGCCAGCCACGGATCCCGCGGCGGCAGAAAACTGGTCGGGGCGAGAGGATTCGAACCTCCGACCTTTGCGTCCCGAACGCAACGCTCTACCAAGCTGAGCCACGCCCCGACCAAGGGCACACCAAGCCGTTGCCGACCTGGGGCGCGGCAAGGTAGCGAAGCCTACCCCAAGGGTCAAGCATGCGTTTCCCGTCGTGGTGAGGAGTGCTCCCAACCATCCTCGCCACCGACCACTCCGGAACCGGGTTCGTCGAGGGGTGCGGCGCGACGCGCGGCAGATCGGCGCAACCACGATCGCCGGAGTGCCGCACCGACGCACGGACTGTCCCCTACGGAACCCGCGGAGCCCGCGCGCGCGGCCGTCGCCACGTCTACGTGCTCCAAGCGCATCGCCGCGGCGAGCGCACAGGCTTCTCGTTGGTCAACTTCGCTCCTGCTCGAACCGCCTCCCACCGACCACGCACACACGACTTCGAATGCGTCGCCGCAGCGCAGCGAATCTTCTCCTGCGAGCGGGCGAACTCGCGCGCGCGCGTCGCTAGCATCGCGCGCCCTTCCGTCGATCATGCGCAACCCGCTCCTCGTGCCCGAAGTCCGCGAACTGCTCGAAGAGGGCAGGCCGCAGGACGTCATCGAGGTGCTCAGCGAGATGCACCCGTCGGACGCGGCCGCAACGCTGAACGCGCTCGATCCGTCGGAAGTGGCGCTGCTGATGGGAATGCTGCCGGTCGAACTCGAGCGCGACGTGTTCGGCTACCTCGACGCCGACGTGCAGGAGGAGTTCGTCGAAGGCGGCGGACGCGAGACGGTCAAGAACGTGCTGCTGTCGATGTTCAGCGACGACCGCGCCGAGTTCCTCGACCGGCTCGAAGAGCGCGTTCGCCAGAAGATCTGGCCGCTGCTGACCAACGCCGCGCGCGAGGACCTGCTGCGCCGCAGCACGTTCCAGGAAGACCAGGTCGGCTCGTTCTTGAGCACCGATTACGCGGTGTTGAGCCCGCAGCTCAGCGCGCGCGCCGCGATCGCCGAGCTGCGTCGCCAGGCTCCGAGCAAGGAGACGATCTACTACAGCTACGTCGTCGACCGTCTCGGTCGCCTCGTCGGATTCTTGTCGCTGCGCGACCTCATCCTCGCGCGCGACGACGAGACCGTGCAGCAACTCATGCGCACGGAGCTCGTGTCCACTTCGCCGGAGACGGACCAGGAAGAAGCCGCGCGCATCATCCGCGACTACGACCTCCTCGCGCTGCCGGTCGTCGACGCCGACAACCGCCTGATCGGCATCGTCACGCACGACGACGCGGTCGACATCGTCGAAGAAGAGGCCGAGGAAGACTTCGCGAAGATGGCAGGCGTCACCGGCGAGAGCGAAGGAGAGAGCTACCTCGACGAGCCGGTATGGAGCCAGGTGCGCCGCCGCGCACCCGTGATCTGCGTGCTCGCGATGTTCTGGCTCGTCACCGCCGCGGTGATCCGCGGCTTCGAACAGAAGCTCGAAGGCCGCACGCTGCTGCTCGTGCTGATGCCGATGGTGATGGCGATCGGCGGGATGGTCGGCAGCCAGGCAAGCACGCTGATCGTCCGCGCTGTCTCGACCGGCGGATTCCGTGGCTCGCTGTGGCCGCTGCTCTGGAAGGAACTGCGCGTGAGCCTGCTGCTCTCGCTCGCGCTCGCAGGCATCGCGTTCGCCAACGCGTGGACGCTGCACGCGTTCACGGGCGACGACGCGCCGATCGCCGCGACCGAACGGCTCGCCTCGGTGATCGCGTTCTCGATGTCGGCCGTCGTCGTGCTCGCAGCGCTCCTCGGCGCGGCGATCCCCTACCTCGTGAAGGTGCTGCGCATCGACCCGGCGTTGATCAGCACGCCCGCGGTGACCGCGCTCACCGACCTCACGGGCGCCGCGCTCTACCTGGTCGTCGTGACGCTACTGCTGTGAGCCGCGCGCCGCGCGGTTGCGCGGCGCGAGAGGGACTCACGGCTCCGTCGAGACCGGCGCGTCGTCGTTCGGCTTGTCCTCGCCGCGCGCGATGAGACCGCGCAACGCGACGCGGAACTCGCCGCGCTCCTCGGGTTCGGCGAGCCGCCAACGACCCTGGTGACGGCGGCGCTCGATCGCCGAGCCCTGCATCATCACCGAGGTGACGTGCTTGCCCTGCGGCGTGAATACGTGGACGCGCCCCTTCGGCCCGGTGACGACGATCGTCGCCTTCTCGGTGTCCCACAGGATCGCGTCGTCGTGCGACTCGGCCGCGTCCGGATAGGCGCGCGGCGTCGGCCGCTGCCCTTCCTCGCTGCGCGAAACCGCGTGCTCGGTGCGACGCGACACGTTGCGCGCGCGCGACTGGAGCTTCTGCGCGAGGTCCTTCAGCAACGGCAGCACGAATGCCTCGTCGTCGACTTCGCCGTTCTTCTCCTTGCCTTGCAGACGCAACGACTCGGCGTCGAGCTGGCGCTGGAACTTGCTCAAGATGTTGAGCACGCCCGGATCCGCGAGGTCCATGAGGTCGACCTTGCCGACCGCATGCAGGCGCAGACGCGGCTTGCCTTCGATCGTCTTGCCGCGCAGCAGCTGGAAGCTGAACGCGCACTTCTGCTCCGCGCCCAGCACGCGGAACAAGCCCGCGTCCACCTGGCCGAGGATCTTGTAGACCGCGGACTCGCCGCCGAACTCGGCGAGTTGCTGCGTGCGCAGCACGCGGCCCATCGTCACGTGCGTGAGGACCATGTCCTGGCCCGCGAGCAGCTGGTCGATGCCGGCGTCCTTGCGCTCGATCGCCATCGTCACGAAGTCGCTGAACACCGGACGGCCGGTCGAGTTGTAGCCCTCGAAGACGTGGCGCGGCTCCTGCGGACGGCAGTGCTCGACCGTGGCGCTCTCCGTGAAGTAGCAGAACACGGCGCCCGGCTGCAGCGCGCGCTCGTGCTCGCGCACTTCGCGGAGACGCTGCAGGATCTGCTCGGTCACCGCACCGGCGGCAGCGCGCGCGTCGGCGCGCTCGTCGAGCGGCACGCGCACGTTCAGCTCCACGTAGCGCGGCACGCTGAACGGATCCACGCCCTCGATGCGCAACAGCGACTGCGCCATCTGGCTCAGTGCCTTCACCGCGAACAACGCGCTGTGTTCGTGGTTGCCGCGCCGGTCGCGCGAACGATCGCCGCCGTGCTTGCCGCCGCGCTCGCCGCGGTCGCCGCGGTCGCCGTGCGGACGGTTGCGCGATTCGTTGCGTTCGCGTCGGCTTTCGCGGCGGCCTTCGCGGCGCTCGCCGCGAGGCTGGGATCCTGCTGCCGCAGCCTCGGCGCCTGCGGTGTCACCAGCAGGAACTGCTGCGCCTTCGGCGCCAGCGGGGGCCGCCTCGCCCGGACGACGCTTCTTGCGGCGACGGCGGCGCTTCTTGCGCACCTCGCCCGTTTCGCCGACCGGCGCGCCGTCGGCAGCGCCTTCGCCGCCCGCCTCGCCACCGCCTGCTGCCGAGCCTTCGGCCGCGGTCGGCATCGCGGGCGGGTTGGCGGGCAGCGCGTCGCCGCCGCCGGGAACAGGAGACTCAGGATGTTCGGTGGCCATGGCGGGGCGAAGACGATCCGCCGCAGCAGCACGGCCAGCAAGAGCGAGCGCGCATTTCCTTTCGCAGGCTGGCCCTGCTTGAATCGCCGGGCCCATGGGCCGCATCCACGACTCGATCCTCTCCACCGTCGGCAACACCCCCATCGTCCGCCTCGCGCGCCTTGGCCGCGACCTGCCGGTCGAGCTGCTCGCCAAGTGCGAGTTCATGAACCCCGGCGGGTCGGTGAAGGACCGCATCGGCATCCGCATGCTGCTCGACGCCGAGAAGGCGGGCCGCATCAAGCCCGGCGACACCCTGATCGAGCCGACCTCGGGCAACACGGGCATCGGCATCGCCCTCGCCGGCGCCGTCCGCGGCTACCGCGTCATCATCACGATGCCGGAGAAGATGTCGCGCGAGAAGCAGGTGGTCCTCGAGGCCCTCGGCGCCGAGATCATCCGCACGCCCACCGAGGCCGCATGGGATGCACCGGAGAGCCACATCGGCGTCGCGCGTCGCCTGCGCCAGGTGATCCCCAACGCGCACATCCTCGACCAGTACAGCAACCCCAGCAATCCACAGGCGCACGTCGACGGAACGGGCGCGGAGATCGTCGAACAGTGCGACGGCAAGCTCGACGCGTGCGTCATGACGGCCGGCACCGGCGGCACGATCACCGGCGTCGCGCGCGTGCTGAAGGAGCGCATCCCGGGTTGCCAGATCGTCGGCGTCGACCCCGAGGGCTCGATCCTCGCGGGCCCGGGCCAGATCAAGAGCTACAAGGTCGAAGGCATCGGCTACGACTTCATCCCGGACGTGCTCGACCTCAAGCTCGTCGACCGCTGGGTGAAGAGCAACGACAAGGACAGCTTCCGCGTGGCGCGCCAGTTGATCCGGCAAGAGGGCTTGCTGGCCGGCGGCAGCTGCGGCGCAGCCGTCTGGGCGGGCATGCAGATCGCGAAGGACTTCAAGCCCGGCGCGCGCATCCTCTGCATCCTGTCGGACTCGATCCGCAACTACCTCACGAAGTTCGTCGACGACCGCTGGATGCGCGAGAACGGCTTCCTCGAGGAGGACTGGGCAATCGGCACGATCGAAGAACTGCTGCGCGCGATGCCCAAGCGCGACGTCACCACGCTCGACGTCGGCGACGAACTCGAGAAGGCGATCCTGCTGTTCAAGTCGCGCGGCTTCTCGCAGGTTCCGGTCACGGATCGCGGCGCGCTCGCCGGCATCCTCACCGAGTCCGATGCACTGCGTTCGCTCGTCGAAGGCAAGGCGACCGGCAAGACGCGCCTCGCCGAGGTCATGGTGCGCAAGGTCAGCACCGTCGCTCCGCACGCGCCCGCGTCCGAGCTCCCGCGCATCTTCGAACGCGGCGAAGTCGCGCTCGTCTGCGATCAGGACCGACACGTTCTCGGTTTGATCACGAAGCTCGACATGATCGAGCACCTGACGCGCCGGCCGTCGGTCTGATCCAGGCGGCGTCGAGCTGCCCGCGCCATCGAGCCTGCCGACCGAGCAGGCTCGCGCCCGTGTCTGCGACGCAAACGACCGCGCACGGCGCTGTCCCGCCGGGGAGAAGATCTTCACCCGGCATCCTGCTTCCGCCACGAGGCCGACCTATACTTCGTCGGCAACTCCTGTGCCCGACGCAACTCTGCGCGGCGCAAGAGGGTGACTCCTCGGAACCGAACTGCTAGTCCCACCGTGGCTTCCATGCGCCTAGGCCTGACGCAGAGTCTGCGAGCTGAACAGCGACTGATGCAGTCGCCGCAGATGATCCAGGCCATGCAGATCCTGCAGACGCCGCTGCTGGAGCTGAAGGACCAGATCGAGCAGGAGCTGCAGGAGAACGTCTTCCTGGAGCTCAAGGAGGACCCGCAGGAGAGCGTCCAGCAGCCCGAGCAGAAGCCGGCCCTGGAAGAGCGGCTCCAGCGCGAATTCAGCGAGCAGCTGGACCAGCTCGAGCAGCGCATGGGCCCCGGCACCCGCGGGACCTCGCACGGCTCGGGCGGCGGCTCCGCCGACGACGAGGACAAGAAGCAGGCGGCGCTCAACAACACCCCAGGCCACGGCATCTCGCTCCCCGAGCACCTGATGTCGCAGGCCCGCATGCTCGACCTCGACCCCGAATTGCTGCACGTCGTCGAGCACGTGATCTACTCGCTGGACGCCGACGCGAAGCTCGCGGACTCGGCCGAACAGATCGCGCAACAACTGCTCGTGCCGATCCCGCTGGCCGAGGAAGCCGTCGAGGTCGTCCGCGGCATGGAGCCGTGCGGCGTCGCCGCGAAGGACCTCCGCGACCGGTTGCTGATGCAACTCGACCGGCTCGGCTACGTGCGCCCGCTCACGCGCCAGCTCGTCGCCGACCACCTCGACGACGTCGCGCGCAACAAGCTGCCGAAGATCGCGAAGGAGACCGGCGCGACGCTCGACGAGATCAAGGAGAGCATCGAGTTCCTGCGGCACGCGTGCGACCCGAGCCCGGCGAGCGCGTTCGACCAGGACGCGTCGTCCGGCGTCGTCCCCGACGTCGTCGTGTTCGAGAACGACGGCAAGTACGAAGTCCGCTCGCTGCGCGGCTCCGTTCCCGAACTGTCCTTGTCGCCTCGCTACCGCGAGATGCTCAAGGAGGCGAAGAGCGACCCGAAGATCTACGAGTACCTGCGCCGCAAGATCGAGGCGGCGAAGTGGTTCATCGAGGCCGTGCACCAGCGGCAGAACACGATCGAACGCATCGCCGGCGAAGTCGTGCGCCGCCAAGAGGGCTTCCTGCGCCACGGCGTCCAGCACCTGCGGCCGATGAAGATGCAGGACATCGCCGACGCGGTCGGCGTGCACATCTCCACCGTGAGCCGCGCCATCTCCGGCAAGTTCATCGAGACGCCGCAAGGCATCTTCGACATGAAACGGTTCTTCAGCGGCGGCACGCAGAGCGACGACGGTGAGATGGTCAGCCAGCAAGCCGTGAAGGACACGCTGAAGCAGATCGTCGAAGCCGAGGACAAGAACAACCCGCTCAGCGACGACCAGCTCGTCGAGGAACTCGGCAAGAAGGGCGTGCACATCGCGCGCCGCACGGTGACCAAGTACCGCAAGGCGCTCGGCATCGACTCGTCGACTCGCCGTCGGCAGTTCTGACGCCGCCAACGCAGGCCCATGCGCGGCCTGCTTCCGTCGGCTCTTCTGCCTGCGGGACGTCCCCGCTAGTCTCTCCGCCCCTGCGCGGCGATTGCCGCGCGCCAATCCACGAAGAACCCACGATCCGAGCCATGGCGATCCGCGTCACCGAAGCCAAGAAGGGCATGGTCATCCGCTACGAGGGCGACCTCTACCAGATCACGAAGTACGACCACGTCACGCCCGGCAACTGGCGCGCGATCCACCACCTCAACCTCAAGAACCTGAAGACGGGGCGGCAGAAGGACGTGCGAATGAACACGAGCGACCAGATCGAACCGGTCTACCTCGACTCGCGCGACGCGCAGTATCTGTTCAAGGACTCGCTCGGCTACACGTTCATGGACAACGAGTCGTTCGAGCAGTTCGTGCTCAGTGCCGAGGTGATCGGCGACGCGATGCAGTACATCACCGACAACAGCAACTGCACGGTCGTGTTCGCCGAGGGCGAGGCGCTCACGGTGCAGTTGCCGCCGACGGTCGCGCTCGAGATCGTCGAGACCGAGAACGCCGCTCGCGGCGACACGGTCAGCAGCGTGCAGAAGCCCGCGAAGCTCAGCACGGGGCTCGAGATCAAGGTGCCGGCGCACATCAAGCTCGGCGAGATCGTCAAGGTCAGCACCGAGACCGGCGAGTTCCTCGGCCGCGCCTGAGATCAGCTCCATGTCGACCCTCGCACGACTGCTCGGCGCGATCGCGATCACCATCGGGATCGCGTTCCTCACCTACGGCGCAGCCAAGCTCGGGACGGGGACCGCGGTGGAGGCCCACGCGCCAGAGCCCGAGGCCCTCGTCGCGATCGGCGTCGGATTGCTGGTCGGTGGCTTGCTCGCGATCGTGCTATTCGGCGCACGCCGAGCCGAACAGGGTCGCTGATCGAACGCGCCACCACGCGTTCGACGCGCGGATCGAGGGCTGTGCGCACCGCGAACCTCGCGCACGATGGCCGACGAATCCCCATCCAACGCGCGGCGGCACAGGGATCCACGTGCGTCCGCCAAAGCGACGCGCCGCGCAGTTCGTCAGCCGCCAGCGAGGCGACGGACGACTTCGGCGCGCGCGAGGCTGCGTTCGCGGCAGAGCCGCCGCACCTCGTCGTCCTCTGGCCGCGCCACGACGTGCCCTGACGGCAGCCGCGCGCACTTGAACGCGACCGGCCCCAGCGCAGTGTCGCGCGTCTCCTGCCAACGCTCGACGACGGAACGAACCGTCCGCAGTCGACGCACGCCCAGCGTGCCGGACTCCTCGAGCAGAAAGGCTGCGAGACGATCCGCCGACGCGACGTCGGCGATCACCGTCAGCAAGAACCCAGGGCGCCCCTTCTTCATCTGCACCGGCGCGACGAACGCGTCGAGCGCGCCGCGCAGCATCGCTTCGTCGACGAGCCAGCCGACGTGCTCGCCGGTCGCGGTGTCGAGCTGGCAGACGATCTCCTCGACGAGTTGCGCAGAACCGGTGCGACGCTCCTCGCCCAACGTGAACCGCAGGAGGTTCGGGACGGCCGCGTCGTCGCGCGTGCCGGCGCCGTAGCCCGCCTTGCCCGGGATCCACGAGAGCCGCGGCTCGAACTCGGCGACGAGCGCGCGCAGCAGCGCCGCGCCCGTCGGCGTCGTGCGCTCGCCTTGCAACGTGCCACTGCGGACCGGGACGCCTTCGAGCAGCTCCATGGTCGCCGGAGCAGGCACCGGCAGCACGCCGTGCGCCGCGCGCACGACGCCCGATCCGACCGCGACCGCCGACGAGTAGAGCCGTTCCACCGACAGCATCCTCGTTCCCGCGCAGGCGCAGACGACGTCGACGATCGTGTCCTCGGCGCCGACCTCGTGGAAGTGCACCGCGTCGACCGTGGTCATGTGCGCCTTCGCTTCGACCTCGGCGATGCGTCCGAACACGGCAAGGCACTGCGACTCGGTCTCGGACGGAAGCCGCGCACGGCGGACGATCGCCTCGATGTCCGCGAGCCCGCGATGCACGTGCGCGCGCGCGGCGGCCTTCGGCGCGAGCGGGGCCGCAGCGCCGCTGGCAACGCGCATCGCGGCTCCGGCAGGTCGCGGGTCCTCGATCGAGCGCCCGGGCTCGCGACCGTCGACCTCGACGACGAAGCGCGTGCCCGCCACACCGGCTCGCAGCACGCGTTCGCTGCGGACCGAGACACCGGGCAGCTGCAGGGAGGCGACGACCTCGCGCAGGTCGGCGAGCGGCAGGCCCGCATCGAGGAGCGCGCCCACCCACATGTCTCCGGAGACGCCGGAAAAGCAGTCGAGATAGCCGATGCGCATCGTTGGGAACGGACTTTGCCGAGGTCGCAGGCTACACCATCGGACCGCGGCGGGGCACTCGGAGGATTCCGGCGTCCTGCCGATGGCGTCGGCGCAACGCGTCGCCTTCGACGGACTTACCCCTCACCCCCATGCACAGACCAAGACGAGTTCCCGGCGCAGGCGCACCTGCAGTGCGCGAAGTCGCTCGCCTGGTTTGCCTGGTTGCGGGGCTGGCGGCGACGGGCCTCGACGTTCCCGCCCAAGGCAAACAGGGCGAGGCGTCGCTCGAGGCCATGCTGCAGCGCGACGCCGAGACCCAGCTCGAGCATCCTGTGCCGGCCGTCCGTGGAGAAGCCGCGCTCGCTGTCGCCGCGTCCCAGGACCCGCGCCACCTGCCGGCCATCCTGAAGGTCGCGCAGGACGAGGATCCGACCGCGCGTGCCATGGGCCTCCTGGCGCTGGGACGGTTGGGCGCGCCAGGCTGCGAGACCTTGCTGGTCGCCACGATCACGAAGTCTGCGAACAAGCCGGACCTGCCTGTGCTCGCAGCGGCCTACGCGCTCGGTCTGCTCCCCGCGGACCACGGCTCCAACGCGCTCAACGAGCGCTTGGCGCAGCTCTCGGACGGCAGCTACAAGCGCCAGCAGGACGTGCTGCTCGCGCTGGTCGCGGGACTCCTCGATCGCGGCGGTGACGACGCCGCAGAGGCGCTGCTGCGCCTCGCCAAGGACGCCGGCCTGCGCGACCCTGCCTGCAAGGCTGCGGTGCTCACGGCGCTCGCGCCATCGGCCCGAGCAATCGACGAAGCCGCGCTCACGCCGGCGCTGCGCTCCGAGTCCGAGGAAGTGCGGCGAGCGGCCATCCGGGTCCTGCTGCACCATCCGGCCGAGGCCGAGCGCAGGATCGCCGACCTCGAGCGCATGGCGAAGTCCGACCCGTCCGCAGTCGTGCGCGCGGCGGCGCTCGAAGCGCTCACCGAGCTTCGCCATCTGCCGGCGCTCGACCTCGCGGCGCAGGCGGCGCGCAGCAAGGACCAGGAGCTCGCAAGACAGGGCGTGCGCACATCGATCCGCCTCGGCGGAGAACCTGCGCGACGCGCGCTGGAACGCCAGTTCCGCCACCTCGGGCCCCTGGCGCAGCGCGCGCTGCTCGACGCCTCGAACAGCCCGGTGGGCTCCGAGTTCCTGGATGCCTGCCGCGAAGCGGCGAAAGATCCCCGTCGCGAACCGGCGACGCGCAGCGCCGCCATCCTCGCGCTGGCCCGAACGGGGCAGCACGTCGGCGTCGACCAGGTCGTGGCAGCGTTCGCAGGCTCCGCGCCGTTCCACGTCCGCTGCGAACTCGCGGCCGCGTTCCGCACGCCAGAGCATCGCAAGGCCATGCTCGCGGCAGCGTCCTTGGACGAGGACCGCGCCGAGTTGCGCGACCGCTCGGCCATGCTCGCGGCGTTGCTGCGCGCACAGGACGGCCCCTCGCAGCTCGCATGCGCGCGCTTGCTGCAGCGCGACGGCGACGACCGGGCCACGGAGCTCGCGCTGCGCGCGTTGCGCAACAGTCGCCTCGCGGCGCCGTCCGAGACCTCGCTGCGCTTTGCGCCTGCGGCGCTGCGACCGCTGCTCGCGCTGCCTTGAGCAGGTTCCGCGGCGGAGCCTGAGGGTCGTGCCGCGCGCGATCGCGGCCGCCGAACGACACCGACCGCGAATGCGGGCGCGGACTTCAGCCCAGCAGGCGCTTCGACAAATCGGTCTGCAGCATCCCGGTCGGATCGCAGCGCTCCTTGAGCGCGCGGAACGTGGCGACGGCCTCTTCGCCGTGCACGCGCGCGAACGCGGGCTGCTCCAGCACGGCGTCCTTCGCGTAGTAGAACCTGCCGCCGGCGTCGAGCACGACGTCCGCCAAGCGGCGGCACATCGACCACAGCGCCTTGCGCTTGCGATCGCTGGTCGACACCGCGAAGTCCATCGCCATCGAGAAGCCGTCGACCGCGTGCGTCATCAGGAACGGATCCGGCCGATGGCGCTTCAGCACGCCGAGGTACGGGACCATGCCTTCCTTCTGGCACGTCTCGATCAACGTCTGCAGCACGCGCTGCGCATGCGCCTTCGGCACGAACGGCTGGAACTGGATCAGGCCGCCGGGCTTCGTCATCCACTGCCAACGCGGCACGTAGTCGAGCAGGAAGTGGAACGCTCCGTGGCTCTGCAGGTACGGCGACTGCCGTTGCTCGCGCGGGCCCGCCGAGAACTTCAACGCGTTCACGAGACCGACCTGGCCGAGCTTCACCGCGGCCCACATGCCGGGCCACAACCAGCCCTTCGGCACGACGCCGAACAACGTCGTCGGCACGTCTTGGAGGCACGGGTCGAAGTAGCGCACGCCTTCGGGGTCCTCGCCGGGCGCCAGCTGGTCGGCGCGATGCAGCACGCCGCGCCCGAGCGCAGAGCCCTTGCCGTGCATGTCGATCCAGCTGACGAGGTAGTCCGCTTCGGACTGCATGCGCTCGATGACGTCGAGGTTCTCCGCGAGGTCCTTGCACACGATCGCGCTGACGCGGAGTCGACCGGAGTGGACGCGCTTCAGCTCCAGCTCGAGTTCGAGGAAGCAACCGAGCATCCCGAAGCCCGAGATCGCCGAGTGGAACAAGTCGGCGTTGCGCTCGCGCGAGCAGTCCACGACCGAGCCGTCCGGCAACAGCAACGAGAACCTGCGCACGCACTCGCCGAACGAACCGACGGCGTAGTTGTTCTTGCCGTGGATGTTCATCGACGCGGCGCCGCCGACGGAGACCGCCATCGTCCCGGAGACCACCTTGGGCCAGAACCCATACTGGATCGACGTGCGCCAGAGGTCGCGGATCGTGACGCCGGGCTCGCAACGCGCGACGCCGGCGATCGGGTCGAAGTCGAGGATGCGGTTCATCCGCGACAGGTCGAGCACGTGCCCGTCCGTGCGCAACGCGGCGTCGCCGTAGCTGCAGCCCGAGCCGCGCAGCGCAATCGTGCCGCCGCGCTTCCGCACGTCCTCGAATGCGCTCGCGAGCTGCTGTGCGTCCGTCGGCCGCAGCACACGACCGGCGCCGCCGACAGCCATGCCCCAGCCGCGCACGTATTCGTCGTTCCAGGAGACGTTCATTCGATGCCCGAGGCCACTAGATCGACAGGCGGCGGAACAGGACCGAAGGGATGTTGCGGATCACGAACATGATCAACCGCCACTTCCCCGGCACGTAGACGATGGAGCGCTTCGCGTCGCGCGCGCGCAGCACCGTCGCGGCGGCGCGATCCGCGGAGATCGCGCCCTTGAGCGCGAGCCCCTGCGTCATCGGCGTCTCCACGAACCCGGGGCGCGCCGTCGTGACCTGCACCCCGTGCCGCCACAGACGGTTGCGCAACCCTTCGAGGAACGTGTCCATCGCGGCCTTGCTCGCGTTGTAGCCGGGCCGACCGCAGCGACCGCGGTCCTGCGCCACCGAGCTGATGCCGACGATGCAGCCGCGCTTCCTCTGCAGGAACCGCCGCGCCGCCGCATTGCACCACGCCATGCAACCGAGCGCGTTGACCTGCATCTGCAGGCGGTCCTTGCCGAGGTCGAACTCGTCGATCGCAACTTCGGGCATGACTCCGGCCACGTAGTGCAGTTCGTCGATCTCGCCGAGCTCCTGTTCGATCTTCGCGAACAGGCCATCCGCGGAGTCGAGGTCGGCGGCGTCGTGCACGTAGGCATACGCGGCCTTGCGTCCGAGCGCGTCGTCGATGGCGGCGGCCATCGCCTCCAGTTCGCGCGGACGGCGCGCGAGCATCGCGACCTTGCGGCCTTCGAGGCAAAGCCGGCGGGCGATCGCAGCGCCGATGCCCGAACTCGCGCCCACCACCACGCACGTTCCTCGCAGCGAACTCATCGCAGAGAGCAGACCGCGGCGGCGACGGAAAGCCAATGCCGCACTCGTCGGAGTCGAAGGCCGCGCGCGGCCGGGGGCCTTCGTGCGCGCCCGACGCGGCCGCCCGGAGGCGACTGCGTCGGACACCGACCGTCAGCCGAAGCCGACGGCTTCTTCGCCCGCGATGCGCTGCTTGCGCGCCGGATCAGGCTTGCCCGCGCCGGGGCCGCCGCTCGTGAAGCTGTCGACCTCGGCGAGCGCCACGGCGATGCGCGAGCTGACGCCGCGGCGTTGCATCGTGATGCCGTAGAGCGCCTGGCACTCCGCCATCGTGCGCTTGTGGTGCGTCACGATGCAGAACTGCGTGCCGTGCGTGAAGTCGCGCAACACGCGCAGGAAGCGCTCGACGTTCGTCTCGTCCAGCGCCGCGTCGACTTCGTCGAGGATGCAGAACGGCGAAGGGCGGACCTTGAACAGCGCGAACAGGATTGCGACGGCCGTCAGCGAGCGCTCGCCACCGGACAGCAAGTTGATCGACTGCAGTTGCTTGCCCGGCGGCTGCGCGACGATCTCGATGCCGGCTTCGAGCAGATCCTCCGTCTCGTGGAGGAACATGTCGGCCTTTCCGCCCTGGAACAGCTTGCGGAAGATGTCTTGGAAGTTCTTTCGAGCCTCCGCGAACGTCTGCTCGAACAGAGTCTTCGACTCGGCTTCGAGCTTGCGCAGCGTCTCCATCAGCGCGCGACGCGCTTCCTTGAGATCCTGCACCTCCTGCTCGAGCGTCCCGAACTGGCCTTCTTCCGCCTCGAGTTCGGCGACGGCATCGAGGTTGACCGCGCCGAGCCGATCCTTCTGGCTCTGCAGCACCTGGACCTCGCGACGCGTATCGACCACGTCGAACCCGTCGCGCTCCCAGAGCCGAGCCATGCCGTACCAATGCTCGATGGCGGACGGCGGCAGCGGCGGCCCTTGCAGGCACTCCACCGCGCCCTCGGGCGCGACCGGGCCGACGGCTTCGTCGACGCACTCGATGCCGAGCCCGACCACGTCGCCGAGGCAGCGCAACAGTTCGATCCCGGTCTCCTCGAGCAGTCGGTCCTCGAGGCGCGAGAAGCGGTGCTCGAGGTCGACGACCTCGAGCTTCTTCTGGTTCATCGTCTCGCCCGCGCTGCGCACCTGCTGGTCGCACTGCGTGAGTTGCTGCTGCGCCTCGCGGTGACGCTGGCGCGCCGAGTCGTGTTGCGTCTCGGCCTCTTCGCGACGACCGTCGACCTCGACGAGTTGGTCCTCCAGCGCATCGGCAGTCTCCTCGAGCCGCATTGCCTCGGTCTCGGCGCGCGCCGCGGACTCCTCGTTCTTCTGCACGGCGCCCGCGAGCTCCTCCAACGCGGCATCGATCTCGCCGAGCGCCTCTTCGTGCATGCGGATCGCGCGCACGAGGCCCTCGCGACCCTCCGTGATCTTGGCCTGCGCGAGCTTGGTCTCCTGCTCGGCGTTGGAGGCCGCGTCCGCCTCCGCCTCGGCGGCGGCGATGCGATCGCTCATGCCGGCCTCGACCTCGGCGCGAGCCTGCTCGCTCCGCGTGAGCAGATGGTGGTTGCACAGGGCGCGGCCGAGGATCGCCTTGGCGCGCGCCATCGCGAACGCGAGCTCGTCGGCTTCGCGCTGCAGCTCGCCGCTCTCGCGGTCGACGTCGGCAGCGCGCGCGACGACGCGCGAGTGCTGCGCCTCGACTGCCTGCAGTTGGCGGCGCGCCTCCTGCAGCGCGGCGCCGACGGCGCGCGACTCGGCCTTCAGGCGATCGACGCGCGAGACCGCGCGCTCCTTGCCGTCGGCCAACGCGAGCAGCTTCTGGCTCAGCGAGTCGACGGCGACACCGAGTTCCTGGATCTGCGAACGACGCACCACGAGCCCTGCCTGCCCCTCGGCGGCGTGACCGCCTTCGACGCGCGGGCCGCACAGCAACTGGCCCGTGGCAGTCACGAAGCAGAGGTCGGCGCGCGTGGGATCCGCGGCGTCGAGGCTTTCGACGAGCACAACCCCGCGCAGCAGCCACGCGAGCATGCGACGGCTCGCCTCGCTGCTGCCGGACGGACGCACGAGTTCGAGCAGCGAACGAGAGCCTGCGGGCAGCGGCAGGATCGAGCCCGACGCAGGCGCAGCGGTGAACTCCTCCTCGACGAGCAGCAGCACACGTCCCATGCGGGACGCCTGCAGGTCCGCGACGATGCGCGCGGCGTTCGCGCGCGTGTCGACGACCAAGGCCTGCACGTAGGAGCCGAGGGCCGCCTCGAGCGCCGTGCTGAACTGCAGGTCGATCTCGAGCAGGTCGACGAGCCGGCCGCGCAAGCCTTCGGGCTTCGTCGCGAGCACGTGCTTCGGACCCTGGTCGAGGCCTTCGAACTGAGCCTCCATCGCGGCGAGCGCCTGGCGCCGGCCGTCGACCTCGGACAGCTGACGACGCAGATCCGCTTCGACTGCGGCCAGCGCCGCTGCGTCCGAATCGGCGCCGCCCAGGTCTTCGAGCACGCGCGACTCGCGTTCGTGCAGGATGCGTTCGCGCGTCTGCAGGGCGCTGCGCTCGGAGGCGAGCTCTTCCTTCTGCACCGCGAGCCCGGCTTGCTCGACGTCGACGACGGAGCGGCGCTCGCCGAGCTTCTGGTTGCGCGCGCGCGCCGAGTTGAGCTTCGCTTCCTGCTCGGCGGCGATGTTGCGCGCGCGCGTGCGCGCGTGCAGCAAGCCGAGCAACTCGGAACGGATCGACTCGCGCTCCGCTGCGAGGGCGCGCAACGCCTGCTGGGCCTCGCTGGCAGCCTTGCGCTGCTCCTCGAGGTCCTTGCTGAGACGGATGATCTCGTCTTCGCGCGCAGCGAGGTCGTCGCGCGCGGACTCGAGCGCGGTTCCGCGCTCCAGCCGTTGGCTCGCCAGCGTCTGGCCGCGAGCGCGGCCGCGCTCCGCCTCGGCCCGCAGGTCGTCGCGACGCTGTGCCTGCGACTGCGCGCGTTCGCGCTGCTGGTCGCGTTCGCCGCGCACGCGGTGCACTTCGGCTCGCGCTGCTTCGAGCGCCGCCGCGCACTCCGCGATCGCGGCATCGGTCTCGGCCACGCGCTCGACGAACTCCTCGCGCCGCGAAAGCGCCGAATCGAGCGCAGCCTCGAGTTCCTGCAGTCGCGCAGTCTGCTCGCGCAGGATCGCGCGCACTTCGGTTCCTTCGACGACTGCGATCGCAGCGCGAAGGTCGCGCAACGCCGATTGCAGTTCCTGGAAGCGACGCGCCTTGCCGGCCTGGATGCGCAGGCTGCGGATGCGGCGGCTGCGCTCCTCGAGCAGGTCGGTGACGCGCGCGAGGTTCTGGTCGGTGCGTTCGAGCTTCCGCAGCGACTCCTTCTTCTGGATCTTGAACCGCGAGATGCCCGCAGCTTCCTCGAAGATCGCGCGGCGCGCTTCCGGGTTGGCGGACAGCACCGCGTCGATGCGGCCCTGTTCCATCACGGAGTAGCCGCCCGTGCCGAGGCCCGTGTCGAGCAGCACGTCGCGCACGTCCTTGAGGCGCACTTCCGTGCCGTTGAGGAGGTAGGTCGACTCCTTCTCCAACGTGAGGCGGCGCGAGATGTCGATCTCGGTGCGGCCCTCGAGTTTGCCCTCGGGGTCCTCGAACGTGATCGTCACCTCGGCCATGCCCATGGCCTCGCGGCCTTCGGCGCCCTTGAAGATGACGTCCGTCATCTCGGTGCCGCGCAGGCTCTTGGCGCGTTGGTCGCCGAGCACCCACTTGATCGCATCGACGACGTTGGACTTGCCGCAGCCGTTCGGGCCGATGATGCCGGTGAGACGCGAGTCGAACTCGAACTCGGTGCGGTCGGCGAACGACTTGAACCCGCGGGCGACGAGACGCTTGAGTCGCATGGATCAGTCCTTCGCGAGGCGGTTGGAGCCGGAGTGACCGACCGGCGGCAACGCCACCGGCCCTTCGTTGACGATCGACAGTCCGCGGCTGCTCAGCGACAGCATCGCGCGACGCAGTTCGCGCTCGCGTTGCGTCGACTCGAACGCGACCGCAGCGGCGGCGTGGCCGTTCGCCACGAGCACGCCCTGCACGGCGGCGGCGAGCTCTTGCGTGGACAACACGGGAGCGCCGTCGACGAGGACTTGCTCGCGCCGCGAGCGCAGGCCCGCGAGCACCGCCGTCGTCACGTCGAGCGCGCGCCAGTCTTCGTCGACGCCGACGCTCTTCAGCGCAAGGTGGACCGAGCGCGCGAGCTTCGTCGCGCGCAAGAACTCCATCCTGCCGTCACGCTTCCGAACCAGATGCTCTGACCGCCGCTTCATCGTCTCCGCCCTCCCGTCGCTTCTCGAGCATCGGCTTCAGCTCCTCGAGGAACTGGCTCACGTCCTTGAACTCGCGATAGACCGACGCGAATCGGACGTATGCCACCTGATCGAGTTGCCGCAGCTCCTGCATGATGAGGCCGCCGATGACCTTGCTCGGCACCTCCTTGTCGAAGGCTTCCATGCACTGCCGTTCGATGCGGTCCGAAACCGCTTCGAGCGTCTCGAGGGAGATCGGCCGCTTCTCGCAAGCACGGATCATCCCGCTGAGAACCTTCTGCCGGTCGAACGCGACGCGCTCGCCGTTCTTCTTCACCACGCGGAGCGGAGCCGTCTCGACCCGTTCGTAGGTGGTGTAGCGACGACCGCAGTCCGCGCACACGCGACGCCTGCGGATGGCGAAGCCATCGGCGCTGGCGCGCGAATCGATCACGCGGTCGTTGTCGGCCTTGCAGTAGGGACAGCGCATGGACACCTGCTCGCGCCGGCGACCATGGCCTGGCTGACCCCAGGCAATTGGGCCGGACGCGAAGGGTGCGACGTTAGCGACGCAAGGAATGGTGTGTCAAAGGCCGACCCCCGCGAAACCTGCGCCATTTGCGGGTTTCCGTCGATTCCGCGTCACTTGCCGAGACAGAACCGGCCGTAGATTCGGTCCAGCAGATCGTCGACCCCGTGCGCGCCGTCCACGTCCTGGAGCCGTCGCAGCGCCTCCTGGATGTCCTGGCTCGCGAGTTCGGGCTCGATGGCGGCGGTGGCCCGGCGCAGCCCTTCCGCGGCGGCGACGAGCGCGAGGCGGACCGGCGCGCCGGCGTCGGCGGCCCCGGCCCGCACATGCCGCTGCAGGAAGGCCTCGAGCCGTTGCATGCCTTCGCCCGTGACGGAACTGACGGAGAACTCGGGCGCAGAGGCCGCGAACGGCGCCGTCCGCGACAATCCCTCGCGAGCAGCCGCGCGGACTTCGCCGTGGAGGTCGCGCTTCGTCCAGACCACGGCGAGACACGGCAAGCTGGTCCGCAGCGGGACTGGCTCCGCAGCGGGATCGACGACGACGACGGCGCACGCGGCACGCCCACCCACGCGGTCGCGCAACGCGATGGCCGCTCGATCGACCTCGCTGGCGTCGACCAGGTCGCCCGGGGCGTCCCACAAAGCGCCACCGAACGGCAACGCGACGCGCACGACGTCGCGCGTCGTGCCGCGGCTCGAGTCGACGATCGTGGCCGTTCGGCCGGCGAGCGCGTTGCACAGCGACGACTTGCCCGCATTGCTGGCGCCGAGCAGCAAGGCCTCGCCGCCCGCGACCGTCTGCGGCAGCCCCTCGACGAGCCCTTCGACTTCGCGCAGCGCGGCTTCGAGCGGCGTGCGCCACACGGCATCGGCGACCTCGCCGGTCTCGCCCGCCTCGAAGTCGAGGCCGGCCTCGACGAGCGCGAGCGCGTCTTGCGCGAGGCCACGGACACGCGCGACGGCGGCCGAGAGCCCGCCGGCGAGCCAGGCCGCGCCGCGAGCGGCTTCGCGCACGTCCGCGCCGTGCACGAGCATGAGCACGCCCTCGGCCTGCGCGAGGTCCATGCGCTGGTTCCGGCATGCGCGAGCCGTGAACTCACCGGGCAACGCGCTGCGCAACCCTTGGCCGACTGCCGCGACCATCTGCGCGCAGACCTCCGCGACCAACGCGGGACTGCCCGGAAGATGCAGTTCGACGCAGTCCTCGCCCGTGTAGCTGCGCGGCGCGGGCATGCACAACGCGAATGCCTCGGCGCCGAAGCCCGCCACCTGGACTTCGCCGTCGAACAGCCCGCGCTGTCTCGGCAAGTGGCGACGAAGCGCAGCTTCTGCGGCCGCGAACGCATCGGGTCCCGACAGACGCACGACGGCGCGCACCGAAGACCCAGGAGCGCTCGCGGTTGCGAAGATCGTGTCGCCGAGCATCGGGGACCTCAGGCGTTCCGGCCGGCGAGCCTTCCGGTGCCGAACGCAGCCTGGAAATTGAAACCCCCGATCGGACCGTCGACGTCGAGGATCTCGCCGCAGAGGAACAACCCCTTCTGCAAACGCGACTCCATGGTCTTCGGGTCGACCTCGTCGAGCGACACACCGCCGCGGGTCACCTCGGCATGGTCGAAGCCCAGACTGCGTTCGCAGCGGACGCGGAGGTCCTTGACCACGCGCAGGAGCCGCTGCCGCGCACCGCGATCCAGGTTCGCAAGCGTGGCATCGCCGCAACCGGCGAGGGCACACAGCGCGGTGCGCACGCGCTCCGGCAATGACGCGGGCAACAACGAGGCGGCTTGCCGCTTGCCGTGCAAGCGCGCCGCTTCGAGCCATTCGGCCTCCAGTTGCTCTTGCGTGCGCGACGGCGCGAAGTCGAACCGCACGAGCCCTCCGCGCCGTTCTTCGATGTCGCCGGCGAGATCCATCGGCGCAGGCCCAGAAAGCCCCTTGTGCGTGAAGAGGATCGGCCTGGTGCGCCGGTTCACGACGCGACCTTCGGCATCGAGGGCCGCGATCTCGACGTCGTGCAGCACGATGCCTTGCAGCTCGCGGACCCACGGCTCCTGCACGGACAACGGCGCCAGTGCCGGGACAGTGCCCGTGATCGTGTGCCCGAACGCGCGAGCGAACGCGTAGCCGTCGCCGGTCGCGCCGGTCTTCGGGTAGCTGAGCCCGCCGGTCGCGAGCACGACGCTCTCTGCGCGCCATGCGCCGCGCGGCGTCGAGACGAGGAAGCCGTCCTCCGTTCGACGCACGGACTGCACGGGGGCCTCGGTCACGAGTTGCGCGCCGCGGTCGCGGCAATCGCGCAGGAGGGCATCGAGGACATCCCTGGCCTTCTGCGAGACGGGGAAGATCTTCTCCAAGTCCTCTTCGCGCAGCGGCACTCCGAGGCCTTGGAAGTGCTCGATGACGTCGACCGGTCGGAGCGTGTGCAGCGCGTGCCGCAGGAAGCGCCCTCGCCGCTCGCCATACTGCCGCTCGAGGTCTTTGCCGCTGCGCGTCGTGGTGACGTTGCAGCGGCCGCCGCCGCTGATGAGGATCTTCAGGCCAGGGCGCTCGTTCTTCTCGAGCAGCGCCACGCGCCGTCCTCGGGCTGCGGCACTGGCCGCGGCGAACAAACCGGCGGCGCCGCCGCCGGCAACGACGACGTCAACCTCGAGCGCGGACATGCGCGAGGGGCGTTCGTCCGGGCGGCATCAGGATCACCCGAGCCGCCCGCGATGGGCCTCAGCCCTTCTTCTGCGCCGAAGCGGCGCCCGCTTCCGGCTCGGTGATGCGGAGGACGGGGCGGCTGCCCTCGACCTCTGCGCGATTGGCCAGGTATCCCTTGCCGAGCTTCTTCTTCTTGAACCGGCCGCGGGTAGGACCGCCGTTCTTGCGACGAGAGCGTGCCATGATGTGTCTTGGGTGATTCTGGGGTTTCGCTGGGATCAGCGCTTGATCTTGATCTTGACGCTCTTCTGGAGCATCAGATAGCCGTTGTTGTGGCCGGGGACCGCGCCGCGCAGATAGACGAGGTTGCGGTCCGTGTCGACCTTGACGACCTCGAGGTTCTGCACCGTGACACGCTCGACGCCGTAGTGACCGGCCATCTTCTTGCCCTTCGGCACACCCTTGCTGATCGAGTGCTGACGACCGAGGCCACCCGCCGTGCGGTGGCTCAACGAGTTGCCGTGCGAGGTCGGCTGGCGATGGAAGTTCCAGCGCTTGATCGTGCCCGCCCAGCCGCGACCCTTCGTGGTGCCGACGACGTCGACGTTCGAAACGCCGTCGAGCAAGCTCGCCGTCACGTCCTCGCCCGGCTTGACCGTCGGAGCCTCGCCGAGGCGGAACTCACGGACGAAACGGCGCGACGCGTCGAGGCCCGCCTTCTTCGCGTGGCCGAGCTCCGCCTTGCTGCTCGTGCGAGCCGGCTTCTCGTCGAAGCCGAGCTGCACGGCGTAGTAGCCGTCCGCGGAACGAGCGCGCTCGTGGCGGCCGCTCTTCTTGCCGCGGTTGCCGGTGCTGGTGCGATGGCCCTCGGGGTGTTCCCCCGCGGCCACCATCTTGACCTGCAGGACGCGGCAGGGTCCGGCCTGCACCACCGTCACGGGGATACAGGTGCCGTCGTCGCGGAAAATCTGGGTCATGCCCAGCTTCTTGCCAAGGATGCCAAGGGTCATCGGTCGTGGTCGCGTGCGCGCAGTCTAGGATCGAAAGGGCGGAGCGTTATACGGATCGAGGACCCCGGACGCAACGGTCGTCCTGTGGAGAGTCTTGGACGATTTGCGCAGCGAGGCCCGGCAGAAGCTGCCCGAGCCAGCCCGACCCCGCGCAGGAGCCGCCGCCCAGCAGCCGGGAAGAGACCGTTCCGAACGGGCGCAAACCGCCCCAGGCCCCGCTCCCGAGGCGTCAGACGAGGTCCGAGTACTTGTGCTTCCGGCTCACGAAGGAGCTGTAGCCGAGGACGAGGAATGCGCTCGCCCAGGCTGCCGAGATCCCGAGGTGGCCCCAGAAATCACCGAACACGAGGGACTGCTGGCCCTCGATCACGGCATCCGTGGCGCCGAGCGCCATGCGCTGGGACATGACCATCGAGTAGGCCGGGTTGCACGCGAACAGCAGATCCGCGGTCTCCGGGCCGAGCTTCTCGACCACCATCGTCGGCACCCAGAACACCGGGCTCAGGAACATCCAGACCATCGTGACGATGCCCCAGATGTGCCGGATGTCGCGGACGAACACGTAGAGGTTCGCGAGGAACAGGCCGATGCCCATGATCATCGCAAACTGGATCAACAACACGACCGGCAGCATCAGCATGCGCCAGCCGAGCTGCATCGACGCCACTTCCACGCCGCAGATCGCGCAAACGGCCCAGGAGACCCAGACCACCGCCGCGCCCACGAGCCAGGTCGACATCGACACCAGCGTCACCGGGATCGGCAGGACTTCGGAGGGGAAGGCGACCTTCTTCACGAGGTTGCCGTTGCCCACCACCACGCCGCAGTGGTTCGTCGTCGCCTCGGTGAGCGTGCTGAACGACAGCACGCCGCTGAACAGATAGAAGGCGAAGTTCGGATCCGGCGGCTGGCCTGCCCGGTGGTTGCCGAACAGCATGCCGAACACGAGATAGTAGATGACGAACATCAGGATCGGCTGCACCACGACCCACGACGGGCCCAGCGTCGATCCCCGGTAGCGGGACAAGAACTCGCGCCGCGCGAAGTTGGCGACGAGGTTGCGACTCTCCCAGATGACCTTTGGATAGCCGAGGATCGGCAGGATGTGGCGGAACATGCCACGCGGGGCAAGTTCGGCGTCGTAGGTGCGGATCAGCGCCTGGGAATCGGACATACGGTCTCCGGTATCGGCGGGAGGCTAGCTGGCGGTGAAGCGGAAGCCCAGCAGGGCGGACGAACTCGCTCAGCCGATCGCTCGGCGCACCGCGTCGACGATGCGGGCGTGTTCGGCGCAGGCGCTGGCGATGACGCCGCGGTTCTGCTGCAACGTCGTGCCGTGCCGGAAGTCGAGCGGCGCGCCATCGACGTCCGTCACCGTGCCGAGGGCCTCCTGCAGCACGAGCGCGCCGGCCGCGTGGTCCCACACCTTCTCGCGATAGTCCTTACGGGTCGGCAGCCGCAGATAGAGATCTGCGTCGCCGCGCGCCACCGCCGCGTACTTCGCCTGCGAGTCCATGCGCAGCGCGTCGCCAGTGAGCCCGAGCTCGCGCACGATGCGTTCCGAGGCGGATTGGTCGGTGTGCCCTGACTCCACCGACTCGCACATGCGACAGGCCGAGGCCGCGCGCGAACGATCGACGCGCAGCGGGCGGCGGGTCGCAGTGGCAAAACCGTGGAGCGGCACTTCGAAGGCGCCCTGGCCGCGACGGGCCGCGAGCAACAGGCCGGGAATCGCAAGCCCGGCGGCTTCGTAGGCGGGGCAACCAAGCACCGCGACCGTCGGCTCGCCGTCCTCGATCAAGGCAAGCGCGACCGCATACTGGCCGCCGCGCAAGAAGCCCTTCGTGCCGTCGACGGGATCGAGAACCCAGTAGCGCTGCGTGTCGCCGCGCGCGTTCCCGCGGTCGAGCCACTCGAGCACCACCGATTCCCCCACGGGTTGCCCGGTCGCTTCCCGGACCGCGGCGACCACGCGAGCGAGCGTGCCCGACTGCGCGGGATCGCGCAGCGAGTCCGAAGACTCCTCGCCGACGAGCGGATCGTCACCGAATGCATGCTCCAGCGAGGATGCGACCACGGCCTGCGCCGCGAAGTCTGCGACCGTCACCGGGCTCTTGTCCTCCTTCACGATCGTGCCCGCGAACGCTCCGGCGATGCCCTTCCGCACCGCCATCGTTGCATGGCAGGCGCGCGCCACGGCGCGCAGCGCGGTATCGAGTTCGAGGGTTCGGTCGAGAATCTTCATCGTGGTCTCCGTCATGGGCGAGGCGCGAACCCGTCCCATCGACCGCGGGCTCCGAGGACATTGACGGAATCGACTGCCGCCGACGCGAAGGCCGACGACTCCACGGTTCGACACGCAGGCGACGCGACCGACCTCGATCCTCCAGGCATCCACGCAGGGCAGCGCGACGCCTCGGGCGTCCACTTCCGACGCGGCCGAAGGACAATCGAAGCCTCGCCTCTACCCACGGGCATGCTCCGGCCGATGATGGGACCCGTATCGCCCGGCCGCAACGCCGACGGACGCCACCGCCGATGAAACCCTCGATCGAAGTAGAAGGCCTCTCCAAGACCTACCGGCTCTACGGCAACCCTTGGGGGCCGCTGTTCGAGAAGCTGCCGTGGAACAAGAAGCCGTGGCACAAGAAGGTCCATGCGCTGCAGGACATCAACTTCAAGGTCGAGCCGAGCCAATGCGTCGGCCTGATCGGCAGCAACGGCGCCGGCAAGTCGACCCTCCTCAAGATCCTCTCGGGAACGACGTTCCCGACCACAGGCCGCCTCACGGTGCGCGGGCGCGTCGCCAGCCTGCTCGAGCTCGGCGCAGGCTTCCATCAGAGCTTCTCGGGCCGCGAGAACATCCTGATGAACGCTGCGATGATGGGCTTCTCGCGCAAGCAGGCGCAGAAGAAGGTCGACGAGATCATCGAGTTCAGCGAGCTCGGCGAGTTCATCAACGCGCCGATCCGGACCTACTCGTCGGGCATGGCGGCGCGCCTCGGCTTCAGCGTCGCCATCGCCGTCGATCCCGACGTGCTCATCATCGACGAGATCCTCGCAGTCGGCGACATGAACTTCCGCCGCAAGTGCGTGGACAAGATCTGGAACTTCAAGCGAGCCGGCAAGACGTTGTTCTTCTGCTCGCACTCGCTCTACGACGTCCGCCAGCTCTGCGATCAGGCCATCTGGATGAAGGACGGCAAGATGCGGATGATGGGCGACTCGATCCTCGTGACGAACGAGTACTCGACCTACGAGAACGGGGTTGCCGGGGCCGTCGAGAAGTGCGCCCTCGACCAATTGCCGGTCGCGGACAAGTATGACGAGAACGACCACCCCCGCATCCTCGGCGCGGTGCTGATCGACCCGGTCACCGGACAGAAGCGGAACAAGTTCGCGCCCGGCGAGAAGGCTGCGTTGCGAGTGCACGTGCGCAACAGCATCCGCAAGCCCGAGGCGCTGGCGCTCGCCGTCGGCGCAATCCGCGGCGACAGCACGATGGTATGGGCGCAGTCGACGCAACTCGACGGCCTCACCTTCGACTTCGCCGAGGGCTACGTGACGCTGCACCTCGACAACATCCGCCTGCTCTCGGGCGAGTTCACGCTGCCGATCTGGCTCCTCGACAAGCATGGAGTGCACAGGTTCCACGAGCGCCCAGCCGAAGAGAACCTGATCGTCCAGAACCGCACGAAGGACCTGGGCCTCTACCTCGAGGAGCACCACTGGACCGTGGAGCCGACCCGAGCGCAGGCAGGCACAGGGCTTTCCAAGGCGAAGTGAACGGACGCTTCCGATCCTGATCGCATGAAGCCCACTCTTTATCTCCACATCGGGCACTCGAAGGTCGCCAGCACGAGCATCCAGGACTTCCTGGAAGCCAACCACAAGGCGCTCAGGGACCGCGGCTACCTGTTCGCGGATCTCGGATTCCGATTCCCGACCGATGGCAAGTCCGCCGCGAACCCGGTCGGCGAACTCGAGCGCCTCAAGGAGCAGGGCGCGGCGGGCGTGCAGGAGACCACGCTGCGCATGCAGGCGCTCCACGCGCAGTTGACAGCGCGCGGCGCGCGCTTCGACAAGGCGGTGATCTCCGCCGAGAACCTGTGCAATCCAGGTTTCGCCGAGCTCTTCGCCCCCACGCTCCCTCTGTTCGACGTGCGGCTCGTCTACTACATCCGCCGCCAGGACGAGTGGCTGATCTCCGCTTGGAAGCAGTGGGGAATCAAGGACGGGAAGTCACTGGACGAGTTCTGCCTCGAAGGCACCGCCACGCGCTATCCGGCGTTCACGGTCTGCCTGAAGCGCTGGGAGAAGCTCGTCTCCTCCGTGCACCTGAGGCCGTTGCACAAGTCCGGGTTGTTCGAAGGCAGCGTCACCAAGGACTTCGCGCGCGCCATCGCGTTGCCACCCGATGGGCTGGTGCATCCGGGCATCCGAAACGCTTCGTTCGATGCATCGGTGCTCGAGGTCCTGCGGCACTGCCCGCAGTTGTTCCAGCACCGCGACGACGACCGGATCTTCCGCTTCCTCGAGTCGTTCCTGAGCAAGGAGATCGAGCCGATGCGCGCGTTGCTCGCACCGGAGACCCGAAGGAGGCTCTACGACTACTTCGAGTCGGAGAACCGCGCGCTGCACGGACGGTTCTTCCCCCACGCGGACTTCGACGCCGTGTTCGGAGCAAGCAAGGACGAGGCGACCGGGCCGGCGCCGTCCACTGCGGAACTGGCAATGCGATTCCTCGGCCTACAGCTGCGAGGGATCATGGACCTGCAGCAACGCGTCGAGGACCTGGAACAGAAGCTCCAGCGCAAGGACCACGCCGGCATCCGGTGAGGCAGGCGCCCATGCCGTCGCAGCTTCCGCGCGATCACGGAATCGTCGTCAGCACGACGGCCCATCTGGCCGAACCACGACGGAGAGGCTCATCCCGACCATGACCACTGCACCGAGAAGCCAGAACATCGTCCGCTCGACAGGCAGAGTCTCGCGCACGGATCGCGAGCGCCTGCTGGGCCAGCGCGGTTGCGTGGCATGGCTCACCGGTTTGTCGGGCTCCGGCAAGTCCACGCTGGCCCATGCGCTCGAACGGTCGCTGCTTGCCGAAGGCAGGCTCGTCTACGTGCTCGACGGCGACAACCTGCGGCACGGGCTCTGCTCGGACCTGGGGTTCTCTTCGGACGACCGGACCGAGAACATCCGACGCGCCGGTGAAGTCGCCGCGCTGCTCGCCGACACCGGCGCCATCGTCCTCTGCTCCTTCATCTCGCCGTATCGCAAGGACCGCGAGGCCGTGCGCAAGGTCGCGGGCGAGGGACGATTCCTCGAGATCCACGTCGCAGCATCCGTCGCGGTTTGCGAACAGCGCGACCCGAAAGGCCTCTACAAGAAGGCTCGCCAAGGGCTCATCCCGGACTTCACCGGCATCGACGCGCCCTACGAAGAACCGATCGCTCCCGAGCTGAAGGTCGACACCTCGGCGCTCGGCATCGAGGAAGCGGCGCAGACCATCCGCTCAGAGCTTGCACAGCGTGGGTTCCTCACGCCTCCCACGGCAACGGAGAACGTATCATGACCGCCACCTATCAACTGACGCATCTGCAGCAGCTCGAGAACGAGAGCATCCAGATCATTCGAGAGGTCGCCGCCGAGTTCCAGAACCCGGTGATGCTCTACTCGATCGGCAAGGACAGCGGCGTGATGCTGCGCCTCGCGCAGAAGGCCTTCTACCCCGCGCCGATCCCGTTCCCGCTCCTCCACGTCAACACGACGTTCAAGTTCAAGGAGATGATCTCCTTCCGTGACCAGCTCACGAAGGACATCGGCGCGAAGCTGATCGAGAAGATCAACCAGGAAGGCGTGCGCAACAACGTCAACCCGTTCGACCACGGCACGCAGCGCTACACGCACATCATGAAGACCGAGGCGCTCAAGCAGGCGCTCTCGGAAGGCGGCTACGACGCGGCCTTCGGCGGCGCGCGTCGCGACGAGGAGAAGAGCCGCGCGAAGGAGCGCGTGTTCAGCTTCCGCGACTCCCGCCACCAGTGGGACCCGAAGAACCAGCGCCCCGAGCTCTGGGACATCTACAACGGTCGTGTGAAGAAGGGCGAGTCGATCCGCGTGTTCCCGCTCTCGAACTGGACCGAGCTCGACGTGTGGCTCTACGTGCACCTCGAGAAGATCCCGATGGTGCCGCTCTACTTCGCGAAGGAGCGCCCGGTCGTCCGGCGCAACGGCACCTGGATCATGGTCGACGACGATCGCCTGCCACTCCAACCGGGCGAGAAGCCGGAGATGAAGATGGTCCGGTTCCGCACGCTCGGCTGCTACCCGCTCACAGGAGCCGTCGAGTCGACGGCCACGACGGTGCCCGAGGTCATCGAAGAGATGCTTCGCAACAAATACTCGGAACGCCAAGGCCGCGTCATCGACTACGACGAAGCGGGCTCGATGGAAGAGAAGAAGCGGGAGGGCTACTTCTGATGATCACGACCGAACTCGACCGCCTCGGAATCGAGGCATACCTGCAGAACTATCGCGACAAGTCGCTGCTGCGGTTCCTCACGTGCGGCTCCGTCGACGACGGCAAGTCGACGTTGATCGGACGCCTCCTCCACGACGCGGACCAGGTCTTCGAAGACCACCTGTCCGCGGTCCGGAAGGACACGGGCAAGTACGGCACCACGGGCGAAGCGATCGACTTCGCGCTGCTCGTCGACGGCCTTCAGGCCGAACGCGAGCAGGGCATCACGATCGACGTGGCCTACCGCTACTTCGCCACGGACCGTCGCAAGTTCATCATCGCGGACACGCCGGGGCACGTGCAGTACACGCGCAACATGGCGACGGGCGCCTCGCACTGCGACCTCGCGATCATCTTGATCGACGCGCGCAGGGGAGTGCTCGAACAGACGCGTCGCCACGCGTTCATCGCGACCCTGCTCGGCATCCGACACCTCGTGGTCGCCATCAACAAGATGGATCTCGTCGACTACAGCCGCGAGGTCTTCGAGCGCATCCGCGCCGAGTTCGGCGCATTCGCCGCGAAGCTCAACGCGACGGACATCCACTTCATCCCGTTGTCGGGCCTCCGCGGCGAGAACGTCGTCCACCGCAGCCCGAACATGCCCTGGTACCAGGGATCGCCGTTGCTCGACCACCTCGAGAACGTGCACATCGCGAGCGACAAGAACCTCGTCGACCTGCGCATGCCGGTGCAGCTCGTGCTGCGCCCCAACCTCGACTACCGCGGCTTCTGCGGCACGATCGCCTCGGGCGTGATGCGCAAGGGCGACCCGATCGTCTCGCTGCCTTCGGGCCGCAAGAGCCGCATCAAGTCGATCGACACGTTCGACGGTTCGTTGCAGGAGGCGTTCGCCGGCATGGCGGTCACCGTCACGCTCGAGGACGAGATCGACGCGAGCCGCGGCGACACGCTCGCCAGCCCGAACAACTCGCCCAACGTCGACCACGACGTCGAAGCGATGATCGTGTGGATGGCGGAGGAGCCGATGCAGCCCGGCAACCGCTACATCGTCAAGCAGACGACGAACAGCAGCGCCGTCACGGTCACCGACCTGCGCTACCGCATGAACGTGAGCACGCTGCGCAAGGAAGAGGCGAACGCGCTCGCCCTCAACGAGATCGGTCGCGTCCGGCTGGAGAGCATGCGTCCGCTGCAGTGGGACCCCTACGGGAAGAACCGCAGCACGGGCTCGTTCATCCTGATCGACCGCATGACGAACGCGACCGTCGCGGCCGGCATGATCCTCGACCGCACCACCGCGGAACGCGCGACGGACCGCCGCCGCCGTTCGGGAGACGCGGGCACGAACCTCGTCACGCACGCATCGCACGTCACCAAGGACGAGCGCGCGCGCCGTCTCCACCAGGAGCCGCTGGCGATCTGGTTCACGGGCTTGCCGAGGAGCGGCAAGACGCCGACGGCCTTCGCGTTGGAGCAGGAGCTCTACCGCCGTGGCTACGCGGCGCACGTGCTGCTCGGCACGAACCTGCGCACGTCGCTGTCGCGCGACCTCGGCTTCTCGGGCGAGGACCGCTGGGAGCACCAGCGCCGCGCCGCGGAGGTCGCGAAGGTCAGCTGCGACGCCGGCCTGATCGCAGTCGGAGCGCTGATCGCGCCGCTCGCGTCCGACCGCGCGCAGGCGCGCGCGATCATCGGCGCCGAGCGCTTCGTCGAGGTCTACTGCAGCGCGCCGCTGTCGGTGTGCGAGCAACGCGACACGACGGGGCTCTACGCTGCGGCGCGCGAAGGCCAGCTCCGCAACGTCACGGGCATCGACGCGCCCTACGAGCCGCCGTCGTCGCCGGACTTCGTGCTGCCGACCGGCGAGCAGTCGCCGGAGGCGTGCGCGAAGATGCTCTGCGACTTCCTCGAGGCGAAGGGCCTGCTCAAGAAGGTCTGACGCGCGCGACGCGGTCCGTCAGCGCACGCCGCTGCGGACCGCGAGCAACGCGAGCGCCAGCAGGACGAGCCACGCGGCCAGGTTGCGCGGCGGCTCGGCCTGCAAGTCGAGCGCTCGATCCGCCGTCGCAGACGCGGATCCGAGCGCCGACTCGGAGATCGGCACGTCGCTGCCACGGACGTCGACGACGCCTCTTCCGGGCTGGCTCGACTCGTAGCATCGCAACAGCATCTGCGGGAACGCAGCCAACAACCCGAGGCTGCTGTCCTGCAGGCGGAATGCGAAGTGCACGGCGCGACCGCGCGTGCCGTCCACGGCGACCGCGAGCGGCGCGAGCGATCCGTCCGGCAACTGCCCCGTGATCAAGGTCCGGCCCGGCGGCAACGCGCCGGTGAGCGCATGCGCGATCTCGAGTTCCGAGAGGTCGAGGCCGTCGAACATCGGCTCCCGGCGATCCCAGTCGACGACGAGCGGCGACGGCCACGCTGCAGCCCCAGGTCTAGAGCGGCCGAAGCTCACCATCGGCCCCGGATCCGCCGGCAGTTCGCCGAGCCCGCCCTCGACCAACAGGAAGCCCACCGCGACGCCAGGCGCTGCGTCCACGAGCGATCCGCCGACCGACTCGGCGAGCGCCTTGCCTGCCGCAGTCGCGAACGGCGCCGTGGACTCCTCGGCTTGCACGGCGATGCGGGCGCGCGGCTGCGGCGGCACATCGAGTTCGAACCAGTCGTCCCGCACGAGCGCGTCGCCGGGCGCCGCGAGCGAAACGCGCACCGTGCCGCCCTCCGGTCGGCGCTCGAGGTCCCACTCGACCGGCGCGCTGGCGCGCGGTCCGAGTTCCAGTTCGCGAACGTCGCCCGTGGTGGCCCCATCGACCTGCAGTCGCACGCGCATCGGTTCGTCGGCGAAGGAACGCACGACCGCCCCCACCCGCAACCGATTGCGCGGCGCATCGCGGTCGACGACAGCATCCAGCAGCGCGACGTTGCGCACGCCCGACGCGATCCTTGTCCAACCGCCGGCGAGCGGAGCTTCGCCGGCGCCGGCCTGTCCGTCGCCGATCGTCCACACGAGCGCGTCCTCGGCGGACGAAGCCGCGGCGAGTTCCGCGAGCGAGGCAGGCAGCAGGCCCGAGGGCTCCCCCGCGTCGACGAGCGATCGCGCGCTATCGCCGCGGCGTCGCTCGACGGCTCCTCCGCGCGCGACGACCGTCTCGACCTCGACGTGGGCCGGCGCGAGCTGCGCAAGCTGCCGCGCGCGCTCGACCGCGCGAGCGAACGCGGTGCGTCCCGCTTCGTCGCGAGCTCCCATGCTCGCGCTGCCGTCGACGAGAAACGTCACGCGCCGCAGTCCGCGCTGCGAAGCGTCCACCGGCTCCGCTGCGGCAAGACCGAGCATCGCGCACGCAAGGCACAGCAGGGCCCAGCGCAAGGCGCGGAAGCGCTGCGGCCGACGCCGGATCCGTTCCTGCGCGAGCCGCCATTGCGCGGGATGCGCGGTGGCGAGCGCCACACGCGGTCGCGGCGGTTGCGCGAGCAGCCACAGCACGAGCGCCACGGCGAGCAACCACCACAGCCGCTCGGGCGACGTCAGCGTCGGAAGCTCCACCCGGCCTCCATCCATGCGGCGGCTTCGAAGCTCGCCGTCGGCAACGTGACGCGCTGCAGCGGGAACCCGCACCGCGCGAATGCCTGTTCCTGCTGGCGCTGCAGCGCCTGGAGCTCGCGCGTCATCGCCGCGGCGAGCTCCGCGTCGATGCGCAACGGAACCGACGCGCCCGTCTCAGGGTCCACGACGGTCCTCCATCCGCACGGCTCCACCGCGAAGTCGTCAGGCAGCGTGGGCAGCCAACCGGTCACGCGCGCGCCGAGACGGCGCATGCGATGCAGGGCCCGCTCGGTAGCCTCGGGATCGACGAAGTCGCTGATCCAGTGCACGCGCGCAGGCGAGCCCTTGGCCGGCAGCTCCGGCTCGCGCGCGCCGTCGACGAGCGAGAGTCCGCCGATGCGATCGAGCGCCGCGCCGACGGAGCGTCGGCCCTCGAACTCGGCGCGGCCGTTCGCTACGAGCGCGACGGCGTCGAGGTGCACCAACGACAACCCGCACACGATGGCCGCGAGGCGCTGGGCCGTGACGAAGCGCGGCGGCGAACCGACGCCCATGCTCGCGCTCGTGTCGAGCACCACGACAGCGGCGCGCGCGTCCTCTTCCGCCAGCAGCTTGAGGAACAGCGATCCCGTGCGCGCATACGCGTTCCAGTCGATGCGACGCAAGTCGTCTCCCTGCACGTAGGCGCGATGGCCTTGGAACGTGCCGCTCTGCTGCAGCGTCTGGTTGCGTGCGCGCAGCGACTGCGCGCGCGCGCCGTCGACGCGGCCCGCGTGGCGCAGGATCTGCTCCAGCATCGCGCGGAACTCGGCAGGGAACGGCTGCGGCAAGTCGATGCGGGCGCTCACTTGTCCGAACCTCGCAGCGCATCGAAGAACGACCGCACCATCGCGCGCTCGCGCTCCGGGATCCGGCGACTCTGCAGCGCCTTCTCCTTCGCGCGCTCGAAATCCTCCGGCTTGGGCGCATCGATTGCGCTGCGTTCGCCTGCGCCCGATGCGGACAGTCGGGGCGCGGCGCCGGGCCCTTCGTCGGCCCCGGTCAGCGCCTGCTGCGCGAGCGCTCGACGCGTCGGGCCGTCGCGCGTGAACTCCGGCACCACGACCGCCACGTCCGCGGGAAGGTCGACGAACGGCGCCGGAGCCGGCTCGGGTCCGATCGGTTGCGGCGGTTCCTCGGGAGGCGGCGTGTCCTCCGGTTGCTGCGTGGCGCCTTGCTCGCGCGGCGCATCCTGCGGCCGGTCCGACTCGCCCGAACCGCCGCCCGACGAGCCGCCGCCGCCGCCGCCGGCGCCCGAAGCTCCCGATTGCGCGGACGAGCCCAAGCCGAACCAAGGCATCGGCGTCGCCGGGCGCATCCACCACAGCAGCAATAGCACGACCGCGACCGGCACGAGGTAGCGAACGGGCCCGAGGCCGACGGACACCCAGCTGCGCTCCACGTCGCGCGGCAGCGCCTCGACCTTCTGCGCAAGCAAGTTGCCGAGCCATGCGCGCATGGCCGGCGACGCGGCCCGGTCCGCCGACTCCTGCCACGCGAGCAACAGGTCGCCCATCGCCTGGCCGCCGCCGCCGAGTTCGAGCAAGGCCTGCCGCAACGCACGCCGTTCCCGCGCCGCGACCACGAGCAACGCAGCGAGCACGAAGGCCGAAGCGAGAACGACACACGCGACGCCGACCTGCGGCCACACGGTCGCAAGCAGCAGCGACACACACAACGCCGGCAGGCCGCGCACGACGAACGCGGAAGCGAGCCGCGCGCGCAACCGAGCGCGATGCACGCGTCGCGCGAATGCGCGCAACTGCTGCTCGTCGTGGGGTTCGCTGCGCAGGTCGACTACGGACACGCGGGGATCATGCGACGCGCGCGCATGGATGCCAACCGTGCGCAGCGCGCCGGAGTCTCAATGCCCCACGGGCTGCGGCATCACTGCCCAACGGGCATCGGTCTCACTGCCCCCAGGGCATCGGCAGCACGGAGAACCACTTGTCCCACCGACGCGTGTCGGTGAGCGGCAGGCGCGCGAGCAGCGTTCCGTATTGCTCACAGGACTGCCGGATGGACTCGTTCTGCGTGACCTGCGCGAGCAGCAGCAGTCCGCCCATCGGGATCGAGTTCGCGCCGGACAGCGGCCCGTCGCCGTAGACCACGCCGACGAGGGGATCGAACGCGCCCGGCAGCACCGGGTTGCCCTGGTACTCGACGGGGCAGTAGTAGCGTAGGGCGTTGGGCACGAAGCCCAGCGTCGCGTCCTGGAAGTCGCGCGCCCATGCGTAGCCGACGCTGGCAGACGTCTCCTCGCACAGTTGCAGGAAGAGCGGATCGCCGAAGAACTTCCAGGCCGCGAGATAGCCGTACAGCAAGGCACCGTGCTGCCAAGGCATGTAGTAACGGTGCGGAGTCGGGAACGGCGTGCGACCGTCCTGGGCCTGGAAGAGGAGCGCGCCGCTTGCGTGGTTCCTGAGCCGGTCCCGCTCCACGATGCCGCGCAAACGGTCGATCGCGAAGCTGCGGTAGCGAAGGTCGCCGGTCGCCACGTAGGCCTGCACGAGACCCTGCATGACCCACCCCTCGGTGCGAGGAGTCTGCATCACGCTCGTATAGAAGCCTTGCGGCCGCATCAGCCCTCGCAGCGATTCCCCGAGTTGCCGCATCTCGTCCCGGGCCCACGCGTCGCCGCTGATCGTGTAGTAGTCGAATGGCAAGTCGGAGCTCCAGTGCTCCTGGTCGAACGGCTCGAACCCGTGGGCGCGTTCGCTGCCGTAGACGACCATCGATCGATACGCGACGTAGGGATCCGCGTTCACGAGCCGACGCCGACCGAGCGACTCCGGTGAGAGGTCGCGCGAACCCGGAAACATCGGGACGCCATCCCACAGCAGGATGCGATCCGAGTTCGCGACGCGCAGACCGGAAAGGTGGTAGGGCCGCATCGCCTGCGCCCACGCTTTCTGTTCGAGCAGCAGCAGCGGCCGTGGATCCTGAGCCTGCACCGCATGCGCAAGATCCGGCGACAGAGGATGGTTGCGCGGCGTGCCGGTCTGGCCGGTGGACTTCGGATCGCCGTTGCCGCCCCACGTGCCGAAGTGCGGCGCGATCTCCCATTCGTGCAGGTCGACGCCGACGCGGAACGCGCTGTCCGAGGGACCGGCGCACGGCCCGCCGAGCAGCGACAACGCGTGCGTTGCGCGCCAGCTCGCGAAGTCTGCGAGCGGCCGCACCGGCGCATCGACCGTCGCGTCGACCGTCGCGCGCATCGCCACTTGCTCCTGCGGCGTGCTCGCGACGTCATCGCGCAAGAGCACGAACCGGTAGCGACGCATCTGCCCGTCGCCGAGGAAGGAGTCCGAGAGGACCCGGTGCGCGAGGAACCCGTCGGGTTGCGCGACCGCCGGCTCGATCCCGTTGCGATCCGCGAGGTACGCGCGCGCGTGGTCGGCGCCGCGGAACAGGAAGGACGCGCTGCGCACGTCGACGGCCCCGAGGGGATAGCGGTTGGGATCCTGGCTGCCACCCGGCGCGTCGGCGCCGAGGTAGTCGTTGCCGAGCAACCAGTCCACGACGAGGAAGGGCTGGTCGCGGAACTCGGTGACGTAGAACGTGGAAGTCAGGTAGTCGCGGCCGATGCCGGCTCCGGCCACCGCGCGGTGGTAGAGGCGCGACTTCTGCACGCGGCAGAGCGGCGTCTCCTGCACGCTCTCGCCGCCGCCCCACTGCGCGCGGTAGGGCACGCCAAAGGTGTCGCGCACTTCGGCTCCGAACTCGATCGGCGACTGCGCCAACGCGGCATGCGGCACGAACGCGCCGGTTGCCGCAGCGCCGTCCTCCACCGCGAACTGCAGTTGGGCGGACGGGGCCATCGACTCGACCCACTGCGCCTGCGCGACGCGCACGCTCTGGTCGGGCCAGCGCTGCAGCACGAGCCAGGCGGTCTCGCGGCCGCGGATCGTCTTCGCGGACAGGTCCTGCACGCGACCCCAAGGGAACGGCACCGAAGCGCGCAGCGTCTCGGTGCGCGCGCCCGAGGGGTTCTTCACCAGGACGTTCGGCTGGTAGTCGTCGGGCGCGCCCGTCCCTGGTCCGCGCTCTTCGGGCGGCGGAGCGCCCCAGTCGCGATCCGGCTGGACGCCCCCGCCACCGCTTCCGCCGGTGTTGCCGCCGCCGCTGCTACCGCCTCCACCGCCGCAAGCGGCGAGCAGGCAGGCAAGCAGGGAGATCGCTCGGATCCAGGGTCCGACGATGGAGCGCGGAAAGGGCAGGGTCAAAGTCGTGGTGCGCAAGGAGATGCGCACGACACCCTACCAGCGACGGTGTATCCCGCAATTCCCTACCCCAGCTCAAGGATGGCCCGGCGGGCACAGTCGGGGACCGCCGTAATCCCGAGCGCCAACATGTGGGCGGAGCCGGCCAAAACGAACGCTGCTGCATGAGGGCGGACGCGAAAGCAGCCGCCCCGCGCAGAGGCGATGTCGCAGCGATCGAGAGGCGACGCAACCGAGGGGATCAGCCGCCGCCGTCCGGCTTCTGCTGCGGCTGCACAGGCTGCTGCGGCTCGACTGGCTTGGGTGTGGGAGCTGGCGCCTCGGTTTGGTCCTTTGCGGCAGGAGCCGAAGCCGGGGCGGAGCCGCCGTCCTTCGCTTCCGCGGGCGCGGGCTGCGAAGGCCGCGTCGGAGCCGGCGCCACGGGCGCGGCCTCGCCCTGCTTCGCGTCGACCGGAGCCGGTGCATCCTTCTTCGCCTCGCCGTCGCCCGCCGATTGCGGAGCCGCTTCGGCCTGCGGCGCAGGATCGAAGAACTCGCCGAGGTCGCGTTCGAAGCCCGCAGCCCACTGCACCGGCAGCGCGCACACGAAGTCCGAGGCGCTGCAACGCACGTATTGCGTCGGCTTCCCTTCGATCGGCTTGCCTGCCGCGACTTCGAGCGTCGCGTCCTTGCCGTCCTTCTCGTAGACGACGGAAACCACGACGGAAGGATTGTCGAGTCCGAACTGCGCGAGTGGCGCGGTGGCGACCGTGCGCACGTAGTCCTGCGCCTGCACGTAGCCGAGGCGCTGCACGAGGCCTTCGACCTCGATCTGCCGCACCGCGCCCTTGCCCGCGGGCGCCGCCTCGCAGGCCCACGACGACTCGCCCTTCTTGCGCGTGAACGCGACCTGACCGGTCTGGTTCTTCACTTCGATGCGGCGAACCATGTCCGCAGGCACCTTCGCGACCGACAGGTCGAGCCACTGCTGCGCGTCGACCGAGCGGTTCCACATCGGCACCTCGTAGAACGCGACGTCGCGCGATTCGGCCTTGCGCACGTAGACGCCGCGAACAACGTCCGTGCCCTGCGCGCCGAGGCTCGTGTCCTTGCCGACGAGCAGTTCGGCGATGACCTGGCCCTGCGAGTTGCCGGCCTTGACGACGAATGCGTGCGCCGGATCGAGGCCGTAGCCGACGAGCTGATCGTCCGTGGCGCCCTCCTGCACGAGCGTGTCGCGGTCGAACGGCATCGACGACAGGTGCTTCCACACCTGCAGCTCGAGCATCTGTCCGTTGGCCGGAGCGCCGTACTTCTCGCCCATCGCCTGGCCGAGCACGAAGCCCTTGTCCGTGCGTTGGAACTGCAGCTGGTCGTATTGGACCTGAGGCTTCTGGTTCGGGTCTGCGCCCGGCTGCGTCTGCGCCTCGGGCTGCGGGTCCTTCGGCTTGCCGAGGACCACGGTCGCGACGTTATCGACCGTGAAGCCCTCGAACATCTTCGGCACCTGCGCGGTGTCGACGAAGTTCTCGAGATCGCCTTGGATCGTCAGCCAGGTCGGCACGGCGAGCACGGCTGCCGCGACGGCGAGAATGGTGTTGGCCTTCGTGAGGTTCATGGTCGTGCCTCAGTTGCCGATGGACTCGAGGAAGCGCCGCTTCTGCGCGCGGCGGTAGAACAGGACCAGCAGACCGACTCCCAGCACGACGATGCACGGGCCGACGACGTTCGCGAAGACGAGCGTCGTGCGCGTCGTGCGCAGTTGCTTCTCCGTGTCGCGACGGTCCACCGACTCGTCCACCCGGTCGCCGAGCAGCGAGAGCTTGCGATCCTGCGGCAAGCGCGACTGCAGCGCGACGAGGTCGCTGTCCTGGCTGATCCAGTCGAGCAGCATGGGGAAGAACGCGGCGCCGAAGATCGAGTACGGACCGCCTTGTTGGCGGAACGCGCCGCGCACGAAGTCGTCGCGCACGAAGTCGCTGTCCGCGAACGCGATGATGCGCCCCTTCTTGCTCGCGGCGAGCAGCGGCTCGGGATCCGCGGGAGCCTTCGCGACGGCGTCGTCCTGCGGCTTCGGCGCCGGCGGGCCGATCTCAGGCTTTGCCGCAGCGTCCTCCGCAGGCTTCTCACCATCGGCCTCCGCCTTCTTGCGATCCTCTTCCTCCTTGAGCTCGGACGCCTTCTTCGGCCGCTGCTTGCCGGCGAAGAACGACGAGAACGTGCCGGAGACCTCGAGCATGAGCGGCGCCTGACGACGAGGCTCGCTCTGCAGACGCTGCTGGAGCTTCTGGTTGAAGCCCTGGTTCGCGAGCATCTGCGCCTGCAGGTCGCGGCCCATGAGCGAGTTCAACGTCGCCTGCGGATCCTCGATGATCGTGAGCGGCGACGACCACAGCAGCACGCGACCCGTCACGCCCTCTGGCAGCGACGGCTCGACGCCGTTGCTGCGCAGACGCAGCAAGCACGGCCAGTACATGCCAGGCCCGCGCTTGAACTGACGGAACGCCTTGAAGAGGAACTCGTCCGTGTCGATGCCGGGGCGCAGCGTGCGCCGGTAGTAGGCAGCCTGCTCCTCGTCGAGCTTGCCGCCGGCCGACGCGAGCTTGTTCGCGATCTGCGGCTGCGACCAATCCCCGTCCACCGCGTGGAAGAAGTAGGGATAGCCGACCTGCCGCACGATGCCCATCTGCATCGGCACGCCGAGGTACTCGAAGCCGCCCGAGAGCGGGTTCTGCGCCTGGCCAGCCTGCGGCGCGAGGTCGGCGACGATCTGGCCCGGTTGCTCGATGCCGTAGTGCAGCAACTGGTCCTGCCACCGATGCTGGCTGTCCTTTGCATCGAGGCTCATCGGGATCTTCGCGCACTGCCGGTTCGGCGACAGGCCGTAGTCCGCGGCATCCGCGAACAGCACCACCGTGCCGCCGCGCATGACGAACTGGTCGATCACGTACTTCTGGCGGTCCGTGAGGTCGGTCGGCCGGAACAGCACGAGCGTCTCGACGTCCTCGGGCACCAGCGCGCCTTCGGCATCCTTGTAGTTCTGCAGGTCGTAGCGCTTCGCGACGTCCGGCATCGAGCGCACGGTCTCCCAGCCCATCGCCTGGCCTTGCTGGCCCGGGACGGCGGACGGCCACTCCATGAAGCCGACCTTGCGACGCTCCTTGGTCACGACTTCCTTGATCGCCGGCGTCACCGTCGCCTCGGCGAGGAACGACACCGTCGGCGCGATCTGCTCGAGCACCTTCTGCTTGCCGCCGTCGTATACGAGGCGAAGACCCTGCCAGTGGCGCGAGACGCCGACCGCAGTCGTCGTCGCGCTCTGCGTGTCGATCGGCTTGATGCCGATGCGCGTGCAGGTGTCCTGCAGGTTCTTGTCGTCGATCGGGTTGAACCGCTTCACGACGACCTTGCCCTTGCCGAGTTGCATGAGCTCGTCGAGGAAGTTGTCGAGCACGACGCGCGTGTTGCGAAGGTCGGCCGGCAGGTCCTCCTTCGGGCTGAAGTAGGCCTCGACGACGAGGCGCTTCTCCAACTGGCCGACGATGCGACGCGTCGACTCGGTCAACGAGTAGAGCTGGTCGCTCGTGGCGTCGAGGCGCGCGCGATGCCGCGACGCGAGGTAGACGACCTGGCCGAGCACGACCAGCAGCAGCACGAAGTGCAGCGCGAGCGCGATGGCGAGCCCCGACTGCGACCGACGCGACGTCATGGCGAGATCCGTTTGCATTCTCCGCATGGCGATCACCCCTTCAGGCGCCGGTAGTGCAAGACCAGCGCGTTGGCGTGCAGGAAGAACCCGCAGAAGCAGACGTAGTAGACGACGTCGCGCGTGTCGAAGACACCGCGCGAGATCGACTCGAAGTACTTGTAGGGGCTGATGCCGCCGAGCAGGTCGACAGCCCACGTCGGCAGGAAGCCGGCGATCCACTCCGCGATGCGCGGGAAACCGAACGCGTAGAGCACGAGCAGCGACACGAGCGCGAGCAGCAACGCCACGATCTGGTCGCGCGTGAGGCTCGACCAGAACATGCCCACCGCGAGATAGGAGCCGGCAAGCAGCAAGGTCGCGACATACGCGCCGACCACCGGGGCCCAGTCGAGGCTGCCGTAGCCAGCGAGCGTGAGCGGCAATCCCATCGTGCAGAGCAACAGCAAGCCGAGGAACGCCAGCGCCGCGAAGAACTTGCCCGAGATCAGGCTGCCGATGCGCACCGGGAAGGTCATCAGCAACTCGATCGTGCCGCTGCGCCGTTCCTCGGCCCAGAGCCGCATGGTGAGCCCCGGCAGGAAGAACAGGAACACGATCGGCAACAGGCCGAAGAACGCCTGCATCGAGGCCTGCTGGCCGTCGACGATCTGCTGTTGCGCGGCGAGGTACATGAGGACGCCGAGGAACAGCACGCCGAACACGTAGGCGATCGGCGACAGGAAGTAGCTCTTCAGCTCACGACGGAAGATGACGGCGGTCTCACGCATGGGCGGCCTCCTGCAGCGGCGCCTTGGCCTCTGCGCCGGTCAAGCGGCGGAACACGTCTTCGAGGCTCGAACGTTCGCGCACGAGTTCGAGCAAGGACCAGTTGTTCTTCACGACGAGGCGCGCGACGGCCTCCTCGATGGGCGCGCTGCCGGCGCCGACTTCGACGCGGCACGACAGCGAGCCGTCGGCCTCGGCGACGAACGCGGCCTCGCGGCCCGGGAAGAGCTCGCTGAACTGCCGCTGCACGGCGTCCTGCGGCCCCTTCACTCGCACGCGCAGCGTGCTCGCCGGCATGCTCGCGACGAGGTTGTCTCGCGTGTCGTCGGCGACGATGTTGCCTTGGTGGATCACGATCACGCGCGAGCAGGACTTCTCGACTTCCTGCAGGTAGTGCGTGCTCAGGATCACCGTGTGCTCCTGACCGAGGCGCTCGATGAGGTTGCGCACCTCGATGATCTGGTTGGGATCGAGACCCGACGTCGGCTCGTCGAGGATCAGCACCTCGGGCTCGTGCACGATCGCCTGCGCGAGGCCGACGCGTTGCTTGTAGCCCTTGCTGAGCTCGACGATGTTCTTGCCGGTCACGCGCGACAGGCCGCACAGCGACACCGCGCGGTCGATCGCCTGCTTGCGCTTCGACACGGGCACGCCGCGGATCTCGGCGCAGAACCGGAGGTAGTCGTCGACGCGCATCTCGCCGTAGAGCGGCGTGCTCTCGGGCAGGTAGCCGATGCGCGAACGCACCTTCAGCGACTGCTCCACCACGTCGAGTCCGTCGACGGAGGCTCGGCCTGATGTCGGCAGCAGGAAGCAGGTGAGGATCTTCATCGTCGTCGACTTGCCGGCGCCGTTCGGGCCGAGGAAGCCGATGACCTCGCCGCGCTGCACGCGGAACGAGATGCCGTTCAAGGCATGTGCCAGACCGTAATCCTTGCGGAGTTGTTCGACCTCGATCATCGCAATGGGGTCCTTCGCAGGAGCATGGGAACGTGTGCAGGGTGCTGTCGCCGGGCTGCGCGACAGGTCGCCCAAGACGGACGACCCGCCCGCCGACTCCCGGCGCGGCGGGCAGCATGATCGGCCCCGAGGCCGCCCCTTCTGCAGCCGCCGCATGGTCCGTGGCAACTGCGCAGCCCGTGTCCGGGATCCGCGCGTCGCCATCGGCGGTTCAGATCCCGAACGACCAACGGTCGCTCGGGCGCTGCGTGGCCGCGATGGCGGCCACACGGGGTGAACTCAGAGCCTTCGGGGTGATTCCTCGCAGGCACTCAGTCGTCGAGACGGAACGAGTCGAGGAACGCCTTGTTGCTCTCCGTCTTCATCAGACGGTCGATCAGCAAAGGCATCGAGTCGAGCGCGTTCATGCGCGCCAGCACGCGGCGCAACGTGTAGATGCGCTGCGTGATGTCCTTGCCGAGCAGCAGCTCTTCCTTGCGCGTGCCCGACATCTCGATGTCGATCGCGGGGAAGATGCGGCGTTCGGCGAGCTGGCGGTTGAGCACGAGCTCCATGTTGCCGGTGCCCTTGAACTCCTCGAAGATCACCTGGTCCATGCGCGAGCCGGTGTCGACCAGCGTCGTCGCGAGGATCGTCAGGCTGCCGCCTTCTTCGCAGTTGCGCGCGGCGCCGAAGAACTTCTTCGGCATCTCGAGCACCTTGGCGCCGATGCCGCCCGACATCGTGGCACCGCCGCGACCGCCGAGGAAGCTGTTGTAGGCGCGCGTGAGGCGCGTGATCGAGTCGAGCAGGATGACGACGTCGCGGCCGCTCTCGACCTGACGCATCGCCCGCTTCATGCACATCTCGGCGACTTCGATGTGGTGCTTGGGGCCTTCGTCGAGCGTGGAGACGAGCACCTCGCGGTTCTCGCCTTCGACGCTGCGCTTCCAAGCGGTCGCTTCCTCGGGGCGCTCGTCGATGAGCAGCACCATCATCGCCACCTCGGGGTAGCGCGCGGCGATCGCGTGGCAGACCTTCTGCATCAGCATCGTCTTGCCCGAACGCGGCGGCGCGACGACGAGGCCGCGCTGGCCTTTGCCGATCGGGCACAGCAGATCGATGATGCGGAGGCTGATGTCCTCGTCGCCCGGCGCCAGCACGAACTGCGGCTGCGGGTCGATGACCGTGAGGTCCTTGAAGTTCGGACGCTCGCGCGCGTCCTCTGGGTCCATGCCGTCGATCGACTCGACCGACACGAGCGTCATGCGCTGCTGACCGCGCGTCGGGATGCCGGCCTGGCCCTCGATCTCGGTGCCTTCCTGCAAGCGATGCTGCCGGATCAAGGACATCGGCACGAACGTGTCGCCGCCGGGGATCGAGTCGGGTAGGTAGTGGTTGCGACGTTGGCGCAGCCAGCCGTTGCCTTCCTTCGTGTACTCGAGCACGCCGAGCACGTCCTCCGTCGGGCCTTGCGCCTCCGGCACGAAGTCCATCGGGGCTCCACCGCCACCGCCGCCGCCACCACCGCCGTGGCCGCCGCCGCCGCCATAACCTTGGCCGCCGCCATTGCCCTGGCCACCGCCACCACCGCCGCCACCACCACGACGGCGCCTGCGACGCCTGCCGCCGCGCCAGCGACGACGATCCGGCCCACCGCCCTGATCCGGGGCGGGTCCACCGCCCCCTTCGAACTCGTTCTCGATGCTCATGAGTGCATCCGGGCTGCGCGCATTCCGCGCGCACCAGTGCCGCTAGCGGCAAACAACCGGCGATGCGGATCGACCTCGCGGCCGATGCCCCCGTGCCTGGGGAGCCCCCGACGATCGGGAGCCATCGCTCGACCCCATGCGAGGTTCTCGCCTCGACACGCGGTCATCCTGTGCGCCCTCCAGGAACACCCTGGAAGGAATCTGCCGGACCCATCCCAGATCCGGACAGCCTCGCCTCCTCGACTCGGAGATCCCGCATGGGCGGGATAGCTTCTCGAGCCGCAGAACGGATCCGACCGGGAGAGCAGGGGGCTCTGCCGACGGCCCTGGGCGAGATTCGCGGGCTGAAATCACCTCGCGATGGGCCGGGACGGTAGCGCGCAACAAATGGGATCGCAAGGGCGCGGACCGGGAATCTGCGAGCGGTCAGCCCGGCCTGCGCACCCCGAGGCTCGCGACGCGGCGCCAGCCGCGCGCGCACGGGACCAAATGCCCAGCATGGCGTCGTTGCACCGTCTGGCGAAATAGGCTACAGGCCGAAGATCGTCGGACCGCACTCAACCTGCTGCGCTCCGAAACCCGATTTGGGGTTCGCGGCAATGCCGCACCCCACCAACCGACGACCGATGCTGAACCCTAGCGATCCCGATCTCCGCACCCGGCTCGAAGACGAAGACGACGAGAAGCCGAGCCCTCAGAGCCAGGACAAGGGCGGCCAGCCCGGCTACCTCGAGAAGCTGATGCTCGATTCGCGGACGCTGCTGATCAGCGGCCCCGTGAACGACCGGATGCTTCGCGATGCGACAGTCCGCTGCCTCGCGATGGAGGCGCGCGACCCGAAGAAGCCGATCACGGTGCTGATCAACTCGCCGGGTGGCTCCGCGGACGCAGGCTTCGCGATCTACGACCTGCTGCGCTTCATGCGCCCGCCGGTCCAGACGGTCGTCAACGGCATCTGCGCGTCGGCCGGCATCCTGATCCAACTCGCGGCCGAGAAGAACCGCCGGTTCACGCTGCCCGAGTCGCGCTTCATGATCCACCAGCCGTCGACCATGGGCCGCGGCACGGCGAGCGATCTCGACATCACGGCGCGCGAGATCCTGAAGATGCGCGACCGCTACAACAAGATCATCGCCGAGGCGACGAACAAGAAGCCGGAGACGGTGCTCGAAGACGCGCGCCGCGACTTCTGGCTCGATGCCGGCCACGCCCTCGAATACGGCCTGGTCTGCAAGGTCATCAAGAAGCGCGAAGAGCTGCCGGAGTGAGGTAGTTCGCGGGCGCGCGCAGGCGCTGCCCGCATCGGCGCTGGCCTTCCAGGCTGCGCCCGCCGCTGCGGTGGGACTTCAAGAGTCCCCACCGCACCCTCGAGCGCCGCGGCGCATCGACTCCGCGGCGACGGACCGCGAAGGGCTTCGCCGAACCTCGGAGCTGCGCTACACGTTGACGGTCCCCATGACCGCCGCGTCCTTCGTCCGAACCGTCGCGCTGCTCGCGGCGACCGCCTGCGCATCGGCGCAGTCGCAGGGCTCGATCGTCGGCCTCGCGACCGACCCCGGCGGCAAGGGTATCGAAGGCGCCACGGTTCTCTTCCGGCCGGACTCGCATCCGGACATCCCGGCGCTGACCGAAGTCACACCACCTGCTGCCTGGACGGATGCCGCGACGGACCGACGCGGCATGTTCCGCATCGCCTCGCAGCAACCCGGCATGCTGTTCGTGACGACCGAGGCTGGCCTCGGCGGCGTGGCGCTGCGCGCATGGCCAGGACGCGCCGCAGCGCTGCGGCTGTCGCCGATGGCGGAGGTATCCAACGCCGAGGGCGGCGAGATCGAGGTGTTCGCGGCAGCGCGGCTCGAGTCGGGCGACGGCACGGAACGGCGGCTCCTGCCTGTCCTGCGCGGTGAGACCGTTCGCCTGCCGGAAGGCGACTACGAGCTCTGGTGGCTGTCGCGCCGCGGCGCTGCGTGGCAGAAGGTCTCGCTGCGTTCGGGCCAACGCAGGCAGCTGCAGGCGCTGCAGTCGAGCGAACCGGTTCCGGATCTGGGCCAGCGCCTGTCGCCCTCCGGCTTCCCCCACCTCGACCTGCGTGGGGCCACCGCGCTGCTCGGCAAGGCGTCCCATGCCACTTTGCTGCCCCATGCCGCCACGGAATCGGCGGAGTGGTTCTCGCTGCGCATGGTCGATGCGCCCGAAGGCGCGCGGTGCGCGCTGCTGCTCGGCGGCGACGGCTTCCGCGTCCACACGGACGCGCAACCGGTGGACGGCGCCGTGAGCCTGCCGATCCTCCTGCGCACCGGCAACGACTGGGTCGTCGCGCACGCGCCGGGACGCGCCGCGCACGCGCTGCGGCTGGCCAATGCCAAGAAGCTCGGCGAAGTGCGGTTCGCCGGGGATCGCACCGTCGCGTGCGAAGTGATCGGCCCCGACGGAGCGCCCGCGGCCGATGCGGTGATCACGTTCCGTCCGGAGTTCTACGGGCCGATCACGGCGCGCGCGTTCTGCGACGAACTCGGCAAGGCGCGCCTCGGCCCGATCGCCGGCGCAGGCATCGTGTGCGTCGAGGGCGAGCGCCATCTGCCGTTCCAGGCTTCGCTCGCGGACGGCGACGCCGCGCCGATCGCGATCCGCCTCGAGGAGGGCCTGCGCGCGACGGGCATCGTGCGGTTTGCCGACGGCAAGCCGGCCAGTTCGATCGTCGTCACGTTGCGCGACCGCACGGGACGCATGCTGCCGCCGACACGCACGTGCGTGAGCGCGAACGACGGCTCGTTCTCGTTCGCGGGCCTCGACGACAGCATGCACTGGGTCGCGTTCGCATCGACGACGCTCGACGGCAAGACGTTCAGCGCGCAGCTCGTCGCGCGCGGCGGCGGCGATCCGATCGTGCTCGTGCTCGAGGATGAGGACCCGAAACTGATCCGCGACGATCGCTGACCGCGCTCCGGCGCGCGAGGCTTGCCCGACGACTCAGTAGAGCAGCGTCGCGAGCCGGCGGCGGTAGTCGTCGAGACGTTCGTCGTCCTCGCCGACCAAGAGGAAGCACAACAGCATCGCCTTGCGCGGCAGGCCCCCGCCGAACGCCTTGTCCGCTGCGACCGCTTCGAGGATGCCCTCCATCGCGGCCTCGACGTCACCGGCGAGCAATGACTGCCGCGCGCGCGAGAGCAGTCCTGCCGCGCCCGCGCCCGCTGCGAGCGGAGCCTCGAAGAACGCGACGACGTCGCAAAGACGCTGCGCGTTGTCGGCGAGCTCGTCTTCCTCGGGGAATTGCGCGAGCTCGCGGCGGACGGCCTCGACGTCGCCAGCGCGAGCCGCCTGCAGCGCGCGCTGGTAGCGAGCCTTCGGCGCGTTCGGGTCTTCCTGCTTCGGCTCCGCGGCGGCATCGCCCTCGGGCTTCGCGATCGGTCCGATCGCGTTGCGCTGCAGGAACCGCTTCACCTCCGTCTCGCGCAGGGCGCCCTGGAAGCCGTCGACCGGGCGGCCGTTGTCGACGAGCACGCAGAACGGAATGCTCTGCACCTGGAAGGCCTGCGCGAGCTCGCGCTCCTTCTCCGTGTCGACCTTGCCGAGCACGAAGCCGCCGCCGTAGTCCTCCGCGAGTTGCTCCAGCACGGGCCCGAGCTGCTGGCACGGGCCGCACCAGCTCGCCCAGAAGTCGAGCAAGACCGGCGTGGTCGCGGAGCGCTCCACGACTTCGGCCTGGAAGTTCTCGACGGTGACGTCGACGACGAAAGGTCCGGTCATCGCGAACCTTCTTAGGCTCGCGGCAACGCGCGGTCAAACCTGCGCGACGACGCGGCCGTCCGTCAGTGCGACGCGACGCCCATCGAACGCAGCATCGTGTCGACGAGCTGCAGCACGGCGTAGCCGAGCGCGACCTGCGCCGTGAACAGCAGCGAGGCGAGCAACGAGCCGGCGAACGACATGCGGTAGAAGGACCGGTGCATCACCGGCACCAACGCCGCAAACGTCACGGCCGCGAGGCCCAGCGCGCGCGACTGCTGCGCGACGAGCGCGAACTCCACGCCGAGCGCCGCGAGCAGGCCGAACGCGAGCCCCATGGAGCGACCGAACGAAGGCTGGTCGGCGCCCGACAACTTCGCCGCGAAGTGCGAGAACAACGACAGCAGCGAGAACAGCGTCACGACGAGGCTGACCCACTGGTACGGCTGCGCAGGAACGAGCCACGGGTAGCGCTCCTCCAACTCGACCGTGCGCATGCGGAACGGACGCATCGAGCCCGCGACCGCCTCGGGAGCGCCTTCGGCATTGCGCGCCGCAGGACGCGCAGGACGACGCGCAGAGCGTTCCACGGGCGCAGACTCTGCCGCAGGAGCAGGATCCGCCTGCGTCGCGTCCTCGACGACCCGGAACTTGCACTCGCGGATGCGATCCGTCGGGTAGGCGCGCGGCTCGCCGCCGACCTCGACCACGATCTGCTTCGTGTCGAACTCGAGCACAGGCCCCTCGATGCGGAGGCCGTCGTCGAGCACGAACTGCACATGGCGCTGCTGCGCCGTGGCGACGGCGCTGCAGAGCAGACCGAGCAGGAGCACAAGGAGCGCGCGCATGGGGTCGCATTCGGGTTTGCGCAGCAACTCCTTGAGCGGCGCGTCCCGAAACGGGCCCTGCTCGCAGGCTCAGGGCAGACTTCCCCGCCGAACCCCGTGCCAACGGCGCAACGGATGCGGTCTGCCGCCGATCCGCCGCGTCCGGCGGCAAACCTTCGTCAGCGGACCTGCTTCCACGCAAGCCACTGCGAACGCCGCGCGTCACCGGGCTCCGCGCGGCTGTCGAGCCACTCGATCTGCGCGTCGCGCAGCGCGGCGTGTCGACTGCGATCCGGGCCTTCGGGCGAGAGCAGGACCGCAGTGTGGTGAACGGTCGCGGCGAGGTTGCGCGCCTGGAAGCGCGCGGGCGCGATGCGCAACACCTCGCCCGCGAGCTTCAGCGCATAGTCGAGTTCGTTCTGCGAGAGCGACAACGCGCAATCGAGCAACTGCAACTCGACCGGCGGCCGCCCCCATCCCGACACCAGCGCGCGCACGTCATCCAGGCTCGGCGACGCATCCGGCTTGCCGGCAGCGACGAGCATCGCGGCGGTGCGCGCCTCGAGGCTGCTCGCGTCCTCTTGCTGCAATGCGGCGAGCGCCTGCTGCGCAGCTTCGGCGTCGTCGAGGTTGGCAGCCGCGCGCCAGCAGCAGAACCAGTCGCGCGCGGAGCCCGTCGCCTTCGCGGCGCGTTCCGCGAAACCCAGCGCCTCGGCCCACAGCGCGCGCTGCGCGCCCGCATCGGCGCCCGCCGAATCCGCGTGGAGCGACCATGCCTCGAACCCGGCGCGCAGCGCCTCCTCGGAAGCGCCCTCTTCGAGCAGCGGCCGCAACCGCTCCATCGCCCGGTCGTGGCGCGCCCTCGCCAACTCGATGCGCGCGGTGAGCAGACGCGCCTCGCGATCCTCTTCGCCGAGTTCGAGCAGCTTCGCGACCGTTCGCGACGGGTCCTTGCCGGAGCCGCCCTCGGCGAGGATCGACTCGGCCTCCGCGATCGCCGAGGCGCGCGCCGCCGACTTCTCGCTCGCCTCCTGCATCCAACGCACGGCGTAGAAGCCGCCGACACAGACGAGGAACGCGCCGACGAACAGGACGGGACGGAGTCTTGGGTTCATGGCAGGGGCAACGCGCTTCAGCAGATGCGGACGGCGACCATCGTGAGGTCGTCCTCGAATGCGCCGCCCGAGTGGTGACGCAGCGCCGCTTCGACGGCCGCGAGCACGGATTCCGCCGACTGTCCCTGCAGCGAGCGCAACAACTCGTGCAAGCGCGCTTCGCCGAACGGCTCGCGCTGCGGCGACATCGCTTCGTCGACGCCGTCGGTATGCAGGAACAGCAAGTCGCCCTTCTCGAGCGCGACGGGCTCGCTCACGGCGTAGTCCTGATCGGCGACGACGCCGAGGACCATGCCGGTCTTCTCCAGCGCGCGCACCTCGCCGCCGCGACAGTGGATCAGCGAGGGATGGCCGCCGTTCACGAAGCGCATCGTCTTCGCGGCCGGGTCCACCAACGCCACGAGCAACGACATGAAGTTGCCGGTCTCGACGGAGGCCGCGAGCCTGCGGTTGAGGCGCGTCACGACGTTGCTGAGGTCGTCGAGCAATTCCAGGTAGCTGCGCATGGCAGCCTGCACCGCGTGGCCGAGCAGCGCGGCGCCGATGCCGTGCCCCGTCACGTCGCCGATCATCACCGCGAGGCGGCCTCCGGGCATCGGCACGAAATCGTAGGCGTCGCCGCTGCCTTCGGACGCTCCGAACGAGCGCAGCGCGAGGTCGACCCCCGGCATCCCGTGCGGAACCTGCGGCATCAAGTGCTGCTGGATGCGTTGCGCGATCTCGATGTCCTTCTGCAGCCGCACCTTCTCCAGCGAATCCGCGTGCAGTCGCGCGTTCTCGAGGCTCACCGCGAGTTGCGCGGAGATCGCCGAGAACAACGCGAGGTCGCGATCCGAGAACTCGCGGCGGGCCGCGCGCGAATCGACGTAGATCACGCCGAGCACGCGCTGGTTCGCGACCAGCGGAGCGCACATCACGGCACGCAGCTTGAGGTCGTAGACCGACTGGCCGAGTTCCAACGCCTCCCGGTCGGAGTTCACGACCGAACGGACTGCCTGCCGGTCCTGCAGACATCGACGCACGAGCGTGCGGCTCCACTGCTGTTCGGCGGGCAGGCGCTTGCCGTCCTTGTCCTGCGCGACGCGCACTTCGAGGCTCTCGTCGGCGCCGAGCAGCAACAGCGCGCGCTCGGCCTGCGTGACCTGGATCGAGCGGTCGACGATCTGCGCGAGCACAGTCTCCAGGTCGATGTTCGCGCTGACCGCTGCGATCGTGTCGAGCAGGATCTGCAGCGACCGCTGGTCGGCGCGCGCCTCGCCCGTGAGGAACGTCGAACTGTCGCCGAACTTCCTCGGCGCATCGCCCGACACCTTGGGCCGCGACTCGGGCTGAGCCGCCGCCTCCGACCGCTTCCAGAACAAGAACCGCTTCATCTGCAGGGCCACTCTACAAGGTTGCGCCGCGCCTTCCGCAACGCCAAAATCCGCGCCCTCGCACGCCCCGGCAAACCGCCGGTTCCGGCCACCGCAGGACGCCCACCATGAAGATCGACAAGTCTGCCTTCGACGACCACGCAGTCCTCTCCCTCAAGGGCGAGTTCGACACGTTCCACTGCCCCGCCCTCCAGGAGGAGGTCGAGGCCCTCGTCGAGCGCGGCATCTGCCACCTGATCCTCGACCTGCGGCTCGTGAAGTTCATCAACTCGACCGCGCTCGGCGCGATCATCAAGGCGCACAAGCGCTGCCGCGCCGAAGCCGGCGAACTCGTGATCGCGCAGCCCTCGTCGTTCGTGCGCGACGTGATCAAGAAGGTCGGCATCGACAAGCTCATCACCGTCTGCGACACCGAGCAGGACGCGCAGAAGGCGATCGTGAAGCACCTGAACCAGCGCGAACTCGCCGGCAACGCCCCGGTCGACCACGAGAAGGTGATGGTTTCGTTCCCGGACGAGACGCGGAACAAGATGCTCGGCACGAAGCGCGCGACGCTGCTCGGCACGATGTCGAACGTCGACGGCGGCAAGGCGCAGTTCGTGTGGAACGGCAGCAAGCACGGCTTCTCGACCGATCAGGCGAAGACGCTGTTCTTCAAGGACGGCGAGGTGCGCCTGAAGTTCCAGGTCAAGATGATCAAGCGCAGCTTCTTCGAGCTCGCCGGCAAGGTGACGAACGTCGAGATTGCGGACGAAGGCGGCGTGCGAGTGACGGTGCAGTTCACTTCGGTCGACCCCTCGGACCGCGACGCGCTGTCGCAGTTCGCGGAAGACATGGCGTTCCTGAAGCGCCAGCTGCCGCAGTGAGGCCCGGGGCCGGCCACGCCGACCCGTCGTGAGCGCGAGGCGCAAGAGCGCCACGCCGGCCAGCCAAGCGGGTCGGCCAGCGAGGAAGGATCCGAGTGCGAGCCTGTGCGAAGGCGGGCTCTCCCGCCTCGGCGGATCCCACCGAAATTCGGCGCGGCCGCAGAGGCCAAGCGTCACGCGCCGCGAGATCTTCGGATCGACCGGCCGCCGAGAACCGGCATGCGTCGCAGGCAGCCGATGCACGGGCTCGCGCCCGCCGAAAGCCTGGGGGCAAACAGGCGCGCGCGGAATCGCGCTGCAGCCTCTGAAGTTCGCCCTCTTGCACCGACACCGGGTCCGCGTGCAGCGGCCCGGCGCGGATCAGCCGGAGCGTCGGCTCCGGCCCTGCAGATCAGCCCACGCGGAACTTGCCGGCGCGGCGGATCTTGCGCTTGATGACCTTGCGGCCACCACGGGTCTTCGAGCGGGTGCGGAAGCCGACCTTCTTGAGGCGCTTCGTCTTCGAACGGCGGATCTTGAGCTTCATGGATGGTCTCCTGCGGACATGCGCCGCTGCCGCGGCCGCCGCTTCGAGGGCGGGGGACGGTAGCGACTGACGAGGGCAGTTGCAACCCCGCGCATGGACGCTGTGTCGAGCGGCCGGATCCTCGTGCTTGCGGGCCAGGGGCGCGCAGGCATCCTGCGCATCCCATGTCGTCCCATCATCCTCTCCGGGGCCTGCTCGTCGCCAGCCTCCTGTCCTCCATCGCGACCGCGCAGTCCCCCGTCGGCGCAGCCTGGGTCGACGCGCGCATGCCGCGCCTCCAGGCCTTCTACCAGGACCTGCACCAGCACCCGGAACTCTCGTTCCAGGAGAAGCGGACGGCCGCGGCGCTGGCCACGGCGCTGCGCGACGCCGGTCTCGAGGTGACGACCGAGGTCGGCGGCCACGGCGTCGTCGGGGTCTGCAAGAACGGCGACGGACCGACGGTCCTGTTCCGCGCCGACCTCGATGGCCTGCCGATCGCCGAGGAGACCGGTCTGCCGTATTCGTCGACGATCCGCGAGCAGGCGCAGAACGGCCAGGCGATTGGCGTCATGCATGCGTGCGGGCACGACCTGCACATGACGAACCTGGTCGGCACGGCGCAGTGGTTCTGCGAGAACAAGGACGCGTGGCGCGGCACCGTCGTCTGCATCGGCCAACCCGCCGAGGAACGCGCCGGCGGCGCGAAGGCCATGCTGAAGGACGGCCTGTTCGAACGCTTCCCCAAGCCGGACTTCGCGTTCGCGTTGCACTGCGAACCGATGTTGCCCGCGGGCTCCGTGGGCTATCGCTCGGGCCCGTTGATGGCGGCCGTCGACAGCGTCGACGTGCGCATCTACGGCCGCGGCGGCCACGGCGCAGCGCCGCACCGCACGATCGACCCGATCGTGATCGCGTCGCAGTATGTGCTCGCGCTGCAGACGATCGTGAGCCGCGAGATCAACCCGATCCAGTCCGCGGTGATCACGGTCGGTTCGATCCAAGGCGGCAACAAGCACAACATCATCCCCAACCACTGCGACCTGCAGCTCACCGTACGCAGCTACGACGAAGGCGTGCGCGCGCACCTGAAGGACGCGATCGTGCGCAAGGCGAAGGCGCTCGCGATGGCGGCCTCGGCGCCCGAGCCCAAGGTCGAGTTCTCGGAGCCGACCGGCGCGCTGAAGAACGACAAGGCGCTCACGGAGAAGGCTGCGGCCGCGATGCGGCGCGCGCTCGGCGACGCCAACGCGGTCGAAGTGGACCCGCAGATGATCGCCGAGGACTTCGGGCAGTTCGGCGACGCGGGCGTGCCGATCTGCATGTTCCGCCTCGGCACGACGGAAGCCGCAAGGCTGAAGTCGCTGCTCGCCGGCAACGGCCCGCCCGGACTTCATACCGCGGGCTTCTATCCGGACTTCGAGCCCGCGATCCGCGCCGGCATCGTCGCGACCGTCGAAGCGGCGCGCGCAGTGCTCGGCAAGCCCTGACGCAAAGCCCGTCGCGCCGCTGGCGCGCGACGCATCAGCCCAACGGGCCGGCGTCGATGCCCTCGAACGTGGCGATCGCGCGCCGCGTCCGTTCGTCGATCGGCGCGGGCCGCAGCGAAGCATCGACCCAGACAAGAACCGCGTGCCCGCGCACGAGCCGGATGCCGTCGCCGATCGAATCGAAGTCCATCTCGAAGCTCGTCCGGCCGAGCCGCCGCACGCGCGCCTTCGTCACCACCTGCATGCCCATGCGGCCGGGGACGAGGAACCGCGTCGTCGCTTCGGCCAGCACGAACGCGATGTTGCCGTCCCGCAGACCACCAAGCTGCTTGAAGTAGTCGTAGCGAGCCTGCTCGAACAGGCTCAGGTAGACCGCGTTGTTGACGACGCCTTCGGAGTCGACGTCCACCCACCGAAGGGGCGTCGGGGTCTCGAACCGGAACGGGATGTCGACGAGCGCCGAGGGCATCAGGGACCTTGCCTTTTGGGGAAACTGGAGCGAACGAGCCGGCTCGTTCGTATGACGGCCCAACCTACGCAACGGACACCCCTGATGTCGCCACGCCTGTCCGCGTTCGTTCCCGCCCTCCCCGTGCTCGCCGCGCTGCTCGCGGGGGCCGCGGCCCAGGAGCCGCTCGAAGAACGGAAGCCAGGTCTGCAGGTCGTCGAACCCGACGAGCAGGATCGCGACCTGCGCATGACCCCCGTCGTCCGCGCGGTCCAGAAGGCGGCGGATTCGGTCGTCAGCATCTACGTGAACCACGAAGTCGCGTTGGCAGGCTCGCGCGCGCCGATGCGCAACGTCACCGAAGGCCAGGGCTCGGGCGTCATCCTCGACGACACGGGCTTCGTCATCACCAACTGGCACGTGATCGCGATCGCGCTCGGCGACGCGCGTTACTCGGTCGAGTGCAAGCTCAAGGACGGGCGCGCGCTCAAGGCGCGCATCCTGAGCCACTCGGCGCAACACGACCTCGCGTTGCTGCAGTTGCAGATGGAACCCGGCGCGCGCGTGCAACCGGTGTCGATCGGCCGCTCCGACGGGCTCATGGTCGGCGAGACGGTGATCGCGATCGGCAACCCGCAGGGCCACGCCAACACCGTGACGAGCGGCGTGCTCTCGGCGATCGGCCGGTCGATCCGCGTGCAGGCGCCCGACGGGCAACCGCGCGAATACAGCGGACTGCTGCAGACGGACGCGGCCATCAACCAGGGCAACAGCGGCGGCGCGCTGCTCGACATCACCGGCCGCCTCGTCGGCATCAACAGCGCGATGGCGATGGGCGCGGAGAACATCGGCTTCGCGATCCCCGTCGACACGATGCGCGAAGTGTTCGAGACGCAACTGCTGAGCAGCGGCAGCCTCGCGGCATCGGCCGACGCGCCCTGGCTCGGGTTCGAGGTCGAGGAGAAGTCCGGTGCGGTGCTCGTGACGAAGGTCGTGCGCGGCAGTCCTGCAGGCATCGCGGACCTGCGCGTCGGCGACGTCGTCGAGACCGTGCACGGCGAAGCCGTGAAGACGCGCATCGATTTCGCGCGACGGCTGCTCACCGCGGCCACGGACCGCCCGTTCGCGCTACGCCTGCGCCGCGACGGCAAGGCTGTCGACGCAGAGGTCGCGCCGATGTCGCGCGCAGCGGGCGCCACGATGGCGATGACCGGGCTCGTGCTCGAGGAAGTGCGAGCCGACGCGGATCGAGCGCTCGTGGAACGCGCCACGCGCATGTTCTACCGCGGCTCTTCGGCATGGCGGATCCCGCTGTTCCAGGCGGCGTTGCGCGTCGTCCGCGTGCAAGACGGCAGCCCGGCCGCAGCGCTCAAGTTCGAGCCCGGCGATGTGCTGCTGGCCTCGGTCGTGCAAGACCGCTTCGGCCGCGAACGCGACGTGCGCATCGACTCGCTGCCGGACTTCGCGGCGGTTCTGCAGCAGTTCCAGGGACGCACGCTGAAGCTCGTCGTGCTGCGCGGCGACGACGACCTGCAGGGATCGCTCGACGTGCGTTCGTTCGACGCGGGTCGCTGAGCGGGTCAGCGCGCGACGAACACGACGCGCACGCGACGAGGCGGATCGCTGCGTCGCAGCGCGCGCGCCACGGCAGCGACGCCGCGACGCATCGCATCGCGACAGGAGCCACGGCGAGCCTCGACGAGGAGCAGCACGAACTCGCGGCCCGCTCGCTGCGCCCGGTGCGCGACGATGCCGTGCAGCGGCAATCCGGCAAGCATGCGCGCGCCGAGCCGCATCGGCGCCAGCGCAAACTCGACGAGGCCGCGGCCCTCGCACGGCAGCGCCGAGCGAAGCACGCGGCGCGCCTCTTCCGGATCCGTGTGGATCTGCTCGAACAACCATGCGCGCACGTCGACGGACGCACGCTCGCCCTCCTCGCCGACGCAACGTCCCATCGCGTCACCGGTAGACCCATTCGCAGCGCGCGATCAGCGTGAAGCTCGTCGCGAGGTCCACGTCGTCGATCGCAGGCGTCTCGTCGAGCCCACGCTGCACGTGCGGCCGCGACAGCAAGGCCTTCAGGTCGCGGAACGGCAGCGCCTCCAACATGAGGAACGCCTTGGGATCGCGCTCTGCCCGATGCTCCGCGAACACGGAGCCGCGCAGCGCGCGCCAGTGCGTGGGGATGCCGCCGCGGCCTTGGCCGATGCGTTGCGCGAGGTGCTCCGCAGCTTCGTCGACCGCGCGCTGCAGTTCGCGATCGGGCTTGCGAGAAAGGTGCGCCCGCAGCGCCGGCAGCACGACGCCGCCCGTGATCCAGCCTCGTTCGAAGTAGCCCGCGCCCTCGGTGAACGCGCCTTCGCCGAAGCAGAACGTGCGCAGGTCCGGCCGGTAGCGCACCGCGATCGCAGCCGCCATCCGGTCCGCAGCCGCCTCGACGACAGGATCGACGCGCCATGCGAGGTATGCCTCCAGCTCGCGCAACGGCCACGCGTAGTCGCGCGCGCGCTCGCCTTCGCCCTCGGCAACGGCTGGCATCGCCGCGAGCCCGCGGGCGATCTGCTGCGCGCAGAGCAGCATGCGGTCGTCGGCGCACACCGCGCCCGTCCAGAGCAGGCCTTGCAGCCATGCGTGCCCCGGCTCCGGCGACGCAGCGCGATGGTCGGGTCCGTGGCGGAACGGCAGGCCGGTGCGTTCGTCGAGGTCGCGGTCGCAGAGGTGCAGCGCGGAGCGCCGCGCGCGCTGCAGCAACGCCTCGTCGCCGAGCGCGAGCCCGAGCCGCAACAACGCCAGCGTCGTGTCGAACTCGAGGTTCGTCACGACGCCCCCGCTGCGCGCGTAGTCGCCCGCGCCGCGGAGGCCCGGCAACTCGACGAGCGCGCGCGCAACCTCCGCGAGGTGCTCGCGTATGCGCTGGCCGAGCGCCCCGTTCGACGGCAGCAAACCCGCGCGCTCGAAGAACGCGCGCGGCAACTGCAGCACGGCCTCGCAGCGCTTCGCCGTGCCGTCGCTGTCCTCGGTCAGCCGCTCCCCCGCCGTGAACCGTTCGCCGCGATGGTCCGCGTCCACGACGAACTCGTGCACGCGCCGCTCGTCGCTCGTGCCGTCGGCATAGAACCAGCGTGTCTGTGCCACGCGCGAAACGGACGTCGCGAACGGATCGTGCGCCTCGGACTCCTGCGCCTCGACCGCCGGCCGCGACGGACCGGAGCCGAGCTCGACGCGAATCCTGCGGCCGTCCGCGACTGCGGCGATCTCGACCCAGACGAGGCCGTCGCGCGAGCACAACGGCAATGGCCGCACCGACAGCGCGCCCGACCGCACGCACAGTCCGCGCGCGACCTCGGCTTCGGACAGGGCGACGCCGAAGCGCACCGGCGCATCGACGCAGGACAGCGTGAACAGGGTTTGGCAGAGGATGGCGAGCATGCGCGCATCCATGCCAGCAACGGCCGAACGGTTACGCGCAGCCCGGAAATCCTGCGCATGCGCGCGCAGCGCCGCGTCGGCTCGACGCCGCTAGCGATCGCGCCAGCCCGACGAGTGGAACGAGAACTCGCGCTCGAGCCAGCGACGGAAGCTCTCGTGGTAGGGCGCAGTCAGCGCCGCATGCAGGTCGGAGCGCGGGATCCAGCGCACGTCGAGCACTTCGGCCGACGCCACCGGATCGCCATCCGCTTCGCAACCGAAGAAGAACGACCGCCACACGTAGCGCCGACGGCCGGCGTGCGCGCGCTCGCCCTCCTGCACGAACAGGAAGCGGAACGGCGGCGACACGGACAACCCGGTCTCCTCGCGCAGCTCGCGCTGCAACGCTTCGTCGAGCATCTCGCCGGGTTCGACCTGGCCACCGGGAAGGTCCCACGTGAGCTGCTTCCTGCCGTCGATCACGCGCTCGTTCTGCACCATCAGGATGGAGCCGCGTCGCTCGACGACGGCGAATGCGCCGAGGAAGTCGTTCTCGCGCAGATGGGGCTCGCGGATGTCGTCGAAGGACATGCGGCGCAGCCTACGCGCCCGCGCCGCCGCGCGGGAGCGAGCGATAGAGCTCGAGCAGTTCCGCGGCCACCGCGCGTGGCTCGAACCGGAACAACCCAGCCTTCGCACGCTCCGCCATCGCGCGACCGGAACGCGGATCGAGTCGCAACCGATCGAGCGCCGCGCTGAGGCCCGCTGCGCCCTCGCGCTCGGGGACCAGGATCCCGTCGCCCCACGTCGCGAGCGCGTCGCGCACGCCGGGGACGTCGAAGCCCACCACCGGCACGCCCGCCGCAAAGGCCTCGATCGCGACGAGCGGACAGCCCTCGCGTCGGCTCGGCAGCAGCAGCGCGTCGAACGCCGGCATGCACGCGCGCGCATCAGGGTTCGCGGGCAGGAAGGCACAGTTCGCAGGGGCCAGCTGCGCGAGGCGACTGCGCAACGGCCCGTCGCCGAACACGCGCCCGGTCGCGTGCGGCATGCGCGCGAGCGCGTCGAGGAACAGGTCGATCCGCTTGATCGGCACGAGCCGCCCGTAGGCGCCGACGACGAAGGCGTCGTCGGGCAGCGACAGCCGCCGGCGCGCCGCCGCGCGCGCCAGGAACGCCGGCATGGGAACGGCCGGCGGCACGACGCGGATGCGCGCGGCGTCGGCGACGCCGAGTTCCACGAGTTCGTCGCGGCAGCTTGCGCTGACGGCGACGAGCGCCGTCGTGCGACGCGCGAGGCCCGCTTCGAGCCGCAGCAGCGCCCAAGAGACGAGCGGCCCGAAGTAGTCGCGCAGCACGATGCCGTGGAAGGTGTGCACGGTTCGCTCGATGCCGCATGCCCAGGCCGCGCGACGCCCGGCAAGGCCGGCCGCGCTCGTGTGCGTGTGCACGACGTCGGGGCGCGCGCGGCGCATCAGCGCCTCGAGCTGCGTCGTGGCCCTGCGCTGCGCGAACGGCGAACGCCGGTTGCCGAGCGCGTCGACGACGACGAATCCCTCGCTGTCGCTGTCGACGGCGTCGGCAGGGAGCCGCGGGATCCCGTGCGCCTGAAGGTCCACCGCAGCCTCGCCTTCGAGACACTGCCCCACCGCCAACACGGTCTTCCCCCCGAGCGCGCGGTGCTCGTGCCACAGCGCCACCGCCTGCATCGTCGGCCCGCCGACGTTGGGCCGCGTGAGCACGCGCATCACGCGCATCGCGCATCCTCCGTCCGCAGCCACGTCTCGAACGCGGCGACGAGATAGAGCGCATGGCCCAGGTCCGCCTTGCCGCTCCGATGCACGTCGATCGCCCGGTCGAGGCCCGACGCGCGCAGATGCGGGCGTTGCCGCGTGCGCGCGTCGCGCAACAGGTCCAGCATCGGCAGCTCGCCGCGGAACCAGCGATCGAGCGGGAGGGAGAAGCCTCGCTTCCTCTGCGCGAACACCTCGCCCGGCAACGCATGCGCGTAGGCCTTCCTGAGCGGCTGCTTGCCGAACCTCTCGCGCGGCGACAGCGCACCGGCGGCCGCGAAGACCTCCGGATCGAGGAACGGGCAGCGCCCTTCGACCTGCGCCGCCATCGTCGCGACGTCGAGTTTGGGCAGCAGGTCGGAGCGCAGGTAGAAGTCGCGGTCCACCTCGGCCGCGTGCCGGAGCCGCGACGATGCAGACGCAGCCCGCGCTGGCAAGCCGCCCACGGCAAGCGACGCGGCGATCCGTTCGTCGTCCACGGCGGCGGCGCCGAGGACGTCTTCGCGGAACGCCGGCGGCGTCACCTCGAGAAGCGTCTCGTAGGGATGGCGCGACGCGAGCGCGCGCAGCGTCCGCCCGAACCGGCGCATCGACCAAGCGTCGCCGCGCGGCATCGGCAGCCGGAACGACGGCATGCGTGCGATCGCGCGGTGGCGCGCATAGCCGAAGAGCAACTCGTCGGCGCCTTCGCCGGACAGCAGCACGCGCACGCCGTCTGCGGCAGCAGCGCGCGCCACGGCATGGGCGGCAAGCAGCGACGGATCGCCGAGCGGCAGCCCCCACATCGCCGTGAGGGCCTCGAGCGCATCGAGCGCTCCGGGCCCCGCATCGACGCGCACGAGTTCGTGTCCGCAACGGTTCGCTACCGCCTGCGCGACCTTGCGTTCGTCCGCAGGCTCGGCGTGCGCCGCGAACTGGTAGGCGCGAACGCTCCGACCTTGCGCGCGCAGCTCGGCTGCGATGCAGCTGCTGTCGATGCCGCCGGACAGGAACATGCCGAGCTCCGGCTCGCAGTCGGCGCAGCGCGCGACCGCGCGCTGCAACGCCGCGGCGAACGGCATCGACGGGACTCGTGGATCAGCCGGAGTCGCGAGGCCGAAGCCGCGAGCCTCGTCGTCGACGCGCAGCGCGCCTTCCTCGTGCTGGACGACGCCCGTCGCGCCGTAGCGGAAGAAGCGCTGCGCCGCCTGCTCGGGCAGAGTGAACGGCGCCCCCAGCGCGCGCAGCGCCGGGATCGTCGAGGCGACGGCGACCGGCTCGCCGCGCTCGCGCAGCACGAACATCGGCTTCTCGCCGAACGCGTCGCGCGCCGCGCACCACGCGTCCCGCGCTGCATCGGCGACGACCAGCGCATGGTGGCCGGACAGCGCGTCGAGCGCCGCCGTGCCGCGCTGCGAGACCAGCAGGGACGGCAGCCACGCGTCGTTCGGCAGCGACCGCCGCGCGGCGCCCGGACGCGCCTCGGCCCACAGCGCGCGCGCGTTCGTGACGGCGCCGTTCAGCGCGCCCGCGAACCGGCCGCCGCGCAACGCGACGGGCTGGTGGCTGCGCGCATCCGTGATGGCCAGGCGCGCACAGCCCAGCGCGAAGTCCCCGATGCGCAGGATCTGCGCACCGTCCCGCCCGCGCCAACGCAACGCATCGAGGGCGCGCGACAAGCGTGTGTCGGGATCGCCGGACTGGCGCGCGAGCCACGACCACCGGACGCCGAAGATGCCGCACACGCGGTGCGGTTATGCCCGTTCGGGTTGCGCCACGAAAGAGCCGCGTTGCCGCCGCGGCGACGCGTGGAGCCGCCGGGACCGGACGGAGACGACGGAGCCGCCCCACGGCCCGTCGAGACTTCGCCTGCGAAGGCCGAGCGCGCGCGAAGCGCGGGCGCCCGACGTGGCTGCGCACGATCCGAGTCGCTGCGCGCGAACGCGCGCCGGACGGCTCAGTAGAACAGCGTCGCGAGCAGCAGCAGGTGCCAGCAGAGCAGCAGCGAGTAGCCGACCAGCACGACCCAGAGGCCGATGCGCGCGGCTCGGAAGTTCTTCGTCAGCGTCAAGAACCCGGCACACACACCGATGCCGAGCGTCTTGAACAGGATGAAGGCGTGAGGACCGTAGGCGAGCACCTGGTCCACCAGCGGGTTCAGTTCCTGGCCGCCGTGCGCGAGGAACAGCAGCGTGAAGAAGGCGTCCGCGAGGTTCAGCAGCACGACGCCGAGAACGGCGAGGAGCAGGCTGGAGCTGTAGCGGTCGACGAACACCTCCTGGTCGTCCTCGGCACGTCGAACGTGCTGTCGGCGGCCGCCGAGGAAGGTGTAGCGCGAGAACATCGGCGTGGGGCGCCGACGTCGGTCGATCGTGCGCCGCTCGCTTGCGGCGATCGCGATCTCAGGGGCTTGTTGGGTGGCCAGCATGAGAAGAGTCCTGGGGAAGATAACCCATCCGCCGAAACACGGACGCTCTCGACCGCACACCGGCCGCCCCACACCCATGCCATGGGCGTTTGCGCGCCAGATTTTCTTCGCCGCATGCCGCGTCGGTTGCGGCGGAAACCGTCCGTCGCCATCCTGCGCGCGTGCCTCTTCCTTCCGTGCAGCTCCAGGTCCGCGTCCGCGGCCGTCATCCATGGTTCTTCCGGAAGATGGTGCGCAAACCCGAGAAGCCCATCCCCGCGGGCAGCGTGGTCCACGTGCGCGACAAGGACCGCAAGCTCGTCGGCAGCGGCTTCTACAATCCGCGCACCGACCTCGCGCTGCGGCTGTTCTCGGGCCAGGCGATCACGGATCCCGCGGCGCACTTCCGCGCAGCGCTCGACGAAGCGCTGCACCTTCGCGAACGGGCGCTCGGGCTGCCCGAGGTGACGAACGCCTACCGCGTCGTGCACAGCGAAGGCGACGGGTTCCCGGGGCTGATCCTCGACCGGCTCGGCGACGCGTTCGTCGCGCAGGTGCACGTGCTCGGCACGTTCCTGCAGATGGAGACGCTCGGCGAACGGCTGCGCGAACTGCATCCACGCTGCAAGCTCGTGATGCTGCAGGACGCGGACTCGGCGCAGAAGGAAGGAATGGAACGCATCGGCGCGCCGGCGCCGGTGTCCGTCGAGGTGAAGGAGCACGGCATCCGCTACGCGGTGCAGGCCGGCGGCGGGCACAAGACGGGGTTCTTCGCCGACCAACGCGACAACCGCATGCTCGTTCGCGAACTCGCGCGCGGCCGCAACGTGCTCGACCTCTGCTGCAACTCCGGCGGCTTCGCGATGAGCGCGGCTGCGGGCGGCGCAAAGTCCGTCCGCGCCGCGGACCTCGACGAGGAGATGGTCGCGCAGACGATCGACAACGCCGCGCGCAACGGCCTCAAGATGAAGGTCGAGCACGCGGACGCGTTCGACCTGCTGCGCGACCTGCAGCCCGACTTGCACGACCTCGTCGTGCTCGATCCCCCCAAGTGGGTCAAGTCGCGCGAGGAGATGGAGCAAGGCCTCGCGCGCTACCGCGACCTCAACCGGCTCGCGCTGCAGAAGGTGAAGCGCGGCGGCCTCGTGGTCACGTGCTCGTGCTCGGGCTCCGTCGACGAGGGCTCGTTCCTGCGCATGCTCGACGAAGCGTCGGCGCACGCCGGCCGCAGCGCGCGCGTGCTCATGATGCGCGGCGCGGGCCCCGACCATCCGGTGGCGCTCGACTGCCCGCAGACTCGCTACCTCAAGGTCGCGGTGCTGCAGGTCCGCGAATGAACGAAGTCGACGCGCGGCTCGCGGCGCGCCTCTTGGAGCCGCAGCCGCCCTGGCAGAAGACGACGCTGCGACGCGCCGCGGTGCTGGCGCCGATCGTCGAGCACGAAGGCGCGGACGCGCTGCTGTTCCTCGTGCGCGCGTCTTCGCTGCGCAAGCACGCAGGACAGATCGCGTTCCCGGGCGGCGCGGCGGACGACCACGACCTCGATCCCGCTGCGTGCGCGCTGCGCGAGACGCACGAGGAGATCGGCGTGGAACGGAGCCGCGTGGCGTTGCTCGGAAGCCTCCCGTCGTCGACGAGTTCGTCGAACTACCGCGTGCACTGCCTCGTCGGCCGCATCGTCGGGCCGTTCGTGCCGCGCATCGACACCGGTGAAGTCGAGCGACTGCTCTACGTGCCGCTCGCCGAGTTGCTGCAGCCCGACCGATGGACGCTGGAACGCGGCCCCGGCGCGGACTCAGAACGCTTCCCGCCGAGCCCCCACTTCCGCGTCGGCGACGACGTGATCTGGGGACTCACGGGACGATTCACGTCGCTCTTGCTCGACGCGTTGCGCGACGAGCGCTGACCCAGGCGGCGACTCAGCCGCGCAACTGCGCGCCGATCTCGCCGCACGAGCTGCGCACCGCGTCGAGGAACTTCTGTTCGTCCTTGTCCTCGAGCGTGCGGTCGTCGGCGCCGAGCGTCACCGTGAAGTTGAGGCTCTTGTGGCCCGACGGCACGCCGTCGCCGCGGTAGACCTCGAACAGCCGCACTTCCTTGACGAGCTTCTGGCCCTTCTGCTGCAAGAACGCGGACGCAGTCGCAGCCTGCACGCTCTCGGGCACGAGCAGCGCAACGTCGACGGGCAGGAGCGGGAACGCAGGCAGCTGGCGGAACGCAGGCTCCGTGCGGCCCGACGCGAGCAATGCGCGCACGTCGATCGTCGCGATCGCCGTGGTCGCCGGGACAGAGAGCTTGCGCGCAACCGCCGGGTGCAGGTGCGCGACGAAGCCCACTGGCGACCCGCCGCGGTCGATCGACACCGACGCGTTCGGGTGCACCCAAGGCTGCTTCGGTCCGTGCCAGCTGCGCGCCATCTCGGCCGGATAGCCGACGCGCTGCAGCAGCGAAGCGATCGCCTCGCGCAGTTCCGCGAACGGATGCGCGCCGTCGCGGCGCGACCAGCAGAACGCGAGCTCTCGCACTTCGTGCGGCAGCTTGTCGCCGTCGCGGCGCTCGGGCTGGTAGCCCTTGCCGTGCTCGAACAACACCGCCTCGGGGTCGCGGCGCAGGTTCTGCACGAGGTTCGACAAGAGGCTCGGCAGCACGTGGCGGCGGATGCGCGTGATCTCGGGCGCGACCGGGTTGGTCACGCGCACGTACTCGTGATCCAGCGCCATGCACTGGTCGAGCACGCTGTCTGGCGTGAACGTGTAGTCGTAGACCTCGTTCGCGCCGACCTCGGTCGCGGCGAGTTCGCACATGCGACGCACGAGGAACAGCTCCGGCTCGCGCAGCGGCGGCACGACGACGCTCTGCAGCGGCTGCTCCGGGATGTTGTCGTAGCGGAACATGCGGCCGACCTCCTCGATGAGGTCGTCTTCGATCGCGATGTCCTTCGTCGCGCGGAAGCTCGGCACCGTGACGGCGAAGCCTGTGCCCGTCTTCTGGACGCCGAAACGCAGCGACGTCAGGATGCCTTCGATCTGCGACTCCGGCAGCGTGACGCCCAGCTTCTGGTCGATGCGCGCCTTGCGCAGCGCGATCGTCTTCGGCTCGTAGCGGAAGCCCGCGGGATCCGACAGCGGGCCAGCAGGCTTCGCGGTCGGGCACCACTGCTGCAGCAAGCGCACGAAGAGGTGCACCGCGAGTTCCGCGTTCGCCGGGTCCTGCGCCTTCTCGAAGCGCGCGCTGGCGTCGGTGCGCAGGCCGAGGCGCATGCTGCTGCGGCGGATCGTCGCTGCGTGGAAGTTGGCGGACTCGAGGAACAGCGAGGTCGTGAGGCTACCCACCATCGTGCCCTGGCCGCCCATGATGCCCGCGAGCGCTTCGGGCTCGTCGCCCGCGCACACGAGCAGGTCCGTGGCTTCGAGCACGCGCTTCTGCTCGTCGAGCGTCGTGATGTGCTCGCCGGGCTTCGCGAAGCGGACGTTCACGGCGCGGCCCTTCAGGTGCGCGGCGTCGAACGCGTGCATCGGCTGGCCGAGGTCGAGCATCACGAAGTTCGTGAGGTCGACCGGCAGGTTGATCGAACGCTGCCCCACCGCGGCGAGCAGCATGCGCAGCTCCCACGGCGACGCATTGGCGACGACGCCGTCGATGCGCAGGCCGCAGTATCGCGGGCACGCCTTGTTGTCCTCGATGCGGATCTCGACCTTCTCGCCCGCGGTCGGGAACGCGACCGGCTCGCACACATCGCGCAGCGGGCGGCCGTAGATCGCCGCGAGTTCGCGCGCGAAGCCGTAGTGGCCCCACAGGTCCGGGCGGTGGTTCACCGACTTGTTGTCGATCTCGAACACCGTGTCGAGCACGGGCATCACGTCGACGAAGCGCGCGCCGGCCTGCGCGGAGTCCGGCAGCACGAGGATGCCGCCGTGGTCCTGCGAGAGGCCCATCTCGCGCTCGCTGCAGATCATCCCGTGCGAGTCGACGCCGCGGATCTTGGCGGGCTTGATCTTGAGCGCGCCCTTGCCGTCGACGTCCGGCAGCGAATGGCCCGGCTCGATCACGACGACCTTCTGGCCCGCGGCAACGTTGGGCGCGCCGCAGACGATCTGCACGACGCGGCCCGCGCCGAGGTCGACGCGGCACACGCTGAGCTTGTCGGCGTCGGGATGACGGTCCTTCTGCAGCACGTGGCCGACCACGAGCGACTCGAGGCCCGCGCCGAAGGCGTGGATGCCGTCGATCTCGGCCGTGCTCATCGTCAGGTCCGAGAGGATGCGTTGCGGCGTCAGATCCGAGAGGTCGACGTGCCGCGAGAGCCAACGGAGGGAGATCTTCATCGCAGGCCCGCCTTCACTTCGGAACCGTCGGGAACTGGCGCAGGAAGCGCGCGTCGCCGCCCATGAACAAGCGGATGTCGTCGATGCCGTAGCGCAGCATCACGACGCGCTGCAAACCCATGCCGAACGCGAACCCGGTGTACTTCTCGGGGTCGATGCCGCCCTGGCGCAGCACGTTGGGATGCACCATGCCGCACGGGAGGATCTCGATCCAACCCGACTGCTTGCAGACCGAGCAGCCCTTGCCGTGGCAGAACGGGCAGTTCACGTCGAGCTCGAAGCCGGGCTCGACGAACGGGAAGAAGCCCGGCCGCAAGCGCACCTTGAGATCCTGCCGCCCGAGGATCACGCGCAGGCAGGTCTTCATCGTGTGGATCAGGTTCGCGACGCTGACGTCGCGGTCCACGACGAGACCTTCCATCTGGTAGAAGGAGTGTTCGTGCGTCTTGTCGACGGTCTCCGCGCGGAAGCAGCGGCCCGGCACGATCACCTTGAGCGGCGGCTCGAAGTTCTCGCAGAAGCGCCGCATCGTGCGCACCTGCACCGGCGACGTGTGCGTGCGCAGCAGGTTCTTGTCGTCGAGCCAGAACGTGTCCTGGCTCTCGCGCGCCGGGTGGTCGCCCGGGATGTTGAGCGCGTCGAAGTTGTAGTGCTCGCTCTCGACCTCGGGGCCGTCCTGCCACGAGAAGCCCATCGACGTGAACAGGTCGACGAGCTCCTGCTGCACGATCGTGATCGGGTGCAGCGAGCCCATGCGCCGCTGCGGGCCGGGCTGGCTCGGGTCGAAGCCGTGCGCGGAGAGTTGCTTCTCCATCGCCGAGGCCGCGAGCAGTTCGCGCCGCGCGGACAGCGCCTGCTCGACCGCGACCTTGACCTCGTTGGCGGCCTTGCCGGCAGCAGGGCGCTCCTCCTTCGGGAGCTGGCTCACGGCGCGCAGCAGTTCTTGCAGCTCGCCCTTCTTGCCCAGGAGCCTCGTTTCGACGGCGGCGAGCGCCGCTTCGTCGGCCGCGGCAGAGATCGCGGCAATCCACTCGTTGCGTGGGTCCTTCATCGCCTGGGTTCCTGGTCAGAACAGCCGGAGCCGAAGGGTCGCACTCGCGTCAGGACTGCGACGGACCGAAGAGTCCTCGACGCGGCGCGTGCGACGCAGCCAACAGGAGTCGGCGCAACGCGGATGCGGCGCAACCAGAGCTCTTTGGCGCGGCGCGCCGAGGGCGCGAGCCGTCTCGCGCCGCGAGCGCGGTGTCGGCCGCGCCCGCTACGAAGCGACCCGAATCCCGATCAGACCAGGGCCTTCTGGGCCTGCTGGCAGATCTGCTCGAACATCTTCGGGTCGTGGATCGCCAGTTCGCTGAGTTCCTTGCGGTTCAGCTTGATGCCGGCCTTCTGCACGCCGTGGATGAACGCCGAGTAGCGCATGCCGAGCGGCTTGACCGCGGCCGTCAGACGCGTGATCCAGATCGAGCGGTATTGCCGCTTCTTCTGTTGGCGCCCGATGAACGCGTAGACCGCTGCGCGGACCGTAGTCTCGTGCGCGACGCGGATGAGGTTGCGGCGGCCCTGGTGGTAGCCCTTGGCCCGCTTGAGAATCTTGTTGTGACGCTGCCGGGTGGCAACACCGTTCGTTGCGCGAACCATGGATTACCTCCTCTTCCCGCCGAGGCACTCGCGCATGTTCACTTCGAACTTGCCGGCGCAAAGGGCGTCCTTGCGCAACTGACGCTTCCGCTTGGTAGTGCGGCGCACCATGATGTGCGAGGTGAACGCATGGCTGCGCTTGACCTTGCCGCTCTTGGTCAGCTTCATGCGCTTGACCACGGCTTTCTTCGTCTTCTGCTTGGGCATCGGTATCGGGACGTAAAGGGCCAAGGACGGTAGCGAGCCCACCCCCTCGCGGCAAGCATGGGTGGGGAAAAGTCTGACGACCTTTTCGGCCGCCACCGGGAAACGCTCGCCGGATTCCTGGCCGGACGGCACCATGCTCGCCCCCTATGGACCTCGCCCTAGCCCTGCTGCAGGGAGCCTCGTTCCTCGCCGTCGCCGCTGCTCTCGTCTACGCGCCGCTCACGCGCATCGCCTGCGCCGTGACGCTGCTCGCGGCGCTGCTCGGCCTAGGACTCGGCCTCGCCGAACCCGGCGTCCGCGAGCTGCAGACCACCCATACCTTCGTCGCCTACGAAGGGCAGAGCCTCGAACCGAGCGCCGTGCACTTCCCGACCGGGACGAAGTCCGCGCCGGGCTGGCAGTGGCCGCTGCCGTTCCTGGGCTTCGCTGCACTCTGGACCGTGCTGCTTCTGGCCGTCCGCAATCAGGAGGAGCAAAACGCCTGGATCCTGCCGCTGGTCTTCGGCTGGAGTGCCACGGCGACGTGGCTCGCGATGCAGTGGTTCGCAGCCCCCGCGATGCTGGTCCAGCCCTTCGCGCTCGACCGGTTCCTGTGGCCCGCCGGCCTCGCGCTCGCGCTGCGCCTCGCCGCGTCGACCGAACGCCTTGCCGCGCTGTTCTTGAAGCTCGGCCTCGGCTGCACGCTGCTGCGCCTGCCCGCTGCGCTCTTCAGCAAGTACGCGAGCGACGCGCGCCTCGGCACCAGCCTCGACATCTCGTCGATCACCACCGTCGTGCACCCCGTGCAGCGCATGCAGGTCGAACTCGCGCAAGGCTCCTCCGAGCAGCAGAAGTGGCTGATCTGGGCCGAGAACGTGTTCGCGCTGCCGGCCTTCCACTTCATGAGCGTGTTCGGGTTCGCGTTCGCGGTGTGGCTGATGAGCCGGCACACCGGCGGGAAGTAGAGGGCTGCAGCCCGCGCCTGCTACTTGGTCGCCGGAACGCCTCCGCCCACGACCGTCAGCACGTCAGGGACGAACTTGGGGTCCAAGGCCATCGCGGTCCGTCCGATGTGGCGCACGACGAACTTCTCGCCGTCGATCCCGAGCGTGAAGTATGCGACCTTGCCGTCTGCCTCCATCGGCCAGACGTGGACAGGCCAATCCCCGCTGGCGCCTGGGAGTTCCAGCGTCGCGGTCACCTGCTGTGCCGCCGCGCCTCGTGCGTCGACGAGCCGAACCGTCCGCATCTGCACGTCCTTGAGCACGATCGAGGCCCGGCATCGCGGCTTTTGGACTGCGCACGGAGTGACGCCGGAGTGTGCGTCGGCAACCGCGAGGAACTCCGCTTCGCCCGTCGGAACGCCTTCCGCGACGAGGTCCGAGCCCGGTCCAACCTCCACGGGTGTCCACCACGCACGTCCGAGTGGTCGGTAGGCAATGCCGCTGGCACGCGCGGCCATCTGGCCGCGAGGCTGCACGAAGTCCAGCAGAACGGTGGATCCTTGCTGCATCGCGACCTCGGCGAGCTGCGGTTCGGGCGCGCCAGCAACGCGAATGCGCATGCTCTGGCGAGCATGCTCTTCGTGCGCGACCTCGAGGTCGTAGGCACCAGCGGACAGTCCTGCCATCCGCGCCAACCCGCCTTCGTCGGTCGATTGTTCGTGAACCACCGTCGGCAGCGCATCGCCTGACTCGGATCGCCTGCGCATTCGCACGGAGGCCTTCGCGATCCCTCGAGCATACGAGTCGCGCACCATGACGTCGACGCAAGCTGGACCAGGTTCCCACGCATCGCATGCAAGTCGAATCGATGCGGCAGAGCCGTCGAAAGCAAAGCTGCCGACGCCGTGCGCGGCGCCGTTGTCACAGACGAGTTCGAAGAAGTAGCGGCCCGGCGCGAGCCGCACGATCGACTTCGCGCCCGAGACCACGTGATCCTTCGCAAAGTCGTCATTGCGACACGACCCTAGCCGCAGTCCGTCGATCTGGCGACCGACTGCGTCGAACTCGAGCGTCACGTTCTTGGCCGCCACCGGGATCCCCATCTGCAGCGCATCGCGAAACACGGCAACCGTCGCGAACTCCTGTTCCCAGTGCAGCCCGGTATCGTCCTGCAGGAACAGCCGCACCGGCCCGACAACCCGATCGAGGTCCTCCCGCAATCGGCGGAGATGCACATCGAGTTCCACGCCAGCGAACCCCCACTGCACGCTCAGGGGACGGCCGGAAGCGCTGCGCAGGACCATGTCGCCACCCGCCACCGGGTTTCCTTCGATCAGGAGCCGACCTCGAATGGCCGCCTGCCGGATCTCGGCTGGCGAAAGCACTTCGATCGCGTGGCCCGAACCGATGCCGACGACGGAATGGAACAGGGTCGAGTCCCCTTCCGGCCCACCGGTGACGGTCACGACCGCCGTGTCGACGAACGGCGGCGAGGACAGCGCGATCGCGAAGCGTCCCTGCTTGTCGGGGAAATGCTGCACGCTGGCACGGCCGCGATCGACTGCATCGAGATGATCTCGATGCGGGTGGTTCACGATCATCGTGCAACGCCCAGGACTCTCCCCGGTCCGCGTCCGCAACACTCCCTCGAGCACGACGGTGCCCGCCTTGGGCTTGTCCAGGTCGACTACGGCACCCTCGGCGGACGTCCTCGCATCCTCGGATGCGCCCGCGCTCGCGACCTGCGTTGCCGACTCCCGTGCTTCCGTTCGCAAGTCGGCGATCTGCTCCGACACGCGCTCAGCGCCGGTTCCAGCCCATAGGAACCAGACAGACATTGCCCCAAGGCCTACGGCGATTGCGACCAGGAGCGAACGAAGCGACCGGCGGCGAGTCCCTATTCCTTCCATGGATTGCGCCTCCAACTATGGCGGCGCAGCAGCATAGGAGCGCGCTCAGGGATCCACAGCCCCGCGACGCAAACTCTCGGCGCGCGGCTTCAGAGAGCCAGCGCGCGCTGCACGAGGTCCTGCTGTTCCTGCTTGTGGCGCTGCAGCGATCCGGTCGCAGGGCTCGCGGCCGCGGGACGGACTGCGTGGCCCGACCACGGGAACAGGTCGCGCACGAACGTCCACGCGCCCATGTTCTGCGGCTCCTCCTGGCAGAACACCCACTGCGCGCGGCCGTACTTGGCGCGCAGTTCCTGCAGCGGCGTCTCCGGGAACGGATACAGCAGCTCGAGGCGCACGATCGCGACGTCGTCGCGGTCGCCGCGAGCTTCCTCGAGGTCGTAGTAGACCTTGCCGCTGCACGCGACCACGCGCCGCACCTTCGACGCGTCGCGGCCGCCCGGGGCGAACATCGCGTCGTCGCGCACCGGCTGGAAGCCCGTCTGCGACAGTTCGGCCGCGGGCGAGCCCGCTTCCTTCATGCGCAGCAGGCTCTTGGGCGTCATGACGATCAGCGGCTTGCGGTCCGCGTCGATCGCCTGCCGACGGAGCAGGTGGTAGTAGCTGCTCGCGGTCGACGGATTGGCGACGCGCAGGTTCTGCTCGGCACACAGCTGCAGGAAGCGCTCGAGGCGCGCCGAGCTGTGTTCGGGGCCCTGGCCGTCGTAGCCGTGCGGCAACAGCATCACGAGGTTCGACTGCTGCGACCACTTCGCCTCGCCGGCGGCGAGGAACTGGTCGATCTGGATCTGCGCGCCGTTGCAGAAGTCGCCGAACTGCGCCTCCCACAGACAGAAGGCATCCGGACGCGCGACGCTGTAGCCGTACTCGAAGCCGAGCGCGGCCTCCTCGCTGAGCAGCGAGTCCACCACCGAGAACGTGGCCTGCCCGTCCTGCAGCGCGTTGAGCGCTACGTAACGGCGGTTCGTCTCGAAGTCGTAGAGCGTCGCGTGGCGCTGGCTGAACGTGCCGCGGCCGCTGTCCTGGCCCGCGAGCCGCACCGGCGTGCCGGCGGCGACGAGCGACGCGAACGCGAGCGTCTCGGCGGTCGCGAAGTCGACGGGCTGCTGGCCCGCGACCATCTCCGCGCGGCGCGCGAGCACCTGCTTGACCTTCGGGTGCGGGTGGAAGTCGGCGGGCCAGTCGAGGAGCCGCGTCATCCACTTCTGCAACTGCTCGTGCGCAACGAGCGGCACCGAGCACAGCCACTCGCGCGGCTTCTGCGGTTGCGCGACGCGCACCTCGGGCGGCGCAGCGAGGCGCACGGTGTCGAGCGAGCTCTTGAGCTCCTGCTGCACCTTGTCGTCGTAGCTCTTGATGTCGTCCTTCTGTAGCACGCCCGCGCGCACCAGGAAGTCCTGGTATTGCTCGCGCACCGTCGGGTGCTGCTCGATGCGCTTGTAGAGCAACGGCTGCGTGTAGCTCGGCTCGTCGCCTTCGTTGTGGCCGTGGCGGCGGTAGCAGACGATGTCGAGCACCACGTCGCGCTGGAAGTGCGTGCGGTAGTCGAGCGCGAGGCGGATCATGCGGATCGCCGCGAGCGGGTCGTCGCCGTTGACGTGGAACACCGGGGCCTGGATGCCCTTGGCGATGTCGGTGCAGAACGGCGTGCTGCGCGAGTCCTCGGGCGAGGTCGTGTAGCCGATCTGGTTGTTGACGACGACGTGCACGGTGCCGCCGGTGCGGTAGCCGTTCAGCTGCGACATCTGCAGCGTCTCGTGGACGACGCCCTGGCCCGCGAACGCCGCGTCGCCGTGCACGAGCACCGGCAACACCTGCAGGCGATCCGCGTCCTTCGGCAACTGGTCCTGCCGCGCGCGCGCCATGCCTTCGACGACGGGGTCGACGGCCTCGAGGTGGCTCGGGTTGCACGCGAGCTCGACGTCGATGTCGACGCCGTTGCTCGCGCGGTGCACCGCGGTCGCGCCGAGGTGGTACTTCACGTCGCCGGAACCCTGCGTCATCTCCGGATCGAGGTAGCCCTCGAACTCGGTGAAGATCTTGGTCAGCGGCTTGTGCATCACGTGCGCGAGCACGTTGAGGCGGCCGCGGTGCGCCATGCCGAGCACCACGCGACGCAGTCCGGTCTCGGCGCCGCGTTCCATCAGCGCGTCGAGCACGGGGATCAGCGTCTCGCCGCCTTCGAGCGAGAAGCGCTTGTGGCCGACGAAGCGCGTGTGCAGGAAGCGCTCGAACGCTTCCGCGAGCACGAGCTTGTCGAGCGCGCGCAGCATCACTTCCTTGGGCAGCTCCTCGGCGTTGCGGTTGCCCTCCATGCGGACGCGCAGCCACTTGCGCTGCTCGAGGTCCGCGATGTGCATGTACTCGACGCCGATGTGGCGGCAGTACGTGAGGTGCAGCGTCTCCTGGATCTCGCGCAGCGTCGCGAACGGCTTCTTGGTGACGCCGTCGGTGTAGAACGTGCGCTCCTTGTCCCAGATCGTGAGGCCGTAGGTCGACATGTCGAGCTCGGGCCAGTCCTTCGGCTCGTAGCTCAGCGGATCGAGGTCCGCGAGCACATGGCCGCGCACGCGGTAGCTGCGGATGTAGGTCATCAGGCCCGCCGCGCGCTCGAGGTTCTCCGCCTCGCGCAGTCCGCTGCCGATCGGCGGACGGCGGTCGTGCACCATGTGCACGGGGCGATACGGCACCTTCAACGAACGGAAGATGCCCTCGTAGAAGCCCTCTTCGCCGAGCAGCAGGCGATACATCCAGTCGAGGAACTGGCCCGACTCCGCGCCTTGGATCACGCGGTGGTCGTAGGTGCTCGTCAGCGTCATCACGTTGCTGACGCCGAGTTCGGTCAGCACTTCGCTCGACGCGCCCTGGAACGCGCCCGGCACCGTGATCGCGCCGGTCGCGAGGATGAAGGCCTGGCCCGACATCAGACGCGGCAGCGAGCTCTGCGTGCCGATCGTGCCGGGGTTGGTCAGCGTCCACGTCGTGTCCGCGAAGTCGTCGGGCACGAGCTTGCCGGCGCGCGCGCGATCGATGACCGCGTTGCTCGCCGCGAGGAACGCCTTGAAGTCCATGCTGCCCGCGTTCTTCACGTTGGGCACCACGAGGCTGCGGCGGCCGTCCTTGCCGGGAAGGTCGACCGCGATGCCGAAGTTGACGCTCTCGGTGCGGCGGCGGAACGGCTTGCCGTCCTGCAGCACGAACGCGCCCGCCATCGCGGGCACCTTCTGGATCGCCTGCAGCGCCGCGAACGCGATCAGGTGCGTGAAGCTGACCTTCGACAGGAACAGGCCCTGCTGGTGCCGGTTGAGGATGTGGCGGTTCTCCTCCAACACCTTCACCGGGACCTCGCGCGTCGACGTCGCCGTCGGCACCGAGAGGCTCTCCTCCATGTTCGCGACGATGCGCGCCGCGACGCCGGTCAGCGGCTGCAGGCCCTGCGGCAGTTCCTTCTGCGCAGCGGCCGGAGCCTCGGCGACGGCGACCGCGGATTGCGAGACGCTCGCTGCGCGTGGCGCGGCGCGCTGCTCCTCGGGCAGCGTCGCGTCGAACCAGCGGCGCCACTCCTCGGGCACCGAGTCCGGCGACTCGAGATACTCGCCGTAGACCTTCTCTGCGTAGGCGGCGTTGAGGCCGAAGACTTCCTCGAAATCGGGGCGGCTCATGGGCATTGCGTCGCGGACGCGGGCCGCTGCGGTCGAGCGGCCGTGTGCAGTCGGGGGTCTCTGTCGTGGTTCGATCGGATATCGGAGGCGGAGGCTCTGCTGCTCACTTCTTCGTGAGCAGCATCACCATGCGCTTGCCTTCCATGCGGATGCCCGACTCGACCTTGGCGATGTCGGACAGCTCCTTGAGCACGCTCTGGATGACTTGCTCGCCGACTTCCTTGTGCGCCATCTGGCGGCCACGGAACAAGCAGACGAGCAGCACCTTGTCGCCTTCGGTCAAGAAGTCGCGCGCGGCGCGGACACGGACCTGGCGGTCGTGGTCGGCGATCGCAGGACGCAGACGCACTTCCTTGACGTGCACCTGGTGCTGCTTGCGCTTGCTCGCCTGGTCCTTCTTCTTCTGCTCGTACTTGTACTTCCCGTAGTCCATGATGCGGCACACGGGAGGCCGCTGGTTGGGCGCGATCTCGACGAGATCGAGGCCCTTGTGCGCTGCGAGCGCCAACGCATCGACGGTCTCGATGACGCCGAGCTGCTTGCCCTCGTCGTCGATGACGCGGATCTGACGAATGCGGATCTGCTGGTTGATGCGCGGACCGCGGTCCTGCATCGGCGGGCGACGATCGGGACGGCCGCTGCCGCCACCACCGCTGCCGCCCGGGCCACCACTGCCGGGGCCACGCGGGCCGGGGCCACCTGCACCAGGACCACCGGCGCCAGGACCGCTCGAGCGGTCCGCTGGGCCTCCGACGCCCGGCGCGCCTTCAGGACCACTCGGACGGTCCGTGGGGCCACCGCCAATACCGCTACTGCTCGTCATGAAGCCTCGTCATTGCGTTCGTTCGTCTCCTCAGTCGGGAAGGTCGCGCCGGACGGGTCGGTGCCCGCCAGCAAGGGTCGCGAAGGTTAGGAAGGACCTGCAGGGGCCGCAACGGGCTGCAGGCTCCGGAGATCGAAAGCTCTCGCCGAAGCGCGGGCCCTCCGCGGTAGAACCCCGGGCCATGCGCTCCGCCGCCCACCGCGCGTCCGCCCTCCTGATGCTCGCCCTCGCCACGGCGCCTGGCTGCGCCACGCGGGCGGCGCCGCCAACGATCCATGCATTCCGGCTGCTCCCCGGCGCGGACCTGCGGCAGGAGATCCAGCGACGCTGCGAAACGCTCGGCATCGAGGCGGGCTGGGTCGCGACCTGCGTCGGCAGCCTCACGGACTACTGCCTGCGCTTCGCCGACCGGCAGGAAGGCACGACTGGCTCCGGGCGCTTCGAGATCCTGAGCCTGTCCGGCACCGTGTCGAAGAACGGCAGCCACCTGCACCTTTCGATCGCCGACGCCGACGGCCGCACGATCGGCGGCCACCTGCTCGACGGATGCCGCGTCTACACCACGGCCGAGATCGTGCTGTGCGAGTCGAAAGACCACGCGTTCACGCGCGAGGTCGACGGCTCGACGCCGTGGAAGGAGCTGCAGATCCGCTACCGCGGCCGCGCCGCGTCGCCGCAGTAGCGATCGAGCCACGCGAAGAACTCGCGCTGCCACGCGACCGAGTTCTGCGTCTGCAGCACCCAGTGGCCTTCGTCGGGGAACGTGACGAGCCGGCTCGGCACGCCCTGCATCTGCGCGGCGGTGAATGCCTGCAGGCCCTGGTCGTACGGCACGCGGTAGTCCTTCTCGCCGTGGATCACGAGCAGCGGCGTCTTCCAGTCCTTCACGTAGCGATGCGGCGAGAAGCGACGCATCGCGGCCTCGCCGCCCTCGGTCCTCCACCACGGCGCGCCGAGGTCCCAGTTCGTGAACCACTGCTCCTCCGTCGACAGGAACATCGACTCGAGGTTGAAGATGCCGCAGTGGCCGATCATGCACGCGAAGCGATCGCCCGCGTTGCCCATGAGCCAGAACACCGTGTAGCCGCCGAAGCTCGCGCCGACTGCGGCCGACCGCGCCTTGTCGACGTAGGGTCGCGCCTGCATCGCGTCGGTGACGGTGAGCAGATCCTGCATCGCCTGGCCGCCCCAGTCCTCGCTGATCGCATCGCACCACTGCTGGCCGAAGCCCGGCAGCCCGCGGCGGTTCACGCCCGCAACGACGTAGCCCTTCGCAGCCATCAGGTGGAAGTTCCACCGATACGAGAATCCCTGGCCGATCATCGACTGCGGCCCGCCCTGGCAGAACAGCACGAACGGATACTTCTTCGTCGCGTCGAAGTTCGGCGGCTTCACGATCCACGCGTGGATGCGCTTGCCGTCGCTCGCGGGGAACCACTCGGCCTCGACGATCGGCAGGTCGAACCGTTCGAACACGGACTTGGCGGCCCGGGTCAGCGGCAAGATCGATCCGCTCGCGACGTCGATCTCGACGAGATCGGCAGGCATCTCCATCGTCGTGCGCAGCGCGTAGACCTTGTCGCCTTTCCTGGACACCTGCAGCGACGACAGCGCGTGGCGGCCCTCCGTCACCGCGCGGTGCGCGCCGTCGAGCGTGGCCGTGTAGAGCTGCGTCGTGCCCTCGGTCTCGACGGTGAAGAACAACCGCTGGCCGTCCGCGGTCCACTGCAGGTCGTGCACCGACGCATCGAGGTCGGGCAGCAGCTCCTTGTTCTTGCCTTCGAGCAGATCGTGCACGAACAGCCGCACGCGGTCCGCCTCGAAGCCTGCGCGCGCCATGCTGCAGAACGCGATGTGCCGCTGGTCCGGGGACCAGGCCGGATCCTGGTCGTAGCCCGGCATCCCTTCGGTCAGCAGCAGGTGCGGGCCGTCGATCGAGACCGGCGCGTGGTAGAGCCCGCTGTCCGTGCTGCGTTCTTCGTCCGCGACCTTCTTGGCCGTGTAGCAGACGAACTCGCCGGACGGCGAGAAGCAGATCTGCTCGCGGCCGCCGAACGGCTGCAGCGGCGAGTCGAACGGCTGACCTTCCATGAGGTCGCGCACGCCCGTGCCGTCGGCGTTGGCGACGAAGACATGGCTGCGCGTGCCGTCGAGCCAGCGGTCCCAGTGGCGGACCATGAGGTCGTCGTAGACGCGCAGGTTCGCGTTCGGCAGGTCGGGATGGCGGTCCTTGGGCGCCGGGCCGACCTGCACGCTGCGCGTGAACAGCACGCGCGCGCCGTCCGGCGAGAACCGCAGGTTCGACGTCTCGCCGCCGAAGTCGACGACCGTGTGCACCATGCCCTTGCGGACGAAGTGCACGCCGTCCTTCGCCACGTAGGCCATCGTGCCGTCCTCGCCTACCCACTGCGGCTGCGAGCCCATCCCGATCAGCAGCGGCGGCGTCTCCAGGTCGTCCAACTGCAGCCGCATGACCATCGACCGCGACGCGTTCTTCTCCAGGTCCACGATGCGCAGCGTGTAGAGCAACCATCTCGCGTCGGGACTCAGCGCGGGCTCGCTGATCCGCGGCAACGCGACGAGCGCTTCGGGCGTGAGCAAGCGCGCGGGCGACGGCGCGACCGTCGGGGACTGGCCGATGGCAAGGGCGGATGCGACGAGGACGACGACGGACCTGACGAGGCGCAGCATGGGCGTCATCCTCCGAATCTGCCGATACGGAGGGAAGAGACGAGCTTCCCGGACCAGCCGCACGGGAAGGAACCTCGCGAGAAGACGTCCTAGGCGCGTGCCCACATCCGGGCTTCCGCTAGACTTCGACGCCTTGGACGAATCTGCCGCGATTGCGGCGCACCCGTGATGAACGAACCTGCCAACCTTCCCGCCGGCGCCGACGCGCGCCGCATCCGCCGCACCGAACGCGGCTTCACCCTCGTCGAGATCATGGTCGTGATCGTGATCATCGGCCTGCTCGCGACCCTCGTGGCGCCGAACGTCCTTGGCATGGGCGAAGACGCCAAGGTCACCAAGGCCGAGAGCGACGTGAAGGCGATCTACGACGCCGCCACCTACTACCGGATGAAGAACCCGCGCGTGCCGTCGATCGAGGACCTCACGACGCCGGACGAGAAGGGCAAGACCTACCTCCACGAGAACAGCGACGCGACGGACCCGTGGGGCAACGCCTACGTCATCCGCGAGACCGAGCGGAACCGCTTCGAGGTGGTCAGCTTCGGTCCCGACGGAGCCGAAAACACCGACGACGACATCTCCAGCAGCCGCAAGGACAAGTGAGCCAGAGCCAGGACCACGCCGCAGCCTGTGAGCCATCGCGCCCGCGCGACGGCGGCTTCACGCTGATCGAGGTCCTGCTCGTCGTCGCGCTGATGGGCCTCATCGTCGGCATGGTCGCGCCCAACCTCGGCGCGTTCGTGCCGAAGGCGAGGCTCGACGCCGCAGCCAAGGTGCTGCGCGGGCACATCGACTTCGTGCGCAGCGAGTCGCGCATCCAGGGCAAACGCTGCGCGCTGGAACTCGACATCGACAAGGGCAATTGGCGCTATGCGCTGCCGCCCGAGGACCGGCTCACGACCGACCAGGACGTGGAGTCGCTGGAGCCCCGCCGCGAAGAGTGGCAACCGCTGCAGGACGGAGTGCAGATCGTCGCCGTCGGCAACCCCAACGAGGGCATGGCCAAGAACGGCATCTTCGCGATCACCTTCGACCACAACGGCAACACCGCCGACCAGTCGGTCGTGCTGCGGCTGATCGAGGACCCGACGATGGTCTGGACGGTCAACATCCGCGGCCTCACAGGGCTCTGCGACACCGTCGAGAACTTCGACGGCAAGGAGCAGTTGCCCGAGGAAGTGTCGGAGGGCGGCTTCTGATGCGCGCGCAATCGGGCCAGGAAGGCTTCACGCTGCTCGAGGCGGCGATCGCGCTCAGCATCGTCGCGGTGTTCACGATGACGTTCCTCGGCATCCGCACGACCGCGATCGCCGACGCGATGGAAGCGCGCAACTGGCGGCTCGCCCGCGAACTCGCCGAGGAGCGCATGTCGGAGATCCTCGCCGGCGCGCTCGAGACGCCGCCGCAGTCCGGCATCGAAGAGCGCTTCGACCGCTACGAAGGATTCAGCTACCAGGTCGTCGTCGGCGAGTCCGCGATCGGCGAACTCGAGGCGTCGATCGCGAGCGAAGCGGCGGAAGAGCAGACCGAGTCGCGCGACCGCACGGAGTGGCAGCAGAACCGCGACACCTACCGCAAGGCGTCGTCGCGCGGCCTCACGGCGCTCGAGTACCAGGACCAACTCGCCGCCGAGGAATACCAACGCCGCATCGACAACAAGCCGCCGAGCGAGACCGAGTTCGAGCAGGTGGCCGTCGTCGTGTTCTTCCCCAAGCTCAACGCGCGCTACGAGTCGCAGCGCGAGTCGTTCATCATCAAGAACAAGATCTCGACGTTGGCGATCTCCGGCATGACGCCGGAGCAGGCGAAACAGATCGCCGACGCACAGGGAACCGGGGCCGACGGCGCCGGCGGCGGCTCGCTGCCCGGCGGCTCCGCGCCGTCGTCGAACGCGCCGGCTCCGCAGTCGCCGGCAACAGGAGGCAAGTGATGGCCCTTCGCACGAACCGTTCCGAACACGGCTTCACGCTGATCGAAGTCCTCCTCGCCACCGGCATCACCGCAACCGTGATGCTGATGGTCGGCGCGACGTTCCGCACCACGCTCGAAGCGCGCGACATCGTCGACGAGCTCTCCGAGTCGACGTCGGCGGGCCCGCGCATCCTCGGCATGCTGGAGCGCGACCTTCGCGGGCTCTGGACGTTCAACGTCAAGAACAACAAGGTGTTCGTCGGCACAAGCCGCGACGTCGGCAGCTTCGAGGCCGACCGCATCGACCTCATCACGACGACCGACTCGATCGGCTACGTCCTCGACGACCGCAACGTGCCGCATCGCACTTCGATCTGCGAAGTCGGCTACTGGCTCAAGCAGAACCCGCGCTACCGCGACCTGATCGAGCTCTGGCGCCGCGAGGATCCGATGGTCGACAACGACCTGATCACGGACGGCCGCTTCCAGCTCGTGCACGACCGTCTCAAGAGCTTCAAGGTGACCTACTTCCGCGACCTCGGCTACGCGTCCGAGGCCTTGCACGAGTGGGACTCCTCCACCGAGGACTCGCTGCCGCGTCGCATCAAGGTCGAGTTCACCCTCGAACGCAACCGCTCGTCGCGCAACGTCGTCGACGACGCGGAGGTCGAGGACTTCGAAGGCGCGGAGAAGACCTACGTCCGCCACTTCGTGCTCGCCCCGTCGGTGATGGGCTCGCTGCAACCCAACGTCGCCCTGATCCCGATCCGGCCGCCGAAGCCCGAGGATCCCGCGGTCGGCGGCGGTGGCGGCGGCGGCGCGGGCGGCCAGCTCGCCGGCGGAAGTGGCGGACAGAACCCGTTCACGAACATGACCGGCTTCGGTGGCGCGGGCGGCCGCGGCGGACAGGGTGGTCCGGGCGGACAAGGCGGCGACCAGACGTTCGCCGGACGCGGTGGCGCAGGCAGGCCTGCGGGCGGCCAGAACCCCTTCGGTGGCGCTGGCGGCGGATTGCCGCCGGGCTTCAACCTCGGCGACCTGCTACGCGGCGCGCGCGGTGGCGGCGCGGGCGGCGGGATCTTCGGCGGCGGAACTGGCGGCGGCGGTCGCTGAGTCCGAGACCGCCCTCGCTGCCCCACGCTGGCAGTGAAACGTCCCGCGGTCGCACCTAGAGGTTCGCGACCGCAGCGCGACGTTCGCTCAGAACACCTTCTTGCCGATGACGGCGCGCCCGCCCATGTAGGGCCGCAGAGCCTCGGGCACGTGCACCGTGCCGTCCTGGTTCTGGTGGTTCTCGAGCAGCGGGATCAGCACGCGCGGGCTCGCGATGACGGTGTTGTTCAGCGTGTGGCAGAACTTCACCTTGCCGTCCTTGTCGCGATAGCGCAGTCCGAGACGACGCGCCTGGTACTCGTAGAAGCGCGACGCCGAGTGCGTCTCGCCATACGCGTTGCGCGACGGCATCCAAGTCTCGATGTCGTACTTGAACGCCTGCGGCACGCCGAGGTCGCCGCCGCACACGGCGACGATGCGGTACGGCAATTCGAACGCCTGCAGACATGCCTCGGCGTTGGCGACGATCGCGGCGTGATGCTCCAGCGAACGCGCCTTGTCGGCGACGTCGAGCACGACCTGCTCGACCTTCTGGAACTGGTGCACGCGGTAGAGGCCGCGCGTGTCCTTGCCGTAGGTGCCGGCTTCGCGACGGAAGCACATCGAGCGCGCGACGTACTTCTTGGGCAGGTCGGCCTCGGTCAGGATCTCGCCGGCGTGCAGCGACGTGACGGGCACCTCGCTCGTGCCGATCAGGTTGAGGCCGTCCTTCTCGCAGCGGTAGGTCTGCTCCTCGCCGCCCGGGAAGAAGCCGGTGCCGTACATCGCCGCATCGCGCACCATCACGGGCGGATCCACCGGCACGAAGCCGCGCCCCACCATGAGGTCGATCGCAAAGCGCAGCACCGCGTCCTGCAGCAACGCGAGGTCGCCGAACAGCAGGTAGTTGCGCGAGCCGGACAGGTCCGCGGCGCGCTGGAAGTCGAGCCAGCCCTGCGCCTCGCCGATCTCGTAGTGCGGCTTCGGCTGGAAGCCGAACTGGCGCACCGCGCCGTGCTTCTTGACCTCGACGTTCTCGGTGTCGTCCTTGCCGTCGGGGACGTCGGTGTCAGGGATGTTGGGGACCAACGCGAGCTGCTGCTCGATGTCCGCCTTGAGCTGCTTCTCGCGCTCCTCGAGTTGCTGGATCTCCTGCTTCTTGGCCTTCTGGCCCGCAAGGAACGACTCGCGCTCGGCAGGCGTCAGCTTGCCCATCTCCTTGCTCGCGGCCTTCTGCTCGGCGCGCATGCCGTCGAGCTTGGGGATCAGCAGGCGCAGCTCGCCGTCGAGCTCGAGCGCGCGGTCGACCGCCGCAGCGCGGTCGGGCATGCGCTTCTTGCGCGCGGCCTGACGGGCTGCCTCGGGATCGTCGCGGAGAACCTTGATGTCGAGCACGGAACGCCTCTTTCGCTGCGGTGGGAAACGGAAGCGCGGCAGTCTAGAAAGGCCCGGCCGCCGAGTCACGGACGACGTGACTCGCGGCGACGCAGGAGTCCGCCATCGCTTACCTCGACCGCATCGCCGAGTGCAACAACGCGGACCTCTCCCGGTTCGAACCGTGGCGCATCGACGCATGGACTGCGGGGTTCGTCCGCAACGACCGCGCGGCGCGCATGCTCGCGACGCCGTCGACGTTCGCTCGCGAGGACGATGGATCGATCCGCCTGCGCGGCCGCGACGCGACGGCGCGGACCGATGCGCTGACGGAGTTCTGCCGCTCGCTCGAACGCGACGGCGCGATTCGGCTCCGCGGAGAACCGTTCCCGGTCACGACGCAGATCGGCGAACCACCGCACTGCGCCGTCGACCGCGGCGCGGTCCCCTGGCTCGGCGTGCGGCCGTTCGGCGTGCACGTGACCGGCTATTCGCGATCCGGCGGCGAGCTCTACGCATGGGTCGCGGTGCGGTCTGCCACGAAGTCGTTCCCGGGCGCGTGGGACAACACCGTCGCGGGCGGGCAACCGGTCGGCCTCTCGCTGCTCGAGAACGTGGTGAAGGAGTGCGCCGAGGAGGCGTCGATCCCTCACGATCTCGCCACGCGGGCCGTGCCCAGCGAAGTCATCACCTACGTCCGCGAGGACGACACGGGCCTCAAGCCCGACACGTTGTTCTGCTACGACCTCGAACTGCCGACCGACTTCACGCCGCAGCCGTGCGACGCGGAGGTCGAACGGTTCCTGCGGATCCCGGCGCGCGAACTGGCCCAGGTCGTGCGCGACGAACCCCGGTGCAAGCCCAACTGCAGCCTCGTCTGGATCGGCTTCTTGCTGCGGCACGGAATCCTCGACGGCGAGCTGGGTCCGTCCGCGCGGGAGGACCTCCGGCGTCGTCTGCGCACTGCGCTCCCCTGATCGGGTGCGTCCAACGCGCCTGTCGAGGCGAACTGCGCAGGGCTTGAGGGACCAGGACTTCGCGTCCTAGACCTACGCACAGCGCCGTGACCTTGCACCTTCCGCAATCCCCGGTCCCGATCTTCCCGCTCCGCGGGGTGTTCCTGTATCCGGCCCAGGTCCTGCCGCTGCACATCTTCGAGCCGCGATATCGGCAGATGATCGAGGACAGCCTCGACACCCACGGCCGCATCGTGATCGGCACGATCGTGGACGATGCGAGCCCGCCCCACGTGCTGCCCGTGGCGGGCCTCGGCGAGATCATCCGCCACGAGAAGCTGCCCGACGGGCGCTTCCACATCTGGCTGCTGGGCCTTGCGCGCGTCCGCGTGGCCGAGGCCGCGAGCGACCGCCTCTACCGAAAGGTCACGTGCGCGCAGTTCGAGGAAGTGCAGCCCGATCCCGTGGTCGGCAAGGAACTGAAGCAGCAACTGCGCGAGGCGGCGCAGAGCCGTCTGCCGCAGAAGCTCGATCTCCCGCCCGGCGCGCCGACCGCGGTGTTGACCGACGTGCTGCTGCAGATCCTGCAGCTGCCGCAATCGCTCAACGAATCGATCTTCGCCGAGCACTCGGTCGAGGAACGCGCGAAGCGGGCGCTCGAGGCCCACTCGCGTTTTCCACACTCTCCACCGCCTTCCACATCGGCCTGATCGATTGTGGATCGATCGTCGCGCGCGCGGCGTGATTCGCCTCTGCAGCGTGCCTAGCATCGCGCCCCCGCAACGGGAGCCTCTGCGATGCAAACGAACCGCAAGATCACTCGTCCGATTCCGCCGACGCGCATCTACCTCGTCGGCGCCCACGCGACCGGCAAGACGACGGTCGCACGTTGGGTTCGCGACCGCTACGGCATCCCGATGATCGCCGAGGTCGCGCGCGGCGTGCTCGCCGAGATGGAGGCGCATCTCGATTCGCTGCGCACGGACATCTCCCTCGTGAACCGCTACCAGGCCGAAGTATTCGCGCGGCAGATCGCGGCGGAGCAGAAGGTCGGCGGCCCGTTCGTGAGCGACCGCGCGTTCTGCAACCTCGCCTACGCGGCGCACCACTCGACGATCCTCGGCGAGGTGTTCCGCGACCGCCGCCTCAAGGACTACATGGACTGGGTGCGCGAGGGCATCGTGTTCTTCCTGCGCCCGCACAAGGAGCTCGTCCGCGCCGACGGCGTGCGCGCCGGACTCGAATGGGAGGAGGTCGTGCGCATCGACGGCATGGTCAAGCTGCTGCTCGAGATGTTCGACGTGCCCTACATCCCCGTCGAGTCGCTCTCGATGCAGGAACGCGTGCGGCTCGTGGAACGCGTCCTCGACCTCGGCGGGATCCCGAACCCGCAGGCCCGCGCGACCGAACCCGCGGAGGAAGCGGCGCCGCGCGCAACCGCGGCCAACTGAAGGCAACGGGGCCGACGTCGCGCCTGCGCAACGCCAGCCCCGCGCGTCCCCTGAGGAACCTGCTCCAGGCTCCTGGGACGCTCAGCGACCGACCGTGTCGGCCGGAGCGTACTTCTTGGCCTCGCTGCGCTGCTGCGGCTTCTGCTTCTCGAGCTCGTCGGCGAGCGCGCCCGCTGCATACACCTTGCGCAGCGACTCGACGATGATCGCCGGGTGCACGGACACCGAGCGCGCGACCTCGTCGTCGAACACGAAGTTGTTGCCGAGGCTCTCGATGTTGCCGTCGAAGATCAGGCCGACGATGCGCTGATCCTTGTCGATCATCGGCGAGCCCGAGTTGCCGCCGATGATGTCGCACGTCGACACGAGGTTGAACGGCGTCTTGAGGTCGAACTTCGGCAGCGCGTCGAGCCACGCCTGCGGCAGGTCGAACGGATGCTGGCCGCCGAACTCCGTGTGGCGAGCGAAGAGGCCGTAGAGGCTCGTGATCGACGGCGCGATCGTGCCGTTCATCGCGAAGCCCTTCACGACGCCGTCGCTGATGCGCAGCGACATCGTCGCGTCCGGCGGGATCGACGTGCCGTAGACCGCGAAGCACGCCTCACCGATGCGCTTCTGCTCCGCGTTCTCGCGCGCGACGATGGCTTCGAGCGCCTTCGCGTCGCCCTTCGCCGCGACCTTCTCCTGCTGGATCGCGGCGATCTTGTCCCACGCGTCGCCGTACTTCTGCTGCAGCGCCGGATCCTTCGCGACCGCGGCGCGCAGGTCGGCCTCGGCCTTCTGCTTGATCGCCATGATGCGCGGGTTCAGCAGGCCGTCGAGGTAGCCCTCCACCGCCTTGCGCGTGTTCTCGTTGCGCAGGATCGTCGCGCGCAGCTTGCGCTCTTCTTCGGGGCTCTCCTTGGCCTTGGCGTTCAGCGCCTCGAGCTCCGCATGCACCATGCGGAGCCGGCCCGGGAACGCGTGGTCGCGCATGTATTCGCACTGCGCAACCGTCTTGAGACGGCCCGTCGTGCCGGGGTTGCCGGTAACGAACACGAGATCGCCTTCCTTCGCGCCCTCGGTCCGCCACTGGAAGTGGTTCGCCTTGCTGTCGACGGGCTTGCCGCCCTCGTAGGCGCGCACGAACGTGAAGTCGAGGCCCCAACGCGGGTAGCAGAAGTTGTCGGGATCGCCGCCGAAGTGCGCGACCTGGCCGTGCGGCGCGCAGACGAGCCGCAGGTCGTCGTAGATCTTGAAGCTGTAGAGCTGGTACATGCCGCCCTGGTAGAGGGCGATGACCTGGTGCATGTGCTCCTTGTCCTGCTCCTCGGCCTGCTTCTGCACGGCCGCGGCGCCGAGTTCGTTGACCTGCTTGGTCACGTCCTGCTGGCGCACCATCTGCGACATGACGAAGCCGGGCAGCTTGACCTCGGCCTCGTAGGAGCCGGCGTAGAAGCCGTCCTTGAGCCAGTCGCCTTGGCCCTGCACCGCGACGATGGCGTCGCGCGCGCAGTGGTGGTTCGTCATCACGAGGCCGAACGGGCTCACGAACGACGCAGAGCAGAAGAAGCGCGTGTTGCCCTTGTCGTCCTTGCTACCGAAACGCAGCGACGAGAGGCGCGCGTGCTCGAGCCACTTCTCGTCCGGCTTCCAGTCGTAGGCCTGTTGGAACCAACCGAGAGGCGCGTTCTCGAAGGTCCACATGCGCCCGAGCTCCTTGTGCTCCTGGGCGGACAGCGGGACCGAGAACAGCGCAGAGACGAGGAACGCGAGCGGTCGAAGGGTCTTCAGCATGGCTTCGTGGGTCTCCGTCTTGGACGGGCGCGCGAGTCTACGAAGCCCGCGCACGGCCTGCGAACGGCCGCGCGCGCTTTTCGACGCGGCTCAGATTTCGCGCGACCGACGCAACGGCATGCGGCCGCGGAACTGCGGCGCAGCGCCGCGCTCGAAGCGCGCGCCCATGCGGCCGCCTTGGGCCATCTGCCGCGCCATCGCCATGCGGCGCATCATCACCATGCGACGATCGAGTCCCGCGCCATCGTCAACGCGACCGGATGCTCGCGGCATGCGGCCTTGCGCGCCGTCGCGCGGCAGTTGCCCGCGGCCCTGGCCGTCGCGAGCCGGCCTCCGCGGACCCTGTCCCGGACCCTGACGGCCCGGCTTCTGGCCTTCCCCGCGCGGATCGCGGCCCGGGCCGTCGCCACGCCCACCGCGATCGTCGCGCCCCCTGCCTTCGCCGCGGCGGCCTCGTTCCCCGCGACGCGCGCCGTCGCGGCCGCGGCCCTTGCCCGGCTGCGCGTTCTCGCGCGCCTCACCGCGCTGACGGCGCGGTTCGCGACGCTCGCCGCGCTCCGGCGTGGCTTCCGAACGCGGCTCGCCGGCATCGCCTTGCGGCGCCTCCTGGGCAAGCGTCGGGGCGGCAAACGTGAACAGCACCAGCACTGCAGACCAGAATCGCATCGTCATGTCCTCCGAATGGGTTCGGCGCTGCAACGGAGCCGTGCCGCGTTCTCCCACCGGGAAACGACCGACGACCGCACGCTCGCAATGCGCCGCGCCGCGAAGGCCCGGCGCCATCGGCACTGCAGATCGGCACGGAGCGCGCCGCACTCGCGGCGCGACTCCGTCAGGCCCAGATCACGAGGCCGCGCATGGCCACGTCGAGGCCGGGCGCGCGCGCGCGCACGCGCATGCCGTGCGAGTAGCGGCCCGTCTTCTCGACGCTGTGCGTGCCGACGTATGCGTGCACGCTTCCGCGGACTTCGCCGCTCGGCTTCATCGGCACAACCAACGGCGCCGCCGACGGCGGATCGAGTTGCTGGAGCACCAACTCCACGACGATGTCGTTCGCGGTCAGCGAACCGACGTCGACGTCGAGCGTGACGTCGAGGTGTTGCCCCACCTTGAAGTCCTGCAACTCCACGGTGTTCGCCGCGACGATCTTCACCTGCGGGAACGCGTTGCGGATGCGCACGACTTCCTTGCCCACGTCGCGCGCCGGGGCCTTCTTCGCGTTCTGCTGCGCAAAGTAGTTGCCGGCGAGCTGCTTGTAGGCGCGGTCCGCGTACTCCTGCACCATGCGGTCGGTGTTGAACTGCGGCGGCACCGTCGCGAGGCAGTGGACCATGCTCTCCACCCACGCCTCGGGCGTGCCGCGGCTGTCGCGCGTGAAGAACATCGGAACGAGTTCGTCCTCGATGAGACCGTAGAGGGCCGTGGTGTCGGCCTGGTTCTGCAGTTCCGTCTCCTCGTAGACCTGCCCTGCGCCGATCGTCCAGCCGTTCTGGCCGTCCGCAGCTTCGGGCCACCAGCCGTCGCCGATCGAGAGGTTGAGGACGCCGTTCGCCGCGGCCTTCATGCCGGACGTGCCGCTCGCCTCCTCCATGCGCGTGGGCGTGTTCACCCAAACGTCGACGCCTTGCACGAGAGCCCGCGCGAGCGAGATGTCGTAGTCCTCGACGAACAGGATCTTGCCCGCGAACTCCGGCGTGCGGCTCAACTGCACGATCTTCTTCATCACTTCCTGTCCCAGGCGGTCGCGCGGGTGCGCCTTGCCGGAGATGACGATGCGCACCGGCCGGTGCGGGTTGTCGAGGATGTGACGCAGGCGCACGGGGTCCGCGAACAGCAGGTGCGCGCGCTTGTAGGGCGCGAACCGGCGCGCGAAGCCGAGGTAGAGCGCGTTCGGGTCGAGACCCTCCAGCATCTGCTGCAACAGCGCGGGGCTGTCGCCGCGAGCGTGGAACGAACGCTCCAGCGCGGTGCGGACGTGCTCGATCATGCGAGCCTTGCACGCGGAGTGCGCGCGCCAGAGCTCGGCGCGGTCCATTCCGGCGGCGCCGGCGAAGTCGATCGGTCGCACCGCCTGCTTGCCGCGGCGAAGCAGGTTGGCGACGCCTTCGTCGGTCCAGCTCGCGAGGTGGATGCCGTTCGTGATCGTGGCGATCGGAACCTCCTCGAGCAGCAAACCGGGCCAGAACGCGCACAGCAGCTTCTGCGACGCGACGCCGTGCAGCTTGCTGACGCCGTTGACGAAGCCGGCGAAGTTCATCGCGAGCCACGTCACGTTGAACTCGGAGCCCTGTCCGCCGGAGCCGAGCGCGAAGAATCGGTCCCACGGCAGGCCCACCCACTCCTCGGCGTCGCCGAAGTAGCGGCGCATGAGGTCCTCGCCGAACCGGTCGTGGCCGGCGGGCACGGGCGTGTGCGTCGTGAACAGCGTCGTGCGCGCGACGTACTCACGCGCGGACTCGAACGTCAGGCCTTCGCCGCGGACGAGGCGGCTCGTGCGTTCCAACGTGAGGAACGCAGCGTGGCCTTCGTTCATGTGGTAGACCGACGGACGCAGCCCCATCGCACGCAGCAAGCGCACGCCGCCGCGGCCGAGCACGATCTCCTGCTGGATGCGCGTCTCGGTGTCGCCGCCGTAGAGGTTGCGCGTGATGTCGCGGTCCTCGGGGCGGTTCGACGGCACGTTGGCGTCGAGCAGGTAGAGGCTCACGCGGCCGACCTGCGCCTTCCACGCACGCAGCGCCAGTTCGCGTCCCGGCATCGGGACCGTGATCTCGAGCGGACGACCATCGGCGGCGCGCACGGCCTCGAGAGCCAGGTCGCTCGGATCGTTCTCGCGGTCGACGGCGATCTGCTGGCCGTCGCTGGCGAGCTTCTGCTGCATGTAGCCGAAGCGATAGAAGATGCCGACGCCGATCAGCGGCAGCGCGAGGTCGCTCGCGGACTTGAGGTGATCGCCCGCGAGGATGCCGAGGCCGCCGCTGTAGATCGGCAGCGACGGATGCACGCCGAACTCCGCCGAGAAGTAGGCGATCGGGTACTCCGAGGTGATCGCGACACCGTTCTCGTTGAGCTTCACGGGGCGGCTTGCGCCGGCCATGTACTCCTCGAAGCGTTGCTCGGCTTCCTGCAGCCTGCGGAGATAGGACTTGTCGCGCGACAACCGTTCGAGCACGTCGACGCTGGCGCGGTGCAGACACTGGATCGCGTTGTCGCCGAGCCGACCGAACTCCGGATCGATCGCGGTGAACAGCTCGCGCATGCCGGGCTGCCAGCTCCACCAGTAGTTGCGCGACATGCGCTCGAGTCCCTTCAGCGCCTGCGGCACCGTCGCGGAAACCTCGAACGTCGTCATGCGCGGGTTCGGACCGACGCCCGGCGACGGCAGCGCGCGCCGCGGCAAGCGGAACTGCACCACGCCGCTCGTGCTGCGCTTCTGCACCGCGTCGAGCGCGATGCCGTAAGCCTGCTCGTAGTTCGCGAACAGGTCCTTCCACGCGGTACGGCCGGCCGCCGCGCGGCAGCGGTCCCGCATCGACGCGTCGGAGGAGCCCTTCTGCACGAACTGCTCGAGCGACGCGACGAGCGCTTGCGTGACTTCCTCGTAGGGCACGCGCTGGCGACGGATCACGGTGATGCCGTCCTTCGCGCCGAGCCCTTCCTGCACGGCCCAGCGACCGAAGCCCGCGAGGTCCGTGGTGATCGTCGGCACGCCGACCGCAAGCGCTTCCTGCGGCGTGTAGCCCCAAGGCTCGTAGAACGAGGGGTAGACCCCGAGGTCCATCGCTGCGAGCACGGCTTCGTACTCGCGTCCGAACACGCCGTCGTCAGGACGAAGGTAGACCGGGATCTGCACGACCTTGACGCGCGACCCTTTCTTGTTGTCGATGCCGAGGCGCTTGCAGTGCACATGCACAGGGTCCTTCTCCTCGTCGAAGAGGTTGTGCGTGCAGATGCCGACGGGTCCGTTCTTCGGCCCGCTCTCGAGCCGCTCGAGCAGCTCGCTGCGGATGCCGGAGTTGCCGGCGGGGACAAGCAAGAACGCGATGACGTTCCGGCCCGGCTTGTCCTTGATGCGGCCCAACGCGTCGAGCAGCAGCTCGATGCCCTTGTTGTAGAACTCGTAGCGGCCCGCGATGCCGACGAACAAGCTGTCGCCGACCGATTCGCCGAGCATGGCCTCGGCGAGACGCGCAACGCTCGCGCGCGTCGCGTCGCGATCGCCCGCGGCGAGCTGGTCGATGACGTCGAGGTCGATGCCGTTCGGCACCAAGACGTCGGCGCGGCGCTCGTGCAGCAACTGCGCTTCGTCGGCCGTGATCGCGCTCACCGTCGTGAATGCGTCCGCCGAGCGCGCGCACGCGCCTTCCATGCTGTGCTTCGCGCGCACGCCGTGAGCTTCCGCGAGCTGCTGCGGCGTCTTGTCGCCCAGGCCTTGGCTCGGGTCGATGCCGAGCGAGGCGATCGCGCGGCCCAGCATCGTCGCATGCGTCGTGAAGACCGTGCCGATGCTCGGGATGCGCTCCTTCAGGTAGAGCAGCGAAGCTCCCGTCATCCATTCGTGCGCATGCACGACAGCGCGGCGGTGGAACGGCGCGAGGTACTCCTCCCACCACTTCTCGATGACCATCGCGGCAGCGGTCGCGAACAGCACCGGCTCGACGTAGTCCCAGTCGCCCGCGATCGAGTCGACCTTGTGGCGCTCCCACAAGCCCGCGAGGATCCCGTTCTTCTGCTCGTAGAGGGACGAGAAGCCGACCAGGATGCAGCGAGGACGGCCGGCGATGCGCCAGCGGCCGATGCGCACGGGCAGGCCTGCTTCACGGCACGCCTGCACGAAGGCTTCGTGGCCCGGCTCGTCGTCGAACGGCGGCTGCTGGCCCGCGCCCGTGAGGAGCAGCGGCCCGATGCAGATGTAGTCGTCCTGATAACGCTCGACGGCGGTCTTTGCCTTGCTCGACAGCACCGTGTGGATGCCACCGACCTTGTTGCAGACCTCCCAACTGATCTCGAATACCTGCTGAGGATGACGCGTCATGGAATGTTCTGGTGCAGGCCGCCTTGCGGCCGAAGCCCGTTCATCGGACGTTCGCCCGGGCGCGCTGGACCTGGAGTCGAAGGTCGTCGACTGCGGTCATCAGCGTGACGAACGCCGCGTGCGGCGAGTCGTGCGGGCTGAAGTATTCGTGCACTTCCGCATCACTGTGCCCCTTGGTGGCGCAGTAATAGACATGGTCGGAGGTCGTCATGCGCCTCCACGCCTCGAGCAGATCGGGCCGCGCGTCGGCAAGCTCCATCACCATCGGACGGAGCTCGTAGAGCGCGCGGTGCGCCTCGACCTGCATCGGGTTGCCGAGCCACGCGGACAGGTTGCGTTCGACGTCGGCCCAGGACAACGGCTGGGAGATGTCGAGTTCGCCGACGCTCGCCAATTCGGCGGCAACCTGCGCGGGCGTGCGGAAGCGGTAGTTCGGGTTCGTCAGCACCTCCTCGGGGAGGCGCCGCATGAAATCGAAGATCCCGGTGTGTGAGCCTTGGTGCTCGCCGAAGGTCTCGTAGTCCATGAACAACCCGACGAACTGCGCGGGCGGCGGCAGTTCGTGGAGCCATCCGGCGAACGTGTCCGCATAGAGCGGGAACTGCGGCCACTTCGAGTTCGAGAAGCGGAACGCGATGTCGTCCGACAGCGAGTAGCTCCGCAACAGGAGCTTGAGGTTCTTGCAGCCCTTCGGGTGGTACGGCACCTGCGGGCTGCGCCAACCGAGCACTCGCTCGAAGCCTTCGCCCAGCATCGTCGAGAATCCGAGCTCCTCGACGAGCTTGCAGATGCCGTTGTCGAGGATGAGCTCGGTGTTGCGGAACGTGCTCGGTTTGCTGCCGAACAAGTCCTCCACCGTCGCGCGCTGCCGCTCGACCTGCGCGCGGAACTCGTCGGGATGCGCGACCGCTGCGAGCGAATGCTGGCTCGTCTCGCACAGGAACTCGACGCAGCCGGAGTCCGCGAGCTCGACGAAGCTGTCGAGCGCCGCGGGCGCCCAGTCGCGCAACTGCTGGATCACCGTGCCCGACAGCGAGAATGCGCAGCGGAACTGCCCGTCGGTGCGGTCGATCGCGTCGAGCAGAACGCGATTCATCGGCAGGTAGCAGCGCTCGGCAACGCGTTCGGCGACGAGCTTGTTCAGCGGGTCGTCAAAGTAGGCGAGCTTCTTGATGCGATCGCCCGGCTTCCACTTCGCGAGGCGGTAGGGCTGGTGCACCTGGAAGTAGAAGACGATGTCGATCATGCCCCGCCTCCCAGCCTGCCCGTCTTCGCCGCCTCGTCGCACATGCGCAGCGCGCGCAGCAATTCACCGGTGTTCCAGGCCTGCGCGAACGTGCCTCCGGGGCGCCGCGGCTCGTCGCCGTCGAACACCTCGCTGACGTGGCCGAGACCCGCAATCTGCGTCTGCGGTGAGAATCCTTCGAGCCATTGCGCAAGGTCGCGAGCCACGTCGGCAACGCGAGCCGGATCCGCGGCACGCAGCGCAGCCTCGACGTAGAAACCCGAAAGCCACGGCCAGACGGTGCCCTGGTGGTAGGCGTGGTCGCGTTGGTCCTGGCCGCCGATGTAGTGGCCGCGGTAGTCCGGAGACGACCTCGACAGCGTGCGCAGCCCGACCGGGGTGCGCAGCTCGCGCTCGGCGACGGCGACGACTGCGGCGCGTTGCTCGCGCGAAAGCGGGCTCCGGCGAAGGGCTGCGGCGATCACCATGTTGGGCCGCACCGATGCGTCCCGCGCCTCGCCGTCGACGCAGTCGTGGAGCGCGCCGAGTTCGTGGTTCCAGAACCGCCGCACGAAGGCCTCGCCGGCCTTCTTTGCAAGGCGCTTCCACCGGCCGCCGTTCCACTCTGCCAGCGTCTCAAGCAACGCGCACCACATCGCGACGATCTCGACGGGCTGGCCCGCGCGCGGAGTGACCGGCCCTTGCGACGTGCGCGCGTCCATCCAGGTCGCGTTGCAGTCGGGGCGGCCTGCGCGCAGCAGGCCTTCGTCGTCGACTGCGAGCCCAAGGGGCGCGCCGCGCTCGTAGCTCTCGGCGATCGACTCCAACGCAGGGCCGAACTCGCGACGCACGCTGTCGGGATCGCGCGCCGCGTCGCACAGACGTTGCACCGCGAGCGAGAACCACAACGCGGCGTCCGCCGAGCCGTAGTGGCTCGTCGTCGGATCGTCGCCGTAGATGTTCGGCAGCAGGCCGTCGCGCAGGAACGGCAACGCCGAGCGCAACGTCTCCGCGCAGCGATCGGGCTCGCCCACCGCGAGGGTGAGGCCCGGCAACGACACGAACGCATCGCGGCCCCATTCGGAGAACCACGGGAAGCCGGCGAGCACCCCGAGCCGGCCCGCGCGGTCCCGGTAGAAGAAGTCGTCGACGCCGAGGCGGATGCTGCTGGAGAGGCCGCTCGCGCCTCGATGCGCCCACGCGACGCGACGTTCGCGCGCAGCCACCGCCCGCGCGAACGACGCTGCAGGATCCACGTCGCACGCGCCGGTCGTGAACGCGGCGAACGCCTCCTCGCCAGGCTTCAGGCCCAGTTCGAGGAATCCTGGCGCGTAGCGATCCGCCGTTCCGTCGTAGCCACGCGCCTCGTCGACGGAGAGGCGATAGTCGCGATACCAGCACGTCTCGGCGCGGAACGTCGCGGCGCCGCGCAGCGCGAGGAAGACGCTCGCGGACGCAGCGTCGATCCGCAGCTCGTGGCCGCCGGCCACAGCCCGCGGCGCGTCGGCAGGCCGTTCGCGCAGCAGCGCGTCGGAGTCCTCGCCCGCGAGCAGCGGCCGCACGACGAGGGTCACGGCGACGTCGCCGACGTTGCGCCATCGCAAGAACACTCCAGGGCGACCGCGTTCCATCGCGAGCTGCCGTTCGATGCGCGCGCCGTTCGGCAGCTCGAGGATCCACGTGGGCACAGGCTCCGCGGCGAAACAGCGACGCGTCCCGGTCCAAGTCGGCTCGTCGAACGACCGCCAGTGCGAAGGCGTCATCGGCTCCGAGCCGGAACCGACGACGAAGCGCTCGTCGACGCCCGCGAGCAGACGGCGACGACGGCCGTCGCCCGCGGCGACCGTGAGCCAGCTGTGGTAGCGGCGAGTCGGCAACTCGATCACCGTTCCGCACGCGTAGCCGCCGAGCCCGTCGCAGAGCAGCCATTCGGCCTGCTGCCCCCACTCCGTGGAGACAGGCGCCGGCGCGTTCGCGCGTTCGTCGTTCGCGAGGGCAGTCACAGAAGGTCGCTTCGCCAAGCGAGCCAGCCTACGAAAGCCACTGCCCTCCGCAACCTTCGGATGCCGCGCAAAGGCTCTACTTTCGACGGGCATCTTCTGGGCAAGGTGCGCACGCTGTTGCATTCTTTGGCGGGCGCATCGCTCGCGCCCTGCAACCGTTTCGCTGTCGCTCCCCATGGCGAACCTCGACACTCGCAACACCCTCGTGTTCCTGCTTGCCGGCGGCGCCGGCAATCGCCTGAAGCCGTTGACCGTGAACCGCGCCAAGCCCGCCGTGCCCTTCGGCGGCGCCTACCGCATCATCGACTTCACGCTCAGCAACTGCATCCACTCGAGCCTGCGTCGCATCCACATCCTGACGCAGTACCAGGCGCGGTCGCTCGAAGAGCACATCCGGTTCGGCTGGAACTTCCTGCCGCGTCGTCTCGAGCAGTTCATCACCTGCAGGCCGCCGCACCACGGCAACGAGGGCCGTTGGTATCGGGGCACCGCCGATGCGATCTACCACAACCTCGACACCATCGAGGACTGGCAGCCGCCGAACGTGCTCGTGCTGTCGGGCGACCACATCTACCACATGGACTACCGCACGATGTTGCGCGAGCACATCGAGCACCAGGCAGCCCTCACGATCGGCGCAGTCCGCATCCCGAAGAGCCAGGCGAACCAGTTCGGCATCCTCGAGGTCGACGCGGACGGCCGCGTCACGAGCTTCAAGGAGAAGCCCAAGGAGAACCCGCCCGAGATCCCTGGCGACCCGGGCTACTGCCTCGCGTCCATGGGCATCTACGTGTTCGAGACGAAGGAGCTCGTGCGCCGGCTCCACGAAGACGCGGCGATGCCGAAGGACCAGTCCGGCGACTTCGGCATGCACGTGATCCCGCGCATGATCCCGAGCGGCAAGGTCTACGCGAGCCACTTCCGCGGCGTCGGCGACGATGCGAACCCCTACTGGCGCGACGTCGGGACGATCGAGGCCTACTTCGACGCGCACATGGACCTGTGCAGCGTCGCGCCGAGCCTCAACCTGTATCGCCGCGACTGGCCGACCTACACGCTGTGGCACAACGATCCGCCGGCCAAGACCGTGTTCAGCGGCGAAGGCGGGCGCAACAAGGCCGAGGTGCACGACTCGCTGCTCTGCCCTGGCGTCGTCGTCAGCGGCGGACGCGTGCGGCGCTCCGTGCTGAGCAACCTCGTCTACGTCGACGAACAGAGCGAACTCGACGAGTGCATCGTGATGCGCGGCACGCACATCGGCAAGAACTGCAAGCTGCGCCGCGTCATCATCGACAAGTGGAACCGCATCCCCGACGGCACGGTGATCGGCTACGACCCCGTCGAGGACCGGAAGCACTACCACGTGAGCGACTCGGGCATCGTCGTCATCCCGCGCGCCGCGGGAGTCGGCAGCCGCAACGACTGAACCGAGCGCATGCGCGAGGTTCGTCCTCGCGCCGCCGCGCGCTTCGCCTGTGCGGAGCGCTGGGAGCCGCCGCTGCCGCGCGGCGACTCAGCTCATTGGAACGGCGACACGAGGCGCCCGAACAGCGGGTGCTTCTTCACTTCGAGGCCGACCTTCATGCCGTCACCCGGCAGCGTGACCTCGAGCAACATGCTGTCCGTCTGGCCTTGCGGCACGGGCATCGTGCCGAGGATGAGGCCGAGGTCGGGGAGCTTCGAGGTCAGAGCCGTGAGTTGCTCCGAGTCGGTGCAGCGGACGAACTTGCCGACGACCTTCGCGCCCTTGCCGTCCTCGGCCTTCGCCGCCAGCACCTCGGGGATCGCCGAGAAGCCGTGCAACTCGGCGAGCACGCAGCCTGACGACTCGCGCACGCGGATGCGCGACCCGTCGATGACGGCCTTGCTGCCCTCGACCTTCGACTCGAACGAGAGCGCGAACGGCGCGCCCATGCGCAACTCGAGGATCTTGCCCTCCTCGACCTGGAACGGCTGGCTGTCGCCGCCGTAGATCGTCGCCATCTGCGTGCGCGCTCCCTTGCCTTCGAGGATGCGGCCGTAGATCACCGAGTACTCACCGACCGGCACCTCGACCTCCTTGCCGCCCGTGACGTCGAAGTTCGCGCTCCGGAAGTCGCCGCGGCCGCCGATCACGAGCTGATCCGGAGCCGTCGGCTTCGGGCCGGCCCACACGAGCCGCACCTTGCCCGTCTTCACGTACTCCGGGTTGAGCGGCCGGAAGCCCGCCTTGTCGTCGCCGATGCGATGCAGGTAGTGCCACGCCCCGCCCACCTTCACGAACTCGGAGAACGGGACGCGTGGCCCCTTCCCGACGCGCATCGAGTCGAGCAACGGCGCCTTGCTGCGCGCGTCTTCCTTCGAGAACCCGATCGTGCCCATCTTGAAGTCGCCGTCGAACGGATTGCCGTCCATCGGACGACCGCTCGCGTTGTCGTCGTAGAACGTCACCTGCTCGCCGGCGACATCCGCGGTCCAGCTCGCCGCCGAGCGGTAGTAGATCGGCGTGTTCTGCGGCGACGGCGCGAGGTTGACCTCGGCCTCGCCGAGCTTCTCGCGATCGCTGCCAGTCCAGAAGAACATCGCGTAGGGAACCTTCTTCTCGGCGTCGAGATGGAAGGTGACAGGCTTGGCCTTCCCGCTCGGCTCTATCGGCTGCGTGCGCGCGGCGTCGGAGAGCAACGACGTGATCCCGAACTTGTTCGGCGCCGTGCGGACGAAGTAGAGGTCCATGCGACGGAACCACGCGAGCTTCGCATCCTTCGCGTCCGCGCCGAACGCCGAATACCACCAGAACGGCGGCACCGGCCCTCCGCGTTGCGAGTAGTCGTTGTCCTCCTCCCACGAAGCCAACGGCGCGAACTGCAGCGCGACGTCCTTCTCGGCCACGCCGGGCTGCACGAGCGCGTCGATTCCCTTCGCGTTCTCGGTGTAGCCCTCGGCTGCGCGCTTGTCGGTCTCCTTCTTCTTCACCTCGAGCTCGGCGAGCTGCGCCTTCAGGAGGTTCTTGATCTGCACGTAGTAGAGGTCCTGGTAGGCCCATGCCTCGCGCAGCGAGACGAAGCGCTCGAGCGCGGCGATGCGATCCTGCCGGTCCTGCAACGTGCGCTCCGGGATCTTCTCGAGCGCGAGCGCCACGTAGTACCACGCGTCGGCGGCCTCGGCCTTGTGCCCCGTGCTCTCCATGATGCGCGCGGCCTCGGAGAGCACGTCGCGCGACTTCTCGAAGCCGTCGCGCTTCGTGTTGTCCTTCGTGAACTCGAGGAAGAACGCGTAGGCCTTCTGCACGTTGCCCTGCGCCTTCTGGAACTGCGACCACGCCTGCGTGTCGAGCCCCTCGACCCAGCGCTCGAGCTTGTCGAGCGTGTCGGAGCCGTCGTAGACGCGCTTCCACGACGCGTTCACGGCGTCGATCCACGCCTTGTGCTCCGGCTTGTTGTTGCGCATCTCGAGCCGCATGTTCGTGAACTGCGACACGACTGCCGAAGCCATCGTCGGCGAGGACTTCACGAGCTTGTCGAGGCCCTTCTCGTCCTTGAGTTCGAGCAGCTTCTTGCTGTCGGTCGCGAACTTCGCGACTTCGGCGGGGTTCTGGGCGACGGCAGCTGCCGCGAGAACCGCGGCGCAGATCCAGAAGAGGAGGGTGCGAGGCATCGTGGTGGCGACGGCGGGCGACCGCCCGCGCGCGGGCCGGAACTCTACCTTCGTCGCCCGCTCGTTGCGCGCCGCTACTTGCGCCGCGCGCGCTTGCTCGCCTGCTCGAGGACGCGCCGCTCCTGCTTCGTCAGCGACGGCATGCCTTGCTGACGGATCTTGTCGAGGATGCGGTCCATCTCCTCCTGCGTCGCGCGCTCGGCCTGCTCGGCGCGCTGCGCCTGCTTGTCGCGGAGCTTCCGCCGCAACGAAGCGAAGAACCCGTCGCCGCCCTCGAACGACGCGTAGTCGCGGAACCAGCCGAGCCGCCACGCCGCAAAGCCGAGCGCCGCGCCGCCCAGGTGCGCGCTGTTCGCGACGGCGCCGGCCGAGCCGGTGACGATCTCGACGTACTGCTCGTACAAGCCGATCGCCACGAGACCCGCGGCGAGCGCGCCGAGCGGCACGGGGAACAGGATCACGATGACCTGCATGCGCGGCCACTGGCAGGCCGCGTGCACGAGGAACGCGTAGCACGCGCCGCTCGCGCCGACGAGCGGCACGTTCGCGTAGCCCACGGCTGCGGCCACCGCGAGGTGCAGCAGCGCGCCCGCGATGCCGCCTGCGACATACAGCTTGAGCACGCCGCGGTAGCCGATCGAGCCTTCGACCAGCGTCCCGAAGAAGTAGAGCGTCAGCATGTTCCAGAGCAGGTGCCCCGGGCTCTGGAACGAGTGCGTGAACTGGTAGGTCAGGAGACGCAGGACGCCGAGGCCGTAGCCTTCGAGGCACGCGGCCCACGAGAACGCGAACCACGCGCCGTTGTCGCTGAGGCGGCCGACGAGCAGCGCGTTGCACGCGAACACGGCCACGTTGACGATCAACAGGAGCTTGATCGCCGGCGTGAGCGGCGGGAACGGGGAGCCCGAGGCGTAGCTGCCGTAGGTCATGTGGTCCTGGGAAGCGGCCTCGCCGCTGCTATCTTTTCGACGAAACCCAGCCCCCATCGCAAGCCCGGTGTCCGCCCAACTCATCGACGGCAAGGCCGTTGCCGCCCGCATGCGCGCCCGCCTCGCCGAGGCGCGCCGCTCCCTCGGATCGCGCGCGGTCCGCCTCGTGTCGCTGCAGGTGGGCAGCAACCCAGCCGCCGAGGTCTACGTCCGCAACCAGCGAAAGGCGGCGGCCGAGGTCGGCATCGACATGGAAGTCGTCGGATTGCCCGACGGCAGCTCGCAAGAGCAGTTGATCGCCGCCATCCACCAGCACTCGGCGCGCACGGAAGTCGCGGGCGTCATCGTGCAGCGCCCGCTGCCGCCGACGATCGACGCGCGCGCGGTGCAGATGGCGATCGACCCGCGCCTCGACGTCGAGGGCATGCACCCCGCGAACATGGGCGCGATCCTGTATCGCGAGCCGCAGTTCCCGCCGTGCACGGCCGCTGCGGCGCAGCAGTTGATCCTCGAGACCGGCATCGACCTGCGCGGCGCCGAGACCGTCGTCGTCGGCCACAGCGAGATCGTCGGCAAGCCCATCGGCCTGCTGCTCCTCCATCGCCTCTCGACGGTGACGGTTTGCCACGTGGGCACGCGCAACCTGATGCTGCACACGCGACGCGCGGACATTCTCGTCGTCGCGGTCGGCAAGCCCGGCCTCGTGCGCGGCGACATGGTGAAGCCAGGCGCCGTGGTCATCGACATCGGCATCAACCAGCTCGTCGACGGCTCGATCGTGGGCGACTGCGAACACGACTCGGTCGCAGCGGTCGCGGGCTACCTCACGCCCGTTCCCGGCGGCGTCGGCCCGGTCACCGTCGCGATGCTGCTGCGCAACACGCTGCGCGCGGCGGGAGCCGCGGTCTGAACGGCCACGCGCGCGGGCCGCACTCTGCGCGCCGCGCCCTCGCGGCGCTGATTGCGACCGGCCTCGCGTTGCTCGCCGCATGTGCGACGTCGCATGCGGACGCGCGACCGCGACAGAAGAACCTCGTCCTGTTCCTCGTCGACGACCTCGGTTGGCAGGACGCGAGCCAACCGTTTTGGACCGAGCGCACACCGCAGAACGCGAAGTTCCGCACGCCGAACCTCGAGCGCCTCTGCCGCGAAGGCGCGCGCTTCACGCAGGCCTATGCGCATTGCGTGTGCACGCCGACGCGCGTCGGCATCCTGACCGGCGAGCATCCCGCGAGGACCGGCATCACGAACTGGACGCTGCGCAAGGACACGCAGACGGACTCCGCGCATCCGTCGCTCGTTCCGCCGCGGTGGAACGTCAACGGGCTGCAGCCCGAGCCGGGTCTCGAGCGAGCGTTCTTCGCACCGACGCTGCCGCAGCGTCTCGCTTCCGTGGGTTACACGACCATCCACGTCGGCAAGGCGCACTTCGGAGCGACAAGCACACCGGGCGCGGATCCGCTGCGCCTCGGGTTCCACGTCAACGTCGCAGGCCACGCGGCAGGTGCGCCTGGCAGCCATCTCGCGAAGGACGGCTTCGCGAAGAAGGGCGACGATCCGGTCTGGAACGTCCCGGGTCTCGACGCATGGCACGGCAAGGACGCGTTCCTCACCGACGCGCTGACGCACGAGGCGATCGCCGCGGTCGGTGCGGCGCTGCAGCGCGGCGCGCCGTTCTTCCTCCACTTCGCGCACTACGCCGTGCACACGCCGATCCAGCGCGACGGCAAGCGCATCGCGCGCTACCTGGAGGCTGGGCTCGATTCGCGCGAAGCCGCCTATGCCGCGATGGTCGAAGGCGTCGACGACTCGCTCGGCGCGCTGCTCGACATGCTGGAGGCACGCGGCGCGCTCGACGACACGATCTTAGTGTTCGCATCCGACAACGGCGGCCTCTCGGCGCACGCGCGCGGCGGCGAACCGCACACGCACAACGCGCCGCTGCGCAGCGGCAAGGGCAGCGCCTACGAGGGCGGCATCCGCGTCCCCCTCGCCGTGCGTTGGCCCGGCGTGGCGCCGAAGGGCGCCGTCGTGGCCACGCCGTGCGCGACGGAGGACGTGTTCGCGACCTTCTGCGCCGCGGCTGGAGCCGACTCCTCGTGCGGCTACGGCCAGGATCTCTCGCTCGCGCTGCGCGGCGAAGCGTCGCCACGCGACCTGTTCTGGCACTACCCCCACTCCTGGGGAGCCAAGGGCCCCGGCATCGCGATGACGAGCGCGGTGCGCAGCGGCGACCTCAAGCTCGTGTGGTTCTGGGACCGCGGCGCGTGCGAGCTCTACGACCTCGCGAACGACATCGGCGAGACTCGCGACCTTGCTGCCGATCGGCCGGCCGACGCAGCGCGGCTGCGCGAAGGCCTGCGCGCGTTCCTCGCGGCGACGAACGCGATGCTGCCCGCCCGCGCGGACGGGCAGCCGATCGCGATGCCGTGACGGCTCAGCGCGCCGGCGCCGCGGCACCGACCTGCGCGACCGCCGGCTTGCGCGCGCGCTGCAACAGGACGCCGACGAAGCCGAGCGCCGTGAGGCCGCCCTGGATCGCGTAGTACTGGAAGAGCGCGACCTTCGTGGCGCTCGAGAACCCGTAGGCGTGGAGGCCGATGCCGAGCAGGTTGACGTGGAACCACGAGAAGGCGACCACGATGCCGGTCAGCGATGCGGCGACGCAGAAGCCGAAGTCGCGGACCATGCCTGCCATGCGCGCGTGCAGCAACGCGACCTGCGCGATGCAGATCATGAGCGCGCCGTTCTCCTTCGGATCCCAGCCCCAGAACCGGCCCCAGCTGTCGTTGGCCCACACGCCGCCGTAGATCGTGCCGAACACCGCGAACACGAGCCCGAATGCCGTGACGCCGTAGGTCGCGCGCACGATCGACTTGTGGAACGCCTCGTCGCCGCGCCGGAACCCGATCGCGTTGAGCACGAGCCAGGCGAGCCCGAGGAACGACGCGAACATGCCCGCCGCGTAGCCCATGTTGATCGAGGTCACGTGGGTCGCGAGGTAGTAGTTCGTGTCGAGCACCGCCTGCAACGGCGCCATCTGGTCCTCGCCGCTCTCGACCTCGAACGCGCGAGCCAGCATCACCAACATCGCGCCGAACACGGGCGCGAGGAAGATCGCGACGCGGCGACGCGTGATCACCTCGGCGACCACGGCGCTCAGCACACCGATCGCGGCGATGAACAGGAACGTGTCGTAGAGGTTGAGGATCGGCGGCCGACCGCGCACGACGCTGCGCAGGATGACGTCGGCGGTCAGCATGCAGAGCGGGATCACCGTGGCGACCACGCTCGACACCCAGAGCCACTTCGCGCGCGGCGCGAGCCAGCTTCCGGCGACGACGAGGATCGCCAGCAAGAACCAGTGCAGCGACTGGTAGTGCCAGCTCGCGGACAGGTAGTAGTTCTCGAGCGGGACCTTGTCGAATTCACCGCGCAGCTGCGCGCGCGCGACGACCGTGTTGCGGAACTTCCGCAGCGAGGCCATGCGCGATTCCTCGTCGGGGCCGGTGATCGCGCCCTGCAACGCGTCCAGCATCGCTAGCTGGTCCGCGACGGCGCCCTTGCGCAGCGACGCTTCCGCCAGGCCCTCGATCGACAACCACTCGGGGTGGTCGGCCGCGGCTCCGTCCGGCGGGAAGATCGCGACGCCGGAGCCGCCTTGCGCGACTTCCGTCAGCACGCTCGCGATCTGCATCGCGTTGCCGAGAGCAGGGTCGGTCGGGTTGTCCTTCGACTTGCGCACGAGATCGGCCAGATCCGGCCCCTTGCGGACCAGGTCGGCGAACGTGGCCTCGTCGCGCCCGGGGAACATCGCGCGCATCGGCTCGCCTTGCAGCGGCGCCGTCTCGTAGAGCGGAGCGAGCAAGCCGTAGAGCGCGCGGTAGGCCGAGACGCCCTTGTTCGTGCGCAGGATGTGGGCCTCGATCGGCGCCAGGGACTCCTGCGGCTTCCTGCTGTAGTTGGAAGCGAGCTCCCACAGCGTCTGCGCAGGTTGCTTCCTGCCTTCGACGCCGACGAGCTGGCGGTAGGTGATGAACTCGAAGTCGAACCGCTGGCCGCCCGCGTGCTCGACGCCGATCGCGTCGAGCACGTCGACGTTCTCGATGCGGAACAGCGGGAAGTCGGCCGCGACCGACGGCTGGAACAGGACGTCCAGCAGCCACTCGGTCGGAGTCAGCGTGACGTCCGCCTTGCCGTCCCCGTCCGTGTCGAGCTTCATGTCGCGACGGCCGTGGATCAGGTAGAGCATCTGCGCCGCATACGCGGACAACGGCTTGATGCGTCCGTTCTCCTGGATCGGCAGCGTCGCCATGAGTTCCAGCGTCGCCGCATCCCAACGGTCCGGGTTGACGGCCTTGGCGGGCGCAGACTGCGCGACCGCGGCGAACGCACTCGCGAACACGAAGAACAGGACGGTGAGAGCGCGCTTCATGACATCTCCGGCAACGAAGCCGTGCGATTGCTCGAACGCAGATAGCGATACAACTTGGCCAGGAAGTGGACGAGCAGGCCGACGAGGATCACGTAGCTCGCGGCCTCCGGCCAGTAGTCCGACGGGTTCGAGGCGACCTCGAACACCGAGTACCACGGCGGCCCGCGCAGGCTGCTGCCCGGCTGCGGCCCCCAGTTCGTCTGGAAGAACACGTGTCCTTCGCGACGCAACGGGTGGTTCATGTAGATGTGGAACTGCTGCTCGCTGCCGTCGTCGAAGACGGTGACCCAGCTGCTGAAGTCACGCGGAGTCAGCGTGCCCGGGTGGTCCGACTTCTGGAACTTGTCGAGCCGGACCGCGAACGGCAGGTCCCACGTGACACGACGCAGGTCGAGGCCCCATGTCGAACCGCCGCTCTCGAACGTGAACGGCGCGCGCCGTTCGTCGTGCGGCCGGAAGTCCGCGCCCCAGAGGATGCCCGTCGTCTCCACGCCGGTCGCCACGTCGCGGACCGTCGCGTAGCAGCCGGCGATGTTGCGCTCGCGTTCGGGCTGCTCGTCCATCTTCGCGAGGTAGACGCCTGTGCCCGAAGGATCGGCGACGACCGGGACGTCGACCTCGAACATCGGGCCCTTCTGCCGCGGCTCGCAGTTCTGCATCCAGTGATGGACGTGGACCACGAACGGGAGGTCGGGCGCGCCGATGCTCGGGTTCCCGAGGAGCGCCGCTTCCGGGACCGTGCGCTCGACGACCGCGTCGCCGTCCTTGCGCAACAGCGCGAGTTCGAAGTCGTGGAAGCTGACCATCGTGCTGGTCTTCGCGCCCTCGTAGAGCGCGACGTGGCCGGCATACGAGTAGTGCAGCTTCACGAAGCCCGCGACGAGCAGGAAGGCCATGCCGAGGTGCGTGATCAGCACGCCGACGTTGCGAACGCTCCAGCGCAGCCGCACGAAGCCGCCAACCATCAGGTTGACGAACAACAGCAGCATCAGCAGGTAGCCGCCCGGCATCGGCACGCGCACCGAGAACGAGTCCCCAAGGCGCCAGCCGGTCTCCCACACCACGAAGAACGACTCGAAGAAGTCGCGCTGCACGACGAACAGGCCGAGCGTCTTCTGCGCGAGCGTTCCGGCCCACGTGAGCAAGCCGAACAGCAACAGGATCCAGACCGAGAGCCGTAACGATGCGAACACGTCGACGAGGCGGCCGATCGGCCCCTTCGAAGCGCGCGGCGAGGTCGCCGTCTCGGGCAGCGGTTGCACTGGCGCGTTCATCCGTCGTTCCTCTTCAGGCTCTGGCAGAACGCAGAGAAGTTGGCGCGCTCCTGCTCGACCTCGCCCTCGGATCCGAGCATCTTGCAGAACACGACGCCCTGGCCTTCGGACTTCACCGCGACCAAGAGGCGCATGCCTGGACGAGTCTGTCCGCCTGTGCCGCGATGCTCGCCGCGCAGGTCGAGCAGCACGCCGTCGCCGCCGAGCATCGTCTGCTTGGGCAACGCCGCGACGGCCGCCGCGTCCGGAACGGGCTGCGACATCTCGCCGCACCACACCGAGAGCATCTGCGTGAGCTCGCCGCCGAGCTGGCCGACGTAGCACTCGCCCGTCTGGCCGAAGCGGTGGCGCAGCATGCGCGAGCCCGTGTCCCCCATCGCCTGCCACGTCGTCGGCACTGCGCCGGCGAACGGCGCAGCGGGCGCATCGGCGCTCGGCGCAGTCGGCGCGTCGGCGCTCGGCGCGACGGGCGCGCTGGCGGGCTTCGTCGCGCTCGCGGGCGCGGGCTCGCCTGCACGACGGATCGTCGCGGCGACCGCGAGGAACGCCGCGCGTTCCTGTTCGACGACCGAGGCGGGTCCCGTCAGCTTCAGCGTCACCATGTCCTCGTCCGTGCCGCCGACGAGGCCGAGCAGCGCGTAGTCGGACTTCGGCGTGCCGTCCATGCCCTTGAACTCGCCGCGCAACGACACGAGCGACGCGTCGGAACCGAGGAGCTTGTGCTTCTCCAGCGCCGCGAACTGAGCCTCGTCCAACACCGGCTGGCCGAACTGCGCGCCGACCCAGCGATTCACGTTCGCCAGCTTGCCGCCGCGCAGGTTGCCGGCCGTGAGGTAGCACTCTGCGCCACTCGTGCCGATCGTCCAGTTGAGTTGCCGGAACGCGCTCGTCGGCTGCGCCTTCCAGCTCGCAGGCGCCTCGGCCACGAAGCCGTCGCCGGTCGTCGTGCCGGCAGCAGCCGTTTGCGCGCCCGCGGCAGCGGCGACCTTGGGCGCCTCTGCGCCGGCGCTCGCGGCGCCGCGGCGCACCGACGCGCCGAGTTGCAGGAAGCGCTCGCGCTCGGCCTCGGCGGTCGCCTTCTTGGCAACGAGCTTCAGCGTGACCATGTCTTCGTCGGAGCCGCCGACCAACCCGAGCAGCATGAAGCCCGGCTTGCCGTTGCCGCCCATGCCGCGGAACTCCCCTTCGATCGTCACGAGCACCGCGGGCTTGCCGAGAAGGTCGTGGCGAGGCAGCGCGTCGAACTCGGCCTGCGCGATCGGCGGCTTGCCGAACTGCCCGAACCATCGGTTCACGTTCGCCAGCAATCCGCCGCGAAGGTTGCCAGCCGTCAGGTAGCACTCGGCCTCGGGATCCGCGTCGATCTTCCAGTTGAGTTGGCGGAACTCGCTGGCGGCCGCGTTGCGCCAACCCGCAGGCGTCGTGGCCGAGAAGGCGGACGAAGCCCCGGGTTGCTGGCCTTGAGCAGCCGGCGCGCGCATGTCGCGCAGTCCGAAGCGCTGCTTCTGGTCCTGGCCGAAGTCCGTCGGCCGCTGCTCGTCGGAAAGCCGTTTCTCGGGGCTCCATTGCGCTGCCTCGGCACGGCAGGAAACGAGGGCAAGCAACGCCAACGGCGCGATCGCGAGAAGACCGGACAGGTTCGCCTTCATGGAATTCAGGGTGCGCACAATCTGGGCCGTCGGCCCCTCTGCGCAAGTAGCCAATCTGCGAGAAAGGACGGAACGCATGGCTCCAGCGGTCGCGTCGGCTCGCGTCGAGCGGGTGGCGCCTCGCGATGCGCGATGCGCCAGGCGGACTGCGCGGCGCACGCCGCAGCCCGTCACAGACGGCGGCTCAAGACGTAGCCCGCGATCTGCGTCAGCGCCGAGCGCGCGGGACCGGGAGGCAGCACGCTCAAGGAAGCCTGCGCCTTGGCGACGCGGCGCTTCGCTTCGTCCATCGAGTACGCGATCGCATGCTCGAGGGGGAACTCCGAACGCAACCGGCGCAGCGCCTCTTGCTCCGGCAGGCCGAGCAGGCCCTTCAAGCGCTCCGCCGACGCCTGGTCACGACGCATGAGGTAGAGCATGGGCAGCGTGATCTTGCCCTTCGTGAGGTCGGTGCCGAGCGACTTGCCGACCACGCGTTCGTCGCCTTCGAGGTCGAGGCAGTCGTCGACGATCTGGAACGCGATGCCGAGTTCGAGACCGTATTCCTCGAGCGCGCGCAGACGGGCCTCGGTCGCGCCGACGTAATGGCCGCCGAGCCGGCAGCCTGCCGCATACAGCGACGCGGTCTTCTCGGCGATCACCTGGAAGTACTGGTCCTCGCGCCACGCGACGTCGAAGCGGTGCAGCACCTGCGTGATCTCGCCTTGGCAGATCACGCGCACGGTCTCGGCGAGCCAACGCGCGCAGGCCGGATCCGGCAGCTGCACCGCCATGTGGAACGCCTTCGCGTAGATGTAGTCGCCGAGCAGCACGGCGATCTCGACGCCGTGCATCTGGTTCACGGTCGCGATGCGGCGGCGCATCCCGGCGCCGTCGAGCACGTCGTCGTGCACGAGGGTCGCGGTGTGCAGCAGTTCGACGACCTTGGCGACCTGCACCACATCGTCGTTGATCGTGCCGCCGTGGGAGCTGCCCTGCGCCGCCATCGCGGACAGGAACACCATCATCGGCCGCAATTGCTTGCCGCGGTAACCACCGACGTGCTCGACGAGCGGCAGCATGTCGCGCTGCTGCGGGGCCAGGTCGAGGACGAGTTCGCGGTTGAGCCGATCCAGCTGGGGGCGGACCAGGGCGATCAGGTCGTTCAGCGGCAGGGTCTCAGTCACGGTGCACGTCGATTCGAGGTCTGCCGGCGCACGGATGCCGATGCGGCGAGAAGGGTTCCGGCGAGGGCGATGATGCTAGGAAACGCGTCCGAGGAAGCCAGATTTCGGCCCCTCGCCGCGCGAGGCGACTCCCTCAGTCCTTCTGCGCGGGCGTGCTCTTTCCGTCCGCCGAACCGCCCTTCTGGCCGTCGCCACCTTCCTTGAGGCCGCGCTTGAACTCGGTGATTCCCGAGCCGAGGGACCGGGCCATGCCCGGGATGCGGTGGCCGAACAGGACCAGCACGACCAGGAGGATCGCGATCCACTCCCAGCCACCAGGCAAACCGAATGCAACCATCGTCGTGAACAACCTCGAAGGTCGCGCATTATGCGCCAAGCGGCGCGCTCCGCCAGCGGCGGCGCGCGAAGTTCTCGCGCTCGCGACTGCATTTCGCCTCGCCATCCGCCGCGATCCGACGCGAAGGCGACGCCGCCAGCGGAGACGAGCGGAGAGTTCGGCGAGCGAACGCTGCCCCATCGTCGCGGAACGTGATGTGCGCGACGCGGGTGCCGCGACGCGCGGTGGCCGCGCAGCGGAATCGCGCGGGCTAGCTGACCTGGCCGGTCGGCGGCAACACGCCGGCGAAGCCGAACTTCGCGCGCAGCACGCGGAAGAAGTGGCCCGGGCCCGCGCCGAGGTGCCGGAAGCGTTCGTTCGCGGGCTGGATGCGCACGCGCCAGCCGTCGGCGACCTGCTTGCGGATCTGGCCGTCGAGCTGAAGGTAGGCGAAGCCACGTCCTGCGGTGTCGACGAGCTCCACCTCCACGCCTGCGTCGACGGGCAGCACGATCGGCCGCGTGGTCAACGAATGCGACGCGAGCGGAGTCAGCACCAATGCAGCGAGGTCGGGAGACAGCACGGGACCGCCTGCGGCCAGCGAGTAGGCCGTGGATCCCGCGGCGGTCGCGACCACGAGCCCGTCGCCGCGATACGCGGAGACCTCTTCGCCGTGGCGAAGGACGCGCAACGTGATCATCGGGCCCTGGGCCTCGCGGCTGATCACCGCATCGTTCATCAACAGGACCGGCGCGCTGTCGCGACCGTTCGCGTCGACGACCGTCGCGTGGAGCAGCATGCGCGGCTCCTCGGGCAACGCGCCGAGCAACGCCTGTTCGGCGGCCTCCTTCGCCTGCCCTTGCTCGAAGGCCGTGAGGAAGCCGAGGCGCCCCACGTTGATGCCGAGCGTCGGCCGCTGGTTCTTGCCCATCCGACGCGCAGCGCCGAGCAGCGAGCCGTCGCCGCCGAACACGATCACGAGGTCGGCCGCGCGTTCCTCCAGCGAAGACTCACGATCGAGCACGAAGTCGACCGCGCAGCCGCGTTGGCGCAGCCAGGTCGCGAACTCCTCGACCAGCCGACGGCTCGCGCCCTTGCGCTCGTCGCCGAGCAGCAACACGCGCGGCATCGAGGCCGTCATCGAGTTCCGCGCTCCGTGCAGCGACGCATCGGGATCAGCGCACCGTCGCGCGCTTCTCCGAGAGGAACCGCGCGACGACGTGCTCCGTGGTGAGGCCGCAGTGCTCGAGCACCTGCTTGCGGCTCATGTGCTCCAGGATCTCGTCCGGGACGCCCATCACCTGGAACTGCGCGCGCACCGGTCCGTGCTCCGCGATGCACTCGAGCACCGCCGAGCCGAAGCCGCCGCGGATCGAGTGGTCTTCGAGCGTGATGACGCGGTCGTGACGGTCGGCGAGCGCGAGCACGCCCTGCTCGTCGAGCGGCTTGCAGAAGCGCGCGTTCACGACCTCGATCTCGATGCCTTGCTTCTCGAGCAACGCCGCGGCTTCGAGCGCCGTCTGGACCATGTGGCCGTAGGCGAGGATCGCGCCGTCCGCGCCCTGCCGCAGGATCTCCATCTTGCCGAGCTCGATCGGCTGGCGCTTGCCGTGCCAGCCGACGAGTTCTCCGTGCCCCGGCGCGTTGCCGCGCGCGTAGCGCACGCCTGCAGGGCACGGCAGGTCGAGCGAGAACTCGAGCATCTCGCGCAGCTCTGGGCCGTCCTTCGGCGCCATGAGCACCATGCCCGGCATGCAGCGCAGGAACGCGATGTCGTAGAGCCCGTTGTGCGTGGCGCCGTCCTCGCCGACGAGGCCGCCGCGATCCATCGCGAACACGACCGGCACCTTCTGCAACACGACTTCCTGGAACACCTGGTCGTAGCCGCGCTGCAGGAAGCTCGAGTAGATCGCGCACACCGGCTTGAGGCCGGACGTCGCGAGGCCCGACGCGAGCGCGACGGCGTGCTGCTCGGCGATGCCCGCGTCGACGAAGCGATCCGGGAACTTGTCGCGATACTCCATCAGGCCGGTGCCGTCCGGCATGGCCGCGGTGATGGCGACGACGCGCGAGTCCTTGGTAGCGAGCTCGATCAACGAGTCGCCGAACCACTCGGTCCACGTGCGGCCAGGAGGCGTGATCGGCACCACGGGCTGCAGCACGCAGGGCTCGACCGGGACCTTCTCGGCCTTCTTCTTCGGCTGCGGCTTCGCGGCGTGCGCGCGGTCGTAGCGATCCTCGCTGCCGGGGACGCCCTTGCCCTTCTCCGTCTTGACGTGCACGAGCGTGACGCCATCGAGCTGCTTCACGTTCTCCAGCGTCGCGACGAGCTCGTCGAGGTTGTGGCCATCGACCGGGCCGATGTAGCGGAAGCCCAACTCCTCGAAGATGTGGCCAGGGACGACGATGTTCTTGAGCATCTCGCCGGCGTCGACCAGCGTCGCGTCGAGGTCCTTGCCGACCAACGGGATCGACTGGATCACGTGGTGCACGGCTTCCTTCGCGCGGTTGTAGAACGAACCGCTCCGCACGCGGTTGAGGTAGCGCGACAACGCGCCGACGGTCTTCGCGATCGACCAGCGGTTGTCGTTGAGGATCACGACGAGGCGCTGCTTCTCCAGCGAGCCCGCGTGGTTGAGCGCCTCGAACGCGACGCCGCAGCCCATCGCCGCATCGCCGACGACGGCGACGGAGTGGCGCGGGTTGCCGAGCATGCGATCGCCCATCGCGATGCCGAGCGCAGCCGAAGCTGCCGTGCCCGCATGACCCATCAGGTAGGCATCGTAGATCGACTCGTGGCGGTTGCTGAAGCCCGACAGGCCGCCCTTCTGACGCAGCGTGTGGAAGCGCGAACGGCGCTCGGTCAGCAGCTTGTGCGGATAGCACTGGTGCCCGACGTCCCAGACGAGGCGATCGTCGCGGAAGTCGTAGAGGTAGTGCAAAGCGATCGTCAATTCGACGACGCCCATGCCCGAGCCGAGGTGGCCGCCGGTCACCGACACGACGTCCATGATCTCGCGTCGCATCTCCGCGGCGAGCTGCGGGAGCTGCGCGCGGTCGAGCTTCTTGAGGTCCGCCGGGCTGTTGACCCGGTCCAGAAGTGGCGTTTGCGACGGTGTTTCCAAGTGGGCTCCGGAATCAGCTTCGCCGCTCGACTGCGGCGAACGCGAGATCTTGCAGGACCGCCGCCGCGCCGTCCAGCGCGCCGGAAGGCGCGCCGCGCCATTCCTGTGCAGCGTGCACGATCCTCGGCGCGAGCTCGGCAGCTTCCTCGGCGAGCTCGCGCGCCATCGCGAGGCTGCGGTCGAGCCCCACCACCGCCGGGTAGGTCAGCTTGTCGTGGTCGACGTCGGCGTTCGGGTTCTTGCCCAGTTCCTCCGCCGTTCCGGTCAAGTCGAGGCAGTCGTCCGCGATCTGGAAGGCGCGACCGAGGCAATCGCCGTAACGGCGCATTCGCGACGCGAGGACCTGCGGCATGGACTGGCCGGACTCGAGCGCGGCGGAGACGCCGACGAGCAGCGAGCCGGTGATCAACGCGCCCGTCTTGCGGTCGTGGATCCATTGCACACGCTCCAGCGTCCGATCGCCGGAGCCACCCTCCGCCTCGAGATCCGCCATCTGGCCGCCGACCATCCCGCGGCTGCCCGCAGCGACGGCGAGTTCGCGCACGGCCTCGGGCCCCGCGGTCGCGGCCGCTTCGAACGCGAGCGTCAGCAGCGCGTCGCCGACGAGCATCGCGGTCGCCTCGCCGTAGACCGTGTGGCACGTCGGCCGGCCGCGGCGCAACGCGTCGTCGTCCATGCACGGCAGGTCGTCGTGCACGAGGCTGTAGGTGTGCAGGCACTCGATGCCCGCGGCGGCAACGAGCGCGCGCTCCGGCTGACCGCCCGCTGCGGCACAACCGACGATCGCGAGCATCGGGCGCAGGCGCTTACCGCCCGGGAACATCGTGTAACGCATCGCCTCGTGCAGCCGGGTGGGCAGCTCTGCCGCAGGCGGAAGCAACCGGTCGATCGCTTCCTCGATCTTCGACGCATACCGGGACTGGAACGCCTTGAGCGCCTGGCCGCGCACGGAGGCGGTCACCGTTCCACCACCATGCCCATCAGGACAGCAGACGCGCGTTCGGGAGTGATGTTCGGCAGCAACATTCGATAGCCCTCGGCGTGGATGGTCGACTCCGAGCCAGGGCGGCGCAAGGTTCCGTCGAGGAGTCGCAGCGACACGACGCCGGCTCGCGCATCGACCTCGACGGCGAGCCGCGAACAGTCGGCGCTGAACGCGAGCAGGTTGCCTTCGTCGTAGCCGACGACGCGCGCCGAACGGAACTCGCGGCCTTCGAGGTCCGCGAACCCCGCGACCCGCAACTTGAGTTCGCCGCCCGCGTCGAGCAGCAGCGTGTCGAGGCGTTCGAGCCACTGTTCGCGAGTGTCCCGGTCCAGCTTGCGCGCGCCGGATCGGACCGCGGGCGCTTCGGGGTAGGAACCCTCGGCGCGCACGAGGAACGGCAACCGCTCCTCCCACAGCCGCCCTTCGACCGGATCCAGCACGACTTCGTGCACGCCGCCTTCGAACACGCTGCGCAACCCGTCGATACGCCGCGCGCCGTCGGCGAACGAGAGCCGCGCCAGCCCCTTGCTGCGATCGAGCGCGACCGTGAGCCGCTTGCAGACGATGAGCTCCGCCGAGCCCGTCGCGCGGTCGATGGTCAGGAACTCGACGTCGCGCAGTTCGCGATCCTCGAGCGCGCTCGCGCGCAGCAACTGCATCCCCTCGTAGCCGTCGGCGCGCAGGCAGTCGCGCAACGCGTGGATGCAGCGCTGCACGCCGAACGGCGGCGGGTTCAACACCAGCGCCGAGGACGCCGCGGCTGCGACCGCGGATCGTTCCCGTCGCTCGCTCTCGGCGACGAGGGCTTCTCCGAGCGACTGGGACCACGTCAACGCTGCGTCGAGCTCGCGCTCGAGCCGAAGGGTCTCCGCCTCGAAGCGCGCAGCGCGCGCCTGCTGCGCCTCCTTCTCGCGACGCTCGGAGTCGCCGGCGCCGCGCGCTGCGCGCAACTGCGCCTCGAGCGATCCCGCCTCCTCGGCGACGCGGAACGCCTGCACGGTGGAGACCGTTGCGAACGCCGCGAGGAACAAGGCGATCGCTGCCGACAGCACGCGGTTCGTCATCGCGACTCGGACGTCGTTGCCGCGCGCGTCTTCCGCTGCGCCAGGCGACGCGGATCGTTCCCGCGCCCCGGCGCTGCGCTCACTTCCATTCCTTGTTCTTGTTCTTGTTGTGCCACTCGTTCCACTCCGAGAACTCGTGGAACGTCTGGCCCGTGAGGCGGCGCATCGCGTCGTTCCACTTGCCGGAGATGACGGCGAGGCGCTTCTGCATGTTCTGCGCCTCGATGTCCGCGGGATCGATCTGGCGCGCGCGGCTGTCGATCTCGCCGTAGCGGATCAGCAACCCGCCGACGATCTCCTTCTTGATCTCCTGCTTGCTGTCCTCGTAGTTGCCGAGGGCCTCGCCGGCCGCCGCTTCGAGTTGCGCCTCGGGATCGCGGCGCGCGATCTCGATCAAGAACTTCACCTTCGACTCGTCCTTCGTCTTGCCCATCGCCTTGAGCAACTCGCAGCGCAGCGGCACCCACTCCTCCTTCTTCGGGAAGCGCTTGTCCTCGTAGACGGACTTCAGCGCGTCCGCGGCTTCGGCGCCGAGCTGGCCCATCGCGACCGCCGCCGCGGTGTAGAGCTGCGCCTTGTCGCTAGGCCGCAGCTTGCCCTTGAGCATCACGTTCTCGAGACCCTTCACGACGGACTTCTTGTCCTTGTCGCCGAGGCCCGCCTGCCACTTCTGGACGAGGACGGTGATCACGTCGAACCCTTCGCCGTCGCGCGCGAACTTCTTGTCGTCGACGATGTCCTTGAGTTGGTCGAGCTTCTGCGCGACCTCCTTGTCCGGCTTGATCTCCGCTGCCGGAGCCGGGGTCGGCTTGGCTTCCTGCGCGAAGGCAGGGGCGAGGCACAACAAAGTCGAGACGAAGGCCAGCGAGGCGAGACGCATCATGGTCGAACTCCTGCAAAGCCGGAGAGGTTCCGGCGCGGGGTATTGTCGGTCGGGCAGCGGCAGATCACAAATCTCGTTCCGCCGGCGACAGAACCGGCACGACGTCGTCATCGATCGGCCTTCGCCTCGCCCATGGGCAACTCGGCCATCATGCGGCGCGCCGTCCGGCGGACCGCTTCGGGATCGAGCCCATGCCAACGCGACACCGGCGCCGGCCCGCTCTGGCCGCCGAGTTCGGTGGCCAGCCGCTGCGCGAGCTGGGTGAACCCGCGGACGTGCGGCGATCCGCCGTCGCCGCCTTCGTCTTCGAGGAACTCGCTGATGTGCGCAAGCACGATCTCCGGCCGGCGGCTGTAGGCGAGCGCCGCGAGCTCTGCGCGCCGCTCCATCTCCGACTCGATGGCATGGGCCGAGAAACCGGACTGCAGCAACAGCCCGATCGACCGCCACAGGTTCGACTCGACCGGCATGTAGTGGAACGAGTCGACGAGGTGCCGCCGCTCGTGCAGCCGGATCGTCTCGAGCACCGCGTCGACGAGATCGATGTCCTGCATCGAGGACGCAGCCGACAGCCGGAAGTTCACGTCCAACGCATCGAACGGATCGACGCGCGTCGGCATCGCATCGACGAGAGCCGCGCCGCCGTCCTCGGCGACGATGCGCTGCCGACGCGCGATCGCCTGTGCCCACTCGACCACGGCATCGTGGTCGACGACGTAGTGGTTCAGGAGCGCAACTCCTGCGAGGTCGCCGCCGAGCACGCCCGAGACCGAACGCACCGATCGGTCCGTGCCGAGCACTTCGCGGCATCGCCCGGGCACCGGCAATGCGGGATCGTCGGGCAGGTCGCGCAGCGAGAGCCGCGTGAACATCAGGCCTTCGGGCACGCCGCCCGCGCGTCGCCCCAATGCCAGATGCTTGTTGTAGCGCGCGAGGTGCTTGCAGAGCCCTGCGGCGAATGGATCCAGCATCTCGCCGACGAACGGCACCGCGAACCGCACGTCGGGAGTCGTCACGTCGCGGTCGAGAGTCGCAAGCGACACGCGCCGCGCATCGGCCAGGAACGCGCCGAGATCCGCGGGCTCGTCCTTGGCGTAGCCGCGATACAGCAACCGGCGCAGCGAGTTCTCGAATGCGATCTCCTTGCGCACTTCGTCGGCGAGCGCCGAGAGCTCCGTCGAGTCGCCCCTCTGACGCTGCTCGACGATCGCGCACGACTCGGCCTCGACGAGCATGCCGGCATCGCGCAGCGCGGCGACGTAGCGAAGCGCGCGTTCCGCGGACGCGAGCGGGTCGTCGCCGGCCGCGCAGACCGACAGCAACGAACGCCACACGGCGCGCACCTGGTTGTCCTCGGAGTCGATCTGCGCGCGCGGCAGCTCCGCGCACAGCGCGCGGTGGAACGCACGCGCATCGCCGCATGCGAGCAACAACCGTCGACGCTGCGCCGCCAGCTCAGGGGCACGTTCCGCAGCCGGGATCGACTCGATCGCAGCCAGCGCAGCCTGCGGCTGGCGCAACCGCGGCAGCAACTCGGCGAGGATCTCCGCCCCCGCGCCGCGCGCGAACGCGCGCCAACGCGTCGGCGATTCGCGCAACACGTCGAGGCACTGCTCGATCTGGTCGTCGGGCGCGCCCGCGCGCAGGATCTCGCGCAGGATCCCGTGCACGCCCGGGTCACTGGGCCGATCGCGCAATGCCATGAGGAACGAACCCCACGCGCGCACGCGGTCCTCGGGCTTGCCGAGCGCGAAGAGGGTCTGCGCAAGCCCGAGTTGCGCGATGCCGGCGGAGTCACCGCCGCGCTGGAGCAACGCCTCGTAGACCGCGACTGCCTCACGGAGCTTGCCCGCGGAGCGCAGGGAGTTGGCGTAGGCGATCGCAACCGTCGGCAGGCCCTCGCTCGCCGCATGGAGCCGTTCGTAGGTCGCCAACGCGCCGGCAGGGTCCGAGTCGCGCATCGAGAATGCGAGCCCGAGCCAGGGCCACACGGAGTCCTCCGACTTCTGCGCCGCCGCCTGGAACGTGGCGCGCGCGAGTTGCGGCGGCTGCACGCGCCCCAACAGGTAGAGCGCCGCGCCCGAGTCCGGCTGTGCCGCGACGCGCGCCTCGGCCTCCGCGCGCAGCGCGCCGAGTCGACCACGTTGCCGCAGGATGTCCTGGCGCAAGCGCTCGGCTTCGACCACGAGCCCTTCGGCGCGGATCGCGTCCAGGGCCGCGAGCGCGCCGCGTACGTCGCCCGCGTCGGCGGCGCGCTGCGCCGCAGCGACGCGTTCGAGTTGCGCCGGGTTCGACTGCGAGCCCACGCGCGAAGGGACCCGCACGCCGACCGAGGCCGCGCACGCCGACAAGGCAGCGAGCAGCAGGATCGAGGAGCATCGCATGGCGGCGTGATACGGAACCCGCGATGCGGACTCAAAGAAAAGGCAGTCCCGCGGCGGCGCGTGGGCGCCGCGGGTGCCCGGCCGCGGGCGGCCCCCCCTGGCCATCCGCTGCGGCGCTCGCTCGATCCGCCGAAGCCCCCCGACCTCGACGCACCGCCGTGCAGCCCCCCTGATCCATCGCACAGGCTGCACGACACCGCGATCCGTCCCCCCAAGAACTCACGCGGTGCGCACTGCCCCTATCGTCCCCACCCAAGCGCTTCTTGAAGCCTTGTCCGCGGCTGCCATGGCACGGGCGAAAACTCACCAAGAAATCTTCCGGCGATTCGAGGCGAGCGGCTCCGCGCGAAGGCCTCGCGGCCGCGATGCGACGGAATCAGATCGGGCCCAGCCACCCGGGCCGCAGGGGCTTCTTGGGTGCGCACCACAGAGCCGTTCCGGCCTGAGGATGCGGGGGGCGGATTTCGAATCGTCCGCGGCATGGATGAGTCCGGGTCACGGGAGCAGCATCGCCGGGCTCGCTCCCCTCAGGCGCGGTGGAAGCCGCCGCCCTCGATCCGGGCTCCGCAGCCCGCCGCAGTGCCCCGGAAAAAAAAGACGCCGACAACCCGAACCGGCCTGAGTGCTTCCGAAACCCTCACTTGAATCGGAAGCGCCGGGAGCCGGGTTGCCGGCCATTCCATGCGCCTGGGGAGTAGCGAAGGGCGTGCCGAGTGCTCACGGTTTTTTCGAAGATTCCCGCAACCGCCCATGCCATGGGAATTTACTGCAACTCGAGGCGGTCGGCAGCAACCCAAACCAGGGCAAATGCCGCAGGAAAGACGGCAAGAAGGGAAACGCCCTTTGCCAACCTTGCAAGACCTGCAACGGTCAGCGCGGCAAGTTCTCCGCATCCGCTTCCGGCAGGCCGATCTCGATCGACTCGATCTGCAAGCGGGAGGCTGGGCGACCGGACGCGTCGAGGAACGTCCGCTGGAACGGCACCTTCAGGCCATGCACCGAGCGCCAGTCGGACAGGCGGATCGTGCGGCGCGCCCGCTCAGGCCCCGATTCGACCACCCACTCGGTGGGCAGGCCGCCATCCGCGGGCACGACGATCTCGACCGCATCGCGGGGAGGTTCCGGCGCAACGGATGGCCCCATGGCCGCAGCCGGGTCCCGGGCGACCAGCCGCACGCACGACGTGGCCCCCTCCACGGCCTTGGCCCGCTCGCTCGGAGCCTCGACGAAGCGATCGGAGTCCATGAGCCGCCAGGGGAACCCAGCTTGCTCGGCGAAGAACTCGAGTTCGCGCGTGGCCTGCGCCTCCAGGGTCGGCCACGGCATGCCGTGGCGCTCGGCCGCCACCTTGCCGCCGCGACGAAGGAAGGTCCGGCCGTCCGAGAACTGCAGCCGCTCGCGGTCGGAGCGCATGGCATCCGTCCACTGCAGGACCTCGCGGTCCCCCAGCACCGCCTCGCGTTCTCCCAGCACGAGCACACGCCAGCGGATCCGGACCATGCCCAACGAACGGAACGTCGCTGCGTCGCCGACGCCGGCCACCGCGCGGGCGAGGCTTCGGCCGGCGCTGCGCGACGCGCTGTCGCGCGCGTTCGTCGACGACGTCGTCGCGGCGGGCGCGAACTCGCCCATCGGAGCTGCGGGAGCTGCATCCGCGGTTTGCGACGGCGCGGAGGCAGGAGCTTCCTTGCGCGGCAACTGGCTCTCGCCCGGTCGTGCGGCCGCCGAGTTCGCGCGCGGTGCCGGAGCGACCGGCCAGCCGTTCGCGTCGAACTCGACGCCGAGTTTCTGCGTCGTCGAGGTCGGCGCAGGGGCCGCGCCCGTCGGCGCCTGCGGCAGGAGCAGCATCAGTGCGAGGATCACGCCCATGCCATCGGCAGGACCATGGCCCGAGGTTGAAGGCACGCGCCCCGGATTCGGCTGCGCGCTTCCCCCGCGCTCCCACCACGGCGATGCTGGCCCGCGTGCAGCCGTCGCGCCTTCGCCCAGCCGTCGTCCTCGCCCTCGCGATCCTGGTCTCGTCGTGCGGAGGCGCGCCCGTCGCGGTGGGCCGCGCCGAGATCCCGCGCGACACGGCGGTCGTGCGCGCGGTGCAGAAGGGCAGCGTCGTGCGCATCCTCGGCAGCGAGGGGGCTCCGTCCGTCGGGACGACCGGCGAAGTCGCCGACGGGTTGCTGCGCGAGGCCTTGCGGCAGTCGCCGTGGCTGGACTTCGCGGCAGGGCCGGTTGCCGCTCCGTCCTCGCTCGGCGAGGCGGTCCGCGTGCGGTTCGACGCGGCCACCGCGCGTTGCGAGGCGCGGCTCGTGGACGGCGACGTCTTGCTGGCGACGGCAACGACCGACTCCCGCCCGCTGACGGCGGCGATCGACGAGCTCGCGGTCCGCATCCGCCTTGCGCTCGGCGACCCGATCGACGAGCCGCCCGCGCCGATCGACCGCATCTACAGCGCCGACTTCGGCGTCGTCGCAGCATGCGAAGCGGGGATCGCCGCGCTCCACGAGGGCAAGTTCGCCAGCGCAGCGGACGCGCTCTCGCGGGCGCGTCGCGCGGACGGCGGCTCTGCCATGCTGCTCGAATGCGCCGCGAGCGCCGCGGCGCTCGTCGGCAAGCCCGCCGAAGCGAAGCGCACGGCCGAAGAGGCGCTCTCGCTGAAGTCGCGCCTCGGCCCCACCACGACGCACCGGCTGCTGCGCACGCTGCTGCTCGCGCGCGCCACGCTCGAACCGCAGCTGGCCTCGCGCTACGACGAGGAGCTCGCGACGCTCGCTGTCGTGGGCATGCGCGAACGCCCGTTCGATCCCGAGCCGCAGCTGACGGCCGCGATCGCGAGCAACTTCCTCGGACGATTCGAGGAAGCGCGCGAGCGGCTGCGTTCGCTGGGCCAACGCCTGCCCGAGCACGCGGCCGTCCACTACCACGCGGGATGGGCCGCGCTCGGCGCGCGCCAACCCGCCGAGAGCGCCGAGTCGTTCGCTCGCGCAGCGCGCTCGATGCCGCTCCAGGCGATCGCTGTCCCGCGCGCGATCGCGCTGCACGACCTCGGCGCGCACGACATGTTGCGCGAGTACCTCGCCGCGATGGCGCGCGATCCCGCGGTGCGAGCCGGCGCCGCGCTCCACGAAGTGCTCCGCATGCAGACCGCGCATGCGCTGCTGCGATCCGACCGCGCGAGCGCCGTCGCGCACGCGTTCGAGGACCTCGACTGGCTGGCGGCACGCCCGGGGACGCTGGAGCAACGCGCCGGCGAACTCGCGGAGACGGCAGAGACGCTGGTCCGACTCGGCGAAGGGGCGCGCTTGCGGCCCTATCTCGCCGCGATCCTAGACCGCGAGGCGAACACGCCGGTCGCGGACGCTGCCGTGTTCGGCCTCGGGCTCGCCGAATGCGCCGCGCAGAAGCGACGCGCGCGCAGCGCCGAGGACAACCTTCGCCGTCGCAGCGCAGGCTACCTCGCGGACACGTTGCTCGCGTTCGGTTGCCTGCAGGAAGGGCAACTCGGAGCGGAGAACCAGGCGCTCGGCGCCGCCGCCGCGCAGTCGTCGAGCCCGCTCGTCACGGCCGCGCTCGTGCGCAACCTGCGCGCGCAAGGACGCGAGGAGGATGCAGCGCGGCTGCTGGCGACGATGCGCCGCGAACTCACGAAGATCCACCTGCGCCGCAAGCTGCAGCACCCGTTGCTCGGCCCGGAACTCGCCTACGCCTGGCTCGCGCCCTGACGCGATCGATCGACGCCCTCTTCGCAGGAGCAGGATCCCGCGGTCGGGGACCGTGCGCCGCGATCAGTTGCAGAGCAGCAGCCTGCAGGTCTTCTCCGCGCGCATGCCCGCTCGCTCGTAGGCGCGGCGCGCCGGTGCGTTGCGGGCGCTGACGTGCAGGCAGACCATCGGCCCGCGGTCCATCGCGGCAGCGGCGGCGACGAGCACGGCCGCGGAACCGCGGCCGCGCGACTCCGGAAACGTGTAGACGCCTTCGAGCACGAGCCCGGCGTCGCCGCGGCTCCCTAGGTCGAGCTTGCTCGCGAACGCGCCGGGCGGCCCGAGCACGAGGCACGTTCCGTCGGCGATGCGCGCGTTCACGGCTTCGCGCAGCCAGCGACGGTCGACGCGGTCGGGGCGGATCTCGAGGTCCCGATGGTTCAGGTCCAACGCCGCATCGACGAGACGTTCGCGATCGGCGCGCTCTGCCGGCCGCACGAGTTCGCAGCCCTCGAGTCGCGCAGCGTCCTCGGGGCGGCAGCCGTAGTAGACCTGGTCGCGCAAGACGAGCGGCGGGCCCGGCAACCGCGCCGCCATGGCGTCGAGCGTCGGCCCCGGGCCGAGCGCGATGCGCCAGGGCCAGAGACAGGACTGCACGGCGTCCGCGACGCGAATCGGGTCCAACGGCTCGCGTTCGACCACGACCATGTTGCCGCGAGGACCGAACCACAGGCATCCCAGCAGACCGTCGCGTCCGTGCAGCGCGACCGCTTCGCCCACGCCGGCGGAGAGATCGTTGCGAAGGTAGACCCCGTGCAGTCCCGACGCCTCCGCGAGCGCGAGCGCGTCTGCGCGACTCGCAGGATCCAGCGGCCTTGCGTGGAACGACGGGAAGGAACCCATGAAGCCTCAAGAATCCCTCGGCAAGGGCCGATCAGCAACGAATCCGACAAGGAGTTCCTGTGGATCCGAAAGGCCAGTTCCCGCGCGACCCGCGCGACCTCGATCTCGCCGCCCGCCGCGCCTGGTGCCAACGCATGGCCGACGCGCAGCAACAATGGCTGCGCCGCCTGGCGACACTCGCCGAAATCGCGCCGGCGGACGACTTCCCCGCGTTCCTGCTCGCGACGCCGCCGTTCCAGGGTCTCGCCCAGCGGCTGCAGCAGTGCTCTTCGCGCAGCAGCACGCCGACCGAGACGCTCGACGAGTTGGAACGTTTCCTCGACGCCTTCTCCGAGTATCTGCGCACCGACCGCGACGAAGCGGTGTTCGACCAGAACACGCGCCGCGCCGGCTGAAGCAGGCTCCGACTCAGGAACCGCGGATGCGCGCAGCGATCGCATCCGCCTCGTCGTCCGCCAGCGGCGGCCCGTCGAGACCGGGCACCTGCCCCGGCGCGTCCGTCGGCACGAGGTGCACGTGCGCGTGGCGCACCACCCAACCGATGACGCTGACGCACACGCGTTGGCACGGAAGACGTTCGCGCATCGCGCGCCCGACGCGGCGCACGAAGGACCACAACGCAGCGTGCGCGTCTTCGTCGAGATCGAACGTGCCGTCGACGACCTCTCTCGTGGCGACGACGACGTGACCGGGGCGAGCCGGCCTCGGAGCAAGGAAGGCGACGTGGCGCGCGTCCTCGGCGACGATGCGCACGGCAACGCGGCCTTCGACCACGTCGCGGAAGTCCGGATGCGCGCTCACAGCCTCAGCTCCGCGGGATCCGTGACCGGCTTCTCGCACGCGCCGCGACGACACACGTAGGCAGCAGGGACCCCGTCCACCGGCGACTTGCCGACGAACACCGGCGACAGCGCCTCGAGCTGCTTGCGATTGCCGTCGTGGACCAGCCCCACCACGGCGAAACGCGGGAAGGAACGCAGCGCCGCGTCGAGCAGCGCGCGCGTGCGCGCATCGGCGGGATCGCCGGCCACGACCACTTCGCGAGGATCCGCCTGCGCGAACTCGGCTGCGAGCACGAGCGAAGGCACAGCGACGGGAGCCTTCTCCAGCAGGTCGGCATGCGCGCGAAGCGCCTGCACGCCGCGCGCGAACATCGCTTCGTCGCCGAGCAGCAGGCCACAGCGCAGCAGCGCGCGCACGACCATCGCCGTGCCCGACGGAATGCTCGACTCCGTCACGTTCTTGCTGCGCGCGAGCAACGACTCGTGCTCGTCGCTCGTGAAGTAGAACCCGCCGCCCTGCGCGTCCCCGTAGCGATCGACCGCCGTGCGCAACAGGTCGCGCGCGGCAGCGAGCCAGCGAGGATCCGCATCGGCCTCGAACAACGTGACCAACGCGTCCGCGACGAAGCCGTAGTCCTCGACGAACGAAGGCCCCTGTCCGCGCCCGTCGCGCCAACTGCGCAACAACCTGCCGTCCTCGACCATCCGATCCAGGACGAACGCGGCCGCGCGCTGCGCAGCCGCCAGGAACCTCGGATCGCCGTCGACCTGCGCCGCGCGCGCAAAGGCCTCGATCGCCATGCCGTTCCACGCGGCGAGCGCTTTGTCGTCGGTCGCGGGACGCACGCGCTTCGAACGGACCTCGAGCAGTCGCGTGCGCGCGCTCTCGAGCTTTGCGACGATCGACGGCTCGCCGGGGAACTGCTTCGCGAGTTGGTCCGTCGAGGCAGCCGCGTGGAGCACGTTCGTGCCTTCCCAGTTGCCTGCGGCCGACGCGCCCCAGCGAGCCGACGCGAGCTCGGCGTCGTCGCCGAGCGCCGCGCTGAGGTCGTCCATGCTCCAGACGAAGAAGCGACCTTCGACGCCTTCGCTGTCGGCGTCCTGGCTCGACCAGAACGCGCCGTCCTTCGACTGCATCTCGCGCGCCATGTAGTCGAGCGTGCGCCTTGCGATGTCGCGGAAGCGGTCGCCACCGGGCACGAGGCTCGCCTCGAGATACGCGACTGCGAGCAGCGCGTTGTCGTAGAGCATCTTCTCGAAGTGCGGCACCAACCACTCGCGGTCGGTGCTGTAGCGATGGAAGCCGAACCCGAGCTGGTCGAACATGCCGCCCGTCGCCATGCGATCGAGCGTCGTGGTCGCCATCACCGCAGCGGACGAGTCGTTGCGCGACTGCTGCAGCAACAGCACGCGAAGCTCCGCCGCGTGCGGGAACTTCGGCGCGAAGTGCGGCGCGCTGGCGAAGCCGCCGTGGACCTCGTCGTACTGCGCCTGCGACTGCGCCGTCATCGACGCGGCGATGCGCTGCGGAAGATCCTTCGCTCCTCCCGCCGTCTGCAGCGCCGACCGCAGGTGCTCCGTGAGCTGCTTGCCGCCCTTCACGCACTCGTCGCGCCGCTCGCGCCACACCTTCGCGAGCTGCGTGACGACGCGCGAGAAGCCCGGCATGCCGTTGCGGTCCTCGGGCGGGAAGTAGGTGCCGCCGTAGAACGGCTCGAGGTCCGGCGTGAGCCAGACGGACATCGGCCATCCGCCGTTGCCCGTCATCGCCTGCACCGCCGCCATGTAGATCTCGTCGAGGTCGGGGCGCTCCTCGCGGTCGACCTTGATGCAGACGAAGTGCTCGTTCAGTAGGGCCGCGATCTTCTCGTCCTCGAAGCTCTCGCGCTCCATCACGTGGCACCAGTGGCACGACGAGTAGCCGACGCTGAGGAAGATCGGCTTGCCTTCCTTCTTGCTGCGCTCGAGCGCTTCCTTGCCCCACGGATGCCAGTCGACGGGATTGGTCGCGTGCTGGCGCAGGTACGGCGACGTTTCGCTGGCGAGACGGTTCTGCTTCTTCGTGGGATGCATCGGGCGCGTCTGCGTCGGATCCTGCGTGGGTTGCTGGCACGGACCGGACGCGGGCAGACACCACGCGAAGGACGCGAGGACGGCGAATCGTGCCGGCAGCGGGAGGCCGAGGATCATCGCGCGCACTCTACCCGCGACAGCGCCGCGGAAATGCAAACCGCCGCGCGCTGCGATGGCAGCGCGCGGCGGTCGTGGTTCCTCGGATCGAGGGACGCGATCAGGCTTCGCCGATCGCGGCCGCGACGAGGCAGCCCTTCGCGACGGCCGTCAGGGCCTCTTCGCTGCGGAAGATGCGGCCGACGGGGATCGGGAAGTCGATCTTCGCGAACTCGTCGCGGAAGACCTCGATGAAGCCACCGATCAGCGACGTGCCGCCCGCGCAGGCGATGTCGATCGGCTGCTGGAACGACGGCATGTTCTTGCCGGACTCGAAGCGCGCCTTGATGTTCGTCAGCACGTAGCTGATGAGGCTGCGGTAGTAGATCGCGACCGCTTCCTCTTCACGGCTCTTCGGGTCGCGGATGTCGATGCCGCGCTCCTTGATGAACGTCGCCTTGCTGCGCGGGACGCCCAGCACGTGCGCGACGTTCTTGTCGATCCAGTCGCCGCCGCGCGCCACCGAGAACGAGAGGCACGGGATCGACTTGTAGGCGATGCAGGCGTTCGCCATGCCACCGCCGAACGACAGGCCGATGCCCGTGAAGTCGCTCTCCGCCAGCTCGGCGAAGATGACTGCGTGGGCTTCGTTGATCGCATGGGCCGTGTAGCCCATCTTGTTGATCATGCTCTCGAACAGGCCCTGGTGGTACACGACGTTGTTGTCGACGTCGAGCGAAGGAGCCGGAACGCAGAAGTAGCAGTTCTCGCCGGCTTGGCGCGGCTCGCCGAGGATCTTGCTGATGATGAGCTTCATCATCGGCAGCGCGTCGACTTCGTTCGGGCTGACGAGGCCGTCCTGCATCGGACGACGCGTCTCGCGACCGAACACGTTGGCCAGCTCGAAGGCCGACTCGCCGATCACGACCAGCTTCCCATTGTGCACCACGTAGGGCACCTTGAGCTTGGTCAGCATGTTCTTGCTGTAGACGTCGCTCGGGATGTCGAGGAACGCGTTGCGCTCCACGGTCACCGTGATGCCGCCGTCATCGCTTTGGACGGCCGCCGCAAGATTCGCGGTGCCGACGTCGAGGCCCTTGCCGAGCGCAACTTGCGTCTCGGAGCCCGGATTACCCGTGCCCAGATTCTGGTTGTTCGTGTCAGTCATGGTCGTGTTCTTCCCTGTTCGTCCGAGCGGCCGGATCAACCGCCGCCCTTGAGTTTCTTGAGGCGCTCGAGGTTGGCAGCGATGCCGCCGCCGCTCTTCTGCTTCACCTGGATGTTGTTCATGTTGGACTCGAGGTCCTTGCCCGTGTCCTTGAACAAGCCGTCGAACTTGACTTCCTCGCCTTCGACGGCGGCGCTGATGCCCATCTTCTTGCCGAGCTTCTCGAGCCGGTCGTTGAGCGAGCCCGCGAGCTTCTCGATCGCAGCCGAGAGGTCGGGGCTGCCGGCGACGGCAGGCGCTGCGCCGACGATCGTCGCGCCCGACGCCATCGGCGTGGATGCGACAACACTCGTGGATCCCGCGGTGCGCGCCGTCGCGAGCTCACGCTCGAGCGCGGCGATCCGCTGGTCGCGGTCGGCAATCGCCTGGTCCTTCGTCTGCAGCGCGTCCTGGAGCTCGGCGAGTCGTTGCAGCTCGTCCTCGCGCTCGCGCATCAGCGACTTGAACTCGCTGCGGCTGCGTTCGACGAGGCGGTCCGCCTCCTCCTTGGAGACCAAGCCCGAGGACTCGATCGCGGAGTGCACCGCCGCATGGATCATCGCGGCGACGTGCTCGGCCTTGATGAGCCGCACCTTCTTGCGGCCCTCGCTGGCCAGCTGCTCGAGCGTCGCGGTGCGCGAACGCGCCGAGAGTGCGTCTCTGACGTCTTTGACGGTTTCCATGCAGGCGTTCCGGGCGGTGACCAGTTGCGGTCACGGCACCTTTCGGAAGGCCTGGGCCGAGACTTGAGGATCCCTGCCTGGATGCGCGAACCCGGGAACCGTTGCGACCCGTGACGCGAGGGCGGTCCGCAAACGACAGCGGGGACGCGCCGGACCTTCGCCCGGAGCGTCCCCGCTTGTCGCTACCGCCGGTCAGAACGGGATGTCGCCGTAGTCGACGTCGCCGCCGCCGCCGCCCTCGGACTCACCGCCGCTGCTGCGACGGGCGCCGCCGCCGGCCGCGCGACGCGGAGCGCCGCCGCCACCACCACCGCCGCCGCCGCCGCCTTCACCGGCCGAACGCGGCGCGCCGACGAACTGGAAGTTCTCGACGACGACCTCGAGCTTGTTCTTCTTCTGGCCGTCCTGGCCTTCCCAGGTCGAGTATTCGAGGCGGCCTTCGACGAAGAGCGGGCTGCCCTTGCCGACGTATTGGCTCAGCACTTCGGCCTGGCGGCCGAACGCCGTGAGATCGACGAAGCACGTCGACTCCTTCTGCTCGCCGTTCTGCGTCCACTTGCGATTGATCGCCATGCCCAGCTTGGCGATCTGCATGCCGCCTTGCGTGGTGCGCATCTCGACGTCGCGCGTGAGGTTTCCCATCAGGATGACTTTGTTGAAGTTGGCCATGACACCCTCGTTGTTCGTGAAAGAAGGAGACGGCGGGATCGGGTGCGTTCCGCCGCTCGGAAAGAGCCCGCGATGCTAGGAATCCGCGCCGCGGGAATCACCTGCGCATCTGCGCGCGCCGGGCGGCCGCACTACGGGGCCGAGACAGAGCCCGGCTGGCGCTCGCGTCGGCCAGGCACTTGCGTCGGGCCGCACGGTCGCCCGCCCTGGCGGAGATCGTCGGCGCGGGCTAGCCTCCGCCCCGCAACATGAGCACTCCCGCGAGAGAACGTCGTCGCGCGCCGCGCGCCCTGGCTGACTTCCCCATCCAACTGACGCCGGGCCAAGGCGCGTCGCCGGCGCGGCTCAAGGACCTCTCGACGATCGGTCTGTGCTGCACGAGCCCCACCGAGGTCGCGGAGTTCACGAAGCTCGGAATCGACCTCCAGCTGCCCGGCCAGAGCCGCCGCCACACGCTGCAAGGCGCCGTGGTGCGCTGCGATCCGTCGCGCAGCGAGAAGGGCCAGTACGAGATCGCCGTCTACTTCACCGAGATCGAGCCGACGACCAAGGCTGCGATCTCCGACTACGTGTCCGTCAGCGCGCCGGCCTGAGCGCGTCAACGTCGCCCGCCACAGCCCTCGACGGGCGAAGCCGCGCGGCGCGAACGTAGCGACCTTGCGCAGCCGCGCCGGCAAAGCATCGGCGCAGCGTCCGATTCGTGTGCGGTGTTCAGCCGACGCGTCGCGCCACGACGAAGCGATCGAGGCCGGCGAGGTCCTTGCGCAGCTCCGCGCGCTCGAGCGCAGGGCTCGTCTGCATGGCTGCGAGCGCCGCATCGCTTGCGCCGACTCCGGTCTCCATCGCGACGAATCCGCCGGGCTTCACGTTCGCCTCGATGCCGTCGACGATGGACCGGTAGCAAGAGGCCGGGTCCCCTGCTTCCGTGAACAGCGCCAGCGGCGGCTCGAACTCTCGCACGTCCTCGGCGAGCAAGTCGGGTCGCCCCGGGTCGACGTAGGGCGGATTGCTGACGAGCACGTCGAACGGAGCCTCGCCGCGACAGCCCTCCCACCACGATCCGTGCCGCAGCGACACGCGGTCCGCGATGCCGTGACGCTGCACGTTGCGCGCGGCGATCTCCAGCGCGTTCTTGCTGAGGTCGACCGCGTGCACCACGACGTCCGGCCGGGCCACGGCGAGCGCGATGGCGATCGCGCCGCTGCCGGTGCCGAGGTCGACGATGCGCGCGCCGGGTTGCGCGTTCGCGAGGACGAGATCCACGAGCTCCTCGGTCTCGGGCCTCGGGATCAGCACCGCAGGCGACACCTCGAGCTCGAGCCCGCGGAAGCTCCACGAGCCGAGCAGGTGCGCCACGGGCTCGCGCTTGCCGCGGCGCAGCGTGAGCGCGCGCATCGCATCCCGCTCTTCGTCCGTGAGCGGACGATCGTGCTGCATGTAGAGCTGCAACCGATCGAGTCCGAGCACCTTGCCCAGCAAGAGCTCCGCCGAGCGTCGCGGAGCTTCGATCGCATGCTGCCCGAACCACCCTTCGGCGGCGCGCAGGACGGACAGCACGGTGTGGTTCACGTTGCGATGCCGCGGATCAGCGGCGCTTGCGGTCGCCGGATGCCTGCGCCTGACGAGCGGCCTTCTGCTCCTTGTTCTTCTTCACGCCGCCGAACACGCCGAGGATGAAGTAGACCTCGGTCAGCAGCGCGCCGAGCAGTACGAAGAAGCGGCCCGTGCCGAACGAGCGGAAGAACATCTCGCAACGCGCGGCAGCCTGCGGAGCGGTGTCGAGGTCCTTGCCGAGACCCGTGCCCATGTCCGAGAAAAGCTTGCCGAGGCCATAGCCCGTTTCGAGCTCCGGCAGGCCCTTCACCCAACCCTGCGTGAGCGCGTGGGCCGATGCAGCCGCCGCGTCGAAGTTGATGAAGTTCATCGCCTGGGCGAGCAGCGGGAACATGCACAGGCCGATCCACTTCACGCTCGCGCTCGTCGCGCGCGCGTGATGGATCGCGGACCACCAGGTCCACACCATGCCGATCGCGATGAACGTGAAGAACGCGCCGCTGATCGTCTTGTAGCCCGCGAGGTCGAGGTCGGCCGAGAACGGCATCGTGCAGCCCAGCAGCATCAGCACGCCGCACATCAGGAACTTGTAGGACGACTTGTCCGTGCAGCGCGGGTTGTAGGCCGGCGACGGCAGACCGGCGCTCGGGCCCTGCGCCGACATGTTCTGCATCTGCGCCGCAACCGCAGCTTCGATCGCCTCAGGCGCGACGCCAGCGGCGGGATCGAGGGGTTCGAGTTCCTGCAGGGGAAGTTCATTGCCGGTGTCGGTCATGAGAGGGCTCCAGGGGTCTTGTTGGGGAGGAGGGCAGATGGAGATCAGATCTGTTCGAGCCGTCGCTCTCGCTCGTCGGCGAGCAGCGCCTCGATCACGGGTTCGAGCCGACCTTCCATGATCTGGGTCAGCGAGAAGTTGCGGCCGAGCCGATGGTCGGTCAAGCGATCCTGAGGGAAGTTGTAGGTCCGGATGCGCTCGCTGCGGTCGCCGGTGCCGACCTGCTCTTTGCGCTCCGCGGCGCGCGCGGCCTCGGCGGCACGCTTCTGCGACTCGTAGAGCCGCGCGCGCAGCAGCTTCATCGCGCGCGCGCGGTTCTTGTGCTGGCTGCGCTCTTCCTGGCAGGCGACGACGACGCCGGTCGGCAAGTGCGTGATGCGGACCGCGGACTCCGTCTTGTTGACGTGCTGGCCACCGGCGCCGCTGCTGCGGAAGGTGTCGACCTTGAGGTCCTTCTCGTCGATCGCGATCTCGACGTCCTCGACTTCCGGCAGCACGGCGACGGTTGCCGCGGAGGTGTGCACGCGCCCCTTGGCTTCCGTCTCCGGGACGCGCTGCACGCGGTGCCCGCCCGACTCGAACTGGAGGTAGTGGAACACGCCCTGCCCGCGCACGGCGAAGATCACTTCCTTGAAGCCGCCTTGCTCCGCCTCCGAACTGTGCATGAGCTCGATGGTCCAACCCATGCGCCCCGCGTAGCGGTGGTAGAGGTCGGTGAGATCGCGAGCGAACAGAGCAGCTTCCTCGCCGCCCGTGCCGGCGCGGATTTCGACGATGCAGTCGCGACGATCGTCGCCTTGGTCTGCGAGCAGGGCGTCTACGAGGCTGTTGGCCATCGCCTTCGCGCGGTCCTCGAGCTCGGGCAACTCGAGTCGCGCCAGTTCTGCGAGCTCGGCATCGGCGTCAGGAGCGAGCAACGCCTGGTGGTCGTCGATCTGCGCGACAACCGATCGGAAGGCCTCGTAGTCCGCGACGATCCGTTGCATGGAGCCCAGCTCCTTCTGGATCGAAGCGAGCCGCTCCGGCCGCTTCGCCGACTCGGGGTCGGCGGCCTGGGCCATCAGTTCTCGTTGTCGCGCGACCATCCCGTCGAGGCGGGCCTGGATGCGCGGGCGCAGATGCGTCATGCCGAGGAACAGGAACGGCCGGATCTGCCTGCGCGTTCACACAGGGCCGCGACAAAGCGCGGCCCCGGGCGCGCGGACGCGGCTCAGGCCTTGGTGCCGGCCTTGCCGTAGCGCTTCAAGAACTTGTCGACGCGGCCGGCCGTGTCGACGAACTTCTGGGCGCCCGTGTAGTAGGGGTGGCATTCCGCACAGATGTCCGTGCGGATCTCGGTCTTGACCGAGCGGGTCGTGAACTTGTGACCGCAGGCGCAAGTGACCTGGCAGTCCTGATACTTCGGATGGATGTTCTCTTTCATGGCGCGCTGCCCGCGTAACAGCGCGAGCGAGGGGCGGAGATCCTAGGGCGAAACGTTCGCGCGTCAACGGTGACGACGGAACGGCTTGGCGGCGCCCGCATCCGCAGTCGCGGAAATCAGCGCAGCCACCCCAACAATGCGGCCTTGTCCGCGTCGTCGCCGCCCACGCCTTGCAGCAGCAGCCGATCCCGGCCCACCGGACGGTCGCGCCATGCCTCCGACAGGAAGTCGAGCAGCGCGGCGCGTGCGACCGGATCGAGTTCTGCGAGGCCGGGAGTCGGCAGCACGACGGCGAATGCGGGCACCTCCACCGCCGTAGGCTGCGTCGGCAACGGCGGCGGCCGCCTCACGAGCACCGAGCCGTCGGACAGCAGTTGCCACTCGCCTGCGGCCTCGGGCACCGCACCGACTTGGGCACAGAGCACCACCGTATGCGCCGTGATGCCGGATGCCGATGCAGGCTGGGCGCGACCGAGGGCCTCCGCCGCAGCGCGCTCGGCAGCGTCGCGGGCAGCCGCGGCGGAGCGCTCGCGTTCCTCGCCGGTGCGCAAGGTCCACTCCAACGCGACGATCGCCGCCAGCGCCAGGACCGCGACCACCGCGAACTTGCGTCCAGCCCCCATCGAAAGGGCGCTCATCGGGCCGCGTGCCGCGCGAGCAACCGGCGCACGCTGGCCACGTGGAGACCGACGACGGCGTCGAACGGGCCGTCGACGAGGCGCAGGAAGGACTGCGAGCCGTCTTGGATGCCGTAGGCGCCGGCCTTGCCGCGCCAGTCGCCGCTGTCGAGATACGCCGCGAGTTCACGTTCGACGACGGGGCCGCACAAGACCGTCGCGGTCACGATCACGATGTCCGACCAACCCGTGTCCGGATCGAAGAGGCAATGCGCCGTGTGCACGCAGTGTGAACGCCCGGCGAGCCGACGGAGCATCGCTTCGGCATCGGCCCTGTCCGAGGGCTTCGGCAACTCGACGCCATCGAGATCCACCACCGTGTCGACCCCGAGCAACGGCGCGGCGCAACCATGTGGGCGCTTGCCGTGCATGCCTTTGCTGCGCGCGCGCTCGATCGCCAACTCGGGCGGCGCGCCGCTCGCCGCGGGCTCAGGCCCTGGCTCCGCGAGCACGAATGCGATCCCGGCCTCGTTCAGCAAGGCGCTGCGCCGCGGCGACGAGGACGCCAACGCGAGTTCGGGAGCGGCTACGCGGTCGGAACGCATGCGCAGCGCAGGATCGGCCGACGGAACGCGCGACGCAAGCGCGGCACAGCGATGCGGCGAGACTCGGCGAACCGAGTGCTCAGCCGCGCTTCTTCGCGCCCGGCAGCAGGCGAACGAGGATGCAGGCCGGCGACAGCACGTGGTCGAGGTTCGGCTTGCCCGAAGGCAGGTCCTTGCCGACGCAGAGCGGCAGGTGCCCGTAAGGCTTGAGCATCGCGCGTAGCTGGGCAATGAACGCGTTGGCCTTCTCGTCCTTCGGATCCATGCCGAGCTTCTGCTGCACGCGCAACGTCGACTTGTCCGAGAAGCACAGCTCCTCGATCGTCAGCACGTTGTTGAGGAAGGCCGCGACGTGCGGACGCAGCGCAGGCGAGCGCTGGAAGAAGTTGCTGCGATCCCCCACGCCTAGGTTGCGCAGGAAGTCGAGGTTGACGCCGTTCTGGTCGTTGTAGGTCTGCGAGACCGATTCGCGAACCCAGGTGCAGCGCTCGAACAACTTCGGGATCCCGAGGTCCGAGAGCAGCTCCTCGACCTCGAAGGCCTCGGTCACGCGGAACTCGTTGCGATCGACGAAGCTCTCCGCGATGCGGCGGCGCGCCTCTTGGCCGTAGCCACACGCCAGCCCATCCGCGAAGTGGATGTGCAGCATGGCCTCGACGAGATCGTTGGGCTTCGGCTCCGCAGGAGGCGGAATGTCCTTGAGCACCGTCTCGAGTTCGCCCAGCACGGCTTGCCAGCTCGCCGCGTTTTGCGGCAGCGGCTCGCGCGGGTCCGGCGCAGCGGCAGTCTCAGGCTCGGCCGCGCTGCGGCTCTTCTTCTTGGTGGTCACCGAGGCCTCCAGGCTACGACGGAACGAAGTTGCGGCAGAACGAGAAACGACTGACGCGGCGCGAGCCGCACGCTCGAAGCGCGCGGCGCGGCGACGGCATCACTTCTTCTTGTTCTTGTCTTCGGCCGGCTTGGCCTTCTTCGGCCGCGGCGTCTTCTTCTTGGGCGGCGTCCAGGGCTTGGCCTTCGCCTTGCTCTTGCTGCGCTCACGCTTCTTGCGCGTCGGCAGCGCGATGCCCGCACGCTTCAGCATGCTCGTGACCGTCTCCGACGGCTGCGCGCCGACCGACAGCCAGTAGCTGATGCGCTCGGCGTTGAGCTTCACCTGCTCCTGAGCGCGCGGCATGAGCGGCAGGTAGTAACCCAACGCCTCGATGATGCGGCCGTCGCGCGGCGAGCGCGAATCCGCGGCAACCACGCGGTACGTCGGGAGGTTCAGGCGACCGAACCGTTTCATGCGAAGCTTGACGACCAAGGCAGAGAATCTCCGTGCAGACGATGCGCAAACCGGGGCGGACGATCCGCCCCGCGGTGCCGGACACAGCGTCATGCCGTGCCGCCACCGTCGAAAGGGCGCAGGAGCAAAGCAGATCGGGGCGGTCTTTGCCAGCCCTTTTTGACCTCCGCGCCGATGCGCTGCACCGCAGTCCAGCGGATTGCAGCTCAGCGCCGGCGACCGGGGAAGCCGCCGCCCGGGAACCCGCGCTGCCCGCCGCCCATGCCGCCCAGCCCTGGGAACCCGCCGAGGCCTCCGAGACCGCCCATCCCGCCGCCGCCCATCCCACCCATGCCGCCGAGGCCGCCCATGCCGCCCTTTCCCATGCGCTTCATGAGGTCCTGCATCATCTTGAACTGCTTGATCAGCGCGTTCACCGCGTCGAGCGCGTTGCCCGAACCCGCCGCGATGCGACGCCGACGGGGCAGGTCGATGAGGTCCGGGTTCCGGCGCTCGCGCGGCGTCATCGACAGGATCACCGCCTCGATGCGCTTGAAGTGCGCGTCGTCGAAATCGACGTCCTTCAGCATCTGGCCGACGCCCGGCAGCATGCCGAGCACCTTCTTCATCGGGCCGAGCTTGCGGATCATGTTCAGCTGCTGGAGGAAGTCCTCGAAGGAGAACTGGCCCTTCTGCAGCTTCTGCGCGGCCTTCGCCGCCTCCTTCTCGTCGATGACCTGCTGCGCCTTCTCGACGAGGCCGACCACGTCGCCCATGCCGAGGATGCGGCCCGCCATGCGCGGCGGATCGAACTCCTCGAGGTCGTCCGGCTTCTCGCCGACGCCCGCGAACAGGATCGGTCTGCCCGTGACCTTGACGATCGACAATGCGGCGCCGCCGCGCGCATCGCCGTCGACCTTCGTGAGCAGCAATCCGTGCAGCGGCAGGCGATCGTGGAACGCCTTCGCGGAGTTCACGGCGTCCTGTCCGAGCATCGCATCGCAGACGAGCAGCGTCCCGTGCGGCTTGCAGCGGTCGTGGACCTCCTGAAGCTCCTTCATCAACGGCTCGTCGACGTGCAGTCGACCGGCCGTGTCGAGGATGACCACGTCGTGGCCGTGCTTCTTCGCGTGCTCGACGCCGCGACGACAGACCTCGGGCGGCCGCGCCGTCGTCGGCTCCGCGTAGACGGCGATGCCGAGTTGCTTGCCGAGCGTCTGCAACTGCTCGACAGCCGCTGGACGCTGGAGGTCCGCAGCGACGAGCAGAGGGTTCTTCTTCTTGTTCTTCCGCAACCACAGCGCGAGCTTGCCGCACGTGGTCGTCTTGCCGCTGCCCTGGAGGCCGCACATCATCAGCACCAACGGCGATTCGGTGGCAACCGGCAAGCCGGTGCGCTGGCCGCCGAGCAGATCCGTGAGCGCGTCGTGGAAGACCTTGACGAACTGCTGGCCCGGGTCGACCGCCTTGATGACGTCCTGGCCGAGCGCGCGCTGCTTGACGTCGGCGATGAACTGCTTGGCGACCTGGTAGTTGACGTCCGCCTCGAGCAGGGCCTGCCGCACCGCGCGGATGCCTTCCTCCACGTTCTGCTCGGTCAGCACCTTCTGTCCGACGATCGAGCGGTAGGCGTTGCCGAGTGCGTTGGCGAGCGAGTCGAACATGGGGGCGAGGAGGATCGGACGCAGCCGACGCAGGGTCAAGCATCGCCCGGGAACGGCAGATCGCTGGGAAGCACGGCATCGAATGCACGTCCCACCGCGCGAATGCCTCCGGCGCAGCCCGACACGAGCCTCGCAACCCGGCCGAGCCCCAGCACAGCGCACTGCGTCGAATCCGCGGATGCGACGCAGTCTGCTCCCGGCCAGACGGCCTCGCGGCACAGCTCGAACCCAGCACGCCGTCTTCTGCGGCAGCTAGACTGCGCGCCTATCCACCACTGACGACTCCGATGAACCGAACGCCCGCCTGGATCCTGTCCTCGTGCTTCCTGCTCGGCGCATGCGCATCCCCCTCGAGCCCGGCCGTCGAGGAGACCGCCTACGAATCGCTCAAGGCCTCGATGGAGGACCTCAAGGCGGCGCAGAAGCGGTTCGCTGCGGCGAACGAGATGCCGAAGACCCTCGACTTCGGCGGCAACGGCAAGGTGACGATCCGCCAGCTGTCCCTCGACGGCTATCCGGGGAACACCTACGTGCGCTGCCGGTTCCACTTCCAGAACGACACCGGCCGCCCCGTGCTGCGTTCGCTCGTGTCGCTCGACGTGCTCGATGCCGACGGCGAGCTCGTCGCGAGCCAGGTCAGCGTCTGCATCTTCCCGACGCCGCGGGCGATCCACGACGGGACCTTCTTCGCCGACGAACTCCGCACGCAGACGCACGACGCGCACGTTCGCGAGGGTTGGACGTGGCGCCTCACGTGCAAGACCGAGTTCATGGACGAAGGCGACGAGAAGGGCAATTGACCTTCGCGTCGCCTTCGTGTGGAGCCTTCGTGTCGGCAGTCGAGCTGCCGGCCCTGGCCTGAGAACTCAGCCTTCGCTGATGCGCTCGATGTCCGCACCGATGCACTGGAGCTTCTGCTCGATGCGCTCGTAGCCGCGGTCGATGTGGTAGACGCGACGCACGTCCGTGTGGCCGTCGGCGACGAGACCAGCGAGCACGAGGCTCGCCGACGCGCGCAGGTCGCTCGCCATCACCGGCGCGCCACGGAGGTCCGTGGTGCCTTCGATGATCGCGCTCGGGCCCTCGCGCCGGATGCGCGCGCCCAGGCGCTGCAGTTCGGCCGCGTGGATGAAGCGCTCGGGATAGATCTTCTCGGTGATGACCGACACACCCTCGGCGGTCGCCATCAGCGCCATGAACTGCGCCTGGAGGTCCGTCGGGAAGCCCGGGTAGGGCATCGTCGTGACGTCGACGGCCTTGAGGCGGCCACCGGCGGTCGGACGATTGCGCACGTAGTCCTTGCCGATCTCGATGTCGGCGCCAGCCGCGCGCATGCGATCGATCACCGACAACAAATGCATCGGTTGCGCACCGACGACCTTGACGTCGCTGTTCGTGAGGATCGCACCGCACAGGAACGTGCCCGCCTCGATGCGGTCGGGGATCATCGACCACTCACAGCCGTGCAGCGTGTCGACTCCTTCGATCTCGAGCAGGTGGCCGCCGATGCCCTTGATGCGCGCGCCGCACGCATTGAGGAAGTGGCAGAGGTCCTCGATCTCCGGCTCCATCGCCGCGGACTCGAGCCACGTGGTGCCCTTCGCCAGCGTCGCCGCCATGAGCACGTTCGCGGTGCCGAGCACCGTCGAGCCCATGTTGCCGCCGAGGAACACGACGCCGCCGCGCGGCGCGCCCGTGATGCTGACGTAGCCGTTGGCCATCTCGACCTGGCCACCGAGGCTCGCGAGCCCCTTCAGGTGGAGGTCGACGGGACGGTGCCCGAACACACAACCACCGGGGAAGCTGACCTGCGCGACGCCGCGACGAGCCCACAACGGGCCGAGCACGACGAAGCTCGCGCGCATGGTGCGAACGAGGTCGTAGGGAGCCGTGTAGACCGTCTTGTCCTTCGCTTCGATCTCGAGCGTGCTCTCGTCGGTCCACGTGTAGTGGACACCGAGACGCTCGAGGATGCGCAGCAGATTGAGGACGTCGGTGAGGCGCGGAACGTTGCGCAGCACCACCGGGCCGTCGATCAAGAGAGTGGCTGCGAGAATCGGCAATGCGCCGTTCTTGCTGCCGGAAACACGAACGGAGCCGCTGAGACCGCGGCCCCCCCGGATACGAATCCGATCCAAGGAGAGTCCCTCCGAAGAACTGCCGGGCATGACCGACAGTCACTGAAACCGCCTGCGTGAGATGACACCGCGCTGACTCGCTGACCGGCGAACCACGCGTGGAGCCGGACGATAGCGACACGTTTCCGCGGCGCAATGCGGCAGTCGAAAACTTTCCACCGGAGCGCATATGGGCTTGCTGCATGCGAACCTGTGCGCAGCGACCTCTTGCGCGCAGTGCGCTCCGCGCGCCATCGTGCGCGCATGCGCATCCTGCAGATCACGCACGGATTCCCGCCCGAAAGCGTCGGCGGCGTCGAGCAACATGTCGACGGCCTGTCGACCGCGCTTGCGGCTGCAGGCCACGACGTGCACGTATATGCGCGCACCTCGGCTGCAGACCTGCAGCAAGGCGCGTTCCGACGCGAGCGCGACGGCAATCCGACGGTGACGCGCGTGGCCTTCCGCTGGGAAGGCGTCGACAGCCTTGCGGCGATGTATCGCTGCGCGCCGATGGCCGACGCGCTGCGCGCGTTCCTGAAGTCGGAGCGCGACGCGGGTCGCAGCTTCGACGTCGCACACGTGCACCACCTGACAGGCATGTCGACGGACTCGCTCGCGGCGCTGCGCGAAGCCGGCGTCCCGTCCGTGCTCACGCTGCACGACTACTGGTTGATGTGCCCGCGCGGCCAGATGTGGCATCGCCGCGAGGAGACCTGCGAGCAAGTCGAGGCGCAGCGCTGCGGTGAGTGCCTGTCGCTGACATTCGCCCACTGGATGCCGCGCGAAACCGCCGCGCAGCAAGCTCGCGAACTCCACGAGGACAGCCGGCGCACCATCGCGAGCGCCGACCGACTCGTGATCCCATCCGCGCGCGCCATCCCGCCGTTCGCGGCGCTCGGCGTGGACACGTCGCGCATCACCGTCGTCGAGAACGGCGTCGACACCGAGGCGCTCGAGAACCTGCCGCTCCCGCCGTGCGGCCCCGGCCCGTTGCGCATCGGCTACCTCGGCACCGTGATGCCCAGCAAGGGACTGCATGTCCTGCTCGACGCGGTCCTTCGACAGGCCGAGGGCGCCGTCGAACTGCACGTCTTCGGCAACGCCGTCCCCTACCACGGCGACGAGACCTACCTCACTCGCTGCTTCTTCAAGCTGCAGCCGCAGGCGCGCGTGCACTACCACGGCCCCTACACGACGGCGCGCCTGCCCGAGATCCTCGGCGGCCTCGACGTGGTCTGTGCCCCGGCGCTGTGGCACGAGGCGTTCGGCCTGACGGTGCGCGAAGCGCTGGCGGCCGGCCGCCCGATCCTCGTGAGCCGCGTCGGGGGGCTGCAGGACGCGGTCACGGACGGCGTGGAAGGCCGCGTGCTGCCCCCCGGCGACGTCGCGGCCTGGGCCGACGCGATCCGCCACATGGCGGAGGACCGCACAGCCGTTCGCGCGATGAGTCGCCGCACGCGCAGCCGCGCGCGCGGGTTCGCGGCGATGGCAGAGGACCTCCTTGCGGTCTACCACGGCGTCCGGGGCGCAGGCAAAGGCGCCGCGCCGGTCCCAGGTCGCGCTTGACCACGCACGGGGGCGCTGCCTACGCTCCCCAGCCCATTTTTGCGCCCGCGACCGCGGCGGTCACTGCGACCACCCGGCCGCTGCACGTCCGTTCAAGGAACGCACCGATGACCGAAATGCTCGCGACGAACGAATCGATCGAGTCGCTGGATCCCAACGCACTGCTGCGCGGCGAGATCACCTTCGCCGTGCTCGACACGTTCCGCAGCAAGGTCTTCCGCTCGATCAATGCAGTCGAGCACCTGCGCGACTGGCTCGGAAGCCCGATGGCGCAAGGCATGGCGCGCAGCCTCGTGCTGTGGGCGCTCGGCCGCCACCGCGAAGCGCTCGACGGCCTGCTCACGCAGAAGGACAACCCGGCCATCGCCGACTGCATCGCGCGCAGCTACATCGCCCTCGGCAAGGTCGCCGAAGCCGATGCGATCCTCACCAACAAGACGACGGATCCGCGTCAGGCGTTCACATGGCTGCTCGCCGTCGAATCGACGCTCGACGCCGCGCGCCTCCAGAAGGAGTTCGACCGCTGCAAGGCGAAGCTGGACCCGAACGACCGCACGTTCTTCGAAGGCCGCATCCGCGAGCTGAGCCACGACAGCGAAGGCGCGATCGCCTGCTACGACCAGGTGCTCGGCCTCGCTCCCAACCACAAGCACGCGCTGTTCCGCCTCGCGGTCAACGTCGACCTGCGCGGCGAGGACGAGGAAGCGCGCGAACTCTACGAGCGCTCGCTGATGATCCCGCCGGTCAACTCGGCGTGCGTCATCAACCTCGGCGTGCTCTACGAGGACATCGGCAACTACCGTCGCGCGATGCAGTGCTTCGACCTCGCGCTGCAAGCGAACCCGGAAGACGAGCGCGCGCGCCTCTATCGCCGTGACGCGGCCGCCGCGCTCAACATGTATTACGACGAGGACCAGGAGCGTCGCGACGACAAGCGCAACAAGCTCCTGCGCACGCCGATCAACGACTTCGAGTTGTCGGTCCGCTCGCGTAACTGCCTCGCGAAGATGAACATCCGCACCCTCGGCGACCTCGTGAAGAAGACCGAGGCCGAGCTGCTGAGCTACAAGAACTTCGGCGAGACGTCGCTCGCGGAGATCAAGGAGATCCTCAAGAACAAGGGCCTCCACCTCGGCATGACGTCGGACGAGCTGATGAACCAGCACCTCGGCGAGTCCACGGAGATCATCGACGAGGTCGAGGAGACCCCGGACCCCCAGAGCCCGGATCCCTCGCGTCGCCCGATCACGGAGCTGGATCTCTCCGTGCGCAGCCGCCGCATCGTCGACCTGCTCAAGGTCCGCACGATCGGCGACCTGTCGAGCAAGACCGAGGCGGAACTGCTCGCGTGCCCGAACTTCGGCCAGACCTCGCTGAACGAGATCAAGACGAAGCTCGACGAACTCGGCCTCTCGCTGCGCGGCTGAGCCGCGCAGTCGATCGGCAGGCCGCATGTACGACCACCTCGAAGGCCTGGTCGTGGAGAAGCTCGGGTCACGCGCCGTCGTGCGCGTGGCCGGCGTCGGCTACGAGCTCAAGGTCTCGCTCACGACGGCGAGCCAGTTGCGTTCCGGGACGCAGGCAACGCTGTTCACGATCCTCCACGTCGTCGACGGCATGCCTTCACTGCTCGGCTTCGCCACGCGGAGCGAACGCGAGCTTGCGCGCAAGCTGCTCAGCATCAGCGGCGTCGGCCCGGCGATCGCGCTGTCGATCCTGAGCCACTACTCGGCGCAAGAGACCGTGGACGCGATCGCGACCAGCGACGTCGCCGCACTGAAGAAGGTGAAGGGCATCGGCCAGAAGACGGCAGAGCGGCTCTGCCTCGAACTGCGCGACTCGATCCGGAAGCTCGACCTCGAGCCGAGCCAGTCGAAGCCGAGGGCCGCGCCGCAGGCGCTCGACGAAGACGCAGCGCTCGCGCTGCAGACGCTCGGCTACTCCGAGAAGGAAGCCCGCGAGAAGCTCGCGAAGGTCCGCGAGAAGCGGCCGGAGCTCGCCACGGCGGCGACCGAAGACCTGGTCAAGGCCGTGCTGCAGATGTGACCGGCGCGTCGCCTGCGCGATCGCGACGCGAGACGATCACGAGCAGCAACTGCACGTCCGCAGGCCGGACGCCCGGGATGCGCGAGGCCTCGCCCAACGTCAGAGGTCGACGCGCGGAGAGTCGCGCGCGCGCTTCGTTGCAGAGCCCGGGCACCTGCGCGTAGTCGAACCCTGCGGGGATCGCCTTGCCTTCCATGCGGCGCAGGCGCTCGACCTCCATCTGCTGCCTCGCGATGTAGCCTTCGTACTTCACCTCGGCCTCGATCTCGGCGAGATCCGCGGCGTCGAGTGACAACGAAGCGAACTGCGGATCCGCGCCGAGCAGGTCGTCGGCGAACACTTCCGGGCGACGAAGCCACTCCGTGAGCGTGCGGCCCTCGCGACGCGAGAGATCCATGAGCTTGCGCGCCGCGCGGATGCGTTCCTCCTTCTTGCGCACGGCGTCCGCCGCGTCGCGCGACGCGAGCCCGAGCTGCTCGGCGACAGGAGTCAACCGACGGTCGGCGTTGTCGCTGCGCAGCAGCAGACGGAACTCGGCGCGGCTCGTGAACATCCGGTAGGGCTCCGTCGGATTCACGCGACACAGGTCGTCGACCATCACGCCCAGGTAGGCAGTCGCACGGTCGAGCACGAACGCGCCCTCGCCGCGCGCATGGCGCGCCGCGTTGACGCCAGCCATCAGGCCCTGGCCTGCTGCTTCCTCATAGCCGCTCGTGCCGTTGATCTGGCCCGCGGCGAACAGTCCGCGCACGCCTGCGACCTGAAGATCGGCGCGCAACTGGTCCGTGCACAGGAAGTCGTATTCGACGGCATATCCGGGCCGCAGCAGCACCGCGTCCTCGAGACCGGGGATCGTGCGGACGAACTGCTGCTGCACCTCCACGGGCAAGCTCGTCGAGATGCCGTTCGGATAGACGTCGTCGCTGTCGGCGCCCTCCGGCTCGAGGAACACCTGGTGGCCGTCCTGGTCGGGGAAGCGCACGACCTTGTCCTCGACGCTCGGGCAGTAGCGCGGCCCCTGCCCTTGGATGCGACCCTGCACCATGGGCGACCGATGCGCGTGCGCGCGGATCGCCGCATGCGTCGCGTCCGTCGTCCGCGTGATCCAGCACGACACCTGCTGCCCTTCGATCTTCTTCGTGCGGAACGAGAACGGCTGCGGCGGATCGTCGCCGCGCTGCTCCTCGCACTTCGAGAAGTCGATCGAGCCGCGATAGATGCGCGGCGGAGTGCCGGTCTTGAGACGGCCGAGCCGCAGTCCGAGCGAAAGGAGAGAGCGAGACAGGTGTGCGGCAGCGCGCTCGTCGTAGCGACCGCCGGGGGCCTCCCATTCGCCTGCGAACAGCTTGCCGCCGAGGAACGTGCCGGTGGTCAGCACAACCGTCGCCGCGCGCAACACACGACCGTCCGCGAGCGTCACGCCTTCGATGCGGCGGTCCTCGCCTTCTCCCGTGCAACGCAACTCCACGGCTTCGCCGGCGACCACGTCGAGGTTCGCGTAGCCGCAGACGCGCGCAGCCATCACGCGGTTGTAGGCGTGGCGATCACACTGCGCGCGAGGAGAGCGCACCGCCGGTCCCTTGCGCGTGTTGAGCATGCGGAAGTGGATCCCGGTCTGGTCGGTGCAGAGCCCCATCTCGCCGCCGAGCGCGTCGACTTCGCGCACGAGCTGGCCCTTCGCGAGTCCGCCGATCGCCGGATTGCACGACATGCGGCCGATCGCCTTCGCGTCGAGGACGACCATCGCCACGGCGCGCCCCATGCGCGCAGCGGCGCACGCCGCTTCGACGCCTGCATGTCCGCCGCCGACCACCACGACTTCGTAGTCTTGCACGGCGAGCAGCTTAGCGAGCGCTGCGCCGCGAGGTCAGTCCACGGCGCGGGCCGCGATCAGCGCGCGTCGGGCTGCGACAGCGCGTAGATGCGCCGCAGCTCTTCGTGATGACGGAGCACGTAGGTCCACATGCGGCATGCATCGGCGCGCGCATGCTCCGGCTTGAGGGCTTGCGGCCCGGCGTGGCCCTCGACCTCGACACGCCGAGGACGAGCGGAGTGGCCCGCGGCCGACCGAGCGCGCGCGCGACGCAGGCGAGCGCCCCACGCGAGTCCGCGGCACCGGAGCCGCCGTTCGCCGCGATTGAGACGACGGGAAGGCCCACCTAGACTGCGTCGATGCGCCAAGTCTGTTTCCGGGCGGCCGCCGCCCTCGCATTCGCCGTCGCCGCGGCCGAGGCGCAGGTCTCGCTTCACGACCTGCCGGCGCTCGCGCGAGCGCGCGCCGAGCGATCGCGCCCGGCGCAGGAGCAGGCACTGCAACCGTTCTGGTCGGACCTCGCGCTCGAGTATCGCGACAACGCGCAGTATCTGGACCAGCGGATCGCCCAGGTCGCGGCGCTCGGCGACAGCGTCGTCCCGCTGTTGCTCGAACGGCTCCAGCCCGTCGCCGGCAATGCGCAGTCGCGCAACCTCGCGTCCAACTGCCGCCGCGTGCTGGAACGACTCGATCCGTCGAGCTTCCTCGACGCGTTGGTCGAACTCGCGCGCAGCAACAACGAGGTCGCGCGCGTCGAGGCGATCCAGCTGCTCGGCCGTTCGAACTCCGCGCGCGCCGTTCCGGTGCTCGTGGCGCTGCACGAGCAGGCGCAGCAAGGCGAGCATTTGCTGATCCTGCAGGCATTCACCCGACTCGCCGACCCGACCCCGGCAGAACGCATCGTCGGCGGCCTCGGCTCCACCGACCGCAGCGTGCGCGGCGCCGTGCTCGACTACCTCGTCGCCGCGAAGCCGCCCGCGGTCCTGGCGACGGTGCTCCAGTCGCTGCCTGCGGAGAAGGAACGCAACCTCGTTCCGAAGTACGTGCAGTATCTCGCGTCCGTGGCTCGCGAGAACGACGCGGCGGCGCGCGCCCTGCTGCCAGCGCTCGACCGCGAGAAGCTCGACTTCCGCGACCTGCTCGGCATCGTCGAGAAGCTCGCGGTGATCGCTCCCAAGGACCACGAGCCGACGCAGAAGAAGCTGCATGAGTGGATCGACACGGGGGAGACCGGATCCCTCGCCCTAGCCGCGGCGACCACGCTGCGCGCCACGGGCGACAAGTCCGGCATGAAGAAGCTGCTGGCCACGATCAACGAGCAGCTCAAGCGCCCGCAACGACGCCAGGAGCCGCAGCTCTACGAGGACCGCGCCAACCTCCACTGCGCGAACGACGACTGGAAGGACGCCGTCGAGGACTTCGAGAAGGTGCTCGAGCTGTCGCCGAACGAACTGCTGCGCCGGCGCATCCGCGGCGAACTCGTTCGCTGCGAAGCGCACCGCAGCCGCTGGGACCGGATGCTCAAGTGGCTCAAGGAGAGCGAGTGGACCACGGCCGAGGTCGAAGCGCTGGCCCAGCGCGACGAGGCGGTCAAGGAAGGCCTGCAGCGCCCGAACATCCGCGCGTGGATGCAAGCCCAGCAGCGCGACGGCGGCGGCAAGTAGCACTGCTGCGCGCGAACGCAACGCGCGGCCGTCCTTGACCCTGCGGTGCTCGGCGGTGAATATCCTCCGCCCCTTTGTCGCACCGTCCGGTCGAAGACCGGACCGACTCAGGTCCACGTCCGAGAAAGCTCCCCCCCATCATGCAAGTCCAGGTTGCCGAGACCGGCCCCTGCAGCCGCAGCCTCACCGTCCAGGTCCCTGTCGACGCGATCCGCGAACACGTGGACGCTATGTACGACTCCGCCAACCAGCAGGTCCGGATGAAGGGATTCCGGCCCGGCAAGGTGCCGCGCAAGCTGCTCGAGAAGCAGTTCTCGCAGAGCATCCTGAAGGAGGCCAAGGAGCAGATCGTCCAGCGCTTCTTCAACGACGCGTGCCGTGAGAAGCAGATCACGCCGATCGGCCGCATCATGATCCAGAACTACGAGGAGCTGACGGTCCAGGTGGACGCGGCGCTCGAGTTCACCGTGCTGCTCGACGTCCGTCCGCAGTTCGACATCGGCGAGACGAAGGGCCTGGAGATCCAGGCGTTCGACACCGAGGTCACCGAGGAGGAGATCGACAACGCCCTGAAGGAGATCGCGAACCAGAAGCGGTCGATCCAGAAGGTCGACGAGGCAGCCCAGAAGGGCGACTTCGTCAAGGTCGACCTGCGCTTCCTCGACGAGAGCGGCGCCGAGATCCACAAGCGCAAGGGCGTGCAGCTCAACACCAACATCCCGATCGCCGGCGTCGACGCCGAGGCGTTCGAGAAGGCGCTCGTCGGCGCGAAGACCGGCCAGCCCATCGAGCTGGCGATGACGTTCCCGCCGAACTTCGAGAAGGACGCCTACCGCGGCAAGCCGGGCAAGGCGGCGCTCGAGGTCCTCGAGGTGCTGCGCGTGTCGGCTCCGGCCATCGACGACGAGCTGGCCAAGGGCCTCGACTTCGAGTCGCTCGCGTCGCTGCGCGAAGACCTCCGCGGCCGCATCGGCACGGAGAAGGAGCGCATCGGCAAGCTGCAGCAGGAGGACCAGTGCCTCCAGCAGCTGCTGGACCGCCACACGTTCGCCCTGCCCGGATCGCTCGTCGAGGAGCAGCAGATCGCTTCGCTGCGGTCGTTCGCGGCGCGGCTCGAGCAGTCCGGCATGCAGCGCGAGGACATCGAGAAGAAGCTCGACGAATCGAAGGACGAGGCGAAGACCGACGCGGAGCGCCGCGTGCGCCTGTTCTTCCTGATCGAGGGCGTCGCGCGCCAGCAGAAGCTGTTCGTGACGGAAGGCGACGTCGAAGGCGAAGTCCGGAAGATCGCCCAGGCCAACGGTGTCGGCCCGCAGGCCGTCGTCGAGCACCTGGAAAAGAACAACCAGATGGGCGAACTCAGGCTCGCCCTGCTCGAACGCAAGGTGCGCGATTTCCTCAGAGAGAACGCGCGACTCGTCGATAAGAAGGCGAGCTGAGCCAAGCCCACCGACCATGACCATCGCCAACCACTACATTCCGTTCGTCATCGAGAAGACCGGCCGCGGAGAACGCCAGTACGACATCTACAGCCGCCTGCTCGAGGACCGGATCGTCTTCATCGGCTCGCCGATCGACGACTACGTGGCGAACTCGGTGATCGCGCAGCTCTTGTTCCTCCAGAAGGAGAACAAGACGCAGGACATCAACCTGTTCCTGAACTCGCCGGGCGGCAGCGTCACGGCGGGTCTCGCGATCTACGACACGATGCAGTTCGTGCAGTGCCCCGTCGCGACCTACTGCATCGGCCAGGCGGCCTCGATGGGCGCCGTGCTGCTCGCAGCTGGCACGAAGGGCAAGCGCCACGCGCTGCCGAACTCGCGCATCATGATCCACCAGCCTTGGGGCGGAGTCGGCGGCACGGCCATCGACATCGCGATCCAGGCCGACGAGATCCTGCGCCTCAAGAAGACGCTGAGCCAGATCCTCGGCAAGCACTGCGGCCGCGACGCCGAAAAGGTGGAGAAGGAAAGCGACCGCGACTTCTTCATGGGCGCCAAGGAGGCCAAGGAATACGGCCTCATCGACGAGATCGTCGAGACCAGCAAGTAGTCCCCTCTTCGACACGGGCGGCATCGTGCCGCCCGTGATTTGCGCCGCTCGCGCAGAGCGCGAACGCGGCCACGCGGGTAGCATGGCTGCTTCAGCGCCGCACCCGATCGAACACCATGGCAGGCAAGGGCAAGACCGTCGAACGCTGCACGTTCTGCGAGAAGTCGCGACACCACGTGCAGTCCCTGATCTCCGGGCCGCCCGGGATCTACATCTGCAACGAGTGCATCGAGATCTGCAACACGATCCTCAAGGAAGAGGACCGCAAGCAGAAGCCGGCAGGAGGCGCCAGCGCGACCTCTGCGAGCACCTTCGTGAAGGACCTCGTGCTGAAGGACAAGGTTCCTTCGCCCGAGGAGATCCACAAGAAGCTCAGCGAATACGTCGTCGGCCAGGAACGCGCCAAGAAGGTGCTCTCGGTCGCGGTCTACGGCCACTACCGCCGTCTGCACGCGCGCTACCAGAACCCTGACCTCGACCTCGAGAAGAGCAACATCCTGCTCGTCGGCCCCACCGGGTCCGGCAAGACGCTGCTCGCGCGCACCCTCGCCCGCATCCTCGACGTCCCGTTCGCGATCGCGGACGCGACCACGCTGACCGAGGCCGGCTACGTCGGCGAAGACGTCGAGAACATCCTGCTGCGCTTGCTGCAGAACGCGAACTTCGACGTCGAACGCGCGCAACAGGGCATCGTCTACATCGACGAGATCGACAAGATCGGCCGCACGACCAGCAACGTCTCGATCACGCGCGACGTGAGCGGCGAAGGCGTGCAGCAGGCGCTGCTGAAGATCCTCGAAGGCACGGTCAGCAACGTCCCACCGCAGGGCGGCCGCAAGCACCCCGAGCAGAGCTACATCCAGGTCAACACGGAGCACATCCTGTTCATCTGCGGCGGCACCTTCTCGGGCATCGAGCAGCACATCGCGCGCCGCCTCGGCAAGAAGGTCATCGGCTTCGGGCACCCCGAGAACGAGACGCCGGGACTCGACCTCACGTCGAGCTACCGCGACCGCGACGCGATGATCCCCTACCTGGACCAGAAGGACCTCATCGAGTTCGGCATGATCCCCGAGTTCGTGGGACGTCTGCCAGTCACGGTCGCGATGCGGTCGCTGACGATCGACGAGATCCTGCAGGTGATGACCGAGCCGAAGAACGCGCTCATCCGCCAGTACAAGGCGATGTTCGCGATGGACGGCGTGACGCTCGACTTCACCGACGACGCGCTGCGCGAGATCGCCGGCATGGCGATGGAGCGCGAGACGGGCGTCCGTTCACTACGTGCGATGTTCGAGGAGCTGCTGCTCGACCTCCGCTTCACGCTCGCGTCCCGCAAGGGCGAACGCATCGTGATCACGAAGGAGTTCGTGAAGGAGCGCCTCGCACGCCGCGGCCGCGACGACGGCGAACAGAAGCAGCAGAAGTCCGCCTGAGCCGCGCCGCGCGCCGCCGCCGATGAACCGCATTGCCGCGCTCACCGACCTCGACGACGCTGCGCTCGCGCAGCGCGTGCAGGAAGCCGGCGGCAAGCCGTTCCAGGCTCGTCAGATCGCACACTGGATCTATCGCCACGGCGTCGCGGACTACGACGGCATGAAGAACGTGCCGGCGGCGCTGAAGGCCTCGTTGGGGTCGTCGATGCCGGCGCGCAGCTCGCGCGTCGAAACGGCGGACGAAGCGGCGGACGGCACCGAGAAGCTGCTGGTGCGCCTTCACGACGGACAGTCCGTCGAGTGCGTGATCATCCCCGACGGCGATCGCACCACGCTGTGCGTGTCCTCCCAGGTCGGGTGCCCCGTGGGCTGCGTGTTCTGCGCGTCCGGCATGTTCGGCGTCGTGCGCAACCTCTCGGCCGGCGAGATCGTCGAGCAGGTGCTGCACGCGCGCGACCGGCTCCAGGGCGCACGTGCGATCACGAACCTCGTCGTGATGGGCATGGGCGAGCCGATGCTCAACCTGCCGTCGCTCCTGCCGGCGCTGAAGCGCCTGCACGACAAGGACGGCATCGACATGGGCGCGCGCCGCATCACCGTCAGCACGTCGGGCTACCCGCGGCAGATGGCCGAGTTCGCCGCGGCGGACCCGTCCTACAACCTCGCGGTCTCGCTCCACGCGGCAGAAGACGGGTTGCGCAAGCAGCTCGTGCCGACCGCCGCGCACCCGGTGCGCGAGATCGTCGCGGCAGCGGGCTCCTACTTCGCGCAGAAGGGTCGCGAAGTGACCTTCGAGGTCGTGCTGCTCGCGCACGTGAACGACCGTCCCCAGGACGCCGAAGCGCTCGTCGACGTGCTCGGCGACATGCCGTGCACAGTCAACCTGATCCCCTGGAACCCGGTCGAGGAACTCGCCTCCACCGGCCTGCGTCGCCCCCAGACTGCCGCGGTCGACGCGTTCGCAGACAGCCTGCGCGCCGGCGGCCTGAAGGTCACCGTGCGCCGCCAACGCGGCGCGGACCAATCCGCCGCGTGCGGACAACTGCGATTGCGCGACCTGCGCAGCAACGGCGACACGCCCGCTCGCTGCTGAGTTCGGTAGCGCCAGCGAATCAGCGCTTGCCGTCCTGCCCGCCCTGTTCGGCGTCGGCCTTGCCGCGCTTCTGCAGCGGCGAGGCCGCTTCTTCAGACTTGGCCTCGGGCTTCTTCGCGCGCAGCGTGGTCTCGACGCCCTTGCGGTAGACGACGACCTCGACGTCTGCGCCTGCATCCACGGAACCCAACGCCTCCTGCACGTCCGCCGTGTTTGCGATCGCCTTGCCTGCGATGCGCACGACGAGGTCGCCTGAGCGCAGGCCGAGTGCTTCCGCGAGCGTGCCAGGCTGGACCCCGTCGACGCACAGGGCTCCTTCGAGGCCGAGGTGCTCGAGCAGGTCCTGCGACACTTCGTTGCGCACCGTCACGCCGAGCCGCTTGTGCGCAGGCGGCGGCACGTCGATCGGCCCAAACTGGGTCGCGCCAGGCGCGATCGCGCGCGGCGCGAGCCCACGGATCTGCGGAAACGACGGCGAAAGGCCGCGGAAACCGCCGTTCGGCAACGTGAACGTGAACCCGCCGCCCATCCCGCTGCCGTCGAGCACGCCCGGATACTTGTCGCGGAACGTCTGCAGGTCCGGCGCCTCGTAGACCTTCGTCTCCTCCTCACCCTTGTCGTTCTTGGTCTTCACCTCGACCCGCACGCCGTCGGGCCCCATCTGCATTGACATGCTGCGCCCCTCACCGAACGGGGCCTTCTGCATCTGCTGCTGCATGTCGTCCATCTGCTGCTGCAGGTCCTTGAAGAACGAGTCGTCGAAGAACCGGGCGCGCGGGATGTCCATGCCGAACTCCTGCTCCAGGCCCTGGAACAGCTCGTCGAATCGGCGCTGCACGTCTTCCGGCACGCCCGGAAACGCCTGACGGCTGCCGCGGCGGAGCACGCGAGTGTCTCGGTCCTCCGCCTGTGGCTCCACGCCCGCGTCCCTCGGCGCGAGCCCTGCGTCCCGGCCCTCCTCGATCTGCCGGATCAGCCGACGCGCGCGCCACTGCACCTCCGGATCCTTGCTCTCCTCCGCGGCCTTCCTCAGTTCGGGAAGCGCGTCCGCGCCCATCTGCTTCAGCGTCTTCTCCGCCTGCTGACGCTCGCGGAAGGTCTCGCTTCCGAGTTGCCGGACCGCCTCTCCGGCGCGCTGCTGCTGGCCAGAGGCGGCAGGCGGAGCCTTCTCTGGCGTCGGCTCCTGGGCGCGCAGGGTCAGCCCCGCCAACACGGCGCCGAGCGCCAGGACAGGTACGAACGCGGTGGCCGAACGGGAACGAATGCGGATGTTCATGGTGTGCGTGGCTCCTCGAAAACGGACGCGACGCACGGACGAAGCAGGCTCGGCCAATACTCCCGCGGGCCAGAAGCGCCCGACGCAGCGGAGCGTCAGCGCCCTTCGCCGGACACGAAAGGAGCCCGCGCGCCCTGCGACGAGGGCGATGGCAACGGCAGGAACTCATCCTCGAGCGTGCGCAGCACGAGCCGGCCGCGAAGACCGCGCGTAGCCCACCGACGGCGCCACTCGAGACCGCCTGCGGTCGGGGCCCAACCTTCCTGGCCCAACGGCCGCAACAGCGAGACGCCCGAGCCGTGACCGGGCTGCGCGAAGATCGGATCCCGCTGGAGCAAGCCGTCCTCTACGCGGGTGCCGAGCAACAGACCGCACACCAAGGCCGCGGCCGCAGCCAGGCCGGACACATACCGCGGCAACGCGAGGCCACGCTTCGGCTGCCTCTGCGCATCCGTCGCGACGGCGCGCAGGATGTCCTCGCGCCACGCCGACCACGACGCGTCGTGGATCGCCGTCGCCGCGTCCGCAGCCGCAACCGCGGCGCGCAACGCCTTACGGGCCTGAAGCCACTCCGACCCCGCCTTGCGACACGAAGCGCACTCGCGCAGGTGCTCCCGCAGCGACGCACGCGTCGCCTTGTCGAGACCCTGTCCGACGAACTCGGGCAACAAGTCCTGTGCGCGGGAGCATCGCATGGCAGCGCTCACGATCCCCTCCGCACGATGCGCTCCCAGCGCTCCTTGAACAGCATGCGCGCGCGGTGAACGCGCCACCGAGCGGTCGCGTGCGTGATGCGCAGCATCGGCGCGATCTCGCGCGACGACATTCCGTGGATATCGCGCAGCACGAGCACGGCTTTGAACTTCGGATCCAACTGGTCGAGCACGCGCCAGACCAATTCGTTCTCCTCCATGCGCTCGACGGCAGCTTCGCCTTCGCCCGCCTCACGCTCGTCCGGCAGCAGCTGCGGCAATTCGTCGAGGCTCGCGTGCTTGCCGCCCTTCTGCTTGCGGAGCTGGTCGATCGCGAGGTTCATCACAATGCGATAGAACCACGTGTAGAAGCTGCGCGCCGGGTCGTAGTTGTCGAGCGAGCGGTGCAGCCGCACGAACGCTTCCTGCGTCACGTCGCGCGCGTCCTCGACGCGGCCGACGACGTGGAACGCGACCCAGAAGGCCCGCTTCTGGTAGCGCGCGACGAGGGCCGCAAACGCGTCCTGGTCGCCTCCGGCCGCCTGCTGCACGAGCGCCGCGTCGCCGACTTCGCCCGCTGCTGCCATCTGCTCCACGTTGGCGGCGAGACCGCGGGGCGGTCTGCTGTCGTCGGCAAAGGCGCGTGGGATCGGCATGGCGGAGTGGCGGGGAGACTAGCGCGGGCAGGTTGCGCGCGCAGTCCCCTCTACGGCGCACGCCTCGTTGGCGTTGGCGTCCGGCGAGAAATCACCGGCAAGGCCATCCGTCACGCCCCGACGGGCGTGCCCATGCGACGGAACTTCTCGTAGCGCTGCTGCAGCAAGGTCTCGATCGGGACCTGCGACAGCTCCGAGAGCCATTCGACGAGCTGCGCCTTCACGCGGTCGACCGTGCCACGCGGATCGCGGTGCGCGCCACCGAGCGGCTCGTCGATCACCTTGTCGATGAGTCCGAGCTTCAACAGGTCCTTGCCCGTGAGCTTCAGTGCCTCGGCGGCTTCGGCAGCCTTGTCGCCGCTCTTCCAAAGGATCGCCGCGCAGCCCTCCGGCGAGATCACCGAGTAGTAGGCGTTCTCGAGCACGCCCACTCGGTCGCCGACGCCGATGCCGAGCGCGCCGCCCGAACCACCTTCGCCGATGACGATGCACACCACCGGCACCTTGAGATCGAACATCTCGAGGATGTTCTGCGCGATCGCAGCGGCCTGGCCGCGCTCCTCGGCGCCGATGCCCGGGTATGCGCCCGGCGTGTTGATGAACGTGACGATCGGCAGCTTGAGCTTCTCGGCGAGCCGCATCTTCTGCAGCGCCTTGCGGTAGCCCTCAGGGTGTGCGCAGCCGAAGTTGCACGCGAGGCGGTCCTTCACCGTCTTGCCCTTGCGGTGGCCGACGAGCAGGAACCGGACCCCGCCCATCGTCGCGAGGCCCGTCACGATCGCGCGGTCGTCTCCGAACACCCGGTCGCCGTGCAGCTCGACGAAGTCGTCGAGCATCATCTGGATGTAGTCCGAGGTCAGCGGCCGGTCGGCGTGGCGCGCGACGTTGACGCGCTCCCATGCGGACAGCTGTGCATAGGTCTCGGCGGTCTGCTTCTTGAGACGCTCCTCGAGGCTCTCGATCTCGCCGGCGAGCTCGAAGTGCGTGCCGGCAGACAGCGCGCGCAGTTCCTTGATCTTGTGCTCGAGTTCCAGCAGCGGTCGCTCGAAGGCCAGCGCGTCGGGAACAGGGGAACGAGGTGCGGATTCGGACATCGGGGCGGAGAGCCTACCGCCGAGCCCGCCGCCGCCGCCAGCGCGGGATTGCGACGGCCGCAACCACCGTCCCGGGAACCGCCGCGAACCCTTGCGCCACCCCCCGCGCGGGGGCATCGTCCTCGCCCCATGCAGGCTTGGCGCATCGAGGTGCAGGTTCGTGATTCGGAGCCCGATCCGGCGGGCAACTCTGGGCACAAGGCCCTCGAACGCGCGGGGCTTGCCCCGACGTCCGTGCGCAGCCGCCGCGGCTTCCTGCTCGGCCCGGGACTGACCGATGCGCAGGTGCGCACGTTCGCGCGCGCGGTGCTCGCCGATCCGGTGCTTGAGACGTTCACGGTGCATGCGCCCGGCGCGGAGAGCCCGCGCGCAACGCACGGCGTGCACCGCGTCAGCATCCTGTTGCGCGCCGGCGTCACCGACCCGGTCGCGCACTCGGTGCAGAAGGCACTCGCCGACCTCGGCTTGCCGGTCGTCGACGCCGCGACCTACCGCGTCTACGACGTCGCAGGCGTCGAGAAGCAGGACCTGCTCGCCGCCGCGCGGCGCGCGCTCGCGAACGCGGTCGTCAACGACGTGCTCTCCGACGCGTTGCCCGAGAGCCTGCCGAAGAGCAACCAGAAGGCCGACCTGTCGCCGCACCCGATCCCGCTCGCGCACCTCGACGCGCAAGGGCTCGAACAGCTGAGCAAGGACGGCGGGCTCGCGCTCGACGCGAACGAGATGCTCGCGGTGCAGCGCCACTTCGCGCAGCTCGGCCGCGCCCCGAACCGCATGGAGCTCGAGACGATCGCGCAGACGTGGTCCGAGCACTGCAAGCACAAGACGCTCACGGGCCGCGTGCGGTTCGAGGGCAAGGTCATTGACAACCTGCTCAAGTCGACGATCGCGCACGTGACCAACACGTTGAAGCGCGACTTCTGCGTCTCGGTGTTCGTCGACAACGCCGGCATCATCAAGTTCGACGACGAGGACTCGGTCTGCATCAAGGTCGAGACGCACAACCGTCCGTCCGCGATCGAGCCGTTCGGCGGCGCGGGAACGGGCGTCGGCGGCGTGATCCGCGACGTGCTCGGCACCGGCCTCGGCGCGCGGCCGATCGCGAACACCGACGTGTTCTGCTTCGCGCCGCCGGACCTCGCGAAGGACAAGCTGCCCGCGGGCTGCCTCCATCCGCGCACCGTGCTGTCGGGCGTCGTCTCCGGCGTCCGCGACTACGGCAACCCGATGGGCATCCCGACGGTCAACGGCAGCATCCACTTCGACGAGGACTTCGTCGGCAACCCGCTCGTCTACGTCGGCAACATCGGCATCCTCAAGACGGCGCGCGCGCACAAGAAGGTGCAGCCCGGCGACGCGATCGTGGCGCTCGGCGGCCGCACGGGCCGCGACGGCATCCACGGCGCGACGTTCAGCTCGCTCGGCCTCCACACGAAGAGCGAATCGGTGAGCTCGGGCGCGGTGCAGATCGGCGACCCGATCGCGGAACGCAAGGTGATGGACGCGGTGCTCGCGCTCGCGGACCGCGACCTGTTCTCGGCGATCACCGACTGCGGCGCCGGCGGCTTCAGCTCCGCGATCGGCGAGATGTCCGAAGGCCTCGGCGCCGAAGTCGAGCTCGCGGGAGCGCCGCTCAAGTACGACGGCCTCGCGCCGTGGGAGATCTGGATCAGCGAGGCGCAGGAACGCATGGTCCTGTCGGTCCCGCAGAGCAAGCTCGACGCGGTGCTCGCGGTCTGCAAGCAGGAGTGCTGCGAGGCGGTCGTGCTCGGCCGCTTCACCGAGACGGGCCGCCTCGTCGTCAAGCACTCGGGCACGGTGCACGCGGACCTCGACCTGCACTTCCTGCACAAGGGCCTGCCGATCCGCGAGCGAGTCGCGTCCTACTTGCCGGCGAAGGTTGCGGAGCCCGACTTGTCGCCGGAGAAGGACCTCGCGGGCGCATTGCTCGCACTGATGTCGGACTACTCCATCTGCAGCAAGGAGTGGGTCATCCGGCAGTACGACCACGAAGTGCAGGCCGCGTCGGCGGGCAAGCCGCTGTGCGGCCCTCGCGAAGACGGTCCCGCCGACGCGGCGGTGCTCGCGCCCAAGCTCGGCAGCCTGCGCGGCGTCGTGCTCGGCAACGGGCTCAACCCGCGCTACAGCAAGATCGACCCGGCGGCGATGGCCGAATGCGCGCTCGACGAAGCGATGCGCAACGTCGTCGCGACGGGCGCGGACCCGGACTACACCGCGGTGCTCGACAACTACTGCTGGAGCAACACCAACAACGAGCAACGCCTGGGCGAGCTCGTGCGCGCGAGCTACGCGATCACCGACCTCGCGCTCGCGTATCGGACGCCGTTCGTGTCCGGCAAGGACTCGCTGCACAACCAGTTCAAGACGCAGGACCGCACCATCGAGATCCCGGGCTGCATCCTCGTCACCGCGATGTCGGTCATCGGCGACGTGACGAAGACCGTCAACTCGGCGCTCTTGCACAAGGGCTCGAAGCTCGTGCTGACGGGCATCACCAAGGACGAGCTCGGCGGTTCGACCTACTACAAGACGAAGGGCGTGCTCGGCGCCAACGTGCCGCGCGTCGACGCGCAACTCGGCAAGAAGGTGCTGCACGGTGTGCACCGCGCGATCCAGCAAGGCCTCGTGAAGAGTGCGCACGACTGCAGCGAAGGCGGCCTCGCCGTCGCGATCGCAGAAATGGCGATCGCCGGCAAGCTCGGCGCGCGCATCGACCTCGACGCCGTGCAGGTGTCCGACGCGCTGCGAGGCGCTCGCCCCGAGCGCGTGATGTTCTCCGAGTCGCAAAGCCGCATCCTGCTCGAAGTGCCCGCCGACAAGGTCGCGGCGCTGAAGCAGTGTTTCGGCGACGCGCCGTTCGCGGTCGTCGGCGAAGTCACCGGCGATGCGCAGGTCCGCTTCGTCCGCGGCGGCAACGAGGTCGCGGCCGTGCCCATCCCAGCGCTCGAACGCGCATGGAAATCGCCGCTCGACCTCGACGGCACGCTGTGCAAGGAGGTGGCCAAGTGAGCGCTCCCAAGGTCCTCGTCCTCCGCGCGCCTGGCATCAACTGCGAGCGCGAGACGCACTTCGCATTCGCGCGCGCCGGCGGCGCGCCCGAGTTCGTCCACATCACCGAACTGCTGCAGAAGCCCGACCGCCTGTTCGACTACCGCATCCTCGCGGTGCCCGGCGGCTTCTCGTACGGCGACGACATCGCGTCGGGCCGAGTGCTCGCGCAAGAGATGAAGGGCCGCCTCGGCGACCGCATCACGCAGTTCCGCGACCGCGGCGGCCTCGCGATCGGGATCTGCAACGGCTTCCAGGTGCTCGTGCGCCTTGGCCTGTTGCCGTGCACGCGCGGCACGCTCGACGAAGAGGTCACGCTGACGCACAACCTCAGCAACCACTACGAGTGCCGCTGGGTCACGCTGAAGACGCAGAAGAGCCGCTGCGCGTTCCTGCCCGCGGGCCTCACCCTGCGTTGGCCAGCCGCGCACGGCGAAGGCCGCCTCGTGCCGAAGGACGAAGGCATCGCGCGCCTGCTCGCCGACGAAGGCTACGCGACGCTGCGCTACGTCGACGAGCGCGGCGAGGCGACGATGGCCTACCCGCAGAACCCCAACGGTTCGCCCGAAGCGATCGCCGGCCTGACGGACCGCAGCGGCCGCGTGCTCGGCATGATGCCGCACCCCGACCGCAGCTTCTTGCCGACGCACATGCCCGATTGGCGCGCGACGATGCAGCAACGCGGCTCCTTGCCCGAGGACGGCGACGGCATGGTCGTGTTCCGCGAGATGGTCAGGCAAGCGCGCGCCGAGGGCTGAACGAACGGTGCGCCACGCGATTCGCATCGCCGTGGCGCTCTCCTCGATGCTCGCGCTGCAGGGCTGCGGCACGTGCCTGCTCGTGCAACGGCAAGATTGCGAGCTGCGGCTCGCAGGTGGCGGCTCGGTCGACGTCCACGTGCAGCGCAGGCTCCACGGTCTTCTGGAGGCGGAGCGTTTCGAGCCGATAGGGACTCTGCCCTACTTGCTGCAGTTCGTGGCGTTCGATTGGATCGACACAGCGTTCGTCCCATTCGTGAGCGTCTGGTGCCTCTTCGATCCCACCCTCTCCATCGAAGGCGGCCCCATCGGCGTGATCGTGGCGCTGACCCCGGGTGCGAGCCTGTGCCCTGGCCCGATCTGGAAACAGAGACACATCGACGACGTCGACCCGAAGAAGGTCGAACGACTCCGCACGGCAACCGGCGAAGCGCGCGAGCAGTTGCTGTTCGAGATCTTCGGCGACACGAACGTCCGCGACGTGACGTTCCGCTGAACCTCACGTCGCCGCCCGCGGTGACGCAGCCTCGGAATGCAGCCGTCCGACCTTGTGTCCACCACCACTTGGACCAGACTGCCGCCATGGCCACGCCGAACGCCGCCCCGCCGCGCGACTGGCGCAAGTCGTCCCCCGCCCGCGGCGAACAGAAGTTCCTCGCCGGTCCGCGCAACCGGTTCTCCGAGCTGCTGCGCGCGCTGCGCATCTTCTTCGAGTGCATCAAGGGCTTCCGCGCGCTGCACTTCCTGCCGCCGTGCGTGACCGTGTTCGGCTCGGCGCGGTTCCCCGAGACCCATCCGCACTACGACCTCGCGCGCCGCGCGGCGTTCGGCTTGTCGAAGGCGGGCTTCACGATCATGACCGGCGGCGGCCCCGGCATCATGGAAGCGGGCAACCGCGGCGCGCGCGAAGCAGGCGGGCTCAGCGTCGGCTGCAACATCGTGCTGCCGCACGAGCAGCGCCCCAACCCCTACATCGATCGCTTCGTCGAGTTCCGCTACTTCTTCGTCCGGAAGCTGATGCTCGTGAAGTACAGCTACGCGTTCGTGATCCTGCCCGGAGGCTTCGGGACGATGGACGAGCTGTTCGAGGTCGCGACGCTCGTGCAGACCGGCAAGGTGAAGGACTTCCCGATCGTCCTGATGGGCACCGAATACTGGCGCCCGCTCGTCGAGTTCCTGCGCGGCACGATGGCGAAGGAAGGCACGATCGACGCATCCGACGTGGACCGCATCCTCGTCACCGACGACGTCGACGAAGTCGTCCGCCACGTCAGCGACAAGACTCGCTCGATCCTGCGGCCGAAGCGCAGGCCCAGCAGGCTGCTCGGCGAACGCGGCCTGAAGAGCGGTTCGCGCGCAACGAACTGATCGCAATCGCCGCGACCGTCAGCCTTCGCGGAAGTCGCTGCTGCGGAGCCCGTACTTCTGCAGCAGCTTCTGCAGCGCCGACCGCGTCATGCCCGCCTCGTCGGCCGAGTGCGTGACGTTGCCCTTGTGCTTCTCCAACAAGCCCTCGAGGTAGCTCTTCTCGATCGCGGCGATGCGGCGCGCCTTCATCTCCTGAAAGGTGCCCGCCTCCGCGCCTTCTTCGTCGAGATGCCCTTGCCCGCCGCGCACCTCGTGCGGGAGGTCGGCAACCGTGAGCTGGGGCCCCGCCGCGAGCGCGCACGCGCGCTCGATCGCGTTGCGCAGCTGCCGCACGTTGCCTGGCCATTCGTAGGCGCGCAGCGCCGCGAGCGCCTGCGGCTCGATGGCGAGGATGCCCGCCTTCGCGCCGAAGCGTTGCAGGAAGTGGCGCGCCAGCTCCTCCACGTCCTCGGGCCTCGCGCGCAGCGGCGGCGCCTCGAGGCGCACGACGTCGAGGCGGTAGAACAGGTCTTGGCGGAAGCGCCCCTCCTGCACTTCCTTCTGCAGGTTGCGATTCGTCGCGGCGACGATGCGCACGTCGACCGGGATCTCCACGTTCGCGCCGACGCGGCGAATCGCGCGCTCCTGGATCGCGCGCAGCAGCTTGGACTGGAACGGCAACGGCAGCTCGCCGAGTTCGTCGAGGAACAACGTGCCGCCGTCCGCCACCTGGAACAGGCCCATCTTGTCCTGCACGGCGCCGCTGAACGCGCCCTTCTCGTGCCCGAACAGCTCGCTCTCGAACAACTCCGCGGGGATCGCCGTGCAGTCGACGGGCACGAAGGGCCTCTCGCTGCGAACGCTCTTGTCGTGCAGATGGTGCGCGAGCAGTTCCTTGCCCGTGCCGCTCTCTCCTTGGATCAACACCGACGCGTCGGTGCGCGCCGCGCGTTCGAGCATCGCGACGAGGTCGCCGAACGCCGAACTCACGTAGACGAGGCGACGGCCCTCGACGCCGGACTGCAGCCGGTCCTTGAGGCCAGCGTTGCCCTGCTTCACACGACGATGCGCGAGCGCCTTGCCGACGCGCTCGAGCAGGTCCTTCTCGGCATACGGCTTGGTCAGGTAGTCGAACGCGCCTTGCTTGATCGCCGCGACCGCACCCTGGATGTCCGGGTGCCCCGTGATCAGCACGACCTCGATGTCGGGATCGCGCGACTTGACCGCCGACAGCAACTGCATGCCGTTCATGCGCGGCATGCGCACGTCGCTGACGACGAGCGCGAACGGCACGCGCGCGAGCTCCTCCACTGCTTGCTCCGCGCTTGTCGCGACCGTCGCCTCGTAGCCTTTGCGCCGAAGCAGGAACGCGCACGACTCGGCCATGTCGGGTTCGTCGTCGACGACGAGGATGCGATGGCCGTGGTCCATGCTCACGCCTTGCCTCCGCCACGCTTCTTCCGGCAGGAACGACAGCAGCCGTAGAGTCGCAGGCTGTGGCGTTCGACCGAGAAGCCGTGCCTCTTCGCGGCGAGCTCCTGGCGCGCCTCGATCTCGGGATCGTGGAACTCGACGATCGCGCCGCAGCGCGTGCAGACCATGTGGTCGTGGTGCTCGTGGCCGAGCACGTGCTCGAACCGCCTGCCGCCGTCGCCGGTGTCGAGGCCCTCGACGAAGCCCGAAGACTCCAACGCCGCGAGCGTGCGGTAGACCGTCGCGCGCGACACGCGCGGGTCGGCCTTGCGGCTCAGCAGCAACAACTCGTCGGCGGTGAAGTGGTCGTGCGTCGCGAATGCGGCGCGCACGATGCCTTCGCGCTGCGCGGTCCAACGGCAGCCCTGCTGCCGGAAGTGCCGCGCCACCGTTGCGAGTTCCTGTTCCAGGTCCACGCGCGCTCGCAGCCGGGCGCTGCGCTCACGCGCGCGCGCCGATGTCCTTGCGGTAGTGCATGCCGTCGAACTCGATCAGCGCCAGCGCCGCGTAGCAGCGCGCGCGCGCGTCCTCGACGTCCTTGCCCATGGCCGTGACAGCGAGCACGCGGCCGCCGGCGGTCACGACGTCGCCGCCCTTCTTCGCGGTGCCGGAGTGGAACACCTGCAGGTCCGGCCCGGTCTTCACGCGGTCGAGGCCGAAGATCGGCACGCCCTTCCTGTAATCGCCCGGATAGCCGCCGCTGCACGCGACGACGGTCACGCACGGCCGCGGATCCCACTTCGGCGCCTGTTGCTCGTCCAGCTTGCCGTCACAGGTCGCGACGAGCAGCGGCACGAGATCGCTGGAGAGGCGCATCAACAGCGGCTGCGTCTCGGGATCGCCGAGGCGGCAGTTGTATTCGAGCACGCGCGGGCCCTGCGCCGTCAGCATGAGGCCGGCGTAGAGGAAGCCCTGGTAGCGACGGTCCTCGCGGTTCATCGCGTGCACCGTCGGGAACACGATCTGGTTCTCGATCTGCGCCATCGTGCGCGACGGCACGTTGACCGGCGTGACCGCGCCCATGCCGCCCGTGTTCGGGCCCTTGTCGCCGTCGAACACGGCCTTGTGGTCGCGAGCAGGCTCGAACGGGACGATCGTCTGGCCGTCGGTCAGCGTCATGACCGACAGCTCTTGGCCCTCGAGGAACTCCTCCATCACGACCACGTTGCCCGCGTCGCCGAAGCGACGCTTCTCGAGGCTCTCGGCGACCGCGGCGCGCGCCTCGTCGTTCTTCTTGCAGACGGTCACGCCCTTGCCGGCGGCGAGGCCGGAGGCCTTCACGACGATCGGCCCGTCCTCGCGCATGTCGAGGAACGCGCGCGCGCCGTGGGCGTCGTCGAACGACCAGAACTGAGGCGACGGGATGCGGTGCCGGCGGCACAGCTCGCGCGCGTAGAGCTTGCTGCCCTCCAGCTCGGCCGCGGCCTTGCTGGGTCCGAAGCAGCGGATGCCGGCCTTCTTCAGCTCGTCGACGATGCCGAGGCACAGCGGCGCCTCCGGCCCTACGACGACGAGGCCGATGCCGCCGTTCTTGGCGAACGCGACGATGCCGCGCACGTCTTCCGCGGCGAGATCGACGTTCTCGGCCACCAGCGCGGTGCCCGCGTTGCCGGGCGCGCAGTAGACCTTCGACACGAGGGGCGACTGGCCGATCTTCCAGCACAAGGCATGTTCGCGGCCGCCGCCGCCGACGACGAGGACTTTCACGCGCGGGCTCTCTCTGTTGGCAAAAGGAACGAGGTGCAGAACACGAGGCGAAGAGGATAGCGAGCGGATCGACCGCGACGAAGCCTCGCGTTCGCCTTCCTGCGCGGCCGGGGGCGTCGATGGCAACGGCCGCAGGAGACAACCTCGGGCCCGACGGCGCGGACTGTCGAAAAACCCGGCGCATGACTTTCTCCGGCGACCTCACAGGAATCGGCCTCGGCGACGTGTTCCAGAACCTCTCCGCCAACCGGGCGACCGGCACGCTGCACGTGCGGTGGGAGAAGGGCGAGCGCCACGTGCGCTTCGAAGAAGGGCAGATCGCAGGCTGGGCCGCGGGCCCTGGCCGCGAGCTGCCGTTGTTCGACCACGTCGTCGAGCGCGGCTACGCGGACGCAGCGGCCGTGAAGGCGCTGCAAGGCAATGCGAAGAAGCGGCGCAAGCGGCCTGCGCGCCTGCTGCGCGACGAGAAGATCTGCGACCAGGAGTCGATCGAGTCCGCGTTCCGCGAGATCACCGCCGAGGGCGTCTACGAACTGCTCGCGCTCACCGCCGCGACCTTCGTGTTCCACGAGGGCGACGCGCCGCCGGAGACGTTCGACGCCGACCTGCTGGCGGCAGGCATCCGCATCGAAGCCGGCCCGCTCATGCTCGAAGGCGCGCGCCGCGCCGACGAGAACACGCGCATCCGCACCGTCGTCGGCACCGACCAGGACCTGTTCGTCGCCGACGCGCAAGCCGCCGAACGCGCGCCTGACGAGCTCACCGCGCTCGTCGCGGGGCTGCTCGACGGCCGCACCGACGTCGCGGGCATCGCGCGCGCCGTGCAGCGCAGCCGCTTCGAGGTGAGCTGCGCGCTGCTGACGCTCGTGCAGCAAGGCCTCGCGCGCCCGTCGACGGGCGAGGAGATCGCCGCGCTCGCCGAGGAGGCGCTGTCGACCGAGGACCGCGACGAGGCGATCCGCTTGCTCGGACAGGCGCTCGTGCGCATGCCGCGCGAGCAGATGCTGCGCCGCCGGCTCGCCGAGACGCTGGCAGCCGCGGGCAAGCGCCGCGAGGCCGCCGGCGAGATGGCCGTGCTCGCGTTCCAGGCGACCGAGGAAGAGCGCTTCGAGGACGCGATGGCGCACTACGAGCGCGCGATCGCGCTCGACCCTGCGGACGTCATGCTCCACCAGCGCCGTTGCGAGGTGCTGAAGCGCTCGGGCGACAAGCAGGCGTTGCGCGCAGCGTTGCTGCAGTGGGCCGAGCGGCTCGAGAACCTGGGCCTCGCCGACCGCGCGAGCGAAGTGCTGACGACGAACGTCGACGCGGGCCCGCTGCGCAACGACCAGCAACTGCTGCTGCGCTGCGCCGAACTGGAGAAGGTCAACGGCAACCTCGCGGGCGCGGCCCAGCGCTACGTGCAGATCGTCGACCTCTACGGCGGCAACGACGTCAACCTCGAGATCCGCTGCCTGCGCGCCGCGCTCGCCGCGCAACCCGAGGACACGACGATCCAGAAGCGCCTCGTGGACATCGAGACCGGCCGCGCGATGCGCAACAAGAAGCGCCGCCGCATGCTGCTGAGCCTCGCGGCCGCAGCGAGCGTCGCGGTCACGATCGTGGTCGCCGCCGCCGAGGAACTGCGGACCAGCCGCGGCCTCGCCGCCGCATTGCGCGAACGGCCTGCCGACGCGATCGGCACGGCGACGCTGCCCGTGCTGCGCGAGCTCGCCGACCCGTCTTCGGTGCTGCCGAGCAGGAGGCTCGCGGCGCAGGTCGAGTCGGAGGAAGCGATGCGCATCCTTCGTGCCGCCGAAGGACTGCGGCTCGAGACGCGGATCGAGGAAGCGCGCGCCGCGCTCGCAGCGTGCCGCCCTTCGCTGCCCGAGGCCGCGCAGCAGCGCGCCGACGAGTTCGACGCGCAGCTGCAGAGCGAACTGCCGCTGCTCCATGCGCTGCAGCGCGTCGAGCGCCGCGGCCGCGACGACGGCGAGGCGTGCGAGATGCTCGCGCGCGCGACGGATCCGCACTGGTTCCCGTTCCACAACGACCTGCTGCCGCGCGCGAAGTGCGACGCCGCGCGCGAGTCGCTGCTGCGCGCGCTGCAGGCGCTCGACGATCCGCGCTGCGCGGAGTCGGTCGCATTGGCCTACCTGCAGACGCGCGATCCTGCGATCGCGCGCATGTGCGAAGGGCTCGTGCATAGCGCCGCGAAGAAGGATCCGGAGCGCACGCGCGACGCGCTGGCGCCGCTGCTCGAGGACGCGCGCGACCACTCGGAGCGCCGCGAACGGTCGGTGCGCCTGCTCGAGATCCTGACCGCGCACGCGGCCGCGCCGATCGGACGCTGAGCCACACGGCCGCGGTTGCCGAGATCAGGGCCCGAGAACCTCGGGAACTCGCCACCACCACGTGGCCGTGAACGCGGCCACCGTGCGCGCACCGCGCGACCGCGAATCTGCAGCGTCGCTCAGCCTTCGCGCATGCCGCCGCGCACCGGCGCGGCGCCTTCGCCGAGCTTGCGCAACATCGCCTGCTGCTCTTCCGTGAGCGACTCGGGCAAGGCGAAGCGCACCACGAGGATCAGGTCCGAGCGCTCGCCGGACGGCCGCAACAGGCCCTGGCCGCGCAGCCGCAACCGCGCGCCGGCGCGCGTTCCCGCGGGAATGCGGACGCTCGCCGTGCCCTTCTGCAGCTTGACGTCGACCTTGGTGCCGTCGAGCGCCTCCCACGGCGCAACGACGACGTCGGCTTCGACGTCCTCGCCGCGCATGCGGTGCACGTCGTCGGGCACGAGATGCAGTTGCAGCAAGAGGTCGCCCGGCGCGCCCGCGCCCGGCTGGCCGAGCCCGCGGAGGCGCAGCACCTGCCCGTCGCGGACATCCTGCGGGATCGTGATCTCGACGCTCTTCGTCGCGCGCGCGTGGCCGATGCCGCCGCACGACGGGCACGCGCCGAAGTCGAGGCGGCCGTCGCCGTCGCACTGCTCGCACGGCTGGCTGACCTGCAGGTCGAACGCGCGCTTGCCGCCGCGCAGCGCCTCGCCGACGGACAGTTCGAGGTCGGCCTCGACGTCCTCGCCGCGTTGCGCCTGCGGCCGCGCCGTGCGCGCACCGGGCCTGCGACCGCCGCCGCCGGGGCCGCCGCCTGCGAACATGTCGCCGAACATCTGGCTGAAGAAGTCCGAGAACCCGCCGCCGCGCTGCCCACCTGCGCCGCCGAACGCGCCGCCGAACATGCGCGCGAACTCCTCCTGGCTCATCGTGCGCCCACCGCCGGGCGGCGGCTGGAAGTCCTGGCCGTGCCGCCAGTGCTCGCCCAGCTGGTCGTAGCGCTTGCGCTTCTCGGGGTCGGAGAGCACTTCGTGCGCTTCGGCGATCTGCTTGAACTTCGCCTCGACCTCGGCGCGCCGATGCGGCGGATGGCGATCGGGATGCCACTCCTTGGCGAGCTTGCGGTAGGTCCGCTTGATGTCGTCCGGCGACGCGCTGCGCGGCACGCCCAACGTCTCGTAGTAGTCCTGGAACTTCACGGCTTCTCGTAGATCCCGACGATGCAGTGCTCCGGATAGGGCATGGAAGCCGTCCGACAAGCGGAGCGCAGCATGAGCTCGAGTTCGCAGAGCGACCGGAACCGGGCGAACGTCCGGCAGTCGTCGAGCCGCGCGAACGCAGCCTCGCGCATGCCCACGCCCGCGAACAGCCGTTGCAGCCGGCCTCTCGTGTTCATGCGGAAGCGCGTGGGGAACGTGTCCTTCTTCTCGGTCCCCCACAACCACGCCTTGATCACGTGGCGCAGCTCCATCGGCGCGATGCGCGTGAGGATCGGCATCGGCGACCAGCCGAACACGGTGTAGACCACCGCGAGGCCGCCCGGCGCGAGCGCGCGCTCGATGCCGCGCACGCACGCCATCGGGTCGTCGATGTGCTCGGCGACCATGCGCAGGGTCACGAGGTCGTAGGCGCCCTTGCCGTCGAACGCGTCGATGCCCGCGTGCACCTTGTCGTGCACGTACGGGTTCTCGTCGAGCGTCGGATCCGGATCGAGACCCGTGAGCCGGCCTGCGCGCGCGGCGAGCACCTTCGCGAGCGGCTTGTTGCTCGGGCACAGTTCGCGGCCGCAGCCGACGTCGAGCCAGCGCACGCCGTTCACGACGAGCAGCGAGAGCAGAGTCTCGTACCAGTCGTCGGGGTTGTCGTAGCCGTAGGCGCGGCGCAGTCGCGGGCCCCAGCCGAGCTGGTCCTCGGGCCCGTATTTGAGCCGGAAGACCTGCGCCAACGCGTCTTCGTCCGGAAGCCGGACGAGCGCGCCGCGGTCGCGCACGCCGGGCAACGTGGTGGCTGTGGCCGAGCCATGCGCCTTGGGCGTCTCCCTCTCGGATCGTTCGGCGCTCGACGCGTTGCTCGGCATTTCGGGGCGACGTTGTAGCGGCTTTGCGGCGGGACGCCAACGACGGCGACGCGGCGGGGATCGTCGCAGCGCGACCTTCCCAGGACGCCTCGCCTCTGCGACCATCCCGCCCCCCGATGGAAACCAAGAAGCGCATCGCCCTGATCTCGACCGGCGGCACGATCGAGAAGACCTACGACGAGCTCGCCGGCGTGCTGCAGAACCGCGCCAGCGTCCTCGACGTCGTGCTCGCGACGCTGCAGCTCGACGGCGTCGAGATCATCCGCATGCCGCTGATGAACAAGGACAGCCTCGAGATGACGCCGCAGGACCACACGCTGATCGCGCGCACCGCGGGCGCGATGGCGGAGACGCACGACGGCGTCGTGATCGTGCACGGCACCGACCGCCTGTCCGTGACGGGCGAGCGCATCCACGAACTGCTCTCCACGCCGCCCGTGCCGATCGTGCTTACCGGCGCGATGCGCCCCTACGTGATGCGCAACACCGACGCGATGCAGAACCTCACCGAGGCGCTGATCGCCGTGCAGGTCATGGCCCCCGGTGTCTACGTCGCAATGCACAACAAGGTGCTGCGATTCCCCGGCGTCGTGAAGGACCGCGAACACGGCACGTTCGTGCGCGCGAAGTAGCCGCCGCGCCGCATCCCGCGCACGGCTTCCGCCGAACGACGCGACGCGCGGCGCAGCGAAACCGATGCGGTAGGCATCTCCCGTCGCTGGCCTAGGCCCCTGCGCGATCGCGCGCCCCCGCTACACTCCCTGCCCACGGCGAAGCCCCGATCCCCCCGATGACCATCTTCCGCCAAGCGCTCCTGCTCCTGTCGATGTTCTGCGCCGCGGCCGCTGCGACAGCGCAGCGCCAGACTGTCACGATCCTCTGCACCGAGGATGCGACGCTCTACGAGGACGCAGCCGGCGCGCTCGCCAACGACGCTGGATCGAGCCTGTTCGCGGGCAAGAACGCATTCGGCGAGATCCGGCGCGCGCTCGTGAAGTTCCCGATGACGGCCATCCCGGCGAACTCGGTCGTCGTCGATGCGCGCCTGACGATCGGGATGATCCAGACGACGTCGCTGAACCAGGACCCGATCTCGATCCATCGCGTCACGTCGGCTTGGACCGAGGGCACGACGGCGGCGCCATCGCCTGGCGGCGGCGGCGCGACGGCTGCGAACGGCGACACGACGTGGGTCTACCGCGAGTATCCGTCGGCGCGCTGGGGCAGCCTCGGCGGCGACTTCGTCGCGGCGCCGTCGGCGACCTCGACGATCGGCTACTTCACCAACAGCGTGTTCACGATGGGCCCCTCCGTGGGCATGAACGCGGACGTGCAGGCGTGGCTCGGCGGCCAGCCCAATCACGGCTGGTTGTTGCGCGTCGACGAGACGCAGGTGCAGATCGCGCGCCGGTTCGGCAGTCGCACCAACTCCAATTCGACGCTGCGCCCGCGCCTCGTGGTGACCTACGTCCCCGCTGGCGGCACGACGCAGCAAGGAGCTGGCTGCGCGGGATCCCAGAGCCTGCCGCTGCTGCAGACGCTCACGGGCACGCCGTTGCGCGGCGCGCCGATCAACCTCGCCGTGAGCCTCGGCACGCCGAACGCGCCCGCGCTGACGATGCTGGACTTCCGGCTCACGCCGACGCCGTCCGACTTCGTGCCCGGCTGTCCGTTCGAGCTCGAGGCGTTCCCGTTCGACAACCTCGGCCTCTTGTTCCTCAACGGGTCCGGCGCAGCGAGCTACTCGCTGACGATCCCCAACGCCGCCTACCTGCTCGGCTTCTCGCTCGCGTTCCAGACCATCGCGCTCGACCCGGCGTTCCTGCCGAGCCAGCTCGTGCTCTCGAACGGTTCGATGATCGTCATCGGCTGAGCCGACGCGGCGCGTAGGATCGACGCGATGCAAGTCCGCGTCGTCGCCGCTTGGTTCGCCGAGGTGCCGTGCATCGCGCGCACGCCATTCCGTTTCGGCGGCGTGACCGTGCACGGAGCCCCGCTGCTGCACGCGCGCGTGCGCGTCGAGTCCGTCGACGGCCGCACGGCCGACGGAGCATCGGCGGACCTGCTCGTGCCGAAGTGGTTCAAGAAGGACACGGCTCGCACACCGGCGCAGGACCAGGGCGCGTTGCGCGGGTTCGCACTCGACGCAGCGAGCGCGTGCCTCGCGGAGCGTCGACCGCAGTCCGTGTTCGCGCATTCGCGCCTGCTCGCGGACGCCGTCACCAAGGAACGCGGCGGCGACGAGCAGGGTGCACTCGAACGCGGGTTCGGGTCGGCGCTGCTCGAACGCGCGATGATCGACGCAACGTGCCGGCTTGCGCGCAGGAGCTTCTGGTCGGCGCTGCACACGGACCTGTTCGGCATCCGCCTGTCGGAGATCGACCGCGCGCTCACCGACGTCGACGTGGCGAGCCTGCTGCCCGACGCGCTGCCGACCTCCGTGTTGCTGCGCCACACGGTCGGCATGCTCGACCCGCTGCGCGAAGGCGACGTCGCGGACGCGGTAGACGACGACGAGCCGCGCTCGCTCGAACGCTACCTGCACGAGCACCGCGTGCGTTGGCTCAAGATCAAGGTCGGCCAGGGGCTCGAACCGGATCGCGAACGCCTGCTCGCGATCGCGCGACTGTGCGCCGACCTCGACGTCGATGTCGGCCTGACCCTCGACGGCAACGAGCAGTGCCCTTCGCTCGACGCGGTTGCGGACTTGCTCGACGCCACTGCGGCGGATCCGCTCGGCAAGCGGCTCCTCCGACGGCTCGCCCACGTCGAACAACCTCTGCCGCGCGCGACAACCTTCGACGAAGCCGCGAACCGAGGCATCGATCGCGTGCGCGCCTACGCGCCCCTCGCGCTCGACGAGGCCGACGCGCTGCCGTCGTCGTTCCCGCGCGCGCTCGCGCTCGGTTGGCGCGGCTGCTCGATCAAGAACTGCAAGGGCGTGTTCCGCGGACTGGCGAACGCGGCGCACGCGCGCCGGTTCGGCGACTCCGCGTTCGTGTGCGGCGAGGACCTGACCAACCTGCCGGTCCTCGCGCTGCAACAGGACCTCGCGACGATGACGGCTCTCGGCATCGCGCACGTCGAGCGCAACGGCCACCACTACTTTCGCGGGCTCGACCATCTGCCGGAGACCGTGCAGCACGCAGCGCTGCGGGCGCACCAGGACCTGTATGCATCGCGCGACGACGGAACGGTCCGACTCGCGATCGAGGACGGCGCGCTGCGCTGCGGCTCGCTGCTGGGTCCCGGCTACGGCTGCGATCCCGAGGCGTTTGCGGCGCTGCGCGACGCGCTGCCCTGGACGCCGGTCGCGGATTGAGCCGAACGCGCGGTTCCGCGCACGCGCGACACGGCGCATGATGCGCACGCCATGCGCTTCTCCCCGCCAGGCCACTTCCGGACGCCCGACGCATTCCGCGCGCACCTCGCGTCGCTGGGCCTCGACTTCGACTGCGACGCGACGCTGACGAAGGGCGGCCCGCTCGCGCAGCCGATCCGCGTCGCCGGCCGCACGCTCGACAACCGCTTCTGCGCGCACCCGATGGAAGGCTGGGACGGCACGGAGCACGGCGCGCCGAGCGATCTCACGCTGCGACGCTGGCGCAGGTTCGGCAGGAGCGGCGCAGCGCTCGTCTGGGGCGGCGAAGCGTTCGCGGTGCGCGAGGACGGCAAGGCGAACCCGCGGCAACTGTGCCTGCACCAAGACAGCGAACGCGACCTCGCGCGACTCTTCGCCGAGCTCCGCGAAGGACGCAAGGAAGTCGGGCTCGACGCGGACTCTGCGCTGGTCGGATTGCAACTCACGCACTCAGGCCGCTTCTCGCGACCGAAGGGCCCGTTCGCGCCGAAGATCGCGCAACGCCACGCGATCCTCGAGCAGCGCTACGCCCTGCCCGCAGGAACGGAACTGCTCACCGACGGCGAACTCGAGGCGATCGGCGAACGCTACGTCGAGGCGGCGGTCTTGGCGCAGCGCGCAGGCTTCGCGTTCGTCGACGTGAAGGCGTGCCACGGCTACCTGCTGCACGAAGTCCTCGCCTGCAAGACGCGCAGCGGCAGCTACGGCGGTCCCACCGTGCGCGAACGCATGCGGCTCTTCGAACGCATCGTGCGCGCGATCCGGTCCGCGTGCCCCGGGCTCGCGATCGGCGTGCGGCTGTCGGCTGCCGACCTCGGCGCGTTCCACAAGGATCCTGCGACCGGCCGCGGCGCGCGCACCGGGATCGCGGGCTTCGACGCAGCGCAGCACACGTTCAACTGGATCGACGACGCGGACGCGAAGCAGCTCGACCTGCGCGAGGCGACGGAGTTCTTCACGCGGTGCAGCGAGCTCGGGATCGAACTGGGCAACATCACGTTGGGTTCGCCTTACTGGAACCCGCACTTGCAGCGGCCGGCTGCGTATCCGCCGAGCGACGGATACATGCCGCCCGACGACCCGCTTCGCTTCGTAGCGACGCACCTGCGCGCGACGCGGCAACTCGCTCGCGCCGTGCCTAAGGTCGCGTTCGTCGGCACGGGCTACACCTACCTGCAGGAATGGCTGCCGCACACGGCGCAGTGGGCCATAGCGCGCGGCGACGCTGCGTTCTGCGGGCTCGGCCGCATGCTGCTCAGCTATCCCGAACTGCCGCACGACGTTCTCGCAGGTCGGCCGATGCAGACGAAGATGCTGTGCCGCACGTTCTCGGACTGCACCACCGCGCCGCGCAACGGCATGGTGTCGGGCTGCTTCCCGCTCGACCCGCTCTACAAGTCGATGCCCGAGGCGGAACGGCTCAAGGCGATCAAGAAGGGACTCGCGCCATGAGCGGAGGCGGCGACGACCGCGCGGACGCGAACGCGCTGCAGCGCGGACTGCGCATGGCGGCGCCGCCCGATCCCGAGGCGCTGCGTCGCGAAGCCGAATGGCTCGACCAACTCGATCGCGGCCCGTGGACGACGCGCATGCGCGGCTACCTGTCGTTGTCCGGCCCCGGCTACATGCAAAGCGCGCTGACACTCGGTGCGGGCACCGCGACGGCGTCGTTGTTCAGCGGCGCGGCGTTCGGCTACCAGTTGCTCTGGGTCGCGCCCGCGTCGATGGCGCTCGGCGTGATCGCGCTCGCCGCGGTCGCGCACCAGACCTTGAGCACGGGCCTGCGCCCGTTGCCCGCGATGCGCAACTTCGCCGGCGCGCCGTTCGCGATCGCGTGGGCCGCGAGCTCGCTGCTCGCGTCGATCGTCTGGCACGTGCCGCAGTACAACCTCGCCGCCAATTCGGTCGTCGACCTCTGCGCCGTGTTCGGCCTCGAAGGCTTGCCGCCGATCGCCGCGAGCCCGCTGCTGCTGCTCGCCGCGGTGTGGCTGTCGTGGAGCTACGGCCGCTCGCCAACGCTCGTGCGCCGCTACGAGACGTTCTGCAAGCTGCTGATCTGGGCAACCGTCGCGAGCCTCGTCTGGGTGGTCGCCAACACACGGACCGACTGGGCCGCGGTCGCGGCGGGCTTCTGGCCGAGCGTGCCCGACGACCGCGACGGCCACTCGGCTTCCGGCATGGTCGCGAGCGGACTCGCGGCCGCAGTCGGCGTGAACATGACGTTCCTCTACCCCTACTCGCTGATGGCGCGCGGCTGGGGCAGGAGCCATCGCGGGCTCGCGCGCTGCGACCTCGTCTGCGGGATGCTGCTGCCGTATGCGCTCGCGACGAGCCTGATGACGATCGCTGCGGCCAACACGCTGCACGGCGGCGATCCCGTCGGCAAGGGCGCAGCGATCAGCGAGGTGTCGCGCGTGCTCGGCACCGTGTTGGGAGCAACGCTCGGCCGCGTCGTGTTCGACCTCGGCATGCTGGCCATGGCGTTCTCGACGATCTCGCTGCACATGCTCGTCTGCGGCTTCGTCGCGACCGAGTGGTTCGGCTGCGAAGTGGGCTCGCGCCGCCACCGCATGTGGCAACTTCTGCCTGCGCCCGCGGCGATCGCGCCTTGGCTGTTCGCCGCCGTGCCCGTGTGGCTCGCGGTGCCGACCAACATCGCCTGCGGCGCGCTGCTGCCGTTGACGTACTTCGCGTTCTGGAAGTTGCAGCGCAGCCGCGTCTACCTCGGCGACGACCTGCCGCGCGGGATCGGCGCGTCGCTGTGGTCGTTCGGCATCCTGCTCGCCGTGCTCGTGCCGACCGTCGCGATCGGCCTCTACGTGAAGAGCCTGCTCTGACCCAACCCTGTGCCGCAGCTCACCACGGCCGCTTGCCGCGCGTCGTCGTGTGCTTCGACGAGACGACGAACCAACGGCCGTCGCGCCACGCGAGCTTCGCGTCCACTTCGACTTCCCAGTCCACCGGCGAGTCGTCGTCGCGCGTCGCGAACAACGTGAGCACGAAGCGCGCCTGCGCCGAGCCGGCGCCATCGTCGACTTCGACCGCGAGGCCGTCCCAATCGAGCGCGCAGCGATGGCGGAAGGCTCCCTGTGCGTCCCTTCGCGTCGCGAACGCATAGCGCAGCGCCGAACGCAGCATGTCGCGGTCGAAGCCACCGCTGGCGTCGCGGTAGTCGTCGGCGAAACCCGACAGCGCCGTGAACATCGACGCGTCGTTGAAGGCCTCGACCTCGCTCGCGAGCAGCGCGCGCACGCGCTCCTCGTCGGTGCGCAACGCGTCGCGCACGAAGCCCGCGGCGAACCACAGCCCGATCGCCGCGAGTAGCAGCGCGAGGACCCGCCTCACGCGAAGAAGTCGTTGCCCTTGTCGTCGACGACGAGGAACGCCGGGAAGTCGACGACCTCGATCTTCCACACCGACTCCATGCCGAGCTCGGGGAAGTCGAGCACCTCGACCTTCTTGATGCTGTCCAGTGCGAGGATCGCAGCAGGGCCGCCAATCGAACCGAGGTAGAAGCCGCCGTGCTTCTTGCACGCTTCGGTGACCGCCTTGCTGCGGTTGCCCTTCGCCAGCGTCACGTGGCTGCCGCCCTGCTCCATGAAGCGGTCGACGTAGCTGTCCATGCGGCCCGCGGTCGTCGGGCCGAACGAGCCCGACGCCATGCCAGTCGGCGTCTTGGCGGGACCTGCGTAGTAGACGACGTGGTCCTGGAAGTAGCGCGGCATCGGCTTACCCTGGTCGAGCATCTCGGCGATGCGCGCATGCGCGATGTCGCGCGCGACGACGAGCGTGCCCGTCAGCGACAAGCGCGTCTTGATCGTGAGCTTCGACAGCGTCGCGCGGATCTCGGCCATCGGCCGAGACAGGTCGATGCGCACCACGTCGCCGGACAACTGGGCGCCGTCGACTTCAGGCAGGAAGCGCGCGGGGTTGGTCTCCAGCTGCTCGAGGAACACACCGTCCTTCGTGATCTTGCCCTTGGCCTGGCGATCGGCGCTGCACGACACGCCGATGCCGATCGGGCAGCTCGCGCCGTGGCGCGGCAGACGGATCACGCGCACGTCGTGACAGAAGTACTTGCCGCCGAACTGCGCGCCGATGCCGTTCTTGCGCGTGATCTCGAGCACCTGCTGCTCCAGCTCCAGGTCGCGGAACGCCCGGCCGCGCGCGTTGCCCGTCGTCGGCAGCGCGTCGAGGTAGCGCGCGCTCGCGAGCTTGACGGTCTTCATCGTGAGCTCGGCCGACATGCCGCCGATCACGATCGCGAGGTGGTACGGCGGACACGCAGCGGTCCCGAGCTTGCGCGTCTCCTTGTCGATCCACTCGAGAAGGGACTTCGGATTGAGCCGCGCCTTCGTCTCCTGGAACAGGAACGACTTGTTGGCCGAGCCACCGCCCTTCGTCATGAACAGGAAGCGGTATTCGTCGCCCGGGACGGCGTAGAGCTCGATCTGCGCCGGGAGGTTGTCGCCGGTGTTGACCTCCTTGTACATGTCGAGCGGAGCCATCTGCGAGTAGCGCAGGTTGGTCTCCGTGAACGTGCGGTGCACGCCGCGGCTCAGCGCGACCTCGTCGTCGCCGGTCGTCCACACCTGCTGGCCCTTCTTCCCGATCACGATCGCGGTGCCGGTGTCCTGGCAGCTCGGCAGCACCATGCCCGCCGACACGTTCGCGTTCTTCAGCAGCTGCAGCGCGACGAAACGGTCGTTGGCCGACGCTTCCTTGTCGTCGAGGATCGCGCGCAGCTGCTGCAGGTGGCCAGGCCGGAACAGGTGGCTGATGTCGCGGATCGCCTCGAACGTCAGCTGCTCGAGCGCCGCGTCGTCGACGTGCAGCACGCTGCGGCCGCCGAGCGTCTCGGAGCGCACGTGCGCCTTGGTGACGAGCCGGTACGGCGTGGAGTCGGAGCCGAGTTCGAACAGGGACTGGAACGTGAACGGCATGCGCCGCTCTATATCGAGCCACGGCGCGCGATGCGACGGGCCTTCAGCGCAGGGCCGGAATGCGGCTCGCCCCGCCGAACGTGAACGCCTGCCCCACGGTCACCGAGAACTCGGGGCCGTCCGTGTTGCCGTCCGCATCGTCGAGCGCAGTCGCGAAGTCCATGCGCAGCACGTTGGCGCCGAAGAGCGGCGCGGAACCGATGCGCAGACCGCCGCCGACTCCGAGGTAGGGTCGGCCGAAGCGTGGGCCGTCAGTGATCCAGCCCGCGTCGCCGAACGCGGCGAGGCCGAAGCGGAACGCCCAGAGCTCGAGCCCCGTATCCCAGCGTTCCTCCACCGAGGCGACCACGCGCTTCCGGCCTTCGAGCAGCCGCGAGTCGTAGCCGCGCAAGCCGCTGTCGGCGCCGAGCGTGAACTGCACCGGCAGGTCCTGGTCTTCCTCTGCAGCGTCGAAGCGCACCGTTCCACACAGCGCCTGGTCGTCCCGCCACAGCCACACGGACTGCGCGCGCACCGTCGCGCGCCAGCCCGCGAGACCGGACTCGCCCCATCGCGCTCCGCCGTCGGTTGCGACGCCTAGCAACCACTTCGCATGCGGCTCCCATGCGACTCCCGCGTGGGCCTCGAACGCAGGCTGCAATTCCGTGCCGAGTCCGTCTTCGTCGCGGACGAGGCCGCCGGCCGCGCACTCGAACTCGGTGGCGAGCGCAATGTCCTGCACGAAGCCGAGCGTGTCGATCGCGGTCGCGGTGCGGAAGCCGTCGATCCACCGACCGCGGAACGTCGGCGCGAGGAACAGCGAGCGCGTGGCGCCAGGGACCCGCAGCGTGGGCGCGAGCGCGCCCTCGGCCTCGCCATACTCCATGTCGAGGGCGCGCGCGGTGAAACCGAAGCCGGAACGGGCAAAGCGTTCGCCGTGCTGCGCGCCGACTTCGCCTTCGACCAGCGTGCGGCGGAACGGCACCGACCCTTCCTCCTCGCCGAACTCGTAGTAGTCCTGCGCGAGTTCGTCGTACGACGCAGCCACGCGCCAGCTGCGCGGATCGCGCAGGTGCTTGATGGGACGGTCCACTTCGACGCCGAAGCCGTCGCCGTCGTCGGTTCGCGAAACGCGCATGCTGTTGCGCATCCACGTGTCGAACAGGTGCAGGTCCTGCCACGTGGCAACGCCGCGGAAGTCGCCGTCGTCGCTCTCGCGGAAGCTCGCCGCAATGCGATCGCCGTTGCCGAGCACGTTGGACTCAGACGCCGAGACGTTGAATCCCGTCGTGCCGCCGACGTAGGACGCGCCGCCGCCCGCCGCGAGCGTGAACCGGTCGCGCGTGCGCACGACGAGATCGGCCTCGCCCTCGGTCGTTGCTGGCACCAGCGTGACCTCCACTTCGGCGAAGATGCCGAGCGCGCGGAGGTTGCGCTCCAGCTCCTCTGCCTGCGATTCGTCGACGAGTTCGCCGGGCTGCACGAAGACCTCGCGCAGCACCGTCTCCCGCCGCGTCGTCGCGTGCAGCGCATTCAGTGCTCGCGGCACGACGCGCTGGCCGGTCTCCTCCGGACGGAACACGTCCTGCGCCTCGACCCGGACTGCGCGCAACCGATAGCGAGCCTGCGCGCCGGCGCGCGGCGGCGCAACTGCCACGCCAGCGGTCGCGGACGCTTCCTGCGCCTGGGCCGCCACCGATGCGCCCCACGCGACGCAAGCGACGACCAACGGCGCGGGAACTCGGCACGACACGCGCACGATTCCAAGCGTCCCTGCGCACGAACGCAATGGACCCTGCGGCCACCCGCGCACGCAGCGTCGCGCGCGCCCGCGTTCGTGCGTAGGCTGCGCGGATGACGTCCGCCGCCCAGGCTCCGCAGCCGACGCGCCTCTGCTTCGGCGCAGCCCATGTCGTGCTCCGCGACTCCTATGCGGAGCTCGGGCACACGCTCGACGCGCCCGCGGACGCCGCCGCGATCCGCGCGCACGTGGACTGGGACGCCACGATGCGCATCCGCCGCTGGCTCGACGACAACGGCTTCGGCACGGCGGAGGCGATGGACACCGCGCAGCGCTTCTTCCTCGGCTGGGAGTCCGCACAGGAACTCATCGCGCGCACAGCATCGCTGAAGCTGCGCAACGGCTTCTGCGCCGGCGCCGGCTCCGACCACATGCCGCAGCCACGCAGCCTCGACGACCTCGCGGACGGCGTCGCGTGGCAGTGCAACGAGATCGCGCGGCAAGGCGGCATCCCCGTGGTGTTGCCGATGCCGCTCCTCACGCAGAGCGGTTGCGGCGAGGACGACTACGTCGCCGTCTATCGCCGCATCGTCGATCGCGCGCGCGGACCGCTGTTCCTGCACTGGCTCGGCCCCATGTTCCTGCCGGCGTTGCAGGGCTACTTCCCCGGCGATTCGCTGCGGAAGATCCTCGCGCTCGATCGCCAGAAGGTGCGCGGCATCAAGATCTCGATGCTCGATGACTCGCTCGAAGTGCGCCTGCGCCGCGAGCTGCTGCCGCACGACCAGATCGTGCTGACGGGCGACGACTTCCACTTCGGGCGCATGATCCTCGGCGGCGACCCTGGCGCCGATCGGCCGATCTTTCCGCCGCGCGTCGAACGCTGGACCGAGATCGCTGGCCGCAAGGTCGCGCTCGGCGACTTCAGCCACGCGCTGCTCGGAGTGTTCGACGCGATCGCGGAACCCGCGGGCGTCGCGCTGCAGGCGCTCGCGCGCGGCGACGCGGCGCGCTTCCTCGACCTCATGGACCCGTGCGAGACGCTGGGCCGCCACGTCTTCTGCGCGCCGACGCAGCACTACAAGGCGGGCCTCGCGTTCCTCGCGTTCGCGAACGGCCGCCAGCAGAACGCGATGCTCGTCCGTCGCGAGGACCGCGCGCGCGACGCGGCGCACTACCGTCGCTGCGCGGAGCTCGCCGTGCTGTGCTCGGCGTTGCGCGACGACGAAGTGACGGCGGCGCGCGTCGAACGGTTGCTGGCCGGAGGCCCGAGGTGAAGCCGCGCGCGTTCGTGACCCGCAAGGTCTACCCGCAGGCGATCGCGATCCTGCAGGAGGACTGCGTCGTCGACTACCGCGACACGTTGGAGGTCGCGGACAAGGACACGCTGCGCAAGAGGCTGCAGCACGCCGAAGGCGTCGTGTGCCAGCTCACCGACGCGATGACGGACGAACTGATGGCCGCGGCACCGAAGCTCAAGGTGATCAGCCAGGTCGCAGTCGGCTACGACAACGTCGACGTCGCCGCGGCCACTGCGCGCGGCATCGTCGTGACGAACACTCCGGGCGTGCTCACCGAGTCGACCGCGGACCTCACGTTCGCGCTGCTGCTCGGCGTCGCGCGCCGCGTGACGGAGGCGGAGCGCTACCTGCGCGCAGGCAAGTGGAAGCGCTGGGACATCGACTTGCTCGCGGGCATCGACCTCGCGGGCAAGACCCTCGGCATCGTCGGCATGGGCCGCATCGGCAAGGCCGTGGCACGGCGTGCGCAGGGCTTCTCGATGCGCATCCTCTACTCGTCGCCGAATCCGCTGCCGGAGAACGAGGCGCAGGAGCTCCGCGCGCAGCACGTTCCGCTGCGCATGCTGCTGCAGAACAGCGACTTCGTCAGTCTGCACGTCCCCTACCGCGAGGCGACGCACCACCTCATCGGCATCGACGAGCTGTCGATCATGAAGCGCGGCGCGTTCCTCGTGAACACGTCGCGCGGCCCCGTCGTGCACGAGGCCGCGCTCACAGCGGCGCTCGAGGAAGGCATGCTGTCGGGCGCGGGCCTCGATGTCTTCGAGGAGGAGCCGAAGGTCCACGAAGGATTGCTCGCGCGCGACGACGTCGTGCTGCTGCCGCACATCGGCTCGGCCACGGTCGCGACGAGGACGCGCATGTGCACGCTCGCCGCGGAGAACTGCGTCGCCGTGCTGAAGGGCGAGCGGCCGAAGAACCCCGTGAACCCGTCCGTGCTCGGATGAGGCAACTGCTGGAGGCGACGTTCCGGCAGGCGCTCCTGGAACTCGCGCCCGGCCCGCGCGTGCGCGCGGCGTCGCGCGAACGCGCCGCCGAGCTTGCGCAGCGCTCGCGCGTGTCGATCGTCGCGATCGGCAAGGCCGCGCGGCCGATGGCGGCCGCTGCGCTCGAGGAGCTTGCCGCGATCGCGCCGCACGCGCGCATCGACGGGCTGTGCGCGCCCCCGGAGCCCGACGCCGCGCCGCTGCCGCCGTTGTCGGTCGTGCCTGGCGGGCATCCGTTGCCGACGCAAGGCAGCTTCGACGCGGCACGGCGCGCGCTCGCGCTGTGTGCCGCAGCCGATGCGTCGACGATCGTGCTGTTCCTCGTCTCGGGCGGCGCTTCGTCGATCTGCGAACTGCCGCGCGACGCACACTCGACGGTCGAAGAATGGAGCGCCTTCTACCGCGCGTTGGTCGGCTCCGGGGCCGGCATCGAGGACGTCAACGCCGTGCGCGCAGCCGCATCGGCGACGAAGGGCGGCAAGCTCGCGGCCGCGGCGCAGCACGCGGGCGCGCAATGGACGTTCGCGGTGTCCGACGTGCCGGGCGGCGCCGTCGCGACGCTCGGGTCGGGACCGTCGATCGCGGGCGCGTTCTCGCGGCAGGACCTCGAGCGCGCGCTCTGCAACGAACGGTTGCGAGCAGCGGCCGGGCTGGCCCGGCGAGCGCTCTCGATCGACGCCACGGGCGACGCCTGCCACGGCGAAGTGCGCAACGCGCACGCGACGTTGCTGCTCGACGACACCGCGGCCGTCGAGTCCGCGGCGCGCGCGATCGCGGCGCGCGGCTACCACACGCGCATCGTGCGCACGTTCGACGAGTCGCCGAGCGACGAGGCTGCGAACGGGTTGCTCTCGGAACTGCGCAGCTTCGCTGCCGCGCATCGCCAACGCGTGGCGATCGTCGCCGGAGGCGAAGTGCGCGTGGCGCTGCCGCAGAAGGCAGGAACCGGCGGCCGCAACCAGCACTTCCTGTTGCAGTGCGCACAATCGATCCAAGGCGAGCCGATCGCCGTCCTCAGCTGCGGCACCGACGGCATCGACGGCAACTCGCTCGCGGCGGGCGGCGTCGTCGACGGCTCGACCGCGCAGCGAGCGCGAGCGGCTGGCCTCGACGTCGCGGCATCGCTGGAGCGCTTCGATTCCTCGAGCCTGCTGCGCGCGCTCGGCGACACGATCGACACCGGCCCCACCGGCACCAACGTCCGCGACCTCCGCATCCTTCTCTCCCATGCACACGATCGCTGATCTCGTCACGGGCCGACGGGCCATCCTCGCATTCGCGGCCTGCGCAGCGCTTGCTGCGTGCAAGTCTGCGGACACCGCCAACACGAGCCGCGACGAAGTGCTCGTGGGCTCGACGCTCGCCGCGCGCTACGTGCACGAGCCTTACGACGCGAAACGCACGAAGGAGACCTCCAAAGTCTGGCACGAGTTGTTCGCGCCGGACGGCCGCAAGATCAGCAAAGGCCTCGGCGGCGAGTTCGAACACCACCGCGGACTGTTCTTCGCGTTCCACAAGACGGCGCACGCGGGCCGCACGCACGACTTCTGGCACTGCCGCAACGGCGAGTCGCAGCAGCACATGGGCTTCTGCGACGCCGCGGAACTCGGACTCGACGACGGCTTCCAGGTCGTCGCGATCGACTGGACGGACGCAGCAGGCAAGGCCGTCGTGCGCGAACGTCGCGCGCTCAGAGCCTCCGCGCTCGATGCGCGCACGTGGAAGTTCGATCTCGTGTCCGAGCTGCGCGCCGACGAACCCGTGAGCCTGTCCGGCGATCCGCATCACAGCGGCTGCCAGTTCCGAGCGCTCGCGGAGTTCGCGGAGAAGGGCGGCAAGAAGGTCTCGTTCGTGCGGCCAGAGGGCGCGGTCGCGCACGCGAACGACGAATGGACCGAATGCGCGTGGATGGCGATGACGCTGCCGCTCGAGGGCGAACCAGTCACGGTGCTGCGCGTCGAGCAACCCGGCAATCCGGCGCCGGTGCGTTGGTCATCGCGCGACTACGGTCGCTTCGGCGCGACGTTCGCGCACTCGCTGCAGCCGGGCGCGCCGTTGCGCACAGGCTACGCGTGGGTCGTGGCGCTAGGCGCGCTCGACGCTGCGCGCTGCGCGCAGCTCGCGGCGCAGGTCACTTCCAGGGACGGATCGGGATCCGGAACAGCTGACGTTCGGTGAGTTCCGTGGGAGGAATCGAGCAGAAGACGTAGGCGTCGCCGCCGCCTCCCGCAGCCGGCACGAACAACGGACGATCGGGCCACAGCCCCATCCCCACGTGCAACCCAGGCAACGCTGCGTAACGCAGCCACTGCAACGTCCTCCCGCAGACGACCGCGCACCAACAATGCGGCTCGGGTCCACCTGACTCGCGAGCAATCCGCACGTCCTTGACGTGCGGCATCACGGTGAACAGCAGGTCCGCTTCGCCATCGCCATTGCAATCACCGACCGGCAGGAGGCCTGAAGACGAGTAGGAGCGGAACATCCCCTGCGAGAACTCCACGCGTTCCACGAGCTTCGGCCCGTCCTCCTCGAGTTCGTAGCGCTCGAAGCCTCCAGTGCTACTCGGCGTCGGCCGCACGACACCGACCACGAGGGCCACGCCGCGACGAGCCGTTTGCGACCGGATCAACGCGCCGGAGATCGGAGCCGCCTGCAAGGGCCCGATATGGCGAAACGACGGTTGCGAGCCGGTTGTCCAGATCCAGTTGTGCGTCACGTAGCCGCCCGTGTCCGAGTCGTTGAAGTGGCGGAACAACACGAGGTCTTTCGCGTCGGAGTCCTCTCGCACGCAGAAGATCGACAGTCCCTCCCAAGACATCCTGCCGGCTTCGGACCAGAGTTCTGTGCCGGTTCGCGAATCGAGCACTGCGACGTAGCCGGCCTTGTGCGCTCCCGTCGCAGCGCTCGTGCGGCACGTGCTGACGGCGACGTCAGGCGATCCATCACGATTCCAGTCGCCAACGAAGTCAGGACTGAGGAAGACTCCCTCGTCGCCGTGCTTGCCTTGTGAGGGAATCGTGGGCCACTTCCAGAGCACGCGATCGTCGCGCGAACCAAAGCACGCAATGAGGCCGGCGAATCGTGTCCCGCGCGCATAGCTACTGCCGTCGGCCACGATCCGTTCCGGTTCGGCGTCGCCGTCCTGGTCAGGGACGTAGTGCACCGCGAGGCCGAAGGACTGCCCGTCTTCCGAGTCCGCGCGGGCGTGCATCGCCTCGGGCCGAAGCACGCGGCGGCTCGCAAGGTCCGTCCATGGCGCCTCGTAGAGACTCATGCGAACGCCGTCCTTGGAAGCCCATGCCAACGCTGGCGCCGAAGAGCCCGTGATGCGGAAGCCGGAGAGGCTCGCGGTGATGCCCATCGGCTCGAATCCCTCCACCGGCTGGACCTCGAGCGAAGGCGCGCTCTCCGGCCGGGTCGACCGCTTGGGCGCAACCTGGCCGATGCGCGGCGCAGGATCCGCGACGACGGCGAAGCAAGGCGGCTCGTCCTGCCAGTGCCCACCGAAAAGCACGCCTTCGAACAACTTCACCAGCGCGACATTCACGTTGGGCTCGGCACGCGAGCGCATGCGCGCACGCAACTCGAGACTCATCGCTCCGCGTTCGCTGTGCAATGCGACCACCCGGCCGATGCGTCCCGAGGCGTCGGCCGGGATCGGCACGGCGGACTCGCCGTCGAGCGCAGCTTCCACTTCGAGTTCGCCGCCGGGATCGAATCCTGCGCGCAGGTAGACGAACGCGCTGCGCATCGGCTCGGGGAAGCGGCAGCGCAGGACGAGTCGTGCGTCGGCATCGGCGGCTGTAGGCGAGAAGGCGCAAGGCGTTGCCATCACGTCCATCGGAACGGACGTGATCTGCGAGAGGCCGGTCCACTTCGCGGCATCCGTTTCGAGGGTGAACTCGGAAGGCAACGGCGAGTGCACGCAACTCCACGTGCGCCGGAACGAGCCGCCGTAGCTGGAGAGAACGCCGGGCAACATGTGCACATCGACCGCGGGCACGTTGCGCAAGTCGACCGACTGCGTCTCGGTCCGACCGCGTCCGTCCGTCGCGACGATCTCGTAGCGACCGGGCAACAACGCTGTGTTGAGCCCAGGCACGCTCGACGACACGACCGCTCCGTCGATCGCCAACTGATCCCGCGGAAGGCCTACGCCGATCGGGTTCCACTGGTGGCCGGAGCTCCACGCGAGCATCGCGGTGCCTTCGCGCATACGACTGGTCGCATCCGGGTGCAGACCCGGAATCGCCGTGATCAGCGTCACCCATTGCGCGCCTGGCCCCTCGGTGACGGCGACGCTGCTGCGCACCGGCAACACCCTCTCGCCGCGCAACTCCACGTCGTGCACGCCGAACGGCAGCCACTTCGGCGCGCCGAGCGAAGCGGTCGTTTCGCCGTCCACGACGACGACGGCGTCGAGCAAACCGCAGTTCGCCAGGAACATCACGTCGCGGCCGCGCGGCCACGCGACCACCAACGCGACGAGCAGCGCCGTCGCCAGCGTCGCGACTGCGCCGAACGCGATGCGCCGGTCGCGCAACAGGCGCGCCGGCAACGACGGCACGCGCGCCTTCACCACGCCTTGGCCCGCCGCCGCGCGAAGGTCCTCTTCGAGCTCGCGACACGTCGCGTAGCGCCGATCGGGACGCGGGTCGAGGCAGCGATACAGGATGGCTTGGGCGTCCGCCGGAGCCTCGCGACTCTGCTTGGTATCGAGCAGGAAAGCGCGCCTTCGGCGCTTCAGCACGTCGTCGACTTCGCGACGGAAGTCCGCGCCGAACATCGCACGGTAGAGCAAGAGCCCCACGGCATAGACGTCGGCGCGACGGTCGACCGCGCCCGGATCGTCGCCGAACTGCTCGGGAGCCATGTAGGCGAGCGTGCCCATCGCGATGCCGCTCTGCGTGAACGACACGCGGTTCTGCTGGTCGCGCGCGAGGCCGAAGTCGATCACGACCGGCGACAGGTCGTCGCGCACGAGCACGTTCGCGGGCTTCACGTCGCGGTGCACGACGCCGTGCTCGTGCGCGACATGGAGTCCTGCGGCCACGTCCGCGAGCATGCGCATCACGCGCCGCCGGTAGCGCGCCGACAGTCGCAGCGCCGCGCCGCGTTCGTCGATGTCCTGCAGCAACGCCTCCACCGCCGGCAGGCCGCTCGCGAACGGATCCGTCGCCGCGAGCGCGAGGAACACGCGTTCGAGGTCGCAACCGCGCACGAGGTCCATGACGAGCACGCCGGTGCCGTCTTCGAGCACCGCGTGCGCGCGGTAGCGCACGATCGAAGGGTGCTGCAGCGTCGCGAGCAGGCGGCACTCCTGCTCGAAGCGAGGCCGCGCAGCGTCGGCAACCCCGGGCACGAGCTTGACCGCGACGCGTTCGCCCTTGGCGTCGACGCCGTCGTAGGTCACCCCCATGCCGCCGGCGCCGAGGATCGCCTCGAGACGGCAGCCGAGCACGACCTCGCCCGCCATGCCGAACAATCGGTTGCGCGCCGCCTGCCTTGCGCCGAGCAACTCGGCGAGCGCGGCCATCGGATCACCGTGCGCTTCGTCGATGCGCTCTTCCCACTGGCGAAGCAGCTCCTGCTGCGTCGTCGGGTCTGCGGGCTCTTCGTGCTGTCCGTTCGTCATCGCCAACGCGACGCGGACAGCTCTTCTCCTGTCCCGGCCGCGACGCGCAGCATGGGCGCGAGACTCGCCACGCGCAAGACACGCGTCCGCGCGCAGACGATGCTCCGCTGCGCGCGCGGAGCGAGGTCGTCAGAAATCGGAACGGGAGCGCAGATCCTCGACGATCCGGCGCAACTCCCGGACCTCGTGCTCGAGTCGCTCGACGCGCTCGGCAATCTCTGTCGATGCCGCGACAGGCGCGCGATCCACGGGCTCGTTCTTCGACGGAGTCGACACCGCGCGCTCGCTGCCGGGCAACGGCTTCTTCTCGCTCTCGAACGATCCCGACGCATCGCCGACGAGATGCGTGTAGCGCGCGTCGCGCTCGCGCGGACCGAGCGGCAGTTTCGCGACCAACGGTTGCGGACGCGACGCCATGCGCTGCAGCGCGGCCTCGATCTCCGGAACCTCCGCATTCACGGAAAAGCGCGCGATGCGCGGCTTCAGCGCGCCAGGAGCCTGCGGGCCGCGCAGCAGCAGTTCCGCGAAGATCGCCATCTCGTCGGGCCGGAGGCCGAGCCGCTCGACGACCTTGTGCCGGTACTTCGTCGCGCGGCCGCTGCCGTCGATACGCGAGATCCAGCCCTTCTCCATCAACGACATCATCGCCCCCACCAGTTCGAACGGTTGGAGGTCCATGACGGGATCGCGGTTGTTGCTCTGGTTGCAACCGGCGCGCAACGCGTTCTCGGTGAGCGGATACGTGTCGGGAACGGTCGCTTCCTTCTCGATGAGGACGCCGAGGACTCGCTGTTCGGTCTTGTCGAGCATGCGCGCAGCGTAACGGCAGCGCTGGTCCGTTCGCGAACGCCGCGAGCGTCAGGCCACGGGCTCGACGCCGTGGCGCGCGTGCACCTCGCGCTGGAATCGCGCGAACACCTCGCGCTGCGCCGCGAGATCGCGCGACGGCGCGACGGCGACGCCGTCCGCGCGCACGAAGCGGTCCGCGATCGTCGCGCACTCCACTCGCTCGCCGCGCATGCGCGCAGCGGTCCAGCAGGCTTGCGCCGCAGCGCCGAGCGCCGCGGCCTCGGTCTCGCCGACGAGCACGACCGGAGCCTCGAACAGGTCCGCGAGGATCTGCCGCCACAGCGGGTTCTTGGCAGCGCCGCCGCACAGCCGCACTTCGCGCAACGGCCCGCACAGCCGCGCGAGCCGCCGCGCGCCCGCCGCGAGGTTGCACGACGTGCCTTCGAGCGCGGCGCGGTAGAGATGGCCTGGCGTCAGGTTGTCGCCGCGCATGCCGACCAGCGAGCCCGTCGCCTCAGGCAGATCCGGCACGCGCTCGCCGTTCAGGAACGGCAGCCACGTGAGGCCGTCGCAACCCCACGGCACTCGCGCCGCGCGCTGCGTGAGCTCGTCGTGCGAGAGGCCCGTGAGCGCGCGCACAGACTCGGTGACGCCGGTGAGGTTCATCACGCACAACAGAGGCAGGAACGCGCCGTCGCTGCTGCAGAACGGCGCGACCAGGCCGTCGGGATCGACGACCGCCACGTCGCTGCGCACGAACACCGTGCCCGACGTGCCGAGGCTCACGACCGCGACGCCGCTGCGCGACGCGCCGCTGCCGATCGCCGCCATCATGTTGTCGCCGCCGCCGGCGCTGACGAGCGTGCCTTCGCGCAGGCCCAGCAGCGCGGCCCCGTTTGCGTCGAGCGTTCCCGCGGGCTCGCCGCTCGCGACGAGCGACGGCATCATCGACGCGAGGCGAAAGTCGATCGCCGCGCACGCGCGCGGGTCGAACGTGCGCTTCGCGACGTCGAACAAGCCCGTGCCCGATGCGTCGCCGCATTCCATCACGGCGGCGCCCGTCAGCACGAAGTTCACGTAGTCGTGCGGCAGCAGCACGCGGCGCACGCGCGCCCAGTTCTGCGGCTCCCGACGTTGCAACCACAGCAACTTGCTCGCGGTGAACCCGACCGGCACCGGCCGACCGATCGCGCGCGAGACTTCCCTCGCTTCGTCCGCGGTGCTCGTGTCGCACCACAGCTTCGCGGGCCGCACGACTCGGCCTTCGTCGTCGAGCACGACGCAGCCGTGCTGCTGGCCGCTCACGCCGACGCCAGCGACGCGCGAAGGATCGATGCCGGCGAGCGCCTCGCGGCTCGCCGAGGCGACCGCGTCGATCCACGACGCGGGATCCTGTTCCATGTGGCCGGGCGGCAGCCCTTCGCGCAGGCCGTAGGCCTTCGCTCCGCGCGACACGACCGAGCCGTCGCGCGCGTCCACGACGATCGCCTTCGTCGACTGCGTGCCGACGTCGAGGCCGAGGAACAACGAGCCGTCGACCACGACGTCCTCAGCCGCGCACGCCGAGCAGGTGCTCGACGAGCAGTTGGTCGAGTCGCTCGTAGCGCAGCCCCTTCTTCGCGACCTGCGCCGCGTCGATCGACAGCGCCTTCAAGGCCTGCGCCTTCTGCTTCGAGTAGCCGCCCTGCAGCAGCGGGTCGATCTGCGCGTCGCGCATCTCGGCGACGATCGCCTTCACTTCCGGGTCCTGGTCGAAGGACTTCGCGCGCGCGTGCAGGATCTTGTAGGTCCGCATGCAGCCCTTCGCGAAGTCCCAGACGCCGTCCTCGTCCTCGGTGCGGTAGGCGTGCGCGTCGAAGTGGCGCGGGCCTTCGTAGCGCCGGCCGCCCATCGTCGCCTCGAGCAGGCGGATCAGCAGGAATGCGCCCTTCTGGTCCTCGCTGCCGAAGCGAAGGTCCTGGTCGTAGCGGCCGATCTTCTGGCCGTTGAGGTCGATGTGGAACAGCTTGTCGCGTTCCATCGCCTGCGCCACGTTGTGCACGAACGAGAGGCCCGCCATCGTCTCGTGCGCGACCTCCGGGTTCACGCCGACCATCTCGTGGTTCTGCAGCGTGCTGATGAAGTGCAGCATGTGCCCGGTCGTAGGCAGGTAGATGTCGCCGCGCGGCTCGTTCGGCTTGGCCTCGAGCGCGAACTTCATCCCGTAGCCCTGCTCCTTGACGTAGCCGCACAGGAAGTCGAGCGCGTCGCGCATGCGCGCGATCGCAGTGCGCGGGTCGCGGCACGCGTCCGCCTCCGTGCCTTCGCGGCCGCCCCAGAACACGTAGATCTTCGCGCCGAGTTCGGCGCCGAGGTCGATCGCGCGCATCGTCTTCTGCAGCGCGAACGCGCGGACCTTCGGGTCGTTCGACGAGAACGCGCCGTCCTTGAAGATCGGCTGCGAGAACAGGTTCGTCGTCGCCATCGGCACCTTCATGCCGGTGTCCGCGAGCGCCTTCTTGAAGCCCGCGACGATGCGATCGCGTTCGCCCGCGCTGCTGCCGAACGGCACGAGGTCGTCGTCGTGCAGGTTGACGCCGTAGGCGCCGCACTCCGCGAGCTTCTGCACGAGCCGCTCCGGCGACTGCACGGGGCGCACTGGCTCGCCGAACGGGTCGCGGCCCGGGTTGCCGACGGTCCAGAGTCCGAACGTGAAGAGATCCTGCGGGACGGGGTCGAACGCGCTCATGGAGCGAGAAGGATTAGCCACGCGACCGCCGAGGCCGAAGACCAAAACAGTGCGCGCGCGCGACGTCGGTCCGCGCGCGGATCAGCCCGAGCGGCGCACCGCGAACCACTCGCACGCAGCGAGCAGCACGAGCGCCGCGATCGCAGCGAACGCCCAGTCCGGCGTCTGCGGCTCGTGCGCCACGGTGACGAGCGGCGGAGGCAATCCAAGGCCGTCGAGCGTCGACGCGGGCGAGCCGGTCGCAGCGCGCAGGAACGCGACCTCGCACGGCAGTGGCGCCGGCGGCTCCACCGTCGCGGAGAGGAACGCGGCTTCCTTGCGCGACGGCTCGGCGCGCTGCACCGACGCGACCCACTGCGACAAACGCGCAGGGAACTCGGGATCCTTGCGGAAGGCCGCGCCCGCGTCGCCGGCGAGATCGGCGGCGAACACCCCCACGCGGCCGAGGCCCAGGTTGCCGAACGCGAGCGCAGGCGTTCCCGCGTCGCCCGCGACGAGCAGCACGTGCGCAGACGCGCGCGCGGCGGTCGCGAGAGCAGAGCGCAACGTGGGCCACTCTGAGGGCTCGGGCGCGAGCAGCGGCGAACGCGCGACGGCGCGCACGGACAACGGCGCGTCGGCAGGAGGAGTCTCCGGCTTCGGCTGCGGCGGCGTCGGCGGATCGGGCTCTTTCGGCTCGGGCGGCCGGTCGGGAGGCGGCTGGTCCGCCGACGGCGGTCCGTCGCCGCGCGGCTTGCGGCCGACGCGCTCGAGCGCGCGAACGACCTCGGCGCTCACGAGCTTGGGCACCGAGCGCGCGTCGCGCACGGGAAGGAATGCGCCACCGCCGTCGCGCGCGAGCCGTTCGGCCATCGCCTGGAACGTCACCTGCGTGCGTTCGTCGACGATCGAGATCATGCTGAGCGTGAGACCTTCCTTCTTCATCGCGTTCGCGCGTTGGCGCAACACGAGCTCCTGGTCCCACACCTCGCCGTCGGACAACACGACCACGTGGCGCACGGCGGCCTTCGACGCCGACAGCATCTTGCGCGCGGTCACGAGGCCGCTGTCGAGGAACGTGCGTTCGTTCGAGTGCCCGAGCTTCGCGATGCCTTGCTCGACGCGCGCGAAGTCCACGGCATCGGTGAGCGGCAATTCGACGCGCGCCTGCTCGTCGTCGCCGAACGTCACGAGCCCGACCTCGTCGCCTTCGCCGAGCGCGCGCGCCGTCTCGCGCGCGCTGGTCTTCGCGTAGCTCATCTTCGTCTCGCCGCCGCGCACGCGCATGCCCATGCTGCCGGAGCGGTCGACCACGAGCACCATCGCGATCGCGTGCTTGTCGACCTCGGTCGGAGCGCCCGGCTGCACGACGGGATCCTCGGCGCGAATGCCGTCGGGATCCGGCTTCGCCTGCGAAGGCGGCGGCTCGGGTTGCGAGTCGGGGTTCGTGCGCGGCTCGCCGCCAGGACCTTCGCCGGGCCTGGCCGGATCCGGTTGCGGCAGGACGCGCACCGGCAACAGGTCGCGCAACGGCTCGCCGTCGCGCTGGAATCCGTCGCCGAACACGAACAGCCCGAGGCCGTCGTCGACTGCGGACTGCAGGCGCTTCTGTTCCTCGACGGGCAACGGCATGCCGAGCACGACGGCGGAACACGAGCCGAGATCCTGCGGTAGCGCGCGCAGTTCCTCCACGCGCACGCCTTGGGCGCGCAACGCGGCGGCGAGCGGCGAAGCCTCCGCGACCACGAGCACGCGCGGTTGCGCCGCGACGTCGAACGCGCCTTTCCAACGGATGCCGCGACCGTCGACCGTGGTCGCGACCTCGACGGCCGCGGGACCTGCGGCCAGCGGCTCCGCGACGGCCTCGCCGCGCGACGGGCCGCCGACCTCGACGCGGTTCTCGGAAGTCCAACCCTCGCCGCGCATCGACACGTCGAACGGCAACGGCGCGCCGGCGTCGTCGAGACGCAGCTCGGCGGCGAACGGCCGTGCTGCGCGCGGCGTCGACGAGAACGCGAGCGACAGCGCTTCCGGCGCGAACGGCAGCGGCGCATCGGTCGAGGCCCACGCGCCGACGAACGGCGCGGACGGGACCTGCGCGGACGGCGCGAACGGCGCGTTCCACACCGCGATCGTCTCGCTGCGGCGCGGACCGGCGCGCAGCGCGGCGGCAGCGAGCGCAGCATGCACGTCGGCTCCGGCCGCGCGCACTTCGAGCTCCGCCGGCGGCTCGGACGCCTCGGCGCTCCTCGCCGCGGCCGCATCGCGCAGCGCAGCAAGTTGCGCGCGCAACGCGGGCCCGGGCTCGCCGGTCGTCACGACCTCGATGCGCGCCGGCTCCACCACGGACTCGGCGCGCGGCGGCGCGATCGCGGCCGCAGCGACGACCAGCATCGCGAGCACGTTCACGGCCCGCGGCCACGCGCGACCGGTGCGCACGAAGATCGACAGCGCGCAGCCGACGCCGAAGGCGATCGCCAACCAGAGGAGCACGGCGGGAGACTATGCCCGAGCGACGCGGAACGCGCTCGCGATCACGGCAGGAACGCGCACAACAACCAGTCGACGCGATCGCCGAGGTCGCGGCCTTGGCCGAACTCCACCTCGAGCGAGAGCGTCTGCCCCGGCTGCACGCGGATCGGCCCCACCGCGCGGAGCCCGTCCTTCGGCGCGAGCTCGGCAGCGAACGCGGGCGCAGCGTCGCCGACGCGCGCCGCAACCTGCACGTGGCCGCGCACGCGCAACTGCAGCGCCGAGTCGTCGAACGCGACGCGCGCCAAGAACGACGTCACGCCTTCGGGCACGACGAACTCGAGGCGGCTCTTGCTGTGCACGCCGAGCCCGCGCGCATAGCAGCGGCCGCCGGCAGACAACATCGAACCGGACACCGCGACGTCGCGACGGAACGGCAGCGTCGCATCGCCTTCGGGCGAGCTCTCGGCCACGCGCGCGGGCTCCGTCCGCGACGCGAACACCGCGCCGAGGTCGAGGCGCAACAGGCACGCGACATCGGCTTGGGCGATCGTGCACGCAGAGCCCGTCGCCAGCTGCGCGCGCAACGACGCGCCCTCGAAGGTGAACGACGTCAACGCGACGCGGTCGCCGCTGCGGGTGACGAGTTCGGCGATCGGAGCCTCCGAAGGCTGCTCGGCGCCGTCGATGCAGAGGCCGACGAGGTCCTTGTGCGCGAACCAGCGCGGGGCCTTCTCCGACTCGGGCTGGAAGCGGATGCCGTCCGCGGAGAACTGGTGCAACGCGCCGGCGATGCGGTCGAAGCCGAGCGAAGCCGGCAGGAACAGGGCCTCGCTCGCGCCTTCGGGCAGCTGCAACTCCTCCGGCTGCGCGGCCGACGGCCGCAGCACGAGGCGCTCGAGCCGATCGACCGCGAGGTCGAGCCGCCCGAGCGTCGGCGACTGGAGCTCCATGCGATCGCCGCCTTCGTTGCCGCCGGTGACGAGCCCGCGGATGCGGTCGCCACCGGCGAAGCACGCGACCGGCAGCGACGAATCGAGCGCCCGAGGCCCGGCGACACACAGGACCGAGCGGGCGTCGACGCGCTCGCTCGAAGAGCCGTTCGTCAGCGTCCAGGAGCCCGCGGCCCCGCCGTCGATGCGCTCCGCGCGCACGATGCGGCCGTCGGTGCACACGAGTTCGAACCCTTGCTGCTGCGCACGCAACGGAACGAACACCGCGAGGACGCACAGGAACAGCAACGCGCGAAGGACCTTCATGCCAGTTTGACACCGTTGCAGCCGAGCCATCCGGTCAGGACTGCCAGTTTGGCGCAGCCGGTTTCCAGCAGCGACTGCTGCCGGAAGGATCGTTGCGCATTCAAGTCTTGGAAACAACTAGACCTACGACGGACGCTCGAACAAGAAGCCAGGCTGCGCGACAGCGGCACCCGCTTTGCTTTCGCGCGCGCCCACGCCGGCGGCGGTCAGCGTTCGTGCACACGAGGCAAACGAGCCTCAACCACGAGTTGCTCGACCGCAAGCTCCCCCCGGTCCTACCTGGACCAGTCGGCGTGCGCCCGTGCGGAACCCGCAACCACTTCGAGATTCCCCGTCGAGGACGTGATGGTCAAACAACTCGTATTCGAAAACGATGCTCGCGAAGCCGTGCTTCGCGGCGCCCAGAAGCTCGCCAAGGCAGTCGTCTCCACCCTCGGCCCCCGCGGCCGCAACGCCGTGCTCGACAAGGGCTGGGGCGGCCCCACGATCACGAAGGACGGCGTCACCGTCGCCGAGGAGATCGAGCTCGACGATCCCTACGAGAACATGGGCGCGAAGCTCGTGAAGGAAGCCGCGAGCAAGACGTCGGACGTCGCCGGTGACGGCACGACGACCGCGACGCTGCTCGCCTGCGCGATCGCGGAAGGCGGCATGCGCTACCTGATCGCCGGCGCGAACCACGCCGAGCTCATCAAGGGCATCCGCATCGCCAGCGACAAGGTCGTCGAGTCGCTGAAGAAGATGGCGAAGCCGGTCCCGGCGAACGACTTCAAGGCGATCGCGCAGGTCGCGACGATCTCCGGCAACAACGACCCCGAGATCGGCAAGCACCTCGCCGACGCGATGAAGGCGGTCGGCCAGGACGGCGTGATCACGGTCGAGGAAGGCAAGGGCCTCGACACCGAGATCAAGAACGTCACGGGCATGCAGTTCGACCGCGGCTACCTGTCGCCGCACTTCGTGACGGACGCCGAGAACATGACGGCGGACCTGCGCGACTGCATCATCCTCGTGCACGAGGACAAGCTGTCGAACATCCGGCCGCTGCTGCCGTTGCTCGAGAAGCTCAAGGACAGCAACAAGCCGCTGCTCATCATCGCCGAGGACATCGAGGGCGAAGCGCTCGCGACGCTCGTCGTGAACAAGCTGCGCGGCATCCTCAAGGTCTGCGCGGTCAAGGCGCCGGGCTACGGCGACCGCCGCAAGGCCATGCTGCAGGACATCGCGATCCTGACTGGCGGCGAGGCGATCTTCAAGGACCTCGGCATGGACCTCGAGAAGGTGCAGCTGCGCCAGCTCGGCCAGGCCGAACGCGTGATCGTCGACGGCGACAACACGACGATCGTGAAGGGCAAGGGCAAGAACGCCGACGTCAAGGCGCGCTGCGAGCAGATCAAGCGCGAGATCGACGCGACGACCTCGGACTACGACCGCGAGAAGCTCCAGGAGCGCCTCGCGAAGCTCGCCGGCGGCATCGCCGAGATCCGCGTCGGCGCGCACACCGAGACCGAGATGAAGGAGCGCAAGGCCCTGTTCGACGACGCGCTGCACGCGACGCGCGCGGCGATCGCCGAAGGCATCCTCCCCGGCGGCGGCACCGCGCTGCTCAAGGCGAAGAAGGCGCTCGACGGCCTCGAGCTCCCCGGCGACCAGCAGTTCGGCGTCGAGCTCATGCGCTCGGTGTGCGAGAAGCCGGTCCGCACCATCGCCGAGAACGGCGGCCTCGACGGCGCCGTCGTCGCGCGCAAGGCCCTCGCGGGCAAGGGCGCGAACCACGGATTCAACGCGCTGACGAACGCCTACGGGGACATGTTCGAGTTCGGCATCGTCGATCCGTGCAAGGTGACGCGCTCGGCGCTGCAGAACGCGGTCTCGGTCGCGGCGATGCTGCTGACGACCGACTGCCTCATCACCGAGGCGAAGAAGAAGGACGACCACGACCACGACGGCGCCCACGGCCACATGTGAGCGCCGCCACCACCCCACATACCTGATTGGAGAACACGAACATGGCAACCCTGCGACCCCTGGACGATCGCGTCGTGCTGAAGGTGCTCGACGCCGAGGAAATGAGCGCTGGCGGCATCGTGCTGCCTGACACGGCCAAGGAGAAGCCGCAGCGCGGCAAGGTCACTGCAGTCGGCGAAGGCAAGCTGCAGAAGGACGGCAAGCGCATCAAGCCCGACGTGAAGAAGGGCGACGTCGTCCTCTTCGGCAAGTACGCCGGCAGCGACGTCAAGGTCGGCGGCGAGGACTACAAGATCCTGCGCGAGAGCGAGATCCTCGCTCGTTGGGAGGAGTGATCCGATGGGCAAGCAAATCACGTATGACGAGGTCGCTCGTCGCAAGGCGGTCGAAGGCGTGCAGAAGCTCGCCAAGGCCGTGAAGGTCACGCTCGGCCCGGCCGGCAAGAACGTCATCATCGAGAAGTCCTTCGGCGGCCCGCAGGTCACCAAGGACGGCGTGACGGTCGCGAAGGAGATCGAGCTCGAGGACCCGTTCGAGAACATGGGCGCCAAGCTCGTGCGCGAAGTCGCCAGCAAGACGAACGACGTCGCGGGTGACGGAACCACGACGGCCACCGTGCTCGCCGAGGCGATCCTCACGCAGGGCCAGCGCTACCTGACGTCCGGCGTCGACCCGAACGCGCTGCGCGCCGGCATCGACGCGGCGGTCGCCACAGTCACGGCCGAGCTCGTGAAGATGGCGAAGAAGATCAACGCCAAGAGCCGCGACGAGATCGCCAACGTCGGCGCCATCTCCGCGAACAACGACATGGAGATCGGCAACCTGCTCGCCGACGCCATGATGAAGGTCGGCCAGGAAGGCGTCGTCACGGTCGAGGAAGGCAAGAGCTTCGAAACGGAACTCGAGCACACCGGCGGCATGCAGTTCGACAAGGGCTACATCTCGCCGTACTTCATCACCGACGCGAAGTCGATGGAGACGCTGTTCGAGGACGCGAAGATCCTCGTGCACGAGAAGAAGATCTCCTCCGTGCGCGAACTGATCCCGCTGCTCGAGCAGGTCTCGCGCGCCGGCAAGCCGCTCTTGATCATCGCCGAGGACATCGAGTCCGAGGCCCTCGCCACGCTCGTGGTCAACCGCCTGAAGGGCGTGCTGAACATCTGCGCGGTCAAGGCGCCGGGCTTCGGCGACCGCCGCAAGGCCATGCTGCAGGACATCGCCACGCTGTGCGGCGGCGAGTGCATCAGCGAGGACCTCGGCATCAAGCTGGAGAACGTCAAGATCGAGCAGCTCGGCTCGGCCCAGAAGGTCCGCGTCACGAAGGACTTCACGACCATCGTCGGCGGCGCGGGCAAGAAGGCCGCGGTCGACGCGCGCGCGGACAGCATCCGTTCGCAGATCGAGAAGACCACCTCGGACTACGACCGCGAGAAGCTCCAGGAGCGCCTCGCCAAGCTGACCGGCGGCGTCGCCATCATCCGCTCCGGCGCGATGACCGAGGCCGACATGAAGCAGAAGAAGCAGCGCATCGAGGACGCGCTCAACGCCACGCGCGCGGCCGTCGAAGAGGGCATCGTCCCCGGCGGCGGCATCGCGCTGCTGCGCGCAAGCAAGGCGCTCGACTCGCTGAAGCTCGACGGCGACCGTCAGTTCGGCGTCGAGATCATCCGCCGCGCCTGCCAGGCGCCGATCTGCCAGATCGCGGAGAACGCCGGCGAAGACGGCGCGGTCGTGGTCGACGAGGCCCTCTCGAAGAAGGGCAACGAAGGCTACAACGCGCTGACCGGCGAATGGGTCGACATGGTCAAGGCCGGCATCATCGATCCGGTCAAGGTCGTCCGCTCGGCGCTGCAGAACGCGGCGAGCATCAGCGGCCTCATGCTGACCACCAACACGATGGTCACCTCCATCAAGGAAGACCAGAAGTCGATCGAGGGCAGCGTCCGCTGACCCGCCAGCGGGCGCGCCGCTCCGCACGAGCAGCGCGCCCGCGACCATCCGCCTGAGACCATGGCTTCCAAGCGCGACTACTACGAAGTCCTCGGCGTCGGCAAGGACGCGAGCGAGGACGCCATCAAGAAGGCGTATCGCAAGCTCGCGCTGGACAACCATCCGGACCGCAACCCCGGCAACGCCGAGGCGGAGACGCGGTTCAAGGAAGCGGCGGAGGCCTACTCGGTGCTGTCCGACGCACAGAAGAAGGCGCGCTACGACCAGTTCGGCCACGCCGGCGTCGACGGGCCGCAAGGCGGCGGCGGGTTCCAGTCCGCCGAAGACATCTTCTCCGCGTTCGGCGAGATGTTCGGCGGCGGCGCAGGCGGCGGGTTCTTCGAGCAGTTCTTCGCCGGCGGCCGCGCGCGCGGACGCGGGCGGCGCGGCTCGAGCCTGAAGATCGACCTCGAGGTCGAACTCGCCGAAGTCGCCACGGGCGTGAAGAAGACGCTCCAGATCAAGCGCCCCGAAGCATGCGAGACGTGCGCGGGCACGGGCCAGAAGCCCGGCACCGGCAAGAACCGTTGCGGCACCTGCGGCGGCCGCGGCGAAGTGGTCCGCAACCAAGGCTTCTTCCAGCTGCGCCAGACCTGCCCTTCGTGCCAGGGCCAAGGCGAGACGATCGCCGACCCGTGCACGAAGTGCCGCGGTCGCGCGTTCGTGCCGAAGGAAGTGCCGATCACGCTGCAGATCCCGCCGGGCATCCAGGACGGCCATGCCGAGCGCATCCAGGGCCAAGGCGAGCCCGGCGTCGGCGGCGGGCCGCCTGGCGACCTCGTGGTCGTGATCCACGTCGCGGACCACCCGGTGTTCACGCGCGTCGACGACGACCTGCTGATGCAGACGCGCATCACGTTCCGTCAGGCGGTGCTCGGCGACACGATCGAGGTCCCCACCATCTGGGGCGAGCCCGCGAAGCTCGAGATCCCGGCCGGCACGCAACCCGGCGAACGCGTGCGCATCAAGAACCAAGGCCTGCCGCGCATCGACGGCTACGGCAAGGGCAGCATGATCGTCCAGGTCCAGATCGACGTGCCGAAGCAGGTCACCGCCGAACAGCAGGAGCTCCTGCGCAAGTTCGACGAGCTCGAAGACGGCAAGCACAAGAAGAAGGGCCAGAAGAAGACGATCTTCGAAAAGGTGAAGGACATCTTCTCGTGAACGACTCCACCGATACGAACGCAGGCGACTCGCGCCCGCAGTCCCCCAACTCCGAGGCCGCAGAGATCCAGGTCCTGCAGCAGGAGAAGGCCAAGCTCGAAGAGCAGCTGCAGCGGACGCTCGCGGACGCGCAGAACATGCGCCGACGCGCGCAGAAGGAAGCCGAGGACGCGCGGCGTCGCATCCTCGAGGGCTTCACGCAGGAGCTGCTGCCGGTCCTCGACAACTTCCAGCTCGCGCTGCAGGCGTGGGAAGGCCAGTCCGCGGGCGCGGACCCGGCCGCGCTCGTCCAAGGCGTGCGCATGGTCCAGACGCTGTTGCGTTCCGCGCTCGAGCGCCACGGCCTTCAGGAGATCGACGCGAACGACCAGGCCTTCGACCCCGCGCGCCACGAAGCCGTCGCGGTCGAGCAGAAGGCCGGCGTCGACGCGGGCCGCGTCCTGCGCGTGCTGATGCCCGGCTACCTCCTCACCGACCGCGTGCTGCGTCACGCGAAGGTGGTCGTCTCCGGCAAGCCGCCGGAAGCCTGATCCACGACCGAAGCAACGAATCGAGCAGCAGCCCGAGTTCCCAGCCCGCCGATAGGATCCTCGTCATGCCGACCTACGACTACGTCTGTTCCGCTTGCGGCCACCGCTTCGAGGAGATGCAGGCCATGTCCGCCGAGCCGCTCAAGAAGTGCCCGGCGTGCAAGAAGTCGAAGCTCGAACGACTGATCGGCGCCGGCGCCGGCGTGATCTTCAAGGGCTCGGGCTTCTACCAGACGGACTACAAGAACGCGGCGACGCCGTCGTCCGGCGGCGGTTGCCAGCCGAGCTGCGGCACGTCCGACGCGCCCGCCGGCTGCAAGATGGGCAAGAAGGACTGAGAGCCCTTCGCCGCGCGGCCACGACGCACGCGTAGCGCGCGCTCCGATCGATCCTCGCGCTCAGCCTGCGACGCCGCGCGGAGCGTGCACGATCGCTTCCTTGCGCAGCCGCGCGACGCGGCGCGTGAGTTCGAGTGACAACAGTCGGTAGTCGTGCGCGCCCACGCGACTCTGCGTGACGATGCAGAGTTGCCCCGCGCGGATCTCCTGCGCCTCGCGCGGCGAGACCTCGAGCCAAGGCAGCGAGCCGTCGGCGGTCTCGAAGTAATAGCGCACTGCGCCGGGGCCAGCCTTCGAGGCCTTCGCGAGGATCGCGTCGACTGCGGCCTCTTCCTCGCGCTGCGCGCGCTGCTGGTCGAGCTCCTTCTGCTGCTGCTGGATGCGCTGGCGCTCGCGTTCCTGCAGCTGCGCGAGCTCCTGCTGCTTCTGCTGCTGTTCCTTCTCCAGTTGCTCGTGCCCCTTCTCCTTGCGCTCGACGCGCGCTTCGTGCGCGAGACGACGCTGGTCCTTGTCCGAGAGGAGGTTCGCTTTCTTGAGCTGGTCGCGAAGGCTCATGGGCCGAGACCTTAGAGGCGGCTCGCGCAGCTGCCAACGCCCTCGAAGACGCAGGCCCGCGCGCTTCGCTCAGCCCTGCTTCTGGATCGGATCGAGGAAGCGCACGGCGATGCCGGCGCTGCCGTCCCCCATCGACTCGACGCGGACGAGCTCGCCGGGGATCGGCGCCGCGTGGCCCGGGACCCGGACCTCGACGCGGATCTTCGCGGACGTCGTGAAGTAGACGCCCTGCGCCGACACGTTGCGTCCGGGGCCGGGGATCTGCTGCGCTTCGATCGCGATCGTGACCTCGCCGTCGAGCGGCGCGCGATCCTCGCGACGGTGGTTCTGGGCAACGGGGGTGCGGGTGTCGTCCACGGGGGCCTCCACTTCCCGCATCGACCCGATGGCGGATCCGCCTTGAGGCCGCGGTATCGTCGCGCCGTGGATCCGACCCCCTACGTGCGCGAACAGGGCTACGCCGAACGCTATCGGGACCGACGCTTCGCCACGGGCAGCGGGCCGCGCACCGACGTCCGGGAGCGGCAGATGCTGCGCCGCCTGCTTGCGCGCGCGGGAGCCGTTCCGGGGCTCTGGCTCGACGTTCCGTCGGGCGCCGGCCGGATGAGCAACGAGTTGCCTGGGCGCGTCGTGCAGGTCGATCGCGACCCGGAGATGGTCCGCGCGATCGTCGACGGAACGCGCCGCGCGTGCGCTTGCGCGACCGCATTGCCGTTCGCGGATGGCACATTCGACGGCGCGCTGTGTTGTCGGCTTCTGCAACACCTGCCGCGCAAGGACGAGCGCATCGCCGTGCTCACGGAACTGCGCCGCGTGACCACAGGACCGGTCGTCGCGACGTTCTTCGACAGCTTCAGCCTGCAGCATCTGCGTCGCGTTGCGCGCCGTGCCATGGGCAAGACGCGCAGCGGCCGCTGCGCCGTCTCGCGCGCCGAGTTCGAGAACGAGGCGAGGCAGGCGGGCTTCACGAAGGTCGAGTTCCACGCGCGCTTGCGGTTCCTCGGCGAACAGACCTTCGCGCTGCTGCGACGCTGACGCGCAGCAGCACGGCAAGGGTTCCCGACAGATTGCGGCGCGCTCGTGCCGACAGCATCGGCATATCCAAGAAGGAGGATTCCATGCTGTATGCAAGACAAGCTGCGCCCACTTCGCAGCCGTTGCAGACGGAGGGCCGGAGGCTCTCCGGACGGACCGAGACAGTCCGCGTATTGCTCGTCGAGGACGAGCCTGTCACTTCCCAGGTCTTCGCACGCGCACTGCAGAAGAGTGGCCACTCCGTGCGACTCGCGGCCGACGGCAACCAGGCGCTGCACGCGTTGCGCGACGAATCGCCGGACGTCGTCGTGCTCGACCTCGGGCTTCCGACCGTCCCTGGCGTCGAGGTGCTGCGTCGGCTGCGCGAAGGCGCGGGCCAACGCATCCCGGTGCTGGTCGTCAGCGGCGCGCCGATGCGCGCGCTGAAGTCCGGCGCCGAACTCGTCGAGCCCGGCGAGTGGATCGAAAAGCCGGTCCGTCCTGCGGAACTGGTCGCGGCCGTGGAACGGCTGCTGGACCGTCGCTGAGTTGCGTCGCGGTCGCGGCGGCGAACCTCACTTCGCCGCTGCGACTGCACGCACGAACTGCGCGATCTCGGCGCGAGCGCTCGCGAGGCCTGCGATCCAAGGCCGCGACCGATCGGCAGCGAGTTGGAACGAACTCTCCGCTCCACCTTCCCGCATCTGCTTCGCCCACAGCGCCGAGAACTGCAGGCTCTGGGAACTGACATTGCCCGTCAGCGGGATGCCGAGGATCGGCAACTTCGCGTGGCGCGCGAGCTGCTGCCGCGACAGGGCGCCCGCGCCGCAGAGGACGAGGCCGCGAGCCGAATCGAGCAGCGGATCCACGAAGCACAGCGCGACCGCCGCTTCGAGTTCGGCGACGAAGATCGTAGTGCCGTCCGTCGGCATGCGTTCGTGCAACGCCTCGAGCGCCGTCGGCAGGCATTTCGCATACGGCAGCGAAGGCTTCTGCGACTCGATCCAGACGATCGGCCACTCCGGGCCGATGCCGAAATCGCCGACGCGGCGGTGCAGCCATCGCGCAGACCGCGCGTCGGGCGAGGACGGCCGTCGACCGTTCGTGTCGAGCGCCGGCGCGCCCGCGAGCACGCAGACCAGCGGACGCTTGGGGTCGCCGTCCGTGCGCACGGGCCAGCGCAGGACCGCCGGCAACACCTTCTCGCCGCCGGTCGGCAACGCGGCGGGCAGCAGCGTCTCCAGCCCGTCGAGCAGCGGTTTCTCCGCGGCAAGGTTCGCGAGCGCGCGCTCGGCGCGCACGAGGTCGGCGACCGCGTCGCTCGAGCCGTCGAACGCCTCGCCGGCATACGCGCGGTTCACCTCGAGCATGAGCCCGCGCAACAACGCGCGGTCCGTCAGCGGGAGCCCGGACTCGACCGCGAGGATCTTGCTCTGAACGGCCTCGGCGCGCGGCTGGTAGCCGCGCAGCACGTGGAACGCGTGCTCCACCACGTGGTCCGTGCTGCTCGGCCGCTTGCCGTCGACGATCACCGAGACGCGCGCGACATAGGTCCCGTCGGCGAGGTCCTTCGCAGGAGCCTCGACGTGCACCTGCCCCATGCGCAGGTCCTCGATCGCACGACCCGCGCCGAAGTCCATCGCGAAGCGTCGTTCGCCGGCCTTGTCGAACACCTCGAGGTCGAAGCGCACCTCCTGCGGCAACGGCACGACGTACGGCAGCAGCGCGGTCACGTGCAGCGATCGGCACTCCTCCTTGGACGCGTCCGGGTCGACGACCTCGGGCAACACGTAGGCGCCGACCGTGCAACGCAGCAGGAACGCGTCGTCGCAAGACACGCCGCGCAGTTCGGCGAGCGCGTGCGCCGCGGGCCGGAACGGGATCGAGTCGTCGACGCGGACGAGCATGTTCGCGACCCTGGCCACGGTGTCGTCGTCGCGGCCCGCGCACTCACGCACGACGCGCTCGCGCAGCAGTTCGAGGTGCAGGTCGGCCCAGCGCTCCCGATAGAACGGTCCCTGGGCGAACAGCGGCGCTGCGGCGAGCGTCAGCGCGCCGAGTCCAGCGGCGAGTAGTTGGCGGCGGTCCATTCGCGGAACTCCTTGTCGAACGCGAGCGGGCCGAATCCGTAGACCGCCTGCATCGCGTCGCGCATCTCGATCTTGCCCTTCAGCTGCACGAGGAACTCGCGCAGCTTCTTGCCCCCGTGCACGGCGATGAGGCAGTCCACCATCGCGAAGGACTGCGCATGCTCGGGGAACGTGAGTTGGTCCGTGTTCTTCGGCGCGATCGCCGTCACGCTCTGCAGTTCGCCTGCGTCGAGCATCGCGCGCACCGCAGGCCGCCAGCGGCCGCCTTTGAAGGTCTGCCCCTGCTGCGTGAGGATCTCCTCGAAGCAGTAGTTGGTGCACTTGCCGCCGATCTTGTCCTCGAACCAGTGCGCGAGCCCTTCGTCCACCCAGCCGTTGGCCGGGTTGCCGAAGTAGCCGGCGGGCGCCATGTTCGAAGTCAGCAGGTGCACGAGGTTGTGGACGAGGTTGCGATGCAGCGCTTCGTCGTCGGGCAAGGACCTCGGCTCCTGCCACATGCAGTAGACCGCGTCCAAGCCCATGAGCTTGGTGCCGACCGCGAAGTTGCCGCCGAGCCCGGTCACGCGCGGACCTAGGTCGTTGGCCTGCCTCACGTCGCGGCACACGTAGACGCAGAGTCGTGCGCTGAACTCCTTCTCCTCGGCGCCGAGCGTCTCGAGGTAGAGCGAACGAAGGGCCTCGATGCGTTCGGCATACAGATGCATGCCCTCGTGCGTGTCGAGCTTGTCCTTGCCGACCGTCAGCTTCTGGACGCCGAACGACAAGTCGACGTGCGCCGTCTTCGCGTGCAGCATCGGCTCGACCTTGCTGTGCGCGTCGACCTTGGCGCGCAGTTGCTCACGCCATGCGCGAACGACCTCGACGCGCCGTTGGAGCTCATCCTGCGCGGTCTCGTTCGTGCACTGCCGGCAGTCGACCTGCAGCGCGCCGGAGCACGACTTGCATGCCTCCACGAAGCTGCAGGACTCGACCTGCCGTTCGCGCTCGTGCTGCGCCTTCTTGTGCTTTCCGCAGTCGACCACGCCGTGGTTCCCGCATGCGCGGCAGGTCGTCGCCGGAGCCGCAGGCGTCGCCTGCGCGCGCGCGCCCTGGCACAGCGCCAACGCGAGGCAGACAGCGGCCAGGAGCCTCGCTGCGGCACGGACGACGCGTTCCGACATGGCGCGGACTCTACCGCATCCGTGCGGCACGAGAACGCCGACGGCCTCGGTCACGGCACCTGCAGCGCCTTGTGGACCTGCGGCAGCACACGGACCGCGAAGCCCTCGGCCTCCGCGCGCGCGAGCAACTCCGCGAGCCGTTGCTGCGGCAGTCGCTCCGTTTCCTGCAGGCACGGAGTGACCGGCTGCAGCACCAGAAGGATGTCGTCGCGCACCGATGCGAGCCGCTGCAACGCCAGGTCGAACGAAGCATCCGAACAGCGCGGCGTCAGCACGATCTTCACGTCGACGGACGCGCCGCGGTCGAGCGCGAGCGCGCAGCAAGCGACGTGCGCATCGCCATGGTCGGCGCCGCCGATCGTCTCCGGCAGCTTGTAGTCCGCGGACAAGTGGTCGACTTCGCCGACGCACTGCGCGAACGCCTTCGCGTCGATCGCCGCAGTCTCGAGGTGCACGCGCCAACCCTCGGCGCGCAGTCGCTGCCCCACGCTGCGCACGAACGCGGGGAACACGAGCGGCTCGCCGCCGGTGATCGAGAGCCGCGGCACGGCGCGATGCGTCTTGGGGCGCAGCGACATCGCGAGCTCCGCTGCGCGACCCGCGTCCACCGGATTGCGTTCGTTCTCGATGCCGTGGGCCGCGTGCACGGGGAACGTCGGCGACGCCGTGTAGCTGTGCGGCGTGTCGCAGTAGCTGCAGCGCAGCGGACAGGTCGCGACGCGCAAGAACCCCATCGTCTCGCCGACGAAGCGTCCTTCGCCCTGGACGGACCAGAACATCTCGATCAACGGCGCGCGGACGGGAGCCGATGCCGGTTCCATGCGATCAGGCGCGCGCGAGCTGGTTGAGCGCGGCGATCCCGCGCGACAACGTCGAGTCGTCGGCTGCGAACGAGAGGCGGAAGTGCGTGTCGTGCGCCGAGAACGACTTGCCGGGGACGATCAGCAGCTTCTTTGCGATCGCGGCCTGCAGGAACGCGTCGCCGGACATGCCGCGCGGCAACTGCGGGAACGCGTAGAAGGAGCCCTCCGGAGGCAAGAGGCCGTAGGCCGGGTCGAGCGTGCTCGCGAGCAGGTTGCGCTTCCTGCGGTAGTCCTCGAAATAGGGCTGCATGTCGAGGTCGAACGCGTGGAGCATCGCGTGCTGGAACGGGGCCGGCGCGCAGACGAAGCTGAACTGCTGCAACGTCTTCATCGCGTCGAGGACCTTCGCCGGGCCAGTCGCGTAGCCCATGCGCCAACCCGGGATGCCGTAGGTCTTGCTGAAGCCGCCGAGCTGCACGCAGCGTTCGGCGCAGGACACGGCGGACGCGAACGCGCCGTCGTAGACGAAGAAGTCGTAGATCTCGTCGCTGATGACGACGAGCCCGTGCCGGTCGGCGACTGCGCACGCGGCCTCGACCTCCTGCTTGCTCAGCACCGCGCCCGTCGGGTTCGACGGCGAGTTCAGGAACAGCACGCGCGTGCGCGGGGTCACTAGCGACTCGATCTCCCCTGCGTCGATCGAAAACCTCGCGCCGGGGGCCTTCGGATAGGCGGAGTAGTAGACCGGCTTCGCGCCGATCACGGTCGCGAGGTTGCGGTACATCATGAAGCCCGGATCGGGCAACAAGACCTCGTCGCCTGGGTCGAGCAACGCGAGGAACGCCAGCACGATCCCGCCCGAGACGCCGGCGGTGACGAGGCTCGACTCCGGCCGCTTGCCGTGCCGCTTCTGCACGTCGTCGAGGATGCGCGCGTTGAGCTCGGGCAGGCCCTGAGTGACCGTGTAGCGATGGAAGCCTGCGCGCAACGCGCGGCACGCAGCCTCGACCAGCTCCGCGGGCGGGTCGTAGTGCGCTTGCCCGATCGACAGGTTGATCGGGTCCTCCATCGTCGTCATGAGCTCGAAGATGCGGCGGATGCCGCTCGGCTCGATGCGACCCATGCGTTCAGCAAGCACGCGGCGTCTCCCGTTCGAAGCGCCCGAAAACGCATGCAGCGCGACCGAGATCGCGCTGCACGGGTTGTGGACGGGCGGAGCCGATGCTCACGGCGACTACAGCACGAGGCTGCAGATCACTTCTTGGCAGGCTTGGCGGCCGCGTCGGCCTTGGGCTCGGCGGCCTTCTTGGCTGCCTTCGCCTTGAACTTGGTGCGGACCTTGGGAAGACCGACGACCTTGTCGCCGTCGTTCCACCGGCCCGCCTTCTTGAGCGCAGCGATGCGCTCCACGCGCGACCAGACGTTGCGCTGGCCACCGCCGGCGCCGGAAAGCTTGAGACTGGAGTGGATGGACATGACCTGCAGTTTCTCGGCCCGGATCGAGCCGGGCGCTCAAAGGGCGGAGCAGTCTAGCGGAGTTCCCTCGCCTGAGGCCAGTCCCTAGTTCCTTTTCTGAAGCCGTCGAACGTCGAATCCGGCGCGGGCACCGCCTGCAGCGCCTTGCGCGTCGCGTCGCGGTCCTGGTCGCCGTCGTAGTAGACCACGAGGCCGTAGGTCGTCTTGCCGTCCTGGCCCTGGAACTCGCGTAGGCGCGCGTTCACCAGCCCGGCCTGCCGCAGCGCGCGCGCCGCAGCGGAACCGGCGGTGAGCTCCGAGTAGCCAGCCGTGAGGAAGAACGTGCGCGACCGCGGCCGCATGTCCTCCTGCTCGCCGATCGGGCCCGGCGCGATGCCGTTGCGGCTGTCCGTCACCGAGGCCTTGAGGCCCTGGGCTGCGTCGGCCTGCTTCCAGGGGAAGGCGTTGCCGAGCGCGTAGCCGGCGCCGAGGCAGAACAGAGCCGAGCCGACGACGGCGAGGCCTGCGCTAGCGGGTGCGCGGCGCGGGCTCACGACATCGGCGCGACCGCCGACGACGCTGCGCACGGCGCTCGCAACCGAGTGGAAGAATCCGGGACCGGAACGACGGCGACCGGAACCCCGGTGCGCCAAGAGACTCATGAAATCGCCTGACTTGCGTGCCAAAGCACCCTCCTGCGCCGATGACCGCGGCGCCGGGACAACGCTCTCGTGACCATTTCCGGTTGACCGACCGGAAGGCGGCGAACCGTAGCAGGGACAGGCGCGAACGCAAGGCGTCCGCAGCGACTCAGCGAGAGAGTTCTTCGAGCAGGCGACGCAGCACCTGCAGCACGTCGGCTGGAGCCTCGGGGTCAGGAGCCGCAAGATAGTCGCGGACGAGCAAACGCGCTTCGTCGATGCGCCCGAGACGACGCAGCGCGAGCGCCCGCACCGCGACCTGCCGGCTCGCGTCGAGTTGGTTCGCGCGCTGGCCCGCCAACGCCTGCGCGCTCAGCGCATCGACCTCCGCGAGGTCCGCATCCGGATCTTCGACGAGGCCGGCGACGAGCAACCACGCCGCCCAGTGCTGCGAGGGATCGACGCGCAGGCACAACCGGAAGGCCGCGCGGGCCTGAGCCTCGTCGCCGGCCTTGCGCGCCGCGAGCCCCGCTTGCTCCTGGCGACGCCAGATCGCCTGCAACTGCATGCGCACGGCATCCGTCGCGAACTCGCGCGGCGCGAGTTGCAGGCAACGCAACCACGCGTCCGCCGCGCCGACGTCGTCCTTCGCGAACAACCGCTCGTAGCCGAGGTCGCGCAGGTTCTCCGCGAGCAGCGGCACCGTGTCCTCGAGCTCGGGCAAAGCCTTCTGCAACCGCAACAAGCTCTCGATCGCCGCGGCGAACTGGCGCTGGTCGCGCAGGATGCGCGCGCGCACGAGATCGACTGCGGGCTCGCTGGCGTTGTAGTGCAGCGCGCGTTCGATCATCGACTGCAGCTCGGCGTGCGTGACGTCGGGTTCCGACAACCGCTGCCGCGCCTTGTGCATGTAGAGCCCCGACAGCAGCCGCGCGGCCTCGCGGTCGCGCAACCCGGTCTGGTCGCAGTAGTCGCGCAGCGAGCCGATCGCTTCGTCGAGGCGACCCTGGCCCTGCAGCGAGCGCGCGAGGCACAGGCGAAGGCGCGGATCCGCGGCGCGGCCGCCCTGCACGGCGATCGAGATCGCCTGGCGTGAGTAGTCTTCGGCTTCGCCAGCCAGGCCCTTCTCGAGACAGACCTCCGCCGCGCCCACCCACGCCTCGGTCAAGCTAGGCAGGTTCCTGGCCGCGCGACGGAACGCGGCGATGGCCGCGAGCGACTGGCCGCGCAAACGCGCCAGCACGCCGCCTGCGTAGTCGAGCTGCGCGTCGAAGGGCGCCGCGGCGCGAGCCCGTTCGAGGTCCGCTGCGATGCGTTCGATGCGAGGATCGTCCGCGGCGATCGGCTTGCCGCCTTGCTCGAGCGCGAGCTGCTCCACCGCGAGCAACGCCGAAGCAGCGGCGATGCGCGGGTCTTCCGGCCGCAGCGAACGCGCGCGGTCGAGCGCGCGCTCGGCCTCCACGGCCAGGCCTGCGAGCCGCAACGGCGTGATCGACGACAACAACGTGTCGACGAGCAGCGATTCCGCCGTGTCGCGGCGCACGCGCGACGAGTCGCGAACCCGCTCCGTCGCCGCCACCGCATCCTGCATCGACGCGGCCGCCGCCTGGAACCGGTTCTCCTGCAGCGCGAACTGCGCGAGCTGCAGGTGCGCACGGCGTTCGTGCTCGGGATAGCGAGCTGCCCGCAGCGCACGTTCGGCGAGCGCCTTGTCCTCGGCCGACGGAGGCCCGGGAATCGACCGCGCGGCGGCGCGCGCTTGCAGCATGTTGAGCGCCGCGACCGCGTTCTCGGGATCCGCCTCGAGGCTCGCGCTCCACAGCCGTTCGCTCGTCGTGAACTCGGCGGCGCGCGACCACGATGCCGCGAGCAACGCGAGGCAGGACACGCAGGCGAACGCGAACGACGCGCGTCCCTTGGCCGGCAAGGCCGAGAACGCGGCGCACAAGAGCCACGGCGAAGCTAGGTAGAGGTAGCGATCGGCGACGCCGATCACCGACGCGGGATAGGCAGTGTTGAACGGCAGCAGCGCGACGAAGAACGCGAGCGCGCCGAGGCCGGTCGCACGCCAGCGCGGCGAACGCAGCAACGCGAGCGCGGTCGCGAGCAGCGCGAACAGCACGGCCGCGGCCCACGGCAGCGCAGCGCGGAAGCGCTCGAGCGTCGCGACCTCGGGATGCAGCACGTTGAGCCCGACGGGCCAGACGGTCGTCGCCGCGTAGTGCAACAGCGCCGCGGGCGCCTGCGGCAGACGAGCGACCACGTCGCCCCCCGCCATCGTCCCGGCGAGCGCCGCGTTGTGCTGGTGCAGCAAGGCGAGCGGCAAGGCGACGAGCGCAGCGACCAACGGGGCCAGGTAGCTGCGCAGCGGCGCGCGCAACCAGATCAGAGCGACGGCGCACAGAGGCGGAACGACGACCGCGGTGGCCTTCGACAGCATCGCGAGCGCCGTGAGCACGGCAACGGCCGCGAGGTCGCGCGCGCGCACGGCGTCCGCGCAGCGCGCGGCGCGCGCGATCGCCCAGAACGAGAACAAGCCGCTCAGCACGTCCTTGCGCCCGCTGACCCACGCGACCGATTCGCTCAGCGCCGGATGCGCGACGAAGGCGCACGCCGTGAAGAACGCCACGCGCCACGGCAACCGCAGCGCGAGCAACAGACGGAGCAGCATCCAGCCCGCGATCGCGTGCAGCGCCACTGCGTGCGCATGCGGCAGGAACGGCGAACCGCCGCCCCACCACGCGTCGAGCCACAACGAGACGTGCGCGACCGGCAGCCACACGTCGGCGACGATCGCGCCCGGCGACAGCAACACCGCGAGCCCCGCCAGCAGGCCGTGTTCGTTCGCGGCAGCCGTGGCCGAGCGGAACACCGCGTCGTCCGGGCCGAAGTAGAAGTTGTCGTCGAAGTTGAGGAACTGCGCGGCCGACAACGACGGCCCGTAGGCGAGGAACGCGAGCGCGAACATCGCGAGCGCAGCCGCCCAGACGGCGCGCCGAGGCTGTGGCCCCGTCGGCCGCGAACCCGCGATCGACTCGACGTTGCTCTCGGGGATCTCGGGCTGCGTGGAGTTCACGGGAAGGGCGCGGCACTGTTGCACAGCCAGGCCCTGCCGTCCACCACGCGCGACGACACGCAGCGCGTGCATGCAGGACCTTGCGCGCTACCGTGCGCGCCGATGCCCACCTCGCCCCGAGCACGACCGCCCGTCCTGCCGAACGCGCGCGTCCTGCCGCCCGACGCAACCGCCATGGCGGCGAAGCTGCGCGCGCGCGGCCTCGAGCCCGAGCCACTCGTGCGCCGGGGCGCCGACCTCGGGATCGTCGTGCCGCTGCGGCGCGAGTTGCCGAGCATCGCCTTCGCCAAGACGATCTGGGACGCGAGCGAGCCTGTGTTCCTGCCCGGCATCGTGCGCGATCGCCTTGCGGCACACGATGCGGCGATCCTCGAGAGCCTCGCGATGTTTGAACGCATGCGCCACGGCGGCGAGTTCCTCGACGAGATGGAAGCGAGGATGGGCGACGACGCGGAGTTCGCGTATGCGGGCAGCAGCGGCGAGAGCGACGACGCGCGCGACATCGAGGCGGTGTTCTTCCGCGCGGAGCAGGGAACGTTCGCCGGCGAGCAGGATCTGTGGGCGCGTCTGAGTTGGATCGCGAACGACGAGACCGACGCTTCGTTGCGCATCCGCCACAGCAGCGGCGACGGCGCGCCCGACGGCTGGCTTCGCGCAACCGACCGGACCTGCCGCGCCGTGGATGCGCTCGCGCAGCGCGCGTTCCCCGAATGCGCGGTCGTCGACGGCTGTGCGGAACTGCGCGCGATGCTCGACACGCTGATTTGCGCGCCGTGGCGCATGTCGGAGCGCATCCTCTACAACAACGCGCCCGGCGGCGGCGCCGTGTTCCACCACGACGCGGAGCCCGGACAACTCGGCGTCTGCTTCACGCAGCTCGAAGGGCGCACCGCCTGGTTGACGATCAGCAAGCGACGCCTCGCGCGGCTGCTCGTGCGCGACGGTCTCGCGAAGGACGAGCGGCGAGCCATCCAGCGCCTCGATCGCGACGACGACCGGCCGCTGTGGACCCGACTCAACCGCGACGCGGAGTTCGCGCAGACGCTGGCGGCCCACGGCGCGGTCTACGTGCTCGAAGCGGGCGATTCGATCCTGCTGCCGTCGCAGGCATTCGACGATTGCGCATGGCATTCGGTCGTGGCGCTCGGCGAGCGCCCGAGCCTCGCGCACAGCTACGGCCTGTTCCCGGCCGAGGCAGCCCCCGTGGCCAAGGTGCGCCGCAGCCGCTAGAACGCTGCGATGCCGGCCGACGCGAGCCACCTGCTGCAGCACCTGCAGAATGCCGTCTTCGGCTACGGGGCCGACCTACTGCTCGCGGTGCCCGCCCGGCGCGAGGAACCGCGCAACGTCGACGCGGCCGCGTCCCCCTCTGCGCGCGCAGCAGAACCAACCGACAGCGGCCCGATCGCCCCGCGACGCATGCCGTGGCAACGCAGCGCAGCCGAGGCGCCCGCGCACCGACAGGATGCCCCCGCCGCGCCGCGCAGCGCGCCCGCCGTCGAGATGGCGCGGACCGAACCTCGCCCGCCGTCGTTGCCGCCGGTGACGCCGCTGCCTGCCGCCCCCCGCACCGCGCCCGCCGCTCCGCAGCCGGCTGCGGCCGCGGAGTTGCCCGACGACCCGTTGCTGCGCCTGCGCGCGCAGGCGATGTCCTGCCGCAAGTGCGGACTGTGCGAGACCCGCAAGTCCGTCGTCTTCGGCGAAGGCAACCGCAACCCGGAAGTCCTGTTCGTCGGCGAGGCCCCGGGCGCCGTCGAGGACCAGACGGGCCGCCCGTTCGTCGGCCCCGCCGGCCAGCTGCTCGACAAGATCCTCGACGGCGCAATGGGCCTGAAGCGCGCGGACGTCTACATCGCCAACATCAACAAGTGCCGGCCGCCGGGCAACCGCGACCCGCAGCCCGAGGAAGTCGCCGCGTGCCTGCCGTTCCTGAAGCAGCAGGTCAGCCTCTTGCGGCCGAAGGTCATCGTCGCGCTCGGCCGCATCGCCGCGCACAACCTGCTAGGGACCGACGAGCCGATGCGCGAACTGCGCGGCCGCGACCTGACCTACGAGGGCATCCCGGTCGTCGTCACCTGGCACCCGGCGTTCCTGCTGCGCGACCCCACGCGCAAGCCGGAAACGTGGCAGGACATCAAGCGAGTGAACCGCATGCTCGGGCGTCCCGAGGACCCGCGCCGCGCCGCGAATCAAGAAGCCTGAACGCTCGTCGTTTTCGACCGTTCGCCGTTCTTGACCCTGCCAGATCGCGTCGCTACCGTCCGCCCGCCCCTGCGTCCGAGAACCGCTGTGTTTTAGGCGCATCGGCACTGTTCCCCGGCTTGTTCCCCGCCTCGCACACACGCTCGGTTCGCACCCGCAGCGCACGCGATCGCGAGGCGAATCCAACTCGCGGCACAGCGCTCTTTCCCGTCGTCCCTGCGTTTGCACTCCTTCGCACTGCGCATCGAGCCAACCTCCCTGTGCTCGCGCGTCGATCGAAGGAATCCCGCTCGTCCACCCCTCGGACTGCTACTCCCTCTCTGCTAACCCCTCTTTGGGCAGGCCTGTCATGATCAAGGTTGAGACCCTGCGCCTTCGCGGCCTCTGCGCTTCCTCGCTGCTCGCGCTGGCTGCATGTTCCGGCACGCAGACGAACTCTAGCCAAGCGATGGCGAACACTGGCCCGGCGATGGGCGAGCCGTCGCATGCGCCCGTTGCGAACGACCTCGCGGCGTTCGACCTCCAGGACCCGCAGGAGCGGCCGAGCACGCAAGCGCTGCTCGAAGGCGCGCTGAAGAACGCGCGTCGTTCGCTGGAAGCCCGCTTGTTCGAAGACGCCCGCAACGAGGCGGCCTTCGCGCTCGAGCTCGACAACCAGAACGCCGAGGCGCGCGAGATCCTGCGCCGCTGCAACGAGGTCCTCGGCGACCGCGTGGCCACCGTCGGCGGCCGTTTCGCCGACGAGATCCTCCGAAACCGCATCGCCGCCGAACGCGACCGCACGCTGGTCGAGCGCGAGCTCGAGCAGGCCAACGCGCACATGCAGCAGGGCAGCTACGGCCGCGCGATCGAGAGCTACCAGCGCGCGCTCGCGACGCTGCGCCTCTCGCCGCACTTCCAGCCCAACGATCCGCTGCTGCTGCGCACGCAGTCCGAGTACGAGGCCGCGACCCAGCGCAAGGTCGAAGCCGACAAGCAGACGCTCGCGAGCATGGAAGCCGCGAGCAAGGCGGAACTCGACCGCATCGCCAAGGAGCAGCAGGAGTCGAAGGAAGACCGCGTCGCCCGCCTGCTCGACGACGCGAACAAGCAGTTCCTGTCGGGCCAGTACGAGGGCTCGGTCGAGCGCATCGACCAGGCGCTGATGATCGACCCGACCAACCAGGCGGCGATCGACCTCCGCGAGATCGCAGACCGCGCGCGCCACAACAGCGCGATGGAGATGCACCGCGAGCGCTGGCGCCAGGAGTGGAACGCCACGATCCTCGAGAACCAGCAGAGCAACGTCGCGCAGACCGAGACGGTCGTGTTCGACCCGATCCGCTGGGCCGAGGTGTCGCAGCGCCAGCAGGCGAGCTTCACGTCCGTGACGGATCTCGACAGCCCCGAGAACCGCGCGATCGCGAAGAAGCTCGACGAGCAGGTGCTCGAGCACAACTTCCCCAGCGCCACGGTCCAGGACTGGGCCGCCTACTACGGCAACCTCACGGGCGTGACATTCGTCGTCGGCCCGGACGTCGCCGGCATGGACGCGACGGCCACGACGCTGACCGACTTCCGCCTCTCGCGCCGTTCGGTCGCGGACGCGCTGAAGGTCATCCAGGCGCAGACGGGCGTCGCCTACCGCATCCGCAACGGGCTCGTGCAGCTCGTCACGCCGGAGAACGCGATCGGCAACCTCTACTACGAGCGCTACAACGTCAGCGACCTCGTCACCGGTTTCCGCAGCAAGCCGGGCGCCGACCTCAAGCTCAAGGCTCCGGACGACGACTCGCCGTTGTTCCCGGAGGTGGATGAAGATCCCGCACCCGCGGTCGTCGACGACAGCCGCCTGCAGGACATCCTGAAGGAAGCCGTCGCCGCTGGCCGCTGGGACGGCAGCCCGTTCACGATGAACTTCCAGGCGGGCATGCTGCTCGTCCGCGCCGACAAGGACACGCACGAAGGCGTGCTGAAGCTGCTGCGCGACCTGCGCCGCAACGTCGGCATCCAGGTCGACGTCGAGTCGCGCTTCCTGAAGGTCGAAGACAACTTCCTCGAAGACGTCGGTGTCGACCTCCGCGGCCTGGGCAACCAGGCGTCGCAGGGCGTCGCGGGCCGCGGCCTCGAGAACCGTCCGAACGCCGGCTTCGACGACTTCGGTCCGTCGCAGCAGCAGAACCCGGCGACGCCGGGCCTCGTCGGCACGGGCACCGAGCCCGGCATCTTCTTCGACGACGGCAACGACGGCGACTACATGGGTCGCGCCGAACACTTGTTCGACCGCACGCTGGGCAGCTCGTCGATGAACAACGCCGGCGGCCTCTCGCTGCAGTATGCGTTCCTCGACGACGTCGAGGTCGAAGCCGTGCTCCGCGCCGTCAGCAAGCAGGAGCGCAGCGAGCAGATCGAGGCCCCGCGCCTCCTGATCTACAACAACACGCGTGCGAGCATGCACGTGCTGAACGAGATCAGCTACATCAAGGACTTCGAGGTCGAGATCGCGCAAGCGGCCGGCGTCGCGAACCCCGTGATCGGCACCGTCTACGACGGCGTCTCGCTCGACGTTCGCCCCGTCGTGGACAGCGACCTCAAGTTCATCACGATGGAGCTCCGCCCCACCGTGATGACGCTGAGCCGTCCGATCCCGAACTTCACGACGACCCTGGGCGTCGGCCAGCCGATTTCGATCCAGCTGCCTGAAGTCGCCCTCCAGCGCGTCCGCACGACGGTCACGCTGCCGGACGGCGCGACGATGATGCTCGGCGGCATGCGCCTCGTGGAGCGCCAGAACCTCGTGTCGGGCGTCCCGGTCCTCAAGGACCTGCCTGGGCTGTCGTTCCTGTTCAGCCGCAAGGGCACCTCGCTGCAGAACCGCAAGATCCTCATCCTGATCAAGGCGAACATCGTGATCATGGAAGAGCTGCAGCCCGAGACCTCGGCCACGCCGGACAGCTCGGTCGCCGCCGCGAAGTGACCGTTCCCCTGGCGCGCGTAGCCACCGCGGCGCGCGCCGGGCGCGATTGGCTTCTCTGAACCGATCGCTATGTTGCCCGTTTCCTGACCGGCGCGGCATTCGACCCCTCGACTGCGCCGGTCTTCGCCATTCTGGCGGCCCGAAGGACCGTCGGTGGCGTTTTCGATTCGTGCCCCCTGTGCATTCCGGAGTCCGCCCGTGATCGGCAGCACCCAACGACGCCTGTTCGGCGTCCGCTCGATCCTCTCCCCCGTCGTCCTCGGCTTGCTGGCGGTCGGATCCGCTGCGCAGGAGAAAGGCAAGATCGATCGCGAGATGACGTTCGTGCGCGGCCTCGCGCGCGAGATGCGCCTCGTGTCGCTCGCCGAGGGCGAGATCGCTCGCCTCGAGCGCGACTTCAAGAACCAGAGCGACCAGGACCGCATCCTCCAGTTGCGCGTCGAGGTGTCGCTGCTCGGCGCCCGCATCAAGAACAACCGCGTCGAGCAACGCACCGACTACAAGAAGGCGCTCGACCAGAGCAAGGAGCTCCTCGAGCGCTCGACGGACGAGGTCGTGCAGCGCGACACACGCGCCACGCTCGCGGCTGCGGCGCAGGAGTTCGGCCAGTTCCTGAACGAGGAGCTCGAGATCGCGCGCAACGAGTCGCCGGACAAGGTCGCCGACCTGGAGAAGGACGCGAAGGAGGTGTTCCTCCTCGGCATCGAGTCATGCGACAAGGTGATGGCTGGACTGAAGCCGCAGACCTCGAAGAACCCCGAGATCAAGCTCGAATACGGCCTCAACTGGATGCGCAAGGGCGTGCTCATGCGCGAACTCGGGCGCGCCGTGAAGGAGGACCGCGAGGTCCAGACAGGCCGCGCAATCAGCGAACTCGAGGAGATGGTGCTCGAGTTCGGCGAGGAGACGGCGATCGGCCTCCGCGGCCTCTTCGAGATCGCGCAATGCCGCGAGGTCGCCGGCAAGTCCGCAGACGCGATCAGCAGCTACAGCACGACGATCGAGCAGATCGCCGTCACGCTCGGCAGCGAGGAGTCTGAGCTCAGCGGCGACACGCTGGCGTTCCTCTTCGACATGATGCAGGAGGTCTACGCGCACCTCGGCGAACTGCTGTTCGAGCAAGGCGACGCAGCTGCTGCGCAGCAGATGTTCACGTCCTTCCGGGAGAACCTCGGCAAGTATGGCGAAAAGGGCAAGGACCTGCTCGAAGTCTGCGACCCGCGCTTCGGCCACCTCACGTTCCTCGCGGAGTGCCGCTTCCTCGCGGAGTCCGGCGACTCGGCCAAGGTGCAGCAGGCGCTGGACATGGCGCAGAAGATCAACGACCGGCACCCGAACGACTACGTCGGCGTGAAGGCCAAGTCGGTGCTGAGCCAGATCCTCGCGGCGCGCAGCAGCCTCGTGTCGGGCAGCCTGTTGTTCGAGGTCGCCAAGGGCGAGTTCCAGAACAAGAACTACGAGGAAGGCATCAAGGGCCTTCGCCGCGCCATTGCGGCGATGTCGACCGAGGACCAGGCCAAGTTCGGCCTCGAGGCCTTCGACATGCTCGGACGCAGCTTCATGGCGACCGAACGTCCGCTGGAGGCGATCCTGTCGTTCCAGCAAGGCCTGAAGCGATTCGGCAAGGGCGCGGACGGCAACGACGCAGCCACGGCCAGCGACACCGCAGACCGCCTCGACCGCGCGCTCACCTACCTCAAGTCGGTGAGCAAGAACGACGCAGGCCTGCAGCCCGTCTTCGCCGGAGCCGAGAGCATCGTGCTGAACTTCTCCACCGCCGGCGTCGGCAAGGTGCACTGGAAGAACGGCAACGACCGCATGACCGAGAAGAAGTACGACGAGGCCGCCGCTGCATACGAGCAGGTGCCCGCCGACTTCATCCAGTACGAGATGGCGCGCGCACGACTGGTGCAGGCCTACTCGGCCTCCGGCAAGTTCGACCAGGCGACCAAGGCGATCGCCGACTACCGCGCGTGGCTGACCACGAAGGACGCGGTCCTCGACCCGAAGCGTAGGGACAAAGCGGATGTGCGCGAAGTCGCGATCCGCTCCATCGACTACTCCGAGGCCCAGATGGCCTACGTGCAGGCAGTCGGCGACAGCGCGCTCAAGATCGAGCGCGACATGGCCAAGTATCCGGCGGCGATCGAGCGCATGCAGGCGTTCCTCGCCAACCACGGCAAGTCGAAGGAGAGCGACGTCACGCGCGCGATCGACAACCTCGGCCGCATGTATGCGGACATGGGAGATCTCGAGAAGGCGGAGGCTGCCTACCTGCAGATCAAGGACCTCGACGAGCAGCGCGCGAGCAAACTCGCCAGCGTCGTGTTCGGCGCCTACCTCACCCACGCGACGAACCTCGACAAGGAGCTCGACGCGGCGATCAGCTCGCAGAAGGACAAGGCTGCGATCGAGAAGCTGAAGTCCGAGCTCACGCAGGTCCGCACGCGGCTCTGCAACCTCGGCATCGAGTACATGCGCGCTTCGCAGAAGCCGCAGATCGGCATCCTCGTCAACACGATGAACGGCTTCGAGAAGCTCGGCGACTGGAAGAAGGTCGACGAGGTCGCCCAGAAGGCGCTCGCGTTGTTCGGCTCCGATCAGGAAGCGAAGACGAAGCAGGTCATCGACCTCAGCGTGAGGCCCAAGATCGGCGAGGCGTTGCTGCAGCAGGGCCAGTTCCAGCAGGCTCTCGACATGCTGCTCGAGGCCGAGAAGGTCAACCCGAATCAGTACGAGCTGAAGCGCCTCATCTGCAAGGCAATGGGCGGCTGGTTCTTCCTCGACAAGACGGGCCGTCCGGTGAAGGAGCCGGCGCTCGGCAAGTTCAAGGAGGCCTACGACAAGTACTTCTCCGAGTACCGGACGTGGGCGCTGCGCCCCGAGGTCCAGAAGTACAGCCTCGAGTGGTATCGCTTCCAGTGGGAGTGCTACTGGTTCGCCAAGCAGGCAGGCGAGAAGGACAGCAAGTACAAGGAATACGCGGCCTCGATCTACCGCGTCACCGGCGCCATCGACAAGTTCGCGGGCCTCAAGGCACTCGGCCAGGAAGGCATGGCCCTGTTCACCTTCTTCGACCTCAACCGTCCGTGATCCGGAGCACCAGAGCCATGCGCACCCTTCCGATCCTCGCGCTCTCGTTCCTTGCCGCGCTGCTGCCAGCGCAAGACGCCGCGGACACCATCGTCAAGGCGGACGGAGCCAGCCTGCGCGGCGTCACGGTCACGACGCTGACGCTGACTTCGGTCAAGTTCCTCCGCAACAAGGTGGAGGTCGAACTCCCACCCCACCAACTCGTGGACATCCAGTGGGGTGGCGCTCCGGATGAGTTCGCGAGCGGCCTCGCGGCGATGGCGCGCAGTGACTACGAGACCGCACGCACGCAGTTCGGCGAAGCATCGAACAAGGCCAACCGTCCGCTGCTGAAGGCCGAAGCCCGCCTCATGCAGTGCAAGGCCGCCGTGCTCGGCGGGGCTGGCGATCCCGCTGCGGCGGCAAATGCCGCGGGCGCGCTTCGCGCGTGGCTCGGCGAGTTCGCAGACCACTGGCGCGTTCCGGAAGCGACCTACCAGCTCGGCCGCGCGCTGCGCCTCGGACAGGCCCACTCGGACGCCGAGACGACTCTGAAGGAGCTCGACGACCGCGCCGGCCGCGACGGCTGGGGCGCGATCTGGAACGCGCGCGCCAAGTACGAGCTCGCGCTGTGCCTGCTGGAACAGAACAAGGCGCTCGATGCACGCAGTGCCTTCCAGGCGGCCGGCAACGCCGCCGACACGGCGATGGCTGCCGCCGGCGGCCGCAGCGAGGAACTCGTCGCGATCAAGGTGAACTCCAAGGTCGGGGAAGGCGAGTCGCTCGTGCAGGAGAAGGCCTATGACCGCGCCGCCGACTTCTTCCGCACGCTGTCCCAGAACGACGACGCCTCGCTCGCAGCAGCGGGCAAGGCAGGCCTCGGCGAAGCAACGTTCCTGCTGGCAGCTGGTGGCAACGATGCGATGGGTCTCCGCACGGCCGAGATCGCGCTTGCAGAAGCATGCGTGCTCGACACCGGTGCGGGCGACACTGCGGCCAAGGCGAACTACTACCTGGGCCGCGTCGCCGCTGCGCTCGGTGACCGCGGCGGCCAGGACTGGGGCACACGCTCCAAGGCCTACTACACGACGGTCGTCAAGGGCTACCCCGGCAGCCGCTGGGTTGCCTCCGCGAAGGCCGAACTCGCCAAGTAGCCAGACCGCCTCGTTTTCTCGATTTCTCGCCCCAGCAGGGTCTTCCGCTTCGTCGCTCGACCGAGCAAACTCTGCGCCCCGAACTTCTCCCCTCTCTTCCTAGTCCCAGCTCAAGCTCCTGCATTCGGAGTCGCTGCTCCATGAACCTTTCGTCCACCATCACCCGCGTTCTCGCTGTCGCCATGCCTCTGTTCCTCGCCGGTTTCGCCATGGGCCAGGAGCCTGCCGCTCCTGCGGCTGAGCAGAACAGCGCGCTCGCAGACGTGTTCGCATACGAGAACGCCGGCCTTGTCGGTTACCTCATCGTCGTGATGTCCATCGTCTCGCTGGCGCTGATCATCGAGAACTTCGTCAGCATCAAGCGCGAGAAGCTCGCGCCGCCGGAGCTGATCGACGAACTCGGCGCGTTGTTCGACGAAGAGAACTTCCAGGACGCCGTGGAGCTCTGCGAGAACGAGAAGGTCTACCTGACGCGCTGTGTCGGCGCCGGCCTCAGCAAGCTCGGCCACCCCTACGAGACCATCCAGGCCACCATCCGCGAGATGGAGACCGAGGAGTCGACGAAGCTGTTCCAGAAGGTCGGCTGGCTCTCCCTCATGTCGGCGACGGCGCCGATGATGGGCCTGTTCGGCACGGTGACGGGCATGTTCGTGACGTTCGGCACGATCGCCGCCGCCGGTGGCTCGGTCAGCCCGGCGGTGCTCGCGAAGGGCATCAAGATGGCGCTCATCACGACGATCTTCGGCCTCTCGGTCGCGATGCCCGTCGGCGTTGCCTTCTTCATCCTTCGCAACCGCGTCGTCCGCATGTCCACGGAAGTCAACGCGATCGCCGAGGACCTCTTCGAGCGCTTCCGCAAGGACAAGTGACCGAACCTCTGACCCTCTCGCCCGTTCTTCGGGCAAGGAGCTGAGAAGATGTCCGACCTCCAAAAGGAAGCGCAGCAGACAGCCGACGTGGACATGACGCCCATGATCGACTGCGTCTTCTTGTTGATGATCTTCTTCGTGTTGATCATCGACCTGAGCCAGACCAACCTCGAGGACCTGATCCTCCCGAAGGCGGAGTATCAGGAACCCGACGACTCCCCGCCCGAGAACCGTCCGGTCATCAACCTGCTGCAAACCGGCGCGGTCTACTACAAGGGCAAGATGCAGTACGACCCAGCCGTCCACGGCAACGACTACTCGGGCATCTTGAAGATGCTCAAGTTGATCAAGCAGACGGGCAACCTGAAGACGAAGACCGAGAACCTCGGCGGCCGCGACGTCGAACTGGTCGACGATCCCGTGCTGCTCCGCGCTGACAAGTGGACCGAGTGGCACTACGTCGGCGAGGTCATGAAGCAGTGCAGCATGCCCGAGGCTGCGTTCTGGAAGATCGAACTCGCCATGTCCGAGAAGGACAAGGAAGAGGCCCTTCTCAATCCGAAGAAGTAGAGGCACCCATGAGCGACCTTCAAGCAGCCGCCCAGGAAGAAGCGAAGCCCGACATGACGCCCATGATCGACTGCGTCTTCCTGATGATCATCTTCTTCATCTGCATCGAGTTCAAAACGCTGGAAGCGAAGCTGCCGGCGTATCTGCCCAAGGACAAGGGCAGCAGCTCGGCGAAGGTAGAGCCGCAGGAGCAGCTCTCGGTCGGCGTCTACGTCGAGAGCAAGGGCACACAGTTGTTCCCCGGTGGCAATGGACCGGGAATCAACGAGGGCACCAAGCGCCCTTATCGTTTTGCCCTGCAGGGTCACAAGATCCGCTGGATGGTCGGCCCGACGCCGGTCACCAACCGCGACGACCTTCTGGCGCAGCTCCAGCGCATCTACAACAACAAGGACACCTGGCAGGACGACAAGGAGAAGCCGGGCTACAAGAAGCCAATGCCCGTCGTGATCGAGCCGCATCTGGGCACCTACTACGACGACGCGGCAAAGACCGCGGACGTCGTGAAGAAGGCCGGGTTCACGGAGATCAACTTCGGCGGCGGCCTCGGCCCCCAACCTGGCAAGAAGTGATCGGCAGCGGCTCCTCAGGAGCCGCTCGCAACAGCGACCCTGCCCCATCTCGCGGTGTGGCAGGGTCGCTGCATTTCTGGAGCGCTGCGTTCCGGCTCCGCGGGCCGCAAGGCCCCGCCAGTCGGTCGAAGACGTTCGCACAGTGCTGCCGACCTTGGGTTGCGAGCAGCCCCGGACCTCGAGCGCGTGGCCCGCGAGTCCGGCGCACGGCACCCTGGTCTTGCTGCGCGCATTTTCGCTGCTGAGAAGGAGCATCGTCGGCTCGACTTGCGACCCTGCGCGCCCCGGCCACTGCACATTCCTCGGCAGCCGCGAGAGCATTGGCCGCAAGGGCACGGATCCCGGCGAGGAACGCGTTCTTCGCATGCAGAATCCGCTGGAAACATCGCATTCCTTGGCTAGCTTCTCGCCACTTCGTCGGCGTTTTCGGCTGCAGCCGTTGCGTCGCCGTAGCCCTGGCACTCCACCGCGGATCGCGCTCAGGCTGCAACCCCTCTCGCAGCCCAACGAGCTCGACACCGACGGCATGGAGACCCGTCCCAAACCCTTGTGGGTGCTCGCACCCCACAAGCACTGAGCGTGAACCGATGGCCCTCGAACATCCGCGCCTTCTCGCCGCATCTCTGACCGCCGCTCTCGCTGGCGCTTCGTGCTCGACCTCGAGCGAAACCACGAACACGGATTCGCAGACGCCGGTCGCCGACCCTTCTGCAGCCGCTGCCACGCAGCAGGATCCGCAGCAGGGCGGTTCGAACCTCGACCAGCAGCGCCGCGCCGCGCTCGTCGCGAAGTATCTCGAAGTCGGTGAGCGCCTGCGCCTCGACGGCAAGCTCGATGCGGCATTGCACGAGTTGCTCAAGGCCAAGGACCTTCAGCCGGAGAACGAGAAGGTCCTCAGCATGATCGCGGCGGTCCAGGCCGAGCGCGGCGTGCCGGTTGGCGGCGCAGTCGACTTCCACAGCGAGCAGATGGCGCAGCAGGGCATCGCCGACGATCGCTCGCGCGCGCTCGTCACGGAGAAGCTGCAGCGCGCCCGCGAACTGATGGCGAGCCAGGACTACGCCGGCGCCGTCAACGAGCTCAACCACGCGAAGGTCATCACCAGCACGCGCGATCAGGTCGACTGGAAGGGCATGCAGCAAGACGTTGCCGGCCTGCTGAGCGACGCGGAGCAGAAGCTCGCCGAGCAGAAGCGCGAGCAACAGAGCGCCTTCAACGACCAGCTCTCGCGCCGCCTGGCCGAAGAGCGTCGTCAAAGCGAAGCGCGCCGCCGCGCGCGCCTCGACCTGTTCCTGCAGCAGTCGCAGGTAGCGTTCGAAGCGCGTCAGTTCCGCCGCGCCCAGGAGCTCGCGCTCAAGGCGCTCGAAGCGGATCCGACCAGCGCCGTCGCCCAGGAGATGGTCCACGTGACCACCAAGGCGGCGCGCGACCAGATGTCGGAGGACTACTACACGGCGAAGGCGCGCGAGATCCGCGCGCTCATGGAGAGCCGCGAAGAGCTCAAGGTCCCCTACACCAAGGTCCTTTCGATGGACTCGGCGACGTGGGACCGCGCCCAGAAGCGCGCCGGCACGGTTGCCAGCCAGACCGAGATGGATCCGCAGGACGCCGCCCTCTGGGAGATCGTCCGCACGGCTCCGGTCGGCAAGCTCAGCTACACGGCGGAGACGGGTGACTACACCGAGGTCGTCAAGAACCTCCAGCTCGTCACCAACGTGTCGATCATCATCACGCCGACGGGCAAGGAAGTGATCGACAGCGAGAGCCTCAAGATGGAGATCGAGCTCGTCAACTCGGTCACTCTCGAGAACTTCCTGAACCTGATGGTCCAGAAGTCGACGAACCTCGCGTGGACGGTTCGCAACGGCGTGGTCGTCATCGGCAACAAGTCCGATGCCTCGGGCACGATCCAGAGCGAGGTCTACAACGTGAAGGACCTCGTCTTCAAGCGCACGCAGTTCCTGCCGCCGCGCATCCGCGACATCCCGGGCAGCGAGGGCTCGACGTCCGACGACACGCCGCGCGCCGGCGGTGAGGGCGACGACAAGGTCTCGTTCATCGAGATCGCGGACCTCGTCACGAACATCCAGGACGCCACCGACCCGGCCTACTGGGGCAGCGAAGGCGTCGGCATCACGCCGGAAGACACTGGCTACCTGATCGTCAAGGCGAGCCCGACCATGCAGAAGCAGGTCGCGAGCGTCCTCTCCGACATGCGCCGCTTCGCGACGCCGGTCGTGACGATCGACAGCAAGTTCCTCACGATCACGCGCAACTTCCTCCAGGAAGTCGGCGTCGACTTCCGCGGCCTCGGCGGCTCGGGCAACAAGGGCACCACGGCGACCCTCGATGACGTCACGAACGGCCTCGACGACAACGCGTCGCGCGGCACGGACAACGGCGGCACGGGCGACCCCGCGGCGAACCCGGTGTCGGGCGCCTTCTTCAACGACGGCGGCGACGGCGACGTCCGCGCCACCACCGAGAACTTCTTCACGACCGGTCTCGGCCAGGCCCTGACGCCGAACGGCGGCTTCACGGCAAGCTGGGCCTACCTCGGCGACACGCAGCTGCAGATGATCCTGCGCGCGGTCGAGAAGCAGGAGGACGCCGAAGTCGTCAACAGCCAGTACCTCTCGGTGCTGGACAAGGAACGCGGCCACGTGGCCGTCATCAACCAGACGTCCTACGTCCGCGACTTCGACGTCGAAGTGGCGCAGGCGTCGTTCATCGCCGACCCGAAGGTCGACGTGATCCAGGACGGCATCGTCCTCGACGTGCAGCCGGTCATCCAACAGGACCGCAAGTACATCATCCTCAACCTGAACCCGACGATCGCGGAACTCAGCCGGCCGATCCCGACGTTCACGACCTCGCTGGCAGGCTCGACGCTGCCGGTCACGCTGCAGCTGCCGAACCTCCGCGTCACGAGCTTCGCGACGACGGTGCGCGTGCCGGACGGCGGCACGGTCCTGCTCGGCGGCCTGCGTCAGGTCCTCACGCGCGAGCGCCGCGCCGAGGTGCCGCTCTTCTCGCGCCTACCGCTGATCTCCTTCTTCTTCAAGCAAGAGGGTGCGGCGGACGAGAACCGCAGCCTGATGGTCATGGTCCGCGCCTGGATCACGGACATCCGCGAGAGCGAAGGCAAGTGAGCCTTCGCGGGTGAGAGCCGAGAAGGCCAACACCCCTCCCACCGGCCGCCGTCGCAGCGAACCTGCGGCGGCGGCCGGTTTGCATTTCCGCTGGCGGCTTCCGCGAGCGCGAACGACCAAGTCTGAGCGGTCTCGATTCCTCCGTGCCGCCCACGAGGCTTGTCCGCCGCGCAACGCTCGCCCTACATTCCCACGCCTCGGCCCAACCGCGACCCCACCTAGTCCGTGCACAAACCCCTCGACGCGATCTTCTTCGACATCGACGACACGCTGTTCTCCACCACCGTGTTCGCGGACAAGGCCCGCAGGGCGGCCGTGGATGCGATGATCCGTGCCGGCCTGCGCACGGACCGCAACACGGCGTTGCGCGAACTGGAGGAGGTCCTGGCCGAGTTCACGAGCAACTACGGCAACCATTTCGACAAGGTCATCGACCGGCTGCCCGCGGAAGCCAGCCAGGGCGTCAACAAGGCGGTGATCGTCGCCGCAGGCGTCGTCGCCTACCACGACACGAAGTGGCGCGAACTGCAGGTCCACGACGACGTCTACGAAGTCCTGAAGTGGCTAGCCGGCACCCAGCTGATCCGCGGCATCATCTCGGCCGGGATCACGATCAAGCAGGCCGAGAAGCTCGTCCGGCTGCAGCTCGTCGAGTTCGTGACGCCGTCGGCGGTGTTCTTCACCGACCAGATCGGCTTCAGCAAGGCGAACCCGAAGCTCTACCGCCGCATCCTCCAGCGCCTGCGCCTCGACCCGAGCCGCTGCCTCTACGTGGGCGACCACCCGACCCACGACATCGATCCGTGCAACCACGAGGGCTGGCACACGGTGCGCGTGCGCCGCTCCGGCAAGCACGCAAACGAGAACGGCGCGACGAACGCGCACTGGGAGATCCGGGACTTCTTCGAACTGCAGGCGATCCTGCGCCGCGAGTTCGGCATCGAATGAAACGACGCGAGGCGGACGCGCAGTCGCTGCGCAGCCGCCTCGCCGGATCGACCTGGGACGTCCTGAGGACTACTTCAGCTTCTCCCAGAACTCCTCGGGCATGTCGTGCGCGATCTTCAGCGCGCCGTTCGCGCCGCCGTAGATCGGCTCCTCGATCCGGATCACCTTGCCGCCGCCGAGCTGCTCCTTCATCGCGCGCTCGATCGCGGTGTCGAGTCCCTTGATCATCGAACCGCCGCCGGCGAGCAGCACGCGGTTCTTCAGGCGCGTCTGGAACTCGGGGTCGAACGTCGCGACGAGCTTGCGCACGCCCTCGACGATCGGAGCGATCAGCACCGAGCACGCCTTGCGGATCTGGTCGGTGAGGTCGAACGGCGTCGGCTTGCCGTCGACGGGCAACTCCACGACGACGCGCTCGGCGGCCTCGCCGAGGAACGAGTGGCGTTCCTTGATTTCCTTGACCATCGCATCGCTGAACTGCGCGCCGGGGCAGGTCTCGCGGATGAGTCGCGCGAGCTCCGCGTCGACTGCGTCGCCGGCGATGTCGTACATCACCTGGTCGTTGTCCTCCGGCATCGTGCCGTGCATGCGGCAGAGGTCCGTGGTGCCGGCGCCGATGTCGATGACGAGCACGTCCTCGAGCCAGTCGAGCCCGTAGGCCACCGAGAACGGCTCGCTGCAGAGCATCACCGAGTCGACGTGCGCACGCGCCGCTTCGATGATCGCCTCCTTGTTCTTCATCGATGCCTCGGCCGGCGCGCCGATCACGCAGTAGACGAGCTCGTCCTTGCGCGGGCGGGCCAGACGGATCGCCTCGCCGATCAGGTCCTTCGCAGCCTGCAGGTTGGCCTTGTCCTCGGCGCTCATGTTTGCGTCGCCGGTGTACTTGAGCACGCCCTTCTCGAGCGGCTTGTAGACCTTGAGCGACAGTCGGCGCTCGATCGCCTCCTTGCCGAACAGCACGTCCTTCTTCAGCAACTTGCGGCTGACGACGTCCTTCGGGTAGCCGACGACGGAGTAGACCGTCTCGCGTACGCCGTTGCTCGCGCTCACCGAAGTGCGCGAGGTGCCGAGATCCATGCCGATGTAGAGAACGCCGTGGTCCTTCTTGACGGCGTCGCCAGTGGGTTCGTTTGCAGTCATGAGTCGTGAGTTCGGGATTGTGTCGACGCCGCCCTGCCTGCGCGCGATGCGGCAGCGAGTCGGTCGTCGGAGATCGTGTGCGGGAAGGCCATCGCGTCAGGACTTCTTCTGGAGCCGCATGTTCGCCGCGAAGATCGCGGACATCAGCTCCTTCTTCTTGCCGGAGTCCTGCGCGCTCTCGTCGAGGCCTTGGACCTCGCGATAGATCGAGGAGATGCCGTCGTCGATGTTCTTCATCGCCGCGACCTGGCGGAGGCGATGCTCCGTGGTCGACAGGCTCTGCGTGAGCTTCTCGATGCGTCGCTGGAGGTTCTCGACTTCGCGGTCGCGCAGCGCGCTCTTGGCCTCCTCGGCCGCAGCGCGCTCCCGGCCGACAGTCTCCATCACGAGCGCAAGCACGCGCTCCTCCACCGCGCTGCCGGCGGCGCCGCCCGAGGCGGCGATGGCCTCGCGCACGCGCTCGGCGATGGCAGCGTCGTCGATGGCGTTGCGCGCCTGCGTTGCAAACTGGCCTTGCCGCAACCGTTCGTCGAGGACCTGCTTCTCCTGCGCGATGAGGCGACGCAGTTGGTCGACCTCTTCCTCGGCGCGCTCCTTGAGCCGCTCGACCTCCGACTTCTCACGCTGCAACTCCTGGTTGCTGCGCAGGAGCCGAAGGAACTCGGCCTTCGTCGCGTCCGCGACCGCTTCGCGCTCCAGGCCCACGAGCCGGCTCTTGAGGCTGCGATGCACCGCCTCCTCGACGAGGCCGACGATGCGGTCCATGCCAAGCACGCTGACGCGCTCGACGCCCTGCTTCTTGAGCGAGTCGACGTCGGTGCGGAACGCGATCTGGCGCACCGCCGCCTTCAAGGACTCACGGAACCCGGAGCCCACGCGTCATTCCCTCGTCGAGTCGTAACGCAACTCGGGATCGGTCTCCGGGTCGCGACCGCGGATCTCGGACACGAACGTGCCCAGCACGTTGGCGCCGAGGTCCTGCAGGTTCCGCAGCGCCTCGCGCGCACTGCCCTTCTGCGTGTGCTCGAGCCGCAGCACGAACAGCGTGCCGTCCGCGCGCGCGGCGAGCATGCCTGCGTCCGTCGACGGCAGCACCGGCGGCGTGTCGATCACGATGTATTGGAACCGCTCCTTCAACCGGGAGAACAGTTCGTCGATGCGCGTGGCGCTCAAGACCTCGGCAGGGTTGCCGACGCGCGAACCCGCGCCCAGCAGCATGAGGCGACGGTGCCCGACCGGGCGCATGGCCTTCTCCAGCGGCGTGTTGCCGAGGAGCACGTCGGCGAGGCCGGGACCGGGATTCAGGTTGAGGTAGCGCTCGATCGACGGCCGACGCAGGTCGGCATCGACGATGAGCACTTCCTGCCGCTCCAACTCGGACAGCGCCATCGCAAGGTTGATCGCACAGACCGACTTGCCCTCGCTGCGCCCAGCCGAAGTGACGACGAGCGTCTTGGGCTCGGCGTCGGTGTTCATCGTGACGAGGCGATTGCGCAGCGCCCGCACTTGCTCTGCACGGTAACCGGCAGGGTCGTGGAACATCACGAGATACGGATTCACGGCCTGGTCCACGATGACGAGCATCTCGTCTTGCGGCGTGGGAGCCGGCGACCCGGACTTGTCCTTGCGGGATCGGAACATGGGCAGTTGGTGCATCATCTTGTCGGCCTTCTCCCCACCAAGACTTTTTCCTCCCTGCGCAAAGGGAAGCGACGCGCGTCCCGAATCGGGTCCGGCGCTGCCGCGTGCGGGGGCCGCCGGAGCCTCGACGAACTGGTCTCCCGACGGGCCTGGGGTCCGATCGAGCCCGGTTCCAGCCTGTGGCCAGGACTCGAGGCGCGGGCCGAGCGCGCCTGCTTTGCCCTGCGCGCCACCCGCCGATGGCGCCGCAGGAACGCCTCTGCCCGATCAGCCGCCCAGATCGATGCTGCGGGCGCGCGCGAAGTCCTTCGCGGCCTCGTAGCCCGCGTCGGCATGGCGCATGACGCCGGACTGCGGATCCCACGTCAGCACGCGCTGGAGCCGGGCCTCGGCCTCCTTCGAGCCGTCCGCGACCGTCACCTGGCCGGAGTGGATCGACTTGCCGATCCCCACGCCGCCGCCGTGGTGCAGCGAGACCCACGTCGCGCCCGCCGCGACGTTGCCCATCGCGTTGAGCAACGGCCAGTCGGCGATCGCGTCGCTGCCGTCTTTCATCGCCTCCGTCTCGCGGTACGGCGACGCCACCGAACCGCAGTCCAGGTGGTCGCGGCCGAACACGACCGGAGCCTTGAGCTCGCCCTTGCGCACGAGCTCGTTGACCGCGACGCCGAACGCCGCGCGCTCGCCGTAGCCGAGCCAGAGGATGCGCGCCGGCAGGCCCTGGAACGCGATGCGCTTCTGCGCCTTCTCGATCCACGTGCGCAGCGACTCGTTCTTGCCGAACATCTCCAGCGCCAACGCGTCCGTGCGAGCGATGTCGGCGGGATCGCCGCTCAAGGCCACCCAACGGAACGGTCCGCGCCCTTCGCAGAACAACGGTCGGATGTACTCAGGGATGAAGCCCTTGATGCGGAACGCCTCCGCGATGCCGCCGTCGCGCGCTTCGGTGCGGATGTTGTTGCCGTAGTCGAACGTGATCGCGCCGCGCTCCTGCAGGTCGAGCATCAACGACACGTGCTTGCACACCGTGCGGCGCGACTCGACGAGGTAGGCCTTCGGATCGCGCGTGCGCAGCGCGTTGGCCTGCTCCAGGGTCATGCCGTCCGGCACGTAGCCGATCAGCATGTCGTGCGCGGACGTCTGGTCCGTCAGCATGTCCGGCACGACGCCGGCATCGCGCACGATCGCGAGCAGTTCCGTCGCGTTGCAGCGGACGCCGATCGACCACGCCTTCTTCTGCGCGCGCATCTCGAGAGCGCGCGCGAGCGCCTTCTTGGGATCGTCGATGCGCTCGTCGAGGTAACGCGTCACGAGACGCTTGTCGATGCGAGAGCCGTCGACGTCCGCGCCGAGGCAGACGCCGCCCGCCATCGTCACCGCGAGCGGCTGCGCGCCGCCCATTCCGCCGAGGCCTGCCGTGACCACGAGCTTGCCCGCGAGGTCGCCTCCGAAGTGCCTCTTGCCTGCGGCAACGAACGTCTCGTAGGTGCCTTGGACGATTCCCTGGCTGCCGATGTAGATCCAGCTGCCCGCGGTCATCTGGCCGTACATCATCAGCCCCATCGCGTCGAGGCGGCGGAACTCGTCCCACGTGGCCCAGTCGCCGACGAGGTTGCTGTTGGCGATCAGCACGCGCGGCGCGTCCGCGTGCGTGCGCATCACGCCGACGCACTTGCCCGACTGGACGATCATCGTCTCGTCCGGCTTCAGCCGGCGCAGCGTCGCGAGGATCGCGTGCAGCGCGTCGTGGTTGCGCGCGGCCTTGCCGAGGCCGCCGTAGACGATGAGCCGCGATGGGTCCTCCGCCACCTCGGAGTCGAGGTTGTTCTGGACCATGCGGTAGGCAGCTTCGATCTGCCAGTTCGCGCACGTGAGTTGGCTGCCGCGGGGAGAACGGAACGTCTCGGACATGTCGGCAGATTGGCGCACGCGCGCGCCCAAGGCAACTTCGCCTCGCGACGCCGCGCCGCAAGACGGCGCCGTCAGACGGTGCGCCGCACTGCCTGCTCGATGTCCGCGGCGATCGCCTTCGCGCCCTCGAGCCCCACGGAGATGCGCAACAGCCCGTCGGGGATGCCTGCAGCCTGCCGCTCCTGTGGCGACAGCGGCGCATGCGTCGTGTAAGCGGGCAACGACGCGAGCGACTCCACCGATCCGAGCGACGGCCCGCGCGCGACGAGATGCAGCGCGTCGAACACGGCGCGAGAGCGCGGCAGGCCGCCATGGACGACGAAGCTCACCATCGTCCCGCCGCCCTGCATCTGCCGCAGCGCCAGTTCGCGGTCGGGATGGCTCGCGAGCGTCGGGTAGACGACGTCGAGCAACAACCCGCTGGCGACGAGCGCGACCAGCCGGTCCGCGAGTTCGCGGGCCGAGTCCTGTTGCGCAGAGATGCGCAGGTCGAGCGTCGCCGCCGAGCGGCAGAGCAGCCACGCGGGATCAGGCGCGAGGATGCCGCCGGTCCGTCTGCGGAACTGCTCGACGAGCCGCATGAGTTCGTGGCGACCGCACACGACGCCCGCGAGCACGTCGGAGTGGCCGCCGTAGTGCTTCGTCGCGGAGTGCACCACGAGGTCCGCGCCGAGCTGCAGCGGCCGTTGGATCGGCGGCGGCGCGAAGGTGCCGTCGACGATCGTGAGCGCGCCGTTGCGACGACAGAGTTCGGTCGTGGCCGCGAGGTCGACGAGGCGCAGCGTCGGATTGATCGGAGTCTCGAGCACCACGAGCTTCGGCCGCAGCGCGAGCTTCTGCGCGAGCTCCGCGCCGTCCAAGGCATGGAAGCGATCGACGTGCACGCCGAAGCGCGCGAGGTCCTGCGTGACGAACGCCGCCGTGCCGCCGTAGACCTCGTGCGGCACGAGCACGCGGTCCCCCGCGCGGACCAGCGCGAGCACGGCGCCGCTCATCGCCGCCATGCCGCTCGCGAACGAGACCGCGCCGTCGGCGCCTTCGCGCTGCGCCGCGATGCCTTCGAACTGGCGGCAGTTCGGGTGGCCCATGCGCTGGTAGAAGTCGCCGCTGCGCTGCGCGGAACCGAGCTCGCGCACCGACTCCGCGTCGGGCTGCGCCGACGAGGACGAACGATGCAGCGGCGGCGACAGCGGCCCCAGCGGAGCCGAATGCGTCGAGGGGGTTCCGTAGAGTGGTTCTTGCATGGTCGTCAGCGCGGCAGGGAAACGACGGTAGCGGCGGCCCCGCGCCACGTCGACGCGCCGCTATGCTGCCCGCCCCGATGCCGTCGCCCACACGAGCCGAGCACGAACTCGAACGTCCGCCGCTGCGCGTCGTCGTGCGCGCCGAGATCGCAGGCGCGCTGCTCGCGGCCGCGCACAGCGCGTCGCCGCGCGAGGTCGGGGCGCTGCTGACGGGACGGCGGGACGGCGACACGCTGCGCGTCGAGGACGCGTCGATGCTCGACAACGTCGCCGCCGATCCGGAACGGCACTTCACCGCCGAGCCGCTGCAGTTCGTCAGCGCGCTCGCGGAGCACGAAGCGCGCGGGCTCGCGTTCGCGGGCTTCGCGCACAGCCATCCGCACGGCAACGCGCACCCGTCGGCCGCCGACGTCCTGGACGCGTGGCCCGGTTCGCTGCTGCTGCTCGTGGCTCCGCGCGCGACCGACGGCGCGACGCTCCGCGCGCACTGGCGTTGCCGTGCCGCGTGCGCCGAACTCGTCGTCCTCGAACACGAGGCCCCCGCGTGATCGTCGGAATCGGCGTCGACGAGGCCGACCTCGCGCGGTTCGAGCGCCTGCTCGCGCACGACCCCGAGCGCGTGTACCGCCGGATCTGCACCGACGCGGAACGAGCCTTCTGCGAGTCGCAGGAACGTCCGCACGCTGCGCTGGCAACGCGCTGGTGCGCCAAGGAAGCCGTCGCCAAGTGCCTCGGCACGGGCTTCTCGCTCGGCGTCACGCCGCGCTCGATCGAGGTCGTCCGCGCCGCGGACGGATCGGTCTCCGTCGCGTTGCGCGAGGGCGCCGTCGACGCGGCGCGCGCGCGCGCGATCGATCGCATCCATCTCAGTATGTCTCGGACTGAGCAACGCGCGATCGCGTTCGCGGTCGCGGAAGGCGCGCAGAACCTGCGCTGACAAGGGCGCGCCTCGACGAGGCTTCGCCGAACGGCCCGGAACGCGAGGTGCGAGCCTCAGCTCGGGACTCAAGACGTCGGCAAACACGCCCGATCTCGGGCGCGAGTCGATGTTCTTTTCACCACGGACGAATGCAGCCCTCGCGCTCGCGCTTGCGTGCGCGGCTTGTGGCACGCCGCAGCGAAGCCATGCGGATGCTGCTGCGCCGCATGCGTTCGTGGCATGGATCTGCGCCGACGCGGCGCGCGCGGAGTTCGCGGGATCCGACCCGCTGCCCTACCACGGCATGGCTCCGGCGACGCGGCATCGCGACGGCTCGTTCGAAGTCCGCTACGAGCAACGCGCGGACGGCCGCTGGGCCCCGCGCGCGGACGGCCGCGTGCTCGCGACCCTTCCTGACGACGCTTCGCTGCCGACGACGCACGACTACGAACAGGCCACGGGACTCCGTGGCTGGCGGCAGCCGGAGCGAGCGTTCGTGGTCCATGTCGAAGCCGGGACTCGCGGCACTGTGGTCCATTGCGAGGCCGAAGGCACGGACGCGGAGGCGGCGCAACGCCATGTGCTCGCCGCCGCGCGCTTCGCGCAACAGCTCACGGACACGGATTGCGACGAGCCGCAGCCGTGCTGCGCAGACCATGCGCCTTTCGCGGCGCACACGCACATGCGCGTGGCGGCGCGCGAACGCGACGCCGGGAACCTCATCGCGGCGCGCGCAGCATTGAGCCGCGCACGAACCGCAGCGCCGCAGTCCCGCGCCATCGAGCTCGCCGTCGCGATGCTCGATGTCGCGATCGGGCAGGACGAACTCGCCGCAGCGCGGCTCACGGCCGCGGGCCATGCGACCCGCGATCCGCTGCTGCGCGCGGCGACGCATCGCGAAGCGCATTCCGCGAAGCGGCGGAACGAGACCAACGACGGCGACGCGCTGCGCGCCGAAGCGCTCGCGCAGGCGCTCGCGGGCGAGACTGCGCGGGCGAAGGCGCTGGCGCACGCCGCGCGCGCGACGGAGCCGGACCCCGTCACGGACCTGCTGCTGCGCCATCGCCTGCAGGCAGCGGAGCACGATGCGCGCGGGGCCATCGGCACGGCGCTGTTGCTGCGCGAATACGGAGCAGGCTGGGAGGCCGACCGCATGCTCGCTGCGGCGCTCGCCGAGTCCGGGCAGACAAGCCTGGCCGGTCGCGCCTCGGAGCGGGCCGCTGCGGCGCTGCGCGACGACCGCAGTAATGCCACGCGCTCGGCGGTCGCGCGCACGCTGCTGGCCGAGGCGATGAAGCAGATCGACGAAGCCGCGGTCGCCACGCCGCCGCGCTGAGGCCCGTCACTCGATGGCGTCGACGCGGACCGAGCGCAGCGAGACGTCCTGCATCGGGTAGACCGCGAACGTCGCAGGGCCCGAGGTGTCGCCTTCGACGAACGCGCTGCACAACTCGACGCCGTCGATCGAAGCGACGAACCGGAACGCGCGGCGGCCCGGCGTCGACTGCGTTGCGAAGCGCAACGTGTGCAACGCGAGCGGGATCGCCGCGGGCGCGGGCGAGCGGCGATCGAGCGCAGCGTGCACTGCGCGCTCGACCGCGGAGCGGACCGCGTCAGGGCCCTTGGACAGCCCTTGCACGACGCTGCCGTGGAACCGGCCGTCGGCCGTCGCGAACACCACGCACGCCACGCCGCGGAACCCGAACACCTGCAGCGGCAGTTCGCGCGCGTTCGCGGGCAACGCGAACTCGCATTCGACCGCGACGTCACGGAAAGAAGCCGGGATGCCGGCGTCGACCTCGAGCTTGCGGCGCAAGGCCTCGGCCCACGACGCCGGCGCGCCCGCGTGCTCCATGCGGCCGGCGCGCAACTCCCAGCCTTCGCCCGGGCTGCGCATGCTCGACGACGGCACGCGCACCGTCGTGCGGAACTCGACGTCGCCCTGCACCTCGACCGAGGCGCCGACGGGCGCGTTGCTCTTGCGTTCGGCGAGCATCTCCTGCCGTCGCCGTTCGCGCGCCACCCACTGCGCTGCCTCCTTCGCGACGGCTCGCTCCGCATCGGAAGCCTGCAGCGCGGCGGCGACTTCCCAGTGCGCGAGCGCCGTCTCGACTTCGCGCGGCTCTCCGCGTTCGCGGCCGCGCTGCAGCGCGTCGCGCAACCGCTGCAGCGCCTCGGCGCGCTCCTCGCCGGAGCCCGTCGACTGCTGGCGCACGCGCAGCAACCGCGGCCACACTTCGTCGCGCAGGAACGTGCGCTCGGACTGGGGCAACTCGTCCGCGAGCGTCTCCAACTGGTCGCATGCCATCGCCAGCACCGTGCGCCCGAGGCGCCGTTGCGGCTCGGGCACTGCGTCGACGCTCTCCGGCCCGGACTCCTGCGCGCGCCGCAACAAGTCGCCGAAGCGGAACTCGAACAACTGCGCCGCGCGCCATGCGCCGGCGCCGACGCGCGCCTCGAGGCGAGGGCCGGGCAACGCGCGCAGTTCGACGGGAACGCCGCCGTTGCGCGGATAGCCGGGGATCGGCGGCAACGCCGACTGCAGCGCCGCGACGACGGCCTCGGCGACCGCCGACGCGGCGCGCATCGCCACGCGGTGCGGTTCGAGCCAGTCCACTTCGCCGGCTGCGCGCTCGCGCGCGCCCGCGAGCACCGCGAGGCCGGCCGCCGCGTCGCCGTCGAGGAACGCGCGCCACGCGAGGTCGGCCCACTGCTCCTCGTGCGCGCGCTCCGAGTCCGCGAACGACGCCTGCAGTTGCCGTTCGAAGGTCGCGAGCGCGGCGACGACTTCGCGCCACGGATCCTGCGCCGCGCGGAAGCGCGACGAGGACGGGTAGGCCGCGAGCAACTGCTCGCGCAACCGGGCCAGCGCCGCGACGCGCTCCGCGTAGGCGCGCGGACTCGTGTTCGCCTCGGCGTCGCGCGCGCGCAAGGCGGCGATGCCCTCCTCCGCCTCGCGGCGCAACGCGGAAGCTGCGCGTTGCTCGGCGACGTCGATCTGCTGCAGGCCCTGCGTGCGCGCCCGGTCGTAGCGCTCCTCGATCGGGTTGCGCAGCGCCGCGGGCACGCGGTCCGGCAAAGGATGTCGCAGGCCGTCGAAGAAGCCGAGGTAGCCCTCGCGCCAGACGCGCTCCGCCGAGGCGAAGTCGCCTTGCCGCAACCGTTCCTCGGCGCGCATCGGCGTCTCGACCTCGAGATGCTGGCGCGCGCGCTCGAGCAGCGACTGGTCGCGCCTGCGCACCAATTCCTCGATCTCCGTGATCGTCGCGTCGAGCGCGCGGGACTCGACCGACGCGGGCAACTGTTCACGCGACAATCCGAGCGTCTTCGCGAGCGGCCCCGTCACGTGGTCGCGCGCGAGCGCAGCTCCCGGCGACCAGCGTTGCGGGTCCTCCGCCTCGGCTGTGATGCGCGACATGCCCGGGCCGCGCAGTTCGGCGAGGAACGCCTCCAGCGCGAGTTGCAGGTCGTTGGCGAGGCGGCGCTGCGTCTCCTGCCGCCAGCCCGCGATGCCCGTCGGCGCCTCTTGCGTGCGCTGCAGGAACCGCAACCAACGCTGCCCCGGCGTCTCCAGCGACTGCAGCTCCGCCTCGAGTTGCGCCGTGAATCCGTCGCCCTCGGGCACGGAGCCTTGCTCGGTCACTCCACGCGCGCCGAGCCAGAAGCCGCCGCCGACGAGCGCGATCGCGACCGCAGCGAACGCGGCCCACCGCGCAGCCCGCGGCCGTTGCCCCGACTCGCCGATCGCGAGCCGCGCTTCGTCGACTTGCGGCCGCTGGTCGCGCGCGAGGCGCTCCAGGTCGTCGAGCAACTCGCGCGGCGTCTGGTAGCGAAGCCGCGGGCTCTTGCTCAGCAGCTTGCGGATGACGAGCGACATGCCTTCCGACAGCTCGGGGTTGATGACGCGCGGCGAGATCGGCGTGTCGTGCAGGACCTGCATGATGACCTCCGCCATCGACGCGCCCTGGAACGGCGGCTGGCCCGTCGCCATGTGGTAGAGCGTCGCGCCGAGCGAATAGAGGTCGCTGCGGATGTCCACGTCCTGCGGGTTCTTCGCCTGCTCCGGCGAGATGTACTGCGGCGTGCCCACCGTCGAACCGTCGCGCGTGAGCGTGAGGTCCGCGGGCCCCTTCGCGAGCCCCATGTCGGTGACCTTCACTGCGCCGGCGTCGTCGATGAGGATGTTGCCCGGCTTGATGTCGCGATGGATCACGCTGCGCTGGAACGCGTGGTCGAGCGCCGACGCGACCTGCGTCGCGACGTTGCGCACCTGGTCCTCCGGGAAGATGCCCCACTCCGCGAGCAGCGCGCGCAGCGAACGCCCTTCCACGAACTCCATCACGAAGTAGTGGTAGCCGCCTTCCTCGCCGAGGTCGTAGCCCGTGACGATGTTGGGGTGGTTCAGCGCCGCGACGATGCGCGCCTCGCGCCGCAACCGCTCGACGTAGCGCGTGTCGCGCGCGAGCGACGGCCGCAACACCTTGAGCGCGACGATGCGCGACAGCTTCGTGTGCCGCGCCTTGAACACGGTCCCCATCGCTCCCGCGCCGACGCGGTCGAGGATCTCGTAGTCGCGGAACGGCTGCGCGAACGTCATGTCGGTTCGCGCTCGCTGTCGTCCTGCGCAGGCGCGCCGGACGCCTCGGGGTCCATGCCGTACTTCTCGAGCTTGCGTTGCAGCGCGAAGCGCGAGAGCCCGAGCATGTCCGCGGCGCGGCTCTTGTTGCCGCCGGACTTGGCCCAGGCCTTCTTGATCTCGCGGACCTCGAGGTCGCCCACCATCTCGGGCAACGTGGTCCCGCGCTCGCTCGGCACGACGCCGTCGTCGGCGGACGCGAGCGACGAAGTGCGCGCGCCGGCGACGACGTGCGGCGCGAGGTGCGCCTCGAGGATCACGCCGTCGCACAGGATCGAGGCGCGGCGCAGCTCGTTCTGCAGTTCGCGAACGTTGCCCGGCCACGCATAGTCGATGAGGCGCTGCAGCGCCGGCGGGTCGATGCGCACGCGGCCGTGCTGCGCGCTCGGCAACTCGGCGAGGAACCGCTTGCACAACAACGGGATGTCCTCGCGCCGTTCGCGCAACGGCGGCAGCGCGATCGGCAACACCGAGATGCGATAGAAGAGGTCCTCGCGGAACTCGCCCTCGCGCACCATCTCCTCGAGGTTGCGGTTCGTCGCGGTGATGAGGCGCACGTCGACCTTGCGCGTCTCCGTGCCGCCGAGCGGACGGACCTCGCCCTCCTGCAACACGCGCAGCAGCTTCTTCTGCAAGTCGAGCGGCATGTCGCCGACTTCGTCGAGGAACAGCACGCCGCTGTCGGCGCGCTCGAGCAGTCCCTTCTTGTTGCCGACCGCGCCGGTGAACGCGCCCTTCACGTAGCCGAAGAGCTCGCTCTCGAGCAGCGCTTCCGGCAACGCCGCGCAGTTCTCGCTGACGAACGGCTTCTGGCCACGGCGGCTCTGCGAGTGGATCGCGCGCGCGACGAGTTCCTTGCCGGTGCCCGACTCGCCCGAGATCAGCACCGGGTCGTCCGCATCGACGTACTTGTCGAGCAAGGCGAACACGGCGCGCATCGCGCGGCCCTGGCCGACGATGAAGCGGTAGTCGTGCTTGGTGCGCACGCCGTTCGCCTCCATCGCGAACTCCTCCTGGATCGCCGACAACTCCGTCGTCTTCTCCTGGAGCTGGCTCTTCAACGCCGCGTTCAGCTGGTCGACGCGCGACAGCGCCTGCTGCAGGTCGAGCGAACGACGTTCGAGTTCCTCGCGGCCGCGCGCGTTCTGGATCGCGACGCCGGCGTAGTCGCACAGCGCGGTCAGCAACTGCTTCTCGCGGTCGCCGAACACCTGCTGCTGGAGCCGGTTGTCGACGTAGAGCACGCCGCCCATCTTGCTGCGCAGGCGGATCGGCACGCAGAGCACGGAACGCAAGCGTAGGTCGGCGACCGACTGCAGGTCGCGGAAGCGGTCGTCCTGCTGGGCGTTCGTCGTCAGCTCCGCGATGCCCGAAGCGAGCACGCGGCGCGCGATCGTGCGCGACACCTTGTGCTCCGGCGACAGCACTTCCTCCTGCGCGAAGTTGCGCGCGACCTCGACGGTCTGCTCGTCGCCGCTGCCGAGGATGAGGAAGCCGCGCTCCGCGGCGCACAACTCGATCGCGGCGTCGACGATCTGCGTGAGCAGGCGCGTGAGGTCGCGTTCCTCGTTGAGCGCCGTCGCGATCGCGAGGAACGTCGACAGGTCGTGCGTCGTGCGCGCGTCGCCCGTCAACCGCGTCTCTTCGACGGACGCGTGATCCTCGGCCGGCACCGACAGCGTGATCTCGTAGCCGCCGACCGTGAACGACTCGCCGGGCCGCAACTCCGCGCGCACCACCGGCCGGTTGCGCAATCGCGCCGGGTTCTGCGCGCCGAGGTCGACGAGCGCGAACCCGCCGTCGACGCGTTCGATGCGGCAGTGCATGCGCGAGATGAGCCGGTCCGGCAGCGACAGGTCGCACTCGTTGGAGCGGCCGATCGTCACGGCGTCTTGACGGAAAGCGTGCGTCTCCGTCTGGCCGTCGCGGGCCACCAGCAAGAGGAAGGTTCCGGAAACCATGGTGCGGTCGAGGGGTCGCGGCCGTGGTTCCTAGTTAGCCGACCGGGGCCGCCGCTGCGACCCCCGACCCGCGTTCTGCGAACCGGGGCGCCGCGCGACCGCGGCTCAATCGAAGCGCGCGAGCAGGCCTTCGCCCTTCTGCACGACCTCGGCCACCGAGATGTCGCGCATGCACTGGTGGTGCCCCAGCGGGCAGACCTTCTTCTGGCACGGCGTGCACGGCAGATGCTTCTGGATCAGTTCGGTGCGCTCCAGGCAGTAGTCCGTGTAGCGGCTGTCGGTCGGCCCCATGAGGCAGACGACGGGACGGTCGAACGCGACGGCGAGGTGCCGCGGTCCCGTGTCGCCGGTGATCATCAACGCGCAGCGCGAGACGAGCGCCGACAGGCGGTCGAGCGACAACACCGGGTCGACGAGCGCGAGGCAGCCCGCATCCGCCGCGATGCGGCGGCCGAGTTCGACCTCCGCCGGCCCGACGGTGACGAGCGAGCGATAGCCCTTCTGCGCGAAGTGGCGCGCCGCCTCGGCAAAGCGCTCCGGCATCCACAGCTTGCTGGCGCCGAAGTTGGCGCCGACGACGAACAGGACGATCTTCTCGTCGGCGCGGATCCCGAGCGACGCGAGGTGGCGATCCACCCACGCGCTGGCGTCGGCGGTCACCGGCAGGTCCGGATGCAGCGAGTCGCCGGGGATGCCGAGTTCGTCGAGCAGGTCGCGGTAGTAGTTCGGCATCGGCACCGGGATGCGCCTCGGCCCGATCCGCTTCTGCCAGAACCGACGGCGGATCACGGCGCGGCGGCCGTGTGTCAGCAGCCACGACCGGCCTTGCAGGTAGCCGAGCCGCACCGGCACGCCGGCCAGGAACGGCACGAGCCCCGTCTCCAGCGAGTTCGGCAGCACGACGGCGAGGTCGAACTGCCCCTGCTTCACCGCCCGCACCTGGGCCAGCAGGCCGGCGAGCCCCTTCGCCTGCGGCGCCGGCACGAACGCGTCGAACCAGTTGCTGCCCTTGCAGAGCGGCTCGAGGAACGGCCGTGCCGCAAGCGTGATGTGCGCGTCCGGAAACGCCTTGCGCAGGCGCGCGAAGGACGCGGTCGCCATCACGAAGTCGCCGACCCAGTTGGGCGCTCGGACGTAGATGCGCTTCGTCCGGGAGAGGTCGAGGGCCTTCGCCATGAGGGGCGAGGATCTTGGAGCCAGTGGCCGCCGGGCGCAACGTCGGCATCGCGGCGACGGCGCGAGGATCACAGCCCCCCTGTGGAGTCGAGCGCGCGTCTGCTATCGTCCCTCGCCGTTTCCGCGCCGCCCGGCGACCCTGCGCCGAGCCGCTCGCTGCACGTCCTGCAGCCGGACTCATCCACGAACAGGTCTCCATCCACGACAGCCAGCCTGGGATCCCCCACGGCTCCGCCCCATGGCAACCGACGCCATCCTCGATCGTCTCTGCGCCGAATTCGACAGCGAGAAGGACCACATCCGCAGCGCCGTCGCGTTGCTCGAACGCGGCGCGCCGCCCGCGTTCGCGGCCCGCTACCGCCGGCATGAGGTCGGCGGCATGCTCGAGGAACGGCTCGTCGCGATCGCCGACCGCCTGCACCTACTCAACGAGTTGGAGCAGCGCAAGGAAGCGATCCTCGAGCAGGCCAAGGAGCGCGGCAAGGACGTGGAGGCGCTGCGCGCCCGCCTCGCCGAGTGCTTCGACCAGGACCTCGTCGACGACTACTACCAGTCGATGCGTCCGCGCCGCCGCACGACCGCGGTGCAGATGGAAGAGAAGGGCCTGCTGCCGCTCGCGATGGCGATCCAACATCGCCAGCTCGGGGAGCAGGGCCTCGCGGAAGCCGCTCAGTCCTACATCCAGGAACAGAACGGCATGCCCTCCGTGGAGGCCGTGCTCGAAGGCGTCGCGCTGATCCTCGCCGAGAAGATCGTCAACGACCCGGAGACGCGCGCGAAGTGCCGCGACGAGCTGCGCCGCGGCGTCCTTCGTGCGAAGGCCACGAACCCGGGCAAGGGCGGCGCGGAGCGCTACCAGCAGTTCTTCGACTTCGCCGAGCCGATCAGCCGCATCTCCGCGAACCGCATGCTCGCGCTGCGCCGCGCCGAGCGTGAGAAGATCCTCGAGCTCGAGCTCGGCCTTCCCGAGAACCAGCACCGCGACGTGCTGCGTTCGATCTACGCGGCCGACCTGCCCGAAGGCTCGCCGCTGCGCGAGTTCTACGACGTCGTGTTCGACCACGCCTGGAACAGCGGCCTGCGCGACGGCTGCGGCCGCGACGTGCGCCGGCGCATCAAGGAGAAGGCCGACCGCGAGTCCGTGCGCACCTACGCGCGCAACCTGCGTTCGCAATTGTTGGCGCCGCCGCTCGGGCACAAGAAGGTGCTCGCGCTGCGCAACAGCAGCAAGACCGTGTGGCTCGCGTTGATCGCCGAAGACGGCTCGGTCGCGCAGCACAAGACGCTGCACAGCGAGACCGACGAGCAGCGCCAGCAGATGCTCGCCGACCTCTGCGCGCTGATCCGCGCCGAGAAGCCCGCTGCGATCGCGCTGCCCCACGGCAAGCGCCAGGCATCCGCCGAGAAGCTCGTCGAGTCGCTGCGCCAAGCCCTCGCGCAGGACGAACTGCCGATGATGATCCCCGTCGACGAAGCCGCTTCGGCGATCTTCGCGACGAGCGCCACGGGCCGTCGCGCGATGCCCGGCGTCGAAGTCGGCGTGCGCACCGCGATCTCCTTGGGCCGCCGCCTGCAGGACCCGATGCGCGAGCTGCTCGGCATGGAGTTCCGCACGCTCGGCCTCGGCCAGACGCTCGACGACGTGCACCAGGGAATGCTGCAGCGCGAGCTCGACGCGGTCGTCACCTCGTGCGTCGCGTCGGTCGGCGTCGACCTCAACACCGCGGACCAGGACCTGCTCGCGCACGTTCCGGGCGTCGGCCACGAGCGCGCGAAGGCGATCCTCGACCACAAGAAGAAGATCGGCGGCTACTCGAGCCGCGCGCAGCTGCTCGAAGTCGCGGGCATCGACGCCGACGCGGCGACCTGGCTCTCGCCCTACCTGCTGATCGAAGGCGGCAGCGAGCAACTCGACCGCACGCCGGTGCAGCCTTGCGACTACGCGCTCGCGCGCACGATCGCGACCGCGCGCGGCGTCGCCGTCGAGGAACTGTTCGGCCAGGAACTGCGCGACATCGACCTCGACGCGTTCACCGGGCCGGATGCGGATCGCAACCGCGTGCTGCTGGTCGTCCAGGCGCTGCGGCACTCGTGCCGCGACGCGCGCGGCGAACTCACCGCGACGACCAACCAGGGCGTGCACACGATCGCGGACCTGCGCACGGACCTGGAACTGCGCGGCCGCGTCGCGAACCTCACCGAGTTCGGCGCGTTCGTCGACCTCGGCATCGGCCAGGACGGCCTGATCCATATCTCCCAGATCCCCGGCCATCGCTTGCGCGACCCGCACCAGATGCTGCGCGTCGGCGAGGTCGTGCAGGTCTGGGTCGCGCACATCGACCAGGAGAAGGGCAAGATCTCGCTGACGATGCAGCCGCCGCGGCACGTGCAGGAAGGGCGTCAGCCGACGCTCGGCGAGCGCATGGAGCAGCGCCAAGGCCGCCGCGAACGCCGCCCGCGCCGCGAGGAGCCGGCGACGCCGCTCTTGTCGCGCGCCGCGCGCGCGCCCGAGAGCCGCAAGGGCCGCAACCGCGCCGCGCCGCTCACGCCCGAGGGCAAGCCGGACAAGGACCGCTTCCCGACGGAGGAGGTCGCGACGCCGGCAGACGGCCAGGTCGCAGCACAGGGCCCCGGCGCCGCCGGTGGCGAGCGCCGCGACGGTGGCCGCGGCCGCTTCGGCGGCGGCGACCGCCGCCACGGTGGACGTGACGACCGCGGCGGACGCGGGCGCGATCGCGACGACCGCGGGGACCGCGGCGGGCGCGGCCGTTCCAACGATCCGCGCGTGTTCACGATCGAGAGTGGTCGCGAAGCGTCGGAGCAGAAGGGCCACCGCGGCGAGCTCACCTCGCTCGCGGGCCTGCGCAACCTGCTGCAGAAGTCCGAGCCGAAGCGCGACGACAAGGGCTGAGGCAGTGGCGCAGCACGAGCAGGTCTTCGTCGTCCGCCGGAGCGACTTCTTCGGCGGCGACTGGCCGCAGGGATTCGTCGCGCTCAGCGCAGACGCGCCCGCGTTGCTCGCCGCCTTCGGTCGGCTCGGCTTCTTCGTCGACCGACCGGAGGCCGAGTCGAACCCGGCCTGGAAGCAGTTGATCCCCTACTGCGTGCTGCGGCGGCCCGGGCAGATCTTCTGCGTGCAACGCAAGAAGGCCCAGACCGAGGTCCGCTTGCACGACCTGATGTCGATCGGCATCGGCGGCCACGTGAACCCACAAGAGTGCGCGCCCGAACAGGATGGCGCGGCGTTCCTCTCAGCCGCACTGCAGCAGGAACTCGACGAGGAACTGTGGATCGAGGCTGCGGCAAGCCCGCGCGCGGAACCCCTGCCGAAGCCCCGCCTGCTCGGCATCCTCAACGACGACGCAACCGAAGTCGGCAGCGTGCATGCGGGCCTCGTCTACGCGCTGGACTTCGGCGCGCCGCACGCGGATGCGCCGCAGGCGCTCGTGCGCGAAGTCTCGAAGATGGCCGGTGGCTTCCGGCACCTTGCCGACCTGGAAGGCCTGTGGCAAGATGCCGGCCGGTTCGAATCCTGGTCGAGGATTTTGTTCCAAGCCGGCGTTGCCCACCAAGTTGGAGGGCCCGGCTCACGAGCGGTTACCCGGACGCAGCAGCCCTCGGCTGCATCGCCGGAAGGAGTAGAGACAAATGAAAATGGCTGAGCGCAACGCCACTCGCCCCACCCGTGAAGAGGTCTATGACCTTCTGATGAACGCACGCCAAGCCGACTGGGTGAAGCTGTGCCTGGATGACGGCCGCTCGATGTCGGGCGCGATCATCTTCAACGAGTTCAAGGGCACCGGACGCCTCATCAACGTCGACGAAGAGATCAGCTTCGACTTCCGCGTCGACCAGGTCGTCGACGTGAAGCTCTGAGGGAACGCCCCTCAGCGTGCGCCGCAAGCAAGTGGCGCGCAAAACCCGCGGGCTGCCGATCCTGGCAGCCCGCGCTGCTTTCCGGGGTGTGCATGCGAGGACGAGTCCCCATGCTGGTGCGAGGCGCCCACCCTGCGGCGGAGCCCACCTGGGCGCGGGCACGCACGCAAGCGAACGGAGCCATGAAGCATGCGGGCCGCAGCACTTCGACGGGCTCGTCGGATCGAGCGACGTGGGCATCGGTCGCGATCCGAACGGCGTGCGCAGGAGCCAACTCGACTGCGCGCAGAAAAGTGCGCCGCCGGAGCTTGCACCCCGGCGGCGCGTGTTACCTAGGCTCTCGTCGGAGCGCGGCAGCGAGGAGCAGCCTTGCTATTCGATGTTCCGGGTCCCAGCCGGACTGCCGCAGGTCGGTGAACCGACCTTCCGACGCGAGCTACCAGATTCGAGCCGCCGAGGTGCCTAGTCCCAGCGGCTCGTGCTGTCGGCCCCTCCCAGGGTGCGACCGCCCAACACAGGCGCGCAACCTACCTTCGGTGCGCTCTCCCGCAAGCACTTTTTGACACTTGCCGCCACTAGGGATGGGTGCGTCTGCGATGCGCGACGACTACGTGCCCTGGGGACCTCGCTACCGCGCAGCGATCGGCAGCACGACGCGGAACGTCGTGCCCGCCCCCACGGTCGACTCGACCTCGATGCGGCCGTGGTGCCGTTCGACGATGCCGTGGCTGATGGCGAGGCCGAGCCCCGTGCCCTTGTCGACGTCCTTGGTCGTGAAGAACGGGTCGAAGATCTTGGGCAGCAACTCCTGGGGGATGCCCGAGCCGACGTCGCGGATCGCGATCGCCGCCGCGCCGTCGCGCAGCGACCAGCCGATCCGCACCGCGCTCCCCGCCTGCGACGCGTCCTTCGCGTTGAGCAGGATGTTGATGAGCACTTGCAGCAAGTGGTTCTGCGAGCCGCGCACGAACGCGTCCGGCCCACCCTCCACCGCCATCTCGACCTGCGCCTGACGGAACGGGACACGCACGAGATCGACGGCCTCGCGCACCAGCTGCGCGACGTCGACCTCGCGCAACTCGAACGGCGTCTCGCGCGAGAACGTCAGCAGCCCCGCGGTGATCTGGCCGATGCGCAGCGCGTGCTTCTCGATCACCGCGAGCTCGGTGAGCAACGCGTCCTTCGGATCGCCGTCCTCGACGCGGTAGCGCAGCACCTGCACCTTGTTCCGGATCACGCCGACGGGGTTGTTGATCTCGTGGCTCACGCCGGCTGCAAGCGTGCCGATCGACGCGAGCTTCTCGCTGAGCGCGAGGTGCCGCCCCATGCGCACGAGCTGGTCCTGGCCCGCGCGCAGACGCCGCAGCACCTGCGCCACGAAGTAGACCGAGAAGCCGATCGTCGTCGCGAACGAGAACAGCAGCAGCGCGAGCCCGAGGCTGTCGACCTCGAACAGGTCCATGAGCCCGAGGCCCAAGGGGCGATGCGGCAAGAGCCCGGTCCGCTCGACCACGACCAGCAACGAGACGAGCGCGACCGACATCGCGCCGACGGCGAAGCCCGCGACCTCGGACAGCACGAGCGCGGCGATGAACGCGTGAAAGATGTAGAACGAGACCAGCGGGTTGGTCGCGCCGCCCGTGAAGTGCAGCAGCGCCGTGAGGATCAGCAGGTCGATCGTGATCTGCAGCAGCACGTGCCGCCGCACGTTGCGCATCGGCATGCGCGACAGCCGCGGGAACAGCAGCATGTAGGCCCCGTCGACGAGCGCGATGAGGCAGCCAAGCGAGTAGAGCGGCCACGGGTCCGTCACGAGCGACAGCACGTGCGTGGCCAGCGCCGTGAACCACACGACGCCCGCGGCGGCGAAGAGGCGCAGGCGGTTGAACCACGCGATCTGCGACAACAGGTCGCGCGTGTCCTGTTCGGCGCCGGGAAGCAGCAACCGCGGCGTGAGATCCTTTTCGGTCATGCGCGCACCGTGGCAGCCGCGTTCATTCCCGTTCGCGCGAGTCGTACTCGCTGCGCACGTAGGCGAGGATGCCGAGCGCGAGCGCGACGCCGACGAAGACCGAGAGGTCCCACAGCGGCTCGCCGATCAGGTCCTCGGTGAAGTTGCGCTCCGCCGGCCACAGCGCGCGCGACAGGTTGTCGCCGAGGTCGACGCGGTCGAACACGAACCGACGCACCGGATCCGCGATCGTCGCGTGGCGGATGCCCGCCTTCGCCGGGAGGTTCGCGAGGAACACCTGCCCGAACAGGATGAACGCCGCCGACCACACCAACGGCCGCTTGAACCACGCGCCGAAGAACCCGGCGACCGCCGCATAGGCGATGCCGAGCAGCGCGCAGGCCTGCATGAACACGAACAGCAGGTCCCAATCCAATCCGTCCGACCACATGTCCGCGTGCAGCGCGCCGGCGCCGAACACGAGGCCCATGCCGACCGCGTGCGCGAGCGCGGACAGGCCCGCGACCGCGAGGCACTTGCCGACGAAGATCGCCCAACGCGGCACGGGCCGAAGGAACAGGTACTGGAACGTGCGGTCCTCGACGTCGCCGTGCACGGCCTGCACGCCGAAGTACATCGTCGTCCACGGCAGCAGCACGTTTGCGAGCAGCCACCACGAGACCACCGCGAACAGTTTGCGGCCCGACAGCGAGTGCGGCGGGTCCATGCCGACGAGGAACACGAGAGCCGCCGCCGCGAGCATCGCGAGCGGCAGCAGGCGGAACAGCCGGTTCTGCAACTGGAGGGCGGCCGTCTGGCGCGCGATCTCGAGAACGGTGCGGAGTGCGCCCATGGATCAACCCACCAGGTAACCGAAGACCGAAGCCAACGAATCGTCGAGCGGACGCACTTCCTCTACGAGCCCGCGCGCTGTGGCGCCGAGCTCCGTGAGGCTGCCGTAGAAGCCCGGTTCGCCGTTCAACGACACGTCGATCGACAGCGGGCCGACCTCCACGCCGAGCACTTGCGGCAACGCCACGAGCGAAGCCGACAGGCGGCGCGGGTCCGCGGAGCCGACACGCACCTTGTGCGGTTGCTCGCGCAACTGGCCGCGCAGTTCCGACACCGGGCCCTCGGCGACGAGCCGCCCTTGGTGCACGAGCGCCACGCGGTCGACGATCGTCTCGAGTTCGTGCAGCACGTGGCTGCTGACGAGCACCGCGAGGCCCGACTTGCCGAGTTGCTGGATCCGTTGCGAGAGCTCGTGGCGCGCGATCGGATCGAGTCCCGTCATCGGCTCGTCGAGCAGCAGCACCTGCGGCCGGTGCGCGAGCGCCTGCGCGAGCCGCACACGCTGGCGCATGCCCTTGCTGTATTCGCGGATCGGCCGGTGCATGTGCGCGCCGAGGCCGAGTTCGTCGAGCGTCTCGCCGGCGCGAACGGTCGCGTCGCGGCCCGAGACCCCGTGCAGCCGCAGCATCCAGGCAACGAACTGCCGCCCGCTGCAGCGGTCGTAGAGCTTCTCGATGTCGGGCGAGAATCCGAGCGCAGCGTTGGCTTCGCGCGAACCGGCGAGCGCGCCGACGATGCGCACTTCACCGAGGCTCGGCGACAGCAGGCCGCCCGCGAGCTTCATCAACGTCGACTTGCCGGCGCCGTTGCGGCCCACGAGCCCGACGACTTCCGAGCCGACCGACAACGACACGTCCATCAGCGCGGACACCTGTCCGTACCACTTGCTGACGGACTCGTAGCGCAACAACGCGCTGCCGCGCGACGGCGCGGCTCCAGGTGCCGACGCCGTCATTGGATCGCCTCCGTGGCGCGCAGCCGGCGCCGCGCGAGCAACGCGAGCGCGAGGCCGAGGCCCGCGAGCAAAAAGACAGACTCCGACACGTCGTGGCCGCGATGCGGCACGCCCGCGATCGCGCGCGCCACGGTCGCAGTCGCTTCCCAGACGCTCGCGCACGGCCCGCCTTCGCCGGGCAGCAGTTCGCGCAGGACCACTTCGACGGCAGAACTGCCGCCGAGCAACAGGCACCACAGGATGGTCGCGAGGTTGGCTGACGAGCACACCGCCGAGAACAACACGCAGAGCAGCGTGAGCACGGTCGTGAACGTCAGCAGCGACAGCATCGCGCGCGGCAGGAACGGCGCGGTCTGCTCGAAGTAGGTCCAGTCCTCGGCGAACAGGACCCCGACGAGCCACAGCAACAGCCCGCCGCCGACCGTCACGAGCGCCGTGAGCGAGAACGCGCCGAACCACTTGCCGACGAAGTAGCCGAACGGCGAGATGCCGCGCGTCCAGTAGAGCTCGAGCGCGTTCGTCGCGCGGTCCTTCGCGATCGCGCGCGCGGTCGCCATCGCCGTGAGCACGAGGAACACGAAGAACCCCTGCTCCATCGACACGACCTGTTCGACGAAGAACTCGATGTTGGTCGGGATCCACATGCGCATGGCCTGCGGCACGTTGTCCGCGGCATCGCGCATGCGGCCAGCGAACGGCAGCAGCCCGAGGTATCCCAGCAGGATCACGAGCCGCACGAACACGGGGATCACGCAGAACAGGAACGTGCCGATGCCCCACTTGCTGCGGAACAGCACGTTGCGCTCCATGCGCACGAGCGGCGAGAGCCGCCGCCATGCGCCGGTCGGTTGGTAGGCCTTGGGCCGGTATTCGAGGCCGTAGACGGTCATGCGCGAGCCTCCTTCGCAGCGCCCGCTCCACGCACGGCGCCGAGGAACACTTCCTCCAGCGAGCGGCGCTGCGGCACGATCTCGCGCACCGTGCCCGCATGCGCGCGCACCAGCGCGAACAGTTCCTGCGGCGCGAAGTCGCCCTCGACATCGACGAGGTAGCGGCCGGCTCCTTGCGACTCGATGCGAACGCCGGGCCGCAACATCGCCGGCAACGCGACGGCCGCCGGCTCGACCTGCAGGTGGTAGCGGCGCTCGGTGGCCCGACAGAGGTCTTCGATGCGGCCCTGCGCGACCACCGCGCCCTTCTCCATCACGACCGCCGCGTCGCAGACGGCTTCGACGTCCTGCAGGATGTGCGTCGACAGCACGACCGACTTGCCGAGCTTGTGCGCGAGCCGGTGCACGAGCCGCAGCATCTCGGTGCGACCGTCCGGGTCGAGGCCGTTCGTCGGCTCGTCGAGGAACACGACCTGCGGATCGTGCACGAGCGCGGCAGCGAGCTTCGCCTTCTGCCGCATGCCTGCGCTGTAGCCGGAGACCGGCCGATAGCGCTGTTCCTCCAAGCCGCAGAGGTAGAGCGCTTCGTGCGCGCGGCGGTAGGCGTCGCGCTCCGGCAAGCCGCTGAGCTGCCCGAGCACGCTCACCATCTCGAATCCCGTCATCGACGGCAGATGGCAGTCGCGCTCGGGCATGTAGCCGACGCGCGCGCGGATCTCCGCGGGAGACGCGCGTTCCGGCAGGTCGAGGATGCGCATGCGGCCCGAGGTCGGCTTCACGAGTCCGAGCAGCGACTTCAGGATCGAACTCTTGCCCGCGCCGTTGCGGCCGAGCAGGCCCACGGCGCCGGCGGGCAAGGTCACGGTCACTCCGTCCACGGCTGTGAACGAGCCGTAACGGATCACCACGTTGTCGAGTTGGACGGTCATCGTGCTCCTGCAGGAGAGGGTCCAGAGCCAGGCTCCGGCGCGCGCGGACTGCGCGGTTCGATCCAGTCGTCGAGTATTCCGTGCTCGCGCGCGGCGAAGCAAAGCCGGACCCGGCGCCTTGCGTCTTCGAAATGCGTGTCGACGGCAACCTCGCGCACCGCGAACTCGCGGCGCAACTGCACGAGGAAACCGTCCGACTCGCGGCGTTCGGGATCGGCGTGGATGGCGATGCCGCGCGGCGCGAGCCCTTCGCGCAGCTGCCGGAGGATCGGCGCGTGGTGCACGGGCCGGTAACTGACGTCGGCGAGGAAGACCCAGTCGAACGGCCCTGGCAGCGCGCCCGCGTGCCAGTCGTGCAGCACGCAGCGGATGTCGGCTGCAGCGCCGTCTGCGTCTTCTCGGTCCGCGAGTTGCTGCCGCGCGTTGAACTCGGCGAAGGCGAGCGCATCGGGCTGGAAGTCCGCGAACGTCACCGCCGCGCCGCAGCGGACGGCTGCGCAACCCGGGACGCCGATCCCGCAGCCGAGGTCCAAGGCGCGCACGCCAGTGGCATCCCGGCGTCGGCAGACCCACCGTGCGATCGCGACGGAGGCGGGCCACACGTCGGCCCAGTAGGGAGGCTCGCCGCCTCGCTGCGCCGCCGGATCCGCCAAGGCCGACTGGCCGCGCGGCAACACCAGCGAGCAGACGCCGTCCCCCATCGGCAGCCGGAGGCGCCGCAGCGGGAAGCGCGCGAGCCGACGGTCCTTTCGAGCCTCGGGCACGGTCATCGGGCGGAGTGTGTACCAGGTAAGGCCCGTGTTTTCCGTCGCCACATTATGGTCACGATTGTTGCACGCGATTGCCGCGGGCCCGGGCCGAAGTAGGGTTCCGCGACTCACAACGCGCCGCCGCGCCCGATGATGCCGAAGACGCGATCGCTGAAACGCCACCTGCTCGCGATGTGCACCTTCCTGGTGCCGCTCGGAGTCATCGCGTGGATCGGGTTGCGCGAACTGCAGCGGCAGGCCGACCAGGCGCAATCTGCGGTCGAACGCGAAGCCCTGCAGTTCCTCCAGGGCGCAGCGCAGGTGCTCGACCTGCGGTTCGACGAATTGGTCCCGGCAGTCGAGCAGGAATGCGACCGGCTGGTCGCGGAGGAGTCGACGGCGGCGACCGTGCGCCAGCTGCGCGCGCGCGGGTTCTCCGCGGTGCTCGACATCGTGTGGATCGGCAACGACGGTCGCCTGCGCTACCCGCAGGAAGGCAGCACGCGCATGGCCCTGCCTTTCCACCGCGACGCCTGGGGCCGCGGCGACGACGACGGCGTCCGCTCCGCCCTGCGCCGAGCCGACGCCATGATCTCGCTCGAGCAGCTCCCCGAGGCCGAGAGCACGCTCTCGGCAGCAGCCGCGCGCGTCGCAGACGACGACAACTCGCGCGACCGGCGGCGAGGCCCTGGCGAGAACGCGTTCCACGCCGCGCCCGTCTGGTTCCGCCTCGCGACGGTACGCAAGAAGCTCGGCAAGCACACCGAGGCTCACGATGCGTTCTCGAAGGTCGCAGCCTTTGCGGCAGCGCAGCGCGAAGGGTTCCGAGGTGGCCGCTCGTTCGACCCGAGCTTCGACTCGGAGATGTTCACGCTCGGCCTGCTGGCCGAACTCGCGCTGGCGGAGGAAGACGCCAGCGGAGATCCGCTCATAGCGCTGCTCACGGCCATCTCGCGCGGCGAACGCGACCAACTCAGCGAGACGATCCTCTACACCGTCGCCGATCGACTCGTTGCCGGGGCCCCGGCCGATCTGCAGCAACGGGCGAAGGAGTTGCGCGAAGACGTGGGGCTGCACCTGCACGCGCGCACGTTCGCCGACGACTACGACCGCACGCTGCGCGAGACGGTGCTGCGACGCATCCGCGCCGTCGAGAGCACAGCCCCACGCAGCGACCTCCGGCCGGTCCTCACGGCCGGATCGCCGAGCACGCTGCTGCTGCTGCACCGCGCGCCGGAGTCCCTTCGCGACCGCGCGGCATGGCTCGGTATCCGGCTCGACGCAGGCCAGATCCTCGCGAGCGCGCTCGGCCCGTTCCTGGAGAGCGAAGGGTTCTTCCGCCTCGCGATCGCGGACAGCGAGGACTTGCCGATCGTCGCGCCGCCTCGCGCTCCCGCCGACTACGCGCCGCCGGCCTTGGCATCGCACGGGATGATGCTGCGCGCCTATCCGACGGACATGGACGGCTACCTCGAGAGCGCTCGCTCGAGCAAGTGGAGCGCCGCGATGCTGCTGGGCTTCCTGTTCCTTGCCGCTTCGATCGGCGCGGTGTGGATGTGGCGGTCCGTGTCGCGCGAGACCGAGCTCCTCGCGCTCAAGGTCGATCTCGTGTCGCGCGTCAGCCACGAGCTCAAGACGCCGCTCTCGCTCATCAGCCTGTACGGCGAGACGTTGGCCATGAAGCGCGCGCGCGACCAGGACCAGGCGGCGCACTTCGGCGAAGTGATCACGCGCGAGGCGGGCCGCCTCACGACGATGATCCAACGCATCCTCGACTTCTCGCGCAGGGAGGCCGGCACGCTCGTCTACGAGGCGCAGGAGACGGATCTCGGCGAGGCGTTGCTCGACATCGCGGAGACCTACGAGCCCCACCTCGCCGCGAAGGGCTCGACGCTCGCGACCGACCTGCCCGAAGGCATCGTCGCGACGATCGACCGCGCGGCGTTCTGCAGCGCGGTGATCAACCTGCTCGAGAACGCCGCCAAGTATTCGCGCGAGGACGACCCGACGACGGACCTCCGCATCGAGCTGCGTCGCCGCGGCGACTTCGCGGAGGTCGACGTGCTCGACCGCGGGCGCGGCGTTCCGACGAGCGAGCTCGAAGCGATCTTCGACAGCTTCTATCGAGCGACCAATTCGGGCGAAGTGCGCGGCGCGGGCCTCGGCCTGAGCCTCGTGCGCCACTTCGCCGAATCCCATGGCGGCACAGCCGTGGCGATGCCCCGCGAAGGCGGCGGCACCATCTTCCGCATCACCGTTCCGACCCAACCCCTCTCGGCATGAACGAAATACGCATCCTGGTGATCGAAGACGAGCCCGACCTGCGGGCCGGGCTCCAGCACAACCTCGAGCTCGAGGGCTTCGCGGTCGACACCGCGGCCGACGGCAAGCAGGGGCTGCGCAAGGCGCTGCAGGACAACCCGACCCTGGTGCTGCTCGACCTCATGCTGCCCCACTTGCCGGGCATCGAAGTGCTGCGCCAGATGCGCGGAGCCGGCAATGCAACGCCTGTCATCATCCTGTCTGCGAAGGGCCAGGACCGGGACAAGGTGCAAGGCCTCGAGCTGGGCGCCGACGACTACGTGACGAAACCGTTCACGCTCAACGAGTTGCTGGCGCGCATCCGCGCAGTGCTGCGCCGCACGAACATCCGACGCCCGGAGGTCCCGTCGACCGAAGGCGCGCCCGTGCTGCGCTTCCCGGGACTCACCGTCGACTTCAAGCGGTTCTCGGTGACGCGCGACGGCGAAGAGCTGCAGCTGTCGCGCTACGAAGCCGAGATCCTGCGCATGTTGATCGACCGCCGCGGCGAGGTCGTGAGCCGTCAGGACCTGCTGCGGAAGGTCTGGGGCTACGTGCACCTGCCGACCACGCGCACCGTCGACAACCACATCGCCCGCCTGCGCAAGAAGCTCGAACGCGACATCGACAACCCCATCCACGTCGTCACGGTGCACGGACTCGGCTACTGCTTCGAGTCGAAGCCGGTCGAGGAAGGTCCTCAGTGAGGATGTGCCGCGCAGTCCTGTTGCTCGCGTGCATGCACGCGACCCTCGCCGCGCAGACGGGCGCAAGCCCACTGCACGCCGCGTGGCTGCGCGAGACGCTGGACCTCGACGTGCCGGCCGCCGTGAAGAGCTACCGGCAGATCGCGGACGACGCACGCGCGCCGATGCTCGAGCGCCAGATCGCGGCAGCGCGCCTCGAGGAACTGCGCCGACTCGGCGTCCGCGGCGCGGATCCCGGCGTGAACCTGGATCTGCTGCCAGCAGAAGTCCGCAACGCGGGCCGACCGCAGCCGTCTCCACCGGCAAACCAGGACACGGATCCGTCGCGACCCGCGGGCGGCGGCAACTCTGCGAACACGCACGACCCGCTGCTACGACCGATCGTGGCGGCCCTGGTGCAGCACGTTCGCGAACAGATGTTCCCGAACCAGGGAGATCGTGGCCGCATGAGCCGCGATCGCGACTCCAGCGTGCAGACCTCGCGCGTCGTCGAGCGCATCCGCGCCCTCGAGATCGTGCGCGCCGAGATTGCAGGCAAGCGGGAGGAAGCCGAAACGCTGCGGTTGCGTTCGTTCCCGAACTGGAAGCCGCAGCCATGGCCTGCGGATGCCACCTCCGCATGGGAGCAGGCGCGACGCAACCTTGTGGCCTGGCAGCAAGACCGCCAACTCGGAGCCAGCGAGCGCGAGACCCTTCGCGAGTTGCTGACGACCCTCGACGAGGACGCGAAGGCCGGCGTCGACAAAGCCCTCGCACGCATCGACCGATTGCCGCTCTACGCAGAGCGCCTCAAGGAAGGCGTGCCGCAGACACGCTGACGAGAGCCCTCGGCGAGCCCAAGCCCGCCTCAGGCGAGCGCGCCCATAGGCCTTCCGCGCAGGTTGCCCCCGGAAACGAACACGGCGGCCGCAATGCGGTCGCCGTGCCGGGGAGAGTGCCGATGCGGCCTGCCTGCCGAAGTTCTGAATCGACCGAGGTCAGGGCTTGCAGCGAGCGCGCCGGACCGGGTGCTTCGGAACTCCATGCGAGCCGACCGCTTCCGCGGGCCGAACTCGCGAGGCGACCGCTCAGCGAATGATCAGCGCTGGAAGCCGGGAGGCACCGTCTCGCCGCTGGTGGCGTCCGTGCCGCTGCCCTTCGGCTCTTCGTCGAACCAGGTGCCCTGGTAGAAGTCGAGCGGCTGGACCGGCGAGCTCGCAGGCGGCAGCTCGGTCAGCGCGTAGAGCGGCGTCAGCGGCAGATCCAGGATGTGGATCGCGCAATAGATCGCGTGCTCGATCGAGTGGTAGAAGAACGTGAACGGGAACGCGAGCACTTCGACCGCGGAGCCGCTGTCGAGGCCGCTGCGGACCGAACGGGCCGAGTCGAAACCGTCGGTGGCGCCGCCGTAGACGACGAGGACCGGCGACGCGGCGCCGACGAAGAGATCCTTGCCAGCGCGGCGGGCCGATCCGCACGAAACGAGCGTGGCCGACAGCGTCAAGGTGACTGCGAGGAGAGCGTTGCGAGCGTTCAAGGGAGTTCCTCGGATGGGGTCGGAGGGCTTCAGAGGTGGCGCAGAGGAAAGCGCGCGAAAGCCTCGCCGACAAGCCCGCAGAAAGAAAAGTCTCGATGGGCTGTGGATGCCGTCCGCTGCCAACGCCAAGCCGACGAGGCGCAGTTCGCCAAGGATCCGCGGCACGCGCGACCTCGTCCTTGGCGCAGTGGACGCGCGCTCCTAGGATCCCCCGCCCATGAGCAACTTCGGGGCTGACATCTTCGACGACGAACCGCCGAGCAAGCCGCCCGCGCGCAAACCGCGCAAGGCTGCGGCCGCCAAGGCGCCGGAGCCGGAAGCGCCGCCCGCGGGAGGCGAGAGCCCAGCCGAGCCCCAACCCAAGAAGCGCGCCCCCCGCCGCCGCAAGGCTTCGACCGCCGAGGAGACGGAGCCTGTCGCGCAGCAAGCGCCGGCCGAGCCGGAACTCGTTTTCCCTGGCCGTTCCGCAGAGCCGGAAGCCCCGCCGGCGGACGCGAACACCCAGGCAGCCCACGGAGGCTCTGCGGACAGCGACGAACGCAAGCCCCGTCGCCGCGGTCGCCGACGCGGCGGCCGGTCGGATGCGGAGCAGGCACCCGAGGAAGCCCAGCGCCACGAGCTGGCTCCCGCGGAGCAGATGCCCACCCAGCCCGCGCCGCGCGACGAACGCCGCGACGCCCCGATGGATCCTGCCCCGACGGCCTCCGAACTCGATGACGAAGGCGCGGGATTCGGCGTCGTCCCCCACGACGACGCAGAGGCAGAGTCGGGCGAAGTCCGCGGCTCGGGCGAACCGTTCCCGACGTTCGGCGGCGAACGCCGCGGACGTCGTCGTCGTCGCCGTCGCGGCCGCGGGCGGCACGGCGACGATCGCGCGCAAGATGGAGCGCCTCATGAAGGCGCGCCGTTCCCGCGCGGCGAGGGCGACGAACTACCGTCGCGCGAGGCGCGCGACCCGTTCCCGCGCGATCCCGAGAGCGGCGACGCACAACCCACCGGGCACGAACCGCGACACGAACAGGCGCGCGCCGGCGGCGAAGACCGCGCGCGACGCGGCGGCGAGGGCCGCGACGAACGTCACCGTCACGGCAGCGACGACCGCTCACGCCGCGGCGGCGAGGCCCGCGACGAACGCCATCGCCGCGGCGGTGACGGACGCGACGAACGTCAACGGCGCGACGACTTCCGCGACGACGCAGAAGACCACGCGCCGCGCCCGCCGCGCCGTTCCTACGCCGACTTCAAGCCGGCGACGCCGCCCCCTCCGGCCCCGACGCCCCGGCGCATCGCGCTCCTGCTCGACGCGCACGCCCTCGAAGCCGAAGCGCGCATGCTCGGCGCCGAGATCTCCTACCGCCGGTTGCGCAACGCGATCGCGGGCCCCGACGAGGTCGTGCACGCCGTGTGCTTCGCGACCAAGGAACTGCCGGAAGTCGGCCGCCGCGTCCTGCGCGCCCACGGCTTCGCGATCGAGGACTTCGACGACGCGGCGAGCGCGAGCGAAGCGCTCGCTGCGCAACTCGCAGATGCGCGTTGGCCCGTCGAGGCCATCGTCGTCGCGGGCACTAGCCGCGACTTCGAGGCCCCCCGCCGCGACGAGGGGCCCGAGATCGAGTTGGCAGGCTTCGGTGGCAACGGCGATTCGCGTCGACTCCACCGCACTCTGCTGCGGAACTGCATGTTCGTCCCGTGACCGCGCGGCGCAGCGAAGTCCGCTCGCGCCGTGCAGTCACGGCCCAACCCGTTTCCGGCCGATAAGGAGGCTGATGCGCACGCACCTCGCCGTCTTGTCCGCAGTCTCGTTCGCCGCGCTGCCGCTCTGCGCGCAAGCGTCGGCGAAGGCTCCTGTCGCGGCCCAGCCCGCAGCAGAGACGAAATCGAAGACGGAGCGCGTCGTCATCCGCGAATACGACGCCACGCGCAGCGCCGCGCTGTTCGCCGCCTGCGACTCCAACGGCGACGACCGCATGGACATCTTCGAGGCGCGCGCGGCCATGGAGAGCACCGGGTCCCCCACCGAGATCCAGTGGTATCGCCGGCTCGACCAGGACCGCGACGGCTACCTCAGCTGGCCCGAATTCGACCGCTTCTACCGCGACCTCGTGCAGAGCGGCAACTCGCTGCAGCTGACCCTCGCGCGCGGGCTCAAGGCATCGACCGAGATCGTGGCGCCGCGAGCCGACGCGACGCTGCGCGAGACGATCCGGCTGTTCGACAAGGACCAGGACCAGAAGCTCGACGCGCAGGAAGCGCAGGCGATGCTGCGATCGGTCGGTGCGCCGCCGCAGGCGTTCGGCATGCTGCAACTGCTCGACAAGGACCGCGACGGGAAGTTCGACGAGGCCGACCTCGAGCCGCACTGGAACGCGCTGCAGAAGAGCGGCGCGTTGCCGAAGGGCGGCAAGGCTCCCGGCGCGCAAGCTCTGGCGGCGCTCGACCTCGACGCGAACGGTTCCGTCAGCGCGCAAGAACTCGCGAGGGCCCTGCGCCGCATCGACCCGCAGCTCGAACGCTGGGCGCCGCAGATCCTCGCAGCGGCCGATGCCGACAAGGACGGCGTGCTGCGCGGCGCAGAGTTGTCCGCGCTCGAGAAGGAAGGCCTCCAGGGCATGGTCGAGCGCGGCGCGCGGCGATAAATCCTTCGCGGGTGACCCCACGGCACCCCGCAGGATCGTCCCGCCTCCGCCTCCTTCCGCTGCTTGCCGGACTGCTCGTCGCCGCCGCGACCTTCGCCCAGCAACCGGCCCAGCAATCGAGCGATGCCGCCGCGCGCGCCGCAGCCGATGCGGACGTTGCCGCAGCGCTCGCCGCGAAGGCGCGCGGCAAGAACCTCGAAGCCGCGCAGCGGTTCGCCGCCGCTGCGGTGCGCTATGCGAGCGTGACGTCGCCGACGACTTCGGACCGCATCGCGGCCGAGGGCACGGCCGAGATGGCGCTCTACGTCGCCGAACGTCTCGCCCCTGGCCACCGGGTCGACGAGACGCTGCTCCCGGCGTTGACGAGCCCGCTCGCGCAACAGGACGCGGCGTTCGCAGACCAGCTTCGGCTGTTCCTGCTCACCGACCGCGTCAGCGCAGGCGAGACCGCGCGCGCGAACGAGCACGCCGACGCGCTGTCCTTCGTGCGCGACCTGTGGATCTGCGGCCCGTTCGACAACGAGCGCGGCGCGGCATTCGGTCGCGAGCTTCCGGCCGAGGTTTCGTTCGACACGAACTCGACGTTCCCGGGCAAGCTGCGTCCGGTCGCGTGGCGTCGCTTCGAGGACAAGAACCGCCGCGGCGCGTTGCCGATCGGCGAGGCGCTGCGGCCTGCGGAGCAGGTCGCGTGCTTGTTCGCGTTCACCGTCGAGGCGAAGGTCGCAACGCACGCTGCGTTGCTCCTCGGAACCTCGGGCAGCTTCGTCGTGCGCTGCAACGGCGCGACGGTGGGCAAGCGCGACGCGGACCGCCGCTTCGCGTTCGACCAGGACGCGGTCGTGCTGCCGCTGCAAGCCGGACCGAACCTCGTGGTCGTCAAGGCGTGCCACCAGGAGAACGGCCTGTTCGTCGCGTCGTTCCGCGTGCGTAAGCCCGAAGGCGGCGCGCATCCCGATCTCGTCGTGACCGCCGATCCGGCGGCGATGGCGCGCGCTGCCTCGACGCAGCCGCGCGACGCGGACGCGGCCGTTCGCGCCTCGCTCGGCGCGCGTAGCCTCCTCACCGCCGAGCAAGCCCACGGCATGGATGCGCTGTGGCTGTCGCTGCTGTGGCTGCAGCGCGCGGCCGACCCCGAGAACGCACGCCGCGACCACCAGTTCGCGCAAGTGGCGGCCGCCGACCTGCCGGACCTGCCGCAAGCGCGCCTCGTGCTCGCGGCCACGCGCATCCGCAACGCGAAGACGAACGCCGAGCTCGACGAGAACGAACGGCGCGCCGACTACGAGTCGATCCTCGCGAAGGACCCGCAGCACGTCGAAGCGTTGGCGTTGCTCGGCAACCTCGTGATGACGACGACGGGCATGGCGGAGAAGGCAGCGGAACTGGCGCAGCGCGCGCTCGCCGTCGCGCCCGACCACGAGCCCTCGATGGGGCTGCTCGCGGAGGCGGATCGCCAACGCGGGCTCGACGCAGTCGCGGCGCGTCGCATGCGCGCGCACGCAGCCGATCGCAATGCATCGATCGACTTCCTGAGGCAGGCGATGTCCTCCATCGACAACGCCGGAGCTTCGGCGCGCTCGCTCGCGAAGGACGCGCTGCAACGCATCACGCAGAACAGCGGCGACGAACGCGACCACATGGCCGCCGCGTCGCGCTGGCTGCGCGAGGGCAACAAGGCCGCGGCGCTCGCGGCGCTGGACCGCGCCTACGAGCTTCGTCCGCTGTCGCGCCGCATCTACGAGATGCGCGCCAACCTCGCCGAAGCCGAAGGCGACCATGAGGGCGCGCTGACGCACTGGGCCGCATGGCTGTCGCTGTGCCCCGACGACGACGAGGCCCATGCGGCGCAAGCGCGCCTGCACGGGTTGCTGGGCCGCAAGGACGACCAGATCGAGGCGTTGCGCGCGGCGATCGAGTGCAATCCCAACCGCCGCGACGACCAGCGCTATCTCGAGTTCCTCGCCGCCGAGGCGACGCCCTTCCACCTCGCGTGGGAGATCGACGCGAAGGACCTGCGTTCCGTGCCGACGCCCGAGGAATCGGCCGCGAACAACGACGGCCTCTTCCACCTGCTGCGCCACCGAGTCGTGCAGGCGCACAAGAATGGCACCACGAGCCAGTACTGGCATGTGATGACGCGCGTGCTCACCGAGTCCGGCGTGCGCGCGCTGTCCTCGTGGCGCCTGCCCTACTACCCGGGCGACCAGCGCGGACGCCTGCTCGCGTGCACGGTGCACAAGGCCGATGGCACGAAGGAAGAACCCAAGCTCCGCGGCGCCGGCGTGTCGCTGCCGTCGCTGCGCCCGGGTGACATCGTCGAGATCAAGGGCCGCGTCGACGACCTCGCGCCGAGCTTCTTCGGCGAGTACTTCGGTCTTCAGCACTTCCTCGCCGCCGAGGACGGCTCCGCCGTGCACCGCTCGGAGCTCGTCGTGCTCGCCGAGCCGGGCCGCGACTACCGCCACCAGTGCGTGAACGGCGCGCCCGAGCCCGAGCAGAAGAAGCTCGACGACGGCACGATCGCCTACCGCGTCGCGATGTCGACGCTGCAACGCATCAAGCCCGAGCCCGGCCAACCCGACGCGAAGGAGCGCGCGCCGCTCGTGCGCTTCTCGACGTTCCGCGACTGGGACCACTTCGCGAGCTGGTGGTGGAACCTCATCCGCGGCCAGATGCAGACGACGCAGGCGATGAAGGACAAGGTCGCCGAGCTCACGCGCAACTGCACGACGCAGGAGCAGCGCATCGCCGCGGTCTACCAGTTCGTCTCGACCGACATCCGGTACGAGGCGTGGGAGTTCGGCGTGCACGGCTACAAGCCGTATGCGACGTCGGTGATCTACGAACGCCGCCACGGCGACTGCAAGGACAAGGCGCTGCTGCTGTGCGCGCTGCTGTCCGAGATCGGCGTGAAGGCGCACCCCGTCGTCATCTTCGCCGACGACATGCGCAGCGAAGATGACCTCGCGCTCGCGATGATCGAGCACTTCAACCACGCGATCGCCTACATGCCGGCTCAGGACGGCCGCGAAGCGATGTTCCTCGACGGCACCGCGACGCTGCACCCGATGGGCACGCTGCCGGAGATGGACCAGGGCGCGAAGGTCGTCGCCGTCGACGACGGCAAGGCGCTGCTCGTCGAAGTGCCGTGGACGACTCCCGAGCAGAACGACGACCGCATCCGCTGGGACCTCGAAGTGCGCGACGCGGACCTTCGCGGCACGCAGCTCGAGACGCCGACGGGCAACGCCGCGGTGCGCCTGCGCACCGAGCTCTCGGCCGAGCCCGCGCGCCGCAAGGAGAAGCTCGAACGCCAGCTCGTCGGCCGCTTCGGCTCGGTGCAGGTCGGCGAAGTGAGCGCGAGCGAACCGTTCGACCTCGCGGCGCCCGTGCGCCTGCAGGTCGGGTTCCAGCCGAAGGAGCTCGGCGCGAAGAACGGCGTGGAGTGGCAGCTGCCCTCCACCTTCGCCGAGGAGCCGCTCGCGCAGATCGTCGCGGAGCCCGAACGCACGACGCCGCTGCTGCTCGGCGTGCCGCGCGGCGACACGCGCACGGTCGCCTACAAGCTGCCGCCTGGCTACCGACCCAAATCACTGCCGGAGCCGGTCTCGGAGGACGGCCCGTTCGGCGCGTTCTCGATGCGTTGGCGGCTCGAAGGCGACTCCGTCGTCGTCGACCGAACGCTCGCGCTGCGTTCACCGCGCGTCGAGCCGAAGGACTACGCGGCGTTCCGCGACTTCGTTTCCTCCATGCGCGCTGCGGACTCGCAGCGCATCGTCTTGCTGCAGGAGGGCCGCTGATGCTCGCTTCCCTGCTGGTGAAGGGAGCGCGCGCGCTCGTCCTCGTCCTGTCGTTCGCGCCTCTCGCCGCGGCACAGGATCCCGAACTGCCGCTCGCGCGCGCGTTGATCCTCGCGCTCGCGCCCGAGAACGACGACGCCGACGCGCGCACCAAGGACCTGCTGCGCGCGGCGCTCGCGGCGCCGCGGTCCCCCGCCGCTGCCGCGTTGGTCGCGGCGACGGACCCGGATCGCTACGAACTCGCAGACCCGAGGGCCGTGCTCGCGATCCTCGACGAGGACCGCGACAGCGTGCGCCACGGCCTCCTACAGATCGAACTCGACGACCTGCGCAACGACATGAACGCGCGCGTCGGCAAGCCGGAGCGCGCAATCGACGCGGGCTTCGCGACGAGCATCGCGGTGGTCGGACCGTTCGGCGATGCCGGCAGCCGCTTCCTGCGCGTGCCATTCGCGCCGGACGCAGGCTTCCCCGCGATGGGAACCAAGCTCACTGGTCGCTTCGGCGAAGTGACGCCGCGCGTGGCCGAGCGGAAGGACCCGATGGCCGGGCTACGACTGCGCGTCAACGCGGCGAACTCGGACGGTTGCTTCTACGCGCTCTGGCGCGTCGACGCAGCCGAAGCGACCGAGGGATTCCTCGAAGTCCGCTACGAAGGTCCGATGCTCGCGCGCATCGACGGCATCGACGTCGGCTCCTACGAGCTGCTCGACCCGTCGAACCGCGGCGCGGCGGTGCACTGGTTCCCCATCCGGCTGTCGCGAGGCCAGCACGAGATCGTCGTGAAGACCGGCGACTCCAGCGGCTCCGACCTCTGGGTGCGGCTCTGCGACGGCAACGGCCTGACGTTGCCGCAGGCGAAGCAGATCCCGGCCGACGCCCCGCGCACGTCCGTGCCCGCGGACGACCCGCGTGGCTCCGGTTCGATGCGCACGAGCGCTGTCGCATTCGCCAGCGCCGCCGAACAGGCGAGCGGCGACGACCGCGCCGTGCTGCGCATTGCCGCCGCGGCCGAGCACAAGCGCATGCGGCTCCACGACGAATCGCTGCGGCTCCTGATGTCGCTGCACGACGAGGCCCCCACGGATCCCACGGCGAAGCTCGCGCTCGCCGAGCTCTGGACGCGCGCCACGGAGTTCCCCGACGAGATGCGCAATGCGCGCGCCCGTGAACTGCAGAACGCAGCCACGCAGGAACTGCCCGAACTGCACGCGGCTGCGTTGCTGGCGCGCGTGAAGAAACTCGAGGACCAGGACCAGCGCGAGCAGGCCCTGCGCCTGTTGCGCAAGGCGATCGACGGCAAGCGCGCGGGACCGAAGGTGTTCGACGTGTGTCGCTCGGTGCTGCGGAGCCTGCGGTTCGAAGCCGAGCTGCCGGCGTTGTACGAGCAGTGGCGCGCAGCCTGCCCGGGCGATCCGGCGCCATTGTTCGAGCTCGCGGAACGCTTCGAGGAACTCGGCGCGAACGACAAGGGGTTCCAGCTCCGCGAGGAGGCCCGCCGCACACGGCTAGGCAACGCGTTCCTCGCGCGCGGGTGCGTCGAGAGCGCGATCGAACTCGGTCGCATCGACGACGCAGCGCGCATCGTCGAGGAGACGGCCGCTGCCATGCCTCCCGCTTCGTCCGCGAGCGAGCTTGCCGAACTGCGCCTGCGTCTCGCCGAGGCCCGCAACGACGCGGCCTTGCGCAGCGCCGCGATCGAGCAGATCGGCAACCCCGAGCAGGCCTATCCGAGCCTCTACTCTCGCATCGCCGACATGCACATCGCTGCCGGCGACGATGCAAAGGCGCTGGCCGCGATCGAAGCGAGCTTGAAGCTCGACTCCGACCAACCGGCCCTTCGCCGCGTGCGCGAGGCCCTCGGCGGCCCCGCGCGCGAAGGCGCGGACTTCGCGCGCTTCCGCCGCGACGGCGACGCGGCGATCGCCGCGTTCCAGAAGGGCGCGAACGAAGAAGGCGCGTCGACGAGCCTGTTGATCGACCAGCGCATCGTCGAGCTGCTGCCCGACGGCTCCGCCCTCGTCGAGATCCACGAGCTGCGCTCCGTCAACGACCTGCAAGGCGTCGAGGCGCTGCGCTCCGCGGATCCGCCTGCGCGAGCAGACGAGTTGCTGCTGCTGCGCACGGTCGGCAAGGACGGCAAGACCTACGTGCCGACGCGCGTCGAAGGCGGCTTCTCGATGCCGCGCCTCGAGCCGGGCTCGTTCGTCGAGTGGCGCTACCGCGAACGCACGGGCGCGCCGGGCGCCGATCCGCTGCAGCTCGAGAACTTCCTGTTCGCGTCGCAGCAAGAGGCCCTCTACCTCAGCGAATGGGTCCTCATCGCGCCCGACAAGGGCCGCGGTGAACTGCGCACGCGCAACCTCGTCTGCGAACGCGAGACGATCGCGCTCGACGGCGGCCGCACGGCGACGATCCTCCGCCGCACGAACGTCGCGCGCATGCCGCAGGAGACGTCGACGCCGCCGAGCGAGAGCATCCTGCCCATGGCCGGCTTCGGCGAAGACGCCGCGTCGTGGGCCGAGTTGCGCGACATGCACGCCAACCTGCTGGCGCGCACGCGCACGACGCCGGTGCTCGAGCAGTTCGTCGCGACGATGTTCGCCGACAAGGCGAGCGACGCGCAGCGAATCACCGCAGCGTGGGAGTTCTGCCAACGCGACATCGGCGACGGCGAGGCGAGCAACGCCACCGAGATCCTGCTGCGCAAGAAGGGCAACCGCTTCCTGCTGCTGGTCGGCCTCCTGCGCGCAGGCGGAGTCCCGATGGACTTCGCCGCGAGCGAGTCGGCGCGCTTCGAGCTCACGGGCCAAGGCGTGCCGCTGTTCGCCGACGGTTCCGACGCGCGCGTGCCCACGGTTCGCCTGCGGCCGCGCGACGGCGCGAGCACGTGGCTGTTCGCGGACTCGCCGCGGCACTGGCCGATGGGCGTCGTGCCCGCCCACCGCGGCGGCGCGCGCGCCTTCGTGCTGCGCGACGACTCCTACGAGTTGCTGCGGCTGCCTGCGCCTGACAGCGCGGTGCAGGATCTCGAGGTCTCGGGCGAATGCGCGTTCGAGCCGACGACGACGAAGCTGAAGGCCGTGGTGCATCTGCACGGACAAGCGGGCTTCAGCGTCGCGGACCAGGTGCGCAAGGCTCCGGCAGACCGGCAGAAGCTCGCTGCGCGCCAGATCGCGCAGCAGTTCCTGCAAGGCTGGCGCATGCGCAACGCCGCGTGCATCGGCCTCGAGCCTCCGGGCCAGGAACTCAGCATCGAGGTCGAGGCGACGGGACCCGCGGCGCAAGCATCCGGCGAAGGCCGGTTCCTCGCGGCGCTGCCGATGCCGACGATGTCGATGCGCGCGAGCTTCGGCGACCGCGACGAACGCACGCTGCCGCTGCAGATCGACACCGACCTGTGGTTCCGCCATCGCGTGCGGCTCACCGCGGGCGATGGCCGTCGCTTCGGCGCGCTGCCGCCGCCGTCCACGTTCTCGTTCGGTCCGCTCGACTACCAGCTCACGCTGTCGAAGGACGGCGATGCGGTCGTCGCGACGCGCTCCGTGCGCCTGCGGCCCGGCACGATCGAGCCCGCGCTCTACGCGGACTGGATCCGCGTGCTCGCGGCGATCGACCAGCGCGAGGAGCAACGGCTGGAGATCCTCGGCAAGCCGACCGCGCCGAAGTGAACCACCTCGCGCACCTTCGCCTGTCGCCGCCCGACCCGCACTGGAGGTTGGGCGCGCTGCTCGGCGATTTCGTGCGCGGAACGGATCTCTCGGCGCATCCTGACGGCGTGCGCCGCGGCATCGAATTGCACCGCGCCATCGACGCGTTCACGGACGCGCACCCGGTGTTCGCGCAGAGCCGGCGACGCATCGACGGACCGCTGCGCCGATTCTCGGGCGTGCTCGTCGACGTGTTCTACGACCACTTCCTGCTGCGTCGCTGGGACGAACTCGGCCACGGCGCGCTCGCCGCGGCGTTCGCGCGCGATGCCTACGACTTGCTGCGGGAGCATCGCGACCTGCTGCACGGCGACATCCGCACGCACCTCGACCGCATGATCGAGAACCGCTGGCTCGAGAAGAGCGCAGACATCCACGGCGTGCGCACGGTGCTCATGCGCATCGCGATGCGCATGCGGCGCGAGGTCGCGCTCCAAGGCGGAGCCGAGTTGCTGCGCCGCGACTACGACGCGTTCGCGGCCGACTTCGACAGCTTCTGGCCGGACGTCGAGCAGTTCGCACGCGCGAAGTGCGGCTTCGTCGCCGCGGACTGACGCGAAGGCGAGGGATCGCAGACCGGAAGGCGAGCGAGTCGCTCCGCTTCGCGCGCCAGGCCGCTGGATTTCGCATGTCCCCGAAACCGGGGCACGCGCGAAGTGCGGAGCCTCTTGCGCGAAACCGCGATGGCATTGCGGATTGCGCGTCCCTGTCCTGCGGTGCGCGACAACAAGGCCCCGTCGACTTCACTCGTCGTCCTTTGAGGCCTCTCACTCGAGGCCCGACTCCTTTGCGGACTGCTTATCCCAACATGCACAGGCTCGCTCGTTTGCTGATCCCGGCGCTCTGCCTTCTTGCCTCGCTGCTCTCCGTCGCGGAGGCGCGCGCGCAATTGACCGCCGTCGGTCCCGTGGACCCAGCCCACGGCTTCCCCACTTCCTACACGGACTCGCAGAACACGCAGCTCAACCTCTGCCTCAACAATTCGGGCATGTGCTTGCTGACGCAAGCGGTCGAGCTCGTGAACCCGGCGTTGCCGTTCCCCGCCAACTACGGCGGCACGTTCCCCAGCGAGGCGTTCTACTGGGCCGGCAGCGCGACGCTGACCACGAACGGCGGCGGCCAGGCGCTGCTGATCATGGCGCTCGAAGCAGCCTTCCTGAACGGCATCGTCATCCCCGGCGAGCAGGTCACGTTCGGCCGCCTGCGCGTGCGCGTCGACAACTGCGTGCCCGGCGCGGTCTACACGATCACCACGCCCTACGGCACGATCTACCAGACGGCGACGTCGGCAGGACGCCGCGGCATCAACTTCACGCAGGACATCGGGTTCGTTCCCGGAGACTTCAACCTCGCGCTGAACGGCGGCATCGGCCCGTTCCTGCGCTGGGACAGCGGCCTCCCGCTCGTCGACGCGCAAGGCAACCAATACATCGGCGACCCCGCGATCCTGCACACGGTCACCGGCAGCCCCGTCGGCGCGAACTACTTCCAGATCGAAGGACCGGACGTAGGCGGCCCGGGCGTCAACGTGATCCGCACGGACCTGTTCTCGATCATGGGCATGGCCGCCGCGGAAGTGCCGCCGGTTGCGAGCTTCACCGTCGCGCCTGCGGTCGGCATCGCGCCGCTGCCGGTCACGTTCACGAGCACGTCGACCGGAACGGTCACCGATGTGCTGTGGAACTTCGGTGACGGCACGTCGTCGACGCTGCCGGTCGCAAGCCACGTCTATGCGACGGCTGGCATCTACGACGTCACGCTGACGGTCACCGGCCCTGGCGGCACGCATACGACGCAGCAACCCGGCGCCGTCGTCGTCTCGGAGCCGGTGCTGCCTCCGGTCGCAGCGTTCACGGCGACGCCTGCCTCGGGGCAAGTGCCGCTCTCGGTCGCGTTCGCGAGCACGTCCACGGGCACGATCACGAGCTACGCGTGGTCGTTCGGCGACGGCGCGACGTCGACGCTTCCGAACCCGACCTACGTCTACCCGACGGCGGGCACGTTCACGGTCAGCCTCACGGTCACGGGCCCCGGCGGCTCGAACACGTTGACGCGGTCGGGCCTCGTCACCGTCAACGCGCCGCCGCAACCGCCGACACCGACGCTTGCAGCGCCGACGCCGGGCACGGCTGGTGTGGTCAACTCGTTCGCCATCACCGGCGTCACGCCGGGCGCGAACATCACCTTGCTGATGGGCTCGGCTACGGGCCGCAGCGTCGTCACGATCGCAGGTCGCCGCGTCACGACGGGGTTGTCGCAGCCGACGACACTCGGCAGAGGCGTGGCCGGAGCGGACGGTCGCGTGACGCTCAACATCGCGATCCCCGCGAACCTGCGGAACCGCACGCGCTTCCTGCAGGCCTACGACGGCACGAGCTTCCGGCTCACCAACGTCGTCCGCGAAGTCTTCTGACCTGAGCCTGACGATCGCACCAACGAGCCCTGTCGGGGACGATCCGGACGGGGCTCGCTTGCGTTGGCGAACCGCGGCACGCGCCGAGTCCCCGAGCATCGACGCAAAGGGCGCTGCGTCGACGCGAACGCGAGTATGGCGCGCAAGCAGGGAGCCTGCGAAGGCCCCTGACCGCGCGCTCAGCCGAGGACGTCGCGCAGCAGCAACTGCAGACGGCGCTTCGCGTCCGCGGTGATGCGGTCCTTGGCCGTCATCACCGAGTGCGCCATGCAGCCCTTCGCCGTGATCGCAGCGGGCGCGGCGGCGAGGAGGCGCGCAGCCTCCACCACCGTGCGACGCGCGAGGCTCGCGTTCTTCTGCACGACCGCGACGACCTTGCTCACGTCGACGTCGCCTTCGGTCTCGTGCCAGCAGTCGTAGTCGGTGACGAGCGCGACCGTCGCATAGGCGATCTCGGCTTCGCGCGCGAGCTTCGCCTCCTGCAGGTTCGTCATCCCGATCACGTCGCAGCCCCAGCTGCGGTAGAGCCGCGACTCGGCGCGCGTCGAGAAGTGCGGGCCCTCCATGCAGACGTAGGTTCCGCCGTCGTGCGCCGTGGCGCCCGCGGCCTTCGCGGCCTGCAGCGCGAGCTTGCGCAACGGCTCCCACACGGGATCCGCGAAGTGCGCATGCGCGACGCAGCCGTCGCCGAAGAACGTGGACTCCTCGGTGCGTCCGCGGGTGCGGTCGAGGAACTGGTCGACGAGCACGAAGTGCCCCGGCACCAGCTCCGCCTTCAGCGAACCGACCGCGGAGATGCCGAGCACGCAGTCCATGCCGAGCTGCTTCATCGCGTGCAGGTTCGCGCGGAACGGCAGTTCGTTGGGCGCGATGCGATGCCCGCGGCCGTGGCGCGGCAGGAACGCCATGCGCACGCCGTGGAGATTGCCGGTGATCAACGCGTCCGACGGCATGCCGAACGGCGTCTCGACGACCACTTCCTTGCGGTCCTGCAACTCCGGCAAGTCGTAGATGCCCGACCCGCCGATGATCCCGAGAGTCCGTTCGCTCATGCGTCGAAGTCCTCGTCCATGCCCGATTCCCACGGCGTCGCGGCGCGCTCGTCGCGCTGCCGCGAGGGTCCGCGATCGTCGCGCTGCCGCGAAGGCCCGCGCTCGTCGCGATACGGCCGCGGGCCGCTGCGACGCGGATCCGCGTAGCCGCCGCCCTCGCCGCCTTGCACGCGTTGCTCGTCGCGGCCGCGGTAGCGCGCGCCGCCGTAGCTGCGCTCGCCCTCGGGCCTGCCGCCACCGCGCGCACGACGGTCGCCGTCCTCGCTGTAGTAGGGCGGAGCGAACAAGCGCTTCAGCAACATCGTCGCGTAGGCGCCGCGCGGCAGCGAGAACGACAACGTCGCCTTCACGCGCTCCTCGTGCAGGTCGTCCGGCTCGAGCTTGACGTCGCTGAGGTCCTTCGGCTTCACGAACACGAGGCGCGGCTCTTCGCGCCAGATCATGCCGGGCACCTGGTTCTCGGCGAAGTTCGACGGGAACAGGCCCGCGTTCTCGAGCTCCTGCCGCATCGCATTCTTGAACGGCTCGCTGCCGCCCGCGCCCTCGGGGCCGAACAGCGGCGTCTCCATCGCCAGGAGCTTCTGTTCGCGCTCGGGATCGAGGTACTTCCACGCCATCAAGTCGCCCGCGAGCGTCGTGATGCGCAGCCGCTGCGCCGAGTTGACGCCACCGCGCAGCATGAGGCTGACCGCGCGGTTCCAGAGAAACGACTGGTAGGCGAACGAGTGGATGACGCGCAGGCGCAGCGGCAGGAACTCCAGCGCGGTGCGGAAGTCCTGCGGATGCGCGCAGAGGTGCTCGAACATCGGCTGGTAGACCGGCCCGCGCGCAGTGCGCAAGCACGCCTCCCAGTCGCCCCAGAGCTTCTGCAACGCCGCCTTGAGCTTCACGTCGCCCGTGATCGCGCGAGGCGACGGCGCGGCGATGAGCTGATGCAGGGCCTGTTCGTAGTCGCCGCGCAGCACCTGCAGCATGGCGAAGCCCTGGCCGTGACGCAGGCAGCCGAATCGCTGGTCGTCGAAGTAGTTCGGGAACCCCGTCTTCTGCAGCGACGGCAGGCTGCGCCGGACCTGCGCCGCCTCGAACGGCTTCAGGTCGCGCAACACGATCGTGAACGCGTTGCCGCGGCTCATGCGGCTGTTGATCGGTGCCGCGGCGCGGCCGAGCGGCGTGAGGCGCAGCCCAGGCTCGCGCCACTCGAACGCGCGACCGGCGATGCTGATGTGCTGCTCGGTGATGCCCTGGCGGTCCTTGAGGCCCGCGTAGGCGATGTTCGCGCGGTCGATCTCGCCGACGGTGCAGATGCGCGAGAGCGCCTCCTGCGTCGAGAGCTTCTCCTTCTGCAGCAGGTGCACGAAGTGCTCGCCGCCCGGATCGGGCCGGAACTCGAGCAGCTCGCGCACGCGGAAGTCGTCAGGTGTCACTTTGATCCGCATCTCATTGCCTCCGCATCCGTGCTGCGCCGAAGTTCGCAACCTTGTCCAAAGCCCGCTGCAGGTCTGCTGGCAGCGGCGCCTCTGCCTCGACCTCGCTGCCGTCGAGGTCCGTGAACGAAACACGGCGCGCGTGCAGGAACATGCGTTCCAACAGCGGCCGTTCCTGCAGCCCGGGCCGCAGCTTGTATCCGCGCTTCAGCTGCGACAGCAGCAACGGCGCGGATCCGTAGTCGACATCGCCGACGATCGAGTGGCCGATCGACTGCATGTGCACGCGCAGCTGGTGCGTGCGCCCGGTCTCGGGCTCGAGCCGCACCAACGTGTGCCGTGCGAACGCCTGCTCCACGAACACGTTCGTGCGCGCCTCGCGGAACCCCTCACGCGCGCGCGGCGACGACAGCATCTTGCCGGGGCGACGGGGATCGGGACCGAGGAACGCGTCGACCGTGAGGTCGTCGCGGATCAGCGCGCCGTGGACCAGCGCGACGTAGGTCTTGTGCACCTTGCGCTCGCGGAACTGCACGTCGAAGTGACGGGCCGCATCGACGCCCTTCGCGAGCACGAGGCACCCCGAGGTGTCGCGGTCGAGGCGATGGACGACGCGCAGGTCCGCGTCCGGGCGCAACGACGGCAGGCGGCCGTGGATGCCCGCGTCCTCGCCCGTCCGGTCGGGCACCACGGTCTCCCCCGCCGGCTTGTCGACGACGAGCGCGCTCGCCGTCTCGAGGAGCACCGGCAGCGGCGCTTCCCCTTCCTCCGACCGACGGTGCGGGACGAGTTCCGTCTCGTCCGCGCGCACCTCGACGTAGGCGAACGGCGACAACCGCGTCTGCACGCCGCCGTCCATGCCGTTCACGAACACCTTCCCGCGCGCGACCAGAGAGCGCAGCGCGGCGCGATCCACGGACGGGTAGCTCACGGCGAGGAAATCCAACAGGTGGATCCCAGCCATGGTCTCGGCGACCGTCAGGGCATGGCGCGCGGAAGTGGACAAAGGCCGAGCAGCGTAACCCTTTTGGCCAACGCGACAACGGCCGACCTGTGGATAGTTCCCCCCGGTCGACCGAACATCCGGACACGCCGTCGCCAACGGACGTTGGGTCGCATGCCCCGTCGTGCCGAAAAGACGAACCGATGCGTTGCTCGGTCGTCATCCCCTGCCTCGGTCGCGCGGACCTCACGCGCGCGTGCCTGCTGAGCCTGTTCCGGCAGTCCGACGGCCACGCCCTGGAGATCCTGCTCGTCGACAACGCCAACGACCCCGCGACGCAGGAACTCGCGCGCCTCGACCCGCGCATCACCGTGCTCGTCGAGCCGCAGAACCGTGGGTTCGCGGGCGCCTGCAACCGCGGCATCGCGCGCGCAACCGAGCCCTTCGTCCTGGTGCTCAACAACGACACGCAGGCGGCCCCGTCGCTGCTCACGAACCTGCACCGCGCGCTGTGCAGCGACCCGCGCATCGGCTTCGCGGCCCCGATCAGCAACCGCGTGAAGGGCAGCGCGCGCGTGCCCGTCGGCGAGCTCGGCAGGACCGCCGAAGGCCGCGAACAGATCGAACTCGAGCTGCATGGCTGCGAAGGAATCGTGCAGGACGTCGACTCCGTGTCCGGCCTGTGCCTGCTCGCGCGCCGCGAGACCTGGCGAGAACTGTCGGGATTCGACGAACGGTTCTCCCCCGGCAACTACGAGGACGACGACCTGAGCCTGCGCGCGCGCCTGCGCGGATTGCGGCTCGTGATCGCGCGCGACGCGTTCCTGCACCACGAAGCGCACCAGACGTTCACCGCGCTGGGCATCGCGATCGCCGACGAGGTGCGTCGCCAGCACGCCGTGTTCGCCGACAAGTGGCAGCACGATCCCGCGGGCCGCGCGACGCTGGCGGCCATGCGCAACGACTGGGGCAAGGCGGCCCTGTCCGCGATGGCCGCGCAGCGCATCCATCCCGACTGGCCCGACGCCGACCACATCCTCGCGCGCTGGAGCCAGCAGAACGGCGACTGCGCGCGCGCAGCGACGCTCTACGCGCGGTTCCTCTCGAACTGCCCCGCGAGCGCCGACGCCGTCGTGCAACTCGGCAACAGCCTGCTGGCTTCGGGACGCGCCGCCGAGGCGCGCTCGCTCTGGCGCAGCGCGCTCGCGTCGTGCTGGTTCCCCGCGGAGCAAGGGCGCGAACTGCTCGTCCGCCTCGGCGACCTCGCGCGCAAGGACGGCGACGTCGAGACCGCCTCGTGCGACTTCGAGGCCGCGCTGCGGCTGTCGCCGGAGGCCCCCTCGGTCTTGAACCACCTCGGCGCGGTGCGCATCGAGCAACGTCGATTCGAGGAAGCGCTGCCGTTGCTCGAAGCCGCGGCGGAGGCAGGCATCGCGCTCGCGCACACGAACCTCGGCATCTGCCACTTCCAGCGCGGCGACAGCACGCGAGCGCTGCAGCACTTCGCGCTCGCGGCGCAGCAGCTGCCGAACGACCCGACGGCGCAGGCGAACTACGCCATGGCGCGCGCGGCAAGCGCGCGCTGAAGCGCGTCGCTCGCGGGGACCGCGCACAGCTCGTCGACGATCGACTCGATCGGCTGCGACGGAGCGAAGCCGATGCATGAGCGCAACCGCTCGAGGCACGGCACACGACGCTGCGGATCGACGAAGCCCTCGGGGAACACGCGTTCGTGCGGCACCAGCACGATCGGCGACGTCGATTGCGTCGCGCGCTTCACGAGGCGGGCGAGTTCGAGCACGCGCACCTCGCGGTCGCTGCCGACGTTGAACGTCCCGCCGTGCGCGCGCTCGGACGCGAGCAGCATCACCAAGGCATCGACGACTTCGCGAACGTGCGCGAAGCAGCGCGTCTGCGCGCCGTCGCCGTAGACCGTGATCGGCCGGCCTTGCTGCGCCTGCGCGACGAAGCGCGGCAGCACCATGCCGTATGCGCCCGACTGCCGCGGACCGACGATGTTGAACAACCGCGCCACGACGACGCGCAGCCCGTGCTGCAGCGCATGCGCGCGCGCGAGCCATTCGCCCATCGCCTTGGCGCACGCGTAGCCGCCGCGCAGGTTGCCGGTCGCGCCGGGCTGCACGGCGTCGGTCTCGCGGAACGGTGGCGCAGAGTCGCCGTAGACCTCGCTCGACGACGCGATCAGGATCGGCACTCCGTTGTCCTTCGCCGCCTCGAGCATGACCTCGGTGCAACGCAGGTTGCCGCGCATGACGTCGAGCGGCTTCTGAGCAAGGCGCTGCACGCCGACCATGCCCGCGAGGTGGAACACCGCGGCGGCATCCGCAGCGCGCGCCGCGACCGCAGGCTCGGCGACGGAGCCGACGGTGACCGACAACCGCGCGTCGCCGCGAACCGCCGCGAGATGCTCGAGCGAACCCGACGAGAGGTCGTCGACCACGTGCACGTGACGGCCGAGTTCGAGCAACCGTTCGACGAGGTGCGAGCCGACGAACCCGGCGCCGCCGGTGACCGTGATCCGCCCCTCGGGCAGGCCCGCGAAGAGGCCCGCGCGCTCCATGGGTTCTTCGTGCGGAGCGCGTGCGGAACGGACGGTCATCGGGGCGGGATTAGAACGTCCGCCGCGAGTTCGCGCGACGGGCTGCCTGCTCGGACGGAGCGCGTCCCGTCGTATTCCCGCGGGATGAACGCCCGCGACCTGCGACTGCGAGACCTCGACGTCGGTGCGCGGAGTGTCGACGTCCGTTGTGCTTGGACCGCAGCTCCGCGACCGTGCGGATCCGCCCGATCCATCGCGCCTCGATCAGCGGAACCGCTGCCGCGAACGCATCGAGTCGATCTCGGCGCGCAGCTTCTTCACCTCTTCGCGCAGGGCCTCGACCTCCGCGCGCAAGGCCTCGACTTCGCTGCCCGCAACGGGCGGAACCTGCTGCCCGTCGGGCTTGCGTCCGTCGCGAGCGCCCTCGACGAGGGCCGCGCGCAACGCGGCCGCCGGCAGGAACCCATCGTGGCGGAACGAGACCTCGCCGCCGCGCACGATCTCGACCGCGGGCAACCGCGCGAGCCGCTTCTGCTCGAGCAACTCCGGCTCCGCGGCCCGGTCGACGTAGACGACGACGTAGCCCGGCAACGCCGACTGCACGACGTCGCGATCGATCGCGCGCAACTGCGACTGCGTGCCCGCCTCGCGCTCGTCCCCGTAGACGACGAACGCGGCAAGGCCGGATTCCTCTGCGGCGGCCATCGCGGCGTCGTAGTCGCGCAGGACCGGCGCCGACTCGCGCGCTGCGCGCTTGCGTTCGCGCGCGGGCGCCTCGGCAGCCTTTGGCGGCGCCACGGAGAAGTCGACCTCGACTTCGCGCTCCTCGCCTCCGCGCGCGAGGACGAACGCGAGCTTGCCGCCGCGCTGCGAGGCAACCAGCGCGTCCTCGAGTTCCTGCAGCGTCGCGATCGCCTTGCCTTGCACGCGCCGCAGCACGTCGCCTTCCTGCATGCCGGCGCGCGCAGCGGCCGAGTCCTCGACCACGCGCGTGACGCGCAGCGCACCGCCTTGCTCCGTCACGGCGATCCCGAGCGTGGGGCGCGGCGGCTGCGGCGACGACTCCTGCTCCACGGCAGGAACCGGCGGCCTGCCCTTCTCCGGCGCCGCATCGGGATCCGCGGGTTCGGCCGGGACGCCGCCGCCTTGCGGCTTCTCGCCGAGCGTCACGGCGAGGGTCAGTTCCTTGTCTTCTCGCAGCACGCGGATCGCAACCCTCTGGCCTGGGCGCGTGGCGCTCATGGCCTTCACCAGCGTCGGCAGGTCCGGGGTCTCGGTCGTGTCGAGCGCGAGGATCACGTCGCCGGCCTTCATTCCCGCGGCCTCGGCCGGCGAGCCCGGCACGAACTCGCGCACGCGCGGCGCGTCGTGCTCCGGATCGAGGTAGACGCCGAGCCAGCCGTCGACGAGGACCGGCATGGCGACGAGCACGGACAACAGCCAGGAAGCGAGTTTGGGCATCATGGGGACGGGGCTCCTGCTGCGCGGTCGGCGCAGACGAAGATCGGCAAGGTAGGCCGGTCGGGTTGACGCAGAACGCACCACAACGGCCCATGCCGCCGAAGATTCCGGAGCCAGGAACAAGACTCTTGACCGCACCGAGGTCGGTCCCTAGAAAGTTCGCCCCCAAGCCCCCTTCGTCTAGCGGCCTAGGATCCGTGGTTCTCAGCCATGTGACAGGGGTTCAAATCCCCTAGGGGGTACCAATCGCCCGGCAGGTTCGCCTGCCGGGCGTTTGCCTTTTCTGGAGGTCGACTGCGATGGCGTGGTTCCGCCGCGAAGACCAGGAAGACCGCGAGCTGCACGGCCTGTCGCCCTGGGCCGCGCACAGCCGTTCCGCCGGCGGCCGCCGCATGCCGGAAGAAGAGGACCCGCTCCGCACCGCGTTCCAGCGCGACCGCGACCGCATCATCCACAGCACGGCCTTCCGCCGGCTGCAGGGCAAGACGCAGGTCGTCGCCGCATTCGAGGGCGACCACTATCGTTCGCGCCTCACCCATTCGCTCGAGGTCTCCCAGATTGCGCGCAGCGTCGCCAACGCGCTGCGCCTCAACAGCGACCTCTGCGAGGCGATCGCGCTCGCGCACGACCTCGGCCACCCGCCGTTCGGCCACGTCGGCGAACACGCCCTCGACGAGCTCATGCAAGGCCACGGCGGCTTCCGCCACAACGCGCAAGGCGCGCGCGTGGTCGACCGCATCGAAGACCGCTACGGCTCGGGCCACGGCCTCAACCTCACACTCGCGCTCCGCCGCAGCTTGTTGAAGGGCAAGGTGCCGGACGGGTTCCCGCTCGCGAGCGACCTGTTGCCGAAGCAGCCGCCGCCGCTCGAAGCCCACGTCGTCGACTACTGCGACAAGATCGCCTACCTCGCGCACGACCTCGACGACGGACTGCGAGCCGCCATCTTCGAAGTGGACGCCGCGCGCGAGCTACGGCTCTGGAAGGAGGCCGAGGCGCTCGTCGGCTCGCAGTTGCGCCACCGCGTCGTGAGCCGGATCACGGGCCTGCTCACCACCGACCTCGTCGAGACGACCGAGGCGGCGCTGCGCCATCGACACCCGAAGGGGGAGCCGCCGCGCATCAAGCACTCCGACGCGTGCACCGTGTCGGCCAACGAACTGCTCGAGTTCCTGCGCGAACGCTTCTACCGCAATGAGAAGGTGCTCACGGTGATGAACGAAGGCGCGGCGCAGATCCGCACGCGCTTCACCGAGCTGCTGGAGAAGCCGTCGCTGCTGCCCGACGCGCACAGGAAGCGCATCGAGCAGGACGGGCTGCGCCGCGTCGTCTGCGACTACATCTCCGGCATGACCGATCGCTATTTGATGCGCCGCGCGTGAATTCGCTCACGACACGCGCGCATCACTGCTGACGGAAGAGCCAGACGAAGCCGGTTCGGATCTGCTTGCAGAACGTCTCGCGCTCGGAGTCCAGTGCGTCGTATCCCGCTCGCCACGCAGACAGTTCTGCTTCGTCGTTCGACTGTGGCAACTTGCTCATGTGCTGCTTGCGCTTGGCTTGCCACAGGGCGAGTTTCGCCATCGCATCTGCTTCCGAGATGTCGTCGGGCAGTTGGTTGACCACGACACAGTCGCCGACCAGCAAGTCCAACTTGCCGTCACCGTCGACGTCGTCGACGTGGATGCGCGTCGAGCCCTGCGGCCCGCGAAGGTGCGCGTCGCCGAACACGTCGGGCTCCGCATGCGGATTGTCGACGGGCGCCACGAGCGTGACGCGCAGCGCGAACTTCGGCGAGGTCTTGGAACCGACGTTTCGCATCAAGAACACGCCGCCGCCCTCGGAACCGCTCAGCAAGTCGAGATCGCCGTCCGCGTCCCAGTCGACCAGGAACGGATCGCTGTGCATGTGCACCGCGAGTTCACCTTCCGCGGGCAACGACTCCGAGACAGCCGCGAACGAGCCCTTGCCGTCGCCGCGGAACCACGCGAAGGTCCCTGCGAAGTTGCCCGTAACGAGATCGGGCGAGCCGTCGCCGTCGAGGTCGGCGACAAACTGCCGGGTGCAGATACGTGCGATGTCGCGATCCTCAGCCCCTTCAGGGACGGCGAGGATCAGCGGATTGCCGTCGCTGCCGCGCAAGGTCTCGATCGGTCCGTAGCGCCCCTCCCCGAGACCGGGCGCGAAGTGGAACAGACCTGCCATCGACTTCTCCTTCCGCGAATAGCTGCCGGAGAGCACGTCGAGGCGACCATCCTGGTTGACGTCCACCAACTGTGGCGTCGAGGAGGTGCATCACCAGACGTCGGGGAACTCGGCGACCGCGCCGCCGGCTTCGAGCCACGCGCGCGGCGCGAACTTGCCTTCGCCGAGTCCGCGATGCACTGCGACCTTGCCTTTGTGGAACTGGCCCACGAGCAGGTCTTTCCTGCCGTCGCCGTCGATGTCGGCCCAGCACGGCGACGCGTAGCCAGGAGCCTCGACGGAGATCGGCACGCCGTCCGTCTCCATCCGCACCGGCGCGTGGAAGCGAGGCTCTTGCGGGAACGCGACGAGGGCCGCGACGAGGATCGAAGAGGAAATCAACACGAAGGATGCTCCGCGCGCCGAATCTGGTGCCGACGCTGGCGGGCCAGCATAACGAACAACGTGGACCCGCGACGCAACACGATCACGCGAAGGCGCGGCGAGCGGTCTACAGGGGCCGCCTTGGCCTCAGGCCTTCGGCTTCTCGAACACCACCACGGAGTCCATCGGCGAGGTGCGGTCTGCGCCCGAGATCCACGAACGCAGCGTTGCGACGAACATTCGCAACGGCGAACGACGCGGCACTGTCGTGGCGTCGTCGCAGCTCGCGACGACCTCGAGGCCCGCAGCGCGTCCGATCTGCTCGAGCAACGCGCGCGGATACGGACGCACGTGCGTCGGGTCGAGCCAGAACACTTCCTCGAGCACGATGCGATTGCGCACGTTCGGCGTCGCGACCACGAGGCGTCCACCTGGCGCCAACACGCGCGCGCACGCCGCGACAAGCTCCGTCGCCGCTGCGCCGTCGCAGTGCTCGACGACATGCGCGAGCAACACGCCGGAGAACTTGCGGCGTTCCTCGTGCAACCGCTTCAACAGCACGATCGCGTCGCCGTGCACCACGGAGTGGCCGCGCGCCGAGCATGTGGCGCAAGCCTCCGCGCTCGCGTCGAGCCCAAGGCTCTCGATGCCACGTTCCTTCAGCACGTCGAGGAACCGACCGGTGCCGCAGCCGACGTCGAGGACGCTCGTCGCAGCATGGAAGTGCGCGAGGTAGGAGCGCTTCGTGGCGAGATCGCTCGCCGTGTCGACGAACGCGTCGGCGATGCGCGACAGGTCGCGCGGCGTCTCCTTGTGCGGATCGAAGGGGCGCGGCATCGCGCGGACGCTACGTGGCGACGCATCGCGCCGCCACGACAGCTTCGATCGCCGCGGACACGACTCATGCCGCACCGCGAGCGACGCGCGCAGCAGCGGGATCCGCCGCCGCGCGCGTGGAACCGCTCAGTAGCGGTAGTGACCCGGCTTGAACGGGCCGTCAGCCGAGACGCTGAGGTACTCGGCCTGCTTCTTCGACAGCTTGGTCAGCTTCACGCCGAGCTTCTCGAGGTGCAGGCGCGCGACCTTCTCGTCGAGGTGCTTCGGCAGCACGTAGACCGCCTTGTCGTACTTCGTGTGGTTGTTGAAGATCTCGATCTGCGCGATCACCTGGTTGCTGAAGCTGTTGCTCATCACGAAGCTCGGGTGGCCCGTGGCGCAGCCCAGGTTCATGAGGCGGCCTTCCGCGAGGACGATCACGCCGTGGCCGTCCGGGAACACCCAGCGATCGGTCTGCGGCTTGATGTTGACCTTGTTGATGCCCTGGACCTTCGCGAGGCCGGACATGTCGATCTCGTTGTCGAAGTGGCCGATGTTCGCGACGATCGCGTTGTTCTTCATCGCCTTCATGTGGTCGACGGTGACGACCTGGTAGTTGCCCGTCGCCGTGATGATGATGTCCGCGTAGGAGACGCAGTCCTCGAGCGTGAGGACCTGGTAGCCCTCCATCGCGGCCTGCAGCGCGCAGATCGGGTCGATCTCGGTGATGATGACGCGAGCGCCCTGGCCCTTCAGCGACTGGGCGCAGCCCTTGCCGACGTCGCCGTAGCCGCAGACGACCGCGACCTTGCCGGACAGCATGACGTCCGTCGCGCGCATGATGCCGTCGGTCAGCGAGTGGCGGCAGCCGTAGACGTTGTCGAACTTCGACTTCGTCACGCTGTCGTTCACGTTCATCGCCGGGAACGGCAGCTTGCCTTCCTTCTGCAGCTGGTAGAGACGGTGCACGCCCGTCGTCGTCTCCTCGGTGACGCCGCGGATGCCCGCGAGCATCTTCGTGTACTTGCCCGGGAACTCGGCAACCGAGGCCTTGAGGCACTTCACGAGCTCGACCCAGTCCTCGGCGTCGCTCGCCTTGACGGACGGGACCTTGCCGGCCTTCTCCCACTCGGCGCCCTTCATGACCATCATGGTCGCGTCGCCGCCGTCGTCGAGGATCATGTTCGGGCCCTCGTCACCCCAGTCGAGCGCGCGCTCGGTGCACCACCAGTATTCGGCGAGCGTCTCACCCTTCCAGGCGAAGACCGGAACGCCGCGCGGCTTCTCGACCGTGCCCTTCGGGCCGACAGCGATCGCGGCCGCCGCGTGGTCCTGCGTGCTGAAGATGTTGCACGAAGCCCAACGCACTTCGGCGCCGAGCTCGACGAGCGTCTCGATCAGGACCGCGGTCTGGATCGTCATGTGCAGCGAGCCCGTGATGCGCGCGCCGGCGAGCGGCTTCTTCTTGCGGTACTCGGCGCGCAGCGCCATGAGGCCGGGCATCTCGACCTCGGCCAGCTCGATCTCCTTGCGGCCGAAGTCGGCCTGCGAGAGATCCTTCACCTTGAAGTCGTGTTCGGAGAGGACGCCGCCGGCGGGCTTGGTCGCCTTGGGCGCGGTCGTCTTGGGCTTCTGCATGCTCGTCATGGTTCGATGCTCTTCTGTTGGACTACGGAACAGTGGATCAGGAAAGGGATCCGATGCTCTCGCCGCCGGGCTTCTGCCCGCGCACGAGGAACATCGGGAGTTCGGAATCGCCGCCGTCGGGCGGCTTGATGCGGTAGCGGTCGGAGGCGCGCTCCCACCGCAGGCCATGGAATCCAGCGGCCGCGAGCGCCGCGACGACCTGCTCGGGCTTGAGGCCGAGGCGCAGGTCGCCCATGCCTTCGCGCATCCATTCGTTCTCGTGCGGCAGCAGGTCGGAGATCACGACCGCGCCGCCGGGCTTCAGGATGCGCTGCACTTCGCGCGCGGCGGCGGCGAGATCGGGCAAGTGGTGCCACACGAGATTCGCGAACGCGGCGTCGACGCTCGCGTCGTCGATCGGCAACGCGTCGAGCTCGCCTTGGCGGAACTCGCAGTTCTTCGGCAGCGACTTCTTCTGCGCTGCCTCGAGCATGCGCGGGCTGTGGTCCACGGCGATCACGCGCTGCGCGAACGGCGCGAGCTGCGACGCAAGGAAACCCGTTCCGCAACCGAGGTCCGCGACCACGAAGCTGCGCGGCCACGCCATCGCCATCACTTCGGATCGCAGCGAGCCCTGCGCAAAGTCCTGTCCCGACTCCCATCGCTCGGCGAGTCGATCGTGCGCGCTGCGGCTCTTCTCACGGCGCTGCTCGAGCACGCGCGCGAGCGCAGCGAGATCGCGCTTGCCTTCGTCGCTCGACAGCCACGGCTCGATCGCAGCGGCGTGCATCTGCGGCGTCAGCGGGCCTTGCTCCGACGGCTCGACGAGCGAGTGGAAGCTCCACGTGCCCTCGCGACGGTCGCGCACGAGGCCCGCGCGCTTCAGCTGCGCGAGGTGGTTGCTGATGCGGCTCTGCTGCATGCCGGTGGCCGCGACCATCTCCTGCACCGCGAGCTCGTTTTGCGCGAGCAGGCCGCAGAGCCGCAACCGGACCGGGTCCGAGAGCAGCTTGAGGGCCGAAGTCAGGGTCGCAAGGGCAGATGCCATCAGCAGGATCAATGTATCACGACATCGTGATATTTCGATGCCCACGAGGGCGCGGATGCAGTCCGCAGGATGCCCCCTACGCCCCACCGCAACGACCGCCCGACCCCATCGGGCGATCGCCGCCGCGAGAAAACCTCAGCTGACTTCCCAGATCTCGCCCTGGCGCAGCAGGTCGTTCAGCGACTGCTGGTTCTTCTGCTTCGCCGCGTCGATCTGCGCGCGGATGCCCGACTCGAACGTAGGCAGCACGCGACGGCGGAACACACCGACCGGCACGGGGAAGTGCGCCTCGTCCATGTTCGCGAGCGCCATCGCCGGCGCCGGGCTCTCCGCGGTCTCGTCCCACACGAACGCGTGCGACAGTTCCGCGCCCGTCACGACGCGCGGCTTGAAGTCCTTGTCGAACGCGATGCCCTTGTCCTTGTCCTTGCCGAACAACAGCGGCTTGCCGTGCTCGAGGTAGAGGACGCGATCGTCGCGCAGCTCCTTCTCCGTGATGCCCTTGTAGGCGCCGTCGTTGAAGATGTTGCAGTTCTGATAGATCTCGCAGTAGGCCGTGCCCTGGTGCGCGGCGGCCTTGCAGATCACGTCTTCGAGGTGCGGCAGGAACACGTCGACGCCGCGCGCGATGAACGTCGCACCCGCGCCGAGCGCGAGCGCGATCGGGTGGAACGGGTAGTCGATCGTGCCGAGCGGCGAGCTCTTCGTGACCTTGCCTTGCTCGCTGGTCGGCGAGAACTGGCCCTTGGTCAGGCCGTAGATGCGGTTGTTGAACATCAGCACCTTGAGGCCGACGTTGCGCCGCAGCATGTGGATGAAGTGGTTGCCGCCGATCGACATCGCGTCGCCGTCGCCGGTGACGACCCACACGTCGAGCGAAGGATTGGCGACCTTGACTCCCGTCGCGATCGTCGGCGCGCGGCCGTGGATCGTGTGGAAGCCATAGGTCTCCATGTAGTACGGGAACCGCGAGCTGCAGCCGATGCCGCTGATGATCACGGTCTCGTGCAGTTGCTTCTGCAGCTTCGCGAACGCGCCTTGCACGGCGTTGAGGATCGCGTAGTCGCCGCAGCCCGGGCACCAGCGGACCTCCTGGTCCGTCTTGTAGTCCTTCTTCTGCATCACGGGACGTTCGACAGTGGTCATCGGGAAGCTCCCTGGTTCTTCAGCGACTGCAGGCTCTGGGTGAGGCGCGCGAGGATCTCGTGGCTCTTGAACGGCTGGCCGTCGACCTTGCTGACGCTCTCGACGTCGACGAGGTACTTCGCGCGCAGCATCATGCAGAGCTGACCCTTGTTGAGTTCGGGCAGCAGCACCTTCTTGAAGCGCTTCATCAGCTCGCCGAGGTTCTTCGGCAGCGGATTGAGCCAGCGCAAGAAGCTCGCGCTGACCGAGTGGCCCTGCTTCTGCAGTTGCAGCACGGCCGAAGTGATCGCGCCGCGCGTGCTGCCCCAGCCGAGGACGAGCACGTCGCCGTGGTCCTCGCCGAGCGTCGTCGCGAGCTCCACCGCGTCGGCGATGTTCGCGACCTTCTGCGCGCGCGTGTCCACCATGTGCTGGTGGTTCGCCGGGTCGTAGCTGATGTTGCCGGTGACGTCCTGCTTCTCGAGGCCGCCGATGCGGTGCGTGAGGCCGGGCGTGCCGGGCTTCGCCCACTGGCGCGCGAGCGTCTTCGGGTTGCGCTTGTAGGGCTCGAACTTCGTGCCCGGCGCCTGCGGCGGCGCGAACGTCACGTCGATCTTCGGCAGCTTGTCGACGTCGGGCAGCAGCCATGGCTCGCTGCCGTTCGCGATGTAGCCGTCGCTGAGCACGATGACCGGCGTCATGAACTGCAGCGCGATGCGCACCGCCTCGAAGCCGACCATGAACGCGTCGGCCGGCGTCGATGCCGCGAGCACGGCGACCGGGCTCTCGCCGTTGCGTCCGTACATCGCCTGCAGCAGGTCTGCCTGCTGCGTCTTCGTCGGCATGCCGGTGCTCGGGCCCGCGCGCTGCACGTCGATCACGACGAGCGGAAGTTCGGCCATCACCGCGAGCCCGATCGCCTCGCTCTTCAACGCGACGCCGGGGCCCGAAGTCGACGTGATGCCGAGGCTGCCCGCGTAGCTCGCGCCGATCGCGGCGCCGACCGCGGCGATCTCGTCCTCGGCCTGGAACGTCACGACGCCGAGGTGCTTGTATCCCGACAACTGGTGCAGGATGTCGCTCGCCGGCGTGATCGGATAGCTGCCGAGGAACAGCTCGAGGCCCGCCTTCTGCGCGCCGGCGACGAGGCCGAGCGTGAGGGCCTGGTTGCCCATGATGTTGCGGTACGTGCCCTTCGGCAGGTGCGCCGGCGGCACGCGGTACGCGGTCTGGAAGACCTCGGTCGTCTCCGCGTAGTCGTAGCCCGCCTTCATCGCCATCAGGTTCGCGGCGACGACGTCGGGCTTCTTCTTGAACTTCTCCTCGATGGCGCGCTCGGTCGGCGCCATGTCGCGGTGGAACATCCAGTAGAGGATTCCCAGCGCATACATGTTCTTGCAGCGGTCCTTGCTGCGCGCGTCGAGCGCCGTCGACGCGAGCGCCTCGCGCGTGCGGGCCTCGAGGTCGACCTCGATCACGCGCCACCCGGACAGCGTGCCGTCGGTGCGAGGGTCCTGTTCGTACTTCGCCTTCTTGAGGTCGAGGGCGCTGAACGACGCCGTGTTGAGGATGAGGATGCCGTCCTTCTTCAGCTCCTTCAGGTGCACCTTCAGCGCCGCGGGGTTCATCGCGACGAGCACGTCCGGCGCGTCGCCCGGCGTGTGGATGTCGAAGCTCGAGAAGCGCAGCTGGAACGCGGAGACGCCAGGCAGCGTGCCGGCAGGGGCGCGGATCTCGGCGGGGAAGTCCGGGAACGTCGCGATGTCGTTCCCCATCAGCGCCGTCGTGCGCGTGAACTGGTCACCCGTGAGCTGCATGCCGTCGCCGGAGTCGCCGGCGAAGCGGATCACCACCTGATCCAGGTCCTGGATCGCCTTGTGCACGGGAACCGTCGAGCTGCCGTCTGCCATGCCTGCATGGCGTAGCCAACGGACTCCCGATAGCAAGGGTCCCTTCGGCCAAGGGCAGCAGGGCCGCTTTTCGGCCCGTCAAGTCGCGGCAACGGCCGTTCCGACCACGGGACATGCCTCGTCGCACGTTCCCTCTCTGCCTGCTCGCGCTCCTGTGCGGCGCAGCCGCGGCGCAAGACGGCCCGCACGGGAAGGGCCACGGCACGCCACCCCAGCCCCACGGCGCAAGCGGGACCGAAGCCGCAGAACACGGCCACGCGGCGCCGCCGCGCACCGGCAAGGGCGAAACAGCGGCGCCGATCCACCGGCCGCAGTTGCGTCTGTCCGGCGACGATGCGTTCGCGTTCGTGCAGGCGCGGCACGAGCAGCGGATGCGCGAGGAGCACGGCGAAGAGGGCAAGAGGGAACGGTCGCAGCGACCCGCCGGCGCCGGTCGCTACGTCTGCGCCGTCGTTGCCTGCGCCGACGCGGGAATCGACGTGCGCACTGCGCTCGGTCTCGACGCAGCGGATGTGCTGCTGATCCAGAACGCCGGCGCCAACGCCGACTCGGACACCGCGGAACTCGTCGCGCGCGCGCGCGAACAACACGGGCTCTCGCTCGTGCTCGTGCTGTCGCACGACGCATGCGAAAGCCTCGGCGAGGGCGCGACGAAGCCTCGTCGATCCGATGCCGACGCGGATCCACAGACCGCGCGCGTCGAGCAACGGGCAGCATCCGCACGAGCGCTCGCCGCTCGCCTGCGCGTCTCGCTCGCGCACGCGCACGCGCTGCGCCAACGCGAACGCCTCGAAGCGGCCCTGCGGGACCAGCCCACCGCGCACGCGAATTGCGAAGCCGCAGGCGAACCGCCGATGGCGCCGCTGCGAGTCGTCGCCGCGACCGTCGACACCGCGACGCAACGCGTGACGTGGCGGACGCAGCGCCAGGACAGCCTGCCGATCGCGCCCGTTCGCTGAAATCGCAGTTGTCCGAATGCGCCGTGGCGCGGCGCGGACGCTGCCGCAGCGCACTCGATGCACGCCGCGCGGAAACGCGCATGCGGCGGCCCGGGGTATCGTTCTGAGACTCTCCGAAGATCTCTTCTTCGGACGCTCTTTGGCAACCCCTGGCAACTCACCATGCAATCCCTTCGTACCCTCGTGACTCTCGGGCTGCTCGCGTCCCCCGCGTTCGCCCAGTGTCTGGCCTTCCACAACAACCCGCCCGGCACCGACCTGCAGATGGCGGACGACACGCTGCGCGTCGTCTCGCTGCCGTTCGCGTTCCCGTTCGCTGGCGCCGTCTATGACCGCGTCACGATCGACAGCAACGGCACGGTGCGCCTCGGCGATTCGTCGCTGAGCAACCCGTCGGACTTCTCGCCGACGGCCGACGAGCTGCGCAACGATCCGCACCCGACGATCGCGCTGCTGTGGGACGACTGGGCTGCGAACCAGTGCGCCTCGGGCGACGGCGTGTTCTTCGAAGCCGACACGACGCGCGCGTCGGTGGTGTTCAAGAACCTGCCGCAGAAGGGCTCCGGCCCCGGCATTCTCAGCGGTGAAGTCGTCCTGATGCCGGACGGCACCATCTACCTGCACTACGAGCCCACGTGCTCGCTGCAGAGCGCAGGCACGTCGATCGCGGGCATCAGCCGCGGTTCGGGCGCGCCGACCAACACCTTCGATCCCGTGAACGCGGTCTCCGTCGCGGATTCGACCGGATACCACGTGTTCGACGCGGCCAGCAAGTGGTTCGAGCTCGCGGGCTGGACGTTCCAGGTCGCGCCGACCGGCCCCGGCAGCTATTCGCTCGCCAAGTCGTTCCCGCCGGCGTGCACGCCGCCCGTGCTCGTCCCCAGCATCTCGCAAGGCCCCGTCCGCGTCGGCGTCGGCTGCCCCGCTCCGATCCCGAACGGCTCCATCTACGAGCAGTTCACGGGCAACGGCGGCGCGAACCCGTTCGACCTCTCGCACACGAGCCTCGAGTTCGTGCACAGCAACGGCAGCTACACGCTCACGCAGGGCCCGGGCTTCGACCCGAACTACCACGTGAACGGCGCGCCGCTCCCCGGCGTCGACGACGACTCGCAGCACGCGGTGTCGCTCGGCGCGATGGGCTCGTTCCGGTTCGGCACGATGCCGCCGTCCACCACGGTGACCGTCGGCGCGAACGGCTACGTCTGGCTGCCGGCCGGCAGCCCCGCCTACACGCCGGTCGCGGCAGCGCTGCACAGCCAGGGCGCTCGCATCGCCGCCGCGTGGATGGACCTGGTCCCGAACAGCGCGAACGCGCCGATCTACTGGGAGAGCCATGACCCGAGCTTCTGCCGCGCGACGTGGGTTGCGGCCCCGCTGTTCGGCGAGTCGGGCACCAACACGATCCAGCTGACGCTGAAGAGCAACGGCAACATCGTGCTGAGCTACGGCGCCTGCGCGAGCGGCCAGACGCGCGCTCCGATCGTCGGCATCTCCGGCGGCAGCGGCGCAGTCGACGCAGGCTCCGCGGATCTCGCGCTGCAAGGCTCCGCTCTGTCGGTCACCCGCCGCGTCACCGGCCGCGCCGCGATGGCGCACACCTCGAGCCGCATCCAGATCGGCACGACGCTGACGCTCGAAGCCACCGTCCCGGACGAGCAGTCGTTCTTCGGTGTCTACGTGTTCGGCATCTCGAGCCCCGGCATCGCGCTGGATTCCTACGGGATGACGGGCTGCGTCCAGTATGCGAGCGACGAGCTGTCCTACTTCCCCACCTTCTTCCCCCCGGGCCAGCCGATGCGGCTGCAACTGCCGGTGCGCTACGACATCGCCTACGGGATCGAGCTCTACACGCAGGGCGCTGCGTGGTCGACGCTCAATCCCTTCGGCGTGATCGCGAGCAACGGCTTGCACCACGTCGTCGGCCTCTGATCGAATCGATTGCCAAGGGTCTGCGCGGCCGTCCTGGCGGGAACCAGGGCGGCCGCGTTCTTCGTTTCCGGCGAGCGCTCGCGCGCACTTGGTCTCGGCGCGAGACACGGACGAACGCACCATGACACCGACATCGCGCGCCCACTCGCCGCAGGGCGAGGCGTTGCCACGGATGACGCAGCGAAGACTCACGACGCCGCGGGCTAGCCTTCGAACGGGGAACACTCCGTTCCGCATCCAACTCGTCGGACGGCCGCCGCTTACCAGGCAGGCCGAGGTTTATCGTCCATGCGAACTCTGCGTCTTTCTCTGCTCGGTCTGCTCGCCGCGCCGGCCTTCGGCCAGTGCCTGTCGCTCGACAACGCCGCACCAGGAACCCGACTTGCGATGGGCGACGACTCGCTGCGCGTCGTCGTGCTACCGTTCTCCTTCCCGTTCCAGGGAACCAACTACGACCGCATCACGATCGACAGCAACGGCGCAGTGCGCCTCGGTGACGCTTCGCTCGGCAATCCTGCGGACCCGACGCCGACGGCGACGGAGTTCCGCGCCGACCCGCATCCGACGATCGCGCTGCTGTGGGACGACTGGGCCTCGCACCGCGCCACGGCGGGCAACGGCGTGTTCTTCCTCGCGGACAGCAACCAGGCCTCGATCGTCTTCCGCAACGTGCCGCAGAACGGCACGGGCCCAGGCTTGCTGCACGGCGAGATCACGCTCGAGCCGAGCGGCCGCATCGCGCTGCACCTCGATGCGCGCACGACGCTGCAGACGACCGGCGAAGCGATCTTCGGCGTGTCGAGCGGCCACGGCGCGAACGCGACGATGAAGGACTTCGCCACCGCGCAGACCGCCACGACGGGCGCCGCCTACGAGACCTTCTCCGCGGCCAACGCGCTCGACCTCGCGGGCGGAGCCGTGGTGTTCACGCCGCTGGGCAACGACTTCGCGCTGACGCGCCAAGACCTCACGGCTTGCGCCGAGCCGATCCTCGTACCGCCGCTCGCCTCGGCGCCTGTCAACATCGGTTCGGGTTGCCCCACGCCGTCGCACAACGGTTCGATCTACGAGCTGTTCTCCGGCAACGGCACGAGCCACGCGTTCGACCTCGCGCACACGAGCCTCGAGTTCGTGAAGAACGGCGCGAGCTACACGATCGTCCCCGGCCCCGGCTTCGACCCGGACTTCCGCACGCGCGGAACCGTGCTGCAGGGCGTCGGCGACGACACGCAGACCACGGTGTCGCTCGGCGCGATGGGTTCGTTCGCGCTCGGCGCGATGCCCGCCGTCTCGCACGTGCAGGTCAGCTCGAACGGCTACCTCTGGCTCCCTGAGGGCCCGCTGTCCTTCATGCCGAAGGCCGCGACGTTCCACTCCTACGGCGCGCGCATCGCGCCCGCATGGATGGACTTCGTGCCCAACCTCGGCAGCTCGCCGATCTGGTGGGAGAACTCCGACGCGGGCTACTGCCAGGCGACGTGGTTCAAGCTCGGCATCTACGGCGAGGGCGGCAGCCACACCTTCCAGGCGCGCCTCAAGCAGAACGGCAACATCGTGTTGAGCTACCTCGAGTTCCAAGGCAGCGCCACGCGCGCTCCGCTCGTGGGCATCACCGCGGGCGGCAATGCCGTCGACGTCGGCAGCGAGGACCTCGCCATCAACGGCCAGGCGCAACCGATCACGCGCGGCATCACCGGCGTCACGTCGATGCAGCACACTTCGACGCCGCTCGCCATCGGCCGGCAGTGGTCGCTGCGCGCCTCGCTGCCGGATCCGCAGACCTTCGGCGGCTTCCTGTGGTTCGGCGTCAGCAACCCGGGCCTTCCGCTCGACTTCGTCGGCATGGCCGGTTGCACGCAGTATGCGTCGCTCGACTACGTGGCCTTCCTGCTCTTCCAACCGGGTGGCCCCTACCAGTGGAACATCCAGATCCCCTACGACCCGGCGTTCGGCGGCGTGAACCTCTTCTCGCAAGCAGCAGCCTTCTCCTCGCTGAACACCTTCGGCGTGATCGCGAGCAACGGCCTGCAGCACACCGCCGGACTCTGATCCGGCGCAAACAGGATCCCGCGGCCCGCGCCGCGGGGCCTGCCGATCAGCGCTCGTCGAGACGGAACACGGCGGGCGGTTCGCAACGGACCGCCAACTCCCCGCCGCGCACCGGATGCGGAACGCGCAGTTCGTGCGCGTGCAGCAGGAACGCAGCGCCCATGCGCACCGGAGACCCGTAGCGGACGTCGCCGACGATGGGATGCCCGAGATGCGCGAGATGCGCGCGGATCTGGTGCATGCGCCCCGTGTGCAGCACGACGCGCAGCACGGCGCGATCGCCGCGCACCGCGATCGTCTCGTAGTCGGTGCGAGCTTCCTGTCCGCGCGACGACACGCGCACCTTCGGACCATCCTTGCGCGCGGAAGGCGCCTGCTCCAGCGGCGCGTCGATCGTCGCGCTCGCAGGCCGCGGCACGCCGTGCACGACCGCGAGGTAGACCTTGTGCGCCGTGCCGTCGCGGAACGCGGCCGCGAGCCCGCGAAGGCCTTGGGGCGAGAGCCCGATCGCGACGAGGCCCGAGGTGCCGCGGTCGATGCGATGCGCAGGCGCAGGGGTGAACGTCGCGGTGCGCAGCGCGCGTTCCTGCTCGTCGATCCACGCACAGAGGTCCTCGCCCGACACGCCCGTACCTGGCTGCGATGCCATGCCCGCAGGCTTGTCGACGACGAGCACGTCCTCGTCGCGGTAGACGACGGCGGGCCGCAGCGCGCGGCCGCGCGGCGCTCGCGTTGCGTCCGGCCGCCGATCCCGGGAATGCGACCGCGCAGCAGCTGCGGCTCGCGGTCCGTTCCCTTGCGTCAGCGCGGCGAGGTCCGCCTCGGGCAGCGCGAACGTGATCGTCATGCCCACGGCGAGCCGCAACTCGGGCTTCGCCTTCTTGCCGTCGACTCGGACCGCGCCGTTCCGCAAGTGACGGAAGATCGCCGACAGCGGCGTCGTCGCGAGGGCCTTGCGCAGGTAGCGGTCGAGCCGCACCCCGGCGTCCGCCTCGCCTACGGATCGGGTCAGCATGCATCCGATCATGGCGATGGCGCGAACCAGCGCAACCGACAGGACACCCCATGGAAATCACGATCCATCACTGCACTTCTTGAGGCTATCGGCCTCGGGCTGCGGGTCTCGCAGCCCAGATCCAGAGCGAACTCGGCCTCCGGGCCAAGCTCGTCCCCGGCGACATCGGCGAGTTCACGGTGCGCTGCGACGGCACGGTCGTGGCCCAGAAGAGCGGCCGCGAGTGGCCCGATCCGAAACGCGTGATCGACGCGATCGCCCTGCGCCAGAAGTGAGTGTCGCGCCGCGCCGGCGCGCACGACGGACTGCGGGTGCGCGCATGCAGCGCCCGCAGTGGAAGCGCTAGCAGCCCATCGAAGAACGGCTGCGTCGCCGAGAGCGTGGCAGCCGGGTCGAGATCAAGGAGTGCGAACGAAGTCGAATCCGTGGACTCGACGCAGTTCGCACGACGCAGAGATCGGCCCGTATGCCGCGCTCGCAGGCAGCATGCGTTCTTCAACGGGCTGCTAGATCCAGCCCAACAGCTGCGCGATCTGCACGGCGTTGGTCGCAGCGCCCTTGCGCAACTGGTCGCACGCGAGCCACAGCGACACGCGGCGGCGCAGCGGCTCCGGCTTGTCGAGTTCGCTCTGCGCCCAGCGAACGCGCGCGACCTGCACGAGGTCGCGACCCGTCGCAGTGCGCGCCGAAGCGACGCGCGCGCCGTCGTCGGGCAACAGCTCGATGCCGGCGCCGCGCGCCAGCGCTGCACGCACCGCGTCGATCGTCGTCGATCGCTCCAGCGTGGCCGTCACCGCCTGGCAGTGCGCGCGTCGCACCGGCACGCGTGCACACGTCGCGTCGATCTCGAGCCCGGGCATCGCCCACATGCGCCGCGACTCGGACACGAGCTTCTGCTCCTCCTCGTTGCACGACGTGGCGACGTCGATCGGCGACTCGTGCGGGAACACGTTGAACGCGCAGCTCTGCGGGAACACGCGCGGCGAAGGCGGCTCGCCGTCGAGCGAACGCCGCGTCTCCGACTCGAGCTCCTCGACCGCCGCGCGCCCGGCGCCGGAGACGGCCTGGTAGGTCGCGACGGAGACGTGGACCAGACCGAACGCGGCGCGCAGCGGCTCGAGGCCGGTGACCAACATCGTGGCCGAGCAGTTCGGCGATGCGACGAGGCGCGGCAGCGGCTCGCGGCGCAGTTCGCGCGCGTTCACCTCGGGAACGACGAGTGGAATCGACGGGTCGTCGCGGAACGCAGAGCTGCAGTCGACGACGCGAGCGCCGCGCGCGAGCGCGGCCTCCGCGAGCGCACACGAAGCCTCGGCGGAGACCGCGAAGAACGCCACGTCGCCGGCAGCCGGCGCGTAGTCCTGCGGCAGGCTGCAACCGACCACGGAGCGGACTCCGCGCTCGGCGAGCACCTCGTGCAACGTCGCGCCGACCATGCCGCGCGAGCCGACGACGACGATGCGCCGATCACCCATGCGCGCGTCCCCTCGGCTCCGGGGCGACGACGGTCGGCTCGTCGCTGCCCATCGATGCGATCTCGAACGTCATGCCGTGATCCTTCGCGTACGCGATCGCCTTCTCCTGCACGAGCTTGCCGCCAGTGCGGGCGAGCACTTCGAACGAGGCCTCGCGCACGCGCGCAGCAGATCGCACCGCCGACGGATCGGCCGCGTGCAATCCGTCGACGTCCTTCACGAGCCGGCAACGCGCTGACAGCATGCGTGAGAGGAACAGCGCTGTGAGGTCGGACCCGCCGCGACCGAGCAGGACGGACTCGCCTTGCTCGTCGACCGCGACGAAGCCCGGCACCACGACGACCTCGTGGCGCTGCATCGCAGCCGCGAGCCGCGGCATGGACAGCGCGACCGGATCCGCGTCGAGCGGATCGCCGTGCGCGACGAGTTGCAGAGCGACCGGGTCGAGCAGATGCGACGAGAGGCCGCGGCTTCGCGCCTCGTCGAGCAGCAACGCCGCGCACTCGCGTTCGCCGGAAGCGACGCGCGCAGCCACCGCGCGCGGCGGCAGCGGCGGAACGTGGGAACGGCACTCGGCGAGCAGTTCGTCCGTGCGGCCGCGCAGCGCGCTGACGACGGCGACCACGCGCAGGCCACGTTGTGAGAAGCGTAGGATCTCGGCGACGACGGCAGGCAGCGCCGCGCGATCGCGCAGCACCGAGCCGCCGAACTTCAGGACGATTGCCGAGCCGTGCACGCGGCCATCATGGCCCGACCCGAAGAGTTGGCAAGGGAGCCTGCACACCGCGACATGGCCTCGCGCGCGGAGCTGTCGCAGCCTCCGTTCCGGCTGGAAGCGCGCAGAACCCACCGGCCGGGCACGAAGCGCTCGCGACTACGTCCGCGCCTGCAGCAATCGCGTCGCTCCGGCAACGACTGCGGTCTCGGTGCGCAGAGTCAACGGCCCGAGGCTCCGCGGCGCAAACCCGCTCTGCACCAGCATCGCGACCTCGCGTTCGCTGAAGCCTCCTTCGGGCCCCACCACGAGTAGGCACTCGGAGGACACGGCCGCCGACAACTCGACGGCTGCGGCAGTCGCCACGTAGCGCTCGGCGATGCGCGGCGCGGCGCAGAGCTCGGCCAGCGTGGTCGTCTCGGCGACCGTCGGCAGGATCGCGCGATCGCACTGCGCGCACGCCTCGATCAACACGCGGTTCCAATGCGCGCGGTCCTCGTTCCGGCGGTTGGTGCGCTCCGTCAGCAAAGGCCGGAACGTCGACACGCCCGCTTCCGTGCCGTGCTCGAGCAGCCAATCGGCGCGCGCGCTGCGCGGCAGCGCGCATGCGACTTCGAGGTGAAGGCGAGGCGAGCGACCGAGGGGGACCTCGACGCGATGCAGCACGTCGACGAGCACTTCGCGGTTGCCGACCTCGCGGATCGTCGCTGCGACCTCGTTGCCTGCGCCGTCGAACAGCACCACCGCGTCGCCTGGGCTCGTGCGGACGATGCGTCCCAGATGATGGCCGAGCTTCTTGCTGAGCGTCGCGGGACCAGGAGGCGGGAGCGGGTTCGCGAAGAAGCGTCGGGCCATGGAAGGACGCGGAGTCTACGGATGCAGCGAGTCCCTTTGCGCATCGCATATGCGCACGCCTCGGCACAGGTTCGCTTCCACTTCCTGCGACACAGTGCGCGCGCCACGGAGCGCCAGGCGCTCCGACGATCGCATCCGGCACGAACTGCGCGCCAGCCGAGCACGGCCGGCGAGTCCCTCCGCGCGCCTCAGGCGCGCGCGAAGCGATCGACTGCGAGGAACGCGACGACGTAGATCGCGGCGGCGCAGAGCAGCACCGCGTTGAAGCCGAAGTTCATCGACACGAGCACAGTCGCGACCGAGCCGACGACGGTGGCGGAGCCGTTCACGGCCCAGGCCCACGGCACGAAGTGCGGGTTCTGCGCCGACAGCAAACGCACGCCGTGCGCGAACGGCATGCCGAGCAGCAGCGCAACCGGCGCGATCGCCACCGTCGCGACGATCGCACGCACGGCGATCGGCATGCCGATGAACGACTCGACGATCGACGAGCCGGCCACGACCCACGCCACCATCAGCAGCACGATGCCGAGCGGGATCGCGCGCGCGCGCGACGCGCCGCCCGACAACCACTTGTCGGACAGCCAGCTGCCGAGCCCCGTGAAGATGAGGATCGAGAACAGCGTGACGACGATCGAGTAGAGCGGCTGGCCGAGCAGCAGCGTGAGCTTCTGGATCAGCGCGATCTCGATGAAGATGAAGCCGACGCCGATGCCGGAGAAGAACAGTAGGAAGCGGCCCGAGTGCGCGCCCTTCTGCTGCGAACGGCGGAACATCAACGGCACGACGATCAGCAGCACCGCGATCACGGTCGAGAAGCCGAGCTGCCCCCACAGGAACAGCGGATTGCCCTGCGACATCGACGACAGCTCGTTGATGTACTGCGAGGCCTGCGCCGGCGCGTCCCAACGCGTGAAGTTGAAGAAGTACGGCATGTCGTCCGTCGTCGGCGAGATCGCGCGCGGGAAGTCGGCGATGAACTTCGCCTTGTCCTCCGTCCGCACGAAGTCCTGCACGACGCCCGGCAACTCGCGGCCCGGCAGGTAGCCGATCTGGTGCTCGTTCTGCTTCGCGAACGACTCGATGTGCGCGACCTCGGCTTCGGTGAACTTGCCCTTCTTGATCATCACCGCGGCGAGCTTGTCCCACGACGACGACGACGCGACGATCGCGACGGAGTCCTTGAAGTCGCCGACGCCGAGCCGCCGGAACGCCTCGTAGACGTTCGACAACAGGCGCAGCTTCTCCATGTTGTCGCCCATGCGCGTGATCTGGATCACGCCGCCGTCCGCCAGATGCGTGTACATCTGCATGACGGCCTCGACGGTGTAGAGGTAGTTCTCGGCCAGCACGTAGGCGCCCGACGCGAGGGCGGTCCACGTGTCGATGCCCGTCATCTGGATGATGTCGTAGACGCCGTCATCGCGCATCAAGGCCGAGCGGCCCTCGTCGTTGACGAGCTCGATCGCCTTGTCCTCGAGGATGCCCTTGCTGAACTGCGAGCCCACCGTGCAGTGCACGTCGAGCACGCCGTAGTTCAGCTCGATGCCGCGGATCTTGCTCGCGCCGGCGAGCTTGTTGGCCCAGATGTCGTTGCCGCCGCCGACGCCGATGACGAACGCGCGCGCGCCGGTGCCCTTCTTGAGGCCCGCGGTCAGCGAGTAGAGCGAACGCGACAGGAAGCCGCGCGCGCCGGCGTTCTCGTTGGACAGGTCCGTCAGGAACGTGCCCGCGTCGCCGTCCTGCATGATGTACTTCTGCGCGCCGAGTTCCTCGCGAAGCGCCTTGGCCTGAGCCGCCGGATCCGTCGGGTGCTTGGCGCGGATCTCGTCCATCCTGCGCATGTCCGGGCCGCTCGTCGCGAGCATGAGCCACAGCGTCTCGTCGCTCTTGCCGACGTCGATGCGGCTGTTGGTCGACCAGCGCGAGTACTCGTGCGGGACGCCGTTGGGGTTGTAGTTCGCGTTCGTCGTCAGCTGCAGGAAGCTCTTGCCCGGGATCGGGACCAGCGCGTCGATCGACGGAACCAACGCGAGGCACGCGACCGACAGCGCCGCGGCGGCGATCGCGGACAGGCGGCGCATGCGCGCCGGCGCGACCGACGCGAACGCCATGAGGCCGAGGACGGCGACGACGAGCAGGCAGCCGGCGGCGCCGAACGGCCACAGCAGCAGAGGGCACAGGAGGCAGCCGAACGCGGCGCCGACGAGGTCGCTCGCGTAGACCGCGTGGATGCGGTGCGAGTAGGCCGACAGGATCAAGCCGACCGCGCCGCCGCCGAAGAAGAACGGCACCGCGATGCCGAGGTTGTAGACCGCGAACTGCAGGAAGTCGGACCGCTCCTTCTCCGACCAGCCGAAGTTCAATTGCTCCGGAACCGGCATCGTGATCGCGAACCACCACGTCCACGCCAGCGAGCCGAGGAACAGCAGCACGAAGCCCCAGATCCACAGCGCGGGGTTCTTGCGCCACTTCCCTTCGAGCAGCGTCAGCGCCGTGCCGCTCGCGCCGATGCCGAGCAGGCTGTTGCTGATGATCAGGAAGCTGAAGTGGAAGTGCAGGCGGAGCGCGCACACGCGCGTGAGCAGCACCTGGAAGGCCAGCAACGCCGCGGAGAGCAGCGCGATGCCGAGGAACACACCCAGGGGCACTTTGCGGTCGGAGGTCGCTTCCATGGTTACGCAGCAGCGGACATCAGGCGGCGGACAGTAGCTGGCGGCGGTCCGTCGAGAACGGAAATGCCCGCGCCAGCGCGAGTGCAGGCTCCTGCCCACGCTCGTCCGCGTCTTCGTAGTTCGGCCCTTTCCACCCGCCCACCGAAGGCGAACCCGCTCCTGCGCAACTGCGCGCGGAACGACCGATGGCATCGACGCGTGGCGACGCGACCCCTCGCTCGCTAGCCTTTCGCGCCGCATCTGCACCCTGCGCGCGAGAGTGGCGGAATTGGCAGACGCACAGGTTTTAGGTACCTGCGGGCGCAAGCCCTTCAGGGTTCAAGTCCCTGCTCTCGCACCAGTCCTTTCGCGGCGACGGCCCGGTAGTCGGCCAATCGCCCTTCAGCGCCCCGACGGCAGCCCCAGCGTGAGTTCCAGCGCGGACTCTTCGCCTTCGCGGACCTCGACAGATCCGGATCCGATCCGCTGCCCGTCGCGCCACGCGGTCACCGCGTTGCTGCCCGGAGAACAGCGTGCGAACTGCGCGACCCCGGTCGGGTCGCTGAATGCGCGCGGGTGGTAGTTCGTGCCTTCGACCGTGGCCGCCAACTCGACTCCCGTGGCCAATTGTCCTGCGGCGTCGCGAACGGTGGCGCGGAGGCGACCGTAGCCGCGCACGACGAGTTCGCATTCGACGGTCGCGCGATCGAGCACGATGCGGCCGCTGCGACACGGCGCGAAACGAAGTGTGGACGGCACATCCGGCGGCTGCACGGAAGAGGCGGCGTATACGGGATGGTCTTCGAGGAACAGGACCTCGACCTCGCACGCGGATCCCAGCGGCAGCGGCTCGGTCCAGAAGCGATCGCCGTCGCACTCGATGCCAGAGGAACTGACGCTGCCAAGTTGCGCCGACTCGTAGCGCCAGAGCGTCAGTCGATACGGCGGCACAGCCCCGCCGTCGCTGCGCACGACACGCCCGCGCACCACGCATCCACGCAATGCGAGATCGGGCACGCGCACGACCACGTCGTCGGTTCCGGCCTCGACATCTCGGCGCTCGAAGTGGAGATCGCCGGCGACGCCGTTCGGAACGACGCGCAGGCTCCATGCGACATCCGGATGCACGCTCGCGGCAAATGCCCCGTTCGCATCTGTGCGCACCGACGGCGGTGTGCCGTAGCGCTCTTCCGCGCGGATCCCGCGGATCGTGAGCATCGGGTCGGCCTGCGGCACGAACGCGACCAGTGCGCCGACCATCGGCCTTCCGTCCTCCGACACCACGCGGCCGCCGATGCGCGCATAGCCCTGCAACGCGAGCGTCACGTGCGCAAACGGGTTGGCATGGTCCGTCGTCACTTCGCGAACTTCGCTGGCGGCCTTGCCGCGCGCCTTCGCGACGAGTTGGAAGCGACCCGTGCGCGGCATCTCCACTGAGAACGAACCGTCGACCGACGTCGTGGCCATGCCGCCAGAACTCGCGTCGCGCCCGAGCGACGACTCGTGCGACGGATCGCCCATGCGCAGCACGCGGACCGTGGCGCCAGACACTGCGCGGCCCGCCTCGTCGAGCACGACACCGCGGACATTCGATCTCCGGCTCGACTGCAACACGACCGGCGTCGCATCGTGCGCCGACGGCCTCACGCCGATGCTTGGAGTCGCCACGTCGTCGCGTCGCGCCGAGAGTTCGTAGGTGAAGCCCGGCAGCAGTTGCAGCGAGAACGCGCCGTTCTCGTCGGCGACGGTGGGTTCGGGTCGCCAGGTGCCGAGCCGCCTCGCGAACTCCATCGGCCGTGGTCTTGCGACGACCTGCGCGCCTGCGAGCGGTTGCCCCACCGCGTCGAGCGCGCGCCCGTGGACTTCGACTGGGGCAACCAAGACCACGCGGTAGTCGGCGCCATGGTCGCGCAGAATCTGGAAGTCGCCGGTGCAGCGTTGCGGCGACCGCGGATCGACTGCGGCGGCAAGACACAGTTCGTGGCCCGACTGCCCAGAGGCGCGGCCGTCTGCACCGGAAACGAGCGTGGCGAAGGGCATCGCCGCATCGCCGCCCACGCGAACCGTGGATCCCGTGGCCTCGATCGTCGCCTCGTAGAGCCGAACCTCGGCGCCTTCGATCGCGCGGCCGTCGCCGTCGACGACGAGGAACGCAACGGGCCATGACGAGACGCGCGCCGCGGCGGGGTTCGAAGGTCCTCCGGGGCCATCGGCAGCGGACGCGGCATCGGAGCTCGTCGACGACGCGACTTGGACACGGGCGCTCTCTTCTTGCGGCGCATCCGATTCGATCAGCGCCGAAGCGCGATCCAGACCTCCGTGGTCCAAAGCCGCCACCGTGACCGAGCTCGGCGGAGCCGTGAGTGGATCGTGCACCTCGACACCGAACACGATCCAGAGCGTCGCGGCGGCTGCGCATGCAACGGTCGCGCCGACGATGCCCATCGTCGAGGGCCCCGCAGCAACGTGGCCCTGCGCAATCGCGCCGACCAGGGCCACCCAGGACCCGCGGCCAGACGGCGTCTCGCGGTCGAGTCGCTCGCGCAGCAGTGCAAATGCTCGCTTCTGCCGCGAACGGACCGTCTCGACCGGCGCGCCGATGCGAGCAGCGATTGCGCGCGGCGGCAGCCCCTCGAAGAAGCGCAACAAGACGACGTCACGCAGCGATGGCTCCAACGCGCACACGGCCCGCACCAAACGAGATCGCATCTCCTCGCGTTCCAGCACCTCTGCGGGCGTAGGCACGGGCTTGGGTTGCGGCCGTGAGCTCTCGTGAACCCAGCGGCGCTGTTCGCCGCGGCGCGTCTTGCCGGCGAGGCGGAACGCGATCGTCGACAGCATGGCCTTCGGCGACAGCGCCTCGATGGGACGCAGCAATGCGGCGAGCCAGACATTCTGCGCGAGGTCGTCGGCCGACGCATCGTCGCGAACGAGGCCTCGAGACAGGCGGCGCAAGAACGCGTCCTCGGCCAGGAGCACTTCGGGATCGAGGGACTGCGGTCGAGGGTCCATCATGGCTTTCCCTGGACGTACCCGGCCGACGCAAAACCGGTCAGCGCGTCACGAACGGGTCGGCAGGTTGCCGCGATTCCTCGCCAGAGGGAACTGCCGTCAGCGACCGACTTGGCTCTCGATGCGCAGTTGCACCGAGACCTCGTCCGAGGCGACGACCTCGACCGTCGCGGTGGCGATCCGCTGCCGGTCGCGCCACACGACCACTTCGTTGCTGCCGGGCACGCACCGCTGCACGGTCGCGCGACCGTCCGGATCGGTGTGCGCACGCGACTCGTGGAACCTCTGCCCTTGCGACACAGTGACGAGGAATCCCGGCGCTGGCTGCCCGTTGCCGTCGAGCACGCGCACGGAGACACGTCCCCACGTCCGCACGAACAACTCACACTCGATGGTCGCGGCATCCATCGTGAGCTCCGCGGTGCGACTCGGCGCGAACTCGTCCGTGAAGGGGGAGAAGTACACAGACGGAGCGCCGGGCCACGGCAGGCCGGTGCTCGGCTGCTCGAACTGCAAGTAGGCCGAGAACCTGCCACCGAACGGCAACGGCTCGGTCCAGAACCGATCGCCTTCGATCGTCACGCGGCACGGGCTGCCGCTCTGCCGGAAGTCGGACACATGGTGCATCAAGTTCACCCGGAACGGCGGCAACGGTCCGCCGTCAGGCCGCAGCACACGACCGCGCAACACAGAACCCTGCGACGCCTGGTCGGGAACGCGCACCTCGACGTCGGAGCGTCCGGGCTCGATGCCACGCGCCTCGAACGCGAGCGCGCGATCCACTCCGCTCGGCACCACGCGAACGGTCCATCGCACGCCGGGATGGACGACGGCGGCGAATGCGCCCGAGGCGTCGCTGCGCACGGCACCCACTGCGCCGAACCGCTCCGCGGATGGGATGCCGTGGAACACCGAGATGGGCCCGGCTTCGGCGACGAACGCGACTTCGGCATCGACGAGCGGCGCTCCGTTCTCGGCGACGACACGGCCGTCGATGCGCGAGTATGCCCTCAGCGCAAGCGTCACGTGCGCGACAGGGTTCGCATGGTCCGTCGTCACGCTTCGCACTGCGCTCGACGCGAGTCCATCCGCTTGCGCAACCAGCTGGAACGGCCCGTGCCGCGGCATCTCGACCGAGAAGCTGCCGTCCTGCGCCGTGGTCGCGAACTGGCCGACGCTGGCATCGAGTCCGATCGACGACTCGCCACTGCGATCCGAATCGCGCACCACGTGCACGCGTGCGCCGTGCACGCCGCGCCCCGCATCGTCGAGCACGACGCCATGCAGCGTCGCGCGCGACGGAACCCGCAGTTCGATCGGCGCGTTCGCCTGCCTCGTCGGCAGCACGATCGCTGTGGCCGTGACGACTCCGTCGCGCCTCGCCGTGAGTTCGTAGGTGAGGCCGGGCAGCGCCGCGATCGCGAACGATCCGTCCTCGGCGGCGACCACGGTCTCCGGGATCCAAGCGCCGGTGCGCATTCCGAACTCGAGTGGACGCGGCATCGCCTGCACCACGGCGCCCGCGAACGGATTGCCCGCCGCGTCGAACGCGCGGCCAGCCAATGCGACGGGATCCTCGAGCACGATGCGGATCTCGCTCGTGCCCCCGCGCGACAGCGGGCGGTTCTCGCTCGTGACCCCGCGCGACAGCGGGAAGTCGCCGCTGCGCCGCTGCGGAGCACGCGGATCCACCGCCGCGAACATGCAACGCTCGTGCGGCACGTTCCCCTCGGCGCGGCCGTCGCGGCCCGACACGAGCGTGGCGGACGCGATCGCGCCCTGGACGCGCCGCGGATACACGCCGTCTTCGAGTTCGGCCTCGTAGAGCCGCACTTCGGCGCCTTCGATCGCGCGGCCGTCGCCGTCGACGACGAGGAACGCAACGGGCCACGACGCGATGCGCGCCGATGCGGGGTCCGCAGATGCGCCAGCGCCGACGACACCAGGCGCGGGATCCACGACCTCGGGCGACGGCACGACGACGCGCGCCGCGCCCTCAGCAGTCGTGGCCGCGACCTCGCGATCGACAGACCCGCGCTGCTCGTCGACCCCGGACGCTTGCGCAACGACGGCGGCCGGAGGCGGCGCGACAGCCTCCTCGAGAGGGCTCGCGGCGACGGCAATCCAGGCGAACGCAACCACGAAGCTCGCCGCGACACCGAACGCGACGAGCGACTTGGCCGCGACGGCCGATGCCGCATGCGCCGCCGCCACCACCGTCGACGCGCGACCGCCCATGAGCGGCAACAACGCGGCGCACCACGCGGCGCGACCGCCGTCCGCGCTCGCGTCGAGCGCGGCCTTCAGCTGCGCGAGCGCGCGCTTGTGTCGGGTGCGCACGGTCTCGACCGGCAGCGCGAGGCGCTCCGCGATCGCGCGCGGCGGCAACCCTTCGAAGAACCGCAGCACGACGACATCGCGCATCGGCGCGGGCAGCGCGAGCACGGCGCGCACGACGCGCGCGCGCAGTTCCTCGCGCGCCAGCAGTTCCTGCGGCGTCGGCGGCGGCAGCGGCGCGCCGACCAGCCGTTCGCGCGCGGCGCGGCGCATCGCGCTGCGTCGCTGCTTGCCCGCAAGCCGGCGCGCGATCGTCGCGAGCAGCGCGCGCGGCGAAGCCGCAGCGACCGGACGCGAGAGCCACGCCAGCCACGTCGACTGCGCGACGTCGAGCGCTAGCGCTTCGTCGCGGACGAGTTGCTTCGCGAGCCGTCGCACGAACGCATCGTGCTGAAGCAACGACTCGGGGGCGAAGGGACGGAAGTCAGGATCCATGGCGCGGCGTGGCAGGAGCGTCCGGTCGGAAGCATCGCCTACCCGGCGCACGTCGCGCGAGTCATGGCTGCCTCCTCACGGACGCCCGAGTGCCCGCCGAGCCAGGAACCGGTTCGCGCACTCCCACATTCTCGTGCGAACGCGCCGCGCATCACCGCCCGCTACTGCGAGAAGTGCTCCGGGATGCAGTAGTGCCACTTGTCCCAGCGACGCGTGCCGAGCGCGCCCTGGCGCAACAGCGCGCCGTAGGCGATCGCCTTGTTGCGCACGGCGCTGCGCTGCGTGTGGTCGGCGAGCAGGAACAAACCGGTCGTCAAGAACGTGTGCGCGCCACCGAGAGGGCCGTCGCCGAAGCGGATGCCGTAGGCCGCGTCCCAGTAGTTCGCAGGGATCGCATTGCCGTTGTAGGTCGTCGCGACGTAGTAGCGCAGACCGTCGGCGACGAGGCCGAACTGCGTGCTGCGGTAGTTGCGCACCCACGCGTATTCGACGGCAGGAACGACGTCCTCGGCGATGCGCAGGTAGAGCGGATCGGCGAAATGACGGTAGGCCGCGAGGTAGCCGAACAGCACGGCTCCGTGCTGCCACGGCATGTAGAACTCGTGGTTCATCGGCCAGCCCGTGCCGCCGTAGTTGCTCTGGAACGCCATCGCCAGGCTGGCGTGCGTCTTCTTGCGCATCGCATCGACGGTGTCGCGCGTGCGGAGGTATGCGTAGCTCTTGAGGTTGGCGTCGCCCGTCGCGAGGTAGGCCTGCACGAATCCCTGCATGCACCAACCCTCGGCGCGCACGGCCTGGATGAAGCGCGTGTTGAACGTCTGCACGCGCATCAGCGCCTTGAGGCTCTGGCCGAGCTGGCGAAGTTCCTCCTGGGCCCAGCAGTCGCCGCTGATCGTCCAGTAGTCGAAGAGGATGTCCGTCGACCAGTGCTCGTGGTCGAAGTGCTCCCAACGATGCGCGCGCTGGCCATACGCGGTGTTCACGCGCGTGCGGTAGCTCGCATACGGGTTGTTCGCGTAGAGCCCACGACGACCGAGCGACTCGAAGGACAGGTCGCGCGAACCAGGATAGATCGGGACGCCGTCCCACAGGAACAACGGCGCCGAGTCCGTGCACTGCAGGCCGTAGAGGTGGTACGGACGCGCTGCCTGGATCCACGCCTTCTGTTCCAGCGCCGTGATCAAGCGGTGATGGCCGCCTTGGACTGCGTGCGCGAGCTCGGGGCTCATCGGGTGGTTTCGCGGGGTACCGGTCGTCGCGGTCGCGAGCGCGTCGCCGCGCGTGCCCCAGGTGCCGAACCACGATCCGCCTTGCCACGAGTTGAACTCGCCTTCGGCGCGGGCGTAAGCGTCGGCAGGGCCTGCGAGAGGACCGCCGAGGAGGCCGAGGCTGCCCGTGGCTTCCGCTGTCGGCTGCGTAGGCAGTGCATAGACCGGATAACTGCTCGTCACGTTGGCGCGCGCGATCCAGTCGTCACGCTCGGGTTGCGTGCCGAAGCCGTCGACCGTCGCGAGCAAGACCCGGTAGCGACGCGTCTGCGCGTCGTCGAGCCAGTCGTTCTGCATCACGCGGTAGCTGTAGAACCCGTCCGGCAACTGCTCCCACGGCTCGATGGCATTTTCGCCCGCTCGATACGGATAGCTCCACGCGCCGCCGCCGACATAGAGGAAGCGAGCCTCGTTCACGTCGACGCCGCCCAGCACGTAGAGGTTCGGATCCTGCGAGCCGCTCGGCGAGTCGCTGCCGAGGTAGTCGTTGCCGAGCACCCAGTCGACCACGACGAACGGCATGTCGCGGTACTCGGTGAGGTAGTAGGTCGAGGTCAGGTAATCGCGGCCGATGCCACCCGACGTCGCGTAGTGGTAGGTGCGATGACGACGGACGCGCACGAGCGGCGTCTCGGCAAGGACCTGGCCTGCGCCACTCACGAACGAACGGTAAGCAACGCCGAACGTGTCGCGCACTTCGGCGCCGATGGTCAGCGTCGACTGCGCAGCCTGGATCCACGGGTGCGCGACGAAGGCGCCCGTCAACGCGGCGCCGGCCTGGACCGAGAACGTCGTCACCGACGACGCTGCCAGCGTCGGCGTGAACTGCGCCTGCGCGATGCGGATGGATCCGTCGTGCCAGCGCTGCAGCACGCGCCACGCCGTGGGATAGGAATCGACCACGAGTCCATTCGTGCTGCTATGGAGCCCGTAGGGCAGCGGCACCGACGCGAGCACCGTCTCGGTGCGCGCCGAGGTCGAGTCGTTGCGCACCGTGAACTGGGGCACGAAGCCCTGCGCCACGGCAGGCCCGCCAGGCCCCATGCCGACGACCGGCGAGTTCGGCAGGATCGGCCCGGATCCACCGCCCGAACCACCGCCGCCCTGGGTCGTGTCCTCGACTTCCGAGGTGCAGGCGGCCACGAGCGCGAGGAGCAGCGCAGGAGCCCATCGCACGGGAGCAACGACAGGATGATGAGAACGAGTCGACACGGGAGTCTCCGAGGCCGCAGCAAGGCTGCGAGCCAAGGGCTGGATCGACCGAAGCCGCCCCAGGGTGGTCTTCCGCGGTCGGACGTTGTCCCGTTTCGATCCGCCGCCGATGGCACGGCCACCAAGGAGCGGCCGAGCCGGCGGTTCTGCTGCTTGCCCCCTGCCGTGGCTTTGTCTACAAGGCTCGCCTCCCAAACCGACCCGAACGCCCGCCCATGACGCACGTCATCGCTCAACCCTGCATCAACGTGAAGGACAAGGCCTGCGTCGATGTCTGCCCGGTGGACTGCATCCACGGCGGCGACAACGACCCGCAGCTCTACATCAACCCGAACGACTGCATCGACTGCACCCTGTGCGTCGACGCGTGCCCCGTCCAGGCGATCTTCGCGGAAGAGGATCTGCCGGCGGAGTGGAAGTCGTTCGCGGACACGAACAGAAAGCACTACGAGAAGTGACGAAGCCGCGGCGCCTCACCTGCGCCGCCTTCGCGCCTTGCCGCCGCGCCCACTGCGCGCGGCCCATGCCGTGAGCGACCCACGCTACAGCCGCCAGACCCGAGTCCGCGGCATCGGCGCAGCGGGCCAGGCGGCGCTCGACCGATCGACGGTCCTCGTCGTCGGCCTCGGCGCGCTCGGGACCCACGCGGCGAGTTCGCTCGCGCGCGCCGGCGTCGGGACCCTGTGGCTCTGCGATCGCGACATCGTCGATCTCGGCAACCTGCAGCGGCAGGTGTTGTTCGAGGAACTGGACGCGGCCGAAGGGACGCCCAAGGCCACCGCCGCCGCGCGCGTCCTGTCGCGCGCGAACTCGACGATCACGATCGAGCCGTTCGTCGCGCACTGCGGCATCGACTTCCTCGCGAGCCTGCCGCGGAAGCCCGACCTCGTGCTCGACGGCACCGACAACTTCGCCACGCGCTACCTGCTCAACGACTGGTGCAAGCAGCACCGCGTGCCGTGGATCTACGCGGGCGCGGTCGGCGCGGAGGGCGCAGCGATGGTCGTGACACCCGACGGCCCGTGCCTTCGGTGCCTGTGGCCCGAGCCCCCCGCCGCGCACGCGGTGGGCACGTGCGAGACCGTGGGCGTGCTCGAACCGGCGATCGCCGCGGTGACCGCGTTCCAGTCGGCCGAGGCGCTCAAGATCCTGGCCGGGGCCACGGACGCGACGACGAGGGGCATCTTCACGTGCGACGTGTGGCGCGGCAGCTACGGCACGATCGCAAGCATGGCGACGAGCGATCCCGAGTGCCCCGCGTGTTCGGGCCGAGCGTTCCCGGCGCTGGAGGCGCGCGAGGCGCAAGCGGCCGTGCTGTGCGGACGCGACGCCGTGCAGATCGATCCGCCGCGGCGCGGCGCGCTCGACCTCGACGCGCTGCAGCAACGGCTGCGCGCTGCGCACGTGGAAGCCACGCGGTCCCCGCACTACCTCGCGTTCCCGGCCGACGGCGTCGACGTGCGCGTGTTCCCCACCGGTCGCGCGCTGCTGTTCGGCGTGCACGACCTGCTGCGCGCACGCGCGATCTACGACCGCTGGGTCGGAGCGAACGCATGATCTACCTCGACCAGGCGGCGACCAGCTTCCCGAAGCCGGAGCCTGTACTAGACGCGGTGATGCGCTTCTACCGCGAAGTCGGCGTGTCGAGTTCGCGCGGCAGCGGCAGCCGTTGCCAGGAGGCGCTCCACGTCCTGCAGCGCGCGCGCCGCCGCATGGGCTCGCTCGTCGGCATGCCCCACGATCGCGTTGCGTTCACGTCCGGGGCGACCGAGTCGATCAACCTGTTCCTGCGCGGTTTCCTGCAACCGGGCGACCTCGTGCTCACGACCGCGTTCGAGCACGCGTCGATCGCGCGGCCACTGCGCGCGCTGCAGCGAACGCTGCCTCTGCGCCTCCGCGTGCTGGAGCCGGACGCCGACTTCGGGCTCAGCCCCGACACGGTTCGCGCTGCGCTCGACGAGAGCCGTCCGCGACTGTTCGCGTTCAGCCATGCGAGCAACGTCACGGGCGCGCTGTTCGACGCAGCGGCGTTCTGCGCGCTCGCCAGGCAGTTCCGCGCAACCACGCTGCTCGACGCGAGCCAGACCGCGGGCCACGTGTCGATCGACGTGGGCGCCGACGCCGTCGCGTGCAGCGCGCACAAGGCGTTGCTCGGGCCGCCGGGCCTCGGCGTGCTCGCCTGCCGCGCGAACGTGGAAGTCGTGGCGCAGAAGCAAGGCGGCACGGGCTCGAGCACGGCGCTCGACGAGCAACCGGCCGAATGGCCGACCGCGTTCGAAGCGGGCACGCCGAACACGCCGGCGATCTTCGGCCTCGACGCGGCGCTCGCGCTCGCGACGCCGGACGCGCAGCGCGCGCGCCTTCAGGCGTCGCTCGCGGCCGTGCACGAACTCGAAGCGCGGTTGCGCAGCGACCGGCGCTTCTCGGTCCACGCGCCGCGCGGACCGCGCATGCCCGTGCTGTCGTTCGCGCGCGAGGACCTCGATCCCGCGGAGATCGGCGCACTGCTCGACGCGCGCGACATCCACGTGCGCACAGGCCACCACTGCGCGCCGTGGATCCATCGCTTCCTCGGCACCGTGGACGGCGGCACGGTGCGCGCGAGTCCGGGCCCCGAGATCAGCGCAGACGACATTCGGGCGGTATGGGAAGCGCTGGCGACCTGAGCAGCTCCCACGCCTCGACCGCAATGCCGAAGAAGTCGTTCTCGTTGCCGAGGCCCGCGGGCAGGTAGCGCAAGTGGTCGGGCAGGCCGATCGCGTAGCGATTGCCCGGCAGGCTCCCCGACAGCATGAGGTCGCGCACGAGGTCGCGCTGCACGTCGCGCAGCCCGATGCCGGGGTGGCTGCCCCACCGCCAGAGCGTGTCCTCGAACAACCGCGCCGCCGCCTCGCGCGACAGACGATCTTCCTTCGCCATGACGGCCGCTTGCTGCAGAGCCGGCTCGACGAACGCTGCGGCGTCCGGGAACGGCTCGTCCATGGCCCATCGCACGAACGCCCACTCGGCGACCTCGGGCAGCGCGGCGGCGACGGCCTTGGATCGCGGCTCCCGGCACAACCGCATCGCGAGCGCGATCGCCACGTGGCGCCGCACCGAGGGCACGGACGCCCAGGCCGATCGATCGGCGACCACGCGTTCGACCGGTCGCCCGAGCGCATAGGCGACGGCGAGCCGCGGCCACGCAGGTTCGTCGAGCGGCTGCGGCTGCGCCGGGATCCAGCCCGCGAGCGCCTCGCAGGCCTTCGCGTCGAACGCGAACAACTGCAGCATCCGCCAGTCGGGACGCGTCTGGCCGTCCATCCGCAACGAGCCGGATGCGCCGAGCGCGAGCGCCGCCGCTTCGCGCAACGTCGCATTCGCCTCGCCTGGGCTCTGCATCCACTCTCGCGCGCGCTCCGCGAGCTCCGGCGACGCAGCGGACACGTTGCGTTGCAAGACGGCCCGCAGCAGCCATGCGCGCTGGACGAGGTTGGCGTGCGCAGGCGCTCGCTTCTGCAAGTAGGGCTGCAACAGCGGCTCGGGCGCAGGCGCGCCACACAGCACGGCGGCGGCGAGCACCCCGGGATTGTCGACGCGCAACAACGATTGCGGGCACGAGGCGCCGACTCCCGGGAAGCGGGAGCCCGCGAGCAACGCGGCCACGAGCAGCACGGGCTCCGGCTCCTGCTTGTTCCGACCCAGCGACTTCGCCCAGAAGTCCGACGGCGCGCGTTCGCGCAAAGGGCCGAGCGCCAGCAAGAAGCTCGCGCTGAGTCGATCCTGCATCGGCGACTTGTCGTCGAGCGCAGCGAGCACGCGGTCCTCGCCGTGCGGGTCGGATGCCATCACAGCTGCGCAGAGCGCCGACATGCGCCGCTTCATGTTGGATTTCTCGTCGCTCGCGAGCCCGAAGAGGGACGGCGCGACGACGGGACCGAGGTCGCGCGCGAGCTCCCAACCGGCGCGAAGGTCGCGCGTCGGAGCCTCGAGCAGCAGTTCCGAGAAGCGTGCGCGCACGCGCGCGTCGTTGGCGGACACTGCGCCGAGCCGCGTTCCTTCGGCCTGTGCGAACGCGCATTGAGCGGACGATGCGCCGATGCCGACAAGAAGGATCCGTAGAAGGGCGGACTCGAGGGAACGAATCCGCTTGGACGGTCTTCCGGGCAAGGGCGACATGAGCAACGGACAGCAGATCCTGAACAGCGAGGAAGTCGAGTTCTTGCTCGACTCTTCGGGCAACGGGCCGCGGCAGGATGCCAGCGCGGACAAGTCCGCCCAGCAGGCCGTCACCATGCGCGGCGACCTGGACCAGATGCCGCTCGGCGACGTGTTCCAGACGCTCGGCCTGACCAAGATGGAAGGCGTGCTGCGCGTCTGCAACCCCGTCGAGCAGCGCATCGTCTACTTCCGCGGCGGCAACCTCCGCATCGTCGTCCCCCCGCGCCTGCTCATGCGTCGGCTCGGACAACGGCTGTTGCAAGCGGGCCTGCTCACGGCCGACGACCTCCGCAGCGCGCTGACGGAGCAGAAGCGATCGCCCCGAGGCCTCGACGAAGTCCTCGTCAGCAGCGGCTACGTGAGCCGCGAGCAGATCGACGACATCGTCGCGCTGCAGGTCAGCGAGGAGCTGTTCGGACTGTTCACGTGGACGCACGGCACCTTCGAGTTCTGGAAGGGACCGCCGCAGGACGAGGCCCTTCAGCAACGGCTCGAGAACTGCCACGAGTTCGAGGTGAACAGCCTGCTGCTCGAGGTCGCGCGCCGCAGCGACGAGTGGGAAGGCATCCTCGAGTTGCTCGACAACCTCGACGAAGTGCCCGTGCGCACGCAGCAACCGGAGCCCGAGGGGCTCACGGACGCACAGCGACTCGTGCTCGACGCGGCCGACGGAAAGCGCACCTACCGCGAGCTCGCGGACATCACGGTGCTCTCGGAGTTCGAGTGCGCGCGCACGGCGAGGAGCCTCGTGCAACTCGGCTTGCTGGAGCGCGCGAGCGCTTCGCACATGCTGCAGCTCGCGCAGACGCACCTCGACCAAGGCCACGGCAAGATCGCGCTGATCCTCGCGCAGGCCATGTGCGACCGGAAGGACGAGCGCACCGTCGACACTTCGCGCGCGCTCGCCTCGTTGCTCCGCGGCGCCGGCGAGCCGAGGCTCGCGTCGGCAGTTCTGCTCGAGTCGGCACAGTTGCAGGAGGACGCGGAGACGGCGCTCCAGCTCGCGCAAGAAGCCAGGACGCTGTCGCCTCGCGACCTCGCGACGATCAGCTTCCTGCGCACCACGATGCTCGCGCACCTTCGCGCCGGCGCGCCCGAGATCGAGCAGGTCACGCTGGACCTGCTCGACGGCTTGCTCGCGGACGGCGACGTGGAGCGACTGTTCGGCGTCGTCGAGGAGACGCGGCAGCTCGGCCAATACACGCCGCAAGTGATGATCCGCGAGGCCCGCGCGCTCGCGAAGAAGAAGGAGCGCGACGCCGCCGTCGAGGTGATGCTGCGCGCCGCTGCCGAGTTCGAGAAGAAGGGCGACCGCAGGCAACAGATCGAGCTGCTCGAACTCGCGTCGCGCCTCGACCGCGACCGCAAGGACATCCAGAAGCAGATCCAGGCGCTGCGTTCGACGCCGCGCACGCGCGCGATGCGCATCGCTGCGGCCGCAGCGACCGCGGTCGCGCTCGTCGGCGCCGGCGTCGTCTGGTGGTCGGGCAACTCCGAGCTGCAACGCATCCGCGAGGAGAGCTCCCGCATCGAGTCGTTGCTCGCGAACGGCCAGGTGAAGCAGGCTGCTGCCGCGCTCACGGCGCTCGCCGCGACCTGCGGCGACGACGAGAGCCTCGGCTCGCTGCGACAGGCCGTGCGCGCCGCCGAGTCGGAGCGCGCGCACGCCCAGATCGAGACGATGCGCAAGGAAGCGTCCACTCTGCTGCAGCAAGCCGGCGACCTCGTCGCCAAGGGGGAACTCGCGGAGGCGCATGCGATCTACCAACGCGTGCGGTCCAACCCGGACCTCGCGAGCGAGGCGGACTCGGCCGCGGCCGCGCGCCTCGAGTCGCTGCAACGCGACCTCACCAACGCCGTCGTCAAACTGCCGGACCTGTTGCCGCAGCCGCCGTCCGACCTCCTCGACCGCCAGAAGATCGAGGAGACGCTGACGATGCTGCAGCGATCGGTGCAGGAGCCGCTGCGCGAAGCGGCGCACGCGATCCTGCGGCTGCGCGCAGCGGACGCTCTGCCGAAGACCTCGGACGACAAGCAGCTTCACGCTCTCGTCGAGGCGGCGGTGCGCGCGACCCCGATCCTCGACCGCGCGGTGGAGTTGCTGCACGCCTACGTCGCAGCGTCCCAGCGCACCAGCGAGCAACGCCGGCTCGACCCGGTCTTCAAGCAAGCTCTGCAGAAGGAGCGCGAGCTCGACTTCGCCGGCGCGCTCGAGATCTACCGCGAGCTGGCGTCGACGCAGGCGAACACCGAAGGGCTCGAGAAGCACTTCCGCGCCAAGGTCACCGAGCTCGAGGGGATCCTCGGCGTCTGCGCTGGCATCGAAGCAGCGACGAAGGCCGGCGACCACGCGACCGCCCGTCGCGACCTCGCGGCGCTCGAACAGTCGTTCCCGGACGTTCCGTTCCGCTCGGTAGTCCGGCTGCCCGTGCGCCTCCTCACCTCGATGCCCGGCGCACGCGTGCGTTGGAACGGAGTCGACGTCGGCACGACGCCGCTGCTCCAGAGCTACGTTCCTTCGGCGACCAACGTCGCCGAGTTCGCGCTCGACGGGTTCCTCCCCGTGCGCATGCCGCTGCCGGACGAGCACGACGGCAAGCTGCTGGCGACGCTGACACGCAAGCCCGAGGCCGAGTCCGCCCTGCCCGCGCCGATCGACCAGCCGATGGCCGCGTCGTCCGACCGGACGTTCGCGTCCGATCGCGAAGGCGCGGTCCTCGCCATCGACAACCGGAGCGGCAAGATCCTGTGGCGCGACGTGCCGGAGGACGCGACGAGCGCACGCACCGCGCCGCAGCTCTACCAGGGCCTGGTGCTGACTGCGGGGCCCGACGCGCCGCTGCTCGCGCACGACCAGACGAGCGGCGCCGTCCGCTGGCGCCGCACAGACCTCGCGACCGACGTCGCTCCCGTTCCGCTGGACGGCCGTATCGCCGTCCGCCGCGACGAGAACGAGATCGTCCTGCTCGACCCGCGCGACGGCCGCGACCTCGGCTCCTGGCGGCTGCCGGCGCGAGCCGCCTCGGACCTCGTGGGCGACGCGCACACGTTGTTCGCGGCGCTCGACGACGGATCCATCGCAGCCTTCGACGTCAAGTCGATGTCGATGCGTTGGCGCAGCGCCGCAGGCGAATTCGGCTCGACGCTGGCGATGACCGCACGAGGCCTCGTGGCGCTCGGCGACGAAGGCACGACGACCCTCGTCGACGTCGCTACGGGCAAGGCCAGGTGGCGACGCGAACTGCGCGGCACGCCGATCGGCCGCCCGAGCGCGAACCAGGACTGCGTGGCGATCACGTTCGACGAGCACATCACGGCGCTCGCGCTCGACGAAGGCCTCGAACTGCTGCGCATCCCGAGCGGTCGTTCCGCGTGGGCGGCGGCGGCGACGATGCTGGGCGATCGCCTCGCGGCCCGCACGCGCGCAGACGAGACCGCGGTCTTCTCGCTCGACAGTCCGTCGGCCCACTACGCGCTCGCCTCGCACCGCGCGGAGTCCCTCGTCGGCGACCGACGCAGCTTCGTGCTTCACGCGATCGGCAAGCGCATCTGCGTCTACCGCGCGATGCCGTGATGGAGAGGGTGCGAGCGCTGGCCGGCGGACACGAGCGTCGTCGCGCCGGCGAGACGCCGTCCGATTTCCGCCACTGTCCGCCGCAAGCGGGGCTGTCCGCGCCAAAGGTCGCAAGCACTGCCCAAGCCCCCATGACGCCGACCATGCGACACGGGGCCGAACATCCGAGCCGCGCGACCCCGTCCGAAAATGGCGACTGGGCTACGGCAACACCTACGCGGCCCGCGAAACCTGCGCCGAAATGCGCTCCTCCGCACTTCACCGAAGAAACCCATGGCAACGGGCTTCTTGCACTGGGATCCGGGATCGGTGACGTTCCGACTCCGGGGACCTCAGGCTTGGCATGCGCATTGCTTTTGGTCTATCGCTCACTCCGGGACTCAACTATGCGACGCAACCTGCTGACCTTCTCTTTGGTCGTAACTCTGGGCTTCACGGCCTGCGCTGACCACGCCGCCCGCATTGTCGCGGGCGACACGGGCACGCAGCCGCCCATCGGCCCCTCGGACGGCAACACCGTCGGCGGCGGCGGGGCCACCGATCCGGGCACCGGCGGCGGCACGAACAACGGCGGCGTCGGCACGTCCACGGGCGGCAACGGCACGGGCAACAGCACGAGCGGCGGACAGACGTCAACCGGAAGCGGAACGCCCGTGGCCGGCGGAGACGCCAACTCCGTGCAGGACGGTGTCGTCGGTGGCGGCGGTGGCGGCGGTGGATCGCCGGTTCCCGAGCCGGGCACGATGCTGCTCGTCGGCACGGGCCTCGCGGGCGCAGCGCTGATGCGGCGCCGTCGCCGCGAGTCGCTTGCAGCGACGCCGCAGAACTGATCCGAGTGCGCAGGATGCCGAGCCCTGCGGCTCGGCAAGGACTCTCGGCCCGAGGGAACGAACAGCCCGCCGCGTTCCTCGGCGGACCTTCGAGCTGCCACCACGCGTTCGATCCTGTCGCCCATCGAGCGCCATGGAGCACCGCCCAGTGCGCCGCGCGGCCTGACGGCGAATCCCCACCCATCGCAAGAGTCGTCGCGTCGGCGATGAGGGAACTCGGAAGGCCACGCGAGCTAGGATGCCCGCGTGCTGCCTCGCCTCCTGATGTTGCCGCTGCTTCTCAGCCTCCTCGGCTGCGCGGCTCGCTCTCCGGATGCCCCGCCCGAGCTGAAAGGGCCGGACCCGATCGAACGGGCTTGCACGGAGTTGCTCGATGCGCCGCCTGAACGCATGACCGAGGCGCTTCGCACCGTGCTTGCGATGGGCCGCGACGCGGCACCGCGACTCGCGAGCCTCTCGAAGGAGAAGCCCGACTCCCCCAACCTCGACGCGGCCTGCGCTGCGCTGGGTTCGCTAGGCGGCGCGGAGGCGCGCGCCGCGCTTCGCGAGTTCACGCTGGCGCGGGGGCCACAGGCCGTGGCGGCCGCCCTTGCGCTCGCCGGATGTGCAAACGACAGCGACCGCCCCGAACTGCTCGCGATCGTCGACGACCGCCTCGCAGACCCCGCTATTCGCACCGCCTGCGCCGCGACGTTGCTGCGGCTCGGCATGCGTGAAGAGATCGCCGAGTTCGTTCACGGCGTGCTGTTGGCTGGCACTCCGCACGGACGCGAACTCGAGTCGCGTCTCGGCCTGCCGCGCAGGCCGCGTTGGGCCTTCGAGCGCTACCTGCTGCAGCTCGCGCTTCGCGACGCCGCTGGCGAGGACTTCGGCCTCGACACAGATGCGCCGTGGGACGAACTGCGCAATGCAGCCGATCGCATCGACGCGTGGCTGCGAAAGCACTGACCACGCGACGGGCGCGCAGCTCCCGCGACCGTGCGCGCGGCATGCGCGCCTCGGCGGCCGCTACGGGAACGAGGTCGCGACGCTCTGCAGCGCGATGTCACGGACCGCGCCGTTGCGCAACAGCACACGGCCCTTGTAGGGCATGTGACGGCGTTCGCATTCGACCTGCACCTCGACGTCGCCTTCGGCAGTGGCCGTCGCGAGGTCGTTGAGGATGCGCAGGTTGCCGTAGCCCATCTGCAGCAGGCGAGCCTCGACGGTCGCGCGCGCGCGATCGCCGGAGGACGGAGCAGGAACCGCGGAGCCGCCTTCGACGACCACGGGCGCTGGCTGCGGGATGCGCACGATCGCCTCGCCGATGCTCTCGCCGACTTGCTGCGTCGTCTCGCGAAGGTCCTCGACCGCTTCGCGCAGCCGCTGGAGTTGCAACTCGATGCGCGCGAACTGCTGCTCGGTGTCAGGCATCGCGATCTGCTGCGGCAGGTTCTGGATGCGCTCGTCGATCGAACGCAGCATCGCAAGGCCGCGCAGGTGCTCCTCGAAGCGCACGATGCGCAGGTGCACCATCACGTAGCCGACGGCCAGCGCGGCGAAGAACAGACTGAACTGCCAGGTTTCCATGACGCGAAGCGGCGAAGTCTAGCCAGTCGACGCGTCGAAGTCGCGCGGCGGCTCCGATGCCACGCCGCGAGACCTCAGCGACGCGCGCCGTTCATGCGGCCGCGGGACGGCGGACGAACCGGTAGGCGACCGCGCCGGCGCCGATGATCGCGAGCCCCTTCAGCGCATTGCTGCGGTTGCCTTCGTCCTGCAGCACCGCGACGACGAACGCGAGCGACACCGCGATGAACAGGAACGGCGTCAGTGGGTAGCCCCAGCAGCGATACGGCCTCGGGGCGTCGGGCTTCACGATGCGCAGGCGATAGACCGCCGCGACCGTCATGGCATAGAACAGGAACGCCGCGAACACGACGAAGTCCGTCACGTCGTGGAATCCCTGCAGCGCCACCACGATGAGGATGCCGCACGCAGCCTGCACCCAGATCGACGTCACCGGAGTGCCCCACCGCGGATGCACCTTGGTCAGCGCGCGCGGCATCAGCCCGTCCTGCGCCATCGCGTAGAACGCGCGCGGCGAGGACAGCAGGTTCGGATTCGCTGCGCCGAAGATCGAGATCGCGATGAGCAGCGTGAGGTAGCCCGACAGCGACGGCGACAGCACGCGGTCGACCGTCAGCGCCGCGACCGTCGTCGGCGGCGTGTCCGGCGACATCGCCTGCATCTCGGCGAACGGCACCGCGCGCAGGTAGATGACGTTCACGAGCAGGTAGACCGCGATGAGGATCAGCATTCCGCCGACGAGGCCGTAGGGCAGGTCGCGCTCGGGGCGCTTCAACTCGGCGGCGTTGAACGGCAACTGGTACCAACCTTCGTAGGCCCAGAAGATCGCCATGAACGCGGACACGAGGCCCGTGACCGTGAGCGTCGTCGCCTGCGCCGTGGCCGGCGCGGCCGCGGCAGGCGCGTCGAGTCCTGCGGCGAACACGCCGCCCAGCACGATCGCGCCGAGCGACGCGAGCTTCGCGAACGTCGACAGGTTCTGGATCAACGCGCCGAGGCCGACGCCGAAGTGGTTCACGACCGCGAGCAGCAGGATCATCGCGCACGCGACGGCGAGCAGGATGCCTGGGTCTTCCTTCTCCGCGACGACGTCGACGCCGAACAACGGCAGCAGGTTCTCGGCGAACGCGAGCGCGAGCGCCGCCATCGTGCCTGCGTTGATGACCCAGAAGAACGTCCAGCCGTAGAGGAAGCCGGTGAAGCGGCCCCAGCCTTCGCGCAGGAACGCGTATTGGCCTCCCGCCTCCGGGAACATCGCGCCGAGTTCCGAGTAGGCGAACGCGCCGAACAAGCACACGAGGCCGAGTCCGACCCAGAGCAGGTAGACCCACTCCTCGGACGGCAGGCCCTGCGCGACCTTCAGCGGCTTCAGGAAGATGCCGGAGCCGATGACGGCGCCGACGGTGATCGAGATCGCGCTCGTGAGTCCGAGGCGCCGCTGAAGCCCTGCGTCCGCCATCGCAGCCTCAGCGGAACTTGGTGATGCCGGGGATCGCGACCGAGTCCGCGGGCGGCGCCATGTCCATCGTGATCACGTCGGGCACGAGCTGCTCCTGCGACTCCCACGCCTCCTGCCACGTGACGTCCTTGCCCGTGTAGGCGGCCATGCGGCCGAGCACGGCCATCATCGTGCTGTTGATCATGTAGTCGCTGTTGTCGATGCGCTTGCCCGCGCGGATCGCAGCGAACATCTCGTCGTGCTCGTTCTGGTACATGTCCGACTGCGGACCTTCGTGCTTCCAGTTCGTCTTGCCCGTGATCGCATGCTGGAACACGCGCGCGGTGCCCTGCGTGCCCATCACGTATTCGTCGACGTCGCGGAAGCACCCGTTCTGCTGGCGGCAGTAGCTGTAGCCGCGCGTGCCGTCCTTCCACTCGTAGACCGTCGCGAAGTGGTCGTAGACGAAGCCGTAGTCGCCGCCCGTGCGCTTCTGGCGACCGCCGAGCGAGTAGGCGCGCGTCGGGTAGACGTCGCTCTTGATCCACGCCATCACGTCGAGCGAGTGGATGTGCTGCTCGGCGATGAGGTCGCCCGAGAGCCACGTGTGGTAGAGCCAGTTGCGCAACTGGTTCTCCATGTCGGTCCACGACGGCTGCCGCGGCTTCAGCCACAGCTCGCCGGTGATGTAGTTGCCCTGGATCGCGAGGATGTCGCCGATCGCGCCTTCTTGCAGCTTCTGCACGATCGCGCGGCGGCCGTGGTGGTAGCGGTAGCAGAGGCCCGAGACGACGCTGAGCCCCTTCTTGCGCGCCTCGTCGCACGCAGCGCGAACGCGGCGAAGGCCCGGCGCGTCGGTCGCGACGGGCTTCTCGGCGAAGATGTGCACGCCCTTCTTCACGGCCTTCTCGATCTGCATCGGGCGGAAGCCGGGAGGCGACGCGAGCAGGATGACGTCGACGCCGCTGTCGAGCACGCGGTCGATGCAGTCGAGACCCGCGAACATGCGCTCCTGCGGCACCTGGACCTGCGCGCCGCGTTGCGATCCGTCCATCGCCTCCTGCAACTCGCCCACCGCGTCCGTGACGCGGTCCGCGAACGCGTCGCCGACGGCCCACAGCACGTTGTTCTTGTCCGCCATCAGCGCCTGCCGCGCCGCGCCCGTGCCGCGGCCGCCGCAGCCGACGAGACCGACCTTGAGCGGCTCGCCAGCGCCAGAATGCACGAGGCCCGCGAGCGAGAGCGCGGAGACGGAGCCTGCTGCAGGGACCACGGGAACCGAGACCGCGACGGCCGAGGCTGCCGCGTTCGCGAGGAAGGACCGACGATTGGTGCGAGAGGTGTCGTTCATGGGAGAGGGATGCGCGACGAGAGGCCGCAGAGCCTAGGCCTGCGTCGCGCAAGTTCGATGCGAAAGTCCGCGGTGAAGAAGCCTCGTGACAACTGCGTGGAGCCGCTGGACTCAAGCCCGAAGATGCGTCTTGATCCTCGCCATGCACGCACCGAGCCGCCGCGACTTCCTCTCCGCCGCAGCGTCCACCGCCGCATTCGCGGCATTGGCGCCGCGAACCCTCGCAGCAGAGCCGACGCCATCGAAGCCGCGCGCGCCGAAGAAGGCCGTGAAGTACGGCATGGTCGCAGACGGCGCGTCCGTGCTGGAGAAGTTCGAGATCCTGCGCGAATGCGGCTTCGACGGCGTGGAGATGGACAGCCCCAACGACCTGAAGGCCGAGGACGTGCTCGCGGCCAAGGCGAAGACCGGCCTCGAGATCCCCGGGACCGTCGACTCCGTGCACTGGGACAAGCCGCTTTCGGCGAACGAGGAGTCCGTGCGCGCCGAGGGCCTCGAGGCGCTGCGCACCGCGTTGCGCGACTGCAAGAAGTACGGCGGCACGTCGACGCTGCTCGTGCCCGCGGTCGTGAAGAAGGACGTGTTCTACGGCGACGCGTGGTCGCGTTCGCAAGCGGAGATCCAGAAGGTGCTGCCGATGCTCGACGAGCTCGGCATCGACCTGTTGATCGAGAACGTGTGGAACGGGTTCCTGCTCGGCCCCACCGAGCTCGCGCGCTACGTCGACGAGCTGAAGCACCCGCGCGTCGGCGTGCACTTCGATCCGGGCAACCTCGTCAAGTTCGGCCATCCCGAGCACTGGGTGCCGATCCTCGGCGCGCGCATCAAGAAGGTCGACGTGAAGGACTTCAGCCGCGGCAAGGCGGGGTTCGGCGTCGCGCTGAACGAAGGCGACACCGACTGGCCTTCGGTCATGAAGCAGCTGCGCGCGATCGGCTACGACGGCTGGTTCACGGCCGAGATGCGCGGCGGCGACCGCGCCTACCTCAAGGACCTCGCCGCGCGCATGGACTCGTTCCTGCGCGGCTGATTCGGGACAGCGTCGTCCCCCACGAGCGGGCCGGAGGCGATAGCATCCGCGGCCCCATGTCCTGCGCACTCGCACTCGCCGCGTTGCTTGTCCTCGCGCAGGCCCCCGACGCGCCCGCGGGGAAGCGCGCGCAGGACGCGTCGTTCGCGGCGCAGCGGAGCCTGAGCACAGCGGGCCTCGACGCGAGCGCCGACTCGTTGCGCAAGTCGGAGCAGGCGATCGAGCGCGGCCTCGCATGGCTCGGATCGAAGCAAGCTGCGAGCGGCGCGTTCCTAGGCATCGTCGGGCACAAGATGCAGAACGACTACGTCGAGCTCGACGCGGCCCTCACGCTGCAAGAGCAGAAGAGCCAGGGACGCGGACATCTCGGCGTCACCGCGATCTGCGGCATGGCGTTCCTCGCATCCGGACACCTGCCGGACCGGGGCGAGCACGGCGCGCGCGTGCAGCGCACGATCGACTACTTGCTCGCGCACCGCGAGGAGAACGGGCTCCTCACCGATTCCGGCACGCGCATGTACAGCCATGCCTTCGCCACCTTGTTCCTCGCCGAGGTCTACGGGATGGCCGGCGGCGCGCATTGCAAGCAGGCGCTCGAAGGCGCGGTCAACCTCATCGTCGACAGCCAGAACCAGCACGGCGGCTGGCGCTACAACCCGTTCGACCGCGAGACCGATCTCTCGGTCACGGTGTGCCAGCTGCAGGCGCTCCGCGCGGCGCGCAACATCGGCATCAAGGTGCCGGATGACACCGTGGAGCGGGCGATCGCCTACGTGAAGCAGAGCCAGACGCGCGGCCCGCGCCGGACGCGCTTCTCGCGCCGCGGCAACGTCGGCTCGGCAGGCGGGCAGTTCTACTACAAGATCCACGGCCGCGGGGCCTACGAGAAGCCGGACGAGTTCGCGATCAACGCCGCGGCGCTGACCGCGCTCGCGAGCGCCGGCGTCTACGACAAGGACCTGCACGAGCCGACGCTCGACTTCCTGGAACGGGCCTACGGCGAGACGGCGGACTACTACGCGTCCCACTACTTCTTCTGGTACGGCAACTACTACGCGTGCCAGGCCTTCTTCCAGACGGGCGGGACGCGCTTCGCGCGCTACTACGAACGGCTGCAGCGCGACCTGCTCGCCATGCAGCAACCCGACGGCAGATGGCGCGGCGAAGTCGGGCCCGGCGACGAGTTCGCGACCGCCGTCGCCTGCCTGCTGCTGGCGTTGCCGCAGCAGTATCTGCCGATCTTCCAGCGCTGACGGCGCGCGGTTCTGAACGACTTTCCACAGCCGGAGGGAGCTGGCCCCTGCGCGCCCCGAAGGGCTTCGGCTTCGGCCTTGATTCCCCGCCGCCTGCGGCCACCATTCCCCGCCGGTCTCAACCGGTCAGGGAGCATGCCTACCAACACCTTCCGCATTCTGTTCGCGGCCAGCCTCCACGTCGCTCTTGCGGCGCAGGCGCCCGCGGTTTCCCAAACGCCGCAAACCGAGAACGCTTCGATTCTCGCTGGCGGCGGCTCGTTCGACTCCGATCCGACGGAGTGGCGCACGCTGCGCGCGCGTCCGCAGGACGAAGGCGAGCCCTACTCGCTGCGCACGCTGTTCCAGCAGGACCACGGCGACTTCATGCAGAAGCGCGAGCGCTTCGACCCGCAGGTCATGCTGCGCGGCGGCGCGATGATGAACAGCAAGGTCGACGGCGAGCAAGGCGACTTCGACCTGCTGCGCGGCACGGCGGACCTCGACTTCCGCATCCTCGTGGCGCACAACGCCTACGTGACGCTCGGCGCGTTCTACGACCAGCGCACGTACGACACGTCGGACATGCCGAACTTCCGCAACGAGACCCTGTTCGCGACGGGCCTCAACATCGGATTCGGCTGGTTCATGGACGAGGACGTGCTCCTCGAGATCAAGGGCAAGCCCGGCTACTGGTCGGACCTCGACGGCACCACGCACACGGAAGACTTCGATTGCTGGGGCAGCGCGCTTGCCACGGTGCGCTACTCGCCGGAGTTCTTCTTCAAGCTCGGCGCCCGCTACAACGAGTACTACGAGGAAGCGAACCTGCTGCCGAACCTCGGCATCACGTGGGCTGGCGAGACGGTGCGCGTCGACGTGCTGCTGCCCGACTACTTCGAGGTGTCGCTGTGGCCGAGCCCGGACTTCGGCTTCCTGTTCGGCGCCGAGATCCAGGGTGGTGAGTACCGCGTTCGCGCGCCCAGCAGCGCACCGGCGGAGACGTTCGCCGACTCGCGCGTCCAGGAACTGCTCGCCTACACGGGCGTGCACTGGCAGTTCGCGGACGAGATGGCGCTCGTCGTGCGCGGCGGCGCGGCGCTCGTAGGCAACTACAGCCTCGACGACGGCGACACCACGACGCCGCCCGTCGAAGGCGAGATCGACCCGAGCGTCTTCTTCGACGTCTCGATCGGCATCCTGTTCTGATCGAACCGACCGCGCACCGTTGCGGTCCCAAGCGGCCCGTTCGCGGCGATCAGCGCTGCGGACGGGCCGCGCGCATGTAGAGGTCGACGTAGCGCTGCAGGCACTCGTCCGCCTCGTAGCACTGTTCGGCGTGCGCGCGATTGCGCGCGCCTTCCTCGACGCGACGCCGCGGATCCGCGCACAACGCATCGAGCGCGCGCGCCAGTCCCGGGACATCCCCCGCCGACGCGAGCGCGCCGCGAGAGGCCTCGGGCAGCATCGAACGCACGTCTCCCACGTCCGTGCTCGCGACAGGCAGGCCCGACGCCATCGCCTCGAGCAGCGAGATCGGCATCTGCTCGGTGCGCGACGAGAGCGCGAACACGTCCATGCGGCGGTAGCACGGCGCGGTGTCGCTCGCGTTGCCGAGGAACTGCACGCGATCCTCGATGCCCAACGCAACCGCGAGCCGCTCGAGATTGGCGCGCTCCGGCCCGTCACCCGTGAGCTCGAGGCGCGCCGGCTCGCGCATCTGCGCGAATGCGCGCAGCAACGTCGCGTGGTCCTTCTCGGCGCGCAGGCCGCCGACGGCGCCGACGACACACGGCGCATCGGTTGCGCGCGCGGCATCGCGCGCCGCAGGCGAGAAGCGCGCGAGGTCGACGCCGTTCGGCAGGTAGACGAGCTGCGAGGTCGGCACGCGCCATTCACGGCGCGCGATCGAGAGCAATCCCGTCGACACGACGAGCACCGCGTGCGCGCGCTCGAGGGCGACACGACGGATCCAGTTGCGGCGACGGAGCCGACGCTGCTGCTCCTCTCGGCCGAACCCTTCCTCGTGGTGCACGTGGTTGCGGAACGCCAGCACGCGAGCCGCCATGCAGGCTTCGATCGATCCCCAGTTGTAGGTCAGCAGCAAGTCGGGCTTGCGCTCGCGCAGCAATCGCACGAACGCGCGGACGCTGCCGAGGAACGAGCGGCCGCCTGGCGGACCGGTCAACGCGCCGAGCCGCTTCGGATCGATGCGCTGCGCGGCCGCGAAGTTGCCGTCCATCGCCACGATGTCGTGCACGAAGCCATCGCCCATGCGCGCGATCAGTTCCTGCTGGCGCATCTGCGGGCCGCCGATGCCGAACGTCGCGAAGACGTGCAACACACGTCGCGGCGACGCGGACGCAGCCGTCGTCATGACCGTACCGTCGCCTCTGCGTCGCTGCGTTGCGCGGCGGCAGCGGGCTTGCCACCGGCCGCGACCATCGCGAACAGCCGCGACAGGAACCGCAGGCGATCGCCCTCCGGCCGGAAGCCGAGGTCGCGCGCAGCGTCGGCGCAGTCGAGCGGCGCGGCGAAGCTGCGCGAACGAAGGTCGCGCAGCGACGGGAACTCACGTTGCTTGCGCGCCAGGAACTTCACGAAGTGCTTGCCCACTTCCTGCAGCCACATCCACCCAACGGGCGTCGGATGGAACTGGTAGTCACGGCCCGTCCGCAGGCGCAGTTCGTCGACGAACTCGCGCGCGGTCATGCGCACGGAGCCTGCGAGGTTGTAGGTCTGGTTCTTCGCGGCCGGCGCGAACAGCGCAGCGACGAGGCCCGCAGCGCAGTCGTCGCCCAACACGAGCGGCAACGGCACGTCGCCGCGCCCCCACCCGACGCAGTGGTTGTCGCGCACCCAGAGGCCGAGCCCCGAGTGCTCGAGCGAAGACGGGCTGCCGAGCACGACGGCAGGGCGCACGATCACCACGTCGAGGCCGCGTTCCCGTTCCGCGACGAGAGCCTTCTCCGCCGCGATCTTGCCGCGGCTGTATGCGCCGCGAGCGCGTGGCCTGGGATCCGGCCCAGAGTCGCCGCGCACCGGATCCGTTCCGCCGAGGTACAAGGCCGCCGTGCTGCTCGCGTAGACGAAGCGGCGCACCTTGGCCTCGCGCGCGCACTGCGCAGCAGTCGCGACGCTGTCGCGCATCGCGCCTTCGACGCGAGCAGGATCGTCGCCTGCGACGGTCGCAAGGTGCAGCACGCACGATGCGCCCGCGAACACGCGCGCCAACGCGACCGGATCCCCAGCGTCGCCAGCGAACACCCGGATGCGGGAGTCGCGCAGTTCGGCCGGCAGCAGCTGCGGACGGCGCACGAGCAGCGTGACGGGCCGGCCTTGGGCGAGCAACGCGTCGACGCAGTGGCGGCCGAGGAAGCCCGCGCCACCGAGCACGACGACCTCGCCGGAGCGCGCCGGACCGGGCTCGCCGATCGGCTCGGGCGCCGGCGGCGGCAGCGAACTCGCGCCCGCTGCTTCGGCGGCCAGGAAGCACATGCGGATCGCTTCACGCGCAGCCGCGGGCGAGTTGCGCGGCGTCTTCTTGTTGCGCAGCGCCTCGTGGAACTCGGCGATGCTCGTCTGCATGCCGCGCAGGAACGGGTCCTCGGGACCGCGCAGCTTGAACAACGCGAGCCCGTAGCCGAGCACCGCCATCGCCGAGCGACGCAGCAGGTGGAACCCGCCCGCGGCGAGGTTGCGCCCCGAGTCGAGGAAGTCGAGCCAGCGAGTCTTGCGGCGCAGCCAGCACGCGTCGCGCAGCAGGTCCGCGAACACCGCGCCGTCGGTGCCGATCGCGTGCAGCGTGGACTCTTGCATCGTGCGGCCGAGCGCCATGCGCACCGACGCGGTGCCGCGTTCGCACGACAACTGCATCTGCCAGTCGTCGAAGAACCGCGCGCCGTTGGCGAGCGTGACCGGCTCGCCGGTGACCACGCGCACGTCGCGACAGTCGCCGAGCAGTCGATGCACGATCGAGAACAGGTGCACGGCTTGTTCCAGGAGGATGTTGGCCTCCGTCTGGAACATGAAGTGCGACACGTCGCCCGTCTGCAGCTGGCGCAGCGGCACGTTGTGCACGATCGCGACGTGCTCGATGCGACCCAGGCGTCCCGCGGCGACGTGGTCGCAGACGCGCACGACCGCAGGGCTCGCGGACTGGTTGTGGTTCACGCCGAGGACGAGGCGCTGCGCCTTCGCGATGCGCTCCAGTTCGTCGACGTGCTCGAGCGAGAGCGCCATCGGCTTCTCGACGAGCACGTGGAAGCCGCGCTCGAGGCAACGCTTCGCCACGGCGAAGTGCGCGCCCGGCGGAACGAGCACATGCACTGCGTCGGCGACGCGCGCGTCGCACAACGCGTCGACGCTGTCGAACACCTGCGCGATGCCGTGCCGCTTCGCCATGCGCTCGGCGCGCGGCCGCACGGTGTCGCAGACGGCGGTGACGACGACGCCGGGCACGCGGCGCAGCGCCATGAGGTGCACCTCGGCGATGAAGCCGCTCCCGATCAGCGCGATGCGAGTGTCCGTTGACGCCATGCCGTATGTGCAGTGTGTCCAAGGTCGCAGCCTGCGGCCACGCCCCGAATCCCCTTTTCGCCCCGCGTCGGCGCAGCGCCGCGCAACAAGACGTCTGCTGTGGATCGGCGTCCGGCGCGAGCCGACTTGACGCGAAGTCCTCCCTGGCAAGGGCGTTGCGCGCCGTTTCCTTGACTGCCCGTCGGGCCGTCTGATGATGCCGCGCGCTCCGCTCCCCCACGTCGGGTCCACAGTGCCCGACCATCCGCATGCCATCGACGTCTCCGGCGCTCGCGCTCCGCACTGCGCTCACCGTCTCGTTCGCCCTCTGCAGCGCGCTGCCGTGCCAGGAAACGCAGCAGCAGCCCCCGCCTCCGTCGCAGAATCCGACACCCGAGCGCGAACCGCAGAAGCCGGCCCAGCCCGCGGCGCAGGAGCCCGAGGAGAAGCCGAAGCTGACCTACGAGGTCCTCGTCGAACGCGGCGGCGCGCTGCTCGGAGCCCCGATCACCGGCGTGTGGATCCCCGGCGGCCACGACTGCGCGTTCGCCTCTGCGGACGGTTTGTCGATCGCGCGGCGCAGCCCGGGACAACCGGAGCCCGTGACGATCGTCGACGCGGCAACGATCTGGACGAAGCTCGGCGCGCCGCCGGTCGAAGGCCAGCCCAAGAAGGTCCCGCCGTTCGGCTTCGTCGACGCCGGGACGCTGCGCATCGAGCACGAGAACGCGATCCACCACGTGCCGCTCGGCGAAGGCAACGCGAAGGTCGCGGTGCGTTGGCCCGCGGACATCGACGCGCGCGACGACCACGCGCCTCTCAGTGTCGCGCCCGGCGACCGTCGCGTGGCCTACGTGAAGGACCACGACCTCACGGTCGCGCAAGGAGAGGGCAAGGCGCGCCGCATCACGTTCGACGGCAGCGCCGACATCGTCTACGGCGGCGCTGCGCACCGCGCCGAGTTCGGCATCACGCAGGGCCTGTTCTGGAGCGCGGACGGTCGCTACCTCGCGTTCTACCGCGAAGACCAGCGGCCGATCGACGTGTATCCCTACCAGGATCCGCTCGCGACGCCGCCGCGGCCGCGGCACGGCCGCTATCCGATGGCAGGACGCGCGGACAGCGTCGTGACCGTGGGCGTCTACGACGCCGAGGAAGAGGAACTGCACTGGCTCGAGCACGACGAAGCGCTCGACCTCTACTGGACCAACCTCACGTTCTCGCACGACGGCACGGAGCTGTTCGTGGCGCTCGTCTCGCGCGGGCAGGACCACATGGAGCTCGCGCGCTTTGCGTGCAAGAACGGCCGGCGCCTGCAGACCCTGCTGCACGAGCACGACAAGGAATGGGTCGAACCGGAGCACGGGCCGTGGCCGCTCGCCGACGGACGGTTCCTGTGGTGGTCGCAGAAAGATGGCCATCGCCACCTCTACCTGCACGACCGCGACGGCAAGGAGCTGCTGCAGGTGACGAAGGGCGCGTTCGACGTGCAGGAGCTGATCGCCGTCGACGCCGCGAAGGGGCGCCTGTGGTTCTCGGCCTCCGGCGAGGACCCGCGGCAGAAGCACCTGTTCTGCGCCACGCTCGACGGCGCCGAGGTGAAGCAGCTCACGCGCGATCGCGGCACGCACCAGTGCTCGCTGTCGCCGGACCATGCGTTCGCGTTCGCGTCGTGGTCCAACGTCGAGACGCCGCCGCAGCCTCGCTTCGTCGATCTCGAGACCGGCGCCGCGGAGCCGCTGCCGGCGGCCGCGTTGCCGTTGTGCGACTACGAGCTGCCGCACAGCCGCATGTTCCAGGTGAAGGCGGACGACGACTCCGTGCTCTACGGCAACGTGCTGCTGCCGCGCGACGTGGCCGAAGGCCAGAAGCTGCCCGCGCTGCTCTACGTCTACGGCGGCCCGCACCTGCAGCAGGTCACCGACTCCTGGCTCGCGGGCGCGTCGCCGTGGCTGCATGCGCTGGCCAACCACGGCTACGTGGTGTGCCGCCTCGACAACCGCGGCACGCCGCATCGCGGCATCGAGTTCGAACAAGCGGTGCACCGCCGCCTCGGCACGATCGAAGTGAAGGACCAGCTGCGCGCCGTCGAGTGGCTCGTGCAGCAACCGTTCGTCGACGGCAAGCGGCTCGGCGTGCACGGCTGGTCCTACGGCGGCTACATGACGCTGCGACTGCTCGGCATGGCGCCTGGCACGTTCCGTTGCGGCATCAGCGGCGCGCCCGTGACCGACTGGGCGATGTACGAGACGGGTTACACCGAGCGCTACATGGACACGCCGGGCGAGAACCCGGACGGCTACGCGCAGAGCTCCTGCCTGCCGCTTGCAGAGAAGATCGACGCGCGCCTCCTGCTCGTGCACGGCACCGACGACCGCACGGTGATGTGGAGCCACTCGATCCAGTTCGTGGATCGCTGCGTCGACGCCGGAGTGCTGCTCGACACGATGCTCTACCCCAACCAGACGCATCGCCTGCTCGGCAAGGACCGCGTGCACTTCCAGCGGTTGCTGAAGGACCACCTCGACCGCTGGCTCCAGCCCGCGAAATAGCGAGAGTCACGAGGGGCGCGGATCCCGCCCCACTGCGTGCTTCCCGGGACGACGTCGCGGCGGTAGGGTTCTCGCGTCGGGCCGTAGCGCAGTTTGGTAGCGCGAATGGTTTGGGACCATTAGGTCGGAGGTTCAAATCCTCTCGGCCCGACCAGTTCTGCCGCCGGCGCCCGGTCCTGGGCGCGCAAGCGTTCGAACGCGCAACGAGCGCGACGGACCGCAACGCGGCATCTGCCTGCGTCCCCTGCCACGCGCGCTGAAGCCGCCGGTTCTGCGAGCGGCTCGCCGGGCATCCACCGAGGCAGCGCCTGCGCTCCGCGACGATCGTGAAGGCACCGCGAACGAAGCACGCAGATTCCCCGCACCTTGCCGCTGCCTTCACAATCCCTTCATCTGCCCGCCTTCACTGCACACTCGCCAGTTCTTCGCATAGCTACTCCCGGCCGCCGCGATCGGTGCGCCCTACCCGCAAGGAACCTGCAGTGAACCACCGTCTCGCAACGCTTCGCCTCGCCGCCAGCCTCGCCGCGGCTCTCCCATCCACGCTCGTGGCGCAGGACCCGAAGCCGGGCCAGCAGCCCGAGACCCCGCCGGCCCAGGCCTCCGTCGAGGACAGGCTCCGCGCGCTCGAGCAACGCCTCGACCAGCGTGAGTCGGAGATGAAGGCGCTCGAGAAGAAGCTGGCGGCCAAGTCCGAGAGCGCGGCGAAGTGGTACGACAAGCTCAGCATCCGCGGCTACGGGCAGATCCGCTACACGACGCTCTACAACGAGGACAACGAGCCCAACCTCAGCGTCCCCAACGACCGCAGCGTGAACGAAGCGGAGACCCTGCTGCTGCGCCGCGGCCGCGTCATCCTCAGCGGCGACGTGACCGATCGCCTGTTCGTCTACGCGCAATCCGACTTCGCGGGGACGGTCACCAGCGGCGCCGACTCGGCAGTGCAGATGCGCGACTTCTACGGCGACATCGCGATGGACACGGACAAGGAGCATCGCTTCCGCGTCGGCCAATCGAAGGTGCCGTTCGGCTGGGTCAACCTGCAGTCGAGCCAGAACCGCGCGCCGATCGAGCGTCCGGACGCCCTGAACTCCGCGTTCGAAGGCGAGCGCGACATGGGCGCCTACTACTACTGGGCTCCGAAGCACATCCGCGACCTGTTCCGTGAGCTCGTGCGCTCCGGCCGCAAGGGCTCGGGCGACTACGGCGTGATCGGCATCGGCGCCTTCGCAGGCCAGGGACCGAACCGCAGCGACCGCAACGGCGACGTGCACTGGGTCGCGCGCGCGTCCTACCCGTTCGAGTTCGAGAACAAGCAGGTCGTGGAACTCGGCGTGCAGGGCTACACGGGCCACTACGTCGTCAGCACGGCCGCGGTCGGCGGCGTCACGCCGACCGTCGAGGACGGCGGCGTCCGCGACGAGCGCCTCGCAGCCACGTTCGTGCTCTACCCCCAGCCCTTCGGACTCGAGGCGGAGTGGAACTGGGGTCGCGGCCCGCAACTCGCCGACGATCGCACCGCGATCGACGAAGAATACCTGCAGGGCGGCTACGTGCAGGCCAACTACATGCTCAAGACGGAGTCCGGCGTGTGGTTCCCGTTCGCGCGGTGGAACTTCTTCGACGGCGCGCGCAAGTTCGCGACCAACGCGCCGAAGGACGAGGTCAGCGAGTTCGACATCGGCTTCGAATACAGCCCGGTGCCCGAGGTCGAGATCACGGTCATGTACACGCACACCTTCTGGCGCACGGACACCACGGACACGTCGGCGCCGTTCTACGACGAAGCCCGTGGCGACGACCGCATCGGCTTCCAGGTCCAGGTCAACTTCTGACCTGCGCGCCGCGCGGCCTCAACTGCGAACGCAGTCGCGGCCCGCGGCCTTCGCGCGATACAGCGCCTCGTCGGCTCTTCGCGTCAGCGACTCGAGCGACGTGCCGGACTCCGGGTAACACGCGTAGCCGATCGACATGGTCGGCCGCACGCTCAGCGCGCCGCATGGGATCGGCTCGCCGCTGACCGCAAGCCGCATCCGTTCGCCGAGCGCCATCGCCGCATCCGACGCGAGGCCTGGCACGCACGCGGAGAACTCGTCGCCGCCGAACCGGCTCACGACCCCGCCAGCCTCGCGCACGATCGCGCCGAGACGCTTCCCGGTCTCCGAGATCGAACGTTCGCCGACGAGATGCCCGTGCGTGTCGTTGAGCTTCTTGAGCCCGTCGAGGTCCATCATGAACACTGCGACGGAGCCGCGGTCGACAGCCGCGCGCTGCAGCATGTCCTGCAACCGCTGCTGGTAGACGCGCTGCACCGGCAAGCCCGTCAGGTCGTCCACGTTCATGAGCCGGTCCACCCGTTGGTGGAACTCGGCCTCGAGCGCATCGTGGAACGTGAACTCGAGGATCGTGGAGCCCAGCACCACGCGGTCGCGTTCCGACAACCGCGCGCGCTCGATGCGCCGTTCGCCGAGGAACGTGCCGTTCGTCGACTTGAGGTCGACGATCTCCCAACCGTCGCCGTCGCGGCCGTGCTCGACCATGCAATGCACCGCGGACACCTGCGGATCGCCGAACACCACGAGTTGCGCGCGGTCCGGGCTGCGGCCGATCACCAGCGAGCGCTCGTTGAGCAGGTAGCGCCGACCGACCTGCGCCCCGCGCAAGACCACGAACACCGGCATGCGCTCCGCGTCGCGAACGGCTGGAGCATGGCTGCGCAGCACGGTCGTGCGCTGGAGCATTGGCTCGGTCTTGTCGGATCGATCCGCGGGCATCGCGCGCATGGTCGCGACTCGACGAGCACGCTGCAACCGGCTGCGGACGGACGAACGCCAATGGACGGCCTCGGCGTCCCGCCCGGACCCTTGCGGCGCCGATCGGCGGCCCGTTCCATGCGCGCTGTGCGCATCCACACCGCCGCTTGCATCCTCGGCCTCGCGAGCCCCGCGCTCGCGCAAGGCGCGCTGCTCGACGTGCTCGACGGCGAGACGCTGTACGACGGAGGGTTCCTGTTCACGCTCGGGACCGAAGTCCAGCGTCGCGACACGCTGCTCTCGGGATCGCACCGCGTCGACGATCCGCTTTCCCTGCGCGAGCAGGAGCAGACGACGACGGCTGCGCTGCAGTGGGGTCTGCGCCACGACCTGCAGATCGGAATCGCGGCGAGCTACGTCGAGACGGAGCGGCGCAGCACGGCCCAATCCCTGGACGCCGAGAGCTTCGGCGACGTGGAGTTGCTCGCGAAGTGGCGCTGGCTGCGGCTCGACGGCCGCGGTTTCGCGACGAACTTCGCCTTGCTGTCGAGCGTGTCGCTGCCGACCGGAGAAGACGATGCGACGAGCGGCGGCACGGAGCTTCCGCCGGACCTCCAGCCCGGCAGCGGCGGCATCGACCCGTCGCTGGGCACGGCGGTCACGCACGAACCCGGGCGCTGGCGCTTCAACGCCGCGTGCAGCTACCAGTGGCGCAACGACACGGATGACGACGGCGACGTGACGGGCGACGAGTTCACCGTCGAGGCTGCGGTCGGCAACCGCTTCTGGCTCGAGCCGTATCCCGGCCCCTTCATGCGCCTCGATCTCGTCGCGCGCTTCTACCACCTCGGCCGCGACGAGCAGGACGGAGCGCTGCAGGACGGCACGGGCAGCGAACGCGTGACACTCGGGTTCAACTACGCATTCCGTCCCCGCCCGTCGCTGGACATCCAGGTCTACTTCGAGGCTCCGGTCGCGCAGCACGTCAACGAACAACAGATCGGCGTCGACTGGCAAGTCGACGTCACGTTCGGCTATCGCTTCTGAACATCCGATAGGAACCCCATGAACCTCCGCACCCTCGCGCTGCCGCTGCTGCTCGCCGCCTGCGCGTTGCCCGGCGTCGAGCTCGCGCCGCTCGACACGGACTTCGCGCTGCTCGAAGTCGACCTCCGAGGTTGAACATGAAACGAGGAGCTGCTGGGTCTCCAGCGGCTCTTCGAGGGCCAGTTCGGCCCTACTCCGCAGATCGACCTCGACCGCCAGATCGCGCGCGCACGCGTTCCCGCTGCGCAGCGACTCGACTTCGTCGCGCTGCGCGACGGAGTCCGGCGCAACAACGTCGGCGTCGACCGCATCGTCGTGGCGATGAAGGCGCGCGTGGCGGACGGCGCACTGGTCGCCGACGGCACGGGCCAGTCCTGGCCGCTCGACGATGCGCCCGACAATGGAGCCGCAGGTTCCTGGATCTGGGCCGAGGTCCGCGACCTAGACGCAACGCCGCGTCTGTCGTGGCTCGGCGCGAGCCGCAGTCCGTCGGACCGACCGCCTGCGCTCCCCGCGCCCGGCGGAACGCGATAGAGTCCGAAGACCTCACCCCTTCATCGAACCATCGGCCGGCGTGATCGCGGCCGACGAGGAATGACGATCGTGCAGCGAGTCCGCCCCCGTTCCGGTTCTCCGCGCGCAGCGCTCGCGGCTGTGTCTCTGTCGTTCCTCGTCTCCGCGCAGCTCTGCGCACAGCAGGAGACGATCGAGCTGCCGAAGCCCTACGACGAGGCGCTTGCGCGCTACAGCGAGCTGATGAAGCGCAAGCCGCTGCGCCATCACTACGCAGGTCGCGAGCTGATGGCGTTCACGCGCAAGCCGGAAGCGTTCGCGATCCTCGTCGAGGACTTCAAGAAGGTGAAGGAGTACCGCGACATGTCGCGCTACCACCTCGCGACGTTGCTCGGCTCGTGGTTCGACACGCCCGAAGCTGCGCAGGCGCTACGCCAACTCCGGCTCGCGAACCCCAAGCCTCCGGACACGTGGCTGTGGGTGCAGGCTCTGCGCGTCGAGACCAAGCGCCTCGGTGCGAAGGACACGCTCGCAATCGTCGGCGAGGACAAGTCCGTCCACCACCAGGCCGCTGCGTTCGTCGCGCTCTCGATGAACGGCAGCGACGAAACCTGGGACGCGATGTTCCACCTCGCGACGAACTTCCCGCAGAAGGAATCGGATCGGAGCCTGTTGCTCGGAGCGATGTCCGGCGCCGTGCTGCGCAACAAGTCGAAGGTGCGCAGCGAGCGCGCGCGCCCCGGCATGACGGCCTACATCAACCTGCTGGCAGAGCCGGTGAAGCTCGACCACACGTCGAAGGTGCAGATGGCGCGGCATCTGCAGATTGCGCTCAACGGCCCCGGCCTGCTCGTGCAGCCGGAGCCGTGGCTGCTCCTGCTGCAGCAAGACGCGCCGAAGCGGCCGAGCGGCGGCGGCACCACCGTCACGCGGCCTCGCTTCTTCGGCATCGAGACCGAAGGCGAGCGCTTCTGCTACGTCGTCGATCTGTCCGACTCGATGCTGCAGCCGATCTCGCCGTCGGTGAAGCCGAAAGGCCCGGTGACGGGACCGAAGAAGAAGCCGAAGGGCGAACTGCTCGACGAGAGCGACCTGCCCTGGCACCAGATCAACACGCGCTTCGACCTCGCGCGCGAGCACCTCAAGCTGTCGCTGAACCGCCTGTCCGACGACAAGCACTTCAGCATCGTCTGGTTCGGCGACGCATCGGGAACGCTGCCGTCGTGCCCGGGCCTCATTCGCGCAACGAAGGCAAACGTCGCGAAGGTCTGCAAGGACCTCGACGAGATCAAGCCGGGCCCGGCGCAACCGGGCAGTTCCCCCCTGGGCAGCCTGAAGGGCGACACGAACATGCACGGCGGCCTACGCCGCGCGTTCGCGTTGTCGGGCAAGGGCTTCGTCGAGACCGACGCGTTTGTCGATCCAGGTCCTCTCACAGAGGGCTGCGACACGATCTTCCTGCTCTCGGACGGCGCGCCTTCCACCGACGACTTCAAGGTCCAGGACAAGGACTACGGCGAGGACGAGGCCGTCACCGACTACGAGACGAAGGCAAAGGGCGTCCGCTCGCCGATCATGGGCTACAACGGCCCGTACATCTTCGGCTTCACGATCGCCGCCGACGTCGAACGCATGAACACGTTCCGCCGCGTCCGCATCCACGCGATCGGCATCGGCGAGGCGGACGAAGGCATCCTGCGCCGCATCGCCGACATCGGCCACGGCCAGGTCTACATGGTCGGCAAAGGCGAGCAGAACCAAGGACAAGGCAACGGCAAGCCGGGCGGTGCAGGTGGACCTGGTGGCGCCGGCGGTCCTGTCGGACCAGGCGGCCCCGGCGGGCCCGTCCGCAAGTAGCACGCGCGGCGACGACATCCCTCGCCACGGCGCGCGGCGACGACTGAGCCCACCGATCCTCTCCGTCGCGCACTTCGAACGTTCCTCTCGCCGCCGTCACTCGCGAGCGCGATCGCGCGGCACTCGCTTGGCGGGCCGCGCAGCATGACGAGCGCGCACTTCGCGGGGCCAACTCGCTCGCAGTCTCGCTACTGTGTTCGGCCAAGATGAGCCGCCCCGACCTGCCTGTCCCCGTGCGCCGCGGCGATCGCGTGCGCCTGCAGATCGAGACCCTCGCCGACGGGCCGGACGCGCTCGCGCACGTCGAGGGCTATGTCGTGCTGGTGCCCGGTGCGCTGCCGGGTGAACGCGTGCGGGCCGAGATCACGAGCGCCGCGCGCAAGTTCGGTCGCGCGCGCGTCGCGTTCGTCGACGAAGCGGCGCCCGAGCGCGTCGAGCCGAAGTGCCGCCACTTCCTCGCGTGCGGTGGCTGCCACTGGCAGCACATCGACTACGCGGCGCAACTGCGCTTCAAGCAGGCGCGCGTCGAGAAGGACCTGAACTGGGCGCTCGGCGAGCACGCGCCTTCCGTCTCGCCGACGGTGCGCAATCGCGAGCCCTACGGCATGCGCCACAAGGTCGCGTTGCAGGTGCTGCCGGACCGTCGCCGCGGCATGGTCCCGGCGCTGCACGCGCTGCGCGAACTCGACCTCGTGCCGCTGGTCGAGTGCCCCGCGGCAGCCGACAAGCCCCTGCGCCTCGCGCGCCGTGCGATCGAGTTGCTCGCGGACCTGCGCGTCGACGCGTGGGATCCGGTGGATGACCGCGGATTGCTGCGCAGCGTGCTCGTGCGCACCGCCGAGGGCACGGGCCAGAGCCACGTGGTGATCGTCGCGCGCTTCGACTTGCCCGAGGTCGCACGCATCGCGCAGGACCTCGTCGCGGACGGCGCCACCACGGTGAGCTGCAACTACAACGATGGTCCCGAGAGCCGGCTGCTCGGCACGCACACGGTGCACATCGCGGGCCCCGAACGCATCGACGAGCAGATCCGCGGCGTGCACTACTGCGTGTCGCCGACCGCGTTCTTCCAAACCTCGCCGTTCGCGGCGGGAGAACTCGTGCGGCTCGTGGACGAGATGCTCGCGCCCAAGCCTGCAGACGTCGTCGCCGACCTCTACTGCGGCGGCGGCCTGTTCTCGCTCGCGCTCGCCGGCCGCGCGCGCGAAGTGATCGGCATCGAGGAATCGCCGGTCGGCATCGCCGACGCAGAGGCCGGCCAGCGCCGCAACCGGATCCGCAACGTGCGGTTCGTGCGCGGCCCCGTCGAAACCCATCTCGCGCGGTTCGGGTCGGCGCTGCCGAAGCCCGACCTCGTCGTTCTCGACCCGCCTCGCGACGGCGCTGGCGCGGACGTCGTAGCACGCATCGCGTCGCTACGACCGAAGAAGATCGCGCACGTCGCCTGCGATCCCGGCGCGCTCGCCCGCGACCTGCGCATGTTCCACGCCCATGGCTACGCGGCCACGCGCGTCGTGCCCGTCGACATGTTCCCGCAGACCTGGCACGTGGAGACCGTGGCGCTGCTCGAGCCGATCGCCGCGAACTGACCGTTCCGACGCGACGACGTGGCAGATAGGTTCTGCCCCATGATCCGACGGCCCCTGCCTGCGCTGTGCCTGCTCTCGCTGCTGGCCTCGTGCGCGTTGTTCTCGCAACCCCAAATCGTGAAGACCAAGCCCTTCGGCGTCCGCAAGGACGGAGCTCCCGCGACCCTCTGGATCCTGCAGAACGGCGGCGTCGAGGCCACTGTGAGCGACCATGGCGCGACGCTCGTGTCGCTGTCGTTCGCGGATCGCATCGGCGAGAGCTCCGACGTGCTGCTCGGCTTCGACGACGTGTCGGGCTACGAGTCAGGTGACAACCAGTACTTCGGCTGCACGACGGGCCGCGTGTGCAACCGCATCGCGAAGGGCCGCTTCACCCTCGAGGGCTACGACTACCAACTCGCGGTCAACAACGCGCCGAACCACCTGCACGGCGGCGGGCCGCGCAGCCTCGACAAGGTGCGTTGGCGCGCGGAGGCGACGCACGTCGACGGCGTGCCTGCCGTGGCGTTCACCTACCGCTCGCCGGACGGCGAAGAGGGCTATCCCGGCGTGCTCGACGTGAAGGTCACCTACTCGATGCCGCAGCCCGGCGCGCTGCGCATCGACTACGAAGCGACTGCGGACCGTACGACGCCGGTCAACCTCACGAACCACGCCTACTTCAACCTCGCGGGCCAAGGCGCGCCGACGATCCTCGACCACGAACTGCAGTTGTTCGCGAGCCGCTACACGCCGACCGACGCGACGCTGATCCCGACGGGCGGAATCGACGACGTCGCGCGCACCGCGCTGGACTTCCGTCAACCGACGCGCATCGGCCTGCGCATCGACGAACTCACGCCGACGCCAGCGATGGGCTACGACCACAACTACGTGATCGATCGCGACGGAAAGGACGGGCTCGTTGCCGCGGCGGTTCTCTACCACCCCGCGTCGGGCCGCGAGGTGCGCATCGCGACGACGGAGCCCGGCATCCAGTTCTACACGGGCAACTTCCTGCACGGGCAGAAGGGCAAGGCCGGCGCTTCCTATGCGCACCGCAGCGGGCTGTGCCTCGAGACGCAGCACTTCCCGGACGCCGTCAACCAACCGCGTTTCCCGTCGATCCTGCTGCAGAAGGGCAAGACGTTCCGTTCGACGACCGTGCTGCAGGTCGGCACCCGCTGAGAGAGGAGCGACGCGGACGCGCGGACATGCGCCGCACGTCGACTGCCAGCGGCGAGCAACCGCATGGCGCGAATGCGCGCGGCGAGTGAAGGCTCTGCCGCGCGGGCTCGGCAGCGATGCCGCCGAGCAGGGACGCGATCAGTATTCGTCGTCGTCGTCGAACCGGCGCCCGCCGCGGCGGCCGCCGTAGTCCTCGTCCTCGTCCCCACGACGACGCTGCGGCTTCGGCTTCTCGTACTTCTTGGGCTCGGCCGGAGCATCCGACCAACCCGGCTTCGGCCGCGAGAACCCGCCACCACCACCGCCGCCCGTTCCGCCGCCGCTGCTTCCACCAGAGAAGCCACCGCCGCCGCCACCACCACCCGAGAACCCACCGGAGCGCGGCGGGCCGTCGTTGCGCGGGCCACTCGGCGGGCGCGGACCGCCAGGACCACCACCAGGACCGCCGGGACGCGGGCCACCGAAGCCACCGCCACCGGGTCGCGGGCCACCCGCGGGACCGCGACGGTCCTCGGCTTCGTTGACGCGCAGGTTGCGTCCGCAGAACACCGCGCCGTCCATCGCCGCGATCGCCTTCTGGGCATCGCCCTCGGAGGCCATCTCGACGAATGCGAAGCCGCGGGGCCGGCCGGTCTCGCGATCCATGACGACATGGACCGTCGCCACCGTGCGACCTTCTTGCCCGAACGCCTCCTTCAACATCGCCTCGTCCGTGTCGTACGGGAGGTTGCCGACGTAGAGTCTCTTGCCCATTCCTGACGGACTTCCTCGTGGCACATGGGATCGTGGCTTCGCCGCCGAGAAAGTCGCTCCATCACTGAGCTGGAGACGGCGAAGACACGGGATCGGTGGGACAGCCTGAGAGGGCTCCGAACCCGGGCCGGATGATACGTCGGTCCAAGGACTCTGGAAGCACCCTCGCGGCGAATCCACTCGACCGCATGCGAACGAACCCGCGACGAGGTGGCGTTGCATCGCCCCTTGGACCATCCTCCCCGACCATGAACCGCAGCTCCTTTGCGCCCGCCTGTGCGATCCTGCTTGCCGCCCTCGTCGCAGTCCTCGCGGCCTGCAGCGGCAATCCTGCAACACCCCAGCCTGCGCCTGCGGCAGCACAACCGGAGCGGACCACGACCCAAACCCCAACCGCCATGTCCGACACTCCGAAGGCAGCTCCCGTCCCGACCCAACGCGAAACCGCCTACCTGGGCGCCGGTTGCTTTTGGTGCGTGGAGGCCGTTCTCGAGCGCATCGACGGCGTGCTGGACGTGGAGAGCGGCTACATGGGCGGCACGGTCGACAACCCCACCTACCGCCAGGTGTGCGACGGCGAGACCGGCCACGCGGAGATCGTGAAGGTCGACTTCGACCCGTCGAAGCTCCGCTACCGCCAACTGCTCGACTGGTTCTTCCTTTCGCACGATCCGACGACGATGAACCGCCAGGGCAACGACTACGGCACGCAGTACCGCTCGGCGATCTTCTACGTCGACGATGCGCAGAAGCAGGCGGCAGAAGAGGCGAAGGCCGCGGCGAACCAGAAGCACGGCAATCGCGTGGTCACCGAGATCACGAAGGCCTCGACGTATTGGCCGGCCGAGGACTACCACCAGGACTACTTCGAGCGGAACCCGAGCCAGCCCTACTGCAACGCGATCATCCCGCCGAAGCTCGAGAAGCTCGGGCTCAAGTCGAAGCCCAAGCACGACTGACCGCGCCGCGGCCCGTCACTTGTCGCGCGGGGTGTCGCCGGCCTTCGGTTTGGTCTCCTCCGTGGAGCCTTCCCGCGCCGGCCTGCGCACGAAGTCCTGCCGCATCACTTCGGCAAGCTCGCCCTTCACCTGGTCGCGCACGGCGAGCGCGAAGCCTCCCTTCGTGAAGCCGAGCACGAGCTCGAACGGACGCCCCGTCGGCGACGCGGCATCCACCATCGTGCCTTGGAGCGCGGCGACATCAGGGCTCGCGTCCGACACCGGCCCCGCGCATTCGACGGCCCACGTCGACAGCGAGTCGCGCCAGCTCACGGTGTAGAGCGAGCGCAGGTTGTCGTAGCCAAGCACGTAGAGCCCCTCCATCACGACGCCCGCGACGCGCACCTTCAAATTCACGAGCAGGTAGCGCCCGGAGAGCACGCTCATCGCGCGAGCCTCTCCCGTCGTGGTCTGCGGCGGCAATCCTGGCGGAGTCAGCGTCATCTCGACCGTGTAGGAGCCCTCGAGCGCGACGAGACGCTCGTGCTGCGGACCGGGCATCGACAACTTCATCGTCGACGTCATCGCGCGCGCGAGCTGCATCGCGTCGAGCCCGGCGGCGCCCTCCGGCACGAGCGAGGGCTTGGGCTCCTGCGGCGGCTTCGCGGGATCCTGCGGCCGCGTCGACTCTGCGACGGGCGCCTTGGGCCCGGTGTTCTCGACGGGAACCTGCGCGCGCACGGCAACGCACGACAACACGACACCAGCGACGACGCGAAGCATGGCGCGAGCATCCCGGGCCACGCATCGTTCCGCAATCCACCGGCCGCAGCGGCCGCTGACGCCGCGGCGGGAACTCCGGCCAAGCCGAGCGCGACCGAGCAGCCGGGTCGCTACAACGGTGCGTCCATGGCACCCGATCCGTTCGATCCGCGCGCGTTCCGCGACCTCGGCCATCGACTCGTCGACGCGATGGCGGACCACCTCGCCGCGACCTCGGAACGCAACGGCAAGACGCTCGCGCTGCGTCCGCCGGACGCGATGCTCGACAGCGTCGCGCCGCTCGGCGGCGATGGCGGCGGCGACCTTCTCGGGCTCGCGCAGCGCATGCTGCTCGCGAGCAACCGGCTGCACGATCCGCGCTACATGGGCCACCAGGTCGCGGTGCCGCGCCCCGAACTCGCGCTGCTCGAAGGGTTGAACGCGCTGCTCAACAACGGGATGGCCGTCTACGAGATGGGCCCGATCCAGACGGCGATGGAGATCCGCGCGCTGCAGTGGATGGCGCGGAAGCTCGGCATGCCGGCCCAAACGGACGGCGTGATGACGTCGGGCGGCTCGCTCGGCAACCTCACGGCGCTGCTCGCGGCGCGACAGCGCGCCGCCGACGCGTGGAACCACGGCGGAGACCGCTTCTGCGTGCTCGTGAGCTCGCAGGCCCACTACTGCATCGACCGCGCGGCGCGCATCCTCGGCTGGGGCGAAGGAGGCGTCGTCGCGGTGCCAGTCGACGCGGACTTCCGCATGCGGACGGACCTGCTGCCCGAGGCGCTCGCGTCGTGCCGCAAGGCGGGCCGCATCCCGGTGGCGGTCGTCGCGAGCGCATGCTCGACCGCGACCGGCTCCTTCGACCCGATCGACGCGATCGCCGATTTCTGCGAACGCGAGAGCCTGTGGCTGCACGTGGACGGCGCGCACGGCGCGGCCTACGCGCTGTCGCAACAGATGCGGCCGTTGCTTGCAGGCATCGAACGCGCCGACTCGGTGGTGTTCGACGCGCACAAGATGCTGCAGACGCCGGCGCTCGTGACGGGCGTGCTGTTCGCCGATCCCGCCGCGTGCGCGTCCGTGTTCACGCAGCAGGCGAGCTACCTGTTCTCGAAGAAGGCCGCGGACGAATGGCACAACCGCGGCCACCGCACGATCGAGTGCACGAAGCGCGCGATGGGAGCGTTGCTGTATGCCGCAGTCGCGACGCTCGGCGAAGCTCGACTGTGCTCCGACCTCGAACGCGGCCTCGCGCTCGCACGCGCGCTCGCGCGCAGGGTCGCCGAGTCGCGCGACTTCGAACTCGCCGTCGAGCCGCAGTGCAACATCGTGTGCTTCCGACACCGGCCCGAAGGGCTCGAGGGCGAAGCGCTGGACTCGCACAACCGGCGCGTGCGCCAGGCGCTGGTCGACGACGGCTCGTTCTACGTCGTGCAGACGACGCTGCCGCGTGGCCACTTCATGCGCACGACACTGATGAACCCGCGCACGACCGAAGCCGATCTCGACGCGATGCTCGACGCGGTCCGCAGCGCGGCACGGGGCTGACCGCGGAGGGCTTCAGGCCTTCGCAAAGTCGCGCAGCGCGTCCTTGCCGACCCAACGCTCCGTCGCGTCGTCGGACTCCGCGAGTTCATTCGCGAGCGCGCGCGCGTGCCGCAGGCACTCGCCGCCGCGCTTGCCGATCCCGCGCAACGCCCAGCTCACCGCCTTCTTGACGAAGTTGCGGTTGTCGCTCGCGGCGGCGCGAATGCGCGGCAACTCGGCGACGAACAGCGACGCATCGGCCTTCTTGTCGTGCAGCGCGAGCGATGCGAGCAGCGCGAACGCAGCGCGCTTGCCGAACTCGTCCTTTCGCTTGCTCCATGCGGCGACCCGCCCCCACGCCAGCGGGGACTTGTCGAAGAAGTGGAAGCACGCAGTGTCGCAGATCGACCAACTGTCGAACGTGCTGCGCCACGCGTCCATTTGGCGCACGGTCAACAGCGACGGCTCGCCCACGAAGCACGCGAGCATGCGCGCCTCGTAGCAGTCCTCCTCGAACAGCGACAGCGCGAGCGCATGGTCGCGGCCGATGGTTTTCGCGATCTGGCGGATGTCGCCGACCGCGACGCCGATGGCGCGGTCGTTCGGGATGCCGAACCGCGTCATGCCGTCGCGCACCGACTTCTTCGCGCGCTTCCGCAACCTGGCCATCGCCTCTACGACCGAGCAGGAAACCGCAGACTTCTTGGCTGCCATGCGGCGAACTCGTAGCACATGCCCTCCGGCGTGTCCGCCGTGCCCTGTCCCCATGCGCATCGAAGTCGAACGCCGCCACATCCACCGCCTGCTCAACCACGGGCCGGTGACCCTCGTGTCCGTCGCGCACGGAGGACGCCGAAACGTGATGGCGGCCGCGTGGGTCATGCCGCTCGATTTCGAGCCGCCGAAGTTCCTCGCCGTGATCGCCGCCGACACCTTCACGCGCGAACTGCTCGCCGGGTCGCGCGAGTGCGTGCTGCATGCGCCGACCAGCGAGCAAGCGGATCTCGTCTACGCGGTCGGCACGCATTCGGGCCGCGACGAAGACAAGTTCGGGAAGCACGGGATCGCGACGAGCCCGGCGCGCACCGTCTCGGCTCCGCTCGTCGACGGCTGCGCCGCGTGGATCGAGTGCCGCGTCGTCGAGGAGCCCGGCATCGCCGAGCGTTACGACCTGTTCGTGCTCGAAGCGGCGTGCGCATGGGCCGACGACACGATGTTCCAGGGCGGCCGATGGAAGTTCGCGCCCGGCGGGCCGCGCACGATCCACCACGAGGCAGGCGGCAGGTTCTTCACGACCGGCGACACGATCGAGGCGCGTCGATGACGCACGGCGACCATCCCACCGCGTCGCGCTGGCTGACGCCTTTGCGCGCCGACCTGCTGCTGCTTGCCTGCGCCGCGATCTGGGGCGTCAGCTTCCTGTGGCAGAAGTGGGCCAACGAGCACGTCGCGCCGCTGACCTACGTAGGGGTGCGCTGCCTGTGCGGCGGCTTGCTCACGCTGCCGCTCGCGTTGCGCCCGCGCGTCCGCGAAGGCCTGCGCGATCCGCGCCGACGTCGCGCGCTGTGGATCGGCGGGCTTGCTGCGGGCCTGTGCATGGCGTTCGCCAGCGGCTTCCAGCAGACCGGGCTACTGCACACGACCGTGACGAACGCGGGATTCATCACCGGCCTCTACGTCGTGTTCGTCCCGTTCCTCGGCGCGCTGCTGGGCCAACGCATCGGCGGGCCCGCGTGGATCGCCGTCGTGCTCGCGATCGCCGGCATGTTCCTGCTGTCGTTCCACCACGCGACGTCGGCAGCGGACTTCGCCGAGTTCGTGAAGGGCCTCAACGAAGGAGACCTGTGGGTCCTGCTGTGCGCCGCGACCTGGGCCGTGCACGTGCAGGTCGTCGGCTGGGCGAGCAAGCGCACCGATCCTGTCGCATTGTCGGTGCTGCAGTTCTTCGTCGGCGGCGGTCTCGCGACGGCCTACGCGCTGGGCTGCGAGGACATCACGCTCGCAGGACTGCAGGGCGCCGCCGCGCCGGTCGCGCTGTCGGCAGTGTTCGCCGTCGGCCTCGCGTTCACGCTCCAGGCGATCGCACAAGACGTGGCGAAGCCGACGCACACCGCGATCCTGTTGAGCCTCGAGAGCGTGTTCGGCGCGCTGACGGGCGTGTTCTGGCTCGGCGAGGACTTCAACTCCCGCCAGGCCGCGGGTTGCGCGCTGATGCTGTCCGCGGCGCTTGTCGCGCAGTGGCCGCAGAAGCGCGACCACACTGCGTAGGCCTCAGGCGTTCGGGAAGGTCTCCGACGCGCGTGCCGCCCGCGCCCCGGACCGCCCCAGGCATCGTACGCCCGACCGCAGCCCGCACTTCACAGCCTCCGCCGCCCTGCCCTGTTCCATGGCGCGGGCCCGGTCGCTACCGTTCTCCGCCCAAACACGGCCTGACCCGTTGCCGGGCGGCCAACCCAGTCCCCAGAAAAGGCCTCCGAGCCATGCCCACCTTCGACCTCTCCCACTACGGGATCACCGTCAAGACCGTCTACCGCAACGCCGAGCCCTCGATCCTCTACGAGCAGGCGCTCCGTCGTGGCGAGGGCGAGATCGTCGCCTCCGGCGCGCTCGCGACGCGCAGCGGCCAGAAGACCGGCCGTTCGCCGAAGGACAAGCGCGTCGTCGACACGGAGCCGTCCAACAAGGACGTCTGGTGGGGCAACGTCAACATCAAGCTCACCGAGAAGAACTTCTTGGTGAACCGCCAGCGCGCGATCGACTTCCTCAACACGCGCGACCAGCTCTACGTGATGGACGGCTTCGCGGGCTGGGACCCGAAGCACCAGATCAAGGTCCGCATCGTCTGCCTGAACGCCTACCACGCGCTGTTCATGCACAACATGCTGATCCGCCCGACGAAGGCGCAGCTCGAGACGTTCGGCAAGCCGGACTACGTGATCTTCAACAGCGGCCTGTTCCCCGCCAACTCGCACACCTCGGAGATGACCAGCTCGACCTCGGTCAGCCTCAGCTTCGAGCGCGGCGAGTTCGTCATCCTCGGCACGCAATACGCGGGCGAGATGAAGAAGGGCGTGTTCACGATCATGAACTACCTGCTGCCGAAGAAGGGCGTCATGTCGATGCACTGCTCGGCGAACGAGGGCAAGGACGGCGACGTGTCGCTGTTCTTCGGCCTCTCGGGCACGGGTAAGACGACGCTGTCGGCGGACCCGCGCCGCAAGCTGATCGGCGACGACGAGCACGGCTGGTCGGACGACGGCGTGTTCAACATCGAGGGCGGCTGCTACGCCAAGTGCATCAACCTCTCGCCCGAGGGAGAGCCGGAGATCTACCAGGCGATCCGCTACGGCTCGGTGCTCGAGAACGTCGTCTACGACAAGGAGACGCGCGTCGTCGACTACACCAACCAGTCGATCACCGAGAACACGCGCTGCAGCTACCCGGTCGAGTACATCCCGAACTCGAAGATCCCGTGCGTCGGCGGCCACCCGAAGAACGTCATCCTGCTGACGTGTGACGCGTTCGGCGTGCTGCCCCCGGTCAGCAAGCTGACCCCGGACCAGTGCATGTTCCACTTCATCAGCGGCTACACCGCGAAGGTGGCCGGCACGGAGATGGGCGTCACGGAGCCCGAGGCGACCTTCTCGGCGTGCTTCGGCGCGGCGTTCATGGTGTGGCACCCGGCGAAGTACGCCGAACTGCTCGCGGCGCAGATCCAGAAGAACGGTTCGCAGGCCTGGCTCGTCAACACGGGCTGGAGCGGCGGCGGCTACGGCACCGGCAAGCGCATGAGCTTGCGCCACACGCGCGCGATCCTCGACGCGATCCACGACGGCTCGCTGGCGAAGGCCGAGACGATGGTCGACCCGGTGTTCGGGCTCATCGTCCCGAAGACCTGCGGCAACGTCCCCGCCGAGATCCTCAACCCGAAGAACACGTGGGCGGACAAGGCAGCCTACGACCAGAAGGCCAAGCACCTCGCGTCGCTGTTCGTGAAGAACTTCGAGAAGTACGCCGACCGCTGCAGCGACAAGATCCGCGCCGCGGCCCCGCGCATCTGAGCAATGCCCACCTCGCGCGGTCCAATCCGTGGACCGCGCAATGCCCGCTGCGATCGCGCGCTCGACGCCGCAGCGGGAAGCCCGCGCAGGCCCAAGACGCCGCGCAACCCGAGCGAGCTACTCTTCTGTTGCCGTGACCGATTCCCAGAAGCCTGTCGTCATCTACCAGGGCAGCCTCGCCATCGCGAAGGACCTCGAACGGGTCCTCCAGAAGGGCGAAGTGCGCGCCTCGTTGGTCCCCCTCCCCGGCGGCGGCTGAAGCGGCCCCCGTGCATGGCTCGCGGTCGCGGGCCAAGACCGTCCGAAGGCCGAGGCATTGATCGAGGAATACGAAGCGCGCTTGCTCGGCTTGCCCCGCCCCGTCGCATCCGCGTCGTGCACGGTCGACTTCGACCAGGAACGCACGACTTGCCCAGGCTGCGGCACCGAGTTCGAGACGAAGGGCCGCACGCGCTGCCCCGACTGCGGCCTCAACTTCGGCCGCTGAGCGCCGCGGCGATCGCGCGCCTCGTCGCACGCGACACGATGGATCCTCGCAAAGCGCCTCGTCGCCGCGCGCTCAGCGCCGACGTCGCAGCAACCTGCGAACGCTTTCGTCCGCGGCCGCGCCGACGAGGATCACCGCGCCGACGATCGCGAACTCGAGCTGGTTGCTGTCGGCGACGATGTTGATCGCCATCGCCAGCACGCGCATCAGCGCCGCGCCGAGCACGACGCCGAGCACGGAGCCTTCGCCGCCGCGCAACGCAACGCCGCCGAGCACCGCGCCGGCAATCGCGTAGAGCTCGTAGAAGTTGCCGAAGTCCGACGCGCGCGCCGAGTTCACGTCGAGCACGAACAGGCAGCCCGCAAGACCCGCGAGCAGCGAGCACAGCACGTAGGCGAGCACGGTGAGCCGCCCCGTCGCGACGCCGGAGAAGCGCGCGGCCTCCTCGTTGCGACCGAGCGCGAACAAGTGCCGCCCCCACACCGTGCGGTTGAGGAACACAGCCGCAACCGCGGCCACCGCGAGCATCACGAGGAACGCGACCGGCACGCCGAACGACTCCGTGAGCTGCACGCGCCCCGTCGCGATCCAACGGAAGTCGTCGAAGCCGGAGCCGAAGCCCTTCGTCGCGTCGTTGGTGAACTTGCGCATCAGGCCGCGGTAGAGCAGCAGGCCGCACAGCGTGACGACGAACGGCTGCAGCCGCACGACGACGACGAGGAACCCGTGCCACAGCCCGATCGCCGCCGACAGCGCGAGCACGAGCGGCAGCGCGGCCCAAGGCGACATGCCTGCGGTCGCGACGAGGTGCGGCAGCGCGCAGCCGGCGACGCAGACAACCGAACCGATCGACAGGTCGATGCCGCCCGTCACGATGACGAACGCGGCCGCGATGCTGAGCACGCCGTACATGCCGACGCGTTGCAGCAGGTTCTCGAGGTTGTAGGCCGTCAGGAACGTGTTGCTGCCGTCGGGCTGCTGGGCGAGCAGCGACGTCGCGACGAACACGGCGAACAAGAGGCCGGCGATGCCGAGGATCTTCTTCATGCGACTTCGCTCCCGGTCCCGAGGCGCAGGATCGCGTCCTCGGTCATCTGCGCGCCGCGCAACTCGCCCTGGATCCGCCCTTCGTGCATCACGAGGCAGCGGTCGGCGAGCGCAATGATCTCCGGCAGCTCGGAGCTCACGAACAGCACCGCGAGGCCCTGCGCGGCGAGCGCCTCGATGCGGTCGTAGATCTCGGCGCGCGCGCCGACGTCGACGCCGCGCGTCGGCTCGTCGAGCAACAGCACCGAAGGAGCGGCGGCGAGCCACTTGCCGATCGCAACCTTCTGCTGGTTGCCGCCCGACAAAGCCTCGACGCGCTGCTCGCCGTGCGGCGTCGCGATGCCGAGCTCGTCGATGCTGCGCGCGCTGAGTTCCTGCTCGTAGCCGTGGTCGACGAACGCGCCGCGCGCCCGCAGCGTCGGCAGCGACAGGTTCTCGCGCACCGCCATCGACAGCACGAGCCCCTGACGCTTGCGGTCCTCGGGCACGAGCGCGATGCCGGCCTTCACCGCGTCGGCGATGCCGTGGGCAAGGAGCTCCGTGCCGCCGCAGACGATCGAGCCGGCGAGCGCGCGATCCGCGCCGAAGATCGCGCGCAGCAACTCGGTGCGGCCCGAACCCAGCAGCCCGGCGATGCCGACGATCTCGCCCGCGCGCAACTCGAGGTCCGCGGCGGCGCGCGGCCACGCGGCGGTGCGCAGGCCGCGGAGGGACAACGCGACCGCGCCCGCGGAACGCCCGCGCTTCTCGCGCGCGGCGACGTCGCGGCCCACCATCATCGCGACCATCCGTCCGTGCGTCGCGTCGGCGCCGGCGATCTCGCCGGCGTTCCTGCCGTCGCGCAGCGCCACGACGCGGTCGGCGACCGCAAGGACCTCGGCCATGCGGTGCGTGATCCACACGATCGCCGCGCCGCGCGCCTTGAGATCCTTCACGACGGCGAACAACCGCTGCGTCTCCGCGTCGGTGAGGCTCGACGTCGGCTCGTCGAAGATCAGCACGCGCGCATTCCGTTCGAGCGCGCGCGCGATCTCGACGAGTTGCTGCTGGCCGATCGGCAACGACGCGACGAGCCGCGACGGGTCCACGTCGAGCCCGACGCGCAGCAGCGCAGCCTTCGCGCGCTCCGCCATCGCGCGCTCGCGCAGGAAGGGTCCAACGCGCAACTCACGACCGAGGAACAACGCGCCCGCGACGGTCAGGTTGTCGCAGAGGCTAAGTTCCTGGTGGATCAGCGCGACGCCTGCGTCCAGCGCGTCGCGCGGCGACACGAAGCGCCGCGCCACTCCGCCCAGGCGCAACTCGCCGGAGTCCGGCTGGTGCACGCCGGCGAGCAGCTTCATCAAAGTGCTCTTTCCTGCGCCGTTCTCGCCGATCAGGCAGACGACTTCGCCGGCTTCGAGCCGCAGCGAAACGTCCTGCAGCGCCTGCACGCCGGGGAAGGCCTTCGACGCGCGGACGACTTCGAGGAGCGGCGGAGTCATCGCGCGCCGTCGCTCACTTCGCCCCGGTCTTGGACTTGAGGTCCTGCCAGAACGCAGCGACCACGTCCTTCGTGATCTTGCGCGCAGGGATGTTGAGGAACCCGCCCGCCGGCAGCAGCGCCTTGCGCTTCTCGGCGTCCGGCTCGCGCAGCAGCTTGCCGAGCAGCTCCACCGACGCGCGGCCGTACTCGTACGGGTTCTGCACGACCGTGCCGTGCACGTGGCCGTCGAGGATGCCCTGCAGCGTCTGTGGGTTCTCGTCGAACGCGACGACCTTGACCTGGCCAAGCTTGTTCGCGGACTTCACCGCCTCGAGCAGCAGCGGCGGCTCGTATTCGAACAGGCCGACCATGCACGCGACGTCGCCCCACTTGCCGAGCACGTCCTGCGCGATCGCCTTGCACTTCTGCCGGTCGAACTGGTCCGTGTAGCTCGCGCGGATCTCGTACTTGCCGCCCTTCAGCACGGCGTCCTGCGGGTCGAAGCGCGTGTTGTCGAACGAGCGATCGAGCAGCTCGTCGACGAGGCCCTGGCGGCGGCGCTTGGCGTTGTCCTGGTCGAGCGTGCCGACGACCACGACGATCGCGCCGCCGTCGGGCAACGCGTCCTTGACGAGCTGGCCGCACATGCGACCGGCCTCGTAGTTGTCCATGCCGACGTAGCACAGGCGCTTGCTCTTCGGCGCGTCCGAGTCGTGCGTGATCAGCAGCGCGCGCTCGGCGATGCGGTCGAGCAGGCCCGTCATGTTCTCCGGGTCCTTCGGGCTCACGGCGATCGCCTTCACGCCCTTGCCGAGCGCGTCCTCGAGGATGCGGATCTGCTCCTCCGCCGTGCCGTTTGCCGGCATCTGCACCGACACGTCCGCGCCCGAGGCGTCGCGCGCGGCGTTCACGCCGTGCTCCGCGATCGTCCAGAACTCGGCGACGCAGTTGGAGACGAACGCCATCTTCGGCTTCTGCTGCGACGGCGCGCCTTGCTGCGTCGCGGCCGACGGGTCCCCGCCGCACGACGACAAGGCGAACGCGAACAACGAGGCGAGCAAGGCGGGAACGAGCGTGGTGCGCATGACGAGGGTCTCCGTGCCTGGTTTGCGATCGGGAATGGGCGCGATGGGGCTCAGGTCACCGTCATGCCGCCGTTCACGGCGACGTCCTGTCCCGTGATGAACGACGCCGCGTCGCTGCACAGGAACGCGACCATGCCGCCGACGTCGTCGGGCACGCCCCACCGCTTCAGCGGGATCAACGCGTGGTAGGCGTCCTTGTCGGACTGCGCGTCGTTGGCGTGGCGCTCCACGGGGATCCAACCCGGCGACACCATGTTGACGGTGATCTGCCACGGCGCGAGCTCGGTCGCCATGCTGCGCGTCCAGCCGGTCTGCGCGCCCTTCGCGGCGACATACGGGCTGAAGTTGCCGACGCCGCGACGGAACACTTCGCTGCCGATGTTGACGATGCGACCCCAGCGCTGCTGCTTCATGTGCGGCAACAGCGCGCGCGCCAGCAGGAACGGGCTCTTCACGAAGAAGTCGAGCATCTGCTGGTGGAAGGCCCAGTCGTAGTCCTCGATCGGCTTCAGCGGCTGCGCCGGCGTCGCATTCACGACGACGATGTCGATCGGGCCGAGCGACTTCTGCACGCGCGCGCACAGGTCGTTCACGTCGCCCTCCTCGGTGACGTTGCCGCGGAACAGGTCGCACTCGATGCCGCGGCCCTTCAACTCCGCGAGCGCCTGCTCCGCCTTCTCCTTGCCGTTCATCCAGTTGAGCGCGACGCGCGCGCCCTGCAGGCCGAGGCGGCGCGCCATCGCGAGCCCGAGGCCGCGGCTCGAACCGGTGACCAGGGCGGTGCGGCCGTCGAGGCGCAGCGACGGAACCGCGGGAGCGGACGAGGATTGCGGAGAGGCCATGGTGAATGCGGGATCATGGTGATGCGCCCTGGCCGCGCAAGGGTTCGCGCAATGACGCCGCCGGACGGATCCTGGTGCAACTTTCCGCCAACGTCCGCGAAGAGTGCGCCGTAGACTCCCGACCCTTTCCCGCAACCCCTTCCGGACAGCACTCCATGAAGTCGATTCTCATCACCGCGGTCGCCGCGATCCTCGCCTGCGCCGCCCCCGCCCAGATCTCGGGCAGCCTCAACCGCAACGCCCCCACGGTCGCCCAGTCGATCTCGATGGGCGAGAACAAGCTCGAAGTCAACTACACGGCCATCCGCTTCGGCCAGGGCTCGTGGCAGAAGATCCTCGAGAACACCGAGATGCACGAGCGCTTCAACGGTAACGCCGAGAAGAAGCCCGTCGGCTCGATCAAGACGACGGTCGCGGTCACCGCGGCCGGCAAGGAGATCCCCGCTGGCGAATACGCGCTGTTCTTCACGGTGCACGAGAAGGCCGGCTGGATCCTCAACCTGAAGCCCAAGGCCGGCGGCGATGCGATCATGTGGCGCATGGTGCTGCAGCCGAGCCAGACGAAGTCCGAGTGCATGTCGATCTCGCTGGAGCCGACCGCGCAGGACAACGCTTGCTCGCTGACGATCCGCTTCGGCGAACAGCACCTCACCGTGCCGGTTACGGTCGGCGCGGCGAAGAAGGAAGAGAAGCAGGGCTGAGCCCTGGCTGCGGCGCGTCTGCGCCGCGGTTCGAACGAGAAGACGGCCGACCATCGCGTCGGCCGTCTTCGTTTCCGGGCCATGGTTCCCCGGCACGGCGATCGCGCGCCACATCGCGACAAAGACCGACGCACGGACTTTGCGCCTCGGCCGTTCGCGATAGCCTGGGCTCCAACATGCGCACGCCCTCTCCCCGGTCGCATGCTTGCGCACCCTCGCGCCCTCGCGCCGCCTGCAACGGCTGCGATCTGCCGAGGGCGCTGCGCTGGCTCTCCATCGCGCTGACGCTCGCGTGCGCGCTCGCGCCGTCGTTGCGTGCGCAGCTGGGCGCGCCGTTCGAGGAACGGCTGCGGCACTGGGCATGGCAGCCGCTGCGCGACGCGAATCCGCCGCAGGTTGCGGAAGTGGACTTCGTGCGCGATCCGATCGACGCGTTCGTGCTCGCTCCGCTCGAGCAACGCGGCATCCCCCACGCGAAGCCCGCGCCCGCTGGCGCGTGGCTGCGCCGCGTGTCCTTCGACCTCACGGGCCTGCCGCCCGACGAACGGCAGGTCGCTGCGTTCCTCGCCGACCCGTCGCCCGCTGCGCGCGAACGCGTCGTCGACGAACTGCTCGCGTCACCGCGCTTCGGCGAACGGTGGGCGCGGCACTGGCTCGATCTCGTGCGCTACGCCGAGACGCTCGGCCACGAGTTCGACTTCGCGCTGCCGAACGCGTGGCGCTACCGCGACTACGTGATCCGCGCGCTGAACGCCGACGTGCCGTTCGACCGCTTCGCGAAGGAGCACATCGCCGGCGACCTGCTGCCGACGCGGCGCATCGACCCGCAGACGGGCGTCGACGAGTCGGGGGTCGGCACGGCGTTCTTCTGGTTCTGCGAGCAGACGCATTCGCCGATCGACACGATGCAGCACCAGGCGGACCGCATCGACAACCAGATCGACGTGCTGACGAAGACGTTCCTCGGCGTCACCGTCGCGTGCGCGCGCTGCCACGACCACAAGTTCGACGCGATCGGCGACGAGGACTACTACGCGCTCTACGGCTTCCTGAAGAGCTCGCGCTACGTGCAGCGCCCGCTGCGGAGCCCGGAGCCCGCAACCCTCTCGCGCGCAGTCACAGCGCGCGAAGCGCTCACGGCGATCGGGGAACCGGCGCGCGAGCCGGTCGCGTTCGACGACAGCCTTCGCGGCTTCACCGTGGTCGGCGACACGCAGATCGCGCAGCCGTTGCGCCACGGCGTCGTCGAGAAGGTCGAAGACGAAGCGATCGTCGTGCGCGAACTCGAGGGCGCATGGCTCTGCAGCGCCGACGCCTCGACCGGCCGCGAAGGCGTCGCGATGTCGCCGACGTGGACGATCGACTCCGACTACGTGCACGTCGAGGTCGCGGGCGTCGACGCGCGCGCGCAACTCGTCGTCGACGGGTTCAACATCGTGCGCGACCCGCTCTACGGCGGCCTTCGCCGCGACATCGCGAAGCCGCAGCCGCACTGGATCCGGTTCGACGTGAAGGAGTTCCGCGGCAAGAGCGCCTACCTCAAGCTCGTGGACCAGCGCGCGCACGACCTCGCGGACCCGGCGCGCGACCAGGGCTCGTATCCCGCTGACGCGTGGTTTGCCGTGCGCCGGTTCGCGCGCAGCGACGACGCGAAGCCGCCGTTCGAGCCCGCGGCGGACGCTGTGCGTCGCCTGCAGCGGAACGTGCCGGATGTCGAGACCGCGCTGGCGCGCTGGCGCGCAGCGGTCGCTGCGTTGCCCTCCACCGAGACCGCGCCCGGCTCCGCCGACGGGACCGGCGAGGACGAACGGGTGTTCGAACGCGGCAGCCACAAGCAGCCCGGCCCCGTCGCAAAGCGGCGCTTCCTGCGCGCGATCGCGGGCGAGGCGCCGATGGAGATCACCGAAGGCAGCGGTCGCCTCGAACTCGCGGAGCGCATGTTCGCAGCCGACAACCCGCTGCCCGCGCGCGTGCTCGCGAACCGGATCTGGTTGCACATGTTCGGCCGCGGCCTCGCCGCCACGGTCGACAACCTCGGCCACCTCGGCGAGGCGCCGACGCATCCCGGACTGCTCGACCACCTCGCGACCTCGCTCGTGCGCGGCGGCTGGTCGCAGAAGGCGCTGCTGCGCCGCATCGCGCTGTCGTCGGCCTACGCGATGGACAGCGTTGCGGCGGACGGAGCGCGCGAACGCGATCCCGACAACGCGCTGCTGTCGCGGCAGGGCTTGCGTCGCCTCGAAGGCGAGGCGCTGCGCGACGCTCTGCTCGCCATGGGCGAACGGCTCGACGAACGTCGCTACGGCCCGCCGGTGCCCGTGCGACTGCACGAGCACGAGAAGGCGCGCGGCAAGCCTGCGCAACAGGGACCGGTCGACGGCGAAGGCCGCCGCAGCATCTACCTCGCGGTGCCGCGCAACTTCCTGCCGGACCTGCTGGTCGCGTTCGACATGCCTCGCCCCGTGAGTGCGGTCGGCCTGCGGACTTCGGCGAACGTGCCCGCGCAGTCGCTCGCGCTTCAGAACGACCCGTTCGTGCACGCGATGGCGCGGCTCGCCGCCGACCACTTGCTGCAGGACGGCGCCGCGAGCGACGACGCACGCATCCGCCGCTGGTTCGTGCGCATGTTCGCGCGCGATCCCGCAGACGACGAGGCCGCGCTCTGCGCCGCGTATCTTGCCGAGTCGCGAACGGAGAGCGGCGCCGACGACGAACCGGCCGTCTGGGCTGCGCTCGCGCACGCGCTCTGGAACAGAAAGGAGTTCGTCTACCTGCGATGAACGCGCCCTGCTCCCGCCGCGAACTCCTGCGTCGCGCCGCGAACGGCTTCGCGATGCTGCCGTTCTTCGACGCGTTCACGCGAACGCGCAACGACTCCCGCTCGCCGCACGGCGACCGCGGCGGCGCGTGCCCGCGCCACCACGCGCCGCGGTGCAAGTCGGTCATCTTCCTCTACATGGACGGCGGCCCGAGCCACGTCGACACGTTCGACTACAAGCCGCGGTTGCAGCAGGAGCACGGCAAGCCGTGGACGCGCGAACGCGAGCGCACGCAGTTCGAGGACAACGGCGCCACGCTCGGCTCGCCGTGGAAGTTCCGCCAGCACGGCGAAGCCGGCCACTGGGTGAGCGAGCTCTATCCGCACCTCGCGCAGTCGGCCGACCGGCTGTGCATCGTGAAGTCGACCGTCGCCGACTTCAGCGAACACACGAACGCGAACTACTTCCTCCACACTGGCCATGGGCTGCAGGGCAGGCCGAGCGCGGGCGCATGGGCCGGCTACGGCCTCGGCTGCGACACCGAGGAGCTGCCCGCGTTCTGCGTGCTCGGCGGCGGCCTGATCCCGCCGGGCGGGATCGACTGCATCGGCAACGGCTTCCTGCCGGCGCACACGCAAGGCTCGCTGTTCCGCATGAAGGGCGAGCCACTCGCGAACGTGACGCCGAAGGAGCCGCGCGCCGCGCAACGCAGGAAGCTCGACCTCGTCGCCGCGCTCGATGCCGCGACGTTGCGCGAGTCCGGCGGCCACGACGCGATCGAGTCGGCGATCGTGAACCAGGAGCTCGCGTTCCGCATGCAGGCCGCGGTGCCCGGCCTGTTCGAACTCGGCGACGAGCCCGAATGGTTGCGACGCCGCTACGGCATCGACGATCCCTACGAGCCGACGCGCATCTACGCGCGGCAGTGCATGATCGCGCGGCGGCTCGTCGAACGCGGCGTGCGCTTCGTCGAGTTGCTGTGCCCCAACACCGGCCACGACCGCTGGGACCAGCACGCGAACCTGCGCGGGGGACTCGCCGACAACTGCCGCATGGTCGACCGCCCGATCGCGGCGCTGCTGGAGGACCTCGCGGCGCGCGGCCTGCTCGACGAGACGCTCGTCGTCTACGCCGGCGAGTTCGGCCGCACGCCGTTCGCGCAGGGCAGCGACGGCCGCGACCACAATCCGTTCGGATTCACCACGTGGATGGCCGGCGGCGGCATCCGCGCGGGCGCGTCCTACGGCGCGACCGACGAGCACGGCTACAAGGCGATCGAGAACCCGTTCTCGATCCACGACCTCCACGCGACGATGCTGTGGCTGCTCGGCATCGACCACGAGCGCTTCACGTTCCGCTACGGCGGCCGCGACATCCGGCTCACGGACGTCTACGGCAAGGTCCCGCGCGAGATCCTCGCCTGAGCGCAGCGAAGTCCTGAGGCAACCTAGACGGAGCGAACTCCTGACGCAACCTGAGCGGAGCGCTTCTCCTCAGGCAGACGGAGCAGAGCGAATGTCCTCGGGATGCTCCAGCGGCGCGGCCTTCGCGAGATGCGAGCGTGCGGCGAACGGCGCGATCAGTCGTCGCTGCTGCGCGAGAACAGGCCGAGCCGCATCGCCCAGTAGAGCAGCACGAGCAGCGAGCTGACGAACGCGGCGACGTAGGTCATCGCGGCGGCGTTGAGCACCGAGCGCGCGCCGGGCAGTTCGTCCGCGGCGAGCACGCCGCTCTGCTCGAGCGTCAGCATTGCGCGACGGCTGGCGTCGAACTCGACCGGGAGCGTGACGAGCGTGAACACCGTCGACGTCGCGAACATCGCGAGCCCGATCCACGTCAGCATCGGCGAACCGCTGACGCCGCCCATCATCGCGGCAGCCATGATGATCCAGATGCCGAGGTTCGTGCCGAAGCCGGCGACCGGCACCCACGCGGAACGGAACTTCAGCGGGCCGTAGCCGTGCGCGTGCTGGATCGCGTGGCCGACCTCGTGCGCCGCGACGCCGACCGCCGTGATGCTGGACTCGCCGTAGACCGCCTCCGACAGGCGCAGCGTCTTGTTGCGCGGGTCGTAGTGGTCCGTCAGCTGCCCGGACACGGACTCGATCTTGACGTCGTGGATGCCGTTGGCGCGCAGGATCGCGTCGGCGACCTGGGCCCCGGTGTAGCCGCGGCGCGAGCCGATGCGGCTGTAGTAGGCGGCCGTGCTCTTGACCTTGGCCGAAGCCAGGAAGCCGAGCACGAGGCCGATGCCGACGATCAACATGTAGAGCGGGTCGAAGAGCATGCGTTTCTTGTTGCGTCCGTCCGGTGCGAGGTTTCGAGGGGCCCTCGTAGCCCATGCCACAAGGGCTTTCCACCCGCGCGGCGCCGGGGGCGCTACCGACGACCGCATGGGCCGGACAACTCCCTGCGAGCCGGCGCGGAGGAACTCGGCCGACTTTTCTCTGTTGCAACAACCATTGTGACGACATAGAATCCTCCACCATGTCGCGACTGCGCGCCGAGATCCGCCAGCAAAAGCCGTTCTCCTCCCTCGCGGAGGAGACGTTCCTCAACCTCCAGCGGACCGCGGACCAGATGCTCGCGCGCGAGTCCGAGTTGCTGGCCCACCACGGGCTCACCCACTCCCAATACAACGTCCTTCGCATCCTGCGCGGGGCCGGCGAGGACGGGCATCCCTGCCAGGAAGTCGGCGCGCGCATGATCACCCGCGTGCCCGATGTCACGCGACTGCTCGACCGCCTCGAGGACGCAGGCTTTGTGCAGCGCCGCCGCTCCACCGAGGACCGCCGCGTCGTCTACGCCTCGATCCAGAAGAAGGGCCTCGATCTGCTTGCGACGCTCGACGCGCCGATGCAGACCGTCACCGCCGGGATGTTCCCGTCGCTGTCGAAGGCGGACCTCGAGAAGCTCAACGACCTGCTCGTCCGCGCCCGCGACGAGTGAGCCCAACCGACGCGCCCGCCCACCACGCACACCGATACTTGTTGCAACATCCATCCTCGTAACAACCGCCTGGAGAACGACCATGAACCTCGACCGATTCCTTCCCCGCACCTCCCCCGACCTCGGCCTGCTGACGGCCCGGCTCATGCTCGGCGTCGTATTCGTCTACCACGGCAGCCAGAAGCTGTTCGGCTGGTTCGGCGGCTACGGCCTCGAAGGCACCTCGCAGTGGATGGGCAGCATCGGCATCCCGATGCCCTACGTGTCGACGACGTTGGCAGCGCTCAGCGAGTTCGGCGGCGGCCTCGCGCTGATCACGGGCCTGCTGTTCCGCCCCGTGATGCTGCCGCTGTTCTTCACGATGCTCGTCGCGGCGTTCGTCGGCCACGCGGGCAAGGGCTTCTCGGCCCAGGCCGGCGGCAACGAGTACGCGTTGACGCTCGCCGTGCTCGTGCTCGCGATGTTCTTCACCGGCCCGGGCCGCTTCGCGATCGGCGCCCGCGGCGAAGGAGCACGCGCATCGTGATCACCGTGCGCCGATCCGCGGACCGCGGCGCAGCCGACCACGGCTGGCTGCAGAGCCGCCACACGTTCTCGTTCGCCGACTACCGCGATCCCGCGCACATGGGCTTCCGCTCGTTGCGCGTGATCAACGAAGACGTCGTGGCTCCCGGGACCGGGTTCGGCGCGCATCCGCACCGGGACATGGAGATCCTGACGTTCGTGCTGCGCGGCGCGCTGCGCCACCGCGACAGCATGGGCAACGAAGGCACGATCCGCGCGGGCGAGGTGCAGGCGATGTCCGCAGGCACGGGCGTCGTGCACAGCGAACACAGCGACGGCAGCGAGCCCGTGCACTTCCTGCAGATCTGGATCCGCCCCGACCGGCATGGAGCCACGCCGCGCTACGCGCAGCGTGCGCTCGACCGCGATGCGATGCACAATCGCCTCGCGCTCGTGGCCGGCCCCGACGACAGCGGCGCGCCGCTCGCGATCCGTCAGGACGCGACACTGCTGGCCACCGACCTCGACCGCGGTTCCGTCGTCGAACATGCGCTCGCGAAGGGCCGCGGCGCGTGGATCCAGGTCACGAGCGGCAGGATCCGCATCGGCGACCTCGAACTGTCGGCGGGCGACGGCGCCGCAGTCGAAGGCGAAGCGACCGTCTCGTTGCTCGCCATCGAGCCGGCGCAGGCGCTGGTCTTCGACCTGCGCTGACGGCGCGCGCCGGCGCTGCGACGAGCGAGCCCGCGCCGGCACGCTTCGGACGGCGACCAGCCCGGATGCCGCAGGCCAATCCTCGTGTCCGGGCCTGTCGCGACCCGAAGCCGATACACCCCCAGCTCGCGCGCAACCGGCCCGCCCACAGCCGGATCGGCCCCGGACCTTCCCTGGCGCGCGCCGGGGCCTATCGTGCCCCGCTCGCCCTCCCGACCCCGGGGGCAAAAGCACCGATGCGCAGCCTGACCTCGCTTACCTTCCTGCTGCTCGCGACCGCCTGCTCCTCGACGCAGAGCGAAGAGGAGCGCCAGCTGGCGTCCTACCAGCGCAACGCGGGCCTCTACTTCGAAGGCGGCAAGTTCGACCAGTCGCTCGGGCTGATCGAGCGCGGCCTGGAGCTCGAGCCCGACGACTACAAGCTGCTGTCGCTGCGCGCCTGCATCCACCTGCGCCAGAGCGGTCCCGCCTCGGGCTCGGACCACAAGCTGCTCGACCAGTCGATTGCCGAGTTCGAAGAGGTCTACGACCAACGCGACCTCGAGTACCACGACCGCTACCTGCTCTTCTACTACTCGCTGGCGCTGCAGAAGCAGGGCAACCGGCTGCTCGCCGAGGCGGCGCGCGTCGACCCGAACGCAGAGGAAGCCGCGGAGAAGGTCGCGGCGAAGAACGCCGACGCCGACCGCACCCTCTCGGACGCAAAGCGCCTCCTGGTGGCCTTGCTCGACCGCGGCGAAGTCCCGCGGCTGTGCCACTACCACCTGTTCCAGATCGCCGTGTTGACGCGCGATTCCGCGGCGCTGGAGGAGCACGGCGCCAAATACCTCGAGGCGGCTGCCAAGGACCAGCAGAAGACCCAGGAGGAGATCGACCGGACCACGGTCTACGGCTACGAGCAGTTCCGGAAGAGCTCGCTGCAGCAACTGCGCGGCGACGAGATCGGCGTGCGCACCCTGCTGGCGCAGCACCTCTACGACAAGGGCGACTTCGCGGGCGCGCTCGCGCACGTGGACGCGGTGCTCGCCATCGACCCGCGCCGCAGCGACGAGCACTACAACCGCGGGCTGATCCTGCAGAAGCTCGGCCGCAAGGACGAGGCGAAGGGCAACATGCGCACCTTCCTCGCGACCACCACGCTGCCGCCCGACAGCGCGAAGGTCATGGACGCCGTGAAGGCGCTGCAACAGTGACCGAAGGCGCGAAGCCTGCCCGCAACAAGCTGCCGTCGAAGGCGCGCCTGCACCAGACGCGCGAGTTCCAGCGCGTCTACAAGCATGGAATGCGCGCAACCGGCGCGTGGATGACCGTCGTCGTGATGCGCCAGTCCACGAGGCAGGGAGTCCGCCTCGGAGTGTCGGTCAGCAAGGACCACGGCTCCGCAGTCCGCCGCAACAAGATCAAGCGGCTGCTGCGCGAGGCCTTCCGGCTCGAACGCGGCGGCCTGCCGCCGGACATCGACGTCGTGCTGATCCCGCGCGTGAACGAGGCGCACGCGACGCTGCCGCAACTGCGCGTCGAGGTCGCGCGCCTCTGTGTGCAAGCGCTGGAGCAACGCCGCCGCAACTCGTCGCGGCGCGACGGCCCCGACGCGAGGGACAAGGACAAGCCGCGCGGCAACCCTCGACCCGATCGCGGTCCGCGCAAACCGTCGGGAGGAGCAGGATGAGGCGCCTGCTCATGCTTCCCGTCCGCTTCTACCGCGCGTTCGTGTCGCCGTTGAAGCCGCGCTGCTGCCGCTTCGAGCCGACGTGCTCCGAGTATGCGCTCGTCGCGCTGCGCGAACACGGCTCGCTGCGCGGCTGCTGGCTCACCTTGCGCCGCATCCTTCGCTGTCACCCGTTCTGCGAAGCGGGCTACGACCCCGTGCCGCCGCGACGCGAGTCCGGTCAGCGCGCGCGGAACACGTAGATCGACTCGTCCTTCGGCCCCACCCACAGCGGCAGCACGAACGCGAGTTCGCACCGCGCGCGCAGCGCCGCGAGCAGCGAGCCGTCCGGGTCCTTCTCGCGGAGTTCCGGCAGGACGACCGCGAACGTCGCGTTGCGCCCGTCGCGGCTCGCCCGGTCGAGGACGGACCGCACGTAGGCCTCGCCGCCGCCGGCGAACACGACGTCCGATCGTTCGATGCTGCGCACCGACGGACGCCGCGGGCTAGGCTCCGTGCCGCGCCAGTGGTCGCGATCGAGGTAGTAGCGCAGGATCGGCTCGTGGGTCGAGTGCACGGTCGTCGGCCGGTTCGCCGGATCCGAGTCCGCGAGCCGCGCCGCCTGGTCCCATGCCGCGCGATCCCCGCGATGCGCGGTGAAGTAGAGGTAGGAGCCGGAGACGAGATCGAGCGCGAGGATGCCGAGGACGATCGCGCGCGGCGCGAGCGCCGAGGCGGCGCGGCCTGTGCGCACGCGCAGCGAGAGCCGCTGAGCGGCCTCGCCGAGCGCGACCACGCCGAGACCCGCGAGCAGCATCAGGGCAGGCAGGCTCACGGCTGCGTAACGGGCCGTGACCTTCACGATGCCGAGGCTCGACACGGCGAGCACGAGCAACGGCGCGCACGCCCACGCGCAGGCGAACATCGTGCGCCGCTTGGTCCATCCCTGGAACCCGACCCACGCGCCCACCATCGCGAACGCGAGCACGGGCACGCGGAAGTACCACGCCGTCGTCTGCGCGAGATGGAGCAGCGATGGCCGCGCCTCGCCCTTCGCCTCGGCGAAGTACTGGAACGGCGGCAACAACTGCAGCAGCGGGTGCGCGAGAAGGCAGAACGCGGCGACTGCAATCGTCGCGGCGAGCCCCTTGCGCGGCAGGCGGACGCCCGCTGCTCGCGGCGACGCGACGACGTGCGCGAAGAGGAACGCAGGCCACAACAGCGCGCCCGACGGATGGCTCGACGCGGCGATCCACGAGCATGCCCAACCGATCCCGACGCGGCGGCGCGATCCCGTTTGCATGCCGCGCCAGAACTCGCCGCAGGCCACCACCGCGAACAGCATCACGAGCGCGTAGCCGCGCGCGTTCTGGCTCCAGTAGACGTGCCACGGATGCACGGCGAGCAACGCGGCAGCGACGAGCGCGGGCGCGCGGCCGACGAGGCTCCGGCCGTAGACCGCGAGCAGCGGCGCCGTCGCGGCGCCGAGCACAGCGAACGGCAACCGCAGCGACCATGCGGACTCGTCCGGCAACCACGCTGCGTCGAGCAAGCCGCGCAGCAGCAGGTAGGACGTCGGATACCACGCGCGCGCGCTGTCGAGGAACTCCGCGAGCGGCAGCGTCACGTCGCGCCACGTGTGCGCCTCGTCGATCCAGATCGCGAACGCAGAGAGCCGGAACATGCGGACGCACAACGCCAGCGCGAACACCGCGCAGACGACGAGTGCGTCCGCGCGCGACCACGGTTCGCGCCGCGCTTCGACGAGACTCCCGTTCCCTGCCTCGCGCCGCCCCTCCTCCCGCCGCGCGGGAGGTTTGTGCAGGAGCGGCGTCGTCGTGGTCATTTGGCGAAGGAAACCCAGCCCGGTGGATCGGCAGCGGATGGGGGGATCGCCACAACGAGGATCGGCGCGCCCGATGGCATCGCGTCGAAGAAGCGTCGCAATCGCGCGACGTCTCGCTCCGCGAACGCGGAAACGCCGTCCGCGCCGAACGATCCCTCGACCGCGCCGCACGGCGTCAGCACGACGCACTGCCCGCCGTCCTCGCCCACCGCGCGTGGCCACCGCACCGCGAACGGCGCCCCGTCCCGCGCAACCGCGCGCTCGATCCCGTCGACGCGCCGCAAAGCGTCCTGCGCGCCGGCCACCGGCGAGCAGCGGACGCCTGCGAGCTCGTGGAGCGCGACCGGAAGCCGCCGCAGCATCGATCCCGCGAGCGAGTCCGACCGCGCAGCGACGAACGGCAACGCAGCGTCCGCGAACGGCGGCTGCGCGCCGATCCCGATCGCGATCGCGAGGTCGTCGTCGACGCCGTCGCCGAGCAAGAGTCCGTGCAACGGCGCCGCGCTGCCCTCGAGCGCGTCGCGCACCGTCCGCAACGGCACGGCGCCGCGCGCCAGCCCGTTCGCGGCGCGCACGGCCACGAGGTGCGGCAGCGCGAGCACGGCGCCGCCGAGCGCCAACGACAGGACGCCGCGTTCGCGCAGCAGCGGCGCGAGCAACGCGCACGCGATCGCAGCGGCGGCCGCGGCGACGGCGAACGCCGTCTCGCCGAGCGGCAACCCCGCGGCAACGGTGACGCAACCCGATGCCGCGCAGACCGCGACGCACGAGCCGAACGAACCCGCGGCCATGCCGAGCGGCGACACCAGCAGCGCGAACGCCACCGCGCCCGCGGCCGCGAGCGCCGCAGGGAATGCCAGCGACCAACGCGCCATCGCCGCAGCGTCGCGCGCCAGAGCTTCCTCGGCCGCGACGGCGAACGGCGTCCGCAATCCCACCGCAGCGGCGGCGAACGCCGCGCCGAGCGCGATACCGAGAAGCAACGAACCCCAGGCGGGACGCATCGGATGCCGACAGTAGCGAGCGCGACGCGCGCGCACAGCCGCGTCGTTGCGATCGTCTTCCTGTTGCTGCATCGTCCCGTTTCGTGAGCCAAGAGCCGCCCAACGCAAGTGAGCCTCGCGTGCCGCAGTGGGCATGGCTCCGCCTCGTGCTCTGGCCTGCGTTGCTGCTGCTTCCGTGCCTCGTCGGCGCGCGCACGTTCCTCCCCTACGACCTCGCGCAGTATCCGCCCGCGAGCCTGTCGCACAGCGACGCAGAGGTCGCGGCCATGCGCGCGGAGAGCAACTACGACGTCACGGAGACGCCGGTGTGGTTCGTGCCCGAGCTGCGCCGCGCCGGCAAGACGCTGCGCGAAGAGGGCTCGCTGCCGAACTGGAACCCGACCGCGCGCACGGGCACCGCGCTGCTGCCGCACGGCCACGACGCGATCCTCTATCCGTATGCATGGCCGGCGCTGCTGCTCGACGACCCGGCGAAGTGGCTTGCGTGGCTCGCGTTCCTCAACCTCGCGACGGCCGCGTTCCTGATGCACGGGTTCCTGCGCGCGCTGCGTCTCCACGACGCCGCCGCGCTGCTCGGGGCCGTCGCGTTCTCGATGTCGAGCACGCTCGCCGCGAACGCGCACAACTTCCCGCGGCTGTCGAGCCTCGTCTGGCTGCCCGGCATGCTGTGGGCGCTGCGCGTCGCGCACGAGGCGGAAGGACCGCGCCGCGCGCGCGCGCTGCTCGGCTTCGCGGTCGCGTTCGCGCTGACGTGGATCGGCGGCTTCCCGCCGTATGCGCTGCCGTGCAGCGCGATCGCCGCCGTCTTCGGCATCTCGCTGCTCGCGCGCGACGCTGTCGGACGCGGAGCCCAGTTCGCGCTGCGCCGCGCCATCGCCGTCGGCGCGGCGGCGGGGCTCGGCGTGCTGCTGTGCGCGCACTACCTGTTGCCCGCGTTCGCGTTCTTCGGCGAGAGCGCGCGCTCGCTCGCGCCCGACCTCGAACGCGTCTCGCAGAGCGCGTTCGACCGCTACGGCCTGCTCGGCTGGATCGTTCCCGACCTGTTCGGGCGCCCGGACATGGGGCCTGCGCTGCCCTACGGCAACGCGCCGTTGCCGTTGCTGCTCGGCACGCGCGAGTCGCTCTCGGGCACGCCGCTGCTGCCCAACTTCAACGCGACGGAATACGCGCTGTTCTCGGGCTCCGCCGCGCTGTGGCTCGCGCTGGCAGGACTGTTCGCGAAGCGGGCGCCGCATCGCCTGCTGCCGCCGCTGCTGCTCGCGCTGTGCGTCGGCATGGCGTTGTTCGCCGAGCCCTTCTGGCGGCTGTTCGCGTTGCCGGGCATCCGCATCGTGCCGCCGTTGCGCTGGCTCGGACCGTGCGCGGCGCTCGTCGCGTGGCTCGCGGCGCAAGGGCTCGACGCGGCGCTGCGCGAAGGCAAGGCCACGCGGCTCCTCGTCGCCGCTGGCTGCGCCGCCGCGGCGGCCATCGCCGCCGCCTGGCTCTCCTCGCGATTCGGCACGGGCGACCCGTTCCGCGAATGGGGCATCGCCGACCGCCTCGCCGCGCGCTACGCGCCGAGCGCGCCCGATCCGTCGAGCATCACGCCCGTGCGCATCGAGCAACTCGTGCTGCGCGGCGGCGACGTCGACTACGCGCAGAACGGCGCGAAGCTCGCGTCGACGGCGCTGGCGAATGCGTCGCTCCACCACGCGCTGGCCGCCGCGTGCATCGCGCTCGTCGTCGTGTGCATGCGTCGGGCCGCGCGCCACGTCGCGCTCGCCGCGCTTGCGCTCGCGCTCGCGCTGGGCTGGGACCTCTTCTCCGCAGGCCGCACGTTCGCGCGCGGCATCGACGGCGACGGCGACAGCCGAACCGAGACGCACGACTTCTTGTCCGCGCAACGCAGCGCGCAGAAGGCGAAGGGCGGCTTCCTCGTCGCGCGCGCGGCGCCGTGGACCGATCCGACGCAACCGCCTGAACCGCAGTTCCTGCCGCCCGGCACGCTCGGTCCCGACGGCGTGCGCGACCTGCAGGTCTACACCTACTACGACACGCGCTCGATCCAGCCGTGGGCCGCGCTGCTCGACGCCGCGATCGGCAGCGGAGCCGGGACGGCGACGACGGCGAAGGGCTACCTCACGGCGTGCCTCCCGGACCACCCGGGCGTGCTCTCGCATCCGCTGCTCGACGCGCACGGGCTCCGCTACCTCTGCAGCACGACGCCGCTGCAGCACGCGCCACAGCCGCCCGCGCAGACCATCGAGACGCAGCGCGGCGCGTTCTACGTCTACGAACGGCCGACGGCGATGCCGCGCGCGTGGTGCGTCGACTTCGTGCGCGAGGTCGCGGACGACGCGGCCGCGATCGCGGCGATGGTCGATCCGCAGTGGAAGCCCAAGCACGAGGCGATCGTGGTCTCGGGCGAGACGAACGACCTGCCGCCGCGCACCGGCGCAGGCTGGCGGCGCGCCGTCGACTTCGCGCAGGACCACGCGAACGAGATCGTGCTCGAGGTCAGCAACGGTCCGCGTTGCCTGCTCGTGCTCGCGGACACGCACTTCTCCGGCTGGACCGCCACCGTTCGATCGCATGCGGACTCGAAGGCATCGCCGGCTCCGGTGCTTCGCGTGAACCACGCGATGCGCGGCGTCCTGTTGCCCGAAGGCCCCGCGACTGTCGTGTTCTCCTACAGCCCGACGAGGCAGCGTCTCGGTTTCGCGCTGTTCGGCGTGGGCATGATCGCGCTTGCGACCGTGTTCCTCGGAACCAGAACCTCAAGCCCCACACGAAGCTCCGTCGAAACTGCGACGTGAGCATCTACGGCAGCGGCCGGCGCGAGGGGATCTTGACGGTGCTGGGCCTGTTGGCCTTCGCGCTGTCGGTCCATGGACTCGGCTCGGCGCTCGGCCTCGCCGACGGTTTCGAAGGCGACCTCGCGCTCGCGCGCGGGATGGAAGCCGCGCACCGCGTGGCCGCGGAAGGCGGCATGCCGCTGTGGGACCCCGCCGGCGCGGGCGCTCCGCTGTGGGCGCGCGGCGCCGAGATGCTGTATCCGCCGTGGTGGCTGCTCGGGACCGGCGACGACGCGTTCTGGCTGCCCGTGCTCGCGGCGCTGCACTCCGCGATCGCATGCGCGCTCGCGTTCCGCTTCCTGCGGGCGCAGGGCCGCAGCCGCTATGCGTCGTTCGTGTGCGGCGCGGCCTACGGCCTCGGCGCGCACACCGGCCGCATGTCCGGCAGCCTGCCGGAACTCGCAGCGCTCGCATGGGCGCCGCTCGTGCTCGAACTGCTGCTGCGCGTCGTGCGCGGCGAACGGCAGCGACACCTCGCGCCGCTGCTCGGCCCGGCGATCGCGTGGATGTTCTGCACCGGCGGCGTTGCGACCGCATCGTGCGTGCTCGTGGTCGCGATCGTCTGGTATGTCGGCTGGTCGATGCGCGAACGGATGCGCCGAGGCGCCCTGCTCACGGCCGGCGCCGGGTCGCTGCTCGCTGCGGCGCTGCTCACCGCGCCGATGTGGCTCGGCGCGATCGAGCTGCCGCGCGCGCCCATGGGCGAGCCGCTGCGCGTCGATGCGCTGTCGAACGCGCGACTCGTCTGCGGCCCGTTGCTGCTGTTCTTCGCGATCCTCGGCGCGATGCGCCGCCAGCGCGGTGCGCCCACGGGCCGCTGGCTCGCGCTCGCGCTGATCGGCGCCGCGTTCGCGGTGGCGCTGCCGTTCGTGCCGTCGCCGCTGCACGGCGAGGCGCCGTGGCAACGCACGCCGGACGCGCTTTGGTGGCCCGTGCACTTCGCGCTCGTGCTGCTCGCGAGCAACGGCCTCGACGACTTCCTCGACCTGCCGCTGCGTCGCCGTGCGGCGACGATCTGGACCCTGGTGTTCGCAGTCGGCATCGCGCCAGGCGGCTTCCTGCTCGGCGAACACGGCACGTGGCTGCGCGTCGAAGGCGCCGTGCTGCTCGCGCTCGCGGCGCTGTTCCTGCTGTGGCGCGCGCTGGGCATCCTGCGCTTCAAGACCGTCGTCGCGGCCGCGGCGATGGTCTGGCTCTCGGTCGCGACGCTGCGCGAACACGCCCGCGCCGTGCGCGCGCCGTATCCGCTGCCGACGCTCGCCCGCGTGCAACCGCATCCGTGGCTGTTCGCGGCGCCGGCGTTGGAGACTGCGGGGCCGATCGCGCCGCCACCGCGCGCGCGCATCGCGTTCGACGTCGTGGCAGCGCGAAGCGGCGAGGCGCCGGCCCCGACGGACAGCGCGCGCACCGCGGTGCACGGGCTGCCGTCGTGGTTCGAGGCGCGCCCCGACGACCGCGCGACCGCCGAGTTCCTCGGCGAGACGTCGCGCGCGAGCGACTACCGGGCGCACCTGCCTACCGGCGCAGGCGCGCTCGTCGTCGACGACACGTGGACTCCGGGGTGGCGCGCATTCGTCGACGGCCGCGAGGCGCCGTGCCTATCGACCGCCGAAGGCGCGCGCGTCGTGCTGCTCGACCGCGGCATGCACATGGTGCGGTTCGAGTACCGGCCGCTCGCGGAAGCGCTCGGCATTCAGCTCGCGGTCGGCGGCTGCTCGTTCGTCGGGCTCTGGTCGCTGTTCGCGTTCACGCGCCTCTGGCTCTCGTCGCGCAGGAACACCTCGAACGGCCTGCGCACGAAGAAGGCCAAGCCGCCCCCCACTGCCGCGAGGCCGGCCATCGCGACGAAGGCACCCGCCGGCGAGAACTCGTAGACGAAGCCCGCGAGCATGGTGCCCGCCGCCATGCCGATGCCCGAACTGAACGCGCCGAGCAGTCCTTGCGCCGTGGCCTGCAGCTCTTGCGGGACGCGCAGCCGCAGGAACTGCAGCGCGCCGAGGTAGGTCACGCCGAAGCTGACGGCGTGGAGCCAGTTCACGCTCGCGATCGCCCACGGCGAAACGAGCACGGACAGCAACAGCCACCGCGCGATGGCGCCGCACATGCCGATCCACAACAGCGTCGTCGGGCGCAGCCGCTCGGCTTGCTCGCGCACGAAGAAGAACAGCACGATCTCCGCGACCACGCCTTCCGCCCACAGCAAGCCCGCCGCGCCCTCCTCGATGCCGTGCGTGCGCCAGTGCAGCGTCGACAGCGAGTAGTAGCCGCCGTGGCTTCCTTGTAGGAGGCCGTTGGCGAGGAAGAACAACACGAACGTCTTGTCCGACAGCATGCGCGCGACGGGCGCGCGGCGCTGCACGTTGGGCTCGCGCACGACGACCGGCAACCGCAGCGAGAACAGCCACGACACGAGCAGCAGCAACAGCATCACGCCGTAGACCGCGGAGCTCGGCCACTGCTCCAGCAGCGACCCGCCGACGACGATCACGACGAGGAACGACAGCGAGCCGAACACGCGCAACCGCGTGTAGCGGAAACCACCTTCGCGCGCAGACTCGATCGCGAGGTTGTCGAGCACGGAGTGCAGCGGCGGATAGATGCTGCCGTAGAGCAGGCAGCACAAGAACAGCGGCCACAGCCCGCGCCCGAGGTCGAAGCACGCGAACGCGAGCACGCTGAGCAACGACAGCAACACGACCATGCGCGTCGGCCTGCCGTCGCGGTCGACGCGTTGGCTCAGCAGCGGCCCGGCGATCGTGCGCGCGAAGATCTGCCCCGACTGCGCCTGCGTCACTTCGCGATGGCTCAGCCCGCCCACGTCGTGCAGCCACACGGGGAAGAACTGCATGTAGATGCCCAGCGCCGCGTAGGTCGCGGCATAGAACGCCGCGAGGCGGGAGAACGTCGACCTGGCGTGGGCGGAAGCGGGCAAGGGGGACGGGGATGGAAGCGAGCGAGGACACGAAACGCCACCCTCCCGAGTGCGGGGTCCATGCCGCGGTCCGCGACGACGAGGCGACCACAATCCGCGCCGCCGAGCCTTTACCGCGACACTCGCGCGCGCAACGCTTCCTGCCCTCGATGTCGGACGCCAAGAAGTTCCCCCTCGCGGCCCCCGCCTTGACGATCCTCGCCGCGTGCGGCGCGCACGCAGACCGCGCGCCCGGCACGTTGCCGCCCGGGCCGAGCATGGACGCAGTGCTCGCGCTGCGCCCGCCGGCCGACGACGCGGACCCGATGCCGGAAGACGGCGCCTACCGCGTCGCGCTCACCGCGCCGATCGACGAGCTGCGCGCGCGCTGCAAGGACGCCGTCCCGCCGCAGCAGGAGCCGGCGTTGCGCGCGCCCGACCTCGTCGAGCCCACGCTGCTCGACCCGACCCTGAAGCTCGACGTCCGCTACGCGACAGACGACAACTTCCTCGGCGTGCGCGTCTACGACGAAGCGCGCGTCTTCCTGCAGCGACCAGCCGCCGAGGCGCTCGTGCGCGCGCACCGACAGCTCGCTGCGCACGGGCTCGGCCTCCTGTTGCACGACGGCTACCGGCCGTGGCGCGTGACGAAGCTGTTCTGGGAGGCGACGCCCGAGGCGCAGCGCGACTTCGTCGCGGATCCCGCGAAGGGCTCGCGCCACAACCGCGGCTGCGCGATCGACCTCTCGCTGTTCGACCTCGCGAGCGGACGCGCGCTGCCGATGCCGAGCGGGTTCGACGCGTTCACGAAGGCCGCGCACCCGGAGTACCGCGGCGGCACGCCGCTGCAGCGGTGGCGGCGCGACCTGCTGCGCGCGGCGATGGAAGCAGAGGGATTCTCCGTCTACGACGGCGAGTGGTGGCACTTCGACCACGCGACGTGGAACGACTACCCGATCCTCGACGTTCCGTTCTCCGCGCTCGGCAAGCCGAAGTGACGAGCGCGCGAGGGAAGGGCTCCGCATCGCCGTGGCCGTTGGACTTCGCGATGCAGTCGATCCGGAGGAACGCGCGAGGCGCGATCGCATGCCTCGCATGGTACGCCGCAGCGTGCGACACGACCGAGCCGCACGCACACGTCCGCGTCGCCGTCGTCGCGACGATCGCGCACCCGACCGCCGATGCGTGCGTCGACGGATTCCTCGACGCATGGCGCGAGGGCGCGGACACGCACGCGAACATCGAGAAGCGCTTCGGCAACGGCGACACGGCGAGCCTCCGGCACGCGATGGACGTGGCGTGCCGCGCGCGACCGGACCTGCTGCTCGCGTTGGGCTCCGCGGCGATCCGCGAAGCATGCATGCAACCGGGCGCGCAACCGATCGTCGGCGCATGGTGCTTCGACCTCCTGGCCGCCTGCGGCGACGCGTCACAAGAGCGACTCTGGGGCATCGAGACGCCACCGCCGACGCGCGAACAGGTCCGCCTGCTCGCGTCGCTGGAGCCGAGGCCCGCGCGCGTTGGCGTCGTCTACGCGCCCGAAGAGGCGATCGCGCAGCGACAGGTCGCGTCGGCACGCGCGATGTTCGAGGAGTCCGGCATCGAGCTCGTCGAACGGCACGTGGCGGGGCCTTCGGAAGTCGACGGCGCGCTCGACGAACTCGCGGGCCGCGGCATCGACGCGCTCTGGAAGCTCAGCGACACCACGGTCGCGCGCGCGTCGAAGCAGCTCTTCGCGCGCTGCGCCGCCATGCGAATGCCGGTGGTCGGCGACGCCGAGTCCCAGCTCGCGGACGGCGCCGTCGCGGTCGCGTTCGTCGACTTCCGCCGGGCAGGCGAGCACGCTGCGCGCATCGCGCGTCGCGCGCTCGCGGCCGCCCCGGGCGAGAAGCCCGAACGAGAACGGCTGGACGCGCCGATCGTGCGCCGCAACGAGGCGCGGCTGCGCGAACTCTCCTTGCGGCTGCGCTGAAGCACGCTTGCCGCGCTGCGCGCGGATCGTTCGAATCCGCGCCGTGATCGCAGCCTGGTCCGTAGAGGAAACCGCCGCGGCCGTCGCGGGCGCTGGCTTGCTGCTCGGCTTCGGGTTCGCAACGTGGCTGCGCCGGAAGGACCACGCGACCTTCGTGCTCGCGCGCGCGCCGCGGCTGCCGATCCGCGCGCTCGCAGCGCACGACGACGCGTGGCTCACCGGCGTGGTCCGGAGCGAGAGCCCGATCGTCTGCCCGTGGTTCGACATCGCGTGCGTCGCCTACAGCTACTGCGTCGAGAAGGAGGTCACGACCACGCGCACGGTGACCGACAGCAACGGCAAGACGCGCACCGAGACGAGCACGCATTGGGAGACCGTGCGTTCGGAGTCCGACGTGACGGACTTCGACCTCGACGACGGCAATCGCATCCGTGTCGCGTTGCGCGAAGGCGACAACGAGGCGATGGAGTCCTCGGGCCACGACTACGAGACGAGCAAGCTGCGTCACTCCGCGTCCTACCTGCCGATCGACGCCGCGGTCAGCGTGCTCGGAGTGAAGCGCGACGACGGCACATTCGGCCCCATGCGCGAAGTGCCGTTGCTCGTCACGCGACTCTCGCCCGAGGCGCGCGTGCAGTCGTCGCACCGCGGCGAGGCGTGGTTGTTCTTCTTCGCGCTGCTGTTCCCGTTCGTCGGCGTGGCAGTCGCGGCGGGGCTCGCGCGCCACGCGCAGACTGCCCAGGACTGGGCGCTCGCCGCGCCGTTCGGACTGATCGTCTGGCTGCCGCAATGGTGGCTGCTCACCCACAACCGGCTCGTGCGCCTGCGGCACCAGGTCGCGACGGCGCGGCAGCAGATCGCGGTCGAGCTCGCGTTCCGCCACGACCTCGTGCCGAACCTCGTCGAAGCCGTTCGCGCATTCTCGAAGCACGAGTCGGGGCTGCTGCAGGGCCTCGCCGCGATCCGCAGCGGCAAGGACGTCGACGCAGCCGTGCGCAGCGAGCCCGACGCCCTTCGCACCGTGCGGTCCGTGCTCTTGCTCCACGAGCGCCATCCGGAACTTCGTTCGTCCGAGCTCTACCGCGACCTGCACGAACGGCTCTGGGCGATCGAGGAGAAGATCGCGCACGCGCGGACCTTCTACGGCGACGTCGTCACCGAGTGGAACGACCGCATCGCGCAGATCCCGTCGTGCCTCGTCGCCAAAGCGAGCGGGTGCAAGCCTGCGCCGTTGTTCACGGCCGAGTGCGACGAGAAGCTGCCGCCGCGGCTCGCGTGAGCGCAGCATTCCTCGTCTCGGCCCCTTGCCTCGGGGCGCGTGTGCTTGGCATCTTCCCCGCATGCGGAAGAACGCGATCCTCTGGACCCTCTCGGCGCTGCTTTCCGGCGCCTGCACCACCACCCACGGAGCCAACGCCTACGTCGCCTTCGGCGGCGGATCGATGGAGCACAAGACCAACGGCAGCAACCTCGACGACAAGACCTCGGCGGGCTACTTCGCGCTCGGCGGCGAAGCGATGTTCACCGAGACGATCGGCGGCGGCGTCCGCCTCGAAGGCGCCGCGAGCGACGACGACCTGTTCCAGGACCTCGGCCCGGCCACGGTCGGCGAAGCAGCCGACGGCGAGTTGTTCCTGCACGGAACGGCGCGCTTCGGCGAAGAGCAGAGCCCGTTGCCGCTGCGCTTCGGCTTCTTCTTCCGCGGCTACACGCTGCAGGACAACGCCGACGGCGACGAGCTCAGCTGGTCGTCGTTCGGACCGAGGCTCGAGTTCGCGCCGGACATCCAGCTCGCGCAGTCGGACGAGTTCCGTTGGTCGTTGCCCTTGCGCTTCGGCATCGGCGTGGGCTTGTCGACGGTCGAGACCTCGCCAGCCACCGAGGAATGGGACACGACGATGACGCAGTACGACCTCGGCCTCGCCACGCGCTTCCAGTTCTCGAAGGTGTTCTTCGACGTCGGCTACCTGTTGCGCCACGCGAACTACGCCGAGAGCGACGAGACCGCGGGCTTCACGATCCTCGAGGCCGACTCGACGTTCTCGGGCCTCGTGTTCGCGCTCGGCGCGAAGTTCTGATCCGCGCGCGCCGCGGCTTCAGGTCGCGGCATGACGCAGTCGCCCGTTGGCGTCGGGAGTTCGCGCACGCGACGAACGCAGCGCGGCCCCGACGACCGATACAGTCCTTCGTGACGAACGCGTCGAACGAGGACGACTGGGCGCCGCTGCCGCAGGAGACGGTGCTCACGCCCGAGGCGAAGGCCGCCATGCGCGATGCGGCGCGCCAGGTCGCGATGCCGAAGCCGGCAGTGCGACCGCGAAAGCCGGCCGAGACGGTTCCGTCGCGGCCGACGACTGCCGCGGACCCGCTCGCGGACGCAGCGCTCACGGCGCTGCGCGAACGACTGCAGCAGCAACCCTCGACGCGCGACCCCGTTGCGCAGGCATTCCGTCGCGCGTCGCGCAAGAACCACGAGCCGCTGGTCGACGCGCAGCCTGCGAAGGCAGCGCAGCCGCCCGCTCCCGACGCATGCGTCGACCGCGCCTCGGAGCTTCGCTTCGACGACCGCGACGCGCGCGAAGGCCTGCCGTGGTTCCAGGCGCTGCCGCAGCAGGAACAGCAGCGGTTGCGCGAGGAATGGCGCGCGAACCAGGGACGGTTCACATGCCTCGGCGATCAACGTCGCGCAGCGATGCGTCGCGCGATGGTCGTCGGCGGTCTGATCGGCTGCGCGAACGTGTTCCTGACCGCGCTCGGTCTCGCGTTCGCCGGCGGGGCATCGCTGGACCTCTGGCCGGTCTGGATCGTCGGCCTCAGTGTCGCCGCGGCCGCGCTCGGCGCCCGCGTCGGCGGCGGCAGGGTCGCCCTCTACGCGCTCGGCATGGCGGCCTACGCGCTCGCGATGGGCCGCATGCTCTACCTCTGCCCCAACCTGCTGTTCGCGATGTTCCTGAACGGAGCGTTGTTCCAGTACGTCGGCGCCGACCTGGACTCGCTGCGATCCGGCGGCTTCTTCGGAACGCGTCGCATCGCGCGCCTGGCGAGCCGCGACCTCCGCGACGCCGACCGCGCGCCTGCGGGCCGAAGCGACGCCGCGCCCCCGCAACGCTGAAGCGCGAGACCGGCGCGCGGGCTAGCCTGTGCGTCGGAATGACCACGACGACGGACCGCTCGGGCAGGAACGCGCGACGCATGCGATTCCGCCTGCTGCACAAGCTGCTGGCTGCGGTCGCGGCGCTGTGCGCGTTGCTGGCGCTCGCGCTGCTGTTCGTCGTCGAGCCGCGCACGAACGCGGCGTTCCGCGACCGCAGCGCGGTGCTCGTCGAACACGGTGTCACCGCGATGCGCGAGATCGCGACGCGACAGGCGGAACAGCACCGCGCGTGGTCGCTCGAGCTCGCGCGGCTGCCCGAGAAAGAGCGCGAGACGGCGCTCGAGAAGCGCGCGGCGCAAGCCCGCGAGCGCGCGAGCCGCGAACTCGACGAAGCGCTCGCCGACCTGCGCTACGAGCAGGAGCAATTGCTGCGCGCGTTCGAACACGACCTGCGCGAAGTGCACTTCGAACTGCTCGCGCTGTCGCTCGCCGCCGCGGCGATCGTGCTCGCGCTCGGCCTCCACCGCCTCGTCGTGAGACCGGTGCGCGCGCTGCAGCGCGCGACGCGACGCGTCGCTGGCGGCGATCTCGCGCCCGTCGATGCGCCTGCGACGGCTTCGGGCGACGAGATCGGCGAGCTCGCCGCCGACTTCGCGACGATGACCGACGAGTTGCGCCGTTCGCGCGCGGCGCTCGACTCGCTGAACCGCGGCCTCGAGCAGCAAGTGGCGCAGAAGACGAAGGAACTCGCGCACGCAGCCAAGATGGCGTCGCTCGGCACGCTCGCCGGCGGGCTCGCGCACGAGTTCCACAACCTGATCGGCGGCATCCGCGGCTGCGCGAAGGAAGCACGCGCCGACGCGAAGGACGACGATGCGCGCGCGACGATCGACGTGATCCTGCGCGCGACGGAACGCGCGACGGCGATCGTCGACCAGCTGAAGCGCTTCGCGAAGCAGGACCAGGGCGCGCGCCGTGCTTGCGACCTCGCGCAACTTGCGAAGGACGCTGTCGCATTGCTGCAGCCCGAGGCGCGGCGCCGCGGCGTGACGCTCTCCGCGAAGCTCGAAGAACAACTGTCCGTCGTCGCGGACGACGGCGCGCTGCACCAGGTGTTCGTCAACCTCGTCACCAACGCGCTGCAGGCGACGGACCGCGGCGGCCGCATCGACGTCGAGGCGGTGCGCGACGACAGCGCCGTCGTCGTGCGCGTTCGCGACACCGGTTGCGGCATCGCCGAGCAGGACCTCCAGCGCGTGTTCGAACCGTTCTTCACGACACGCGCCGACGTCGCCGACGCCGCGCAACGCGGATCGGGTCTCGGCTTGTCGGTCTCGTTCGGCATCGTCGAGTCGCACGGCGGCGCGCTGACCGTCGCGAGCAAAGTCGGCGAAGGCTCGACGTTCACCGTGCGGCTGCCGCGCGCCTGATCGCATCGCACTCGCGCCGGATCGGACTCCTCGCCGACGCGCATGGCGAGCCGTCGCGCAGGAAGGACCAGTTCTCGTGCTACGCCACATCGACGAACGATCCCGGCTCGCCACGACGCGGGTCGCATGGGCGGTCGACGTCCGCGACGCCCGCGCGCCACGGCCACCGAACCCACAACTGTCGCATCCATGCGACACCGCGCCACGGCGAAGGAACACCGGCAGCCGAGGCCCGGCCAACGACGCGCATCGCCCCCTCCCACCCCGCCGTGATCCGGGTAGCCTGCGCCGCGATGTCGCCTGCAGGCCCCGCGCCCGTTTCCGTGCTCGTCGTCGACGACGAGGAATCGATGCGCCACTTCGTCTCCCGCGGCCTGAAGCGCTGCGGCTACGAGGTCGAAACCGCCGCCGACGGCGAAGCCGCGGTCGCGTGGCTGCAGCGGCGATCGTTCTCGGCGATGGCGCTGGACCTGCGGATGCCCGGGCTCGACGGCATGGCCGTGCTCGCGCGCTGCAAGTCGATCGCGCCGGACACGGTCGTGGTGCTGATGACCGCGCACGGCGGCGTCGCCGAGGCGGTCGAGGCGACGAAGCTCGGCGCCGCGGACTTCCTGCAGAAGCCGTTCGAGATCGAAGAACTGGCGCTGCGCCTGTCGCGCGCGCTCGCGGTCCGCGACGTGCTCGACGACAACCGCTCGCTGCGCAAGCAGGCCGACGACGGATCAGGCGGCCCGTCGCTCGTGGCGCAGAGTCCTGCGATGCGCGCGGTCGAGCGCGAGGTCACGTTGCTCGGCGGCAGCAGCGCCACCGTGCTCGTGCTCGGTGAGTCCGGCACCGGCAAGTCCGTGCTCGCGCGCGCGCTGCACGCGAATTCGCCGCAGAAGGACGGCCCGTTCGTCGTCGCCAACTGCGCCGCGATCCCGGAGACGTTGTTCGAGTCGACGCTGTTCGGCCACGAGCAAGGCGCGTTCACCGGCGCGCTGCAGCGCAAGGCCGGTCTGTGCGAGCGCAGCAACGGCGGAACGCTGTTCCTCGACGAGATCGGCGAACTGAGCCTCGTCGCGCAGGCCAAGCTCGAACGCCTCCTGCAGGACCGCGAGTTCACGCCGGTTGGCGGCACGTCACCGCTGCATTGCACGGCGCGCTTCGTCGCCGCGACGAACCGCGACCTGCAGGCGATGGCCGACGAAGGCTCGTTCCGCCGCGAGCTCCTGTGGCGGCTCCAGGTCGTGTCGATGCGCGCGCCGTCGCTGCGAGATCGGCGCGAGGACATCCCGCTGCTCGTGCTGCACAAGCTCGCGGCGCTGCGCGCGCGGACCGGCCGCGGCCCCGCGACCGCGACCGCCGATTGCCTCGCGCTGCTGTCCGGCTACGGCTGGCCCGGCAACGTCCGCGAACTGGAGAACCTGACGGAGCGCATGGCCGTGCTCGCCGGCGACCGCGAGTGCCTCGGGGTCGGCGACGTGCCGGCCGAGGTCCGCGGCGGCGCGCAGGACGGCAGCCCGACCGACTACGAGGCGGCGCGGCGGCAGTTCGACCACGCCTACTTCAGCGCGCTGCTGGTCCGCTCCGGCGGCTCGGTCACCGAGGCGGCCCGCCTGTCCGGCCTCTCCCGCGGCCACGTCCACCGCCGGCTCAAGGAACTCGGCATCGAGGCGGCCACGGCGAGGCAGCTGGACGTTTCGGACGAGCGCGACGGGGCGGACGCCCGGTAGCATCCGCGGCCCTTTCCGTGGCCCTCACGACCGCGGCACGCCCGTTGCCAAGGCGGGCGCCATGCGCATGCACCCCTCCGCACCTCGCTCCGTCCGGCTCGGCCTCGCCTTCGCTTGGCTGGTCGCTGCATGTTCTTCGCCCGCGCCCAAGAACGAGCCCCGCGAGGCCCCGGCCCATGGCCACGGCCCGCTCGCGCTACCGAAGGTGACCGAGCCGAAGCCCGCCAACCTGCCCGGCCTCCACAACATCGTCGCCTACGCCGACGGCCTGTGGACCGGCGCGGTGCCCGAGGGCGACGAGGGCTTCGCGACGCTGGAGTCGCTCGGCATCCGCGTCGTGGTCTCGGTCGACGGCGCCGTGCCGGATGTGGAGAGCGCGAAGCGCCACGGCATCCAGTACATCCACCTGCCGATCAGCTACGACACGGTCTCGCAGGAGCGCCAGACGCAGCTCGCGCAGGTGCTCGCGAACACGGACGGCCCGATCTACATGCACTGCCACCACGGCAAGCACCGCAGCGCTGCCGCGGTCGGCGCCGCCGCGGTCGTCGCGGGCCGCACGCAGCCCGAAGCTGCGGTGGAGCGCATGAAGGTCTCCGGCACCGCGCCCGCGTACGAGGGCTTGTGGTCCGCAGTTCGTAACGCTCGCCCCGCCGATGCCGCGGCGCTGAAGGCCGACGTCGCGTCGTTCCCGTCGGTCGCGAAGGTCAGCGGCATGGTCGCGGCGATGGCCGAGATCGACCTCGTCAACGACCTCGTGAAGACGGCGAAGGAGAACCAGTGGCAGCCGCCGAGCTTCCACCCCGACCTCGTCGCACAGAAGGAGACGCGCCGCCTGCGCGACCTGTTCGCGGGGCTGAAGAACGACGCGGAGTCGCAGGCGATGGACGCGGGCTACCAGAAGCTGCTCGACCGTTCGATCCAGGAAGCGACGGACCTCGACGAGGCCGTGCGCAGCGGCGACACCGCGAAGGCGAACGCCCTGTTCGACTCGCTCGGCAAGTCGTGCAAGGAATGCCACAAGCCCTACCGCGACAAGTGAACCGGACCCGTTCCATGCGCAACCTCCACGCCTCCGCCCTCCTCACCGCGCTCCTCACCGCTGCGGCTTGCTCCGAACGCGCTCCTGCGGGCCCGATGATCTACTGCTCGCTCGACGAGCAGTTCAGCCGGCCGGTGATCGAACAGTTCGGCAAGGAACTCGGGCTGCAGATCCAGGCCCGCTACGACACGGAGGCCGCGAAGACCGTCGGCCTCGTCAGCGCGATCCTCGACGAGCGCAACAACCCGCGCGCGTCGGTGTTCTGGAACAACGAGCTCGCGCAGACGGTGCGCCTCGCGCAGGAAGGAGTGCTGCTCCCGTATCGCTCGCCGTCAGCCGAGGCGGTGCCCGCGCAGTTCCGCGACAAGGACGACCGCTGGACCGGCTTCGCGGCGCGCGCGCGCGTGCTCGTCGTCAACACGAACCTGCTGCCCGACAAGAAGGACTGGCCGTCGAGCTACCGCGACCTCGCGGACCCGAAGTGGAAGGGCCGTTGCGCCGTCGCGCGGCCGCTGACGGGCACGACGTTGACGCACTTCACGGCGTTGAAGAAGGCGCTCGGCGAACAGGAGTTCGAGGCGTTCTTCGCGGCGATGCTGCAGAACGACGTGAAGTTCCTGCAGAGCAACGGCGCGACGCTGCGCGAAACCGCTGCCGGCAACGTCGCGTGGGCGTTCACCGACACCGACGACTACCACGTCGGCAAGCTGCGCGGCCAGCCGATCGCGTGCGTGTTCCCCGACCAGAAGGACGGCGAACTCGGCACGATGCTGATCCCCAACTCGGTCGCCATCGTGAAGGGCGGCCCCGACGAGGAAGGCGCGAAGAAGCTCGTCGACAAGATCCTCGCTGCTACGACCGAGGCGTTGCTCGCCGCGGCCGAAGGAGCGCAGATCCCGTTGCGCGAAGGCGTCGACGGGCCGAGCGACCCCGGCATCCTGCCGATCGGCGGCTTCCGCGCGATGGCGTGGGACGTCGAATGGACCGCGCAGAACCTCGCGTCGTCGAACCAGGACTTCGCCAAGCGCTTCGGCCTCTGACGCGAGCACGACGATGGCCGCACGAGTCCGCGACCTTGCAGCACGAGCGCCGCTCGCCGTGGCGATCGCGTTCGTGCTGTGCTTCGTCGCGGCACCGCTGCTGCTGTTGCTGTGGCAGACGGTCGACTCGCCCGACGGACTCACGCTCGCTGCATGGCGCGAACTGTTCGCAGACCCACAGGACCGCGCGCGCGTGATGTCGTCGCTGCAACTCGGCCTCGCGTCGCTCTGCGTGTCGATCGGGCTCGGCTTCACGCACGCTTGGGTCACCGTCGGCCGCGACCTGCCGCTCGGCCGCTTGCTCGGCCCGCTCGGCATCGCGCCGCTCGTCGTGCCGCCGATCTTCGTCGCGATGGGTTTCGCCGACCTGTTCCCGGTGTCGGGCTTCTGGCCGTGCGCGATCCTGCTCGGCACGGCGCACGCGCCGTTCGTCTGCGTGCTCGCGGCGCGCGGGCTGCGCTCGGTCGACGGCCGCGGCTACGAGGCGGCGCTGATGCTGCGCGGCCGCGGCCGCGCCGAGCTGTGGCTCCTGCGCGCGATCCTGCCCGAGCTGATCGCCGGCTGCCTGCTCGCGTTCCTGTTCACCGTCGCCGACCACGGAGTGCCCGAGTTCCTCACGGTGAAGGGCAAGACGTGGCACACCTACTCCGAGGGCGTGTTCTCGCGCTGGACGCGTCGCGCCACCGGCACCACGTTCGCGGATCGCCAGAGCCCGATCGTTGCCGCCGCGCCGCTCGTGCTCGCATTGCTGACGATGCTGTGGCTCGCGTTGAAGCTGCGCGGCCGCGCCGACGAACGCGGCGTGCGCGCCGAGCTGCCGATGCGTCCGCTCGGCGCGTGGCGCCTGCCGTCGCTGGTGTTCCCCGCGCTCTACCTCGGCGCCGGCGTGTGCGTTCCGGTGTTCGTGCTCGCTCGTTGGACGCTGGGCTCGGCGCAGAAGGCGGAGCCGATGTCCGTCGCTTTCTTGCAGAGGAGCTTCCAGAAGGCCGTCGACCAAGGCGTGCCGGACCTCATGCATTCGGTGTGGCTCGCGCTCGGCACGGCTGCGTGCGTGCTGCTGATCGGCCTGCCGCTCGCGCGTCGCGCGGGCCGCGGCGGCCGGCTCATGGAAGTGCTGTGCGCCGTGCCGATCGCGTCGCCGGCCATCCTGCTCGGCATCGGCCTCGTGCTGACCTACAACAGCGGCCCGCTCGCCGAGCTGTTCGGACTCCGCTTCTACGACGGCTGGGGCTTCGCGCTCGCGGGCTACGTCGCGCGCTTCCTGCCGTTCTGCGTGCTGACGCTCGCAGCACAGGTGCGGCGCGTGCCGATCGCCGCCGAGGACGCGGCGCGCATGCTGCCGCGGTCCGCGCTCGCGCGCGCGCTGCGCATCCACCTTCCCCCGCTGCTGCCCGCAGCATGGTCGGCGTCGGCGCTCGTGTTCGTGCTCTCGTTGCGCGAACTCGACCTCGCGGTCGTGCTGCCGGCGGCCAACTCCACCGCAGTGCGAAGGCTCGCGAACGCGGTGCACTTCCAGCACGAGGACTGGAGCGGCGTGATCGCGCTGCTCCTGCTGTCGATCGCCGTGCTGCTGCCGCTGTTGCCCTCCTTGATCGCCGGGCGCAAGCTCGCGTCGCTGTCGTGACCATGACCAACGCCGTCGAAGCCGAAGGCCTGCAGTGCGAGAAGGGCTCGTTCCGCCTCGGGCCGTGCTCGTTCACTGCGGGGCCGCGCGCGCGCCTTGCGATCGTCGGCCCGTCGGGCTCCGGCAAGTCGACGCTGCTGCGCTGCATCGCCGGCCTCGACCGCGCGACGAAGGGCGTGATCCGCGTGCACGGCGAAGTCGTCCGCGACGACCGTTCGGCCACTCCGCCGGATCGCCGCGGCATCGGCTTCGTGTTCCAGGACGGCGCGCTGTGGCCGCACATGACCGCGATGCAGCACCTTCGCTTCGCGGCGCCGCGCATGTCGGACGACTCCGCGCGCGCGCTGCTCGCGCGCGGCGGCATCGAGCACGTGAAGGACCGCAGGCCCGCCGAGATGTCCGGCGGCGAGGCTCAGCGCCTCGGGCTCCTGCGCGCGCTCGCGGCCGAGCCCAAGGTGCTGCTGCTCGACGAGCCGCTGCGCTCCGTCGACGTGCACCAACGCGACGCGCTCGTGCTGCTCGTGCGCGAACTCGCGGACGAACGCGGCATCGCGACGATCCTCGTCACACACGACCGCGACGAAGCGCTGGCACTCGCCGACGAGATCCTCGTCATGCGCGAGGGCCGCATCGTCGAACGCGGCGCCGCGACGGCGCTGCTGCAATCGCCGCAGTCCGCGTTCGCGGCCGCATTCCTCGGCGGCGCGGCATGCCTTCCGGTCGAACGTGCGCGCCCTGGCTTCGTCGCGACGCCGTTCGGCGAAACCGCGGCGCACGGGGACGCTAGTGCGCTGCGCCTCGTCCTCATGCCCGGCGACCTCGAAGCCACGACTCCGACCGGCAAGGGCCTGCGCGCGCGCGCGATCGCGACCGTGCCCCACGGAGACGCATTCCTCGTCCGGGCCTCCGTGCTGGGCCAGATCGTCGCAGCCCATTCGGCCGTGAGCATCCGGCCCGGCGACGAACTCGAACTCCGCCTCCGGCGTCCGCTGCGTGTATTGCCCTGGGACGCCGCCTCCGTGCCATGAACCTCACGACCCGCCTCGCCCTCGCCACCGGGATCCTCGGCGCGTTCGCCGCAGCGATCGAGTTCCTGTCTTCAGGCGGCAATGCCGTCCGCGCCGCCGACGCGCCGCTCTGGGAATCGAGCAAGCAATGCCAGCAGTGCCACCAGGAGGCCTACGACGAGTGGGCCACGTCGCACCACGGCATCGCGTTCACGAACCCTGAGGTGCGCGCGCTGTCCGACGACTTCCGCCGCGAGGAGTGCATGGACTGCCACCTGCCGCGGCCGCTCGCGGTGACTGGCTTCGGCAAGCGCACGCTGCCGCGGCGCACGCACTTCGACGAAGGCGTGAGCTGCATCAGCTGCCACCTCGGCGAGGACGGCGGCATCGTCGGCCGCAACGACCGCCCCGAGGTGCCGTGCAAGCCCAAGCGCAGCGAGGCGTTCCTGTCCGTCGATGCGTGCATGAGCTGCCACAACCAGCACCAGACGACGGACCAGTGGCGCGCGAGCCACTACGCGCAGCAAGGCATCGACTGCTCCAACTGCCACATGCCCGAGGCCGATCGCAAGCGGCCCGATGGCACGATCCGGAAGGGCCGCAGCCACGTCTATCCCGGCGCGCACGACAAGGCGATGCTCGCCAAGGCGGGCACGTTCGCGGCGAAGAAGGACGGCTCCGACCTCGTGCTCGCGCTGACGAACACGGGAGCGGGCCACAACTTCCCCACCGAGGAACGCCATCGCGCCGTCGACCTCGAGTACCGCTTCTTCCGCGGCGGCGAAGCGATCGCCGGCAACGGGACGGGCGGCGCAAAGGACTGGAGCCGCGCATGGCGCTTCCGCCAGCCGTATCGCGACGAGCCCGGCGAGAACACGCAGTTGCCCGCGGGCCAGACCAAGGAAGCGCGCGTGCCGATCCCCGAAGGCGCCACGCACGCCGAGGTCCGCATGTGGTATCGACTCACGCCGCTCTGCGACGACGCCGACACGGCGCGCAGCACGCTGCTCGAGGAGCGGAAGGTGGAGCTGCAATGAGCCGCCGCAACGAAGCGAAGGTCCTGTTCGCGCTGTTCGCGCTCGCCGCGTGCGGCGGCGAACGCGCTCCCGACAGCCCGGCATTGCCGCAACTCCCGCCTCTTGCGCTGAGCCCGCGCATCGACGAGCTGAAGCGCATCGGCGCGGAATGGACATCCGCCGCCACGGAGGCCGATCGGAAGGAACTGCAGGAATACGCCGACATCGCGCTGCAGCTCGTCGAAGCCGACGAGCGCACCGCGCGCCGCGCCGAGCGGGCCTTGCTGGAGAGCGAGCACGCGCCGCTGGTCCTCGAGCCCAAGCTCAAGCACGAGAACCCGGCCGTGCGCTCGCGCGCTGCGTGGCTGCTCGGCCGCAGCGGCCGGACCGTCGCCCAGTTCGCGCTCTTGCTGCGACTCAAGGACGAGACCGACGGCTCGTGCACGTTGTGGATGGCCGATGCGCTGCATCGCCTCGGCAACGACGCGGGCCTCGTGTGGATCGACTCGGCGATGAACGTCGAAGCGACCGCGCAGCAGGCGGGCCAGATCGCGATCGAGTTGCTCAAGGAGGACGGCGCCACGTTGTCCGAGCAGCCGACGTGGGAAGAGCTGCAGAAGGCGCTGCGCGAACGCACGAAGGCCTGGCGACGCACGGGCGTCTCGTGCCGCGAAGGCGCCGCGCCGCCGGATGCCGCGCGCACGCGTTCGTTGCTGGCCCTCCACCTCTCGATCACGCAGAGCTTCCTGTTGCGCCCGATCGACGAGGCCAAGTTCGTGATCTCGCGCGCGGGCGTGCACGGCCTGCCGACGATCGCGATCGCGCTGAAGGCGAGCGAACCCTACCTGCGCAGCGTCGCGCTGCAGATCCTCGCCGAACTCGGCCGCACGGCTGTGCCGCTGTGCCAGGACCTGCTGCCGCTGCTCGGCGACCCGTTGACCGAGGCCTACGCGATGCGCGCGCTCGGCGAGCTCGGCTGCGCCGAGGCCGCGCCGCACCTGATCGCGAGGCTCTCCGCGCGGCAGACCGAGATCCGGGCGAGCGCAGCCGGCGCGCTCGGGCTGCTCGGCGACAGGTCCGTGGCCCCGCGCCTGCTCCAGATGATGCAGGACGCGACGCAACCGCTCGACGTCCGCGTGCAGTGCGCGTTCGCGTTGCGCATGTTCGGCGACTCGTCCGAGGCGTCGGCGTTCCTCACGGAGCGCGAGCAGAAGGGCGACTACCACCTACCCGAGCTGCGGATCTTCCTGAACCGCATCACGGCGAACCGCTGAAGGCTCGCCGCGCGCGTCAGCGGAACCCGTCGCCCGCGAGCACCGGGTCGCGGCGCGCGCTGACGTTGCAGCACAAAGCCACGCCGAGCAGCGTCGCGAGGACCGAGCTGCCGCCGTAGCTGAGCAGCGGCATCGGCACGCCCGTCGACGGCACGAGCCACGCGCACACGGCGGCATGCATCATCGACTGGCTGCCGATCCACGCCGCGACGCCGACGCACAGCAGCTTGCCGAACCGTTCGCGCGTGCGCGATGCGATGCGCAGCAGGCCGAACACGAGCGCCGCGTAGAGCAGCAGCACGGCGACGCTGCCGACGAACCCGGACTCCTCCGCCACGACCGCGAAGATGTAGTCCTCGCTGCGGTACGGCAGGAAGTCGTAGCGGTTCTGCGGCCCTTGGCCGACGCCGAAGCCGAACATGCCGCCGCTGCCCATCGCGATGAGCGCCTGCCACGGCTGGTAGGCCTTGCCGCGCAGCTTTGCGCGGACATCGGCGGTCTCCGGATCCCAGACCCAGTGCTCCGCCCAATAGTCGATGCGCTCCTTCTGGTAGCCGTGCATCACCGTGAAGTAGGCGAACACGAACGCGCAGAGCCCGATCGCGCAGGTGATCGCGATGTGGCGGCCCTTCGCGCCCGCCGCGTAGCTCATCGCCAGCGCGATCGGCACGAACACGAGCGTGCTGCCGAGGTCCGGCTGGATGACCACGAGCGCCGCCGGGATCGCCGCCGCGATGCCCGGCATCACGACGCCGTTGCCGAACGTGGGCCGACGCGGAAAGCGCAGCAGCGCGGCGAGCCCGATCACGACGCCGAGCTTCGCGAACTCGCTCGGCTGGATCGAGATGCCCGGCAGGTCGAACCATCGGCGCGACCCGTTCTTCACCGAGCCGAACACGAACAGCATCAGCAGAGCGAGCACCGAGCCGCCGTAGGCGAGCCACGAGAGCCGCAGCACGTAGCGGTAGTGCGGCAGCATGCAGAACACGCCGATGCCGAGGCCCGTGACCGCGAACAGCGCCTGCTTGCCGAACTGCGCTTGGAACCGCGGGTCGTCTTGCGTCGAAGACTTGAGGAACACGAGCGAGACGAGGCACAGCGACGCGGCGACGAGGTAGAGCCACCAGTCGACGTTGCGCAGCGTCGTGAGCGGGTTGCGGAACGCGATCACCGGCCGCGCTCCGCGCCGCGCTGCGGCGGCATCCATCTCTGCGCGATCGCAGCATCGCTGCGCATCGCGTCGAACACATCTGCGACCAGCAGGCCCGCGGCGTCGGCGCCGTGCACGCGATCGGGGACCGCGTAGACCACCGCGCAGAACACGAGGCGCGCGCCGTCCTGCGCGGGATCGAGGTAGCCCGCGAACCACGCGTTGTTCGCGTCCTTGCCGCCGATGCGGATCTCGGCGGTGCCGGTCTTGCCGCTCGCGCCTTCGCGCCGCAGGCCTTCGATGTCGCGCGCAGTGCCCGACTCGACGCACTCGACGAGTCCGCGCCGCACGATCGCGAGTTCCGCTTCGTTCGCGTCGAGCGAATACGAAGGACGCGCCTCGCCATAGCGCATGCCGAGCGTCGGCAGACGTCCCGTGGCGATCGCCGCGTAGGCGCGCGCGATCGTCAGCGGGTTGGCAGCGAGGCTGTAGCCGACGCCGCGCATCGGCAGACCCTGCTCTTCGTCGATCCAACGCGGCCCGGCGCACAGGTTGGCGGGCAACTCGTCCGGCCGAGCCTGGAAGCGACCGTCGCCTCCTGTCGTGCTCACGTCCTGCATGCCGAAGCGCCACAGCGCGCGGCGCAGCCCGTTCTCCCCCATCGACTCGGCGAGTTGGAAGAAGAACGTGTTGCAGGACTTCGCGATCGCCGTGACTGGATCCTTGCCGTCGCCCCAGTGCGCGTGGTCGCAACGATAGATCCGTCCGTCCTTACCCCTCCACTTCTGCGGGCAGGGCTCGATCGCTCCGAGGTCCGCGTGCGGAAGGCCACGGCGCTCCGACACCAGTTGTTCCAGCAGGAACAGCGGCTTCACGATCGACCCGAGCGCGCCGTTGCCGCGCCAACGCAGCGCCGGCGGCACGACCGGCATGTCGTCGACGGAACGCGGCGCGCCTGCGAGCGCGAGCACGTCGCCGGAGTCCGCTTCGACGAACGCCATCGCGACGTCGATCTTGCCCGGATCCGAGCCGCGCGCATGCGCGACGCCGCGCCAGTGCGCGAGCGCGCGGTCGACTTCGCGGTCGAGCAGGGACTGCAAGCGCAAGTCGATCGTCAACTGCACGTCGGTGCCCGGCTCGACGCGAAGGCTCGTCCACAAGCGCTGCTCGCGGGCCTTGCGATCGTGCTCGACGAGGCGGAGACCAGGCTCCCCGCGTAACTCGGCGTCGAGGCCGCGTTCGATGCCGTTCGTGCCGCGACGTTCGCGGTTGCGCAGCACGCTCGCGTAGGTGCGCTCGGCCTGCTTCGCGAGCGACTGACGGTAGTCGGGCAGGTCGGTGAGGTCCGAAGGAACGAGTTCGAGGAGCCCGTCGTCGAGCACATCGTCGACGCGCGCCGCGACGTAGCGTCCGCGGCCTTCCTTCTCCTCGAGCGGATCCTGGGCCAGCGGCGCGACGGAGCCGAGCAGCGCAGCAAGCGACGGCGGAAGCTCGTCTGCGCGCACGCGCCGCAGCGCCGGCTCGAGATACAGGCCGGGCTGGTCCTCGCTCGCGATGCGGACCGCGGCCGCGAGATGGAACGGCAAACCGCGCGCGACCGGCCGCGCGATGCGATCGAGCAGTTCGGCGTCGGTGTCGCCCTCGCCGCCGTTGCGCGTGCGCCGCCCCGCGAGGCTGTCGATGCGGAACACGTCGAGCTTCTGCAGCAACCCGTGCCGCGCAACGGGCAACCGCGGCTCCATCATCGGCGCGGCCTCGTCCGCCGCGAGCGGCTCGAGGTCGAGCTCCTCGTCCGCGAACACTCCCATGCGGTCGCGCAGCTTCGCGTCCGCCTCCTGCAGCGCGCGGTCGAGCGCCGAGAGCCGCGCCTGCACCGACGCGAACTGCGACAGCGCGTGCTCCATGGCGAGGTCCGGCAACGCGTCGCCGATGCGCGCATCGGGACGCTCCTTGCTCGCGGCCAGCAGTTCCCTCCGGACGCGCTGGCGGCTGCGATCCGACACCGCTGCGAGCAACGTGATCGCCGCGGACTGCAGTTCGCGTTTCTCCTCCTTGGGCAGGTCCGCGTGCAACAGCGCGTCGACCGGCAGCGACAAGAGCAGCTTCGCCGCCGCAGCCGGGCCCAAGGCGCCGCCGAAGTAGCTGTAGCGCGTCTCCGCGCCCGCGAGCCGCGTCGCCAGCGTCGCGCCGTGCACCGCGGCGCCGACCGGATGGCGGATGCGGAACCGCTCGTAGACACAGTCGAGCGAGAACGTCGGCTCGTCGTGCGCGAGCAGTTCGCCGTCGCGCGCGCGCAGCGAGCCGCGCACAGACGGGACGTCCTTGAACGCCCAACGGTTGCGGTAGCTGCGCACCGTCCACTCGTCGCCCTGCGGGCCCATCACGAGCGCCTGGTGGAACACGACCACGAGCAGGAACGCCGCGTAGACGAGGCCGAGCCGGAACAGCCTGCCGCCCGATGCCGTCACGCGAGTTTCTCCGTGAACGAACGCAGCGGCGGCAACTTCGTCAGCGGCCACAGCAGCAGCGGTCCGATCAGCGCTGTCCACGCGACCGTGGCGAACGAGAGCTGCGACGACGCGGACGGTTGGTCGAACCACGCGCCGCACAAGCCCGCGAGCTTGGGCACCGCGATCGCGCATGCAGCGGCAGCGAGCGCCTGCCACCACAGATGGTGCCGGTAGAACAGCGGCCGCATCGGCAGCAGCACGGCGATCGGCACGCCGAGCACGAGGATCTGCACGGGGATCGACGCCTCGTCGACGATCGAACGGCCGACCGCTGCGCCGAGCAGCAAGCCGGGCAACGAACGCACGTCGGCGAACAACGCGCAGAACATGCACAGCAGCGCGCCGCAGTCGAACAACGGCAGGCCCAGCGAAGCCGCGAAGCCGAACAGCAGGAACGCCTGCGGCGCGAGCAGGAACCACGCGAGCCAGCGCGTCATCGCACGCCCTCCGGGCGCAGCTGCGTGGACAGCACCTCGACGCGTTGCGCGGAGGACAGCGTCGGCACCGTGATGCGCCACAGCTGGCGCGGCAGGTCGGGCTCCGCGCGCCCGAGCAAGAGCCCAGGAGGGCAGTCGGCGCCGTTGCTGCCCGTGAACACGAACGCGCCGCCGTCGCCGACAGGCAACGGATCGAACTTGGAGCGCGGCCGGAACCACGCGCTCGATCCGGCAGCGAACACCACTTCGCCGTAGATGCAGAACGGCGACGCGCCTTCGGCGTCGGGCAACAACCACAGCGACCACGCGTGGCGCGAGGCCGCGAACGGCGTGCACAGTCCTTGGCCGAACGCGATGGAGCGAAGCGTCCCGAGGCACACGCCGTCCTGCACGACCGCGGCGCCTTCGGGCAACGTCTGCGAGCCCTGCACGAGCCAGCGACCGCCGCTCTGGTCCGGCAACGGCGTCGCGACCGCGGCGATGCGTTCGGGTTGCAGGCGCGGCGGAACGCTACCTGGCACCGACTGCCACAACACCACTTGCGGCAATGCGCGGAAGTCGATCACGGGCTCGACGTAGAGGCCGATCGTCAGCGCCTCGCCGCCCACTTCGTAGCCCCACACGCGGGTCTTGCCGAGCAACAGACCCGCAGGCATCGAACCGATCCACGCCGCGTCGAGCGCTTCGGTGCGCACGTCCTCGCCGGACTCGTCGAGCTTCGCGGCGCGGTAGGGATCGTCGTGCAGCACGGTGCGCAGCGGCGCCGGATCGACGGTCGACGCGGCCGTGACGACGCAACGCAGCTGGCCGCCTTCGCGCAACGGGATCCACGCGGCGACGGCGCGGCTCTCGGGGTGGTTCAACAGCAGCACGCGCGCAGGATCCCCGGGCTCGTCTTCGCTCGCGGCGCCGATACCCGGTTGCGCGAGGAATCCGAGCAACGTCTCGCCGCAGGTCACTGCGTCGACGCAGCCCGCGAGATCGGCGTAGCTGCGGTCGAGCAACAGTTCGCACGGCATGCCGCCGCCGCCGCGCCGCTGTGCCGCCAGCACCGCGCACGCGACGGGCTCGAGCGCGTCGTGCATGCGCGACCGGCCGCGCTCGATGTCGTGCGCCGCGCTGCGTTGCCGAAGACCCTGCTCCAGCTCGGACAGGCGCAGGCGCTGTCGTTCGACGCGTTCGCTCGCGTGCGCAGGCGTGCCCGACAGCACGGACCAGGCGCGCTGCGGAAGGCACGCGACGCCGAGCAACGTGCGTTCGAAGGGGCGCAGCAGTTCTGGCAGCAGGAGCCAGCACAACGCGAGCAACAGCGTCGCGTAGAGCCCTACCGGAAATGCGGTGCGCGTCGACATCGTGCGTCACGACGACCGACGGCGGCAGAGCCCGATGCGGGCCAGGTCGCCGTCAGCCGAGGCCCCTTCTACACAGCTCCTGTGCGCGGGTGACCTCTCAGCCGAGGTCTTCGCCGCCTTCGAGGAACTGGGAGTAGAGCTCGAGGTTCTCGAGGAAGATGCCCGTGCCGCGAGCCACGCACTCCAGCGGACGCTCCGCGACGCGGACGTCGAGGTCGGTCTCGCGCTGGATGATCTCGGGCAGGCCGCGCAGCAGCGCGCCACCGCCCGCGAGCGTGATGCCGCTATCGACGAGGTCCGAAGAGAGTTCGGGCGGTGTGCGCTCGAGCACCGACTTGATCGCGTAGATGACCTTGCGCACCGGGTCCTGTAGGGCCTCGCGAACGTCGATCGACGTGATCACGGCGCGACGCGGCAAGCCCGTGAGCGAATCGCGGCCGCGGATCTCCACCTGGATCTCCTCGTCGAGCGGAACGCAGCTGCCCGCAGCGATCTTGAGGCGCTCGGCCGTGATCTCGCCGATGAGCAGGTTGTACTTGCTGCGGATGTACTGGGCGATCGCGTCGGTGAAGTCGTCACCGGCGACGCGCAGACACTCCGCGGTCACGACGTTCGCGAGCGAGATCACCGCGACTTCGCTCGTGCCGCCGCCGATGTCGACGATCATCGTGCCGCGCGGCTCGTGCACCGGCAGGCCGGCGCCGATCGCAGCAGCAGTCGGCTCGTCGACGAGGAACACGCGGCGCGCGCCCGCGCGCTCGGCCGAGCCGATCACCGCGCGCTTCTCGACCATCGTGATGCCCCACGGCACTGCGATGACGACGCGAGGCTTCACCCACTTCTTGCCGCCGGCGGCCTTGTGGATGAAGTAGCGCAGCATCTTCTCGGTGATCTCGAAGTCGGCGATGACGCCGCTCTTCATCGGGCGGATCGCTTCGAAGCCGGGCGGCGTGCGGCCGAGGTACTCGATCGCCGCATCACCGACTGCGCCGCCGTCGAGCAGCACTTCGTTGGAGCCCTTGCGCACGGCGACCACCGAAGGCTCGTCGATCACGATGCCGCGATCGCGGACGCTGACGAGCGTGTTGGCGGTGCCCAGGTCGATGCCGAGATCGACGGAGAACCGACCCAGAAGCCACTCGAATGTCTTGACCATGAACCCCTCCAGGGGACCTCGACTTCACGACGCGAGGCAGACCGCAGGACCAGCAGAACACACGTCGTCAGACCGCGACGACGGGCGAGGAACGTAGCAGTGGTCCCTATGGTGTCCACCGCAGTCTTTCCACACCTTCTGTGGGTTGTGCACCGTTTGGCGCGAGGCAACGCGCGCGTTCGCGGCAGGCCGAAAACGAGCGCACAGCACGCGCGCGGCGACTGCGCGCGAGCGTCGCGACCACTGGCCCCGAAATGCACGCGGCCCCGCGCACCGTTGCCGATGCGCGGGGCCGCCGATCCCTGGTTCCGCCCTGCCCGTCGGGGCCGAGGGAACGCTGCCGATCAGACGTAGGTCTGGTTGGCGCCGTAGACGAGAATGATCGCGCCGATCAGCAGGAAGAACGTCGCGAGGATGATGCCCTCGTCGATGCCCATGCCCGGCTTCTCGACCTGCTCGATGGCGGCTTCAGGAGCCGCTGCTTCTGCCTTGTTCTTGCGTGCCATGGTTGGGCCTCCTTGGTTGGTGGCTCAGTAGCCCGCGAGGTGCGTGGAGGCCTTGTCGCCCGTCTTGATCTCGCCGTTCTTGATCTCGAGGCGGCAGAACGCGGCGCGGCGCTCGGAATCGACCGAGGTCACCTTCGCTTCGCCCTTGTAGCCCGTCGAGTCGTAGATCGCGAAGCTGTAGCCCGGCTTGATCTCCTCGTCCGACTTGTCGACGAGGATCGTGCACAGGTTGCCCGAGACCGAGCTGACCGTGCCGGCGAGCGCCGGGACCGCCATGCCTTCGAGGAAGCCCTTGGCCTTGGCGACGTCGACGAGCAGGTTGAGGCGGCTCTTCTCGGCCGACGCGTCGGCGAGCTGCAGGTCCTTCTGGCTGATCGTCTCGGTCATCGAGGCGACCTGGTTCTTGAGGTCGCGGTTCTCGGCGACGGCGGCGTCCTTCGTGCGGATCGCCTCGTCCTTGTCCTTCGCGGCCGCGAGCGAAGCCTGGTAGGCGTCGCGGGCCTGGGCGAACGCCGCGTCGGCGTTGCTCTTGATGCCGCCGATTTCGCTGGCGAGCTTCTTGAGGTCCGCGTCCTGGCTCGCGTTGGTCGTCTCGAGGCGCTTGACCTCGTCCTTCGCGTTGTCGCGCTCGTTGCGCGTCTGGCTGAGCTCGGTCTCCAGCGTGCTCTTCGCCGTCGTCATCGTCGACAGGTCGGAGCGGAGACGCTCGATCTCCGAGCCCATCTCCTTGCGGGCGCTGTCGAGCTCACCCTGAGCCTTCTCGGCCTGCTTCTTCCAGTTGAACTGCTTCTGGAGGTGGGTGCCCGAGAAGCCGACGAACGTGCCTGCCAGGATCAGGTTCAGGACGATGAAAACGCGACCGATGGGACTCATGGGGACCAGGTTGCTCCTTGCCAGCAGGCGTCCGAGGGGATCAGCCGGACACCGAGGCTACATTCGGAAGGGGTTGCGAGGTTTGGGGGTCTAGGGCCGATTGGCTGCGTCGGCGGACACGAAGAGAGGGAACACCGATGCGACCGAGGGGTGGCCGAAGGCGCGAGATCCTAGCCTTGCCCCCCACACCGTCAAGAACCAGATCCGCTGCGATCGAGGCTCTTGTCTGCCGCATCGCGACGACGCCCGGACCCCAGCAGTCCGGACGCTGCCGAGATCGCGAGCCACGCCGCGCAGGCCCAACCCGCGCGCGGATGCCACGCGGCCGCTGTCGGCAGCAGCCCGTCCCCGAGCGGCACCGCCACCCGCAGGACCCGGGACTCGGGCTGCGGCGCCGGCGCGTCGGACAAGACGGCGAGCAGGCCGCCATCGCGGTCGACCGCCATCGACATGCCATCCGTCGTGCAGCGCACGATCGGCGTCGCGCAGGCGATGGCGCGCAGCACGGTGATCGCCGCCAGCTGCTGCAGTTCCCCGCCGCCGCGATACCACGCCTCGTTGGACAGGACGCAGAGCAGCTTCGCCCCGTTCGCGACCGCGTCGGCAACCGGCTGGTGGAACGCGTTGTCGTAGCAGATCAGTCCGGCGACCGGCCAGCCGTCCGCGGCCTCCGGTCGAGGCGCCAGGCGCAGCGGCGGAAGGGACCGACCCGGCTCGAGGTCCGGGATGCCGACGTTCGTCTGCGCGAACTCACGGATCGCATCGGCCCACGACGACGGCAGCCAGCCCACGGGCAAGGTCTCACCCGCGGGCACGAGACGTTGCTTCTCGTGGTGCCCGACGAAGCGCCCCTCCGCGTCGAGCATGACGGCGGCCGGCGTGTGCTTCTTGCTCTCGCGCTCGACGTCGGCGCCGAGCAGGAGGCGCGTCCGCTCCGACAACGCGATCGAGCCGCGCAACTCGGCGAAGTCGAGCCCGCGCGCACGGCTGCGCACCGAGAACGGCACGCTGCTCTCCGGCCACAGCACGAGGTCCGGCGCATCGTGCGCGTCGCGGCCCGCGATGCGCCGCGTCGGCGCGAGCAGCCGTTCTTCGAGGATCTCGTTCCAGCGGCTCATGTAGGCGTCGCGGTCGTTCACGCCCGCGAACGCGTCGAACGGGTGTAGGCCCGTCTCGATCGCGGCGACCGCGACCGTCGGGCCGACTTCGGATCGCGGCACCGGCGCGAACGCGACACGGACGCCGAGCGCGAGGAGCCAGACAACGAGCAGGCTCCGCCACGCGGCGCCGATCGGGGTCGTCGCCGTGCGCCAGCTGCTCCACCACTGCGCGAGCACGGCCCCCATCGCGGCGAGCATCGCGTTCTGCAGCGGCTCGCCGCCGAGCCGGACGGCGCCGAGCAGCGCGGGCCATTCCCACAACGCGTGCGCGAACTGGCCGTGCGGATACGCGATGCCCGGCATCTCCGCGCGCAGCCAGCACGAGCCCGCGACCGCGAACGAGAACGCGAGCATCGCGAAGGTCGGCCGGCCTCCGCGCGCGGCGCGCTGCGTCGCGAGCGCGACCGCCGCGTAGTAGAGGCCGCCAAGCGCAGCGACCGCGAACCAGCCGAACCACGCGACGTGGCGCAGAGACCACGAGAACGCGCCCACGTGCAGCGCGCCGATCCAGTAGCTCGCGAGCACGGGCCGCGCGTTGCCGACACAGACCGCGAACCACGCGGCGAGCCCGAGCACCACGAGGAACTCCGCGCCGGGGAACCACGCAGGCGGCGTCGACGCCAGCAGCAGCGACGCGACCGCGACGACGCGCGCGCGCGGCAGACGTTCCTTCTGCGCCGCAGCGCCGGTCATGCCCAGATCGCCCCGCACGAGTAGCCGACCACCGTCGCCTCGCGCACCTCGCCGGGCTTGCTGCCCGCGGGCAGCAGCGCGTAGGCCGCGCCAGGAACCAGCGAGAACGGATCGCCGCTCGGCGACGGCGGCAGCAGTTCGGCGACCAGCGTCGCGCCGTCGAGCGCGAGCCGCACCGGCGTCGCCTGCAAACGCGCGTTCTCCTTGAACGCGCCGCGCAGGTGCGCCGTCGCGGTCCACGGCTTGGGTTCTTGGCCGAGCAGTCGCATGAGCAGCGGGCGCACGAGCAGGTCGAAGACCGTGAAGCTCGACGCCGGGTTGCCCGGCAGCCCGAACACGAACGTCGTCCGGCCGCTGCCTTCGCGCGCGCCGAAGTAGGTCGGCTTGCCCGGCTTCAGGTGGATGCCGTGGAAGTCCGTCTGCACGCCGAGCGCCGCGAACGTGTCGTGCACGAGGTCGTGCGTGCCCTTGCTGATGCCGCCGATCGTCAGCACCACGTCCGCGTCCGCGAGCGCGCGCTCGAGCATGGCGCGCAACGCGCCCGCCTCGTCCGGCGCGACGCCGAGGCGCACCGCTTCGCCGCCGCATTCCGCGATCTGCGCGGCGAGCGCCCACGAGTTGCTCTCGCGCACCTGGTGCGGCAACGGCCGCGCATCGACGGGAACGACTTCGTCGCCGGTCGCGACGATCGCGACGCGCGGTCGCGCGAACACCTCGACGCGCGTGTGGCCGAGCACGGCGAGCGCGCCCACCTCGGCGGCGCGGATGCGCGTGCCGGCCGGGATCACTTCCTGACCGGCCTTCGCCTCGGAGCCCTCTCGACGGATGTTCTGTCCGGCGCGCACGTCTGCGACCATCTTCACGTGGTCGCCCGCGAAGCCCGAGGTCTGCTCGACGGGGACGACCGTGTCGACGCCGGCCGGGACGACAGCGCCCGTCATGATGCGCACGGCGCAACCGACGGGCACGGCTCCGTCGAACGGTGCGCCGGCGAGGCTCTGTCCGACCACGGGCAGCGTCGCGCCCGCGGGCAGTCCTGCTCCCGCCGCCACGGCGAATCCGTCCATCGCCGAGCGATCGGTCGCAGGCCACGGTCCGTCGGTCGCGACGGCGCGTGCGAGCACGCGGCCGAGCGCGGCTTCGAGCCCGACGGTTTCCGTCCGGCCCCGGCCACACCGCGCGCCCGACACCCGGCGGAGCGCTTCGTAGAGATCGATCGTCGATGCCATGAATGCGTGACGCGTCGCTGCAGCGACGCAGAGCGCGAGTTCTCCCTGCCGCCCCGGGCCCGCGCAACGTAGAAGATCCCCCACGTGCACCTGACCCGCCCCATGACGTCCCGTTCCGCCAAGTCCGCCACGCTGCCCGCCGTGCTGCTCGCCACGCTCTGCGCGCTGGGCTGCAGCAAGGCCAACGCAGACGCCGACGCGAAGAAGACCGAGACGATCGTGCCGCTCGTGCGCGCAGTTCCGGCCGAGCTGCGGCAGGTCCGCCGCGAGATCCGCACGACCGGATTCCTGGAGTCGGAGCAGACCGCGAGCATCCAGAGCCTCGTCGCCGGCCGCCTGCGCGCGCTGCACGTCGACCAAGGCGACCGCGTGCAGCAAGGCCAGCTCCTCGCGGAGATCGACGATCGCGAGGCGCGTTCGGCGGTCCAGCAGCTGACCGTGCAACGCGACGCGAAGAAGCTCGATGCGCAGCTCGCGCAACTCGAGGTCGAGGCCGCCGACCGCCGCATCGCGCAGGCGTCGTTCGAGGCGCAGAAGGCGAAGGCCGAGTTCGACCGCCAGAAGCAGACGCTGCCCGAGTACGTCGCGCCGAAGGCGCTGCAGGACTCGGAGCTTGCATGGCAGTCGGCCGCCGAAGCCGTCGAGGTCGCGAAGTTCAACGCCAGCAAGGCGCGCCTCGAAGTGCAGCGCATCGGCACCACGGTCGAGGAGCTGCAGGCGCGGCTCGACGAACTCAACGTGCGGCTCGACAACCACCGCATCACGGCGCCGTTCTCGGGCGTCGTCACGATGCGCCGCGTCAGCGTCGGCGCGACCGTCGGCTCGGCGACGCCGCTGTTCGACATGGTCGACCCGGACCGCCTCGTCGCGTGGCTCGACCGCCCGCAGGCCGAACTCGACCTCGTGCAGCACAGCAAGGTCGTGACGTTCACCTCCGACGCGTTGCCGGGCCGCGACTTCACCGCCGACGTGGACCTCGTGAGCCCGGTGATCGACCGCGCGACGGGCCACTTCCGGCTGCGCGTGCGCGTGCGCAAGGACGACAGCAAGACGCTCGTGCACGGCATGTTCGTGCGCGCGCGCATCCTCGCCGAGGAGCTGCGCGAGGCGCTGCTCGTGCCGAAGAGCGCGGTGCTCAGCGAAGGCGACACCTCGGTCGTCATGGTCGCGCGCGGCGGCAAGGCGTTCCGCACGGACCTCGATCCCGGCCTCGAGCTCGACGACTGGGTCGAGTGCAAGAACCGCGGCAGCGCGGGACTGCAACCCGGCGAACTCGTGATCGTCGCGGGCCACGAAGACCTCGAGGACCAGGCGGCCGTCCGCCTCCCGCAGTAGGCCGCAGCATGACATCGAGCCCCAACGGCGGACTGTTGCCGAGAGGCAGCGAGGCCGCTTCTTCGTTCTTCGCGTTCACGGTCACGCGCCCCATCGCCGTGTCGATGGTCGTGCTTGCGATCTGCGTGTTCGGGCTCGTCGGCCTGTTCGGCCTGCCCGTCAACCTGCTGCCCGACGTCTCCTATCCGTCGGTCACCGTGCGCACGACGTATCCCGGCGCGTCGCCGCGCGACGTCGAGGAACGCATCAGTGAACGCGTGCAGGAGCTCGTCTCGGTCGTGCCGGGCGTGCGCCGCGTGTTCAGCATCAGCCGCCCCGGCGTGTCGGACGTCGTGCTCGAGTTCGGCTGGGGCACGCAGATGAGCTACGCGGTCAACGACGTTCGCGAACGTCTCGACCGCTTCTTCGCGCCGCAGGGCGCGGACCAACCGCTCGTGCTGCGCTACGACCCGAGCCTCGACCCCGTGCTCACGATCGGCCTCGTCGCCGACAAGGACACGGACCTCGTCGAGCTGCGCCACTACGCGGACCTCGAGCTCGAGGAACGCATCGCGACGATCGACGGCATCGCCGCGGTCAAGGTGCGCGGCGGCGACGAGGAGGAGATCCGCGTCTCGATCGACGAACAGGCGCTCACGAGCAAGGGCATCGACATCTCGGCGATCGTCTCGCGGCTGCGACTCGAGAACGTGAACGCGGCGTCGGGCGCGATCGAGGAGGGCCGCACCGAGTATCTCGTGCGCACGCTCAACGAGTACCGCACGCCCGCCGAGATCGAGCAGACGATCCTCGTCACGCGCGACGGCCAGCAGATCCGGCTCGCCGAGGTCGCGAAGGTCGAACGCCGCCCCGCCGAGCCCGAGGTCATCTGCCGCGTCGGCGGCAAGCCGTGCGTGCTCGTGGACATCTACAAGGAAGCGTCCGCCAACGTCGTCGCGGTCTGCACGAACGCGCGCCGCCGCGTGTTCGGCGAGCCGTGGCAGCAGAAGGGCGTCGAGCAAGGCCTCCACCTGCCGCCGAAGGAAGACGAAGCGACGGCGGCCGACGACAAGGAAGCGAAGCTCCAGCGCGCGGCGGCGGCACAGAAGCGCGCCGCGATGACGGACTTCCTCGCGTTCGAGATGCGGAAGCTCGGCATCGCGCCGGTGCAACTCAACGACCAGTCGCGCTTCATCGCCGACGCGATCGCCGAGGTGCAGAACAACGCGATCCAGGGCGGCGTGCTCGCCGTGCTCGTGATCCTGCTGTTCCTGCGCTCGCTCGTCGCCACCGCGATCCTCGCGGTCTCGATCCCGCTGAGCCTGCTCGCGACGTTCGCGCCGATGTTCCTCGTCGGCATCGACCTCAACGTGATGTCGCTCGGCGGCCTCGCGCTCGGCGTCGGCATGCTCGTCGACAACTCGATCGTCGTGCTCGAGTCCATCCAGAAGCGCCGCGAGAAGGGCGAGCCCGCGGCGATCGCCGCCGTCGTCGGCACTTCGCGCGTCGCCGGCGCCGTCGTCGCCTCGACGCTGACCACGGTCGCAGTGTTCTTCCCGATCGTCTTCGTCGAGGGCCTCGGCGGACAACTGTTCCGCGACCAGTCGCTGACGGTCGTGTTCTCGCTGTTGATGTCGCTGCTCGTCGCGCTGTTCGTCGTGCCGATGCTCGCTTCGCGCGGAGCCGGCGGGCTCGGCGCGTTCCTCACGGGACTGTTCGCGATCGCGCCGCTCGAACTGCTGCACCCCGATCCCGACGAGCCGCAGGAGCCCGCGGCGCCGGCTCCGACGCCCGACACCGCGGCGCAATCGCGCGCAGGCTGGCTCGCGAAGCTCGACGTGGCCTACCGCAAGCTGCTCGGCGCCTGCTTGCAACGATCCTGGCTGGTGGTCGCCGTGGCCATTGCGCTTGTCGCAGTAGCCAGCATGCGCGCCAACGAGCTCGGCCAGCAGGTGCTGCCCGAGGTCAAGCAAGGCGAGTTCTGGCTCGAGGCCTTCCTGCCGCGCTCGGTCACCGTGCGCACCACCGACGACGTGCTGCGCGGCATCGAGACGAAGGTGAAGGCGATCCCCGACGTCGAACGCACGTTCCTCGCGAGCGGCGTCGATCCCGAGGAGCTCAACGACAGCGAGGAAGGCAAGCACTCCGGCAAGATCCTCGTGACGCTGCGGCCGTCACCGGATCGCGCGACCCAGGAGACTGTGGTGCGCGCGCGCATCGAGGACCTGCTGCGCGAGGAACCGTCCGTGCAGCAGCACCGGTTCTCGACGAGCAGCGTGCTGCAGTTCCGCGCGAGCGTCGTCGTCGAGGTCCTCGGCCACGACCTAGACCTGCTGCGGCAGGCGTGCGAGCAGGTCGCGAGCGCGCTCCAGGAACTGCCGCAACTGCGCGACGTGCGCAGCACGCTGCAACGAGGCAACCCCGAACTGACCGTGCGCTTCGACCGCGACCAGCTCGCGGCGCAGAACCTCGACCCGGGCGCGATCACCGCGCTGCTGCGGGCCAAGGTGCAAGGCGACGTGCCGACCCAGTTCGCCGAGCGCGAACGCAAGCTCGACATCCGCGTGCGCATGGACCGCGAGGAGCTCGCGAGCGAAGCGTCGCTGCGCGAACTCAACGTCAACCCGAACGGCGTGCCGGAGATCCCGCTACGCGCGGTCGCCCAGATCGTGCGGCGCGAGGGCCCGAGCGAGATCCGTCGCTTCGGCAACGTCCGCGGCGCCGAAGTGTCAGCGACGATCCAGGGCTTCGACCTCGCGCGCACCCAGTTGGAGGTCGAGGCGACGCTCGCGACGCTGCAACTGCCGCGCGGAACCGAGGCGCGCATCGGCGGCCAGAAAGAGGAGCTCGAGCGCAGCCGCGCCTCGCTGATGCTCGCGCTGCTGCTCGCGATCTTCCTCGTCTACGTCGTCATGGCGTCGCAGTTCGAGAGCATCGTGCAACCGCTCGTGATCCTCGTGTCCGTGCCGCTCGCGACCATCGGCGTCGTGTTCGCGCTCGACGCGTCGGACACCGACCTCTCCGTGATCGTGTTCCTCGGCGCGATCGTGCTCGCCGGCATCGTCGTGAACAACGCGATCATCCTGATCGACCAGATCAACCAACTCCGCCAGGAAGGCATGCCGCTGCGCGACGCCATCATCGAGGGCAGCAGCAGCCGCGTGCGCCCCGTGCTCATGACCACGCTGACCACGCTGATCGGCCTGCTGCCGCAGACGGGCTGGCTCGTCGGCATCCCGTGGATCGGCGGCAGCGCCGACGGCCTCGAGCTCCGCGCACCGATGGCGATCACCGTGATCGCGGGCCTGTCGAGCTCCACCCTGCTGACGCTCTTGCTGGTGCCCATCGTCTACGGGCTCGTGGCGAGACGGAGGAGCGCGTCATGAGCGACGGATCGACGCATCGCGTGCGCAGCGGACTCGTCGGCATGTTCGTCGACCGACCGGTCTCCACGTTGATGGCAGTGCTGGCGATCCTGCTCATCGGCGCGATCGCCGTCGACCGCCTGCCGCTGCGGTTCCTGCCGTCCGGCCTCGGCACCAACGAGTGCAACGTGTGGGTCGGCGTGCCTGGCTCGATGGCGCCGCAGGAAGTGCAGGAGAAGGTCGCCGAGCCGCTCGTCGAACTGATCCGCACGATCCCTGGCCTGCGCAACGTGCGCAGCACCGCCTACGACGAAGGGGCCCGCGTCAGCATCGAGATCGACGAAGAGCTCGACCCCAGCCTCGCGGCCGGCGAGATCCGCGATCGCATCCAGCGCGCGAAGCCGCAGTGGCCGCCGGGCGTCGACCGCTACTTCCTGTGGAAGGAGGACGGCAGCTCCGCGCCGCTCGCGTTCCTGCAACTGCTCACGCCCGCGCGCGACGCGAACTGGGACCACCTCGTCGACGAGGCGATCCGTCCGCGGCTCGAGGCCGTCAACGGAGTCGGCCGCGTCGACGTCTGGGGCCTTCGCGACGAGACGATCAAGATCTGGTTCGACCGCGACAAGCTGCTGGCCGCGAACCTCGACTTCCGCGACGTGCTGCAGAGGCTGCAGCGCGACAATTTCGCGGAGCCGCTCGGCGAACTCGAGGTCGGCAAGGGCAGCCGCAGCTATCTCGTGCGCGTCGACAGCAAGTTCCACAGCACCGACGAGATCGACAACCTGCCGCTGCGCGCCGGCATCCGCCTCTCCGACGTCGCGGTCATCGAGCGCGTGCCCGAGGTCCGCGACAACCTGTCGCGCTACAACGGCAAGTACACCTACACCGCGATCGTGCGCGCCGGCGCCGACGCGAACCCGGTCGACGCGAGCGACGGCCTGCACCGCATGGTCGAGGAGCTCAGGAAGGACGCGCGGCTCTCGGGCTTCGACGCGCGCTTCCTGTTCGACCAGGGCAAGTTCATCCGCGAAGGCCTCGCCAACCTCGTGAGCACCGCTCTGCAGGGCGGGGTCCTCGCGCTCGTCGTGCTCTGGCTGTTCGTGCGCAACCTGTCGATGACGTTCGTCGTCGCGCTGTCGATCCCGATCGCGCTGCTCGTCGCGACGGGTTGGATGTTCTTCGCCGGCGACTCGCTCGACATCTGCACGATGGCGGGCCTCACGCTCGCGGTCGGCATGGTCGTCGACAACTCGGTGGTCGTGCTCGAGAACGTGCGCCGCCACCGCGATCTGGGTCTATCGGTGCGCGACGCGTGCATCGAAGGCGCGCGCGAAGTCGGGCTCGCGGTGACGATGTCGACGCTGACGACCGTCGTCGTGTTCCTGCCGCTCGCGTTCATGGGCTCGCGCAACTCGCGCGCGCTGATGGGCTCGGTCGGCATCCCGCTGTCCGTTGCGCTGATGGCGAGCCTGTTCGTCGGCTTGTGGTTCATGCCGTCCGGACTCCGCACGCTCGGCGGCGGATCGAGCATCGCCGGTCAGGGCCACAGCCGCTGGTCGCCGCTGACCTGGATCCTCGGAACGAACCGTGTCGCGCTCGGCTGGGCGCTGCGGCGGCGGAAGACGGCGCTCGCCGCGATGTTCGCGCTGTTCGGCACGATCTGGCTCGCGGGCAAGCAACTCGACTTCGCAGGCGAGAGCGATGGCCCGTTCCAGAGCGGCGACCTGACGATCCACTTCGCGTTCCCGCGCGGCTACGACATCGAGACCGCCGAAGCGACGTTCCTCCAGCTCGAGCGGCATGCGATGGAGAAGCAGGCCGAATGGGGAGCGGAGGCGATCGGCGGCAGGTTCGGACGCGAGAGCGCGCGGCTCGAGATCTTCAAGGAGATGCCCGACAAGGCAGCGGTCGAGCAGCTGCGAAAGGTCGTCCTCGCGAGCCTGCCCGAGATCCCCGGCGTCCGCGTCGAGCTCGGCGAACGCCAGAGCGGCCGCGGCGGCATGGGCGGCGGCGGCGGCAACGAGCAGGAGAAGGACGAGCGCAACTTCGTCGTGCGGCTCTGGGGCCGCGACCCCGAGTACCTGATGGAGCGCGCCACCGCGCTCTGCGAGCGGCTCGCGGCGCACAAGGACGTCGAGAAGGCAGAGCTGCCGTCCGTCGACGACAACCAGGAAGTCGTCGTCGAGGTCGACCGCGCGCGCATGCAGGACCTCGGCGTCGCGCCGGAAGCCGTGCTCAGCACGATGGCGAGCGGACTCCAGGGCCGCATGCTCGGCCGCTTCGAGGAGTCCGACCGCGAAGTGCAGCTCATGGCGCAGTTCGACGCGCGCAAGAAGCCAGGCATGCGCGACCTCAAGGACACGCGCGTGTTCGGCGCCGGCGGCGCTTCGCAGAGCCTCGCCGACCTCGGCTCGGTGCGCATGCGCAGCACGCTGCCGAGCATCGAGAGCATCGACGGGCGCGTTCAGGTCACGGTCGTCGGGCGGCGCCGCGAGGGCGTCACGTCGCGCGACATGAGCCGAGCGATCGCCGACGAGATGGCGACGTTCCCGCTCGCGCGCGGCTACTCGTGGTCGGAGGAGAGCAGCCAGCGCAGGACGCAGGCGGAGCTCGCCGAACTGCTGCGGATCATGGCCCTGTCGATCACGCTCGTGTTCCTGCTGATGGGCGTGCTGTTCGAATCGGTGATCCTGCCGCTCTCGATCCTCGTCACGATCCCGTGCGCGATCTGGGGCGCGATGTGGTCGCTCGCGGTGTTCCGCGGCTCCATCGACCCGATGGGCATGATCGGCATGGTGATCCTCTGCGGCGTCGTCGTGAACAACGGCATCGTGCTGCTCGACCACATCGTGCGCCTGCGACGCGAAGGCATGGACCGGCTCGCAGCGATCCGCGAAGGCGTCGAAGTGCGCCTGCGTCCGATCTTCATGACGGCGGCGACGACCTTCGTCGGCCTCTTGCCGATGGCGTTGTTCGGCGACGACAACGAAGGCGTGAGCTACGTCGGCCTCTCGATCGCGGTGGCGGGCGGCCTCGCTGTCAGCACCGTGACGACCGCGATCGCAGTGCCGCTCTGCTACACGTATGCCGACGACTTCATCGCGTGGCTTCGCCGCCGAGTGACGAAGCGCGCAAAGAAACGCGCCGCAGCGATGCAGACGGCGATGACGGCGAACGGCACGACGTAGCGCGCAGCGCTCGTGGCTGCTCGCTGCCGTCAGCGCGCAGTGCCCCCGCTGCGCGCTGCCGTCAGCGCGCAGTGCCCCCGCTGCTCGCTGCCGTCAGCGCGCAGTGCCCCCGCTGCTCGCTGCCGTCAGCGCGCAGTGCGCACCGCTGCGCCGCACAGCTTGTAGAGCACGCGCGCGCCGACGTTCGCGTCCCACTCGTCCTTGCCCGGAGCGACCTCGACGAGGTCGAAGCCGGCGATCCGCCGCCCCGACTCGGCGACGGTCGCGAGCAGGTGCGCGAACTCGGCGAACGAGAGGCCGCCGGGCACCGGCGTGCCGGTGTTCGGGCACAGGCTCGGGTCGAGGCCGTCGATGTCGATGCTGAGCCAGACCTCGTCGGGCAACGCCGCGACCGCGTCCTTGCACAGCGCGTCGAACCGTTCGCCCGCGAACAGGCGGCGGCGCCATTCCTGGTCGAAGTGCGTCAGCACACGGCCGCCGCTGCCGTGGATCGCGCGCAACTCGTCCTCGCTGAAGTCGCGGATGCCGACCTGCACGAGCCGCTTCACCTGCGGGATCTCCGCGAGCACGTTGTGGAAGATCGAGGCGTGGCTCCAGCGGAAGCCCTCGTAGGCGACGCGAAGATCCGCATGCGCGTCGACGTGCAGCACGCCGAGCCCCGGATGGCGTTCGGCCGCCGCGCGGATCGCGCCGAAGGGCACCGAGTGGTCGCCGCCGACGATGCCCGGGATCTTGCCGTCGGCGAGCAGCTGCCGCGTGAGCGCGTAGGCGATGCCGTTGACGAGATCGCCCGCCGCGTCGACCGCCGCAACCGCGTCGACGTCGTCCTCCACCGCGCCGCCGCGCGCGAGGATCGGAACGCACGACAAGCGCGCGTGTTCGTGCGCCGCGGCGAGCACGGGGTCGGCATCGAGCATGCAGATGCCGTGCTCGTAGACGCGGCCGAACTGGCCGTCGTAGAGGTCGACCTGCCTGCTCGCGCGCAGGATTGCCGCGGGTCCGTCCTCGGCGCCCCCGCCATAGGACACCGTCGCCGCGAACGGCACGGGGATCAGCACGACCTTCGCGTCGCGCTCGTTGTGCGGGAGTCCGAAAACGCCGGAATCAGGGCCTGCGGCAGCCCCTGGATCGAATGCGGCCATGGCGCGCAGTTAGCCGCGCCCTTCCTTCGCGCACAGAAAAAAAGGCCTCCCGGCCGGGAAACATCTACGGGATCGTCAGGAGGAGGGACAAGAGACACGGAGTCTTCGGTCCCGACCAGGAGGCCACCTCGTCTCGCGCAGGTCCATGCCACCCGCGCGGGTCGTTCTAGGCGCCATGGTGTCGGAGGTAACGCATCCGCTTCCTTGCGCAGCACGACGGAGCCGAGTCGGCATCCACCTGCGGCAGCGCGGCTGGAACTGCGCGCCCAGACGGCAGCACGAGCCCTTCCAACCCCTCGCAAACCGGCCCGAAATCCTGCTTGAGTCCGACGGGGTCGTCTGCTTCCATCCTCGCCCCCACGGCAGGATAGCTCAGTTGGTTAGAGCGGTGCCTTCATAAGGCATAGGTCGCCGGTTCAAGTCCGGCTCCTGCTACCACCTCCCGCTGCGGCGCCTTCCAAGGCGCGCGAACGGGGGGACGAACGGACGGAGGACCCGAGGGCGAACGCCGCGGGCGTTTGGCCGCGGACTGCCCCCCGCTCGCGACCGCGAAATGGCGGCCAGCCAACCAGCCAGCCTGCGGCACGACTTGCCCCCGCGCCCGGTCGGCGCGCCTAGCAGCCGCGCGCGAGCTTCAAGAACTCGGTCCGCGTGCGCTCGTCGCTGCGGAACAACCCGAGCAGGCAACTCGTGACGGTGCTCGAGTTCTGCTTCTCGACGCCGCGCATCATCATGCACAGGTGGCGGGCCTCGACGATCACGCCGACGCCCTTGGGTTGCAGCACGTCCTGCAACGCATGCGCGACCTGCATCGTCAGCCGTTCCTGCACCTGCAGGCGACGCGCATAGACGTCGACGACGCGCGCGATCTTGGACAACCCGACGATCTTCTTGTCCGGGATGTAGGCGATGTGCGCCCGGCCGAAGAACGGCGCGAGATGGTGTTCGCACAGCGAATACATCTCGATGTCCTTCACGAGCACCATCTCGTCCGACTCGGACTCGAACAACGCGGAGCCGATCACCGACTTCGCGTCCTTCTTGTAGCCCTCGGTGTAGAAGCGCAGCGCCTTCTCGAACCGCTTCGGCGTGTCGCGCAAGCCTTCGCGCAGGGGCTCGGGGTCGACCTCGCGCAGGATCTGCGCGACCGAGTGCTGCATCGGGGTGGGCTCGCCGTGGGTCGTCATGGTGTCGTTGTAGCGAAGGCCGCGTCGCGGCTCCATCGCGGCCATCGGTTCGTCGCCCTCGGCCCGGCGGATTCGCTCAGCGGTTCTGCGGCAACGCGCGGCGGGCAAGCAGGCCCAGCGAAACGAGGCCTGCACCGAGCAGCGAGGGCCATGGCTTCTGCACGACGGCGCCGATCGCGACGAGGCCGGCGCCCGCGGCGAACGACGCTGCGGCGAAGCCGGCGAACGGGATCCGCGATGGCAGGGCCTGCGGATCGCGCCGCAAGCGCAACAACGCGAGCCCGCACATGCCGTAGACGAGCCAGTCGACGAACACGACGCTGTCGCACACGAAGTCGAGTACCGACAGCGTGCGCTTGCCTTCGTCCGCCCCTGCGGGCGCCGTCAGCGCGGTTGCCGCGTGCACGGCGACGAGCAAGGTGGCCGACCAGAGTCCGTGCGCGAGGACGCCCACCACCGGCGTACCCGTCTTCACGTGCGTCTTCGCGAAGACGCGCGGGAACATGCCTTCCTGCGCCATCGCCAACGTCACGTAGGGCGGCGCCATGCAGATCGTGTTCATGATGCCCATCGCCGACAACGCGACCATCGCGGCGAACGCGCTCTGCCCCCACGCTCCGAGCGCAGCCTTGGCCGCGTCCGCGCCGATCGCGCTCGAGCTGCGCGCGCCGTCGAATCCGAGCAACGCGAGGTAGGCGAGGTTGATCGCGACGTAGACCGCGATCACGACCGCGACGCCGGACAGGATGCCGATCGGCACGTCGCGCGACGGCCGCTTCGCCGCGCCGGCGACGAACGATCCCTGTTGCCAGCCGCCGACGGCGAACAACACCGGCAGCATCGCCGCTGCGAGCCGCGACAGCATCGTGCCGCCCGCGGACTCCGGCGCAGCGACGGGCGCTTCTGCAGCCACCGCGGTCGCGGCCGACGCGACGAGCGCGAGGATCGCGAGCACCTTGGCGACGATCAACGCGTTCTGCACGCGCTTGCCGACGCGCAACGACAGCAGGTTGGTCGCGGTGAACACGAGGATCGACGCCGCGGCGAGCGCGACGCGGACGCCTGGCGTACATGCGGGCGCGCCGAACAGCGCGCGTTCGACGTGCTCGACCATGAGCAACGACACCACCGTGAGCGCGCCGCACTGGATCACGAGCCAGTTGGCCCACCCGAACAGGAACGCCGGCGTCCGGCCGAACGCCGCATGCAGGTAGCGGAACACGCCGCCGTGGCCCGGCACGCGCGCCGCGAGGTCGGCGAACACGATCGCGCCGAGCGCCGCGAGCACGCCGCCGATCCCCCACGCCAGCATCATCTCGGACGCAGAGTCGACGCGGCGGGCGACGGTGCCGGGCGTGAAGAAGATGCCGATGCCGACGATGCCGCCGATCACCACGCACGCGATGTCGAACGGCGACAGTTCGCGCCGCGTGGCGTAGCCTTCCCCGGCCATGTCCTGCTCGAGCCCTGGATGGAAGCCTGCCGCGTCGTCTCGGCGCATCTCGGCGATGCTACTGCCGATCCTCGGCGCGGTCGCTTGCTCGACCGTGCCGCCGCGCGAATGGCCGCAGCACGAACAGCGCACGGTCGTCGCCGAGTGGAACGCAGCGACGGCGCCCGTCGAAGTGCCGACGTCGAGCGAAGGCCTCACGGTGCTCGAGCTCTGCATCGAGACCGAAGGCGCGGTGGAGACGTTCGCGGACGGCAGGCGCCGCGTCGCGCCGCCGCCCGGCTCGACGAAGCTCACCGTGCGCTGCACCTACCGCGCCTACGCGCACAACGGCTCGACCGTGCAGCCCGAAGACCTGTTCCGCGGAGCGGCCGTGCGCGAAATCAGGCCGTGAACGCGACGCCGAGACGACCTCTTCCCTTCCTCGCGGCGCGCTTTCACACTCTGCGGATGCCTCGCGTTCCGCTCGTCCTGCTCGTCCTCGTCGCCGCGTGCGTCGCGGCCTGCGCCGCCCGCCTTCGCAGCCCGGCTTGGGCCTCGGTGATGAAGGACGTCGGCGCGCACTACAAGGTCGTGCACAAGGCGATCGATCCCGAGCAGCAAGGCGACCTCACGAAGGCCGCGCATGCAGCGCGCGAAGCAGCGCGGCTCGTGCGCACGGGCTACGGCGCGCACGAGGACCTGAGCATCCCTCGCTTCGGCCAGTATGCGCGCGAATGCGAGCAGTGGTTGCTCGCGATCGCGCACGAAGCGCAGCACGGGTCCGGCGCGCGCGCGCGGGAGTTGCTGCGCGGCCAGGACCCGTGCACGAAGTGCCACGAGTCGGCGGAGAAGCGCGAATGGTGAACGCCGGCGAACGCCGCGAACCGTCGCTGCTCGTCGATCCGACGACGGGCCGACCGATCCTCATGGCCGAGGCGCGGCAGTCGCGGCCGTTCCTGACGGGCGCGTCGAAGTCCGCGGCCGAGAAGCCGTGCCCGTTCTGCCCCGGCAACGAGCACGACACGCCGCCGTCGATCGACGGATGGCCGCTGCACGGCGAGCCGACTGCGGCGCCGCAGCCGTGGGACCGCGCGGGCTGGGACGTGCGCGTGTTCCCCAACAAGTATCCGGCCAACGGCTGCCACGAAGTCGTCGCCGAAGGCGCGCGCCACGCGGACCAGCCATCCGACCTCGACGTCGCGACGTGGGTGCGCACGGTGCGCGTGTGGCAGCGTCGCATCCGCGCGATCGAGGCGATGCCCGGCATCGGCTGCGCGTTCCTGTTCAAGAACGTCGGCGCCGCGGCGGGCGCCTCGATCGTGCACAGCCACAGCCAGATCCTCGGCCTCGCAGAACCGCCGCCGCGCCTGTTGCTCGAGCGGCAGACGGCAGCGGCGCTGCCGCACTGTCCGTGGTGCCGCACGATCGAAACGGCGAAGGACGACGGCCGCGTCGTCTGCGAGACCGATGCGCACGTCGTGCTCACGCCCGACCCGCCGAAGCTGCCGAACGAAGTGTGGACGCTGCCCAAGCGCTGCGACGACGACTTCCTGCAGACCGACGCGGACTCGTTGGGCACCGCTCTGCACACGCTGTTCGTCGCGATCTCCGGCGCGCTCAACCGCCCCGCGTGGAACCTGTGGCTCCACCGCATGCCGCGCGGGCGCTTCCACTGGCACTTCGAATTGCAGCCGCGCACGGGCCAGCTCGCCGGCCTCGAGCTCGGCGGCGACATGTACATCAACTCGATCTCGGCGGTGGCCTCGGCAGAGAAGCTGCGCCGCGGGCTCGGGGACGCAGCGCGATGAACGCTCCATTGCTCGACGCAGCGCAACGCCGCGAGTTCGAGACGAATGGCTGGACCGTCGTTCGCGGGCTCTTGTCGCAAGACGAAGTCGACGCGTTGCGCAGCGACTGCATGCGCCTCTTGCGCCGCGAGATCCCGGTGCACGGCCGCGACTACTGCGACATGACGGGCAGCTATGCGAAGCCCGCCGAGGACTACGACATCCTCAATGTGATGCTGCCGCGCCGCTACCACCCCGCGTGGCAACACAACGTCTACGAACTGCGCGCGCGCAAGCTCGCGGAGCAGCTGATCGGCAACGACATCGGCATCGACTACGACCAACTCGTGTGCAAGCCGCCGCACAAGGACGGCGCGGTATTCCACTGGCACCAGGATCTCGCCTACTGGCCCAAGACGGACGATCCGCGCACGGCGACGTTCTGGCTCGCGCTCGACGTCGTCGACGCCGACAACGGCTCGGTGCACTTCGTCGACGGCTCGCACCGCGAACGCGACCTGCGCCCGCACCGCCCGCTGTTCGCAGACCGCGGCGACAACCATTCGCTGCTCGCGCGGCTCGAAGCGCACGACGCGCCGCGCACCGCGCGTCTGCAGCCCGGCGACTGCACGATCCACCACGAACGCACGCTGCACGGCTCTCCCGGCAACGGCAGCGATCGCTGGCGGCGCGGCTACGTGCTCGCGTTCCGCAGCAACGCGACGATCGCGCACGAACGCGCGATGGGTTTCACGCACTCGCACAACGACGATCCCGCGCTGCTCGCGCGCATCGCCGAGGACACGAAGCGCACCGGCTCGCAGAGCCGGACGGACTGAGCGATGGCGGTCGACGAATCGAACAAGGGGAACCCGATCGCGGGCCTCGAGGCAGCGCTCGCAGGCCCGCGGCCGAAGGGCTTCCGGCTGTCGCTGTCCGTGCTCCCTGCGTTGCTCCTTTGGTGGACCACCGGGATCGGGATCGCGTTGTTCGTCGCGAACGCACAGGACCCGGTCGAGGCCGTGCGCATGGCGCGCGCGATCGCCGACATCGCGCCGACGGCGCTGCTGTGGTGCGGCGTGACCGGGTTCGCGCTCGCGCTGCTGTGGCCGCCGTTCCCCGCGGCGATCCGGCTCGCGGTCGCGCGCGTCGGCGAGACACTGCGCACCGACCGCGGGCCGTTGCTGCGCGCGATCGCCGACCTGCGCAACTTCGAGTCCGCCGCGCGCCATCTCGAAGCCGGCCGCGCCGCGAACGCGTGCCGCGACTACCGCGCGGCGATCCCCCATCTGATCCGCGCGATCCAGATGGAACGCGAGCTGCTGGCCGCGCACTACCAGATCGGAGTCGCGTTCTTCGAACTCGGCGCGCTGCAGCAAGCGGCGCAGGCGTTGACGCACGTGACCGCGATCGACCCGGGCCACGCGTTCGGCGACGCGCTGCTGCGCCTCGCGCGTGTGCGCCAACTCGGCGGCGACCACACTGGCGCGCGCGACCTGTTCGTGCAGCACCAGAAGGAGCACGGCGGCAACCGCAAGAGCCACCACTGGCTCGGGCTCGCGCATCTAGCGGTCGGCGATCGCGACGCGGCGCGCGCGGCGCTGCATGTCGCCGCGAGCAAGGAGAACAAGCCGCGCACCGCCGAGGAGAACTGGCATCGCGCGAAAGCGCGCGTGCTGCTGTGGCGGCTCGGCGGCGCAGGCTCCGAGGCGAGCAAGGGAGGCGCGCGATGAGCAACGAACTGCTTCGCCGGCTCGACGAGACGCCCGTGAGCGCGTCGCTCGCGGTGCTCTACCTCGGCCTCGCGCTGCTCACGGACCCGTTCGACCCGACGAGCGCGCAACTCGTCCAGTTCGGCGCCGCGCGCGGCATCGACGTCGCCGACGGCGAGCCGTGGAGGCTCTTCACCTACGCGTTCCTGCACGGCGGGTTCGTGCATCTGCTGTTCAACCTGTGGGCGCTCGCCCAACTCGGCCCGCTCGTCGAACGCACGCTCGGCTCGCTGCGGTTCGCGATCGTCTACGTGCTGGGCGCGGTCGGCGGCGGCATCGTCGGTTGCCTGTGGCACCATCCGCTCGCGCCGCTCGTCGGCGGCTCGGGCGCGCTCTTCGCGATGATGGGAGCGCTCGTCGCGTGGCTCCTGCGCCAAGGCGGCTCGCCGCGCGGGCACATGCACCTGCTCGCAGCGCGGCAGATGGCCGTGATGATCGCGATGAACCTCGTGCTCGGCTTCCTCGTGCCGATGGTCAGCAACGCCGCGCACCTCGGCGGCCTCGCCACGGGCTTCGTCGTCGGCTGGATCGCGTCGCCGGCGCCGCGCGGCGCGCGCCTTGCGTTCGCGCTGGAGATCCAGGCCGCCATCGCGCTGTGGCTCACGGCTGCGAGCTTGTGCGTGTTCCCAGTGCACCGTTGGGACTGGCACCTGCTGCAGTGGGAACGCGCGACGACGCAAGACCAGCGCGACGCGCACCGCCGCGCGTTCTCGCTGGCGCTCAGCGGCAGCGAGACGCAGGTCCGCAACGACGCGATGATGCGCGCTTACGCCGACAAAGCCGACGCGGAACGGAAGTTCGAGAACTGAGCTGTGCGCGCGGCCTCGCCGCGACGCACGGCTACACGAGCTTCGCAGGAATTCGCGCCGATGCCGCGCGAATCAAGCCGAAGCAACCTCGGAGCGCCCGCCCCGGCCGCAACGCGATCCAGCGACAACCGCCGCGCTGCGCAGCGACGTGACGCGCTCCCGCAGCGGAGCCCCTACTCAGCGACCTGCCGCCGCGCGCAGACGCTTCACGCACGCGTCCTTGCCGAGCAAGAACACGACGTCGAACAACCCCGGCCCCTTGTCCGTGCCCGTCAACGCGGCGCGGACCGGGTGCACGAAGTTGCCGAACTTCACGCCGATGCGCTCGGTGAACGCGCGGCACTCCTGCTCGATCTGCTGCGGCGTCGCGAACGCGCACGCGGGCGCCGGCGCGTCCTTCTTGCTCGGCAGATGCACGGCGTCGTCGACGCCCTGGCGCGACGCGGGCCAGCTCGGCGGCGCGTTGCTCGCAGCGAGCGCGTCGGCGTAGCCGAGCAGCCACTCCTTGCTGGCGGGATCCTTCTGCAGGTTCTTCTGCGCTGCCTCGTCCATCGCCGGAACGTCGCAGAACAGCCACGACAGCTTGCCCGCGAACTCACTGAACAGCGCGACGCGTTCCTGGTAGCAGGCGACGATGTTGGCGAGCCACGACGCGTGCGTCGTCCACGCAGCCTGCGGCACCGCGTCGGCAAGCCACGCCTTGCCGCGTTGCAGGCACTCGTCCGGCGCCATGCGGCGCATGTACTCGCCACACATCCAGCGCAGCTTCTCCTCGTCGAACTTCGCGCCGGCCTTGCCGATGTTCTCGATCTTGAAGACCTCGACCATCTCCTGGCGCGAGAACACGTCGCGGTCGCCGGAGAATCCCCAGCCGAGCAGCGCGATGTAGTTGAACACCGCCTCGGGCGGGAAGCCCTTGTCGCGGTAGTCGAGCATGTTCGTGTCGGCGTCGCGCTTGCTGAGCTTCTTGCCTTCCTTGTTGAGGATCAGCGGGATGTGCGCGTACTTCGGCGCCTCTGCGCCGAGCGCCTCGAACAGCAGCTGCTGCTTGATGCCGTTCAAGAAGTGCTCCTCGCCGCGGACGACGTGCGTGATCTTCATCCCGATGTCGTCGACGACGCACGCGAAGTTGTAGAGCGGCACGCCGTCGGGCCGCAGCATCACCCAGTCGTCGAGCTCCTTGGTGTTGACCTCGACCTCGCCGCGGATGAGGTCGTGCACCTTCATCACGCGCGCCTCGGGCATCTTGAAGCGCAGGTTGGGCTTGCGGCCCTGCTGCTCGAACGCAGTGCGCTCCTGGGCGGTCAGATTGCGGCAGCGGCCGTTGTAGCCGATGAAGCCCGCGTTCTGCGCCTTCATGGCCTCGCGCCCCGCCTCGATCTCCTCGGGCGTGCAGTAGCACGGATACGCGTCGCCCTGCGCGAGCAGGCGGTCCGAGGTCGCGCGGTAGAGATGCAGGCGCTGCATCTGGAAGTAGGGCCCGAAGTCGCCGCCCTTCTCGGGGCCTTCGTCCCAGTCGATACCGAGCCAGCGCAGGCCCGCGAGGATGATCTGCAGCGACGCGTCGGTCGAGCGCGCCTGGTCCGTGTCCTCGATGCGCAGCAGGAACGCGCCGCCCATCGCGCGCGCCGCGGCCCAGTTGTACATCGCGGTGCGCGCGCCGCCGAGGTGCAGCGGACCGGTGGGCGAAGGCGCAAAACGCAGGCGCGGAGTCGGATGAATCATCGCGCTCACCATCGCGCAGCGCGGCGCGTTTTGCAAAGCGAGCGCGCGCGGACCGGAACGTCACGGCCAACGGTCGCCGTGCGCACACGCGGACGATTCACCTCGTCGCGTCGAATGGCGCGCCCTCGACGAGTCTGCGGCCTCTGGTCCCCTTCCGCGCTCGCGACCCATGCGACGGCGCGCGTGCTGTCTGCCAACGGCGACTGCGCGACGACGCAGCGTTCGCGTCAGGGCACGAAATCGAACAACTCCAGCTGCCAGTGCGGGTCGCGCAGCGCGACCGACAGGCTGCCGAGGCGCACCGAGAACTTGTGCTCGGGCTCCGCCGCCTTCGGCAGCGCGAGCAGCGCGCGCAACGCCTGCCTAACGATGCCGCGGTGCGCGACGACGACGAGGTCGCCGCCTTGCTCGCGGTCCGCGTGCTCGACGATCGCGCGCTGGACGCGGGCCGCGAACGCGAACTTGCTCTCGCCGCCCGGGAACGACTCCGCCTCACCGCGTTGGTGCTGCGCCCAGAACTCGGGATGCGCAGCCTCGATCTCCTCTGCCGTCATGCCTTCGCACGCGCCGAACGAGATCTCGCGCAGCCGTTCCTCGACCTCCATCGCCGCCGCGTCCCAGCCGTGCGCCTTCTGCAGGATGCGCGCCGACTCCGCGGCGCGCGACAGCGGCGAATGCACGATGCGCACCGGCCGCAGCCCCGAGAACAACGGGATCAGCGAGCGGATCTGCTGCCGCCCCAGGTCGGACAGGGCAACGTCGTTCTGCCCGTGGTAGCGGATCGAGGACTGCCCCTCGGTCTCGCCGTGGCGCACGAGCCAGACGCGGCGCTTGCCGTTCACTTCAGCGACAGGACGACCGCGGTCGCGATCGCGCCGAGCACGACGACGCAGAACGAGGTCATCACGGCCTTGTTCCACGCCGTGTTGCTCTCGATCGAACGCTGCAGCCGCGTCGACTGGTCCTCGTTGCTCTCGCGCAGCGACTGCATCGCCGACTGCGTCGACGAACGCATCGACTCGGCGGCTTCGCGCTGCACGCTCTCGATGCTGGCCTTGAGTTCACCGAGGTTCTCGTCGCGGCGCGCGGCGAGCTCTTGCGTGGCCTGCGCCTGCGTCTCGCTGTGGCGCACCATCTCGCCCATCGCGTTCTGCACGCGGTCCATCGTGTGCTGGAACTCGCGCATCGCGAGCATCGCGCGCTCGTCGCTCTGCGCCGCGCGCTGCAGCGCGGCTTCGACGTTCTGCAGCAGCGGCGGCAGGACCTGCAGCGTGCCCGCGATCTGCGCGCCGAGTTCGTTCTGCCGCGCGAGCTGCGTCTCCATCGTGCGCAGCAAGTCGAGCTGCTCCTTCGACAGGGCCGGCAGCTGCTGCATCGCCGACGAGTTGTCGACGAGCTTGCCGAGTTGCGAATCCATGCCCGCGTGCAGGTCGCGCAGCGTCGTCGTCAGCTCGGAGAAGTTCTCGTGGAGCGCCAGCAGCGCCTCTTCGCGCTCGCTGAGCTTGCGCACCGGCCGCGTCTCGGCCTCGGACATCGGCACCGGCTCGACGTGCGCGAGCTCGCCGCCGTCGCCGTCCAACTGCCCGTCCTCGACGCGCACGGAGCCCGTGCGGAACCGATCTGCCAGCCGACCGAAGAACGATGCCTTCTTGACCATGTGCCTGCCTCGCGCGGCCTGACCGCCGCCCGCCATTTCGCTGCACCGGAGTCCGCCCCGCGCCAGCGCACGCCAGCCACGGCCGCAAACCACAACCGAATGCAGTCCGCGCACCCTACCGACACAAGGCACGCCCGCAAGCCAGCGTTCTGCGAAGGCGCAAGCAAGTTGGGCGCAGGCTTGAAAGACGCTTTTGCGTCGCTACCCTGTCCGTCCCCTTCCGGAGGCCGGACGCGCAAGCGGCCGGACTCGCTGTCGGGCTGCCGGTGCCCCTTCTACCGTCCGGCAGCACAGATGGTTGGCGGGTGGGGAGTTAGCTCAGTTGGTAGAGCGCGACAATGGCATTGTCGAGGTCAGGGGTTCGACTCCCCTACTCTCCACCAGTTTTTCCGACTGGTTGTTCGACGGGGCAGGAAGGTGGCGCAGATGCGCCGGGGCAGATGAAGGGAAGCTGGGTGGCGTGGATGCCCGGGTTCCCACTTCGTGGTGGCTGGGGTAGCGTGCGCGCACTTGCAGGGGTTGTATACCCGTGCGTTCTGTCACTGGTGAGGAGATGCGATGAGAGACTGGAAGGTAGTGTGGGCCCTAGCGGGCCTCCTGTCAGAGCTTGCTGGGTTTGCATGCGGACAAGGGTGGACGCAGAGAATCCCACCTACTCCTGGCACTTACAATTCCACCAACGGCGCAGCCTACGACCCCATAAGGGCCGTCACAGCAGCACCGAAAGGCATCTACGATGGAACACAGATCATTGCAGCATGCCCACCGGGAACAGATGGCGTTCTCTACGACGGTTCGCGCCAGCAATTAGTGGCTTACACAAACCTAGTTCAACCCGGCGGCACGAGCAGCCTCAGCATGTCAGCCTGGGACGGAAGCAACTGGGTTCCCGATGGGACCTTCTACTTTTCCTCGACAAACTACTTTAATTCCACATTCGTCACTTATGACACGACGAGTAACCAGAGACTCCTTCTGGCTGCAACATCCAGCGCGGTTCAAACCTACGTTTGCTCCACATTCGGACCGGGAGGCTTACTAAGCCAAGTCAACATCAACTCCAGCCCATATCCTATAAAGCTGCGCGTTGGGCTGGAGCCAATTTCGGGTCGGGTTAATATGCAAATAACCAGTTCGGCATCAAGCCTAACCACGCCAAGCCAGCGCCTTTTTCAACTGAACTCCAGCATCTGGAATCAGACATTCGCGCCGTGGCCGTTCCCCGCGGGCGCCTTGGCATCGAGTCAGTATTTCGTGTCAACCTCTAACTTCGCTACAGGCCCAGCATCACTGGGCATGATGTATTACACCTACACTGCTGACTCAGCTTCCGGATCAGTAATCCCCCGCACATGCCTGTTCCGCAACGGATCAAGTTCGGAATTGTTCCTCACCTCATATCCACCTGAGCTTCCGGCCTGCGTAGCCTACGACAGCAACCGCGGCGTCTTCGTCGCATTCGTCGCAGACGGCTCCATCTGGGAACTGAACCTCGGCCCGTCCGCCCAGTTCTCCACCTTCGGCGCCGGTTGCCTCGGCTCGCGCAGCACGCCGAGCCTCGCGCCGCAGCAAGGCCACCTGCCGCGCATCGGCACGAACTTCACGTTGCAGGCCCTCAACCTGCCGCTCGCCGGCCCCGTGTTCCTCGCGATCGGCGCGTCGGACACGCTCTACGGCCCGACGCCGCTGCCGCTCAACCTCGGCCCGCTCGGCGCGCCGCAGTGCAACCTGCTGGTCGGCATCGACAACCTCTACTCGACGAGCAACGTGCTCGGCGCCGCAGCCTGGACCTTCCCGATCCCCAACATCCCAGGCGGCATCTTCTTCTCCCAAGCCGTCGTCTTCGACGCCGCCGCCAACCAGTTCGGCGTGACGCTCAGCAACGGCGGGCGCGGCGTGGTCGGGAGCTGAATCAGTGCCCCTCCCCGCCCCCCGTCAGCCGCAAGAACGTCTCCTCCAAGCTGTCGCCTTCCGCCATGGCGGTCGGCACGACGCCGACATCCAGCGCGCGCCGCAGCACCGCGACGCTGACGTCGTCGAAGGACTGCTGCTCCGCGAGCGCGAGTTCGAAGCGGTAGCGGCGTTCGCCGCGGTCGACGATGCGGCGCACGCCGGCGACTGCGACGAGCGCGTCGCGTTGCGTGGGCAGCAAGGGCACGCGCGTCTGCAGTTCGATCATGCGGCCGCTGCGTGTGACGTCCTCGACGGAGCCGCTGACGACGAGGCGGCCCTTGTCGAGGATCGCGACGTGGTCGCAGAGTTCCTGGATCTCGAGCAGGTTGTGCGAGCTGATCACGGTCGTCACGCGTCGCTCTTGCTGCAGCGTGCGGATGATGTCGCGGATCTGCTTGGCATTCTGGGGATCGAGGCCGGACGTCGGCTCGTCGAGCAGGATCACTTCAGGCTCGCCCAGGAAGGCCTGCGCGATGCCCATGCGCTTCTGCATGCCGTGCGACAGCGCGTGGATGCCGCGATTGCGGTACTCGGACAGGCCGACCTTCGCGAGCGCCTCGTCCACCTCGCGCTCCGCAGTCTTCTTGTCCATGCCGTCGAGCAGACGGAAGAACATGAGCTGCTCGAGGATCGGCACGTTGCGTTGGAACGACGCGTCCTGCGGCAGGATCGTCATCCGCCCCTTCAGGTGCGAGATGTGCGCGACATCGCTGCCGAGCACGGCGATCGAGCCTTCGTCCGCGCCCAAGAAGCCGGCGACGAGCGAGAACAACGTGGTCTTGCCGGCGCCGTTGGGGCCGAGCAACCCGAAGATCGATCCTCGCGGCACATCGAACGAGACGCTGTCGAGCGCGCGCGAGGAGCCGAAGCTCTTGACTAGTCCCTGGACGGAGAGCGCTGCTGCAGTGGCCTGGGTCGTCATGGCGGTGCGCTCCTCAGAGATCGCGGGTCGTGAACTTGCGGAAGCCGAGCCACGTGAACAACGCGGCCTCTGCGATGCAGCCAGCGGCAGCGATCGCGACCTGGCTCCAGTCCGGGTGGAACAGCCGAGTCTGGAATCCCCACGGCAGCGCCACGTCGAGATGGCGGAGTGGCTCCCACGCGAACCGGCCCGCCATCGCCAACAGCGGCACGCCGCCGATGATCGCAGACGTCACGGTCAACGAGATCAGCGACGACGAGACCGAGGCCGAGATCCACGCGCACAATGCCACATAGGGCAACGTGACGACGAGCAGCACACCGACGCCGTAGGCAGCCCACGCGAGGAGATCCCCCATCGCGTAGATCGGCAGCTTCGCGCCCATGTAGATCGCGATCGTGGCGCCGAGGATCGACAGCACGATCGTGAACGTCGTCATCACGCCGACCAACCGGCCGAAGTAGATGCTCGCGCGGTCGGCTCGCAGCAACTGGTAGCGCAACTGCCGCGACGCGATGTCGCCCGCGTAGAGGTCGAACGCGCCGAACGACGCGCAGAGTGGCCAGCCGTAGAGCAGGATCAGGAGGATCGCCGACAACAGCATCGGATGCTCTTCGGTCAGGTGCGCGGCGAAGCGCTTGCCCTCCTCCACCGCGTCCTCGTCGGGCTCCTCGCCCGGAGCGACCGATGGCGTCAAGAACCACGCGACGACTGGCCGGATCTCGGGGACCATGCGCGCCACCACGCGACGCGTGAGTTCGTCCTTGTCCATCGCAGCCTTCTTCTTCGACTGCTGCTGCTCCTGCTTCACGATCATCTCGACGGGCTGCAACGTGAGTTGCGCGACCACGAGACCGAACGTCAACGACAACAGGAGGAAGACGAGGCCGATGCCGCCGCGCACCGAGTAGCGCGCGGAGTAGCGAGCGATCAGCGAGACCTGGCGCGTGTCCACGGAGCGCTCAGCGGACGAGGTCGTGCTTGAAGGCGCTGTTGAGCAACACCAGCGTCAGCACGGGATAGATGAGGCCCACCATCGTGCCGATGTTCGCACCGCCGCCGAGCTCTTCGGGCATCAACGCCGCGCTCAGGAGCGACGAGCCGATCGAGAGGATCGCGTAGACGGAGCCGAGCGTGCGGCCGAGCGTGCGCTTCTGCTGTAGATAGCCGACGCCGGACGCGATCAGCAGGAACGCCGACACGGCAGTCAGCACGAGCGCGACCATGAAGATCGAGCCGAACTCTGCCATCGCCTTGCGTAACTCCTCGCCCGCCTGGGGGTCTTCTGCTTCGACCGCCGAAGCGATGCCCAGCAGCGCAACCATGCCGAGCAGGCCGAGCACACCGAGCCCGCCGAAGATGAAGTTGAGGACTGCCAAGGCCGTGAGGCCACCAGGACGCTTGCCTTCAGACATGGAATGCTCCGAGAGAGGTTGGAGTGGGACGCGCCGAACGAACGTGAGTCGCGCGCTGCATGGCAGAAGGTGCCGCAATGAAGCGGCATTGGCAATCCAAAGGCCGCAACTCCGCGCTCAAGGGCGTCAGTCCGGGAACAGCAACACGACGCACGTGTTGTAGGCGAAGTGCACGAAGATCCCGGGCCACAGGCTGCCGCTGCGTTCGCGCAACCATCCGAGATACAGGCCGAGCCCGAGGTGGATCGGCATCGTCAGCGGCGACAGGTGCACGAACATGAACGCGAACGCGGTCACCAAGAAGCCTTGCCGCGCGCCGAGCAAGGCCATCAACCGTCCCTGCAGCATTCCACGGAAGGCGATCTCCTCGACGATCGCCGGCATCACGGCGATCGTGAACACGGACAGTTCGGGGCCGAGACGGTCGACCAGTTCGCGCATCGAAGGATCGCCTTCGAGGTCCGGCACTGCTGCGAACAGCGCCTTGCACCACAGCACTGCGAGGGCGAATCCCACGACCGGCGCGACTGCGGCCTCGAGCGCATGCCTGCCGGAGAACCGCCGCAGCCCAACCGTGCCGTAGGGCCCCGAGAACGCGGCGATCGCGAGCACGGCGAGCCCGCCGAGCAGGCTCGCGAACGGCAGCAGCAGCGCGCCTTCCTGTCCCTCGGCCATCGCCATCGCTGCGAACTGAGGGACGAGGATCGCGAACAGCACCGCCGTGATCTCGAGCAGCGCGACGCTGGTCCAGCGCGCGCGCCATTCGACCTTGCCTTGCTGCAGCGTGCCCGGGGCCATCGGCAGCGACGTCGGGATCGCGATGTCGACGGTCTCCCCCGGCTCCGCGCGGAGTTGCACCATGCCGCGCTCGTCGCGCTGCATGGGCTGCAACGCGGCGTCCTCGCGTTTCACAGCCTTGCGCAACGCCGTGCGCTCGCTCGGCGTCATCGCCGCCGCGGGATCCGTGTTCGCCAACAGTGCTGGCGACGCGTGCGCGTCCTTGGGGACTTCGACCCAAGCACCGCAATCGCAGCGCAGACGGAACCCGCAGAGACTCTTGTGCACGCGCCACGCCTGCGCGCAGCCTGAGCACGAAGCCGAGCGCGCATCGGCGTCGGCGAGCGGCTGGCCGCGCGGCCACGTGCGAACGGCGCGGCCGTCGTCGCCGGCCGCGTCGGCAGCAGTCGGATCGCCGCCAGCATCGCTCACTTGCGCGCAGCCTCGTCGGTCAGCGACAACCGCACCGTCGTCGCGTCGATCGCGCCGTGCGCTTTGACGACCGTCTTGTTCGCGGGATCCGCGAGCAGCGCGCGCAGATCGAAGCGCGAGGCCGAACGAACGTTGCCGTCTCGATTGCAGACGAGCACCCACGCGACGCCACCGTCACCGACCGCATCGACGGCGGCGCGATCCACGAGCGAGCTGGCGCGTTCGCGCAGCGCAGTGAGCTCCGAAGGGTCCTTCGGATAGCGCTCGCCGCGACGGATCTCGACCTCGTAGTTGCCGAAACTGCGCGTGACAGAGAGCGCGATCGTCTCGCCGAACGGCCCCGTCTCCACAGCCAGCGTCTCGGCGCGCGCGGCGAGGATGCGGTCGAGCAGCCCGTTGCGCCACACGAGCACGCCGGCAAGCACGACGAGCATCGGCGCGATCCACAGCGCTTCGCGTCGACGCAGCAACGCGCGCGGTGAACCGTCCTCGACGGCGGCACATTCCCCTTCGAGCCGCGGCCGGATGCGCGTGACGGGCGCAGGCGCGCCTCGCTGCATCGCGAACAACGTCTCCGCGACCTGCGTCGCGTAGACCATCTTTGCGCGCAGCGTCGACTCGATGGAGCCCGGTTGCGCAGTCTGGACGAGCCGCTCCAGCGCGGCGAAGAACTTCGACTGCGCGTCCTCGTCGAAGCCAGCGCCGGGGACGTTCGTCGCGCGCGGCAGCATCGAGAAGCGCGAACCCGTGATCTCGCACGCGAACTTCGCCGCGCTGCATGCCGACAACGCGTCGACCGCAGCCATCACCGCGCCCGGATCGTCGGCGCGGCCCTCGAGGATGCCGTTCCACTCGACGACGATCGGCGCGCCCTCGGGGCGGTCGAGAGCGTCGCTCACGACTGGGCTCCGTCGAAGTCGGCGACATCGCACAGCTTGGCCCAGTCCTGCATGCCCTGTCGCCATACGAGGCTGTCGCGCGTGATCGCCTGCGCAGCGAGCAAGTGGCGGATCGTCTCCGCGCTCACGGGGCCGTGCCGCTGGTTCTCGCGAGCGTAGTACCACTGCGCGCCCTGTGTCGCGCCGGGCAGCAAGGGCGGCGGCGCATCGCCGTTGCCGAGCTCCGCTGCGGGCGACGTGTCGAGGCCGAGAGCCTGGTCGTGCGCGCCGAGACGCTTGTGCACTTCGTTGTGGCGCAGGTCGGACACTTGCCGTTCCTTCGCGATCTGCTCGCGAAGCCTGCGGTTCTCCTGACGCTGGCGCTCTTCGCGTTCTTGCTGCTGCTTCAGATCCGGCAAGCACAGCAGGATGATCAGTGCGAGGCAGGAGAAGAAGAACCCGATGAAGAACCACGCAACGCCGCTGCGACCGCGCGAGTTTGCAATGACCGCGCAGATGCCCCCGAACACGAGGGCAAAGAGCAATTGGGCGACGAGTTCCGCTTCACCGTTGGCGAGGATGGCGATCATGGAGCGATGGAGAGAAAGGAAGCTGGAGCGAGGAGCCTGACGATCCAGCCCGTCAACACGATGGCGACGGTCGCCTGCCAGAGCATGGCAGGGAACCTGCGATCGCCACGCGGAGCGGAACGAGACGCCAGCGCGGCGAGATCGCACGCAAGGGTCGCGAAGAGGGCGGCCAACACGGCGAGGCCGCCGGGGTGGAACGCGAGCGACTGCGCGAACTCTCCCTGGACGGCGCTCGCGACGCTGCGCACGAGGCCGCAGCCTGGGCACGCATGCGGACCGAGGCACTGGCCGACGACGCACTCGGGGCCGCGCATGCCACCCCACCGCGCCGCGTCCGCGGACACGCGAGCGACGGCAGCAGCAGCGAGGACGCCGGTGACTGCCACGCAGCGAACCAACGCCGCAGTGTGGACGGCACGATGCGCACGAGACGAATGCACTACGGGCGACGCGAGGCGCGCGTTCACGGACGAGGACTCCGCGACGGCGGACGCACACGCAGCAGAGCTCGCAGCCCTCGGTTGCGCCGGCGCACGCGCCGTGAGCCATCGACGCAGTGCGCGTCCGCCTTCCTTGGTGAGGACATCGGGGCGCGTATGGAATCGCAAAGACGCGCCCGGCTCAATCCCCGCCTGCCGACCTCAGCGCCGTTGCGCGGCCGATGGCATCCACATGCGTTCTGGCCACAATCCCAACGGCCCGGGAACCACGCCCTGCAGGCGTGCATCGACGAGAACCTCGGCCAGCGGGTGCACGACCAGCGCGCAGGGCTGCAGTTCGGCGAGGCGCGCGTGGACGCGGCGCAGAAGAACGCGACGGGCCTTGGGATCGAGCTCGCGACGTTGCTGCTCGAGCAACGCGTCGACCTCCGCGTCGGCAAAGCCGCCGGCATTGCGCGCGCCTTTCGAGTGGAAGAGCTCGTAGACGTCGCCGAACGCAGGCATCGACACGAGCAGCATCGCGCCGTCGAAGTCGCCGGCGTCGCGGCGCTGCACGAGTTCGCGGAATGCGAGCGCATCGAGCTGCACGTCGACTCCGACGTCGGCGCACGCGCTGGCGAACAGTTCACCCATGCGACGGAACCACGGAGCCTCGACCGGGACGAGCAGCCGCAACGACAGCCGCGTCGCGGCGCCGTCGAGACCGGCATCGCGCAGCAATGCGCGCGAGGCCGCGGCGTCGAACGGCAGCGGCGCGAGATCGTCGGGCGCGTCGCCGGAGTCCGGCTTGCAGAACGCGGCACTTTCGCGCGCGGCACCGGCGAACAGCTTCGATGCGATGCCCGTGCGGTCGAACCGCATGCCGAGCGCACGACGCACGCGCGCATCGGCGAGCGGGCCGCGGCGGACGTTCCACTGCACGATGTAGGCGCCGAGCGACGGCGTGTCGTAGACAAGCCGCACGCATTGCGAACGCAGCGCCGCGTCGTTCTCGAGCAACGCCTGCAGATCCGGGCCCGTGTGCCAGTCGAGCTCGCCCTTCTTCAGCGCGGCGAAGCGCGCCGCGGGATCGAGCAGGAACCGCACGCGGATGCCCTCGAAGTTCCAGACGCCGCGCTCGCGACGTCGCCAACTCGTCGGGTTCTCGTAGACCGTGAGGTCGATGCCGCGACGCCACGACGGCCGTTCGCCGTCGGCGGGCAGCACCTGGTAGGGGCCGGTGCCGGGCCCGGGAGTCTGTGTCAGGCGCGCGAGCCACGCGCCGAAGCCCTTCTGGTCCGGTCTCGGCTCCGGCGCGCCTTCGCGCGCGGCGAGGTCGGCGAGCGCCTTCTGCATCCAGGCCCTCTGCACAACGACCCAGCTCTCACCCACCGTGCGCGCAGCGGCGAAGTGCGGCGCGTCGAAGCCGATGCGCAACGCGCGCGGATCGCCGCCTGTGCGCGCGACCGACGCGACGCGGCGCATGCCGTCGCAGAGCGATCCGAGCACGACGCCGTCGGCACGCGCGACCTCGTGCGTCCACACCACGTCGTCGATCGTGAGCGGCGCGCCGTCCGAGAACGTCACGCCGTCGCGAATGCGCACGGTCATCGACATGCCGTCCGCGGCAACCTCGAACGACTCCGCGAGCGCAGGCCGCGTCGCGAACGTCTGCGGGTCGGCGTCGAGCAGCGTGTCGTGCGTGAACGCGAGCACGTAGCGACGCGCGACAGCGCTCGTCGTCGTGAACGGGTTGAGGTCCGATGGCTCCTCGGCGACGCCGGTGTAGACGTGGCCGCGCTGCGGCTCCGTCGACGAGGATGGCGCGATCGCCTTCGCGTCACCGACGACGTTCGAGGGTCCGCGATCTGGCTGCAATGCCTGCAACAGGAACGCGCCGACCACGAGCGACAGCGCGAACACGAGCGGAGCCTTGAGGCGCGGGTTCATGATGAAGCTATGCCGCGCGCCCGAGCGCGAGTCCGCCCGCCACCGCGAGCAGGCCGATCACGTTCTGCCCCACCACGTTCGCTGCGAACGCGAGCATGCGACCCTGTTGCCACAGTTCGAGGCTCTCGAACGCGAACGTCGAGAACGTCGTGAAGGCGCCGAGGAAGCCGGTGAGCAGGGCCGCAGCAACGGGCGCGGGCCACTTGCCGCCGTGCATCGCCCACAGCAAGCCGAACGCGAAGCAACCGGTCGCGTTGATCGCGAACGTCGCGAGCGGGAACGTCGCGAGCACGTCGCGCAGCGCCATCGCGGCGAACCATCGCAGGAGTGCGCCGAGCGCGCCGCCGGACGCGACCGCGAAGAACACGGGAAGGCTCATGGGATCGCGGCAATGCAACGCGGCGGCATCGCGCAGCGCAACCAGGGATCCCCCGCGACCGGCGGTTTCGCGCAGGCGCGCGGCGGTCACTTCTTGGGATAGGTCTCGAGCACGAACTCGCGCCACTTCGCGTCGAACGTGGCCCCGTCCCAACCGAAGATCTCCTGCAGCGCCGTCGCTTGCATCTGCGCCCAATCCTCCGGCTTCGTGCCTTCGAACGAGATCGGCAGGCTCTTCATGCGCACGAGCAACGTGCCGAGCTTCTGCTTGTCGTGCTTCAGCAGGAAGTCGACGCGCGACCACGACTGCAACTCGCCGTGGTAACCCATGTCCTGGTTCTTCTGCCACAGCGCCATCTGCGAGAACGGGATCCGCGTGCGGTCGTACTGCGCGCGAGCCCGCACCTTCTTGGGCCACAGGTGCTGGTCCTCTTCGTTGACGGCCTCGTCGTCCTTCACCGTCACGTTCACGAACTCGGTCTCGACGCGGCGCGACACCACGTGCGCGAGCCCTTCGGCGATCCACGGCGGCATGCGGTAGCTGTAGCCGCGCAGGCCGTTCGCGAGGTTGCCCGCGAGCCCGTAGAGCACGTGGCTGTGCAGCGACGGATCGTCTTCGACCTCGAGGCCTTCGAGCGACACGCCGTAGAGGAACTGGTGGCTCGTCGGCAGGTAGTAGCTGAACGAGCGGTCGGCCTGCACGCCGCAGAAGCGGTCGAAGTAACGCGCAAGGTCCGACTTCTTCTGGAACACGAGCAGCAGGAACTTGTCGGGCAAACCGAGGAACGGACCGTCCGGCGGCTGCGTCGCCGTCCCGAACTTCGCGCCGCCCGCGAGCATCAACGACTCGACCTCGGCGTAGAGCTTCTCGGCGCGCGCCGCGAACAGGTGCATGCGCAGCCACGGATCGAGGCGCTTCGGCTTGTCCGGGATCTTGGGCAGCTTCTTGCGCAACAGGGCGACCTCGTCGTGGATCGCCTTGCGTTGCGCCTGCTTCTCCGGGATCGCGACCGTGCGCAGGTTGCAGCCGATGCGGAAGTGCGCGGTCTCGAGCCACAGCACGCGGCCTTCGCCGAGCACGCGGTCGATGTCCTCGGTGCGCGTCTCCTTCGACCACACGAACGGCCCGTAAGCCGTGTGCCCCGCCTGCTGCAGCAACGCCGCGTCGCCGCCGGTGTAGGGATCGACCTTGGTGCGAGCGACCTCGTCGTCCTCCTTGCCCTTGCCGGCAAGCGGCGGAGCCTTTTCCTTGCCGGACTTGTCCTGCGCACACAACTCGCCCGGAGCCGCGAACGCGGCCCCGAGCAACGCGAGCAGGAGCAACGGGCGGCGCGCGGTCACTTCGGCGCAGAGCCGCCGGGAGCAGCGGCCTTCTCGTCCGTCTTCGCCTCGGCCTTCTTCTCGTCCTTCGGTTCGACGAGTGCTGCGCGGCGGATCTCGAGTTCCTTCTCGAGGTACTTCTTGCGCTCCTCGTCGAGCTTTTGGAGCTGTTCCTCCATCTTCGGGATCTTGTCCGAGTCCGGGCCCCGCTTCTCGATCTCCTTGTCGACACGGCCGCGGATCTCCGTGGCCTGGCTGTCGATGCGGTCGAGTTGGTTGAGGATCGAACGCAGCTCCTTCAGGGCCTTCTTCGCGTCGCCTTCGTAGTTGCGCTCGAGGTAGGAGAACATCGTCTCCCACAACTGCGTCTGCGATTGGTCGCCGGGAAGGGGCGTCTTGTTGGAGCCGTCGGGATCGACGAAGAAGAGGTGCGGCACGCGCTCGCCTTCCTTCGACTGCTTGAACAACGCAGTCAACGGATGGTCGGCCTCCAGCACGTTCGGGGGCAGCTTCACGCAGTGGAACCACCGCGTGAGCAGCACCGTCTGCTCGTTGTCGAGCGAACGGCTCAGCAACGCATGGTCCGTGCCCTTGCACTTCTCGCATTCGCGCATGACGAGCAACGGACGCCGATCGTCGCGGACGACGAGTTGCATCGCTTGCTCGAGCGGAAGCGCGTGCTCGCGCTGGACCGTGACCGTGCCGCCCTTCTCGCGCTCGCCGGTCGTCGGCGCCGCAGGCTTCCAAACGGGGTAGTCCCAAGAGATCTGGAGGAGATCCTTCGACGTCTTCCCTCGACGGAAGTCGATGGGAATGCCGCCGCGTCCACCGCCAGCAGGGCCAGCCCGTCCTGCACCACTAGGACCCGCTACGGGAGCCGAACTGGCTCCCCCACCACCGCCTCATCACTGAGGCGAGGCGGGCCTCGCGAAAATCATCGCCATCGCCACGCAGGCGATGGTTGCACGGAAAGCGCTCATCAGTGCGTTCCTCTGGTTCTTGCGGGACAGCGTGCGCCGGAGTGGCGAAGGCCTGCCGCAGATCGGAGAGACTACCCCGAGACCTGCATCGGACAACCCTCGGGGTCGGCTTGGGCCGAAGTTCCTCGCGGCCCTGCCAGGACCCCGCCACCCAACGCTTGCGTGCGACCGCAGCCGACCGCAGCCCCTTGGCTGCGCTACCGCGGGCCCGTGACGTCGATGCCCGACTTCAGGAACACCGACTCCATGTAGTCGAGCATCGACCGCACGTAGGCGCGCTTCTCGTGGTAGGCGCCGTGGAAGAACGCGCGCTTGAAGCCGTAGATCAGCACGTCCTTCAGCGCTCGTGGGTCGAGGCCGAAGGTCGACACGGCCTTCTCGACCTCGTCGGTCATCGTCGTGCGCGACACGAGCCGGTTGTCGGTGCACAACGTGACGCTGAGGCGTTCCTTGCGCATCAGGCGGAACGGGTGCTTCGACAAGTCGTCGCGCAACTCTGGGATCGTCTGCTGGTTGCTCGTGAGGCAGACCTCGAGCGTGATGCGGCGGTCGGCGACGTAGCGGACGAGCTTGTCGATGTAGGCGCGCTTGTCGGTGATCGCGCGGTCCTTGATGTGCTTCTGGCTGAACAGCCACGTGCCGTGGCCGATGCGATCCGCGTGGCAATCGGTGATCGCCTGGAAGATCGACTCGGGCCCGTAGTCCTCGCCGGCGTGCACGGTCTTGCCGAGGAAGTGCTCGTGCGCGAGCTGGTAGGCAGCCTGGTGGTCCTTCGCCGGGAACCCGCGCTCCTGGCCTGCCAGGTCGAAGCCGACGATCGGCAGACCGTCCTCCTCGGCAGCGCGCACCGAGGCGCGCGCGAGTTCGAGCGCCGCGAGCGCATAGATGTCGGTCGACGGCGCCGACGGCAACGCGTCGAAGTAGGCGCGGTAGTGCGCGCTGAACACCGGCAGGAAGAAGCGCAGCGCGCAGACGATCACGCCGCACGCGAACGGCGGCACCGTGCCGTTCTTCACCAGCGGGTCCTTGTTGATCTCCTTCTTCGCGCGCTCGAGGCCGCGGCACACCGCGGCGAGCACGTCGCGCACCGGGAAGTCCGGACGCGCGTGCAGCTGCGGCGCGAATCGCACTTCGATGTAGAAGACGTTCTCCTTGCGGCAGTCGATCGCGAGCTCGTAGGCGCAGCGCTCGAGGCTCTCCGCGTCCTGCATGCACGCGACCGTGAGCTCGAAGCCGCGCAGGTATTCCGGCAGGTTCTTGTAGGCGCTCTTGAAGACCGTCTCGAGCAGGCCTTCCGGCGTGGAGCTCGGCAGCGCGACCTTGCGCTTCTTCGCGAGCTCGATCAGCGTCGGCAGGCGCAGGCTGCCGTCGAGGTGCAGATGGAGGTCGGACTTCGGCAGCGCGTGCAAGACGTCGCGCGAGAGGACCGAGGAGGCGGAACGGCGGCTCGACATGGCGCGATCTTGGACCGACGCGCGCGCGCGAGCAAGCGCGCTGCGAAGCGCAGGGATCGCTGCGTGCCGCGCTTCCATCGCCGCGGAGCCCGGCCTACGGTGCTCGGCCGATGTCGGGCAGCCACGAGTTCGTGCAGGCGGACGACGCAGAGCGCGCGCTCTTCCCGTCCCGCGAGGCGATCCTCGCGCATCCGCACGAGGCTGCGGCCCCGCAGAACCGCGCGCGCAGTGTCCTGCGCGTGTCGGCCGGCGGCAGGACCTACTACCTCAAGCAGTTCGGCCCCTGCGCATGGAAGAACCGCTGGCGCTTCGCGACGACCTTGCCACACGCGAAGGACGACGCCGAACGCGAGTGCGCGATGACGCTGGCGCTCATGGCGCGCGGCGTCGAGACGCCGCGGCCCGTGCTGCGCGGACGCGCGCGCGACGGCGGTTCGTTCTACCTCTGCGCTGCGCTGCCCGGCATTCCGCTCGCCGAATGGCTCTGCGCGCGCGCGCACGAGCCGGCGATGCTGAAGCTGTGCGCGGCGTTCTGCGGCGACCTGCTGCGCAGCGGGTTCCGGCTCCCCGACCTGTCCGTGGACCACGTGTTCGTGCGGCAGGAGGGAGGTTCGTGGCGATTCGCGCTGCTCGACCTCCACAACAGCGGCATCTGCGCCGAAGGCCCGCTGCCGCAACGCGACGGCATGCGCGTGCTGCGACGGTTCCAGCGCTCCGTGCAGGCGATCCCGCTGTCGCGCGCGACGGCGATGCGCTTCGCGGTGCGCCTGCTGCGGCACGCGGGGCTCGGCGACCGCGTGCGCGCGGCGCTGCGCGCGCTCCCGCCGATGGACACCGCGGCCCGCTACGAGAAGTCGGGCAAGGCGAAGGCCTACAAGGACCGCAACCCCGCGCGCACGGAACGCGAGCTCGCGCTGCTCGCATCGGTGTGGCCCGGGACGAAGGGCGAGACGGTGCTCGACGCGCCCGCAGGAGCCGGCCGCCTCACGCCGTTCCTGCATGCGCGCGGCCACCGCATCGCGCGCGCGGACGGCGCGTTCGCGATGCTCGAGCAAGCTCGCGACGCGGCCGGCCCAGCGCCTGCCGCGCAGGCGCACGCGCTGGCGCTGCCGTTCGCGGACCGGTCGTTCGACGGAGTCGTGCAGTTCCGCTTCCTCCACCACCTTCCGCCTGCGGCGCAGAAGGAAGCCGTCGCCGAGGCGTGCAGGACCGCGAAGCGGTTCTTCGTCGCGAGCTTCTTCCATCCGTGCAGCGCGCACCATGCGACGCGTCGGTTGCGCGACCTCGTCTCGGGCCGTGCGCCGGCGCGGCATGCGATCACGCTGCGGCGGCTCCAGGGATGGTGCGCATCGCACGGGTTCGAACTCCACGCATGCCGCGCCGAGGCGCCGTTCGTGAAGGACCTCTGGGTCGCGAGTTTCGTGCGCACGCAACGTCGCGACTGAGAGCGAGGGCCGCAGCGACTGCGGCCGCTGCCTGCGTCACTCGCCGTCGGGCCGCGAGCGCTTCAGGATCGACAGGAAGTCGCTCTTGTCCGACTGGGGCTCCTGCGTCTGTGTCGCGGCGCCCTTCGCGTTCTTCTGCTGCCCCTGCATCCCGTCGAACACCGCGTCGAGCGCGGACGCGGCCGTGTTGCGCACGGCGCGCTTCGGCGGCGTGACACGCGGCGCGTCCTCGCCGAGCACCGAGTCGAGCGCCGAGCGGACGGCCTTCGTGTCGTCGTTCGCGTCGAGCGCGGCGAACGCCTCCTGCATCGACTCCTGCACGGACATGCGCTGCCCGCCTTGCTGCGGCTCCACGTGCTCGGCGACGAGGATGCCCTCGCGCGCGAGACGGGCCAGCAAGTGGTAGACGTCGAACAACGGCAGACCGAGCATCGGCACGAGGCCCTTCGGCGTCATCGAGCCGTTCACCTGCGACACGAGCTTGAGCTCGAGCACGTCGAGCGCGACGTCGCCCATGCGCGCGAACATGTCATCCGCAGGCTGAAGCGGCGCGCTGGCGTCCGGGAACATGCGACGCATGCTGCGCCAGTCGTCGACGCGCTTGCTGCCTTCGAGCAGGATCGACGTCACGCCGAGGCGCATGTCGTTCTCCTCCGCGAACTGTGGCAGCTGCTCGTGGCGGCGGTAGTAGAAGACGACCGGCCCACTCTCCATCAGGAACTCGAACAGCACCTCGCTGCCGAACATGCGCGCCATCTCGCGCGTCTCCGCCGCGCGGAAGTGGCCCGCGTCCGCGAGCGCCAGCACGATCGGACGGCCGGAGCGAGTGCGTTCCGCCTCGGCCGCGTCGATCGCAGCCTGCTGCAGTTCGCGCTGGCGCAACGAGTCCGTCGCCGGGATCACGCGTCGGTTCACATGGTGCGGGTCGAGCCACACGATGCGGCCGTCGCGCATGTAGACGTCGAGCCGGTTGTCCGCCTTCTCGAGGCTCAGGCAACCCTTGTGCTTGCCTGCGGCGAGCATCTGCAGCACTTCCTCGAGCGACAGGAAGTCGGTCCGGCTCGCGAAGTTGAAGTCGTGTTCGCCGTGGCTCGAGCGCAGCAACGCCTGGTCGAACGCGCGCGACACCTCGGTCAACGACGCGAGCGACCACAAGGCACCCATCACCTGCTCGGCGGCGCGTTGCGGGTTGCGCGCGGCGTCCGTCTTGCCGAACGCATGCATCGCCTGCCGCACGCGCGAGAACACGAGCTCCATCACGAGGTCGCGCGTGTCGGTCTTGCTGCCCTCCATGCGGCGCTTGCGCTCGACGAGGTCTTGCACGCGCTTCTGCATCGCGACGAATGCCGTCTCGGACCGCTGCTCGTCCTCGTGCACGAGCGCATCGACGGCTGCGAGCACCTGCTCCTTCAGCTCGTCGGTCAGGTTGGTGTCGTCGGTGTTGGCCACGGCGGGATCTGGGCGTTCTTCGGCACCGCCGCATCGGCGCCTTGACGGCAGGCTGTGGCGGAGCGCGCCCGCAGCCCTATCCTCGAGCGATGCTCCCGCTGCCCGCGGCCCTGGCGCTGCTGCTGCTCTCGGCGCCCGCCGTGGCCGAGCCTCCTTGCCATGGGCGCGTCGACGACCGCATGGCGTGCGCGCAGTGCCACCGCGCCGTGCACGACGAATGGGCGAAGTCGGCGCACGCGCGCGCATTCGTCGATCCGTGGTTCGTGAAGGCGCTGAAGTCGCGCGCCGAGCCGGAGCGCTGCATCCCCTGCCACGCGCCCGCCGCCGTGCTGGATCGCCTGGGCCAGATGCCCAAGGCCCGCAGCGAGGCGCGCGAGCACGGCGTCGACTGCCGTTCGTGCCACGTGCGCGGCGAGACCGTGCACGGACCGGAAGGGACGGCGACGAGCGCGCACGCGACCGAGAAGGACCCGACGTTCTCCGCGAACGGCTCGGTGGCGTTGTGCACGAGCTGCCACGACATGCGCATCGCCGACGTGCTGCCGCTCGGCCGCGAGTTCGCGCGCGCGCGCGACGGCGACGACGACTCGACCTGCGTGTCGTGCCACATGGAGTCCGTGCGACGCGCGCCGGCCGAGGACCCGAAGACCGGCGTGGCGACCGGCGCGCCGCGCCCCGGTCGCAGCCACGCGTTGCTCGGTCCCTCCGACCCGGAGTTCTGCGCCTCGGCGTTCCTGTTCGAACTCGTCCGCACGGATTCCGCCCGGGAACTCGTCCTGCGCTGCGGCGCAGGCCACGGGGTCCCTGGGCTCGCGCGCATGCGCGCCTTCGAAGTGCGCATCGAACTGCAGTCGAAGTCGGGCCAGACTCTGCACGAAGAACGGACCGTCCTCTCAGGGCGGAACCGCCTGTTGGTCGACGAGGAGCGCAGGTGGCGCCTGCCGGCGCCGTCCGGCGCCGTTGCGATCCGCGTTCGCGTGGACCACATCTTCGCCGACCAGAAACCGACGACCGTCGTCGATCGAACGTGGGAGCTGCCGTGACCGAAGAGACCGCAACGCCGCTGCTCGAAGCGCACCAGACGCTCGCGGACCTCGGACTGCAGCCGTCGACGCGCCGCCTGCGCCTGCAGTCGAGCCACGGCAGCTCGGTGCCGATCGCGGCCGAGGGCCAGAACGGCCGCATGTTCTTGCTGAAGTGGTTCCTGCCGCCGCGGCCGGACCACATCTACCCGGCCGGCGCGAAGCCCGAGGACTTCGCGCGCCGCGAAGCGGGCTTCTACCGGTTGCTCGACAGCATCGACCCCGAGCGCCGCGACCTGCCTGCGCCCAAGACCGTGCTCGTCGGCCCCGGCGACCCGCCGAAATGGCTGCTGCTCGAATGGCTGCAGGTCGCGCCCGGGCCCTCGGAAGAGGTCCTGCTCACCGACCACGTCATCGAGCTGCTCGAGAAGATCCAGGCGATCCCCGTCGACCGGCTGCTCGGCCGTCGCGACTTCCCGCTCAACCACTGGGACCCGATCGGCTACCTCGAGCGCATCCGCTTGATGTACGACGCGGTGTTCGGCGTGCTCGGCGAGTCGCGCTGGCGGCACCTGCTGAAGTTCTTCGACGAGGCGGTGCGGTGGCTCGACGGCCGCAAGCCGGTGTTCGTGCACGGCGACTTCCTCGAGTCCAACCTGCTCGTCGACGAAGACGACCGGCCGCACCTGCTCGACTTCGAACGCGTCGGCATGGGCAACAGCGACCACGACTTCGCGTGGTTCTGGATCCACAGCACGCGCTCGCAGGAGTGGAAGAAGAACCTGCTGCACCGCTGGCTCGGCAACCGCGTCGGCGGCGACCGCATCCGCTGCGAATGGGGCATCCGCACCGCGCTCGCGCTCCTGGCCGTGCAGCGGCTGCGCTGGGGCTTCCTGAAGTACGGCGACGAGGACCCGCGGCAGAGCGCCAACCTCGCGCTGCTGGACGCGGCGATCGCCGGCGGCCACGACCTGTTCCCGGCCTGAGCAGACGCCGCGGGTAGCGGGCGGCGCGGCGGGGGCGGCCTGCGCCGGCGCGAGGCGTTCGGGTTCTGCGTCGGCCCAACGAGTGGCGGCGCGGCGACCTGCGCCCCACCCCCTCTGCAGCCGAGCGCCCCCCGCCTCGCGGGCCCGTCGACGGGCCGCGGCACAGCGGCCCGCCGAAACGCCCCCACGGGGATACGAATTGTTCCCGGTCGGATTGGGCCGGGCCGCACCGCGCATCGAGAGGCCGGATCCCTGAAATTCCGCCGCCACACGGAGGCAGTCGGTGCCGCATCCCTGCGGCAGCGGCGATGCGCTCCGGCGATCTCTCGAACGCAAGTCCTTGTTCTGCAGGCTCGCAGCCTACGCATCACGGCGCGAGCAGGCGGTTGGCACGGACCTCGCATCTCTCCCCTCATGACCTGTCTCGACCCCATGCTTCTCGCGGATCTCCCCTCCGCAATGCCCGGCATCGACGGCGTGCCCGACGAAGAGCTCGTGGTGATGCTGCAGCGCGGCCTCGCCGAACAGGCGATGCGCGGCATCCAGAACCGCTACGGTCGCCGCCTCTTCCACTTCGTCCAGGGCATGGTGCGCGAGCCGCATCTCGCGCAGGACGTCGTGCAGGAAGTCCTGGAGAAGGTCCTGCTCAAGCACTCGCTCTACCAGCCGGGAACGAACTTCCGCGCGTGGCTCTTCGAAGTCGCGCGCAACCAGGCCCTGTCGGCCCTGCGCGCGCAGCGCCGCCTGCCGCGCCCGGTCAGCAACCTCGGCCCGGACGAGGACTCCGACGGCAACCTCCTCGACCTCGTGCCGTCCGGCCCCGAGGACCGTTCGCTCGAGGAGTCGGAGTTCATGGGCGCCTTCTCGCAGGCGGTGGACGAGCTGCCGGAGCACTACCGCGCCGTGTTCGACCTCTGCGTGCGGCAAGGCCGCCCTTACCAGGAAGCCGCGACGCGGCTCGGGCTGCCGACCGGAACGGTCGCGATCCGCATCATGCGCGCGCGCAAGCGCCTCTTCGGCTCGCTCGAACGCCATCTGGACAGGCTCCGCCGTCCGCCCGCGTGCTTTCAATGAGGACGACGAGGCGCGTGGGAGCGCCTCGTGAAGACGATCGCGCGGCGGGCGACGCCCGCGCAGGCGCGGTCAGCGTCCGGCGGTGATCGCCTCGGCCGCGATCACGCCGAACGAGTGCCAGTCGCCGCGTTGCGCGACGGCGCGCAACTGCGCGAGAGCCTCAGCCTCGGTCTTCGGCGCCGACGGCGCACGGATGCCCTTCTTGCGCCACGCGAAGTGCGCCGCCCCGAACGCGAGCGACGACGACCACGGGGACTGCTGCGCTGCGAGTTCCGCGAACGTGAGGTCGCCGCGGTAGAGCCGGCACAGGTCGAGGTAGTGGCGGTTCTCGACGACGTCGGCGTCCTTCGGCAGCGCGGCGAGCAGCGGCGCGCATTCGTCGAAGCGCCCCTGCGCGAACAGCGACGAACAGATCCAGTGCGTCACCGCCGCGCGCGACTCGTCGTTCGTCGAGACCTCGAGGCAATCGCGCCAGCTGCGCTCGGCGGCAGCGAAGTCGCGCAGGCAGAACTGCGCGAGCCCGAGGTGGTAGTGGATCGCGTAGTGCAACGTGCCGTGCGGCGTGCGGCCGGGGACGGGCTTGCCGTCGGGCTCGACTTCGTCGGGCTTGCCGCGCACGACGGCCGCTGCGCGCGCGAGGTCGTCGCGCGCGGACTCGAAGTCGCGCAACGTCAGGTGACGATGGCCGCGATGGCGCAAGAGACGCGGGTCGTCGGGGAAGCGCCGCAGGGCCTCGGTGTAGTGCGCGATCGCTTCGCGGAACCTGCCGAGGTAGCCGAGCCTGCGCCCCACCCACACGGCTGCGTCCACCGAGTCGGGGGACTGCTCGCAGGCGCGCAGCGCGTCGGCGAGCTCGGCCTCGTGCTTCTGCCGCGCGGCGGCGTCGAGCGCCTGCTGTGGCAACGGCGATCCGTCGACGCGGAACGCGGAAGGCCAGTCCACGGGCACGGACTGCATCGAGCCGTCCGGCTTCGCGACGACGAACCACGCGGCGAGGTCCGGGTCGGAGACGGAGGAGCCGCGCAAGAAGATGGGCGCGCGCAGCTTCTTCAGCAGCGACGGCGCGAGGTCCGGGCCCGCGACCATCAACGCCGTGCCGACCGCGTCCGCGACCGCGCACGAACGGCCGTAGACCGACACACTGACGACGCCGTGGTCCGGGTTCTTCGCAGTGCGCGGGTCGAATACGTGCGTCGTGACCTTGCCGTCCGCGACGACGAAGTTGCGGTAGTCGCCGCTCGTGCACAACGCGCGGTCGGCAAGCGGCACGATCTCGAGCGACTGCTCCGCGCCGACGCTCGCGTTCTGCGGATCGACGATGCCGATGCGCCACGGCTGGCCGTCAGGCCGCACGCCGCGACACGTGACTTCGCCGGTGATGTCGAGCATGAAGTTCGTGACGCCGAGGCCCGCGAGCTCGTGCACGAGCGTGTCGGCGACGAGCCCTGCGACGAGGCCGTCGAGGTCCAGCTCCACGTCGGGCCGCGACTTCGCGACCTTGTCCGGAGCCACGCGGCTCACGTCGCGCCAATCGACGCGCGCGCGAGCGGCGGCGACGGTCTCCGGCGTCGGCGCCACGCCGGTCCGCTTCTGCTCGCGGTAGAGGTCGAGGAGCGGCTTCACCGTCGGGTCGAACGCGCCTTCCGTGACGCGCGCGATCTCGCGCGCGAGTTGCACCGCGTCGCAGAAGATCACGGTCGCTCGGAACGGCTCCGTGCTCGCGTGCGCGTTGAAGGCCGCGATCTCGCTGTCCTTGCGCCAGTTGCTGAACGTCGCGTCGGCGGCGGCGAGTTGCTGCTGCAGCAGCTTGCCGACCTCGGCAGGACCGGCTCCGCCGTGCCACTTGAGCCGGTACTCGGAGCCCATCGTCGGGCCGTGCAGTTCGTGGAGTTGCGGCGGCGCAGCGCGCTTGTCGCCGCACGCCGCGAGCGCAACCAGCAGGACGATCGGGAACAGGCCGATGCAGCGCATGCCGCCGAGACTACCTCCCCACAAAGCAAAACGGACCGGCGCGATGCCGGTCCGTCTCGTTCGCTCGCGATCTGCTCCGGCGATCAGCCGCCGAAGTCGTCGAACGCGATCATGTTCTTCTCGACGCCCAGGTCGTCGAGCATCTTGAACACGGCGCTGTTCATCATCGGCGGTCCGCAGAGGTAGAACTCGATCTCGTCGACGTTCTCGTGGTTCTTCAGGTAGTTGTCGAACACGACCTGGTGGATGAACCCCTTGAAGCCGGTCCAGTTGTCCTCAGGCTGCGGCTCGCTCAACGCGACGTTGTACTTGAAGTTCGGGAACTGCTTCTCGATCGCCTCGAACTCCTCGGTGTAGAACATCTCGCGCTTGCTGCGCGCGCCGTACCAGTAGGAGACCTTGCGCGTCGTCTTCTCCGTGTGGAACAGGTGGAAGATGTGGCTGCGCAGCGGGGCCATGCCTGCGCCACCGCCGATGTAGATCATCTCGCGCTTCGTGTCCTTGATGTGGAACTCGCCGTACGGGCCCGAGATCGTGATCTTGTCGCCCTTCTTGAGCGAGAAGACGAACGACGAGCAGATGCCGGGCGGCAGGTCCATGCGCTTCGGCGGCGGAGTGGCGATGCGGATGTTGAGCATCACCATGTTTCCTTCGGCCGGGTGGTTCGCCATCGAGTAGGCGCGGAAGACGGGCTCGGGGTTGTTGGCCACGAGGTCCCACAGCTTGAACTTGTCCCAGTCGCCGCGGAACTTCTCGGCGACGTCGAAGTCCTTGAACTTGAGGTTCTGGTAGGCCGGGACGTCGATCTGGATGTAGCCGCCGGACTGGAAGTCGATCACCTCGCCAGGCGGCAACGCGACCTTCAGTTCCTTGATGAACGTGGCGACGTTGTCGTTGCTGGTGACCGTGCACTCCCACTTGCGGATGCCGAACACCTCGTCCGGCACCTTGACCTTCATCGGGCCACGGACCTTGACCTGGCACGCGAGACGCCAGTGCTCCTTGGCCGCGCCACGCGAAATGTGCGTGCGTTCGCTCGGCAGGATGTCGCCGCCGCCCTCGAACACCTGGCACTTGCACATCGCGCAGGAGCCCTTGCCGCCGCATGCGGACGGCAGGAACAGCTTCTGCTGCGACAGCGCCATCAGCAGGTTGGTGCCAACGTCGACTTCCGGCGAACGGCTCGGGTCGTCGTTGATGAGCAGCTTGACCTTGCCCTTACGGACCAGCTTCTTCTCGCAGAACATCAACACGGCCACGAGGAGCACGATGACTCCGGTGAGCGCGGCGACGCCGGTAAGGATGGTGGTGAACATGGCTCAGATGCCGCTGAAGGTCATGAACGCCATCGCCACGAGACCCGTGGTGATGAAGGTGATGCCCAGGCCCTTCAAGGGCGCAGGGATGTGCGCCGTGCGCATGCGCCAGCGGATCGCGGCCATGCTGATGATCGCGAGCGCCCAGCCTGCGCCGGAGCCGAAGCCGTAGGTCACGGCCTGCGCGAAGTCGTACTTGCGCTCCACCATGAACAGCGACCCACCGAGGATCGCGCAGTTCACGGCGATCAGCGGGAGGAAGATGCCGAGCGCCGCGTAGAGCTTGGGGCTGAACTTGTCGACGGCCATCTCGACCACTTGCACGACGGCGGCGATCGACGCGATGAAGGTGAGGAACTGCAGGTAGCCGAGATCGCTCTCGGGGAACCCAGCCCAAGCCAGTGCGCCTTCACTGAGCACATAGGTCTGCAGGGCCCAGTTCATCGGCACCGTGAGCGCCTGCACGAACACCACTGCGATGCCGAGGCCGATCGCAGAGTCGACGCGCTTGCTGACGGCCAGGTAGCTGCACATTCCGAGGAAGAACGACAGCAGGATGTTCTCGACGAAGACCGAGCGCATGAAGACGCTCGGGAGCGATTCGTCACTGAAGAAAGCGAGCATCGAAACCATGGTTCACTTCTCCGAGTAGCCCGAGATCGAGCGCTGGATCCAGACGATCACGCCGAGCAGCAAGAACGCGCCCGGGGCCAACACCATCAAGCCGTTGTTGACGTAGCCGGCCTGGTAGACCGACTGCGGGATGACCTCCATGCCGAGCAACTTGCCCGAGCCGAGGATCTCGCGGATCGCGCCGACGATGGCGAGGATCCACATGTAGCCCAGGCCGTTGCCGATGCCGTCCAAGAAGCTGCGCCACGGCGGATTGGCCATCGCGTAGGCCTCGAGGCGCCCCATCACGATGCAGTTCGTGATGATCAGCCCGACGAAGACCGACAGCTGCTTGCTGAGGTCGAACATGTAGGCCCGCAGCAACTGGTCGAACACGATCACCACGCCCGACACGACGACGAGCTGGACGATGATGCGGATCTTGTTCGGGATGAGGTTGCGCAGCGTCGAGATGATCACGTTCGCGAGCGCGGTCACGAACGTCACGCCGATGCCCATCACGAGCGCCTTGTCGAGACGCGTGGTCACAGCGAGCGCGCTGCAGATTCCCAGGACCTGGAGCGCGATGGGGTTGTTGTCCCAGAGCGGATCCTTGATGGCCCTCAACTCCTCCTTGCCGAACAGGGAGGTCTTCTTGACTGGCGGGGTAGCGGTAGCCGTCATGATGGATTCTCCGTCCTGCCTACTTCTTCAGCGACGCGAGGTAGCCCTCGAACGCCGTCAGGTCTGCGAGCACGAACTTGGTGATGCCGTTGCTCGTGATGGTCGCGCCCGAGAGTCCGTCGACCTTGTGCGCCTTCTCGGCAGGGACCTTGTCGTCGACCTTGCCCTTCTTGACCTCGATGCCGACGAGCTTCTGTTGCTCGTCGCGGATCGACTTGCCCTTCCACGTGGCGCACCACTCCGGGTTCTCGCACTCGCCGCCGAGACCTGGGGTCTCGCCGTGCTTGTAGAAGGTCACGCCACGAACGTGCTCCAGGTCGCTCTCGAGCGCGAGGTAGCCGTAGATCGTCGACCACAGGCCCTTGCCGGAGATCGGCAGGATCACAGATTCGAGCTTGCCTGCCTGGTCTACGGTCGTCGCCACGACGCGGAAGCGCGAGGCGGCGGTCCTGTCGGCCTTGTCTTTCTCGGCAGCCTCCTTGTTCATCTGGGCGGCGTCCTTCGACGACTTGCCCGCAAGGACCTCGCCCGTCTTCGTGTTGATGACAGCCTCCTTCACGCGGTCGACGTAGAGCTGCTTGAGCTCCGCCACCGTGCGCGTGTCCCCAGCGGACGCAAGGCCCGCGGCCATCATCACGTTCTTCTGGCGGTCGAACTCGGCGGCCTCGTCCTGGATCGGCTTCAGCGAGTTCGCGGTCAGCGCCAACGCTGCGCTCATCACGATGCAGACGCCGATCGCAAACCCCATCACGTATCCGTTGCTGCTCGTGTTCATGCGCGTGCGAGCCTCCGCTTGATGTTGGCCGAAACGAGGAAGTGGTCGATGGTCGGCGCGAACGCGTTCATCAACAGGATCGCGAGCATCGTGCCCTCGGGATACGCCGGGTTGATGGCGCGGACCAGGACCGTCACGAAGCCGACGAGGATGCCGTAGATCCACTTGCCCGTGCTGGTCTCCGGCGACGAGACGGGATCGGTCGCCATGAAGACGATGCCGAACAGGAATCCACCGCAGAGCAGGTGCTCCCACGGCGCCAGCGAGATCGGGCCGGTCGTCGCCCCGCTGAGGGTCTTCATCAGGAACGCGCTGGCCAAGAGGCCGATCACACCGCCCAGCATCACGCGCCACGAACCGACGCCCGTGACGATGAGCCAGAACGCGCCGATCAGCACCGCGAGCTTGCTCATCTCGCCCGCGCTGCCCGGGATGTTGCCGAAGAAGAGGTTCTCGTGGCTGTAGACCTGGGCGAGGGCGTCGCTGGCCCCGATCGTCGAGGACTTGATCACGGCCAGCGCCGTGGGCGCCGAGTAGCCGTCGACGAGGTTGCTCGTCACGCCGCCGTTGCCAGCCACCCACACCGTATCCCCCGACATCTGCGCGGCGAACGCGAAGAACAGGAACGCGCGAACGAGCATCGCCGGGTTGAAGATGTTCATGCCCGTGCCGCCGAAGACCTCCTTGCCGAGGATCACGGACAGCGCGACGCCGATCGCCAGTTGCCACAGCGGGATCGACGCGGGGACGATCAGCGCGATGAGCATGCCGGAGACGAGGTAGCCCTCGCTGACCTCTTCCTTGCGGATCACCGAGAACGTCATCTCGATGCCGAGGCCGACGCCGTAGCTCGTGATCAGGATCGGCAGCATGCGCTGCAGTCCGAACACGACCTTGTCGAAGGCCGACACCGCCGCGAGGTCCGGCGCGCCGAGGATCGACTGGAGCCAGCCGAGCGTGTAGCCGCCAGCATCCATCTTGCCCGACTTCATCACCGACTCGATCGCCGCGAAGTGCTGGGCACCGGCGTTCCAGATCGCCCAGAGGAGACACGGCAGCATCGCGAGGATGACCGTGTTCATCACGCGCTTCAGGTCCACGTAGTCGCGGACGTGCACGCCAACCTTGCCGGCGCGGAAGTCCGGGGCGAACAGGAAGGTCTCGAACGCGTCGAACAGCGGCCACACCTTGTGCAGCTTGCTGCCGGGCTCGTGATAGAGCGTCTTCTGCTTCTCGATCAGGTTGCGCAGGAACTGCACGGCTCAGCCCTCCCTCTCGTACATGTCCAGACCTTGGCGCACGATGGCGCCCACGTCGATCTTGCACGGATCGACGAACGTACACAGCGCGACGTCCTCCTCGGTCACCTCGAGCAGGCCGAGCTTGACGGCCTCCTCGATGTCGTTGGCTTGGATCGCGCGGACGAGGTAGCTCGGGTAGATGTCGAGCGGCGTCACGCTCTCCCAGCTGCCGATGTTGACGATCGGGCGGTGGCCGCCATTGAGGCGCGCGTCGAGCACGTATTCCTTCTTGGGCATCAGCCAGCTGAACACGCTGCGGCTCGCGCTGAGCTTGCCGAACTGCGGCAACGCCCAACCGAAGAGGTCGCGCTTGCCGGTGCCCTCGGGCATCACGGTGACCGTCGCCGCGCGCAGCGGCAGGAAGTCCGTCGGCGCGAGCGCGGCGCCGTTCAGCACCGTGCCGCCGAGGATGCGGACGTCGCCCTTCGGCGCTTCGCCGCCAAGCACCGTCGTGAGCGGCGCGCCCTGGCGCACGCGGAAGTATTTGCGAGCCGGAGCCTCGCTGCCGCCGACGGCGACCACGCGCTTGCACGGATAGCGGCCCGTGCGCGCCCACTCGCCGATCAAGGCGACGTCCTGCGCGCGCACGGCGATCGCCTTCTCCGACTGCTTGAGCGGACGGATGTGCGCGATATGCGTGCCGACGAGTCCCGCGGGGTGCGGCCCGGCGAACTCATGGACCTCGACGCCCTGCAGCGAACGGAGATCCGCGTTGTGCTCGCCACCGGCGCGCACCGAGACGTAGACCTTGCCTTTCGTCAGACACTTCAGCGCGTCGACGCCGGCCTGCAGGTTTTCCTTCTGGCCGCGCGTCGCGAAGGCCGGATCGGCCGCGAGCGGCTCGGTGTCCATGCCGTTCACGAAGATCGCGACCGGATCGATGTCCTGCGTCGGCATCTTGCCGACCGGACGCTGCACGAGCATCGGCCAGAGTCCGGCCGCCTGCATCGCGTCGACCATCTGCTCGCGCGTGGCGTTCTTCGGCGCCTTCGGCGATGCGAAGAACTCGTCCTTCGGATCGACCTTGATGACGACGCGCAGCAGGAAGCGACGCGCGCCGAGTTCGACCTTCTCGACCGTGCCGGTGGCCGGCGAGCACCACGTGGTCTTGCGGTCGCGCTTGTCGAGGAACAGCGGCTGTCCCGTCGTGACGCGGGCGCCTTCCTTCACCAGGGCCTTGGGCTTGATGCCCGGAAACTCCGCTGTCTCGACGGCGACGAACTGCGGTTCGCTGGCGTCGACCAGCGCAAGCTCGGGCCGCCCGCTCAAGCGGACGTCGAAACCTCGACGGATCGTGTGGGTCGTCATCAGGGGGGTCTTGGATCGAAGGGTCACGCGGGACGCGCGCTGCTCACGGGCAGGCGCGGCCGTGGTCCGAAGCGGGGCCATCCGCAGCCGTCCGGCCGCAGCGAGAGCAGTTGCCGTCCTTGTTCATCCCCCCGCACGAGCCGGAGAGCCGCCGGCCCGACACGGCCAACAGCACGACGGCCAGCACCGGGACGGAGAAGACGAGGATGGGCAACAGCAGGTTCGACACAGGTCCGCGCTCGGATTTTTCGAGCGAGCAGGTTAGCGAGCGAGGGTTCCGTTTCGAGGGGAAATACGGCATGCCACTAGGGGCTGGATGCGGGCCTCATGACGTTTTGATGCTGCGATCGGGCGATCCCGGCAACCGGCTCGCGACGAGGTCGGCCCAGCCGGCCAGCGTGTTGCAGTTCTGCAGCGACACGTCCTCGTCGCGGATGGCGACGCCGAACTGCCGCTCGACGAACTCGATCACCTCCACCACGCCGGCGGAGTCGACGATGCCCGACGTCACGAGCGGCGTGTCCGCCTCGAGCCCGTCCTCGCGGCCGTCGCGGAACCACTGCGCCACGAACGTGCGCAGCTCGGCGAGCGCCTTCTGGCGCGTGGGCTCGGGGGTGGCCGTCATCGGGGGCGAACATCATGCAAACGCGCCCGCCGGTGGTCCACCCTGAGTTGCGGCGCGGAACGAGGAACGGCGCCGAGGCTGGCGCGCGAGGCGGGCTTCGGGTCGAGTGCGCCCGTGGCTGACCCCGAGGCCCCTCCGCTCCCGCGCAAACCGGGCCGCAGCTTCGCGCGCGGCGTCTTCCTGCTCGCGCTGCCGCCGCTGGCGATCGCGCTGCTGCCGTTCTGGGCCGACGCGCACTGGACCTTCGACCTCGCCTCGCATTTCGCGCTGCCGTGCATGGCGGCGCTGCTCGGCGCGGCGGCGCTCATGCTGCTCTGCCTGCGCGTGCGCTCCGCCGTGCTGCTCCTCGCGGCGGCTTCCCTGCCCGCCTACGCGCTCGCGCCGCTGTATCTGCCGTCGGCAACAGGCGCGTTGCGCGCGGATGGCCCCCGCCTGCGCGTGGCGATCGCGAACGCCTACGTCGGCAACCGCTCGCCGCAGCGCCTTCGCGCGTGGATCGAGCAGGAGGACCCCGACGCATTCGCGGTGCTCGAATACACGAAGGAACACCAGCGAACGCTCGCGCCGCTGCACGCCCGCTACCCGCACCGGATCGAGGCGAGCGAGGAGAGTCCGTTCGGCATCGCACTGTTCAGCAAGCTGCCGCTGCTCGAACCGCGCCGGACGTCGCTCGGCGCGCCGTTCTCGACCGCGCTGTTCGCCGTCGTGGAATGGAACGGCGCGCGGCTCGGCGTCATCGCGGCGCACCCGCCGCCCCCGATCTCCGCGGACTACGCACGCATGCGCGACCTCGGACTCGCGCAACTCGCGAACGAGGCGACGCGCCTGCCGCCCGCTCGCATCCTGCTCGCGGACTGCAACGCCACGCGCTGGAGCAAGCCGATGCGCGAAGCGATGGAGGCTGCTGGCCTGCGCGATTCCGCGGAATGCTTCGGTTTCCAGGGCTCCTGGCCCGCGCGGCTGCCGTGGCCGCTTCGCTTGCCGATCGACCACGTGCTCGTCTCCGACGACCTCGCGGTCACGCGTCGCGAACTGGGGCCGGACGTGGGATCGGACCACCTGCCCGTGGTCGCGGAGATCGCGATCGTCGATGGTCGGGCGCAAGCTGCGCAGCCGCCGAGCCGTCGTTGATCGCGGGCGTCATCGCGATGACGACTCGGGATGCTGCGATGCGCCGAGTCGTCGCACGCCGTCGCCGCGCGCAAGCAACCGGCGCGAAGGAATGGCGGGAGTGCATGGGAATCGAACCCACCGGGAGCCACGCAAGGCGACCCCCCACAGGTTTTGAAGACCAGGCCGAACACCAGCTCGGATGCACTCCCGCGCGTGAGGATCGGACCTGAGCAGCGTCGGAGGGTTGCACAGCGCGGTCAAGCGAGCGTTCGCGCATCCGCATCGCCGAGCCGACTGAGGCGTCCCAAAGGCTTCCGTGCCCTGTCCCCCGTTGCCCTCTGCGCCCTCGTCCGGCAACATCCTCGCCCCAACATGCAAGTCTCCGCCCTCGAACTCCGACCTGGCACCCTCGTCCGCTACGAAGGCCGCATGGCCACCGTGATCTGGTGGAACATCCTGCGCAACGACCGCCGCGCGTTCGTGCAGATGCAGATCAAGGACCTCGAGACCGGTCGCATGACCGAGCTCAAGGAACACACCGACTCGAAGTGGGAAGTGCTCGACAAGGAAGAAGTCGACCTGACGCACTCGTATCGCGACGGCCAGGAAGAGGTCTTCTACAACGAGTCCGGCGAAGAGGTCCGCTGCGCGATCGCAGCCGCCGAGGACGCGCTCTACTGGCCGGCGGAGAGCTACAAGGGCCTCTACGTCGACAACAAGCTCGTCGCGGTCTCGGCGCCGCGCTTCTCGATCCTCAAGATCACCGAGACCGCGCCCCCGATGAAGGGCGGCGGCTCGGGCCAGAAGGACGCGGTGCTCGAGAACGGCGCGAAGGTCAAGGTCGGCCTGCTGTGCGACGTCGGCGACCGGGTCCGCATCGAGACCGAGACGAAGGAATTCCGCGAGCGCGTCACGGACTGATGTCGTAGCGGCGCCGCGGCGTCGCCACATCCATGCTCGCAATCGTCGAAGAGCCGAACTGGCTGCTCCAGCTCGGCAGCATCGTCCTTCTCGACCTGCTGCTCGCCGGTGACAACGCGATCGTCATCGCGATGGCCGTGCGCATCCTGCCGGAGAAGGAGCAGCGACTCGGTCGCCTCTGGGGCACGTTCGGCGCAGTCGCGTTGCGCGTGCTGTTCCTGGCGCTCGCGTCCTGGCTGCTCGCGATCCCCTACCTGCGCGCCGCCGGCGGCGTGCTGCTGCTATGGATCGCCTACAAGCTGCTCGCGCCGCAGCACCACGGCCCGGTCGAAGGCGGCGGCGAGACCGACGCGGTGCGCGCCGGCCGCAACCTGCGCGACGCGATCCGCGTGATCATCCTCGCCGACGTGTCGATGAGCATCGACAACGTGCTCGCGGTGACGGGCGCCGCAGAAGGGCATCTCGGCATGGCCGCGCTCGGCATCGGCCTGTCGATCCCGATGGTGATCTGGGGCAGCGCGCTGCTGTCCAAGATCATGCAGAACCACCGATGGATCGTCTGGTTCGGCGGCGGGATCCTCGGCCACGTGTCCGGCGTGCTCATCCTCGAAGAGCCCGAGTTCGCGAACTGGTTCGGCCACCCGGAGAAGCCGGGTTGGCACCCGATGCCACTCGCGTTGTTCGCGGCGTTCACTGCGTTCGGCGCGTTCGGGCACAAGCTCTCGAAGCGCGGCGCGGGGTCGGCAGCGCACTGAGACGCGAGACGACGAGCGGGAACGCCCCCCCCCACAGCAGGCTCGTGTTCCGCACTCGGCGACGACGCGGTCGCGCTGCGCGTCAGAGCTTTCGCGGCGCCACCACCGACACCAGCGCGCCCGTCGCGACGCACACGACGCAACCGATCAGGTTGTACCAAAGGAACGCGAACTGCATCGTCGCGTGCACGACGGCGATCGCGCCGAGGCCCGTGAGCAGGCCCGCCGTCGCGGCGACACCGCCGGCGCGCGGCACCGCCAGCGCGAGCACAAACACGCCGAGGATGCTGCCGTAGAAGAACGAGCCGACTTCGTTGACCTTCTCGAGCAAGGGGCCGTCGCCGAACTGCACGGCGGCGGCGGTCGCAGCGACGCCCCAGCCCGCCATCACGAGCTTGCTCGTGCGCAGCGAACCCTGCTCGCTCGCCGTCGGCGCGAGCCAACGACGGTGGAAGTCGACCATCGTCGCGGCGGTCAACGAACTGAGCGCCCCCGCAGCGCTGCTGATCGCGGCCGCGAAGATCGCGGCGACGAGCAGGCCGAGCACGGGCTTGGGCATCTCCGAGAACAGGAAGCGCGGGAACACGTAGTTGCCGTCGCCAGGCGTCTTGAACTCCTCGCCGCGCGCCTTCGCTGCCGCACGTTCGTCGTCGAACAGCGCGTCGCGCGCCGCCTTGCGCGCAGCCGCCGCGCGCTTCGTCGCATCGCGATACGGCGCGGCCGCGGCCTCGCCGTCCACGCCGCCCGCGGCAACGCGCGCCATCAGTTGCTTGCGCAACGCGCTCGCCTCAGCGTGCTCGTTCCGCGCCGCGTCGAAGCGCTCGCGCGCCGGCCCCTGCAACGACGCCGCCCGCGCTTCGTGCGCCGGGTCGTAGAGCAGCGGCTCGTCGCCCGCCGCACGATGCAGGAACAACAAGCCGCCGAGCAACAGCACGACGAGTTGCAGCGGGACCTTCGTGAACGCGGACATCAGCAGCGCGCGCCGCGACGCGTCCTGCGACTTGCTCGTCAGGATGCTCTGCACCTGCGACTGGTCGCAGCCGAAGTAGCTCAGGAACAGGAAGAACGTGCCGAACAGCCCGTTCCACAGGTTGTACTTGTCGGCCCAGAAGGAACCGCTCGCGCTCTCGCCGACCAAGGCCGGCACGTAGCTCCAGACCGGATCATGCGTCTCGACGGCGTTGAGCTTGCCCGCGGCGCCGAGCGCACGCAGCGCGCCCGACAAGCCCATCTCTCCAGCGACATCGACGAGCAACACCGTGATGCACGCGACGATGCCGAGCACGATGATCGCCATCTGCTTGACGTCGGTCCACACGACGCCGCCGACGCCGCCGACGACGGTGTAGGCCGTCGTCAACAGGCCGGTCACCCAGACGGTCACGGTGATGTCGAGCCCCGTCATCGCCGAGAACACGACCGCGGGCGCGTAGAGCACGACCGAGAACGCGAGGCACCGCGACAGCAGGAACGCGAGGCTCGTCAACGCGCGCGTCGACGGCGAGAACCTTCGCTCGAGGAACTCGTAGGCCGTCAGCACCGGGCTCTTGCGGTACATCGGCACGAACCACACGCACAGCACGACCATCGCGAACGGCAACGCGAAGTAGAACTGCACCCACTCGAGGCCGTTCTCGTAGCCCATGCCGACGCCGCCGATCAGCGTGATCGCCGACAGCTGCGTCGCCATCACCGAAAGGCCCGCAGCCCACCATGGGATCGAGCGCCCCGCGGCGAAGAACGCGTCCATCGTCTTCGCGCCCGCCGTGCGACGGACGCCGTCCCAGATCGTGTAGAGCGTGACGACGGCGAACACCGCCCAGGCGACCCAGTTCATGCGACGCGCCCCGGCTCGAATGCGGCCGACAGCCACCACAGCAGCGCGATGACGAGCACCGCGCAGGCGCAGACGAGCGCGTAGGTCTTCGGCCAGCTGCCGAGCGGCGGCCGCTCGGCCTCGCCTTCGGTCGGCGTCGCAGGAGGATGGTTCACGGGTTGCGCATCATGGCACGCGCCCACGCCCGCGGTCACGGCAGCATCGACAACAACGTCGCCGCGGGCACGACGCACGGGTCGTGGCGCGAGAACGGGTCGGCGTCGACGTAGGGCATCTCGACCACCGCCTGGAATGCATGCGGCGCATCGATCTGGCGCTGGAAGCGGTCGAGGAAGCACAGCGAGCTCGCAACGAACGACACGACTTCGTCTCGTCGCGCAGCCCCCATCCGTCGAGCGACGCCTCAGCCGATGCGCATCGAAGCAGCACCGGCGCGAGGCTCAGCAACGGGAACGATTCCGTCTCGATCGCATCCGGAACGCGCTCGCCGAGGAGCAGAGCAGGGCCCGTGGGCGACCGGACCGTTTCCGCATGCGTCGTAAGATGGTCCGGACCGTTTTACGACGGGCACGAAAACGGTCCGCCCGCTGCGCGCAGGACGATCCGCGGAGTTGGCACCACAAACCTCGACACCGTCGGCCCTTGCGCCACTGCGCCAGCCCGCCCGCTGCGTCAGGCCTTCTCCAACCGCGCGCCTTGCGGCGTGTCGACGATCTTCCAGCCGGCGCGCGCGATCTGGTCGCGGACGGCGTCCGCCTTGGCCCAGTCCTTCTGCTTCTTGGCGTCCTGCCGCTGCTGCAGCAACGCCTGCAACTCCGCCGGCGCGCCGTCCTCGATAGCCTTGGGCTCCTCGCCGAAGCACGCGAGCACGTCCTCGACGCGCGCGAAGAACTGCAGCGCGCGCACGCACGACGCGACGGTCGGCTGCGCCTTGTTGCACTCGGATGCGAACTCGAACACGACGCCGAGCGCCTCGCTGACGTTGAGGTCTTCCTGCATCGTCGCGGTGAACCTCGCGTCGGCCTGCGCGGTCGCAGCCGCGAGATCCACGGTGCCAGCGGCCTCGTGGCCGCCGCCGATGCGCACGAGCCGTTGCCGGCACTGCTGCACGCGCGCGATCGCCGCGCGCGCCTCGTCGAGGCCCTTCAGCGTGAAGTTGAGCTGCTGGCGGTAGTGGCCGCGCACGAGCGCGAAGCGCAGCTCGAGCCCGGTGTAGCCCTTCTTCAGCACGTCCTGCACGGTGAAGAAGTTGCCGAGGCTCTTGCTCATCTTCTTGTTGTCGACGAGCAGGTGACGCGCGTGCATCCAGATCGACACGAACTGCTTGTGCGTGTGCGCCTCGGTCTGCGCGATCTCGCACTCGTGGTGCGGGAACATGTTGTCCTCGCCGCCCGTGTGGATGTCGATCTGGTGGCCGAGGTAGTGCGAAGACATCGCCGAGCACTCGATGTGCCAGCCGGGGAAACCGCGCATTCCTCCGCGGAACGGCGCGTCCCACTGCATCTGGTGCTTGGCGTCGGTCTTCCACAGCGCGAAGTCGCGCGGGTCCTTCTTCTTCTCGTTGACCGCGACGCGCGCGCCTTCCTCGAGTTCGTCGATGACCTTGCCCGACAGCTTGCCGTAGTCGGGGAACTTCGCGATCTCGAAGTAGACGTCGCCGTTGTCGACCTGGTACGCGACGCCTTTCTGCAGCAGGTCGTCGATGATCACGCCCATCTGCGCGATGAAGTCCGTCGCGCGCGGCATGTGGTGCGGCATGCGCACGTGCAGGAGCCGCTGGCACTCGTGGAACTCGTCCTCGTATTGCTTCGCGATCTCCCACGCCGTGCGACCGGTCTTCTTCGACGCGGCTTCCATCTTGTCTTCGCCGGACTCGATGTCGTCGTTGGTCAGGTGCCCGACGTCGGTCACGTTCATGACCTGCGTGACCTGGTAGCCTTGGTCCTCGACGAAGCGCCGCAGCACGTCCGCGAACAGGAAGCTGCGGAAGTTGCCGATGTGCGGGCTGCTGTAGACCGTCGGCCCGCAGTGGTACATCGTGACCTTGCCCGGCGAGAGCGGGCGCAGTTCGTCGAGGCGGCGGGTCAGCGAGTTGTAGAGGCGGATCGGCATCGGAGGCGCGCAGCGTGGCGCGATGCGCGGCGGGGCGCAAGCGGACGCAAGGCGAGGCCTGTCATGCCCAGACGTCGAACTCGCCGCCCCGCTCCGCCGCCGCTACAAAGTCCGGCGTGCCAGCCCCCGGCGACAACCCGACCCGCGACGACACGGAGAAGCAGCCCGCACCGCTCCCAGCTGCCACGCCGCCCGGCCTGCTGATGGCCGGCCGCTTCACGCTGCTGCAGGAACTCGGCAGCGGCTCGTCGGGCACGGTCTACCGCGCGCGGCTCTCGTCGCCGTACGGCGGGCTCGACAAGGGCGCCGAGGTGGCGGTGAAGTTCTTGCGCCAGGACCGGCTGCAGGACCCGAAAGCGAAGTCGCGGTTCGTCGCCGAAGGCCAGCTCGGGCAAAGCGTGCGGCACGCGAACGTCGCGGCGATCCACGGCGTCGAGACGTTGTCGGTGCTCGGGCTCGAGGCGACCTATCTCGTGATGGAGCTCGCGCGCGGCACGACGCTGCGCAAGTTCCTGCAGCAGCAAGGGCCGCCGGTCGAGGACCTCACACGCCGCATCGGCCGCGATGCGGCCCTCGGCCTGCAGGCGCTGCATCGGCGCGGCGTCGTGCACCGCGACATCAAGCCGGAGAACCTCGTCCTCACCGAGCAGGGCGAAGTGAAGATCGTCGACCTCGGGCTCGCGCGGCCGTTCGGCGAAGCGGGCTCGGGCCGCGGCAGCGCGGGCAGCAGCGGATCCAGCAGCGGCGGCGTGCGCGGCACGTCGTCGGGCAGCCGCGGCGTCGGTGGCAGCGTCGCCTACACCTCGCCCGAGGCGTTGCAGGGCCGCGCCGTCGGACCGCAGAGCGACCTCTACGCGCTCGGCGTCGTGCTGTTCGAAGTCGCGACCGGCCGCCATCCGTTCGCGCACTGCCTGTCCGCGGACGAAGTGATCCACGCGCACCTGCACGAAGCGCCGCCGCGCCCTTCGCACTGGCGCCCGCGCATCTCGCCGTTGCTCGAGCAACTGCTGTTGGAGCTCTTGCAGAAGGACCCCGCTGCGCGCCCGCGCGACGCAGCAAGTGTCGCGAAGATCCTGCAACAGGGCGAAGCGTCGGACTGGTGGCAGGAGCACGAGGAGCGCGCGCCGGCGCTCGCGTCGGGCCGACGCCTGCAACGCATGCGCCGCCCCGCGGACACGCCGTTCTTCGGCCGTCGCGACGAACTGACGCTGCTGCATCGGCAACTCGCCGCCGCGCGTTCGGGCAAGGGCCGCGCGCGCTGCATCGGCGGCCCGCAAGGCATCGGCCGCCGTCGTCTGCTCGACGAAGCGATGACGCAGTGGCTGCAGAAGGAGCAAGGGCTCGTCTACCTCGGCGGCGAAGCGGACCCGGGGCTCGGCCACGCGGAACCGTTCGCGAGCGCGCTGCTCGACTGGCTCCTGCGCGGCGACGGCATCGATTCGCCGCAGGCGACCGCACGCGCCGAAGCGCGCGCGCGCGACGAGTTCGACCTCGACGACGCCGACGCCGCGGCGCTGATCGCGGTCGCGGCCGGCCTGAGCCAGGAAGAGCCCGAAGTGCGCGCCAACCGGCTCGCGAACGCGCTGCTGTCGTTGCCGAAGAAGGGCCGCACCCTCGTGGTGCGCGTCGACGCCGCCGACCGTCTCGACACGTCGGGCCGCCTCGTGCTGCAACGATTGTCGCGCGACCTCGCGCGCCGCCACATGCTTCTGCTCGTCACCGCGGGCCCCGACTGGCAACCGCCGGACGGGATGGAGCGCATGGACCTGCACGGCCTCGACGAGGCTTCGTTCCTGGCGCTCGGCCGCGCGCTGTTCGCGACCGGCCGCTCGCCGGACGAACAACTGAAGGCAGCGCACGCGACGTTCAGCGGCAGCCCCGGCAACCTCATCGAGGCGCTCGAGCACCTCGTGCAGAACGACGCGCTGTTCGGCCGCCCCGGCGACTACCACGGCCTCGATCGCGACGCCGAGCTGCGGCCCGCGCCCCACCACCTCCAGCGCTTCGAGCAACGCGTGCAGCGCATGCCGCAGGCGCATCGCCGCACGCTCGCGGCCGCGGCGGTGCTCGGCGCGCGGTGCTCGCTGTCGGACCTCGTCGCGTTGACGGGCAGCGCCGAGCTCCAGGTGCTGGAGACCCTGTCGCTGTTCCGTGGCCGCGTTCTGCGCGCGCAGGGCGGTGAAGTCGCGTTCCGGCATCGCGACTTCCAGCAGGCGTTGCTGCGGCAGATCGATCCGCAGGAACGGCAAGCGCTGCACAAGCGCGCCGCCGAGGTGTTCGAGCAACGCGGCAAGCCGGCGCTGGAGATCGGCATGCACCGCTCGCAGGCGCTCGACCACGAAGGCTGCGTCGAACCGCTGCTCACAGGCCTCGCCGAGATCGTGCGCGCCGGCAGCCGCCGCACGAGCTTGCGAATCGCAGCGCGCCTCGCGGTGCACATGCAGCACCTGCAGCCGGGCGAGCAGAAGATGCGCGCGCAGCTGCGGCTCCTGCTGCTGTCGGCGAAGGCGCGACGCAACGCGTTCCAGTCGCAGGCCGCGGCGGAGCAGTTCCGCGCGGCGGACGGGCTCGCGCGCGAGCTCGGCGACCGGATGTCGAGCGGCGAGGCGCTCACGGGGCTCGCCGGCGCGACGTTCGACCTCGGCCACCTCATGCAGGCGATCCTACTGCTCGAGAACGCGCATGCGGAGCTCGACGGTCCGAGCGAGCCGCGCGCGCGCACGCTCGCCGCGGACGCGCACGCGCTGCACGGCCGCATCCTGCTCTACCTCGGCGAGTCGGACGACGGCCTGCGCCACATCCAGGCGGCGTTGCGGCTGTTGCCCGAGGACGAGCTCGAACGCCAGCGGCACCTGCAGATCGACCTCGCGCGCCTCGAGGCGCTGCGCCACCACTACCCCACGGCGCTGAAGACGCTGTCGAAGGTCGACGACCGCAAGACGAAGCACCTGCCGCGCGTGCACATGCGCATGCGGCTCTACCGCGGCCAGTTCCGCACGGTGCTCGGCGACGAGGACGCGGCGCAGGACCTTCGCGTTTGCATCCAGGAGGCGGAGCGGCTGTCGCTGTGGGCCTACGCGGCGCGCGCGCGCATCTTCCTCGGCGAACGCGCGTTCTTCGCAGGGCGCGACGACGACGCGAAGAAGGAGTTCTCCGTGGGCCGCGAGTTCGCGCAGCGCGCGAGCGATCCGCTCGGCAGCGCGCTGGCGTCGATCCACCTGCTGCGCCTCGGCGAGGACGATCCTGCGTTGCCCAGTGCGGTCGAGCAACTCGGGCTGCCGTCGCTGCAGACCGCGCTTCTGCTCGCGCAAGGCGCGCGCAGCAAGGAGCGCGGCGACGACGCGTTCCACGCCGAGTGCGCGCAGCGCGCGCTCGACCTCTGCAACTCCGCCGACGTGCCGCTCGCGCTGCATCTTCGAGCGCTCACGATGAACGGGCTCGACGCGTCGGCGCGCGCGCTCGTGCGTTCGATCGCCGAGAAGTTCCGCGACGGCCGCACGCAACGCCGGTTCTTGCGTGCGTGGGAGAACGGCGCGCGCGTCTGAGCGAGCCATCGGCTCCACGCGCCTGCAGCGATTGCCTCGTGACCCCGCGCCTGCCGCGGAGCGATGCGAACGCATGACCGCCAAGGCTCACATCCGCAGCCGCTCGCATCGCACCCCGAGGAACGTAGACTCGTGCGTCGATGAACCGCGGGATCCTTGCAGTCGCCGCCGCAGCGTTGCTTGCGCTGGTGGCATGGGTCGCGCTCGGCGAGGCTCCGGGCGCGCCGCCGACTCCACCGGGCATCCCGCAGCTCGACGGCAACGAGAACGAGCGCCCCAGCCCATCCGTCGTCGACGCCGTCGACGCGGAAGCCGAGCGCAACGACGTCGCGCTGCTGACGGGGCCGATCGCAGCGCCCGACGACATCGACGCGAGCGGACTCGGGACGTTGCGCGTTCGCGTGGCGCGCACGGACGGCCGCCCGCTGCCCCACGTCACGGTGGTCGCGGCGCCGCCGTTCGTGGCGGATGCGCGACTCGACGAACGCAACTCCGTGACGGACGAGCGCGGCGAGACGACGTTCTCGCTGCCCGCAGGGCCGTACTCGCTGCGGACGTCGCTAGGCGCAGAGGCGCGCGTCGTCGTCCAAGTCGGCGGCTCGCAAGAAGTCGAACTCACGCTGCCGACATCGCCGCTCGTCCGCGGCGTGGTCGTCGACGAAGGCGGCGCGCCGGTCGCCGACGCGGAAGTGCTCGTGCTGGGCCTCACCGCGGTCGGCACGGCGCGCACGAGCGCGCGTTCGCAGACCGACGGTTCGTTCGAGCTGCCGGGCATCGGCGCGGGCCGACAGATCGCAGCGCGCAAGGAGGGGTTCGCGCCGTCCGCGCCGCAGCGCATCGAGCTCGCCGACGCGAACGCGACGACTATCACGATCCGCCTGCGGCGCGAGCACGGCTTCGTGCAAGGCATGGTCGTCACGAGCGACGGCAACCCGATCCGCGAGGCGGTCGTGTGGTTCGGGCCGCGCGACCCGACGTCGCAGCAGAAGGACGCGCCGTCGCGCGCGCGCTTCGCCGCGCACGTGGTGCGTACCGGCGACGACGGGGCCTTCCTCTCGCCACCACTGCCTCCAGGTCCGGTCGAAGTGCGCGCGGTCGCCCGCGGCCGCGCGTTGGAGTCGAGAGCCGTCGAGGTCGAAGCAGGAGCCAGCGTGGACGTCCGCATCCGGCTCGGCTCCGGCGGCATCGCGCGCGGCAAGCTGCTCCTCGCGGACGGCACGCCCGCGAAGCAGGCAATCGTCTACAGCGGTGTCCGGCGCGCGATCGGCAGCAGGCTCGCGCGCGTCGGGGCCGACGGTTCCTTCGCGCTGGATCGGTTGCCGCCCGGAGACGTCGAACTCACCGCGCTGGCGCTCGAAGCCGACGGAGTCACGCAGCAACGCGCCATCGGCCGGGTCCGCGTGCCGCAGGACGCCGTGGTCGAGTGGAACCCGACGCTCGAACGCGTGCGACGCGGCGACGTGCGCGGCCTCGCGCTGCGCGAAGACGAGACGCCGCTCGCCGGCTGGCTCGTGCTCGCGACGCCGCAAGGCCAACGACGAGGGCTCGGCACCGAGACGCTCGCGGACGGCACGTTTGCGCTGCACGGCCTGCCGCCCGGACTCGTCGACGTGACGCTGCGCCGGCCGGAGTCGGGCTGGCAGTCGTTCCCCGACGCGCGCATCGAAGGCGTGGCCGTCGACGGCGAGCCCGTGCGCATCCTGGTGCCGATGGAATCCAACGACCGCGCGACGTTGATCGGCGCCGTGCGCGACGAACAGGGCAAGCCGTGCGCCGCGACCGTGCACGTCGTATGCGCCGACGGCTCGTCCGCGCAGTATGCGACGCGGCTCGACGGCGCGTTCCGCATCGTCGGCGTGCCCCTAGGCAACGTGCGCGTGCGCGTGCTGCACGAAAGCCGACCGGCGGCGCAGCTCGGGCCGTTCGAGTTACGTGGGCTCGAGACGCGCGATCTCGGCGTCGTGACGCTTGCGCTCGGCGGCTCGGTGTTCGGCAAGCTGCTCGGCGAGAACGACGCGCCACCGCAGAACGCGACGATCCGCCTCGTCGGCGCGGGCGATCGCGACCTCGGCGCCGTCGACGTCGACGCTTCGGGATACCGCACGAGCGTGCTCGATGCAGGCCGTTACGAACTGCTCGTGCAGGCCGACAGCGTGGCCCCGTCGCGCGTGGCCGTCGAGGTGCCGCGCGGCGCCGACCGCGAGCTCGACATCCGGATGCTGCCGGGGTCGCTGCACCGGTTCCGCGTGACGACGCGCGACGAAGACGACCGCGACGCGCAGGTCTCGCTCGTCGTGTTCGGCAAGGACGGAAAGGCAACATGGGCCGCGCACCTGCCGATGGTCCAAGGCGAGGCCGAGTTCCGCGCATGGCTCGCCGATGGCGACTACGAAGCGCTGGCGCTCGGCGTGCGCGATCGCCGCGCGCGGGCGTTGTTCTCCGTGACGGCCGCGAACGCCGCCGAGGGGCCCGGGATCACGGCGCTCGAACTCTCGCCTCGCTGAGTTTGCGCCGCCGCGCGAACACGGTGAGTCCCACTCGACGGGATCGAGAGCGGATCCTGCGTCGCGAAGTCTCGGTGCGCACCGCGCGCAGCACCCCTCGACCGCGTCGCGCAGCCGTGACGTCTGCGGCACGAACACGCCACGCATTCGCCGCGTCGTCGCCGGGCCTTCGTCGCGGAGGAGCGCAAAGGGGCGAAACTCTCTTCGCACCGGACGTCCGAGCCCGTGGACACGCCATGCGGCGAGGTCGATGATCGGTGTCGCGCATGAGCTCCTCTCCCATGCTTCGTGCCGCGTCGCTCGCGTTGTGCCTGGGCCTCTCCCTCCCGGCGCAACAACCAGAGCCCGCGGCAGGTTCGCCGCGCGCGGTTTCCTACGACCGTGACGTCCGGCCAATCCTCGCGGACCGCTGCTTCTCGTGCCACGGACCGGACGAGAAGGCGCGCAAGGCCGAGTTGCGCCTCGACACGTCCGAGCACGCCACTGCGCCGCGAGAACACGGCGTCGCCATCGCGAAAGGCGATCCGTACGCGAGCGAAGCGTGGCGGCGCATCACGACCGACGACGCCGAGGATCGCATGCCGCCCGCCGACGGCGGCAAGCCGCCGCTCGACGAACGCGAACGCGAGATCGTGCGCGCGTGGATCGAGCAAGGCGCGGTCTACGAGAAGCACTGGTCCTTCGTGCCTCCGGTGCGCCCGAACGTGCCGCAGGGCGAGGCCAATCCCGTCGACGCGTTCGTGCGCCGCGAGCTCGCAGCGAACGGGCTCGACACGAGCCCGCGCGCTGCCGCCGAGCTGCAGTTGCGCCGACTGTTCCTCGCGCTGACCGGCTTGCCGCCGGAGCCCGAGGACGTCGCGCGCTTCGTCGCGGACCCGAGCGACGCTGCGTATGCGGCGTGGGTGGACCGCATCTTCCGCGAGGAACCGTGGCGCTCGCGCTATGCCGAGCGCATGGCGACGCCGTGGCTCGACGCCGCGCGCTACGCGGACACGTCGGGCATCCACATGGACGCCGGCCGCCAGATCTGGCCCTTCCGCGACTGGGTGCTGCGCGCGTTCCGCGACAACATGCCGTTCGACGCGTTCACGAACGAGCAGCTCGCCGGCGACCTGCTGCCGGACGCCACGCAGTCACAGAAAGTCGCGAGCGGCTTCCACCGCTGCCACGTCACCACCGACGAAGGCGGCGCGATCGACGCCGAGTATCTCGTCGAATACGCGGTCGACCGCGTCGCGACGACGGGCTCGGTGTTCCTCGGTCTCACGCTCGGTTGCGCGCGCTGCCACGACCACAAGTACGACCCGATCACGCAAGAGGACTTCTACGGCCTCTACGCCTACTTCGGCTCGATCGAGGAGCCGGGCCTCTACTCGCAGATCCCCGACGCGAACCGCGCGTTCGAGCCGTTCCTGCGCGTGCCGACGCCGGAGCAGGAGCGCGAGGAGGCCGAACGCCGCAGCGCGCTCGCAGCGGCGCAGCAGGAGCTCGACACCGCGCCGCCCGAGGAGCAGGCGGAGTTCGCGGCATGGCGCGAGACGCTGCGCAACGAGTCGCGCGTCGCGTGGCCGGCGACGAAGGTCAGCGCCGCGAGTTCGCAGAACGGCGCGACGCTCGAAGTCGCGGCCGACGGCACGGTGACGGCGACCGGCACCAATCCCGACAAGGACGTGCACGAAGTGCGCCTGCGCACCGACGCGGTCGGCCTCCGCATGCTGCGCGTGCTCGCCTTGCCCGATCCCGCGCGCAACGACCAGCGCGTCGGCCGCGCCGAGAACGGCAACGCCGTGCTGATGGCAATCGAGGTCGAAGCGGTCTCGACGCGCGATCCCGCGACGAAGAAGCGCGTGCCTTTGCTTTGGGCGTGGGCAGACGTCGAGCAGCCGAACGGCGACTTCCGCGTCGTGAACGCGATGCGCAGCGACGACGGAGCCGGCTGGGCCGTCGACGCGCACATGCGACCCGGCGGCTCGCGCCAGGCTTTGTTCCTGTTCGCGGAGCCTACCGGCTACGACGGCGGCACGGAGTTCGTCGTCACGCTGCGCTACGACTCGGTCCACTCGCGCCACACGTTCGCGCGCGTGCGGCTCGAGCTCGGCCAGATCGACGAAGCCGGCCTCGAACGGCTGCCCGACGCGTCGAGCGGATTCTTCGTCGCAGGCCCGTTCGTCGGCGACGCCGAAGCCGACTGGAGCGCGGCCTACGGCCCCGAGACCGCGCTCGAACTCGACCGCAAGGCGACGTTCGCGAACGCCGCGAAGGGCAAGCCCGCGAAGTGGCGCTTCGACGAGAACCTTCGCGACGGCGAAGTGGGCAAGACGCCGGCGGGCGCGAACGCGACGTTCGTCGCGCGCACCGTGCACGCCCCAACCGCGCGCATGCGCACGCTGTCGCTCGGCAGCGACGACGGCTTCCGTCTCTACGTCGCCGGCAAGGAAGTCGCGCAGAACCGCGTCGACCGCGCCGCGCAGAAGGACCAGGACACGGCGAACGTCGAGTTCGCGCGCGGGCCCAACCTCGTCACGATGCGCATCGTGAACACCGGCGGGGACGGCGGCGTGTACCAGAGCCTCCTGCCGCGCGACGGCGAACTCAGCGGCGGGCTCGTCGCTGCGCTGATGCCCGCTGGCGACGACGCATCCGAGTCGCGCTTGCGCGAAGCATGGCGCACGCGCTTCTCGCCGGCCTACGCGAAGGCGCTCGCGAAGAAGCGCGACCTCGAGAAGAGCCTCGCCGAACTCGACGCGCGCATCCCGCGCACGATGGTGATGAAGGAGCGCGCGCAACGCCGCCCCACCTACGTGCTCGCGCGCGGCCAGTACGACCAACCGATCAAGGACCGCGAGATCCCGCGCACCGTGCCGAAGGCGCTCGGCTCGCTGCCAGACGGCTCGCCCGACGACCGCCGCGGACTCGCGCACTGGATCACGGGCAAGGACAACCCGCTGTTCGCGCGCGTGCAGGCGAACCGGCTCTGGGAGCTCTTGTTCGGCACGGGCCTCGTGCGCACGAGCGAGGACTTCGGCATGCAGGGCGAGTGGCCGAGCCACAGGGAGCTGCTCGACTGGCTCGCCGTCGAGTTCCGCGAGTGCGGCTACGACGTGCAGCGCATGCTGAAGCTGCTCGCGACGAGCGAGACCTTCCGCCAGGACGACCGCGCGAACGAGCGGTCGCGCGCCGTCGACGCCGACAACCGCCTGCTGTCGTGGTTCCCGCGCCGCAGGTTGTCGGCCGAGCAGTTGCGCGACCAGGCGCTGTTCGTGTCGGGGCTGCTCGTCGAGAAGTTCGGCGGGCCGTCGGTGAAGCCCTACCAGCCAGAGGGCCTGTGGCAGGAGGTCGCGATGCTGCAGTCGAACACGCGCGAGTTCGTGCGCGGCGACGGCGAGGCGCTGTTCCGTCGCAGCCTCTACACCTACCACAAGCGCGCGTGCCCGCCGCCGTCGATGCAGACGTTCGACCAGCCGACGCGCGAGGCGTGCACGATCCGCCGCGCGCAGACGAACACGCCGATGCAGGCGCTCGTGCTGTGGAACGACGAACAGTTCGTCGAGGCGGCGCGCGCGCTCGCGGTGCGCAGCTGGCGCGAAGCCCAGGACGACGCGGGCCGCATCGCCGCGATGTTCGTGCGTTGCACGGGCAAGAAGCCGTCGGACGCGACGCTCGCGCGCGCGCAGTCGGCGCTCGCGAGCTTCCGCGAGCGCTACGCGAGCGCGCCGCAGGACAGCGCGGCGGCGCTCGCCGTCGGCACCGCGCCGCCTCCGGGAGACATCTCCGCAGCCGAACTCGCGCCGTTCGCGTTGCTCGCGACGACCATCCTCAACCTCGACGCGACGGTGTGCCTGCCATGAACCCGATCGACACGAACCAGATCGCCTCTGTGCTCACGCGTCGTCGCTTCTTCGCCGGCGCGGCGAACACGATCGGCGCGGCGCTCGGGACGGCTGCACTCGCGCAGGGCCTCGGAGCGGCAAGCTCGCCGTCTTGGCTCGGCGACGGCGCGCGGCAGCCGATGCCGCACTTCGCGCCGAAGGCGAAGCGCGTCATCTACCTGCACATGGAAGGCGGGCCGAGCCAGCTCGACCTGTTCGACTACAAGCCGGGGCTCCACGACCTGTTCGACAAGGATCTGCCGGAGTCGGTGCGCGGCGGCCAACGCCTCACGGGCATGACTTCGGGCCAGTCGCGCTTCCCCGTGGCGCCGTCCGCCTTCCGCTTCACGCGGCACGACAACGGCGGCGACGGCGCGTGGATCAGCGAACTGATGCCGCACATCGGCTCGGTCGCGAAGGAGCTGTGCATCGTGCGCAGCATGCACACGGAGGCGATCAACCACGAACCGGCGATCACGTTCGTGCAGACGGGAACGCAACAACCGGGACGCCCGAGCCTCGGCGCGTGGCTGAGCTACGGGCTCGGCACCAGCAACCGCAACCTCCCGACGTTCGTCGTGATGATCACGCAGGGCTTCGGCAACATGCAGGCGCTGGCGGCACGCTTCTGGGGCAGCGGCTTCCTCCCGAGCGAGCACCAGGGCTGCAAGCTGCGCAGCAGCGGCGACCCCGTGCTGTTCCTCAAGGATCCTCCCGGAGTCTCGCCGAAGGACCGGCGCGCGATGCTCGACCTCGCGCATGCGCTCGACCAGGACGAACTGCAGCGCACGCTCGATCCCGAGATCGAAGCGCGCATCGCGCAGCAGGAGATGGCGTTCCGCATGCAGACGTCGGTGCCCGAGCTCGTCGACCTCTCCGGCGAGAGCGAGGAGACCTTCGCGCTCTACGGCGAGAACGCGAAGAAGCCCGGCACGTTCGCGTCGAGCTGCCTGCTCGCGCGTCGCCTGTGCGAACGCGGCGTCCGTTGCATCCAGCTCTACATGCGTGGCTGGGACCAGCACGGCAACCTGCCGGGCGAGATGAAGAAGCAAGCCGAAGCGGTCGACCAACCGATCGCGGCATTGCTGAAGGACCTTCGCCGTCGCGGGTTGCTCGACGAGACGCTCGTCGTGTTCGGCGGCGAGTTCGGCCGCACGGTCTACAGCCAGGGCACGTTGTCGCGCACGAACTACGGGCGCGACCACCACCCGCGTTGCTTCTCGATGTGGCTCGCCGGCGGCGGCATCCGCCCTGGCACCGTCTACGGCGAGACCGACGACTTCTCCTACAACATCGTGCGCGACCCCGTGCACGTGCACGACCTGCACGCGACGATCCTGCACCTGCTCGGTTTCGACCACGAACGACTCACCTACCGCCACGAAGGCCGCGACTTCCGGCTCACGGACGTCGCTGGCAAGGTCGTGAAGGGAATGCTCCGCTGATGGACCAGGACGTGTTCGTGCAGCTGTTCGGCAAGCTGCATCCCCTCTTCCTGCACATGCCGATCGGCTTGTGGTTCGGCGTCTTCGTGTTGGAGTTCGGCGGCGCGCTGCTGAGCCGGCTCTCCAGGCGCGAGCCGTCGCCGCAGCCCGTCGCAGACACCGCCACGGCAACGGCCGTCGATGCGCCGCAAGTCGCGGGCGAACGACGCGCGCCCAATCGCGCGACGCTCGCGATCCTCGCGTGGATGGCCGCGTTGCTGGGCGCCGTCACCGCCGGCAGCGGCTGGATCCTCGGCACGTCGGGCTACAAGGGCGAGACCGTCGAACTGCACCGCTGGCTCGGCGTCGGCGCGGGCGCGCTCGGCCTCGTCGCCGCGCTGTTCGCCGCGATGAAGAACCGCGAGCCGTTCCGCCTCATGCTCGTCGTGCAGTTCACGATGCTGATGGCCGCAGGCCACTTCGGCAGCGAACTGACGCACGGCAAGGACTGGCTGCTCGAGCCGTTCCAGCCGAAGGCCGACGCGCAACCGGAAGCGACGAAGCCGGAGGCGAGAGCGAACGCAGCGAACGTCGTCGAGCCCGCGACGAAACCCGAGACGCAACCGGCGGAGCCCGTGGTCCCCCACGACCCGAAGCCGCTGTTCCCGCCGGTGGAAGAACTGCCAAAGGCGACGAAGCCGAGCGCAGCGACGCAAGCCGCACCGGAAGCGCAGCCGACGACGAAGCCGGAGGCGAACGAGCCAGCTCCGCAACCGACGCCGACCGCGCTGGCGCCCAAGCCCGAGACGCCGCCTGCGATCCCGAGCCCGGCGCCCGCCGCGACCGTGTCGTATCGCGCGCAGATCGAGCCGATCCTCGCGACCTACTGCGTGTCGTGCCACGGCCCTGCGAAGAAGAAGGGCGGGCTGCGATTGCACGAAGCGGCCGCGATCGAGGAAGGCGGCGAGAACGGCGCAGTCCTCACCAAGGGCAAGCCTGCCGACAGCCCGATGTATGCGTTCGTCACGTTGCCGCTCTACGACGACAAGCACATGCCGCCCGAGGGCAAGAAGCAGCCGACGGCGGACGAGATCGCGCTGTTGCGCGCGTGGATCGAGCAGGGCGCGGCGTTCGACGGCGCCGACGCGGCGCCGAAGGCCCCAAAGCAGGAGGAGCCGAAGCCGGAGGAGCCCGCCAAGGACGCGCCATCGCAGCCGGCTCCGGCGAACCAAGACGGACACGGCGAGCGCACGGATGCCGGCGCGCATGCCAGCTCTGCGACGGGCACTGCTTCGCTGCCCGCAACGCCGTGGACCGCAGACGCGGACGCGGCCGTACGGGCGCTGCACGAACGGCAAGTCCACGTGGCACGCATCGCGCAGGGATCCGACGACCTGTGGGTCGACTTCGGCGCGATCGCGACCACGGCCACGGACGAGAACATCGCGCAATGGCTCGCGCCGCTGCAGCCGTGGATCGCCGACCTCTCGGTCGCGCGCTCCGGCGCCGGCAAGGCGACGCTCGCAGCCTGCGCGGCGATGCCGCGCCTTCGCCGCCTCGACCTGCGCAGCACGAAGGCCAGCTCCGAGGACCTGCAAGCGCTGCGCGCGCACGCGACGCTCTCGGAGCTCGTGCTCGCGGACACTGCGTTCGACGACGCGGGCGTCGATGTGCTGCTGTCGATGCCGAAGCTGTCGAAAGCCTACGTCTGGAACACGAAGCTCGGCGAACGCGGCATCGCGCGGCTGAGCCTGCGGCAAGGGCTGCGCGTCGACGACGGGACGTCGTTGCCCGCGGCGAAGACGGACGCGCCAGGAGCGCCTGCGACGCCGGGCGACGCGGGCGCTGCTGCGCCGAAGCCGCGCAACACGACGTGCCCCGTGAGCGGCAGCCCTGTCGACGCGCGCTTCTCGGTCTTGTTCGAGGGCCGCGCGATCGGCTTCTGCTGCCCGAACTGCCCGAAGACGTTCTGGCTCGAGCCCGCGAAATATCCGGTCGCGGATCGCTGACCGAAGCTCGACCCCTCGCGGGCCGAGCGCTCAGCGCAGGCCGCGCACGCGCAACGCGCGCTGCAACTGCGGCAGCAATCGCTCAGACTCGGCGCGGCGCGCCTTGCGATCGAGGCCGAGGCCCTTCAGGAACCGGAGCCGGTCCGCGCGCGAGCACACACCGCCGATTCGTTGCTTGTGCCGCGCGAGGTAGCGCGCCATGCGGACGAGCATCGCGTCCTTCGCGGCCACGGGCAGCGGCTTCTGGAACGTCGCGCGATCGAGGTCGACGAGCACGGCGCGGACCTTCTCGCCCTTGCGGACCACGAGCACGTTGTCGGGATGCAGGTCGCGGTGCACGAGGCCTGCCTCGAACGCGAGGCGCACCGTGACGGCCGCGGCCTCGATCGCCCACCTGCGGGCCTCGGCGTCGCGCGCGCAGAACGCCGGCAGCGGTTCCGCGCCGTCGAGCCGCTCGGTGAGCAGGCGCAGCCGCCAGAACGTGCGGGGTCGGCGCGCCAACGCGGCGAGCGGAGCGACGACGGGCACGCCTTCGCGACGCAATCGTTCGATCGCCGCGAGCTCGTCGCACACGCGGCTCGGGCCCGGGTAGCGATCGCCGAGGATCGAGCGCAGCGCGCCGCCGCGCCGGAACGGCCGCGCCACCGCCACGATGCCGGACGGCAGCGACAGCAGCCCCACGCCGCCGCGGCCCTTCGCGCCCGCGAACGGCGCGACCTCGGCCCACAGCGCTTCCGTGCCGAGCGAGGCGAGGTCCTCGCGAACCCACGCCACTTCGCGACGCGAGCGCACTTCGACGAATCCCGTCGGCACGGCCATGCACGAGTCGTAGGCAAGGACCGACGCGTGCGCAAGCAACGCGCGCGCGGTCGGGCAGCAAGCGGGACCGCAACAGGGCCCAGGCGGCCTCGCACGAAGACGACGGGCCGAGGCCACGGCCCGCGTCGCGCACGCCGGGGTCCGAACGGCTCTTGTGGGCCCGTGCAGCACGCGACCGACGCGCGAGTTCCCTGTTTCCCCATCTCGGTCCTGCCGCCAAGATCCTGCGCCGATGACGTCCGCCGGATCGCCCACGACGAGCCCCGCCGCTGCGCAACCGCGCGCGCTGCGACACGGCGCGCACGTGCTCGTCGTGCGGCTCTCCGCGCTCGGCGACGTGTTGTTCGCGCTCGAGACCGTGTCCGCGCTCGCGAAGGCGCGGCCCGACGTGCGCATCGACTTCCTCGTCGAGGACCGCTTCGCGTCGCTGCTGCAAGGCCATCCGCAGATCGCCGCGCTGCACGTGTTCCCGCGCAAGAAGAAGAGGCTCGTGCCCGCTGCGTTGCTGCGGCTGCGCAAGACGCGCTACGACGCGGTGCTCGACCTGCACGGCATCCAGAAGAGCGCGATCCACGTGCTCCTCAGCAAGGCCGACCGCAAGCTCGGCTACGCCGCGCCTGGCTCGCGCGAAGGCAGCGCGTTCGCCTACCGCGAGCGCGTCGCGGTGCCGACGCCGCTACCCCACCGCGCCGACCTCGGCTACCTGCTGCTCGAACAGCTCGGCATCCGCGCAAAGCGCACGCGGCCCGAACTCCCGTCCACCGAACCGCCGGCGCGATTGTTCCAGGGCCTGCCACGGCCGCTCGTGCTGCTGCACCCAGGGACGTCGTCGTTCGCAGAGTTCAAGCGCTGGCCCGTCGAACGCTTCGCGGAGCTGGCGCAAAGACTCGCGTCGCGCGGCCTCGGCGTCGCCGTGAGCTACGGACCGGGCGAACAGGAGCTCGCCGCGCCGATCCTGCAGCACGTGCCGAGCGCACGCGCGGTCGACGGCGCCGCGCTCTCGCTGCGCGGTCTCGCGGGCGCGATGCGCCGAGTCGACTGCGTCGTCGCCGCCGACACCGGCCCACTGCACATCGCCGCGGCGATGGGCGCGCACTGCGTCGCGCTGTTCGGCCCGAAGGACCCTGCGCGCTACGGGCCGCGGTCGTTCGACGACGTGGGCCACGAAGTCCTGTTCCACGACGTGCCGTGCCGGCCGTGCACGTTGCGCGACTGCGTCACGCCGCAGTGCGTGCTCGGCCTCACGGTCGACCGCGTCGAGCAGGCAGTGCTGCGGCTCCTCCAGAGGAAGCAGCGATGAGCCCGATCCCGACGACGGTGATCCGGCACCAGAAGGAGAAGATCAGCAAGTGCTCGCTGCGGTTCCTGCACGAGCGCCCGGAGATGACCTTCTTGCGCAACAAGCCGGGCTTCGCGTTCGACGCCACGGGATTCACGCTGCTCGCCGTCGACGCAGAGCCGCTGTCGCTCGCGGACGCAGGGCGGCCGCTCCTGTTGCTCGACTCGACGTGGCGCTGGCTGCCGCAACTGCTCGCATGCGTGCACGGGGCGCCGGTGCGCCGCTCGATCCCCGGCGACGTGCGCACGGCGTATCCGCGCGTGAGCAAGGTGTTCGAGGACCCGCAGCAAGGCCTCGCTTCGATCGAAGCGCTCTACCTCGCGCGCAAGCTGCTCGGCGACGACGACCCGTCCCTGCTCGACGGCTACCACTGGAAGGACGACTTCCTGCGCAGCCTGCAACGCGACTGAACCGTTGGTCGCGCCACGCGCGTCGCAGGAGAACGCGAGGGGCGACTCCAGCAGCGCGCCGGTAGATTGGCGCGCCTCTCGACGGGCCACGCAGCCGCACTCGCTGCGGAGGCAACCTCCCGACGCAATCCTCGTCCCAGCCCATGCCGCACCCAGACGACCTCGCCGACCATTCCTCTGCGCTGCGAACGGCGCGCATCCGCGACGCGCACGCGCGCTACTGGCAGGGCAACCGACGCATCGTGCTGAGCCTGCTGCTCGCGTGGGCCGTGCTCGGGCTCGGTTGCGGAGTGCTGTTCGCGACTCCGCTGAACGCGTTCTCCATCGGCGGCTGCCCGCTGGGATTCTGGTTCGCGCAGCAAGGCTCCATCGTCGGCTTCGTGCTCGTCATCCTGCTCTACGCGACATTGATGGCGCGGCTCGACCGACAGCATCGGCGCGAGATCGCGGACATCGAGGCCGGGACCGAGGAGACCGCGCCATGACGCTGCGCATGTGGACGCTGTGGATGGTCGGCGCGACGTTCACTCTCTACCTGTGGATCGCGTGGCGCGCGCGCGTGCGCGACACGAAGGGCTTCTACGTCGCGGGCCGCGGCGTGCCTTCGATCTTCAACGGCATGGCGACGGCAGCCGACTGGATGTCGGCGGCGTCGTTCCTGTCGATGGCCGGGATGATCTCGTTCCTCGGCTACGCGGGCGGCGTCTACCTCATGGGCTGGACCGGCGGCTTCGTGCTGCTGTCGCTGCTGCTCGCGCCCTACCTGCGCAAGTTCGGCCACTACACGGTGCCGGACTTCGTCGGCGACCGATTCGAATCGAAGCTCGCGCGTCTCTGCGCGGTCTTCTGCGCGCTGTTCATCAGTTTCACCTACGTCGCGGGCCAGATGCGCGGCGTCGGCATCGTGTTCGCGCGGTTCCTCGAAGTCGACGTCGACGTCGGCGTCGCGATGGGCATGGCGATCGTGTTCGTCTACAGCACGCTCGGCGGCATGAAGGGAATCACGTGGACGCAGGTCGCGCAGTACTGGGTGCTGATCACCGCGTTCCTCGTGCCCGCGATCGCGATCAGCATGCAGCTCACCGGGAAGGCCGTGCCTTCGGTCGGGCTCTGCAGCGAGCTCGAAGGAACGGGCATGCCATTGCTCGCGAAGCTCGACCAGGTGCAGAAGGACCTCGGTTTCCTGCCGTACACGGAGCCGTTCGTCGACGGCTGGGGCCAACTCGACGTGCTGTGCACGGCGCTCGCGCTGATGGCCGGCACCGCGGGCCTGCCGCACGTGATCGTCCGCTTCTACACCGTGAAGAACGTCGCGGCCGCGCGCTGGTCGGGCTTCTGGGCGCTGCTGTTCATCTCAGGGCTCTACCTCACGGCGCCGGCGACGGCCGCGTTCGCGCGCTTCCACCTGATCGACACGCTGCAGGGCAAGACCGAGCAGGAGCTGCCGCAGTGGTTCCGCAGTTGGGAGACGACGGGCCTCATCGCGTGGCTCGACGATGGCGACGGCAAGGTCGCCTACCACGGCAAGGCGAAGGCGGAGCAGAACGAGTTGTTCCGCATCGGCTCGATGAGCAAAGCCGAGTTCGCGGCGCTCAAGGAGTCGCATCGGCTGTGGATCGACTCGAAGCACACCGCAGGCGTCGATGCGCGCATCGAACTGCGCAAGAAGGGCCTCGATGCTCCGGACGCCGACATCTTCGTGCTCGCGACGCCGGAGATGGCTTCGCTCGCGAACTGGATCATCGCGCTCGTCGCGGCCGGCGGCCTCGCCGCGGCGCTGTCGACGGCGTCGGGACTGCTGCTCGTCATCAGCAGCAGCGTCGCGCACGACCTCTACTACCGGCTCCTGCGGCCGAACGCGTCCGAGGCGCAACGGCTGCTCGTCGGCCGCGCGACGATCGGAGTCGCCGTCGTGATCGCAGGCATCGTCGGCATCTTCCCGCCGGGCTTCGTCTCGCAGGTCGTCGCATTCGCCTTCGGTCTCGCTGCCTCGAGTTTCTTCCCCGTGCTCGTGCTCGGCGTGTTCCACAAGCGCGTCGGCACCGTCGCGGCGATGACCGGCATGCTCACGGGCCTCGCGTTCACCGCGACCTACATCCTCGGCAACCTCTACTTCGGGATGCCGCGCTGGTGCTTCGGCATCGGACCGCAAGGCATCGGCGCGGTCGGCATGGCGATCAACTTCGGCGTCACGCTGCTGCTGGCGCCGTTCTGTGCGCCGCCGTCCGAGAAGGTGCAGCGCATCGTCGAGGCAATCCGTGAGCCAGAAGGCGCAGGGCCCGGCGTCGACATCGAGGCAGCGCCGGAACACTGAGGAGCGAACGGGCCCGCGCGATCAGATGCGGCTCTGCCGCTGCGGATCGGTCACGGGCCAGCAACGGTCTTCCTGCAAGCGCGCGACGAGCACTTTCTGGTCCGTCGCGCGCGCGAACTCGATCTCCTTCTCGGAGGCGCCGACGAGCAGCAGCCACTCGACCTTGCCGGAAGGCAACTCGAACTCGGGCGAGCAGTGGGTCGGCAGTTCACTGAGTGCCCACGTCAGCGCGCAGTCCTTCTGCCCGTCGATCGGACCGCCGAGCGGCATGCGCTGCCCAGGACCGAGCGGCTGGCCTTGCACGGCGCCGGTGGCGACGAGCATCTGCCACGCCATCACGTGGTGCAGCAGCGACACGGCCCAGTCGGCGCGGCCCTTCGTGCAGACCATGAGCTCGAAGCCGGTGCCCGAGTAGCCCGACTCGTCGCGGCCGGGCTCGGTGAGGTTCCACGGGTTGCTGAGGCCCGACGTCACGTAGCAGAAGTGCTCGCGCAGCCCCTTGGGCGGGCACGCGAACACTCCGTGGTGCAGCCAACCCGGGTGGCGCGGCGTCTGCTTGAGCCGCGCGTAGTGCGCGGCGGTCGCCGTGTAGACGCCTTCGCCGAGGTCGCCGAACATCCCGCGGTAGACGCGGTCCTCGCGCTCGGCCCAGACGGACTCGAACCAAGCCTGCCATGCGTCCTGCGGCGAACCTGCGGTGCTCATCGGCGTGACCTTCGCGCCTGCCGCGCGTTTGCGCAACAAGCGCGTGGCGCGGCTGTGCCAGCAAGCATCCCGTTGGAGAACGGCTGCGCTCGCCGAGAGCGTGGCAGCCGGGTCGAGATCAAGGAGTGCGAGCAAAGTCGAATCCATGGATTCGACGCAGTTCGCACGACGCAGAGATCGGCCCGGATGCCGCGCTCGCAGACAGCATGCGTCCTTCGACGGCTGCTAGGATCCGCCGTCGATGAAGCGCGCCGAGAAAGCAGCGAAGATCCAGGCGATCCTCGACGAGCGCTTCCCCCATCCGCCGGTTCCGCTCGACCACCGCGACCCGTTCACGTTGCTGATCGCAGTGTTGCTGTCCGCGCAGTGCACGGACGAACGCGTGAACCGCGTCACGCCCGCTCTGTTCGCACGCGCCGCGACGCCGCGCGCGATGCAGGACGTTCCGGTGCGCGAGATCCAGTCGTTGATCCGCTCTTGCGGACTGTCCCCGCAGAAAGCGAAGGCGATCGCGGCGACGAGTCGCATCCTCGTCGAACGGCACGGCGGCGAAGTGCCGATCGACCTCGAAGCGCTCGAACAACTTCCGGGCGTCGGCCACAAGACCGCGAGCGTCGTGCTCGCGCAGGCCTTCTCGATCCCGACGTTCCCGGTCGACACGCACATCCATCGCCTCGCGTGGCGTTGGGGACTGTCCGACGGATCGAGCGTCGAACGCACCGAACGCGACCTCGTGCGCACGTTCCCGAAGGAACGATGGAACGACCTGCACCTGCAGATCATCCACTTCGGCCGCGCGTTCTGCCCCGCGCTGCGCCACGAGCCCGACGCGTGCCCCATCTGCAACTGGGCGATGAGCGGCGCGCGCCGCCGCGAGGAATCCACGCGGCGACGCAGCAAGAGCCCTTCGCGCAAGAAGGGCTAACGCGCAGGCCGCGGCGCAGGCTTCGACGTCGGCACTGCAGGCTTCGGCGCGGGCTCGGCCGCGCGCTTTGCTTGCGGCTTCGCTTCGGGCTTCTTCGGCGCGGCCTTGCCCGGCTTCGCGAACGCGATCGCCGCGACTTCGTCGAACGCGCTCGCGAAATGGAACGTGAGCCCCTTGGTGAGCTCGGGCTTCAGCTCCTGTGCTTCCGGCTCGTTGCCCTTGGGCAACAGCACGTGCGTAAGGCCGAAGTTCTTCGCCGCGAGCACCTTCTCGCGAACGCCGCCGATCGGCAGCACTTCACCGACGACGGTGAGTTCACCGGTCATCGCGAGGTCCGTGCGCGCGGGGCGCTTCGTGAACCACGACAGCATCGCGGTCGCGATCGTGACGCCCGCGGACGGGCCGTCCTTCTTGATCGCGCCAGCGGGGAAGTGCAGATGCAGGTCGGTCTCGGCGATCGCCTGCAGGTCGAGCCCGAATGCGTCGGCGCGGCTCTTCAGGTAGCTCAACGCGAGCCGAGCGGACTCCGCCATCACGTCGCCGAGGCTGCCCGTGGTCTGCAGCGAGCCCTTGCCCTTACTGCCCGTGACCTCGACGTAGAGCACGTCGCCGCCGACCGGAGTCCACGCGAGCCCCTGCACCACGCCGGGGATGCGCTGCGTGCGCCGTTCGTCCTGCTTGTGCTTCGCGCGGCCGAGCAGCGACTCGGCCTCCTGCATGCTCAGCGACGCAGGCCCCTTGCCACCCTTCGCGACGTCGAGCGCGGCCTTGCGGCACAGGCGCTGCACGACGCGGTCGAGGCCGCGCACGCCGGCTTCGCGCGTGTGCTCCTGCACGATGCGCTTCATCACCGACGCCGGGATCGAGAGGCTCTTCTTCGACAGGCCGTGGCGCTCGAGCTGCTTCGGCAGGATGTGCCGCAGGCCGATCTGCACCTTCTCCTCGAGCAGGTAGCCGGGGATCTCCAGCACCTCCATGCGATCGCGCAGCGGCTCGGGGATCTGCGACAGCACGTTCGCCGTCGCGAGGAACATGACCTTCGACAAGTCGAACGGGATGTCGAGGTAGTGGTCCGAGAACGCGTGGTTCTGCTCGGGGTCGAGCACTTCGAGCAACGCGGAGCTCGGGTCGCCGCGGAAGTCGCTGCCGAGCTTGTCGACCTCGTCGAGCAACAGCACGGGGTTGTTGCTGCCGCAGGCCTTCAAGCCTTGCAGGATGCGGCCCGGCATCGCGCCGACGTAGGTGCGGCGATGGCCTTTGATCTCCGCCTCGTCGCGCATGCCGCCGAGCGAGAACCGCCAGAACTTGCGCCCCATCGCGCGCGCGATGCTGCGGCCGAGGCTCGTCTTGCCGACGCCGGGCGGGCCCGAGAGGCAGAGGATCGAGCCTTGGTGACCCGGCTTGAGCTTGCGCACCGCGAGGAACTCGAGGATGCGGTCCTTCACCTCGTCGAGTCCGTAGTGGTCGTCGGCGAGCACCTCGGCGGCGCGGCCGAGGTCCGTGTCGTCCGTCGTGCTCTTCGACCACGGCAGCGACACGATCCAGTCGAGGTAGTTGCGGATCACGCCGTACTCGGCGGACTCCATCGGCGTGGTCTTCAGCCGCAGCAGTTCCTCGTCGGCGCGCTTCTGCGCAGCTTCGGGCAGCTTCGCTTCCTGGATCGCCGTCTCGATGCGCTGCAGCTCGGCGCTGCGCGGGTCCTTCTCTTCGCCGAGTTCCTTGCGGATCAGCTTGATCTGCTCGCGGAGGAAGTAGTCCTTCTGCGCCTTCTCGGCCTTGCTGCGGATCTCGCCCTGCAGCTTCTGGTCGATCTCGGCGAGTTCGACCTCCGCCATCACGAGCTCGAGCACGAGCTGCAGCCTTTGCTCGACGTCGGCGGCCGCGAGCACGCGCTGGCGATCCTCCACCTTGCGCAACACGCCGCCCGCGAAGTCCGCGAGCTGCGACGGGTCCTCGATGTTGAGCAGCGCCGTGGCGAAGCCAGGGTCCATCTGCTCCTGCATCTCCGTGAGCTTGCGCAGGTTCTGCTGCAGCAGGCGCACGAGCGACTCGGCCTTCTTGCCCTGCGCCGGGATCTCGACGATCTCCTTCACGCGCACGACGAGGTGCGGCTTCTGGCGCACGGCCTTCACGCGGCGGGCACGCCGCAGGCCTTGCGTCATCGCCGACATGTTCCCGTCCGGCAGGCGCAGCGTCTTGAGCACGCGCGCGATCACGCCTTCCTCGTGGATGCCGTCGATGCCCGGGGTCTCCTCCTCCGGGTCGCGCTGCAGCACGACGAACATGTGCCCGTTGTGCGCCTCGGCCTTGGCGACGATTTCGCGCGACTCCGGCGAGTCGAGCAACAACGGCATCATCAACGCCGGGAACGGAACGGCGCGACGCAGCGGGAACGCGAACAGCGTGTCCGGGAGTTGCTGCTTCAGGACGACGCGCCCGCTCTCCGGCGACGCGGTCTCGAGGACCACTTCCGGGGTCGGGTCCTGCGTCTCCTGGGCCTGGGGCGGATCCTTGGGATCTCCGTCCTTGTGCATGCGGCGGTTGTAAACCACGGCACAAGGGCCGCGAGCAGTTTCGAGCGCGCGCGATCCAGCGCAAAAAGAAGCAGGGGACGAAGCCGTGCCTGCCCGACAACGGCCTCGCCCCCTGCAGACGAAGATCCGGGTGCACGGCCCCGCGCAACACACGCGGGTTGTCTGTCCATGGCTCCTGCCTGCCCCATTACTGAGGGAGCCGCAGACGGACGAGGTGCCGTGCACCCGTGCAGCCGGAACCGCTGTGCGGCGGTTCCGGCTGCGCTTTTCGATTGTGGAAGAGCGGGGATCAGCGCGTGCTGAGCACGCGCAGGCGGACGAGCGAGGATCCGTCGTCTGCTTGCGAATCCACGTCGACGATGCCGGCGTGGACCGCGGGAATGGCCTGGCTTGACGCCGCGTCCTTCTGGACGAGGCTGCGGAGGTCGAGGAGGAACACGCCGCCGTGCCGGTCTGCGCCGGCATCCGGGAACGCGCGCGCCGCGCGCTGCAACGCGGCGTTGGCGAGGGCGCGCGAACGCGCGCGATCGCGCTGCGCCGCCTGCAGCGCCGCGATGGCGTCCGGGCGCTGCGCGAACACGAGCCAGTCGTCGCTCACGCCGAGGTGCATCGGGCCGTCGTCACCGAAGGCGCGGACGTCGAGTTCTGCGCTGGGCCGGCTCGCAGCAGAACCTTCGCGGCGCAGCGCCGCTGCGAACTCCGCGACGATCTCGCCGGCGGCCTTCTTGCTCTGCGCCTGCAGCGCGAAGACCGAAGCGAACTCCTGCTTCTGCCCCGGCAGCAAGACCATCTGCATCGCGCCGTGCTTGCCGAGGCGGTTCAGCGTCTTGCCGAGGTCGATGCCGCCGTCGCGGCAACCGCGGTCGAGCTTCGGCGCAAAACCGCGGGGCGACGGCCGACCGCGGTCATGGTCGTGGTCGTGCGGGCGGCCACGCTCGTGGTCGCGTTCGTGATCATGGTCGTGGCCATGGCCGCGACGATCCGACTGCGAGAGCGCCGCGATGACCCGCTCGGGTTCGACCGCGAACACGAAGCCACCCAGTCCACCGGCCGGCAGGGCATCCGCCATCTGCCGCGTCGGCGCCGCAGCGACGAATCCGAGCCAGCCATCGAGCGACGCGAGCGCGGGCATCGAGACCACGACCTGCGCGCGCAGCGCGTCGGCCTGGGGATCGCGATCCTCCTTCGACGGCTTGCCACGCATATCCGCGCGCGGCACCGAGATCGAGGCGACCATCGCTTCGGCATCGCCAAGCCCGGACCACCGCAGCAACGAGCCGGACAACCCCGCGAGCATGGGGAGCCGAGGACCGCAACGCTGCACGTCCGCGAACACGAGCATGGCGGCGGGATCCGCGGCCAACGCGCCCGCGAGCTTGCGGTAGCGCGGGTCCGCAGAGAGGGTCCGTCTGCCCGCGCCGGTCGTCGCGTCGAGCGCTTCCTCGAGGCCGCGCGCGTGGTTGGCGACGAGCAGCTGCCGGCCGCGCAACGCGACCTCCACGGTCTGCCCGGGTTGCGGAGCCTCCGTGCCGCGGACGAGGGCAAAGGTCTGCACGCCGTGCACCACGCGCTCGGGACGCGCCACCACAGCGTCGGCGAACACACGTTCCATGCGCTGGGCGTCCGAGGGCTGCAACTCGGTGCGCAGCACGACGAGCGGCGTGCCCGGAGCCTCGGCATCCGAGCCGCTCGGCAAGACGCCGAGGACTGCGAGTTCGACTTCCCCCGCCGAACGCGCAAGCAGGCCCGCCACCAGCGAGACCGACTCGTGCGCAGGCCCCTTCGCGTCGCCGAGGGCCGTGAGCGAGGTCACGAGGTCGAGCAGGGCATTGCGGCCGTCCGCACCCTGGCCTGCGGCGGCGTCCACCACCGCATACGCCATCGGCGACGCGATGCTGTCGCGCAGGCGGATCCGTTCCGCGTCCTGGGCGCACAGGCCCAAGACCGGCAGGAGCAGCGAGAGGATCCGCGACCGCAGCATCTGCGCGCGCGTTGGCAAGGGTCGTGCCGCGGCACGCTGGCAGGCGCACGCAGGCGCGCCCGGTCCCTCGAGGCCGACCGGGCGCGCCACTCCTTCTCACCTGTGCAAGAACTGCACAGGGGCTACAGACCCGCGCAGAGTCGCGTCAGGCGTGCATCTGCGCGGTGTGCGCCTCCTCGGCCTTCGGGCGACGACGCTGCACGATCTCGTTCTGCACCGAGGCGGGGACCTGCTCGTAGCGATCGAACTCCACCGTGAACGAGCCTTCGCCGGCCGTCATCGAGCGCAGCTGCGTCGCGTAGTCGAGCAAGGAAGCCATCGGCGCCTCGGCCTCGACGTGCTGGATCCCCTGCTCGACCGACATGCCGAGCAGCCGGCCGCGCATGCCCGACAGGCTGGCCGCCACCTCGCCGGTGCACCGTTCTGGCACGCGCACACAGAGGCGCATGATCGGCTCGAGCAGCACAGGGCGAGCCTTCAGGAACGCGTCATGGAACGCGCGCTCGCCCGCGAGTTGGAAGCTCAGCTGGTCGCTGTCGACGTCGTGGTGCTTGCCGTCGTGCAACTCGAACCCGACGTCGGCGACGGGATAGCCCGCCAGCGCGCCGCGCTGCAGGAACTTCCGGGCCCCCTTCTCGACCTCCGGCACGAACTGGCGCGGCACCGAGCCGCCCACCACCGCATCGTGGAACACGAAGCCTTCCCCGCGACGCAGCGGCATCACGCGCCCGAAGACTTCGGCGAACTGGCCGCGACCGCCCGTCTGCTTCTTGTGGCGGTGATGGCCCTCGGCGCGCGCCGTTACCGTCTCACGGTAGGGAATCGACGGCGCGCCGCTCTCCATCGCGACCTGCCAGCGGCGATGGACGCGCTGCAACTGCACCTCGACGTGCATCGGGCTCATGCCCACGACCTGCAGTTCGCCGGTGTCGCGATCGCGACGATGCAGCAGCATCGGATCCTCGGCGCACAGCTTCTCCAATGCGGCGCCGATCTTGGCTTCGTCGGCGCGACTCTTCGGCCAGACGTGGCGGACATAGCACGGCACCAGGAACTCGGGACGTGGCAACTCGACCCCCGAACCCTCGGCCCCGACCGTGTCCCCCACGACCAGTTCGTCGACCTTCGCGATCGCGAAGAGGTCGCCAACGGACGCGCGCTCGATCGGCTGCGCATCCTTGCCGCTGCCGCGCACGAGGTGCGCGCAGACGAACGGCTTGCCGGACGCGACGAGGGACTGGCCCGTCCGCAACGTGCCGCGCACGCAGCGCACGTAGGCAAGTCGGCCGACGAATGGATCCACGACGACCTTGAACACCTGACCGAGGAACGGCGCGGCGGGATCCGGCTCGACGAGCTCTTCGCCGCCGCCAGCGCCACGCTGCTTGCCGCGACGCGCGCCGAACGAAGCCGGGGACGGCGTGTGCTCGACGAGGAAGCGAAGGAACGCTTCGACGCCGATGCCCCGAACCGGGTCGACCGCGAAGACGGGAACGAGCTTGCCGCGCGCCATCGCGCGGGCGAGGTATTGGTCGAACTCCGCGGGATCGAGGTGTCCCTTCTCGAGGTAGTGCGCGAGCACCGTGTCGTCGACTTCGGCCTCGTCCTCCTCGATCCAGTCGTGGTACTTGTCCGCGCGCGGACTGTGGTGCGTGAGCACGTCGCGCACCGCGTCGAATCCCCTGCCGGACTTCACCGGATACGTCACCGGCGCGACTGCATGCCCCAGCGTCTCGCGCAGGGAGAGCACGAACGAGTCGAAGTCGGCGCCGTCGTGGTCGAGATGCGTGACGACGATCGCGCGCGCCATCTCCTTCTCGCCCGCGAGCCGCCACATCTCACGCGCATGGAACGGCACGCCAGCGCCCGCGCCGACGACGAGGCATGCGATGTCCGCCGCGCAGAGCGAAGCGATCGCCTCCGCAGCGAAGTCCGGATGCCCCGGCGTGTCGAGCAACTGGATGCGCGTGTCGCCGGCGTCGAACGCGTGCAGGTGCGCGACGAGCGTGTGCTTGCGCTCCCGCTCTTCGGGCTCCGTGCCGTTGGCGGGCACGTTGGATCGGGATGCGCGCGACAGCGCCTCCACGAGAGTCGTCTTGCCGCTGTGTCCGTGCCCGATCAGGGCAATGTTGCGCAGGTCTTCCGTCCGAGGTGCCATGAGCCGCTCCGCAAGGGTTCGAGCGGGCGCCCGCGCGCACTCGCGCGCCACCACGTCCGCCTCATGCACAACGGCGGCAGGGAAGCGTGCTTTGCGCCCCCTTCGGCCCATCGCACCGCGCCGCAGTGCGAAGTCGGAGACGCTCCCAAGGCCCACGGCAGGGTCGAGGTGCGCGCACAACCGAACCGCGCGGGCAGCGTGTCGGCCGGACCGTGGATCGCGCGCAGAGCGCTTCGCGAAGGCGAGACCCTCGCGAGATCCAACGAAGCGAGCCGAGCCGGATCCGGAGATCCGACACGGCTCATGCTACGCCTGGCAGCCTGCATGCGCGTTGCATCGCGCAGCGAGGCACTCAGCAGCTCGGATCGCTCACTGACGAGCCGGAACGATCTCGACGCGGCGGTTGCGCTCCTTCGAGCGCTTGTCGCGCGGATCGAACTGGCCGTAGCCGACGATCACGATGCTCTCTTCCGGCACGCCCTGCTCCGCGAGGAAGCGGGCCACTGCGTTCGCACGCTTGGCCGACAGCTCGCGGTTGTCGAGGTACTTGCCCTTCGTCTTGACGATCGGATCCGTGTCCGTGTGGCCTTCGACGTAGATCTTGCAGTCGCTGTAGTCGCGGCGCAGGACGGTGACGACCCTCTTCAGGACGCGCGAGGCGCTGTCCTTGAGGCGATCGCTGCCCGAGTCGAACGTGACCGTGTCGTCGACGCCGAACGCAAGGCGACCCTTGCGGTAGTCGACGGTGACGTCCGGGCCGACCTCGTCTTGCAGGCGATTCGTGTTCGTGTTGTCGAACACGGAGTTCTCGCCAGCGGGAGCCGACGGCGTCTGGGGCTGGTTTGCGAGCTGACGCTCGAGGTCATCCTTCTCCGCGCTGAGCGCGGCGACCTTGCCGTTGAGATTGCGGATCTCGGCATCGCGGTCGCGAAGCAGATCCTGGTAACGAGTCGTGCAGCTGCCCAACAGGGCCAGAGCAACGAGCGAGACGAGCGACTTGGCGAAACGGAACTTCATGGGTGCCTCCCTAACGTGGATTCATCCGTTGCGTCGTCCGCGACGGACGACCAGAACAAGTGCGAGAAGACTGACGAGTGACGCGCCTCCGACGATCGGAAGTGCGAGCGGCGAGGTGCGCTGCCACTCGGGCCAGGTTTGGAACACGAACTCGCGCAACGCGGGTTCGAAGAACATGACGAGCACGGCGCCGATCGCCAGGAACGGGCCGAACGGGATCTTGGAATCGCGCGTGAACGCTTGCTGCAACACGCCGCCGACCGCGCCGAGGACACAGCCGAGGAAGAAGGTCCACAGCGCGCCTTGCCAGCCGAGGAACGCGCCGATCGCCGCGAGGAACTTCACGTCCCCGAGGCCCATCGCATCCTGCTTGAACAACTTCCCGCCGAAGAAGTGCACCGCGTAGCACGAGCCCCAGCCCACTGCGAGGCCGAAGCTGCTCGTGACGATGCTGTCGAGTTCCGGCGAGATCGCTCCATCCGTGAGCGTCCCCGCGTAGCCCGGGCTCGCGAACGCGACCACCGTGCAGCCCGCGATCATGAACGGGAAGTTCAACGCATCGGGCAGGATCCTGTGATCCCAGTCGATGAACGAGCTCGCGATCAGGAACGACACGAACGCCGCATCGAACACGAACGGCAACAGGAACGCGGGATCCATCACTCCCGAGAGCAACAGCGGCCCGTGCTGCGACTCGCGCAGCGCGAGCAACACGAACATCGCAGCAGTCAGCAACTCGACGAGCGGATAGCGGAACGAGATGCGCTGTTTGCAGCATCGCGAGCGTCCACGCAACAACATCCAACCGAACACCGGGATGTTGTCGCGCCACGCGATCTGCTTGTGGCAAACAGGACAGTGCGAGCGACCGCCGAGCGATCGCTTCGCCGGATCCTCTTGCGGGAGTCGATGGATGACGACGTTCAGGAACGAGCCGATGCACGCGCCGAATCCGGCTGCGGCAAGCTCGTACGCAGGAAACGCCATCTTGGAACCGACCCACGATCGCCATCTCGGGCGAACACCAGCAGAGATCCCGTCGCCGCGAAATGCGATGCGCTCACTTCGCTGACCGGCGAGGAGCTGCGACTGGGAGGCGAGAGCTTACGAAGGACCCTCGACCTGTCCAGAAGCAAGAAACGGCCATTTGGAGGCCGTTCGTGCACAGTTATCAACAGATCGAGGATCGTCGATCCGACGCGTCATCGGTCGAGGGCGCGCACGGCGACGAGCTCTGGCAACGGCTCGCCGCTGCGCACGTCCGCTTGCAGACGGAGGCGAAGGAACGAGCCAGGCGAAGCGTCGATGCGCTGGCCGTCGACGGCGTCGCGAGCCGGCGCCGCCCGCGATGGATCGCGATCCGGCGTGCCGCGCTGGAGCGGGTCGTGGGGAGCCACCTGCCACATGGTCCGCAGGGCGCCGCCGGAACCGCGAATGCGCAGCACCGATGCACCGCGGTCCATCGGCAGCGCTGCGAACGGCGACCAGGCGCTGGCGACAGCCACTGTGTTCGCCGGCAGCCCCGGTTGGAGTTGGATACGGACGAACGTGCAGCCGTCGGGCAGAGGCGTCGAGGCCTTGAGTCCGCGCTCGGTCGCGAGCACGGTCGAAGGAGGCACACGGCCTGGGACCGAGACCGGGCCGGCGGTGACGAGCGCGAGCCCGCCCAACGACTCCCCGCCGTGCGCTTCGACGCCGCCAGACACCTCGAGGCCACTGCCCGCGACCAGGACGAGCGCGGACCGTTCGAGCAAGGCGCCGAACTCCGCGAGCGCGGGCATGCCCGCCGCGGCGCGCCGAGCTCCCTCGTAGCGGATCCGACCGTCGATCCGAGCCCTGCCGAGCGCCGCCAGCACCACCGGCGCGCCGGAGCCCTGCACGTCGACCGTGACGCCGCGCGGAATGTCGATCGCCTGGAAGTCGAACCTGCTGCCATGAACCACGCGGGCGACTCCGTCGCCTGGATCGAACGGCTGGCCTGGGCGCAGGACGAGGTCGCGCTGCGGCCGCAGCACGCCGAGTTCGCCCGTCCCCGCCTCGACGCGGACCAGCGGCTGGACCGTCCGGCGACTCGTCACCTCGAAGCCCGGCGCCGCGAGGTCGGAGTCCAACCACACGGGCTCGCCGTCAGCGGTCGGCCACTCGGCAACCGAGACGGCAACGCCTGGGACGACGTGGCACCACTGCACCTGGGCCGGAGCAGGCCTGCCCGCGTAGTCGACGATCGCGGACGGGCCCGCGACGAGCCGGATGCCCATGAAGTCCTCCGGGGCGAGCGGCACGACCCGGTCGCTGCCGACGATGCGCACGGAGTTCGCGAACTCGAGTTCCACGGTCGCGCCGCGGAACTCGTCGACCGGCTGCTGCGGCAGCAAACGGACCGCGAAGGGCTCGATGCGCTCGATCTCGCCGGGCGACGCGCCGCGCCGGAGCAGCGTGATCTCGAACGCCGACTTCGTGGCGCTAGCCGGCAGGACTGGCAACGTGAAGTGCAGCTGCAACCGCGGGTCGTCGATCGGCAACGGAACCGAGCCCAGTTCGTTGGGCTGCAGCAAAAAGGGCCGCGAGTCCGCAAACAGCGGACGCAACGGCGCCGAGCCTGTGGTTGCCGACGCGTCCTTGGCCGCGGTCCGGAAGGTGCGACCGAGCCCTTCGCGCAACAGGGCTCCTCGCTGGGATCGCACGCCGCTGACACGCGGGTAGCCGTGGACCACGAGTCGGTAGGACTGGCCCGGCAAGAACGAGCCATCGAGCAATTCGGCGCCGAGCGGGGTCTCGGGCTCAAAGGTCACGTAGGAGCCCTCGACCCGCAGGCGGCCGCGAACGGGGTGCCCCTCCCGGTCGACCACGGCGAAGCTGTCCGGCGTCACCGACAACGGGTCGACCGGCTCGCTGAAGTAGACGGTGATCGCGTCGTTGAGCAGCAGCGGCTCGCCTTCGGCCGCCAACGCCGGGAACACGCGGGTCGCCTCGAACGGAACCGGCTCGGCACCGCGCGATCGACCGCACGCCGAGAGCCCGATCGAGACGCAGACGCCCGCAACGAACACGGCGAGGTTCTGCAGGCGAAGTGGCGTCATCGACAAGGATTGGACTGCGGCGGAGTGAGTCGGCACGGACGGCTGCATGCAGCGGTCCGCGCTCCTTCGGCAACGCAGCGACAGGTCGAGACCATACTGCGCCCCACGGGAGCGCGCAGCAGCGCGACCGATGAACCCGGCGCATCGCCCGACGCAGCGGAGCATGGACGACCGTGGGCTCTCATTCCTCCGCGACGCGACGTGGCTGTTGCGCACGATGGCGCGAGTCTCCGGAAATGCAGCGGGGCAGCCGTTGGCTGCCCCGCGTCTGCTGCTGTCTGCAGCCGATTGGCTGCGTTTCGCAGCGGCTCAGCGACCGGTGCGGTTGCCCGTGCTCGGCTGCGCCATCCGGTAGACGACGCTCATGCTGCGCAGCGACGGCGAAATCGCCGGCGTCACGTCGATGTTGTTCGTCATGACCAACCGGAAGTTCATGTAGCGCGGGAGCAGGCCCGTCAGCTCGTTGCGGATCTCGCCCAGGCGATCCTGGGTGACGTAGGCCGTGAGGCCGTCCGCCGTGACGCGCGGGGTCGAGAAGCCCGTGCCCGAGTTGCCCTCCGCATAGCGGTAGGCCTCGCAGGCGTAGTTCGGGTTCAACAGGTTGCCGCGCTGCGCGACGGTGTCGTTGACGCCCGGGTTGTAGATCGTGCCGGAGTTGGCGAAGTCGTCCGCACCGCGGATCTCCATGACGATCGACGTGCCCGCAGGCTGCTGCGCGAGCGGCGGGTCGAGCAACGTCGTGAAGTCGGTGATGCCGAGATCCGCCGGGAACGGCGCGACGCTGACATCCGGGTAGCCGCCCGGAACCGCGGCGCCGACGCGCTGGTTGGGCTTCTTCGTGTCGAAGAAGCCGAACGTCACGGTCGACACGCGGCGCACGAAGTCGGCGGCAGCCCAGTTCAGCATGCCGTCACCCGCGGGAGCGCGGACGATGCCGTTCGGGCCGTTGCCGGCGAGGCCGGTGCCCGTCAGGATGATCGCACCCGAGTCCTTGATCCAGCCACCCTCGGCGTTGCCGGTGTTGGCCGGGTCCACGAGGATGTCCGCGAGCGTGGTCGGGTTGAGGCCGCCCGTCGTGTGCACGCGCACCAGCGGCGTGGCCGTGGGCGTGGCACAGCCGATGCCGGCGTTGGCGTTGTAGTAGCCACCCGGATCGTTCGCGCCGAGCGGCGGGTTCGGGAAGCTGCTCGGCTGGCCGATCATCGCGACCTGGAAGCCGTTCACGCCCTGCGCGATCGTGTTGGCCGCGCCGTCCGGGAACATCTTGAAGTCGACGAGCATCGGCATTGCGATCGGGTCGTGGTCGCGACGGCGGTCGCCACGGAAGTCGCCTTCGTCGAGCGTGAAAGCACCGCTCAGCGGGACGGGGTTCGGGAATACACTCGGAACCCACGGCGAGTCGACGTCCGAGGTCCAGTCGTTGGACTGGAGGCTCTGCGCCGGCTGCGGGTTGCGCGCGCCACCGAGACCGACCGTGACACCGTTCTGCTTGGTCACGAGGCGCGAGTCACGCCACGTGTAGCTGCGCGTGAAGCGCGGATACGGGATGTACTTGACCTGGTCCGGCGAGCGGAACTGATCGTTCGGGTCGATGCGGTAGACCTTGTCCTCGAAGACCGAGACCATCGACGAGCCGCGCAGGATGTTGTCCGCGAAGTTCGTCGTGAGGCCGCTGTTCATCGAGAGGCAGTCCAGGACGCAGCGGTCCGGCACCGCAGGCGGCGTGCCCGGAACGAACGTCCAGTGCGTGTCCGGACGCTTGTCCGCGTGGCCGAGCGCCATCGAGTAGCGATCGAACACGTCGAATCGCACGTCGAAGTCCGCGAACGGCGACCAGTAGAGCTGCTCGACGTCGAGGACCATGTCGCTCGCCTGGCGGCTCGAAAGGCCGAAGTCGTCCTCGAGGTAGCGCATCTGCATGCGCGAACCACGCGGCTGGTGCGGCTCGATGACCTGACCCACCGGCTGCGGGTTGGCGCCGCCCTCGTAGGGGTTCGGGACGTTCGGCGGCTGGACGGTGTCCAGCATGCGCGGCGACCAGTAGAGCACGCCGTTGTTGCGCGGCAGGTAGTTGGCCGCCTGAACGGTCGCGGGGCACTCGCCACGGTTCGTGCGGCTGATGCCGCCGAGGTTGTTGACGTCCGCCGTCCGACGGAAGCGCACGGCTTCCGCCGCGACGAGACGACCATCGAGCAGACGGAACTGACCGAAGAGGTCGATCGAGCCCTGGGCCGTGCCGTCTTCGTCCGCAGATTCGAACGGATAGACGCGCCACAGCACGCGGTTCTCGGTCTGGTCCGGATCCATCGTCATCTGCACCGACCAGTTGCTCACCGGGTTGCTCGGGTCATCGTTGGCGATGAACACCGGGTTGCCGGAGAAGTCGGTGAGGCCACTGGCGCCGAGCAGCAGGTGGAACCAGTAGACGTCCTGGGTCGAGCCCGCGGCGTGGAAGAAGCCCATCGGCGGCTTCAGCTGCAGCAGGGTGCCGTCGCCGGCCTGGTCCGACAGACGCGCCGGAACGAGGCTCGAGGACACGACCTTCGCGTCGAGCAGCTGCTGCGCGAACTGCGCGCCCGTCATGACCGAGTTGGTCAGGACGAGGTTGCGCGTGACGTCGATGCGCGCGAAGTCCATCGGCTCCGAGAACTCGAGAGCGACCGAAGCGTTCGGGTCGACGCGCTGTCCGGGCGGGACCGGCAGGCCACCGACCGTCGTGGGCGGAGGCGGGTCGACCTTGAGGAACGTGAAGCGACGACCGACGTCGCTGACGACCTCGGTGCCCTGCGCGAAGCGGATGTTCTCGTAGTAGAGGCGGCGCAGCGAGCAGTCCTGACCCAGCGGGTCCGCTGCGTTGGCGACGAAACTGACCGGGCGACCGAGCGAGTCGACGCCACGGACATCCCCCACCTTGACGCGGACCGTCGGCAGATCCGAGCCCTGCGATCCATCGAGCGCGAGACCGAGGCCGGGGAAGTTGGGATCGTTGCGGTAGGTGCCGACGTCGAGGTTCTGGAGGACCTCGGCGCGGATGCGCACGGTCTCCGTCGAGCCGTCCGGCAGCTGCACCGTCACCGTCTGCATCAACGTGTCGCCTGCGCGGAGCGGCTGGCTGGTCGGCACGCTCGACGGCCCGAGCACGAGGCCCGTGGTGCGATCGATCGCGCCCGCGACGAACGGATAGCGCGCGCGGACCGGGACGAGGTTGCCACGCTTGTTCAGCGTGATCGTGCCGTCCGCGGCGATTTCCGAGATGCCCATGGGCACAGTGCCCATCAGCATCGGCGGCTCGAAGTCGCGCAGCACGCCAGCAGCGCCGTCGGCCTGGTTGCCGGAGCGGAAGTCGCGAATCACAGAGTCACGACCGAAGCTGTCGAGATCGTTGAGCTCGTCGACCGAGTCCTCGCGCACATAGAACGCAGACGACACCGAACCACGCGTCGGCATGGCGATGCGGATGTTCGCAGTCGTGCGGTCGAGGCTCGCCGGCAGGCCCGAGGCGGTGAATCCACCCTGGGCTTCGCCGCCCTGGATCGTCGGATCGAGGATCAGGACGTTCGAGCGCGTGACGACGCGGTAGGGAATGGAGCGGAACGCATCCTGCGGCGCGACGACACGCGGGTCGCCCGCGAACTCGAGCAACTGCACCGCGGACGGGTTCACCTCGAAGAACTCAGCCGTCAGGTTGAGCTTCGACGAGAACCGCAGGACCAGCGCCGCATCGCGCGGCACGACCGGGATCGGTTGCTGCTGCGTGTTCTGGCCGCGGAACGACGGAGGCAACACCGAGAGACCACTCTGCGCGAGCGAGAGGGCCGCATCGAACTGCGCCTTCTCCTCGCCGCGGTTGTCCCAGAGGATCAACAGTTCCTCGTGGCCCGTGTTCACGTCGAACGGCATGAACTGGTAGTTGGCGCTCAGGACGACCTCGCCTGCCGGGTCGTAGAGCGACTGCGTCTCGATGTTCGAGCGCACCACCACGTCCGACTGCACCAGCACGCGACGGCGGTTCAGTTGGTCGCGGCGATCGCCGCGGCTCTCGTCGACGCGCTGGTAGGCATAGATGTCCACCAGACGGCCGTAGGCAACTTCCTGCAGCACGGGTTGGCCGGTGTCGATCGTGTTCTGGCCGACCGTCGCCGTCGAACCGTCACAGGCTGCCAACGCCAACAGCAGCAGCGGGGCAGCCAGGAGGATGGATTGCTTCATGATGATGATCCAGTCGTGGTTCGGTGCTCTTCGTTCTCGGCTCAGAAGCGGAACGGGAGACGCAGGAACTGCAGCTCGGGCCGCGGCGAGTTCGGACCGAAGGGACGCGGGTTCACGTCACCCGGCTCGGCCTTGTAGGTGCTGTTGAACTGAACGTCCCACTGCACGTAGGCGGCGCCGAGTTGGCGGATCTGCTCTTGGACAGCCGGATCCGTCAGGTTGTAGGCGAAGGCATCGCCCGCCGGGAACCGCTGCGCGCCCGTAGCGGCCTGGTCAGGGTTCTGGTGGAAGGCGAAGCCGATGCGCACGTTGGAGATCGGGACGGTCGCGCCGCCCGTGCCGACGTAGGTGCCGCCGAGGCCTTCGCTGTTGTCCGTCTTCACCTTGAAGAACTTGGCGCGGACCTGCAGCAAGGTCGCGGTCGTGTCGAGAGCCATGTCCTGGCTCACGAGCAGCACGCGATCCGTGTGCGACAGGATGCGGTAGCTGCCGCGCAGCGAGCCGGCCGTGTTGGACAGCTCCACTTCGTAGCCGACGTAGCGATCCGTCTCGCTGCCCAGCACAGGCTGGCTGACCTCGATGCGGTAGGCGTTCTGGCCACGGAACGTGGCGTTCGCCTGCGTCGCGACGACGGTCGCCGGCGTGCTGAGGATGGCCGGGTAGTCGATCAGCGCCGAGCCGCCCTGGACGCGCCACTGCGAGTAGCCGTTCTTCAGGGGCTTCGTCGGATCGTTGATGATCGCCGCGAACTCGTAGCGCGGGCCCGTCAGGCTGCCCGTCGGGTCCGTGATGCCGCGCGGGTTGCCGTCCGGAGCGATGAGCGAGCGACGCTTGGCGGAGCCGAGGTCGATCCACTTCGAGCGGGCGCGCGTGACCGAGTTGAACGGAACCGGCAGGAGCACCGGCGCCGGACGGATGTCGCCTTCGTTGGCGCCGATGTTGGTCGGGTTGCCAGCGTCGTCGACGAGCGTGCCGAGCGCGTTCGGGAAGCCGCGCCACGCGAGCAGCTGCTGCTTCTGGGTGCCCGTCGTGATCACGCCAGCGCGACGGACGACGATGTTGTCGTCGAGCACCGTGTTCGTGCCGTCGACGTTCGGGCCCGACGGATCACCGGGGGGCGCCATCAGCTGGACGACGCCCATGCCACCGAAACCGCCCAGCGGACGGATGTCATACTGCGCGGCGGGCAGGACCGTGCCCTGGCCCGACAGCGGGTACTTCGACTGCACGTCGGGCGTGAGGAACTGGCCCGTGCGGCAGATGCCGCCGTCCGCGGAGATTGCGAACGTGTACTCGTTCTCCGGAGCCGCGTAGCGGTAGTTCGTGCCCGTGCCGCGCGCGTTGAATTCGATGCGCGATGCGGACATCAGGATGACCATGCCGCCCGAGCCGGCGCCGCCGCCACCACCCTGGTTGCACGAGCCAGCCTGCTCGCCGCCACCACCGTGACCGCCGTCGGCCTCGATGCGGCCGCGGGTGCCGACGATGATCGGGCCGAGGCACTTGACGATCAGCACGCCGCCGCCGCCACCACCGCCGCCGCCCTTGTTGTCGTTGACGAAGCTCGAAGCGTTGATCGCGCAGTCCGGAGCCGGAGCGCGGTCACCGCCACCGCCGCCACCCGCGCCGCCGACCGGCGAAGCGAGTTCGCCGCGGATGCGAATCTGGCGCTGACGGTTGATGCCGACACCCCAGAAGTCGTTGTCCGTGCGCGCATCCGTGAAGACGCGGGGACCAGCGGCGCCACCGGCGAGCGAACGCGATGCTGCGCCCGCGTTGCCCGTGCAGCCGTTGCCGCCGAGACCTTCCTGCTGCTGGAACGTCGAGCCCGTGCCGCGCAGTTCCTTGTAGAAGGGGTCACCCTGCGTGGCGAGCGAACCGCCGCCGCCGCCGGAGCCGAGGTTGCACGTCGCATTGCACGACAGCGTGCCTGCGCCACCACCCTTGGCCGGCGTCTGGTTGGCGCCGAAGCCCGATTCGCCCTGGGGCGAACGCTGCGTCGAGCTCGGGCTGCCCTTGCCGCCGTTGCCGCCGCCACACACACCGATGCCGTTTGCCGTCGGGAAGTTCGCGGAGTTCAGGGTGTCGACGCGAGAGCCGTCACCACCGCGGACCGAGAGCAGGCCGTCGACGCGGAACTCGTCGCGGACGAGCCACACCATCGGGCGCGTGCCTTCACCCTTGACGATCACGTTCTCGGGGATGCGGACGCTCTTGAAGTTGAACTGGCCGCCCGAAACGTTGAAGGGAGGCCCGTTCGCCGGAACCACCTGCGTGAAGTCCGTGTTGAGGATCACGCTGGCCGTCGTCGGCTCGAACGTGAGCTCGGTCGAACCACCCTCGAAGTCGAAGCTCGAACGGATGAATCCCGTGCCCACCTGAGCCTGTGGCTCGAGGAACGCGGCATCGAAGTCGATCAGGTTCGCGTTCGCGAACTGCTCGACGAGCGAATCGAACTGCGGCTCGTAGGACAGCTGCGTGCGGAACGTCGCGAAGGTGCGCTGGTAGGCGGCGTTCGCAACGTTCGACTCGCCGGAGATGTCCTCCATCGTGCTCTCGACGATGACGCGCACCGTGGCGTTGTTCGGCAGCACGCCGACCGGACGGAGAACCACCGTCGAACCAGCAAGGCCGTTGCTCTCGAGTTCGACGTCGGCCGGGATCCAGGTCGCGATCGGGTTGCCCGTGGCGTAGTCGTCGTACTCGAGGAAGATGCGGCCGCGGTTGACGCTGGAACGGACGCGCGGGTCCGTGTCGAGAGCCGTCGGGACGTTGCCGCTGTTCGGGTTGAGCGCCTGGTCGAACGTGAGGCGGATCTCGACGGGCGGCGCGCCGAACTTGTTCAGCGAGACGAGGTTGTTCTCCGGCGTCGGCGTGATGGCAAAGCCCGTCTTGCGCGGGCCGCCGGCCTTGACGTTGCGGAACAGTTCCGTCGGCGTGGTGCCGTCAGCCGTCGTGAAGCGGAAGGTCTGCGGGTTGCTGATGCCCTTGCCGGTCGTCGACAGCAGCACCGAGTTGTTGCGGCGGTCGCCACCCACCAGGCGCACCAGGTAGTTGCGGCCCGGACGGAAACCACCGTTGTCGTAGTTGTCGTTCGTCGGCAGCGTCGGCACGAACAGCAACCGGCGACCCGGCGCCGCGTCACCCGGACGCGTGCCGATCTCGAAGTGCCCCGTCGGCTGCTCCGCGATCGGGTTGTTGTTCAGGTCGAGCACCGAGAAGCTGACCGAGTCCAGGTTCGCGCTACGGACGTCGATCGGCGTCGAGAAGTCGAAGCGGATCGGGTCGTTGAGGTAGAGCCGGCCGCTGTTCAGCGGTTCGGTCGACACCACGTCGAACGTGCCGGAAGACACGGAGCCAGTGTCGCTCGAGCCGCCGGAGCAGGCCGCTGCGGCAGCAGCAAGAGCGAGGAGGAACGAAGTCCGCAGGTTGGAGAGTGGGTTCATGGCACTTGGACTTGCCAGCCAGTGGCTACCGGCAGGATCTCGGAACGTTGCAGAAGACTACTTTGGGCGGCGGAAAGGGCGGGAACAGCTCGCAGCGGGCCTTACTGGCCGCGCTGGAACCGGTAGGACAGGGTGAACGTGTCGATTGCCGGAGAGACCGGTGGCGACGCGTCGATGTTGTTGCTCATCAGGTAACGCCAGTTCACGTAACGGACGTCCGTCGGCGTGAATCCCTCGTTGGGACCGTTGAAGCGGGCCAGGAAGGTGGAGTCGAAGAGCTGGTTCGGATCGAGCACGTAGGTCGTGACGGTCCGGTTGTAGAAGTAGGTCCACCAGTTGCGCGCGACACCGCCCGACTGGCGGTCGTCGAACTTGCGGATGTGGGCATCGCATGCCTTGAACGGATCCAACGGGAAGTTGGTCGCGTTGGTCTGCAACTGGGCCGTGAACGCCGCCGGGTAGACCGACTGGCCGGTGCCCTGCGCCCACTCGCGCCAGTACCACGGGTCGCTGTCGACCTGGCCAGCCGCGCGGAACTGCGCGATGACCGACGTGCCGCCAGGCAGCGAGGTCGAGGGCGGATCGAACTCGTAGAGGAAGCGCGGGCGGATGCCCGAGGGCACGGCGATCGTGCCGTTCAACGGGTTCGTGAAGTACGGGCCGAGGCGCGAATCCGCGAAGCCGTTCGGCACGCGGTGCGGGTTGTAGAGGTCGATGAAGCCGTTCGTGACAACGCTCGCGCGCTTCAGGAAGTCGATCATCACCCAGTAGAACGTGTTGTCGCCTGGGATCGTCGTGCCGCCGGTGCCGAGCGGCGGAGGCGGTGCGTAGCCACCTTGGGCCGTGGGCGAAGCGGTGGGCTCGCGGCAGATCGGGTTGAGATTCGGGAAGGGCGGACGGCCGGCCGAATACATGCGGAAGTTCGGCGTGTTGCTCGACTGCAGGGCGATCGACGTCTGCCATCCCGTGAGGCCGAACGCGATGTAGCCGTTGCCGGCAGGCAACTGCGACGAGTCACACTCGACGAGGAAGTCGGCGAGCAGCGGCAGCGCAACGTTGCCCAGGAGGCCTTCCGTCGAGCGGTCCTGCGTCGTGTCCACGCGGATGAAGTAGTTGTTGCCGCTGTGCCAGAAGCCGTTCAGGAACGTGATCGGCCCAGTGGCGCCGTTGTCCTGGACCGCGCGGCGAGCGATGCCGTGGTTCCACGGCGAGAGGATCCACGGCAGGAAGCTGATCGCCGTGTTGTTGACGTCCGAGCCGATGCCGCACGTGCCGCCCTGCTCCACCATCGTCTCGTCGCGATAGACGAAGTACGGACGCTTGAACGTCGGCAGCGGGAGGTAGCGGTTGCGACCGTTCGGCTCGAACACGACCTGCTGGCCGTCGATGCGCAGGTTCGACGGCGTGTTCGCGAACGCGTTGTGCGGCGCCGGGCGCGTGTCGACCTGCGCGGTCGCGGTGTTGGCGCGCAGGTTGCGCACGTAGTTGTCCTCGAACGTCGGCACGAGACCGGAGTCCGGGAAGGTCGGGAGCGCGCCGAAGTTGCCGACGCATGGCTCGGGACGACGCTCACTGTGACCGAGGCGCAGCGACACCTTGTCGAACTCGTCGAACTCGATCGGGGAACCCGTGAACGGGGCCCAGTACATCTGCTCGATGTCGAGGTTGAAGTCGAACGGATCGGTGCGCGACAAGCTCAGGTCGATCTCGCGCCACACCGTCTGCAGGCGGCAGCCATAGGGGTTGAACGGATTCTGCAGACCCTGGCCGAGCGGCGCGGTCGCGGTGTTGCTCGCGATTTGCTGCTCGCCGGCCGCTTGCTGCGGGCACCACCGCAGGATGGAACTCTGCGGGTCGACCGGGGACTGGTTGATGTCGTCCGCGATGCGGCGCAGACGCGACGTCGGGCGGCCTTCGATACGGCCGTCGACGCGCGAGAACGCGCCGAAGACGTCGGCCAGCGGGGTCGCGCGGGCGTTCGGCGTGGCACCGTTGCCCTGGACTTCCTCAGGCAGGTAGAGCGACGGGTTCTCGTCCTCGTCGACGTCGTTGTTGGTGCGGACGATGTAGACCGCGAGGTTGTCCTCGAACTGCGGACGGCCAGCGGCCGAGCGCGTGTCGAGCGTGAACGGGATCACGAGGCCGCGCGCGCGGTTCGGGTCGTTCGTCTGCAGGTCGATCGGGTTGCCCGCGAGGTCGCGAATGCCCTCGTCACCCGCAATCACGTGCAGGTAGTAGGGACGCGGACCGTCCTGGCGCATTGCCGAGTCGAGGTAGAAGCCTTGCGCAGGCTGCAAGCGCAGCGTCGTTTGCGAACCGTCCTCGTCGAGCACGCGCGAACCGATGAGGTGCGGCGTGCGGAACTTGGCCAGGTTGAAGGACGACGGCGCCATGCCGATGCCGGCCGGAGCGCCCGTCGCATCCGCGACACGCCACGGGCGGGTTGCGATGAACTGGTCGATCTCGTCCTGGTCGACGAGGTTGCGCGTCGCGAAGTAGAAGGTGTCGGCCGACTTCACGCTGCCGAGCACGTCGACCGGCTTCGTGAAGCGGATCACGGCGCCGGCGAACGGCGAGATGTTCTCGTTGGGCTGGCTCGGCGTGCCGTCGAACTGCGGCAGCGGCGTCGGCGTGAACAGGCCGAAGTAGCGCGGATCGTCGCCGGCCTTCACCACGGCGCCCGTGGTCGAGTCGACGCGCCCGCCCTGGTATTCGGTCACGAGCAGCGCACGCGGCGCATTGGCGCGGAGCCATGCGTCCAGCTGCTGCGGATCCTGCGGGAAGTCGGGCCGGTTGCTCGGGTCCACGGCCTCGAGGCCGGGCACGAAACGCACCACGACATCGACGTGCTGCACGTCCGGCTGGCCGAGATCGCCCTCGGGATCCGTCACGACTTCGGTCGTGCCGATCGGCGCGCTCGCGCCGTCCACGAGGAATCGGAAGACGTCGCCGCGGTCGATCTCGTGCGCGATGCCGCCCTTGAAGACACGCACGCGCATCGTGCCGGTGTTGATGCGGTCGACTCGCTCCAGATACATCGGCAATTCACCGACGAGGCGCGGCGGCTCGTTGTCGAGCACGAAGCCGCGGGCGAGGTCCGGGCTCGAGTCGCCGTTGTTGCCCGAGCGGAAGTCGCGGACGATCGAGTTGCGACCGGAGTTGTTCAGGCCCGAGTAGAGATCCGAGCGGAGGCCGGGAACGGCCAGCGCGCCCTCGAGGGCCAGCGCGATGCGGATATTGGCGCCGACGTTGTCCGGCGAGGGCGGCAGGCCGGCCGCGTTGTTGCGCGTCTGGTACTGCAGGCCTTCGCTGCCCAGCAGCACGGGATCGAGGATCAGGCTCTGCGCCTTCACGACGATACGAACGGGCAACGGAACGAAGTTGCCCGGTGCCGAGGGATCGCCCGCGATCTGCAGCAACTGCACAGCTTCCGTGTTGCGGAGGCCCGTGACGCGGCCGTCGGCATCGCGAACCACGAAGAAGTCATCGGTGACGCCGAGTTGGCGCGAGAAGTTGAGCCGGATCGCCGAGTTGCGCGGCACGACCGTGTAGGGACGACCTGCACCACCCTGGCCGAACAGCATCGGCGTGACGAGGGACACGTCGTTGTCGAGGTCGTCGAACAACTGCTGGAATGCCGGCGAGCCGATCTCACGCGGAATGAACACGCGCGGCTGGAGCGTGTCGGGATCAGCGCTCAGGAAGTCGTAACGCACTTCCGAGTCCGTCTTGTTCTCCGACGCGGTGCCGCTGATGCGCTCGTCGCGTATGTCGCGCCCGATCATCACGTCCTTCTGCACCAACTCCACCGTCTGCCCTTCGCTCGTCGTGCGGATGCCGTAGACGTCCGCGAGGCGACCGAACTCGACAGAGTCCACTTGCGTCGTCGCTGTCGTCGAACCGGGGCCAGCACTGCCCACGGTGCCGCCGCTGCCGCCGCTGCAACCCGCCATGGCGACGCTGATCGAGAGGAGCCCAAAGGCACGGAGTGCGGCACCGACCGCACTGCGGCCGTTGTTGATGCTTGCCATGGTGTGCACGGATGTGGGGTTCTTGGAGCAGCCGCGCGCGCAGCTGCGTTCAGATGCTGGTTGCAAATCGTCTCCGCGGGCCTGAGTGCGGATGAAATCGGTCACAAGCAGCATGAAAGCTGAGGAGTTGGATCGGGAATCGCGGACGCCTTGGCAGGGCACGGAAGTCCGCAAGAGGGGGCGAACGAGGGGTTCAAGAATCATGCCGAGGAGAACACTGGCTGCAAGCCTCTCCAAGCCCTGCGGATATCGGCACTTGAGGCACGAGTCCTGGAATGAGGGCGAGCGGCGTTGCGCAATGCCACTCCGGCGGAGTGCGCTTTCGCTCACCCGGCGTCCCCCAGCCCCGGTGACTGCCTTATGAGCCCACCGGACGGTCAGGACTCGGCGCGGACCGTGAATCCCATGGCGCGGGCCTGCTCCTCCGACTCGAGCCAGACACGTTCCGCAACCGGGATGCGGTGCAGCAAGTCCGCCCGAGACGGCCCGCACCACCGCTCCGCCGCATGCCCGAGGAACCGGACCTCCAACTCGCGCTCGCAGTAGGCGCATTCGAGGCTCGGCCCTTCGCCGTGCGCCTGGCGCAGGCGGAAGTCGCGGTCGAGGTAGCGGACCCCCTCGCCGTTGGTGATGCACTTCTCGTTGCGGCAACGCAAGGCGCTCCGCGACTCGATGCCCGGCGTCGTGGCGCGTTCGGCACGAGGCGTCGAGCGAAGTTCGATGCGGCCCAGCAGGTAGGCCATCAGTGCCATGCGCATCGGGACGCCGAGTTCGGCCTGCCGGAAGTAGACCGACCGCGGATCCGCATCGACCTCGTAGTCGATCTCGTCGACTCGGGGCAGCGGGTGCATGACGCGCGCATCCTTGGCCGCCGCGGCGCGCAGCGTGTTCGTCGAGAGCCGAGGGTAGTTCTTGGTCTCCTCGCCGGTGTGACGTTCGCGCTGGGCGCGCGTCATGTAGATGGCGTCGATGCGATTCACTTCGACCGGCGTCAGCTGCGTGAACAGCGACAGCTGGTGCGGCTGGCTCGCCGTGAGGTAGGCGGCGGCGTTGCTGCTGCCCGCCAACCCCGGCAGGTCCGCGACGGAGGCAACCGCGGTCTGCACGCCGAAGTCGCGACGCAACCGACGGAGCACGTAGTCCGGCAACTCGAAGCCCGGATAGGGCATCGTCACGATGTTGGCGTGGAAGCGCGCGAGCGCGTAGCAGAACGAGTGGATCGTCCGCGAGTAGCGCAGGTCGCCGCACAGCACGACCTCGAGGCCTTCGAGCCGCCCCTTCTCCTTCCACAGCGTGTAGAGGTCGCAGAGCGTCTGCGTCGGATGCTCATGCGAGCCGTCGCCTCCGTTGATGACCGGCACGCGCGCATAGCGGGCCGCAACTCGCGCAGCGCCGTCCTCGGGATGGCGAACCACGAGGATGTCCGCGTAGCTGCCGCCGACGACGCGAACGGTGTCGGCGAGCGATTCGCCCTTGCTCCGGCTCGTCGACTTCTCGTCTGCCGCCGTGATCACGCCGCCTCCGAGGCGCAGCATCGCCGACTCGAAACTGAGGCGCGTGCGCGTGCTCGGCTCGAAGAACAGCGTCGCCATGATCGTGCCGCGGCAGAGGTCCGACCACGCGCGCAGGTTGTCGCGGAACTGGTCCGCGTGGTGGAACAACTCGAGGATCTCGTCGGTCGAGAGGTCCTCGATGGAGACGAGGTCGCGCTTGGATTCCTGGCTCGCGCCAACGCGCGGATTCTGCGAACTCGATGCGGTCATGGATCCTCGGCGTCGGCGCGCATCCCTGCCCATGGGAGGCGCGCGACGGTTCGGATCATGCCGACGCGACGCCGAACTCGGAAGCGAGCTCCGAAAGCGCGCGCAACTGCTCGGCATCGACGGGAGCGATCCCGCCGACGGGCCCCGCGGGCGGCAGGCCGCGATGCGCGCGCAGCAGCTCGCCGACCTGCGCGCGGATCGACGGAGCGGAGCCGGGATCCGACGCGTGCAGCCGCGCCGCCGCGCGGAACTCAGTTGGCCATCCTGCCGCAGGCAAGTCCGCTTTCGTGGCCAGCACGACGGCTCCGGCAGCCGCGATGCGGAGGTCGGACGCAGTCGGCGTTCGATTGCCCGCAACCACCAGCAGCACGAGGTCCGCGTCCGCTCGCTCGGCTCGCGCGCGCGCCAAAGCCACGGCATCGACGCCCGCGAGCTCGGCGGCCTCGCCAGCCGTGTCCACCACTTCGTAGGGATAGCCGGACAGCGCCACCACCTCGGCAACCGGATCGCGCGTGAGGCCCGCCAACGGACCGGCGAGGGCCCGTTCGGCGAAGACGATGCGATTGAAGAGCGTCGACTTGCCGGCGTTCTGTTCGCCGGCAAGGACCACGCGCGACGCGCGCGCCAGCGCCATGGAACGCTGCGCTCGCGCCATGGCGCGCTGCAGTTCGGCCACGACTTCGTGCCGGGGCAATGCCCGCACGTCGCGCAGCCAGCCGTCGAAATCGTGCTGCCGCTGCTCGAGCGCCAGAGCCACTTGCTCCCGGCTCACGGCGCGATGGAGCAGTTCGTCCGCAGCCCGAAGGCGACGCTCGACGAGCGGGCCGAACGCGCTCGCGACGGCCTCCAGCACGGCGATACCGCCGTGCGCGTGCACTTCGAGCCCCGACGGCCCGCGATCCACGACGAGCACGTCGTCGACGAGGCCCGAAGGCAAAGTCCAGACCGCGCGCGCCGGACGACCGTCCGAAGGGGCGACGAACGCTGCGCCGCCGCGCGTGGCCAGCATCGACAGCACGCGCTCCCGGTCCTCGGGCTGCGCCGAGAACACCGCGACGCCGCCCAACCCGCGAGGCGTCAGCAGTTCCAACGCGACTCCTCGGCCAGCGCGCGAAGCCCTGCGTGCACGAGGTCCGGCTCCCAGTTCGGTCGCAGGCGGCCACGCCGCAGGTAGTCCTCGGCATGCCCTCCGGTCAGCGCCACCGTGCACGGCCCGCGAGCGCACTGCAACGTGTCCGCGACGAGTCGCTCGACGGCGCCGCAGAAGGCGAGCAGCGCGCCGGTGTTCACGGCGTCCGCCGAAGACCGTGGCGGCATCTCGACGGCGAGTTGCGGCTCGGCTCGTGGCAGACGCGGAGTCACGGACGCCATGCCTTCGACGATGGCCCGAAGGCCCGGCGCGATCGCGCCACCGCAGAACGTGCCGTCCTCCTCGACGAGGTTCACCGTCGTGGCGCTGCCGCAGTCGACGACGACGCAGCGACCGTGACGACGGTGCGCGGCGAGGGCCGACAGCCAACGGTCGGGGCCGAGGGTCTTCGGAGTCGCGTAGTCGAGCCGCAGCGGGCACGGCAGGTCGACACCCGCGATCGCAGTCGGCACGCCCAGGGCTCGCAACCGGGCCAAGGGTTCGTCAAGTCCACCAGGCACGACGGTGACCGCGACCGCGCCTCGAACGGACTCCCCGCCGAGGAATGCATCGAGCGGCTCGGTTGGCGAGAGGCGTGCGCGACGTGAACGCGGACCGTGCAACATGACGTCGAGCGTCGTGTTGCCGCGGTCGATCGTCAGCAGCATGGACACTGCGTCCGCTCGCCGCGGATCAGCGGTTCGGCGCCTCGACGACTCGCTCGACTTCGCGGCCGTCGCTCAACAGCCGGACCACGAACGTGCGGACACCGCGGTTGTACTGCCGCTTGCCGACCGCGATCGCGTCGGCCTTCGTGCTCACAGGCTCCCCGTTCACGGACAGGATCAGGTCGTTGCTCTGCAGCCCGTAGCGCGCGGAGATCTCCGGCGCGACGTTGACGACGCGGAGGCCACGAAGGCCACTGCCGGTGCGACTGACGTAGGTGTCGACGTTGACGCGATCGAGGAAGGTCTCGGGCGCATCCTGCATGCGCTGCTGGTCCTTCTTGCTGACGAACACCTTGTTGCCGACGAGCGTGGTCTCCTCGACCTCTTGCCAACCGGAGGCAGGCTGCGGCGCGCTCGCCGTGCGGATCTCGGCGGGCTTGCCCGCGTCTTCGCCGCGCTGCAGTTCGACCACGGCGCGCATCACGTCGTCGCTGATCTGCAGCGACGTCTTGAACACCTCTTCCTCGACAGGCTTCGGCTGCGCGGCCGGATCCTGACCCTCGACGGGCGCTGCCGCCGCGACCTGACGCACGAAGTAGGCCGACCTCGCATCCGTCGCGACGCGGACGAGCTTGATGTCCTGGAAGGGCGGCCACAGCGTCGACTCGTTGCGCGGCGAACCGTCGCCGACCACCCAGACGCGCTGCACGAACTCCTGCCCTGCGGTCGATCCCGGCACCGGCGTCGTCGGCGCCGTGTTCGGGCGGTTGCCGCCCGGACGCGCGCCGCCAGGACGCCCCTGCCGTCCGCCCACTCCGTCCGCGGGCCCGGCGATCGGAGCCGCCGCGCCAGCGCCCTGCTGGTTCTCCAGCAGGTACCAGGTCGGCGGCTGCACGTTGGCGGAGTCCCTGTAGCGGACGATGACATGCGACTGGCCGCCCTTGCCGTCGGTCGAGGTGTCGCACATCAAAGAGACGAGCTCGATGATGTCGCTGATCGGACGCACGTCGACGACCGTCGGCTGCTGCACTTCTTGCGCAGCCTGCTGCTGCTCGTCCGGCTTGCGCAGGTCCTTGCCCACGAGGTTCGGCGCCAGGAAGCGAGCGCGCCACGACGCCGTCTGGTAGTTCCAGCTCGTCGAGCTCGGGCCTTCGCCCTTGCCCTTGGTGAGCTTCTCCCGAGCCTCTTCGATGCCGGTCTCGGAGATCTTCGAGCGCAGCGTGCCGTCGCTCTCCTTGAGGGACTGGGTGAACGTGTAGCCAGCCAGGCCGAGCAGGCCCGTCGACATCGCGTAGAGGAACAGGTTGACCGGCAGTCTCATCGGCGGTTGGGCAGTCTAGCGGTGCGGGCGAGCCAGGACATAGGGATGTCCTGGGTGGCTACGACGGGCCGCGGGCGCATTCCTTCCGTCGGGCCTTTGCCGGACGCGCGGATGCGCCCGGCCCCCACCTGCGCGGTCAGACGAACGGGCGCATCTGGCCGCCCTGGGTGATGCCGCGCATCTGCATCTTCAGCTCGTCCGGGCTGTCCGAAGCGAGCAATGCGTCCTCGAGGCTGATGTTGCCCGCCTGGAACAATCGGATCAGCGACTGGTTGAACGTCATCGTGCCGTAGTAGCTGCCCTCGGCGAGCGCCTTCGGCAGGCTGCGCGTCTGGCCTTGTTCGAGCAGTTCGCGCACCGTCGGCGTGTTGATGAGCAACTCCACGGCAGGGACCATCGCAGTGCCTTCCTTGTTCTTGATCAGACGCAGCGACACGACGCCCGCGAGGTTGAGCGCGAGTTGCAGGCGCACGAGTTCGTGCTGGTGCGGCGGGAAGAACGTGATGATGCGCTCGACGGTCTGCACGGCGTTCACCGTGTGCAGCGTCGAGAACACGAGGTGACCGGTCTCCGCAGCGGAGATCGCGGCCTGCACCGTCTCGGCGTCGCGCATCTCGCCGATGAAGATCACGTCCGGCGACTGGCGCACCGCTTGGCGCAGCGCGGAGGAGAAGTCCGAGACGTCGACGCCCACCTCACGTTGGTTCACGATCGACCGCTTGTCCTCGAAGCGGTACTCGATCGGATCCTCGATCGTGATGATGTGCTTGTTCATGTTCCGGTTGACGTACTCGAGCATCGCCGCGAGCGTCGTCGACTTGCCGGAGCCTGCCGTGCCGGTCGCGAGCACGAGACCGCGCTTCATCGACGCGAGGCGCTTCAACGACTCGACCGGGAGGTTGAGCTCCTTGAAGGACGGGATCTCCTCCTTGATCGCGCGGAACACGAAGCCCGTCTCGCCGCACTGATTGAACACATTGCAGCGGAAGCGGCCGACGCCGGGCAGAGCCACCGCGAGGTCCGTCGCGCCGCTCGTGCGGTATTCCTCTTTGTGGCGATCCGTGAGCACCTCGTCGAGGTAGCCACGCATCGCGGTGCGCGTGAGAGGCTGGTCACCGACGAAGCGGATCACGCCCGACTGACGGATCGCTGGACAACCGCCCGTCTTGAGCACGAGGTCGGAGGCGCCCTCCTTGACCATCATGCGAAGGAAGTCGCTGAGCTTGGGGTCCGAGTTGACGGCGTCGGACTGCGTGATCACGTTGTCGGTATCCATGCGAAAGAGCCTCCGATCCCGGCTCTATCGGCAGATTCGACCAGCGGATTCCCGAACGTGCGCGAGGGTCCGTTGGCAACGGCTCGCTGCGGCGCAGGAGCTTCCTCGGCGCGTCAGTCCTCGCGCGGCGGCAGCGCGCGGACGACCTCGATCACGAGATCGCGAAGCCCCTTCTGCATCGCGCTGGAGATGCGCAGCACGTCGTGGCCCAAGGACTGCTCGAGTTCGCGCGCGCACTGCTCCGACGCCTCGTCCTCGACCTTGGTGGCGACGACGATCGACGGGCGGCTGGCGAGCGCCTCGGAGTGCGCCGCGAGTTCGTTGCGCACGGTGCGGTAGGCGTCGGCGGGCGGCTGCAACGCGAGTTCGCTGCAATCCACTAGGTGCAGCAGGAGGCGCGTGCGCTCGATGTGCTTCAGGAACTTGTCGCCCAGCCCTTTGCCGAGGTGCGCGCCTTCGATGAGTCCCGGGATGTCGGCGATAACGAACGTGCCGCCTCCCGGCCCCTCCGCGATGCCGAGCATGGGCTCGAGCGTCGTGAACGGATAGCCGGCGATCTTGGGCCGCGCGCGCGTCAACGTCGCGAGCAACGTGGACTTGCCTGCATTGGGCAAACCCAGCAAGCCGACGTCGGCGATGAGCTTCAGGCTCAGCAGCACGTCGCGCTGCTCGCCCGGCGTCCCCCGCTCCGCTTCGCGCGGCGTGCGGTGCGTCGCGGTCGCGAAGCGCGCGTTGCCGCGGCCGCCGTAGCCACCGCGAGCGACGACGAACGGCTCCTTCGGGTCGACGAGGTCCTTGAGCACGTTGCCGTGCTCGACGTCGATGACCATCGTGCCGACCGGGACCTCGAGGACGAGATCTCCAGCCTTCTTGCCGTAGCAGTCCTTGCTGCCGCCGGGCTCGCCGTTCTTGGCGGCGAACAGGCCCTGCCCCGTCAGGTGGTAGAGCGTGTTGACGTGGGTCGACGGCTGCAGGATGACGCTTCCGCCGTCCCCGCCGTCGCCGCCGTCAGGTCCGCCTCGCTGCACGTTCTTGTCGCGCAGGAAGGAGACGCAGCCATCGCCGCCTTTGCCGGCGCGGACCGAGATCTGCAGTTCGTCTACGAACATGGCTGCGGAGCAGAACTCGGAGTGGCAGCGCCTCGATCAGAGGCGCTGCGCGGGGTGCGGACGGAGATCAGTTGGCCGAAGGCGCAACCGGCTCGACGTCGACGCGACGGTTCTTCTGGAAGTGGACGACGCCGTCCACGATCGCGAAGAGCGAGTCGTCGCCGGCGCGGCGCACGTTGCGGCCCGGAGTGAACTTCGTTCCGACCTGGCGGACGATGATCGAGCCGCTCGTCACCGCTTGACCGCCGTAAGCCTTGACGCCGCGGAACTGCGGGTTGCTGTCGCGGCCGTTCTTGGTCGAACCTTGACCCTTCTTGTGAGCCATTGCTGTAGTCCTCTATGGGATCAGGCGTGGATCGCCTCGATCTGGATCTCGGTGTAGCGCGCGCGGAAGCCCGTGCGACGCCGGCTGTTCTTGCGGCGGCGGAACTTGCCGATCACGACCTTGTCGCCCTGCACGTCGGGACGGAGCACCTTGGCGGTGACCTTCGCGCCGGAGACGTAGGGCGCGCCGATGCGGCCCTGGCCTTCGCCGCCGACAAGGCAGACCTTGTCGAAGGTCAGCGTGCTGCCCTCCTGCACGCCTTCGTGCAGGTGGATCTGGATGCGGTCCCCGGCCTGGACCCGATACTGCTGGTTGCGGTCGTCGACGACGGCGTACATGCGAAAACTCGAAGTTGGCCACGCCAGGATCGGCGTGGGAAAGGGCGGGGCAAGATACCGACCGCCCAGGGGGTTTCAAGGGCCGCTTCGGAGGGAATCCCAGCGGAGTTCCGGTCTGCCGCGGCCCTGCCGGCAGACCGGAAGTCTCCCTGGGGAGTCGGGCTCAGGCCTTCACGCCCAAGCCGGCGGGGATCGCAATCCGCGCCTGCTGCCCGTCGCCGGTCAGGAACCGGTAGTGGACGACGTCGATCGGGTAGCTCACTTCGGGCCGGAAGACGACGGTCTTCCCGACCGCGTCCTCAAGGTCGAGGATCGGGCGACGCTTGTAGTTGCTCAGGTAGTCGTTGACCCCGGGGTTCGCGAACACCTGCAGCATCGAGTAGCCCTTGAGGTTGAGCAGCGCGCGGACCTCGCGGAGCACGGACAGCGCCTTGCTCTGGATCGTGCGCGACCAACCGGCGCCCTTGCAGTGCGGGCACTGCATGAACACGGTGCGCTTCAGGCCGGGACCGACGCGCTGGCGCGTGATCTCCAGCATGCCGAACGGCGAGATCCGCCCCACCTTGATGCGGGCGCGATCGCCGCGCAGCTCGTCGATCAACCGCTTCTCGACGTTGCGCCGGTGCTTCTCCTGCGCCATGTCGATGAAGTCGATGATGATGAGGCCGCCGAGGTCGCGCAACCGCAGCTGGCGCACGATCTCGGGGATCGCGTCGAGGTTCGTGCGATACGCCGTGTCGTCGAGGTCGGCGCCTGGCTTGAACTTGCCCGAGTTGACGTCGATCGCGACCAGGGCCTCGGCCTGATCGATGACGATCGAAGCGCCGTTCGGCAGCTCGACCTTCGGCTGGTAGAGGGCTTCGACGTCCTTCTCGATGCCGAAGCTGTGGAACAGCGGCGTCGTCTGCTCGTGCCGCTTGATGCGATCCGCCATGTGCGGCATCAGCTTCTCGGCGAAGTCGCGGATGCGCAGGTAGACGTCCTCGCAGTCCACCACCACCTCGGCGATGTCCGGCGTGAAGAGGTCGCGCATCGCCTTGAGGACGAGGTCCGACTCCTGGTAGAGCAGCGCCGGAGCGCGCGTCACCTTGAGTCGCGCGGCGACCATCTCCCAGATCTTCTTGAGGTAGTCGCGGTCGCGCTGCAGGTCGGAGAGCGACTTGTTGACGCCCGCCGTGCGCACGATGAAGCCGATGCCGCCGTGGCCCGTCTCGTCGAGCTCGCGGACGATGCGCTTCAGTCGCTTGCGCTCCTTGTGGTCCTCGATCTTCCGCGACACGCCGCACTTCGGCAGGCTCGGCATCAGCACGAGGCAACGGCCGGGCATCGACACGTAGGTCGTCAGCGTCGGGCCCTTCGTGCCGATCCCTTCCTTGGTGATCTGCACGACGACTTCCTGCCCCTTCTTGAGCAGTTGGTCGATCGTCGGGCGCGCGCGCGACGAAGAGCGCTGCGGGCGCTCGCGGTGCCGCCCTCGACGACGGTCGCGACGGCTCTTGACCGGCTCGACGCCGTCGCCAGCAGGCGCGGCCGCTTCGCCGCCCTCGGCCGTGGCGCCGGAGGCATCCGCACCGTCCGCATGGGTTTCGTCCGCCGATTGCTCGTCGTGGCTGTCGGGCCCGTCGTGGCCATCGCCGTCCGCTTCGCCTTCGTGGCTGTCGTCGTGCGCGCCCTGCTCGCCGTGCTCCGCGCCCTCGTGCGAGCCTTCGCCGCCGTGGTCGCCGTGATGCTCGTGGCCGTGCTCCTCGTCCGTGCCGTGGTCGCCGTCGTGCGCCTCGTGCGCTGCGTGCCCTTCGTGATGGCCGTGGTGCTCGTCGTCGTCGGCAGCGGCCGCGTGGGGCTCGCCCTCGCCTTCCGCGGAATCGTCGGCAGAACGCGCGCTGCCGCCGTCTTCGGCGGACCTTTGCTGGGCTCCGCCCTCGGCAGGAGCGTCGCCGTCCTCGTCGTCGTCGTCCGCCAGAGCCTGCTGGACGGACTCCGGACCGTCGTCCGCGTCGACGCGGGCGCGACCTTCGATCACGTCCTCGAGTTGGAAGTCCGGGCGACCGTAGGCAGGCAGCACGTCGCTGACGTGCAGGAAGCCGTTGACGCGGCCGCCGAAGCTGACGAACGCCGCGCCGATGCTCGGCTCGATGTTGACGACCTTGCCTTTGTAGACGTTACCGAGATAGGCCTCCCGGTTTGCCAACTCGACGTGCAGCTCCTGCAGCACGCCGTTCTCGACCACTCCGATCCGGCTCTCTTCCGGATCGAGGGCGTTCACAAGCATCCTCTTCAAGGGAATCTCCTGGGGAACGAACGCTGCGCGTGAGCACAGCGGTCCGGGTCGTCGCGGCGCACGAAACGAAGTGCGCGCAAGCGGGCCGATCGTCTGCAAAGGGCAGAAGGGCCGGACGACGACCGCGGAACTGGACCAATACCGATCCATGCAGCCCCGTCGCCTTGCCGGTGGAACCGCCGCGCGGCGAACTCGCCGCTGCGACCGCTGACCGGATCGAATGACGTGGCTCCATGGGCATCTCGCGGATTGCGGACACGCCCCGGAAGGCGATCCGATCCTGCGACCCCCGGCCGCAGGCGGACCGGATGCTACGGAGGCGACGACGGCGTCTCAACGTCCGATTCCGGCTCGAGCGCATCGAAGCGCGCGCCTGGAATGCAACCGGGCGGGATGAACCCGCCCGGCTGGGATGCATCGGCAAGCGGCCGCTCCCGAGGCGGCCGCCGCTGTTGCTCAGCGATCCTTGCCGAACACGGCGTCCTTCTCGCGGCCGAAGTCCTGCATGCGCTCGCGCAGCACTTCTTCGAACTGGCGCTTCGTGTCCTCGGCACTGCGGATCAGGTTCGGCGTGATGAAGACGATCAGGTTCGACTTCACGTCCTGGGTCTGCTTGTTCTTGAACAGGTAGCCGATCACCGGGATGTCGCCGAGCAGCGGCAGCTTCACCTCGGTCTCCGTCTGCGTCTCGCTGACGAGGCCGCCGAGCACCGCGGTCTGGCCGCTGCGCAGCAGGAGCTTCGTGGCGATCGTGCTGGAGCCGACGCGCGGCAGCGCGATCGTGCCTTCCTGGCCGCCCGAGCCGATCGAGAACACGTCGAAGCCGGCCGGCGAGATCGCCGAGGCCGTGCCCGTGCCCGTCAGCGCCGTGCGCTGCGGAATGACCTCGAGGATGACCTTGTCCGTGCCGGGCACGACGTGCGGCGTCGCGAGCAACTGGAAGCCGACGTTGACCGGCGAGTCATCGCCTTCCTCGAGCGCGAGCAACAGGCCGCCAGCCTGGCCTTGCTCGACGCGCGACTGCGCGTAGCGCACGGCCTCGCCGACGAAGATCGTGGCGGGCTGGTGGTCCAAGGCGACGATCTTCGGCGCCTGCGTGATCTCCGAGCGAGCATCCTTCTTGAGCAGGCGCAGCGTGGCCGTGACCTGCGTGAAGTCGAGCGCGCCGTAGACGACGTTGGGGATCGTCACGTCCGCCGACTGGTTGCCGAGCGGGTCCGCGAACGGGCCCGTGCCGCTGTCGTTGGCGATGATCTTGTCGTCCCAGCCGCCAGCGCCCAGGTCGAACGGCAGCTTCGTCGGGATCTGGCCGAGGCCGAGGCGGGCCGTGTAGCCGTTGCCGCCGGGGCTGATGCCGATGTCGAGCACGTCCTCGTTCGTCGTCGTGACGAAGCGGACGTCGAGGTAGATCTGCGCGGGCTCGATGTCGATCTGCGAGACGATGCGCTTGATCTCGTCCACCACGGGGCGGGTGTCCTTGATCAGCAGCACGTTCTGCACGTCGTCGTAGTCGAGGTTGCCGAGCTCCGGCGTGATCATGCGCTGCAGCGACTCCAGCAGCGTGAACTGCGCCTGGCCGCGCTGCATCTGCTGCTGCATGTTCATCTGCTGGGTGTTCAGCACGTATTCCGACTGCAGGAACGGGATGTACTGCGAGCTCGGGCGCACGTAGCGCAGCGGGATCGCCTCGAACACGAGGTCCTGCTGGATCTTCGACGACGGGACGACACGCAGGATGCCGCGGTCCTCGACGACGACGAATCCGAGCGTCTTGACCGCCGCGTCGAGCGTGTCACGCCAGGGGATGTTCTTGAGGCGCAGCGAGATCTGCCCCTTCACCTCGGGCGCGGTCACGATGTTCGCGCCGCTGATCTTGCTGATCGTGTCGATCACCATGCCGATGTCCGCGTTGTCGAACGCGAACGTGCAGCGCGGAGGCTTCTCGACCTTGAGGACGCCGCCGTCGAGTTCGGTGACGACGCAGTCCGCCTGTTCGGCGACGAGTTCGAGCGCCTGGCGCCAGTGCACGTCGGCGAGGTCGATCGAGACCGTCGACTCGATGCCCGGCTCCATGATGATGTTGACGCTCGCCTTCTTGCGGATGCTCGCGACGACGTCACGGAGGTCGCGGTCCTTGAGACGCAGCGTGAGACGGCTGGAGCGGTCGCCCGCAGCTGCGGTCTCGATGTCGTCGCCCTGGCCTTGCGGCTTGGGCTGGGCCGCAGGCTCCTGCGGCGCAGGTTGCTGGGTCTCTTGCGCCGTGGCGACGCAGAAGCTGGAAACGAGCGCGAGCGCTCCCACCATCAACGAACGGCCGAGTGGCCGGATCCTCTCGATTGCCTGCATCTTCGATCCTTTCCCGAGTCGGGATGTCGGGTTGATTCGCCTGTCTGCGCAGCACGCCAGGGCGGCGTCAGCGCGGGGGTCTCTCCTTCTTCGGCGCAGCGCAAGCCCACCCTTTAGGGGATTTGCGCTGCAGCGTCGGTCCTTCGCTCCGACGCGCGTCCGCCAGGGGGCGGACGCTCCTGCCCTGACCCGAGGTCAGAGCGTCTTGATCAGCGTCAGGCCGCGGAACACGAACCAGACCTGCTCTTCCTCGACGCGGCGGAGCATCAGCTCGTCGCTGATGTATTCGCCTTCCTCGTAGGTGTTGCCGTTGAGCAGGAGGCCGGAACGGCCCGTGTCGTGGTTGACCACCACGCCCTGGATCTTGAGCTCCAGCTGGCTGAACTCCATCGCGGTGCGCACGCGCACGTGCAGCGCCTTCGCCGTGACCGCGACCTGGTAGCGCGGGTCGGACTCGGGCACCAGGAGCCGCGGCGAGATGGACTCGTAGCGGTCGCTGGCGGCCTGCAAGTCGCCCTCGCCCATCAGCTGCGACATGCTGTCGACGAGCTGCTGCATCTCCTCGCCCGACAGATACGGGTCGCGGACCTTGTCACCGTCCTTCGCGGCGCCGGCCGACTTCATGTCGGCGAGCGGCTCGAGCACTTCCTTCACCCAGCGCGGACGCAGCTGCGGCGAGGTGATCTGCTGCTTGCCGTTCGCCTCCTGGACCTGCTCCTCGAGCCTGGCGATGCCTTCCTTCAGTTCGCGCTCGAACGTGAACTGGTCGAAGATCGTGAGGTCGGGCTTGCTGAGCTTCTGGCTCACTGCCTTCAGCCGCTGGATCTCGCCGATGAACTTCTCGAGGATCAGGCGCTGCTCCTCGACCGGAGCGCCTTCCGCCTGGCCCTCGCGCTCGCGCGGGTCGACGAACATGTCGCGACGGCCGCGGGCGCCGCGGTGCTCGTACTTGTCGATGCGGATCGGCTGCATGCGCTTGACGATCTCTTCGCGCAGCTGGTCCTTCTTGTCGTTGTAGTCGGGGATGGTGACTTCCTGGCCCGTGCTGTTCGGGTTGTAGGTGTAGGTCTCCATCGTGAGCTTGATCGTGTGGACCGTGTCGCCGTCGCGCATCACGGGCTCGCGCTCGTTGAGCTGCGCGATCGTGTAGTCGGTGATCGCGACGAGGCGCTCGTAGTTCTCGATGCTGTTGATGAACTTCAAGAACTGCCACAGCGTCGCCGTCAGCTCGTACTGGTATTCGATGCGCTCGAAGCGCTCGACCTGCTTGTCGTTCTTGCGGGCAGGACGACCCGGCTGGAAGTTGATCGTCTGGATGCCCGAGCTCTGCTCGAACTGGTAGAGCATCTTGACGAAGTCCTCGAGGCCCTGCTCCTCAGGAAGGATCTTCACGTACTCGCCGAGGTTCTCGCGCAGGATCACCACCTCCTTCTCGGTGGCGGGGATCTTGGCGATCTTCTGCTCGCACGCGGCGATGTCGGTCTTCTTCTGCGCGATCGCCTGCTCGAGTTCCTCGATCAGGCCGCTCGCCCAGTAGACGCCGCCGGCCGCGACGAGGCACACGCCAAGCGCGACGCCGCCGACGGCCATCATCTTCTGCTTCTCAGTCATCTTGTTGGCCACGGGTCACCTCCGTCACTTGTTGCCGCTGGCGGCAGGCTTGGGGTTGGCGGCGGGCTTCTTCTTGGGTTGCTCCGCGACCATGGGCTTGAACTGCATCTGCAGCTGGAACTCGAAGGAGTCCGCAGGCACTCGCGACTTGTCCTCGGCGTACTTGCCGCCGGGCGCGGTCTTCGACGCGACGTCCGCGTAGAACGGCGCGCGCTGCACGTCCTCGTGCAGGTTCGCGACCTTCGACATCTCCGCGCCTTGGACGGCGCCAGGGAGCGTCACGGTCGCGGCGCGGTTCTTCTTGTCCGTCTTGACGGTGACACCGTCGAACCAGGACAGGTGGCGTTCCGAGTCGCCGCTGTTGTTCACGACGTCGACCATCTCGTCCATGAACTTGGACCAGACGCGGCGCGACTTGCCGATGTCCTGGATCGTCTGCACGCGCGTGGCGTAGTCGACCCGGTTCACCTCGAGCTTGTCGTAGTAGGTGGCCTTCGTCTTCTTCTGCGTCAGCTCGACCGTGACGGCCTGGTCCTGACGCTCGAGCTCGCCGAGCTCGCCGAAGTAGACGACGCCGAACCAGCCGATGCTGGCCGCGACACAGAGAGCCGAGCCGAAGGCCGTTGCGAGCACCTTCGGCGGAATGCGATTGCCGCGCCGGTATTCGGCAGGAAGCAGGTTGATGCGAATCATGTGCTGGGCTCCTTGAATCAGGCGCCGGCCGCGAGGCCGACGGCGACCGCGATCTGGGGCGCGAACTGGTTGAGGGCTTCGACGTCGACGTTGTCCGACCGGACCTTCAGGCCCTCGATCGGGTTCCACACACGCGTGCGCTTCTCGAAGATCTTCTCGAGGCCCTCCTCGAGGAACGGCAGCAGCACCGCGCCGCCGGTGAGCAGCACGTCCTGCACTTCGCCGTCGTTCTGGTTCTCGAAGAAGTCGAACGACAGGTTGATCTCGTTGCCGAGGTCCTCGAGGACCTGCGCGACGGCCTCCTGCACGACGTTGAGCTGCTCGCCGGGGTCGCGCTTCAACGCCTCGGCTTGCGCGGTCTCGAGGCCGAGGCGGCGCGTGATGGCCTGCGTCATGTCGTCGCCGCCCATCGGCACCTCGCGCGCGAAGCACGTGATGTTGTTGCGGAGGATGTTGATGCTCGCCTTGGTCGCGCCGACGTCGACGAGCGCCACCGTGCGGCCGCCTTCGCGGACGCCGGGGTTCACGACGTCGGAGAGCTCGTATGCATTGCCGAGCGCGAATCCGTCGATGCCCACGCTGATCGGCTGCAGACCGATCTCGGTCAGCATGCGCGCATGGTCGTCGAGGATGGTGCGCTTCGCCGCCGTGAGCAGGACCTTCGACTCGGTCTTGCCGCCTTCGCCGGCCGTCGTCGACAGCTTCTGCGCGTCGATCTCGACCTCGCTGACGTCGAACGGGATGTACTTGTCCGCTTCGAACTTGACCGCCTGCTGCAACCGGTCGTCGGGGACGTCGACCATGTTGATGTAGCGGAAGATCACGCTCTTGCCGCTGACCGCGGTGGCGACTCGCTTGGTGCGGAAGCGGCCCTGGCGGAACAACTCCGCGATGGCCTCGTGCCGCGCCTGCTCGTCAGGCACCTCGATCTGGGCATAGCCCGTGATGACGAAGTCGTACTTGTCCTGGGTGATCTCGACGGCCTTGATGCAGCTGGTGCCCAAGTCGAGACCGACGATGCTCTTTCGCTGCTTCAGCATTGCGTGCCGCGCTCCTTTGCGCGCTCCGTGCGGGGTGGACCGATCCGGAGTGCCTATCGGCGTTCGAGCCGTCGCGGATTGAGTCGGCTTGCAGGAGGATTCCCGTGCCAAGGCTCCGGCGGACCGCGCGGCGGGGCTGAGCCAAAGGTCAGGCGCATCGGCGACGACGACCGTGCGGCTGTCGTAGAACCCAACAGCAGGGCACTAGCCACGCGTCGGCTGTCCCCTTCTGCGACACCACGTACGGTGGCAGGGTCCCCACGGGGTCAGGGCAGCAAGGGCCCGCGATCGAGCGCCCGGATCCGGTCCGGGACGGCGACAGCGGCGCCCGCCTCGCGCACGGCCGCGTGGGCCGCGCTCCGACCGACTACTCCTCGCCGAAGCCCGCTTCGACGAGTTCCACGAGCGCGCGAACCTGCAGTTCGGCGTCGGGCCCCTCGGACTGCAGCTCGAGCACGGCGCCGCGCTCGGCCGCGAGCATCATCATGCCCATGATCGACTTGCCGTCGACGATCTCGGCCTCGCCCATGCGACGCACGGAGACCCGGCTCGCATAGGCGTTCGCAGTCTGCACGAACAGGTGCGCGGGACGCGCGTGCAAGCCGTCGCGGTTGCAGAGGGCCACTTCGGCCCGACAGGTCTTCTCGGCATCGCCCATTGCTCAGGCCTTCTGCGACAATTCGCGCAGCAGGTCGCGCATGCCCGTCTCGTCCTTCGCGTCGAGCAGGAAGCGCCGGAAGTCGGCGTTGCGCGCGAGCGTGGAGATCCAGCGCAGGCAGCGCAGGTGCGCCTCGGGATCCTGCGCCGGCGAGACGACGAGGAAGATGATCGACACCGGCCGGCCGTCGATGGCCTGCCATTCGATCGGCGAAGGCGACCGACCCAGCACCAGCGAGGGAGCCGCGATGTCCGCGTGCTTGATGTGCGGCACGGCGACGCCGTTGCCGAGACCGGTGCTGCCGATCGCCTCGCGCTCCAGCAACTTCTTGCCGAGGCCCGTGACCGACTTCTTCGCGACGACGCCAGCTGCCTGCGCGGCGGCGAGCAGTTCCTTGAGCGCGGCATCCTTCGTCTTGGCCTTCACCTCGGCGAGGATCGCGGCGGACGAAACCAGCGTGTCGATCATGTCTCTCTTGGCGAGATCGTTGCGGCCGCGGTGCGCCGAATGCGCTCGCTCGCGGCCTGGATTCGGGCGGCGGGGCCGCCCTTCGGGGCGAAGGTCTTATCCCCGCAGCGTTTTGCGGACAACCTCCTCGTAGGTCTCCTCGCCCTTGCCGCCCTTGGCAGCCTTGCCGCGCCCGCGCGCAGCGCGCGCCGGGGCCGCGCCCTTCGCGCCGGGGATCTTGTGGTCCTTGCGCTTCTCCTTCTGCTTCTTCAGCTGCTTCTCCATCTTGGAGACGAGCGCGTCGATCGTCGCGGAGAAGGTCTCGCCCTGGTCCTTCGCGACCATCGGCTTGCCGCGGCGCATGTGCACGATGAGCTCGACTTCGGGCGACTCGTGCGCGTGGTCGGCGACGACCTCGATGCGCGCGACGCGGTCGTTGTAGCGCCCGAGCTTCTCCAGCTTCTTGACCGCGTGCGACTGCATGCGCGCGGAGATGTGGTCGTGGCGGCCCTTGAACTCGATCGTGACTTCTTCGTCGTTGGTCATGAGTTGGTGCGCGGCGTTGCCGCGCGGTCTAGGAGAGAGAATCGTCGGGATCCGCGCAAGCGACTGCTGGAGTCAGCGGATCGGGATAGAGGACGCGCAGCAGGTAGAGGCCGCACGCGGGAGCCGTCGGGCCTGCCTCGCGGCGGTCGCAACTCGCGAGGATCTCGCCGACGTTCGCGGGCGTGAGCCGCCCGGAACCGACGTCGATCAGGGTCCCCGAGATGGCCCGCACCATGTTGTAGAGGAACCCGTCTCCCTGCACGACGAGGTCGAATCCCCACGTGCGGCGCGCGATGCGCAGGCTGTGGATCGTGCGCACCGTGCCGCGCTTGCGCTCGTAGCCAGGGTTCGTCGCGAACGCGGCGAAGTCGTGCTTGCCGACGAGGAACTTTGCCCCTTCCCGCATCGCTTCGAGATCGAGCGGCCGCTTGACCCAGTGGTAGTAGCCGCGGCCCACAGCGGGCCGGATCCGGCTCGTGACGCAGCGGTAGGCGTAACGCTTGCCGATCGCACAGAAGCGCGCGTGGAACCCGTCCGGCGCCACGCGGGCGGAGCGCACCGCGATGTCCTCCGGCAAGTTGCCGTTCAACGCCGGCACGAGTTGCGCCACCGGGAACGGCCGAGGCAACACCACGTGGGCGCATTGCCCGAACGCATGGACGCCGGCGTCGGTCCGACCTGCGCCTTCGACGAGCACGCGCGTGCCGAAGATCGTCGCGAGCGCTTCCTCGAGCCGCTGCTGCACCGTCGCTTCCCCCAGCTGGCGCTGCCAGCCGGAATAGTGCGTGCCGTCATAGGCGATCTTCAGCAAGCACGTGGACACGGGGCGCGGAGGATAGCGAGCGTCGATCAGCGGCGCACCGCGAACCACGCGAACGCCGAGAGCCCCAGACCGAGCAACGCGGCGAGCGCGCCGAGCACGGGGTTGTCCAGCGACATCCACGTCCACAACGCCGCGGACTCGCAGACGAGGAACGCAGCGGCCGGAGCGGCTGCTTCGACGAAGCTGACGCCTGGCGCGCGCGGCGGCTCGGGGCGCATCGCGACGTGCGCGGCACGTGCGCGCGGCGACGGCTCCGATGGCGCGACGGAGTGTTGGTCCCGCGCGGAGAGCACTGCCGGCTCGCGCGCTTGCGCCTCGCGGACCAGCGCAGCGACAGCCTTCGCGCTCGCGACCGCAGCGGGAGCCTCCACCACCTTGGGCGCCACGGGTTCCTCGAACTGCGGCGGCGGATCCCAACTCGTGTCGCGGCCGTCGGCAGCAGCCGTCGAGTTCGAGGTCGCAAACAGCGAGTCCTCGAGACCGGGCGCCTCCGCACCCTGCTTCGCGTCCGACGAGAGCCGCACCTGACCGAACGAGAACGGGTCGTAGCCGGGCTGGGTCATGGCTTCTTCGCTCCGTGCTTCTTGCGCCGGTAGCTCGACGGGATGCCGAGTTCCTCGCGCAGCTTGGCGACCGTGCGCCGAGCGATCTCGACGCCGTTCGCCGCCAGGTGTTCGACGATCGCGTCGTCGGACAAGGGCCGCGCGCGGTCCTCGGCCTCGACGAGCGCCGTGATCCGTTCGGCGACCGCGCCTCGCGCGTGCCCCGCCGCGTCGGATCCGTCCGAACTGCCGCCCGCGCAGAAGTCGCGCAAGGGCAACGTGCCGACCGCCGTCGCGACGTGCTTGCCCGCGATCGCGCGGCTCACCTTCGACGGGTGCATGCCGAGCTGCGCCGCGATGTCCGTCATGCGCAACGGCCGCAAGGCGGCGCGGCCGCGCTCGAGGAACTCGCGTTGGCGCTCGAACACCGCGCGCGTGACCCGCAGCAACGTCGCCTGCCGTTGCGCGATCGCGTCGACGAGTTCGCGCGCTTGCCGCACCTGCGAACGCAACCGCTCGCGGACGTCCTTCGCGACGGACTTGTCTGCGGCCATCTGCGCGTAGAGCTCGCTTACGGCGATCTGCGGGACTCCGTCCTCGGCCAACGCGACGTGCAGTTCGCCGTCGACGAGCCATGCCGCGACGTCCGCGGTCACCGTCGGTTCCTGCTTCGAACGGAGTTCGCCGCCGGGCGCAGGGTTGAGCTGGCGCATGCGCTCCACGAGATCCGCGAGTTCGTCGACGGAGAGGCTCATCGAACGCGCGACCTCGGGCCACTTGTTGGCCGCGAGCTGTTCGAGGTGGCACGTGAGCAGGCGCTCGATCGCCGCGTAGTCCGGGTCGCCCTTCGCCTGCAGCAACATCGCCTCGACGCCGTTGGCCGCGCCGAGCCCCACCGGCTCCATCGTCCGCAACTCGTCGAGCGCGCGTTCCGCGGTCTCGATCGTCAACGCCGCGGAAGCCGCGACGTCGGCGATCGGCATCGGCAGCAAGCCGCGCTCGTCGAGGTGCTCGGCAATCGCGCCGACCGCTTCGCAGAGTTCCTGCGGCAGTCCGCGCAGCGAAGCCTGCAGCCGCACCACCGAAGTCAGCTCGTCGGTCTGCGCCGGCTGGCTCTCGAGCAACGCTCGCCGGCCGTCGACCTCGTCGTTCGTCTGTCGCACCGCGGGAGCGTCCCACTCCTCCGCGGCGCGGGACGTCGCGTCGAGGATCTGCGCGCTGAGCTCGGCTGTCTCCGCGACCGGCGCGAGCTCGAGGGCTTCGTTGGTCTCCATCTGCTGCGACACGAGCTGCAACAGGTCGGCGGTCGCGAGCTGCAGGATCTCGATCGACTGCAGCATCTGCGGCAGGAGCCGTTGCTCCATCCGCTGGTTGGTCGTGGCGCGAAGTTCCATTCGTCGGTCGTCTTCGCGAGACGTTTCGTCACGCCGCGCCGACCGCTTGAGCGACGAAGCTCAGCGTTGGGCATGTCCCAGCGCGGGAGCATGCGAAGGTTTCTCCTCAGGTTTGGAGGGCGCGGATTTCGTGCCCGGCTCCGACGCGAGCCGTCGCCACACGCTGCGGTGTCAGCGCAGCAAACGCTGCGCGAATGATCCCGGCCTAGCTGCGCCGACGCGGCCGCGGCCGGGCCTCTGCCGTCGCCGCCAACGGATCTTCGGGCCAGCTGTGGCGCGGGTACTTGCGCATGAGCTCGCGCCGCGCAGTCGGGTAGACGTTCTGCCAGAAGCTCGCGAGGTCGGTCGTCACCTGCACGGGCTGATGGTTCGGCGCGAGCAGTTCGAGCACGAGACGCACGCGTCCGCCGGCGAGGAGGCCCACCGAAGGAAGGCCGAAGAATTCCTGCATGCGCGCGCGAACCTTCGGGCCCGCGGGCGCGCCGTAGTCGATCAGCACGTGGCGGCCGGACGGCAACTCGACGCGCTCCGGCGCGTGCTGGCGCAGCGCCTGCGACTGCTGCGGCGAGAGCCGCGAGGCGAGGATCGGCGACAGGTCCGCGTCGCGCAGCCCGCGCAGGTCGGTGGCGGCGCCGAGCGAGCCGATCGCGGCGTCGAGCTGTTCGTCGAGCGAGAACTCCGGCAGCGCGAGCTCGGGCATGCGCTCGCGCAGGAACCCGACGCGCGCCAGGAACGCCTGCGTCTCCTTGGACTCGCCGAGCCAACGCGAAGGGTCGCGGCGCAGCAGCGGCAAGAGCAGTTCGTGCGCGCGTTCGACCGGCACTTCGCCGCCGCGCGCGCTCGCGAGTCGGAGGTCGCGGTAGGCGCGGACGCGCACGGCGAACACGCGCCCCTGCTCTTCGTCGAGGTCGGCGTCGACGCTCGAACGCACGCGACCGGTCGCCTCGAGGTGGCGTTCCTCGATCGAGGCGACGACGGTGGCTTGCGATCTCTGCTGTCGCCCAGACTCGTGCAGGCGCAGCGCGACGACGAGGTCGTGGCCGTCCGCAGCAGCAGGCAGCACGAGACCGCGGCCGCCCGTCATCGTCGCCTCGCGCGCGTCGCGTTGGAGCCGCATCGCGACGCGATCCGAGAAGCCCGCGAGCAAGCATGCCGGCAACGCGTCGACGTCCTCGCGCGACGCGTCCGCATTGCGCGGCGCGATGCGTTCCACGGTGCGCGCGACCTGCCGCGCGAGGTTCGGCGGCACGCCGGCGTCGCGGCAAAGATGCGGCGGGAACCCGCGTTCCATCGCGAGCACGAAGGCAGAGACTGCGGAGATCAAGTCGAGGCCGGGGCCCATGCCGAGCGAGTCCACGTCGCCGAGCAACGCAGCGGCGACTGCGGCGTGCACCGCGCAGCGCCGCTGTCGCCCCGCGAGCGCGACCGCAGCGAGCCGCGGATGCATCGGCATCGACAGCAGCTCACGGCCGCGATCGGTGACCATGCCCTTCGCGTCGACCGCGCCGAGTTCGACGAGCAGTTCGTCCGCGCCGGCGAGCGCAGCCGGCGACGGCGGCTCGAACCAGCCGAACTCGCGCGGATCGCGCCCCGCGAACGCGCGCACCGACAACGCCGCGGAGCAGAGGTCGACGCGCTGCACGTCGGGAATGGTCCGCGCGTTCATGCCGCGCTCCTCGCCGGCGGTCCACAAGCGATAGCAGACGCCGGGCCCGGTGCGCCCCGCGCGGCCCGCGCGCTGCGTCGCCGACGCGAGGCTGATGCGCGACAGTTCCAGCACGTCGACGCCGCGGCCGCGATCGAAGCGCAGTTCGCGACAGAGCCCGGTGTCCACCACCGCCGTGACGCCGGGGATCGTCAGCGAGCTCTCGGCGACGTTCGTCGACAACACGACCTTGCGCTGCGCATTCGGCCGGATCGCGAGATCCTGGTCCTGCGGCGACAGCTTGCCGTGCAGCGGCAACACGAGCACGGACGCGCGACGCGCGAGGTTGTCCATCGCGTTGCCGCAGCGGTCGATCTCGCCGGTTCCGGGCAGGAACACGAGAACGTCGCCGGTCGTCTCCTGCAGCGCGCGCTCCACAGCTTGCCGCACGCGCACCTCGAGGTCGGAGTCCGACAACCGCGGTTCGTGCTCGACACGCACCGGGAACAAGCGGCCGTCGCTGTGCAGCTCCGCGGCATTCGGCAAGAACGCGCGCAGCGGCGCGAGGTCGAGCGTCGCCGACATCACGCACAGCTTGAGGTCGGGCCGCACCGTCTCGCGGACTTCGCGCAGCATCGACAACGCGAGGTCGCCTTCGAGATGACGCTCGTGGAACTCGTCGAGCACCACCGCCGCGACGCCGTCGAGGAACGGGTCCTGCACGAGCCTGCGCACGAGCACGCCCTCGGTGAGGAACGTCAGCTTCGTATCGCGGCTCGCGCGGCGGTCGCCGCGAACCTGGTAGCCGACGAACCCGCCCACTTCGCAACCGAGTTCCTGCGCGACGCGCGCCGCCGCGGCGCGCGCAGCGAGACGACGGGGCTCGAGCACGACGACCTCGCCGCCGAAGCCCGCCTGTGCGAGCGCCAACGGCGCGCGCGTGGTCTTGCCCGATCCCGGCGGCGCGGCGAGCAGCAACAGGCCTCGCTCACGGACCGCCGCGACGACGTCGGGCAGCAGCGGGTCGATCGGCAGCGGATCGCGCATCGCCGATCAGGCGGGCGGCTGCAGCGGCCGCCGTCCGTCGAGCGCGTCGGCGAGGATCGACTTGCTGAGTTGCGTGATCGTCCCGCCCGCAGGCATGCCGCGCGCGAGGCGCGTCACGCGCTCGCACACGGGCCGCAGCCGCTCGGCGACGAGCTGCGCGGTGCCTTCGCCTTCGAGGTCGGGGTTGTTCGCGAGGCACACCTCGCGGATCTCGCCGTCGCGACAACGCGCGACCAGCGCGCCGGTCGTGAGGTCGTCGGGCCCAATGCCTTCCACCTGGCTCACGCGCCCTTGCAGCACGTGGTAGAGCCCGCGGTAGCCAGCTTCCTCGAAGCGCGCCACTTCGCGCGGGTCCTCGACGACGAGCACGATGCTGCGGTCGCGCGCAGGGTCCGCGCAGATCGAGCAAGGATCCGTCGCGTCGAGCTGGAAGCAGACCGAACAGGTCCGCACGGCATCGCGCACCGCGACGATCGCGTTCGCGAGCGCGAGCGCCTCGTCGCGCTCGACGCGGAGCAGATGGTAGGCGAAGCGTTCCGCGGTCTTCGGCCCCACGCCGGGCAGCCGGCCGAGCAACTCCATGAGCCGCTCGATCGAGTGATGCCGTTGGACCATGCGCGGAGCTTCGCCGACTGAGTCAGAAGCCCATGCCGGGCAGGTTCATCCCGCCCGTCACCTTGCCCATCTCGCGGTCGCGCAGCTGCTTTGCGGACGCAAGCGCGGCGCGCACTGCGGCGGTCACGAGGTCCTCGAGGCCGTCGACGTCGTCGGGATCGACCGCGGTCTTCTCGATCTTCACGCCCTGCACTTCCATGTTGCCGCTGACGTAGACCTTCACCGCGCCGCCGCCGGCCGTGCCTTCGACGATGCGCTCCGAGAGCGCGCGCGTGGTGTCCTGCATGCGCCGCTGCATTTCCTGCGCCTGCTTCAAGAGGCTCTGCATGTCGCCGAATCCGGTGCTCATGCGAGCGATCATGCCGCGGCGGCGGAAGCGAAGCCACCCGCGGCGAGCGGCTCGTCCGTCAGTTGTCGGAGTCGTCGGGCGGAGGCGGCGCGTCCTCGGTCTCGGGCGCCGGCTCCGGCGGCGGCGCAGGACGACGCTCTTCGGGATTCACGCCCACGATGCGGCCGCCGAGCTTCTCCAGCACGCGCTTGGCGGCGGCGCCGGGAGGCGGCGCGGACGAGAGGTTGGGACCACCTTCGCCAGGCGCGACGGCGTGCACGTCCAACTGGATCGTGCGGCCCAGCGCCTGCGACAACGCGGCGCTGACGCGGCGCTGGATGTCGGGCGACTGCATGCGTTCGCGGTGCACCTTGAGCTCGCTCTCGACGACGACCTTCACGGTGCCGCCCGCGTCCGGCGCAGAAAAGCGGCAGGCGTCCATCGTGCGAAGCAACAGCGACTCCTCGCGGAAGGCAGCCTGCACGATCGCCTTCGGGTCGGTCTTGGCTGGCGCGGCGACCGCGGCCGGCCCGCCGCCGACCGGAGCCGCGCGTTGCGGCGCAGCGGCCGCGGGAGCCGCAGCGTTCGAAGAGGCCGCGGCACGGGGCGACGCAGAAGACTGCATGCCGCCGTCGCGCATCGCGGCGACGAGTTCGCCCAACGTCGGCAGCGAGCCGGCCTCGGCCATGCGCACGACCGTGAGCTCGAGGATCGCGGCGCGGTCCTCGAGGCGGCGAAGCCGATCGCGACCGAGCACGGCGGCCTGGATCATCGCCTCGACCTGCTGACGCCCAGCGTCCTTCGCGAGCCCGAGCAGCCGTTCGCGGACGGAACCGACGTGCGTGACGAGGCCGCTGTCGGCGCCGTCCACCTGCAGCAGCATGATCGCGCGCAACGCGTCGACGAGTTCGCCGAGCGCCTCGCGCTCGTCGCCGCCTGACTCCTGCAACTCTGCGCAGAACCGCAGCCCCGCCGCAGCGTCGCCCTTCAGCAGCGAAGCTGCGACTTCGACGACGCGATCGGTGCCGAGCCGCTGCGTGAGTTCGCGGTAGGCGGCGAGGTCGAACGGCCCCTGATGGTCGCGCGCGAGCTGCAGCGCGCGTTCGAGCGCAGTCTCTGCGTCGCGCATGCCGCCCTTGCTCGTGGCCGCGATCTCGTCGAGCACCGCATCGTCGAGCGCGACCTTCTCGGTGTCCGCGATCATGCGCAGACGCGTCTTGATGTCGGTGTCGCCGATGCGGCGGAAGTGCAGCACCTGGCAACGCGAACGGATCGTGTCCGGCACCTTGTGCAGTTCGGTCGTCGCGAGCACGAACACGACCCCGGGCGGCGGCTCCTCCAGCGTCTTCAGCAGCGCGTTCCACGCGCCCTTCGACAGCATGTGCGCCTCGTCGAGGATGTAGACCTTGTAGCGCGAACGCATCGCCGCGAACGCGACGCGATCGCGCAGCGCGCGCACGTCGTCGACGCCGTTGTGCGACGCGGCGTCGACCTCGATCACGTCCGGGTTGCTGCCGTCGAGGATCGACACGCACAGCGAGCACGTGCCGCACGGCTCGACGGTCGGCCCCTTCTCGCAGTTGAGGCAACGGGCGAGGATGCGCGCGGTCGTCGTCTTGCCGACGCCGCGACTGCCCGCGAACAAGAACGCGTGCGGCACGCGGCCACCGGCGAGCTCGGCGCGCAGCGTCGACTGGATCGCGTCCTGCCCGACCATCTCGCCGAACGCCTTGGGCCGGAACCGGCGCGCGACCACCTGGTAGGGCGCGTCCGCCCTGGGCTTGCCCGTGGATTCCTGCTCGACCATGCGCGACAGCATCCGCGCCGAGCCGCCGCGACGGAAGCCCGCGTCGGCGCGCCGCGCGGTAATGCGCGCACGGCCGTTGCGGAGCGGACCCGCTCTCCTGTATGTAGGTCCGCCCATTCCCCCGCCCAGGCGCGCGAGCGAGCAAGCGGATGGCATGGAGAGGTGACCGAGCGGCTTAAGGAGCTCGCCTGGAATGCGAGTGTGGGCCACAAGCTCACCGGGGGTTCGAATCCCCCCCTCTCCGCCATTTTCCGTGGATGCTGGGCGGCCCCGCCGCTCAGCATTTTCGTTCAGCGACAGTCTGTGCTTCTTGCGCGCGCCTTCGGGACGCGCAGGTGGGGTCTGCCGGGTCCCGTGCAAGGGAGCGGCGTGAACCTGGTCAGGCCGGGAACGGAGCAGCCATAAGCGTGCGGCTCTTTGTGCTCGGGGTGCCTGGCGGACTCCACCTGTGCGCTCCGAGGGCGCGCTGCGTTTTCGGGCCGAGAGTCCTGTGCGGTGGGGAGCCCGGTGCGGTTGGGCATCCGGAGCTGTCGGCTCGCGCGGAAGCCTTCGAACCGTCGCGCGTCAGGACGGATGAGATCGCCGGTCAGCCGCCGTTGCGGCCACGGCGCGGCGCGCCGCCAGCGCCGCCGCCGGCGGGATCTGCGCCACCGCCCGCACCCCCTTCGCCGCCAGCGGGGTCTCCACCACCCGGCGCTGCGCCACCGGCTCCGGCCCCGCGCCCACCGCGCGCACGCTGCGCGCCGCCGCGACCACCGAGCCGGACCGCGCCCGCCGGACGCGCCGGCGGCTTGCCGGCCTCGAGCACTTCACGTTCCTTGACCAGGAGCTGCTGCTCCTCGTTGTCGAGTTCCTTGCGTTCGCGCGCGAGCTCGGCCTGCTTCTGCTTGTCGGCGCGATCGACCTTGTCTTCGTCGGCCTCGAGTTCCGCGCGCTTCTTCTCGAGCGCTTCGAGGTCCTTGCACACGTCGCCGTAGCTGCGAACGAACGCGGACAAGCCGCCTTCGACGTCCTTGCCGACGGCCTTGCTGAGCAACGCCTCGAGCTTCTTCGGCGATGCCTTGTAGCCCTGCATGGAGACGATGCCGACCTCGACCCCGTCGTCGTCGTAGGCGACGAACAACGGAGCCTCGTCGCGATACCGCTCGAGCAGCAACTTGGCGCTCGCGGCCGTCAGGTCGAGCCGCGCGCACACGAACAGCTTCGTCGCGATGCCGATCTCGTCCTGGAACATGGCCATGTCGAACGCGGTGTGCGCGTCCGCGTCGGTGGTCGGGTCGTAGACGTAGACCAGGGAGCGAGTCTTCTCCTCCTTGGCCTTCGTCACGAACGGCAGCGCGCCGATGTAGTCCTTCTTCTTCGCCTCGGGATCGACCACGGCGGGCTCGCCCTCGATGCGCACGTCCGTGAACCACGCGCCCACGCGGTCGTAGGTCGCGTCCGAGCGGCGTGCCGCCTGCCGATTCTGGTTCTGGTTGGGATTGCCGGCAGCTGCGCGCCCGCCACCGCCGCCGCCGCCGCCCGCTCCGCCACCACCACCGCGACCACCGCCTCCGCCACCGCCGCGTTGGGCGCACAGCGGCAGGGCAAGGACGGCGACACAGAGCGCCAAGACGAACAGCGGGCGGGATGCGTGCATGCGGAGACCGTGTGGATTCGGAACTGTTCCAGGGATGGGGCGCGCGGAACGCAGTGAGGCTCTCGCCCCCACGTCGCAGAACCGTCGTTACAGCAGCGAGCCCGCGAACGGAACGATCGTCACAAGCGACCGGGAACGACAGCTCCCGCAGGACCCGACGCGGACTGCGCGCGAAGCGATCGGTCGCGAGCAGGTTCCGACGGCGGAAAAGATGGCGGAGAGGGGGGGATTCGAACCCCCGTGCGGCTTTCGCCGCAACTGGTTTTCGAAACCAGCCCATTCAGCCGCTCTGGCACCTCTCCGCGAGGCTCGCGAGGGTCTTGGGGAGACCCGTCGGCAGTTGGGAGCGAGGATGTTGCCGAGCGAGGCCTCGCATTGCAACCGGCAAGTGGCGAGCTGCGCGAGGTTGTCGCGGCGAGCGCCGCGCCCGCAACGGCGAGCGGGGGCGATGCTGCGGCTCCGGGGCCCGCGGTTGCGGTGCGACGCGAACTCGTTCAGCGACGCGCGCGGAAGAACGCGCGCAGCATCGCCGCGCTGGCATCGGCGCCGAGCCCTTCCTCGACCGTGCAGCGATGGTTCAGCCGCTCGTCCTCGAGGATGTTCGCGAGCGAACGCACGGCGCCGAACTTGGGATCCCGTGCACCGAACACGACCCGCCGCACGCGCGCATGCAGGATCGCGCCAGCGCACAGGAAACACGGTTCTAGGGTGCAGTAGAGAGTCGCTTCGGGGATCCGCTTGTCCCCCACCGCCGCGATCGCGCGCTGGATCGCCTCGATCTCCGCGTGCGCGAGCGGCGAACGGAGCTCTTCGACGCGGTTCGAACCCTCGCCGAGCGCCGCGCCGTCGATGACGAGCACCGCGCCGACCGGGACCTCGCCGCGAGCCGCAGCCGCTTCGGCCAGTTCGAGGCAACGCTGCATCCAGCGGGCATCGTCGACGGGTTGCGGATCGAGCGGCATGGCGAGAGGGGAACGCGCATCATCGCGCACGGAGCGGCACGCTGCCAATGCCTCGCCGCGACGCCGCGCGAGTCGCGCGTGCGAAGTTTCTTTGCGTGCGAACTTCGTCGCTGCCCCACTAGCATCGCAGAACCCCATCCGCCCGAGCCGACCGTGACCAAACGCGACTTCCTCTCGTCCGCAGGACTCACCCGCAACGAACTCGAAGACATGCTGGAGCTGGCGGCTCGCGTCAAAGGCAAGCGCCCGGGCCAGGTCCTCGCCGGCAAGACCCTCGGCCTGCTGTTCTTCGACCCGAGCCTGCGCACGCGCGTGAGCTTCGACGTCGCGATGGGCCAACTCGGCGGCCACACGATCAACCTGTCGCGCGACGACCTCTACGAGCTCGAACCCACCGAGCAAGCGGTCATGGACGGGCGCGCAGAGGAGCACGTCATCGACGCGGCACGAACGCTGTCGCGCTACGTCGACGCGCTCGGCATCCGCACGGTGACGCGTTCGGGCTCGTGGGCCAAGGACCGCCAGGAACTGCTGCTGCGCAGCTACGCGCGCCACGCAAGCGTGCCGGTCATCAATCTCGAGACCTGCTTCGAGCACCCGTGCCAGGCGGTCGCGGACGTGTTCACGATGCGCGAACGGCTCCTGTCGCTGAAGGGCAGGCGACTCACGCTCGCATGGAGCATGCATCCCGAGCCCAAGCCGCTCGGCCCGACGCACTCCGTGCTGACGCTCGCCGCGATGATGGGCATGCACGTCACGCTCGCGCACCCGCTCGGCTTCGAGATCGACGACGAGGTGCTGGCGCGCGGCAAGACGCTGGCCGGCGAAGCCGGAGGCTCCGTCCAGGTGGTGAACGACCTGCACGCCGCGGCACGCGACACCGAAGTGCTCTACGTGCGTTCCTGGGGTTCGACCAAGTACTGGGAGGACGCCGAACGCGAAGCGATGGTCAAGCGTTCGCTCGCCGACTGGCGCGTCGACCAACGGCTGATGGACACGACCAAGGACGCGCTGTTGATGCACCCGCTGCCCGTGCGCCGCAACGTCGTCGCCACGGACGAGGTGCTCGACGGTCCGCGCTCCGTGATCTACGAACAGGCTGCGAACCGCACACACGTGCAGAAGGCGCTGCTCATGCGCCTGCTCACGTAGGCCGGCGCACCATTCTTGTCAGCGCGCGAGACCTTCGGCGCGCGCGACCTCGAGCAGGCCGTCCTGCAGACGAACGCGAGCGCGGAAGCCCGTCAGCGCAGCGAGCCGACCGGCATCTCCAACCCAACCTGCGGCGCGCAGTTCGCGGACCTTGTCGCGGTTGAAATGGAGCATGCGACCGGACGCGCGCGAGTAGACGTCGCAGCAGAATGCGGCGACTGCCGCGACGGACAACGGCAAAGGCACGAACCGGGCGCGGCGACTGCACGAGGCTGCGATGGACGCGAGTAGCGCATGCGTGTCGGTGCGGTCCGGACCGTCCAACGTCAGCGTCGTTCCCGCAGGCTGCGAATGCGCGACCGCGAGCAGCGAGTCCACCACGTCGCGCACGTGGACGACCGACAAGGGAACGGACCGTCTCGGCACGAAGCAAAGCGGCCCGTTCGCGGAACGGAACAACAAGCGCGTCGCGCTGTCCCCGGGGCCGTAGACGACCGGGGGACGGACGACTGCGCACCGGCGCACGCGACCGGTCATCTCGAGTTCCCCGAGCCGCTTGCTCTCGCCGTATGCGGACACGGTACGGCACTGCTCGGCGCCTCGATCGGTGCCGACGCCGTCGACCGATGGGCCGGCTGCGGCGAGCGACGAGACATGGACGACGAAGGCCTCGGGAGCACGGCGGGCGACCGCGTCTGCGAGCAGACCCGTCGCATCGCGATTCACGGGAAGGAAATCGGCCGGCCTGGAACCCTTGATGGTCCCGGCGAGATGGAACAGCAGGCCACAGCCGTCGACAGCGCTCTCGACCACCGCTCGATCGCGAAGGTCGCCCAAGACCATGCACTCGTCGGGGATGCCCTGCGCACGCGCCGACTCGCGACTGCGCACCAAGCACCGCAGACGGTCCGGCGTTACACCCGTCCGCAGCAGCGTGCGCGCCAACTCGGCCCCGACGAAGCCCGCGGCGCCGGTGACGAGGCAGGTCGAGGAAGGCGCAATCGGAGGATGCGGATCGTTGGCCACGAGAGGCCGCGCAGTGTAGCAATATCCCTCCTTCGATCCCTGCGACCGGAACCGCAGGCCTCACGCAACCACCACGCATCCCTTGGATCTCTTCTCGAAGTGCGACGGGTTCACGCGCGCGCGTGAACTGCAAGCTGCAGGCGTCTACCCCTACTTCCTGCCGCTGTCCGAAACCGAGGGCACCGAGGTCGAGGTGAACGGCCGCCGATGCATCATGATCGGCAGCAACAACTACCTCGGGCTCACCCATCACCCCGAGGTGATGAAGGCCGCTGAAGACGCACTGCGTCGCTACGGCACCTCTTGCTCGGGCTCGCGGTTCTTGAACGGGACGCTGGAGCTGCACGAGGAGCTCGAACGGCGCCTCGCGAAGTTCATGGGCAAGGAAGCGGCGATCTGCTTCTCGACCGGCTTCCAGTCCAACCTCGGCGCGATCTCCGCGATCTGCGGCAAGGACGACGTCATCCTCTGCGACCGCGAGGACCACGCTTCGATCGTCGACGGCTGCAGGCTCAGCTTCGCCGACGTCCGTCGCTGGCGGCACAACGACATGTCCGACCTCGAGACGCAACTCGCCCGCGGACAACAAGCGGGCAAGGGCATGCTGGTCGTCGTCGACGGCCTCTACTCGATGACCGGCGACCTCGCCGAGTTGCCGTCCATCGTGAAGCTCGTGCGCCACTACGGCGCGCGCCTGATGGTCGACGAGGCGCACTCGATCGGCGTGCTGGGCAAGAACGGCCGTGGCGCGGCGGAGCACTTCGGGCTCGACGACGACGCGGACCTCGTGATGGCGACGTTCAGCAAGAGCTTCGCCAGCCTCGGCGGGTTCCTCGCCGGCCCGGCCAACGTGATCCACTACGTGCGCCACCACGCGCGCAGCCTCATCTTCTCCGCCGCGATGACGCCGGCCTCGACCGCCGCCGCGCTGGCCTCGCTCGAGGTCATCGAAGAGCGCGCGGACCTTCGCCGCCGCTGCCTCGAGGTCGCTTCGAAGGTGCGAGCCGGCCTGCGCAAGATCGGCTTCCGCACAGGTGGAGCCGCCTACAGCCCGATCGTCCCCGTGCACGTCGGCGAGCCGAACCGCATGTTCGCGATGTGGAAGACGCTGTTCGAGTGCGGCCTGTTCACCAATCCGGTGACGCAACCCGCCGTGCCCGTAGGCATGGACATGATCCGCACGAGCTACATGGCGACGCACACCGACGAACACGTGGAGCAGATCCTCCTTCGCTTCGCCGAGGCTGGGTCGCGAGTCGGCATGCTCGCGACGGATCGCGCGAGCGCCAGCGCGCACGAAGCCGCGAGCTGACCATCGCCACGCATCGCGAGACCCAGGACGCGTTCGGCGAGGACCAGCTCGTCGCGCTGGCCGAGCAGGTGCGCGCTTGCCGCCTGTTCGCGCAGAACAACCTCAACCGCGACTTCGTCGGGACCCGCGGGTTCTCCGTAGTGTTCACGCGCGAGGGCATCGAACGCGCGGTTGCGGCGTTCCCGTTCTTCGAAGGCTACGTGCGGCGCGTTCTGCGCGACGACTGCAACGCGTTCTACCTCAACCCCCTGCAACTCGAGAACGGATCGCGCGTCGATCCGCACATCGACCGCAGCCTCCGCAGCTACTGCAAGGACATCGTCGTGCCGCTCTCGGTGACGGTGCTCTATGTCGACGTCCCCGCAGGGATGATCGGGGGCGAGCTCGTGCTCGCGCGCGGCAAGAAGACGCTCGCGCGGGTCCGGCCGCGGCGTGGCCTCCTCGTCGAGTTCGACGGCGACCTCACCCACTCCGTCGAACGCGTCGACAGCCCGGGACGGCGCCTCAGCCTCGTGTGCGAGCAGTATTCGCTGACCGAAGACGAGTTGGAGCACATCCCCGCCTACACGGTGGAATCGCGCGCGGGCTATCCGCGCAGCTGAGGCCCTCGGGCTTCCTCCCGCGACACCACCGCGTAGATTCTGCCGCGATGTCCGAGGCGCCTGACTTCGTCCACCTGCGAACGCGATCGCACTACAGCCTGCTGGGCGCGCCCGTGGAGGTGAAGGACCTCGTCAAGGCTGCGGCGGCGGACGGACAGAAGGCGATCGCGCTGACGGACAACGGCAACCTCTTCGGCGCGATCGAGTTCTACAAGAGCTGCAAGGAGCTCGGCCTGCGGTCTGTGATCGGGCAGACGACGTTCGTTGCAGCCAAGACCCGCAAGCAAACCGCAGGCGGCGACAACCCGACGTTCGACCTGACGTTGCTCGCCGAGACGAACGAGGGCCTCGACAACCTGCGCACGCTGTCGTCGCTCGCGTATCTGGAGGGCTTCAGCTACCGACCGCGCGTCGACCTCGACTTGCTGAGCAAGCACAGCAAGGGCCTGCTGTGCCTGTCCGGCTCGACGCATGGATGGATCGGCCAGTGCCTGCAGCAGAACGACGGCGCTGCAGCAGTCGCGGCGGCTGGCCAGCTGCGCGACCTGTTCGGAGCCGATCGGTTCTTCCTCGAAGTCGGCGAGAACGGCAGCGAAGTGATGCGCACCGTCACCGCCGGCAAGCGCGAGGTCAGCAAGAGGACCGGCATTCCGTGCGTGGCGACGAACGACGTCCACTACCTCAAGCCGGACGACTGGCTCGCGCACGACATCATGCTCTGCATCCGCGGCGGCAAGACCGTGGCGGACCAGGACCGGTTCCGCATGCCGTCGCGCGAGCTCTACCTGAAGTCGCGGGCAGAGATGGCAGCGGCGTTCTCGGGTTGGCTCGATCCGATCCACCAGACGGTGGCCGTCGCCGAGCGCTGCACGGTCGACATCAAGTTCGGCGTCTACCACCTGCCCGTGTTCACGCCCGACACGGGCGAGACGATGGACGAGTTCTTCGTGCGTCGCTGCCAGGAAGGCGCGCGCATGCGCTACGGCGAGATCTCGTCGGAGATCCAGAAGCGCCTGGACTACGAGATCCAGGTCGTCAAGAAGCTCGGGTTCGTCAGCTACTTCCTCATCGTCCAGGACTTCATCCTGAAGGCGAAGGACATGGGGATCCCGGTCGGCCCCGGCCGCGGCTCGGCGGCAGGCTCGATCGTCGCCTACGTGCTGCAGATCACCGACGTGGATCCGCTGCGCTACGCGCTGCTGTTCGAGCGCTTCCTCAACCCCGCCCGTATCTCGATGCCGGATATCGACATCGACTTCTGCGGCGAACGACGCGAGGAGGTCATCCAGTACGTCCGCAAGAAGTACGGCGACGACTGCGTCTGCCAGATCATCACGTTCGGCACGATGGCGAGCCGCGGCGTGCTACGCGACGTCGGCCGAGTCCTCGACTTCGAGATCGCCGAGATCGACAAGCTCTGCAAGAAGGTCCCGCAGGGCCCAGGAGCCTCGCTGGAGGCGGCGCTCGAGAGCGATCCGGAGCTCAAGCAGATCCGCGACAGCTCCCCGGCGCACAAACGGCTCTTCGACCTGTCGCTGAAGCTCGAAGGCCTTGCTCGACACTCGTCGGTGCACGCCGCCGGCGTCGTCATCGCCGACCGGCCGCTGCGCGAGTATGCGCCGCTCTGCAAGAACGGCGACGACGTCATCACGCAGTGGCAGATGACGGAACTCGAGGAGGTCGGCCTCCTCAAGATGGACTTCCTCGGCCTCAAGACCCTGACGATCCTGACCGAGGCGACCCGGCTCATCGAACTCGTGAAGGGCGAGCGCATCGACCTGTCCAAGCTGCCGCTGGACGACGCGCCGACCTACGCGTTGATGACGCGCGGCGAGACCCAAGGCGTGTTCCAGCTCGAATCCTCGGGCATGCGCGAACTGCTCTCGCGCCTGAAGCCCGACACGTTCGAGGACGTCATCGCAGTGCTCGCGCTCTACCGCCCGGGCCCGCTCGGCTCGGGCATGGTGGACATGTTCGTGCGCCGCAAGCACGGCGAAGAGGAGACGAAGTACCCGAACGACGACCTCCGCCCCGTGCTGGAGCCGACCTACGGAGTCATCGTCTACCAAGAGCAGGTGATGCAGATCGCCAACGTGATCGGCGCGTTCTCGATGAGCGACGCCGACAACCTCCGCAAGGCGATGGGCAAGAAGAAGCCGGAGGTGATGGCGAAGTTCAAAGACCAGTTCATCGCGGGAGCGGTGTCGCGCAGCTACGGCGACAAGTTCGCGAAGGAACTGTTCGAGACGATGGAGTACTTCGCAGGGTACGGCTTCAACAAGTCGCACTCGACGGCCTACGCGCTGGTCACCTACCAGACCGCGTGGCTCAAGGCCCACCACCCCATCGAGTTCCTCGCCGCCAACCTCACGGTCGAATCCGGCAACTCGGACAAGATCAAGGAGTTCGTCGACGAGGCTCGCCGCAACGGCATCCGCATCCTGATGCCCAGCGTCAACCACAGCATGCGGCGCTTCCACGTCGAGGACGGGGCGATCCGCTACGGGCTCGGCGCGATCAAGGGACTCGGCGCCCGAGCCGCAGACCTCATCGCAGAGGCGAGGCAGAAGGGAGGCCCGTTCGACTCCCTCGAAGACCTCTGCGAACGCCTGGAAGCCAACGTTCTGAACAAGACCGCCCTCGAAGCGTTGGTCCAGGCCGGCGCATTCGACGGAATGGGACGAAGCCGCAAAGCGACGTTCGAGTCGATCGAGTCGGCGCTCCGTTCCTCGGCGATCGCGCGCGAGGATCGGCGCCGCGGACAGAAGATGCTCTTCGGTGCGCCGGCGGCCCCCGCCAGCGAAGTGATCTCGACGACTGGCGAGCATGCCGACGAGTGGCCGGAGGCGGAGCGACTGCAGCGCGAGAAGGAGTCACTCGGCTTCTACCTCTCAGGACACCCGTTCGAGAAGCGCGGCGCCTTCCTGCGCCGCGTCGCAGGGCACACCACCGCCTCCGCCGGGAAGGTCGCTGGCGGCGAGACCGTCCGCATCGCCGGAATGGTGAGCGCGGTCCGCATCCTGCAGATCAAGCAGGGCAAGAACGCCGGCCAGAAGATGGCGAGGTTCCAGCTCGAAGATCTCGACGGGACGATTCCCGTGACGTGCTTTGCACGCGCCTACCAACGCCACAAGGACCGCATCGTCGACGACGCGATCGTGTTCCTGTCTGGCCGCATCGACGAGAAGAGCGAGGAGAAGGCGCTGCTGCTTGACGAGATCGAACCCGCCAACGAAGTGGTCCGACGCGAGGTCTCCGGAATCGTGCTGCTCCTGCGCGGCCACCTCGTCAGCGAGAGCACCCTGGAACGCATCGGGGCCATCTGCGAACGGCATCGCGGCAACCAGTCGCTGCACCTAGACGTCGAAGAGGATGGACACGTTCACCGCGTGCGCAGTGATGCGAGCATCCACGTGACCGACGCGCTCCTGGACGAGTTCGCGCTCACGGTCGGGCCCGAGAACATGTCGTTCACGCGACGCTGAGGCGTGCGAAAGGTCGCGAGGAGCGGGCAACCTCTCGCTGGAAACGAAACCGCCCGCTTGCGCGGGCGGCTTGTTCGAGCGGTTCGCGCGAGCGCGAGCCGTGTCGGTGCGGGCGATCAGGCGCCGGCGCCAGCCGACTTCTTGCCCTTCTTGCCCTTGGCAGGCGCTTCCATCGGGGCTTCCACAGCGTCCGTGGCGCCAGCATTCAGCTTGCGCTCGAGCACGTTGTTGTCGACGAGCTCGAGGATCGCCTTCGAGCCGCCGTCACCGATGCGGTAGTCGCCCATGCGCATGATGCGGGTGTAGCCACCAGCGCGGTTGGCGTAGCGCGGGCCGAGGACATCGAAGAGCTTCTTGACCGCCTCCTTGTCCTGCAGCAACGCCGCAGCGCGACGGATGCTCGCGAGGCTCTTGTTCTTGCCGAGGGTGATCACCTTCTCGACATGGGAACGCAGGGCCTTGGCCTTCGGCAGCGTCGTGACGACGCGCTCGTGCATGATGAGGGAAACAGTGAAATTCTTACGCAGAGCGGCGCGGTGCGCCGTGTTGCGACCGAGGGACTTGCCCGCAACGTTGTGCATCATGGCTGGATCTCCGATTGACGACGCCCGGCCTCAGGCCGGCGTGCGCCGCTTTGTCACTTGTATTCTTCGACGTTGATGCCCAGCGACAGGCCGAGCGCTGCGAGCTTGTTCTTCACTTCCTTCAGCGACGTCTTGCCGAAGTTGCGAACCTTGAGCAACTCGGGCTCGCTCATCTGGACGAGGTCGCGCAACGTGCCAACGTTCTCGCTGTCGAGGCAGTTCTTGGAACGGACCGACAGTTCGAGCATGTCGATGCTGCGGCTGAGCAGGTCCACCATCTCGCGACGCTTCGCGCCCTCGTCGCCTTCCGGCGCCAGGACGCCGCCGTCGACGGCGAGGTCTTCCTTGAGCTCGAAGTACTGAACGAAGGGGTTCAGGTGCTTGCGATAGATCTTGCTGGCCTCGACCAACGCCATCTCAGGCGTGACCGTGCCGTCCGTCCAGACTTCGAGGACCAGACGATCGTAGTCCGTGGACTTGCCGACGCGCGTGTTCTCGATGCTGTACTTGACGCGGTGCACCGGGCTGAAGATCGAGTCGCACGGGATCGTGCCGACCTCCATCTCCTCGTTGACGTTCTCTTCCGCGGTGACGTAGCCGCGGCCCTTCTTGACCTGCATCTCGCAGGAGAAGCGCACGTCGTCGGTCAGGGTGCAGATCTTCAGGTCCGGGTTGGCGATCTCGATGTTGTGATCGCCTTCGATCGACTCGGCCTTGACCTCACCGCGCTGGTTCACATCGATGCGCAGGGTCGTCGGCGCATCGGTGTGCATCTTCACGCGGAGCTTCTTGATGTTCAGGATGATCTGCGTGACGTCCTCGAGGACGCCCGGGATCGTCGAGAACTCGTGCACGACACCATCGATGCGAACCCACGTGACCGCGGTTCCTTCGATCGACGACAGCAGCACACGGCGAAGGCCGTTGCCAATCGTCGCGCCGAAGCCTTTCTCGAAGGGTTCGACCGTGAACTTCGCGTACTGGTTCGTCGCCGTCTCATGGTCCATCTTGACCTGAGACGGCAACTCGAAGTTGCGCCAGCGAATACGCATGTTGGGGTCTCTCCTGACTACTTCGAGCAGAGCTCGATGATCAACTGCTCATTGATGGGGTGCGGCACGTCTTCGCGCTTGGGCAACTGAACGATCTTGCCCTTGAGCTCCGAAGGCGTGGCCTCGAGCCAAGAGGGCACTGCCTGCCCCTTGTTCATCTCGACCGCGTCCGTGGCCTTCTTCGTGATCTTCTCGCCACCGACGACCTGGATCTCGTCACCAGGACGCACCAGGTAGCTCGGGATGTCGAGGCGCTTCTTGTTCACGTGGACGTGGCCGTGCGCAACCATCTGGCGCGCATCGAACCGCGAACGCGCGAGGCCCAGGTTCAGGACCACGTTGTCGAGTCGACGCTCCATCAGGATCAACAGGTTTTCACCCGTGTTGCCCTTCTGGCGCTGCGCGACCGAGAAGTAGTGCTGGAACTGACGCTCCAGCAGACCATAGATGCGCTTCGCCTTCTGCTTCTCACGCAGCTGGGCACCGTAGTCCGTGGACTTCTTCGGGCGGACGTGCTGACCGGGCGGGTAGTCGCGACGGTTGACACCGCACTTTTCCGAGAAGCAGCGCTGTCCCTTGAGGAACAGCTTCATGCCTTCGCGGCGGCAGAGCTTGCAGACGTTTTGGCTATTGCGGGCCATCGGGATTCCGGAGTGCTGTTTCGAATGCGGTGTGGACTAGACGCGACGACGCTTGCGGGGACGGCAGCCGTTGTGCGGCAACGGGGTCACGTCCTCGATCGTCTTGACTTCGATGCCGGAGCTCGAGAGCGCGCGGATCGCCGATTCACGGCCCGAACCCGGACCGTTCACGAAGACTTCGAGTTCGTGCACGCCCATCTTGCGCACCTTCTCGGCCACCTTCTCGGCGGCGCGCTGCGCAGCAAACGGAGTGCTCTTGCGGCTGCCCTTGTAGCCGATGGTGCCGGCGGAGTCCCAGGCAAGGACCTGACCCGTGCTATCGGTGACAGTGATGATGGTGTTGTTGAAGGAAGCCTTCACGTGCGCAATCGCCTTGCCGACGTTCTTGCGGACCTTGGCCTTCTTCTTCGAGGTTTCTGGGACGGTCGTCATCGCGGATTCTCGGGCAGTAGTTCGTGTAGCCGTGGACAGTCGGAGCGAGCGGTCGCGCCGATCACTTCCTCAGGATCTTCTTGTTGGCGACGGTCTTGCGCGGGCCCTTGCGCGTGCGCGAGTTGCTACGCGTACGCTGGCCGCGGACCGGCAAGCTGCGACGATGCCGCAGCCCGCGGTAGCAGAAGATCTCCTTGAGGCGGTTGATGTTCTGCATCACCTGGCGACGCAGCACACCCTCCACCGGCATCGTCTTCTCGATGTGGACTGCGAGCGCTGCGACCTCGTCGTCCTTGAGGTCCTTGGCCCTGGTTTCCGGGCGCATCGAGAGCTCCGCGAGCACACGCTTGGCCGTGCGCGGACCGATGCCGTAGATGTAGGTGAGCGCAATGTCGATGCGCTTCTCGTTGGGAATGTCGACGCCGAGGAGACGAGGCATGTGCGATACCTAAGGGTTACTTGCCCTGCCGCTGCTTGTGGCGGGGGTTCGTACAAATGACGCGAACGATGCCTTGGCGGCGCACCACCTTGCAGTGTTCGCAGATGCGACGGACGCTGGTTCGGACCTTCACGGCTGATCTCGCAGTTGGGCCTGGTAAGGGTTCGGTTCTTGTTGGCTGGCTGGTGCGCTAGGAACGAGGGCGGAACAGTCTAGCGAGTATGCGTGCTTTCGTGGGGTCTAAAGCAGCAATCTCGATGCGAACTTGATCGCCGGGCAGCAGTCGGGAGCATCCTTTGCGGAAGTCCCCGGCTACGTGGGCGGTCGTTTCGCTCCCGTCCGGTAGTCGTAGGCGGAACATCACGTTGGGCAGGACCTCCACCACAGTGGCCTCGGTAGGCCGGTCGCGGTCGGCGCCTTGCTTCGTGTTGCCCGGATCCACGGTCATTGCATCAGCTGGGCCAACTCCTGGTAAATTACGTCCGGGGAACGACTTGCATCGATTACCCGGAGAAGGTTCTTGGTTTGGTAGTAGTTGCGCAGAGGTTCCGTCAGCTGATGGAACTCATGCAACCGCTTGTCGATGGCTTCCGGACGGTCGTCCGCACGCTGCAGCAGTTCCCCGCCACATGCATCGCAGACGCCCTCCTTGCGGGTCGGATTCGTGACGACGTGCCAAATGGCTCCGCAAGACTTGCAGTTCCGACGGCCGACGAGACGCGCCTTCAGCTCGGCATCGTCGATGCGGAAGTCGATCACCCACGAAAGCTTGCGGTCGGACTGTCCGGCGAGAAGGCGGTCGAGAGCTTCGGCCTGCGGCAAGGTGCGCGGGAATCCGTCGAGGATCCACGCGTGCGCAGCATCCGGCTCCGCGATCCGATCCTTGACCATGGCCACGATCAGGTCGTCTGGGACCAGCTTTCCGCTGTCCATCAAGGACTTGGCCTGCTTGCCGAGGTCGGTGCCCTTGCTCACGTGGGCACGCAGCATGTCGCCCGTCGAGATGTGGGCAACATGGCCTGCGGCCGCAAGACGCTTGGCCTGCGTTCCCTTGCCGGCACCAGGGCCGCCGAGGAACACCGCGCGCTTGCGCAGAGTGATCGCCACGCCAGAGGTCATCCGCCCGTGCGGCGCCCCCATCCGCCAGTGCTCGTGCCCTCTGCGCCATCCTTGCCCATCGCGCTCTCGTAGTTGCGCATCGTGAGCATGGCGCTGAGCTTCTCGACCATGTCGAGAGCAACGCCGACCACGATGAGGATCGATGTGCCGGACATGAAGTAGATCAGGACCTGGTCGATTCCGCCGGAGCTGCCTGCGCCGAAGATCGACGGCAGGACCGCGATGATCGACAGGAAGGTCGCGCCCGCGAGCGTGATGCGAACCATCGTCTTCTCGAGGAACTCGGCCGTCGGCTTGCCAGGGCGTGTGCCCGGAATCAGCGTGCCGCCTTCCTTGAGATTGTTGGCGATCTCGTTCGGCTGGAACATCATCGAGGTCCAGAAGAACGAGAAGAAGAAGATCAGCGCCGTGTAGGTGGCGACGAACCAGAATCCCTGCTGGCGGGAGAAGCTCTCCTCGAGCGCGGTCCAGCCGATGGCCTGGCCGATCAAGGTCGGAATCAGCAGCAGCGCCGAACCGAAGACGATCGGCATCACGCCTGCCTGGTTGATCTTGAACGGCAAGTAGTGCTTCTGGCCACCGTAGACCTGACGCCCACGGGTGTGCTTGGCCTGCTGGATCGGGATGCGGCGCTGGGCCTTCGTCGTGAACACAACGGCCACGACCGAGATGAGCCACATGCCGAGGAACAGCAGCAGGCTCTGCCACATGCCGCGATCGAACGAACCCTGCGTCGTGAAGCTACCCAGCGCCGGATAGAGGTTCGAAACGATGCCGGCCATGATGATCAGCGACATGCCGTTGCCGATCCCGCGTTCCGTGATCTGCTCGCCGATCCACATCACGAACATCGTGCCCGCGGTCAACGCGAACATGATGACCAGGATGTAGAGACCCCAGAACTGGCCGACACCGGCGTGCAGCAGGTTGCTGCTGCCGCTCTTCAGCGTGCCGAAGATGACGAACCAGGACTGGAAGATACAGATCGCGACCGTAGCCAGTCGCGTGTACTGGTTGATCTTCTTCTGGCCGGAAGCTCCTTCCTTCGCCAGCTTCTCGAGCGACGGGACAGCCTTCGTCAGAAGGCTGAAGATGATGCTCGCCGAGATGTAGGGCATCACGCCGAGGCTGAACAGAGTCGCCGTCTGCAGGCTGCCGCCCGTGAGGACGTTCATCATCAGGAAGAGGCGCCCGGCGCCTTCCTGGCTCTGCATGCTGCGCAGGAACTCGGTGAGGTCCACGCCCGGAATCGGAATGAAGAACCCGACACGATAGAGAACCAAGAGCCCCAGAGTCAGGAGGATACGACTCCGGATCTCCTTCACCTTGAAGAGGGACGCAAGGTAGCTCATGGTCAGGTTCCGTGGTTCCGAAGGCGATCGGTCAGCGAGCCGGCTTCTGCGACTTGGGCGTGCTCTTCGTTCCGTCCTTGCGGACGAACTTCGGACGAGCCTGGCGTTGCGCGATCAACTCGACCGTGCCACCAGCCTGCTCGATCTTGGTGCGAGCCGTCGAGGTGACTGCGTCTGCCTTGACCGTCAGCTTCCGCGTCAGGTTGCCATCGCCGAGAACCTTGAACAGGTTGCTCTGCTTCTCCTTCGACGTCAGGCCCTTCTGCAGGACCGCAGCGAGGTCGACCACCGAGCCGTTGTCGAACGCCTCGAGATCCGAGACGTTGATGACGGTGAAGACCTTCTTGAAGATCTTGTTGTTGAAGCCGACCTTCGGCAGTCGGCGGAACAGCGGCATCTGGCCACCTTCCCAACCGAGACGACGCGACCAACCGGAGCGCGACTTGGCGCCCTTGTGACCACGGCCGGACGTCTTGCCGAGTCCGGAGCCGATACCGCGGCCGATACGCTTGCGTTCGGGATACGAGAGGCCCAGTGCCTTGGCTTCAGCGAGGTTCATTCGAGGTTCACTCCACGCAGGGCAGCGACGGACTCCTTGCTGCGAAGGTTGCTCAGAGCCGCCATCGTCGCCTTGACGACGTTGAGAGCATTCGTCGAGCCGTAGTTCTTGGTCAGGATGTCCGTGATGCCTGCCTTCTCGAGCACTTTGCGCACTGCCTTGCCGGCGATGATGCCCGTGCCCGGGGCCGCAGGAATCAAGCGGACGCGCGAAGCGCCGTAGACACCTTCGGTCTGGTGCGGGATGGTCGTGCCCGAGCGGATCACGCGCATGATCTGCTTGCGCGCGTCCTTGACGGACTTCTCCACGGCATTGGGCACTTCGCGGCCCTTGCCGTAGCCAACTCCGACGAGGCCATCCTTGTTGCCCACGACAGAGAGAGCATTGAACGAGAAGCGACGACCGCCCTTGGCGACGGCCGCAGAGCGGTTGATCGCAACGACGTCGTCCTCAACGTCCGCGGACAACGCTTCGTCGATCGGAATGGTGGGATACTTGTTCTTCGCCATGACTGTTGCTCGCCGCTACGCGGCGCCGTGAACCTCAGAACTCCAGCCCACCCTCGCGCGCCGCCTCGGCGAGCGCCTTGATGCGACCGTGATAGCGGAAGGCTCCGCGATCGAATGCAACCTGCGTGACCCCCGCGGCCTTCGCGCGCGCTGCGAGCAGCGCTCCGACCTTCTTGGCAATGTCGGACTTGCGGGTGCCAGTGGCCTGCGTGCGAATCTCCTTCTCGACCGACGACGCCGATGCCACGGTGTGGCCCTTGGCATCGTCGATCAACTGGCAGGAGATGTGCTTCAGGCTGCGGCAAACCGACAGGCGAGGGCGCGAGCTCTCGCGACGGAGGCGACGACGAAGGCTCTGTGCCTTCGCCAGACGAGCTGCGTGCTTCTTCATCGTGACCATGACTGCTGGACCTTTGTGTGCTGCTCGCGTTAGCCGCCGCCACCGGAGGCGAACGCCTTGCCGGCCTTGCGACGAACCACCTCGTCGCTGTACTTGATGCCCTTGCCCTTGTAAGGCTCAGGCTTGCGCAGCTTGCGAATCGAGGCCGCGACCAACCCCACCTGCTGCTTGTCGCAACCGGTGATGACGATGGACGTCGCGGTCGGGCACTCGATCTTGACCGTCGAGGGGATATCGAACTTGGCGGGCTTGTTGAAGCCGATGCTCAGTTCGAGCCGCTTCCCAGTGAGCGCGACTTGATAGCCGACGCCGCTGATCTCGAGCTTCTTCTGGTAGCCCTGGGTTACGCCTTCGATCATGTTGGCGATCAAGGCGCGGGTCGTGCCTTGGTAGGCACGTGTCTGGCGCTCTTCGTCCTTGGCAGCGACCTTGATGGTCGAGCCGTCGACGCCGATCGAGACTTCCGGGCGAACCGTGATGTGCAGCTCACCCTTAGGCCCCTTCACGGAGAAGCGGCCAGAGGCGCTGTTGACGGTCACTCCCTGAGGGACCGTGATGATTTGCTTGCCGATACGGGACATGGTTGCCTCGATCAGTCGACGGTGCAGAGAACCTCACCGCCGAGGCGCCGCTGACGGCACTCGCGATCGGAGAGGATGCCCTGATTGGTGGAGACCACGGCGATTCCGAGTCCGCCGCGGACCTTGGGGAGCTCGTCGCAGCCGCGGTAGCGGCGGCAGCCGGGCTTGCTGAAGCGGGCGATCGAAGAGATCACCTGCTCGCCCTCCGGTCCGTAACGCAGGCGAACCTGGATCACAGAACGGGGGCCGTCGGAGGACACCGCGTAGGAGTCGATGTATCCCTCGCGCTTGAGCACGTCGAGGATACCAACCTTGAGGCGGCTGCCCGGGACAACACAGTTGACAGCCTGGCGGCCCGCAGCGTTGCGGATGCGCGTCAGCATGTCAGCGATCGGATCGGTCATCATGGCTGAGTTCCTCCTACCACGAGGCCTTGCGCACACCCGGGATCTCGCCCTGGAGCGCCAGAAGACGGAAACAGCACCTGCAGATGCCGAACTTGCGATAGTACGCCCGCGCACGGCCGCACAGCTGGCAGCGGTTGTAACGCCGAGTCGAGAACTTCGGCTTTTGCTGCTGCTTCACTCTCAAGCACTTCTTCGCCATGACTACTTCCTGAAGGGCATGCCGAGGTAACCGAGGAGCGCCAGACCTTCCTTGTCATTGGGAGCGGTCGTGACGAACGTGATGTCCATGCCTTGCACGAACTCCACCTTGTCGAGCTGGATCTCAGGGAACACACTCTGCTCCGAGAGACCCATCGTGTAGTTGCCGCGGCCGTCGAGCTTGGTCGGCAGGCCTCGGAAGTCGCGGATGCGCGGGATCGCGAGCGTCACAAGACGGTCGATGAACTCCCACATGCGATCGCCGCGCAGCGTGACTGCGACACCGATCGGGTAACCCTCGCGAAGCTTGAAGCCGGCGACGGAGACACGCGCCTTCCGGATCATCGGCTTCTGGCCGACGATGGCGGTCATGTCCTTGACGGCGGACTCGATGCGGGCCTTGTTGTTCACGGCCTCGCCGACGCCCATGTTGACGACGACCTTGACCAGGCGGGGAAGCATCATCGGGTTGGTGTAGCCGAACTCCTTCTGGAGCGCCGGCACCACCTTCTCGCGGTACTTCACCTTGATCCGCGGCGGACTCTTCTTGGCTGTAGCTGTCACGACTTCCTCGAATGTCTGTCTTGGGTATCGAGCCGGATGAGGCTCAATCGAACTTGGTGCCGCACTTCACGCCCACACGCACGAGCTTGCCGTCGACGCGTGTGTTGCGGGTGCGGGTCCCGCCCTTCTGCTTCTCGCTGAAGAGCAACACCTTGCTCGCCGGAATGGGCATCTCGAGCTGAACGCGGCCGCCCTTGGGGTTCTGCTGCGTCCGCTTGTGGTGCTTCCACCGCAGGTTGACGCCCTGAACCACCACCTTGCCCTGGTCGATGAGGACCTTGAGGACTTCGCGCGGCTCGTTCGACTTGTACTGCCCGGAGATCACCACGACCTTGTCGCCCTTGCGGACGTGCAGGTTCGCGCGCTTCTTGGCCTTGTTCTTGTTGACGAGCATCAGACGACCTCCTCCGCGAGCGAGACGATCTTCATGAAGTTGCTGTCGCGAAGCTCGCGCGCGACAGCACCGAAGATGCGGGTTCCACGCGGGTTGCCATCCTTGTCGATGACCACCATCGCATTGCGATCGAAGCGCACGTAGGACCCGTCTTCGCGACGGACCTGCTTGGCCGTGCGGACGATCACGCCGCGCACCTTGTCGTGCTCCTTGACTTCGCCCGTGGGAAGCGCGCGCTTGACCACGGCGATCACAACATCACCGAGGCTCGCATAGCGGCGGCCGCTGCCACCGAGCACCTTGATGCACATCGCTCGCTTGGCGCCGGTGTTGTCGGCGACGTCGAGCATCGACATTTCCTGGATCATGGCGTTTGCCTTCTGCGAACTGCGGTCGTTTGGCTCGTTGCGGAGTCAGGCGACAGGGTGAACTGGAACTGGATCAGGCGTTGCCGGCGGCCCGCTGCACGATGCGCACGAGTCGCCACCGCTTCTTGGCGGACAACGGACGGGTCTGCATAACCTCGACGATGTCGCCGATTCGGCCTTCGTTGTTCTCGTCGTGTGCGTAGAGCTTGGTGCTCTTGCTCACGAACTTCTCGTAGAGCGGGTGGCGAACCTTGCGGTCCACGACCACCACGATCGTCTTCTGCATCTTGTTCGAGGTCACCTGACCACGAACCACCTTGCGCTGGCTACGGACTTCGCCAGCGTTGCCCTGGTTGGAGGTCATGCCTTCACCCCGTTGTTGCCTGCAGTGTTGTCGCGCTCGCCCAGCACCGTGAGGATGCGAGCAATCGCGCGACGAATCTCGCGGTGCCGCGACGTCCGAGCGACTTGCTCGGTGGCGCCACGGAAACGCAACTGGAACTTCTCCTTGCGCAACTCTGCGAGCTGCATCTGCAGGTCGCGGGAATCAACGCCTCGGATCTCGCTGATGGACTTGCTCATCACATGTGCCTCCGCCGCACGAGGCGGCACTTCAGCGGCAGCTTGTGCGCGATGCGGTTGAACACGCGCTTCGCCACATCTTCCGTCACGCCATCAATCTCGTAGAGGATCGTGCCCGGCTTGATCACGGCCGCCCAATACTCGACGTCACCCTTGCCGGTACCCATTCGAGTCTCGGCCGGCTTCTTCGAGACCGACTTGTGCGGGAACACGCGGATCCACAACTTCGCCTCGGGCGCGTTGCGGGAGCAGGCGACACGGCCAGCCTCGATCACGCGAGCCGGGAGCCAACCCGGCTCGAGAGCCTGAAGGCCGTATTCACCGAAGGCAACCTCCGCACCGCGAGTGGCCTCGCCGCGGATCTTGCCGCGCATCTGCTTGCGCCACTTGGTTCTCTTGGGCATCAACATGGTCGGATCCTCGGAAAATCAGCTGACCTTCTCAGTGGTCGGACGGATCGGGAGCAGGCCGTTCGTGGTCTCACCAGGGCCATACTCGCCCTTGAAGATCCAGACCTTGCAGCCAATCGAACCCGACTTGGTGGCACACAGGGCGAAGCCGTAGTCCAGCTGCGCCCGCAGCGTCGTGCAGGGCACACGGCCCTTGCGGATGCTGCCGATGCGAGCCATCTCGGAGCCCTGCAGGCGACCCGCGACGCGGATCTTGATACCCTTGGCGCCGGCAGCGATCGACGTCTCCGCGACCTTCTTGAGGGCGCGGCGGTAGTTGATGCGCTTGCCGAGCTGTTCGGCGACGCCCTCGGCAACCAAGTTCGCCTCGAGCTCCGGACGGTGGACCTCGATGATCTTCATGCGCACCGGCTTGCCGGTGAGCTTCTCGAGATCCTCGCGGAACTTGTCGACCTTCGCGCCCTTCTTGCCGATCAGGATGCCCGGGCGAGCCGTGTGCAAGAACACCGTGATGAGCTCACCGGTGCGCTCGATCTCGACCTTTGGGATCGCCGCGAAAGCCCATTCCTTGCGGATGAACTTGCGGATCTTGAAGTCCTCCGCGAGGAAACGCGGGAAGTCCTTCTTGTTGGCATACCACCGCGAGCGCCAAGGCTCGGTGACGGCGATACGGAAACCGGTCGGATGGGTCTTCTGTCCCATGGCTTACTCGTCTCCCCCGCCAGTCGCGGAGCTTCCAGCAGCAGACGCCTCGGCGTCCGCGACATGGATGTGGATGTGGCACGTGCGGCGCTTGATCGGCATCGCGCGACCTTGCGGTCCCGGACGCATGCGGAAGCCGCCAGGAAGCAGCGGGCCATCCTGCGCGAACGTCTTGCTGACAACCAAGCGGTTGGCACGCACGCTCGGGTTCTGCAGAGCGTTGGCGACTGCAGAAGCCAGGATCTTGTAGATGAAGCGCGACGCGCGGTGGCGATCGTGCCGCAGGTCATCGAGCGCCTGGTTGACGCTGCGACCGCGAATCAGCGCGAGAACGCGACGGGCCTTGTAGGCCCCCATACGCGCACCGCGATGGACTGCTCGGGTTTCGAAGCTCATGGTCACACCGCTGCTGCGGCTTCCTTCTTGCTGTGTCCGCGGAACGTGCGCGTCGGCGAGAATTCACCCAGACGGTGGCCGACCATGTCTTCCGTGACGTAGACCTTCAGGAACACGCGGCCGTTATGCACATTGAATGTGTGGCCGACGAAGTCCGGAATGATCACCGTGGCGCGCGACCAGGTCTGGATGGGATCCTTGGTGCCCTTCTTGTTCTGGGCCTCGACCTTCTTCAGCAACTTGGCGCTGAGGAACGGACCCTTCTTGATGCTACGAGTCATATCCTTGGATCTCCTGGTTACGAACCGCTGCCCACGGCAACGTGCTTGCCCGGCGGACGCCGACGCAGAATGAACTGGTTGCTGCGCGCCTTGCCGCGGCGCGTCTTGCCGCCCTTGGCGAGCAAGCCCTTGGGCGAGCAGGGGTGACGACCACCACCGCCACGACCTTCACCGCCACCCATCGGGTGCGCGACCGGGTTCTGCGCCGTTCCGCGGTTGTGCGGACGACGACCCATGTGACGAACTCGACCGGCCTTGCCCCAGCGGACGTTCTGCCAATCGACGTTGCCGATCGACCCGATCGTTGCACGGCAACGAATGTGGATCTTGCGCATTTCGCCGGACGGCATGATCACGACGGCGTAATCGCCATCGCGAGCCAGAAGCTGACACGTATTGCCGGCCGAACGCGCGATCTGACCACCCTTGCCAGGCTGCATCTCCACGTTGTGGATCTGCAGACCGAGGGGAATCGACTCGAGCGGCATCGAGTTGCCGACGTCCGGCTCGACCTTCGCGCCGGACATCACCTTCATGCCGACCGTCAGCCCCTTCGGAGCCAGGATGTAGGCCTTCGCGCCGTCTGCGTAGTGGAGCAGCGCAATGTCGGCCGTGCGGTTCGGATCGTATTCGACCGAAGCAACGACCGCCGGCACGTCATCCTTCTGGCGGAGGAAGTCCACCTTGCGGTAGATCTTGCGCGCACCACCACCACGGAAGCGCGAAGTGATGTGGCCGTGGGCGTTGTGACCCGCACGGTCCGAGATGCGGCTCGTGAGAGACTTCTCGCGGCGCTTGCCCTTCGTGAGGTGCTTGAAATCAAGCACCGACGAGTTGCGGCGGCCTGCGGAAGTCGGCTGGTAGACCTTGATGGGCACGGCTAGCTCCTAGGTTTGCTGGATCCGCGGATCAGACGGTCTCGAGGGTGTCACCCTTGCGAAGCGTGACGATCGCCTTCTTCCAGGCGGGCGCCGCACCAGGCCGGCCGAACGTGCGCCGCGCCTTGCTCGGGTTGTTGACGATGTTGACCTTGACGACCTTGACCGGGAACAGGGCCTCGATGGCCTTCTTGATCTCGGACTTGTTGGCGTGCGGGGCCACGCGGAATGCGTGCTGATTGCGAAGGCCCTGGAGGACCGTCGACTTCTCCGTCACGTGCGGGCGCTGCAGGAGGTCGTAGTACTGGTTGAGCTTGGACATCTGCGAGCTCCTTAAGCCTTGGCCGCGCGGCCGAAGCGCTGCTTCATCGCCTCGAGGGCAGCCGGGGTGACAACCATCCAACGACGCAGCAGGACCTGCCGAGCGTTGAGGTCAGCAACGGTGCACACATCCACGAGAGGGACGTTGCGCAACGAAAGGTAGACGGCGCGATCGGTCTCGTGCGTGACGACCGTTGTGCTGCGCTGCATTCCGATCTGGGACAGCGTGGCGAAAGCCGCCTTCGTGCTCGGCTTACCCTGCGGCAGCGCATCCACGACCGCAACTTCACCATCGCGGAACTTGGTGAAGATCGCATTGCGCACGGCTGCGCGACGAGCATTCACCGGCATCGCGTAGGAGTAGTCACGCGGGCGCGGACCCATCGTGATACCACCACCACGCCACAGAGGCGACTTGTCCGTACCCATACGAGCCCGACCCGTGTGCTTCTGCGGGTAGAGCTTGTGGTTTGGACCACGGACCTCTGCGCGGGTTTTGGTCTTGTGCGTGCCTGCACGGGCGTTCGCCTCGTACATGACAACCGCGTCCTTCAGCGTGCGGCCGAGGACGCGAGTGCCGAACACAGAGGCGTCCACTTCCGTCTTCTTGACGGCGCCGCCTTGGAGGATCTTGACCTCAGCCATGGGTTCGCTCGCTTGCTTGGAACCGGCGATCAGTTGGTCGCCTTGATGCGGATGTCGACGCCAGCAGGCATGTTGAGCTTGCTCAACGCATCCACCGTCTTGGTCGTCGGATCAGAAATGTGGATCAGACGCTTGTGCGTGCGGATCTCGAACTGCTCGCGGCTCTTCTTGTCGATGTGCGGCGACCGGAGGACCGTGTAGCGCTCAACCCGCGTGGGAAGCGGCACCGGCCCGGCGACGCGGGCACCCGTACGCTTGCTCGTCTCCACGATGTCCAGCGCGGCCTGATCGAGCGCCTCGTGGTCGTAGGCCTCCATCCGGATTTGGATCTTCTCCTGCATGGTCGGACAGCTTTTGCAGCGTTACGGGTTCGTAGGGTCAGTTAGACGGCGCAGGGTCCTGCAGCCGTAAGCACGCTTGTCGCTTGGGGTTACATGAAACATGTGCTCCCAGGGACGCGGGCGGCCCAACAAGATAGCGATCCTGACCAAACCGGTCAAGCATCCTCTTGTTCAATTCTGCGCAGCCAAGGGGTTTTCGGCACTCGGATCCGCGCCGAAGCCCGCCGGGGAAAGGTCCACTTCCCCCAGGCCCTTGGTGAGGGATCGCAGGCGAGTCGCGTAGCCCACGAAGGCCCGGAGGAATCCTTCGCCCTCGATTACCGCCCCGAGCCGGCCGCTCTGCATTTCTCGGATCTGCGCCTTTCGCACCTGCAGGTCTGCCAGGACCACGGACCCAGACTCCTCGGGTGCCGTCACCCGGAAGTGGACCCGGGGCTCCAGGACCACATGTCCGCTGGCGCGGACTGCGAGCCCGAGCGCATCCTCGAGCGCCCCTGCTCCGGCCTCCCCTTGCTCCGCGGCGGCATCCTGCTCCAGGCGCTCGACTCGGACGACCGCATCCACGATCTCGCCGCCGAGCCTCCCTGGACGCCGGAGCCAGTTGGCAACGAGATCCTTGGCCCTTGCGGCGAATCGCTGCTGGACACGAGGCCCTACTTCGATCGCGCAACCCACCCCCTCGGCACCCGGACGCACGCGGACATCCGCCACCGCGCCGCAGGCCCCAGGCCCCGTGTTGCCTACGACTGCATGCCCCACCCCCTCACCAATGAGCCGCAGGCGCACGGTGACCCTCGGCCGAGAACGCCGCAGTTCGCATCGGGCCTTCTCGCGAACACGCTCCGCGACGATCTCGAGGTGAAGCTCGCCGAGTCCCGCGATCAACGGCAGACCTGTCTCCGCGTCCGTCGCAACTTGCAGCGTCGGATCGTCCGCCTGGAGGCTGTCGAGGGCGGCGCGCACGGCCGGTAGAGCGCCAGGCTCGGCTGGCTCCAGGAGCACGGAGATCACAGGCGGCGGGAACTCGCATCCCAGCAGTGGCTCCGCCCCTGCGGTCGCCATCAAGGTGTCGCCCGTGCGCACGGAAGCAGGCACTACCAAGCCTGCGATCTCCCCTGGCGACACCACCGTAACAGGCAGCCGCCGTTCCGCCTGGGGTGCAAAGAGATCGCCGATCTCGAACGCAGTTGCGGACCCGCTGCACCACACGCGCCTCCCGAGCTCGATCCGCCCCTCGAAAACGCGGACGTAGGCGATGGTCTCCGATTCTGTGTGGTCGACCTTGAAGACGAGCGCCCGAAAGCCCGCCTTTGGTTCTGGAGCAGGGAAGAAGGGCTCCACGCCAACGCGCTCGCGATCGCCCAGCGACGGCAAGAGCTCGCCGACCGCATCCAGCAGGATGTCGACTCCCGAACCAAGCAGCGCGGATCCCGCCAGCACCGGGATGATCGTGCCGGAGATCGTCTGCCTGCGGAGCGCCGCGACCAGGCTGTCGTCAGGAACGCCCGCTCCGGACAGCACGAGTTCGAGGAGCGCATCATCCTTCTCCGCACACGCCTCCACCATGAGTTCGCGCGCAAGCTGCAACTCCTGCCGCATGCGTTCCGCATCTGGCTCGTCGATGGAGTCGACGAGCGCGGACACCGAGCCGCGCACCACGTCGCCAATGCCCAGCAGTTGCCCCTGACCATCGAACAGCGGCACCGCAATCGCGACCGGGTTACCACCGAGGATCTCGCGGATGGACCCAATGCACGCGGAGAAGTCCGCGGACGGACGATCCATCTTGTTCACGAACACGATTCGTGCGCATCGCCAGCGATCGGCACGCTGCCAGACGACGCGCGTCTGGGACTCGACACCGCGCACTCCATCCAAGACGACGACCACTCCGTCGAGCACCCGAAGGCAACGGGCAACTTCGGCGCTGAAGTCGACGTGGCCTGGCGTATCCAGGATCTGCAGCGCCCACTGCTCCCAGCCAACCCGCACGGCAGCGCTCTGGATCGAGATTCCTCGCTCCTGTTCCTGGCGCATCCAATCCGTCGCGGCTGTGCCGTCGTCAACCGACCCCTGCGACGACCGGGCGCCCGTCTCGAAGAGGATGCGCTCGGTCAGCGTGGTCTTGCCTGCGTCCACGTGCGCCACGATCCCGATCGTGCGCAGGTTGTCGGCTGAGGGGTTTGCCATATCGCGAACCGGGAAGCAGCAGAACCTGCGCAGGATGCTCGCACAACGCAATCTCTGCGTCGAAGTCCGCCATCGAGCCTTGCGCCAGCGCAACTAGCGCACTCGACAGGCGATCCCCAAATGCAAGCGGCCCCGAAGGGCCGCGCACGGACGGTAGGTTCACTCCGTCAGGGTCAGGATCGAACTGCGCCGCCCGTTGCCCGATGGCATGTTTGGACAGCGCTTCGATTCCTTTTTCGCCGGGCACTCCCCGGCGAAGCACTCAGCAATCTGGCGAGCCAGATCACCGAGCGAAGTGCCAGATCACCAGGCGAAGTGGCTGTAGGCGCTGTTCGCCTCGGCCATCTTGTGGACGTTGTCCTTCTTGGTGACCGCCGCGCCCTGGTTGTTGAAGGCGTCGAAGATCTCTTCCGCCAGGCGCTTGCTCATCGGCTTGCCGCGCTTCTCACGCGACATGTCCACGAGCCAGCGGATCGCGAGGCTCTGCTGACGGCGACGGCTGACTTCCTTCGGCACCTGGTAGGTAGCGCCGCCGACGCGCTTGCTGCGCACCTCGACGCGGGGCTTGATGTTCTCGATGGCCTTCGTGAAGACCTCGACCGGATCACCCTCGCCGAGCTTCTTCATCACCATGTCCATGGCATCGTAGAAGATCCGCTGCGCGGTGGTCTTCTTGCCCTGGAGCATGAGCTTGTTGATGAGCTTGCTGGCCAGCTTGTTGTCGTAGCGAGGGTCTCCCTTCAGGAAGACCTCAGTGGACTTGTAGGAACGCGGCATGACGTGTCTGGATGAGCGTTGCGAAGGACCTGTGCAGCGGGATCGCCCTTACTTCACTTCTTGGGGCGCTTGGTGCCGTACTTGGAACGGCTGCGACGACGGTTCTCGACACCGGAGGCGTCGAGGCTGCCGCGGAGGATGTGGTAGCGGACACCGGGCAAGTCGCGAACGCGGCCGCCGCGCACGAGCACAATCGAGTGCTCCTGCAGGTTGTGGCCTTCACCGGGGATGTAGACGGTCGTCTCCTTGCCGTTGCTCAGGCGCACACGCGCGATCTTGCGCAGTGCAGAGTTCGGCTTCTTGGGAGTCATCGTCTTGACCTGGAGGCAGACACCGCGCTTCTGCGGGCAACCATCCAGGACGGGCGACTTGCTCTTGTACTTGATCCGCTGGCGGCCCTTGCGGACGAGCTGGTTGATCGTTGGCATGTCTCAGGTCTTCGAACCGTGCGAAACGGGGCGGGGAGGATAGAGGAGAATCTTCGGAATGCAACCCCGCTCCGGCCCTTGCCGTCGCAGAGAACTGCTTGCTTGAAGGAAAATCGGGGGATTCAGCGCCGCCTGACTGTGCGGCGCATCAGATCTTGGCATCCTGGCCTTGCTCGGCAGCGGGAGCATCGTCGATGCCCTCGAGCCGGATCACCGGGCCGCCGGCGTCGAGGAAGCCCTGCCGGCTCATGCGACCGAGTTCCTCGGCAGCAGCCTGCAGGTCGATGTTCTTCATGACGCGCGTCTTCTGGTATTCGCGGAAGCCCGTGCCCGTCGGCACCAAGTGGCCAAGGATCACGTTCTCCTTGAGGCCGACGAGTTCGTCGCGCTTGCCGGCGAGAGCCGCCTCGGTCAGCACCTTGGTCGTCTCCTGGAAAGATGCCGCCGAGATGAACGAGTCGGATTGCAGCGACGCCTTCGTGATGCCGAGCAGAAGCGGCGAGCTGGTCGCTGGCTTCTTCTTCTCGGTGCGCAGGCGGCCGTTCGCCTCGCGGAAGCGGAACTTGTCCACCACCGCGCCAGGCAGGAACTCGCTGTCGCCCGGATCCTCGACCTGCACCTTGCGCATCATCTGCGCGAGGATGATCTCGATGTGCTTGTCGTCGATGCTCACGCCCTGGGCGCGATAGACGGTCTGCACTTCGCGCAGCAGGTAGTTCTGGACAGCCTTCTCACCCTGGATCTCCAGGATGTCATGCGGCACCAGCGGACCATCGACGAGCGGCTCACCCACGTTGACGTGGTCACCACCCGTGACGCGCAGGTTCTTGCCTTGCGGGACGAGGTGCTCCTGCTCGAGCCCACCCTCACCCTTCAGCAAGATGGTGCGCTTGCCACGACGCTTGTCACCCAGTTCGACGACACCGTCGATCGAAGCCAGGACGGCAGGATCCTTCGGACGGCGAGCCTCGAACAGGTCGGTCACGCGCGGCAGACCGCCCGTGATGTCCTGCGTTCCTTGGATCTCGCGCGGCGTCTTGGCGAGCATCGTGCCGGCGACGACCTTCTGGCCGTTCTCGACTTCGATGTATGCCTTCTCGGGAAGGTGGCTGATGGAAAGGCGGTTGCCCTTCTCGTCCTCGATGATCAGCAACGGGTGCAGATCACCCTTGTGCTCGATGATCACCTTGCGGGCGACCTTGGTGTCCGCGTCGCGCTCGACGCGGAACGTCTTGCCTTCGAGCACGTCCTCGTAGCGGACGATACCGGAGACTTCCGCCAGGATCGGGTGGTGGTGCGGATCCCACGACGCGATGACGGTGTGCTCCTTGATCTCCTGGCGCTCGGTGACGTGGACGATGGCGCCCAGCGGCACGGAGAAGCGCTCGAGTTCGCGGTCCTTCGAGTCGACGATGAGCAACTCACCGCGGCGCTTCAACACGATCGAACGGACGCCGCCCTTCTCTTCGGGGTTCGGGACCGGAACGATCTCGAGGTTGGCGAACTGGACGCGGCCGGCGCGCTTGTTCTTGAGTTCGGACTCCTCGACCTTCTTCGATGCCGTTCCGCCGATGTGGAACGTACGCATCGTGAGCTGGGTGCCCGGCTCACCGATCGACTGGGCCGCGATGATGCCGACCGCGAGACCAGGCTCGGCGATCTGGCTGCGCGACAGATCCATGCCGTAGCAGCGAGCACACACTCCGATCGGAGCGTCACACGTCAACGGCGAGCGCACGATGATGCTCTCGCTCGCGGTGACTCGCTCGATCTTCTTCGCGAGGTCCGAAGTGATCAGGTCGTTCTCGTTGACGATGACCTCGTCAGTCATCGGATCGACGATCGCCATGCGAGATGCACGGCCACGAACCGCATCGACGAAGGACACCGCGACCTTGTCGCCCTGGTAGACGGTCCCCTTCGAGACGCCGTTCGCCGTGCCACACTCCTCCATAGAGATGACGACGTTCTGGGCGACGTCCGCGAGCTTGCGCGTGAGGTAACCGGCGTCGGCGGTCTTGAGCGCCGTGTCCGCCAATCCCTTGCGTGCGCCGTGCGTCGACGAGAAGTACTCGAGAACACGGAGACCCTCGCGGAAGTTCGCGCGGATCGGCGTCTCGATGATCTTGCCGCTCGGCTTCGCCATGAGTCCGCGCATGCCGGCGAGCTGACGGATCTGCTCGACCGAACCACGCGCCTTCGACATGACCATGCAGAAGATCGGGTTGACGTAGGGCTTGCCCGCGCGAGTGTCGTTGCGCAACTCGTGGAGCATGTCCTCACCGATGCGCTCGCGAGCGTGGGTCCAGGCATCGATGACCTTCAGGTAGCGCTCGCCTTCGGTGATGATGCCTCGCGCGTGCGCGAGGTGGACCTTCTCGATCTCCTTCTGCGTCTGCGCGATGATGCCTTCCTTCGTCGGCGGAACGATCATGTCGTCCTTGCCGAACGAGAGGCCGGCGCGAGTGGCCGACTTGAAGCCGATCTCCTTCATGTTGTCGAGGAGACGCAGCGTGGCCTCGCGGCCCTGGCGGAGCTGGCAGTCCGCGATGATGCTGGCCAGACCCTTCTTGTCGAGGTCGTGGTTGTAGAACGGCATCCCCGGCTCGAGGATCTCGTTGAAGATGATGCGGCCGGGAGTCGTCTCCACGAGCGTCTTGCCGTCGGTGACGACGGTGTTGCCCTGGTTGCGCACTTCGACGCCAGCGGCGAACGAGACCTTGATGCGCGCGTGGATGTGGAGCTTGTCCATCGCGTAGGCCATCCAGACCTCGTCGCGACCTGCGAAGATCTTGCCTTCGCCGATCTCACCGGGGCGCTGGAGGCTGAGGAAGTAGCAACCGAGGACGATGTCCTGGTTCGGCGCGATGATCGGGCCGCCGTGCGCAGGCGAGAAGATGTTGTTGATCGACAACATCAGCGTGCACGCTTCGATCTGCGCTTCGAACGACAGCGGCAGGTGCACTGCCATCTGGTCGCCGTCGAAGTCGGCGTTGTAGCCGGCGCAGACGAGCGGGTGGATGCGGATCGCATTGCCCTCGACGAGCACCGGCTCGAAGGCCTGGATGCCCATTCGGTGCAGCGTCGGCGCGCGGTTGAGTAGCACCGGGTGGTTCTGGATCACCTCTTCGAGGATGTCCCAGACCTCCTCGTCCTTGCGCTCCAGCATCTTCTTCGCCGACTTGATGGTGTCGGCGTAACCGAGCTCCTTCAGACGACGGATGATGAACGGCTGGAACAGCTCCAGCGCGATGATCTTGGGCAAGCCGCACTGGTGCAGCTTGAGGTCCGGACCGACGACGATGACCGAACGCGCCGAGTAGTCGACGCGCTTGCCGAGCAGGTTCTCGCGGAAGCGACCCTGCTTGCCCTTGATCATGTCCGTCAGCGACTTGAGCGGACGGTTGCTGGATCCGAGCACGGGGCGGCGGCAGCGGCCGTTGTCGAACAACGCGTCGACCGACTGCTGCAGCATGCGCTTCTCGTTGCGGATGATGACCTCGGGCGCATTGAGGTCGAGCAGCTTCTTCAACCGGTTGTTGCGGTTGATGAGGCGGCGATAGAGGTCGTTGAGGTCCGACGTCGCGAAGTTGCCCGAGTCGAGCAACACCAGCGGACGGAGATCCGGCGGGATCACCGGGATCACGTCGAGGACCATCCACTCCGACCGGTTGCCGGAGTCACGGAGCATCTCGACGGTCTTCAACCGCTTGATGATGTCCTTGATCTTCTGCTTGCTCTCCGTGCGCTTGAGGTCCTCGCGCAGCTGCTCCGAGAGCTCGTCGAGGTTGAGCCGGCGCAGCAGTTCGCGGATCGCCTCGGCGCCGATCATGGCGACGAACGAGTTGCCGTACTTCTGGCGGTTCTGGCGGTATTCGTCCTCGGAGAGGAGTTGCTGGGCCTTCAGCGGCGTGTCACCCGGCTCGATGACGACGTAGTCCTGGAAGTAGATCGCCTTCTCGAGACTGGCGGTCTTCATGCCCAGCAGCGTGCCCATACGGGACGGCATGGCCTTGAAGAACCAGATGTGGGCAACCGGGGCGGCGAGGTTGATGTGCCCCATCCGCTTCCTGCGCACGCGGCTGTGCGTGATCATCACGCCGCACTTGTCGCAGATGATGCCCTTGTGCTTGATGCCCTTGTATTTGCCGCAGGAGCACTCCCAGTCCTTCTCAGGACCGAAGATGCGCTCGCAGAACAGGCCATCGCGCTCCGCGCGATAGGTGCGGTAGTTGATCGTCTCGGGCTTCTTGACCTCACCGAACGACCACGAGCGGATGTCCTCGGGCGAGGCCAGCCGGATCGTCACGGAAGCGTAGTCGTTGATCTTGTCGTAGATGGTGTCGACCATCGTGCCTGTCCTGGTTGTCGTGCCTTGCGTTGCTGACGTTCTCGGTCAGCGGGTTCGCGAAGCGGGTTCCGTGGAGTGTCTGGTTGGGACTGCTGCAGTAGCGCGAATCAGCCGGGCAATACCTGCTCCGCTGCGCCGCGCTTGTGCAGTTCGATGTTGAGGCCGAGGCCCTTGATCTCGTTGCAGAGAACGCCGAACGAAACCGGCGTGCCGGGTTCGAGGATGTTCTCGTTCTTGACCATCGCCTCGTAGATCTTCGTGCGGCCGTCGACGTCGTCCGACTTCACCGTCAGCAGTTCCTGAAGGATGCTGGCGGCGCCGTAGGCTTCGAGCGCCCACACTTCCATTTCGCCGAAGCGCTGGCCACCGAAACGTGCCTTGCCGCCGAGAGGCTGCTGCGTGATGAGCGAGTAGGGACCCGTCGCACGCGCGTGCACCTTGTCGTCGACGAGGTGATGCAGCTTCAGCATGTAGAGGCAACCGACCGTCACGCGCTGCGTGAAAGGCTCGCCGGTGCGGCCGTCGTAAAGCGTCGACTTGCCGTCCGTCGCGAAGCCAGCCTTCGTCAGCGCGCCTTCGATCTCCTGCTCCGACGCTCCGTCGAACACCGGCGAAATCGCGCGGAAACCGAGCTTCTTCGCGGCCCAACCGAGGTGGGTCTCGAGGATCTGACCGACGTTCATGCGGCTCGGAACGCCCAGCGGGTTCAGCACGATGTCGACCGGCGTGCCGTCCGCGAGGAACGGCATGTCTTCCACCGGCAGGATCTTGCTGATGACGCCCTTGTTGCCGTGGCGGCCAGCCATCTTGTCGCCCACCGAGATCCGGCGCTTCGTGGCGACATAGACCTTGACCATCTCGAGCACGCCCGTGGGCAGTTCGTCACCGCGCGAGAGGCGGTTCACGAGCTTGTTCTTCTCGGTCTCGGCTTCTTCGATGCGATCCGAAGACTCCTGGACGAGCGCGAGCATGTCGGCGCGCACCTTGGCGTCCTTCTGCTCCTCGGCGACGGCGCGAACGCGATCGCGGATCGCGCGCAGGTCGAGGATCAGCAGGTCTTCGGTGACCGCAAGCTTCTTGCCGTCGGCTGAAGTCACCGCGGCGCCGAGCAGGTCCTTGGTCGAGTCCAGCAACCGCTTGGTGTTGCTGCGATACTGGCTCAAGAACTCGATCTCGGCGCGCTTGATCTCCTCCAGATTGCGAGTGCGCTCGTTCTCCGTGAGGTTGACCTTGCGGCTGTACTTCTCGGCATCGATGACGATGCCTTCGACGCCCGTCGGGACCTCGAGGGAAGCGTTCTTCACGTCCTCGCCGGCGCGGCCGAAGATCGCGTGCAGCAGCTTCTCTTCCGGCGTCAGCTCGCTCTTGCTCTTCGGAGCGACCTTGCCGACGAGGATGTCGCCGGGCTTCACGCGGGTGCCGACACGGACGATGCCCGTCTCGTCGAGGTGGCGCAGCGCGCGCTCGCTGACGTTCGGGATGTCGCGAGTGAATTCCTCGCGCCCCAGCTTCGTCTCGCGGATCTCGATCTCGAACTCGTCGATGTGGATCGACGTGTAGACGTCGCCCTTGACGAGGTTTTCGCTGAGGAGGATGGCGTCTTCGTAGTTGTAGCCATCCCACGGCATGAAGGCGACCGTGAGGTTCTTGCCGAGAGCCAGCACACCGTGGTCGGTCGCGGCGCCGTCGGCAATCACTTCGCCGGCCTTCACCTTCTGGCCGGGCTTCACCAGCGGCACCTGGTTCTGGCAGGTGCGCTCGTTGAGGCCCTCGAACTTGCGCAGCTTGTAGACGTCGTCGCCGATCACGATCTTGCCGCCGTCGACGGCGGACACCGTGCCCGACTTGCGAGCCTTCACCACCATGCTCGAGTTGCGGGCGACGACCTCTTCCATGCCCGTCTGCACCAGCGGCGCCTCGCTCTGGAGGAGCGGCACTGCCTGACGTTGCATGTTCGAACCCATCAACGCGCGGTTCGCGTCGTCGTGCTCCAAGAACGGGATCAGCGACGCGGACACGCCGACGATCTGCTTGGGGCTGACGTCCATGTAGTGGACGTCCTTGGCATCGACGAGCATCGGATCGCCCTTCACGCGGGCAATGATGCGCCCCTTGTCGTCACCGACGATCTTGCCGCTCTTGTCGACGTCGGTGTCTGCCGGCGCGAGGATCGCATTGTTCTCCTCGTCGGCCCGCAGGCGAACGACCTCGTCGGTCAACTTGCCGTTCTTGACCACCACGTAGGGCGCGGTCAAGAAGCCGTAGTCGTCGAGCGAGCTGTAGATCGAAAGGCTGCTGATCAGGCCGATGTTGGCGCCTTCCGGCGTCTCGATCGGACAGAGGCGACCGAAGTGCGAGATGTGGACGTCGCGGACTTCGAAGCCAGCGCGCTTACGATTCAGACCGCCCGGACCGAGCGCCGACAGACGGCGTTCGTGGGCCAACTGCGACAGCGGGTTCGTCTGGTCGACAACCTGGCTCAACTCACCGCGAGCGAAGAAGTATTCGATCGCAGACGAGAAGGTCTTGCTGTTGATCAGGTTGCGCGGCGTGACCGTGTCGACGTTCTCGAGGTTCATACGCTCCTGCGCGGTGCGCCGGAGCTTCAGGAAACCCTTGCGGAACTCGTCGCCAGCCAGCTCGTGGATCGTGCGCACTCGGCGGTTGCCCAAGTGGTCGATGTCGTCGATCTCGCCTCGACCTGCGCGCAGTTCGAGGATGTAGCGGACCGCCTGCACGAAGTCGTCCGCAGCGAGCGTCTGCTTCGTCTCGGGGATCTCGGTGCCGAACTTGCGGTTGAGGCGGAAGCGGCCGACGCGCCCGAGGCGATAGCGGGTCTCGTCGAAGAACTTCTCGTGGAACAGCTCGCGCGCCTTCTCGATCTGCGGCGGGTTGCCTGGACGCAACCGGCTGTAGATCTTCATCAAGGCCTCTTCATGCGAGTTGGTCGTGTCCTCGCGCAGCGTGTTCAGGATGAGGAAGTCCTGCGGGTCACGCAGCACCTCGATGTCGCGGAGCTCGCTCTGCGCGATCGCGCGAGCGGCTTCCTCCGTGATCTCCTCGCCGCTGCGCACGAACGGCTCACCGCTCTGCGCGTCGACGATGTCGCCGACGGCATAGGCACCGACCAGCGACTTCGCGAACTTCGCCTCAGGATCCGTCTTCTTCCTCGAGACCTTCTCGACCTCGTAGAACTCGCGAAGGATCGCGGCGTCGGTCGAGAACTTTGCATCCATCGCGCGCAGCAGGGTCGTGCACGCGAACTTTCCGGACTGGTCGATGCGGACGGCGATCGCGTCCTTCTTCGTGACGTTGATCTCGATCCAGCTACCGCGCTCCGGAATGATCCAGCAGCTGTGGAGCTTCTTCTCGCCGGTGTGCAGCTCGACGCTGAAGTCGACGCCAGGCGAGCGGTGCAGCTGACTGACCGTGACGCGCTCGCTGCCGTTGATGATGAACTCACCACCACCGATCATGATGGGGATCTCGCCGAGGTAGATTTCCTCCTCGACGGATTCGCGCTTGACGAGGCGGACCCGGATCTTGAACGGGTAGCCGTAGGTCAGTCGGAGCTTGCGGCACTCCTCCACCGTGTAGCGGGGCCGGCCGAGCTCGTAGCTGATGTACTCCAGACAGAGGGACTTGTCGTAGGAGTAGATCGGGAAGACCTCGCGCAGCAGCGCTTCCAGGCCTTCGTTGCGCCGGCGAGCCGGCGACGTTTCAGGCTGCAGGAACTCGCGGTAGGACTTGGTCTGCATCTCGACGAGATCAGGGATCTCGGCGACGGACCTGAACCGCCCGTAAACAACGGTCTCCATGCTGCTTCAACCTGTGGCCTCGTGACGAGGCGTGCGGGCAAACGGATCGCTGCGCCGGGTAAGTCAGACATCTCGGCCAAGGAGTCCGGCACTCCTGGCCGATCGACGGAGTAGACGATCAGCCGACGAACTCAGGAACGTACAAAGACCGAGGCCCCTCAGGCAACAGAAAGCGCGAGGGGTCCCGGTCCGACGTCCGCCGTCGGCAGACAGCACTACTTGATCTCGACCGTGGCGCCAGCTTCGGTGAGCTTCTTCTTGAGTTCCTCGGCGTCAGCCTTGGCAATGTTCTCCTTGACCGGCTTCGGAGCCTCGTCAACGAGTGCCTTGGCTTCCTTGAGGCCGAGACCCGTCGCTTCGCGGACGACCTTGATGACGTTGATCTTGTTCGCGCCACTGTCCTTGAGGACGACGGTGAACTCCGTCTTCTCCTCAACCGGAGCAGCAGCTGCGGCACCACCGCCAGCGGCGGCAACAACAACCGGCGCCGCGGCGGTCACACCCCAGCGCTCCTCCATCGCCTTGACGAGCTGAGCGGCCTTGCCCAGGCTCAGTGCGTCGATCTTCTTGAAGATGTCCTCGAGCTCGGCGTCGAGAACGACAGTCTGGTTATCCGACATGATGGGACTCGGTTCAGGAACTGGGTGTTAGCTAGAAAAGAATGGGAACGAGACAGGCGGAGACAGGCCGATCAGGCCGCCCCGTCCTTGTCGATTCGGGCTTGGAGGCAACGCGCAATGAGACGCGCCGGGCCCGAAATAGCCTGCGCGAGCATGGTCTGGACCGTGACCCGATCCGGCAAGTCAGCGATCGCCTGGGCGTCCGCACCGAGGTACAGATTGCCCTCGACGACGCCACCGACGATCTGGATGGGCGAGTCCTTGGACTTCTTGATGTAGTCGCGAAGCGCCTTGGCAGCACTGATCGCGCCCTCCTTGTCGGCGATCGCGATCGCGCACCGACCAGTGAGGATCGGGTCGAAGTCCAACTTCATGGCGGCAAACGCCTTGCTTGCAAGGCGATTACGCACCACGCGGTAGCGGACCCCTACTTCACGCATCTTGCCGCGGATCGCAATGTCCTGGGCAGGCTGCAGCTTTTCGAACTTCACGACCAAGCACGACCCCATCTTCTGGAAGTCGCGCTCGAGTTCGTTCAGCAGAATCTTGTTGACGAGGTTGGGCATGTTCTCGGCTCCTGATGACTAGCGACCTTGAAGGCCGAGGGGTTATTCGACCGCCAGGGCCACACCCGGCCCCATCGTCGTGGACACGACCACCTTGCGCAGGAACTCGCCCTTTGCCTGCGGCGGACGCAGCGTGCGGAGGTGCTCGAGGAACGCGTTCAGGTTCGCGACGAGGTCGTCCGTCGCAAACGACTTCTTACCGATCGCCGCGTGCACGTTGGCACCAGCGTCCGTGCGGAACTCGATCTTGCCGGCCTTGAACTCCTTCACCGCCGCAGCGACGTTCGGAGTCACAGTGCCAGCCTTCGGCGAAGGCATCTTGCCCTGCGGACCGAGCACCTTACCGAGCTTGCCGACATACTTCATCATGTCCGGGGACGCGATGGTCATGTCGAAGTCGGTGAAGCCCTTCTCGATCTTGTCCGCTAGGTCGGCACCACCCACAAAGTCGGCGCCAGCGGCCTTGGCCTCGTCCGCGCGAACGCCTTCGGCGAACACGGCGATCTTGACCGACTTGCCAGTGCCCTTCGGCAGGCTCACGGAACCGCGGACCAACTGATCCGTCTTCTTGGCGTCGATGCCGATGCAGACGGCGACGTCGACAGCTTCGTCGAACTTCGGCCCCTGCAGGGACTTGATGAGGGCAATACCCTCACTCGGGAGGTAGCGCTTGTTGGCGTCGATCTTCTCGGCGGCCTTCAAGTAACGGCGGCTGCGCTTCTTTGCCATGGGAGAACCCTCAGCCCTTGATCTGGATGCCGCACGAACGCGCGGTGCCCTCGACCATCCGCATTGCGGCCTCGATCGAGTTGCTGTTGAGGTCCTTCACCTTCATCTGCGCGATCTCGCGGACCTGGGCGCGAGTCACCGAACCAGCCACTTCGCTGCCAGGCGTCTTGGCCGCCGTGGCAAGCTTGGCCGCACGCTTCAGCAACACGGACGCCGGCGGCGACTTGTACTGGAGCGTGAAAGTACGGTCCTTGTAGACCGTGATGACGACCGGAATGATCAGACCCGCGTCCTTGCGAGTCTCGTCGTTGAACAGCTTCACGAACTGACCGATGTTCACGCCGTGCTGACCCAACGCGGGGCCGACGGGCGGAGCAGGGGTAGCCTGCCCGGCAGGGCACTGAAGCTTGACGACTGCGGTGACTTCTTTTGCCATATGGCCTCTCAGCGGTTCGAGCGGACGCTGCGCGGACGAGCCGCCAGCACCCTCCCACTACAAGTGGCTTCCCAGGGCAGACAGCCCGCCCGGGGAAAGGGGCGGAGGATTCAAGCAGAACGCGGCCTCGGAATCAAGGCCGCACTTCCACCTTTCAGATCTGCTCCACTTCCCAGTAGCCGAGCGACATCGGGGTCGCGCGGCCGAAGATGTTGACCGAGACCTCGAGGGTCCCCTTGTCCGGATGCACTTCCTCGACGGTGGCATCCATGTTCTCGAAGGCGCCGGTCTTGATCTTGACCCGGTCCCCCTTCTTGAAGGACACAGCCACCTTCGGCTGGTCCTTGCTGGCGTCCATGTGCGCCAAGACCTTCTCGACGTCCTCGGCTCGCGCCGGCGTCGGGTGCTGCTGGGCGCCCACGAAATCCCCGAAGCCCGGGGTTTCGCGCAGGATGAACCACACCGCATCGGTGAGCTCCATCTGCACCATCAGGTAGCCGGGGTAGAGCTTGCGACGCTGGATGCGCTTCTTGCCGCCGCGATGGTCCGCGATCGTCTCCGTCGGGACGACGATCTGGGGCACCTTGTCCTCGATGCCCTCCTGCTTGAGCCGCTTGACCATGCTCTCGCGGATGCGGTCCTCACGACCGACCTGGACGCGGAGGAAGTACCAATCGAGGGCCATCAGCTGCCGCCTCCCCAGAGCCGGCCGAAGACTTCGAGCAACACGACGTCCACGACCGTCAGGAACACGAAGAGCACCAGCACCATGCCGACGACAGCCATGGTGCCGTTCCAGGTCTCGGGCCAGGTCGGCCACGTGACCTTGTGCATCTCCTCTTCCGTCTCGATCAGCGAGTCCGCGACACGCGGACGGTTGAGGATGCTGTGGATCACGAACGCCGCGAACGCAGCGACGCCAAGCGCGATGACCGTCGACGTCTTGAGCGAGCCGAGCAGCGGGAACGGGTCGACATAGGTCGTGTTGCCGTCACCCAGCCACCCGTCCAGGGTCGTGACAAGGCCGCCGCCATGGAAGCATCCATAGCCGACGAGCATCACGAGTCCGACGAACGCCACGAGGCGGGCGTAGCGTCCTTGGTCCTTGCGGTAGCTCACGAGTAGATCTCTCTTTCTGGCGGCGCGAGTCGCCGGGGGTTCGCGACGTGGAGTCGCGAGGAAACTGCAGGTGGCAGGGCAGGTAGGACTCGAACCCACAACCGGTCGGTTTGGAACCGACTGCACTACCAATTGTGCTACTGCCCTGTGCTGGCCGGAACATCCGGCCGTGCCCGGCGCAGTCGCCGGGCGTGGGCGCAGCATGGTAGCTGCTGCGCCCAAACGCAACTCACTTGATGATCGCCGAGACGCGACCGGCGCCGACCGTGCGGCCACCTTCGCGGATGGCGAAGCGCTGGTGCTCGTCCATCGCGATCGGGGTGATGAGCTCGACCTCGATCTCGACGTTGTCACCAGGCATGCACATCTCAGCGCCGACCAGCTTGGCCGTGCCCGTCACGTCCGTCGTGCGGAAGTAGAACTGCGGACGATAGCCGTTCATGAACGGCGTGTGGCGGCCGCCCTCTTCCTTCGTCAGCGCGTAGACCTGCGCCTTGAACTGCGTGTGCGGCGTGACCGTCTTGGCCTTGGCCAGAACCATGCCGCGCTCGATGTCGTCCTTGCTGACACCGCGGAGCAGCAGACCGACGTTGTCGCCGGCTTGGCCGCTGTCGAGGGTCTTCTGGAACATCTCGACGCCGGTGATGGTCGTGGTCCGGGTGTCCTTGATGCCGACGATCTCGACAGAGTCGCCGACCTTGCAGATACCGCGCTCCACGCGACCCGTGGCAACCGTGCCGCGACCGTCGATCGAGAACACGTCCTCGACCGGCATCAGGAACGGCTTGTCGATCTCACGCTGCGGCTCCGGGATGTACGCGTCGATCGCGTCCATCAGATCGAAGATGCACTTGCTGGCCGGGTTGTCGCGGCCGGGGTTCTTCGTCTGGAGCGCCGGATACGACGCGCCACGGACCACCGGGACCTTGTCGCCGGGGAACTCGTACTTCGACAGGAGCTCACGCACTTCCATCTCGACGAGGTCCAGGAGCTCCGGATCGTCGACGAGGTCGCACTTGTTGAGGTAGACGACGATCGCCGGCACACCGACCTGACGCGCGAGGAGAACGTGCTCCTTCGTCTGCGGCATGGGGCCGTCGTCAGCGGCAACCACCAGGATCGCACCGTCCATCTGGGCGGCGCCGGTGATCATGTTCTTGACGTAGTCGGCGTGGCCGGGGCAGTCGACGTGCGCGTAGTGGCGCTTGTCGGTCTGATACTCGACGTGCGACGACGCGATCGTCACGACGCGCGTGTCGTCGCGGATCGTACCGCCCTTCGCCACCTGGGCGTAAGGCTTGTAGGTCGCAAGCCCCACCGACGCGAGCGTGTAGGTGATGGCCGCCGTGGTCGTGGTCTTGCCGTGGGCAACGTGCCCGATCGTCCCCACGTTCACGTGGGGCTTGTTCCTGTTGAAGGCTTCCTTGGCCATGATCTCTATCGAAACGGAACGCGCTTGCGCCCCGCAGTGCACTGGGTTGGAAAGGTGGAGCTGCTAGCGGGACTTGAACCCACGACCTCCTCCTTACCAAGGAGGTGCTCTACCAGCTGAGCTATAGCAGCAGACACGAACGCGGAGAAAGAGCGTAGTGGAGCGGGTGAAGGGAATCGAACCCTCACCACCAGCTTGGAAGGCTGGAGCTCTACCATTGAGCTACACCCGCGCCATCGCGCGGGGCCGCCGCGCGCTGGAGCGAATCGCGCGAACCCGCCGAAACCTCTCGGTTCCGGACACTGGTGGGCGGAGCAGGATTCGAACCTGCGAAGGCTGAGCCACCAGATTTACAGTCTGGCCCGTTTGGCCGCTTCGGTATCCGCCCGCTTGGGGCACGTGCGATCCCTACCATGGCGGCGCACAGGTCGCGGCCAACGGCGGCAACAGGTCGTGCAGAACGCCCGTCACCCACCTGCCCGAAACCTGGAGCTAGCGATGGGACTTGAACCCACAACCTCCAGATTACAAATCAGGTGCTCTGCCGTTGAGCTACGCTAGCCAGCGTGCTGCCAGAGTAAGGCCGGAGGAGGATACCGACGACCTCAGGCAGTTCAAGGGACGAAGTGGTTTTTGCCCGCGATCGGCTCGGCGACGCCCACATGGACCTGGGTCGCGCCTGCGCCAGACCCCGCGGCCCCCTGCACCAGAGGCACGGATTGCGGCTCGACCGCGACCTGCCGCTGCGCGAACTCGGACGCGTAGCCTCGCAGCAGTCCGACGAACGCAAGGATGTCGAACGGCTTGCGAAGAACCACGCGAACGCCGCGCTGCGACATCAGGGCCTGCTGCATGCCGGCCTCGACGTAGCCCGAGACCACCACCACGACCGGGACCTCGAGCCGTTGGGCCAGCCAGTGCAGAAGTTGCTGGCCGCTGACCTTCGGCATGTCGAGGTCGCAGACCAGCAGGTCCACGGATGCCGCGTCGAGCACCTGCTTCGCGGCCTCCCCGTCGACCGCCTCGCGGACCTCGAACCCCTGGCGACGGGCGAGCTCCGCGAGCAGCCCCCGGACTCCGGGGTCGTTGTCGGCGATCAACGCGATCGGCATGGGGCCAGCTTAGGGCGACGACCGGGGCGGAACCAGGACGCTGGGGCCGGAGTCCGGCTCGACCAGACCGGCGAAGCGAAGGGTCACTCGAGCGGCTGCAGCCAGGAGACGTCCTCGAACGGGACGTCCATCTTCACGTTGCCGTAGTCGACGGTGACCGACTCGCGGACCTTGTCGATCTTGTGGACGAGGCATGCCCTGCTCCAGCGCGGCAGGAACACCTTGTCCCCCTTCTTGAGCTGGTGGCAGAACGCCATGCGCCGACGGTGCATGGCCGTCGACTTCTGCATGCCCTGCACGAGCTTCTGCAGCGTCTTGGCCTTCTCGCCGTGCGCGCCGGGAGCGCTGAGCAACGGCACCAGCCCCTCGAGCAGTCCCTGCTGAACGCGCAGGAGCTCCGCCGCCACGACCGCATCCGACTCCTCCTGCAACCACTCCTGCTTGCGCTGGACCGCAGAGATCTCTTCGTCGAGCTTGCCGGCCTTCTGCTGCAGCTGCAGGGTGCGCGCCGCGGCCTGTTGCCGGTCGGCCTCGGCGTCGCGGCGCACGTCCTGCACGCGCTGGATCACTTCCTGCAACGACGTGTCGCGCTTGCCCAGCAGCTCGCGGGCTCGCTCGACGACCGCCGCGGGCATGCCGACGCGGCCCGCGATGTCGAGCGCGTGGCTGTTGCCCGGGATGCCGACGTCGAGCCTGTAGAGCGGCTGCAAGGTGCGGCCATCGAATGCCATCGACCCGTTCTCGGCGCCCTTGTGCGTGTAGGCGAAGTCCTTCAAGCGGCCGAGGTGCGTGGTCACGACAGCGAGCGCGCCCATCGACAGCAACTGCTCGAGCACCGCGTAGCCGAGCACGCCGCCTTCTTCCGGATCGGTGCCGGCGCCCAACTCGTCCAGCAGCACCAGCGCGCGCGGCGAAGCGAAGCCGAGACATCGCCCGAGCCGGCGAACGTGCGAACTGAAGGTCGACAGGTTCTGCGAGATCCCCTGTTCGTCGCCGATGTCGGCCTGCACGGCCTCGAGCCACGGGACTTCGCTGCCTTCGTCTGCCGGGATCGGCAACCCGCACAGCGACATGATCGCGAGCAGTCCGACGGTCTTCAGCACGACGGTCTTGCCGCCGGTGTTCGGCCCGGTCACGACCAGGACGCGTCCGGGCTCGCCGAGCCCTAGGTCCAGGGGAACGATCTCGGCCTTGCTCCGCAACAACAGCGGGTGCCGGGCGCGCCGCAGTCGCAACGGCCCCGAGTCCGTGATCGACGGCACCGTGAAGCCGTCTACGGCGACCAACCGGGCCGCAGCCTGCAACAGGTCGCAGGCCGCGAGGAACTCGATCGCCGACGCGACTTCCCCCGCGACCCGTCGTAGGCCACGCGCGATGCCCGCGAGGACGACGTTGATCTCGCGGTTCTCCGCAGCCTGCGCATCCGACAGCCGGTTGGCCGCCTCGACGACCCGGTCCGGCTCGATGAACAAGGTCGAGCCCGAGGCACTGCGGTCGTGCAACACGCCCGGCACGCGGCCACGGTGCTCCTGCTTCACCTGCAGAACGGGCCGTCCGTGGCGCCAGGCCGGCTCCAGGGACTGCAGGTAGCGACGCAGGTCGCTCTCCGCGAGCACGTGCTGCACGGCGGCGTCGACGCCCGCGCGCGCTTGTTCGATCTCGCGACGCACCTCGGCCAGCTTGCGCGACGCCGAGTCGAGGACCTCGCCCCGGTCGTCCACCGATCGCTCGAGCTCTTCGACCAGGTCCTCGTGGTCCGGCGCAGCGGATGCGAACGATGCGAGCTCATCGCCAGAAGCACCCATCCAGCGACGCGCACGCTCCGCGGCGCGAAGCCCGCGCTTCAGGTCGGCAAGGTCGCGCGCCTGCAGCTGGTGTTCGCCTTCGCAGAACCCCGGCAACCAGGATCGCACCTCGACGGCTCCGTAGATCGGCAGGCTCTGCCCGTGCCGAAGGCGCGCCGCGAGCGCGGTGACCGCGCGGAGCCGCGCTGTGGTGGTTGCGCGATCGGCCAGCGGCTCAAGCGCCGCGACGGCCGTGCGCCCGAGCGGAGTCTCCAGACGCTCCAGCAGCAGCGACCGCACCGCGTGGAACTCCAAGGCGTCGAGATCGAATGCTTCAGCGCGCGGCATGTGCGCCTCATGTTGCCGCCGCGTGTGCGCTTGTAAACTCCGCGCCCCCTACGCGGCCAGCATCCTGCGCCGCCCCACTCCATGACGAACTCGAACGACTCTGCCCACGGCTTCGGCACTCTTGCGGTCCACGCGGGCCAGCGCCCCGACCCCACCACCGGCGCGATCATGACGCCCGTCTACATGACGAGCACCTACGTGCAGGAGGCGCCCGCGGTGACGAAGGGCTACGACTACTCGCGTTCGCACAACCCGACGCGCACCGCGATGGAACAGAACCTCGCCGCGCTCGAGGGCGGCGCGTTCGGGCTCGGATTCGCCAGTGGCATGGCTGCGATCCACTGCGTGCTGAACCTGCTGAAATCCGGTGACCACGTCGTCGCCGGCAACGACCTCTACGGCGGCACCTTCCGAATCCTCACGACGGTGCACAAGAAGTTCGGCATCGACACGACCTTCGTCGATCTGTCCGACCTTCGCGCGTTCGAGGCGGCGCTGCGGCCGAACACGAAGCTGGTCATGCTGGAGTCGCCGACGAACCCGCTGCTGCGCGTGTTCGACCTCGCGGCGATCGCCAAGATCTGCCGCGACCGCGGGATCCTGACGCTCGCGGACAACACGTTCGCGAGCCCGTATCTGCAGCAACCGCTGCGGTTCGGCTGCGACCTCGTCGTGCACAGCCTCACGAAGTACCTCGGCGGCCACAGCGATCTCGTCGGCGGCGTGCTCGTCGGCAACAGCCCGGACCTCCACAAGCAACTCGCGCACTTCCAGAACAGCTGCGGCGGCACGCCGGGACCGATGGACTGCTTCCTCGTGCTGCGCGGCACGAAAACGCTGCACGTGCGCATGGAGCGCCACTGCCAGAACGCGCTCGCCGTCGCGCGCATGCTCGAGGCCCATCCGCGCGTGGCGCGCGTGCACTACCCCGGACTTCCGAGCCACCCGCAACATGCTCTCGCGATGCGCCAGATGCGCGCCGGCGGCGGCATGGTCTCGGTCGAGCTCAAGGCGACCGTCGAAGAGGGCAAGAAGGTCGCGAGTTCGTTCCGCGTGTTCTCGCTCGCGGAGAGCCTCGGCGGCGTCGAGAGCCTCGTCGACCATCCGGCGTCGATGACGCACGCGTCGATCCCGGCGGCCGAGCGACACAAGGCCGGCCTTTCGGATGGCCTCATCCGGCTGTCCGTCGGCATCGAGGACGAGAAGGACCTGCTCGACGACGTGAGCCAGGCCCTCGAACGCCTGCGCTGAACAGGCTGCGCGCTGCGGGGAGAGAACGGACGCAGCGCGCGACTTCGGTCAGGCCATGCCTGCTTCGCCGAGCTTCTGCGCCGGCGGAGCCGCGCGACGCGGCGCGGGCATGTCGTCGTCGTCGTCATCGAGCGACAGATCGCCGATGTCCTCGCCGCCGACCTTCTTGCGCATGAGGCGGCCGACCTTGAACTTGACGATGCGCTTCGCAGGGACCTCGACCTTCTCGAGCGTGCGCGGGTTTTGCGCCCGACGCGCGGCGCGATCGCGAGATTCGAACACGCCGAACTCGCGGAACTCGAGTCGGTTGCCTTCGGCGAGTTCGTCGATGATCGCGTTGAGGAACGACTGGATGATCTCCTTGGCTACGACCTTGGTGACACCAGTGCGATCTGCGATTCGATTGACGAGTTCTTTCTTGGTGACAGTTTTCACCAGTTACCTCCGTGGAGAAGACTCCTCCGTGCGCGGCCCATGGCATGGGATTCGAACCGCGCTCAGAAGCGCCTGCATCAAGTAGGCTGCTAGTATACTCTTGCGGAGGCAATGACCAGCCCCTCCCCCAACTTGCTCTGGGCCGATGACGGCCGAACGCATCTGGAGGAACTTTCCGCAAGGCTGGGTTTCCACACCCTGTGGCAGCTCGCGGAGCCGACCCTAGGCCTCCCCGTCGCCGCGAGCCGATCGTCGTGGGTCCGACGCATCCGAGTCGGGACAAGCGACTACTTCGCAAAGACTTACGTCTACCCAACCGTTCGCGATCGCATCCGTGGCACGCTGCGCAACACCGGCCCCTTCCGAGCAAGCCGGGCCCAGCAAGAGTTCCGCGCGCTCGGGTGGTTTCGTGCCGCGGGATTCCCGACTCCTGCAGAGGCCGGATTCCTGGAGGACCGCACGCTCGGCTGGGTTCGGCGAGCCCTCTTGGTGACCGCGGCGTTTCCCGGCCGAGACCTCGCCGCCTTGCTGCCGAACGAGCCAGAGTCGGCTCGCAGGGAGATCGCAGAGTGCCTCGGACGCTTTGTCGCGCGGATGCACGCGCTCGGCTTCCGCGACGGAAACCTCGACCTCCGTAACCTGCTGCTCGCAGACGACCGCAGCACGCTGCAGCTGGCGAAGATCGACTCGCCCAAGCACCGCGTGGTCGGCAGCGGCGCACAGGAGGATCGCCGGACGCGCGCGGACTGGGCCCGCCTCGCACCGCAACTCGAGGCGTTCGGCATGGCCGAAGCGACGCGACGCGCGGCTGCGGAGTTCAGCGCAGGTCTGCGAGCGTAGGCGTGACGCCCGAAGCCGGGCCGAGCAACTCGTCGATCTGCTTCATGCGGAAGGGGACCGCGAAGCTGCGCTCGAAGTAGTCGTAGCCGTCTGCCGGCCGCACCGTCTGCAGGAACAGCTGGAAGGCGGCGCGCGCCTTCGGCCAGTGCACGCGCCGCGCGTCGTCGCTGCGCGCGAACGCATCGAAGTGCAGGTAGCCGATGTTGAGCAACGCGCGTGCGTTCTCGGGGCGACGCTCGAGCGCCTTCAGGTATCCGTCGAGCGCTTCCGCCAGCCGACCGGAACGCCAATCGCACGCGGCGAGGTCCATGCGCACCGATTCGTCGAGCGGGTCGTCAGCGAGCAACCGCTCGACCCATGGGCGCGCAGCCTCCGCATTGCCGTTGCGATACAGGGCGAGCTGCACGTAGGCGCGGACCGTCGCACGGTCGTTCGGCGCGGCGCGAAGGTAGTTCTCGTAGGCGGCCTGCGCCTCGCGATCACGCCCGGACTCGGCGAGGCACTCCGCCATCTCCAGGTGCGCAGCCAGCAGCCGCGGATGACGTGCGATCGCGTTCTGGAAGCTGGACACCGCATCCGGAAGGCGGCCGATCCCGCGCAACAATCGCCCCTGCGCCATCCACGCGTAGGCAAAGTCCGGATGCCGCTCGAGGATCGACTCGATCGCGCCCTTGCGCGCGAAATTGGACGCGAGGAGCCGCGCCTTGGCGAAGGCCGGAACCGGCGAGGTCGCATCCGCCGGCAGCGACTCGTAGTGGCTGCGCATCGCGCGCTCGGCATCGCCGCCGAGATGGAGCGCGGCATCCTGGTAGTAGCCCATCGCCAGCACGTTGTCCGGGCAGCGGCGAACCACTTCCTCGAGCAGCGGCAGCGCGGCTGCCTCGTCGTCGGCCTGCAGCCGTTCGAGCGCCGCCTCGTAGCGTTCGCGCGCAACGGGATCCTCGCAGGCCTCGAATCGCTGCGGATCCTGCGGCGCTGCGCCGAGCGTCACCACCTGCGGAACAGGCACCGACGCGCACGAAGCGAGAGCGAACGCGAACGCGGCGACCGCGAATCGGGAACCAAGCGAAGGCGATCCTGCCGCAGGCCTCATGGAGCGTGCAGCACCCCGTTGCGCAGTTCGAACGACTGGAGGTCGCGCACCTTGCCCCCCATCGACATGACGAGCGGCCGTCCCGACGCCGTGACGTCGAGCCGAGCTTCCATGAGCCCCTTCGTGTGCACCCGGAGCGTCACCTGGTTGAGCACGGTGAAGGTCGTGCCCTTGCCGCGCACGATGCCACGCTCCGTGATCTCGTCGGTCTGGCCGATCGTGAGCACGATCGCGCCTTGGAGGCCGCCGACTCGGTTCGACCACACGTACTCGTCGACGCCGTCGGCGCTCGTCTTGCTCTCCGACTGAAGGCTCGAGTCGATGGCAGGCCGAGCGATGTTCGGGAAGTAGTTCGGCGAGATCTCGATCACGAGTTCCGAGCAACCCACGCGGCTCTCGTTGCACAGCGGCTGCAGCAGGAACTGGCTCCTCGCTTCCCACTGGTCGCGGTCGATCGGCGCCGGCGAGCTGCACGCACCCGACAGGAACAGCGCGGCAGATGCGATGGCCGCCGCTGACGAAGCGCGCAGCGTGGCGCGCGGACGGGAGAGCGGGCTCATCGAGCCCCCCGCAGGCCGACGCGATCGCGCACCATCGCCATCGTGCGCTCCGCCTCCGCGCGAGCCTTGCTCGCGCCGGCGGCGAGGATCGCGTCGAGTTCGCCGGGCTTCGCGCGCAGTTCCGCAGCGCGTTCGCGGATCGGCCCCTTCACCGCCTCGAGGTTCTGGCACAGCATCTTCTTGCAGTCGACGCAGCCCAGCTGCGCAGTGCGGCAGCCCGCCGCGATCTCGGCGCGCTGCGCCTCGGACGAGAAGAATCCGTGGTAGCTGAAGACGTTGCAGACCTCCGGGTTGCCCTTGTCGGTCTTGCGCAGGCGCGCAGGATCGGTCTTCGCGCCGCGCAGCTTCTGCATCGTCTCCTCTGCGGTCTCGAACAAGCCGATCTCGTTGTTCCGGCTCTTCGACATCTTCGACTCGCCGTCGAGGCCCATGACGCGCGGCGCGCTGCTCTTCACGACCTGAGGCTCCGGGAACGTCTCCCCGTAGACGTGGTTGAAGCGGCGCACCGTCTCGCGCGCGAGTTCGAGGTGCTGCTCCTGGTCCTCGCCGACCGGCACCCGATCCGCGCGGTAGAGCACGATGTCGGCGGTCTGCAGCACGGGATAGGTGAAGAGGCCCGTGTTCACGTTGTCGGGCTGGTGCTGGCTCTTGTCCTTGAACTGCGTCATGCGGTTCAGGTCGCCGAGCGGCGTGAGGCACGTGAGCACCCACGCGAGCTCCGTGTGCTGCGGCACGTCCGACTGCACGAACAACGTCGCGCGGTTCGGGTCCACACCCGACGCGAGCACGCCGATCGCCACTTCGCGGACCGCCCGGCGCAGCGCCTCGGGATCCGGGCGCTGCGTCAGCGCGTGGAGGTCGACGATGCTGAAGAACGCGTCGTACTCGGACTGGAGCCGGACCCAGTTCACGAGGGCGCCGAGGTAGTTGCCGATGTGCAGGTTTCCGGTCGGCTGTACGCCGGACATGATGCGCGCCATTGGGGCGGCATCTGACCTTCGGCGACGCGCACCCGCAAGTGCGACGTCGCGCCACCATTCGGCACGAACCGCGCTGCGCGCGCCCCTTCGCCGGATCGGCGGCATCCCACTGCGGCCTGCTGGTCGCGTCCGTCGGAACGAGTGGGCATCTCCGGAAGCCTGGCGAAGGGCTCGCGGACGAACTGCGCGAACGGAACCGGATCTGCTGGTTCGACGCAGTTCGCGCAGTGCGGAGATCGACCTCGGCGTCGACCTCTCGAGCGAGTTGTCTTCTTCCACGGACTGCTAAGGGTTCGGCGATCGGAACAGTATGGTGCGCACGCGATGACGAGGTTGGGCGGATCCCGTCGGGCCAACTCGGCCCGAGGGCAGAGCAACGACGACGCGCGAGGCTCTCGGAGTCCGCGCGTCGCGCGTTCGTGCGCGCCCCTTCTCCTGCTGCTGACGGGATGCTCCGTGATGCCGCGCGAACTCAACCTCGCGCCGATCTGGTTCCATCGCCTCGACGAGAACCGCGAAGTCCTGGAAGCAGACGCCCTCTGGCCCGTGTTCCACTACGAGCGCGGCGCCGACGGCAGCGACGACTTCCGCGTGCGGCCGATCTACCGCCGTGTCACCGACCCGCCGAACGAGGCGGTCGAGCACCAGTTCCTCTGGCCGCTCGGGCGCGTGCGCACGGACGCGACCGAGACCTACCAGCGCCTGTTCCCTATCTGGAGCTGGCGCGCGCGGGAGAACGAGGAAGGCCAGCGCGAGGTCGACTGGTATGCGGTGTTCCCGCTGCTCTGGGGCGGCTGGCACGAGCAAGGACGCGAGACCTACTTCGCGTTCCTGCCGTTCTACGCGGACATCCCGCAGTTCCTGACCTACGACCGGTTCCGGTCCATCCTGTTCCCGCTGTTCGTCCGACTCGACAAGGAAGGGCACCGCCACACGCTGCTGCTCTGGCCGTTCATCGGCTACTCGGACTGCGCCGAAGGCCTCCACCGCTGGTTCCGCGTCTTCCCGCTCTACGGCCACGACGTCGACGAAGGCCGGCACGACCGTCGGTTCGCGCTGTGGCCGTTCTTCGCCTGGGGCGTCGAGAACGAGGACTCTGCGGTCCGCGAGCCCGTGCGCTCGTTCTGGTTCTGGCCGTTGTTCGGCCGCAAGTGGAGCCGCGAGGTTTCGGGCGTCACCGTGCTGTGGCCGCTGTTCGAGCGCATCGAGGACGAAGGCAGGTTCACGCGCGTGAACGTGCTCTGGCCGCTCTACCACTACTACGAGGCGGCCTACGACCAGAACCTCGTCCAATGGTGGATCTGGCCGTTCGTCGGCCGCGCGCGCAGCGACGACCAGGACAACTGGTCGTTCCTCTGGCCGCTGATCTGGTGGCGCACCTACGACGACCCCGAGGTGACCACGGACCAGGAATGGGCGCTGCCCTTCTTCTGGCACGTGCGCCAGCGGTTCGACACCGAGGAGAGCGACGACCACCTCAAGCTCTGGCCGGCAGCCCACCGCACGGTGCGGCGCGACGCGCGCGGCGAAGCGGTGCGCGGCGACTGGAGCGTGCTGTCGCCGATCCCTTGGCGCGACGGCAATGCCTACGGCGTCGAGGAGGCCTACGGCTTCCTCTGGCAACTCTGCAACGGGCGCCAACGCGACGACGACGACCACGCGACCGACGTGCTCGGAAGGTTGTTCACGCGCCGCACCCGCAAGGGCTCGACCACGGCGAGCGTGCCCTTCCTGTTCTCCTACGAGTCCGACGCGTCGGGCTCGACACTGCGACTGTTCCACTTCCTGCCGATTCCGCTGTCCGGGCCCACGGAACCGGAGGCGACCGAGGCTGCGCGATGAACCTCTTCACCATGACCGGCACGGCGATCCGCACGCGCGTCGACGACGCCGGCTTCGTGCTCGACCTGCTGGTCCGCACGTTCGCGTCCGTGCGCATGATCCCGCGCCGCACGCGGTTCCTCCTCGACATGGCGTTCAACGCCGGCGTGCGCGCGCTGCCCGTGACGATGGTCGTCGCCTCGTTCGCAGGCGCGATCCTGGCGATGCAGACGGGCATCGAGCTCAAGCGCTTCGGCGACACGGGCGTCCTCGGCACGATCACGGCGCTGTCGATGTGCCGCGAGATGGGCCCGTTCATCACCGCAGTCATCCTCGCGGCGACCGTCGGCTCCTCGATGGCCGCAGAGGTCGGCACGATGAAGGTCAGCGACGAGATCAGCGCGCTCGAGGTGATGTCCGTCGATCCGGTCAACTACCTCGTGCTGCCGCGCGTCGTGGCGCTGGCGATCATGTGCCCGACGCTCACCGTGCTGTCCGACCTCATCGGCATCTTCGGCGGGAGCATCATCGCGCAGCAGAACCTCGGCGTGTCGCAGAGCCGGTTCTGGACGTCCGCGCAGGACGCGTTGACGTCGTCGGCCATGCTGCTGCCGAAGGAAGTCTACGTCGGCTTGCTGAAGGCCCTCGTGTTCGGCATCGCGATCGCGACCGTGAGTTGCGCAGCGGGCCTCCGCGCGACCGGCGGCGCGCTCGGAGTCGGGCTCGCGGTGCAGAACGCAGTCCGCAACTCGGTGATCCTCATCATCGTGCTCGGCTTCATCGTCACCTGGTTCTTCTACTTCCTGAACGGATGATCGAACTGCGCGACGTGCACAAGCGGCTCGGCTCACGCCAGATCCTCGACGGCCTCAACCTGCGCGTCGAGAAGGGCATGAACTACGTGCTCATGGGACCCTCCGGCACGGGCAAGAGCGTCACGCTGCGCCATGTCATCGGCATCCTCAAGCCGGACACCGGCTCGGTGCAGGTCGACGGCCAGGAAGTGCCGGCGATGGACCGCGAGCAGTTGATGACGTTGCGTCGACGCATGGGCTACCTGTTCCAGAACGGCGCGCTCATCAACTGGCTCACCGTCGCGCAGAACGTCGCGCTGCCGCTCGAGGAACACAGTTCGCTGTCGCGGTCGGCCATCGACGAGCGCGTGAACGACGTGCTGAGGATGGTGGCCCTCGAGCACGCGAAGGACCAGTATCCGCCGAGCATCAGCGGCGGCATGAAGCTGCGCGCAGGCCTCGCGCGCGCGCTCGTGACCCAGCCGGAATACGTGCTCTACGACGAGCCGAACGCAGGGCTCGACCCCATCATCAGCCACCAGATCCACGAACTGATCGCGGAGGTGCGCGACCGGCTCGGCGTGACGGGACTCATCGTCACGCACTCGCGAGCCTGCGCGACGCACTGCGGCGATCGCATCGGCATCATCGAACACGGCAAGATCGCCGTCGAAGGCACCGTCGCGGAGATGCTCGCGAGCGAGCATCCGCTGGCGAAGGCCTTCCTCGGCGGCGGCGCAGACTGACGACATGCGCACGACCCGACGGACAACACAGCCATGAAACGCATGCAACGCGACACGGTGCTCGGCATCGTGTTCTTCGGCACGATGGCCTTCCTGCTCTGGGCCACGGTCAACCTGACCGACGTGTCCCTCGGCAAGATGCCGCCGCTGCAGGTCTACTTCGCCGACGCGGGTGGCATCCGCGTCGGCGATCCCGTGCTGCTCCTCGGCAAGCCCGTGGGCAAGGTCTCGGAGATCGACTTCGTGCGCGAGCGAGCGCAGAACCGCATGCGCATCACGCTGCTGGCCCAGGAGGACCTCGCGCTCACGCAGAAGGCGACGATCCAGATCCAGGACAGCGGCGTGCTGGGCGGCAAGCAGGTCTACATCGACCCTGGGCAAGGACCATCGCTGCCGTCGGGCACGGAGCTGCTCGGCACGACGAGCGGCAACGCGCTCGCGTCAGCAGGCAAGTTCTTCGACGGCGAAGGCCCGACCGGCAAGGAGCTCAAGGACGCGATCACCGAGATCCGCCAGTTCTTCCAGAACCTCAACAACCCGGACACGTCGTCGATCGGCGCGTTGATCACGCGCCGCGACCTCTACGACGAGGTCGAGACCGCGGCGAAGAGCGTGAACCGGCTGCTCGACGCGGTGAAGAACGGCGAGGGCTTCCTCGGCAGCATCATCATGAACCGCACGCTGCGCGACGACGCGTCGCGGTTCGTCGCCAACCTCGCGTCGGTCAGCAACCAGCTCAACAAGACCGACAGCGCGCTGGGCCGACTGCTGAACGACAAGGAGATGTCCGAACAGCTCGCGCGCCTTGCCTACAACCTCGACGCCATCGCAGAGCGTGCGGCCGACGGTCGCGGGGTCGTCGGCCGCCTCGTGAACGACGAGGCGTTGGCCAACCAGCTGTCGAACGCCGTGGAGTCGCTCGCCAGCGTGCTCGCGAAGGCGAACGATCCCGAGGCCGGCGCGGTCGGCGCGGCGCTCGGCGACGCCTCGCTCAAGGACGACCTCCGCGCCGTGGTCGCGAACTTCCGCGGCATCACCGAGAAGATCGACCAGGGCAAGGGCATGCTCGGCGTCCTCATCAACGACGAGGACATGGGGATCCGCCTGCGTCGCATCCTCACGCAGGTCTCGCGCGCGCTCGAAGACGCTCGCGAAGCGGCTCCGATCGGCAACTTCGTGCAGGTCCTGTTCGGCGCGTTCTGACGCGCGTGGTCCTCAAACCTGCGGCGCGAGACCACGCGCCGCGAGCATGCGCTCGACGTACTTGGCGATCACGTCGACCTCGACGTGGATCGGGGAGCCGACCGGCATGCGGCCCAGGGTCGTCACGGCAGCGGTGTGCGGGATCACCCAGATCCGCACCGCGTCGCCGTCGATCCCGGCGATCGTCAGCGAGACGCCGTCGAGCGTGATCGAGCCCTTCTCCACGCAGTAACGCCGCAGCGAATCGGGAACGCGCACCGCGAACGTGCCGCCGTCCTTCTCGTCGATGGCCTGGACGACCGAGCCGACCCCGTCGACGTGGCCCTGGACGAGGTGGCCGCCAAGCGGATCGCCGGCGCGGAGCGCGCCCTCGAGGTTGAGCCTGGTGCCGGCGGCGGCGCGGCCGAGCCAGGTCCGGTCCATGGTCTCCGGCGACAGGTGGAACCGCGCGAGCCGGCCTTCCAGGGAGACGACCGTGCAGCAGACGCCGGACAGCGCGATCGAGTCGCCGATCCGGAAGGCGCCCGGGAGCGAGCCGAGGTCGACGTCGAGATCGACACCGGTGCCCGAACGACCCGACCGGACCACGGCGCCGACGGCCGCCACGAGACCTGTGAACATAGGCGCAGGGTAGCATTGCCCGCGCGCGGGAACAGTCCGCGCGGCCGCGGCTGGCCTGCTCGGGTTGCCAGCCTTCGCGGGCCGCGTCGGACAAGGAGCCAACCGCTTCTTGACCACCCCGGGGGTCGCCCCTACTCTCCCCCACCCTTTCTTCGCGGCCAAGCACCGTGTTCTGCGCCATTCTGACGCTCTTTCCAGGAGCCCTACGGCCCTACCTGGACGAGAGCATCCTCGGGATTGCGCAAGCACAAGGAAAGCTCGGAGTCGAACTCATCGACTTCCGCGCCTTCACGACGGACCCGCACCGCACGGTCGACGATCGACCGTTCGGCGGCGGTCCCGGCATGGTGTTGAAGCCCGAACCGATCTTTGACGCAATCGAGGATGTGGAGGCCCGTCACGGGGCGTTCCACAAGATCCTGCTCTGCCCCCGGGGCAAGACCTTCAACCAGCAGCGCGCACGCGAGCTCTCCAAGATGGAGCGGCTCTTGTTCTTGTGCGGCCGCTACGAGGGTTACGACGAACGCATCCGCCAGGGCATGGCCTTCGAGGAGATCTCGCTCGGCGACTTCATCCTCGCCGGCGGCGAACTCGCCGCGATGGCCGTGCTCGAAGCTGCCGTTCGCTTGATTCCCGGCGTGCTCGGCTGCGCGCAGTCCCCGGAACTCGAGTCCTTCGAGTCCGAACTGATGGACTACCCGCAGTACACGCGGCCGCGCAGTTTCCGGGGCATGGACGTGCCCGACGTGCTGCTATCCGGCGACCACGCCGCGGTGGCGCGTTGGCGGCTCGAACAATCCCGCATCCTCACGGCACGAAAACTCTCTGACAGTACTTTCCCCAACGAAACCGGGATCGACCCTCAGGCCGCAAGGCGCGGCAGCGGGCGCGATCCGAAGGCGTAGACGACGATGAACACCCTGCGGCAGCTCGAACTCGAGAACATGAAGGCGACGGTCCCCGACTTCGGTGTCGGCGACACGGTCGATGTCCACTATCTGATCAAGGAAGGCGACAAGGAGCGCGTGCAGCTCTTCTCGGGCACCGTGATCTCCATCACGGGCCGCGGCATCCGCCGCACCTATCTCGTCCGCCGCATCGTCGCGGGCGAGGGCGTCGAGCGTCGCTTCCCGCTGCACTCGCCGCGCGTCGCTGACGTGAAAGTCCACAGCCGCAGCAAGCCCCGCCGCGCCAAGCTCTACTACCTGCGCGAGCTCGAGGGCAAGGCGACCCGCCTGAAGCCCAACATGGGCAAGCCGCGCTACCCGCGCTCGCTGAAGAGCAAGGCGGGCAAGCCGAAGCAGGACGCGTAACGCGCCCGACCGCAACGTAGACTTCTGGCTCATCGGTCCTACGGCCGATAACCCCGGGAATCGCGACCGGCTCGCGATTCCCACGTGAGAGTCCACCCTGCGCGCCGAGCGATCGCGTCCGGCGCGAATCCACCATGCTCGAGAACGCTCGCCGCCAGGTCTTCCTGGTTCTGCTGACGATTGTCGGCGCCCTGCTCTGTTCCATCCTGCTGAAGCCCGGCCTCGGCATGGACCTCAAGGGCGGCAACCAGCTCATCTACGAGGTGCCCGACGAGGTCCTCGCCAAGCTCGAACGGGACGAGAAGACGTCGAAGGACGCGGTGATGGAGCACACGCTCCGCATCGTCCGCGACCGCATCGACCCGACCGGCGTGCTCGAGGCGCTGGTGTCGCGCCGCGGCCAGAACGGCATCCTGATCGAGCTGCCCTACCGCGAGAAGGCGGAGCTGGACCAGATCAAGGCTCGCATCAGCAGCCTCGGCAAGCTCGAGATGCGCATCGTGGCCTACGAGGGCTGGGCGCAGGACGACGTCAAGTTCGACCTCGCGGCCGAGAAGCGCCGCCTCGAGGACTGGCTCAAGACGGGTGGCAAGGAGCTGGTCGTCGAGAACATCAAGAACATCGAGCGCTTCAACGAGTCGCCCAACACGGGCCCGCTCGCGTTCGGCAAGATCCGCTGGTATCCGCACCTCGTCGAGCCGCAGCCCGGCAACAGGAAGCTGTGGAACCAGCCGATGTCGATGGGCCAGAGCGCCGACGGCGTGCAGCCCCTCAGCGCCTCGGTCGTCGCGGTCTTCGACCAGTCGGCGGACTTCAACGGCGGCGTGGTGCCGGATGCCCGCCAGAAGGAAGAGCGCCCGTATCTGCTCGAGTTCGTCGCGCTCAACATGAAGGAAGAGCACTTCCGCGGCGAGGACCTCGATCCGAGCGGCGTGAAGCCCGGCGTCTCGCAGGACGGCCGCCTCGCGGTGCACTACAAGGTCCGCGACAATCTCAGCTCGCGCTACGGCGACTGGTCCGGCAAGTACAAGAAGAAGCACAGCGCGATCGTCCTCAACGGCGTCGTGCGCTCGGCCCCCTACTTCGTCGAGCGCATCCCGGGCAACGGCCAGATCAGCGGCAACTTCACGCAGCAGGAAGTCGACGAGCTGGTGAAGGTGCTGCGCACGGGCTCGCTCCAGGTCGAGCCGCAGCTGCTCAGCGATCGCACGGTCGGCCCGACGCTCGGCGCCAAGTCGCTGCAGCTCGGCCAGATCTCGCTGATCGCGGGCACCATCGCGGTGTTCGCGTTCATGCTCTGGTACTACAAGCTCGCCGGCATCGTGGCGTGCATCACGCTCGTGCTGAACGTCTTCCTGCTGTGGGCCTCGGTGCTCTTCATGCAGGCGACGATCACGCTGCCCGGCCTCGGCGGCATCGTGCTGACGATGGGCATGGCAGTCGACGCGAACGTGCTCATCTACGAGCGCATCCGCGAAGAGGCGGACCGCGGCAAGGACATGCTGCGCGCAGTGCGCGCCGGCTTCGAGCGCGCGATGTCCGCGATCCTCGACTCCAACATCACGACGTTCCTCACGGGCCTCGTGCTCTACAACGTCGGTGTCGGCCCGGTTCGCGGCTTCGCAGTCACGCTCATGGTGGGCATCGTCACGACGGTGTTCACGCAGTTCTTCGTGACGCGCCTCCTGTTCCACTTCCTGCTGGCGAAGGAGAAGCTGAAGGACTTCAAGGTGCGCCGCCTGCTGGCGCAGCCGAACTTCGACTACCTGCGTCACGGCTCCAAGTGCGTGACGGTGAGCGTGGTGTTCCTGGTCCTGGGCGTCGGCTACTCGATCTGGGGAGTCCCCTCCGAGGTGTCGCTCGGCATCGACTTCAAGGGTGGCGCGAACCTTCAGATGCTGCTGCGCGACCCGACCGACCGCGAAGCGATCGTCGCGCGCCTCAACAGCGATGCCGAGTTCCAGCGCGACTTCCGCAACTTCACGGTCAACACGATCGAGGCGACCGCGGACGGCAAGTCCACGTTCTTCAACGTGCGCCTGAAGCTGACCGACTCGATGCGCGAGCAGATCGAGACGGACCGCAAGGCGTGGCGCGAGGCGAAGAAGGCCGCGGAAGCAGAGGGCAAGGAGCAGCCGGAGCCCTACACCGCGCCCTACCTCACGATGATGCGCCGCATCTTCGCGGACGACCTCGTCAAGCCCGCCTACAGCGGCGCAGACGTCGCCCCGGGCCCGAACAACGACGCCTACGCGCAGGTTAACCTGCACTTCCAGACGCCGGTCGAGAAGCAGAGGCTGCAGACGCTGCTCGCGAAGGCCAAGGTCCCGCTCGCAGCCGTGAGCATCCCGAGCGATCCCGCAGCGACGCAGTCGAAGGACCTGTTCGTCGAGTGGTCGACGGTCCCGAGCACCCTGAAGAGCCAGGTCTTCGATTACATCCGCAGCGCGATCGCGGACGCGAAGCCCGAGGACGCCCTCAAGGACGTGAACGGCCAGCCTGTGAAGCTGTCGGATCCGTTCCCCGAGGCCGAGGAGATCCAAGGCCGCATGGTCGGCGAACTGCGCAACGCGGCGATCGGCGCGCTGATCCTGTCGTGGGCGCTGATCATCTTCTACCTGCGCGTGCGCTTCCACGAGTACAAGTACGGCATCGCGGCAGTCGCTGCGCTCGTGCACGACGTGCTCGTCGCGCTCGTCGCGGTCGTCGTGGCCAACCGCTTCGGCCTCGTGAACGCCGAGATCAACCTCAACATGATCGCCTGCTTCCTGACGATCATCGGCTACTCGGTCAACGACACGATCGTCATCTTCGACCGCATCCGCGAGAACCTCGCGGAGCAACAGAAGCTCGGCGGCCACACGTCGCTGCGCGACATCATCAACCTGTCGGTCAACCAGACGATGTCCCGCACGATCCTGACGACCGGCGTGACGCTGTTCGTCGTGCTCGCACAGTTCCTCGTGAACTGGGGCACCGACTCGGACCTCGAGACGTTCGCCTTCGGCATGCTGATCGGCATGATCAGCGGCACCTACAGCACGATCTTCATCGCTGCGCCGGTGATGACCTGGGTTGCGAAACGCTACCCGGCCGCCGCGGCCCCCGCCGCGCCGGTGGAGACCGAAGAGCCCGCCGCCGCCCAGTGACGGCGATCGGCGCGCCGCGACGGTGAAGACCGGCGGCGCGCCCCCTCCCCTGCGCCGTCGTGCGGCGCCCGACCCCATGGACACGCAGCACGGAATCGCGCGATTCCCCCACCACATCCAGGGTTTCGACCTCCGGTCGATGCCCGTGCTGCGGACCGACGTGCTGGTCGTGGGAGGAGGCATTGCTGGCGCCAGCGCCGCGCTGCACGCCGCAGACGCAGGCTGCGAGACCCTGCTGCTGTGCAAGACGCCGTTCGACGAGACGAACACGTCCTGGGCCCAGGGCGGGATCGCTGCGGCGCAGCGAGCCGACGACAGCCCCGCGCTGCACGTGCAGGACACGTTGACCGTCGGCGCCGGCCTCAGCGACCGCACCGCGGTCGAGAGCATCGTCGGCGCTGCGCGCGAGGCCCTGCAGTGGCTGCAGGAGCTCGGCGCCAACTTCGACCGCGAAGACGGTCAGCTTGCGCTCTCGCGCGAAGGCGGCCACACGCGCCACCGCGTGGTGCACGCCGGCGGCGACTGCACCGGCGCCGAGATCCAACGCGCGCTCGCAGTCGCGCTGCACCGCCACCCGCGCGTGACTGTGCGCACGCCGGCGTTCGTGCGCGACCTCGTCGTGAGCGAAGGCCGTTGCGTCGGTGCGATCGTCGAGATCGACGGCAACGAACTGGCCGTCGAGGCGGGAGCCGTCGTGGTCGCGACCGGCGGCGCAGGCCAGATCTACCGCGAGACCACGAACCCAACCGGAGCCAGCGGCGACGGGCTCGCCCTCTGCTTCCGCGCCGGCGCGCGCAGCGCAGACTGCGAGTTCGTCCAGTTCCACCCGACGACGCTCTACATCGCCGGCGCGTCGCGCTTCCTCATCAGCGAAGTCGTTCGCGGCGCCGGAGCCGTGCTGCGCGACCGCAACGGCGCGGCCTTCATGCAAGGCGCGCATCCGATGGCCGACCTCGCCCCGCGCGACGTCACGAGCCGCTGCATCCTCGACCGCATGGTCGCGACGGGCGACACCAACGTCTACCTCGACCTGCGCCACATCGACGGCGACCCGGCGAAGCGCTTTCCGTCGATCGCCAAGATCTGCAGCGCGTTCGACATCGACATCCGCAGCGACATGATCCCGGTGCGCCCGGGTGCGCACTACATGGTCGGTGGCGCTGCCACGGACCTCGACGGCAGGACCTCTGTGCCCGGCCTGTTCGCCGCGGGAGAAGTCGCGAGCACGGGCCTGCACGGCGCGAACCGCCTCGCCTCCAACTCGCTGCTCGAGGGCGCAGTCCTCGGTCGGCGCGCGGGCCTCGCAGCCTGCGCCGAGTCGCGGCAGAGCGCGCCGAAGCTGCCACGCATCGCCGGCGGCCCTTCGCCCGTGGACAACCCACCCCGGCTCCAGTTCGACGACCTGCTGTATTCGCTGAAGAGCCTCATGTGGCGACAAGTCGGCCTGCGCCGCTCCGCAGACGGCCTGCTCGACGCGCGCCAGCGCATCGCCTTCTGGCACCATTACCTCCAGCGAGCCCAGGCAAAGGACCGGCGCGTCTACGAACTCTCGAACATGCTGACGGTCGCGGCCCTCGTCACCGAAGGCGCGTGGCTGCGCCAGGAGTCGCGCGGGACGCACTTCCGCGACGACCGGGCGGCGCGCGACGACAAGGCGTTCTGCCGACGGATCTTCCTGCGGCGCGGCCCAGATGGTCAGATCCTCGCAGAGCAAGGCGCCTCGTTCGCGCCGACGGACCAGCCCGCGTGACCACGCCCCAAGACCTCGAACGTAGCTTTCGCGCCGGCCACAGCACCGAAGCCGTGCTCTTCGGCGTCGTCCAGCACGGCGAACAGCGCACGGCCGCAGAGGCACTGCACGAACTGCAGCTGCTCGCGACCACGGCCGACTACGTCGTCGCCGGCTGCATGGTGCAGCACCGGCGGCACCCGGACCCACAGACCTACCTCGGCGCCGGCAAGCTCGCGGAGCTCGCAGAAGTCGTCAAGCTCGCTCGTTCCGGCGCGGTCATCTGCGACGACTCGCTCACGCCGAACCAGGCGAAGAAGATCGAGACCGCGGTCGGCGTCCCGGTCCTCGACCGCAGCGAGCTGATCCTCCAGATCTTCTCGATGCACGCGCGCACGCCGCAGGCGCGCATGCAGGTCGAACTCGCCGCGCTGCAGTACGAGATGCCGCGACTTCGCCGCAAGTGGACGCACCTCGAGCGCCAACGCGGCGGCATCGGCGTTCGCGGTGGCGCCGGCGAGAAGCAGATCGACGTCGACCGCCACATGCTTCGCGAGCGCATCGCCTCCGTGACGCGCGAACTCAAGCGGATCGAGCAGCACAAGGTCCGCGAGGTCGGATCGCGGCCCGACCTCTTCACCGTCGCGCTCGTCGGCTACACGAACGCAGGCAAGTCGTCGTTGATGAACCGGCTGTGCGACGCGGGAGTGCTCGCGGAGAACAAGCTGTTCTCGACGCTCGACACGCGCACGCGCCCGTGGCGACTGCCCGGCGGTCGCACGATCCTGCTCACCGACACAGTTGGCTTCATCAAGAAGCTGCCGCACGAGCTCGTCGCGAGCTTCCACGCGACGCTCGAAGAGGCCCTCGCAGCGGACCTCTTGCTCGTCCTCGTCGACGGCAGTTCGCCGGATGCCGCAGAGCAACTCGAGACCGTGAACGAAGTGCTGGAGTCGCTCGGCGCGGCGGACCTCGCGCGCGTCACGGTGCTGAACAAACTCGACCTCGTCGACGACCGCACGTCGCTCGCGGAGCTCTGGCAGAAGGACCCTGCGGCCGTCGCGATCTCGGTCTACTCGGGCGAAGGCCTCGATGCCCTGAACGCCGCGATCCAGAGCCAGCTCGCCGACGTCGAGAACCGCTGCGCGTTGATGGTGCCGCACACCGCCGGCGGCCTGCTCGCGCACATCCGCGCCAAGGCGACGGTGATCAGCGAGTTCTACACGCAGGAGGGCTGCCTCCTAGAAGTGCAGGCCTCGCCGGCGCTGCTCGGGCGCCTTTTGTCCGAAGGCGCCCGCTACGCGGAGATGGACGACCTGCCCGACGGCGTGAAGGGCGTCGAGATCCCCGACGACGAGCCGCCGACGCAGAAGCCGCGCTGACGCGCGCCCCCGTCAGCCGACGGGGAACATCGCGTCGAGCTCGCGCATCAGCTCGGCCGGCACCGCGAGGTCGACGGCCTTGAGGTTCTCCTTCAGCTGGTCCTTGGTGCGCGCTCCGACCAGCACTGCTGCGACGTTGTCGTTCTGCAGGCAGAACGCGAGCGCGAGGTTCGAAGGCAGCATGCCGTGCTTCTCCGCGAGCGCCTTGAACTCCTGCGCTTTCTGCAGCTTGTCGTCCGTCAGGTAGTCACGCACCTGCTTGTTCACGCGGTCGTCCGCGCCGCGCGAGTCCGGCGGCGGCGGCTGGCCGGGCAGGTACTTGCCCGAGAGCACGCCCTGCGCCATCGGCGAGTAGCAGATCTGGCCGAGCCCGAGCTTCTTGCTCACGGGCACGATCTCGGTCTCGATGCCGCGCGCGAACAGGTTGTATTCGGGCTGGTTGCTGATCGGCGCGTGCAGGCCGTGCTTCTCGCAGAGAGCCACGACCTCGGCGATCTGCTGCGCAGTCCAGCTCGACGTGCCCCAGTAGAGGATCTTGCCCTTCTGCACGAGATGGTCCATCGCGCGCGCTGTCTCGAGCAACGGCGTCTCGGGGTCGTAGCGATGACACTGGTAGAGATCGATGTAGTCGACGCCGAGTCGCTTCAGCGAGCCGTCGCAAGCCTCGAGCACGTGCTTGCGCGACAGCCCCTTGTCGTTGACGTCATCCGACAGCGGGAAGAAGCACTTCGTCGCGAGCACGAGGCAGTGACGCGGCAGGTCCTTGATCGACGCGCCGAGCGCGAGCTCCGCGACCCCGTGAACGACCTCCTTCTTCTTGCCGCGCTTGTAGACGTCTGCCGTGTCGAACAGGTTCACGCCGAGCTCGAACGCCTTGTGCACGAGCGTCGAGCTGGTGTCCTGCTCCAGCGTGTTGCCGAGCGTGAGCCAGGAGCCGAGGCCGGCGCAGCTGACCTTGAGGCCGGAGTTGCCGAGGTTGCGGTACTTCATGTGCTTCTTTGTATCGGAGAGGGCTGCGCCGATCAGCGCGGCGAAGTGCGGATGACCACCGCGATGTCGTGGCGCGCGCCGGGAGCGAGGACGATCGCGTCCTCGCGGACCGCGGCCTGCTCGACGCAGACCATCTTGTCCCACTCGTCGGCCGCGAAGTCCGACATCTCGGCAGCCTTCTGCTTGCCCGGATGCCAGACGAGCGTCGACGGCAAGCCGCGCTTCTCGATCTCGATGCGCCGCCCCCACGCCGGATCGTCGACCGTCACCGTCGCGTCCGTGCGGTGGAAGAACCGCTCCGACTCGCCGGTGATGCGCACGGGCTCCTGGCCTTGCGTGAACTGCGCGCCGCCCTGCAGATGGTCGCGATAGCTCGTTCCTTCGAGCCCGCGGATATCGACGCGGCTCACGTCGCCGACCGCGAGGTAGGTGTGCAGCGAGAACTCGAACGGCCACGCCTTGTCGCCGCGGTTCTCGACCGACGCGACGATGCGCAGTTCGTCGCCGAACTCGGCCGCGAGCCGCAGCTTGAACGGGTAGTCCCATTCCTTGCGCGTCTTCTCGCTGTCGGAGACCTCCATCGAAATGCGGCCGGCCTCGGGCTTCGAGTCGCCTTCGCGCACCTTCCAGTCGCGGCGACGCACGATGCCGTGCGCCTTGCCGATGCCGCGCGGGTCCTCGCCGAACCACGGGAAGATCACGGGAATGCCGCCGCGGATCGGCTTGCCCTTCTCGAAGCGGCTCTCACGGCTCACGAACAGCACGTCGCGGCCATCGGCGCCGCGCCAACGGAGGATCTGCGCGCCCTGGATGCACACTTCGCCGCGCTCGGTGCGCAGATACTGCAGTTCGTCGGCCATGCTGCAGTATGGCTCGCGCAGCTACTGCGTGCGGTCGCGGAATCCGGGATCCAACTCGACTCCGAGACCGGGGCCGCGCGGCAGCTCCAGGTTGCCGTTCGCATCGAGCGTTGGCGCGCTGCGGAACGGCGCAAAGCCGTGAAGAAAATCGCCGATCGGCGGATCGTGCAGCACTTCGACGAACGGGACGTCCGGCGCCGCGGCGCACGCGTGCAGGTGCGCGATCGTGCCGAGGCCGCGTCCTCCGTGGTGCGGCGCGATGCGCGCGCCGTGCTCGCGCGCGAGCGCGAACGCGCGCCGCAGCCCCGTGAGTCCGTCGACGACCATCGCGTCTGGCTGGACGATGTCGTAGGGCCCCAGCGCGAGCATCGGCGCGTATTCCTGCAAGCGCAGGTTCTCGCCGCCGGCGATGTCGATCGCGACCTCGTCGCGGAGACGCCGCAGTTCGGCGAACGCGTAGCGCGGCAACGGCTCCTCGAGCCACGCGACCGAGAGCCGTTCGAGCTCCCTCGCCGTCGCCTTCGCGCGCGCGAAGTCCCAGCGCACGCCTGGCTGCCACTCTCCTTGCGACTGCGCCTGGTTGGCGTCGCAGAGGATCGTCATGTCACCGCCGACCGCAGCGCGAACGGCTTCGACGATCGCGAGGTCCTCGCGCATCGTCGCGGCATGGAGGCGCAGCTTGATCGCCCGGAAGCCCTGCTCCTGCACGGCTCGCGCGACTTCGGCCCGCTCCGCTGGCTCGCCGAGCCGGATCATGCTCGCGTAGGCAGGGACGCGGTCGCGCGAACCGCCGCAGAGGCGATGCAGCGGCACGCCTTCGATCTTCGCGCGCAGGTCCCACAGCGCGATGTCGATGCCCGCCATGCCGCCCTGGTTGCGCATCGCGAAGCGCATGCGCTCGAACAGGCCTTCCACGTCGCGCGGGTCCTCGCCGACGATCGTCGCCTGCGCGGCCTCGACCACGCGGCCCTTCACTGCGGGACCGATGCCGACGAGGCCCTCGTCGGTCGCGACCTCCGCCACGGCCCCGCCGCCGTGCGCGAAGCGCATCGACGCGGATGCTTCCCATGCGGGCTCGAGCGTCCCGATCTCGCGCACGAGGCGAAGCGGGACGAGGCGCACTTCGGTGATCTTCATCGGCGCGCCCTGTCGTATCCGCGCCAGTTCCGGCGCGCGAGCGCGCGCTTGCTCCCGCAGAGAACAGCCGCCACCATCCTCCGCCCATGACTCGCCTCGTCGCTGTCTCCGACGCCCAGAAGGCCGCGCGCCCGGGCTCTCCGTTCGACTGCGTGGTCCTCTGCGGCCACGACCTCACCGCGATCGACCTAGCGCCGGTCGCCGGCGCGCTCGCCGCAGCCAAGAAGGCCGACGCGGCCTTCGCCTCGCGCTGCGCGCTGTGGCCCGCCGATGGCGCCGCCGGCTCGCGCGTCGTCACCGCGCCGACCGGCCCGCTCACGCGCGACCACGACGACGTGCGCCGCTACGCCGACGCCGCGTACAAGGCCGCGATCTGCGCGCGCGACGCCGGCGCGCGTTCGATCCTGCTCGTCGTGCAGAAAGGTCCCGACGATCCCCGCTACGTCGACGCGGTGCGCGTCGCGGCGCAGGCCGCGATGTCCGCGCTCTACGAGCCGCTCGAGGCGCGTGAGGCGCTCGGCGAGAAGGCGACCGAGCCGGTCCAGCAGATCGGCGTCGCCGCGCCGGGCGGCCAGTTCACCGACGACGACGCGGCGTTCGTTGCGGCGATCGACGAAGGCATCCGCCTCGCGAAGGACCTCTGCGGCAGCGACCCGGAGCGCATGGCGCCGAAGCGCTTCGCCGAGTTCTGCAAGAAGGCGTTCGCCGGCACGGGCGTGAAGGTCACGGTCGAGCAGGACGAGAAGAAGCTGACGAAGGACTACCCGCTGCTGTCCGCGGTCGCGCGCGCGTCGATGGACGTCGCGCGCCATCGGCCGTGCGTCGTGCGCCTCGAGTATGCCGGCAAGGGCAAGGCGTCGCGGACGCTGCTGTTCGCGGGCAAGGGCCTCACCTACGACACCGGCGGCGCGGACCTCAAGGTCGGCGGCCACATGGCCGGCATGTGCCGCGACAAGGGCGGCGCCGCCGCGGTCGCGGGCCTGTTCCTCGCCGCAGCGAAGCTGAAGGCCGAAGGCGTGCGCCTCGTCGCCGAACTCGGCGTCGTGCGCAACAGCATCGGCGCCGACAGCTACGTCGCGGACGAGATCATCACGAGCCACGGCGGCGCGCGCGTGCGCGTCGGCAACACCGACGCCGAAGGCCGCATGGTGCTCGCGGACCTGCTCTCGCATCTGCGCATCCGCGCCAAGAAGGAGAAGGCGCCGCACCTGTTCTCGGTCGCGACGTTGACCGGCCACGCAGTGCGCGCGGTCGGCCCCTACTCGATCGCGCTCGACAACGGCCCGGCGCGCGCGCAGCTCGCGGCCGAGACGCTGCAGATGCACGGCGAACTGTGCGGCGACCCGTTCGAGGTCACGCGGCTCCGCCGCGAGGACTGGGACTTCGTGGCGCCTTCGAGCAAGGCGTGGGACGTGCTGCAGTGCAACAACCTGCCGAGCTCCGGCACGCCGCGCGGCCACCAGTTCCCGATGGCGTTCCTGTGCATCGCGAGCGGGCTCGCGGCGCACGGATCCGACTCGAAGGAACCGCTGCCCTACACGCACGTGGACATCGCCGGATCGGCCGACGACGCGCAGGGCCGCGCAACGGGTCGCCCCGTTGCGGCGTTCGTGCGCACGTTCTGCGACTGAGAACGGACCGAACGGGGACGCCACTGCGCGTCCCCGCGCGCTCCCGGAGAGTGGTCGCACAGCCGCCCTGCAAAGCTGCGTCACTGCATCGCGGCGGCGCAGAAGAAGGCGGCGAAGAACACGATCGATCCGACGACCGCGCCAAGGCCGCCGAGGCCGAGCGCGAAGAGAAGTGTGAGTCCGGCGCGCGTCGCGCGCACGGAACTCGTCATGTCGAGGTCGCTGCGTTGCCCGAGCCACGGCGTGGTCGCGATGCCGGACCAGAGGCCCCACCAGGCCCCTGCCAAGAACACGAAGAATGGCCCCAAATACGCATCCTCCCGCATTTCGCGAAGGAGCACGTAGAGCGCCGCGCACGAAGCCGAACCGCAGCAGAGTAGCAACGTGATCGCGCCGCGTCGCAGCCACCGCGCCGCCTGCACCGTCGCCGCGGCGCGCGCCCGCCGCGACGCCGCCACGAACAGCGGCAACGCGATCGCGGCAGCCACGAGCGGCAACAGCCAGGGCACCCAGGCGAGCGTCTCCATGCGGCGCGCATGCTAGCGTCGGGCTCGCCCTGCCGGCCCCAGCCGAAGCCGTGCGGAGCCTCATGCGTCCCGCTTTGGCGCACGGACGCCGCACAACGCGACACTCGCCCGAGCGGCACGTTCTCCCGGGCTTTCTTGCCGATCCGACGCGCCGTTGCCATCGCACGCACGGAATCGCTGTCCAACCTTTGGATTTCCTGAAGTCGGACTCAAGCGGCGACCGATGTCCGGCAAACGCTGCTGCGGGACTCCGATCCCGATTGCGGCAAGGCAAAGGAATCGAGGAATCAGATGGGCCTTCGCGTCAACTCCAACATCGCATCGATCAACGCGCAGCGCTCGCTGTCGCAGACCACCGAGCGCCTGCAGGCGAACTACCGCCGCCTGTCCACGGGCCTTCGCATCTCGACCGCGGCCGACGACGCCGCCGGCCTCGCGATCAGCGAACGCTTCCGCGCGCAGATCCGCTCGACCAACCAGGCGATCCGCAATGCGCAGGACGGCATCTCGCTGACGCAGACCGGTGAAGGCGCGCTCAACGAAGTCAGCAACATCCTGATCCGCATGCGCGAACTCGCGATCCAGGCGAGCAACGGCACCGTCAGCGGCCAGGACCGCGACACGCTGAACCAGGAGTTCGCCGACCTCATCGACGAGATCAACCGCATCGCCGAATCGACGACGTTCAACGGCGTGCGCCTGCTCGACGGCACGGGCTCGACGCTGACCTTCCAGGTCGGCACCGGCACCGAGGCGGGCATCGACACGATCCAGCTGAGCACGTCGGACACGCTGTCCTCGACGCTCGGCCTCTCGTCGCTCGACATCGGCAGTGCCGGAACGCCGTCGACCGCCGTCGACACCGTCGACGCGGCGATCAACTCGGTCAGCCGCGTCCGCGGCCAGTTCGGCGCGGTGCAGAACCGCCTGACGGCGACGATCGCGAACCTGCAGATCCAGGTCGAGAACACGTCCGCCGCCGAGAGCCGCATCCGCGACGTCGACGTCGCGATCGAAACCGCGTCGCTGACGCGCAACTCGATCCTGCAACAGTCGGCGATCTCCATCCTCGGCCAGGCGAACACGCAGCCGCAGGCCGCGTTGCAGCTGCTGCAAGGCTGATCGCGTACGTGCGCGCGCGCCGCATCGCGGCGCGCTGCGTGATCCGGCGAAGAGAACCAGCGCGCGCAGCCCGCATCGGGCGCGCGAGGGAGCGCGTCAGCGCCCCGCGGCGGTCACTTCTTCTTCATCGCGCCGACGGCGCGCATGACCTGGCTCTTGTGCCGGGCCGCCTTGTTCGGGTGGATGGTCCGCGTCTTCGCGGCCTTGTCCATGATCTGGAAGGCCTTGAGCGCGAGCTCGTCGGCCTTCGCCGCGTCACCCGTCTTCACCACCGCCTGCAGCGCCTTGATGACGGACTTGAGGGACGAGATCTTCGCCTTGTTGTAGACGCGAGCCTTCTCGGACTGACGGGCGCGCTTCAGCGCCTGCTTGCTATGAGCCATGTGCGGTTGGTTGGGTAACGGTCGGTAGGAATCGAAAAGTCAGGAATGCGCCGCGAGCGACTGGTCGCTCACGATGCCTTGAGTCGGTCGACGCGCTGCGCGACGTCGCGGTAGCCGATGTCTTGCTCGAGGATGCGGCCGTAATGAGCGAGAGCAGCATCGCGCTTGCCCTGCTCCTCGCACAGCCCCCCCATTTCGTACAACGCGTCTTTTGCGAGCGGACCCTGGCCGGCGGCGGCGAGGGCCTTCTCGTACTGGCCGAGCGCAAGATCGAGCAGGCCCTTGCCGCGGAACGCGCGGCCGAGCAGGAACTGCGCCTCCGCCTTCTTGCGCGGGTCCTTCACGGCCTGCTGCAGCTCGGCGATCGCGGCGTCGAAGTCACGCAGTTCGCAGAGCGCGGCGCCGAGGTGGTGGCGCAGGCCGAGGTCCGCGGGGTTCTTGTCGATGCGGCGGCGGTATTCGACGACACGCGCCTCGTGGAGCGCGCGTTCGGCGCGCTCGGCAGCGGCGCTGTCGCCGCGTGCGATCGCCTTCTGCACGAACGACTCCTGCACGCGAAGGCGAAGGTCGCCGACCTGGTCCTGGAGTTCGAGGTCGTCGGGCAGGCGCTGCGCCGCCGAGTCGAGGCATTCGAGCGCGCCGCGGAGGTCCTTCTTCTGCTCCAGCAGCTTGCCCATCTTGCGCAGCAACGCCGGGTCGCCGGACTTCTGCTGCAGGGCCTCTTCGGTCTCCGCGATCTGGCGGTCGAGTTCTTCGGGGCTCAGCTGGATGCGGCCTTGCTGCTCGAGCTTCTGCGCGAGCGCCTTGTCCTTGATGAGCTCGCGCGAGCTTTGCGCGGTCTCGATGCCGGTGCTCTTGAGCGCGCCCTCGGCAGCGAGGTCCTTGCGCGCCTTCAGCGCTTCCTGGTCGCGCGGATCGACCTTGAGCGCCATTTCGTAGAACGACAGCGCTTCCTGCAGCTTGCCCTGCTCGTAGAGCAGCGCGCCGGCCGAACGGGCCGCCGTGAGGCAGCGCGGCTGGTGCTGCGCGTAGGCAGCGAACACCGCGAGGGCCGAGCGTCGGTGGCCGGCCTTGCGCAGCGCGGTCGCGAGCGCGAGGTTCACGCCTTCGCTGAGCGGGTCGAGCGCGAGGTAGCGTTCGAAGGCGTTGGCCGCGGCGTTGTGCTGGCCGCAGAGCCGCATGAGGTGCCCGGTCAAAAGGTGCACGCCGCCGAAGAGCCCCGCGACGAGCTTGCTCGGGGCCTTGAGTGCGGCCTTGCCGAACAGCGCCTTGCGCAGTCCCTCGCGCGCCTCGCCGTAGTCCGGCTGGATCGCGAGCACCTGCGAGTAGATCTTGATCGCCAGCGGGTGGTTGCGCCGCTTGACGGCGTCCGCTGCGTTCTCGAGGTGTTTGCTGAGGTCGACCATGCGAAGGACCTTTCGCATGGCTTGACGCCAGGGAAAGGGGCGAAGAATCTACCGCCCCTCCACAGCCCCCGCAACGCTCCCCACGGACGCGATTCCGCGACTTTGCGTCTACGGCCTTCCGTGGACGCCCCCAGTGCCCTAGCCAAGTCCCCCGGATGGAACCCCTGGAAGTCCTCGTCTACCCCCACCCCGCGCTGCGCCGCGGCGGCCAGACCGTCACCGCCTTCGACCAGGACCTGCGTGCCCTCGCCGCCCGCATGATGGAGTCGATGTACGACGAGGTCGGCTGCGGCCTCGCCGCGCCGCAGGTCGGCATCGACAAGAAGCTGCTGGTCCTCAACCCGAGCGGCGACAAGTCGAAGCGCGAGGAGGAACTGGCCCTGGTCAACCCGCGCATCACCAAGAAGAAGGGGCGCGAATGGGACGACGAGGGCTGCCTGTCGTTCCCGGGCATCCGCGCCGAGGTCGAGCGCTACGTCGACATCACGGTCACCTACCAGGACCTCGACGGCAAGGAGCAGACCCTGCAGGCGAGCGACTTCCTCGCGCGCGTGATCCAGCACGAGATGGACCACCTCGAAGGCGTGCTCATGGTCGACCGCCTCTCCGCCGGCGACAAGCTGCGCGTCCGTCCGCGCCTCGAAGAACTGGAGCAGCGCTACGCGCGCAGCTGAGCCCCGGCCCCCATGCGGCTGATCGAAGGGCTCGACGCGCTGCTGGCGCTGGACCTGCCGGCGCTCGTCGGCGAAGGCCCGCAGAGCCGCTCCGTCGTCGCCGTCGGCGTGTTCGACGGAGTCCACCTGGGCCACCAGCGGCTGCTGCACGAACTGCTGGAGATGACCTCGCGCCTGCCGGGCGTGCCGACGGTCGTCACGTTCAAGAACCACCCCGACCAGGTCCTGCGTGGACAGGCTCCGCCGCTGATCGTCTCGGTGCCGCATCGCCTGCGGCTCCTGCGCCGCGCCGGCGTGCAACGCCTCGTGCTGCTCGACTTCGAGCCGCGGCTGCAGCAGATGACCGCCCACCAGTTCGCGTCGACGCTGCTCGTCGAGCGCCTGCGCTGCAGCGGCCTGCTGCTCGGCTACGACAGCGCGCTCGGCAAGGACCGCGAAGGCACGCCGCAGCGCTTCGCGGAGCTCGGCAGCGAACTCGGCTTCGAAGTGCGCACCGGGCAACCGTTCGTCGTCGACGGCCGCACCGTGTCCTCGACCGCGATCCGCGCCGCGATCGCCGGCGGCGACCTCGACCTCGCGCAGCGACTGCTCGGCCGCAGGCCTTCTACCTTCGGCGTGGTGCAACACGGCGACGGGCGCGGCAAGGGCCTCGGATTCCCGACGGCCAACGTCGCCCCCGAGTCGCCGGTGCTGCCGCCCGACGGCGTCTACGCAGTCGAAGCGATCCTCGACGGCCGCGTGTTCGGCGGCGTGGCCAACCTGGGCACGCGACCGACCTTCGGCGGCGATGCGAAGCGCCTCCTGGAGACGCACCTGTTCGAGTTCGAGGGCGACCTCTACGGCCGCGAACTCGAGGTCGCGTTCGTGAGCCGCCTCCGCGACGAACGGAAGTTCGCCGACGTCGCCGAACTGCGGGCGCAGATCGCGCGCGACGCCGCGAACGCGCGCGATCGCTTGCGGGCCTGACTCCCGACTCCTGCGACCGCAGCAGCACTCGCGTCCGCACATGCGCGGATCGCCACGGTCGCACGCCATTCCTAGATGTGGCGCCACTCGGCCTGCCGCAACACGGCCCGCCCGCATCGGCCGCGCGGCGGGGCCACGGGCCCACCATCCGCACGCGCCATGCACCAGAATCCACGCCTCGTCCCAAGCCTCCTGTGCGCGCTCGTTGCTGTGCTCGGTTCGCTGCGCGCGCAGACGCCGCGACTCGTGCAACAGACCCACAACGCCGCCAAGTCCGCGTCCTCGCTCACGCTCACGCTGCCGCAACGAACCGCCCCGGGCAGCCTCGTCGTCGTGTGCCTCGCGATGCCGCACGGGCCGTCTGCGACCTTGAGCGGCGGCGGCGTGACGCAGTGGACGCTCGGGCACAGCCAGAGTTCAGGCTCGAGCCAGGCGCAGATCTGGTTCGGCGCCGTCGTCGCATCGACGAGCCGCACCGTGCAGATCGCCGTGCCGTCCTCCCAGCCGCGACTCGAAGCGTCGTGCACGGAATGGAAGGGAGGGCTCGGCTCGCTGCAGTTCACGGCCGCAGGCAGCTCCGGGACCGCCGCCTCGCCGAACCCCGTCGCGTCGACCCCCGCGCTCAACGTCGCCCCCGGCGACCTCGTCATCGCCATGATCGCCGCGCGCAGCCCCACGGAGCCGATGCCGAAGGCCGTGCCCGACTGGAAGGCGATCGTCGCGACGGACTCGCCGCTGTCTGCATGGTCGACGTCCGGCTTCCGCGTCGCGGAACAAGCGGCGCCGATGTCGTTCTCGTTCCCCTACCGCTCGGCGCAGGACCACGCGACTGCGGTCGCGGCGTTTCGCGCGGGCGCCGCTCCGTCTGCGCCGCCGACATTGCGGCAGCACGCGAACAACCAGCAGTGGAACGTCTCGTCGTTGCAGGTGCAGCTGCCGTCGACGCCGCTCCCGGGCAGCCTGCTCGTCGTGTGCCACGAGAGCAACTCGAGCGTCGACTCCCGCCTGCAGGGCTGCGGCGTCGAGCGCTGGACGCTGTGCGTGACGTCTGCGCCCACGATCGTCAACTCGGAGATCTGGGCCGGCATCGTCGGGCCCAATCCCACCTCGACGCTGACGATCACGCTCGGGACCTCGCCGAACGGCGCACTTGCATGCGTCTCCGAGTGGACCGGAATGCCCTCGCCGCTCGCCTACCACGCCGAACTCGGCGCAGGCCCGAACGGCGGCACGAACGTGCGCACTCCGTCGGTCTTCGCCGACCCCAACGAGCTCGTCGTCGCAATGGCGGGCATCCACCAGGGCGGCAACACGATCGGCGCGCCGGGCCAGGGCTTCACAGAACTCATGCAGGGCTACCTGCCGAGCACCGCGCAGTCCGCGGCCTTCCGCATCGCGACACAGGCCGGACCGGTGTTCACCACGTGGCCGCTCGCCCACTCGACGCGATGGGCCGCACCGATCGTCGTCTTCGGCGGCATGTGAACGCTCGCGCGCGTCAGCGACGCTTCTTCGCTGCGTCCCGTTGCTGCTGTCCTGCCTCCCGCTGCCGACGCAAAGCCAACGCGCCTTCGTGACGGCGCTGGCGCACGCCATAGCCCTTCGCGCCTCGCTCCGCCTCGACGGCGACGCGCTGCTCGGCTGCGGCGCGCTCCCATTGCCCGGCGCAGCAGGCCGCGAGCGCAACGGTGTCGCGACAGGTCGGATGGAGTCCTTCGCCCGCCTCCTCATGCATCGCGTCCGCGATCGCGAGCGCGAACGCCGCCAACTCGAGGCACCACCGCGGCACAGCCTTCATGCGCGCATCGGGACGAAGCGCGCAGAGGGCCGCCAGCCCCTCAGCGCGGCGACGGCGTCGCGTCCGACGGCAGACGCAGCGTCACACCGAGCGCGATGCGCGTGGCGAGCTGGTCGACGACCTGCTGCAGCGCGAGCGAGAGGGCCTTCACCGAAGCCTCGGCGCCCTCGCCTTCGATCGGCGCCATGCCGCGGAACTCGTCCGCGAACACGAGGCCGTCCTTGCCTTCGAGCCAGAACGTGAACTGCGCGCTCGCTTTGCGCTCGCCCGTTTCGCCGCGGTGTTCGCAGAAGTCGAGGATGCGGCCGTTGAGCGTGAGGTCCTCCGCTCCGCCGTCGCCCGCGCCCTTCACGAGCGAGAACGAGCCACTGCGCGACAGCGACAGCACGAGCGCGTCGGTCGCGAGGCGATCGAGCGGCGCGACCCAGCGGTCGAGTTCGCGCGGCGACAGGCGCGAAGGACCGTGCGACACGACGAGGAAGTCACCCGACATCGCGTTGCCGAGTTGCAGGTCCTGGACGCGCAGGACGTGACTCGAAGTCGTCGGCGCAGCCTTCTGCGAGTCGTTGCACGACAGGTCGAGGCGCCAGTAGCTCTCGCGCGGGACCGAGACGCTGCCACACGAAGCGAGCGAGCCGAGCAGCGCGCACGCAGAAGCGAACCAAGAAGTCCTCATCGATCTCCCCCCGCCGGCGCAGCCGGTCGATTCACTCCGTAGATCAAGCTGTCGGGCGCAAGGCGCAGTTGGCGCATGAAGCCGCGCAACTCGTCGAGCGAGCCGCGCGCGGTCGTCAAAGCGGACTGCAGCGGCGCGCGCAGCGCCGACAGCATCGCGCGCCCCTCGTCGCCGACGCTGCGCACCTGCGTGCGCACGGTGGCGGACGTCTCCTCGAGATCGGTCAACACCGCATCAGCCCGAGCCATCAGCGAACGGCCCTGCGCGATCGCCGCGGGCAGTTCCTGCGCCGCCTTGTCGACGTTCGCGAGGATCGAGGTCACGTGCGCGCGGTTCTCGCCGCTGAGCACGAGTCCTGCGTCCGCGACGAGGCTCTCGATGTTCTGCAGCACTTCGCCGATCTGCGGGACGAGCTCCGGAACCGACTTGGTCAGCTGGTTCATCGGGTCCGTCTTGGTCTGGATGAAGTCGCCCGGCTGCAACGGCGCGCCGTTGCCGTAGCCCTCGAGCTCGACGGTGACTTGTCCCGTCACGAGCAGGCGGTCCATGCGCGCGCGCGTCACGTCCTGGATCTCGGCACGCGTCGGGTCGACGCTGAGTTCGACCAGCGTCTTGCCGCCCTGGAAGCGGATGTCCTGCACCATGCCGATCGGCACGCCTTGGAAGTTGACCTTGCTGCCGATCACCATGCCCTTCACGTTCTCCTCGAACACGATGAAGTAGGGCACGCGCACGTCGCCGAGAGCGCCTTGCAGCACGAAGGCCAACAGGCCGAAGAACGCGCCGCCCGCGAGCAACGCGAGAAGGCCGAGCCGGAATCGCCGAGCGCCGTGCATCGTCAGATCTCCATCAACGTGGCCACGTCCATGCCGCGGCCGGACGACTCGTTCATGCGACGTTCGATGAAGTCGCGGATGCGCGGGTCGGGACTGTTCCACACGTCGTCGCGCGGACCGAGCGCCGCGACACGGCCGCCCTGCAGGACGACGATGCGGTCGGCGATCTCGTAGGCGGACGGCAGGTCGTGCGTCACCACGACCATCGTGATGCCGAAGACCTTGTTGAGCTTGCAGATCAGGTTGTCGACCTCGGCGGCCGTGATCGGGTCGAGGCCCGCGGACGGCTCGTCGAAGAACACGATCTCGGGATCCAGCGCGATCGCGCGCGCGATGGCCGCGCGCTTCTTCATGCCGCCCGACAGCGAGCTCGGCAGCAGCTTCTCCGCGTGCAGCAAGCCGACCATCTCGAGCTTCATGCGCGCAGTCGCCTCGATCACGCGCTGCGGCAGGTCGGTGTTCTCCACGAGTGGCAGCATCACGTTCTCGAGCACGGTCAGGCTGCCGAGCAACGCGCCGCCCTGGAACGACAGCCCCGTGCGACGACGCAACGCCTGCAACTGGTCCGGCGTGGCGCGGTAGATGTCCTGTCCGTCGACCGTCACGGCGCCGAGCGTCGGCGGCAACAGGCCACACAGGTGGCGCAGCAGCGTCGTCTTGCCGCAGCCCGACGGGCCCATCACGACGAACACTTCGCCGCGGCGGATCGCGAGGTCGACACCTTGGAGGATCGTGCGGTCGCCGAACACGCTCGTGAGCGCAACGGCTCGCATGAGGTCGTCGGTCTTGCGCCGCGCTTGCGGCGTGAGCACGGGGCCGTTCTTGCCCGTCTGGATCGGTTGCATCGCGGTCATGACAGCATCAGCCTCTGCACGGTCACGAAGACCGCGTCGACGACGATGATGAGGAAGATGCCGAGCACGACGGCGTTCGTGGTCGCGCGGCCTACGCCTTCGCTGCCGCCTTGCACGCGCAGTCCGAGCGAGCAGCCGACGACGCCGACGATCGCGCCGAACGTGAGACTCTTGCCAGTCGCGAACGCGAAGTCCGAGAAGTGCAGCGCCTGCTTGAGCTGCGCCGTGAACGCGAGCCACTCGATGTCGGCGACGCCCCAAGCGAACAACGCGCCGCCGCAGATGCCGACGACGTCGAAGATCACCGTCAGCATCACCGCGGACGCCGCGCACGCGACGACCTTCGGCACGACGAGGAAGCCGGTCGGACGGATGCCCATCTGCTTCAGCGCGTCGATCTCCTCGCCGACGACCATCGAGCCGAGTTGCGCCGCGTTGCTCGAGCCTGAACGCGCGGCGAGCGCGATCGCGGTCATCAACGGGCCGATCTCGGACATCACCGAGACGCCGACCATGTCGGCGACGTAGATCTCGCAGCCGAAGATGCGCAGCTGCACCCACGCCTGCATGGCGAGGATGAGGCCCATCAGGAACGCAATGAGCAGGATGATCGGCAACGCGCCCATCGCGCAGTGGTCGATCTCCAGCGCGGTGCGGTCGAGGCGCAGTCGCTGGCCGCGGAAGGGCCCGACGAACAACGCGTGGACCACTTCGGCGCAGGTCCTCAGCACGCCGAGCAGGCCGTCGACCTTGGGCTCGACGAACTCGCCGAGGCGCATCACGAAGCCAGGCCGGTCCGGCGGCGCCGGCGGCTTGCCCGCGAGGCGGTCGATCGAGACCAGCGAGAAGAAGTCGAGCATCGGCTGGCTCAGCCCGCGCAGGCGGACGTCGACGCCGTGTTCGCGCGCCTTGCGCATGCCTTCCACCACGGTGGAGAGGCCGGCCGAGTCGAATGTCGCCACCTCGCCGAGGTCGAGCACCAGCCGCTGCGGCCGCCGCTTGAACTGGCGGTCCAGGTCGCCGAGCAACTGCGCCGCGGAAGAGCGGTCGAGGCTCTTGCCGACGGTGATCGTCGCGGGTTCGGCGAGGGTTGCGGTCACGGTCCTTGGGAGGGTGGTCGGGGGCCCCTGGGGCGGGGTGTGTCGCTCTATCGGACACTTCCGGACCCGACTTGACCGTGCCATGGGCAGTCTGGCGTTGTTCCCGCACTTGCCCACCCGCCTAGGTGCGGCTGGAATGCCCCGTCACCCCTCTTCTGCGCGGCCCCGGACCGGGCCCGCACCGCGATCGTCCGCACCGGATGCAATGATGAAAGCCACCCTCCTCCTGGGCTCCCTCCAACTCCTGTTCGCGACCTGCTCCGGCGCCCCGGCCCCGAGCCCGGAAGCCGAGTCGCGGCTCAAGCAGGCGGCGCAGTATCTCCAGGAGAACGATCCGGACGCCGCGCTCGCGGTGACCGACCGGCTGCGCAAGGAGTATCCCAACTGGGCGCAGGTCTTCGTGCTCGCCGGCGACGGCAACATGAAGCTGAGCACGGTCGAGCGCCGCGGCCTCAACGCGCAGGCGGTGCTGGCCGACGCCGAGTCCAACTACCTGCGCGCGATCGAGCTCGAGCCGACCCTGGCGACGGCGTGGAAGGGCGTCGCCGAAGCGCGCTTCCAGCTCGCCGACTTCGACGGCGCTCGCGAGGCCGCACAGAAGGCGCTCGAACTCGCGAGCAAGAACCCGGCGTCCGCCGGCGTGACCGGTCCGAGCGCGCTCGCCGGCGCGCGCGCGTGCGAGCAGCAGTTCGTGGCGATGCGGCAGAAGGAGCTCGAAGGTGGCACGCCGGACGAGCGCGGCGTGGTGCCGCTCGACGAGGAGACGGCCGCGAAGGCGCAGGAGGCGCTCAGCCTGTTCGCGATCTGCCAGCGCACGTTGCCCGGCGACGGCTTCCGCGGCGCGGCGCGCGTCTACCAGTGGCTCGGCGCGAACGACGAGGCGGTCCGCGAACTCGAGCGCGGCGTGCTGTCGATGCCCGAGAACGCCGAGATCCACATCGCCTACCAGGACCTGCACATGCAGCTCGGCCAGCAACGCGCGCTGTCCGGGGCCTATGCGCGCTTCGTGCGCGAGAACCCGTCGCAGCCGTTGATGCTGTGGTTCCAGGGCCGCGCGCAGGTGATCGTCGCCGACGAGTTGCGCACGCGGCAGAACATGCAGCCCGCGATCGAGGCCTATCGCAAGGCCGTGCAGTGCTACCGCGACTACGCCGAGAAGTCGCCGGGCCACCGCGACACCGCGGGCCAGTGGATTGCGATCTGCGAGCTGTCGATCGCGCGCGTCGCCGCCGACATGGGCGACGTCCAGAGCGCGCAACAGCGCCTGTTCACGGCGGTCGACGCGTCGACGGCGACGCTGGCCTACGACGGCATGGAGCCGCAGCTGCGCGACAGCTTCGGCAGCCACTTCGCGGGCGTGGTGTTCGCGATCGGCAAGACGCTGACCGCGAGCGTCGACGAGAAGGCGCTCGAGCAGACGATCGCGTTCTACGACAGCGTGATCGCGAAGTGCCCCGGCATGTTCGGCTTCGTCTACAACAACGCCGCGTTGCCGTGCCGCGACCTCGGCGTGCTGCGCGTGCGCGAAGTCGAGTCGATGCAGCCGGCGCAGCGCGAGAAGGCGATGACCGAGGCGATGGCGCTCTGGGAGAAGAGCTATCGCTACTACGAAGAAGCCGTGAAGCTCTCGCCCGACGATGCGCGCATCGTCAACGACTGCGGCCTGATGCTGATCTACCACCTGAACCGCGGCTTCGACCGTGCGCGCGAACTGTTCGACCGCGCGATCGAGGTCGGCCAGAAGCAGCTCGACGCCATGCCGCAAGACGCGCCCGTCGAGGATCGCCAACTGCTCGAAGAGGCGGTCGGCGACGCGTGGCAGAACATCGCAGTGCTGATGTCGAAGCACCTCGACAAGCCGTTCGCGGAGCAGAAGCCCTTCCTCGAGAGGGCCGTGCAGTTCTATCCCTACCAGCAGCGCGAGGCCGCGCACATGCTGCAGAACGGCGGCAAGGGCGGCGACGCGCCGCGCCTGAATCCGCGCAGCCTGCAGGGTTCCACGACGAACGCCGGCGCGAGCCAGGGCCAAGGCGGCGAGAAGGAGAAGAGCGATGCAGCGAAGGCCAAGGCCGAAGCCGCGGCGAAGGACGGCGACCTCGACACCGCGCTCGCGGAGCTCGACAAGGCCAACCGCGAATTGAAGGACTACGGTCCGTTCCAGGCGATCCGCGGCGACTACGCGCTGCGCTACGCGCGCACTGCGCTGGGCGAAGGCCGCAAGGGCGCGGACATGCTGTTCGCCGACGCCGTCGCGATCCTGAAGCGCGCGGTCGAGCTCGACAGCGAACCCAACCAACCGCGCCTGTGGCTCGCCGAGTCGCAGTACGAGGCGGGCATGCTCGCCGACGCGGCGAAGACCGTGGGCGCGCTGCTGCTGCACATGCAGTCGCAGGGCGGCGGCGACGAGAAGATCGTGAAGGCGGCGCACCAGCTGCGCGCGAACGCGGCGTCGCGCCACTTCATCGCCAACAAGGACGATGCGGCGAGCAAGGCGCTGCTCGAGGATGCGCGGCTGTCGTTTCGCTTCCTGGAGCAGAAGAAGATGCTCGACGCGGAGGCGCGCCGCACGTGGGCGACGATGGAACAGTGGGCCGAGGCCGGCGCCGGCGCGGTCGGTGTCTACGCGCGCGCGCTCGCGGACAACAAGGACGACCAGACGCTGCTCAACGCGGTCGTCGACACCGCCTACGCAGTCGGCGAGCCGGCGCTCGCGGTCGACGCGCTGAAGGACCGCGCAGACGGCACGGGCCTCTGGTACCTGGGCCGCGCGCGCTTCCTGTCGGCGTCGGCGATGCGCGCGGGCGGCAAGCTCGACGAGGCGATGGCAGAGCTCGATCTCGCGAAGACCGCGTTCGAGAAGTCGATGAAGGACAACGCCGCATTCGCCGACAGCTGCCAGCAGTGGATCGCGATCTGCCTCGGCAAGCAGGGCAATGTCGCGATCGCCAAGAAGGACTGGCAGAACGCGGAGAAGCTGCTGCTCGATGCGGTTCGCGCGCGGCCGGACCGCATCAACGACGACCTCGGACTGCAGGAGACGACGAAGATCGGCGTGATGGTCGTGGCCGACCACTACGCAAAGGGCGGCGACCTCGGCAAGACCGAGTCGATCTACCGCGCGGCTGTCGCAGCCGCGGGCAACGACCTCGACCTGCTCAACAACGAGGGCCTGTTCGCGCGCGACCACGGCAACGCGCTCGAGCGCGCAGGCAAGCAGAAGGAGGCGATGGAGCTCTACGAGCAGAGCTACAAGGCCTACTCGCGCGCCGCCGAACTCGACGGCACGAACGTGCGCCTGCTCAACGACCGCGCGCTGATCGCGATCCACTACCTCGAGCGCGATTGGGACGAGAACAAGAAGATCCTCGACCGCGCGATCGAACTCGGCGAGCAGCAGCTGAAGGACTTCCCCGCGGCCGACCCGCAGGGCAAGAAGACGCTCGACGAGGCCGTCGGCGACGCCTACGAGAACCTCGCCCTGTGGCACCTGAAGCACGACGGCGACGGCAGCAAGGCCAAGGCCGCCGCCGAGCAGAGCATGCTCCACCACCCGGGCAAGGGACGGCTCGGCGCGCGGCGCCACCTGATGGAAGCCGAGAAGCTGCTCAAGGGGGCCAAGTGAACGTGCGCATCGCGGCGCTGCTCCTCGCAGCCGCGATGGGCGCGGCGTGCTCCGCGCAGGAGCCTGCGCAACCACCGCAGCAATCTCCGCAGTCGCAGCAGGAGCCGCAGTCGCAGGGCAGCCTCCGCGAGCGCGCCGCCGCCGCCGAGAACCGCGGCGCGTTCGCCGAAGCCGCGGACCTCTACCTCGAACTCAGCAAGTCGGATCCGTCGCGCGCCGAGTGGGTCCTCGCAGCGGGCCGGTGCCTCGGCAGCAGCGGCAGGTTCCGCGAAGCGATCGACTTCCTCGAGTCGAAGCGCGCCGCGTTCGCGCCGCTGCCCGACGTGCCCGCGCTGCTCGCGCGCACCTACCTGCTTCGCGTCGAGCGCGACGCAGGCGCGATCATGCCCGAGGTCGACTACCACGAAGCGGCGTCGATCGCCGAGGAAGTGCTGAAGGGCAACCCCGACCACCTCGACGCGAGGCTCATCCTCGCGCAGGCGCGCTACGCGCTGTCGGACCTCGAAGGCGCGCGCCAGGCGGCCGAGGAAGCGGGCAAGCGCCACCCGGACCACCCCGGCAGCCAGGTGCTGATCGGACGCATCGCCTACGACGAGTATCTGTTCGCGAAGGCGGCGTACGAGAAGGAGGAGACAGACTCCAACGTCCGCGAACAGCTCGTGTCGACGATCGATGCCGCTCGCAAGCGCGCGCAATCCGCATTCGCGAAGGCGGCGAGCCTCGACGCGACGCGTTCGTTCCCGCACGTCGTCCTCGGCGACATCGCTGCGCGCGACCGCGACACGCCGGCTGCGCTGCGGCACTGGGGCGACGCGCTGGCCGTCGACCCCAACGCGCGCGTCGACCACGGCTGGATCCGTTCGCGCCTGGAGCCGGGCGATCGCATGGCCTTCTACGACGCCGCGCGCACTCGCTACGAGGCGCACGAAGGCCACGAAGCACCGAAGGCCGCGACACTGCGATTCTACTCGGGCCTCGCGCGCTACGAAGCCGGCGCGTGGAAGGACGCGAAGGCGGAGTTCGAGGCCGCGAGGGCGCAGAACCCCGACTACACGAACGTCGGCTACTACGTCGCGATGTGCTGCTGGCGGCTCGAGGACCAGGACGGCGCGGAGCAAGCCGCTGCGACTCTGGCCCGCGAATCGGCGAAGGCGTTCGCCGACATCCTGCGCACGCTCACGCCGGAGGAGCGCGCGGATGTCGCGGCGATCATCCGCTACCTCGGTGACCGCGCATGGAAGGAAGAACGTCGCGACCAGAGCCGCGACCTCAACCATGTCATCGCGTGCCTGCAGGACTCCGCAGATGCATGGAACAACTATGCGTTCCTGTGCCGCGAGACGAAGCAGTTCGACGAGGCCTACCTCGGCTACCAGCACGCGCTGGAGCGCGAGCCCGACTCACCGCAACTGTGGAACGACGCGGCCGTCGTGCTGCACTACCACCTGGGCGGCGAGGCGAACCTCCGCCGCGCCAAGGCGATGTACGAGCGCGCGCTCGAACTGGCGAAGGCCAAGGCCACGGATGCCAAGGCGACGCAGCTCGAACGCGATCGCGCTGCGCGCGCGAAGCAGGACGCGGAAGCGAACCTCGCGGCGCTCTCGAAGTGAGCTGCGCGACCGCGCGCGTCAGAACGGCGTGTTCGTGAACGTCATCTGGTTGGCGTTCAGGAACAGCAGCGGCTGGCCTGGCTCGTGCACGGCACCCTGGAAGTAGAGGCTCATGCCGAGCAGGTAGGACGAGTTCGGGATGAAGATGTCCTGGCGCCAGCGCCCGTTCATCGCGCCGCCGGCGACCGACAACACGAGCGTCGGGTCCATCCAGAGCGTGCCGCGCACCGTGGGGCCGTAGGACGTCAGCGGCTGGTAGCCGAAGCCGGTCGACACCCAGACGAAGAAGTTGGCGGAGCCGAGCGCGTCGACACGGAATCGCGAGAACGAACCGAGCACGCCGACTGCGTCACTGCTGAAGGCGCGGTCCGCGAGTCCGATCGACGCGATGTCGAAGTCCTGCGAAGGTCCGGTGAACGACTGACGCACGTTGCCGGTCAGGTCGACAACCTCGTCGGCGTATTGCGACAGGTCGTCCGTGAACTGCAGACGCATGTTCGGGTCGTGGAACTCGGCCAGCGTGTAATGGCTACCCGCTTGCACGAGTGTGCCGACGTGGCGCGAAGGAGCCTGCGCCGCGAGCGCGGCGCAAGACAGCGCGACTGCGAAGGAGGCGACGGTGAGGTTCTTGAGATTCATGAGCGAGTGCGTTGGGTCCGAAGAACCCTACCTCGCCCGAAACCACCGTGCGGCGCAGCGAATCGGACGCGCCGATGGCGTCGGCGCATTTTCGCTCCGGGCGCATCGCGTTGTGCGCGCCCGAACATGCAGGCCGCAGGCGCCTTGCCTGCGTGACCGCGCACAGCAGCCTTGGGAGCACAGTAATGCCATCGCAGCAGCCGCGGCTTCCGCGGCGAGCGCGCGCTGCCGCAATCGAGCTCCAGCGCCGGCCTCAACTACCGGCGCTGCGTGGAACCGCCGCCCGCAAGGGCGTCACTGCTGAACAGTCACCTTGCGACCGTTCAGGAAGACCAACGGACCGGGGTTCGAGTGCACGGCGGCCTGCATGTAGTAGGTCATGCCGACGAGGCTCGGGTTGTTCGGCACGTTCATGCCACCGCGCCAACGATCGACCATTGCGCCACCAGCGACCGTCTGCAGTTGGAACGGGCTCACCCACAAGGTGCCCGATGCGATCGGTGCATAGCTCTCGAGCGGCGTGTGGTCCGAAGCCAGCGACAGGAACACGAAGAACTCCGCGGCGCCCGGATGGGTGACGCGGATCTCCATCTGCCGACCGATGCGCGCGGAGCCGACCGTCAGGTAGGACGGCGAGTTCGCGATCGACGTGACGTCGAAGAAGACCTGGTGGCTGGCAGGGTCGTCGCGCAGGGTACCGACGACGTCGACCGTGTTGCCGACGACGAAGGTCGCGCCCGCGGGCATCGCCAGATACACGGTGGCCTGGTCCTCGATCTCCTGGATCGTGTAGCCGCCGGGGATGGCATTGAGTTGGCCGATCATGCGCGCGGGAATCTGCGCAGTGAGCGACGTGGAGAGCAACGTGGCCGCGGAAGCAGCCATAAGGAGGGTTTTGATCATGTGAGTCCGAAAGAGCGAAAGGGTCTCGAATCAAGATATCCCGATTCCGTCCCTGCGGCGGACTCATGCACGCAGCCGCAATGCGAAAGGCGTGCGCCGAAACACTCACGCCTCGCAGTTGTCCGAAGACCACCGCGCGAACACGCCCGTGGCATCGATGATTGTCCGATCGCGTTCGCGCGATCGCAGCGCGACGTCACTCCACGAGGCGGCGCGCGAGATTCCCGTAGTTCTGGTAGGGCGCTTCGTCGGGCGGACCACTCGCGAACCGCCACACGAGTTGCAACGGATCGTCGCGGTGCGCGGCGATCAGCGAGGACGAGACGGTGCCGTAGCCTGGGCCCTTCTTGAGAACGGCGTGCTCGCCGTTCGCACCGCGTAGCAACAACAGCGGCCGCATCGCCTCCAGCTGTTCTTGTGGAGTCGCGCGCGGCGCCAGGGCAGCGTCGAGGCCGGGCAGCGAGAGCTCGCCGGGGCCGTGCTCGTTGGTGAGCAACGCAAACTCGCGCTCACACTCGACGCTCTCCAAGCGTCCGTCGGCGTGGCGGATCACGACCATGCGGTCGGCGTCCGCCAACACCAGCTGGAAGCCACCGAGCGCGCGCGAGCGCGTGAACTCGAGCACGGCGCGCTGCGCATCCGCGACCGATCCGGCGTCGACCGCGAGGTGCGGCAGTTCACCGCGCGTCGCCGCATCGGGCGGCGGCGGCGTGCGCGACCAGTTCGTGAGCCCGGCGAACATGCCGTTGCGACCGACGCACAGCCAGGTCCCGCCCTTCTCGCGGTCGCGCGGGGAGATCATGCGCTGCCGCTGCCCCACCCAGAGCCCCGGCGGCGACGCCTTCCGATCCGTGCGCTCGTCGCGATTGCCCGCGACGAGCACGGGATGCGACGCGAACCGACCGCGCAGGACGAGCAGGAGGCACATGGGCCGCGAGTCTACTGCGAAGGCGTCGCTTCGCGCTCCATGCAGGAAGCCCCGCGCGATCGGCGCGAGCCCGCGCGGGCCGAACCGGTGATGCGCTGCGTGGCTGCGAGGTGGATCGCCACATGCGGCGCGCGCCTGCGCAGCATCAGAGCGGCGTAGCAGAGACTGCGTCCGCCGAGGCTCGTTGCTTCGCGGCCCACACGCGGCGCAGCAGCAACATGCCGACCCCGCTGCACAGACACAGCGCCCCCGCGACCAGGAACGGCAGACGCAAGTTCGCACGTTCCGGCGTCGCACCCACGCGCGCGACCAGCCCGCCGACCCAGGGGCCGATCGCGAAACCGACCTGCATGCAGCTCTGCACCAGCGAGAACGCGAACGTCCGGCGTTCCTGCGCGATGCGACGGCTCACCGCCGCGTAGGCGAGTGTCATCGAGCCCGCCATGAAGCACGCCGAGATGCTGCGCAACGTCAGGAACGAACCGATGCCGTCGACGCGCGAGGTCCCGCACAGCACGAGCCCCAACGCCAACGCCAGCACGGCGAGGCATCGCAGCGGACCATGGCGATCCGACGCGCGCCCCCACCACGGGGTGAACACGACCTGGGCCACCGCGAGCACCGTGAACGCGGCGCCGATCGTGCGTTCGACCGCCTCGTGCGACGAAGCGCTCGCCGCCTCGACGAACGCCGGCGCGCCGAGTTCGCGCACGAATAGCGCGACGAAGGGCTCGAGCATGTTCTGGCCGAGGCGCAGGCCGAGCACCAGCAGCAGCAGCGCGAGGAACAGACGGCTGCCGAGCAGTTCGCGGCACGCTCGCGCGAACTCGGCGAAGAACGACTCGCCTTGCGTCGGATTCGGCCGCTGGGTCTCCGTCGCGTAGCGCAGCAGCACGAGGCCCGCGAGCCCGGTGGCGATCGACGTGAACCACAGCACCGCGTGGCGACCGTAGAGCAACGTGATCTCGCTGCCGACGAGCGGGCCGATGCCCGATCCGAGTGCCATCGCGGCCTGCAGCGACGCGATCGTGCGGCCCTGGCGCGACGGCGGAGCGTCCTGCGCGACCAGAGCCATCGCGGGCGCGACGTAGCCGGCGAGCACCCCTTGCAGCATGCGCAGGAACAGCAGCATGCCGACGCTCGGCGCGAGCGGCATGAACGCCGTCGTGGCGCAGATCGCGAGGTTCGCGCGCACCGCCATCGCCTTCTTGCCGACGCGATCGCCGAGCGCGCCCCACAACGGCCCGGCCACCGCGGCCGACAACGGCGCGGCGCCGTAGACGACGCTGCCCCAGAACGTGAGCTCGACGGGATCGACGATGCCGAAGCGCTCGCCGACGTAGATCGTCAGCACCGGCAGGAACGCCATGAGGCCCATCGACGTCGTGAAGAGCGCCGTCCAGACGGTCAGGTAGTTCTTGCGCCAGGGATCCACGCGGGTTCGGGCGACCCTTCTACCCGGAGCGCGACGCGAAGTGCCCCTCGCACTCCGGGAATGCGGAGTGCGATCGCGCGCGTTCGTCCCCCGTCCACGCACTCCTTGGTGGACGATGACGCACCCTCCACGAACAAGACCCGTGCTCCGCTTCGCCGGAGCTTCCCGCACCCGCCAACCACTCCACTCTGCCGCAACGACCGTGCTCGCCGCCGTCGCTTGTGCGTTCGCGACGGTAGCCATGCACCCGCTGCGCGCACAGGGCGCGACTCCGCCGAGCGCGCGGAACGCGACTTCCGCGGCATCTCCGCAGGCTCGCACACTGCGATGCGAACCCGCGGCGCTCGACACGTTCGTGCAATCGCGGGCACACGCGCTCGCGCTCGCCCACGACGCCACGCTGCGCAACGCGTCGGCCGAACGGCTCGCGTTCGCGATGCTCGGCTGGTTGCGGCTCGGCGACGAAGCTCGTGCCCGCGAATGCGCGGCAGCGACGCTCGCTCGCGCGGAATCGTCGTCGGCGGCGGACGACGCGGCCTGGGCCGTGCTCGCGGCGTTCTGGCACTGGCGCGCGACCGCGGACTCGCCGGCACGGCAGTCCGTGCAGCCGCGCGTCGAACGCGCCGTCGCCGCCGTGCTCGCCGCGCGACCGACGGGCCTTCGCGCCGCCGCGCTGCGCGCGCACTCGATCGCGTGCGCCGCGGAGCTCGCCGCGCGCGACGGCGCACGCGAACTGGAGGACGCGGCGCGATCTGCGCTGCGCGCCTTCGAGTCCTCGCACTGGTCGGAGCATCACGGCGCGTTCGTCGAAAGGGGAACAGGACCAACGCGCGAAGGCCTGCTGCCGTGCGCAATCGGGATGCTCGCCGCGACCGGCGAACGCGCCGAACGCAACGCGCGCCGCTCTCTTTCCGCAACCGAAGGCACGCCGTCCCTCGATCGGCTCGTGGCATGCGCGCAGTTCGACGTGATCGACGAACGCGAACTGGCAGCGCGTGTCGCGAGTCCGGTCGGCGACGAACCCGGTCGCGAACTCGACTCGATGTTGTTCGCGCTCACGGGCCTTCGCCTCGCGACCGGCCCTGGCGTCGACTCGCAGTGGATCCGTCTGCGGCCTCATCTGCCGGTCGGCATCGACCGCATACGCATCGACGGCCTTGCGACCGACGGCTACGCGATCGCATGCACGATCGAACGCGAGCTTGCTGCCGGCCGTGGGCAATCGCAGCAAGCGTTGCCGCGGCATCGAGGATCGTTCGAGGTGACGCGGCGTCGAGGCTCCGCATCCTGGCGGCAACTCGTCGTGCACCTCGACGGCACGACGTTCGTCGTCGCGGCGATCGTCGACGAACTGGTCGCGCTGCCGCCGTGTTCCGAGAACGCGAAGGCCGACTCGGCAACGCCGAGCGACGCGCCTACGCGTCGATGACGAGCACGACGCGCACTTCGGGCTCGGTAGCCTTGCCGCCACCGGGCCCTTGCGGGCCTGGCGAGGACGGACCGGAAGGCCGCGGCGGAACCTGCGCGCGCGTGACGACGGATGACGCCTCGACTTCGCCGTTCTGCACTTCGAATCCGAACGCGCGACTCGCCTCCGAGACGTTCGCGAGGAACGCGCGGACGTCCGCGGCGGAGCCGGTGACGACCCAACTGCGCCCGACCGCGACCTTGTCCGCTGCGTCTGCCGCGGGCAGCGAGGGAACCAGAGCCGCCAGCCGCACCGGACCGATCGAACGCACGCTTGCCGCGAGTTCGCCGAACAGCACGTCGACGCCGCCGAAGCGATCCGTGCGCTCCGTCGGCGCGGCCGGTGTTCCTGCATGCGCGGCATCTGCGGCATCGTCCTTCGCGTTCGCTCCGCCTCCGCCCCCGCCCGTGCGTGGAGCCGGAGCCTTCGGCGCAACCAGCTCCACATGGGGCTCCGTGCCTGCCGCGCCGGCCTTCGGCTCGGCAACCTCTGACTTCGTCTGCACACCCCCCGCCTTGGACACAGGGGCTCGGATCAGGCGCAGTTGCGGAACCGTCGTGCTCGGCGTCTCGGCGCGAGGGCTTGCGATGCCCGGCCTCCCGAACGCAGCGACGCCAGGATCCGCCGGCAACTGCTGCTCCTGTGCGACCTGCAGCATCTCCGGCGCTTTCTGCTTCTCGCGCTCCGCCGCGAGCCCGCCGCTGGTCGCCACGATCGCAGGCACTTGCGCCGACTCCGTGGTCTTCACGCGCGGCTCCAGTCGATCGAGCAAGAAGATCAACGCGAGCATGGCCGCCGCGACCAACGCGCTGCGCCACCAAGCGCCGGGGACCGTCGGCAGGCGCGGACTCACGACGGGCTCGGGCGCCTTCGGCCCGCTCGCGCCGTCGCCGCGGATGCGCGCCATCACCGAGGCCGCGACATCGACCGGCTCGTCGTCCGCCGCGAGCCCGTCACGCACCGCGAGCACGGCACTGCGATAGGCCTCTGCCCGCTCGCGCAGCGCCTTGCTCACGCGCATCTCCGCTTCGAATCGCTCGCGGTCGCGCGGCGCCATCGTGCCGTCGACCCAGTCGCACAAGCGCTCGTCGTTCTCGTTGGGGATGGGCTTGGTCATGGCTCGAACCCCTGCAGCATCTGTTGGAGCATGCAGCGCGCGCGGTGGATGCGCGAACGCACGGTGCCGCCCGGCAGCGACAGTGCGACGGCGACTTCCTCGTAGGACATGCCTTCGAGTTCGCGCAACACGAGCGGCAACCGGAACTCGTCGGGAAGCTCGAGCACCATCGAGCGCACCTTCGCGGCGAACTCGCGTTGCCCCGACAGGTCGTCGGGCATGCGCTCGCGCGAGGGCGGCTCGATGCGCAAGTCGTCCGTGCCTGCGATCGGCGCGTCGATCGACAACGGCTTGTGCGCGCGCTTCTGCGCCCGCTGCTGACGCCATTCGGAGATCGCGACGTTGGTCGCGACGGCGTGGATCCACGGCAGGACGCTCTCGCCGCGAAACCGAGGCAGCGCCTTCCAGACGCGCACGAACACCTCTTGCACGAGGTCCTCGGCGGCGATGCGGTCGCAGTGCACGACGGACCTCACCACGCGGCTGATCCGGTTCTGGGTGATCTCGACGAACTTCTGGAACGCATCCTGGTCACCCTGCTGCGCCTGCAGCACGAGCCGGATGCACTCCTGCCGCAGCGCATCCTCGGCGGACACGGTCTCGTCGGCAGAAGCGCGCCCTTTCGATGTCTGCGCGCGTTGCAAGGCGTCGGCAGAACGCAGGCCCGCGGGCGCGGTTCCTCGCGGCAGGGGTTCACGGTCGGTCGTCACGGGATCCGGAGCTTTCCTCGATGCGGATTGCGGCGCAGCGTCGGCTGCGTGCGCGAGGCGCGGCACGTTATCCTCGCCGCCCGCCAACGACTCCATCCCGCGCGAAACTTCCGATGCCCAAGGACCTGTTCTTCTTTCCCTGCCCCTGCTGCGGCAAGCAGATCGAGCTCGACGTGCGCACCGGCAACGCGCGCGCCGTTCGCGCCGAGGACAAGCTCGGCGGCAAGGACCTCGATGCGCTGCTGCAGTCGCAGAAGAAGGAGTCCGAGCGGCTCGGCAGCCTGTTCGACCAGGCGAAGGACGGCCACGGCAAGCAGAAGGACCGCCTCGACGACTTGCTCAAGCGGGCGAAGGACGACGCGAAGAAGAACCAGGACGAGAAGCTGAAGCGACCCTGGGACCTCGACTGAACGCGTCGCTGCGCGACGGGCTCGGGCGCTCAGCGCGAACCGAGGCGCTCGAGGACCTTCTTGCCCTCGTCGTTCCACTGCGGCGCGGCAGCGCGATCCGCGAGGTCGCGCACGAAGCGCTCGATGCCGCGGATGACCGCGGTCATGTGCGGCACGTCGATGCGTGACACCTCGTCCGTCGGCTTGTGGTAGTCCGAGTGCAGCGAGCCGCCGCTGATCGAGTGCGCGACGATGCCCTTCTTCGCGAACGAGAGGTTGTCGCTCGCGGCGAACAGGTTCTTCGCCATCGGGAAGTCGACGACCTCGATGCCCGCGCGCTGCATCGACTCGGCGCAGATCGCGGCGAAGTCCGAGTATTCGCGGCCCGTGACCCACGCCTGCTTCTGCTTGCCCTGCTCGGGACGGCCGAGCATCTCGATGTTCACGTTGCAGACGACCTGCGACAGCGGCATCGGCGGGTTCTCGACGAACGCCGCGGAGCCCTTCAGCCCCTTCTCCTCGGCCGAGAAACACACGAATGCCACGGAGCGCTTGGGCTGCGGGCCCTTCGCGATCGCCTCGGCGAGCAGCAGCACCGCGGTCGTGCCCGAGGCATCGTCGTCGGCGCCGTTGTGGATCGCGTCGCCGTCCACCGGCGCGCCCACGCCGACGTGGTCGTAGTGCGCGGAGACGACGATGTATTCGTCCGGCTTCTCGCTGCCCTTCACGATGCCGACGACGTTCGCGAGCGGGATCTCGATCGGCGCCGCGGCAGCGCCCTTCCACTCGATCGACCACGAAGGCGGAACCGGCTTCTCGCCGTCGCTCCGCATCGCGCGCAGTTCTTCCGGCAACGCAGCCTCGCGCACGAGGAACAGCGGCGCCGAGTTGCGGATGCGACGCGAGAGCAGCGAGCGCGCGCCTGCAGCCGACGCCCAGAACGGATGGTCCTCGGCGACGACGACGACCGTCGGCTTGCGCGCGCCGCCCATCTGCAGCGTGCGCTCGAGGCGCGGATCGGACGAGAGCACGACGTTCACGTCTTCGGCGGAGCTGTCGGCAGCGGAGCCGGGCCGCAGCAACCGGACGTCGACGCCGCCCTTCAGTTCGAGCGTCTTCGTCTCCTGCTTCTCGCCTTCGCCGACCGTCGCCTTCACGACGAGCGACACCGCATCCGAGTCGAGTCGTTCGCCCGGCAGCGTGTAGGCGTGCCGGAAGCCGTCGGCCGATCCCGGCAACAGGCCCGCGGCCTCGAAGCGCTTGCTGATCCACTCCGCAGCGAGCTCGAGGCCTTCGCTCGGCGTGTCGCGGCCCTTCAGGTCGTCGCTCGCGAGCCACTCCAACGCCTCCTTCACGCGGGCTTCCTGGATCGGCGTGTCCGACTGGCTGCGGACGGACGTGGCGAGGGCGAGGATCGTCGCGGCGAACGCGAACGGGGGCGCGATGCGGATCATGCTTCTGGGGTCGGGGTCTGTGCGTGCCAGGAGCCCTGGCGGTAACCGAGCAAGTCGAGGGTGACGTGGAGGTAGCCCGCGCGGCGAACGCCGGAGACGAGCGCCTCGCGCCGTTGCACGGCGAGCACGAGCTCGTCGGGAGCGAGCTCGAGGCGCGCGAGGTCGCCGTGATGGCGCACGCGGAACTGGCGGAAGCCGAGTTCGCGAAGGACCGTTTCTGCGCGTTCGATGCGCTGCAGCAACGCCGTGTCGATCGGGGTGCCGTGCGCGACACGCGACGACAGGCACGCGAAGCTCTGCTTGTCCGCGGTGCGCAGGCCGACGTCGCGGCTGTAGCGACGCACGTCGACCTTCGAGAACCCGGCGTCGACGAGCGGCGCGAGCACGCCGTGCTCCGCGGCAGCGCGCTGACCCGGACGATGGTCGCCGAGGTCGTCGACGATCGCGCCGTAGACGACGGGCCAGTCCATCGGCCCGATCTCCGCGCGTCGCTGCGCCACCGTGACGAACAGCTCCTTCTTGCAGTGGTAGCAGCGATCGCCCGCGTTCTTCTGGTAGCTCGGGTTCTCGACTTCGAGCGTCGGCAACACCACGTGACGCACCGACAGCTCGCTCGCGATCTGCCGCGCCTCGTCGAGCTCTGCGCGCGGCAACGACGGCGAGTCGGCGGTCACCGCGACGACGCGGTCCGAGAGCTCCGCCGCGCACGCATGCAACAGCATCGTGCTGTCGACGCCGGCGGAGAACGCGACGACGGCGCCGTGCAGCGACCGCAGCCGTTCGCGCAGCAAGGCGAGCTTCGCCTCGTAGGACGCGTTCGCGAACGGGTGCAGCGCCGTCATCGTCGTCAGGCCTTGCCGCCGGCGGGCGCGCCTTCGAGGCGCGTGATCCAGTGGCGGTAGGTGTCGTTGCCGGCGGCGAGGATCTCCTCGCGACGCTGCTTCCACAGCGGCTCGAGGCCGAGCGCGCGCAGCACCGGCAGCGCCGTGCGCGCGAACGGGCTCGCAGCCGGCTCCATGCGGAACAACTCGGCGAACGGGCCCGCGAGCTCCTTGTGCACCTTCGAACCCATCGCCGCATCTGCGGCGAGCGCGCACGACAGCAGCATGCGCGCCTGCACGCTGCGACGTTCGTCGAGCGCGAGCGCGAGCGTCCACTCGAGGATCGCGCGCTGGCCGAACACGAGTTCCTTCGCGAGCAGCCCCTGCGCGGAGATCACCAACGCGGACAGCTGCGCCTGCGCGGTGGCGTACTTGTCCCAGAACGCCTCCGTGCCGACTGCGGGCGCGAGGTCCTTGCTGCCGCCGACGAGCGCGGACACTTCGCGCAGCAGTTGCAGATAGGCCGTACCGAGCTTGCCGTCCTCGCCGGTCGCGGTCGCGTGGCCGATGCGCTGCCTCGTCGCGACGTCGTAGACCCAGAGGTCGATGCGCCGCTGCGCCCCGTCGGTGCGGACCGTTCCCGTGACGATCTTCGTCGACTGGCGTTCGCGGTCCGTGAGCAGGTCCGCGAGCTTGTCCTCGGCCCACGGCACCGACGAGATCACCCAGCCGCCGCCTTCGACGACGGGCAACGCGGTGCCTGCGGGGATGCCGGCGAGCAGGTGCAGTTGTTCCGCGAGGAACAGCGGCACGCTGCGCGACAGGCGGCCGAGTTCGTCCTCGCGCTGGACCTGCGCGTCCTTCGGCCCTTCGTGGATCACGGCGAGGCCGGAGAAGAGCACGAGCCCTTCCTTCTGCGCCGGCGGCAACAGGAACTCGGGCTTGCCGAGCACGCCGTACCACAGCGGCCGGTCCATGCGGAACATGATGACCTTGGGCTGGCCCTGCAGCGGCTTCGGCGCAGGCACGATCTGGCGCGTGAACTCCGCGTCGAACGGCGCGAGCTGCTGGTCGAGCGCGCGCGGGAAGCGCACGCGGAGCTGGTGCAGCAGCTCCATGCCTTCCTTGGGCTTCTTCGTCGCCGCGTAGTAGTTGAGCAACGAGACGCCGATGCCGGGGTGGTGCGCGTCGACGCGGTAGCGCGGCAGCACGAGCTCGGCGATCGCGTCGAGCTGGCCGGCGCGACCGAGGTCGTTGGCCGCCATGAACAGGAAGTCGGTCTCGTTCTCGGCGATCGCGCTGGCCGCGCGGTAGTCCGCGAGCGCCGCGTCGAACTGCTGCTGCTGCAGCCGGTGCCGCGCGCGCCACAGCAACGGACGCCACGGCGTCGGCAGCGCGCACGCCTCTTCGAGCGCCTTCTCGTAGCCGCTGTCGCCGAGGCGCGCGTGCTCCCACGCGAGCCAGCCGTGCAACGCATCGGGGTGGTTCGCGTCCTTCTGCAACGCGCCCCACAACAGCGCCGTCGCCGAGGCGCGATCGCCTTGCTTGTCGGCGACCATCGCGAGGCCGACGAGCGGCGACAGCGACTCGGGCAGCTTCTGCTGCAGCTCGCGCAGCGTCGCTTGCGCCGAGTCGAGTTCGCCGATGTCGCGCTGCACCGCCGCGAGGATCGACAGGCCGCGTTCGACGTCCTTGTCGAGGGCCGCGAGCCGCAACGCCGCGGGCAACAAATCGTCAGCGAGACCTTCGCGCAGGTACTGCAGCAGCAGGACCGCGAGCTTGTCGGGCGCGTGCTGGTAGGCCTCCATCACCTGCGGCAGCACTTCCTTCTTCCACTGCTCGCGCGGGACCTGTTGCGGACGGCCGAACGCATCGACCATCGTCACCGTCGCCGGGCCCTTCGGTTGCGCAGCGGGCGCAGCCTGCGGCGCTGCCGAGGCCGTTGCGGCGGGCTGCGGAGCGGGCTTCTGGGCCGAAGGCGCTGGCGCTGCCGGGGTCGGCTGCGCGGGTTGCGCGGGTTGCGGCGGAGTCGAGTCTGGCTTCTTGCGGCTGAACAGTCCCATGGAGATTCGAGGCGGAGTCGGCGAGGCGCTCCGGTGGCTGACGCAGGCTGCGGCAGGGCGGGCACAGTAGCGTCGCCCCGATGCCGCAGCCACCGACGTCGGAGGCGTTCGTCGGCCACCGCGCGGCGCGCGCACGACGCGAACGGAGCGCAGCGTCGCATCGCGGGATCGACGAGCCGAGGGCGCGCCGCCACCGCGCGTTCGGAGCAGGCGGCGCGAGGAAGGCGAATCGCCGCGTCGCTTGCGCGCGCCTTTGCAGTCCCTACCTTCCTCGCCCCCAAACCGCGGCGAGCCCCAGGGCGCCGCCTACGAGAACCAACCGATGCGCACCCAGTTCCTGTCCCTCGCGCTCGCCGCGAGCGCCCTCTTCGCCGCCTCCGCCAACGCCCAGGTCCAGTCCATGGGCGGCCCCGACACCGGCCGTCAGGCCTCGTGGGTCATCTTCGCCGAGATGCAGAACGGCTTCACGCCGCACGGCGCCGTCACGATCCAGTACGGCCAGCCCGAGTGGAAGGACAGCTACGACGCGGTCCTCGCGTCGGGCAAGTTCAACGGCACGACGCAGCGCCTGGGCAAGAACTGGTGGACGAGCCTCGACACGACCGTCGCGATCGAGATCGGCGGCACGAAGATCGAGGCCGGCAGCTACTACCTCGCCATCCAGGCCTCCAAGGACGGCGCGATGAGCCTGCTCGTCATCGACGCCAAGACGTCGAACCAGAAGGGCTGGCTGCCGTTCGTCGCGAGCCAGTGGAAGTCGGACATCGTCTGCAAGCTCGACCTGATGAAGGACGCGCACGAGGACGTGCAGCAGAAGATGCTGATCGCGATCTCGGCCGACAAGACGGACCCGAGCAAGGGCACGTTCTCGATCCGCTGGGGCAAGCACGAGCTGCGCGCCGCCGTCGCGTTCCACCTGCCGAAGCCGGAAGGCAAGAAGCAGGACGAGCCGAAGGACGCGAAGAAGTGAGCTGAGCCCGCGGGCTCTGCCATGTGGAAGCGCGTGATCGAGGCGGCGTGCACGCCGCCGGGGCTCTGCCTCGTGCTGCTGCTCGCGGCCCTGCTGCTGCGCGGGCGACGGCCGCGCACGTCGCTGCTGCTCGCGCTGATCGGCGGGCTCGCGCTGTGGCTCGCGTCGACGCCGGCGGTGGCCGGCGCGTTCCTGCGCACGCTGCAGACAATGCCGCCGCTCGCGAGCGACGGGCCGCTTCCCGACGCGCAGGCGATCGTGGTGCTCAGCGCCGAGGGCGACCGTGGCGCGCCCGAGTACGGCGGCCCCACCATCGGCCCGCTCACGCTCGTCCGCGTGCGCTACGCCGCCGCGCTGCACCGCCGTTCGAAGTTGCCGGTGCTCACGAGCGGCGGTCGCCCCGGCATCGGCATCGAGCCGCTCGCGGACTCGATGGCGAAGACGCTGGAGTCGGAGTTCTCCGTGCCCGTCCGCTGGCGCGAGGACCGCTCGGCCGACACCTGGGAGAACGCGAAGTTCACGGCGGAGATGCTGCAGAAGGACGGCGTCCGCCGCGTGCTGCTGGTGACGCACGGTTGGCACCTGCCGCGCGCGGTCGCTGCGTTCGCCGACCACGGCATCGAGGCCGTCGGCGCCGGAACGGGCTGGCGCAGCGAAGCGGTCGTCGACTGGACGAGCTTCCTGCCCGCCAGCTCGGCGCTGCGCGACACGACATTCGCGCTGCACGAATGGCTGGGGCGCGTCGCGTATTCGGTCCGCCGATGACGCGAGGGGCCGTCGGGACAAGACCTCGCCGAGGGGCTTGCGTCGCCGCGCGCAGCGCATAAATATGCGCGCCCGGAGCATACTTATGCAGACCCGCACCACCCCCACCGAAGCGCGCGACCAGCGCCGCCAGCTCATCCTCGAGCTCGTCCAGCGGCACACGATCCGCAACCAGGCCGAGCTGCAGCAACGGCTCGAGGACGCCGGCCTCGGCGCCAACCAGGCGACGCTGTCGCGCGACCTGCGCGACCTCGGCGTCACGAAGGGACGCGAGGGCTACGAAGTGCCCGCCGCGCCGTCGCTGACGCAGGCCGTGACCGGCGGCAGCCTGTGGCACGCGCTGCACGCGTGGTTGCTCGACGCGACCGCCGCGCAGAACCTCGTCGTGCTGCGCACGCCCGCGAGCTGCGCGCAACCGCTCGCGCTCGCGCTCGACCGCGCGACGAGCGACCGCACGGCGCTGCCGGGCCTCGTCGGCACGATCGCCGGCGACGACACCGTGCTCGCGATCTGCCAGGACGCCAACAAGGCGCGCGCGCTCGTCCGCCGCCTGCTCGCCCAGAAGGAGGGCGCCGCATGAAGAAGGTCGCTGTCGTCGGCGCGTCGGGCTACACCGGCCGCGAGTTGCTCACGTTGATCTCCCGCCACCGCAGCATGCAGGCCACGGAGGTGATGACCGCGCGTCCGGGCGCGCAGCCCGAGCCGCCGCAGTTCCCGACCGACCCGGTCATCGCGCCGCTCGACCTCGATCGGCTGAAGTCGTGCGACGGCGTGTTCCTGTGCACGCCGCACGGCGCGGCGAGCGCGATCGCGAAGGCCGCGCTCCAGCACGGCTGCAAGGTCGTCGACCTGTCGGCGGACTTCCGCCTGCGCGACGAGAAGCTCTACGCCGAAGTCTACGGCGCGCCCCACCCGGCGCCCGAACTGCTGCAGGAAGCGGTCTACGGCCTCACGGAGCACGCGCGCGCAGCCGTCGCGAAGGCGCGCCTGATCGCCAATCCCGGCTGCTATCCGACGTCCGTGCTGCTGCCCGTGCTGCCGCTGCTGCAGAACGGCATGCTCGATCCGAACGCGCCGATCATCGCCGACAGCAAGAGCGGCGCTTCGGGCGCGGGCAAGAACCCCGGCGAACGCACGCACTTCGGCAATGTGCACGAGAACTTCTGCGCCTACGGCGTCGGCGTGCATCGCCACGCGCCGGAGATCCGCCAGGAAGCGGGCACGCAGCGCATCGTGTTCACGCCGCACCTGCTGCCGACGTTCCGCGGCATCCTGTCGACGATCTACCTGACGCCGAAGCCCGGCGTCACCGCCGACGCGATGCGCAGCTGCCTGCACGAGCGCTACGCGCACGAGCCCTTCGTCAAGGTCTACGCGCAGGGCTGGCCGGAGCTGAAGTGCGTGCAGCACCTAAACCACTGCCACATGGCGGTCGGCGCCTCGGGCCCGCTCGTCGTCGTGGTGTCCGCAATCGACAACCTGGTCAAGGGAGCGTCCGGTCAGGCGCTCCAGAACATGAACGTGATGCTCGGGCTGCCCGAGACGGAGGGACTGCAATGAGGATTCTCGTCAAGATCGGCGGCGCCCAACTCGAAGAGACGGGCCCGCGTTCCCAGCTGTGCCAGGCGATCGCCGCGGCGCGCAAGAAGGGCCACGAAGTCGTCGTCGTGCACGGCGGCGGCAACCAGATCCGCCAGCTCGGCAAGGACCTCAACATCGAGGAGCGCTACCACGAAGGCCTGCGCGTCACCGATGCGCGCACCGCGGAGGTCGTGCTCATGGTGCTCGGCGGCCAGGTCAACCGCACGCTCGTCGCCGCGCTGCAGCGCGCCGGCGTGCAGTCGGTCGGCATCTGCGGCGCCGACGGCGGCTCGTTCTCGGTGCGCCCGCTCGTGAAGCCCGGCGTCGACCTCGGCTTCGTCGGCCAGGTGGACATCGTTCGCCCGCAACTCGTGCACACGCTGCTGCAAGGCGACTTCGTGCCGGTCATCGCGACGGTCGCGCCCGGCGTGCACGGCGACGCGAGCCAGCCGTTCTTCAACATCAACGCGGACCACGCGGCGGCCCCGCTGTGCAAGGCGTTCTCGTGCGACGCGATGATCTTCCTCACGGACGTCGACGGCGTGCGCGGCAAGGACGGCACGGTGCTCCACGACCTCACGCCGCAGGACTGCGACGAGCTCGTGAAGACCGGCGTCGCGACCGGCGGCATGATCCCCAAGCTCGACGCAGCGCTGCTCGCGCTGCGCGAGAACCCCGACGCGCTCGTGAAGATCGCGCCCGCGGGCCAACCCGACGCCTTGCTCGCCGCGCTGCGCGAGGACGTCGGCACCACGTTTCACATGAACGCGTGCGCGACCTCGGAGTGCTGAAATGGACGAAGGCGTGATGAAGACGTATGCGCGCGCCGACGAAGTGTTCGTCGACGGGCGCGGCGCGCGGTTGATCGACAGCACGGGGCGCGAGTTCCTCGACATGCTCGCGGGCATCGCGGTGAGCGCGCTCGGCCACGGCCACGCGAACCTCGCGGCGAACCTGCGCGACCAGGTCGGCAAGGTCGTACACCTGTCGAACCTGTTCCGGCATCCGTACACCGAGCAGGTCGCGACGCGACTCTGCGCGCACGCCGGCATGGCAGCGGCCTTCTTCACGAACTCGGGCACCGAGGCGATGGAGTGCGCGCTGAAGCTCGCGCGCAAGGCGATGCACGTCCGCGGCACGCCGCACAAGACGTCGTTCGTCGCGGTCGAAGGCGGCTTCCACGGCCGCACGATGGGCGCGCTGTCGCTGACCTACAGCGAGAAGTACCGCAAGCCCTTCGCGCCGCTGATGGACGTCACGTGGGTCCCCCACGACGACATTGCCGCGCTCGAGCGCGCGGTCGCCGAGAAGCAGCCCGCCGCGGTCTGCTACGAACCGATCCAGGGCGAAGGCGGCATCCGGCCGCTGTCCGACGCCTTCATCCGCGCTGCGCGCGAGATCTGCACGCGCACCGGCACCGTGCTGATCCACGACGAAGTGCAGTGCGGCTGCGGCCGCACCGGCACGTTCCTCGCGGGCCAGCAGACCGGCGTGACGCCGGACGTCGTCGTGCTCGCGAAGCCGATCGCCGCGGGCCTGCCGATGGGCGCGTGCCTCGCGAGCGCCGCGTTCGCGGACACGTTCGAGAAGGGCGAGCACGGCTCGACCTTCGCCGGCGGGCCGCTCGTCTGCCGCGCCGCGCTCGTGTTCCTCGACGAACTCGACCACGGCCTGCTCGACAACGTGAAGGCGCGCGGCGCCGAGCTGAAGGCCGGCCTCGAGGCCATCGCGAAGGACATGCCGATCGTCCGCGAGGTGCGCGGCAAGGGCCTGATGCTCGGCCTGCGGCTCTGGCACTCGGCCACCGAGTTCCAGAAGGCGCTCTACAAGGCCGGCGTCATCACCAACTGCACGTCGGGCGACGTCATCCGCATCGTCCCGCCGTTCGTCGTGACGAAGCAGGACGTGGCCGACGCCGTGCGCACGATGCGCGACGTGCTGGCGCAGTTCCCGCAACACAAGGAGCTCGCCACCGCGGGCGCGAAATCGTGACCGGACTGGACCTCTCGCCGATCTCGCAGAAGGACCTGATCTGCACGTCGCTGCTGCTGCGCAGCGACATCGAGCGCATCTACGCGGTCGCGCGCGAGCTCAAGCGCGGCCGCTTCGTGCACACCGAGACGCTGCGCAACAAGCGCCTCGCGATGATCTTCGAGAAGGACTCGCTGCGCACCCGGTTCACGTTCGACATCGGCATGAACGACCTCGGCGGCACGGTGTCGTTCATGGACCACCGCGACGCGCGCATCGGCTCGCGCGAGTCGGTGAAGGACATCGCCAAGAACCTTGAACGCTGGGTCCACTGCATCGTGGCGCGCACGTTCAAGCACAAGGTGCTCGAGGACCTCGCGGCCGCGGCCGACATCCCCGTGATCAACGGCCTCTCCGACAGCGTGCACCCGTGCCAGGCGCTGTCCGACTTCTTCACGCTCACGGAGAAGTGGCCGACGCTGCAGGGCCGCACGCTGACGTTCGTCGGCGACGGCAACAACACGTGTCACTCGGTGATCCACACCGCGGTGAAACTCGGCGTGCACATCCGCGTCTGCACGCCCGAGGGCTACGAGCCCAACTCGCGCGTGGTCAACGAAGCGATGCGCGCCGCGCACGAGACCGGCTCCGAGGTGCAGATCCTCAACGACCCGCACCAGGCCGTCGAAGGCGCCGACGCGGTCTACACCGATGTCTGGGCCTCGATGGGCCAGGAAGACGAGATCGAGGAACGCAACGGCATCTTCCTCGACTACCAGGTCGACGAATCCATGATGTCGCGCGCCAAGCCCGGCGCGTTGTTCATGCACTGCCTCCCCGCGCACCGCGGCAAGGAAGTCACCGCCGAGGTCATGGATGGTCCGCGCAGCGTCGTCTACGACATCGCCGAGAACCGGCTCCACGTGCAGAAGGCGATCCTCGCCCTGCTGATTCGCTGATCGCGGCAACGCCGCACTCCGCCCGCCCCTTCCGATGAGCAAGCTCAAGATCGTCCTCGCCTACTCCGGCGGCCTCGACACCTCGATCATCATCCCGTGGCTCAAGGAGAACCATCCTGGCTGCGAGGTGCACTGCTACTGCGGCGACATCGGCCAGGGCGACGACGAGTTGAAGGGCCTCGAGGAGAAGGCACGGAAGAGCGGCGCCGCATCGTGCCGCGTCGAGGACAAACGCCGTGAGTTCCTCACCGACTACGTGTGGCCCTGCGTGCGCGCGATGACGGTCTACGAGGGCCGCTACCTGCTCGGCACGAGCATGGCGCGACCGATTCTCGCCAAGGGTCAGGTCGACTACGCCAAGGAGATCGGCGCGAACGCGGTCGCGCACGGCTGCACCGGCAAGGGCAACGACCAGGTGCGCTTCGAGCTCGCCTACCAGGCGCTCGCACCGGACCTGAAGGTCATCGCGCCGTGGCGCCACTGGGACATCCGCAGCCGCGAGGACGCGATCGACTACGCCGACGCGCGCGGCATCCAGATCACCGCGTCGCGCACGAAGATCTACTCGCGCGACCGCAACCTCTGGCACATCAGCCACGAAGGTGGCGCGCTCGAGTCGCCAGGCAACGCGCCACCCGACGACGTGTGGATGCTGACGCAGGACCCGCGCAAGGCTCCGGACCAGCCGCGCGAGCTGACCGTGTCGTTCGAGCACGGCGCGCCGGTCGCAGTCGACGGCGAACGCCTGCCCGCCGAGCAGCTGCTGGTGAAGCTCAATGAACTCGGCTCCGTGCACGGCGTCGGCCGCGTCGACATCTGCGAGAACCGCCTCGTCGGCATGAAGTCGCGCGGCGTCTACGAGACGCCGGGCGGCACGATCGTGCTCGAGGCGGCGCGAACGCTGCGTGCGATCACGATGGAGCGCGACACGCTTCGCCTCTGCGAGCGGCTGATGCCCGACTACGCAGACCTCGTCTACACCGGCCGTTGGTTCCACCCGACGCGCCGCGCGATGGACGCGCTGTTCGCAGAAGCCACGCGCTTCGTCACGGGCGACGTGCGCGTGCGCCTGTTCAAGGGAACTGCGACCGCGGTGTCGGCGAAGTCGCCGTTCAGCCTCTACTCCGAAGACCTCGCGACGTTCGGCCAGAGCGCTTCGTTCGACCACGCGGACAGCTACGGCTTCGTCAAGCTCTACGGCCTGCCCGGCGCGGTCGTCGCGCGCGTGCAGGGCACGGGCGAAGGGCCGAAGCGGTGAGCGAAGCGGGCAAGATGTGGGGCGGACGGTTCCAGGGCGAACTGGACCCGTTCTTCGCGCAGTTCCAGAAGAGCCTGCCGGTCGATCGCGCGCTCGCGCTCGCGGACCTCGAGACGAACCGCGCGTGGAGCGCCGAGCTCGCGCGCGCAGGCGTGCTGCAGCCGCAGGACGTGATCGCCGTGCACAAGGCGATCGAAGACCTTGCCGCGCACGTTCGCGAACACGGCGTGCCCGCGGACGACGCGGCCGAGGACGTGCACAGCTACGTCGAACGCGAACTCGGCGCGCGCTGCGGTGCGCTGGCGAAGCGCATCCACACCGGGCGCTCGCGCAACGACCAGGTCGCCACCGACCTGCGCCTCCACCTCCGCCACGTCGGAGCCGACCTCGACACCGCGATCGCGCAGCTCATGCGGCAGCTCGTTGCGAAAGCCGAGCGCCACGCCGACGACGCGATGCCGGGCTACACGCACCTGCAGCGCGCACAGCCGATCTCGATCGGCCACTGGGCGCTCGCGCACACGGAGTCGCTCGCGCGCGACCGCGAACGCCTAGGCGACGCGCTGCGTCGCATGGACCGCTGTCCGCTCGGCAGCGGCGCGCTCGCGGGCACGCCGCTGCAGGTCGACCGCGAAGCGCTGGCTTCATCGCTCGGCTTCTCGTCGGCGACGCAGAACAGCCTCGACGCTACCGCCTCGCGCGACCACGCGTGCGAACTGGTCTTCGCGTGCGCGATGACGATGACCAACCTGTCGCGCATGTCAGAGGACCTCGTGTTCTTCGCGTCGGCCGAGGCTCGCTTCGGCCGTTTCGGCGACCGCGTGTCGACGGGCTCGAGCCTGATGCCGCAGAAGCGCAACCCGGACGCGGCAGAGCTCGTTCGCGGCAACTGCGGTCTCGTGCTCGGCGCGCTCGTCGCGCTGATGACAACGCTGAAGGGTCTGCCGCTCGCCTACAACCGCGACCTGCAGGAGGACAAGCAGGCGTTGCTGCCTGCGCTGCAGCGCACGATCGACTGCCTGCGCGTGGCCGCGATCGCGGTCGACGACTTCGCATTCGACGTCGCGCGCTGCGCCGAAGAGGCGGGCCGCGGCTTCCTGAACGCGACCGACCTCGCCGACCTGCTCGTCCACCACGGCACTGCATTCCGCGACGCGCACGAGATCGTGGGATTGGCCGTCGACCGCGCCGTGGCGCTTGGCTGCGAGCTGCACGAACTGCCGGAGAGCGAGCAGCGCGCGCTGTTCCCCGGCGTCCGCGTCGACCTCGCGTCGGCGCTGTCCGTCCCCGTGATCCTCGCCCGCCGCGACGTCACTGGCGGCACGGCCCCGCGCCGCGTCAAGGAACAGGTCGCGCGCTGGCAGAACGAGTTGCTCGGCTGCATCCCCCACCTCGCCGCATCGAACCAACGCCCATGACCAAGACCGCGTCCGACAAGCCGAAGAAGCGCTCCCCGAAGCCCAAGGTCGTCATCCGCCCCGCGCTCGTCGCGGACGCGAAGCCGATCATGTCGCTCGTCAACGAGCTCGCGATGCGCCAGGTCATGCTGCCGCGCTCGCCCGCGTCGGTGATCGAGAACATCCGCGACTTCGTCGTCGCCGAGGTCGACGGCCAGTTCGCCGGCTGCGGCGCGCTCGCGATCACGTGGACCGACATCGCCGAGATCCGTTCGCTCGCCGTGTCGCCCGCGCTGCAGAAGCACGGCATCGGCAAGCGCATCGTCGACGCTCTCGTCGTCGACGCGCTGCGCCTCGGCATCCCGCGCCTGTTCGCGTTCACCTACGTGCCGGGCTTCTTCGAGAAGATGGGCTTCTCGATCTGCGCGCACGACGAGCTGCCGCACAAAGTGTTCAACGACTGCATGCACTGCCCGAAGTTCCAGGCGTGCGACGAGATCGCGATGGAGCGCGTGCTCGACCAGTCCGCGCCCGCGCGGCTGTTCGGCAAGCCGGTGCGCGCGATCCCGATGCCGGTGCGCAAGACGCCGAGCGAGCCCAAGCCGAACTGATCGGCAGCGATCCCCGGCCGAAACGTCCGATCGCGCGTCCCCGTGCCGCTGCCCGGGCCAAGGGGCGCGACGCAGGTGTTTGCATTCCTTGCGCGCAGCGTGTGCCGAGCCTGCACACGCTGCGCGCGAACAAGCCCGGGCGCGCCGAACATGCGCGCAACGATCTGGCCCACAGGCCGTTGCAGGGTAGGCTGTTGTGGCGACACGGCCGATGTTTCGAAGCCCCGCGCGCCCGTTATCCGGCGCGCGGCACGAAACTCGCCAGCAATCGCGCAAGGACCCTACATGCTTCGACTCTCGGCTCGCTCTGCAGTTTCTTCCTGTCTGTTCCTATCGATCTTGAGCCTCGCCGCATGCGGCGGTGGCGGCGGCGGCGGCGGTGGTGACACCGGCGGCGGCGGCGGCGGCAACCCTGGCGGCGTGCCCTCGACTCCGGTTGCGGTCGACCACAGCGGCGTGCTCGCAGCGGCGGCCGGCGACGCCAGCGTGCGCCTGCACCTGCGTCGGCCGCCGTCTGGTTTCGAATCAGCCCTGTTCCACGCGACGACGACCGCGGGCCTGCTCGCGGGCACGCAAGTCGCGGTCTCCGCGGACACGGTGACCGTCACCGGCCTCACGAACGGCACCGAGCGGGTGTTCTCGCTCGCGATCCGGCCGACCGGCGGCTCGACCTGGACGCTTGCGGGCGCAGGGGTGCGCGCGCGTCCTGCTGCGACCACCATCTATGTCGATGCAGCGGCGGGCGCAGGCGGCAACGGCTCGCTGGCCAATCCCTACAACACGCTGCAGGCAGGCCTCACCGCGGCGGCAACGGCCGGCGCAGCGAACGTCTGGGTCCGCGACGGCAGCTACACGCCGGGCATCGTTTCGCCAGGCGTCCACGTCTACGGTGGCTTCGCGAGCGGAGCATTCACGCTCGCCAACCGCGACCCGCTCGCCGGGCTCACGATCGTCGCGGCGACCACGGGCCAGAGTGCCATCGCGATGAGCGTCGCCGGCACGCGCGTGATCCTCGACGGCTTCGCGGTGCGCGGCAACAGCGCGGGCCTGCTCGGCATCGACCACGAGAACCTCGACCTCGAGCTGCGCTCCGTCAGCGTGCGCAGCTTCACGGACCGCGGCATCCGCCTGCGCAACCCGGTCAACGTCACCAACCCGGCGTTCACTCAGAACCTCGACATCCAGCTGGTCAACGTCTTCTCGCAGCAGAACGGCGCGGACGGCATCAACCTCGTCGGGCCGTTCGACGTGCGCATGGACTCGTGCGCATTCGACGCGAACGTGCAGGAAGGCGCCGAGTTCGGCCCGCTCTACGCGATGAACGCGCTGACCTCGACCGTCGAGGTGACGCACTCGCGCTTCGCGAACAACGGCAGCGAAGGATTCGACGCGAGCGTGGACGACGTCGTTCAGCAGTCTGGTGGCGGCACCTTCGATTTGTCGTTCCGCGGCTGCACCTTCTCGGGCAACGGGCTCGACGGCCTGCTCGTCGACCAGGAACACGACGCGACGGCGTGGACCTCGAACGCAATCGTTCGAGACTGCACGGCCTCGGAGAACGCGCTCGCAGGCATCCACATCGACTTCGACGGCCGCGGCGCGATGCTCGTGCACAACGTCCGCGCGACCGGCAACGGCACCGACGGCGTGCTCGTCACGTCGGAGACCGACGCGGGCCACGCGGTCGTGTCGTCCTCGCACCTCGCAGGCAATCTCGGCGCAGGCCTGCGCGTGACGTCGGGCACCGGCAACAAGATCGTGCTCGCGTCGCACTGCACGTTCGCGGGCAACCAGGCGGGCGGCATGCTGAGCCCTGCGCGCGTGTCGTCTGCGACGAACTGCATCTTCCACCTGCAGCCGACGCCGACGTCGAATGTGCGCGAACTCGGCAACGCGACGATCACAAGCGCGTCCGCCGCGGCGTTCACGAATGCACCCAACGCCTATGCGCGCGTGAACGCGAACACCAACGGTTCGCTGACCCTCGCCGCCGCCGCGACGTTCTCGGCCGGCGCCACGGTCGAACTCGCCGACAACGGCACGGCGCTGACCGCGCCGCAGGTCGCCGGCACGAGCGTCGTGCTCAGCGCCAACCCGACGCTGCGCCGCGTTCCTGCGAGCCTCACGGCCTACCCCGCGCCGTCGATCGTGGACGACTTCTCGCTCGCGCTGGGGTCCGCGGCGATCGCTGCGGGCATGAAGGAGCAAGGCGCGGCGGATGTCGATGCCGGCGCGCTCGGCTCGCCGCTCGGCGACACGCCCGGCGTCTCGGACCCGATCCCCGGCGCGCTGCTGTGGATCGATGAGGTCTCACCAGCGCCAACAGACGTCCTGCAGCCCACCACAGGATTGACGATTCGTTTCCGTTCGGCACTTGGCGGCGCTCCACCGGATCTCACGGAGGCGTCCGTTACGGCCGCGCGGGTACGGGTCATCTCGGGGACGGGCACAGCACAAGCCGTCAGCCCTAGCGTGTCTGGCTTGAACACCATCCTGGTGCCCGCTCCGGTCGGCGGCTGGCCGGCGGGCCAGCTGCGCATCGAGATCCACCGCGACATCGCGGCCGGATCGACGACGTTCACGCACCCGACGATCTACCCGCTGCGCTGACGCGCACAGCGGCGGGCGGCGATCCTCGCGGTCGCCGCCATGGACGCGATGGCGCAGGGGTGCGGGCTCGCTATCCTGCCCGCCCCCATGGCCGCCCACGCCGCCTCGTCGATCGATCCCGTTGCCCTGCCGCAGGGCTTCTCCGCCAACGCGCTCCACTGCGGGCTCCGCAAGGACCCCAACCACGCCGATCTCGGGCTGCTGCTCGCGGACGCGGCGCGGCCCGCAGCGGCGGTCTTCACGACCAACCGCCTCACCGGCGCGCACATCCACGTGTGCCGCGACCACCTGAAGAAGAGCGGCGGCCTCGTGCGCGCAGTCCTCGTCAACGCGCGCAACGCAAACTGCGCGACGGGCGAGCAGGGCATCCTGGACGCGCGCGAGTGCTGCGCGGCGCTCGCGCAGCGCATCGGCTGCCCGGTCGAGCAGGTGCTCATGGCGAGCACGGGTCCGATCGGCGCGCCGCTGCCCAAGCAGAAGATCCTCGCGAAGCTCGACGAACTGCTTGCAGGCGCAAGCAACGGCAAGGCGCACGAGTTCGCGCGCGCGATCATGACGACGGACACGTTCCCGAAAGCACGCACTGCGACGTTCGTCGGCAAGAACGGCACAGAACGCCGCGCGACGGGCTTCTCGAAGGGCGCGGGCATGATCCACCCGAACATGGCGACGATGCTCGCGTTCACGGTCGCCGACGCGAATCCCGCGGGCGCCGACCTCGCCGCGATGTGCAGGCGCATCGCCGACCGCAGCTACCACCGCGTGACGATCGACGGCGACACGTCGCCGAACGACACCTTCGTCGTCTGGGGTGGCGGCGTCGAAGCCGATGCGAACACGTTCGAGACCGCGGTCACGGCGCTGAGCCAGGACCTCGCGCGACTCATCGCCAAGGACGGCGAAGGCCTCACGCGACTCATCACCGTGCAGGTGCGCGGTGCCGCAACGGAAGACGAGGCGAACCACGTCGGCCGCACGATCGGCACGAGCCCGCTCGTGAAGACGGCGGTTGCAGGCCTCGATCCCAACTGGGGCCGCATCCTGTCGGCAGCCGGCCGCGCCGGCGTCCCGTTCGACGCCGAGAAGGCGCGCGTATGGGTCGGCGACGCGGAGGTCTACCACCTCGGCGTGCCGCATCCCGAGCGCGAGAAGGCTGCGCACGCGCACCTCGTCAACAACACGGAAGTGATCCTCGGCGTCGATCTCGGCCGCGGCAACGCGAGCGCCGACATCTGGACCTGCGACCTCACGAAGGACTACGTGCAGATCAACGCCGACTACCGCTCGTAGCCGGAACGCAGTTGCGCGCGGCCGGCAACGCCGCTCGCTTGCACGCAACGCATCGCGCGCCAACGCATGGCGCGGCGATGCGCGAGCTGGAGTTGGGGCGCAACAACGTCTCGCTCGTTGGCTCTCGGGTGACACGAACTCGCGCGACGCATCGCCACGCGAACACGGCAACGACGCGCACTCGCATCGCGTTCGCGCAACGAGGCTCGCGCGCGAGGACGGGCCTCAGTCCTTGGCGCCTTCGCCTGGCTTCTGCTCGCGTCGGCGCCGTTCGTAGACCCGAGGCAACTTCGCGTCCTTCTCGTCCCACCACGCGCGGTGGTCCTTCGCGTCGGCTGCCACATCCGCGACCCAGCCGATGCGCGCATCGGGCACGCTGTCGCAGTAGGGCAGATACGGCTTCACGTCGAGGATCGGCGTGCCGTCGAGGATGTCGTGGTCGCCGACGTGCAACACGCGCTTCTCGACGCGCACGAGGCGGACGCACGAGAGCCCGATCGGATTGGGCCGCGCCGGCGCGCGCGTCGCGAACACGCCGCGCTTCGTGTCGTCGCGCGGCGGCTTGACCTTGCTGTTCCAGCCGCGCGTGTGATGGCACAGGAACACGACCCACACGTGGCTGAAGCCGTCGAGGTCATGCAGCGCGTTCTGCAGGCCTTCGACGATGTGGATCTCGCCGCGAACCTGCGCTGCGAGCTCCGCGGGCTCGACGCGCGGTTGCCGCGGAGCCTCGTGGTGCACGACGAGCGGCGACCGCATCACGCCGATCGGCCGCAACTGCACGTCGAGCGGCTCGGCGAAGTCGCGCCGCTTGCTCAACGGCTCGCGCCGGCGGCGACGGGCTTGTGGAGCTTGACCTTCGTGCCCGGCTTGAGACGGCGCGTGTCGCGCTCGTTCCAACCGTTCCACTTCATGATGTCCTTGAAACGCTTCGCGGTGCCGAGGTGCTTCGACGCGACGTCCATCAAGGTCTCGTTGGCGCCGAGCACGACCTCGACGATCTCGGTGCCAGGCTCCGCGCCGTCCGCAGGCTTCTTGGTCTCGTCGGCCTTCTTCGCATCGTCGACCTTCGGTCCATCTGCTTCGACGCCGTCCGCGGCATCCTGCTTCGGGCGCTGCATCGACGCGTCGACGGCAGATCCGCTCTTGGACGAATCCGCCGGCTCGGAATCGGGGGTCGGCAGCGGCAACGGCGACGGCAGCAACTCGACGCCGGACTTCTGCAGCATGCGCGACAACGAAGCTCCCGCGCCGCCGAGCTCGAGCACGAGTTCGCCGTCGCCGGCCAGACGTTGGGGCGCGCGCTGTGCGCAGGCCGCCGCCACGATCGACACGAAACCGCCGAGGATCCACCGCCGCATCGCGGCATCTTGTGCGCGCGCGCCGTCCGCGGCAACGATCGACCTTGCGCAGGGCATGGGGATCCCGGACAACTTCCGCCCCTCATGCGCGCGCTGCTCCTCCACCTGCTGCCCAAGGTGCTGCTGTCCCGCATCACAGGATTGCTCGCATCGATGCCGCTGCCACGCGGCCTCCGCGCGCCCTTCTACCGCTGGTTCGCGCGCCGCTATGGGGCCGAGTTGGACCAGATTGCGGCTCCGCTCGACTCGTTCCCGAGCCTGCAGAAGTTCTTCCAGCGCGAGTTGCGCAGCGGCGCGCGGCCGGTCGCACAGAGCCCGCTCGTGTGGCCGTGCGATGGCCGCATCGTCACGGCCGGCCCGGTGCAGAACGGCCGCATCCTGCAGGTGAAGGGCCGCGACTACGCGCTCGCCGACCTGCTCGCCGACCAGGAACTCGCGCGCGCGCTCGAGGGTGGCACCCAGGCGACGGTTTACCTCGCGCCGGGCGACTACCACCGCGTGCACGCGCCGTTCGCCGGAACGGTGCGGCGCGTGACCGCCGTGCCGGGCACGTTGTTCCCGGTGAACCCGCCGGCCGTCGCGTGCATCCGCGACCTGTTCGCGCGCAACAGCCGCCACGTGTTCGAACTCGAGCTCGACGACGGCCGCCGCGCCGCGGTCGTGATGGTCGGCGCCTTCAACGTCGGCGGCACGGCCGTGACGGCGGTCGCCGGAACGCACGTGCAGTGCGGCAGCGAACTCGGCCAATTCGGGTTCGGCTCGACGGCGGTCGCGATCGTCGCCGGCGGCGGCCCCGCGTTCCCGGAAGCCGCGCCCGAGACCCGCGTGCAGATGGGCGAAGCGGCGCGCTGAGCTGTCGGAACGACGGCCGCCGCGCCGGCCAGGACGGACCGATCGCCGCCGTGCCGCAAGCCGCAGCGGCTCAGCCGCCGGCGGCGCGCATCGCGAGCTTCACTTCGTCGCCGATGCGACCCTTGTGGCGCTTCGACAGGTGCGCGAGCAATTCTTGGCCGAAGCGACGGTCCGCGCCGACGGTCTGCGCGAAGTAGCTGCCGAGCTTGAGCTGCTGCTCCGGCGGCAACGCGTTGTCCTTCTTGATGCGATCGAGCAGCGGGAACCCGTCGCGCATGAGCCCGAGGAAGAAGCCCATCGCTGCGTTGCCCGGGGTCGCAGCCTCCGCGCCAGGTCGCAGCGCGTCTTGCAGCAACCGCGTGACGGCGAGCTGGTAGCGGCCCTCGTGGTCGAGCAAGTCCTTCGCGGCGAGCCGCGCGAGCACGTGCAGAGCCTCGGGGTAGCGCTTCTGTTTGCGCCAGCGCAACGCGCGATCCAGCAGGAACGGCACCAGCTTCTCGCCGAGCGCAGCGATGGCGACGTCAGCGAGGTGGTCCGCGATCAGCGGCTTCTGCGGCAACAACTTCATCGCGCGTTCGGCGATCGCCTTGGCGGCCTTCGGGCTGATGTGCGGCGCGAGACGGACGAGGATCGAGCCGAGGCGGCCCGCTTCCATCGGTTCGCGCGCGAGTTGCAGCAGGCGCAACAGCGGGTCGACGGCGTGCTTGCTCGCGGCGAGCACGTCCTCGGCCGCGGCACGGAACCGTTCGTCGGCGTGGTCGCGCAGCTTGAGCGCGATGCGCACCGCTTCGGCCGAACCGCTGGTGCGCAACGCGCGCAGCGCGAACAAACGCTGCTCCTGGTTGCGCGACGCGAGCAGCTTCTCGAGCAGCTCGTCCATGCCCTCGGGCCACGACGGCAGGCCCGCGAGGGCTTCACGGATCGCGTCGTGCGCAGGCTGGTGCGCCGGGTCCTCGAGCTGCAGCAGGAACGCCTTCACCTGGTTGGCGGTCATCTCCTGCCCGCGCAACGCGGACAGCGCCGCGACGCGCACCGGCAGGCTCGACTTCTCGCTCGCATGGTGCAGCAGCAGCGCCTTCGCGCCACCGGCATCGACCGCGGCCAGCGCGCCGATGACGTTGGCCATGCACTCGTCGGCGAGCGGCTCCTTGAGCGCGGCCGTGAGCCCGTCGCGCAACGCCTTGCGCGCAGCCTCCGACAGGCGCGGAGCCGCGTCCTGGATCAGTTTCGCGGTCTGGCCCGAGACCTCCGGCGTCGCCAAGGCTCGCACGAAGTTCGGCACGACTTCCTTCTGCGGCGAACGCGCCAGCACCTGCAGCAGGCGAAGACGGCGATCCGCCGGAGCCTGATCCACCGACTCGGCGATGGAAGCGTGCGCGGCAGGACCTGCCTCGTTCAGCAAGTGCGACAGTTGGTCGTGGAATCCGTCGTGCTCCACCATCGTCCGCACCAGCACGCGCAATGCGTCGGGCGTGCCGATGTGCGCCAGCGACTCGAGGGCGAATCGCCCTTGCACGTGCGACCGGGCGATCGAAGCGGCAAGCGACTTGACGACCACCGGCTCCTTCACCCGCAACTCGCCGAGGATCTGCGCCGCCGCGACCTGCAGGTCGGGGCGCCCCGTGTCCAGGATGGCGACGATCGCCTTTACGGTGTCGTTCATTCGCAATGACCTCTGGCAGAGAACTGGCACGACGATTGCCACCAATGGGCGCGTCGAGCGCGGCGGATTATGGCAAAGGCCGACGGACCCGCCAAGACCGGCGGCAAACAGCAATCGGGGAAGTTCGCGTCAAAGAAGGGGGTGTGCCGTGGACGGAAATCCCCATTCGAAGCGGAGTAACGACGGTCACCGACCGGTAGTGATGGAACGAATGGCACGGCCTCTGGCGCCGCGAGCCCCATCCCCAATGCCCTGATGCCCTTGGGATCGAACGGGCTCTGGCTGCGCCGGGAACGCTGGGCAGAGCGGAACGCACAGGCCACAAGCGCACACAGGCCAACCACTTCGGACACAGGCTCGGGTCGGCGTGCACATTCGTTCCATCAGTCTCTCGTTGGCCATGGGCGCGTGGCTGCCTACTGTGCCGCGCCTTGCGTCTCCTGGTCGTAGCCCCCTTCCTGCCCGACCCCCGCGCCAGCCACGGGGGCGGCAGTTACCTCGGCTCCCTGTGCGTGGCCTTGTCACGTCAGGCCGAACTGGGGCTCGTGGCGCCACTGCTGCCGACCGAGCAAGACCGGCTCCGGACGATGGCGTCGGGGGTATTCGCCCGCGTCGTCTCCACACCCGCGCCCGCGCGCCCTGCCGGCCTGCTGCGGCATCTGCACCGCGTGCAGATGCTGCTGCGTTGGGGCCTGCTGCGGCAGCCGCTCGTCGCCGCCAAGTTCGGCACGTCCGCGATGCGCGACGCCGTCCGCCGCGCGGTCGCCGAGTTCGCGCCGGATGCGGTGTTGCTCGAACTCGCGCAGACGGCGCAGTTCGTCGACGAGCTCGGCGGCATACCGTGCGTGCTCACCGACCACGAGGCGGGCGTGCCCGCCAACACGCGCACCGACCTCGGCGCATGGGCCGACCGCCGCGACCAGGATCTCTGGCGCAGCTACGTGCGACGGCACTACGCCAAGGCCGGCCTCGTGCAGGCGGTGACCGAAGAGGACGCGACGGAACTCCGCTCCATGCTGTCGCGCGCAGTGGTGGTGCGCGCGCCTTCCGTGAGCGTGCCGACGAGGCCCGTCCCGCGGACGGCGACGCCGCAACGCATGCTGTTCCTGGGCAGCTACAGCCACGAGCCCAACGAACGCGCAGCAGGCGTGCTCGCGGACGAAGTGCTGCCGCTCGTGCGCCGTCGCGCGCCCGACGCGGAGCTCTTGCTCGCGGGCCCCGACTGCGACCGCATCGCACGACTCGCACGGCCCGGCGTGCGCATCGTCGGCTTCCGCGACGACCTCGCGTCGCTGTTCGCCGAAGTGCGCCTCGTGCTCTCGCCGCTCTACTCGGGCGGAGGCTTCCGCATGAAGGTGCTCTCGGCGCTCGCGCACGGCGTGCCCGTCGTCACGAACGCGCTCGGCGCGCGCGGCGTGGCGGTGCCAGCACCAGCGAAGCTCGTCGCCGAGACGCACGAAGGCCTCGCCGACGCGGCGCTGTCGCTGCTGCTCGACGAACACCGCTGCGCCGAAGCGGGCGCGCTCGCGCACCGCTGGGCCCGCGAGAACCTCTCCCCCGACGCCGTCGCGACCACGCAGCTGGATCGCATCCGCGAACTCATCGCGGCGCGCGGCGCGCGGCGGTAGCGCGCACGCCGCGACGCGGACTGCAGTGCCGCTTCAGTTGCCGCCGCGCTGCGCGCCACCGCCACCGCTGCGACGGCGGTTGCGCAGTTCGACGATGTCCATCTGCAACTTCACCGTCGTCGTGCCGCGCAGCAATTCGAGCTCCATCGTCTTCACGTCGTCGCCGAGTTCGCGCATCGCCGAGAAGACCTCGTGCATCGCTTCGATCTTCTGGCCGTTGGCCTTCTCCAGCACGTCGCCGACCTGGATCCCCATCTTCGCGCCGCGACCGTCCGCCTTCAGCGCCGTGAACTTGAAGCCGTCCATCTCGCCGTCGAACAGAGCCTCGGCATACGTGGCCGCTTGACGGCCGCCGCCGCTGCGACGCACGCCCGTGCGATCGAGCATCTCGGGCAGGTTCGCGGTGCCGAGCGCCGCGAGCGCGATCACGGTCGCGGTATGACGCTGGTACTCGGGGATCGCGACTTCGTAGGTGTCCCACTGCGTGTGCCACGAGTAGGCGAAGTAGTTGGCGCGGCCCTTGAGGCTCCAGTTGAGCCCGGGAACGCCCGCGGCGATGAACGACGCGTGGTCGCTGCCGCCGCCGCCGGCGATCGCCTCGACCTTGTTGAGCTGGAACACGGGGCCCTCGTGGCTCTTGTCCGGCGCCGTCAACGCGAGCATCGGCGCAACGACGGACTGCATCGGCTCCCACATGCCCTCGGTCACGCCGATCGAGCCGGCCCAGTTCGTGCCCGAGTCGTGGTTGAAGACCGCCGACACCTTCTCCATCTCCGCACGATGCATCTTCACGTAGGCCGCGCTGCCGAGCAGGCCCTGCTCTTCACCGCCCCACAAGCAGAAGCGGATCGTGCGCTTGGGCTTCGCGCCGACGGCCATCAGGATGCGCGCCGACTCCATCGTCGTCGACGAACCCGTGCCGTTGTCGGTGCAACCCTGCGCCTGGTGCCAGCTGTCGAGATGCGAGCTGACGATGACGACTTCCTCGGGCTTCTCGCTGCCGGGGATCTCGGCGATCACGTTGTAGAGCGGGATGCCGCCGTCGCGGAACGTGTTCTCGATGTCGAAGTTCGCGTGCACGGCCTGCGTGCCCTCGAGCAGCTTCTCGAGCTGGTCGGCCTGGTCGGCGCGCACGGCGATCTGCGGGATCGTCGGGACCTCGTTGATCGTCAGCATCGCCTTCTTCGAGTCGCCGAACACGCGAACGCGCGTCGGGAACTTGTCGTCCGCGTCGCCAGCGCGATAGACCCAGCCGAGGATGCCGAGGTTCTCGCAGGCCTTGCGCACGTCGGACTTCGGCGCCTTCTTGTAGAAGAGCCACTTGCTGCCGACGGCTTCCTTCGTCACAGCTTCGACGGTCTCGGGCGTCTTCACGATCACGCCTTCGCGCGGGCCGTTGGTGCCCGCAGTCCACGCCTCGGTCGCGACGTAGAGCTCCATCGGCACAGGGCTCGTGATACGCCCCTTCCACGCGCCGCGGTTCCACGCGAGCCTCCATTCGCCCCACTTCTCGAGCTTGACGACGGGCACGCCCATCGCGTGGAACTCGGTCGCGGCCCATGCGCAGGCCTTGGTGAAGTTGTCGCTGCCGGTGAGGCGATGGCCGATCTTGCCGGTCATGTCGCGCAGGATGCGCATGACCTGCGTGTTCTCGATGCCTTCGCGGCGGATCGCCGCTGCGAGCTCGTCTTCGAGCACGGGCGCGACTTCGATCGCCTCGTGCTGCGGCGCTTCGACGACAGGCGCGGAGGGCGCGACCGACGTCGGCTTCTGCGCTTCTTGCGCGCAGAGCAGCGAGCCAACGGCGAGGAGGATCGGGAGCGGGAGAAGCGGATTGCGGCTTTGCATGGGCTGGGTCGCGTTCGGAAGAGTGCGCCCTCCATACGCAGCCGCCCGCGCTTTCGATAGTCCGGACCGCGTTCTCCACGAACTCGGGACCGCCCGCCCGGGCTACACGTAGTCCCGCAGCGCCTCGCGCATCTCGAAGTCCGACGGCCCGAGGTCGAAGCTCGTGAAGCCGCGGCGCAGATACTCCGCGAAGTACGCCCGCAGCTCGTCCTTCGTCCGCGCGTTGCCGTTGTCACCGAACTTCGTGACGAACGGCGTGAAGTGCGGATACAGCGCGTCCGTGCCCTGCTTGCCCCACCAGTCGCCGTGCAGCGTGGTGCGCATGAAGTTGCCGATCAGCAGGTCGTCGAACGCGTTCCACTCGACGGCGGACATCAGCGAGTTACGCGGCACCTCGAACGTCACGCCGCGGTCGACGCCCTTGCTGATGTCGACGACGCAGTCCACTCCCGCGACGCGGAACGTCACGTGGCCGAAGCGCCCCTTCAGGTGCTCGAAGCGACCGAAGTAGCTGCGCAACGTCGCGGCGTCGCCGTCGCGCAGCGGCTCGTTCCAGTCGTCGCCGAACTCCTCCGGCTTCGCCGTCACGCCTTCGTTCGACTTGGGCTCGATGCGGCGATAGTCGTCGCGCAGCAAGTCGTAGGCGATGAATGCAGGAAGGCAGCGCGCGTAGTCGGAGTGGAAACCGTTGCCGTATTCGTCCTCCGGCGTCGCGCACGCGTTGGTCCAGAGGCTGTCGGTGCGTTGGTAGCGATGCTGGCTCGACGACGGCAGGTAGTTCTTGATGCCGTAGGCGTGCAACACCTCGGCGACCTGCGGCCCGACGGGCAGATGCTGCATCGCGCGCGGCGGGATGCGGCGGCCTTGCTCGTCGAAGAAGTTGATCATGTCCGCGTCGCCGTAGCCGAGCAGGCAGGCGAGGAACGTCTGCTTCTGGAAGCGCGGCAGCTCCTTCATCAAGAAGTGGCGCGCGCCGCGATCTCCCGCGTCGTTGGCGTCGATGATCAGGTGGCCGTCGAGATCGACGATCAGCACCGCGTCCTGGTTGTAGTTGGCGATCGACGCGACGCGCAGCCGCGGTGACAACTGCGTCCACACGCCGTCCTGCAGCACGCGCACTTGGAAACCGAGCCCGCGCAAGTCGTTCGCGACGCGCGCGCCGACGTGGTCAGGCAACAGGATCTCCTTGTCGCGCAGCGTCTCCAACGACGGGAGGCTCAGGTGGTCCGGATGGCCGTGCGAGATCCACAGGTAGCGGCACTGCCGCACGTGCGCCTGCTGCTCCTCGGGCACTTCGTGCGACAGGATCCACGAGCCGAAGTAGGCCGACCCGAACAACCACGGATCCGTCGCGAGCACAGGCCCGCCGTCGTGGAAGATGAGGCACGCGTTGCCGATCGTTTCGAAGCCGAGGTCCATTGGGTCATGGGTGTATCGGCTCGGAGCCCAGGCGGAAATGGAGCGGAGTGCGGGAGTCAGGGCGGGCGGAGGGTCGGGGTTCGAACGGCCGATGCGAAGGAGGCTTGGCAGCGAATTCGCAACTCGCCGTAACCAAACGCCTCGCGCTGGCATGGATGCGGAGTGAGCAACCTCACTCCACACGACACCTTCTTCTGCGCCGCGTTCGCGGACCCGCGCCATGCTGCGAGCCTCATCCGCAGCGCGATGGCCCGGGATCCGGCATACGCGGCGCTGATCCCGCACATCGCGTGGGATCAGCTTCGCCGCGTCGAGGCCACCGTGGTCGATGCCGCGGACCAGGGCTTTCGCGTGGACCTGTTGTTCGAGGCACCGTTCGTCACGGCGGACGGGACCGTGATCCCGATCCTGTTCACGCCGATTTTCGAGCACAAGAGCTACCTCGATCGCCTCACCGCGTGGCAGTCGTTGCGTTACCAGGTGCGTACGATCGACTGGCAGCGCGACCAGCCGGGAAGGCACAACTCGTGGCCGATTGTCATCACGATTGTCGTCTACCACGGAAGCGTGCCGTGGACGGCGCCGCGCGACATGCGCGACCTGTTCGTGCTGCCGGATTCGGTCCCGAGCGACGCCCGCCATGCGATCCGGAGCCTCTTGCCAAGCAGTCGCTACCTGCTGCACGATTTGCGCGACTGCTCGAAGGACTACGGCGACGACACGAACCTGTCGCTCGTGGCCTTCCTGGCGGTGCAAGCACTGAAGGACATGGCGCGCGCCGACGCGGAGCGGCTGCGCACGTGGCTGCAGCGCAACAGCAAGTTCCTCGCCCGCGTCCTGGCTACGCCGCGCGACCGGGCCTTCTACGGCGCGCTGATTTGGTATCTCATGAACACGACCAAGGTAGAACCCGAAGTCCTCAAACAGACCCTCTACACCGTGCTGCCCGACAACGACCACGAGGAGTGGCTGAGCCCCTTCCAACGCATGCTGCGCGAGCAGCGGGCGGAGGGGTTGGCGGAGGGAATGGCAGAGGGTCGGGCGGAGGGTGAGGCGAGGGGCAAGGCAGATGGAAGCAAATCCGCCCTCGCCGCTGCTCTGCTGCAGTTGCTGACCGGGCGCTTCGGAACGATCCCCGATGCGACGAGGTCGCGCATCCAATCCGCGGACACGATCCAACTTCAGTCATGGTTCGCGAAGGCAATCCACGCGACTTCGATAGACGACACGCTCGCCGGGTGACACTGCCCCCGCCGTTTGCGCGAGGCCTGGAACACAGCTGGGCATGCGAGCGGTCACCGAGTTGGTCGCGTGGTCCGCAACCGCTGCAACACGCGCACGCCGAGTCCGCGTCCTACCGGAGGTCGGACTGGCAACTGAGCCGACGCTGAGTTCGCCCCTCGCCCGGGCACCGGAACAACCCGTGCGACCGCCGCCGCGTTAGATTGCGCGACCGCCCCCCTTGCCGCCCGTGTCGCTCTCCACCTTCCACCCCACGATCGCCAGCTGGTTCGCCGAGACGCTCGGCCAACCGTCCGCGCCACAGATCCAAGGCTGGCCGGCGATCGCGCGCGGCGAGCACACGCTCATCGCGGCGCCGACGGGTTCGGGAAAGACGCTCGCCGCGTTCCTCGTCGCGATCGACCAGTTGCTGAAGCAACGGGAACTGCGGCAGGAGACGCAGGTCGTCTACGTGTCGCCGCTGAAGGCGCTGTCGAACGACGTGCAGAAGAACCTGCAGGTGCCGCTCGCTGCGTTGCGCGCGCGCGACGCGACGTTGCCGGAGGTCGCGGTGCAGGTCCGCACCGGCGACACGCCGGCGAGCGAACGCGCGGCGATGCTGCGCACCCCGCCACACATCCTTGTCACGACGCCCGAGTCGCTCTACCTGCTGCTCACGACGGCGCGCGGCAGGAAGCAGCTCCAGACCGTTCGCACGCTGATCGTCGACGAGATCCACGCGCTCGCGCGCGACAAGCGCGGCAGCCACTTCGCGCTCTCCGCCGAACGGCTCGACCGGCTCGTGCACCAGCACGGCGGCAGCCTGCAGCGCATCGGCTTGTCCGCGACGCAGAAGCCGATCGAGGACACCGCCGCGTTGCTGGCCGGCCACGGCCGCAAATGCACGATTGTCGACGCCGGCCACCGCCGCGAGCTCGACCTCGGGCTCGAGCTGCCTGGCGCGCCACTGCAGACCGTGTGCTCGACGGAGACGTGGAGCGAGATCTTCGCGCGCATGGCGCAACTCGTCGACGAACACCGCACGACGATCGTGTTCGCGAACACGCGCAAGATGACCGAGCGCATCGCCGCGCGGCTGGCCGAGCGCCTGGGCAAGGACCGCGTCACGAGCCACCACGGCTCGCTGTCGAAGGAGCGCCGCCTCGATGCCGAGCGGCGGCTCAAGCAAGGTGAGTTGAAGGCGCTCGTCGCGACCGCTTCGCTCGAGCTCGGCATCGACATCGGCGACGTCGACCTCGTGCTGCAGGTCGGGCCGACGCACGCGATCGCGACGTTCCTGCAGCGTGTCGGCCGCGCGGGCCACGCGCTCGCGCGCACGCCGAAGGGCCGCATCTTCCCGTTGACGCGCGACGAGCTCGTCGCGTGCGCCGGCATCCTGCGCGCGGTGCGGCGCGGCGACCTCGACCGCACGCTGCAGCCGCAGGCGCCGCTCGACATCCTCGCGCAACAGGCGGTCGCCGCGGCGTGCGACGAGGAGTTCGACGAAGACGAGTTGTTCGCATTCGTGAAGCGCGCGCATCCGTTCCGCGAACTGTCGCGCGAACGATTCGACGCGGCGCTCGCGCTGCACACGGGCTCCAGGCTGTCGCTGCTGCACCGCGACCCGGTGCACAAGAAGGTCCGCGCGACGAAGCGCGCGCGCCTCGTCGCGGTCACGTGCGGCGGCGCGATCCCAGACGTCGCGGACTACCGCGTCGTGCTCGACCACGACGACACGCTCGTCGGCACGGTCAACGAGGACTTCGCGATCGAGAGCTCGATCGGCGACGTGTTCCAGCTCGGCAACGCGAGCTGGCAGGTCGTGCGCATCGGCCAAGGCGTGATGCGCGTGCGCGACGCGCACGGCGTGCCGCCGAGCCTGCCGTTCTGGCTCGGCGAGGCGCCGAGCCGCACGAAGGAGCTCGCGGCAGCGGTGTCCGAAGTGCGCGAGCGCGGCGTGGACCGGCAGTGGCTCCGCTCGGAATGCGGGCTCGACGACAGCGCGGCGGAACAGATCGCGAGCTACCTCGAAGCGGGCCGCACAGCGCTCGGCGCGACGCCGACCGTCGACTGCCTCGTGCTCGAACGGTTCTTCGACGAGACGGGCGGCCAGCAGCTCGTGCTGCACGCGCCGTTCGGCTCGCGGCTGAACCGCGCGCTCGGCCTCGCGCTGCGCAAGCGCTTCTGCGTCGGCTTCGGCTTCGAGCTGCAGGCCGCCGCCAACGAGGAGGCGATCGTCATCTCCCTCGGGCAGGTGCACAGCTTCCCGCTCGAGGACGTGTTCTCGTATCTGCACCCGAACAGCGCGAAGGACGTGCTGATCCAGGCACTGCTGCAGGCGCCGATGTTCGAGACGCGCTGGCGCTGGAACGCGTCGCGCTCGCTGCTGATCGAACGATTCCGGAAGGGCCAGCGCGTTCCTGCACCGCTGCTGCGCTTCTTCGCCGGGGACGCGCTCGTCGCCGCGTTCCCGCACGCGGAGGCGTGCCCCGAGACACTGCCGCAAGGCCCGATCGACGTACCGCTCGACCACCCGATCGTCGCCCAGACCGTCGAGGACTGCCTCGTCGAGGCGATGGACGTCGACGGCTTCCTCCAGTTGCTGCAGCGCATGCGCGACGGCTCGATCCGCATGGTCGCGATCGACACGAACACGCCGTCGCCGTTCGCGGACGGCATCCTGCACGCGATGCCGTATGCGTTCCTCGACGACGCGCCGCTCGAGGAGCGCCGCACGCAGGCGGTCGTCACCGCGCAACGCGGCGGCCGCGCGCCGCAGGCCGCGGACCAGGAACTCGACGACGACGCGCTGCTGCTCGTGCAGCAAGAGGCATGGCCCGACGCGACGACGCCCGAACAGTTGCACGAGGCGCTGACGTGGATGGGCTGGATCGAGGACCACGAGGCAGACGGCGCGTGGCGTCCGTTGCTGCAGGCGCTCGCCGCGGACGGCCGCGCGACGCGCAGCGGCACGCGCTGGCGCGCAGCTGGCGCGAGCGAGGACCTCGTCGACTGCTGGCGCGGCAGGCTCGAGGCCGTGCTGCCGATCGCCGTCGAAGGGCTCCCCCACGACGACCTCACAGCGCTGCTCAAGCTCGAGAGCGAAGGCACGGCGATGCGCGCGCGCACGAAGCGCGGCGAAGTGTTCTGCCATCGCCGCCTGCTCGCGCGTGTCCGCCGCTACATGGTCGAGCGACTGCGCAAGGCAGTCGAGCCGGTGAGCCCGGTCGACTTCGACGCGTTCCTGCTCGCGTGGCAGGGCGCGCGCGGCGGCGCGCATGCCGACGGCGTGCGGCGCTTCGGTCCGCAGGGCCTGCGCGAGACGTTGCACCAGCTCGCGGGAACTGCGGCGACGGTCGAGGCGTGGGAGGACGAGATCCTGCCGCAGCGTGTGCAGGGCTACTCGCGCGAACTGCTCGACCAGCTGACGCTCGCCGGCGAGTTCACGTGGTTGCGGCTGTGGGGCTCGTGGCGCGGGCCGCTGTCGAAGGCGCCGCTGTCGATCGTGCCGCGCGAGGACCTGCCGCTGTGGCTCGAGTTGCCGCTTTCGCGCCCCGACGTGTCGCAACTCGGCTCGCAGGCCGTGCACTTGCACGAGTTGCTGTCGCAGCGCGGCGCGTCGTTCCCGACGGACCTGCGCGCTTGGAGCCGCATGCTCGAGAGCCAGCTCGAGGACGGCTTGTCCGAACTGATCGGCGAAGGGCTCGTCACGTGCGACTCGTTCGCCGCGGCGCGCCAGCTCGCGGTGCCGCCGAGCCGCCGCCGCCTGCCGCTGCACGCCGTCGGGCGCTTCCAGCTCGTGCACTGGCCGTCCGCCGGCCGCGCGAGCGAAGCCGCAGTCGAGCACGCCGCCGCCGCGCTGCTGCGTCGCTACGGCGTCGTGAGCCAGACCTTGCTGCTCGACCAGCGCTCGCCGCTGCCGTGGCGGCTCGTGCTGCGTTCGCTACGCGCCATGGAGTTGCAGGGCAAGGCGCGCGGCGGCCGCTTCGTCGCGGGCTGGACCGGCGAGCAGTTCGCGGCGCCCGAGGCCGTTGCGCAACTGCGTCGCTGCCGCGAAGACCGCATGCGCAACGAGGCGCTCGCGCGGCAGATGGCATCGGGCTGACGGGAAGTCCGCGTAGGCAGCACGCGTTCGCTGCGTGCGACGCTCGCTGCGACGAAGCTCTCGGTCGCGGCCGATCGACTACGCGCCCGGAAGCGCCGCGACGACGTGCGCCCAGTCGATCGCGTCCCCCGCCGCGCAGTCGCGTTGCGCGTGGATCACAGCGCCGTCCTTCGCGATCACGATCGCGCCGCCTTGCTGCCACGGATCGCCCTGCACCTTCGTCTGGCGATGGCCGGAGCGGAACGCGCGCCATGCGTTCTTCAGCATCGACGGACGCAGCACGGTCGAGAGGCCGCGGCGCATTCCCGCGAGCTCGAAGGTCTTCTTCGTCGGATCGCTGAGCACCGGCAGGCCGTCCGCATGCTGCGCGGCGAACTCGTGCGCCATGGCCGGCAGGCCGTTGCCGACGAAGACGATGCGAGCGCCCTTGCGTTCGATCGCCGCGCGGTGCGCGCGGACCTCGGCTGCGCGCTCGCGGCAGAAGATGCAGCCGTAGTGGCGAACGAACACCACGACGAGCGGGCCGTGCAACAGCATGCCCAACGAGAACGCGGCGCCGTCGAGTGCCAGCAGCGGTGCGTCGAGCAAACCAGGGGAAGTGGTCGAGGCCATGACGGGGACGATGACGCAGAGATCCTGGCCGTTCGGCCGGACAGCGTCACGCGGCGTTTCGTCGGACCAGCAAGCTGCGATGCACCGCATCGCGCACCGCTTGCGCGAGACGCGCCGTGGCCACGGAGAAACCGTGGGGAAGCACGTCCGTCAACCTGCCAACCGCAGAGCGTTTCTCCTCAATAGCTTCGCTCTTTGGCCATACCCGAGCATGCGCCCGCCCGCTCGAACACCCCAGCAGCACCACCAACCAGGGGTCTTGCGAACGATGCATGCACAGCCGGCAAGTAGTGACGGACGTGCTTCGCAGCCACGGGGGGGTCGCCCCCCTGGCCGGGCCCGCGCTCACCGACGGATCCTGCGCACCGGATCAATCTCCGGACTGGCGCACTCGCCGCCATCTGCCACGAGCTCGCTCCCGAGGTCATCCGCCGTCTGCCCTGCTCGGACGCTCGGGAGCGCGCCTTTGCAGTCTGGATGCAGCCGACGGACCGTGGGGCGCGCGCGATGAAGCGCGCGCCTTTCGAAAGAGGCCAATGTCCGCAGCCCTCGCCGACTTTCGCAGCGAACGCGCCGGCGCTGATCTGCGTGTGCACGCAGGCGCGCAAACTCGGAGTGCGAGCTCTTGGCGTCATGGCAATCGGGGGCAACGTGGACATGGAATTCGCCGCGAAGCTGTGAGGCACGCGGCACGCGAGTGAGTCGTGGAAAGTTAGCACCCGGACGCAGCGTGGGACGACTTCGCGACTCGTCCCCGAGCGCATCCTCAGGCCAAGCCGAAGCAGATGCGAAGGACCGCGCGAATCCGTGCCCTACGGACAATCCCACGGCATCGGTGTCTCGGCGTCGCATTCCCGAACAGGGACTGTCGGTTGCTACGCTGCGGCGCACATGCCGAAAAAAACGCACGAGCCACCGCGCATGACCAACACCACGCAACCCGCGAGCAAGCCAGCCAACGCGCTGCAGGTGCTCGCTCCCGTGTCCGACGCCCAGCGAGGCATCCTGTCCGACGCGGCGCTCGCATTCGTCGCCGACCTCGAGCGACGCTTCGGAACGCGCAGGCGCGAACTGCTCGCCGCGCGCAAGGAACGGCAGGCACGGCTCGACGCGGGGGTTGCGCCAGACTTCCTCGACGAGACCGTCGGAGTCCGCACCGGCGATTGGAAGGTCGCGCCCGTGCCGCAGGAGCTGCTCGACCGACGCGTCGAGATCACCGGCCCCACGGACCGCAAGATGGTCATCAACGCGCTGAACAGCGGCGCGTGCGTGTTCATGGCGGACTTCGAGGACAGCCTCGCGCCGACGTGGGACAACGTGCTCGACGGCCAGCAGAATCTCGCCGACGCGGTGCGTCGCACGATCGCGTTCACGGACTCCACGAGCGGCAAGAGCTACAAACTCGCGGACAAGCCCGCGGTGCTGTTCGTGCGTCCGCGCGGCTGGCACCTCGACGAGAAGCACGTCGCGCTCGACGGCCAACGCGTGTCCGCGTCGCTGTTCGACTTCGGCCTCTTCTTCTTCCACAACGCAAAGGAGCAGATCGCGCGCGGCGCGACGCCGTGCTTCTACCTGCCCAAGATGGAGAGCCGGCTCGAGGCGCGGTTGTGGAACGACGTGTTCCGCTACGCGCAGGAGCGCCTCGGCATCCCGCAAGGGACGATCAAGGCGACGGTGCTGATCGAGACGATCCTCGCCGCGTTCGAGATGGACGAGATCCTCTACGAGCTGCGCGAGCACTCGGCGGGGCTCAACTGCGGCCGCTGGGACTACATCTTCTCGTTCATCAAGAAGTTCCGCGCGCACGCAGACCGCCTCGTCCCCGACCGCGCGTCGGTGACGATGACGCAGCACTTCCTTCGCAGCTACAGCCAGCTGTTGATCAAGACGTGCCACCGCCGCGGCGCATTCGCGATGGGCGGCATGGCCGCGCAGATCCCGATCAAGAACGACGCGCTGCGCAACGAGCAGGCGTTCGCCAAGGTCCGCGCCGACAAGCAGCGCGAGGCGAACGACGGCCACGACGGAACCTGGGTCGCGCACCCGGGCCTCGTCGCCGTCGCGAAGGAGGAGTTCGATCGCGTGCTGAAGGACAAGAAGAACCAGCTCCACGTCCTGCGCGAAGACGTGCACGTTACGGCCCAGGACCTGCTGCGGTTGCCCGAAGGCCAGTTCACCGAACAAGGCCTGCGCCAGAACTGCAACGTCGGCGTGCAGTACCTCGAGGCCTGGCTCTGCGGCAACGGCTGCGTGCCGCTGCACGACCTCATGGAGGATGCCGCGACCGCGGAGATCAGCCGCGTGCAGGTCTGGCAGTGGCTGCGCCACGGCGCGCGACTGCAGGACGGCCGCAAGGTCGACGCTGCGCTGGTCCGCACCATCCTCGCGGAGGAGATCGCAGCGGTCGAACGCGCGATCCCCGAAGACAAACGGAGCAAGCGCAAGTTCGCGGAAGCGAGCGCGATGTTCCTCGACATGGTCCAGAAAGCGGAGCTGCCGGACTTCCTGACCAGCGCCGCCTACGAACGCATCTGAACGACAACCGAGAACCACACCGCTCTTTGCCAAAGGACACCATGACCACGAACGACTACCTGCCCCACCTCAAGGACCTTCCCAAGGACCGCTTCGCCGGCATCCGCCGCGACTACTCGGTCGACGAGGTCCAACGCCTCGCGGGCTCGCTGCGGGTGGAGCACACCATTGCGGCGCACGGCGCACGCAGGCTGTGGGCGCAGCTCAACGGTGACTCGCACATCGCGGCACTCGGCGCGCTGACGGGCAACCAGGCCGTGCAGATGGTCAAGGCCGGCCTGCAAGCGATCTACCTGAGCGGTTGGCAGGTCGCGGCCGACGCCAACTTGTCCGGCCACATGTATCCGGACCAGAGCCTCTACCCGTCGAACTCGGTGCCGAACGTCGTGAAACGCATCAACCAGGCGCTGCAGCGCGCGGACCAGATCGCGCACATGGAGAACGACCACTCCACGAACTGGTTCGTGCCGATCGTCGCCGACGCAGAGGCAGGCTTCGGCGGCCCGCTCAACGCGTTCGAACTCATGAAGCAGATGATCGAGGCGGGCGCCGCCGGCGTGCACTTCGAGGACCAGCTCGCGAGCGAGAAGAAGTGCGGCCACCTCGGCGGCAAGGTGCTCGTCCCGACGCAGTCGTTCGTGCGCACGCTCAACGCGGCGCGCCTCGCGGCCGACGTCAGCGGTGTGCCCACCGTGCTCGTCGCGCGCACCGACGCGGACGCGGCGGCGCTGCTCACGAGCGACATCGACGAACGTGACCACCCGTTCCTCACGGGCGAGCGCACGAGCGAAGGCTTCTTCGTGACGAAGCCGGGCATCGACCAGGCGATCGCGCGCGGCCTCGCCTACGCGCCCTACGCCGATCTCGTGTGGTGCGAGACGAGCAAGCCCGACCTCGCGCAGGCCAAGCGCTTCGCCGAGGCGATCCACAAGCAGTTCCCGGGCAAGAAGCTCGCCTACAACTGCTCGCCGAGCTTCAACTGGAAGAAGCACCTCGACGACGCGACCATCGCCAAGTTCCAGCGCGAACTCGGTGCGATGGGCTACCGGTTCCAGTTCGTGACGCTCGCCGGCTTCCACGCGCTCAACCACTCGATGTTCGAGTTGGCGCACGGCTACGCGCGCCGCGGCATGGCTGCCTACGTCGAACTGCAACAGGCCGAGTTCGGCTCCGAGAACAAGGGCTACACGGCGACCAAGCACCAGCGCGAGGTCGGCACCGGCTACTTCGACGCGGTGACGCAGGCCGTGAGCCAGGGCCAGTCGTCGACGACGGCGCTGCACGGCTCCACCGAGACCGAGCAGTTCGCCGACGCGGCGAAGAAGGCGCACTGATCCGCGCTTGCGCGGATCAGCGGCAACACGGATCCGCGCCTGCGCGGGTCAGCTGGGGCTCAGTTCCGCGCCTGCGCGGATGAGCCACAGCGCCATCGCAGGAGCCGCAACGGCTCCTGCAAGCGCGCGCCGCATCTCACGCGAGCATGCGGCGCGTGCGTTGCCAGCCGATCACTTCGCGGCTTGCGGCTTCGCGAGCGCGACGCCCGACGCCATGAACGTGACCTCGAGCTTCGGCTTGGTCACCTTCGCGGCTTCGTCCTTCTTGCCCTCGTCCTCGAGGTAGTGGCGCTGTTCGGCGACGGAGATCTCCGTGACCTTGAGCTCGCCCTCGAACACGACGTCGCGGCCCGCCGCGTCCTTCGGCACGAAGAACGCGTAGTCCTTGAACTTCACGAACACGCTTGGGTCCTTGGCGCCGACCTTCATCCAGCAGCCCTTCGTCTGGCACACCGAGTCGACGGGGCCGGTGATGCGCACGGGGCGGCCCGTGAAGTTCTCGGGCGCTGCGAGCACCTCGGCGACGGGGACTGCGCCGTCGAGTTCGATCTGCGCGCCGAAGGTGTCGTAGTTGGCGCGATCGAGCTTGGGTGCGCTCTGGCACGCAGCCATCAGGAGGAGGGAAACGGCAAGGAGGGTCTGCTTCATGGCGGCGAACATTGACGCGGAACGAGCCTTCCGCGCAAGCGTCCGCAGTGCGGGAAGCGGAATCAGCCCTGTGGCTGGGATTCCATCGACTCCCCAACGCGCACGGCCAGCAAGAACAGCCCGTGCCGCGCGCGCGTGCAGCCGACGTGCATCAGCACGCGCAGAGTCGCATCCGCGGGATCCACGTCGCACAGCACCACGACCTCGCGTTCCAGGCCCTTGAACCGGTGCACGGTCGAATGCCGCACCTCGTGCTGGCCGAGCGCCACTGTGTCCAATTCCACCAGTTGGAACCTGCCGGCGCGCCCCTGGCTCAACGCGCTGCGTTCGCGCGAATGCTGCGTGAGCACAACGATGCGATCGGGGTCGACACGTTCCTGGTCGACGAGCCTCGCAAGCAAGGAACCCAGCTCCACCGCGACGTCGTCGCGCGCGGCGCACTCGACGACCACGACCTCGTCGCCGTCCGGCGTCTGCGGCCGGAACTTCGGCGGGACCGACGCGAAGCGGGCGGCGAACTCGGCGATGCGCCGCGTGTTGCGGCAGTTGTAGTCGAGCCGCATCGGGAACAGGCCCAGGTTCGCGACGGGCCCACCGCCGTGAAGGTCCTGGTCCGGGTCCCAGAACACGTGCAACGCCGAGCACTGCGGCTCGCGCAGCAAGGCCTCGATCGGCGCCCACCACGATGCACGGAAGTCCTGGCCCTCGTCCACGATCACGGCGTCGAAGCGCTCCTCGACGACCGCGCGCAGCGAGTCGAGCAGCAGTCGCGGCGCGTCGTGCTCGTAGTACGACTGCTGTGGCTTCTGCGGGATGCGCGCGCCGAGCCCGGCCCTGTGCGCGCAGTCCCAGACGAACGAGTGGAACGTGCGCACGAGCGGCCCGGGGAGCGCGCCACCGATGCGGCGCGCAAGCGGCGCGTTGAAGCAGAGGAACAGCACGCGCTGGCCCTCGGCATGGAGCCGCTGCGCGAGCTCCATCGCGACATAGGTCTTGCCCGAGCCCGCGACGCCGCGCACCGACAGCCGCGGATGGTGCCAACACGCCTCCAGCACGCGCACCTGCTCGTCGGTCATCGCGACGAACGCGGGCTCCTGCTGCTCGATGCGGGCCGCCAGCGAACGCAACAGCAGGAAGCACGGACGCAAGGCCTCGAGCACGAAGCGCTGCGCCGGTTCGCCGAGCGGCCGTCGATCCGTTCCGTGCGCGTCGAACAACCGTTCGATCGCCGCGCGCGGATCGTCGAGGTCTTTCTTGTCGAGCAACATCGCCCGCGGGAGGCCGGGGTCCGGGCTGTCCGCGACCTCGAAGTCCGGGAACACCACGCCCCAGCCCATGCGTCGCTCCCACGCGGGCATCGGGTTGCCGCGCAACCGCGACAGGTAGGAGAGCATCGTGTGCATCACGCGCTGCGCCTGCGCGGCGGGCTCCTTGATTGCTTTGCGATTGCCGCGCGAGTCGACCGAGAACCATCCGTCAGCATCCGCGCCGACGTCGGAGCCACCCTTCACCTCCAGCACGACGAAGCCGCGCGAGGGATCGAGGACGAGGAAGTCGGCTTCGCTCTCCACCGGCGGCTTGCGGTCCGCGGACGGCACCACCACGCGACGGCCGTGCAGCACGACCCAGTCGTCGGGCAGGAGCGTGGCGAGGCGCTCGAACACGCGCCGTTCGGCGAGCGAGACGTCGTTCCCCGGAGTCGATGGATGGATGCGGGCCATGCGATATCGCGCGACGCGCAGATCGGGGATCGGACCGCCCTTCCTCCAGCGCCGCAGCTGTGCCCACTATGCCGAGGACGAACAGCGGCCGCAACGCGGCGCGACGTGCCCGCAGCGCGTGCTGTTCAGCCGCCGTCGCCGAAGACGCGCGCTGCTTCGATCGCGCGCGCCCAGCCGCGGCGGACGGAATCGAGCGAACTGCGTTCGGCGCGCGGCGCGATGCGCTGCGCGGATTGCTGCAGGCTCGCGAGCTTGTCGCGCGTGAAGAACCCGACGCCGAGCCCGGCGAGCATCGCGGCGCCGCGCGCCGTCGACTCGACGTCCGCTGGCCGCACGACCGGCACGCCCAACAGGTCCGCCTGCATCTGCATCAACACGTCGCTTCGGCACGCGCCGCCGTCGACGCGCAGGTCGCGCAACGACAGGCCGGAGTCCTTCTGCATGCATGCGACGAGGTCCGCGACCTGCAGCGCGATGCCTTGCAGCGCCGCGCGGCACACGTGCGCGCGCGAACTGCCGCGCGTGAGCCCGAGCAGCGCGCCGCGCGCGTGCGCGTCCCAGTGCGGCGCGCCGAGCCCGGCGAACGCGGGCACGAGGAACACGCCGCCCGAATCCGGCACGCTCTGCGCGAGCTCGTCGCACTCGCGCGCCGAAGCGACGATGCGCAGTTCGTCACGCAGCCACTGCACGACCGCGCCGCCGGTGAACACCGCGCCTTCGAGCGCGTATTCGAGCTGCCCGCCGATGCGCCATGCGACCGTGGTCAGCAACCGGTTGGACGACGGCACGGCTTGCCGGCCCGTGTGGAGCAGCAGGAAGCAGCCCGTTCCGTAGGTGCTCTTCGCAAGCCCTGGTTCGTGGCACAGCTGGCCGAACAGCGCGGCCTGCTGGTCACCGGCGATGCCCGCGACCGTCGCGCCCGCGGCGGGCAGGCCGTCGGCGACGGTGGCGATGCGGCCGCTGCTGTCGCGGACCTCGGGCAACATGCGGCGCGGGACGGAAAACAGTCGCAGCAGTTCGTCGTCCCAGTCGCCGCGGTGGATGTCGAACAACATCGTGCGCGACGCGTTGCTCGCGTCGGTTGCATGCACGGCTCCCTTGGTCAGCTGGAACAGCAACCACGAATCGACGGTGCCAGCGCAGAGCTCGCCGCGCTCGGCGCGCTCGCGCGCGCCTTCGGTCGTGTCGAGGATCCACTGCAGCTTCGTCGCCGTGAAGTAGGGATCGACGACGAGGCCCGTCTTCTTCGCGATCGCCGCTGCGTGGCCCTGCTGCCGCAGTTCCTCGCACCGCGCGGCCGTGCGACGATCCTGCCAGACGATCGCGTTGCGGATCGGACGGCCGGTCGCGCGTTCCCACACCACCACGGTCTCGCGCTGGTTCGTGATGCCGACCGCGGCGATCTGCTGGTCGCGAACGCGCGCGTCCGCGAGGACCTTCTGCGCGACGGCTCGCTGCGACTCCCAGATCTCGTCCGCGTCGTGCTCGACTTCGCCGGGCCGCGGGTAGCGCTGCGCGAACTCGCGCTGCGCCATGCCGACGACGCGGCAGCCCGCGTCGTAGAGCACGGCGCGCGAACTCGTGGTGCCTTGGTCGAGCGCCAGGACGAACTGCTTCTCCATGCCCCCATCATGGCAGACGACGGAGCCGCGCGCGCGGATCGGCACGACACGGCCGGACTGCGGCACAGCGGCGCGCCTCCGCTACGACGAACTGCGAAGGGGCATTGCCGCGATCTGCGGCGAGGCGCGTCGTCGCGTTCACTGGCCCGTGCCCGGATGCCGATCCACTCCGGGTGGAGCGCCTCCGTGTAGCCGTAGCCAAGGACCAGCGGACCGTGGAGCTCCACGCGGTCGCCGGCTCGCCCGCGGATCTCGCTGCCGTCAACACGGCGCTCGCGGCCGCGTCGGTGACGCACGGCATCGACGCCGACGCGGTGCGCGCGTTCGCCGAGCGGTTGCGCGACGCCGCGTTCGCAGGCTCGTGCGTCGCCGCGCGCGCGACGCTGCCAGCGCCCGGCCGCGACGGCTCGATGGAGCTGTGCTTCGTGCCGGGGCTGCTGCCGGGCCAGCAGCTCGCCGGCAACGCGATCGACTACCGCGAGCGCTCGTTCCTGCACCCAGCGGCCGAAGGCGAACGCATCGCCGTCGTGCACGCAGCGGTCGCCGGGACGCCCGGCCGCGACTGCCTCGGTCGCCCGATTGCCGCGCCGCCCGTGCGCGAGCTCACGCTGCGTGCTGGCTCCGGCGTTCGTCGTGACGCGGACGGAACGATCACTTCGATGCGCGGCGGCTGCGTCACGTGGACGAAGGACACGATCGACGTCGTGCCGCTGTTCGTGCACAAGGGCGACGTCAACTTGCGGGCCGGCAACCTGCGCACGCACGGTTCCCTGCAGATCGGTGGCGACGTGACCGAGGGCTTCGCCGTCGAGGCCGAGAACGACGTCGACGTGCAGGGCGGCACGTTCGGCGGCGCGATCACCGCGGGCGGCAGCGTCCGCATCGCGCTCGGCGCGCAGCAAGGCAGCCGCATCGACGCAGGCGGCGACATCCGATGCCGCCACGCGACCGCGTCGTCGCTGTCCGCGGCGGGCGCCGTCACAGCACTCGACGAACTCGTCCGCTGCGACGTGACCGCGGATCGCATCGAGCTCACGCAAGGCCGGGGCCACGTGCTCGGCGGCACGCTGCGCGCGCGCACGACGATCGAGGCGATAAAGGCGGGCTCCGAGTCCGGAGTCCCGACGCTGCTGTCCGCCGCCGATCTCGCCAGCGAGCGAGCCGAAGTGGCGCGGCGCACCGCCGCACTGGAGCGCGCGGAGCGCCAGGCCCAGAAGGCCGCGCCGCGCGCGCAGGGCCCGGCGCGCGGCGGCAAGTTCGGGCGCGAGCAGGCGGCGGCGCAAGACGCGGAGTTGCGCGAGAAGATCGAACTCGCCAAGCGTCAACGCGAACTGCTGCCGCACGCCTCGATCATCGTGCGCGGCATCGCGCACCCGGGCGTTCGCATCCGCATCGGCGCAGCCGAATGCGCCGTCGACGCCGCGACCCGCTGCGTCCGATACCGTTGGGACTGCGCCACGAGCGCAATCGTCGTGGAACCATCATGAGCACCGACCTTCGTTCCGTCCGCGCCGAGCAGGCGATGGCAACCGACCTGTGCTGGGCTGAGCCGCACGAGACCGTCCGCACCGCCGCGATGCGCATGCGCGAACGACGCGTCCGGGCGCTGCTCGTGCGCGGCGCGAGCGAGCACGACCTGCCCGGCATCCTCACCAGCAAGGACATCGTCAACCTGCTCGGCTCGCAGGACGTGTCGGCGTTCGACGTCGTCACCGTCGCGGACGTGATGACGCGACCTGCGATCTGCGTCGGCAAGGACACGAACCTCGTCGACTGCATCAACCTGATGCGCATGAGCGGCGTGCGCCGCATGCCCGTGCTCGACGGCATCCGCGTGCTCGGCATCCTGTCGAGCAGCGACGTGTTCGCGCTCGCGCTCGACGCCGCGGACTGAGCCGGCGACCGCGGCCGCCGCCGCTGGTCGGCGAGGAGATGACGCCGCTGCGCACCGCGTGTGCGCAGGACAGCAGCCGATTTTTCTTCGCGCGCAAACGCGCGAGCCGATGCGGTTCGGCGAAAGGAGCCGCCGCGCATGCGATGCGCCCATGCCAACGGCCACGCGCGCACGATTCGCCGCCGCATTCCGCAGCCAGGACGCGATCCGTTGCGCCAGGGAGCATCGCGCGGGGCAGCTCGCCAGGCGCCGTTCGACCGTCCCCTTCGTCTCCGTGTGAGACAATCCCCTGTCTAGGACTCACTCAAGGACAGGACTCCATGCAATCGCCCCGTTATCTCGCCTGGGGTTTGCTCTGCGCTTCCTCACTCGTTGCGCAACAGAACCCGACTGCACTGCCGCAGGTCCGCCCTTATGCCGGCGACCCGCGCCTCGAACCCATCCCGTCGACGCCGCTTCACCTGGCGTCGTTCCCCGCGTTCGGCGAAGACCGCCAACTCAAGCTGCGGTTCCCGCCGCGCGTGAACGGCCAGCAACACTCGAACGGCGACGGCCACGCCGACCTCTACGTCTTCGTCGATCTCTACACGGGCCTGCCGATCCCCGGCCAGCTGCCGGTGCTCGAAGCCGTGCCGATGGGCGCCGCGCCCGGCGTCACCGAGCTCGTCGCGCGCAACTTCAGCGCGATCTGGGAGATCGGCGTCGTGACGATCGGGCCGGGCTACGACCCGAGCAATCTCGACCATCGCATCGACTCGTTCGTCGAACTCGCGAACAACCCGTTCGTCGAGGCGATCTACGAGACGAACATCCACGTGAACTGCCCTGTCGTGCCCGCGGGCTCGACCGTGGAGCCCGGCACGCCGCCGCTGGAGCAGGCGTGGTTCAACGGCACCGAGGTCTCGATCGTCTCCTACGACATCGAGGACGGCATCTCGCACCCGCAAGTGATGTTCAAGTTCGAGAACCAGGCGGGCCAGACGCTGCCGAGCGAGGACGCGCCGCACCTCGTGCTGTCGCGCATCCCGGGCATGCCGTTCTACTCGTCGATCTGGGAGGTGTGGACCGTCGTCGTCCCCAACGGCGTCCCCTACCAGAACCTCAGGTCGACGGCGGCGATCGAGGCATCGAACCTGCCGATCCGCTCGACGAAGGTCCGGCTCAACTGTCCGGTCGTGCAGGTCGAGACCGCGCAGGGCTCCGGTCAGTTCGACACGATCCCGTTCGAGAACTGGCACGACCTGATCCGCGCGAACTACACGAGCGGCGTCGGCCGCTTCGACCCGAGCGCATTGCTCATCGACGTGCCTGCTGGCCAGCGCCTGGAGTTCACGCGCAATGCGCAAGGAGAACCCACCGGCCGCACGCTCGTCCCGTCGCCGTTCCACATGCAGCGCGGCTTCCGCGTGACGGCAGTCGACATCGGCGGAGCGCTGGCCGCGGAGCCTGTGCCCGTCGGCCTCGGCACGCGCTTCCCGGTCGTCGCCGGCATCGCCGGCAACTTCGTCCCGATCATCCAGCGGTTCCCGTTCGCGACGACAGGCCCCTCCATGTGGCCGCGCGTGTCCGGACCTGACGACACCGGTGAGCGCATCCGCATCACGCAGCGCGATCTCGACAAGGCGTACCTGAGCAGCAATCCGCCGCGCCTGCCCGCCGCGATCGAAGCCAACATCGCGAGGTTCATCCAAAACGGTCTCATGGGTCCCGAATGGGCTCCCGGCGGCAAGCCCTACGTCGAGCGCCTCGCGCTCGTCGGCCGCGCGCTGCACGAGTTCGTCTGGCAGCCCGAGCACGGCGTGAAGACCATCGACACGACGAGCTGCGTCGCGTGCCACCAGACGCCCATCGCCGGAGCGGGCGGGCGCTCGCTCTACAACGTCGTGGACCGCAGTGGTTCGCGCGTCGACGGCCCGATCCTCGACACCGTCAACTCGGGCTCGATGTGGGGCTCGGCAGCAGCAGAGCTCATCGTGGCCGACCGCCGCATGCGCGGCCTCGCGTCGACGCATCCGCACGCAGCGACTGGCGACCGGGACTCGATCCGCCACTTCACGAGCAAGGCGCAGTTCGCGCACTTCGGCATCCAGAGCCCCGAGAACATCGCCGAACGCACCAACATGTCCGTGCGCAGCGTGGTCCGCATGGACCAGGATGCGGACGGCGTGATCGAGGAGACTCCGACGGGCGAGATCACCGCGCAGGCTGCGTATCTGCTCAGCCTCAAGGCTCCGTCCGAGTTCATGGAGCCGCACCTCCAGGCGATCAACGGCATCACCGATGCTTCGGTCGAGAACGGCCGCCGGCTGTTCCGCAACTCGATCACGCGCGGTGGAGTCGGCTGCGCGTCGTGCCACACGCCGTTCCAGCCGCTCAACTCGGTGACGCTCGGCCTCCCGAACCCGGAGTCGACGAACACGTTCCCGATCCCGGTGAGCCACCACACGGCGACCCAACTCGACGTGACCGAGGGCTACGCGTTCGCAGTCGGTCAGCCCGGCGCGCGCATCTACGGCGACTTCAAGTTCCACAAGATGGGGCGCCTCATGCGCAGCATCGGCTCGAACTCGCCGGACGTGCTGAAGACCGCGGAGCTGTGGGACGTCGGCAGCACGGCTCCCTACCTGCGCGACGGCTCGGCGGGCATGGACCTCAAGCAGGCGATCGAACGCCACGCCGGCGTCGCACGGACCGATCTGCAGATCACGCGTGGCGCGCAGACGCAACGCAGCGCAACGCAGCGCCAGCAGACGATCACGGTCACGAACACCGGGACGCAGACGATCGCGGCGTCGGCGACGCAGCCGATCCGCATCGTGATCACGGGCACGATGCTCCCGGCGACGGCCACGGCAATCAACGCCGACGGCCTCGCGCCGGACGGCAGCCGTCGCCAGGGCGCCTACTGGAACCTGACGCAGCCGCTCGCTCCCGGCCAGTCCGCGACGATCACGGCGATCTTCACGTCGGCGACCAACGTGACCTACACGGTCATCGCGCAGGACTGGGACGGCTTCAGCGAAGCGGCGCACTCGGCGCGCGCGTTCTCGAGCCTGCGCGCGGTCGACCAGAAGGCGGTCCTCGACTTCCTCAAGATGCAGACGATCGAAGGCATCGTCGGCGAAGGCGGCATCGGCATCATCGCGCCGGAGATCGAGCTTCCGAACCTCGGCGGCTGAGGAACGTCGCCATCGAAACGGCCCCTGCTGCTCGCGACCGCGAGCCGCAGTGGCCGCGTGCTTCGTCCCGCACAGCTCGCGGCGCGTCGTCCGCGCGAACGCGAACGCGTCGCGCAGTCAGGGCAGGATCGGCGCGAGGGCGATGCGGAACCCGACGTTGCCGAGATCCGCGATCGCGGCGCCGGAGCGATACGACGAGCGCGCGCTCGCGGACGCCGACCACCACGAGCCACCGCGCACCATGCGCCGTTGCCCGCTGCGTTCGACGGGATCCGTGGCCGCTTGCGCCGCGTAGGGCTGCACGCCGCTGTCGGGGAACCCGTCCAGCACCCACTCGGCGACGTTGCCGTGCATGGAGTGGAGGCCGAAGGCGTTCGCGGCAAACGCCGACGAGACCCACGTCTGGCCGTTGCCGGTGGAAGGGTCGAAGACGCACGGAGCCGGCGCTGCGCCGCCGTTCGCGTTCTCGTCGTAGATGTTTGCCTGCGAGCAAGCGAGCTGCGCGCCGAACGCGAACTCCGTCGTCGTCCCTGCGCGACAGCAGTATTCCCACTCCGCCTCCGTCGGCAGGCGGTACTCGTAGCCCGCGGGAATGCGCCCCGCTGCGCGCTCGATCGCGTCGACGCGCGCGCAGTAATCCTCAGCCTCCCGCCAGCCCACGTTGTCGACCGGACGAAGGCTCGCTTGCAGCGACGCCGGGCCTTGGAAGCGCGACGGGTTGTGGCCCATCGTCGCGACGAACTGCTGCTGCGTGACCTCGGTGCGCCCGATCCAGAACGGCCGCGAGATCGCGACGGTGTGCACCGGCTGCTCGAGGGAGCTGCCTTGGTTGGAGCCCATCGCGAACGTCCCCGCCGGCACCGCGACGAGGTCGAGCATCGCCGCGGGCGCTGCTGCGAGCACTTCGACCTGCAGGTCGTTGCCGGAGAACGTCAACGTGTCGCTCGCGACGTGGAGGTCGATCGACTGCACGTCGAATGCGACGCCCGCGAACCACGGGTCGTTCGGCACCGCGAGGGTCAGCACGCTCGAACCCGACACGTCCAACACGCCGCCGAACGTCGCGAAGACCTGCGCGACGTCGAGCCGGGCCGAGCCGTTCCACGTGAACGGCGCCACGTAGATGCCGTAGGAGCCGAGGAAGCGAGGGGCGAGCAGGAACCAGCGCGGATTGCCCGCCGCGAGCGCCGGGTGCGCGAGTTGCGCCTGGAACACCGCGCCGACGCGCGCCGGCGCCGGCAGCGACAGCGCGCGCTCGCCCTGTGCGCAGAGTGCGGCAGCCGACGCGAGCGCAACCGAGAGACCACGAGCGTGCCCCATGACCGACAGGATCAGCGCTTCTGGCGCGAAGGCAAGGTCCCCGGGGCGTCCGCGGCGCCGCCGCCCGCGCGCACCGGCGGGGCCGGGAGGTTGCGCAGCGCAGTCTCCACGGCGCGCGCGACCACGGCATGGCCCGCGGCGTTCCAGTGGCCGTCCCGCGCGAACCGCACCGGCTCGCTCGCGCGCCCGAGCGCATCGCGCACGTCGACATGCTTCATCCCCGGCTCGCGCAGCGCGAACTGGCCGAGCCGCGGCTCCTCCGAGACGAGGATCAGCGGCAGGCCGGAGAGCGCATCGCGCATCGCGCAGTAGAGCCGCTCCACCATGCGCCATTCGGCGACGCGGTCGCGTGGCTGCGCGGCGAAGCGACGCGCCCAGAGTTCCTTCCGCAACGCGGCATAGAGCGCGCTGTTCTCCAGCAGCCACGAGGCGCCGACGTGCGACGTGCGCAGCGCGAGGTCCTCGCGCAACGGCAAGAACTGCGGCTTGCTGCGACCGTAGGCCTCGTCGCAGCTCGACTCCCAGAGGTCGTTGTCGCTGAACACGCAGACGACCGCGTGCGGCCGGACGCGCGGCAACAGACGACGCAGGGTCAGCAGCTGCTGGTCCGTCCCGTAGCCGGCGACGGCCGCGTTGCAGACGTCCCAGTCCTCGAGCGCGGAGCCGAGCCGCCCCGCGAGCGTCTCCGGCCAGGCCACGCCCCAGCCGAAGGCCTGCGAGTCGCCGAGCAGCAGCAGGCGACGACGCGCCGATGGCCCGCGCCACTCCGGGCCACGGTAGCCGGCAGAGTGGATCTCGACCTCGACGTCGAACTCGGCGCTGCGGTGGCGGCCCTTCGCAAGCGGGCGATAGGACCAACCGAGTTCCGGATCGTGGACGACGTAGCTCGGGTTGGTCGTCGGCGACAACCACGGCTGGCGGAAGAGCCGGTATGCGGCCTCGCCGAGCACAGCGGAAAGGCCGACTCCGAGCACGAACGCGGCGCAACGAGTGGCGAGGGATCGGGGTCGCACGGAGGCGTGGAGGGGCGAGGGCGCGCGCGAAGGGCCCGCGTGCCGATGCGCACAGGAGCGGCGCCCAGCGAGAGGCCTGCAGCCCTCTTGCCCGCTCGCGCCGATTCCTCACGCGGAAAGTCGGCGCGCCCCCGCTCCGTCAGAGCGCGAGGACGGATTGGACACGGTCGAGACAACCGGCGGCCGAGCCGCCGAAGCCCAGGAACCGCGGCTGCGGCCGATTGAGGCGCGGCGCCGCGAGGCCGGGTGCCCAGACCGCGCCGCCGCTCGCGCACACCAACGCCATGCCCGCAGCGACGTCCCATTCGCTCTTGGGCCACACGGTCCACGTCGCGTCGGCGAAGCCTGCGGCGACGAGCGCGAGCTTGTAGGCCACCGAGCTGATCGGCAGCACATCGACGTCGCCGGTCCTGAGCCAGCGGTCCCATTCGCCCGAACGGCACTCCGACCGGCTCGCGAGGACGCGCAGCGCGCCATCGCTCGCGTGGCCGGGGAACGCCAGCTTCGGTTCGCCCTCGACCGAGAGGCCGACCTCGGGCCCGCCCACCACGGTGACGCCGCTCGCCGGATTGCAGACGCCGCCGAGCACCGGTTCGCCGTCCTCCACGAGCGCGATCGAGATCGAGTACTCAGGCCGGCCGGCGACGAGACTGCGCGTGCCGTCGATCGGGTCGACGATCCACACGCGGCGGCACGACAGGCGCGCCGCGTCGTCGGCGGTCTCCTCCGACAGCCAGCCTTCGCCGGGCTCTGGCAACGTCGTGCGCAGCAGCGCGTCGAGTTCGTGGTCCGCCGCGGTGACGGGTCCGTGGCCGTGCTTGATCGTGTAGTCGATCGGCGCGCCGAGGTGGCGCTGCAGCGCCGTCGACGCGGCGACGAGCGCGTCGCGGATGCGCGCGAGATCGCGTTCGCGCGAGCTCATCCGGCGCCGCCGCCCGGCTTGTCGGCGAGGCTCGCGTGCCACGGCGCGGGGTTCCACGGCTCACGGTTCACGATCTGCTCGATCGCTTCCTGCGGCGTGTTCGCGATCGTGTAGATGCCGCGGTAGTGCTCTTGGATGAAGCCTTCCTCGAAGCCTCGTTCCAGCATCGCAATGAGCGGGTCCCAGTAGCCCTTCGTGTTGAGCAGCACGACGGGCTTGTGATGGAAGCCCAGCTGCTTGAACGACAGGATCTCCATCGCCTCTTCGAGCGTGCCGAGCCCGCCGGGCAGCACGACGTACGCGTCGCCCGCCTCGTCGAGGCCGCGCTTGCGCGTGCGCATGTCGGTGACCGACTCCATCTCCTGCGTGTGCGGGCAGTGCACGTTCTTGTCGACGAACATCTGCAGGATGACGCCGCGCATCGCGCCGCCGCGACGCCGCGCGCCGCGCGACACTGCGCCCATCAGCCCGAAGCGGCCGCCGCCCCACACCAGTTCGAAGCCGCGGTCGGCGATGAGCCAGCCGAGCTCCTCCGCCGGCGCGAAGTAGTCCGCGTGGATCCGTTCGCTCGACGAGGCGTAGACGGTGACGCGGAACGGGCGCTCGGCGGGCTGCATGGATGCATCGCACCCTGTCCGATCGAGGCGCGCAAGGCGCGGCCCGCGACCGGCTCGCGCCGCGCCGCTACTTCTTCGCTTCGGCGGCGAGCCAGCGGTCGAGCAGCACGAGTCCGCACCACGACATGCCGTCGCCGCACGCCTGCTCGACGAGCAGCTTGCGCGCTTCGGAGAGCGGCATCCGGTGCACCGAGATCTGTTCGCTCGGCTCGAGCTCCTGGTGATCCGTCGTCAGGCCCTTGGCGACGAAGTAGTGGCAGAGCTCGGTCGACAGGCCCTTGTAGGGCGCGAACGTGCCGATCGGGATCCAGGTCTTCGCGAGCAACCCGGCTTCTTCGTGCAGTTCCTTCTGCGCGACTTGCAGCGCGGTCTCGCCCGCCTTCATGCCGCCGATCGGGAACTCCCAGTAGTCGCCGCCGAGCAGGTAGCGGTACTCGCGCACCAGGACCGTCGTGCCGTCGTCGAACAGCGGGATGACACCGCACGACCCCGGCATGTCGATGTAGTAGTAGACCCCCTCGCTGCCGTCGGCCTGCGTGTAGCGGTCCTTGCAGTAGAGGTGCCACGGGTTGTCGACGAGCACCTCGCGATGCAGGCGTTGGAACGGTCGGCGGGTCATCGCGGCATCCTTGGCGGTCACGCAGACCGGATCGGCACGCGCTGGCGGCGAGCCTGACGGCGGGAGCTCCCAGTCGAAACGAAAACGGCCCGATCGCGTGAGCGACCGAGCCGTAAGTGGTTACCCCGCAAGGATTTGAACCTTGACAAACAGAATCAGAATCTGTTGTGCTACCGTTACACCACGGGGCAGCAAGTAGGGACGGAGAAGCGGAAAGAGCGATCCCAACCACCGCGGCGCATCGGTTCGCGTCGTCGGGGACTGGTTACCCCGGCTGGACTCGAACCAGCAACCAACAGGACCAAAACCTGCTGTGCTACCAATTACACCACGGGGTAGAGGGCGGGGAAGATAGCAACTCGCCGCGCGTTGTCCACCGTGAGCCTGCCCAGGTTTGGGGCGGGAAGAAGCCGCGTCGGCCGGGTCCAGCGGAAGCCCTGTGCCCAGGGATCCAGGTGACCTTCGGGACCTCGCGGTGCCATCGACCGGCAGACCCATGCACCCTATTGCCGGGCACCCCACCGCCGGTCGGCCTCGCCGCGCAGGAGTCAGCGGACGTGGCGCAGGATCGACGCGAGCAACTCGATCGCGGCGCGTTCGCGCAAGAACTCGCGGCCGAGGTCCGGGAACCTGAGCGTCCAGGTCGTCACCGCTCCGTCGAGGCACAGACCGAAGCAGATCGTGCCGACCGGCTTCTCCGGCGTGCCGCCGCCCGGCCCCGCGATGCCGCTGACGGACAGACCGAGACGCGCGCCGAGACGCGCGCACGCGCCCTGCGCCATCGCCGCGGTGACTTGCTCCGAGACTGCGCCGTGCTGCTGCAGCAACTGGGGATCGACCCCCAACGCCGCGACCTTCACTTCGTTCGCGTAGCTGACGACCGAGCCGAGGAACACGGCCGACACGCCGGGCACTTCGGCGAGCTTCGCCGAGAGCAGGCCGCCGGTGCACGACTCGGCGGCGGCCACGGTGACGTTGCGCGCGACAAGGCGCCGCGCCGCGAGTTCTTGCAGCGTCGCTTCGCCTTCTGCGAGCAGCCAGTCGCCGAGCAACGGCCGGATCTGCGCCGACGTCGCCTCGCACGCAGCGCGCGCCGCGTCGAGGTCCGCGCCGCGTGCGACGACGCGGATCGTCAGCAGGCCGCCGCTCGCGGTGACGCCGACCGCGGGCTCGCGGCCCGCCACCATGAACGGCTCGATGCGTTCGCCGAGCAGCGCCTCGCTCGGCCCGAGCACGGCGAGGCACTGCTGTGCGATCGGCTGCGTGCCGGGCAGCTTTTCGAGCCATGGCGCAAGGTGGTCTTCGGCGAGCTTCTTCATCTCGCGCGGCACGCCCGGAAACGCGAACAACTCGGCGCGGTGGATCCGCACGCGGAACGCAGGCGCGGTGCCGACAGGGTTGGACAGCACCACGGCGCCAGGCGGGAACTCGGCTTGCCTGCGGTTGCTGTCGGGGATCGGCCGGTTGCGCGCGCGCAGGTAGTCGAGGATCGCCTGCCACGACGCGGGATCGAACCACAGCGGACCGCCCGCGAGCTGCGCCGCGACGTCGCGCGTGCGGTCGTCGAGCGTCGGCCCGAGGCCGCCGGTCGCGACGACGACGTCGACGCGCCGGCACGCTTCGTCCATCGCGCGCTGCAGCAGCGCGGGATCGTCGCCGACGACGGTGAAGCGCTCGACCGCGAGTCCGTGCCGTTCCAGCAACTGCGCGAGCCAGCGCGCATTCGTGTCGAGGTTGGATCCGTGGATCAGCTCGTCGCCGATCGACAGGATCTCCGCCGTGCGGATCGCGCCGCTCATGCGGTCTCGCCGGCCGGCGGCGCGAACGACGCCTCGTGCCGCTTGCCGCGCGCAGTCATCACGAGGCCCACGAGGTAGAGCAGCAGCGTCGGCCCCGCCATCAGCAGCATGCTGAACGGATCCGGCGGCGTGATCACCGCGGAGATCACGAAGATCGCGAGCACGATGCCGCGCCAGTTCTTGGCGAGCGTGGCGTGGCGCACCAGGCCGACTCGCTGCAGCGCGACCATCACGAGCGGCAGCTGGAACACCGCGCCGAGCGCGGCGGTCATCGTGAACAGCAGCGTGAAATACTGGCTCACGCCGAGCAGCGCGGAGACCTGGTCGGTCTTCATCATGCGCACGAGCCAGCCGAGGCCGTAGGGCACCGCGTAGAAGTAGCCGAACAACACGCCGGAGGTCAGCAGGACCATCGCGAACGGGAAGTAGCGGTAGAAGACCTTGCGCTCGCGCTGGTAGAGACCCGCTGCGACGAACGCCCACACCTGCCAGATCACCACCGGCGAGGCCATCACGAAGGCGAACACGAACGACGCCATCATGAAGGTCCAGAAGTCGTCGAGTCCGCCGATCGCCACGAGCGTGTAGGGCACGGGGAACCCGGTCTTGTCCGGCAGCAGAGCCGGCCACGGGAACTCGCCCGCGAGGATCTGCTCGCCGTACTTGCGGCAGTTCGCGAGGAACTCGACGCCGAAGTCCTTGTCGAGCACGCCCGCGGCTTCGCGGGCCTCGAGCGTCGCGACGTGGTCGAGGAACGCCTGCCGCCAGAGGATGCGGTAGGGCTCGGTGATGATGCCCTGCACCTCGTCGTGGAACGGCAGCATCGCGGCGACGGCGACGACGAGTGCCAACACCGAGCGGAACAAGCGCTTGCGCAACTCGTCGAGATGGTCGCCGAATGCCATGCGCGGGAGCTCTTCGGGCTCTGCGTAGGACTCGCGGATTCTGGGATCGTCGAGCGCGACCATCGGGACGGCGCACCATAGCTGCGCGGCCGTCGTTCGCCATCGGCGATGTCGTTCGCGGCGCAACGCGCGACGAAGACGACCCCGGAAACGACGCGGGCCTCGTCCACCACCGTGGACGAGGCCCGCGCAGGATCGAGTCGCGGCCAGCGGCCGCGTCACGTCACGGCTTGACGATGTCGCGGATCTTGCGCATCGGCACGAACTCGACGCCGAGCATCGTGGCCGCCTTGTACTCCTCCGACTCCTCGACCTTCGTGAAGCCGTCGCCGGCCTCGTTGATCGCATCGTCGCCGAGGATCACCGTGTCGACACCCGGGCCCATCTTCGCGACGACGCGGTTGCCGAGGTTCTCCAGCAGCTGCGTGAGCTGCGGCTTGTGGTACGGGTAGCTGAAGCGACCCAGCAGGAAGATCGTGCGCTTGCTGCTCTGGCCGGGGCTGTAGAGATCGTTGTAGATCGCGTCGCCGTCACGGACGGGGTCGCCGACGGGGTCGACGATGCCCGACAGCGTGACTTCGGCGCGCGTGTCCTCGACGCGCGTGACCGTGGCGTAGGCCTTCACCGACGTGCTGTTGAGGTTCTTGATCTGGAAGATCGTGCCCGGCTGCAGCATGTCCTTCTTGCCGAGGTTGATGAACGCGCTGTTCAGGCCGCTCTTGGCGACGAGGATCGAGCCGTCCGCGACACTCGGCGGAACGCGCATCTTGTCCTTGTCGACGAGCGCCGTGTTGTGCATCTGCAGCTTGCCGATCTGGTTCTGCATGCCCTTGCGCTCGGTCGCGCGGCTCTCCTTCTCCTCGGCGAGCTGCGTGTCGCGGTCGCGCACGTTCTGCTGCAGCAGGCCGATGCGGTTCTGGAGGTCCGTCTTGCCGCTCTCGAAGTCGGCGCGCGTCTGCTCCAGCGTCTGGCGCATCTCGTTGCTCGCGCGCGAGTGCGACGACGTTGCCTCGGCGAACTTCGAGTCCGTCGCGTTCTTGGCCGCGAGGGCCGCGTCGCGCTCCGTCGACAGGTCGGCGATGCGCTTGTCGAGGCCGCTCTTCTGGTTCACGGCGGCCGCGAACAGGTCCTCGAGGCCGCGCGTCGAGCTCAGGCCGAGGCTCGAGCCGAACGTGTCGAGCTTGGCCTTGAGCTCCTTCGGATCCGTGACGCCCGTGATGCCGTCGAGCGTGCCGCCCTCGTAGACCTCCGGCGAGACCTCCGGACGAATCGTGTACTTGCCCGGCAGCTGGAGCACCGCGCCGAAGTCCTCGATGTAGTGGCTCAGCAGCAGCTGCTTGCCTTGGGCCGCCTTCAGGTCGGCGCGCAGCTTCGCGTTGTCGGTGCGCAGGTTCGTGTTCGAGTCCGTGCTGACGTACGCGAACGCCAAGGCGCCCAGGAACATCACGAGCAGGATCAGGAAGAACATGATCGGGACGTGCGCGGCGCCGTTCTGACGGGTTTGCATTTGCCGAAGCTCCAGAGGGGTCTGTCGAGGGTCTGCCGATCGTTTGGCGCGACAGACCAGGGCGTGGGAGTGGAGTGGGAGGTAAGGACTGCCGCAGAGGGCACGGCGAGTCCGAGAGCGCTCGCGACGAGGGGACCAGGGCAGGTCCTTGCCGGAACCGGTCCGTGCGGAGGGGTTTCCGCGGCAGAGCCGAATCCGGTCGGTGCGAGGGCGGCGGATTCTAGGAAGGCTGAGAAGGGCAGGTCAAGCAGTCGGCGCACGCGCTTGCGCCGATGCCATCGGCCGAGGCAGGATGCGCGCGTGCCGGCCCCCACCGAGAATCCGCCGCCCCTGCCCCGATTCCGGCCCGTCCCGCCGGCCGTGATCGGGATCCTCGGCGGCATCGCGTCCGGCAAGTCGGCGGTGGCCGCCGCATTTGCGGCCCACGGTCTCGTGCACCTCGACGCCGACCGGATCGCCCGCGAAGTGACCGCGCGACCCGACGTCGTGGCGGCGATCGGCCGCGCGCTCGGCGCCGAGGTCGTGGCGGCGGACGGCTCGCTCGACCGCGCGAAAGTCGCAGCCCGCGTGTTCCAGGACCCGGAGGCGCGCCGGGAACTCGAAGCCCTCACCCACCCGCCGGTCCGCCGCGCGATCCTCGACGCGCTCGCCGCGGCCAAGGCGAACGGCGACTCCGTCCTGCTCGACGTACCGCTGCTGCTGGAGCGCGGCCTCATCGAAGAATGCGACGCCGTGGCGTTCGTGCACGCCAGCGAGGCGACGCGGCGCGCGCGGGCCGCCTCCCGCGGCTGGGCACCGGACGAACTCGACCGCCGCGAGCGCGCCCAGGCGAGCCTCACCGAGAAGCGCGCGCGCGCCGACGTGGCGATCGACAACGACGGCCCGCTCGAAGCGACGCGCCGACAGGTCGCAGACTTCCTGCAAGGCTGGAGCCGGCACGGATGAGCCTCGACCGGCCCTCGCGCGACCGCACCGCCGCGCAACTCGAGGCGATGTCGAACGCGGACCGCTGCGCGCTCTACGAACGCGCGCGCGCCTGCGGCGCCGACACGACGCAACTGCAGGCGATGTCGGCCGACGAGTTGCTCGCAGCGGCCGAACGCGAAGGCGTGACGCTGCCGCCGATCTGCGACCCGGAACGGCTGCGCGCTGCATTGCTGTTCGCGCGTTCGCGCAAGCTCGGCATCGGCATGTGCCGCGGCGTGCTCGAGGTCTCGCCCGACGGCTTCGGCTTCCTGCGCTCGTTCGCGGCGTCTTTCGCTCCGCGCGCCGACGACGTCTATGTCAGCGGCGGGCAGCTCAACCACCTGGGCTTGCGCAACGGTAGCCTCGTCGAGGGCCCGATGCGCGCGCCGCGCGAAGGCGAGCAGTTCGCAGCGCTGGTGCGCGTCGAGACGGCCAACGGTCGCACGCAAGCCCAGCGGCGCGCGCTCGTGCCGTTCGAGTCGCAGCATCCGGTGCTCCCGACCGAGTTGCTCCGCCTCGAGCCGGGCGCGGACGACCTCGCGCTCGCGGCGATCACGCAGCTCGCGCCGATCGCCCACGGCCACCGCGTGCTGGTCACGGCGAAGGAAGGCAACGCGCGAGCTTCGTTGCTCGCGCGCCTTGCCGCCGCGGCGCGACGCGCCTCGGACCGCGCCGACGTGACCGTGTGCCTGCTCGACGGGGAGCCGGGCGCCGTGCGCGAGATCCGCTCGATCGCCGACGGCTGCAACGTGGTCGCCGCGATGTTCGACGAACCGCCGTCGCGGCAGATCCAGGTCGCGGAACTCGCGCTGGCCGCCGCCGAACGACAAGCCGAGTCGGGCGCGCGCGGCATCGTCGTGCTCGACTCGCTGACGGCGCTCGCGCGCGCAGGGCAACGCGAGAAGCCGCGATCCGGCAAGCTCGGCCCGCCCGACGTCGCGACGCACGCGCTCGTTCGCTGCAAGCGCGTGTTCGCGGCGGCGCGGCAGCTCGACCGAGGCGGTTCGCTGACGCTGGTGGCGGCGATGGATCCCGAGGGCCAGTTCCCGATCGAGCGCGAGGCGGCGGCGATGTTCGCCAACAAGGGTAACGCGACGGTCGTGTTCGAATCGCTCGACGAAGAGTCGCTTCCGTGCGCGATGCGCACTGCGACGCGCAACGAAGACCTGCCGCTCGACCGCGACGCGCGGCAACAGCTCGCCGCGTTCCGCGCGCAGTTCGCGGCCGCATGCGCGCAACAACGCGCCGCGATGCTGAGGAGCTGAAGCGAACTCGCGGCTCGCGCGATCGCTGCGTTCAGGCCTTGCGCCAACGCGCGACGTCGGCGGCGGTCGAAGCCTCGCCGCGCAAACCCGCGAGCAGCCCCTTGGCCTTCGCCGCGAACGACGGCGAACCACGCAGCAACAGCAGCGGCAACGTGAGCACGTCGGCGACGACGAGCGAAAGCCAGCCGCGCAGCGAGCCGTGCTCGCGCAGGTAGCGGACCGAGTTCTTCGCCATGAGGAACTTGCGCAACTGCGAACGCCCGCCGCCTGCAGACGCGCCGCCGAGATGCGTCACGCGCACCCAGGGCAGCCAGACGATGCGCTTGCCGAGCGCGCGCAGGCGCCGGCAGATCTCGACGTCTTCCCAATACATGAAGTAGCGATCGTCGAAGCCGCCGAGCGCGGCGACGTCCTCGGTGCGGAACAACACGCAGGCGCCCGGCGCAAAGTCGACGGCCTGCGGCCCTTGGTCGATCGGCGCGGGGCGTTCCCCGTGGCCGCATAGACGCAGCCCGTTGGCGCAGAACGCGAGCTGCCCGCCCTGCGCCCACACGCGGCCGTCGGGATAGACGACCGTCGGCGTGACCGCGCCGATGCGTTCGTCGTTGCGCATCGTCTCGACGAGCGGCTCCAAAAAGCCCTTGTCGAGACGCATGTCGTTATTGAGCACGAGCGAGAACGCGCAACCCGCCTGCTCCGCGCGGCGGAACCCGGCGTTCATGCCGCCGGTGAAGCCGAGGTTCTCCGACAGATCGAGCAACTCGGCCTGCAGGCCGCGACGGCGCGCCTCCGCGACGGCGACGCGCAACCGCGCCTTCGAGTCGTCGCGCGAGCCGTTGTCGATGACGACGACCAGCGTGTCCTTGCCCACGGCCTGGGCGAGGTCCGACAGGCACTTCTCGGTCAACTCCGGCTGCTGCCAGTTGAGCAGGAGCGCAGCGACTTCAGCCACAGAGCCTCCGCACGCAGGTCCACCACGCCGAGAACGTGCCGTCGAGCGCGCGCCGCAGCGCGCCCTTGCCCCCGTCCTCTGCGAGGCCGGGGTTGAGCGTCAGCGGCTTGCACACGAGGAGTTCGCGGTCCGGCACGACGCGGCCCTTCTGCGCGAGCTTGCGCGCGCGCAACGCGACCGGCACGAGCTTGACGAGTTCGACCTTGCCGCCCCACCAGTCGCGAACGTGTCCGCGCGCGTGCCCGAAGCCGGCGTAGACCGCGCCGTAGAGCAACTGCATCGGCAACGTGAGCACGAGCGTGCGCCAGCGCATGCAGGTCAACAGCACGTACCAGCGGTTGCGGCTGTGCAGGAACGTGCGGCGTCCCGTGTAGTCCGCCTTCGCGCCGCGCACCGACAAACCGCTCGTGCCGCCGCGATGCAGGCACAGCGCGCCTTCTGCCAGGCGAACGTGATGCCCGCGCATGCGCAGCTTGTAGGACAGCTGGTTGTCCTCGTAGAGGATGAAGAGGTTGTGGTCGAAGCCGCCTGCGTCGAGATACGGCGCCTTGCGCACGAGGACGCACAGCGCGATCGCGGCGCCGACCGGCTCCTTCGGCCACGGCGACTGGTCGAGTTTGCGATACCAGTTGTGCAGCACGAGCGTGCCGAGGAAGTGCAGGTCCGCACTGTCGTAGTGCACGCGATCCGGCTCGTCGGCGCACAGCGAGCGCGCCTGCACCATCGCGGTCTTCGGGTCCGACTCCAACGCCTGCAGCATCGCGCGCAACGCGCCTTCCTGCAGCACGACGTCGTTGTCGACGAGCAGGCAGAGGTCGTGGCGCGCCGCCGCGACGCCGACGTTGCGCGCGCGGCACGGGCCCTCGTTGGAACCGGTGTCGACGACGCGCACGGTCGGGAATTGCTTCGCCACGAACTCGCGCGAACCGTCGTCGCTGTGGTTGTCGACCAGGACGATCTCCGCCGGCGGCGGATCCTGGGCCAGCAGCGCCGCTAGGCACGCGGACAGGTAGTCCACGCCGTTCCAGTTGACGACGATCGCGGAGATCACGGGGGCGAGGATCCTACGCCGCACCGATCCCTTCTCCATCGCAGAGAAACGGGTGATCGCCTCCCGTCAGGCGATCACCCTCCCTTGCACATCTCTTGTCTCCATCCCCCGGGCGTCGTCGCCACCGCAACTCTTCGCTGCGGCGGATCCGATCCCGGCATTCGGAGAAACCTCAGCGAGCGGCCTGCGCCGTCTCGCCATGAGTAGTGAGGCACAGCGGGGGCAAGAAATCCCGCGACCACCACGACGATTAGTGCGTAGGCGGCGCAAATCGCTCCCCGAACGAAGCTCGAAAATCGGCCGCAAGCCGCATGGCGGGCGGGCTCGCGAGCGATGCGCGGCGAAGCCGTTCCCGCGCGATCGAGCGACTTTTTTCTGCTGCGCGCCGCGAACGGACGCGCGCTCACCCGCCGTCGCGACGAAGCCGACGGCATCACCACCTGCTCGTCACTTCAACGGCAGCTCGAAGTCCTCGTGTCTGCACACCTGCCGGTGGCGAATGCAGTAGGGCAGGTGCCACAGCGACGCGATCGAGGCCTTCACGCAGATCCAGAAGCCCCACTTCACGGAGCGGATGTTCTCGAACAGGCCGATCGTGCCGACCGCGTCCGCTACCTCGCCGCCGGCGCCCTTCTTCTTGCCGCCGAGCTTCTTGAAGAGGAACGCGAACGGGAAGCCGAGCACCATGCTCCACGGCGCGTACTTGTAGGCGTAGAGCCAGAAGTTGCGGACGTGGTAGTAGAGGCTGCGCTTGCCGTGGCGCATGCCGAACGGCGCCTTGTGGAACACCTCGATGCTCGGCACGGTCTTCACGCGGTAGCCGAGGTTGAGGAGCCGCGTCGTCAGGTCGCGCTCGTTGCCGAAGATGAAGAAGCGGATGTCGTAGTAGCCCGCCTTCTTGATCGCCGCGTGCCGCGCCATCGAGCCGCAGCCGCGGAACGTCGCGAGGTGTCGTTCCGTGTTGACCGACGGAGCGTTCTTGTACCAGTCGGGCATCTCGGGCTCGATCACCTTCGGCGACAGGATCGCCGTGGTCTCGGGCTCCATCGCGAACTTCGCGAGCATGTCCTCGACGAAGCGCGGGCCCAGCACCACGTCGTCGTCGAGGATGCCGACGAACTCGCCGCCCGCGCTCGCGAAGCCGACGTTGAACGTCTCGCACGCGCCGTAGGCAGAGTGCGGCATGCAAATGAGCTTCACGCGCGGGAATTCGGCGCGGACCATCTCCGGCGTGCCGTCCTTGCTGCAGTTGTCGACGACGATGACCTCGTCGGGCTGCACGGTCTGGGCCGCGATCGCGTTCAGGTTGTCGCGCAGGTCGTCCTTCCGGTTCCAGACGGAGATGACGAGGCTGACGGTCGGCTTCTTGCTCATGATCCGCCTTCGAGCAGCAGTCGGTGCAACGGCGCCCACAGCTCGTGGGCGCGCGCGAGTTGGCCGGGCCGCAGGTCCGCGAACATCTCGCAGTGCGTCACGCCGGCGACGTTCACGTTGATCGTGGCCGTGCGGTCGCGGTGGTCGCCGAGGCCGGGGATGTCGAAGTAGACGTTCTGGCTCGCGTAGGCCTCGAGCGCGCGCCGCTTCACGGGCCACAGCGCGGACGTGTCGAACAACGCGCTCGCGGCGGGGAAGTGGTTCACGCCGAACAAGAGGCAACGACAGTCGGCGGGCAACGCGTCGGCCGCGCGCATCGCCGCGTAGGCCATCGCGCGGTGGTCGCGGTGCGCCTCGCCGAACCAGAACGAGTAGAGCGTCTTCGGCTGCACGCGGACGAACGCGTCGCGCACGCGCTGCTCCAGTTCGGCGAGCCGTTCGGGCAGGCAGCCGTCCGGCAGATCCCAGCGCTCGGGCACGCCGATGCCGAGCCGCGCGAGCGCTTCCTGCCCCTCGCGACGACGCGTCGCGACGATGTCGTTGGTCGCGCCGTCTGGATCGCCCTGCGCGCCGTCGGTCGCGTGCACGACCGTGACCGCGTGACCCTGCGAGGCATGGTGCGCGAGCATCGCGCCCGCGCCGATCACTTCGTCGTCAGGGTGCGCCGCGAGCGCGAGAACGGGGCCTTGCAGCGCGTTCTTGTCGAGCAACGGGCAGAACAGGTGGTTCATCGCTTCTCCATCGCGCTGCGGTAGAGCGCCACGTAGCGGTCCGCGGCGGCGTCGATCGATCCGAGGTCCGCGGGGATCGAACGACGCAGCCGTTCGAGCACGTCGCGGTTGCGCGCGACTCCGTGCACGGCTGCGCGCAGATCGGCAACCGGAGTCACCACCGCGCCGCCCTGTGCCGCGCGCTCGACCAGCGCGCCGTTGTCGGAGACGACGACGGGGACGCCGCGCGCGAGCGCCTCGTCGACGACGAGCCCGTAGGTCTCCTGGCACTTCGACGGGAACACCGCGAGATGCAGCCGCATCGCGGGGTGAGGCATGTGCTGCGTGTAGGCGCCGTGGTAGCGCAAGTCGACGGACAAGCGCGCGCACTCGGCGCGCACGAGCGCCTCGAACTTCGCGTCGAGGAACGCGCCGGCGAGGTGCAGTTCGCAGTCGAGGTCGGCGACGGCGCGCACGAGTTCGAGCACGCCCTTCGGTTCGACGAGGTTGCCGTAGGTGCCGATGCGGAGCTTCTCGTCCGCGCGCGGCCCTGCGGCCCGCTCGCCCTGCGGCAACGGCCGCAGCAATCCGTGCGGGATCACCTCGACCGGGCGCTGTGTCGGAAGGTTGTCGCGCACGATGCGCGCGGCGGTGGCCGTCGGCGCCGACATCTCCTGCATCGCGTCGACCTCGCGGCGCACGCTGGCATCGCGCCCCTGCAGCGCGGACCGCACGACGTCGAGGTCGGGATGGCGCAGTTCGAGGTTGCAGCAGCGCACGCACGTCTCGCGATCGGCACCGGTCGGACAGACGATGCCGTGGCCCTCGGGCGGCGAACGGAAGAAGCGCGGGCACGTGACCCAGACGTCGTGGAACGTCATCACGGTGCCGATGCGCAACTGGCGAGCGCGCTGCGCGATGCCCGTGCCGAACTGCGAGAACGAGTGCACGTGCAACACGTCGGGCTTCTCGTCGCGCAGCGCGTTCGCCGCTAGATCGACGAGCCGCGGCCGATCGAGCCGGTTCTGGTCCCACTCGTCGAGATGCTTGAACATGCGCAGCACGCGCATGCCTTCGTAGTCCTCGACGCGGAGGTCCTGCCCCGAGTGCACCTTCTCGCTCGACGTCAGCACGACGAGGTCGAGACCGCGGCGGCGCAGCGCGTGGCCGAGCGCGACGACGACCATCTCGGTGCCGGCGTGGATCTCGGGCGGGAAGTTCGAAGTCAGCAGCGCGACCTTCACGAGGCCCAGAGCTCCTTCTGCGCCTGCTCCAGGAACGCGCGCTCCGCCTGCAGTCGCGCCGGGTCGCCCTTGCACCGCCGCTGGATCGCGATGCGCTCCTCGGCGATGCGCAGGCGGATCACGAGGCGGATCCACATCGCGCCGAACGTGCCGTAGTGCTTCTCGTAGTAGGCGAGCCGGTTCTTGTGCCAGAGCACCAGCATCTTGCCGAAGCTCTTCGTCGACGCGCCGCGATGGTGCATCACGACCGCGTCCGTCAGGTAGCGCACCTTGCGGCCCGCGCGCCACAACCGCTTGCTGAGGTCGACGTCGTTGTAGTACAGCGACAACGTCTCGTCGAGTCCGCCCATGCGCACGTACTCGTCGCGTCGCATGCAGAAGCACGCGCCCGGCGGCTGCGGCACGTCGCGCGACGTGCGGTGGTCGAAGTCCTCCATCAAGTAGCGGCGCTGGATCCACGAGCCCGGCCACCACTTGCCCCACCACGAGTCGAAGCACAGCGCCGACAGGATCGTCGGGAACCGCTGGCACGCGCGCTGCACCGAGCCGTCTGGATCGACGAGCATCGGCGCAACGGCGCCGTAGTCCGGGTTGTCGCGCAGGAAGTCGACGAGCCGGTCGAGCGCGCCGGGCCGAACCTCGGTGTCGGAGTTCAACGTGCAGACGAACTCGCCCTTGCCCGCGAACGCGCCCTGGTTGTTGCCGGCCGAGTAGAGGCGGTTCTCGGCGTTGCGGATCAGCGTGACCTGCGGATACGCGGCGGCGATCGCGTCCGCCGATCCGTCGTGGCTGCCGTTGTCGACGACGATCACCTCGCGCGCGTGCTTCGGCGTCTCCGCGAACAGCGCACGAAGGCACGCGAGCGTCAGCGCCTTCGTGTTCCAGCTCAGGACGACGACCGAGAGCACGGGGGCGTTCATGCGCAGCTCACTTCACCGTCACGGCCGCAGGCGCAGGCTGCGCGGGCGCAGGCGCAGGGTTGCGCATGCACTGGTAGCGCCACGTGCCGAGTTCCTCGAGCTTGCCGTCCGCGATGTCGTAGACGCGGCACCAGTAGACCGTCGGCGCGAAGTTGGCCCACACGCCTGCGCTCGGCGTCCATTGGTCGCCGCTGCCGATCAGGCCGCCGCTGAGATGGAAGCGGCTGTCGAGCGACACGAGCAGCAGGTAGCGATCCGTGCGCCGGAACTTCAGCACCGGCGGCTCCGCCGTCGCGCCGAGGTCGACGAACGGCGAGTCCGGCGGCATCCGCAGCTTCTTCTGCCCCCACGGCGAGCGCAGGATCTGGTTGACCTTCTTGTGCACCCAGCGGCCGAAGCGGCCGTACCACTTGTGGAAGTAGAGGTCGCGGCTGATGTCGTGCCGCGTCATCATCGTCGTGAAGTCCGTCTGCCCCGAGCGGTTGACGAAGTGCACGAGCTTGCTGTCGGGGACCTGCACGAGCTTCTTGCCCGAGCGGTTGATCATGCGCGACAGGTCCGCGTCCTCGTAGTAGAGCGGGTAGCGCTCGTCCATGAGCCCGATCGACGCGAAGTAGTCGCGGTCGACGAGGAACAGGCAGCCCGACATCATCGGCAACGCGATCGGCTCCTCGGTCTGCCACACGCGCAGCCACGAGCGCACGAGCCTGCGGCCGTAGAGCCGGCGCAGCGGACGGCAGTACTCGGACACCGCGACGACGAGCATGTCCCACAGCGTCGGCAGCGTGTTCGGCGGCAGCTTGCCGAGGAACTCCTCGTCCCAGAACCCCTTCGGCACCGCGCAGCCGCACTCAGGGTGCGACTCCATGTAGCGCAGCAGGTTGCTGATGCAGTCCTTCGGGAACAGCAGGTCCGGGTTGCTGACGAGGATCCACTTGCCCCGGCTGCGTCGGTAGCAGAGGTTGACGCCCTTGCTGTAGCCCGCGTTGTCGTCGTGCATCACGAGCTGGCCGCACAGCGGGTCCTTGTGGTCCGCGGCCACGGCCGCGAGCGCTTCGCGCACGAGCCGGATGCCTTCGGGATCCTGGTTCGGCGACTTGTTGTCGACGACGATGACCTCGTAGGGCATCGCGCTGCCGTCCTTCCGGCGCGGCGGGTTCTGGCGCAGCGAGCGCACCGCGGCGGCGCAGTCGTGCCACGTGTTGTAGTTGACGACGAGGACCGACATCTCGGGGTTCATGCGGCCCTCCACCGCGGCGCGTTTGCCGACGGGTGTGCGGTTCTGGCTCGGTTCGATCGCTGCACGGTGAACCCTTGGATCGAAATGCGGCGCAAGGGAAGGCAAGCGGAACTGCGGCCCACCCCGATTCGCGCCGACGCGCGTTCGCGCACTGCCCTTGCCATGGGCGACTCAGCGCCCGGACTTGATGTCCGGCAACTCGGTCTTCTTGGTCTCGAACGTGACGTTCGACAGCTTGCGGCGAAGTCGCTCGCCGAACAGCGCCTCGCGCTCCTCGTCCTGCCCGTCGTCGTCCCAGTCCTTCTCCTGCGGTTCGAGCGACTTGCCCAGGTCCTCGACCGTCTGCCGCTCGATGCGGTAGCGCACGAGGAAGCCTTCCTTCGGGTCGCTCTGGTCGAGCACGATCTCGGCGCGCAGCTTGAGACGGCCAGGCCGGCCGAGGCCGATCTGCTGGACGCGCCAGCGCGACACCCAGATCGCGAGCCCGCGGTCCGACTCCGTGCTCGGCCCGAAGCCGTCGGTGCGCGCGAGGAAGTCGATCGCGTCGTACACCTCGGCCTGCGTCGCCGGGCCCGAGCGGTACTCGCGCCACTCGTAGGACGTGCACGCCGTGGACAGCGCGAGCAGGACGAACAGGCCAAGACGCGGCAGCGACTTCATGGGAGCGCGGCAGTATAGGGATCGCGTGCCGGCCCTGCTGCCGTTCCTGTTCGATCTCGACGGCACCCTCGCCGACACGCTCGGCGACATCGCCGCCTCCACCAACCACGTGCGCGCGCTCGCGGGGCTCGATCCCATTCCGCTCGAAGGCGTGCGCCGATGCATCGGCAAGGGCGCGGCCACCCTGCTGCGACGCGCGCTGCCCGAGCTCGGCTACGGCGAGGACGACCCGCGGTGGAGCGCGCTGCTGCAGGCCTACGTGGGGCACCACGACGTGCAGTGCACCGACGGCGCGAGGCTCTACCCGAACGTGCTCGACCACCTGCGCGCGCTGCGCCGATCGGGCCACCCGATGGCCGTCGTGACCAACAAGCCGGAACGGTTCGCCGTGGTCGTCGTGCGCCACCTCGGCCTCGCCGAACTGCTGCCGGTCGTCGTCGGCGGCGACACGACGCCGCACAAGAAGCCGCACCCCGGGCCGCTGCGCGAGGCGCTGCGGCGGCTGGGCCTGCCGCACGAAGGCGACCACCTGCACGGCACGATGGTCGGCGACGGCGAGCCGGACCTGCTCGCGGCGAAGGCCGTGTCGATGCGGACCATCGCCTGCATGTACGGCTACGGCGACCCCGCGCGCCTGACCGAGCTCGGCGCCGACGAGTTCTGGCAGCGCTTCGGCGGCTGATCGTCCGCGGCCCGTCCGGGAAAAGCCGCCTCGGCATCACGCCGCTCCCCTTCGGCAGCCGAAACCTGCTAGTGTTTCGCGCTCGCGCCGCGTCGTCGGCGCGACGAGGTTCCAACGCATGCGCACCTTCTTGCTGCTTTCGTGGATGGCGTTGCCGGTCGCCGGCGTCGCCTACCACTACGGGCCGGGCCAGGATCGGCTCGTGCTCGACGACGTCGCGCGCATCGTCGCGACCGCCGAGAGCGCCGTTGCCGACGAGGACTGGCAGGCCGCGGTCGCGAGCTACGGCGAAGCGCTCGCCAAGCTGCCCGAAGGCCACGCCGACGCGGCGCGCATCCTGCGCCTCGAGCGCGCCAAGGCGCAGATGAACGCGCAAGAGCTGCCGTCGGCGGCGAAGGACCTCGAGTCGCTCGTCGAAGAACTCGACCGCGATCCGAAGGCTCCCGCGCAGTTGAAGCAGGAAGGCCGCCGCGCGCTCGCGAACTCGCAGTTCTACATGACGTGGCTCTTGCGCCTCGAAGGCAAGACGCGCGCCGAATGGGAGCCGCAGATCGAGGCCGCGCGCCAGAACTACCGATTGCTCGCCGAGAGCGGCGACGGCGAAGGCGCAGCCGAACGCGAGGATCTCGAAGCCGCGATCCGGCTCGAGCGGCTCGAGCTCGAAGACTTGCAAGGACTGCCACTGCCCTCTCAGTGAGAGGGCTGCGGACAGGGCCGCGGTCGCGGCTCCAAGAACAAGGGCAAGGGCAAGCAAGGCAAGGACAAGAAGGACGCGCGCGGCGCGAGTTCCGGACCGCCGGTCGACGGCGCCGGATCCTGACGCAGGTCCTGGGCCTCTGACCCATGCAATCCGGCGGCTTCGGCCGCCGGTTTCGTTTGTGCCGGGCGATTGCTCGGCGCGGTGTGCGGCCGCCCGGCGCGGGCGCCCCGTTGCCCAGGCGATTCAATCCTCGTCGGGATTCGCGCCCAGAGCCCACGCGCGCCGTTGCGCTGTGCGTGCGCCCGGGCAGCATGCACGTCTCGCAATGACGATCCGGGCCCACTCCTCGTTCTCGAAACTCCATCCGCTGCTCGCCGCAGCGCTCGCGTCCGCGCTCGCTGCGCAAGACGCTCCCAACAAGCCCGCGCCGACACCGCAGGGCGCGGAAGCAGCGGCAGCAACTCCGAACGGCGATCCTGCGGCGCAAGATCCAGCGGCCCAGGCCGCTGCAGCCGCAGCCGAGGCCGAGCAGAAGAAGCAGGAGCAGGAGGCGAAGAAGCAGGAGCGGATCCAAAAGATCCAGCAGGTCGTGTTCGACCGTCGCCCGACGACGATCCTGCGCACGTGGAACGCGCCGCCCGAGAAGGGCGTCGTGAACGGCGAGACGCCGGCGCCAGGCGAAGAGCAGGCGAAGGAGACTGCGTCCGCGCCGATGCCGATTCGTTCGTCGGCTCGCCGCACGAGTTCCTTGGCGACCCTTCTGCCCCCGCAGCCCACCACCGGCGGGGCAGCGAGCACGAGCGCCGCGGTCGTCGTCACCGGAGGCGCGATCGCGGCGCCGCTGCCGACGTCCGCAAGCGCGACCACCGTGATGCCCCTGACCGCAGTCGGTGGCGCTCCTGCGAGCGCCGAGCCGACCGCTGCCGCGCCCGCGGCGACGGATGGGCCGACGACGACTCCCGACGCGCCGTTCGCAGTCGCGGCCGAGGAAGCAGGCGAGCCGAAGAAGACCGAGAAGGATCCGTTCGACCTCGCGCTCGTGCAGTGGGCGCGCGCCGTCACGCTCGGCGACTGGGTCGCGGTGAAGACGTTCCTCGCGAGCCTCGAGACCGACGACGAGAAGAAGGCCGCGTGGAAGCACATGATCGGCGCGCTGGGCCAGCCGCCGCAGGACCCGAACAACAAGCCGTTCTTCGCGTTCGCGGACGTGATCGGCCTGTGCGCCGCGGCGCCGCGCAAGAAGGCCGACGAGGACTTCGCGCCGCTCGGCTCCGTGCTGCAGCAGGCGATGGCGCGCGGGCTCCTGCTCGAGCCGATGCTCGTCGAGTTGCGCGCGCATTCGAGCGAGAACGGCGAAGGCAAGGCGCTGACGCGCCGTGAAGCCGTGAAGCTGCTGTTCGGCGCCGGCCAGCAAGTCGCCGCGACGGAGTTCCTGCCCAACGCGACCGACGCGCTCGACGCGGCGGACTTCGAAGGCCTCAACCTGATCGCGCAGAGCCTCGTCGCGCAGCACGAGAAGGAAGGCAAGGCCGCGCTGCTCGAGCAGGCGTGGGCCGCGCTGCAGACGCTGTTCGCGCAAGACGACGTCGACGAGAAGCAGAAGGAGATCGCGCTGCGCACTGCCGTCGGGCTCGCGCCGCGGCTCGAGCGCGCGTTCGGCGAGAAGTGGCTCGGCGAGAGCTTCACGGCCGACGTGCAGCGCGGCATGGACATCATCACGTCGATCGGCGTCGCAGCCGCCGACGCCGCGATCGCGCAAGCCAACAACTCGCGTTTCCGGCTGATGACGCTGCAGCTGCAGCAGAACGCGGTCAACGCGCTGCTGAAGGCCGCGCCGGAGCGCGCCGCCGAATGGCGCACGCAACTGTCGCTGCTCGCCGACAACTGGCTGCGCGAAGTGCAGGCGACGCTGCAGTTCGACCAGTCGATCGGCTACGGCCCGTCGATGCGGCGCGACCGCTTCGGCAACTTCTTCTACGTCGAGGAACAGCAAGGCGAGAACAGCCAGGCCATCGCCGCCGCCGCGATCCTCGACCTCGTGCCGTCGAAGGGCTGGATCGAGAAGCTCGAGGCCGGCATGCAGCCGAAGTTCGCGATGCTCACCGCGCAGCTCTGGCTGAAGGTGCAGGAGGAGGCGAAGGCGTTCCCGTTCATCCAGGACCTCGCGAAGACGCACCCCGCGCAGGCGAAGGACCTCGCCGACGAGTTCCTGCGCGTGTGGACGCGCAACCACGACCCGAACGCGGGCCGCAACAACTACTACTTCTACGGCTACGAGCAGCGCGCCGACGGCATCCCGCTCACGCGCAGCAAGCAGGCGCGCAACATCCAAGACCTCGCGAAGTGGGTCCGCGAACTGCGGCAACTGCCGATCTCGGGCGTCGACCAGAAGCTGCTCGCGCAGGCCTTCACGACGTGCCACAGCAGCGCCGAGGTCTACCGCAAGGAATCGATCGAAGAGGTCTTCGGCTCGCTCGGCGACCTCGAACCGCGCACGCTCGCGACGCTCGCGCAGCAGATGCGCGCCAACCTGCAGACCGTGTGGCGCCAGCCCGCGGTGCAGGAAAAGAACAAGACGCGCCGCAAGCAGAAGGACATCGAGTCGGAGGTTCAGCGCGGCTACCAGGTCGCGCGCGAAGTGCTCGACGGCGGCCTCGAGAAGCACGAGGGCCACTGGGCGCTCCTGCTCGTGCGCGCTGCGCTGCAGCACGACGAGATCGACTACCGCCGCACGATCGGCAACGAGGTCAAGTTCACCGAGCAGCGCCTCGCCGCGTTCGCGGACTTCGAACAGGCCGCCGATCGCTACATCGAAGCTGCGAAGAACCTGCCGAAGGAAGCGCAGACCACCGAGCCGTTCGAGCACTGGTTCTACGCCGCGCTCGGTGCTTCGGACCTGCAGAACATCAGCCACGAGCACATCCAGGTGCAGTCGCAACTCGATCGACTGCAGCAGAAGCTCCAGACGATGCAGGGCGCGGTCGGCGACAGCCACCGCGACCGCTTCGCCAGCACGCTGTTCGCGCGCATGGGCAGCCTCAACCCGGCGGTCAAGATGCGCTACGCGAAGGCGGGCCTCGACATCGTCGGCGACAACAAGCAGGCCAGCGAGGCGAAGAAGCTCTACGACTACTACAAGGACCTCGCGAGCGAGATCGAGCTGCAGACGCGCGTCGACGGCAGCGCAAAGGTCGGCCACGGCGAGCCGTTCGGCCTCTTTGTCGAGCTGCGCCACACGACCGACATCGAGCGCGAGTCCGGCGGCTTTGGCCGCTACCTGCGCAACCAGAACGACGTCAGCTACTCCTACAACTACGGCCGCCCCACCGAGAACTACCGCGACAAGTTCGCGGAAGCGGCGACCGAGTCGCTGAAGGAGCACTTCGAAGTGCTGTCGATCACGTTCCAGAACGAGAACGTGCACTCGCGCGCGACGGAGCAATACGGGTGGCGCGTGACGCCCTACGCCTACGTCATGCTGAAGCCGCGCGGGCCGCAGGTGGACCGCATCCCCCAGCTGCGCCTCGACCTCGACTTCCTCGACACGTCGGGATACGTCGTGCTGCCCGTCGACTCGCCCGTGCTCGCGATCGACGCGAGCCAGCCCACCGGCCCCGCGCGTCCCGCCGAGAAGATCGAGCTCACGCAGATCCTCGACGAACGCCAGGCCAAGGACGGCAAGCTCGTGCTCGAGGTGAAGGCCAGCGCGCGCGGCCTGCCGCCGCGGCTCGAGGAGCTCGTCGACGTGCAGCCGAAGGACTTCGTCGTGGCGAACGTCGACGACAGCGGCCCGATGGTCACGCGCTTCGACCCGGACGGCGCGGTGGACTCCGTGATCGCCGAGCGCACGTGGACGATCCAGCTCACGGCCAAGGAAGGCCTCGCCGAGCGGCCCAAGACGTTTGCGTTCCCGACGCAGAAGCGCGACGACATCGCGTTGCTGCGCCAGCGCTACGCGGATGCGGACCTCGTCGCCGCGGAGCCGACGGTCGAACTGCTCGCGCAGTACGGCACGCCGCGCGCGACGTGGCCGTGGTGGCTCGGCGGCGGAATCGCCGCGGCGCTGTTGCTCGCGCTCGCGTTCACACGCCGCAAGCCGGTTGCGATCGAAGCCGCGCGCGGCCTGCGCATGCCGGAGAACGTGACGGCGTTCACCGTGCTCGGCTTGCTGCAGCAGATCCGAGCGAGCGGCGCGCTCGACACGTCTGCGAACGACGACCTCGCGGCGGCGATCGCCAAGATCGAAGCCGGGTTCTTCGCCGCCGACGCAGGCGCCACCGTCGACCTCCACGCGCTCGCCGCGCAGTGGATCGACCGCGCGCAGCAACGCAGCGCATCGTGATGCGAACGCCGCCCACTGGAGACGAGGTGCGGGCGATGATCCGCCCGCTGTCCGCCGTGGACCGCAAGGTCATCGGCGGCATCACCGCGTGGATGATGGCGGAGCCGCAGCGCGTGCGCGATCGCGAGTGGATCGCGCAGCGCTTCGTCGAGATCGCCGCGCAGGCCATCGCCGGAGCGGGTCCCGACGAAGACGGCGCGACCACCGACGACGTCGAGCAGGTCCGCGCGTTTGCGCAGACGCGCATGCCGGACCTCATGGCCGCGGCGACAGCGGTGTTCGTGCGCACGGCCGACGACCTGCGACAGCAAGGCGGCCCCGTGACGATGGAGCGCGCGAGCGCGATCGTCCGCGGCTACCTGGAAGCCTGACCGGGCCGGACAGCCACTTCCCTCGGCGCGGCGGATCGGTTTGCATCTCCCTCGTCCTCGCAAGCGCGAGGCACGATCGAAGGAGACCCATGCCGAACGCATCCACGTTCCTCGCAGCCGTCGTCGTCGCGGCGTGCTCGCTCGCGGCGCAGACCGACCGCATCGTCCACGCGACCCAGTCCGGCGCCTACCCCACGCTCGCCGCGGCAGTCGCCGCAGCCGCTCCCGGCGACCGCATCCTGATCGCACAGGACCTGCTCGTCCTGACGACCGTCGCGATCGACAAGCCGCTGCGCATCCAGTCGCTCACGTCCACGCGGCGCACGATCAGCTTCATCAACCTCGTGATGGGCGCCGCGCAGCCACTGTTCTCGGTCTCGTCGATCCCGAACGGAACCGCGCTCGAGTTCTCGAACCTGCACCTCGACATCTCCAGCATGAGCTCCGGCTCGGTCGCGTTGCGCACGGCCGCGCCCGTCGCCGGCGAACTGCGGTTCGTCGACGTGTCCGCATACGACATCACGGGATGGCGCATCGACGTGCTCGCGCAGATCGAAGCCGCGCGCGTGCACCTGCGCGGCTGCGACTGGACGCAACGCGACCAACCGCAAGACGGCGCGTGCCCCGACGGCGTGGCGTGGGGCAGCGCCGGAGGCTGCCTGCGCGTGCGCGCGCAACTGCTCACGATCGAGGACTCGTCGCTGCGCGCCGCGTCCGGCGCGTGGATCTACAGCCACCCCGAGAACTGCTACGGCTGCAGTCCGGCCCCCACCTACGTCATGAACAGTCCTCGCGGCGGCTTCGCGTTGGACGCCGACACGACGGATACGTTCCTCGTGCGCGTGCGCACGAGCGACGGCAACGGCGGCGGCGCGCAGCCCGCGTTGCCGCCGTGCGGCAGCTACGGCATCCCGGCGCCCGCCGGCGCGAGCACGTTCCACGGCCTCGGCGGCGCGCTGCACGCCTACGACTTCGTGCACGAAGGGGGTGTGCCCGGAACCCTGTCCTCCACCTCGCCGCCATTCGACGCGCCACGCGGACTCGTCACACAGATCGGCGATGCCTCCGCCCCACTCCGCCTCCTCGGCAACGCGCAACTCGGCGGCGGCATCCAGGCCAGCGTGAGCGAGCCCGGCATCAGCCTGCTCGCGATGGCGTTCGCGTGGTCGCCCACGAACACGCCGGTCGGCCGCATCGCGTTCGATCCGCTGCAGGAGCACTTCACGTTCGTGGTGTTCACGACGACGTCGCCGTCGACGCAATCGTGGAACGTGCCCAACGATCCGTTCCTCAGTGGCCTGCCGGTCGTCACGCAGCTGTTCCCGTTCGATCCGACGAGCGGCGCGTGGCGCGCGTCGAATCCGAGCGGGGTCTGGCTGCAGCGGCCGTAGGCAGTTTTGCCGGCAAACGAAGGCTGGCCCCGGCCTCGACCGAGCGCAAACGACGGCTGTCGCTAGCATGGCCCGGCTCCTGCGGTCCAGACGGACGCAGACATCAAGCCAACGATGCGCCTTCGCCAACTCGCCGCACGGATCGCCCTCGCCGCGCCACTCGCGGCGCAGTCGTTCTCCTACACGAGCTTCGTCAATCCGCCGACGCTCACGGCCTACGGCAGCGGCGCGGCGCTCGGCAACACGCTGCGCCTGACCTGGGCGAACGGACCGCTGGAAGGCTGGGCATGGCATCGCACCGCGATGCCCGTGACCGCTGGATTCGACACGACGTTCTCGTTCCGCATCACGCGAACGAACGCATTCGTGCGCGGCCAGGGAATGGCCCTCTTGATCCAGGACAGCCCGTGGGGCGTGACGCCGCGAGGCGGCGCAGGCAACAACCTCGGCTACGCAGGCATCACCAACTGCATCGCTGTCGAACTCGACATGCTGCTCGACGGCTATCTGGGCGACACGAGCGCGAACGAAGTCTCGGTGCATACGCGCGGAGTCGATGCCAACAACACCGCGGAGTTCTGGTCGCTCGGCAACCACACGCCACAGCAAGACCTCGCAGACGGTCAACCGCACACGCTGCGCGTCCGTTACACGCGCGGCAACCTCGAGGTCTTCGTCGACGGCGCGACCACGCCTTCGCTCGCATGCGCCTACGACCTCACAAGGGGAGGGACCTACACGAACGGGGCCGTCGCTCCCGCGCCCAACTTTGCGTCAGGCGCGGCCTATGTCGGATTCAGCGCGACGACCACGTCTGCCGCATTCTGCGAGACCGCCGAGATCCTCTCGTGGTCGTGGAGCAGCACGCCGCTGGTCGATGCGTGCTACGTGGGCGCGCAAGGCGCGGACGTGCTGCGCGTGAACGGAAACAACGGCGGCGCGCGACACACCGTCACGCTGCCGACGTGGCAACCGTTCTCGATCGACATGCTGTCGCCGCCCAACCACGGCAACGGCGCGCCGTGGATCCTGCTCGGCTCGCTGTTCCCCAATCCGGGCAGCCCCGCGGCGCTGTCGCCGTTCGGCCCGATGTGCATGGAAGTGGCGCCATTCGGCATCGGCACGTTGGTCCTCGCCGATGCGTTCTCGTCGCCCAATCCCTATCTGCCCGCTGGGCCCACGCCGTATTCGATCCAACTGCCGGTCGGCGCGATCCCGTTCATGCTCGACATCACGCTGCAAGCCATCGTCGCGACGAGCGCGAGCCCGCTGGCCTTCGGCGTCAGCAACGCAATCGACGTCGAGTTCCGCAACTCGCCGGCGCCGACGATCACCATGGTCTCGCCGCTCAGCACGCAGCCTGGCCAGACGGTCCAGGTCACGGGCACGGGCTTCATGAACGGCGCCACGCTCGCCGTGAACGGCATCGCAGTCCCGCTGCTCACGCGCACCGCCACGACGATGACGTTCGCATATCCCGCGGGCGTGTCGTGCGGCTCGTCGCTGCAGGTGCAGAACATCGACGGCCAGTCCGTGACGAGCGCGCTCAATCCCATCCCGGTCGTGACCTCGACATCGTTCGGCAGTGGCCCGGCTTCAGGCGGCCAAGTGCTCCTGATCTCGGGCCAGGGCTTCGCGCCGGGAAGCACGGTCACGATCGGCGGCACCGCAGCGACGGTCCGTGTGGCCTCGGCGCCCACGTTGCTCGTGGTCACGCCGCCGGGAACGCCCGGAGTCGCGCAGGTCATCATCACGACGCCGGGCGGTTGCGTCGCGACGACGAGCTACCTGTATCTCTGATCGCGCGCGTCCGTTCGACACGGTCCGACGCAACCGCGCGTTCCACTCGCGCCTGCGCGCTGGGAATCGCTCGCTATCCTGTCGCGCCCTCTCTCCGCCTCTCCGCACCTCGATGACGATCCGCACCCTCACCGCACTCGCCTTCTCTGCGTCGCTCGCAGCGCAGTCCTTCACCTACACCGACTTCTCCAACGTCACGTCGCTCAACCTGCTCGGCAGCGCCGCGCAGAGCGGCACGTCGCTGCGGCTGACTGCGAACGCGAGCAACCAGACCGGTTGGGCATGGCACCGCACGGCGATGCCGGTGATCGCGGGCTTCGACACGACGTTCACGTTCCGCATCACGCCGCCGACGGTCGGCACGAAGGCCGAAGGCATGGCGCTCGTGATCCACGACGACCCGAACGGCATCGCGACGCAGGGCGGCACGGTCTGGGGCATGGGTTACGGCACCGGCGCGAACTCCGCGGTCGGCATCCGCAACTCGATCGCGATCGAGCTCGACACCTACCTCGACTCGTTCCTCGGCGACACGAGCGCCAACGAACTGACGATCCACACGCGCGGCAGCCAGGGCAACCACGAGAACGAGCAGTATTCGATCGCGCGCGCGACGCCGACGACGAGCCTCAGCAACGCGCAAGTGCACACGCTGCGCGTGCGCTACGTGCCGGGCACGATCGAGGTCTTCGTCGACAACGCCGCGACGCCCGCGATCTCGCGCGCCTACAGCCTCGTGAGCGGCGGCCTCTACGCGAGTGGCTCCGCAGCCCCGGCGCCGACCCTCGCGTCGGGCACGGCGTTCCTCGGGTTCTGCGCGACGACGGGCGCCGGTTCGCTGACCGAGCTCGTCGAGATCCTGTCTTGGTCGTGGAGCAGCACGTCGCTCGTCGACGCGTGCTACGCAGGCGCCCCGGGCGCGGACGTGCTGCGCGTGAACGGTCAGAGCGGCGGCCAGCTGCGCACCGTCACGCTGCCGACGTGGCAACCGTTCTCGATCGACGTGCTGTCGCCGACGCCGTTCGGCAACGGCGCGCCGTGGATCCTCCTAGGCTCGCTGTTCCCCAATCCGGGTAGCCCCTCGGCGCTGTCTCCGTTCGGCCCGATGTGCCTGGAAGTGGCGCCGTTCGGCATCGGCACGCTGATCCTCGCCGACGCCTTCAGCTCGCCGAATCCGTATCTGCCCGCGGGCCCGACGCCGTGGTCGATCCAGCTGCCCATCGGCGCGATCCCGTTCGTGCTCGACATCACGCTGCAAGCCGTCGTCGCGACGAACTCGAGCCCGTTGGCCTTCGGCGTCAGCAACGCGATCGACCTCGAGTTCCGCAACTCGCCGGCGCCGACGATCACCGCCGTGGCGCCGCTCAGCGCGCAGCCGGGCCAGACGGTCCAGATCACGGGCACGGGCTTCCAGAACGGCGCGACGCTCGCCGTGAACGGCAACGCGGTCCCGACGATCACGCGCACCGCGACAACGATCACGTTCGCGTATCCGGCGGGCGTGCCGTGCGGCTCGTCGCTGCAGGTGCAGAACGTCGACGGCCAGTCGGTTTCGAGCGCGATCAACCCCAACCCGGTCGTCACGTCCACGGCGCTCAGCAGCGGCACGGCGGCCGGCGGCCAGCTGTTCCTCATCAGCGGCCAAGGGTTCGCGCAGGGCACGACCGTGACGATCGGTGGCGCTGCAGCGACCATCCAATCCGTGTCGGCGACTTCGGTGCTCGTGCGCACGCCCGCGGGCACGCCAGGCGTAGCGCCGGTCGTCGTCACGACGCCCGGCGGCTGCGTCGTGAGCACGACCTACACATACACGTGAAGATCGAGACGACGTGCAGATCCACGGGAATTCGGAAGCCGCCTCCGCTTCGAAGTGGTGCATGATGATCGGTCCTGTGCGCATCCCATGCGTCGCGCAGGAAGGAGCCGAGTCACACCACGATGAAGTCGAAGCGCCCATCCCGAAATCGCATCGCAAGCCGCACCAAGACCTCTGCCAACGCAACCTCACGGAATGTGTCGGTGGTCATCCCGGTCCTGAACGAGTCCAGGACGATCGCGCGCATCGTGCGCATGGCCGTGGCACATCCGCGAGTGTCCGAGGTGCTCGTCGTCGACGACGGATCCCACGACGGCACTCCTGAACTCGCCGAGTCCCTCGGCGCCAAGGTCCTGCTCAGCTCCATGCTCGGCAAGGGAGCATCGATGGAGGACGGCCTCTTGCAGGCATCTGGTTCCATCGTGCTCTACCTCGACGGCGACCTCGTCGGCCTCGACAGCAGCCTGATCGACTCCATGGTCGCTCCCCTCGATCGCAACGAGGCGGACTTCGTCAAGGCGAGGTTCGGCAGGTCTGGCGGCCGAGTGACCGTCCTGACCGCCAAGCCACTCCTGCGGACCTACTTCCCGGAGGCGGCGGAGCTCGAGCAACCGCTCGGCGGGATCATCGCAGCGAAGCGGAGCCTGTTGCAGCAACTGCGCTACGAGAACGACTACGGCGTCGACATCGGCCTCGTCCTCGATGCGGTGGCGTTGCGCGCACGCATCGCGCAGGTCGACATCGGCAAGATCGAGCACGACAGCCAGAGCCTCGAAGCCCTGGGCGACATGGCAGCCCAGGTGGCACGCACGATCCTCGAGCGAGCCGCAGAACAAGGAAGGCTCCAACCTGGATTCGTGCGGCAGAGCTTCGAGAAGGACCGACGCATTCGCGCGGTGTGCCTCGATCGGATCGTCAAAGTCGCGAAGCGGGCAGACAAACTCGCCTTGCTCGACATGGATGGCACCATCGTCGACGGCAGGTTCGTCGTCGAACTGGCGAAGGCGACCGGCAAGACGGATTCGCTAGCCCGCCTGCTGGATCACGCAGACATGCCGGCAGAGGCTCGAACGCGACAGATCGCACGCCTGTTCAAGGGTGTCCCGAAGCAGACTTTCGTGTCCGTGGCGCGAGCCATGCCCTTGCACGAAGGGGCGACCGACCTGGTGGTCGGACTACACCGAAGGGGATACGTCGTCGGCGTGGTGACCGACAGCTACCACATCGCAGCGAGCATCATGCGTCGAAGGGTGTTCGCCGACTTCGCGATCGCCAACGTAATGGCGTTCCACGATGAGAAAGCAATAGGCCGCGTCACGATCGCCAAGGCGATGACGCATCCCGCCGGCTGCAAGGAGCACGCGGTCTGCAAGCTCAACGTCATCAAACACCTCGCAGATCGACTGCCGCTGCGACGACCACAGGTCCTCGCGATCGGAGACAACCGAAACGACATCTGCATGCTCAAGGCAGCGGGACTGTCGTTCGCCTTCCAGCCCAAGGCGCCCGAGGTAGCCCGTGCCGTGGACCGCGTGCTGCGCGGCCCCCTGTCGAAGGCGTTGGATTGGATCCCGCCGGAGTGACGGCGCGAGGATCGCCGCAGGACGCGCGTCACGGACGATGCAGCTCGACCCGCGGCAGTTGCGCGACGATGCGCAACGGGCCGCCGCTGCCGCCCCGGATCTTCATCGGCAGTGCGACGACGAACGCGCCGACCGGCGGCAGCAGGTGCAGGTTGGCGACATTCTCGAACGCGGGCACGTTGTGGGCGTAGAGCTCGCGGTGCGCGAAGAACATGCGCGACTTGCCGAAGTCGATGCTCGGCGTGTCGATGCCGACCGCCGACACGCCCCGCGCGACGAGTTCCTTGGCGGCGTTCGGCGACAAGCCCGGGAAGTGCAGCTGCAGCGTCGCCTCGACGCCGCGCGCCGCGGTGCCCATGTAGCGCTCGCGGTCGGGCCAGAAGCGGCCGAATCCCGTGCGCAGCAGCACGATCGCGCCCTTCTGGATCGCGCCGTGTTCGCGCTCGAACGAGAGCACGTCTTCGACACGCACCTCGTAGTCACGCTCGTTCGCGCACTGCGCGGTGACGTCGATCACGCACGCGGGCCCGACGAGCCGATCGATCGGGATCTGGTCCGTCGTCCACTTGCCCTTCGCGAAGTGAACGGGCGCGTCGAGATGCGTGCCGCCGTGCTCCGACGTGCGGATCGTGTTCGACTCGTACCACCACCCGCCGTCGGTCGGCCCCTTCGCGTCGACGACGATCTCGAAGCCGGGAGCCGTCGGCCAGTAGACCGAGTCCGCCGCGAAGTCGTGCGTCAGGTCGACCCAGGCTCCGTCGCCGAGCGCGCGCTGGGGCGCGGAGCACGCAACGAGCAGACAGGACAACGACAACGCGAAGCAGCGACGATTCTCGGTCATGGTGAGGGCCTTCCGCAGAAGGCCCTCAGTCTACGACCGCACGCCGCGCGACGCGCTCACTTGCACGCGGCGAGTGCGCGCGCCACGAACACCGGCGCGACCTTGCGACGCCAGTAGACGTCGAGGTCCGTGTTGTCCATCGTGCGCGCAGGCTTCATCGCCTTCTCGCCGGCCACGGCGATCGCTTCGTCCGTCAGCTGGTTGCCGACGAGCGCCTTCTCCGCGTCGACCGCGGGGATCGCATACGAGCCCGCGCCGCCGAGCCGGATGTTGGCCTTCGTCACGACGCCCTGCGCGTCGGTCCACACGCACGCGCCGACGCCGAGCACCGGGAAGTCGAACGTGTCGCGGCGGCGCAGCTTGAGGTAGCTGGCCTTCCAGTTGCCCGGCGCGGGGAGCACGAGCTTCGTCAGCAGCTCCTCGGGCTTCTTCGTCAGGTACTGGATGCCGTCGTCGCGATAGAGGTCCGACGCCGCGATCGTGCGCGCGCCTTCCGGCGACACGAGCTCGACCTTGGCCTCGAGCGCGCACACGACCGGCACCGTGTCGCTGCTCTGCACGGCCCAGCAACGCGGGCTGCCGGGCGCGACCCAGCAGATCGCGCCGTCCTTCTTCATGCAGAAGTCGATCGACTCACGCCACTCGTAGCTCTGGTCGTAGTAGGTGCAGCGCGTGTCGAGCAGCAGGTTGCCGCCGATCGTGCCCATGTTGCGCAGCAGCGGCGTACTGATCTCCTTCACGGCGTGCGCGAACGCGGGGTAATGCTGCAGCAGGTGCGCGTGGCGCTCGAGGTCCGACAGGCGGCACATCGCGCCGATCGCGACGGAGCCGTCCGGCTGCACCTCGACCGACGTGAGGCCAGGGACGTCCTGCAGCGAGATCACGTGCGTGGGCGTCTGGTGACGCCGCTTCATGTTGGGATAGAGGTCCGTGCCGCCAGCGACGAACATCGCGTCCTTGCCATGCTCCTTCTTGAGGCGCACAGCTTCGGCCGCGGTCTTGGGGCGGTGGTAGGAAAACGTCGGAAGTCGCAGCATCGCTTTCGTCCTCCTACTTCGCGGCCTTCTTGTCGCGCTTGGGTTCGTTCCACGCCGTGCCGTCGCCGCCCTGCCAGGGCGTCTTGATCTTCAGCGAGTCGCCGAAGTCCACCTGCGGCACGCCGTCCTTGCCTTGGCTCGGACCGAAGCGCGCGTCCTTGCCTTCCTTCTTCGCCTGCAACGCGGAGAACACCTTCTCGAAGGAGATCGGGTTCTCGTCCACGCGCACGCCGACTGCGTCGAACACTGCGTTCGCGACCGCCGGCATGATCGGCAGCAGCGGGCCTTGGCCGACTTCCTTGGCGCCGAACGGGCCGTTCTTGTCCGGGTCCTCGACGACGTAGGTGACGACCTCGGGCATCTCCATCGTGCTCGGGCTCTTGTACTCGAGCAGCGAGGGGATCTTGTGGACGAACACGCGGTGGCCCTTGTGGCTGCGATCGCGGTACGCCATCTCCTCCATCATCGCCTCGCCGAGGCCCATGTAGACGGAGCCTTCGATCTGCCCCATCGCGACGGCGGCGTTGAGCGCGCGGCCGATGTCGTGCGCCATCCAGACCTTGGGCACACGGTAGATGCCGGTGTCGGGATCGACCTCGACCTCGACGACGCACGCGGAGTAGCTGTAGCTCGGCGACGGGCCGACGCCGCCGCCGCGGAACTTGGCGGCGGTCTTCGGCGGCGTGTAGCTGCCGACCGTGCCGATCGTGCCGAAGCGCGCCTCGGCCGCGATGACCGCGTCCTGGAACGAGATGCCCTTGTCGGGGTTCTCGCTGTCGAACACGCGCGCGTCGGCGAACACGAGCCGGTTGGCCGGAACCTGCAACTGCTCCGCCGCGCCGCGCGCGACGAGGTCGCGCGCGCGCTCGGCGGCCTGCATTGCCGCGTTGCCCGTCATCACGGTCACGCGTGAGCTGTAGCTGCCGAGATCGACCGGCGTGAGGTCGGTGTCCGACGTCACGACGCGGATGCCGAGCGGATCGACGCCGAGCACTTCGCCGACGATCCAGCTGAGCACCGAGTCGCTGCCCTGGCCGATGTCCGTGCTGCCGCAGAACACCGTCACGAGGCCCGAGCGGTCGAGCTTGAGCTGCACACCGGAGTGCGGCAGGCCGTTCCAGTAGATCGGCAGGCCGGCGCCCGACAGGTAGCTGCTGCACGCCAGGCCGAGCCCGCGGATGCGGCCGTCCTTCGTGCGCTCCTTCGTGCCGCGGCGCGTCTTCCAGCCCGAGCCCTCGACGACCTTGTCGATGCACGCGCCGAGCCCCATCGAGCCGATGCGCAGGAAGTTGGCGGTCAGCGAGTCACGCGGCGCGAGGTTCTGCTTGCGCATCTCGGCCGGATCGAGGCCGAGGTCGCACGCGACCTTGTCGAGCTGCACCTCGATCGCAAAGCGCGGCTGCACGGTGCCGTGGCCGCGCTTCGGTCCGCACGGCGCCTTGCACGTGAAGAAGCGCGCGCCGCGGAAGTGGTAGTTCTCGACCGCGTAGGTCACCGTCTGCAGCGCGCCCGTGTAGAACGTGCTCGCCGTGCCGTAGCTGCCGTAGGCGCCGCCGTCGAGGTAGCTCTCGAAGTCGAGCGCGGTGATGCGGCCCGTCTTGGTCACGCCCATCTTGCTGCGCATCAGCACGGGATGGCGGCCGCGGTGGCACCAGAACACTTCCTCGCGCGTCAGCGCGATCTTGACCGGCCGGCCGGTCAGCATCGACATCTTGGCCGCGGCGATCTCGTGGTTGAACGGATCGCTCTTGCCGCCGAAGCCGCCGCCGTTCGGGCACGCGATCACCCGGATGTGGTGCGCGGGCAGCGGGTGCAGCACGCGCGCGAGCGCGCGGTGCAGGTAGTGCGGCGTCTGCGTCGACGACCAGATCGTCAGCTTGCCGTCCTTGTCGAAGTGCGCGAGGGTCGCGTGCTGCTCCATCGGCAGGTGCGTGTTGCCCTCGAAGAACACCGTGTCCTCGCGGATGTGGTCCGCGCGCGCGAAGCCGTCCTGCAGGTCGCCGAACTCGAGGTTCTCGAGACGGTGGATGTTGCCGCGCACGCCGTAGTCGTGGAGCCGCGGCTCGTTCGTCGCCGCAGCCTCGTGCACGCCACCGATCGTCTGCAGCGTCTCGTACTCGACCTCGACCGCACGGCACGCGTCCCACGCCTGCTCCTCGGTCATGGCCGCGATCGCGACGACGGGGTCGCCGACGAAGCGCACCTTGTCGAGGCACAGCGCGTGCTCGTCCTGGCTCACGGGCAGGATGCCGAACGGAATCGGCATGTCCTGGCCGGTCAGCACGCCCTTCACGCCAGGCATCGTCTTCGCCTTCGCGACGTCGACGCGCTTCAGCAGCGCGTGCGCCTGCGTGCTGCGCAGCAGCTTCATGTGCAGCATGCGCGGCAGCGTCAGGTCGTCGGCGAACTTCGTGAGTCCCGCGACCTTGCTGCGCGCGTCGACCTTGCGGATCGGCTTGCCGATCACGCGCAGTTCGTCCTTCTTGGCGTCGTGGCGCCAAGGCGCCTCGGGCCTCGTCACGCCGGGGATCGACTTCGGTTCCTCAAGACCCATAGATCGACTCCTTGCTCGGCTGCTTGTCCTCGCCGCGCATGCGCGCAGCGGCCAGTTCGACTGCTTCGAAGATCTTGATGTAGCCCGTGCAACGGCACAGGTTGCCCGCGAGGCACTGCTTCACCTCGTCGCGCGACGGGTTGGGGTTCTGCTTGATGAGCGCCTCGGCAGTCATCAGCACGCCCGGCGTGCAGTAGCCGCACTGCGCGGCGCCGAGGTCCGCGAACGCGTCCTGCAGCGGGTGCAACGTCGGACCGTTGGCGAGGCCCTCGACCGTGCGGACCTGCTTGCCCACCGCGTCGAGCGCGAGGTAGAGGCAGCTCAACACCGGCGTGCCGTCGATCTGCACCGTGCACGCGCCGCATTCGCCGAGTTCGCACCCGTGCTTGGTGCCGCAGAGGTCGAGCTCCTCGCGGAGCACCTCGAGCAGCGTCTTGTGCGGCGCGAACGCGCACTGATGGGGTTCGCCGTTGACGACGAACGTCGCGAGGACCTTGTCCGGATCGCTCATGGGGGCGAAGACGATAGCGACCGCCCCCCACGGGATCGAGCGCGGGCTGGCCCCGGCACGGGCAGCCCCGGGAGGGAGCGAAACCGACCATGGACGGCCTGGCGGAATCCGTCCGCCACGGGCCCCGAGGGAGCTCAGCGGCCCGCGCGACGCAGCGCCACGGCGGCCGGCCAGGCGACCAGCACGTAGACGAGCGCGCCGATCACGGCGACAGCGGCAAAGCCTGCGTGGATCGCGAGGATCAGCGCCACGATCGACCCGATCACCGACGCGGCGCTGTTGGCGCCCCAGGCCCACGGCACGTGGTCCGTGGAGATCCGTTCCACGAGCCGGATTCCCTGCGGGAAGAACATGCCCATCGGGAACGCCAACGCCGCGATCAAGGCGATCGAGAGCGCGATCTTCGCGGCGACGGGCCATGCGAGCGCAGAGCTCGCGAACAACGGCGGCAGCGCCGCGTTGTAGGCCAGCAGCAAGCATAGGAGCCCGAGCGACAGGCGCGCGAAGCCGAGCTTGCCGTTCGCGAACAGGCGGTCCGAGCAGAACGAACCGGCGCCGCTCGCGAGCAGGAATGCCAGCAGCACGACGGACACCGCGTAGACCGGGTGGCCGAGGAACATCGTGAAGCGCTGGATGAACGAGATCTGCACCGCGATGTAGCCGACGCCGAGCGCCGCGAAGTAGGCGACGACGAGCCAGCCTCCACGACGCGGCGCCGTGGCCTCGCCGCGACGCCGCAGCAACAGCGGCAGGACGATCAATGCGGCGATCAGCGCAGCGAAGCCGCAGCCCATCCAGAACAGCATGACGACCGTGCCGCCGAGCAGTCCCGTTCCGGCGGGGTCGAGGTAGAGGCCGAAGTCCGAGAGCCGGTTGAGCCCGGTGAAGAAGAAGTACGGCCGGTCGTCCGTCGGCGCGTCGATGTCGACGAGGAACCCGTCGCGGAAGCCGTCCGGATCCTCGCTGCGGATGTAGGCCGCCTCGATCGGTTCCTTGCCGGCCTCGTGCGCAGTCCGCTTCCACGCCGTGACGGCGTCCCGCATGGTCAGCTCGCCGCGCGAGCGCATCGAAGCGATCTCCGCGCAGAACCCGTTCTCCCCCATCGCCCCGCGCGTCGAGCCCGGAGCGAAGATCACGTCGAGCGACAGCTCCGCACAAGCGGCGTCGAGCTTCGCGATCTCGTCCTTCCGCAGGGGCGAGCGGCCGACGAGCACCATGCACTCGTTGAGCGCGTTGCGCGCGATGTAGAGGTGCGCGCGCCAGTCCGCCACCGACAGGCGCGCAAGCGACTCGCGCACCATCGACACGAGGCGCAGGCATTCGACGCCGCCGTGGCGATAGACGTAGAACACGCCCTCGGGCTCGAGCTTGCCGAGGAACTCGGCGAACGCGTCGACCGTGAAGAGGTTGGCCTCCGACAGCGCGAACGCTGCCGAACCGCTCGCGACGCCGGTCTGGATGAACGTGATCGTCAGGCTGTCGTAGCGTTCGTCGGTCCCGCGCACATAGCTGCGGCCCTCGCCGTTCCGCAGCGCGAACCTCGGGTCGCGGACGATCTCGTCCATGCCGTAGCCCGGGAAGCGGCCGAGGGCGGCTTCGACGATGCCCGGGTTGATCTCGACACCCGTGACGCGCTCGGCTCCGAGCTCCTTCGCGAGCAACATCCCGCGCCCGCCGCCGGCGCCGATCTCGAGGCAGCGACGATGGCGGTCGAGCACGAACGGCAGCCGCTCGAAGTTCGTGCGCGCGACGTATTCCTTCGTGCGCTGCGGGTCCTTGCTCGGGATCGTCGTCTGGCACGACGAATCGATGCGCACGTAGATCTGGCCGTCGCCCTTCGTCGGGAAGAACCCGAGGCGCGACACCGCGTTCCAGTCGCGCGCAAGCTCGACGTCATCGAGCACCCAGTCGTCGACGCCGCCGAGGATCGTCCGATGCGATTGCAGGTCGACGAGCAGACGTTCGCCGTTGCACAGCGGCAGTGCGCAGGCGGCCACGACCAACGCGCAGGCGGCGCGCCGCGAGCCGATGCCTCCGTGCGCGTGCGCGAGCAGGAAGGCCCCGGCGGCAGCAAGCGCCCCGATCGCGAAGATCCCCTGGTCGCCACCGACGAGATCCATGAGCGGCAACACGAGCAGGCATCCGAGCCCGCCACCCGCGAGGTCCGCGCCGTAGAGCTTGCCGACGCGGTCGCTGTTCGCGCGCAGCACGAGCGCGATGACGAGGCCGACGAGGAACATCGACGGCAGCAAGAACATGCTGCCGGACATCACGCGCTGCACCTGCGACAGCAGCGACTCCTGGCCCTGCACCGCGTGCTGCATCGAGCGATCGACGACGACCTCGAGCGAGAAGCCGACCACCAGCGACGCGGCGTAGGCCACCGCCAGCCACGGGATCATGCGCGCGATGCGCGTGCCGTCGAACCAGCGAGGGAACGCGGCGAGCGCCACGCCGGCCGAGCCGAGTCCCAGGAACGTCGTCGAGATCGCGAGGAACGCGAGGCCGCTGTTGAACTGGATCGAGAAGGCCCGGGTCAGGAACTGCTGGACCAGCAGCATGCTGCAGGTCGTCAGCAGGAACCCGGCGTAGAGCGCCCACGGAACGGCACGCGAAGCGTACATCCCCGAACCGCCCGCCATGGCTCAGTTCGAAGCGTGCCGCGAACGACCGCGCGACGGAGCGCCGCTGCGCTTGCCGCCGCGACCGCCGCCACCACCACCGCCGCCGGAGCGCGGCGCGCCGCGACCACGGAACGACGGGAACGCGCCTTCGTCGCCCTTCTCGCCCTTCAGGTGGCTGTGCACCGCCGAGAACATGCGCTTCTCGCTCGGCGCGACGAGCGAGATCGCGCGGCCCTTGCGGCCGGCGCGGCCCGTGCGGCCCGTGCGATGGATGTAGTCCTCGAGGCCGAGCGGGAAGTCGTAGTTGACGACGAGGTCTATGTCGTCGACGTCGATGCCGCGCGCGGCGACGTCCGTCGCGACGAGGAAGCGCACCTTGCCGCGCGTGAACGCCTGCAACACGACGTGGCGCTGCTCCGCGCCCTTGTCGCCGTGGATCGCGTCCGCGGGCAGGCCGTCGCGCTTCAGCATGTTGCCGAGCTTCTCGCAGCCGACCTTCTTGTTGACGAACACGAGCACCTTGCCGGGCTCGTTCTCCAGCAACCGCTCGAGCACGCGCGGCTTGTCGGTCACGGACACCGCGGCGAAGCGGTGCGTGATCGTCTTGGCCGCCTGCGAACGCGTGCCGATCTGCACGCGCTCGGCGTGCGGCAGGAAGTCGTTGACGAGGCCTTCGACTTCCTTGGGCATCGTCGCGGAGAAGAGCAGGTTCTGCCGCTCTTGCGGCAGGCGCACGAAGATGCGCCGGATCTGCGGCATGAACCCCATGTCGAGCATGCGGTCCGCTTCGTCGAGCACGACCATCTCCACGCGTTCCAGCGTGAGGTTGCGCCGTTCGAGGTGGTCGATGAGACGACCCGGGCAGGCGACCACGACGTCGACGCCGCGCTTGAACGCGCTCTCCTGGATCGACATGTCGACGCCGCCGAACGCGGTGCAGATGTGCAGGCCCGCGAAGGCTGCGTATTGACGAAGGTTCTCGGCGACCTGCACGCAGAGTTCGCGCGTCGGCACGACGATGAGGCCGCGGAGACCGGGCTCGCCGCCCGTCAGCTTGTGCAGCATCGGCAGGCCGAACGCGGCCGTCTTGCCGCTGCCCGTCGAGCCGAGGCCGATGAGGTCCTCGCCGCGGAGGATCTTGGGGATGGCCTGCGCCTGGATGTCGGTGGGCTTCTCGTAGCCGACCGCGCGCACGCCGCGGAGGATGGGCTCACAGAGCCCGAGGGATGCAAACGTCACTAGGATTCGATCTCGGTCGGGGCCCGCCTTGGCGGCCCCGGTTCAGGGGTCCGACGCCATGGACGCAACTTCAGGTCGCGCCGGGATGCGCCGGGGGGAACCGTGTCGTGAAGATCGGACGCCGGCGGCCTCGGACTCGAGACCCTGGCATCGGCGCCAGCCTTCCGCGGTCGGTTCCCGCGGGTCAGGCCGAGGATGGTAGGCGCGTTCGGGCGACCCCACAAGGGCGGGGGCCATGGCGCGGCACGGCACGCCGGAATGCGGCCGCGGCGACCCGTCGATCCCCGGATCCCGCGGACGCCACGGCGTAGCCCCACCGTCGAACGCTCAGCGCGGGAACGCTTCGGCGATGCCGCCGTCGACCGGGACCACCGCGCCCGTGGTCGCGTGCGCGTGCGTGACCAGCCACAACACGGCAGCGGACACGTGCTGCGGGGTCACGGACTTCTTGAGCAGCGAACGGTCGCGGTAGAACGCGCGCAACCCGTCGGCGTCGAGGCCGCGCGCCTTCATGCGGTCCGGCCCCACCTCGGCCCACAACTGGCTCGGCGTCTCGCCGTCGCCGAACACCGCGTCGGCGTTGACCATGTTGACGCGCGCCGAGAACTCGGCGAACTCCAACGCGGCGATGCGGCCGAGCTGCAACGCCGCAGCCTTGCTCGCGGAGTAGGCGCCGAAGCCCGCGCCCGGCGCGAACGCGTTCTTGCTGACCTGGATCACGACGCTGCCGCCCGTTCCCTGGAGCCGCAGCATGCGCGCCGACTCCTTGAGCACGAGCATCACCGCCGTCGCATTCGCGGCCATCACCTCGTCGAAGCGCTCGCGCTCCATGTCGGCGAGCTTGCTCACGCGCGCGATGCCGTGGCTCAGCACGACGTCGTCGACGCCGCCGAACCACAGCGAGCACGCGTCGAACGCGGCGCGCACCTGCGCAGGATCCGCGAGGTCCGCGACGAACGTGCGCAGGCTTCGCGAAGGCTTCGACAGCCGCGAGGCCGCGGCTTCGAGTCGCGCCGCATCGCGATCGACGAGCAGCACGCATGCTCCGTTCGCGAGCAGGTCTTTGGCGCACGCCAGCCCGATCGCGCCGGCGCCGCCAGTCACGAGCGCGACATGGCCCGCGAGCAACGGGCGCTGCTGCTTGCCGAGCTTCTGCAGCTCGAGCGGCCAGTATTCCATCGCCGCGAGCTCGCGTTCGGGCAACGCCACGTAGCGCGAGAGCGCGGTGCCTTGCGCCCACACCTTCACCGTGTGCTCGGCGACGTCGGCTGCGATGCTCGCGGCGCGCATCGACGGAGCGAGGCCGACGAGGCCGCAGCCCTCGACGACCGCGACCGGCGGCATCGGGTGCAGCATCAGCGGCGCGCCGATCGGCTTGCAGCACGACTCGAAGTAGCCGCGATACCACGCGACGTAGTCCGCGACCGCGCGTTGCAGCGCTTCGCGATCCGAGAGCGCGGCGCGCGGCGCGAACAGGTAGCGTCCCTTCGTGCGGATGACGTGGTCCGGAGTGATCGGGCCGGTCTCGCACATCTCCTTGCAACGGGGATGCGCGGAGAACGCAGCGAGCTCGTCGCGCGTGCGCGCATCCGCGACGACGCGGATGCGGGACTCGGCGGAGCCGCCGTCGACTGCTGCGACTGCGCGCAACATCGGCAGGAACGCAGCGAGCGCACGTTCGCGATCGGCGAGCGGCATCGCCGAAGCCTCCGCGCGCAGCATCGCCGGCACGCGACCCGCGCGCTCCGCGACGAAGCGCTCGGCACGGTCCACGCACGCGATCATGCGCTCGTAGCTCTCCTTGGCCGTGTCGCCGAAGGTGAAGATGCCGTGGTGCATCAGCACGATCGCGCGGACGTGCGGCATGCGTTCCACGACGTCGGCGACGGCCTTCGCGAGCGGGAATCCCGGGAAGATCCAACCGAGGATCGCGACGTCGTCGCCGAGCGCCTCGCGCACGAGCCGCTCGCCGTCGGGTTGGTTCGTCAACGCGAGGATCGAGTCGGCGTGCGTGTGGTCCACGAAGCGATGCGGAACGAACGCGTGCAGCAACGCCTCGACCGAGGGGTTGGGCGCGGACGGGTCCAGCAGGCGACGGCGCAGCTCCTGGACCATCGCGGCGTCCGACAGCGACGGCAGCGAACGCAGCGCGAGCAGCGGCTCGAGCTCGACCGCGGGCAAGCCGTTGGGCTCCACGTCGGAGAGGTCCGCGCCGCTGCCCTTCACGCACAGGCATCGGATCGAACGGCCGAGCGCGTCCTTGCGCATCGTCTTCACCGACGTGTTGCCGCCGCCGTGCAGCACCAGGTCCGGGTCCTGGCCGATCAACCGCGAGGTGTAGACGCGCAACGCGACGTCCTCGCCGTGCTCGGCGTATCGGGCCACGAACTCGCGCGCTTCGACGTCGTTCCAACGGCTCTGCATGCGCGGATCGTGCGCGGCGACGGCTCGTGGCGCCAGTTCGGGGCGGCCGTCGCGCGCAGCCGAGCGTCAGCGCGCGCGGAACATGCGCGCCCAGCGCTGCACGACGGAGAACAGCTCCGCGTCCCCCACCTGGTTGCAGCCGCGCAAGACGCCGGCCGCATCGACGAACAGCAGCCACGGCGAGCCGGTGAGCGGCGCCGCGACGGAATGCTCGATGCGCAGCATCGGCTCGCTGCGGAACTCGGCGATCGCCTTCTCCGAAGCCGCGACCTCTTCGGGCTTGCTGCCCTTCGGCACCGCGAGCGCCCACGTCTGCGGGAACTCCGTGCGCTCCTGCAGGAGCTTGCTGAGCACGACGAGCGCGCGCGGCAGGCGACGATCGATCGTGTCGCCTTGCTCCGCGGGCGGCAGCCACACGACGAGCGTTCCGACCGGCGAGGTCGGGATGCCGCGCACGGGCATGCCGACGAGGTCCTCGAGCGGCACGGTCGGCTGTGATCCGACGTCGAGGCCGACGGCGGCGGTCGCGGCGATCGCCTGCCCGGGCAACGCGAGGTCGATGCGCTGCACGGTCGGCGACTGCACGCGGTAGGCGCCGCGGCTCGCAGCGAAGCCGAAGAAGCCCTCGATCGGCGAGCCGTCGTGCGTCGTGTAGCGAAACTGGTCCTGCCCTTCGATGCGCACGGTGAGCGCGGGGCCGCGGACGCGCAGCTCGATCTCGAACGACGGTCGGCTCTGCCCGAACTCGACCGTTGTCGCGGCGCCGGTGCGCGGCAGCTGCCCGTCGCGCTCCCACTTGCCGTCGAGGTGCACGTGCACGCGATCGACCTCGGCGCGCTCCTTCTTGCGACCCGACGCGAACTCGGGATCGCCGGCGGAGAAGCCGACACGGATGCCGCGGTCGCGGCGCCAATGGCCGACGACGAGCGCGCCGTCGACGTACGCGGTCGTCAGGTGGATGCGCATCTTGACGACGTGCTCGCCCGGCGCGATCCACTCCGCGCTGCGCACGAACACGTTGCGACTCGCGGACGCGCGCTCGGGGCCGCCGGTGCCTTCTGCCGGCTTCTCGCGGCCGACGTGCAGGTCGCCGTCCGCGGTCGTGTGCCAGAGTCCCTCGTGACGGTTCTTGTCGTAGTCGACGTGGCGGTCGTCGACGAAGCCCTGACCGAGCAACGTGCGCGGCGGCGGCATCGGCGGCAACGCAGCGACGGCATCCGCGGTGACGGGCAACGCGCACAGCGACGCGAGCCGTTCGTGCTCGGCGCGCAGCGCGGCGCGCGACAACGGCATCGCCTCGGGGACTGCAGCCGCGGCGGCCGCGAGCGCGTCGACGAACGCCTTCGTCTTCGGCAGCTTCTGCAGCATCGGCATCGGCTGCGCAGCAGCGGGCCACGCAGCGACACGCGACGGGAAGCGCGCGTGCGCGAGTTGCCGCAACGAAGACGCTTGCTCCGGCTTCGACAACGCGACGAGCGCATCGGCCGCAGCCTCTGCGCGCGTCGCGTTCCAGCCCTCGCACGACAACGACCACATCCACGCGGCGACGGCCGCCGCGGGCAAGCCGGCCTCGGCGAGAACGTCGCCAGCCGCGCCCGCGTGGCCCTGGCCGAAGAACGGCTCCGCGCGCGCGCGCGACCACGACCACGTGTTCTCGTCGAGCACGAGCGAACCCGCCTCGCCCGCAGGGCCGGGCCCGTACTGCGCGACCCAGCGCGGCTCGCCAGTCTTGTTCTCCGGATCGAGGTAGCGCGCGATGCCAGAGAGGAACTCGCGCCACTCCGCGCAGAACGCCGTGAAGTCCGCGGCGCGCCCGTCCTTGCCGTCGCACACGGTCTTGGCGAAGAAGCCCGAGGCATCCTTCGCGCCGCCGCGCGCGTTCTTCTCCAGCGCATCGAGCACGGCGCGATACTTCGGAGCCTGGTCCGGCGGATGGCCGCGCAGGAACGCATAGAGGGCATAGCCCGCGAAGTAGTTGTCGCGGTACTCCTCGATCTCGCCGTCGAGCAGCTTCTTGAGCTTCGCTTCGTCGCCGTAGCCTTCCGCATACGTGCGGTAGCACGCGCCGAGGTCGAGATGGTCGTCGTGGAACTGAGTCTCGGCCATCTTGCCGTAGTGACCGCCAGTCCAGCTCGCGTGGCCTTCGCCGTACCACGCACGAAGGAACGGCCGCAGCACGCCGTCGAAGCGATGCGTCAACTCGTGCGTGAGCGTGTGGCCGAGCGACGGCAGGTTGCCCCACGCAAAACGGATCACCGTGCGATCGCCGCCTTGGAACCCGCCCGCCCACCAGTGCGGCAGTCCCTCGGTCTCCATGTCGTGCACTTCGGGAACGATGAGCACGGTGCCCGGGCGGTTCTCGAACGGATCGACGCCGTAGTGGCTGACGAGTCGCGCGTGGTGCAGCTCGACCTGCAGCGCCGTGCCGAGCAGCGTCTCCGCGCCGCACGTCGTCTCGACGCGGTACTTGCCGGTCGGACTCATCGCGACTCCGGGATCGGCCCACGAACGATGCGCGAGCGTGAACTCGTCGCGACCCTTCTGGTCGAGCGCCTGCAACTCCGCGATCGTCCACACGCGCGGCGGCGGCAACTGCCCTTTCACCGCATCGCGCGCGGAGTTCGCGATCTGCGCGTAGCCTTGCAGGTCCGGCGGGACCTTCCCGAGGAGTTCCTCGCCGAGCAGGTCCTTGCCGAAGCCGCCTTGGCGACAAAGGCCCGAGAGGATGCGCGCCGCGCGCAGCTGGAGGTCCGCCTTCTGCCGTTGCGTCGCGAGCGGGTCGCTCGACGTCGCGCCCTTCCACGCAGATCCGAACTGGCCTTGCGCGACCTGCGCGAGCGCCTTGCAGACGGCATCGAAGTCGGACTTGTGGCCGTCGAGCGAGGCCTGCATCGATGCGCCGTGCTCGCGCAGCAACTCGGGCGAGCTGGCGCAGAGCTCGACGAACAACGTCGCGACGAAACGCGCGGCCGCGCCGTTGCCGAGCGCGTTCTTGCCGCCCTTGTAGCGATCCATCGCCTTCGCGAGCTCTCCCGCGGCCTGCGCGCGCAACGACGCGAGCTTCTGCAATGGGGCCACTTCGTCCGCGGCGACGGACTTCTTGTCGGCGGCGGCGAGCTCGCACTTGCCCTTCGCGTCGACTGCGGCCGCAGCCCAACGCTGCAGCCAGAATGCGCGCGCGTCCTTGCCGTCGGCGGCGCGCACGAGGTCGAGCAACACCGGCTCCGACGCGGGATGGAACTCCAACGCCGCAAGCAGATGACCGATCGCCGCCGTGCGATCGCCGGCAGCGAGCGTCTCCTGGCCGAGCTTCCAACGCGCGAGCGCGGGACTGTTCGCCGCGGGAACCGCGTCCATCGCATCGCACGAACGCGGCGGCGACGCGCCGGGCGGCAACTGCGCAACAAGGTCGGCGACAGCGACGAAGGCCGACGCGAATGCGACGAGGCACGAGCGGTGGGAACTCATCCTGCCGCAGAGCGGACCGCCGTTCGCGCCATTTGGCAACGGCCGCGAGGCCACGTTCCGCAAGCACGGTGGCAGAAGGCCAGGTCGCGAGGCGCTCGGACCTCGCAACCGCGATCCGCCGACGATGCGCGGGGGATCGGCCTACGGCTTCTTGTGCTTGGCGAGCCAGTCGAGCGCCGCCTGCATGTCCTGCGGCATCGGCGCGACGAACTCCATCGCCTTGCCGGTGGTCGGATGGTCGATGCGCAACCGGTGGGCGTGCAATGCCTGGCGCTCCATCGGCGGCGCATTCTCCGGCCAACGCTCCTGCTGCGCGCGACGGCTCTTGTAGACGCGGTCGCCGACGAGCGAGTGGCCGATCGACGTCATGTGCACGCGGATCTGGTGCGTGCGGCCGGTCTTCGGCATGCAGCGGAAGTGCGTGAAGCCGGCAAAGCGCTGGACCACTTCGTAGTAGGTCGAGGCCTCGCGGCCGCCTTGGTCGACGACCGTCATGCGCTCCGGATGGCGCAGGTCCGTCGCGATCTCGCGCTCGATCCAGTCGGTGTCGAACCGCGCGACGCCGAAGCTGATGCAGCGATACTCCTTCTCGACCTCGCGCTGCTGCCACTGGTCGCGCAGCGAGTGGAACGCCGCCTCGGTGCGCGCGAGCAACATCACGCCCGACGTCTCGCGGTCGAGGCGGTGCACGACACCGGGACGGTCGTCGCCGGCGAGGCTCGGCATCGCGCCGAACTGCGCCTGCGCCGCACTCGCGACCGAATGGCCGCGGAACGACTTCCCTTCCGGCGGATGGCTGACGAGCCCCGCGGGCTTGTCGATCACGACGATCGCGTCATCGACGTAGATCGCCTGCAGCACGGGCGGCGGCGTCTCCCCGCCGCCTTGCAGCTTGTCGAGCGACGGCAGGCCGCTCGGGTCGAACTCCACGACCATGTCGTCCACGAGTTCGAGCGACGGACGGACCTTCTCCCCGCGCACTGCGACGACGCCGCGGTCGAGCAGTTCCTTCGCGCGCGAGCGTGAGCCGACTTCGGGCTGGCGCGCGAGGAATTGGTCGAGGCGAAGTCCGCGGTCGAGCGGGGTGACGGTGCGGATCAGCATGCTCATGCGCGAACAGAGGCGGCCTCGGTGGGACGCGCCTTGCGAGGAAGGCGTTGAACGAGGCTGTGGAAAGTAGTCAAGCTTCACGACCTAAATCTCTGCTGCGCACAAGGAAGCGCGCCGTGGAATCTCTGTGGAAAGTGCTGGCCCGTCACGCCGCATCGCGGTTTCGTTCCCCCGTTCGAGCGAGGTTCCCATGCAACGAGTCTCCTTTCCGACGGCCGCGGCCGGCGCGTCGCCTTCGGGCGACCAACCCGGTTCTTCCCGCCTCCGCCCGCGCGTGCTCATCGTCGATGACGAACCGTCCGTGCTCGCGTTCCTGGCCGTCACGCTGCAACGCGCCGGTTACGACGTCTACCCGCGCGGCAGCCTCGCCGAAGGGATGGCGACGCTGGAGAGCGGCTCGTTCGAGCTCGTCCTGTCGGACCTCTACCTCGGCTCCGACCTCGCCTACTGCCTCGCCGAGCAGGCGAGCCAGCGCACGCCGCGCGTGCCGGTCATCCTGTTGACCGGAAGGCCGACGTTCACCGGGGCCGCGGAAGCGCTGAAGAGCCGCGTCGCCGAGATCGTCGCGAAGCCGATCGACCCGGCCCTGCTCGTCAGCACCTGCCGCCGCACGATCAAGGACCACTCGCTGCGCTCGCGCAACGAGGAGCTCGAGGCGCAGAACAAGGTGCTCGCCGCAGTGCTGCCGCGCGCGATCGAAGCGAAGGACCCGACGACGAGCGGCCATGCCGAGCGCGTCGTCAACTACGCCGACGTGCTCGCGCAACGCTGCAACGTCAGCGAACAGGACCGTCGCGAACTTCGCCTCGCGGCGCTGCTGCACGACGTCGGCAAGATCGGCATCCCCGACGCGATCCTGTGCAAGCCCGGCGCGCTGACGCAGGACGAGCGCGACGTGATCCAACGCCACCCGCAGATGGGCTTCGAGATCCTCGCGCCGCTGCAGGACCACCAGAAGGTGCGCGACTGGGTCTACCAGCACCACGAGCGCTGGGACGGCAAGGGCTATCCGGAAGGCCTCGCGGGCGACGAAGTCGAGCTGCCGGGCCGCATCCTGATCCTCGCCGAGGTCTACGACGCGCTCGCCGAGGTGCGTTCCTACAAGCCCGCATGGCCGGTCGAGAAGATCGTCGCGCTGTTCCGCGAGCAGGCGGGCCGCCACTTCGACCCCGACCTCGCCCACCTCGTCGCCGACGGACTGTCGTCGATGGGCAGCGCGTTCTTCGGCTCGGTGGACGCGCAGGCGCCGCAGTCCTGAGCAACGGCTCGTTCGCATCCGGGAAGCGCAAGGAAGCTCCGGATCCTCACTGCTGGGAACGCGACCGCGAGCGGCGATCGCAGCGCGCGAGGACGGACCACTTCGCCAGGACTCAGTCGCGTCGCCGCGCGACCGAACGGAACAGCGCGGCGTAGCCGTCGGCGACGTCGTCCCAGCGATACGCGGAGTCCGCGCGCGCCTTCGCCTCAGAACCGAGGCGCAGCAATGCGGCATCGTCGCCGTCGATCGCAGAGAGCAGCGCGGCGCCTTCGCCCGGAGCCTTGCCGAAGTAGCGGCCGCCGTCCTGCGCGACCTCGCGATTGAACTCGCAGTCGACGGCGAGCACCGGAGCGCCGTGCGCCATCGCGCGCAGCAAGCCAGGGTTGGTGCCGCCGACCTCGTGGCCGTGCACGTAGGCGCGACAGTTCGCGTAGAGGCCGTTCAACACCGCGGGCTCGTAGACGCCGCCGACGAAACGCACGCGGTCGCAGGCCATCGCGAACAACCGTTCGTGCCACGCAGTGCGGTAGCGCGCGCCGCCGACGACGAGCAACGGCCGCGCGACGCAGGACGCGAGGTGCTCGCGCACGAGGACCTCGGCGTTGTTCTCTGGCTCGAGGCGCGCGACGGCGAGGTAGTAGTCGCGCGGCCGCACGGAGAAGCGCGCGAGGCCTTCGATGGAGACGCCGCCTTGCGACTCCGAGCCGTAGGCGAGGAACGTCGACTCGCGCCTCCACGTCGTCTCGTAGTAGCGCTGCATCGCGCGCGCGTCGGTCACGAGCGCCGTCGCGGTGCGCGCGCAGAAGCCTTCGACCCAGCGGTAGTAGCGCCGCGCGATCCCGCTCCACTTGCTGCGCATCCAACCGAGCCCGTCGGTGTGGAACACCGTCGGCGTGCCGAGCATGCGCAACGGCCACGCGAACGGCGCGTTCGCAGGATCGACGACGAACGCGACGTCGAAGCGACGGAGCATCGCGTGCAGCACGCTGCGGGACGTGTGGTAGATCGACTCGAGGCCCTTGCCGCGCATGGCGCGCAGGTAGACGCAGCGCGCGCCGCGATGCGTCGTGGGCCGCTGCTCGTAGTAGTGGCGACGGCAGTAGACCGTCACGTCCATGCCGTGCCGCGCGACGAGTCGCGCCGACAACTCCTCGATCAGCGTGTCGAAGCCGCTGTAGTTCGCAGGGATCCCACGTCCGCCGAGGATGGCGACGCGCAGCGGCCGCTCGCTCACTCGAACGCTTCCTGGATGTTGTAGAACGCCGTGAACGACAACGCGCGCGGGATGATCGCGTTGACGTTCGCGTTGACGAACGCGCCGACGTCGGCGACCGCGGTGCGCGGCACGTAGACGATGTCGAACGGGCCGAGCACGACGTCGTTGGTCAGCATCTCGCCTTCCTCCAACGACAGGCGCCGCACGATGCGCTTCCCGGGGCCGTCGGCGCGCACGAGGATCACGCTGTCCGCGGCGCCCGTCGCCGCGATGCCGCCGGCCGCAGTCAGCGCCTGGAACGCCGTCATGCCCGGCACGAGCGGCACCGCGCCCTGCCGCTGCACTTCGCCGCCGACGAACACCTGCGACTTCGCGACCGCGGCGACGAGGATCGTGAGCTCTGGATCGCGCAGCCGCTTGCCGACCAGATCGGTCAGCATCGCGTCCGCCTCGGGGATCGTGCGGCCCGCGACGCGCACTTCCTCCGCGAACGGGATCGACAGCACGCCGTCGGGCCGCACCACCACTTCGGCGCGCCGCGTCGGATGGTGCGCGAACTCCACCACGAGCCCGTCCCCCGGTTGGATGCGGTACACGGGCGGCTCCAGTTCGGGCTGCGTCTCGACCACGCGCGTCTCGCCGACCGCGAGCCCGGCGTAGCTGCCGCAGGACGTAAGTAGCGACGCGAGGAAAAGCGCCAACGGCAGCGATCGCAGAGTCGAGGTCGGGTTCATGTCGAAGGCACAGATGGCTCGTCGCTCAGCTCGCGCCGCGCCCGGACAGCACGGCGGGCACCGTGCGCAACAGGATGCGGAAGTCGAGGCCGAGCGACCATCCGTCGATGTACTCGAGATCGAGCCGCATCCAGCGATCGAAGTCCACCGCATTGCGGCCGTGGACCTGCCACAGGCACGTCAGGCCTGGCCGCATCGACAGGCGGCGACGCTGCCAGCTCGCGTGGCCGTCGATCTCGTGCGGCATCAACGGACGCGGCCCGACGAGGCTCATGTCGCCCTTCAGCACGCACCAGAGCTGCGGCAGTTCGTCGAGGCTGTAGCGGCGCAGGAAGGCCCCGAGCCGAGTGATGCGCGGGTCGCGCTTCATCTTGAAGACGGGCCCGTCCATCTCGTTGTGCGCGAGCACGTCCTTCAGGCGCGCCTCCGCGTCCGCGACCATCGAGCGGAACTTCGGGAAGCGGAACCTGCGGCCGTTGAGGCCGATGCGCCACTGCACGAAGAACACCGGGCCCTTCGACGTCAGCTTGACCGCGGCAGCGATCACGAGCAGCAACGGCAGCAAGCCGACCAACGCGAGCGCAGAGACCGCGACGTCCACGGCGCGCTTCACGAACAACGCGGGCGCGTCGTGCGGATACGGCGTGAGGCTGAGCACGACCTCGTCGCCGACGTGGCGCGCGTCGACGTTGCGCCACTCGCCGGGCAGGAAGCCGCCGACGAGGTGCGTGCGCAGGCCGAGCAGGTTGCAGGTCTCGACGAGCGCAGAGGTCTCGGCGACCGAGGCGGTCGGCGCCGCGACGACCACTTCGTCGACGACGCGCTCGCGCACGATCGACTCGAGGTCGGCGAAGCGGCCGAGCAGCGGCTGCGGCAACGTGAAGCCCTGCGACTCGCCGAGGAAACCGACGAGGCGCAAACCGTGGCCGGGATCGCCGCTGAACGTCTCCGCCGCGCGCAGCGCCTCCGGGCCCGCGCCCGCGACCACGAGGTAGCGCAGGTTGCGGCCGCGTTGGCGCACGAACCGTCGCAATGCCTGCGTCAGGAAACGGACGCCGCCGAACGCGCACAGGTAGAACGCGGCGAACCACACGATCGCCACGTGCGGCACCGACTCGGCGGCGAACAGGCCGACTGCAGCGACGACGACGGCCACGCGAGCCCAGACCGACAGCGCCTTGCGCAGCAGCTGGGCTCCGCCGACGTAGCGCATCTGGCCGTAGAGCCCCGCGTCCGCGGCGACGAAGAAGTGCAGCAGCGACACGGGCAACGCCGTGCCGGGCTGCATGCGCAGGTCCACCATCGCCAAGGCCGCCGCCGCAGCCGACGCGATGGCGAGGTGATCGCCCAACACGACGAGCACAGGGCCGAGGCGTGGATTGCTGCGGAGCATGGCGGCGGGCAGAACGATGCGTTCAACTGTGGGCCCACAGCAGCGGTCGCGTTGCGACGCCACTCGAGCGCACGGCCACGCATCCTGCCACGAACACGCGCTGTTGCCACCCCTCGCAGCGTCGTTGCAGCAACCGCACGCCCATGACCGCATCCTCCGCCGCACCCGATCCGACCGACGGAACGCGACTCGTCGCGCGCGTATCGTCCATCGCATCGGCGAATGCGCTCGTCGCGGCGCTCGGGTTCGTCGGCAACGCCATCGTGCTACCGAAAGCGCTCGACGAGGCTGCGTTCGCCGCGGCAAGCCTGTTCCTGGCCGCGTTCCAGTGGGGCCAGGAGCTCATGGGCCGCAGCCTCAACTGGGCCGTGTTGCGTCTCTGGCCCGTCGCCGAGCGCGAGCGCCGTGGAGGCGGCGACGCCACGGTTGTCGGCGCGTGGTCGCTGCAGAAGCGGCTGCTGCTCGCAGGACTCGCCGCCGCCGCCGTCGCCTCGCTGCTGCTCGCAGCGTTCGTCGACGAACGGTCCGTCCACTCGCGCGCGGCGATGCTCGCGTGCGCCGCCATCGGCGCGGCGCTCGGCGTCGCGTTCTGGTTCCAGCTCGGGTTGCTGCAACTGCGCGAACGCTTCTTCGCGATGAGTTCGCTGATGGTCGCGAACTCGACGGTCCGCGTCGCCGCCTGGGCGCTGTTGTGGGCCGCGGGCGCTATGAGCCTGTGGACCGCGGTTGCGGCGCACCTCGCTTCCACCGCGCTGCTCGCGTTGCTCGCGCGACGCAGCGCCGGCCCGTTGCCTCGTGTCGACGACATGCACGAGACCGAGGCCGCGCGCGCGAGGCTCTGGGGCTTCTCGGGCCGCATGATCCTCGCGACTGCGTTCGCGTCGACCGCCGCGCAGATCGACCTGTTCCTGCTCGACGCGCAGAGCAACGATGCCGCGACCGCAAAGCTGCGCATCGCGGTGCTGTTCGCGACTGCGCTCGAACTCGCGACGAGCGCCGCGATGACGGCGTTGCTGCCACAGGCCGGACGCGTCGCATCGGGCGACGACTTGCGGGCCATGCTGCGCCGCGCGCGCACCGCGGGGCTCGCGATCGCAGGCCTCGCGGCCGCGAGCATCCCGGTCGTCACGTTCGTGCTGCCGTTGCTGCTGCCGCGCTACGCGCACGCCGCCGAGCTCTATCCGATCGTTTGCATCGGCACTGTCGTGACCGCCGCTACGGACCCGCTCGGGCTGTCGTTCGTGAGCCGCGACAAGCCGGGCCGCTTCGTGCTGCTGTCGTCGTGCATGCTCGCGATCGTCGTCTTCGGCAACCTGTTCGCGCCCGGCGAGGACCGGGCCGAATTGACGGCTTGGGTCCGAACCGCCGGTCGCATCGCGCTCGGCGCGGGCATCGTGTGGTTCGTGCTGCGTGACGCGCGGGCAGACCGCCGCGCAACGCCGCATTCGTGTTAGCCTGTCGCCTCGCAACCGCCCCACCGATGTCCGACGCAATCGACCCGAACACGAACCGCCTCCGCCGCCGCGCCGTTCGCTTCGTCGGCGGCGGCGCGATGATCGGCCTCCTGGTCGGAGCGATCGCGGCCGCGACCACGAAGAACACGTGGCTCGTGCAGGCGAAGGTGCTGCTCCAGATCGGCCCCGAGACGGCGGGCTCGCGTCCGTCGATGGTCGGATCGCCGGCTCCGTTCCTCGCGGGCAACCCGCGCCGCGAAGACGTGCAGACCGAGGTCGAGATGCTCGGCAGCGGCGACCTGCTGCGCCGCGCGTTCGATCGCCTGCTCGCGAAGGACCCCGTCGCCGCGCTCGGTGAGCCGCGAGGCTTCGTCTCGACGACGTTGTCGGCGATCGCCGAAGGCTCGGGCCTGGTGCCGTCGCGAACGGAGGAGCAGCGCGCCCTCGACCGCTGGGCCGCCTCCTTGCGCATCGCGGCGATCCCGAGCTCGACGATGCTCGCCGTCGACTGCCGCAGCGACCGGCCCGAGGCCGCGCAGAAGCTGCTCGACGAGATGCTGCAGACGTATCTCGAGGACCACCGTCGCGCGTTCGGCGGCCGCGGCATGGACAACGTGCTCGACGGGTTCCTGCGCGACCGCGAAGCCGAGCTCGCGAAGGCCGAGAGCGAACTCACCGCGCTTCGCAAGTCGCTCGGCGTCGTCGACGTCGAGTTGCTCGTCGCGCAACTCGAGGAACGTCGCGGCAAGGCGCAAGAAGACGTGCGCCGGCTCGAGGGGCTGCTCGCGTCCGCGCTCGCGCGCAAGACGCTGCTGCAGGGGCTGCTCGAGCGCACGCCGCAGAGCCAGCTCGTCGCAACCGAAGAACGCTCCAACCCCACGCGCGACGCGCTCGACCTCCGCCACGCCGACGCGCTGCAACAGCTGTCGCTCGCGAAGGAGCGCTTCACCGACGACGCGCCCGAGGTCCGCACCGCGAAGCAACAGGTTGAGGTCGTCGAACAACTGCGCGCCGCGACCGCGCAGTTCCGCCAGGACGCGCAGACGACCGGGCGCGACCCGCTGCACGACTCGCTGCGCGACATGCTCGCGAAGGCGAGCGCCGAGGAGTCCGGCATCGCTGCCGAGCTGCAGTTCGCGCGCGGATCGGCGGCCGCAGTCGAGCAACGCCTGTTCGCGGTCGAGGAAGGGCGCGCTGCGCTGCAGAAGCGGGAACTGGACGTCGACGAGTCGAAGCGCGACCTCGTGCAGGCGCGCGAAGGCTTGCGCCTCGCGCGTATCGAGCGCGCTCTCGACGAGCACAACATCGCCAACGTCGCCGTGGTCACGCCGCCGAGCTGGCTGCCCACGCCGACCAAGACCTTCGGCCTTCCGGCGCGCGTCGCCGTGTTGCTGTTCTGCATGGCGCTCGGCGCGAGCCTCGGGGCCACGTGGATGCTGTGGGGCGACGCCGAACGCAGGAACGCGGGCCAGCGCTCCGCGTCATGACGACGGCGACGGCGCGGGCCACGGAAGGCGCAGGCGGACTCGCCCTGCCGCAGACGACCGGCGCCGTCTCGCTCGGAGCGCGCGCGGCCGCGTTCGCGATGGCCTGCACGCTGTTGCTGAGCCCGGTGTCGATCCTGATGCCGCGCGGCGCCGTCGGCAAGATCCCCTACGCACTCGAAGCGCTCGTGCTCGCGGCGCTGCTGCTGCAGTGGGCATCGCGAAGCGTGCAACCCCGGCCCGTGCGCCCGTTGCTGTGGACGGGACTCGGCATCGCGCACGCTGCGTTCACGGGACTCTGGGCCGTCGATCCGCAGGTGTTCGCGAGCTTCGGCGTGCGCACGCTGCACGCCGCGGTCTGGGCGTTCGCCGCGTTCGCCGCGATCCGGTCGCGCGACGACCTGATCGCGATGCTGCGCGCACTGCACGCGATCGGCTGCGTCGCCGCGCTCGTCGGCATCGCGCAGTGGCTGCTGCCGTCGCTGCAAGTCGACTTCGTCAAGGAGAACACCGAAGGGGCCGTCGGCTCCGCGCTCGTGTGGGAGGACGAACTCGGCTCGGGCTCGATCGTGCGCGTAACCGGCACGCTCGCGCATCCGCTGGGCCTCGCGCTGCTGCTCACGGTCTCGCTGTGCTGGACGCCGGCGCTGCTGCAGGCGGCGCGCACGCTGCGCGGTCGCTGGCTCGTCATCGCGTCCGCCGCGGTCCAGTGCATCGGCGTCGCGCTCACCTACTCGCGCATGGCCGTGCTCGCGCTCGGCGCGGCGTTCGTGCTCTACGCGCTGCGCGGCGGCGTGCGGAACGTCGCGGCGACGATCGCCGGCTCGACCTGCGCCGCGCTCGCGACGCTGCCGTTCCTCCCGGCGACGCTGGTCGAGCGCGTGTTCGACCCGACGCACTTCGCGAAGAGCGACTCGCTGATCGCGCGCATGGAGATGCAGATCTACGGCTTCGACATCGGCATGGAGCACGGGCTGCTCGGCGTCGGCTACGGCTGCTACGGCGTGCTCTACGAGGCGACGGCGAAGGGCCGCTACGTCGAACAGGCGCGATGGATGCTCGCGAGCTCCGAGCACGCGGCCTACGGGCTCGGCGACATCGGCGGCCACAACACCTACCTCGAGATCTGGGTGGAGCAGGGCCTGCCCGGACTGCTGTTCGCGTTCTGCGCGATCGCTTCGCTCGCGATCGCGTTCGCAAGACGCAACCGTTCGCTGCAGCGCGGCTCGCTCGACCGCAGCCTCGGCCTGTGCTGCGAAGCGGGCCTTCTCGCCGTGCTGCTGTCCACGGTCGTGATCCACGTGCAGGAGGCGCCGATGCCGTGGATGTGGCTCGGCCTCGCGTGCGCGTGGCTCCGACTGCAAAGGGACGAGGGGGCCGTCGCATGAAGGTCCTCTGGCTCAAGGCCAACTACTTCCCGGTGTGCGGCGCAGGCAGGCTGCTCCAGACCGTGCTGCTGCACGTAGACCGCAGCGTCGTGGACCCGGTGCTCGTCGAGGTGCAGACCCACGGCCAGCCGTCGTCGTGCCACTTCGCCTCGCCGGAGTTGGCGCACCTCGAACATGCGACGATCGGATGGCGCGGCGCGCGGCGCGCAGCGAGCGCCGTGGGCGCCCTGCGCGCGCTCGTGAAGGAGCACGATGCGGCGGGCGTCTATGCTCACGACATGCGCTGCGACCTCCTGTGTCGGCTCGCCGGCGCGCGCCGAGGGCTCGGCGCGCCGTTCGTCGCGCACGTGCACGGCTGGGCCGGAAGCGCAGGCAACCTGCGGCTCCGCGCGTTCGAGTTCGTCGACCGCATGTGCGTGCGTGCCGCGGACGAGGTCTGGGTCGGATCGCAGCACGCGATGCGCGACGTCCGCGCGACGTTGCCGCGCCGAGTGCCGTTGCGCTGCTTCGAGAACGCGCTCGACCCGCAGCTCGCGCTCGCCGCGAACGACCGCAAGGCGGCGGCGCGCGCGGCGCTCGGACTGCCCGAGGGCGCGTTCGCGGTCGGCATGCACGCGCGACTCCACCACGCGAAAGGCCACGCAGTGCTCGCCGAGGCGGCTCTGCGCTGCGCGAACGCCGACGTGCACGCAGTGCTGCTCGGCTACGGCGACGAGGAAGCGAGATTGCGCGCACTCGCTGCGCACCCGCGCGCGAAGGGCCGCATCCACGTGGTCGGCCCGCAGCAACCCGAGGACACGCTCGCATCCGTGGCGGCGCTCGACCTCTACGCCTACGCGTCGCTGCGCGAGAGCCTGCCGCTCGCGGTGCTGGAGGCGATGGCGATGGGACTGCCGATCGTCAGCTCCGACGTGGGCGACGTCGCGGACGCGCTCGGGCACGGCGAAGCCGGCGTCGTGGTCCCGCCCGGCGATCCCACCGCGCTCGCGCGCGCGATCGACGCGCTCGCCGCGGATCCCGTCCGCCGCGCGCAGCTCGGCCGCAACGCGCAACGCACTGCGATGTCGCGCTTCGCGCCGCGGCGTCTCGCGCGGGAGATCGAGGCTTCGTGGGTCGCGCTGGCCGGAGGCGCTCGATGAAGGTCCTCTGGCTGCACAACCACTACCAGGTCTGGGGCGGCGAGTCGGCCGCGGCGGAGCGCGAGGCGCGCCTGCTCGCCGCGACGCCTGGCGTCGAGGTCGTGCAGGAGGCCGCGCACAACGACGAGATCTCGCGCATGGGGATCTTCGACAAGCTCGCGTTGCCGCTGCGCAACGCGTGGTCTGCCTCGTCGTATCGACGCGTGCGCGAACTGTGCCGCGCGCATCGCCCCGACGTCGTGCACGCGCACAACGTGTGGCCGCTGCTGTCGCCGTCCGTGTTCGCGGCCGCTAGGCACGAAGGCGTGCCGACCGTGTTCACGGCGCACAACTTCTACCTCTTCTGCCTCAACGGCGTGTTCTTCCGCGACGGAGCGATCTGCACCGACTGCAAGGGATCGCTGCCGTGGAAGGGCGTCGCGCACCGCTGCTACCGCGGCGTGGCCGGCAGCGCGACACGGTTCTTCGGCACGGCGCTGCATCGCGCGCTGCGCACGTTCCACCGCGTCGACCGCATCCTCGTGCCCACCGAGTTCGCGCGCGCGCAGTTCGTGGAGCAGGGCTTCGACGCGCAACGCGTGCAGGCGAAGTGGCTGTCGTGCGAGGACCGAGGCTGCTCGCCGTTGCCCACCGTCTCCGCAGACCGCGTCCCTCGCTTCCTCGTCGCATGCCGGCTCGTGCGCGAGAAGGGCGTGCACGTGCTGCTCGAAGCGCGCAAGCGGGCACGCGTGCCTTGGCGGCTGCAAGTGGCGGGCGACGGCCCCGAACGTGCGCAACTCGCGCAGATGGCCGAGGCGTGCGGCGGCCGGGCCGAGCTGCTCGGCCAGCTCACGCCCGACCGGCTCGCCGAGACGATGCGTGAAGCGACTGCGATCCTGTGCCCCAGCGTCTGGTTCGAGACGTTCGGGCTCACGGCGATCGAGGCCTTCTCGCTCGGCCGCCCCGTCGTGGCATCGGCGCTCGGCGCGCTCGACGAAGTGGTCGACGACGCGTCGGGCATCCGTGTCCCTGCCGGCGACGCGAATGCATGGGCGCGCGCGCTGGACACGCTGGCATCGGATCCGGCGACGGCGCAACGCCTCGGCGACGGCGCGCGACGCCGCTACCTCGACCACTTCACGCCCCAGCGCGACGCCGAACGGCTGCTCGCGGCCTATCGCGCGGCGCAGCGTCGATGACGCAGGCCACTTTCGGCGAACGGGAACCGACGACGAGTTCGGGACCTTCGCGAGGCTCCGCGCGAGGCGCGTGCTCGCTAGAGTTCATCACTCGAATCACCGCCCGCAGCACCTTCCGCATGCGCATCTTCGCGTCCCTCTGCCTCGCCTTGTCGTTCGCCGCGAACTCGACCGCGCAACAGGTTTTCCCTGTCGCGCCGACGAACACGTTCCACCGCGTGAACCAGGACGCGGGCGCGACGAATGCCTACTCGTTGCCAATCGGCGCGTTCGGCGTGTCGCCGGGCCAATGGCTCAAACTGCGTGTCGTCGGCGACTGGAACAACGGCGTCTCGGGCGAAGTGCTGCGCGACATGGTTGGCTGCTTTGCCGCGACCGGCGTGCTGCTCGACGGCGCACAGCAGAACCGCCTGCCGCAGCCCCTCGCGACCGGTCCGCAATACGTGCCGACCACTGGCACTGCGGTCGGCAACCTGGCGATCGACATCGCGCAGGACTTCTGGATCAGCCGCACCGGCTACGCGAGCGAAGTCAACGTGAAGGTGCCCGCCGGCTCGGTGCACCTCTTCCTCTGCGTGCCCGACAGCTTCTACAGCGACAACACCGATCTCGATGCCAACCTCGGCGTCGAGGTGACGGTGATCAGCCCGTCCGCCTACCCGGGCTCGCTGGAAGACTGTGAGATCGGCACGTCCGTCGGCGCGAACGCCGCGCTCGACCCCGTCGACACGAAGTCCGCCGTCGCCGGCGACGTCGTGCGCGCGGCGCTGCGTTCGCCGTTCGACACCGAGGGCAACACGTTCTGCCTCATCGTCGCGGACGTCGTCACGACGGGACAGGTGCCGATCGGCCCGCTGCCCGACACGTGGTTCGGCCCGGCCGCGCAGATCGCGTTGCCGGTATCGATCCTGCCGAGCAACGGCCAGAGCCCGACGCTGTCGTTCACGGTGCAGCCGGTCTGGGCCGGGCTCTCCGTGTTCCTGCAAGGCGGCACGATCTCGAACAACGCGCGCAACGGCCTCTGCACGATCACGAACGCGCACGTGATCCACTTCCGCTGAGCGCAGGGCGGACTACGCGCCGCGGCCGCCGCACACGAACGCGAACAGACGCGGCGAGAATCGTCGCAGCAGACAGCCCGCGCCGAGCACGACCGCCAACGTGCCCGACAGCGTGACCGCGAACTGCAGCGCGTGCATCGCGTCGCCTGCGCCGAGCCAGCGGACCAACGGCTTGCGCAGCATCGTCATCAACGGCTCGTGCGCGACGAAGACGAAGAACGCGTAGCTGCTGATCGCGAGCCAGAACGGCCGCTCCATCCACCGCAGCCAGCGGTCGTAGCAGACCCACAGGGCCGGCACGCCGACGAGGTGCACCGACTTGAACCAGAACAGGTCGGGCGTGTCGGCAAACGGCGCGTCGACGGGCCAGTCGCCGTTCGCGAGCACGTAGCTGCGACCGAGCGCGACGGCGAGCACTGCGCACAGCCACGGCCACGCCCACTTCGCGTCGAAGGACGTCGGCACGCCGCGCACCGCGAACCACGCGCCGACCGTGAACCAGAAGTAGGCGTCGCCGGTCATCAGGCGGCTCACGCCCGGCCCGACCACCCCGTGGTCGAACCCGTGCGGGACGAGCAGCGCCAGCACGACGAGCGCGCCGAATCGACGCAGCAACGGAAGTAACAACGGCGACAGCACGACCATCAACCAGAGGTCGCGCAGGAACCACAACTGGTACGGGATCGGGTCGAACAGCCAGATGCGCACGATCTCGCCCCACGACTTGCCGGCGAGCACGCGCGACGAGTTGGAGAACCACGGCCCGGTCCAAGGCAACGACTGCAGCGCGGCATAGAGGCCGATGCCGAGCGCGGACCACAACAGATACGGGCCGAGCAACGAGCGCGTGCGCGCCACGAGCTTGCGCTTGTGTTCCGCCGCGCTGCCCGAGTGGCCGACGAAGTACAGGAAGCCCGAGACCGCGAAGAACATCATCACGACCACGCGCGGCAACGCGTCGGTGAACAGCCGTTCCGCCATCGCGAACGCAAACGACCGCTCGCTCGCAGCCGCCGGATCGCGGTAGGACGGCGCGTGGCCGACCACCACCATCACGATCCCGAGCAACGACAGCGCGCGCAGCTTCTTGCTGAGCGCTTCGTCGATGCGCGGCGAGGGCGCCGGCTGTGCGGGATCACGTTCGGCCAAGGGCAGGTGGGGCAGGAGCGCGCAGAGCCTACGCAGTCGCGCGGGTCGACGGCACGGCCGCCTCGGCCTATCCTCCTCGCCCCCATGAAGGTCCACATCGACTACTGCGTCGTCTGAAACTACGAACCCATCGCGGCCAGTCTGGCCGCGGCGCTGAAGAAGGCGATCCCCGCCGTCACGGTCACGATGTCGCCCGGCCAGCGCGGCGACTTCAAGGTCACGGTCGACGGCGAAGTGAAGTGGGACAAGAAGAACCGCGAGCGCGAGTTCCCGGTCGAGGCGACCTTCGTGGCGAGCTTGGTCCGCTGACGCGCCCACGGTTCGGGGATCGCACGGCGATTTCCTTCCCCCCCAAAGCGTCCCTCTCCTGTCGGCTCGCGCATTTCGCACGGGCCGGTTCGGCGCGATGCGCCGTGTCCCCGAGGAGAAAGGACCTTGCCGTGATGAAGAACCTGGGATGGCGCGACCCCGAGAGCGCCTTGCGTCAACTCTGCGCCGAACCCGCCGCCTCGTTCGGCGCGCAACTGCTCGCCAGGGCCGAGGGAGCCTCGATCTCGTTCCGCACGTTCGTGCAGGTCGCGCGCGACCTCGTGCGCGGCAGCCCTGACGACGCCGCACGCTGGATCGCGGCGATGGTCGCGCTCGAGATGTTCGTGCTGCAGCGAAGGGCCGACGCATCGGATCGCGGCGAGTTCGGCGCGAACTGAACGGCGGGCGATCGCCACTCGAAGGGTCACCCGACGACGACCATCGCACTGCCGCGGCTCTCTCGACCCACCGGGGCCGCATCGTCCATGCAGTCAGGACTCGCGTAGATCGCTGCCTGGAACTGCCGTGACCCCGCAGAGGAGTTGTTTGCGCACTTGCCCGACTACGCAATCAGCTCGCGGATCGGATCCGCGCCGGCGACGCCGACCAAGCGCTGCTGCAGGCCTGCGTGGAGGTAGGACAGCTGGTTGCAGTCGAAGCCGAGTTGACGCAGCACGGTCGCGTGCAGGTTGCGCACGTGGAACGGCTTCTCGACGGCGCGGTAGCCGAGTTCGTCCGTCTGGCCGACCGAGACGCCGCCTTTGATGCCGCCGCCGGCGAGCCACATCGTGAAGCCCGCGGAGTCGTGGTCGCGGCCCGTGCCCTGTTCGTATTCGGCAGTCGGCTGGCGGCCGAACTCGCCGCCCCAGACGACGATCGTCGAGTCGAGCAGGCCGCGCTGCTTGAGGTCGGTCAACAACGCCGCGATCGGCCGGTCGGTCGCGCCCGCGTGCAGCGTGTGGTTGTGCACGAGGTCGCCGTGCGCGTCCCAGTTGTGGTCGTTGTGGTTGCCGCCCGAGTAGATCTGCACGAAGCGCACGCCGCGCTCGACGAGGCGCCGCGCGAGGATGCACTTGCGCGCGAAGTCCTCGGTGCGGGGGTCGTCGAGGCCGTAGAGCGTGCGCGTCGCCTCGCTCTCCTGCGACAGGTCGATCGCCTCCGGCGCGTGCGACTGCATGCGCCACGCGAGCTCGTAGCTGTGGATGCGCGCCTGCAGATCCGTGTCGTCGTGGCGCGGCTGCAGATGCGATTCGTTCTGTTCCTTCAGCGCGTCGAGGATGCGCCGCTGCTCGCTCGCCGACATGCCCTCGGGCACGTCGAGGTCGAGGATCGGCTCGCCTTGCGGCCGCAGCACGGTGCCCTGGTAGACCGCGGGCATGAACCCCGACGACCAGTTCTTCGCGCCGCTGATCGGGCCGCCGCTCTTGTCGAGCATGACGACGAAGCCGGGCAGGTTCTGGTTGAGCGTGCCGAGGCCGTAGGTCGCCCAGCTGCCGAGGCACGGCGCGCCGGTGAGGATGCGGCCGCTGTTCATCATCAGCATCGCCGACCCGTGCAGCGGCGACTCGGCATACATGCTGTGCACGAACGCGATGTCGTCGACGCAGCGGCCGAGATGCGGGAACAGGTCCGACACGTGCTTGCCGCACTGGCCGTACTGCTTGAAGTTCCACTTCGGGCCGACGACGCGGCCCTTGCCCTTCGAGCCGCCGCGGCCCTTCGTCTCGATGTCGATCGTCTTGCCGTCGAGCGGGTAGAGCTTGGGCTTGTAGTCGAACGTGTCGACCTGGCTCGGGCCGCCGTACATGAACAGGAAGATCACGGCCTTCGCCTTCGGCGCGAAGTGCGGCTGCTTGGGCGCCATCGGGTCGTCGTGCGGCACGACGATCTGCGGCGCGCGGCGCGCGCGCTTCTCGTCGGACACGAGCAGGTCCATCAACGGCAGCGAGCCGAAGCCGCAGCCGAGCTGCCACAGGAACTCGCGGCGCGTCTTGCCGCAGAACGTGTTGCGCGGGGTCGGGAGCTTCATGGCTTCAGTCCAGGTAGAGGAACTCGTTGCAGTTGAGCAGCAGGAGGCAGACGCGCTGGAGCGCATCGTGCTCGGATTTGCCGTGCTTCTCGCGCAGCTCGTCGGCGAGCGAACACAGCCTCGCGACCTCGTCCTCGCGCGGCGCGCGGCACGTCGCGAGCCAGAGCCCGCGCTCGACCTGCGCACGCAGACCCTGCCGCTCCGCTTCGAGGCGCTTCGCGAACTGGTCGGCGGTGCGATGCGAGAAGTCGCCGTTCAGCAGCATCAACGCCTGCGTCGGCTGCACCGTCGCGTAGCGAACGGGACACGACGAGTCGGTGTCCGCCATGTCGAAGCCCGACAGCAGCGGCTCGAGCAGCGAGCGCTTCACGTGCACGTAGAGGCTGCGGCGCGACGCCTGCTCCGGCGTCGCGGTCCCCCACGCTTCCTCGGGCCGCGACGCAGTCGCGAGCACGGCTGGGGGCAACGGCGGATAGACGCTCGGGCCGCCGAGCTCGAGGTTGATCACGCCAGCGGTCGCGAGCATCGCGTCGCGAAGTTCCTCTGCCGTGAGGCGACGGCGGTCGAAGCGCCAGAACGCGTCGTTGAGCGGGTCGCGCTCGAACTTCGCGTCTCCGGGCACGCAGGCCTGCATGTAGGTCCCCGACGTGAGCACGAGGCGATGCATCGCCTTGAGGCTCTGCCCGCGCGCGAGCACTTCGCACGCGAGCCAGTCGAGCAGCTCGCTGTGCGTCGGCAGGTCGCCGAGCCGGCCGAAGTCGTTCGTGGAACGCGACAGGCCGCGGCCCATGTGGTGCTGCACGATGCGGTTGGCGACGACGCGCCACGTGAGCGGGTTGTCGGCGCGCGTGATCCACTGCGCGAGCGCGGTGCGGCGGCCGGACGAACGGCCGTTGTTGCGCGGCTGGATGGCCGGCGGCTCGAAGCCCAGCACGGCGGGAAACGCGGGCTCGACGCGCTCGCCCTTCGACTTCGCGTCGCCGCGGATGCGCACGTGGCTCGGCTCGACCTCGGCGCCGCGCTCCTTCGCGCACAGCACTTCGATCGTCGCGAGCTGCGGCGGCTTGTGCGCGGCGGCCTCTGCGGCGATCGCGGCGATCGAGTCGCCGTCGGCGGCCGCGAGCCCGCCGGGCAACGCCATCGCGTCGGCGAACACTTCGCCCGCGGTCAGCGCGCGCGAGTGGAAGCAGACATCGTCGAGCTCGCCGCGGAAGCCGCGACCGCCCGGCTGCATGCGACCGACGACGAGGCGCGGCGGCGAGTCGAGGCGTTCCTTGCTGCCGACCGCCTCGTCGACGAGCGCGCCGTCGCAGTAGAGCGCGATGCGCCCGGTCTCGCGGTCGCGCGTGAACGCGACGTGGTGCCACTGTCCGTCCGCGTAGCCGGAAGGCCCCGCGACGAACGTCTCCGGATCGCCCGTGCCCGCGACGACGCGGCCGTCGTCGTGCCACGCGAGCCCGAAGTCGCGCACGATGCCGGGCACCTCGCCGTCGACGAGGCCCGTGCCCGTGAACCAGCGCGTGTCCTCCGCGCGCCCGGGGCCGCCGTGCGTCGTGCGCAGGCGCAACGTGATCGTGAACGAGTCCGACACCAGCAACGGCAACACCACCGCGTCGTCGCCGTCGAACTTGCCCGCAGAGCCGCCGCCGAATCCGTCGACGGGCACCACCTGCCCTTCGACCTTGCCGTGCTTGCCGCCGACTTCGTCGATCCACTGCGTCGCGTCGCTTCGCTCGAGCGAGTAGCGCGCGACGAGCGAGTTGCTCGCCTTCGAGAGCCGCTCGACGCGCGCGGTCGCGGACAACCGCGCGTAGTCGGATGCCGCGGCTTCCTTCGCGCGCGCGATGCGCGACGCATGCTGCGTCGCGAACTCGGCGCGCGCCTTCTCGAACTCGGCCGCAGCGCCGTCCGGCGGCACGCTGCGCAGGTAGTTGTCGACCGACAACGCGGTGCCGCCATACGGCGGCCGATACGGCGCGACGCCCTCGAAGAACGCGAGGAAGGAGTAGTAGTCCTTCGCCGTGATCGGGTCCTTCTTGTGGTCGTGGCAACGTGCGCAGCCCATCGAGATGCCGAGCATCGAACGCGCCGTCGTGTCGGCGATGCTGTCGTAGTCGTCGTAGACCGCCTGCAGCGGCTCGGTGGGTTCGTCGTCCCACAGCCCGAGGCGGTAGAACCCCGTCGCCACGAGCTCGGACACGCCGCCGCCGTCGATCTCGTCGCCGGCGAGCTGGTGCGTGAGGAAGTCGCCGTAGGGCAAGTCGCGGTTGAACGCATCGACGACCCAGTCGCGATAGCGCCACACCGCGGGCTTCACGCTGTCGCGTTCGAAGCTGTTGGTCTCCGCGTAGCGCACGAGGTCGAGCCAGTGGCGCCCCCACTTCACGCCGTACTGCGGCGACGCGAGCAGACGGTCGACGAGTTCCGCGTAGGCCTCCTCGCGCGGGTCGGCGACGAAGGCGACGACTTCCTCCGGCGTCGGCGGCAATCCCGTGAGGTCGTAGGTGACGCGACGGATCAACGCGGCCTTGTCGGCGCGCGGCGACGGCCCGAGGCCCTTCTTGCGCAACTCGTGCAGCACGAAGCGGTCGATGTCGTTCTTCACGAACGGGTCCGCGCCGACGTCGGGGACCGCGGGCCGCGCGAGCGAGCGGTAAGCCCACCACGACTCGCGGGACGCAGGCGAAGCAGCTTCTTCATGCTGCGCGCGAAGGCCTGCGGCGGCGACTACGGCGGCGACTGCCGCGAACACGACGGGAGAGGGCGTGGTCACGGCCGCGCAGCATAGCCGCTGGACCCCATGTCCCTAGGGGCGGCAAACCGGCCGACGAGTAGCTTTGGGCGACAACGGCATGCCTCCGGCAGAGCCGCATCGATTCCCTCACCAGGAGAAGACCATGACCGACTCACCTCGCTCACAACGGAATGCCCAGCCCGATGCATTCCTCGACTCGATCCGCCGCAAGACGTCGTACCCGTTGCTGCGAATGTTCATCGACGTGACCGCCGGCATCACGATCCTGAGCACCATCGTCCTCACGCTGATGGCGATGGGACAGAACATCTTGTTCACGCTGCTGACCCTCACGGTCAGCGTCGTCACGACGCTCGCCGCACGGATGTTCGCGCACCTCGTCGTCGACATCGCCGACACGCTGCAGTGGCAGGCAAGGAAGATGGCGTCGGGGTCCGACCAAGCCTCAGCCTGATCGCTGCAAGAGCCTCCGTCGGAGCGCGACGGTCACGCCACGACCATGTGGACGAGCTTCTTCGACACGAAGCTCTCGTCGACGAGCGCCTTGCCCAAAAGGCGCGCGGCGACCGCGGCCTTCGATCGGAGCCGTGCTCGACTTCGCGTCACTTGGGCAACGGCACGAACACGCGGCGCAGCGATTGGAGCTTCTTCTTCTGCTCCGCCGTCAACGGCACGGTGCGCTGGATCTCGCGAAGCATCAGGATCTGCTGCCGCAACGCCTCGGTCGTGCGCCCCTGCTTGAGCATGCGCATCGTCGACTCGATCGGACTCGCCTTGTCGCGGAACAGTTCCGGCGCGTTGCCGGCCATGCGCTCCATCACCGACCGGACCTGCGCCGATGCCGCCTCGTCGAGCCCGAGCTGCTCGCCGAGCTTGCCGCTGGCGATGCGCGCGAAGTCGGCGGGATCCTTGGCCGCGATCGCGTCGGTGTAGGGCCGCGTCATCAGGCTCGAGCGGAACATGCTGCCGCCGTCGTAGTCGGCCGCGCCCTTGGGCTCGATCCGCGCGAGCTGGTCGGGCGTGAGTTGCGAGGAGATCTCGGCGAAGAACCGGTCCTTCATCTCCGCCTCGGCGAGCAGGCCTTCGAGATCGAACTCGCGCGTCGCCGCCACGAGGCTGTCGTTCTCGCCGGAGAAGGAGCGCGAGAGGCCGTCGATCGCCGCGCGCTGCGCGTCGGAGAGCGGCATGCCGGACGCGAGCAGCGCCGAGCCGAGCACGTTCGCAGTCACGAGCGGATGCGTGTAGGCGCCGTTCGGGCCGAATCCCGGCAGTCCGGACTCCATCATCGCCGGCACCTGCTCCACGAGCTTGCTGTTGAGCGCCTGCAGCTTGATCAAGAGCGCGGTCGGCAGCTCGCCGGTCTTCTCGAACTCCTGCATCACTTGCAGCAGCATCGGCGCCATCTCGCCGGTCGTCGCGCCGATCGTCTTCCAGTCGATGGAGGACAACGCGGCGAAGCGCGGATCGGAGAACAGCGCGCCGGTCGCGACCTCCGGCGCAGCGGCCGCCGGCTTGGACGCCTCGGCCGTCGCCTCGGCGGGAGCCGCAGCCGTGCGCGGCGCCGAAGCGCCGAGCGCCTCGCGTTCCCGTTCGAGCTCGAGCAACCGCTGCTTGAGCTGCGCATTCTCCGCGTCGAGCGAAGACGCTCCACGCGAGCCCTCGCCGGACGCGACCACTTCCGTCAGCGAAGCCCCTTGCGCCGTGTAGCGCCCGGCGAGGAAGCCGCCGCTCGCGGCGAGCAGGACGGAGAAGGCGAGGAGGAGGGAGGTCTTGGGTTCTTGGGCCATGGAATGCGTGCGGCGCGGAAACGGCGCGGTCGCTGGATACGGGCGCCGCATCGAGGAGGCGAGCGGGGACTCCTGCGGACAGGCACTTCCCCCGTGGTGACACTCCTTGGTGTGGACTGCGCAATTCCGGGCGACGGCCAAACCGCGAAAAACGGAAATGGACGGGTCGGCGCATCGGAACAACATCCAGCTTCCGCCATAAATCTTTACTTGACAGTGTGCTACCACATGAGAAGTCAACCGAACAGCTTGCCGGACCGAACGAATTATCCTCGAAATCTGTAAAGTCGAATGACGAATTTCGTGGATATTGCGGGCGTGCTCCAACGCTCCCAGCACACCGGACACCTGCGTCTGCTGCTCGGCGAATTCCCGGCGGTCGCGATCCTTGGCGCCCGCCAGGTCGGCAAGACGACGCTCGCGCGCCAGCTCGCGGCCGAATGGCCGCAGGACCGCGTGACGTTCCTCGACCTCGAGGACCCGACCGACCTCGCGCGCCTCGACGACGCCAAGCTCGCCCTCGAACCGCTGCGCGGCCTCGTGGTTCTCGACGAGGTGCAACGACTGCCAGAGCTGTTCCCGCTGCTCCGCGTCTTGCTCGACCGCTCGCCGTCGCCGGCGAAGTTCCTGTTGCTCGGCAGCGCGTCTCCGGACCTCGTGCGAACGTCGAGCGAATCGCTCGCCGGCCGCATCGCGTACCACCACCTGCCGCCGCTCGCCGCATCCGAGACCGGCCCACAGGCGTGGGAGACCCTCTGGGAACGTGGCGGCTTCCCCCGCTCGTTCCTCGCGCCGTCGTCGGGCGCAAGCATGCGTTGGCGGCAGTCATTCGTGCGCACCTACCTCGAGCGCGACCTGCGCGAACTCGGCATCCGCGTGACGAGCCAGTCGATCCGCAGGTTCTGGACGATGCTCGCGCACACGCACGGCGGCATCTGGAACGCAGCCGACCTCGGCAAGGCGCTCGGCGTCAGCTCCCACGCTTCGCGTCGGTTCCTCGACATCCTGTGCGGCACCTTCATGGCGCGACGTCTGCAGCCGTGGTCGACGAACGTCGGCAAGCGCGAAGTGAAGGCGCCGAAGGTCTACCTGTCGGACACCGGCTTGCTGCACTTCTTGCTCGGCCTCCAGGACCGAGGCGAATTGCTCGCACATCCGAAGGCGGGCTTGTCGTTCGAGAGCTTCGCGATGGCGCAAGTGGTCGACGCGCTCGGCGCGGAGCCGGAGGAGTGCTTCTTCTGGGCGCTGCACTCGGGCGCAGAACTCGACCTGCTCGTCGTGCGCGGCGAACGCAGGATCGGCTTCGAGTTCAAGCTGTCGTCTGCACCGACGACGAGCAAGTCGATGCACGCTGCGGTCGAGCAGCTCGGACTCGAGCGGCTCGACGTGGTGTTCGCGGGCAGCGGCGTATTCCCGATGCGCGAGAAGATCCGCGCCGTCGGCATCGCGTCCCTGCACGAGGCCATCGGCAGCCTTGATGCGCGCGCGAACCGTTGAACGGCCCGCGCAAGGAGCTCACTTCACGACGAAGTTGACGAGCTTCTTCGGCACGACGATCTCCTTCTGGATCGTCTTGCCCTCGAGATGCGCGGCGACCGCGGCCTTCGCGGCCGCGACCATCGTCGCCTGGTCGGCATCGGCGGCGACCGTCGCGCGGCCGCGGACCTTGCCGAGGATCTGCACCGCGATCTCGACCTCGTCGTCGACGAGCATCTTGGGGTCGAACGACGGCCACGGCGCGTAGGCGAGCGAGCCCTTGCCCGACAGGCGCGACCACAGCTCCTCGGCGAGATGCGGCGCGAACGGCGACAGGATCTGCGCGAAACGCAGCATCTGGCTCCGGCTCAGCGCGTCTTGGCGCTTCGTCGCCTCGTTGACGAAGATCATCATCGCGGCGATCGCGGTGTTGAACGCCATGCGCTCGATGTCGCCCTCGACCTTGGCGACACAGCGATGCAGCGCCTTCTCGAGCGCGGGATCGTCGGCGCGGTCCGCGCGCAGGTGCGCGTGCAGCTCGCCTTGCGCGAAGTCCTCCGGCACCGCGAGTCGCCACACGCGGCCGAGGAATCGGTGCACGCCGGGCACGTCCTTCGGGTTCCACGGCTTGCTGTCCGCGAGCGGGCCCATGTACATCTCGTAGAGACGCAGCGTGTCCGCGCCGTATTCGCGCACGACGTCGTCGGGGTTGATGACGTTGCCGTAGCGCTTGCTCATCTTGGTGACGATGCGCGTGAGCTTCTCGCCGGTCTCGGCGTGCACGACGTCGTCGCCCTGCTCCTTCGTGTTCGCCGTCGGGACCACGGCGCCGCGCGCGTCCTCGTAGGCGAACGCCTGGATCATCCCCTGGTTGTAGAGCTTGTGGAACGGCTCCTTCTGCTTCACGAGCCCCTGGTCGTGCAGCACCTTGGTCCAGAAGCGCGAGTAGAGCAAGTGCCCCACCGCGTGCTCCGTGCCGCCGACGTAGAGGTCGACGGGCAGCCAGTAGTCGCTCGCCGCCTTCGAGCAGAACTCGCGTTCGTTGTGCGGGTCGCAGAATCGCAGGAAGTACCAGCTCGAGCCCGCCGCGCCCGGCATCGTGTTGATCTCGCGCTGCGCCGGGCGGCCCTTCGAGTCCTTCGTCGCGACCCAGTCCTTCGCGCGGATCAACGGCGACTCCGGCACGCCGCCGGGCTTGAAGTCGTCCATGTGCGGCAGCTCTACCGGCAGCTGCGCGTCCGGCACGAGCTCGACGCCGTCCTGCGTGTGGATCACCGGGAACGGCTCGCCCCAGTAGCGCTGGCGACTGAACAGCCAGTCGCGCAGGCGGTACGTGACCTTCTGCGCGCCTTCGCCGCGCGCCTGCAGCCAGTCGATCACGACGCGCTTCCCCTGCTCCATCGACAGGCCCGCGAGCGCAACCTTGCCGTCCTGCGTCCGGCAGTGCGCCGCGTACGGAGCCTCGTCGGCGCAGCACATCTCGCCGCTCGCGATCGCCGCGTCCTTCGCCGCGTCGCCGGTCTTCGGCGCGAAGATGCCAGGGATCGGCAGCGAGAACTTCTTCGCGAACGCGAAGTCGCGCTCGTCGCCGGCCGGCACGGCCATGATCGCGCCGGTGCCGTAGGTGACGATGACGTAGTCCGCGACCCAGATCGGGATGCGGCCCTTCGGGTCGTCCTTGGCGAACAGCGGGTTCTGCGCATAGGCGCCGGTGAACACGCCGGTCTTGTCCTTCGCGAGCTCGGTGCGCTCGAGTTCGCTCTTCGCGGCGGCGGCGCGCACGTAGGCGTCGACGGCGGCGCGTTGCGCGTCCGTCGTGATCCTCGCGACGAGCGGATGCTCGGGCGCCAACACCATGAACGACGCGCCGAACAGCGTGTCGGGCCGCGTAGTGAACACGCGCACCTTCGCGTCAGCGTGGCCTTGCACCGAGAAGTCGATCTCGGCGCCTTCGCTCTTGCCGATCCACTCGCGCTGCATCGCCTTCATCGCGTCGGACCAATCGAGTCCGTCGAGGTCCTGGATCAGGCGCTCCGCGTAGTCGGTGATCTTCAGCACCCATTGACGCAGCGGCCGGCGCTCGCACGGATGGTCGCCGCGCTCGCTCTTACCGTTGATGACCTCGTCGTTCGCGAGCACGGTGCCGAGCGCCTCGCACCACCACACCGGCGCGTTCGACTCGTAGGCGAGGCCGCGCGCGTGGAGCTGCTTCCAGATCCACTGCGTCCAACGGAAGTACTTCGGGTCCGCGGTGCTGACTTCGCGGTCCCAGTCGTAGGAGAACCCGAGGCGCTGCAGCTGCCGACGGAAGTTGTCGACGTTCTTCTTGGTCGTCGCGGCCGGGTGCGTGTTGGTCTGGATCGCGTACTGCTCGGCCGGCAGGCCGAACGCGTCCCAGCCCATCGGGTGCAGGACGTTGAAGCCCTTCTGGCGCTTGTAGCGCGCGACGATGTCGGTCGCCGTGTAGCCCTCGGGATGGCCGACGTGCAGGCCCGCGCCCGACGGATACGGGAACATGTCGAGCACGTAGTACTTCGGCTTCTTCGCGTCGAAGTCCGGGTCGCCGGGGTTGGGCGTGCGGAAGGTCTTGTTCTCCAACCAGGCCTTCTGCCAGCGCGGCTCGATCGCGGCGGGGTCGTACGTCTGCTTCTGCTCGTCCATGAGGGGCGAGGAGTATGCAGCGAAGGGCGCGAACGTTCACGCCTCGGCGGGCGCGGACTCCGCGACGAGCGCCGCGAAGAACCGTCGCGCGAACGCCACGGACACGGCGAGCCGTTCCTTGTCGGCCTTCGGCAACCGCTTGATCCGCGCCTCGGCTCGCAGCGCCAGCGATCGCTCCCCCACGCGCCGGCGGAAGACGAGCTCGAGCGGGCCGCGGCCGCGCAGTGCCTTCGCGCCGAGGCCCTTTTCGTGCTGCTCGAGACGCGCGGCGACGTCGAGCGCGATGCCGCAGTAGAGCGCCCCGTCCGCGCGGCGGACGAGGTAGACGGACCAGGCTCCTCGCTTCTTCAGCGCCGCCATGCGACCCAGATCGTGCGCACCGGCCCCTTCGTGCGGCGGGCGCGGACGCGGTGCTCCTTCACGTCGAAGCCGCCGCGCGCGAGCCGGTCGGCGAAGCGGTCGTCGCTGCGCGCCGACCACACGGCGAGCACGGAGCCGGGCCGCATCGCCGTCCACGCGCGCTCGAGCCCGCGGCGGCTGTAGATGCGGTCGTTGTCGCCGCGAACGAGCCCGTCGGGGCCGTTGTCGACGTCGAGCATCATCACGTCGTAGAGGCCGTTCACCGCGTCGATGCGCGAGCTGACGTCGCCCATCACGACGCGGGCGCGCGGGTCCTTGAGCGGGTGGCCGGCGCAGTGGCCGAAGACCTCGCGGTTCCACTGCACGATCTCCGGCACGATCTCGGCGACGTCGACGATCGCCTTCGGTCCGACGAGTTGCAGCGTGCGCGCGAGCGTGAAGCCCATGCCGAGGCCGCCGATCAGGACGCGCGGGCTCTCGCGTTGGCCTAGACGTTCGAGCGCGAGCTCGGCCATCACTTCCTCGGATCCGTGCACGCGGCTGCTCATCAAGTCGACGCCGTCGATGCGGATGGCGAAGTCGCCGTCGTGCCGGTAGCAGCGCAGCTCGCCGCCGCCGGGGACCTTCGCCGTGCCGATGAGTTCTTGCGGGATCACCGACGCACGCTAACCGGCGCGCGAAGAAAGGCCACGACGCTGCGAGATCGTCAGTACGGGACGAGCTCCAACGTCTCGCCGCTGCGCAGCCGGTCCTGGATGCCGCGCCACCACTTCGCGGTCAGCAGCTCGGCGTGCCGTTCGCAGAACGCGGCGAGCAAGTCGGACGGGATGCCGAAGAACGCGGGCCACTGCTCGGGAAACACGTCGTTGGCTCCGACGGAGAACCACGGCTCGGCGCTGATCTCGTCCTCGTGCGTGCGCGCCACCGGCATGTCGCGGAACTCGCAGTCGGTGAGCAGGCAGATCTCGTCGTAGTCGTAGAAGACCACGCGACCCGAACGCGCGACGCCCCAGTTCTTCAGCAGCAGGTCGCCGGGGAAGATGTTGGTCATCGCGAGGTCGCGCAGCGCCTGGCCGAAGTCCAGCACCGCCTCGATCGCGGTGTCCGTGTCGACCTCGCGCAGGTAGAGATCCAACGGCCGCAGCCTCCGTTCGATGTAGGCGTGGTCGACGACGACGGATTCGCCCTCGACGCGCACCGTCTTCGACGCCTCGGTGCACAGCTCGTGCAACAACGCCGGATCGAAACGCGCGCGCTCGAATCGCAGCATGCGGAACTCCTGCGCGTCGACGAGGCGGCCGGCCTTGTCGTGCCGCGCGACGAGCTTGTAGTGCTGCTTGACTTCCTCGTGCGACGTGTCCTTCGGCGGCGGGAAGCGGTCGCGGATCACCTTGAACACCACGTCGTACGAAGGCAGCGTGAACACGGCCATCACCATGCCCTTCTTGCCCGGCGCGGTGACGAAGCGGTCGCGCGAGAACCGAAGGTGGCGTTCGAATCCACGGAAGCGCTCGGTCTTGCCCTGCTTGGCGCGGCCGAGGATCGCGAAGAGTTCGTGCACCGTCTCGCGTGGCACGACCTTGCGCAGGAACACGATCGCGGCGCCGACGGGATCCACGTCGACGTGGAAGTAGGAACGCGCGAAGCCGAACAACGCCGACACCGCTTCCTCGGACTGGATGACTGCATCGACGGCGACGCCGCGATCCGTGCACTCGAGCGCGATCACCAGCGGCGACGAGTGCGTCCAGCCCGTGGCCTTGCCGATCAGGTAGGCGCGCGTGTCGCGGTAGAACACCGGCGTCAGCACGTCGATGCAGACGACCGAGTCGCCGCGCAACTCGCGCGCGTAGTGCTCGCGCACCTGCATCGCGAGGTAGTGCGCGCAGCGGCCGCGATCCGCGTAGCCGACGCTCCACGTGTAGTCGCCGAGCAACGTGTCGAACATGCGCTCCAGCGATCCGTCGGCGTGATAGTTCTTGCCGATGAGCGGGCCGGCGATGTTGCGCAGCGGGATCGTCTCCTCGCCCGTGAACTGGATCGCGTCGTCGACGCCCGAGGTGAGGAACAGACGACGCGACACCGAGCTGAAGTAGGTCTTCGTGAACTCGACGTCCGGATACGACGCGACGAGATCGGCGAAGATCGACTTCGCGCGGATCCACACGGCGCGATCGGCGGCGCGCGCGCCGAGCACCGCCTGGGCGTGCAGCACCGAGGCGGACACGTGCTCGTCGTAGAGGTCGATGCGCTCGGCGGAGTCGCGCTGGCCGCCCTTCCAGTCGCGGGTCTCGAAGCGGTCCTTCGCGCGACGCGTGATCCTCCGGAACTGGTCGTTGTAGGCGAGGAACGCGTCGCGGATCGCCGCGGCGATGCCTGCGGCAAGCTGCTCGTCGTTGGCCTTCTTCGCCCAGGCGACGTCCGGATGCTCGGTCATGGGGAACTTCATCGGCATCGGCGGCGACCTCTGTGCAGCCGAACCTGCGCTCGCACCGACGGGTCCAGGTGCGCCGCAGGCAGGCAGCGCGCCTGATCCTCGTTCGCGACCGCAGCCCGCCCATCCGCCGCGGTGCGCACACGCTGCCCGCCCAATGCGGCGCAGGCGCGCGCCGGACGCCACCGCTCCGCGCTCAGCGCATGCGACATCGCGCAGCGCCGCCGCGTCGTCGCGGCCGCTCCGCGTGCGCGCCGTCCCCGACCCGCCAACCCCGAGCGATCGACGCTGGCCACGAGGTCGCTACTGTCCGGCCATGCGCACCCTGCACGAACCGCAGTTCCACATGCTCATGGCAGCGCTCGTCGTCGGCAGCATGCTGCTGGAACAGGAAGGGCCGCGCCTCGTGCGCGGTTTCGCGGTCCCGCAGGTCGGCGCGCTGACCTTCACGCTCGGCCTGTGCTGGCTCGCACTGTTCGCGGCGCATCGCATCCGCAACCTGCACCTGCGCATCGACGCGCTCGAAGAACGGCTGCGACGGACGACGGCTGTTGCGCAGGCCCTCGAGGACGATGCGCGCGCGCGGCGCGGGCTGCCGAGGCTCTGAGTGACGATGCGAATCCGGGTGACGACTCGCAGCGGACCAGGGGAAGACACCGCATCCGCGAACTGCGTGCGATGGCGCGCAGCACGTTCCCGCACGCGTGACTACGGGGCCGAGCGCCGATTCGCCGAATCAGGATCCGTGCGGATCCGCCGTCGACTCCTCGCCACCTGCCTGTCGCTGCCGCTCTGCGGCTGCGCGGCGTTGACGACGATGCTGCCGTCGCACGAGGAGTCGGGTCGCGCTGCGTTCGCGCGCGTCGCGGGATCGGAGTTGCTCGACCTCAAGGGCATGGTCCACTGCCACTCGCACCTGTCGCACGACAGCGACGGAACGATCGAGGAGATCACGGCTGCGGCAAAGGCCGCGGGCACGCAGTTCGTCGTGATGACGGACCACCAGACGCCGGACTCGATCGCGCTGGGCCAGCGCGGCGAAGTCGACGGCGTGCTGTTCCTCTGCGGCGCGGAGATCCGCACGCAACAAGGCACCGTGCTCGCGTTCCCGCTGCAGAAGCCGCTGCGTCGTTGGATGCACTGCGGCGCGCTCGTCGCCGAGGCAACGCAGCAAGGCGCGCTCGTGTTCGTCGGCCACGCAGAAGGCTGGAAGGACTGGGGCATGCCGGGACTCGCCGGCGCCGAGATCGTGAACCTGCACACGGGCGCGAAGACCGCGAGCCCGGCCGCGGTGCTCGGCAGCGCGCTGCTGCTGCCCGCGCGCTACCTGATGCGAACGATCGCGCTGCGCGACGACGCGGTGCTCGCGAACTGGGACGCCGAGCTCCGACGGAGGCATCCGTTCGCGCCGGTCGGCGGTGGCGACGCACACGCGAACATCCAGGCCTTCGGGCCGCTCGGCGGCACGATCGCGGGCTATCCCGAGGTGTTCCTGTCGATCAGCACGCACTTGCTCGCGACGGAACGCAGCGAAGCGGCGATCGTCGACGCGATGCGGCGCGGTCGCACCTACGTGAGCTTCGACGTGTTCGGCGACGGCTCGGGCTTCGACTTCCGCGGCGATCGCAACGGCGCCGCGCCGCTGTTGCCCGGCGACAGCGCACAGGACGGCCGCGGCGTCACGTTGCGCGTGCGCACGCCGAAGGCAGCGCGAATCGAATTGTTCTGCTCGGGCCGGATCGTGGCGACGTTCGACGGCGAAGAAGGCTCGCTGCAGGATCCTCCGCCCGGCGTCTATCGCGTCGAGGCACGCACGCCGTCCGGCGCGCCGTGGCTGTTCTCGTCGTCGATCCGCATCGGCAGCTGAGGCGCGCGCCACGTCACGGCAACCGCAGCAACGACGCCGGTTGGGAACGACCGCAGCTGCCGAGGCGTCGGGAAACGACTGCTAAGGCTTCGCGTTCCAGTAGCGCAGCACGAACGCGGGCGGCACGTTCCGGATCACGGGCCCGATGCGCTCGAAGCTCGCGAAGCGCTCGGCCATGAGCTCGCGGAACCGCTTCGCCTTCTGCATGCCGTAGGCGTGCATGTATTGGAACGTGCGGAAGTCGCCGTGCTCGTGCAGGCACGAACTCACGCCGTCGACGACCGCGTCCTGCACCTTGGCGGGCAAGCTCGCGAACGGCAGCCCGGACACGATGCGCATCGCCTTCGGCAACCCGCGGTCGGCGAGGATGCGCGGCAGGTCGCCAGCGCTGCCGAGATGGAACTCCATCGTCGGGAACCGCTTCGTCAGCAGGTCGTGGAACTTGGGCTCCAATTCGATGCCGAGGAACCTGGCGCGCGAGGGCAGCAGTTCGCGGATGACCGCGGTCACCGGCCCGGTGCCCGGCCCGAACTCGACGACGAGTTCGCCGGGCTGGAGGTCGAGACGACCGACGAGGGCGCGCGCGAGGTAGCGCGTGCTCGGCAACACGGCGCCGACCGAGCCCGGCTGGCCGAGGAACGCGCCGAAGAAGCCGAGGCCGTCCTTGATCGGGTTCTTGTGCGTCGTCGGACGCGGGATGAACGTGTTCCCCATCAGAAGCGCCCCAGTTCGACCTTCACGACGCCGCGCTCGACGCGGGCCGAACAGGAGAGCCGGAAGCCGGGCTCGAGGCCCATGCGTTCCAGCGTGGAGAGTTCCGGGTCCTGGGCCGGGGCGAGCGCGGTCTCGGGCTCGACCCGGACGGCGTCCGTGCCGCACATGCCGCGGCGGCAACCGCAACCGATGTCTACGCCCGCAGCCTCGGAGGCCGCCAGCAGCGTGGTGCCGGGGCTCACGAAGACGATCTTGCCGGCGGGTTGGAACTGCACCTCGACGAGGTTCACCCGTGCCAGATAAGCACATGCAGCGTCGTCGCACCATCGGCTACCCGGCGGAGCGGCGGAAAGCGCCCGGCGAAGAGACCCAGAGAGAGCTCCTGCACCCCTTGGCCGAGGGCGGGTCTCGGCGACGAGCAGGACCGGTGGTCCGCGCCAGAGGCCGAGTGCCCGAACACCTAGCACGAGCATCCTGCGGACGACCATGGTGAGGGCGGCAGCGTTTCGGCGAGCCGCAACGAGCGGGTCTGGTGCGGAGGCCCCTTGCGACCGGGCAGTCCGTCGCGGATCCACCATGGCCGCGCGCGCCGGGCGGGCAAACACGGCGCGAAAAAGCCCTCGCAGTAGGGCCGCCATTGTCCGTAGAACCGCGCCCCCCACAGGCGCGCCAGCGGCGCCTCCCACCCCCATGCGGCAGACCCCACACCTCTTCGTCCCGTTCGCCTGCACGCTGTCGCTGTTCACCGGCGGGCTGCTCGCCCAGGATCCGGTCGAGACGCCGCCGGCAGAACAACAGCCCGCGGCCGAAGCCGCGCCGCAGCAGGAAGGCCCGCGTGGCCCCGGCTCGCGCCGCCAAGGCCGGCCGCGCCAGCGCACGGTCGCGGTGTTCGCGGGCAACGTGCACCCGGTCTCGGGGCCGTCGATCCAGAACGGCGTCGTCGTGTTCCGCGGCGAGCGCATCGTCGCGGTCGGCAAAGAGGGCGAAGTCGAGGTGCCGGAGAACGCGGAGACGATCCGGTTTGCCGACGGCCACATCTACCCCGGCCTCGTCGACGCGAGTTCGGACGCGTTCCTCGACGACGGCGTGCGCCAGGATCCGACGGCCGATGCCGCGACCCACGCCGGCGAGGCCTTCGGCAAGCGCTTCGACCGCGAAGACCGCATCGTCGAGACCGGCATCACGACCCTCTACGCGAGTTCCTCGCGCGGCGCGCCGTGGTCGGGCACCGGCGCGATCCTGCGACCCAAGAAGGACGGTGTGTCGAGGTTCCCGGAGAAGCTGGAAGCCGGTGTCGGGCTGCAACTTGCAGCGGGCCCGGTAGGCACGCACGCGCTCGATCGCCAGCGCGCCATCGAAGGCGCGTTCGGCGCGTTCACCGGCCTCGACGACTACAAGAAGAAGCAGGACGAGCACGAGAAGGCGCTCGAGAAGTACACGAAGGACTTCGCCGACTACCTCGCCTACTTCGAGAAGAAGAACGGCAAGACGAGCGACGAGAAGAAGCCGACGGACGGCGAGAAGCCCGCGGCCGCTCCGGACGCGGCCTCGCAGCCGGCTGAAGGCGGCGCCGGTGCGCGCGGCATGCGCGGTGGCCGACGCGGCGCGGGGCAGCCGCAAGGCCCGGGTGGCGGTGGTCCCGGCGGCGGCAGGCGGCCCGGCGGAGAGCCGGGCGGCGAGCCCAAGCCCGAGGACCCGAAGCCTGAGCAGCCGAAGCCAGAAGAGCCGAAGCCGGACCAGCCGAAGCCCGAGCAGCCGAAACCGCAGGAGCCGGAGAAGCCGAAGCCGCAAGGCGACGGCAAGCCCGCCGAGCCGAAGCAGGAACCGAAGCCTGCGGAGAAGCCCGCCGAGGCAAAGGCCGGCGATGCGAAGCCCGCCGACGCGAAGGCTGACGAGAAGCCGCCCGAGCGCCCGAAGTATCCGAAGGCCCCCGACCGCGACCCGGTCAAGGACACACTGCTGAAGGTGCTCGACGGCACGCTGCCGTTGCGCGTCACGGTCCGCCGCCCGGACGAGATGCGCGCAGCGCTCGCAGCCGCGCGCGAGAAGAAGGTGCCGTCGATCGTGTTCGACGACGCGCTCGGCGCCGCGAGCGTCGCCAAGGAACTCGCCGACTCGGCCGTTCCCTGCGTGCTGACCGGCCTGTTCCCGGTCGCGCTGCCGGAGAGCTTCGAGAAGCTCGACCCGCTCGCCGCGCCGCGCGCGCTCCAGGACGCGGGCGTGCCGTTCGCGATCGCGACCGGCAGCGGCCGCCGCGCGCGCACGCTGCCGATGATGGCCGCCGCCGCCGTCGGCGTCGGCCTCTCGCACGACGCGGCGATCCGCGCGATCACACTGACGCCCGCCGAGATCCTCGGCGTGCAGAAGGACATCGGCTCGCTGCAGGCGGGCAAGATCGCGGACTTCGTCGTCTGCGACCGTCCGCTGCTGCAGAGCGACAGCCGCGTGCTGGCCGTCTATTCCGGCGGCGCGCTGCAGTTCGAACCGACCCCGGCGAAGAAGGAGCCCCGCTGATGCGCCTGCACCCTAGCACCCTCCTGGCGCTCGCTGTCGCAGCGACGCTGACCTCGCTGCGCGCACAAGAAGCGACCGACCTGCTGGTCTCGTGCAAGACGCTCGTCGTCGCGAACGACACGGCGCTCTCGCCCGGCGAGTTCCTCGTGCGCGACGGCAAGGTCGCGTTCGTCGGCGGCGAGATCCCGGCCGAGGCCCGTGCGCGCGCGCGCGCCGTGCGCTTCGCCGACGCGACGATCGTCCCCGGCTTCGTCGTCGCGCACGCGACGTTCGACCTCGAGCGCGAACTCGCCGAACGCGCGGCCGCGCTGACTCCCGACCTGCTCGCGAAGGACGCGTTCGATCCCGCCGACGAGAAGCTCGCGCGGTTGCCGATGTTCGGCGTCACGACCGCGGCTCTGTCGCCGTCGTCTGCCAACGTCGCGGGCGGTATCGCCGCGATCGTCGAGCCCGGGAGCCGCGTCGACGGCAAGCGCAAGTTCGGTGCCGTGCAGCGCGACCAGAGCTACGCGAAGTTCTCGCTGATCTCGGCGGCACGCAGCCCGGAACGTCAGCCCACGTCGCTCATGGGCGCCGTCGACATGCTGCGCAACGCGTTCGCCGAGGCGCGCACGGGCGCGCTCGCCGGGCCCGAGGCGGAGGCGTTCAACGCCGTCGCGCGCAACGAGCGCAAGGCCGTGTTCCACGCCGACTCGCGCAAGGAGATCCTCGCTGCGATCGCCGTGTGCAAGCCGCTCGGCATCGAGCCGGTGATCGCCGGCGCAGCGGAGGCGAACGACTGCCTCGACGAAATCGCAGCCGCGCGCGCTTCGCTGATCCTCGGCGGCATGCAGCCCGAGGCGACCGAACTGCAACTCGCGCTGCCCGCGAAGCTCGAAGCCAGGAAGATCCCGTTCTGCTTCGTCGGCGAGCCTGCGCTGCTGCGCAGCACCGCCGCGCTCGCCGTCGGCTACGGCTGCTCGCGCGCGACCGCGCTCGCCGCGTTGACGTCGACGCCGGCTTCGATCTGCGGCATCGACACGACGCACGGCACGCTGCGCCGCGGCTGCGACGCGGACTTCGCCGTGTTCACGGGCGACCCGATCGACCTCACCTCGCGCCTCGTCGCCGTCTACGGCAACGGCGCGCTGCTGCACGGAGAAGAGCCCGCGAAGAGCGGGACGAAGACCAAGGAGGCCAACTGATGCTGCGCCACACCGTCGCGCTTTGCTCCGTGTTCGCGTTCGCGCTCGCTGCGCGCGCGCAGGACGAACCCGTCGTCTACCGCGGCGCGCGCGTGCTGCCCGGTGACGGCACCGCGATCGAAGACGCCGTGCTCGTCGTCGAAGGCGGCCGCATCCGCACGATCGGCGGCCCCGCCACTGCGGTGCCCGCCGGTTCGCGCATGGTCGAAGTGCGCGGCATGGTCATCACCGCCGGCCTCGTCGACGCGGCGTGGAGCATCGGCGGCTCGGTCGCAACGCAGGACCAGAACGAGCAGAGCACGGAAGTGACGCCGTCGCTGCACGTGCTCGACACGCTCGATCCGAAGGACAAGGCGATCGCGCGCGTCCGCAGCACGGGCGTGACGACCGTCCACGTGATGCCGGGCACGCGCGCCGTCATCGGCGGCCTCTCGGCGGTGCTGCAGACGTGGGCCAAGGACGCGGACTCGATGGTGCTCAGCAACGAGGCCACGCTGCGCATGACGCTCGGCGCCGAGCCCTCGATGGGCAACCGCGCGATCCGCGGCGGCAGCGTCGACTCGATCTACTACCGCCGCCCCACGACGCGCATGGGCGTGATCTGGTCGGCGCGGCGCGCGCTCTACGACGCGAAGGAAGCACTCGACGAGAGCCTCGGCGAAGCGCGCGTCGCGCGCACGACGCAGGAAGGCCGCGACCTCGAAGTGCTCACGCGCGTGCTCAAGGGCACGTTGCCGATGGTCACCACCGCGCGCAGCGAACAGGACCTCCGCACCGCGCTGCGGCTCGCAGCCGAGTTCGGCTACACGCCGATCGTCGACGAGGCGCAGGACGCGCACGCAGTCACGGCCGAACTGCAACACGCCCGCGTCTGGGTCATGGTCGGCGCGCCGAGCGCGTCGGCCGTCGGCGGCTCCGCCGGCCAGGACGGCGCCGAACCGCGCTACTCGACGCTGCTGCGCCTGCGCGACGCGAACGTGCCGTTCGTGATCACGACGGGCACCAACCCCGCGGCGCTCGAACTCGTCCGCGAGGCGATGTTCGCGCACCGCTTCGGCCTCACGCGCGACGAAGCGCTCGCGGCCGTCACCTCGCAGCCCGCGAAGCTGCTCGGACTCTCCGACCGCAAGGGCGCGCTGAAGCCCGGCATGGACGCCGACTTCGTCGTCTGGTCCCACGATCCCTTCGATCCGTCTTCGACCCCCACGTCCGTCGTCATCGGCGGCATCGACACGACTTCCCTGCAATGAACACGCATCCCGTAACGGTCCGCACGACCGCGCTGTCCGCGTTCCTGTTCGCAGCGATCGCCGTCTCCCCCGCCTACGCGCAGGGCCTCGTCGCCGTGAAGGGCGGCCGCGTCCAGACCAAGGACGCGGTGATCGAGGACGCCGTCGTGCTCATCGACAACGGCCGCATCCAGAAGATCGGCAAGCAGGGCGAGTTCGAGGTGCCGTGGGAAGCCACGACCGTCGACGCGACCGGCAAGCTCGTGCTGCCGACCTACGTGCTCGCGCACAGCCAAGGCGGCGTTCGCATGGCGAACGAGCGCATGGAGAACACGGGCTTCGTGTCGATCGCGGACGCGATCGATCCCGCGAGCCCGTTCTACGAGGACTGCCTGCGCTCCGGCGTCGGCACGGTGCACGCGATCCCCGGCAACATGACGCTGATCGGCGGCGCCGGCATCATCGTGCGCCCGTTCGGACGCACGGTGCCGGACATGGCGGTCAGCACGCAGACCGGCCTCAAGCTGTCGCTGATGCCGCAAGGCGGCGGCCGCCTGCTGCAGATCCGCAAGCTGCGCCGCGCGCTCGAGGACGCGCGTGAGTACCTCGCCGACTTCGACCGCCGCAAGGCCGAGTTCGAGAAGGAGCAGAAGGCCGGCGCGATCGAGAAGGACAAGAAGTGGACCGAGGAATACGACAAGGCGAAGAAGCCGGTCATCGACCTCGTCCAGAAGAAGACGCGCGGCTGGCTCTACGTGCCGGGCTCCGCGGAAGTCCCGGAAGCGATGCGTCTGCAGGAAGAGCTCGACCTCGTGCTCGTGGTCGGCCCGCAGGTGCACCGCGCGGTCGACGCGCTGAAGGGCGCCAAGAACCCGATCGTCGTCGACGACGCGATCGAGTTCTTCGAGACCGACCCGGAGACGAAGAAGGAGACGAAGGTCAAGCTGTGCAAGCTGCTCGCGGACGCGGGCATCCCGTTCGCGTTGAGCCTCGGCTCGACCGCGCCGTCGAGCTACGCGTGGTGGCAGCTCGCCTCGTGCGTGCGCCAGGGCGTCGACAAGAACACGGCGATGGCGGCGATGACCGAAGTGCCCGCGAAGTTGCTCGGCCTCGCCGACCAGCTCGGCACGATCGAAGTCGGCAAGCTCGCGAACCTGCAGGTGCTGACGGGCGACCCGATGCAGGCGACCTCGTGGGTCGACACAGTGCTGCTCGAAGGCCAGGTCGTCTACGAGCGCAGCAAGGACCAGCGCTTGAAGTACCTGCTGGAGACCCCGGCGCCGGCGCCGGCTGCGAACGGGAGCAAGTGAACATGGCGCGCCCCTACTTCGCGCTCGCGCTCGCACTCTGCTGCGGCGCGGCGCTGGCCCAGAACCCGCCGCAAGGCGACTTCGCCGTGCAGTGCGGAACGCTGCTGCGCGGCGACGGCAGCGAGCCGTTGCGCAACACGTTCCTTGTCGTGCGCAACGGCAAGGTCGCTGCGATCCAACAGGACGCGCCGATCGGCCTGCCCGTCGTCGACGCGCGCTCGCGCGTCGTGATGCCCGGCATCGTCGCGGTCGACTCCGACCTCGGCGCCGAACGCGACGACGACTACTCGGTCACTCCCGACGTGCTCGCGGTCGACGGCTTCGACTTCGAATACCCGCTGCGGCAGGCGCTCGAAGGCGGCGTGACGACGGTCTACCTCTCGCCGGGCCGCCAACGGCTCGTGTCGGGCCAGGGCGCGGTCGTGAAGACCGCGGGCCAGGATCTCGTGCAACGCGTGCTGTCCGAGAACGCGTGCTTGCGCATGAGCTTCGACGACGGCGCCACCAACGCGCCGCGCGTGTTCGAGCCGACGATCCATCCGACCGACGAGGATCCGCTCGAGGCCGCGCGCATCCAGACGCCGACGGCGCGCATCTCGTCGCTGACGGAACTGCGCGCGCTGCTCGCGGACGCGAAGTCGCAGACGACGCTCGCGGGCGAAGGCCCGGCGCAGCGTCGCTACGACGCGGAAGCGCTCTCCAAGGCCGCAGCTGGCGCGCTGCCCGTTCGTGCAGGCGCCTGGAAGCTCGCGGACATCCGCCGCGCGCTGACGTTGCAGCAGGAGTTCGGCATGCCGATGGTCCTCGAGAACCCGATGGACATCGGGCCGATCGCGGATCTCGCGAAGAAGCAGAACGTGGCGGCGGTGTTCCGCATGCCGTTCCAGATGGGCCGCCCGAATCCGGGCGGCGAGGACCGCGCGCAGAAGATGATGGAGCCGTCGCTCGACGCGCCGGCGCACGCTGCGAAGGCCGGCCTCAAGGTCGGCATCGCGCCGGCCTCGGGCGCGCCGATGCGCGACTACCTCGTCGCGGTCGCGCTCGCCGTGCGCCACGGCCTGCCCGCGGCCGCCGCGTTGCGCGCCGTCGGCGCGGACGCGAGCGCGATCCTCGGCGTCGACGCGCGCGTCGGCACGCTCGCAGCCGGCAAGGACGCGGACTTCGTCGTGTTGAGCGGCGATCCGCTCGCGATCGGCACGATGGTCGAGAGCACGTGGGTCGACGGTCGCCGTGAGTTCGCACGCCAGCAGGAAGGCCAACTGCTCGCGGTGCGCTGCGGCACGATCCTCGACGGCACAGGCAAGTCGATCCAAGACGGCGTGCTGCTCGCGCAGAACGGCCGCATCAAGGCGGTCGGCACGGGCCTCGCGATCCCCTACGGCGCGCAGGTCGTCGACGTCCCCACTGCCGTGATGACGCCGGGCTTCCTCGACGCGTGGAGCAGCCTCGGTCTCGCCGGCGAAGGCCAAGGCGTGCCGCAAGGCAGCAGCGCGCAGCGGCTCGACCAGGCGATCCTGTTCGACGACCCGATGTTCGCGCACGCGCTCGCCGCCGGCGTGACGACGGTGCTGACGTCGGGCAAGGACTCCGGCCTCATGAGCGGTCGCGTGACCGCGGTGAAGACCGGCGCCTCGTCGCAAGACGGGCTCGTCGTCCGCGCGATCGCGGGCCAGCGCGCCGTGTTCGACGCGGTCGGCCCCGACAGCGACAAGCCGCTGAAGGACGCCATTGCGCGCGCGCGCGCCTACGCGAAGACGTGGGCCGACTACGAGAAGGCGCTCGCCGAATACAAGGCGGGCAAGAAGCCGGCGGCTGAGGCGCCGAAGCCCGCGCCGCAGCCCGACGCCGAGCAGAAGCCCGATCCCGTGTCGGGAACGTGGGAAGCCACGCTCGACCTGCAGGGGCGGTTCCAGATCAAGGTGTTCCTCGACCTGAAGCTCGAAGGCACGAAGGTCAGCGGCAAGATCCGCCTCGCGATGGGCCAGCGCGAGTTGCCCGAACAGGCGATCGATTCGGGCACGTTCGAAGGCGACAAGCTCAAGCTCGAGTTCCGCGGCATGGGCGGCAACGCGACGCTCGAAGGCACGATCAAGGACGATTCGTTCGAAGGCTCGATGGCGCTGGGCCCGATGGGCAGCCAGCCGATCAGCGCGAAGCGCATCTCCAAGGAAGCGGGCGCCGGTTCGTCGAAGGCGGCGAGCCTCGCGTCGGACGACGAGCCCAGCGACGCGCCGAAGAAGCCCGACGTCGACCACGGCCAGGAGCCGATGCGCGCCGTCGTCGAAGGCCGCGCGACGCTCGTCGTGAAGGTCTCGCGCCTCGCGTCGATCAAGACCGTGCTCGCCGTGCTCGAACAGGAGAAGGTCCCGTTCGCGCTGCAGGACGCGCAGGGCCTGCTCGACGAGCCGCAGGCCGCGTCGGGCAAGCCGTTCGTGTTGCTCGAGCCCGAAGTCGTCCGCGAGGACGGCAACTCGATCGTCAACGCCGCGGCGCGCTTCGCCGACCTCGACGTGCCCGTCGTGTTCGGCACCGGCGACTGCGCCGGCTCGCGCTACCTGCCGCTGCACGCCGCCTACGCGGTGCGCTACGGCATGGCCCCCGACCAGGCGCTCATGGCGATCACGAGCCACGCGGCGCGCGCGTTCAAGATCGACGATCGCGTCGGCACGCTGCAGCGCGGCAAGGATGCCGACTTCGTCCTCTTCTCCGGCGATCCGTTCGAGCCGCAGAGCCGCGTGCTGCTCGTCGCGTGCAACGGCACGATCGTCGTCGACAACCGCGAGGAACTGAAATGACCCGCTCGACCTCCGTTCCGTCCGCAGTGCTCCTCGCCGTCGCATCGCTCCTCGCCGCGGCGCCGCTGTACGCGCAGCAAGCGAACGACGCGATCCCCACCGACCAGGGCAACACGCTCGACGTCTGGCGCCCGAACCGGCCGAAGACCGAGAAGGAGCACCAGGTCGCGAAGTGGGGCCCGCGCGGACTGCCGAGCCCGGGCTACGTGTTCACCGCGAAGAAGGTGCTGCCGGTCACTTCGGCGCCGATCGACGACGGCGCCGTCGTCACGAAGAACGGCCTCATCGAGCGAGTCGGCAAGCGCAAGGACATCGCGGTGCCCGAAGGCTACGAAGTCGTCGACTGCGGCGACGCGTGGCTCGTGCCGGGCTTCGTCGAGCCGCACTGCCACGTCGCGAGTTCGAGCTTCGACCTCAACGACACGGTCCATCCGACGAACCCCGAGTTCCGCACGCTCGACCTCATCACGCTCGAGCACGACCAGATGCAGATGGCGCGCGCCGGCGGCGTGTCGACCGCGCTCTACATCCCGGGCTCGGGCTCGAACATGGGCGGCTTCGGCACGTTGACGAAGACGTGGGGCCGCTCGCCGGACGAAGCGCTCGTGCGCTTCCCTGGCAGCCTCAAGATCGCGCAGGCCGGCAACCCCGAGCGCGGCTCGGGCGACCTCGGCACGGACATGATGGGCATGAGCGAGGGCATCCGCATGACCTTGCTCGACGGCAAGCGCTACCACGAGGCGATGCTTGCGTGGCAGCAAGGCAAGGGCGAGAAGCCGAAGTTCGACCCGACGCTCGACCTGCTGCGCGGCCTCTACCTGCACGAGTATCCGGTCTCGGTGCACACGCAGATCTACCAGGTCGTGTTGCAGACGCTGCAGGAGCTGCGGCTCGAGCAGGGCCTCTGGACGGTGATCGTGCACGGAACGTTCGACGGGTTCCGCATCGCGCAGGAAGCGCAGGCAGCGGGCATGCCCATCGCGGGCGGCCCTCGCCAGTTCTACCTCGATCCGCGCACGGGCCAGATGAACGGTCTGCTTGCGAACTGGTATCGAGGCGGCGAAGTCGGCTGGCGCGAGCCCATCTCCGGCCTCGGCACGGACGGGATCGGCGTCAACACCGACTCGCCGGTGATCGCGCAGGAACAACTGCCACTGCAGGCCGCGATGGCCGTGCGCCTCGGCTTGCCGCACGAGGTCGGACTCCGCGCGCTCACGATCAACAACGCGCGGTTCCTCGGCGTCGAGCATCGCGTCGGCTCGCTCGAACCCGGCAAGGACGCGGACCTCGGCGTGTGGAACGGCGACCCGCTCGACCCGCGCTGCCACGTCAACCTGTTCGTCGTGAACGGCACGATCTGCTACCGCCGCAACCCCGCTCGCCCCGCCTGGTGATCTCCATGCACGACATGAACCCACGATCCACTGGCGTGCGCGCCTGCCTGCAGGTCGCGGCGCTCCTGGCTGCGACGTTCGCGGCCGCGCCGCTCACCGCGCAGGACAACCGCCCCACCGCGTTCACGAATGCGCGCATCCTGCCGATGAAGGGCGCTGCGATCGAACGCGGCACTCTCGTCGTCAAGAACGGCAAGATCGTCGCCGTCGGCGCCGACGTCGCAGCGCCCGCGGGCGCGCGCATCGTCGACTGCAACGGCGGCACGCTGATGCCCGGCCTCGTCAGCGCGCACTCGCGCGCGGGCTTCGCGCAGGCGGCGTCGGCCAGTCCGTTCGATGCAGCGATGCGTCGCGGCGGCCGCCGCGGCCAGACGCCGCCGCCGCCCGACGCCGGCGGACGCGGCGCGCAGAACGCAGCCGCGACGAAGGTCGTGGAGCGCCTCGACGCGAAGCAGGAAGTGTTCGCCGAGTTGCTGAAGGCTGGAGTCACGACGCTCGCGCTCACGCCGAGCGGCGATGCGTTCCCGGGCCTCGGCGCGGTGCTGAAGCCCGACGGCAAGACGCTCGACGCGCTGACGCTCGACGACGACGCGTTCGTGTTCGTGTCGATGCAGCGCGACGGCCGCGTGAAGAAGACCCTGAAGGACGGATTCGAAGCCGCCAAGAAGGCGGTCGAGGCGCGCAAGGCGCCGAAGGAAGCGCCGAAGCAGGACGCGCCGCAAGGCGAGCAGAAGCCCACCGACCCGAAGGCCGGCGAGCAGAAGGCGCCCGAGCAGGGCAAGCCGCAGGACGCGCCCAAGCCCGAGCAACCGAAGCCGCAAGAGCCGCCGAAGCCCGACCAGCCCAAGCCGCAGGATCCGCCGAAGCCCGAGGACAAGAAGCCCGAAGGCGACAAGGCGCAGCAGCCGGCGCAGGCGCAGCCGAAGCAGGAAGAGAAGAAGGATCCCAACGTCGAGGTCCTCGCCGACCTGCTCGAAGGCAAGCGCAAGGCGATCGTGCAGATCGGCTCCGCCGCGGACCTGCTGCACTGGACGCACGCCGTCGGCAAGGACATCACGTTCCCGCGCGCGATCTGCGCCGAGAACTTCGACACGCAAGCCGGCTCGTTCGACCTCGTCGTCGAGGACCTCAAGGCGATGAAGTCGATCGTGCTCGTGCCGCCGAGCCTCAGCGCGATGCCGCGCAGCCGCTACACCACGAACCCGTGCAAGACGCTGCACGACGCCGGCATCGAAGTCGGCTTCGTGCTCGGCGACGCGCCGGCTCGCGTGCGCATCACGTTCGTCCGCCTGATGGAACTGGTCCGCCACGGCTTCCCGCGCGACGCGGCGCTCGCGGGCGTGACCGTCGTGCCGAGCAAGGCGCTCGGCGTCGACGCGCAGGTCGGCACGCTGGAGACCGGCAAGAAGGCCAACCTGCTGCTGTTCTCGGGCGATCCGCTCGACCCCACGAGCGAACTCCGTTCGGTCTGGCTCGAAGGCCAGAAGGTCTCTGACGACGCCGCGGCCCGATGAGGAACCTGACGATGCAACTCCCCTTCCTCGCAGCCCTCGCAGCCGTTGCGCTGCTGACCCAGGACGTCGACGCGCAGCGCCGCGGTCGCTTCAACCGCGGCGGCCAAGGCCCGGAGCAGGCACAGCCTGCGGCCGATGCCAAGACCGAAGAGCCGAAGAGCGACAAGCCGAAGGCGCACCTCGCGATCGTCGGCGGCGACGTCTACCTCGGCACCGGCCAGCGCATCACCGGCGCGACGGTGCTCGTCGGCGACGACAAGATCCTCGCGGTCGGCCACAACCTCGAGCTGCCCGAAGGCACGACCGTGATCGACGCCAAGGGCAAGACCGTGAGCCCGGGCTTCGTCTGCGTCTACGGCGCGGGCATGGGCGCCGGCCGCAGCGCGCCCTACGTCGATTCCTGCAACCCGTTCGACCCCGAGATCAAGCAAGGCCTCGGCGCCGGCATCACGTCCTTCCTCGTGAACGCTCCGCGCGGCGGCTCCGTCCCCTCGGGCGAGGGCGCGGTCGTGAAGCTGGCCTACGGCAAGGTCGAGGACATGGTGCTGCAGGAAGGCACCGTGCTCGGCATGAGCGGCCAGCTCTCGGCGCAGGACCGCGAGAAGTTCCGCGACCTCGTCAAGCAGGCGAAGGAGCACCAGCGCGCGCTCGCCGAGTTCTTGGCCAAGAAGGCCGATGACCCGCAGGCGAAGGCGCCCAAGGCTCCCGCAGGCACCGAGAAGATCCTCGACGTGCTGAACGGCAAGGCGAAGCTCTGGCTGTCGCTCGCGAGCGGCGGCTTCAACCCGTTCGGCGGCGGCCGCACCGGCTCGGCATCCGACGTCGACGCGATCCGTTCGGCGCTCTCGATCGCCGAGGAGCTCGGCGTCGGCTGCGTGCTCGTGAAGCCGACCTCGGCGTGGGTCGTGCCCGACGAGATCGCCGCGACCGACTCGATGGTGATCCTGTCGCCGCGCGACCGGCTGCCTTCCGAGCCCACCGACCCGGATCGCACCGGCTCGAACCTCGCGTCCGCCGCGCTGCTGCACAAGGCGGGCGTCCCGGTCGCGGTGACCTGCCCCGTGGGCATGTTCGGCGGAGCGGGTGTCGGCACGAACGGCATCCTCGGCCAGGACCTGAACACCCCCACCGTCGACGCGGCGTTCGCCGTGCGCGGCGGCATGCCGAACAACGACGCGCTGCGGACCCTGACCCTCGATGCCGCGCGCATCCTCGGCGTCGACCACCGCATCGGCTCGCTCGAAAAGGGCAAGGACGCCGACATCTTGATTCTCGATGGCGATCCCCTGCACTATAGGTCGTTCGTCGAAGTGGCGATCGTGAACGGCAGGGTGGTCTACGAGATCGCCAAAGAGCCGATCTACAGCCGTATCCATCGACAGGGCAACAAGTAGGGCACCCGCGGAGATGCGGGTCATCGCCCATTAGCAACCGAGAGGACGAATGGTCTCCATGAGCGTCGAAAGCCTGAAGGAACTGGAGGACTTCTTCCGCAGCATGCGGCAGGCGTTCAACAGCCGCGACCTCAAGACCTTCCGGTCGCACTTCTGGACCGACAAGCGGTTCCAGAACCTCGACGCATCCGGCCGCCATGACCGCGGCTGGGGCGCCTTCGAGGAAGTGCTCGACCAGGAGTTCCGGTATCTGGAGTCGGTCAAGCTCGAGCTGCGCGACCTCGACATCCAGGTGTTCGAGGACCAGTTCGCGACCGCCGCGGGCTGCTGGAAGCTGCTGCAGATCGACCCCGAAGGCCGCGGCCACGAGCAAGGCGGCCGCTGCACGTTCGCGGTCTGCCGCATGGGCGACGACTGGAAGATCGTCAGCCAGCACTTCTCGATCGTCGAAGTCGAAGAAGGCGCCGGCGAGTGAGCCGCGAGGGGGGCCCGTTCGCGGGCTCCCTTCGCGCGACGCAGAGCGGCGGCTGGCAAGGCTGCCCCACCGGGGGAATGCGCGACCGCGCCGCAGCCTGCGCACCGATGACGGCACGCGACGTCCTCGCCAGCCAAACTCGCGCGGGATCGGCCCTTCCTGCGCCGGTATAACTCGCCGCTTCCTCTGATGGCGACGAGCACCGCAAAGCCCGACATGGCGCAACATTCTGACGCAGCGGGGACGCCAGCTCCGGCGCCTTCGTTCCAGGCGACGCACAAGATCCGCCTGATCACCGCCACGGCGCTGTTCGACGGCCACGACGCGTCGATCCACATCTTCCGCCGCATCGCGCAGCAGCTCGGCGCCGAGGTCATCCACCTCGGCCACAACCGTTCGGTGCAGGAGATCGTCGACGCGGCGATCCAAGAAGACGCGCAGGGCATCGCGGTGACGTCCTACCAGGGCGGCCACAACGAGTTCTTCCGCTACATGCGCGACATGCTCGCGCAGCGCGGGCGCGCAGACATCCGCATCTTCGGCGGCGGCGGCGGCGTGATCCTGCCGGACGAGATCGAGGCGCTGCACGCCTACGGCATCAGCCGCATCTACTCGCCCGACGACGGCCGCTCGATGGGCCTCGAAGGCATGGTCAAGGACATGCTGACGCGTTGCGACTTCGCGACGACGAAGGGCGACGACGCGCTGCCCCAGCTCGCCTGCGCGGACCACGCAGGAGTCGCCAAGGCGATCACGCTCGTCGAGAACGACGGCCCGCGCTACCGCGCCGAACTGCGCGCGCGCCGCCAGAAGCTCTCCTACGCGGCCCCCGTGCTCGGCATCACCGGCACCGGCGGCGCCGGCAAGAGCTCGCTGATCGACGAACTGCTGCGCCGCTTCCTGCTCGACTTCCCGCAGATGCGCATCGCGGTGCTGTGCGTCGACCCGACGCGCAAGCGCTCGGGCGGCGCGCTGCTCGGCGACCGCATCCGCATGAACGCGATCCAGAGCGATCGCTGCTACCTGCGCTCGATGGCGACGCGTCGCGCGAACGTCGCGTTGTCGGACTCGGTGCAGGACGGCCTCGACGTGCTGCGTTGCGCGGGCTTCGACCTGATCGTGCTGGAGAGCTCCGGCATCGGCCAGTCGGACACCGAGATCACCGAGCACGCGGACCTCTCGCTCTACGTGATGACGCCCGAGTTCGGCGCGTCGAGCCAGCTCGAGAAGATCGACATGCTCGATTACGCGGACCTCGTGGCGATCAACAAGTTCGATCGCCGCGGCGCCAAGGACGCGTTGCGCGAGGTGAAGAAGGCCTACCAGCGCAACAAGAAGGCGTTCGACCGTTCGCCCGACGCGATGCCGGTCTACGGCACGATGGCGGCGACGTTCGCCGACCCGGGCACGAGCACGCTCTACAAGGCGCTGTGCACGGAGCTCGACCAGAAGCGACCTGGGCGCTTCGCGAGCACGGTCGCGCTCACGCTCGGCGACCCGACGCTCGCGAGCGTCGTGCCCGCGGAGCGCGCGCGCTACCTCGCCGAGATCGCCGACCAGAACCGCGCCTACCGTCAGTGGGCCGATCGCCAGAGCGACGCGGCCGACGCGGCGCAGCACCTCGAATGCGCGATCGCGGCGTTGCCGCAGTCGGCGACGAACGCGCGCAAGGAGCTCGAATCGGCGCTCGCCGAGGCGAAGCAGAAGCTCGCGCCCGAGTGCCAGCGCGACCTCGCGGCCTTCCCTGCCCTCGTCGCGTCGTATGCGGCCGACGAGACCGTGTTCGGCGTGCGCGGCAAGGAAGTGCGCGTGCAGAACCATACGCTGTCGCTGTCCGGCCTGCGCATCCCCAAGGTCGCGCTGCCGCGCTACCGCTCGCACGGCGACCGCCTGCGCTGGCTGCTGCTCGAGAACGTGCCCGGCAAGTTCCCTTTCACGGCCGGCGTCTATCCGTTCAAGCGCGCGTCCGAGGACCCGACGCGCATGTTCGCGGGCGAAGGCGGCCCCGAGCGCACGAACCGCCGCTTCCACTACCTGTCGTTCGGCCAGCCCTACAAGCGCCTGTCGACCGCGTTCGACTCGGTCACGCTCTACGGCGAGGACCCGGCCCAGCGCCCCGACATCCGCGGCAAGATCGGCAACGCCGGCGTCTCGATCTGCACGCTCGACGACGCCAAGCGCCTCTATTCGGGCTTCGACCTCTGCGACCCCGTCACGTCGGTGTCGATGACGATCAACGGCCCCGCACCGATGCTGCTCGCGTTCTTCCTCAACGCGGCGATCGACCAGCAGTGCGAGAAGCACATCCGCCAGAACGGCCTGCTGCAGCAAGTCGAGGCGAAGATCGACGCGAAGTACCGCGCGCTCTCGCTGCCGCGCCCGCGCTACCGCGGCGAGTTGCCGAAGGGCAACGACGGCCTCGGCACGCTGCTGCTCGGCGTCACCGGCGACGAAGTGCTGCCGCGCGACGTCTACACGAAGATCGCCGAAGCGACGCTGCAGACCGTGCGCGGCACCGTGCAGGCCGACATCCTCAAGGAAGACCAGGCGCAGAACACCTGCATCTTCGGCGCCGAGTTCGCCCTGCGCATGATGGGCGACGTGCAGCAGTTCTTCACCAGCAACAAGGTGCGGAACTTCTATTCGGTGTCGATCAGCGGCTACCACATCGCCGAAGCCGGCGCGAACCCGATCACGCAGCTCGCCTTCACGCTGAGCAACGGCTTCACCTACGTCGAGTACTACCTGAGCCGCGGCCTGCGCATCGACGACTTCGCGCCCAACCTGAGCTTCTTCTTCAGCAACGGCATCGATCCCGAGTACTCGGTGATCGGCCGCGTCGCGCGCCGCATCTGGGCCTGCGCCATGAAGAACAAGTACGGCGCCAACGAGCGCAGCCAGATGTTGAAGTACCACATCCAGACGTCGGGGCGTTCGCTCCACGCGCAGGAGATCGACTTCAACGACATCCGCACGACGCTGCAGGCGCTCTACGCGATCTACGACAACTGCAACTCGCTGCACACGAACGCTTACGACGAGGCGATCACGACGCCGACCGAGAACTCGGTGCGCCGCGCGATGGCGATCCAGCTCATCATCAACAAGGAACTCGGCCTCGCGAAGAACGAGAACCCGCTGCAGGGCTCGTTCGTGATCGAGGAACTGACCGACCTCGTCGAGGAGGCGGTCTACGCCGAGTTCCTCCGCATCTCCGAGCGCGGCGGCGTGCTCGGCGCGATGGAGACGATGTACCAGCGCTCGCGCATCCAGGAAGAGTCGCTGCACTACGAGACCAAGAAGGCCAACGGCGAACTGCCGATCATCGGCGTCAACACGTTCTTGTCGTCGTCGGGCTCGCCGATCCAGGTCGTCAGCGAAGTGATGCGTTCCTCGGAGGACGAGAAGGACGCGCAGATCGCGGACCTCGCCGACTTCCACGCGCGCCATCGCGGCGACGCGAAGTCCGCGCTGCAGTCGCTGCAGCAGCAGGCATTGGCCGGCAACAACGTGTTCGCCGAGTTGATGCAGGCCGCCAAGGTCTGCTCGCTCGGACAGATGTCGGGCGCGCTCTACGAGGTCGGCGGGCAGTATCGGCGCAACATGTGAGGCGATGCGGTCGCGGCGCTCGGGGCCGCGATCGAGGCCTCGCGACGCCGCAGGGCGTCAGCGCAGCGCGGCGAAGAAGTCCTTCAACTGCCGGCGCTGCGCCGATGCGTGCGCATTGACGCGATCCCATGCTGCAAACGCGTGCGGCTCGTCCTTTCGCGTGTAGTAGACGACCACGTTGCGGCGGGCTCCCGATGCATCCGTCACTGCGACTTGCACGCGCATCCAATCGTGGTGCTCACGGCCCAACTTGCCCTCCATCGCCTTGTTGATCTGCTGGATGCGAGTCATGCGGGCCGAGTTGAGGGCGGCGATGCTTTCACGTGTAGGCGGCACGCGCGGATCGAGTTCCTCTGCCGGCAACGCGAAGTAGGAGCCTCTGCGGATCGCGCGCAGGAACGAATCCTTCCGTTGCCGGAAGTCGTCGAGGTGGAGTTCGAACTCCTCGGCAGTCTGGCGATCGAGCAGTTGCTGTAGCTCCTGCTTCTGCGCCTCGAACAGGACCTTGCCTTCGGGATTGAGGTAACCCTTCGCGCAAGCGCTCTGCACCGTGTGCGTCGGCGTCGGCTCCCGTCCCCTGCGGTCGAAAGCCTTCATCTCCTCGAAGCTGGCCTCCACGAGATCCGCAGAGACGAAGACCGTGCCGGCCAACACGTCAGGAGAGCTGGCTTCTTGGCTTGGCGTCTCCGCGCCCGATGCCATCTCCTTCGCCTCGGTCTTCGGCGCAGCGACGACCGCAGGCGTGATCGCCGATGGAGTCGCGTCGGCACGGAGGACGGCTTGCGACTCGGAGGCAACCTGCATCGAAGCAGCGTCCGGAGCCGGAACTTCGTCGGAAGGCGCGGTGCGCAACACGAACACGGCAACGCCGCAGATGCCCAGGGCGAGCAACCAGACGACTCGCGAGACCTTGCTGCTGTGAGCGACCCTCGATCCTCCACCAACGCGGACGTCCGTCCGCGAGGAGCAGACGCTACTACCTCGGCGACGCGACGTCACCCCACAGCATCCGCGCCCACAGCCACGCGAGCCCACGCCGGGTGTCGATGCGCGCGCCGACCTTGCGATCCACCGGCAGCGGCTCCGCGGTCCCGTCCTCGCGGACGCGCGCGACCTCGAACGCGAACACGTAGTTCGGCTCCTGGCCCATGCGCAGGTCGACGCAACGCAACGCGTCGCCGTGCCGTTCGGCCTTGGTGAAGCCCTGCGCGAACGCGTCGACCGATTCCGCGAACGGATTGCCGCGCAATGCCGCGAGCCACTTGCCTCCGCGGTCGATGCGTTCGAATCGCACAGGCCGATCGCCGTCGAACACGGACCAGAACCCCTCGTAGGCATGGTCGCCGTCGACCGCGACGACGCGCCACAGCAACGTCTGCAGCGGCGCCGGAGTCACGACGACGCGCTGCGTCGACACACCCGCCGCCACGAGCTGCCCATGCGCGGCGTGCGTCGCGAGTTGCTGTGCAACAAAGCTCCACGCGGCATAAAGGCACGCGACACACAGGCCGCGCTGGTTCCACCGCGCGCCCGCGCCCGCGCCGCGGCGCACGTAGCCGTGGAGGCCTATGAGCAACGGGATCGTGAACAACGGATCGATCACGAACATGCAGCCGACGGCGACCGCGTGCTCGGAGAACGGCAGCGCGAGCTTGGTGCCGTAGACCGTCAACGCGTCGAGCAACGGATGAGTGAACAGCGCGAGCCACACCGCCGTCCACCACCGCCGCAGGCGTTCGCGTTCGCCGAACGCAGCTGCGAGCCCGCGCGCGATCGGCACGGACGCGATCGTGAGCCACAGCAGCGAATGGCTGTGGCCGCGGTGAGCGCGGACGTCGGCGATCGGGCTGCCGGTCGAGAACAGCACGTCGAGGTCCGGCAGCGTCGCCACGAGGCCGCCCACCAGCACAGCGCGCCACGGACGGTTGTCGCCGTGCAACGCGAGCGCAGCGCAACTGGCGCCGAGCGCAAACTGGCTGACGGAGTCCAACGCGCGCGTCCTGCCGAACGAAGCGTCAGTGCCCGCCGCCGCCCGCGCCGGCGACGTCGATGCCGACGAGCTGCACCTGGATGTTGCGGTGCTTCGCGTCGTCGACGAAGCCGGCGAGCGCTTCCTTGACGTCCTGGTCGACGTATTCGCCGCTCGCGTCGATCACGACACGCGCGCCGTCGTCGACATCGTCGAGCGCCGACAGCAACTGCGGCTTCGTGATGAACGTCGCGTCGCGCCGGAAACGGAACTTCCACGCGCCGCCGTCCTCGCGACTCACCGCGACCGCGCCCTGCGCGTTCTGGCGCAGCACGAACGCGATGCCGACGAGGATGCCGACGATGACGCCCTTCAGCAGGTCCGTCGCGAGCACCGCGGCGATCGTGATGACGAACGGCAGCATCTGGTTGATGCCGAGCTTCGACTGCGCCGCGATCATCGACGGCTTGCACAGGTTGAGGCCGACCTGGATCAGCACCGCAGCGAGCGCCGCGAGCGGGATCTGGTTGAGCAACGAGCCCGCGAACACGACGGCGGCAAACAACAGCACGCCGTGCACGAGCGCCGCGAGCCGGTTGCGGCCGCCGGCGCCGACGTTGGCGCCGCTGCGCACGATCACCGAAGTCATCGGCAGGCCGCCGAGAAGGCCCGACGCCGCGTTGCCGATGCCCTGCGCGAGCAGTTCCCGATCCGGCGGGCTGTGGCGACGCAGCGGATCGAGACGGTCCACAGCCTGCAGGCACAACAGAGTCTCGATGCTCGCGACGACCGCGATCGTGACCGCAGCGACCCAGACGTCGGTGCGCGCGATCGCCGAGAAGTCCGGCGTCGGCAGCGAGTCGGAGAGCGCGCCGATGCCACCCAGCGGCACGGCGACGAACTCGGAAGCCTGCAGCGCGAGCGACGGCATCCCTGCGAACACGGACCCGAGCACACTCGCCAACACGACCACGACCAGCGCCGGCGACAGGAACACGATCTTGCCCATCGGCGTCTTCTTCCAACCGTAGAGCACCACGAGCGACGCGGCGGTGATGACCGTCGAACCGAGACCGACCTGCTTGTTGTGCAGCTCGAACAGCGAACCCGAGACGCCCAGAGCCACCGGGATCTGCTTCATGACGATCGTTATGCCGATCGACGCGAGCATTCCCTTGATGACCGAGCTCGGCACCAGCGCCGAGAGCCTTCCTGCGCGCAGCAACCCCATCGCGAACTGGATCGCGCCTGCGAGCACCACAGCCATCAGGAACGGCGCGATGCCCGCCTTCATGTCGCCGCCGCCGAGCTTGCCGAGTTCCAGCAGCACGATCGACGTGAGGCCTGCAGCAGGCCCGGAGACCGACAACGGTGCCTTCGAGATCAGCGGCACGAGAATGCCGCCGCAGATGCCCGAAACGATGCCGGAGACGGGCGGCATGCCGGACGCGATCGCGATGCCGAGGCACAGCGGCAGCGCGACGAGGAACACCACGATGCCTGCGACAGTGTCCTGGCGCGGTGTGGCGAACATGGAATGAGGGGTCGTCATGAAGGGCTGGCGTTCGTCGCAAATGCTGTTGCGACGGCAGCACAACCTAGGCGACCCAGCGCCCCCTGCCAACGGCGCACCGACGCATCGATCGCCGAAGCATCAAGAAACGATGATCTGCTGCGGCCCGCGCTCGCGGAGCTCAGCGCATTCGCTTCGGATCCTCCAGCAGCGACGCCTCGCGGCGCGAGATCTCGCGATGCGAGAACATGCGCTCGACCTCCTCCACTGCAAACAGCCAACGCGCGCGCCCATCGACACTCTTGCGCTCCACGAGTCGCGTCTCGAACACCTTCACACGGCCGCCGTACGAGACATCCACCTCGACGATCGGCTTTCGTCGCTGCTGCTTGCCGTCTTCGTCCACGACGTCCGGCGATTGCAGGATGCACTCGCGTGCGCCATCGACTTCGCGGACCACGACTGCGGTTCCCTTCCGTGCCTCTGCGAATGCCTCCGTCTCCTCGTAGGCCAACGTCGTGCGCTGGTAGTCCCAGACTGCATCGGCATCGGGGCTGCCGTCGTCGCTCGTCGACGCACGAAGCACCGTCACTCCGTCCACACGAATCTCTGCAGGGACGTAGCGGGCGGATGCTCGCGCAGACGCAGGGACCCTGCTGACGGCAAGCCCGGCAACGAGCGCAGCACAGGCGAGAAGGGACAACGACGAGGAAGGGTTCATCGAGTGGTGATCCAGGAGATGTGGCGCGTTGCAGGACAAGCTACTCCAACCGTCGCGGCCCGTCGGCGGAGGACAACACCAAATGGCTCGCGCCGACGTCTGCGATCACCCACCGCGCACCGCCCACAGGCATCGCATGCCGCGCCGACCGGTCGCCGACTGCGACCTCGATCTCCCATTCTCCCGGCTCGAGCCAGGTGTTCACGATGCGCGCGCGATTCGGGTCGTCGCCGAGGGAAGGATCGATGGTTCCGGAATGCGCCGGCACGACGAGTCGCTCTGCGAGCACACGAATCCTGCCGCTCCGCTCGCGCGCGAGGACGCGACCGACGACTTCCGTGCGCGTGCCGTTCCACACCTGCACGCCGACTTCCGACCACTCTGGCCCCGGCCTGGGCCCCAGCAGTTCGGGACTCGACGAGGAAGCGCCGCACGCCGCGCACGCAACGAGCACGATCGCACGCAAACCACGCCGAAGGACATCGCGCATCGCTGCAGTATCGCGCAACAGGACCCCAGCCGCATACCCTGTGTCGATGCGCCTCTCCCGACCGTGGATCCTCGCCGTGCTCGCGGCCTGCTCAGGACCGAAGACCACGGACGCCAAGGCAACCGCGCCGAACATGCCCGATCCGTTCCGCGCGCCGTCGTCGCAGGACGAGCGCATGGCGTGGTGGCGGGACGCGCGCTTCGGCATGTTCGTGCACTGGGGCCTCTATGCGATCCCTGCGGGCGCGTGGAACGGCAAGGCCGACTACGGCGAGTGGATCCGCGACAGCGCGCGCATCCCGATCGATCGGTACGAGACGTTCCGCTCGCAGTGGAACCCGGTCGCATTCGACGCCGATGCGTGGGCTCGCACGGCGAAGGCCGCGGGCATGCGCTACCTCGTGCTGACGAGCAAGCACCACGACGGATTCTGCCTGTTCGACAGCAAGGAGACGGACTGGGACGTCATGAACACGCAGCACGGCCGCGACATCTGCAAGGAGCTCGCGGCCGCATGCGCGCGCCACGGCGTCGTGTTCTGCCTCTACCACTCGATCATGGACTGGCATCACCCGGACTACCTGCCGCGGCGTCCGTGGGAGGCATCCTCGCGCAGCGCGGACGGCGCCGACTTCGCGCGCTTCGAACGCTACCTGCACGCGCAGGTCCGCGAGGTCGTGACGCAGTATCGACCGGCCGTGCTGTGGTTCGACGGCGAATGGGAGTCGACGTGGAACCACGAACGCGGCGCGAAGCTGTTCGATCTGTGCCGTTCCCTTGCGCCCGGCATGCTCGTCAACAACCGCGTCGACGTGCACCGCGGCGGCATGGCGGGCTTCTCGCAGCACAGCGATGCGAAGGGCGACTTCGCGACGCCGGAGCAGGAGATCCCCGCGACCGGGATCCCCGGCGTCGACTGGGAGTCGTGCATGACGATGAACCGCCACTGGGGCTTCAACGCCGCCGACACGCAGTGGAAGTCCGCGCAGGACCTCGTGCGCAACCTCGTCGACATCGCGAGCAAGGGCGGCAACTACCTGCTCAACGTCGGGCCGCGCGCCGATGGCTCGTTCCCGAAGGAGTCGGTCGATCGGCTCGCGGCGATCGGCGCGTGGATGGACGAGCACGGCGAGGCGATCCACGGCACGACGGCGAGCGTGTTCGAATCGACGCCTTGGGGCCGCTGCACCGTGCGCGCGGGCGACGACACGTCGACGCTTTACTTGCACCTGTTCGACGCCGAGAAGGGCCACCACGCTCTCATGTTGAGGGGGCTCACCAACCCGATCACGTCGGTGCGTGTGCTCGGCAACCGCGGGGCCAGCGGACCATGGGTCATGTCGCCGTTCTCGCCGACGGCGCCGTTCGTCGAAGTGACGCTCACCGATCCGAACCCGATCGCGACCGTAGTCGAAGTGGTCGTGCAAGGCAGGCTCGACGTCGTGCGCGCTCCGCGTATCGAAGCGGAGTCGCAGCAGTTCGTGAGCGCGCTCACGGCCTCGATCCCATCGCAGAGCAAGACAGCGGTCACCACTTGGACGATCGATGGCACGGAGCCCAAGGCGGAAGGAACCCGTGCAGGGGGCGCCATTCGCATCACCGAGTCGTGCACACTGCGCGCCGCGAGCTTCGTCGGTGGGCAGCGCGCGACCGAGATCGTGGAGCGCACCTTCACCAAGGTCGAGCCGATCCCGTGCGTCGAAGCCGTCGCGCCGGAGGAAGGGCTGTGGATGTCGACGGCTCCGTTCGAAGGCACTTCGCTGGCGCAGGCAGACACAGCAAGGCCGGATGCATCGCCAGGCATCACGACGCGCATCGGCACGGGACCGCAACCCGGGGAGCGCGTGCTCATGCGCTTCTCCGGCTTCGTGAACGTGCCCGCCACCGACCTCTACCGGTTCTCGCTGAGCAGCGACGACGGCAGCATGCTGCGTGTCGCCGGCCAGCTCGTCGTCGACAACGACGGTTTGCACGGCACGATCGAGAAGCGCGGAGCGATCGCGCTGGAAGCGGGCCTGCACCCGATCGAGGTGCTGTGGTTCAACGCGACCGGCGGCGCGGAGCTCGACCTTCGCTGGGCGCGGCCAGGCGAACCGTTCGCGCCGATCCCGGCCGCCGCGTTGCGTCACTGAGACGCACGCAGCGCGGACACCCGCACGACGAGCGCAGTAGTCGCCTGCTCCGCGACGACACGCATTTCGCCGCCGCCGTCGGCATGGATCGCATCGCCGGTCGAAAGGGCTGCGACCGACGATCCGTGGCACGCGAGGCGGCCTTGCACGACCAGCACGAGGATCTGCGGCGCTGACGCGAGGCGCAGATCCTGGCCCGCAACCAACGTGTGCATGCGGGCGTCGCATGCGACCTCGCCGCGCCTCGTCATCACGTTGCAGTCCTCGCACGGTCCACCGAGCAACTCGGCGCGCACGTCGTCCTCACCGGCGAAGTCGATGCGCTGCATCGGCCCGGTGAGCGCCACTTCGCGATCCGCAAAGCGAAGGCGCATGCCAGAGCCGCGCACGAGCCACAGCGAACGGTCGACGCCGGGCAAGCGCGAGAACGGCCCGTCGACGCCGACCTGCGCGCAACTGACGCGCCAACGGAAGCCGCGCTGCAGAGAGCCGTCGGGCGGATCGATCGCGACCTGCCGCGTCGAGCCGCCGCCGTTTGCCCACGGCATCACGGGCTGCTCGGCGAGCGGGATCACGCGAATGCACATAGGCGATGCCATACTGCGATCGTCAGCGTCTCACGGAATGCGGGGTCACGTTCTCGTAGAGCCACGTGAACGAGCGTCGTTGCATCGGCGGCACGAGCGCGTCGCGCTCCTCCTTCGCCTTGCTGTGTCGCTGCCGGGGCGTCGGCTTCTTCTGCTCCTCGGACTTGCTGAGCTCGAGCATCACCTCTTTCCGCTTCGACTCTTCGACGCCTTCCAGCGCCTTTGCCAGTCGCTCATGCAACGCGTTGATCTCCTTCTGCGCAGCCGCGATCTCCTGGTCGAGCTCCGCCACGCGCTTCTGCTGCGCCTCGTCGAGATCCTTCTTCGGCAGCGCCCACGTCGCGTAGCCGCCGACGACGAGGTCGAGGTCGCCGTCGCCGTCGACATCGGCCGCGTCCATGTAGAGCCCGGCATCGGGCCGCGTCGGCTGTGTTGCGCCGCGTTCGCTCGCCGCGACCAACGTCCACGGCGCGTCGAACTTCGGCGCTGTGTCGTCGCCGACGTTGCGCCACAAGAACACGCCGCCGCCGGGACCGTCGCCGTAGGCATCGCCCATGCTGCCGACGAGCAGGTCCTTCTTGCCGTCGCGATCCCAGTCGATCGTGCGCAAGGTCGCGACCGTGCCGACAACGACCATCGGCTTGCCGTTCGCGAGCACGACCTCGTTCTTCAGCGAGAACTTCGGCTCCTTCGCAGTGCCGTCGTTGCGCCGCAGCATCACGTGGCCCTTCTTGTGGTCGCCGAGCAGCAAGTCGAGGTCGCCGTCGCAATCCCAGTCGACGGCCCACGCCGACGTCAGATGGAGCCCGCTCCATTCGCCTTCGGGGTCACACCGCTTCGCGTCGTCCCACTTCTCGGGCTTGCTGTCGTGGTTCCAGAACTGGTTCATCACGATGCGCGCGCCCTCGCGGTCGAGGACCTGCTCCGGCTGCGCGTAGCCGGTCGCCGATCCGCGCGCGAGGTGTGGCGAGCCGTCGAACGTGGCCGCCACGATGTCGAGCATCCCGTCTGCGTCGAAGTCCACGAACTGTGGACTCATGCCGATGCATCACCAATTGGCGAAGTCGAGCTCCTTGCCGTCCTTGGCGAGCAGCTTCGTCTCCGCCGCGTAGCGCGCAGGCCCCTCGCCCTTCTGCCGCAGCGCGACGGTGATCTTGCCGCGCAGGTCGCCGACGACGAGGTCGAGGAGGCCGTCTCGATCGACGTCGTGGAACACGGGCGACGGGTACGAGCGGTTCTCGCCGAGGCCTTTGCCGCCGGCCTCGAGCCGGACCGGCGCAGCGAACTGCGGCGCCTGCGCGCCGACCGTTGCTGCGAGTGCGACTAGGGAGAAGGACGCGATGCGGAGTTCGTGGTTCATGGCTCGACGACGGCGCGCGCGAGGGAATGCGCACGCGCGCGGACCCACCCAGTGTAGCGACGCGGCGCGAACCCGGATGCGCACAGAGGCCGAAGCTGGCAGCACGACGAACGGGCGACCGCCGCGACGGGCTCGGGATCCCTCACGGACTTTGCCGGAGCAACATCGACGGCGCGGAGCTGCGACGCCACGCTCTCTGCCCCGCATCCCGACCGCGCCGCGCATCGAACCGCGCGCTTTCGAACCACCACGCACGTGCCTCCGTCCGCCCCCCACCCAGAACACGCGCGCGGGTTCGCCGCCGCCGCCGCCTGCTACCTGCTCTGGGGCGTCGTGCCGATCTACTGGAAGCAGCTAGCGGGCATCGACCCGATCGAAGTGATCGCGCATCGCGGGCTGTGGTCGCTCGTCGTGTTGCTGTGCATCCTCGCAGCCACCGGCGGCATCGCGCCCGTGCGTCGCGCCCTTGCCGATCCGCGCCTCGTCACGACGAGCCTGCTCGCGTCGCTGCTGCTGACGGGCAACTGGTTGCTCTACGTCTACGGCGTGAACACGGGCCGCGTCAGCGAGTGCAGCCTCGGCTACTTCCTCGTGCCGCTCGTGAACGTCGCCACGGGGCGGTTCCTGCTGCACGAGCCGATGCGCCGCGCGCAGTGGATCGCGATCGCGTTCGCCGCAACCGGCGTGGCGTGGATGGTCGCGCAAATCGGCGAGACGCCGTGGCTCGCGCTCGGCCTCGCCGCGACCTGGGGCACGTATGGCGCGTTGCGGAAGAAGGCGAGCCTCGGCGCAGCCACCGGCCTCGCGCTGGAGACGACGCTGACTGCGCCGCTCGCGATCGCGTATCTGGCGTGGACGGAACACGCCGGCAACGGAGGATTCGTCGACGGCGACGTCACGTCCAAGGCATGGCTCGCGAGCACGGGCATCGTCACGGCGATCCCACTCCTGTTCTTCGCGTATGGCGCGAGCCGCATCCGCCTCGCGACGCTCGGGCTGCTGCAGTACATCGCGCCGTCCGTGCAACTCGGCGTCGGCGTCTGGATCTACGGCGAGGCCTTCCCGACCGACCGCGCGATCGGCTTCGCGTGCATCTGGACCGGACTCGTCGTCTACACCGCCGAGAGCCTCGTCGCGATGCGTCGACTACGCGGCAAGTGAGCCGTTCCCTGCGCGCTCTTCGCGCTTGCTTCTGCTGCACCGTAGCTGTCCGATCTCGCCGTCCGATTTCCCACGGACACAACAACCACACACCATGAAGAAGACCATCACGGCTCTCTGCGCTGCGGCTCTGCTCAGCACCTCCTGCCTCGGCCCGTACAACGCGTTCAACTCGGTGTCGTCGTGGAACTCGAAGGCCACGGACAACAAGTTCCTGAACGAGATCATCTACATCGGTCTCTACATCGTCCCGGTCTACCAGATCGCGGCGCTGGGCGACGCGGTGATCTTCAACTCGATCGAGTTCTGGGGCGGCGAGAACCCGATCGGCAAGCCGGCCGAGCACAAGAACCAGGGCAAGCCGGCCGCCAAGTGAGCTGAGAATCCGTCACACGACGGATCCACTGACTCCAGACTGCCTCGCCTCGGCGAGGCAGTTTCGTTTGTGGGCCCCTTCTTTCGGGCCCCCTTCGTTCGGGCCGCGCGCCTCGCTCACTTGCCTGCGTAGTCCGGGTTCTTCGTCGGCATCGAAGCGTCGATCGCCTTCAGGTAGTCGTCGAGCCGCTTCTCCAGCTCCGCCTTCTTGTCGGGCATCGAACCCGCGAGGTCCTTCGCTTCGCCCGGATCCTTCGCGAGGTCGTAGAGCCGCACCGAGTCGTCCTCGTAGCAGCGGATCAGCTTGTGGTCGCCGAGCCAGATCGCCGATGCGGGCCCGCCGTTGCCGAGGTCGTAGTGCGGGAAGTGCACGACGAACGCGTCGTCCGGCCGTTGCACTTCGCCCTTGCCGCCACCGCGCAGCGTCGCGACGAGGCTGCCGCCATCGACCTCCGGCGGGAGCTTCGTGACGCCCGCGAACTCCGCCATCGTCGGCAACAGGTCCGCGCCGTTGCTGCGCACGTGCGAGCACGCGCCCTTCGCGATGCCGGGGCCGCGCACGAGCAGCGGCACTCGCACGCCGCCTTCGCGGACGCTGCCCTTGCCGCCGGACAACGGCGCGTTGCTGTTGCGGCCGGACATGCCGTGGTCGAACGACACGAACACGTACGTCGAGTCGTCGAGGCCGAGTTCCTTCAGGCCCGCGAGCAGGCGCCCGATGTGCCCGTCGATCTCGTGCAGGATCGCTGCCTGCCACATCGCCTTCTCGCGCAGCGAACGGATCTGCTGCGCGAGCTTCTGCCGCGTCTCCGCGCTCGACTCCTCGGCGGAGCCACCGCCGTAGTGCGAGAGCTGCAGGTAGAACGGCGCGCCGGCCTCGTTCTGCGCCTTCGCGAACGCGAGCCCCTTGTCGGTGATGGTCGCGGCCTGCTCCGGGTTGGGCTTGGGATCGCGGCCGGGGCCCTGGTTGCTGTTGGGGCCGTCGTGCTCGTCGAATCCGTGCGCCGACGGCGCCTGACGGCCGACGTGCCACTTGCCGAAGTGCGCCGACGCGTAGCCATGCGGCTTCAACAACTCGGCGATCGTCGTGATCGACGCAGGCAGTTCCGGCGTGCTGCGCGGAGGAATTAGCCTGGTCTGCCCGTCCTCGCCCTCGGCGCTCGTGTCGGGAGCCTGGTTGCGACGCTGGCCGCCGCCACCACCGCCGCCATTGCGACCACCGCCGCCCCCACCACCACCGCCGCGGCGCTCCTGCCCGCCTTCGTTGACGTAGGTCATCTTCAGCTTCGCGGCCGAGACACCCGTCAGGAACGTTGCGCGCGCGGGCGTGCACCGCGGCGCCGAGACGTAGAAGTCCGAGAACCGCATGCCGTCCTTCGCGAGCGCCTCGAGGTTCGGCGTGATGCCGTCGGTGCCCTTCGCCTGCGGCAGCCGGTCGTCCATCGCGACCGACGTGCTCGACCAACCGGCGCCGGTTCCCTCGAGCTGCACGAACACGAAGTTGGGCCGCTTCGGCGACGAGACGGTCGGGGCCGCAGCCTTCGCGTGCTTGCCCGGGTCCTGCTGGGCGATGCACGGCGACAACGCCAGGACAGACGCGGCCAGCGCGGACAGGACGCAGAGACGGGCCAGTTCGGTTCGCATGTCGGGGTCGCCGGCAGAAGTCGCGCCGGAACGCATCCCGGCAACGCAGCCCACGGCAAGATCCAGGGCGGCCCTCGGCCGCACGAGGACTGGGCGAGCCGGAAGACGCATGCAGCCGCCCGGAGCAGGCGCATTATGGTGCGCGCGTGGACCACGCCGAGTTGCAGCGCCTGCGCGCCGAGAACGAACGACTTCGCCTGGAGCTGGAAGATCTCCGACGCAGGATCGGCCCCTACCCGCCCGGCCATTTCCATTCGCCCATCCCGGACCTCGACGAAGTCCGCCGCGACGAAGCGAAGGTCTATGTGGCGGACGACTGCGATCTGCCCGGCATCGACCGCGACGAGGCGCGGCAGTGGGCAGTGCTGGGCGAGCTCGCGCGCTTCGCCGGGCACGAGGCCTTCGCGCGCCACGCGACGGCGGGTCGCAGGTACTACTGGGACAACCGCGTGTTCCCCTACGCCGACGCATTCGTGCTGCATGCGATGCTGCGCCGCCTGCAACCGAAGCGCTGGATCGAGATCGGCTCAGGGTTCTCGTCCGCGGCGCTTCTCGACACGCTGGACCGTCACCCCGAGATCGCGACGCGGCTGCTGTTCGTCGATCCGGATCCGACGCGCGTGAACGCATTGCTGCGCCCTGCCGACCACGCCCGCTGCGAATACCTGCAGCAGCGCGTGCAGGACGTTCCGCTGTCGCGGTTCGAGGAACTGCAATCCGGCGACGTGCTGTTCATCGACTCGAGCCACGTGTCCAAGGTCGCCAGCGACGTGAACTGGCTGTTCTTCGAAGTCGTGCCGCGCCTTCGCTCCGGCGTCTACGTGCACGTGCACGACATCCCGCCGTCGTTCGAGTACTCGCGCGAGTGGATCGAGGCGGGCTGGGCGTGGAACGAGGCCTACCTGCTGCGCGCGTTCCTCATCGGCAACCGCGAGTTCCGGTTCGAGATCCATCCAGCGTTCCTCGCTGCTCGCGATCCCGCGACCTGCATGCGCCTCTTGCCCGAATGCCCGGGCGTGGGCACGAGCCTCTGGCTGCGTCGGGTGTGAAGTCGGCGCCGGCGGCGCGTTCCGGGCGAGGCGAGGCGGGAACCGCCACCTCGCCACGGGTATCGTGCTCGCCCGCGCAATGAGCCCAGACTTCACCAAGATCCCCTACGGCTTCTCCGAGTTCCCGAAGGCCACTGCCGACGCGTGGAAGAAGGCCGCCGGCCCGGTCGAGCCATGGACCTCGCCGGAGGGCATCGAGCATCGCGCGCTCTACACCTCGTCCGACCAACAGGGCCTGCCGCACGTAGACTCGCTGCCGGGGCTCGCGCCGTTCCTCGGCGGCCCGTACGCGACGATGTACGCGCAGAAGCCGTGGACGATCCGCCAATACGCGGGCTTCTCGACCGCGAAGGAGACGAACGCCTTCTACCACAAGGCGCTCGCGCAAGGTCAGCAGGGGCTCAGCGTCGCGTTCGACCTCGCCACGCACCGCGGCTACGACAGCGACCATCCGCGCGTGCACGGCGACGTCGGCATGGCGGGCGTCGCGATCGACTCGATCCTCGACATGCGCACGCTGTTCGACCGGATCCCGCTCGGCAAGGTGTCGGTATCGATGACGATGAACGGCGCCGTGATCCCGGTGCTCGCGCTGTTCTTCGCAGTCGGCAAGGAGCAAGGCGTCCCGCTCGCGCAGCTGTCGGGCACGATCCAGAACGACATCCTGAAGGAGTTCATGGTCCGGAACACCTTCATCTACCCACCGGCGCCGAGCATGCGGATCGTGCGCGACATCTTCGCGTTCTGCGGCGAGCACACGCCGAAGTTCAACACGATCTCGATCTCTGGCTACCACATGCACGAGGCGGGCGCGACCGCGGAGCAGGAGCTCGCCTACACGCTCGCCGACGGCCTCGAGTACCTGCGCACGGGCATCGCCGCGGGTCTCGACGTCGACAAGCTCGCCGGCCGCATGTCGTTCTTCTTCGGCATCGGCATGAACTTCTTCACCGAGGTCTGCAAGCTGCGCGCGGCCCGTTTGCTCTGGAGCAAGATCGTCCGCGCGTTCGGCGCGAAGGACGAGAAGTCGCTCGCGCTGCGCACCCACTGCCAGACCTCAGGCTGGTCGCTCGCGGCGCAGGATCCCTACAACAACGTCGTGCGCACGTGCCTCGAGGCGCTCGCGGCGGTGCTCGGCGGCACGCAGTCGCTGCACACGAACTCGCTCGACGAGGCGCTCGCTCTGCCGACCGAGTTCTCGGCGCGCATCGCGCGCAACACGCAGCTGATCCTGCAGGAGGAGAGCCACGTCACGCACACGGCCGACCCGCTCGCAGGCTCGCACTACGTGGAGTGGCTCACGGACCAGCTCGCGCAGCGCGCGTGGAAGCTGATCCAGGAAGTCGAGTCCATGGGCGGCATGACGAAGGCGATCGAGACGGGCTTGCCCAAGCTGCGCATCGAGGAGGCCGCGGCGCGGCGTCAGGCGCAGATCGACAGCGGCAAGGAGACGATCGTCGGCGTCAACAAGTACAAGCCGCAGCAGCAGGAGCCGCTGTCGATCCTGTCGATCGACAACACCGCGGTGCGCGAGGAGCAGATCGCGCGCCTGAAGGAACTGCGCCGCACGCGCGACGAGCAGAAAGTGCAAGCCGCGCTGCGCGCGCTGACCGAGGCCGCTCGCGGCACGGGCAACCTGCTCGCGCTCGCGATCCCCGCGGTGGAGGCCGGCGCGACCGTCGGCGAAGTGAGCTCCGCGCTGGAGACGGTGTTCACGCGCTACCAGGCGAGCGTGCCCGTCGTCGGCGGCGTGTATGCTGCGGCCTCGAAGTCGATGCAGCAGGTCGAAGCAGTCCAGAAGCGCAGCAAGGCCTTCCTCGAGAAGCACGGCCGTCGGCCGCGCATCCTCGTGGCGAAGCTCGGCCAGGACGGCCACGACCGCGGCGCGCGCGTCATCGCGAGCGCGTTCGCCGACCTCGGCTTCGACGTCGACGTCGGGCCGCTGTTCCAGACGCCCGACGAAGTCGCCAAGCAGGCGATCGAGAACGACGTGCACGTGTGCGGCATCAGCACGCTCGCCGGCGCGCACCGCACGCTGGTGCCCGAGCTCGTGCAGATCCTGAAGCGCCAGGGCAAGGGCGACATCCTCGTCGTCGCCGGCGGCGTGATCCCCGAGCAGGACTGGGACGCGCTGCGGAAGTCGGGAGTCGCCGACATCTACGGCCCAGGCACCGTGATCCCGGACGCTGCGAATCGGCTGCTCGACCTGCTCGATCGTTGATCGTCTCGATCGCTGCGCTGCCGGATCGCCCGGCGGCGCGCTCGCGACATGGAGCAAGCGCCGGGCTGCTTCTGAGCAGCTCGGGGCCGGCGCTGAGCGCCAGCGGGATCAGGCCTTCGGCTTCGGCGGCGGCAGGTCGCGCGCGGGGCACGCAGACTGGAAGCCCGTGCGCGCGTGCGCTCCGTCGCAGAACGGCAGGTTGGCCGACTTGCCGCAGCGGCACAGCGACAGCGCAGTGCGCCCGCCGAGTCCGAACTCCTTGCCGGTCGCGTCGCAGATGGTGAAGTTGCCTTCGATCCGCAGGGGACCGTTGTCGAGCACAGTGATCTTGGTCATCCACGAACGGTAACGGGCCGGCTCGGCATCCGCGACTTCAGCACGCAGCGATTCGCCCGCAATCGAAGACCGTCGCCGCGACCGAACGTACGCACAGCATCCGTGCGCTGCGGCCTCGCATCTCCCGGCACACGGCAAACCACGCCAGCGACGAAGGAACACGGAACGGCACGGCGCAACCGCATCCCCCACTCGCGCACGGCGACAAGCCACGCGGACACGAGGGCGACTGCCCGGCCGCGCCGCTGCGGTTACCTTGTGCGGCCATGCGCGCACCCTCTCTCGTCGCCATGTTCTTCGCCTGCGCACCGTCGTTCGCGCAGACGCCGCCGCCTGCGCCGCAGTTCGCGCCGAGCAACCTCGACTCGGGCTTCGTGAACGCGCAGCCCGGCGTCGCGTTCGTACACGTCGGCGACGCGCACCATGCAGGATCGAACTCGCTGCAGCTGTGGTTCGCGCCGGCGCAGCTCGCGCACGGCAGCCGCATCCGGCTCGTGTCGGCGCGCGACGGAGCCGTGCAGTGGTTCGACCGGCACAGCCTCGCCGACTACCAGAACGTGTCCGCGTTCTTCAACGGCGACCGCGTTCGCGTCGAGCTGTGGCCCGCGCCCGGCGCCGTCAACGACCGCATCCGCGTGACGAAGGTCCGGGTCGAGCAGGCGTACGCGCCGTCCGAGATGCTGTGCCAGGCGACCGACGTGCGCGTGCCGAGCAGCGACCCGCGCGTGGGCCGCATCGACGGTTGCTGCACGACGTTCCTGCTCGACGAGCGAACGCTGTCGACGGCAGGCCACTGCATCGGCGGCGCTGCGGGCCAGATCGTGCAGTTCAACGTGCCCCCGTCCGACGCGGCGGGCAACCCGGTCTATCCGCCGCCGATCGACCAATACGCGCTGCGCGCCGGCAGCGTGACGTCGGTGGCGAACGGCGTCGGCGCGGACTACGCGGTGATGTCGACGGTGCGCAACTCGGTGTCCGGCCTCTACCCCGGCGAGTCGCAGGGATGGTTCCGCGCCGCGTTGGTGCCTGCGGGCGCGAACCCGCAGACGTGGACGGTGACGGGCTTCGGCACGAGCGCCGTGAACGTGACCTGGAACCTCGCGCAGAAGACGGCCTCGGGCCCGCGCGCGACGACGAGCAACTCGACGCTGCAGTTCCGCATCTCGGTCACGGGCTGCAACTCGGGATCGCCCGTGATCGGCACGAACAACATCGACGCGCACGGCGTCGTCACGCACGCGGGTTGCACGGCGACCGGCGGCTTCAACTACGGGACGGGCTTCGGCGCGACCGCCTACATGCAAGCGCTGCAGGGCGTGCAAGCCGCGTTCGTCGCCGGCACGCTCGGCGCGTTCGGGACCGGCTGCGGCGGCGCGAGCGGCACGCCGCAGCTCGTCTTGTCCGGGCAACCCGACCTCGGCGCGACGGTGAACGCGACGGTCACGCAGACCGACCCGCTGCAGAACCTGTTCGGCGTGATGACGGTCGGCACGTCGGACACGACGTGGAACGGCGCGCCGCTGCCGATCGATCTCGCTGCGGTCGGCATCCCCGGCTGCCTGCTGCGCGTCGCGGCGGACCTGCAGTTCTCGCTGTCGACGAACTTCGGCTCGGCGACGCTGCCGCTCGCGATCCCCAACCAGGCTCCGTTCCTCGGCGCGAGCTTCTACCTGCAGCACTTCGCGCTCGATCCTACGGCGAGCAACGGCGCGCAAGTCGTCACGACGAACGGCGCGCGCATGCGCATCGGCAACTGACACGCGGCCCGTCCGCGAGCTCGCAGCCCGCGGACGGACACGCAGCGGGACCAGCGCGATCAGCGCGATCCGCGCACGTCGAACCGGTCGAGGTGCATGACCTTGGTCCACGCCGCGACGAAGTCCGCGACGAACTTCCCAGCGGCGTCGTCGCTCGCGTAGACCTCGGCGATCGCGCGCAGTTGCGAGTTCGAGCCGAACACGAGATCGACCGACGTCGCGGTCCACTTCGGCGCGCCGGTCTTCCGGTCCTTGCCCTCGAAGACCATCGGATCCGTCTTCGACTTCTGCCAGACCGTGCCCATGTCGAGCAGGTTCACGAAGAAGTCGTTGGTCAACGTCCCCGGCTTGTCGGTGAACACGCCGTGCTTCTGCCCGCCGAAGTTGGCGTCGAGCACGCGCATGCCGCCGACGAGCACCGCCATCTCCGGCGCGCTGAGCGTCAACAACTGTGCGCGTTCGACGAGCATCTCCGGCGCGGGGCGATCGTGCTTGCCGCCGAACCAGTTGCGGAACCCATCCGCCTTCGGCTCGAGCGCCGAGAACGAGACGACGTCCGTCGACTCCTGCGTCGCGTCGGTGCGGCCCGGCACGAACGACGCCTGCGTCGGGTGCCCGGCGCGCTTCGCCGCCTCTTCGACCGCAGCCGTTCCCGCGAGCACGATCATGTCGGCAAGCGAGATCTTCTTGCCGCCCTGCTGCGCGCCGTTCCACTCCGAGCGGATCGCATCGAGCACGCGCAGCGTCTTCTGCAGATCCTGCGGCTCGTTGACGGCCCAGTCCTTCTGCGGCGAAAGACGGACGCGGGCGCCGTTGGCGCCGCCGCGGAGATCGGAGCCGCGGAACGACGATGCCGACGCCCACGCGGTGCGCACGAGCTGGCCGATCGACAGGCCGGAAGCCAAGACCTTCTCCTTCAACTGCGCGACGTCGCCAGCCTCGACGAGCGGATGGTCGACCTCGGGCAGCACGTCTTGCCATGCCTGCGCCGACGGCACTTCGACGCCGAGCAAGCGCGAGCGCGGACCCATGTCGCGGTGCGTCAGCTTGAACCACGCGCGCGCGAACGCGGCCTCGAACTCCGCGGGCTTCTCGTGGAAGCGCTTGCTGATCGCGAGGTACGCCGGATCCGTGATCAACGCGATGTCCGTCGTCAGCATCATCGGCTGGTTCATCTTGCCGGGAATGTGCGCATCGGGAACGTTGCGGCCCGCGTCGCCCTTCGGCTTCCACTGGTGGGCACCCGCAGGGCTCTTGGTGAGCTCCCATTCGAAGCGGAACAGGTTGCCGAAGTAGCCGTGCGACCACTCGACCGGCGTCGACGTCCACGCGCCTTCGAGACCGCTCGTGATCGTGTCGGCGCCATTGCCCTTGCCGAACGTGTTCTTCCAGCCGAGGCCTTGCTCTTCGAGCGGCGCAGCCTCGGGCTCACGACCGACGTGGCCCTTCGGGTTGGCGGCGCCGTGCACCTTGCCGAGCGTGTGGCCGCCCGCAATCAACGCAACGGTCTCCTCGTCGTTCATCGCCATGCGGCCGAACGTCGTGCGGATGTCGCGCGCAGCCGCCATCGGGTCGGGCACGCCGTTGGGGCCCTCAGGATTGACATAGATGAGCCCCATCTGCGTCGCCGCGAGCGGGTTGCTCAGAGAACGCTCGTCGCCGTGTCTCTTGTCGCCGAGCCATTCGGTCTCCGGCCCCCAGAACGCGTCCTCCTGCGGCTCGTAGACGTCGTCGCGACCGCCGGCAAAGCCCAGCGTGTCGAAGCCCATCGACTCCAACGCGACGTTGCCCGTCAACACCATGAGGTCGGCCCAAGAGATCTTGCTGCCGTACTTCTTCTTGATCGGCCACAGCAGACGACGCGCCTTGTCGAGGTTCGCGTTGTCCGGCCAGCTGCCCAACGGTGCGAAGCGGATCGTGCCGTCCGCCGCGCCGCCGCGGCCGTCCGCAACGCGATACGTGCCCGCGCTGTGCCACGCGAGGCGGATGAACAGCGGCCCGTAGTTGCCCCAATCGGCCGGCCACCAGTCCTGCTGCGTGGTCAGCATCGCGGCGATGTCCTTCTTGAGCGCTGCGAGGTCGAGCTTCCGGAACTCGCTCGCGTAGTCGAAGCCCGCGCCCATCGGGTTTCCAGCCGGCGGGTTTTGATGCAGGATGCGGAGATTGAGCTGCTCAGGCCACCAGTCGGCGTTGTCCATCACGCCAGCCGCGGTGTTGCGTTGGCTCGCAGGGGTGTAGGCGGCGTCGTGCATCACCGGACACTTGCCACCGGATGATGCAGCATCGGACGCCGCGCCCTGCTCCCCCTGCGGAGATGCGCAGGCAGCCATGACGGCGAGTGCCAGCACGAGTGCGTTGCGGCAGCGTCTGGAGACAAGACGCGCGTTGGCGTCGGAGGGGAGGACGGGAGTGTTCGGCTGGTTCATTTGGGTTCTCCGGTTCGATCTGGATGCGTGGAAGAGCAAGGCTCACAAGACTGGCCTTGTGGCGTGGATGCGTCCGCCGCCTGCACAGCTGACGAGGGCCGTCGCTCGGATCGGTTTAGACTTCTTCTATCTTTAGATCAAGTCCTGAATTACTGGCGCTCCCCCAGATTGAAGCCTTGGGCACCGCCTGGCCAACAGAGACAAGGTCCCCGCTTCTTCTCCACTTTGTCCGCACCCGCCCCTGGTCGGGCCCGATTCGCCGCGACGAACGACCGGATGCGCAAGCGACGGTGCCAAGGAGGGATCGAAGCCCCACCCACACCCTCAGCAGACCAGCGTGCGGACGGGCGGTCAGCGGTATGCAGGCGCCGCGGTCGGCCGCAGCGGTCGTGACGCACGGAAGCCGATCTTCGAGTCGCGGAACGCGGGGCTGTTGCCGGACAGGAACCCGAAGCGCGCGGCGTTGGCTCCGAACGCGTAGCTGCCGCCGCGCAGGTAGCGGGCCGTATCGCTGCGCGTCACGATCAGGCCGTCACCCTGGCGCCGCGCGACATCCAGTTCCTCGGGCCGTGCGTCGAGGCACCATTCGAACACGTTGCCGTGCACGTCGTGCAGGCCGAACGCGTTCGCCGGGAACGAGCCGACGGGGCTGTGCACGATGTGCCCGTCGTTCCACGCCTCACCCTTGCCCCACTGCGGCACGACCTTCTGGCCGAACTGGTCCAGCATGTTCGCTGCGCCTTGCAACGAACCCGGCTCGCTGCCGGTGTGCCACGGATGCGTGCTGCCAGCGCGCGCCGCATGTTCCCATTGCGCCGAGGTCGGCAAGCGCAGGCCGTATGCATCGAGCATCTGCTGCGCCGAGTTCCAGTCGACGTTCTCGACCGGGTTGTCGAGCGTGAGCGGCGGCAACACGTCGGACTCCGACAGCCTGGGGGACCCGTATCGCGCCCCCGCGCTCCACTCGCACGGCGTGCGCATCGCCTCACTGCCCTTCCACATCCGGGCCCACTGGGCCTGCGTGACTTCGTGGCGCGCGACGAAGAACGGCGACAGCTCCACCTGATGGACCGAGGACTTGGGATCGTGCCACGGGTCCCACAACGGCAATGCCGGGTCCATGCCCTGCGCGCCGATCCGCACGAGGCCGCCGGGCACCAGCACGAACACCATCCCGAGTCGGCTGCCACCTTCGAGCGATCCGTCGGGCCGATGCCGCGGGATCGCGAGGCTCCACGGATCCTGCTGCCCGTCCCACGCGGAGGGCAGGTGGTAGAACTCCCACAGACCTGTCGCGGGGTTCTCGCCGATCGGCACGAGATCCTGCACGTCGTCGTCGGCGAGTTCGATGCGATGCGCCGCGTATCGCGGGTTCGCCGCCACGGCCTTGCGCACGGCGTCCCACGAAGCGCCCGCCTTGGGGTTCTTCGTCGACAACCCGTCCGCGAGCCACTGCGCCCATCGCAGACGCTCGCGGACCTGCGGCGCCGTCTGGCGCTCCAACTCGGCGCTGCGATCGCGCAGCTCGCACAACGCCGCGTGCAGGAACTCGGCGGCCTGCTCGTCCGGCGCGTTGCCGAACGACCACACGCGACTCTGCGCGATCTCCCGGTCCAGTTCGTCCGCCTCCGCACGAGCCTTGGCCAACGTCTCCGACCGCCCTTCGATGGCGGACTCCACGAGGCCGCGCCGATGCTCGAAGCTCTCGCGCTCCCGTTCGTCGGCGGCATCGACCATGCGCGCCGCGACTGCCCGCGCCTCGGCATCCTGGCCGTTCGCGACGAGGCTCCACGCGAGCGAGTCGAGCATGTCCGCGACAGCCTTCGAGTTCGCGCCCTTCTCCAGCGCAAGCCGCGCGAACGCGAGCCCCTTGGCCTCCTCGCCGTAGACCGTGCGACGCACGTTCGGCGCGACGCGGATCCACGCCTGTTCGTTGAGACTCTCGTAGTCGAGTTGCCGCTCCGGCTCGGCGAGTTCGACGACCGGAGCCTCCTTGCCCACGCAGTCGAGCTCGCGCTGCAGCCAGTCGACGCGACGCCTCAGCGCGCGCCATTCGTCGTGACGCGGATGCGCGCTGCGGAGCCGCTCGCGATCCGCATCGGTGACCGGCAAGGCCTTCTCGCGCAGGCTGCGGATCGCGGCCTCGACCACCGGGCCCTGCGCCTGCAGCGAAGCGAAGTCGCCGTCGAGCCATCTGCGCAGCCCGTCGAGCTTGCTCGGCCAGGCGGGCACCAGCGTCGGCTCGACCTCGCGCGCGCGACGCTCGACCACGACGCCGGCCAGCAGGTTGAACTCGCGCACCTTGCCCTCGAACTTCTCCGCGTTGGCCTTCGCTTCCTCGGCGCGCTCCTGCGCATCCTCCTTGGCCTTCGACTCCGATAGCGCGAGCGCCTCGTTGTCCGTTGCGCGCGCCGAAGCGAGTCGCGCGTAGTCGAGCGCGACGAGCGCGCCGCCGATCGCCGTGCCCAGCACGAGGCCGGCGGCGACAGCTTGCGTCCGGTACTTGCGCAGGAACTTCCTGCTGCGATAGCCGATCGTCGGCGGGCCGGCGGACACGGGCTCGTCGGCAAGATGCCGTTCCACGTCGGCGGCGAGCTCCGCGGCGGACGCGTAGCGAAGGTCCTGCTCCTTGCGCATCGCCATCAGCACGATCCAGTCGAGGTCGCCTCGCAGCGCGCGACGGAAGTTCGCGCCGCCGTGGCCTGGCGCAGGCTCGATCGCGCTCGGTCGCAACGGCTCGGCGTCGCGCAACCGGGCGCGCGCATCGACCGGCTCGCGCGTCGATGCCAACGCGTGCGCGAGCGGCGAGCTGCCCGTCAACATCTCGCAGAGCAACGCGCCGAGCGCGTAGACGTCCGTGCGCGTGTCGACCTGCCCTGCGCCTGGGTCTGCCTGCTCCGGCGCCATGTAGGCCGGCGTTCCGAGCGCGCTGTCGCCGGAAGTGCGCGTGAGGCCGTCGAGGTCGTCCTCGAGAGCGCGCGCGATGCCGAAGTCGATGAGCTTCGGCGCATGCTGTTCGCCACGACGCGCGACGAGCACGTTGCTCGGCTTGATGTCGCGGTGCACGACGCCGCGTTGGTGCGCGTGCTGCACGCCGCGGCACACCTGCACGAACAACAGCAGGCGCTCGCGCAGGCTCAGTCGCTCGGCCTCGCAGTAGGACGCGATGGGCTGCCCTTCGACGTACTCCATCGCGAAGTAGGGATGGCCGCCGGGCGTCGCGCCGGCGTCGTAGAACTTGGCCACCGCCTCGTGGTCCATGCGCGCGAGCGCCTGCTGCTCGCGCGCGAAGCGACGCAGGATCGCATCGCTGTCCATGCCGCGCTTCAGCACCTTGAGCGCGACCTGGCGTCGCACCGGCTCGCGCTGGGCCGCGAGATAGACGTCGCCGAAGCCACCGCGGCCGAGTCGCGCGAGGATGCGATAGGCGCCGAAGGGCTCGGGCAACGGCGACTCCGGCGCCGCCGCCTGCCGCGCCCACTCCGCAGCCATGGCGCGAATGGCCTGCGCATGCGACGGGTTTCGCGAGACCACGGATTCGACGGCGTCGTTCCGCGACCGCTCGTCCGCAGACCGGTAGATCGCGTCGCCGAGTTCGTCGGCGATCGCAGGCGGCAGCGTGGGCCCGGGATCGTTCGCAGTCATCGCATCCGAAGGTGAGGTTCGACGGGTCGCGAGCCAGCCCGATGGCCGGCGCCGACGCGTGGCAGCATGCGCAGCCATGCGCATCGTGGCGAGTGCCAGTCCACCGGCGGTGGCATGCGACCGCCGAAGTTGCTTGTCGCAATCACTGCGGACCTGACGCCGAAAATGCGAAGTCCTCGCCGATCCAGTCGATGCAACATCCCCTCGCGCCCCTTGCCAGTTGCCGCCGGGGCGCAAGACTCTGCGGCGCCATGCCGCCTCCCCCGGACCCTGAGCCGCCGCGCAATCCCAACACCACCCGGTGGACGATGCTCGACGCATTGGCGGGCGAGGAAGCCGATGCGGCCTGGGCGTGGTTCGTCGAGCGCTACCGGCCCTATGTGCGCGGTGTCCTGCTCGCGGTGCTGAAGTCGACCGACCAGGCGCAGGCGGCGGAGAGCGAGTTCTGGGGCTACGTCTTCCTCAGCAACGCGGTGCGCCGCGCGGATCGCGGCCGTCGCTTCCGCACGTTCCTCGCGGGCATCGTGCGCAACTTCGCGCGCTCATGGCGCCGCGCGCACGCCGCCGAGGAAGGCAATGCGGTGACGCAGGTGGAACGCGCGTCCGACGCGGACCTCGTGCAAGCGGAACTGACCGCGTGGACCGACACGGTCGTCTCGTTGGCGCTACGCGACCTCCGCGACGAGATGCCGAAGGCGGCGGAAGCGCTCACGAGGTTCTACGGGCTGCAAGGCAGCGACGGCGCGCAGCAGTCCACTTCGGAGATCGCGAACTCGCTGCAGTGCAACACAGCGGCCGTCTACCAACTCCTCTCGCGCGGACGCCAGCGCCTGCGCGAACTGATCGCCGCGGAGCTCATGGAAGGCTGCTCCGACGCGCAGGAGATGGAAGCGGAGCTCTGCGAGTTGCTGCGCAACCTGGGCCAGCGGCACCCGGGCGTATCCGAGGCCTGACGACGCGCGCCGCGCGCGCGGCTCACTCTTCGTCGTCCGGACCGTCGGCCGCGTCGTCGATCGCGCCGACCACCGCGGGACGAGCGCCTTCGCGATAGCGATCGTGGATCCAGAGATACTGCTCGGGGGCCTGACGGATCATCCACTCGAGCCGGCCGTTCAACGACGTCACGAACGCGAGCAGGTCGCGATCGCGATCGCCCGTCGGCTGCGGCACGAGCAGGGGCGCGAACACCATGCGGAAGCGGAAGCCACGGCCGACGCGGATCGCGGAGCCCACCACCACGGGATAGCCGCCGCGCAACGCGAGCGTCGAGGCCGCGCGTTCGCAGCTCGCGAGCTGCCCGAAGAACGGCGCGACGACGCCGCGCACGCGTTGGTGCTGGTCGACCACCTGCAAGCCGACGCCGCCTTCGCGCAGCGCCTGCGCCAGCGGACGGATGCCGCCGCGACGCGGATGGATGTGCAGCCCGCCGGATCGGCGGTTGCGCAGGATCCATTCCTGCAACAACGGATTCTTGAACGTGCGCGCGACGGCGTGCGCGCCGCCGGCGGCATGCGCCATCGTCGCGGCCGCGACTTCCCAGCTGCCGAGGTGCGCCGTGACCGCGAGGTACGGCTTCTTCGGCAGCTCGTAGTCCATGTCCACCACTTCGCGCACCGAGCCGCCGCGCGCGAGCAGGCGCGTCAGCTTGGCCATGTCGATCGGCACCTTGCAGATCTCGCCGGTGGCGACGCGGCCGATGCGCAGCAATTCGCGCTCGGGCTCGTCGGGATACGCCGCGCGCAGGAACCGCAACGCGCATTCCTGGCGACGTCGGCTGCAACGGAAGTAGAGCCGTCCCAACGCAGCCGCGACGCCGTAGCCGATGCGCTCGGGCACGCGCGAGGCGATGCCGATCGCGAGCCGCGCCGCGAAGAACACCATCCGGTCGGAGAAGCGCGCGTTCACGGCAGCTTGAGCTCCGCGTCCGTGGGTTCGCCGTCGAGGAAGGAGAGCCCGATGCGCAACACGAGCCGCGGCAACGTTGCGTCGTCGATGCGCGCGTCGTCCTTCTCGGTCGTCACGACCACCGCGCCGTGCTGTCCCGCGGCGCGCGAAGCGGCGGCGAGTTCTTCCTGCGTGAAGCGATGATGGTCGCGATGGCGGAGGTCGACCGTGACGCGCGCGCCGAGCGCCTCGACCGTCGTTCGCACGCTGTCGGGCCGCGCGACCGCTGTCAACAGCACGACGTCGCGGCCGTCGATGGCCGACAGCGGCAACACGGCCCCGTCGGGTCGCGAGACGAAGTCCTGCGGCGCGTGACCGCACGCGAACACGGGCAGCGAGTCGTCCTGCGCGAGCGCGCGCACGCGCTCGCGGCGCGCCTCGACCTGACGCGCGTCGAGCGAGTCCGCGCGCGTGAGCAGCACGAGGTCGGCGCGACGCAGTCCCGCGGGGCTCTCGCGCAAGTCGCCCGACGGCAGGCATTGCCCGTTCGAGAACGGCAACCGCGCGTCGAGGCACACGAGATCGAAGTCGCGGTGCAACCGCCGATGCTGGAAGCCGTCGTCGAGCACGATGACGGTTGCGCCCTTCTGCGAGAGCCGCTCCGCGCCGGCCACGCGGTCCGCGTCCTGCTCCTGCAGCAGCCACGGCAGGCGTCGCTGCAGCATCGCGCCTTCGTCGTTGAGCGCGGCGCCCGCCGCGCGACCGTAGCCGCGCGCCAGCACGCCCGGACGTTCGCCGCGCGCGCGCAACCGTTCGCACAGCCACATCACGGTCGGCGTCTTGCCGGTGCCGCCGACCGTCAGGTTGCCGACGGAGAGCACCGGAACGGGCGCGCGCCGCGTCGCCTTGATGCCCACGTCGAAGGCCGCGTTCCGCAACGCGGCCACGGCGCGGTAGCAGAGTCCGAGCGGCCAGAGCGCCGTGCGCAGCGGATGGATCTCCGCGGTCACTTGGCGAGCAGAGCCTCGATCTCCGCGACCGTCGTCGCAGCGATCGTCTCCACGCCGTCTACGCCCTTGGCGAGCGCGATGCGCTTCACCATGTTCACGAGCGTGGGCTTGGGGCCGCATTCGACGAAGCAACGCACGCCTTCCGCGAACATGCCCTCGATCGTCTGCTGCCAGAGCACCGCGCCGGCGAACTGACGCTCGAGCGCGTCGCGCGCGGCGACCGCGGTCGTGTTCGCCTTCGCGTCGACGTTGCACCACACTGGGAACGCGAGGTCCTTCATCTTCGTCGCGCGAAGGACGTCGGCGAACCCAGCCGACGCGGACTTCAGCATCGAGCAGTGGAACGGGACGCTCACCGCGAGCTTGAGCGCCTTGCGCGGAGGCGCGATCGTGACCAGCTGGTCCATCGCGGCGACTTCGCCGCTGCACACGATCTGCTCGGGCTCGTTGACGTTGGCGATCTCGCAGATGCCCGCGTCGACCTTGGCGACGAGTTCCTTCACCTCGTCGAGGCCCATCTTGCGCAGCACGACCATGCCGCCCGTGCCGACGGGCACGGCCGACTGCATGCGCTTCGCGCGCTCGCGCACGAGGCGCACCGCGTCGGCGAAGTCGAACGCGCCCGCGGCGCACAACGCCGAGTACTCGCCGAGGCTGTGGCCGGCGGCGAGGTCAGGCTTCTGTCCGAGCGCCGCGAACGCGGCCATCGCGACGGTCAGCGTCGCGGGCTGCGTGTTGGTCGTCAGCGCGAGCGCTTCGTCCGGGCCTTCGAAGCACGTCTTCGAGATCGACTCGCCAAGGGCCTCGTCCGCCTTGGCGAACACCTCGCGAGCCGCGGGGAACCTCTCGGCGAGGTCCTTGCCCATGCCCGCGAACTGCGAGCCTTGACCGGTGAACAGGAATGCGCGCTTCATGGGGCGCAGATTCCAGCACGGCCCGCGGGTCGATCAAGCGCGGAGCGGGCCTTTCCCGCCGCCGCGCGGGGGCGCTCAGCGACGCGACTTCTTCGACTTCTTGCCCGATTCGGTCTCACCCTGCTGCGCGGTCTCGCCCTGCGGCGCCGCGTTCGCGCCGAGCACTTCGCACGCGCGCTTCCACGCGTCGAACTGGTCGACGAACTTCTGCTCAGCAGCGGACGGCTTCGCGCCGATCACGGCGAAGCGACGCTTGATCTCGTCGCGGCGCACGGCGTTCCAGCCCTGCGCGGGCGGATACTGCTGCAGCAGCGCATACATGCCCTGCAGCTCCTCTGCGACGCCCTGCTTCTGCTCGCCTTCCGTGCCCGCGCCCTGCTTCGGCTGCTTGCCGGCGGCCTTCGTCGTCTCGGTGGCCGGAGCCTCCGCGACGGGCTCGGTCGTCTCCGTCTTCTGCTCCGCCGCGACGTCCTCCTCGCCCAACTGCTTCAGCAGCGCCTTTCGCTTCTGCTCTTCGTCCTGCTTCACCTTGCGCTCGTAGGCCGCGAGCTCGGCGCTCGAGAGCCGCGCGTTGATGCGGTACTCGGCCATGTCCGAGAACGCGAGGAAGACGAAGTTGCGCTTGCCGTTGTAGGTGTAGATGCGGACGCCTGCGCCTTCGTCGTTGGCCTCGGCGGAGACGAAGCGCATGCCGTCGATGCGCTCGACGACGAAGCCGTCCTTGACGATGCCCTGCACGCGGTTGCCGTTCTTGAGGCGGACCGTCACGCGCACGTGGCTGCGGAACGTCTTGCCGTCCGTGACCTTCTCGCGCATCGACGCGACTTCGCGGTCGAGCACGGGATTGGCCGCAGGCGCATCACCGGGCTTCGAAGAAGGCTTGGCTTCGACCGATGGCGCCGGTTGCGGGACGGCTGCAGGCTGCTGCGGATTCGCCGCGGGCTTCTGCTGCGCCGGCGCCGTGGCGCAGAGGGCCAAGAGGACGAGGGCGAACGTCGAAGCGATGCGGGCGTGCATGCCGCCGATATCGGCAATCCACGGCGTGCCGCTGAGGTCGCTCTGGCAAGGGCCATGGCGGCGATCCCGCTCCTGGACGCGCGCGGCGGACCGCCGCGTTTTCCGACAACCCGGACGGGGTCGGGGCCCTCGGTCTGGGGCGGCGCCGCGGGTCGGGCGCGGCGGGGTTCGGGGCCGCATGCTCTTGGGCCGCGCCTTCGCAGCCCCAGGCTTCGTGCCCCGGGCTCAGGCGAGCCCGGTCCTTCCGGTCACAGCGTCGGGAGCTGCTCGTTCTGCTCCTCGTCCGGGACGAGGTCGATCAGGCCACGCTTCATTTCCTCGTGGGCGATCTTGATGAAGTTGCGCTCGCGGGTCTCGAACAGGGGCTTCTGGCCGCGGACCAGCTCACGGACGCGCTTCTGCAGCAGCGTGGTGAGCCGGAACGATCCGGCGACCTGCTTGACCAACTCCTGCGGGAGGCTCTGTTCCATCGACGGGTTCCGTTCTCGGCGGGCGGTTCGGGCGGAAAGGGCGGAGGAAGGTAGCGGGGTCGTCGGGGGGATGCAACAGGGGTGGCCCCCCTCCCCGCCCGCTCGGCCGGCCCGCCGGGTCAGCGGCGCCGGTTGCTGGGACCGAGCAGCGGCGCCCGCGTCTCCACCGTGATGGCTGCGGCGCCGTCCGCGGGATCGCCCTCGGGCCGGGCTGTCACCTCGAACACCACCTCCGCGCCGGCGCGGAAGGCCTCGGCAGGGATGCTGACGACGACGGGGATCCGCTGGTCCTGCAGGCTGTCGATCTGCAGTTCCTGCTGCGCGATCGTCACCTCGCCGCCCGCGGCCGAGCCGGACACCGTGAACGCGGCGCGCGTCGGCAGCTTGTTGACGACGTGCAGCTGGATCAGGTTGCGCACGCGACCGTCCTCGACGACGAACGCGGCGCCGGGCGGGCGGATCACGTTCGCCTCGAACGGCACGCGGCGCGTGATCGACCGCCCGAACACGAAGCAGCCGAGCAGGAACAGGAACGCGTAGACGAACACGCGCGGACGCCAGAACCTGCGCTGGCCCGTCTCGAACCCGCGCTGCGTGTCGTAACGGACGAGGCCGATCGGCTTGCCGAGCTTCGTCATCACGTCGTCGCACGCGTCGATGCAGTTGGCGCAGCCGACGCATTCCATCTGCGTGCCGTTGCGGATGTCGATGCCGGTCGGGCAGACGGACACGCAGCGGAAGCAGTCGATGCAGTCGCCCGCGCCTTCCGTTCCGGCGGGACCGCGCGGCTCGCCGCGCCGCTTGTCGTAGCCGACGATCTTCGTGTCCGGATCGTAGAGCGCGCCCTGCAGCCGGCCGTACGGGCACACGACGATGCAGGTCTGCTCGCGGAACCAAGTGAAGTTGACGAACACGATCGCCGTCAGCACGGACACGAACACGAACGCAGTGAGGTGCTCGCCCGGCGAATGCCGCATCGCGTCGCAGACCTCGCGCACCGGCATGAAGTAGCCGAGCAGCGAGTGCGTGATCAGCAGCGAGATCGCGAAGAACACGAACAGCTTGAGCCCGCGGCGCAGCGCCTTCTGCGCGGTCATCGGCGCGGCGTCGAGGCGCGCGCGCGACGCGGCGTTGCCTTCGATCCAGCGTTCGATGCGACGGAAGACGCCTTCGAGGAACACGGTCTGCGGGCACGCGTAGCCGCACCAGAGCCGCCCCCACAACGCGGCGACCACGAACAAAGTGAAGCCGAGCCCGCTGATGAAGAAGAACGCGAGCCAGAAGTCCTGCGCGTTGAAGGTCTGGCCCAACAGGTAGAAGTGGCGGCGCTGGATGTCGATCAGGATCGCCGGCTTGCCGCCGATCTCGACCCACGGCATCGCGAGGTAGATGCCGATGAGCAGGTACCAGAGGCCGTGCTTGCGGTCCTGGAAGCGCCCGCTGCAGTCCGCCGGATGGATCGCGTTGCGCGAGCCGTCGGCGTTCACGCTCATCAGCGTGTCGAGGTCCGGACGGCGCGCGCGGCCCTTCCCCTTCTGGACCAACGGCCGGGACACTACTGCGGCATCCGCGTTCGGCCGCGGAGCATCGGTTGGGTTCGGGTTCATGCTGCTTTCCAGGAACGCGCGCCACAGTGGCGCTGTTTCGCGCGCGGGGCCGCGCCGCGACGGGAGCCGCCTGCCGCGGGGCAGGGATCGTCAGCGGGCGTTGCGGCCGCGCGCGAGGCCGGTCACTTGACCGGCGTGCTCGGCTTCGCGGCCTCTTCCGGCGGCTTGCCCTTCAGGTTCTTGCCCTTCAGCGACAACACGTAGGCCGTCGCGCGCTGCACGAACTGCACGCCGTAGCCCTTCCACGACGCCATGCCCTTCTCGGGGTAGCCGTCGTGGATCGTCTTGTAGATGTCCATCGCCGTGCTGCCGTGGATCCAGTAGTCGTCCGTGAGGTTGGGGCCGACGCCCGGGAGCCCGGACACCATGCCGTTGCCGTCCGGACCGTGGCACTGCGCGCACTGGCTGGGCGTCTTGAAGATCTTCTCGCCTTCGGCGACGACCGCGGGCTCCGACGCGAGCTTCTGCAGCAGCTCCTCGGTGATCGGGTTGTTCGCTGCAGCGGCCTCGATGCGCATCGCCGCCTCGCGCTGCTCGGTCTGGTAGGCCTCGGGCGGCAGTTCGCCGACGCCGAGCGTGTGGAACCAGATCCAGTAGCCGACCGAGAACAGGCACGCGGAGTAGAAGGTCCACAGCCACCAGTTCGGCAGCTGGTTGTCGAACTCCTGGATGCCGTCGAAGGTGTGATGACGAAGCTCTGCGTTGCTCATGACAGACTCCTTTCCGCTGCGTCGTCCTGCAGCGGCAGGCGCGACATCCGGTCATAGCCCTTCCCGCTGCCGCGGCGCATGACGCGCCACAGCACCGCGAGGAAGAAGGCGAGGAACATGCACATCGCAACGACCGGAAGCATCGTCAGCGGCGTGCCCGCGAGCCATTCGCGCAACATCAGCGACCTCCCGTCTCGGCGACGCGGACCGCCGGTTCGAGGTTCTTGCCGAGGCGCATCAGGTAGCCGATCAGCGCCGTGATCTCGAGGTTCTTGGCCTCGCGCTTGCCGTCCTCGAGCGACTGGCCTTCCCGCGTGACGTCGACGCCTTGCTTGACGAGGTTGTCGACGATCCTCGTCGCCTGCGCGTCGTAGTCCGCAGCGGCGTTCTGCAGCTGCTCGTCGGTGTAGGGCACGCCGAGCTTCTTCAGCACGCGCATCTTGTCCGCGGCGATGCCCGCCTCGGCCTGGTCGCGATAGAGCCAGACGTAGTTGGGCATGTTCGACTCGGGCACCATCGAGCGAGGGTCGCCGTGGTGCTGCCAGTGCCACGATTCGGTGAGGCCCTTCGTGCCGACGCGCGCGAGATCCGGGCCCGTGCGCTTGCTGCCCCACTGGAACGGGTGGTCCCACATCGATTCCTCGATGCGCGACGGCGGCCCGTAGCGGAGCTGCTCGCTGCGGAACGGACGAATCATCTGCGAGTGGCAGACGTAGCAACCTTCGCGCACGTAGATGTCGCGGCCCGTCAGCTCGAGCGCCGTGTAGGGCTGCACGCACATCTCGCCTTGCGCGGTCATCGGCACTTCCTTGTCGAGCACGAGGCCCGGCAGCAGTTCGATGAGGCCGCCGATAAGGACCGCGACGAGCGTGAGCACCGTGAACGCGAGCGGCCGGCGCTCGATCAGGTCGTGCCAGCCGTGCTTTCCCTGCGCGGTCGTGCGCTGGAGCATGATGCCCGCAGCGACGACGACGCCCGCAGTGACGACGAGGCCGACGACCGCGGCGCCGACGTTGTCGAGCGCGAACATCGTCGCAGCGAGCAGGCCGAACGCCGAGACGACGACCGGCTTGCTGACGAGGATGCGCGCGGTAGACGGCTCGCCGACGACGGGCTCGTGCTTCAGCACCATGACCTCGACGCTCGTCGTGACGGGCTTGCCCGCCATCGCCGTGCGCACCAGGTTGTAGAACATCAGGATCCAGCCGACGATGAACAGCGTGCCGCCGAACCAGCGGATCGCGTACATCTCGCGCGACTTCACAACGACCTCGGCCCAGTTGGGATACATCAGGCCGCCGTCCGGCGTCTCCGCGCGCCACATCAGGCCCTGGGTGATGCCCGAGACCCACATCGAGGCGACGTAGAGCAGAATGCCGGCGATGCCGAGCCAGAAGTGCAGGTCGGCGAGCTTCGTGCTGTGCAGCTTCGTGCCGAACAACCTCGGCATGAGCCAGTAGAACAGGCCCGCAGCCATGAAGCCGTTCCATCCGAGCGCGCCGCTGTGGACGTGCCCGATGATCCAGTCGGTGTAGTGGCCGAGCGCGCTGACCGCCTTGATCGAGAGCAGCGGGCCCTCGAACGTCGCCATTCCGTAGAACGTCACGCCGGCGACGAGGAACTTCAGCACGGGATCCGTGCGGACCTTGTCCCACGCGCCACGCAGCGTCAGCAGGCCGTTCAACATGCCGCCCCACGACGGAGCCCACAGCATGAGGCTGAACAGCATGCCCAGCGACTGCGCCCAGTCCGGCAACGCGGTGTTGAGCAGATGGTGCGGGCCGGCCCAGATGTAGATGAACACCAGCGCCCAGAAGTGCACGATCGAGAGCCGGTAGCTGAACACCGGCCGATCCGCAGCCTTCGGCAGGTAGTAGTACATGATCCCGAGGATCGGGGTCGTCAGGAAGAACGCGACTGCGTTGTGCCCGTACCACCACTGCGTCAGCGCGTCCTGCGCGCCGCTGAAGACGCCGTAGCTCTTGGTGCCCGTCACCGGCAACGCGATGTTGTTGACGATGTAGAGCACGGCGATCGTGATCACCGTCGAGATGTAGAACCAGATGCTGACGTAGAGGTTCTTCTCGTTGCGGATCGCGAGCGTCCAGAAGAAGTTGATCGCGAACGCGACCCACACGAGCGCGACCGCGATGTCGAGGAACCACTCGAGCTCCGCGTATTCCTTGCTCTGCGTGATGCCGAAGGGCAGCGTCAGCGCGGCGCCCAGGATGATGAGCTGCCAGCCCCACATGTGGACCTTGCTGAGCAGGTCGCTCGCCATGCGCGTCTTCAAGAGGCGCTGCGAGCTGTGGTAGACGCCGGCGAACATCATGTTGCCGACCAACGCGAAGATCACCGCGTTGGTGTGCAACGGCCGGATTCGGCTGAAGGTCAGGAACGGCAGGTCGAAGTTGAGCGCAGGCCAGCTCAACTGCAGCGCGCAGAGCAGTCCGACGAGCAGGCCGATGAGGCCCCACGTGACGGACGCCCACACGAACCCGCGGACGACGCCATCGTCATAGACGACGGTCTTGGTCTCGGTCATTGCGGACGAACTCATGATCCTTTCTCCGATCCAGGGATGACGATCTCGCCCGGCGCTCCTGCGGCATCACCGCAGTCGTCTTCGAGCGGAAGCAGGCACATGCGGTCCGACTCGTGGCAGTCGCCCTGCCGAGCCGAGACCACGAACAGCACGATCGAGCCCGCGACGAGCAACAGGCTGCAGAACATGAGGAACGGAACGATGCTCATGCCTTTGCCTTCTTGCCGTCGAGCCGGACGCTCGTGTGCACGATGAGGAACAGGGAACTCAGCGGCATCAGCACGGCGCAGACGACGGGTGTGATGAAGCCACAGAACGCGAGCACGACGGTCGTCGCGTTGTAGAGCAGCGCGAGCGCGAGGTTGTGGCGCGTGACCGTGCGGTAGCGTTCGGCGGTGCGCAGCACGGTCGACACCGCGCCGGCCTCCGCCGAACGGAAGAAGAAGTCGGCCCGATGCGGCAACACGGGCCGGTCCATCGCCGGAGTGCCGGCGACGAAGGCCTCTGCGAACGCGGGCGCATCGTTGATGCCGTCGCCGACCATCATCGTGTCGTCGTCGTCGAGCGCCGCGACGAACGCTGCCTTCTGCTTGGGCGACATCTCGCCGTGCGCGTTGTCCGAATCGACGCCGAGCAGGCCCGCGGCGAGCGCTACGCGATCCTTGCGGTCGCCGGACAGGATGTGCACGTCGAGCCCGCGCGCACGCAACGCCGCGATCTCCTCGCGCGCGCCGCTGCGGAAGTCCTCTTCGAGCTCGAAGCGCGCGAGGACCTCACCGTCCTTGGAGAACACGCATTCACGGCCGCTCGCAGTGATGCTCGCGACCCCCGCGAACGACGGGCTGCCGAGGCGCAGCGTCGCGCCGTCGCGCATCGCAAGGAGCCCACCGCCGGGAACTTCCTCGACCTCGAGTTCGCTGCAGAAACGCGTGCCGCCGCTGCCTTCGCCGGAGAGTGCCTGCAACACGGCCTGGCTCGCCGGATGGTTGCTCGACGCTGCCATCGTCGCGAGCTCCTGCCGCCACGCAGCCGCGGGCTCCTGCAGGATCCGTGCGCGCAGGCCGCCGTGCGTGACCGTGCCGGTCTTGTCGAACACGACCTTGTGCACGCGTGCAATCTTGTCGAGCAGCGCACGCGTGCGCACGAACACGCCGCGCTTGCGCAGTTGCGCGATCGCGAGGTGGAACGCGAGCGGCGCGGCGAGCCCGAACGCGCACGGGCACGTGATGACGAGCAGCGACACCGCGACCGGCAGCGCGCGCGAAGGGTCGATCTGCGACCACACGAGCGCGGCGATCGCGGCGAGCGCGAGCACACTCGTCGCATACGCGCGCGCGAGTTTGCGCCAGAAGCGGACGCGACCGTTCGGATCTTCGCGGTCGGAGGGCGGCTCGGCGAGCAGCTGCGCGAGCCCCGACTCCATGTAGTCGGCCTCGGCGCGCATACGCACCGGGCGGCGGCCGGCGAGGAACGCGCCGGCCGGCACCGAGTCCCCCACGGCGAACGCACGCGGCTCCGACTCGCCGTTGATCCAGTCGAGCGAGCAGCTCGCGGCGGTGCGGACCGAACAACGAACGGGCACGAGGTCGCCGGGCGCGAGCACGAGCTCGTCGCCCTTCCTCACCTGCGCGACCGGGATCTTCTGCACGTCGCCGCCGAGGAGCCTGCGCACGCGCAGGTGCTCGGCGCCGTCGTCGGCGAGAACCTGGTCGCGCGAGCGTTGCAGCGTCCGCTGCTGGACGAACCTGCCGCCCAGCATCAAGAACGTGAACATCGCGACCGTGTCGTAGTAGATCGGCGCGCCCGTGAACTGGCCGTGGATCGAGCCCGCGTAGGCGAGCAGCAAGCCGACGGAGATCGGCACGTCCATGTGGACCATGCCCGCACGCAACCCGGCGATCGCCGAGCGGAAGAACACCGGCCCGCCGACGACGACGCTTCCCGTCGCGAGCGCCAGCGAGACCCACGCGACGATCGCGTCGAGTTGCGGATCCTCCTCGGACAGGCCCGCGTACTGCGCGACCGCGAGGATCATCGCGTTCATCGCGAGCGCCGCGCAGATGCCGAGCCGCAGCAGCAGCGACGTGTCGCGCTGCACGCTGCGCGTCGCGGGCGCCATCGGGTAGCCGAGTCTCGCAGCGCGCTCCAGGAAGCGCGCAGCCGTCCCCTTCTGGGCGTCGTAGACCATCGTCGCGCGGCCCATCGAGGCGTCGACGCGCAATGCCTTGCCGCCTTCTTGCCGCTTCCACAGCTCCTGGAGCAACCACACGCACGCGGCGCAGCGGATGCCCTGCACGTCGAGCGTGATGCAGACGCTCCCGTCCGCCTGCGCGCCCTTCTGCTCGTGGTCGGGCAGCCAATCGAGGGATGCAGCGCGCGGCGCTGCGCCGACTGCGCCGAGCTGCTTGCCGCCGAGTTCGTAGAACTGCTGCAGACCTTCTTGCTTCAGAAGGCCCGCCACCGCTTCGCAGCCCGCGCAGCAGAACGACGAGCTACGCCTTTCGTCCGGCACGACCAAGCCGCAGTGCGTACACCGCGCAGGTCCGTTCTTCGCAGCGCTCGCAGGGACGTTCGAAATCCGGCCCTGCGCGGTACGTTCCACCATGGTCACGGCAGAAAGGCGCATGACCCGGCAATGTCTCTAGCACTCGATAGTTTCGTTTTCGGCGCGGCCAACTCGGTCCACTGCGCATGCATGTGTGGCCCGCTGGCCCTCGCCTTCGGCGGAGGCCGCAGCGGAGCCGTCACCTACCAACTCGGCAGGACCATGTCCTACGCACTCGTCGGGGCCGTGCTCGGAGCGACCGGCAAGGCGATGGGCAGCGAGTCGTTCGGCGTGCCCGCTGCGACGACCGCATACGTGCTCGCAGTCGGGCTCGTCGCGCTCGCGCTCGTCGGCGAACGCGGCGCGATGAAGATCCCGTTCTTGTCCCAGCTGCTCGGCAAGGCGACTGCGAAGGGCCGCGCGCTGCCGCCGTCGCTGCGCGCGATGTTGCTCGGCGCGCTGACGCCGCTGTTGCCGTGCGGTCTGTTGTGGTCTGCGTGCGCGGGCGCCGCGGTCGCGGGTTCCGCCGCCGCAGGCGCGGAAGTGATGGCGGGCTTCGCGCTCGGCGCGGTGCCGCTGCTCGCGCTCGCGCAGGCCAACGCGCCGTCGCTCGCGAAGAAACTGTCCCCCACGGCGCTGCTCGTCATCCAACGCGGCGCGATGTTGCTCGCAGCCGCGCTGCTCGTGTGGCGCGGCATGCAGGCGTCTTCTGGCGGCTGCTGTTCCTGACCGAAGAAGTCCTTGATGCAGCTCCGCATCCTCAGCTGGAACGTGCACAAGTGCACCGGCGGCATCGACCGCCGCTACGACCCGCAGCGCACCGCCGCGCTCGCGGCGAGCGCGGAGCCGGACCTGCTACTGCTGCAGGAAGTCGCGGAGAACGGCGCGTGGTATCGCGGCGAACGGCAAGTCGACGTGCTCGGCGACTTGCTCGGGATGCCGCACCGCGCCTACTTCGTCAACGTGCGCTTCGGCCCGCGCCGCGGCCACTACGGCAACGCGGTGCTGAGCCGCCACCCGATCGCACACGCCGCCAACATCGACCTCACGCAGCCCGGCAAGAAGGCGCGCTCCGTGTTGCACGCGGAGATCCGTCTGCCGGTCGGCGAAGGCCACTCGCGCACGCTGCACGCGTTCAACCTGCACCTCGGGCTCGGCGAACGCGAGCGCCGCCGCCAACTCGTGCAGTTCCTGGCAGCGCATCCGTTCTCGCACATGCGACGCAACACGCCCGTGGTCGTCGCCGGCGACTTCAACGACGTCTATGGCACGATCGGCAAGAAGCTGCTGGAGCCCAACGGCTTCGTCGGCCCGCGCGAGCCGCTTCGCACGTTCCCAGCCTATGCGCCGCTGCGCGCGCTCGACGGCGTCTACGTGCGCGGCGACATCGAGGTCGAGGAGCTGAAGCGCGTCGTGAACGCGCCGGCCAAAACCGCGTCGGACCACCTCGCGCTGCTGGCCCGCGTGCGCGTGCACGGCTGACCGGATCGGACGGTCGATGCGGCGGATGCCGCTGCCGACAGGTGCGCGCGGCGCGCCGGCCACCTATCGTGCTCGCCCCACAAGAAGGCCAAGACCACGCGCATGCTCGACCGCACGCCTCTCCGATTGTTGTTCGCAGCCCTCGCCGCGAGCTCGTTCCTCTTCGCCCAGGACCAGAAGCCGCAAGGTGCCGCCGATGCCTCCGAGCCCTTCGGGCACGTCATCGAGGACGGCCAACTGCAGAGCGCCGAGGCCTTCGGCGACAAGAAGGCGTGGATCCGCGAATGGCTGTTCGTCGAGACGCCATTCGACACCGACGGTGACGGCAAGAAGGACCGCATGCACGTCGACGTCACGCGCCCCGCGCAGACCAAGGACGGCGCGTTCACGGTCCCGGTCGTCTACGAGACGAGCCCCTACTTCGCGGGCACCGGCCCGATGGACACGAGCTACTACTGGGACGCGAAGCACGAACTCGGCGCCGTGCCGCCCGCGCGCAAGAAGATGGAGCCGATCGGCTTCGGCAAGAAGCCGGGCATGATCGCGCAGAACGATCCGCTCGTGTCGCGCTGGCTGCCACGCGGCGTGGCGGTCGTGCACTCGTGCTCGCCGGGTACGGGCTTCAGCCAAGGTTGCCCAACAATCGGTGGCGACAACGAGGCCGAGGCGCCGAAGGCCGTCATCGACTGGCTCAACGGCCGCGCGAAGGGCTTCACGACGCTTGACGGCGACGAACAAGTGAAGGCCGACTGGTGCACCGGCAAGGTCGCGATGATCGGCACGTCCTACAACGGCACGCTGCCGCTCGCGGCCGCGACGACCGGCGTCGACGGCCTCGTCGCGATCTGCCCCGTCGCGCCCGCGACGTCGTGGTACATGTACTACCGCAGCAACGGTCTCGTGCGTCACCCGGGCGGCTACCTCGGCGAGGACGTCGACGTGCTCTACGACTTCATCGCGAGCGGCGACCCGAAGAAGCGCGACTGGTGCATCGAGAACGTTCGCAACGGCGACCTGCAGAAGAACCAGGACCGCATCACCGGCGACTACAGCGACTGGTGGAAGGCGCGCGACTACACGCAGAAGCTCGACAAGGTGAAGGCCGCGGTGCTGATGGCACACGGCTGGAACGACTGGAACGTGATGCCCGAGCAGAGCGTCACCGTCTACGCGTCGCTGAAGCAGCGCGGCGTGCCGACGATCGCCTACTTCCACCAGAACGCGCACGGCGGCGACCCGCCCTTCGCGCTCGTGAACCGCTGGTTCACGCGCTTCCTGTTCGACGAGAAGAACGGCGTCGAGACCGGCGACAAGGCGTGGATCGTTCGCGAAGGCGACAAGACCAGCAAGCCGACGGCGTATGCGGACTACCCGCACCCCGAGGCGGCGCCCGTCACGCTGCACCTGAAGCAAGGCGGCTCCGGCATCGGCGGCCTGCTCACGAACGTGAAGCGCGGCCAGCAGCCCGAGACGCTGATCGATGACGTCAGCAAGAGCGGCGCCGACCTCGCGAAGGAAGAGACGTCGGACAACCGCCTGCTGTTCGCGCTGCCGGAGCTCAAGGCTCCGCTGCACCTCTCCGGCACGCCGCGCCTGCGCATCAAGCTGTCGGTCAACAAGGAAGCCGCCAACCTCTCGGTCTGGCTCGTCTCGCTGCCGTGGACCGACTCGCGCCGCATCACCGACGACCTGATCACGCGCGGCTGGGCCGATCCGCAGAACCACCACTCGATCAGCAACGGCACGAAGCTCGTCCCCGGCGACTGGTACGAACTCAACTTCGACCTCAACCCCGACGACCAGGTCATCGCCGCCGGCGAACGCATCGGCTTGATGATCTTCTCGTCCGACCGCGACTTCACGCTGTGGCCCGAGGCCGGCACGAAGGTCACGGTGGACCTGGACGGCACGAGCCTCGTGCTGCCGGTCGTCGGCGGCGTCGACGCGCTGGAGAAGGCGATCGGCGGCGGGAAGTGAAGTAGCGAGGTCTCACAACACCTCGGCCCCTGCAGTTACTACTGATGGGACCATTGCGCGCGATTACGTAACCAAGCGCCGACTCCTGGCATGTAGGCACCGCGGGGCACGGTGCGCTCCGCAAGGAGATCCCTGCATGCGTCCGTTGGAGTTCATTCCGCCTCGTTGCCCAAACCGTCACTGCTCCGCCCACCGCAAACCCGTGGGGAAGTTCTGGAACCGCGCGGGTCGCTTCCAGCCCAAGTGTAGGTCGGTTGCGATACCACGCTTCCGCTGCAAGGTCTGTCGCAAGTGGTTCTCGTCACAGACCTTTCGCATCGACTACCGGGACCGTCGGCCGCACGACAACGCAGCAATCATGCGCCACCTCATCAGCGGCGTCAGTCTGCGCCAGGTCGGTCGGCTCCTCAACCTCGACTGCCACTCCGTGCAGCACAAGGCGCGCAAGATCTCGCGCCATCTACGCCTGCTCAATCGCAACCTGCTCGTCGGCCTGCCGGCAGGCAGAACGGTCGGCCTCGACGAGATGGAGACGTTCGAGCACCGCTCAATCCAACCCGTGACCGTCCCGATGCTCGTCGATGACGAGAGCAAGATGGTCCTCGCAGTCGGAGTCGCGCCGATCCGCCGCACCGCCAAGAAGGGCACACGCCGCCAGAAACACATCGACCGATTCGAGGCCAAGCACGGCAAGCGACCCGACCGCGGTCGCCAGGCCGTGCGTGCGATCTTCGGTCGGCTCGCACGGCTTCTCGGCAACAGACCCGCAACGATCGTCACCGACATGAAATCGAGCTACGCGACCGAGGTGCACCGTCGCTTCGGCCCGCAGGTCGCGCATCAAACGGTGCATTCGAAGGCCCCGCGGACGACGAGTAACCCGTTGTTCTCCATCAACTTGACGGAGGCGATGATGCGCGACAACAACGGGCGACTACGCCGCCGGAGCTGGCTCGTGACGAAGCGTAGTCGCGCATTGCGGCAGCAGTTGGAGATGTTCGCGGCCTATCGGAACTGGATCCGGCCGCGGACCAACAGGGACCCTGCCTGGCTGACTCCAGGCGTGGCATTGGGCCTGTGCCGGCGCGCGTTCACGATCGAGGAGTCCATCTGCTGGCGTCAGGATTGGCGACACCGCAGCGCGCATCCCATGTCGAAAACGGGGCGGCTTTCGATCGAGGCAAGTGCGGCGTGACAGGGTTGCGTGGATGCAGTGGTTCCATCAGTAGTCAAGCGCCGACTCGGTGTGCAACCACTTCCAGCGACCGCGGCATGCTGCGCGGCGCAATGGGCGCGCAGCATCGACAGCAGACTGCTTGCAACGCGCGGAGCCTCGACAGACTCTGCGCGCTGCGTCCGCGGCTTCGCTCCAGGGCCCGGCGCAGGAGCCATTCCGCATGTCGCCACGTCGCGCTCGTTCGCTGGTCGCCGCTCTCGGATTCCTTGCCGCTTCGCTGTTCGCGCAGAACGAGGGGCCGTGCCTCGTCCACAGCGGGATCGACGTGATCCTCGCGCCGAGGTTCGGATCGCCGCTCGAGGATGACGGTCGCTCCGCGCCCATTCCCCTGGGATTCGTGTTCCCCATGGCTGGCGTGGCACAAGCCCTCACGCATGCCACCATCGACGCCAACGGCGAGATCTACCTGACGAACGGCACCACGCCGATCGGCACGGCGGACTTCGGCATCAACAACCGGACCGAGATGCGCGGTGTCTCGAGCACGGGCATCGCGTCGCCGCGTGTCGTGGCATTCGGCGGCGACTTGATGCTGGGCACCGGCGGACGCTGGTCGCTGCGCTACGACACGTCGATACCAGGCCAGTTCAAGGTCTGCTGGCGCGACATCTCCCGCTACGGGATGACGTCCACCGGCTCCTTCGACTTCGCCACGACGCTGCACAGCAACGGCGAAATCGAGTTCACCTATGGCGTGCTCTTCACCGGGCCGACCACCGCCAACTACGTCGGAGTCTCGGTCGGCGGAAGCGTCGGCACGACGACAAGTGCCGCGAGCGATCTCAGCGCAGGTGCCGATTCGGGGACGCTGGGCCTGCTGTTCCAGAACACGTGGCCGCCGTTCGACCTCGAAGGCCGATCGCTCGTGATCGCCCCCAACGGGCTCGGCGGTTTCCGTTCGTTTTTCCGGTGTCTGCCTGGCCGGCACGAGTCCTACGGCACGGCCTGCTACACCTATGACGAGCCGCGCCAGGCCGCCTATGCATCGTTCTTCGACGCTGCGTCTTCCGCGGCGGCGCTACAGGGCCGAGCCCTGACGTTCACTCCCACAGGCCAGGGCTACGCGCTCGCTTGGAGCAACACGGCATTCCAGCCGGTAGGCGCCGCGGCGACGCGCGTTCTCGTCTACGACGACACCGAGGCATCGGTCTTTCCGTCGGTGCCGTTCCCGCACGTGAGTGGACCGGTGCCCGTGCTGTCCGTTTGTTCGAATGGGTTCGTCAGCATGGCTGCGGAGCCCTCGGGCAACGAACTGGGAGCTTGGGGGAGCGCACAGTCGCTCGTGCAGCAGGTCGTGCCGTCGTTCCGCAGCAATGCGGACTACGACGCCAACTTCGGCACGGTGTGGGCAGAGGAGATCCTCGTGGGCGGCATGCCGACGCTGACGATCACGTGGGACAACGTCGAACGGTTCGACCTCACGACCAATCCCGAGACGTTCCAGTTCCAGATGAACCTCGTCACCGGCACGGTCACCATCGTCTGGCAGTCCATGACGACGATCGGCGGCCACGACCTCGTCGTTGGATACGCGCCGGGCGGCCCCAACCTCGATCCTGGCAGCCGCAACTTCACCACCGCATTGCCCCTCACCACCGCGCCCGACATCCGCCTGCGCCCACTCACGCTCTCCGCCACGCCTGGCCCAGTGGTCGGCCCCCTCGGCGGCCCCGTGACCTACACCGTCCGCAACATCCCCGAACTCCAACCTCTCTCCGGGATCCACCTCGGAGCTCTGTTCTTGAGCGGCGCGCCGGCAGCCGGCAACGGCATCGAACTGAGCAGCCTCGGCGCACCAGGCTGCTTCCTGCACCTCGGCGGCCTCGACCTCGAGATCCCGCTCGGCCTCGTGTTCGGCAACGACACCGCCTCCACCCAGATCTCGTTCGCCAACGCGCCAGTGCTCGCAGACCAGCGCATCTACTTCCAGGCCGCCGCCCTGTTCGATCCGAGCTTCCCGCTCCCCAACGGCCAGAACTCCTTCGGCCTCGTGACGAGCAACGGGCTGCGCAGCGTCATCGGCAGCTATTGAGGAAGTAGGAAGCGGGGGTTGTCTGCGGCGTCGCGATCAGAACCACAAGCCCCCCCGCTTTCGACCGACACGCTTTGGAACTGCGGCGACAGGATGCTGTCGCGACTCAAGTGCTGCTGGGTTCCCTGCAGATTGCTGTCCCGTCGCTCGCAGCTACACGCCGTCGACTCCCGCATCGCGCGGCAGCAGCATCGCATCGAAACTCCGCCGAGGACACGCTCTGGCAAACTTGCCCTGCACGCAGCCGCGCCTACCCTCCGCGCCCCGCCCGCCCACACCGCCGCCATGACCGACCTCTTCACTCCCCTTCAGCTCGGCCCCCTCACGCTGCAAAACCGCATCTTCCTCGCGCCGCTCACGCGTTGCCGCGCCGACGAAGGGCACGTGCCCAATGCGCTGATGGCCGAGTACTACGCGCAGCGAGCCAGCGGCGGATTGCTCATTGCCGAGGCAACGATGGCGATGGCGGGCAACTCGGCGTTCTGGCGCGAGCCCGGTGTCTATGACGATGCGCAGGTCGCGGGCTGGAAGCTCGTGACGAAGGCCGTGCACGACAAGGGCGGTCGCATCTTCCTTCAGGTGTGGCACGGCGGCCGCGCGACGCATTCGCTGCTCAACGGCGGACAGCAGCCGGTCGGCGCGAGCGCGATTGCGATCACGGACAGCGAGACGCACACGCCGAAGGGCAAGAAGCCGTATGAGACGCCGCGCGTGCTCGAAGACTCGGAGTTGCCCTCCATCGTGCAGGGCTTCGGCAAGGCATTCGAGAACGCGAAGCGCGCCGACTTCGACGGCGTCGAGGTGCACGGCGCGAACGGCTATCTGCTCGACCAGTTCTTGCGCGACGGCAGCAACCAACGCAGCGGCCGCTATGGCGGCTCGATGGAGAACCGCGCACGCCTTCTGCTCGAAGTGACGCAGGCTGCGTGCCACGTGTTCGGCAAGGACCGCGTCGGCGTGCGCATCTCGCCGCTCAACTCCTTCAACAGCATGAAGGACAGCGATCCGGTCGCGCTCGCGACGTTCGTCGCCGAGCGCCTCTCGGCGATGCAGATCGGCTACCTCCACCTCATGCGCGCCGACTTCTTCGGCGCGCAGAAGGGCGACCTGCTGACTCCGGTGCGCAAGGCGTTCCGCGGCGTGCTCGTCGGCAACATGGGCTACACGCCGGACGAGGCGCAGGCCGCGGTGCAGAGCGGCGCAGTCGACGCGATCGCGTTCGGCACGTCGTTCCTCGCCAACCCCGACCTGCCGCGTCGCATCCGCGAGAAGGCGCCGCTCAACGAAGCGAACCCGAAGTCGTTCTACACGCCCGGCGCGAAGGGCTACACCGACTACCCGACGCTCGCCTGACGCGAGCAGGCGAGCCGGCAACCGACTCGCCACCGCTCCATTCGGCCGAACGGAGCCATGCGCCGCGTTCGCACGCGGCGCGAGCGACTCAGCGACGCGAGCCCCTCTGGGGCCGCGGCGAGTCGCCGACGACGTGCCAGTTCCAGCGCCAACTCTCGCTGGCCTCCGCTTGCGCAACCTCGATCGTGTGGCGCATCGCCTTCGCCTCGAGGTTGCTCGGGTCGAACGCGAGGATGCGCGTCGTCCAGTCGAGCGCGTTCTTGTAGTCGCTCTGCACCGTCAACATGTTGGCGACGTGCAGTGCCGAACGGATGCCGCTGTCGTGGATGTGCGCGCCGATCGCGCGCGCTTCGGTCGCGAGATCCGAATCCTCGCTCATCTGCTTGCCGAGCTCCTGCAGTGCCTTGCCCGCCGCCTTGTAGGCGTCGATCGACTGCTCGCAGAGCTTCGCCGACTGCGACGTGTTCTTCGACTTCGCGAAGCCCTGCGCCTGCAGCTTGTCACCTTGCGCGACCTTGTCCTGGATCGGCTTCATCTTCCTCTGCAGGTCCGCGAGCTTCTTTGCCTCGACCTTCGCTTGGCGATCCGTGGCGGCCGCCGCGACCGACGACGCGTGCAACTGCTCGACGGAAGCCGACAGCTGCGCGAGTTGCTCTTCGGTGCGCTGGTCCGCGAGGCGCGAGGTCAGCAAACCGAGCGCGCGCTGCGCGACCGCGAGGTCCTTGCGTTCGACGGCTGCCTTGCACACCGACTCGACGAGATCGGCGCCCCACGAACGGATCGCCGCAACCTGCGTCGCTTCGTCGGGAGTGCCCTTCGCGAGCTCCACCGCGCGCCGAGCCTGCACGCCCGCCTGCTGCATGAGTTGCATCGAAGCAGCCTTCTTCGCGAACTCGAAACAGGCGGCGCTGGTCGTGGGATTGGCGACGGCCACCTCGAACGCGAACGCGGACTCCGGCGTGAGATCGGACAGCTTGCGCGTCGTCGTCATCTCCCCGCCGAGCACGAAGGCCTTGTAGCGCGCGTTGCCGCCTTCGACGGCCAGCGGCACGACATGTTCGATGCGACCGTCCGCGGTCTCGATCGAGAGCTTCGCTTCGTCTTGCGCGCGCAACGATGCCAGGGAACACAGCAACAGGGGCAGAAGGGAGATCGTCTTCATGGAATGCGTCGGCCCGGCACGCGAACTCTGCTGCCGGAGCGAGGGGTCGATGCTACGGGGAACGCTGCCCTGATTGCCCACACCTTCCGTGCAGTCGCGAGACCGCACATTCCGATAGTTGTCCCTGATCATGCTCGCCATCCGAATCGTCGCAGCAGCGCTGCTGTCCGTGCCGTTCCTGTCCCAGGACCCTGCGGCCCAGAAGTCGACCGTGCCGCTCGCCGCAGGGCTGTCGTTCGCCGACCCGCTGACGGTCAAGGCGCCGCACGACTTCTTGCGCGGCTTCCCCGCCAAGACCGGCGAGCGGACGGCCAATGCAGTCGTCGAGATCCCCTGCGGCACCAACGAGAAGTGGGAGATCAAGCAGGACGGCGTGATGCGCTGGGATCTCAAGAACGGAGCTCCGCGCGTCGTCGAGTATCTCGGCTACCCCGCCAACTACGGCATCGTCCCGCGCGCAGTGCTCGGCAAGGAGATCGGCGGCGACGGCGATCCGCTCGACGTGCTCGTGCTCGGGCCGGCGATGCCACGCGGCACCGTCACGTCCGTAAAGGTGCTCGGCATCATCCATCTCGTCGACGGCGGTGAGACCGACGACAAGCTGCTCGCGGTCGTCGAAGAAGGCCCGCTCGGCAAGATCGACAGCCTCGCCGACCTCGATCGCGAGAAGCCCGGCGTCACGGCGATCCTCAAGACCTGGTTCGAGAACTACAAAGGCCCCGGCAAGCTGACGTGCTCGGGTTTCGGCTCGCGCGGCGACGCGCTCGAGTTGCTCGCGAAGTGCGAGGCCTCGTTCGCGCACAACGAGAAGAAGTGACCGTCAGCGCGTCTTCGCGGCGGACTTCTTCTCCTGCCGCGTGACGATCGGCACGTAACCGATCTCGAAGCCCTTCGGCGGCGTCACGAGCACACCGGGGTCGAGCGAAGCGAGCGCGCAGCCCGCAGCGGGCGGAGGCAGGTAGTGCAGGTCCGTCTGCCAGTGACGGTGCAGCAACTCGACGCGCTTCTGCATGCGCTCGCGTACGCCTTCGGTCATGTCCGCGTTCTGCAACGCAGGCTGGTCCGCGAAGCGATACCACGCATACGTGATCACGCTGCCGTCGCCGAGCTCGCTCGTGAACGGACCCGCGACCGGGCCCGGCGTCTTCCAGCAACCGTCGTCCGGCGTGACATACGGCTCCGGATCACGCAGCCGTTGCTCCTCGAACGACAGCGCGGCGAGGCTCGCGTGCTTCGCGTCGCCATGCGACGCGGCACGCCACTGGACCTTGCCGTCCGTCGACGCGCTCCACCACTCCGGAAGGTGCGCGAGACCGCCGTCGATACGCACCGACGCAGCCTTCCACGCGTAGCCGAACGTGTGCGGATCGTCGGCGAACGACTCGGCGAGGCTCTGCCAGACGACGGTGCCGCGCTCCTCCTTCTTCACGTCGGGCGTGTGGATCCGCCACGTCGACCATCCCTTGCCCGTGAACGTGTGCAGCACGCTCTGCGCCTCGTCGATCCGACCGTCGCTCTTCGCGCCGCCGTCGAACCACGCGCGCACCGCGGGCCACAGCGCTTCCTTGCGATACGAACGGATGCGATGCACGAGCATCGAACGGCCGTCGGCGCCCACAGGGAACCGCACCGACGCGGTGCGCGCCTGCTGCGATGCGCCTTCGCCCTGCGCGACGACTGCGGGCACGTACTGCGTCTCCATCTGCAGCGCGCGGTTCGGGTTGGCGGGCCGGCTGTCGAGGAACAGGCCCGCGTGCTGCGGCTTGTCGACCGTCGCCTCGGAGAAGAAGAACGGCGTGAAGAACGCGACCGGGCCTTTGAAGTTCTCGGTGTCGAGGAACAGCGTCCAGCACTGGTCGCCGGTCGGAACGTCCACGCCCGCAGTCGTCTTCTTCGCTTCGGCGAGCGGGAGCGGCAGGTAGCCATAGCCGAACAACTCACCGCGCACGCCTTGCTTCAGGTTGAGGCCGTCCGGCGGCCACGCGACGAACGGGCTCAGCTGCGCGACGCCGTACTTGCCGAGCGGCTTCTTCCAGTCGCGCCCCTTGCCGGCGCCGGGGCCGTTGGCCCACATCGAGAAGTCGAGCGCGACGCCACCCATGATGAACTTCGGCGTCGTCGTCGCGAAGCGTGTGTCGCGCCACCAGCCGAGCCCGCCCTCGATGTCGGAGTAGAGCTTCTGCTTCTCCTTGTCGTCGCCGACGTTCGCGTGCATCCACGTGCCGAACAGGCCGGTCTGGAAGCGATTGCCCGGATAGGCAGCGAGCAGCGGCCACGCCGCAACGTGCATCGAGTAGCCACCGCCGTAGCTCTCGTCGACGCGCTCCTGCGGCGCGCCTAGATAACCGTCCATCTGGCCCTCTTGCGCTGGCAACACAGCGCAACACGCGACGAGAACAGGACCGCACAGCAACGACGTTCGCATGCGCAGACCGTAGCGCACGCGAGCCATCCGTTCTGCTATTCGCTGCGAAGGCGATCCGGTCAGGCCACCGACTTCTCCGCCACGCGCGCGCCGCTCGCTTCGAGCGCTTCGCGCACGCGATCCGCCGACTCGCGATCGTCGGTGTGCACGGTGACGACGACTTCGCTCGCGCGCAGGCCCTTCACGAGATGGCGCAGGCGATGGTCGACGAGATTGGGCCCGAGCAAGGAGACGACGAGGAACGCCGCGAGCGCACCCATGAAGCCGCCGAAAACCGCGCCCTGCACGACGGTGCCCGGAAACACGCCGAAGATGGCGAGCGCGAGGCCGAGCGCCGCGCCGCCGAGCAATCCGGCCGCGACGCCGAGCGCCAACGCGTGGCGAAGGTCCGAGTCCCCCAGGTCGCCGCCGTGGCGCATCGTCTCCTCGAACGTCGCCGCGTCGTAGGCGCCCGGGTGCACGGCGATGCGCATGCCGTGTGCGCCGCGTGCGCGCATTCCGCGAATGCCCGCGGCGGCCTGTTGGCGATCCGAGAACCTCGCGAACGTGATGTGGTCCATGCGCGGATCGGAACGGGAACGCAATGCGCAACGCATACGGCCGGAGGCGCAACGCTCCTGCGAACAGTCCGGCGGATGCAGGGCGAACTGCCTACGCCCGCGTCACGACCCTTCGAGCAACTGGCGGCGACGTGCGGCGAGGTCGTAGCCGAGGAGCCGTTCGAGCTCGGGGTCGAGCTCCTTCGCGATCCACTCGACGTCCTCCCGGGCCATCGGCGGTTGCGCGCGCTTCACGAACGGCTCGGCGCCGCCCTTGAACGTGCGCACGTCGCGGAACCACGGCCAGCGCAAGATGCGTTGCTGACGGAGGACCGACCGCACGAAGGCCCGTGGATCCGACTCGGCGTCCTCGTAGCGCACCGCGACCACGCACCGCCCTTCGCCTTGCAGCGAGAGCCAGTGCCGCGCCTTCGCCGTGCGCAGCCGCAGGCAGTTCGCGAAGCGCTCGCGCGTCGCCGGGTCGCGCTCGTGCATCATCTCGCTGCCGACGCGCGGGTCGTCCGCCGCGAGATCCATGTCGCGCCCCCACTCGCACTGCCACTCCGTGCGCACGAACTGCGAGAACGACACGTCGCGCAGCGGCGCCGCGACGTGCCACGGCTTCTTCCACAGGCTGCGCGCCCAGTCGAAGGGATCGCGGAACACGAGCACGAACAACGTGTCGTCGACGCCGCCCTCGATGCGGTCCACGAAGCCGTGCTTCCAGCCGTGGCGATCCGTCGGCTCGAGGCCGATTGCGTTGCGCCGAAGCAACTGCTCGACGTAGTTCGTTCCGGAGCAGCGCTCGCCGAACAACTGCAGCCAACGGGTTCGACGAAACATCACGATGCGGAACGTTGGACGCGGCCGATCGCGCGCGAGAAGGGACTCGCTACGCTGCGCCGCGTGTCGCAAGGCTACCAGAAGCGCGATCGCGCCGTCGTCGACTACGAGCTGTGGCAAGCATGGCCAGACGGCGACTGGTTGCGCGGCCCGAAGCCGACGGACCTGCGCAACGGCGCCTACATCGCGTGCGTCGGCGCCGCGCAGACGTTCGGATGCCTCGTGCAGAATCCGTGGCCTGCGCTGCTGTCGCGACGCGCCGGGATGCCGACGCTCAACCTCGGCGTCGCGGGCGCAGGCCCGCGGCTGTTCCGCCAGCCTGCGTTCCGCGAGTGGATCGACGGCGCGCGCGCAGTCGTGTTCCAGGTCACGAGCGGCCGCAGCGCCGACTGCTCGCGCTTCCGCAGCGGCGGCCGCGAGCGCTTGCAATTGCCAGACGGGCGCACGCTCGGCGCCGACGCGGCGTGGTCCGAGGCGCTGCACCAAGACCTCCGCGGCCTGCGCAACCCGCTGCTGCGCGGCATCGCGAACCGCCTCGCCGCGACGTTCGCGCGCAGGGACGTGAAGCGACTCGTCGACGAGACGCGCGCGGACTGGGTCGCCGAGTTCCGCGCGCTGCTCGACGAGACCCGCGGCAAAAAGCTGCTGCTGTGGTTCAGCCGTCGCGCGCCTGACTACGCGGCGCGGTTCCATTCGCTCGCGGCGATGTTCGGCGACTATCCGCAACTCGTCGACCGACGCATGGTCGAAGCCGTCCGCGAACGAGCCGACGCCTACGTCGAGTGCACGACGCGCCGCGGCAGCCCCGAGCGCCTCGTCGACCGCACGACCGGCCTCGAGGTCGCCGTGCGCCCCGCCGACGCAGGCACGGGCGAAGACCTAGCTGTGACTTGGACGCACAACGCCTACTACCCGTCGCAGGCGATGCACGAGGACGTCGCGGACGCCGTGTGGCCACAGCTCGCGAGGTTGCTGTGAAGAACCGGGACGCAGCGCGCACGCGAGCAGAGCGCGCCGCCGTGGCGCTCGCGACCTTGGCCTCGTTCCTCGCGACCGCGAACGCGCAGGCGGATGACGAAGCCGCGAAGCTGTTCGGCAAGCCGCGCATCGTGCGCGTGCGCATCGAGCTCGACGAGTCGCAGAAGCAGCAACTGCGCGAGAAGCCGCGCGAATACGCGAAGGCGACGCTCGTGCTCGACGACGAGCGCTTCGAGTCCGTCGGCATCAAGATCAAGGGCGCCGCCGGCAGCACGCGCGAGTTCGACGACCGGCCCGCGTTCACGGTGAGCCTGAAGAAGCACGGCGGCGAGAAGCGCTTCTTCGGGCTCGCGAAGTTCCATCTCAACAACGCGGCGCAGGACGACTCGCGACTGTCCGACTGGATCGGCCACCTCGTGTTCGACGCTGCGGGCTATCCGGCGCCGCGCGTCGCGCACGCGCGAGTCCGCGAGGGCGAACGCGACCTCGGGGTCTACGTGCTGCGCGAGGCGTTCGACGAGAACTTCGTCGCGCGCGCGTTCGGCGAGGCCGCGGGCAACCTCTACGACGGAGGCTTCTGCCAGGACGTCGACGCGGAACTGCAGAAGGACGAGGGCAAGGGCCCCGACGACCGCAGCGACCTGCGCGCGCTCGCCGAGGCATGCGAGGGCGTCGATCGCGACCGTGAGGCGGCGTTGGCCCGTGTGCTCGACCTGCAGCGCTTCGTCGACTTCTGCGCGCTCGAGATGATGCTGGGCCACTGGGACGGCTACGTCGGCAACGCGAACAACTACCGGCTCTGGATCCCGGCGCAGGGCGGCGCGGTGTTCCTTCCGCACGGCATGGACCAGCTGCTGCAGGACGAAGGCCATTCGATCCTCGCGCATCCGCCGTCGAAGGTCGCGAGCGCCGTGATGCAGCAGCCGTCGTTGCGCAAGCGCTACCGCGAGCGCTTGCGCGAACTGCTGCCACTGTTCGCGCCGCAGAAGATCCTCGCGCGCATGGGACCCGTCGCGGCCATGCTGCAGCGGGAGCACGATGCGATCGGCGACGATGCCGGACGCGCCTACGAAGAGGCGGTCCGTTCGCTGAAGGACCGCATCGAGGCGCGCCACAAGAGCCTGCTCGCGCAGGCCAAGGCGCCCGAGCCCAAGCCGCTGCAGCTCGCCGTCGGCAAGCCGCTCGCGCTCAAGCAGTGGCGCACCGCCGCGGAGACCGAGGGCATCGAGCTCGAGAAGAAGAGCCACATCGGCGCGCCGTCGCTGCACCTGTCGATCGTCGCGCGCGGCGACGAGCCGCGTCACGGCGCGTGGCGCACCAACCTGCTGCTCCCGAAGGGCCGCTACGAGCTGCGCGGCGCCGCGCGCTGCGAGAAAGTCGAGCCGCCGAAGGACGACGCCGACGGAGGGCAACACGGCGGCGTCACCTTGCGGTGCGACGGCGACAAGAGCGCAAGGCTCGCGGACAACGCCAACTGGACGCCGCTCGTGTGCGCGTTCGAGGTGGCCGAGTTCCAGCGCAACGTCGAGCTGTCGTGCGAACTCACGGCCTTTTCCGGCAAGGCGTGGTTCCGGTTCGACTCGCTGCAGCTCGTGCGCGTCGGCGACTGAAGCAGAGGCGTCGGATCCGGCCGGAAAGCGGTCCTCGGCTCCATGCGCCGCCGCTGGCCCCTCGCTACACTGCCGCGCCCCGAACCGCACCCGCGCCCATGAACCTACGCACGTTCGCACCGAGTCTCGTCGCGTTCGCCCTTGTCGCCGCAGCAACGGCCCAGAACGAGGAGGCCGACTTCAACCAGCGTCAGGCCAAGGCCCTCAACGCGTTCGCGAAGAAGGCGTTCGACAAGGGCTTCCCGCGCATCGCCAAGGTCGTGTGGATGCAGGTGCACAAGCTCTACGACGCGGACAACGAGGAAGCGTGGAAGGGCCTCGGCTACGTCAAGGTCGGCAACAGCTGGAACCCGGACACCAAGAAGCCCTACCCGAGCGCGGACACCGGCAACGGCGCTGAGGGCCAGCCCCTGCAGCGCGCCTACGAGCAACTCAAGAAGGACCTCGCGGGCCAGCACAAGCTGCAGGCGGACAAGTGGCAGAAGGCGGGCCGCACGGACCGCGCGAACCACCACTGGCGCATGGTGCTGCGCTGGGTCGAGGACGACGACCAGGCGAAGAAGGCGCTCGACCACGTCGAGGTCGGCACGCTGTCCGGCACGGACCTCGAGAAGAACCTCTACGACCGCAGCAAGGCGATCGAGAAGGCGGTCGAGGAGCAGTCGAAGACCGACTACGAGGTGAAGCAGGTCACCGACGTGCAGTGCGAGCCGCTCGACCGCGCGCAGGTGAAGTACATCACGGTGCGCAGCGAGCACTTCACGCTGCACGGCGACGAGGACCAGATCGAGAACCTCGGCAACGCGCTGCGTTGGGCCGAGCGCACGCTGCGCGTCTGCAAGGTCGCGTTCCCGTGGGAGTTCCAGGACGGGCCGTGGCCGAACGACTGGGCCTGCTTCGTCGCGAAGGAGACCTACCAGCAGATCCTGAAGGCCAACAACGTGCCGGACCTCGAGTGGCGGCTCGAGAACACGTCGACGTGCGGCATCGGCCGCACCGTCGTCGCGGCGACGAGCGGCGTGCAGGTCACGTTCGACTCGTGCGTACGCAACGTCGCGCGCGGCTACGCGGGCTTCGGCTCGGACGGCTACGTCGAAGGCATCGGCCACACGTTCGTGGGCATGATTTTCAACAACAACCGCCTGTTCTCCGTCGACCTGAAGAAGCAGCAGGGCACGGTCGCGAGCGAGGAGGACCGCGAGTTCACGTCGCCGGACTTCGACGTGTGGAAGAACCTGAGCCTCGAACTCGCGTGGCGCAGCACGGGCGGCGTGCCGGCCAACAAGGTGCCGTTCGTCGAGGCCTCGAACTTCAGCAACGAGGAGCGCATCAAGGCGTGGTCGTTCTGCGACTACATGATGCGCCGCGACCCGGCGATGCTGCGCACGATGGACCAGATCGCGCAGGAGCTGAAGAAGAAGCGCATCAAGCAGCCCGCGGAGTTCGACAAGGCGTTCGAGGAAGCGCACAAGATCCCGGTCGCGCAGCTCGACAAGGAGTGGGAGGACTTCTGGACCGGCGCGTCGCCGGTGCTGAAGGCGATCCAGAACAACACGCCGCCGATCGCCGCGATCAGCAAGGGCGTCGACAAGTGGCTCGAAGCGTTCAACGCCGCGCGAAAGACCTACGGCCGCGCGGCCGTGACGTGGTCCGCGAACTTCTCGTCGCGCTGCAAGGAGCACGCGGAGTATCTGAAGAAGAACAAGGACCTGCGCGACCCCGCGTCGATGCACACGCAGTCCGTCGACCTCGGCGGCAGCTACGTCGGCAGCCTGTTCGCGCAGATGGCGCTCGTCGTGCCGGACGCGAGCATCGGCAACGCGAAGAAAACCTTCGAGCGCTGGATCTACCGCCCGGGCTACCGCGACGCGCTGATCAACAACACGATCCTCTCGGTCGGCATGTACCTCGAGGGCGACGTGCTCGTCATCAACGCGACGAGCGGCATCGGCGCGCCCAAGGCGGCGAACGCCGGCGCCGACTGCTATCCGCCGCGCAACGACAGCGGGCTGATGTTCGAGGGCGAAGTCCCGGTCGAGGAACTCGGACCGGAGGTCGCGAAGCTGCTCGAGAAGCACGGCCGCGCCGGCAAGAAGACGATCGGCTTCCCGCTGACGATCCACTTCGGCAGCACGGGCGGCATCCAGGCGCGCGGTTCGCTGCGCTGCGTGGCGCAGGGCCCGAAGGGCGACGCGATCGAAGGCGTGCTCGTGTTCGACGAGGGCACGTGCCGCGCGACCAGCGCGCCGGGCATGGCGACCTTCTGGCCGCTCGATCCGCTCCCGAAGGGCAAGATCGCGTTCCAGTGGAGCTGGATGTCGGGCCAGGAGCAGCAGACGCTGAAGGGCGGCTTCTCGGCGAAGTGAGCCCCGCGGGCGCGAGCAACGCGCCCGCCCCTCAGCACGCCACGGGAGCGAGCAACGCGCCCGCGCATCAGCACGCGGCGGACTTCGCGATCACCAGAACAGCCGCTTCGCCGTCGCCTGCACGCGCTTCACCTCGGCGCCGCGGCTGACCCACAACGTCCACTGCACGCCGTCGTAGCTGCCGAGCTCGCGGTCGTTCCACAGGTCGCGCAACGCGACGACGCCGTCGATGCGGCGCAGCACGGGATCGCCGCCCTCGGTGCGCAGTTCCGCAGCGAGCACGAGGTCGCCTTCCGCGATGTCCGACTCCGCGCGCTGCTCGCCGGGGAACAGCTTCTCGACCATCACGGCCGACTCCTGCACCTGCTGCGGCTCGCCCGTCTGGTCGCCCGTGAACGCGCGGTGCAGAGCGATCGACGCATTGCGCATGCGCGCTTCGTCGTCGGCGAACGCGAACGTGCGGACCTGCAGGCCGGACATGCGCAGCACGGACCACGTCTCGGGAGCGACGGGCGCGACGCGAACGGTCTTCTTCTCGCCCTTGCGCTCGAACTCGACCGCGACTTCCTGGCCGGGCGTCGCGTTGCGCATGCGCAACGCGAACGCCGGGCTCCACGCGATCGCCTCGCCGTCGAGCGACAGCACGCGGTCGCCGGACTGCAGGCCCGCGCGATGCGCAGGGCCGCGCGGGTCGCAGTCGAGCACGAGGACCTTGCCCTCGTCGTCGACGAGCCGCATGCCGAGATCGGGCGAGCGCAGCTTGTAGGACTGCAGCAGGAGGCCGAGCGCCTGCTTGCGCACGTGCCCCACCTCGATCGCGTAGCCCTTGTTGTTGAACGTGCCGCCGCCGGCGCTGTTGATGCCGACGAGCCTGCCGTTCATGTCGAGCAGCGCGCCGCCGCTGTTGCCGCCGTTGATCGCCGCGTCGGTCTCGACCAGCGGGCCGAGCTTCTCGAAGCGTCCCTTCACGCGGATCGACTGGTCCTTCGCCGAGACGACGCCGAACGTCACCGTGTTGGCGCGGCCGTGCGGGTTGCCGATCGCCGCGACCGGCTCGCCCACCGCGAGCGAGTCGCTGTCGCCGAGCTCCACCGCGTGCAGGCGCTCGCCGTCGGCGAGCTCGAGCTGCAGCAGCGACAAGTCGTCCTCGCGCGAGATGCTCAGCACCTTCACGCGATACTCCTTGCCGCCGAACACGCGCGCCGTGACCTGGTGGTCCGGCACCATCGAGCCGTCGGGATCGGTCGCGTCGTCGACGACGTGCCAGTTGGAGAGCGCGAGGCCCGACGGGTCGATCACCACGCCGGACCCGAGGCTCATCGGCACGAACGTGCGCTCCTTCATCGACGCGAACGGATCGTCCTCGTCGACCTTGGTCACGTCCTTGCTGACGTAGATGTTGAGCATCGCGCCCGCGTGCTGCTCGACCATGCGCGACAGCGCCGTCGCGCGCGCGGCCTTGTCAGCAGCCTTCGGTGCGCGGATCGGGTCCGTCGCATCCGCGTGCGCCTCGATCTCGTCCTTGAACGCGCGGCGCAGGCGCGCGATGCCGACGAACGTCGACAGGTTGGTCTCCGTCGACACGCGGTCGCCGCGTTGCGCGAACTGCATGTCGATCGGGTCGATCGGACCCGCGTCGCCAACGCCGAGGAGCCGGCCTTGCGCATCGACGATCGCGCCGCCGCCGTTCTGGTTGCCGAGGTTCGCGTCGCTCTGGATGCGGCCGCCTTCGCGGTCGCGCTTCGCCGACACCACGCCCTTCGTCACCGCGACCGAGCCGTACGGATTGCCGATCGCGAGCACGTCCTCGCCCACCGTCGCGTCGTCGTCCTCGTTGCATGCGATCGGGACGAGCTTGCTGCCGCCCGTCAACTTGGCCTTCAGCAGCGCGAGGTTCGAAGGGCCGTGCGTATCGAGCACCTCGGCCTCGAAGGTCTTGCCGTCGATCGTGCGGATGCGCGGCGTGCCTTGCTTCGCGACGTGCGCGTTGCAGACGACGAGACCGTTCGCCGACAGAACGACGCCGCTGCCGAGGCCTTCCACGCGCACCACGCCGCCCGGGTCGTCCTGCTTCGCCTTCGGGAACTCGCCGCCGCCGGCCCACACCGTGACGACCGAACGCGACGCCGCAGCGACCGCAGCCGCGAACGCATGCGGCCTCGATGCCTTGCCCTGCGCGGCGCCGAGCTGGGATCCAAACGCATTCTTCGCCGCGACGACCGACGCGACGACGCCGAAGCTCGGCTTCTTGAGGTCCTCGAGCGTCGGCTCGGAGACGTCGCGCTGCACGTGCTCGCTCGCGTAGAGGCCGAGCACGCGGCCGTCGGCGTCGAACACCGGCGCGCCGTCGCACCGCTCGTCGTTGCGCGAGTCGCACAAGAACAGCTGCGTCGCGTCGAACTTCGCCTCGCCTACCTGCACGCCGCACGCCGCAGCGCTCGCGACGCCGACGAACGCGAGCATCTCCTTGCCCTCCGGACGCGACAGCACGAGCGCGGGCTCGCCGGGCATCGCGAGCCGGTCGGCAAGCGGCGCGGCCGCGAGCGGCGAAGCGGGCTTCACGCGCAACAACGCCAGTCCCGTCGCCGCGTCCATCGCTTCGACCGTCGCCGGCAGGCGCGAGTTCTGCGCGTCGTCGAGCTGCACGAAGATGCGCTTGTCGTCCGCGCCGTCGGCCTCGCGCACGAGGTGACGCCACGTGAGCACGAGGCCGTCTGCTGCGACGACCACGCCGCTCGACGAACGCACGATCGGGAACGTGCCACGCGGGCCGTCGACTTCGACGACGACGTGCACCACCGACGCGCGCACGGAGGCGACGAGGCCTGCGGGCCCGGCGCGGCGCGCGGGCGAAGTCGCCTCGTCCGGCGACGGACGCAACAACGTCGGGTTCGGGATGCCCTGCGCTCGAAGAGGCGCGAGCGCGGCAAAGACGGCAGTGGCGAGGATCCAGCGAGCGGACGGCATCGGCGCAACGTAGCGGCGAAGGCGCCGGCCCGGCAACGTCACTTGCCCTTGCCGCCCTTCTCGTCCTTGCCGGCCTTGCCCGCGTCGGCTCCACCCGCCGCAGCCTGCGCGTTCGCCTCGTTGCGCTTCTGCGCGAGCTCGAGCATGCGCTTCTCGATCTTGAGGTAGTACGAGACGCGCTCGGCCATGTTCTTCATGGTCGCGGCCTCGTTCTCCTCCGAGCCCTGGAACTGCGAGCCCGCGTACATCTTGCTCATGAAGTCGTCGAGCGGCTTCACCGCGCGCTTGATCGGCGGGTAGGTGGACTGCACGGACTCGAGGATTTTGACGAGCGCCTTCATGTCCTTGCGCGCCTTCTGGCCGCCACTGGGCTCGAACTTGGACAACTGCTCGATCGCGGAGTCGGTCGCGGCGATCGCCTTCGCGAGGTCCTTGTCCTTCGCTTCCTTGAGCGACGGCTTGAGCGCCGCGCCCTCGACAAGCCGCTTGCCGTCGCAAGCGCCGCACTTCCACCCACCGTCGCCGCTGCACGCAGGGCACTTCGAGCGCTGCTTTGCGCCTCCGACGAACATGCCGCCGGCGCCGCCGCAGACCGTGCAGAGCAGGAACGACGCGCCCGAGCAACCGGGGCACGAGGCCTTCTCGAGCGGATCGGGGAGCGTGCCTTCGCCGGCGCACATGCGGCACGTCGCCTCGCGCGGGTCCGCGCGCTTGCAGTCGAGGCACTGCGTGATCTCGTCCGGGTAGCGCTCGCAGGTCGTGCACTTCACCTTTCCCTTGCCGACGCACGCGGGGCACTGGTCCGCCTTGTGCTCCGCCCACTGCGCGACGCCCTTGTCGTCGACGACCGTCGGGCGCTCGATCTTCTCAGGGATCAGCACCTTCTGCTGCGCGGAGCCAACCGCAGCGAGCAGCAGCAACGCGAACACGGACCAGATGCGCGAAATCGAAGGCATGACGAACTCCGTAGCGTGGGCGCGGCGCCGTGCCGCGCGAGTTCGACACGTTACCGCGGCCGGGCGGCGCGCGCCCGGCTTCGTCCGAGGCTCCGCGCAAGGACGCATGCGCTGCGGCGACCGATGTGGCTATGGTGCCGGGATGGCCGAAGTGGTCGTGGTCGATGCAAACTCCGACGAAGCGCTCGCGCGCGCAGCCGCGCGCCTGCGCGACGGCCTGCTCGTGGCGTTCCCGACCGAGACGGTCTACGGACTCGGGGCCAACGCGCTCGACGCCGCGGCGGTGGCGCGCATCTACGCCGCGAAGGGTCGCCCGTCGCACAACCCGGTGATCGTGCACGTCGCCGACGCCGAAGCGGCGCGCAACGTGGTCCGCGAATGGCCGCCGTTCGCGCAGCGACTCGCGGAACGCTTCTGGCCCGGGCCGCTCACGCTCGTGCTGCCGAAGTCCCCTCGCGTGCCCGACTCGGTGACTGCGGGCCTCGACAAGGTCGGCGTGCGCGTGCCCGCGCATCCGGTCGCGCTCGCGCTGCTGCGGCACGCGAACGTGCCCGTCGCGGCGCCGAGCGCCAACCGCAGCAACGCGGTGTCCCCCACCACGGCGCTGCACGTGGCGACTTCGCTCGAGGGCAACGACGTGCTCGTGCTCGACGGCGGCGCGTGTGAAGTCGGCATCGAGAGCTCCGTCGTCGACGTGAGCGGCGAGGTCCCCGTGCTGCTGCGGCCCGGCGGCATCTCGCGCGAATCGCTCGAGGCGGCGCTCGGCGTGCGCGTCGCGACGGCGACCGAGTCCCGACGCGACGACGCGCCGCGAGCGTCGCCGGGCATGTTGCACAAGCACTACGCGCCGCGCGCGAAGATCGTCGTCGTCGCGCACGGCGACGCGGAAAGCGCGGCGCGCGCGCTCGCGGCTGCGGCGGAGCGGGGCCACGCTCCCGTCGGCGCGATGGCGATCAGCGAGAACGTGCGCGCAGCGGTCGCGGGCGCGGCACGAGTCGCCGAGATGGACGACGACCCGCGCGGCTACGCGCGCTGGCTGTATGCCGCGCTCCACGCGATGGACGACGACCAGATCGCGACGATCGTCGTCGAGGACGTGCCGAGCGACGCCGCCTGGGACGGCGTCCGCGATCGCCTCGCGCGCGCGAGCCGTTAGCCAGAACACGAGCCGCCCCGCGCACGCATGCATCGCGGAGCCCGAAGTGCGGCGGGCATGCACTGCCAGCGCGCGTTGGAGCAACTGCGAACGGACCGCGCGACGACCACGCGCCCCATCGAGCAACGAATCCGGGCAAGCAACCACAGCCCCGGGGGTTGCCGCAGCCAACGCGCGCGAAGATCCTGCTTCGCCATGACGAAGCGCCATCACGACCCCGTCGCGCAGTTGCTGCGACGCGTGGCAATGCTGTTCGCATTCGCATCGACTGCGTGCGCGCAGATTCAATGGCGCCAGCCCGAGGGACGCATTCGCCTCACGGGTCGCACAGGCGCAGCGATGGCCTATGACGCGGCGCGCACGCGTGCGGTGCTGTTCGGCGGCCTCGACGGCAGCGGCCGTCGCGACGAGACGTGGGAATGGGACGGATCGTCTTGGCTCGAACGCGACGCCGCCGTGCGGCCGCCTGCCCGTTCGCACCACGCGATGGCATGGGACGCGACGCGTCTCCGCACGGTGCTGTTCGGCGGGCAGTCGACGGACGCGTCGGGCGCCGTCGTCTACCTCGGCGACCTGTGGGAATACGACGGCACGAATTGGTCGCAGCGGTCGTTCGGCGCAGGCCCTTCGTTGCGATCTGGCGCAGCGATGGCGTTCGACCTCGGTCGCTCGCGCGCGGTGCTGTTCGGCGGCTATGCAAACGGCAACACGACTGCCGCGGACCCGCACTGGGAATGGGACGGCGCGCAATGGACGCAAGGCCCCGCGGGCCCAGCTCCGCGCGCGCAGCCCGCAATGGCGTTCGACGCAGCGCGCAACCGCACCGTGCTGTTCGGCGGGATCGGCACGTGCCTCGGCTTCACGTGCCCGACCGGCGCGGACACCTGGGAGTTCGACGGGACGGCGTGGCAGTCGCGCCCGATCTTCGGCCCTGCAGCGCGGCACTCCGCGTCGATGGCCTTCGACGCGCAACGCAGCCGCATCGTGCTCGCGGGCGGCCAAGGTGGATGCCAGCCGGCTTGCGTGATCACCCACGACGACGCGTGGGACTACGACGGCGCACAGTGGACGCAGCGTGCATCGATGCCGACTCGCATCCACGCCGCGGCGATGGCCTTCGACCTCGCGAATGCGCGCTGCGTCGCCTACGGCGGCGTCGCGGTGATCCCGAACTGGCCAAGCAGCAACCACGACGCGACGCTGACCTTCGACGGCTCGCAGTGGACGATCCCGTCGCCGGGCGTCGGCACGCCAGCGCGCATGTCGGACGCGATTGCGTTCGACGAAGCGCGACGCCAGATGGTCTGGTTCGGCGGCACGACCGCGCTCAATCCCGGCACGCCGGGAACCTTCGTGTTCACGGGCGCAGCCTGGCAGCGCATGACGCTCGCGCAGGAGCCTCCGTCGCGCACCAACCACGCGATGGCCTACGACCGCGCGCGCAGTCGCGTGGTGTTGTTCGGCGGGACCGCCAGCAACGGCACGTTCTTGCGCGACACGTGGGAATGGGACGGCGCGAACTGGAGCGCGATCACGCCCGCCAACTCGCCGCCGTCGCAGTACGGCCACGCGATGGCGTTCGACTCCGTGCGCAACGTCACCGTGCTCTATCCCGGCGCGTTCGCGCAGGACCTGCTGCACGAGTACGACGGCATCACATGGACGCCGCGCACGCCCGCGGTCAAGCCGCCAAACCGTCTGTATCCCGGCTTCGCGTTCGACGAATCGCGCGGCGTAGCGGTGTTGTTCGGCGGCATCCAGCAGTTCACGCAGAACGACTGCTGGGAATGGGACGGCACGGCATGGACGCAGCGCACGTTCGGCAGCGCGTCGATGCCGGAGCCCCGCAGCTACTCGCGGCTCGGCTACGACGCGGCGCGTTCGCGCATCGTCCTGTTCGGCGGCCAGCGACAGGACTTCTCCGCGATCTCGGACACTTGGGAATACGACGGCGCTGCGTGGACCCAACGCAACGCAGGTTCTCCGCCACGTCGCGCCCTCCACGGCATGGCGTTCGACCGCGCGAAGAACCGCATGATGATCGTCGGCGGCTACGGCGGCGCAGGGTCCTTCGGCAACCTGCAGGACACGTGGGAACTCGTCGCTGCGTGCGATCGCGCGGGCCCCGGCGAACTAGGCAGCGGCGGCCTGCCGCTCAGCTGTTCGGCCGAGCCGCGCGTCGGCGCGTCGTTCTGCGTGCAGTTCCAGAACCCGTCGCCGAACGCCGCGGGCCTCGACTTCCTGCTGCTCACGCCGGGCTCGTGCAGCCGCACTCCGGCCATCGTGTCGCCGCCGGTCGGTTGCGCGCCGAGTTGGCTCTACGGCCTGCCGACGGACGTGCTCGTCGCGTTCGGTGGATCGCCTTCGTTCTGCTTCCCCGTGCCGAACTCGCCCGTGTTCCTGGGCGCCGCAATCTGCTTCCAGGGCTCGAGCTTCGAACAACCCGGCTGCTTCCACGCAACCGACGCGGTGCAAGTCGTCGTGCAGTGAAGTAGAACGCACGTCGTCGCCATGCAGAACCAGCCGAACAATCCGCTCCACGGCATCACGTTGAAGATGATGCTGGAGCGACTCATCGAGACGATCGGCTGGGAGCAGATGGCGCGCGAGGTCAACGTCAACTGCTTCAAGAACGAGCCGAGCCTCACCTCGTCGCTCAAGTTCCTGCGCAAGGTGGACTGGGCCCGCAAGCGCGTCGAGGAGCTCTACCTCCGCGTCACGCAGCCGCACGAGTGGTAGCGGGCGCAGGCTGCGCGCAATGCGGCAGCGAGTTGCTATCCTCCTCGCCCCCGTGACCGAGAACGACAAGCCGAACGAGCCCGCAACGACCGACCTCGCAGGACGCGCGCGCTCCGCGATCGAGTTCCTGCAGACCGTGCTCGACGACCGCGCGATCCTCGCGCACCTCGACGACGAGACGCGGAAGGACCTGCTGCAGGCCGCTGGCCGCGTAGCAAGGCCGGATCCGTGGCAGAAGCGCGAGCTGTGGCGCGAGATGCGCCGCCAGCGCAAGGCGCAGAAGCGCGCCGAGGACGAGGCGAAGCTGTCGGAGACCGGCATCCGCAAGCTGCGCAAGGAAGCAGTCTTCGTCACGCCACCGCCGTTGCCCGCGCCGCTGCGCGCCGGCGCCGACATCGACGCGGCCTTCGCGGACAAGCAACCGACGCCCGCGCTGACGAACGCGCCCGCCGAGCCGCGCGCGACCGTTCAGGACGAGCGCTCGTGCTACGTCTGCAAGGCGACGTTCACGACGCTGCACCACTTCTACGACTCGATGTGCCAGAAGTGCGGCGACTTCAACTTCGAGAAGCGTCAGCAGACCGCCGACCTGCGCGGCCGCGTCGCGGTCGTGACCGGCTCGCGCGTGAAGATCGGCTACCAGGCGAGCATCCTGCTGCTGCGCGCCGGCTGCACGGTGATCGCGACGACGCGCTTCCCCCACGACTCGGCGCTGCGCTATGCGCGCGAGCGCGACTTCGACGAGTGGAAGGACCGGCTGTTCGTGCACGGCCTCGACCTTCGCCACACGCCGAGCGTCGAAGCGTTCTGCCGACACCTCAACCAGACGCAGGACCGCCTCGACTTCATCATCAACAACGCGTGCCAGACCGTGCGGCGCCCCGTGGGCTTCTACGGGCACCTGATGGACAAGGAGCGCGAGCCGCTGCAGAGCCTGCCCGCCGGCGCGCGCGACGTGCTGCGTTCGCACGAACTGCTGCGCTGCAAAATGGCCGAGCTCGCGGACAGCGAGCGCATGCTGCCGGCTGCACGTGAGTCGGTCCTGATCCACGACGCGCCGGAGCTCTCGCAGAAGGCGCTGCTACAAGAAGACCTGATCGCGCACGAAGGCATCTTCCCGGGCGGCAAGCTCGACCAGGACCTGCAGCAAGTCGACCTGCGCACGCACAACAGCTGGCGCATGCCGCTCGCGGAAGTGACGACCGTCGAGTTGCTCGAAGTGCAGCTCGTGAACGCCGTCGCTCCGTTCGTGCTCAACGCGCGCCTGAAGCCGCTGATGCTGCGCGTGCCGTCGCGCGACAAGCACATCGTCAACGTGTCGGCGATGGAGGGTCAGTTCTACCGCGCGTTCAAGACCGACAAGCACCCGCACACGAACATGGCGAAGGCGGCGCTCAACATGATGACGCGCACGTCGGCTCGCGATTACGTGCAGGACGGCATCCACATGAACAGCGTCGACACCGGCTGGGTCACCGACGAGGACCCGGCGGAGATCGCGGCGCGCAAGGTCGAGGAGCACGGCTTCCACCCGCCGCTCGACATCGTCGACGGCGCCGCGCGCATCGTGGACCCGATCTTCGAAGGGATCCGCACCGGCGTGCACGTCTGGGGCCAGTTCCTCAAGGACTACCAGCCGACGCACTGGTGAGGCTGTCGCGCTCTGCGCGCAGGCATCTCGGCGCTCTGCGCGCAGGCATCTCGGCGCTCTGCGCGCGGGCATCTCGGCGCGCAACGAGCGCGGGCATCGCTGCCCCACCAACGAACGACGCCGCGCGGCAGGGCTGTCCCCGCCGCGCGGCGTCGTCGTTCTGCGGCGCGTGGCCCGCAGCCTCTTCAGGTCACTTCGCGGCCTTCTGCAGCGCTTCGACCTTGTTCGTCATCTCCCACGGCAGGCCGTCCTTGCCGAAGTGACCGTAGTTCGTCGTCTGGCGGTAGATCGGGCGCAGCAGGTCGAGCTGCTGGACGATCGCGGCAGGCTTGAAGGAGAACACCTTGTTGACCGCGGCGACGATCTTGTCGTCGGCGACCTTGCCCGTGCCCATCGTGTCGACGTAGACGCTGACGGGGTCCGGGTGGCCGATCGCGTAGGCGACCTGCAACTCGCACTGGTCGGCAAGGCCCGCCGCGACGATGTTCTTCGCGACCCAGCGGCACATGTAGGCAGCCGAGCGGTCGACCTTGCTCGGGTCCTTGCCCGAGAACGCGCCGCCGCCGTGACGGCCCCAGCCGCCATAGGTGTCGACGATGATCTTGCGGCCCGTGAGGCCGCTGTCACCCTGCGGGCCGCCGATGACGAAACGGCCGGTCGGGTTGATGAGGAACTCCGTCTTGCTGGTGAGCAGCTTCTTCGGCAGTTCCTTCTTGATGACGTTCTCGATGAGGTAGCTCTCGATCTCGCCGTGCTCGACATCCGCCGCGTGCTGCGTCGAGATGACGACGTTGACGATCTCGACCGGCTTGCCGTCCTCGTAGCGCACCGAGACCTGCGACTTCGCGTCCGGGCGCAGCCACTTCACCTTGCCCGACTTGCGGATCGCGGTGAGGCGACGGCCGAGGCGGTGCGCGAACATGACCGGCGTCGGCATGAGCTCGGGCGTCTCGTTCGACGCGAAGCCGAACATCAGGCCCTGGTCGCCAGCGCCCTGCTCCGCGGTCTTCTTGCCCTTCGCCTTCTTGGCGTCGACGCCCTGCGCGATGTCGGGCGACTGCGCGGTCAGGTAGTTGTTGATGAACACCTGGTCGGCGTGGAACACGTCGTCGCTGTTGACGTAGCCGATGTCGCGGATCGCCGCGCGCACGATCGCCTCGTAGTTGAGCTTGGCCTTCGTCGTGATCTCACCCGCGAGGATGACCATGTTCGACTTGACCATCGTCTCGCAGGCGACGCGGCTCTTCGGATCCTCCGCGAGGCATGCATCGAGGACGCTGTCGGAGATCAGGTCAGCGACCTTGTCCGGATGGCCCTCGCCAACGGACTCGGAGGAAAACACGAACGACTTGGCCATGTGGGATCGTTGGAAACGGGTCTCGTGACGATTCAGCTTCGGGGCATCCGAAGCGGGGCGCGGAGGATCCCCGCAGCCTCGGATGCGGTCAAGGAAAGGATCCGGTCTCGAAGGCGATCCGACGCGCGATCGGCGACGCATTTGCTCTCACGCCGTTCTCAGGCGCACGCATCCCAACGGACACGGTCGTTCCTCGGCGTCGACGCGGCAGCGGCGACGCCAAGGCCCGACTGCTCCTGCACGCGAGCGAACTCCGCGTCGCGCAGCTGGCGGGCGTGCAGCAACTCGCGGGTCCGCAGCGAGTGGCGGACGCGGCGCTTGCGGTTGCCTTCGTGCACGACGTAGTGGATCCAGTAGACCCCGTGGTTGCACCACAGGTGATGGTCCGGATTGGACTCGTCGACGCGGATCGAGAGGACCGGGGAGACGGGACGGAGGGTCGAGTTCGGGTGCATCTCAGCCTCGTAGGGCTGCACCCGGAGCGGCGTTCGCCGCAGGAGCTTTCGTTCGCCGGGCAACACGCCCGCGCGCATCGATCCGGCGACCTCGCCGGACCAAACCACCTTGCCGCTCCTCGGCAGGTTGGCCGCCCGTCCTTGCTGCACGGGCTGTCCAGATGCTGAGGCGCAAGATAACGAACGGACGGCCTTCGTCAACCGCGTCGACCGTCGCTGCGTGTCATGTACGTGAGAGCCCGGTGTAGGCCGGGACGAGCCACAGGGACTCCATGCGCACGCGTTCCTCGGTCCAGTGGACCTTGTAGTCCATCATCGGCCCCATGTCGTAGCGGTGCGCGCCCTCCTCGCCGAGCCAGCGCAGCTGCTCCTGCTGGAGCAGATTGCCGATCGAAGCGGACTTGAAAGACTCGACGTAACTGAACTGCTGCCCGCGGTAGATCCCGTTCACCAGGCCGCCGAACACGAAGCCGATGTCGACCCCGTCGTGCACGGCGAACACGACGCGGCCCGCGCCGGTGCGCGACAGACGCTCGAGCATGCGGCTGTAGAAGACGCGCGACTCCGGCTGCTCCATGCCGCACTCGCCGATGCCCTTCCAGCTCTGCAGTTCGATCGCGACCATGCGCGCGAAGACCGAACGCGCTTCGCGCCCGTCGCGCGGCACGCAGCGCTCGAACACGACTCCGCTGGCAGCCGCGTTGCGCTCGGCTGCGCGCAGACGCCGCCGGAAGTGGCCACTGCGCCGCGACAGCCATCCGTCGAATCCGCCGTCCAACGAGGCGGAGCACTGCAACACGCTGCCGTCGCGCTCGATCGCGTGCGTGCGCGCGAACTGCCCATGGAGCTCGGTGTGGCGTTCGCCGCCTGGAGTGAGCCCGGTCAGCAAGACGGCCGGCGGGATCACGCGGAATACAGGCTCACGGAGCAGGTCGGCGAGCAGCAACACCGCGTAGTCGCCGAGCAAAGGCGCGCCGTACTTCCACGAGTGGTCGATGGGCACGAGCACGGAGCGACCGTCCGACATCGAGCCTTGGCAGAAGGCCAGCACACTGCCGTGCCGCTCGCGGAAGACGCAGTGCACGTGCTTCGGCAGGAACGCATCGAGATACGACATCTGCCACTCGGTGCGACAACACAGTGGATCGCCGTGCTCGGTCTGCGCCGCGGCGACGTCCATCGCGCTGTGCGCCACGTCCAGTTGCGCGCGCGTGCGCACCCCGGTGTCCGGGGAATGCGCAGTCGGGTCCTCGTCGCCCGAGCCGTTCACTTGCCGTCCGGCACGCCTTCGAAGTTGCCGAGCACGCGACCGACCACCACCGTGTAGCTGAGCGAGCCTTCGCGCACGTCGACGTCGGGCAGGAAGTCCTCGTCGAGTTGCTGCAGCAACTTCGGGACGTCGTCTTCCTTCAGCCCGGCGCCCTCGAGCACGATCACCGTGCCCGCGACCGTGCCGTTCGACAGATGATGCAGGTCGACGGCCGCGAGATCGCGACCACCCTGCGTGGCGAGGAAGCGCTCGGACGAGCCCGTGCGCAACGTGCGTTTCCAGACGATGTTCATGCGAGAACCTCCCACAGTGCGCGACCACCGAGCGCCGCCGCTCCGAGCGCCGCCGCTCCGAGCGCGGCCATGACGATCCACGAGCAACCGGAGCGGTAGCCGATGCCCGTGCCGGGCAACGAGAACGTGGTGTAGCGACGACCCGAGGCGCTCTTCCCCACGCGGAAGCCTCGCCCGCCGACCGAGTATCCGACGCCGCCGGAACCCAGGTTGATGCGGAAGGGCCCGATGTTGACCGATCGCCGGTAGTAGAAGCCCATATGGCGTGCGTTCGCTGTGCAGGAAGATGTCTGGCCCGGCTCCGGCCCGCTGCTGCGAGGCCTTCCCGATGCCCGGGCCGCATGGCATCGGACGTTCGCGGGCACAGCGCGTCCCGTCAACAGGCAGCAACCGACTCATAGCGTTGTGCCGCCGATTGCGCCCCCGCGCATTCCATGCGCGACCTCGCGCAATCGACGCGCCAACAGCTCGCAGATGCTCAGGACGGGGGGTTGACCTACTACGCACGAAGGCGACCATCGTCACGAGTCGCATAAGCGATCCCGCGCGCATTCCGTGCGGTCCGTTCCCGTAACCACATCCCACAGAACCTCATGATGCCCCGTCTCATGTCCACTGCCGCGATCCTGTCGCTCGCGGTGTTTGCGTCGACTGCCTCGGCGCAGAATCTGCTCGCCAACCCCAGCTTCGAAGGCGGCCTCGCCGGCTGGGGCGCATTCGGCAACTCCTTCTACGAGCCGACGAACCTGCCCGCGATCGACCCGCGCACTGGCACGGGTCTGCTGAAGATGTTCGGCAACTTCAGCGGCGGCTTCAACGTGAGCGGCGTGTTCCAGTCGTTCCCTGCGGGCCCCGGCCAGCAGTTCACGCTGGATTGCTGGTCGCGTCACTTCAGCGGTGACCCGATGGTCGGCCTCGGCGCGCCCACGGACAACTGGGCCGTGATGAAGATCGCGTTCTTCAACGGCGGCACGGAGATCGGCAGCGCGGAACAGATCATCCTCGACGGCACCAAGCCGCTGGACACGTGGATCGACAACGCGGCGGTCACGGGCACGGCGCCCGCTGGCACCACCAGCGTGCAAGCACTGATCCTCTACCTGCAGCCGGCGTTCGCTGGCGGCGCAGCGCAGTTCGACGACGTCGAGTTCACGAAGGTCCCCACGGGCCGCACGATGTCCTCGGTCGGCAACCAGCTGATCGGCTCGACGATCACGGCGCAGATCAACCACCCGGTCGCCGCCGCTGGCAACCTCTGTGGCTACATGTTCTCGCTGGCGTACCCGAACGTGATCCCCGGCGTCATCCCGGGCTTCAACGTCCGCGGTGACATCCTCGTCGACTTCGCCAACCTCATCTACTTCCCGATCAGCGTCTTCGACGCGACGGGCGTGCAGAACCTCGCGGTCGGCCTGCCGAACGATCCGTTCCTGATCGGCACGGTCATCGACGTTCAAAGCATCGACCTCGAAGTGGCCAGCAACACGCTGTACTTCGCGGACAACGAGCTGAACGTCACGTTCGGCGAGGGCCTCCGCCTCAACACGATCGAGTTCGCTTCGGCGACGACGACGTCGCTGACGGCCGGCAACAACGATCTGCGTCGCGTCAGCAACGCGTCGATCGGCGCCCCGGTCAGCAGCGCGAACCCTGCCTTCAGCTACCTGCCGGTGCGTCACCGCGGTGACGAAGGCTTCGTCGAAGGCATGGCGGGCACGTTCAGCAGCACCTCGCACAACAGCGAGATGGACTCGGTGAGCTTCCTGCGCAACGGCCGCCGCACGAGCAACGGCGCCTACCAGGCGATCAACCTGGTGAACGGCCGCGAGATCTCCATCATCCGCGACCTGACGAACACCAAGCAGTACAGCCTGCTGTCCTACGACCGCGCCACGGGCGTCTCGTCGATCATCCCGGGCTCGACCTGGGTTGACACCGGCACGGCCGCGGCTCCGACGCAGCAGAACTTCTACTTCGGGTTCTCGCGCGACGGCCAGTGGGGCGCGATCTACGTGAAGGACAGCAACACGACGACGGGCTTCCTGCCCATGGTCTGGGCGTTCCGCACGGACGCGAGCCAGCCGGTCATCGACATCACGCCCGCGGGCATGACGCTCGCGACCGCGTTCTTCGACGGCTCGCTGATCTTCAGCAACGACTTCATCGTCGCCTTCGGCGCTGCCGGTCCGTTCTGGACCTCGGCGACGGCCCCGGCGCAGATGCAGCCGCTGGCTCTGCCCAACACGACCGCGTCGAACCTGCCGAACATCTTCGGCTTCGCGCTCAGCTGGCGCGTCTCGCCGGACGGCAGCAAGATCTACATGCCGATCGCGAGCAACTCGACCGCCGCGCGCACCGAAATGGACCTCGTCCAGATCGTCAACAACGCGGGCACGCCGCAGGTGACCAACTGGACCCAGTTCCCGGTTGCCACGGGCCTCGCCGAAATGGGATTCTCGAGCATCACGCCTGCCACGACGAACAACAGCTCGTCGGGCATCAAGTGCTCGGTCTCGCCGGACGGCAACAAGGTCGCCATCCTCGGCGCCACGACGGTCACGTCGGCCTTCCCGGGCCTCTACGTGGCTGACGGCAGCGCGAACCCCGTGCTCTACACGGTCCCCGGCGCCGTCTACTACAGCGACGTCGCGTTCATCAACAACACGACCGTCATGTTCCTCGCTGGCGCGGTTCCCGCTGCTGGCGTCGGCACGGCGCTCTACAAGCTCGACCTGACGGCGGGCAACCAGCTCGGCGTGGTCACGCAGGTCGCGACGCCGATCGACATCAAGTCGCGCGGCTCGTGGTTCTCGGCCAACAAGAACTACTGGTACTTCGTGCGCTCGAACCAGGCGAGCACGATCAACAACATCATCGGCGTGGATTGCGCGACGGGCGCGACGTTCAACGTCACGGGTGACGAACTCGCGTTCGGCGCTGCCAGCCCGGCGGGCAACCTGCTGAGCGGCTCGTTCAACGCGACGACGGACCCGTGGTTCTGCCTCGAGATGCAGCTGCGTCGTTCGCCGGTCGGCGGCATGGCTTACTTCACCGCTCGTCGCGTCAACGCGGCCGGCGTCGAGGACAGCAACGTCTTCAAGTTCGACATGGAGAACGGCGGCCAGGCGACGATGCTGACCAACAACATCGCGACGGGCACCGGCGCGGGCTCGGTCATCAACATCGAGAGCCTGACGATCTCCGCTGACGGCAACCACCTTGCCTACACGCAGCGCGTCGGCACGGCCTCGACGGCGACGACGCCCGAGAACGTCTGGCACCTCAACCTCGTGACCAACGTCGCGACCCAGCTCTCCACGTCGAACCCGCTGGGCCAGACGGTCACGGACGGCTCGGTCCGCTTCGTCGGCGGCAGCAACCCGATCGGCGTTGTCTGGTCGCTCGGCACGGGCACCGCGACGACGGTCGCCACGGCGAACGGCATCGCCCAGTACGCCCCGCTGGGCGTCGCTGGCGCGCCGATCACGCTGACGGGCGCTCCGGCGGGCACGCGCTTCTACCAGGTCCTCGGTTCGCACTGATCCGGGGGCTCGGCAGCTAGCCGACAGCCATGACGGGCCGGCGGAGCAACAGCTCCACCGGCCCGCCTTCATTTACTACTGATGGAACGAATGGCTCGACCTCGAGTCAGATCAGGCCGCAGTTCCACCGATCGTCCGCCGCCCCTTTTCGCAGGTCGGATGAGCGCTCAAGTGACGCCAGTCCTGCCTCCACGCCACGGTCTCCTGGAACGTGAACGCGCGGCGACAGAGTCCCAGTGCAACTCCAGGAGTCAGCCAAGCGGGGTCCTTGTTGGTTCGTGGGCGGATCCAGTTCCGATACGCCGCGAACATCTCCAACTGCAGTCGGAGGGCACGGCGTCGCTTGGTCACGAGCCAACTCCGCCGACGCAATCGGCCGTTGTTGTCACGCATCATCGCTTCCGTCAAGTTGACGGCGAACAAGGGGTTGCTAGTCGTGCGTGGAGCTCTCGAGTTGACCGTGGTATGCGCAACCTGGCTTCCGAAGCGGCGCTGACGCTCGGTCGCATAGCTCGACTTCATGTCCGTCACGAGAGTGGCGCTCTTGCCGCCCAGCAGCCGCTGCAATCGACCGAGAATCCTGCGGACAGCCTGTCGCCCACGGTCCTCCCGCTTTCCGTTTCTCGCTTCGAATCTCTCGATCAGCCTCTGGCGTCGAGTCCCCTTCTTGGCAGCACGACGGATCGGCGCAACCCCCACCGCAACCACGCACTTGCTCTCGTGATCGACGAGCATCGGCACCGTCACGGGCTGAATGGAACGCCCCTCGAACGTCTCCATCTCGTCTAGACCGATGACCCTGCCATCCGGAAGCGCTGCCACAAGACTGCGGTTCAGGAGTCGGAGGTGGCGGGCAAGCTTGCGCGCCTTGTGCTGCACGGAATGGCAATCAAGAGCTAGCAGCCTGCCAGCCTGTCGAAGGCTGACCCCGCTGACCAGATGTCGCATCAACTCGACGTTGGCGTGCGGACGAAGATCGCAATAGTCGATTCGGAAGGTCTGATACGAGAACCCCTTGCGGCAGACCTTGCAGCGAAACCTGGGGATGGCCACCGTCCTGCACTTGGGCTGATAGCGGCCCGCGCGAACCCAGAACTTCGCACCCGGATGGCGATGCGCAGGGCAAACTCGGTTCGGGCAACGAGGCGGAACGAACTCCATCGGACGCATACGGACATCTCCTTGCGGAGCACGCAAGTCCCCGCAGCGCATAGATGCCAGCACTGGCCGATCGGTTACGCCGTCATGCACATTCCTTCCATCAGTAGCGGGATTGGGAGAACAGCCACGGGAGTGCTCCGTCCACCCCATACGCCTGCCGCCAACTGTCGTGCCCAACCCCCTGCAACTCGCTGTAGCGAGCATTCGAACCCGCGGCGCGCAGCGCCTCCGCCATCTGCCGCGAGCGCACGACCGGGACGGCAGCATCCTTGTCGCCGTGCCAGATCCAGATCGGGAGATTGCGCAGGCGCGAGACCTGGGACGGGTCGCCACCGCCGCAAACCGGCACACAGGCAGCGAACTTGCCGGGCATGCGCATCGCCAGGTCCCAGGCACCGTAGCCGCCCATGGACAGCCCCGTGAGGTAGATGCGCGTGGGGTCGATGGGCTTCTCGCGCTCGACCTGCTCCATGGCGGCGACCACTGCGCGGAGCGCACGCGACGGCGACTGAGGCATGGGTGACGGCTCGGAGTCGCCCCACGGAACGTCGACCCACTTCTCGTCCAACGGACACTGCACCGCGAGCAAGTAGCAGGGGAACTGGTCGCGCATCGGCTCACCAGCCATAGCGAGCGGCAGCCAAGTCAGCTGTTTGCTGTTGTCCGATCCGCGCTCGCCGGCGCCGTGCAAGAACACGACGAGCGGCGCACGCCCATCGGTCGGGCGCGTGGGCAGCAGCAACTGGAACGGGTAGCGAACGCCGTCGACGACGACGGCTCGGGACTCGAACACGGTTCGATCTCCTGTGCGGGACTCGAGGCACGCACACGCGGAAAGAAGCGCCAACGGAAACAGCCTGGCGAGCATCGCGCCATTCTGCGGCGCGCGCGGCTTCACGCCATGCCGCAACTCGTTCGTTCGCAGCCGGCGCCAGTGCCGCCTCCAACGCCGAGCCCCAGCATGGAGGTCGAGTTTCGCGCATGGGTGCGGGATCGACTCCAGAGACCGGACGACTGGCCTGGCACTGGCTGGATCGGCAAGGACTCGATGCGCAGACGGTACGCCACGCGCGAGCTCACGCCCCACGCCGAGCTCGGTCCGTTGCCCCCGCAGCAGGATCCACGCAGCTGCGTGGCAACTCGACTTGCGTATCGCGGCAGAGCTTGCCACACCGCGCACGCTCGCAGAGCCGCGCGGGAGTGCCGCACCATGCGCGATCCACGCAGCTCGAATCAGACGGGAGCACCGCCTTGCCCCCCCCAGGGCTGCACCCATCACGAGACGCTCCGAGTTCTGCTGTGGTGCCCGCACGCGTCACCCGCCAACCCAGCGGCCGCGACACAGCCCCTGCACGCCGCGACCGCGACCGCTCAGCGCTTGCCGGCCACTCGCTCGATCCACTCGAGCATCGTGCGGTACTGCCAACTGCGCTTGCCTTCGAGCCAGCGGATGCCGCCGCCGTGGGTCGGACGGTTGGGATCCTTCTCGCGGAACGGATTGTCGAGTTCGTGGAGCGGCTCGTTGAGCACGAGGCTCGACTCCGGGCTCTTCAGGTCGACGACGCGCATGACGTAGTCGAGCAAGAAGCGGGCTTCCTGCGGGTTGTAGGTCTCGCCGTTCTCGGGCTCCGGCATGAACAGCGTGTTGTGCGTGTTGTGGCACTCCCAGCACGCATCCCCCGTGGGGCCGAGCTCTGTGAAGATGGGCACGACCTTGGTGCGGAACTCCTCGAAGTGCAGCTTCTCGGCGCGGTCCGTCTTCTTGCCGCTGGCCCAGTCGAGCACGGCGCGGAAGTCCGGATCGCTCGGCTCCGACCAGGAAACGCCGCCACCGTGTCCGGTGCCGTGCAGCGCGCCGATCGCACGGTCGGGGTTGAGCGGCTTCAGCAAGAGGGCGCTCTTCGTCGGATCGGCGACGTTCACATACGCAACCGACGCATTGTAGTTGCGAGTCAGCTCCTCGTCCGAAGGCGCCCCGTCCTCGCTCGCGATGAGCACGAACGAGCCGACGTCGGGACGGCCGGCAACATGGCACTCGACGCAGCTCTTCGCGCCAGTCGTGCCGGGCTTCATCAACACGGGGTGCACGAAGGCCGCAAAGGTGTCGAAGTCGAGCGGGCTGTCGACGCGCTCCGCTGCAGCCTTCGGCGTGGGAACGGACGCCACATCGATGCCGAGGACGGTCGCAGCCTTCGCGCGCAGTTCGGCTTCGGGAAGCAGCAGCGCCGCGCGCAACGCGGCATCCGCGTCCTGGCCGTTCTTGCGCGCTCGCAAGGCCAACTCGAGCGCGTCGGAGCGCAGCCGCGGACGGCGCGCCTGCATGAGCCCGACGAGTTGCGGAGCGATGTCCTGCCACGGCGCACCGGCGTCGTCCCAGAGGGCAAAGCGGGCGGCGCGCTCCTGCTGCTCCGTGGAGTGTGACGCGAACGCAGCCTTCACGAACTCCCAACGCCGCGGCGAGGCAGCCAGCGAACCGCCGGTGGCGTGCGCGCGCTCGAGTTGCACCTCAGCCTCGGTCCGCAGCGACGCGTCGTCGGAGGCCAACGCGTCCCAGATCGCGCGTCGTGCAGCCTCGTCGCGCGCGACCACGGCCGCCCACTCCAGGTTCTGGAGCGCGAGCTTGCGCAGTTCGAGGTCCACCGGCTTGCCGAGGATGCGGACGAGCTCGGGGACGAACTCGAGCCGCTGGCTGCTCGGATCGCGTCGCAGCCAACGCAACACGCCGCGCGTGCGGTCCTGCGCTGACTCGTCCGCGAGCTGGTCGTCTGCGAGGAAGCGCAGGACCACTCCGTTGGCCGGGAGGTCCTGGCCGCGGACCTCGACCACGTCGATGCCGCGCAACGCGGCGTTGCGGACGCGCGGCGCGCGATCACCGGCGGCGTCGAGCAACGCTGCGACGAATGCGGGCCCCGCGTGGCGACGCACCGAAGTGCTCGCCCAGGCTGCGGCCTCCCGCACGCCTTCGTCCTCGTCGCGGAGGGCCAGCAGGATCTGCTCGGCAAGCACGGCGCCCTGAGGGCCCATCATCGTCACGTCGTCCGTGTCGTTGCCGTTCGCAAGGCCGTTCGCGATGCGGCGGCCGAGGGCGCGCAACACGACGAGACGAGCCTCGCGCGGCCCCGTGCGCAGCGTCGCTGCGAGTTGCTCGGCGAGATCGCGTTCGACGACCTCGTCGCGCGCCTTCCGCATGGCCTCGCGATGCGCGTCGGTCGCCATGACGCGCGCGTCGTTGCCGTAGAGCTCCGCGGTGTTCTCGTCGCAGATGTCGTAGAGGGCCTTCTCGATCGCGCCCTGGACGACGGGCAACTCCCCTTCGACGCGCGCGCGAGAGAGAAGCCGGGCGAGGATCGCCGGCTTGTCCGCGGCCTTGGCCCGATACCACCAACGCTGCGCCGCCTGCGCCGCCGCGATGCGGACGACGTGGTCCGGGTCGTCGATGCGCGCGAGCACGGCCTCCCGGGCGGCGACGTTCGACGCGAGTTCCGAGAAGCGGTGCGCGAACACGCGCATCGCGCCGCGCCGCGCCCGCGCGTCGGGCGAAGCGAGCGCAGCGACGACTGCCTCGGCGGCCTTGGGATCGTGCCCCAGCGCGCGAAGAGCCACGGCCGCCGCGCGCGCGACCGACTTGTCGGCGTCACCGAGCGCTCTGGCCAGCGGGCTGATCGCCGCCGAGAACTCCGACGAGCGCGGGCTCCTCCATGCCATGCGCTGCAGCGCGTGCGCCGCGCCGGTCCGCACGAGCGGCTCTCCGTCAGCGAGCATCGCGAGCACGGCATCGAGTTGCTCGCGGCTCGCAAACTCCCATTGCGCAGACAACCAGTCGAGCCGAGCCACCATCGAACCTGCGCGAGCTGCGGCTGGCGATTGCGTCACCGCCGAATCGCTGGTTCCGACATCCGCCGATTGCGCAGCAGTCGAACCTGCGCGCGCTTCGCCCGTCGACTGCGCGTCCTCGGGGAACATGCGCGCGAGGAAGATCACGGCCCAGTGCGTCTCGAGGTAGGGCGTCCGGAACAACTCGCCTTGCGGGTCGATCCAACCGCCGAACTCGAGTTGCCGCGAGAGCAACAGCTTCGTGACGCGGTCGAGCAACCGCGCGCGTCCTGCGCCGTCCTCGGGCATGCCGGTCTGCAGCAGCGCATATGCGGCCATCGCCGTGAAGAACGTCAACGACGGCGCCTGCGGCTGGTCGAGCGCCGCCATCGCCTGCAGTTCGTTGACCTGCAAGTTGGTCAGGTACTCGGCAGTCACCCACCCGCCGTCGTCGTGGATGCGCGACAGCAGTTGCTCCATGTTGGCGCGGATCGCCTTCGCATGACGCACCGGATCCATCGCCGTCATGCCGAGCGACTGCTCGACGAGGTCTTCGTTGTCCTTCACGCGCGCCGTCGCGACGAGGTCGGACATGTGCTGCGCGAGAGCGCGCCACTCGGCCTTGCCGGTGCGATCCGCGAGCGTGTCGAACAGTCGCCACGCCTCGGTCGCGACGCGCGCGTCAGGAATCGGCCGGTTGCCGTCGAACTCGAAGTTGCCGGCCTCGGTGCGGTCGCCTCGACGCGGCAATTCGGTGCGCGCGCCGTAGACGAGCTCGGCGAAGCGCGCGGGCCCGACGATCGCGTCCGTGCGACGTCCGCCGACCGATTCCTCGAACTCGCAGATCATCGTGCCGACGCGCGCGATGCCGACCGTCGGCGCGAGGTCGAAGCGCGCCCACGTCGCTTCCTCGTGCCCGTAGAGCGGCACGCCGACCTCGTAGACGCGGTCGACCAGGTTGCGGAACGGAACGCTCTCGACCACGCGGTAGCCGTTCTTGTGCGCCGCGAGGTTGGCGATGACGGGGTAGTGCCCCGCATGACACGCGAAGCAACGCGTCGTCTCGTCGGTGTTCGCCTCGACGCGGCGTCGCACGGCGCCGCCGCGCGGGACATTGGCGAAGAAGCTGTCGCCGGCTTGCGCGAGGTACTCGGCGGCGATGCGCACGGCCTTGCGGGGGTCGTCGTACGGCGGCGGATCGAACACCTGGGTCCGAAGCGTGTAGTTCGGATGGTTCGCCTTCACGTGCAGCCAGTAGGTCCCCTTGGCGACGACGCGCGTGAGGAACTTCCAGCCGGCGATGCTCGCGTCCTGGTTGTCGTGGCGGACCTCGGTCGGGTCCTTGCCGCGCGTGTAGGGCACGAGCCGCCCGACCTCGTCGCGGACGTAGAGCCGCATCGTCGCCGGCACGTCGCGATCCGGGCAGTCGAGCGTGAAGTAGACGAGCTTGGGCGCGTCCTCGTTCCAGGTGAACCGGAACCAGTCCCAGCCGATGCGGCCTTCGTGCTCGTTGTCGAGGTACTCGATGTCGTCGGCGCCGCCGTGCACGGCCTGTCCGAGACGGAACTCGTCGGCGTAGTTCCACTGGTCGTTGGGTTCGCTTTCGAGCCGCTGCGCCTCCGCGCCGACAGCGTCGAGCGGGCGGATCTCGACGCGCCACGGCAACGAGACGTCGAACGAACGGAACGGCCCGCGGACGACCGGCGGTCCGGCTTGCCGGATCGCCTGCAGGCCGTCGGCGCTGCCGGAACGCAGCGCTTCGCGCACCGACGCAGGCGTGACGGCATCGAGGTCCGCGAGCGTTCTGCCGAGGTAGCAGTGGTCGAGCCACATCGCGCCGCCGCACGGCAGCAACGCCATGCCGGTCAGCATGAATGCGCCGCGATCCGCCCAGAGATCGCGTGTGACGACCGTCCACTCGGGCGGCGCGACGTCCGCGACCTTGGTCGCGCCCCACTCCGCGAGTTGCGGGCCGACCACGTAGCGCAGCCTGCCGTCCGCAGGATCGCCGAGTTCCCCCTGGTCCGCGAGCGCGAGCATCGCGGTGTCGCCCTTCTCGACGCGCCAGGCGAAGCGCAGGTAGCGGTATTCGCCGGGCTGCGGCTTCTCGGCGATGCGGAAGCCCCAACCCGGAACGTTGCGCGCAATGCGCATGCGAGCATCGACGCGCAACGCGCTCGCGCCGGACCAGGCGCCTTCGTCGACGAGGCGCGCGTCGCCGTCGCCTTCGGTCAGCGCCGTGGCAAGGCGCGCGTCGTCTTGCATCAACGCCACGACGTCGCGGTCGCGCGCGACGGCGCGCGTCGCGTCCTCGATCGCCTTCACGACAGGAACGACCGACTCCGCGCGCCGCATGCGCAACACGGTGTCGCCGTCGATGCGGGGCCGGAACACGAAATGCATGTCCGGATCGCCGGCGTGCAGCGTCTTGCCGGTCGGCATGCCCGAGGGATCGAACAGTTCGACCGTCGCCATCGCGCCGTCCGTCGGCACGCTCGGCAACTTCGCGGTCACCGAGTAGAGCCGCGAAGGATCGAGCCGCGGCAGCGCCACGTCCGTCGGCTGCGTCGACACGACGGCGCCTTCGCGAACGATCGCCTCGACAGGCGACTGGCCGCTCGAAACACTCGCGAGGAACGCCGCGAACGCAGCGCCGAAGAGCCGGGGGGACAGCATCCGGAAGCCCAAGTCTATACCCTGCGGCGGGGCTTGGACGGCAGGGGCGCACGAACGCGCAGAAGTGCCTCCACAGTCGCGCGGCGCAGGGGCCCTGCTCGGCGGCCGACCTGCGCCGGCGCGCGCGGCAGACCGATCAAGCGACGGGGATCGAGACGTCGAGCCGCACGATCGAGCCCGTGCGATCGAAGATTCGCCGCGACCATTCGCGATCGAGCGACGGCCCGTCCACGCGCACCGAGGTCCCGTCCGCGAGCCGCAGCTCGATGCACGGCTTTGCGGCGGGCCGCAGCGTGGCGGGCGCGCCGCAGACCGAGAACGCGACGCAGCCCTGCGACGCCACGAACGCAGCGTCGCGGCCGATGCGCCCCTGCCACGGCAACGGGAGCGGCGCGGACGGACGCACGAGCGAGGGACGGAACGACAGGCAGCCGTCGTCGACGCTGAGGCCGAGTTCGAGCCGGCGCGCGACGAGGTCCTCCTTCACCTGCCCGGTCATGCCCGGCTGGCGCGCGCCCGCGTGCGCGGGCGTGTGCGAGTAGGGATCCGACGGGAACGCGCCGTATTGCTTGGGATCGCTCTCTGCGCCGAGCCCGCGCGTCACGTCGTCGTAGTGGCTCATCAACCGCGCGCGGACGCCTTCGTCGGCGCCGGCATCGTTCGCCGCGATCCACGACTCGAGGACCGCGAGGCGCAGCTTGGACACCATGTGCCAGTAGATGCTGCCGAGTCCCTCGTAGCCGAAGAACGAGCCGCTGCGGCCCGTGAACGCGGCATGGTCGAAGACCTGTTCGTAGAGCCGCGCGAGTTCCTGCGCGTCGGCCGCGGGCACGGACAGCTTCGCGCACACGGCCACGAGGGCCTCCTTGTTGCGCAAGTCGGGAGCGAAGCGCACGACACCGTCGTGGCCCTTGCGCAACAGCGGCGAACGCGCGTCGCCGACGAGCCGCGCAGCCGCGGGCGAAGCGCGCAGCGCCGCATCCGGCACGACGCCCTTCTGCGCGAACGGCGCAACCGCGCGATCGGGATAGAGCAGGTAGGAGCCCAGGTCCTCCCGCCGCAACGGACTGCGGCGCAGGGCATCGAGCAGGTCGGCGCACTCGGACGGCGACAACGCGCCGGATGCGATCGCCGCGACCTGACCTTCGAGCATCGCCGGCAGCCTGCGCACTCGCATGCCGTCCGCACCTTCGAGCTCCATCAGGTTGTAGGAATGCACGAGCCCGTCGTCGCGCAGGTTGTCGCGAACGGTCGCGACGAGGCAACGACGCGCGGACTGCAGCAACTCGACGACGTCTGCGACGGCGACGGAGACAGCTTCGTTGTCGTCAGGCCCGTTGCGGTAGACGCGGCTGCGGTAGTCCGCAGCGAGACGCGAGAGCCGGTCCAGGAACGCGCGCGGCGACGACGCGCCGAGGCTGCGCATCGCCGCGAGCGTCTTCGCCACCCACTCGGCTGCCGCTTGCGTCATCGCCACGGGATCGGAGCCGGCTGCCGCGAACAACGACTCCACGGCCTGGCAGTGCCGCACGAGCTGCGCTGCGGTGACCACCGAAACGCCGCGGCCCACCAGCGCGTTGTTCGCGTCGTTCCACTCGGGGCGCTGCGTGTTCATCCAGATGCCGAGGCCGGGCACGAACTGCCCGAGCTTGGCGAGGATCGGGACCATCAGCTTCTCGCCCAACGTCGCACGCAGCGGCGCACGACGTTCGCCCTCAGCCGCCGGCACGAGCCGCGCCTCGTTGCCGAGTTGCGGCAACATGGCGCGGATCGCTGCGTCGCGCGCGGCGTCGAAGGCGATCGTCTCGTGCGGGTCCGCGACGATGCGATCGTGGTCCGCGATGCGGTACGGAACGTCCGCGAACACGAACATGCGGCGACGCAGCAGTTGCGCGAGGCTGCCCGGCTCGTGGCGCGCGCAGACGTCCAGCAGGCGCTGCAGGTAGACGATCTGGTGGTCGCCCCAGTAGCCGATGTGCGCCCACGGATCCGACGGATCCGGCCGCTCCCAGTCGAAGCCTTCGCGCGAGACGCGATACGGGTTGAAGCCATCGCGCGTGGTCGCGTCGACGAACTTCACCACCGCGGCCTCGGCGTAGGCAGGGAACGCGTGCAGCAGCGCCTCCCAGTTCTGGAAGATGTCGCGCCAGTTGCCTTCGTAGCGCATCCGCGGCGAACCGTCGGGATCGTGCGTGTCGAGGGCGAACAGGTTCCACGGGCGGCTCGGGTCGCCGTGGCGACGGCTGAACGTGAGCGGCAGGTACTCGCGAGCGAGCCGTTCGAGGTCGACGTCGCCGAGGGCCACGGCGCGCTCCACGAGCTCGCGACGCGTCATGCCGTCGGGGAAGCCCGAGACGTCGACGCGTTGCGAGAGCGCAGGCGCGACCTCGCGCAGGTAGCGCGCGAAGTCGGCGACGCGCACGCGCCCTTCGTCGAGGAACACGCCGCCGCGCATCGCGTTGAACAACGCGTTCGCGAGGTGCCGCTTGTCCTTCTGCAAATCGCCCGTCGCCTGCAGGCCGTCGACCGCGGCGACGTGCGCGAGCAAGCGCGCGCGATCGGCTTCGAAGTCGGCGCGGATCGCGTGGTCTAGCTGCGTCGGGATGCCGTGGCCTGCGCCGAGGTCGCGGGCCAACGCGATGGCGGCCGCAGCGTCGAGCTTGCCGTCGACGCCGACCATCCAGCGCATCGTCTCGCCTGCGCCGAGCGAGAACTCGGAGCACGCGAGCAATGCGCCCGGCGAGCCTCGCACGCAGAACTCTTCCTGCACCGGCTGACCGAGCCGGAAGGCGCGCAGTTGACGAGGCGAGAGCAGCAGCGTCGGAGCAGGCAACCCGCGGATCCACGCCGCGTTCGCCCACAGCGCCTCGTTCGGCATCGCGCGGTCGATCGGGATCGAACTGAGCCGGAACAACGCGAGCGAAGATCCCGCTTCGCGTTCTGCGATCTTGTAGGCGTCGACGAGGTTGCTGTAGCCGGCCTGCATCGAGCGCTCGACGCATGCGGGCATGACGCCGAGCAAGCCGTCGAGCATGCGCACCGCGAGCGGCTGGTCGCCGTCGTTGCGCAGCTCCGCCGTGCGCACGAACCCGAATCGCGCGCCGCTGCGCCACGACCAACGGATCGTCGCGCGCAACGCATCGTGACGTTCCTCGAAGACGATCTCGTCGCCGAGCGAGCTCTTCCACAGACGACGATGCACGGGTTGCAGTCCATCCGCCGCGCGCAGGAACGGCTCCCACCGGACGCGCTCGCCGCCGCGGCTCGCCCACACGACGGTGCGCGCGCCGACGGTCCCGTCCGCCGCGCAAAGGCGGTCGTCGGTCTCGTACGGGAACAGCGCGCCGTCCGGGTCGCGCCGGCCCGCCGTGAGCCCGCCCGTGCTCGCGAGGTACATCCAGCGGTCGCCGCCGCTGACGAGGCTCATGAAGAACGGCGCCATCTCGGCGACGTCCTCGATCCAGCTGCCGTTGCGTTCGTCGAAGTTGGTCATTGGCGCCCGTAGACGCGAACGTAGTCGACGGTGAACCGGACGCGCTCCGCCTTCGCGTCGACAGGCCCGCCCATGCCACCGCCCATCGCGAGGTTCAGGATGAGGTTCTGCGGCGTGCCGAACGGCCACTCGAGCGGCCCGTTCGTCTTGTCGTAGACGTAGTAGGTCTCGCCGTCGACGGCGACGGTCACGCGGTCCTCCTTCCACTCGAGCGAGTAGACGTGGAAGTCCTGCGCCATCCGCGGCACGACGCGCGAGTTGGAGATGTGGTTGCCCTGCTTGAAGTAGTAGGCGCGCGTGTGGCACGAAGCGTGGTTCCTGCCGTCGCCGGAGACCTCGTCGATCTCGCGACCGACGCCTTCGAGCACGTCGATCTCGCCGCAGTAGGGCCAGGACTTCTCGTCGCGATACGCATCGCCGAGCAGCCAGCCCGCAGCCCATGCGCCGTCTTCCGCAGGCACCTTCGCGCGGATCTCGATGCGTCCGTAGAGGAAACTGACCTTGCCGCGCGTCGTGAGGCGCGCCGACGTCCACGGGTGGTCGAGGTCGTTGCGACGAGCCTCGATCACGAGGCAGCCGTTCTCGCGGCGAGCGTTCTCGACACGGTCCGCGGTGTAGCGCTGCAGTTCGCGGTTGCCCCAGCCCCAATCGCCGACGTCGTAGGTCCACTTCGTCGTGTCGATCGGGCCGTCGCCCTCGAACTCGTCGGACCACACCAGCGCCCAACGGTCGCCCGTGGTGCGCTGGACCAACGCAGTCGGCGTCAGCGCCTGCGGGACGATCCGTTCGAACGCGACTTCGCGCACGACGATCGGGCCGCCGCGGTGATGGAGTCGCATGCGGCGCTTGCCCACGTCCATCGGCGAACCGCTGCGCGAGACCGAGCCGCCGCCCTTGGGCACGGCGATCGGCCCCGTGATGTCGTAGGAACGGCCGTCCGGATTGCCGACGTAGTCCTCGAGCCAGACCTCGGCGCCGGCCGGCGCGTCAGCGACGGCGATCTCACAGCGGTGGCGGCCCGGAGCCTGGCAATCGAAGTCGAACTCGATCCAGCCTTCCTGCGCGTCGGACCGCACGACGGAGGTGTCGCCCTTCGCGAACGGCAACGAGGCGACCGCTCGTTGCGCGGCGCAGACTCCGAGAAACGACGACGCTGCCAACGAAGCGATGAGTGCGCGGCGCATGGGTCCTCCTTTCTGATCAGCTGGCGAGTTCGCGCTCGAGCTCTTCGAGCGAACGCCCCTTGGTCTCGGGCACCACGCGCCACGTGAACACGAACGCGAGCGCGGAGAACGCGGCGAAGACGTAGAAGACGTTGGCGGGCCCCAGCGTGTCGAGCCCGCGCGGGAACAGCTGCTGCACGGCGAAGGACACCGCGGAGTTGAAGAACCCGGCCAACGAGATCGCCGCGCCGCGCACTCGCTGCGGGAAGATCTCGGAGAACATCGCCCACATCACCGGGCCCAGCGAGATCGCGAACGCCGCGATGTAGGCCATGATCGCGACGAGCACGAGCACGCTGTCGATCTCGGTCATCGAGGCCTTGGCGAGATCCTCGACCGCAGACTCGAGCGGAATCCGCGAAGCCTCGGGCAATGCGGCCGCGCGCTCGCGAACCGCGGCGACGAACGGCACGAACTCCATCGGCGGCCCGCCCACCATCGGCTGAAGCGACGCGACCGCATCCTGAGGCAACTTCGCGCTCGCCCCTGCGAGGCCCTCTGCCGTCAGCCCGTAGCGCGCAGAGGAGAAAGCCGCGCCGTTGCAGAACAATGCGAGCGCCATCAATGCCGAGCCGACGAGCAGCAGTGGCTTGCGGCCGACGCGGTCGATCAGCCGCATCGCGACGAGCGTGAACACCACGTTCACGAGGCCGACGAGGATCGCTTGCCACAACGAAGCGTCGCGCGCTGCGCCGGCCATGCCGAAGATCGTCGTCGAGTAGTAGAAGATCGCGTTGATGCCGGTGATCTGCTGGAAGAAGCCGAGCCCCAGCCCGATGAACAGCACGCGCCGCATGCGCGGCTGCAGCACGTCGGTGAGGCGCGGCCTTTGCCCTTCACGATCGGCGCGGAGGCTTGCGCGAACTTCTTCGAGCGCCTGCGCAGCGGCCGCAGGACCTTGGATCCGCGCCAGCACTTCGAGCGCCTCGTTGTCGCGGCCGCGCGCAGCGAGCCAACGAGGGCTCTGCGGGATCGTGAACAGCAAGAGCCCGTAGAGCGCAGCCGGAATCGCCTCGACGCCGAGCATCCAGCGCCACGACAGCCCCGCCTTCTCCAGGAAGTAGTTGGAGAAGAACGCCGCGGAGAAACCGAGGACGATGTTGAGCTGGTTGAACGACACCAACTGCCCGCGACGCTCCGGCGGCGCGATCTCGGCGATGTAGATCGGCGCGATCAAGAGCGCGCCGCCGACGCCGAGGCCGCCGAGGATGCGCGCCCACACCAGCACCGAGTAGGCGTCCGCGAGAGCGCAGCCCACGGCCGAGACCGTGAACAACACTGCCGTCAGCATGAGCATCGCGCGACGGCCGAACCGGTCGGCGAGCGGCCCCGCGACCGCCATCGCCAACGTCGCGCCGACCGTGAGACAGCTCACGAACCAACCGAGCGCGTCGGCATCGAGCGTGAACTCCGCCTTCACGGGATCGATCGTGCCCGAGATCACCGCGCTGTCGAATCCCATGAGGAACCCACCCAACGCGACGACGAGCGAGAGCCGCGTCGCGTAGCCTGACTGCGTCGTTCGAATCACGATGGCGTGTTCCTGTTCTGTGCGGACTCGGGATGCGTCCCGTGCAGGACGGGGAATACGGAAGGATCCTGCAACGCAGCCTGGAGCACCAAGGTCGACGCGCCGCGCGCGATGCCTTCGATGCCGAGCGCGCTGATCACGAACTGCGACTGGCTGACCGACGCCGACAGCGTGCGCTCGCCGAGCGTCTTGCGCAGCGGCCGCAGCAGCATCTCGCCCGCGCGCGTGAGGCTGCCGCCGAACACCACCGTGGCGGGGTTCAGCAGGTTGAGCAACGCGGCGACGCCGATGGCGAGGTGATGCCCGGCTTCTTCGACGATCGTGCGCGCGAGCGCGTCGCCTTCGAAGGCGGCTTCGACGATGCGGTTCACGGTGAGCCCGCGACGCGGCAGCTCACTGCGGTCGTTGTCCGTGCGCATGGCGCGCGCGCGATCGAGCAACGCCTGCGTGCCGATGCGCATGTTGAGGCAACCGTGAAGGCCGCAGACGCAGCGGCCCGCCGACGCGTCGACGGGGATGTGGCCGATCTCGCCGGCGATGCCCGTCGTGCCGCGATAGATGTCGCCGTGGATGATGAACCCGGCGCCGACGCCGGTCGCGACCTTGATGAACGCGAGGTCCTGGCCGTCCTGGCCCGCGCCCCACCACTGCTCGGCCAACGCGCCGAGGTTCGCGTCGTTGTCCATGACCACCGGCACGCCGAACGCGGCCTCGAGCTGCTTCACCGGGCTGTGGTTGGCCCACGCAGGCACGAACACCGGCGAAAGGTGGAACGGATCCGCGGGGCTGACCGGGCTCGCAACGGCGACGCCGATGCCGAGCACGCGCGACGGGGCAACGGCAGCCTCCGCGAGCGCTTCGCGGATCAATCGCTCCAGGATCTGCAGCGAGCCTTCGGGATCCTCGCGCACGTCGTGCATCTCCGAGCGCCACGCCTGCACCTGGCAGCGAAGGTCGGTGACCGCGACCGCGATGTGGGCCGCGCCCAGGTCGACGCCGACGATCGACAGTGCACCGTCCTCGAACCCGAGCAGGATCGGACGACGGCCGCCGAGCGAGTCCCCAGACCCCGTCTCGCGCACGAGCCCGGTCGCCAGCAAGTCGGCGACGATCGCCGAGATGGAGGAGCGGCTGAGGCCGGTGCGACGGGACAGGTCCGCGCGCGAGATCTGGCGCTCGCGCCAGATCAACCGCATGAGCAAGCCGCGGTGTTGGGCGCGGATATGCGCCGCCCCCGAAACCTGGGATGCGATATCCTCAAGTGCCGCGACGCCGCGGGACCGGGTCCTCTGGTTTACGAGCGCAGATAACCGACGATCTACCATCGTTCGTTTGTGACTCGAACAAACTAGCCTTGTTGCCAGACCGGGTTTACGCCTGCCGATGACCCGAGCCCACCCGGGCCCGAAGGCGCCGAAGCACCCGTAAGGTAGGGAAAAGACGTAGGATATGCAAGCTCTGGACCAAGAACGGTGGAGCGGATGTGCAGACCCTGGCAAAGGACCATACCGATCCGGGACATTCGACCCCTTGACCCGCGACGTCGAGGATAGTTAGTTTTCCATCCGAACGAACAACCGAGCTCGGAGAGCTAGCTATGCTCTTCTACCCGCTCCCTGCGCATCGAACTCCCATGACGACCCGAACCCTGGCGTCCCTGCTCTGCACCGCGCTCCTGACCACCGTCGGCGCCGCGCAGAACCTTCTCTCGAACCCCGGCTTCGAATCCGGCCTCACGGGCTGGTCGACGTTCGGCCCCAACATCTACGCCGAGGTCTCGAATCCTCCGGCCATCGTTCCCCGCAACGGAACGCAGCTGTGCAAGATGTACGGCCAGTTCCTCGGCAGCTTCAACGTCACCGGCATCTTCCAGACGTTCCCTGCGTCGGCTGGCCAGACCTACCAGATCGACTGCTGGTCGCGGCACTTCGCGTTCGACCCGCTGGCCGGCACCGGCGGCCCGAACGACAACATCGCCGTGATGAAGATCGCGTTCTTCGACGCCGGCGGCGTGGAGCTCGCGGGCACCGAGCGCCGCATCCTCGACGGCACGTTCCCGACGAACACGTGGATCGACAACGCACCGGTAAACGGCACCGCGCCTGCAGGCACGGCGACGGTCCAGGCGCTGATCCTGTTCGTGCAGCCGACGGTCGGCACGGGCTCGGCGCAGTTCGACGACGTCGTGCTGACGCTGCAGAACGGCATTCAGGGCACCTACCCAGGCTCCAACGAAGACCTCGTGCTGTCGACCGGCGTTGGCGGTGCGACGCCCACCACCGGCCCGGGCAACGACATCAAGACGGCGACCGGCGGCAGCCTGCTCGAGTTCAACGTGTCGTCGCCTGGCGGCCTGTTCAACCTGCAGGGCTACTACATCGTCGCGGACCTGTTCGCGACGGGCTCGACGCGCCCGCTGCCGCAGCTGCCGAACATCCAGGTCAACATCCCGACGCACTTCCTGCTCGTCGACGGATCGCCGCGGCCGCTGATCGGCCAGCCGGTCATCAACCCGAACGGTGGCACGTCGGCCTACTTCTTCGCGCCGCTCGGCCTCGCCGGCACGAGCGTGATGGTGCAAGGCGTCGTGATCAGCCTGTCCGCGGCCAACTCGGTCTACGCGTCGACGGACGCGCACGAGATCCGGTTCCAGTGAGTCGCGGGCTCGCGCTGCGCACGCTGACATGACCGCCAACCTCGATCTCCGGAATCCTGCAGTGCCGCACTCGGGCCGCATCGCGCGACTCGCGGCCGCGGCGCTCGCATTGGCATGCGGAACCGAGCTCGAGGCGCAGCAGATCGACATCCTTACGGTCCCGGCGTGGCGCACCGCGGGATCGATCACGGGCGTCGTCACCGGCGTCAATCCCGCCACGCATCGGGTCGCGGTCTACATCTACATCGACGGCGCCGGCTGGTGGAGCAAGCCCGGCGGTGCGACGTCGAGCGTGCCGATCCTCCCGAACGGCGCGTTCACTGCGAACATCTACAGCTGCTGCCTCGACGACCGCGCGTCGATCATCTGCGCAGCTTTGATCCCAGCGTCCGCGACGGTGCCTGCTGCATCGGGTTCGTGCAGCATTCCGGCCAACCTGCCGGCCATCGCGCGCGACTACGTCGATCGCCCTGGGCGCACGATCCAGTTCGCTGGCAAGACATGGGCAGTCAAGGAAGCGCCCACGCCCGTCGGACCTGGCGGCAATCGCTTCACCGACGAAGCGGCGGATGTGTTCGTCGATGCGCAGCGCCGCCTGCATCTGCGCGTCGTGGCGCGAAACGGCCAGTGGTACTCGAGCGAAGTAACGCTCATGGAGGACACGGGCTACGGGACCTACTGGTTCACCACCGAGTCCCAGGTCGGCCAACTCGACGCCAACGTGGTGTTCGGCGCGTTCACGTGGGATCCGCACTGCGACGACTCGACGATCCCGGCATGGCCCAATCGTGAGATCGACTTCGAGGACAGCCGCTGGGGCAACGGCAACGACGCGACGAGCTCGCAGGTCGTCGTGCAGCCGTATCAGCAAGCCGGCAACCTCATCCGCTACACGACTCCGCTGCTCCAACCGCTGCCGACGTTGACGCGGTTCTTCCATTGGTCGCAAAACCGCATCGACTTCCGTGTCGCGGCAGGACGTCTCTCGCCGGGCTCGTTCCCAAGCGCGACGCCGATCCACGCGAGCAGCTACGTGCACAATCCGCAGAGCGGCCGCCGCGTGCCGCCGGCAGGTCGCCAGCGCTTCCGCTTCAACCTCTGGATCAACCAAGGCACGACGCCTGCCAACGGCCAGATGGCCGAGGTGATCATCAGCGACTTCCGCTACTCGCCCGCTGTCGGCGCGTTCCTGGGCGGTTGCGGCGTCAACCCCGCTGGCAGCGCGCGACTCCTCGGCGGGCGGCCGAGCCTCGGCTCGACGATCACGCTGGGCTTCGATAATCCGGTCGGCTCCCAGTCTGCGGGCTCGCTCGCTGCCCTGCTGCTCGGAACGCGCACCGCGCGCTTCCCCTGCGGCCTGCTGCAGGTCGGCTTCGGCATGCAGACCACATTCGGCGAACTGCTCGTCGACCCCAACGCGCAACCCGTTGGTCTGCTCGGCGGCGTCTGGGCCGGCCCCGGCCAGCCTTCGCCGTTCCCGATCTCCATCCCCAACGACCCCGGCCTCGTCGGCCAGTGCGTGAATGCGCAAGGGTTGTTGATCGACCCTGTCGGCGTGCAGACCTTCGGTCTCGCCGACGCATTCGAACTCTGCATCCAGCCGTGACGCCCATTCGCGCACGAACCGGAACCTGAACCCTGCTGGCGCGCCCGCAACGGGAACGCAAGCACACCCCGATCTCCCAGCATCTCCCCCGAACCAACACGCAAGACAACAATGAAGCTCTCTGCTGCATTGAGTGCGTTCGCCCTCGCGGCGCTCGCTCCCCTGGGCATGGCCCAGACCAACCTGCTCGCCAACCCCGGCTTCGAGAACGGCCTCACTGGTTGGGGCGCGTTCGGCAACTCCTACGGCGAGCCGGCCAATCCGCCCGCGATCAGCCCGCGCACGGGTGGCGGCGTCTGCAAGATGTTCGGCAACTTCAGCGGCGGCTTCAACGTGAGCGGCGTGTTCCAGTCGTTCCCGGCGACCCCGGGTCAGCAGTTCACGCTCGATTGCTTCACGCGCCACTTCAGCGGTGACGCGATGGTCGGAACCGGCCTGCCCAACAACAACTGGGTGGTGATGAAGATCGCGTTCTTCAACTCCACGGGCGCCGAGATCGGCAACGCGGAGCAGATCGTCCTCGACGGCAACTTCCTCCAGGACACCTGGATCGACAACCCTGCTGTCACGGGCACGGCACCGCTCAACACCACGAGCGTGCAGGCCCTGCTGCTCTACCTGCAGCCCGCCTTCGCCGGCGGCGCGGCACAGTTCGACGACGTGACGTTCACGACGCCGCCGACGACGCCGACCTACCCTGGCACCAACGAGGACGTCCGCCTTTCGACGGGCGTCAACGGCGCGCTGCCGACGGCGGGCCTCGGCCGCGACGTGAAGACCGCGCAACCGGGCCAGTTGCTCGAGTTCAAGGTGACCTCGCCGAACAACACCTACACGCTGAAGTGGTACTACCTGCTCGGCAGCATCTTCGCGACCGGCGCCCCGCCCGTGCCGCAGCTGCCGTTCCTCGACATCTGGGTCGACATCAACACCTACTTCATCATGTCGGGCGCCCTCACGCCGATGGGCGCGCCGCTGATCGGCCCGAACGGCACGTCGACGTTCTTCGTCACGCCGCTGGGCCTGACCGGCGTCAGCGTCATGACGCAGGCCATCTGCATCAGCCCGATCGCGGGCAACGGCATCTTCGCGGCGTCGGACGCGCACGAGATCCAGTTCCAGTGAGATTCGGGTGAGCTCCGCGCGGGGCGGACGATCGCGAAGGCGGTCGTCCGCCCCGTTTCGTTTCGGTCGCGACGCTGCGCGATCGACGAACTGCGGCGCGTCGCGTGTGACGGTGTGCGCGGGGACCGCGTCTCCTGCAACGCTTGGCCGCCTCCGCATTCGCGTCGCTACGCTGCGCGCTGCGTCCCATGAGCATCCTCTCGCACATCGGCAACACGCCGCTCGTCGAACTCGCGAACCTCTCGCGTGAACTGCCTGCGAAGGTGCTCGCGAAGTGCGAGCACATGAACCCAGGCGGTTCGGTGAAGGACCGCATCGCGCTCGCGATCGTCGACGACGCCGAGCAGCGAGGCGCGTTGCGGCCCGGCGCGACGATCGTCGAGGCGACTGCGGGCAATACCGGCATGGGCCTCGCCCTCGTCGCCGCAGTACGCGGCTACCAACTCGTGTGCGTGATGCCGGAGAAGATGTCCGTCGACAAGCGCGTCGCGCTGCAGTCGCTAGGCGCGCGTGTCGTCATTACCGAGAACGCGCCGCTGTCGAGCCCGAAGAACTTCCAGAACGTCGCGCGTTCGCTGGCCGCGGAGCGCGGGTGGTTCCTCGCGGACCAGTTCGCGAACAAGGCCAACGTGCGCGCGCACGAGACCACGACCGCGCAGGAGATCGTTCGACAGGTCGGCGGCCCGATCGGCGCATTCGTCGTCGGCGCCGGCACCGGAGGCACGATCACGGGCGTCGGTCGCGTGCTGAAGGCGCTCGACCCGCGCGTGCGCATCGTTCTCGCGGATCCGTTGGGCTCAGGGCTCGCACATTGGATCGAGACGGGCGAGATCGGGCCCGATGGATCCTACGAACTCGAAGGAATCGGCGCGAGCAAGCCGCCCGCGAACCTCGAGCGCAGCGTTGTCGACGAGGCGGTGCGCGTGACCGATGCAGAGAGCTTTGCGATCACGAAGCGGCTCGTTCGTGAAGAAGGCATGCTCGTCGGCGGTTCCGCCGGCGCAAACGTCGCGGCCGCGCTGCGTGTCGCCGCGCGCGACTACCTCTGCGGCCCCGTCGTCACGGTGCTTTGCGACGCGTGGGATCGATACCGCGCGAAGCCGTGGATGCAGGCGTGGGCACAGGATTCGCGAAACGGCGACACGTGACGCCTGCGGACACGCGCGCCCTCGCAAGACGACGCTGCGCGAACCGCCTCAGCCTCCGACTTCGACGTCGAACGTGACCACTTCACCGTCGCGCCATGCGACGAGCGACCAACCGTCGAGGCGAAGGCGGAACGCGCCGCCGTTCGAGGCCTCCGCGGCCTCGAACAACCGTTGCGTCGCGAGCTTGTCGTCGTCGGCGGCTTCGATTGCCTGCGGCGCAGATGCGGGTCGCGTCGACGCGTGAGGCAACGCCCTGCTCCATGCGACGGGATCGACGTGCTGGCCCTTCTTGACGACGAGCGCGCGGCACTTGCGGCGAGCGTTGCCGTCGCGGACGAGCGCACTGCAATCGACCAGCAACGACGGGTTGTCGCTGACGCCGACCAACGCACCCGTCGCGAGGTCGATCTCGACGCACGCGTTCTCGCCGACGCCGATGCCGAGCGCGAGCTTGGATTGCTCGAGCGCCGCGACGAGACGGCCGACGCGATCGCGTTCCCAGAAGTGCGAGTCGGTGAGGATCCACGACACGAGGCGCATGCCGTTGCCGATCTGCGGCCCGGTGCGGTTCGCGAGTTCGTCCTCGGGATCGAGGTCCGTACGCGGGATGCCGAGTGCTTGCGCGCTTCGGCCGGTGAAGAACATGACATCCCCCATCATCGCGTCGCCCGCGCTGTTGCCGGCGATCACTCCGCCGCGCGCGAGCAAACGCCTCATCGCCTCCCATTCGGGCGTGCTCGCATCGCCCGGCCGGTAGCGATCCGTGATGCGCTTCTGGTCGCCGCCCGTGAAGAACATCGCGTTCGCGCCGTCGATCGCAGCGACCGTCGCATCTGTCGCCGTGGCGCGACTGACGACGGCGAGGTGCGCGTCGGGCGCGCGCGTGAGCACGTTCTTCTGCAGCGACTCCGCGGCGCCCTTCTCGTCGCCGCTCGCGGCCGTAGCGATCACGAGGCGGACGCCCGAGGGCGTCTTCGCGAGTTCGAGCAGGCGGCCGTAGACGTCGTCGTTCTGCTTCGACAACGCACCGCCGATGACGAGCAACCGGCCCTGGCTGCCGGCGGCCGGAGTCGGCGCGGGCGACGCGCATGCGGCAAGCAGGCTGAGGGTCGCGACAAGCGGGACGAGCACGCGGTTGGCGGGATGGCGCATGGCGGTGGGAATCCCGCGAACTCCAGCAGATCGTGCGCGTGGGGCGAAGCCTGCGGAGGAAAGGAATCTGCACCGACGAGGACAGCTGGTTCGGAAGAGATCCCGGATGTGGCGGTGGCGGAAGCCGACGGCGGCAGGGCCAAGGAGGGCCCCAGGAACGAGCGCAAGATCCGTCCAGAACACATGTTCGAGCATGCCCCGCGCACCTCCAGTCGCCCCTGAGCCGCCCGCGCACCGTAGTCCTCACGAAAGACCGCAACAAACTATCTTGACATGTCGTGTTGTTGCGTTAGAAAGGCGACATGTCTCCTTCGCGCGATTCCACGACCTCCGACGACGGCTACTCGCTCCACGACCTCGCCGCACTCACCGGCATCGAGGCCCGGACGATCCGCAGCTACGTCGAACGCGGACTGATCCCGCCGCCCGACTCGCTCGGTCGCGGGGCCCGCTACCCGCGCACGACGCTCGACCGGTTGCGCGTGATGCTGCTGCTGCGCGACGCGAACCGCGGCGTCAGCCTCGACCAGCTGCGCGTCGTGCTGCAGAGCCTCAGCCCCTCGCAGATCGCCGCGATCGCCAACGGCGACATCAAGATCGGCGCGCTGATCGACACCGATGCGCGCCCCTCCGGCGCGGACTTCAGCGCAGCAAGCGTCGTAAGCGCTCCAGGCGACGCACTGAGCTACCTGCGGACGCTGCGCAGCTTCTCGCAGATAGCCCCGCCCCCCGGCGTCGCGCCCGAGGTGCGCGACCAGTCGCCTGGTCAACCGGCGATCGACCCTGACCTCAGCGCGCTTGCGCAAGCAGCGCAAGCGCTGACAGCACTGGCCGGCGTCTCCGCGTCGGTCCGCAGCACGCGTGGCGAGGCGTGGTACCGCATCGCCGTCACCCCAGACCTCGAGCTCAACGTGCGTGGCCACTACGGCGACGAAGAGCTCGCCCACTTCCACCGAATCGCGGACGCCCTCCGCAACCTCCTCACCAAAGGACCCGCCCGATGAACTCCAACGAACCGAACTCTCCCCGCCCTGCGCAGCCCATCGCGAGCGCGAAGCTCGACCGCTCGCTCGTGAACACGAGCGGCAACTCGATGCGCTACCTCGTCATCGACATCACGGCGCCACAAGCGACCGTCGTCGAAGGCGCGCCGAAGCTGCCGCTCGACATCGCCCTCGTGCTCGACGCGTCGGGCTCGATGCAAGGTCCTCGCCTCGACGCGGCGCGCGAAGCCGTGCGCAAGCTGCTTGGATCGCTGTCCGACGACGACCGGGTCTCGCTCGTGTCGTTCGCGGATGACGTGGTCGTGCACGCATCCGGCGTGGCGACGGATTCCGTCGGCAAGGCGCAGATCGAGTCCGAGATCATGCGATTGCACACTCGTGGCAGCACGGACCTCGCGTCCGGCTGGCTGCAGGGCTGCGAATGCGTCGCCGTGCGCAAGGCCACTGCCGGACGCCTCGAGCGCGACCACGTGTTCTTGCTCTCGGACGGCCACGCCAACCGCGGCATCGTGGCGCCGCAGGAACTTGCCGCGCACGCCGACGCGCTACGCCAACGCGGAGTCCCGTCGTCGACGATCGGCATCGGCGCTGGCTACTCGCCGACGCAGTTGCAGGCGATCGCCGAAGCAGGCGGAGGCCGCATGCACGACGCGGAGCGACCCGAGGAGATCGCGGAGATCGTGCTCGCCGAACTCGGCGACACGCGCAACACCGTGCTGCAAGACGTTGCCGTCCACCTCGAGTTGCCGGCCGGGACGCAGGCGTTCGCGTTCGGCGCCGCGCACACGACGACCCGCCACAACGGCGTCGAAGTGCTGCTCGGTTCGATGCTCGCCGGCGCGCGACGCACGCTGGTGATCCAGCTCCGCACGCCGGCTGGCAACCACGGCAGCAACCTCGAAGTCCGGGCCAGCTTGCGCTGGCGCCACGTCGAGACGGGCGAAGTCGCGGGCATGGCGCTGCCGCCGAACGAGCTGACGTTCGCGTTCGCGCACGAATGCGAGATGCAACCGCGCGACGTCCTGACGTCGCTCGTCGCCGTGCAGCAGTGGCAGGCCTGGGTCGTGCACCGCGCGATGCAGATGAACCAGGTGGGCGACATCCAGGAGGCCTACGAGTTCGTCGCGCAGCAACTGCGGCACATGACCCGCTACTGCCGCGACCTGCCGGGTTGCGAAGCCTACGTCGAGGCGCTGAACCGACTGCTGCCCACGCTCAACCGGCGCTACGACATGCCGATGGCGAAGGAGATGATGCTGTCGAGCTACAAGCGCTCGCGCATGGAAGAGGATCGCCGCAGCGTGCGGCGCCACGTCGCGGACGAGTTCCTGCCGGGCTCGTGAGGAGTGCTCTTCGGCACCCGCGACATGCGCGCCGAAGAGCCCCATGCGATCGCCGAGTATGACGACGCGAGTCCTTCCTCGGCAATCGCGCCAATCGCCGAATGACGGCGAGACGGCGGCGTGGTGAACTTGGGAATCTCTCTCGAACCCAAGGGCCATCCATGCAACGCCGTCTCTTCATTGCGAGTTGCCTCTCCCTCGTCACCTGCGGCGCCTTGTTCGCCATCCGCAGCGCCGCCGCCGACGAACTCGGCGTGACCCTGGCTGCAGACAAGGCGCTCGTCGGCGCCGTGCTCGGCATGGGATTCTACGGCATGGGCTACGTGATCGCCGTCGCGTCGCCGCTGTGCGACCTGCTCGGCATGAAGACGCTGCTGCTGCTCGCGTGCCTGCTGCACGTGCTCGGCATCACGGGATTCCTCTTTGCGCCGGGCACAACCGACGACCCGAGCCTCGACTGGGCGCGCGCAACGATGCTGCTCGTCGGACTCGCGCACGGGCTCGTGGAGGGCGTGATCAACCCGCTCATCGCAACGCTGTATCCCGACGAGAAGACGCACAAGCTCAACGTGCTCCACGCGTGGTGGCCGGGCGGCATCATCCTCGGCGGCCTGTTGGCCTACGCGATGCGCACGATGGGCATCGGCTGGCAGGTGACGTGGGGGTTGGCGCTCGTGCCCACGATCGTCTACGGCGTGCAGGTGCTCGGCGTGACGTTCCCTAAGACCGAACGCTCGGCATCCGGCGTCAGCGCCGGCGAGATGGTCAAGGCGTCGCTGCACCCGCTGTTCCTGCTGTTCGTCGCGATGATGGCCGTGACCGCCGCGACCGAACTCGGCACCGGATCGTGGCTCGACTCCGTGCTGTCGAAGACCGCTGGCTTCGGCGGTGTGCTCCTGCTGGTCTACGGCAATGCGTTGATGTTCGGCCTGCGGTTCTTTGCCGGCCCGATCGCGCACAAGTTGTCCCCCATCGGCTTGCTGACGGCATCGGCAGCGCTCGCGGCGCTCGGCTTGTGGCTCTTGTCGACCGCGTCGACGACGACGTCGAGCATCGTCGCGACGACCGCGTTCTTCGTTGGCGTGTGCTACTTCTGGCCGACGATGCTCGCGGTGGTGTCCGAACGGTTCCCGAAAACCGGCGCGCTCGGCATGGGCATGCTCGCTGCGAGCGGCTTCCTCGGCTCGGGTTTCTTCACCGCCAAGATGGGCGAGGTCTACCAGGCCGAAGGAGCCGCCGCGGCGTTCGCGTTCACGACCTGGTTGCCGATCGGCCTGACCGTCGTGTTCGCCGTGCTCTGGATCGGCTTCACGATGCGCGGAGGCTACCGCGCAGAGCGCCTCGGCAAGAACTAGGCGACGCGCGTCACGCGCTGCCGTCGACCTTGCCGCGCCACTGCGATGAGGTAGCGATCCACGCGGGGAACTTTCGATCGACCACGAACGGCGCGAGCGGGATCAGCGACGCGACGAAGATGCCCGCGAGCCGAGCGATCGGCCAGTTTCGTTCCATGTGCGCGCGCAGCAGGCACCAAACGAGCGGGAAGTAGAGCGCCCCGTGGATCGTGCCGGCGATGCGCACGAGCAGCACGCCGACCGGAAGTTGCGCGCCGTACTTGACCCCCATCCCGCCGAGCAACAGCACGAACGAGATGGCCTCGACGAAGGCTACACGGCGCAGCAAGACCAGCGGATCGACCATGGCATGCGCACCGTGCCCGAGCCGAACCCATGGCGCAAGCATTCGCGATTCCGTGCCGCACGGCGCTGTGTGGTCCCCCGAATCGCCACGCGGATGCGCGACCTCTCGATCCACGCGATGTGCGCGCAGCCACCTGCGATGAAGCGCCGCGACGACGCGGGCGCGCCGTCGCGGAGGCACGACCCGCGCGCTCAGTTGCGCGCAGGTTCCTTGCTGCGCGCGGTGATCGCGATGGCGCCGTTCTCGAGCGACACCTCGAGCACGCTGCCGTCGGGGATCTCGCCGCCGATCAGCTTGCGGCCGATGCGCGTCTCCAGTTCGCGCTGCAAGAACCGCTTCAGCGGACGCGCGCCGTAGACCGGGTCGTAGCCCTGCTGGCCGAGGAAGTCCTTGGCCGCGTCGCTGACCTCGATCGTGATGCGGCGGTCCGCGAGCCGCGAGCGCAGGCCCGCGAGCAGCAGGTCGACGATGCGCCGGATCTCACCAGCCTGCAGCGGCTTGAACAGCACGACGTCGTCGATGCGGTTCAGCAACTCGGGCCGGAAGTGGCGGCGCAGTTCCGCCATGACCTGGTCGCGCGCGGACTCGCGGATCTGGCCGTCCTTCGTGATGCCCTCGAGCAGCATCGGCGCGCCGATGTTCGAGGTCAGGATGATGACGGTGTTCTTGAAGTCGACCGTGCGGCCCTGGCTGTCGGTCGCGCGGCCATCGTCGAGGATCTGCAGCAGCACGTGGAACACGTCCGGGTGCGCCTTCTCGATCTCGTCGAACAACACGACCGAGTAGGGCTTCCTGCGCACCGCTTCCGTGAGCTGGCCGCCCTCCTCGTAGCCGACGTAGCCTGGCGGAGCGCCGATCAGGCGGCTCACCGCGTGCTTCTCCATGTATTCCGACATGTCGATGCGCACGAGGTTGTCCTCGCTGTCGAACAGCGCGGCTGCGAGCGTCTTCGCCAGTTCCGTCTTGCCGACGCCGGTCGGGCCGAGGAACAGGAAGCTGCCGATCGGGCGCTTCGGGTCCTTGATGCCAGAGCGCGCGCGGATCACCGCGTCGGCGACGAGCTGCACCGCCTCGTCCTGGCCGACGACGCGCTCGTGCAGGATCTCGTCGAGCTTGAGCAGCTTCTCGCGCTCGCCTTCGACGAGCCTGCTGACCGGGATGCCCGTCCAGCGCGCGACGATCTGCGCGATCTCGTCGGCAGTCACCTCCTCGCGCAACAGACGCTGCCCGCCCTTGCCGCCCTGCTGCATGCGAGCCTCCTCCGCCGCGAGCGCCTTCTCGGCCTCCGGGATCGCGCCGTACTTGAGCTCGGCGGCCTTGTTCATGTCGTAGCGACGCTCGGCCTGATCCTGTTCGCGGCGCAGCGACTCGATCTTCTCGCGCAGCGCTCGAACGCCCGAGATCGACTGCTTCTCGGACTCGTACTGCGCGCGCATCGCGTCGGCCTTGCCGCGCAGCTCTTGGATCTCCTTCTTGAGCTCCTCGAGTCGCGAACGGCTCGCCGCGTCCTTCTCCTTCGCGAGCGCCGCCTCCTCGATCTGCAACTGCATGACGCGGCGACTGACTGTGTCGAGCTCGGTCGGCAGCGAGTCGATCTCCGTGCGGATCATCGCGCACGCCTCGTCGACGAGGTCGATCGCCTTGTCCGGCAGGAAGCGGTCGCTGATGTAGCGATGCGACAGCGAGGCCGCGTCGACGAGCGCCGCGTCGTGGATCTTCACGCCGTGGTGCACCTCGAAGCGCTCCTTCAGGCCGCGCAGGATCGACACGGTGTCCTCGACGCTCGGCTGCTCGACCAGCACGGGCTGGAAGCGCCGCTCCAACGCCGGGTCCTTCTCGATGTGCTTGCGGTACTCGTCGAGCGTCGTCGCGCCGATGCAGTGCAACTCGCCGCGCGCGAGCATCGGCTTCAGCATGTTGCCGGCGTCCATCGCGCCCTCGGCCTTGCCGGCGCCGACGATCGTGTGCAACTCGTCGATGAACAGCAGGATCTTGCCGTCGCTGTTTTTGATCTCCTGCAGCACGGCCTTGAGGCGCTCCTCGAACTCACCGCGGTACTTCGCGCCCGCGACGAGGCTGCCCATGTCGAGCGCGAACACGGTCTTGTCCTTGAGGCCGTCGGGCACGTCGCCGCGCACGATGCGTTGCGCGAGGCCTTCGGCGATCGCGGTCTTGCCCACGCCGGGCTCGCCGATGAGCACGGGGTTGTTCTTCGTCTTGCGCGACAAGATACGGATCACGCGACGGATCTCGTCGTCGCGTCCGATGACCGGGTCGAGCTTGTTCTCGCGACACATCTGCACGAGGTCGCGGCCGTACTTGCCGAGCGCCTCGTAGGTCGCTTCGGGCATGGCGCTCTGCACGCGCTGGTTGCCGCGGACCTCCTTGAGCGCGTTGAGGAAGCGCGCTTCGTCGATCTGCATGCGCTTCCACACGTCCTTGAGGCCACCCTTGCTCGTCTGCAGCAGCGCGAGGAACAGGTGCTCGACGGAGACATACTCGTCGCGCATCTTCGACGCCTGCTGCTCGGCGATCGTCAGCGACTGCGCGAGGTCCTGGTCGATGTAGATCTTGTCGACCTGGTAGCCCGGGCCCGACATGCGCGGCTTCTTTCGCAGTTCGCCCTCGATCGCCTGCGCGACCTGGTCCGCCGCGACTCCCATGCGCTGCAGAAGGCGCGCGACGAGCCCGTCGTAGGCCTCGACCAGCGCGAGTGCGACGTGCTCGCACGCGACCTGCTGATGGCCGAAGGTCACGGCCTTCTGCTGCGCTTGCTGCAGGGCTTCCTGCGACTTCTGCGTGAGTTTCTGCATGTCCATGAGTCGTGCCTCCGTGGGGTTGTGCGACGCGCTCGCGCCGGTTCGGGCCGGGTAGAGCAGGTCCCGTGCCAAGACGTGTGGTGCACACAACCACCGTCGCCAAGGGGGCTAAGGGCGGAAGCAACGGGCTCGGCCCGAGGACCGCTGGATGCCACATTGTCGGCCACCGTGTATTTCCAGCCATTTCGACAGCCGCGCGCCGCACCGTCCGCGCGAGGCGGGCCTTCCCCCGCCAACCGACTCCCTCGCACCGCCCCACTCATGCGTGGGCGGACGAGGAACCCATGCAGAACCGATGCTCCTTCCCTGACTCGAAGCCCGAAGAACCCAAGAACCCCTGGCCCTTCCGCGACCCGGCCCAGACCACCGAGTTCGAACGCCTGTGCCGCGAGGCGCTGTCTGCAGGCGGACGCGATGCGCGCATCGTCGACGGCTACGCGCTTGTCGCAGGCCAACCCGGCGTGCACGGCCTCCGCAACCTCGCGGAGCACTGCGCGCAGTTGCCGCAGTCGATGTGGGAGCGCGAGATCCGTGAGCACCTCGCGCTGTCCGCGCCCGAACGGCTGAACGCGATCCAGGACCAGGTCTGCAACAGCGGCTTCGAAGCCAACGCGACCAAACTCACGGTGCGGCTGTATCCGGAGAGCTCGAGCAAGGACCCCGGCATCGCCGGCTGCGTGCAGCGGGAGGACGTTCCTGGGCTGCTCACCGTGCTCGCAGTCGACATGGACCGCACCATCGTCGGCGTGCCGCGCGCGCTCGCCGACATGTGGGGCCAGGACGACGACGCGCTGTTCGTTCGCGCGTTGCAGAACCTGCCGAAGTTCTGCACCGGCAGGCCGTGCGGATTCGTGCTGCCGAAGCCGATGGCGCTTCGATTCGAGTTCCTCGAAGGCGGCGCATACGCGGCGGCCAGCGTGCTTCGCTTCGACGAACTGCCGCTGCCGAAGGGGCGACACGGCAACTTGATCGGACTGCCCGTGCGCGACTCGTTGATCAGCTGGGCGATCGACACGTGGCCTTCGGACGACGTGCTCGGGTCCATGTTCGCGATGGCGCACGGACGCAACGGCGACGGGCCGTATCCGGTGACGAGGCACCTCTACTGGCGCACGCCGGACGGCAGATTCGAGTTGCAACGCAGCCTGCCGACTTCGAACGGACTGCGCCTCGTCGCATCCACGGGATTCGCGCAACTGCGGGCGAGGCTGCGGACGTGACCGCGCGCACGTTGACCGCTGACGATCCGGGCCCGAACATCGCGCGCCCGATGCAGAGGCCAACCGCAGTCCCGCTCCTGGCAGCGGCCGTCTCCGGGCTCTTCTGCCTCGCGATCGACCGCTACTGGTTCGACGGCCCGTGGGGCAACTGGCATCAACCGATGCGCGACTGGGGCCTCCACTGGATCGCGCTCGTGTGCGCGACGATGACGACGATGCTGTTGCTGCAACGGTTGTCGGACGGTTCGCGCGAAGCGGCGATCCGCGGCCGCCGCATCGCGCTGTCGATTCCGCTCGCCGTCGCCTCGCTGCACGAGGGCGGACAATGGCTGTGGCCATCGGGCCACCGCGACCCTTTGGACAGCGGCCGCGACTTCGCGCTCAACATCCTGGGCGCATGCGTCGCATGGGCGATCCTCGCTCGATGGAGTCCGCTGCCCGAAGCGACCCAGCGAAGGAAGCGAGCGACGCCAGGACGCGGCGAGTGAGGTCAGGCACGCAGGCAGTCGCGCGCAGGACCTGCGATCAGAATCCGACGCCGATCGTCTTCGTGCGGATGCGCATCAGGTGCGCATCCGCCGTCACGTAGAGCACGGACCCGTCGTCGCCGAACGCGCAGTTCGCGGTCGCTTCGTCGGTGCGCAGTGTTCCGAGGTGCGCGCCGTCCGCGCCGATCACGAGCACGCCGCCGGGCCCGGTGGCGAACAGCGTCCCGTCGCGCGCGACCTTCAGCCCGTCGGTCGAACCCTTGTTGCCTTCGCGCAACAACGGCCGCGCGTCGAAGAACGTGCGCGCATTGCCGACCGCGAGATCCGCGGCGACGTCATAGGCCACGATGCGCGGCCATTCGCCGTCGGACACCGCGACGTAGAGCGTGCGCTCGTCGGGCGACAAGGCGATGCCGTTGGGACGCGACAGGCTGGCGTCGAGCAACCGCGCCTCGAACACCGATCCGTCGCGCGAAGTCGCGACGTAGACGCCGCAGTGCGGCAATTCGCGCGCAGGATCGTCCATGCCCTTGGGAAGGCCGTAGGGCGGATCGGTGAAGAACACGGCGCCCGACGAATGGATCGCGAGGTCGTTGGGGCTCTGGAAGCGCTTCTGCTCGTACCGATCGACGAGCGTGACGTGACGGCCGTCGCGTTCGACGCGGCCGAGGCGACGATCGCCGTGCTCGCACAACACGAGGCGGCCTTGCGCGTCGATGGCGAGACCGTTCGAGCCGGGCTCGCGACCGCGCTGCGTTCCCGCGGCATAGCCGCTCGGACGTAACGCCGCTTCGATGCCGCCGCGTTCGGACCAACGGTAGACGACGTTCTCGGGCACGTCGGAGAACAGCAGGCATCCGCCGACGCGGTCCCACACCGGGCCCTCGGACCACGAGAATCCCGTGGCGAGCCGCTCGAACTGCGCCGATGCGTCGACGTGGCGCAGCAAGCGCGCATCGAGGACCTCGACGGAACCGACGAGTTCGCGAGACGTCGACCGCACACCCTCAGGCAGCGCCGACCGCGCATCGGCGCGCGGTGCGAGCGCGCCGCCCTGGCGCTCGGGCGCGCTGCATGCGGAGAGCGCCGCGAACACCACCGCAATGCGCGCATGGCGCATCACACGCGGATCTCGTCGCCCGCCGTCGCGACCGCGCCGCGGAGCCGCGGTTCGAGTTCGCTCTGCACGAACGAATCGACTTGCTGCGGCGCGCGGCCGACGAAGCGCGATGCGTCCATGAGGCTCGGCAGCTGCGAACGGATGCCGGCGAACGCAGGGTCCGCGGCGACGAGTTCCATCAGCGGATTGTCGCGGCCTTCGGCCTTCACGGCGTGCGCCGCGGTCCGGCTGTGCACGCGGATGCGTTCGTGCAGGTCCTGGCGATCGCCGCCGGCGCGCACGCCAGCCATCAGGATCTCCTCGGTTGCGAGGAACGGCAGTTGCTCGCGCAGCTTCTTCTCGATGACCTTCGGATAGACGACGAGGCCCTGGCTCACGTTGTGCACGAGCGACAGCACGGAGTCGACGCACAGGAAGCTCTCCGGCAGCGCGATGCGGCGGATCGCCGAGTCGTCGAGCGTGCGCTCGAGCCATTGCGTGCTCGCCGTGTGCGCGCTCGTGTTCGCGGCCTCGATGACATAGCGCGCGAGCGAGCAGACGCGCTCGCTGCGCATCGGGTTCTTCTTGTAGGCCATCGCCGAACTGCCGATCTGCTTCGACTCGCTCGGTTCCTCGATCTCGCCCTCGTGCGACAGCAGACGCAGGTCCGTCGCAAACTTGCTCGCCGACTGCGCGACGCCCGAGAGCGCCTGGTGCACCGTCCAGTCGATCTTGCGCGTGTAGGTCTGGCCGCTGACGGCGATCGTGCGCGTGAACCCCATCGCCTCGGTGACGCGGCGGTCGAGCTCGACCACCTTGCCGTGGTCGCCGTCGGCGAGCGCGAGGAACGTCGCCTGCGTGCCCGTCGTGCCCTTCACGCCGCGGAACGGCAGCCACGCGATCACGCGCCGCACCTCGTCGAGGTCGAGCAGGAAGTCCTGCGCCCAAAGGCACGCGCGCTTGCCGACGGTGACGGGCTGCGCGACCTGGAAGTGCGTGTAGCCGAGGCACGGCAGCGCGCGGTGGCGCACCGCGAAGTCGCGCAGCGCAGCCAGCACGGCGCACAGACGCCGTTCGACCAGTTCGAGCGCCTTGCGGTAGACGATCAGGTCGGCGTTGTCGGTGACGAAGCAACTCGTCGCGCCGAGGTGGATGATCGGCTTGGCCTTCTTCGCGAGCTCGCCGTAGTGGTGCACGTGCGCCATCACGTCGTGGCGCAGCTCCTTCTCGAGCTCGGCGACGCGCTGCCAGTCGAACGTGTCGCGGTGCTGCCGCAGTTCGTCGATCTGCTCGCGGCTGACCGGGAAGCCGAGTTCGTGCTCCGCCTGCGCCAGTGCGATCCAGAGGTCGCGCCACGTGCCGTGCCGCATGCGCGGCGAGAACAGGCCAGCCATTTCCTTGCTGGCGTAGCGTTCGAGGAGCGGGTGGTCGAAGCGGTCGCCGCGTTCGGTCATGCGCCCTTCCATACCGGCGGCGGAACGGGCGCGCCATGAACGACTGCGGGCGCCGCGACGGGCGCCCGCGTTCCTGCCACCGATCCCCCTGTCGCCTCAGCAGCGAACCCAGACCCGGCGCTGCCTCGTCTCGTAGTGGCCGGGCACCCAAACCTGTTGCCAGTGCGCCGGCTCGACGATGCCCCAGTGACGGTGGCCGCACGGGTCGCAGACCCAGCCATAGCGATCCGGCACATACTGCTGGTCCCAGTAGCCCTCGATCCAGACCTGCTCGCACACCGTCTCCCATCGTCCCCTGGGGGCGCGGCGATCGTCGCAGCGATCGCGACGGTCGTCGCAGCGGTCGCGGTCGCGCGGGGCGCAGACCGGCGGCGCGCACCGCGCGCCCAACTGCACACCGACCTGGATGTGGCGCCCGAGACTCCCCTCGATCCGGAACTGCGCGGGCGCCAGAGCTGCGAGTCCCAACAAGGCCGACACCAACTTGGAGACGTGAACCATGCAGACTCCAGCGAGCCGGTCGTCGGGGTCGTTGCGGGTGGCCACCGCGCTTCGGCTCGTCGAGGGATCCTCGCATGGCTCGTGTCCCCCGCGACGGACACGTGCGCGGGCGGTCACCAGTCGGTGAATGTGCCCAACGCCGAACAGCCGATGCCACCGAGCAGCGCCGCTGCAGCGAGCCGCAGTGGGGCTCGTTCGGAGCTGCGCAAACCGTGCACGAGCATCGCGCCGAGCACTGCGCCGCAGAGGTCGGACCCGAAGTCCGAGAACGAAGCGACCCTGCCCGGCACGTATCGCTGATGGATCTCGTCGACGGCGCCGTAGGCGCAGGCGATGACGATCGCCCACAGCCGCATCCTCGGGGCGGTGGCGCCGGAGCCGGCCAAGGCCAGCAATGCCATCGCCGCCATCGCGGAGTAGGCGACGACGTGCGCCGCGTTGTGCAAGAAGGCGCGCAGCACCGAAGGATGCGCGCCGCCCAGCGGCCCCGACGACGCCCACCAGAGCAGGGCCATCTCGGCGACCACGGCGCCCCACCGGACCGCCGAGGGCAACGCCGCGAACCCGGCAAGGAAGCGGGCGAACAGCGACACGAGTCAGGCTGGGTTCAAGCTGCCGAGGAGACGCATGCCGCCACCGGGCGCCACGTCGACGCGCAGCTCTTCCATGTAGATCGAAATCAAGAACAGCCCGCGGCCGCGCTCGTTCTCGAGCGAAGGCATGCCGTTCGCCGCCGCCTGCAGGGCTTCCGCCAGTTCGCGGACGATCGGTTCGGGCATCTCCGGATCGACGAACTCCACCGACAAGCGGCCGTTCGCGAACGCGACGTCGATGCTGAGCGAGCCGCCGACAGTGCGGTAGCTGGCGCCGTGTTCGATGGCGTTGTTGACGAGTTCGTCCACGACCAGCGCCGCCGCGTCGCAGAGGTTCTCTCCCGCTCCCATGCGACCCGCTCGTTCCCGCACCTGCTGGCGGACGATCCGCACCTGCCGCGGATCCGGCGGGAAACGCAGAGGTCCGGCAGCGTTCACCGCCGTTCCTCCACGAGCATGGACAGGTCGAGCGCCGGCGCGGAGTGCGTCAACGCACCGATCGACACGCGATCGACGCCGCATTCCGCGAACGCGCGGACGTTCTCGAGCCGCACGCCACCGGATGCTTCGATCTGCACCGCAGTGCCTCGCCGCTTCGCCGCGGCCCGCACTGCGCGCACCGCGTCCTGCAAGGCAGGGCCGGGCGCGAAGTTGTCGAGCAGCACCACGCTGGCGCCGCCGTCCACCGCAGCCACGGCCTCGGCTTCGGTCTGTGCCTCGGCCACGACCGGCGCAGGGTGCGCCGCGACGCAGTGACGGACGACGTCGACGTAGGGCATCGGCTTGGCGCAGGCGAAGTGGTTCTCCTTCAGCAGCACCTGGTCGTAGAGCCCGATGCGGTGGTTCGTGCCGCCGCCCGACGCAACGGCCCGCTTCTCCAGGATGCGCAGTCCCGGCGTCGTCTTGCGCGTGTCGAGGATCCTGGCCCCGGTGCCCTTCACGGCGGCGACGAACTGGGCCGTCACCGTCGCGATGCCCGACAGCCGCTGCAGGAAGTTGAGCGCCGTGCGCTCGGACGCGAGCAGCGCGCGCATGCGCCCCTCGACCTCGAGCACGAGGTCGCCTGGCTTCACGGCCTCGCCGTCGCGGCGATGCACGACCACCTTGGCGCTCGCGTCGAGCATCGAGAAGGCCGCCTGCGCGCAGTCGAGCCCTGCGAGGACACCGCGGGCCTTGGCCGTGATGCGTGCATGGGCGCGCAGTTCCGCCGAGACCGAGAGCCGACTGGTGACGTCCGCGTCCGGGTCGAGCTCCGAGGAGCCCAGGTCTTCGAGCAGAGCGCGCCGCACGCACTCGTCGACGATGGCCGGATCCGCGTCCATGGGGCCCTTCACCCTACACCAAACCCAGCCGGCTCGCAGCGGCGGATTCCCGCTGCAAGCCGGCCGTGCGAAGTAGCTGTTGCGCCCGTCAGCGCGCCTCGTCTTGCGGCAGCACGCACGCGAAGTCCTTCAGCAGCGCCACGGAATCCGCGCCGAGCCCGTCGACCGAACCGAGCGCAGCGACATCGGCAAACGGACCGTGCCGCACCCGGTGCAGCACGATCGCCTCGGCGCGCGTCGGCCCCACGCCCGGCAAGGCCTGCAGTTCGGCGACCGTCGCGCGGTTGATGTCGATGCGGACGGGAACGGCCCCGACGCCAGCAGGCCTACGTCCGGCGAGCACACCGTGCGCGAACGCGCGCACCGCGAGCAGCGTCGTGGCCGCCGCCCAGACCGCCAGCAGCAACCGGCGACGGGACTGCGGGAGCACTTCGCACGCCGCTTCGCCGGGCGCGAAATCGCGCACGATTTGTTCAGGAGGTCGGGCCACGGCCACCTCCCTGGAGTCCGAGACCCGGCTGGAGCAAAGGCGCGCAGCGAGCGCCCGGACGCGTCAGCGCCCGCGAACGCGCTGCAGAAGGCGCTGCTCCAACGGCTCTTGCGGCATTCCTGCCATCAGCGGGCCCGCCGCGCCTTCGAGACAGTTGAGGATCGAACGGATGGATTTGGATTCGTTGCATTCCTCATGACTGACGATCAGCGGGGGCTGACCGAGTCGGCGATGCGACACGGCTGGGTTGTCCGTGATCTCACCGAGGTAATGCAGCGAGCGGCCCACGAACCGCCGCGTGACGTCCGCGAGGCGCTCGAACGTGGGCCGGCCCTGGCCCGCTTCCGCGACGCGATTGACGACGAGGTGGATCTCGGGGCTCCGCTCGTGGCGCGCTAGGCACTTCACGAGCGCATAGGCGTCCGTCAGGGCCGCGATCTCAGGGTTCGTCACGAGCAACACGTGCTCGGCGCCCAGCATCGTCAGCATCGACTGCGTCGAGATCCCCGCCGCGCAATCGAGGATGACGACGTCGGACTCGCGCGCAAGGGAGCCGAGGCACCGCGCCAGCATCAGGAACTGCCGGCTGTCGAACTCGGCCAGGCCGCTGATGCCCGAGCCGCCCGCGAGCAACCGGGGGCCGAACGGAGTCTCGGTCAGCGCCTGGGCAAGCGTCGCTTCGCCCGAGAGGACCTGGTGCAACGCGTGGCGCGGGTTCACACCGAGCAGCAGATGCGCGTTGCCGAGCCCGAAATCGCAGTCCACCACGACTACGCGGCGCCCCATCTTGTGCAGCGCCACCGCGACGTTGGTGGCGAGGAACGACTTGCCGGTGCCCCCCTTGCCCGACGCGACTGCCAGGACGCGTGCTTCGCGCACTGCGGCGACCGCTGCGGGACGACGCGGAAGGAGGCGCTGGATCCAGCGCCGTCCGAAGTTGCCCGCGGGTTCGACTTGTCGTTCCATCCGAATCCCGGCAGCCGTTGGTGACCGAATCGGTCAGCTGCCGGAGTTCCGCTCCTCCTGTTCGCGGCCGAATGCGGGATCGAGCAGGGCCTCGCGCTCTTCGCGCGACAGGCGGGAGGTCTGCATGCACGACCGCAGGGATTCCAGGCCCTGCGTGGCCGCGCGGGACGCGTCGTGCGCGTCGAGCGTGAGGTCCTCGGATGGCTCGGCAATCCTCGCGTCCGCGGTGGTGTCGCAGCCGGCCGGAGCCGGACCGTGAACCTGCAGGTAGCGGCGCGCCAACTGGTCGCACACTTCGCGCAGGTCGGCGTCGGCGTCGATGCGCCGGTTCACGCCGCCGCAAACGAGCGCGTGCACCGCGTCGTCGGCATACCAGAGGTCCGCGAGCAAGTGGCCGTCGAGGCTCGCGCGACGCGAGAACCGGTCGCCTTCCACGCGGATCTTTGGGTCGAGCCGCTGCAGGAACTGCTCGAACGCGGCGAACACGCGGCGGCCGGAATCCCCGAGGGCACCGTCCAGTTCGGGCCCACCGGCACCGACGCTCGAGCCGTGCAGGGTGCGGATGACGATGCGGTCCTGGCCGCTAACGCGGAACGTGTCGACCTCGACGACCTGCAGTTCCGGGATCTGGAGGCGCGAGAGGGCGGCGAGGTTCTCGGAACGGATGCCCACGCCCACGACGAGCAGACGGCACGAGGAGCCGTCGCGCAGGTCCGCTTCCGGCAGCGCGCGCGCCATGCCTGACGAGTTGCGCTGCCAGAACGAGTGCGCAGCGAGCACGCGCGCGGCGAGGGTCGCATCGCGGTCGTCGGTCGCGAACACCAACACGGGCGCGCCGCCGGCATCGCGCAGCAGGCCGTCCACAGCGGGCAGCCCCGATGCGCCGAACTCGATCTGCTCCGCGACGATGCGGAGGCCACGTTCGAAGAGACCGGTCCGTTGGCGAACCAATCGCCAAAGGCCGTCGCGCTGCAGCGGCAACACCGATCCACGGATCATGGCTATCCCTCCGAACGAGACGTCGCTGACCACGACGCCCCTACCGCGACTCGCGACGACCACCAGGCGCGAGCGACGCCGGGTCTCCGATGCGAGAACGACCGCCTGATCCTGTCCCGCATGGAACAGCTCCCTCGTCTTTGTCCGACACTCTGCGCGCCAAATGGCGCAGGATCGGTTCCGGAAGAGGGCTCAGGCCGAGGCCGTCGATTGCGGATTGCACGTTCGGCGCGCCAAAAATGCAAGTGCGCCCAAGGTGCCAGAACAAGTCACGAACGAAGCCGCGCCTCTCCGAGCTGACCTGCGAGCAACGGATTGGCCGCGATCTGCTGCAGCGGCGAGCGCCGTTCCTCGACGCGCGTCAGCGCTGCAGCAAGTGCATCGCTCGCATCACGCGGCATGTCGGCGAGTGCCGCGAGCGCAGCAGGCCCGAGTTGCCGCACCACCATGTCGGCGACGACTTCCTTCGGCGCGTCGCCGCGACCGGTCACGCAGCGCTTGATGCGAGCCGGCGCGTACTCGTGGATCGCGAGATCGGCGCGCGAGGCTTCGCACAGCACCACGCCGCGAGCCTCGCCGATGCGAAGGGCCGACTGCGCGCTCTTGCCGTAGAACGCCTCTTCGAGCGCCAGCTCGTGCGGCGACAGGCGCGCGACCAGTTCGCGGAAGCGGTCCGAGAGTTCGCGCAGGCGTTCGGCGACGGTGTGGCGCCTGGTCCCGAGCCGAAGCACGCCGCACTCGACGGGGCGGACTGCATCGTTGCCGCCGGATCCGGCGCGGACGACGTTGCTCGCGCGCATCGCGAGCGGCGCGCCGGCCATGGGCGCCCGCGCGTCGCCGACCTGCAGCTCGAGGCATCCGAACCCGACCACCTGCGTGCCGGGGTCGATGCCGAGGATCCGGATGACCGCCACGTCGGGATGGTAGCGAGCCCGCCCGCCGCGACGTAGCGTTCGAAACGTGAAGGTCGCACTCCTTCTTCTCGCCGCGGGCCGCGGCACGCGCTTCGGCGGCGAAGTCCCCAAGGGATTCCTGCGCCTGTGCGGCAAGACCTTGCTGGAGCGCTCGGCCGAGCGCCTGCGCGAACTGTGCCCGGAACCCGAGGGCGAGCTCATCGTGCTCGTCGGCCCGCAGGACCGGACCACCCTGCTGCCCCCGTTGATGGGAACGCTGCACGCGCTGTCGGCGCGAATCGTCGATGGCGGCGAGACGCGCCAGCAATCGATGCAGAACGGCCTCGCAGCGGCGAGCGCGAATTGCGACATCGTGCTGGTGCACGACGCCGCGCGGCCGCTGTTCCCGTTGGCCGCGGCCCGCACCTGCATCGACCGCGCCCGCGCCGTCGGCGCCGCGTTGCTCGCAGTCCCCGCAGCCGACACCCTGAAGCGCTGCCGCGCCGACGGGACCGTCGAGACGACGATCGACCGGCGCGGCGTCTGGTGCGCGCAGACGCCACAGGTCCTGCGCCGCGACGTCCTGCTGCGCGCGATCCAACACGCCGAGCAACATGGCATCGAGGCGACGGACGACGTGTCCCTCGCGGAGGCAATCGGCTGCCCGGTGGCGGTCGTGACCGGATCGCCGCAGAACCTCAAGATCACCCACCCCCAGGACCTCGCAGTGGCCGAAGCCCTTCTGCGCCATTCCGAAGGACACGCATGAGCGACCTGCGCATCGGCCTCGGCATCGACCTCCACCGACTGGAACCCGACCGCCCGTGCGTGCTCGCCGGCATCCGCATCGACTGCGAACGCGGGCCAGCGGCCGTCAGCGACGGCGATGTCGTCCTGCACGCCGCGGTCGACGCAGTGCTCGGCGGCGCGGGGCTCGACGACCTCGGCACCCTGTTCCCCGAGAACGACCCGAGGAACCGCGGCCGCGACTCGGCAGAGTTCTGCGCGCGCGCGCTCGAACTCGTGCGCCAGAAGGGCCTGCGCGTGACTTCGCTCGACGTCGTGGTCGAGACCGAGCTGCCGCGGCTCAAGCCCCACCGCGCGGCGATGCGCGCGCGGCTCGCAGAGTTGTTCGAGGTCGAGCCGGACCGTGTGAACCTCAAGGGCAAGTCGGGCGAAGGGCTCGACGCGATCGGCAACAAGCTCGCGATCCGCGCGACCGTCGTCGCGCTCCTCGCGCCCGCGTGAGCGCGGCCTGCAGGCTCAGGCCTGCAGGTCCTTCATCCGCTTGTAGAGGCCGCCGCGCGCGACCAGTTCGTCGTGGGTGCCCATCTCGACGATGCGGCCGTGCTCCATCACGACGATGAGGTCCGCCTGCGCGATCGTCGACAGCCGGTGCGCGATGACGAACGACGTGCGGCCCTTGCGCAGGTTGTCGAGCGCGCGCTGCACGAGTTCCTCGTTCTCCGAGTCGAGGCTCGAAGTCGCCTCGTCGAGGAACAGGATCGCGGGGTCGCGCACGATGGCGCGCGCGATCGTGATGCGCTGCATCTGGCCGCCCGAGAGGTTGCAGCCACGTTCGCCCGCGAGCGTGTCGTAGCCCTGTGGCAGCTTCTGCACGAAGTCGTGGATGTTGGCGGCCTTCGCCGCGGCCTCGATCTCGGCCTGCGTGCAGCCGGGCTTGCCGTAGGCGATGTTGTCGCGGATCGACGCGTTGAACAGGAACGGCTGCTGGCTGACGACCGCGGTGTGCTTGCGGTAGTCGTCCATGCGCACGTTGCGCAAGTCCTTGCCGTCGACGAGCACGCGGCCCTTCTGCGGGTCGTGGAACCGCATGAGCAGGTCGAGTGTCGTCGACTTGCCGGCGCCGGACGGTCCGACGAGCGCAACCGTGAGCCCGGGGCGCACCTTGAGGTCCACGCCGCGCAACACCGGCTCCTCGCCGTAGGCGAACCACACATCCTGCAGCTCGACCTCGCCGCGCAGTTGCGGCAACGGCTCGCCGCCCGACTCGCCCTCGTCGATGCGCTCCTGCAGGATGCCTTCGATCCGGTCGAGCGCGCTCACCGACTCCATCAGCGTGTTGTAGGAACGGGTCAGTCTCTTCACGTGCTGGTAGGTCGTCGCGAGCGGCAGCAGGACCGTGGCGACGGCCGAGAACTTGATCTCCTCCGTCACGAGCACGAAGTAGCCGAGCATCATCAGCAAGGCCGCGAACCCGACCTGGTAGCCCAGGAAGGTCTGCATCATCGACGCGCCCTTCGCGCGCAGCATGCGCATCGTGCGGTCGAGGAACGTGTCGTTCTGCAGCTCGTATTCGCGCAACCGCTCCGCTTCGAGGCGGAAGGCCTTCACCGTGCGGATGCCCGAGAGGATCTGGTTCATCGACTCGGTCGCGTCGCCCATCGCCTCGAGCGTCTTCGAGCTGCGGCGCCGGACCCGTTCGCCGGACCGGTACATCGGGATCGCCATCAGAGGGATCATCAGCGCGAGCACGACGAGCGCCTTCGGCATCACGAACGCCACGACGATCACGTTGCCGACGATCATCATCGGATCGACGAACACGTTGTCGGCTGCGAGCTCGAACGAGCGCTGCAGGACCTGCGCGTCGTTGGTGACGTTGGAGATCAGCTCGCCCATGCGCCGCTGGCCGAAGTAGCGGAGCGGCAACGAGAGGATGTGCTTCGCGATGGCGCAGCGGAGGTCCGCAACCATCTTGATCGCGAAGTAGCGCGACGTGAGCTGCACGAAGTAGATGCAGACGCCGCCGAGGATGCCGCACAGCGACGCGAGCAATGCGGTCGCGATGACGAGGTTCATCGCGGAGCCGCCGGCCGATGTGGCGTCACGGCCGAGCCACTGCGCGATCTGGTCCGCCTGGACCTGGAACCAGACGGCGAACCGGTCGCTCCAGCCGTCCTCGCCGGAGCCGCTCAGAACGACCGGGGCCGATCCGCCGGTCTGCGCGCCCATCGCCCGGATCAGCGGATCGACGAGCACGAAGGGCGCTTTCGTGAACAACGCCTCGAGGCAACCGAACAGAAGTGCTGCTGCCACGAGGCGCTTGTGCGCCAGCACCGCCTCCCAGATGCGGCGGAGGAGGTGCGATAGGGTCGCCGAGTCCGGCGCGTTTGCGGGTGTCACCCGCGCGAGCTTACTCGATGACGGCCTTCTGGATCACCTCGTTGGCCCACTGCATGAAGCGATAGGAACGGTAGTCCTCGAGCACGAGCTCGCGGTCGCGCTCGTTCTTGACGTCCATGCGCTTCTTCGGCGGCGTGCGCGAGTTGACGCGCGCGACATACCAAGCGTCCGTGCCCTTCAGCGGGCCGACCGCCTTGCCGACTTCCGCGTCGAAGAACAGGTAGGTCGACAGCGAGTTGCCGTCGAGCAGTTCCGAGAACTCGTTCTCGCGCAGCTGCTGGCGCAGCTGGTTCAGCGGCAGGAAGCCGAGGCGGCCGCGCTTCTCGTCGTTGACGATGTATTCGCCGCGCTTCGTCAGGGCCTCGTCGAACGTGACCTTGCCGGCCTCGAGGTCGGCGAACGCGGCTTCGGCGCGCTCCTTCGCCTTCTGCATGCCGTCGTTCTGCCACGCCATCGTCTGCATGTCGCGAGCGAGGAACGCGATGACGTCCACGCTGGCGCTGCCGTCACCGAAGAAGCCGGAGCGCTTGTCCGCGTAGGCCTGCAGGTTCTCGTCGGTCAGCTCGTCCTTGATGAGGTCGTAGAACGACGTCATCAGGCGCCAACGCGCGCGGAACGCCTCGAGGCACGGGTAGCCCTTGAACTTCGTCGCAATGACTTCGACCGTGAACGGGGTCGTGTCGTAGGGCTGGCGGTATTCGTCGTAACGCTTCTGGAACTCCTCGTCGCTGACGTAGACGCCCTTCTTGACGAGCTCCTGGCGCAGCGCCTCGCGCGCGACGACTTCCTGCATCGCGCGGTCGATGTCCTGGACGAACAGGCCCTGGCGGACGAACTCGAACGCGTCATCGGTCGGCCACTCCATGCCGTTCACCGAGATCACGACCTCGGAAGGCAGGCCGTTGCTCGCGTACTTGATGTCCGACCAGTTGCGCAGGCCCTGCTGCACGAACTGCCGCATCATCGTCATCCAGAACTCGGGCAGCGGCTTCGGGTTGCCCTTCTCGTCCTTGGCGTCCGCCGTCTTCTCGAGCTGTTCCAGGAACTGCTGGCCCTGACCGCTGTTGGTCTTGGCCATGATCGCTTCCTTGGTGATCTGCGGCCAATCCTTCGGCACGCCGGGGAAGAACACGCGGTCGAACACGATCGCCTGCTTGCGCTGCTGCAGGAACGTCTCGCGGTTGAGGCCGTACTGCGTGCGGACGACCTCCCAGAAGTCGACGCCCGGGTGCTGGGCGGCGAACTGGTTCATCTTCGGCTCCAGCTCGCGCAGCACGTCTTCCTCGAGGACGTCGAACTCCTCGGGGCGGCGCTTGCCGGCCTCGATCTGCTTCTTGACCTCTTCGACGATGAAGAAGTCCGCGACCTTCGCCTCGACGAGCTTGCCGCCCGTCAGGTAGACCGCCTCGCGCTTCACGATCTTGGGGTCGAGCGCAACGCCGTTCACCTTGATCGGCAGCAGGAGCCGGTCGCGCGCGGCCGCGGCCTGGTCCTGCAGCTTGTCCGCCTCCTTCTGGAGGGTCTTGATCTGGTCTTCGGCGGACTGGGCCCAGAGGGGCTGGACTGCCACCGCGGCGAACAGGGCGAGGAACAGGGGTTTCATGGTCGACAAGGGCGGATTCGGTTCGGAATGAGGCGGCGGAGTCTACCGCGGAGGCGTGGCGATACGAGCCGCGCGCCCCAAAGCTCCGGGTTCGCGGAGGTCTCTCGTCCCGCTCCGGGACAGGAACGGAACCCGCGATCCGGTCTGGTTCCGCCGATGCCCTGGTAGCATGCGGCCGCACGCATGGCCTACGACCCGCGCTCGATCTCGTTTTCGGCCGAGATCCTCTATCCCCCGACCCCCCTGCGCGCGGACCTCGTCCAAGGCGTGCACAACACGCTGTTCCAGAAGCCGCAGCTCGGCTACCAGAGCTTCCAGATCGCCCCGGACTCCGTGCACCTGACGAACATGCCCCACGCACCGGGGCAGATCTCGTCGCTGTCGTTCCATTCCGACCGGCTGGTCGTGCGCGAGGAGTTCCGCGGGACGACCGTCGAGGACTTCGCCACGCGCGTCGTCAACGTGGCCGGCGTCGCGATGACCGCGCTCGCGATCCCGCTGTCGGTCGCGCAGCAGTTCTGCGTGCGGTCCCTGATCAACCCGCGGCATCGCGACGGCCGCGAGTTCCTGGCGCAGAAGCTGCTCGCGCGCGGCGATGCGCTGTCGGGGTTCGGCCGGCCGCTGCAGGGCCTGGGCCTCCGGCTCGCATTCCCACCGACCGAACAGGACCGCGCGCTGCACCAGGTCCGCGTCGAGAGCTGGCCCCAGGACCCTCGCTCCCTCTGGATCGAGGTGACGAGCACCTGGCCTGGCGCTATCGCAGCGGCCCAGCTGCCGCAGGTCGCCGACCAGCTCTACGCAACCTACGCCTTCCTGTGCGGCCCGGTCGCGGACTTCCTCTCTGCGCACGACGAGCCATGAACCGCAACCCGCTCCCCTGGACCGCCGTGGCCCTTGCGGCTGCATGCGCCGCGCTGGCGCTCGCGTCATCCTGCTCCAAGGACGACCCGAAGCCCGACGTCGATCCGACAACGACGACGCCGAAGCCGCTGCAGCCCGACGACGTGCTGCTCGTCGTCGATGGCATCTCGATCGCCTGGAAGGACGTGCAGGCGCACGTGGCATGGCTCGACGAGATCGCGCCCGAGTATTCGCTCCGCAAGAAGATCCAGAAGGTCCTGCCCGAGTACACGATCCCCGTGCTGTTCGCCCGTCGCGAGTTCGCCGACCTGCGCCAGACCCAGTTCGAATTGGCGACGACGATCCGCACGGCATCAGGCAACGTCGAGGAACTGCAGAAGAACGCGGGCGACCGGCCCCACCGCCGCGAGCGGATCTCGCGCGGCGACGTCGAGATCCCGGTCGCGGCCTTCGTGTTCGAACCGACGAACGTCGGCGCGGTGAGCCAGCCGATCGAAGTGCCCGGCGGCTGGATGCTGGCCGGCTGCGCCGACCTCACGCAGACACGCGTGCCGATGGAAGACACCTGCGAATGCGTGCAGGTCGCGTTCTTCACGCACGACGCGAAGTTCTGGCGCGAATGGAAGCAGGAGCTCAAGACGCGCCTCAAGGACCGCGTCACCTACGTGCACCCCGACTACCGGCTCGCGATGCCGCCATGGCTGCAACTCCCATGAATCGTGCGTTCCTGACCCTTCTCGCATGCACCTCCATCTCGTTGGCGCCCGCGCTCGCGCAAGACGACAAGCCCGCCCCTTCGAACGCGCCACTGGCGCAGCAAGCCGAAGCGGGCCTGCCGAAGCCGCTCGCAGCGTGGCCCGCGCTCGCAGCGAAGGACCGCGACCGCGCCATCGTGCTGACCGGCCAGTTCAAGAAGGACGACGACGCGCTGAAGCAGTCTGCGCGCGGGGAGCTGCTGGCCATGGGCGCCGGCGCCGCGCCCGTGCTGTTCCAGAAGGTCGGCGACGCCGAGAAGGAGCTCGCACTCAACGACGAGCTCTACCTGGTCTTCGACTCGATGCTCACCGCCGAGCACCGCGCGCTGATGGCCGAGCAGGCCAAGAAGAAGAAGATCGAGCTGCGGAAGTACCTGCTGCGCCGCCTGTGCGTGATGCCAGACCCTGAGCTGAAGTCCGCGTTCGAGCCGTTCCGCAAGGACGACGACGAACAGGTCGCGTTCTTCGCCAACCTCGGCCTTGCTTCGCTCCGCGACAAGGACGCGCTGCTCGACGTCCTCGAACGGACGCGCGCCGACTGGGCCGCGCACGTCGACATGGTCAAGCAGGCGCTGCCCGCCGCGCGCAGCAGCGAGTGCGCCAGAGCCGTGATCGAGCACATGGCAAAGCAAGGCACCGAAGTGAAGGCTGCCGGACTGCGACTGCTCCGCTATCTCGCCACGGAAACGGAGAAGCCCACGATCAAGGTGTTCCTGGGCTCCGAGGACCACGGCGTCGTGAAGGAGGCCGTCAACGCGCTGCGCGTCATGCACGGACAGGAACCGCTCGAGAAGCTCTCGGCGTTCGACGCCATCGGCATGGCCAAGGAGTGGCAAGGCAAATGAGCTCGACCAACCGATTCGCCGCCGCATTCGCATCGCTCGCACTGATCGCCGCGGCGATCTCGTCCCCGAGCCCGCTCACGGCGCAGGACAAGCAGCCGAAGTGGAAGATCGACCCCTACACGAAGAACAAGCCCGAGGCGCTGAAGCGCGCAGGCTACGTCTCCTTCGGTCCGTTCCCGTGCGGCGGCAAGGGCTCCGGTGTCGCACAGACGACCGACATCGAGAAGACGATCCCCTACAGCCAGATCCGCTGGATCGAGACCGCGCACTTCCGCATCGGCGTCGAACTGCCGGAGTGGACCGTGCCGATGGATCCGCAGACACGCGCGAAGATCCGCGGCGAGCTCGAGCGCCTTTCGACCCGCCTCGACGGGGTCGACCCGAAGACGCGCAAGCTCGACCCGTGGCTGCGCGCGCATCTATACGCGCAACGCTGCGAGGACCTGTATGCCGAGTTCCGCACGATGGCGGGCGTCAAGGACGAGGACTTCCCGCAGGACCCGAAGAACGTCGTGAAGACGGCCGGGTCCGCCTACATGGGATTCGGGCCGTATCTCGGCATGAAGGACAAGTACATCGTCCTGCTGTTCGACAGCATGACGCCGTTTTCGACCTACATGAAGGAGTACCTCGGCCGCGACTCGAAGTTCGGCCAACGCTGGCACTTCAAGGACGTCGGAGCGCTTATCTTCACGATCGCGACCGAATGCGACGGCGGACGCCTGAAGCACGACACCGCGCTGCACTGCACGCTCGCGTTCAACCTCTCGCAGTGCCTGCTCGACGGATTCCGTTACTACAACTACGACCTTCCCGTCTGGATCCGCGAGGGCATCGCGCACTGGTTCGAGCGCCGCGTCGACGAGAAGTGGAACAGCTACGACCAGACGGAAGGATCCCCGGCGGACATCCGCACCACGTGGAAGTGGAAGCCGGTGATGAAGGCGATGGCGGGCTCGGACAAGTACCGCACGTTCTCCGAGTGCTACCAGTGGCGCGACTTCGGCGACATCAAGTTCGAGGACCACGTCGCGATCTGGTCGCGCATGGACTACCTGCTGTCGCAGGACCACTCGAAGTGGCGCGAGTTCCTCTTCCTCGTGAAGGGACGTGTGAACGAGGACTGGTCCCCCAACTCCGACGACCTCGTCGGCGCGACGCGCGACGCGCTACAGAAGGCCTACGGGATCTCGATCCTGGCGATGGACGAGAAGTGGGTCGAATGGGTCAAGGCGACGTATCCGTCGCAGTGACCCTTGGCAGCCCGTCGAAGTAAGGCCGCGCTCGCAGGCAGCATGCGAGCTTCAACGGGCTGTTGGCGCAGCGAGGCTCAGCTCGGGTCCCAGAGGATGAACTGGTAGACCGGCAGCAACGCGAGCAGCGAGCTCTTCACCCACGCCTCGGCCTGCTCGCCCATCTCGAGCGCGTCCTCCTTCGGCAACATTCGCTGGATGTGCAGCCAGTGGTTGCCAGGCGTGTAGAGCGCGAGCGTCTCCTTCATCTGCAACGGCTGCGCCTGCGCGCACCAGTTGCTCTTCTTCCAGTCGTGGATGCGGAGGTCGAAACCAGGCGGCAGCGCGCGTAGCCGGGCGCAAAAGTCCTTCAGCGCGTCCTCGTCCTTCGCGCACTTCTTGCGAAGGTTCTCGCCGTCCCACCACGCCTGCGGATGGATGCGCAGCGACGCCTCCACCACCATGTCGTCGAGGCAGACCTCGAGCACCGTCTGGATGTAGTGCGTCTCCGCGTCCTTGCCGAGTGCCTCGCCGAAGAACGACGCCAGCTTCTTGCGCTCCTTCGGCCCCCTGCAGAGGTAGGCGCGTTGCTCGCGCACGCGGTAGGAGTTGAACGTGTAGGGATGGTGCAGGCCCGCCTGCGCGCTGAGCTCGACGCCGAGCCCCTTCGCTTCCTTCTGCACCGCGTCCGCCATCGCCTTGAGCTTGCGGCGGACGGACAGGCGGAGCGCGTTGTACTCCGGGTCGTCCTGGCGGTGCTTTTCGTAGGCCTTGAAGTCGCGTTCGAGGAAGGCTTCGGGCATCCGCGGGAGCCTACGCATGCGCGGGCTGGCTTGCACCCACGCAGCCGCCACGCAACCCGCGCCTTGCCCGCGTGCGCCCGCCTCGTACCGTGGCGCGGCGATGCGAGTACTCCTCTGCGGATCGGCGCTGGCCCTCGCCAGCTGCAGTTCGTTCCCCGTGCCGGCGAACCCCGCCGTGAACGTCTCGCCCTACCTCGCGCGCTACCAGCTGCGCGGCGACGTCGCGATGCAGAACAACCCCGGCACGGGCGTCGAGAACAACGCGACCCAGTCGATCGAGTCCCTTGGCCAAGGCAGCCACGGCGACGACTTCGGCATCCGCGCCGACATCGGCGACGGCTTCACCGGGATCCGCATCGACTACTACCGCATGGACCTCAACCCGTCCGGTCCCGGGACGTTGACCGACGACCTCGGAGCGATCGCCTCGGGCGACACAGCGACGCTGGAGCCGCGCATGGACGAGTGGCGGCTGGCGTGGACACAGTCCGTGATGGACGGATCCATGTCGTGGCGCGGCGATCCCGTGCGCCTCCAAGGCGCGCTCGGCGCGACGTGGGCGAATCGCGACCTCTCCATGGACGTGCTGTCGCCGACCGCGAGCCAGGGGATCGACCAGAGCGGCAACTCGTTCTACGGCACTGCGCGCGGCCGGGCCACGCTGCGGCAAGTGTCGCTCGACGTCGAGTACTCGCTGTGCCCCGAGTTGCACACGGGCGACTGGGAAGGCCTGGCGCACGACTTCGAGACCAGGATCTCCTACGCGATCCCGTTCCAGGACGTCACCGTGTTCGCGGGCTACCGCTACACGATTCTCGAAGGCGGCGGGTCGCGCGGCGGTCTCGCGCACGACACGGACCTCGTGATCGACGGCTACCAGATCGGCGTGACCGTCACCTTCTGAGCGCGCGACGCCCCTGGCTCATCCCTGGTAGGGATCGGCCGCGACCGGCGCGAGCGTGGACGAATCCACACGCAGCTCGGAGCCGGGTCGCACGAACACCAGCTGCGCGAGACCGAGGTAGCGCTCCGCGTAGCCGCCTTCGCAGTAGGCGAGGTACCACTCCCACGTGCGCAGGAACTGTTCGCCGTAGCCGCGCGCGAGGATCGCCGCGCGGTTCTGCACCAGCGTCATGCGCCATTGGCGCAAGGTCTCCGCGTAGTGGCGCGTGAAGTCCTCCATGTGCACGAGGCGGAAGTCCGAGCCCTTGGTCGCGGCATCGACGAGCGCGGTCACGGACGGGATGAAGCTGCCCGGGAACACGTAGCGCTTGATGAAGTCGACGTGGCGCAGCGCCGCGCCGTACTGCTGGTCCTGGATCGTGATGGCCTGCATCGCCATCGCGCCGCCGGGCCGCAGCAGCGACGCGCAGCGACCGAAGAAGCCTGGCAGGAACTGGTGGCCGACCGCCTCGACCATCTCGCAGTTCACGAGCTTGTCGTATTGGCCCTGCAGCGCGCGGTAGTCCTGTTCGACGAGCTCGATGCGGTCCTGCAGCCCGGCCTCGGCGAAGCGCTCCTTCGCCAACTCGAACTGCTGCTTGCTGATCGTCGTCGTCGTGACGCGCGCGGAGAACTCGGCGGCGGCGCACATCGACATGCTGCCCCAGCCGGTGCCGATCTCGAGCAAGCGGTCCTTCGCGGACAGCGACAGCTTCTGGCACAGGCGACGGAGCTTGTTGCCTTGCGCCCGCTGCAGCGCCTGCGGGTCCTTGCCCACGTCCTCGGGCGCGAACACGCCCGACGAGTAGGTCATGCTCGGGTCGAGGAAGAGCTCGAAGAAGTCGTTCCCGAGGTCGTAGTGCGCTGCGATGTTCTTCTTCGATCCCGAGATCGAGTTGGGGCGCAGCGCGTGCCACAGCTTGAGCACGGGAGCGAACAGCGAACCGAGGCCGCTCTCGCACGCGTCGAGCACCTGGCGGTCGCGCAGCATGATGCGCACGACGAGCGCCGGGTCCTCGCAACGCCAGTGGCCCGCCGAGAAGCTCTCGCCAGCGCCCAGCGCGCCGCGCAACGCGACCGCGCTCCAGAACCTGCCGTCGCGCACCTCGATGCGCGCGCAACCGAGCTCGCCGTCGGGCTTGCCGCACACGGCGGCGCCGCCGCAACCCGAGCCGGAGAAGGCGAGCGCGCCGTTCTGCAGGCCGCGCAGACGCTCGACGACACGATCGCGCAGGAGGCGCTGCAGGAACGGGAGCGGCGCGGCCGTGGCCGAGGCGTCCGAGAGATACGTGGTCGTCATGCGGCAGCCTTCCGTTTGTCGGGGTGCGTGTGGAACGTCGCGCCCTTCCACCAGAGCACGAGCGCGTTCCAGTGGATGGCGAGGATGACCTTGGCGGTCGTCCAGGGGTGGCGAAGCCAGAGTTTGCGCAGCGTCGGTGCGTCGAGCGGCGCGCGGCGCATCGACAGCGAGGCCTCGAAGACGAGTTCGCCCTGCTGGCGGTTCTGCATGTGCACCGCGAGCTCCTCGCCCGGGGCGGAGAAGCGCCATTCGTATTCCTGCTCCATCGGCTGGAACGGGCTCACGTGGAACCGCTTCTGCATCGTCGCGCGCGCGCGCTCGCCCGACTCGTCGGCCGGGGTCCAGTAGCAATGCCGCTCGCGCCACGGCGTGTTCGTGATCTGCGCGAGCACGCCGTGCAGCCGTCCGTCCGGACGGTGGCAGTAGTAGAACGTGACCGGGTTGAACACGTAGCCGAACGTGCGCAGGCTGGTCCACATGCGGATCGCGCCGAGCGGCCGTTCGCCGCAGATGCGTTCGACCTCGCCGCGAACCGACTCGCGCAAGTCGACGCTCGCGTCGCCGAGGTAGTCCTCGCGCGCGTAGCGGATCGGCTTCCACCAACGCGGCGCGAGCACCGCGCCAGGGCTCGTGAGCGCGCCCACCTCGTCGAGGTCGAGGCAGAACGAGAACATTCGGTAGCCGAACGCATGCCCCACGCGGTCGTGTCGCCGATGGCCCACCGAGCCTTCGTAGAGGCAACTGCTCGACGGTTCGTTCACGACGCCGCGGCTCCGGCTGTGTTCGCCGCGAGGTCCTCGAGCGACAGACCGAAGTCGCGGCACACCGCGAGCGCGCTCTGCACGCCGTCCTCGTGGAAGCCGTTGCCGCACCACGCGCCACAGAACCAGACGCGGTTCTCGCCTTGCGCCTGCGGCAGCCGCTGCTGCGCCTCGACCGCCGCGCGATCGAAGATCGGATGGTCGTAGACGAAGGTGCGAAGGATCTTCTTCGGGTCGATCTGCGGGCTCTGGTTGAGCGTGACGACGTAGGTCGTCTTGCCCTCGAACCCTTGCAGGTGGTTCATGCAGTAGCTGACGCTGACGGTGTCCTGCGCCTTCGCCGGGATGCGGTAGTTCCACGCAGCCCACGCGAGCTTGCGATCCGGGAGCAGGCTCTCGTCGGTGTGCAGCACGACGTCGTTCTTCTGGTAGCGCACCGCGGCGAGCACGGACCGTTCCGTCGCGCTCGCGTCCGCGAGCATGCGCAGCGACTGGTCGCTGTGCGACGCCATCACGACCGCGTCGAACTCGCGCGCGGGCTGTCCCGACGCCTCGATCCGGACGCCGTCTTTCGTGCGCGTGACGCGCTCGACGCGAGCGTTCGTCAGCACGCGATCGCGGAACGGCGCGGCGAGCGGCTCGAGATAGCTGCGCGAGCCGCCGAGCACCGTGCGCCACTGCGGGCGGCCGTCGACCTGCAGCATCCCGTGGTTCTCGAAGAACCGGATCAGGAAGCGCGCAGGCATGGTCAGGATCGACTGCGGCTCGGCGGACCAGATCGCGGCCGCCATCGGCACGAGGTAGTGGTCGACGAACGCGCGGCCGTAGCGCCCCTTCTCCAGCACTTCCCCGAGGCTCGGGGCCTGCGTGGACGCGAGCAGCGGCGGGGCCTCGCGATGGAAGCGAAGGATGTCGCGCACCATGCCCCAGAAGGACGGACGCACGAGGTTGCGGCGCTGCGCGAACAGTTGGTTCAACGTGCTGCCGCAGTACTCGAGCTTCGTGCGCTCGCAGTGCACCGAGAAGCTCATCGTCGTGGGCCGGCTGCCGACGCCGAGCGTCGACAGCACGCGCACGAGGCCCGGGTAGTTGCGTTCGTTGAAGACGATGAAGCCGGTGTCGACCGCGCGCTTCTCGCCTGCGGCCTCGACGTCGACCGTGTGCGTGTGGCCGCCGATCCTCGAGTCCGCCTCGTAGACGGTGACGTCGTGTGCGCGGCTCAAGAGGCGCGCAGCCAGCAGGCCGCTGATGCCCGTGCCGACCACGGCGATGCGGCGGCGGCCGCCGCCGATGCGCTGCGAGGCCTTGTTCATGAGCCGCTTCCGTTCGCGCGCGCGCGCGCCGGCACCGGCCGCAGCTTCACGAGGCCCACGCGCTCCATCGACCAGAGCACGTAGAAGGAGAGGTCGAACTGCCACCAGCGGAATCCCTGGCGGACCGAGCCGGGGCAGTAGTGGTGGTTGTTGTGCCAGCCTTCGCCGAAGGTCAGCAACGCGAGCCAAGGCAGGTTGCGGCTCTCGTCCGCGGTCTTCCACGGCCGGCTGCCGAACAGGTGGCAGACGCTGTTGACCATCGAGGTCACGTGGAACACGAGCGTCGTCGACACGCAGAAACCCCACACCACGAGCTGCCAACCGCTGGTCTCGAGCGAAGGCGCGTGCGCGGCGAGGACTTCGCCGAGGACATACAGTGCGACGAGCAGCGACAGCGGCGCGACGATGTCGAAGCGATCGAGCCAGCGAAGCTCCTTGTGCTCACGCAGGTCGGGCACTTGCTGGAAGTCCGTGCGGAAGTTGTTTCGCGTCGTGAACCAACCGACGTGGCTCCACCAGAACCGGCCGTGCAACGGCGAGTGCGCATCGCCGTCGCGATCCGAGTGGCGGTGGTGCTTGCGGTGATGCGCCGCCCACCACAGCGGTCCTCGCTGCGCCGCCGCGGCCGCGGTGAAGGCGCCGACGAACACGAGCCAGCGCGGCGCGTCGTAACTGCGGTGCGAGAGGTAGCGGTGGTAGACCGCCGTGATCGCGAACATGCGCAGCCCGTAGAGCACGACGCACACGAGCGCCGCGAACCAGCTGACGCCGGTCCAGATCGCGCCGAAGCAGCCGAGGTGCAACAGCGCGAACGGAACGAGACGCTGCCATTCGACGGCGTCCTCGTCGCCACCCTGCACCGGCAGACGATCGCGGTAGTCGTTGTCGACGAGCGCCCACACCGAGCTCCACGCCTTTGCCAACGGCCCGCGAGGCATGGACGCGACTGCGTCCGCGCCCTGCACCAACGCGAGGCCTCGGGCTCCGGCCGACACGTCGACTCGCGCCATGCGACTGCGGGCTTCGGACCTGCGATTCACGGCGCCCCCTTCGCCGCCGAAGCGACTGCGGATGCAGATCGGGGACCGTGCGACGAACGCGCCTTTGCATCCGCGCCGCACGCAGCTACGAAAGCGCGCCCATGCCCACACCGCCCGACAGCGCGGTCGCGTCGGCCGCCGTGCAGGCCGCCTTCCCGACTGCGGAGTTCGCATGGACGCTCGCGGCGTCCCTCGCGGTGATGCTCGTGCTGTGGGCGCGCCAGCTGAAGACCAAGGATGCGACGAGCGTCGACGTGGGCTGGGCGGCGACGATCGGCGCGCTCGCTGCGGGGCTTGCCCTGACGGGTGATGGGAGCGGACTGTCGCGCTGGCTTGCGGCCGGAGTGGCTCTGGTCTGGAGCGTTCGTCTGTCGCTGCATCTGCTGGTCGATCGCGTTCTGCGCCACCGGGGCGAGGACGGCCGCTATGCCGCGCTCCGTGAGCACTGGGGCCCGCGCGCGGCGCAACGATTCGTCTTCGTCTACGTGGTTCAGGGCCTCTTGGCCTTCCTGTTCGCCACGCCGTTCGTGGTGCTGACCCGACATGATGCCCCTTCGCTGGCCCCGATCCAGGTCGCAGGGCTCGCTTTGTTCGGGCTCGGCATCCTCGTCGAGACCTGGTCGGACCGTTGCCTCGCAGCGCACCGCAGGGACCCCGCGAACAAGGGCCGAACCTGCCGTCGCGGCCCGTGGCGCTACAGCCGCCACCCCAACTACTTCGGCGAATGGCTGCTCTGGTGCGGGATCGGCGCCGTCTGCAGCCCCGCTCCGCACGGATGGATCGCGTGGATCGCTCCGGTGTCGATGTACCTCTTCGTGCGATTCGTGAGCGGCGTTCCGTGGACGGAGCGCCAGTCGCTGAAGAGCCGCGGCGACGACTACCGCGCCTACCAGCGCGAGACGAACTGCTTCTTCCCTTGGTTTCCGCGCGCGACCGCGCCTTCGAAAGGAACCCCGTGAGCCTGTCCGAGAACCTGCTGGAACGGGGCCTGCTGCCCGATTGCGTGATCCGCTTCGGCATCCGGCGCCTGTTGCGCGAGCGCCTCGCCCAGGAGCGCGTCCTCGACCCAGAGGCAGTGCAGTCGCGCCTCATGGCGCACATCGCCGCGTGCGAGAAAGCTGCGATCGCGGAGGAGACCAAAGCCGCGAACGAACAGCACTACGAGGTGCCCGCCGCGTTCTACGAGAAGGTCCTCGGCAAGCACCGCAAGTACAGCTCCGGCCTCTGGGGCCCCGGCGCCGACACGCTCGACACGAGCGAGGCCAACATGCTGCGCGAGACGTGCGAGCGCGGCGAACTGAAGGACGGCATGCGCGTGCTCGAACTCGGCTGCGGCTGGGGCTCGCTGTCGATGTGGATCGCGCGCAACTACCCGAAGTGCACGGTGCTCGGGGTCAGCAACTCGAACAGCCAGCGCGAGAGCATCATGTCGCGCGCGAAGGCCGAGGGTCTCACCAACCTCGAGATCGTCACCGCCGACGCGAACGTGTTCACGCCTGGACGCACGTTCGACCGCGTGTTCTCGGTGGAGATGTTCGAGCACATGAAGAACTGGCGGAAGCTGCTCGAGCGCGTCGCGTCATGGCTCGAGAAGGACGGCAAGCTCTTCATCCACATCTTCACGCACCGCAACGCGGGCTACTCGTTCGTCGCCGACGGCGACAACGACTGGATGGCGCGCCAGTTCTTCACCGGCGGGCAGATGCCCTCCGACAGCCAGATGCTGTACTTCCAGGACCACCTCGCCGTCGAGGCGCACTGGCATGTGAGCGGCACGCACTACCAGAAGACGAGCGAGGCATGGCTCGTCAACATGGACAAGCACAAGGCCACGCTGTGGCCGTTGTTCGAGACGACCTACGGCGCGCGCGCCAAGGCGATGTGGAACGGGTGGCGCACGTTCTTCATGGCATGCGCGGAGTTGTGGGGCTTCGACCACGGCCGCGAGTGGTTCGTCTCGCACTACCGCTTCCACAAGCGTTGAGTCCCGCGCGCGAACGCGCGCACGAACTCAGCGCCCGGTGAGCCGACGCGCCTCGCGCACCGCGGACTGCGCATCGCCCGCGCCGCCCTCGGCGCCGAGCCGCTTGTGCAGGTCCGCGACCTTCGCGAACGGCGCTCCGCCCAGCAGGATCGGCGGCAGGGCACCGAGTTGCGCGTTGCGCATCTCGACGACCGCGCGGGCCTGGCTCAGGTGCAGCAACATCGTCGCGGACACGGCCAGCAAATCGCAGCGGCGCCCCGACAACGCCCACGGCACGTCGCTCGCAGGCAAGTCGGCTCCGAGGTTGGTCACGCGGAACCCGGCCAGTTGCAGCCGCTGCGCGATGATGCGGATGCCGAGGTCGTGCAGGTTGCCGGACACCGCGAACGCAACGACGTGCGGAGCGTCCGCAGGGACCCTCGGCACGCGCGTCTGCAGCAGCGCGAGCACCTGGCCGGCGAGCTGGCTCGCGAAGTGTTCGTCGGCGATCGGCGCCTCGCCGAGCACCCACATGCGCCCCACTTCCTGCTGCGACGGCAGCAACACGCAGTCGTGGATGTCCTCGGGCCGGGCGCCGTTGTCGAGCGCGCCGCGCACGACGTCGATCGCGTCGTCGCCGCGCCCTTCGAGCGTGTGCAGCAGGAAGCGCTGCGCGCATTCCACCAGCGGCGAGGCCTGCTCGATCGGGCTCGGCGGCACGACCGGAGCCGCGACCGCCTGCTGCTGCGCCAGCGTCAGCGCGCGCAGGTAGGCGCCGCTGGAGTTGGGCGGCAGTTCGCGCTCGAGCACCGTCGCCAGCGCTTCGAGCGAGATCGCGAGGTAGTCGTCGGCCACGCCACGGAAGTGCAGCGCCGTGCGATACCAGCCGACCGCGTCGGCAAAGAGCTCGGGGGCGTCGACCGCGAGGGCCTCGGCGAGCTGCAGGATGCGCACTTCGACGTCCGCCTCGGGGGAAGCGAAGGTCGCCGGCAGCGCGCGCGCCACGAACCCCGGCCGCAACGCGTCCATGGCAGCGACGGTTGCGCGCGCATAGGCCCGCGACGACGTGCGCAGCAACGGAATGATCGGGTTCGGGGGGTTCATCGGCGAAGCGCGGGCATTTCGTATCGCACCGTCCTCGGGATGCGCTGCATCCGCGCCGGACCAGGGCTCGAACTCCGGGCTTGCGTGCGGAGCGTGCGACCGAGCGGTCCCACCTTACCCGCGCGCCAGAGCCGAGACAGCGGGCGATTTCCGTCGCGCTGACGGTTCGCGGCGGGTCGGCGTGCGCGTTGTGCGCGCCGTCGACACGGTCTCGAACGCACCTGGAGCCATGCGGGCCAACTCGAAGTCCTCGTGCAGGAGAACGAACGGCGCGGTAGCCTCTGCGCGCCGACCTCGCTCCATGGACACCCCGCTGCTGACCCAGATTGCCGCCGGCCGCCCTGGAGCAGTCGAGGACTTCCTGCGCCACTACGGCAACTCCGTCTGGGGGCTCGCGCGCCGGTTCTGCCGCTCGGCGGAAGACGCCGAGGACGCGACGCAGGAGATCCTGGTCGAGATCTGGCGCAACGCCGAGCGCTACGACCAGAACGCCGGCAGCGAGCTGACGTTCGTGATGACGATCGCGCGCCGCCGGTTGATCGACCGCGCACGCCGCCTCGGCCGCCGCCCGCAGATCGAGTTGCTGCACGAGGCCTCGGAACTTCCCGGCGAGCCGGCGAAGCACGACGCGGCGGAGTTCGACGACGAAGTGCGCCGCGCGCAGGCTGCCCTGCAGCAACTGCGTCCCGAGCAACGGCAGGTCCTCGAGCTCGCGTTGACCGAAGGTCGCACGCACCACGAGATCGCCGTCGCCATCGGCATCCCGCTCGGCACCGTCAAGAGCCACGCGCGCCGCGGCCTGATCCGCTTGCGCAACCTGCTCGGCGTGCCGCAGCCCGACCAAGGCGGGGACGACGCATGAGCGACATGCGATTCGAAGCCCTGGCCGACTCCGTGCTCGACGCATGGGAGACCGGCGCGCAGGTCGATTTCGGCGTGGCAGGCGACGACGCCGCGCTGCGCCGCGAACTGGCGCAACTCGAGCGCGCCGCGGCGCTGGCGGCCGCGGCTGCCGCGAACGGCGTGGCCCGCGTCGAGCCGATGCGGCCCGAGTTCGCGACGAAGCTCGCGCAATTGGGAGCCTCCATCGCGCGTCCCGCCCCTGCCGCCGCGCGCGCGATTCCCGCAGCCCCGGTTGCGGGCAGGCTCGTGGAACGCCGCCGCATCGCTCCGTTCCTCGTCGGCGCCGCCGCAGGCTTCGCGTTCGCGTGGCTGTCGCTCGGCGCGGCGACGAGCACGGCCCCAGGCGAGCAACTCGACGCGTTCCTGAGCCGCGGCAACTACGCGCAGATCGACTGGAAGCCCGGCACGTCGCGGACCCACGGCACTGTGAAGGGCGACGTGGTGTGGTGCACGCAGAGGCAAGAAGGCTATCTGCGCATCGACGGCCTCCAGCCGCTGCCGCCGGGCATGCAGTACCAGCTGTGGATCGTCGACGCGGACCGCACGGGAGCGCCGGTCGACGGCGGCCTGTTCGACCTCGCGTCTGCGGGTGAGCACGTGGTGCCGATCCAGGCGAAGCTGCCCGTGCGCCAGGCCAAGGCCTTCGTGGTCACGGTCGAGAAGCAGGGCGGCGTCGTCGTCAGCGAACAGCACGACGTCGTCGCGATCGCAGGCCTCTGATCCGCGGCGACGACGCTGCGATGCCGCGAGCAGTTCCGCGCGGTCGACGCTTGCGCACAGCCTCGCTCGTCCCTATGGTCCCCGCCCTCGCAGCGCAGGCCGGAGTAGGCTTGCACGCGCGGGCAGGTAGCTCAGTTGGTAGAGCATGGCATTGAAAATGCCAGGGTCGCCGGTTCGACTCCGGCCCTGCCCACCATCCTTCGCGCAGTGTTTCCGCGCAGCATTGCGTGGCGCGATGTAGACGCAGCCCAAGGCTGCAATCCGCCGGGCGGAACCCGCCGCCGCGTCCACTGCACCGGACAGCTTCCAGCGTCGGTTCGGCAGCCTTCTCCAAAGGGGATCGGCTAGCCGCGATCGCCCCCCCTCGCCCCCGCCGCGTGCCCCCGAGGCGCTGCTCGCCCGAACGACGCTCCTGACGAGCAGCACAGCCCGGATCCCGGCGCGCAGGCGAACGCGACCACCGCGCCTCAACGCGACAGCGGGAACTGCACGCGGAGGATCTTGCGGTTGGGTGCGTCGACCAGCAGCACGCCGTCGACTTCGAACGCGATCTCGTATTCGAGCAACTGCCGTCGCGTCGGCGTGTGCAGGGGATCGTTCACGATCGTGCCGCCCTTGACCTCCGCGACGAACGTCTCGCCGCGCCGTTCGACGACGAAGTCGGCCCGCAGGTCGACCTGCCGCTCCTTGCCGTCGATGCGCACGCAGTAGCGGCGCGAGCACTGGTCGTCGCGGATCGAGTAGCCCGCGGCCGCGAGCAGCGCGCGCGCCTGCGCCTCGCCGCGCCGGCCGAGGCGCCGCGAGCGCCAGGCGCGGAGCCAACGCGCGCACACCACACACTGCAGCAGCAACGCGCCGCCGAGCAGACTCGCGCCGAACAGCACTCCGAGCACGCCCCAATCCGGCAGTTCGCGGAAGGTCTTCGCAGCGATCGCGATCCACTCGCGCACCGGCCACTCGGACGGCCACGCGAAGTCCTGCGGCGCGAATGCGCAGGCCGCAGTCCCGGAGCCGAACCTCATGCCACCTCGACCACGAAGGTGGAGCACAGCCGATCGTGCAGGCACTGCCGCGTCCGCGAGAACGCGAACATCGGATCCGCGACCGAGAGCAGGAAGCCCAGCCCCGGCAAGAACCCGAGCAGCGTGATCGCCGCGTAGCGCAGCGCGAACAACCGCACGAACGGCACCGTCGCGCCGTCGCGGTCGACGATGCGCGTGCCGACCAGCAACTTGCCCAGCGTCTGCCCACGGGTCTCGAGCAGGTAGCCGTTCCACGCGACGAATCCGATCGCACTGGCCAGCGTCAACGCAAGCGCGTCCTCGGGAGTCACGACGCCATCGAGCAGGTCTTGTTCGCAGCCGAGCCAATTCGCGGCAAGGAGCATCGTGAAGACCGCGACGACTCCGTCGAGGAGCGCGCCGAGAAGGCGCCTGCCATGGCTCGCAAGGCGCAGCGGCGGGGTCGGGACGGAGGTCATGAAGGCTCGTGCCAACGCTACGCGCGCGCCGCGGCCAGCAGGAGCCCGCACCGGATTTCCGCCCAGGACCTCGCGCGGGTCGGAACGGACGGCACGAGCCCGTCGCGACCCGACCGCATGCGATCCGTCGTCGAGCAGCGGCCTTGTGCGTAGTCGGCGCGGGACATCCGCCACGAAAGATCTGCCCACCGTCCGGTCGTTGCACCCTCGACATGGAACCCCTCGGACTCGATGCCCTGTTCTCCCCGCGTTCCGTCGCCGTCTTCGGCGCCAGCGACAAGAAGGGCGCGGTCGGCTGCGTCGTGTGGGACAACCTGCGCACGAGCACGTTCGCGGGGCGGCGATGGCCGATCCACCCGACTCGCACCGAGCTGCACGGCGAACGGGTCTACGCGTCGCTGCAGGACCTGCCCGAGACGCCCGAACTGGGCATCGTGTGCACGCCGCCGGCAACCGTCCCCGGGATCGTCGACGACCTCGCCGACCGCGGCGCGCGCGCAGTGATCGTGATCACGGCGGGCCTCGACGACTCCCAACGCGCGCGGCTCCTCGCGGCGCACGAACGCACGGGCATCCGGATCCAGGGCCCCAACTGCATCGGCACGATTGCGCCGCGCGCGAGCCTCAACGCGAGCTTCGCCCACGCGGGCGCGCGCCCCGGCGACCTCGCGTTCGTCACGCAGTCCGGCGCGTTGATGACCGCGATGCTCGACTGGGCGAACGCGCGCGGGCTCGGCTTCTCGCACTTCGTATCGCTCGGCGACCAGCTGGAGATCGACTGCGCCGACCTGTTGGCATTCCTCGCGCACGACGAGGCGACGAACGCGATCCTGCTCTACCTCGAGTCGGTCCAGGACAGCGCGAAGTTCCTGGCCGCCGCGCAGCAAGCCGCGGCCAGGAAGCCCGTGATCGTCGTGAAGGCCGGGCGCAGCGAAGCCGGCAGCCGCGCAGCGGCGTCGCACACCGGCGCGCTCGCGGGCTCCGACCTCGTGTTCGACGCGGCGGCGCGGCGCGTCGGCATGCTCCGCGTCGACTCGGTGCACGACCTGTTCCTGGCGGCGGAAACCCTCGGTTGCCTGTCGGACCGCGCGCCCAAGAAACTCACCGTGGTCACGAACGGCGGCGGCGCCGGCGTGCTCGCGGCGGATGCGTGCGCGCACTACGGCGTCGCGATGGCCGAGCTCGCGCCGTCGACCCGCGAACGGCTCGACGCGCTGCTGCCCGCCAACTGGTCGCATGGCAACCCGGTCGACATCCTCGGTGACGCGCCCGTCGCCAGGTATGTCGCTGCGTTGACCTCGCTGCTCGAGGACGAGAACGCCGGCTCGATCCTGTTCGTGCATGCGCCCACGGCCATCGTGCCGAGCGCCCAGATCGCGCGCGCCCTGTTGCCGCTCGCGCACGGCGACGCCAACCAACCGAAGCGACTCATGTCGTGCTGGCTCGGCGACGGCGCGGTGGCCGAAGCCCGCGCCGAGTTCCGCGCCGCGGGCGTCGCCGACTACGACACGCCGGAAGAGGCGGTGCGCGCGTTCTCGATGCTGCAGCGGTGGCTCGCGGTGCGCGACGTCGCCAACGCGACGCCGTGCGGCAATGGGCCGAGGGCGTCGATGCGCCTGCCGGAGGTCCGGCGGATCGTCGACCAGGCCGTCGCCGAGGAACGCCAGTGGCTGCTCGAAGACGAGGCCAAGTCGGTGCTCGCAGCCGCCGGCATCCCGGTGGTCGCGACGCGGCACGCGGAGCTCACGGCCGACGACGTGGTCGCGAAGGCGCGCGAGATCGGGTTCCCGGTCGCGCTCAAGATCCTGTCGCCGGACCTGCTCCACAAGAGCGACCTCGGCGGCGTGGCCCTCGACCTCGACGACAAAGAGCACTTGCGCAAAGCGGCCGAGACGATGCTGCTGCGCATCCGCAAGGCGCGTCCCGACGCGCGGCTCACCGGTTTCTCGGTGCAGACGATGGTGCGCGCGCGCGGCGCGGTCGAGTTGATCCTCGGCGCGAGCATCGATCCCACGTTCGGGCCCGTGCTGCTGTTCGGCCACGGCGGCACGGCCGTCGAACTGCTCGCCGACCGCGCGCTCGCGCTGCCGCCGCTCGACTCCGTGCAAGCGGACGCGCTCGTCGCGCGCACGCGCGTCGAACGGCTGCTCTCCGGCTACCGCAACCAACCGCCGGCCGACCGCGCCGCGGTGCGGGAAGCGCTGCTCTGCCTGTCGCGACTCGTCGAACTCGTGCCGGAGATCGCGCAACTCGACGTGAATCCGCTGCTCGCGACCGAGCGCGGCTGCGTCGCCCTCGACGCGCGCATCCAGGTGCGCGCCGACCGGCCCGGTGGCGCGCGCACGTTCGCGTTGCGCGGACTCGGGAGTCTCTGCGTCCGCGAGCCCGAGCCCGAGCTCGTGCGCTGATCGCCGTCGCGGGTCGCGATCGCGCGGCCGGCGAAGTCCGCCGACGCGGAAAGCCGAGCCCCAGGTCGCGAGGATTGGCGCCGAGCGGGATCGCAGCGCGCAGCGACAAGCCCGCGACACCGACGCGACGTTCCATGCTGCGGACAGGACCGAACTCGGCCCCATGCCGCGCCACCGAACCTTGGGGGTGGCCGACTACCCCATCCAGCGCCTTCCCGGAAACGCCGAAACGAGCAACTCTTCTGCACGCGGTCCGAGGCGACGAGCCGAGGCCGCATCCGTCGGAAACCCCGACGCTCGCTCCACCTCGATGGCCCAGAGACACCAAACCGAAACGCTGCAAGAGCACCGGGACGTGCTGCAGCCGCTGCTCGACGACCATCGTCTTGCGCGGGACGTGCTTTCGGCGATGGAGCGGCGCGTCGTCGAGGAACGGCTCGACCGACCGGTGACCGCCGGCTTCTGGGAGAACGTCGTCGCCTACTTCGCGGGCTACTTCGAGACCGTCCACCACCGCTTCGAGGACGAGCGCGTGCTGCCCCTGCTCGCGCAGTGCGGGTTCGCGACCTCCGGCACTGCTGCGCGGATCATGAAGCAGGAACACGAGCGCATGGACCCGTTCCTGCAGCACCTGCGGCATGCGGTGGCCCAGGGCGAGCCGTTCGAACTGCGCGCAACCGTGCAGTCGTTCGTGGCGTTGCATCGCCAACACCTCGATCGCGAGGAACACAACGTGTTCCCGCTGCTGCGCGCCGCGATCGCTCGCTGCCAGGACACGCGCCTCGTCGAGGCGCTCGAGGACCTCGAGGCCGACGCACACGGCGAACGCGAGCGCGCAGAAGTGCTCGCGGACGAGATCCGGCGCAGCGCGCGCGGCTGATCGCCGCACGCCGACCGCAAACGGACCCGTAGCCGCGAGCGCGAACGTCCTCTTCGCGCGCCGGGTGGCCGACTCGCGGCCCTCCCCCAGCGCGCAGCGAAGGTCAGTCCGAGTATTCGAAGCGCACGATGTGCGCCAGGTTCACCTTCCTCGTCCCGTCCGGCTCGGCGAGGCCGCCGATGACCATCGCCATGTCGAGCGTGGGCATCGCGGTCGCGACGGTGAAGCGGATGCCGTTGCTTACGTTCCAGCCCGGCAGCTCGAGCCACTGGCTCGCGAGTTCGGCGCCGAGGATCCACGGTTGGTTCGGCAACCACAGATCCCAGTGGCCGACTCCGAGCATGAGGCCAGGGATCGGCGGCGGTGCCAGCACCGTGAGCTGCGACAGGTAGATCTCGTCGAGGTAGCACATCGCGCCGGGAGCGCCGATGCCGAGCGCATTGAGCGGCACCGGGAACGGAGCCGCGTGCCCGAGCATCGCGACGCAGAACGAGTAGGGCGCGCCCACCGCCGACATCTGCGCATGCGAGCCGGCGGACAACTCGGCCGAGCCGACGAAGCTCCATTGGCCGATCGCATTCGCATGCGGCCCGGTGCCCGGGCCAAGGTCGACGACGGTCGCATCCGACGCCATGCGCGCGGCGTCCGCGGTCCAGCGCGCGAGCGGCATCTGCGGCACCTCGGCGCCCGAGATGTCGATGCACAGCGTGCCACCCTGATAGAGGAACGGCGTCTGGAACGCGATGCGCACGATGTTGTCGTTCGTCCAGCCGATCGCGGCGTTGGCCGCAGGCTGCGGCGAGCTCGGCGCAGCGACCGGGCCTTGGAAGACCTGCACCGGATTGGGACCGACGTTCTGTGCGAACACCGACGACGTCTCCAGCGGCGCATGCGGCGCGACGGACAACGTCACGGCGACGTTCGCGGATGCGCCGACGAACGCGGCGTCGAAGTTGTGCCGACGGAACTCGATCGCCTGGATGGTCTTGCCGACCAGCGCAGAGAGATGGCTCGCGCCCACGAGCAGCTGCTCGCGGCCGCTGCCCACGAACCCGGGCACAAGCTCTCGGCCATTGCCGTCCTGGTTCGCGAACCCGGAAGGCACGACGAGATGCTGCTGCGCAGAGACGAAGCTGGCGAATGCCAGAGCAAACAGACACGAACTCGATCGAAGCATGGTTCCTCCTTCTCGAACCTAGTTCTCGATGACTTCCACTCTGAGGTAGCTGGTCTTCGCGCCCTTTCCGGCGAAGACCCAGAACGACTGGCCTGGCGCGACGTCCGGGGGAGCCTGGATCGTCACCGTGCCGTTCACGACGTCGTATTTGACGGCCTTGCCGCCACCCGTGACCGTGACCTGGGTGTCGCCCGTGTCGACCTTCACGGTGATCGAGCCGCCGACCTGGATCTGCTGCGGCCCGGTGATGCCTCCTTGACCCTGCTGCATCATCGCACCTCCCGCAGGATCGAGGTCCAACGCGAACGCGCGGGCTCGGCTGCGCCGCTGCCGCGCGCGAGCACGGATCTCGCGAGCATCGCGAGTTCGCGGCTCTGCGGCGAAGCGCCTGGCTCGGTCAATCGCGCGACGAGGCGCTCGAAGCCGAACCACAGCGTCTCGTCTTCGCCGTATCTGCAGCCGAGCAAGGCCAGGTATTCCCAGCCTTCGTCGACGAGCTCGTCGACGGGTGCGTCGACCGCGAGCGCACGCAAGCGCGCGAGCTGCGCGTCTGGCTGCGAGGGAAGGGAAGGGGTCGCCGCGGCGCGGGCGGCCGCGAAGCCGCTCGTCGACCCCAACGCGCCGCCGCAGGCGAACGCGAATCCCACTGCGAGAAAGGAACGTCGCGAGACGGCGCTCGCAGGCGGCGTCGGCGCGACGACAAAGACCGGTTCCACGTCCACGTCTGTCTCCTTTGCCGCGCGCACTCGAACATCCCTCGCGCGACCGTGACACTCCTACGCAGCGCCATTCGGACGCGTCAAGCGAGCGCAATGGGCATTTCCGCGAAGCCGCGCAGAAAAGTACGGACCCCACGGAACCTGTTTTCCCCCGTCGTGCGTCTCTCTTGTTCTGCCCTGTGCGCTTGCCGTGGCGCGACGACATCGCGAACGTGCCCGGGCATGCACCGCACCGACAGGTCCACTGCCGCTGCAATCACATCCGGATCCCGCGCTTGCGAACGCCTGCGCGCAGCGATGGCGGAGTGCGGCCTCGACGCGCACGGGGACGTTCATTGGCGCGTGTCGTCGCGGCTTTGCCTGTCCGTGGAGCACGGCGACTACAACGGCACTGACCTTTTCGGCGTCGGGATCGACCGGTTCCTGCACGTCGCCGCGCGCCGCAACGACAGCAACCGCATCCGCGTCTTCAGCGCGAACGTGCCCGACGCAGGCATCGTCGCGTTCGACTCGAGCGCGCCGCCTGCTGCGCCGCGCGACGTCGCGGGCGACGCGTGGCCCGCGTTCCCGATCGGCGCTGCTAGCGTGTTGCTCGACGACGGCTTCCGCATCGCACGCGGCCTCGACGTCGTCGTCTGGAGCGAGATCCCCGGCGGCGGCATGTCGCGCAGCGCCGCACTTTCGATCGGGCTGTTGCTCGCGCTCGCGGACGATCCGTCAGCACTGATTGCAGACCGCATGCGACTCGCGCGACTCGCGCAGCGCGTCGAGAACGAGCATGTCGGCTCGCCGTGCGGCATCCTCGACCCGTTGATGATCTGCCATGCGCGCAAGGACGCGGCAGTGCTCTGGCGCAACGGCGCCGCAGCGCCGGAGTCCGTCCGCTGGGGCGCCGCCTCGGACGCGCTGTGCATGCTGGCGCTCGACACGGGCCGCTCGCGCAAGGGCCTGCAGAACGCGACGTATCCGCGGCGCGTGCAGGAATGCGCGCAGATCCTCGCGACGGCGCGGCCGCACACGGGCGGCGAGAGCCTCGCCGACCTCGTGCGCGACGATCGCTACGAACGCGCGATGGCGACGCTCGCGGACAGCCCGCCGGAGTTGCGTGCGCGGCTTCGCTACCTGCGCGGAGCCTCGTCGCGCCTGCCTCGGATGGTCGCGGCGTTCGCGCAAGGCGATGCGCGCGAACTCGGCGCGTGCCTGCGGCTCGACGGCATCTCGCTCCGCGACGACTACTGCATCAGCGGCCCCGAGCTGGAGGCCATGTGCGACATCGTGCGCGCGCAGGAGGGCTCGTTCGGCGAACGCATGCTCGGCGGCGGCGACTGCGGTACGACCGGCGCGATCGTCGACCCCGCGCGCGCCGACGCGATCGTCGCCGCGGTGCGACGCGACTATCCGCTGCGTTGCCCGTCGCACGCCGCGACGTTCGCGACGCATCGCTGCGCGACCGCCGACGGCATCGCGCAGCAAGACGCGCCCTGAACGCGCACCGCCCTCGCCGCGAATGCGATCGCGCCCTACGCTGGCCGCGATGACGCAAGCGAGGCTGCCGCTGTGGTTCCTGGTGTCCAGCTGGGCCCTCGTGTTCGTCGCGTTCACGCTCGGCGTCGCGCTCGGCCGCCGCTCGGCGCTGCCGGACCCGCAAGCCACCGCGCTGCAACTCGTCTACCAGGAGATCGAGCGCTCGTACGTCGATCGCGTCGACGGCAAGGAACTGCTCGATCGCGCCATCGCGTCGATGGCGCGCCTCGACGACTACAGCCGCTACGTGCCCGCTCCGGAGGTCGCGCAGTTCGTCGAGGAGACGACCGGGTCCTACGAAGGCATCGGCGTCGTGCTGCACTTCGCGGACGACGGGCTCTTCGTGCGCACGCCGATCGAAGGCGGCCCCGGCGATCGCGCAGGGCTCGAGCCGGGCGACCGAATCGTCGCGATCGACGGCGAACGGCTCGACGGCATGAGCAAGGCGCAGCTCGCGCAACTGCCCGACGCGCGCTTGCGCGGGCCGTCGCCGTCGAGCGTGCGCCTCACGGTCGCGCGCGCGGGCGGCGCCGAACGCGACGTGACCGTGCAGCGCGGCTCGGTGCAGAAGCGCAGCGTGAAGTGGACGCATTGGCTCGATCGCGAACAGGGTCTCGCCTACGCGCACATCGCGGACTTCCACGTCGGCGCGAGCAAGGCGCTGCAAGAGGACCTGCGCGCGCTCGAACGCGATGCCGGCCGCGAGATCCAAGGGCTCGTGATCGACGTTCGCTTCGACCTCGGCGGCAACCTCGACGAAGCCGTCGCGGTCGCGCGCATGTTCGTGCGCGAAGGCAACCTCGTGTCGATGCGACGCCGCGACACGGAAGTGCTCGAGCGATTCGACGCGGACGCGAAGTCGTGCACGCACCCGACGCTGCCGCTCGTGCTGCTCGTCAACGAGTCGTCGGCGAGCGCGAGCGAAGTCGTCGCCGGAGCGCTGCAGGACCACGCGCGCGCCGCGATCGTCGGCGAGGCGACGTACGGCAAAGGCGTCGTGAACACGATCTACGAATGGCAGGACCTGCCGTTCCGGCTCAAGCTGACGACGGCTCGCTACTTCACGCCGAACGGCCGCAACCTCGACCGAGGCCGCCATCGCAACGGCACGAACACGGCGAACGGCACGAACGGCAACGGCGACGCGAAGCACGAAGGCGGCATCCAACCGGACCGCCCGGTCGCGCTCGCAGGCGAAGCGGAGGAAGCAGTGCAATCGGCGCTTGCGGACTTCCCCGTGGCGGAACGGCACCGAGAGGCGATGCGCGCATTCGCGACGCCGCGCGGTCTGCGGATGCCGGGGATCGTCCCGCCCGCCGACGACCCGCAGCTCGCGCTCGCGCTCGCGACGTTGCGCGAACGCGTCGGCAAGTAGCGCGGCCACGTCGCGGCGCGCCGACTGCGAGCAGATCCGGAACTGGGCCACGCGACGCGACGCCGACGCACACGCCGCGGCGCCTGCATGCGCGTCCTGGCGCAACCCGTCTGCACGGCTACGCTGCCCCGCCCCATGGCGCAGCGCATCCTCGGCATCGAGACGTCGTGCGACGAGACCGCGGCTGCGGTCGTCGAAGACGGCGCGCGCGTGCTCAGCAACGTCGTGCATTCGCAGATCCACCTGCACGAGCGCTGGCGTGGCGTCGTGCCGGAAGTCGCGAGCCGTTCGCACACGATGCGCATCCTGCCCATCGTCGAGCAGGCGTTGCTCGACGCGAAGACGTCGCCGCAGGAGCTCGCGGCCGTCGCGGTCACCCACCGTCCCGGCATGGTCGGTTGCCTGCTCGTCGGCATGGCTGCGGCGAAGGCGATCGCGCTGCGGTTCTCGCTGCCGCTGGTCGGCGTCGACCACGTGCAGGCGCACGTGCACACGGCGCTGCTCGCGCAGCCCGACCTCGCGCTGCCGTCGCTGTGCCTCGTTGCGTCCGGCGGCCACACCGCGATGTACCTGCTGCGCGCGCCACTCGACGCCGAACGCCTCGGCACGACGCGCGACGACGCGGCAGGCGAAGCCCTCGACAAGGGCGCCGCGCTGTTGTCGTTGCCGTATCCAGGCGGCCCTTCGATCGAGAAGGCCGCGCAGGGCGGCGACCGCAAGGCGTTCGACCTGCCGCGCTCGATGCTGTCGCCGGACTCGCTCGACTTCTCGTTCAGCGGGCTCAAGACGGCGCTGCTCTACCGCCTGCGCGGCCCGGGCGCGTTCGAGGCGCCGCGCGCGCTCGAGGAACGCGAACTGCGCAACCTCGCGGCGTCCTACCAGGAAGCGGTGGTCGACGCGCTCGTGAACAAGCTCGTTCGCGCCGCGGAACGACATCCGGTGAAGAGCCTCTGCATCGGCGGCGGCGTCGCGCGCAACGCGCGCCTGCGCGAACGGCTGCAGCAGGAGCGCCGCCTGCGCTCGCTGCAGATCGTGCTGCCGCCGATGGACCTCTGCTCCGACAACGGCGCGATGATCGCGTTGGTCGGGCACCTCAAGCTGCAACAGGGACTGACCGCCGACATGGCGCTGGAGCCCGTCGCGACTCCGCAAGCCGGCGGCAAGGCAAAGACCCGATGAACTCCGCCCCACACGACCGCCTGCGCGCGCTGCTCGCCGAAGTGCAGCGCGGCGAGCTCGACGTCGAAACGGCGCTGCGCGCGCTCACGCCTTCGGCCGACCTCGGATTCGCGACCGTGGACCACGACCGCCAGCGGCGCTGCGGGCTGCCCGAGGTCGTGTTCTGCCAAGGGAAGACCGCCGGCGACGCGGCGGCGATCGCGCGCGAGATCGTCGCGCGCAGCGGGCGCGTGCTGCTGACGCGCGCCGAGCCGGCGCACGCCGACGCCGTGTTGGCCTCGTTGCCCGACGCCGTGTTCCACGAACGCGCGCGCTGCGTCGTCGTCGACCGCGCGCCCGTCGACCCGGAGGGCCTCGTCGCCGTGGTCGCGGCGGGCACCGCCGACCTGCCGGTCGCCGAGGAGGCGGCGGTCACCGCGGCCTTCGCCGGCGCGCGCGTCGAACGGCACTTCGACGTCGGCGTCGCGGGCCTGCACCGCCTGCTCGCGCGCATCGACGCGATCCGCCAGGCGAGCTGCGCGGTCGCGGTCGCCGGCATGGAAGGCGCACTGCCGTCCGTGCTGGGCGGCCTGCTCGACCGGCCCGTGTTCGCGGTCCCGACGAGCGTCGGCTACGGCGCCCACTTCGGCGGCCTCGCGCCGCTGCTCACGATGTTGAACTCGTGCGCCGCAGGGGTGTCCGTCGTCAACGTTGACAATGGTTTCGGGGCTGGCTATCTGGCTGCCCTCGTAAACCGCCAGACGCACCCGAGGATGCACCGAACTTGACCCACTCGCCGCGCAGCGCCCGCCTCGTTCTGGAAGACGGAACCGTTCTTTCCGGACGCGGCTTTGGCGCCGCGGTCGACTCGGTCGGCGAGCTCGTCTTCAACACTTCGATGACGGGCTACCAGGAGATCCTCTCGGATCCCTCCTACCGCGGGCAGACCGTCCTGCTGACGCAGCCGCACATCGGCAACTACGGCGTCAACAGCGAGGACGAGGAGTCGACGAAGGTCTGGACCTCCGGCCTCGTGGTGCGCGAGTCGAGCTCGCGCGCGAGCAACTTCCGCTCGGGCAGCGAACTGTCGAACTACCTCGAGCAGCACGGCGTGCCCGGGATCGAGGGCGTCGACACGCGCATGCTGACGCGCCGCGTCCGCAGCAGCGGCGAGCTTCGCGTGCTGATCACGAGCGACGAGAAGGCGAGCGACGCGGAACTCGTCGAGCGCGTGCAGAAAGCGCCGCGCGTCGCCGACGTCGACCACGTGCTCGCGGTCACGACCGCGGATTCCTACGACTGGAAGCAGGGCTACCAGAGCCCGTTCAGCCCGCCCTCGACCGCGCTGCTCGACCACGGCGGCAAGCCGATCACGTCGAAGCGCCGTCCGCGCATCGTCGCCTACGACTTCGGCGCGAAGCGCAACATCATGCGCTCGCTCGTCGCCGCCGGCTTCGACGTCACGGTCGTGCCCGCCAAGACGCCGGCCGCGGCGGTGCTCGAACGGCAACCTGACGGCGTGTTCCTCAGCAACGGCCCCGGCGATCCCGCCATCTGCACGTACGCGATCGAGGCGGCGAAGGTCCTCGTGCAGAAGGTTCCGGTCTTCGGCATCTGCCTCGGCCACCAGATCCTCGGCCACGTGTTCGGCGGCAAGACCTACAAGATGAAGTTCGGCCATCACGGCGGCAACCAGCCGGTGATGGACCTCACGACCGGCAAGGTCGAGATCACCGCGCAGAACCACAGCTACGCCGTGGACCCGAAGTCGCTGCCCGACTCGGTGCAGGTCACGCACAAGAACCTCAACGACGACACCGTCGAGGGCATGCGCCACAAGGAACTGCCCGTGTTCTCGGTGCAGTACCACCCCGAGGCCGCGCCCGGCCCGCACGACTCGCTCTACCTGTTCGGCCGGTTCCGCGACCTCGTCGGCATCTGAACGCGACGCCGACGCTACGCGCTGGACGAGATCACGCGTTCGGCAGCCAGACTTCGCCGTTGCCGACGTGCACGGCGCTGCCGCCGACCTGGACGCGGCGCACCACGCCGTTCCCAGCCGCGATGCGCGCGGTGACCTTGCCGGGCCGCCCCACTTCGTGGCCTTGTTCGACCTGGACGATCGCCTCGGGCGCGGCGAGCAGCACGCCCTCGCCGACGAGATAGGCCGCGATGCAACCGATGGCCGAGCCGGTCACCGGGTCTTCGCCAGGAGTCACTTTGCCCCACCACACGTGGCGCGTGCGCACCGCGCAGTCGGGGTCGCCGGTGTCGAGCGTGAACGCGTGCCACAGGTCGGTCCCGACCTTCTCCGCCAACGCCGCGCAACGCGTGAAGTCCGCGCGCACCGCCGACAACGCGCGCGCATCGCGCACGGGAACGAGCATCCACGGGATGCCGGTGTCGACGACGCGCGCCTGCATCAGCGACAGGTCGATCGCGTCCGGCGGCAGCGACAGCGCCGCGGCGAGCGCGCGTTCGTCGAGCACCGGTTCGCGGAACTTCGGCGGGTTCTGCGTCATGAACACCGTGCGCACCGCGCCGTCCTTCACGTCGATCTCGACGGGTAGCGCGCCCGCGCCGAGCTCGAACACGACCTCGTTGCGCCCTTCCTTCACTTCGAGCACGCCCGTGTGCGCGAGCGCGAACGCGGCGCCGACGACAGGATGGCCTGCGAGCGGCAGTTCGCGGTCGATCGTGAAGATGCGCAGGCGCGCGGCGGCGCCCGGCTTGCTCGGCGGCAGCACGAACACCGTCTCGCTGAGGTTCATCTCCCGCGCGAGCGCCTGCATCTCCTCGGTCTGGAGCCGCGCAGCCACAGGGAACACCGCGAGCGGATTGCCGCCGAAGGGTCGGTCGGTGAACACGTCGATGCGGTGGTAGCGGTAGGCGCGCATGGCCCCATCATCGACGCGACGACGCTCGCCGCGCCAGTTCCGGCATGCCGCAACCGGGAAGAACTTCGAGCCGGTCAGGAGCGGGCTGCGAAAACGCCGATAGCACCGCGCATGCAGGCGAACGGGACCAAGGACGCGATCGGCAGGCAGTATGCCGCCTGGCCGTATCCGTCCGTGCCGCTGGTCGCGAACGTCGACAGCACGCACCCGTGGCAACTGCATTGCGACTCGCTGTGGGATCGCTGCGGATCCGGCGTGGCGCCGGCGAAGCCGCGCATCTGGATCGCGGGCTGCGGCACGTTCCAGCCGTATGTGTTCGGCGTCGCCAACCCGAAGGCGGAGATCGTCGCCACCGACCTCAGCGAACCCAGCATCGCCGTGGCGCGCCGCCGCTGCCGCATCCACGGCGTGCGCAACGTCGTGTTCGCGCCGTGCGACCTCGAGGACGAGTCGACGTGGCCGCAAGGCGAGTTCGACCTCGTCGAGTGCTACGGCGTCTTGATGAACCTGCGCGATCCGGCGCGCGCGCTGAAGGCGCTGGCGCAACGGCTCACGCCGCGCGGCGTGCTGCGGTTGATGGTCTACCCCCAGTTCTCGCGCTCGCGTGTGTTCCAGCTGCAGCGGCTCGCGAAGCTGTGCGGGTTCTCGGCCGAGCACAAGGACCACCCGAGCCGCTTCCGCGCGCTCGTGAAGTCGCTGCCCAAGTCGCATCCGCTGCGCTTCGCGTTCACGAGCTACGCGGACAGCAAGAACGACGCCGGCGTCGTCGACGCATACCTGCACGCGGGCGACCGCGGCTTCACGGGTTGGCAACTCGGCGCGCTGCTGCAGCAAGCCGGGCTCCGGCCTGCGCACTGGATGCACAAGCCGTGGGCGCAGCCCGACGTCGCTGCCGAACGGCTGTCGCTGCAGGATCGCGCGCAGAGCACGGTGCTCGGCTACCTCGACCTCTGGCAGGAGCTGCGCCAGAACTTCGTGGTCTGCTGCACGCGCACCGATGCGGCGCCGCACGAACGCGCGCCACAGGAACACACGCCGCTGCGCCCGCACCCGACGTTCTCCGACCGTCCCGCCTCGCTGCGCCACGCGCTGCGGTTGCTGCGGCTCCGTTGCTTCGGCGGCCGCGTGCCGACCCGCACCGGCGACGGCGATCTCGTGCTGCGCGCCGGCGAAGTGCGTGCACTCGCGAACGGCGCCGTCGACTCGGACCCGCGCATCCCGCGACTTCGTGCCGAAGGCCTCGTGCTCGGCGGCGACGCCGAGACGTGCCCGCTGCGCGACCACGACGAGATCGCAGGTGAAGCCGACTGGCTGCATTCGACGTCCGCGCTGCGCATCGGCCGCCGCGCGCCCAACCCGCTCTACGCGCACCTGTTCGCCGCGTTCGAAGCGGACCGTCGCTGGCCGCAGCTCGGGTTGCAGGACCTCGACTCGCAGCTGCAGGCATGGCTGCCGTGGGCCACGCCGCTCGAGCACGGCCGCATCCGCTTCGGGCTCACACCCTACGCGACCGCGCAGCGATGCCAGGCCGCGTTGCGCGACCACCTGCAGCGCGAGCCGCTGCCGACGGGAACGTGGGAGGCCGCGCGGCTGCGCGACGACAGCCGGTGCCTCGCCGACGCGCGCGCATTCCTGCGCGCCCACGGCGCACGGCAGGAGCCGATCGAGGACGCGGCGGCCCGCGAACTGTGGAGCCTGCTGTTCGCGCACGAGGACCTGTTCCTCACGCTGCTGCCGGCCTGAGCCGACGGGAAGCACGGAAACGGCGGGCCGGAAAAGATTCGAGCCGACGCCGCAGTAGCCGGCGTCGGCCCGAAGAGGCGCTCACCTCTCGTCGTTACAACTTGGCCTGGGCCGTCGTCCGGGGACAAATCGGGACAACTTTCGGGGTCCCTCGGGTGCATCCGATCGCAAGGAAGGCACGACCTTCGCTCCTCGCGCCCCGTCCGATGCGCCGGACAGCAATCGTTGTCCCGGCTCAGACGCGCCGCCAGAGCGACCCGATGCGGCCCGCGGTGCGGTCGCCGTAGGGAACGAGGTCCGTGGCGAGCGACACGCTGCGCACGTGCTCCACGGGCAGCCCGCGCAGCATGGCCTTGGTCGTCTCGGCCTCGCGTTCGGTCTGGTTGGCGACGAGCAGAAGCCCGCCTGGGCGGACCGTGGCGACGGCGCGTTCGACGAGGCGGCTCGGGTCGAACAGCGACAGCGGCAGGCCCCACTGGAGCAGCGCGTAGCGTTCGACGAACGGGAACCACATGGTCACCACGTCCTGCTCAGGGATCGGCAACGCCGCGAAGTCGCCGACCTGGAAGTGCACGTCGGACCCGGCGAGCGCCGCGTGCGCGCGCGCATGGTCGGCGCGGCTGTGGCCGTCGCGGTAGACGCCGTGGCCGTCGATCTCGATGCCGCGCAGGATCGCGTGCCGCGGTGCATCGGCGCCGCCGTGGCGGAAGAACCGGTGCAGGGCGGTCGCGTATTGGAAGACCCCGCAACCCACGTCGATCGCGCGCAGCGCGCCGTCAGAGCCGGTCGGCAGCGGTTCGTCGCCGCAGAGCCGTTCCATCGCGTCGAGCATCGCGAGGTTCTCGGCGTAGACGAGGCACGACGAACGCTGGCGAAGGGTCTGGAGGCCGTAGTCGGCGCAGAGGCGCTTCTCCTCCTCGGCCGCCTCCGCCCACCGCGGGGTCGGCAGGTGGTCGAACAACCGGTCCTTCGACTCGTTGGTGAGTTCTGCCTGCCCGCGCGACCAGCGCACGCGGGAGCGGAGGTTGAACGCGACGGCGTTGCTCGGAGCGCGGAGCAGCGCGAGGGTTTGCTTGACGATCCCGGCCATGGAGGCGGAATCGGCCATGGCATGGGCATCCCTGAAGCGAAGCGTGCGCGATCTTCGCCGCGGCGTAGGATCCTCGCCCCTCTCATGACCAAGTCCTCGCCGCAGTCGCAGCAGAACGTCGCCGCGACCATCCGCTTCCTCGACGCCGTCCGCCAGCGCGTCGCCACCGTCGTCGTCGGCCAGGACGTCGTCGTCGAGCGCCTGCTGATCGCGCTGTTCACCGGCGGCCACATCCTCATGCAGGGCGTGCCTGGCATCGCCAAGACGCTGCTCGCCGCCACGCTGTCGAAGGCGATCGACCTGCAGTTCGCGCGCGTGCAGTTCACGATCGACCTGCTGCCGAGCGACATCCTCGGCAGCGAGGTGCTCGACCAACGCACGAACACGTTCCAGGTGCTGAAGGGCCCGATCTTCACCAACCTGCTGCTCGCGGACGAGATCAACCGCGCCGCGCCCAAGGTGCAAGGCGCCTTGCTCGAGGCCATGCAGGAGCGCAAGGTCACGATCGGCAAGGAGACGTTCAAGCTGCCGGCGCCGTTCCTCGTGATCGCGACGCAGAACCCGATCGAGCAGGCCGGCACGTTCGAGCTGCCCGAGGCGCAGCTCGACCGCTTCATGCTGTGCCACCGCCTGCAGTACCTGCCGAAGCACGACGAGAAGGAAGTGCTGCGCCGCAACCTGCTGCTCGGCGTCCGTCGCGAAGGCCAGGGCGCCATCGCGCGCACCGAGTTCGACGCGATCGGCGACGCGCCGGTCGGCACGAAGGACGACCTGATCGCGGCGATGGAAGCCGTGCACCACGTGCACGTGAGCGACACGTTCCTGGACCACGTCGTCGAGATCCTCGACCGCACGCGCAAGCACCCCGCGATCGCGCTCGGCTGCTCGCCGCGCGCCGGCATCGCGATGCTGAAGGCGTCGCGCGCGCGCGCGCTGATCCACGGCCGCGACTACGTCGTGCCGGACGATCTCTACGCGCTTGCCGAGGACTGCCTGCTGCACCGCATGCGCCTGTCCTACGAAGCGCTCGCGGACGGCCGCACCACCGCGGGCGTTCTCGAGGAGATGCTGTCGGAACTCGGCGCGACCAAGACCGCGACGGCGAAGGCCTGAGACGCAGCCCGCCGTGCAAGGCCAACTCGACGCGCTGCAGCCGCTCGACAGCAGGCAGTTCCACGTCGCGATCAAGCGGCTCGCGGACAGCCTGTCGTTCGGCACCGACCGTTCGCCGTTCCTCGGCAGCGGCATCGAATACGTGCAGTCGCGTCCCTACGTGCCCGGCGACCCGATCCGCAGCATCGACTGGCGCGTGACCGCGCGCACGCGACGCGTGCACGTGAAGGAATACGAAGCGCCCAAGCAGATGCCGTGCTGGCTGCTCGTCGACACTTCGGCGTCGATGGCGACGGGCTCGACGAAGCAGACCAAGTACGCGACGGCGCTGCACATAGCCGGCGGGCTCGCCTACGCGTTCCTCGACCGCGTGAGCCCGTGCGGCGTGCTCGGCGTCGGCGAACGCGAACTGCGCGTGGAGCCGACGCTGTCGCGGCAGCAGGCGCTGCAGTGGCTGCTCGAGTTGCGCACGTTCCGCTACGACGAGAAGACGTCGCTCGCGCGCCGCTGCAACGAGCTCGCCGCGCGCCTGTCGAGCCGCGCGATCGTCGTCGCGATCTCCGACCTGCACGAGGACGGCGCGGTGCAATCGCTCAAGCTGCTGGGCCAGCGCCACGACGTGATCGTCTTGCGCATGCGCGACCCGGCCGAGCGTCAGCTCCGCGGCGCCGGCATCGTGCGGCTGCGCGAAGCCGAGACGGGCCGCACGTTCGTGTCGCACGGCCGCGCGCAGTTCTTCGACGAACAAGCGGTCGAGCAGGACCTGCGCCGCGCGGGCATCGACCAGTTCACGATCGACGTCGACAAGCCGTTCGAGCAGAAGCTCCGGCACTTCTGCCGCTTCCGCGGCGTGTTCTCGAAGGGGGCTCGATGATGCGCTCGCTCATGGCGTCGCTGTTGCTCGCGGTGGCTTCGCTCGCACAGGAACCGGTGCAGACGACGATCGGCATCCCGGCCTATGTCTCGGGCGTGGTGTTGCCGGGCAGCGAGTTCGAGCCGGTCGAGACGACGCTCGCGAGTCCGCTCGTGCTGCGCGTCGACCACGTGCAGAAGCACGGCGACGCGCACCGCTACCAACTGCAGTTCACCGCGTTGGAGGCAGGCGAATACGACCTCGCAGCGTTCCTGCGACGCAAGGACCGCAGCGAGAACGGCGCGATGCCGAAGATCCCCGTCGTCGTCGGCGCGGTGCGCAAGGAGGACCAGCACGAGCCCAATGCGCTGCAGCCGATCGCCGCGCCGGACCTCGGCGGCTACGAGCGCACGCTGTGGACGCTCGGCGGAGCCTGGGTCGTGGGACTGTTCGCGATCCTGTTCGCGTTCCGCAAGAAGCGGAAGGCGGCGGCCGTCGCGCAGCGCCCCGTGACGATCGCAGACCGTTTGCGACCGCTGGTCGCGCGCGCGCTCGACTCCCGGCTCGAACCCGAGGGCCGCGCCGAACTCGAACGGCTCCTCCTGTCCGTCTGGCGGCAGCGCCTGTCGTTGCAGGACGTGCCCGCGCGCGACGCGATCGCGCGCCTGCGCGCGCACCCGGAAGCCGGCGCGCTGCTCGCGGCGCTCGACCAGTGGCTGCACGCGAAGTCGCCGCAGCAAGTCGACGTCGAAGCGCTGCTGCGCCCCTACTCGCAGATCGTCGACGAAGGGCACGGAGGCGCCGCGTGACGTTCGGCCAGCCTCTCGTCCTGCTGCTGCTCGTCGTGCCGCTGTGGCTCGCCTGCTGGGTCTGGCGACGCCAGTCGGGCGCGGTCGTCGTGCCGTTCGACCGCTCGATCGCCAAGGGCTCGCGCGCGCTGCGCGTGCTGACGGACTTCGCCGAGTCGATGCCGAGCCTGCTGCTCGCGGTAGCGATCGTTCTGCTCGCCGAGCCGCAGCGGCTGTCCGAGCCGCGCACGCGGCGCGCGATGACGAACATCGAGTTCTGCGTCGACATCAGCGGCTCGATGACGCAGCAGTTCGGCGAAGGCACACGCTACGACGGCGCGATGAAGGCGATCGACGGGTTCCTCGACGTGCGCAAGGGCGACGCGTTCGGGCTCACGTTCTTCGGCAACAACGTGCTGCACTGGGTCCCGCTGACCAACGATGTCACCGCGATCCGCTGCTCGCCGCCGTTCATGCGCCCCGAGGTCGTGCCGGGCTGGTTCGGCGGGACGATGATCGGCAAGGCGCTGATGGCGTGCCGCGACGTGCTGCGCCAGCGCGAGCAAGGCGACCGCATGCTGATCCTCGTCAGCGACGGCGAGAGCGGCGACTTCGGCAACGGCTACGAGAACGAGGTCGCCGACGCGCTACGCCGCGACGAGATCGTCCTCTACTGCATCCACACCGCCGAGTTCCAGACGCCCGACGACATCGTCAACATCGCGGCCGCGACCGGCGGAGCATCGTTCCAGGCCGACGACCCGTCCGCGCTGCAGGAAGTGTTCGCGCGCATCGACGCGATGCAGGAGACGAAGGTCGAGAAGATCGCAGCCGAGACGCTCGACGACTTCGGTGTCTGGTCGTGGGCCGGTCTGTCGTTGTGCCTGTGCGCGCTGCTGTGCGGCCTCGGGCTGAGGTACACGCCGTGGTAGACGTGCTCGCGATCCTCGCCGCGACGTTGCTGTGCGCGCTCGGCGAATGGCTGCACCGGCGCCGCGTGCAACGCGTCGCCGAACTGACCTTCGGCCCCTCGGGCGTGCCGCGCGCGTTCGCGCGCGCCTGGCCGCTCGTGCGCACGCTCGCGTTCGGCGCCCTCGCGTTCGGGTTCGTGTCGCTGCTGCAGATCGCGCCGAAGGTCCACAAGACCGGCGTGCTCGCCGAGAGCGAACTGCAGCACCTCGTGCTCGTGCTCGACGTCTCGCCGAGCATGCGCCTCGTCGACGCGGGCCCGAGCCAGCAGCAGAGCCGCATGCAGCGCGCGCACGACGTGATGGAGTCGTTCTTCCGCCGCGTGCCTGTCGAGCAGTACCGCATCTCGGTCGTCGCGACCTACAACGGCGCAAAGCCCGTCGTCGTCGACACGAGCGACCTCGAGGTCGTGCGCAACATCCTCGGCGACCTGCCGATGCACTACGCGTTCCCTGCTGGCCGCACCGACATCTTCGCCGGCCTCGCGGAAGCCGCGAAGATCGCGCAACCGTGGCGGCCGAAGAGCACGGTCGTGGCGCTCGTCAGCGACGGCGACTCGGTGCCCGCTCTCGGCATGCCGAAGATGCCGGTCTCCGTGCGCAAGGTCCTCGTCGTCGGCGTCGGTGACGCGACGACGGGCAAGTTCCTCGACGGCCACCTGTCGCGTCAGGATCGCTCGACGCTGCGCCAGGTCGCAGCGCGCCTCGGCGGCGTCTACCACGACGGCAACCTTCAGCACCTCTCGTCGGAGACGCTGGAACTGCTGACGAACACGACCGGCGAGTCGGCCGTCGAGAAGCTCACGCGCCGCGAATACGCGCTGCTCGCGATCGCCCTCGGCTCCGCGTTGCTCGCGTTCTTCCCCGTCCTGCTGCACCGCGCGGGCACTGCGTGGAAGCCGGGCGCCGACGCCGCCAGCTGAACGCGGCTGCGACGAAGGAGCTTCCGCGCGCTGGCCAGTGCGCCCCGGTCACGGCATAACATCCGCGTGTCCTTCGCACCGGTCGCCCGGATCCTCGCTGGCTTCGCGACGTTCTTCTCGCTCGCGCAGCTCGTGCCGCTGATCTACGCGCTGCTCGAGTCTGCACCGCCGCGGATCGAGGTGATCCCCGTCGCCGGCTTTGTCGCAAGCATCGCGATCGGCATCTGCACGGCGCTGCTGCTGTGGCTCGGCGGCCGCGGGAAGGACAAGCAACTGTTCCGACGGGAGGGCATCGCCGTCGTCGGCCTCTCGTGGCTGCTCGCCTCGGTGCTCGGCGCGATCCCCTACGTCTGGTCAGGCGCCATCCCCGGCGCCGTCGACGCGGTGTTCGAAACCGTGTCGGGACTCACGACGACGGGCGCATCGGTGCTCGGCACCGGCGGAAACATGACGATCGAGGAGATGCCGCAGAGCATCCTGCTGTGGCGCTCGCTGACGCACTGGCTCGGCGGCCTCGGCATCGTGCTCGTGTTCGTGATCCTGCTCCCGGCGATGGGCATCACCGGCAAGAGCTTGATCGCGAGCGAGCAGACGGGCATCGGCGCCGACGGCTTCCAGCCGCGCATGATCGAGCAGGGACGGCTGCTGTTCCGCGTCTACCTCGCGCTCACGCTGCTGTGCGCTTGTGCGCTCGCGATCGGCTGCGGCATGTCGTGGTTCGACGCCGTCAACCACGCATTCGCCACGATCGCGACCGGCGGCTTCTCGACCAAGAACACGTCGATCGCGGCCTTCGACAGCATCGGCGTCGAAGTCGTCCTCACGCTGTTCATGTTCGTCGCGGGATGCAACTTCGGCCTGCTCGCGAATGCCGCGCAGAAGGGCCCGCGCGTGCTGTGGAAGGACACCGAGCTGCGCGCCTACTTCGTGGCGACGCTGCTGCTCGTCGGCGCCGCGACGGTGACGCTGATGCTCGACGGCCGTTCGCTGCTGGGATCGCTGCGCGCCGCCGGCTTCAACGTCGTCAGCGTGTTCACGTCGACCGGGTTCGCGACCGAGGACTTCCAGAAGTGGTCGCTGCCGACGCTGATGCTCATGCTCGGCTCGATGGCGGTCGGAGCGTGCACGGGGTCGACCTGCGGTGGCATGAAGCTCGTGCGCTTCGTCATCGTGCTCAAGCTGATTGGCTACACGATCCGCCACTACCTGCGCCCGAAGAGCGTCGAGCGCATCAAGCTCGGCGGCCAGACCCTCAACCCCAACGTCATCTCCGACATCCTCGCGATCGTGCTCATGTGGATCGTCGGGATGTTCGCAGGCGCATTCGTGATCGCGCTCGACACGCGCTTGCCGTTCCTCTCCGCGCTCTCCGCGTCCGCGAGCATGCTCGGATGCACAGGCCCCGCGATCTGCGACGTCGACAGCCTCGGCCGCGCGCTGGGCCCGGACCTCGGTCCCATGGGCGGCTACGGCGAATTGCATGCGCCGACCAAGGTGTTCCTGTCGTTCCTGATGGTGCTCGGACGACTCGAGTTCCTCGCCCCGATCGCGCTGCTGTCGCGCACGTTCTGGCGTCGCTGACGACCGCGAGTCCGTCTCGACTTCATGCCACCAAGGGCGTAGTCGCGCCCTGCCTGGGAAACACTCCGCGCCCTCCTGGTCAAGAGTGCGCAGAACGAGGGTCGATGCGCTGGCACCACCATGCGCCAACTCTCGCGACCCGACTCACGCATCCTCGCCGCGGCCAGCGCGATCGCCGCGCTCGCCACCACCGCAATGGCACAGAACACCGACCAGGGCAGCGAACCCGCTGCCCCCGCCGAGGTCGGCGTCGAACGCGAGTGGATCGGCGGCGCGCCGTGGACCGACTGGACGCGCGCAACCGGCGACTGGGCGGGAACGCGCACATGGCTCGAGGAGCACGGCATCGAAGTCGGCGCCAACTACACCGTCGACTGGGGCGCGACCTGGAGCGGCGGCGCGCGCAACCGCAGCACGGTGATGTCGATGCCCGACGTCAACGTCGCGTTCGACCTCGAGCACTTGTTCGGCATCCCGCGCACGATCGCGTTCTTCGACACCTACCAGACCGAGGGCCGCGGACTCTCGGGCGACGTCGGCACGGCGCAGGGCGTCTCCAACATCGAGGCGTTCAACACCGCGCAGGTCGCGGAAGCGTGGATCGAGACCTGGTTCGGCGACTCTGTGCGCTTCAAGTTCGGCAAGGTCGACTTCAACAGCGAGTTCGCGTTCAGCGAAGTCTGCGCCGAGTTCCTCAATCCGTCCGCAGGCATCACGCCGACCGTGCAGTCCGGCCCCACGTTCCCCAATCCCGCGACCTCGGCGAACCTGTTCGTGATGCCCACCGAGTTCACCTACGTCGGCGTCGGCGTCTACGACGGCGCGGGCGCAGTCGGCGTGAACACGGGCAGCCAGGGCATCTCCGGCTTCTTCCGCGACGACGAGTCCGACGACTACTTCACCATCGTCGAGGCCGGCACGAGTTGGACCGGCGGCAACACGTGGGGCTCGGGCCGCCTCGCGATCGGTGGATGGCACCACGGCGAGCAGTTCGCGCGCTACGACGGCGGCACGGACCACGGCGCGTCCGGCGGCTACGCGATCCTCGACCAAGTCGTCTGGCGCGAGAATCCCGAGGACGCGGAGGACCTGCAGGGCCTCGGCTTCGCCGCAGTCGTGGGCTTCTCGGGCAGCGAGGCGGTGGTCACGGCGCCGATGCACCTGCAGGCCGGCCTCGTCTGGACCGGCGCGCTCGAAGGCCGCGACGACGATGCCATCGGCCTCCTCGTCACGCACGTGCAGCTCAGCGAGGCCACCGGCAGCCCCTACGTCGGCAGCGAGACGATCTTCGAGCTGGTCTACAAGCTGCAGCTCACGCCATCCGTCATCCTGCGTCCCGACCTGCAGTTCGTCGTCAACCCCGGCGGCGATCCGACCCTCGACGACGCGCTCGTCGGCATGCTGCGCATGGAAATCACGTTCTGATTCCCGCGATGGCACCGACCGCTCCGAGACCTTCCCCCGCATCCCCCCAGAACCTGAGCTACATTTCTGCAGTCCGCAACGAAGGAGAACCTGCAGTGAAGAAGACCCTGATCCTCGTGGCCCTGTTCCTGCTCCCTGCCGTGCTCACCGCCCAGCAGAGCGGTCGCCATTTCCGTCGTGCGGACCGCACTCCTGCGACTCCTGCCGCCACTGCGCAGCCTGCGGAGGCCGCGGCCAAGGCGTCCACCTCGACCCGCATCCAGCCGATGCGCAAGCTGCGCAGCGGCCGTTCGTGGTCGTCCTACCACTACACGCGCATGCCGCAGTCGAGCCCTGCGCAGTCCGGTCCGTCGGTCACGGACGCGAGCGCGCCGAAGGGAACGACGCGCCGGAGCCCGATGTGGGGCCGCATCCTGCGCGGCTGATCGCGACGTTCACTCGTCCTTCGGCGCGAGCACGACCTTGTCGCGGCGCCGGAACATGAGCTTGATCGGCACCTCGGGGCAGTCGAACGCATCGCGCAGCACACGCGCGAGGTAGCGCTCGTACTGCCCGCGGAACAGCTTCGGTTCGTTCACGAACACGAGGATCTGGATCGGCTCGGTGCCGACCTGCGTGCCGTAGAACATCTTCGGGAACTGGCCACGGCCCTGCGGCATCAACTTGTCGCGTGCTTCCTGGAGCACCTCGTTGAGCTTCGGCGTCGAGAACTTGGTCTGCGACTGCTTGCGCAGGTCGAACAGGATGTTCATCGACGCCCGCACGTTGCGCCCTTCCTTCGCCGACAGGAACGCGACCGGCGCGTGCTCGAGCAACGGCAGTTGCTGGCGCAGATACGCGTCCCACTTCTCGAGGTCGAAGTCCTCGACGAGGTCGATCTTGTTGCCGACGAGCAGCACCGGTTTGTGCGCCTCGGCGCAGTAGGCAGCCAGGCTCTTGTCGACCTGGCTCACCTGCTCGCGCACGTCGAACATGTGCACCACGACGTCGGCGCGGCGGATGCTCGCGGTCGCGCGCGTGTGCGAGAACAGCTCGATCGCGTGCTCCAGGCTCTTCTTCTTGCGCACGCCGGCCGTGTCGATCGCCATCATGCGCTGGCCGTCGAGCAGGAACTCGACGTCGATCGCGTCGCGCGTCGTGCCCGGGATCTCGCTGACGATCACGCGCTCTTCGCCGCAGAGCTGGTTGACGAGCGTCGACTTGCCGGAGTTGCGCTTGCCGACGACGGCGAACGACAGCGGCCGGTCGAGCTCTTGCGACTCCTCGGGAGCCTTCTTCGGCAACGACGAGAGCAACGCCTCGACGAGGTCGTGGATGCCGAAGCCTTCCTTGGCGCTCGTGATGTAGGGATCGCCGAAGCCGAGGCGTTCCCATGCCGCGCTCAGCAGCTCGTCGGAACGGCTCTCGACCTTGTTGGCGACCAGCAGCACGGGCTTGCCGATCTGGCGCAGGCGCCGCGCGACCATGTCGTCGCCGGGCACGCGCCCCTCCTTGCCGTCGACGACGAACAGGATCAGGTCCGACGTCGTGAGCGCGACCTGGATCTGCGCCTCGACGTGGTCCTTGAGCAAGGCCTCGTCGACCATGCCGAGGCCGCCCGTGTCGACGAGTTCGAACTTGCGCTCGTCGCGCTCGACGATCACGGCGACGCGGTCGCGCGTGACGCCGGCCGTAGGCTCGACGATGGCGACCCTCCGGCCAGCGATGCGATTGAGCAGGCTGGACTTGCCGACGTTGGGTCGGCCGACGATCGCTACGCGGGGCAGGGCCATGAACGGGGGCGAACACCCTACGGCCCCGACCCCACCTGGACCAGGACGGGTTCTGGGATCGCCAAAACCGACTGGCTCGGCCGAGCGAACGGGCAGCCGCCAGCCGGTGCGTTTGCGCCCCGGCGCGGGCCGACACGGAAGTGGCACGGGGCCCCTTCCGTCCCTAACTTGTTCGGCCCACTCTGGCCGACCGAACCCCTCCGGCAGAGCTGCCACGATGACCATGAAGTCCGCGCACAAGCCCGACCTCGCGCTGATCGCTCGAATCACCCGCCGCGCCTTCGCGCACATGGTGGCGATGATCCACATCGCCAACAACCGCCCCGACGCGGACCGCACCGACCCCAAGGTCGGCGGCCACCCGGCGGCCTGCGCGTCGAGCCTCGACTTCCTCGCCGTGCTGCACCTGCTCGTCCGCGAGCCCGGCGACTTCGTCTGCTGCAAGCCGCACGCGTCGCCCGCCGACCACGCGCTCAACCACGCGCTCGGACTGTTCCGCCATGCGGACGGCCGCTGGTTCGACGAGGAAGAAGCCGAGGCGGTCATGCATCGCCTGCGCAGCTTCAGCCACGACGGCAAGCCGGTCTTCCAGAGCTACCACGCCGAAGTGGACCCGGACGGTTGGCGCTTCCTGCCGTCGGGCTCGGTCGGCATCCCGCCCGTCAACGCGGTCTACCTCGCGCTCGCGTATCGCTACGCGCGCCAGCACGGCTGGGACGTCGACGAGCCGCACTTCTGGTGCATGATGGGCGACAGCGAGTTCCGCGAAGGCTCGCTGCTCGAGGTCATGCCCGAGGTCGCGGAGCGCGAACTCGGCAACGTGACGTGGATCGTCGACTACAACCGCCAGAACCTCGACGGCACGCGCATCCCCAACAACCGCGGCCTGCACGGCACGGACGCGGACCGCATCGAGCGCACCGCGGTCGCCAACGGCTGGGAAGTCATCCAGCTGCGCCACGGCACGTTCCGCAAGTCGGTGTTCGCCAAGCAAGGCGGCAAGGCGCTGCAGACGGTGATGGAGACGAAGCTCTCCGACTACCACTTCCAGGCGCTGGTCTGGAAGCGCGACGCGAAGGCGATGCGCGCCGCGGTGATCGAAGCCGACAGCAGCTGCAAGAAGCTCATCGAGTCGCTGTCCGACGACGAAGTGGTCAAGCTCTTCTACGACGTCGGCGGCCACGACCATCAAGCGATCCTCGAGGCGTTCGAGCACAGCCGTCGCAAGAAGGACACGCCGACGCTGATCGTCGCGCACACCGTGAAGGGCCGCGGCCTGCGCTGCGTCGCCGCGAACGGCAACCACTCCGCGCTGCCCGACGACGACGAAGTCGCGTCGATCCTCGCGGCCGAAGGGCTCACGCTGGAGCGTCCGTTCCAGCGCCTGCCGCAGGACTCGGAAGCGGCGCGCTACGCGAAGGAGCGCGGCCAGATGGTCCGGCTCGGCATCGAGGCGCTGCAGGCGCAGGCGCAGAGCCACCGCGCGCACGTCGAGGCCGCGATCCAGGAGAAGGGCGGCGTCCCGGACGCGCTCGACATCAATCTCAAGCTCGCGCCGATCACGCACACGCAGTGGATGTGGGGCCAGCTCGCAGCCAAGCTCGTGCGCATCGGCGTGTTCGACGAACTGCAGCGCGCCGGCCGCGCCGACAAGGCGGGCAAGGCCCCGTCGGCCGACGAAGCGCGTTGGAACCCGGTCGCGGACTTGATGATGACGATGGCGCCCGACGTCGGCACCAGCACGAACATCAACCCGGCGATGGACGAGAAGATCTTCGGCCCGCGCTACGAGGAGAACTGGGAGGCGAAGCTGCAGGTCAGCGAACGCCTGCGCCCCGAGCTCGCGCCGCGCGACGAAGCCTTCACGCGCCACATCCGCTTCGAGATCGCCGAGGCCAACTGCATGTCGGCCGTCGGCAGCTTCGGCAAGATGGGATACCACGCGGGCATCCCCTTCCTGCCGATGATGACGGTCTACGACTTCTTCATCAAACGCGCCCTCGACCAGCTCTACTACGACCTCTACTGGGGCGCGTCTTTCGTGCTGGTCGGCACGCCGAGCGGCATCACGCTGGCGCCCGAGGGCGCGCAGCACAGCTGGAAGAGCGACATCCAGATCCCCAACCTGATCACGTGGGAGCCTGCGTTCGCGCTCGAGATGGAGTGGATCCTCTGCGACGCCATCCGCCGTCACTTCACGAACGACAACAAGGGCCGCTCCGGCGTGTTGATCCGCGCCGTGACGCGCGCGCTGCACCAGGACCTGCTGCTGAAGTGGCTGAAGAAGCAGGCGCAGCACAAGCAGGGCATCCCGGACGGCGCCGCGCTCGGGCTCGACGCGCAGGACGGCGGCTTGCACGAGGCCGAGGTGCCGACGCGGCCTGACGCCGAGATCCTCGCGCAGACGAAGGAGCACGCGCTGCGCGGCGGCTACGCGCTGATCGACTGGCGCGGCTACCGCGGCTACCAGCCGGGCGAGAACGTCGTGAACCTGTTCGCGATGGGCGCCCTGATCCCCGAGGCGGTGCAGGCGAGCGAACTGCTGCTGCAACGCGGCATCTACGCCAACGTCTTCGTCGTCACGTCGCCGGACCTGCTGTGCGGCGAACTCGGCCGCAAGGACGGCTTTGCGCACCTGACCAAGACGCTCGGCGTCGACGGCTCGCTGCACCTGCGCCCGACGAACGGCGCGCTCCCTGCCGCGGACGCGATCGACCTCGCGGGTCGCCGCGTGCCGGTCGTGTCGGTGCACGACGGTGAGATCGGCCTGCTCGACAACCTCGGCTCGATCCTCGGCGTGCGGCAGATCCCGAAGGCCGTCGTCAAGTTCAGCAAGTCGGGCACCCCGGCGCACATCTTCCGCTACCACGGCCTGCACGCCGAAGGCATCGTCGATGCCTGCGGCCAGGCGCTGAGCGAGACCGCGCTGGAGCAAGTCCGCTTGTCGAAGGACGCGCTGTCGATGCTGGCCGGCCTGCAGGGCCAGTCGGCCCCCGAGTGGAAGGAACTCTGGCCGAACCCCGCGTAATCGCGGGTTCGGTCCGTAGAGGGCACGCATGACGCACTGGCCCCCGCCCCACCCGTCCCGGCAGCCTTCGCCGCTGCCGCTCGTGCTCGCAGGCGCCGCGCTCGCGATCGCAGCGTGGCTCGCGGTCGAACGCAGCGGACTGCTGCAGCGAGCGCCCGACGCGACGCCGCGCCCCGTCGAGGCTCGCGGCAGCCTGCTCGAACTGGAGCAGACGACGACGCGCGTATTCGAGCAGAGCGCGCCGTCCGTCGTGCACATCACGACCGAGAAGCTCGCGCGCACGTGGCAAGGCCTCGCGCGGCAGCCCGAGGGCTCGGGCACCGGCTTCGTGTGGGACGACGCGGGCACCGTGGTGACCAACTACCACGTCGTGCAGACCGTCGTGGAGTCCGGCAGCCAGCTCAAGGTCGCGCTGAAGGGCGAGCTCTACGACGGCGCGGTCGTCGGCACGAGCCCGCAGAACGACATCGCCGTCGTGCGCATCGTCGGCGCGCCGAAGGACGTGAAGCCATTGCCGATCGGCACGTCGAACGACCTCAAGGTCGGCCAGTTCGTGCTCGCTATCGGCAACCCATACGGCTTCGACTCGAGCCTGAGCACCGGCATCATCAGCGCGCTCGACCGCACGATCGCGACCGAGAACGCGCAGATGAGCGGCCTCATCCAGACCGACGCGGCGATCAATCCCGGCAACTCCGGCGGCCCGCTGCTCGACAGCGCGGGCCGCGTGGTCGGCATGAACACGGCGATCTACAGCCCGAGCGGCGCGTCCGCGGGCATCGGCTTCGCGGTGCCCGTCGACGTCATCAACGAAGTCGTGCCCGCGCTGCTCGACGGCCGAACCGCGCAGCGCCACATGGGCGTCACGATCGGCGAGGCCGTGCGCGTCGACCGCAGTTCGGGCTTCGCGGCCGGCGTGCCGGTGCTCGGCGTCGAGAAGGGCGCTGGCGCGGAGCTCGCCGGCGTGCGGCCGTTCCGGCTCGACGAACGCGGCAACGTCGTGTCGTGGGGCGACATCCTCGTCGCCGTCGACGGGCAGCCCGTGCGCTCGATGACGGACCTCAAGCGGCAACTGCGCGGCCGCAAGCGCGGCGAAGCCGTCGCGGTCAAGGTGCTGCGCGCCGACGAACGGCAGCAAGTCGTCGAACTGCGCGTGACGCTCAAGTAGCGACGCGGGCTATCCTGCGCACGTGACCTCCGCACCCACGAGGAAGCGCATCGGCTGGAAGACGCGCACGGCGCTGTTGCTCGGCTCGCTCGGCGGCAGCGTGCTGCTCGCGGAGTTCGCGGTTCGCGCGACGATGCCGCCAGGCCGATTGCTGAGCCCGACTGCGATCGAGACGTTTGCGGAGCGCGCAGCCCGCGAGGCGACGATGATCCGGCCCGACGAAGAACTCGGCCACGCGCCGGTGCTCGGCGGCGAGTGGTACGACGAGCACGGCGCGCTGCGCAGTTCGCCGCGCGTCGACGGCGACGGCCCCGAATCGACGTTCTTGTTCCTCGGCGACTCGGTCACGCGCCGCGGCTCGCTGGTCACGCCGCTCGCGGCGATGGGCGACGGCGGCAAGGCGACGTTCTGGAACGCCGGCGTCGAGAGCTGGAACCCGACGCAGGAAGTCGCGGGCTACTTCCGCTCGCAACGCAGCCTGAAGCCGCAGCGCATCGTGCTGACGCTGCACAACAACGACCTCACCGAGTCGACGGTCGCATGCCTCAAGGACAGCATGCTGACGTTGTGCAACCCCGGCTCGTTCGTGCCCGTCGACCCGGCGTGGTATCGACGCAGCATCCTCTACGAGTTGCTCGTGCACTTCCGGCACACGGACCGCCTGCGGCCCGAGCACTACACGTTCCGCGAACGCGAGGTCGAGGCAGCGCTGGCGCGACTCCGCGACGACGCAGCGTCGATCGGCGCGCAGTTCTCGATCGTGCTGCTGCCGATCTTCGCCGCGCCGTCTGCGCAGCAAGAACACGAACGCCGCGCGCGCGAACTCGAACTCGCGATGCTCGAACGCCTGCGCGTGCCGTTCGTCGACCTGCAGCCCGTCTGCGACGAAATCGCGAACGCGGGCCTCGACGTGCGCGTGACGCCGACGGACCCCTACCACCCCGACGACGCCTGCGGCGCCATGCTCGCGGCTGCCGCAGCCGACCTCGTGCTCGGCAAGGCTGCGCTGCCGACGACCGCGCTGCCGCGCGTCGTGGGCCCCGGGGCGACGCAGTCCTTCGCCGTCGACGCCGGCGACGCGAGGAGGGGCCTGCGCGTAGCGCTCGTCGCGTGCGGCCGCGGCCCGTTGCCGACGCGCGACGACGAGAAGCCGCCCGCCACAGCCACCGCCACGCTCGACGCGAACGGACGCGCCGTGCTCGCACTGCCGTGCCCCGAAGGCACTGCACACGGAGACCTGCTGTGGCATCGCGCAGTCGTGCTCGCCGCCGACGACACCATCGTCGCGCGCGGCCGCCCGCAGCCGATGCGCGTTGCGAAGCTCGACGACTGACGGACCAAGCATCGTTGTGCTTCGGAGCGCGGCGCAACGCAGTGCCGCAACGCTTGCAGGCACACGGCTGAACGTAAGCGCTTTGCGATCCCGTGCGCACATCCACGAGCGGAGCGAATCGCCCGTGGCATCGCGTTGTCACGATTCTTGGAACTCGCTGCCGGACAGCGACACCGACGCAACCAGAGCAGGTCGGGTGGCGAAGGACTCGACTCCGCATCAAGCGGCGCACAGGCGAGCAGACTCTGCGACTTGGGATGTGAATCCCAGGTGAAGGCGTCCCCGCCCTAGCACCCTCGACCAAGAGCGGTGCCATGGGAGGTTGCGGCCCGAATCCCCCGGTTCGGAACCCGTAGCCGCCGTTCGCGCGCGCCTTCCCGCCCCTCAACCGTCTCGTCTATCGAAATGCAGACCCCCAACGCGAAGCTCGCAAGACTCTCGGTCTCCCTCTGCCTTCTGTCCTCTACTCTGCTCGCTCAAGGATCCCTTCGCGGCGTCCCCGTCCCGCTCCCCTCGAACCTGTCGAGCGTCGTCAAGGATCGCGACGCGGCAGTGCGTCTCGGCAAGGCGCTGTTCTGGGACCAGCAGGTCGGCGGTGACGGCCAGACCGCGTGTGCCACGTGCCACTTCCACGCCGGCGTCGATTCGCGCACGGTCAACACGGTGCATCCGGGTTCGAACGGCCTCTTCGACAGCGCCAAGATCCCCGGCAGCCAGGTGACGGCCGCGGACTTCCCGTTGCGCGGTGATGACATCCTCGGTTCGCAGGGCATCGTGGCAGCGAACTTCCTCGGGCTCGATCCCGCAGACCCGCTGGCCCGCGATCTCTCGGTCAGCGTCGATGACGGCGTGTTCTTTCCCAACCGCCAGGTCACCGGCAGGAACTCGCCGAGCATCCTGATGGCGATCTTCTACGAGGAGAACTTCTGGGACGGCCGCGCGAAGGAAGCCTTCAACGGCGTCGACATCACCGGACTTGGCGGCCGCCAGATCTGGGTCCAGTCGGGTCCAGGCCTGACCACCGAGCAAGTCAGCCTCGCCCCCGCCAGCGCCGCGTCGCAAAGCGTTGGCCCGCCGCTCAGCGCCGTGGAAATGACCTGCGCCGGCCGCGACTTCTCGACGATGGGACGCAAACTGCTCGGCCGTTTGCCCCTGGCGCTGCAACTGGTCGCCCCGGACGACAGCGCGCTAGGCTCGATGTCGAACGCGCCGATGCCCGGGCTCGCAACGACCTATCCGGAGATGATCCGCGCGGCGTTCCACGACCGCTACCACGCGTCGACGCAGTTGACGCCGTCCGGCTTCAACCAGATGGAAGCCAACTTCACGCTGTTCTGGGGCATCGCCAACATGCTCTACAACGCGTCGCTGATCCCGGACCGGACGCCGCAGGACGCGTTCGCCGAAGGCAACGTCAACGCGCTCACCGCGAGCCAGCGCCGCGGCGCCGAGGTCTTCCGCGGCAAGGGCCGATGTGACCAGTGCCACGGTGGGCCGGAGTTCAGCGCCGCTTCGATCCAGAACGGCCGCAACGGTTGGCACTTCGAGAACATCGGTGTCTCCGACCAACGCCTCGATCCGGGCCACGGCGACGGCGAGTTCAAGTCCGTCACGCTGCGCAACATCGAGCTGACCGGACCCTACATGCACACGGGCAAGTTCTTGACCCTTCGCCAGGTGGTCGACTTCTACGACCGCGGCGGCGACTTCCGCAACGAGGACAAGAACTCGCAGGTGCGCCGACTGAACCTGACGGAACGCGAGAAGACGGACCTCGTGGCCTACATGGTCTCGCTCACGGATGAACGCGTTCGCTACGAGCGCGCGCCGTTCGACCACCCGTCCCTCGAACTGCCGGGGAGCGCGCCGCTGCCCGCGGTCGGAGCCGGCGGCCGCAGCGAGCCGATCCGCACCTACCTCGACGCGAGCCCCTACCAGCGCTGAGCGTCCCTGCCGCGCGAGGCCGCGCTGACGCAGCCTCGCCTCAGCCCTTCAGCTTCTCTTCGACGACCTGCTGCCTCGCATCGAAGCCCGGCAGCCGGATGTGCTTCGCCAGCGCCGCGTCGATCGCGGCCGCGGGAGCCAGGCCGATCAGTTCGCTCTCCAGCACGTCCACGCCCGCGGCCTTCGCGCGTTCGGCGACTGCGTCGAACACGGTGCGGATCGACGTCACGTGGAAGTCGAGCAGGTTCATGCTGACCTGAGCGCACTTCTTGTCGTCGAGGAAGAAGCCCATCGCCTGCACCTTCTTGAAGCCGCCGTCCTTCTCGCGCACGGCCTTCGCGATGTCCTTCGCGACCTGCACGTCCTCGGTCTTCAGGTTGACGTTGTAGGCGATCAGGAAGTTGCGCGCGCCGACGGACACGCCGCCTGCGGTCGCGTGCATCTTGGCGGGGCCGTAGTCCGGCGCGAACGCAGGGTCGCTGCCGACCAGCGACTGCAGCCCTTCGAACTCCTTGTTGCGCACGTTGCCGAGCACGCGGCGTTCTTCGCGCGACGCGGCCTCGGCGTAGAGGAACACCGGCAGCGAGAGCTCGCGGCCGATGCGTTCGCCGACGCGCTTTGCCACAGCGACCGCGTCCGCCATCGAAGCGCCCGCGAGCGGCACGAACGGGCAGACGTCCATCGCGCCCATGCGCTTGTGCTCGCCCTTGTGCGTGCGCAGGTCGATGCGCGCCATCGCTTCCTTGCAGCCCACGAACGCAGCCTCCGCCATCGCCTCCTGCGGCCCGGCCAACGTGATCACCGAGCGGTTGTGGCTCTGGTCCATCTCCTTCCCGAGGACCTTCGCGCCCGGCACGGCGGCCATCGCTGCGACGATCGCGTCGACGACGGACGCATTCTTGCCTTCGGAGAAGTTGGGGACGAATTCGAGCAGCGGCGATGCCATGGGCGGGGCATGGTCGGAATGCGGCGCGATGAAGTCAACGCAGGGCGTTGCGCTCCTGCCTGTGCGCGGCGAACGTCTCCTCCGTGCCGGGACCGCAGAGCACCGAGAAGTCGCTGGACCGCGTGATCGTGCGCTGCGGGCTCTGTTCGCGGACGCAGGCGCGCGCCGCGATCGCGCAAGGCCGCGTCGAGGTCGACGGCGTCGTCGTCACCGAGCCCGACACGTGGATCGACGAAGCGCGCGCGCGCGTCCTGTTCGACGGCGAGCCGCTCGCCGCGCGACCGCGCGCGACGTGGATGCTGCACAAGCCGACCGGCTACGTGACTGCACGCATCGACCACCGCGACCGCCCCACCGTCTGCGACCTGATGCCGGCGTCGATCGGCTGGCTCGCGCCGGTCGGACGCCTCGACCTCGAGACCAGCGGGCTCCTGTTGTTCACCAATGACGGCGAGCTCGCGCGCAGCGTGCTCGATCCGGAGTCCTGCCTCGAGAAGACCTACGTCGTGCGCTGCTCGGGCTCGCTCGACGACCAGGACCTCGCGTTGCTGCGCAGCGGCATCGACATCGGCGACGGCCAGGGCAAGACGCGCCCCGCGCGCGCCGAACGCATCTCCGACGACGGCCGCGAGTGCACGATCGATCTGCGCATCCACGAAGGCCGCAACCGCCAGGTCCGCCGCATGGTCCGCGCGCTCGGCCACGGCGTGCTCGCATTGCACCGTTCGCACATCGGCCCGCTGTCGCTCGCGGGATTGGAAGTCGGCACGTCGCGCGCATTGACCAATGCAGAAGTGGCGGCGCTGCGCGCGGCCGCAGGCGCGAGCACGAGGAGCCCCGCGCCGTGACGCAACACGACCTCACCGGCACGTGGCGCGGCCACTACGAGCAGAACGGCCAGCGCCGCGGCATCTCGATGCGCGTCCTGCAGCGCGGCGCGCTGCTGATCGGCGCGATGCACGACGACGAGACGATGTGGGTGACGAAGGAGGAGCTGCAGCCCGTCGACCACGACGAGGTCGGCATCGGCCCGGTCGCCGTCGATTTGCTCACCGTGCTGCCCGCCGAATCCACGATCGAAGGCGAAGTCGACGGCGCACGCGTCACGTTCGAGAAGCGCTATCGCGGCAAGCACACGTTCACGGTGTTCTTCGACCATGCGGCGCTGCACCCCGGCGCGGAAGGGCAGGCGAGCGCCAATGCCGAGATCGAATCCCACCGCGTCGTCTACGACGGGCAGCTCGACGCCACTGGCAACGTGCTGCGCGGGACCTGGCGGATCCCGGTGGCGACGGTGGCGTTCGAGGACGGTGACGAAGAGACCGACGATGCAGAGCAGAGCCGCATCGACGGCGAGAACGAGGCGTTGCTCGGGGAAGACTGCGGGGAATTCGAGCTGCGGCGCGAGTGACCGGTTCCCAGCCCCCTACTCACCCGCACCCCGCCGCATCACGAACGGATCCGGCGAACGATCGCAGGCATTGATGCACACGGGATCGCCGTCGCGGATCGTCATTGCGACGGGATTGCCGCCGAATGCGTAGCCGATGGCTTCCCAGCTCGGGATGTCGAGCGCCACGAAGTCGGCGCGCTTGCCGGCGTGCAAGGTGCCGACTTCACCGTCGAGTTGCAGCGAGAACGCGGCGTTGATCGTCGACGCGACGATCACTTCTTGCGGGTGCATCCTGAGCTTCACGCACGCGAGCGTGTGGATCAGCGTCATCGACTGCGTGTGGCACGAGCCGGGATTGAAGTCGGTCGCGATCGCGACGGCGCAGCCGGCCTCGATCATGCGCCGCGCCGGCGCGTAGATGTCCTTGCCGAGGAAGAACCCGGTGCCGGGCAACAGCACGGCTGTGGTGTCACTGCCAGCCATCGCGGCGATGCCCTGCTCCGAGATCTTGCCGAGGTGGTCCGCGGAATCGGCGCGCAGTTCGACCGCGAGCTCCGCGCCGCCCATCGGTTGCAGTTCGTCGGCGTGCATGCGCAGCCGCAGGCCTTCTGCGCGCGCTGCCGACAGGATGCGCAAGGACTGCACGCGGTCGAACACGCCCGGCTCGGCAAACACGTCGCACGAGTCCGCGAGCTTCGCGAGCCGCGGGATCATCTCGTCGCAAAGGAGCCGCACATAGGCCTCGCGGTCCTCGCGATACTCCGGCGGGAACTCGTGCGCGCCGAGGAACGTGCGCCGCACCGTGAGCGGAACGTCGCGCATCGCCGCCTGCAGCGCGAGCAGGCTCTTCTCCTCGTCCTGCAGCGACAGCCCGTAGCCGGTCTTGGCCTCGACCGTCGTCGTGCCGTTCTGCAAGAAGCCCCACAGCCGCTCGCGCGTGGCATCCGTCAGCGCCTCGAGCGACGTCGCGCGGACTGCGCGCATCGAGCTCAGGATGCCGCCGCCCTTCTGCGCGATCGCCATGTAATCGGCGCCCTGGCAGCGCATATGGAACTCGCGCTCGCGCGTCGCCGCGAACACCGGGTGCGTGTGGCAGTCGACGAAGCCCGGCATCACGACATAGCCCGACAGGTCGAACTCGTCTTCTGCCGCATAGTCGCGCGCGATCGCTTCGGTCGGGCCCGTCGCGACGATGCGGCCAGAGCGCACCGCGATCGCGCCGTCCTCCACCACGCCGAGGTCGAGCATCGCCTTGCCGCGCCGCGGGCCTTTCTCCGGACCGTCCGCCAGCGTGACGAGTTGTTTGCAGTGGACGTAGAGGCGATCGACCTTGGTTGCCATGCGCGCCGAAGCGGACGCGATCGCGCGGCACGACGCAAGCGGGGGACACGACGCAAGCGGGAGGCACGACGCAAGCACGCGGCACGGCGCAAGCGAAGGGAACGCGACAGCCAGCCGACACCGCGCCAGCCGAACTCCCCGCGCAAGCGATCGACGCCCCCCTCCGGGACCGCGGTGCCGCTTCGCGCCGACCTCAGGCCGCGGCGACGGGCGCGCGGCCGAGCGCCGCGGAGAGCCACGCCGCGATCCGTTCGTGGATGCGACGGCGTGCGCGGAAGACGACCATCTTGATCGCCTCGGGGCGCTTGTGCGCGCGCTGCGCGATCTCGGCGTAGCGCAGGCCCCGGACCTCGACCATCTCGAGCACCTCGCGCTCGGTCTTGGACAGCAGGTCGAACGCGACGGCGTAGAACTGCAGCAGCACCGAGAAGGCCGCGGCGGTGCGTTCGCCCTCTTCGTGGTCGGAGGCCTCGTCCACCGGCGACGAGGCCGAGGCGCACGCGACCTGCTCCAGCGCCTCCGACGGGCTCAGCGCGATCGGCACGCCGACCTTGCGCTGGCGCAGCTGCCGCCGGATCGCGTTGTCGACGATCGTGGTCGACCACGCCGCGAACGCGCCCGGCCGCGACGCGTCGAACTTCGCGGGGTAGCGATAGACGTTGATGATCGCGTCCTGCAGCACCTCCGCGGCGTCGAACGAGGAGCCGAGGCTGCGCAGCTTGTGGCGCACGCGCGCGAGCAGCTGCGGGCGGACCAGTTCGACCAGAGCCTCGAACAACTCGTCCGCGCCCGACCGCCGGAACTCGTCCATCAGCAAGGTCGCGAGCGCCGCGTGCCGCTCCGAAGGGAGGCCGCCGCCGGGCAGGTCGTGCACTGTGCGGCCTCGCTCACCGAGCAGGCGCTCGGCGTGGATTGCGGCCGGGAGATCCACTTCGGGAACACACTCGGGCATTGCGTGCGGGGCCATGATGGCGGCCCGATGCGAAGGCCGGGCCACGCCGCGAACGCGCGCTGCCATCGAGCGCAACGCGGCGGCGGAACCCCTGGATCCGCAACAGCTTGACGCCCGCCGCAGATTTCTTCGACGAGGCCGGAGCAGCGCAGGGAGCCCCGGCCCCGCACTGCTGCCACTGCTACTTGAGCGGAACGACGTGCGTTGCCGAACAGGGGTCTCGGGACTCGTGAATTCTTCCCTGCACAGCGCCGCCGACCCGCTCGCGGGCCTCCCTTCCATGCTCGCGATGCGCGACCTGCATCGACGCATGGCCGTCGCGCGCACGAAGGAGAACGACGACGCCGAACGGCGCGCGTTGCTGCGCCTCGACCCGCCGCTCGCGATGCGCGCGCTGCGCGCCGCCGCGTCCCCGGTCTACGGCGCGAGCCAGGGCTCGTGGACGACCGATCGCGTCGCCGACGTTCTCGGGCCGCAGTTGCTCGCGCAGGCCTTCGAGACGCCGCTCGTCGACGTCATCGGCACCGCCCCGCTGCGCCAGCTGTGGCTGCACGCGCTCGCGACCGCGCACGCCGCCGCGCGCCTCGCCGCCGCGTCCGGCGTGATGCCGGAGGACGAGGCCTACCTGCTCGGCCTCGTGCACGACGCGCCGCTGTGGGCCGAGTGGATCCGCCGCCGCGCCGGCTGGACGCCGGATCCGTCGCGCGTCCTGAAGACTGCACCCGTGCTGCCGCACGGCGTCGCCACGGTGGTCGAGCACGCCCGCGAACTCGGCAAGTCCGCTTCGCCGCGCGCCGATGCCGGCCCCGCGGGCTTGCTCGCGGCGGCCGAACTGCTCGCCGAAACGGCGGGCTTCTTGCACCCGGGCCAGGACGCTGCGGCCCTCGTCGACGGCGCGCTGCCGCTCATCGACGCGCCGGCCACGGACCAGCTGCGCAGGGCTGTCGAACATGCGCTGCGCGAGGTCGCGCTCGACCTCGACGTCGGCGAACCGGACCTGCCGCTGTCGACGCCGCAGAAGGCCGAGCCGATCCACAGCCAACACACCGCGAGCCTCGAAGCCGCGCAACTCGTGTTGACCGTGCTCGGCGACGAGGACCCTTCGCGCCGCGCGAGGGACGTGATTGCCGCCACGACCGCGTCGGCCGTTCGCCACCTCGCGTTCGACCGCGCCTGCTACGGCGTCTACGTGCGCTCCGAAGGCGCGTTCTTGCTGCGCGGCAAACACGACCGATCGGACTTGCCGATCGCGACGCCGCGCGTGCAGCCGACCGCCGCAGAGTCGCATGCGCTGCAACAGAGTCTGCAACAGAACCGCCCGCTGCGCCTCGTCGCCGACCCCAACGCGCCGCGCGGCCTGCTGCACGCGCTGTCTGCCGTCGAAGCGATCGTGGTGCCCGTGAACCGCCGTTCGCAGACGCCGTCGTTCCTCGTGCTCGACCGCACGCTGTCGGCGCGGCCGCTGCAACTGCTGCGCGAGGCCGACGTCGTCAGCACGCTCGCGGTGACCGCCGCGATGCGCATGCAGAACCTCCTGCTGCAGCGCCGCTGCCGACGCGCGCAGAAGTTTGCGCTGACCGATCCGCTGACGCGCCTGTTCAACCGCCGCATGGGCATCACGAGCCTCGACCAGGCGATTGCACGCTCGCACCGCAGCGGCGTGGACCTCACGGTCCTGATGATCGACCTCGACCAGTTCAAGAAGCTCAACGACACCTACGGCCACGTCCAAGGCGACCAGGCCCTGCGCGCCACCGCCGACGTGCTGCGCAAGACGCTGCGCCGCTCCGACACGATCTGCCGCTACGGCGGCGAGGAGTTCATGGTCGTGCTGCCGGAGACCTCGGCCGAAGAGTCGGCGGTGCTCGCGGCGAGGTTGTTCACGGCAGTCGAAGCCCGCGGCCACGAAGAGAAGCTGCCGATCACCGTGTCGATCGGGCAGGCGTCGGTGCGGCAAGAGGACTCGGCCGAGTCGCTGCTGAACCGCGCGGACAGAGCGCTGTATGCGTCGAAGGCAGGCGGGCGGAACCGGTTCTCGATCGCGGACGAGGATTGAGGGGGCGGGCGGGTCAGACCCGCATGTCATTGCGAAGGACAATGGCCCAGACAATCCCTTCGCAATGACGAACGGATGAAGGCCGCACTGACCAGGCGCCGGGAATGCCTGTCACCAGGAGCGGTGATGGGAACCCGAGCAACCAAGGCGCATGCCCAGCCACGGATTCGGCAACTGCGGGCGGCCACCCCCCATCACACGCCCGACCGCAACCCCTCCCACCCCCGCCCCTGTTGCCGGGCTGCCTGCCGTCCTAGACTCCGCGCCCCTTGCCAGCCCTCACCCGAGCCCTGCCCCCCGCCGCGGATGCCGCGTCGACTTCCGATGCGCCCCTCGAGCCTGACGGTCCCACGGGGTCCGGCGCGTTCGCCGGGCCCGTGCTGCTGCGCGCCGTCGGTTGTGTTCCGTTGACGGACCCGGACGCCGCGAGGGCGGCCCTGGAGACGACCAGTTCCCCGGCTCTGCTCGCGCTCGCGACCGGCTTCCTGGCCGTGGCGACCTTCGGAGCGCTCGCCTCGACCTGCCTGACGGTCTACTCGCCGACCAAGCTGCAGAACCGCCAGCCCGGTCCGGCAGGCGAGGCGCTCGTCGAAGAACTCGAACGGCGCGAACGCGAGTTCCGCGTGGTGGCGCGTTTCTTCCTCGTCGGCGGCCTCGTCGGCGCGCTGCTGTCGGTGCAGACCGGCGTGCAGTCGGGTTCCGAAGCGCTGGCACTCGGCGGCATGGTCGTCGTGGCGCTGCTGCTGTGCGGCTCGATCCCGCAGGGCGTGGCGTCGGTCAAGGCCGAGGCGACGCTGCTGCGGATGATGCCGATCCTGCGCGGCGGCCTCATGGTCCTGCGCTGGCCGCTGGTCCTGCCGATCCTCGCGGTGACGACGGGCGTCATGAAGGCGCTGCGCATCCGCGAGGAGCCCAGCCAGAACCCGGACGAGATCGCCGAAGAAGTCATGGCCGCAGTCGCCGACTCGGTCGACGAGGACGCGCTCGCGGACGAAGAGAAGGCCTGGATCGGCAACATCCTCGGCCTCAAGGACCTGCAGGTGTCGACGATCATGACGCCGCGGCCGGACATGATCGCGATGCACGCGGACACGCCGCTCGCCGAGGCCGTTCGCATCGCGCTCGAGCACGGCTTCTCGCGTTACCCGGTCTACGGCGAGAAGGCCGACGAGATCACGGGTCTGTTCTTCGCCAAGGACGCGCTGCGCCTGCTGCACACGGGCGTGGACGGCAAGCAGCCGGTGCAGGCGCTGATGCGCACGCCGCTGTTCGTGCCGGAGTCGATGCCGGTGCCGCAGCTGCTGCGCCGCATGCAGGCCGAGAAGATCCACCTCGCGATCGTGCTCGACGAATACGGCACGACCGCGGGCCTCGTCAGCGTCGAGGACGTGCTCGAAGAGATCGTCGGCGACATCCACGACGAGTACGACGCGGAAGGCGGCGCCGACGTGAACCCGGTCCAGATCGTCGACCAGGGCCGCGCAGCGGAGATCCCCGGCCGGTTGCCGGTGACCGAGGTCAACGAACGGCTCGCGCTCGCTTTGCCCGAGGACGGCGATTGGGAGACGGTCGCGGGCTATGTGATCCACCACGCCAACCGCATCCCGGCCACGGGCGAGTCGCTCACGATCGACGGGATCGAGTTCCAGGTGCTCGCCGGCGACGACCGCCGGATCGAACGGCTGCGCGTCGCGTTGCGCGATGGCCAACCCGCAAGCAGCGAAGCCTGACGGAGCGCGCCGCGGCATCCGCGGCCGTGCCCTGGTCTGGAAGCGATTCGACTTCCGCGAGTCGAGCCGGATCCTCGCGTTGTTCTTCCGCGAACACGGCGTCGTGCACGCGCTCGCGAAGGGCGCCCACCGCCCCAACTCGCCGCTGCTCGGGCGTGTCGACTTCTTGTCCGACCTCGACGTGAGCCTGTCCGCCGCGAGCGAAGGGCTGCGAACGCTGCTGCGCGCCGACCTCGTTCGCGAACGGCGCAGCCTGCGCGATCCTGCGCGCTTCCTCGCCGCGAGCCACCTGGCGGCGATCTGCGACGCGGCGGCGCCGCAGGGGCAGCCGGAGCCCGAGGTCTTCGACCTCGCGGACCACGGGCTCGTGCTGCTCGAACGGTGCCCCAAGGCGCGCATCCCTGTCGTCGTGCTCGGCCTCGAAGTGCGCCTGCTGCAGCACCTCGGCGTGCTGCCGGACCTCGACGCGTGCGCGGACTGCGGCCGCGCGCTGCAGGGCGAGGCGTTCCTCGGCGAGACCACCGGCTCGCTCGCATGCCGCGATCACGCCGCCGCGCCGCGCCGCTCGGTGGGCCGCGCGCCGCTGCAGTTCGTGCGCACGCTGCGCGACGCACCGGGCCGCGCCTGGCCCGAACTCGACGCACCGGTGCCCACGACCGTCGTGCCACTCGTCGGCCGCTGGCTCGAACGCGCGCTCGAACGCCGTTGCCCGCTTCGCGCGCACGTGTTTGCAGCGAACGCGGCGAAAGCTGCAGGCGATTGAGCCACGGGCAGGGCGCGCATCGCAGCTGCGCGAACTGCGCGACACGACGCATGTGTGCGCAGTGCGCCTCCCGAGCGACGCTCTCGCCTGCAACCCGACACACCCAACCCGTCCCCCATCCCCGTGCCGATGTGGACAGCAGCGCGTGAGTCCCACTAGCCTGCGCCGGATGCACCGAGCCGTGTTGGCCCTGTTGCCGTTGCTGGCCCTGTTCTTCACCGCCTGCGCGAGCGCGCCGCCGTTGGAGTCCGCGGTCGGCGAACGTGTGCTCGCGGATGCCAACGCGCGGTTCGAGGGCGGCGACTACGAGGGCGCGCAGGAGGCGCTGCTCGAGCACGAGGAGACCGAGTTCCTGCCCGCGCAGCAGCCGCGGTACGCCGTGCTGCGGGCCAAGGTGCACCTGCAGCTCGACGACCCGTGGGAGGCCTACCTCGCGCTGCGCGAGTTCGCCGACAACCACCCGCACAGCGAACTGCGCCCCGAGGCGATCGAGTTGGAGTTCGAGGCGGGCAAGCGGCTCGCGAAGAGCGACCGCGGCTTCTGGTTCTTCTGGTCCGACAAGCGCGGCGCGAAGTCGTGCCTGGAGCACCTGACGACGCGCTATCCGAACTGCCCGCAGTTCCCCGAGGCGATGCACCTGCTGGGTTCGCTCGCGATCGAGAAGAAGGACTACATGCTTGCCGAGGAGCGCTACCGCGAGTTGCTGCGCCGCTACCCGGACAGCGAATGGGCGCCGCTTGCGCGCTACCAGTTCGCGATGTCGATCTACCTGTCGCTGCGCGGACCCGACTACGACCTCGACCGCATGGAGGCCGCCGCGCGCGAACTCGAGGTCTATGTCGCGAGCAACCCGGAGAACCCCACGTTCCGCGCCGAGGCCGAGGCCGCGATCGCGACGCTGCGCGATTGGCGCTCGACGCGCCACGTGACGATCGCCGACTTCTACCGCACGGTCGACAACCGGCCGGGCGAGGTCGAGCACCTGCACCTCGCGGCCGACCCGCAGTTCGCGGGCACCGAGGCTGCGACCGAGGCTGCGGCAAGGTTGCAGGAGATGGGCAACCCCGACCGCATCCGCAAAGGAGCGACGAAGTGACCCCGACGCGCCGTTCGCTCTGCTGCCTCCTCGCGCTGCCGCTGCTGCTGCCTGCGTGCGGCTACTCGTCCGGCAGCGGCCTGCGCGCGCGCGGCGTGCGCACCGTGCACCTCCGCGCCGTCGAGAACGACACCTACCGCCAGCGCCTCGAGGTCGACCTGTCGGCGGCCGTGAGCCGCGAGCTGTCGGTCTCGTCCGACCTGCTGCCCGGCACGCTCGAACGCGCCGATGCGATCCTCGACCTGCGCATCACGAGCGAACGCGAGGACACGCTGGTCGTCGGCAATCCGAAGGACACCACGGCCCCGGACACGGCGCGGCGTCCGGTGCTCGAAGGCGCGCAGCAGGTGCGCGTGCACGTGCTGCTGACGGACCGACGGACCGGCCAGAAGCTCGTCGACCGGACCGTGCTCGACCGGGCCGAGTTCCGGACGACGCTGGACGAGAACCTCAGCACCGCGCGCAACGAGCTGGTCGCCGACCTCGCGCGGAAGATCGTGCTGAGCCTGGAGACGCCGTTCTGAGTCGCCGGAGCCAGGGCTCAGCCCACGGCAGCGCGACCAAACCGCTGTGCCGCCGTTCGTTGCGACCCCCATCCCGATCGCCTAGAAGTGCGTCCGCGCACGGGCGACCGCATGGGCCGTTCCGCAGCGGCGGACGAGCCCGGGGATCCAGACGGATTCCTGCAGCGAACGGCCTGCCGATGCCGACCAGCTTCCAGCAGCCTCTGCTCGCGCCCGCGCGACCCCACCGGATTCCATGAGCGACAAGCCCCAAAAGCCCTCTGGCAGCGAAGACAAGGACAAGCAGAAGAAGCCGCGCGGCATGGGCGGCGTCTTCGTCATCCTGCTGATGCTGATGGTCCTGTTCGCGATCGTGGCGCGCCAAGGCCTCGAGACGCACAGCAGCATCGACGCCCTCTACAGCCACCTGCTGAACGGCCGCGTCGAACGGCTGCTCATCACGGGCGACGTCGCGACCGCCGAGATCCGCAACGAGAAGGGCCGCCCGCAGACCGTCGAAGTCGTCGTGCGCGAACTGCTGCGCGAGGACATCCAGCTGTTCCACCAGCTCGCGACGCTGAAACTCGACGCCGCGGAGTATCCGAACGACGCGAAGGACCCGCTGGGCTCGTTCCTCGCCGACGTCGAGGCGGGCAAGGCGCGCGTGCTGCAGGCCTACTTCGTGCACGAGTCGGCCGCGAAGGCGCAGACCGAGCGCACGCGCGAAGAGCCCGACCCGCGCGCCGCCGGCGGCTACCTGTGCGCGCTGCTCATGAAGGACAACCGCACGGTCTACGTGCGGCTCGACCCGAGCGGCGCGACGTCGCTGCAGCAGGCGCACGCGGCGCTCGTGGCGCAGAACGTCGCGGTGCGCGACTTCCAGCTCACGCTCGGCAGCCAGGAGTTCCGCATCAGCGAGCCCAACACCGCGATGCTCTATGTGCTGACGACCGTCGGCCCGTGGCTCCTGATCCTCGCGGTCGTCTGGTTCTTCATCTTGCGGCAGATGCGCACGCAGGGCGGCGGCGGCGGCGTGCTGTCGTTCGGCCGCAGCCGCGCGGCGCTCTACACCAAGGAAAACCGCACGAACATCACGTTCGACGACGTCGCGGGCATGGACGAGGCGAAGGCCGAGGTCCGCGAGATCATCGAGTTCCTCAAGAACCCGCAGAAGTTCGCTCGCCTCGGCGGCTCGATCCCGCGCGGCGTGCTGCTCGTCGGCTCGCCCGGCACCGGCAAGACGCTGCTCGCGAAGGCGATCGCCGGCGAAGCCGAGGTCCCGTTCTTCTCGATCAGCGGCTCGGACTTCGTCGAGATGTTCGTCGGCGTCGGCGCGAGCCGCGTGCGCGACCTGTTCAAGCAAGCGCGCGAAGCGAGCCCGTGCATCGTCTTCCTCGACGAGATCGACGCCGTCGGCCGGAAGCGCGGCACCGGCATGGGCGGCGGCCATGACGAACGCGAGCAGACGCTGAACGCGATCCTCGTCGAGATGGACGGCTTCGACTCCGACAAGGGCATCATCCTCGTCGGCGCGACCAACCGGCCAGACGTCCTCGACGCGGCGCTGCTGCGCCCGGGCCGCTTCGACCGCCAGGTCGTCATCGACCTGCCCGACGCGAAGGGCCGCGAGGCGATCCTCAAGGTGCACGCGCGCAAGGTCCGCGTAGCCCCCAACGTCGACCTCGTGCGCATCGCCAAGGCGACGGCGGGCTTCTCGGGCGCCGAGCTCGCGGCCGTCATCAACGAGGCGGCGATCCTCGCGGCGATGAAGAACGAGGACGCGGTCGAGATGAACGACCTCGAGGAAGCGCGCGACCGCGTGCGCTGGGGCCGCGAGAAGAAGAGTCGCGCGATCGAGGAGAAGGACCGCAAGGTCACCGCCTACCACGAGGCCGGCCACGCGATCGTCTCGGTGATGACGCCGGACCAGGACCCGGTGCACAAGGTCACGATCGTGAGCCGCGGCCGCGCGCTCGGCGCGACGTTCTCGCTGCCGGAGAAGGACGACTACAACCACTGGCGCAAGAAGCTGCTCGGCCGCATCGCCGTGTGCTTCGGCGGCCGCATCGCCGAGGACCTCGTGTTCGGCGACATCTCCGCCGGCGCGCAGAACGACATCGAACAGGCCACGAACCTCGCGAAGGTCATGGTCTGCGAACTCGGCATGAGCCCGAAGGTCGGCCCGATCAAGTACACGACCGACGACCAGAATCCGTTCCTCGGTCGCGAGTTCCACATGGCCTCGGACCTGTCGCAGAAGACGCTCGAACTCGTCAACGACGAGGTGCGTCGTCTGATCACCGAGCAATACGACGCCGCGCGCAACCTGCTCGTCGAGCACCGCCAGTCGCTCGATCGCCTCGCCGAAGCGCTGCTGAAGCACGAGACGATCACCGGCGACGAGGTCGGCGCGGTGCTGCGCGGCGACAGCGTCGACGACTACCGCGCGGCGCAGGAACGCCTGCGCGCCGACACGACGCGCCGCGCCGCGGCCGAACCCGTGCCGCCGCCGATCCCGTCGATCGCGCCGCAGCCGCAGAAGCCCGACGTCGGCCTCTCCGGCGCCTGACGCAGCGTTCGCGGCGGCTCGCTCGAGCGGGCGGAGTCAGCCGCGGACGGAGACCTCGCGGCGCGCGCCGCTTCTTCGCTGTAGATGCGCGCTGCGCACGGGCAAGATCGGCTGTGGCGCCACGGCAGCGCCGCCGATATGCAATCCCACGACGATGGGCGATTTCGCGGCGTTCCTGAAGATGGCGGTCGAAGTGGCGGTGTTCACCGCCCTGATCTACTTCGGGCTCCGCTTCCTGCGCCGGACGCGCGGCAGCAACGTGCTCCGCGGCCTGTTCTACCTCGGCCTCGGCGGCGTCTTCACCTTCGTGCTGCTGATCCAGGCGATGGCGCTCGACCGCCTGAGCCTGTTGTTCGAGACGATCGTGCAGTCGGTCGTCATCGCGCTGATCGTCGTGTTCCACCCCGAGATCCGCCGCGCGATCGTGCACCTCGGCGAGTCGCAGGTCTTCGCGCGCTTCTTCCGCAAGGAAGTGAAGATCGTCCAGCGCATCTCGCGCGCGGTCGAGAACATGAGCAAGGTGAAGATGGGCGCCTTGATCGCGATCGAACGCGACGCATCGCTGCAGTCGATCGCCGACACGGGCACGCCGCTCGACGCCGAACTCACGCCGCTGCTGCTCGAGTCGCTGTTCTATCCGAAGAGCACGCTGCACGACGGAGCCGTCGTCGTGCGCGACGGCCGCATCGTCGCGGCGGCGTGCCTGCTGCCGCTGTCGCAGAACCCGGACGTGAACAAGCGCCTCGGCACGCGCCACCGCGCGGCGCTCGGCCTGTCCGAGGAGACCGACGCGCTGGCCGTCGTCGTGTCCGAGGAGACCGGCGCGATCTCGACCGCGATGGGCGGCAAGCTCGACTACGCCCTCACCAAGGAACAGCTCGAGCAGAAGCTGGACGAACTGCTGCACCAGCAACGCCGCCAGAAGCGCGCGTCGAGCGAGGGCAGCAAGCTGGGATCCTTCCTGAAGGCGATCGTCGCAGACCCGACGCGGAAGCTCACGGCGCTGGGTCTCGCGCTCGTGCTGTGGTTCGTGCTCGACCAGAAGGTGACCGCTCACTACGACGCGGTGATGCAGCTGGGGACGGTCGGCATCGGCCAGCCGCTGCCTCAGCAGTCGGCGGCCGACGAGCTCTACGTGCACCTGCCGACCGACACGGTGACGTTGACGCGCTTCGTCAACCTCAGCACCGGCGAGGCGACCGACACGGTGAAGCTGCTGTTCACCGGCCCGAAGACGGGCATCGAGCAGCTCATGGGCGACAGCCTGAAGCTCAGCGCCAAGATGCCGAACGTCGAGTGGGACAAGGTGGAGAGCGCCGACTTCACGATCGCCGACGTGCAACTGACCGACCGCGCTCTGCTCGACGGCAAGATCAAGGTCGAGATGGAGCCGCAGCGCGTGCGCATCGAGATCGTCCGCGTGAAGGTGACGACTCTGCAGCTCGCCGCCGACCAGATCGAACTGTCCTTCGGCGGCGACGATCGCCTGAAGGCCCGCTTGCGCGACGACACGATCGAATTCGCGCCGAAGACCGTGGAGCTCTACGGCCCAGCACAGGCGCACGAGGAACTCGCGGCGCGCAAGGGCGAACGACCGCTGCGTGCGCAGCTGTCGGCGCCGTCGAGCGCGCGCCAGACCTCTGCGCTCGTGACGCTGCAGCCGCAGTTCGCAGCGCTGGGCCTGCGACTCAAGGAACAGTGCCGGCTCACCGTGCAGCTGCGTCCGGAGATGCAGGTCTACACGCTGGAGCTGCCGGTCCTCGTCGACGACAAGTCGCTGCCGGAGGCGATGCGCAACCGCTACCGCCCCGACACGCCGACCAAGACGGTGCGCATCAAGGCCGGCGGCGCGCTGCTGTCGAAGCTCGTCGGCTTCGAACCCGGCCCGCGCGCGGAATGGGCAAGGGACAACCTGCGCCTGCTCGTGTGGCTGCAGCCGCGCGAGCCCGGTTCGCCCTACCCGGAGAAGCTGACCGAGGTCGCGCGCCTCTACCTCGGCGGATCCGTTCGCGACGCGGACAACGGACAGGACTACGGTCTCGACGAGCTCGTGACGGTAGAACTGTCGCAGAAACCATGACCGAGACGTTCCAGGCGCCGCAATTCGGCACCGACGGCCTGCGCGGCCGAGCAGGCGAAGCTCCGTTGGATCCCGAGACCATGCGCCGCGTCGGAGCTGCGCTCGGCGTGCTGCTGCAGAAGTCCGGCGTCGACGAGATCCGCGTCGTCGTCGGCAACGACGGCCGCGAGTCGGCCCCGTGGATCCTGGAGTCGCTCGCGCAGGGCCTCGTCGCCGCGGAAGTGCCGGTCACCGACGTCGGCCTCTGCACGACGCCGGCGCTCGCGTTCCTCGCGCGCACGCAGCCGTTCGCGGCGGGCATCATGATCAGCGCGTCGCACAACCCGGCGCACGACAACGGCATCAAGATCTTCGCGCACGACGGCAAGAAGATCGCCGACGCAGACGAGCGCGAGCTCGAGACGCTGTGCACCGCGCTGCGCCCCGAACGCAACAACACGCCCCGTCTGCGCCCGCGCCACGAGCTGCTGCGCAACTACGAAGACAACTTCGCCGAGATCTACCCGAGCCTCGACCTCTCGGGCTTCAAGCTCTGCGTCGACGCCGCGAACGGCGGCGGCTCCGAGCTCGCGGGCGCGGTGCTGCGCGCGTTCGGCGCGGAGGTCATCGAGGTCGCGAGCGAGCCGGACGGCTTCAACATCAACGAAGGCGTCGGCGCGCTGCATCCCGAGCACGTGCAGAAGGCCGTGCTCGAACACGGCGCGCACCTCGGAATCTGCCTCGACGGCGACGGCGACCGCGGCATCTTCGTCGACGAGAAGGGCACGATCCGCGACGGCGACGACCAGCTGTGCCTGTTCGCGCTGCACATGCACCGCACGGGGCAACTGCCGCACGCGAAGATCGCCGCCACGGTGATGAGCAACCTCGGCCTCCACCGCGCCCTGTCGAAGCACGGCATCCAGGTCCACGTGACTCCGGTCGGCGACCGCCACGTCGTGCAGGCGATGCGCGAGCATGGCCTCGCGCTCGGCGGCGAGCAGTCCGGGCACGTGCTGTTCGCGGGCGACGGCCACCTGACCGGCGACGGGCTCTTCACCGCGCTGCGGCTGCTGTCGCTGCCGGGCGTGAAGGAAACGGGCTTCTCGGCCGCGTTCGCGTCGTTCCGGCGGTTCCCGCAGAAGCTCGTGAACGTGCCCGTCCGCAGGAAGCCGAAGTTCGACGAAGTGCCGGCGATCGCCGCGCGCGCCGCCGAGATCGAGAAGGAACTGGGCCAGGACGGCCGCCTGCTGCTCCGCTACTCGGGCACCGAGCCGCTGTGCCGCGTGATGATCGAGGCCGCCGACGGGGCCGTCGTGGAGCGCCTCTGCAACGACCTCGCGGCGCTCGTGCAGAAGGAACTCGGCTGACGAGCCCGATGTCGGACACGAAGCGCGACGCCGCCCTCGCGATCCTCGGCGGCAATCCGGATGGCGGCACCGCGTTCTCCGTCGCGGTGCGGCGGCAGGGCCGGATCGCCGAGCGCTTTGCGCCCGTGACGGCCCGCGTCGATCTCGCCGAACTCGTGCGGCAAGCGCTCGCGGACGCGGGCGCCGCGCCCGCCGACGTCGCCGAGGTGCGCGTCGACCACGGCCCGGGCTCCTACATCGGCCTGCGCGTCGCCGTGACGTTCGCACGGTGCTTCGCGGCCTTCTCGGGCTGCCGCCTGCTCGCAGCCGACAGCCTCGCCGCCGCAGCCTGCGCCGCGCTGCGCGCCGATCCGGGCCTCGCGGGAAGGCGCATCGCCGTGATGCTCGACGGGCGGCAGGGGCGCGCCCAGTTCGCGACCTATCGCATCGACCAAGAAGGACGCATCGAGGCCGAGGCGCCAGCGGCGGCGCTCGCCGATGCCGAAGCGATGCTGCGACTCGCGGGCCTCGATGCCGCGTTCGCCGATCCGACGCTGCTGCGGCGCCTGCTCGCGCTGCCCGCATCGGCGTCGCAGCGCTGCGTCGTGCAGCCGATCCCGACGACGCCTGCCGCCGTGCTGTTCGACGATCGCCTCGAACTCGCCGAGGCGCGCCTGCACGAACTGGAGCCGCTCTACCTCACGGGCTCCTACGTGGACGGCTGAGCGCGGCGGACCGCTGCGCGCACCTCCGCGCGCTTCCTGCCATGGCTGGCTGCGGGACGGCAGCATCCGTTGCCGCGACGCGCCACCCGCGCCGAGTCCGCTGCGCAGCGCTTCGCGAAACCCCCGAGAACCGCCTCCAAACGGGCATTTCCCGCCCGTTGTCGGGGACGAGCCGCGACGGCATCCCCCGGAAAGGCAAACGGCCCGCTTTCGCGAGCCGTTTTCCTGGCGACTGCTGCGCGGCAACTTGTGCCGCGCGGCAGATGGCGCTCACGCGAGGATCACAGATCCTGCGGGCGGAGCGTCTTGCGCTTGTTGCCCGTCGCGCGCGTCTCAGCCGTCTGGATGAGCGAGCGGACAGCCTTGTCGAGCGCCGGGTAGAAGTCCGACGACACGTTGCACTTCTTGACCGCCGCCTTCGTGCGCGACTTGGAGATGATCAGGTCGCCGGTAGCGGCCTTCTTGGTGGTCTTCTTAGCAGCCATTGGATGACTCTTCGTTTGGGTTTCTGACCGGACAGCGAAGAACGAACCCTCGCTGAATGGGGCGAGAGTTTGGCCTTTCTCGCACTCGTGTCAACGGAATTCTGCGTCGAAACGGCCTCTCCGAGCCCGTTCTCGACGTTTCGCGCAGGTACGAACTCCGACCGAGACCGCCGCGCAACGCGATGCAACGCCTCGATCCTGCGGGCTGCGTCGGCTACAAGACCCCCGAGATCGCGCCCGAAAACGCGGTTCTGAGCACGTTCGGCTATGAGCTGGCGAAACATCACGATCCTTGCGGCAGCGATCCTCGCAGCCCTGATGGCGGGCACCTGGTTCGTGCTCCAACGCACCGGCGCGACCACGGGGCTCGTGCGCAGCTTCCTCGAACAGATGCTGCAGACGAGCTTCAAGCTCGAGAGCGCGAGCGTCGACCCGTTCGGCGGCCGCATCACGATCGACGACATCGAGGTCGCGGACCCCATGCGCGCGGGCAAGAACCTCGTCGCCGCCGATTCGATCGAGATCGCGGTGTCCGCGGACCCGCTGGGCAACGTGCTCGGCCTGCACGAGGTCTCCGTCGAGGGCTTGCGCATCGACGTGGACCTCACCGAGGGCAAGACGCCGAACCTCAGCGCCCTGCTGAAGCAGCAGCGCGAGGCGACCGGCGTGCAGGCAGGCATCGGCGAAGTGACGCCCGCGTTCGTGGCCTCGAGCAGCGCGATCGTGCGCTTCGACGACGAGACGCCGGCGCTCGAGTTCGACGGCATCGAGCTGGCGCTGCAGCGCGTCGCGAACGGCGACGGCTCGCCGGACCCGCGCCGCGGCGCTCTGCGCGGCCGCGCGCGCTTCGCCAACCTCGGCGTGGAGGTCGAGATCTCCGGCGAGATCGACCTCGATGCGCGCCGTTGCCGCCTGCAGGCCAAGGTCGCGGACCTCGTCGTCGACGCGGCGTTCGTGCGCCGGCTGCTGCCGCTGCTGCGCACCGAACTGCGCGACGACGTCGCGTCGGGCAAGCTCGAGGAGTTGCTGCTGCAGCTCGAACTGCCGCTCGACGGCAGCTCCGAGCCGATCGCCAGCGCGTCGCTCGCGTTCTCGAACGCGACCTGCACGATCCCGCAGGTGCCCGTGCCGCTGCGCAGCGCGGAAGTCCGCGGCAGCGTGAGCACGAAGGACGGCGGCATCGCGCAGTTCACCGGCAAGCACGTGCTGCCGACGGGCACGAGCGAGGTCACGGCGCGCATCACCGACTTCTTCACGACGCCGAAGTTCGACGTGCGCGGCACGGGCCGCGACGTGCAGATCGACGACACGGTGCGCGCAGCGCTGCGGACGTTCCCGGCGGGCGAACGCATCGTCGACGGCCTGCGGCCCAGCGCGGGCATGGGCGACTTCGACCTCTACCTGCGGTCCCCCACGCAGCCCGACGAGATCATCGACCTCGACGTGCAGCTGCGCGGCGTCGCGCTGGCGTTCCACGGCTTCGGGCCGACGGAGACTCGCGCTGCGTTCCCGCTGCCGGTCGTCGACGCGCAAGGCCGCGTGCACCTGCGCAACGACGTGCTGAGCATCGAAGACGTCACGGCACACATCGCGCCCGAAGCCGGCGGCGGCGAAGTCACGATCTCGGGCCGCGTCGATCCGAGCTACTCCGGCCCAGAGATCGTCAGCCTCGATCTCGACGCTCCGCGCATCCAGTTCACGCCCGCGCTGCGCAAGGCGCTCGCCGAGCTCGTGCACGACGACGGCGCGCTCTACGACCAGTTCTCGCCGGAAGGCGCAGCGTCGGTGCGCCTCCGCCTCCGCCCCACTCCCGGCGAGGCGAGCACGTGGCAGGTCGTCGTGTCGCCGATCGACGCGAAGGCGCGCTGGGCCGGATTCCCGCTGCCGCTCGAGAACGTGAACGGCTCGATCCTCGCGCGCTCGGAAGGCCTCGAGATCGACCTCCAGGCCGCCTACTCCGGTGGCGCCGCGAACCTGCGCGGCAAGCTGATGGCGCCGCTCGACCAACCCGGCTCGCTGTCGCTCGGCAGCATCGACCTGCGCGTCGAAGGCACGGACGTGCCGCTCGACGAGTCGTTGCGCAAGGCGGTGACGGCGCTGGCGCCCAAGCTCGATTCGGTGTGGGTCGAGCTGGCGCCGAGCGGCCGCGCGAACACGCAACTCCACGTGCGCCGCGACCGGGCGGACACGGAGCTCCGCTACGACCTCGCGCTCGACCTCGAGGAAGGGCACGCGCTGCCGCGTTCGTTCCCGCTGCCGGTCACGAAGGCGCACGGCCAGGTGTTCGTGCACGGCGTCGGCGAGGAGATCGACGTGCAGGTGGACGCGATCCGCGGCGTGCTGCAGGAACAGCGGCAGATGCCCGCCGAGCTCGCGGTCATCGGCACGCTGCACACCGGCAAGGACGGCTACTCCGAGGACCTGACGGCCGTCGTGCGCAGCCTCGACCTCGACAAGGAACTCGGCGCGACGCTCGAGCGCACCGGAGCCGTCGGCGAAGGAACGTGGGACGTGCTGCGGCCGTCCGGCGAAGTCGACCTGATCCTGCGCCAGACCACCGAGGGCGGCGCGACGAAGCGGCGCTACGACGTGCTGCTGCGCGGCGTGCGATCCGACGCCGAGATGCTGCCGATGCCGGCCGTCGACGCGAGCGGCGAGCTGCAGGTCGAGGACGGCGCACTGCACTTCTCCGACTTGCGCGCACGCATGGGCCCGGCGGTCGTCACCTGCAGCGACGGCTACGTCGGCCCCTCGTCGCAGCCGGGACGCGCCGAGATCGGCTTCCGCGTCTACGCGCCGCGCTTCCCGCTCGACGACACGTTCGCGCGCCTGTTCGTCGGCCCGATGAAGCGATCGGTCCTCGAACGCCAGTTCCGCGGCGCGCTCGACATCGACGGCCTCGCGATCCGCTTCCTGCTGCCGCAGGACGGCACGGACCAGCCGATCGAGACGAGGCTGCAAGGCTCCATCCGCGCGCTCGACGTCGAGATGCTGCTCGGCACGCGCCTGCAGCAGGTGAACGGCAACCTGAAGATCGCCGAGAGCAGCGTGACCGTCGACGGCGGCACGATCACGGGCGCGTTCACGAACGGCTCGCTGACGTTGTTCGGCCACCCGTTCACCGCGGCGAACGCGGACTTCGAGATCCGGCCGGAGCAGTTCGCGCTGAAGAACCTCGCGTTCTCGCTGCACGGCGGCCGCGTGGCCGGAAGGCTCGCCGATGCTGAGTCGCTGGCCTACGTGTTCGGCGACGAGACCGGCGCGCGACTCGGGAGGCTGTCGGCGGACCTGTCGTTCACGGGCGTGTCGCTGCGCGACTTCCTCACGCAGTGCGGCCTGCAGAACACGCCCTACCACGGCGCCGCGCGCGGCCAGGTGCGGCTCGAGCGCCTCGACGGCCAGGACTTCGTCGACATGCAGGGCACCGGCGAGATCGCGGTCGCCGACGGCAACCTCGGCGCGGTGCCGCTGTTCACGGCGATCTACGCGCTGATGGCGGAGAAGAGCCGGCCGCGGTTCGAGAACCTGTTCGCGAAGTTCGACGTGCGCAACCGCAAGGTGCAGTTGTCGGACCTCGAACTGCGCTCGCCGCTCGTGAGCTTGCGCGGCGGCGGCGAACTGTCGATGGAAGGCTACGTCGACGTCGCCGTGACGACCGACAGCTTCCTCGGCGGCGGCGCCGACATGCTGCTGCTGCCGCCGATGATCCAGATGATCACGTCGAACCTCGTGCGCTTCCATCTGTTCGGCCACCTGCGCGACCTGCAGGCCGAGCAGCGCTGGTTCGGCCAACGCGACCCGCGCCGGCAGTCGCTGGCCCCCGTCCCGCCGCGCCTCGAACGCGCCGCACGCCCCGACTTCTGAACTCCGCGATGCCCACCATCCACGCAGTCATCATGGCCGGAGGTTCCGGCACCCGCTTCTGGCCCGCCAGCCGCAAGAAGCGGCCGAAGCAGTTCCTGCCGCTTGCCGACGGCGTGCCGTTGCTCGAAGCGACGGTGCGCAGGCTCTCTTCGCTCTGCACGCCGGATCGCATCTGGATCGTGACCAATCCCGTGCAGGCGCGCGCGCTGCCGAAGGTCATGCCCGACTTCCCGCGCGAGCAGATCCTCGTCGAACCCGAGGCGCGCGACACCGCGCCGTGCGTGGCGCTCGCGACCGCTGCGATCGCGGCGAAGGATCCCGAGGCGACGATGATCCTGCTGCCCGCGGATCACCTCATCACGCCGGTCGACGCGTTCACGCAGATGCTGCAGCGCGCGATCGCGATCGCGAAGGACGACAAGACGCTCGTCACGTTCGGCATCACGCCGGACCATCCGGCGACGGGCTACGGCTACATCGAGTGCGGCGCATTGCTCGACCAGGCGCAGCCCGAGGCGCGCAAGGCCGTGCGCTTCCGCGAGAAGCCGGACCGCGCGACCGCCGAGCAGTTCGTGCAGAGCGGCAACTTCCTCTGGAACAGCGGCATCTTCGTCTGGTCGATCCCCGCGATCCGCGCGGCAATGACGCACGGCAACCCCGACCTCGGCGCGGCCGCCGTCGCGATGCTGGCGGGGATGCTGCAGAACAAGAAGAGCGCGGTGACGAAGGCGTTCCGTCGCGCGCCGAAGACCTCGATCGACTACGCGGTCATGGAGAAGGCGCAGGACGTCGCGGTCGTGCGCGCGAACGTGCGCTGGGACGACGTCGGCAGCTTCCCGGCGCTCACCGCGGTCGGGCAGACGGACGCGAACGGCAACACCTCGGTGCTGCACGGCGGCGCGCGCAGCGTCGCCTGCGAGAGCGACGGCAACATCGTCTACGCGGAAGGCAAACGCGCCGTCGCGTTGTTCGGCGTGAAGGACCTCGTCGTCGTCGCCGTCGGCGACGCGGTGATGGTCTGCCCGAAGGACCGCGCCTCGGATCTGAAGAAGCTGGTCAGCCGCGTCGAACAGGACGGGCTGCACGACCTGCTGTGAACGGCGCGCCCGAGAAGCGCATCCTCGCCGTCGACTACGGCGAGCGCCGCACCGGCCTCGCGGCGACGGACTGGACGGGCAGCATCTGCCTGCCGTTGCCGCGCATCGACGAGGCGGATCCGCGGAAGCTCTGCGCCGCGATCGCCGAGCTCGTGCGCGAGCGCGACACGCAGCGCGTCGTGCTCGGCATGCCGCTGCTGCACGACGGCAGCGTCGGCCAACGCGCCCAGCGCACCGAACAGTTCCGCGAAGCGCTGGCGGTGGCGATAGCGCCCGTCCCCGTGGCCGTCGTCGACGAGAGCCACTCCACGGACGAGGCGCACGAACGCATGAAGGACCTCGGTCTCAAGGCGGCGCGTCGGCGCGAGTTCGCCGACAGCATCGCGGCGCTCGTCATCCTCGAGCGCTACCGCGCGATGCGCCGCTGAAGCAGGCGCGAACGAAGCGAGCGCGTCGCAGTTCGCATGCGGCAGCGGGCATTGCCCGCAGCTCCGCAGCGCGCGCGTTCAGCGCGACGCGCCGAGGTTGCGACGCCGAGCGAGCGCGACCCAGACCAGCAACGATCCCGCAACCAGCAGGACTCCGGGCTCGGGGCTCGCCAACGACGCGATGCCGGTCGACTCCTTCGAGCCAACCGCCGCATCGACGGCAACCGGACTACTGCTCGTCCCCGTGACGACGGATGCGGACAAAGGCGCATCCACACCGTGCGTCGGCACGGCGTAGTTCGCTTCGACGGCGTTGCTGCGCGAAGAGCCAGGGGACTGCGCGACCGCCTGAGTCGCAAGGGCGACGCAGAGCAGTGCGCCGATGCATGGCGCGAGCGACAAGAGAGGCCTCCGGGGGGAGATGGTGCGAGGTGGCCGTTGCAGTTCGGACGGGAGAGACGGGCGAACGGGGAGATGCTGCAGCGACCGTGCGCGAAACTAGCAATCCCTCCATGACCGCGACAAGCACGACCTCGACGAGAATCGGAATCCTTACGCGTCGGAGACAGCGTTTCGGCGGAACGTGCGCAAATGGCCATTCGGCCGCTGCCATGGGCGTTTGCGCATCACCGCAGTCCGCACCGGATCGGGCGCTTTCGGCGCGGGCATTCCGCCCTGCACGCGCACCACGTCGCGCCGCGGCAGCGAGTTTTGTCGTGACGCCGGACGCTGTCGGCCTAGTGTGCTCGAGCTTGGTCCCTGGGCGGCCGCCGGCAGCTTCGCGCTGCAGGAGGAAAGTCCGGGCTCCCAAGGGCAAGGTGGCGGGTAACGCCCGCCGTCCGCGAGGACAGGGACAGTGCCACAGAGATCAGACCGCCGGACTGCTGGCAACAGCGACGGCAAGGGTGAAACGGCGAGGTAAGAGCTCACCGCATCCCGGAAGACCGGGATGGCACGGCAAACCCCACCTGGAGGAAGACCGAATAGGAGGATCGCGCTGCCCGCGCCCAGATCCTCGGGTAGGTCGTTGGCGGGCGTCCGCGAGGACGCTCCTAGAGAAATGGCCGCCGCCGCCTTCGGGCGGACAGCAGAACCCGGCTTACGGGGACCAAGCATTCTTTCCCTTCCGGCCCCGCGCGGAGGCGATGAGCCTTCCGCGTCGGCACTGCGTCGGCGCAAGGTCGCCCCGTGCCCGCTGGCGGGGCTCCGGACGATCTGGCTCCCGGCCCCCTGACCTCGAAGGCCTCAGCCGAAGCGCGGCGCGTGCGCGCGGATGCGCACCGCCTTGCCTGCTGCGCGGCGCAGCAGCAGGCGCACCGCGCCGCGGCCGTTCGCGAGCCCAGCATCGGCCGCGAGGTAGGCGCGCAAGAACCGCACGGCAGCGCGCAGCGGGATCTCGCCGGGGAACGACGACGCGAGCCCCGCGAGGTCCTTCGTGCGCCAGCGTTCGAACCGCCAGCGCGGCGAGAACACGCGCTCGACGTCGAGGAAAGTCACGTCGTGGCCGGCCTCGACGCCGTCTGCCACCACGTGCCCCCAGTAGAGGTCGCGGTAGACCACGCCGCTCCGGTGCAGCGACGCGACCCTGGGCGCCACCGCGCGCACGGCGAACGAGACCACGCGCGCGAACTCCGCCGCGCCCCGCGCCTCGCGGAAGAACGCGTCGAGCGGCCGCCCGGCGACGCCGCGCAGCAGCAGGGCGGTGCCGCGACCACGGCGCACGAACGCGATCGGTTCGGGTGTCGGCAGCCCGAGTCGCGGCAGTTCGCGCAGCCAGCGCCACTCCCGCTGCGCGTCCGCAGGCCGCGACGTGCGCACCTTCGCGAACGCGGCGCCGCCGTTCCAAGCGACCATGCGCGTGATGCGGCCGGGCGTGCAGCGAACGGAGAAGCCGCAGGCTCCTCGCATTGCGTCGAGCAGCATCGCCTCTGCAGCAGCTGCCTGCGCTTGTCCCGTCGGCGTGCCGTCGTTGCTGGCCTGCATGGAGTTGGATACCTTTCCCCACCCCAAACCTGCGGCGCAAGCCCTGCGCCGACAAGTCGGCATGAACCACACGAAAGCTCCCACCGAAGAGAATCCCTTCGAGGCGATGCACGCCAGGTTCGACCTGGCGGCAGGCAAGCTCGGACTCGAGCCCGGCCTCTACCAGATCCTTCGGACCCCGGACCGCGAGATCACGGTCGCCATCCCCGTCGTGATGGACGACGGCTCGCTGCAGGTCTTCACCGGCTACCGCGTCCAGCACAGCCTCGCCCGCGGCCCGGCCAAGGGCGGCATCCGCTACGCGCCCAACGTCGAGATCGACGAAGTCCGCGCGCTCGCGGCGTGGATGACCTGGAAGTGCGCCGTCGTGAACGTCCCGTTCGGCGGCGGCAAGGGCGGCATCATCTGCGACCCGCAGAAGCTGTCGAAGCGCGAGTTGGAGTCGCTGACGCGCCGCTACGTGGCGCGCATCATGGACATCATCGGCCCGGATCGCGACATCCCCGCCCCGGACATGGGCACCGACGGCAACGTGATGGCGTGGTTCATGGACACCTACTCGGTGTCGCACGGCCAGTTCCTGCCGGCGGTCGTGACCGGCAAGCCGATCGGACTCGGCGGCTCGCTCGGCCGCATCGAGGCGACGGGCCGCGGCGTGATGATCTGCGTCCGCGAGGCGCTCAAGCACCTCGGCATGAAGCCGGAGCAGTGCACCGCGGCCGTCCAAGGCTCGGGCAATGTCGGCCTGATCTCCGCCCTGCAGCTCGCGAGCATCGGCGTGAAGATCATCGCGATCAGCGACATCGCCGGCGGCCTCTACAACAAGGACGGGCTCGACCTGCCGAAGATCGCGGCGCACCTTGCCAAGACCAAGCGCCTCGAGGGCCTCGATTGCGGCGACAAGATCACGAACGCGCAACTGCTCGAGCTGCCGGTCGACATCCTGGTCCCGGCCGCGACCGAGAACGTGATCACCTCGCGCAACGCCGCCAACATCAAGGCGCGCATCATCGCCGAGGGCGCGAACGGCCCGTGCACCGCCGGAGCCGACAAGATCCTCGACCAGAAGGGCATCTTCGTCGTTCCGGACATCCTCGCGAACGCGGGCGGCGTCACGGTGTCCTACTTCGAATGGGTCCAGAACCGCATCTCGTTCTTCTGGACGCAGAAGGAAGTCGAGGACCGCATGGAGCACATCATGTGCGAGTCCTTCACCGCCGTCGTCGACATGGCGCGCCGGTTCACGGTGAGCAACCGCATCGCCGCCTACATGCTCGGCATCGATCGCGTGGCGCAGGTCACGCGCATGCGCGGCATCTACGGCTGAGCGGCAGCAGCGCGCGCCCTTCGGTCGATGCCGGAGGGCGCACGGAAGGACGCGAAACGCAGCGACGCAGCGACGACATGTTTGCGTGACGCGGCGCGGCACGCAGCGAGCGAGCCCGGGCAGCCGAGCCAGCTGCGATCCAGCGACCCGCGCCTCACTTCGCGACTCCGACGCACACACCGGAAGCTCGCAGCGTCACCGCTGCGTACGGAAGAATCGGTCAGCGCGGCCTCGCATCCACGGACGCGAGGCAGCCTGCGCGACGTCGAGAGCGAACCGACTGCGAGGTAGGCACACAGCAGGCGCCCTGCTGCGCGGCCAACTCATTCGCGTTGTTCCGCCGCTGCTGCGCGAGGCAGGACGGAACCGCGCAGCACCAGGGTCGGCGCATCGACCACGTTGCCGACCAGCGGCACCTTGACCATCGCATCCCCCACGCGCAGCGCCGCAGTGTCGACGCGCACGTCGACGCGCCCTTCGGAGAACGGCTCGATCTCGCGATCGAACTCGACCGACACACCGTTCGCGAGGCGGCGCGGCTGCGCGAGCCGCACGCGGTTCTGCGTGTCGTTGCGCAAGACGAAGCGGCGCTGCACGACTTCGCCGTGCGGGACCTCGCCCCAATCACAGGCGAGCGACTCGGCGCGGAACCCGAGGCTCTGCGCGACCGCTCGCTCATCCACGACGGCGCGCGGCGCGTGCGCCGCGAACGCCTCGACGAGCGGCGCCGGAGGAGCGACGATCTCCTCGGCCTGCGCCAGCGGCGCGGTGCGGGACTCGACCTCGCGCGCGACGTCCGTTTGCGGCGCCGGCGGCGCCGCGGCCTCGCCGCCGCACGCGGCGGCGACGAGCAGTACGAGCAACGACGCGACGCCACGCAATCCGCGTTGCGAACGGCGCGCGCTGCGGGCCGTGTCGCTCGAGTTCGCGGGACGTCGCATCGCGGCGCTCAGTTGACGCGGAACGCGATGCGCGCCGGCGTGTTCTGGTTCGGCACCGCGGTGGAGCGGAACATCGACACCGCCCACATGTTCGTCACGCCCGTGATCGGAGCGCGCGTGTTGGCCGGAGCCGTGTTGTTGCCGCCCGCGAACGACCAGGCGCCCGTAGCACCGACCGTGGCCTCACCGACGAACCGCGCGTAGTCCGGGGCCGTGGCGTTGCCGAGGTAGAGCTTGACCGTCTGGTTGGCGAGCTGACGGGCCGTGCCCGACGCACGCCAGCTGACCTTCGCGCGGTCGTAGCGAGCATCCGCGAGCGTCAGCACGTCCGGGTTCAACAGCTGCGGGTTGCTGATCGTGATGACGACCGTGTCGCCGACCGCATCCTGCGCGAGCACGAGGCCCGTCGCGTCGCGCTGCGAAACCGTCAGCTGGAACGTGAGGTCGCCGTTCAGCGTGAGCGGCGCGACGAAGGTCGCCGTCGCCGTCAGCGCACCCGTCAGCGCAACCGCCGGGCCACCGACCTGCGTCCACTCGTAGTGCGTGACCGGGCCGACAGAATCCGCACCGGAGAGCGTGACGAGCACGCCGCCGAGAGCCGTCTGGTCGATGCCCGCCATCGCGCGCACGGTCGCGGGGAGCGGCGTGCCGAGGCCGTCGACTTCGACCGGCACGTCTGCGCTCGCTCCGTTCGAAGACACGACGCTGACGCGGCTCGGAGCGAACGAGTTGGGGATCGTCACAGTGCCCTCGAAGACCGCGGCGCCGATGCCCGTGAGCGAGCCCGTGCTGCCGAGCACGCCGCCGCCCGTCGTCGTCTCCGCCGTGTAGCGGACCGGCGGGGTGACTTCGTCGCTCGAACGAGCGCGAATCGTCAGCACGCCCGTGCTGGAGAAGACCGCCTTCTCGACCGTCACGAGGTCGGAGATCTTCGCGCCCTGGCTCACGACGACCGTCGGCGGCACGTCCGAGTAGTTGACGACGCGGACCTGCGCGGGCGGGTTGGCGACACCGAGCGCCATGCGCGCGAAGTACTCGCCGCTGCCTGCGTTCTCGACCATCGGCACCTCGGCGCCCCAGATCGGAGCCGCCGCCGTGCCCGAGTTCGCCGCCACGCGCAGCGTCTGGCCGCTGGCGCTCGTCGACCACACGTTCACCGCGGTACCCGTGTCCGCCTTGCGCGAGTAGTAAGCCTGGTCGACCGAGGCGCCGATGCGCGTCGCGACCTTGCCTGCCAACGTGAACAGGTCACGACGGATCTTGTTGTCTCCCGGCGTGCCCGCGAACGTCGGATACGCGAGTTCGATGCCAGGGCCCTCGATCTCGACGAAGTTCTGGCCGTTGACGCCGCGCCGCACCTGCGTGAGCGCGGTGCCGTCACCGATCATGGCGCCGGGCACGAGTTGCTCATCCGTCATCGAAGCCGGAACGAGGAACGGCCCCACGTCGCCGCTCAACGCCGCCGCGAAGTTGCCCGGGATCGGGTTGATGTCGCGGGTCATGTTGATGCCACCGGCGACCGCAACGAGCGTGTCCGTGCCAAACGGATGGCGGATCGTGTAGGACGCGCCGGTCTGGAGGCCGTCGATGCGCATGCGCAGGCGCGAGAACACAACGTGGTCCCCCGCGACGGGGATGCCCTGCATGAAGGTGCCTTCGAGCGCACCCTCGACGAACGCGCGGTTGGGTCCATCCGACAAATCGCAGTGCGACATGAAGTAGAAGACCTCGTCCGGGAAGTTGGTCGGGAAGACCACCGGCAGGGTGGGACTCGGCGCGGGAATGATGTTGGTCATCAACTCCAGCGCGATGGCGCGTTCCCCGGCAGGCGCGACGTCCTGGTACCACGTGGGGAAGCCATTGGCCGGGTCGACGGGGCCGTGTTTGCCGAGGCCGACGGGCCCCTGCGCAAACGCGGTGGAAAGGAGCAACGAGAACGCCGCGAGCTTCGCGGCGCGAGAGCACAAGTGGTGCATAGGGGAATGCAGACGGAGATAGGGTCGGGGAAAGGAAGGCGTGAGGGTCGCCTGGAACACCGCGACAGTGGCTCTTGTCTGCGCGACGCACGCGGGGATCTGCCGATGGCATCGGCAGGATCGGTGGGACGAGGGGATCACACGGCGACATGCGCATCGACGCATGCCATTCGCGCTGTCCCGCATACCGAATGACGCCGGACCGACGGTGCGCGCACGGTTCGCCGCTTCACGAATGCGTTGTACCCCTACGCTTCGTCGCGCCACCGCAAGCCTGTAACAATCGCTGCGACGCACGAATGGTCGCAAGGAAGACCGTGTGCGGCCCTGCATGGCGCGCGCGAACTGCCGATGCGGACGGTGGCTCCGAGCCTTACCACGGAATCGACTGACCTGCTGTCGCTCCGGCCGCCGGAACGAGCGCTGCCGACGGCATCGCCGCGCGCCGTCAGCGCGCGAGCGTCTCGCGGAACAGCTTCACGAAGTGCGCCGCGAGCGGTCCCTCGAAGCAACCCTTCCACGCTTCGGCGAGCGCGCGCAACGCGTCGAATACGCGCACGTGCTCCTGCTGCGAGCTGTAGACCTCGTCGAAGGCGTCGACGATGCCGACGACGCGCGCGAGCGGCGGGATGGTCGCGCCACGCAGCGCATGCGGATACCCCGATCCGTCCCACCGTTCGTGGTGCGACTGCGCGGCAGCGGCGATCTCGCCCGACAGTCCGAGTTGCTTGAGCAACGCGAACCCGCGCTGGGCATGGTCCGGGTCGTGGCCTGCGTCCTCATGGCCGACCGAACCGATGTCGTGGAACATGCCTGCGAGCCCCGCCTGCACGACCGTCGCAGGTTCCGCCGACAGCGCGTGCCGCGCGAGGCCCATCGCCAGGAACGCGACCTTCACGCTGTGCTGCGCGAGCGAGTCGCTGGCGCCGAGCATCGCACGCACCGCGGCGAACGCGCCGCTCTCGCGCAACAGCATGCCGCTCGCCGAGACAAGCATGCGCTGCGCGCGCGCAACTCCGTCTCGGTCCACGCGACCTTGCAGCAACTCGTCGGCGATCGTGACGGCGACTCCGTGCAACACGTCCGCGCGATGTGCGACCGTGGCGCGCCGGTCCGCGAGAACTTCGGCGAGGCTCGACTCGACGCGATGCAGGTAGGCCGCGCGATCCTGTTCGCGCACCCAGAACTCGCGCACGCCTTCCTGGAACAGACGATCGACCTGGTCGTCGGCGATCTTCGCACTCGCGTCGCGATAGAGGACGAGCGTTGCGCTCGCGGTTCGCAGGAAGACCGGGAACGTCAGCGGCCCACGCCCCGCGATGCCACACAACGGCACCGCACGGTGCCCTTGCGCAGTTGCTGGAGCGGATGCAGCAGACATCGACACGCACTTCGGCCCAGGCGATTGCCGCGCTTGACGACGCACGGCCGCGTCCCGTGGCACGGGCCACTCACGACAGCACGCGCGATTCGCCAGGGCAGCGATCCTCGCATGCGCATCACGCGCACCACGGCACGCACGGTCCGCGATCGACAAGACCGCCCGGACTCGACGTCACGGACCACGAGCATTCTGGCCGCTGCCACTCGCGCGGCGCGCCTCACGGCTGCTGCGCGGCCCGCACGTCGCGAACGGCGCTGCGGCGCCGTCTTCCCCTTCGCTCAGGCGAACTTCTTCTTCTTGATCTTCTCGATCAACTTCGACGAGCTGTGCGTCTTCTTGTCGCCGACGAAGATCGCCTTGATCTCGAGCTTCTTGAGCGTGTCGCGCTCGGGCAGCGTCTTCAGCGTATACTCGGTGCCCTTCGCGTAGACGTTCGGCTTGAGCTGTTCGATCAGCGCGTCCGCCGTGTCCTCGTCGAACTCCGTCACGTAATCGACGAAGCCGAGCCCGGCGAGCACTTCCATGCGCTCCTTCGCAGGCACGACAGGGTGGCCCTTGCCCTTGCCGCGCTCCGCGCTGTCGTCGCTGTTCACGGCGACCACGAGGAAGTCGCCGCGCGAACGCGCGTCCTCGAGGCAACGGACGTGGCCCACGTGCAGCAGGTCGTAGACACCGTTCGTGAGCACGATGACCTTGCCCTGCGCCTTCAGCCCGAACAGGATCGCGGCCAGGCTCTTGCGGTCGGTGACGATCTTGTCGCGGGATAGCTTGTTGCGCGGAACGACGACCAAAGTGCGAGCCTCTGCCAGAGAAAAGGTCGACGGAGGATAGCCGCGCTTACGGCGCAGAGGCAACCACAAGATCCGGCGCGAACACCTGTTCAGCGCGCGTTCTTGAGCACCTTCTCGACGATCGATGTGGTCGACTTGCCCGCGCGCAGCGGCACGAGCACGACCTGGCCGCCGTGGCTCTCGACCCACTCGCGCCCCACCACGCCCTTGTCGCGCCAGTCCTCGCCCTTGGCGAGCACCTGCGGCGTCAGCATCTCGATGAGGTCCTTCGGCGTGTCCTCGTCGAACGGCACGACGTAGTCGACCGCCGCGAGCGCCGACAGCACCGCCATGCGGTCCTCGAGCGAATTGATCGGCCGGCCGGGGCCCTTCTCCTGCCGCCGCACGCTCTCGTCGGTGTTGACCGCGACCATCAGCGCGTCGCCGTAGCTGCGCGCCTTCTGCAGATACTCGCAGTGGCCGGGGTGCAGGATGTCGAAGCAGCCGTTCGTGAACACGAGTCGGCGGCCCTCGGTGCGCAACCGCGTCGCGACGACCGCGGCCTCGGGGCGCGTGAGGATCTTGCGTCCGGTGCCGCCGCCTTCGCCCAAGCGCGCCATGACTTCCTGGCGGCTCGGAGCCCACGTGCCGAACTTGCCGACCGTGATCGATGCCGCGATGTTCGCGAGCGCGAGAGAGTCGGGCAGCGACACGCCACACGTGCGACAGAACGTCAGCACCGCGACGACGGTGTCGCCGGCGCCGGTCACGTCGAAGACCTGCCGCGCCTCGGTCGGCAGGATGCGATGCGAGCCGTCTTCGTTCTCGTAGAAGATGCCGTCCTTGCCGAGCGTGATCGTCGCGGTCTTGATCCCGGTAATCGCACGCAGCTTCTCGGCCGCCTTGTGCAGTTCCGGCGTGCCCTTGATCGAGATTCCGGTCGCGGCCTCGGCCTCTTCGCGGTTCGGCGTCAGCAAATCGACGCCGCGGTAGATCGAGTAGTCCTTGCCCTTCGGGTCGACGACGACGACGCCGCCCGCGGACTTCGCCGCGTCGACGGCGGCGCGGATCACCTTGGGCGTCAGCACTCCCTTGCCGTAGTCCGACAGCAGGATGCTCTGCCACGGGAACGGCCGCCGCGACAGGATCGCGAGCAGGCCTTGCTCCGCCTCGCCGGCGATCGGCGCCTTGCTCTCTTCGTCGACCCTCAGCACCTGCGCGGTCTTCGCGACGTAGCGCGTCTTGCGCGTCGTCGGGCGCGTGCGGTCGATCACGAGGCAACTCGTGTCGATGCCGTCGTCAGAGAGCAACTGCCGCAACGTGCGCCCCGCCTCGTCGTCGCCGATCACGCCGAGCACCGACGTCTCGGTGCCGAGGTTGTGCAGGTTGGCCGCGACGTTGCACGCGCCGCCGAGCAGGTAGCGCTCGCTGTCGAACTCGAACACGAGCACGGGAGCCTCGGGCGACACGCGGCCGGTCTTGCCGTCGGCGTAGCGGTCGAGGATCAGGTCGCCCACCACGAGGATCTTCGGGTTGGGCAGGCCTTGCAGGATCTGGCGCAAGCGGCGCGAATCGTCCATCAGCGGAGCTCCATGCTCATGCCGCGGCTCTGCGCCGTGGAGAGGATCGCCTGGTGCAAGAGCGGCAGCACGATCTCGTGCATCGCCAGCACCGACAGTCCTTCCTTCGGCGGGCGCGTGACGACGTTCGTCATCGCGCGGTATTGCTGCAGCATGTCGAAGTTGCAGGTCGTGAAATCGTGGCCGAGCTGGCCGCGGTTGCGCGCGACCGAGACGGCCTTCAAGAACACCTCGGGCATGATCACGGCGGACCCGATGTTGAGCCACACGCCGCGGTCGAGCCGGCCCACCGTGTCGCAGAAGATCCAGAAGTCCTTCTGCGTCGCGGCGCCGAGCGCTGCGCCGTCGAGCTCGGGGTCCATGTGCACGATGTCGCAGCCGATCGCCGCGTGCACCGTCGCCGGGATGCCGAGCCTCGCCGCTTCGCTGAACACCGACAGGTGGCGATACGGCAGGTCGCCTTCGAGGATCGTGCGGCCGATCGCGAGGCCGAGGCCTTCGCCGCGTTGGTGCGCGCGCTTCGTCGCGCCGTTGATGCCCGTGAACGTCTCGCGCCAGAAGCCGAACGAGCCGTCCGGCAGGTTGGTCGCGACGTCTTCGCTCGTGGCGCCCTGGTAGGCCGTCTCCCAGTCGTGGATCGCCGACGCGCCGTTCGTCGCGACGTGCGTGACGAAGCCGCGGCGCATCAAGTCGATCAGCAGCGGCGACAAGCCGACCTTGAGCACGTGCGCGCCGAGCGACATGCCGACTTCGCGGCCGTTCTGGCGCGCGGTGACGATGCGGTCGACGACCTTCTTCAGGTTCTTGCTGCCGTAGATGTCCGGCAGCGCCTCGAACCACTGCAGGAAGCCCGGATCGGGCGGCAGCACCTTGGCGAAGTCGCGCTTGTCGACGAGGTTCTTGCGCTCGCCGAGCGGACGGATGCGCAACGGTCGGGGCTCGGGACGGCTCGGTTCTGGCGCGGTCATCGCGGGCGAACATCGTGCGCAGCGGAGGGGATGGAGTCCATGGCGGAGCCGGGGATGCGGGCCGGGTTAACAGCACCCGTCCGGGACCATCGCAAATGCCCACGCGCAGGAGAAGCGCAACGAATCCTGCGCGGACAACAGCCGGTGTCCCGTACGCAGACCGCCAAGGGCCCGAGGCAAGACTGCACCGGCTCCCACACGCCGAGCCTCGCCGTGTGTGGACAAGGCTCAACTCCGGACGGTCACCTGGGAGGATGAGTGTGCTCCTGCGAACCGCCGGTCTCGCATGCAGCGCACTGGATGCCCGTGGGCGCACACTTCGGGCAACGCAGCATGGCTTCGCCGTCCTTCTCGTAGATGGTCACCTCGACTTTGCAGCAACTGCATACGTGAACACGCGGCAAGCGCGACCCAGACTGGAATTGCCGGCCAGAGCGATGGACCTTTAGCTCCCGCAAGCCAATGTCCCTGCACTCGGCGCACTCAGGAGCACTCACAGACGAAGGAACTCCGGCACAACCAGTCAAGACAAGCAGCGCCAGCGTCGTTAGACTCATACTGACAAGCATGTTGTTCATTGAAGAATCTCCTGCTCGGTTAGGGGTCTAATTGCGGAACGCGATCGAAGCCTTGCTGGGGCCGGCCGCGCCTTCGATTTCGATCCACAGCTTGCTACCTTCGGTCAGCGGATTAGACACCTCGGGGTGTCCATGCATACGCGAATCGGTCTCCTTCTCAAACCGGACCTTCAGCGCGCCCTGGCCCGATTCGACGCCGATCCACCCTCTCACGGCCGACGGCAGCTCCTTGCCCGCCGGGAAGTCAAGGTCGAAGTCGCCCTCCTTGCCCGGCGTGATCTTGGCAACCTGGAACACGCTGATCGTGTGTTCGCCGACGCGAACCTGGCCGAGCGCCTCCCGGTCGGCGTGGACGTGAACTGCGGCGGCCGATTCGTCCTTGTGCACCGTGCCATCAGGGTGGACGTGCGCGCCGCTCGAGTGCGCACCACTGGTCGACGAGTCCTTTCCGCAGGCGGCGAGAAGGACCAGCAACGCGGGGCAGAACGAGAACTTTGCTTTCATGACAGCTCCATGTCTTCAGGGTTGCTGCCCTGCGGCCCGACTGGGCGGTCCCTGAACATCAGGTAGAACCCAGCCGGGACGACGAGCAGGTTGAGGAAGGTAGAGGAAACAAGGCCGCCGAGGACGACGACCGACAGAGGGGCCAGGATCTCGCTGCCGGGCTCACCAGCAGCCATCACGATCGGCAAGAGGCCGAGTGCTGCCGTCAGCGCGGTCATCAGGATCGGCACCAGCCGCTCCATCGAGCCGCGCAGGATGGCCTCCTGCAGTGGCACGCCATCGTGCATCAGGTCGAAGTAGTGCCGCACCAGCAGGATGCCGTTCCGCACGGCGATGCCGAACAGCGTGATGAAGCCGACCATGCTCGCGATCGAGATCACGGGCGCGACGTAGCGGTCGCTACCGAGGCCGAACAGCGCAAGCGTGTTGCTCCAGAGGCTCGGCGACTCGGTGAGGTAGATGGCAGCGATGCCGCCGATCAGGGACAAAGGCAGGTTGACCATCACCAGCACGGCGGCCCGCATCGAGCCTAGTGCAGCGTTCACCAGCAACAGCATCACGACGATGACGAACGCACCCATGACCAGGATCGTCTGGCTCGCGGACTGCTGCGCTTCGAACTGACCACCGAGGGCAAGCGTGCAACCTGCTTTGGTGACGATCGGTTCGACCCGCTTCTTCACCTCTTCGACGAGTTGCCCAAGGTTGTAGCCCTCGGCGACGTTGCAGGAGATGACAGCCTTGCGCTTGCCGTTCTCGCGCGCGATCAGGTTCGAAGTGCGCTCGCGCCCCATGTCGGCCACGTCTCGAAGCCGCACCGTTGCCCCGCCGTCCCCACGCAGGACCAGCTTGCTCACATCGTCGATTCGCTCACGTTCGTCGGGATGCAGGCGCACCGTGATCGCGTAGCGCCGGATGCCCTCGTTGACTTCGGCAACGGTCTCGCCCTGCAGAGCATCCTGGACTTGCTCCGCAGCTGCAGCCGGGCTCAGGCCGGCCGCCGCGAGATCGCGCGGCCGGTAGCGCACGGGCAGCGACGTAATCATCACTTCGCGGTTCGCAGCGACGTCGCGCGTCCCTGGCAGAGACTTGAGTTCGCCCTCGATCTGCTTGGCGAGAGTCCGCAGCAAGCTCAGGTCATCACCTTGCACGACGATCGCGATCGCAGCGGGCGTGCCGGAGAGAACGTGCGACAAGCGGTGCTCGATAGGCTGGCCGATGCTGGTCGTGATGCCGGGAACACCGGCTAGCACGCTGTCGATGGAGCGCCGCACATCGTGCTTGCTGAACCCGGCAGCGACGGTGACCTCGATCTCTGAACTGCTGACCGGCTCGGCGTGTTCGTCCCGCTCGGCGCGCCCCGTTCGGCGCACGACAGAACGCACCCCGGGCAGCGTGCCGAGTTGTGCCTCCACGCCGGTCGCCAACCGATTGCTCTCAATCAGCGAGGTGCCCAGCGGAGCCATGAGGAACACGGTGAACGTGCCCTCGTTGAACTCGGGGAGGAAGCTGGTGCCGTAGGTCTTGCCGAGTCCGAGGCTCGCGACGGTCGCGAGTGCGGAGACGCCCAACACGCTGCGTCCGCGACGCATCACCCACTGCAACGTGGGTTCGTAGTGCCGCTTCAACCACCGGACGAGAACACCCTCGCCATGCGCTTTGGAACCGACTCTTGCCAGGACCAGCCGGCAGAGCGCCGGGGTAACCGTGAGCGCGACGATCAGCGACGCGAACGTCGACACGATGTAGGCGATGCCGAGCGGCCGGAAGAAGCGCCCTTCGATGCCTTGCAGGAAGAGCAGCGGCACGAACACCATGCAGATGATGACGGTCGCGAAAACGACCGAGCTGCGGATCTCGTTGCTCGCGTCCCAGATGACCCGTAGCACCGACTTCTGTCCCTCGACCGGGAGAGCGGCGTTCTCATGCAACCGGCGGAAGACGTTCTCGACGTCGATGATCGCGTCGTCGACCAGTTCGCCGATCGCCACGGCGAGGCCGCCGAGCGTCATCACGTTGATCGAAAGCCCGCACGCCCACAGCACGAGGAAGGCGACCGCCAAGCTGAGTGGAAGAGCCGTCAGCGTGATGAGCGTCGTCCGCACGTCGAGCAGGAACAGGATCAGGATGATGACGACGAAGATCGCGGCGTCCCTCAGCACCGCGATCAGGTTGTGGACTGACAGGGTAATGAAGTCCGACTGGCGCATCACATGGCGGTTCAGGACCACGCCAGGTGGCATCGCCTGCTCGACCTGGTCGAGCTTCCTGTCGATGGCGTCGGTGAGGTTGAGCGTGTTGGTGCCGGGCGACTTCTGCACGGACAACACGACCGCAGCCTTGCCGCCCTCCGTGGCGGTGCCGCGCTTTGGGGTTGCCCCGCGCACCACCTCTGCCACCTGCCCGATCGTGACCGGATGCCCGTCCTTGTAGCGCACGATGGCGCCGGCGATGTCTGCTTCCGACCGCACACGGCCGGTCTGGCGCACCGGCAGTTCGAGCCCGTCGACGTTCGGCAGGTAACCGGCTCCGGCAGTGCTGTGCGCCGTGCGTGCTGCCTCCACGACCTCCTGCATCGTCAGGTCGTAGAGCTGCAGTTGGTCCTGACGAACGTTGATCTGGTACTCGGGCAGGTCACCGCCGATGGCGACGACCTGGGCCACGCCAGGGACCGAGAGCAGTTGGTTGCGCAGCTCGAACTCGGCGTACGCGCGCACCGTCATCGGGGACTGACTGCCGTCCGGCGACGATAACGACAGCAGCATGATCTCGCCGGTGATCGACGTGATCGGAGTGATCTCCGCATGTGCGTTCGGCGGCAGGTTGGCGCGTGCAGCGTTGAGCTTCTCCGCGACCAAGGTGCGGGCGCGGTAGATGTCCTCGCCCCACTCGAACTCGACCCACACTAGGGACAGACCGATGGCACTGGCGCTGCGCACCCGACGGATTCCCGGCAGACCGTTGACCGAACTCTCGATCGGGAACGTGACGTTCTGTTCGACCTCGTCGGCGGCGAAGCCTGCGGCCTCGGTCAGAACGACGACGGTCGGTGCGTTCAGTTCGGGGAACACATCCACCGGCATGCGCGGCACTTGGTAGCCCGCGAAGGCCAGCAGACCGACGGCCATCAGCAGCACGATCCAAGGCTGCCGCAGCGAGAAGGCGATGAGCTTGCGGAACATGTTACTTGTGTTCCCCGGCGTGGAAGGTCCCGTCGGAGTGGAAGTGGCCGCCCTTTGCAGCCGACCCCGAACTGGCCAGCATCAGCTCGTAGGCACCGGCGAAGACGACCTCGTCGCCATCGCGCAGACCGCTCTTGACTTCAACCCACCGTCCATCGTCGATGCCGAGGTCGGCCTCCAGGCGAATGACTTTGTCCGGGTCTGCGGGGTCGCGTCGGAACAGCACCCGTTCGAGGCCGTCCTGCAGCGTCGCGGCGAGTGGAATCGCCAGCACGGGCTCAGCGGTACCGGCTGTCTCGATCTCCAGGAAGCCGGCGACGCCGGGACGCGCCCACGCCGCCGTGGCGGTCGGCTCGAGGAACAGATCGAGGGTCCGTTGCGATGGGTCCGCATCGGAGCCAAGCAGCAGGGCTCCGGGCACGCGCTCTTCACCGGCACTGGTGCTGAGTGCCGGCACGGCTTGGGCCGGCAAACCACTACGCAGCCGCGGCAGGTCGCTCTGCAGGCCGCGTGCCCGGAACCGCACCTGACTGAGGTCGCTCACGATGACGACCAGTTGGCCGGTTTCCAGCCACGAGCCCGAAGCAACCTGCAACTGGTCGACCACGCCGCCAGCACTAGCGCGAACTTCGATTGCCGACAGCACACGCCAATAAGGCAGCTTGCTGGTAGTGCCCGGCGCATCGCCGAGCAGTTGTTCGACCGTCGAGCCGGTCACAGCCGCCGCGGCCTCGAGCGCCAATCGGAACTTGTCCCGACCGGCGATGAGCTGCGCCTGGACTTCGGCCAGCGCGGCATCGGTCGTAGCTCCTTTCTCGCGAGCCTCGGCGAGGTCAGCACGCACCTGGGCAAGCTGCGCACGCGCCTCAGCCAGTTCTCGCGCCTGCCCACCAACGCTGGACTGCGTCTCTTCGACGTTACTCTGGCGCGCTTCGAGCACCGACGCGGCTTCGCGCAAGCTCTGTTCGTGTTCGCGGTGCGCAGCGACGAGTGGCTGCATCGCCGCCAGCCGAGCCTCGTCGACTCGAATCTGCGTGGCGATCTCCCCGACCTCGCGTTGTGCTCGCCGCCAGTCCGGAGAGTCGACCCGGTAGATGGGGTCGCCGGCCTTGACCGATTGCAGCGGCTTCACCAACAGTGTGACTCGCCCCTGCACCGGCGTGCGCAGCTCGTGGCGCGCGGTCATCAGCAGCTCGAAGTGACCGGAGAAGCGCAGGGTCTGCGCCACGCGGCGACGCTCGACCTTCACGAAGTCGATGCCGAGGTTCTTGCGAACGGTCTCGGGCACCGCGATCCGATTCGTCGGTGCTTGTGCTTCGTCGTGCGCAGGCTGAGGCTCCTGCTTCTTCGAGCAGGCCGACGCGAGGAGGGTGACGATGAGAACGAAACGGAGACGTGCAGCCATGGGTCATTCCTCCTTCGCGGGGGCCGCCAGCGACGGCCAGAAGAGCGAGTTCAGTTCGACCGTGGCTTCCGCCTCGGTCACGGCGGATGCGACCGCGGCGAGTTGGGCCTCGTAGGCGCGCGTCACGGCATCCAGGATCAACAAGGTGTCGAGCTGGCCGAGTTCGGCGAGACGCTTTGCGTCCGCGACTTGACGCTCGGTGAGTGGCAGCAACTCGACGTCGAGGATGCGACGTTGTTCGACCGCTGCGCGCCGCTTGGTGTCCGCCTGCGCAAGCGCGTGGGTAGCAGCCTCCAGCCGCTCCTTGAGTCGTTCGGCTGCAACGTCCCTAGCCGCTCGTTTCTCGGCGATCTCCTGCGCGTTCGCGTTCCAAAGGGGGATGGGCAGCGAGAAGCCAAAGGCTGGCCGCGGCTGCGCGTCTTCCTCCTGCCACCCGGGCTGAATCCACAGCTCCGGCCACTGCTTGCGGATGGCGAGTTGTAGCCCGCGTTCCGCAACATCGTGCTCGCGTTTGGCCAACTCGACGAGCGGGCTCTGGTTCAGCTTCGCAAGCTGCTCCGCACCAGACACGCGCTCGGTAGTCGACATGCTGGGTTCGACGCGCAGCTCCAGTCCAGGGGGCATCCCGAGCAGCTCGCGCAGACGCAGGTCTGCACCCTGTGCTTCCCCGCGTGCGACGACGAGGTCGGCTTGGTGGCGGACTCTCGCCAGCGTGAACGCACGCGATTCGAGCTGAGTCAGGGTCTGGGCAGTGGCCAACCGCGACGCGATCTGTTCGAGGTCGGTGAGCCTCTGCACCAGCGCCGTCAGCAGATCTACGCGCAGCCGTGCGGCGGAAAGCTGCACCCACGCGACATCCAGGTTGTTCAAGACCTCGGCTTCGGAACGGCGTGCTTCGATCAGCGCCTGCGCATGCTGCGATTCCGCAAGCGCCTTCTCCAAGCCAGGGCGACCCGTGATCGGCAGTGTCTGCGCGATGTAGGCCCCGGCGAACCAGTTGTGCTGCCAGACATTCTCCAACACGTAGAAGAATGAGCCACTGAGCTGCGGGTCGTCCCACAAGCCCGCCAGCTCCGCCACCGCCTGCGCCACGGCCGCTTGTGCCCTGACGACCTTCAGCGACGGGTTGAAGAGGAGGGCGACGTAGCGAGCCTCTTCAAGCGACAGCCCGTCTGCCACGTCGAAGCCGTGGACAGCGGGGTCGTGCTGACGAAGCGTCTCGGCGAACGCCCGGACGAGAGAGGGGTCAGGAATGCGCTCGGCGAACAGCCGCGCGTGCGCTTGGAGATCGACAGGAGCAGGCGTGTAGGTCTGGCAGCCTGCCGCGAGGAAGGCGGACAAAGCCGCCCAACGGATCGGGTGCATGAGAGTCGACGAACGTGACGTTGGCGCGCGAACGGGACGCCGCGTCACTCGCACGACGCGGCACGGCGAGGCCAGAAAGCCTCCAAATCCCGAGCCCAGGGCTCAGGCGGCGCGCATCGACTCAGATCAGCAGAACGGTAGTAGCCAGCAGCTCGGTGCGTTGGTCCGTTCTCGGCGGACCAGTAGGAGGCGGCAACACCGTCGCGGGCTGCGCACTCGGCGGGTCGACGAGCCACGAATCGACGAGGTCAGTCGCCGGGGCGTCAAGCAACTCGAACGTGATGCGTTCGGGAAGCGGGCCTTCCGCGATCGAGAGCGCAACGTCGGTGCAACCAGAACGACTCGGCTCGGCAGCATCACCTTCGCCATAGTCGCCATCATCGTCGTCGCCCTGGGCGTGCTCGTGCGCGCCACAACCGACTTCCACCTCGTGGTGTTCCTGGCAGCAGGAGCCAGACGCATGCACAAACTCGATGCTGCCGTGGCAATGCGGCCCGCTACAGACCACGAGTAAGCGCGGCAGGCCCAGACACAACACGAGCAGGCTCAACAGCACGAGGATCTGGCCAACCCTGCCGTGGACTTGTTGCGTGGGACTGCAGCGCATGCACTGGTGGGATCGAGCGAATCCGTACCTGAGCTTGAGAGGCAAGGCAAAGTAGGTCGCCCACCACAGCAAGTCAAACCTGCGGAGGGGCAGGACTCAGCCGTCCGCTTCGAAGCACTTGAAACCGCAACTGTGCATCGAAGTGACAGGCACTGACAAATGCCGACCTGACTGCTGACGAGTGCGTGCACATGTGGCGTCCGATGACTCGTCTATCTGGGCTTCGTGCCGTCGAGTGGCTGGCTTCGACCAAACGGACCACACATCCGGAAGCTGCACATTCAGCACGCGGCACCCCGCTCGAGGTCCCTGCGTTCGCCCCCGATGCGCCGCGACGCTTTCCCGCGGCATCCCCCTGCCCTGAGTTCCGTGCAATGACCGCCAGTCATGAAGTTGCAGTAGAACCAGGCGAGGAACGGCCCTCGCCTCCCACAAAACGCCATCGGCCGGCGGCGGACGGCCGAGGCGCGAGCTAAGTTGACGGCGGTGAACGACTCCCTCGCAGCATCCGTCCGCAGCGGCGACCGCAAGGCGCTGGCGCAGGCGATCACGCTCGTCGAGAGCCGCCGCGCGCAGGACGAGGCCCCAGCGGGCGCGCTGCTCGCCGAGTTGTTGCCGCACTCGGGCAACGCGGTGCGCATCGGGATCACGGGAGCGCCCGGCGTCGGCAAGAGCACGCTGATCGACGCGCTCGGCACCTTGCTGTGCGAACGCGGCCACAAGGTCGCAGTGCTCGCCGTCGACCCGAGCAGCAGCGTGACGGGCGGCAGCATCCTCGGCGACAAGACGCGCATGACGCAGCTGTCGCGGCACGGCAACGCGTTCGTGCGGCCGTCGCCCGGCGGCGACACGCTCGGCGGCGTCGCGGCACGCACGCGCGAGGCGATGGTCTGCTGCGAGGCCGCGGGCTTCGACGTCGTGCTCGTCGAGACGATCGGAACGGGCCAGTCCGAGACCGCGGTCGCGACGATGGTCGACCTGTTCTTGCTGCTGCTGTCGCCGGCGGCTGGCGACGAGCTGCAGGGCATCAAGCGCGGCGTGATGGAACTCGCCGACGTGATCCTCGTGCACAAGGCCGACGGCGACCTCGCCGCCGCGGCCAACCGCGCCGCGCAGCAATGCGTCGCGGCGTTGCGCGTGCTGCACTCGGGCGAAGCGGAGGCGACGCCGGTGTGCGTCGGTTCCTCGACGACGGGAACCGGGCTGGAAGCGCTCTGGCGCACGATCGAAGCCCGCCTCGCGGCGATGCGCAGCGACGGCCGCCTGCAGTCGAAGCGCTCGGCGCAGGCCCGCACGTGGCTCGACGCCGCGTTGCAGGACGCGCTCCGCGCCGAGTTCGAACGCAGCCCGGCCGCGCAACGCGAGCTCGCGCGCATGCGCGACGAGGTCGCGGCGGGCCGCGTGCTCCCCCACGCCGCGGCGCGTTCGCTGCTCGCGACCTACCGCGAGACACGCTGAACGACGGTGCCCGGCAAGGGCGCGCGCGCAGCGAAAGCACGACGTTCCGCCCGCGAGGCGCCGCGAACGGAACCGTCTCTGCGCGTTGCGCGCAACGTCATTTCGCAGTGGCCGCGGCGATGCGTTCGCGCACGGGCGCGAACAGCGGTTGCCAATCGGGCAGCACGGCGAGGCGCTCGATCTGCTGCGACTCCTCGCGCACGCGATCGACCTCGCCGCGATCGAGTTGCTGCAGCAGTCGCGCGACCTGATTCTCGATCCACGCCTTGCCCTCCGCGCGGATCGCATCCGCCTCGGAACGCGCGAGCACGTCGTCGGGATGCGCGGCGACGAACGCGTCGATGCGGGCGACGGCGGCCTTGTACTCGCGCACCACGAACCGCAGCCGCGCGCGAGCCGCGAATGCCGCGTCCGCAGCGTTCTCCGGCTGCGAGGCTTCGGCCTTCGCCTCGGCACGGTCGCGCTGCGCCTTCACGGCCGCGAGGAGCGCGGCGCCGCCGTCGGCGGCGAGGACCCGTTGCGCATGCTCGGCCGACCACGCGTCGCACATGCGCAGCAGCTCGCGGGCCGCCGGCCGCTCGAGCCCGTTCCGCGCGTAGCGATCCTCGAACGAACGCAGCGACTCCGCCGCCTCGCGCGCGCGCTGCAAGACCGCCGCGGCCTCGGCCTGCTTCTCGACGGCGTCGATGCGCGCGCGCAGTTCCGTCGCCTTCGCGCGCACCTCGAGGTCGCCGTCGCGAACGGCCTCCTCGATGCGCTGCCGCGCAGACGCGTACTGCCCGCGCTCGAAGTCCAGCGTCGCGAACACGAGCAGCTCCTCGGGATCGTGGCCGCTCGTCGCGACGTCCAGCCATCGCAAGGCGACGAACCCGACGAGCAACGCCAGCGACACGAACGATGCGAGCAGCGGCTTCGACACGCGCTCGCGACGGGACCGTTCGCGCGTGCGGGCGACGACCTCGCTGCGCGACGGCGGCATGTCCGACGGACGCCGCCCGTCCTGCGCCGCAGCGCCCGAAGGACGAGCTGCCGCGACGACGTCCGAACGGAACACGACGCGGCGCCCTTCGACCGCGAATGCGTCGCCGTCCGCGAGGTCCTTGCAGAACAGCTCCTGCCCGCCAACCTGGACCATCGCGCCCGGCCGGACCGGCTCGAGCCGGAATCCCGCGCGCGTCGGCACGATGCGCAGCTCCGCGCCGCGCGCGTCGCCGGCCGCCGCGACCTCGACGCCCTTGCCGGACGCTCGCAGGACCACCGCGGACGCGCCCAACGCGAATGCGGCGCGCGCGCCGTCAGCGCCCTGCAGTTCGAGCCGCGCGGCCATGATGCGCGCTCAGCGGCCCTTCGCGTCGGCCGGCAGCTTCTGCTCGTGGCCCGTGCCGGAACCGAAGTTCTGCACCCAGTTCCTGCCGTCGCCTGCCATGCCCGCCTCGGTGTGGTTCGGGCTCAGCAGGTTGCGATGGTGGCCCGACGACTGGCACCACGCGAGATGCGCCGACTCCGGGCCGTCCGTGAGCGCGATGTTCTCGCCCCCGCCGTGCGAGTAGCCCTCGAGCAGCATGCGGTCCGTCGGCGTCTTGCGGCCAGGCGTCGGCGAGAAGTGCGAGAAGTAGCCCAGCTGCGACATCTCCTTCGCGTGCCCCTTCGCGGCAGCGAGGACCTTCAGGTCCAACGCGAGCGGACGATGACGGAACATCGCGCGGTATGCGTTCGTGATGCGCAGCAACGATGCGTCGCCGCGTTCGATCTGCGCGCCGAGGATCTCGTTGTAGGCCTCGATGCGACGCCACTGCTGCAACTGCTCCTTCTCCTCGGCGGTCTTGCAGAACGTCTGGATGTCGATCTGCTCGCCCGGGACGACGGCGCGCGCCCATTCCGCGCCCACCATCGCGAGCGGATCGAGCTCGCCGAGGTCGCGCAGAGCGATCGCGATCCAGTCGAGGCGCTCGACGGCGTCGGCGAAGTTCGCCGGCGCCTTGCCCTTGGCGCGGTCGTCGTTCCACAACGCGCGCACCGCGTCGACGCGACGGTTGACCTCTTGCTGCACGCGCACGTATTCGGCGTAACGGTCCGAGTCGACCTGCGGCGGCTTGTAGGGATAGAAGTACTTCACCTCGTCGTAGATGAGTTCCTTCGCGTGCTGGCGCGCCGCGTCGAGCGCCTGGCGCTGCGCCGCGAGCTTGTCGACGAGCTTCTTGGTCGGCGACGCGTCGAGCGTCTCGATCTCCTTGTCGAGCAGTCGCTGCAACCGCGACGCGATCGCGCCGACCGCGGCAGGGCCGAGGGCGAGCGCGTCGGTGAGCAGCGCTTCGCGCGCCTTCTTGTCCTTGCTGCGCAGCGCGGAGTCGATGCGCGCGAGCACCTTGCCCGCCTGCTTCTCGGCCTCGGCGTCGGCGACGGACACGAACCCGTCCGCGCGCAACTCGTAGCCGCGCGGGTCCTCGGCGTCGCCACGACCGTGCGCGACGGTGCGCCAGACTTCTTGCTTCAACGAAGCATCCGCCTGCAGCGCGCGAGCGAGCGCACGTTCGGCAAGGCGACGCGCGTCGCGCCGGTAGAGCAACGAGGCGGCGCCCAACGTCGCCTGCGCGGAGACCTTGGCCGCGGCCGCGACCTGCGCGATCGAGTCGGCCTCGACCGCATGCCACGACACCGTCTCCTCGCCCGACGCGGCTGCGATGCGAACGAGTCCGCCGGACGCACCGAGGATGCGCGCTGCGCCACGATCCACGACGACCACTTCGATCGTCGATGCTGCAGCCAGCGCGGTGATCTCCGTGTGCCACGCGACGACGCGCGCGATGTCCGCGATGCGCATGTCGAGACGCGTCGCGTAATCGGGATCGCTCGCGCGCACGCTGTCGGCTGCGGACTTCAGTTCCGCTGCCGCGTTCGCGAACTCGCCGTCGTTCTCCATCGCGCGGATGCGGATCAACGCCGGCGCAAGCGCCTCCAGCGTGCGACGGCGCGACGCTTCGTCGGCCGTGGCCACGCCGCCGGACGTGGAGTCCGCGACCGGACCGCCGGCCTGCGTGCGCCGGAACTCCTCGAGCAACGTCGGGATCGCCGCGAACGGGCCCGCCGCCGGGAACCGCGGCTGCGCTTCTGCCAGCGCGTCGATGCCTTGCTGGAGCCTGCCGTTCTGCGCCTCGTTGCGCGCGCGCGCGAGCACTTGCTCCAGCTGCGCCGTGGCAGCGGCGCGCACCGAGTCCAGTTCGCGCTGGATGCGATCGCGATCGGAGGCGGACGCGCCGCCCGCGGCCATCTCGAGTTGCTGGGTCGCGCGGGCGAATTCGCTGCGCGCCAACTGGCTTCGCGCCGACTCGATCACCGCGTTCACGTCGTCGTCGGTGACGGCGGCGTCGGTCTTGGCCGACGCGTTCGGGATCTCGGTCGAGGGCTTGGGCTCTGGCTTCGCGACAGGATCCTGCGTGGCGACGACGGGCGACGGAGCAGACGGCGACGGCTTGCTCCCGTCGTCGTCGCGCGTCGGCGTCGACGTTGCGTTCGCAGTCGGTTGAGGCAGCTCCACCGGCGCGTTCGTCTGCGGGCTCGCGGCAGCGCGTTGCGCAGGCTGCGCGTCCGGCGGCGGCGCCTTCGCGGCCGCACCACGAAGAAGGTCCGACAGGCCCGCGCGCACGATGCGCGCCGCGATGCGTTCGTCCTCTTCCTTGGCCGAGCGCTCGTCGCGCTTCAGCTCGTCGCTGAACTCGGCGTAGGTGCGTTCGGCAGACTGCGCGAGGATCGTGTCGCGACGACGCTGGACGCGTTGCTCCATGTCGGCGATGCGCTGCGTCGCCTGCGCGAGCGCGCTGCGCCGCGCTTCGTCCGTCGCCCACGACTCCAGCGATGCAACTTGTTCGCGCGCGAGCGAGAAGCTGCCGGCGCGACGCAGCCGGTCCAGTTCCGCGAACGCGGGCGGCAGGCTCGCTGTGCCACCGCCCTCGCCACCGAGCGCGAAAAACGCTCCGGCTCCGACCGCGATCGCCAAGCCGATGCCGACGAACACCGCCTTGCTGCCGCCCGTGCGCTGCGGCTCTGCGCGGCGACGCGACGCGGAGCGGGCGCGCGAACCTTCGAGCACGTCGTCGGGCCCTGCGGGCCGCGACACCGTCGACGCGACCACGAGCACGGCGCCGCCGGCCTCGATGCGATCGCCGAGCGCGAGCACGGAGCGCTGCGCCGCCTTGCCGTTCACGCGAGCCTCGCCTTCGAGCGAGCGCAGGACCACGGCCGCGTCCTCGGCCTCGATCGCAAAGTGCATCGGCGCCACGCCGTCGGCGCGAAGGCGGACGTCTGCGCGCGGCGCAGAGCCGAAGACGAGACGCGCGCCGGTGAAGCGGATCTCGCTCGCGTCGGCGCCGTCGAGGATCTGGAGGAGCAGCATGGAGGAAGGGTGTGCCAATGAAGGGAACGGGCAGGAGGCTTCGGTTCCCTCGCGCGAGCCGCGAGATCCTAACGAGGAACGCGCGACGTAGAAGTGCGCACGGCTCGCGATGCGAGACCGTGACGAGCGGACGCCGCGTTCAGCCGCGGGCCTCGGCCGAGAGGTCCGACGGCTGCACCTCGGGCCCTTCGCACAGCGCGGCGATGCGCTGCATCTCGTTCTGCAGCTGGCGCACGTTGCCGGGCCAACGGCTCGCGGCGATCGTGTCCTCGGCTGCCTTCGACAGCCGCAGCGGCCGCCCCGCAGCCTCGGCCGCGCCGCGCAGGAACCGCCGCGCGAGCAGAACCGCATCGAAGCCGCGTTCGCGCAGCGGCGGCAGCGACAGGCGCAACACGTTCAACCGGAAGTAGAGGTCCTCGCGGAAGCGACCTGCCTTGACCGCGGCCTCGAGGTTGCTGTTCGTCGCCGCGATCACGCGCACGTCGACCTTCTTGACCTTCGCGCCGCCGACGGGCCGCACCTCGCCTTCCTGCAACGCGCGCAGCAGCTTGACCTGCATCGGCATCTTCATGTCGCCGATCTCGTCGAGGAACAGCGTGCCGCCGTCGGCTGCGACGAAGTGCCCCGGGTGGTCCTTGATCGCGCCGGTGAACGCGCCCTTCACGTGCCCGAACAGCACCGACTCCAGCAACGTCTCGGGGATCGCGGCGCAGTTCTCGGCGACGAGCGGCTTCTTGCTGCGGCGGCTCATCTCGTGGATCGCGCACGCGACGCGCTCCTTGCCGGTGCCGCTCTCGCCGGTGATGAGCACCGGCGCGTCGGCCGGCGCGAACTTCTCGATGCGCTTGCGCAGCTCGAGCATCGCAGGGCACTCGCCGATGATGCCGTGCCACGCTTCGCCCTCCGCGGGCGCGGGGCCTGCGGCCGCGAGGCCCGCATTCGCGATCGCCACGCGCATCGCCTCGAGCAGAGACGCGTCGCCCATGGCGATCGCCTCGCGCAACAACGCGTCGAAGCGCTGCAGCAGTCCGTCGCGCTCGCTCACCAGCTGTCCTCCTCGCCGGCGGGCTGCAGCCCAGCGTACTCGAGGATGAGCGTGCGTTCGACGCCGTCGTCGAAGCGCACGACCGCGCGCATCGACGGGCCGCTGCCCGAAGTGCTGCGAACGACGCCGAGCCCGAACAACTCGTGGCGCACGCGCATGCCGCGCTGCACCTGCACGATCGCGTCCGGATCCGGATCGACGGCCCACTGCGACGTGTCGTCCTGGTCCTGCTCGTAGCTGTGCCACGAGGAGTCGTAGGCCTGCGTGCAGTCGCGCGGGATCTCCTTGAGAAAGCGCGACGGCTGCATGCGCTGCGTCTCGCCGTTGACCATGCGCTCCTTGGCGCTGCTGAGGAACACCGAACGGCGGCCGCGCGTGATCGCGACGTACATCAAGCGCCGCTCCTCCTCCACGCCCTGTTCGTTGTCTACCGAGCGCATGCTCGGGAACACGCCGTCGTCGAGGCCCGCGACGAACACGTGGTCGAATTCGAGGCCCTTCGCGGCATGCACCGTCATCATCTGCACGCGCGGGCCGTCGTCCTTCGTGCGGTCCTGCGACGTGAGCAAGCTCACGTTCTGCAGGTAGCCCGCAAGGCCCTCGTCGCTCTTCTCGTCCCAGGCGACGACGTCGCTGACGAGTTCGTGGATGTTCTCTTCGCGCGCGATGTCCTCGGGATCGCCGAGGCTCGTCGCGTGGTTGAGGTATTGCGTGCCTTCGAGGATCGCCGCGAGCGCGCCGTGCGCGCCCTTCTCGGAGCTCGCCTGCTTCGCGGCCTCGAGCACGGAAGCGAGCTGTTGCAGCGCCTTGCGCGCCTTCGGCGGCACCACGGCGTGCAGCGACGGCTCGCTCACGGCTTCGCGCAGCGAGACGCCGTTCTCGTAGCCCGCGCGCTTCAGCTTGTCGACCGACGACTTGCCGATGCCGCGCGCCGGCACGTTGATGATGCGCTCCATGCTGACGTCGTCGAGCGGGTTCACCAGCACGCGCAGGTAGGCGATCAGGTCCTTGATCTCACGCCGCTCGAAGAACGACAGGCCGCCGAGGATCTCGTAGGGGATGCTGCGGTCCTTCAGCGCCTGCTCGACCGCGCGCGACAGCCAGTGCGCGCGATAGAACACCGCAACCTGGTCGAGCGGCACGTCCTCGCCCATGAGGCCGCGGATGCGATCGGCGATCGCCTGCGCCTCCTCCATCGCGCCCGTCGCGCGGAACGTCAGCAGCGGCTGGCCTTCCTCGTTGTCGGTGCGGAGCCGCTTGTCCTTGCGCAGCTTGTTGTTCGCGATCACGGACTCGGCTGCGCGCAGGATCACCGCAGTGCTGCGGTAGTTCTGCTCGAGCCGAACGACCTTCGTGCCTTCGTAGTCGTTCTCGAAGTCGAGGATGTTGCGGATCTCCGCGCCGCGGAAGCCGTAGATCGACTGGTCCGGATCGCCGACGACGCAGACGTTGCCGTCGGTCGGAGCGAGTTGCCGCAGCAGGTCGTACTGCACGCGGTTCGTGTCCTGGAACTCGTCGACTAGCACCCACGGGAACCGTTCGCGGTACATCTCGGCGACCGTCGGGTGCTCCTTCAGCAACTGCAGGAAGTTGAGCAGCAGGTCGTCGAAGTCCATTGCGCCCAGCTGCTTCATGCGCTCGTGGTACGGCCCCCAGACCTTGTCGACGATGCGCGCCGCGTCGTTGCTGCCGAGCGCGAGGTCCTGCGGCGACATGCCCGTGTTCTTGAGGCGCGAGATCAACGATCCGACGGCGCTCGGCTTGACCTTGTTGCCGTCGAGGCCGAGGTCCTCCAGCAGCGACTTGATCGCCGCGTCGCGGTCGTAGGTGTCGTAGATCGTGAAGTTGTCGGGGTAGCCGAGCAGCTTCGCGTCGGACCGCAGGAAGCGCGCGCACGCCGAGTGGAACGTCGCGATGCGCACGAACGGCCCGCCGAGTTGCTGCACGCGGTGCGCCATCTCGCCGGCGGCCTTGTTCGTGAACGTCATCGCCAGGATCTGGCTGCCGTGCACTCCGTCGCGCAGCAGGCGCGCGATGCGGCGCGTGACCACGCGCGTCTTTCCGGACCCTGCGCCGGCCAGAACCATGAGGGGCCCCGTGCCGTGCATCACGGCCTGGGCCTGCTCGTCGTTGAGGTCTTGGAGGATCGGATCCTGCATGCGGAACGGCGCAGCATAGGGTGGCCAACTGCAAAGGCGAGCGCGCCCGCGCATCCGGCCGCGGCGCCCCGGCGAAGGGCCGCACATGCGTTTCCCGTCCGCCGTCCTGCCGTTCTTCCTGCTCGCCAACCTAGCAACCGCCCAGGGCGAGCCGCAGGCCGCGGAGCCCACTGGCGTCGAGCGCCTCTGGCAGCCGCAGGACGCACCGATGCGCGCGCAGGCGGCGAAGGCGATCGCCGAGGGCCTCGCGGCCGACAAGACCAAGGCAGGCGCGCAGACGACAGGCGGGGACGAGGCCGAGCGCGGCAAGAAGCGCCTTGCGGACCTGCGAGTGCTGGCGGCCACCGCGATGGGCAGCCTTCCCGAGGGCTCGCGCGCGCAGTTGCGCGCATCCGAGGCGATCGTCGCGTCGGCGACGACGGAGCAGCGCGACGGCGCGCAGAAGGCCGTCGATTCGCTGCGGCTCGCGCTCGCGGAACTCGCCGCCGACCTGCGCTTCGAGCCCGTTCGCGAAGCGGAGCTGCCGAAGGGATTCCCCGACTTCACTGCGCTCGACGAGATCGAGCTGCGCGAATACCCCACCTATCGCATGGTCAAGGCGCCGATGAAGCGCTCGGGCTCGATGGGCTCGTTCTGGATGCTGTTCAACCACATCAAGAAGAACGAGATCGCGATGACCACGCCCGTGCAGGTCGACTACGAGAACGGCGACTCGCGCCCGAAGGAGCAGAGCATGGCCTTCCTGTACGGCGATCCCGCGATCGGCAAGGCCGGGCTCGACGGCAAGGTCGAGGTCGTCGACGTCCCCGCGATGACGGCGCTCACCGTCGGTGCGCGCGGCTACGAGCGGCGCGAGGTGGTCGACTCGATGCGCGAACGGCTCGAGCGCTGGCTCGCCGCGAACGCGAAGGACTACGAGGCCACGGGCCCGATGCGCTTGATGAACTACAACAGCCCGAGCGTCGGCGACGACCGCCGCTGCTTCGAGGTGCAGATCCCCGTGCGCAGGAAGGGCACGGACGCGGCGCCCGCGCAAGACGCGAAGAACTGATCGCTGCTCGCGGCCGTCACTGCACGACGAACCGCGCGCGTGGCTGCGCGACGTCCTTGCCGCCGAGCAGCGGGACCGGCACGGTCCACACGACCTCGCATTCGCCGGGCGGCAGCGGCGACGACGGCGTGAACGCGACGCAGCCGCGAACGCCCTTGCCCTGCAACTCCGCGAGCGTGCCGGGCACCTGTTGGCCGCCCGCGCGCACGATGCACGCGACCTGCTGCAGCAACGTGGCGTCGACGTCGCGGAAGAAGTGCAGCGACACCGCCGTTCCCGCGCCCTCGTGCGCAGACGGCACCGCCTTCTGGCCGTCGCGCGGCCACGTCGCGACCGCGCCCTTCGTCATCGGCTCCTTCGGGTGGAACAGTTCGAGCACGCACGCATGCTTGCCCTTGCCGACGCCGAACATCGAACGGCCCGGATCGAGCATGTAGTCGCGCAGCGCGACGACCCCCATCCACGCGCGCACGGCCGCGTCGACGTCCTGGCCTTCGAACATCGCGACGCTCGTGCCGATCGAGGCGGGCGGCGCGGGCGGCTGCGACGGCGGCAACGGAGCGCCCTTCGCCGCGGCCTTCGCTCGCTTCTGCTGCTCCTCCCACTTCTCCTTCGCGACGAACCAGTCGTGCACCGACTGCGCCTCGGCCGACGACGCGAGGACGAACCCGCCCGGCGCCGTGTCTGCCGCGGCGCGTGCGCGGAACAGCGCGTGCGCGAGCGTGCGTGCGGCGGCCACCGCCTCCTTCGCGCCCGACGGCGGCTGCGCCATCGCCTTGCGCAGCGCGTGGCCCGTGCCCCAGTAGTTGCGCCACTGGTCGTCGATGGCCGCGAGCTTCTTGCCCGTGCGCTTCTCGAACGCCGCCGTGACGGCGTCGGGATCGCGCACATCCGCAGTCTTGCTCGCCGCGAGATCGAACAGCAACCCCGGCTGCGTGCGCGCGAGGTAGTCGCACATCGACCACGCCTTCACGCGCTCCTCGTTGGTGAGCTTCGAGCCCTGCAGCAACACGAGCCGCGGCGTCGGCGTGTCGTTCTTCGCCCACGCGCTCTCGGCCGCGATCACGCGCCACGTCTCCATGTCGGGCAGCAGCGGCTTCGGCTTCCAGCTCGTGACCGTGTTGCCCTGCGGCTGTTCCAGGAAGAACGACAACGTGCGGTCGAACAGGATGCCGACCGCGGCGTGGCCGATCCCCTCGTAGAGGCCGTCGAGATCGATGCCTGCCGCATCCTGCACGACGCCGCGCGCGGTCACGTCCTGCACGAAGTCGTCGCCCGTGTTCTCGGCGACGGTGTAGAGCCGCATATGCTGCTTGTCCGATTGCACGAACGCGAACGTGCAGTCTTCCTGCAGGAACCGCAGCCGGTCCGAGGAGAACTGCTCCTTGCACGCGTCGAGGACCTTTTTGTAGGTCGCGCGGTCGCCGGTCCAGAGGATGTCGTAGCGCTTCTTCGGCTCGAACCGCTCGCCGTTGGCGTTCGCGAACAGCAGCCGGCTCAGCAACAACGCGCGCTCCGCCGTTGCCGCCGCGAGCCGCAGTCGCTCGGGCGCGATCGCGGCGCCGTGCAGCCGGAAGTGCGCGGTCTGCACCGCGAGCTGCGCGATGCCCGCCTTCTGCAGCACGGGATCCTGCGTCTCGATCGTCGCGATCTTCGGCTCGTAGGCGCGCAAGAACTCGACCGCCTGCGCGAACGAACGGCCGCGGCGCAGCATCGCGAGCTCCTGCGGCGTGCCGGTGAAGCCCTCGAACGAAGCGCCCGCGATCGCCGCGAGCGCGTTCTTGTCGTTGGGCCGGAACCACAGCACGCGCTTGTGGAAGCGCACCGCGCGATCACTCTGCCCCGCGTCCGCGAGCGACTTCGCCGCGGCTTCGAGTTGCTTGACGAGGTCCTTCTCCGTCTTGGCCCACTCTTGGTCGAGCTTCTTCTGCGCCTTGCTGTCGCCCTTCTGGTCGACCTCGATCACCGCCTTGTTCGCGTCGCGCTTCCACGCGTCGCCGACCTTGACGAAGCCGAGCGGCGGCAGCGCGCGCTCGTCGCCCGGCGACCATTCCTGCAGCACGAGCCTGCGGATCTCCGTCGCGCGGCCATGTTGCTGGTTCTTCGCGAGCGCGTCGGCCCGTTGCAGCAGCGCGGTGGCGACGTCCTTCTCGAGCTGGTCCGCGACCGCGCCCGGATCCGCTTGCGCGGCGATCGGCGCCACAGCGGCGCACCACGATGCGAAGACGGCAGCGACGACGATGCGGGAACGCATGCTCAACCTCCCACCGTGAACGGGAACGACTCGGCTTCGCCCTTCACCGTCCACTTCACCGTGGCCTCGCCCTTCGGCAGCGGCGAGAACGGATAGAAGACCCACATGCCCGCCGCGGCGGTCCTGCGCGTGCCCTGCGTCGCGTGCACGAACTTGCCTTCGACCCGCTTGCCGCCGGACGTCACTTCGCATTGCACGTCGCTCTGGTCCGCGCCGAAGAAGTGGATGCTGATCGGCAATCCGATCTCCTTCTGCTTGCCGCGGCCCGCGGCCTCGAGCACCTGCTGCGCCTCGGCGCCGAGCAGCGCGACCGGGACCGACGCGGGGAACGTGACTGCCGGCGCATTGGGCCCGCGCTGCGTCGCATACGGGAAGTGGCCTGTCGCGATCTTGCCGTCCATGGTGCGGCCGCGTTGCGCGTCGATCACGACGAGCGGGCCGTCGGCGAAGATGCCCACTTGCTGCAGGCCGCGGTCGAGCACCGCGTCGCGATATCCCGGCAACAACATCCACGACGACATCGCCTTCTTCGGGTCCTTGTCGCCGCTCCACACCAACGCCGACTGCGCGAACACGCGGCCTTGGTTGGTGAAGCCCGGCTTCGTCTGGTCCTGCGTGTTCTCGCCGTCGCGCGCGACCTTGTTCTTCTTGAGGTAGTCCGCGTGCTGGCGGCACGCGACCGACCAGTCGGCCGACCAGCCGACCTCGCCGGCGCCGTGCGCCTTGCGCAACCGGTTGAACTCCTCGAGCCACGCGGGCGCGTCCTTGCTGATCGCCTCCATCGGCGTCGACTGCTCGCGGATCGCGCGAAGGGCCGCCGAGTCGCCGGTGTAGAAGACGCGCCAGTCGTCCTCGACCGTGCGCAGCGACAGCTTGGAAGTCCCCTGGAACGCCGTCATCACGTCGAAGTCGTTCTTCGCGTCGACGCCCGCGCGGTCGAGCGCGAGCAGCAGCGCCGGATCGCGGCGCAGCAGGTAGTCGCAGAACGACCACGACTTGATGCGCTCCTCGCTCGAGAACTGCGACGCGCTGATGCGCGGCAGCTTCGCAGCCGGTGCGCTCGCCTTCTCGAACGCGAGGTCGCGCGCGAGTTCGCGCCAGATCTCCAGATCGGGCATGTCGAACCGCTTCTGGTCGCGGCCCGCGACCGTGCCGCCCTTCTTCTGCTCCGCGACCGTCATGATGAGGTTGCGACCGAAGAACATGCCGACGATCGCGTGGCCGATCCCTTCGACGACCGCGTCCTTCCGCAGCATCGACCACTGCTCGGCGACCTTGCGCACCGCGTAGTCCGCCATCACCGCCGGGTCCTGCTGGCCCGAGACGAAGATGCCTTGCTTGCCGCGGTCGATGCCGCACGCGGACGTGTGCTGCAGCACGAAGTCGACGTCGCCGATCGCGGAGCCGTTCGCCTTGACGACCTGGCCCCACACCGCGCGGTCCTTGAAGAACGCGATCTTCGTCGTGATCTCGGGCTCCGTCTTCCACGGCTCTGCGTCCGCGAACGACTCCTTGCAGAACGCGAGCGCGCGCTCGCACCACTGCGCGATGTCGGTGAGGACCTCGGGCTCCCAGTCGCCGAACAACACGAAGTTCTCGGTCGCGTAGGCGTCGTACTTCACGCCGGCCGCGTCGAGGCGCGGGTCCGTCGCGTTGGTCTTCTCGACCGCGAACGACGCGCTCGCGAGCCGCGCGACCGAACGGTCCATCGCGCGCGAACGGCGCAGCAACGTGAGCTCGAGGTCGGTGCCGGTGACGCCCTCGACGGTCTTCGCGCCGACGCCGCTCTGCGACGTCGCGTCCGTCGGCAGGAAGCGCAGCGCCCTGCGGAAGTGGTACTGCGCGCGGTCCGAAGCTCCGCTCGCCTGCAGTTGCGCCGCGAGTTCGCGATGCGCGTCGCCGAGCTTCTTGCACGCCGCCTGCCAACGGCCGTCGAGCATCTTCGCGTTCTTGAGGTTGGGCGCGTCCGCCTGCGGGTACTCGAAGCCGGGCTTCGGCTGCCACGCGGAGCCGACGCTGACGAAGCCGAGCTGCTCGCGCGCGACGGCGTCGTTGCGGTCGTAGTCGGCGAGGATCTCGAGCCACAGTTCGCGCGCGCGCCGCGGGAAGCCGTTCTTGAAGCACAGCGTCGCGAACGCGTTGAGCTCCTTCTTGCCCGTGTCCAGCGTCGCCGCCTCGATCGGCAGCGGTTGCGGCTCGGGTTGCTCCTGCGCGATGGCGAGCGCGTGGCAGAGGAACGCGGAGAGGACAGCGAGGGAGGCGCGCATGGGCACGGGGTCGTGTTGCCTTCGTGGACGAAGCGACGTTCGGCGGCGAACGAGGGGCCGCGTAGGCTACCGCGATGCACGCACCCCGTCGCGGGCGGCTCGTCGCCGCCTTGTCGCTGCTCGTCTCGTTCGCTTCCGCGCAGGCGGGGACCCAACCGCAACGGCCCGCCGAGGCTCCGAACGTAGAGCCGCAATCCACGCAACCAGCCCAAGGCGCACAAGCCACCGACGCCGCGCGCGACACCGCCGCCGCGCAACCCGCCGCGACGCCTGCGCCGCGCACCATCACCGTGCAGAACCTGACGCCGCACGGGCGCACCGAGGTCGCGACGGCGGTCGTTCCGTTCGCCATGGGCGAGGTGAAGGGCACGCCGGACCTGCACGTCGAAGGCTCGGCGACCGCTTGGGAACCGTTCGGCGCGCGTTGGCCGGACGGCTCGCTGCGACAGGCGCTGTGCGTGTTCTCGGTCTCGCTCGGCGCCGTCGAGGAACGCGCCGTCGCGCTGGTTGCAGGCAAGGGGCCGGGTCCCACGGGCTCGTTCGTCGACTTGCCGGGCGGCGTGGTCGTCGTCGCCGCCACCGACCTCGGCGAATCCCGCATGCAGTTGCCCACCGTCGCGATGCTCGAGGACAACGCGCTGCGCCGCGTCGAACTGCGCCGCGCGCGGCTCGGCTCCACCGGCCTCGTCGTCGAGATGATCGTCGCCCGGGGCCGCGGCGACGCGCACGCCTACGTCGACGTCGCCGCGTTCTTCTCCGATCCGACGACGCCGGCGATGCAGTGCGCGGTGCGCGAACTCGCGCTGGAGTCGACGGGCATGGCGCTGCTGTTCCGTCATCCGGGCCGCCTCGCCGTGCAGCAGGAGACGACTGCGACCGGCAGCCGCGTCGTGTTGCTGGCAGCGCAGACGCTCGGCGACGGCCAGGGCATCCGCCGCGCAGGCTCGCTGCTGCCCGCGTTGACCGGCACGAACAAGGCGATGGACGAGACCACGAAGGCCGCGGTTCTCGGCCCCGTGCTCGCCGCGACCCGCTGGAACGGGACCGGCGCGTTCGGTCCGTTCGGCGAGCCCGCCGACCTGCCGCAGTGGCTGCAGGGCAACGGCGCGCGCTCGATGCTCGCCGCGCGCCATCGCGCGTTCGTCGCGAACGAGCGGCCGCAGCCCGATCCGTTCGTCGCCTACGAGTTCGGGCCGACGAAGAACGCGGGCCAGACCGGCGACCAGATGGACTTCGGCGTCACCAAGCTGTCCGTGGTCGCGGCGACGGGGCTGCCGAGCTTCTTGCTCGAGTGCGAGCCGTCCACGCTGCAGGAGGCCTGCCGGCCCGTGCATATGTTCGAGAAGGACGGCGCAATGACGCAGGCCAAGGACCATCCGCAATGGATCGTGTGGTCCGGCCGCACGCATTGGCACGCCGGCGTGTCGCCCGATCGCCTCGGCAAGCCGTCGCCGGAGCCTCCGTTCGAGACCCACGGTTGGACCGGCAAGGACCGCCAACACTGGAGCAGCAACCACCTCGGCGCGTTCGCGCAGCTCACGGGCGCGCACTGGGCGCGGCGCGAACTCATGCACGAGGCGCAGCTGTATCTGTCCGGCGAGACCACTTCGAAGGACAAGTCGACGTCGGGCTCCGACGCGCCGCGCGGCGCGGGGCGCACGCAACTCGCCGCATGCTGGATCTACCTCGCGACCGGCGACGAGGCGCTGCGCGCGCGCATCGACGAGCGCACCGACCTCGTGCACTTCGCGCAATGGAAGGGCCGCGAGCTGCCCGACGGCGCGGTGCGCACGATGTCCGTGCACGACCCGGATGCGCGCATGCTCGGCGGCAAGCACCGCTACTGGACGCCGTGGCAGGATGCGATCGCCGCCGTCGGTTATGCCGCCGTGCACCGCCTCACCGGCAATGCGAATGCGCGCACACTTGCCGAGGAGATCGCCATCAACGTCGTGCGCCACGGCTTCTTGCTCGACGACAAGGAGTGCATCGTCGCGACCGCATTGCGCTGGTTCGACGGAGCGCCGCTGTCGGCAGCCCAGCAGCGCGACCCGGATTGCGCGCTGTGGTCCTACGGCACGGGCTTCAACGAATGGGCCATCGGCGGCGTCGCCATCGCCCAGGTCGCAGCCACGAACCGCTCTGACGAAGCGCTCGCGCAACGCGCCGCCGAGATCCTGCGCCGCGTGCGCGCCACCCGGCAACGGCCCAAGGACGGCTGGATCGACCGGCTGAGCGAATGGGACGCAGTGCGCTGGGAGGCGGCGAAGCAGTAGCGGGGCGAAGGACGCGGACGTGAGCGGCCGGTCCGGAATACGCGCCGCCGGACCATCCAGTCGCTCAGTTCCCAACGAGGCCCAGCAGCACGTGCCCAAGGGCCAGATGGGCGACGTGATCGGCGACGCACCTAGCCAGCGGGACACGCATGTCCGCTACCTCGACGACGCGGAAGACAGTTGGCCCCTCGCGACCGCGACCGAGCGTGAAGTCGAACACGACTTCGTCGCGATCGCCGACTTAGGCCCTGAGGTAGCTGTGCCGACTGCCCTGCGACGAGCTGGCAACGACGAAGTGATTCGCCAGAACGGCCTGATCGCGGTGGGCTTCCACCTGCCCAAGAATCCCATGGGCGACGCGATCGGCTACGCGCTGCGGCAGTGGGACACGCAGGTCCCCTACCTCGACGACGGCAAGCTCGACATCGACAACAACCGAGTTGAGCGATAGGTGCGAAGTGTCGCCGTGGGGCGGAAGAACTGGATGTTTGCGGGGTCGGCCGCGGGAGCGCGGCGCGCCGCGACCATCTACTCGCTGGTGAACAGCTGCGGCCTGCTCGGGATCGAGCCTTGGGCGCACTTGAAGGACGTGCTGCAGCGCATCGCCGAGGGCGCGGACGCTGCGACGCTCACGCCGCGGCTGTGGAAGTCGGCGGCAGAGCGCGCGCCGGCCAGTTGAGCGGGCGGCCAGAAGGAACGGACACGGAGCCGACGTATCTGGCCGGGTGGGTGGACCGGGGGCTTACGTAGCGCTGATGGGATTCTGGCCAGTGAGGCGGCAGGAGGATCTGCTCCTTGGTGACGTCCGCGATCTAAATGTCGGCTCGGCCTGAGGCGTCCGCACGGGTTCCCCAAGACCCGGATTCCGCTCCGAACTCGTTCCTTGCCCTCGGACTTCTTTGCTCGGCCTCGCTCGCAGGCCAATTGTGAAACCACTTCTAGGCTCTTCACTCGCGGCGCCGGGACTGAACGAACTTGCCGACACGATACCCACAGAACGCGGGCGGAATGCTGGCCATCAGTGTCATAAGGTGCCCTACGCCCATAGTTGATGTATGCGGAGCCGCACCATTTGAGAGAACGAGCGCCCAATGCGCAGGCATCATCATGGCACCAGCAACCCAGGCGTGATATGGTGCGGCAAGACCGAGCAATCCTGCCTCCACCAGGTATGCCACGTAGACAGGCCAGAATCCCGCAAATGACGTTCGCCCGTTCATGGTTGCAACAGTCCCACCCACGCAACCAATCGCTATGCCGCCGACCGCCAACGCCACTGCGATCCCTACGCCCTGGATGCTCTTCATCGCATATGTCCCCATGGACTACCAAATGCATCTTGCATTGGCGTTGGCCAAGGAGGTGGAACGTCTGATGAATCGGCCTCTGCGGGAGTATTAACGTGATAGTTAAAATGCGATACACCACCAACCCTAACTCCAAGAAAGTAGGCAGTTGCGCCGATGATACTCACAGAGTTCCACCATGCCAGGGACAGGCATGTCAAGAGCCCGAGGTCGCATTTCATTCTATCCCAGTAACCTCCCCCGACATCATAGCACTTGTCGTGCAAGAAGCAACAATAATTGGCATCGTCCCCGACGTCATCCTGATCGAGCAAGGGCTCGGAACACCAATCCTTGTTTGGATCGTAATTCGGATCTCGCTTCGATGGCGGCAGCGACGGCAACCCCCAATAGCTTGTCACACAGACTGGGCACGACGGGTACGTACCATGACAAGTCTTGCAGGCGGAGCACGCACCGCCGTCGCTAATGGCGGGAGCAATGCAGGAATTGAAGCAAGTCCGCCGCTGCACCTCATCCAAAATGAGGATGCAGGCCGTGTTGCACTCACGCTCCGCTGCATCACACTTCTGTTTCATTTCTTGGCAGTAGGGTGGGCACGCTGGTGGCTGCCATCCGTCGCAGTCGACACAGTTCGTGAACTCACGATCGAAGCAGACTGAGTTCTTCGTCGGATGCCTGTAGCCAGTGGTCCAGACTCCGTTCACGCTGCAGGAAAAGTAGTCCCCTGAATCCGAGCCGGTCTCCAGGAGACGGCTTGCTCCACGGGCACCATAGCTCCGTAATACATCCCAGATCTCCCCATTGTAGTCAGGAATCAGCGGCAACTGCCCCGAACCACCACCTACACTGCCACCACCGCCCGACGGCTTCCCGCCGCACCCGCTGGTAGGCTTATCACCGAAGCCGCCCGATGGCTTGCCCCCGCACGACGCACCGCCGCCCTTGCAGCCGCAGTCGCCACCACACTGGCCTCCACAGCCGCAGTCCCCACCGCACCCGCCACCTCCACCACTCCAGGCGTCACCGCCAGCCCCCGGGTTCCAGGAGCCGCCGTTGCCTTCGAGATGGAAGCCTGCGAGTGCGGTTCTCATGGGGTCAGACGGCCTTGTCGTACCAAGTGGGCGGGAGAAAACGGTAGCACACGCCATCGGGGCCGGAAACCCCCGTGCCAGGCGTCAGGGTGATCTTGAAGCGCACCAACTGCTTTAGGTTGGTCGGCTCACCATGGACAAGAGCTCCTTCAAGTATAGGCTATGCACCGTGAGGCCAAACAGCATGTGTCGCATGATCCACGTATCGAAGAGCCGAGATGGTTCCGCGATCGCTTGGCCTACCCTAGGGAAGCACTTCCATCCACCTCGATAGGTCTTCACAGTCCACCTTCCTTCGCGTTGCTCGATCGCTGGAGCCCGTGTCAACCACTGTTGAATGCGATTCCGATGTCCGAGCTGCAGGGGCTCTTCATGAATCAGAGTCCAGTCGCCACCGCCTACTCGCACTGCCAACACGATGTCCTGGCCTGGAGCGAAGAGGGATTTCAGCTGGGGCGGGCTGCCTACACCCCTTCTGCAAATGACGTAGTCGTAGTCCCGGGGAACAAGCGCCAGCGCAGGGAACTTCGCGACCAGCTGTGTAATGTCGCTGGCCCTGGATAGAGCACGATCCATCTCTTCTTCGGAGGACGCACCCAATATAAATCGATCCCCGATTACACACGCGATCGGCCAGTAGCCTCCTTGAATGACTTGCCGAGCGGGCTTGAAGCGTACAACGCCATGATTATCCGGGATAGCATCTGACGGGATCCAATCTGCAAGACACTTGCGGGGAGTGCTTAGGCCTCGGTCGCCAAAGTCGAGAACAAAGACGCCATCCGCGACACCTTCTAGGGAACCGAATGACCCGAAATCTCTCATTGGTGGCAGTCGCAAATTGCTGCCTGCCATCCCGAGGATCGGCTGAGGATCATCGCCCCATTCCTCCCACAGAAAGGGGGCCAACGTGGATCCCGACGGGCCAGACTTCTCGATCGACACCTGCAGCACGTAGCTCTCGTGTCCTGACGGCAACAGCTTTGCCACATCCTGGAAGCGCATCAATTTTTCGCCACTTCGCACTGAATTGACGGGCATTGTTTCGCAACCCATCAGGAGACCGAGCACCGGAGTGAGCCGCATGACAGCCACTACCATATGGTGGGGCTTTGTGGGCATACTCCTTGTTTGCCTATCTGTCGCATTGCTCATATAAGGCTCGCGTGTCATTCGTGGCTTCCCACTTTCGTTCGTCGGGATTATGCACGATTCACCAACTGAACCCCATGGACCTGGTCACTGCGCGCCCCCACTCAATCGCCGCACGTCCCCACTCACGCCCCAGGACATTCGCGTCGGCAATCCACTTTGGCGGGCAGAAGAGCGGGAAGTCCGCTGACAATCCGAGCTCCTCGACCATCCACATCGCGAAGGAATTGCAGTTCGGTCCAATCGCTGCCCAATCCTCGTTAATGTGCGGGTATCGACTTATGATTGGCGTTATGTCGCAAGCATCGCCATTGCTCCCTTCGGAACCCATCCAGTTGGCGCATTTGAATTCCCACTTCTCTATGGTCAGCAGCCATGGATTTGCATGGGACCCACCCGGCCCTCGTTCTTCGGCGGAAGGCACACGCTGCCTCACACCCATTCTCGAGTTGATGGTGCGGCCGTCCGACCCCACCACGGGCTTCGCCTGAGTAGCGTTTCCGTCGCCAATCACGCCGTAACGCATTCGACTCCCGTCGCAAGAAGCCACCTCAAGCTCGCAGTGCCAAGCGCCAAAGTACCGAGGACTATAATTAGCGGGCGGCAACACCTTCTTATTGGCATAGCGGAAGAACCCTACCAGCTCTCCGCATATGAGTTCGATTGAGCATGTCGCTCGGATACTAGCAGCTATCCAGTAATCGTAGCCATCGCCATATGCGTCGGTTTCTCCGAATGGGCGTGTGTCATGGGTAGTATGGATTCGTGATCCATCCCAAAGCACCCCGTCGTAGTCCGGAATTAGAGGCAACTGCCCAGCGCCACTTCCCGAACCGCCGCCACCGTTCCACGGCTTCCCGCCGCCGCCACCCGACGGCTTGCCGCCGCACGCCCCACCGCCGCCCTTGCAGCCGC